>BNJV01001585.1_pt1 | contig 2125890 bp, 1799 predicted proteins | sample 8540591 | NCBI WGS metagenome assembly BNJV01 (sample SAMD00202457, study PRJDB9452) | human saliva metagenome | host: Homo sapiens
ATAATCCTTCTTTTCCCATACGTCTTTGAAATCGATGAACTCATGGGCAAGGCGACTTTCGTAGGCATTACGACGGTAGCTGGTTAGCTTTCCTTGTTTCATTATCTCTACACTACCAAACTCATTAGCAGGAGTTGGGATGTGTATCCAACCCTTTTCACCCTGAATAAGAATGAATGACGGACTACTTGAATCCTTTGCTGCCGTACAGGTTGCTGTCATTGTGGGATAGGAAAGTACCATTACGCCAGAGGTGTCGATACCATTGTGCCCACGGTTGGCAAAGTATTGTGTTGCGGTAGGTTGTCCGAAGAGACCTGTGACGACATTGATATTGTAGACATTGAGGTCGTTTAGTGCTCCACCACCTAAATCTGGGTTGAATGCTGGGGCAATATCTCCCTGTAGATAGCGTTCGTATTTACTTGAATACTGTGAGAAATTACACTGAACGAAGTGGACGGGACCAATCTTCTTTAGGCTTTCCTTGACCATACAGAAATTAGGTGTATGAAGTGGGGAGATTGCTTCAAAGAGGTATAGCTTTCTTTCTCGTGCCATTGCGGATAGTTCTTCAGCTTCGGCAACAGTGAGAGTGAAAGGCTTCTCAACAATCACGTTCCTACCAGCCTCTAAGGCTTTGCGAGTAAATTCGTAATGGACACTATTGACTAAGGCAATATAAACGAAGTCGGCTTTGTCTTCTTTGAGTAATTGAGCGTAGTCAGTATAAATGCGCTCAATATGATTCATCTTCGCAAGATATTCTGCCTTTTCCTCGTTGCTGTGTGAGTATATGCTGGTAATTTCTATCCCTTTGACTTCTGTCTTGAGTAATGTGATAACTTCTGTAGCTATCATTCCTGTCCCTACAATGCTAATCTTCATCTTTTCTATTGCTTTTAAGAGCATGTTCTATAAGCTGCTTTTTAATGTGTGAAGCCTATAGAATGTGCTTTGTTACTTTCCTTATACAACAAAAGTAAGGAATGTTTTGCAAATAAAAAGGGAAATGACTATTTTTGTTGTCTCTTAACAAGCATTAGTTGATATGAATAATAAATATCTTTTAGGCCTTTTAGCATCTCTTTTACCTATTACTATTGTTGTAGGATGTAAAGGTGAAAAGGCTTCGGCGGCAGAATGTGTGAAGGATTCTGTTGTCTCTCTTTCTATTGATGCTGACTCTGTTGTAAAAAAGAAAGATGTACCATTGGTGGTTGATTCTATTGGTAAGTCGTATAGTACAGAGAAGGGTGACGTTGATCTTGCTTATTCCTTCCCTGTGTCGGGGCCTCATGTGTTGGTCGATTCAATTCGTGCTTACCTCTCGTCTGAGATGAAAGGTGCTGCAGATAGTTTTGGGGAAGAGAACTCAAAGACTAAACCTTTTTCCAAGCTTACAGATGGTAAGGCTATGATAAACTATTATGCGAAGATTGCATGTGAAAATGTCAAACGTAGTTTTGATAGTGTTGACTACCCTGATTCTAAATGTCCACCAGAACTTTCTATGTTTGTGTTGAAGGGGAATGAGACCAGTCGTTATATTACTTATGTCTCTTCTTTTTATCTATATTCGGGTGGTGCGCATGGAATGTATTCTGAGTATGCGGTTAACTTTGACAAGAAGACGGGAGTTATATTGCGTGATATATTGAATCCAAAGGATATAAAAGCATTGCAACCTATTCTCAGAAGTGGACTTGAAAGTTTTTTTAGAAAATTTGATGTTGTTGATGGAGAAAAGGATGTAGAAGGTCGTATTAAGGCTGATATGGACAATCTTTTTATTGAAAATGGGATTATTCCATTGCCTGAGAGTGGGGTTTATCTTTCTCCAGAGGGGCTTGTCTTTATTTATGGACAATATGAGATTGGTGCCTATGCTATTGGAACACCTACCTTTACGGTGCCTTATAATAAGATTGAAAAGTTCCTTTCGCCTGAAGCACAACGCCTTGCGGGGATTAAGTAATCTTTCTTAGTTTCGTAAGTAAGGTTAGCCCATATTTGTTAACGGAATTAGAGAAGATACTATAAAGGTCTTTTTCACAGCCTGTTCTAACCTATGGAGGGAACAGGATGTGTGTTTATTGTTGCATTAACCATAGGAAGCCTTTGGCTATCCTTATACCATTGTCTTGGAAATGATTGCCTTCATTCCATTCCATCTTACAGTTGACACCTTTGTTTTTGAATATTTGTTCTTGGGAAAGGATGTCTTGCTTGATGGTTGACATTATTTTTGTTTTTGTTTTCTCTTCTTTGTCGCCAAGGCTTAGATAGGCGTGTTCTATTTGTGGTTGGTGGGTGTTGGCATAGTCTAACCAGCCTGTATACCATGCGGAGGGGGATGCTGAGACTATCCCGCGAAGGTGGATGTTCTGTTGATAGCCTGCCCAAAGAGAAAAGAGCCCAGCTAATGAATAGCCTCCTAAAATGGTGTTTCCTTTATTAAATTCTATAGAATAACGTTCCTTTAAGGTTGGGAGGAGTTCGTTTACTATATATAATAAGGTGGAATGAGCACCATCACCAAAAGGTGTCTTACCAAATACGGGTGGGGCTGACCAGGGTGTTAACTCTGCATTCCATTTCTCAATACGTACGGCAATATGCATGAATGGTGTTTGCAAGTTATCTTCTATATATGTAATTTGACGCTCTAATTCTTCTGTATCATTGCTGTCAACAGGCTGAATAATGAAAAAAAATGCATTTTCTTCGCCATGTAGGATACAGACATGTGCTCCAACTGTAATAATCTCCTTTTTATGTCTCATAATTGTATATGCTTGTTTGGACTGCAAAAATAATCATTTTTTAAGCAAATTAGTTGATTTGAGTCAATTTTTAAGCAAAAAAATAGTCATTTCTTTTTAAAAATATTCTTCAAAATGTTTGGAGGGTACGGAAATTCTCTATACCTTTGCACTCGCTTTACAAAACAAGCCTCCTGGCAAGTTGGTTAAAAGCATAGAAGAAAGAGTTCTTTGAAAAAGATTTACATAAACAGAGAAGTAGTACAAGAAGCGTCTGTCTGACATTATATGTCATTCAGATGGGTAAAAAGAAACGAACCGATCAATTCATTATTCCTACTTTTTGAGGCACGCCTCAAAACAATTAAGGAACAAAAAGAAAAGGTGCTTTTTTTACTTGATACTTTTTAGGATAAGCGTTCTGAAACAGAGATTACTCGGTGACGTGTTTAGGTTAACATGGTATCTATTATCATTTATCACCTATCACTTATCACCAAAACATATTTTTACAATGGAGAGTTTGATCCTGGCTCAGGATGAACGCTAGCTACAGGCTTAACACATGCAAGTCGAGGGGAAACGGCATTTAGTGCTTGCACTGAATGGACGTCGACCGGCGCACGGGTGAGTAACGCGTATCCAACCTACCCATTACTGTGGGATAACCTGCCGAAAGGCAGACTAATACCGCATAGTCTTCGATGACGGCATCAGATTTGAAGTAAAGATTTATCGGTAATGGATGGGGATGCGTCTGATTAGCTTGTTGGCGGGGTAACGGCCCACCAAGGCAACGATCAGTAGGGGTTCTGAGAGGAAGGTCCCCCACATTGGAACTGAGACACGGTCCAAACTCCTACGGGAGGCAGCAGTGAGGAATATTGGTCAATGGGCGGGAGCCTGAACCAGCCAAGTAGCGTGCAGGATGACGGCCCTATGGGTTGTAAACTGCTTTTGTATGGGGATAAAGTCAATCACGTGTGATTGTTTGCAGGTACCATACGAATAAGGACCGGCTAATTCCGTGCCAGCAGCCGCGGTAATACGGAAGGTCCGGGCGTTATCCGGATTTATTGGGTTTAAAGGGAGCGTAGGCCGGAGATTAAGTGTGTTGTGAAATGTAGACGCTCAACGTCTGACTTGCAGCGCATACTGGTTTCCTTGAGTACGCACAACGTTGGCGGAATTCGTCGTGTAGCGGTGAAATGCTTAGATATGACGAAGAACTCCGATTGCGAAGGCAGCTGACGGGAGCGCAACTGACGCTTAAGCTCGAAGGTGCGGGTATCGAACAGGATTAGATACCCTGGTAGTCCGCACAGTAAACGATGGATGCCCGCTGTTGGTACCTGGTATCAGCGGCTAAGCGAAAGCATTAAGCATCCCACCTGGGGAGTACGCCGGCAACGGTGAAACTCAAAGGAATTGACGGGGGCCCGCACAAGCGGAGGAACATGTGGTTTAATTCGATGATACGCGAGGAACCTTACCCGGGCTTGAATTGCAGAGGAAGGATTTAGAGATAATGACGCCCTTCGGGGTCTCTGTGAAGGTGCTGCATGGTTGTCGTCAGCTCGTGCCGTGAGGTGTCGGCTTAAGTGCCATAACGAGCGCAACCCCTCTCTTCAGTTGCCATCAGGTCATGCTGGGCACTCTGGAGACACTGCCACCGTAAGGTGTGAGGAAGGTGGGGATGACGTCAAATCAGCACGGCCCTTACGTCCGGGGCTACACACGTGTTACAATGGCCGGTACAGAGGGATGGTGTAATGCAAATTGCATCAAATCTTGAAAGCCGGTCCCAGTTCGGACTGGGGTCTGCAACCCGACCCCACGAAGCTGGATTCGCTAGTAATCGCGCATCAGCCATGGCGCGGTGAATACGTTCCCGGGCCTTGTACACACCGCCCGTCAAGCCATGAAAGCCGGGGGTGCCTGAAGTCCGTGACCGCAAGGATCGGCCTAGGGCAAAACTGGTGATTGGGGCTAAGTCGTAACAAGGTAGCCGTACCGGAAGGTGCGGCTGGAACACCTCCTTTCTGGAGAGTTCGCTTATTAGTTGATTTAGTTGATAAGTATTTAAGTATACATGTCAACAAGTTAACGGTAATCAAGAAAATATAAGAACCTTTGGTTCGTTTTTCTTCTTGTACTGCAATGACTCTGTATTATATAAATGTAGGAGAGACGAGTTTAAGGCTCACATGAAAGGTTCAAGTCCTTACCCTCCACCACGCTGTCATCTGTTTCTGAGGCACTGCCTCAGAACACAAAGAGTAACAGCACAAGATCTTTGACATATTGACACAAGCAAGACTGTAAGTAGAACTAATATTCCTTATATATAGGAAGAATTAGTATTCTCATTATGAAGATTTATCTTCATAATGTTTAGAATCACACAACAGCTGAAAGTATGAGCTACATTCTTTGTAAGCAATTACAAAGAAGGCGAAGAAAGTAAGAAAGGGCGCATGGCGGATGCCTTGGCTCACGGAGGCGATGAAGGACGTGATAAGCTACGATAAGCCTTGGGTAGGTGCAAATAACCTTTGATCCAAGGATTTCCGAATGGGACAACCCAGCAGGTTGAAGACCTGTTATCACTACAGACGTAGTGAGGCGAACGGAGGGAACTGAAACATCTTAGTACCTCTAGGAAGAGAAAATAAACTAATGATTTCCCTAGTAGTGGCGAGCGAACGGGAAAGAGCCTAAACCTGCTTTGTGGCAACGCTTAGCAGGGGTTGTAGGACCACGCTGTCGTACTTAGATTGTGAGGAGAATCTACTGGAAAGTAGAATCATAGAAGGTGATAATCCTGTATCCGAAGCATGACGAGACGTAGTGGTATCCTGAGTAACGCGGAACACGTGAAATTCTGCGCGAATCTGCCGGGACCATCCGGTAAGGCTAAATACTCCCGTGAGACCGATAGTGAACGAGTACTGTGAAGGAAAGGTGAAAAGCACTCCGATTAGGAGAGTGAAATAGTTCCTGAAACCATGCGCCTACAAGCGGTCGGAGCCGCGCAAGCGGTGACGGCGTGCCTTTTGCATAATGAACCTACGAGTTACCATGTCTGGCAAGGATAAGCGTCATGAGACGCGCATCCGCAGTGAAAGCGAGCCTGAATAGGGCGTCAAGTCAGATGGGGTAGACGCGAAACCAAGTGATCTACACTTGCCCAGGTTGAAGTTCGGGTAACACCGAATGGAGGACCGCACGGATAAGCGTTGAAAAGCTTCCCGATGAGGTGAGTGTAGGAGTGAAAGGCCAATCAAACTTGGAGATAGCTCGTACTCCCCGAAAGGCATTTAGGTGCCGCGTGCATCGATCTCCATAAGAGGTAGAGCGACCGATAGGTCAAGAGGGCTTCACCGCCTATCGAGACCTGACGAACTCCGAATGCTTATGGATAGCAGATGTGCAGTAAGGGGGCGGGTGCTAAGGTCCGTCCCCGAGAGGAGAAGAATCCAGACCGCCGTCTAAGGTCCCGAAATTCTGTCTAAGTTAGTCTAACGAAGTCTGGTCCCCGTGACAGCTAGGATGTTGGCTTGGAAGCAGCCATTCATTCAAAGAGTGCGTAACAGCTCACTAGTCGAGGGTCCGGGCATGGATAATAATCGGGTATAAGTCAGATACCGAAGGCGCGGGATAGTAATGTATATTAAAAGTATCGGTAGGGGAGCATTCCATCGACGTTGAATGGTGAAGGTAACTGATCCTGGAGTTTATGGAAAAGCAAATGTAGGTATAAGTAACGATAAAAAGGGTGAGATTCCCTTTCGCCGAAAGACCGAGGTTTCCCGGGCGATGCCAATCAGCCCGGGGTTAGTCGGGTCTAAGTCTCAGCCGAATGGCGAAGGCGATGGCAGATGCGGTTAATATTCCGCAACTCGCATTATCAGTGACGTGGAGACGGAGCAGTGACACTGCCGCGCCCTGACGGAATAGGGCGTTTAAGTGCGTAGGTTATGATAGTGGCAGGCAAATCCACCACTAGAGCTGAAACACGAAAGTACAGCACTTCCTTCGGGAAGAGTTGAGTGCAGGTAATCATACTTCCGAGAAAATCCGCTAAACTTAATGATACTGCGACCCGTACCGCAAACGGACACACGTGGTCGGGTAGAATATACTAAGGCGTTGAGAGATTCATGGTTAAGGAACTAGGCAAATTGACCCCGTAACTTCGGGATAAGGGGTCCTCATAGCAATATGAGGCGCAGAGAATCGGTCCAGGCAACTGTTTAACAAAAACACAGGGCTGTGCAAACTCGAAAGATGATGTATACAGCCTGACACCTGCCCGGTGCTGGAAGGTTAAGAGGAGATGTCACTAGCAATAGGAAGCATTGAATTGAAGCCCCAGTAAACGGCGGCCGTAACTATAACGGTCCTAAGGTAGCGAAATTCCTTGTCGGGTAAGTTCCGACCTGCACGAATGGTGTAATGATCCGGACGCTGTCTCAACCATGAGCTCAGTGAAATTGTAGTATCGGTGAAGATGCCGATTACCCGCGATGGGACGAAAAGACCCCGTGAACCTTTACTACAGCTTAGCATTGACCTTGGTCATCCGATGTGTAGGATAGGCCGGAGGCTTCGAAGCGGGTGCGCCAGCATTCGTGGAGCCATCCTTGAAATACGGCCCTTTGGCTGTCTGAGGTCTAACGCGCCTATGGTGCGGACACTGCTTGGTGGGTAGTTTGACTGGGGTGGTCGCCTCCAAAGCGTAACGGAGGCTTCCAAAGGTGCCCTCGGGCCGATTGGTAACCGGCCTTATAGAGTGCAATGGCATAAGGGCGCTTGACTGGGAGGCAGACATGCCGAGCAGGCAGGAAACTGGGGCATAGTGATCCGGCGGATGTGTATGGAAACTCCGTCGCTCAAAGGATAAAAGGTACTCCGGGGATAACAGGCTGATCCCCCCCCCAAGAGCTCATATCGACGGGGTGGTTTGGCACCTCGATGTCGGCTCGTCACATCCTGGGGCTGGAGAAGGTCCCAAGGGTTGGGCTGTTCGCCCATTAAAGTGGCACGCGAGCTGGGTTCAGAACGTCGTGAGACAGTTCGGTCTCTATCTATCGTGGGCGTTGGAGTTTTGAGTGGTGCTGACACTAGTACGAGAGGACCGTGTTGGACAGACCTCCGGTTTACCAGTTGTGCCGCCAGGTGCACCGCTGGGTATCTGAGTCTGGATTGGATAAGCGCTGAAAGCATCTAAGTGCGAAGCCAGCCGCAAGATGAGAACTCCTCATAAGGGTCGTCATAGACGATGACGTTGATAGGGTGTAGGTGTAAAGACGGTGACGTCAAAGCCGAGCACTACTAATTGCCCGAAACTTTCTTTGGGTCTCTCGCCTCCAGAGTTTGGAGAGCGGGGACCGGTGACTCAGACTTTGAGCTGTGTATTCTTCTTGAAGAAGAAAGGTTCTATATGTTTTGCTTGTGGAAATACGTCACCTTATACGGCTGACAAGTAAGTAGACGAGTTGACAAGTTAATGAGTTAACGAGTAAACAAGTTATTAGTTCTATAGACAATGTTTAACAACGGATCTACTGATAAGAAGACAGAAAGAAGACAAGGATAAAGATAAATAATTAGTCAACTTGTCAACTGTGAACTAGTCAACCGAGAGAAATATTAGGTGGTTATTGCGGCGGGGTCCCACCTCTTCCCATTCCGAACAGAGAAGTTAAGCCCGTTTGCGCCGATGGTACTGCAATGCAATGCGGGAGAGTAGGTGGCCGCCTTCTTTTACAAGAGCCTTGAAGAGAAATCTTCAAGGCTCTTTTTTGTTGTTGGTTGATTATTGATAGGTGTTGATGTTGTGTTGTGAGTGGATGTTTATTAGGCTAATGAGGCTTTATATGGCTTATAAGTCTAAGGGGCTAATGTAACCAATGGGTCTTATAGGTCTTATAAGTCAAATTAAGCTAATATTTTAATTGAAAACTAAAGTCCTATGCTATTAATGTTTCTTATGTTATTTTTCTTTAGACTCTCGATTTATCATTTGTTGTCACTACTGTCATTCATATTAGCTTGTTAATTTGTTAGGTTCCAGGTGATTTCACGAAGTGATAAAAGTGAAAGCAACTAAAAGTAAGACTCAAATTGGTTATTTACTGGGCATTAATTACATTACAAAACTAGTATTATTCTTGAGAGGTAATAAGGTGTTAAGTTGATGAAAGAGCTGATGATAATATTTTATGCATTTAAGCGTTATAGTGTTTAGGTTATTATAATTTGTTTCTAATTTATTGCAATATGATGAAAGGAAAGAATGTAATAGAGGATCAGTCTAATTTTGATGGTCGTGATACTTTAGTTGGAGAAGATGCAGGATTTGTTTTGGATGACTCGGACCCTCTTAAAGATGTTAGAGATTCTTTTGATAAGGATAGTAATGCATTTAATCGTAAAGAAGAACTTCGTCGACAAAGAAGGGAGAAAGAAATTAGTGAATTAAAATCGTCGAAGGCTTATAAGTTTATTAGTACAATAACTATTTTAGCAGATAAATATTTTTTAGATGCACTTCTTGGTTTTGTGCCATCCGTCGGTGACCTTGTTTCATCTATCTTTGGATTGCCGTTTATATATGTCACTTTATTTAAGGTCAAGTCTATTCCGCTTACATTAGCTGTCATCTATAACTATTTAGTAGATATTTTATTGGGAAGTATCCCTTTCTTTATCGGTGATGCAATAGATTTTTTCAGTAAGGCGCACGTAAAGAACTTAGATTTAATTACACGCTATGTGGAAGGAGATAAGAGAACAATACGTCAGGTGAGGTCGAAAGCATTGCTAACAGCTATCCTTATTATTCTTCTCAGTATTGTCATTTATTTCGTCTTTAAGTTATTGATTGGAGTTACTGAACTGACGTGGACAGTGATTATCTCAGTATTAAAATGGTTGATAGGACTTTTCTAAGCATTTTAGAAGTATAGTATTTACGCTTAGATTATAAAAAGTAGACCCTACTAATTGGCATCCATTTGTCATTAGTAGGGTCTACTTATATAATATTAGAGTTTCGTTATTATTTACAGTAGAAGGTTAAATCCTTTGGTATCTTCACCCACTTATTATTTACGACAATCTTCATTGTACTACCCTCAAGTCGCGTAAGTGTATACGTTCCATCTGAATTATATTTCAGTTCGGCCTTAAGGTCTTCGCTGCCATAATCGTTGATAATGGTCAGTATAGCCTTCTTACCTTTAATAGATGCATCAGACACAATCCATTTACGAGTGTCACGTTTAGCACCGAAGTATCCGGGCACCTCTCCGAAAATCTCTTGTCGTGGTACAGTAATGTTATTATGGTAGAAATCAATATCCATCCACACTTGGTATTCATCGTTTACAAGATGTGCTCGAAAGATAGAATCCTTATTCAGCACAGTCTTATTACGTTCTGTAGTGGATGTTGTCTTCTTACCTTCATTAGATACATTGTTTTGTGCGGTGATGTTAGCAGAAGATGCTAATAACGCTATTATAATCAGTATAATCTTTTCTTTCATATCTATGACTATTAGTTATTTGCAAAGTTAGAACAAATAAATCAATTAATAGTACGTAATAAATAAAAATATATCGATTAAATTGTTGCTTTCCTTATTTTGTATTACCTTTGTGGGCGATATATATCAAATGTGTTAAAGGATAAGATGTTGTTTCCAGATTATATTTTTGAGACCAGCTGGGAAGTATGTAATAAGGTCGGAGGAATTTATACAGTACTTTCTACTCGTGCAAAGACATTACAAGACAAGATAAAGGATCATATTATCTTTCTTGGTCCTGATTGCTGGCAAGAGACACCGTCCCCTTATTTTAAGGAGGATAAGAAACTATTTGCTGCATGGCAGCAGCAAGCAGCCTCTGAGGGTTTAGCGGTTAAGGTAGGTCGCTGGGATGTTCCTGGTGAGCCAATTGCTATGCTCGTAGATTTCCAATCTTATTTTGCTCATAAGGATGAGATTTATGCCGAATTGTGGGAGTATTATCATGTAGATAGTCTCCATGCTTACGGTGATTATGATGAGTCAGCAATGTTTGCTTACGCTACAGCCCTTGTTGTGGAGAGTTTCTATAAATACTATCTTAGTGAGAAAGACAAGGTTGTCTTCCATGCAAACGAATGGCAGACAGGCTTTGCCGCACTTGTATTACAGCATCGTTTATCACAGATAGCATCTATCTTTACAACTCATGCAACGGGTATTGGTCGCAGTATAGCGGGCAATAACAAGCCATTGTACGAATATCTCTGGGCATATAATGGTGACCAGATGGCTTCAGAGTTGAATATGGAGAGCAAGCATTCTATCGAGAAGCAGGCTGCACATTATGTTGATTGCTTCACGACTGTGAGTGATATTACTGCAACAGAGTGCAAAGAGTTACTTGATAAACCAGTTGATTTGGTTCTTCCAAATGGTTTTGAGAACGACTTTGTACCAAAGGGTGCAACCTTCACAAAGAAGCGTAAGGCAGCACGTAAGCGTTTGCTTGATGTAGCTAATGCGTTGACAGGTGACGATATACAAGATGATGCGTTAATCGTATCAACCAGTGGGCGATATGAGTTCCGCAATAAAGGTATTGATGTCTTCATTGAGTCAATGAACCGCTTGCGTTTTGATGAAACTTGAAGAAGCAGGTTGTAGCCTTTATAGAGGTTCCAGGTTGGGTAGCGGGTCCACGTCAGGACCTTGTAGAACGCCTCAACAGCGGTAAACAGTATGATACACCATTGGATAAACCTGTACTCACACATTGGCTCCACAATATGGACCATGACAATGTACTGAATATGCTCAGTTCTCTCGGTATAAACAATGCAAAGGGAGATAAGGTAAAGGTAATCCTCTTGCCTTGCTATCTGACAGGAGATGATGGCATTATGAATATGAGCTATTATGACCTCGTATTGGGTAACGACCTCTGTGTCTATCCTTCATACTATGAGCCATGGGGCTATACACCATTAGAGGCAATAGCCTTTAAGGTACCTTGTATTACAACCGACCTTGCTGGTTTCGGTTTGTGGGCAAATACAGAGAAGGGAAAATATAGCGAGATAGAAGATGGTGTGAAAGTATTACATCGTACAGATTATAATTATTCAGAGGTAGCTGATGGTATTAAGGATACCATAGCCCGTTACTCTTGCTTTACAAAGACGGAGGTGAACAAGTGTCGTTCAAATGCCGAAAAGCTCTCTCGTAAGGCTCTTTGGAGTGAGTTTATCATCTATTATGAGCAGGCTTACGACATAGCATTAAAGAAAGCAGCTGCAAGGAACAAGTGATAACTGCTTAGTAACAAAATAACGAAATAACAGTCAAAACTATAATAAGTTATGAAAATTAAATCAGATTATTCCAACGAACCTCAGTGGAAAGAGGTAACTGTAAAGTCAACTCTGCCAAAGGAACTGGCATGTCTTGATGAGCTTGCTCACAATATGTGGTGGGCATGGAATTACGAAGCACGCAACATGTTCAAAGCTCTTGATGAGGAACTCTATGAAGAGGTTGGACATAATCCTGTCCAGCTCCTTGAGCGTCTTAGCTATGACCGTAAGGAAGCTATTGTAAAGGACAAAAAACTGATGAAGCAGGTGAGTGATGTCTATAAGAAGTTCCGTACTTATATGGACGTTAAGCCTAACAAGAAGCGTGCTTCTGTTGCTTACTTCTGTATGGAGTTTGGTTTGAATCAGGCTTTGAAGATTTATTCTGGTGGTCTTGGTATCTTGGCAGGTGACTACATTAAGGAGGCTTCTGATTCTAACGTAGACTTCTGTGCTGTAGGTTTCCTCTATCGCTTTGGCTACTTCACACAGAGTCTTTCTATGGACGGCCAGCAGATTGCTAAGTACGATGCACAGAATTTCAACTCTCTTCCTATTGAGCGTGAGCTCGATGAGAACGGCAATCAGGTTGTTGTTGATGTACCTTACCGCAACTATATGGTACACGCACTTGTATGGCGTGTGAACGTTGGTCGTATTAAGCTTTACTTGCTCGATACAGACAACGATATGAACTCTGAGTTCGACCGTCCTATCACTCACTCTCTCTATGGTGGTGACTGGGAGAACCGTTTGAAGCAAGAGATTCTACTCGGTATCGGTGGTATTCTAACTTTGAAGAAATTGGGTATCAAGAAGGATATCTATCACTGCAATGAAGGTCATGCAGCACTTTGCAACCTCCAGCGTCTTTGCGACTACATCGAGAGTGGCTTGACATTCAATCAGGCTGTGGAGCTTGTACGTGCTTCATCACTCTATACCGTTCACACTCCTGTTCCAGCAGGTCACGACTACTTCGATGAGGAACTCTTTGGTAAGTATATGGGTGATTATCCAGCAAAACTCGGTATCTCTTGGGATGAGTTCATCGGTATGGGTCGTACCAATCCTGATGATCACAGCGAGCGTTTCTGTATGAGTACTTTCGCTTGTAACACCTGTCAGGAAATTAATGGTGTGTCAAAGCTTCACGGTTGGGTAAGTCAGAAGATGTTTGCTCCATTGTGGAAGGGTTACTTCCCAGAGGAGAATGCTGTAGGTTATGTAACCAATGGTGTACACCTCCCAACATGGACCGCAACAGAGTGGCGTAAGGTTTACGATAAGTACTTCGATGAAAGTTTCATGAGCGACCAGAGTAACGAGTCTATCTGGCACGCAATCTATAATGTTCCAGATTCAGAAATCTGGGAGACACGTATGGCATTGAAGCAGAAGCTTATCAAGTATATCCGTGATAAGTTCACCAAGCAGTGGCTCCGCAACCAGGGTGACCCAGCTAAGGTCGTTTCTATCCTTGAGCGTATCAACCCTAACGCATTGATGATTGGTTTCTGCCGTCGCTTTGCAACGTATAAGCGTGCACACTTGCTCTTCACTGACCTTGAGCGTTTGGAGAAGATTGTAAACAACCCAGAGCGTCCAGTTCTGTTCTTCTTCTCAGGTAAGGCACACCCAGCTGATGGTGCAGGACAGGGACTTATCAAGCGTATCTTTGAGATTTCACGTATGCCACAGTTCCTCGGTAAGATTATCTTCCTTGAGGATTACGATATGCAGTTGGCTCGTCGTCTCGTTTCTGGTGTTGATATCTGGATGAATACACCAACTCGTCCACTCGAGGCAAGTGGTACATCTGGTGAGAAAGCAGAGATGAATGGTGTTGTAAACCTCTCAGTACTTGATGGCTGGTGGGTTGAAGGATACCGCGAGGGAGCTGGTTGGGCATTGCCAGAGAAGCGTACCTATCAGAACCAGGGCTATCAGGATCAGCTTGATGCAGCAACTATCTACAGTCTGCTTGAGAATGAGATTGCTCCTCTCTACTTCAATAAGAACCAAGATGGCTACTCAGAGGATTGGGTAAAGGTTGTAAAGAACTCTATTGCAACTATCGCTCCTCACTATACAATGAAGCGTCAGCTTGACGACTACTATGACAAGTTCTATGAGAGTCAGGCTAAGCGTTCTCATAAGCTTATAGCTAACGACTATAAACTTGCTAAGGAGATTGCTCTTTGGAAAGAGTCAGTAGCTGAGCGTTGGGACAGCATCTATGTTGTTTCTAAGAATGAAGATGCACTGCAGGACATTTCTACAGGTCATAAGATTAAGGTTACTTACGTTATCGATGAGCAGGGCTTGAACGATGCAGTAGGTCTTGAGTTGGTATTCTTGAAGAATGCACCTGTTGATGATGTAAACATCCATAAGGTTATCCCATTCAAGATGGTGAAGACAGAGGGTAATCACTATACCTTCGAGGCTACTTTTGATGCAACAGAAGCAGGTGCTTATAAGTGCGCTATCCGTATGTATCCTAAGAATGCTCTCCTGCCACATCGTCAGGACTTCGCTTATGTAAAGTGGATTGGATAAAAATAGTCTGAGGACTAATCAATAAATAAAAGCCATTCCTAAACTCTGTAAAGGGTTGGGAATGGCTTTTTCGTATTTATATGCCATTGAATTATCGCTGGGATTAATCTAATTTACAATGGTAATGTGCCTTTTCCTCGATATGTTTACCATTTGTTTACCGCCTTCTGCTTATTCCTTTTTAAACATCTTGCGGTAACGTGAGCCAATGTTGATGATTTTCTTTTCATGTTCTAACTGTGCTGCAAGTTGATAGGCGTAGGTTGTAGAAAGATTAAGACGGCGCCGGAGGTCGTTAACGGTTATTATCGGACTCTCATCAAACAACTCTTTTAATGCAGCGTTAACAGCTGCTTTCATGGGAAGAGAGGGTGTACCGTCCTTATAGGTTTTGTCGTCAAAGTCTATATCTCCCAAAGCTTCAAAGAAATCCTTATCGGGGCGAAACCTTATTTTGCGTACCGCAGCATTATGGAGGTAGTGTCGATGCGTCTTAGGGTCTTCGTAGATGTCGCCTTTAAGAGCAAGGGAGAAGAAGCCGAAACCAGGTATATGAACTGTATTCCCGCTTTTTAATTCTTCTGTTAATTCTGTTTTCAATGCCGAGATAGTACCGAGAATGTCGGCAGTAGTGAATGTAGTAGCCTGTTGGATACGCTGACAGATGCTCTCTATACCTGTTACGTCTTTCTTGATAGATACTATTCTCAGTGGTGTACGCTTAGCCAGCTTACCGCTTGTTCTTAATAGTTTGTAATTTACAGTCATAACTTTATGTATATATTAAAGGGTTAATAATCTTCTTTTCTATGTGCCATCCAACTATTGAAGATAGAGTTATTCTCTACAATCTTAAGCTTTGGCAGAATTCTTTTCACCGAAAAAATAATTTCTTTTCGTGAAAGTAAATATTTTTATTCATGAAGAAAAATATTTTTTTTCATGAAAATAATTCGTAATTGCTGCTGCAAAGATACTGGTTCGTTGTCCGCTTTGCAAGGATAAGCTATGTAGTAATCTGTGTATTTATACTCTTTTGCGTGGGTAAAGATATGAGTTTGGGGAGTAGAAAGCAAAAGAAAAGCTCTCAGACCAGTGTGATGTATGGTCTGAGAGCTATGGCTTGAAAGTATCTTTCTATAGATTTACTTTCCAAGTGTACTATATAGAAGGGTGATGATAATTATATGTAATGATACAGAACTCGTTTACCACACGAACTTGTATTGATGGCTACCGCTTGTCATTGCAGTTGGGAAACCATTACTATTGACAGTCCACGTAAAGTTGTTTTTGTTGCCGTTCTTATCAATAAGCTGTAGAGGCAAGTTCTTAGTTGCTTTTCCAAGCAATCCTGCATAGTAGGCGTATTTCATTGCGCCAATGTCAATACCAAACGTTGTATTGAAGAGCATAATGTTACCCTTGTTCACTATAGGAGTTGGGGTGGCAGTTGACGTATAAGCAACTTTGCAAGTATCTTTTTTTCTTGTTGTTGTTTGTGAGACGATAGTTGTTGTCTCTATTTCAGAGATGTTGCTATTTTTATAAGTCAAAGTAATTTTTTTGTAGTCATCTGCTGAATGGATTATATTAATTAGTTGGTCATTATCGTTATAAGTGAACCTCCATGTATCTTCCTTTGTATTTTCCTTTTGCTCTATCATGCATCCTCTAACAAAACCGTTGTTGTTCAGATACATTCTGTAGATCGTTGTATCTCCATTACGTTCTACTTTCATGAAGACATTTGGGACTACAATAGCACGTGTTTTTGTATTATTGTATTTAAAAGATACCATTTCATCCTTAGTCTCAATACTTGTAACTAATCCTTTTTCATTTGTTTGGATAGTCATACTGTCCACCTCTTTAGGCGTTCCATTAGTGAATACCTTTGAAAGATCAATTGTTACAGGATCTGGCAAGCCGTCAATAATCCAGTCATCATCGTTTTTGTTACTGCATGATGATAAAACAAATGTTGCACCTATTACTGCTGCAGTAAGAAGTGCGATTGTAATAGTCTTTTTCATTGTCTCGTTTTTGTGTTATAATTAGTAATTGGCACATTCTTGTCAACTCATTGGCTTGTGCTTTTGTTCTCTGTTGCAAATATATAAAAAACTTTCTTCAATGACCCGTTTCTATACTATGATTTTATTAGTTTAGGGTGAAAAAGCATATAATAAACTCTATATTATAGATTTGCTTTGTTCTCTATGTATTTTATAACATTTACCTTCGATAGTCTCCAGTCATTAATTCCTGCTGTAGAAAAGCGTATGTATAGCCGGGACTTTGATAATATAATCCTGTAGACTGGTCTTGAATACGGTTGTAAGTATCAGAGTTATAGAGCATATCAATAGCTTCGGACATAGTATAATATTTGTCTTTCATCAATAAGGCTATAAGTTCTGCACATATATCCTCTTTCATCATATCAATCTGTTCGTTGGTCAGTTCTATGGTTTTATTAGTTTGGATTTGATATTTTAGTGTACCACCATTCCTCTCACAGATGATAGTTATGTCATGAATAGTATCTTCGAAGGATTGTGTGTGTAGGATATCATAAAAGGACATTAGGTAGTCTATTCCCTTAAAACGTTTAAGGTAATTATATGCCTGACGCTGATTAAGATGGAACTGCTTTGTAAATTCAGCAATCAAAGCAACTATATAATGAATCTGATATGTTTCTTCTCTAGACATACGATGTTTATTATCTCTGCGACAAAGATAAGAATTATCCTCCGATATATAGTCTTCTATTGTGATAAAAGTTCTTTCTTGGTGACAATAAGACTATCAGTTTGCTTGATTGATAAGGTTTACCACCACTTTTACCATTATGTCTTTCTCTTCCGTCTTACTCTCTGCAATCATCAGCGTGAGGGCAACGAGCGTATTGTCAGCAATTCGTTTGGAGCCATCGGGACGATAGAGGATGGCATTGTTGTTCATAAACCATAGGAAGAGGGTAGCTGCAATGCGCTTGTTGCCATCGCTGAACGAGTGGTTTTTGGTGACAAGATAGAGAAGCATAGCCGCTTTCTCCTCCACACTCGGATATAGTTCCGTGCCATCAAAGGTCTGATAGATTTGTCCGATAGAACTTTTGAAGGACTCATCTTTCTCATTACCAAAGAGTACAGAACCACCAAACTTCTGTCGAAGCATATCTATCTCGTGCATAGCATTCTCGTATGTGGCATGGAAAGGTTCTTCTTTGGTGGTCTTAGCGATATGGAGTCGCTGGTAATCATAGTTATCAAGTGTGTCGAGTGCGTAGGTATAGTCCACCACAACATCAAAGAGCGCATTACTTTCGTCCGTTGTCTTTGCGGGTTGTTGCTGAATGGCTCTGCCTAATACTTGTATGAGTTGGCGCAGTTCTGCAATCTGATGTTTTCGTATGTTCTCGTTGATAGCATAGCCTTTGACAAGATATTGCTTAAGAACAGAGTTTGCCCATTGGCGGAAACGAGTAGCATTCTTACTATTGACACGGTAGCCTACAGAAAGTATAGCATCTAAGTTATAATATTTCGTATTGTAACTTTGTCTACCATCATTACCCATGTGTTCCAAAATGGAACATGTGCTTTCTTCGGTTAATTCCTCTGAAGCATAAATATTCTTTAAGTGCTTTGTTATGGCTGGTCTCTTTGTACCAAATAGTTCAGCTATCTGTTTCTGTGTTAGCCACACTGTTTCGTGTTCCAGCGTCACATCAAGTTGGGTCTTACCATCTTCACTTTGGTAGATAATAATCTTGTCATTTAGGTTCTCAGTCATATCGTTTAGATGTTTAGTTATGCGTAAGTGTGATAATCACTACTCGTGTTTTACGGTATAAGTGTTGGTTATGTATGCTGCTATTGTCATTCTTTCGTCAGTTTACGACTCATATAGCGTACAGGATACCATACGGAGAGCCAGCCAACAAGGATAACAGTAAAGAAGATAGTAACGATGTCTTCGGGGTGAACGCTAATAGGATAGGCATTGACAACAAAGTTTCCTGCTTGATCACCGAGCTGTACAAGGCCGTATGTCTGCTGTAACCAGCAAAGTAATAAGCCGAGTGCAATACCGATGACAGCACCAGCAGCGGAAATCATCCTACCTTCAAAGAGGAAGATACGGCGTATCTGACCATCCGTTGCACCGAGGTTACGCAGGGTGATGACGTCATTCTTCTTATCAATAATGAGCATAGAAAGTGAGCCAATGATATTAAAGCAGGCCACCATAAGTATGAAAGTAAGGAATATGTAGGCAAAGAGTTTCTCAATGCGCATGATGTTAAACGTGTCAGCCTGTTGCTCGTAGCGGTCTAATACTTTGTATTTATCGCCGAGAAGGGTTTGTATTTCGTCCTTTGCCTTATCAATGTCAACACCCGGTTTCATGCGTAACTCAAGTGAAGTAATCTCTCCTTGTCGGTTGAAGATACGACGTGCGAAATCGAGGGAGGTGATGATATATCCCTTATCATACTTCATCTGTTTCACTTGAAAGAGTGCTCCAGGGGATATCAATGAGTCTTTTACAAAGGCATCTGTAGGATTAGAGGCATCATACTGTCCCTCACGTTGTGGCGCATAGATGTGTAAGTAGTCCTGCCAAGCTACTCCTGTACCAAGGTCTTGAGCCAGTCTAATACCAAGGACACCATATTGCAAGTTAGCAGTATGGAGTCTGAAATCACCATCACCATAAAGAATATTACTGATATGAGTCAGCGAGTCGAAGTTATCTTCTACTCCCTTCACGTTCACCATGGCTTGTTTGTCGTGATAGATAGCCAGAGCCTGATCCTCAACACACTCCGTTGCAACCTCTACAGTAGGAAGATGTTTCACTTTAAGGAGCAAGGGGTCATTAGCATTCATGGCCTTACCTTTAGCAGCTTCAATCTTCAGTTGTGGGTCGAAGTTGGTGAAGAATGATGCAACAAGGTCGGAGAATCCATTGAATCCACTTAATACAACGACCAATGCCATTGTTGCCACCGACACACCGAGTACTGAGATGAGGCTGATGATATTAATGGCATGTGTGCTCTTCTTTGAGAAGAGGTAACGTCGAGCAATGTAAAAAGGGAAGTTCATGATGGGTGTTAGGTGTTGAATGTTGGGTGATGATGTGTAGAGTGTTGGGTGTGATGGGTGTCTGGTGATGGATGTTAGGTGTTGAATGTTGGGTGTTGATGAATTGATAACTGGGGGTGGTAGATTTCTGAATAGGCTTAGGTACCTATTTACTAATCGTCAACACCTACCTCTTAATACTTATCAACAATTCATCAACACCCAACATTCAACACCCATCACCCACCTTCTACTTCTTTAGTAACTCATCAATACGCTCCAAGTAGTCGAGGGAGTCGTCAATGAAGAAGCGTAGTTCAGGGATGATACGCAGCTGATTATGCACACGCTGGCCTAAGTCGTAACGGATAGTCTTCTCATTGGCATTGATGTTTTTCAGTATCTCGTCTCCCTTTTCAGATGGGAAGATACTGAGGTAAGCGGTGCAGATACTGAGGTCTGGGCTTACCTTTACACGAGTTACACTAACCAAAACACCATGCATCATACGTGTCTGTGTCTGGAAAATACTTGCTAACTCCTTCTGAAGGAGGCGTGATATGCGGTTTTGTCTTGTCTCTTGCATTGTCTTATCTATTTATTGTTTTATCCTGCAAAGGTACTGAAAGTTTGAAGAATACACAAACTTTTAGTGTTGGGTGTTGGGTGTTTAATGTTAGGTGCTAATGGATTGCACGATAGACCCAACCGATAAGAGTGTTGGGTGTTGGGTGTTTAATGTTAGGTGTTAATGGTCGGTATGTTTGGTAGGGAGGGTGGATACTAAGACAGGAGAGGGCTTTATTTCTTCCTAATCAGCGTTAAGCCATCACGAAGGGGCAGTATAACCTTCTCTACACGGTCGTCTTTGGCAACGAAGTCATTGAATTGTCGGATACCAATCGTTTGATGGTCGTGGTCGTAGGCTGGGTCGATGACGTGCCAATCCCACAGTGTGTTGTCAGCAAGGATATAGCCACCAGAACGGATGATAGGCAGTAGTTTCTCATATACCTCCGTATAATTGCGCTTGTCACCATCGACGAAAGCCATATCAAACAGAATCCCTAACTTCGGAGCCTCTTCTGCTGCATCACCAATACGAAAGTCTATCTTGTCGGCAACTGGCGACCCTTCAATCCAAGGACGGGTGAAATCCTCCATCTCGTCATTGATTTCAAAGGTATAGAGTTTGCCCCCTTCCTCTAATCCCTCAGCCATACAGATAGCCGAATAGCCACTGAAAGTACCCACTTCGAGGATATTCTTAGGACGTATCATCTGTACAAGCATCTTTAGGAGACGCCCCTGCAGATGACCACTTGCCATTCGTCCATGTATAGTATGGATATTTGTGGCACGATAAAGACGGTAAAGATAATCGCCTTCTGGGTCGATATGCGAGGCAAGATAGGCATCGCAGCCCGCCTCATCGGTGAGAGAAGTATAGGTGTTGGTTGTTGGCATGGGTGATGATAGTGATGATGAGTGTTGAAAGCTTATAGGAGAGACAATGCTTCTATAGCCAATCTGTAGCTGTTAAGACCAAAGCCTTGGATCGTACCCTTGCAGGCTGGCGCAATCATTGAGTGTCGACGGAAGTCCTCACGGTCGTTAACATTACTGATATGTACCTCAATCACAGGTGCTTGTAACGAGCGGATGCAATCCAAAAGAGCAATACTTGTATGCGTATAGGCTCCCGCATTGAGGATGATACCATCATACGAGAACCCAGTCTCCTGTAGTTTGTTGATGAGTTCACCCTCAACATTACTTTGGTAATAGTCGATGACATCATTAGGGTAGCTCTCACGCAATTGTGAGAGGAATGTATCCATCGACACACTACCGTATATTCCTGGCTCACGCACACCTAACAGATTAAGGTTAGGGCCATTAATAATGATTACTTTCATATTCTCTTTCTTCTCAAATATCGTTTTTTAATGTATCTTTGCAGCTAAATTGCGATATGCAAAAATAAGAAATTAAATGGAAACAGGCAAGAATTCAAAGGATATTGTAGGTCGTTACCGCCGTTATCTGAAGTTAGAGAAAGGCTACTCGGCGAATACGTTGGATGCTTATCTGCGTGATGTGGATAAGCTCTTACGCTATCTTGCCATAGAGCAGGTCGATGTGTTAGATGTGAAATTAGAAGATTTAGAACATTTCGCAGCCTTTATCTCCGACCTTGGCATTGGTCCTCGCTCATTGGCACGTATCCTTAGTGGGGTGCGACAGTTCTACCGCTTTCTTGTTGTTGATGGTTATTTAGAGGTTGACCCAACTGAGTTATTAGAGTCGCCCAAGCAGCCTGACCACTTACCAGAGGTGCTCTCCCACAGCAGAAGTCGACCTTTTAGAGCAGGCAATAGACCTGACGAAGTGGGAGGGACACCGCAATCGTGCCATTATCGAAGTCTTGTTCTCTTGTGGACTACGTGTGTCAGAACTTACAAACCTAAAGTTATCCAATCTATATGTTGACGAACAGTATATAAGAGTGATGGGTAAAGGGTCGAAGGAACGCTTAGTTCCGATCTCACCACGAGCCTTAGACGAGCTAAACTACTGGTTTGCTGACCGTAACGAGATGAAGATTAAGCCCGGCGAGGAGGATTATGTCTTCCTTAATCGGCGTGGTCACCATCTTACACGTACGATGATACTTATCATGATAAAGCGCTATGCACTCGAAGCAGGTATCAAGAAGACAATCTCTCCTCACACTCTTCGCCACTCCTTTGCCACCTCCTTGCTCGAAGGCGGTGCCGACCTACGTGCTATTCAGGCAATGTTAGGACACGAAAGTATCGGTACAACAGAGATTTACACGCATATAGACACTTCTACACTACGACAGGAAATTCTCGAACATCACCCCCGTAATATCCAGTATGATGAGCGTCAACAAGCCGACTTACTATCAGAATAATCTTTATTGATGCCCATCAACATGTAAAAAAAGGATAAAATCGAATTGCGTAACGGATTTTTATGTATCTTTGTGCCATTAAACTAATATTAAATTACAAACAACGTTTAAGATGAAAGTCAAACATTTATTCTTAATCGTCTTACTTTTTGTCACTGGTTTGGCCTCTGCTCAGCAGATGGGGCCTATCCCTGTGAATAAGAATGTAAGACAAGGTAAGCTTAGCAATGGCTTAACTTACTACATCCTTCACAATGAATGGCCAGAGCATGTAGCCAACTTTTACATTGCGCAGCGTGTGGGTTCTATTCAAGAAAACGACAAACAGCGTGGTTTGGCACACTTCCTTGAGCACATGGCATTTAATGGCTCAGAGCATTTCCCTGACTCTACGCTCCTCGAATTCACCCGTTCACTCGGTGTGCAGTTCGGTAGTAACTTGAATGCTTACACCAGTATCGACCAGACGGTCTATCGTATTTGTGACGTGCCTACAGCTCGTCAGACAGCGCTCGACTCTTGTCTGTTGATTCTTAAGGACTGGTCAAATGGCTTGACATTGGCTGATAAGGAGATAGATAAGGAGCGTGGCGTTATTCATCAGGAGTGGCAGCTACGCCGTTCACCAGTAATGCGTATCTACGATGACGTGTTACCGAAGTTTTATCCTAATTCTAAGTATGGTCATCGTATGCCAATTGGCTTGATGAGCATTGTCGATAAGTTCCCTTATCAGGACCTTCGCGACTATTATAAGAAATGGTATCGTCCAGACAACCAGTGTATCATCGTTGTTGGTGATGTAGATGTAGACCATACTGAGAACGAAATTAAGAAGCTTTGGGCTAACTCTACCGTTCCTGCTAATGCAGCACAGGTAGTTGAAGAGGCTGTGCCTGACACGAAGGATGCTATCTACGTGTTTGGTAAGGACAAGGAGTTGCCTTACAGTCAGGTAGGTTTCAGCATGAAGCATGATGCCTTCCCTGACGCACAGAAGGGCGATATGTACTACTATGTTGACTCTTATGCAAAGAACATCATCACTATGATGCTCAATCAGCGACTCGCTGAATTAGCACAGAAAGCCGACTGTCCTTTCACTGGTGCTTATTCAGAGGATGGCGATTACATGCTTTCAAAACCAAAGGCTGCCTTCAGTATGGCTGCAGATGCTAAGGAAGGTAAGGACCTCCAAGCTCTTGCTGCTATCTATCGTGAAGCACAGCGCGTTCGTCTTTATGGTTTTACTGCAGGCGAATACGACCGTATGAAGGCTGAATACCTCTCTCAGTTGGAGTCTGCTTACGTTAATCGTAACAAGGTGAAGAACGCTCAGTATGGTGATGAACTTCGTGATCACTATCTTGCTAACGAACCTATCCCAAGCAAGGAGGACGATTATCAGATTATGAAGCAGCTCATTGAGATGCCTGCACTGAATGTTGATGTTATCAATAAGTATGCGCAGGAACTCATTACCGACAAGGATAGCAACTTTGTTGCATATATCTTTGCACAGGATAAAGCGGGTGCTACTTACCCAACAGAGGCTCAGATGGCACAGACCATTAATGCTGTGCGTGCTGAGAAGATTGAACCTTACGTTGACAACGTAAAGCAGGAGCCACTACTCGACGAGAAGAAGCTACCTAAGGCAGGTAAGATTGTTAGCGAGAAGGAGAACAAAGTGCTTGGTTTTAAGGAACTGACATTGAGCAATGGAGCACGTGTCATTCTGAAGAAGACCAACTTCAAGGATAATGAAATTCAGTTCCAGGCTTTAGCGAAGGGCGGTAAGGGACTCTATGGCAAGGCCGATTTCAGTAACTTACAGCTCTTCGATGCTGTCATCGGTTATAGTGGCTTGGGTAATTTCTCACGTCAGGAATTGCAGAAAGCACTCTCTGGTAAGCAGGCTTCTATGAGCTGTGGCTTGTCAAACTACTATCAGTCAGTAGGTGGCTCATGTGTTCCTAAGGACATAGAGACGATGATGCAGTTGCTTTACCTTAACTTTACGAATGTTGCAAAGGATGAGGCTTCTTACAAGGCAATGATGGCACAGTTGGAATTAGGGCTGAAGAATAAGGACCTTTCACCTGAGAGTGTGTTCGGTGATTCGCTTAGTTTGACCATTTATGGCCATGAGGCACGCTTCGCCCCAATGACGCTGAACACTCTAAAGAACGTTAACTACGATCGTATCTTACAGATTTGGAAGGAGCGTTTTGCCAACCCTGGTCAGTTTGTTTACTACTTTGTAGGTAACTTCGATGAGTCTTCTCTGCGCCCATTGATAGAGAAGTACATCGCTTCTCTGCCTAAGGGCAAGGCTGAAACATGGAAGGAAGTACCAAGCTACGTGAACGGTAACGTGGTTAATAAGTTCACTCGTAAGTCTGAAACACCAAAGGCTATTGCCTTCGAGTTCTGGCATGCGCCAATGGCTTACACTCTTGAGAACGAAATTCTTACCAGTGCTGCAGCCCAAGTACTCTCAATGGTCTACTTGAAGAGCATTCGTGAGGATGCCAGTGCGGCCTACTCTGTAAGCGCAGGTGGCTCTTTGCGTCGTCTTGGCAATAAGTCTACTGCCGTCATTCAAGCATATTGTCCTATGGACCCAGCTAAGTCCGACCTCGCTCTGAAGCTTCTTGCTGAGGGAATAAAGGATAATACTGTGAAGATGGATGCCGATAAGGTGCAGAAGGTAAAGGACTTCATGCTGAAGGATGCTGAGCTTGCTGCTAAGAATAATGGGCATTGGATGGATATCCTCGATGAGTATGTTTGGACAGGTGTAGACTTCCAGACAAACTATAAGAAGACTGTTGAGGCTATTACTCCAGCTAAGCTTGCAGCTTATCTGAAGCAGATCTTGGCTGCTGGCAACCATGCAGAGGTTGTCATGACACCTGCGAAATAATACGAATTGGGCGTGTGGAGAAGGACATTTCTTTGTCTTTTTCCATGCAGCCAATAGCCGATTACGAATTATTTACACGACAATAAGTATTTCTTTTCATGAAGAAAAATATTTTTTTTCATGAAAGGAAATATTTTTTTTCATGAAAAAAAATCAAGGAAGGAGACTTTTCTTCTATCGATTGGGAGAGTGGTGGATAGGAGGTGAGGGCTTTCTTAGGTGTTAAAGGGCTATATGGCTTATTGGCCTAATAGGCCCAAATAGGGCTAATAATATAGTGCCCAATAGTCTTGGGGCTATATGGCTTATTGGCCTAATAAGCCCAAATAAGGCAAATAAGATAGTGCTTAATGGTCTTGGGTCTATATGGCTAATTGGCCTAATAGGCCCCAATAAGGCAAATAAGATAGTGGCCAATAGTCTTGGGGGGGACTAAATAGCTTATTTGACTAATAAGCCCAAATAAGGCTAATCCTACCACACTAAATAGAAAAAGAGAATACAGACTATTCGTGAAGACAATCTTTAATTCCGCTTAAAGCACAGTTTCGTTTGGTAGTATCATGCTTTTTATCTATATTTGTGCATTGTAACAAATACAAAAAGGATAATAATCGACAAATAGATGAAAGCTATCGAAATACTTTTTCCTGTCTTCTTTATGATGTTTCTCGGCTGGTTAAGTCACAGAAGAGGGTGGGTGACGGCTGAACAGAACGAAGGAGCGAAGTCGTTGGTGTTTAATATTCTATTCCCGTTGTTAGTCTTTCACGTTCTTGTGAAGGCCGAGCTGTCTACGAATTTCATATATGAAATACTCTTCTTAGATGCCGCTTGGATTCTTGTCTATCTGATAGGAAAGAGCATAGCTAACCCTATCAGTGGACGTTATGCCCGTTTGGCACCATTCTTACTGATGACCTGCGAAGGTGGAAGTGTTGCCCTACCACTTTATATAGCACTTGTAGGAGCAAAACATGCAGTGAACATTATCACCTTTGATGTGGCTGGAATCCTCATCAACTTTGGACTTGTTCCGGCGCTCATCATGCGTCAAACGTCAAGAGACGTGGCTTTCCTGCCATTGGCAAAACGGATTATTAGTGCTCCCTTCATCATAGCTGTTGTCGTTGGTATCGTTGTTAATCTGTTGGGATTATACCAATGGTTGGCGGAGAATGGCTTGAACAATATATATGACGGTACGATGGATATGGCAATGTCACCTATTGCAAGCATAATCCTCTTCACCCTCGGCTATGGTTTCCACTTACGAACAGCGCAGCTTAAACCGCTATTGACATTGACGTTGGTGCGCCTCATGTTGTGTGGCACTATTGTGGTAGGCTTTTTACTCTTGTTCCCTGGCTTGATGAAGGAGAAGATATTTCGTTGGCGTACTCCTTTACTTTGCTTGTCCAACAGGTTTCCCAGTTCCACTACAGATAGAAAGTCTTTGTAACGATGAGGATGACAAAAGTTTTATGTCGGCTTTTATCTCAATCTTCATCCTTGTGGCGATGGTAGTATATACGTTGATAACATTGTTCTTGGTGTAGGGAATTTAAGGAGTTAAGGCGATGTTGGTAAGGGGAAAAGGGATGAAAAGAAGCAAAAGAGGTTAAGACAATAGTTTTATAGGGACAAGAAGGGAGTGGAAGAAGTGAATATAAGAATGGGATATGAGGCCTCTGAGTTTTCGTCTCAACCGCCTTCACTACTTCACACCTTCGCTCTTAAAGAGAAAGAATATGAATGACAACGTAAAGAGCCCATGGCCAGGACCAGCGGGAATGATACCCGTAACAAGTGGCAAAGCTGATGATGCTAATGTGTTTAATCGCAACTACTTGGATTCTATCCATGTTGAGATGCGTGTTATTGATGCCATCGAACCATCATTGAAGACGGTCATCTTCGGTGAAGAGTTCGACTCACCGATTATGATGCCAGCCTTCTCACATTTGAATAAGGTGTTGAAAGATGGTAAGAAACCGATGTTAGAGTATGCTCGTGCAGCCAAGAAGCTAAAGACAGTGAACTGGGTTGGTATGGAGCCCAACGATGAGTATGCGGAAATCGCAGCTGAAGGGGCACGGACAGTGAGAATTATTAAACCGTTCGCTGACCATAGTATTATTTTAGATGAGATTCGGTTTGCTATCGAACAAGGTGCGATAGCTGTTGGCGTAGACATCGATCATGTCCCAGGAACAGACGGACGATATGACGTTGTAGACGGTATTCCACTCGGGGCGGTCATGCTCTCCGATCTAAAAGAGTATGTGAAGGCCGCTGGTAATGTACCCTTCGTAGCCAAAGGGGTGTTGTCTGTGCAGGATGCCATGAAGTGTAAGGAGGCAGGTTGTGCTGGAATTGTTGTCTCTCATCACCATGGTAGAATACCTTTCGGCATTGCGCCACTAATGGTTCTGCCTAAGATAAAGGCAAGCTTAGCGGGAAGTGGAATCGCTATCTTCGTCGACTGCGGTATTGATACGGGTTATGATGCTTACAAAGCATTAGCGTTAGGGGCTGACGCCGTAGCTGTCGGTAGAGGTATCCTCAAACCTTTACTGCAACAAGGAGCTGAGGGAGTAGAGGAGAAGGTAAAGAAAATGAACGAAGAACTTTCTGAGCTGATGATGTACACCTGCGTGAAAGACGTCCGTTCATTCGATGCGTCTGTACTTTATGTCTAAGAAAATAGCATCTATAGGTACTGCTTAGTATTCCTATAGATGCTATTTTAATATTAATGTGTAGTCTGGTAATAACGGTTACTACCAAGAGAATTTGTCACTGTCTGGTTGGTTGATGGGTCGGAAATCGTTATACCAGAATACGACTGGATAGGTGTTATATTGAAGCCAGCCGTCCGAAGTGATGTATAATAGGCATCTGTATGTCTTTTTTCAGGTACAAGACGTTCGAGTTGACGGTTGAATTTTGCCAATAGTAGAGGGTCGTTCTGTGCGAGCTGACGCACGTAATCGCCCATATCATAGAATATTGAAGGGGTGTAACCATCCATGCTTTGAATGTTACTCTCCGTGATTGTTGAGAGAGAACTTGATGCGTTTATCTCCTTCATGATGTCAACCATGGCCTCCACCTGCGAACAGTCGATTACACTAATAGTCCCATAAGGATAAGGAGTACCCTCATACTTGTAGTTACTATAGAAGTTGATGAAGTTAGTACAGATACTGTGATAGTCTGGGTTGACCTTTGACAGTTCGCTCCATAAGAACTTGTACGGCATACCATACGCCATTATCTCTGTTGGACTACCAATGATATGGTTCGTAGCATTGCGTAGCTCGTAGGCTACTTCTATACCCGTCATATTACAGTCATCGAAGAGGATGTACTGAAACTTACCAATCCCTGAGTCCTCTATACCCTTGTCAAAATCTGAAATGTTCGTCTGATAGGCATTACCTCCTAACCAACGGGTTGGTGGTCCGGCCTTACCAGCATTTTGGTTAAGTCCGAAAAGTGAGGCAGCAGGACGATTGATACGTGTGCTTGGCTTGGCAGGTATCCATCCCATACCGTGACATCCCACAATCATAGAGTAATGGTTAGCAGGTGCTTCTTGCTTAACTCGTTTCAACAGGGTTGTTATCCACTCTGCTGTATTGAGCCTTAAGCCAGGCTGGGTATTGTCATAAATGGCCACAGTATCGTCTATACAACTTCCATTCTTGTACTGAACATTAATCAGTGCACCCTTATCTACCTTCATGGAGATAAATATCATGAGTTTCTTGTTACCAAGTCCACCTTGGTTGACAATCGCACTCTTTATGTCTTGTATATTGGTGAGGAAGAAGCTATAAAGGCCAGGGTCTTTCTTAGTGGAACCTGACCATGGCATATAAACAAAGATAGTGTTTGTTTCTATGACAGGTGGTTGAGGTACTGGATCTGGGTCTTCATCACTACAAGAGGCAAAGAGGATGAAGGCTGCCAACTGTAAGAAAAGGACGAGTTTCTTCATAATCAAACTTTTTAAGCCCATGTCTTGCTTGTTTGTAGTCCATGGGGAAGTGGTTAATTAAAAAGCCTTGCGACGCCATAAGGGACGTAGTAAGGCTTTTCATAGCTGTAATGATAGTTCGTAGATACTTATTTTACGATAATCAGAGAGTAGTTCTTCTTACCCTTTTGGATGAGAAGATACTTGCCATCGATGAGGTCTTCAGAGGTTACTGGCTGGTCGAAGGCTGCAAGCTTCTCCTTGTTAAGGGATACACCACCGCCCTTTACGAGCTTACGCATCTCACTCTTGCTTGGGAAGATCTGCATACCTTCCTGATTGAAGACCTCGACTGCGGGTTGACCAAGTACATCCTTTGATACCTCATAATGGGGTACATCCTTAAAGACATCGGTGAAGGTCTGCTCGTCTAACTGCAGTAAGTTCTCCTTAGTGCTCTTACCAAAGAGGATGTTAGAGGCAGCAATGGCCATATCAAGGTCTTCCTGTGAGTGTACCATACGAGTGACCTCTTCTGCAAGACGGTACTGAAGTGTACGGCGACCAGGGTCTTGACGATGCTCTTCGATGAGGTTGTTGATGACATCCTGCTCCAAAGATGTGAAGATCTTAATATACTTCTCGGCATCATCATCACTGACATTCAACCAGAACTGATAGAAGGCATACGGTGTTGTTCGGTTGCGATCGAGCCAGATATTACCGCTTTCTGTCTTACCAAACTTCTTTCCATCGGCCTTTGTAATCAGTGGACAAGTAAGGCAAAATGCCTCAGTCTCGTTACCTAAGGTACGACGAATAAGCTCTGTACCAGTGGTCATGTTGCCCCATTGGTCATTACCGCCTAACTGCAACTTAACGCCGAATTTCTCATAAAGATAGAGGAAATCGTAACCCTGTAAGAGCTGATAAGTGAACTCTGTAAAGCTGAGTCCGTCGCGAGCCTCACCACTCAAGCGCTTCTTCACACTGTCCTTAGCCATCATGTAGTTGACGGTGATGTGCTTGCCAACCAATCGAGCGAAATCAAGGAAGGTGAAGTTCTTCATCCAATCATAGTTGTTAACCATCTCAGCCTTGTTTGGCTCGTTGCCATCAAAGTCCAAGAACTTACTTACTTGCCTCTTGATAGCCTCTTGGTTATGGTAAAGTGTTTCCGCATCAAGTAGGTTGCGCTCCTGACTCTTGCCTGATGGGTCGCCAATCATACCTGTGGCTCCACCAACGAGGAGGTAAGGCTTGTGGCCACAACGCTGCAAATGGCGCAACATCATGATACCACAAAGGTGACCGATGTGCAATGAGTCAGCTGTAGGGTCAGTACCTAAGTAAGCTGAAACCATCTCTTTTTGAAGCATTTCCTCGGTTCCTGGCATCATTTGAGCCAGCATACCACGCCAACGGAGTTCTTCTACAAAGTTCTTCATCTATGTCTTTATACTTTAAGGAGTCGAGGGGGTGAAGATTTTAAAAGCGTTCTGCCCTATCTTCAAAAGCCTCTACTCTGTATTAATATTCTGTTGTTAGCATCGTTAGGGAACTGGGTCATAACCACTGCCTCCCCACGGATTGCATCTTAATATGCGCCATATCGTAAGCGCTAAACCCTTAAAAGGACCATGCTTGAGGATTGCTTGTCTGCCATACTCCGAACAGGTAGGGGTGAAACGACAGGAGGGTGGGGTAAAGGGAGATATGAACTGGCGATAGAAAAGTATCGGGAGTATCAATAACCACGATAAACCACGTGTGAAAAGATGCCATAGCTTGGCAAAGATGTTTTGAGATTGCACTCCAGATGAGGCTTTCTCTTTTCTCTCCTTCTCATCCATTATTTCTGTTCTCCTATTCTTTTATATTGGTTCCTCTATCCTTTTATGTCCGTTCCTCTATCTTTTTATATCTGTTTCCTTATCCTTTAATATTCGTTCTCCTATTCTTTGAAGTAGGTTGCAAACCCGCTGTTCGATGGTGACGGAGTCCGTTAATTCGTCTGAAAGCCATATAAAAGCTATCAACAACTGCTTATCTGTTAGTTTGTCCACACTTTGTGTGACAAGACGCTTGCGCTTTCGATAGGCTTCACGTACCTGGCGTTTCACCCTGTTACGCTTTACGGCACGCTTAAAATGCTTTTTCGGAACACTGACTAAAAGCTGTACATTAGACTCTGTGAGCGTTTCTTGCGATGTAGAAACCTCTGACTTACTATCGATTAGTCTGTAAACAGCCTTCAAGGGGAATACTGTCATCGCATGACTTCTACCAGGTCCAAAGAGCGTATCTATGAGTTTCTTGCTGCATAGACGTTCTCCTTTCCTCAGTCTTTCTTCATGTTTTTCCATCCTTGTTAGCCTATGTTTACCGTATGTCCGGTACTGATGTCGGCTCCTTCCCCATCCTTTCAGATGAGGCAGAAGCCGTTATTCTATTTATTCTTCTTCTCTTCTTCTAAGAAAGCACGCAATGCTCCTGTCATAGAAGGATACTCTTTAGATGGAGCTTGGAGGTCGAGTCTCAACCCTTGTGCCTCCACTTCCTTCGCTGTAGCAGGTCCAAAGGCTGCTATCTTGATATCTCCTTGCACAAAGTCGGGGATATTCTCTTTCAGTGCCTTTACTCCTGTTGGACTGAAGAAGACAAGCATATCATAATCAAAGTTCTTTACCTCTTCCTCTGTTAAGCCATTGCTCACTGTGCGATACATCACACATTCCTTGTGTTTGAGCTTATTAGCATCCAACAACTCGCTTAGTGCCTCCGTATGCACAGAACTTTGCGGAACGAGATATTTCTCTGTCTTGTGCTTAGTCATTGTTGGAATGAGGCTATCTATTTCCTGTATTACCGAAGAACACCTTACGTTTGCGGTACTGCACATACTTCTGGATATAAAGGGCAATCGTTTCAATCACACAGAAATACTTCATATCCTCTGGGATAGTGATGCGCATCTCCTTTGCAAGGTTAAAATAATTGTCTACAGCATGTCGAGAAGTAAACACCACAGCCGTATAGTCCAATATATTTACCTTCTGTTGACGGAACTCTTTGGCTGAGAGTCCCTCCACCTTAAAGAATGGTCTGAATACCAAGTCAACTCCTAAGTCCTCTTCAATGTCGTAGTAAGGAGACTTATCGCTTGACGGCTTTGGCTGAGAAACCAAGATCTTTTTATCATCGTGTCCTAAAAGTTTATTATCAAATAGTTATCTGTAATGAACAAAATGCCCCACAATACCATCAGCGGCATCAATTCGAGCGCACAAAAGTACAAAATTATTTGCAGACTGGCCCCCATTCTCTTAAAAAAGATGGTATAACTCTTATAAAAAGCAAGCATTTTGATAAATAACATAACAATTAGTGTATAAATCAATGCAGCATGGAGTGACAGCGAGAAATAAACCTGCAAGAGTATAATAGGGAATAACAAGACCCCTTCAAGAGCGTATAAGAAGATTTGTGTATGCCTCCATTGTCCATTATTTTTCCTGTCGAAGAACACCCAGTTAACGAACCCATAGACCAGATACTTGAATAGGAAATATACGAGGAAGACGCCAAAAAAAGCATCCTATTGCCCCAAGTTGTGAGTCATTCGAGAGTCTACCGCCCCCTACATCACGTACGAAGAAATAGTAGAGGATACTACCTAAAAGTGAGGTCTGTGCTATTAAGATAGGTTGAAAACGTATTTCTTCATTTGCTTCAACGACCGACTCCTTGCTACGGCTACCACGGAAGAAGCTTTTTACTTGCCGTTCAATGAAATTCCTCGATAGAGAGAAGGCCACCATTGCCATTATAAAGCAACCCAAGAGCATTGCTGCAATAACATTGTCATTGCTTACTGCGTATGGAGCAAGGATACCCGACACACCATCAGCATGAACGTCTCCACGTCCCAACTTAAAGTACTTGTTACCTTTGAAGTATCCTTCTTCTGCAAACTTGAAATCCGTTAGCTGAAACCTCTTCTGTTTTTTAGGGCGCAACAAGACTGACGAGTCAGTGTTCTGACCCGCCTTACCCACAGAATCAACATTCGCCTTCTGTCCTGCTACTAATGTTTTCTTCAGCAGCAGAGACGGGCGAACAATGGAATCAGTTGTCGGCATTGTCTATTAAAGTCCGAAGCTCTTTTTGATATCATCAACTCGGTCGAGCTTCTCCCATGTGAATAGCTCAACATCAAGTGTTTTAGCGTCATGGTAACGGCTCTCGAAAGTCTTTTTGATAACCTCGTTCTTACGTCCCATGTGACCATAAGCTGCTGTCTCCAAATACATTGGCTGACGAAGTTTCAATGTCTTTTCGATAGCCTTTGGACGTAGGTCAAACAGCTCCTTAACCTTTTCTGCAATCTCACCATCAGTTGCTTTCACATGTGAGCGACCGTAAGTATTCACATAAACACTAACTGGCTCGGCAACACCAATGGCGTAAGCCAACTGCACGAGTATCTCATCACTCACACCAGCTGCCACCATGTTCTTAGCGATATAGCGTGTTATGTAAGCTGCTGAGCGGTCTACCTTACTTGAGTCCTTGCCTGAGAAGGCACCACCACCATGGCCACCTTTACCGCCGTATGTGTCTACAATAATCTTACGACCAGTCAGACCCGTGTCGCCATGAGGTCCACCAATCACGAACTTACCTGTTGGGTTGACAAGATACTTTATATCATCATTGAACAAAGCCAGTACTTTCTCTGATTTAATCTGTGCTTTCACACGTGGCATGAGAATCTCAAGAACGTCTTTGTGAATCTGTTCTACCATCTCTTTATCGGCCTTCAGCTGTGCCTCACGTGAGTTGTCTGCTGGCTGAATAAAGTCGTCGTGCTGTGTAGAAACGACGATTGTGTCAATGCGCTGAGGGATGTTATCATCGCTATACTCCACTGTCACCTGACTCTTTGAGTCTGGACGAAGGTAGGTCATGTGCTTACCTTCCTTACGGATGTCGGCTAATGTGGTCATAAGGAGGTGTGCTAAGTCGAGAGTTACAGGCATGTAATTGTCTGTCTCATTACATGCGTAACCGAACATCATACCTTGGTCTCCGGCTCCTTGGTTCTCTGCGTCGCCGTTATCGACACCACGATTGATGTCATCACTCTGCTCATGAATAGCAGAGAGCACTCCACAGCTGTTACCATCAAACTGATACTCAGCTTTTGTATAACCTATCTTGTTGATTGTCTTGCGGGCTATTGTCTGAAGGTCAACATATTCCTTAGATCTCACCTCACCCATGATTACCACCTGTCCTGTGGTGTTAAAGGTTTCTATAGCGCAACGTGCATCCTCGTCGTAAGCCAAGAACTGGTCGAGTAAAGCGTCGCTTATCTGATCGGCAACTTTATCTGGGTGACCCTCAGATACTGATTCCGATGAAAACAAATATGCCATATTGTTATCTTATATTTTATGTTTGAAATTACTGTTAACTCTCTGTTTAAGTTTGCAAAGTTACTGCAACTTAGTGGGATAACAAAATAAATAGGTAAGATTTATGCTTTATTGGCGGGCGATTGATGGGTGTTGGGTGTCGAATATCCGGTGTTGATTGATGATGACGGGTGTTGGGTGAAGAGTGTTCGGTGTTGATGATTAGTGGTTATTAGGTGTTAAATGACGGTTGATGAAGCATGACTTTCTGATGTTTCTATTGCTAAATATGGTCTATTAGGGATGTTCTTAAGCACTTTGGATATATTTTTAGTGTTATTGTCGCATATTTTGCGACGTTATAGAGTATAATTCGTCGCATAAAGATAAGAAAGGGGTATATCTATACACGAGCGGGTGTTGAAGCTTGATGCCGACCGATATGAGAAGGGGGAACTGTCGTTGAAAGATTTGCTCAGTAAGTACTGCGCATATATGGTTGCAAACAATAGAGGGTGATAAGTCGCTTTTCCGAGGAAGAGTGGGGTTTTATGGAGGCCTGAAATGGCTGTTTGTGCTATGAGCTTATCGGTGAGTTAAGTGAGTGTAGCATATTTTGAAAGGCGATAATAAGCGTCAATAACATGAAATGTGAAGCCACTTAATATCGCCTTTCAAGGTTTTGGGGAGTCTTAGTCCTTATCTTCTATGATTTCTTTTCATGAAGAAAAACATTTTTTTTCATGAGAAGAAATATTTTTTTTCACGACAAGAAATATTTTTTTTCATGAAAATAATTCGAAAGCTATCGTGTTGTAATGGTAAACACCTTTGTTTCATGAGGTTGTAAGGTGCCTTGCCAAGTCTTACGTTGACGTGTTGTTTTATGCTCCCAGACGTCTCTGAAATTGTATTCTTTCGTGTTCCCGAGGATAGAAAGCGGCAACTGAATGCGCTGAGGAGTGTCAGAAGGATTCATGATGGCAAGCGCCTGACGGTTACCACTTAGTTGACGAAGGTAGACACGGCACTGTCCTGGGACGTCAACTCTGTGAGCTACTTCGCCAAGGGCGTCTTGGTTGATAGCTATTATTTCTTTGTTGAGTAGGATGCGACGTGTTTCTTCGTTCTCATGAAGGATGTCGTGGCTCATCGCCAAGGGTGAAGCAAACATACACCACATAGACATTTGGGTCTGATACTCCGTATATGTACAGCCAATACCACCCAAATCGCTTGATGGACCACCCTTTCCATCGAGTCCAACGACGAGCATGTCCATGTCGAGCCAGTGTCCTGGGCCTGCGTATTTATAAAGTGGTTCGGTCACGTTGATGATGTCGATGATACCCATACCACCCTGTTTCACGATGTCTTTCCACATGTCTCGCACGTCAAAGCTCACGCGCCAGAGCGAACCACCAGCCTGTCTTGCCCACTTCTCAGGGTTTAGTTGTCCCCATTCACAGACACCCAAGACAATTTTCCGACCTGAGTTCTGTAGTGCTTCAGCCATCTTTTTATAGCGTTCGTGGGCAACAGCGCTGTCAGAAGGAGCGTGACAGTAGTCGTATTTAAGGTAGTCAATCCCCCATTCGGCAAAGGTCTTGGCGTCTTGTTGCTCAAAACCATAACTTGCAGTATAGCCTGCACAAGTCAGCAAAGCGGCATCTGAGTAGATACCGAGGCGTAAACCTTTTGAGTGAACATAGTCGGCAAGGGCCTTCATGCCGCTTGGGAACTTCTCAGGATCGGGTAGGATGTTATTACGTTTGTCGCGTCCTCCCTGCCATGCATCGTCTATGAAGATGTATTTATATCCTGCTTCTGCATAGCCGTCGGCTGCCATCTTGTCGGCAATCTGTCGTATCAGTTGTTCGTTGATATCCTCCTTATATTTGTTCCAAGTCATGAAACCCATTGGAGGGGTCAGTGCTAACGAGTCACGATTAGCTGCTGTTGTGTATAAGGAGGTTAGGAGAGCGACTGCAAAAAACAATAGCAATCTACGGAATTTAGTTTGTTGATAGGTCATAAATATTATCAATTAGTAATGAGCATAAACCAAAAAAATCCGCAGAAACATGATGAATCTGCGGATAATCTGTGTTGTCCCAGGCGGATTCGAACCACCACTGACAGAACCAAAAACTGTAGTGCTACCATTACACCATAGGACAATCGTGTGTGCAAAGGTAATGTTTTTTCGGTTAATGCCCAAATTTTACTGTATAATTTTGCGTCTTAATGTTGTTTGAAGAGCAAATATGCTGTGTTTCTATGGCTTTTACGCTATATTTCTCGTCCCTTATTTGTATTTCATGACAGAATATACTATCTTTGTGACAAGCTATAGCTCAAACAGTTCTTACACCTCTTATTATATAAGCCTATGAAACCTATATCGGCAGTTGTTGTATTCTTATTTCTCATTTGCTCGGCAGTGTGGGCAAGTGTTGACGGTTATCACTGTGCAGAAACAGCAATAGTGCAAGACATGAATCAGGCTTTGTCGAAGACTCTTGCACAGAAGCGTGAGGCGTGGATAACGCCAGACACGATAGAAAACTATCGCCAACATTTGCAGATAGCTGCCCTAAGACGTCGCTCGGTTGTGTCGTATGCTTTGGGTGAAGACGCCCATTCGCTTTGCAGTAGACAGATGAAGTGGCGGTCTGGCAGTCGTTCGCTGAGGGTTCAGAGTTATGCTGATTGTTCCTTTGCTACGGTGTGGGGCTTGTCAGACCAGCGTTTGTCGTTTGCCTTCTTGATATTATCATTGGGCTGGATGGCGGCGTCTATCGTTTATCTTCGGCGTCATCAATCAGGTCGGTTGGTGTTGGGAAAGATGGTGTATGCCGCTTCCGACCGCAGTTTTCGTGACTGTCATGGAGAGAGGATAGCCTTTACGCCAATGCAACAACAGCTGATGGAGCTGTTTATCAATGCGTCTAATCGCAAGTTGACAAAGGCTTTTATCTGTGAAACTCTTTGGCCTAAGAAACCCGACGCAAGCGAGACTCTTTACACACTTATCCGTCGTCTTAAACCTATAGTCAGCGAGCGTTGCGGATTAAAGATTGTTGCTGAAAGAGGAGATGGCTACCGACTTACTTCTGATTTGGCTTCAAAGAAAGAAAAGGACTGTCTTTCTTAATGGAAAGAATGTCCCTTTTGCTTTATAAATTTTAAGCTTACTTTATAGGAATATTATGTTTGGCAAGTTCTTGTTAGGTAGGTTCAGTTGTGCTATTTACTTGTCTGTTGACCCTCAATTAGCTAATGTCAGCTAATTGTCAGTGTACTTTTTTGCCCTAATAGGAGCTGAACTCTATCTTTGTAGCAAAAAACAAAGACTATGAGAAAAGGTTTAGGGATGTTGTTATTATGCTTTCTTGCATTGCCTATGGGGGCACAGACCGAGAAAGAAAATGGTGAGAAGGCAAAGAGTGTAGTGATGAAAGAGGTGACAGTTGAGGCTGCGCGAGTGACGAAAAAGGTTGATGGACTGTTGATTATACCGTCTGATGCACAACGAGAAGCGTCAACAGACGGGTATAGTCTGCTTGCTAAGCTGTCGCTTCCACGCCTTAGAGTAGACGAGGTGATGCGTACTGTCACCCCTTTGATGAATGATGGTAGCGTGCAAATCAGGCTGAATGGAACCTTAGCAAGCAAAGAAGACCTACTGTCATTGGACCCAAAACTTGAGAAAAACATCGATTTCATCGATAATCCGGGTGTACGATATGGTGAAGGAATAGGCTATGTTATTGATATTCGGACGAAGCGTAACACCACTGGTTACGTTCTCGGAGCAGATTTATCAAACTCTGTTACGACTGTGAATGGCGGTAATACGCTCTATGCAAAGTATAATCATAAGAATTCAGAACTGGCTTTAACCTTTACTTCCCTTTATAAAGACCAGCATGGTTTTCGGTCTTCAGAAGTGGCTGACTATACCTTGAACAACGGTAGTCATTATCTGGTTTCACGCAATCAGACCGATGGAAGGAGTCGTCGTTTTGGTAATCAGTTTGAGATAAAGTATAGTCTTGCCGACTCGGCTACGTATGTTTTCCAAGCAAATCTGTCAGTGGGAGGAGGCAATACGCCTGGTAATTATGCTGATTTTGTGTATCGAGATGGAACGATAGAGCAGACTTATCGGACGATTAATGTGTCAAGTGATTTCTCTCCAACTCTTGATCTTTACTTCTTTCATCAGCTTGGTAAGCATCAGAGTGTTACGGCTAACGTTGTTGGTTCGGGTATTTACACGGACAAGCGGGGATATAATGGAGAAGGGAGAACTTATGCCTATGATGTTGATGGGCGTACTTGGTCGCTGGAGAGTGAAGCTATTTATGAGAATAAACTCAAGCCTTTCACCCTTTCTGCAGGTTTGGAACACTCGATGTCGTTTACGAATAATGAATATACGGGTGATGTGTCAGCTCATAATAAGGTGCGGAGAGGAGAGCTTTATCTATTCTCTGAGGTGAAAGGAAGATGGAAGCAATTAGGCTATTCGGCAGGTGTAGGGGTTGCTAATAAGACCTATTCGCAGGAAAACTATAGCTTTGACTACTGGACCTTCCGTCCGAAACTGACGTTGAGTTACGAAGTCTTGACAGGGTTAAGTGCTCGTTACACCTTTGAAACCTATCGTCGTGTGTCTTCATACGCTATGGTGAGCGATGCAAAAATCAGAGAGAATAGTCGTGAATGGAAGGTTGGTAACCCTAATCTACAACCTTCAAGGGTCATAAAGAATATTTTTGATATAAGTTATAATGGTAGTCGTGTTAGCTGTGGGGCAAATATAGAGTACCGACGTGACCTTGGGAGTAATATGAGTGTGTATGAACGTACGGCAACAGATGAGTTTCTTTATTCACAACAGAACATTGGTAATATCATGATGTTTGTTGTACAGAACTATCTTAAGTATGATGTTGTGCCAGAGCGTCTGTCTGTAACACTTTTCGGAGGTATCAATCGTTTCTTTAACATCAGTAGTCTGTACCGTCATCATCTTACAAGTTACAACTATGGTGGTAATGTTCAGGCTTATCTTGGACGCTGGACACTCACGGGATATGCCGATAATGGTTGGAAATTTGTTGAAGGAGAGCATGAGGGAAGGAATGGTCCTGCAGTCTATTTTGGGGTTAGTTACAGGTGGAGTAGGTGTAGTCTGTCGCTCTTTATGCAGCATCCTTTCCAGCAACATCCCGCTATACAGCGTGGTAAAGTACTGAATGAAAACCTCCATAAAGAGTATATTTATCGCAGCAGAGACTTGGGTAATATGATAACGCTAAAGTTTAGTTGGAAGCTGTCAAGGGGTAAGAGTTATAAAGAAATAGAGAAGAAAGTACAGAACGAAGCGTATAAACAGACGGGAATCATGTAGGGTAATGATATTATTCATCTGTTATAGTAGGGGAAAGTTTGCTTTTCTGTCCTTTGATTTATTATCGGAAGGGATTGAAAAGGGAGCTTTCCCCTTTCTTTTTATGGGATGGCAATCATCTTGTTGATTGTGTTCAGCGAGCCAGAAAGACGTTATTTCCAAATTATTTTCACGTAAGAAAGAATTTATTTTCATGAAGAAAAATATTTTTTTTCATGATAATAATTATTTTTTTTCATGATAATAATTCGAGACGGATAGGTCGAGAAGGTAAGTAAAAACGGATGGAGAGGAGCAAGAAAACTGATGATAAGGTGAGAACAAAGGGTATAAAAAAGAAAAAGGCAGACCATTGGCCTGCCTAATTGTATCATGTATTTATATTTACAGATTACTTGTTCACAGCGTCTGAAAGGTCAGCACCAGCCTTGAACTTAGCAACCTTCTTAGCTGCAATCATAATCTTCTCCTTAGAACTTGGGTTGATACCCTCATGAGCAGGACGTTCAGTTGTAGAGAAGGTGCCAAAACCTACGAGTTGTACTTTATCACCAGCAGCGAGTGCATCCTTAATTGCTTCTGTAGTTGCGTCTAAAGCTTTCTTAGCAACAGCCTTGCTTACCTCAGCATTAGCTGCAATCTTCTCGATCAATTCCGTTTTGTTCATAATTTTGATTTATTTATTGATTAATTGTATGAGTGATTACAAGATCATGATGCAAATATACTTGATTACTTTTATAAATCAAATAAAATCAAGGGAAAAGTGTAGAAATTCATAAAAAATAGTCTTTATGTTGCTTGTTTTATGCTTAATAACGATAGAATTTAGTATTTTTGCATTGATAAATAATACGTTGTAAAGATTAAGACATCATTCAAATGCGAAATATACCCGTAATAACAAAGAATCTTCTTATCATCAATGTGCTGGTTTTTGTTGCCACATACGCTTTAAGAGGATTGAATATTGATTTGGATACCCTCCTTGGTTTACATTTCATTTTGGCTCCTGATTTCCGTGCTTGGCAGTTTGTTACGTATATGTTCATGCACGGTGGCGTAACTCATCTATTGATGAATATGTTCATGTTGTGGATGTTTGGCATGGTTGTAGAGAATGTTTGGGGTCCAAAGAAATTCCTTTTTTATTACATGGTCTGTGGTCTTGGCGCTGGTGTTTGCCAAGAGTTGGCACAGTATGGTACGTATGTAGTGGAGGGTTTGGCGCAGTATGAAACTTTGAGGATAGCTAATTCGATTATTCCTATGAGTGAGTATCTGAACATGATGAACACTGTAGGTGCCTCTGGAGCCATCTATGGTGTGCTACTTGCCTTCGGTATGTTGTTCCCAGAAGAGCGTATGTTTATCATACCTATCCCTGTCCCTATTAAAGCAAAGTGGATTGTTATAGGCTCAGTAGTAGTTGAATTGTTCTCTGCTATTGGTACAAGCAATGACGGAGTGGCGCATTTGGCACATTTAGGGGGTATGCTCTTTGGTTTTATTCTTATCCGTTATTGGAAGAAGCATCCGTATTCCGGCTATGGAGACTTCGGTATGAATAAGGGACATCAGTTCTTTGATCGTATGAAGAATTCGTGGGAACAACGTGGAGGTGCGACTCCTCATGCGAATGCGAATGGTAGTAGGGAGTCTTGGACGGATGCTTCACACAATAATACTACGGATAGTAATAGTGATTGGGAGTATAATGCTCGTAAAAAACAACAGCAAGAAGAGGTCGATCGTATCTTGGATAAGATTCGTAAGAGTGGTTATGACAGTCTGACGAAAGAGGAGAAACAGAAGCTCTTTGATAGTAGTAAGAAATAAGGTAATCCCTCTGTTGCTGGTTGGTTGGGTGTTGATAAAATCTGAGAAGGATGTATGGCAGCAAGGAATTAAGACGTGAGTAGATAGTAGGTTGTTATTGTTTGACGGCATAGTGCTTACTTTATAGCTCTTTTGTGACTATTTATAGGATTGTTGAAAACTAAAGGAACCAATGGTAGTGAGTACCAGCGTGCTTGGTGTAGAGATGTTTAGCAAATTTAAGAAACTTACATATAGGGTTTTATTGATAGGTAATATCATCGTTGTTCTGTTGATGTTACTTGTTGGGAATATCGGTAGGCTCAATCCTGTCGACTATCCTTCATTGGCTAATTTGGGCTTAGGATTCCCAATATTGCTTGTGTTCAATCTCGTGTTTCTTGTCGTTTGGTGCTTTTGTCGATTGCGTTCTATTTGGTTGCCGTTGTTAGGCTTTATTCTTTGTTATGGTCCTATCCGGACGTATTCACCCTTTAACTTTCCAAAAGATAAGCCACATGGCAGTATAAAGGTGCTGTCTTATAATGTCTTTATGTTCTCTTCATGGGATGAACCGCATGGTGCGAAGAATCCAATCGTTGATTATATCGTAAAGAGTAGGGCTGATATTGTCTGTTTGCAAGAGGCACAAGCAAGGTTGGATAACGGTGATCAGATATATTCAACACTGAAGAAACACTACCCATACTTTAAGTTGATGATAAAAAAACACCCTGGTGCTGATTATATTGTATTACTGAGTAAGTATCCTGTTCTTTGGCAAGATACAATCCCGTATGGCTCAGGTAGTAACCAGAGTGTGGCTTATATGCTTGATATCAAAGGAACTAAGACACTCGTCGTGAATAACCATTTCGAGAGTAACGGTCTGAGTTCTGGCGACAAAGAAGGGTTTAAGACACTCGTGAAGGGTGAGTTGAAGACCGATGAAGCTAAGAAACAATCGGTCCATCTAATCAAGAAGTTAGGGGATGTATCGGCTCGACGTGCACCACAGGCAGAGGCAGTTGCACGTTTTGTTAAGAAATATCTCGATAAGCAGATACCTGTTATCTTGTGTGGAGACTTCAATGATAGCCCATTAAGCTATACGCATCATGTCATCTCAAAAGAGCTGAATGACTGCTATGTAGAGAGTGGAAATGGACCAGGGATAAGCTATCATAAGAGTGGGATGTACTTTCGCATTGACCATATCTTTTGTTCTGACGATTTTGAGTCGTATGGGGCTAAGGTCGACAACAGTGTGACTACTTCTGACCATTATCCCATCTATTGTTGGCTTAAATACCGTCCAAAACCTTAAAAAACACACATTTATAAGTTATAAATTTCTCAAAGTGTGAAAATTTGCTTATCTTTGCACGTCTATCAGGCGTAGTGAAACAATAATTAAATACAATCAAATAAAATGCAAAACAAAGGATTAGTAATTTGCGTAGCCATTCTCTTGACGCTCGCAAGTATCTTCTACCTGTCATTTTCAGTAGCGACAAGCTACTATGATGGTATGGCAGCAACGATTAAAGACCCTATTGCGCAACAGGATTATAAGGATTCTGTAAAGTATTTGGGTATCTACTCTTACCAGAAATGCCTTGAAACACAGATCGGTCTTGGTCTTGACTTGAAGGGCGGTATGAATGTTGTACTTGAGATTTCAGTACCTGACGTTATTGATTTCTTGGCTGATCATAAGCAAGATGCTGCTTATCAGAAGGCTTTAGAGATGGCTAAGCAGGAAGAGACGAAGAGTCAGAAAGACTTTATCACACTCTTTGTTGATGCCTATCATCAGGTAGCTCCAGGTCATAAGCTGGCTGAGATCTTCGCTACACAGGAGTTGAAAGGTAAGGTAAGTACCCAGAGTACGGATGCAGAAGTTGTTAAGGCACTTCGCGAAGCAGTTGCTTCAGCTATCGACAACTCCTACAATGTTGTTACAAACCGTATCGACCAGTATGGCGTTGTACAGCCAAATATCCAGAAATTAGAGGGTCAAGAAGGTCGCCTTATGGTTGAGATGCCTGGTATTCGTGAGCCTGAGCGCATGCGTAAACTCCTCCAAGGCTCTGCTAACCTTGAGTTCTGGGAGACTTACAACAACCAAGAGATTAATCCTTATCTTACTCAGCTCGATCAGCGTTTGGCCAATGCTGATACAAAGACAGACACAACTGCTACTGCTTCAAATAAGGAGGTACAGGGAAAGAAGGCCCCAGCTAAAAAGTTAGTACTTGACAGAAGCGATGCAGCTGAGGGTGGAAACGCTCAGATGGATGCTATGAAGAAGATGCACCCATTGCTCTCTATGCTGCAGACTATTCCTGGTAATGCGCTTAGTCTCGTAGGTTATGCAAGCGTAAGAGATACTGCTGCTATCAATAAGATTATTTACAGTCAGCTTGCAAAGCAGATCTTGCCAAGCGACTTGAAGCTTCTTTGGGGTGCAAAGCCAGCAGAAGGACTTAATAAGAAGAATGTCTTTGAGCTTTATGCACTGAAGGTAACAACCGCTGACGGTCGTGCTCCATTGGAGGGTGACGTTGTTACATTTGCTAAAGACGAGTTTGATCAGCATGGTCGTCCTCAGGTTAGTATGACAATGAACTCTGAGGGTGCTCGTGAGTGGGCTGCTTTGACAAAGGCAAATCAAGGTAAGGCTATCGCAATCGTACTCGATGGCGTTGTTTACTCAGCTCCAAACGTAAAAGGTGAGATTACTGGTGGACAGTCAGTTATCTCTGGTAACTTCACTATTGAGGATACTAAGGACTTGGCTAACACATTGAAGTCAGGTCGTATGCCTGCTCCTGCGAAGATTGTACAGGAGGAAGTCGTAGGTCCTACACTTGGTGCACAGTCTATTGAGCAGGGTCTTATCTCATTTGCTATCGCTTTCGTCCTCTTGATGCTTTACATGATTGTCATGTACAACTTCATCCCTGGTATGATGGCTAACCTTGCTTTGATAGCCAACCTCTTCTTCACGTTGGGTGTCTTAGCGTCCTTCCAGTCGGCATTGACTATGCCAGGTATTGCCGGTATCGTGTTGACCTTGGGTACAGCCGTGGATGCTAACGTGCTTATCTATGAGCGTATTAAGGAGGAGTTGAAACTCGGCAAGGGTATGAAAGTGGCTTTGAAAGAAGGTTACGGTAATGCCTTCTCAGCTATCTTCGACTCTAACTTGACATCACTCATTACTGGTGTTATCCTTCTTGTGACTGGTACAGGTCCTATCCGTGGTTTCGCTACCACTTGGATCATTGGTCTTGTAATCTCATTCTTCACCGCAGTATTCCTCACACGTATCGTATTTGAGAACCGTGTAAGCAAGGATAAGTGGTTGAATCAGACTTTCACAACAGCGTTCTCAAAGAACTTCATGCAGAATAAGAGCTACCACTTCCTCAGTATGTATAAGACTACATTCACTGTTTGGGGTGTTGCTGTCTTAGTATGTATTGTTAGCTTCGCTGTTCGTGGCTTGAGTCGTAGTATTGATTTCACTGGTGGTCGCAACTACGTAGTCACTTTGAACAAGCCAACTCACGTAGAGGATGTTCGTAAGGTGATGACGGGTGCCTTCGTTAATACGGTTGGTGAGAATGCTGGTAAGCCAGCAACGACGACTGTTATTGCGTTGGGTACAGACGGTAAGACCGTTCGTATCTCTACGAACTATAATATTGATTCAAACAACCCAGCTGAGGACGACAAGGCAGAGACAATCCTTTACAACGCATTGAAGAAGGGTGGCTTTGTTAGTCAGGCAAGTGTTGTCAACTTCAAGAACCCAGATATCCGTGAAGGTGGTTCTATTATCCAGAGTGCGAAGGTTGGTCCTTCAATCGCAAAGAACATTACTTATAATGCAATCATGAGTGTGTTGTTGGCTATCTTCTTCATCTTCTTGTACATACTCTTGCGTTTCCGCAACATAGGTTTCTCTGTTGGTTCTATTGTTGGACTTGTTCTTGACACGACAATCGTTATCGGTTGCTTCTCATTATGTTATGGTTGGATAGGCTTCTCACTTGAGATTGACCAGACGTTCATCGGTGCCATCTTGACAGTTATCGGTTATGATATCAACGATACAGTGGTTGTTTACGACCGTATCCGTGAGAACTTGGGTAAACACAAGCATAATCTTGCTAAGGCTGATATTCAGAAGATATTCAACGACTCTATCAACCAGACCCTCTCACGTACTATTAATACGTCTGTATCAACCTTGATAGTACTCGTGTCTATCTTCGTCCTTGGTGGTGAAAGTATCCGTAGCTTCTCTTTCGCAATGATTATCGGTATTATCATCGGTACTTTGAGTTCAATCTTCATCGCATCTCCTGTTGCTTACCTCGTATTGGGTAAGAAGATTGAGAAGCGTTCACACGAACTTGCAGAGGCACCTGTTGAGGCTTAATCAATAGATAGTCAGAATTAAGGTTTTACACCTTATTATATATAACAGCCCGTTATCAGCAATGATAGCGGGCTATTTTCGTCTTGTTAGAAAGCGCATTTTAGACTTTTAAGAATACTATTTCAAACTTATTAAAGGCCTATCTCAGAGGTGTGTCGGCCGTAAAGGAGGGGCGAGAGAGGGAGCGTTTTGTGTGTTCTATACGTTGGCTTGCGAATTATTTTCATGAAAAAAAATATTTTTTGTCGTGAAAATAAATATTTATTGTCGTGAAAATAATTATTTCTCTTCATGAAAAGAAATCATAGCAGTTGATGAGCAAGTCGCTAAAAGACTTTGAACGAAGTGTTTAAGTGGTTCTATAGGCTATGTTCCTAACGCTTATAGTCGGCTTGCATTGTTGGTCATCTTCTCTTGTTATAACCCTCATTACCATTGGTGCTTAGCCTTAACTTGATAGGTGAGGAGCGTCAGTACCACTTGTATTCGACGTCAGTAGGACTATAGAAGATGGAAAGCAAGACTTGTTATGGTGATTTATTGGTTTTTATTTTGCCGTTCATGTGGTTTGCACTACCTTTGTAGTCCAATTAAGAAAGATATAATGAGTAAGAAACATATACTACTTATAAATGATATAGCAGGGTACGGAAAAGTCGCGACAGCGGCTATGCTCCCTATCTTATCATACTTAGGACACCCTGTTTACAACCTTCCTACGGCCTTGGTGTCCAACACGCTCGATTATGGTAAGTTCAATATCCTTGAGACAACAGACTATATTAAGGGCGTTTTCCCAGTATGGAAGGAGCTTGGCTTTAGTTTTGATGCCATTGCAACAGGCTTTATTGCTTCAGAGCGACAGGCTAAATTGGTAGCCGACTACTGTCGCGAACAGGCAGAACGAGGCACGACGATCTTCGTCGATCCTATCATGGGCGATGAAGGAAAACTCTATAATGGTGTGACGGCAGCTGCGATAAACTCCATGCGTGAGATGATTAGCGTAGCCGACCTTACTTTCCCTAATTACACAGAAGCCTGCTATCTTACGTCAAGTAAGTATGATGAGCAGGGAGTAAGCTTCGATGAAGCCAAGAGACTGCTTGATGGACTGCGCCTAATCGGTACGAAATCGGCCTTGATAACGTCTATCCTTGTTGATGGAACACCGTCTGTCGTAGGCTATAACCACGTGACAGATAAGTATTTCTCACTACCTTATACGGAGATACCCGTCCATTTCCCAGGCACAGGCGACATTTTCTCGGCTATTCTTATTGGTCATCTCTTGGATGGCGAACTACTCATTCCGAGCACGCAGAAGGCTATTGACGGTGTTTACAGGCTGATAGACCTCAATAAGGACAACTCGGATAAGAACAGGGGAATCCCTTTGGAGAAGTATCTTCAGGTATTGTAATAATAAGATATGAACTGGATTGACGGACTATTTAGCATCCCTTCTGCCCTACAAGCAGTTGTGGTCCTCTCACTTGTATGTACAGTGGGATTGGGATTAGGTAAGATTAGGATAGCAGGTATATCTCTTGGTATAGCCTTTGTATTCTTCTTTGGTATCGCTGCGGGTAGCTTTGGACTGCAAGTAGACGAGCAGATGCTCAATTACTGTGAGACTTTCGGGTTGGTAATCTTTGTTTATACGCTCGGACTGAGCGTTGGTCCAACCTTCTTTGGGTCCTTCCGACATGAAGGAACCTTGTTTAATCTGTGGAGTTTAGGCGTTATCTTCTTAGGAACGATTATGTCTGTCGTCCTCTCCTACGCCATGAACGTACCGATGTCAAACATGGTTGGTATCCTTTGTGGTGCTACAACGAACACGCCAGCACTTGGTGCTGCACAGCAGGCATTGCAACATGCGGGGCATAGTGGTGGTCCTGCTGCCTTGGCAACAGCCGTTACTTATCCGTTGGGTGTGGTCGGTGTTATCTTTGCCATGATATTTCTCCGCAAGTTCTTTGTGCGACCTTCCGACTTAGTAGTGCACTCTGGCGCAGAAGACGACCATACTTATATCGGACAGTTTGTCGTTCTCAATCCAGCTATTAATGGTAAGTCAATAGCCGAAATAGCTCAGGGTACCCACCGCAAGTTTATCATCTCACGCATTTGGCGTGGTGAAGACGTGATTGTCCCAATGAGTTCAACGGTGTTGCAAACCAATGATAATCTCCTTGTAGCAACCAAACGTGATGAGGTATCAGCCATGGAAATACTCTTCGGACAGATGGTCAACCGTGATTTGAACAAGGAGCAAGTCGATTGGAACCACCTTGACACAAAGGTGGAGAGCCGTGTTATCATCTTGTCAAACGGTGTGTTAAATGGAAAGAAGCTTGGACAACTTCATTTGCGCGATGCTTATAATGTCAATGTGAGCCGTGTTATCCGTGCAGATATCAAGCTACTTGCAACGCAAGACCTTGTCCTCCGTTATGGAGACCGCCTTACCTTAGTGGGTCAACCAGAGGCTATCGACCATGCAGAGAAGTTCCTTGGCAATTCAGTTAAGACCCTCAATGAGCCTAACCTCGCTGTTATTTTCCTCGGAATGGTGTTTGGTTTGGCCTTAGGAACAATCCCTATCAACCTTCCAGGTATGGAGTCTCCAATCCGATTGGGCATTGCTGGCGGTCCTATCATCATGGGTATATTGGCCGGAGCATTTGGTCCTCGATTGCACTTCATCGCTTATACCACACGTAGTGCGTCTCTTATGTTGCGTAAGTTAGGTTTGTCACTCTATCTTGCTTGCTTAGGCTTGGATGCCGGTAGAGATTTCCTTGCTACCGTCGTACGCCCAGAGGGCTTGCTGTGGATAGGCTTAGGCTTTGTACTCACCGTTGTTCCAGTAGTCATTGTAGGCTTAATAGCCTTGCGATTGAAGAAGTTTGACTTCGGAACTATCTGTGGTATCCTTTGCGGTTCGATGGCTAATCCGATGGCGTTGGGCTATGCCAACGATACAGTCAAGGGCGAAACAAGTAATATTAGTTACGCTTCAGTCTACCCGTTGGGCATGTTTGCCAGGGTTATCATCGCACAGATACTGGTCATGTTCTTCGTTTGATAGGGGAGTGTAAGCGTCATGATTATCAGTTTGTCACACCTGACTATAGGCTATTCTGCGTCCCATCTCGTCATTACTGATATTGATTTAGCATTGAGGAGTGGACAACTTTCATGCTTGATAGGGGAGAACGGCATTGGTAAGTCTACACTTTTGAAGACGCTTACAGGCTTTCTTCCTAAGTTAGGTGGCAATCTGTTGCTCGATGGACGTGACATAAAATCCTATTCACAACGTGAGTTGGCACGAGAGGTGAGCATTGTCTTGACGCAAAAACCAGATGTTCAAAACCTCACGATAGAGGAGATAATAGGCTTGGGAAGGTCGCCTTACACTGGTTTCTTTGGTCGGTTACGTGCTGAAGACCGCTTGGTTGTTGAGGATGCAATCGCTGCGATGGGGATTGAAAAGCTCAAAGGGAGAATGATACAGACCTGTCTGATGGCGAAAGGCAGAAAGTGATGATTGCGAAAGCACTCGCTCAAGAAACGTCAGTCATCTTACTTGATGAGCCAACAGCCTTTCTCGATTTCCCTTCTAAGGCCGAAACCTTTCAGACATTACGGCGAATGGCACACGAGAGGGATAAGCTCATCCTCCTTTCTACTCATGATTTAGAACTTGCAGTACGCTTTGCAGACTGTTTGTTGGAGGTGAGAGAGGGACGTCTTAAGGAGGTTTCTGCAGCCGATGTGAAGGCTTCTATGCAGACTATTATGGGCAGTTAAGACTTGTAGATACTATTATTTCGCATACTGCCCCAACCTTATTCGTAATAAAAACAACATTAATTAAAATAGAAAGAACTTATGAAAAAGAATGTATGGATAGCTCCTATCGTCCTTTTATTGGCTTTGCTCTTGAATAGTTGTGGTACACAACAGAAGGCTACAGCGCCTGTAGCGACTCCTGTCGTTAGAGATACAGTGGTCGCAGTTGAGCCTTTGAAGGATGTTATTAGTATTGCTGAGGCTTTGGATATGTATCAGAATCCAAGTATGGTAGACGCCATCACGAAGAAATACGGCTACAAGTTGAAGACGAATTATGAGGTTTATCGACTTGATAAGTTCACTAAGATGTACTATAAGAACTGTGCTCTTGCAAAGCTTCTAACGGCCGATAAGTATGAAGACTATCCAAAGCCAATGCGCAAGGGTGTGTCCAGTTACGTTGCTTTAAGGATGGAGCTATCATCATTGCAGTGTTCAATCAGCCCGCATACGACAATCTTGTAGCCCAGGTTAAGGCTGCCGGATTTACCTTGGATATGCCTGGTAGTGAGGATATCTATACCAATGGCAGTCGTACTATCGCCTGTTATAAGGATGGCAAGAGTGTGAGAATCCAATAAGCTAACCTTTGTTTGCCGTGCTATTCATACTTTTTAGCACAACCCATAACCCTCTCTTTCTCTCTCTCCAACCCCGTATTTGTTGGTAGAGCGACATAAGAGAGGGTTTTCTTATCACTTTTCTTGTTGTTTTATTTGCTTTTCTCAGTAACAAAGACTATATTTGTTGTCTTAATACTAAGGAAATCTAACTAAATGAAACACCTACTACTAACCTGCCTATTGGGCCTTTTTAGCCTCACGTCTACAGCACAACAGCCTTTAGAATGGGACGAACTGTTAGAGGAACTCTATGCGACAAATGACGAGAATAGGGACGCATGGGAGGATGACTACGACGTCTTAGCCGACCTTGCAGCACATCCTTTGAATCTAAATACGGCAAGTAGGGAAGAACTTGCACGTATCCCGTTCCTCACAGCAGAACAGATAGAGGACCTACAAGCCTACGTCTATCAATATCATGGTATGCAGTCGTTGGGCGAATTGGCTATGATTGAGTCCTTAGATGCTCTCCGTCGTCAGCTTCTCCCTTATTTTGTCTATGTCTCACCAGTTGAGGAACAACGCAAATTCCCCTCCCTTAAAGCCATTGCTAAGGGTGGGAAGCACTGCTTCTTATTGACTGCGAATGTTCCGTTCTACCAACGAGAAGGCGACCGGCAAGGCTATCTTGGCTATCCCTATACCCATTCCTTCCGTTATTCTTTCCGTTATAGCGATTATGTTCAGGCTGGATTGGTGGGTGCACAAGATGCTGGCGAACCCTTCTTGGCGCATGGTAATGGCCTTGGATACGACCATTATAGCTTTTACTTACTGTTGAGAAAGATGGGACGGGTGAAGGCTTTGGCTATAGGACGCTATAAAGTGAGCTTCGGACAAGGACTTGTTATCAACAACTCCTTAGGTTTTGGGAAGCTTGCTATGCTCTCCATGTTAGGCAGACAAGCTACGGCTATTCGGGCACACTCCTCCCGCTCGGCTGCTAACTATCTGCAGGGAGCTGCTTCAACAATAGAGATTGCAAAGCACCTCAACCTCACCACCTTCCTTTCCTACCGTAGTATAGATGCCACACTGACTGACGATGGGACTATCAAGACCATCCTTAAAACAGGTTATCACCGTACTTTGCGTGAAATAAGCCGTAAAGATGCAGCTTCCCAATTAGCTGCTGGCGCACACGTCGGTTGGTCGTCTGGTGCACTTAGCCTCAGTTTGTCAGGCGTTTATAGCCGTTTTAATAAGGATTTAACCCCTAATACGTCCTTATATTACCGTCATTACGCCCCCGCAGGTAATGACTTTTGGAACGTAAGTGCCGATTATAGCTATCAACACCCACGTTGGGCGTTGACTGGGGAGACGGCAATAGATGGTAAGGGACACATAGCTACGGTGAATAACTTTTCTTTTCAAGCCGCTCATAACCTGTCGCTTCTTGCTGTGCAACGCTATTATGACTATCAGTACACTGCCCTCTTCGCTCGTAGCTTTAGTGATAACGGAACGGTTCAGAATGAGAGTGGCTTGCTCATCGGTGCTAACTGGGGGCTAACTCGTGGTTTGTCGCTCATGGCTTACACTGATTTCGCTTATTTCTCACACCCTCGTTTTTGTGCACATACAGCCAGTAAGGCGTGGGATAATCTACTGATGCTTACTTATAATCGGCAACGTTGGTCGCTCTTGGCCCGTTATCGCCTTCGAATACGTGGGAGAGACAATGCTGATAAGACGATGCTTCTAAACGAGGTGGCGCAGCGTGGGCGTCTTGCCTTGACCTATTCTGCAGCTTCTTTAGCCTGTAAGAGTCAGTTGGATGTCGCTACAAGCAGTAGTGTAAAGCGTAGTATCGGCTATATGGTGAGTGAGTCAGGAACATGGAAACCCCTTTCATGGCTCACGCTAAATGGTATGATTGGTTATTTCCAAACGACAGATTTCGCTTCACGTATCTATGTTTACGAGCGTGGTCCACTCTATTCTTTTAGTTTTCCTGCCTTCTTTGGTAAGGGTATGCATTATAGTCTGTTTGCTCGGGCAGACCTATCGAGCCGTCTTATGATAATTCTTCGCAGTGCTACCACGCATTATTTCGACCGCGACCATATCTCTTCTGGACTTCAACAAGTCAACTCCTCAACGCTAAGTGGACTCGATATTCAATTGCGTTGGCGGTTTTAGGTGCTGATACTTGCTGTGATTACGATTTATGGGGAGGATAACATAGGTTACTATTCACCAAAAGCTTCATAGTTTCCCATCCATAAGAGCATTGGGAAATGGCGTCGGTAACGATAAAGAGAGAAGTCACCTTCGTCGTCAAACGCCGTAAAATCGAATTGATGTGTGGCTTGATACTTTGCAGTAGAATTGTGTTCGTCAACGTAGATGTTCGTCAAACAGGGTTGTCCATCAGACATATTGATAAGGATTTGATAGTCATATTTGTATCCTTGTCCACCCACATAACTCAGTTCTATACCCACTTTTCCTGTCCTAATCTCCTCAAAACTTAGCATTGTATCCGCCTCCGTGTTACGGATAACATTGCTATAAACCCATCGTCTTCCCTTGTATTCAATGGCAAGAAGACGGTCGGTAAAAATCGAATCTGTGATGCTGTCTATGCTTGTCGTCATTGTTATTGGAGACAAAATAGCGGCATTCATCCCCCTGAAAGATGCTTCACTCGTCTTCACATAGAAGTTAGATATCTTAAAGCCCTTCCATGTATAAAAGCCCTTCCAGCGGTTTGGTGTAGGACAACTAAGCGTTATGGTGTTATTCGCAAAGCTTGTCAGGTGTTGAATTGGCTTCCCATAATATTCCATAACCGTATCAGCATCGAGATCATATCCGTCCTCTATCAGTGGATTATCAGCCTTTTTACTTGTCTTTGTGGTGTCGACAGAAATGTTGAAAGCCATGCAATTAACAGCAAACAGCGTAAATAATAAAAAGTAGAAAACCTTTCTTCTCATATTCCTAACCCTCTTTCGTTTTATAATTAACTATCGATTCTATTCTTTCCTACGGTTGCAAAAGTAATTAAAAGTACTGATATAAACAAGTAAGAACTATGTTTGCCGAATTATTTATATGAAAATAAATATTTTTTGTCGTGAAAATAAATATTTATCTTCATGAAAATAAATTCTTCTTGTCATGAAAATAATTCGTAGGAGAAGCTTGTTGCGCTATCGCGCTACCCTCTTTTTGATTAGTAAACACATAAAGTTTGGTGATAATAAAAGCTGTTTTCTGTCTTTTGTTATCCTTTTTTTTATCTATATTTGCAGATGAAAGCAATACTATATACGACATGAAACAAGTCAGTAAGATAATTCTTTGTTTGCTCTGTGTGGCAATGGTGTTGACAGGTTGCCGTGATAAGGTGCGGTCAAAAGCTGATGCTGCCGACCCTCAAACCGCGGAAAGGCAGTCAATGAAGCGTATATCAAAGGTGGAAAAACAAGGAGATATGCATCAATATGATGTTGCTGACCAGCAGCGAATAACTGATTTCATTCCCAAAGGTTATAAACTATTTGAGAAGATTTCGGGTGACTTGAACAAAGATGGGCTTGATGACTGTGTGTTAATCATCAAGGCAACACGCAAGGATGGCTTCGTAAAAAACAGTTTTGATAAAGTAGTAGACCGTAACCGTAGGGGAATTATCATACTGTTTACCGAGAAAAATGGTTATAAACTTGCGTCGAAGAATTACAATTGCTTCTCATCAGAGAATGAAGATGGAGGTAATTATTTTTCTCCAGAACTGTGGGTAGAGGAGAGAAAAGGGAATCTTTATTTGCGTTATTGTCATGGTCGGTATGGTTATTGGGAGTATTGTTTTCGTTATCAAGGTTCAGATTTATGCTTATAGGCTATGAAGTGTCTCATGATCGTGGACCAGTAATCTTATTTAAAACGAGCATCAACTTTCTTACAGGCATCCTATATGATGATGAGAATATTAATGCTGACAAGTATGATGCAGATTCTGATGATGACTCAGAAATAGATGAAGTGTTCAAGAGGACTGTTGTTAAGTTGAAGAAGAAGCCGTTATTGAAGCTTTCGGAAATAGAAGATTTCGACGAACTAAGGTTTGAATAGTTATCTTAAACAAAGGGATTACGAATAAAAGAGTTTGTGTGTTGTCGTTTTGTTCTTAGTTTTTGAGAAGGTCCCTTATATCGCTTTTGGTAAATAAAACGAGTTGAACATGTAGCTTTTAAGGGCTGTGTAGAGTTATCGAGCGCTTGCCTTTAAAACATATAGAGCGTAAGAATCTGCTCAAAATACCATTCCTTCTACTCGTTTTTAGGTTCGCCTTCAACGTTAAGTGGACTTGTATTCAATAGCGTTGGCGGTTTTAATTGTTGAAAGGTGATGTGAGTATGACTGATAAAGGGATGAGTGTAGGGCGTTATTCACCAAAGGCTTCATAGTTTCCCATCCGTAAGAGCATTGGAAAATGGCGTCGGTAGCGATAAAGAGAGAAGTCGCCTTCGTCGTCAAACGCCGTAAAATAGAATTGATGTGTAGCTTGATACTTCATAGAAGAATTGTGTTCTTCAACGTAGATTTTCGTCAAACAGGGTTGTCCACCACACATATTGATAAGGAGTTGATAGTCATATTTGTATCCTTGTCCAGCCTCATAACTCAGTTCTATACCCTCTTTTCCCGTCGTAATCTCCTCAAAATTTAGCATTGCATACATCTCCGTGTTACGGATAACATTGCTATAAACCCATCTTTTTCCCTTGTATTCAATGGCAAGAAGACGGTCGGTAAAGATCGAATCCGTGATGCTGTCTATGCTTGTCGTCATCGTTATCGGAGACAAAATAGCGGCATTCATCCCCTTGAAAGATGCTTCACCCGTCTTCACATAGAAGTTAGATATCTTAAACCCCTTCCATGTATAAAGCCCTTCCAGCGGTTTGGTGTAGGACAACTAAGCGTTATGGTGTTATTCGCAAAGCTTGTCAGGTGCTGAATTGGCTTCCCATAATATTCCATAACCGTATCAGCATCGACATCATATCCGTCCTCTATCAGTGGATTATCAGCCTTTTTACTTGTCTTTGTGGTATCGGCAGAAAGGTTGCAAGCCATGCAATTAACAGCAAACAGCGTGAATAATAAAAAGTTGAAAGTCTTATTTCTCATATTACTAACCCTCTTTTGTTTTATAATTAACTATCGATTCTATCCTTTCCTACGGTTGCAAAAGTAATTAAAAGTACCGATATAAACAAGTTGAGACAATGCATGCCGAATTATTTACGCAGAAGGATAGTTCAAGGAGATATTTGTTGGTATGGTGTACAAGTTTCTATTTGCTGGTAAGACCTCTTATCTCCCTATCAAAATCAGAGTCTATTTTTTGTGTCTTATTGAATATATCATATTCATTTTCAGCCTTTTCTTTAGCTTGTAATGCTGAAATATGACCTTTGTCAGGCAGGATTTTATATTGACGGAAAGTAAGGAAAGCATCAACACTCTTAGCGAAATCAGACATCGTGAATGTATTCTCTCGTTCAACTAAATCCTCAATATAATCAAAGAATCCTGTGACAGCTCTCTCTAATTGTCTTATTTGAATCTCAGATAAGTAGTTTTTGGCTATTGTAACATCTGATTTCAGTATTCGTCCATTTGGAGAATTTTTCCAAGTTGTTAGTCCCATGTGTTCTTGGTTGTGGTCAGCTTTTGTGTATATAATCTCAGCTGCAGTCTGTCCTGTGATTGCATAGTGGAAACGATTTGTATCATGGAATAAAACTCTCGTGTTGTTGGCGCTTGTTTGTCATAGTCTGTGCTACATTCTGCATAGATATCTGTTATCTGTTGCCAAATACGTCGTTCGCTTGCGCGGATAGAACGAACACGTTCTAAGAGTTCTTTGAAATAGTCTTTTCCGAAAATCTCCTTTCCTTGTTTGAGGCGTTCATCATCCAATATAAACCCTTTATGGATATATTCTTTTAATATACCAGTTGCCCATTTGCGGAAATTAGTTGCCTTAATAGAATTTACACGATAACCAACAGAGATGATTGCGTCAAGATTATAGAATGTCAATTCTCTATTAACGTTACGTTTTCCTTCTTTTTGAACTACCGAGAATTTCTCGGTAGTTGATATTTCGCTTAATTCTCCTTCCTTGAAAATATTTCTCAGGTGTAGCCCTACATTATCTACAGTACAATCAAAAAGCTGTGATATAGCTTTTTGTGTCATCCATATAGTTTCATCCTTGACAAGTACTTGTACGTTTTCACCACCTTCAGGACTATTGTATAGTAGGAATTGTATTTCGTTGTTCATTTATTTATACGCTGCTAATGGTTATATTTTTCTATTACAAAAATAAGAATTTGAGGTTAAAAAAACAAGTATTCAGTATTATTCTTTTAGATATTAAATCACAATTTGAATTATAAGAGGGTATTGTATAAAGAATTTTAAGTTTTGCGTATAAGCCTCGAGCGTTTGCCTTTAAAACATATAAAGTGCAAGAATCGGCTCAAAATACTATTCTTTTTACTTGTTTTTAGGCTTATGATGAGCCGATAATTGGCTTTTTATTGCTATATTTGCACCGATTAAGGTTTGTAAGTCATGAATGAATCAAGAGATATATTACAATATCTGCATTATCATCCACTCTCTTCTCGTGGTGATATTACTGCAGGAACGGCTTTCAAAGGTAGTGATGCGACTTTGAAACGTATGATAGCAGCTGGCATTAAGGCAGGAGACATCGTGGCAGAAGGAAAAGCACGTGCTACTCGTTATAGGCTTTCTCCCCAAACCCAGTTGCTGATGCCACTCAATCTTGATACTTATTTCGCGCTTGAAGTGGATGAACGACAAGTGCAGAGCTGTTATAATTTTGAGCTAATTAATGGTCTACTTGCAGAAACAAGACTTTTCTCTGACAAAGAGCAGTCACACCTTGATGAATTACAAGAAGAGTTTCGGCAGCATGTCAGTGAGTTGACTGATAATGAGTATCGTAAGGAGATGGAGCGATTAGGAATTGATCTTAGTTGGAAGTCTTCGCAAATAGAAGGTAACACATATACTTTGCTTGAAACAGAACGTTTGCTCCGTGAGAGTAAGACAGCTGAAGGTAAGACGAGAGAAGAAGCTGTGATGCTACTCAATCATAAGGATGCTTTGAGCTTTGTCCTTGATAATCCAGACTATCTAAAGGAACTAACGGTTAGTCATATAGAGGATATTCACCAATTACTAACAAAGGAACTCTCTATAGATAAAGGTCTTCGTCGTCATCGTGTGGGCATTACAGGTACTAATTACCACCCTTTAGATAATGAATTCCAAATCCGTGAGGCTATGAGAGATGCCTGTGAACTAATCAATAGTAAGTCTAATATCTTTGAGAAAGCCTTACTCACACTCATACTTCTGTCTTATATTCAACCCTTCTCAGATGGGAATAAGCGCACAGCACGTATTACGAGCAATGCAATACTTATTGCTAATGACTATTGTCCACTTAGTTTTCGTTCTATAGACTCAATAGTCTACAAGAAAGCTATGCTCATCTTTTATGAGCAAAATAACCTTTATGCTTTTAAGCAAATCTTCATGGAACAGTTTGAGTTTGCCGTAAAGGAGTATTTCTAATATGTAATATGTATGTGACTTTGGACTTTCAATTACTGTCTATGAGATGTAAAGGTGAGAAGAAGAGCAAAGTTTAGTTTGAAAGTGAGAGATTTCTTTTCTTCAAACTACGATGTAAACAAAAAGAGTCAACGAACTTAGCATATTATCTTAAGGTATTGAAACTTAATAAAGAAGGCAATTATAACGTGTGGAGATGCACACATTATAATTGCCTTTTAAGGTTATTTGAAAAAGCCACTTAGGCTTATCTTATCCCACCTGACTACCTGGCTTCACCTCACCCATAGTTGTTGTTACGGAGAGGGAACCATCGAAATTAACGGCAGAGAGAATCATTCCTTGGCTCTCGATGCCCATCATCTTGCGAGGAGCAAAGTTTGCAACGAAAAGAACGTCCTTACCAGTGAGCTGCTCTGGCTCGTAGTAGGCTGCAATACCACTAAGAATCGTGCGCTCAACACCCGAACCATCGTCGATAGTGAACTGCAAGAGCTTCTTACTCTTCTTCACCTTCTCACACTTGATGATATGTCCTACACGGATATCAAGTTTCTCGAAATCCTCAAAAGGAACATCTTTCTTGATAGGTTCAGCCTTGTAGGAAGCGGCTTTGTTAGCCTTCTTAGTCTCTTCCAACTTACGCAACTGAGCCTCGATGGCCTCGTCGTCAATCTTGTCAAAGAGTAGTTCTGGCTCTGCCAACTGCTTACCAGCTGGGAGAAGGTCAGTAGAACCGAGTTCACTCCAGTTATACTCCGTCATGTTAATCATCTCACGAAGTTTCTTACTACTAAATGGCAAGAATGGTTCGAAGGCAATACTGAGGTTGGCAACGAGCTGAAGCGAGATGTAGAGAATCGTCTCCACACGCTTAGGGTCGGTCTTCCAAAGCTTCCAAGGTTCTGTCTCAGCGATGTATTTATTACCGATGCGGGCGAGGTTCATAGCCTCTTTCTGTGCCTCACGGAACTTAAAGATTTCAAGATAAGCCTCAACCTTCTCCTTGACATCCTTAAACTCTTGTATTGTCTGGCGGTCAATCTCCTCTAACTCACCACAGGCAGGAACCACACCGTTCCAATACTTCTTCGTTAACTGTAGTGCACGGTTTACGAAATTACCGTAGACAGCAACGAGTTCAGAGTTGTTACGCTCTTGAAAGTCTTTCCATGTAAAGTTGTTATCTTTGGTCTCTGGTGCGTTAGCAGTCAGTACATAACGTAGTACATCCTGCTTTCCTTCAAAGTCACGGAGATATTCGTGGAGCCATACAGCCCAGTTCTTACTTGTAGAAATCTTATTATCTTCGAGGTTAAGGAACTCGTTGGCTGGTACGTTATCAGGTAAGATATAGTCGCCATGAGTCTTTAGCATGGTTGGGAAGATGATACAATGGAAGACGATATTATCCTTTCCAATGAAATGAACGAGACGTGTCTCTGGGTCTTGCCACCATTTCTGCCATGTACCGAAATGCTCTGGATCATTCTCGCAAAGCTCCTTCGTGTTTGATATATAGCCAATTGGCGCATCGAACCATACGTAAAGAACCTTACCCTCAGCACCCTGTACAGGAACAGGAATACCCCAATCAAGGTCGCGGGTCATAGCACGTGGTTGCAAATCCATGTCTAACCAGCTCTTACACTGACCATAAACGTTTGGTCGCCACTCCTTGTGATCCGTCAATATCCACTGCTTCAGCCACTCTTGATAGTCATTCAGAGGGAGGTACCAGTTCTTTGTACGCTTGATGACAGGCTGTGAACCTGAGATAGTAGAGTGTGGATTCTTTAGTTCCATAGGGCTTAAGTCACTGCCACACTTCTCACATTGGTCGCCGTATGCATTTGGATTACCACAGTGAGGACACTCACCCATGATATAGCGGTCGGCAAGGAACTGGTGAGCCTCCTCATCATAGTACTGCTCACTCTCCTGTTCAACGAGCTTGTCGTCGTCGTATAGCTTACGGAAGAAGTCTGAAGCGAACTTATTGTGCGTCTCGCTTGTAGTGCGACTGTAGATGTCGAAGGAGATACCAAACTCCTCAAACGAGTCTTTAATGAGCTTATGATAGCGGTCACATACGTCCTGTGGGGTGACACCTTCCTTCTTTGCACGGATGGTGATAGGCACTCCATGCTCGTCACTACCACAGATGAAAGCTACTTCACGGTTCTTCAATCGGAGGTAGCGTACGTAGATGTCAGCTGGAACATACACTCCGGCAAGGTGTCCTATATGCACACCACCATTCGCATAAGGCAATGCGGCCGTCACAGTAGTACGCTTGAATTTCTTTTCTTCCATATCTGTTTGATTGTTGTTTTATACGTGCAAAGTTACTGTAAATAAGGTAAACGACAAAAGAAATATAGATAAAAGCCAATAGTTAGTTCTCTTGTTACCGTGATTTTATTTACCTTTGCACTCGTTTTAAGTATTTATAAGAATGACTCAGGATAACAATTGCAGTAATGCAGCACACCATAAGCTTAGCTTGGTGGGTGTTCTTGTGACCTTAGGTATCGTGTTTGGCGATATTGGTACGTCTCCTTTGTATGTGATGAAGGCTATTGTCAGGGCAGGAAACCCTGTCAATGCAGAGTATATCATTGGTGCTGTATCGTGTATTATATGGACTTTAACTCTCCAGACAACCGTTAAGTATGTCTTGATAGCCCTTCGTGCAGACAATAAAGGGGAGGGAGGAATACTCGCTCTGTATGCTTTGATACGTCGACATAGTCGTAAGTGGTTTTATCTCTTAGCCATTGTCGGAGCCAGTACACTGATAGCTGATGGTGTCATAACCCCTTCTATCACTGTCCTCTCTGCTATTGAAGGATTAAAAGTATATGAGCCAGAGACCCCAGTAGTACCTATTGCCCTGTGTATCGTTACGGTATTGTTCTTTATTCAACAATTCGGAACAAACATGATTGGTAAGTTGTTTGGTCCATTGATGTTTGTATGGTTCTCGATGTTAGGCGTATTAGGAGCCATGCATGTCGGTGATTATGTCCCTATCTTACAGGCTTTTAATCCCTTACATGCCATCCGCTTGCTTACGAGCAACCCTGAGTGGTTCTTAATCTTGGGTGCAGTGTTCCTCTGTACGACTGGTGCTGAGGCCTTATACTCCGACTTAGGCCATTGTGGAATTAATAACATCCGCACGAGTTGGGCCTTTGTCAAGGTCATGTTAATCCTCAACTATCTTGGTCAAGGGGCTTGGATAATTGCGCATGCTAATAGTCTTCCTGCAGGAACGAACCCTTTTTATGCCATCATGCCCCACGGCATGCTCTTTTTCGGTATCGTCATGGCAACGATAGCAGCCATCATTGCGAGTCAAGCATTGATTAGTGGGTCGTTTACTATCTTCAGTGAAGCAATGAACTTAAAGTTTTGGCCACGTCAGAAGATTAAGTATCCGACCGATGTTAAAGGGCAGCTTTACATCCCATTTGTCAATATGTCGCTCTTTATCTTGTGTGTGCTTGTCATCTTGTTCTTCCAGAGTTCGGAGCGAATGGAGGCTGCTTACGGTTTGTCAATCACGATAACCATGCTCATGACTACCTTCCTCTTGAGTGCTTATCTTACCATTCGTCGTGTAAATCGTTGGCTCACACTCCTGTTCCTTATCGTCTTTGTCGGTTTGGAGAGTATCTTCTTCGTCGCAAACATGGCAAAGTTTATGAATGGAGGTTGGGTAACCATGCTTCTTGCCAGTGTGATGATAGCTATCATGTACGTATGGTATAACGCCACAACCATTCGTAATTCGCAGATACAGATACGTGATGTTCGCGAATCGTTCAGTATCATTTCTGATATCAAGAGCGATGAGTCAATCCCTAAGTATGCAACAAACATAGTCTATCTAACCAAGCTTGGGGGTAAATACGACATCGAACAGAAGATTCTCTATTCAATCATTAACAAGCATCCAATGCGTGCTGACCATTATTTCTTGCTGCATATAGACTATCAAGACAGCCCTTCAACACTGGAATATGACGTTACCACGCTCGTTCCCGATACTCTTTATCGTATCAACCTACGGTTAGGCTTCCGCATCCATCCACTTGTCAATCGTTATTTCAGGCAGATAATAGAGGATATGGTGGCTAAGGATGGCTTCTCACTTGCGTCGTCTTATCCTTCATTGGCTAAGCATAATGTGATGGGAAACTTTGTCTTCGTACTTATTAATAGGATTTACTCTGCTTTCACTTCTTTCTCTTTTAAGGAGCGACTCATCATGGATGCCTATGAATGGATTGACCATTTGAAGTTGAGCATGAACCGCTCTTTAGGACTGAACACAAGTAATGTGCTGATAGAGAATGTGCCACTAACAGTGAAGGTACATACAAAGAAGGGTGGAGACGGTATTCCAAGGGTTGAAAGAATAGAAGAAGAGGAGGAATAGAGAGCCCCGATACTTATAAAGGAGTATCGAATCTCATTCGTCTCTGAGTGATAGGATGAGTGAACTCAAGGTGCTCTGCGTGTAGCCAAAGGCGTTCTGCTCGCTGTCCGTAGAGGTTATCGCCAATGATAGGAGTACTCAATCCGTCTGGATGAGCACAATGAACGCGCAGTTGGTGAGTACGACCTGTCAACGGATAGAGCGCTATCTTCACTGCTTCCAATGCTTTTTCTCCGTATGTTGTCTTACCGATAAGGCGATACTCAGTGATAGATTGTTTCCCATTAGTCCTATCAACGCGCTGCCGAGGACGGTCGTCTGGGTTGGGAGAGAGCGGGAGGTCTATCCGTCCCTCTGTTGGTAACTGCTTTTCGAGGACAGAGAGAGGAAGCAAAGCAACATACTTCTTCTTGACCGTTCGTCCAATAAACTGTGCTTGTAAAGCCTTATGAATTTCAGAAGTACGTGCAACAACGAGTAAACCACTTGTTGCCATGTCTAATCGATGTACCATAAATGCATCGCTCTTACCCTTCCATCGTTCGCTTAGAATACTATAAACGGATGGTTGACAGCCTTTTCCTGGAACAGAAAGTAAGCCAGATGGTTTGACAACTACTGCAAGATAATCGTCTTCGTAGAGTATTTTTAGTCTTTCAGAAAGAGCTAATTCGGTTTCATAATCTGTCCTATTGTAATCCTTATAGTCAACGTCTATCCCTTCCAACATCCATTCCAAGATAGGTTTACACTTTCCATTGCAAGCAGGATAGTAGTTTCCATGCTGTCTTATCTCGGTTTTTGGCGATGGTCCCCACCAAAACATTGCCATGCTAATAGGCTTATAACCATGAAGAAAGGCATATTGTAATAGCTTTGGTTCACAGCATTCACCTGCGCCAGAAGGCGGAAGTAGCGAAGCTGCGAGACTCTCCTTGGCAGCACGTTCAGCAGTATTCACACTTGTTATATGGGCAGCCTTCGTACGTGCAGGACTGTTCTTCAGATAATAATCACGGAAGATATCGAGTAAGTTCTTACGTTCTCCGCGTGCATTGAGCAGTGAGAACTGAGAGGAAAAGCCAACGTTGTAGCCGGTCAGACTTCATTTTCCGCTCCCGTTTCCAAGCTGTTATCTGTTCTTGATGGCTGTTTACAACTGTTTGTGCAGCGGTAATCTGCTCAGCGTATGCCTTTCTTACGTTGCAATTCGGCTTTAAGAAACTGGCTCTGACGTGTCATCTCATTGCGTTCTGCCTCTGAAATAAAAGCCTCTTTACGGCGTTTGTCACGTAAGAATTTGGCCCCTTGCATCACTCTCCGTGCTTCGTCGATAGCCTTTTCAGCCTTCTGTCGGATTGTCTTTAAGTCTTCTTGTGCCTGTCGATAGGCTGTTGAGGCTTTTAGTTGGGCTATCTGTTGATTTAACAAGGTAATCTCTGCTTCGTGAGTTTTGAAGTAACCATCGGGTTGAAGATAGTCGAAGACAGCAGGGACAAAGTCTTCTCCCTCATCAGCTATCTGTCCTGAGTAGGCTTGCAGATAGCCTATCTCTCCGTTTCGCTCAACAATCAGAACGCCATACATCTTCCCCTCGGTAGGTGCAATGGGTAGATTTGCCTGCAACAGCTTAACTGCTGCACGGCAAAGAGTGTCCGGTTCGTAATCGAAAGGATTATTAAACCGAGCGGGTAGGGGCTGTTCTGATAGGATAGGATGGAACTTCATGGTGCAAAGGTAAGGAAAAGTTGACGAGTAGACAAGCTGACGAGTAGACGAGTTGATTGTTTTGGAGTTGACAAGTAGACAAGTTTACGAGTGAACAAGTTACTTGCTTTTGAGGAAATATGAAGATTGTTGGAGAAATGAAAAGCAACAATAAAAGGAAAAAGCACGCTTTTCTCTTAGAAAAACATTACTTTTGTTGCTATGAAGAAAGGCTTGCTTTTATTTCTGATACTGATAAGTTGTGGATTGTCCGTACAGGCACAACAACAGAGACAAGGCGCAAGGACCCGCCCAAAGGTGGGACTTGTGCTCGGAGGAGGTGGTGCAAAAGGTGCTGCAGCCATAGGAGTACTGAGAGAGTTAGAGCGGGCCAAGATACCTATCGACTATATTGCAGGGACGAGTATAGGGGCAATTATAGGCGGACTCTACGCTCAAGGCTATCGGGCAGACGACCTTGATAAGCTTTTTCGGTCGCAGAATTGGTTGTCGTTATTGGCTGATAGAGATACAGCTCTTGTAGGAAAGATGTACAAAGAAGAGGATGGTGTGGTCTATGTCTTCGGCTTCCCTGTCCATAAGAAGGCGGATGTTGGTGGACAGAAAGGATTTGGCATCTTACATGGCGACCATGTCTACGACTTTCTTGACAGCCTTGTCAGTCGTTCGCCAGTGCAGCGTGGTGTTCTCCGAAAGGCTATTCCCTTTGCATGTGTAGCCTATGATATTCGTTGCCAACAAGAGATAATCCTCGATACAGGGTCTGTTGTGCGGAATATGCGTGCCAGTATGGCTATCCCTGGGGCGTTTAAAGCCATACGAATGGACACACTGATGCTGGTAGATGGCGGTATGAGCAACAATCTTCCAGTAGATGTTGTGCGCAAGATGGGGGCAGACGTGGTGATAGCTGTCGACCTTCAGCAACGTAAGTATGATGACTATCATTCGCCTTTCGCCTTTCTGAAAGGTATGGGTGGTATTCTGAAATGGTTGGCCGAACGGCCAGATATAAAGAAATATAATGTTAACCGGACGCAAGCCGACCTATATATTAATCCTGAGTTAGGTCGTTATGGTGTCACCGACTTCAATAAGAAGGCCATAAAAGACATCCTTCGAATAGGCGAAGAGACAGCTTTGAAGCATCGGACGCAGATTAGTTCGGTGTTGAAAGGTATCGGTGTGCGATAGAACTGTTTCCTTATAAGTAAGGCGTTAGTGCTTTACGATATATTAACTAACGCCATTCTTCATCGTTCCAAACTATCTTCTCTTATGGTACGGATACTCCGCACAAACTGTCCGGAGGCCCCGGACAAAGTGTCCGAGTACTCCGGACAATCTGTCCGAAGGCTTCGGACAAAGTGTCCGGACGCTCTGGACAACTGAAGAGAAGCGTTCTCTTGGTGTCAATCTACCCTTGTGAGGTGTCAAAAACATCAATTTCTGCCCATTTCATCGATAGTTTTGGTCTTCGAGAGGGTGCGAAGTATAGACTGAGAACAAGAAATTTATGGTTCTGTTTGAGTAAGTTCCTGCTTACAAAGAAGGGTATAGAGGAGTGGAGTTAACTGTTAAATATGTATCTATTGCGCTTTTGTTAGTTGTTAAAACATGTTCTCTGCGCTTATAACTCATGTTGTATTTTTTTGTATAATACGGTTTGTAAGTTGCTGATAGTCAGTGAAGAGTATTTGTAATTTCATTTATTTACCCTTTTATCCTTACCATATAGTCTAATTTTCGTGTATCTTTGCATACACCTTTTAAGATAAGGAGTTTCCGTTATAACGACAGGAAATAATTTTAAAAACATAAATCAAATTAACAATCATGAAACCATTGCAAACTGAGACCAGTTCATGGCGTAAGGTACTTGCCCTATTGGTGGGTCTAATATGCACCTTGAACGTAGCGGCTCAAAAACTCAATGTTAAGGGATCGGTAACCGATCAGAATGGAGAACCAGTCATTGGCGCAACCATTATGGAGGAAGGTACCAAGAATGGTGTGGTGACGGATATTGATGGTAACTTCTCTCTATCTGTTGCAAGTCCTAAATCTCGACTCCGTGTGACCTACATCGGTTACAAGACACAGGATTTACCAGTAAACAATCAGACTGATTTTAAGATTAAGTTGCAGGAAGATGCTGCTAATCTTGATGAGGTTGTTGTAGTTGGTTATGGTACGATGGATAAGAAGGAACTTACTTCTGCTGTGTCTCACGTATCTTCTAAGAACTTCACACAGGTAGCAAGTGTAGACCCATCTATGATGATTCAAGGTAAGGTGGCTGGTGTTAGTATTACCAATACTGGTGCTGGTGACCCTAACAATCAAGCAAGTATTCAGGTGCGTGGTGTCTCATCTCGTGCTGCAGGACTTGGTCCATTGATTGTCATCGATGGTGTGCCTGGTGGTAACTTAACCAACCTCAATCCTAATGACATTGAGAGTTATGATGTCTTGAAGGATGGTGCTGCATCAGCAATCTACGGTACTCGTGGTTCTAACGGTGTTATTCTCGTAACGACAAAGAAGGGAGCTCGTGACGGAAACTTGCATACCTCTTATAGTGGCTCTATCGCTTTAGATGTCATTAAGAAGGACCTTGATATGCTCTCAGCTGATGAGTATCGTGCCAACAGATTGGCTTCTGGTACTGGTTATGACCTTGGTGGTTCAACAGACTGGATGAAGGAAGTGAGTCGTGTTGGTGTTCGCACTGTTCATACATTGACACTTAGTGGTGGTAATATCAAGTCTAATTACCGTGCATCGGTAGACTATCGTGATGCAAGGGGTATTGATAAGTACTCTGGTCGTCAGGAGTATGGTGCTCGTATCAGCTTGAACCATACAACCAACAGCGGTTTGATAACCTTCGGTTTGAATATCGCTCCACGTGTTGCCTATCGTAAGAACGCTACTTGGGATGTGTTCCGCAATGCCTTGGAGGCTAACCCAACTACTCCTATCTGGGATCCACAGAACCCTGCGCTGTACTATAACTTTAAGGGACAGCCTGCTGACTGGAACCCTATTGAGCAGGAGAAGAGACGTAAAGATACTGGTACAACAAAGTTGATAGACTGGGATGGTACTGTTAAGTTGAATCTCTTCCCATTGTTATTGACTAATCCTGGAAAGCAGGTGTTGACGACACAGTTGACATTCGCTGACCATCAGTATGATAACTATAACCAGTGGTTTAGTCCATCAACCAACACCCGTACGATTAATGCAGGTCGTAATGGTGAAGCATCACAGAGTTATGGCAAGGAGTCTCTCCATAGCTTGGAGTGGATTAACAACTATAGCAACTCTTTTGGTAATCACAACGTTAAGGCTATGTTTGGTTACTCTTATCAAGAGGCTCTCTACTCAGGCTTCAATGCAGAGAATAAGGACTTCCCTAACGATGCTCTCGAGGACAACAACTTAGGAACAGGTAAGTTCATGAAGAAGAAAGACGAGCTTGGTATGGGTTCTTATAAGAATGGTTACAAGCTGATTGCATTCTTCGGACGTGTAAGCTATGACTGGAAGGGACGCTATATGTTGACAGCTTCTTTGCGTCATGAGGGTTCAACAAAGTTCGGTGAGCATTACAAGTGGGGTAACTTCCCAGCTGTGTCTGCAGGTTGGCGTATCTCTGACGAGGCCTTTATGGCAGGAACAAAGAGCTGGTTGACCGACTTGAAGCTCCGTGCTGACTTCGGTGTGACAGGTAATCAGGACTTCGGTTCATATAAGTCACTTGATACAATGCAGGGCTTTGGTTATTATATGTATAATGGTAAGTCTTATCAAGTATGGGGTCCTGGTAAGAATCCAAACGATGACTTGCACTGGGAGAAGGGTAAGAACTGGAACGTCGGACTTGATTGGGCGTTGTTCAATGGTAACCTCTTCGGTTCTTTCAACTACTTCAATCGTACACAGCAAGACCTCTTGGGTGATTATAACGTGACTGTTCCACCATATTTGTTTACGACTACTTTCGTGAACGTAGGTACTATGCGTAACACTGGTTTCGAGTTTGATGTAACTTGGAATGCTATTAAGAAGAAGGACTTCACCTATACACTCAATGTTGTAGGAGCAACAATGGGTAATGAGTTCGTTAAGTTCAGCAATAGTAAGTTTGTTGGTCAGGACTTCTATTACATGGTTGATACACAGGATCCATACCCATTCCATACACTACAACGTATTGAGAAGGGACGCCGTATCGGTAGCTTCTATATGTGGAAGTATGCTGGTATCACTTCTGATGGTAAGTGGATTGTATATGACAAGGATGGTGATAAGATCTTAGCAGACAATGCTACAGACAATGATCGTCAGTTTGTAGGCAATGGTCTTCCAAAGTTCACGGGTTCTATGACACATAGTTTCCGTTATAAGAACTTAGATGCTTCATTGTTCTTCCAGACAGCTTTGGGCTTTGATATCTTCAATATCCATGACTTCTATTATGGTATTAAGAACTTCCAAGGTAATGTAATGGATAAAGCATATAGTAAGAACCTTGCAGTAACACAGAACCCTATCGTCTCAGACTACTTCCTTGAGCCTGGTGACTACTTGAAGCTCTCTTCTGTAAGTCTTGGTTATACCTTAGATATGAAGAAGAAGTATCTTAGCTCTGTTCGTATCTATGCAACTGCAACCAACCTCTTTACGATTACGAAGTTCTCTGGTGTAGACCCTTCTACCTATCAGATGAATGGCTTGACACCAGGTGCTACGGGTTCACGTACATACTATCCATCAACACGCCAGTTCATGTTAGGACTGCAAGTTGACTTCTAAAACAATCGTTCAATCATTTAGATAATGAAAAGCAATGAATAAGTTATATAAATACGCAGCATTGTTAGCAGTGCCTGCGGCTCTTATGACAGCCTCAAGTTGTACTGATCTTAGTGAGACACTGTACGACCAAGTGGCATCAAGCAACTATTATAATACGAAGGATGACGTTATTCGTGCAGTACTTCGTCCATTCGAACATGGCTTCTGGAGTATCCAGAGTCGCCATGTATTGAATGAAGAAACAGCCGACCAATTGATTACTCCTACACGTGAAGACTGGTGGGATGATGGTGGTCGTTGGGCTCGTATGCACCGCCATAAGTGGATTAACACGAATGGTGAGGCTCAGTCTGAGTTCAATGGTTGCTATCAAGGTATCGGACAGGCTAATAAGGTAATTGAAGACCTTAATACACTTTCTGCATCAAAGTTTGGTTTTTCTGAAGCAGAGTTCGCTAACCTTCGCGCACAGAACCACGTTCTCCGTGCATGGTATTATCTTCGTCTGTTAGATGCGTTCCGTAATGTCTACTACTCTGTTGGCTTCAAAGACCTATCACAGAACTCTAAAGGCCAGGTTCCACCACGTCAGATCTTCGACTTTATAGAGAAAGAATTGAAGGATGCTTTACCTGATTTGGTTAAGAAGGCTTCCCTCGGTGGTAATGGCAACATTGAAGGTCAGTGGACACAAGCTGGTGCAGCTGCATTGTTGGTTCGCTTGTATATGAATGCACAGGTTTATGTTGGTGAAGACCGCTATGCTGATGCAGAGAAGTATGCACAGGACATTCTTGATGGTAAGTATGGTACATACGCTGTAGCTGACCGTTGGGACGCTGCTTTCGATTGGGATAATGACAAGTGTGATGAGGTTATCTTCGCATTCCCAAGCTCTCAGGGCGAGACACACTGGCACTACAAGGGTGATGTTTATTGGTGGACTACTCCATCTAAGGCCAATGACTGGCTGAAGGATAAGAAGTGTAAGGAAGGTTCACACAACCTCAAGTACTCTGCTTCACCATCTTATAACCCTAAGGGAGAGAAGTATAACTTCGAGTTAGGTATGCCTATCGCTCAATTCAAGAAGTATCCATCAGACGTTCGACTAAAGATGTACAAGAACTTAAACAATGGTCGACGTGAGGGTATGTTCATCTTCGGTAAGATTCAATATATTGATGATGATGGACATCCACAGTATTTGAAGGATCACAACGGTAGATATGTTCTTGACATACGTGATGCTGTTGGTAAGTTTGGTGCTACTGATGGTAGCAAGTGGCTCAATAAGACTGAAAGTAGACTTGAGGATGGTGACGACAACTCAGGTTGGATGTTTGCTAAGTATCCTCTCTATCCAGATACTGAAGAGGACCTTCAGCTTGAAGCAGACTACTGTGAGGTACGTCTCCCAGAGATTATCTATAGCCTTGCAGAGTGTAAACTGCGCAAGGGAGATGCTACTACAGCAGGTAAACTCTTGAACATGGTACGCAAACGTAACTATCCTTCTTCTGATTGGAGCACTGTTCTCTATGCCCCAGAAGGTACAGCAACCCTCGATATGAAGGAGATGTTGGCAGAGTGGGGACGTGAGTTCTTCGCAGAGGGACGTCGCCGTATCGACTTGATTCGCTTTGGTAAGTTCGAAGATGCATGGTGGGATAAGGAGGCAGATGCCGATAAGCACATCGAAATCTTCCCATTCCACCCAGACATCATGGGTGCTCATAAGGACATGAAGCAGAACCCTGGTTATGATGGCAACTAATTTATTAAATGATTAAAACCTATTCGTAAGATGAAATCAATAGTTAAATATGGTATGGCGCTATTGGCTCTTTTAGCGCCAATAACCTTCCAATCATGTCATGATGATAAGGATATCGTGGTCATCACAGAAGAGCTTCCATTGAAGGTCGACCATCTCTATATGGTGGGTGATGCTACCCCTGCTGGGTGGAGCATTGACAATCCATACGAGATGACACGTGATGAGAATAATAAGTACCTCTTTACTTATCACGGTAAGCTAAGGACGGGTGAGATTAAGTTGCCACTCTCTAAGGGTGATTGGGGTGCCACATTTGTTTACGCACCTGCTGCTAATACTGAGATCAATGATAAGGGCGTAGCCAGTGATGCGATAGATATTCGCAAAGGTGGTGCTGATAATAAGTGGAAGGTGACTAAAGCTGGTATTTATACCTTCGCTGTCGATCTCCGTACACGTAAGCTTACAGTTACTTATGAGGGCGAAGAACCAGCTGGTCCAATCGTTCCTATCGAGACAGAGTGGTTGTCATTTATCGGTAATGCAACGCCCTACGGTTGGGATATTGATGGGTTGAAAGCAAAGGTACAGGACGGTTCTGCTAAGTTTGCTAAGACCTCTTCTAATCCTTTACAGTTCACTTATGAGGGTCATCTCAACGTAGGTGAGTTCAAGTTGTCATTTGACAAATCAGATGGATGGAACAATTTGATTCAAGCACCTGTAGCCGATTGTGAGTTCAACCATGATGGTCCTGCAAAGCAAGGCATGGTTGTTGGTGGCGAAGACAATAAGTGGAAGGTAACGGAAGCTGGTACTTATACGATAGTATTCGACCTCACAAAGCACGAGATTAAGGTAACGAAGTTCGAGGCTGATGCTCCTGCTCCAGCTGCACCAACCCCTTGGGACACTGAAAACGTCTATATGATTGGTAGCGCAACTCCTGCTGGTTGGGTAACTGATAATGGTGTTGCTTTCACTAAGTCAGGCGATCATCTCTTCTCTGTTGAGGTTCAGTTGGCTGAAGGTGAGATGAAATTCATGCTTGATAAGTCTGGTTTCTCTGATGAAAAGCCTTACTTCTTCGCTCCAGCAGAGAATACTGAAGTGAACGAACAGGGTGTTGCTAACGATGCTCTTGCCTACGGTACGGAGAAGAGCTATGGTGACAAGAAGTGGAAGGTGACCAAGGCTGGTAAGTATAAGTTGACACTCGACTTAAAGAATAAGAAGTTTAAGGCAGAGTACTTAGGTGTATAACTCCACTAATATAATAAGGTAGCAGCAAGATTATAGGCTTACACTCCTGATACAAGAGTGTAAATAGAGATACGACAAATGTCGACTCTTGCAGCTACCATTTAATAACTACTTATGACAGAATAAACAACAATGAAGAAATATATATTTGCAAGTTTAGCATTCGCAGCTTTGCTATCCAGTTGTAATAGTAATGAGTGGGATGTCACCAGCGACTTGAGTGTCGATAAGCAGGACCCTACTGTTGGCCTTACACCTGTTGCAGAAAAGGAAGGTATGGATTATGCTCCTCTTTATTGGAGTGTATATGGTAACCTCCGAGCACAGGAAAAGGCGGGCTCATTCCCAAATATCTTCACAGAGAACGACTGGGATGAGACAATCGATTATGTAGTCACTAACCTCAAGTCACATGGCTATGATATGCTTGTTACTGATGGCTTCGCTGCCATGGGCGGTGATGATGGTTACATGACACGTTACAGTCACTCTACAAAGGATGAAGGTTCTCCAGAGATACCTTTGACTACTATCGTTGCAAAGCTGAAAGCGAAGGGTCTGAAGTTAGGTGTGTATGACAGTCCATTCTGGTTACACTATTCTAACCCTAATGCTATCATCCCAGGAACAGACTCTATCACAGTAAGCAGTCTTGGTTATGACCCAGCAAAGGACAAGGATGTGAAGTATCCTACGGCTAAAGAGCAGTTCGGTTGGGTAATGACTGACCACCCAGGTGCCGAACAGTTCTTTGAAGGTTTCTTCAAACACTATGCTGACTTAGGCGTGAAATTCGTGCGTATGGACTTCCTCTCTTGGTATGAGGATGGAATGAATTATACCGACGTTATCGATAAAGGCTTTGGTCGTGAGCGTTACGTGAAGGGTATGCAATGGATCAACAAATATGCACAGAAGTATGGTGTGTATGTTTCTCTTGTAATGCCACACTTGCGCAATGACGCTATCATTGAAAAGTACGCTGGTAACATGGTACGTATTGATGCCGATGCACTTGAAGGTAGTTGGTATCGTTTCTCAGATAACAACCGTGGTAGCCTTCGTGGTGGGTGGCCTAATTCAGAGAACGCATTTGATGGTTTCATCAACTGGTCAAAGATCTCTGGTCGTAAGAAGATACGTCTTGATGGCGACTTCATTCGTATTGGAAGCTATGCGGACGACAATGAGAAGATGTCAGTTATCTCTCTTCCTTTGATGGCAGGTGGTCCTATCTCTATCACAGATATGCCAACTGGTAATGATTTGACCTTCTTCCAGAATGACGAATTACTCGCTTTGCAGAAGGACGGCTTTGTCGGTAAGCCATTGGAGCGTAACCTTTGGAACACAGATGGTGAGGTATGGTACGGACAGATGAAGGATGGCTCTTGGGTTATCGGTCTCTTCAACCGTGATCAGGCAGCTGCAACTCGTTCTATCGACTTGACAAAGGTAGGTATTACTGGTACTTGGTCTGCACGTGACCTTTGGAAGCATGCTGATGAAGGGACGGTAAGTGATAAGATTGAGGCAGTCATCCCTGCACATGGCTGTAAGATAATCAAGCTGACAAAGTAAGTAATGACATCTGCTGTCCCATCATTGGGACAGAGTTATTATAAGAATCGAACCAGTTGGACGTATCCAGCTGGTTCGATTTCTTTATGTCCTATTCGTAATAGAATAGGTTTCTTCCGTAAAGTAAATAGGTTAGCCGTGTGCCTTCATCACCTTATTATATATACTAACTCATCTCTATTGTTCCATCCTTACTAACCTTCAAGCGTGGCTTAGGCGTTGGCTTAGGTTGTGGTTGAGGATTGGGCTTAGTGGCGGGATTGGGCTTAGTGGCAGGAGTGGGCTTGCGTTGTGGAGCGGGTTTAGCCTTAACAGGTCTCGGTGCTGTTGGGCGTTGTCTAACGGGAGCTTTCCTCGTAGGTTGATGAGTAGCCGCATTCTTCTTGTTGGGTACTATTCTGCTCTTCAGCTCACCACCAACATAAGTACCATTAGGTCCTTTCGTCCGATACGCATAGAACGTACCTTTAGGGAGATATACAGTATCTTCGACACATAGACCATCATCGTAACGTGCGTGTTCGATAATCTTTTGCCCAGTATCATCGTACACGTAGGTCATTCCCTGTAGCAGTCCATTCTCGTAGTTCTCAATGTAGTCAAGATAAGGATTTGCACAGGGACGATTCATCTTTTGGTACTTGATGAGCTTACCCTGCTTCTTCCCTTTGCTGTAACTCACAATGCTTTCGATGTTACCAAATGCATCGTAATACTTCACCAGCCCATCCCTTAGACCGTCCTTATAGTCTTCTTCCATGAATAAGCGACCATCTTCCATATAACTAACACAATGCCCTTCTAGTAGACCCGTCTCCTTATTTTCATATGTAATCGACTTTATCTGTCCGTTGTCATAAGACTCTACTATCTTCTGTACCTGTGCGTTACTTGCTAAAGGTAGTGCGATTAGAGAGAGCAGAAGTAATTTTATCTTTATCATATTATATTCGTGTTTAATACTTATTACTTTGGAACCTTGTGTTTAGTAGTAAACTTATATTCGTATTTCAGATAACCTTCCTTTAAGGTAAGGCTCGCTATATAGTCTTCGTCTTCAGTATGATCGTTATCCTTGGTCGCTCTAAACCATATCTTTTGATTATCTCGTATGATGCCCTGAATCTTCAGTGGAAGCTCAAAGGCGTGTGTCCAAAGTATAACGCCATTAGTGTTTCTCAGCTGAAGAATCGTTGGTGCATCTTCCGAGATACTAGCATTATACTCTATAAGGATATACTTCGAGTCTTGGTAGTCAATCTTTGAATTGAAGCCGGTAAACCAATCTGTTATTGCGTTGTGACTAATCATTCGCTTGTCACCACGTGGAGAATCAGTCACACCATACAGGAAGTAACCAGCGTCTTGAGGGTCTCCTAAGTGATACATGAAGCGTATTCTCCATAAGCGGTTGAGGCTCTTTTGGCTAGAGGATTCGCTCGCTTCCTTACGATCTAATATATAAAATACACTATCCTTAACCTCACCATTAAGCTCAGAAGTGGGTAGTTGCTGGGTGTATTCATAGGCGTCCTTCGTATAAAGACGGTCTGTAGCTGGGAAATAATAATAGGTTTCTGCCAAATTGTTGGTGACCTTGAACCCTTCACCTACGCCCGCCGTACTTGCGTGGTCTTCGTAGGTATCAGAGATAAATTCTACTGATGAGATACCACTTGACATTGCTTTCTTCTTGGCGAAGATAGTCTTTGAGACATCCTTTAGCGTGAGTGTCTGTGGGTCTATCTCAAGTATAAACTGGCTAGGAATCGTGATATACCACTTCTTGGCTTGGTTCAGATGTTGTATCTCAAGCATGTGGAAAGCTGTCATACCAATCTTCTTTGCATCGTCATCACTGATGAAAAGTTTGTCAGCAAACACCTTCCCACTATCTGGGTCGACGAATCCATAATAGTAACCTGATGGTGGTGTCTCGTCGTCAGAATACCAGTTACTGAAACTACGGTCGGTTAAATAGAAGAAACAAACACGTCCGTTATACTTTACTGGGACAATGGCTTATATGAATCATCTACGCTGATAGAGTCTTTATAACTAGCGCTTGACTTGGAAGAGTCTATGCTGAAGAACAATAACATGAATAGAAAGAATAAAGAACCACCGATGATAGCGAATACTTTTATCACATTGATAGTGGAGATGTCTGAGTCTCCTTTGGTGCGTGTGAAGCCTCCATAATCAAATTGATGCTTGACATTAATGTTTATGTCGTCATCATCTAGGAAGTATTCTGTACCGCAGTTTTTACAGCGATAACGCTTTTCATCCAACTGAAGATGCTTCTCACTGCCACAATTCGGGCACTTTATGGGTCTTATCTTTGTTGACATTGTATTGCTTTATCTGTATTCGTTATATCTACTTATTGCTTCCTTACGTTGTGACTAGTTGCAAACTTATATTCGTATTTTATGTTACCTCCTTTTAACGTAAGGCTCATGATATATTCATCATCGTAGCGATCAGTGTGCTCTCTTGTTGCTCTGAACCATATCTTCTGATTGTCTCGTAGAACACCACCAATCTTTATTGGACAATCAAGAGAGCGTGTCCAAAGGATTCCTCCATTAGTGTTTCTTAGCTGAAGAATAGTTGGTGCATTCTTCGAGATATTTGCCTTATACTCAATACATAAATACTTTGGATCTTGGTAAATGAGCTCTGCATCGAATCCTGTGAACCAATCTGTTATTGGCTGATTATCGACAACTCGCATGTCAGAATATACAAAATCATATTTACCATTGCGAGAGTCATTAAGGTACTGAGGGTTTCCTAGGTAATGCGTGTATTGTACTCTATTTATTATGTTTGACCTTTTTGATTGGATGACTCACTTGAGTTCTTACTTTCCAATTCATACATTACATCCTTACGTAGCTCTCCTTTGAGCCCAGAAGCTGGTAGCTTTTGGGCATACTTATAAGCTTCCTCCGTATAAAGATGGTCTGTTGCAGGAAAGTAATAGTAATTTTCTGCCAAATTATTAGATACTTCGAAGCCCTCACCTCCCTCTAATGAATTAGCGTGACCATCGTTTATTCTAAAGATAAAATTCACAGATGAGATCCCACTTGACATTGCTTCCTTATGAGCAAAGATAGTATTTGTGACATTACTCATCGTGAGTGTTTGTGGGTCAACTTCGTATATAAACTGTTCTGGGACTATGCAGAACCACTTGTCTGCTTGCGGGAGATGCTGCAACTTAAGCTCATCAAACGAGTACATCTCAAGGCTTTTGCTCTCTTCATTACTGATGAGGAGCTTATCAGCTAACACTTGTCCAGTCTGCGCATCGACGAATCCATAATAGTGACCATCTACTAAGGTCTTATCATCGTTAAGCCCGTAATCGTACCTACGATTCGTTACGTAGAAGAAACAAATACGTCCTTTATGCTTCATAGGGTAGATGGCATCGTAGTCATCTGTCACCTCTACGGAGTCGACAGAGAATAAATCACTTACACCCAAGAGCTTACTTACTTTGATATCTCCGCCCCAAAAGTGCTTAGCTGCATACAGAAAGAGAAAGACAATAAGTACAACCGCTAGGTTTCTTATCACATTGCTCATGGTGACGCGGGGCTCTTCTTTGGGCTGCGTGAAGTTTTCGTATTCGAAATTATGCTTGACATTAATGGTTATATCATCGTCATCCAAGAAGTATTCCGTCCCACAATTTCTACATTGATAGCGCTTTTCATCCAGTTGGACATGCTTCTCGCTACCACAGTTTGGGCACTTTATTGGTTTTATCTTTGTTGACATTGTATAACTCAATCAGTACTTTTTATTGTTTCTTATAATGTATGGTTAGATAACACAAGATAGCTTCTATGGCTGTAAAGATAGCAAAGAGGATAATCCACCAGTTGTCTTTTACGCCACTTGGTGCTATCATTCCACTAACAAACTCTATGATTCCTGCTAAGAGGAAGAGCATACCAAGACTCAAACGATGCGAACGCTCTGCACCAAGGGCAAATAACATCACAACCAATAGAGTGTTGACTATAATGGCAACACTTGTGTAGAGCATGTTTACCAATGGATAGATTGATAGAACCAGACCTGCAATGATATTGACAAAGAGGACTGCTATGGCGGGGATTAAGACTTTATTCATAATTTAGAAAGTATTTCGTTCTTCTTTTGTTCGTATTCTTCAGCAGTGATGAGTTGTTCATCTAAGAGTTTCTTGAGCTTTCGTAGGCGTAGAGTAGGGTCACTACTAACATCACCCGACTTGAATATGTCTTGTGCTAACTGTAGTCCGGCTCCCATTTGCAAGCCTGCTCCTGCCAGTCCACCTTCGTTCTTTGCAGCATCACGTAAGGCTCCTAACTTCTGCAATCCAGTGTAATCAAGGTCTACCTCGGCTGCTGCATACTTCTCAGTAGTCATGTTTGCAATCCTACCAATGCGTTCCATCGTTTCGTCATCGAATGTAACAGAAGTAATGCGGAAGTCAGTTAGCTCCAAACCCAATCGTGATAACTCCTCTGAAATCTTCTCTTGTAACTCCTTAGAAAGCTCACCTATGTGGGTATCCACCTCTCGGTAAGGGTAGGCTTTGACTGCAAGAAAGGCTGTGAGTGGCGTCACAATACGTGAAGATACGAGTTCTTGCACATCCTCTGCATAATAGTCTGCGACCGTTCCAAGCAGTGTGACAAACATTTGAGATGCATCTTGTATCTTTACAGAGAAGTTTCCACAAACTCCGAGAGCCACTGGTAATTGATAATCAGGCTCTATGTATTTCACTGGCGAAGCAGTTCCCCAAAGGATGTTCACCATCTCCGCTGTACGGAAGAAGTAGAACCTCATCTTATGGTCGCTCTCTGCTTGCTGAGAGATGTTAAGCAATGTGGTGATAAAAGGATGGTTGTCAGACTCCATCTCATACACTCCTGGTTCTGTAAGTGTGGCTCTCACCTGTCCATCATAGACGATAATGCAACCCTGACCAGGTGCAATAATAAGTTTACTAGCGTTCTTTATTTCATCTGTTGTGGTTTCCAGTTGATGAAATAATAGGTTAGGCTTCTGTTCTTTCCATTCTATGACGGTTCTCAGTTGGCGTTTGAAAATATCTTTTAATCCCATAGCTTTATCCTTTCAAATTCGTTTAATAATTGTTGTGAAATAAGTTGCAACGTCTTCATTGATTACTTTTAATATGCAAATGTAATGATTTGAATTGGAAAGAACAAAAAAAATAGTAGGAAAAGGTGATTCTAATCTTGTTCTAAAAAGTTCATTCGATTATAATATTTAGTTAACCCCAAATGCGTTATAAGACCATAAAATTTGTAGTTTATTACTATGGTATTGTTTCCTAACATCTTTTTATGGTTAGGCGCTAATGAGCAATTTGAGTAAAAAAATACGAATATACAAGCCTTCTAACATCTTAAGAATACAATTCAATCATCTTATATCTTGATTCTATTTATCTTATCATGACATTCATACAATATACTATTCTTGGGGTAGATATCCTCAAATGCTATTCCACAAATGTTGTATGAATACGAAAAACAGCTCCCAAACCTTTATAAAAGATTCGGGAGCCGCATGGTTCGTTCGCTTCTTCTGGTAATGTCATACAGCATTGTGTTCCGAGAAGAATACTGGTGTCGCTTACCAGAAAGAAAAAGGAACGTCAAGGATGGGATGTTGAACCACCCATTAAATAATTCAGAGAGTATCTTATAGTTTAACGCTGAGACCTACATACCATGTTGCGCCATATACAGGAGCATACATAAAGGCTGCGTCATCTGTATGCTTTTCGTCTTGAATGTAGCTGAAGATGTTCTTAGCACCTGCATAAACAGTACATGTACCGAAACGTTTTGCAGCACGGCAGTTGAAGATCATGAAGGTGTTTGTCTTCTTAATCTTTGACGTTGCACCATCGTCTTCAGAGTTGTAGTCGATGTACATCTTTCCTTGCAATGAGCTTGTGAGAGAGAAACTCCATGTACCAGGGGTATAATCGAGGTCGATATCGCCAGTCATTGCAGGGAAACGAGAGATGTTACGACTATCCTTAGCATATTGCAAGCGCTGTGGGAACTCCTTTACAGTCTCATCGTTAGGGTCTGACCAGTCAGCACGCTCATGCTTAAATTTACCTTGATTGAAGGTCCAGTTGATGCCAGCATTAAAGTTGCGGAAGAGGTTTGCTTTTGCACCTAACTCCACTCCCTGTACGTAAGCATCGTCGACATTCTCCCACTGATAGGAATAACCAAACTTCTTAACCTCATCGTCTGCAGGAGAGAACTGAATCTTATCCTTCAAGTTGGTACGGAAGATGTTAATGCTGAACTGATACTTTTTTGCATAATAGTCTGCAGAGAGGTTATAGCTAATAGCCCGTTCACCCTTAAGGTTAGATGATTTCCACACACGTGGCGAACCACTACATAGATGAAGGTCCTCAGAGAATCCGTAAGGAGCACGAAACCCTGTTCCTATATTAGCACGAAGAACGAGGGAAGGAGTAACTTCATATTTGATAGCAATACGAGGATTGACGGTTGTCTTACTAAACTTAGTAGTTGGGAAGGCACTATCAGAAACCTTTACGCTGGTAGCATACTCCTCACCAGAGCTATGAGAGTCGACACGGATACCCGGTACAACGGTCAACTTTGGTGTCACGTTCCACTCATCCTGTATGAAGAAACCAACCTCGTTAGCGTGCTTCTTACCAATAGAAGTGTAAGGAACGCCATAGTAAGGACTTGTTTTCTCGTCCTCAGCAGAGATGACATAGAGTCCAGTCTCACGCAAACGAGTGAAATAACCCTGTACACCACCAAGCAATGTATGGTTACCAAGGATAGAAGTGAAGGTGAGCGATGGTGTTACCGTATTCTCCTTAGCGATGTATGGACGCATCATAGAAACGTCAGGTTCCGCACCGTCCTCGTCAGGATGTGCTGGATCCTTGTGAGAATCCATGTAGTCATGGAGGAAGGTATCGTTAGTTGCCTGTCGTTTATGGTACACGTAAGCTGTCGTAAGGTTCAGTTCTGAATGCTTACCGATAGGCAAGGTGTAAGCAAGGTCAGCTGAAAGGCGGTTGGTGCGGATGTCTTCTGTACCGTCAGTATATGGGTTCAGGTATTGATCATTCGTCATGACACCACCGAAGCGATGCTCATCAATGGCCTTACCACGCAATACGAGCTTATCGTTCTTAGCGAAAGGCTGGTAGAAATAAAGGCTGAAACCAAGGTTATTCATCGTCTCGTCCACACGGTCAGAGATACCATCCTTATGCTTAACCTCCTTACGTGTCAGACCGTTCTGTGTGCGGTCGATAGCATCCATCTGTGTACGCTGTGCGAAAACACTCAGTCCAATGTTGTTATAACGCATAGAGCCAGAACCCTTATAGCTCTTAAAGCCAAAGTTACCAAACTGAATATCACCTGTAACAGATGGCTCGAAGGTTGGTTCCTTTGATATAATGTTGATAGCACCAGCAACGGCACTACTTCCATAGAGGGCTGAACCGGCACCCTTAACTACTTCAAGGCGGTCGATGTCATTGGTTCCAATCTGCTGCAAACCGTAAACACCGGCAAGACCAGAGTAGATTGGCTCACCATCAATGAGTACTTGTGTGTGTTCGGCACCCAAGCCCTGCATACGAACTTCAGAGAAATTACAGAACTGGCACTGCTGTTCTACACGAATACCTGGTACACCTTCAAGTGCTTCGTATAGGTTCTGCGCATTCTTCTTTGTGATAGCTTGTGATGTCAAAACCTCCGTACGGATAGGAACATCCTTTACGAAGTGACTGGTGCGAGTACCAGTTACAACGACTTGGCTCAACTCCAATGGGTCTTTCTCCAGTTCAAAGTAGACCTCAGTACCTTTATTATTAACCATGTCTACCTCTTTTTCCTGTTGCTGATAACCATCCAGTGTGGCAATGATAACCTGCTTGCCCAGTGGAAGATTACTCAGCTTGAAATGTCCTGTAGCATCGCACTGAGTCTTGAGGTTGGTACCTTTTACTCTAATTACAGCATGCGGAAGATGCTTCCCACCTTCTTTAGCTTTTACATCACCGAAGAGCATTGCATCGGTATTTTGTGCCATGGCCACTATAGAACAAAACATGGCCGTTAAGATTAGTAAATACTTTTTCATTAGTAATTATTTGGTTTGTAAATAACATCCCAAAGTTATGTGATTATTATTAATGCGGCAATACCTAATAGTAGGTATTTTGACTACTATAAGACTAATGAAACTAATAAGGATGATGAGCCTGATAAAAGTCAGAAGGGTAGTTTTTCTTGTCAATTTAGGAATAACTCTTGGTGAATTCAATATTTTCAATTTACTTTGTAGGCAAATAATAATCCGAAGCTATTGAAGACAATCCTCACAATAACAGGTTCAGATAGCACTGGTGGGTCTGGTGTACAAGCTGATATCAGGACGATAGCGGCCTTAGGGGGCTATGCCGTGTCGGCTGTTACATCTGTCACGGTGCAGAACACCTTAGGTATTCAGGCCTTCTACGACCTCCCCGCGGAGATTGTAAGGGGTCAGATCGAGGCTATTATCAATGATATGCAACCCGACACAGTAAAGGTTGGAATGATAAGAACTACTGAGACGTTAGCTGTTGTGGTAGATGTACTGTTGAAGTATCGTCCTCATCATATTATCTACGACCCTATCGTCACAGCGAGTAATGGTGACCGACTGTTGTCAGATGATGTGATAACGCAGATACGTTGCCGACTACTACCTTTGTGTTCACTTGTCATCCTACGAGAGGGGGAGACGGAGAAAATCTTTAACAGTCCTTCGTCGAAGGGAAAGAAAGAGACAGATGTTTGCACCTACGTGCTCGACGACCCTTTACAACACGGTCTTGCCAATAGTTTCTCGTCGTCTCTTGCTGTCTATCTAAGCCAAGACGAGCCGATGGAGCAAGCTATAAAGCATGCACGAGAATATGTCCGCACACTTATAACAAGGAAGAGTGACATCAGTGGACGCAGTAGTCAGCTGTATTATGAATTCTTAGAAGCAGTGCAATTACACTACCGTACGAATCGTGATGTAGCTTTCTATGCTGATTGTCTGAATGTTTCTCCACGTTATCTATCGCAGGTAACACATCGGATATCGGGTAAGTCGCCTAAAAATATTATTGATCATACACTTGCAGACGCACTTGCTTGTCAGCTTCGGACGACACAAAAGACGATTCAAGAGATAGCTTACGAGCATGGATTTGCCTCACAAGCACAGTTTTCTAAGTTCTTTAAGAAGCTGATGGGGCAGAGTCCGAGCGAATGGAGACGGACGTAGGAGGGGGACCTCCCCCAGCCCCTCCGAAGGAGGGGAGAGCCTAACGGGATATAGTAGGGGCAGGTCTATAATTTCCCAACCTATTTCTCTTAAGTAGGGGAGAGCCTAACGGGATATAGTAGGGGCAACTCTATAATTTCCCAACCTATTTCTCTTAAGTAGGGGAGAGCCTAACGGGATATAGTAGGTGATAGATATAGAATTACCTAGCCAGTTTCTCTTAAGTAGGGGAGAGCCTAACGGGATATAGTAGGGGATAGATATCGAACTCCCCAACCTATTTCTCTTAAGTAGGGGAGAGTCTAACGGGATATAGTAGGGGGCAGGTCTATAATTACCCTACCTTTTATATTAAGGAGGGAAGGGCTTTATCAAAGTGAGGAGAGCCTAACGAGGCAGAGTTGAGGACAGCATGAAGGCTTTTGAAGCAGGTAAATGCGAGCATTGTCCTTACGATTCTCTGCTCGTTCCAAAGTGAATTTCTATTATTAACTAATACATGTATTTCCTCATGCACATTCATTTATGAGTGTAGCAGGGTAGGAAAACTAAAAAATTAAACTATTATGGCGAATAGACAAGAACTAAACCGCAACCTTGCCCAGATGTTGAAGGGCGGTGTAATCATGGACGTAACCACACCAGAGCAGGCTCGTATCGCTGAGGCTGCAGGTGCTTGTGCAGTAATGGCCTTAGAGCGTATCCCTGCTGATATACGTGCTGCTGGCGGTGTGTCACGTATGAGTGACCCTAAGATGATCAAAGGTATTCAAGAGGCAGTGACTATCCCTGTGATGGCAAAGTGCCGTATTGGTCATATTGCTGAGGCTCAGATACTACAGGCAATAGAGATTGATTACATTGATGAGAGCGAGGTTCTCTCTCCTGCGGATAATATCTATCATATCGACAAGACCCAGTTTGAGGTGCCATTCGTCTGTGGTGCACGTAATCTGAGCGAGGCTCTGCGTCGTATAGCAGAAGGTGCAACGATGATACGTACCAAGGGCGAGCCTGGTACTGGCGATGTTGTACAGGCTGTTAGTCACATGCGTCTGATGCAGAGTCAGATTCGCGAGCTCGTTGGTAAGCGTGAGGACGAACTCTTTGAGGCTGCTAAGCAGTTGCAAGCACCTTACGACCTTGTGAAGTATGTACACGATAATGGCAAGCTTCCTGTGGTTAACTTTGCTGCAGGTGGCGTGGCTACTCCTGCTGATGCGGCGTTGATGATGCAGTTAGGAGCCGAGGGTGTGTTCGTTGGGTCTGGTATCTTTAAGAGTGGCGACCCTGCTAAGCGTGCAGCAGCCATCGTGAAGGCAGTTACAAACTATAATGATCCTAAGGAGTTGGCAGCGTTGTCAGAAGACTTAGGTGAGGCTATGGTTGGTATCAACGAGCATGAGATTGAAGTGCTCATGGCCGAGCGTGGACAATGAGAATTGCTGTTCTTGCTCTGCAGGGGGCGTTCTTAGAACATGAGATGATGCTCAGAAAACTGGGTGTCGACTGCTTTGAGGTACGCCAATTGGAGGATTGGCAGCAGGAGAAAGATGGGTTGATAATCCCAGGGGGCGAGAGTACCACCCAAGGAAAACTCCTTCGCGACCTTGGTTTGCTTACTCCTATTCGTGAGGCGATAGAGGGAGGGCTACCTGTCTTTGGTACTTGTGCGGGTTTGATACTCCTTGCTCGTGAGGTAGAGGGGGAACAGTCCGTCTGCTCCTGTCCCTCCTCGCTTGGCTACAATGCACACGACTGCTGCCCGTAATGCCTACGGTAGGCAGTTAGGAAGTTTCCACGTGGAGGCTTGCTTTAAGGGGATTGAGGGCGACATACCAATGACCTTCATTCGTGCACCTTATATTAAGGAGGCAAGCGAAGAGGTGGAAGTACTCTCAGAGGTCGATGGTCATATCGTTGCCGCTCGTCAAGGAAACCAACTTGTTACTGCTTTTCATCCCGAATTAGACGATGACATGCGTGTGCATGAATACTTCTTGAAGATGGTGAAGACTAGATAATCCTTAGTTCCAAAGTGTTTCTTTGGAATGAAAAAGGGATATAGATTAGATGTGTATAGGCTATTATGGATGCTCATGAGTGTCTGTAATGGCCTATATCTGTATCTGTAAGTTGCTTTAATGTCCCTCTTCTTATTGTTTGATTTGCGTTTAATAGTGATAGAGTCTATCATTCACACTATAGGTTTGTTGGATACCCACTATAATATTATAAGGTGAGGAAAGTTTAAGATGGGTGTCATGATAATGGATGAAATTTCTTTTTGGGGATGGTGTGATGCGTGAACTTATCCCTACAACAATACTGATAGAGAGAGAAAGAATACTAACCATACGTATAGGAATTGTTGATATTTTTCGTTAATCATTCTCCTTTTCATTCGAGAAGAGGCTGATGTTGAAGTAAGAAGAGGCTCTTCTACATTCAAGAACATGCCCTTCTTGGGTGTTGAAGACGCCCTTCTTGAAGCAAGAAAGGCGTCTTCTTAAACGCAGCTTGTAACCTATTGATTTCTTGTTGGTTATAAAGTCGGTGGTAGGGAATGTTATGCACTTGTTGAGGGGATGATAGGCTTGTTGCTATGTAAAGATATTTTGCGCTCTTAAATTGACCTTCGAAGGGTGAGCTGCTTATCGAGGTAGTTCATATAGAAAGACTATTAAAGATAATAGGGCACGTACGTTCGGCACAAAAAAGAACAAATGCTAAGGCTATAAGAAACATTAGAAAGCATAATGGGAAGGACGGATGAAACGAGTAAGATATGAAGGAGTAAGGGTTGTGAAGATTGTTTTCGGACAGCATAAAACAGTAGGGTAGAGTCGTGTTTATTGTTAGAAAGGTTGTAGTACGAGACTTATAGGCATAAAAAAAGGACTACCGCTGTAGTCCAACCTTTGTTAACCTTAAATCTAATACTATGAAAAACACGATGCAAAGATATGGAGTTTATTTCATATTTGCAACTTTTTCAATAGTTATTTTGGGTTTATGCGTTATTATTGATTTATATCAAGTAAATAATATAACAATGTGATAGTTTGTAATCAATAAGCTTCAAAAAGCAAAGTAGGTCTGTTGATGCCTCAAGAACTGTTTTTAAGACAATTAAGCGACTACTTTTTCCTGTTGAAAGCTATCGTACCGACATCGGATGCGTCTACCGCTTTTTAGGGCCACAGCTATCTTGTATGCGCTCATAGAACTGTCCGAGGATGTTGAGCATATCGTCGGGCAAGTAGCTGACAGCCTTTTCTATCATCCATTCTGGTACAGGATAATAGGCTTCAGCAACCGAACCTGCGATGCAAGCCTTCGTGTCGGTATCGCCATCACACAGTACTGCAAGGCGGATAGTATCCTCAAAACTATTAGCATCCATGAAGCAGCGCAGTGCCATTGGTACTGTTTCTTGGCAGGTACCATCGAAGTGTCCCTCTGAGCCAATCTTCTTTATGTTGCGCATAGGAGGCAATTCGTATCCAAAGAATTTCTCAACTTTGCGCTCGACATCCGCCTTAGAGAAACGCATCAGTCGTAGCCAGCAGATGGTTTCAGCAATACATTGTGCACCCTTGATGCCTTCTGGGTGGTTATGAGTTACCATTGCACTCTTCTTAGCCTCCTCAATCACATCCTCCCACTCGTCGAATAGCCAGCCAATCGGACTGACACGCATGGCAGAACCATTACCGAAGAGTTCATTGGCACAGGGTTGTCTGCGTTAATCCATTGATAGAATCGATTGCCATAGCCGCCCATTGGGTCTGGATAGCGCCGACACCAATCGAGCAGACTCTCCTGATAGTCACGTTCGTTCAGCACCGCATCGGCAATAGCCATGGTGCATATCGTATCATCAGTGTAAGAACAATCGGGGGTGAAAAGCTCAAAGCCTTTCTGTGGGACCGCTCCGAACTCGAAGCGTGAGCCTACAATATCTCCTATAATAGCACCAATCATAAAGTTTCGTCTTTAATCTCTCTATAGTTTGAGAGTGGATTGAAAAACACTATGGGGTATATGTTTCCTGTTAGGTTGTTAGTAGTAAATCCGTATAAAAAAGGATAGTCAGCCCCTTGTCTCTTGTCGATAAGAGAAGAAAAGCAGCCGTTTGTACTCCGACCGGGAATCGAACCCGGATCAAAGGTTTAGGAAACCTACGTTCTATCCATTGAACTATCAGAGCGAGCCTGTCGAGTATTACTTTGCTTCTGTTAGGAGGCTGTGGAATAACTCTCGGTTGCAAAGATAGGAAAAAAAAAAGTTATATATAAGGTGAAATGATAGTTTTTTTACCTTTCCATGGTTGTCCTACCTTATTAATACGTCACAAGAAGGGCTGTATCAAGTGTGTTCATACAAGTTGATACAGCCCAATGTGTGATGGAATTATCTATAATCCCTTCTCGATATTATGCTCCGTGGAAGAGATATTCCTGCTGTATGTCTTGCGTCATCAGCGTGAAGAGTCGTTCTTGCAGACGGTCGGCAAGGTCGAGTGCACTGTTAAGAACCTTGTCAGAGAACGCCTGTAACAGGTCTTGTGCATGGAGAGGTTGCGTCTTGTAGATGCGCAGATATTCCTCTTCCATCTCACGTTGGCGCTGGTCGGTCTCAGCTTCAAACTTCGCATACGCCTCCTTGATGACAGGAGCATACTTGTTGTAGTTGGTCATACCCAATACCATTATCTTGCGGAACTTCCAATAAGCCGAGTCAGCGCTTGACTCTCCATTACCCTTTGTATAGGCTTCAGGATAAGAAGTGATACCCTGATAGAGTGGAAGGAACACACCGAGGTCGGCCATACCCATAGCAACATAGTTGATACAACCGATAGCCTGTGGCAGTTCTGGGCGTACCTGTAGGAGGTGAGTCTGGGTGGTACGGAAGATAGAAACAGGACGATAAGGCTCCTTTGGATTACTATTAAGATATGGATCGTGCTCTGTATTGTCGTAGTGGAAGCGGAACGCCGTGCGAAGCTCAGTCAGTGTGATTTTATGCGCAGGCTTAGCAAAGACAGGGAAGGTGTTCTTTGTTACGTCATTCTTGATTTCTGGAGAGAATAACTGCTGTAGACCCCATACACGTGGGTAGTTATAAGTAGTGTCAAGGACGACATCACGTGCATAGGCAACGTGGAAGTCGAATGCACCCTGTGCTGGGTTATAGAGTCCATGCTTCTCGGCAAATTCAATCAAGTCGGCTGATGCGAGGTAATTCTCCTTGTCATTAGGGTCGTAAGTACGGAAGCGACTTTGGTTGCCAGTGACGAAATATTGGTCTTTTGGCATACGACAAGCCAACCAACGATGGCCGCAAGCAGTCTCTAAGTACCATATCTCTTTGCTATCCACAAAGCCAATGCCGAAGCCCTCAGCAATACCATACTTCTCGATGAGCATACCCAATCGCTCAACACCTTCGCGAGCGGTGCGTACGTAAGGTAGGGTTATGTTGAAGACAGAGTTCTCTGCCACGCCATTCTCTACTAATGGGTCGTGTTCCAACACCTCGTCACTACTGAAGATACTCTCCGTAGCGCTCATTCCCACACCTGCTGTGTTGAAACCAGCACTGCCCCAATGGCCGTGAAGATTATACGGAGAGAGGGCAGTATAGCCCAAGGCCTTCTCAGGGAGTTCGCAACGGAAAGGGCTGTCCATCGCAACGAACTCACGTGGACCATTGTCTGTACCCTCAAATATCTCGTAGTTCTTAGCTTCCATAGCGTCCCAGTCTTCTGAACGCGCTACTATCATAGAACCATCAGCAGTCTGTTCTTGACCAATGATGATGGTTGTACACTCTGAAGGGAGGTAGTGTTCAATTTGCATTTTGTCTGTTTTCATAAGCTTAAATGTCTTAGTTCTTGTTGTTAATTACTGATGACAAAAATAGTAAATAATCGTGGAAGTGGTGTAAGAAGTTAGGATAAAAATGATAAATAAGGGCTGTGAAGAGGCAAAATACCCACTTATAGTTATGCTTCCGATGAGATAGGAGGTGATAGTACTAACTGTAATCATAGACAAAAGGTCGGCAGGACTAAAATAGCACATCTGCGAAGGGCGTGCTGACAGAAAAGTTATGGATTAAAGCAAAAGACTTTCACGACTTGATTCAACCAAAAATAATTTTGCTGTCATATCTGTCATGGGTTGTAGGTGTGCAACTGATTAATATACAAAGGATTGTATGAAATGTTAAAAATGACAGCAAATTAAAATAAAAAAATGTAGTATAATAGGCTTAGAGATTTATGCTTTGGAGGTAGATGCTATGGGTGTCTTTGTAATGGTATACCTCCCTTTGGTGGTGAGGGTACTTTGTGGTGCTCTCTTTTCAAGTGAATCAAGGTTGTTAACTGTATTATTTAATACATTTTAGGACGAATTTCAGATGGAAAATGCTATATTTGTAGCGTGTTATATATAATATGTTCGTTTGTTGAAAGGCATTAATTATGTGATTATGAAGAAAGTTAAGCCCCTATTCTTTTTGTTGACTCTTTGTATGATACTTTTTTCATGTAGAGAAAAGAGTTCTGTCAAGGTGGTTAGAGAAAGTGGGATTCTGAGAAAAAATAATATGTCTGAGGTGCAGAAGAAGGGAAAGGATGGCATAAAGGGTATGTCGGTAAAGGATTCGAAGATAGAAAAGCGTCCGTATAAATACTTATCCCTTTCGATTATCGTCAATGTAAGGTTGATACATTGATTGATGATACTTGGGTGGAGCTGTATAAGAAAGGTCAGAAATACTATCTTTCTAAGGCAGAATATACAATCGGTAAAGAGTGGGATGGGATTATAGGAGACTCTGTATCAACACTGACAAGCGAGAGAGACGTTATTCTATATGTTAATCATTTGCCCTCTAAAATGGGAAAAGTGAATAGTGTATACCTTCATATTGCCCCTAATTCTTTCTTGGATTCCTTTTATTTAGAGCCAGGAACTCCGTTACGTTTTACTTTTGAGGGTAAGCATTATGAATTGACAACTAAGGAAAAGGTTTTTACGAAACATGGTAATCAATCTTATGAGGGAGTCATTCTCTTAAATGGAAAGCAGATTGTCAGAAGGACAAACTTGGATAAAGTTGACTACAGTCTTATGTTTGCAGGTGATATTGATGGTGATGGAAAGTTAGATTTAGTCTTTAATTTGTCAGGTATGTTTGGTGAAGTTTATGTTGCTTTATATTTATCCTCCTGTGCTTTACCTGGTCAACTGGTAAGAAAGGTAGCGGAAGTGGTTGATGATTTTGGGTGTTAGAACTTTCAGTAGTTGGTTCTCTATAGTATTATAAAGTCAGTATTCATACATAGAAATTAATTTTAAATTTATAAATGAGAATTGCGTTACTTATCTTTCCTTTGTTAGTATTCTCGTTATTGTTCTCTTGTTCGGAAATGAAATCAGCTAAGACTGATCAAGAGACATCTGTTTCATCAAAAGATAATGCTGATTCTGTGGAAACAGATACCATGGAATCCAACAGGAATCATTTACATGTATCATCCCAAAACAGTAAGTCTCTCAATTACAAATTCCTTGTTCCGGCTCATTATCATTATATAAATCCAGGCAGGATGATTGACAGTAGTTGGGTGGAGATTTACCAAAAGGGGAAGAAATTCTATTGTGCAAAGGCACAATATACCCTTAAGAGAAGGTGGTCTGACTATATAGGTGATACCGCAAATGTATTATATGGGAAACGAAAAGCATTCCTTTGTCAATCATCTACCTACGAAATTAGGAGAAATAGAGGCTGCAAACCTTAATTTTGATGAATATATTACCTTACGACCTAATGAAGTTTGCAGCTTTATGTTTGGTGGAAAACGTTATAATTTGGAGATAAAAAAAGAAAAGAAGAAGGATGATTCAGTACCCTTTACTTGTTTTGCCTTATTGAATGGCAAACAGATAGCAAAGCGAACGAAAGTATTTGAAGCTGCTTTTGAACTCTTATTTGCAGGTGATATTGATGGTGATGGCAAGTTAGATTTGGTGATAGACTTTAGAAGTGACGCAGGTGAGTTCAAAGTTGTCTTGTTCTTATCGTCCTGTGCGTTGCCTGGTCAGCCAGTTCGACAAGTGGGAGAGATAGATGATCAATATGACTGTTAAGTCACTTTGATACTTGTGTGAATCAGAGGAAAGGCTGATATGAAAACTTAAATATTAAATAACTCATTCAAAAACAAGGTGTCTAAGGAAACACTGCACCTTTGTTAGACCTTCAATCATTTTTTTGTTTGCTGGGAATTTGGATGAGAATTGTAAATAAAACCTTGTTATTTCAGCACCTTTAGATAATGAATATCTCAGAATCTTCTTGCTCGCTCCTGGTTTGTAAATGGAAAAAGCTGCAGAGACTGTGGATGACCTCAGTTGTTAGTCGGGTTTTATACTTGTCAAAGTATAATATAAGGAATGTATTGAGTAGTATTCATCTGTAGGATGTAATGCACTAAGTTATGTATGTCGAAAGGCAATTAATATATATTTATTATGAGATTAAAGTATGCTTTTTTATTATCGATTTTTTGTGTCATAATACTTTCTTGTACCGACAAGAAGTCTGTTAGTCAGTCGCAGGGAGCATCGGTATCGCAGGAAGATAGTGTGCCTGTGAAGAAAGTAGATAGTGTTAAGGTTGTAAAGAGGCAGCCACTAACGTATAAGATCCTTATTCCCAGTCCTTATCGTTACTGTGATCCTGACACGATGATAAGTAAGAATTGGGTTGAATTATATAAGGTAGGGAAGGAATATTACGTTGGAAAGGCACGTTATAGTATTGAAATAATACCCGATGAATGTGGGTCTGGGACAGCACCTCAGTTGTCGGGAAAAAGAAATACTATCTTGTTTGTAAATCAGTTACCTATTCGTTTAGGGAAAGTTCAGGCTGCTAATATAGAGATTTCGGATACTACTTATTTGATACCTGGTACTACATATAGTTTTACTTTCTTAGGAAAACGTTATAAGTTAGAAGCAAAGGCACAAGGTAAGGATGTCTTTCAAAATTATGCCTTATTGCTGAATGGAGAGAGATTCTTTAGAGAAGTGGAAGCAGGATGCGCTGCTTTTAACTTTCTGTTTGCTGGTGATTTGGATGGGGATAGTAAATTAGACCTCGTTCTTTCAGCACCTATAGATAATGAAAGTCTAAGAGTTTTCTTATTCTTATCTACTTGTGCTCCCCCTGGTTTACAAATAGGTAAAGCCGCAGAGATAGTGGATGACTTCAGTTGTTAGTTGAGGTTTATATTTGTCAAAATATAAGGGACGTGCTGAGTAGTATTCACCTATAGGGCGCAATGCGCTAAGTTATGTATGCTGAAAGGCAATTAATATATATTTATTATGAGATTAAAGTATGCTTTTTTCCTATCGTTTTTTTGTGTCATAATACTTTCTTGTACCGATAAGAAGCCTGTTAGTCAGGCGCAGGAGTCGTCTGTACAACAGGAGGATAGTGTGCCTGTGAAGAAAGTAGATAGTGTTAAGGTAGCAAAGACGCAGCCACTAACGTATAAGATTCTGGTTCCTTTTGCTTATCGTTTTTGTAACCCCGATACATTGATAAATAAGAATTGGGTTGAACTATATAAGGATGGGAAAGATTATTATGTAGGAAAGGCGCGTTATAGTATTCAGAAAAAGGAAGATGAATGTGTGGGAGGAATGACACCTCACTTATCGGGGAAACGAAATACAATCTTATTCGTCAATCAGTTGCCTGTCAATCTGGGGAAGGTAAAAACTGCTGATGTAGAGATTTCTGATACTACTTTCCTTGTGCCGGGCACTACAAGTCGCTTTGCTTTTGCAGGAAAACGCTACGAGTTAGTGGCAAAGGCACAAGGTGAGGATGTCTATAAGAACTATACCCTGTTACTGAATGGAGAGCGAATCTGCAGAGAAGCGGAGGTGGATGGGGCTTATTTCCGTCTTCTGTTTGCTGGCGATTTGGATGGAGATGGAAAGTTAGACCTTGTTCTTTCTTTGCCATTGCATTATGAAAACCTCAGAGTTGTCTTGTTCTTATCTTCTTGTGCGCCCCCAGGTTTACAAATAGGAAAAGCTGCTGAGATTGTTGATGACTTCAGTTGTTAGCCGTTTTCTGTGTTTTATTCATAAGAATGAAGGATATTAGATAATAAAGTATTATTTTTGTAACGTGTTTGAAACAGAGATAAAACTATATGATGAATTGGCAGCAATATATCAAGAAAAGATAGTGTTGCCAATGGGAAAGAAGGCATTTAGAGAGTATTCTGAGATCCTTTTTTCCTGCCATAGCTGTGGTATAGAAGGATCTTCTTTCTCAGTGGATGATACACGTTGTCTGTTTGAAGAGCAGTTAGGCTATCATCCAGTTGGTAAGTCTTTGCTGGAATGTCAGGAGATGGCAGACCACTTTGCAGCATACGAATGGATGCACAATCATTTAGATCACCCTTTTGATGTCGAACTATTGCAGGCCATCAATAGGTTGGTAACACTTCGTACGCTCACTTATAAGCAGGCAGATGCTGTACCTGGGGAGTTTACAACGGTAGATATGGTAGCTGGTGATACGGTTTTTGGCGAACATGAAGGATTGGTGGCACAGGTACCACGACTGATGTCTTCAACAGCTGAGATGATGGAACGTGGAGAACTTCACCCTATGATTCTTTCTGCTCGGTTCCATGGTTTCTTTGAATACCTACATCCTTTTCGTGATGGGAATGGGAGAACAGGCAGGTTGTTATCCAACTTCATCTTGCTGCGTCATGATTATCCAGAATTGATTATACAGAAAGAAGATCGCCAAGAGTATATTGCTGCTTTGCGAACTATACGAACGGAAGGGACGGATGAACATCTAATTGCTTTCTTCTTTAAGGCAGCTAAAAAGCAAATGGAAAATGCTTTGGCACAGAAGAAGCAGAATAGTCGTATAATGTTCTTCTTTTAGTGGTCTACTTTCTTTTATACTTAATGTGCAAAGTGTGCTTTTATTTATATATAATATCGTTTTAATTATTTACAAGCAACTTGTTTACTTGTCTACTCGTTAACTCGTCAACTACAAAAAGATATGCTTCAGGAAAGTCCAATACAACTCTTACAACGTCAGCGTTTACTGCTTCAAATGGAGTATTATGCCGAGAAAGAAGCCTTTAGAAAGCAGACAGAGGCTGCTGGTATGCAGCGGAAAGTGAAGCGAGGTGACGCTTGGTTCCCATTAAGAGTGGGCAAACGGTTTTATAATGGACTCAATCAACTGTGCATTGAGGTGTTTCGTACACAGGATGGGGATATCGAACATAACTTTGAATGTGGTCGTCCGCTCCTTTTCTTTAAGTTTGTTGAGAAAGAGGAAGATACTCCGAATAAGAAAGTTCAGCTGAAATACTATGGCTTTACGGGTACAGTATCGTATGTAGAGGGCGACAGAATGGTTGTTGCTGTCCCTGATTCTGCACCCTTATTAGACCTACAATCTGCTTCAGAACAGATAGGTTGCCAGTTAGGTTTTGATGAAACGAGCTATCAAATGATGTTTGATGCGTTAGATCGTACCATGAAAGCAAAGGGAAATAGACTGGCTTATCTTCGCGACTTGTTCTATTCACGACAAAAGGCAGAGAGGTTCTCCTTTGCTCCTATTCGATTACCTTGGCTGAATCCGACACAAGAAAAGGCTGTTAATGAGGTGTTATGGGCAAAGGATGTGGCGGTAGTTCATGGTCCACCGGGAACAGGTAAGACAACAACATTGGTCGAAGCAATCAACGAAACACTGATGCGAGAAAGCCAAGTGATGGTCTGTGCGCAGAGTAATATGGCTGTTGACTGGATTTGCGAGAAGCTTGTTGACCGTGGTATCAATGTTCTTCGCATTGGTAATCCTACCCGAGTGAACGACAAGATGTTAGGTTTTACATACGAAAGAAAGTTTGAAGCGCATCCTGACTACCCACAGTTATGGTCGATTCGGAAGGCTATTCGAGAATTGAGGAACAATAGAAAGAAAGGTTCTGAAAGCTATCATCAGAAGATGGACAGACTGAAAAGCCGTGCTACGGAGCTTGAGATACGTATCAATGCCGAGCTGTTTGGGGAGGCACGTGTCGTTGCTTCCACCCTCGTTGGTGCTAACAGTAGGATAATGGAGGGTCAGAAGTTCACCACTTTGTTCATTGATGAGGCTGCACAAGCCCTTGAAGCTGCCTGCTGGATAGCCATTCGTAGAGCGTCAAGAGTCATCTTTGCGGGTGATCATTGTCAACTCCCACCAACAGTAAAAAGCATTGCTGCCCTGCGTGGGGGCTTAGGAAAGACCCTGATGGAACGTATCGTAGAGAATAAACCAGAAGTTGTAACGCTGTTGAAGGTACAGTATCGAATGAACGAAGAGATTATGCGCTTCTCATCCGATTGGTTCTATGGAGGACAGGTGGAGACCGCTCCACAGATTAAATATCGTGGCATCCTCGATTATGACAACCCAATGGTATGGATTGATACGTCCGATGAGGCTGTCGTTGCATCGTATGATTTAACGGAAAGTGAGGCTAATTCTGTCCCTTCCCAATTGAATAATGACAAGGAAAATGCCTTTCATGAGCAGTTTGTTGGTTCTTCTTTTGGACGTATAAATAAAGGAGAAGCAGAATTAACACTCAAGACTTTAGCCGATTATTTTACTAAGATAGGTAAAGACCGTGTGTTAGATGAGCGGATAGATGTGGGTGTTATCTCCCCTTATCGTGCTCAAGTGCAGTATCTCCGTAGCCTGATAAAGAAGCGAGCGTTCTTCAAACCCTATCGAAGTCTTATCAGTGTGAACACCGTTGACGGCTTTCAAGGGCAAGAGCGTGACGTGATTCTCATCTCTCTTGTGCGTTCCAATGATGATGGTCAGATAGGTTTCTTGCGTGATTTACGCCGTATGAACGTTGCCATAACACGTGCCAGAATGAAACTGATAATCCTTGGTAACGTCCAGACAATGACCAAACACGAATTTTACAAGAAGCTATGGGAGAGCCTCCCACAGTCTTGAAAGTGGCTGTTCTATTAGCCCAATAGGCCTTATTAGGCTAATTAGGCTAATTCTTTATAAACCCAATTCTACAATGTTTTTTGTTTAATTACACACAGAAAAGTGGATTTATATCAATTTTTTACTTACTTTTGTGTCATAAAAGGAAATCTACTATGTTACAACGAGATTATTTTATTCGATTAATAGAGGAATTCAATGCTGCTATTTCACGCTTTCTTACGAAGAAAGATGATGACTTGAAGCGCGATAAGGACTTGAAAGACCTTTACAGACAGTATGTTGGAGAGTATGACGACTTGCGTAATCTCTCCGTTGACGAGCTCTTGACGTATGCCAAGGAGCAGTGGGATGAGGAAGAACGGATAGACAAAATCAATATGGTTGCAGAGTTGCTTTATGCCGAAGGAAGCTATAAAGTGCAGCCTCTGCGGCAGATGCTGATGGAGAAATCATATAGGTTATTCGACTATGTTGAGGCGAATGGCTCTACATTCTCTATCGATCGACGTCAGAAGATGGAGGCTATGCGACAGGAGTTAGGCAATAAGCTCTCTCAAATAGATTGATGTTTGAGCGGGTAAAGACGAAGAGAATTATTTAATATCATAATCATATCAGGCTAAACCTAAACCAATCAATTATGCTTGAGAAGAACATTAGAGAACAGATTAACGAATTGATACACCAGCAGGTGGTACCTGCTGTGGGGTGTACAGAGCCTATGGCTGTGGCATTATGTACTGCACGGGCCACGGAGTTATTAGGTAGAAGACCAGAGCATATTAGTGTGTTACTCTCTGCTAATATCTTAAAGAATGCGATGGGAGTTGGTATTCCTGGCACGGGGATGATAGGCTTGCCTATTGCTATTGCTCTCGGAGCTTTGATAGGTAAGTCGGAGTATCAGTTGGAGGTTATCAAAGACCTCACACCTGACACCTTAGAAGCTGGTAAGAGGTTTATCAGTGAGAATCGTATTGACGTCAAGTTAAAGGAAGGTATCACTGAGAAACTATACATCGAAATCACTTGTGAGGCTGAAGGACATCGTGCTACAGCTATCATCTCTTGTGCTCATACGAATATTGTATTTGAAGAGAAAGACGGAAAAGTATTGCTTGATAAGATGCAACCCAGCACTGCTACGGAAGAGAAAGCGCCGCTTTGTCTGAGTCTGAAGAGGGTTTGGGAGTTTGCAACGACCTCCCCTGTCGAAGAAATAGACTTTATCCTTGAGGCGAAGCGATATAACCTCCGTGCTGCAGCTGAGGCTTTGAAAGGGAATTACGGACATTGTTTGGGTAAGATAATGGACCGTCCTTTGAGTCGTGGAATCTTTGGTAATAGTATCTTCTCACACGTCATTGCAAAGACAGCCTCTGCCTGTGATGCCCGCATGGGGGGTGCTTTAATTCCTGTGATGAGCAATAGTGGTTCTGGTAATCAGGGTATCTGTGCAACGAACCCAGTAGCCGTTTTTGCCAAGGAGAATGAGAATACGCGCGAAGAACTTATCCGTGCACTAATCTTAAGTCATCTCACTGCCATCTACATCAAGCAGAGTCTCGGTGCACTGTCAGCCCTTTGCGGTTGTGTGGTAGCAAGTATTGGTTCCAGCTGTGGTATTACTTATCTGATGGGAGGCGATTATGTCAATGTCTGTCATTCGGTGAAGAATATGATAGCCAACCTTACAGGCATGATTTGCGACGGTGCTAAACCAAGTTGTTCACTAAAGATATCATCGGGCGTATCGACTGCCATCCTCTCTGCCACGCTTTCTATGGAGGGCAAACATGTGACGGCTGCAGAGGGAATCATCGATGAAGACGTTGATAAGTCTATCCGTAACCTAACAAGCATAGGGAAGGAAGCGATGTGTAACACCGACGATATGGTGCTTAACATCATGACTCATAAGTGTAATTAAAAGGCTGTTATACCCTAACTCAGCTTTTTTTCGAATTATTTTCATGAAAAGAAATATTTCTTTTCATGAAAAAAAATATTTATCTTCATGAAAGAAAATTCTTTTCTTCATGAAGATAAATTGTTTGTCGTTGTTTGGTTGTATCGAAGGGAGATTATTTTAGCCTATTCTCGTTCGTAAGTAATAATCGTGTTAACATACTTCTCTATCTTCGCAACACGTAGGTTCTTAGGCAGTTTAGGTGCTTCTACACCCTTGCCGACCGTGAAGGTCGCTTCTTCTATTCGTATCTCGTCCCATAGCCCAGCGTTAAGAAACTCTGTAAAGTCTTTGCACCGCCCTCCACGATGAGGCTTTGCTTCTTTTCAGCATAGAGATGCGACAGCACATCGGCTGGGGTTGCAAATTCATTAGCCCTTGTTGGTCGACTTGTTAGTACTATTTTCTCAGGATTAGGACCGCTCCATTCCCTCACAGTCAGTTGTGGATGCTCCAGTTCTTCCGTTGTCTTACCAACGAGAATAGCATCATTCTCAGCCCTCATCTTGTGTACTAACATCTTTGTGAAGGGGGTAGAGATAATCAGTGGTTGATAGTCTTTACCCGGCAAGTTGCCAATGCAAGCCACAGGAGATTTTTCCTTACAAGCATTTACACCCTCTCTACCACCATTTATAACATGCGCATTGTTAGCAGAATATTGGTGATTATTTCCCTCTCCGTGGGTGTTCGGTGAGGAGGAGGGGGATAGTTGTTGTGTTGAGTGGTGTATTAGTCGGTGTACAGCTTTGTGCGTTCTCCTCTCTGCATTTAGCCTCGGCCCACTTCAAAATGACGTACGGTCGGTGGTGAGTATTATATGTTATAAATCGTTTGTTCAGCTCTAAACACTCCTTCTCTAAGACACCCACCGTCACATCTATCCCTGCTTTGCGCAGTTTCTCAACCCCTCTTCCATGCACTTCGGCAAAGGGGTCGATGCAACCACATACGACACGGCGCACTCCCTTACTGATGATAAGGTCGGCACAAGGAGGAGTCTTGCCATAATGAGAGCAAGGTTCAAGACTGACGTAGACCGTTGCTTCATGGAGCAAAGCCTCATCCTCACTCTTTACTGACGCAAAGGCATTCACTTCAGCGTGTCCCTCGCCACAACGAACATGGTAGCCTTCACCGATAATCCTCCCCCTCCTTGCTCACAATGACAGCCCCAACCATAGGGTTAGGTTTAGCCAATAGCTGACCATTGCGTGCTAATTGCAAGCAACGACGCATGTATTTTTCGTCAATATCTTCTTGTTTCATATCATTAAAATTCCTATCTTTGCAGCTATGACATACCAAGATTTATGGCACAGGCTCACTCCCTTGTATGATGACAAAGAGGCACAGGCTATCGTTCGGCTTGTGCTGGAGGTGCAGTTTGGCATTACGCTGACCGATATATATACTGGCAAAGTTAATGAATTATCCCGAAATGAGGTGGAGGAATTAGATAAAATCATCTCTCGTTTGGAGCGTTCAGAACCCGTACAGTATGTTCTCGGACGTGAAACCTTTTGTGGACGTGCTTTCCATGTGGCACCAGGAGTACTGATACCGCGGCCAGAGACAGAGGTACTTTGCCGTTGGATAGAAGAAGATTACAACCGTCCTTATTGTGCTTTGCAGCCTCCTGTGCCCCTACAGGTGCTGGATGTGGGTACTGGTAGCGGTTGTATTGCTGTTACCTTGGCTTCCGATTTACGCAATTCGGCTGTTACGGCGTGGGATATATCGGGTGATGCACTACTCATAGCACGTGAGAATGTACATCAGTGGCAGGTTCGTGTTGAGCTAAAGATGGAGGATGTACTTCATCCTTCAGCATCGGCTATGCAACAGCAGTTTGATGTCATCGTCAGTAACCCACCTTATATATGCGAAAGAACGAACAGCGATGGCAAAGAATGTACTTGCGTATGAACCAGAAACGGCACTCTTCGTACCAGATGATGACCCGCTGCGCTTCTATCGAGCAATAGCCGAATACGGTCTGCAGGTTTTTTCGGAGGAAGGTACACTTTATTTTGAAACCAATCCTATATATATAAATAAGGTGGAGGAAATGTTAAGCAGCTTAGGTTACAAGCAGATAGAACAGAGAGAAGATCAGTTTGGTAAGCTCCGCTTCACTAAAGCCATCCGACCATGATACAGAAACGACCCATGATGGAGCCACAGGCCCTGAAGAAACTTGCCGATTTATGTGCGAAAGGCGAACATTGCTCTGGCGAGATGTTAGAGAAGATGCGTAAATGGGGACTGTCAGAAGATGCGCAAGCACGTATTATGGAGAAGTTGATAACGCTGCATTACGTTGACGATAGCCGTTACACGGAGTCTTTCGTACATGATAAAATCCGCTATAACAAGTGGGGTAGGAGGAAGATTGAGCAGGCCTTATGGATGAAAAAGGTAGATAGTGCTATCTCTTCGCCCATCCTCGATGCCGTGGAAGACGAGGAGTACCTCGCAGTCTTACGTCCGCTGTTAGCAAGTAAGTATCGCACTATTAAGGCAGAGAGCGATTACGAGCGTTCAATGAAGCTGATAAAGTTTGCGATGGGACGTGGGTTTACGATGGAACTAATCCGTAGGTGTATAGATGAAGGAGTCGTTGATGCGGATGGCGATGTAGACTTTGTAGACGATGACACAGACGATTAGTTTATTGGCTCGCCTGATAGACACCCTTGCCCCTCGTTCGTGTACGATGTGTGGTGGGCGTTTAACGGTTACGGAGGAGGTGATGTGTGTTTGTTGTAACCATCGTCTCCCACGTACCTATTATTCTAAATCGGCTTATGACAATAAGCTTGTGCGCCTTTTCTGGGGTAGGATACCCATAGAGAAAGGTGCTGCATTCTTTTTCTATAAAGCCCATTCAGATACCAGTCGTCTGATTTATAGCCTCAAATATGATAAGCACCCCGAGATAGGGGAGACTCTTGGACATATTGTCGCAGCCGAGTTTGGCCAAGATAGTTTCTTTGATGGAATCACCGCAGTGGTCCCTGTGCCCCTTGCTCGGCAGCGTGAGCGTGAAAGAGGGTATAATCAGAGTGAAGAGGTAGCAGGTGGCATCAGTTCAGAAACTGGTCTACCCGTCTTAGAGAAAGTGTTAGAACGTATCAGTTTCCATGGTAGTCAGACGCAGAAAGGGCGTTGGGAACGTAATGAAAACGTAGAGAAAGCCTTCCGACTCATTGACTCCTCCGCTCTTAACAACCAACACATCTTGTTAGTTGATGACGTGATTACGTCGGGTGCCACCCTTGTTGCTGCAGCAAAAGAGCTTCTTAAAGCAACGAATGTCAAGATTAGTGTACTCTCACTTGGCTTTGCTAATAATGAATAAATGCCTTAATTTTTTTGTAGTTTGTTTTTTTTTCTTACTTTTGTAGGTGCATACCAAATAGCAAAAAATAACTAAAAACAATTTACTTTATGATTGTCTATGGACAAATACATAAGAGTATAACCTAAACAAAAGCCTTAACCAATGCGAAGCAAGAACCTTAATGTTATGAAAAAGTTATCAGATGGAACCTTTGTTGGGTAATAGAAAGAGAGACTTTGACGTCTAATTAAAATCTAATAAGATGGTCTCTATCAGTCTGATAAAGTGCAATTTACTTTAATCCAACCGATGTTTAACAAGAGAAGGTGACTTGGAAATATACACAAAAAGGATGCTTCTGTAGTACATTCGTATATAAGTAAAAATCTAAACAAGAAACTGCTCTTAAGTAGAAAAGTACTTGTGGGGCAGAAGGATATTGATAATAGAAATATTAACCTTTAAACACTAAATCAGAAATGAGTAACAAGAGTAATGGTCTTTACCTGGCCGCATTCCTGTTATGTCTGAATCTAAACATGCAAGCTCATGATGTTGCGGCGAATAAGAAAGGCGTAACATTAGATGATGTCATGGCTACATTGAGACAAAGGAATGGAGATGTTGTTTCTGTCTCGTCAACAAAAGCTGCTCAAAAGGCGGTGAATGAGGGCGAGAAGAAGAAAGTTGTCGGAGTCGTAAAGGATGAGAATGGAGAGCCAGTAATCGGTGCAACCATTCGTCTGAAGGGTACCCAAGGAGGTGCAGTGACTGATATTGATGGTCGGTTTACGCTGATGGCTGTAGAAGGTGATGAACTTGAAATCTCCTACATAGGCTATACTACCAAGTCGGTACGTATCGGTAAGGCTGATAACTACGACATCAGTCTGTCTATGGCAAATGCAAAAGAGTTGAACGAAGTCGTTGTCACGGCTCTTGGAATTAAACGCGAACAAAAGGCCTTGAGCTATAATGTGCAGCAGGTGAGCAGTGATGCGTTGGGAACCAACAAAGATGCTAACTTTATTAATTCGCTCAGTGGTAAGGTAGCCGGTGTGAATATCAATGCCAGTTCGTCTGGTGCTGGTGGTGCATCGAAGGTTGTGATGCGTGGAACACGTAGTATCGAGCAGTCAAGTAATGTCTTGTATGTTATTGACGGTGTACCAATGTTCAACCTTGGTGGGACCGGTGATGCTATCTTCGGCTCTAATGGTACGACGGAGGCAATTGCTGATATCAACCCAGAAGACATCGAGAGCATGTCTGTCTTGACGGGTGCAGCAGCCGCAGCGTTATATGGTAACCGTGCTTCTAATGGTGCTATCGTTATCACAACGAAGAAGGGAAAGAAGGGACATACGGAGTTTACCGTCAGTCAGAGTACTGAGTTCTCTTCTGCTTTCCGCCTTCCAGAGTTCCAGAACCGTTATGGCACGGGTAGTAGTATGCGTGATGCTGGTGGCGATAGTTATAGTTGGGGACGTCTCTTGAATGATGTTAACTATATGGGATATGACCCAGCAAAGGACTATCTCAAGACAGGTGTTATGACGACGGAGGCTTTCACCCTCTCAACAGGTTCTGAAAAGAACCAGAGTTATTTCTCTGCCAGTGCATTGAACTCGGGTGGTATTATTCCTAATAACCGTTATAACCGTTATAACTTCACCTTCCGTAATACTTCCAGTATGCTGGGAGACAAGCTACTTTTGGATGTTGGCGCAAGTTATATCATACAGAATGATCGCAACATGACCAACCAAGGTGTGTATGCTAACCCATTAGTATCAGCTTATCTCTATCCACGTGGCAATGACTACAACGATATGGCGATGTTTGAATACTACGATACAACACGTGGTATATACACTCAGAATTGGAATAACTTGCTTAGTGAGTTTGTTGGTCAGAACCCTTATTGGATCAACTATCGTAACCTGCGTGTTAATAAGAAGTACCGCTATATGATGAATGCAGGGCTTACTTATAAGGTGACAGACTGGTTGAATGTAGTAGGGCGTATCCGCATCGATAATGCAACGAATACTTTTGAGAAGAAATACTTTGCCAGTACGAACACGACAATAGCTGGTGCTAATGGTCAGTATGCCAAGATGAAGACTGATGATAAGCAGGTGTATGGTGATATAATGCTTAATGTTAACAAGCATTTCATGCAGAACAAGTTGTCATTGGTGGCTAACGTTGGTGCGTCAATCTCTGATATTAAGCAGGACCAGACCGGTCTTGATGGTCCTATAGCAGATAATCTTATTCCTAATGTATTCAATGAATACCAGGTAGATGCGGCCCGTGAGAAGCGTCTCCCTTATGGTTATCATGAACAGACAAAGTCTCTTCTTGGTAGTTTGGAGCTTGGATGGAAGAGTCAACTGTATCTTACTGTTACAGGACGTAATGACTGGCCATCTATGTTGGCAGGTCCTCATTCCAATAAGAGCTCTTTCTTCTACCCTTCAGTGGGTGGGTCATGGATTATCTCAGAGTCTGTTAAGATGCCAAAGGCTATTAACTATCTGAAAGTCCGCGGTTCTTTCGCATCTGTAGGTATTCCATTCCTTCGCAACATAGCGAACCCTAAGTATGAATGGGACAATACAACAAAGCAGTGGAAGAGCCAGACAATCTATCCAATCTATGACTTGAAGCCAGAAACAACTAACTCTTGGGAGGTTGGTTTACAAGCTCGTTTCTTTAAACACTTCAACTTGGATGCTACACTCTATTGGACTAAGACATTCAATCAGACGTTTAATCCAGACATCTCTGTGTCATCTGGTTACTCAGCCCTTTATATCCAGACTGGTAATGTGTCAAACAATGGACTTGAGTTGGCCTTAGGTTATAGCAATAATTGGGGTGGCTTCGGCTGGTCAAGTAATTATACTTTAAGCTCTAACCGTAACCGTATTAATGAGTTAGTTCGTAATTACGTACATCCAGAGACTGGGGCTATTATCAATAAAGACCGCCTCGACGTTGGAGGATTAGGTAATGCGCACTTCATTCTCAAGGAGGGTGGTACCTTAGGTGACCTTTATTCATTGACAGATGTTAAGCGTGATGATAAGGGATATATCTATGTAGACAAAGACGGAAAGGTTTACCGCAACAATAATGTTGGTGATGTGAAGTTGGGTTCAGTATTCCCTAAAGCGAATATGGCATGGCGCAACGATTTCTCTTACAAGGGTTTTAATCTTAGCGTAATGGTCAGTGCACGTTTTGGTGGTATTGTTTATTCAGCGACCCAAGCAGCGCTCGACCTTTATGGTGTGTCTGAGTCAAGTGCAAAGGCACGTGATAAGGGATATGTTGAAGTGAATGGTAATGATTATCTCACACCTGAATCATGGTATTCAACAGTAGGAGGTAGCGATGGAATCCCACAGTACTATACTTATAGTGCAACCAATGTACGCTTGCAAGAGGCAAGTCTTAGCTACACCTTCAAGAAGAACCATTTCTTTGGATTGGGTGATTTGACACTTTCAGTGACAGGTCGTAATCTATTGATGTTCTATTGTAAGGCTCCTTTTGACCCTGAGACAACAGCAACAACAAGCAACTATTATCAGGGTATAGATAAGTTCATGACACCAAGTACGAGAACTATTGGTTTCAATATCAAACTTAAATTCTAATTAAAAGTTATGAAACAAATAAGAAATATCATATTGTCAACGGTATCGGTAGGCTTGGCGATGAGCTTGGCTGGCTGTACCAATAGCTATGAGGACTATAATCAAGACCCTTATGGTGTATCGAAGAAGGAGACAGAACGTGATGCCTATTCTTTGGGTGCAGCTATGATAAACTTGCAGAGTTGGGTTGTTCCAACGGATGTCAATACTAATCAGTTCACAGAGTGTCTGTGTGGTGGTTCGTATGGTGGCTATCTTTCTGATTCAAATGCGGGTTTTGCAGGTAAGAACTTTGCACAGTATAGTCCTGAGAACGGCTGGAGTCGTGTTCTTTTCAGAGACTTCCTACCAAAGCTTTCTATCTATTTCAATGAGGTGAAGAGTGCTACAGACGAGCCTGTTCCATTAGCAGTAGCACAGATAGTAAAGGTAGCCGGTATCCATCGTGTTACTGATGCGTATGGTCCGATACCTTATTCTAAGGTGGGACAGAACGGTGAGATTACCGCTCCATACGACTCTCAAGAGGATGTCTACAAGTTAATGTTCAAGCAGTTGGACGAAGCTATTGCTACACTTACAGCCAATCGGACATTTAACTTCTCACCAAAGGCAGATAAGGTCTATGCTGGTAATGTCGAAAAGTGGATTAAGTTTGGTAATTCTCTGCGTCTTCGTTTAGCGGTTCGTATATCGAAAGCCGACCCAGCATTAGCTAAGCAAGAGGCTGAAGCATCAATAAATAATGCGGTTGGTGTGATGACCTCCAATGATGACAATGCCTTTATGACCTTATCGAACACTAATCCTTTCGAGGTGGTGATGTATGAGTATAATGGTGGTGACTCACGTGTTGGAGCAGATATAACCACTTATATGAATGGTTATAACGACCCTCGTAGAGAAGCCATGTTTACCCAGTCGACTTTAGAAAACGCTACTAATGGTTATTATGGATTACGTTCAGGTATTCAGATCCCTGGTGCTGAGATAGCTCATGCGTACAGTAACTATAAGGTAAAGACCGATTCAAAGCTCATGTGGATGAATGCTGCGGAGGTTGCTTTCCTACGTGCTGAGGGCGCATTGAGGAACTGGAACATGGGAGGTACGGCCAGTGATTTCTATAAGAAAGGTGTTAAATTGTCCTTCGAGCAGTGGGGTGTGAAGGGAGCAGCGGCTTATCTGGCTGACAATACCCGTACCCCTGCAGTCTACACGGACCCTGCAGGCCTCAATACATATACTGGTCCTGTATCGACAATCACTGTTGCTTGGGATGATAATGACACACCTGACCACAAGTTAGAACGTATTATTACCCAGAAATGGTTGGCTATGTTCCCACTTGGTTTGGAGGCTTGGGCAGACTATCGACGCACAGGTTATCCAATGCTGATGCCAGTGAAGGTGAACAATAGCGGTGGTGTCGTAAGTAGTGAGCGTGGTGTTCGTCGTCTATCTTACCCTCAGGAAGAGCGTCGTAACAACCTCGAAAACTACAACGCAGCTGTTGGTATGCTTGGTGGAGCTGATAACATGGCTACAGATGTGTGGTGGGCAAGTAATGAATGGCTAATTAACAAGGATGAAGATGGGGCATGTCATAGATATGTTACCTATTCAACTGTTTAATAATAAAGTATAAAGATGAAAAATATCATTAAGTATATAGCATATTCAACAGTCTGTGCAGTAGCGTTGCTTATGTCAAGCTGCGATACAGACGTTGAACCTGTTGATATCAATCAGCCTGGTATTGAGCGTCAGAACCCTGAACTCTATCAGCGCTATCTTGCAAGTATTCGAGCTTACAAGGCAAGTAATCATAAGATTATGATGGTATGGTTTGATAATAGTCAGGCTGTTCCATTTACGCAGGCACAGCACATCAACGCTATTCCTGACAGTGTAGACTATGTCGTATTGACACAGCCAAGCATGATGACTGAGCAGTTACAGCAAGAGATTGACGAAGTTAAGAAATCAAAAGGGCATGAAGGTTGTGTTCCAAATAAGCTGCGATGACATCAAAGCAGCCTATGAAGCACAAAAGAAAGCGTTCATGGCAAAGAGCGAGAATGCGGGTAAGAAATTCCGTGACTTCAATGGTTTCCTCGTTGATTCAGTGAATACACAGCTCCATCTTGTGGACAAGTATAACTATGATGGTGTCATTATGGGATTTAATGCGAAGCTTACACACTATCTGAACGACCAAGAGAAGGCTGAAGCTATCGCTTTAGAAAATGTCTTCTTGGGTATTTCAAAAGACTGGAAGGCACGTCATCCGAAAAAAGAGCTGATTATGATGGGACGTCCACAGCATGTCGCAGACAAGAGCCTACTTGAACAAGCACGCTACCTCATCATCCCTTCACAGGATGAGAAGTCTGTCTCTGGTGTCGACTATTTGGTTCGGAAGGCTGCTGTAGAGGGTGTTCCAACCGACAAGTTCATCATAATGGCTAATAATAAGTCTATTGATGAGACCGACACGAAGACGGGTTATTGGGGCAAGACATTAGCTATGTACGGTATTGCTAAGTTTGTTGCTGCAGACCACACAGGTTATACCTGTGCTGGAATGGGCTTGTTGAATGCGAATGTTGATTATTATAACGCCTCATTCACCTATCCGAATTTGCGCAAAGTAATCTCAACTATTAATCCAACCGTTAAAGAGTAAAGGAAATGAAGAAGCTATTTAAATATATTCCTATCCTGTTGGCTACTTGGTTGATAGTAGCTTGTCAGAATAATGATGAGGCCGACTTTAAGAATAAGGCATTCATTGATGGTAAGACATTTACGACAGAGACTATCATTAAAGGTGCTGGTAGTATGGTGAAGTCGTTGACACTCTCCACCTCTCGTCCTGCTGAAAAGGACTTGAATGCGACTTTCAAGGCAGCCCCTCAGATGGTTGATACTTATAATAAAGCTTACTATAACAAGGCTGTCCTACTGCCAGATAGCTGTTACAGTATCCTTGTGGGTGATGTGAAAATCAATCAGGGAAGTGTGAAGAGCAACGCTGCTCAGTTTGAGTTCTCTAAGCTCGGCGGTCTTGACCGCTCTACTACCTATGTCCTTCCAGTGACAGTTGAGTGCAATGATATAGAGTTGTTGCAGTCTGCTAAAAATTATTACTTCGTATTCCGGGCTGGTGCACTCATCAACGTTGTAGCTGATATGAGTAGGAATTATCTTCAAGTAGACTGGAAGACACCAGAGCTTGTCACCGATATGAAGCAGATAACGATGGAAGCACTTATCTATCCACGTGAGTTCGGTAAGCTTATTTCTACCATAATGGGCATTGAAGGCAATTTCCTTATGCGTATCGGCGATGCAGGCTTCCCTGATAATCAGATACAGATAGCCACTGGTGCGGGCAATTTCCCCTGACTATGACTCTAATAAGGGACTGCAGACAAAGCGCTGGCAGCATGTGGCCATGACCTATAATGCTGATACACGTGAGGTGAAGGTGTATGTAAATGGCATCTTACAGTCGCAGGGTACGCTTCGTCTTAGGTCTGTAACCATTAAGGGTAACTCGGCTGATCGCATGTTCCTCATCGGTAAGTCTTATGATGACGCACGCTGGTTTGAAGGCGATATGGCCGAAGTTCGTGTGTGGAATGTGGTTCGTACACAGGAGGAGATAGCCACCCATTTCTATAGTGTCGACCCTAAGACACCAGGCCTTGTGGGCTATTGGAAGATGGATGATAATACAAGTCCTAACATTGTGAAAGATGCTACGGGCAATGGTAATGACGCTAAAGCAAACAAACCATTATCATGGCATAATGTTTCATTACCAGAGAAATAATCTGTTAAACGCTTAATCAAATGACATTTATGAATATCAATAAAATAAAAACCATCGCTCTTTCGATAGCTGGTATGGCTTTAGCTCTATCCTGTTCAGAGAGTATTGACGTGCCTCTTGTTGATGAAGGCGGTTATAAAACATTGGATAATAACCTTGCTTTCATCACCGATAAGTATGGATGTAGCAATGTTGACTCTCTCGTTTTCAATGAGAATGGGACAATAGACTTCTATGTCAACCTTACACAAGCACCTAAGGCGAATGAAAATTACACATTGGTCTATGATGCCAAAGTACTCGAAGACTACAATAAAACGAAGGGTACAGCTATCGAAGCTATGCCTGAAGCACTCGTTACTATTGATGGTACAGCTACCGTTGCAGCTGGTGCAACGAAGTCTTCTAAGGTGGCTGTTAAGTACACTACGGCCTCAGAGTTGAAGGAGAATGGCGTATATGCGATTCCTTTGAAGGTGAAGGGCGCAAGTCAAACCTCAAAGGAAAAGGGCGAGTTCATACTCTTTGTGCGTGATATCAGTAAGATGCCTAATTGCCATAAGGACAATGGCTTGCAGGTAATCAGCTGTATGGAGGTGAACGATGCAAACCCACTTCACAACCTGTGTTATACATTAAAGGAATCAAAGAAGTATGTCTTCGATCAGGTTATCCTCTTCTCTGGCAACATAAACTACAATGCTGAGATAGGAGAAGTGTATAACTATAATAATGAGAACGTACAACATCTGCTCGACTACAAGGAGAAGTACTTGAAACCTTTGCAGGAGAAAGGGATGAAAGTCATCCTTGGTATTCTTGGAAACCATGACCGCTCTGGTGTTGCCAACCTCTCGAAGGAGGGCGCAATAAAGTTTGCACAGGAGTTGAAAGCTGTTGTTGAGGCTTACGAACTCGACGGTGTCTTCTTTGATGACGAGTATTCAAGCTACGGAAGTTACCCTGGCTTTGTCACACCATCTGTTGAGGCTGCGTCTCGTTTATGCTATGAATGTAAGCGCATCATGCCTGACAAACTCATTGAGGTTTATGTCTACGGGCGCACAAGTAGCTTGACAACCATTGATGGACATAAGCCAGGCGAGTATATCGACTATGCTCTACAGGATTATGGACGCTATGGCGACCTCTCTCCTTATTATGAAGACTTGTCACCTAAGGGTATGATACAAGGTTCGTCAGAGTTTGGACAGGGCCGTATCATCTCTCTTAATACTGCACGCTCTATCAAGACAGATGGTTACGGAGGGACTATGGTATTCGGTTTGACCCCACGGAACGGTTATGTGACACGTCTGAACAATATCACACGTGCCTTTTATGGAGAGGAAACCGTACTGACGGGTAGTTATGCAAAAGATTGGTAACATACTTAAACAATGATACAATGAAACTGAAATATATCTATTCAGCCCTAATGGCGGCTGTTCTTATGCTTGGCTTCACAGCATGTAGCAGCGATGAAGATACTCCGACGACAAAGCCAGAACCAAAGGTTGAGACGCCACTTACGTTCGATACCGATACTGTGAGTGTGGGAGTAGGTGAGACAACTACGTTTAATGTGACGGCAGGAGGCGGTGACTACAAAGCTTTCTGCGAGAATCCAGATATTGCAACACTGTCTATTCAAGGCAATGCGATTACTATCTCTGCTGTTAAACATGGTTATACGGGTGTTGTCGTCTCTGATGCAGCGGGCAACTATAAGCGTTTAATCGTGAAGGCAATGTACAAGAAGATCCTTCTTGATAAGGAGGAAGTTAATGTGAGCATGAAGGTTGGACACACCGATGGTACTGCTGTGGTAACTGTTACGGGTGGTAATGGTGGCTATGAGGCTGTCAGTGATCATGAAGACATTGCTGAAGTGCACTCTATTGTTGATAGTGTAATAACTATCAGAGGCGTTGGCAATGGTACGGCAATGATTACTATCAAGGATAAGATGGGGCTTACCAAGACGGTGAAGGTGACGGTTACGACAACCGATATTCCTTTCACTGAGGAGGAGAAGGCTTCGATCATGGCTTCTACTGAGCCTATCATGGTCTTTGACGACGGCAGATCACGTCAGTATGGTAGTATGCGAATTGGCCAAGAAGATGGTAAAAGGATTGCTGAGTGGAACTATAGCGATTATCTTTACCTTAAATGCTGGTTCACTGGCGACCTTACTGTTGGTATGAAGGCAGAAGGTAAGGTTGGTGTCAAGACCGATTATTGGGGTGAATCAACCACGTATGAGGGGGTAAATGTCGAGATTATCAAAGTGTCTGATACGCAGGTATGGGGACTTATGTGGCTCTTGAAGGATAATTACCTCCATTATGGTTACTTTATCCTACCAATTGATAATGATTAATCTATCGTCCTCTTCTATGTAAGGGGACGATAAACATGCAGACTGAAATAGTGAGGATATTTCGGTAATTATCTCCCTCTCCATTCGAAGCAATGTTTGGAGAGGGAGATTTCTTTCCTTACAGGGAAGGTTGAGATTGCTGAGTTTATTCCTATAAGGTGCTGGTCTCACCCCCAACCCCTCTCCGAATGGAGATGGGCGTAGTATGTGAGGTTATCCCTATTGGGCTACTTGCATAGGTCTTTGGGACTTCTTTCTCTCACAAAGGATATATTTTCTCTCACAGAACTCACAGATTTAACAGAGCGTTATTGCGCACTGTTTCGAACTCACAGAACGCCTCCGGCATACAGAATTCACAGAGGCCTTTCAACTAACATTAGCTGTAAGGTTCTGTGAAATCGGTTGACTTAATGTCTCTGTGCACCTTTGTGAAATCTGTTCATCTGTGTTTTTCTGTGAGAAACAGAACATCTTTTAGAGTCGCTGGAGAGTTCCTTCTCTCATAAAGGACATTTTTTTCTCTCACAGAACTCACAGATTTAGCAGAACCTTTTTGCGCACTGTTTCGAACTCACAGAACGCCTCCGGCATACAGAACTCACAGAACGTTACAGCTAAAGGTGGGTGTTGGGTGTTGGTTGTTAGGTGCTGATGATTAGCTAACGTTGGCTGTAAGGTTCTGTGAAATCGGTTGACTTAATGTCTCTGTGGAATGCTGTGTGTTCTGTTCATCTGTGAGTTCTGTGAGAAAAAGAATGTTCCTCCGTGAAAGTGAAAACTCTAAACATCCTAACAGGAACTGTCAGAATTTTTCAGTTGTCACGCCCTTCTCTGTTTGAGGAAAGGCCAAGCTGGATATGAGAAGATGCTCTTCTGCGTTCAAGAAGGTGCCCTTCTTGCGTGTTAAAGACGCCCTTCTTGCATCAAGAAGGGCGTCTTCTTTAATGCTATGTGTAATGGGTTGATTTATAGCTGGTTATAAAGCTGGCTGTTGGAGATATTATACTCCTGTCTTGAAGATGATTACTTTGATTTCATGTAATGATTTTTCGTAAGTTTGTTGACACTTCCGAAATGTGAGGTAGTTGCCGCTATATAACAAGTGGAAAGGTAGGTAAATGGAGTAGAATATTGTCAAGTAAGTTGATGCGTAGCGTTGTAAGAAAGCGAGACAGAGATAAAAGCGAATGAAAGACAGTTTGTAGTAGATACGAGAAGTATCTGTTATCATTATCTTCTTTTATAGTCTTTTTATCCTTAGATATCAGAAAAATTGTGTAAGTTTGCACTTAGTATTATAACTATAAACTATCGAGATGGAAGATTTAAAGAAAGTCTTTGCAGGCAAACTGCTCGGAATTAAAGCCATTAAGTTGCAACCTAATGACCCTTTTACATGGGCAAGTGGTTGGAAGTCACCCTTCTACTGTGATAATCGCAAGACGTTGTCGTTCCACGATGTACGTTCGTTTGTGAAGCTCGAGTTGGTTCATGCCATCCTTGCAAACTTCCCAGAGGCTACGGCCGTGGCTGGTGTTGCAACGGGAGCTATCGCTCAGGGTATGCTTGTTGCCGATGAGTTGGCCTTGCCATACGCATACGTTCGTCCGAAGCCAAAGGACCATGGCATGAAAAACCAGATTGAAGGTGAATTGCCAACAGGCTCAAAGGTGGTCGTTGTAGAAGACCTTATCTCTACAGGCGGCTCTTCTCTGAAGGCTGTAGCTGCTCTTCGTGAGGCAGGATTTGAGGTTGTGGGTATGGTAGCCTCTTATACTTACGGTTTTCCAGTAGCCGAGGAAGCCTTCCGAGAGGCTCATGTAAAGTTGGTGACCCTCACCGATTACGAGCATGTCGTTGAGAAGGCACTTGAGACAGGATATATTAAAGAAGACGAAGTCGCCATGTTGCATGATTGGCGCAAGGACCCAGCAAATTGGAGAAAGTAGTCTTTTAACATTCCGTATGGAGTAACATAATTTATTTCTTGCGGACTGTTTGTAAATGAGTGATAGTAGTGGGCGCCTTGTTAGTGCGTCCCGACCTTTGTTTGTCATCTTCTCTTACAATCAGTCTTGCTATCTTATAGCCCTCCACTCTATAACTCCTCTAATAAAGATAAGTAATGACAAAGTTTGAAAGTAGTGTAAAGCAGATTCCTCACTCTCAAGAGAGTGTATATAAAACGTTGAGTGACTTGAATAATGTACAGCGTCTGAAAGAGCGTCTTCCAGAAGGTTCAACAGGCGATGCTGATATGGATAAGGTGAAAGAAAGATTACAGAATATCACCTTTGACCAGGACTCTCTGTCTGTGAATGTAGAGCCTGTTGGCCAGATTTCTATGCGTATCATAGAGCGTGACGAGCCTAAGACGATTAAGTTTGAAAGTGATAATTCGCCATTATCCTTTAACTTCTGGATTCAGATACTCCCTGTTACCGAGTCTTCTTCAAAGATGAAACTCACAATAGATGCCGATATTCCTTTCTTTGCAAAGGGTATGGTGTCAAAGCCACTACAAGAGGGTATTGAGAAGATTGCCGATGCCTTGGCAATGATTCCGTTCGAATAATATCATTATATGTGGAGAGTAAAATTATGATGAGACGTAGTGTACAATCTGTTATCTTATTGTTTCTTATCCTATTATCATCATGTGGTGATAGGGTGGACTATGAATACAGTAGCCGTCGTATCTTTTTTACTTTCCATAACGATACGCATCAAGACCCTATCCTTGCCTCTGCGCTCAACTCAATGTCGCCAGGAGTATATTGTATCATACGGTATTCATACGTTAGTGGGCGTCATAGCTTCTCTTTTGAGAATAATCAAGGACTGCGTTCGGGCTCTCCTGTGTGGTTTGATGGTATCGATCTTAGACTGGAGAGTTGGAAGCATGTGGGACAGAACAACGGACTTATAGTGGGGTATGGCAATCTTGATGTTCCTGCTCCGCTGTATGCATACGACCTACAATGTCCTAATTGCTTTCAGCCGAATGTGCTTCCTTTGCGCTCTTATGAGTTGAAAGTGAGTAGTGATAGCTTTGCCACTTGTACTAACTGCCATCGAAAGTATAACCTTAATACTGGGGGTAACATCGTGAGTGGCGAGGGTGGTAAGAAACTTATCCGTTATCGTGCTAATTGTACGGGGCCAACTGGCGTTTTGGGCATTAATTAGTACTGTACTTTTATTGTCACTTTCATGGTAGCACACATGTTTTATGCATGTGTGATATGTTCGTCTTTCATCGTAATTGACCCTTTAATCTATAGCCTGAAACGATGTTGAATAACGAAGGACAAGCGCCTTTTCACCCTTTAACGATTTGTTGAGACACAGAATATGTAGGAAGTTTAGTACTATATTATATAGGTGTATCTTGATAGAGTCAAGTAGAGAAAAATCATAAATAGCGATACCAATCAACCTAATAAGTTCAAAAAAGTATGAAAAATTTTGTTAGTTCGAAGATTTAGCCTTATCTTTGCAATCGGTTTGCCGCAATGGTGGAATTGGTAGACACGAGGGACTTAAAATCCCTTGGCCAGTAATGGCTGTGCGGGTTCGAGTCCCGCTCGCGGCACTTTCTTCTTAAATCTCAATGCGCATGAGGCGAATAGCATATATACTCTTGTTCTCCCTGCTGTTAGTTTCTTGTGGTACTCGTAGCGGTTACTTCAAGATGGAGGGGCGTTTCTTGCACATGAATCAAGGTGAACTTTATGTTTATAGCCCAGATGGGAGTATCAATGGTTTAGATACTATCAAGATTGAGGCTGGACGCTTCTCTTATGAGAAACCTTGTAGTAAACCTTCTACATTAATTATAATCTTCCCTAATTATTCTTCGCAGCCTATCTTTGCCGAATCGGGTGAGGCGGTAGACGTAAAAGCTGATGCTTCCCACCTAAAAGAGATGGAGGTTGAGGGGACGAAGGATAATGAATTGATGACTAAGTTCCGTAAGCAGATAGCAAGTGTATCCCCTCCTGAGGAGATGAAATATGCGATAACGTTTATCAACGACCATCCAGAGTCGCCGGTGAGTGTATATCTGCTCAATCGTTACTTTATTCAAACGGAATCTCCTGACTACAGTCAGGCGGCGAAACTATTGTGGGTATTGATGAAGGAACAGCCTGAAAATACCGATTTGGGTCGTCTTCAACGGCAATTAACCGAATTAGGCTCGTTGCCAGTCGGTAGTAAGATGCCTAAGTTTATAGCCAAGGATATAAATGGAAAAGTCGTGAATAATTCGACATTCCAAGGGAAGGATATTGTTATTATCAATACTTGGGCTGCATGGAGTTATGAGAGTCTTGACATTCAGCGTGCGTTGAGTGATGCTGTGAAGGCAGGGAAGATTGCTGCTATGGGTATCTGTATTGATGCTAATCCCAAGGAGGTAAGGCAGTCATTAGAGCGTGACGGCATAGAATTCCCTAATGTATGTGATGGAAAGCTACTTAATACTCCATTGCTCAAAACCTTTGGACTTAATACTGTACCAGATAATATTGTCATTCGCAACGGGAAAGTAACAGAAAGGAATATCACCGCTAATACTATCCGTCAGCGTTATGGCACTGACTAAAAACCAATAGTGTGCTTGTAAAAACATTCTGTGCAGCTGTCAACGGAATGGAAGTCACCACCGTGACAGTCGAAGTTAGTATTACGCGTGGCGTATTGTTCCACCTTACCGGGCTGGCAGATGGTGCGGTAAAGGAAAGCCATGACCGTATTGCAGCAGCACTTCTCAATAATGGGTATAAGTTCCCTGTAGCCGATATCACCGCTAACCTCGCTCCTGCCGACCTCAAGAAAGAAGGCTCCAGTTTTGACCTCCCATTAGCAATCGCTATTCTTGCTGCTAATGAGAAGATGAGTTGTGATCGTTTGCGAGAGTTCATGCTTGTGGGAGAGTTGAGTCTCGATGGGACCTTGCAACCAGTAAAAGGTGTGCTTCCTATCGCTATCAAGGCACGTGCAGAGAAATTTAAGGGTATTATCGTACCCAAAGCGAATGAACACGAAGCCGCTGTGGTAGATACGTTAGAGGTCTATGGAATGGAGAATATCTTACAAGTTATTGATTTTCTTAATGGTAGCTCCAATCCAGAACCCTGTTTCGTTGATACGCGAAAAGAATTCTATGAACATCAATATGCTTTTGATCTCGATTTTGCAGATGTTCGTGGACAGGAGAATGTAAAGCGAGCTTTAGAAGTGGCAGCCGCTGGCGGACATAATCTTATTATGGTTGGACCGCCAGGAAGTGGAAAGAGTATGATGGCAAAGCGTCTTCCTTCGATTCTTCCCCCTCTGTCTTTATCGGAGAGTTTAGAGACAACACAGATTCACTCTATTGCGGGAAAACTGAGCCGTGACACCGGACTAATAACGCAACGACCCTTCCGCAGTCCTCACCATACTATCTCTGAAGTGGCACTCGTGGGTGGTGGTGCTAATCCAATGCCAGGCGAGATAACCCTTGCTCATAATGGAGTGCTCTTTTGTGATGAGTTGTCAGAGTTTAATAAACATACCTTAGAGGTTCTTCGACAGCCGTTAGAAGACCGCAAGATAACTATCTCTCGTGCCAAATATACCGTTACTTATCCTTGTAGTTTTATGTTCGTAGCAAGTATGAATCCATGTCCATGTGGCTATTTTGCCGACCCTACACATCATTGTGTTTGTTCGCCAGGACAGATTCAGAAGTATCTTGCAAAGATATCGGGACCACTGATGGACAGAATAGATATTCAGTGTGAGATAGCTCCTCTTCCTTTTAAGGATATCTCACAGGCTACACCGGGCGAACCAAGTGCTACTATTCGTGAACGAGTTATCCGTGCACGTGCTATTCAGACGGAGCGTTTCAGTAGTTATCGTCATATTCATTGTAATGCGCAGATGAATGAACGTATGATTCATGAGTTTGCTGAACCTGATGAGGCCTCCATCAAACTTCTTCGTGATGCCATGGAACGACTGAAACTATCGGCACGTGCCTACAACAGAATTTTGAAAGTGGCTCGTTCTATAGCCGATTTGGAGGCATCGGAGACGGTGCAAGTGCAGCATATAGCTGAGGCTATTGGGTATAGGAACTTAGACAGGAGTGATTGGGCAGAACGATAATTTTCGTTTCTTGTCTATTGCCAATAAGAGAATTGATAGGGAATAAGAAAAAAAATAGTATTAAGCATAAAATTAAATGATATGAAAAAGCTATTGATGTTTATGTTGTTGTTGATGAGCTTAGCTGTGTCTGCTGAGACAGGTGACTCATTGATGACAGTAGATTGGAATAGTATAAAGGCTGAGGTGGAAGCTAATCCACAGCGTGTACAGAACTTGGTTGATGAGTTTATAAACGTAGACTCTGACTTAACGATGACTGCTAAAGATCGAATCTTAGCTGTCTACGGGCGCACTTACCTCAATAATGGTAGTGACATGAGTATTGAAATTGACATGATGAAGGTTAGACGTGACGGAAAGTTTGAAGAGGCAGCTACGATAGCCGACAGGGTTCTTGCAAAAAATCCGCTTAATACGAATGCACTCATTTCTAAGATCTATTATTTCAGGAAACTCTCTGGTTCTGATCCTGACAAGGAGTGGATGACAAGCGATAGTCTTAAAGTATATTCTGTCCGTCTTTCGCGTATCTTGGATACCATCTTTATGACGGGTGATGGGAGTAAAGAGCATCCTTTCTCTGTCACCTCCGTAGGTGATGAGTATAATTTTGTGAACTTCTTCCTTGGTATCCTCAAAATCAATGGACAGATGATGATAGAGAAGACCGACCGTCTTATCTTAGGTGATACCAGTGAAGTCTATACTTCGCCTGATATCTATTTTGATATTAAGCGTGTCCTCGAATTAGAGGCAGGAGTGTTTTGCTTAGATGGAAATGAGATAGAGTAGAGGGTACCTGAGGTCTGCATACTATTAGCCTCTTTAGGTTTATGGGGCGAAAGATACTGTCGTGTCTGTAGCGTCTGTGGACTTTTTGCAATGTATTTGGCGTAAAACGATTTCTAAAAAACAAAATTTGCTGTCATTACTGTCATGCAATAGAGGCTATTAACTTGTTAATTTATAGTAAGATAGACGAAATGTTAAAAATGACAGCAAATTGATTTTAAACTTATTCAGGTAATTCTATGTAATAATTACTACTTGTTTTGTAGGTGTTACCACATCCATTTCTAAGGAAGAGGAATAAGCAGGAGAGGGCAGTGACAATTATTGATATTAGATATGGTTATCTGAGAGGTCAATAAATAAGGATAGAAACTCGTAAAAGATTTCTGTATTACTTGTTTTCATGAGAATATTCAAGATTCTATTCGTCGAAAAATGTTTTTATTGAACATTAATAGATTTTTATCCCATAAAACTTTGATATATCATTTTTTAGCATTATCTTTGCACTGAGGTAAATTAAACATTAAGGCTATAGAATTCCGACATTCATTGAATTGGTGTTGGAATTCTGTTTCTTTATATGTTTTTGAAAAACGAATTAATTATTTAAAACAAGATATTATGGCTTATATGTCACAGGAAGGCTACGATAAGCTCGTAGCTGAGTTGCAGTATTTAGAATCTGTTGAACGTCCCAAGGCATCAGCTGCTATTGCCGAAGCAGCCGATAAGGGCGATTTGAGTGAGAATTCAGAGTATGATGCTGCTAAAGAGGCGCAGCGTCATCTTGAGGCACGTATTGCTGAGATGAAGATGACCGTGGCCCAAGCAAAGATTGTGGATTTGTCACGTTTGAGTACCGATGCCGTGCAGATTATGTCTACTGTTGAGATGACTAACGTGAAGACAAACGCTAAGATGAAGTACACGATTGTTAGTGAGACAGAAGCTAATCTGAAACAGAACAAGATTTCCATCAAGACTCCTATTGCACAAGGACTGTTGAATAAGAAAGTGGGTGATGAGGTTGAAATTACAATCCCTCGTGGTACGATCGTATTGCGCATAGACAAGATATCTATTGATGCTTAAGAACTAAACAAGAGGAGGTTAGTATGACAATATTTAGTAAGATTGCTGCTGGGGAGATTCCCAGTTATAAGTGTGCAGAGAATGAGCAGTTTTATGCGTTTCTTGATATTGATCCAGTAACAAAGGGACATACACTTGTTGTGCCTCGTAAGGAGGTTGATTATATCTTTGATATGGATGATGATGAGCTTGCTGCCTTTGAAGTGTTTGCAAAGAAGGTGGCACGCGCTATAAAGACTGTCTTTCCATGTAAGAAGGTAGCACAGGTCGTGTTGGGACTGGAAGTCAATCATGCACATATTCATCTCTTGCCAATGAACAGTGAGGCTGATGTTGATTTCAAGCATCACGTACAAGTTGAGGCAGAAGAGCAGAAAGAGATTGCTGCAAAGATTTTCAAGGCCTTTCAGGAATTGGAATAACACTTGGCTTTACTGGAATAAGATATTATCAAGATGGGGATATACAGTCATTGCATATCCCCGTTTATTATTTTCCTTAATATAAGGAAGCTTCGCTTAGCAAAGTAATCCCACTTTTACCCAATTTGCTACTCCCCTCCTTTGGAGAGGTTGGGGGGAGGTTTTTATTTATACAAACTCATCCCCCTTTTTTATCTGTACCTCATTCACATATTTCCTTACCAATGCTGAGGAATCTTCTTTCTTGCAGATAAGTAATACGTTATCTTTCTCTGCAATGATATAGCCATCAAGACCGTTGATGACACCTAATTTGTCTTTGGAGAGTTTTATGATATTATTGGTAGCGTCTTCAAGGATAACATCAGAGTCTATGATGACATTATCTCCCTCTCGCTTGCTTAGTGAATCATAGACACCATGCCACGTACCAAGGTCTGCCCATCCGAAATCGCATTTCATGACATAGACATTATCAGACCTCTCAAGAATACCATGATCTAAAGATATGTTTGGATAGCGTGGGAAGTTCTCACGTATGAAAGCTTCTTCTTCTTCAATTGTAGTAATCTTCTCTCCGCTCTCCTCATCACGAATGACGGATGGAAGAAAACCATAAAGGCACTGGCGTAAGTAGTTGGTGTTAGAAAGGAACAGACCTGTGTTCCAGCACCATTCCTTACTATCCATGAACATCTGTGCAAATTGTCGGTCGGGCTTCTCTGTAAAAGCCTGCACCTTATATATATCACCATTGCCAGTGTAGACACCCTTTTGGATATACCCATAACCTGGCTCTGGTCGGGTAGGGCTAACGCCCATGGTTAATATAGCGTCGTTGTTCTCAACAAACTGCAGTCCATCGGTAATATTACGAAAGAAAGCATTGTCGTTAACAATCGTCTGGTCAGAGGGGGATACAATGATGTTAGCTTTGGGATCGAACATCATGATACGATGTACTGCCCACGCAACGCTTGGTGCAGTATTACGGTGTATCGGCTCTGCCATGATACGGTCGGATGATACCTCTGGCAATTGTTCTCTAATCAAGTCGAGATAATCGCAACTTGTATTGATATAAATATTCTCTTTAGGAAGAACTTGAGCGAATCGATCGAAGGTTTGTTGAAGTTGAGTACGACCCACACCAAAGAAATCTATAAATTGCTTCGGGTGTTTATCTCTACTGCACGGCCATAGTCTTCGTCCCTTGCCACCGGCAAGAATCACGCAATAGTTGTTTTGTTTCGTAGTCATTATTTATTTAAGCTAACCAACATTTGTTTCCTCAAGGTACCTTATATAACTCATACCTCCAAATCTTTTGATGTTAAATACCGCAAATACTAACGAATCACCGTATTGTCATTAAATAATCCCTCAAAAATTTGCCACATTCAGATTTTCTCTCTACCTTTGCACCCGTTGTTTAGATAACAGCCATGCCCAGATGGCGGAATAGGTAGACGCGCTGGTCTCAAACACCAGTGGGGCAACCCATCCCGGTTCGAGCCCGGGTCTGGGTACTACAAATCCCTTGTGAATCGATGATTTGCAAGGGATTTTTTATTTTATAAGGGATGTTTAAAGTTTTGTTTGATGTTAATGAATAGACGTTGGAATTGTTGAGTAGGGGTTACTGGGATTGTGGATACGCTTCTTTTTTGTGTGCTACAATCGGTTGCTGAGCCTTCATCTCATGCAAACGGGAGGTGAGGTGGCGGAAAAGGCGTGCTACAAGTTCGGGGTGAGAGGGAGCAAGGTCGTGATTCTCGGAGAGGTCGGTTGAGAGGTCATAAAGCTCTTTATTCCCTGTAAGATACGAATAGATTAGTTTCCACTTTCCCTCACGAATAGCGCAGTTGAGGCTGATGCCCAGTCCTTCACCATCCCATATATTAGGATAGTTCCACACCAGTTGACGTTTCTCAAAGCCCTGTTGCCTACTACGAAGTATCGGTGTAATATCTTTCCCATCAATAGTCTGTGGCACATGATAGTGCTTGATTCCCGCCATAGAGAGCAGGGTAGGGTAAAGGTCCTCGATGATTATCGGAGTATTTGAACGTGAGTTGGGCTTTACTACGTGGTTCCATTTCACAATGAAAGGCACTCTTATCCCTCCTTCATATAGTGACCCTTTACCGCTCTTGAGTGGTGCATTCTGTGTGTAAAGCTCCCCGTCTCTCCAATAGGACGATGAGGCAAGTCCTCCGTTATCACTCATAAAGATGATAATCGTCTCTCGCTTGAGTCCAGCCTGCGCCACCCAGTCCATGAGGTCGCCCAAACTTTTATCCATTCCAGCAATCAACGAGGCGTAGGCAGCCTCCTTCTCCGATAGTCCACGTGCACGATAGGTGGGATAGAAACGCATATCTCGGTCGATGGGAACGTGTACGGCATAATGAGACATATATAGATAAAACGGCTGATCATACTTTTTCGCCTTCTCCAAAGCCGCTATCGCCTCCCGTGTTAGGGCTTCAGTCGCAAAGACGCCAGTCCCCCAATAACGTTCCAAGCCAGGTATTGCGAAGGGAGATGTGGGCTTCCCATCCTTAGTAAAGCCATAGTTACGCTCACTAAGATAGGTTGCTAAGCCACCAGCAGCAGTACCAGTTATGTTTGTATCGAAGCCAAAGTGGCAGGGATTCTCACCTGGAGTATCGATCGCACCCCAGTGTGCTTTCCCACAATGTATGGTATGATAGCCTGCATTCTTTAGTAGTTGTACAAAGGAAATCGCCTTTGCTGTATGCCCCACATTACCACTCTGCGCAATACCATTGTAATTCCAATCAGGTAGTGTGACCCCCTCTCGCTTCCCATCTGTCATCTGATCGCGATGTAAGGTCCAATTCGTTACCCGATGCCGTGCCATATTCATGCCAGTCATCAAGCTACATCTTGAGGGCGAACTGATAGGTGTTGCGTACGCATCTGTGAACATCATCCCCCTCTCCAGCAAGTCTTTCCATATTCGGGGTGTCGTATTTTCGATTATTAGCAGTAATCGAATCTGCAAAAGGAAGGGACGTATCCTGCCATCCCATATCATCAACCATAAAGAAGATAATATTAGGTTGCGTCTTTACTTGTTGTGCATTAGCTGGAAGGAGAGCCCCTATTGACATCAACGAAGCCGTTACGTACAGGGGAGAAGGGCGTCTCGTGAAATGGAAGAGATAGGTATTCTTCATTGTTGATAATTATTGCTTGGGTTCTTAGTCATGCCACAAAGTTAAAAAGAAAGTAGGTAACAACAACATAATTTTACGATGTTATTAAAAAAATATAAGACTTTTATGTCCTATTCAGAATAATTTTCTATCTTTGCACGTGGTCTTTATTTCACATTTTCAAGTTATTACCAATAGGCAGTATAACGATTTCTATCTATTTTATCTTCAGATGGTAAGCTATTTAAAAACAATCCGTTCGCTGGTTACAGTACTTCTTTTCACGTGCTGTACGACTTATGCTCAGGCACAACAATGGGATGACAAGATTCTTATCTCACAATGTGACGAACAATACACATTGACTTTTGATGGTGATAAACCTATTGTAAAGAACATAGAGAAAATCACTTATCAGTCTAATTCAGTGACGAAAGTAATGCCAGAAACCACTGTCTTCTATGGAGAATTTATCTCTTTGGATAATATCTCGGGGCATGGTCAGAAGCAATATACGAATGTCACTCCTGAAAATGTGTTCTACGACGATACGAAGGCATGCACCCTTCAAGGTGAGATAAGTAAGAAAGGCAAAACAAGCAGTGCTTCCTTTGAGCGTACGTTTAAGGATATTAAGTATTTCACACGTGTTTATTTGCTCGAGGACTATTTCATTCAGCACAAGACACTGACCATCACTATTCCGAAGAAATTGGCTGGTTATAGGCTTAAAGAGATGAACTTTGAGGGCTATAACATACAGGTAACACATGAATCAACGCCTACGGATGAGGTTTACCGTTATACCATGACGAACTGTAATCGCATGAAAGAGGATCCGCACATGCCTCCTTCTTCAAGTGTCTATCCTTATCTTTTAATTATCGGTCCCTTTGCTGATGTCAACGACTTGTACAGCTGGTCGATGAAAATGGCTGACGTGGATTGCAATATACCTAATCTTCAGTCGCTCTTAGCCGAGATTAATAAGACAAGTAAGACTCCCGAAGACCGCATAAGCAACACTTATCGATGGGTGCAAGACAACATTAGATACATAGCCTACGAAGCCGGAATAGCCGGACATCGCCCAGATACACCTGCCGAGGTGCTCCGTAAGCGTTATGGCGATTGTAAGGGTATGGCGTTATTACTTACTACCTTACTTAAAGCACAGGGTTTCGATGCTCGTTGGACAGATATAGGAACGGAGGAGATACCCTTTAAGATGAGTGATGTTCCTACTCTCGCTGGGGCCGACCACGTGATTTGTACGCTCTTATATAAAGGTAAGACTTACTTTATTGATGCTACTTGCAAGCATATCCCATACACTTATACTCCGCAGCACATACAGGGTTCGCAAGCAATGATAGCCAATGGCGACCGCCCAAGACTTGAGATTGTGCCCGTCAGGAAGCCTGATGAGTCTATTGATAGCCTCTCTTACAATTATCAACTACAAGGAGATGCACTTGTGGGAACGGCAACCTACATGACTCGAGGCGATATGAAGGAATGGTTTATGACGGTTTCTGACAAGGCTGGAAGCAAACATAATGATGATTTACTTGCCAATAACCTTAATTCTGACACGCATAATATGACGGTGTCTGACGTGAAATGGGTGGATGATGACCCTCGCCACGAATGGGGAAAGTTTACTGGTAATGTCGTTAATAAGCCTGCTGTGCAACAGGCTGATGGTGAGTTATATATCGAGATGAGTCCACATAATAATCTCTTCGATGCTCGCATTGATACCACACAACGCACGCATGATTTCTATTTACCAGTTCGATGCAATGTAGTTAGGCAAGCTGTGCTAACCATTCCTGCTGGTTATCGTGTAGATTACTTACCTTCTTCAGCTACCTTCAATACTCCTGAGGGTACGTTCACCTGCCAATTTGTGCAGAATGGGAACGTTATCACTTTCCGTCAAAAGATGCAAATAAACAAAGGCAAATCCCATTAAAGAACATACCACAGTGGAATGATGCGCTAAGGAAGTGGACGGATGCTTGTAACGAGCAAGTTGTCTTGAAGCGAAGATAGCCTTTTCTTCGTTCGTTCTAACTGCTATTAATTATTTTCAATACATATAATTATGAAAAAGCTAATCACATTGCTACTCCTCACCATCATAACTCTTCCTATGATGGCATTCGATGATGAGGACTATCAAAAGTTTGCACGTGAAGTGAAAGTGGAGGTCTGGAAGAAGGATCTCCCACAATTCAACAATCGGACAGTACCGGCAAAGTATAATAAAGAGTCGGCTGTTGTCTTGGCGAGATATGAGGAGGTTGGAGTCGACTATAGCAACCGCTTCAGTGCGCTTAGCCTTGGTAAGGTGAAGCAATGTACGGGTACTCATCTCGTCCGTAACCTTGTGAAGATTAATGATAAGGCTGCTTTGGACAAGTTCTCTACGTTTGAGTTCCGCACCTACGACTATTCTCTCAATAATGGACTATGGCGTAACGACCGTCGAACAGTACTCGGTGTGCGTGTTATCAAGCCCAATGGAACGATTAAGGAAGTAGAAGAGAAGGATTATCAAGACGATAACGAAGGGAAGAAAGGAGAAGAGAAACATGCAAAGCTTGCCGTTCCTAATCTGCAAGTAGGCGACATGATAGACTACTTCTACTATGACTATGACAAGTTAAGAGAGGAGAATATTGACCCAATAGTGTTCTTCTTTGGTGGTCAATATCCTATCCTTGATTATCAGGTTCATTGCTCTATTGATAAGGACTTATGCACTCAGTACCGCACAATGAATGGTGCTCCTGATTTTAAGCAAGGCGCTGACAAGGATGCTGTTGTTCTTGATGTTCGTGAGAAGAATATCGATAAGACTATGCCCGATTACGCTTACAATCCATTGGCGCAGACACCTTATACAATGTTATTCATCAATGCGGACGTAGTTTTAGAGTACATTCCAAAGAGTATGAAGACCAAAGGTTTGCAGGCAAACCCCGATGCGAAGGTTATTCAAGAGGACGCTTGGACACTCTGGGATGTGACTACTAGCAAGTGGACATTCTATAAGATGTTCAACAAAGTGATTGATGAAGCGAAGAAAATCAGCGATCCAACAGAGAGAGCAAACTATGTCTACAACTTCGCTATGTTGAACACCTTGGTGCATAATAATCCTTATTTCTCCTACAGGAACTTTGGTTCTGTATTCGCATTCCTACTTGATAAGCTCAAAGTACCCTACTCACGTTTGTTGGTAACTAACCGCATGACCGAACCTATTGGGCAGTTGGCGAATATCTGGAACGTAACAGATGGATTCATGTTGAGTAATGGTCAGTGTTATTTCCCTCTAAGTACTCGATACGTCACTACGGCTAATACCATCCCTTCTATCTATCAGAACCGAGACGCTGTGGCTACTGATGCGAAGAAGAAATTCCAAAATGGACCTTTTAGAAACGTGACTATCCCTGGTAGTCAGGCGAAGGATAACACAGAGAAGGTGGATATTGATGCTACTATCGATGGTATCTTGCTGAACATCAAACGCCAAGATGCAACCACAGGATGCGACAAGGAAGGTAACATCATGGACTATACTTCAGCTGAGCAGATGGCTCAGTCATGGGGAGCCGACTATGGCGTAACAAAGTTCGCACAGCTTTATGACAAGGGATTAAACGTTGCTGACCAGCGAGCAGCAGAACGTGCAGAGCAAGATAAAAAGTCTATTGCTGATAACTTCAGCGATGAGATTAAGGGATATCACGACCGTGCGGCAGTGAAAGTGAATGACACTAAGGTACTCTCATGCGGTGAGAAGGATAAACCCTTTACTTATCTTGTAGATTACCAGATGGATGGTCTGGTCAAGAAAGCCGGTCGAAACCTTGTAGTCTCTGTCGGTCAGCTTGTCGGTCAACAGGTTCATATAGAGGGAGCAGAGCGTCAGCGCAATGTAGATATTATCTATCCTTACCCAAGAACCTACTCTGTTACAGTACGTCTGACCATTCCTGATGGTTATACAGTATCTCCCGAAAGCTTGCAGAAACTCAATTCTAATGTAGATAATAGTGCAATATCCTTTACTTCAAAGGCTTCTGTCGAGGATGGTAAACTATTAATGACTTTCGAGAAGGTGTATAAGCAGTACCGAGTGCCAGTTTCTCAGTGGTCAGACGTGTTATCTGCTCTTGATAAAGCATACGATTTCAATAGCTTACAAGTTATTTTGAAGAAGTAATCCAAATTCTCTCACGCTTCTCATAGAACCCTTCCCAGTCTCTCTGAAGGGGAAGGAGATTCTAACGAATGTTAGCTTGAAAGAGGAGAATGAAACCTTAATATGGCGGACAGATACCCAAAACTGTCCGCCTTTTATTGTCTCGTCTACCTCACAATATTCTATATAAGATATTTCCAAAGAGCCAATACGCCTCTTTTTGAATAAAGTCTTGTCGATAGAGGGAAATGTAAGGCACCCCTCTCCCTCGTTCCGTTTTCTCAAGTAGATTGATAAGCAGTTGTTGAGTAATCCACAAATCGGCTTGGAGAAAGGCGTAGACATCCTTCACCAGGATTAGCCAACAAAGATAGTTCCTCTACCAAATTAAGTTGAGCATGTTGTCTTTGTCTTTTTCTATTTACGTCCCCGAGAGGCCGTATTCTATATCTTTTAAATTGCAGAGTAATTCTTCTTTATTTTTGATACATCTCCCTAACATCTTCCTAATTAGGTGGTGTTACTATGTCTTAACACCTAATTAAAGATTATGTGGTAGATATGTTTGCCAATATCTCTTAGACTGATATCTTTATGTCATCTAATTAACAGTATCCTAAATCCAAGGAGTGTTGTAGCACGCTTGCGAGCTATCGGATACGACAGAGGTGTCCGATGCGGGTATGATGTTATTCTTTTCTAATCGTTTGAGGTAACTCCATCGAATGTTTGGGTCTTCTAATTCAAGTCTTCTTGCCCTACTCATATTCAGAAACTCTTCCTCCTTCTCCAGCCCAAGATAGTTTCTTCCCAACAAGTTTGCGGCTATACCTGTTGTAGCACTCCCACTAAAGGGATCGAGAATCCACGCATTAACTTCAGTACTTGCCTGAATTAGTCTTGCTAATAGGCCTAATGGTTTTTGTGTAGGATGCTTTCCACATGTCTTCTCCCATATCCCAATGGCTGGTAAGTGCCATACATCTGTCATCTGTTTATTCCCATTTAGTTCTTTCATTAAGGCATAGTTAAAGTAATGGGGTACTTTTGAAGATTTACGCGCCCAAATAATAAACTCAGTAGAGAATGTAAAATAACGACAAGAGATATTAGGTGGAGGATTCGTTTTAGCCCATGTTATTACGTTCAATATCTTGAATCCTAATTTTAATAACTGTTGTTGTACACTGAAGATATTATGATGTGTACCTGATATCCATATCGTGGCATTGTCTTTCATGTGCTCACGTACAGCAGAAAGCCAGCGCAGATTGAAAGCATCCAACTCTTCTGGCGTAGTTGGTTTGTCCCAAACACCCTTATCCACACAGACTATCTTGCCACTCTGATAGCTGATACCGCCACTTGACAGGAAGTAGGGAGGATCCGCAAAGACCATATCAAAGCCAAACTTAAACTTTGATAATGTTTCAACACAATCACCTTGAATAAGTGTGAAATCGTTGTTTGGTGATTTATAAAAGGATGAGATCATTCTTTAATAAGCTTCAGAAAATCACTTATACTCGTTAGGTTATAGACGCTGGGGATGATGTTATATGCTTCATGAAGTTTAGTTCTTGCATCCTTCCAGCCAATACCATCAGTAATCCATACGAACTCAAAGTTTGGAACTGAATTTACTTTTGGTGCAATGTCAGTATATGCACGAGCAACTTCGTTTAGTTTTGAGCCTCCTCCGCTATAGAAGTTTACTTCTATAAGATAAGTCTTTTGGTGTGCTTCTATTACAAAATCAAAGCGTTTCTCATCGTCTCCTAAAACTCTTTTAATGTCTGTCCATTCTTTAGAATACACTTCTTTTCGATAAGTGATATTGTTGTCATCGAATATCTTAGCGACCATGTTCTCCATAACATGCCCACTTCTATTTTTACGAGCATTACTATCAAGACCTGTTTCGATGCCGAAGACGTAATCAACAAGGTTCTTTATCCTTCCTTCTTTTAGTATATGAGCAAGTCCAGTGTCCTCTAAATACTCAACAACACTATCCACGCTTTCAAAGAAACTGTTAAGAGCAACGCACTCTCCATTGGCGTTAAGCACCTTCTTCTGCCCATTACTACGAACAGCAATGAGGATATCTAAGATGTTGAAAGCCGTTTTGTCTCGTTCCCAAATCGTTTCAACACTTCGTCGAAGGTCGTTTGTTCCTATGAGACTATTTAGCATACATAGGCTTAACTTTATGTTCTCAACATTATTAGATATTTTATCAAAATCGCAGAAGAAACCTAATGTTTGGTTTGTTTCCCGTAGTTGAGACATGAAAGTCCCAAAGTTTTTCTCCATATTCATTATGATTAAGTTAGACGATATGCGTTTTTAAGTTTGCTTCTCTTTCCAGTCTTAAGTTTTCGATGTGATTTCCTTTGGAGGTGTTGGCCTTAGTGTTCAAATAATTGTGTACTAATATCTCTGTTAGTTTTCCTCTTTTATGAGGGTTGGAGTTAATACTTCTTGAAGCTACGAGGCGTTCTATTGAGTAAGATCTATAAAGATTATCAAAGAAATTGTCGTCTCCGTTCATTCCTTTACAGTCTGAATTGCTAAGCATAAATTTATGGCCAGCATCATGAATCTTATCACAATATTCTTTTAATCTTACCTGAGCGTTATCATTAAAAGCCTCTTTTGTATAATCGTTAAAACTGGAAGTGTTACTTAAAGGACGATAGGGTGGGTCAAAATAAAAGAGAGTCTTGCCTTGAGCATAGTCAAATGTTGCCTCAAAGTCAGCATTGATAATCTCAACCCGTTGTAACAGTTCGCTATCTCTTCGAATGGTATTAGGATCGCAAATAGTAGGATTTGCGTATTTCCCAAAGGGAACATTGAATAGACCTCGCTTGTTTACGCGGTAGAGTCCATTAAAGCATGTCCTATTGAGGAAAAAGAATAATGTCGTATTCTCAACTGCTTTTAAGTCCTTCTGATTGTAGCGTTCACGCATGTTTAGGAAGAATAATTTACGTTCCTCCTCTGTTTTAAGGTCCCGATAAGTGTTTTCTATTTCGTACAATGCTTCTATTAATTGCTCTGGCAGGTCTCTAACCGTTTGATAACAGGTACAGAGATCGCTGTTGATATCATTGATGATAGCATGTTGAATACAAGGATAACGCTGTAACATATAGAAGAGCATGGCTCCTCCACCTACGAATGGCTCTATGTATGTAGCATTCTCCCAATTATCAAAGTCAGCTGGAAGCTGTGCTTCAAGTTGTTCAATGAGTTGGGTCTTACCGCCAACCCATTTGATAAATGGCTTTGCTTTAAACATATTACTTATAGTTTACTTGAGTAGACAAAAATACAAAAAAACTATGAAGAAGCCATATTTATTCAGATGAAAATAAGAATAATGTGTGATTATGGGGATGATTGAAGGGCTGTCATTCGTCTTTAATTATCTTACTATTATTACTATTTAATCGGATAGTCGACTGTCTCTGATTTTGTTTTATTTATTGTTTGGTTATCCTCCTTGTATGTTTCATCCCTCCATGGTCTAAATAGCCATCTACAACTTTGTTATTAGTGGTACAGTCATGGGTCCTTTTAGGAATATAAGAGCTTAGATAAGGGGTATTTTGCACCTTGAAAATGTAAAGAAATCACGACGGTTTTGGTATGCTTAACCTTCTTCTTAGAATTATTTTCATGAAAAGAAATATTTCTTCTCACGTAAATAAATATTTTTTTTCATGAAGAAAATTATTTTTTTTCATGAAAATAATTCGAGAAGGGGATGGGGGATGAGGTGGAACAGGGACGGGCGACTAATAAACGACGGCTTTTATACTAATAAAAAACGCTTGTTACCATTTTTGAGTAGCACATTATTCTACTATTAAAAGCACTTGTTTCTTTTCAGAGTTAGCGCCTTGTTCTACTATTAAAGGCTCTTGATTCCTTTTAGAAATAGCGGTTTGTTCTACTATTAAAAGCCCTTGAACCCTTTTAGAAGTAGCGGCTTGTTTAACTTAAAAAAGCTTGCTTATGTCTTACTGTAGCGTTTTTTTTGCGTTTATGGTGTGTTTTAGCTATTGAAATTCGTATCTTTGTTGCTGATTATATATGTAATCTTATGAAACTAAGTATCTTTGATAATACTCTTCCTTTGTGGTTAAGAAGGGTCTCATGGGTATTCCTTACGCCTGTTCCGATTGCTCCATTTGTCTTTATTTGGACTATAATGAACTATGACGGACCTACTAATGAATTGGAGAGAATTGGCATGCTCCTTCTCTTCAATAGCTATTCTCTATGGCTTATCGGGGTAGTTCAGTTGGGAGCTGTTCTGTATCGGCGCTATCATAAGGTGCTCATTTCAATTATTCCGCATGCCATTCTTGTGTTGATTATAGGCTTATTGATAACCTGGTTAGCGATTCGTCCTGCAGGTCCTTCTACGTTGGATGGGTATAGATATACGATATATCGTGATACACCAGCTGCCGAGCTTGCCACAGCTGTGGAGGATAATGACACAATGGAGATCGATCGTATCTTATCCAGTCAGCCAAAGTTGGTGAATTTCCAAGATACGCTTTATGGGCAGAGTATGCTGAGGTTTGCTTGCTTGGATGGGAATGTTGCTACAGTGAAGAGCTTATTGAGGCATGGTGCCAAACCAAATCTCAGTAACTGGTATGATGGTAGGACGCCTTTGATAAGCCTTTGTGAAATTCCTAATCCATCTGAGGAGCAACTCAAGATAGCGGAGATATTACTGAAACATGGGGCTACGGTGAAACCAATAAGATCTTACTTGAAAGATTTTAAGCGCCTACCAGATTCCGAAGACGATACTATCAGTTTAGCTCCATTGGACATGGCAGCAGGAAGAGGGTCGCTTTCAATGGTGAAGTTATTGTTGAAACATGGTGCAGACGTAAATTATCAAGAGTACTACACGGCTAATGATAGCACTTACAAAAGCTATTCAGCTGTTACGATAGCAATGATCGGTAGGCGTTATGAGGTTGTTTCTTATCTTTTGGAGCATGGTGCTAATCCTTTTCTGACGTTCTATGAAGATAATGAGACCTTGTTGTCCATGATTGAGAAGAGTCTTAAAGACCCAAGGATTAGCCCCTACGATAGGGAGCAGACGGAGAAAATCAAGCATGTGATTATGACCTACAAAGGGCGTTCCTATTGATTGAGCGTTTTATTTGAGGCTTGTTAGGGGATGAGAAGATGTTGAAGAGGCGTATTAAAAGTATTAATCTGTAAAAGAAAAAGCCACCTTTGGTGTGTTGATAGATAAACAGTTTGCTGATGGATAAGATAAGACTTACACTCGTATTAATGCTGGTGATGTTAACTGTCGTTACTTGTATTCACCCGATTTATCCGAATGAACAGGTGCTACAACATATTGGTACAGTCTTGTTATTGGTACCTTTGACCATCGATGTGTTTAGGAAGCGGTTGCCAATGTCAGCCTTTATCGGTATTAGTTGTTTCACAGTTCTTCATGTCATAGGTGCCCGTTACATATATTCCTACGTCCCCTATAAGGAGTGGGCAGTCTCATTAGGTTTGGTAGAAAGAGGTTTCTTTCATGATCCACGCAATCACTACGACCGGTTAGTGCACTTTTCATTTGGTGTGTTGTTCTTTCCTTATTTCGTTTATGTTTGTAGGAAATGGGTAAAACAATCATCTGTTGTTGCTGTTTTCATGGCATGGTTGATGGTTCAGACAGGTAGTATGATTTACGAACTATTTGAGTGGCTACTGACAATCGTCATGTCTTCGGATGTAGCCGACAATTATAACGGACAGCAAGGAGACATGTGGGATGCGCAGAAGGATATGGCTATGGCATTAGTGGGGTCTACGGGGATGCTGTTGATATATATGTTACGTTGTGTAATTGTGCGTAGGAAGTAGGGTAGAAAGAGGTCTAAAGGCAGGTTGATGAAGGCCCTAATATTGATAAGAAAGTCAGGATAAGGGAGGAATATTGGCATTTATAGATGTCATTTTGACGTAATTTATGTATAAATCCTTGGGAAATCAGCCTTTTTTTCTTACCTTTACACCAAATTTGAATAACGTAGATTATGAGTTACAACTTATTAAAAGGTAAAAGAGGTATTATTTTTGGAGCCCTCAATGAGAAGTCTATTGCATGGAAAGTAGCTGAGAGAGCCGTTGAGGAAGGTGCAGTAATCACTTTGTCAAATACTCCTGTCGCAGTGAGAATGGGTACAGTAAATGCCCTGTCAGAGAAGTTGAACTGCGAGGTTATCCCTGCTGACGCAACCAATGTAGAGGACTTAGAGAACGTGTTCAAGCGCTCTATGGAAGTGTTGGGGGGTAAGATCGATTTCGTTCTGCACTCAATTGGTATGTCACCAAACGTGCGCAAGCATCGTACATACGATGATTTGGACTACAATCTGCTTGATACAACACTCGATATCTCTGCTGTATCATTCCATAAGATGATACAGAGTGCTAAGAAGTTGGATGCTATCAACGAGTATGGTTCAATCCTTGCCCTCTCTTATGTGGCAGCTCAGCGTACCTTCTACGGCTACAATGACATGGCAGATGCTAAGGCTTTATTGGAGAGCATAGGCCGTAGTTTCGGCTACATCTATGGCCGCGAGAAGCATGTACGTATCAATACCATCTCTCAATCACCTACAATGACAACCGCAGGGTCTGGTGTTAAGGGTATGGATAAGCTCTTTGACTTCGCCGATCGTATGTCTCCATTGGGTAACGCAAGTGCTGATGAGTGTGCAGACTATTGTATCGTAATGTTCTCAGACCTTACTCGTAAGGTTACAATGCAGAACCTTTATCATGATGGAGGCTTCTCTAATGTAGGTATGAGTCTACGTGCTATGGCCACATACGAGAAGGGTCTTGATGAATATAAGGACGAGAATGGTAATATAATATACGGTTAACAACCTCTAACTAAGTCCTACAAAGAAGAAAAAGAACCTACGGGAGGTAGTTTAGGTAGGCAACTTCTCTAACCTCTTCCGATGGTAGGAAGCGACTAACGAAAGCCCGTTAGGGTGAGAGACTGTCTGCTTCACTTTTCTAAAGGGGAAAGGGCTTGGGAATAATGTAAGATATAAGAAAAGCTTCAGTAGGCCGAGACTTACTGAAGCTTTTTGTTTTCTTTTATTGACGTATAGCCTTGACGGGAGTTTGCTTGTTAGTTCAAAGGAAAAGAGAATAGGGTTCTTTCTCTGTTGGGTGGACTGAGGTAGGTGTCTCAATATGGGTCGCTCTTTTTTAAAGAAGGCTGAAAAAGGCTTATAAGTAAGGGTTATCTGGCTTTTAGATGGAGTGAGACTAACTTTTAATTAATGGTTTCTCCTCTTTTAAGAAGGCTGAAATGGGATCTATCAAACTATTTGTGTTTAGTTCTTGGCTACGCTTAATAAAGGTTGAGATGAGCTTCTAAGCCATGTCTTTCTCTCTTTAAGAAGATTGGGACAAGGGCTTATTTCCTTCCAAAGTCAGCAGGTATCTCCCCCCACTTCTTTGTCTCCCACTTTATAATAGGTGTCGTTATCTTATGCGTTCGGAGCCAGTGTTCAGCGCGAGCGATGACTTGGTGGAGTTGTTCTGTACCTGCGTTACGTACGAGAGTGGTCTTACAACGCTTTTTGTTCACCCATAAGATGGCATTATAAGAGTCGCTATAAATGACTTTGTCCTTGATTCCCTGTTTCTCCATCAATGCCAAAGCATGAACAATAGCAAGGAATTCACCAATATTATTCGTCCCCATTACTGGACCAAAATGGAATACTTGTTCCCCCGTCTGTAGGTCAACACATTGATACTCCATAGGTCCTGGATTGCCAGAACAAGCGGCGTCAACAGCCCATGAGGGACATCGCACCTCAGGTGGCAATGGCAATACTGTGTCGTTACGATAGGTAGGAGGGTTTACAAGTTGGCTCATTGAATTTGCTGTTTACTGCTGTTGTTGTTTGTTGTTCTTTGATTCCAAAGCCATTATAGTTTGTTTTCTCTTATGTATTACTCCCTACTAATGGTTCTTACTCTTCGTTATAAGTAAATCAAAAGAGGGGGTACAGATTAATAAACTATTGTGTAGTAAGCTTTCTACAAGGTATATTAATCTATAACCCCATTAGGTCTCCCCGTCCTTGGAAGGGTCGGAGAGATAGTTTTACATCCTCTCTGGTACCTCAATACCAAGCAGTGCCATACCATTCTTGATAACTTTAGCTACGTTCTTAGCAATCATCAAGCGGGTAATCCGCTCTGCTTCGGTGTCTGCATTGAGTATGCTGTAGTCATGATAGAACTGGTTAAACTCCTTGGTAAGCTCATAGCAGTAGTTTGCTATACCACTTGGACTATAGTCAACACCTGCCTGTGCGACAGCAACACTAAAGTCGTTGAGCTTTTGAATGAGTGCTTTCTCCTTCTCATTGAGCGGTGCATCGTCGCTAAGGGATGTTGGTAAGGTGATATTCTGTGCCTCTGCCTTACGAAGAATACTGCGAATACGTGCGTAGGTGTACTGAATGAAGGGGCCAGTATTACCATTGAAGTCGATAGACTCCTCTGGGTTAAATAGCATGTTCTTACGTGCGTCGACCTTAAGGATGAAGTATTTCAATGCTCCCAGACCCACGATACGTGCAATCTCGTCCTTCTCCTCCTCTGTAATACCTTCTAGTTTGTTCACCTTATCTTCGCTAAGTGTCTTCGCATTCACAATCATTGAGGCTACAAGATCATCCGCATCGACAACCGTACCCTCACGACTTTTCATCTTGCCGTTCGGTAGTTCGACCATACCATACGAGAAGTGAACAAGGTCTTTACCCCATTTAAAGCCCAAGCGGTCCAAGAGTATGGATAGAACTTGGAAGTGATAGTTCTGCTCATTACCCACGACATAAATCATTTTATCGATAGGAAAGTCGTTGAAGCGCATCTCAGCCGTACCAATGTCCTGTGTCATGTAAACTGATGTACCGTCTTTACGCAGCAAGAGCTTCTGGTCCAAGCCTTCATCTGTTAGGTCGGCCCATACTGAGTTATCGTCTTTACGGATGAAGAGCCCCTTTGTAAGACCTTCTTCCACCTTCTTTTTACCAACGAGGTAGGTGTTTGATTCGTAGTAGATCTTGTCGAAACCAACTCCTAACGCCTTATAAGTCTCATCGAAACCAGCGTAAACCCAGTTGTTCATCATCTCCCACAAACCACGTATCTCAGGGTCGTTATTCTCCCATTTCACGAGCATGTCATGTGCTTCCTTAATCAGTGGAGCCTCGTGTTCAGCCTTCTCTTTAGCCTTATCGGCCGTCATACCTTCTTCTTCATACTGCTTTTGCAGTTGCTGACACTCCTCTTTAAAGTGCTTATCGAATAGTACGTAGAAGTCACCAATCAAATGGTCGCCCTTCTTTCCAGCCTTTTCTGGTGTGATGCCATTGCCCCACTTCTGCCAAGCCAACATAGACTTACAGATGTGGATACCACGGTCATTAACGATATTCGTCTTTATTACCTTATTGCCGTTAGCCTCCATAATCTGTGCCAACGACCAACCGAGCAAGTTGTTACGTACATGTCCGAGGTGGAGAGGCTTATTAGTGTTAGGTGAAGAGTATTCAATCATCACCAAAGGACTCTCCTCTGTCACCGGCTTCTCGCCGAACTTCTCGTCAGCGTTGATGTCGTTCAACAGACCCGTCCATGCTGCTTGTGCAATAACAAGGTTAAGGAAACCCTTAACAACGTTGAAATCAGCCACAGCTCTGCAATTCTTCTTCAAGTAATCACCTATATCTTGTGCCGTGTCCTCAGGCTTCTTGTGTGAAGTCTTCAGTAGTGGGAACGTTACGAGTGTGAGGTTACCCTCAAAGTCGCTGCGTGTTTTCTGCAACTGAATCATCTTCTCTGGGACTTCTGTCCCATATAACTCCTTGACAGCTGCAAGTGCAGCAATGGTAATTTGCGCTTCTATCTTCATCTTTTATTACTTTATCTGTTTGCAAAGTTACGGAAAATCAGTTGAATAACGGCAGGAGGAAGCTTGTTAATTCTCATTTCGTAAATTAGATGCCGTAATTAGGCTTATTTTTAAGCCAAAACACGTATGTTGTAGATTGTTATAACGAGTCCTACCCACTTTCTTCATTAGGTTTATATGCGGTTGTGTAACTCCTTTCTGATACTAACTTACAACAGAGTTGATAATCTACAAGATGCCTTTTAATCCTCAGCACTATTAGAGACTATGCCCCACATCCCTTGTGCATATCCATAACAAGAAATGTTACCACATATCCTTTTTCCTCACCTTATCTATCCCCACGTATAGTATCCACCCTTCTCTTTGATATAGTCAATTAGCTCTTCAAAGAGTTGGTTCTGTCTTAATGTCGGTTCATTACCTGTTAGAATTAGCTGTTTGCGGGCTCTCGTGATAGCAACATTCAGTTTACGGTCAATAGGCAAACCATCTTCATAGAAGGTGTTGGCCGTCAGGAAGTCAAGTTGATAGCGACTTTGAATAGTGAACGAATACAGGATAATATCACGCTGGCTACCCTGATAGCGTTCAACAGTGTCTATACTGATTTCTTCAAGTTCGTGAATACCAAGTTTCTCTATCTCCTTTCTAATCATTGCAATCTGATTTCTATAAGGCACAATGACCCCAACAGATTTCTGTGCATCGAAGTCCTTGTCGAGTTGTCGGTATAGTCGTTTAAGCAGGTCAGTAATGATACGAGCCTCCTCCATGTTTACCTTCTCTGATATATTCAGTTGTCTACAAGGTTTTGAAGGGATGAATATCATACGATGCGCCTTTAACAGCTCGTCAGTTTCGTCTTCGCTTGCTTCGTTGTAGGCTAATGTTTCTTCCAACTGGTGGGCTAATGGAACACACTCCAACCGTTCCTTAGCATAGAACTTACGATTGGCAAAATCGGCAATGTCGGGGTGCATGCGTCCTTGCTTGTGTAGTGTACCAATAAAATCTGTTCTTCCAGCTGCTCGTTCGGTAAGGATAAGTCGCTCAAACAAGGAATTAGCACAGGATAAGAGATGGATGTCTTTGAGAATTTGATGGCTCTCATTCATCTCTAAAGAGTCTTGTTGCTGCACCACCGCAGGCAGTTGTTTATGGTCGCCTATTAGTATAAACCGATCTACCGCACGCTCTTCTCCATGTCGGGCAGACAGTAGTCCAATCACATTAGGCTCTAATATCTGACTTGCTTCATCGATGATAGCGAGGTCAAAATGCTTGATGTTAAAGAGCGAAGCATTACTGTTCATTGTAGAGGTAGTGGCTACTACGATGCGAGCAGCAACCAAGGTAGACTTGATACTGTTGAGGGTTGCATTCTCATCTAACACCTCCTTCAATAGATGATTACTGTATTTCGGATCACAACTGAACTCGTTACCTATGCGGATGTAGTCGAGTTCGTTCTCAGTCAGCATATTACAAATCTCGTCGACAGCGCGATTTGTATATGCAAGGAGAAGGATGGATGGTTGGGTGGTGGGTGTTGAGTGTTGGGTGTTGATGGTTTCTGATGGGTTGTTAGGCATAGAAACATTCGTTATACAAGCTGCTGATGATTGCGAATGGATGTTGCCAGCCAGCTCTTCACGTACAAGGAACTGCAGAGCCTGTGAAGTCTTACCCGTACCAGGAGGACCGATAAGAAGAAAATAGTCCTGTGCTTGCTTTGCTTTCAAGACGATTTCGTCATAATCGGGGTGGTAGCTACGAGACAAGGTAAGCGACTTGTCGCTGCGTGGCACACGTTGTCCTAAAAGCAGCTGACGCCGTTCTTCACTTGAGGTGATGAAGGTGTGTAGACTTCTGATAGCCGATGTACCACCGATGTCACTCCCCGCATGTTCAATGGCGAAGTAGTCTCCGCTGATGAGGTTAGGGTTTTGCTGTCCGTCATTGAGGTGTACAACAAGTTTGTCACCGTGTATCTCCTGTAGAGAACCTTTGAAGAGAATACTCTTCCTGACGTCAGGAGTCTCCTTCTTCTTGTATGCATAGAGGTAAATCATGTCTCCTCTGCGAAAGTTAGGGAGGAAATCTTCACCCTGTTGAGGCACGGAGAGTGTGATAGTATCGTATCCGTTGAACGAGTTACTACGCTCTTTCTCGATGATAGTCAGTCCTGTATAGATGTTACCCGTCTCTTTCTTCTCCGCAAGCGGCATGTTCCAGAGGTCGGCATTGCTACTTCCAACGCCCTCTTGCACACCCACTTTTGAAACCAACTGTTCCTTGATAACGAAAGTCATCATACGTGTGAAATAAGCCCGTTCGAGCTCGTTGAGCTGATGGAGTGGTGCCAGTAATGCTATGAGTGGTGGTAGTAGATAACGTTTATAGAAATCATCATCATGCTTCTCAGTGTTCAGTGTTTGCGGAGTAAGCAGTGGTAATATCTTTTCAAAACCATTTTCTGCCATCCAGAACTCCGTTGCTACAGCTTGATTACGGAAGCGAATAGCCTCACGTATCAGCTTTTGCAGTGGTTCAACCTCAAGTAGTCCGTCAGGTAGAGGATACTTAGAATACAACAACTCGATGTGTGTGTCCTTCGGACTGAGTTGGAAATTATATTGCAGAATACCATAGTAAAGCAACAACTGCACGTAGTGTTTCTCTACATGGAGCGACCCATGCTCATTGCGACTCTTTCTTTCAATAAAGTAATTCTTGCCCGATTTCTGTTCAACAAGCAGTTTTAAGTCGGTCGTCATAAGGTCTACACGACCCTGTATGCCTAACCGCTCGCATACAAACGATGGTTCGAGGATAGCTTTCTGGCGGTCGAAACTACGGAAGATTTCGTCTACAATCTCCTTGATGTTCTCTACCTGTCGTTCAGCGTCTTGTTTGAACGATGCTGCATCAAAGCCAGGACAGGTGGCATAGTCCAATGCCTTCTCTCTAAAATTCGACCGAAAGGTGTCTTTTATGTCGTATTCTGCAGGATGATTGATGATATCGTCGAGGGCAGAACCAGCAAAGTTACCCAATAGAAAATACTTGTTACTGAGACGAGGACTAAGTCGGTTGACGGTGAAGAGCAACGGATGATGTCCGTAAGACTCAAAACAGTTGGCAATGGTAGAGATATCAATGAGATAGTCTGGCTCCACAACGATAAGACGTGGTACTACCTTCTTGCGTGTGACAGTACAGTCAAGGAGGTTCAGTTGCATCCCTTCGCGTAGCAAAGGGCGTAAGTAGCTGAAGTCGATATACTCTGGTGTGTCCATATAGTCTACTGTCAGAAGCTCTTCGCTACTGTCTTGATTGGTTACAGCTACTTGAATCGTCTTGTCATCCCACTCTCTTACGATACAGCGGATGTATCGATAGTTCGTTATCTGTATGTTCTCTGTTGTGCGTCCACGTGCAGGAATTATCTTAACAAGGAATGAAGGGATAGCTTCCTGTACGACTGCAGAGACGAAGATAGCCAAGGCACGACAGTCGTAGGCCACGTCGTCGGGTAGGATGGGGGCCGTAGAGTTACTGTGCCTACGCATTTTCTGTATTGCTACAATGTCTTGTGGAGCTATGTGATGTTGTCTACATAGCGACTCCACCTGCGACGACAGGTTACCGAAACCATGTCGGGTATTTCAATCCTTCGTGACAAGCAATGACAAGTGTCTCGTGCATGATGAGAGCCTGCGTTTCAGAAGGTGCCGAAAGGATGTCGGCAATACGTGCAAAGAGTTCGTGTGCCATGATGAGAGTGTCTCCTTAGTACGCTGAACGTGTATGACGTGTATTCTTACGGAGCGTGGAGATTGATTTGCTGGGTTATGTTTTGAGTGGGTGTTATTGCTTTGTTGTCAGTTCGTTATGCGCTTTATCTATTGCAGAGAGTCCTCTGTCGTGAATTATTTTCATGAAAAGAAGAATTTTTTTTCATGAAGAAAAATATTTTTTTTCATGACAAGAAATATTTTTCTTCATGAAAATAATTCGAGGAAGATTGACCGTTTTGCTCGCTTACTGTCCTCCTAAGCGTTCAAAGAAAGTGATAATTTCCTCCCAAGTCTTGAACTCTTCGCTACCAAAAAGCAATGTTGTTCCGAGGAAATCATCGTGCTCTTTACTACTGATAAGGTAGTCGCCATAGAGAAGCTGCGGCTGGTTGGTGAAGATGGCATGGTTCCAAGCAGGTGCACTGAAGGTGTCCTCTATCCATGCTTGCTGTTCGGTAATTGCAGATGGGTTGTTTGTCGGTGCTGGACAGGCAAAGAATACGTTGTAGTTATCGAGCAAGAACTCGTAAGCCTTGTTCAGAGTCGACTTTGGTTTGCCGTATCCATCAGCGAGCGTGTTCTGGTCTATGAGTACTGTTCGCCGTTCGCGCCCTTCCTGTCGGTCGTCAATCCATCGGATGATGGGCATTAGGTAGTGGTAAATAGCCTTCTCTATGAGTCGGTGTTCACCATGAAAACGAATGGCTTGAGGGTAGTGCTCGTTGAAAAGGTCGAAGGTATGGACAACGGGATCAGCGTCGCCAAAGAGTCCGAAGACACGTTGCTGCTCCTCTTCCGTCACTTGAGAGAAGCACTTCTCGGTTATCTCTTTGTATTCCTTAACCAATGCTTTGGTGACGATAACCTCCTGTATGCCGTCTTGTCGTGGATTTTGAAACACTTGTTTACCCATCATATTGGTCTCGCTGATGGTAGTTCCCATCTGAAAAGCAGGATTTACGCATATTCGATCGACCCCATAAAGCATCTCCGTGTACATTCCTCCCATTGAAGTACCTATGATTAAGTCGGGCTTCTCGGTGTCGACAAGGTTGTGTAAGAGCTCCATTGCCTCCTCAGGATGTATGGGGAGGTCGGGCGCAATGACTGTAGCTTCGGGCATGTAGTCCCTTAGTATTTGTACTGTGTGACTTGAACCGGCTGACATGAAGCCGTGAACGTAGATAATCTTCTTTCCTACCATGAGGTCAGGAAAGGTCTTTTTATATTGATTTCCATTGTTTCTGTCTGGGAGTTAAAGGAGTTGAAGGAGTGAAATGGAGTTAAGACAAATGCGTTGTGGGGTGTCTTTATGTTGATATTCCATTGTTTCTTTTTAGGAGTGAAAGGAGTTGAAGGAGTGAAAGGGAGTTAAGACAAATGTCTTGTAGAGTGCTTTAATCCTTTTCCTCTAAGCGCTCTTTGCCTTGTGAAAAGGCTGAAGAGAGGGTTAAACTATGGGAAGACTGATACCGTTTATCTTCTGATAGATATCAAGGGCATAGATGTCTGTCATCCCACTGATGAAATCGAGCACTGCCATGATACGTGTTTCAAGACAGGGACTTTGGATGTCATACTGACTTGAGAAGCGTCGGATGAGTTGCTGACTGTGGAAATGGTCGGGCTCAACAGCCGCTCCGATGAGTGCTTCCATCAGTGTTTCCATAATCTTATAACCTGATAGTTCAACGTCGAGGACCGCCTTACTGCGGTAAATCCTGTCTACTGAGACCTCTGTACAGTGCTTGTAAGCCTGTCGAGGAAGCTCGGATATATGCTTGATGAGCGACCCCTCGAATGTTCCATTGAGTATTTCGTCCTCGTGTTCGACGAAGACATTGACACACTCGGCCTCTAATAATCCCACAGCACAGGCACGGAAATAAACGACTTGTTCGTTTTGGTCGGTCACACCCTCGTCTATTATGCGCTGACGAATACTCTTCTTTGTTGCCTCATCGAAGAAGCCAAGTAGTAAGTCGGCTGTCTCCTCAAACGAAAGGAGCTTGAGTTTATGAGAGTCTTCGATATCCATAATCTCGTAACAGATGTCGTCTGCCGCCTCCATAAGGTAGGTCAATGGATGGCGAACATAACAGATACCTTTCTCCGAGCTATCCTTCTGTATGATTCCTAATTCGTCAGCAATCTTCTTATAGGTATCTTCTTCCGTAGCAAAGAAGCCAAATTTACCGTGTTTGCTGGCATAAGTGGAACTGAAAGGATACTTCACGATACTCGCAAGGGTGGTATAAGTCATCACAAAACCACCTTCTCTTCGACCCAAGAAACGATGGGTCAGCAGACGGAAAGCATTGGCATTGCCCTCAAAATGAGTAATATCTTCCCAGAAGTGTGGGTTAACTTTCTCCTTCAAGCTAATCCCTGGACCTTCTGTGAAGAATGCCTGCATAGCCTTTTCGCCACTATGACCGAATGGAGGGTTACCCATGTCGTGTGCATAACAAGCTGTTTGTACGATGGTTCCAATCTCTTCAAAGAGCGTACCACGCAACTCTGGGTGTATTTCGATGAGTCTTCTTGCTACGTCATCACCCAAGGACTTACCTAAGGAGGCCACTTCCAAGGAGTGAGTGAGGCGGTTGTGCACAAACACGCTGCCTGGTAGAGGGAATACTTGGGTCTTGTTCTGCAGTCGTCGGAAGGGTGCAGAATATATCAGTCGGTCGCTGTCACGCTTGAATTCAGAACGGTCGTCGTGTCGAAGGGCATGTCGCTCTTCCTGTCCGAGACGCTTGTTGGATATTAATTGTTGCCAGTTCATTGCGGTTGTTGTTGGTTGATGGGTGTTGAATGATGGGTGTTGATGAAATGAGCTGATGATTAGTTGGATGTTGAATATTGGTTGATGGGTGTTGAATGTTGGGTATTGATGAAATGAGAAGATGATTAGTTCGGTGATTGAAAGCTACACGCAAAAGTAATTAAAATTGGCTAAAAACAAGTTTTTTACTACATAAAATGTATGAATATGGCTTTAATTGATTAATTTTGTACCTTATTATATAGCAATGATACAGATAAAAGTAATCAATAAAGGGCATCAGCAGCTTCCTGCTTATGCTACTTCACAGAGTGCGGGGATGGACCTCCGCGCTAATATCGACGCACCTATCGTATTGAAACCCATGGAGAGAAGACTCGTTCCGACTGGTCTTCATATCGCTCTCCCAGTAGGGTTTGAGGCACAGGTGCGCCCTCGTAGTGGTCTTGCCTTGAAGCATGGGCTAACCGTTCTGAACTCTCCTGGTACGATAGATGCCGACTATCGTGGTGAAATCATGGTTCTTCTCATTAACTTCTCAGATGAGCCTTTCACCATCAACGACGGTGAACGCATTGCACAAATGGTCATTGCACGGCATGAACAGGCTGAGTTTGTTGAGGTGGATATGCTTGATGAGACCGAACGGGGTGAAGGAGGATATGGCCACACGGGCGTGAAGTAAAGATAAAGAAAGGAACTATAAATGTTCAATAAAGTTATATTGAAAGGCATAAAGATACGTCGCACCCTCATTGCGCTGGCTCTGCTGGGTGGCTCTTTGGCTGTACATGCTGACCGAGAGGATAGCCTTCAAAGCTATAACTACTTCTTCCTTGAGGCGATGAGACAGCAGGATATGGGCAACCTAACGGCTACTTTCGACCTACTACGCCATGCACGCGACCTCAATCCAGCTGCTCCAGAGGTTTATTATCAGTTGGCTGCTTTCTATGTAGACATGAAGAAGGATGCTCTGGCACGTGAATACTTCGAGAAGGCGGCAAGTCTTGACCCAGAGAACTCGGCTTATCAAGAGAAATTAGGTAAACTCTATGTGTCGCAAAAAGACTATCCTAATGCTATAAAAGCCTTCGAACGGCTCTATGAAGCTAATAAAACGCGCTCTGATGTACTGCAACTTCTCTATCAACTGTACGGCTCTCAGAATGATTATAAGATGATGATTAAGTGCTTGGAACGGTTGGAAACGGTGGAGGGAACCAGCGAGCAGATCTCTCTAAGCAAGATGCAAATATACGAACAGATGGGAGAAAAGCGCAAGGAGTACGATGAGTTGAAGGCGCTCGTTGACGGTCATCCTCTCGATCTCAACTATCGTGTGATGTTCGGGAACTGGCTCTTGCAGAATGGAAAGAAGAAGGAAGCACTTCAAAAGTACCGTGATGTGTTGAAGGAAGACCCTGACAACTCGCTTGCCAAGGTCTCCATGATGGATTACTATAATAATATTGGTGACAAGGCAAGCGTAAAGACGATTCTACGGGAGCTGTTGCAATCTCCGAAGGCGGCGCAGACTTTGAAGTTAGAGTTGCTCCGTCAGGTTATTGCAAGCAGTCAGAAGGATAATAATCCAGACAGTACTGAGGTGTTGAGACTCTTCTCTGAGGCCTTGGCTGTGCCCCAAGAGAATGCTGACATCTATATGCTTAAAGCTGCATACATGTCTTTTCTCAAGTTGCCAAAGCCTGACATCACTCGAGTCTACGAACGGGCAATAGAGATAGAACCTGATAATTCGAGTGCAAGGATAGCCCTTATACAGAATATTTGGGACACACACGACTACGATAAGGTAATTGCTATCTGCCGTCCTGCCATTGAGTACAACCCAGATGAGATGATTTTCTATTATTTCCAAGGGATGGCTCAGTTCCAGAAGCACGATAACAACGCCGCATTGGAGACTTTCCGAAAGGGAGTAGGGCAGATAAAGCCAGACAGTGACCCAAGTATTGTGTCGGACTTCTACGGTATCATGGGTGATATCCTGCATGAGAAAGGACTCAATAAAGAAGCTTTTCAAGCCTATGACAGCTGTTTGCAGTGGAAACCAGATAATGTGGCTGCGTTGAACAACTATGCCTATTACCTCAGTGAGGCGAATGAAAACCTCACAAAGGCAGAGCAGATGAGCTATAAGACCATCAAGGCCGAGCCTAATAACAGTACTTTTCTCGATACATACGCATGGATACTTTTCCAGCAGAAGCGCTACGAAGAGGCTAAAATATATATCGAACAAGCAATTCGAAATGACTCAACACTGAGCAACGTAGTCAACGAACACGCTGGTGATATCTATGCACAGACAGGCGATATGGCTAAGGCTATTGAGTTCTGGCAGAAGGCCATTGATGGAGGTAACGACAGTGCTACGTTGAGAAAGAAGTTAAAACTAAAGAAATACGTCGTAGAATGAAGAAAACAAAGATATTACTTATAAGCATGACTGCCCTTCTCTTGGCAGCATGTGGTACTAAGAAGGCTGTGATTCAACAGAAGCCTGTGCAGGACACAAAGGTGACACAGCCAACAGTACCTGCCCCAAAGGATAACAAGATGCAGAGTGTTGTTACCATGCAGCGCATTACTGACAATGCACTCTACCAGAGGAACCTTGTTTCAAACCTAACTTTTACGCTCAATGATGGGCGTAAGGACATTACAGTACCGGGTATTCTGCGTATGCGTAGAGATGAGGTTATCCGCTTGCAGTTGCTCATCCCGATTCTTCGCAGTGAAGTGGGTCGCATCGAGTTTACCAAGGATTACGTTCTTTTCATCGACCGTATCCATAAACAATACGTAAAGGCAAGCTACGACGAGGTAGGGTTCTTGCGTGATAATGGTATCAACTTCTATTCGCTTCAATCGCTCTTCTGGAATCAAGTGTTTGCCCCTCGCCAGCAAAGGATGAGCGAGGCAGACTTGTCACAGTTTACTGTTGACGAGAGTAAAGCACAGGGGGAAGGTGTTATAACAGTAAGTCTTAAGGACGGAAAGATGGACTATAAGTGGTCTGTCAACCCTAAGAACAATCTTATTCAGCTTACTACAGTGACCTATAATAGTACTGCTCACGGCGCTTCAAAGCTCTCTTGGACCTATAATGACTTTAGAGCGTTTGGCTCAAAGCTGTTTCCTGCCGATCAGACTTTGACTATCAATACTCCAGCGATTGGTCAGAAGCCAGCAAAGACACTGAAAGCTAATTTCGTTCTTGATGGTTTTAGTGATGGTAGTGATTGGGAGACTTTAACCCAGCCATCAGATAAGTACACAAAAGTAAGCGTAGAGGATATCCTCGGCAAACTAATGAACTTCTAAATGAAACGTCTTTATTTACTATTTATATTAGCAACGATGTGTGTGCTGACAACCTCTGCTCAGCACACAAGAAGGCATTCACGCCATCGGAATACGGCTGTCGCTCAACCCGTTGAGACGAAATCTACTGTAAAAGAAAAAGGTAGACATGCTACTACGGCAGCAGATAATAAGCAGACAACAACCCCTGTGACTCCTTTACGAGGACGTAAGCCGACGGTGGAGAAAATACAGTATCAGGCTCCTGTTAGAGGTCGATCACATCAGCAAGTGACGGCTATACAACAACAGGGCAAGCTCCAACAGCAACATGGAAAGCAGCAACAGCAACATGGAAAGCCTTTACAACAACAGCAAATCAAGGGACAACAAGTTCTTGTAAAGGGTCAACAAGTTGCGCATGGGAAAGCTGCAGCACGCAATGCTATTGTTGGTAAGAAAGGAGCGAAGGGTCCTGCCTATGTGACGACGGCTGAGATTAAAGGATTGCAACAGCAGAATCAGAAGCTACAACAGGAGATATCCGCGCATGAAGAAGAGATGAAAGTGAAGCAGAAGGACGTTGATGACCGCTTGCAGAAGATTGTTAGGCTTGATACCGAAATCGGTCATCAGCAGAAAACGATTGACACTATAGCCACAGATATTAAAGGCTTAGATACGAATATCGGTATTCTGAAAGGTCAACTTGCCTCTCTTGAAGCACAGTTGAGCGAGCGTCGCGCACGTTTCATCCGTTCTATGCGTTACATGGCACGTCATCGTAGTATTCAAGACAAGCTGATGTTCGTCTTCTCAGCAAAGAACTTGACCCAGATGTATCGTCGTCTTCGCTTCGTACGTGAGTATGCTGCTTACCAGAGGGCGCAGGGCGAGCAGCTTAAAGTTAAGCAGTTGCAGGTGGACGAGAAGCATACTCAGTTGAAGAACGTACGTGTCAATAAGAGTAACCTTCTGTATAAAGACCGTCAGGTACATGCCCAGATGGAGCGTAAGCGTGTTGAACAGCAGGCTGTGGTGACCTCCCTACAGAACGACCAGAAGGTGTTGCAGGGTGTAATAGCACAACGTCGTCAGCAGCAACAAGCGTTGAATGCACAGATAGACCGCCTTATTCAGATTGAAATACAGAAGGCGCGCGAACGTGCCATAGCTGAGGCAAAGGCACAGGCTGCCGCTCGTGCCGCTGCAGCAAAGAAGCGTGCAGAGGAGTTAGCACGTAAGAAAGCCGCTGCAGAGGCCGCTGCTCGTGAGAATGCTCGGCGTATTGCTGAGGCGAAAGAACGTGAGGCAAAAGCCAAGGCTGCTGCTCGTGCTGCTGCTGAGGCTGCCGAGAAGGCTCGTCAGGAGGCTGCTGCTCGTGCCGCTGCTGCTCGTGCTGCGGCTGAAAAGGCACGTCAGGAAGCATTGCAGAAGGAACGTGCTGCCGCTCGTGAACGGGCTATTCGAAAGGTTGAGGAGCAGGAGGCTGCGGCTAAAGCGGCACAGGAAAAGGCCGAAGCACGTGCTGCCGCTGAGCAAGCTCGTGCCGACCAGATGGCTCGTGAGGCTGAGGCAAACCGTGTGGCAGCCGAACGCAAGGCCGATGCCGACCGTGCTCGTGCTGCTCGAGAGGCTGAGGCTGCAAGGGCCGCTGCCGCTGAAAACAATGATATGCTAAGCTCAGCTGACCGTGCGATAACGGGTAACTTCGCTAATAACCGTGGTCGATTACCAATGCCATTGTCGGGCCAGATAGTCAGTCACTTTGGTCAGTATAATGTGGCAGGTATGTCGAATATCCGCTTGAACAATGATGGTATCAATATCAAGGGTGCTCCTGGCAGTGCTGTTCGTAGTGTCTTTATGGGCGAGGTGAGCGGTGTCTTCATGGCAGGCGGTATGAGTGTCGTGATGATACGTCACGGTATTTACATCACTGTCTATGCTAACTTGGGTTCTGTAGGCGTCAGCAAGGGACAGAAGGTAGGTACAGGACAGACAATCGGAACGGTTGGTAGGACTGGTATACTCCAATTCCAGCTGCGTAAAGAGACTGCTAAACTGAATCCAGAGCAGTGGTTACGCTAACTAACTGTCGGTCTTCTATATTAATAAGGTGGGTTTGTTGAGATCTAATTGGCTGTAATCAGACAGGCTTTTTGTCGTCTTTCTTATCTCAATAGAACATCATAACTGAATTATCTTCATGATGAAAAATATTTCTCTTCATGAAGATAATTATTTTTTTTCATGATGAAAAATATTTTTCATCATGAAGATAATTCAGAGCCTTAGCTTTACTGTTGCGCAAGTGGTTGTTAAATAGATGATTACCAACGGAGAGAAATAAAAGCGAAAACGCCTTTGTGCGATGCTGTTCGTGATAGGCTCGATTGCAATCTGTCGGGATGTGTAAACCATCTAACGTACAATAGGTTACATGCTCAGCGTAGTCTCATTTTCTGCTAACAATCATCAAGCCACTTGCTAACCACGTATTGGGAAAGCGTCAGGCATCTATCGGCAAATTAATCATGGGAAACATTCTATCGAGTGACAACTCAATTACTGCGGATAATCAGCTCTGTTGATTATTAGTTGATGGTAGTGTAGGGCTTATTCTGTCCTATAAAGGAATATAATTGTCCTGTTATTCTAATTTTAGAGAGGGTGAAAGGAATAGGTAAAAATTATCATTTAATATCTAATTTATTTTTTGCTTTGCGGATAAATGTTTATATTTGCAGGAGATAAAGTATAATCGGCAATCCGTCTATAAGCTAATCTTGTAGATAGAGTATCTGCTGAAGGGATGAAGAAAAATAAGGAAAACAATGCAGACAATCAGTCATCTTTCTGTTCTTATACATGAACAAGCAAAAAAACACGGTACTAAAGCGGCCATTACCTTCCGTAACTTTGGTAGTTTGGAGTGGCGTTCAGTGTCATGGAATCAGTTCTCAATGCGCGTAAAGGAGGTTTCAAACGCTCTTTTGAACCTTGGGATGAAGCCTCAAGAGACGATTGCTGTGTTCTCACAGAACTGTATTCACCATCTTTATACAGAGTTTGGTGCATACGGAGTGCGGGTGATTAGTATTCCTTTCTACGCCACAAGTTCTGAACAACAGATACAATATATGATTCAAGATGCCAGTGTAAGGTTCCTGTTTGTTGGTGAGCAGGAGCAGTATGACAAGGCACGTCGCATCCAATCGCTTTGTCCTTCGCTCGAAAGAATTATTGTTTGACTCGAGTGTACGGCTTAGTCAGCACGACCCCAATTCTATTTACTTTGAAGATTTCCTAAAGTTAGGAGAAGGTTTCCCACGTGAAGTTGAGGTAGAAGATCGTTGGGGGCAGGCGAATGAAGCAGATATTTGTAATATACTCTATACAAGTGGTACCACAGGAGAGAGTAAAGGCGTGGTCTTAACATATAAGATGTATCATGCAGCTTTGCGTGCCAATGCGAAGAGTGTACCCTTGAATGACAAGGACCGCGTTATCAACTTCCTACCGTTCAGCCATGTCTTCGAGCGTGGATGGGCTTATCTGGCTCTCTCTCTTGGAGCTGAATTGATAGTAAACACCTATCCTAAGGAAATACAACAGAGTATGCGCGAGACACATCCGACGTGTATGGCAGCCGTACCTCGCTTCTGGGAGAAGGTTTATGTGGCCGTGAAGGAACGCATGGAGAACTCCAGTGTCGTTCAGCGCAAGCTGTTCTATCATGCTTTGAACGTAGGAAGGAAACGCAATATACAGTATATTGCACGTGGAAAGCGTGTTCCGTTGACGTTAGAGATGGAGTATAAGCTTGTTAATAAGACTGTGCTAAGTCTTGTTCGTAAGCAGTTAGGACTGGAGAACCCTCATATCTTCCCAACAGCGGGGGCTTACGTGTCACCTGAGGTGGAGGAGTTTGTGCATAGTGTTGGCATTAACATGATTGTTGGGTATGGACTGACAGAGAGTCTGGCAACCGTTACCTGCGATCATATTGGACAGCCATATACCGTAGGTTCTGTAGGTCGTCCAATCGAGGGTATCGATATCAAGATTAGCGAAGAAGGTGAGGTAATGCTGAAAGGACCTACGATTATGCCTGGATACTTCCGTCGTGAGACTTCTAATGCGGAGGCTTTTGATAAAGACGGATACTTCCATACGGGTGATGCGGGGTATATGAAAGATGGTGAGTTGTTCTTGAAAGAACGTATCAAAGACCTCTTCAAGACCTCAAATGGTAAATATGTAGCACCGCAGATGGTTGAGGGTATGCTATTAGTGGATAAGTTTATCGAACAAGTATCGGTCATAGCAGACCAGAGAAAGTTTGTGGCTGCATTGATAGTCCCTGAGTTCTCTGTGCTTGAAGAGTGGGCTAAGGAGAACCATATAACGTTCAAAGACCGTGAAGAGTTATGCCAGAACAAGCGTGTTAACGAAATGATGCGTGAGCGTATAGAGACTTTACAACAGCGCTTGGCGTCATACGAGCAGATTAAACGGTTCACGCTCCTCCCTCATCATTTCTCTATGGAGAACGGAGAGTTGACCAATACGCTGAAGCTAAGGCGCTCTGTTGTAAACCGTCGCTACCATGATGTGATTGAAAAGATGTACGAAGAGTAGGGAAGTAAATGAGTTGATGGGTTGACGAGTTGATGGGTTGACAGGTTGATGGGTTAATTGTTAAGATGAATTAGGCAGTGTTTTGCTTACTTTACGAGCCTTACGAGCCTTACGAGCGTCACTAGTCTTACTAGTTCTACAAGTATTGCTAGTCCTGCTAAACTTATTAGTTTTGCCAGCTCCCTAAGCCTCTAACAACGATAAAAGAATAAAGATGATAACAGCAGACCAGCTTAAAGATATACAAGAACGCACTGAAGCGTTGCACCGTTATCTTGATATTGATAAGAAGAGAATAGAGTTTGAGGAGGAACAACTCCGTACACAAGCACCTGACTTTTGGGATGATCCAAGCAGAGCACAGGTGCAGATGAAGAAAGTAAAGGATATTGAGAAGTGGGTGAAAGACTATGATAAGGTGCGGGCGTTGGCTGATGAGGTGCAATTAGCATACGATTTCTATAAGGATGAACTTGTGTCTGAAGAGGAGGTTGACGCTGCCTACGATAAAGCACTTCGGTTAATTGAGAGCTTAGAGTTAAAGAACATGCTTCGACAAGAGGAAGATCCGATGGAGTGTGTGATGAAGATTAACTCGGGAGCAGGCGGTACGGAGAGTCAAGACTGGGCTTCTATGCTGATGCGTATGTATATGCGTTGGGGCGAGGCACAGGGTTATAAGGTGACTATCTCTGATATTCAAGAGGGCGATGAGGCTGGTATTAAGAGCGTGACAATGAAGTTCGAGGGTGGAGAATACGCCTACGGATACCTGAAAAGTGAGAATGGTGTACACCGATTGGTGCGTGTTAGTCCCTTTAATGCCCAAGGTAAGCGTATGACAAGCTTTGCCAGCGTGTTTGTAACACCGTTGGTTGATGACACAATCGAGGTCTTTGTCGACCCAGCTCGCGTCAGTTGGGATACTTTCCGGTCGAGTGGTGCGGGTGGACAGAACGTCAACAAGGTGGAGTCGGGAGTCCGTTTACGCTATCAATATGAGGACCCTGACACAGGAGAACAGGAAGAGATCCTTATCGAAAATACCGAGACTCGCGACCAACCAAAGAACCGTGCGAAGGCTATGCAGCTTTGAAGTCACAGTTATACGACCGTGCTATGAAGAAGAGGATGGAGGAGCAGGCTAAAATAGAGGCTGGTAAGAAGAAGATAGAATGGGGAAGTCAGATAAGGAGTTACGTCTTTGATGACCGACGTGTTAAAGATCACCGCACGAACTATCAGACCTCTGATGTCGACGGGGTGATGAATGGTAAGATAGACGACTTCATTAAGGCTTATTTGATGGAGTTCCCTGTGGAGGAGTAATTGCTCCTCTTTGATTTAAACAGAATGATTTAATAACCTTTTTAAGTAATATAACTATGAGTGAAAGAAGTAAATATAATCGCAAAGAGCGTGAACTTAAACAAGAGAAGTATGCTAACCGTGTTATTGGATGGCTTGCATTGATATTGGTAGCCTTAGGTGTTTTGACCATTGTCATTGCTTCCTATATGTCTTAAAGGCATAGATAGGCAATGAGACGACGAACACATCTATAATATAAGACGGTAGATACTTATCATAACAACGGTTCTTATGAGTGGATTAGAGATTGAAAGGAAGTTCTTAGTACGTAAAGATAGGGATTGGAAAAGGCTTGCCAGTAGTTGTAGTCATATACAACAAGGATATTTCGCAGCCGTTAACACCGTCCGTGTACGTATCCGAGACGATAAAGGATACCTAACGATTAAAGGTCCATCAAGCAATGGTGGCTTGTCACGTTACGAGTTTGAGAAAGTGATTTCACTTGAGGAAGCACAACAGTTAATGCTGTTGTGTGAGCCTGGAGTTATTGACAAGCACCGTTACCTTGTCCCTTTTGAGGGTCACACCTTCGAGATTGACGAGTTTCATGGGGACAATGAAGGACTCGTGTTAGCCGAGGTTGAGTTAGGAAGTGAGGGTGAAGCCTTTGCAAAGCCAGACTTCCTTGGCTTAGAGGTAACGGGCGATCGTCATTTCTATAACTCCCAGATGCGTCGCAACCCATTCAAGCTTTGGTGCGATATCGTACCAGAAGAATACCGATGATGAGGGCTATTGTGGAGCCTAAGGAGTCTGCAAAGAAGTCAAGCCATTCGCCACTTCGATTGCCATTCGTGCAGTAAGACTGAAGAATCTCTATGAGTCCACCCATCAAAAGAGGTACAAGCCAGACCCAGCCAACAATGAAGGAGGGGCTTGGATGCTTGGTTGTGCGTATGTATTCAAGGCATATACTTAGCCCTAAGACCAAGTAGATGACACTATGTGTCCACTTATCAATAAATCTAATATCGTTCAGTGGCGTTTCTGGAATAGGTATAAAGCATAACACCCAAGTAGCAATAACGATGATGCAACTACATGGATACTTTGTGAGAATATGATGTAATAAATGCATAATTAACTTTGAATTTGATACAAAGGTAGATATTTTTTCGTATATTTGCACATGTATTCAAGTTAAATCTATATGGGTGAACATAAAAGAGCAAAGTTCGGAAGCAAGCTTGGGATGATTCTTGCCACAGCAGGAGGAGCTGTTGGTTTAGGGAATGTATGGCGTTTCCCATACATGACAGGTCAGAATGGTGGTGCAGCCTTCATTCTTATTTATATTGGTTGTATCTTGTTATTAGGCTTACCGTGTATGATAAGCGAGTTTATCATTGGTCGTCATGCTGCTTCTAATACGGCCCGTGCCTACACAAAAGTGTCTAATGGCACTGCTTGGAAGTGGGTGGGTTACTTGGGAGTGCTCACTGGCTTCTTGATTACAGGCTATTATGCCGTGGTGTCAGGATGGTGTTTGCAATACGGTTTTGCCTCTGTGATGAATCATTTACACGGTTCACCAGCTTATTTCCAATCCTATTTTTCAGACTTCTCCACCAATCCTTGGAAGCCAATCTTATGGACAGCTGCTATTCTGTTCTTCACCCACTACATTATTATTCATGGTGTTAGGAACGGTATCGAACGTGCTTCAAAGATTATGATGCCTGCCCTCTTCGTGTTGTTAGTTGCTATTGTCATTGCTTCTTGCCTTCTTCCAGGGGCAAACAAAGGTGTGGAATTTCTGTTGAAGCCAGACTTTAGTAAGGTAACAGGTGATGTTTTCCTTGGTGCGTTAGGTCAGTCTTTCTATTCGATGAGCATTGCTATGGGTTGTATCTGTACTTACGCCTCTTATTATAGCCGTCATACGAACCTCTTAAACTCAGCTGTTCAGATTGGATTGATTGATACCATCGTGGCTATTCTTGCTGGTTTGATGATCTTCCCAGCAGCTTTTTCGGTAGGAATCAACCCTGACAGTGGTCCTTCTCTTATCTTTATCACCTTGCCAAACGTCTTCGAACAGGCCTTCTCAAGTATGCCTATCATCGGTTATGTTATCTCGTTCGCATTCTATCTACTCCTTTCTATGGCTGCTTTGACGTCGTTAATCTCCTTACACGAGGTGAGTACGGCCTTCTTCCAAGAGGAGTTACACATCAGCCGACCACGTGCTGCAATGATTGTTACGGTGGGTTGTTTGCTGATAGGGGCTGTTTGTTCTTTGTCATTAGGCGACTGGAACTTCTTGAAGATAGCTGGTGTCGACCTCTTCGACGTCTTCGACTTTGTCACAGGACAGATATTCTTGCCTGTAGGCGGACTCCTTACCTGTCTTTTCATAGGGTGGTATGTACCGAAGAAATTGGTGAAAGACGAGTTTACTAACTGGGGAACGATACGTGGAACCTTCTTTGGAGTGTATTACTTCCTCATTCGCTTCGTATGTCCATTGGCTATTTTGGCCATCTTCCTACATCAGTTAGGAGTCTTCTAAACGAATAGATACACACGTCCCTCCCTCCTCTTCTTATCAAAAGAACGATGTCTTGTTGTGCTATCAAGTAGAGTCTTTGGACGAAGAGGAGGGAGGAAAGAGTTGAAAAGATATTCCACAATCTTCTACTCTCTACTACCTAAAATCTTAAATCAGTACTTAATAATTACATGACTATCCTCAACCCTTCAGAAGCGTATGCTCTCGAGGGATTATAGGGACTTAAACCTTACAACCAATGAACCTCAAATCTATATTCTATCTCCATCGTTCTGACCGTAAAGTAATCTTCCTGTTGTTACTATTCGTTGCTGGATGTGTTGGTATAATACTCCTTGTTGGCAACCAGACGAAGACGACGTCGGATGTTAAGAACGATAGTCTTTCACATCAGAAATCAGTATCCTTTGCCCATAAAGCACCGCTTCCTGAAGTGGTGACAGCAGAAGGTAACCACCTCTTCACCTTTGATCCGAACACAGCCACGGCCGAACAGTTGCAACAGTTAGGCTTGGCTCCTTATCAAGTGCGTAACATCATGAAGTATCGTGCTAAAGGAGGAGTGTATCGTTCACCGATGGACTTTGCCAGAGTCTACGGTCTTACACGTAAGCAATATCGTACTTTAGAACCTTATATAACGATAGGCGACGATTATCAACCTGCCTCAACACTGGCCTCTGTACAAGCTTATATAGCCCAGAAAGAAGCCAATAAGCAGGCAGCCCATGCCGCTTACGAAGCTTATAAGGCTCAAAATACGTATCAACCCTACAAAGGTTACGAGCGTGACACGCTCCGTTATCCTGTGAAACTGAGAGCAGGAGAACACGTCAACCTCGTTACTGCGGATACAACACAGCTAAAGAAGATACCAGGGATAGGGTCGGGATGGGCACGAGCCATCCTCAATTATGGTAAACGATTAGGTGGATATGTTGCCGTGGGACAGTTACAAGAGATTGAGGGGTTCCCAGAAGAGACCCTACCTTACTTCTCTATCGCCAATCCAAAGACTGAGAAAATAAACCTAAATACGGCAAGTCTTTCACAACTTAGGCGTCATCCTTATATGAACTTCTATCGTGCAAAGGCAGTCTGCGACTATCGGCGGCTAAAGGGAAAACTCACAACTCTATCACAACTCCACCTGTTAAAGGAATTTACCCCAGATGTTATCGAACGCCTACGTCCCTATGTTGAGTTCTAAATAGGTGCTTTTATATAGCATATATACATGATTTTAAGAATGTTATAACATCATATAAGGTTAGAAACGAGTGATTATAAAGGTCAAAAAGAAAGTCTTCATAGTCTTATGAAACGTTCATTCTGTTCTTAAAACACCATCCGCATCGAATTTTTTTCATGAAAATAAATATTTATTGTCATGAAAAAAAATATTTATTTACGTGAGAAAAAATCTTTCTTGTCATGAAAATAATTCGGTCAGAATGGTTGGGAGGTGGTTTGCGAAGCGATTACAGAATGAGAAAAGACGGTTTCTAAGAACCGTCTTGATAGTGTTCTCTCATCTATAAAACCTACCTTAAATCGCAAGATAAGCATTAAAAAAGACATACAATACTTTGCATTGTCTTTCATTTAGATTACCTTTGCAGTAAGAAAAACTAATGGCAATGGACATACAGGAGATATACAAGATTTACCAAGAGCATCCCGTCGTTACTACTGATAGTCGTAACTGTCCTGAAGGAAGTATCTTCGTGGCATTGAAGGGAGCTTCATTCGATGGTAATAAGTTTGCGGAAACAGCCTTAGAAAAGGGCTGTAGCTATGCTATCGTTGATGAAAAAGAGTACGCAAAGGCTGGTGATGAACGCTTCATCCTTGTCGACGATGCCCTAATCACCTATAAGGAGTTGGCGCGCGAACATCGTCGTCAGTTCTCAATCCCTGTGATTGGTATTACAGGAACTAATGGTAAGACAACGAGTAAAGAGCTTATCTCAGCCGTGTTAGCCGAGAAATTCAATGTACACCATACGGAGGCAAATTATAATAACGACGTTGGCGTGCCACGTACCTTACTTGGTATTCGTCCTGAACATGAGATAGCTGTCATCGAGATGGGTGCCTCTCACCCTGGAGATATCGAGAAACTCGTTACTTACGTAGAGCCAACTTGTGGTTTGATAACCAATGTTGGACGTGCTCACCTGCAGGGCTTCGGTAGTTTTGAAGGTGTGAAGAAGACGAAGGGCGAACTCTATGATTTCCTTAAAGCCCATGATGGATTGCTCTTCCTCAATGAGAGTAACCCCGACCTGACGGCGATGGCAGAGCAACGAGAGTTCGAGCGTGTTATTACATACGGGCAGGATGAGACGGCAGACGTGCAGGGCTATGTTGTTAATTGTGCTCCTTTCTTACATTTCGAATGGCAGTCATCAAGTCTGAATACCCATCAGCCTGCTCCTACCATCTATGATGTGCAAACCCATCTGATAGGTTCTTACAACTTAGATAATATGTTGGCGGCCATAGCTATTGGTCTTCACTTTGGCGTAACACCACAACAAATCAACAACGCATTGGAGAGTTACATCCCTCATAACAATCGCTCACAGCTGACAGAGACTGCCCATAACAAGCTAATCGTGGACGCTTATAACGCTAACCCATCCAGTATGGCTGCTGCGATAGACAATTTCCAACTGATGGAGGTGGATAATAAGATGGCTATTCTTGGTGATATGCGTGAGTTGGGAGATGCTTCTGCAGTCGAACACCAGAAGGTTGTTGACTTATTGAAGGCTACTGATATCCGTAACGTATGGCTTGTTGGTGAGGAGTTTGGTAAGACACAGACTGCTTTCCGTAAGTTCCATGATGTCGAGGAGGTCAAGGCTGAGATTGCTTCTCACCGTCCAGAAGACCATTATATCTTGATAAAAGGAAGTAATGGAATCCGTCTTTTTGAATTGACAGACTTGTTATAACGGGTTGTAAAAAGGGCGAGATTGTTTGCATTAGTTGCAGAAAAATACTTATCTTTGCACTTGCTTATCATAGCAATCGGGATGTAGCGCAGTTGGTAGCGCACTACGTTCGGGACGTAGGGGTCGCCAGTTCGACTCTGGTCATCCCGACTGGAAAAGGGAAGAAACCGTGTGGTTTCTTCCCTTTTTGGGTTTTATAGGGCTTATAAGGCTTATTAGCCTAATTAGGCCTATAAGCCTTATTAACTATCATTCCCTTAGTCTTTCCCTGCAATCCTCAAGGATAGCTAACAACTCAGCCATCTTTGTTGTGCGAAGCATGGCTATACGCGTCTGCTTAAAGTCTGGTATTCCTTTGAAGATAGGCGATGATGCTAAGTGTCTACGGGTGTGAAGAATACCGCGATGTTCGTCAATACGCTCCACATTGATACGTAACATCTCCTCAAGAATGTCAATCTTCTCGTCTATTGTCAACTGTTTCTCTCCTTGATAGAAGAGCCACGGACAACCAAAGGTAGCACGCCCAATCATCACTGCGTCTACCCCGTAACGGTCGAAGCGTTCGTTTGCTTGTTCGATACTCGTCACGTCGCCGTTGCCAATGATGGGTATATGAATACGTGGATTGTTCTTTACTTCACCAATGAGGGTCCAATCTGCCTCGCCAGTGTACATCTGTGAACGTGTGCGACCATGGATGGTTAATGCCTGAATACCGCAGTCTTGTAGTTGTTCTGCCAGTTCTGTTATAATAAGGTTGTCGTTATCCCAACCCAAGCGGGTCTTGACTGTGACAGGTGTCTTGACTGCTTTCACAACCTCTCGAGTGATGTCAAGCAGCAAGGGGGTATTCTTCAGCATACCAGAACCAGCCCCCTTGTTAGCAACCTTCTTAACGGGACAACCGAAGTTAATGTCTATTACGTCTGGTCTTACCTGTTCAACGATCTTTGCGGCTTCAACCATTGAAGCCACGTCCCTGCCATATATCTGTATTCCTACAGGTCGTTCGCTATCATCAATGACTATCTTTGCAAGGGTCGACTTGATGTTTCTGATTACAGCATCAGCCGAAACGAACTCCGTGTAGACCATAGCTGCACCGAAGCGCTTGCACATCTTGCGAAAACCTATGTCTGTTACGTCCTCCATAGGGGCTAAGAATAGAGGGCGTTCTCCTAAGTCTATTGTTCCTATTTTCATACTGCAAAGGTAAGGAAAAGGCTTTGAATAGTAAAAAGGTAGGGTAGTAAAAAAGCGAAAGGAGGATGAAAAGGGTCACTTCTCTCTGTTGGGTAGGGGATAAGAAAGCCTTGATAAGAGGGTAGTCTATGGTTGTTGGGAAGGATATATATTCTTAATTTTTTTCTTGAGAAGGCCATCTTTGCAACCAAGTTGCAAAAGTTAATCTTTATCTTTGCGGCAGAATATTAATCCAGTAACAGGTTTTAAGTTATGAATAAGAAACTATTAAGAATCATTCTCACGGTTGTTCTCCTCGTAGGAGCATGGCTGGTAGAGCATTTCGCAGCACTCCCAATGTGGCAGTTGTTGCTTGTTTATCTGGTACCATATCTGGTTATCGGTTATGATGTACTTGGAGAAGCTGTTGAAGGAATCATGGAAGGCGACCCATTCGACGAAGATTTCCTCATGAGTCTTGCGACAATTGGAGCATTGCTCATCGGTTTCCTACCTGGTGCTGAACCCCAGTTTATTGAAGGAGTCTTCGTTATGTTGTTCTTTCAAGTGGGCGAACTCTTTGAACATTATGCGGAGGATAGGGCCCGTAAGTCTATCTCCGACCTGATGGACATCCGTCCTGACGTTGCTTATGTAGAGCGAAATGGAAGCGTAGAGAGGGTCAGTCCTGACGTAGTAAATATCGGTGAAACATTGATTATAAAGCCGGGAGAGAAGATACCATTGGACGGTACGATTCTTGAAGGGACCTCGAGTCTAAACACAGTGGCGTTGACAGGCGAGAGTCTACCACGTGATGTGAGCGAGGGGATGGAGGTTATCTCTGGTTGTGTCAATCTTTCGGGGGTGTTGAAGGTACGAGTGGACAAGCCATTTAGCGAGTCTACGGCAGCTAAGATTATCCAACTTGTAGAGAAGGCGAGTGAGAATAAGTCGCACAGTGAGTCGTTTATCCGTCGATTTGCACGTGTTTACACTCCGATAGTAGTAATTTCTGCCCTTGCATTGGCCATTATCCCACCTTTCTTCTACGACAGTTATGCTACGGCCTTAGGTGTTTGGCTATATCGGGCATTGACCTTCTTGGTCGTAAGTTGCCCATGTGCCTTAGTGATATCTATCCCATTAACCTTCTTCTCTGGTATCGGAGGAGCTTCACACAGGGGTATTCTTATTAAGGGAGGAAACTATATGGATGCTTTGGCAAGGCTCTCCACGGTGATGTTCGATAAGACAGGAACATTAACACAAGGCTCTTTCGCTGTTGAGGCTGTCCATCCAGAGACCTTATCAGAGCATGAATTGCTCCACTTGGCAGCTCATGTCGAACGTTACTCTACCCATCCTATTGCCCTTGCACTTCGTCAGGCTTATAAGAATGAGGCTGATAGTTGTAAGGTGGAGGATATAAAAGAGACGGCAGGACAGGGTATTACGGCTTCTATCAATGGTAAGACAGTGAGCGTAGGTAACGTTCGTTTGATGACAACACTTGGTATCACACCCCCTGTTTGTGAGCGTTGTGCGCATCAGACAGGAACAGTTGTTCACGTAGCTGTCAATGGTGAGTATGCTGGACACATAGTTATTTCCGACCAGTTAAAGGACGATTCGATAGCAGCTATCGATAGTTTGAAGCAGTTAGGAGTACGAAAGACGGTGATGCTGACTGGCGACAAAGAGGAAGTTGCAAGGCAGATAGCCGAAGAGACAAAGGTCACGGAGTATCATGCCGACCTCCTTCCTGCCGACAAGGTAGACTATATCACACGTTTTATCACAGCTAAGAAGGAGGGCGAAACGATAGCTTTTGTTGGCGATGGCATCAATGATGCGCCTGTACTGGCACGTGCTGATGTAGGCATTGCGATGGGTGCTTTGGGCAGTGATGCCGCTATCGAGGCTGCTGATGTTATCTTGATGGATGATAAACTATCGAAGATAGCACTTGCTATTAAGCTTTCTCGACGTACAATCTTTATAGCGAAAGAGAACGCATGGTTTGCTATCGGCATTAAAGTAGCAGTCCTTCTCCTTGCAACCTTTGGGTTGGCAAGCATGGGATTAGCCGTCTTTGCTGATGTTGGCGTTATGGTTCTTGCTGTTCTCAATGCGATGCGAGCACGATAGAACGGTCTCTCCTCCGAATTATTTTCATGAAAAGAAATATTTATTATCATGAAAAAAAATATTTCTTTTCATGAAAATAATTCGTTTTGTTCGTGAAGAAAAATCGAGAAAGGTTGTTTCTTCACTATAGTTTCCCTTCTTCTCGATAGGAGAAATAGCCTCCATCGGTAAGCACAACATGGTCGGCAAAGTGAATGTGAAGCAATTCGCAGGCCTTTTGTATGCGTGATGTAAGGAGGTCATCATCACGACTTGGAGTGGTGTTGCCGCTTGGATGATTATGACAAAAGACTAAAATAGTTGTGTTTTTCAATAGAACTTCCTTCATCATCAGACGTATGTCGACAGGAGCCATAGTAAGTCCACCCACGGAGATGCGCTTCGCTTCGATGAGTCGAAAGTTCTGTTTCATCATTAAAACCCACGCTTCTTCGATGTCAAGGTCCTGTATTGTGGTGTGCATGAACTGATAGATACCATCAGCACTATTGAGTATTGGCGCCTCTTCTACGGTAGCCTTTGTCGTCTTTTGCCCAGTTCGCAGGCAGCAAGGATGGTGATAGCCTTTGCAGGACCTATCCCTTTGTATTGTTCTAAGTCGTGCAGAGACAGTTTACCAAGGCTGTTCAGGTTGTTCTTACAATCGTTGAGAATACGCTTCATGAGGTCTACGGCACTCTCTTTCGGGGTACCAGAGCCAATCAGTATGGCAAGTAGTTCGGCATCACTTAGCGCATTTGCGCCCAATCTCTCAAGTTTTTCACGTGGGCGGTCGGCCTCCGCCCAGTGAGTAATAGATAAGGTTTTTTGTTCAGAAGGCATTATATTAAGTTATCATTAGGATTTACTTGTAGAAGTTCTTCTCGTATGCAGAGAACTCATCCATGCCACATACGCAGCGTTTCCACCATGCACTGATGAAACCACAACCATAGCCTGTGAGCTGAATGAAGGCTGCAGCGATACTAAGGAGTCCTATCTTTAGACTGTTGTTTTGCATGGTTGAATCCACGCAGATGATGATGCTGTAAAGTAATAACGGTATCAACCCTATCATGACGAGGAGACTACCAATGATGTTGAGTATCGGTATGCAGAGAAGGAAGAGTCCGGAGAGGATTAATAAGAGCAGACAAGCAGTGCCAACAGTGAATACCATTGGTAGCAGATGGACAAGTTTCAGAGAGTCGGGATACTTCTTATAGAGGTTGATTCGGGCTATACCAGAATTATAAACCTGCTTCCAGAACTTGCGGAAGTCCGTTCGCCGCTTGTGCCACACCCATGCTTTAGGGAACAGACGACAGCGTTTGCCGGCCTTGAAGATACGGATAGAGAAATCAATGTCTTCTCCAAAGCGCATCTTAGAGAACCCACCTAACTCCTGATAGACGTCACGTCGGATGCCCATATTGAATGAACGAGGATAGAACTTGTCAAGTTTCTTCTTGCCACCACGTATTCCTCCCGTTGTGAAAAACGATGTCATTGAATAAGAGATGGCCTTTTGTGTATCGGTGAAGGACTCATGTGCGCAGTCAGGACCACCAAAAGCGTCGGCAGGTTCACGGTTCAGTTCCTCGCTAACAGCACGAATATAACCCTTGGGAAGTACAACATCGGAGTCAAGAATCAGTAGATAGTCCCCCTTGGCACGCTCAGCACCATAGTTGCGGCTCTGTCCTGGACCTGAGTTATCTTTGTAGTAATAGTGCAGGTCGAGCCTGTCGGCATACTTGTCGCACACCTTCTTACACGGAACTTGTGAGCCATCTTCAACGATGATGACCTCGAAATCCTTCTCTTCCTGGCTGAGCAGGCTCTCTAATAGTTCGTCAACCTCATCCGGACGGTTGAAGACTGGGACAATAATACTGTACTTCATAATATTGCAAAGATACTATTTTGTTCGTGAATGACAAGTAATTTGAAAGATTATTCTTCCTAAATAATGGTCTTTCTATTAAACGGTAAGATTTGACAGGAGGCTTGTTTGTTAGCTATGATACGATGAGAAAGCCCATTTTTCACCCTCAAATAATTGTTAATCTTCTGTTAAACGAGTGCTTCACCTTTACTCATTGATTTATTTTAACTATATTTGTACGATACTATTCTTGGGTGATAAAGCATGCAAAACAGCTGCTGATGGCCCCCGTGAAGAGGCATTGATGAAGGGAGGGAGAGACAGGTGAAACTTTGCTTTCAGCTATCTTCTAACGGAGAAGGTAGAATTCATGCTCTCTATTGGTGCTCTTCACAAGGATAGACATTGGTGTAAAAGCGTTAGAAGGAGGGGGTAGAACCACTCTGAATAGACGTTTTCAGCATAGAAAAAGAATATAAAACAGAAACTTATTAATTATTAGAATTATGAAAATACCATCAGAGTTTGACCCTATTCGTCCGTTCGAACCGGAGGAGCTACCCGCAGCATACGAGCGAATCCTTGCTGATAAGCAGTTTCAGCAAGTGTTGGCTTATCTCTACCCTGATGTTCCAATAGAGGCGATAAAGCAGAAGATGTATGCTTGCAAGACAAATTTTGAATTTCAAAAGGTTTTCTGTTATACCTTCCTTCAGCGTCTTGTTACTGAGCTTAGTTTAGGTTGTTGCATGGATGCAGCGAATATTAACACGAGGAAACGCTATACCTTTGTTAGCAACCATCGTGACATTGTGCTCGACTCTGCCTTTCTTGACAAACTGCTTATTGATGTGGGCTTTGCTACGACATGCGAGATTGCTATCGGTGATAATCTCCTTTCATTAGACTGGGTGCGTGATTTGGTACGTATCAACAAGTCGTTTACTGTAGAGCGTGCCCTTCATTCGGTTGAAATGCTGCGTGCAAGCAAGCGTATGTCAGAGTATATTCATTTCGCTGTAAGGGAGAAGAACGAGAATGTATGGATTGCACAACGACAGGGAAGAGCAAAGAATTCGAACGACCTCACCCAACCTGCTATCTTAAAGATGATGGCTATGGGAGGGGGAAGGAACCGTTATAGAGCGTCTTAAACAGCTACATATTGTTCCGTTATCTATCTCCTACGAGTACGACCCATGCGATTACCTTAAAGCACGTGAGTATCAGTTGCGACGCGATCTACCTTATTGGAAGAAGACGGCAGAGGACGATCTTGAGAGTATGTTGGTAGGTATAAAAGGCTACAAAGGCCATATATTCTATAAGTGTGCGCCTTGCATTGATGATTGGCTCGATACTGTTGATGAGGAGTTACCAAAGAATAAACTCTTCGATACGATAGCTGCGCATATTGATCATGAGATACACAGCAATTACCGACTCTATCCAATCAACTACGTGGCACTGGATATGATTCAAGACTCACGTGTTTATGAAGAGTATTACACTGCAGAAGATTATCAGAACTTTGAGGCTTACCTCGAAGGACAGATTGAAAAGGTTAAGATAGACAACCGTGATGATAAGTTCCTACGTACCTGTCTGTTGACACAGTATGCTTATCCTGCAAAGAATTACATTGCTGCATCGTCAGAGAATGGGCGTTTGAAATCATTGTTGAGTCGTCTCACATTCTTAAAATAGTATTCTGTGGAAAGGTTCAGACAGACAGCTTACAGCGTGTTGACTATGGTGGCGGCGCTTGTGTCGCTACTTGTAGTCTCTGCTTGTGAGCATGATTTCTATGAGACAGGCGACAGTGAGCTATCTTATCTGCATACTGACTTCGTTGAAGCACGGACAAACGAACTGGGAGCGTTCGTCTCTGCAAAGACTGACGATGGTGAGGAACTTACGTTAAGTCCTGCTGTAAAGAGCAGTGGGCTACAAGACCTGATACTACTTACCGTGCTCTGTTATATTATGATAGGGTGGAGAAGGGCGTTACAACGTCTTTTGCCTTAAATCCTGTCTTGGTTCTTCGTCCTCATCTGACGTTTGATTTAGCCTCCGTTCGTACTGATCCACTTGGTTTTGAGAGCCTATGGATGAGTAAGAATCGTAAGTATCTTAATCTAACACTTGTGTTGAAGAGTGGACAGACAGATGATAAAAAGGCTATACAGTCGTTGGCACTTGTCTGCGACTCCATTAGGAAGCAGGCTTCTGGGGGTCGGAAGTTCTATCTCCGATTGTGCCATAGCCAGAACAGAGTACCTGAATACTATAGTAAACGAGTCTATACAAGTATTCCGTTAACGGGGCTTACTCCTAATGATGTCCTTTGCCTTGATATTAATACATATAAAGGGGTAGTAAGAAAAGAGGTTGTTTACTAAGTTCGTAAATAAGCTTTTCTTTTAATGTCATGGACGTTTAGGAATAAAATAGGTCCATGTGTGATTTCAACATAAATCTTAGTATAAAATAAGAGAGGTGACTTCTGTAAGGGAAGCCACCTCTCTGTCTTTTGAACAATAGTAGGTTAAAGAGACCGTTTACATGCTATGTGCGGTAAGGAAAGCCTATCCTTAGCTTTCTAATCGGCACATCTTATAACCAACCTAATCGTATAGAGTATTTTATTTCAGCTTTGCCTCAAGGTTCTTCAACATATCAACAGTCATGGACTCAAGGTCGTACTGTGGTTTCCAATCCCATTCAGCACGTGCACAACTATCGTCGAGACTGTCTGGCCAACTGTCAGCAATACCCTGTTTGAGCATGTCTACGTCGTATTCCATCTCAAAGTTAGGCTTGTGACGTTTGATGGCTTGGAAGATTTCATCGGGGTCGAAGCTCATAGAAGCTATGTTGAAACCATTACGATGGACCAGACGTGTTGGGTCAGCCTCCATCAATGAGATAGCAGCATGTAGACCATCTGGCATGTACATCATGTCCATCAAGGTTCCTTTCTTTATAGGACACACGAATTTCTCACCACGTACTGCGGAGTAATAGATGTCTACTGCATAGTCAGTAGTACCACCACCTGGAGGTGTTACGTAGGAGATTAATCCTGGGAAACGTACTGAACGTGTGTCGACACCATATTTCTTAAAGTAGTAGTCGCTGAGCAACTCTGTGGTAACCTTTGACACTCCGTAGATGGTGCAAGGGCGCTGAACAGTGTCCTGTGGCGTCTGTACGTGTGGTGTACTTGGACCAAACGAACCAATGGAACTTGGAGTAAAGACAGCACAGTTGTTCTCTCGTGCTACTTCCAAGATGTTCCACAGACCGTCAATACCAATTTTCCATGCCAGTTGTGGTTTCTTCTCTGCTACTACAGATAGTAATGCAGCAAGGTTGTAGATGGTGTCAACGTTGTATTTCTTTACAATATTGGCAATCATCTCAGGGTTAGTAACGTCGGCTTCAGCTGATGGGCCGCTTTCTTTCAGTTCACCTTTAGGTTCTGCTCCTTTAATGTAACCAGCAACAATGCTGTCGTTTCCATAACGTTTTCTAAGTTCTCTGGTAAGCTCTGAGCCGATTTGCCCTGTAGAGCCTATGACCAATACATTTTTCATAAATATTGTTAAGCTTATTATAACTGGGTGCAAAGTAAGCATATTTTTTGTTGATTACACCACTATTAGGTATTAAAATTATTAAAAATTTGAGTTGTCACGTAAAAAAAAACTCCTTAACGGCCTTTTTCTCGTTTTTTATCAGTTACTTTGCTAACTATTAAATAAAATCTAATGTTATGTACGGTAAGATGAAGGAACATCTCAGTAACGCACTTGCTGAGATTAAAGAAGCAGGACTTTACAAGGAGGAAAGAATCATTGAGAGTCCTCAGAGTGCGGCAATAGAGGTTAAAGGTAAAGAGGTATTGAACTTCTGTGCTAACAACTATCTTGGTCTTTCTAATCATCCAAGGCTGATTGAAGGTGCTAAGAAGATGATGGATAAACGCGGATTTGGAATGTCCTCTGTTCGTTTTATCTGTGGAACGCAGGACAGCCACAAGGAGCTTGAGGCGGCTATCTCCGACTACTTCAAGACAGAAGATACTATTCTTTATGCTGCTTGCTTTGATGCTAATGGTGGAGTCTTCGAACCATTGCTCACCGATCAGGATGCTATTATCTCCGATGCCCTCAACCACGCCTCTATTATTGATGGTGTACGTCTTTGTAAGGCGAAGCGTTATCGTTATGCAAATGCCGACATGGCCGACCTTGAGCGTTGTTTACAAGAGGCACAGGAACAGCGTTTCCGTATCATCGTAACGGATGGTGTGTTCTCAATGGATGGTAATGTTGCTCCAGTTGATAAGATTTGCGACCTCGCAGAGAAGTATGATGCACTCGTGATGGTCGATGAGTCTCACTCAGCAGGTGTCGTTGGTGCGACAGGTCATGGTGTTAGTGAGCTCTGCAAGACATACGATCGTGTGGACATCTACACGGGTACACTTGGTAAAGCCTTTGGTGGTGCACTTGGAGGATTTACTACTGGTCGCAAGGAAATCATTGACATGCTTCGTCAACGCAGTCGTCCATACCTCTTCTCTAACTCTCTTGCACCTTGTATCATTGGTGCCAGTCTTGAAGTATTCAAGATGTTAAAGGAGAGTAATGAGCTTCATGATAAGCTTGTAGAGAATGTTAACTACTTTAGAGACAAGATGATGTCTGCTGGTTTTGACATCAAACCAACTCAGAGTGCCATCTGTGCTGTAATGCTTTATGACGCTAAGTTGTCTCAAGTTTACGCTGCTAAGCTCCTTGAGGAGGGAATTTATGTAACTGGCTTCTATTATCCAGTAGTGCCAAAGGGCGAGGCTCGTATCCGTGTTCAGCTCTCTGCTGGTCATAATCGTGAGCAACTTGACAAGTGTATCAACGCTTTCATCAAGATTGGTAAGGAACTTGGTGTATTGAAATAGAATTTGTAAGCACTGCCAAGAACGGCCATTATCGCAGCTTGGCAGGCTCTACACATATAAACTAAAGGCTGAACTCCATGATAGGAATTCAGCCTTTTATCTATTCTCAACCTTATATCAGAAACGTGTTGTATATATAAAGAAGGTGTCACAATACTGTTACACACGCCTAATACGATGTGACAGCTTATCGGATAACGCTCGTATAACGACCACTTTGTGTGATGATGCGTACCACGTAAGTTCCCTTTGGTACGGAGAGGGTAAGGTTGTTGCTATCCTTCACACTATTGCTTGCTACTAACATACCATTCATACCATATACCTCCACACGTTTCAAGCCCAGCTGCTGTATGTGTAAGCGACCGTCAACGAACTGCAGTGCAGGTTTGATGCTCACCTCCTCCACACCATCTGTTCCTCCCTCAGGATATTTGTCATACGGTCCATTGATGAGGGAAAGGTAAGGTGACGTTGTAGAAAATGGTAATAAGTCAACATTCCTACCATCCACCACACCAAACAATGCCACTCGATAACGTCGGTTGTTGATGAGTTTCTCAGTCTTTGGGTCAATCCAGTCGCTGGTTATTATTGTCATATCATCAGCCTGTGAGAGGTCTACTTGTTGCGGATTCTTCGTCACTTGGATAGACATACCCGTCACAGTGTCGATAAGATAGAACGTCAGACCACCCTTGTAATGTACGTTCTCTGCAAGAGTGGCAATACATGCGACTCTGAATGTTGGACTTTTTGATACATCAAAGTCCTCCATTGGGACACTTCCTTCCTCGTTATCTTGCGTATAAACAGTCGCTCTTGAGAAAATACCAGCTTGACTCTTTTCCTCAATTGTGAGTGTATAAGGCTCTTGTGAAGCCATCTCACGCACCGGATAGCTTATGTTGTCGGTACTGGTGATGGTCGTGCGCAAATGATAAGTACCAGAAGCTATGTCGTAAGGAAGGTTGAACGGCAGTCTAACACGTTTGGTGTTGAAGGCATCAAAGTCTACTGTTCCTGCGGTCTCTGTGGTATATACCACCTTATTCTCATTGTTAATTAGTTCAACCTTTACGGTTCCATAGAAGATATTAGCATCCTGTTTACGGATGTTTAGACGTAGTACATTCGGTTCACCTAACATCACTTTGTTGTCTAACCCTGGTTCTGTTGTGAGCAGGAAGGCCGGCTCTTCCGTTGGCAGCTCTAAGTAGGTTATCTTACTGTTCTCCACCTTCATCACGATACGAGGGGCTGTCTTCATTCTTGCCCAGGCGCCTAACGTGCTATCTTCAAGCATTCGTGCTGCAATAGGACAGAGTGAATAGGTGCCATCAGGCAATGCCTTAAAGTCGGGGGTGAAGGTCACCTTATCATTAATCACACCTCCAGAAACCCACTCACCATCGTTGAAGACAAATCGCTCTTTGCTGAATATCTTCCTTCCGTCCTGTCCGTATGGTGTTACTTTTACCAGTTTGCCCTCTTGATTATAGATTCCTAAACCGATATCACCTATGAGTTCTGCGTCAGAGCGGTTGACAAACCCAGTAAACATCACCTTTGCTGCATCGGATGTAGTGGTAGGAGCATCTCCTACGAACGCCATCATGCCATCGTTGTTAAACTTGATAGTAGGCGACTGATAGGCAATGTCAGCATCAATCTTAGGTGTATTAGGTTTGTTAGGATGTATCGCAATGACATGAATACGTTTGTTAAAGCTAAGCTGTGCACCGTTAAACTCACTACCTGTAGACTTTACATCCAAGGTAGCGAGTGAGTAATAGCCATCTGCCTGACCGTTCCATCCAAAGTTCATGTGGAACTTATCCTCCTCATCAAAGCCATCGCAAACCCACGCATGACCACCTCCAGTCTTCGAATCACCAGATATGTAGAGTGGGAAACCATTGCGGAGCTCATTCTTTACAATCTCGATAAAGTTATCAACACCCTCGTTTGCTCTTGTTACCAACGCTGCATCATAGTCGAAATAATTGCGCAAAGCACGCTCAGCCATATAGCTCTGCGTACTACTTGCCCTATCTGTGTATTGCATATTGGTTGCAATACCCACATCATTCATCAACAAAGCCACTGCATCTTCCTGCTTAGTAGTAACGTTCCTACGGTTATAATCGGGCAACATATTGTCCCAGTCGTAGTGTGACTTTGTGAAATCGGCCGAGCGAACAGTGTTATCAAACGTCACCTTATAGCTCTCTTGTCCCTTTCCTTGTGCTGGCCACCTATGGTAATACATCACTTGTGCAACCGCAGTAGCCACACAACCTGTTACATATTGCGTCTGTTTGCTATAGGGATAGTCCTGTCCCCACTTGCTTTTCAGCATAGGCTGTACATCATCAGTCGCCTTTGTAGCTGTTTCTGCACGTGTGGTAAGCCCCTTGTTCTTGCCCAATACCTCAAACACCTGCCGATAGGAATCAAAGAGATAACGTGCTTCGGGATTGAGGTTAGCCATGTCGATGGATGCCTCATGACTATAAGCTAACACCTCACCCATCTTGTCATCGCCTGCAACAACTACAAATCCTTTACCCATATCATCATTGAAGACGTAGTAAGGCTGTTGTGTTGTCGTTGCTGCAGCACGTGTTTTTAAGTTCTTGGCGGCTTTCTTACTAATGTTTACATACGTCCTCGCAATGCGCAGCGCAGCGTTGAAATCAACATTGTCAGCATAGTTTGCTGTTGCTGAAAATAGGAGGGTAAGAACAAGAAAACCTTTTTTCAATAGTTTGTTATGTGCTGAAAACACCGTCTTTCTAAAGTTAATTTGAAATATAGAATTAATCATGTCAGGTTTATACTAATTGGATTAATGGACTACAAAGGTATATTATTTTTTCTTAATCTTAATTAGAAATAAGAGAATTATTCATTGTTTGCGATTAAAACTCAGTTTATATGCGCTCTTACTGGCAGTCCCTTGGTTTGTATGGGTTTGTAGATTGTCAGTTTACTAACCCTCCACAGTTTGTTTATCTTTGGTCGAATGGTATGGATGAGCGTAATAAGAATGATAAAGAAAGACCACCGTTTTAAGTAGAGATGTATAGCTCTATATATCAAAAAAAGTTTTATTTTTGTTTGCTGTCATATTTAACACTTCGTGTAACCATGCTGTAAATTAATGAGTTAAGCGGTCGTTTTCGATGATAGAAGTGACAGGAAAATTATTTCTCATCAGTCCTATCGACCTTTCTTTATCGTAAGTTGTGTGGTTTCTCCGCCTTTTCGAGTATGGTTTCAATTATCTCCTTTCTATGAGCAAGCACACATCCTATTGCTTTTGCCGATATCTTTCATGTTGCGAAAAATCGTTACAGTGAATCTTGAAAAATACATGCAAGATAGGGGGATGTAATCTTCTTACATGTAGTCTGTAACTCTCTATAAATCAGTATGATATTAGTCGTGTTGAAGAAGACGCCTTTCTTGCTCCAAGAAGGGCGTCTTCTTGCCTCAAGAAAGGCCTATTCTTGAACGTAGAAGGGCCTCTTCTTCACTCATGAAGGGCATGTGTTAGAATCGAAAAGGGTGAAAAGTATTTACAAAAGGATAAGGGAGAACCTCTCTCCATGACCTGAATAGGGAGGGACCTCCCCCCAACCCCTCCAAAGGAGGGGAGCCCCTAACAGGATAAAGATTGCTGTAATCTTATTTATTAAAAAGTTCCCTCAGATGCGCACTTCTTCATCTATCAATATACAACCCCCAACACCTATCACTCAAGCAGAATATCTTCTCTTAGGCGAACATCTCATCATCACCTAACAGTCAACACCCATCACCCATGAAGCAAACCATCATCACCTAATAGTCAACACTCATCACCTACGAAGCAAACCATCATCACCTAACAGTCAACACCCATCACCCACGTAGCAAACCCTTAACACCCATCACTCAACACCCATCACCCAATATTCATGAGCGTGATTTCAATAGATTTCTCCGTCAAACTCACTTGCCAAAAGTTCTTCTCGAAGCCGTTGAAGTTCTCGACTTGGAGAGATTCCACCGATGAAGAGCGTGACACGTCTCCCATCCTTTATATCCACGACAACAGAAAGGCGCCATTAAATGCTATGCTTTGATTAAGCTTTATCCTAACAATATCTTTTATACAGATAGGTTGAGGAGGCTTAATCAGTGCGATATGGCCCTGTTGAAAACGGGGATACAGGTAACCATCAACTATAATAAAGCTATTTATAAGGCTCTTTGGAGGGTTGAGTACAAGCCGTCCAACAAAGAAGATAATTACCAATATAAAAAGTAGGTTGGAAAGAACCACAAGATAGACTTCGCCTTTTGTCATGGTTCTAAGCGTTCTTATTTTATTTGCAATCGGTGAAGATGTAGCCTATCGGCGGATGTTCCACATCGGTGTCTCACCTCCTCCGAAGAGAACGTCTATGTTAGCTCCATTCTTCTTCTCGATGACATCCCATGCACGTAACTGTATGAACTGTGCTGGAGAGAGGTTCAGCTCGGTCATGTAAGCCTTGTCGGCCACCGCTTTATTACGCTCAGCCTTGGCACGTGCCAGCTCCATCTCAGCTCGTTTCTCTTGTGTTTGCTTGGCTTGAATACTTGCAGCAGTCTTGTTCATCTCCTCTAACTGCTCCTTGTTAGGCATCACACGGTCGGTAATCACCTGTTGGATGTCAACAGGGAAATTGGCTTTTCGTGACAAGGAAGCTACATACTGGCGCATAGACTGCTTAATGCGGTCGTCGAACTTAGCAAGAACTTCACGATTACTCATCAAGTCGAATGGCGAACAAGATGACACATACTCACGTACCTTATTGCGGAAATAGGGTTCAATAAAGTTCTCAAACCAATTCTCACCATAGTTTCTTAGTAAGTCGGGGGTCTGTCCCTTCTTCACTTGAATAATCATATACATATTGACATCAAGTGGAGTATTATCGTTTGAGAGTAGGTCGTCAAACTGAAACTGCATCTTTTGCGGTAGGATATTGAAATAGACAGCCGACGTCGTTGGCGCTACGAGTGTGATAGAATTGACTGGTTCGTCAGAGACACGTGTGCTACCAAAGAAGATAGGCTTCATCTTCAATGCTGCTTCTTGGTCGTATGAAGGGTTTACGAAAGTGAAGAATACGAGGCTAAGCGCACAGGCTGTGGCAATAAGGGCTACTGGGATTAATAGTTTCTTAGAATTATTCATGTTAAAGAAGTTAGAGAGGTTAGAATTTAAACGCTGTTGACTGTTTTGTCTTTGATTAGGATTCATATAGATAGACTTTGTTTTGTTGCTTGTATAATGTACTTTCTAATGATTGCAAAGATAGTGAAAATAATAATATGTCACAAATATTTATGGAGGTTATCACTTATTTTTACTGTGCTTTTTGAGAGATAGACAAAGCCCCAGCTATGGTGGATATAACTGGGGTTTATCGTTTTCTGCGTGCATTTTCACATAGTTGAAGTCGCTAAAGCATTAGTCTTGAATGTCATCAGGGAGTGACTCTTTTATTCTGTCAACGAGCATTCGGAGTAGTGTATGACGTATGAAATTAGGCGAAGTCATAAGGATAATCTCACGAGAGGGCACTGGGTGCGCAAAAGGACGTACAAGTCGGTGTTGCTCCTTGGTGAGCTGTGAGAGTGCAAGTTGCGGTATGAAGGTGACTCCCTTACCGTTCTCTACAATACGCATGAAGGTCTCTATGCTTCCTAAGTTATAGCTCTTCTTACTTAATGCGGCCGACTTTAACTGGCAGAACTTCACGAGTTGGTCGCGAAAACAATGTCCTTCGTCGAGTAACCATAGGTATTCACCAGACAAGTCGGCTGGACGAATAAACTCTTTAACGTACAGTGGGTCGTCTTCTGCTACGTATGCAAAGAACTGTTCACGGTAGAGTGAGGTACAGTTCATCTCTTCCAAGCCGTCAACACGTGCCAATATACCAGCGTCGATAGTACCCCTTCGAAGTGCTTTGCGCATGTCTTCGGTCTTCATCTCCGTGATTCTCACATCCATCTCAGGGTGTTCGTTCATCAACTGGGGGAAGAAGCGGGGGATAAGATAAGGTGCTATCGTTGGAAGCACAGCCACTTCAAAGGTGCCTGTAAGGGTCTGTCGCTCCTCGTCGATAGTCTGTCTGAGTTTCTTAGCACGGTTAAGAACCTTCCACGCCTCCTCTATCACCTTCATTCCCGCTTGTGTTGGCTGTATTGGTTGACGCTTACGGTCAAAGATTTAACCCCTAATTCGTCCTCTAACTTCTGTATCATCGAACTAAGGGTAGGCTGTGTAACATTGCAATCATCGGCTGCCTTTGCGAAATGTTTCAGTCGATAGACTGCCATTACATATTCTAATTGTTGTAGTGTCATGCTTTTAATACAATATATAGACTATGACAAAAATAGATAAAAAAAGTCGAATAACCGTGTCCTCATCGTGTTTTTATTCTTTATACTCGTCTTTTTCATCCTTTATAGTGAGTGCATACGCCCCTCCATCACTATAAATGAGTATTGTTCTCTCCTCATATAAGCTCCGTATCAGTATTCTTTTCTACCCGTTCCCCAGTATTCCTTATCATCTACCACCCAACACTCAGTATTCATAATCACCCATCACCTATCACCCACCACCCATCTATTAGTATTCATAATCACCCATCACCCAACACCTACCAACCACCACCCATCACTAAATAACATCGACAGTCAATCTTTTTATTCGGCTTTTACCCGAGTGTAACCTATTGATAATCAGTAGTGGAGTGGGGCTTGATAGATTTTATTAATCAGCACATAGATTTTATCTATTGGCTGTAATGATTACAAATACTAACTTTGCACTGCGAAACAAAAAAGTATAATCACATAAATAGAATTAAGTTAGATATGGAACCAATTATCAATGCACACGCACCAGAGTTTACCGTTCAGGCATTTCAGGACGGACAGTTTAAGACCGTTTCAAGCAAGGATATCGAGGGCAAATGGGCACTCTTCTTCTTCTATCCAGCTGACTTTACCTTCGTATGTCCTACGGAGTTGGAGGATTTGGCTGATAAGTATGAGCAGCTTAAGGGCCTTGGTGTAGAGGTGTTCTCTGTTAGTACTGATACTCACTTCGTACATAAAGCATGGCACGATGCCTCTGATACAATCAAGAAGATTAAGTACACTATGCTTGCTGACCCAACTGGCGTATTGAGCCGTGGCTTCGGTGTTTATAAAGAGGACGAGGGTGTCGCTTATCGTGGTACATTCCTTGTAAACCCAGAAGGCCTTGTTAAGATTGCAGAAATACAAGACAACAGCATTGGTCGTAATGCTGATGAGTTGGTACGTAAGGTTGAAGCAGCTCTCTTCGTTGCTTCTCATGATGGTGAGGTTTGCCCAGCTAAGTGGAAGCAGGGCGGTGAGACCTTGAAGCCAAGCATCGACCTCGTAGGTAAGCTCTAAGACTTATTATCTGTAATAACAGACATAAGACTGTCATAGTAGTTATAATGGAGAGATAGGTCACCGTACTTTATCTCTCCATTCTTTATAATGTATAGAGAAATTTACAAGCCCCATGTTAGATTCAAACATACTCGAACAGGTGAAGGGTGTCTTTGCTTCGCTCTCATCTGATATAACGCTTAGCGTTACACGCAATAGTAATGACGAGAACTTGGCTGAGTTCTCTTCCTTCATAGAGGACATCGCTTCTACTTCCGACAAGGTTAAGGCTGTTTACCAAGAAGGAGAACAGTTCTCATTCAGTATTCTTCGCAATGGTGAGGAGACGGGTATCAGTTTCCGAGGCATACCTAATGGACATGAGTTCACCTCCTTGCTCCTCGCTGTACTTAATGCTGACGGACAGGGTAAGAACCTTCCTGATGAGGCGATAACAGCTCGTATCAAGGCACTAAAGGGTGAAATACGCCTTCAAACCTACGTTTCTCTCACCTGTACTAACTGCCCTGACGTTGTTCAGGCACTCAACGTAATGGCACTTATCAACCCTAATATCAGCAATGAGATGGTTGATGGGGGGCTATACCAGGATGAGATACAACGTTTGAACATACAGGGTGTACCGTCAGTGTACGTCAATGGCGAACCATTACACACTGGTCGTGGCGACCTCGGCGTCCTTCTCCAAGAGTTGGAAGACAAGGTTGGCACCGACCATGACGCTAACTCCGTGCAAACCGTACGTGATTATGATGTTATCGTACTTGGTGGTGGTCCTGCTGGAGCGTCGTCTGCTATCTATTCTGCCCGCAAAGGCTTGCGTGTAGCTATCGTTGCAGAGCGCATCGGAGGACAGGTAAACGACACGACGGGTATCGAGAATCTTATTTCAGTTACTAAGACAACTGGTACACAACTTGCTGCTGACCTCCGCACACATATCAATGATTATTCTATTGATGTTTTCGACAACCGTAAGGTGGTAGCAACTAATCTAAAGGAGGCTGTTAAGACTGTCTCTGTAAGGGGTGGTGAAACCTTTACCGCACCAGCTGTTGTGATTGCGACAGGTGCAAGTTGGCGTCGACTTGGGCTACCTGATGAGGATAAATATATTGGTCATGGCGAGCATTTCTGCCCTCATTGCGATGGTCCTTTCTATAAGGGTAAGGACGTAGCAGTCATCGGTGGCGGTAATTCTGGTATCGAAGCAGCCATTGACTTGGCTGGTATTTGCCGCCATGTGACCGTCCTTGAGTTTGCTGACTCTATGCGTGCCGATGAGGTACTACAGCAGAAAGTGGGCAGCTTGACCAATGTTGATGTGTTTCTCTCTACTCAGACAACAGCTCTCTTGGGCGATGGTAAGAAGCTAACGGGCATCACCGTGAAGGATCGCACCAATGATGAAGAGCGTAATATAGCCTTGGATGGTGTCTTTGTGCAGATTGGTCTATCGCCAAATAGTGATGCTTTCAAAGACGAGGTGGAGGTTAGTCCTCGCAATGAGATTGTCATTGACGCAACAAATCGAACCAGTCTAAGGGGCGTATATGCTGCTGGTGACGTTACAACGGTGCCTTACAAACAGATTACAATCGCTATGGGAGAAGGTGCGAAGGCTGCCCTTTCAGCCTTTGACGACCGTATCCGTGGTTTGATATAACGAATAGAACTTTTCCATAACTTGAGTATATTTTGAGCCCGATGAGGCAGGTGTGATATGTTGTCACCTTGTCTATCGGGCTTTTTTATGGTTTATTCCAAAAATGAAAAGTGACTGTTAGAATTATGATTACCAATACGAGGAAGCTTATAAGGGGTAAACATAAATCCTTAATCGCCCTCTTCAAGTTCAAAAATATCATCTACACGTTTATTGAAGACACGTGCAATCTTCAGACTGAGAACTGTTGAGGGAACATATTTCTCGCTTTCGATGGCGACAATTGTTTGTCGGGACACTCCAATAAGTTCTGCTAATTGCGCTTGAGTCATGCGTTTTATAGCTCGTTCTACTCTTATATTATTCTTCATTACCTATTCTTCTTTTATGTAGTTCGTACAGAAAACGGAAGTGAAACAGCAGGAATATGCTGAACGTTGAGAGCATTAATAAAGTTATATAAACCATACCAAAGCAGAACCAAGTGAAGATAATAAAGAAAATCGTGTTTACTTTCAATGCCCATACTAATGAACGCATGCGGAGATGTTCAACATATTCATCCTCAACTATATTCTTTGAAAATGCTATCATATATAGAGAGAGAAAGGTCAAACAGTAGACAAGTTCAGAGAACATGTCTTCCTGTGCAAAATAAAAGAAAGAACGACCCTCTTGTTCAGGCGCAAAGAAATTAAGGTTCCCAATGTGTAAGGTAATAAAACTCAGTCTGTCATCATTAAACCAGTCGTTGATACCTAACCAGGAAACCAAGATCATGACACAACAGGGGGTGAAAATAATCCAACCAATCTTCCTAAAGATGTGGGGTAAAAGGTAGTCTGCTTTCATAAAGTAGCTTTTTTGATTAATAAGAAAAGATTTCTATCACGCTACAAAAGTAATATTTACCTTTCTAAAAGTCAAGTAAACTATACAAAAAGATTGCTTTAATAATCTTGTGTTTAACCTTTATTTGTATTGAAAGCTATCTCTTAGGCTCTTTCTCTTCGTTCTTTTTCTGAATAGAGTCGGCTTTTAGTTCCTGCTGTGTTTGTCGGTAAGCCTTGAGGATAGGGTCTTCTTTATCCTCTAAACCGTCCATTTTCTTGAAAACTTCACGTAGCTTCTCAACATGCTTACGGTCTCTACGTAGTCGTTTATCAAGCATAAGCCCAACATCAAACTCTAATAGGGAATGGGCTGGCTTCTTTTCTAAGATGTCTCGCTTCGGCATCTTCTTCAACAGTTCACGCCCATCAACAACCTGTTTACCTATCACCACCACCTCATCCAAATAATGTTCAGCAGGAAAAAGGAAGACCGTATCTCGCAATACCTCACTCCGAAACAACTTCTCTGGTGCGTATCCTTTCTTTTTAAAGCTGGCTGTTTGGAAGGTATCGGGTAGGGTGATGAGGCCTTTCCATGTGGTTAGTCCGATATTCTTACCGTCTGCAATGACTGAAACATCACGTATTGGGAAATGCGAGACACCATCGCATACCAGCACTTCTTGGGCTTGAATTGAGCTCAAGGGGAGTAGTAATAGAAAGAGGAAAAGTACGACTCGTCTACGCATAGCTATCTATTTGTTTTCTGCAAACTTACATAAAAGTTTTCTTATATACCCTTTTTCGTAATTGTTTTTCGTGGAGATGAATGTAATCGTAACTTTGTTTAACCTGAAACGACCCTCTTAGTTGATTATTCTTGCCCTCTTTGCGGAATATCTACGCCCCCTTTTGTCCTCGTTGGCATGGCATATTAATGTTTTGTTTAGGGCTGTCTTAATACGACTTATCGCTTAGCTCGGGTTTATTTTCATGAACGGAAATATTTATTTTCACGATAAAAAATATTTTTCTTCATGACAATAAATATTTCTTTTCATGAAAATAATTCGTGGAATACGATATTTTCCGCCTTTAAGACTGAACCTTTCCATGTGGATTTATTGTGTTTATTGTTTTTAATTACTATCTTTGCAGAAGATAGTCGGCACTCGGCAATGTCAAAGCAAGCTTTCATTGCGCTCGTTTGCACTATCTTTGCAGAAGATAGTCGGCACTCGGCAATGTCAAAGCAAGCTTTCATTGCGCTTGTGTGTACTATCATCACAAAGAGTAATTCACCTTAAAAGGATATTAAAAGATATGACAATAGAAGAGAAAACAAAGATAGAAGAGAGTATCGTTGATGTGTTGAAGACCGTTTACGACCCAGAGATACCTGTGAATATCTATGACCTTGGTATGATCTATAAGATTGATCTTGATGATGAGGGTAACCTTGACATGGATATGACCTTTACTTCTCCATCCTGCCCAGCAGCTGACTTCATATTTGAAGATGTGCGCACAAAGGTGGAGAGTGTTGAGGGTGTTAAGACAGCAAACATCAATCTTGTGTTTGAACCGGTCTGGGATCAGAGTATGATGTCAGAAGAGGCACGTGTTGAATTAGGCTTCGAATAAGCATCCTCGCTCCCTCTTCGTTAGTCCAGAGGTGCCCCCTCGTCCCCAGCTCGGTCCCCGCTTCTGAGGTACTACCTCAGAACTCCCTCCGAAATCACCCACCTTTCATCACCCATTCACCCTCCCAATGATATGAAAAATATCTATTTCCTTTCTGATGCCCACCTTGGCTCACTTGCCATTGACCACCGTCGAACACACGAACGCCGCCTTGTACGCTTCTTGGATAGCATTAAGTATAAGGCTGCCGCAGTCTATCTCCTTGGAGATATGTTCGACTTTTGGAATGAGTATAAGTATGTTGTCCCCAAAGGATTTACTCGCTTCCTTGGGAAAGTGTCTGAGTTGACGGACATGGGAGTGGAGGTTCATTTCTTTACAGGTAATCATGACCTATGGACCTACGGCTATTTAGAGGAGGAGTGTGGTGTCATCCTTCATCGCAAACCAGTGACAACGGAAATCTATGATAAGGTGTTCTATCTTGCACATGGCGATGGCTTAGGCGATCCAGACCCAATGTTTCGCTTTCTTCGGGAGGTGTTCCATAATCGTTTCTGCCAACGACTGCTTAACTTCTTCCACCCTTGGTGGGGAATGCAGTTGGGCCTTAACTGGGCAAAGAAGAGTAGATTGAAACGTGTCGATGGGAAGGAAATACCCTACTTGGGCGAAGACAAGGAGTATCTGGTGCAATATACGAAGAAGTATATGGCTACTCATAAGGATATAGACTACTTTATCTATGGTCATCGCCACATCGAACTGGATCTCACACTGTCGCGGAAAGTGCGTATGCTCATCCTTGGCGATTGGATATGGCAGTTTACTTACGCCGTCTTCGATGGTGAACACATGTTCTTAGAGGAGTATGTAGAGGGTGAAAGTAAGCCTTAATAAACGTAAAAAATTCCTATTTGTAAAGACAAATGGACCTATTTTGAGTATAAAATATAAATTTTCGCAAAAGAATTTGGAGGTTATCAAACAAAAGCGTAACTTTGCATTGTCTTTAAGAGGGATGGACATTAAACCATTACCGATAGAGAAGAAGACTGGCGTTCAGCCTTTGATTTGATTTAAGACATTCATAATATAAAATAAAACTCAGGTTTGTAGATTAAGTTTAGTCAAAAGAAAGGTAGTTGTCGTGAGACAACTACCTTTCGCGTTTCTATGTGTCTTTATCGTTATTCGACAATGTTTTTATACAAATATAGGCGGTTATAGCTCCCTAAGGGATGTCTATAACCGCCTAATACGTCTAAGTCACGATGTTTACTTCTTCAAGTCTCTGACCAAGTCTTGTGTGTCGCGTGCAATAACAATCTCTTCGTCTGTTGGAACAAGGACAACCTTTACCTTTGAGTCGTCGGTAGAGAGTACTTTTTCCTCACCTCGGCACATGTTGCGTTCCTTGTCAAGTTTAATGCCAAGATACTCCATGTCCTTGCAAGCATCCCAACGAAGACCAGTCTGATTCTCACCTACACCAGCTGTCCAAACGATGATGTCCACACCATTCATTGCTGCTGCGTAAGCACCGATGTATTTCTTAATACGATAAGAGTACATCTGCAATGCTAAATGAGCCATCTTGTCGCCAGCGTTGTCAGCATTCTCAATGTCGCGCATATCAGAACTGATACCTGTAATACCAAGTACTCCAGACTCCTTGTTAAGGAAGTCTGCCATCTCCTGTGGCTTCTTTCCGAGCTTCTCCATTAGGTGTGTAACGGCAGAAGGGTCGATGTCGCCAGAGCGTGAACCCATCATCAAACCTGCCAATGGGGTAAGTCCCATAGAGGTGTCGATGACCTTACCGTTCTTGATAGCAGCCATTGAAGCACCATTACCGATGTGACAAGTGATAATCTTCTGTGTCTTAATATCAACACCAAGCATCTCACAGACACGATGTGATACGTAGCGATGACTCGTTCCGTGGAAGCCATAGCGGCGAACGTGGTACTTCTTGTAGAGATCATAAGGTACTGCGTAGAGGTAAGCGTAGTCAGGCATTGTGCTATGGAAAGCATTGTCGAATACTGTTACCTGTGGAGTGTGAGGCATTAAAGCATCAACCGCACGTAAACCACGCAAGTGACCAGCGTTATGAACAGGTGCAAGGTCGATAAGACTCTCGATACCTTCCTCCACTTCCTTGGTTACGATGCAGCTTTTCTCAAATAGATCGCCACCTTGTACGACACGATGACCAACAGCGTCTATCTCGTCCAAGCTCTTCAAAGCACCCATCTCTGGGTCGAGGAGCACCTTGAATACGAGTGCAACACCCTCCTTGTGGGTAGGAAGGTCAGCCATAATCTGCTTCTTCTCACCATTGTCAAGTTTCACTTTGATGAATGCTTCATCAAGACCAATGCGTTCAACGATACCCTGAGCCAGTACAGACTCGTCTGCCATATCGTACAGTTTGTATTTAATAGAACTACTTCCGCAGTTTAAAACTAATATCTTCATATACGTAATTGTGATTATTGAATGATATTGTTAGTAATATTGATTTTAAGTCTTGCTGGTTTCTAATAGTGCAACAGACGAAGTAATAACTATTAGATCAGCACTTTTGATTTCAGTTTACCTCTTTGCATCCTGTGCTTGACACGCTGTGATAGCTACCATATAATAGATATCATCAACGCAGCAGCCACGTGAGAGGTCGTTTACAGGACGTGCTATACCTTGGAGGATAGGGCCAATAGCCTTCGCACCACCGAGGCGCTCAATCAGTTTATAGCCAATGTTACCTACCTCAAGGTTAGGAACAACGAGCACGTTAGCCTTACCTGCGATGTCAGAACCTGGTGCCTTCTTTGCAGCAACGGCTGGGACTAATGCGGCATCTGCCTGCAGCTCGCCATCAACCTTCAGTTCTGGGAACTTCTCTTTGGCAATCTTTGTAGCCTCAACGACCTTATCGATGATATAAACACTCTTACCTGTCTCGCGGTCCTTAGCGTCTTGTGCAGAGCCCTTAGTAGAGAAGCTCAACATAGCAACGTATGGGTTCTGGAAGCCAGCAACGCTCTTTGCGGTCTCAGCAGTGGTATATGCGATCTGAGCCAACTGGTCGGCTGTTGGGTTAGGAGTAACAGCAACGTCGCCCATAACGACAATTCCGTTCTCACCATACTGTTCCTCGTGTGTAAGAATGAGCATAGCACCACTCACACAGCTAATCCCTGGTGCACATTTAATAATCTGTAAGGCAGGACGAAGGGTGTCTCCTGTTGTAGAGAGGGCACCAGAAATCTGTCCATCAGCACCATCCGTCTTAATAATCATACAGCCGAGGTAAAGATTGTTCTTGGTTACCAGCTCACGAGCCTGCTCTAATGTCATACCCTTCTTTTGGCGTAGTTCGGCCAATTTAGCGGCATACTCTTCACTCTTTGGGTTGTTTTCTGGGTCGACAATGGTAGCCTTGTCAATGTTCTTAAGCCCCCACTCTGTGGCAAGCTTACGTATGTTGGCTGGGTTTCCAATGAGGATCAGATTGGCGATGTCGTCAGCCAACACTCTGTCAGCTGCCTTTAAGGTACGCTCCTCTTCTGCCTCGGGGAGCACGATACGCTGCTTGTCGGCTTTAGCACGTGCAACGATTTGCTCTAATAAGTCCATATTTGTATCTTAAAATGTATTTGTTATAAATTCGGTTTTGCTATGCAAAGATAGCAAAAGAAAGTTGTAATGCCAAACATAATTATTGTTTTCTCTTCTAAAACAGAATTATGCTGTTTGCTAAACATTTTTAGTCTTGACCTTGTTATGGCTATCTTCTGAATGTGGTAGGGGTGAAAATGCTCCTATTTTACCTTCTTTCGTAGTTGTACAGGAGCCTCGCACCACATGTACGGACAGTGCATACCAATGGTAATCGGGGCTAAACAGGATACAATCTACTTACATTGGCTTGCATGATAAGAAGATATACCATTTTATTTCACCCTTATAAGAATAAAAGCAAGCCTGCCTTTGCGAGTCTAAAGTTTTCTGGTTATCTTTGTAATCTAAACAATGTAGATAATTATATGATTAAGTTTCATGATGTAAAGACGACCGACCGTGAATTAATACAGCGTTATACGCTGTGTGGCGACCGCATGAATTGCGACTTAAGCTTTGCCAACATCATTTCATGGAGGTTCTTATATAATACGCAAATAGCTGAGGTTGATGGTTTCTTAGTGTTCCGTTTCTATACAGGACACCATCTTGCTTATATGGCTCCGGTGTGGAAATGCAAGTGGGAGGAGGGGATGCGAGAGCGTTTTGCTGCTGTTGTCCGTCAGATGCGAGACGATGCTATCATCTTGGGTCATCCCTTCTTGATGTTAGGCGTATGTTCTTATATGACGAAAATATTAGAGGAAACCTTCCCAGAGACCTTTTATATTAAGCCAGACCGCGACCATTTCGATTATATCTACACACGAGAAAAGCTGGCAACACTATCTGGTAAGAAGCTACAAGGGAAGCGTAACCACTGTAATAAGTTCCGTAAGAGCTTCCCAAACTATGAGTATCGACCACTAACAAAGGACATGATACCAGAGTGTATCGCTGTGGAAGAGTCATGGAGAGCTGTCACAAAGGAAGATACAGACGAGTCTGAAGAACTCTCAGAGGAGCTTCGTTCAATGACACGTGTCTTCGACTTGTGGGATGAGATTGGTGCTCTCGGTGGGACAATATGGGTAGATGGCAAGCTGATAGCCTTTACCTTTGGCTGTCCTATTACGAATACGGTCTTTGACGTGTGTGTTGAGAAGGCTGACACGGCCTACGAAGGAGCTTTCTCTATCATCAATCAGGAGTTCGCACAGCATCTCCCAGAACAATATGAGTATATGAATCGTGAGGAAGACCTTGGTATAGAGGGCCTCCGATATGCGAAGCTTTCTTATAAGCCAGACATCCTCTTGGAGAAGAATGTTATCATGGAGAAATACCCACTGGCGCAGGAAGAGACACAGGAGGAGATTAAGGAGGAGACGATAGCACTATGGCGTGACACCTTCCATGACGTTGAACCCTTTATTCAACTTTATTTCTCACGTGTCTTCAAACCTGAATATAACGTTATCTGTCAGGTTGATCAGCACACTGTGGCAGCTCTTCAGACGCTCCCTTATACGATGAAGTATTATTCAGAAGAGGTGCGAACTGCTTATATTAGTGGTGTGAGTGTACGAGAGGAGTACCGCAAGCAGAACATAGGCAACAACCTTATGTCACAGGCTCATTTCCGTCTTTATCACAAGGATATTGTCTTTGCCACATTAATACCTGCTGAGGAATGGCTTTATGACTGGTATGCTCGATGTGGTTACACACGTAACATCACTTGTACTCCGGGTCCGAAGGAGATTGACAAGATGGACTTTAAGACCTTTGATGAGTGGCAACGCAAGAAAGACTGTGTACTCTTACATGACGAGGAAGGGTTGGAGATTATTAAGGAGGACAATCGTCTCACATTGACGCTTAACCCGACTGGACAGCAAGCGACCAAAGATATGCCTGCTATGATACGTGTTATCAATGCGGAGAAAGCATTAGAACTCTATGCGCAACACCATCCTGAACGTACAGAGAATATCCGTGTGTATGACGATTCGGATATTCCAATGAACAACACATACTTCCAAATCAAGCGAGGACACGTCGTTCGAACAAATCGACCGTTGCCTAATACGCACTCACTAACGATTGCTGAGTTAGCTGATTATATCTTTAAGGATGATAGCCTTGAGATGAACTTAATGCTTAATTAGGTGTTAGGTGTTAGGTGTTGAGTGTTAGGTGTTGATGAATAGTGATGTTGGATGTTGGGTGATGGGTGTTGAATGTTAGGTGTTGATGAATGGTGATGTTGGGTGATGGGTGTTGAGTGTTGAATGTTGGTTGCTGATTTACATTTTATCCAACCCCCTTTATAAGTATTCATCAACACCTACCACCCAACACCCAACACCCATCATTTATCGAAATTCATCAACACCTATCACTCAACACCCAACACCCATCACACAGTGACAATCTCTTTTGTGAGGATACTCTCCAACTGCTCGGCTGAAAGACGTAGTTGGAACTCACCGTGCATGGCAACACTAATGCGACCCGTCTCCTCTGATACGATGATAGCCAAGGCATCTGAGTCTTGCGAGATACCCATGGCTGCACGATGGCGGAGGCCAAGTTCCTTTGGAATATCTTGCTTATGACTTACAGGAAGGATGCAACCTGCTGCTTTGATACGGCGTTTTGAAATCACCATCGCACCGTCATGAAGGGGTGAGTTCTTAAAGAAGATGTTCTCTATTAGGCGTTGGTCGATACGAGCATCAATCAGGTCACCGGTCTCAACAATGTCTTCCAACATCACACCACGCTCTATGACAATCAGTGCACCAACCTTTCCACGACTCATACTCATACAGGCCATGACGATAGGCATAATGGTCTCTTTGTCTACCTCACCTTTATTGCCTTTCCTTGTGAATAGTTTCATGATGTTATTCACCTTTCGGTGTGCGCCAAGGCTATAGAGGAAGTGGCGTATATCTTCTTGGAACAGAACGATAAGACCGATGACTCCCACCGAAACGAGCTTGTCTAAGATACTACCTAATAAGCGCATCTCTAACACTTGACTGACTATGAGCCACACGATAATGAATACCATGATACCGATAAAGACGTTCAGCGAACGCGACTCTTTCATCAATCGGTAACTATAGTAGAGCATCAATGCTACCAGCACGATGTCGATTACATCCTTTATACCAAATGGAAAAAACATAATTACAAAACTACTCCCCGTCTTTTTACCATCGTCTCTGACCGTGTAGGGCAGAGGATAGCTGATAGTGGGTGAAGTATGGGTTATCTGTTGGGTTATAATTAATGTGTAAAATCGAACTTACTGCTCGGCATTCTGGCGCATTGCCTCAACGATTCTCACTGCTTCAACGGCAGGACGAACGTCGTGAACGCGAAGAATGTTGGCTCCTTTCATGAGGGAGATAGTGTTCAGAACGGTTGTACCGTTAAGACTCTCTGCGGCTGTTATGCCTAAGAGCTGATGAATCATACGCTTACGACTAATGCCAACGAGTATAGGTAGTTCCATTACCTGCAGTCGTTCCATCACGCTCAGTAGTGTGTAGTTACCGTCAACGGCCCCTTTTCCAAAGCCAAAGCCTGGGTCGAGGATGATGTCTTTCTGTCCTAAAGCACGTAGTTCTTGCACTTCACGTGAGAAGTCGATGAGCATGTCGTGCAGATTGGCTGCTGTAGACATTAATATATAAGGTGCACCTAATTCGGCGACAGAAGGGAACATGTTTGGATCTTTGCCTTCTTCAACATCATTAATGATGTCGGCTCCAAACTCTTCTATCGTTCGTTTGGCTATTGACGCACGGAAGGTATCGATAGAAAGGATAGCATCTGGCTCGGCTTCTCGTATGATGGGGAGTGCAAAAGCCAGTCGACGCATCTCTTCATCAGCACTGACAACCTCGCCGCCAGGGCGTGTTGAGCATGCACCAACGTCAATAATCTTTGCTCCCTCAGCCATTATCTGGTGTGCACGTTGGCGTATAGCTTCCTCTGTCTGTACCCGACTGCCAGCAAAGAAAGAGTCGGGTGTTACATTCATGATACCCATGACGAGTGGATGACTCAAGTCGATGAGTTGCCCTCGTACGTTGATAGTGTAATTAGTGGGCTTTATGTCTGCCCCAAGGTTCATATTCTCCATATCCGCAAAGGTAATGCAAAAGTAGCATATATGGGAATTTTGAATTGAAAAAAATAACTTAGTGGGGGAGACAGGGTATGTTAAAGACAGGGTAACAGGGTAGAGTGGGATGGTTTGAGACATGGTAACAGAGTAGACAGAGGATGTTTAAGACAGGGTAACAGGGTAGAGTGGGGTGGTTTTAAGACATGGTAACAGAGTAGGCAGGAGATGTTTGAGATAGGGTAACAGGGTATTTGGGGGCGTTATAAGGCATGATAACAGGGAGATGGGGGAGTTAGTGATGTGGGAAAGTGATGTCGTTTGTAAGAGAGAATGAGGTTTGTAGAACTTGATAAAAAAGATAAGATGAAGGTAGAGTGGCGTTAGGTCTCGAATTATTTTCATGAAGAAAAATATTTCTTGTCATGAAAAAAAATATTTTTCTTCGTGAAAAGAAATCTTTCCTGTCGTGAAAATAATTTGAAGGTGGAACTTTTCTCTTATTGTAGAACGAGTTGTGAAGATGGTAGAAAGGTGTAATCAAATGATGGGTTGAGCCTTGCGAATGGGCCGTTATACTCTTTTCTCTTATTCTATAATAAGCTTTTAAGGAATGAGGAAAGCAAGAAATAGGTTACAGTATTCTATCGTCAAGAATTGGGGAAAGTGAGGAATAAGATTTAGGGATAAGCTTTTAAGGAATGAAGGAGGCTAAAAAAATAGGATATGCCAGTCGTCTGACATATCCTATTCTATATGCAATTTGATGATAATATCTGTCTTTCGACAGGCGAGACTTAGGCGTTTACACGGCCCAAGTAGCTACCATCACGAGTGTCAATCTGGATAACTTCACCCTCATTGATGAAGAGAGGAACACGAACAACAGCACCTGTCTCAAGTGTAGCAGGCTTTGTTGCGTTTGTAGCAGTGTTACCCTTTACGCCTGGCTCGCTGTGTGTGATAGTCAAGGTAGTCTTAACAGGCATCTCAGCGAGGAGGATTGTGCCGTCAGAAGTGTCTGTAACAACCTCTACAACATCACCTTCCTTCATGTAGTCAGAACCAGTAATCTGGTGCTTAGGGATAGGAATCTGCTCGAAAGTCTCCTGATTCATGAAGATGTAACCCGTTGGATCCTGATAAAGATACTGGTAAGGGCGACGCTCAACACGTACATCTTCAAGTTTGAAACCTACCTGGAATGTACGCTCAAGCACACGGCCGTCTGATACATTCTTTAGTTTGGTAATCATAACAGTGTTTCCTTTACCTGGCTTGCGGTGCTGGAAGTCGATGCAAGTCCAAATTTTACCATCGAGACGGATACATGTTCCGATCTTGATTTCCTGTGAATTAATCATAATCTGTTAATATCTAATTTGTTATTTTTTATATGCTGTTATCTTGTAAATGCGGTGCAAAGTTACAGAAAATATAGAAAAAAACGTAAATAAAGGGCGTAAAAATCATCGTTTTCTTGGTTAATTCAAAAAGATTAAGTAATTTTGCAACCCATAATGGCAGGCTTTGTCCTGTCGTACTGATAATTTGCATAATAACAATAAAATAGGATAAGAAAATGAAAAGAACATTTCAGCCGCACAATCGTCGCCGTGTCAACAAGCATGGTTTCCGCGAGAGAATGGCAACAAAGAACGGTCGTCGCGTATTAGCTGCCCGTCGTGCCAAGGGTCGTAAGAAGTTAACTGTTTCTGACGAGCATCACGGAAAGTAAATGAGTACGCCTGTCCTTAATGAGGAAATAGGTGAAAACGGAAAGAAGTAGAGAGTATTCTTGCTTCTTTCCGTTTTTTTATCTAACTTTGCCAGATAGAATTATGAGTTGACAAGTTGGTGAGTTGGTAGGTAGACAAGTTGACAGGTTGACGAGTAAACATGTTATTTGAGAATACTACGAGTTGACAAGTAAACGAGTAAACAAGTTATTTGAGAATACTACGAGTTGATTAGTTAGAAGAAAAAGAGACAAGTTGAATGACATCAAGAGAATTCTTCCACAAATTTAACAGCACATATATCTGGGGTAATATCCTTGCTATTGTCATCCTCGTGCTGATACTCTCGATAGGAGTCAGGTTTGGGCTTGACTATTATACACTTCATGGTGAGTCTATCGTCGTACCGAATGTTATTCATAAGCAGTATGATGATGCTGTGGATATTATGGATAAAGTAGGACTGACAATCGAGGTTACGGATACAGGATATGTGAAGGAGCTTCCTGCTGATTGTATTCTTGAACAATCGCCAGCAGGAGGTAAGCGCGTTAAGTCTACCCATGTAATCTATGTAACGATTAATGCTGCGAGCGCTCCATCGCTTGTCATCCCTGATATTATTGATAATAACTCGCTTCGTGAGGCGCAGGCTCAGTTGCTCTCTATGGGCTTTAAGGTCGGTGAACCAGAATATATCCCTGGTGAGAAAGACTGGATTTATGGCATCTTAGTTAATGGTAAGCATGTACAAGCAGGCGATCGTGTTCCATCTGATGCTGTGATTGTCTTGCAGGTGGGTGATGGTACACGTCAAATCTCTGATACAGCAGGACTGAATGAGCCTGAGTATGAAGACGTGGAAGTAGAAGAGAAGGTTCCTAAATACGATGAGGTAGAGGAATATGTAGAGGTGCCTGTTGATGAGAATGGCAACGAGATAAAAGATAGCCGTGGAAGGTCGGGTGCTAATAGTTCGGGTCCCTCTTCACAGTCGGGCTTACCTGCCGACCCATCTTCGGTTAGATCAAAAGAGTAGTTTACGATGACAACAGAAGAAGAGATTGTTTGACGATGAGCTTAACGATGATCTCCTTCCTACTGAAGGCAGTGGAGAAGGGGAGGGAACATTGTATGAGCACTTCCGTGTCGTGGTAGACAAAGGGCAAGAGCCTGTCCGTATTGATAAGTTCCTCTTCGAACGGATGCAACACTCCAGTCGTAACCGTATTCAGAAGGCTGCTGATGCTGGGTATATCCATGTGAATAACGCACCAGTGAAGAGTAATTATAAGGTGCGTCCAGAGGATGTTATCACCTTAATGCTCGACCGCCCAAAGCATGATAATACGATAGAGGCAGAGGATATACCCTTAGATATTGTTTATGAGGACAATGTCTTGATGGTAGTAAACAAGCCGGCGGGTCTTGTCGTGCATCCTGGAGCAGGCAACTTCCATGGTACATTGATCAACGCAGTGGCTTGGCATCTGCGGGACATGCCTTCCTTCGACCCTAATGACCCTGAGGTTGGGTTGGTACATAGAATAGATAAGGACACGAGTGGCCTTTTGGTGATTGCAAAGACGCCTGATGCGAAGACAGCCTTGGGTAAACAGTTCTTTAATAAGACAACCCATCGCAGCTATAATGCCCTTGTTTGGGGTAATCTGACAGATGATGAAGGGCGCATCGAAGGGAACATTGCGCGTGATCCGAAGGATAGATTGCGGATGACAGTCTTCCCTCCTGATTCGGAGATCGGTAAGTCTGCTGTCACACATTATCGTGTCATTGAGCGCTTCGGTTATACAACACTTATCGAGTGTATCCTTGAGACGGGTCGTACACACCAGATTCGTGCACACATGAAACATATTGGTCATCCTTTGTTCGGGGACGAGCGTTATGGTGGAACGGAGATTCTGCGTGGGCAACGGTCGAGTTCTTATAAGGCGTTCATCCATAACTGTCTCGCTATCTGCGACCGTCAAGCACTCCATGCACGGACGTTAGGATTCGTTCATCCCGTTACGGGCGAGCAGATGGACTTTACGAGTGAACTTCCAAACGACCTTGCCACATTGATAGAGAAATGGAGAAGCTACGTTGGAGGCTTAGCAAGCAAACAAGCAGACGAGTAATGAGGCTCAGAGTTGATGGTTGGGTAAATCGCTTATTAGTAGGATTTTAATTTGTCTATACCATTGACTATACATAAAGATAGAAATAATAATAACCCAAATAAGCCCTACGAAGGGAATAAGAAATATCCTTCTCTGCAAGGGAAAAGAGGGAATAAATATAAAAAAGGCACAATGAAAGAATTAAAGCGTACAATTGCTATCGTTTGTGGTGGCGACTCATCAGAGCATGATGTATCTATGCGTTCAGGACAAGGGTTATACTCTTTCTTTGATAAGGAGCGTTACAATATATATATAGTAGACGTAAGAGGTCTCGATTGGAATGTCGAATTGCCTGATGGAAGTATGGCTCCAATCGATAAGAATGACTTTTCTTTTGTCATGAACGGTAAGCGTACGGAGTTTGATTATGCTTATATTACAATTCATGGACAGCCTGGTGAGAACGGAGTGATGCAAGGCTATTTCGACCTTCTCCATCTTCCTTACTCAACAGGAGGTGTGTTGGTTGAGGCTTTGACCTTTGATAAATATGTTCTTAATAACTACCTACGCAATTTTGGGATAAAGGTAGCAGACAGCATCTTGCTCCGTCGTGGTGAAGAGTACGATGAGGCTGAGATAGAAAAACGCCTTGGTATGCCTTGCTTCGTTAAACCTTCTTCTGATGGAAGTAGCTTTGGTGTATCAAAGGTGAAGAATATCGACCAGTTAGCACCCGCTCTTCGTGTTGCTTTTATGCAGAGTGATGAGGTGATGATAGAGGCTTTCATGGATGGAATGGAAATCTCTCAGGGTGTTTATAAGACGAAGAATAAGTCTGTTGTATTCCCTGCTACGGAGGTAGTAACCAGCAACGAGTTCTTTGACTACAATGCTAAGTATAACGGTCAGGTTGAGGAAATCACCCCAGCTCGTATGTCTGAGGAGACAGCTAAGCGTGTAGCAGCCGAGACCAGTCGTATCTATGACATCCTTCATGCCAATGGTATCATCCGTATTGACTATATCATTTCAAAGGATAAGGACGGTAATGATGTCATCAACATGCTCGAAATCAATACTACTCCTGGTATGACAGCTACCAGCTTCATCCCTCAACAGGTACGAGCAGCCGGTTTAGATATCAAGGATGTACTATCCGATATTGTTGAGAATCAGTTTTAGTCATTTGACAGAGTTTATTTCTTTCAAGACAACATAAAGTAAGAGAGGGTATCAGATGTGCCATTGTCCTTCCGACAGGCTTTCTGATACCCTCTCTTTTTTGTGTTTGTTCGTTGACAGAAAGTCACGAACAAACAGGTAATTATTATCTACGTCTGTGTGCAGGACGTGCAGGACGCTTGCCTACAGGGCGTTTGCCAGCTGGGCGCTTACCAACGGTTTGCTTTCTTGGAGTACGGTTGCTGACCGTCTTCTCAGATGTTTGCTGAGTCTGTGCAGGCTCTTCACGTACAATCTTCTCTGGCATCTTGTTCTCAGGACGGGTGAATCCATCTCTCTCAGCACGCTTACTCATTGTCTTGATACGTTTGTCGAGGTCTGGATGAGATGAGAACATGCGCTGCCATTTACTATCTTTTTGAACGCCAGCATCCTCTTCTAACTTCTTGAGACGCTCGAATGCAAGTGCCATAGCCCATGGGTTCTTATCATTCTCCTTAAGGAAATCATAGCCGTAGGCGTCAGCCTTACTCTCTTGCTTCTGTGAATAGTTAGCTTGAAGGAGAGCCTCACCAAGGTCGCCAAGCTGTGACTGGCTAAGAGATGAAGCCACACCGTTGGTTGAAGAGATACCGTCTTTCAAGGCAGAGGTAAGCAAAGCTGTGCGGAATCGCTTCTTTGAGTCCTTGTGTGCGACGTGTCCAAGCTCATGTCCGATAACACCTAACAACTCATCATCGGTCATTGCGTCCATCAGAGAAGAGAAGACACGAACACTACCATCAGGACAAGCAAAGGCATTAACGTCTATAACATAGTACACCTTAAAGTTCAAAGGGATGCCTTCAACCGATGTCAGTCCCTTTGTCAGTCTATTCAGACGCTTCGTGTAAGGACTATTTGCGTCACAAACGTGGTTGTGTTCGTCCATCCATTCAATATACTCTTTTACATACTTTGCCATGTCGGCATCTGTTAATGTGACTGCTTTTAGCACTTTCGTAGCACCACCTGCTGCTTTACCAATGTTGAACTGTGCCATTGCAGGCATGGAACCTAATAAGAGTAGGGCACTAACGCATACGCTAAAGATACTTTTTTTCATACGATTTTAGTAATTAATAATATTTCTTATAAGTGCAAATGTATTGATTATTTTTTGATTACACAAGCTAAATTAGGGCTTTCTATTTTCTTTAAATTTTATTTAAAATTGGGTTAATGATGGGTCTCTTTTGATTAATATTTAGTGTGTTATTATGTATATAATTATTAAGAAAACTGCCTTCAACGTGTACTTGAAATAGTATTAACCCTGTGCTTGTTTGGTATATGTGGTCTCTTCCCATCTCTGTAGGCTGCAATACGGTTGCTATCTGCCGTTTTCATTATGTGTCCGGAGGCTCCGGACACTTTGTCCGAAGCCTCCGGACAAGGTGTCCGAGATGTTCGGATATTGATAGATGAGGGGAGGGAAGCCAGATGATGACCTAATACTAAGAGTGAGTAAGGCGTTACGAATAAACTCGTCTGGGGATGTTTTTATTTGTTATCCATAGTCTAAGCGTTCTGAAAAGGCATGCTCTCTTTCACTTTTCATGTGTGATGAGAGTAGTCACTACTGATAGCTCAATTTGCAAAAAATAATTTTTCCTGTCATATCTGTCATCCTTTTTGGCTGTGTAAGTCGTTAGATAATAGGGTGGTTACGCTAAATATTAAATATGACAGCAACTGAAAATAAACCTCATCTTGGTGTTTTTGGGTTATATCTACGGTCAAAAAATAAGGAACTGATGGACAATGCATGTCCTCTTTTACGTGTGACAATAAAAAAAGGACAACCGAATTACGGCTGTCCTTAGATGTTTATTTCTCTTGTCTGATTAGTTTCTGTTGTTACCGAAGAAACGGAGAAGATAGAGGAAGAGGTTGATGAAATCAAGGTAGAGGCTCAATGCACCAAGGAGTGCTATCTTCTGAGCACCCTCGTCAGCATCTGGTGCCATCTGAAGGTTGCGCTTAATCTTTTGAGCGTCCCATGCAGTAAGTCCTGTAAAGACAAGTACACCGATACCACTTACGATGAAATCGAACATTGCACTCTTTAGGAAGATGTTCACAAGACCTGCAATGATAAGACCGATAAGGGCCATGAAGAGGATACCACCCATCTTTGTCAAGTCCTTCTTAGTAGTAGAACCTATCAACGCCATTGCTCCGAAGGTTCCTGCTGTTACAAGGAATGTCTTCGTGATGACCACTGATGAGAAGGCTGCGAAAATCCATCCTAATGTGAGTCCATTGACAGTAGCAAAGATAATGAACCATATTGTTGCTGCTGTGAGAGACAGTTTGTCAATGCGTGAAGAGAGATACCAGACGATACCAAACTCTACTAATGCCATGACAATCATAGCACCTCTACCCATGTAGAGGAACTGGATGAGCGCAGGAGAGTTACCCGCACCGTATGCTACGACACCAGTGATAGCAAGTGCCATCGTCATCCATATATAAACCTTACGCATTAAGGAAGGGAAGACACGTGACATCTCTAAGTCACGCTCTTGTGTGTTTGTTACGTTAGTGAAATTGTCAAAGTTCATATTCATTCTTTTTAATTTGTTATCAATGGGTTATTGGCTCAAAAGAAATGGGCCATCTATGTTTGAATGTACAAATGTCATGCCATTCAGTCGCAAAGATAATGGAAAGATTAGATACTGACAAATGTAGCACATGTTTTTTCATTTTTTTAGATATTATGGTTTTTGCTTTATATAATAAGGTGGGTTACGTGTTATTATCATTTTCGCTTCGACTTTACGAAAGGCATACCTACTTTTATGTATTTTATGTATAATAATGTGTTCAATTACTTGCTATTACGCTTTTTTTGCCTAACTTTGGTCACTGTAATACATAGTACTTTGTAAGTATGATGTGTTATAGCTAAAAGTATTAAATATTTCACAACGTAACAAACAGACATTTATGAAAAAAGCCTGGAGAGGATTCACTGGTACAAAGTGGCTCGACGAAGTCAATATGCGTCAGTTTATCCAAGATAATTACGAAAGTTATGATGGTGATGCTTCATTCCTTGAAGAACCTACAGCCGCAACAAACAAACTTTGGGGTATGCTCAAAGAGCTGCAAAAGCAGGAACGTGCTAAGAATGGTGTGTTAGACATGGAGACCGAGGTCGTTTCCAGTATGACTGCCTACGGCCCTGGCTACATCGGAGAAGGAACCAAGGATTTGGAGAAAATTGTTGGTTTACAAACTGATAAACCTCTGAAGCGTGCGTTTATGCCGTATGGTGGTATCAAGATGGCTGAGCAAGCTTGCACAACCTACGGTTATGAACCTTCTGAAAAGCTACATGAAATCTTCACAAAGTATTGTAAGACACATAACGATGGTGTCTTCGATGCTTATACAGACGAGATGAAACTTGTAAGACACAACCATATTCTTACAGGACTCCCTGATACCTATGGTCGTGGACGTATCGTTGGTGACTATCGTCGAGTTGCACTTTATGGCGTAAACTTCCTTATCAACGAGAAAGCAAAGGACCTTCGCAACTGTGGAGACGGTACGATGACAGAAGAGATAATCCGTTTACGTGAAGAGATCTCTATGCAGATAAAGGCTCTCAAGGAGATGAAAGAGATGGCAGCTATCTATGGTTATGACATTTCTGAGCCTGCTAACAATGCACATGAGGCTGTTCAGTGGCTTTACTTTGGCTATTTAGCAGCCATAAAGACCCAGAACGGTGCGGCGATGTCGGTCGGTCGCATCTCAACCTTCCTCGATATCTACATTCAACGAGACTTCAAAGAAGGCACACTAACGGAGAAAGAGGCACAAGAACTTATCGACCACTTGGTTATGAAGTTCCGTATGGTTAAGTTTGCACGTATTCCTTCATACAACCAGCTCTTCTCTGGCGACCCTGTATGGGCTACGCTCGAGGTGGCAGGATTAGGTATGGACGGCCGTTCAATGGTGACTAAGAATGACTTCCGCTTCCTTCATACACTTGAGAATATGGGTCCTTCACCAGAGCCTAACCTCACCGTGCTCTATAGCTCTCGTCTTCCAAAGCATTTCAAGGACTATGCTGCAAAGATATCTATCTCTACCAGCTCTATACAATACGAGAATGATGATGTTATGCGACCAATCTGGGGCGACGACTACTCTATCTGTTGCTGTGTATCTGCTACCCAGACAGGAAAGGAGATGCAGTTCTTTGGCGCTCGTGCAAACCTCGCTAAATGTCTTACATACGCTATTAGTGGTGGCGTTGACAGTAAGACACGTGAGCAGTGTGGACCTGCTTACCGTCCAATAGAGGGTGATGTTGTTACCTACGAGGAGTTTATGCCTCGCTTCATGGATATGATGGAGTGGTTGGCGGGTGTCTATGTAAACACATTGAACCTCATCCATTACATGCACGACAAGTACTTCTATGAGGCTGCAGAGCTTGCACTCATTGATACTGATGTACGTCGTACTTTTGCAACGGGTATCGCTGGCTTCAGTCATGTGGTCGACTCAATCTCGGCTATCAAGTATGCTAAGGTGAACATCATACGTGATGAGACTGGCTTCCCAATAGAGTATAAGACGGAGGGTGACTTCCCTCGTTATGGTAATGACGATGATCGTGCTGACGATATAGCAGTATGGTTGTTAAAGACCTTCATGGATATGATTCGTAAACACCACACCTATCGTCACTCTGAACCTACAACAAGTATCCTTACCATCACTTCAAACGTGGTATATGGTAAGTTTACAGGTAATATGCCAGATGGTCGTCCAGCTGGTGCACCGCTTGCGCCGGGTGCTAACCCGTCTTATGGCGCAGAGCAGAATGGCTTGTTAGCATCGTTGAACTCAACTGCCAAGCTCCCATACGAGTATGCGCTTGACGGTATCTCAAACACTCAGACGATTAGCCCAGACGCTCTTGGGCACAATGATGAGGAACGTGTCAACACGCTCGTGGGTGTTATGGATGGCTACTTCGACCGTGGTGCACACCATCTGAACGTGAATGTCTTTGGTGTAGACAAACTAATCGACTGTATGGAGCACCCTGAGAAGGAGGAGTATGCTAACTTTACCATCCGTGTGAGTGGCTACGCTGTGAAGTTCATCGACCTCACACGTGAGCAGCAGATGGACGTTATTGCTCGTCGAGCACATGGATCAATGTAAAGTGAATAGTCAACATATTGAATTATCGGATTTGCCGACATCCGAGACGATGCTGCGAGTGCACTCTGTAGAGTCGTTCGGGTCGGTTGATGGGCCTGGTATTCGTTTCGTCATCTTCCTTAAAGGATGTGCTATGCGGTGCCAGTACTGTCATAATCCAGACACATGGGACAGGGCGGGGGGTAACCTCCGCTCTGTTGATGATGTCCTTTCACAAGCACTTAGATACCGCAGCTATTGGGGTGAGAAGGGTGGCATCACGGTGAGTGGGGGTGAGGCGCTGCTACAGATACAGCCTCTGACCGAGTTATTCCATAAGGCTAAGGACTTAGGTATCAATACTTGTCTTGACACTTCTGCCCAACCTTTCAGCAGAAAGGATGGTCGTTTCTTGGCTTTTGAAGCATTAATGAAATATACCGACTTAGTCTTATTAGACATAAAGCATATTGACAATGATGCCCATAAACGGCTTACGGGGTGGGAGAATGAGAATATCTTAGATTGTGCACGTTATCTGTCGGATATTCATAAACCTGTGTGGATAAGACATGTCTTAGTCCCTGGTATTAATGACGATGATGAGTCGTTGCACAGACTTCGTTCTTTCATAGACACGTTAAGCAATGTGGAGCGTGTTGAGGTGCTGCCTTATCATGACTTGGGAGTCTATAAATGGGAGCAGTTGGGCATTCCTTATAAACTCACAGACGTGAAACCTCCTACGGAAGAGAGTGTTCTCCATGCACGTAAGATATTGACAGAATGACGGGGGTATATATATAATGGTGTAACAAGTGTCTTATAAGTAAGCTTCATGAGGGGTTTGCGTTATTCCTCTGGTGTTTTGTAGATACATGTTCCTCTGTTTTCTTGTCTCGGCACTGTGCTTTTAGATAGTCATAACAATAAGGTTAGCTTTAAGAGACTTTATGTGATAAGATGACTGATAGGTGGAGATAAGTTTGGAAGTATGTATGTTTTATTATTGAGTATTTATGCAACATTATGCGGTATAATAATACTCTTTCTTCTTAATTTATACGTTTTTATTTGCATATATCGGTGTAATTGCATACTTTTGCAGCCGAATTAGAATTTATATACGGGTTATGAAGGTAAAAAACAGTAGACTTGAAACATTGAAAATGCTTATTTCAAGTATGGAACTAAGTTCCCAAGAAGAAGTATTGAGGGTATTGGAACAAGAGGGATTTAAGCTGACGCAGGCTACGTTGAGTCGTGACCTAAAACAGTTGAAGGTGGCTAAGGCGGCTTCAATGAATGGTAAGTACGTTTATGTTCTACCAAATGAAACAATGTACCGACGGGTGACAACGCCTCGTAAGGCAACTGAGATGTTGCAGAGAAGTGGGTATATCTCGGTGAACATCTCTGGTCAGCTGGCTATTGTCAAGACGCGTCCCGGTTATGCCAGTGCTATTGCATACGATATTGATAACTTGGATTCTCCTTACATCTTAGGTTCTATTGCTGGCGATGATACCATCTTCATCGCTCTTCGTGAGGGTTCTACTCGTGGGCAAGTACTGGATGCTTTGTCTTACGTAATCCCAGAGATAGGATAAGACGTAGGTAGTAATCAACTATATACGACGTTAGCTCGTTGCGTATTTCATTTGAATAGGGCTTTACGCAACGAGCTTTATTTATGGCTTATCCTATCTTCTTAGTGGTAGCTTGGTCGCTACTCCATATTTCGGAGGACTTAGGTGAAGCGTAAAAAACTATTACAGTTGCTCTCGACAAGTATCTTCGAAATAGGAATGTACTATCTCTTATAATAGAATCTGTAACCAACAAGTAATCAGTATGTTGTGAATAACGAAATAGAAGATGCCCTTCTTGCTCCAAGAAAGGCGTCTTCTTGCTTCTTGAAGGGCATGTTCTTGGATGAAGAAGGGCGTCTTCTTGAAACAAGTTGAGGCTCTCTTCGAATGGAGAAGGAAATGTTTGCCGAAATATCTTTACATTTTCTGCGTGCACGTTCAGGGTTCTTTCTTCTTCTTTTATAAATATCCTCTATATCTGTGTAGGGTTATTTAGCTTTGTCAGATTACACTTTTAAGTTACTATTTACATGCACAAACATCCTACAAGTGTGTATAAATTTAATTATTTAATGCTTATTTTATCGAATACTTGTTACTTTTTAATGCCAATATGATTTTATTTGTTACTTTTGTGGAGAGTAAAATAGTATGTTGAATTATGGAAGAAGCGATAAAGCAAATAGGTGAAAGATTAAAAGGGTTACGTGAATCTTTAGACCTCTCAGTAGAGGAAATGGCAGAGACCTGCGGTGTCACGGAGGAGAAATATCTAAAGATGGAAGCGGGTGAGAACGACTTGTCGGTTAGTAGACTGTATAAGTTGTCTCAAAAGTATGGTATTGCATTGGACGCTTTGATGTTTGGTGAGGAACCACACATGTGTTCTTATTTCCTTACACGTAGGGGGAAAGGTATGAGCGTAGAGCGTAAGTTCGCATATAAATATCAGAGTTTAGCAAGCGGATTCAGTGGGCGTCGGGCCGACCCCTTCCTTGTGACGGTTGAGCCGAAGCCTGAAGATGCCCCTGTAAATATGGATATACACCCTGGACAAGAGTTCAATATGGTTTGGGAAGGCCGTATGGACCTGCGAATAGGGGATAAGAAATTTATCTTAGAACCAGGCGATTGTATTTATTTGATGCTAATCAGCCTCACTGTATGCGTGCTTTGGATAACGTGACGATGCGCTTCTTGGCAATTATATTTTAGTTTTTTAATTCACTCAATAGCTCTAAGTAAACGATGGAATATCGTGAGACTTAGAGAAAGGGTTTGGTCTTTTAATGTTTATTTATGAGCTATAGAGTTGTCTATAGACCATGTTTTTAATTCAATAGGATAAGATGATAGAAAGATATTTGACGCAAACACATTTCACGTCAGAGGCAGATTTTCGAGAACACTTGCATTTCAAAGTCCCTGAAACATTTAACTTTGCTTATGATGTCATGGACGAATGGGCGAAAGTGGCACCTGATAAGTTGGCTTTGTTGTGGACCAGTGAGCGTGGAGAGGAGCTGAAAGCGACGTATGCGGAGTTCAAAGAGCAGACCGATCAAGCTGCTGCTTATTTCTTAAGTCTTGGTATTCGACGTGGAGACAAGGTTATGCTGATTTTGAAACGCCATTATCAATGGTGGGTTTCAATGATGGCTTTGTGTAAGATAGGGGCTGTGGCTATCCCTGCAACCCACATGTTGACGGCAAGTGATATTGTCTATCGTAATCAACGTGCATCGGTGAAGGCTATTATATGCGTCAATGATGAATACGTAACGACGCAGGTTCTGCAGGCTATGGCGGAGAGTCCAACAGTTGAAGTGCTCGTTGCTGTTAACTCATTGGCTGAGAGAAATAAGCCTGTGGCTGAAGGCTTTCATGATTGGTTTGCCGAATTGGAGAAGGCGCCGGCCTTTGTTCGACCAGAGAAGGTAAACTCCAATGAAGACACGATGCTGATGTATTTTACAAGTGGTACCAGTGGAGAGCCGAAAATGGTGGCACATGATTATCTCTATGCGTTAGGTCATCTTATTACGGGTGTCTTTTGGCATAACCTCGATGAGGATAGTGTCCATCTGACGGTGGCTGATACTGGTTGGGGAAAGGCTGTGTGGGGTAAGCTTTATGGGCAGTGGTTTGCCGGTGCAACGGTCTTTGTGTATGATCATGAGAAATTTACGGCTGAGAAGATTATGCGTATGATGGAGAAATATCATATTACATCGTTCTGTGCTCCACCTACTATCTATCGCTTTATGCTGCAAGAAGATTTCTCAAAATACGACCTCTCTTCGCTAAGGTACTGTACTACGGCAGGAGAAGCACTTGAGCCTGTTGTCTTCCAAAAGTTCTTCGACCTCGTTGGAGTTAAAATGATGGAGGGATTTGGACAGACTGAGACAACGATGACTTTGGGTACTTTCCCTTGGGTTAAACCTAAACCTGGAAGTATGGGAAAGCCTAATCCTCAGTATGATATACAATTGTTGAGGCCTGATGGGACACCGTGTGAAGATGGTGAGAAGGGTGAGATATGTATCGATACCAGTGCAGGAAAACCGTTGGGACTCTTTAAGGGCTATTATCGGGATACAGAACTGACGGAGAAGGTATGGCATGATAATCTCTATCATACAGGCGATTTGGCTTGGCGTGATGAGGAAGGATACTTTTGGTTTGTAGGTCGTGCTGATGATGTCATTAAGAGCTCGGGCTATCGTATTGGTCCGTTTGAGGTAGAGAGTGCGTTAATGACGCATCCAGCGGTCGTTGAGTGTGCTGTGACGGGTGTACCTGATGAAATTCGTGGTATGGTTGTTAAGGCTACTGTTGTCCTTGCTAAGGAGTGGAAGGATAAGGATAAAGAGGCGCTCGTAAAGGAGTTGCAGGGGCATGTTAAACGTGTGACTGCTCCTTATAAGTATCCGCGTATCATTGAGTTTGTGGACGCTTTGCCTAAAACTATCTCTGGTAAGATTCGTCGTGTAGAGATTCGTGAGCGTGATAAGCAGTAGTCTTCTGCCTTCAGAGGACTGTAAACCGGTGTGCATCGGGTGGGTGGTTAGGCTAATCTCTGACTTTTTTTAATTCAAAGATAGAGCCTCTGCCCCTTGTTGATGCTGTTCCGTTGATTTTAAAGAGGCATGAGAATGATGTGTGATTGCTTTTATTACGGTTGTATGTTGCTTATATTATATAAGGTGTAAACCGATTATTAAGCTTCAAATTAGGTCTGAAAGAAGAAAAAGTGCACTTTTTTGAAACTTTTTCTTCAAAATGTTTGGAGGGTAAGGAAATTCTGTATACCTTTGCACTCGCTTTACAAAACAAGCCATCTGGCAAGTTAGTTAAAGCATAGAAGAAAGAGTTCTTTGAAAAGATTTACATAAACAGAGAAGTAGTACAAGAAGCGTCTGTTTGATTTTATATCAAATAGATGGGTAAAAGAAACGAACCGATCAATTCATTGTTCCTGCTTTTGAGGCACCGCCTCAAAACAATTAAGGAACAAAAGAATAGGTGCTTTTTAACTTGATACTTTTAGGATAAGCGTTCTGAAACAGAGATTACTCGGTGAAGCGTTTGGGTTAACATGGTATTTATTATCATTTATCACCCATCACTTATCACCAAAACATATTTTACAATGGAGAGTTTGATCCTGGCTCAGGATGAACGCTAGCTACAGGCTTAACACATGCAAGTCGAGGGGAAACGGCATTTAGTGCTTGCACCGAATGGACGTCGACCGGCGCACGGGTGAGTAACGCGTATCCAACCTACCCATTACTGTGGGATAACCTGCCGAAAGGCAGACTAATACCGCATAGTCTTCGATGACGGCATCAGATTTGAAGTAAAGATTTATCGGTAATGGATGGGGATGCGTCTGATTAGCTTGTTGGCGGGGTAACGGCCCACCAAGGCAACGATCAGTAGGGGTTCTGAGAGGAAGGTCCCCCACATTGGAACTGAGACACGGTCCAAACTCCTACGGGAGGCAGCAGTGAGGAATATTGGTCAATGGGCGCGAGCCTGAACCAGCCAAGTAGCGTGCAGGATGACGGCCCTATGGGTTGTAAACTGCTTTTGTATGGGGATAAAGTCAATCACGTGTGATTGTTTGCAGGTACCATACGAATAAGGACCGGCTAATTCCGTGCCAGCAGCCGCGGTAATACGGAAGGTCCGGGCGTTATCCGGATTTATTGGGTTTAAAGGGAGCGTAGGCCGGAGATTAAGTGTGTTGTGAAATGTAGACGCTCAACGTCTGACTTGCAGCGCATACTGGTTTCCTTGAGTACGCACAACGTTGGCGGAATTCGTCGTGTAGCGGTGAAATGCTTAGATATGACGAAGAACTCCGATTGCGAAGGCAGCTGACGGGAGCGCAACTGACGCTTAAGCTCGAAGGTGCGGGTATCGAACAGGATTAGATACCCTGGTAGTCCGCACAGTAAACGATGGATGCCCGCTGTTGGTACCTGGTATCAGCGGCTAAGCGAAAGCATTAAGCATCCCACCTGGGGAGTACGCCGGCAACGGTGAAACTCAAAGGAATTGACGGGGGCCCGCACAAGCGGAGGAACATGTGGTTTAATTCGATGATACGCGAGGAACCTTACCCGGGCTTGAATTGCAGAGGAAGGATTTAGAGATAATGACGCCCTTCGGGGCCTCTGTGAAGGTGCTGCATGGTTGTCGTCAGCTCGTGCCGTGAGGTGTCGGCTTAAGTGCCATAACGAGCGCAACCCCTCTCTTCAGTTGCCATCAGGTAGTGCTGGGCACTCTGGAGACACTGCCACCGTAAGGTGTGAGGAAGGTGGGGATGACGTCAAATCAGCACGGCCCTTACGTCCGGGGCTACACACGTGTTACAATGGCCGGTACAGAGGGATGGTGTAATGCAAATTGCATCAAATCTTGAAAGCCGGTCCCAGTTCGGACTGGGGTCTGCAACCCGACCCCACGAAGCTGGATTCGCTAGTAATCGCGCATCAGCCATGGCGCGGTGAATACGTTCCCGGGCCTTGTACACACCGCCCGTCAAGCCATGAAAGCCGGGGGTGCCTGAAGTCGTGACCGCAAGGATCGGCCTAGGGCAAAACTGGTGATTGGGGCTAAGTCGTAACAAGGTAGCCGTACCGGAAGGTGCGGCTGGAACACCTCCTTTCTGGAGAGGATGTTTATCGGTTATCGAGTTGATGAGTATCTAAGTATACGAGCCAACAAGTTAACGGTAATCAAGATGAAAAAGAACCTTTGGTTCGTTTTTCTTCTTGTACTCACTGATACTGTTTTAAGAATAAGAGAAAGGAAGTCTGGCATGAATAGCCGAAGTGATTTCTTCCAACTCAGTCCTATAGCTCAGTTGGTTAGAGCGCCACACTGATAATGTGGAGGTCGGCAGTTCAAGTCTGCCTGGGACTACACATTGATTAAGTCAAATGTGTAACAGGCTGAATATCCTTTAATCCTTTTCTCTATCCCTTGGGGGATTAGCTCAGTTGGCTAGAGCACCTGCTTTGCAAGCAGGGGGTCAACGGTTCGAATCCGTTATTCTCCACTTCGCTGTTCCATGCTTCTGAGGCATTGCCTCAGAATTCAAAGAGTAACAGCACAAGATCTTTGACATATTGACACAAGCAAGACTGTAAGTAGAACTAATATTCCTTATATATAGGAAGAATTAGTATTCTCATTCATGAAGATTTATCTTCATAATGTTTAGAATCACATAACAGCTGAAAGTATGAGCTACATTCTTTGTAAGTAATTACAGAGAAGGCGAAGAAAGTAAGAAAGGGCGCATGGCGGATGCCTTGGCTCACGGAGGCGATGAAGGACGTGATAAGCTGCGATAAGCCTTGGGTAGGTGCAATAACCTTTGATCCAAGGATTTCCGAATGGGACAACCCAGCAGGTTGAAGACCTGTTATCACTACAGACGTAGTGAGGCGAACGGAGGGAACTGAAACATCTTAGTACCTCTAGGAAGAGAAAATAAACTAATGATTTCCCTAGTAGTGGCGAGCGAACGGGAAAGAGCCTAAACCTGCTTTGTGGCAACGCTTAGCAGGGGTTGTAGGACCACGCTGTCGTACTTAGATTGTGAGGAGAATCTACTGGAAAGTAGAATCATAGAAGGTGATAATCCTGTATCCGAAGCATGACGAGACGTAGTGGTATCCTGAGTAACGCGGAACACGTGAAATTCTGCGCGAATCTGCCGGGACCATCCGGTAAGGCTAAATACTCCCGTGAGACCGATAGTGAACGAGTACTGTGAAGGAAAGGTGAAAAGCACTCCGATTAGGAGAGTGAAATAGTTCCTGAAACCATGCGCCTACAAGCGGTCGGAGCCGCGTAAGCGGTGACGGCGTGCCTTTTGCATAATGAACCTACGAGTTACCATGTCTGGCAAGGATAAGCGTCATGAGACGCGCATCCGCAGTGAAAGCGAGCCTGAACAGGGCGTCGAGTCAGATGGGGTAGACGCGAAACCAAGTGATCTACACTTGCCCAGGTTGAAGTCCGGGTAACACCGGATGGAGGACCGCACGGATAAGCGTTGAAAAGCTTCCCGATGAGGTGAGTGTAGGAGTGAAAGGCCAATCAAACTTGGAGATAGCTCGTACTCCCCGAAAGGCATTTAGGTGCCGCGTGCGACGATCTCCATAAGAGGTAGAGCGACCGATAGGTCAAGAGGGCTTCACCGCCTATCGAGACCTGACGAACTCCGAATGCTTATGGACTGCAGTCGTGCAGTAAGGGGGCGGGTGCTAAGGTCCGTCCCCGAGAGGAGAAGAATCCAGACCGCCGTCTAAGGTCCCGAAATTCTGTCTAAGTTAGTCTAACGAAGTCTGGTCCCCGTGACAGCTAGGATGTTGGCTTGGAAGCGACCCATTCATTCAAAAGAGTGCGTAACAGCTCACTAGTCGAGGGTCCGGGCATGGATAATAATCGGGTATAAGTCAGATACCGAAGGCGCGGGATAGTAATGTAAATTAAAAGTATCGGTAGGGGAGCATTCCATCGGCGTTGAATGGTGAGGGTAACCGATCCTGGAGCTTATGGAAAAGCAAATGTAGGTATAAGTAACGATAAAAAGGGTGAGATTCCCTTTCGCCGAAAGACCGAGGTTTCCCGGGCGATGCCAATCAGCCCGGGGTTAGTCGGGTCCTAAGTCTCAGCCGAATGGCGAAGGCGATGGCAGATGCGGTTAATATTCCGCAACTCGCATTATCAGTGACGTGGAGACGGAGCAGTGACACTGTCGCGCCTGACGGAATAGGGCGTTTAAGTGCGTAGGTTATGATAGTGGCAGGCAAATCCACCACTTGAGCTGAAACACGAAAGTACAGCACTTCCTTCGGGAAGAGTTGAGTGCAGGTAATCATACTTCCGAGAAAATCCGCTAAACTTAATGATACTGCGACCCGTACCGCAAACGGACACACGTGGTCGGGTAGAATATACTAAGGCGTTGAGAGATTCATGGTTAAGGAACTAGGCAAATTGACCCCGTAACTTCGGGATAAGGGGTCCTCATAGTAATATGAGGCGCAGAGAATAGGTCCAGGCAACTGTTTAACAAACACAGGGCTGTGCAAACTCGAAAGATGATGTATACAGCCTGACACCTGCCCGGTGCTGGAAGGTTAAGAGGAGATGTCACTAGCAATAGGAAGCATTGAATTGAAGCCCCAGTAAACGGCGGCCGTAACTATAACGGTCCTAAGGTAGCGAAATTCCTTGTCGGGTAAGTTCCGACCTGCACGAATGGTGTAATGATCCGGACGCTGTCTCAACCATGATCTCAGTGAAATTGTAGTATCGGTGAAGATGCCGATTACCCGCGATGGGACGAAAAGACCCCGTGAACCTTTACTACAGCTTAGCATTGACCTTGGTCATCCGATGTGTAGGATAGGCCGGAGGCTTCGAAGCGGGTGCGCCAGCATTCGTGGAGCCATCCTTGAAATACGGCCCTTTGGCTGTCTGAGGTCTAACGCGCCTATGGCGCGGACACTGCTTGGTGGGTAGTTTGACTGGGGTGGTCGCCTCCAAAAGCGTAACGGAGGCTTCCAAAGGTGCCCTCGGGCCGATTGGTAACCGGCCTTATAGAGTGCAATGGCATAAGGGCGCTTGACTGGGAGGCAGACATGCCGAGCAGGCAGGAAACTGGGGCATAGTGATCCGGCGGATGTGTATGGAAACTCCGTCGCTCAAAGGATAAAAGGTACTCCGGGGATAACAGGCTGATCCCCCCCCCAAGAGCTCATATCGACGGGGTGGTTTGGCACCTCGATGTCGGCTCGTCACATCCTGGGGCTGGAGAAGGTCCCAAGGGTTGGGCTGTTCGCCCATTAAAGTGGCACGCGAGCTGGGTTCAGAACGTCGTGAGACAGTTCGGTCTCTATCTATCGTGGGCGTTGGAGTTTTGCGTGGTGCTGACACTAGTACGAGAGGACCGTGTTGGACAGACCTCCGGTTTACCAGTTGTGCCGCCAGGTGCACCGCTGGGTATCTGAGTCTGGATTGGATAAGCGCTGAAAGCATCTAAGTGCGAAGCCAGCCGCAAGATGAGAACTCCTCATAAGGGTCGTCATAGACGATGACGTTGATAGGGTGTAGGTGTAAAGACGGTGACGTCAAAGCCGAGCACTACTAATTGCCCGAAACTTTCTTCGGGTCTCCCGCCTCCAAAGTTTGGAGTGCGGGGACCAGTGACTCAGACTTTGAGCTGTGTAATCTTCTTGGTAGGAAGATATGAGTTCTATATGTTTTGCTTGTGGAAATACGTCACCTTATACGGCTGACAAGTCAGTAGACGAGTTGACAAGATAACGAGTTAACAAGTAAACAAGTTATTAGTTCTATGGACAATGTTTAATAACGGATTTACTGATAAGAAGACAGAAAGACGACAAGAATAAAGATAAATAATTATTCAACTTGTCAACTGTGAACTAGTCAACCGAGAGAAATATTAGGTGGTTATTGCGGCGGGGTCCCACCTCTTCCCATTCCGAACAGAGAAGTTAAGCCCGTTTGCGCCGATGGTACTGCAATGCAATGCGGGAGAGTAGGTGGCCGCCTTCTTTTACAAGAGCCTTGAAGAGAAATCTTCAAGGCTCTTTTTTTGTTGGGTGATGGGTGGTGGATGTTAGGTGTTGATGAAGTGTTGGTAGGACTGAAGCTGCAATATTATATTGGGCTAATTGGATTAATAAGGTTTATAGGGCTGATACGGCTAATAGCGCTTAAAGGCCAATAAGGTTAATAGTATTTTATTGGGCAAATAGGTTTTATTTGGCTAATTAAGTAATAAGGGCTGATACTTTACAATATATTTTTTTTCGTTTCGTTATATCTTTATATGCAGTGGACTGATAGAATTCGTCAGGTAAAGATATTTCTGGTAGTTGCAGCAATTCTTATTGCTGTGGCTTCTTTGCTTGTATCTCGCTCTTTGACTCATGATTTGTCAGAGCAGGAAAGGAGTAAGATGCAAGTTTGGGCAGAAGCCATGAAATCGCTTAGTGCTGCGGATGAGAACACCGATCTTAGTCTTGTTTAAAGGTGTTAGATGAGAATCACACTATACCTGTTGTTGTTTTGGATAATGACGGGGTTGTAACAGAATACCGTAACATAATTATTAAAGCGCGTAATGCAAAGGATAGCGTTAATTATGTTACTTCTTTGGGTCAACAGTTGAAAGCCTCAGGTCAGGTGATTCGTATCTCTTTGAGTAAGAATCATAATGATTATATAGATGTATGCTATGATGATTCATTGATGTTAAAGCGTATTGCGCTTTATCCCTATGTACAATTAGGTGTTGTTATGCTATTTGTTATTGTAGCTATTTTTGCCTTATTGACATCAAAGCGTGCAGAGCAAAACAAAGTATGGGTTGGATTAAGTAAGGAAACGGCACACCAGTTAGGTACTCCTATCTCCTCTCTTATGGCATGGACAACAATTTTGAAGGAGACATATCCTGACGATGAACTCCTGCCAGAGATGGATAAAGACGTTAAACGTTTACAGCTTATTGCAGATCGTTTCTCAAAGATTGGTTCCGTTCCAGAGCCAGTCCCATCCAGTCTTAATGAAGTTCTCAATCATGTTGTCGACTATATGGATCGTCGTACATCAAAGAAAATAGAGATGAAGACGGAGTTGCCAGCAGATGATATAATTATTAATATGAATGCCTCACTCTTTGAGTGGGTAATCGAGAACCTGTGTAAGAATGCTGTTGATGCGATGGGAGGAAAGATAGGTAGTATTACACTTCGTTTAGAAGAGACAGATAAGCGTGCTATTGTAGAGGTGAGCGATACAGGAAAGGGTATTAAAAAGAAAGATATAAGAAACGTATTTCGTCCAGGCTTTACTACTAAGGAACGAGGTTGGGGCTTAGGTTTGAGTCTTGCAAAGCGTATTGTTGAGGAGTATCATCATGGTAAGATATATGTGAAAAGCTCGGAAGTAGGGAAGGGGACAACTTTTCGCATAGAACTTCGCAAAGCGTAAAGGTCAATTTGGTGGATTTCTTTTCATGAGAATAAATATTTTTCTTCATGAAAATAAATATTTCCGTTCATGAAGAAAAATAATTATTTACGTGAAAATAATTCGGCTTTTATAATCATATATTTCTGATTTTATTACTAATAGGGCATCAGATGAGTGAAGAAAACAACGTTGTTTATATGCTCGACACGTTTAGAAATGCCTTAATTTTTTAATGATAGTGCAATGCAAGAGTCCATTTCATATTATGTAGAAGAAATAGAGCATAAATCATCTTACAATGGATGTTCTCACTTTTTTTACTTATAATTTGCTTATAATCAGAAAAATATTCGTAACTTTGCAACCCAATTATGGACTTAGAAACCCTTAAAATAGATTTGAAGGGTCTGGAAGAAGGTGTTAATCACCTTGAGTTCGACCTGGATGACACTTACTTTAAGGAAGTTGACGCTCCTGAAGTGAGTCAAGGCAGTGTGCATGTATCCCTTGATATCGTGCGCACAGGAGAAGATTTTTTTACTCTTGACTTCCATTTAGCAGGCATAGTCATGGTTCCATGTGATGTCTGTCTTGAACCTATGGAGCAGTCAATAGAGGCAATAGAACGTCTCGAAGTTAAGTTAGGAAAAGAAAACTCAGAAGAGGACGACCTTGTGACGGTGGCCGAGGACGAAGGAATACTCGATGTTGCATGGTACCTCTACGAATTCATAGCTCTCGCAATCCCTATCAAGCATGTGCATGCACCTGGAAAATGCAACCCTGCTATGGTACGAGCTCTTGAGGAGTACTCTGCCGCCCGAAGCGGTGAGGAAGACGAGCAGGCGATGGATCCGCGCTGGGAAGCTCTATTAAAATTGAAAAAATAAAATATTAAACGTTTAAAGAATTATGGCACATCCAAAAAGAAGACAGTCAAAGACTCGTACACTCAAGAGAAGAACTCACGATAAGGCAGTAGCTCCTACATTGGCATTATGCCCTAATTGTGGTGCTTATTATGTTTATCACACAGTTTGCCCAACTTGTGGTTACTATCGCGGTAAGGTTGCTGTCGTAAAAGAAACAGCTGAATAAGCATGAGTAATATCAATGCGATTATAACAGGTGTCGCTGGATACGTGCCAGACTATGTCCTCAACAATGAGGAATTGTCTCGTATGGTTGATACCAATGACGAGTGGATTACTACTCGTACAGGTATCAAGGAGCGCCGCATCCTTACGGAGGAAGGTCTCGGTACGTCTTATATGGCACGTAAAGCAGCAAAGCTCCTGATGACGAAGACAGGTGCTGATCCAGATAGTATTGATGCTGTCATTGTTGCTACAACGACTCCTGACTATCCGCATCCTTCCACAGCCTCTATCGTTTTAGGAAAGCTTGGACTAAAGAATGCGTTCGCATTTGACTTAGCTGCTGCTTGTTGCGGTTTCATGTATGCACTCGATGTAGCTTGCAATATGATCCAGAGTGGTCGTCATAAGCGTATCATTGTTATCGGTGCTGATAAGATGTCAGCAATAACTGATTATCGTGATCGTGCGACATGTCCTCTTTTCGGTGATGGTGCAGGTGCTATCATGTTAGAAGGAACAACGGAAGAGGGTATTGGTATGATTGATTCTTATCATCGTACAGATGGTAAGGGCCTTCCATTCCTCCACGTAAAGGCTGGTGGTTCAGTTTGTCCTTCTTCAAGTTTCACAGTTGATCATCGTTTGCATTATACCTACCAGGAGGGGCGCACTGTCTTCCGTTATGCTGTAACGGCAATGGGCGAAGATTGCGCAACACTGTTGGAGCGTAATGGCTTGACACAGAACGATATTGATTATGTAGTTTGTCATCAGGCGAACCTTCGTATCATCGAGGCTGTTGCAAAACGCATAGGTGTCCCAATGGAGAAGGTGTTGGTTAACATTCAGCGTTATGGTAATACCAGTGCGGCTTGTATGCCACTTGTTCTTTGGGATTTTGAGTCACAACTGAAGAAGGGTGATAAGATTATATTCACTGCCTTCGGTGCAGGTTTCGTTAACGGTGCAGCTTACTTTAAGTGGGCATACGACGGTGCCTCTGCGGCGGTTAAGAAGTAAAGACTTTAAGTTATCATACAAAGAGCGCATCTTTCTTTCATAATAAGATAGGTGCGCTTTTCTATTAAAATCGGATTAAGAATATGGTTGTTGAGATATTGTCTCACGTCCGTTTCTTAAGTTAATATTATAACAGAACTTTTCAAAAGTCCCTTCTTTTAGGAAGAGATGGTCGGATATAGTATATATGCACAAAGCAGGATTTGTAAATATCGTAGGTAATCCAAATGTCGGAAAGAGTACACTGATGAATCAACTCGTTGGTGAGAAACTCAGTATAGCTACTTTCAAGGCTCAGACAACACGTCATCGTATAATGGGAATTGTCAACACAGAGGATTCGCAGATCGTTTTCTCAGATACGCCAGGAGTGTTGAAACCCAATTATAAGATGCAGGAGATGATGCTTCAATTCTCAGAATCAGCTTTGGCAGATGCTGATATCTTACTTTATGTGACCGATGTTATAGAAGATCCTGAGAAGAATATGGACTTTCTTGAGAAGGTTGCAAAGATGTCAATACCAGTCATCTTACTTATCAATAAGATTGATGAGAGTGAACAGAAGAAGCTTGGCGACCTTGTGACGAAGTGGCATGGACTGTTACCAAATGCTGAGATACTTCCCATCTCAGCTAAGAATAAGTTTGGTACAGATATTCTCTTGAAGCGTGTTCACGAACTATTGCCTGAGAGCCCAGCCTTCTTTGATAAGGACCAGTTGACAGATAAGCCTGCAAAGTTCTTCGTTTCAGAGATTATTCGAGAGAAGATTCTGCGCTATTACGATAAGGAGATCCCTTATTCTGTTGAGGTTGTTGTTGAGAGCTTCAAGGAGGATGACCGCCAAATCCATATCAATGCGGTCATTTATGTGGAACGTAATAGTCAAAAGGGAATAATCATTGGACATCAGGGTATGGCTCTCAAGAAGGTGTCTACTGAGGCTCGTAAGAGTTTGGAACGTTTCTTTGACAAGAAAATATTCCTTGAGACCTTCGTTAAGGTTGATAAAGACTGGCGTAACTCACAGAAGGAACTAAAGCATTTCGGTTATAATCCGGAGTAGAAAAGGGGCCTCATCGATTCCTTGGAAGGAGAGGAAAGCCTAAATAGGATAGGCTGGGAGGGGTCTTCTTAGGCAAAATGGCCTAATAATGCTAATAAGCCTTATGGGCCTAATGAGACTAATAAGCGTCTTAGGCTAATAGGGCCAATTAAGCTGATAAGGCTAATGAGTGTCTTAGGCTAATAGGGCCAATTAGGCTAATAAGGCTAATAAGAAAATAAAGCAAATAAGCCCAATAAGGTTTATAGCCTATCTTTATAATAAGAGAAAATCGCCCTAACTGCTTAGTAGGGTATACTCTCGCACGATGCGAGGGCTGGGGAATGGTCATCCTCGGCAAATATTTATCGGATGCCTGACCACATCTGGGCCTTCTCATGATAGTAATAAAGATTATCAAGAGTTCTGAGGAGGGAAAAGACCAACATAAATGGCAAATTTAGTAGCTATCGTAGGACGCCCAAACGTAGGTAAGTCCACTTTATTCAATCGATTAACCCAAACACGTCATGCAATTGTAAGTGATACTGCAGGTACCACACGCGACCGTCAATATGGTAAGTGTCAATGGAACGGTCGTGAGTTCTCTGTTGTAGACACGGGTGGTTGGGTTGTGAGTCAGATGATATTTTTGAAGACGCAATCCGCAAACAGGTCCTTGTGGCAACTGAAGAGGCCGACCTTGTACTCTTTGTTGTTGATACGGAAACTGGCATTACTGACTGGGATGAGGATGTTGCATTGATTCTTCGACGCACCAAACTACCTGTACTCCTTGTAGCTAATAAGGTAGATAACAGTGGTGAGTATTATCAAGCAGCCGAATTCTATAAGCTTGGTTTAGGTGATCCTATCTGTATCAGTGCTGCCACGGGTGGAGGAACAGGTGATTTGCTCGATACACTACTTGAGAATCTGAAAGATGCACCAGATGAAATCGTTGATCAAGATATCCCTCGTTTTGCAGTTGTAGGTCGTCCTAATGCAGGAAAGTCAAGTCTTATCAATGCGTTCATTGGTGAAGACCGTAATATAGTGACCGAGATAGCAGGTACAACACGTGATAGTATCTATACACGTTACACTAAGTTTGGTTTTGATTTCTATCTTGTTGATACTGCCGGTATCCGTCGTAAGAACAAAGTAACCGAGGACTTGGAGTTCTATAGTGTGATGCGTTCTATCAGAAGTATTGAGAATGCGGACGTATGTATTCTTATGTTGGATGCAACTCGAGGCATTGAGTCACAAGATATGAATATCTTTCAGCTCATACAGCGTAACAACAAGAGTCTTGTTGTCGTTGTGAATAAGTGGGACTTGGTACAGGATAAGACGCAGAAAGTCATCGACACCTTTGAAAATGCTATCCGGAGCCGTATGGCACCATTCGTTGATTTCCCAATTATCTTTGCTTCAGCACTGACCAAACAACGTATCTTTAAGGTTCTTGAAACAGCAAAGCAAGTATATCAGAACCGCACAATACATATTGGTACAACGAAGTTAAACGAGGTCATGCTTCCTATCATCGAGGCAACCCCACCACAGTCTGTGAAGGGTAAGTATATCAAGATTAAGTATTGCTCACAGCTTCCAAACACACAGATACCATCTTTCGTGTTCTATGCGAACCTCCCACAATATGTCAAGGAGCAGTATCGTCGCTTCTTAGAGAACAAGATTCGTGAGAACTGGAACCTTCATGGTTGCCCAATCAATGTGTTTGTTCGTCAGAAGTAGCTGTAGGAGGAATATCAATGAAACGAGTTCTGTATTCTTTTCTTCTTGTTTTATCATGCTTGTTATTGGCATGTAGCAAGAAGAAGGATGAGATAGATCACGGTAGACTGGCTGGTCAGGCTGCCAAGCACTATTATGAGCAATTATTGAAAGGTAAGTATGAAGCCTTTTTAAGTGGTGAGAATCGTGTAGAAAAATTGCCTGATAGTTATCGTAAACAGCTCTTGATTAATTTCCGTCAATTCGTTGAGCAGCAGAAAGAGGGCCATAAAGGTGTCGACTCAGTATCTTTGGCTTCATCAGTGTTCTCTGCCAAGGACAGTACAGCCAGTGCCTTCCTACTTTTCCATTATGGTGACAAGACAACCGAGCAGTTTGTTGTACCAATGGTGAAGGTGCATGGAAAATGGTTGATGAGATAGTTCTATCGTTTACATATAAAGGGGATTGCTGATAAAAGGCAATCCTCTTTTTATTTGTCATCCGCTTTGTGTTAGGTTACAAATCAGGTTCTTCCGTTAAATGTGTGGACGCTTTTCGTAGTGCTTTAACGTAAGAGCCAAAGTTACTCATTAAACAAGAATATAGCTGAGACAGTCAACTATCTATCCTATTTTCATCCTCTTTCATTGAAAATCTTTTCGTTTTAAGACTTTGAAAATCTGCAGACAAGGGTTTGAAAAATCATTACATAATTTCAAAGAAAACACCTATAACTAACGGCAAAAACACACACATGAAGCAGGTTTGCAATCAACAGGATATCAATTAGTTACCAGGTATAAAGTAAAAGGTGCTTAGTTGGGCTTCAAAAGGGCGTTAGCAAGGGTCTTAAAGGGCATCTTTTGCAAGCCAAAAGGGCGTCTTTTAGAAGCCAAAAGAGCATGTATTGGGTTTGAGCTGTACAAAAATAGTTTACAAACATGATTTGATAAAGGAATAAGCAGGTTATAGATGCCAGATAGGCATCACACCTAATTACATTTATCATATAGTTTACCCCCCCCCCTTATAAAACAATTTTATTGGAGGTAAGCTTACCATGTATGTGGATTAATCTCATTCTATTAACAATCTACACATTTAACGGAAGAACCACAAAACAGCATTGGCAAGCTTATAGAACTTGGAGAATAGAAAGCGTAAATAGTAAGTAGTATATAATAGCACTATATACTATAAAAGTTTATTTTTCGTTTCCTGTCATTTTTAACACTTTTCGTAGGAGTCTGTTATAGAGTGGTTTATGAGCGAGCATGGCATGACAGATATGACAGGAAAATTGATTTAGGGATTTTGTTCAGTCGTAGTAATCGAAGGATTAAGCCCGACAAATTAGTCTTTGATAGCCAACACGTGTCGTTGTTAATGGTTAACATCAATCGTACTATGGGTAAGTATTAATTAAGCTATAGGATAAGTCATCAATAGCTATGGTTTAGGATTGCCTCCAACAACCCAAAACCATAAACTTTATGACAAACTGATATCCTCTATTCTTCCTCAGATAGCTCCACATTCTTTACCTTTTTAAATAGGTCAGAAGCAAAGACGAGGTCGTTAAGTTTCTCGTTCTTGGATGTGATAACCGATTCTTTATCACCTTGCCATTCCTTTCTACCATCAGCAATGAACACGATATTCTCACCAATACCCATTACAGAGTTCATATCATGAGTGTTGATAATAGTCGTCATGTTAAACTCACGTGTGATACTCGTGAGTAATTGGTCGATAACAAGTGACGTCTTTGGATCCAGTCCGGAGTTTGGCTCATCACAGAAGAGATACTTTGGGTTCATGACAATAGCTCTGGCAATAGCAACACGCTTCTGCATACCACCTGAAATCTCACCAGGGAATTTCTCTTCGGCCCCTGTTAAGTTTACGCGATCGAGACATTCCATAGCCCTTTTATCACGTTCTTGCGCAGTCATATCTGAGAACATATCCAATGGAAAGCGTACGTTTCCAGTACGGTGAGCGAGTCGAAGAGTGCAGCACCTTGGAAAATCATACCCATCTCACGTCTCATAAGAATCTGTTCCTTCTTTGACATGTTGACAAAGTTACGTCCGTCATAAAGCACTTCACCCTTAGTAGGCTCAATCAGTCCTGTGAGTGAACGCATTAGTACGGTTTTTCCCGCACCACTCTGTCCGATGATGAGATTTGTTTTTCCGTCTTCAAAAACGACATTAATGTCCTTCAGCACTTCTTTGTCACCGAATGACTTGAATAGATGTTTTACTTCAATCATATTATGGGGATTAGTCAGGAGTTAAGGAGTGAAATGGAGTTAAGACAAATGTTTATTTATCTAAATCATTCATGGCATGGTTGTTAGCAATGCCATAGCAATATGCATTGAGCAATTTACTTGCTTCTTCAATCTTAGTATGAAGCTGTTGATATTGTTCCATGCCAATATATCCTAAATCACGGGATAGTATAATATAGTCTCTACATTCCTCTAAACTTCCTTGTGCAATGTTCATAAAACGTAATTTGTCCTGTTGTCCAAGTCTCTTATATCCTTCTGCTATATTTGCTTCGATAGAGATAGCTGCTCTCCGAAATTGAGATGTTAGTCCAAACCTCTCATCTGAAGGGAATAGTTTCGTAACTTCATATACATAAAGCACAAAGCTATGGGTCTTCTGCCATGCAATGATTCTTTCAAAGCTATATGTTTGAGGATAGTTGGACATAAGTTTGCTAATTTAGTATAAGAGTCTAATAGCTTGTGGTGAGTTAAGGATTAAAATGATAAGTAGTTGTCTGGTACTATACAAATGATGGTATTGTCTTAACTCCATTTCACTCCTTAACTTCTTTAACTCCTATATCAACTCAACATCTGTGTGAGGAAAACGTCACTGAAGAGAATCAAGACGCTTGAGCAAACTACTGCATCCGTAGATGCCTTACCAACTTCAACACTTCCTCCCTTCACCGTGTAGCCCATAAATGACGAAACACTTGAGATGATAAAGGCAAAGAAGAATCCCTTGATGATACTCATCCACATAAACCATGGGTTGAAATCATGTTGAAGACCAGCAGTCAGGTCTACTGGTGTGATGATATGTGCGAGGTAGGCCGTGGCGTATGCACCGATGATACCCGTTGCCGCAGAGAAGATAACAAGGAATGGCATGATTGTGATAAGACCTAATATCTTAGGCAAGATGAGGTAACTGGCAGAGTTGATACCCATAATCTCTAAGGCATCTATCTGCTGTGTTACACGCATGGTACCTAACTCTGAAGCAATGTTTGAGCCTACCTTACCCGATAGAATCAGACACATAATACTGCTGGAGAACTCCAAGAGCATAATCTCTCTCTCGTCACATAACCAGAAACCCAATGTGGCATCCAAGGACTTTGCACGTTGAGTTTAATCTGTATACATATAACTGCACCTATAAAGAAAGAGATGAGAAGGACGATACCTATTGAGTCTACGCCCAACTGAGACATCTCTTTAACATATCTTTTTAGGAACATTCGCATTCGTTCGGGACTACTGAATGAGCGTCCCATCAACATAAGATAATTACCGAATGTGTTCAGCCACTTGAATAAAAGCATGTTCTTTCTGTTTGATGTTCAAAGTGCAAATTTAACCAAAATATCGTAGAAATAGAAAAGAAAGACATTATTTAATAGTCATGAAGGCTACTTTCGCTTTTTGTAAATAGAATCTTTGCCATTATTGTATAGTTCTTTTAGGATTATATTTGTATCTTTGTGCGTGACAAACTATGGGTTTAAAGCTATGAAAAGTAATCCTGCAATATACGTGGAAGGGGTAGGCTGGCGTCGTGAGCGTGTGGCGTCGCTGCTGCGGAGGCTTAAAGGGCATGACTATCAAGGGCGGTGTATCTATATGATAACGCTCTGTACGGAAGGAAGGCAGCCATTGTTGGGTAGGCTTATGCGAAGGACAGCAGCTGTAGCATCCGCCTACATAGAGCCAACAGAGCTGGGGAGTGAGGTCGAGCGTTGTTGGAGAGAGATTCCTAAGCATTATCCAGAGGTGAGTGTGCTTGCCTTTCAGGTTATGCCGGACCATATACACGGCATCCTCTTTGTGACACATGAGATGGCTGTACACCTGGGGAAGGTTATTAATGGGTTCAAGGTAGGCTGTAATCGGGCGTATCGGCGGTTGGTGTTGGGGAGTTCTGAGGCAATGCCTCAGAAGCAAGGACAGAATGGACGATGCGGAGAAGGGGCGAAACAGCGAGGCTGTAAGCACCCAGAGCATGGCATGCTCTTTGCGCCAGGCTATCATGACAGCGTGCTAAGGGGGAAGGGACAGCTGGAGAATATGTTCAGATATATTGCTGATAACCCACGACGGCTGGCGATGAAGCGGGATAATCCGCAACTCTTTCGTGTCGTGAATAGTCTGAAAGTAGGTGATAGAACTTTCTCTGCTATAGGAAATCAGTGGTTACTGGAGCACCCAATAAGACTGCAGGTGCGTTGTCATAATAATAAGACACCAGAGAATCTGCGCCTTATAGCCTTGCAAAAGGAATACTTCTTTGCACGAGGACGAGAGGGAGGAGTACTTGTTAGCCCCTGTATATCGGCTGGAGAAAAAGAAATAGCACGTGCTGCATTGGAGGAGAAACTCCCACTCATCGTCTTATTAGAAAATGGTTTTCCACCTCTCTATAAACCGCCTGGGAAGTACTTTGATGCTTGTTGTGAAGGGCGACTCCTTATGTTGGCTCCATGGGCATATCATCACGAACGCAGGACTATCTCGCGAGAGCAGTGTCAAGCCCTTAATTCAATATCAGCTGCACTTAGCAATGAGGCGTGGACGACGGCATTCGAGCAGGAATTGTTAGGATATACTTCTGGCGAAGAATAGGGAATAGCCACCAAGTAAACAGGGCAGAGAACCTTCGTGAGAATGTCTTTTAATAGAAGCGTACACACGTAGCTATACATTTATCTGTATTGTTCTTTTGTTTCTTTCACGTCTTTATGATTGCTATCTGCTTTTTATTTCGTAATTTTGCAGCGATAGCTTAAAAGAGAAAACTATGTCAGAATCAGATAATATTGTTGTGCGCCCAGAAGGCGAGGGAAGTATTCTTCGTACAGATAAACTGGTGAAGCGATACGGAAAGCGTACTGTTGCCAATGGTGTGAGCATCAATGTGAAGCAGGGTGAGATTGTGGGATTGCTCGGACCAAATGGTGCGGGAAAGACCACGTCGTTTTATATGACAACGGGATTGGTGGTTCCTAATGAGGGACATGTATATATTGACGATCAGGAAATTACCAACTTCCCTGTTTACAAGCGTGCTCGTGCAGGTATTGGCTATCTTCCACAGGAGGCGAGTGTCTTCCGTAAGATGAGTGTGGAAGATAATATTATGAGTGTCTTGGAGATGACAAAGCTATCAAAGCAGGAGCGTATTGACAAGATGGAGAGTCTGATTCGCGAATTCCGATTGGAGAAGGTACGTAAGAATCTTGGAGACCGACTTTCTGGTGGTGAGCGTCGTCGTTGTGAGATTGCTCGTTGTTTGGCTATTGACCCAAAGTTTATCATGCTTGACGAACCTTTTGCAGGTGTCGACCCTATTGCCGTTGAAGATATTCAGCACATTGTTTGGCGTTTGAAGTTCCGTAATATTGGTATTCTTATTACCGATCACAATGTACATGAGACGTTGAATATTACCGATCGCGCCTATCTTCTTTTTGAGGGACGCATCCTCTTCAAGGGAACTCCAGAGGAATTGGCAGCCAATAAGATTGTGAAGGAGAAATACCTCGGTACAGATTTCGTTCTTCAGAAGAAAGACTTTCAGTTGCTCGATCAGCGTAAACGTGCGCAGGAAGAAGCGAATGGTTTATAAGAGGAATATATCCTCTCTTTTAGATAGGCTATATTAGCCGTCAGAAAGGCGCAAAGATAAAGTATTCTTTGCGCCTTTGTTTATGCAAGAGTAAGTAAGTTGCGAATTATTTTCATGAAGAAAAATATTTTTTTTCATGAAAAGAAATATTTTTCTTCACGACCATAAATATTTATTTTCATGAAAATAATTCGAGAAAGGAGCTTTTCAGATATAAAGAGTAAGTGCAAAATAAAAAGCTGCTTACGGTAAAACAGTATAAAAGAGTTGGCTGTAAGCAGCTTTGTTGATTGAAAAATAAACCCAATTATAGCCTTCCGTAGCCAATTATCTTGGTTAAAAAAACAAATTTCCACTTATATATTATAAGGTTATGCGATTTTTTAAGTATCTTTGCACTTCAAAGTCTATAAGGGGTAATTGCGCCCTCTTGTGAACTTGTACTTTTGATAAATAATAATAAACATAAATATATAACATCAAAGATGAAAATTTCATTTGAGAATCCCGACAAAGTGAATGGCTTGATGACCATCACTGTTGAGGAAGCTGATTACAAGGATGAGGTAGAGAAAACTCTCAAGGATTATCGCAAGCGTGCCAACGTTCCTGGTTTCCGTCAGGGTCAGGTGCCTGTAGGTCTGATTAAGCGTCAGTATGGTCCACAGGTAAAGATGGATGCTATTAATAAGATTCTTGGTGAGAGCCTCCAGAAATATATCGCTGATAACAAGATTCAGATGTTGGGTCAGCCAATGGGTTCTGAGTCTCAAGAGGCAGTAGACTTGGAGAAACCAGCTCCTTACGAGTTCAAGTTTGATATTGCTATCGCTCCAGAGTTCAAGATTGAACTGAATGGTAAGAACAAGATTGACTACTACGAGATTGCTGTTGATGATAAGTTGATCGATCAGCAGGTTGAGATGTTCCAGAGCCGTTCTGGTCACTATGAGCAGGCTGAGGTGTTTGATCCAGAGCAGCGTGACTTGTTGAAGGGTGATCTCCGTGAGTTGGATGAGAATGGAAATACACTCGAGGGTGGTATCACCGTTGAGGGTGCATCATTGATGCCACAGTACATCAAGGTTGAGGATCAGAAGAAGCTCTTCGATGGTGCTAAGCTTGGTGATATCATTACCTTTAACCCAACAGCAGCTTATCCTGATAATGATATCGAGGTTTCTTCACTCTTGAAGATTAAGAAGGAGGAGGTTGCCGAGCACAAGGGTAACTTCTCTTATCAGATTACAGAGATTTCACGCTTCGTTAAGGCCGAGAATAATGAGGACCTTTGGAAGAATGTATATGGTGAGGATGCTGACATCAAGACGGAGGCAGAATTCCGTAACAAGATTGCTGAAGGCTTGAAAGAGCAGTTGAAGGGCGACTCAGACTATAAGTTTATTCAGGATCTTCGCGCATACTGTGAGAAGAAGGTTGGTGAATTAACTTTCCCAGATGCTATCTTGAAGCGCATTATGTTGGCTAACAACCAAGATAAGGGTGAGGAGTTTGTAGAGAAGAACTATGCACAGAGCATCAAAGAGCTGACATGGCACTTGATTAAGGAGCAGTTGGCTAATGATCATGACATCAAGGTTAATGATGATGACGTTCGTGAGAGCGCTCGTCAGATGGCACGTGCACAGTTCGCTCAGTACGGTATGACCAATGTACCAGAGGACTATCTGAATGGTTATGCAGACGAGTTGTTGAAGAAGCGTGAGAACATTGACAACTTTGTAGAGGCAGCACTCGATCGCAAACTCGCAGCAGTAATCAAAGACGTAGTAAAGTTGAATGTTAAGACAGTAAGTCTTGAAGAGTTCAATAAACTTGTAAGCGAGTAACATTTTTAGCAAAAATCTTCCTTTATATAGAGGGGTTATCGAATTTTTTGCTTATCTTTGCTTTAGATATACAAGCCCTTGTCGCATGGAGTGGCATAATGTTTGTATTGATGGCAATGGTAAGAGAGGTCGATAACCTCTATTTTTGTCATAATAAAAATATATAGAAAGGAAAACAATGAACGATTTTAGAAAGTTTGCCACGGGGCATCTTGGGATGAATGGTATGGTGCTTGACGACGTTATGCGTGCACAGGCGCAGTATCTCAATCCATATATTCTTGAAGAGCGGCAGCTGAATGTAACGCAGATGGACGTTTTCTCTCGTCTTATGATGGAGCGTATCATCTTCCTTGGAACTCAGGTTGATGACTATTCTGCTAATACTATTCAGGCACAGTTGCTCTATTTGGATTCTGTTGACCCTGGTAAGGATATCTCAATTTATATCAACTCTCCTGGCGGAAGCGTTACTGCAGGTTTAGGTATCTATGATACCATGCAGTTTATATCCAGTGATGTAGCAACGTTGTGTACTGGTATGGCCGCATCTATGGCTGCCGTCTGCTTGTTGCAGGTAAGGAAGGTAAGCGATCAGCGCTGAAACATAGCCGAGTAATGATTCATCAGCCATTAGGAGGCGTACAAGGTCAAGCTTCGGATATTGAGATTGAGGCACGAGAGATACAGAAGTTCAAGAAAGAACTTTATACAATCATCAGCGAACACTCTCATCAACCATTTGAGAAGGTGTGGAATGACAGTGATCGTAACTACTGGATGACTTCGGAAGAAGCCAAGGCCTATGGTATGATTGATGAGGTTCTTATGAGAAAATCAGTAAGTAACACTTCGGAAGAAGCAAAGTAAAGGATAAGAATGCCCCAAAAGAAATGTAGTTTTTGTGGTCGTAGTGAGAAGGATGTAAAACTTCTTATCACAGGCTTGAATGGCTATATCTGTGAGGATTGTGCACAGCAAGCCTACAATATCGTCATGGAGACAGGTGCGTTGGCACAGGGGAAAGAATGGCGAAGGCGAGGCTTTCAAGCTCAAGAAAGTTCCTAAACCGAGAGAGATTAAGAAATATCTTGATGAATATATAATCGGTCAGGACGAGGCGAAACGCTATCTTTCTGTGGCTGTTTATAACCATTATAAACGTTTACAGCAGCCTAAGGACGATGATGGTGTGGAGATAGAGAAGAGTAATATCATCATGGTTGGCTCTACAGGTACGGGTAAGACTTTGCTCGCTCGTACCATTGCTAAGCTCCTTGATGTTCCTTTCACGATAGTTGATGCAACGGTATTTACGGAGGCTGGATACGTAGGTGAGGATGTGGAAAGTATCCTCTCACGTCTCTTGCAGGTGGCAAACTTTGATGTTGCTGCTGCCGAACGTGGTATTGTCTTCATTGATGAGATTGATAAGATAGCACGTAAAAGCGATAACCCAAGCATTACACGTGATGTAAGTGGTGAGGGTGTGCAGCAGGGTTTGTTGAAACTCTTGGAGGGAACAATGGTTAACGTACCACCAAAGGGTGGTCGTAAACATCCTGATCAGGATTATATACACGTTGATACTCGTAACATCCTTTTCATTTGTGGTGGTGCCTTCGATGGTATAGAACGTAAGATTGCACAACGAATGAATACCCATACGGTTGGATATAACTCTGTACAGAACGTTGCAAAGATTGATAAGAATGATTTGATGAAGTATGTTCTTCCTCAAGACTTGAAATCTTTCGGTCTTATTCCAGAGATTATAGGACGTCTGCCAGTGCTCACCTATCTCAATCCGTTGGATAGAAAGGCGTTACGGAGGATACTTGTTGAACCGAAGAACTCTATTGTAAAACAGTATATCAAGCTGTTTGACATGGATGGTATCAAACTGACTTTCACAGAGGCAGCACTTGATTACATCGTAGACAAGGGCGTTGAGTATAAACTTGGAGCTCGTGGTTTGCGTTCAATAGTTGAGGCTGTGATGATGGATGCTATGTTTGATGTACCATCACGACGTATTAAATCATTTGAGGTGACGGAAGAGTATGTGCGTCAACAACTTGACAAGGCTCATATTCAGAAGTCGGATACTGCCTCATAAACCTATATATACAGCCTGCCGATGTGAAGAACTATTCACATCCGTGGGCTGTGTTATTTCTACAGAACCGTAAAGTATAGAAATATACCCAGCTATTAACATGACACAAGAAGTCAATCTTACCGAAAAACTAAAACATTATTTTGGCTTTGACAAGTTCAAAGGCGACCAAGAAGCTATTATCCGTAATCTTCTTGATGGGAAGGATACTTTCGTGCTAATGCCTACCGGTGGTGGCAAAAGCCTTTGTTATCAACTCCCTTCATTGATTATGGAAGGCACAGCTATTGTTGTTTCTCCGCTTATTGCATTAATGAAAAACCAAGTAGATGTCATTAATGGAATCAGTGAAGAGGATGGTATAGCTCATTATCTCAATTCTTCTCTAAAGAAAGGAGAGATAGACCAGGTCAGAGCAGACATTGTCTCTGGTCGAACAAAACTACTCTATGTTGCTCCTGAATCACTGAATAAAGAGGAGAATGTGGAGTTCTTAAAGTCGGTAAAGATAAGTTTTTACGCTATTGATGAGGCACATTGTATCTCCGAATGGGGCCATGATTTTCGCCCAGAGTATCGTAAGATACGTTGTGCAATTGAGTCGATTGGGACAGCTCCAGTCATCGCTCTTACTGCTACAGCTACTGATAAGGTACGTACAGATATCGTACGTAGCTTAGGTATTGAGGATTGTGCCGAGTTTAAGAGTTCGTTCAATCGACCAAACCTCTATTATGAAGTGCGGCCAAAGAAGAGTGATGATGATACGAATAAACAAATCATTAAGTTTATAAAGCAGCATGCTGGTAAGAGTGGAATTATCTATTGTCTTTCTCGTAAGAAGGTAGAAGAGTTGGCTGCCATCCTTAAAGCTAATGATATTAAGGCAGCACCTTATCATGCAGGGCTTGACTCTGAGACACGTTCTAAGGCTCAAGATGACTTTCTCATGGAAGAGTTGGATATTATTGTAGCCACGATTGCTTTTGGAATGGGTATCGATAAGCCTGATGTTCGCTTCGTTATACATTATGATATACCGAAGAGTCTGGAGGGTTACTACCAAGAAACAGGACGCGCAGGACGTGATGGTGAGGAAGGTATATGTATTGTTTTCTATTCTAAGAAAGACCTCAATAAACTTGAAAAGTTTATGGAGGGGAAACCTATAGCCGAACAGGACATAGGGCGTCAACTGTTGCAAGAAACAGAGGCATACGCAGAGTCGTCTGTATGTCGCCGTAAAATGCTCTTACATTACTTTGGTGAAGACTATCCAAAGTGTAACTGCTCTATGTGTGATAACTGTTTGCATCCTAAGACAAAGATTGAGGCTGAGAAGCAGCTACTTATTGTTCTACAGGCTGTGAAGACCTTAAAAGAGAATTTCCGACAGGAGTATGTTATTGACTTTGTGCGTGGTAGGGCTACAGACGACCAGAAAGATCATAAGCACGATGAGTTAGATGACTTCGGTGCAGGCGAAGGCGAAGACCCAAAGATATGGAATCCTGTTATACGTCAGGCTCTTTTAGCGGGTTATCTGAAGAAGGATGTAGAGAACTATGGGTTGCTGAAACTAACAGCAGCTGGTAAGCGTTTCTTGAAGTCACCAGAGTCATTTATGATTGTTATGGATACCGAGTTTAAGGATGATGACGATGACGATGAACCAATTGTAAGTTCGGCAGTCCTTGATCCAGAACTTTTCTCCATGCTGAAGAAGCTCCGTAAGGATATTGCACATAAGTTGGAGATACCGCCTTATGTTATCTTCCAAGATGTCTCTTTGGAGCAGATGGCGATGATGTATCCTATCAATGAGCAGGAATTACAGAATATCCAAGGCGTAGGAGCTGGGAAAGCAAAACGCTATGGGAAGGAGTTCTGTGAGCTAATTAAGCATCATTGTGAGGAAAACAACATAGAACGTCCAGAGGAATTACGTGTCAGGACGGTGGCAAAGAAGTCAATGCAGAAGGTGAAGATCATCCAAAGTATCGACCGACAGTTGCCGCTTGATGATATTGCGTCAGCTGAGGGACTTGATTTTGATGACCTGCTGACAAAGATTGAAGAGATTGTCTATAGTGGTACAAAACTTAACATCGATTACTTCCTTGAGGATGTCTATGATGAAGACCAGATAGATGATATCTATGATTATTTCATGGATAGTGAGACTGACAGTCTTAATGCTGCAATGGAAGAACTTGATGGTGACTACAGCGAAGAGGAGATACGCCTCGTACGCATTAAGTTCTTGTCAGAGATGGCTAATTAATTCTCGCCGTCAAAGTGATGATATTATATTTATCCGTAGGCACTCACAGCTCGTACCCTTCCCATCGTTGACTTTTCTTTGCTACGATGAAACGAGTTGTGTGTGCCTATTTCCTTTAATACATACGAATCTTGAGTGCCCTTTTACCCTCTGAAAATCTAATATAAAGCTGAACCTTTCTCCCCTTAAAAGTAAGTGTCAATATCCTTTATAAGCCTTAATAAAGTAATTAAACCCTTCCATTTATTTGGATATATGTAATCTACTTGTTAGTCATGCTTAAATGTATTTGAGCTTCTCTTGCCTTAAATTTAGGTCTCAGAATCCTTTGTAAATATTGATGAAGTAATTTATTTGTTCCTTTTATTTGGATATATGTAATCTATTTGTTACTTTTGCCTATGAAAGTAAATCGTGATATAAGGATGACAGGGGAATTTGTAACGTTCCTGAACTCCTTAGAACCCAAAGTGAGAAAGAAGTATCTCTATGTGATGCAAATTCTGAAGACGGAGCTTGTTATCAGTGAGAAGTTTATAAAACACTTAGAGAATACAGAATTGTATGAGATGAGAGTGTCCCTTTCATCAAATGAATACAGGACTATTATATTCTCAATTGATGCTGTAAACATAATATCTTCGTCTAAAGTACTTTTGTTGAACTCTTTTCTAAAGAAGGATACAAAGCAGTATAGGAGTGAGATTAGTAGGGCAATGAAATTATTAGAAGACTGGAGAACAGCGTATGAAGAAGATTAATGAAGTAAAGTGGAGAGGGTTACAGTCGTTTGATGATATTCTCAATAACGAAGTTGGACCAGAGAACTCTCCCGAACGTGAGGCGTTCGAGGCACGTGCGAAAGCTTATTACTATGCTGAACTACTGAAAGAACAACGTAAGCAACAGAAGATGACACAGCAGCAGTTGGCAGATAAGATAGGTAAGAAGCGAGAGTATATCTCTAATATCGAGCGTGGAAACAGTGATATGCAGCTATCTACTTTTATGCAGATTGCGAATGCTTTAGGACTTCGTTTTGCACTTGTTGTTGGTTAGTTACATCACTGAAAGATGTCTATTATGATTTATCTTCACGAGAAGAAATATTTTTTTCATGAAGATAAATCTTTCTTTTCATGAAAATAATTTCTTCTTTTCATGAGAAGAAATAAAGAAAGAGGCTGAATCAGAAAGTTGACGATGGCTAATGGTGAGGATAATAAGTATAGTTAATCCTGCAATAAAGCCTTCTAATCAATGCACATGACGTGCACTTTAACTTATGATTCAGCCTCTTAGCAATATATTATAATCTGATGAATTACTCAGCGCAGCTCTGTGAGCTAACAGCAACGAGCATCCAAACAGTCTTCTCCTGCTGAACGAGGAAGTCATTCATCAATGAAACTGTAGTGTCATCGTGTGCCTCTGTAGCAAGGTCGATGATTCTACGCTCACGAGCAATCAGTGTCTTGTAGTAATCTAAGAGCAAGTCAACAGCCTCTTTGCTGCAGCTAACGACACCAGCTTCTTTAATCTCAGCTGATTGCAGATATGCACTGAAACGGCTCTCTGGATTGCTACCTAACTGAAGGATACGCTCAGCAACCTCGTCAACCTTCTCTGCTGCATCGTTGTAAAGTTCCTCATACTTGCTATGCATTACAAAGAATCCATGTCCTTTTATGTCCCAGTGGAAACCACGGAGGTTAGCATAAAACACTTGGAGGTCGGCCAGTAAGAGTGATAGATCTACTACTACGTGCTGTACTTTCTTCTCATCTAATCCTAATACTTCTAGTCTTTTCATCTTGAAATACGTTTTAAGTTAATGTTTTAAGATCTCGATAACAAAGATAGTTGTTTGTTTTTTATAAAGCAAGGGATTATGACTATCTTTTATAATATTTTATATATTAACTTCTGTTTTGTATTGATAATCAGTCTTGTCTCTGTTCTTTATCAGTCTTATGCCTATTTGGAATGTCCTCAAATGGATATACTGACCACAACTAACCCTGTTAAGGAGTGGTAGAGACTGAGACAATGAAATGTATTCATGCTTGTTCCCAGTCTCTTGTTTATATGTGATAATGTTTTTGTATTATTCTGCGCAATTCTGTGAACTAACGGCAACAAGCATCCAAACAGTCTTCTCCTGCTCTTTGAGGAAATCGCTTACCAGTGAAACAGTTGTGTCATCGTGTGCGTCAGAAGCAACCTCGATAATTCTACGCTCACGTGCAATCAGTGTCTTGTAGTAACCCAAGAGCAAGTCAACAGCCTCTTTGCTACAGCTAACGACACCAGCTTCTTTAATCTCAGCTGATTGCAGATATGCACTGAAACGGCTCTCTGGATTGCTACCTAACTGAAGGATACGCTCAGCAACCTCGTCAACCTTCTCTGCTGCATCGTTGTAAAGTTCCTCATACTTACTGTGCATTACAAAGAACCCATGTCCCTTTACGTTCCAATGGAAACCACGGAGGTTGCTATAGAACACCTGAAGGTCGGCCAACAAAACTGATAGTTCGTTTACTATGTTCTCTACTTTCTTTTCGTTTAATCCTAATACTTCTAATCTTTTCATCTTGAATATATTTTTAAGTTGTTGTTTCTTGTTTACGAGTGCAAAGTTAGTGAGTTTGTTATTCTACCACAACAGATATTATCTATACGGTCATTGATTTAATCTATAATATACTTATATGTGCTGATAATAAGTTAGTTATAAGCAATTAAGAAGGTTAAAGAGTATGTGAATAATTGTATGTGTGAAGGAGTCGATAGTCGAAAAGTAGGGAAGACGGTAAAGGGAAATATTAAATACTTTTAATAAGGTGTGAGAAAAAACGGAAAAAACCAGTCTGTTTGATATTTAATTGCTAAATTTGCATGCAATAAATTTCTAAAATACAATTATGTCATCATTTGTTGCAGACAAAATCACAATGGACGGCTTAACCTACGATGACGTCCTTTTAATTCCGGCTTATTCAGAAGTACTGCCCAAAGAGGTGGTGTTGAAAACCAAGTTTTCACGTAACATTGATCTTAACGTACCTTTCGTCACAGCAGCGATGGACACCGTTACGGAGAGTTCTATGGCGATTGCGATAGCACGTGAGGGAGGTATCGGTGTGATTCACAAGAATATGAGCATTGAAGACCAGGCTCGTCATGTGGCTATTGTGAAACGTGCAGAGAATGGTATGATTTATGATCCTGTGACTATTCGTAAGGGTCGTACGGTGAAGGATGCACTTCAGATGATGGCAGACTACCATATTGGTGGTATCCCTGTCGTTGATGAGGATAACCATCTTGTGGGTATTGTTACCAATCGCGACCTCCGTTTCGAGCGTCATCTGGATAAACTTATTGATGACGTGATGACGAAAGAGAATCTCGTTACGACACATCAAAAGACTGATCTCACAGCAGCAGCACATATTCTTCAAGAAAATAAGATTGAGAAGTTGCCTGTTGTCGATCGTGACAACCGCCTTATTGGTCTGATTACCTATAAGGATATCACAAAGGCTAAGGATAAGCCAATGGCTTGCAAAGATGAGAAGGGACGTCTGCGTGTTGCTGCAGGCGTCGGTGTCACAGCTGATACGATGGAGCGCGCACAAGCACTTGTAGCTGCAGGTGTAGATGCAATCGTAATAGATACAGCACATGGTCACTCTGCTGGTGTTATCGGAAAGTTGCATGACGTGAAGGCTGCTTTCCCTAACCTTGATGTTGTAGTAGGTAATATAGCAACAGGTGAGGCTGCAAAGTTCTTGGTAGACAATGGAGCTGATGCCGTTAAAGTTGGTATAGGACCAGGTTCTATCTGTACAACACGTGTCGTAGCAGGTGTTGGTGTACCACAGTTGAGTGCTATTTATGATGTTTATACGGCTTTAGAGGGAACTGGAGTACCATTGATTGCAGATGGCGGATTGCGTTATTCTGGCGATGTCGTTAAGGCATTGGCAGCAGGTGGTAGCAGTGTGATGGTAGGATCATTGGTTGCTGGTACGGAAGAGTCACCTGGTGACACCATTATCTTTAATGGACGTAAGTTTAAGAGTTATCGTGGTATGGGGTCATTGGAGGCAATGGAACAGAAGAATGGCTCACGTGACCGTTATTTCCAGAATGATGTTGGGGATGTGAAGAAGCTCGTTCCAGAGGGTATCGCTGGTCGTGTTCCTTATAAGGGAACTGTCCAAGAAGTTATCTATCAGCTTGTCGGTGGTCTTCGTTCAGGTATGGGCTATTGTGGTGCAGCATCTATAGCAGACTTACATAACGCAAAGTTCACACGTATCACTAATGCTGGTGTGATGGAGAGTCATCCTCATGACATTACCATTACCAGTGAGGCACCGAACTATTCACGTCCAGAGTAATAGTAAAAGACGAAAAATATTCACCCTCTTCCCTGTCTTTCGGGGGAGAGGGTCCCTGCGTTAAAAGAATAACAATGAAATTCAAAGCGATTTTGTCAGTAGTATTGCTCTCCACGACAATGGCATACGGACAAACTGACCCAACAATAATGACTATCAACGGCAAGCCTGTGAGCCGTTCGGAATTTGAGTATTCATATAATAAGAATAATGCTGATGGAGTGATTGATAAGAAGAGTGTAGATGAGTATGTTAATCTCTTTATCAATTACAAACTGAAGGTACAGGCTGCGCTTGACGCACACCTTGACACACTCAGCTCTTTTAAGAAAGAGTTCTTAAGTTATCGTGACCAGCAGGTGCGCCCAACCTTTATTACAGATGCTGATGTTGAGGCTGAAGGACATAAATTGTATCGTGAAGCAAAGCAGCAAGTAGAAGCTAATGGAGGTATGTGGCATTGCGCACATATCCTTATCGGGATGTTACAGAGTGCTGATAAGGAAGAGGCTGAGACAGTGAAGCAGTTGGCTGACTCTATCTATACAGCCATTTGTGGTGGTGCTGATTTTGCAGAACTGGCAAAGAAATATTCTACAGATGTTAATTCTGCCAAGAATGGTGGTGAGTTACTACATCTTCAGAAAGGTCAGACTGTGCCAGAGTTTGAGAAGGTGCTGTTTGCTTTGAAGCCAGGAGAGATAAGTGCTCCTGTTCTTTCTCCTTTTGGTTATCACATCATCAAGATGATAGGTCGCGAGGAATTCCCAAGTTATGAGACGCTACATCCTGATATTATGCGCTATATTGAGATGCAGGGATTGCGTGACCAAATAATCGAACAGAAGCTTGATTCACTTGTGGAGAGTGAAGGGAAGGGAGCTACACAAGAAGAAATTCTTGCAAAGAAGCTTTCTTCGTTAGAGAAGGAAGATGTAAATCTCAAGAATCTTATCCGTGAGTATTATGACGGTCTACTGATGATAGAGATGAGTAATCGTACCATTTGGGATAAAGCGTCTAAGGATGAGAAGGCGTTGGAAGCTTATTTCCTTAAGCATAAGAAACAATATAAATGGACAGAGCCACATTTTAAGGGTATAGCCTATCATGTAAAGAAGAAGGAAGATGTGGAAGCTGTGAAGGCGTGCGTTAAGGATGTGCCTTTCAATCAATGGGCAGAGAAGCTACGTGATAAGTTCAATGCAGATAACACGATTCGTATCCGTGTAGAAAAGGGAATCTTTCGAAAGGGCGATAATGCATTGGTAGATCGTGACGTCTTTGGTGAGAAGACAACTGTGAAACCTGTTGCTGGATATCCTATAGACGCCGTTTATGGTAAGAAGATAAAAGCACCAGAGAGCATGGATGATGTGCGTGACCTCGTTGTATCAAATTATCAAGAGGAACTTGAGAAGGCGTGGGTAGAGTCATTGCGCAAGAGATATAAGGTAGTTGTTGATAAGAATGTTCTTTCAACAGTCAATAAGCATTAAGATAATACAGCATTTCAATGAAGATAAATAAAGGAAACAATTGTCCTACTCGTAGGAACAGTTCTCACGGCAATGGGGCTGCATGCTGGTGCATTCCGTCCCAGCGGTCAACCTATTGCTCTGTCAGACTTAATGAAGGCCGATACAGCAGCGGTAGACAAACCGAATAGTGTTGTTGACGAGGTTATCTGGGTAGTAGGTGATGAACCTATCTTGAAGTCAAGAAGTAGAGATAATGAAGCTTCAGAGTGAGGCTGAAGGAGTGAAATGGGATGGTGATCCTGAGTGTATTCTGCCTGAACAGATTGCAGTTCAGAAATTATTCCTTCACCAAGCGGCTATCGATAGTGTTGAAGTCTCAGAGTCGGAGATTGCACAGGGTGTTGATCAACAGATTAACTATTGGATTTCTTTGCCACAGATAGGTTCTAAGGAGAAGCTTGAGCAGTTCCAAAACAAGAGTATGACGCAGATCCGACAGGACCTACATGACGACTATAAAAACCGTCTGCTTGTACAGAAAATGCAAGAGAAGCTCGTAAGTGATGTGAAGGTTTCGCCTGCTGAAGTACGCGAGTACTTTAAGAAACTCCCTGTTGATAGTATTCCTATGATTCCAACAACGGTTGAGGTAGAAATCCTTACACAGACTCCAAAGGTTGAGCCTGAGGAGGTTAATCGTATTAAGAACTTACTACGTGACTATACAGACCGAGTGACTAAGGGTGAGACTTCTTTTGCTACCTTGGCTCGTCTTTATTCGGAAGACCCAGGTTCTGCTCGTCAAGGTGGTGAGTTAGGCTATATGGGACGTGGTGTACTTGATCCATCGTTTGCTGCTGCAGCTTTTAATCTGACGGATCCAAAGAAGGTGTCAAAGGTTGTGGAGAGCGAGTTCGGTTACCATATCATTCAGCTGATAGACCGTCGAGGTGATAAGGTGAACGTTCGTCATATCCTATTGAAGCCGAATGTGTCAATAGCTTCTATTGATGCTGCTAAGGAGCGATTAGATTCGATAGGTAAGGATATTCAAAAGGGTAAGTTTACATTTGAGGATGCAACAGCTTATCTCTCTGATGATAAGGACACGAAGAACAACCATGGATTGATGGTTAACTCTCAAGAGAATACTCGTACATCACGTTTTAAGATGAAGGATCTTCCGACGGAGGTGGCTCGTGTTGTTGATACGATGAAGGTTGGGGAGATTTCTGTACCTTTCCAGATGACCAATGCACGTGGTAAAGTTGTTTGTGCAATCGTGAAGTTGAAGGAACGTATACCAGAGCATAGAGCAACAATCACAGAAGATTTCCAAGCAATGCGTGATATCGTCACGGCAAAACGCAGAAAGGAAATTCTGCACGATTGGGTTGTGAAGAAAGTAAAAGAGACATACGTGCGGATTAATCCTCGGTATAAGAGTTGTAATTTCCAATACGAAGGTTGGCTTAAATGACAATAAACAGCAAGTATAAAGATACATTTTGCGGGCATAGAATCTTGATAACTATGATTCTATGCCTGTTTGGCCTATGGCAAACTCAATCGCTCTGGGCACAGAAAGTGACGGAGAAAAAGGGAGATAAGTTCTATATTGACCATGCTGATAATTTGCGTCATAATCAAATGGAGATGCCTGACGTTATGATTGCTAAGGGTGGAGTAAGTTTCCGTTATAAGGGAATGACGCTTAAGTGTGATAGTGCTTATTTCAATGAGAAGGCAAATTGGTTTAAGGCTTTCAGTCGTGTGCATATCACTCGACCTGGTGGTGTGATGCTTGATTGCCAACGCTTACATTATGATGGCTTTGGGCAGATGGTACATGCACGTGGTAAGGTGGTTGTTAGAGAGCCTGGACGGTCGCTTCGTTGTGACAGCTTGGACTATAACACTGCTTCAAAGGTGGCCAATTACTTTGGTGGACGTGGTACGCTGGTCTATAATGGGAATACTGTTGTTGCTGATCAGGGTGATTATAATACGGAGACACATGATGCAAACTTTTTTGGTAATGTTGTGATGTACACTCCGAAGTATCGTATTACTACCCCGGAAGCACATGGTAACACGGAGACGGGACTTGTCCACGTTATCGGTAAGTCTGTTATAAAGACGGCTAAAGGTGAGGTCGTGCATACGACTGATGGTACTTACAATAGTAAGACCGACCAGATGGAACTTAATGGACGTTCTACTATCACCTCGCCCAAGCAGGATGTTGAAGGTGATAATATTGTTTATAACAGTTCAACGGGTGATGCAGAAGGCCATGGGAATGTGAAGATTGTTGATAAAGCAAACAATCGTACCATCATTGGTCAAGACGTTTTCTATAATGAAAAGACTGGACACAGTAATGCACGTGGCAATGTAAAGATTGATGATCGTAAGGCGCAACGTGTTATTACTGGCGATGAGGTGACATATAATGCTAAAACTGGGTACAGTGAAGGGCATGGCAATGTAAAGATTGTTGATAAACTGAAGCAACGCACTGTCACTGGTCGCGACCTTAGTTATAATAGTAACACACATGAAGGAACGGGCGAAGGTAATGTCTATTATATTGATTATAAAGGTAAGCATGCTTTCTATGGCGATTACCTACATTATACCGACTCTGCTGCGATTGCTTTCGGAGGTAGTCCTGGTCCTGTTGCTAAGGATTTCTCTCAGGGTGACACCCTCTTTGTTCATGCGGATACAATCAGTATGAAGGGTTTTCACATGAACACGCCACAAATGTATCGTGAGATCTATGGTGTGAATAATGTTCGTGCTTATCGTACCGATGTGCAAGCTGTATGTGGATTTGTTATAGCTAACTCTAAGGACTCCTGCATGACGATGTATGATTATCCTATTGTGTGGAGTGGAACACGTCAATTAGTGGGTGATTCGATAAAGGCTTATATGAATGATTCTACCATTCGTCAGGCCTTTGTCTATGGTAATGCTTTCTCCATAGAAAAGCTACCAGGAGGTAAATATTTCAACCAGATATCCTCTAAGGATATGCGGGCAGACTTTGTGAAGGGTGTTGTTCGGCGTGTAGACGCTTGGGGTAATGTGGAAGTTATCTATTATCATACGGATAAAGATAGTACGCTGATAGGACATGATTATACCGAAACAGATACGTTACGGATGTTTATCTCACCTGAGCGAAGACTTTCAGAAGATATGGATGCCAAAAAGCGAATGGTGTCATTAGTCCGATGACACAGATTCCTCCCGACAAGCTGAAACTACCTCACTTTGAGCTTTTTTTGATGAGGTTCGTCCTAAGGATAAAAATGATATCTTCCGTCGTGCAGCACGTAAAACAAGTGCTACCGTACGTAATGCGAGAGTGTCTTTGCCTCCTCGTCAGCATATAGAATGACGATGTTTTACTTAAAGTTCATAATGAAATGCTTTTCTTTCAATCATCACGTCCGCGTCGTTTCCATCATGAATATATGTTTGTTGACGAGCGAAAAGAATTGCTAAACGATATAGAGCAGCGTGCACGCTGTGAGGTGGATGGGAAGGAGGTATCCGAACGTCAGTATCGAGAGGAGTTACAGCGCAAGTTAGGCGATTCCTTGAAGCCACAGATGTTGCGTCATCGACGTAATCGCTTTACGGCTATGTGGGTATCGTTGATTCTTTCGGCAGGTGTTATCGCCCTTCTTATCTTATTTTTATTTATAGCTTTATAGGATTATTCATGAGTGATATTATACAACTTCTCCCAGACAGTGTAGCCAATCAGATAGCTGCTGGTGAGGTTATCCAGCGTCCAGCTTCTGTTATTAAGGAGTTGGTGGAGAATGCCATTGATGCTGGAGCAACGCACATTGATGTGTTGGTCGTTGATGCTGGCCGCACTTCTATTCAGGTTATCGATGATGGGAAAGGTATGTCGGAGACGGATGCACGCCTTTCTTTTGAACGGCATGCCACGTCTAAGATACGTAAGGCTGACGACCTCTTCTCTCTTCGTACGATGGGGTTTCGTGGGGAGGCATTGGCTTCTATTGCCGCAGTGGCTCAGGTTGAATTGAAGACACGTATGGCGAGTGAGGATTTGGGTACACATCTCTCTATTGCAGGAAGTCGTTTTACTGGGCAGGAACCTTGTTCTTGTCCTGTGGGAAGTAATTTCTTGGTAGAAAATCTCTTCTTCAACGTACCAGCTCGTCGTAAGTTCTTGAAGTCGAATACTACAGAACTTAATAATATCATCACTGCCTTTGAGCGTATCGTATTGGTCTATCCACAGGTATCTTTTACGCTTCACAGTAATGGGACAGAACTTTTTAACCTTCGTTCTTGTAGCTATCGTCAACGTATTGTTGAGGTGTTTGGTAAACGACTCAATCAAGATCTGTTACCGATAGATGTTGATACGACTCTTTGTCATATCCACGGCTTTGTAGGTAAACCAGAGGCAGCAAGGAAGAAGGCACCCCATCAGTATTTCTTCGTCAATGAGCGCTATATGAAACATCCTTATTTCCATAAGGCTGTTCTTACGGCTTTCGACCGACTCATTCCTCAAGGCGAGCAGGTTCCTTATTTCCTTTACTTCGATGTGCCTGCTGAGAATATTGATGTGAATATCCATCCTACTAAGACTGAGATTAAGTTCGAGAACGAGCAAGCTATTTGGCAGATTCTGCTTGCAGCTGTTAAGGAAGCGGTAGGACGTTTTAATGATATCCCTGCTATTGACTTTGATACAGAGGGGAAACCAGATATTCCTGTGTTTAATCCTAATACTGGTACGGCTGCACCAAAGATTGACTTTAATCCTAATTATAATCCTTTCAAGCAGTCTTCTTCTGTAAAGACTTCGGCTTCTGATGGATGGGAAGAACTCTATACAGACTTGGGTTCTGGTGGTGAGATTCGTCAGTCTAAGCTCTTTGATCAGAATGAAGATGAGATGATTACCAGTAGCTTGGGTACTGGAACCAATGCTGTGGAGGAGGGTTCTATTATTCCTTCTGCTGTCACACAGCCTGTTGAAGAGTCTTTGATAGAAGACAAGGCACCATTGCATTATCAGTATAAGGGATGTTATATCATGACAGCTGTGAAATCGGGACTGATGATTATCGATCAGCATCGTGCACATATCCGTATCCTTTATGAGGAGTATTTACGTCGATTGTCCGAACATAAAGTACATTCTCAGAAGGTATTGTTCCCTGAGATGGTTCAGTTCTCTGTGTCCGACCAAGTTGTTCTCGACCAGATCTTACCAGAGATGGCTGAGATGGGCTTCCAACTTGATAGTCTTGGTGGAGGGAGTTATGCTGTCAATGGTGTCCCTGCTGGTATCGAAGGGTTAAATGTTGTGACACTTATCGGTGATATGGTGGCCTCAGCAATGGAGAGTGGAGCAAGTGCTAAGGAAGAAATAGACCAGGCCTTAGCATTAAGTCTCGCTCGTAATGCGGCTATTCCACAAGGTCAGGTGTTGAGTGGCCTTGAGATGGATAATCTTGTCAACGAACTCTTTGCGTGCGGTAATGTCAACTATACTCCTTCTGGCGAACCAGTAATTGCGATTATGAAGCAACAGGATATAGAGCATCTCTTTCATAGTTAATTGTCTATTTTATGACAGTTTGTTATATAAGCCTTATTAGCGCTAATTGGCCTAATAAGGCTTATAGTTTATTAATATCTTTCTGAGTTAATGTTCGATAATGCCTCTAAAGTTTGTAGATTACTCTATTATAAGTTTTCTTTTTAGTTGCTGTCAGTTTTAACATTTCGTGCAATCGTACTGTAAATAAGTTAGTTAGATGATGAATTCTAATGACAGTAATGACAGCAAAATCGAAACGCACCAGAAGAGGAGATGAGCTCTCACCCCAATCTTCTTCTCTAAACTGGCATTTACTGGCCGAAGGAGAGTGACGATTGCTATACCTCTATAAGGTAGATGGAAAAAGGAGGACCTTCAGAATTTTAGTGTGATAATGATCCGCCTAAACTTAGGTTTCTGACGAAATATCACACAGTGCAATGGAGAGTATGGAGGGTTATGAAACAAAGCAACGGTAGTCACGGAGACTCCGTCGGTGTGGGGAGCGACAGCGGTAGTTTGCCAGTTTTATTAGAAACTCTTTATCCAAAGCAGTTTTCTCAGAATTAATCAGGAATCTGTATGCTACACCTTTGTCGCTCTTTGTGCCATCGGCAGCTCTGTGGCATTGCCTTTACCTCCGTCCCTTCTTTCCCTCCGTATGCCTTATTATATGAGAGTTTTAGTTATCACTATATATCGGAAGACCTAAATATATTGATAAGGAAACACAACAAAGGGAAACCGACAACGGTACCTAAGATTTGACCTAAGGTAACCATTGGAATATATTTGAAGATATTTCTCATAACTGATGTACTTGGATTTTTACTCTCCCCTACTTGCTAAACCGATTCTTACTCATTACATAATAACCTTACCCTTTACTCTTAAATCGTCTTTCAAACTCCTCCTTTGGCATCTTATATTTCAAGTAGTTAATGACATTGTTCCGATAGAATTTATCCATAAAGACAGAATCAGTATCCTTGCCACTAAACCATATCGGTTCACTAACACCTACAGCTTTCAGTACAGGTACTGGATTATCCTTGGTCCCATACTCGGGATTATTCATATCGTCACGATTAACAGTAAGTATAAGTTCTTTCTCCCAATAATTCCCATCAACATTTTGAAAAGAAATAATGTTCATACATTTATTATATTCTGAGCAGAAAAAGATACAATAGTCAGCACTCGGATTACTAAAATACTTTTTTGAATCGTAGGTTACCTTAAATCTCTCGCCCAAAGGAAATCTTTCTTTATCACAATTATGTAAAACTTTATCAGATTTATATGACGGCATTACTACTTTAATAGTTATACAACTATCAATGTATTTTTGATAAGCTTGTGAAGCATCATTATTATATTTGTTCTTATAATACAATGCATCAACTATCTTGGGCATCATCGGTACAATAAATAGTGAACCAATAATACTCCCGATAGTTACCCAAGGAACAAAACTGATAAATTTGACTTTTGCCATCACGATCTACTTTCCTTTCTTAAATCGTCTTTCAAACTCCTCCTTTGGCATCTTATACTTCAAATAGTTAATGACATTGTTCCGATAGAAATTATCCATAAAGACAGAATCAGTATCCTTGCCACTAAACCATATCGGTTCACTAACACCTACTGCTTTCAGTACAGGTACAGGATTATCCTTTGTTCCATACTCGGGATTATTCATATCGTCACGATTGACTGTAAGGTAAAGTTCTTTTTCTCCATAGCTTCCATTAACATCCTTAAATGCTATAATATTCATATACTTTTTATACTCCTTACAATAGAAAGAAGTATAATCAGCACTTGGGTTATTAAAATAATTACGGGAGTCATTGGTCGTATCAAATCTTTCATATAGAGGATACTTTTCTCTATCAACATTATGTAAATATAGTTTAGACTCCGCATTAGGCATAGATACTTTTATAATATAGCTATTATCTTTATATTGCTTATAGAACATAGCTGTATTTTTATTATACTTCTCTTTATAATAAAATTTATCTATTAGATTTGATACCATCGGTACTACAAAAGCTGAACCTATAAGACTTCCTATCAGCACCCAAGGGAAAAAACCTGCATATTTCAATAATTTCATTATTATAATGTATTTGCTATAACAGTAATATTTTTCTTATTTTCTTTACGACTCTTTATAATTTCTTTTACTATATCCTCGTACATTTTATTCTCATCTTTATTATCCCCCCATTCTATCTGATTACTAACTATCGAACTCAGAATACCAATTCCGATACCACTAAGAGTAAACCATTTATTTGAAATATTCCATTTGAAAGCCTTGGTTTTACCTGACCAGATTCCTTTCCAAAATTCATGAGGAATATCACCCATACCCTTCTGTGCACCATACGCCAGATCACTTGCCCACATTGCATGCCCTGCACCAGCCATATCTCCCTTCAACTTATATTCTAATGCTCTCTCGTTAAAGTTCATTGCTTCTTTGGTAAGTATCTTATTACCTATTATAATACCCATAACAGTCTCTGCACCAGAATATCCTGTACTCACTGCAGTGCCTGCACCAGCATTCTTCATATCATCATCAGTTAAGATATCATGTTTCGTATTTATAGATACTTTGTCATCATCTTTCTCAAGTGCTAACTTAGCATAGTTGTTTGCGAAACGACAGTGTCATCACGATAACTACTATTGCCACCTTTCAAATAATCATACACAGATAATCCCGAGCCAAGGACAAGACCAACAACAGCTCCACCTGCCTGCCCCTCAAAACCTGCAAGCAAAGCATTTGCACCATTACCTATGAAGCCTTGCTTAGTTTTTGACCAAAAATTCTTATTTCCTATTTCATTATTGGTTTTACTAATCATCTTTGCAAGTTCTACAGCTTTTGCATGATCCATAACCAATGAGACTACGCCACCTTTGGAACAAGTAAGTATCGAACGTTCCAAAAGAGCATTACTTTTCTCCAGATAGACCTTTCGATGAAACAAACTCCACTCTCCTTCAAGAGAACTATCACATTCGTTAGCTAAGTATTTGTAAGTTGCAGCCGCTCCGCAGGATGCTACTCCTCCAACAAGCAATGCCATTGAGGTTACAAAAGCTACATTTGTAGCCGTTGTTGCAATGGCTGCTGCAGCACCAACCACAGCAGCACCAGCTCCTGCTGTTGCTATTACAAATGTAACAACCAAAGCTCCAGCAGCAAGACCAATGAGTAAACCACCAAGCCCAGAAAAGAATGTCTGTTTGATACGACACTCCAATGAGCAACTCAACTTCTTGTCACAAATATTCAGCAAAGGCTTTTTTTCTTTGCCATACAAAACTTTAGCCTCACGTGTCAGTCCTAATTGTGCGGGTTCGCCTCCTGTCATCTCCGTACAGATAACATCTGTGCCAGCAGGTATATATGATTGTGCCATAGTTATTTCAGTCTGTGAATACGATAAGTTACCAATATCTCAATATTATTCTTTACCTCCTCGATGATATTCACCTTGATTTCTTGAGGAAGTCCGTCATCTGCAAGGAGGATATCATGATAGAACTCATAATTATATTGCGTAAAGCTATACTTGATAATTGGCTGATAGCGTTCCTTATAGGTTCTCATGATACCATACTCATTGACGAACTTTGTACGCTGGTCGTCAGCTGAGATGTAACGTGATATCTTCTTCAGTCCCGTCTCCTCATCTGTAGTAACCTCTTGCGTAAGAGAAGTCTTAATAGGAGTTTGGTCAAAGAGGAAAGAATAGAAGGTTTGCTCGAACTTCTCATCTTCCAGCTTTTTCCCTAAAAGATACTTATCAAAGAAAACATCATAAAACAACTTACCCGAGAGTTCTGTTCTAAAGGTTGGTTCATCAACGAACTGCTTGTCAATAAGGTCAGTAAACTTCTCCACCTGCTTGCCTTCGTTAGAGCCTTGGCCCATTGTAGAATTGATAGTATAGAACATCTCCGCACGGTATTCCTCCCAGCGTTTCTTGATTTCTTCAAAGTTCACCACTTTGTTAATCTTGCCAGTCTGCGTGTCAATAGTAACCTCTGCACAACACTTGATACTATCAATCTTATCCAATAACTCCAGAGCTGGCATCATGTTGTCTGGTCGTATCTTGACAAAACTCTCCGTCACTTCACCTTTAAACCTATTATTTTTCAGTTTGGAGTCATACTGCAAAGATATTTCACGCCGTGTATCAGAATGGCTTGTTATCATTCCGTCTATACGGTTCAACACTTTCTGTTCACATCTGTACTTGACAGTCTTATCAAATAATTCTGTCTTCTCAAATAGGTTATGCCAAGGGCTCCCTTCTTCTCCCCAATCTATCATATCGGTTTATATAGAATTAGTAAATATTGTTATAGAATGTGTAGGAAAGAAAAAGAGGACTACAATCCTATTTGTCAAGTGCAAATATAAAGAAAAAGCATTAGAATAACAAATAAAATGACAGGTAAAAGTCAGGCATTTATGAGAAGTGAGATGATAAGATAGACCATAGCAACGGCATCTACTATCATCTTTCTTTATAAGAGATTATTGTAGAGAGAGCCACACAAGATAATCAAGTAAGGTTAGTGTTAGTCTCTCCTTTTTGGTTCTTCTGAAATATGGAGTGATAAACTAAAACTCTTATATAATACGGCACACAGGGGGACGGAGATATAGCGTACTGATTTCTGATAATTTCTGAGATAAATGCTTGGGGTATAGAATGTCTAATAAAACTGGCAAACTACTTCTGTCGTTCCCCGTATCGACGGTACCTTTCATGACTACCAGTACTTTGTGTTTGATAATTCTCCGTGTTCTCTATTACTCTGTGTGACATTTCGTCAAAGTTCAAGACTTAGTTGCCCTTTCGATCGAGCTTCCTAAAGAGACCTCTTTTACTCACAGAACTACACAGAAGAACAGAACTTACAAAGGCAGACAGAGACATTAAGTCAACCGATGACACAGAGCGTTTCAGCTATTGTTGGGTGTTGGGTGTTAATTGTTAGGTGTTGATGATTAGCTATAGGGGTATCTCGGTGATTACTCCCCTTCCTTTTGGGGGAAGAGATGGGGGAGGGGCCAGCATCTCTCTGCGTGCTTAAAACTTTGGGAGAAGATTAAGAGAACGAGCGATAGATGGTGTTGTAATAAATGAAGAACAGAGTCCTGTTGTAAATCCTTTTCGTACTTCTTAAAACCAGTACCTGCTTTTTAATGTGCAAGAAGACGCCCTTCAACGTTCGAGAACATGCCCTTCTTGAGTGTTGTTAACGCCCTTCTTGAAGCTTGTTAGGCGTCTTCTTGAACAATGTTTGTAACTGTTTGAATACCTGCTGGTTGTGAGTCTATTTCTTCTTGGTCCTTTCATTCTGAATAGTGGATATTCTTCTGTTGTTTTGTTGTGTTTTTTCGTAAAGCTATAAGCATATTCAACTGACAAGAGATAGCACATCCATTGGCTGATAAATATGTATTTTTTCCATTGTTTATCTTACTGTTATTGAGTCTTTTCTTATTCCTTTTCTTCCTTTGTTTTCTATCCCGTCATTCAGTCTTTACTTATTTGTACAACGTTAAATAAATTGTATTTTTCATGAAAAAGCGGCTGTGATAGATTTTAATTACTATCTTTGTGAACCGACTTATTTCCCAGTTGGTAGAGAGTGTGACGAAATGAATAAGTTCTTAAAAGTAATAAGTTATGAGAAAGTTTTTGATAGTATTGGCATTGGCGGGCGTGTCGTTGACAGGTTCGGCCCAAGAAGAGGTGCTTACCGAGAAGTATAGTGTTGCCACAAACTCGTTCTGGAATAATTGGTTTGTACAACTTGGTGCAGACTGGAATGCGTGGTATTCTAATCAAGAGCATGGTCGTGATGCAGCTATTAGTCCGTTGAAGGATTTCCGTTCAAAGCCGGGTGCAGCCTTCGCCATTGGTAAGTGGTTCACACCGGGTATCGGTCTTCGTACGAAGATACAAGGTATCTGGGGCAAGCGCGTCGGAGCTGACAGTAATCCTGCTTCTCAGCTCGACAATAGTAATAAGTATTGGATAGCACAAGAGCAAGTGATGTTTAATCTGAGCAACCTCCTTTGCGGTTACAATGAGAACCGAGTATGGAACGTCATTCCGTTTGCTGGTGCTGGTGTTGGCCGTTCTATGTCGGCTAATCGCTATGCAATGGGACTGAGTGCAGGCCTTCAATCTTCTTGGAAGGTGTCAAAGGGGATGCGTGTCTATCTTGAAGCAGGATGGAACCGTTATGAGGGCGACCTCGATGGGGCGGCTTACGCAAGTAATGAGCGCCGTGGATGGGAGTCGCATGACAATAACCTTTATGCAGAAATCGGTCTGAATTTCAATATTGGTAGGAGTACTTGGAGCAAGACACCAGATATGGAGACGATCAATGCACAGCATCAAGCAGCCCTTGACGCACTGAATGCACGCCTCCAAGACGCAGAGGAAGAGAACGCACGTCTTCGTAATGAACTGTCAAATCAGAAGCCTGTTGAGACTGTGTCGGAGTCAGTTAAGCAGTTGGTAACAACTCCTGTTTCAGTCTTCTTCGACATCAATAAGGCTACAATTGCTTCTCAGAAAGACCTCGTAAACGTACAGGCTCTTGCGAAGTATGCTAAGGACAATAATAATAACCTCCTTGTGACAGGTTATGCTGACAGTGCAACGGGCTCTGCTGCCTACAACCAGAAACTGTCTGAGCGACGTGCTACAGTCGTTGCTAATGAGCTTGTAAAGATGGGTATTGAGAATAATAAGATTACGACTGTCGGTAAGGGTGGGGTAGAGACCTTGTCTCCTATTTCCTTCAACCGCCGTGCAACAGTTCAGATAACTGAATAGGGAAAGTACCATTAAGATATTGTTTATAACGATAGGAATAATTGGGCTTATTGGCCTAATAGGCCCAATACCATCTTATTTATCATTGATACTTTGCCTTCCCTATCGTGAAAGTAATGACCTAAATACCTTCAGCAGCATGATAAGACGAGCGGACGAGCGGTCCACTTACAACATGCTTAAAACCTTTCTCTAAAGCTATTCGCTTATATTCAGCAAACTTTTCAGGCGTGATATAAGCCTTGACAGGTAGGTGGTCGACAGTAGGTTGGAGATACTGACCGAGTGTGAGGCGTTGGCAACCAGTTGAAAGGATATCGTCCATTGTCTCTAAGATTTCTTCGTGGGTCTCACCTAAGCCGAGCATAAATCCTGTTTTGGCAGTGATACCGCAGTTGGCTATCTCTCTCAGCACTTCTAAACTGCGTTCATAGCGTGCCACGGAGCGTACTGATGGTGTGAGACGACGCACTGTCTCCATGTTATGTCCTGCTACGTGGGGGCGTGTTGCCATGACTTGTCGTATGAGGTTGGCCTTTCCCATAAAGTCAGGGATAAGCAGTTCTATCTTTGTGTCGGGGTTCAAACGGCGTATCTCTTCGATGGTCTTTATCCAATGGGCGGCACCATAATCGGGCAGGTCGTCACGGTCGACAGAGGTGATGACGGCATATCGTAGCTTAAGAGCTCTCACTGACTCAGCTACATGGCGTGGCTCATCAGGATTGAGGAGTCTGGGACGACCACTTAACGTATTGCAGAAACGGCACTTTCGAGTACAGATGTCACCGCCAATCATCAAGGTAGCCGTACGTGCCATCCAACATTCCGAGCGATTAGGGCAGAGTCCACTCGTACAGATAGTGTTCAGATGATGCTTGGCAAGGATGCCAGCCGTCTCACCAGTCGATTTCTTCGATGTAAGGTCAATCTTAAGCCAAGCTGGTTTCATCACATGTGGCTCACGTCCGAAGAGTAGACGCAAGAACTGTCGTAGCTTCAAGCCACGAATGATAGTAGATAGGTCGATGCCATCCAACCTCTCTTCCACCGCCTCTCTTGTGGACTCACAGCCTTTTAGCAGGCTGAGGAAATCATGGTCGATATCGCCAAGAAGGAAGTAATCGCCCACCATATTGATGCTCCCTATAATGTTGTTCTTCAGTTCTATATGTGCTTCAAGTGTTCCGACACCTTCAAAACGATGCTTGCGAACGAGAGAGTATTTGGGATTCTTACCATAGACAAAGTCATCAGAAGATAGTTCTTTCTCAATCTCAGCAATACCCTTCATGTCTTCCTCCGTTAGTTCGAGCACCTCCTTACCACACATTTCCAGTCGTACATAGTCCATGAAATTTAGAATATCTAACTGTGTATAGGTCGCAACATTCGTTACTCTTTGTCTGACAGACGCTACACCCTTGCTTTGAAGTTTCTCTTTTGCAGGAGTGAGGGCATTAGAGAGGTGGTCGAGTTGGGTGTCGAAGAGTAGGGAGTTATGCAGAACACTACGATTAGACAGCTGATAGAAGGCGCATCCCGACACCTTCGTGTCGTCAATGAGAATGTCGTTTCGTCCCGATAGTTGTGCGTTAATATTCAGTCCTCGTAGTAGTTCGGCCATTCGGTGCATGTACTGTGCAAAGGCTTCATTGGCATTGACAGCACGTGAGATGTAAGAGAACTGTATGCATCCCTTGTCGGCATAGATGCAGCCTCCACCACTTTTTCGTCTGAAAATATCAATCTTGTGTTCTTTACAGTAGTCTGTATTGACCTCATTATCAATCAGCTGATTGCGTCCTAACATTACCGTAGGGTTCACTCGCCACCCCATGAAGTAGTCATCATTGGTGTAATGACGGGCTACATATTCCTCCACTGCGAAGTAGAAGGGCAGTTGGTGAATAGTATCTGGTTTAGGAAGTAGTATATATTTCATCGTTGGTATTGATTGTTGATAGGGCAAATGTACAAATAAAATTACGAAAGAAAGAAAAGAAAGTGAGGAAAATAGTGAGGAAGGCACTATTAGTCTTATTAGCCTTATTAGCTCAATAAGGCTAATATACAACCCTTAAAAAATGCAAAAAGCAATCATCGCTCTTATACTTTTCGTATTTTTGCAGTCGAATTAATCAGTTTAAATAAAGGTAATAGGTTATGTTAAGAAAACAATTAGTATCAGTAACGGCTGTAGCAGTATTAACTACTGGTGTTGCTTTCGCTGCAGTGCAGCAGGATAGGGTAATGTATAGGCAGGCAGATGGCACCTATGTTGTCAATACGACCACTCTCTGTCAAAATGTCAAGGGCTTTAAGGGGGCTACACCCTTGGAGGTTTTTATCAAGAATAATAAGGTGGTTAAGGTTGAGGCTTTGCCAAATCATGAAGGACCAAAGTTCTTTGATAAGGTTAAACAAGGTCTTTTTCCAAAGTTTAGTGGCTTGAAGGTGTCAAAGGCAGCGAAGGCAAGTAGTATTGATGGGGTCACTGGTGCTACCTATACATCACGTGCTGTGAAGGAGAATATAGCTGCGGCCGTAGCTTACTATAAGAAGAATAAGTAAGAGTTAGATAACTATAAAATAGAAAAAGATGATTAGATTAAACGCTTTTTTCAAAGTTAAGGCTGGTGTGACAACAGCCCAAGTGAAAGAACTCGCAGATGAGTTAGTAGCACTTTCACGTAAAGATGAAGGTAACAAGGGCTATGATTTGTTTGAGAGCACAACGCAGCCAGGTGTTTTCCTTTTCTGTGAATCATGGGAGGACAAGGCTTGTTTGACTCGTCATGCTCGTTCAGAACATTTCACTCGCATTGTTCCTGAATTAGAGAAACTAACTGATGGCGGCTTAAGCATTGAGCAGTTTGAGCGCTAATCACATATAGCTCTCTCCCTTCATTAGCCTTGGTCATTGACTATTTGGTTGAAGAGGGGGATGAAGAAACTAAATTAAAAGAGCGTATCAAGAAGTAGTCAATCTTCTCGATACGCTCTTTCATAATCTTTGATAAACCTTCCCTCTTTTCGGTATCTACTCTCCTCCCTTTAGAAGATAAATCCTTTGAGAGGAACTGGGCCTTACTTTACATTCCCCACCTTAATCAAATACTCCGCAATCTGTACCGCATTCAATGCAGCACCCTTGCGAATCTGATCGCCAGTGAGCCAAAGTGTATTGCCATTGTCGTCAGCAAGGTCCTTACGAATACGGCCCACATAGATGTCATCGTGACCAGCACTCTCGAGTGGCATTGGGTAGACATAGTTCTGTGGATCATCAACAACAGTAACACCAGGGGCAACCTTCAAAGCCTCACGAATCTCCTCAACAGAGAGTGGTCGCTCGGTCTCGAACCATACAGCCTCTGAATGGCTACGGAGAGAAGACACACGGACACAGGTGGCAGAAGTGCGAACATCAGAGTGCATAATCTTACGTGTCTCGTTGAACATCTTTATCTCTTCCTTCGTATAGTCGTTCTCTGTCATCTTATCAATCTGTGGAATGACATTGTAGGCCAACTGATGTGGGAATTTCTCGATGGTCTTCACTTCGCCAGTCTCAACAAGTTCCTTGTACTGCTGCTGCAACTCTGCCATAGCGGCAGCACCCGCACCAGATGCACTCTGGTAACTACTGATATGTATCTTCTTGATATGGCTGAGCTTATCGATAGGGTTCAATACGACAACCATCATAATGGTAGTACAGTTAGGGTTGGCAATGATGCCACGTGGACGGTTCAATGCATCCTCAGCATTAATCTCTGGAACAACCAAGGGTACGTCGTCATCTTGACGGAACTGGCTGGAGTTATCAATCATGATAGCACCATACTTGGTGATGGTCTCTGCAAACTCGGCTGATGTTCCACCGCCAGCACTGGTGAAGGCGATGTCTACATCCTTGAAATCATCATTGTGCTGGAGTAGCTTCACCTCATATTCCTTACCCTTGAATGTGTATTTCTTGCCAGCTGAACGCTTAGAACCAAAAAGGACAAGGTCGTCCATTGGGAAGTCTCTCTCTGCTAAGATGCGCAGAAACTCCTGACCTACGGCACCACTGGCACCAACAATTGCTACTTTCATATCTTTTATCTTTATTTATTTCAAACCTATTCTTAGTTGCAAATTTACTATTTTTCTTGTAATATGTGCTACAATCTATCTATCTTTTTAATATAAGGTGATATATTTTATAAATTATCTTTGTTTATTCCTCATGCATTGTTCTTAGGCTATTATGTAGAGTCTTGAAGCGTTGCTCGCATGAAACAGAAAAGATATATACCTTTATACATAGTTAATGTTAGGTATGCCAAAAGTTTTTTCGTAACTTTGCAGACAGTAATTTATAGATACGCATGCTGAATTTATCCCAATATTTCCCGATAACTGACCCAACATTGATATTCTTTGTTGTCTTGCTGATGATATTGCTTTCACCTATCATCATGGGACGACTGCGTATTCCACATATCATTGGTATGGTGTTGGCTGGTGTTCTTGTAGGCAAGTATGGATTGAATATACTGGAGCGTGACGCTTCTTTTGAGCTGTTTGGACGTGTAGGATTGTATTATATCATGTTCCTTGCAGGGCTTGAGATGGATATGGGAGGACTGAAGAAAAACCGGAATAGTGTGATAGTCTTTGGTATGTTGACTTTCATTATTCCCTTTGCGATGACCTATTTCATGGGTATCAGTCTCTTGGGGTATCTCCCTTTAGCCTCTCTTCTGCTCTCGGCTATCATGGCGTCTAACACATTGATAGCTTATCCGATAGTAGGACGATACGGTCTGACACGGCATACGAGTTCTACGTTGAGTGTGGGGTCGTCTATGATTGCACTCTTCATGGCCTTGATAGTGATGGCATCTATTGTCAATTCGTTTCATGGAAATGGTGGAATTGTTTTTTGGCTGTTATTCATTCTAAGGTTCGTAGCTTATTGCGTGGGGCTTATCATGGTCATACCTCGTGTGACCCGTTGGTTCCTTCGTCGATATTCGGATGCTGTGATGCAGTTCATCTTCATTCTTGCAATCGTATTCCTTTCTGCTGCCTTGTCGGATGCTGTTGGTTTGGAGGGTATCTTTGGAGCCTTTCTGTCAGGCTTGATATTGAACCGTTTCGTACCGAGAGTATCTCCATTGATGAATCGCATAGAGTTTACTGGTAATGCACTCTTCATTCCTTATTTCCTTATCGGTGTGGGTATGTTGATAAATATACGCCTGCTCTTCGTCGGAAGTCGGATATTGTGGGTAGTATTCTGTATCGTACTCTTCGGTACGTTGGGTAAGGCTTTGGCTGCTTATGTGGCTGCTCGCCTCTTTCGAATGTCTTGGTTGTCAGGTCACATGATGTTCGGTCTGACCAGTGCACATGCTGCTGGTGCCATAGCAATGGTGATGGTAGGACGTAGACTGGAGATTTCTCCAGGTAAATACCTCTTTGGTGATGAAGTCTTGAATGGTATTGTAATAATGATTCTCTTTACTTGTGTCATCTCATCTATCATCACAGAGCGGGCAGCACAACGGCTTCGTCTACAAGAGAAGGAGGGTCAGGATATGATGAAGAACCTCGATGATGAGAAGATTCTGATACCTGTGAAATATCCAGAGTATTCTGATAATCTTGTTACAATGGCAACACTGATGCGCAATCCACGTCGAAAGAGAGAGTTGGTGGCATTGAATGTGGTATATGATGATGTGAATATGCGTCATAATCAAGCTGAGGGACAGCGTTTGTTAGACCATCTATGTGACTTAGCAAGTGCTTCAGATGTACCTATGGTAACGCAGGTGCGTGTCGCAGCTAATATTGCCAATGGTATAAAACATGCTTTCAAAGAGTTCCAAGCATCAGAAATATTGATGGGCTTACACTTCCACAAAGAGATAAGTCGTAGTTTCTGGGGCGAGTTTACACGAAGTCTTTATAACGGATTAAGCCGTCAGATTATCGTTACACGTATCTTACAACCACTAAATACAATTCGCAGAATACAAGTGGCAATCCCTTCTCGTGCTGAGTTCGAGCCTGGTTTCTATCGTTGGCTGGAGCGTTTAGCACGTATGGCAGGCAACTTAGAGTGTCGTATCACGTTCCATGGGCGTAGAGATACATTGCAACTTGTTAACGAGTTTATCCGTAATCGTTTCTCAAGTGTGAGGGCTGAATATGAGGAGATGGAGCATTGGAAAGATTTGACCACGCTTGGTACGAAACTTCGGGACGACCATCTTTTTGTTATTGTGACGGCTCGTAAGGGTACAATATCCTATAAGACAGCCATGGAAAGGCTGCCAGAAGAATTGAATAAGTGCGTTAAGGGCAAGACTATCATGATTATCTTCCCTGACCAGTATGGTAGTGAGATGGATGATATGACCTTTGCTCAACCACAGCATACGGAGGAACGCAGTGCTTACGAGGCTGTTAGAGAGTGGATTAATAATAAGGTGTAAGAGGATATTAGGCTAATTAGGCCAATTAGGCTAATATGGCTAATAAGCCTAATAGCCCCAATAAAAGAATAGAATTATGATAGACATTAAGAACATAACTAAAAGTTTCGGCTCGCTTCAGGTATTGAAAGGCATAGACTTACATATAGAGAAGGGGGAGGTTGTTAGTATTGTCGGACCATCAGGAGCTGGTAAAACCACGTTGTTACAGATACTTGGCACATTGGATAAGCCAGATAGTGGGGCTGTCGTGGTGGATGGCATCGACGTAGGAAGCTTATCAGCTGGTAAGCTGAGTGACTTTCGTAACCAACACTTAGGTTTCGTGTTCCAATTCCATCAGCTCCTTCCTGAGTTTACGGCCCTTGAGAATATTATGATTCCTGCTTATATTGCTGGCAAGAAGAATAAGGAAGCACGTCAGCATGCCGAAGAACTATTGGAGTTTATGGGCTTGAGCGACCGTGCCAACCATAAACCCAATGAGCTTTCTGGTGGTGAGAAGCAGCGTGTAGCAGTAGCTCGTGCGTTGGTAAACAATCCTGCTGTCATCCTTGCCGATGAGCCTTCGGGTAGTTTGGACAGTAAAAACAAGCAGGAACTACACCAGCTCTTCTTCGATCTCCGTGATAAGTTCGGTCAGACTTTCGTTATCGTTACACACGATGAAGGGCTCGCACATATAACAGACAGAACGATACATCTCAAAGATGGCTTGATACAGAATGATGTTTGTCAAGAGACAGAATGACATAAAGACATATTCTTTTAAAGACATATTTCCGAGGTGGAAGGAAGAAAGTCACCGTTAAACCTTAATCAATCTGATAATACAATGGACACAGAACGGTTAATAAAACTGATTATAAACATAGCCTACGAGGTTCGAAGCCATTTGGTAGCTGGATACTTAGAGAGTGTATATAAGAAGGCTTTATTGTTAGAACTTGAAGATGCTGGGCTGAAAGTTGAGGATGAAGTAGAGTTGCCTGTGTTGTATAAAGGACATGTGATAGGCGATTTCAGAGCAGATATAATTGTAGAAGAATGTGTTATTATAGAGTTAAAGGCCGTTGCTCATTTGCTACCAGCACACGAGATTCAACTCGTAAACTATCTTACCATAGCTGAGATAGATAATGGACTGCTTATAACTTCGGTGCTGCAGAGAGATTAGAAATTAAACGCAAGTATAGAGTTTATAATCCTCATATTTAATGTCTATGCCGTTGGAGAGAGTATATCATTAAAGTCTATGTCATTAAAAGAATAGAGTCTATGTCATTATAGGAATATGTCATTATGTCATTCTGTCTAAAACTCATTCTGTCTAAAAACTATATATTATGTCTAAAATAAAGCTTGGAGCATACAACACGCTCACTGTATTAAAGGTTGCCTTACGTGAAGGCAATGGTGAACCATTTGGTCTTTACCTTGATGGTGGACCTGCTGGAGAGATTCTCATGCCTCAGAGGTATGTCCCTGAAGGAACTGAAATAGGTGATGAAGTGGAGGTCTTTGTCTATCTTGACCAAGACGAACGTCCTATTGCTACGACCGAAGAACCCTTAGCGCAGGTAGGAGACTTCGCTTACCTGGAGTGTTCGTGGGTGAATGAGTATGGTGCTTTCCTCTCTTGGGGTGTGATGAAAGACCTCTTCTGTCCTTTCCGTGAACAGAAGAAGCGTATGACAATCGGCAATAGTTATATTGTTTATATTCATCTTGACGAAGAAAGCTATCGTCTTGTGGCCTCTGCAAAGGTGGAACATTACCTTAACGAGCAACCACGTGGCTATAAACACGGACAGGAGGTTGACCTGTTGGTATGGCAGAAAACCGACCTTGGTTTTAAGGTCATTGTCGACAATCAGTATCCAGGGCTCATCTATGAGGATCAAGTGTTCCAGTATGTCCACACTGGCGACCGTTTGAAGGGCTATATCTCTACTGTTCGCCGTGATGGTAAGATTGATTGTACTCTTCAACCCACAGGACAACAGCATGCAGAAGACTTTGCTGAGACCCTGCTTCAATATTTGAAGGATAACGACGGAGTATGCGACCTTGGTGATAAGAGCGAAGCAGAGGATATCAAACGACGTTTCCAAGTATCGAAGAAGGTGTATAAACGTGCCGTTGGCGACCTCTATAAGCGTCATCTTATCACTGTCGAACCGTTGTCAATACGTTTAGTAAAATAGAATAACCCCCTTTTTTCTTATTTTTTTCGTACTTTTGCACATGATAGGTAGGACTCGACAAAATGAAAGCAAGTTTTTTTTGTTTTCATTTGCACTATCTCTGTAATCTAAAATAAAGGATAATAATAAAACAATGCAGAATCAATTTTCAAGAACACAACTCCTCCTTGGTAAGCCTGCCATCGATACGCTTAATGGTAGTCGTGTGGCTGTCTTTGGTGTTGGAGGTGTTGGTGGATATGCTGTTGAGGTCTTGGCACGTAGCGGCGTGGGAGCTATTGATGTTATTGATGACGACCGTGTCTGTCTGACGAATGTCAATCGACAACTCCTTGCTACCACTCGAACGGTGGGAAAACACAAGGTAGATGTGGCTGAGGAGCGTATTCGTTCAATCAATCCACGTTGTATTGTACGGAAGTATCAAACTTTCTATCTGCCTGATAATGCTGATCAGTTTGATTTCTCTCATTATGATTATGTTATAGATTGTATTGACACCGTTACAGCTAAGCTTGACCTTATCTATCGTTGTCATGAACTTAACATCCCATTGCTCTCTTGCATGGGTGCAGCTTATAAACTTGATGCCACACAATTTCGTGTGACTGACATCTTCAAGACCATCAACGACCCATTAGCGAAGGTCATTCGTAAGAAACTTCGTAAGACAAAGATTAAGCATCTAAAGGTTGTTTATAGTCCTGAGGAGCCACTTGAGAGTATAGAACAGCCTGAAATCTCTTGTCGTTTTCACTGTATCTGTCCCGATAAGGATATGCGTAAGTGCACTGACCGCCATACTATCCCCAGTTCTAATGCGTGGGTACCAGCTGCGGCGGGACTTATTGCAGGTGGAGAGGCTGTGAAAGATCTTGTCAGTCTTGCCCATACTATGCGCATCCGTCCTGAGGATGAGGCTACAAGTGAGCCTGCTCGCATCGCTCGTGAACGTGCTGCAAAGATGTTGGAAGAGCATAAACGAATCAAAGCGGAGAAGGCTGCAGCGGATAAGTAATGTATTTATATTTTATTATTAAGGACATATAAGTCATTTCTGTCATCATTGGAAAGACATAATCCTAAGACTACGTAAGAATATAAAGGACATTTGGTGATGTTGCTATCTCCAAATGTCCTTTTTATTGTTTGTTATCTTTAACGTCACATTATACTATGAGATTACTCATAAATGAAGGTGAAGTCTTTCTTTGCGGTTAGCGTATTGCCAACAAAACAGGTCTTAAGAGCGATATGCTCAAACTTCTTACGCTGCTTCTCATCAAATGAAGCTTTTAGATGGAACGTGATAGGAATACGTGTAACGGTAAAGGTTTGCATGTCTTCCTCTATCTCACCGACCTCAGCATAGCAACCAGAAAAATCTACACCGCCACGTTCTGCCTGCAAGCCCATCATTGTCAAGCCACATGCTGCCAGTGCATTACCTAATAACTCGACGGGATTCTGATTTTCTCCTAAGCCTCCTACAACCTTACCAGCATCAGTATTTATGGTTACAGCAGACCTAACATGCGTTGCTTCAACTCGTCCTTTACCTTGATAAATAGCTTTTGTAATTGTCATAATTGTATCTATTAGAATTAGTAATAATACTTTGATTGGTTAAAAACATCTATATGTCTCTTGCAAAGATAATAAAAGAATATAGAAAAAACAAGCCTTGCTAATCTTTCAATCATTTTTTTCTTTTTTCTTAAAGTCCAACCTTTAAGAAATTGTATTCTTGTTATATGCTAACAGGCTTGTATCTCTACTCATCTCGGTTAGTCTGATTTTATTTAAAACTGTTATTTCCTTTGCTTGCAGGTTAAACTATATAAAATAGGAGAAATAACTTAGCTTATTATTAGAGTGTTACCGATAAGTAACTTAACTTTGCAGTTACCGATTGGTAACATAGACAGATAATAGGATGAAAAGTAGAGAACAAACAGAAAGTAAAATACTTGAAGCTGTCGCAAGCATTGTTGAGAGCGACGGTTTCGAGAAGCTTGGTATCAATACTATTGCGTTAAAAGCTAATGTTTCTAAGATGCTTATTTATAGATACTTTGGTGGACTTGAAGAGTTAGTCGCACAGTTTATAATGCAGAAGGATTATTGGGCTAACACTGACACACTTATCCTCAATCCTCATTCGGTTGGTGATAGTATAAAGAGCATGTTTCGCAATCAGATTGAGCAACTACGAAACGATGTTACTTTAAGGCGGTTATGTCGCTGGGAGCTGTCCTGTCATAACGCAAGCATTGACCGGCTTAGAGATAAACGGGAAGAGAATGGATGCAATCTAATCAAAGTGGTCAGTAGACTGACTGGGTGTTCTAATTCGGAGGTGGCGTCTTTAGCAAGTATTCTCTCGGCTTCTATCAGTTACTTGACATTGATAGAAGATCAATGCCCTACGTATAACGGTATTGCTTTACAGACTGATAAGGGGTGGGAACAGATTGCACAAGGAGTAGACATGATAGTCGACCTATGGATAAAAAGTATTCAAGAAGGGGAAAATTAATTGTTTTATAATTTGTTTGTATGGGAGTTATGAATAATATAGTAGCACAAAATCCAGATTATCTGTTTATGATAGAGAGCGCTTGTAAGGCTCCTTCTGGGCATAACACACAGCCTTGGTTGTTTAAGATAGGTGCGTCTGAGATTGATATCTATCCTGATTTTTCAAAAGAATTACCTATTGTCGACCCAAGTCATCGGGAGTTATTCGTTAGCTTAGGCTGTGCGACAGAAAATCTTTGTATTGCTGCTCATGAGAAAGGCTATCATACTGAGGTCAAAGTCATAGAGAACTCCTTTATTCGAGTCCTACTTACAGAGGGGAAGGAAAAGCTGCCTGATTCTTTGTTGTTCCCTCAAATCGCTATAAGACAGACGAATAAGCGTGTCTATAATGGTGAGGCAATACCAGAAAGCACCATCAATATACTCAAAATGGTTCCTATCGAACCGTCTGTATCTATTCATTTTTATAGAAATGGAACTGTTGATTATGACACAATAGCTGGTTGGGTTTATGCTGGAAATCGCTTGCAAATGAACGATGAGGCTTTTAAGACGGAACTTACTGACTGGATGCGTTATAATAAGAAACAACAGGACAATACACGAGATGGACTGAGTTACGCTACTTTTGGGGCTCCGAATATTCCTCTTTTTATGGCTAAGTTTATCATGTCAAAACTTATCAATGAGAAAACACAGAATAAAGGAGACCGAAAAAAGATAGCTTCTGCATCGCATCTCGTACTTTTCACAACAAAAGATAATACTGTTGAACAGTGGGTTGCATTAGGTAGAACCTTAGAGCGGATGCTATTGTGCACAACACAGGTAGGTATCGCAAATGCTTATCTCAATCAGCCTAATGAAGAGAGTGGTATTGCAAAAGAAATGGCAAAGCAATTGCAAATCCCAACGGAATATCCTACTGTCTTAATAAGACTGGGTTATGGGAAGCGTATGCCTTATTCGCTTAGGCGTGACTATAGGTCATGTATTCTTCCTGAAGAGTAAATTTGTTGACAAGACATAGGTCATTGGATAGGTTAAGTATTATTCTCTTTTATAAAAGTACTATTTAGTAAGTTGGAATTATAAGCTTAACAACTATGGTTCGTCCAATGCTTCGCATGATGTTTCAGACCTCTCTTGTCGCTTCAAGTCCTATTTCTTCGTAAGCCTTAGGTGTCTCTGTGATAATTGGCGGTACTCCAAGTAGGGTTTCTCCTTGTAATATAAGCTGTTGCCCACTCCCTTTCTCTCATGGAAAATAGGTAGGTGGAGCTTATAAAGAGAGGTGACCTTCTCCCTTGATATTCCTTGTAGGGAGAAATGGATAGATGAGCTTACTCCTCTTTGGATGCTGATAAAAGGGGTGATATGAAACGTTCGAGCTTTCTTGTAGGGGATAGGGTGGAGGAGATTTCGCCTCTTTATCACACTAACTTGGTAACCTTCCCATGCCTTAGAAGGAATAATAGGACTATGAAAGCGTTACATCTCAATGATCTAAATACCCTCAAAATAGGAGTATAATATCTTAAATAAATCTGCCTTATAACCTTCATGAAATCAATAAGTTACAAACTGCGTTGGAGAAGACGCCCTTCTTGCCTCAAGAAGGGCGTCTTCTGCATGCAAGAAGGGCATGTTCTTGAATGCTAAAAGGCCTCTTCTTCGAGCTTGAAGAGCATGTGTGGGATACGAAGGGTGCAAAATAAGACCCCTCCCCCCAGCCCCTCCCCGAAAGGGAGGGGAGCGCCTAACGGGACACAGTTTGCTATGATTTTGTGGACAGTAAGTACGTATTAGTAGCTTTATTCTAACCATTAACACCTATCATTCGCCACCCACCACCATAAAAGAAACTACGAAATAATGGACGATAAGCAGGTGTTAGAGGCTTTACTCAAACCATTAACACCTAATATTCACCACCCACCACCATAAAGGATGCTTTGATTTTGTGGGTAGTAAGTACGCGTAAGTAGCTTTATTCTAACCATTAACACCTAACATTCACCACCCACCACCATAAAGGATGCTTTGATTTTGTGAGAAATAAGTAGGTGTTAGGAGTCTTACTCAAGCCAGTAACACCTATCATTCGCCACCCACCACCATAAAGGATGCTATGATTTTGTGGGTAGTAAGTACGTGTTAGCGGCTTTACTCTAACCATTAACACCTAACATTCACCACCCACCACCATAAAGGATTCTTTGATTTTGTGGGTAGTAAGTACGTGTTAGTAGCTTTATTCTAACCATTAACACCTAACATTCACCACCCAACACCATAAAGAAATAGATAGGTTATTGTGCAGTTGGAGCCTCAAAGTCGTATGTAACCTTTATGGCTTTATCACGTGACAGCTGTCCGGGGTTGGTGCCAGGTTCTCCTTCGGGTATTTCACGATGATAGAAAGCATAGAAGTGGACCCATGCGTCTAATATTTTCCCGTCTTTATCGTGGAAAGACATAGGGATTGTTGGGAATACAGGGAGCCCATGGTGGTCGACAAATGACTTTTGAACCAGTTCACTACAATAGATTTCTTTGTCATCAGGCATATAGAAATGGTCGTATGGACGGCCGAGATAGCTTAGTGCTCGGCTCATGGAAGTAGCCATATCACAGTCGACAATTACTCTACCAACAGCAATGAGCGGTTTTCCTTCTTTCCCTTTTGCACGATCAAGGAACTTGGTAAGAGGGGGTGAGCGACACCGCTTTGCCATAAGCCTCCAGTGCATAATCAGCACTATCCGTATGATGAAAGATGGCCACGTGGTCGATCTTTAGTCCGTTAATGCCCTGTGTAGCATCTGTAATAGGGTTGCTTGTTTCCTTCACAACGAACATCAAGTCGCCTTCATGCAAGTTTTGCAGTGATATGTCTTCGTCTTGAAAGGACTCAGTAGAGCAGCCGACTAAGGAAATAAGGCACAGTAAGAGAAGGTTTGATACGATGCGTTTTAGTTTCATGATTGTTTTTCTGTTTATATAAGTTATATTTTAAGTTTCGTCAGGAGTGTTCTTTTAGGTAAATAAAAAGACGACCATCTCTTGTAGATAGTCGTCTTCTATTGTCTAATCCTTAGAACTCAGCGTTCTTTGGAGTACGTGCAAATGGGATAACGTCACGGATGTTCTGCATACCAGTAACGAAGAGGATGAGGCGCTCGAAGCCAAGACCGAAGCCACCATGTGGACAGGTACCATACTTACGAGTGTCAAGATACCAGTCGTAGACCTCACGCTTCATGCCACGATTGTCTATCTCTGTAAGCAACTTGTCGTAATCTTCTTCACGAACAGAGCCACCAATAATCTCACCAATATGTGGGAAGAGGACGTCAGTACCCTGCATTGTCTTGCCGTCAGGGTTCTTCTTCATATAGAACGACTTGATCTCGCTTGGATAGTCAGTCATGATGACAGGGCGTTTGAAGTATTCTTCTACGAGATAACGCTCATGCTCGCTACTGAGGTCCATTCCCCAACCAGTGATAGGGAACTCAAACTTCACGCCGTCAGCGACTGCCTTCTGTAGAATCTCGATACCCTCTGTATAAGTAAGACGTACGAAATCTTCCTTCAAGATGCCCTCTAAGCGAGCAATTAGGCCCTTGTCAATCATCTTATTGAGGAATTCAAGGTCGTCCTTGCAGTTCTCCAATGCCCAACGAACGCAATATTTGATGAAGTCTTCCTCAAGGTCCATGAGCTCATCCTTGTCGATGAAGGCTACTTCAGGCTCTACCATCCAGAACTCTGCCAGGTGGCGTGGGGTGTTGGAGTTCTCTGCGCGGAAGGTAGGACCAAAGGTATAGATAGCACCAAGTGCTGTCGCACCTAACTCACCCTCCAACTGTCCAGACACAGTAAGGTTAGTACGTTTGCCAAAGAAGTCAGCACTGTAATCAACCTCACCACCTTTTGCAACGCGGTCAAGGTCGAGTGTGGTTACTTGGAACATGTTTCCTGCACCCTCAGCATCACTACCAGTAATCAGCGGAGTGTGGAAATAGTAGAAACCATGGTCGTGGAAATACTTGTGGATGGCCATTGCCATGTTATGGCGGATACGGAAGACAGCACCAAAGGTATTTGTGCGAAGGCGCATGTGACCGTATTTACGCATATACTCGAAGCTCTGACCCTTCTTCTGCATAGGGTAGTCGCTTGGGCAAAGACCGTAGATCTCAATCTCTTTACATTGGATCTCAGACGTCTGACCAGCGCCTTGGCTCTCTACGAGCGTACCGATAACGCTGATACAAGCACCTGTTGTAATGCTCTTCAGTTGGTCTTCGTCGATAGTAGAAGGGTCGACAACAACCTGAATGTTCTTAATTGTAGAACCATCATTCAGGGCGATGAAGTCAACAGCCTTGCTGCTTCTATGAGAACGAACCCACCCCTTTACGTTGATATCTTTACCAAAATCGGTGCAAGCAAGTGCATCGACGATTTTTGTTCTTTTCATTTGTTATATTGTAATTAGGTACTCCCCAAGTCTCTCAAAAGGCGAGGAATGCTGTTAGTCCATGTGTCTAATGCCTAAATAGTGGCATTGTTAGGTCTCGCACATCCACTTCTTTTGAGGGGTTTGGGGAGGTTTCTATTTTATTCAAACGCACCCATGCGCAGCATGTCAACCTCCTTCTCAGTGAGGAAACGCCAATCGCCACGACGTACATTCTTCTTAGTCAAGCCCGCAAACTGTACACGGTCGAGTTTTACGACACGATAGCCGAGACTTTCAAAGATACGACGTACGATACGATTCTTGCCGCTGTGGATCTCAATACCAACCTGTGTCTGATCCTGTGGGTCGGCATATTCGATAGCATCTGCCTTGATCTCGCCATCTTCTAACTCGATACCATCAGAGATCTTCTGCAGGTCATTAGCCGTAACAGGCTTGTCGAGGAATACGTGATATACCTTCTTCTTCAAGAACTTAGGATGAGTAAGCTTTGAAGCGAGGTCGCCATCGTTGGTAAGCAGCAGTACACCAGTTGTGTTACGGTCGAGTCGACCAACAGGATAGATACGTTCTGGGCACGCACCCTTCACGAGGTCCATCACAGTCTTACGTTGTTGAGGGTCGTCACTTGTAGTTACATAGTCCTTAGGTTTGTTCAGAAGGACATAGACCTTCTTCTCCAATGATACTGGCTTCTCTTGGAAGAGTACCACATCAGAGCGTAGAACCTTACTACCGAGTTCTTTTACGACCTCACCATTTACGGTTACTGCACCAGAGAGGATGAACTCATCAGCCTCACGACGTGAGCATACACCAGCGTTAGCAAGATACTTGTTCAAGCGGATTGGCTCATTTGGATCGAAGTTCTCCTCCTTGTATTCAATGCGCTTCTTAAGTGAATACTTTGCATTTGGGTCATAATCAGCACTGTGCTGACGGTATCCACCCTGGTTGTATCCGCCACGGTTGTTGTATCCGCCACGGTTGTTGTTGTATCCACCACGGTTGTTGTATCCCCCGCGATTGTTGTTATATCCGCCACGGTTATTGTTGTATCCGCCACGACTCTGATAGCTTCCCTGCTGGCGAGGCTGGTATCCACCCTGACGAGGCTGGTAACCGCCTTGACTTGCCTGATAGCTTGTCTTCTCCTCACCCTCAGCACCACTATTGGCGTTGTAACGTGGGCGATAAGCCTGTGACTGATAGCCATTTTCTTCACTGTTGTAACGTGGACGATAGCCACCCTGCTGTGGACGACTCTGGTATCCGCCACGATTATTATATCCACCTTGGCGTGGCTGGTAGCCGCCTTCTTCACCGTTACTATTGTAACGTGGACGATAACCACCCTGCTGTGGACGGCTCTGATAGCCCCCACGATTGTTGTTATATCCGCCATTATAGCTGTTCTGACGTGGACGATAGCTGCCCTGTTGTGGGCGACTTGCGCTCTGCAGACCAGATCCGAAGCCCTCAGGACGGAACCCGCCTTCGTCGTTACTGCTATTAGCCTTATCGCTACTGTAAGCGCGTTGGCTGTGAATACGTGGACGTTGTGTACGTCCTGTGCCACGGTACTCTCTTTGATAGCCGCCTTGTTCGGCAGCTGAATAGCCCTCGCGGCTGTTCTCATTCTGCTCAGACTGAACTTCTTTGTTCTCGAATTCTTCTGTCATAATTGTTTAACTTAAGATTTGATACTACTGGCCTCACGGCCAATCCATTTATTTATTAATTATTAAAAATCAAACTCCGTTAGACGGAGAGACTCAGTTTAATATCTTCTTTATACTTTATTATACCCTATAAGACGGATTAAATGCCCGTATAGTTGTGTGGATTGATAGCCATTAGTTCGGCTTTCACACTGTCGCTGACATTGAGTGTCTGAATGAAAGCGTGTATTGTTTCCTCTGTCATCTTCTTGTTTGTGCGTGTGAGTGCCTTTAATGCCTCGTATGGGTGTGGATAAGCTTCACGGCGCAAGATAGTCTGAATAGCCTCTGCCACAACTGCCCATGTGTCCTCAAGGTCAGCTTTTAGCTTCTCTTCGTTGAGGATGAGCTTGCGAAGCCCCTTCAGTGTACTCTGTATGGCGATGATACTATGTCCAATAGGAACACCTACATTACGCAGAACAGTTGAATCTGTAAGGTCACGCTGCAGTCTACTTACTGGCAACTTCTGTGCCAAGAACTGTAGGATAGCATTGGCTACACCGAGGTTACCCTCACTATTCTCGAAGTCGATAGGGTTCACCTTGTGTGGCATTGCACTTGAACCTACTTCCCCAGCCTTAATCTTCTGCTTGAAATACTCCATTGAAATATACATCCAGAAATCGCGATCGAGGTCGATCATGATGGTATTGATTCGGCGAATAGCATCAAAAATGCTACCTAAGTGGTCGTAGTTGCTAATCTGTGTAGTCCACTGCTCGCGCTCTAATCCTAATTTCTCACTGACAAAACGGTTGCCGAAAGCACGCCAGTCATGTTGTGGATAAGCTACGTGATGGGCATTGAAATTACCCGTAGCACCGCCGAACTTAGCCGTCATCTTACAGTTGCGCAAGCTTGCGAGCTGCTCGCTGAGTCGGTAGATATAAACCTCTATTTCCTTACCTAAGCGAGTAGGGGAGGCTGGCTGACCGTGTGTCTTCGCCAACATCGGTATGTCCTTCCACTCATCAGCATATTCCTGTAATTGCGCTATTAGCTCCTCAACCTGAGGATAGTAGACCTCTTCGAGAGCTTCCTTTATAGAGAGTGGGACGCTGGTGTTGTTGATGTCCTGTGAGGTTAGTCCAAAATGAATGAACTCCTTGTAGTCGTCAAGTCCGCCAATCTTGTCAAACTCCTCTTTAATAAAGTATTCTACGGCCTTTACGTCATGGTTAGTTGTCTTCTCAATCTCCTTTACGCGTGCTGCAGAAGTCTCATCGAAATTGCGGTAGATATCACGCAATTGCTCAAAGAGAGCACTGTTGAAACTTTCCAGTTGTGGTAATGGTAATTCGCAAAGAGTGATGAAATACTCAATTTCTACGCGTACACGATAACGGATAAGTGCGTACTCTGAGAAATAGTCAGCAAGACATTCCGTTTTACTTCTGTAGCGACCGTCAATAGGCGATACGGCTGTTAATGCGTCAAGGGTCATAATTTCATTTATTAATATGCTGCAAATTTAAGAATAAAATCATTAATAGCGCAAATAATAATAATAATAATATCAAAAAGGAAGCAGATTAAAGCTGAATAAAACAAAAAAGACTTCACAACAAAGTTGCAAAGTCATCATTTCAAAGTCTCATCGGTGGGCGTTGACGGATTCGAACCGCCGACCCTCTGCTTGTAAGGCAGATGCTCTAAACCAGCTGAGCTAAACGCCCTTAAAAAATCCCCTGCAACCCCAAGAAGTCACAGGGAAACACCCCTTGTGGGCGTTGACGGATTCGAACCGCCGACCCTCTGCTTGTAAGGCAGATGCTCTAAACCAGCTGAGCTAAACGCCCCTTACTTTTTGTAAGGCGAGTGCAAAGGTAAGGAAAGTTTTTTATTCTCGCAAACAAATGGCGAATAATTTAGTTGAAAATCTCATTTTAGTAGGTTGTAGAAAGCCTTTCCTTACCTAAATAATTCTCTTTACCGAATAATTTTCATGAAAAAAAATATTTTTCTTCATGAACGGAAATATTTCTTTTCATGAACAAAAATATTTCTGATCGTGAAGATAATTTAGTGGATGGCAGTGTGTCATGTTGGTAAAAGGCTTTATAATTGATGATGTTTGATACAAGCAAGTTGTTGCTTAGTCGCTTCTATGGTCGTATGAATTGGTGCGCTTGATTGAAAGAGAGTATGACGTGGATTCGTAAAATAGTTTATTTTGTTTTGCATGAATTGTTTATTTTGCTTATATTTGCACCGTTTTATATTATAGGAAACGAATAGGCGAAGATTATGTCAGTAGAAATAAGACTGGAACAGAGTAAGTTTAAGGATAAGAATGGTGCTGGTAAATGGTATGCACGAACTGTCAGTACGGGTATCGCTACGACAGACGACCTTGCTGATGCTATTCAGGAGAACACGTCATTCTCACGTGGCGACGTGCGTGGACTTGTCATTGCGTTGGTAGACGAGATTTCTTATCGTCTTCGTCAGGGTGAGACCGTAGCACTTGAAGGGTTAGGTAGGTTTCATCTGACAGTAGAGAGTGAACCTGTGGATAATCCTGACGACTTTGATATCAAGAAGCATATAAAGAATGTGAAGTGTCGCTTTGTACCAACCAGCACTCGTAATGCACGTACAGGCAAGAAGGAGCAAACGCTGGCTAACGGTGCACGCGTGGAATGGGCAGAGCCTGATTTAGACGATGATGATGATTGGTAGACAGGACGAGAGGGTCGTTAGTAGTTGATGATGACCTGAGGAATAAGGATTAAAAGGCGAATTTTGTGTATTTATCCCCATAATATTATGGTGTAATCCAGTTTTCTTTGCTTTTCTTATAACTTTTGTACTGTTTTCCTTTGATGCTAATAATATTTTGTATATATTTGCACAATGTGATTAGATAGGCATCTATCAGTATAGCTTTTATTCGGTGTATAGTAGATAGTTGCAAGTGTTTTACGAATATAATTAAGAGCTAAAAGACTGTTTAAGCATGTGTTTAAAATCAGTTCTTATTCAATTTAAGACATAAACAAGGGCAATGGCATTCTCTGTTTGAATGGTAGGAAAAGCCTTACAAGCCAGTGATTGTCAATATTCCCAGACTTATTTTTTTATATAAAACAAATAGAAATGAAAAAACTTTTACTATTAGTATGTGCAGCCGTTATGAGTCTTTCGGCTTCAGCACAGGCCGGTGATAAAGCACTTGGTGCACAGTTTGTATTCGGGTCACAGACTAATAACATCGGATTTGGCGTTAAAGGTCAGTACTACGTCACTGATCATCTTAGAGGTGAGGCTTCTTTTGACTACTTCTTTAAGAACAAGGGCTTGACAATGTGGGATATCAATGCAAATGCTCACTATCTTATTAATGTAGCTGATAAGTTCAATGTTTATCCTCTTGCAGGTATTGGCTATACAAACTGGTCATATCGTAATGATGTACTTGTTAAAAACGAACAGAATGGTTCAATTGATAAGGTCGAGGTTAAGGGCACAGATGGTCGTATTGCCATAAACCTTGGTGGTGGTGTAGAGTATGCTGTTACTGATAACATCATCCTAAATGCTGAGATGAAGTATCAGATTATCAGCAATTACAACCAGTTGGTACTTGGTGTAGGTGTAGCTTACAAGTTCTAAATATTTAGCCTAATCGAGCATTAGATACCGAACAAATTTTATGGTATAAAAGCTGTCAAGAGACAATACGGATTAGTTGGTCCAAGATAGTCTAATGTCCGATTTTCGTTTATGTTAGGTTCTAAAGACTTTATGTCGTACTATAGCCGTTTGGCCATATCCAATAACAGTCTTTAGAACCTAACTTGTTTTTATCCCCTCGATCTGTTGTTGTCTACATAGAGTGTAGCTTATTTATTTAGCATCAAGTGCTGAAAAGAAATCAATATCACTTTCTTCTTGTCATTCTTCAAGCCTTCTGTTAATGTGTCCAGTACATTCACAGACACATCATAGCATCTTCACGTGAAAAGTCTAAGTATATTCCTACCATTTAAAAGAAACTTAGGAAAGTTGGTTTACAGTTTGCTGTCATATCTGTCATACTATTTTTACTTATTACCATCTGGTATTTAATGCTTTACGAGAAATGTTAAATATGACAGCAAATGAATTTAAAACTAAATTAGGGGTTTATGTAGTGTTTGCCTTTGTAGTATTCTCTCCATTTCCGCATGTTATCTGTTTACGCAAATGACTATATAAAGACCACATGAGTTTACTACAAGCTATAATAATAGTCCTTAATTTTGGCAGCCATCAATTTTCTTCTGGCAATAAGAAAATCAGGATAATCAGAGTAGTCCATATCCACGATTTGTTCGGGTATGCAGTTCTCTGCCATGTTAGTCTTTAGACAATTTAGATCTGTTATATTACCATAGCGAGCATTACCTTCTTCACATTGTTTTATTGCATTGGTGAAATATACATTCGGAGCAGCATCAGAAATGTCTTTATTTACTTGTGTATCAAGATAAGTGAAGTTGGCTATCTGATTGTATTGTATCTTCTCATTATAGCCATTATTGCGCAGATATTGTTTAGGGAATATATGGTGGACATCGCCTATCAAAGTGATTAAATACCCCACTTTAGTTCCGTTACAAAATAAAGCATTATTACCTTTGTATATCTGTGCTGCAAGAAACACATTGAAGAATGGACTGTTAATGATTTGTGTTTCGAGCAGTTGCACCAATCGGACATTCCAGAATGTATCGGATAGATTGGCTTCTTCCACTTCTTGGAAGAAGGGTAAGAACCCTTTCTCACGAATACGTTTAATATCAAAGTCCATTTGTGTCTCCGGAGAACCAGTATATCTACTTGTTAATGTCGACATAACAAACCATTTTGCTACGTAATGCTTTATCTGACTCCTTTCGATTGTAGTATCATTATTCAATAACAAGTACAATGTATAGGCAAAGTCCAACGTCATTTGAGAGTTAATCAGCTTGTTAGAGATAAAGCCTGCAGCTTTCATACCAAGTATGAAATTTGAGAAAGTGTATTGGTTCATAAAATCCATAACCCCTTCGCTTAATTTGGTAAATGACTCTTCTGCTATTTGTGCTTTATATTCTCGTGTCTCAAAATCACGTCCACCAAGAAGACTTACGAGGTCTTTTAGCTTTGCTCGACCAAACTTATACATAAATGCTATACGCAGGATGTCGTTATAATCGGGGTCGAAAATAGATGCTCTATCATCTTTCAACCATTTCAGTCTACTTGCGTATGATGTCTCCATAAATAACGTGTCTTGAGCCATTTCATTGTACCAATCGGGCTCTACTGCTAAATGTGAGAAATAGTCAATAGCCTTCCGTAATGCGTTACCGCCATATTCTGTATTGGCGGCAATCTTTGACATCGCAAAATCGGCTTGGTTTAGTTTAGCACCTTGACTATTAATACGAATAAAGATATCAGTTACTTCATCAATATTCAAGTCCTTGTTAAGTGTGATAACTCCAATCTGACGATTCTTGATATCCAACAGACGCATTAATATCCTATTCATTTGTGAACCGTTGACTTCTGGGTTTTGCTGACAATATTCGTTCACAAATGCCCATTGGTCAAAGTCTGGCTTGAATAAATTTGCGACATCAGCTATCCATCTCTTGTCCCTTAAAATCGCATTATCTTGCACTTTAAAGATTTCTTCTTCATTCTCTTCTGATGCTTGAGGATTAAATGCAATCTTAATTCTTCGTTTCTTGAAATCATTAGTTAAGACCTCAAGCCCAGCAATAGCTGTCATTAATGCCGTAACACGCTGCTGACCATCTATCATTATCTTCTTACCCAATGAAAGACTCCCATCTTTCAACTTCATATCAGGACTTTGCGAAATAATCAGATATCCAGTAGGATAGCCTTTGTAAAGTGAGTCTATCAAGTCTCTAACCTGCCGAGGTTTCCATACGAATGGGCGTTGGATTTCTGGTATAGCAATCTCTCCAGACTTTATGTAACTTAAGATTTGATCGAGAGAAATGTTAGAAGCGTTATATTTTTCGGTCATGATTGTTTTATTGAAGCTGTTTATAGATGAAAATTAATTTTTAAGCTCACCTAGGTAAGCAAACTCTTGTTTGTATCGTTCAACACGTTCATAATCCTTCTTCACAGGGTTAGGAATTCGAGAAAGGTCCATATTGTGATTAAGGTCGTGCATCTTTACGGCAGTTGCAAGGGTATTCTCTTTTATATGATGAATATATGTTTCCCTATCAGGCGCAAGGTGATGATTGAGCAAATGTAAAGCATCGGCAAGTTCAAGCCTATCGGTATCTGACAAGGGAGTTCCTAATTTATCATCTAACAAGTTAAGCACTTCCTCAACGGAATAGGGAGTATCTTCACTTGCATCGTGCAGATAACCCACAGCCTGCTCTTGCCATGTACTGCCCATTTGGGCAACAGCTGTAAGATGGCCAGTGAAATAATCAATCCCAGCCTTGTCCACCTGTCCTTTGTGTAACTCACGAGCTAACTCAGCAGCACATTGTACGATGTTCTCTTCCTTGTTGACTAACATAGTTAAAATTTAAGTTATATGTAATAGAATCTCTTCACTATCTATTATTCACAATACAAAGGTACATCTTTTTGTGAATATATCAGTCTCATTAAGCATTAATAGAAAATAATTCATAGGTATATTCTACGTGACACGCTACTGATAGCAATAATATATGACGAAATTGTACCAAGTAGTATTTTTCATGTGATGAGCGGATTAGAACAGTTGTGAAGAAAAGAATTCCAAAGGGCTTGTGGTTGTCTGTATAGAAATTTTAAGCACACATTCTGTATCTGATAAAGATCTCCCCAACGAGTGCAATAGTTGAGTACCTTATCAATTATTTCGTCAGGTACAGAAGAGCAAGATAACTTATGCCCATCATATTCTTTTTGTCCTCCCGGTTACTTATCACTTGGCTTACGGAGGCTTCTTGTTCTTTTGACAACCTCATCCTTCATACGCTCCTTGCTTGGGGAGTACTGCTGTTGTTAGAAGTTCTTATCAGAGTTTTCATACTTGGCCAAGCGTTCCCGTAAGTTTGTAAGTTCCGTATCTTTCTTGCGAATTTGGAGATTCAGAGCATTTATGTTACGGTTCAATTTGATAATCTCGGCATACTGCTGATTGACTTATACTTTCAATACGTTTATTTTTCATGTGTTATCTTTTTGAAGCTCGTTTCTTATTTTTAATACCTAAGTCCTGTACCATGTGCCCCAGCTTATCGTCTTTAGCCAAATGAAGTATATCCTCCTCAAGCTGCAGAGCATTAAGTACTCTCATAATAACACCAAGAGAAACTGTAGGCTCTCCTTTTTCTAAACGTGAAAGAGTAAGTCTAGTACATTGCGCACGTTGTGCAACCTGATCCATTGTCAAATCCCTTCGTAATCGAGCAAGGCGGAATTGCTCACCTACTATATTCAGTTTCTCTTGCAGTGCCCTGGTCATCCAGTTGGCTTTGGTGAATTTCGTCATAATGTATCTTTTGTGGTACAAAGATACTATAAAATGTTTAGTTTATAATACTTTATTCGTTTTTCTTATATTTTTCCTGGTTCTTCTGTTAAATGGATAGATAGCTCTCATTAGTTATATATAAAAAGCTGGTATTATGTATCTTCGTAGTGACCAAACTTCAAGAACATGAATACCAGCATAATACAAAACGCCTTAGGCGTCTTCCAGCAAGATTGTCAAAATCTGCGCTACGAAGATAATAACTTAGTTTTAGAAATCCAAACTCTAAAGGAAAAACTTTGTTGTCCTGTATGTGGAAATCATAATATTGGTTCTTCCGGATTTTGGAGTGATATCGTTAATATTTGATTATCAATACTGGCTCTATAACGAATCGTGTGGGTAATCATGGAGAACTCAGATGAAAATATTACCTTTGTCTTATGAATATTACCGAGATATTTACACAGGTTTTATGCTTATCAGAAGCAACTTGTTAAAAGGAGGGTAAGGAGATTTGTAAATACAGAAAACTTTAAGTATATGGTCTATTTCATAACAGGGGAGCTTAAACAGGATTACCCACACGATTTGTTATATAGCCCAGATAAACCACTAAGGTCTTAACGCTTGAATCATATACCACGTTTTTTGATCGCCGTCTCGGTGCTGTCCGAATACGTTAACACTGTTCTTGCATACCATCACATAGTGTCGCATTTCCTTGATTACGAGCTTCAACTCTGGAATGGAAATAACATGCATCACATAATCAAGTACACGTTCTGCATCTGATAAAGATTCTTCGCAACGAGTGCAATATTTGGGTACCTCATCAATTATCTCGTCAGGTACGGAAGAGCAATACAACTTATGCCCATCATGTCCCTTTTGTCCTCCCGGCTTCTTATTACTTGCCTTATAGAAAAATCTTCTATCATGTAGTGAATATGCTTTGGATATATGCATTGTAATGTTTGATATTTCCAAGTTGAAAATCTCTGATTATTTCATCATTAACATCTAATATTTTCTGAAATAGCATATTGCTTTGTTTACAGCTATACTCTATAAGGCTTAAATCATCAACATAAAGATAAGCTATATTCACTCCTCCACAAACTTCTTTACTTTCACAACTATAACAATGATGGTTTCGTATATCTTCTAGAGTTTGCAGGTATTTGGAATACTCTTCAGACTCGAAACAATCACTTATTTTTTTTATATCATAAGGAGTACCAATTGCATAATTTATATCATTTGGGCGTCCAAAGACATATAATTTACCATCAGGGTTAAGAGCTATTTTTCGCCCAAACCAAAATTTTCGATGTTGTACAGTTCTCCTTAAATTTGCAAATTCCTCGAAAGTAGAATAGCTGATTTGGCAATCTTTATCTGTGAGCCAATGGCGATATACCTTTTCAAATTGATTGACAAGGTCTATAGGTTCCATAATTATATCTTCATTCTTTTTTGCATAGCCTCTTTTTTCTATAGGAAGAGTTTTGAAGTTTAAGTTATGCTTTTTAAACCAATCGTATATTTCTTTTAAAAAAGGAGTAGATTCTTTTGATAATGTGCAAAAACATCTGAAGCGTCCTCCTTTATCTCTTATCTTGAAAATGGTTTCTTGTATTTTTTTTGTATTTTGCCTTAATAAGTTATTATATGGACCATCAAATGATATATTTATTAGTACATTATTTTTGTTTAATAAGTCAATAAAATTATCTGTAAGTAATAATCCATTAGTTGTAAATAATATGTTAAAAGAAGTGTTATATCTTTCTTTAAAATAATCAATTGTTTTAAAGAACTCCTTATAAAAGTGTATACCAACTAATGATGGCTCTCCTCCATGAAATATAATTTTAACTATTTTATATTCTTTGCAGGCTTTCTCGACTAAGACTAATGCTGTCCCAACATCAAGAGTATTAGTTGGGGTGAATGTGTCACCATTAAAACAATGCTTGCACTTCATGTTACAGGCCATTGTAGGTTTAATTGTAAGATCAATTTTGTCTTTCATTATTCAATACTTTTATAAAATCCTCCATTATATTCAAGAACTGTATAGTTACTAACTGCTGATTGACAGAATAATTTATGAGAACAGTTTTTTCTACATTCATCCTTCGGACTATATAGCTTAAAATCCCTTTCGGCTTTAGTATCCTTAAAAAATACACTAAGAGGAATATCCTTGTCATTAAAGTTCTTAATATCTATATCTTTAATGCAAGTATCAAAAATTTTAATAGTTACTCCTTTGTCAATAAAGTGTTTGTAAAGTAGTTTTGTATATTTTGCTGCTAGTTTATTGGATACAGAGGGTATCTTATTTTTACGAGATATTATTGTATCTGCCATTTTTGTTATATGAATCGCATTATTGAAAGGCATAGAATCAAGTTCTTTTAAAGTCCTATCAAATTCAATTTGAGAATTTATCATTTGAGGGTTCAATATAACCTTAACATCAAGTTTGCTATTATATAAACTTAGATGTTTCATACCATCAAGCGTTGCATCAAAGCTTCCAAGGCTCCTTGTTATTTTATCGTGTAAAGATTTGTAACCATGAATTGGAATTATAAAACGAAACTTGTTAGTTACAAAGTTAAGTTTATATTCTTTTAAACATCTCCCATTTGTGTATATAAGAACTTCACAGCCAATATTATGCAGTAGCTTGAGTATTTCTATTATCTTTGAATGAAGAAAGGGTTCTCCACCATTTATTATAACCCTATCACTGCAACAGACTTCTTTCTTTCTAAGATATAATGTAAAATCTTCTAATGAAAGCTCATTAAATTCTTTACCAGAATGAATGGTATTATGAGAATAACAAAACACACAACTAGAGTTACATGTGTAAGTTATATTAAAATAAAATATATTCATCTACAACTACGTAATTTTGGACACCGAATATCACCATAACCTAATTGGTGAAAGAAATGGTATGACATTCCAATACATCCGCCGTTACAGTACTTTATATACTCGCATTTTTGACATTTTGAATCAGGTGTAACAGAATAATTAGCAAACTTAAGCGCTATCTCTGTCTGCATAATCTGAGATAAAGAATGTTCTTTCAAGTTACCAAGGCAGAAATCTGTTAAACAAGTACAAGGAAATACAGATAAATCAGGATATATATAAATCTTATTACGTCCACTTCCGCAATTTGAACATTTTCTCCCTTTAAATAGTTCGTCCAGTCTATCTTTATTTTTTTCAAAAAGATCAAACGGAAACATCTTTTGAATTTTCATGGTAAAGCATACATAAGCTAGCATTTCATCTACAAATGTATTCCATTCTTCTGCTGGCATTAGATTGTTAATATCAGCATGCCCAAAAGGCATTTCATAAGAAATATTCCAATATTTCATATATTTAAACTCTGCAAGGATATCTGCCAAATCTTTCATATATGAAAAATTATTTCTATTAACAACACTTGAAATTGTAAAAGGAATCTCTAGTGTTTCTAATTTTGAGATTGTTGATAAGATACGTTGATAAGAATTCTTTCCTCTAATAGAATTATGTATGTTCTCTGTACCATCAATAGAGATTTGTATATTTATATGCGATTCTTTAAAATCTTTATTGATATAGAAATCTGTAGTGCCATTTGTACAAATAGAGAGAGAGTTGACCTTATTCTTTAGAAAGTTAACTATTGGGATAAAATCATTACATAAAGTTGGTTCTCCTCCTGTTATAACAATATCATGTTTAGTAAACTCTTCTATCATTCTTGATTCATATAAGTCTTTCAAGGAGAGTTCTTTGTAAGTCTTTTCCCCACGAATACACATCTTGCAATTAAGATTGCATCTTTCGGTTAAAAGAAGGTATATCTGCATTTCAAAAGATTTATTTATAAGTTCTCGAGGTTTTTTAACCGCAAGAACTTATTTACACCTATGTATAATACAAAATATTTATGTCTAAGTATAATAGTTAATACGTAGACTTAAGGTAAAGTCCTCTAATTAAGGGTTCTCTATCCAACAAGAACAAGCTATCAAACTTTGAAGCTCGCAATTTTCCTTATTTGCTTTCTTTTCATCCATAATTATAAATATTAAATGGTTAAACTTAATGCTTTATTAAACGTTTTTATTAAATAAATCAGATGCTATTATACAATTAACTGTCTTATAAATATAGTTTCTCTTGTTTTTAGGTATGTAGGATGTTGAATTCTACTAAGTTTGGATTATTATTGTTGCAAAGATATATATATTATTTTGTATTAGCCAACTTTTTTATCTTTTTTGTATATTGTATGTGATTTCAACTTGTACTACGCTCTATCTGTGTCACGATGGCACCATGATTTCCTTTACCTACAATTGTATCCATCTCGAAGTCCCCAAAGCGTTTGCCGTCAGCTTCAGTAGGTTTCTCACAGATACTTGTTATTGGGTATGAAGAATCTTTAAAAAGTTGATTTGCAGTTTCCTGTCATATCTGTCATGCTCTTTTCACTTACTTTCATTTGGTACTTAACGCTTTACGAGAAATGTTAAATATGACAGCAAATGAATTTAAAACTAAATTAGGGATTTATGTAGTGTTTGCCTTTGTATTCTTTTGATGCGATATACCTTTCGGACATGACAGTCCTATTTAAGTAAGTTTATAGATGGAACTGTTTTGAGTTTACGTAAGTAAGCAGATTCTCTCTGGTATTGCTTAATGCTTTTGTTATCCTTCTTCGTGGTGTAAGGAATACGAGAAAGGTCTATGTTATGAGTAAGATCGTGCAGTTTTATGGTAGTTGCAAGGGTGTTGCTGTTAAGCCATTAGAAACCTATCGTATTTTTCATATATTTATGACGTATGCTCGTTCATTGTAAAGGTATAACTTCTTTTGCTGAGAAAGATACTATTTTGTACCTTTGCAAGTAATTATTACTACATGAGAAGATGGAGAAAGAAGAAGATAAACTGAGTACGCCAAAGGAGAAACGCACTTTCGCAGATTACTTGCTGAAACCGATAGAAGTAAACTCGCTTTCTTTGTGTTTATGTTGTTGGTTGGTGTTATCATGAATGTAAGCCATCGCAACCCTTTTGGTTATTTGGAATTGTTGGCAGATGTATATGTTGTCAGCTTTCTGTTAAGCCTTTGCCCCAAGATATTACGTCGAGGGTTACAGATAATACTATGCAGTATCACGTATAGCATAGCCTTTATCGATGCTTGTTGCAAATCACTTTTCGGTACACCAATTACACCAACAATGCTGCTTTTGGCACAAGAAACGACAGGCAGAGAATCCGAAGAGTTTTTCTCACAATATATTAAGCCCGAACTCTTATTCTCAACAGCAGGAGTAATCTTATTGATTGCACTGTTTCATATTGTTATGGCTGTAAGGAAGCAGACGTTTTGTAGTTCATTCTTTAAGCAACCTATCATTGCATCAACTTTGGCAGTCTCCCTCTTGGTAGGCATAACGTTAAGTGTTTACGATAAGACGCAATTATATACAGCACGAAACTTGTCAGAACTTGAAGTTGCAGTAGTGAACGGCTTTGCACATATTTATCATCCTGTTGAGCGTGTCGCGTATGGACTTTATTCTAATCATTTAATAGCAAAGCAGGTTGACGGAGTGATAAAAGCAAATAGGGAGATAAAGATAGACTCATGTGCAACGACATCGCCAATCATTGTTCTCGTGGTGGGTGAGAGTGCTAATCGTCATCATTCGCAGCTATACGGCTATCCCTTACCGACAACATCCCGACAATTTGCCTTGAAGCATGGTAAAGACTCTTTAGCAGTATTTACCGATGTTGTGTCGCCATGGAATCTTACAAGTAGAGTGCTCAAGCAGATATTCTCTTTACAATCAGTTGGAGAGAAAGGCGATTGGAGCGATTATGCACTCTTCCCAGCAGTATTCAAGAAAGCAGGTTATCATGTCAGTTTCTTGTCTAATCAGTTCCCATATGGGATAAACTATACACCCGATTGGACGAACAACCTCACGGGAGGTTTTTTTCTTAATCATCCACAATTGAACAAACAGATGTTTGATTACCGGAATACCGAGATTCATTCATTCGATGATGAGCTACTAAACGATTATAAACATATCAATGTAAAAGACAAGAAGCCTCAACTGATTATTTTTCATCTATTAGGTCAGCATTTTCAATATACAATGCGCTGTAAAGACGAAATGAAGAAGTTCGGAATAAAGGATTATCCACGAAGAGACTTGACGGATGATGAAAAGCAGACGATAGCTGATTATGACAATGCTACGCTTTATAATGATATTGTGTTGAGTAAGATTGTGGAGCTATTCAGACAGCAGGATGCTATTGTCATTTACCTGTCTGATCATGGAGAGGATTGTTATGGCAAAGATGCACAAATGGCTGGTAGACTGACAGAGACAGAACAAATCGATATCAAAAAATATCACGAAGAGTTTGAGATACCCTTCTGGATATGGTGCTCACCAGCTTATAGGCAAAAGCATCATAAAATATTTATGGAAACGTTGAAAGCTCGAAACAATAAGTTTATGACGGACGACCTTCCACACCTTCTCTTCTATCTTGCTGGGATAAAATCAAAAGATTATCAGAGAGAGAGGAACCTAATCTCCCCGCACTTCAATAATGCTCGTCACCGCCTTGTATTGCAGAACATTGACTACGATCAAGCTTTAATGAGATAATTCAGCGTGGTCAGCTATACTTATGATAATTACAAATCAATATGTATGGCGTAAATTATAGCACTATCCTACATCCTGTTTCATATTGCTGAAACTCTATTTTCACTCTGATGAAACTTGAGTTTCATATGTATGAAACTTGAGTTTCATAATGATGAAACAGCTGATACTGACCGATGGGACAGTAGTAAGGCGCCGAGAAGATATTTTATTTATACACGTTTGTAGGTACGCATAAGTGTAGGGTATTGTTCTTCATAGCTGTCGAACTCAATTGCAGAGCCGTCGTAACCCATGTCTGTGAAGATGTCTCTTATCTCCTTTTGCTCACTTTCAGTCAGTACACGTTCCTTTCGTTTAATCCGATAATAGGCTGTGCGGCCAAAGGTGTAGATAAGATTTTGGCGGATATCACTTAAATCAGCCACCCGCACATTGTCATAGATTCGTGATATTCCCCATGCAAAACGTTCCTTGCTGTTAGGGTCGAAGAACGGACAAGGCTTCTTATCCGCAATCACATTCGTGTTCACCATCATATACTGCTCCCGTCCACCCGTTTCGAGCATCGTGAAGGCAGTGTGGCGTAAGCATTGGCTGGCTTTCTCGCAGTGAGAGCCAGCACAGTGCGCATAGTCGTAGGGTAATTGGTTGTATTCTTCTTGAGTCATAGGATGGATTATTTAATTAAATACTTCAATAGTACCTTCCATCTTCTTACACGATTACATTTTCTCTCCGTTTGACGAGATACATCCTTGGTAATTATAAAAGAAATCATTTCCTTCTTTTTTGTCATCCTGCACGTTAGCAGCAAAACTTTCACATCTTCTTACCATTGATTCTAATGATAGAGGCAGACCAATGATAAATACTGCAAGGAGTGCTATAATAAGAATTATACAAGGGCATCCCCTTGTAAAGAAGGTCCAATCAAACTTAGAAATTAAACATACCAAATTGAAAGCAAAAAGTAAAAACCAACTAGCAGTTACGATAAGACTTACCATCTGATTAACCTTAGAGACAGAGAAAGGATACTCTTTCATTAGATCTAATTTAGAAGATGTAGAATGCTTAATGATTCCAAATATAGGAATACCTAAATGTGTGCTTAGCATTTCAATATGTGCTTCCCAATTCTCTTGCCAGAACTTACTTCCTCGATTTGCCATATACCATAAAAGGGATAATAAGAAGCCTAAAGAAGAGAGAAGAAATGGAAGTAGACATATCTCTCCTTTATCAGGAGTTCCACTTGTGGGCAGCGTTTTATAGTATCCAACAAAGACAGCACTAGTGAATAAAACGAAGTAGCCCGTTCGCTTCCAATATAACTCAATCTCAAACTTTCTTGTTTCTAAGGCTATCTTAAAAGCCTCTTCCAACTTTTCTCTATCGAATTCCCTTATGTAATCTTCTTTAGATATACCACGCTTTATTTCTTTCATAGTGTTGATTAATCTAAAAAGCCCCAATGGCATTTCTACCATTGGGGCAAGGTTATAATATTATATTTACTTCACTTCCTCAAAGTCTGCATCCTGGATGGTGTCATCCTGCTTTGGCTGATCCTGCTGACCAGCGTCTGCGCCTGGCTGAGGACCTGCCTGCTGACCGCCTGCTTGGCTGTACATCTGCTGTGATGCTGCCTGCATAACGGTGTTGAGGTTGTTGATAGCTGTATCGATGGCTGCAACGTCAGCTGACTTGTGAGCGTCACGGAGTTGCTGGAGAGCAGACTCGATACCTGACTTCTGGTCGGCTGGAATCTTATCACCGTTGTCCTTCAAGAAGTTCTCAGTGGTGAAGATCATTGAGTCAGCCTGGTTCAGCTTGTCAATCTTCTCACGCTCTGCCTTATCGGCTGCTGCGTTCTGCTCAGCCTCAGCCTTCATACGGTTGATTTCGTCCTCGCTCAAGCCACTTGAAGCCTCGATACGGATGCTCTGCTCCTTACCTGTTGCCTTATCCTTAGCAGATACGTTGAGGATACCGTTAGCATCGATGTCGAATGTTACCTCAATCTGTGGAACACCACGGCGAGCTGGAGCAATACCTGTCAAGTTAAACTGACCGATAGACTTGTTCTGTGCTGCCATTGGACGCTCACCCTGCAGAACGTGGATAGTAACCTCTGTCTGGTTATCAGCTGCGGTAGAGAACACCTCACTCTTCTTGCAAGGAATAGTAGAGTTAGCATCGATAAGTTTCGTCATCACACCACCCATTGTCTCGATACCGAGGGTCAATGGAGTAACGTCGAGCAATACGATGTCGCCTACACCACTCTCCTTATTAAGGATAGCACCCTGAATAGCTGCACCAACAGCAACCACCTCATCTGGGTTTACACCCTTTGAAGGCTCCTTACCGAAGTAGTTCTTAACCAATGTCTGCACTGCAGGAATACGGCTTGAACCACCTACGAGGATAACCTCATCGATATCTGATGTCTGCAACTTAGCGTCGCGGATAGCATTCTGGCATGGAACGAGACAAGCTTGGATAAGGCTATGTGCCAACTGCTCGAACTGTGAGCGAGTTAAAGTCTTTACCAAGTGTTTTGGAACACCGCCCTCAGCTGTGATGTAAGGCAAGTTAATCTCGGTAGAAGAAGAGCTTGACAACTCAATCTTAGCCTTCTCAGCAGCCTCCTTTAAGCGCTGCATTGCCATTGGATCCTTTGTGAGGTCAACACCTTCTTCAGCCTTAAAGCCATTAACTAACCAATCGATGATTACTTGGTCGAAGTCATCACCACCAAGGTGAGTATCACCATTTGTAGAGAGCACCTCGAATACACCGCCACCGAACTCAAGGATAGAGATATCGAATGTACCACCACCAAGGTCGAATACGGCAATCTTCATGTCCTTATTAGCCTTATCAACACCATAAGCAAGTGCTGCAGCAGTAGGCTCGTTCACAATACGCTGTACGTTAAGACCTGCAATCTGACCAGCTTCTTTGGTAGCCTGACGCTGTGAGTCAGAGAAGTAAGCAGGTACAGTGATAACTGCATCAGTTACTTCTTGGCCTAGATAGTCCTCAGCAGTCTTCTTCATCTTCTGCAGAATCATTGCAGAAATCTCCTGTGGAGTATATTTGCGGTCGTCAATCTGTACACGTGGATAGCCACCTTCATTAACAACCTTGAATGGAACACGCTCAGCCTCTTTCTTACACTGGTCGTAGGTCTCACCCATGAAACGCTTAATAGAGTAGATGGTCTTCTCTGGGTTTGTGATAGCCTGACGCTTAGCAGGGTCACCCACCTTACGTTCGCCACCCTCAACGAAGCCTACAACAGAAGGTGTTGTACGCTTACCTTCGCTGTTAGCAATTACTACTGGCTCGTTACCTTCAAATACAGCAACACAAGAGTTTGTTGTTCCTAAGTCAATTCCAATAATCTTTCCCATAATTGTATATCTTTTTTTTATTATTATTCGTATTCAGTTATTGACGCTTATCGCTGTAGCTTTATCAGATATGACTGTCTGTTGCTATCGCTTTCAGCGTCGTTCGCCTATAATTAGACAAATGATATGCCAACAGAGGAGGACTGACATAATGGCAGATGACGTGACAGTTTAGAGGTGACAGACGGAATGATAGTGTCTATGTTGGCACACATAAAAGCCGAGAAAAGTCAAATACGGACTTCCCTCGGCTTTTATTAATTCTATTATAAGCCCCTTATTCCTATAACTTTGGCTTAGAGTAAATAAGGAAAGTAGTCAGAGGGCTTGTAGCTAAATCATCGAATACACCATCAACAAACACACCTACTCCCTTTAGGTAACAAGCTGTCGTTTTTGATTCAGTATCGTAACCACCGTAAGTAAAGCTTGGGTCAAATCGAAAATGGATACTAATATCGTGTACCTGACCTTTATATGTCATCTTACCTAAGTTTATAGCGTATGGAGCAGCAAGGAAAAGAATAGGCTTCACATTGTACACTCCGATGGCACACTTGATTTCCTGGTCTGGTAAAGCAGCTATTGTCTTTCTTAAAACAGAGTCAGTAATGTTAGCTGCTAACATTTTGCTTGGGAAATTTCGTATAACAAGTGTGGAGTCATCTTTGATTTCCCAGCTGCTATTAACTGAGTCTTTCTTCTCTGATTTGCCAGTCCTATCGTTTAGACCATACTGATAGATCTTTCCTTGATAAGAGCCTTGAATCAACTTACTTGCAGCTTTCAATTCTTCTGCTGATGGCAGTTTTGCCCTGCTCTCATAGTCGTCGTTAAGACAAGATGCTAATGAGATTGCTGCAAGGAATGCAATAGCTAAAAATAATAAGTTCTTTCTTTTCATTGTAGTACGTTTTGGTTTATTGCTTTGTACGTGAACCTCCATTATATGGAAATCACCATAGTACTTGTTTTAAGTTTATCGTTTACAAAAATACAAATTCTCTACAGAAGTCCAACACAAATACTGTTAAAAGACTGATAAGAGGTGAGTTTGGTTGTTTCTACCATCTGTGTTGAATCTTTTTCTGCCTTTCTACGGGGTGGTTTCAGCGTGTTTTGGGGAATTATTAAGTGTTATAAGATAGGAAGATGAAGGGGGAGAAAGTGGTAGACGACAGTCGTCAATGTTTTATTATCACGGTAATAAATATTTTTCTTCATGAAAAGAAATATTTTTTCTCGTGAAGATAAATATTTTTTTTCATGAAAATAATTTGCTTATGACAGTTGTAGAGGAAAAATAAAAGCCTTTATGAGGTATCATCTTGAAACGAGTATGATCCTGATAAAGGCTTTTGTCCATCATTAGTTCTCCTTCCAAAAGGCCGGAGTAAATAGTACTAAGACTGTAAATAACTCCAAACGACCTACGAGCATAAGGAAGGAACAAATCCATTTAGCCAAGTCTGGCAGCTGTGCCCATGACATGGTAGGTCCAATCTCCATACCTAAAGTTGGTCCGACATTACCCAATGAACTCAATGTAATTGTGATAGCGTTCGTGTTATCAATGCCAACTGCAATCATTGTGAAGGCACAGAAAAGAGTTAGGATGAGGTAAAGTCCTACGAAACCTAAGAGGGTTACACGCTTAGACTGTGGGATGTTTACACCATCAATCTTCATTGGTAAGACTGCATTCGGGTGTAGAATCTGACGGAACTCATTGCGTACCACCTTCAAAAGCATTACGCCACGAATACTCTTAATACCGCCACTTGTTGAACCAGAACAGCCTCCAAAGAACATACAAGCAGCTAAGACTACCCACGTAACATGAGGCCATTTACCAGCATCATCACTGAAGAGACCTGTCGTAGTAATAAAGGATACCACTTGGAAAGTGCACTACGAAAGGCGTGTTCTATGTCATAATGATTTCGATAGACGAGTTCTGCTGCGATGAAGATGGCAAACGCCAGTACCATAATCGTATAGAAACGGAACTCACTATTCTTTATAAGTTTCTTGATGTCCAACCCCACGGCCGAAGCATACAACAAAGTAAAGTTGACACCAGAGAGGAAACAGAATAAGGCACAGACATACTCTTCTGTAGGAGAGTGGAAAGTAGCGATAGAACCACTCTCCGTAGAGAAACCTCCCGTCGCCGTACTGGTCATTGAATAGTTGAAGGCATCGAACCATCCCATGCCACAAAACTTATAGGAGAGGATACAGGTGATGGTTAGAACTAAATAAACCACCCATATCCACTTAGCACTCGTACTCAATCGGGGATGTAGCTTACTCTTAATAGGGCCGGTAGCCTCGGCAGCAAACACCTTTACCGAACCTCCTACCATAGAGGGAAGGATGGCAATAGTAAAGAATACGATACCTAATCCTCCTATCCATTGCGTTAGCGAACGCCAGAAGAGGAGTCCTTTAGGGAGATACTCAGGATAGTCAATGATGGATGCTCCCGTCGTCGTAAAGCCTGACATTGCTTCAAAGAAAGCATCTGTGAAACTCTTAATACCACCACTCAACATAAAAGGTAGTGTACCGAAGAGCGTAAAGAATATCCAAGATACCGTTACAACGAAATAAGCATCACGACGTCCCAAGAGGTTATCGGCATTGCGTCCAAGCAATCGTAAGGACAAACCTGCACCCAATGTGATTAGAATACTCCACACGAAAGGCATGATATCGGTGCCTTGATAAAGTATTGCCACAAACAGACAAACGAGCATCAATACACCCTCTATCCATAGCAACGAGCCAAGTATCTTGGAAATAAGTCTCAGATTAAGCATGGTTAAATAAACAATTTCTCTACCTTTTTAATATCGACATTATAACAGAACACCACCACAGAGTCGCCAGCCTCAATCTGTGTGTTACCAGAAACAAGCATTCCTTCGCCGTTTCTTACGAGTCCGCCGATGGTCATTCCCTTTGGAAGATTAAGCTCTCGGACAACTTTCCGAGTCACTTTCGAGTTAGGGCTGGGTACAAACTCAGCCACATCAGCATTGACAGACATAAGGAACTTCACGTTCTCTACGTTTGCATCGAGTAGCATCTGATAAATATGACTGGCTGCAAGCGCCTTCTTATTGATAATCGTACCAATATCCAGACCGTCTGCAGTAGCCACATAATCGAAGTTCTCAACTGATGCTACTGTCTTACGAACGCCCAATCGCTTAGCTGTCAGACAAGCTAAGATATTCGTCTCAGCGTTAGAAGTCAGCGCCACAAAGGCTTGTGTGTGGCGTATTCCTTCTTCTTGTAATAACGCAATATCCCGTCCATCACCATTAATGACCAATCGGTCTTCACTGAAGACATCGTTTAGAACCTCGCAGCGGGCAGGGTTTTGTTCGATAATCTTTGCGTTCATGTATTCTGGTAACATCTTCACCGCACGTGCAGCAGTCTTGCCACCACCCATGAAAATAACATTCTGTACATCAACATATTGTTCTTTCCAACAATCTTACGGATGTATGGGATATACTGCTTTGTGGTCATGAAATAAACGAGGTCATACAACTGTAGCGTATCATTACCACCAGGAATGATCGTGTCCTCGTTATGTTTAATAGCAACCACGTGATAAGGGTCGTCAGGTCCACTTATCTCACGTAGAGGACGGTTAAGAATCTCACAACTCTCACGCACCTTAATACCTAACATCACTAAAGCGCCGTCGTGTACATCCCAACGCTGGCGCACCCAAGACATTTTTAGACCGTTGATGATGTCCTTTGCTGCAAGAATCTCCGGATAGATGATATCGTTGATACCCATCTGACGAAAGAGCTCTTTGTTCTGTTCTTCCACATACTCAGGGTTGTCAACACGCGCTACCGTCTTCTTCGCACCCAACTGGTGTGCTATAACACAGGCAGCAATATTAGCCGATTCGTTTGGCGTTACTGCTATAAAGAGGTCGGCATGCTCTGCACCAGCATCTTTTAGACCTTTAATATTCGTAGCAGAGCATTCCATCGTAAGCAAGTCGTACTCATTACCGATTTTCTCCAGGTTCTCTGGATTTTCATCCATGAGCACAATGTCTTGCATGTTACGTGAGAGTAGCTTTGCCAGATAGGTTCCTATGGCGTAAGCGCCTGATATTATAATTTTCATACCTTATATTTTTAGAGATGAAACGAGGGAGTATATAGTAGGTTGTGGGCGAATGGTTTGTTATTCGTTGCTATCCAGCAACCTTTTCTTGATGCTTTCTATGTCTATTCCACAGATTTCACGCAGTTGCTGAACAGTTCCCTGTTCTACGAAGTGATCTGGCATTCCCATACGAGCGATATGTGGTGTATAACCATGATCACTCATCCATTCGGTCACAGCTGAGCCTAAACCACCATTGCGTACACCGTCTTCTATCGTTATGATGCGTGAGAAACGGTTGCCTACCTCTTCAAGGATTTTCTCATCTAAAGGCTTTAAGAAACGCATGTCATAATGGGCTATTGACGGACAATGCCCATTTGAGGTAGACGACTCTGCTCCCTCTACCAGTTTAATAGCCTTTTCAACATCATTGCCGATAGGACCGATACTCAATACAGCCACATCCCAACCATCGTGGATACGTCGTCCTGTTCCCACCTCAATCTCTTTGAGAGGACATTCCCAGTCTGTAAGCACACCCTTCCCACGTGGATAACGGATTACGAAGGTACCTTTTCCCGGCAACTGTGCCGTGTACATCAATCGACGTAACTCACGTTCGTCCATAGGGGAAGCGATTGTAAGATTTGGAATAGGACGTAAGAAGGCCATGTCGAAAGCTCCATGATGAGTCGCACCATCCTCACCCACTAAGCCAGCACGGTCTAAGCATATAACAACAGGAAGATTGAGGATAGCAGTGTCATGGATAATGCTATCGTATGCACGTTGTGAGAATGCACTATAAATGTTACAGAAAGGCTGCAACCCATCCTTTGCCATGCCTGCAGAGAAAGTCACAGCATGGGCTTCAGCAATACCAACATCGAATGTTCTTTCAGGCATAACGTCCATCATAATATTCATAGAACAACCTGTTGGCATGGCTGGCGTTACTCCAACGATGCGTTTATTCTTTTTAGCAAGTTCTAACAGTGTCTTACCAAACACGTCTTGGAACTTAGGAGGTTCGTTACTGCTGTCTTGCACAATACGCTTGCCCGTCTCTGGATCAAACTTACCGGGGGCATGCCATACCGTTGCGCTCTTCTCAGCTGGTTCGTATCCTTTTCCCTTCTTGGTGTGCAGATGAAGTAGCTTTGGTCCCTTCATGTCTTTCAACTGGCGAAGGATACGCACTAATTCCTCAACGTTATTACCATCAAAAGGACCAAAGTAGCGGATATTCATGCCCTCGAACATGTTCTGCTGATGTGATAAAGCCGACTTTAACGCATTGTTAAAGCGTAACAAACCTTTGCGACGTTCGTCATTCAGTAGACCTTTATCACGCAACCACTGTGATGCCTTGAAGCGTAGGCGATTATAAGTCTCGTTGGTATCGAGCTTTAATAGATATTGCTCCATACCTCCCACAGCTCTGTCAATAGACATGTCATTATCATTCAGAATGATAAGTAAGTCATTAGGTTGGCTGGAGACATTGTTCAGTCCTTCGAAGGCTAAGCCTCCACTCATTGCACCATCACCAATGATGGCAACCACATGACGCTGCTGCTTTGTCAGCTTAGAAGCAACCGCCATACCCAATGCTGCAGAGATAGAGTTAGAGGCGTGCCCACAAGTAAACGTGTCGTATTCGCTCTCAAAAGGAGAGGGGAAAGGCATTAATCCGTTTAACTTACGATTATTACAGAAGTTCTCACGTCGACCAGTAAGAATCTTGTGTCCGTATGCTTGATGTCCTACATCCCAAACGAGACGATCTTCTGGAGTATTAAAAACATAGTGACAGGCTACCGTTATCTCAGTTGCTCCTAAGCTGGAGGCAAGATGACCTGGATTGACGGCAACCTCTTCAATGATATCTTTGCGCAACTGCTGACATAATCTTGGCAATTCATCTATCGTTAACTTGCGCAAGTCGGCAGGTGACTGTATTTTATTTAGAAGGTCGAACTTATTTTCCTTTGACATTGTCGAATAACATGAAAACAATGCAAAGGTACGCTAAATAGCTTAAAAAGCAAAATAAAACAGTGAGGTATTCTGTTATTTATCCCAAAACGAACCTTATATGAATGTTTGATATTGATTACCCAAACATGGAGACAGCGATACTACTTGTTAGAAGAAATGTTTTTAAGGTGGTATGCGGTTACTCATAAAGCTTCGTGTAATCTTACTATAAACCTATAAGATACCTACTTGCAAGAGGTTAACAGCAATGAAAAGGAGGTTTGTTTGGTGGAGACTTACTATAGATAATGTGTTTTCGTTTCAGATGGTAGGGGATGGTAGGATAAGGGAAGTTCTTCTTTTCAAATATAACGTAGTGTGTCTATTTCTATTCTCGTCTGTTTTCAGCAAAGTCCTACACTAAGTTCTTATAGTGAGTGGATTGTAGGTTGGGATGATGAGTGTATATAAAAACAATAGGGATGAACCTTAAAGATTCATCCCTATCAGTTATTCTTGTCAACTAACCTTTACCGGTTAGTGAGTTGTTAGCTTGATTACTTAACGTAAACAACAGCCAAACGGTTAGATGTTACACCCTGTACACCCTGACCCTTAGCCTCATCAACGATGACACCACGGCTCTGGAGATACTTAGCAACAACGTCTGCACGGTTCTGAGAGAGGCGGTCGTTGAATGCCTTAGAACCCTCTGGAGAAGCTGTACCTACGATCTGTACGTGACGGCCAGACTTAACCTCGTCAAGAGCCTTCTTAGCATCGTTTGTAAGGAAGTACTTACCTTGAGCGAATGTTACGAATACCAAGTTGTCAATGCAGAGAGTCTGAGTTGTCTGTGCAGGAACTTCCTTAACAACTTCCTTAACGACCTCCTTAATAACCTCCTTTGGTTTAGCGTTAAGCTGGTCACGGAGAGAGTTAATCTCATCGTTCAACTCACCAACATTCCAAACCTTGAAGTTGTGAGTACCATTAGAAGTCTTGAACTTGTAGTTAAGACCTACGAAGAGACCGAGCTGTGCTGCCTGCTTGCCAAACTGAATAGCATCGCCAGGACCGTGGGTGAGGTTCCAAAGAACTGCTGGCTCAACATAAAGCTGCCAAGCTCTCTTTTCACCAAGGTTGTAAGCGAATGTAAGACCAGTCTTAGCTGTCAACTCTGTATCATCACCAGTGTTACCAGTCTGAATGAGGTGCTTGTCACCGTAAGTAATCCAATAACCGATACCTGCCTCAGCTCCTACCTCGAAACGACGGTCTGGGTTGTACTCGCAGAAAAGGTTTGTGAAGTTGATAGTACCATTCAAACCGAGGTTGATAGCACGAACAACAGTGTGGCTGTTAGAGAAACCTAATGAACCAGTCTGCCAACGGTTGTCACCGAAGAAAGCAAGACCCTCGAGGTTTGCACCATAAACTGGGCTGAACTGCTTACCGAGCTTAAGACCTGCTACAGGGTTAACTGGAGCGAAATGTTTGAAATTAAGAGGACCAGTAACACCACCCTCAACGCCGAGGTAAATGTTGTCAAATGCCTTAGCCTTCTCGTAAGCTACCTGAGCTTGTGTACTTGTGATACCCATAGCGAGCATCGAAAGTGCAATCAAAAACTTTTTCATAAATGCTTAATATTAATTCTGTTAATTTTAGCGACTTAATTATATTCGGTGTGCAAAGGTAGCACTTTTTTTGAATAGACTACATTATTTCATAGAAAAAATTCTAATTTTTAGGTAAAAAAGTGCTTTTTCAACATCTTTTTCAGCGTTTTAGACAATAAAACGGGCTAAAAGTGGTTATATAGCTCGTTCCTTTTTGCACGAAGAAAGGGCAACGAAGAAGGGCTAATTTACCAACAAATGTTTCCTATTAAACAATGCTCATAGGATGTTTCCGTCCTCCTTACGACACAAGGGTCTTGGTTTTCTAATCTTTTGGAAAGTCTCCCTTCGCATGTCTCTTTCCACCTTATTATATATATTATATCTTTTCCTATTGACGTATCTACGTATAAGAGGGTGATTCACGATAATATTTTTTAGTCATTCCTTCCTTGTTTAAGTCTTTTGGAGACGCTTGAAAAGATAGAAGATAAACATCATACCACGTAGAGAAAGCTCGACAGCCATTGCAAACCACACACCACGCAGACCGTACTGGGACGCAAGGCAATAGGCTAATGTCAGACGGATAAGCCACATACTACCCAAATTAATCATCGAAGGTTTCAATGTGTCACCTGCTCCGACACAGACGCTATATGCCACGATGGCTGCTGCAAAGAAGGGTTCGGCAAATGCTTCGATGCGGAGAACAGAAGTTCCCAAGTCCTGAATGGCTGTAACAGGAGATAAGAGTCCTATCATTTCTGGGGCAAAGATATACATCACAACACCCATGAAGGCCATGACTATCATACCCAGAAAGACTGTCATCCATGCGAAGCTACGATGGAGGTCACGTCTGTCAGCCCCCACACTCTGGCCTACTAAGGTTGTGGCAGCCTCACTGATGCCATATCCAGGCATGTAACATAAGCTCTCTGCTGTGATAGCAAACGAATGTGCTGCAATCGCAATGTTACCCAAAGGAGCCACGATCATCGTTGATACGAGTTGAGCACCATTCATGAGTAGGTACTGTAAGCCCATTGGTGCACTAATCTTCAGTGCGTTCCAGATATACTGCCATCGCCATGAGAAGCGTTCAGTATCTTGTTTCCATGCCAAGATAGGACTGCGGAAGATGGCATAATAAGCCAAGGGCAAAGCGACACAGACGAAGGCTAAGAGACTACCGAGGGCCGCACCAGCAACACCAGCACCAAAGCCTGGCATCGTCAGTTCTATCCCGAAGAGTGAGATAGTACGTGTAGGGAATATCAAGAAGTAGTTGAAAATAACGTCCAACACGCACATCAGTATTGCCATCATACTTGGACGACGCATGTCACCAGCCACTTTAAGCATAGCTCCCGACATGTATTCAATCAGATGAAATGGTGTGATACCGGAGAAGATGAGGAAATAGACCATTGCATCATGCTGTATATCAGCCCCTCCACCGAGCCATATAGGGAGTCGTGGACCAATAAGGAAGGCGATAAGTAGCATTAACAACGAGAAGCAAAGTCCAAAGACATAGCCATGCCGCATGACTGCACGTGCCTTTGGAAAGTCATTCGCACCAATGAAATGAGCCACTTGTACAGAGAAACCCATCGTCACGGCACTCACTAAAGAGAAGATAAGCCATGTGGCTGGTTCGACAAGTCCGATGGCTGCTGATGGTTCTGCACCAAGCGACCCCACCATTCCAGCATCGATATAAAACATCAGTACCGTTGTTACTTGTGCTAAGATAGATGGGATGCTGAGTTGGATAATGAGATTAAACTTCTCATTCCTGCTCATCATCTCACCACTTCTAATCTTGGTGAGAAGCCTATCTGTGACGGATTTACGGAAGGATAAATGCACGGAACTACTATGATATCTGACGAGTGAAACCTAAGTAATAAATCAAGAAAGATGCGTGAAAAGGAGAGAGGCAGAAGACGTCATAGAAGGAGGGGTAGCTCATAAAAAGAGAAAAAGGGACATCAATCTCGTCTGTTCACTTCTGTTCTAAAAACGAACACACGAGACTTTGTGTCCCTATACTATAAGACTAAAACTCGTTCTGACCTTCTTGTGCAGCCTTTATGCTACCTTTTAATCCTTCAACTTCACGCCTGGATGAGAGAAATCATTCAGTCGTAAATCAAAGATGAGGGTTGAGTAAGCTGGTACAACACCAGAGCTCTTCTCACCATAACCCAACTGATAAGGGATGTAAACTGTCCAATGATCACCACGATGCATTGACATCAAAGCAGTTGTAAAACCATCTACAAGACTTATCGGTTTCCCCTTAGAATCATAACTAAGACCTATGTAACTATGATTCGGACGAGATGTTGCAGCATTAAAAGTATTGCTTGACCATGACTTATCAAAGATAAGTCCAGCCGTGTAAGTCGTAGATGGAATCAGTCGACCCATATAGTGCATAGACACAGAGTCAGAATACAACGGACTTGTTGTGCCTGTTCCTGCCTGTTCTACGTGTGCAATGATATAGTTTTCTGGACGATAAGTAAGCGCAGAACCTGTAGTTTGCTTCTGATTTTGGAAGGTGTAATTAAGTATTATCTTCCAAGAAGTGTCGCCACCCTTAATCTTCTGTTGGGTAGTCGTGTATAGATTATCCCAATAGGTCTCGTTTTTCGACTGCCAATTAGCATATTCTTCTACAGTATCATCATTCTCAGTACATGAGGTGAAGAGGCCTGCAGACAGCATCATTCCACCTAAGCAGAAGACACCAATCAAGGTCTTAATATTCTTTGTCATAGTCTGTTATTTGGCTGAAAAAAGTAGACGGGACAGGTTCTCTTGTTCTTCTTCAGTCGTTTCTACGCTCTTTAGAGAACTAAAAGAACCTGCTCTGCTACCTTTCTCTTAAATTAGTCAATATCAATCTTCTTCAGTAATGAGGTGATAGATACGCGGTCTTCGATAATCTCGCGCAGCTTCTCAACTGGTACACGCTCCTGCTTCATAGAGTCACGATAACGTAGCGTAACGGTGTTATCCTTCAGTGTATCACCATCAACAGTCACGCAGAAAGGAGTGCCGATGGCATCCTGACGGCGATAACGCTTACCGATAGAGTCCTTAGCCTCCATGTGTGTGTTGAAGTGGAACTTAAGATTGTTAACAATCTCCTGTGCCTTTTCTGGTAGACCATCCTTGTTAACCAAAGGAAGAACTGCACACTTAACAGGTGCCAATGGCTCTGGCAACTTCAAGACAACACGACTTGAACCATTCTCCAAAGCCTCCTCTGTATAGCTGTGACACATAACAGAGAGGAACATACGGTCAACACCGATAGATGTTTCTACTACGAATGGAGTGTAGTTCTCGTTGCGTTCTGGGTCAAAGTATTTCACCTGACGACCAGAATACTTCTCATGCTGAGAGAGGTCGTAGTTCGTACGAGAGTGGATACCCTCCACCTCCTTGAAACCAAACGGCATGTGGAACTCGATGTCAGTAGCAGCATTTGCATAGTGAGCCAACTTCTCGTGGTCGTGGAAGCGGTAGTTATCGTCGCCCATACCAAGTGCCTCATGCCATGCTAAGCGATGTTTCTTCCAATAATCAAACCATGTCATCTCTGTTCCAGGCTGGCAGAAGAACTGCATCTCCATCTGTTCGAACTCACGCATACGGAAGACAAACTGACGTGCAACAATCTCGTTACGGAAAGCCTTACCAATCTGACAGATACCGAAAGGCAATTTCATACGACCCGTCTTCTGTACGTTGAGGAAGTTCACGAAGATACCCTGTGCTGTCTCTGGGCGCAGATAAATCTTATTAGTAGCATCAGCAGATGCACCCACCTCGGTAGAGAACATAAGATTAAACTGTCGAACGTCCGTCCAATTGGTTGTACCACTGATTGGATCAACGATTCCTTCGTCAAGAATAATCTGCTTCAAGGCCTCAAGGTCTGGTCCTTGCATTGCTTCTGTATAGCGGGCATGGAGGTCATCGCGCTTCTTCTGGTTTTCAAGGACACGTGGGTTAGTCTCACGGAACTTAGCTTCATCAAAGGCATCGCCAAACTTCTTAGCAGCCTTAGCTACTTCTTTCGCAATCTTCTCCTCGTATTTACCAATCTGGTCCTCGATGAGGTTATCAGCACGATAACGCTTCTTAGAATCGCGGTTGTCAATCAATGGATCGTTGAAAGCATCAACGTGCCCACTTGCTTTCCATACTGTAGGATGCATGAAGATAGATGCATCGATACCAACAATATTGCTGTGTAGCAATACCATTGACTGCCACCAATATTGTTTGATATTGTTTTTAGCTCAACACCATTCTGACCATAGTCATAAACAGCTGCTAAACCATCATAAATATCACTACTTGGGAAGACGAAACCATACTCCTTACAGTGGCTTACAATCTTCTTGAAAACATCCTCTTGTGCCATAATTATCTATTTATACCTTAATTTTTGAGGCAAAGTTACGCTTTTTTAGCCAAAAAGGAATAGGTTTACTGCGAAACTTTCGCCTAAATCGATTATTCTCAAAGTAAGTTTTGAATTGTAGGGAGTCGAGACGTGGCATCTACTAAAGTCCCCATTTGCTATCTGCGGTTCCCTTTGTGACACATGGAGGAGGGCTATGACACAGGCGAAACGAGCGTAGGCTGCAAACAGAAAACCAATTCGAACACTTGAATAAGCTATAATTTGCCTGTTTACTTTTTTTTTCGTACATTTGCAGTCTTATGAAGCTTGCTTCTTAAAGAGATAAAACAAGAACTATATGGATGACGAAATAAAAGACATGGATGGCCTTACTCCTGGTGAAGATAGCCAGGAGCAGAATTCTCATTCTGATTACAAGCCTGCTGATAGGTTTGATGCTTCTGCCGTGCATCATCTCTCTGGTATGTATAAAAACTGGTTCTTGGATTACGCCAGCTACGTAATCCTTGAACGTGCCGTACCTCATATCGAGGATGGATTGAAACCTGTACAGCGTCGTATCCTCCATTCTATGAAGCGAATGGACGATGGACGGTATAACAAGGTGGCTAATATCGTGGGACATACGATGCAGTTCCACCCTCATGGTGATGCTTCTATTGGTGATGCCTTGGTGCAAATGGGACAGAAGGACTTGCTCATTGACACACAAGGTAACTGGGGAAACATTCTTACAGGCGACCGTGCAGCAGCACCCCGATACATTGAGGCACGATTGTCTAAGTTTGCTTTAGAGACGGTTTTCAATCCTAAGACAACGGAGTGGCAGCTCTCTTACGACGGAAGAAACAAAGAGCCGATTACGCTTCCAGTGAAGTTCCCACTGCTTTTGGCGCAGGGTGCTGAGGGTATTGCCGTCGGACTGTCATCCAAGATACTCCCACATAATCTTAACGACATCTGCGATGCTGCCATTCACTACCTGCGTGGCGAGGAGTTCCATCTCTATCCTGACTTCCCAACGGGGGGTAGCATTGATGTTTCGAAATATAATGATGGCCAGCGAGGAGGCGTATTGAAAGTACGTGCGAAGGTTGAGAAACTCGACAATAGGACGCTTGTCATCCGTGAGGTACCTTTTACGAAGACAGCTAACACGCTTCAAGAGTCTATTACCAAGGCTGTTGAGAAGGGCAAACTGAAGATTCGTAGGGTAGAGGATATGACAGCTTCGGAGGTGGAGATTCAACTCCATCTTACACCGGGTACGTCAAGTGATAAGACAATCGATGCACTCTATGCCTTCACCGACTGTGAGGTTAATATCTCACCGAACTGTTGTGTCATCCGAGATAACAAACCAGAGTTCTTGACAACATCGGATGTATTGCGCAATTCTGCCGAGCACACGAAGGCGTTACTGCAACTTGAACTGGAAATCCGTAAGCATGAACTGGAAGAGCAGTTGTTCTATAACTCTCTTGAACGTATCTTTATCGAGGATCGTATCTATAAGGAACGTAAGTTCGAGACGGCTAAATATTGACGAAGTTGTTGATTTCGTCGACTCAAAACTTGAGCCTTATAAGAAGAACTTTATCCGTGAGGTGACACGTGACGACATCATCCGTCTTTTGGAAATCAAGATGCAACGCATTCTGAAGTTCAATAAGGACAAGGCAGACGAGTTGATACAGAAAATTAAGGCCGAGATAGCTGAGATTAACAAAGATCTCAGTGAGATGGTACGTGTCACTATTGAGTGGTTTACACACTTGAAGGAGAAATATGGTAAGGATCATCCACGTCGTACAGAGATAAAGAGCTTCGACACTATCGTTGCAGCTAAGGTAGTCGACGCCAACGAGAAATTATATATCGACCGACAAGAAGGCTTCATTGGTACGGGTCTTAAGAAAGCGGAGTTCGTTCAGAACTGTTCCGACCTTGATGACGTGATCATCTTCTACCGTGATGGTAAGTATAAGGTTATCCGAATAGCTGACAAAGTCTTTGTTGGTAAGGGCGTACTCTACGTACAAGTGTTCAAAAAGAATGATAAACGCACCATCTATAACGTTGTTTATCGGGACGGAAAGACAGGACCTTATTATATTAAACGTTTCAACGTCACTTCCATCACACGTGATAAAGAATACGACGTAACCCTCGGTACGGCTGGTTCTAAGATTAACTATTTCACGGCTAACCCTAATGGTGAGGCAGAAGTGATAAAGATTACACTCGACCCAAACCCTGATAAGAAGAAGCAGAACATCTTTATGGAGCGTGACTTTGCTAACATCCTTATCAAGGGACGTGCCGCAAAGGGTAATCTGCTGACCAAGGAGAGTATTCATCGTATCTCACTTAAGAGTCACGGACACTCTACATTAGGTGGTCGTAAGGTTTGGTTCGACCCAGATGTCAACCGTATCAACTACGAAGACCATGGTCGTTATCTCGGAGAGTTCTCTGATCAAGATAGTATCTTGGTCGTTCTTAAGAACGGAGAGTTCTATATCACGAACTTTGACTCGGCTAATCATTATGAAGACAACATTCTGCGCATAGAGAAATTTGATGCCGACAAGCCTTGGACGGCTGTCATCTTTGATGCCGACAATCAGGGTTATCCTTACTTGAAGCGTTTTCAGATGGAAGCTAACAAGCGTCATCAGAACTTTATCGGAGACAATCCTAACTCCAAGATGGTACTGTTAACGGACGTTGCCTTCCCTCGTATTCAGATAACATACGGTGGAGCTGATGCCTCACGTGGTACTGAGGAGGTCGATGCAGAACAATTCGTGGGGGTGAAGGGATTTAAGGCAAAGGGTAAACGTCTGACCACTTGGACAGTTGACAAGATTGAAGAACTGGAGCCAACACGCTTCCCTGAAAAGGAGAAGGAGGAGGATGAGAACTCTGACGACGACCTGCAGGAGGAGAACCCAACAATGGGTAACGAGGAGGAAAATCTCGATCCAGATGCTGGTAAGTCTCAGCAGCAGGTCATTGATGAGATTACTGGCCAGCTGAACCTCTTCGACAATGAGTAAACTGTATGATAAAAAGACTATTGAAAAGGGGGTGTACACCTCGTACACTCCCCCTTTCATCATTTTACTTATAAATACCTAATCATATTATCACCTATCAGTTTTCAACAAACAACTATTTGACTTGCATTTACATCCTATTTTCTTTATCAAGCCTATGAACCTAAAGACATTTTTATTTGGTTGTGTCTCACTTTCAGCAATAACCCTTTTCGCAACACCAACAGCTGCGTTGGCACAGGACACCTTACGTAGTAACAAGGTGATTACCAATGCACAGATGTTGGGAATTGGTGCTGTAAACGTCCTCGACACCTACCTCACACCCGAAGAATACGCTGGGACAGAACTTCGTTATGTCTCCCATTCTGATCGTGAGAACGGCTCTAAGCTGTCAAGAGAACTTATACATCAGGCACAAATCGTGTCTGTTCGTAATCGAAAGGAGAACAACAACGAATTAGGTGGCTTCTACAACTTTCAGTATAACTGGTTGTATGCCTTGGGGAAATGGAACGTTGGAGAAGGAGAACTACGCTTAAAAGTGGGTGGAGGAGTTGATACACGACTCGGTTTCCTCTATAATATGCGCAATTCTAACAATCCTGCACAAGCTTACGCACAGGTGAATATTGCACCGACTGCCGTTGCTGCTTATCGTTCCCACCTTCTCAAGCTCCCTTTCCAACTACGATATGAGGTACAGGTGCCGCTCCTCGGACTGGCCTTCTCGCCTAATTACGGACAGAGTTATTACGAGATCTTTACACGTGACAACTACGACCATAATCTTATTGTCACAACACCTGCATCTGCTCCGTCGCTCCGCCAGCAGCTTACCTTTGATTTCACGCTCCGCCATACAACCTTCCGTGTAGGCTATCTCGGTGATTACCAGCAGGCGAAGGTCAATCGGCTACGCCAACATGTATGGAGTAATCTCCTCGTGATTGGTATTGTTCGTAAATTCTCAATCAATAAGTTTATCCCATGAGAAAGCTTTTTCCTTCCTTCCTATACGTACTGGTTTCATCACTTATAATCCTCAGTTCTGTGACAAGTTGCGTCACCAACGACCAGCTATCAGATAGTCCACAAGGCAATTTCGAGGCTTTATGGAGAATCATCGACGAGCACTATTGTTTCTTCTCACAGAAAGGAATAGACTGGCAGGAGGTGCACAGTCGTTATGCACGGCAGTTTGATAACTCTATGACAGCCAAACAACAGTTCGAGGTGATGACTAATATGCTCTCTGAACTGAAGGATGGACACGTCAATCTGTACACTTCTTTCGATGTAGGACGCTACTGGGCGTGGCATGAAGACTATCCCAAGAACTATTCTGATTCGTTAGAAAGGATCTACCTCAAGACTGATTATCTCATTGCAAGCGGCTTAGACTATACTGTCCTTGATGATAACATCGGTTATGTGCGCTGTGAGACATTCCAAGGGACTATTGGCGCTGGTAATCTGGATGATATCTTCATTCATTTGCAACCCTGCAACGGACTGATAATTGACATAAGAAATAATGGAGGAGGGAGTGTCTCAAATGCTGAAACATTAGCTGCACGCTTCACAAACGAGGAACTACTCGTTGGCTACATACAGCATAAAACAGGGAAGGGACATGATGATTTCTCTTCGTTACAACCGCAATACTTAAAACCAGGAAAAGGTGTTCGTTGGCATAAACCAGTCATTGTATTGACCAACCGTAGCGTCTTCTCTGCTGCTAACGAGTTTGTGAAGTATATGAAATGTTGCCCAAATGTCAAGATTGTTGGCGACCGTACTGGTGGCGGAGCTGGTCTGCCTTTTACCTCAGAGCTACCTAACGGGTGGGCTGTACGCTTCTCTGCTTGTCCGATGTACGACCGTGATAAACAGATGACAGAGTTCGGTATTGACCCTGACTACAAAGTTTCCCTCACTTCTGAAGACTTTGCACGAGGCAAGGATACGATTATAGAGTTTGCAAGAAAGGTGATAAAGACGCTTCCTAACGCCCAATCCCTCTAAAAGGAGGGACTGGGAGGTTCAGAAAGGTCTTTATGTTTTATATATTACCTTGCTTAATCTCGTCAAACATCAGTTTGTTACCGACCTTGATAACCTTTACCTTATTGGTACATTTTATGCCCATATCCAAGAAAGTATACTGATACCAGTTGTTACCAAGGCTCACAACACGCAGAACCTTATGTGCATCGCTCGGTCCATCTTGGGCACCAGAGCGGAACAACCAGCCAGCATAAGCATCTGGAAGTGGGTCATATTCATAATCATACGCAGCCTTCAACACCTTAAGCAACTTCTTTGTACAGTGCCTCTTTAGGTATGCAGTATTGTCAAAGCCTTTTGTGTTATACATAGACGTAATGAGTGAGATAGCGGCACGCTCATCTTTACTCAAAGCATTCTTGGTAGGAACGGGCTTAACGGAGACTGTATTCTGCCTCATCATTACACCAGTTTCACCAGTACCATTGTAAACTACAGAAGCTGAAGCACACAAAACGCCCATACATAAAACAGTTAATAATGTCTTTTTCATTGTCGATCGTTAGTTAGTTAAAGAATTAATATTGTTAAGATCATTGTTGGCTATTCGTAAAATAAGCCCCTCCTTTCTTATGAGGTATCTTGATCACACATGGACGCAAGGAGAGATTTATTTAGCAACCCATCTGTTTTTGCAAAGATATATCTTTTATTTCATTTGTAAACAAATGTCATAAGATTATTTATCAACAAATGTCACATAGGTAGGAAAGGGATATAAAAGAAATTCCCAAATATTTGGTTATATCCAAAACATTGCGTATCTTTGCAGTCGTTATGCGCCTGTGGCGGAATTGGTAGACGCGCTAGACTTAGGATCTAGTAACTCACGTTGTGCAGGTTCGAGTCCTGTTAGGCGCACAAAAGTAAGGGCCAGATAATTGATTGTCAATTATCTGGCTCTTTTTTCATCTCCGTCTTTGGCCTTTCAAGATTGTTTCTTTACTGTAAGGTGGGATGTAAACATCTTCAAGAGAGTCTGCTACAGTGTTTGAAGAATATGGAAAACAAGATTTATAATTGGTTTGAGAGAGAAAAACGAGTGTTTATTTATTTTTAACGGCTAATGAGCGATAGTAAACGAAAGTATTTTTATCTTTGCGACTGATAAAATTTAATTGAACAGATAGAAGCCTTGTCTAATGAAATGAATAGGAGTTTAGCATTGCTTAATCCTTTGTTAGCAAGATAGGTTGGCAAGGGTTGATTAGGTACAGGTGGCTTATAAATGAGCGATTAGATGACTTCAAAGGATAAAACAAATACTTAAAGAAAATGATATGAAACATTCACAATTTTTGGTAGCGGGTTTGTTAGCATTGACAACACTAAGTTTTACAGCATGTAGCAGTTCGGACGATGATGTAGATAAGCCTATCATTGAGCAACCATCGCACGTTGCTGATGCTGCGAGATACAAGGTGACAACGTTTGGGTCTGCTTGGAAGAGTATTGAACTATCTGAGGGAGGACGTTATTTCATCGTTAAGAATGCCAGTATCTTGGGTACAAAAGATGACGAAATCCTCTCTGGTAGCTACAAGAAAAAGGGGGATAGTTATGTGTTGAATGGCTTTGGTGAGCTGACAATCATTCCGATCAGTAAGTCTTCTTACAGTCTTCAGTTGACTAATAAGGGTAAGGTATCAAAGTTGACAGCAGAGAAAGTAGGGGTGCTACCGTCTGATAAGAACACTGACTATCTGTGTCGCACGTGGAAATTCTCTCAGTTACACCTCACAGTGAGCTATGATGGTAAGCAAGTTTATGATGGGACGGCTACGACAAATTCTTTAATGACGTTAAAAACGGCCTGAAGGCTGCGATTGATGCATCTGAGTATAAGGATAAACTCAAGTTGGCTAAAGAAAGATTAGATGATTTCAAAGACTTTGACATACTGCAGACAGTGACGTTCACACACGCTGGTTCGTATTATGTAACCAATAGTCGCAGTAATGAAGATGTGATGAATTATTGGCAATGGACAAATGCTAACGAGTTAGTAACTAAAGTTTCCCACCCCTTAAAACACCAACTTTTCTCATTTTCCTTTGTCTGTCTTCCCCCATATCCATTGACTGTTAACACATGCCTAACAGAAGTTATGCAGACTATCCACATACTTCGTCCCATTTTTCCAACGCTTCAGCCATTACAAGGATTTTGCTCATCTCTTTGTCGTTTCCGCTGATTGTAGCCATAAGGTATTGGGGCGTCATTCCAAGTATTTCTCCTAAAATGCGAAGAATGCGTTCGATGCAGGTAAGAACTCGCTTCCATAACGTGAGTGCCATGAGATCACCCTCCATATCCGAAAAGAGTTCGCCCATGGTTTGATATTCTGTGAATCTCTTTTCCAAAGCCATGACGGTATATGTAAGGTAACACAGCGTTGCGTCGGCTATCTGACCATTAAAGTCACAACCTTGATAACCTCCTAATCCGAGATATTGCTTAGTCTCCTTGTTCATCACCTCTATGTTCCATCTAATCTGATACACTTCAAAGGCTTTTACGAAAGACATCGTTGTATCCGTGGTGAGCAGAACGTTCCATGCGGAGTTTCTACCATACTTGATGAGGAAGATTCTGATAGGTATATCTCCTAAGTTGCCGTTGAGCTGAATATATCGACATTTGTATTTACGACAGTTCTTTCCTCGTTCACGTTCATAGGTGGCAATGAGTTCTGCAGCATTTCTTTTTGCCCGATATAGTGTATTTTGTCTTTCCCATTTTTGCAAGTCCAACAAAGTGCATTGCCCCTTTACCTATGCTTCTAACACATGTCATAAGTTGCTCGCAGGTGAACCAACTATCGGTAATCACATACTTCGCATGTAACCCCATCTTCCATCCACGGCGAAGCATATCCATGGCAACTTCCAGCTTAGACATCTTACACTCTTGAAAGCGCTTATAATCAGGATTGCCGGTGTTCCTCTTGGTGTGATATGCCTTTTTGAGTTGCTGTCTTGTCAGCCCGTAGTTGCCTTGCTTCCCCTTTTCTTGATGTAGTGAAAAATCAAAGGGTATAGTTGTCTTGCCGTCAAAGAAGGCACAAAGTAACAGCTTGTAGCCCAATACGCATCTGCCTTTCATATGGTCGAAAACACGACTGATACCCTCCATCCTCACACCACTCTTCTCAAGTACGGTGTCATCTATAATGAAACATGTAGTGGTATCTGATTGAGGAACTTCGCCATACTTACGCAATAGGCACATATAACGCAGTGCAAAGTGGTTCATCAATCGTCTCCAATCCATCTGTGGGCGAATCATCATGCGATAGAAACAGTTCTTACCATGATTTGAAAGCTCATATATCTTATGTTTGCATATACTATGGATGCTCTCGCCCACAATGCGGAAGAGGCAAAGAGAGAGGAGCAACTCCGAAGCCGAAACTCCGTCCTGTTTCTCCAATGAAAGGCGAGATAATAGGTGACCGATGCCAAACTTGCCAAAAAGATGAAATAAATCATCACTCATTCGGGTTTTAACACTCAAAAGTTTGGATAACTCACTTATTTTCTCTATTTTTGCTTCCATAACAGTTTTGTTGTCTTGTCTTTAAAATCAGTTCTTTAGCGATTACTAATTTACAAAGAAAATTCGACAAACTGTTATTTTTCTATCTATTTATTTGGGTGGGAAACTTTAGTTAGTAATTGCTGTCTCTGAGAAAGAAGACGGCTTTACCGATAAAGAGCAATTACCTCTTAAATTCGAAAAAGGTAAGCTGCTAATTACAGACAGTGATAGTGATGGTCATGAGGTAGTAACACTTACTGTGACGCTCCTGCCTGTTAATGGACAATAAGAGGACCTTTTGAGCGATAGAGAGGACGGGGCTCACTTTTATGTGGGCTCTGCCTGTGTGCAAATTTCAGCGCTTCGCTGTGAGAAGAGAATGCAGGGAAGGTTCTACAAGAATACGGAGTGAGGAAGAAAAACCATTAAACGGACAGATAGAGAATGTTGAGATTTTTCGCTAACCACTCTTTTCTCCATTCGTGAAGAGGCTGAGGAAGCGACAAGAAGAGGCCTGACAGTATTTGAGAACATGCCCTTCTTGCGTGTTGAAGACGCCCTTCTTAAAGCAAGAAGGGCGTCTTCTTTTATGCTGTATGTAATGTGCTGATTTCTTGTAGGTTACAAACTCGATAATAGGGGAGAATATACTCTTGTTTTGAAAAGTCTTAGTTTGGTGGTATGTAAGGATTTTTTACAAGAGTGTGGTAGCTATGTTCTCCTGTTGAAGCTCTCTTCCTAAAGTGTTTCTTTATTTCTAAGTATTGCTGTCCGATAAAACCACTATATGCTGCAATATTCTCTTCCAACCCTGCTGAAATACGCATGAATAGTTCTAATTTCAAATACCAAGCCCCCCTAGAACAATGACAGCTCCTCTGGCGGGGCTTTTACTTGGGTAATCAATCTTTCCCAATCTCTATGTTGCAGCTCAAAGAAACTTTGTATTGATACATAACTCATAAGTAGAATTCTTATCATTGTAGCCAAGCCTGAGAAGCTCCAGGGTCTCTTTATTTTATTCTTCACAAGTGTTATAAGCAGATTGGCTATAAGCGTAATCCATATTTGTATTTTTATAGCATTCGCACTCTCTTCATAGAAGTATTTTAAAGGAAAATTTTGTTTTAATTGCTTAAATAAGGTCTCTATTAGCCATCGTTTCTTATAGATAGCTATTATATCTTCTGCCGACATCTGAAAATCATTGGTCAGCAGAGATATTAATCTGATTTTCCCTTTCTTGGTCTTATCCTGATATGTTATTTTTCTTGTTTTATGGTAGATATCTTTTTCCTTTGTATGCTTATGGAAGAGAATGGTTTCTACGCGTACAACTCCATAATCTGTAGTCATCTCATAATCTGTATCAGCAATTCTTTCAAAGCTAAGATTATTTTTGTTTTTGTCAATGAACATATTACCAATATTACCAAACAGATAATTAGGAAGTATTGCTGCTGTAGGGGGACAAGCCCTAGTGTTGGCTCTTTGTTATCATTTCATTACTCCCGAATCCCTGTCCTCATTTTGTATTTTATGATGATACTCTTTGTTCTTACCTTTACTAAGGTAATAGCTAATCGTCAAGTTTACATAGTTATTATTGTATCTAACATATTCAGTTGCTTTAGATTGCAATAGTTGGCTACCTAATTCCATTTTTTTAAGGTATGCGTGGGGCATAAATAGATTATTGACTGCCAAGTTGATTTGCAATCTATTTGTTTTATAGTATGTAGAAAGTTGGAAATTACTGTGCTGTGTTGTCTTTACCTGATTGAAAAGAAAACGTACAGGTGAAATAAAACTTGCAGCTATTCCCCAATGCTTGATGTCGTAACTTGCAGTTGTTCCCCATATAAAGGCAGTGAAATGATTACTGTAATTGTCAGCGTGATTCACATAATGGTTCAATATGCCATAACTGGAGAGACTTAATTTGTCATTAAACAGCTTTTGACTACCATAAAGTCTGGTCTGAGAATGTAGAAAATGTCCTTGATTACTCATCGAGTAAATGAATTGTTCAGAATCTGAATCATAAAGAACCTGATTTTCGAGGTATGGAGATGAGTTGTATTGAAGATACGTTGATAAGCTTAGATAAGTTTTATGTTTAATAAAATTCAAAGCAAGTTGGTTGGTATAAGCCTGATACGGCTTTAGATTTGGATTGCCAACACGTACTTCATACTCTGAGATGGGTTGTTTTACATTGGAAAGAAGAGCAAGTTCTGGCTCATTGGGATTGATGCCTAAATAGTACTGGAGCGACCATTCTTTCGAGAAAGCATATCGAAGACTTAGTTTAGGACGAAATACGTATAATGTCTATGCAAATTATCGTTCTTCAATTTGTAGAAGGCAAAGCCTGCTCCTATAGTATAAGAGAAGTTCCTTAGTCTTCCGGAGAATTCGGAATAATTGTAAGTGTTGAAAAAATCAAGCGAAGATGGATTCCCTAAGTGGTCTATTGTATAGTCATTTCGGGTGGAAGAAAGTTCGTTCCGAGAGCCGATTACCAAGCTGTATTGCTTGGATAATGGTAGTTGGTACTTGATTTCCCCTATTAACGAACGGTGCTGCCCTGTAGCAAAGTACGTGCTTTCGTAATTGTTATAACCTGATTGGTTATATTTTTTGTAATATTTTTGCTGATAGTCCGTATGAATATAAGTCGCCCTTAAATCTGCAACTATTTCTGAACCATTGCTAAAACCATTAGAAAAATAAACATCTAAGGCGGCATTCCGAACTTTATCTTTTTTGCTCGAGTAATCATCGTAGAAAGATTGACCGGCTATAGAAGACGTAGATACGGCTGTAGCAGGATAGGAGCGGTTCAAATCAAAGAACGTCTTGATACTTAAGAAACTATTTTCTTTAAAAGAATGGGTAAAATCAAACTGCAAGGCAGGGTTGAGCAATCGTTGTTTTGAGGAGCTTCCTATGCTCTTGAAAGCTAATAAACGGGTTGGATAATGCAGTTGCTTGTCTATATAGCTGTATATTCCGTTGGCATAATTGTACGAATCAGATAATTTTAATGAGAAATGATCGTGAGAGAAATTTAGGTTAAAGTAGGCATATTGTGAGCCGATGAGCGCAGAGAGAGATTGTGAAACGCGTCCTCCAATTTGCCAGTTCGACATATTTTTTCTCGTTTTTATCAAAACAACTGCTGCTACACCATCGCCATAAATAACTCCCGGATTAGTTATATATTCAATATTGGCTATGTCTTGGGGTTGAATTGCGATTAAATCGGTCTGCGAAGCGATTACACCGTTGATACGAATCTGCACGCTCCCGTTCTTTAGGGACATAAAAGAATGATTAACAATGTCAAACTTTAAGTCGGGCAAGTTCAACAATCGCATAACATCCAATGCGTCCTGACTACTTTGACGTATTTTCTCATTAGGGAAAAATGTTAGTCTATCCACGCCTTGTCTCACATTTTCAGCAGCCACTACCACTTCATCTAATTGATAAGAGGAAGGTTCCATCAATACATCGTTCAGTTTGTAGTCTTTACTTAATCCTATAACAGCAGACTGAAGATTATTGAAGCCAAGCGAAGAAAACTCTAAAAGATAGTCACCCGACCGTAAATGCCGAAAACAAAATTCTCCTTTCTTATCTGTGTGTATGACGGATACCAAACTGTCTTTTTGGCAAAGCCTTATATTAACGCCTGGCATTATTTCTTTATTCTCAGCATTGAGCACTTTCCCTGATATTGTAATATTCTGGGAGAAAATATATAAAGGAAAAAGTACAACCAATAGTAGAAAAAGAATCCTTTTATTCAGTTTCCTACAATTTGTCACTATAAACTCAGAAGTTCTATATTCCTTAAGAGTTAATTCTATTTTATTTAAAAATACCGTAACTTTCATTTAACTATGGATTTGTAAAATTAGTTCGCTCATATATAATATCCTATTTTGTGAAGTTTCCCTTGCCATTGCTGGAATACCTTAATTCCGCAGCATAAATTCTTGTAAGAATTCCAAGTGTCTGAGAAACAAAGTTCTCAAAACACTTGGATATGTCAGAAATTTCACCTATCTTGGTGCTGCAAACATAACAAGTAAGCAAAAATCTGACATGACAAAGGTAGCAATTAAAAACGAGAATATCACTTCTTTCGGTGGAATTTATCATATTATGGACGTTTTCTCAAAGCTGGGCTTTGAAAAACTTACCGAATCTGTATTGGGCAAACGTGGAAGTAGCGGCAAGGCATTCAGCCATGGAAGTATTTTCGGCTCTCTCTTTTTCAGCTACCTTTGTGGTGGAGATTGCCTTGAGGACATCAATGCGCTTATAGGGCAGTTCAGGCAGAGACCTAATACGCTATTACCCGGTGCCGACACTGTAGGGCGCGGACTAAAGGAGCTTGCCGAGAAGAATATTGTCTATAAGAGCGAGACCTCCGACAAGTCGTATAGTTTCAACACGGCAGAAAAGTTGAATACCTTACTTTTACGAATGATACGGAGGATGGGGCTTATAAAGGTGGGCAGTCATGTTGACTTAGACTTTGACCATCAGTTTATTCCAGCCCACAAGTTCGATGCAAAGTATTCTTACAAGCAGGATTTTGGCTATTTCCCTGGTTGGGCTTCTATTGGAGGAATTATAGTCGGAGGTGAGAATCGTGACGGAAACACCAATGTGAGATTCCATCAGGAGGACACGCTCCGTCGCATTATGGACCGTGTAACCTCAGAACTTGGTGTTGTAATAGATCGTTTCCGTGCTGACTGCGGGTCGTTCTCAAAGGAAATCATACAAACCGTAGAGCAGCGCTGCAACACGTTCTACATTCGCGCTGCCAACTGCGGCAGTCGCTATGAGAACTTCCGACAGTTGAAGGAATGGAAAGGCGTTGAGCTTGGCTATGAGAAATGCGATGTCACGTCCATCAGCATGGACAATTTAATAGAAGGAAAGTCATACAGGCTTGTCATATAGCGTAGTCCCTTGAAAGACAAGCAAGGCAGGGAATAGACGGATATGTTCGGAGTGATATACACATACCGCTGTATCCTCACCAATGACTGGGTATCTACCGAGAAGGACATCATTACATTTTATAATGAGCGTGGGGCAAGTGAAAAGAACTTCGACATACAGAACAATGACTTCGGCTGGTCACATCTGCCCTTTTCCTTTATGGCTGAGAATATGGTTTTCATGATGGTTACCGCCATGCTGAAGAACTTCTATCTCTATCTCGTCCGTCATATCAGCGAAAAGGTCAAGCCGCTGAAAAAGACAAGCAGACTGAAAGCCTTTATCCTGCATTTTGTCAGCGTACCAGCAAAATGGGTGAGAACGGGAAGGCAGAACGTTCTGAACCTATATACAAATAAAACATACTACTCTGAAGTATTCCTTGAATAAACAGTATTTCTTTGTGGATATCATATCCCCCATTGGGTTTGGGTGGGGGATTTTATGCCTATGCAAGAACTAAGAACCCCAGAAAAATCCCAAATCAATGGATAAATACCAAAATGTCACGTCAATATATAAAAGTAGATCGCAAAGAATAATGCTGCGGAATTGAGGTTTATAAAGTTTGTCTTATAAATAATATATAACTTTGTAAAGCGAACTTTATAAGAACACATGTTTCTTATTAAATGTAATTTATATGAGTATTAGTAAAGATGTCATCAAACAGTGCCTGATTAGTAAGCAGCGTGAGGTGGATGAGGCGGTACTTGTGGAACGTCCCCATAGACTTTGAAGAGAATGGCAATTATGTGATAGTTGGTGTGAGGCATGCGGGCAAGTCGTATCTGCTGTATCAGCGTGTGCGACAACTACAGGTAGCAGGAAAGGGATGGGCGTGATCACCGAGATACCCCTATGGCTAATCATCAACACCTAACATCTATCACCCAACACCCAACAATAGCTGTAACGTTCTGTGCTTTCGGTTGACTTAATGTCTCTGTGTACCTTTGTGAAATCTTTTCTTCTGTGTAGTTCTGTGAGAAAAGAATAAAGGGAGAACATGAGAGATAGCGGCCCTTCTCCCGAAGGGACGTGATCACCGAGATACCCCTATGGCTAATCATCAACACCTAACATCTATCACCCAATACCCAACAAAAGCTGTAACGTTCTGTGCTTTCGGTTGACTTAATGTCTCTGTGCACCTTTGTGAAATCAGTTCTTCTGTGTAGTTCTGTGAGAAAAAGAATAAAGAGAGAACATGAGAGATAGCGGCCCCTCTCCCGAAGGGACGTGATCACCGAGGTTACCCCTATGGCTAATCATCAACACCTAACAATTAACACCCAACACCCAACAATAGCTGGTACGCTCTGTGTAATTGGTTGACTTAATTATATTTCGTAAGAAAGATAAAGAAAACTCACGAAAAACTTGACAAGGGGTATGTCTGTGTATTATCTTTGCAGACAGAAATCAGGAAGGCGATAGTATGGTAGACGTGATTAACCTACATACTGGCATCGTCTTCTTTTTTGTTTTATTCTTAAATCATTCTTATTATGTTTACAGATTTTCCTAACATGCCCAAAGGCTGGGCAGTGTGCGTTATGCACGATTGTATGCATGTGGAACGGGACCTGCATTATTCTATTGGTAAGGTGCACGTTTTCCATCAACGTTCAGCAATGGTTGTCGCCCTTCCTGTGGGTTTGGGTGATAGCTGTAATATGTTTCATGCTATGAAGAAAGAACGAGAGGTATGGGAACTTTTACAACTCTTCGATGATGAAAAGTATTACCCAACTCGTAAACCTGTCAACTCGTAAACTCGTCAACTTATTATATATGAAAAATCTTAGAAGTGTTAAAGCTGAGAATCAGCATAACAAACGGTCTAATAGACTGAAGTATGATATAACTCGTCGTCTGCTTGACTATCTCGAACGGAAGTATGAGATGCGATATAATACGGCCTTGGGATGTGCAGAAATCCGAAAGGCTGGAAGTGATGAACCTTTTGTGCCTGCAGATGAACGGATGCGCAACACAATCGCTATCAAGGCGCGTCTTGATGGGATTGATGCGTGGGACAAAGATATCCGACGATATACGGAGTCGGGGTTTGTCAAGGCTTTTAATCCTGTGGATGATTTTCTCAAAGGACTGCGAGGGCGATGGGACGGAAAGGACCATATCAAGGCTTTGGCTGACTGTGTTCCTAATGACAACGCACGGTGGGCAGAATGGTTCCACACGTGGTTTCTGGCGATGGTGGCACAATGGATGGGGCTGGATGTCTCACATGGTAACAGTGTGGCACCGCTACTCATCTCCCGACAGGGTTATCGAAAGTCTACCTTCTGCAAAAGTCTTCTACCTGAATCGTTACAGTGGGGATATAACGATAATCTTATCATGAGTGAGAAGCAGAATACGCTGCGGGCAATGACACAGTCGCTGCTTATCAATATAGATGAGTTCAATGCCCTGTCGGCAAAGACGCAAGACGGTTTTTTGAAGAATGTCATGCAGCTTGCAAACGTAAAACTCCGTCAGCCTTATCGTCAGCAGCAGCTTACGTTGCCACGTGTTGCCTCTTTCATTGCTACGGCAAACGTTTCGGATGTCTTTAGCGATCCCAGTGGTTGCCGTCGTTTTATAGCAGTCACGCTGACTGGTCCTATCTGCTTGCCCGACCATATAGACTATGAGCAGCTCTATGCGCAGGCTGTTGCCGAACTTGAGGCTGGTAGACGATATTGGTTTGATGAGGCTGACACCCAAGAGATTATGGAGAATAACCAGCATTATCAGCAACGCACCCCTGCCGAAGCCCTCTTTTTGGATTGTTTCTCTATCCCAAAGGACTTGACCAAGGGTGCATACATGACTGCCGCCTCTATCTTCAGCTACTTCGTCAGCGATATGGCAGTCAGCTACACCTGACGAGCCTTTCCCATTTTGGTCGTGTTCTTGCTAATATCCCGAACCTCCAGAGTAAGCATTCTTCGCATGGCACAGAGTATTTGGTCGCAGTACGTAGCAGCGTCGGTCTGTCTGCCTCTCCCATCTTAAATCGTTAGTTGCCATCCGAATAAACTTTCAAAGTTGCTGTCACTGCTGTCACGCTTCGGTGCGTTATAAGTAGCTTATAATCTGCTGATTGTGTAAAGTGTTAAAAGTGACAGCAACTAAAAACAAAACTATGTTAGCTTTATTGATAGTCAGCATGAAACATATTCTTTATAAAAATACCTTGTTCTTCTTCTTTATATAGATTTTTTTGCTACCTTTGTAAGACACTATCTAATAGGCGTAGTGACTAAGAACCGGCTTATGGAAGAACATAAAGGGCACAGTAAGAAATCGATTCGATTTTAATTCATAAATAGTATGATAACCGACTTTGAAGAGTATATCCGACAGAGCGAACCGTATAAACGTGAAAAAGGTTATGCGTGGCAGACGGCTATTGGCTTGCAGGCTGTTGATGGCTTGAAGACTTCTGATTATTTGCGTGAAACTGCTCGCCAGCATATTGAGGGTGACATCACGATTGAGGAGGTGAAGCAGCTTGTCAATAGCTATTATGAGTCAAAGACTGCTCGTAAGGAGGTCGGGGATAGGACGGAAGAGGCTGATAAAGTTTCGGCTCGTATTACCGAATTACTATCTGAACAGAGCTTTACGTTCTCGCCATTGGAATATATTTCAATTCATCGTCGTTTGTTTGAAGGCATCTATGAGCATGCAGGAAAGATAAGAGATTATAATATTACGAAAAAGGAATGGGTGTTGAATGGAGAAACGGTACTATATGCTGGTGCTGATAGTATTCGTGAAACGCTGGATTACGACTTTGCCCGTGAAAAGGAATACGATTATAAGCATCATGATATAGCAGAAGCTGTAAGGCATATCTCACAATTTGTTTCTGATCTTTGGCAAATTCACCCGTTCGGGGAGGGCAATACCCGTACAACGGCAGTTTTTACCATTAAGTATCTGCGTACATTTGGTTTCGACATCAGCAATGAAACCTTTGCTAACTATTCGTGGTATTTTCGTAACGCACTGGTTCGAGCCAACTATAACAATATGCCTAAAGGCGTTTTTGCTACAACGCAATACCTTGAAGCTTTCTTTCGCAATTTGATATTAGATGAGCAGAATGAATTGAAGAATAGATACCTGCACGTGTCGGCAGAAAGTCAAAGTGCAACAGGTAATGATCCAAAGTGCAATATTTGCACTTTGAATTGCACTTTAGAAGAATTAGCATTACTCAACTTTATTAAAGAGAAACCGAATGCAACGCAAAAAGAAATAGCTGTGCATATCGGAAAATCAGAACGAACGGTAAAGACGATGACCGTAAAATTATCTGTACAAGGCATTCTTGAACGCAAGAACGGTCGGCGCAATGGCTATTGGGAGATTAAAAGCAAAGAACTAAACAACTAAAATCTAATTTATTTATGAAACGCTATTCACTTAAAATAAAAGAAATAGAATTACAGCTACATGATGGTAATTATAATCGTCGTGTACGGTATAACGAAAAAGATTTTGATATTCTTGTTATCAGTTTTAAGGAAAAAACTGACCTTATAAGAAAATTTGCAATCTCTGCAAATTGTTTACCAAATAGTGATTCCATTCATTTGATATTTGATCCCAATACTCACAAGGTAAGTTTCTCACCACAAGAAATAAATACTAATATTATTAATGATGTTGAAAAATTGCTTTGTTCTGATAAAATATGAGCATTTATGGCAGAAGATAAAGAACAATATAAGAAATCAATCCGTTTCTTCAACGACCGTGAAGTGAGGGCGGTATGGGACGAGGAACAAAACTGTTGGTGGTTTTCAGCAACAGATATTGTTCGTGCTATTAACAATGACCCGGACTATACTAAAGCCGGTAACTATTGGCGATGGCTTAAAAGGAAGTTGAAGCAAAAAGATGTTGAACTCGTGAGTGTCACTCACGGCTTCAAGTTTGAAGCTCCTGATGGGAAGTTACGCGTGGCAGATGTTCTTAATAGTGAGGATGTTGTATTATTGGCAAAGAACTACCCCAACAATTGTGCTAATGACTTTCTTGATTGGTTTACCTACAGCGACAACACCATTGATGGACAGAGCAAGAAGAAAGCCTACCAACTCTTTGAAAGTGGAATCTTGCAGACGGCAGAACCTGGTAGTATCAAGTGTCTGCAACAGATACACGCTCAAAAAAGAAGTCGAAGCAGACTTATTCCTCCAAACAGTATTTGGAGAATGGCCAGCGGGAAGAAAGAGAATATCACCAAGAACTACTCTATATTCCCTAAAGATTTATTGGTCTTAAAGGATTGTGTGGAAGTCCACCTGACAATGTTTAAGAGATTTTTAGTATGAATTTAAATTAGGGAAATATGGTTTTAGTAGAATGCATAAAATGTTTATCGGATGGGGATCAATCTCCCAATTTTAATGCGGCTATAAAAATATTGCAAGACTCAGAAACTCAATGGGAAGAGAAATTTTCTCCCGACGAAGTATGTTATATTATTTCAATAATATCAAACAACGTGGCTGAACAAGGATGTGACAATGTAGAATTAACTCTTTTTGATAATCACAATAATTATTGTCGAGGGGCATCTGCGCATAATTACTCTATTTTTTTACGTAGTTGGGCTGAATTTCTGATCATTAAGGGTGAAAGAGATGATGCCTATAAGAAGTGTTGTGAATATATTTATAACACTAGCAAAGGTGAAAAGGAAAAAGATGAGGTTATTCTTTACAGTTTTAGAGGTACAAGTGATTACGTTATTAATGACATTGAAAAGCAGACATTGAGTTTTCAGTCACCATCACAATTTAATGATCCTCTAGATACCCTCCTTTTCAAGTGGTTAGATTTTAAAATAAATGGGATTAGTGACGAAGGTAAGAAAGAAATATATTATCTTATCAAAAGGGTTTCAGAACATTTGAGGGTTCGATGTTTTGTTAAACCAAAAGATAAGGAAAATCTAAAGTTGCTAGAAGTGGAACGAATACATCCTCTTATGTGGGCCCACTATGCAGAAAGTCACAAAGGAATGTGTATTCAATATCGTTTTAAGAATGAGTATTTTTATCAAGATGAATCTAAATTGGCATTTAGACGTGTGAAAAAGGAAACTTACATCAGCAAGACACCAGACCTGCATGAAAGTATTAACATCTCAGATGCTCTCTTTTCAAAATCTAAGGTGTGGGAATATGAGGATGAGGTAAGAATACTCGATTTTGACATTAATGAAAAGAAAGATGTTAAATTACAAGAGAATAATGAAAATGTAATCGTCGAAGCAATATATTTTGGATACTATTGTAGTGATGAAACTAAAAAGAAAGTTTCAAATGCAGTTCGAAACACTTCGATAAAACTGTTTCAGATGGTTATTGAAGATGAAAATCTCCACCAACTTAAAGCAAAAAGATTATCTTAATTTTTATATATATATGAAGCAGAAACCATACAGTTTAACAAATGAACAACTTTGTACAATTTCCTCTATAATTGAAAAAGAAAGCTATGCCTATATTCTAGAATCAAAGGATGAATCTTTTTCAATTTATGCAAATAAGCTTGGTCGTAAAAAAATTGTTTATACGACAAATAAGAGTTCATTATCATTCAAACAATATGTAAATAAGATAGCACAGGATTGTACAATATTAATTCGCGATAATGATTATTCTGATCAAGTCGACGTGTTTTGTATTAATGCTATAGAATCACAGATGATAGACCAAATCAAGAATGAAGTTTTAACGGAAACAGGTATTCAACTTTATGTATATGACTTGAATGCAATCAAGATGTCTAAAGTTACAGGCGTTGTCCAATATCTTAATTCTATTTGGAATTTTGGTAATCAAAATACATTAAATTTGAATGGTTCGAAAAAAGCTTTGTTTGATATTCTTATATCAGGAAAGGAAACTACAGATATTAAGAATAATTTACTTTACTCTGTAATCGTGTTAACTATATTTAACGATAGAAATCATTCGTTAATTACAGAACTTAGAAATAAAGTTACCTCTCAGTTGGGTATGAATATTGGTAATTTTGAAGTCGTTCTCCAGCAAATGGCAGCGTTGCATATTATCAAATATGACAAAACCACTCATAAGCATGTTCTATTAGATGAGAAAAACTATAAAAAAGTAGCTAGCATTGTAGATGAGGCAAAGAAAATTCAAAACGAATTTACTACAAAATTTAACGAGATTCTCGAAAAGTATAAGATTATCGATAGTAAAGAGATATTTGATAAATTAATAGACCTGTATCAGCATCACTTTGCATCTGATAGTACAGATGAGTATGAAAAGCGTGCAGTTGCTGTTTATACAGCACTCTATAATTTAATTAGGGATAAGACAGATTCTGTTAATGCCAAAGAAGTCATTAATGATATGAGAAACTTGTGTGATGAAAGTTCTTTCCTTGATTGTATAAGTGTAACTTCATCGTTCTTGGGTATGTATCGTTCTAATTCGTTAGATGACTACCTGAATACAAAGCAAAAGTGTATTATTCTCGATACTCCGTTACTTTGTTATTTGCTTTGTCATCGTGCGTTAAGCTTGCCTATACACTATGATTGGCAACAGACACAATATAAGTCCACAAGAGAATTGTATGAACTTTATAAAACGAAATCGGATAGTGTTGTTTTGTATACAATGGATGATTATCTGTCTGAAACTGTAGGAGAATATAAAAAAGCACTTCAAATAGGATGGCTTGAATCGTTTACAGATATTGATTTCTTGAAATCTGCAAACAATACATTTTATAACTACTATCGTTATTTGAAAGAGAATCCTGAGCTATTTGATGACAGTGATAAAATTAATTGCTTTGACGACTTTGCTAAAGAAATTTTAGGATTTAGGAATATATGTATAGATACTCTTAGTTTCACAAAAGATTCAAAGAATGATGTGAGAAATCAAATTGTTAGTAATTATGGCATCAATGTTGAATGTTTTAGAGCAACTACGGATGCTGAGGTAGAAGAGATTACCAAAAAGTATCAAGCTACATTAGAAAAATCTAAAAGTCCTTTCGCTTGTTCTGCGGACGCTAAAATGCTGGTTTTTTTAAGCAGAGTGAAGAAAATGAGAAATGCAGATTATTCTAAGGAAGTGGAGTTATTTATTTCAACTTGGGATACATCTTTTGACAAATTCCGCAAATCGTTATTTGCGAGTGGTTGTCCTAATCATTTTTTCATTACTACACCCGCAAAAATTATTAATAAGGTTGCCCTTGCTAATTTTGATATCAATCGTACTTGTATAACAAATGACGTGTTTCTTTTTGCTGATGCTAATTTTGGTGTGAGAGACAAAGTTGTTAAGTTTGTCAATAAGGCTGCTCCAATATTTGGCCCTAAACATGGAACTAACAAATTTTACAATGCTGTTTTAGATTGGTATAAAGAACAGGTTGAAAATGATACTAACTATGAGGATAGTAAAAATGAAGTTTATTCATTAAGAGAGTTGTTTGTGTTATCTTTATTTGAAAGAATCAACGAAAAGCTTAATCCTGAGAGTATTTTTAAGTTGAGAAATGACATTGACGTGGATAGAGGTGTGCGAGGCATTTTTAATAAATACAGAAAGGATTATACAACAAAAGAAGATGTTGAGGATAGTGTTGAAAAAATGATTAATGAGATTATATATTTTACAGATAAAGGAAAGGAACCTCCTATAGAACCAGTATTACATTGATATTTGTCTTCAATGTCAGTATTTGTACTAAGATATTTTGTAGAGGTGAAAGTACGGATAGCTCTCGATGATTATTGATTCATATCCTACAGGAAGTTTATGTTGAACCTTATTTGTACCATAAGCCATATAAATATCTGATTATCAGTGATAATTAAATTAGAGGAGGAAAATCACAATCACATATAAACAAAACCCGCAGCAACTGGATGGTTGCTGCGGGTTGTATTTGAAATATGATAAGGCAAGAAAGGCTACATCACAATGTCAGCTCAACGATATAGTCAATCTCTGTAGGGATGACGTCGAGGTTGAGGGTGATACCGTTGCCAGTCTTTGTGAAGTTGACACGCTTGTTGGTGCCAAAGACGGTGGCAGACTTGATTTTGTGGTTGCCAGTAGGGATGAAGAGACTGGAGTCCATACAGTTTAGGATGTGGATGTAGAGCTTGTTACCACGTTGTGTACTTACTCCCCAATCGTGTGGACCAACGATGCCTCCACGAGTGTCGTAGATGGTTTCACCATATTGGTTCAGCCATTCACCGATGGCCTGAAGACGGTCGAGGGCAAGTTCGGGAAGTGCACCACCTGGTTCTGGACCAATGTTGAGGAGGAGGTTGGCATTCTTTCCAGCAGCACGAACAAGCATCTGAATCAACTCCTTTGGTGACTTGTAGAGAGTATCGGTGATGTTGTAACCCCAATGCTCGTTGATGGTCTGGCATGATTCTAAGGGTAGGCGACCGATGCTCTGTCCAGACAAACCAGCCTTGTTTTCACCCGGTAAGTCACGTTCGAAGATTTGAATATCCTCACCAGGGAAAGGAGTATGGTGATGATTGTTAGCAATGAGGCACTGTGGCTGCAGTTTGTGAATCAAAGCATACTGCTCCTCCAACTGCCAGTCGAAAGGTTTTGCGTCGCTGTCATGATCCCACCAGCCATCAAACCAGATTGCACCCACCTTTCCATAGTTGGTGAGTAATTCTGTCAGCTGTGTGTTCATAAACTTATAGTAGCTTGCCCAGTCAGCCTTCTCTTTTGGACGACCCGTTCCAGTTCCTGTTCTTCCCACTGGATAGTCTTCGCGTCCCCAGTCGAGGTGTGAATAATAAAGATGCAACTTGATACCATTACGTTGACAAGCATCAGCCATTTCTTTAATGATGTCACGTTTGAAAGGAGTACCATCAACGGAATTATACGTGCTGGTAGCTGTCTTAAAGAGTGAGAATCCATCGTGGTGGCGTGTCGTAATGGTGATATACTTTGCACCAGCAGCCTTGATAGCTTTTACCCAAGCGTCCGCATCAAACTCTGAAGGATAGAACGTCTTTGCCAATTTAGGATATTCCTTATAGTTGATATCCCTGTTGGTCATAATCCATTCGGTAGTACCCATCATTGAGTAGAGTCCCCAATGCAGGAAGATACCAAACTTCTCGTCTTGGAACTGTTCGCGTGCTTTAAGATTCTCAGCCGTTGGATGGTAAGTCTCTTGTGCCATACCGACATAACTTGCCAGTAGTGTTGCGATAAAAAGTAGAGTCTTCTTCATGTAAGAATTTTGTTGTTTAGATTTTGAGTACAAAGATAATAAAACTACAGCAGATAATGCCCCACTTAGTGAAGAAAGTGTAGGTAGAAGCATGGGGTAGGGTGATGTTATGAAAAAAACAGAAGGACTCAGTCTGTTGGTTGTTGTGTCGGTGGATTCAAGAATGTATAAATATCTTCTTTCAATCTTAGGAATGGTTCAGCGTTGGTATAACCTACATTGCGACGGAGCATAGGGATAATCGCCTCCGTACTATGACCATAACTTGATAGTTCGTTTCGACGTTGCGTATCGTGTACTGCATTGCGATTAATCTCGTCTTCACGTTCACGCACAAGAAGGTCGCATACCCGCTTCAAGACCGGTACGATGATATTATCAAAGAGATGATGACCTTGTATATATAAGTAGGTTGTTGAAGGTGTAACACCTAAGGAACGCAGTTCGTCTTTTAGTTTTAGATAGCTATCTTTTGCGTTCGGATTCTCCTTTTGCAGTTGTCGTACACGCATCTGCACCTTATGGCGTAGCCGTTGAATACTTTCAGTTGCCCCTTGTAGAGAGAAATTACCAATCTCCACAACTCGATTAAAGTCGGAGATCGTAAAACGTCGATGAATACCTTGGCGATAATGCCAGATACTCCAGACAAAGAGTGGGTGTATGCTCTCACTGTAAAGTTTCAGGAACTCTTCGAAGTTAAAGATAGAATGGTCGTTGAGCGTTACTGCTACAGTCACATCATGTAGGCTCGGTGCGTAACATTGTAGGTTTTCAATAGCATAAGCATACGTATGGAAAACGTATGGGTTGTTGATTACTTCATCGGATAGTGGGGTAGTTCCTTGTAGCAGATAGTCATAATCAGCATCAACACAAGCAATCATGTTCTCACCAATATTCTGTGAAACGAGGTTCATCAATACCGATCGTTTGCCCTTGGTAAGGTTTAATCGCGATGGCAACATCACTTCAAAGTAACGCTCCTCGTTCTCAAATCCGCTTAAGACAGTGCGCCAAAAGAAGATATCGTCATACGCTTCCACGTATGCGATAATCTTTCTCCGTGCCCGCTTACCGTTCAATCGGTTCGCTGCATCAATATAAGCTGATGATAGGTTGTCGCTCAGTCTTTTTCCCATCGCTCCCTCCTTCAGACAATCATTTATCGGTTATGTCTGTTACTTCCGTCACACGATCAATCCATCCGTTCATAATGACAGCAGGACTGTGTGTCGTGAGGATAATCTGAACGTTCGGATTCAGTTCTAAGATGAGATCGATTAAGCGTTTCTGCCACTCTATATGCAGACTCACCTCCGGCTCGTCCATAAAGAGAACGTAATGTTCATTGTCCTCTACCAATACGGTCAGCAGGATAACAAGAATCTGCTTCTCACCACTTGACAACTGATAGGGAGCCAGTTCCTCACCGAGTGATGAGAACTTTATCTCATTCTCAGAACGGATAATCTTCTTACCAGTTTCGGTAAAGAGGTCGTCTAAGATGTCTTGAAAGCGTTTCTTAGGTTGAGAAATCTGCTGCGCCTTCTCTGCAGCATCTGCCTCACCACTTTGTAAGGTCTCGATAATACGATTACCGATGTTCACCTGATAGTCAAGATACTTACGTTGAAGTTGGAAAAGCTGCCAATCAAGTTCTGTAACAAGATCGACATTAATCTTGCTGATACTATCCGAGTTTATCAGTGGACGGTCAAACGAGCGGATAATATCATAACGTATCCACCGTGCATCATTAGGACTTACCTTTAGTCGGACACCCTTCAGTGAATGGCTGGGGAACTCACCACCTTGCGACAGGCTGCGTACCACCTTATTAAGTATGGTACTCTTCCCGACACCATTAATACCACTTAGGATATTCACCTGTCGGTCCAGTGTCCATCGGATATGTTTCTTCCCGCTCCAAAGCGAGTCAATCTCAATCTCTTCTATGTAATCTGCGTATTTCTGCATACTCGTAGATATAGTGACAATCGTAGTGCAAATATAAGGAATTTTGCTTTAATGGCAATAAGAAAGTCTTATTTTAATGTAAATACCACGTTTGTGGTATGCTAAATAACATAAAGAGAGTATTTCATATATTGGCAAATGTCCGTACCTTTGTATCCGTAAACATTAAGTAAGAAATTAAATCCCAAAGAATATGGCAAAGATAGTAAACAAACTCACAGAGCTTATCGGTAATACACCACTGTTAGCACTTAATAAATTCTCTGCAGAAAGAGGACTCAATACTCCTGTTCTTGCAAAGGTTGAGTATTTCAATCCCGGTGGTAGTGTGAAGGATCGTATAGCATTGGCTATGATAGAGGATGCTGAGGCTAAAGGACTCTTAAAGCCAGGAGCAACTATCATCGAACCAACCAGTGGAAACACAGGCGTTGGCTTGGCTTTGGTATCAGCTGTGAAGGGGTATAAGCTTATTCTCACCATGCCAGAAACCATGAGCGTGGAGCGTCGTAACCTTGTAAAGGCTTACGGTGCTACTGTGAAGTTGACAAGTGGAAAGGATGGTATGAAGGGTGCTATCAAGGCTGCGGAGGAGTTGAGAGATTCTATTCCGGGTAGTATTATCCTTCAGCAGTTCGAGAATCAGGCTAATCCAGAACGTCACTATCTTACTACTGGTCCTGAGATTTGGCGCGATACAGATGGTAAGGTTGATGTGTTTGTAGCTGGTGTAGGTACTGGCGGTACAGTGAGTGGTATCGGTCGCTACCTTAAGGAGCAGAATCCTGATGTGAAGATTATTGCTGTTGAGCCAACTTCATCTCCAGTTTTGAGTGGTGGAGAGAGTGGCCCACATAAGATTCAGGGTATTGGTGCAGGCTTCGTACCAAACACTTATAATAATAAGTATGTTGATGAGATTTTCCAAGTAGAGAATGATCAGGCTATCCTTGCTGGTCGTCAGTTGGCACAACAAGAAGGTTTGTTAGTTGGTATCTCATCTGGTGCAGCAGCCTTTGCAGCTACTGAGATTGCTAAGCGTCCAGAGAATGCAGGTAAGACCATCGTAACCTTGCTGCCAGATACAGGTGAGCGTTATCTCTCAACAGTGCTTTACGCCTTTGACGAGTATCCTCTTTAATAGTTTTCAAATTCTAAAATACTTTCCCAACAGACTGCTTTTGTCTTTAAGACACGGCAGTCTGTTTTTATTTTTAGGTAGGAAGATAATGCTTTTATAGTTTGATAAATACTATTTTGACATTTGAAAATGTTTTACACAAATGAGACTTTAACTCCTATTGACACTATAAAATAATGCTTTAGTTTCCCTTTTTCTAACCTTCAGATTATCAGTTGATTGCAAACTCGTAAAAGAAAAGGTGCTTAATTGGCTTCTTAAAGGGCGTTAGTAACACTTCAAAAGGGCATCTTTTGCAAGCCAAAAGGGCGTTAATTCGAATGCAGAAGGTGCTTGATTAAAAACGAGGAATGGAAAAGTTATTACATTTTAGACAAATCTCTTCTCCATTCTTTCCTTTTGGAGAGAGTGGAGAAGAGGTTCCTTTATTATTTTTGTAATAGGAAGATTTGCTTCTGTCGTTCAATCTCTTTTCGCAACTGTTCGTCTGTTGGTAAGAAAGTCTTGTATTTTGCAGCAAACAACTGTTCGTTACCTTTTAAGATAGAGTAGCGTGCGATGTCTTTACTTGTTTCTGAGCATAAGACAATACCGATGGTTGGATTGTCGCCTTCCGTACGTTTTAATTCATCATACATACGTACATACATATCCATTTGTCCAACGTCCTGATGTGTGATTGTTCCTAATTTTAGGTCAATAAGCACGTAGCATTTCAGAATAACATTATAGAATACTAAATCAATATGGTAATCTTGTGTGTCGGTCCTGACCAGTTGTTGTCTCCCCATAAAGGCAAACCCTCGTCCTAACTCCATCATAAAGTCTTGTAGATGGCTGATAATTGCTGTTTCAAGGTCGGTTTCAGAGTAGGTACTATCTTGTTTGAAACCGAGAAACTCTGCAACAATAGGACTTTTTAGAAGTTCAAATTTGTTAGGTTTTTGGGCTTTGTTTTGTGGTTTTGGTTGAACATAATGACGTTCATAGTACTGTGTTGAGATGTTTCTGTCAAGTGTTCGGACGCTCCACATTTCCTTTGATGCTGCTTCAAGATACCATCGCATAGCAGTCTCGTCGTCTATGCGTAGGACCTTGAAAATATGTGTCCAAGTGAGATTTGGAAATCGCGATTTCCAAATCTCATAGTCATCAATAAGAAGATAAAACCTACGAAAGGAACGAAGGTACCTTGAACTAAAGCCTTTACCATAGGCATGGGTTAACTGTGTTGAGAGATTGTTGATAATCTCTTCGCCATATTCAGCACGTTCTTTACCACTTTGTTCTTCTTCAACAATACGTTTCCCTATGTTCCAATAGGTTTCTATCATTGATTTGTTGACAGCGGTGTAAGCCTGTTGACGCCCTTGTTCAATGATGCCACAGACATCACTGAATAAGTTTGGTGATGTTAATTTATTGTTCATGTTTAGTCATTTATTATGTTGTTCTTAATAGATTTCATAGGTTTTATTGGTTTTAAGGAAAAGAAGCTAATTCAACTTCTTTTCCAAATGTTGTATTTTTCCTTTCAGAAAGTTACCCTTACCTTGTCAGACTAAGTCTTAGACTCACACCAAAGTCGTGGGTGGTTGTAGGGTAACTGCCTGACGAGAGGAGTGGAGTATTAATCTGTAAGTCGTAGTAGAGGCTGGCAGTAACCAAGCGGCTCAAGGTGTAGTCGCTCAAGAAAGAGAATCTGAAAGCAGTATTACCACTTGAAGCTGCTGAGGTGAGCGAAGCAATGTCACGAGTAAGTGAGGCTTGCTGACGATAGCTCATGTCAAGACGTAGATTGAGGTCACGGTTCAGTCCGCTGCTTTGACGAGACGAACTGTTGTCTTGCTGTGAGGAGTCTGATGTCTTTTTCTTCTTACCTTTTGCCACACGTCGTGTACCATTGTTGAAAAGATTGAAGTCGTTGATTCTATAACCAATACCGATAACCCAGTCTTTTGATGAGGCTTCATTCAACTGTACACTCGTCATCGAGAGTGATAACACACGTGTCTGGCGATATTCCAAGCGTGCAGTGAGGTTGTTCTGAAGGGTTACGTCAACACCTAACAGAGGCGAGAATGCCTCGTTGATACTCACCTGTGAGATGTTATACATTGAACTTGGGATCGGGTTACCCGTTGTTGCATCAGTAATGAAACCAAGTCCGTTCATGTATTCCTGCCATGTGCTATAGCTCTGATAAGAACCGATAGCAAAGATACTGCGGTAAGCATGATTGATGTTAACACTCTTGAAGAACTGTTCAAAGAATGGCAAGCGCGAAAGACCGCTGTAACGGATAGACCAGTTGGGCAATAAACTGCGCAGAGAAGGGAAGATGTTGAGTCCGTTTCCACTCATGCTGGTGTACGCATTGAGGAAAGCAGGAACCATTACATCTGCACTATACTTATTAACAGAACCTACTGCAGGAGTGAAGTGTCCGCCACCAAACGAAGCAGGGTAGGTTGCATTGTTATATTGTGCCTCGACACGATTGCGATAACTATCAAGTGACTGCACAAAACGATTAAACGTTGGACTATGATAGCCGTTGTTGGCATTGCCCTGACTTTCGAATGCAGTACCTAATGATAGGGTTGTCATCGTGAGTGAACCGCTCTGTGTTGTAGGCGTACCCGTGTACATATACTGGATGCTTCGTGAGGTAGTCTGCATACGACTGGCAGTAAGGTCTATCTTAAAGTCCTTAAATGGTTCAAGTGTCATACGAATCTGCAAGTCTTCGGTGCGATTCGTTACAGCAGGTGTAGCCACACTGTCGTTCATAAGCAACCAATGGTTGTCACGTGCCTTACCGATATAGTTATCATCAATAAGACCGAAAGCGAAGTCAAGACCGGGCGATAAAGCACCTGTTCCACGTGTCTGTCCAAAGGCATCACCCACTGTTGGCATAAATCCAGGCAGTGCCATTGCATATTGGTCACGATAAGAAACACTTGCTGAACGCACCATCATCAGCGTACGTGCCACACATTGTGCTGTCTTATACCAACCCTTATTATCGAGTGGCTCTTTAGGCGTTACGGTAAGCTTCATGCGGATAGCAGAGTCAGTACGATTAAAGACTTTCAACTGCGTATCACCTACCTTACGATACTTAATCTTGATAGCTTTTCCTTTTTCGTCTTTAGCAGAGACAATAAGGCGTTTTGTATTCTTACCATGTGAAACAAGGATAGCAGAATCGGCATTGATAACGATTTCCTTTTCAAAGCTCTTCTGGTTCTTTGGCAGTGCTTTCTTCTTGTCGTCGTCTTTATCTTTCTCCTTTCTTTCTTTTTCTTTCTTTTCTCTCTCCGCCTTCTTCTGTTCTGCTGTCAGCTTAGGACGAGTTGGGCGAGTACGGTTGAAGCGTTCGTTAGTCTTCTTTAAGAAAGGAATATGGTTATAGAGGCGTTCAAAGTTGAAAGTACTATTGATGTTCAAAGCACGGTTACTTGTGATGGTATTACCGAGCGAAGTACCATTATCAAGACTCGTTCCACGCACCCAAGTGTAAGATGCAGTATAATTCGCATCAGCATTTACCCAATCAAAGATAGGTAGCAGATTGAGTGGAAGCTGATAAGAAAGTGTGAAATTCTGTTGGTAATCGAGTGGAGCTCCGAAGTGCTTAATACTTGTCCATACCGAGTCTTTCCATGCCTGATAACGGTCGGCGTAGAGGTCTTTATTGATAGGTGTGTAAGGCTCTTCAATCTCAGCATGTGTCGCACTTTGGAAGTTCATGTGGAGATTGCGTGTCAAGTCCCAACGTAGAGCGAAGTCACGATTCCAAAGGAACTGCTCGCTGAAGGTAAGAGGCAACAGACTGTTCTCTGTTGATTCCATATCACGTTCCTGCAACTCGTAGTAGTTGCGCACCATTTCAGTGTTGAAGGTTACGTTCTGTGGTAGCCAGTTCAGTCCGAAGCGTTTGAGGATTTCAAACCATTTCGACCTACTCTTGATAAGACGCTTGAAAGGTTCCCAAGACTTATATACTGGTGTCCAGTTATAGTTCAATGCTCCACGCCAGTTGTCTTCATTCTCATAGACCGTTGTCTCACCTGATGTATGAGAATGAGAATGGCTATAAGAGAATGAGAAGTTGGCAGGGTCGTATGGCATAGGGTGGTTCTTCGTCTGAATACCAACACGTACATTAGACAAAGAGAAGTTCGTTGTCAGTCGTTTCGTAACGGCAATAGACTCGATGGAGTCACGCTCTTGACGGTTAGCAGTACCATCAAGAGCATCCTTCAATTCCATATCCGTGTCGAGAGGGTTGTATTTAGGACGACTCTCGCTCTTGGTTACGCTGTAATATAATGGTGCTGAGACTTTAGCCTTGTCAGGGAAGAATTTTCCTAACTCAAGACTTGTGGTAACAGAAACATCCGTCTTGGACTCCTGCTGTCGCTCGTTAACACCCTGCTCCAAACCACCAAAGCCATCAGTGCTATGGCTGGCATTGACATCCACAGTACCGAAGTCAGACAGCTGTAGGTTAAGCTGACCTCTTGCTGCCCATCCACCTTCGTTGTTAAACTCTCGTAGACGTAGCTCATTCACCCATACCTCTCCACTCTTCTGACTGCTGGAAAGGTTGCGAACACCAATAATCATCGTCTTTATTTCACCAAGGGTTGGGTTACCCATCACCGTTACTTTGTTAGCAGGATGATCGGTGTCGTATATAGAGAAAGCACGGTTATAGCTTGCTGTTCCTGAACCACGTGCCTGATTACGTTGCTTCTTCACGGAGGTGAGAAGCTTCAATGGTATGTCGAGCATGTTCTCCTCTGGCCATACAATACGTCTATCCTGACCAGTGTACATGTCATAATGGCCTGGAGCTGACAGCTTCAAAGGAATTTCATACTCGTAGTAGTTGTTCTTGTAGTCAGAACCCAAACGGATGAACACAGCCAACTGGTTATCCGTAAGATTGGTTGTATTCTGTTCAAAGGCATTCGCATGTACGAACATCTGCAGACGCTTGTACTGGCGAAGGTCGAGGGTTGTATTCTTATAGACAGCCTTTGACTCGCCTGTTCCAAGATTATTAACGACCATAGAGAGTGCCTGTTCGTTCTCCTCAACCAACTGTGGCTGGTTAGGATCCTTTCCACGTTCAATGCCTGGAGGTATTACATAGTTTACAGGAGTCTTATCATTGTTTTCTTCAAGGCTCACAGCACTCACTGACATTGTACCCGAGTTGCTGGCAGAGTTGGTAAGGTTCTGTTGATACTGGCGCCACTTACCGCTTACAAGGTCGAAGGTACCAAAGCGGAGTACGATAGGCTTTGCAAAACCAGTGAGGAACATACGCATAAAGCGGATGCTGGTAAAGTCGCTGATATTACCCACACGCTTCTGGAACTCCTCTAAAGGAATACGGAACTGATACCATGTGACAGGTTCAGAGCCACCCTTACGTAGTGGGGCTGAGGCTACACGCTTGTCAACAATGAAGTTCTGACCTACGACAAGGTCTTGTGGACGAATACTAATATGATACTGGTAGTATTTCTCGTATTCGTTCAGCGTATAGTCCTGATTGATATCCTCTACATCAGGCGTTGTTTTATACGAGGTGTCATAACGCTCGTTGTTGTTGTCATTGTCTGGTGAGTTACCCTGTGGGTTGTTGATGCGCTTATATCGTTCAAGGATAGAAGCCTTCTTAGCATCCCAATCAGAACCACGGAAGTAGTGGTAGTCATCATTGGCAGGGTCTGCCCATATTGAGTCGAAGACTGCCTGATTGGTATTAGCACGAGCAGCTGTAAGGAAGTTCTGATAAGAAGCAAATTGTTGTTCTTCTTCATCAGTCAATCCATTAAAGCCGACATCTTGTTTCGCACGACTACCCTTTGAGGTTGCGAAGGCGTAAGTAATCGTACTTTGTGTTGGTATTTTACCCCATTGCGTAGTTGTCCATGAGTGACTACCGTCTACAGGCATACCACTCTCGTAGAACTTCTTACCATCTTTCAGTACGTCTTCAGACACCTCTCCAAGGTTGATATAGAAGTCACCACCATACTGGTTCGCATTTGGTAGTCGGTTGGAGTAGATGAATGGGTCGAGCATCCAGAACTCTATATATTCGATGTTAGCAGTTTGGAAGTCGTTAGTATCCAACTTACGCATCATACCTCCCCATGTTCCAGTAGGGTTTGTGAGGTGGCCGTTGATATCTATATTCGGATTGAAGTTATACGGTCCACGCTCAGAAGGGTAGTAAGCGAGGTTGAGAATATTCAATGTAGAGGTAGAACCACTGTAGTTTCGGTCCCGAATTGGGAACAATTCGGTAACTGGAATCTCACGTACATAGTGATTAGAGAGCTGTTCAAGGTCACTCTTAATGTGTCCTGGAGTCAGCGAACTACTACGACGAGTGAAGAGTGGGTCGATAGTGTACCATGCCAAAAGACTTCGGTTGAAGCCACTGCGAAGGGTTGTCTTGTCTGAATATTCAGGGAAGTCTGATGGTACACTTGAGATAATCCAAGAGGTTGGCTGACTTACGTCGATAGTTGTCTTTGCTCCCTCAAAGTCATCGAGATAAGAAGCATTGTCCTGTGTTCCCTTGCTCTGACCAGCCAATAACTGTGCAAACTCAGCTGAGAAGGTGATGTAAGAAGGCTGGGTTACGTGCAGGAATGGAATCTTGTTGAGCATATTCGTAAGCCACTGACTCTCTTTCTTCCAGTTGATGTTCAGTCCCCAAATGGTGTTGTTGAGAGGTTCAGAACCCATATTCACCTTAGTTGTCAATGGTTGTTCAGAGAGGTGCATGAAGGTACCACCAATCTGGAAGTCCTTCGAGAAGTCGTACTCCCAGTTTACACCAATCATCGTCTTACGCTCCTGTTGATAAGCACTCTGGCTTTCCAATGATACATTGACTGCCGTACCTGCATCGATAATACTCTGATTAAGGATAGTCACCTCACCAGCACTGTAATCAACGCTGTAGTCAGAACCCTCATTCAAGGTCACACCACCTGCTGTTACTATTACCGAACCCTGTGGAACGTTATAGGCTCCAAGGGAGATAACGTTTGCTGCCGAACCACGATATTGTCCAACAAGGACGAACTTATCCTTCTCGGCAATCTGTTTAGCGATAGTCTTCGTAGAATCGTAAAGTTGTTCGAAAACGTACTTATTCGCAATAGCTGCAGTAACACCCTTATCCGTCAATGCTTTCCGAAGGCCGTTACCGAAAGGTTCAGCCATTGGGAAGAATACACGTCCGTTGCTGACAGTATAGCCCTCAACGTAATCAAAATAACCATTGGAATGTGGATTGTTATTATTATCCAATCGGTCAGCATTGAGAAGTTTGATGAGCGTTTGGTTCTTTACTTGTGGTTCTGGGATGTATGAAATGTATACACCTGTCGTATCACTCTGATACTTCACATCGAGGCGGAACTTATCGCGCTCAATGTTAGAAGCGAGATAATAAACGTTTCATCATCAAGTCCCAGTTTCCTTGCTTAGGATTATTGCTGGTATTCTTCAATGACTTGACGAAGAGTGCCTCATTGATATTCGTACGGTCGCTGGCAAACTCACCTACCTGATAGGTTACGCCACCATAGGTATATTCGTAGGCAATCGCCAATACTTGATCAGTCTGTAGTCCGCTTTTCAGTGAGATATAACCCAAGGCATTGTTGACCGTGTATTCAGAACTATTGAGCAGTCGGGCATTTGCCAACTTCTCGTAGTCGTTACCACCCACAAGACCTGCACCATCAAGAATACTCGTCACTTGGTCTATGTTACGAGCAGCAGGATAGGTCTGTGTAATAGTGGTGTATTCTGTATTGGCATTGTTCGTTGGCACAGGCCCGTTACCAGTTCCCCACAGGTCGGTACGGCTAATCTTCTTGTTTTCACCGAGGTCGGTTAGTGCAACAATGTTACGGGTGTTACTGGTTGTTCCAGTCTTATTCGTTACCCACACCTCCACACGATTAATCGTTACACCTGTCTTGAGGTTAGGCAATGACTTCATTGCCGCGTCATAGTTGTCGCGGAAATATTGTGAGAGGAAGAAGTGGTGATTCTCTTCATAGTCTGCAGCATCAATCTCAAATGGTGTAAGCTGTTTGCCACCACGTGAACTAACGCTCTTATTAGAACTCTTCTTTTGTGATAAAACGGTCTGTAACTTCAGTTTACCAAACTGCATATCGGTACGAATACCGAAGAGGGCAGATGCTCCTTGTACGAGAGAGTTGTTTGAAGGGAAGGTAACATTACCACCCTCAACGAGTTTGATAATCTCGTCTTCCTTTCCTTCATATCTTAGTTTGAAGTTCTGTGTATCAAAGTCGAAGGTTGCATCGGTGTTGTAGTTAAGGTTCATGTTCACCTTATCACCCACCTTACCATTCACGTTGACATTTATTTTCTCATCAAAGTCCATTGCCGTTGTCTTACGATTACGGATAGGAAGTGATGGGTTATCAATGTTCTTGATGTTTGCACCGAACTTCAATTCAGCCGAACCCTGTGTCTTAATACGTACACCACCAGGACCGAATATCTTTTCAGCAGGCCCCAATGAGAAGTGCATATCAGTAAAGTCGAACTTATCCTTACCCTTCTCCCTTAGTATCTCTTGGTTCTTTGAACGGTAGTAATCTGTAAAGCTACGCTTTTCCGTCCACTTCCGATACTCCTCTGGCGTCATCATAATCGGCGCCATCACGTAGGTCTTACCAATCTTATAACCAATGATATAGCGGTCGAGTGAGTCGTTATACTCCACAGTCTGTCGCATATTCTCTGGTCGGATAAGGTCGGTAGAGTTCTCCTTGAGGTCGTCGTAAGTAATCGGGGTTGTACGCTGCACCTTCCAACGAGGGTGTAGCAAAGAGTCAGGAATAGTCTCCTCATCAATCTCCACTTCAATAGGCTTCGCTTTCTTAACCGTATCTGGTGGTGCCACAGTATATACCAGTTTCGCAATCGGTGCAAAACTAAGTGCCGTGCGTCCCCAACTCAACAGTCCGATACTGCTGAGAAGTGTGATAATAAGGATGGATATGTAATACTTTCTTTTCAAGAAGATAAGTGGTTCTATACCTCCCCAAGCCCCTCCAAAGGAGGGGATATGTTGGAGTAGGTGGATAGTTCTAATCGATGATGAACTCTAAGATACAGCAAAGTGCAGTTGTAGGCGGTAATCACGCCCCTCCCTTTGGGGGGAGGGGATGGGGGGGGCCAGCTGTGGGGCCAGTTGTGGGGTCAGTTGGTTGGTTCGCTTTTACTTAATCATCTTCAGTGCCAACTTAACAACCTGCTCCACTGGTAGGTCTGGTTGTTCAGCAAGAATACTCACAACAACCTTCGCTGAAGGGGCAGGGGAGAAGCCCAGCATCGTCAATGCACTGACCGCTTCGTCCTTGATAGCAGCGTTGACAGCTGGTGTGTTAGGCTGACTGCTAACATGTAGTTCGTCAGCAATACCACTCTGCATAATCTTGTCCTTCAAGTCAACGATGATACGTTGTGCTGTACGGAGTCCAATTCCCTTCACCGTCTTCAACATCTTCTCATCACCATTGGCAATGACATTGCATAGTTCTGCAGGTGTCAACGATGAGAGAATCATACGAGCGGTGTTAGCACCGACGCCAGAGACGGTAATCAACAGTCGATAGAGCGAACGTTCCTGTTTGTTAGCAAACCCGTAGAGCGTATAGTTGTCGTCGCGTCCACCTGTCATAATAGCCTCGTGTACATAAAGTTTCACTGAGCTCTTGCCTTGTATGGCGCTATAAGTGTTGAGCGAAATGTTCAATGCATAGCCCACACCATGTGCCTCGACAACAGCCAAAGCAGGTGTCAGGTCAGCCAATTCGCCCCTGATGTATTCAATCATAATCCAATAAATAATCCTTACCGTGGTAAGGGGTTTTGTATATACAAGATTAGTAACGTAGCAGGAATATAAATTATTGTATTGTTAAGGTATAAAATAGAAAAAGAAAGAGTACTATACCCACCGATTACCTACTGGATTGTACTTCAAAAGGAGGACGTGAGGGAGGGAATAGATGGCAGACTGGTAACAAGGCTCATATCCTTTTGGTTCTTCCGTTAAATGTGTAGATTGTTAATAGAGTGAGATTAATCCACATACTATGGTAAGCTTACCTCCAATAAGATTGTTTTATAAGGGGGGGGGTAAACTATATGATAAATGTAATTAGGTGTGATGTCTATCTGTCGTCTACAAACAATTTATTCCTATTAGCCTAATTAGGCTATTTAGTCCAATTGGGCTAATTAGGCTAACAACTTATTATTCTGTTATAATTTTTCACATCATAATTTTGAATACATGCTCTTTTGGCTTCTAAAAGACGCCCTTTTGGGTTGCAGAAGATGCTCTTTAAGACCCTTGCTAACGCCCTTTTGAAGTCCAACTAAGCACCTTTTACTTTATACTTAGTAACTAATTGATACTCTGTTGATTGTAAACCTGCTTCATGTGTGTATTTTTGTCGTTAGATATAGGTATTTCCCTTGAAATTATGTAATTATTTTTCAAACCCTTGTCTGCAGATTCTCGAAGTCTTAAAACGAAAAGATTTTCAATGAAAGAGGATGAAAATAGGATAGATAGTTGACTGTCTCAGCCATATTTTTGTTTAATGAGTAACTTTGGCTCTTACGTTAAAGCACTACGAAAAGCGTCCACACATTTAACGGAAGAACCATCCTTTTTACTATATAATATTGTTAAAAATGTAGCTAAGACGATACTTTTTACGAATAAAACGTTACTTTTGCAAGACATAAGAGAGCTAAACTTTATAAAAGTAAAGAAAAATGAGAAAGATAAGAGCAGCCGTTGTAGGCTATGGTAACATTGGTGTTTACAGTGTTCAGGCACTTGAAGCAGCAAAGGATTTTGAGATTGCAGGTATCGTTCGCCGTCAGGGCGACAAGGACAAACCATTAGCACTGACCCCATACGAGGTTGTTGATGATATAACTAAGCTGAAGGATGTTGACGTGGCTATCCTTGCTACACCAACACGTAGCTGCCCAGAATATGCTGAGAAGATTTCTGCTTTGGGTATCAATACAGTAGACTCTTTCGATATTCATGGTTCTATCCTCGACTATCGCACCAAGCAGATGGAGAACAACAAGCGCACCAATACCGTTAGTGTTATCTCTGCTGGTTGGGATCCAGGTTCAGACTCTATCGTTCGTGTCTTGTTAGAGAGTCTTGCACCAGAAGGTCTTTCTTATACAAACTTTGGTCCTGGCCGTTCAATGGGCCACTCTGTGGTAGCCCGTAGTAAGAAGGGAGTGAAGGATGCACTCTCTATGACGATTCCTCTCGGCGAGGGTATCCATCGTCGTATGGTCTATGTTGAGTTGGAAGAGGGCGCTAACCTTGAGGATGTAACAAAGGATCTTAAGGCTGACGATTACTTTGCTCACGACGAGTTGCACGTCTTTGCCGTACCAAGTGTGGCTGCTTTGAATGATGTTGGTCATGGCGTTCACATGACTCGTAAGGGTGTTAGTGGTCAGACCCACAACCAGCATTTCTCTTTCGATATGTCTATTAATAACCCTGCTCTTACTGCACAGGTGCTTGTTAACGTGGCCCGTGCAAGTATGCGCCTTGCTCCTGGATGCTACACAATGCCTGAGATTCCTGTCATTGACATGCTGCCAGGTAGCCGTGAGGATATTATTGCGACTTTGGTTTAAGGCTATTTGGCTTATTAGGTCTATTGGCCCTATTAGGCTAATAACCCCAATTAGGCTAATAACCTTCCCCCCCTAATAATGGCAACCACATGTTGGTTGCCATTATCTTTTTATGTAATAGATGGATGTGCAAAGGCTTTTTTTTGTACTTTTGCAGGTAATATGAGAACTTTCCAACATAAAGTAACGGTAAATGACATGGGCGCCATCGTGGTTTTTGGGCTTGGTGCCTTCTTTTGTCTGTGGCATCGTACGAACAGTGTGATGGTCTTATTAGGCTTTCTACTTATCATTGTGACGCTCAGAGCAGTAGACCGTGCCATTCACTCTAAATATGTGTTGACAGATGAGGCTACGCTACTGGTGATGACAGGACGCATAGGACGCACCAAGCGGGTCGTCCCTCTCTGATGTGAAGAGGGTTGAGAAGCGACCGTTTGCCTTTCGTCTGGGCTATTACGCACTGTTAGAGATGACAGATGGTAGTGTTGTCAGCGTACAACCTGATAATGTCGACAGTTTCTTGTCAGCACTGGAAAAACGAATAGAAAAGAAAGATAACAAGGTATGAGATTGAAATACTTATCGGCACTGGTCGTCGGTGTCGTATTGAGTCTGCCTACACAGGCACAGGTATATTTGGATAGTACAGAGGTTGCTAACATTCTGCATCCTAAGGCTGTGGTCGTCACACAACCGAAGGTTGTCGCCTTAGATACTGATGATAGTGGCGAGGAAGAGGAAGATACAGATAGTATTATCCCAGCTTTCACCACTGATAGCCATCTTAGTTGGAAGGAGAATATCACAGCCCGACTGGATGGAATACTCCGAAGTGCGCTCTTAGAGACCGTACAAACAAGTGTGATGGTATGGGACTTGACGGACGATGTCCCTGTCTACCAGTTCCGTGAACGCCTCCACTTGCGCCCTGCTTCTACGATGAAGTGTGTTACAGCCATTGCAACTCTCGATAAACTCGGTGCTGATTACGACTTTAAGACACGTCTCTATTATACTGGTGAGATTGACGACTCTACCCAAGTGTTGCGTGGCGACCTCTATTGTGTTGGTGGTATGGACCCAATGCTCTCCTCATCAGACGTGACTGAGATGGCACGTGCCGTACGTGATTTAGGTATCAAGACGATAGAAGGTAGTGTCTATGCCGATCTCTCTTTTAAGGATCGCGACCGTTTGGGTAAGGGTTGGTGTTGGGATGATAAGAATCCTAATCTCTCCCCTTTGCTTGTGGATGGTAAGGACGAATTCACCTATCGTCTCTCTCGTAAGTTAGAAGATATGGGTGTGTCGGTGAATGGTTCTACTGGCGAACGTCAGCTACCAACTGATGCACAGTTGCTAACGACACGTACACATTCTATTCGGCAGGTGCTCCATCGTATGATGAAGGTGAGCGATAACCTTTATGCCGAGTCTGTGTTCTATCAATTGGCTGCCAGTGGTGGCACACGATGGGCGAGTGCGAAGACTGCACGCCAATATGAGAATGCACTCTTTAGTCGTATCGGTCTGAATCCTCGTGATTATAATGTCGCTGATGGCTCTGGTCTGTCCTTATATAATTATGTGACGACCGAACTCGAGACGAAGCTCTTGCGTTATGCCTATCAGCGTTCTGATATCTATGAGGCCTATCTTGAGGCACAGCCGATAGCTGGCGTAGACGGAACACTGCGTAGTCGTATGCGTGGAACGGCTGCTGCTGGTAATGTGAAGGCGAAGACAGGTACGGTGAAGGGTGTCAGCTCGTTGGCAGGTTATCTCACTGCTTCCAACGGTCATCTGCTCTGTTTCTCTATTATTAATAATGGTGGACTCAGCAATGGACCAATGCGCAATTTCCAAAACAAGATTTGTGTGGCGTTGTGTCAATAAGGCTTATTAGCCCAATTTGGCTTATTAGCCTTATTAGCCCAATTAGTCTAATAGCCCAATAACCCTTTAAAAAGAAAAGAAATTATGATAGCAAAGCTTCCTCATCATCTCCTCGAAGATGTCCTTGAAGAGATAAGAATCTTTGTCGAGAACATTATAGAGTCAATCGGTGTACATGGACATACCGTTCCTGTGATGCGTCATGTCTTATTGACATTAGTAGCAATCTTGTTGGCTTTCATTGCTGAACGAATCTGTAAATACTTATTCGTACCCCTTGTTCTTCGTATGGTAAAGCGTACGCAAGCCCGATGGGATGATGTAGTCCTTGACCATCAAGTGCTACGCACAGCCTGCCACATTGTCCCTGCCTTGGTGATATGGCAGTTGATGCCGCTTGTCTTCTATCAGTATCATGTTGTACAGGTGGCTTTGACACGAATAACTGCTGTCTATCTTACCGTAGCAACGACGCGACTTGTGACGAAACTCATCGACCGCCTTCGCTATCTCAACACAAAACCCGGTGATTCGACAAGTCTTTATCTTAAGTCTTTCTGTGGTGTATTGAAGATTCTTGCTATCTTTATTGCTGTGATTGTGGTCGTTGGAATCCTTATTAATCGTAGTCCGATGACGCTGTTAGCAGGATTAGGAGCAACGTCTGCTATTCTTATGTTGGTCTTCAAGGATACTATTGATGGTCTTGTTGCTGGTGTCCGTCTGACAAGTAACGAGATGATTCATATTGGTGATCATATTGCTTTGCCTGGAGGCTTCGTAGATGGAACGGTTATTGATATCACACTCACAACGGTGAAGATACGTCAAGGCGATAATACCATCACCACCGTACCGCCTCTGACACTCGTTAGTGGTATGTTTCAGAATTGGTCGGGGGTGCAGGATGTAGAAGGACAGCGTGTTAAGAAGATGATTTACTTTGATGTGCGCAGTATTCGTATCGCTGATGATGAACTCAAACAACAGCTTATTAACAAGGGACTTGCCAAGGCGGACGACCTAAAGGGTGAGGTTGTGACGACCGCTCTCTTCCGTCGTTATATGGAGGATTACCTTGCCAAGCGTGAGGATGTCAATGCGCAGATGTCTCTCCTCGTACGTCAATTGGAGGCGACACAGGCTGGTGTCCCTATGGAACTTTATTTCTTCCTGCGTCAGAAAGACTGGATTCCTTACGAGCATGCCATGGCTGACATCCTTGAACACGTCTATGCCTACGCCAACGAGTTTGGCTTGAAGGTCTATGCACAGAACCCTACACAGTAAAAGAGTTGGTAGAGGAGTTTCATTTAAACCCTCAACACAATATGTGCGGAGCATCAACACGACATGTGCGGAGGCTCCGCACATATCGTGCGAAGGCTTCGCTCCATTCATAAAGTTGCTTTGTTAAACCTCAAAGAAGTTCAAATCAAAGTGAAAGAATTGGAAAATAATTTGTACATTTGTAGTCGTCTTGTACTGTAGAGCACGGGCGTTACCTAATACCAGAAGCCCGATAAGACAATATCGTATCATTAAAACAATAGTAAATCTACCGTCTTGTTTGTCCGAACAATAATACAATCGGGTTTAAAGAGCAAGGAAACATATCAGTATAATACCAATATCTAATACTAAAATAGTACTATAAACCACTCGTAAAAAAGCAGATGAGGTCTTTCTATATTCATGTTTTAGCAGCAAACAAGAAAGCACAAGCAAGATTATACTTACTAAATAATACAATAGATATTGGATTAAAGAGGGATGAAAAACGTCTGTATCTCCTCTTTCAAGAGACTCCTCTACATCAAACCATACTCCCTGCATAATGCCCAAAGCTGCAAGGATAATAACAGGACTTATTATTGATAGGATTTTTAGTAGGATGCTTTTCATTATTGTTATTTTATATTTTGGGGTGTAATTCACCCAATGAGCAGTCCCAAACATTGGTTGAGTAGCCCGACATTATAGTTATGTCCATTAAGTGTTAGTAGTGCGATTGTAGGCATAGAGTTCTATTTTTAGTTCTTTGCAAATATAATGTTTTCTTACAGAAATACAAAGGAATGGAGAAACAATTTATGGTATAAGTCCTTTCTTTCCAAAGGCTACATACTCCTTTGCTGTTTTTTTATATCAACCTGACCGTACTCCTTGTAATCTTTTGGCAATGTCTAAAGTTCAAAATTCAAAGTTTCCAAGTGAAAGAATTGGAAAATAATTTGTATATTTGTAGTCGCCTTGCTTGGTAGAGGGCAAGCACAATCTATAATCCGTAAACTGATAACGATGATAACTGGCGAGATAAAAACCAAGATTGACCAGATATGGGACACCTTCCATGTCTCTGGTATCACCAATCCTATTACTGTTTTAGAGCAAATGACCTATATCTTCTTTATGAAGATGCTTGACGACAAGCAGCTACAAGAGGAAGATATGGCACGCGACTTTGATACCGAAGTAAAGAATCCTACCTTCCTTGTTGGGCAGAACTGGCAGAATCCTGTCACCGAACAAGAGGTGCCCTACGAGAGTATGCGCTGGTCGGTATTCCGCCATACAGGTCCTGAAAACATGTTTCAGATGGTTCGTCAGAATGTCTTTGAGTTTATCAAAACCATCGGAACAGGTGAGGAGAGTGCCTACAGCAGGTATATGCAGTCGGCTACCTTCCTTATCTCGGATGCTCGTACACTGACGAAGGTGGTCGATGGGGTCGATGCACTCGACATGAACAACCGTGATGCGATGGGCGATGTCTATGAGTATATCCTCGGTAAGATGGCTGCTTCGGGAACGAATGGACAGTTCCGTACGCCTCGCCACATCATCCGTATGATTGTGGATATGATGCAGCCGACGCCTAACGACTTTATCTGCGACCCTGCGATGGGTAGTGCTGGCTTCTTGGTGGAGGCAGTGAAGTATATCAAGGAGCATCACGAGCGGGCACTCTATACGGCAGAATCGGTGAAGCATATCAAGTCTTCGCTCGTCAATGGCTACGATACCGACCCAACGATGCTGCGTATCGGAGCAATGAACCTCCTCTTGCATGACATCACAGCACCTGAATTGGCACGTCGCGACTCGCTTTCTGAGCAGAACAATGACGAGTCTTGCTACACGCTCATCCTTGCTAATCCACCCTTTGCGGGCAGTCTTGACAAGGGAAACGTAAACAAGAAGATTCTTGCCTACGCTGACACGAAGAAGACGGAGCTACTCTTTCTTGCCCAGTTCGTGCGTTCGTTAGAGGTGGGCGGACGTTGTGCGAGCATCGTTCCAGACGGTGTTCTCTTCGGAACGTCCAAGGCGCACATCGCAATGCGTAAGGAACTTGTCGACAATCAGCAGTTGGTGGCGATCGTCTCTATGCCGAGCGGTGTCTTCAAACCCTATGCTGGAGTTAGCACGGCAGTACTTGTTTTCACGAAGACGAATAGTGGCGGAACGGATAAGGTGTGGTTCTATGATATGCAGGCTGACGGCTTTTCGCTCGACGACAAGCGTTCGCCGATAGCTGAGAATGACATCCCTGACGTTGTTAACCGCTTCCACAATCTTGCTGACGAAGCTAATCGCAGTCGTAAGGAACAGAGCTTTATGGTGTCTGTTGATGATATTCGTGCGAATGATTATGACCTCTCCATTAATAAGTATAAGGAGGTAGAGCGTGAGAAAGTCACCTATGAGCCTGTCAATGACATCCTTTCTCGTCTAAAAGCGAATGAGACAGCTTATCTAAGTGGCTATAATGCACTCATGGAAATGTTGGAGGAGGGTATGAATGAATAATCAACTGACTTTTACAAGGGTGTATTCTCTTGGCTGCGAGGGGGTAGGTAAGGGGATTGCTAAACCTCAACAGTATTCTCTTATACAGCAAGTAAGGAAGGAGGTAAGCGTATGAGAGAGGATTGGGATATAAGATTATTCAAAGATGTCTTTGACCTTCAGATGGGTAAAACACCTGATAGAAAGAACTTTTCTTTGTTTGAAGGTGATAATACGTGGGTTTCTATCAAAGATTTAGATGGTAAATACATCTCAAGTTCAAAGGAGTGTATTTCTGATGAAGCCGCTAAGAACATTAAACTGGTTAAAAGAGGAACAGTCATAATGAGCTTTAAGCTGACCGTAGGTAAGACAGCTATTGCTGGTAAAGACCTATATACGAATGAGGCTATAATGGCTTTTAATCTTCGAAATGGTTATGATATAGATGCTTCATTCCTCTATTATTATCTTATGAATTATAGATGGGAGGGAAGTAATAAGGCTGTGATGGGTATAACCTTGAATAAGGCTACAATCTCAAAGCATAAGATTGCTATTCCTCCTAAGCCTACCCAGCTATCCATAGTCACCGAACTTGATAAGCTAAACGAGCTGATACTGATTAAGAAAGAGCAGCTAAAAGACTATGATACACTTGCACAAAGCATCTTCTATGAGATGTTTGGAGACCCTGTGGTGAATGAGAAGGGGTGGGAAGTGATGTCATTAGGAGATATCTGTGAGATAACTTCAAGTAAAAGAGTCTTTGCCAACGAGTATGTTGATATGGGAGTACCATTTTATCGGAGTAAAGAAGTAATCGAAAAAAGCAAACAGTTGCCTATTTCTGTAGAACTATATATATCAGAATCACACTACGATAAAATCAAAAGTAGTTTTGGTGTACCACAAATCGGTGATATTCTTGTTACAGCAGTAGGTACAATTGGTAAGATATGGGTTGTTGATACAAATGAACCTTTTTACTTTAAAGATGGAAATTTAGTTTGGTTGAGGAAGATAAAGGGTGTACATAGTGAATACTTCAGATATTCTCTTTTTTACCTTATTGATGAATATAAGAAAGTTAATGCAAATGGTGCAGCATATAATGCACTAACTATATCGAAGTTGAAACTAATGCTCTGTCCTCTTCCTCCTCTCTCCTTACAACAGTCTTTTGCGCATAAGATAGAACAAATCGAGCGTCAGAAGGCAGCTGTTCAAAGTACTATTACCGACTTAGAAACACTACTTGCCGCACGAATGCAATATTGGTTCGATTAACTTAGCAGTGCGGCAAGTAATCAGAATACTTGAAATATAAAGACAAAGAAAGACGATATGGCTAAAAACTTTGATTATATACTATTGTTAGCAGACAAGATACCGACCTTTAAGCACCTGCATAACTATTGCAGGTTGGCTGAGGAGCAACAACCAATCTATCCTGATGCGTCTGCCAATAATGCTCGTAAGGCCCTTGAGTGGCTGATGAAGAACATGTTGAAGATGGCTGGTGTTACCGTTGACGCACGTGCGACGCTCAACGATATGTTACGTCTTCCAGCGACAGACGCCTTTGTCAATCGTGATTATAAGTTTCGAGAAGATATTTACTTAGTAAAGAAAATAGGCAATGCGGCCAGCCATGACGGGGCAGAACCCGTCAATCGGGTGAAGGCTTTCCGCTGTCTTCGTGCACTCTATAATGTCGTGGCGGGTTTTATGGGGCGTTGGGATGCTGTTAAGGAGATACCTCCTTTCGACGCAACACTCATCTCTTCACCGTCTGCCCCCGTCGCCCTCGTCAAGAGTCCAGAACCGAAGGTGGAGATGGAAGTGGTCAATAGCGTACAGAAAGAGACGCTCGACGACCCACAACCAGTGGTGCTACCTCGTGAGAGTCTTGCCAGTGAGGCCGTGACAAGGAGGTATCTCATTGATTATATGCTCGAGGAAGCAGGCTGGGAAGTCTTAGAAGAGAAGGGAAAAGTGCTGGGTGGAAAGGCTTGCATAGAGGTGGAAGTAGACGGGATGCCCACTGCCTCGGGGAAAGGCTATGCCGACTACGTACTCTTTAGTCGTGGCGGAAAGCCCTTAGCTGTCATCGAAGCGAAGGCCACCAGCCATGCTGTGACAGAAGGACGGCACCAAGCAACGCTTTATGCTGACTGCTTAGAGAAGCGATATGGTGTGCGCCCTGTCATCTATTATACCAATGGCTTCACGACAAAAGTCATTGACGGAATGGGCTATACCGACCGTGACGTGATTTCCTTCCACTCTATGGACGACCTTGAAAGGCTGATACAGAAGCGGGGGAGGGCTGAGATAAAAGACGTAACGATAAAGGAAGAAATTACTGACCGCCCTTATCAGCAGACCGCTATCAAGCGTATTGTAGAGTGGTTTAATGCTAAGCACCGTCGAGGACTACTTGTCTTAGCAACTGGAACAGGTAAGACACGTGTGAGTATCTCGCTCTGCGACATCCTTATGCGCAATGATTGGGTGAAGACAGTGCTCTTCCTTGCCGACCGCACAGCCTTGGTCGGTCAGGCTCATCGTGCTTACGAAGCCTTGTTGCCAAGTGTGTCTATGTCGGTGTTGAGCGAGGAGAAAGCCCCTGATATGCAGGCACGTATCCTCTTTTCAACCTATCAAACGATGATAAACTACCTCGACAGGGAGGATAAAACCTTTAGTGTTGGCCGCTTCGACCTTATCATCATTGACGAAGCCCACCGAAGTGTCTTTGGCCGATATGGCGCTATCTTCAACTATTTCGACTCTCTTCTCATTGGTTTAACGGCTACCCCACGTGACGAGATAGACCGCAATACCTACGACCTTCTACAGTTAGATAACGGTATGCCTAACTACAGTTATGATATTGATGAGGCTGTTAGAGATGGCTATCTCTGTCCTTATAAGACACTGCAGTATCACTCTAAGATAATGGAACGTGGTGCCAAATGGGACGAAATGTCGAAGGAAGACCGTGAAGAAGCCGAAAGACTAATGGACTATGAGAAGTCTTTAGCAGGCTTAGGACCCGACGACGAGTATCATCGTGACATCCTTCCGCAAGAGATATTCAAGTATCTTTTCAACATAGATACCGTTGACAAGGTATTGATGGAGTTGATGGAAAAGGGTTTGAAGGTGAAGAGTGGGGAGGAGATAGGCAAGACTATCATCTTTGCCATGAACCACAAGCACGCAGAACTCATCGTTGAACGCTTCCGCACGCTCTATCCAGAGAAAGATCCCGACTACTGTCAGCTGATTGATAACTATGTCAACAAGGCGGATAAGCTTATACGCAAGTTCGAACAGATGGATAAGAACCCACAGATAGCTGTCAGTGTCGATATGCTTGACACGGGTGTTGACGTTCCATCGGTGCTTAACCTCGTCTTCTTTAAGTGTGTTCGTTCGAAGATAAAGTTTATGCAGATGATAGGACGTGGCACACGTCTTTGTCCGAAGGTGTTTGGTGATGCTGACAAGAAGGAGTTCTATATCTTCGATTGGTGCGGCAACTTCGAGTATTTCTCAGTAAATAGTGATGGCGCAAACCCTGTCGCTGTGAAGTCGCTGACCGAACGGCTCTTTGCGTTGAGGCTTGATATCGCTGCTGCCTTACAGACGGCTGAACACCAAGAGAGGGAGGTCGACCGCTGTCTACACGATGAGTTGAAGGCTATCCTACACACACAAGTGAACCAACTCAGTAGGGCTCGCATTGATGTCAGAGCGCATCTACAGACGATAGAGCCCTATCGTGAGCGGGAGGCGTGGGTTTGTCTGAGTGATTTAGATGTTGCCGAACTGAAGGGGATAGCCCACTTGTTACCACGTCCGAAGGAGAATGAGGCTGCAAAGAAATTCGATGTGCTGATGCTCTGTCAGCAGTTAGAACTGGTAGACAGTACGGTGAAGGGCGATAACAGTCGTGCGAGTGTGATAAAGATAGCCCAACTCTTAGAGAAGAAAGCCACTATCCCAGCCGTGAGAGAGCGGATGGAAACGATTAAGGAGGTGCAGACAGCAGGCTTCTGGGAGCGTCGCACGCTGGATAGTCTCGAACGAGTGAGGAAGGAACTACGTGAGTTGGTGCATGTATTAGCCGAGAGTAGGGATGAGAGAAGATTTGTTATCAACATCGAAGACGCTATTAGCTCGGATGCCGTGGCTGCTCCTGTCACGCTGAAAGCCACCTATCACGACCGAGTGATAGACTATTTAGCGAAGCATACAGACAATGAAGTATTAAGAAAGATACAGAACTTTGAGCAGCTGACGACGGATGATGTCAACGAGTTGCAACGTATCTTCTGGGAAGAATTGGGTACACGCACGGAGTTTGATGAGGCTACGAATGGAAAGAAATATAACCATAATGTGGCTGCGTTTATCCGTGTCATACAGGGTGTCGACCGCCAGAAAGCGTTAGCCCTCTATACCCGCTTTATCAAAGACGGCAACCTGACAGGTGAGCAAGAACAGTATCTGAAAGAGATACTGAACTATCTCAGCGAGAATGGCGACCTGCAGATGAGTGACTTCATGGAGTATCCACTGAACCGAAACAGGTGGCGGGATGTCTTTGGCGAACATTTTGTGGGACTAAAAGACTTTGTGAATGAGTTGCATAAGGTCATCAGTTAGGAGGTTCTACCTTATCGGTATGGGTCGACAAGATGCTTCTCAGTTAGGCAGCAGAACAGGGTCATTAGTCCGTTTTCGTCCTCGTACGATAGTGCTCCGTCCTGTCATTGCGAATTATTTTCATGAAGAAAAATATTTATTTACGTGAAAAAAAATATTTATTTACGTGAGAAGAAATATTTCTTTTCATGAAAATAATTCGAGAGCAGATGTTTCTTAGCTGTTTGCATAGTAAGAATTATGGTCAGAATCACCGCATATCGCCCACTACTCAATCCCCATCACCCTCATTATCTACCCCTCATCACCCAATATTCAACATCTATCACCCCTCATTACCAAAACCTCATCACCCACCATTCAATACCCCTCACCCAATATTCAACACCCCTCACCCTTCATTACCAAGCCCTCATCACCCAACATTAAACACCCACCACCCACCATTCAACACCCCTCACCCCTCACCCCAATCCCCTTGTCCAATCAAGAATATAAACTTATAAAATCAAGAATAATATAAGATGAAATCATTTATTGTATCTACCATTATTATTTAGGAGCGTACGGCTTTATTTATGGGCTTAATAAACTATTCTATCGTTACTCTTTTTTTCATTCGGCACCCAGTATTAAGACTTTTTCTAAAGGTGGTCTCGTTTGGTACATCCTATCTATAATAGCATCCTTCGGCATATCCATGGGTTTTGCCTTTTCTGGTATTGGATTTGATTTACTCTATGAAAATAATCTGTTTATCTATGTACCTCTTGCTATGATAGTTCTGGTGAGCGTGGCGATAGTCGCTATTTTTCGTATAGAGAAAAGTGCTTGGCTACGTCGTAATCCCCAACATTGCCGATTGTTCTTCCCCTCATGGAATAAAGGTGCTAAGAACATGATGGTGGCAATAGGTAAGATTGATGATATCAATTATGGTCGTGGCGTAAGTTTCTCATGGTTTGATGGTAGCTTCCTGACCGCAGGAAGACATCGAGTGGTGTTTGAATTCTATGAGGAGCGTATTCTTTCAAAGCGCAATATGCGTAATGTTCTTTATAAAGAAGAGATAGTTTTTAATTTCCGAGCAGGTAAGGTATATGTGATAGAACCACTCCCAGAGGAAAGAACTTTCCGTATCGTTGAAGATAAAACGCGGTTTGTGTAGAGATAGGATGATAGGGGCTGCGGCTAACAGCTTGGGTGTTAAAATAAGATGATGCAGGTTATTTTGCACGAGAAGCGTTGCATTCTACAAAATAAAACACTATATTTGCGAAGAATCTTTTGTGTTAACTAACCCTATAAATAAATTTACGTATGAAATATTGGAAAGCTATTAACTGTCTGGCTATATGCTGTCTGTCAGTGCTAACGTTGTCATGTACGACGGAGAACGCAGTTGTTGGGAATGTTGGGATAAGTGATGTGAAGTCGTCAGGCTGCAAAGCATCAGCCTCTCTGATGGAGTCTCGTCCTGATTACTACAATCGTTTTATGGGGCAGCGGTCTGTGTTACGTCTCCTACTCGGTACGGACAATACTGTCACGGCCCGTTTTGCAGACGTCATGGATAACTGTGCAATCGACCTGTTCCATGTAGGAGCAAGCAGCAGTGAGGGTAAGATTGTTCTCATCCTGTATCCCGATAAGGACATGATGACAAACTGCATCTGTCGCTATGATGTTGATTTCAAGATAAATAATATCCCTTCAGGCAACTACCAGTTGGAGGTTTATCACACTACCGCCGATAAAAAGATAAACAAAGATAACCAGATTTTTAGCGGAACTGTAAACTTAGAGAAAGGGAAGGAACTTATACTGACAATGAGCCGGTAAGGAATAAGTGTGGAGAGTAGGGTAGTGGTGGCTTGGTTATACAAGTGCCTCTGCCATACTTTCTACAGCTTTATCGTGGAACGGTTAGCTGTGGTGTCAGCGTGAAGTTGCTTTTAAGGTAGTGAATCAATTATTCTTTGAGGAGAAGGAAATACTTGAAAAATAATTTTCCTGTCATTTCTGTCATGCGAGTTCGGCTCTTAACTTATTGGATGATAGTATGGTTGCGTGAAATGTTAAATGTGACAGCAACTAAAAATAAAACTTTTTTCGTAGTATTAGGGGTTTTTTTTTGCTTATAAAAGTAGGTTTCGTTGCTACCAGTTTTGAGCGAACTGACATCGCATTTGAGGTGGAAAAAATAAGCCACAATGCTACTCACATTGTGGCTTGATTTTTAGTTTTAGGATAGGGGCAGTTACTGTATTTGCATGATACCGTCTTTATTGACACTTGTCACACCTTTTACTTTCTTGAAATCAGCGATAGCCTTATCAACGTCGTGCTTCTCGTCAACCTTAACAGCAACCCCACTGAACTCCTTGTATTTATAGAGTAGGGTGCAGCCCTGCTTCTTAATGGCTTTTAAGAGTGGTTTACTACCTGTTTTCTTGTCGAAGAAGATAATCAGCGTGTGGCTGACCGGAGTCTTATCCCGTTCTCGGTTAGCCTTCTCTAAACCCTCACCTCCATCGTCACCATTCATTATCTGCTCCTTGATAGGGCATTGTGCAGATGCTGTTGTCGACTGAATGAGCAATAAGCCCATTAGTAACATACTTGCTTGAAAATATCTTTTCATCTTGTTTCTCCTTTTAATGTGCGTGACAAAGGTAGGTATAAATAAGCAGATAACCACCAAGATTTATAATTATTTCAGTATTTCCTCCCCTCGCTCGGTATATCGGCTTTGTTGTTGCCAATAGCTTTAGTGGGGTGAAGAAGGGCCATGGACGAATATTATCAGCGCTAATTCAGTAACGAAAAAAGCAACCAAGCATAGTGCTCAGTTGCTTTTGTATAGTATTAATCCTAATGAATGGATTACGCTTCTTCCGTCTCTTCCTCCACAGCCTTGAACTGTTCGAGGTCTTCTGGGTTGAAGGCTTTGATGTAAGCAGCGTGACCGATAACTTCTTCCTCAGCCATGCGAACAAAGACATGAGCAGACTTCTTGAAGAGTTCTGGTGCCTTAGAAGCATCCTCGATGAGGAGGAGAGAACCGATGATATCGGCTGTCATGTTGTAAAGACGGCGTGCAAGGAAATCGTGAACATCCTGGTTTTCGCTTGCGTTAACCTTCTCAACAGCCTCTTCGTAGAGCTGAACAAGTTTGGCAACACGATCACGCAGACCCTTCATGCAGTCGCAAGAGAGTTCGCCCTCAAGCATCTCCTTCATGATAGAGAGGTAAGTACCGTTGGTGATGTAGCGCACGGCCGCAACAACCTGCAGCTGTGTTGTACCCTCATAGATAGAGAAGATACGTGCATCACGGTACAGACGCTGACACTTGTACTCCATGATGAATCCAGAACCACCGTGGATAGAGATAGAGTCGTAGGCTGTCTGGTTAGCATACTCAGAGTTAATACCCTTTGACAATGGTGTGAAGGCATCAGCAAGACGGTTGTACTTCTTCATCTCCTGACGCTCCTCAGGGGTGAGCTTCTGGTCACGTGCGATATCTTCCAAAGCCTTGTAGATATCAACATAGCGAGCAGTCTGGTATAAGAGAGAACGACCAGCATCGAGTTTTGCCTTCATACGAGAGAGCATATCATAGACAGCTGGGAAGTTGACAATCTTCTTACCGAACTGTGCACGGTCCTTAGCGTAAGCCAATCCCTCGTTGTAAGCCTCCTGCTCAAGACCGACAGACTGTGCTGCAATACCAAGACGAGCACCGTTCATCAATGCCATTACATATTTAATAAGACCCATGCGGACGTTACCACAGAGTTCTGCCTTTGCATTCTTGTAAACAAGTTCGCAGGTAGGAGAACCATGAATACCGAGTTTATGCTCGATATGACGTACGTCAACACCGCCATTACGCTTGTCATAGATGAACATTGAAAGACCACGACCATCACGTGTGCCCTCTTCTGAACGTGCAAGAACGAGGTGGATGTCAGAGTCGCCATTGGTGATGAAACGCTTCACACCATTCAGACGCCAGCAGTTCTCCTTCTCATCGAAGGTAGCCTTGAGCATTACACGCTGAAGGTCGGAACCAGCATCAGGCTCGGTGAGGTCCATTGACATCATCTCACCCTCACAGATACGTGGGATAAACTTCTGACGCTGCTCCTCGTCACCAAACTCATAGAGTGTGTCGATACAAGACTGCAACGACCAGATGTTCTGGAAACCAGCATCGGCAGCAGCAATCAACTCAGACATCATAGAGAAGACAACGTTTGGAAGGTTCAGTCCACCATAGCGGCGAGGCATAGAAACGCCCCACAAGCCAGCCTGACGTGTAGCTTGGATATTCTCCAAGGTCTTGCTGGCATAGTGCATACGGTTGTCGATGAGGTGTGGACCTTCGAGGTCGACAGCCTCAGAGTTAGGTGCAATGATATTTGCTGTTATGTCACCAGTGATATCCAAGATGCGCTTGTAGTTCTCGATAGCATCCTCATAGTTTACTGGTGCGTCAGCGTGTGTAGAAGCATCAGCGTAGTTACGCTCTTTCAGTTCTACGATGCGTTTCATCAATGGGTGCTCCAAGTGAAACGCTATTTCTGGGTGGTCAGTATAATAATTTGCCATGATAAAAAATGTAAGAGTGGCCCCTCCCCCTTGCCCCTCCCCCAAAGGGAGGGGAGTAGAATGTACTGATTCTTACGGTTAGGGTACTCTTTTTATTCGTTGTTTATAAATTCGGTTATTTGTTCTATCACATTATCAATGTCCGTGTATATCTCTTCGTTAGTAAATCTAAGAACATTAAAGCCCATCTCATTAAGGTATTCTGTTCTTGTTTCATCGTCTACCTCTTGTAGAGGTTGCTTGTGGTAAGCCCCATCTACTTCTATGACTAAGTTCTGTGAAAGACATACAAAGTCTACAATAAAGTCACCTATAGGATGCTGTCTTCTGAAATGACAGTCGCCTCTTGTACCCTTTAATTCCTTCCAAAGAACCTCTTCAGCCAAAGTCATATCCATCCGATTCTCCTTTGCAAAGTCCTTTAGAATGTGGTACCTGTCAGGTGAAGCTGTCTTGTAGGTGCATTTCTTCCTATTTTCTTTAGTCATAGGTTGGTAGTTAGTCAATGATTATACACGCTATGCCTCTTGTGATAATGAGTATTTAGCGACAGTAGTCCTCTTATTCCCTTTTCGCATTTTACTCCCCTCCCTTCGGGGGAGGGGCAAGGGGGGGCCACTTCTTTGTTACTTACTATTCTGCTTATAATACTTTATCAGCTTTGGAACGACCTCCTCAACGGTGCCATTGATGACATAATCGGCTATGGCATTGATAGGAGCATCGGGATCGTTGTTGATAGAGATGATGATTCCACTGTCTTGCATACCAGCAATATGCTGAATCTGGCCAGATATTCCGCATGCAATATAGACTTTTGGATGGACGGTAACACCGGTCTGACCAATCTGACGGTCATGGTCTACCCATCCTGCATCAACTGCTGCGCGACTGGCACCAACCTCTCCATGAAGCTCTTTAGCCAACTTAAAGAGTAGGTCGAAACCTTCCTTAGAACCAACACCGTAGCCACCAGCGATAACGATTGGCGCACCCTTTAAATTGTTCTGTGCTGGCTCGACATGACGGTCGATAACCTTTACGACATAGTCAACCTCTGGTACATACTTTGCTACATCTGGATAAACAACCTCGCCCTTTGCCTTACCCTCATAGACAGCCTTCTGCATAACGCCAGAGCGTACGGTAGCCATCTGTGGACGGTGGTCAGGATTGACGATGGTTGCTACGATGTTACCACCGAAAGCAGGACGAATCTGATAGAGAAGGTTCTCATAACGCTTGCCAGCCTTCTTGTCTTCGTAGTCTCCTATCTCAAGTTGAGTACAATCAGCAGTAAGACCACTGGTCAAGGATGACGATACACGTGGACCGAGGTCACGACCGATAACTGTAGCACCCATCAAACAGATCTGTGGCTTCTCTTCGGTGAAGAGGTTTACAAGAATGTCTGTGTGTGGTGCTGATGTGTAAGGGAAGAGTCCTTCACCATCAAAGACAAAGAGCTTGTCTACGCCGTATGGCAGGATTTGGTCTTCTACCTTTCCCTTAATACCACTACCGGCAGCGATGGCATGGAGTTCCACACCTAATTCATTTGCGAGCTTGCGACCCTTGGTCAACAGCTCCTGTGAAACCTCCTGTACGGTGGTTTCCTCTATTTCGCAATATACAAATACGTTGTTCATAAATCAAATGTTCGACCAAGTACTAATCCAACTAACAGGCCTAAGTGGCTCCAACTGGCCCCTCCCCCTTACCCCTCCCCCAAAGGGAGGGGAGTGAAATGTGTCACTTGCTGTAGGGTAACTGGCTTATTAGAAGGTTGTTCATAAATTTTCTTTCCCTTATGATGTCTATAGCTAATATAAAGCATCAGGACATTCTACGCCCCTCCCTCTGGGGGAGGGGATGGGCCAGTCGCTTGTTTTGTTGGTTAGTTGTTCTGTCGTTTTTTAACCAATAATCTTCTCTCCTAACAGTTCTTTGATGAGTCCTTCTACGTCCTCGTCTGAGCCTGTGAGCGTCTTACTCTCCTTAGCTTGGAATACAATATTCTGCACAGTCTTGACCTTTGTAGGTGAACCACTTAAACCACACTGTGCCTCATCACCGTTGACATCGGCAACTGACCACTGGTTCAGTGTGAGATAAGGACGCTCCTCGTAGAGTTGTGCCCAAGGTTCATCGCCCTTGCGCTCCATCGGACAGGTAGCATACTTGTATTTCATGACAAGCTTAGCATTGCAAGGACGGGCAGGAGCAGCAGTGCCATTCACAGTGATGAGTACTGGCAATGGAGCTACAACAGTTTCTACACCACCATCAATATGGCGGCGGATAGTTGCTTTACCATCCTCTATCTTTAGGATTTCCTCTGCGTAAGTAACTTGATTTAGGCCTAACTTCTGTGCAACCTGTGGTCCTACCTGTGCTGTATCACCATCAATCGCTTGGCGACCACCAATGATAATATCTACATCACCGATTTTCTTGACGGCTGTAGCCAATGCGTAAGATGTAGCGAGAGTGTCAGCACCAGCAAACTTACGGTCGGTAAGCAGCCAACCAGTGTCAGCACCACGATAGAGACCCTGTCGGATAATCTCTCCAGCACGTGGAGGTCCCATGGTTAATATGCCTACAGTAGAGCCAGGATTTTGTTCTTTTAGTCTTAGCGCTTGCTCCAGAGCGTTTAGGTCTTCTGGGTTGAAGATGGCAGGCAGGGCGGCACGGTTTACTGTTCCCTCTGCTGTCATGGCATCTTTCCCCACATTTCTTGTGTCAGGTACCTGCTTCGCAAGTACTACAATTTTCAAACTCATAAATATAATAATGTGTTATTTAATATTCAATAGCTTTGGTTGGGGGCAAAAGTACTGCTTTTTTGCAACATAAACAAAAAAGTTGCACAAAAACAACTTAACTGTGTTTAGGTTTGTTAGGAACTATCCTATGAGCTGTTTTGTTGGAGTTAGAGGAGGTGTTGTAGTTTAAGAGAGTTGTACCCTCATTTGTTTTACGGAAGTAGAATCCCAATAACTGATTTAAACTTGAATGTATATCGTAAAAATAGTGTAGGGGTTGATGGATGGCAACTTCTTTTTTACTATTTATAAAACCCTTAATTCCAATGGAAAAGTTCTATCAGAAAGCTCTTTTATAGCTTGTTCTATCTTGTTATATTTGCTCATCTCGGCATTATTTTCACGTAAATAAATATTTTTTGTCGTGAAAATAAATATTTCTTTTCATGAAAATAATTCCTTGAAGTTGTATGTATCATGGTGAAGAAGGGCGTGTATAGTTATGATACAATATGTTTATAAGTACATAATTTATCTAATATAAGAAGATAATATTGTGTGTACTTTTATTTTTTCATACCTTTGCGTGGTGAGTTCTAACCCTTTTGAAGTTTTGATACTTGCAGTTCCTTGAAGATAAAAGAATTTTGCAGATAAATAAACTTAATATAGCAAATGAATAAACGTACTATCGTTAGCATTGTCTTTTTATGTCTTTCTGTGACTTCATTTGCGCAGAAAGGCTTTGTGATATGGGATAAAGCAAATAATATCCCAGTGAGCAGAGCAAGTGTATATACCACCTACATGGGGAAAGTGAGGAGTACGTTTAGCGACCAACAGGGGAGAGTTGTTGTGGATTTTGCTTTTGATAATCTGATGATTTCTCATATAAACTATCAGAAAGAAAGCGTGAAAGTATTGTCTGATACACTGTTTATGGAGCAAAGTATGCAGTTGCTTTCGGAAGTTGTCGTGAGTCCTGCGGGCGAGCCAGCATGGATTAAACCCATGTTGATGAAATTTGTAAAAACGAAGGCAAAGAAGTATAGAAGTAATGGAGTTCTAAGATATGAGTATCAGACACAGAATGTGGGCGATACGGTGTTATATCGCTTTTTGAGTAAGGGACTGATAAGAAAGAAGGAACTCTTTGAAATCTCTCCTTTGGAGAATGTTATCACCTTTAAGGATAAGTCAGCAGGTTGTGACTATAGTAACCTTAAAAACACGCTTTATCATGACTTTGTTTCTGATATGGATGAGAAATTTGTGAAAGAACATCGGTTCTATGTGGATAATGACTCTGAAAGCTTGGGTGTCAATGTGGTAAGACTCCTATTCAAGTCGAAAAAGATTGGAAAGATTCGGGCTATTTATGTATAGATACTCTACAAAATGTCATCCTCAGAGCAAAACGTTCTACGGGGTTGGCTTATAATGTACAGCACCGTACTAATGCACTTGTGCGCTCAACAATTAATGCCATGTACGGGCATAAGTATAAGGACTGGCAGATTGACATTGAAGCAGTGTATCAGCAGGCAGATAATTACTTCTATCTAAGTAGTTGCCGTTATTCCAATTATATGCAGGAAGAGTTTGACGGAAAGAAGAAAAAAGGTGTTGAAGTTTATAATGTTACCTCAATTTATGAGGCACAACCTTGTCAGAAAAATAAGATGAGTGAAGGAACAGAATTTCTTTTATTGCCTCAACCTTTTGCAATGAAGATTATTGTGAGCAAGAAGGAAAGAAAACAAGAGGAATTGCTGCAGGATGTGAAGAAAGAATATAACGTTTATTGAATCCAGTGTGAGAATTTTATCAAATCTTGGTATAGATGTCGACTGTTTATGTCAAGGCTTTCTTGTAGGAGGTATCTATCTTTTTCTAGTTCTTACTTTGCCATCTCATTGGTTTGTGTTATCTTTGTAGCATAATGATAGATAGACCGACAGTAGATAGGATTATGAATGCGTCGAACATCGTTGAGGTAATCAGCGATTTCGTATCTTTACGCAAGACGGGAACAAGCTATAAAGGTTTGTGTCCTTTTCATGATGACCGTACACCATCTTTCTCTGTTAGTCCAGTGAAAGGTGTTTACAAATGCTTCTCATGTGGTGCAGCGGGGAATGTGGTGAAGTTTATCATGGAACATGAGCAGTTGACTTATCCAGAAGCCCTTAAGTGGCTTGCGAATAAGTATCATATTGAGGTGCATGAACGTGAACTAACGAGTGAAGAAAAGCAACAGGAGAACGAACGAGAATCAATGTTCTTGGTCAATGAGTGGGCTGCGAAATACTTTAATGACATCTTACACAACGATGTTGATGGTATGGCTATTGGTATGCAGTACTTCCGTAGCCGTGGTTTCAGAGATGATATCATCCATAAGTTTCAGTTAGGTTTCTGTCTTTCAAGTCGTCATGCTTTTGCTGATGCAGCCTTAAAGGCAGGTTTTCAAAGAGATTTTCTTATAAAGACAGGACTTTGCTTTGAACGAGAGAACGGCGAACTCGTCGACCGCTTCAATGGTCGAGTGATGTTCCCATGGCTGAGCGTGAGTGGTAAGGTGACTGCCTTTGGTGGTCGTCTGCTGGATTCTCGTACGAAGGGAGTAAGTCAGAAATATGTCAACTCACCTGATAGCGTTGTCTATCATAAGGAGCGAGAACTCTATGGTATCTATCAAGCAAAGAAAGCCATAGCCAAGCACGACCTTGTCTATATGGTGGAGGGATATACGGACGTTGTCTCTATGCACCAGTGTGGCATTGAGAATGTTGTTGCTAATAGTGGTACGGCACTCTCAGTACATCAGATACGCCTTCTGCATCGCTTCACGTCTAATATTGTTCTACTCTATGATGGTGATGAGGCAGGCCAGCATGCAGCCTTACGAGGAACAGATATGCTTTTAGCCGAGGCTATGAATGTGAAGGTGTTACTGCTTCCTGACGGTAAAGACCCAGACGAGTTTGCACGTAGTTACAGTGCGGAGGATTTCAGAAAATATATTGAAGATAATCAGACAGACTTTATCGTCTTTAAGATTAACGTACTCTTGAAAGGAGTTACCGACCCTATTAAGCGTTCAGAGGCTGTCGGGTCTATCGTTCAGAGCATCTCTGTAATCAAAGACCCAATACTTCGTGACACCTATATACGTGAGTGTGCCAATCGTACGGGCGTGTCAGAGCGTACACTGATGGAACAGATGAACCGTAATATCTATTCTAATCGGGAACAGCAGACACGCGAACAGCAGCAACATCGGGCCGCAGTCATAGAGGAACAGCGTGAGGAGGCGCAGGCTATGACGTCTAATCAGTCAGCATCAAAGGTAGAACAAATGCTCATTCAGGCTGTTGTTAGGGATGGCGAGAAGATTATCTTCCGTGATGTGAAAGATGAGAATAGCGGACAGACATATAACCTGACCGTAGCACAATATATTGCTTATGACCTTGGAAGCGATAATCTTGGTTTCTCAAATGAACTTTATACTAAGATACTGCAGGAGGCTGTAGAGCATTGTGGTGAAGAAGGGTTCAAGGCTGAAGAGTATTTCACACAGCATCCAGATATCAATATCGCATCTGTAGCAGTGAGATTGAGCGTAGACCGTTTCCAACTCGCAGAGAGTCTGCAAGTGAAAGAAACGGAACAAACATTGCGTGATCGTGTCTTACACCTCGTTGCTGACTTACGTCTTGAGTATGTGTCATCTCGTTTGAAAGAGTTGAATGCACGACTAAAACAGGTGAAAGACCCGAAAGAGATGCAAGAGATAATAGAAGAGATAATGAAGATTCAGAGTCTTCGTAGTAGCCTGGCAAAGAAAACAGGTAGTAATATTCTGGCATGATGAATATGTTTAGAGATTTGTTCAAACCGTCGCTTCAGCTGTCAGACCTTGATGTCAGCGAGAATAAGAGAATTATAAAAGAAACCCTTAGGTCGCTTAACTGTACGGGAAACTGGCAGAAAGATGGTAACGATATAATCGTTCGCTTTGACTTCCAGAGCGGTCACTTTGGTATATTCATCTCTGCTCAGCATCCACAGATAGAGTTGTCTTTCCTCTATTTTGGCGAGGCGAAGATGGAAGAAATCAATCTTGTACGTCATGTGTGCAACCAGTTTAATATCAATTCTGATGGTCCTCGCTTTGCTTACTCAGTCAATGAGGAAACGAATGTCATAGACCTACACATCATGACGACACTTCTTTTAGACCAATATCGGGCTAAGGATATATTGTCATTGGCTATGCAAAACTGTTTTGCATGGCAGAATGCGTTTATAAGAAACTTCAATGAGGTGAGGAGTGACGCAAGGAATATAGGAACGGCGGACGTAGAGCGGACGCTGAAAGACGCTGGCCGTGAGCTCTTTCTATTGAGAGAAATGGAGCTGATGAACCAAGAGACGGTTCCTGGATGGCGACATGATGAGGCGACAGCTGCTACGTTAAGCCAGTGGATGGTACGGGCGTTTGGTATGGCGGATGCTGTCTTTTCTGAGTTGACGATTGTGACAGATAAGGTGATGTGCCTTGATGACAGTACTGCTATTGCGAATTATAACTTATCAGATGCGTTGATAGCTGATAACAGCTTTGTTCGTCAGAAGGCAATGCTCGACCTTGTGTTCTTCCTTCCATCTCATCCTACAAAGCGGCGGCGCATGATGTTTAGTCTTCAGCAGGCTGATAGCTGTGAGAACATACTCTACTATCAGGTTGTCGCAACGCTTCTCCCATTGAATATTTCTGCTGATATATCATTCCATTCACAGGAGACAGAGGTACAGTCGCGTTCTGTTTTGTTGGCTTACGACCTCCGTTCAGCTAAACAGTTCCATGATGAATTTGTCTATATGTGGAAGGAAGCGAAGAGTAAAATGGCTAATGGCGAACAGAAACAACTAACGGATGAGCAGTTGCTGATAGCTAACATTGTTAATATTAATACTGCTGAGTATATCTATCGGGGTAAGGTACTCTATCGACAGAAGCGTTACTATGAGGCTGTGGTCTATTTAGAGAATGTTTATAAGCGTCTTCAACTTGATTTCCATAAGCTAAAGAAGAGAGAACGGGAGACTTTCTTTGATGTTGCTTTCTGGGTGGGTTTCTGCTATAATGCGTTACATCAGTATGAGCGGGCCCATTACTACCTTGCATATAGTGCTCAATCAAATAGTATTGAACAAATAGAGACATACGTGAATTGCCTGGTTAATATGGGAGACTTCCGTACGTTTATGCAGATAGGTGAGCAGATTAATAGATACGTGGAGATAGAAAACGATTATGAAGAGGGTGAGAACCCTATTCCTCAGTCGTTCTTAAACTTCCTACAACGCCGAAAGCTTATATGCTAATTAAGACTATGCAGTTAGATGAGGCTGAAGATCATTTGCATAACATGCTTCATACACCTGAAAACAAGGAGTTTGCTTTAAGCCAGTTGGCTCATATACAACAGTTGAGGGAGAAGCAGAAAGAAAAAGAAGAGGGAAGAGCAGGGGAGAATACTCCCAAGATAGAATGATAAGAAAAGGAGGGGAAAGATGATTTATGTTCATTGGGCATTCTTAGCAGTCTACGTTGTCGTCATCATTATGGTGATGGTACGCGTATTGATGGATAATCGACAGCCAGCCAAGACAATGGCTTGGATGTTGGTGTTGACCTTTATTCCAATGTTAGGAATCATTCTTTATTTCTTCTTCGGTCAGACTACACGTAAGGAGCGAAAGATATGGCAGTATAGTATGGACCAGCTGACGAAGCATTCTATGTTGGAGTTTGTAGAACAGAAGCGTCTTCATCTGCCTAATGAGTATCGAGAACTCATCAACCTCTTTATGAATCAGAACTGGGTATTACCCTTTAAGAACAACGAAACAGAGATATATACTTCTGGTTACGAGTTCTTTCCTTCTTTGTTGATGGAGATTGGTAAGGCTGAACATCATATCCATTTAGATACGTTCATCATCTCCTGCGACCCCTTGGGGCAGATTGTTGCGGATGCGTTGATTGATAAGGCACGACAAGGAGTAGAGGTGCGTGTCATCTATGATGATGTAGGTTCTTGGAAAACAAAGAATAGTTTCTTTGACCGTATGCGAGCTGAAGGAATAAAGTATATGCCTTCATGTCTGTACGCTTCCCAATCTTTACCAGTAAGGTGAACTATCGTAATCATCGTAAGATATGTGTCATTGATGGTGAGGTGGGCTTTATCGGTGGTATGAATATTGCCAATCGTTATGTGAAAGGGATAAAGAAATTGGCTTGGCGTGATACGCATGTTAAGATAACTGGTGCAGCGGTATATGGTTTGCAACGTGCCTTTTTGGTAGATTGGTTTTTTGTGAGTCGTGAACTGATAACCAATCATATTTATTATCCTGTCAGCAAGGTTGCTGAGAATAATAGTCTTATTCAGATAGTCACCAGTAGCCCAACAAGTTTATGGCCAGAGATAGAGCAAGGCTACGTAAGGGTACTTACCAGTGCGAAGCAATATGTCTATATGGAAACACCTTACTTCCTGCCTACCGACCCAATCCTCTTTGCTATGCGTACTGCAGCATTGTCGGGAGTTGATGTAAGACTGATGATTCCTTACGAGACAGACACAAAGATAGTGGAATGGGCTTCACGCACTTATGTTTTAGCAACGGTGAAGGCTGGAGTAAAAGTTTATTTATATAAGGCTGGTTTTAATCATTCGAAACTTCTTGTTGCCGATGATAGTATAGCAACGATTGGTTCTACTAATGTTGACTTCCGTAGCTTTGAGAATGACTTTGAAGCAAATGCTTTCTTCTATGATAAGAAAATAGCATTAGAAGTAAAGGATATCTTCTTAAAAGATCAAGAAGAGTGTGTTGCCTTAGAAGATGTGCGAAACCTTACGCATCGTTCTTTCCTACAACGGCTGTGGGAATCAATGGTAAGGCTTTTGAGTCCACTGTTGTAAGGGTAAGAAACCTCTTGCAAATAAATACTGTTGCTGATTAGTTATCAATTAATAAAGGTGATGTATAGAATAAGGCGGGATAAATGTTTTTATTTTTTTTAGCTAATTTCTTGTTTGTTTTATACATTATTACTACCTTTGCGCCCAGTTAAATTAAATTTAACTCGTAATAACGATGAGAATCATAAAGAATATTAATTCGGCAAATGTTTGCACTTTATTAGAAAATAAAGGCGTAGACATGCTTTGTGCTGCGTTAGATTCTTTAACGAAGAAAGATGAAAAAAATATTGCAAATTATTTGGTAGTTCCAAATAATTTTGTACTCTCTCTCTCTCTCTTAGGCCAGGCCTAACCCCTTCTTTTTTTTCTTTTTGCATACGCGCGCGAGGCGTGCCGTGCAACCCCTGTAAACAAAGGACTTTTCGGAGTTTCCTTTGTTCGCTTTTTTGTGTCCCTACGCAAACTGAAATAAGAAGAAATTAAGCACGAAATAATAACTTTATTTTAGTCATAAAAACAGGATATACGTTTACTATGTATCCTCTAAAAATTAAACGAAATGATAGCAACTGAAAGAATGATTTATCAAAAGCCTCAATGCAGCATTGTTTGCACGGAGACAGAATTCTTGTTGAATAATGCCAGTGGTAATGCTGGAAAGATTCAACCTGGTACGGTAACAGGAGATGCAAAACAAAACATCTTTAGTGAAGAAGACTTGGATGATGCTTCTTGGAATGATACGGAAGAGAACTAATAACTGTTTGAAAAGAAAATGAATAAATTTATGAAAAGATTAACTATAAGTTCAGTAATGCAAAGCATGTGTTATGGTTTTGCAGCTTTATTGCTTACTGCCAGCTGTACCAATGATGATACAGTGCAGGAAGGAAAACAAAAGAAAACCGATATTCCTACAGGTTCAACCGTCTTTACAGGTACTTCTCAGCCAGATGCAACAACACGTACGGCAATCCTTAACCATACAAAGGGTGCTGGTGCTTCTGTGAATTGGAGTAGCAGTGACAGGATATGGGTAAAGGATGATGCTGGTACTTGGCAGCAGAGTGCTACGGCAACAATACCTTCGGCAACAAACCAATCTTTTGCTACGTTTGCGCTGTCAGGTACATATACAGGTGCTTCACATGATATTATTTACACCAATAAGGCTGTTACAGGCTCACAACCACAAGTAGAGATTAAAGCAATACAAACACAGTCTGCACCCAATAACTTTGATCATGCAGGTGAATCGGGAGATTGTGGAATTGCCACAGGTAATAAAGCGGGTAATGATTATACATTCACACTTAACCATAAAGCTTCTTATCTTTGCTTAATTCCTCGTACCAATAACGAATATGTAAAGCGCAGCAAGTTGATTAAAGTTGAGATTATGAGCGACGATGATATTGCAGGAACTTACGACATTGCTGCTAATGGAGTCCTCACCCTTTCTTCTGGTGGTTCTAAGACGATTACTGTAACAACAGGCTCGGGCTTTGCAATAGACAATGCTACTGAGGATATGAGCAAGAATGCTACTTATGCAGTCGTTGCTCCTGGTACTCATACTTTCCGTATTCGCTACTGGCTTCGCAATATAACGGACAATCCTGATGGACCAATAGAGGGAACCGTATCTAAAATTATTACGCTTAACTGTACAGCAGGTTCTATTCATGATATAACCGCTAATCTTAATCCACGTGATTACGACGGCAATCATTATTATATGTGGGATGCCCAGCAAAATTATTGGGCAGATCATGGATGGAATAGCGCAACTCCATGGCAGCCGCTTATGTCACAGCCAGCCAATCCAAACTACCCCAAGAGCAACACAGACGCTCGTTGGTACCACGAGGGCAGCGGTGCGTTTCAAGCAAGCAATAGTTGCTCAGGTCTTCTAAACGTAAACGAGATGACTTGGTACGCTGCCTATGGCGATCCCCGTTGGGACGGTGACGAATTATGGACTACTATGGATCATTTATATAAAGGTGGCATGTGGTTTAAGAAGAAGTCAGTATTGCAAGGCGAAGGTTATTACCACAGCAACACCGCTGTCGACGGCACAGATTGGCGTATAACTGGCAATGGTGGAGACAGCTGGCCCGTATCTAATACTCTTCCTTCCGTCGCTGAAGCAAACAAATATTTTTACCTGCCTGCCTTGGGTTACTACACCTCTGGTCAGTTGGACGACGGTGGCTACCTCGGCTACTATTGGTCGTCAAGTGCTTACCAGCCGCTCAGCGACGGCGCGTACGGCATGGACTTCAGCAGTGATCTCGTCGGCGTGAACAGCTACGACCGCAGCAACGGGTGCAGGGTCGGCGTGTTCGAGTAGTCCTAAAAGCCCCACCCCGACCCTCCCCGAACTAACGGTCACTGACCGAAGGGAAGTAAAGGGGAGGGAGCCTAACAGGATAAAGGAGGGTGAGAGACAAGGAAAAATCTAACAGGTTGCAAGAAAATTTCTAACGTGTTAGAAATTTACGGGGAACGTGTTAGCGAGAAATTTCTAACGGGTTAGAAATTTTCTTCCGACCCGTTAGAAATTTTACTCTGACCTGATATATGTTTTTAAGTCTCCGCATCGTGCGGATTTTCCAAGCTTTGCGGAGGTTTTATTTCTCTTTTGAATACTGAACAAAAACGCTTTTACTTAAGCTTAATTATGCTCGGTATAAGAAACGAAACTAATGAAAGACGTGTTGCTGCGAATGCAGCAGAAGTAAGTAATAACTAATAAAATCTTAAACACAATGAAGATCAAATTGATTGAAAGAAGAAAACCAGGCACCAAGACAGGTCCTGGAAAGTTTTATGCAAGTCCTGTGAACGTGGGGAAGAAGACTTTGCGGGATATTGCTCGCGACATTGCTGGGCGTTCTTCGCTGACACGTGGTGATATCGAAAACGTGTTGGCAAACTTTATGGATTGTCTGCCTCATTATCTTCGTGACGGCTTTAGTGTGCAGTTAGGAGAATTTGGCACAATGCGCCTAACACTGTCAAGCGAGGGAGCCGCAACGGAAAAGGCTTTTAAGACTGAGACGATTAAGCCGCGGGTAACGTTTACGCCAGGCGTGGAACTAAAGACGGCTCTGCGTGATAACTCGTATGAGACGGTGAGAAAGACAGAAGAGGCAGGGAAAGACAAGAAGGAGGATAAGAAAAAGAATGGAGGGGGAAGTGGCCCTGTAGCGGGCCAAGGATAGGAAAGGATATTGGGCTAATGAGCCTAATGAGGCCAATAGGGCCAATATTCAAGAAAAGAAAAAAGTTCGGTTTTAATAATACTGAATTGATTAATTTAGTTTTAATTATGTTTCCAGCGGGAATCCATTGATGTGATATCAATGACGATACATCGGTAATTTAATTTTCGTTTCTTGCCCCTGTCACCATTGTTGGTGTCATGGGGCAAGTTTTTTGGATCTTCAGCAATTTGGAGTGATACCTTTTGAGATTAGAACTTTGACGAAACGTCACACAGAGAAATGGAGATCACAGAGGTTTTATATAGCAGAAATCGTTAGGCACAGAGGCACCGTTGGTGCGTGGAGGAACAGAGGAGATTTGCGAGTTTTATTTATGTTTTTGTCTACTTCATTACAAAGTATTGGTTTGCAAGATCTATTAAAACATTTATAAGCAGAGCTTTCAGCAACACGTGCACTACGGCTCTGTCGCTCTTTGTGCCTTCGGCACCTCCGTGATATTGTCTTTACTTTTTCACCTCCGTGTTCTCCCCTTCTCTGTGTGCCTTTTATATGTAGTAGGCTTACTTTATCACTCCATATTTCGGAAGAAGCAAGTTTTTTGTTCGTTAATCTCTTTATGCCTCGCTCTGATGTATGAAGGGCTTTAGCTTGTTATCTAAACAGCGTGAAGTTCACGCTACCATAGCTTCTGTGTTCAATGAAGTGCGGGTGAGCAGAGAAATCATTGTTCTTACCATGTTCAAAGACAAGTAGACCATCTTCTTTTAATAAGTCATATTGGAAGATGAGGTTGGGAATTGTTTCTAACTCTGGCAATGCGTATGGTGGGTCAGCAAAGATTAGATCAAATTTCTGATGACAACTTTAAGAAACGGAACACATCTCCTTTTATCAGTATATTATCTTTTGTGCCAAGCTTTTCCATACATTGACTGATAAAGCGGGCATGGTCACGGTCTTTCTCTACGCTTATCACTTGTTGGCAACCACGTGATAAGAGTTCTAAGGATATACTACCCGTACCAGCAAAGAGGTCGAGTGCCGTTGTTTCCTCCCAATCCACGTAAGCATTGATAACATTAAAGATATTCTCTTTAGCAAAGTCTGTTGTAGGGCGTGCCTTGAAGGTACGTGGAACATCAAAATGTCTGCCTTTATATTTTCCTGTTATAATTCGCATAGTTTCTATTTTTAGGAGTGAAGGGGTGAAATGGAGTTAAGGAGCTAAGGAGTGAAATGGAGTTAAGACATTAGTCTTTTATCGAAGATGTGAGTGGTTTAACTTATTCTATACCTTAATCTTCCTCTATTTCTTTTATTCCAGATAGATAGTTTTCATGTCGTAGGGAATATCTGTACGTTTAGCCAACTGGCTATTATTGAAGTAAACTTCCTGGTTGATAACCCTACAGAACTTCAAATGCTGTTTTACTTTTTCAATGAGCCAGTCTTGATAAGGAATGTCACCAACAATATATAACTCATCTTTCTCTACATCCATTCCTGTTAGCTTCCATATATAAAGGAGATAATACAAAGCATCATGCTCATTAGTTGCTTCGTATGAATTGCTGAAACGGAATCTGTTTTGTTGGAAGCTGAAAACCTCCATACGCTTCTCATGGAAATAAGCATAGAGTTTTCTACGGGGACCAGCGTATGAACGGCGATAGAGATGAGTCCATACCGACTGCATAAGCGGTTGTATACGAATGTCCTTGAAATGGTCGTCGATAACGAGCTTGAGGTCTTTGTTAATTGCAAAGACAGCAATCGCATTCAAGTCTGGTAGAATACTTGATAGAATCTCCTCATTACCTTGTCTATGATAAGTGTGATGATAGAGCGTTTCGATATCCTGTGTACCAAGTCATCAATAGGCATAAGCATCACAGGGGTATCAATCTCTGCTAATAAACGTTTGTATCCACTCTGCAGCAATTCAGAAACCTTGAAGGCTTCACGTAGATTGGCAGCAACAGAGATACCCATATTCATCTCGTAGGGTTCATAAACGAGCATACCATTCTCTTGTGGGTCACCCACAGCAAATGCCATGTTGTTTCTGCTAAATCTAATAGTAAGTCGCAGTTTTTTATCGGATATATTATTGTCTGTTTCTGTCATTACGAACGTTGTATAGCTTTTTATCACCTGCAAACTTACACATTTTTTTCCGATTTCATTGGTTATCTGCTTGATAAATATCATCGAATGGTATTCTTTAAAGTATTAAAAAAGGGAAAATTAGCGTTTGATACTTAAAAAAGCTATAACTTTGCACTCGCTTATTAAATGCTATAACTATTCAAACGAACATGTTTGATGGTGGTGTTGAATAATAACTTTTTTACATGGCAAGACAGTTCTTTGTTATCTTCGGATGCTTAGCATTAGGAGAGGTGATTGTTTGGGCAACAGGAATCAAACTGCCGTCCAGTATTATTGGTATGCTTATCCTTACACTTCTTTTGAAGTTGGGATGGGTAAAGTTAGGTTGGGTAGAACGCCTTTCACAGCTTTTAATATCCAATCTCGGTTTCTTCTTTGTACCACCTGGGGTGGCTTTAATACTCTATCTCAACGTTATCAAGGACTATTGGCTTTCGATAATGATGGCAACAATTGTCAGTACGGTCTTAGTATTGGTTGTCACTGGACACATGCACCAACTCGTCATTAAGTTTGAACGTCGACTGATGGCGCTTGACTTGCTCCATCATCGTTCTCATGCAGCGAAGCTGAAAAAGGCTTTGGAGGAGGCAGAGGAGGCTGAAGCCATTGAAGAGTCCGAACGTATCGTTATGGATAAGGCGTTACATGGTCAGGATGGTGTAAATAATCAGGAGGAAGAATAATGGGTTCATGGAATGATACGATTGGTCAAACTATTGACTTAATACAGGATGGTAAGGACATCTTCTCTAATCAGTACGTTATTCTCGCATTGACTTTTGCTGCTTTCTTTTATGTTAGACGACTGCAGCAGCGTACAGGTTGGATGCTACTCAATCCTATTCTGATAGCGATAATACTTCTCATTGTTTACCTCAAGGTGACGGGTGTTCCTTTTGAGGTTTATAAACAAGATGCACAACTTATTGACTTCTGGCTCAAGCCAGCCGTTGTTGCCTTAGGCGTACCGCTTTATCTTCAGCTTGATGCGATAAAGCGTTTATGGCTCCCGATAGTCCTCTCTCAGCTTGTAGGTTGCTTGGTAGGTATTGTGAGTGTCGTTTTGGTTGCGCAATACTTTCATGCTCCGAAGTTCATCATACTGTCTTTGGCAAGTAAATCTGTCACAACACCTATCGCAATGGAGGTAACACAGAGTCTTGGAGGTATTCCTTCTCTTACGGCAGCCGTGGTGGTCATCACTGGTATTATTGGTGCGTTGGTAGGTTTCAAAGCATTGACAATCGGCCATGTGAAGAGTCCTATTGCTCAAGGACTATCTATGGGAGCTGCCTCTCATGCTGTGGGTGCATCAACAGCCATGGCATATAGTAGTAAGTATGGTGCTTTTGCAAGTTTAGGAATTACGCTAAATGGTATCTTCACTGCCCTGCTTACCCCAACGGTTCTCCGTTTGATGGGGATTATTTAGGGCGTCTTTGTGTAATAGCGTGATAAAGTCTGCTAAATGTAAGTAGAAAATCATACACGCTATTACACGAATAGTTTTAATTTCATTTTGCTGTCACATTTAACATTTTATATAATCCTACTGTTACATAGCAAGTTAGCTAATGAATTAGGGTGACAGTAGTGATAGCAAAATTGTTTTTATTGGGAAATGTTTTTTAAACGACATACTGTGTTAGAACATACAAGGACCATTTAATTTTTATAAAGGATTCAGAACGATTCCACTTTAAGTGTTATACATTATTCGGTATCTACATTCTTTACTAAATATTCACTTAACCTAAAAAGTATTGCTATGATAAAAGAAAAGTTCTCGCTATTGATAGCAGTAGTAGTTTTTGATGCTTTCTTGTCCTAAAGATGATGGAAGCAAAATACCAGATATTGTTGCAGACACGTAGAACTATCTACTGCACACCCGGTAGCTCATTTCCATTTTCAGAAAGATAATTATCCGATGTATGAGTTTAGGCTTAGTTTTGGAAAGAATGATACTAAAGTGTTAGAACGAATAACCAAAGAAATCTTATCAAAGGAACAATCTATTGTGAAACTTTCTAATGGTGATAGTGCTACGTTCTATTGTAAAAATGACGAACTTCAGAAGATTGATTTTGATTTTATGACAATCAGAAAAGTGCGAAGCGGAAAATATGAAGTTCAGTTGACTAAGAAGGCTAACCAATCAGTACCAAAGATTATTTCTTTTGGGTTTATAGCCGCTGATGGATTTTTTCTATTGTTATCTCTTTTAGAGAGCAATAATACTAAACATATTACTCTCTGAATAGGTTATAAAATTAAAAAAAACACGAAAAGGGAAAGACTATTAAATGGTGTTTGAGCATATATAATTGTTTGATTCTTGCTGCAGTATATGTGATATTACCGATTGATAAATAAAATATCATCAATAGGGACGCTTGAATTGAAATTTATTTGCTATCTTTGCATCTCTGAATTAGGTATATTATATGTTATATGCAGCAAATGATAAATGAAAAAAGGTATACCGTCATTGATTTGTTTGCCGGATGTGGTGGCCTTTCATTAGGTCTATACCAGTCTGGTTGGGATGGTCTATTCGCTATAGAAAAGAATTCATTTGCATTTGCAACTTTAAAAGCTAATCTGATAGATAATAAAAAACATTTTAATTGGCCTGATTGGCTTCCTCAAACACCTCATGATATTAATGAAGTGTTAAAAAAATATACTCCTCAATTAAAAAGTCTAAGAGGAACGGTTGATTTGGTCGCTGGAGGACCTCCTTGCCAAGGTTTCTCTATGGCTGGAAAAAGGGTTGAAGAAGATATACGGAATAATCTTGTTTTTTCATATATTAAATTCATTAAGTTGGTTCGTCCAAAGATAATTTTATTTGAGAATGTCAAAGGATTTACTTATGCATTTGATAAGAAAAAGAATGAGGATGCGATTCCATACTCTCAAAAGGTTATTGAAAGTTTAAAGCGTTTAGGGTATAATGTCAAACCTCATATTATAGATTTTTCTAAATATGGTGTGCCTCAAAGACGTAATCGTTTTATTTTAGTCGGTGTCCAAAAAACGATAGGCTCTCCGGACTTATTTGAAACGTTGTTAGAGTCAGTAAAGGATGTTTTTTTGCAGTCTAAAGGCATATCCTCAAGGACCACGCTTAAAGATGCTATATCTGATCTTTTGCAATCAAACGGAGAAATTCCTACGCCTGATAGGAAAGGATTTAAATCAGGATTGTATGGTCGTGTAGAATCTAACTATCAAATTTTGCTTAGAGGAACTTATCCTGAAGAACAACATGTTCCTGACAGTCATAGCTTTGCAAAACATACTATAGAAAAAATAGAATGTTTTAGAAATCTTTTAGCCAATTATAGTATAAGAGGCAAGCGAATAGATGGAGATGCAAGAATAAAGTGGAATATTAAACAAAGAAGCATAACAATTCTGGATGAAAACTCCATTTCTCCAACTATAACGGGACATCCAGATGATTATTTGCATTATTGTGAGCCTAGAATCATGACTGTTAGAGAGTGTGCACGCATACAATCTTTTCCAGATTGGTATGAAATAAAAATGAAATATACAACGGGTGGAAATATGCGTAAAATTGAAGTCCCCCGTTATACTCAAATAGGTAATGCCATTCCTCCATTATTTGCAGAATTGGCGGGTACTGTATTAAAAATTATGATCTAATGGAACAAATGCAGTTTAAAGTTAGTTCAGCGTTAAAAGACCTTGTTGGAAAGGATCTTATAACAAATGACAATGTGGCAATATTTGAGTTGGTAAAAAATTCATATGATGCCTATGCCACTAAGGTCGAAATTAAATTTAGTGATAATGAGATCGTTATAGCTGACAATGGAAAGGGAATGTCCTTTGACGATTTGAAGAACAAATGGTTGTTCTTAGGATATTCTGCAAAAAAAGATGGGACAGAAGATGAAGGTAATGATGTTAAGCAAAAATCTTATCGAGATAAGATAAAACGTCATTATGCAGGCTCAAAAGGAATTGGGCGTTTCTCTTGTGACCGTTTAGGAAAGCACCTTTCCTTAACGACAAAAAGCGAAAATTCACATACAATAGAAACCATCATTGTTGATTGGACAGATTTTGAAGTTGATCAAAAGAAAGAATTTGCCCAAATTGACGTTGAACATATTTCTCAAGAAAAAAAAACTCATATATTTCCTTTAAATAGCGAAACTGGAACTATTCTAAAAATATCAGATCTAAATGATGAAAAATTACCATGGAATAGAAAACGATTGCTTGATCTTAAGCGTTCATTAGAAAAACTAATAAACCCATTATCAGAAACAAATGATTTTATTATAGAGATTATTTGTGAGAAAGAAACTTATGAGGATAAGAGAGTCAGAGATAATAGTGGGCATGATCGAGATATTGTAAATGGTATTCTTAAAAATGGCATATCACAAATCTTGAAACTTAAGACGACTCAAATTGATGTCCGTCTTGATAAGAATTATATCTATACAACAATTTCTGACCGAGGTGTAGATATATACAAAATACGTGAAAACAATACTGAATTTGCGAAATTAGAGGATGTAAAGATTAACTTGTATTTTCTAAATCGTTCTGCAAAGAATAATTTCACACGATTAATGGGTATAGAACCTGTAAATTATGGGTCAATATTCCTATTTAGAAATGGATTTAGAATAATGCCATTTGGTAATACTGGTGATGATAGTTGGGGGTTAGATTATAGGGCACAGCAAGGTCATAGTCGTTACCTTGGAACAAGAGATTTATTTGGTCGGGTTGATGTTCTGACTGATAATATTAATGAGTTAAAAGAGGTTTCTAGTCGAGATGGAGGGCTAATAGAAACTCAAACATCTAAGCAACTTTTCAGTTTGTTTGAGATCGCTCATAGGCGATTAGAACGTTATGTTACTGGCGTTTTGTGGGGAGAAGCTTTTTTGCGTAAGGAATATTTCGTAAACGAGGCTGAAGGTATACGAATGCGAAAAGAATTACAGAACATTGATAAGGAAGAAGAGAATCCTAATTATATTCTTTCATCAAGTATTGGAAGTAAAATTGACTTTGTCCAATTAATAAAGATGTTGGCAAAAGATAAAAATATTGAGATTTTATATTATAACACAGAGCTAGCCAATATTGTATCATCTAACAATCTGATAGATTCTATTAAACCTCAATTTTTGAAAGACTTGGAAAAAATCGCAGAAAATACTAATGATTCGGATTTACTAGCATCAATTGATGCCGCAAAACATCGTATTGCGGAGTTGACTCATCAAAAGGAGGAAGCTGAAAGAAAAATAGCAGAGGCTAAACTTTTTCAACGTGAGGCTGAGGAAAAAGCCATAAAAGCAGAGGAGGAGCGTCGTATTGCAGAAGAAAAAGCTAAGACAGAAGAAGAACGTAGACGTCAAGCTGAATTAAATAGATTGCGTGCTGAGAATGAAAAGGTTAAAGAGGAAAATGCACGTCTTGTTGCTGAAAAGAAAGCTAAAGATGAAGAATTTAAACGCAAACAAGTAGAGAAAGAAAAGCAACTCGAAAGTTTGAAAGTTGAGTTTTACAAGAAAGTGTCAAATCCAGATACAGATGCTTTAATACATCATGTAAAAAACAACAACACTAGAATTAATGATAAGATTGATGAACTAATATCTTATGTAAACAGTAAGGATTTCAGAGACGAAACTAGTACGTTGATTCTTAAGTCGTTATCAAGTATCAAACTCCTATCTCAGAAATCTTTAGCTGCCACGGATTTAATTCTAACTTGCGATCTCGCAAAATCAGATTCTCAGAAAATTAATTTACCGTTATTTATAGAAGGATATTTACACAAAGAAGTAAAAAGTATTTTAAAATGTCATTTTTCATCTTCTATTGATTTGTTTGCTGTGTATGGAAGTAAACTTGATTTTGCCTTGGTAATAGATAATTTTATAAAGAATTCTGAAGATTGGCATGCTAAAAATATTTGGTTTAATTGTTCTCGATATCAGAATGCTCTTAAACTGGATATATACGATGATGGGGATGGATTAACAGATTCATTCAAGCAGGAGCCTAATCAAATATTTGACTTCTCAATTTCAGGCAAATCTGATGGTACTGGTTTTGGCATGTATCTAATAAAGGAAACCTTAAAATCCTTGCACGCTTCGATAGAAGTTGACAGACCGATTAACAATAAGGGGATTCACTTTAAAATACTTTTCAAGTGATGGAGCGGAAACATTTAATATTAGTCGACGAACAATCTCAAACGGATCGTCTTAAGAGAATTAGTAAAAACCTAAAAAAAGACGGAATAGAATTAGTATATGAGGAAATAAATCCAAATGACTATTCTAATAGATTAGAATCTGGGGATTTGGAGTTTGACAAGCATGCTTTAAAAAAGAAATTGCGTTCAATAAGATTCTTGTCACATCTTGATATATTTGCTACAGATTATAATCTTGTTGAAGATGAACTAAAAGGCATAGATTTAATTGCAATGCTCTATGAACTTTTACCGCACTATAACAAGAAGATTATTATGTATTCAGCTCAGATAGAAGATGTTATTGATAATATTATTACTAAAAGAGCTGATGGATTTAAACAGCAAATAACGATGTTAAAATTACTCGCACAGAATGAAATAAACTATCTTAGTAGTGATGGAGAGTTTGAAAATAAAATAAAGCAACTAATCATTAAAGAACCTGATCTTACCATTGATTCAAGATTGGCAGATTCATTATGTGCACTAGATAATGAAAATTTTAAATGTATTATACCTGAATATACAGACAAGAGAATTAGCGAAATCGGTAAGATGCTTCTAGCGAAAGGTGAAGAGGCGATAGCGTTGAGAAAATCTATTACAGAACATATAATGGCAAATATAACTTCAATACTAGACTATGAGTAAAATATTTGCTATTTATCCTCTTGACAAGAGTAGTTCAACTTTGTTTCTTAATCGTATTCATACATTTGAAACGAGAAAACTTGGAGATGGTTGGCATTGCTATAAAGTTCATTATTCTGACGAAGATCATGAAAGGTGTATTCAGCAGGCTAAGGATAATCATTTTATCTTTTATATGGGGCATGGTGGAGAAACCCAGTTACATGGGGCATGTGCTAAATATGGCGAAATGCCAGTTGATTCTATTGCCATTAAAGAGAATAAGGAATTCTATGACAAAAAGGATTTTATAAAAGCCGATAACATTAATGCTTTCAACGGAAAAATCTTTTTCTGTTTTTCTTGTAATTCCAATAGGAATAGTTCAAAAAGCCTTGCGAGATTATCTATAGAATGTGGTGTAGAAACATTTATTGGGTTTGGTGATATACCTACAGATTATATTGGCGAAAGAAAATTCTCCAAAAGATGCATAGCAATCTACAAAGGTAAGATTGTTAAGATAATAAAGTATTCCTTATTTTATGCTGTTCAAAACAATGAAACCGTAGACAACCTTGTTAGAATAATAAAACTTTTAACATGTAAAGAAATACATTTGTTACTAAATCAAAGGAATTTTCATGGGAGAGATTTGGTTATTAATCAGCTGTGTATGTTCAAGAATGAAATAAAGATATTTGGGAACATGTATTCTACGCTTTAACTGAATAATGATAGATTTCATATGCTGTTTCTTTATATTTTACAAAAGAATTCTACCTTTGCATAGAGTAAGACCTTCTTTCCAATAATGTGAGTTCGATATAAGAATTAAATGGAAATATTCTGTTGAACTCATGTTCCAATAATGCGAGATAACCCAAGTTTAACCGGCAAAATTATTTTCATTATTCTGTTACTATAAGAATATCAATTAAAAAGAAGATAGTAATAAATATAAGGTAATTTTTGCCTGTTTCTGATATCAAGTTGGGTTGAATGTGTGATAATAAAGAATAGCGTAGCAAAGAAGAACAGCCATATCAAAGCACTCCGGCTTCGATATGGCTGTTTTAAGTAGGGTTACTTTGTGCAACCTATAATATAAGTACGGCTTACATTCCCTTTTCAGATTGCATCGTCACTTCAATGCGGCGGTTGCTCTTGATAAGGTTGCAAGCAATACGCTGGATGTCAGTAGCTGTGATATTGCGCACGAGTGTCTTGTAGTCTTTGTCAAAGTCTACACCGTGGCGCAGCTGGTTGTATATCACGTAGAGCCAGTAGTCATTGGTAGCAGAAGACTGGTCATACTGCTTTAGGAGGTATTCCTTCACCTTCTGCAGACTTACTGCCTCTGGACCCTTATTGGCAATATGCTCAATCTGTTTGGTGATGATTGGCATAACCATATTATACTTGTCTGGATCGGTATCAAAGGCAATCTTCAAGAGAGCGTGAGGATTACTTGTTGCGTTCAGACTCTGCTGTAGTTTTACGCCATATACCCCACCTTTCTCCTCACGGACAGAGTCGGTATAAGCGATTGACAATACACGTTTGAAGACGTCGAGTTCCAAATCAGATTTCGCTGTATAAGGTTCGTCCCATGTGTAGAAGATGGTTACACGTGCCAATGGGGTCTTCATCTTCTTTTCGAAACGATGTGTCTCGTTGCAGTTGCGCACATCAGGATAAGTCTTCGCAAAGGTTTCCTTCTTACCTGTTGATGGCAGAGTTGCAATATACTGCTCCAAGAGAGGGCGCAATTGAGCGATGTCAATATTACCCATAACAATCATCTTGAAGTTGGAAGCATTGCTGAAACGCTCCTTGTAAATCTCAAGAACACGGTCATAGCTTACCTTGTCAAGCGAAGCTGCCTTAAGTGGTTGCACACGTGGCGAGTTACCGTAAACGATAGCTGCGATAGAGTCGTTGTAGCTAACGTTAGGACTTGCCTCACGGTTGGTAAGGAAAGAGCGCATACGGTTGAGTTCTGACTGGAAAGCTTGGTCATCACGACGTAAGTTCGTAAAATACAAGTAAGTAAGTTCAAAGAGTGTACGGATGTCTTTGATAGATGAGTTACCGCTGATAGACTGTGTCTCATCACCAACACCAGCATTGATACGAACGGTCTTACCTGCTAAGAACTTGTTAAGTTCCGTAGCACTGAAACGTCCTACACCACCTTCTTTCACGGCAGCTGAGATAAACTGCGTGTTGATCAAGTCCTTGACAGGATAGAGGGAAGAACCACCTTCTGCAAAGAAGTTCAGTGTCACAGCATCCTTCTGGTAGTCGGTCTTCTTGAAATATACCTTCACACCATTGCTCAGCGTGATTTCTGTCGTTCCATGCAAACCAGCTTTCTCACTCTTGATACGTCCCTTCTTCGGCAACGTCTCTATAAGTTTATCGTCCAACTTCTTCTCTACATACTTAGGATAGGACTTTGCCTGTGCATCAAGAACCATCTGTTCAAACTGCGCATCTGAGGGAACATTTACGCCTGCTTTGTCTGGAGAATAGACAACGAGTACTTGATTCTTGTTGGTGATAGTTTCACGCATAGCCGCATTAACCTCGTCGAGTGTCACCTCATTAAAGAACTGATCATCGAGTTGCTTGTCGTATGCTTCGGTGGTGATGGGTTCATTATCGAGGAAGTTCTGCTTTGCACGACGCACATAGTATGAATTGCGACGGTCGTTACGTTCATTGTATTGGCGGTCAATTACCTTCTGGCGGAAGGCTTTGGCACGAGTAAGCTCTGACGGAGTAAAACCATGCTGACGGATTTGCTCAATCGTACCCACAGCAGCATCGAACGAACCCTTTACATCTTCCTGACGAGCACCAAAGGAAAGGACAAAAGCATCTTTTGTACGACTGATCAAGAACTGACCCATACGTGCAGAAGCACTCAAGCAAGGCTTTGGATTCTTGTCCTGCATCTCGTTAAGGCGTTCGCCAATCATATAAGTAACTAAGTCGTCAACATATCCGTCTCGCTGATACTTTACCGAAGACTTCTCTGAATCAGGTGTCGCCTCACGCTTCATATAAAGTGTAACGAGCATGATAGGTTGTTCTGAATCCTTCAATGAGGCTACAATCATCTTGTCATTGTCATTCACTGGGAAGTAATCGCGATGAGCAGCATTCTCAGGCATTGGAATAGCAGAGAAGACAGACTGAATCTTCTTCTCCATCTGGTCTACATCAATATCACCCACAACGATGATTGCTTGCAGGTCTGGGCGATACCACTTATGGTAATAGTCGCGAAGTGCTTTATAAGGGAAGTTGTCTACAATCTCCATCTTACCGATTGGCAGACAGTCTTCATACTTCGTACCACGATAGATAATCGGCAATGCCTCTTCCATCAGACGCTGTGAAGCCATACCAGCACGGCGAGTACGCCACTCCTCATGAATGACACCACGCTCTTTGTCTATCTCCTTGTCCTCAAGGTCCAGATAGTGGCTCCAGTCATGGAGGATAAGTAGGGTAGAGTCGATAGTTGCCTCATGCTTTACTGGTACGGAACTGACATTATAAACTGTTTCGTCAACGGAGGTATAAGCGTTGAGGTTGGTACCGAACTTAATACCATGTGCTTCACACCAATGTACGATACTTGGTGAAGAAGGTGTATTCTTGAAGTTCTTACTACCATTGAAAGCCATGTGTTCAAGGAAGTGAGCCAAGCCCCTTTGGTTAGGTTCTTCGAGAATACTTCCCACACGCTGTGCAATGTAGAAGTCGGCAATTCCTTTCTCCTTAGCATTGTGGCGTATGTAATAAGTCATACCGTTCTTCAACTTACCTATGCGGAAGCTGTTGTCGGTGCTGACATTCTGCGCCATAGCACCTGTCACGAGGAGCAGGAGTACAAGCGCATTGATGATTCTTTTGTTTATTAACATAATATGTGATTGATTCCTTTGATAATTCTTTTATGTCTGTCTGATTTTGATTCTTGGTAGGGTATTGTCTTACTAACGATTATTTGCCTTCGTCTTAATAACATATTGCGCTCTTTTAAGTGCTCCGCACGTGTGGTGCGGAGGCCCAACACCACTTGTGCGAACGCTTAGCACCATTCGTGCGGACCAATAGTAAGACTGTTAGAAGGTGCAACCAATGGTCAGTCTGCCCGTTGAATAGTTCCTTCCTATGAGATAAGCGTTGCCGTCGTTGGTATGTCGATGGGTAAAGTCGAAGGCAGTGTAGGTCTTCATCTTGGTGCCTGGGAGTACAAAGGCATATTTAAGTCCGAGCAGAAGGGAGTATTGTGGGTCTGTAAGATACTTATAATCACGATACATCAGTACGTCCATCTTAGGAAAACCGTTCTGCTTGTCAGATGGTTTAGCTAATGTTCCATCCTCGAAAGCATCGCCCTTTCCCTTCTTATAGGCAAAGCCCGCCTTTAATGACAATACCCCCTTGCGGAAAAGAAGGTTACGCGTAAGACCTGTGTAAGCCTCCATCGTGCGGATATCCTGACGGCGGTAGTAAGGATAGCTGTAGCCAGTCTGCTTACGTTGTGCAATGTTCGCACCTGCTTCTACCGTCCAGAGAGGTAACTCGTTTGTCACTCCATAATAGCCTGTATAGCCAAGATGCACATCATTCCACGCCTTATTGGCACTCTTTACAGGGGCAAGATACTGATAGAAGTAGGCTCCCTGTTCATTCTTGTTAGAACGATAAGCATTCATCTCGTTGACAAGGTTCTCGCTTGAGAAACTAAAGTCAAGATGATGTATCTGCTTTTCGAGTTTCAGAGAGAGGCGTGTCTGGTAGTCATAAATATGGCTATGATGATTGGTGTGAACAATTGTATAGGGTGACTTCCTACCATAATAACCCTTGCGATAAGCCATATCCAAGTGGTTAAACCATGAGAGATGTGGTAGGATTTCCCAGCCAAGTTGTAGACCTAATCCATGATATTCATTGAGCATAGGTTGCTCCCTATTGCTGTCAGTAAAGCCCGAACTACTGAAGGGTTCCGTCTTACCAATCCACGGACCATAGTTGATATAAGACGTAAACTCCTGTGCATTTGAAGCGTAGGTACTAAAGATTACGCTCTCTGTGTTCCGTCGGTAAGTATAGTCAAGACCAAGACTAAAAGGCTGTAATGGTATATATACGCCTGTGGTGAGGGTTAAATCCATCAGCTTTGTCTTATGTCTTAAATCCTTATACTTAGCAACGTTTGCCGCAGTGAAGTCCACCTTTGTACCAATGGCAAGTCCTTTATATATCTCCCAAGACAATGCCCCCATAAGATTATAGGTGTCACGATGTTTTGTGCCAGCATTATTTAGTGAGTCTTCGATAATATCGAACGGCAGACGTTGGGTCTGTATGAATGCTGAGCCGGTCATGTTGCGCCCAGAGAAGTTGTCATAACGCATACTTCCCGACAAGACAATCTTGTCTGTTAGGCGATAGAATGAAGAGACGTTAGCACCTGCCTGCATGGTACGTGGCGACTCGTCATAGTTGACAAAGCCTCCCTTGCCATATTGTGCATAGACTTCAGCCAAGGAAATGTTCTTTGTCTTGAATCGTACTAAGGCTGCTGCATTGTCATTTCTCAGCCATGCATCGCTATTGGTAACGAAGCTAAAATCACGATGGAGCAGACTATCCTTAGCCTGCTCCTGTGCGTTGAGACTGGCAGAGAGGGTTACCCCTGCCAGTATAAGTGTCATGAACCTATATCTCATCTTACAGGTTATGTTCTTTTATCATCTGTTTTACTTATCTCTAAGTGAGAACTGACTGCGCTCGTGGAAGTCAGCAGTAGAGTTGTTTGTGTCCATGTAGACAATCTTTGCACCCTTCTTCATAGATGCTTCAGCATCAATATGGCTTGGATCTGCACCATACTGATAGTTATAAACCAGCTTATCGGTATTGCCTTCAATCTTCTTTGTAGCTTCAACGTCTACATTACGATATACGCTATGACCAAGTTTGACAGTCTGCATGACGTAGCCAGCATCTACATCAGAGCCGAAACGCTTCTTACTCTTGCTCTCATTAATTTTCTCATAAACCTCGACACCGTCAATAATCCAGTCTGTTGGGACCTTCAATACAGCATTTATTTTGTTCTGAGCTTTGCCTGGTGCGTATGTGATATTACTTGCATCGTTTGCGAAAGCAGCAGGTGTTGTGTTCTTTGTTTGGAAGATAAAGAAGCCAGGAGAAGTTACACTAAGTGGCCAAGCATTAGCCTGTCCATATTCTACTGCCTTAAGGTATTGGCTGGTAGGGATAACGTCTGCTGGTGTTGGATAGTATTTTGGATTCTTAAAACCAGACTCTGGGTCGTACATAGTATAGTAGTCTTTATTGGCATAGTTGATACTCTGTGGGTAGGTCTTAGTATTATCTATTGCCCCCATACAGCAGATAACAACCTGTGAATAAGGCTCGATAATCAATGAATTAGGGAAGTACCATATACCACAAGCTGCTGGAACCCAGCCCTGTGAAACGTAAGAAGGCTCTGTCGCTCCTGTGTTGTACCATGCGTTCGCAACTGATTGTGCATTATAGGGGTCTAATATACCAATAGCTAAGTTGCTGATTACTGCTGTCTTACCACCATTGTTATAGAGGATAAAACCCTTGTCCATCTGGAAGAAATTCTTGGGATCGTTTTCAATTGGTACACCTGTTGTGTACAGTTCCTTGATGATAACTTGGTCAGCATTCTGATCAGGCAATTGAAAAGTAACGTTCTTTACATCTGATGCTTTGATGACTTGTACAGTACCATCATTATGTGTCACAACCATATCCCATACTTGTGCATTGATGTTGCCAATGAATGCAAACATGGCAACAAGGAGAAGTAATATTTTCTTCATATCTTTTCTATTTAATTTCTAATGTTATTCTTACTTATTCATAAACTTAAAACTCTTGGTAGGTGTACGGAGGATGTAGACACCCTTAGGTAAAGACGAGAAATCAAGGGCAACTCGTCCTTCACCATCTGCTGTTACAGAACTGATTTGTGTACCATTAAGATTGTAAATAGCCACTCTTGCACCTGCTTTCAATCCACTTACTTCTGCATTACTGAATGAGAATAGAGGTGTGTTAGATTCATTCTTGGATCATTAGAAGGCACACTACTAATACCTGCAGTCACCTTCTTCTCAATGAAGTGGTAATCCTGCACGCCTGTCAGTGCTGTTGTTAGTTGATTCCCATTATGGCTAATAACAAGGTTGTTACCCTCTATGGTTATAACAGGAAATGACTCCAAAGCAAACTCGGTCGTTGTACCATTTGTCTCGGTCAAGACCAGGCAGGTGATTATCCGCTCTTGTACTGTCTGTGCAAAGCCACTAAGGGGAATGAACGACAGTGTCAAAGCGATAAGCCCTATAAAACTTATTTTCTTCATAAACATTGTTTTTGATTTATACTATCTTTATTTCTCTTTTAATTCACGATACGTTTCTTCGACATTACTAATGGTAGGGTTACCATGTGAGGAGAGTCTACGGCAACAACTACCTGCGACTTGGCACCATTGAAGAAGTAACGGTAGTCCACAGTCTCCTTTCTTGCTGAGCTGCTGACCTTATATAAGCCTGAAGGAACACTGAAGTGAGCCACTCCCTCAGCGTCTGTACTATCAACGAAGGTGCTTGCCACGGCATCTTGTAACTCTACACGTAAGCCTTCATAAGAACCGTCATAAGTGCTGGGGAACTCTAACTTGACAGCAAAGTTGATGGTTGCGAGTCCTTCCTCATAATCAGCACACGAGATAAACATTGTCATCAGGCATACTGCAAGTAAACTAAATATCTTTTTCATTATATCTTTAATCTTAATGAAAGTCCGTAATAGAAGCTCGGAACATATCCACTACCAAAGAGACTTGTCTCAAGTCCCGTCTGTGATGAGTGTACTTGATCCAGCGTGTTGAAGAAGTTATTGGCATAAAACGATATAGATACGTGCTTACCTATTTCCTTTGTTACACTCAAGTTAGCCGACCAGAATGCACTCAACTTGTTCGGATTCAATGTGTAAGGATAGTTTGTTCGCACAACCAACTGTGCTAAGTCGTTGTATAACCCTCTGTCATTCGTTGCTGCCCAACGTAACTTCTCTGCAAAAGGAACTAATGTCTCTGGTGCATCCCACGTACTATAATACTCTGGATAGACGATAACTGTCTGATTCTCAGTCTTACCATTGTATACTTCACCAAAGTATTCATTGCCACTATTCACAACATATCCTCTACTGCTGGTAGCTCTGCTGTAAGTATAGAGCGAACTTTCCAAACGCAAAGCTACGATAAGTCGAATCTTTGGTATGTGTGTCGTTAGTGTGACATTCATATCTACTTGACCACTGACAGAGCCATTTGAGGCAGAAGCATCTGCCGTATAGTTGGTTGATGAGGCTGCACCACCACGGTAATAACCAATATATTGATAGAGTTTACCGTCTGACTGACGTGTATTCAGACCTACTGGAACATCTGCAAAGAGCGTTTCGTCCTGTGCCTTATAATGATAATACTTACCATCAACACGTACCTGTGTACGGAGTGCCTTAATCTGTTTGAAGTCTACAATCCATTCTAAGCCATAGCGACTCAGTGGGTCAGCATTCACATATTTTGTGTTGGTGACGTAGGTGTTACGTTCGTCATAACCGAGAACGACTGGTGTTTTCGCACCACTGGCATCACTTACCGTCACAATACCTGTCTGTGGGTCAATCGCAAAGAGACGATTAGCCGCATCAATACCGCTCGCTTGAAGTTTAGCTGGTGATGTGTATTTATATGTGAAAGGTGTGTAAACATTTGTTGCCATGTAAGGATTGAAAGTCTTACTATGGAAGAATGAAAGGTTGATGTCTGCTATCTTCGTTCTCAGTTCCACTCCTAAATCCCACTGGTTGGCATATTGCCATTTCAAGTCAGCATTGTATCGTGCCTTTGAAGGGTAGGTGTAGTAGGCGTAATAAGAGCGATTATTAGCGTCACTGGTAGATGAGAATGCCAACATGTCACGATAAGATGGAGAAGGGTAGAGTACTTGGAAACTTGGAAGTTTCACGCTCTTCCCCCATCCTGAGTGCACGCTAAGACTATTCACCCAGCTATCTTGTCCGAAGCGAAGCATATAGCGTATATTCACACGTGGTGAAAGGCTACCCACTGTTCCATATTCTGAGCCTGGAATAGAGGTGATATCCTCACGCACACCTGCTGTCAGTTCAACATTCTGTTTGGTATTAATAGCCATTGAGAGCTTATCCTCGGCATAAAGTGCCATGTTGTTCAAAGCGGGTAGGACGTCAAAACGATATTCACGCCATGTTGGTGCGTAGCGCATATCTTCGTAGTGTGTACCCTTTCCCTTATTCCTACTGCTTGTCCATTCAGCACCAATAAGTAAGCGGTTGCGGAACTTTCCAAATGATTTATTCCAATTAGCCTTTAGCTTCAAACTGTAGGTTAATGGTTTGGAGTCGCCAAAACCGCGCAGATACCAATAGCCTGTAGGGCCAAGAATGATATTGGCAGAAGGGTTCTTATCGTAATCTTCTGCAATGTTATATCCTTCTGTCAAGGTGTGGATATAAGGTTGTGTAGAACTACTACTCTCATTGCTGTAGCTTTCTGAGCGTTTATCTGCGTAGGTGAAGGCTGCTGTAAAATTCAGATTGGTTATCCATGACTTGTTCAGCAGCCAGTCAAGGCGCACATTACCACCCACATTATTGTCCTTAACCTTATAATAACTGTCCAAGTTGCGGTCAGGGTCAGCCTTCGAATCATAGCCTCCCATGCCACCATTCAACCCAATGTCCAAGGTCAGAGGCTGTGTCTTCTTCATAAAGACATTCATATAGTGCAGTGACAGTACATTACGTTGATAAGCTGTATAAGGCGATGCTGCATCCGAGAAAGAGCGTGCGTGCTCAAGAGAGAAGTTGATAAGTCCAACATTCTTGCCTAAGTCTAATCCTTTGTGAAGGGCTATCTGGCGGGTGTGTTGGTTGATACTTCCTTCTAAGATGAAGGGCGAACTACCTCTGCGTGTCTTGACTTTTACTACACCATTGGTGAGGTCGCCGTATTCTACAGAGGCAATACCGGGTACTACCTCCACACTTTCAATGTTAGAAGCACTGACTCCACGTGTACTCACACCAGCCGTTTCGCCCATCATCGCATTGTTGTTCAGACGAACACCATCCACCTCAATGGCTGTACCAAACGATGCATTGCCTCGCTCTGACGAACCGCTTCGCAAGGTCAATTTGCTATCATTCATCAAAGAAGGGTTTACACTCTTACCACCCGGTAAAAGCTGGGCAATATCACCCAAAGTCATTATCTGTTGATTGTTCAACGTCTTACGGTCAATGGTGTAAGAGGTTGTTATCTCGTCTTTCTTTCGATGCGCAACAACCTGTACTTCATCGAGCTGAAGATTGTCTTCGGTAAGGCGCACGTTGAGTGTGGCACCATCATTATTAATGGTGACAACTACTGTTTGTTCTGCGTAACCAAGGCAGGAGATAACTGCAGTACACTTTCCTTTCGGTACGTTTTTTATCGTGAAACAACCTTTTTCGTCAGTAAAAGCGTACAAGCGATTTTCCTTCAATGTGACTGATGCGTAAGCTATAGGCTTACGGTCATCCTTCCCCACAACACAACCTGTAAGTGTCTGTGCAATTCCATTGATACTTAGTCCGCAAAATACAATAGACGCTATTATCCTATTCGTGAAGTCCATGATTTGCAAAGATAAGACGATTTTACAAACTCTACAATACTCAAAAATAGGTATTTATTAGCTTTTCTTTATGAATAGAAATGGATTTTATCGTATTACCTAAGGTTCTTCTGATATATGGAGTGACAAGGACCATTCTAATACAAGAACAAAACAATTACATTTCTTATAAGAATAGTTTTGTTTTAAGTTGCTGTCACTTTTAACATTTCATGCAAAGCTACTGCAGAAGAATGAGTTAGGTGGCTACTTAGAATGACATTAATGACAGCAAAATTTGTTTTAGGTGAATTGTTTCTAACCCAAACGGCTTAATTAATTATAATTAAAATAAACGGGAATTTATTGTATTATAGATTTTAAACAATAACTTTGTATTGCTTTGAAATAACTAAAAATAACTTTTAAAAATTAAAGATTATGAGACTATTCAAAATATCAGACAAGAAATACTTGAGATATATGAATAATACAACTGCACTTTCCGTGCATCATTTGAAAAAGACTTTCAGGACCTCATCCAATAGGAATGAGGTTCTGAAAGATGTGAATATCGTTTTGGAGAAAGGCGTTGTCGCCATCCTGGGATCGAATGGAGCAGGCAAGACGACTTTTATCAAATCCTGCACAGACCTGCTGGACTATGAAGAGGGGAAGATAGAATATTTCGGGAAAGACCTACAGACAATGAGCAAGGAAGAAAAGAACAGGACCTTTGCGCTGCTGTCTGAAGGCAGCCGGAACATCTACTACAAGCTGACGCCATGGGAAAACATAAAGTATTTCGCCGCCGTGCGTGGCATCCCGTTCAATGCCGTAAGTAGTCAGAGCAAGGAACTCCTCAACGAATTAGGATTATACGACAAAAGGAATCAGCTGGTAGAGAATCTGTCTCGCGGGATGCAGCAAAAGGTCGCCATCATCTGTGCGCTGAGCATGAACACCCCCGTCGTATTCCTTGATGAGCCGACCCTTGGGCTGGACATTGAGAGTGCATTCGGGCTGAGCAGTTTCCTGTCATCCCCGGAAATCACTTCAAACAGATTGATCATCATGACTTCTCATGACTTTAACTTCATAGAACGCACCGCCCGGCAGATATTCAAGCTGCAAGACGGAGTCATGAAAAGGAAAGAAGATACAGCGAGCTTCGACAACTCTTTCATCCTTAAAATCCTGCATCCCGATATTGATAAGTTACAGGCCGCCAGATATGAAATTCTGGAACGGCACGACCTCTATTGTACAATCAGACTTCTCACCACTGCACTCTATTGGGCAAGGAAATCGACAGACTGAACCAAAAAGGACACGAGGTGACAAGCGTGGAAATAGAAGGAGAGAACCTAAAAGATTTTTATTTAAACTGATTCATCATGATATATTTCTGGGGACTTTTGAAGGCAGAGTTTGTCAAATCCATCAAATTGACTTTCAGGTATAAATTCAACACGCTGTTCAATATTCTCTTCTGGGCTGTGCTCATGGTATTGCTCTCCCATGTCCTCCTCCGGGGGGAAACCGGAGGTCAAGACATGGGCGTTTATCTGCTCGTTCATGATCTGGCTCATCGCCAACAACTCTTTCATCTCCGTGGTGGATTCCATCGTGTCGGAGACTGTCCAGGGAACAATAGAACAGCTGTATCTCAATTCAAGATCTTTCTTTACATTACTTCTAGTCAAGGGGCTTGTGTCAAGTGTGATTACCATCATCCAGTCCGTTCTCACACTGTTTATCTGCGTTCTTCTGGTCCCTTCCGTGCAAGCGGTTTTTTTCATCCAATGGCTCTCTGTACTTCCGCTGTTTCTCATATCCATCTTCTCCCTTATAGGTCTGGGAATCATGTGCGCCTCACTGGCATTAAAATACAAGAGCATATCGTCATTCTACAGCATGGTATCCTCTATCGTCTTTGGTATCCTGACCTACGGGGCAGTCTTTATCTCTTCCAAGACAGCACTCACGTTGCTGTTCCCCTTTGCAGAGGCGAATGCGGCCATACAGCAGTTGTTGCTCCGTGGATCATCTTTGACACCGAATACCCTGACGGTCATTCTCTGCAATGATGGATTATACTTGCTCTTAGGGTATCTCTGTCTGAAATTCTTAATCATCAAGAGTAAAGAAAGCGGTTCACTGTCAAAATTCTGAAGACAGCCTGCAACGGCTTCACTCCTTGGTCTCATCAATGTAATGGTTCATAAAGGACAAGGTAGAATCCGACTCCTTGCTATCCGGTCAAAGCACATGAATTTCCTGAAATTACAGCTTCTAATCGTTTACCGTCTGATGAAGGGACTTGGAATAATCGTCTCTGTCCTTCTGCTGTGTGTCGCAGGCTTATTGCTCTATATACTGTCATTGGCTCCGCAGACGAATATCATACTGGTTGATGCCGCTCTCTCGTGGCCGGATTCCATTATAGCAGAGGCGACAGGGAACTCCTGCAGATATTGTACGGAAGTGAGAAGAGGCTGCTGATGGCAGAGTATGTCCTCCTTTCCACTCCATTAATAGCTATCTGTGCGCTCCGCCTCTATTGGGTGCCACTTCTCGTCTGTGTGGCAATAGCGATTGTCCTGCCTATGTTGCCTAGACCCCGGCTGCAGTTCACAATGTTCACTTATCCTTTCCTGCTGAAAGGCTCTTATCAGTATGCCGGCAGTATGAGGACGCTGCTTATCCCTTACCTGCTGGGGATATTATCATCCTGCATGGGGCTGCTGTACCATAATATCAATATCACCTATGCCACACTACTGCTCTTCGTATATCTGCTTGGATTCCTCATCTGTCAGCCTGTCAGGAAGAGCCATCTGATGTTTTACTCTTCCCCTTTGAGAATGATTCATTTACAGTCAATATATGCCGTCGGGAATACATTCGTACTGCTATGTCCCTTCTTCGCTATCCTCCTGATACACAAAGCTGACGCTCTTGTTATCGGAGAAGTCGTCATGATATATATCCTTGCCACGCTCTTTCTTTTCCAGTCGGAACTTATCAGGTATTTCAAAATAGACAATCCGATTGTAATCATGATTGTGCTATCAGCTTTGTTCATGGTCGATGCCGTAGGATATATGAAGACAGTGATGATTCCCTTGGCTGCGTTCACCACCCTTCTGTTATCTTTTATGGTCTACAGCAAATATTCAGCATGATTCAGATAAACAATATAAGGAAGAAATACGGCTCGTCTGTCATTCTTCATGGCATGACCCTCCGGTTAGAGAAAAGTAAAGCGTATGGCATCGTAGGAGAGAACGGTGCCGGCAAAAGCACATTGTTCAGGTGTCTTGCGGGCCTGGAACATTATCAGGGCAACGTCATCATGGAAGAACATTGCAGGATAGGTTATCTGCCCGATACGCCTTACTTTTACCCGCTGGTTACCGGCAAGGAGTTTCTGGAATTCTGCCTGAAAGCTGCCCATCTTCCGTGTACCGGTGAAGAAATCAATCAGTACAACAAGCTGTTTAATCTTCCGTTGAACAGCTATCCGTCGAAATACTCTTTGGGAATGAGAAAGCGTCTGATGCTCATGGCACTGATGATGCAGAAGTGTGACTTCTATATCATGGACGACCCTTTCAACGGATTGGATGTCGCAGGTGTCATCATACTGAAAGACTGGATAGTCAAAAGAAAGAGAGAGGGAAGCACATTCCTGATATCCTCTCACATCATCTCTGCCTTGACCGATATCTGCGAGACTCTGGCATACATCCACCAAGGTAAGATGATGAAGACCTATGAGGGCAAAGAAGCCGTTCCAAAAGTCATTGAGGATGATTTAAAGAAATACATACTCAAAGAGGACATCTGAAATTACCTGTAAAACAGATTACAGGCGAACGGCATATTCCAGGCCCTTCCGTTAAATGCGCAGATGGCTATCGTGAAGAGCGTATGGGCTTGACGTGAGGGGCTGATGGTTTACCGAGACCATACATTCCCTTTTCCAGCACTTATGTTTATCTGATGCTGTCCGATAAAACTCAAACCGCAAGATTTCCCATGACTTCTTTTAAACTGGCCATTCCGCATCGTTTCCGGAAAAGTCCCCCTGTTCAGATAAGTTCTGCCCACACAGCTCTTCTCCAGCAACAAGCAGGCTCCCCTCCAGACAATATATGGCATGGAGCGGACCGTCAACACGACTGGTGTCTGCCGACAACACAAGATGTGCCGGGTATCAGCACATCTGCAGAAAAGGCCGTTCCACTCCTTTCGCTATCATATACGGCATTACGCTGATGGCTGCCTTGCACGGCAAATGTTCATCAGGCAGCACTGATATTTATCGGGACTCGGTCACTGCAGATGTATAATGCTGGCTGTTGCCGGATACTATCAACCTGAACTCGGGATAAGAAATGTCTGCAAAAAGCTGGTAATCTCATTATATTTTTGTAACTTTATGGTTGAAAATCAAACAATTACAATAAACATAACAATGATTACCAAGGACAAAATTACTGAAATTTTCTGTATTGCGGATGATTTCTGCAAGGAATTTGAGTTAGAAACTGATAAAATAGGTCTCTCTGAAAAGAGTAAAGGGTGTCATCGCCATCGCCAGTGCCGTATGAGTAAATCTGAAATCATGACGATTTTAATTTGTTTCCACTTTAATTCCTATCGTAATTTTTATCACTATTATACCTTTTTCGTAAAAGAGCATTTAGCAGATTTATTTCCAAATCAATTGTCTTATAATCGTTTTCTTGAATTAGAAGCACGAGTCTCTGTAGAGATGATGATGTTCCTACAGATATGTTGTTTTGGGAGGTGTACTGGTATTAGTTTCATTGACTCAACTTGTATTCCAGTTTGTCATAATAAACGTATTTATCGCAATAAGGTTTTTAGAAATTATGCAACAAGAGGCAAGAGTACAATGGGATGGTATTTTGGATTCAAACTACATCTTATCTGTAATGAAAGAGGTGAGATCCTAAACTTTATGCTTACTAAAGCAAATGTTGATGACCGAGACGAAAATGTATTTAACAGATTGACAGACAATGTATTTGGTAAATTATTTGCAGACAAAGGGTACATATCTCAAGGATTATTTGAGAGATTGTTCAATGATGGATTAAATTTAGTTACTGGCATTAGGAGTAACATGAAAAATAAACTAATGTCACTTTATGATAGAATTCTTTTAAGGAAAAGATCTGTAATAGAGACAATCAATGATGAGCTAAAGAATGTAGCTCAATTAGTGCATTCAAGGCATAGAAGCATATTAAATTTCGCAATGAATGTTGGTTCTTCCGTTAAATGTGTGGACGCTTTTCGTAGTGCTTTAACGTAAGAGCCAAAGTTACTCATTAAACAAGAATATAGCTGAGACAGTCAACTATCTATCCTATTTTCATCCTCTTTCATTGAAAATCTTTTCGTTTTAAGACTTCGAAAATCTGCAGACAAGGGTTTGAAAAATCATTACATAATTTCAAGGAAAATACCTATAACTAACGACAAAAATGCACACATGAAGCAGGTTTGCAATCAACAGGATATCAATTAGTTACTAAGTATAAAGTAAAAGGTGCTTAATTGGACTTCAAAAGGGCGTTAGCAAGGGTCTTAAAGAGCATCTTTTGCAAGCCAAAAGGGCGTCTTTTAGAAGCCAAAAGAGCATGTGTTGGATTTGAGCTGTACAAAAATTGTTTACAAACATGATTTAATAAGGGAATAAGCAGGTTATAGACGACAGATAGACATCACACCTAATTACATTTATCATATAGTTTACCCCCCCCTTATAAAACAATCTTATTGGAGGTAAGCTTACCATGTATGTGGATTAATCTCATTCTATTAACAATCTACACATTTAACGGAAGAACCTATTTTAATGCTATATATATATTTGTTGCATACAATCCTCTCTCCTTATATTGCCAAAAATAAGTTTTCATGTGCAGAACAGAAGTAAGTTTATTGGCTACAGAATAGTTCTCGAAGTCGTCCATTTGGAGTTTTGACAATATTATAAAAGGAGGTGTCCATTTATCTAAAAGACTCAATGTCAAACCTTCAGGAATAAATTCTTTTCGTCTATCTTTTAGTGATATCCCTAAATAAACACGAATTGGATATTCATGGGAATCTATATAGTTCTGACACTCTTTTGAAAGCAGAAACCCTTTTTTAAGCCATTCTTTTCTTTCTAAGTTTGGAGAAAAGAAATCTGTTATATGCCTGTCCGTTTCTGTATTATTAGATAAGTGAAAGCTTTCAATCCATTTTCTTATTTTATTTTCAGTAATATTCTCCATCTTCGCTTTCTAAGTAATGTGGTAATACTTTATCCTTGTGAGTATCTAAAAGTTGTTCTGGAAATTTTGTTTTATTATTAGTAGTATCATTATGAAATGGAGGCAATAATAAACATAAGTAAATTTATACCTAAGACCACTATGCTTAAAGGTAGGACAAAACGGTCTCGGATTATTTGAAAGTTAAAAAGGATTATTCCGATGGTACCAAGAGCCAACCAAATAAGAACGGGTTTATAGCAAGGAAAAAGCACATCAAAGAATAACCAAAATGAAGTTCGTGGGTTATCTTTCTCGCATAATCCATAGTAAGGTATTCCTTCTTTCTCATTTTTTACTTCATCCTTAACAGTATAGAAAGCAACGGTTTCACCCTTTTTCCCATTATGTTGAAAACATAGCCAACCATCATAACGTTGAGTTATATATACATTAGTGTCATTTTTAATTTTTAGAGTTGCATCATTAAACTCTCCACCTGTATGTTCCCAACAAGAAACAACCCCTTCTTTATATTCAAGATTGTTTATTTTTTTGCATGTATTACTTATCGTAACAAAGTCAACATATAAACAACAACAGATGAAGAACAAACCAATCGTATATGATGTCTTCCTATGGCTTAGAAAGAATCTTTTAGCTTTCTTTTCTATTAGGGAGATATTTATGTTCATATATTATTAGAGCTCATCTGTCATTCCGGATGATACACCTTTTTATATTGGTCTTTAATTTCTCTCTCTAAGGCGTTATGGATACCCGTACGAGTTAGATATTCACCAGATGCCCTGTTTCTCTGTGTTGGTTACATGAAACGTTAAAAATGACAGCAACTTAAAATAAAACTATTCTTGTAAGCTGTATAAAAGTCTTACTCTTGTTGGGGGCTTTATCACTCGGTAGATTGGAAGGATGCTTTATCTTGAGGTTAGATGGTTCTTCAGAGTACTAAAGAACCTCTAAAACCTCTTGTACATCCTTGATATTCTTCATACTTTCAACGATAAACTGTACATCTTTGCGGTCGTGAACTTGCATCTCAATGGTTCCCTCAAAGATTCCATTATCGCTGGAAATCGTTATCTTGCGGATATTAATACCTAACTGGTCGGAGAGGACATCAGAGATGTCGTGCAGCATACCACTACGGTCAATACCACGAATCTCAATCGTTGCATCGAAGAACAATCGACGGTGCATATCCCATTTGGCATCTAAGATTCTACCGCCATAGCTTGCTTTCAACTTTGCAGCTACTGGGCAGGCACGCTTATGAATCTCGATGTGGTTCTTGTTGTCAATATATCCGAGGATATCATCACCTGGGATAGCATGGCAGCAATGTGGGAAGAGATAGCGATGTATGTTTTCTTCGTTGATGAAGATAGGTTTCTTTCTGTTGAGCTCTTTCGTTACAACGATCAAGCCTTCAGTGTTTTCTGTGTCCTTAGCCTCTATAGACTCTGTCTCCTTCTTATCATTCGACTTTAAGAAAGGAACGTAACGACGCCAGCCACGTGAGGTAACAGTCTTCTCAGACTTTGATTTACCATGGAGTTCGTTTAAATCGGTGTCGCCAAGGATAACGGTCTTATCACCAACTGCAAGGAAAAGATTCTCATGCTTGTGGAGGTCGTGTAGCTCGCAAAGCTTATCCAAGGTGGCAGTTGTCATCTCAAGGTCGTGTGCTTTTAGCCACTTCGATAGCTGCTCTTCACCTGCCTTCTGCAACTCACGGCTCTCACGTCGCAAGATAGCTTGTATCTTCGCCTTCGCCTTCGCTGTAGATACAAAGTTTATCCATGAAGGATTGACGTGTTGCGACATTGAAGTCAGGATTTCTACTTGGTCACCACTGTTGAGTTTATGGCTCAAAGGAACAAGCTTATGGTTTACTTTCGCACCAATACAATGACTACCGAGGAAGGTGTGGATTTGGAATGCAAAGTCGAGTGCTGTACAACCTGCAGGCATCGTCTTAATCTCTCCCTTTGGTGTAAAGACGAAGATTTCAGATGCAAAGAGATTGAGTTTGATAGCATCGAGGAAATCCATAGCATCTGGCTGTGGGTCGTCGAGAATCTCTTTTATCGTACTGAGCCACTCGTTCAATTCGCCTTCATCCTCAGTAATCTCACCGCCATCCTTATATTTCCAATGTGCTGCAAAGCCCTGTTCAGCTAATTCGTTCATGTGTTCAGAACGTATCTGCACCTCAATCCAACGGCCCTTAGCAGACATGAGAGTTACGTGCAATGCCTGATAACCATTAGCCTTAGGATGGTTTACCCAGTCACGCAGACGGTCAGGGTGACTCTTATAAATCTGACTGATAGCCACATAAATCTGGAAACAGTTGTTGATTTCCTCATCTGGTGACTTCGGTTTATAGATGATTCGTACGGCAAGGATATCGTATATTTCTTCAAAGGTGACGTGTTTGTTCTGCATCTTATTCCAAATAGAATAAGGACTCTTTACACGTGCTTTGAGTTCATATTCAAAGGCCATCTTGTCAAGTTCGGCACGGATAGGTGCTGTGAACTGTTCAAAGAGGGTATCACGCTGTGCTTGTGTTGAAGCGAGTTTCTTCTCAATAGAAGCATAAGCATCAGGATGTTCGTATCGGAAGCTAAGGTCTTCCAGTTCAGTCTTAATCTTATTTAGTCCCAATCGGTTGGCAAGTGGTGCATAGATATAGAGGGTTTCACCTGCAATCTTATACTGTTTGCTTGCAGGCTGAGAAGCGAGTGTACGCATGTTGTGCAGACGGTCGCATATCTTGATAAGGATAACACGAATGTCGTCGCTCATAGTAAGCAAAAGCTTCTTGAAATTCTCAGCTTGTGCTGAAGCCTGTTCGCCAAAGATACCACCAGAAATCTTGGTTAGTCCGTCAACAATCTGTGCAATCTTAGGACCGAAGATATTTTCCATATCTTCCACAGTATAGTCGGTATCTTCTACGACATCATGTAAGAGGGCTGCACAGATACTCGTTGCCCCGAGTCCCATCTCTTCACAAGCAATTTGGGCAACGGCAATAGGGTGCATGATATAAGGTTCGCCCGAGAGTCGGCGCACACCCTTATGCGCTTGTCGTGCGAAGTTGAAAGCCTTGGTAATGATATCAACCTTCTTTCGATGACGTGAAGCGAGATAGGTATCAATGAGATGCTGAAAGGCATCATCTACCATTTTCTCATAGTCAATCTCCTTAACTTCAATATTGTCCTTGTCCATTGTGCATCCTCCCTTTATATATAATAAGGTAAAAGAATCTTGTTAGTATGGCATGGCTCCTTGGCTTGTATTAGTAGCCGCGATAGTCATGCTTGGTTCTTCGTTTGGTGTTTCGTTTTGGTAAATCAGATCTTTGTAACCTTTGAACTTCTCAATCATTTCAGAAGGCAGGCGTAGCTTAGCAACACCATTGGTAGCAAAAGCCTTGATTATACCCTGTCGATACTGTGGGTTAAGTATTTTCAAATCGTCCACATTCATACCTAATACGTTGGCAATCTTGGCAAGTGTAACGTCCTTCTCTATAATAATCGTGTCGCAGCAGTTAGGCAGACCCGTTGACAGAGGTGTGATGTTGTAATCAGCATAGTAGTTCATCACATAATTTGCTGCGATGAAAGCGGGAACATAGCCGCGTGTCTCCTTTGGTAAATGCTGATAGATAGCCCAGAAGTCAGCACCACCACCAGCCTTTGTGATAGCACTGCTAACACGTCCCGGTCCACAGTTATAGGCAGCCAGTGCCAGTGTCCAGTCGCCAAATCGTTTGTAAAGGTCGCTCAACATACGTGCTGCAGCGTAGGAAGACTTCTCTGGGTCGCGGCGTTCATCAATATAACTGTCAATCTGAAGGTCATATTGTTTACCTGTTGTTGCCATGAATTGCCATAGTCCTGCTGCTCCCATACGTGAGGTAGCATTAGGGTTTAAACCCGACTCTATCACAGGAAGATACTTCAGCTCTAATGGTAAACCATAGAAACGCAGTGCTTCTTCAAAGATAGGGTTGTAATAACGCGCACGTCCCAGCAGGTAAGAGGTTGATTGGCGTCCTGCCTTTGTGTAGCGATCGATATATTTCTTAACTTCCTCATTACAGGTCATTGTCATCACATTTGATAGATTACGCATCTTACGATCGATGACTTCCATACCGTTTTCTGGCTCTGTTGCGTTCGTTGAGGGTGTATTTTCGAACCCTGTTTGTATGCCACTATTATAGAACTTATCATCTACATAGTCTACATCAACATATCCTGCCATCGTTTTAGATGCCGTAGGAATCATCACTTCTACAGCTTTACCACGACTATCAACGACAGTTTGCTGTTGTGCATAGATTCCGCAGGTTGCTCCCATTGTAATAAGGAAGGAAACTATATATCTCTTTCTACTCATTATTTCTTAGTTAGTTAGCGCAAATACAGTGCGCTGCTGCTTAGAATGTCAGACTACATCCAATACCTATTGCCGATGAACGGAAAGGGTTGTTAGGTGTAGCGATACTCTTATTTGGTATGACCGTCGGTGCAATATGCAGTGAGAGGTCATCTGATATGTCAAAGTCGGATAAGGAAGCGTCTACGTAAGCATCAATAACTGACAAGGCATAAACCGCAATAGTAGTAAAGATACTTAGGTCACGCCATCTACGGTAACGGTCCTTACGTTGTTTGAAGATGTTCTTATAACGCTCTTCATTGGCAGGGGTAATCGTAGCTCCAAGGTGTAGGAAGTTATTATAACTCTGCGTTGTTGGGTCATTATCCATGATGTCCATATAAGCCTGTGCATAATCATGGTACATCTGGTTGTTCCATGTCATAGCATAAACGCAACCTACAAAGCCTCCGTAGAAGATTGGTAGTTTCCAGTACTTACGGTTGTAGGCCTGTCCAGCACCGGGGATGACGAGCGCAAGCCACAAAGCACGCTTAGGATTAGGGCGCCACTTAGACCAGTCGCGTCCCTGTTTCTTTACCATGCCGACACTATCCTTTCGCAGAACAGAAGTGAGTTTACCCTCATCATCTGGTGTGAGGATTGCCTTCTCTTCTATATATTTATCCTGCGAACTTGGTATCTCAACGACCGTAGAGTCGCCTGGATACATAACCTTTAACGTGTCATGGGGCAGATCTTGTGCCTGCATGACCGTAACACTGGTGAGCATTCCGGCTATCAACAGTCCTTTGAGGATTCTATTCTTCATCTTCATCACTACCCTTTGTCTTGCTTAAGTTGCTGGTTTGAAGGTTTTGTTACATATTCTTTGCTTTGTGGTCAGCCATTTGTTGAGGCATCCTAATGCTTGTGAATAGTTCTTCTAAACCAGAATACTTGCTTATCTTATACTTACTAATACCTTAATCTTTCCGTGTAGAAAGTCTTACTTCATCTTATCCATCACTTCCATGATGTGAAGTAACTCCTCTTCTGATGCAAACGGAATACTAATCTTACCCTTTCCATCAGCATTACAACTCATCTGTACCTTTGTGTCGAAGAATGATGAGAGTCGCTGTTTGAGGATGTTAAACTCCTCAGGAAGGCGAGTTCGAGCAGAAATCTTCTTCTTTGCACTCTGTATATCTTCTCCGTTATTGAGTTGTTGGCAAAGTTCTTCAACCTTGCGAACGCTGTATCCGTTCTTTAGAATCTCACGATAGAGTTTCAATTGGAGTGAAGGGCTTTCTAAGGAAAGCAATGCACGGGCATGTCCCATGTCTATCTCCTTCTTTTGCAAACCCATCTGTACCAATGCAGGAAGCTTCAACAAACGAAGGTAGTTAGCAATAGCAGCACGGCTTTTACCGACACGTTCAGCTACACGCTCCTGAGTCATTCCGCTCTTTTCAAGCAGATGTTCGTAAGCCAAAGCAATCTCTATCGCATTCAGGTCTTCACGCTGTATATTCTCAACCAGCGCTAACTCCATCACACTCTCGTCCTTGATAGTGCGAATATAGGCTGGAACAGCCTTCAAGCCTGCCAACTGACTGGCACGCCAACGGCGTTCTCCTGCAATAATCTGGAAGCGATTATCGTCAATCTGACGCAGTGTAATTGGCTGAACGAGTCCTAACTCACGAATACTGTTGGCCAATTCTTCCAACGCAACAGGGTCGAATTCACGACGCGGCTGGTTTGGGTTGGCTTCTATCTGGTCTAAGGCAACCTCGTTAATAGTGGAGCTGCCTTGTGTACTGACAGTCTCTGTAGATATCAATGCGTCCAGACCACGGCCGAGGGCATTGGTCTTTGCGTTTCGATTATATTTCTTTTGTACAGCCATAGTCTTTGTTTGGGAGTAAAAAAGGAGTTTAGGTGTTGGTGGAGTTTGTCGCAGTTATGTCCAATATAAAGCGACTCTTTATTCCCAACTCTATATTTCTTTACGTTCAACAGATGAAGGTCTGCAGTTAGAAATATTAGCTTTGTAATTGGGAGACGGCCTTTCTATTGGTTTCAAAGTCCACCTTTCTGCTCCGTTCCTATCCTCTCTTTATTTCTTATTCTTTTCAATGATTTCCTTTGCAAGGCTCAAATGATTCTTTGCACCCGTTGAGTCAGCATCATAGAGGATTACTGGTAAACCATGACTCGGACTCTCAGAGAGTTTCACGTTACGCTGGATAACAGCCTTGAACACTAACTCTTGGAAGTGGCGCTTTACCTCATCGTAGATCTGACGGGCAAGACGCAGACGACTGTCGTACATCGTCAGCAGGAAACCCTCTATCTCCAACTTCGGATTTAGCTTACTCTTGATTATCTTAATGGTGTTCAACAGCTTGCTGATACCCTCCAATGCAAAGTATTCACACTGCACAGGAATGATGACTGAGTCGGCTGCTGTCAACGCGTTGACGGTAATCAAACCGAGTGACGGACTACAGTCTATTAAGATGTAATCGTATTCGTCACGGATTGGAGCCAACAGATTGCTCATAACCTTCTCACGACCATTAAGCTTCAACATCTCAATTTCAGCTCCAACAAGGTCGATATGGCTCGGAACAATGTCTAATCCTTCTATGTCAGTGGTGTAGATTGCATCTTTATGTCGGCATGGTCAATGATACATTCGTAAAGAGAACAGTCCACCTCCTTGATATCTACGCCCAAACCGCTCGATGCATTAGCCTGCGGATCGGCATCAATCACAAGGACAGACTTCTCAAGTGTTGCTAAAGAAGCTGCCAGGTTGATGGTGGTAGTAGTCTTTCCTACGCCGCCTTTTTGGTTGGCAAGTGCGATAATCTTTCCCATTTTTCTATTTAATCCTATACGTTTATTAGGCTACAAAGATACATATTTTATATGAGATTGGAAGGCTTTATAAACCTTTTTTCGTACTTTTGCACTGAAAACAAAGTGAAATTTATGAATTCTAAGAGACCACTCATACTTATATCTAACGATGACGGATATCACTCTAACGGTATTCGTACACTCGTTTCATTTCTTTCTGATTTTGCAGAAATTGTTGTCTGTGCCCCTGAAGCGGGGCGTTCGGGTTTCTCATGTGCTTTTTCGGTGGTTGACTATCTGCTGTTGAAGAAACGGAATAATATCCCTAACTGTGAGGTTTGGTCATGTTCGGGTACGCCTGTCGACTGTGTGAAACTGGCGTTAGACCGTATTCTTGTTGACCGAAAGCCTGACCTTATCTTGGGAGGTATCAATCATGGAGATAATTCATCAGTCAATAATCATTACAGCGGGACGATGGGTATTGCCTATGAGGGGTGTATGAAATATATCCCTTCTATTGCCTTTTCAAGTTGTGATTATAATCCAAATGCTGACCTTTCTTACCTACGTGATTACGTAAGACTTATTGTCAAGAAAGTTCTTGCTGATGGTCTGCCAAAAGGAGTCTGCCTAAATGTGAACTTCCCTAAGGTTGAGAAGTTTGCAGGACTGAAGGTTTGCCGTATGGGTTGGGGTAGTTGGACAAGAGAGGTTGAGGCTTGTAAGCATCCTCGTGGCTTCGATTACTATTGGATGACAGGGCATTATCGTAACGACGAACCTGATGCGACGGATAATGACCAGTGGGCATTGGAGCATGGATATGTGACTGTTACGCCATCAAAGATTGACGTGACGGATTATGAAGTGCTCGACAAGATGAAATCATGGGAATCTCTTTAATTCTTTGATGTTATGAAGTATTACCTGATAGTTGGTGAGGCATCTGGCGACCTACACGCCTCACGCCTTATGCAATCGTTGATGCAGTATGACCCTGAAGCTGAGTTTCGTTTCTTCGGAGGTGACTTGATGGCAAAAGTGGGGGGTACACGGGTGAAACACTACCGTGAACTTGCTTATATGGGATTTGTTCCTGTATTGCTACACCTGCCTACCATCTTTAAGAATATGAAGATGTGTAAGGAAGATATCATGCGTTGGAAGCCTGATGCTGTAATCCTCGTTGACTATCCAGGGTTTAACCTTAGTATCGCAAAGTTTGTAAAGAAGAATACAAGTATCCCTGTCTATTATTATATCTCACCGAAGATTTGGGCATGGAAGGAGTGGCGTATCAAAGCTATCAAGCGTGATGTGAAAGAGATGTTCTCTATTCTTCCGTTTGAAGTGGCCTTCTATGAGAAGAAACATCATTACAAAATAAATTACGTAGGTAACCCGACAGCCGAGGAAGTTGATAATTTTCTCCATGTTTATTCGGAGTCAAAAGACGAGTTCTGTCAGCGTAATGGCTTGTCTTCTAAACCTATTATTGCCATCCTTGCTGGTAGTCGAAAGCAGGAGATAAAGGATAATCTTCCTTCAATGCTTGAGGCTGCTCGCCATTTTGAGGATTATCAGATGGTGGTTGCTGCAGCACCTTCTATCACTGAGAGTTACTATAAGAGGTTCTTAGAAAATAGTGAGGCTAAGATGGTGAAGACGCAGACTTACGAACTACTTGCACATGCCACTGTGGCACTTGTTACCAGTGGTACGGCAACTCTTGAGACTGCTTTACTAAATGTTCCACAGGTTGTTTGCTATGAAACGCCAGTTCCAAAATTGATTCGCTTTGCTTTCAAGCATATTATTAAAGTACGTTTTATCTCGCTTGTCAATCTTATTGCCGACAAGGAGATTGTGCAAGAACTTCTTGCTGATCGTTTCTCAATTCGCAATATTGCCAATGAGTTGTATCGGATTCTTCCTGGTCAACCTTCGCGTGAACGTATGTTAGCTGATTACCAGCTCGTTCGTGAACGATTAGGTAACGAGGTAGCACCTGATAATGCGGCAAGAATTATGGTTGAGAAGTTGACGAATAGGCATGTCTACGATATGTCAAGTAAACCAGAAAATGAGTTTATAAGCGAACAAAATTACGAATAAGTAGCATACTTAAAAGCATGCCTGTTCGCCAAGCAGCAGATTGATTTTAGGCGAATAGTTCTTTGCTCCCGAATTATTTTCATGAAAAAAAATATTTTTTTTCATGAAGATAAATATTTCTTTTCACGTAAATAATATTTTCTTTTCATGTAAATAATTCGAGAGAAATAGGTAAGTAAAAAAATAAGGAGAGCCGAAAGCTCTCCTTATTCCTTGTATTTAATAGCATTATAAGCTAATTAGTTCAATCACTTTATCCACTGCCTCTCTTATTCCATCGGCATTCTTTCCACCTGCTTGAGCGTAGTGTGGTTGACCGCCACCGCCACCCTGGATGAGTTTAGCAGCCTCGCGAATAATCTTACCAGCGTTCAGATCATAATCTTTCACCATGTCATCACTAAGCATGATTGATAAGAGAGGACGATTCTCGTATACAGAGCCGAGTACGCAAACAAGCTTCTCTGGTAATGCCTCACGCACTTTAAAGACGATGTCCTTAGCTGAAGCTGAATCGATTGGTAATACTGCCTTCACGACATGTACACCATTTACGGTCTCAGCACGCTCCACCATGTTCTTTGCAGCACGACTAACGGCCTGTGCACGGAAGCTCTCAAGCTCCTTCTTCATGTGGTCGTTCTCCTCAACAAACTTAGAGAGAACTGCCTTAAGGTCCTTAGCATTGTTGAACATTGCCTTTAAGTCGCGCAAAGTGTCCTCAAGGAAGTAGATGGCATTCTCGCATGTTTCACCTGTCATAGCCTCGATACGGCGTACACCTGCAGCCACACTGCTTTCGCTAACAATCTTGAAGAAACCAATGCGGCCAGTTGATGTGGCATGAATACCACCACAGAACTCACAGCTTGGACCGAAGCGAACAACACGAACCTTGTCGCCATACTTCTCTCCGAAGAGGGCTACTGCACCCATCTTCTTTGCTTCCTCCATTGGTGTATCACGATGCTCGTCCATTGGATAATCCTTACGAATCATCTCATTAACGAGTCTCTCTACCTTACGAAGCTCCTCATCGGTAATCTTCTGGAAGTGAGAAACGTCAAAGCGGAGGGTGTCAGGACTTACGTATGAACCCTTTTGCTCAGCATGTTCACCGAGAACCTGCTTCAAAGCATAATCGAGAAGGTGGGTTGCGGTGTGGTTGGCAGCTGAAGCGTCACGCTTCTCAGTGTCAACACAAGCCATGAAGTCAGCCTCAAGGTTCTTTGGCAATTCCTTAACAATATGTACGCTCTGGTTATTTTCACGCTTGGTATCGATGACATTAATAGTCTCGTCCTCGCTAACGAGTACACCTTGGTCACCTACCTGACCACCCATCTCTCCATAGAAAGGAGTATAATCGAGAACAAGTTCATAGAAACTGTTCTTCTTCTGAGTCACCTTGCGGTAACGGAGGATATGGCACTCGTATTCTGTATAGTCGTAACCAACAAACTCCTGTTCGCCTTCACGTAATACTTCCCAGTCGCCATTCTCCACAGCGGCAGCATTGCGGGCACGTGCCTTCTGCTGTTCCATCTCCTCATTGAATTGCTTCTCGTCCACGGTATAACCATTTTCTCCACAGATAAGTTCGGTGAGATCGAGTGGGAAACCGTAGGTATCGAAAAGACGGAATGCCTCTTTGCCATCGAGTTGGGTCTGACCATGTGCCTTCAGTTCGTCCATTGCACCGTTAAGGAGCATGATACCCTTCTCTAATGTACGCAAGAATGAGTCTTCCTCTTCCTTCATGACACGGCCTATCAACTCTCGTTGTGCTACGAGTTCTGGGTATGCACCTCCCATCTCACGTACCAATACGTTGATTAATTTATACATAAAGGCTTCTTTCTGACCAAGGAAGGTATAGGCATAACGTACGGCACGACGGAGGATTCGGCGGATAACATATCCTGCCTTAGCATTGCTTGGCAACTGACCGTCGGCAATTGAGAATGCAACAGCACGAAGGTGGTCGGCAACAACACGCATGGCGATGTCTACTTTCTGCTCTTCGTTGACACCCTCACCATTAGGACCTTCTGGGAAAGTGTGGTTATATTTCTTACCAGAGAGGTTCTCTATCTCTGCAATGACTGGTGCGAAGATGTCTGTATCGTAGTTGGAGTTCTTGCCCTGCATGAGACGAACGAGACGCTCGAAGCCCATGCCTGTATCGATAACGTGCATTTAATAGGTCAAGACTACCATCAGCCTTACGATTGAATTGCATGAATACGATGTTCCATATCTCAATAACCTGTGGGTGATCTTTGTTTACAAGTTCTTCACCAGGCACTTTTGCCTTCTCTTCCTCCGAACGGAAGTCGATATGAATCTCTGAACAAGGGCCACAAGGACCTGTGTCACCCATCTCCCAGAAGTTATCATGCTTGTTGCCATTGACGATATGGTTCTTCGGGAAGTGTTTCTCCCAGTAGCCTGCAGCCTCATCATCACGTGAGATACCCTCGTTCTTATCACCCTCAAAGACTGTTACGTAGAGGTCTTTTGGGTCAAGATGGAGTACGTCTACAAGGTATTCGTAAGCATAGTCGATTGCTCCTTCTTTGAAATAGTCGCCGAAACTCCAGTTACCTAACATCTCGAACATGGTGTGGTGGCTAAGAGCTTGCATCACGACCAACCTCTTCCAAGTCGTTGTGCTTACCACTTACACGTAGACATTTCTGTGAGTCTGTACGGCGGCGAGGCTCTGGATCCTTTGTTCCGAGGATAATATCTTTCCACTGGTTCATACCAGCATTAGTGAACATCAGCGTAGGGTCGTCCTTAATAACCATAGGGGCAGACGGTACGATAACGTGTCCCTTCGACTCAAAGAATTTCAAGTAAGAGTCGCGGATTTCGTTTGCTGTCATCATCTTTATTTTATTTTTAATTCAATTTTTCTACCTAAAAGTGTTGCAAAGATACTGACTTTTGAGTATTTTTGCAAAAAATTAGGCTGCTGAATACGTAAAAACTTCTTTTAGAGGTGGACATAGTCTTCCTATTCAGACCTAAGATTGTGTAAATAATTGATATAAAAGATACTAAGACATGGCTGAGAATCCGCGCAAGCTGTATTTTTCTATTAAGGAGGTGGCACAGCAGATGAACGTTACGGAGAGTCTGTTGCGATACTGGGAAACCGAGTTTCCACACCTTCGTCCTAAGACGACGGGCAATCGTGTGCGCCAGTATACGGAGAAGGACATTGAACAGATAAAGGTTATTTACAACCTTGTCAAGGTGCGTGGCTTTAAGATTGCTGCAGCTCGCAAGATGTTGCAGGAGAATAGGAATGGTGTTGAAAAGAGTCAAAAGGTAATGGAGACGCTCATTTCTGTGCGCGATCAGCTGAAAGAACTTAAGAAACAGTTAGACGGCCTGGTGTAAGATTGTTTGTCATGGGACAACAACAACAGTGGTGTGTTACATCTGTAATGGTTCGAAAAGAGGTTTTCTCTATCTTTATTTCCTCTCATTTATTTTATATTTAGTCGCTGTTATATTAAATATTTCAGATAAGACGTTTACACTAAACTACTTACGTTGTGGTTTAAGGTGATAGATATGACAGCAACTTTCACTCTATATTTGTACAGCTCCGTGTTCTGTCTTATATTTTAAGGCCAAATTGTCTTTATTCTTTACCTTCTTCTTGACCTCACAAGCCTCTATTTACTTGATTTATATGTATCGTTGAATTGCCATATAAACAAGGATTGACTTTTTCTACTTGTATGTCGTTATCTTTTTCCTATATGTTCTCTTTAACTTACTTTACTCTTTCTAAGTTGCTTATGCTTTGCTGAAAACTTGTAAGATCTAAGTAAGATAGATGCATAAGTGTGCTGGGAAACAATACTTCCAACTCTCCTTAATAATCATGTTAACCATTATCACGCTGCGTGTTAATTCCATAGAGCAATAAAGAGATGACTATTCTAAAGGATTATTAGTATAATAGACAATATTTATATAAAGATAATAAATTTAATCTAAATGCTTCAAAACTTCTTAAAATATATGTATCTTTGCAGCTGAATAGTTAAATCTTTATACCTTTTAGATAAAAGAAATGTTATGATTTATTCTTATATGTCTGAAACCATAGGGATTTCTTGATGATATGAAAAGTAAGGTTGTAACAGTCTCCATACATATCACGTGGAGCTGCCATCCTCACCTCTGTCACAAATGGTTTGTTTTGGAGCAGTACATAAAGATGTGAAGCATACAGTTCCACGCTTTTTATAAGTACTTAATACCCGATAGGAGCTGTAGGGGAGTAACAGTTGCGCCCGACACATATTAGGGAAATGAATATGTCTACTTAGTTTTGGAAAGTAATTACTACAAAACAGCTTGGAAAGTTAGCTGCTATGGTGAGGGTTCGAATTTCGATAACAATACGACAAGCAAGTCTATACAGGTAGAAATCAATGAGATTTACAAGACAAAGTGTTGTGTAGATAGTGGCTTTTCGTCTACTATATACTATGAGATACAGTTGATCACGTAATGAGTCTGATGACGCCACATAGTTGCAATGTTATCTTCAGTTACTATGAGTAGTGTCTTGTATAGGTTACCACTATATGTAAGATCTTTAACCAACATTTCTGCAATGCTTTCTGACAAGTGTGTTGTAGAACCTAAAATATCTATGAGCTTACTCTTAGGATGCATACGGCTCAAATAAAAACCTAAAACGGATGCAAGAGTAAGAGCAACTTTGTGATGCGAATAAAATGTCGATGTCAATCAAATACTGTTGATTATTTAATACAAACTTTAAACAATATATTATGAGTAATAAATTAGAAAATGTAGTAGAATGGTGCATCTTTCAAAGTAGATGGCTTCAAGTCCCCGTGTATCTTGGGATGTGTGTAGTGATGGGAATGTATTCATACGTCTTTTGTAAAGAGGTTGTACACAGCCTTATCAATATTGAAACTTTAACAGATGAGACTATGCTTATGTTTGCTATCGGTATTGTGGATGTATCGATGGTACTGAATTTAATCATTGTTTGCGTGATTGGAGGCTACTGGTCATTTGTCAGTAAGTTGGAGATTATTGAGAAAGATAAGGATTGTCATCAGTTTGGTTATCTTGGTAAGATAAATCCTAATGCGTTAAAGCATAAATTGATGATATCACTTATCAGTATTTCTGCTGTTCATTTATTAGAAACATTCATAGCAGAGAATATTGATACGCAACATACAATCATGCAAATCTGTATTCATGTGGTATTCGTTTTATCAGCTTTGGGTATTACTTATATGGATAAAATTGGTCACACAGAACATTAAACAAGAATAAGGAATAATGAGTTGAGGCAAGGAGGATTGTTTCACAATACTCTTTCCGGATACGCCATCTGAACTGTGTCATTGGCTTCATTTCTTTAGGAGCATGAGGAATGCTGATGGGCAAACCGGAGCAGTCATTCTCTTGGTAAAATCAGGCTGGGCTCGATGCCCAGTCTGGTTTTTAATTCGCTGGTGGTATAAACCGTCGCATCTTCTCTTGGTGTTGCAAAGATACAACAGTATTTTAGAACTGCCTAATTTCCGGATTCCTAACTTCATGAACCTATAATAATTGGAAGCGGTCGCCAAACTTTATAGCGAACTGTTGGGTTGTCTGGCCCCAGCCCAAGTTTAACCGGCAAAATTATTCTTCATAAATTTTTGGGATATTTTGTGTAGTATCAATTTGATAAATAATTGATAATCAAACATAGGGTATTGTAACGAGGAGTAAAATCTGATTTGTAGGACACAGTCATATCAAAATTATTTTGTTACTTTGCACTCATGCACGCAAATGTACAGACACGATTCAACCCTGCAACAGGCGACATGGCTCCTTATTATCGCATCAAGGAGTCATATCGTGACGTGCAGGGTCATGTACATTCGCTAATTCTGTTGAACATCGGGTTTGAACCTTCACTTACTGCTGTACAGGTTCGAAAAATTGCATACGCTCATACCGAACGCTTCAAAACCAGAAGTACATCCTCGCTTTTCAAAGAACACCTTGACGGTCTTACTCCTATTGAACAGGCAAAGGCTGACGAATGGTGGAGCCGTATGGAGAAAGAAGGTGGAATCGATCGGTTTAATAAGGAAGAGCAGAAGTCGCTGAGAAAATATGAAAACTACATAGACCTTGAGACGGCAAACTATACTGAGGCAAGGAATGTTGGTGCAGAGTGGCTCTGCAAGCAGACAATAGACAAGCTGCAATTAGAGGGTTTTCTGCGCAAAAACGGCTGGACGGAGAATGCGATACACACGGCTTTGTCAGCATTGATTGTCCGTACGGTATATGCAGTTTCTGAACGTTCATCTTATTATTATTTGCGCGATAACTCGGCTGCTGGCGAACTTTGCAGTGGAACTCCTGGCTGGACACCAGGGATCAATTCTCTGTATAAAATCACAGACAAATTATATGAACTAAAGGAACAGTTAGAGCGTCATTTGTGCAGCGTTACTGACGATCTCTTTAATATAGATAACAAGTTGATGCTCTTCGACTTAACCAACTTCTATTTCGAGGGTAGCAAGCGTAATAGCGATAAAGCCAAGTTCGGTCGTTCAAAAGAAAAACGCTCTGATTGTAAGCTACTTGTACTTGCATTATGTATCAATAAAGAAGGTTTTATACGTTATTCTTCAATCTTAGAGGGTAATACAGCAGATCCCAAGTCTCTACCCAATATGATTGATACGTTGGCAAAGAGGAATCCATCACGAACCAAGGATACGCTCGTTGTCATGGATGCAGGTGTTGCCACGGAAGAGAACTTGGAGCTAATAAAGAAAAAGGGTTACAATTATCTCTGCGTATCCCGTACGAAAATGAAAGACTATACGCTCAGTGATGATAATAAGAGCGTTACGGTAATGGATGCCCGTCGGCAGAAGATAACGCTGAAAGAGGTTAAGACAGAGGATGATAAGGATTATTATCTCGAAATAACATCTCCTTCGAAAGCTATGACAGAGTCGTCCATGAACAGAGTCTGGAGAGAGCGTTTTGAGATGGAACTGCAGAGGATAAACGATGGAATCTCCAAGAAAGGTGGAACCAAAACCTATGAAAAGGTTGTTGAACGTACAGGACGTGCCATACAGAAGTACCCATCTATAGCGAAGTTCTACCAGATAAGCTACATAAAAAATGAGAAGAAACCCAAGGAGATGCTATGTGTAGACTGGGAGATAAAAGACCTCTCGGCAATGGAATCTGGTCACGGAGTCTATTTCCTCCGCAGCAATGTCAGGACACTTTCTGAGCGTGTGACATGGGAATACTACAATCTCATTCGTGAGATAGAATGTACGAATAGACAACTAAAGAATGATCTCAATCTCCGTCCAATCTATCATCAGAAAGATGAGCGAAGCGACGCACACCTTTTCTTCGGTTTATTAGCCTACTGGGTGGTAAACACCATCCGTTGTCAATTAAAACGAGAAGGAGAATCCTGTTACTGGACCGAGATTGTACGACGTATGAGCACTCAAAAGCTCGTCACCACAAAAGGGAAGAATCCATTAGGTGAAACCATCAAGATGCGCCAATGCAGTAGTCCTTCGAAGCAAGCAAAGCAGATATACAATAAGTTGAACTTAAAACACTCACCATTCAAAAAGAATAAAATATGTAGGACACAGAGGCCATAAGAAAAACGAGAAAAGTAAAGTGACAGTTAGATTAGGCGAAAGTGGGTGATAAACTTGGGTTAGGTAGTATGGGAGGTTCAGCATTAGTTGATAGTATTTTTTAATCATTTGAAAGAATAATAAATTATGGGATTATTTGATTTCTTCTTTAACCGTTCTAAGCAGGAACAAGATAAACCTATCAGAGACAAATTAAAGACTAGAAAGAATTTTGAAAAAGTTTTAGAAGAAGATTTGGATATAATGAAAAAAACTATAGCTAAAATTGATATAGCACAAGATATAAATTTGTATATGTACCGTTCCATTAGCTATAGTTATATCTTAATTTTTCAATCTAAGTATTCTATGGATGCCAAAATTGGTGAACTGCGACATATTTATATGAAATCTATGGGTTATTTCTTACAAGCATTTAATAAAGAAATCCGATTTATGCAGACATACTGAATTATGTGTCATTGGGGCTACTATTAAATATTCCCGATGAAAACTTCAAACAATTGATTGATTATGTAAAACAAATGGATAAGCAAGCAAAATCACCAGTCTGGACACCTGACCTGTTACTTTGGTTTCTGCTGAACTCTCGATTGAAGGAGGACGAGAAGCAAGCGTATGCAGATAAGCTTGCTTTCCCTAAGTTGTACAAAGGACTTTTCAAGTTAACACAGATATCAGATGCGCAAGAAGCAAAGAAAGCGCTTGAAGACTATATAGGGAAATGGTATAACCTAAACAAAAATGCACCTTGGTATAATAGTCATTTGAAGAAGAACTGTTACCGAGGCTATTGGGCGTGGGAGGTTGCAGCTATTGCAAAGATAATGAACATCGACGATTCCGGCCTGAAGGATAATTCGTATTATCCCTATGATATGGTGCATTGGGAGGATACAGGAACGACCACAGAGGAGTAACCTATATAATAGATGGTATTGAAATCGTTTTAAATGAAATAGCTTATGGCTTTAGGAGAGATTTCTTTCAAGAGTGCTTACATCGTTCACTACAAGGAGACACTCGACGTTAACAACGAGGCTCCTATGACTATCGGTATGACTTTATCTGCTGAGAATATCACCATTGACAATCCCAAATAGCAAGGCTGCTACCAAAGCTAACGCTTTCTTATGGAAAGCATCACAATCCATAGATGATATGCCAATTCTTAAGACTACTGGTAAGGTTGTGGGTAAAGGTGCTATTGTTGTAGGAATTGCTATAGATGCCTATAGCATTTATTCTGCTTATAATGAAGAGGGGGAGTTTGGAGATAAGACCCAACAAGCAACAGGTTCTGCTATAGGTGGAGCAGCTGATGGTTGGGCTGGTGCAGAGTTAGGGGCAATTATTGGTACAGCAATCTGTCCTGGTGTTAGAACACTGATTGGAGGACTTGTTGGCGGAATAGCTGGTGGTATATTAGGCAGCATGGGAGGTTCAGCATTAGTTGATAGTATTTTTTAATCATTTAAAGAATAACAAGTTATGGGATTATTTAATTTTAATTTTGGTGGTTCGAAAAAAGGGCAAAATCAACCAATCAGGGATAAAATAAAGAATAGGAAACATTTTGAAAAGTTACTGTCCAAAGAAAAAGAAATAATAAAGCAACGCAATGAGATTATTTCAAAAAGTAATCAGAATGATACTAATTCATATATTTATTATGCAATAGCGAATAATTATATGAATCTACTAAAAATAACATATTCATTGGGAGTTAAGATTAAGGATTTACGGGAAACTTATATAGTATCGTTACAATCTTTTCTACTTGGTTTTGAATCGAATGAACCAATGTATTTTGATATCTTAAATAGAGTAGCATTAGGTTTTTTATTGAACATTTCAAATGAAAACTTTAAACAGTTAGTTGATTATGTTCAGCGAATGGACGAGCAGGCAAAGCCTGCAGACTGGACACCTGACCTATTACTTTGGTTTATACTGAACTCCCGCTTGAAGGAAGACGAGAAACAAGCGTATGCAGATAAGCTTGCTTTCCCTAAGTTGTACAAAGGACTTTTCAAGTTAACACAAATATCAGATGCGCAAGAAGCAAAGAAAGCTCTTGAAGACTATATCGAGAAATGGTATAACCTAAACAAAAATGCACCTTGGTATAATAGTCATTTGAAAAAGAACTGTTACCGAGGCTATTGGGCGTGGGAAGTTGCAGCTATTGCAAAGATAATGAACATCGACGACTCCGACCTGAAGGATAATCCGTATTATCCCTATGATATGTTACATTGGGAGGATACAGGAACGACCACAGAGGAGTAACCTATATAAAAGGGTATTGAAATCGTTTTAAATGAAATAGCTTATGACTTTAGGAGAGATTTCTTTCAAGAATGCTTACATCGTTCACTACAAGGAAACACTCGACGTTAACAACGAGGCTCCTATGACTATCGGTATGACTTTCTCTGCTGAGAATATATCACCCAGAGGAAGGCTATAACGTAGTTGTCAATGGTGAGAACGAGAAGACGATTTATCGTTACACCCCTGAACAGCTTGTTACTTCTGTGGAGGATGAGCTGGGCGTACGTGAACGCTACGAATATACAGAATATAATGAGATCTACCGTGAGTGGGATGGTGAAGGACGTATGACTGGCTACTGCTATGACGAACGTGGTAATCTTACGGGTGTTGTTCATCCTGACGGAACGGAGGAAACACGTGCCTATGATGAGGAAGACAGACTGATAACTGAAACTGATGCCTTAGGGAACCGTCGTGTCCTTGTTTATCATGAACCTTCTCAAGACGGTACGCCTGTCAACGGAGAGGGACAGCTCTCTGCCGTCATAGAAGCTGACGACCGAGCTACTTTCTTTGAGTATGACATGCGTGGACTGCTGTCTTCTGTAAGTCTTGATGACAGGACGGTACACTTGGAATACAACGAGCAGAACAACCTTGTTTCTGTAAAGAATGAGAAGGGCGTGGGAACACAGTGGAACTATGACCACAAGGGTAATGTTCTCTCAGTACTTACCTCTGCAGGCGCAAGACAGACGTTCCGCTATGACCGCTTAAACCGAGTTACTTCTATCACTACTGGTAAGCGCACGACGAACCTCCGCTACAATTCCTACGAGGATGTGGTCGAGGCGAGTGAGGGTTTTCACCGTGTGAAGTACAAGTATTCGCCGATGGGCGACATCCTCCAGCGTGAGGGCGAGGACGGCAGCGTGCTGCGTTTTGCCTATGACCGTATGGATCGTCTCCGTATGCTTACCAACGAGCATGGTGAGGAATATACTTTTGACCGCAACCTCCGTGGAGAGATTATTGGTGAGACGGGCTTTGACCGCATGCACCGTAGGTATATGCGTGACCGCTCTGGACGCGTCATCCGTGAGGAAAGGGCTGGTGGCAGATGAACGGAATACGAGTATGACCAGCGGGGACGGCTGACACGCAGCAGCTTCAGTGATGGCACGATAGAAGCTTTCAGCTATGATGCGCTCGGCAGGCTTACTGAGGCACGCAATGTTATGGGTAGCGTTTCTATGGAGTATGACGAGGGCAGCCGTGTGGTCAAGGAGTGTTTCAGTGGTGGTCTGCCTGGTGACAAGGGTACAACGGTAGAGAATATCTATGATGACCTTAGAAACCGTATAGAGACAAGGACTTCGCTTGGTTCGGTCGTACAAAACAGCTTTGATGAGGACGGATTGCTCAGCCGTGTGACGGCATCTGGTGGTGGCGGTGAGAACTGGGAAGAGAAGATTGTACGTGATAGCGAGGGACTGAAGATAGAGAAGATCTTCTCTGGCGGCATCCGTATGACACGTACCTACGATGCCTACGGTAATGTTATCTCACAGAAGAGCCGTTCGTTTCGTCAGGACGGCTACGACCGCCGTTATGCGTGGAATGTGTCAGGACGTCTGCAGAGTGTGATAGATGGAATCACGGGAGGCAGGACAACCTATGCCTATGATGCGGTTGGCAGTCTGATGAGTGCCTGCTATGAGGACGGTACGGACGACTATCGTATGCCTGATGCCGTAGGAAACGTCTTCCGCAGTCGTGACCGTAGGGACAGGGAATACGGCAAGGGTGGCAGGATTCTCCGTGACCGCCATTATGACTATCTCTATGACGTTGAGGGTAACCTTATCCTGAAGACCCCACGTCGTGGGCTGACACAGCATCCGAACCATGAGGTTTCGGAGGAAAGTGGCACGCATATTGCTTGGCAGACAGGTGACTATGCCTATGAATGGTATGGCAACGGCATGCTCAAGGAGGTGCGTCTTCCATACGGCAAGACAGTCCGCTTCGAGTATGATGCTCTTGGGCGTCGCACGGCAAAGCTTTTCAATGGTCACGTCTTCCGTTACCTTTGGGACGGCAACGTGATGGTGCAGGAGTGGCAGTATGAGGAGAAGGACCGTCCACAGCATAGCATTGACGAGTTTGGCCGCATCCGAATGTTAGGCGAAGAGCCGGTAGAGAACCTTGTCACATGGGTGTATGAGGAAGGCTCATACGTTCCTGTGGCAAAGATACAGAACGGTGAACGCTATACGATTATCAGCGACTATATGGGTCGCCCTGTGGAAGCGTACAACAGCTATGGCAACGTAGTTTGGCAGGCTGACTATGATGTTTATGGTGACCTTCGAAACATAAAAGGTATCCGTGATTTCATTCCTTTCCGACAGTTGGGACAGTATGAGGACGATGAGACTCGCCTCTACTACAACCGCTTCCGCTATTATGACCCGAGGATTGGTAATTACATCAGCCAAGACCCGATAAGATTAGCAGGAAATAATCCAACACTGTATGGATATGTAGGGGATGGAAACTCAAATGTAGATATCTGGGGGTTATCAATAGACTATTACTCTTTAGACCATTTAGGTCGACCAACTGGAGGATTGGCAGAAATATCTTTAGATTCTACAGGCTCTTTACCTAAGGGTACTGATGCAGGAATAGATCCACCAGGGTGGAAAGGAGGTCAGCATCCATATCACCAACAGAGAGGACATTTAATAGCAAAAAATCATGGAGGGAGCGGAGTAGACCCAAGGAATATTGTAACGATTACAGATGGTACTAATCACCCAGGAATGACAAAATATGAGAATATAATAACTAGGCGTGTCAAGGATGGTGATACGATTCTACTAGAGGTAAAAGCCGTATATGATGGAGATAACCTCACCCCTAGTAAAATAACAATGTATGCTATTGACCAAAAAGGTAATGTTGTTGTAGATGCAGAAATAAAAAATGGATTAAGACAGAAAACATCATGTTGTCATGGATAAAAAAAATACATTCGAACTTGAAGTTATAGGTTCTCAAAAGTGTTTTGGGGATTTACCAGCATTAAGTACATATAGGTTTAATAATGGGAGGAGATTTCCATTATCTTACATTCGTTTCGTAACGAAATATGGATATGGTCTTACAGTAGACCTTTTTCACATCTATATTCCATTGTCAGAGCATGGAGACTCTATCTTCATCAGGTCTGATGAAATACGTTCGACTTATTATGAAGATGTAGTCAATGGAGATATATGGTTTGAAGTTGCTGCAGACGTATCTCTCTCAACACTAAAGAATCTTTACCCATTTGCAAGTAGCGATAATGGTGAATACTTATTTTGGGATATCAATTCGCTTAATAGAAATAATGATGAAATGGATATCTATATGACTGACTTTAGAAGTATAGAATTGAAAAAAGTTGCTTCTAGCCTCTATGAATTTATTGACAAGATTACTAATGCCAATAAATATAAAGAACTTCTTCCCTTTTCTAATCAGCCTCTTCCTAGTATATTTAAAGTATTAAACCTTGTTGATTAGCATTTCTATATGTTTTTGATATCTGTAACACTTGTTTAGTCCTAATATAAATATTGAATTGAGAATCGGGAAGAGAAGATTGTACGTGATAGCGAGGGACTGAAGATAGAGAAGATCTTCTCTGGTGGCATCCGTATGACACGTACCTACGATGCCTACGGTAATGTTATCTCACAGAAGAGTCGCTCGTTTCGTCAGGACGGCTACGATCGCCGTTATGCGTGGAATGCGTCAGGACGTCTGCAGAATGTAATAGACGGAATCACAGGAGGCAGAACAACCTATGCCTATGATGCGGTTGGCAGTCTGATGAGTGCCCGCTATGAGGACGGTACAGACGACTATCGTATGCCTGATGCCGTAGGAAACGTCTTCTGCAGTCGTGACCGTTGGGACAGAGAATACGGCAAGGGTGGCAGGATTCTTCGTGACCGGCATTATGACTATCTCTATGACGTTGAGGGTAACCTTATCCTGAAGACTCCACGTCGTGGGCTGACACAGCATCCGAACCATGAGGTTTCGGAGGAAAGTGGCACGCATATTGCTTGGCAGACTGGTGACTATGCCTATGAATGGTATGGCAACGGTATGCTTAAGGAGGTGCGGCTTCCTTACGGTAAGACTGTCAGCTTCGAATATGATGCCCTTGGGCGTCGCACGGCAAAACTCTTCAATGGTCACGTCTTCCGTTACCTTTGGGACGGCAACGTGATGGTGCAGGAGTGGCAATACGAGGAGAAGGACCGTCCACAGCATAGCATTGACGAGTTCGGTCGCATCCGTATGCAGAGCGAAGAGCCGGTAGAGAACCTTGTCACATGGGTGTATGAGGAAGGCTCATACGTTCCTGTGGCAAAGATACAAAACGGTGAACGCTACACGATTATCAGCGACTATATGGGTCCCCCTGTGGAAGCGTACAACAGTTATGGTAATGTAGTTTGGCAGGCTGACTATGATATTTATGGTGACCTTCGAAACATAAAAGGCATTCGTAACTTCATTCCTTTCCGACAGTTGGGACAGTATGAGGACGATGAGACGCGCCTCTACTACAACCGCTTCCGCTATTATGACCCGAGAATTGGTAATTACATCAGCCAAGACCCGATAAGGCTGGAAGGCAATAATCCTACGCTGTATGGGTATGTGGTGGATTGTAATGAATTTGTTGATATTTTAGGTTTAGAGTGTTTTAGAAATAATCCTAAAAAGAAAGTGAACTCAGCAAGTTTAGGTGACATCGTTAGAACTCCAACTACAGATCCTAATGACTTCGTGGCAATTAAGAAATCACGTAATTATAAAAATATAAATACAGATGAAGTCTGGTCAAAAAGTTTCACAAATCATAGTCATAGTGATGGAGGTGAGTGGAAAGTTGGTATTGGCAAATCTGCACCAGCTAAAAACAAGAAAATAACAGTTTCGGAGAATGGACATATAATTAAAATAGATAAGTGAGTAGTATAATGGACAGCTTCAATTTTAACATTCAAGAATGGGTAGATTTGAATTCTTATAGTGATAGCAAAGGCTGGAAAGGGTATTGTAGAAGGAATAAACCTTTCACTATTTTTCGAGCAAATAAAATAGTTGGTAACTTTGTTACTTTTTTTAGAAAATACACAAACAATGTGATTATAATTTCTAACGTCTTTAGAAAACAAGAGTATATTCTGCCTAATAGTAACATCGGAAATTATATGAAGTACATAGAAAAGTATTTGATTGATTTTAATTATATAGAAATAAAAAGTAATTCTATCTATAACAATCCAAACTGCTTGTCCCAAGCCTTCAAAAGAACGAATGCAGATTATGATATTGTATCTATGTTCTCCTTGTTGACGATGATGAGTGATGGAGTTGATGGCCATTGTTTTTTCGTCTTTGAAGAATTAGGAATTATTGCTTATCCTCATGATGATACAGGTTTTGGATTTATTCGTTTCAAAAATACGCCTATTCACTATGAGGAAATGTTTTTAGAAAATATATCTCATTTTTCTGGGTTTATAAGTTCAAGATAAGTTGTTAAGGACGGACTTCTCAACCGTGTGACGGCAGGCAGTGGTGGCGGTGAGAGCTGGGAGGAAAAGATTGTCCGTGACAGCGAGGGGCTGAAGATAGAAAAGATCTTCTCTGGTGGCATCCGTATGACACGTACCTATGATGCCTATGGTAATGTTATCTCACAGAAGAGTTGCTCGTTTCGTCAGGACGGCTACGACCGCCGCTATGCATGGAATGCGTCAGGACGTCTGCAGAGTGTGATAGACGGAATCACGGGAGGCAGGACAAGCTACGCCTATGATGCGGTTGGCAGTCTGATGAGTGCCCGCTATGAGGACGGTACGGACGACTACCGTATGCCCGATGCCGTGGGCAATGTCTTCCGCAGTCGTAACCGCAGGGACAGGGAATACGGCAAGGGCGGCAGGATTCTCCGTGACCGCCATTATGACTATCTCTATGACGTAGAAGGCAACCTCATATTGAAGACTCCACGTCGTGGACTGACACGGCATCAGAATCACGAGGTGTCGGAGGAAAGTGGCACGCATATTGCTTGGCAGACAGGTGACTATGCCTATGAATGGTATGGCAACGGAATGCTCAAGGAGGTGCGGCTTCCCTACGGCAAGACCGTCCGCTTCGAGTATGACGCCCTTGGGCGTCGCACGGCGAAGCTCTTCAACGGTCATGTCTTCCGCTACCTTTGGGACGGCAACGTGATGGTGCAGGAGTGGCAGTATGAGGAGAAAGACCGCCCGCAGCACAGCATCGACGAGTTCGGCCGCATACGTATGCTTGGCGATGAGCCTGTTGAGAACCTTGTCACGTGGGTATATGAGGAAGGTTCGTACGTCCCTGTGGCAAAGCTGCAGAACGGCGAACGCTACACGATCATCAGCGACTATATGGGTCGCCCAGTGGAAGCGTACAACAGCTATGGTAACGTAGTCTGGCAGGCTGACTATGACATCTATGGTGACCTTCGCAACCGCAAAGGCATCCGTGACTTCATCCCTTTCCGACAGTTGGGACAGTATGAGACGATGAGACGCGCCTCTACTACAACCGCTTCCGCTATTACGACCCGAGGATTGGTAATTACATCAGCCAATACCCGATAAGGCTGGCGAGAAATAATCCTACGCTGTATGGGTATGTGGAGGATTGTAATGAGTATGTAGATTTATTTGGATTAAATTTTAATGGTATTCCGCAAACCCCAGGAATTGTAAGAAGTTTTATGTCGAAAGCTAAATATAAAGATTTTAAGAAAAATGGTTTTAAGTATGATCCAAAAGATACAAGAGGAGGTATAAGTGCTACAAGTACAAAAATAAAACCTCAAAACCCTGATGCGATAAAAAAAAGTACAGGAGCTTTAGGTGCTGATTATTTTGTTGATATTGATACAAAGGGAAAGGATGTTGTGCTAAAAGGCAAAACCAAAGGAGGAGTTCCTGATTGGAAAATTAAGGACAATGTCTCAAAGACAGATATAGTAAGTAGTGGCAAAGTGTGTAAAGGATGAAAGAACTGGATTTATTAGTTAAAGAATACTTTGAGAGTCGGGAAAGACTTCAGGCTTTTCTGTCAGGTATAGAGATAAAGAAATCTGAAGACAGTGCGTTGTTGGAATATTTCCTTTCATTACTTAAAGATAGCTTTTTTGAAGCAAAAGTCTTTGAATTATTGTTATACCTAAACCCTTCTGAAGCCAAAAGATACATAAACTTGTATTATCTGCAAGGGAATCCATATGAAAAGGAAAGATACAAGGGGAATTTGGATGTTATGCTCGATGATTATAAATCAGTTTTGGGAGAGATGGAGTTCTCTAAACTGATAGATTCCATATCCAAAGAGAATAAGGATTTTTATGTGATAAAGGAAGCGATAGATTTTGCCAATGATGAGTGATTATGCTTGTTTACTTTTCTGAAATATTTTATAAAAAGCAGTGCTATAGAGTGTTTGATAATCTAAAAACAGAGCTTTTAATGGAATTGTAACCAGCATATTTAAGAATAAAAAGAAGTTAATAAAGATATAAATATTTTCAAAAGTATAAGCATTACATAACTCATTATACAGTAGAATATTACAACTTCTTGCTATTTCGCGTTCCAAAAGCGGCTGTTTTGCACGGTTAAAGTATAGGTTTTGTATCACAAAAGAGTCGATTTCGTAATATCAAAGCGTAGTTATCACTTTTTAACAGAATTATCTTTACAAAGTTAAACGTGAATTCAACAAGCAAGTGCAAATCTACTTAATTAGTTCGTAAAAGCAGTCCTGTGGTGTTTTAAAAGGTTCTTCCGTTAAATGTGTGGACGCTTTTCGTAGTGCTTTAACGTAAGAGCCAAAGTTACTCATTAAACAAAAATATAGCTGAGACAGTCAACTATCTATCCTATTTTCATCCTCTTTCATTGAAAATCTTTTCGTTTTAAGACTTCGAAAATCTGCAGGCAAGAGGATTGAAAAACCATTACATAATTTCAAAGAAAACATCTATAAATAACGGCAAAAACACACACATGAAGCAGGTTTACAATCAACAGAGTATCAATTAGTTATAAGCAGTAAGGTGAAAGGTACTTAATTGGACTTCAAAAGGGCGTTAGTAAGGGCCTTAAAGAGCATCTTTTGCAACCCAAAAGGGCGTCTTTTAGAAGCCAAAAGAGCATGTATTGGGTATGAGCTGTACAAAAATAGTTTACAAACATGATTTAATAAGGGAATAAGCAGGTTATAGACGACAGATAGACATCACACCTAATTATATTTATCATATAGTTTACCCCCCTTATAAAACAATCTTATTGGAGGTAAGCTTACCATGTATGTGGATTAATCTCATTCTATTAACAATCTACACATTTAACGGAAGAACCTTTTAAAATCTAATTTCTTTCTTGGTCTCATGTTAATTTTCTTTGAATACTTAGTTATTTGTTGCTGGCTGATATGCTCAAAGGTTTCTTTTTTTGGCACGTATTGCCTAATTAGTCCGTTAGCATTTTCTATAGCCCCTTTCTGCCATGAAGCGTATGGGTCAGCAAAATATATGGTAACACCAAGGCTTTTGGCTATCATTTCATGACAAGCGAATTCTGTACCATTGTCAGTTGTAATAGACTTGATATGGTCTTTGAAAGGAGATAGTAAGTGTATTACAGTTCGTGCCAGTTCTTTGGCATTTTTCCCCTTCTTAAGTTTTCTCATAAACAACATGTTTGTACTACGCTCTATCAGTGTTACGATGGCCCCATGGTTTCCTCTTCCAACAATCGTGTCCATCTCGAAGTCCCCAAAGCGTTTGCCGTCAGCTTCAGTAGGTCTCTCACTGATGCTTGTTCTGTTGGGTATGGATATGCGTTTGCCACCAACAGGCCTGGTGCGATGCTTAAGCTTGTGACGACAGTGTTTATATAATGTTCCCCCTTCTGCCTTATCCTTACGTATCATACGATATATGGTCTCATGGCTAATATACTTGCCGTCCTTGGCCAATACACCAGATATTTGTTCTGGAGACCATTGCTCAGTAATAAGAAGGCGCTTCGCCTCTTCCATGACATCCTTGTCGACTGAACGATTGCCTGGCTTTCTGCGCCTTGTTTGTACTGCATTTGCTTGGGCAGTTTCCCAATTATAGTGTCTTCTGACACCGCTATTACGTCTTATTTCACGAGACACTGTACTTGCACTTACATTTATCGCCTTGGCAATATCTTTTTGTTTCGTTCTATTTTGGAGTAGCACAGAAATTGTGTACCTTTGCTCCGAGGTTAATTGTTTGTACATTGCAATGCAAAATTAATTAATCTTTGGGAGACAGAGGTCTCCCTTTTTTATTTTTATGCATTGCTTGTTGATTTTCTTCTCATGGGGGCTTCTCGCCCCCAAACCCCTCGGTGTTTTCAGGTATAGATTATTAAGCTACACCAGCACTTGGGATTGCAGTTCTATGTTGAACTTGCGCTGTCACTGTACTTTTCTCGTTTTTCTTATGGGCTCTGTGTCCTACAAATTTTATTCTTTTTGAATGGTGAGTGTTTTAAGTTCAACTTATCGTATATCTGTTTTGCTTGCTTCGAAGGACTACTACATTGGCGCATCTCGATGGTTTCACCTAATGGATTCTTCCCTTTTGTGGTGACGAGCTTTTGAGTGCTCATACGTCGTACAATCTCGGTCCAGTAACAGGATTCTCCTTCTCGTTTTAATTGACAACGGATGGTGTTTACCACCCAGTAGGCTAATAAACCGAAGAAGAGGTGTGCGTCGCTTCGCTCATCTTTCTGATGATAGATTGGACGGAGGTTGAGATCATTCTTTAGTTGTCTGTTCGTACATTCTATTTCACGGATGAGATTGTAGTATTCCCATGTTACACGTTCAGAAAGTGTCCTGACATTGCTGCGGAGGAAATAGACTCCGTGACCAGATTCCATTGCTGAGAGGTCTTTATCTCCCAGTCTACACGTAGCATCTGCTTGGGTTTCTTCTCATTTTTTATGTAGCTTATCTGGTAGAACTTCGCTATAGAAGGGTACTTCTGTATGGCACGTCCTGTACGTTCAACAACCTTTTCATAGGTTGTTGTTCCACCTTTCTTGGAGATTCCATCGTTTATCCTCTGCAGTTCCATCTCAAAACGCTCTCTCCAAACCCTGTTCATGGACGACTCTGTCATAGCTTTCGAAGGAGATGTTATTTCGAGATAATAATCCTTATCATCCTCTGTCTTAACCTCTTTCAGCGTTATCTTCTGCCGTCGGGCATCCATTACCGTAACGCTCTTATTATCATCACTGAGCGTATAGTCTTTCATTTTCGTACGGGATACGCAGAGATAATTGTAACCCTTTTTCTTTATTAGCTCCAAGTTCTCTTCCGTGACAACACCTGCATCCATGATAACGAGCGTATCCTTGGTTCGTGATGGATTTCTCTTTGCCAGCGTATCAATCATATTGGGTAGAGACTTGGGATCTGCTGTATTACCCTCCAAGATTGAAGAATAACGTATAAAACCTTCTTTATTGATACATAATGCAAGTACAAGTAGTTTAGAGTCAGAGCGTTTTTCTTTTGAACGACCGAACTTGGCTTTATCGCTATTACGCTTACTACCCTCGAAATAGAAGTTGGTTAAGTCGAAGAGCATCAACTTGTTGTCTATATTAAAGAGATTGTCAGTAACGCTACACAAATGACGCTCTAACTGTTCCTTTAGTTCATATAATTTATCAGTGATTTTATACAGAGAATTGATTCCTAGTGTCCAGCCAGGAACTCCACTGTAAAGTTCAGCGGCAGCCGAGTTATCGCGCAAATAATAATAAGATGAACGTTCAGAAACTGCATATACCGTGCGAACAATCAATGCTGACAAAGCCGTATGTATAGCATTCTCCGTCCAGCCGTTTTTGCGCAGAAAACCCTCTAATTGCAGCTTGTCTATTGTCTGCTTGCAGAGCCACTCTGCACCAACATTCCTTGCGTCAGTATAGTTTGCCGTTTCAAGGTCAATGTAGTTCTCGTATTTTCTCAGCGACTTCTGCTCTTCCTTATTAAACCTGTCGATTCCACCTTCTTTCTCCATACGGCTCCACCATTCGTCAGCCTTTGCCTGTTCAATAGGAGTAAGACCGTCAAGGTGTTCTTTGAAAAGCGAGGATGTACTTCTGGTTTTGAAGCGTTCGGTATGAGCGTATGCAATTTTTCGAACCTGTACAGCAGTAAGTGAAGGTTCAAACCCGATGTTCAACAGAATTAGCGAATGTACATGACCCTGCACATCACGATATGACTCCTTGATGCGATAATAAGGAGCCATGTCGCCTGTTGCAGGGTTAAATCGTGTCTGTACATTTGGGTGCATGAGTGCAAAGTAACAAAATAATTTTGATATGGCTGTGTCCTACAAATCAGACTTTACTCCTCGCAACAATACCCTAAACTTGATTATCAATCATTTATCAAATTAATACTACACAAAACATCCCGAAAATTTATGAAAAATAATTTTGCCTGTTAAACTTGGGTTAAGCCTTTTTCATATGAATAGTCTAACATTTCATTAATGGAAGAATCGTATTTACTTCCAAAACTTGACTGAATATCATCAATATCCATTTGAATCGCATCTGCAAACTTTCCTTGATTTATAAGATCTAATTGTGTTTGTCGATACAAAGCTCCTTCTTTTCCTTGCCAGCCATGACTAGATGTCATCCTATGATCGGTTGTTTCCATCCAAATACTTGGTCCTTCGCCATGAGAAAGACCATTGATTGAGTTTGCAGGTGTGTGATGCACTTCCCCTCCAATATTACTACTTCGTACAGAAGAATAAGAACCACCCCCTTTTAAACCAAAAATATCGACCCATTTACTTAAATCCCCCACATACCCATACAGCGTTGGATTATTTCCCATCAACCTTATCGGGTCTTGGCTGATGTAATCCAATTCTTGGGTCGTAATAGCGGAAGCGGTTGTAATAGAGGCGCATTTCATTGTCCTCATACTGTCCCAACTGTCGGAAAGGAATGAAGTCACGAATGCCTTTTATGTTTCGAAGGTCACCATAAACATCATAGTCAGCCTGCCAAACAACGTTACCATAGCTGTTGTACGCTTCCACAGGGCGCCCCATATAGTCGCTGATAATCGTGTAGCGTTCACCGTTTTGTATCTTTGCCACAGGTACGTACGAGCCTTCCTCATACACCCATGTGACAAGGTTCTCTACCGGCTCTTCGCCCTGCATACGGATGCGACCGAACTCGTCAATGCTATGCTGTGGACGGTCCTTCTCCTCATACTGCCACTCCTGCACCATCACGTTGCCGTCCCAGAGGTAACGGAAGACGTGACCATTGAAAAGCTTTGCCGTGCGACGCCCAAGGGCATCATGTTCTATGTATTCTTCTTGTCATACGTCTTTATTTATCTAAATTCATTATAAATAAACTTGCAAGCATCGTTCTCTATTTTAAGGGGCACAAACTCATTTTGATTAACATGTTCATCAATATATTACTTTCCACGTGCTATAGACTTCAACTAAGAAATAGTATCTCACGTAGTAATAGAGCCTTCTAAAGGGTATGCGTGGGACGAAACACCCATAGAGTGTAGCTTTTTAGCTAACTCATTTTTTTCATTATATTTCTTTTAGTCTACCGCAATTAACGAGTACTTTTATTTGCACAGGTTTTTATACTGAGTTCCTAAACCAATTTGACCAAATGTAGGTGTAATCGTCATTTTTCCACTTCAAATAGCTTTAGAATCTCATAGACACAGTATTCCTTACTTCATAATAAATGGAATAAGAAAAACTATTCAAGTTCTAATACCAATGTTTGTGAAATATCTTTAAAACCTCCTCTTCCCTCATCTGCATCTATTAAGATATTACCACAATGGCATGAACCAGATTTCATAGAAGGGATAATTGTATGACAATTTAAACATAAATAAAACAAGTTTTTCCCTTTGGGTAAGCCTCCGTCACCTTGATACTCTAAAATTTTGATGTTTCTTTCTTTCATCTTTAATTATATTTCTTTTATAAATCCATGATCAATATAATACTGAATAGATTCAGGCAACTGGTGCTGTATACCAAGTCCTTCTTGCCCAAACCAAGGCTCTGCCGGACCACTACGAACGTTATCTATAGATTTTATAACTTCATACAGATGATATTCTTTCTTTATACTTGAGCTCGGTAAAGATCTTTGAGTAAAAGGCGTTCCTGCATCAGCGACAAAGTTTCCACTAGGATGCCCAAACCTATCAACCTTATGCCCAACATCTAAAGAACCTATTTTATCTTTCCCCTTGACAAATCCAAAATTATCTGGCCAGCCAGGATCTTTTGCAAAAGTTCCATCAGGGTTACGCCAACGTCCTTTTTATCTTCATATACTTTTGCTGTATTTGATTTCTTACATTTCAATCCAAATACATCAGCCCACTTATTCAAATCCCCCACATACCCATACAGCGTTGGATTATTACCCATCAGTCTTATCGGGTCTTGGCTGATGTAATTACCAATCCTCGGGTCATAGTATCTGAACCTGTTGTAGTAGAGGCGCGTCTCATCGTCCTCATACTGACCCAACTGGCGGAAAGGGATGAAGTCACGGATGCCTTTGCGGTTGCGAAGATCACCATAGATGTCATAGTCTGCTTGCCAGACAACAGTACCATAGCTGTCATACGCTTCCACTGGGCGACCCATATAGTCGCTGATGATCGTATAGCGTTCACCGTTTTGTATTTTCGCCACAGGTACGTACGAGCCTTCCTCATACACCCATGTGACAAGGTTCTCTACCGGCTCTTCGCCCTGCATACGGATGCGACCGAACTCGTCAATGCTATGCTGCGGTCGGTCCTTCTCCTCATACTGCCACTCCTGCACCATCACGTTGCCGTCCCAGAGGTAACGGAAGACGTGACCATTGAAAAGCTTTGCCGTGCGACGTCCAAGGGCATCATATTCGAAGCGAACAGTCTTGCCGTAAGGAAGCCGCACCTCCTTGAGCATGCCGTTGCCATACCATTCATAGGCATAGTCACCTGTCTGCCAAGCAATATGCGTGCCACTTTCCTCCGATACCTCGTGGTTCGAATGCTGTGTCAGCCCACGACGTGGAGTCTTCAGGATAAGGTTACCTTCTACGTCATAGAGATAGTCATAATGGCGGTCACGGAGTATCCTTCCGCCCTTCCCATATTCCCTGTCCCTGCGGTAACGACTGCAGAAGACATTGACCACAGCATCGGCGGGTCATCTATCATAGAAGCTTATACATCTTCCTCTTCTCCTTCTTCTAAATTGTCTATAAAATTACTAAACCCTCTTGTTAAATATTTAACTGCGTCGTCTGTGAAGGGCCCTAAATCCATAAGCAGTAAAACGATATTATTAGTTTCAAGGTCTATTGAAAAATAATTTCCACCCCAATCTAATGCAAATGGAAGATAGTTTTTTGGTATCCCTTTTGAGGTCAAGTTTGAGTAACTTCTTTCAATGGTCATATTACTCAGTTCAGTAGTATCGAACCTAATTGGTAGAAAGAAACTTACTCAACATAACCATCGTCCTTTTCAACATAGAAATATGTTTTATTAGGGACTCCACCATTATTTTTTAGATAATGAGAGATAAAGTCATTAGGTAAACCTTGTTCTATAGAATGCTCTAAAAAATCTATATCTGACATTGTAATCGAATGTGATGATTTAGTAAACATAATACTTATTTTTTACAGGTTATTTTTTTTGCTTGTCTTTTAGGTTCTTTCCTCCAACCCTGTTCAAATGATTTCATCTTAGCTTCAAAACTATCATACTGGACACCGAAATAATCTGCAAACTGTCCAGCTTAACCTTTATGTGGCAAATTTGCTTCGTGTGTTGACGTTTTTATTAATTGCATTGTTGATTCCCCAGTTTTAGGATCAAAATCAGCAACATGATGCCAAGTATATCCTGTTGCATCTGCTTTCGTTATACCAGCTTCTTTATAAGCTCTTGTGAAATCAGAACTTCTATCACCAGTGAGTTTTATTTTTACAGTATTTTTCCCTGGACCTTGGTACAAGTCTGGATGTCCAGAGAAATCTACAGTCTTAAAATCTAAACCAAAAACATCAGCCCACTTATTTAAATCCCCCACATACCCATACAGTGTCGGGTTATTTCCCGCTAACCTTATCGGGTCTTGGCTGATATAATTACCAATCCTCGGATCATAATACCTGAACCTGTTGTAATACAGTCCAGTCTCCCTATCCTCGTACTGACCTAACTGGCGGAAAGGAATGAACTGCCTGCAGCCGTGGAGGTTACGGAGATTACCGTAGATGTCATAGTCTGCCTGCCAAACGACATTGCCTTTATCATCGTATGCTTGGACGGGACGACCAATGTAGTCGCTGATGATGCTGTAATGCTTGTCACCAACAATCTTGGCAGTAGGGACGTAGCTGTCACTGTCGTAAACCCACGTGATGAGGTTCTCAACTGGTTCAGGCCTGTCGAGCGTGACCTCGCCAGTCTCGGTAACAATCGTGTTCGGACGGTCAGCCTCGGCATAGTCCCACTCGTGTAGGATGACATCACCATCCCAGAGGTAGCGGTAAACACGGCCGTCAAAGACCTTCTCAATGCGTCTGCCTAAAGCGTCATACTTGAACGTAACGGTCTTGCCGTCCGGTCGTGTTACACTCCTAAGCATACCATTGCCTTGCCACGTATAGGCATAGTCACCGCTCTGCCATGCAAGGAACTCATCCCGCGCCTCCGCATTACGTGATGGTCCCGACCTGCGCATGGTCTTCAGCACAAGATTGCCATGGCTGTCATAATAATACCGCCACTTCCTATCCTCACGCAACTGTCCACCACGACCATAGCTCCTGTCCGTTCGATCGGGACTATCATACACGTTACCCATCAGGTCCGGGTTGCGCCACTGACGGCTGCCGTCACCAAACACTGCCCCTGACAGAGAACCGAAGGCGTCATAATCGTAACGGACACTTCTACCGTTTATTGTGTCAAACGTTCGTAAAAGACGAAGATTATCACCCCAAGTATATGACTTGTCATACAGTGTTCGCCCATTATGCCGGACACGCTGATGTGCAGGGCGGCCAATGCTGTCATAGTGCATCGTATTCTCTACACAGCCAGGCATCATGCGTGATGTTTCACGCCCGAACCGGTCGTATGCTATGTCCGCTTCCCAAGGCTTCCTCTTTCCTGACATACCAGCTGATATGTGGTTGACAGCGCCTTTTATATCATATCCGTAGGTAATATTTCCTCCTAATGCACTGACGATATTTGAAAGTCGGGAACGTTCATCATACTTATGCTCCACTGTACGCCCGTCCTGGGTTTCCTTTATGACCTGCCCCAAAGCATTACGCACGAACTCCGTCACGCTGTCTCTGTTGTAAGCTTTGGTGAGTCTTCCGGCCTTATCGTACTCCCAAGCCTCCCAACTACCATCGGTGTACTTGTTATAGGTAAGTCGTCCAGCTTGGTCATGCTGATGATGCACAGCCGTACCATCAGGCAGCTGTGTAGTAATCACCGTACCGTCAAGGTCACGGATATAATGACGTTCCGCTCCGTCGAAGCCCCTTTCACAAATCACCTCACCATTAAGGTTACGTTCAAAGAAGTAACGTTCACCATGTTCGTTCTCGACAAACTTCAGTTGGTCATAGGAATCATACTCATAGTTCAGCGCACTGACCATGCGCATACTGCTCGTCCGTCGTGTCTGACGGCGCAGGTTACCCATAGGAGTGTACTCCATAGTCCACACTTCATTGCCGCTGGTAACTTCAACAGGCAGGTCGTAGGCATCGCAGGAGATGCGCATCACACTTTGTCCAGGAGCCGCATAGCGAGTAACACGCCCAAGCCGGTCACGTTGCCATTCTGTACTATTCCCATCAGCATGCCTGTGTTTCAGAGTCGTGCAGAGCCATTATGCACGCATGAGTTTTATGTTTTATTTGATTCCAAGAAGGACATACATGTCATTTCTTGCCTTTTCTACAGCAGGTGAGGGGCGAAAATCATTAGCTTTTATGTAGGGAACGAATACGCTCAGAATCTGGTCGTCTATGAAATCAATTAATTTTCCCTGTGTGTGACGATAATGGATGAGAGCAAGTATTTCTAAAGGAAATACTCGTTGTGAGGGATAGGTAAACTCGCTCCTTACGAAGTTGTCGTTGTTGGATTGTTTGACATGGTATTCCAGCATGTCCGACAGAAGAGTCTTGACCTTCTCTTCATCGTCAGAAAGGATGTTGTCCATGCAGTCCTGATAAAGTGTTGACAAAGGTTTGGTGACGTATGGAGTCCACAAGTCGTGGTTCTTACCACCCGTATAGATGTCATATAACAAGAATGCTTCTTGGAGTGTTGTGTCCTGATAATTTACACTATACTCCATAGCTATATATTCCTTTATTAAATTTATCATGGAATGGAACATGATATCCCTCTCTTTTTCTTCACCAAACATAAGGATTCCTAAAAAGAGAGAAGATGCACCTACCAACATATAGCGGAATTTCTTTTCCGGATCATGGGTGTACATTGTGCAAACCATGTATTCCAGCATAAAGGAATCGATAATGCCAGTAAAGTCCTCTTGGTTGGGATTATGCCAGAAAGGGTAGAAGTGCATGCCAAAGTAATCTCCAAATACTGTGTCGTGCGTAATGTAATTATCAAAATCAATAGACATATTTGAAAGAAATTCTATCATGAATTCATCATCGTCTAGCACATAGTTCTTGAATTTTTTCAGTTCCTTTTCCACAAGTCGATCAAATACTTTCTTTTTCATTAATGATGTCCTCCTGTTTTAAGTTTTTGTTGTCTTTTTGCTTCTGTATCCCAATTCTCATACCTGATGGAATCTGCATACAATTTCCCTTTTTCACCACGCTTTATACCCACATAGGCTACTTTTCTATCCCCTAAATTAGTCATGATATCCCTGCTAGTTCTCTTATTAATTTTGTCATTTGCTACAGCATTATTCACTCGTGTCTTAACAAAGTTTTCAGGATCCATCTGGTCTTTAGAAAGATTGAATTTTCCTACCGTAGAAGACTTCACCTCAAAGGCATCATATTTTCCTGTACTTGGATTCTTGGCAAGCACATCAATACCATTGTTAGGGCCGTATTTTACGTCTATAATTTCATAATTGTTCTTTTTAAGGTCATTAATTACAGCTTTCTCACCAATATCTCCCACAGCATGTCCGAATGGTCGTAAGCCAAATATATCATACCAGTTATTAGGACTTCCGACATACGCATATAGTGTCGGGTTTCCGCCCACCAACCCTATCGGGTCCTGGCTGATATAGGTCCCTGTATTTGGCTCGTAGTAACGGAACCTGTTGTAATACAGCCCAGTCTCAACATCCTCATACTGACCCTGATACTTAAACGGAATGAAGGAGGAATTATTGCTGTTCTTCCTTTTCTTCCTGCCGAAGATGTCAAGCTCTTGCTCCCAGACCTTGTTGCCGTTGTTGTCAAATGCCTGCAGGGGAGTACCGAAGTAGTCAGATACGATGGAGAAGCTCTCGCCGTTGGCAGCGAGCTTGGCAGCTGGAATGAACGTGTTTTACTCGAAGAGCCAGGTTATGATGTCAGCCTTTTCAGTATCAGACGAAACCTCCTGCCACTCATGCAAAGGAACATTGCCATCCCACACGAAGTGAGTGGTTACACCCTCATAGGTCTTCTCAGTCCGCCTGCCCAGCGCATCATATGCGAATGATACTTCCTTGCCGTCAGGACGGACGACCCTCGACAGCATTCCGTCACTCTGCCAGTCATAACGCCAGCCTGCGCCAAAGGCACGGAAGGTTATGCCGAGCTCCTCCTCCAGGTGCGCCTTCTGTCCGCCAAGCGGAACGGACACACCGGCCCAGTCCAGCGTCCTGAACTCCTTGAACACCAGGTTGCCCTCGCAGTCATAGTGATAGAAGTAGTCACGGTCTTCCGTCAGACGGCTGCCCGCACCGTACTTACGGTCATCCTTCTCACGTGTCTCAAAGAGATTGCCGATACGGTCAGGAATACGGTAGATGCGCTCAACGTCATTCCCCTGCTTGTACTCTGCAGAAAGGAGATTGTCGAACTCATCATAGTCATAGCGTACCCGGCGCCCCGTAAGACCGTCCTCGGTTGCATGAAGACGGTTGCCGATGCCCCAGGTGTAGCTGCGGCGGAACTGCTCGACATTGCGTGCGCCCACTGACTTGTAGGTCTCACGTCCAAGGCTGTCATGATGTGTCTTTACATGCACTCCGCCTGTAAGTTCACGCTCCGTCTCCAGTCCTACCCTGTCACGCTGCCATCTGGCTGACCATCCTCCGCTGTTCATCTCACTGAGGTTGCCATCCTTGTCGTGGGAATAGTCAATACTTGCACCAAGACTGCTCTCGGTGTGCACATGGCGTCCTGTACGGTCATACTTGCGCATGATGCAGTGCCCGCCCTGCGTCTCCTTCACTATCCGTCCCCCAAGGTCATGCTTGAAGGCTACTTTCATCTCCTTGTTCTCAGCACGCAGCAGCTGTCCATCCTCGTCATAAGCAAAGCGGCTTGTTCGACCGTCGTGCTGTGTTTCCTGCAGGATATTGCCAACACCGTCATACTCATATTCTGTCTGTCTTCCCTCGGGACGTACAACCCGTATCACCCTGCCAGCACCATCACGAAGGTACTTTCGCTGCAGGCCGTCAAAGCCAGTCTCTTCCACGACACGACCGAGTCCGTCAAGACGGAAGGAATAACATTCTCCGCCCTCGTTGATAATCTCACGCAGCTGCAGTTCACCGTCATAACGGAATCGCACATGATGGTCGAGCTGCCGCCTGCCCGTGAGCGTGCCCAGCGGGCCGTAGTCGAACTCCACGTCGTGCAGCAGGTCCGACGCCTTGACGAGGTTACCCGAGGCGTCGTACACGAGGTTGTGCACGTTGCCGTCCGCTTCCTCAATGTGTATCAGGTTGTCGGCGTCGTCGTAGGCGTAGGCCGTCACGTTCCCAAGCACGTCGCGCGCCCACACCATGCGGCCGCGGCCGTCGTACCGCCAATCGCGGTGCAGCCCGTCGGGGAAGGTGAGCCGTATCAGTTCGTGCCGCTCGTCGTACGCCAGCGTGAAGGTGCGCCCCGTTAGTCAACTATTTCCAAATCCCGATTTACCCTTCTGCAATATTGTAGCTTTCTAGCGTCCAGACTTTATCTATCAGCCTATATCGGGCTGATAGCTGTGTCTGTTCGTCCACTTCCCACAATATGTCCTGTATTTTACCATTATCAGTATCCGTGAATTTTTTTTGTCTTGGCTTTCCGAACAAAGCCATTGCACGATCGTAAGAAACATTTTCTATAACCGCCAACTTAAAACTGCCACTATCGTCAGGTAGCCAAAGGTTTTCAATGAGAAATAGGCGCATATCCTCCACCAAATCTTTTTCAATGGGTTTGAGAACTGGCAACTTATATCTGTATTTCTTTATGTTCTCTGCAAAAAACGGGAAGAAATGCTTACCCATGATTCGCCGTTGCATTGCTATATTTTTCTTATATGGATGAAATTCTTCTTCGGACATTATCAAATCCATACCAAGATAATTGCAATCTTTCTCAAACCGGACTTTTGACCGGATGCCGTGCGTGGTGTACAACGCTCTGAAACAAAAAGCGAACTCAAAATCTATTTGAGGATATTTCCTTTCTATTGTTAATGAAAATGCAACAAGTTCCTTGCCTATTTCACTAACCTTTACATAGCTAGGTGAATCAATTTGAATACTTACTCTGTTCATCATTTTTAATGATAGCATTTATTACCTGCTGGCTTTTTAAACAACACTTGCAAGATATAATCCAAGTTATCAAATGGCTGAGCAATGCTTATTATGAATGTATTGGGTAGATTTCCATTTGTTGGATTGTCTACTTCAATTGTCAAAACAGAATCTTCTAATCTGAACCCTATATTATTGACATTGGAATACAAGAAATAGATTTGGTCGTTATATTCAAAATATATCTCTTCATCATAACTCAGCCGTGTCAATGATAAATATCCACATTTATTATTTAAAAATGTAAGTTGCATGATCTCTTCCCAATACTCTTTAGGGTTGATATCTATTTTTTTATTGCAAACAAACTTCAATGGCTCACTTCTGCAGCTCTCCATGATTTACCTCCATTTTTTACTTGATTTATTTCTTCTCCTTCAAATCTATATATTTTACCACTATTTAATTCATGTATTTCTAACTCACTTATACCCATAGATTTGGCATAATCCATAATAGCGGGTCTGCAACTTGGGCATATATCTAATCCCTCCACCATCAAAGTCGCTTTTCCCCCTCTTAGCCCCAAATCCTTGGCTTGTTTCATTGCATCTATTTCTGCATGCATACTAAACGTATTGGAATTTGTGTAGCCCAAATGTTGTAACTCAGGAATAGGACTCTCTATTCTTGGAATTCTTTGGGTTGGGTTTACTCCTTCAAATATTTTACCATTAATTTCAAACAAAGCAAATACATCAAGCCCCAATGGATCGATCCAACCATTTGTATCTTGGGCATACCCATACAATGTAGGATTGCCACCTGCCAACCCTATCGGGTCTTGGCTGATGTAACTCCCCGCATTCGGATCGTAGTAGCGGAAACGATTGTAATACAGTCCCGTCTCCGCATCCTCGTACTGCCCCTGATACTTAAACGGAATGAATGCAGACGGGCGTTTCCTTTGCCGCCCGTAGATGTCCAGTTCCTGCTCCCACACCTTGTCGCCCTGCTTGTCGTAGGCTTGCATGGGTGTGCCGAGGTAGTCGGAGACGATGGAGAAACAGTCGCCGTTGGCAACAAGTTTGGCGGCAGGCACGAACGTGTCTTGCTCGAAGAGCCAGGTCACTACGTTTTCTTCCGCCTCTTCCGTCCATTCGTGTAGTGGTATGTTGCCGTCCCAAACGAAATGGGTGGTGGTTCCTGCAAAAGATTTTCGGATGCGGCGGCCGAGGGCGTCGTATGCGAACGACACTTCCTTGCCGTCAGGACGGATGACCCTCGACAGCATACCGTCACTCTGCCAGTCATAACGCCAGCCTGCACCAAAGGCACGGAAGGTTATGCCGAGCTCCTCCTCCAGATGTGCCTTCTGTACGCCAAGCGGAACGGATACACCAGCCCAGTCCAGCGTTCTGAACTCCTTGAACACGAGGTTGCCCTCGCAGTCGTAGTGGTAGAAATAGTCACGGTCTTCCGTCAGACGGCTGCCCGCACCGTAGCGGCGGTCGTCCCTCTCGCGCGTTTCGAAGAGGTTGCCCATGCGGTCGGACACGCGGTATAGGCGTTCCACCTCGCCGCCGCGTTCGTACTCGGCCGAGATGAGGTTGTCGACCTCGTCGTAGTCGTACCGAGCCACGCGGCCCGAAATCTCGTCGCGCGCCACCAGCAGGCGGTTGCCCATGCTCCACGTATCACATACTCTTTCATTCAAAACACATTTGCGGTTCCGCTACACAATGCATATTTTGATGCCTGCTTTGGTACACATTTGTTTTACTCGTTTAAGAATATAGTCTTTTTCCTTTCTTGAAATATGTGAATCAAACCTCTTCTTATACCTAATATATCCTTTTCCTATTCCTGTCTTATCATCAAATTTTTCAAAATATTCGATGTTGTTTAAAGACTTCTCTTTTTTATAATCTTGATACAATTTGATATAAGATGAATATATGACAAAGTCGCACTCATCTGAAGATACCATTTCTGAATCAATATAGTAAGAAATTCCCGTAGAGGTTACATACTCAATACCTCCACGTCTTAATAGTGCCAAGAACTCTCCATTTTCTCCCTTACCGTGTACTTTTTCTTTATCCATAGCCTATTAATGATGAATTTGTTTAACTTTTATATTGCCATCTGCATCAATCCTATGTTCAAAGACGGGAATTCCTTTTTTCTTTAAAATAGGTAACTCATCTTGTTCCCAAACGCTATTTGCTCCTCTATATTTAGGCTCATAAATAAAGACATGAGCTTCACCTACAGTACTTCCTGCAAAGTCTTTAGAGGTTTTCTGCCATAAAGGTTTAGCTTCTGTCTCCCAATCTAAATTTTTAGTCCATTCTTCCAAGGCTTGACCGTGAGGGGTCATTTCTAAAATGGTGTCACCCTTTTGTTTTGCAAAAATCCTAGCAGCATTTTGAGCATCCACACCACCCGACCAAAATACATTTAATCCACAAACATCAATCTCATTGTTAGAGTCTTTAACACACGCATATAATGTCGGATTGCCACCTTTCAGACCTATCGGGTCTTGGCTGATATAACTCCCTGCATTCGGGTCGTAGTAGCGGAAACGATTATAATACAGTCCCGTCTCCGCATCCTCATATTGCCCCTGATACTTGAATGGTAGGAACGCGGATGGCTGTTTTCTTTGCCGCCCGTAGATGTCCAGCTCCTGTTCCCACACCTTGTCGCCCTGCTTGTCGTAGGCCTGCATGGGCGTGCCGAGGTAGTCGGACACGATGAAGAAACACTCACCGTTGGCAACCAGCTTGGCGGCAGGCACGAACGTGTCTTGCTCGAAGAGCCATGTGACCATCTCGCTTTCTTCCGTCCATTCGTGCAAGGGAACGTTTCCGTCCCACACGAACTGCGTGGTCGTTCCTGCGAAAGATTTGCGTATGCGCCTGCCGAGGGCGTCGTATGCGAACGACACTTCCTTTCCGTCGGGGCGCACGACGCGGGCGAGCATGCCGTCGCTCTGCCAGTCGTAACGCCAGCCCGTGCCGTAGGCGCGGAAACGGATGCCAAGCTCTGTTTCGAGCCGCTCCTTATTAATGGGGGCGATGATGCCGCCGCGCAACGCCATTTCCTTGAACTCCTTGAACACGAGGTTGCCCTCGCAGTCGTAGTGGTAGAAATGTTCGCGGTCTTCGGCAAGCCGCCCGCTGGCGTCATACTTGCGGTCGTCCTTCTCACACGACTCGAAGAGGTTGCCCATGCGGTCGGGCACGCGGTAGAGGCGTTCCACCTCGCCGCCGCGTTCGTACTCGGCCGAGATGAGGTTGTCGAACTCGTCGTAGTCGTACCGAGCCACGCGGCCCGAAATCTCGTCGCGCGCCACCAGCAGGCGGTTGCCCATGTCCCACGTGTAGCGACGGCGGAACTGCTCCACGTTGCGCGCACCGTCCAGATCGTGGTCCGTCTACCATCTGCTGGAAGTCAGTGTGAAAGTTTCCTCGATAGACAACCAAAAGACAGAGGCTTGCGCTTAGTCATGTAGACAATCATGATTCTATCCAATCGATGTAAATCGTTTATTCTTTAGGAATAAGGATTGGATTGTCATTCACTTCGTTGACAGAAATTCCTTGAGGAACAAACATAGCTCGGTTGTGAATCATAAAATTACCCTGTTTACCATCATAGTTGAGAATGGCATCAGGAAGAGCGATTAAATTATTTTGTGGCTTAGCTGAAATTTCTCTTGTCCCGTCAGGCAAAATATAATACCAGCAAACCTTTTGGCCTAATTTCTTTAGAATATTGTATACCTTATTTTTCCATTCTTTTTCTTCTTTGTCGTCTGTTTCATATGAATCTGCTATTCTTCCATGTTGTAAACAACCTTCTACATTTGTATCAGGTGTAGAACGTAAAAATTGCATTTGAGCCCGTCCCAATTGGAAAAAGTGATAATATCCGTTACGTATCTTATAACACTTACTCAATTCTTCTTTACTAATCAAGTCAAGGTTAACTATTGAGAAGAACTCACTGTTCAACTCTGTAACATCGCTAACCAAGCGCCCATTTACACATGCTTCAAAAGAGGGCTTTACATCTAAGAAGTATATGTTGGGATTACAAGCTCTCAATGTCTTACAAAACATTTTTTCGTCTTTTGTTGTCATAAACAACTGGCAATCTCTCATTCTTTCCATTGCTAATATTCTTTTAATGGCTAGACGTCTTCGCTTTGTTCATACTTAAATCACCGGGATCGTCTCCCTTGCCTATGGCAATTACAACAGTATCTGGGGCATCTGCTTTTATTCTATTAAGATTAGTGAATTCCCTTTTTGACATTCCATTGAAATTTCCCTTATCCACAGTATTAATGTGGACTATCTTGCCATCTGCTGTTTTGAACGTTAAGTCTGTATAAGAACCACCTTTGGTGCTACCTGGAATAGGTTTACTTGGCCTAATATAAACTTCTTTCATTTGGTTCCCAGCATCATCTAAGCCGCCACCTATATGGGTTGCACCGGGATTATCTGACATGAATTTGTCTTTAACCACTTCAATGTGATCTCTCGTTGCCTGATTTCCTCTTCTGCTTAATCCAAAAGGATCTATCAAATTATTTGAGTTTGACACATACATGTATAGGATTAGGCTTCCACCAGCCAATCCTATCGGGTCTTGGCTGATATAACTCCCCGCATTCGGGTCGTAATACCTAAACCTATTGTAATACAATCCAGTCTCTGCATCCTCGTACTGCCCTTGGTACTTGAATGGAATGAACGCGGATGGCCGTTTCCTTTGCCGCCCGTAGATGTCCAGCTCCTGCTCCCACACCTTGTTGCCCTGCTTGTCATAGGCTTGCAGGGGCGTACCGAGGTAGTCGGAGATGATGGAGAAACACTCGCCGTTGGCAACCAGCTTGGCGGCAGGCACGAACGTGTCTTGCTCGAAGAGCCAGGTGACCATGCTTTCTTCTGCTTCTTCCGTCCATTCGTGTAGGGGAACGTTGCCGTCCCAAACGAAGCGGGTGGTCGTTCCTGCGTATGTCTTGCGGATGCGACGGCCAAGGGCGTCGTAGGCGAACGACACTTCCTTTCCGTCGGGGCGCACGACGTGGGCAAGCATGCCGTCGCTTTGCCAGTCGTAACGCCAGCCCGTACCAAAGGCGCGGAAAGTGATGCCAAGCTCTGTTTCGAGCCGCTCCCTATTAATGGGGGCGATGATGCCGCCGCGCAACGCCATTTCCTTGAACTCCTTGAACACGAGGTTGCCCTCGCAGTCATAGTGATAGAAGTAGTCACGGTCTTCGGTAAGCCGCCCGCCGGCGTCATACTTGCGGTCATCCTTCTCACGTGTCTCAAAGAGGTTGCCGATACGGTCAGGAATACGGTAGATGCGCTCAACGTCATTCCCCTGCTTGTACTCTGCAGAAAGGAGATTGTCGAACTCATCATAGTCATAGCGTACCCAGCGCCCCGTAAGACCGTCCTCAGTTGCATGGAGACGGTTGCCGATGCCCCAGGTGTAGCTGCGGCGGAACTGCTCGACATTGCGTGCGCCCACTGACTTGTAGGTCTCACGTCCAAGGCTGTCATGATGTGTCTTTACATGCACCCCGCCTGTAAGTTCACGCTCCGTCTCCAGTCCGACCCTGTCACGCTGCCATCTGGCTGACCATCCTCCGCTGTTCATCTCACTGAGGTTGCCATCCTTGTCGTGGGAATAGTCAATACTTGCACCAAGACTGCTCTCGGTGTGCACATGGCGTCCTGTGCGCTCATACTTGCGCATGATGCAGTGCTCGCCCTGCGTCTCCTTCACTATCCGTCCCCCAAGGTCATGCTTGAAGGCTACTTTTATTTCCTTGTTCTCAGCACGCAGTAGCCGCCCATCCTCGTCATAAGCAAAGCGGCTTGTTCGACCATCATGCTGTGTTTCCTGCAGAATATTGCCCACACCATCATACTCATATTCTGTCTGTCTTCCCTCGGGACGTACAACCCGTATCACCCTGCCAGCACCATCACGAAGGTACTTTCGCTGCAGGCCGTCAAAGCCAGTCTCCTCCACGACACGACCGAGTCCGTCAAGACGGAAGGAATAACATTCTCCGCCCTCGTTGATAATCTCACGCAGCTGCAGCTCACCGTCATAACGGAATCGCACATGATGGTCGAGCTGACGCCTACCGATGAGCGTTCCCAGTGGCCCATACTCAAACTCCACCTTGCGCAGCCGATCAGAAGCTACGATAAGGTTGCCCGATGTATCATAGGAGAACTCGTGCACATTGCCATCTGGTTCATGCAGGCGTATCAGATTGTCAGTATCATCATAGCTGTAGGACGTAACATTACCTTTGACGTCCGTTGCCTTGACAAGTCTTCCACGCTCATCATACTCCCATGTACGGTGAATGCCATTTGGGAAGATAAGCTGCTGGAGTTCCTGCCGATTGTTGAACTTCAACGTGTAGATGCGTCCCTCCATGTCAGTAATGGTCTTCAGTGCGCCTCCCTCATAGGTATAACTAAAACTGTTACCGTCTGGCAATGTACGTTTAATCACACGGTCATACTCATCATATTCCCATGATGTTTTACGCCCAGTACTGGTAATAACGGACGTAAGGTTTCGACGTCCGTCGTAGGCAAGTCTTGTCTTCGCTCCATTTTCATCCGTTATCTCTACAGGAAGGCCGAAGTTGTTGAATACGGTACGGCGGCTGTAGCCTTCGGGGTTTACTACGACATCCAACTCCTTGAACTCATTGTAATGCTGGTGGGTAATACCGCCGTTAGCATCCACTATCTTGTAAATCAGCTTATTGTCGTGATAGTAGTATTCCGTTGTGTGCCCCAGTCCATTAGTAGTGCGAGTAAAGCCATCACCATACTCAATATAGTATTCCATTACGCCGTCATCACCCCAAGTATGAATACAACGTGAGGCTTCCCCTTCACCGTCGTATTCCCAGTGAAAGCTCATACCTGACTGGTTGCTGAGCTTCACCAGCTGATGACCGACATAATAAAAGAACTTCCTCGTACCAGAAGAATCCTCCGTGGAGATCATATTACCTGATGAATCATAGTGGTAGCCCACAAGAGGAATGTCCTTGCCATTCGCTCGTCTGAAAATTTTCTCTACACGTCCTTGACAATCAGTATTTACATAGAGAGTCTCACCACGTGAATCAACGATTTCCTTCAGCGCCCCATTTGTTGTATAACGGAAAAGAATCTTAAAGCCGTCTGCTGTAGAAATTTCTGTAAGCATTCGAAATCCACCAGCACGTTGAATGCTCGCAAAATGATAGTACACTCCCTCGTCATCATTATAGATGGTGTAACCGTCTTCCGTGTGCTTCCATTCCAGATGTTCCTCCCGATCATAGAAACTCTCACCTGTTTGCAAGTATGGGCATCCTGTTTCTCGTCCAGTAGGATGGCGGAATATCATACCAAGGCCAGCCTCTTCTCGTATGCTCATATTATAACTATGGTGCCAGTTGTAGCCAAGAGCTCCTGGTACATCCACATCACTGTAATAAGTTCGTTCCCATACCAATGGGATCGGACCAGACAATTCAAAGTCAGTATTAGTATGGTATACACGCCCCGTGGCGGCGTCTACTGGCTCTCCGAAGAGGCAGCAGTTCATTTTTTTATTTATCTTTCCCAGAGGAGTCTTCTCAAATGCTTCTGAGAGTTTCTGATAGGCCTTGGTTTTGGTCAGACACTTAAGTCCCATTTTCATTGCCAATTGAAAAAGGTCTATCGTTGGTGGACCACCTACAAGGACCGGATTACCACCTGAGGTTATAATGGAAAGTAGCTGCGTGGGCAGAAAGCGTGAGACACTTGGCTTCTTGAACTTTCCCGGATGAAGTCTCGGAGGCGGTGCAAACCAAAGGTGCTACATGAAAGGGCTGGATGGAACTGCGTTGAACAAGGACCTCCGTCTGCAAGTACCGTAGAGCTTCCCATCCACATCTCGGCATCAGCAAAAGGAGACGTGACAGGAAAAATGTGTATGACAACAGCAGGCAACTGTATCATTGAGATTCCCGCTTGAGCTATCCAACGTCCATGTACTTTTACAGACGGTGCCATACCTTTCAATATTGAAACAGCAATGGCTCCAAGCCCACTCTCTGGTGATGGAAGCGCAGGTGCTACGAATGACATGATTTCGGACATAAGGTCAAATACCATCGCACAGGCTGGTACCGGAAGGGCTGGTGATGGAGGCCAAGTTGTCGCATGTATGTCTACACCTAAAGCTAAGTCAAAATACTTAGCTACAGGCATACCAGGCATGCTGGGCAGAACACTTGCCAGATCCTTCTGCAAGTTATTTATCGAGTCTTTTGCCTTACCGAAAAGAAGTGCGTCTTGTCATTTGGGTGATGCCGAACGGTAAGCACAAGCTTTTCTTCTCCACAAAGACATCCATGTCAGGTGAGGAAGTGTTGCGCACATACCGCTCAAGATTCCAAATCGAGTTTTGCTTCCGCGATGCCAAGCAGTATACCGGACTCGCGCATTGCCAGGCAAGGCACAAGAATCAGCTGGACTTCTCCTACAACACATCATTTGCATCACAGAATGTAGCAAAGGTGATGATGAAGGAAAACGGGCTACCATATTCCATGGCATCTTTCAAGGAGCGCATGGCGAGCACATACATTGCAAAATTAATTTTCGACAGGTGTGGGAGCATACCGAACCGAAAGTTAATTAGTCATACTATCAAAGAACTCTTTGGCTAGCAGAGGAAAGCTGCGTAGCAATTATCTCAAATTTTAACGAACTATTGTCCAATAGCAAAGTTAGTAATATAATTTCAAAACGGCAACAAATAAAGAGAAGAAAGACTCCTTCTTTAACAATATTCACATAAAGGTTTTGTTTTTCTTAAACTATGTTTAAGTTCGTTGGCGTTTATACCGCATGGTGCAGTACAAACAAGCCATAGCGTAACTTAAGATGCCACACCCCCTATAGCATCTCTTGCATAGGAACGAAATAAAAAGTAAAGGAAAGAGAACGTCTCACAAAGATTAGCCTAATCTATTATCCCCTCTAAAAAGTTTTTTTCAAGTTGATCATTCTCATGTTGTGTGAAATGGCCTTGCCGTATGTCGTTAACTCTAAGTTGTAAACAATCAAAAAAATGTATGAAAGCTGAAATCATCAAATTTTTGTTTTTGTATCTTTTTTTATGGATAGTTCTAAATATTGAAATATATCATTATACATCTTGGCTGACAACTCTTTATCTTTCAAACTAGAATAGTCTTCTAAAGAAAAAATAGGATCAATTATTAAACATCCTTCTTTCTTCATAAATCTACAATAAGATTTCATCTCATTCTCAGCAATTCTATTCTTTCGGAAAACTCGTAAATATAATTTAATTTTTCTTCCTTTGCGCTTGTCATAACCTATTTGTTTGACAAGCGTTTCCTGCCAATATAAGTCATTCAAGTTATCGACAATATTATCAAGAACTTTTCCTATACGCAAATCTGTAGAATGTGCACCAGAGGAATCTAACTCATAAGTTGAAAATAAAAATACGCTCATACTTTTTGCTTAGTGATAATGTTTATTGCCAGCAGGCAGGTGGCCATGCTCTTCGTTATACTTTTTTAATAAGCTGTTTTCCAGTTGACGATCAGCTTTTTTTGTTCCTCCCTGTGATATTGGTTTCATCTTAACACCTGCAGGAATAATGTTTCCATCGGCATCAAAGGCGACAGCTGTGGCCTTTGATCTATTAATCCTTGCTTCGTCAAGACGCACTTGAGAATATCTGGTCTTAGGGTGTTGAGTTTCTCCTATTTTGTAAACATCACCTTTATTCAGTTTTGTATATGCAATAGGATCTTTTGTTCCATATTCGTAAACAGGATACCATCCATCATGAGTCGCAACCAACGCATACACATCTAGCCCTAAGAGATCTAATTGGGAATTAGGTGATTTAACATGTGAATACAAAGTAGGATTCTCGCCTACCAACCCAATCGGGTCTTGGCTGATATAACTCCCCGCATTCGGATCGTAGTAGCGGAAACGATTGTAATACAAACCCGTCTCCGCATCCTCGTACTGCCCTTGATACTTGAAAGGAACAAACGCGGATGGCCGTTTCCTTTGTCGTCCGTAGATGTCCAGCTCCTGCTCCCACACCTTGTTGCCCTGCTTGTCGTAGGCCTGCATGGGCGTGTCGAGATAGTCGGAGATGATGGAGAAACACTCGCCGTTGGCAACAAGCTTGGCGGCAGGCACGAACGTGTCTTGGTCTCTTCCATCTATTCGTGCTGCGAACGCTACTGCAGGGAAGTCGTTATAGTTATAGTCTTCTATAACCATCTTCCAATATCTAAACTGTTATAAAAAAAATCCAATTGTGCCTTCATCATTTTTGTATCCCCTAGAATATTTTCTAACGCCTTACCATATTTTTGTACGTCGTCAGCATTACCAATATAATTCGTTAAAACACGAATACCGTTTACATAGACTTCCTCCTTGTCTTGATTTGAAAGCATAGAATCATTCGAAACAGATGCTATAACTTTTATGATATCATCTTTCAGCTTATCATATTTTGTTAAGCAAAGTTTAGCTTCTTCTATGGTGTTACAAGGAGTACTATCTAAAGTAGATAAAGATTTCTTTATTTTACATAGTTGTTTTATATAATCCATAATATAATTTAATGATGTTTCTTTACAACAGTATATGCTTCTTTTGGTATTTCCCCATCAATAAGGACCTCAGCATCCTTTGTCGCATATCCAAAGCTTTTCCTTGTAAGGGTTTTCCTGTCTGTGGATCAATCCCATTAGAAATATCTATAATTTTCTTTGGTTCAATTTTATCTGTATTGATAGCAATAATGGTGGATTTGTTGGATTTTGCATAGAACTCAGCTCTGTCCATCTCCTTTGTCGTAGATATATATTGCGTGTTTAATTTACCATTTTCCACATGCTCTTGAATGCTATAGTTTGCATTAGCATCCTTGGGCTGAATACTAGTACCTGTATTAACAGATGATTCTTGTATAGGATTAACTGCTCTATAAACAACAATTAAACCATAAAAATCTACAATTGCATTAGGATCTTTTACATATCCATACAACGTTGGATTGCCACCCATTAGCCCAATTGGGTCTTGGTTGATGTATGCTCCAGTCCTTGGGTCGTAGTAGCGGAACCTATTATAATAAAGTCCCGTCTCAACGTCCTCATACTGCCCCTGATACTTAAACGGAATGAAGGAGGATTTATTATTGCCCGTCTTCTTCCTGCAGAAGATGTCAAGCTCCTGCTCCCATACCTTGTTGCCGTTATTGTCAAATGCCTGCAGGGGAGTGCCGAGGTAGTCAGACACGATGGAGAAGCTCTCGCCGTTGGCAGCTTCTTCCCACCTGAACCTCCAAGCTGTTTTCCTATCATGTGACCATCATCATCTGCATTACCAAGACTTCTTGCATACATTCTTGATTCGGAGTTTATACCTGTCCTTGTTGCTAAATCAAATCTTTTACTGTTGCTTCAGCTGTTAATGATTCTTTTTCTCTTGAAAGATTAAACTCACATACCTTGATAATACATTAGAGTATCATCCTTATTTTTGAAACTTAATCTTTTTGCCATTACATGTAATACCTTTTATAAAGGCCAAATCTATTGCATGTTTAGAACTGTCAAGAATGTATTCGTATAAACTGTTGTAGTCTTCAAAGTTAAATTCTAAGCTATAAAAACTTTTATCACTCAGTGGTGTGTAGAATGCTTCTTTTACTTTGGAAAGACCATACGAAGCCTGATTATCATCTGGGATAGTAACAGAAATCGAAAATTCAAATTCTTTATCTGAAGGGTAACGTCTTGCTCGTTTAAAAACGCCGATTCCATTTGTAGACCGGAAAGCTACCCATATCAAAAGACTCCAATCCTTTAAATCTTGGATATTGATCCGAGGAATAAGAGATGTTACATACTCATTTAATATTTTCCGTATAGAAACTATATCAACATCCTCGCTTAGCCGAGGAATTTCAATCTGTAGCAACACTTTAACCCAAATGCGGTCATTAGAAAATTTCGCTTTCATTTTGTCAGGAAATTCAAGATGTATGGTAATTGTAATGCGTGAAGTAATATATTTTCTCCAATAACTGATAGCAATTCATAACGCTTTTCTCTCCAAAATCTCTAATGACCGATTTGGCTTTAACATCTCCTACAATGGCTTGATAACAGGCAATTTGTCATTATTGAGGTCAAACTTAAAGACCTTATTGTCTGTCAGCGACTTCTGATAAAAGAATTTAGGATACCTCGATGAGCCACTTTGAACACCAACGCCTATTGTTGGATCTTTCTTTAGTTTATTCCTTATGGCATTAAATAATCTTTTAATCTCTCTTTCAGGTTCTTTAGAAATCAACCGCAATGAAATCAACTCAACTTCGTTTTCATTTGCCCTTCCTCCTATTCCTTCAATAGTTCCCTTGCATACTTCATCATCATAAAAAGAAATACCTGCTTCGTTGTAATCTTTTAAAGAGACAAAGAAAAACAACTTGTCCTCTATGCCATCACCAATAACACTTCTATAATTTTCCATATTAAGCTTTGATGTATATAAAACATCTTTTGTGTTCTTTTTCCTTAAATATACAACACAATCATATTTCACGACCATATTGTTAACATATGGCACAAACTCAACTAAAGGCATAATAACATTTATATAAGACATAAGCAATTAATGTGTGTCTAATTTGTTTTTTTCTAAAATCCGAATCCCTCCCATAACCTTCAAACGAGACGTCATGTCCATCATCAAGAGCCTCTTCAAGAGCTAATCGCTCTCTCTTTATACCTGTCTTATCATCATTCAACGTCCTACCAACATTTATATGATAAATACTATCATCTGCTCTTTGGAATGAAGCATCCATTCTTCGATAAGGTTTACTACCATTTGGTGTATTGATAGTTATTTCAGTCTTTGATCCGCCACCGATATGAGTAATACCTGGTTTTGATGCTTCTCGGTTAATAATTTCTTCTATTTTTGCATTGTGTTCTCCTGTTCCTTTAGGCTTAGGGCCAGGTTTCTTGTACGGAGTCCCATCTTTTTTTGTTTTCCCCATCCATCTTTGCCCAGATAACCCAAACGTATCTATACATATTGTTGGATTTTGTACATAAGAATATAAATTATCTCCCCCCCGATAACCCAATCGGGTCCTGGCTGATGTAATTGCCTGTACATGAATCATAGTAGCGGAAGCGGTTGTAATACAGTCCAGTCTCAATGTCCTCATACTGACCCTGATACTTAAACGGAATGAAGGAGGAATTATTGTTGCCCGTCCTCTTCCTGCCGAAGATATCAAGCTCCTGCTCCCAAACCTTGTTGCCGTTATTGTCAAATGCCTGCAGGGGAGTGCCGAGGTAGTCAGACACGATGGAGAAGCTCTCGCCGTTGGCAGCGAGCTTGGCAGCAGGAATGAACGTGTCCTGCTCGAAAAGCCAGGTTATGATGTCAGCCTTTTCAGTATCAGACGAAATTTCTTGCCACTCATGCAAAGGCACATTGCCATCCCACACGAAATGAGTAGTGATACCCTCATAAGTCTTCTCGGTTCGTCTACCCAGCGCATCGTATGCGAATGACACTTCCTTGCTGTCGGGACGAACAACCCTCAACAGCATACCATCACTCTGCCAATCATAACGCCAGCCTGCACCAAAGGCACGGAAGGTTATGCCGAGCTCCTCCTCCAGATGTGCCTTCTGTACGCCAAGCGGAACGGATACGCCAGCCCAGTCCAGCGTCCTGAACTCCTTGAAAACGAGGTTGCCCTCGCAGTCATAGTGATAGAAGTAGTCACGGTCTTCCGCCAGCCGGCTGCCCGCACCATACTTACGGTCATCCTTCTCACGTGTTTCAAAGAGATTGCCGATACGGTCAGGAATACGGTAGATGCGCTCCACGTCATTCCCCTGCTTGTACTCAGCAGAAAGGAGATTGTCGAACTCATCATAGTCATAGCGTACCCGGCGCCCCGTAAGACCGTCCTCAGTTGCATGAAGACGGTTGCCGATACCCCAGGTATAGCTGCGGCGGAACTGCTCGACATTGCGTGCACCTACCGACTTGTAGGTCTCACGTCCAAGGCTGTCATGATGTGTTCTTATATGCACTCCTCCTGTAAGTTCACGCTCTGTCTCCAATCCTACCCTGTCACGCTGCCATCTGGCTGACCATCCTCCGCTGTTCATCTCGCTGAGGTTGCCATCCTTATCGTGGGAATAGTCAATGCTTGCACCAAGACTGCTCTCGGTGTGCACGTGGCGTCCTGTACGGTCATACTTGCGCATGATGCAGTGCCCGCCCTGCGTCTCTTTCACTATCCGCCCTCCAAGGTCGTGCTTGAAGGCTACTTTTATTTCCTTGTTCTCAGCACGCAGTAGCCGCCCATCCTCGTCATAAGCAAAGCGGCTTGTTCGACCGTCGTGCTGTGTTTCCTGCAGGATATTGCCAACACCGTCATACTCATATTCTGTCTGTCTTCCCTCGGGACGTACAACCCGTATCACCCTGCCAGCACCATCACGAAGGTACTTTCGCTGCAGGCCGTCAAAGCCAGTCTCCTCCACGACACGACCGAGTCCGTCAAGACGGAAGGAATAACATTCTCCGCCCTCGTTGATAATCTCACGCAGCTGCAGCTCACCGTCATAACGGAATCGCACATGATGGTCGAGCTGACGCCTACCGATGAGCGTTCCCAGTGGCCCATACTCAAACTCCACCTTGCGCAGCCGATCAGAAGCTACGACAAGGTTGCCCGATGTATCATAGGAGAACTCGTGCACATTGCCATCTGGTTCATGCAGGCGTATCAGATTGTCAGTATCATCATAGCTGTAGGACGTAACATTACCTTTGACGTCCGTTGCCTTGACAAGTCTTCCACGCTCATCATACTCCCATGTACGGTGAATGCCATTTGGGAAGACAAGCTGCTGGAGTTCCTGCCGACTATTGAACTTCAACGTGTAGATGCGTCCCTCCATGTCAGTGATGGTCTTCAGTGCGCCTCCCTCATAGGTATAACTAAAACTGTTACCGTCTGGCAATGTACGTTTAATCACACGGTCATACTCATCATATTCCCATGACGTCCTGCGCCCGGTGCCGGTAATAACGGACGTAAGGTTTCGACGTCCGTCGTAGGCAAGTTTTGTCTTCGCTCCATTTTCATTCGTTATCTCTACAGGAAGGCCGAAATCGTTGAATACGGTACGACGACTGTAGCCTTCGGGGTTTACTACAACATCCAACTCCTTGAACTCATTGTAATGCTGGCGAGTAATACCGCCGTTGGCGTCTACTATCTTGTAAATCAGCTTATTGTCGTGATAGTAGTATTCCGTTGTGTGCCCCAGTCCATTAGTAGTCCGTGTAAAGCCATCACCATACTCAATATGGTATTCCATTACGCCGTCATCACCCAAGTATGAATACAACGTGAGGCTTCCCCCTTCACCATCGTACTCCCAGTGAAAGCTCATACCTGACTGGTTGCTGAGCTTCACCAGCTGATGACCGACATAATAAAAGAACTTCCTCGTACCAGAAGAATCCTCCGTGGAGATCATATTACCTGATGAATCATAGTGGTAGCCCACAAGAGGAATGTCCTTGCTATTCGCTCGTCTGAAAATTTTATCTACACGTCCTTGACAATCAGTATTTACATAGAGAGTCTCACCACGTGAATCAACGATTTCCTTCAGCGCCCCCTTTGTTGTATAACGGAAAAGAATCTTAAAGCCGTCTGCCGTAGAAATTTCTGTAAGCATTCGAAATCCACCGGCACGTTGAACGCTCGCAAAATGATAGTACACTCCCTCGTCATCATTATAGATGGTGTAACCGTCTTCCGTGTGCTTCCATTCCAGATGTTCCTCCCGATCATAGAAACTCTCACCTGTTTGCAAGTATGGGCATCCTGTTTCTCGTCCAGTAGGATGGCGGAATATCATACCAAGGCCAGCCTCTTCTCGTATGCTCATATTATAACTATGGTGCCAGTTGTAGCCAAGAGCTCCTGGTACATCCGCATCGCTGTAATAAGTTCGTTCCCATACCAATGGGATCGGACCAGACAATTCAAAGTCAGTATTAGTATGGTATACACGCCCCGTGGCGGCGTCTACTGGCTCACCGAAAAGGCAGCAGTTCATTTTTTTATTTATCTTCCCCAGAGGAGTCTTCTCAAATGCTTCTGAGAGTTTCTGATAGGCCTTGGTTTTGGTCAGACACTTAAGTCCCATTTTCATTGCTAATTGAAAAAGGTCTATCGTTGGTGGACCACCTACAAGGACCGGATTACCACCTGAGGTTATAATGGAAAGTAGCTGCGTGGGCAGGAAGCGTGAGACACTTGGCTTCTTGAACTTTCCCGGATGAAGTCTCGGAGGCGGTGCAAAACCAAAGGTGCTACATGAAAGGGCTGGATGGAACTGCGTTGAACAAGGACCTCCGTCTGCAAGTACCGTAGAGCTTCCCATCCACATCTCGGCATCAGCAAAAGGAGACGTGACAGGAAAAATGTGTATGACAACAGCAGGCAACTGTATCATTGAGATTCCCGCTTGAGCTATCCAACGTCCATGTACTTTTACAGACGGTGCCATACCTTTCAATATTGAAACAGCAATGGCTCCAAGTCCACTCTCTGGTGAAGGAAGCGCAGGTGCTACGAATGACATGATTTCGGACATAAGGTCAAATACCATCGCACAGGCAGGTACCGGAAGGGCTGGTGATGGAGGCCAAGTTGTCGCATGTATGTCTACACCTAAAGCTAAGTCAAAATACTTAGCTACAGGCATGCCAGGCATGCTGGGCAGAACACTTGCCAGATCCTTCTGCAAGTTATTTATCGAGTCTTTTGCCTTACCGAAAAGATCGCCGAAAGCTCGTTCTGCAAGTACTAAGGGATTTCCTTCTATTGCCATTGTGTTATTTCTGCTTTTTCTTAGTTAAACTTGAGAGTATTTGAGATTTGTTGTCTGGTTGTTGATCAAAGGCTGATACTAACTCGCGCCAGTCAGAACCTAACCATAGCTCTAGCTGTTTCTCTAATACTATCATGTCTTGCTTATCTCTCACTTTCTTACAAACGTAATGCCATAGAAGCTGCATAGACAAAAGTAGAGGCTCGTCTCTGCTTCATATCAAGGTGGCTTCCTGCTTCAAGTGCCAATAGGGAGCGGATAAATGCCTCTTCAATATTGCCCTGCTCATTATTGAGATATGCACTCATACGATAGCCTTCAAGGACATACAATATATCACCTCTTTTTGCAGCTGCTGCAGCAACCTGTTCATACAAAGGTATAGCAGCATCAGGCTTCTTTGTGCCCACGAATATAGCAGCCTTTAGAAACAGGGCTACTTTCCATACAGAGTATGCTGTCAGGTCATCTGCCCTCATCTTTCTTTCTGACTCATTGATGGTACGGTCACAAAAAAGAAGACTCTTATTATTATTCTGAATGATATAATAGGCTTGTGCAGCAATAATAGGAGTGGTAAGGATTACATCCTCACGATCTAGCTGATGTGATAAATCAATCAGTTTACTAACTTCTTTGTCAAGTACGGATTCACTCTTCTTGGATGTACAATCTAGTACTGTACGAATCTGGCGAGTATAAAGACTGTTAAGATTTGTTGGATCATACGAGCCACATTCTTTATCCATCGCATTGCGTAAGGCATCAGGCATGTTAAGTCTCGGCTCAAGAAATTTCACCTTCTTTGTTTCGGCTAACTTAATCTTGCGTTGATTGGCATAGTCAATTGTTATAAGTCTAATTCCTAATGGAATACCATCTAAAACATTGGTAAACCAAGAGGTCAAATCCATGCCTTCATAAGAAATAGGAGGGATATAAATGCAGAAATGACGTTTTTCAAGTCCTTTTATACATGACTTGAAACGTAGCAGCTCACTCCATAGATTCTCAGCAGTTCGTTCTAACGATCCATCTGGATGATAATCCTGATAAAGGCGTCCGTCTTTCTTCAAAGCCGCCATAATGTCATACCCTTCTGGAACTTTCTCTTCGAACCAACTGATATATTCTTCCCAAAGCGATTCGGAAAATACCTTGATATCACCTTGATAGGATGTGTCAAAACGAAAAAAAATATCAGTGAATTCTCCAGCAGGGGAACGTTCTATTTCCATGAACTTATCAATAATGTCCATGTCTTCAACTTGAGCATTCCAAATGACAAGTCTCCATTCCTCATCACGTTCTATATTTCGCCACAGGTCTTGTAGCTTCCCATATTCACTTGCTATTGAAACTCCTGTCGCCATACTTATGAGTTTATCTTGACCAAACCTCCAGTTATAGTAACATCACCATCTCCATTGATAGACGTAGAAGGAGATGACAGAGTACTCTTACTTCCACCAGAGACCTCTACATTGGATTTTGCTATCGCATTTATGTTAGCGCCTTGTATATCGACACCAGTTCCACTGGTAATAACAACACTTTCATTTTCTCCTGACTGACAAGTTGTACTTGTTGCTCCATCAATGCATATAGTATTTGCCTTAATCGTTATCGTATCCCCCTCTATTTTTATAGAAGCTTTACCATTATCCAGATGGATATTGGTGACGGCAGAAACTGTTACTGTATTATTTCCATCGAAAGAAATAAGGTTCTGTCCTGTCTTGTCAGCAAGGAGTACATTACCTGTACTATCATCGAGTTTAAGAGTGCTACCAGTGCGACTGGTAAGGCTCTTGCAGTTGTTGCCTTGGCCACCGCCACCACCTGTTGTACCATTAAACAGGCTACCCATAACGTAGGGGCGGGCTGGGTCACCATGACGGAAGCCGAGGAGGACTTGGTCGCCTACCTCTGGGATGAAACGAAGCCACGGTTGCTTTTTACGTCTTTGCTGCCACCACCATCCGGCGTCATCACACGCACCCAACTTGTTCGCATGTTGTCGGTCTGCCAGTTCATGCGCACCTGCACACGACCTGCTCCATGTGGGTCGGCATTGCTTAGCACCGTTGCCATCTGCGTTTCAGCCAGAGGCATTTCAACCTTTGGGTTAGGCAGACTCATTACAGTACCAGGAATGGCTTTGAAACGGTTTTTGTAATAACAGCTCTCGCTCACTTCATGGGTCATCTCGATGATAATGAAATCGCCTAAGCTCTCTTGGGAGAGATTGCCAACTCCCTTTAAGAAAGAACTATACAAACTTATCACCGAACCCACATGTAGCCTTGGGTCCTGGCTTTCGGCTGTGACGTAATGGGTTTCAGCCGTTTCGGCTGCTTGTTTTAGGAGTACATAATTCTCAAGATCATTGATAGAGCTGACACGCTGTATGGAGTACTGGCGAGCCGCCTTAGGGTAGGAGGGGGAGCGCAGCACGGAATGCATCACCCGCCATTCTGTCATGTCCGTAAGCCTTATCAGGCGTCTTGCGGTCCATCTCACGGTTTGCACCAGAATGGAACGTAAACACCTGTTCTGGACGAGCTAATGTTTGTAGACCGATATTGAGGGAACTCAGTGACGTACCAAATTCCATCTTGATAGGGTCTGGCAATCGTCTTGGCTTACCGAAGACAAGTTTCAGACCATCATAGTACATCCACTCTTGATACTGCAAGGCGAGACGACGAACGAAATCGAAGTCAGATTCCTCGTATTGGCAGATGTAATCCAACTGTTTCTTGTGTGCTGCATTCAATGCCAACTGCACCTTACCATCACTGCACAGACTCTTTACGACATCACCAATCGACCTGTCATTCCATGAGTAACAGCTCGGTGCCGTCTCCATACGATAAGTAGAGGAGTAGCCAGACACCTGTATACACCCGAAATCGCTACCATCGCGATGCAACTCAATGTTCGTCACTATGCCACAGAAGAATGGTTTGTTCGCAGCCTTCACTATGATATCCTTGCCGAGCCACTCTTTACTGCTACTGATGTTATGCACCTGTCTGTTGCCTCCCGACTCAAGGTCAACCGTGAGGTCAAAGTGATGATGTGCCCCAGTACTTTGGTCGATACGAAGTGATTTGAAAGAAGAAAGTCCATCCTTTCCTATAGTGATGGAGATGGGATTAAAAGGTATTGCCATTGAATATATTTTTTGAGGTAATTAAGGCTGAAAAGCGATTTAATAAGATTTGTTCCCTATATATAAATAAGGTGACGATCTCTGCAGCTTATAAGTATGTCCTACTGCGGTGAGACCTAAATAGAAAGCTAAAAGGACCATGTCAAGCACGTAGCCCGACACAGTCCTTAAGTTTCTTAGACCTATGAACGAGGCCAGCGGTTGTCGAGCTCGGCATTACCCACGGTGATATTCTCAGCAGAGAAGGTCATAGCGATGGTCATCGGTGCCTCGTTGTTTACGTCGAGTGTCTCCTTATAGTGAACGATGTAAGCATTCTTGAAAGAAATCTCCTTCATCTTAGCATCCTCCTCACTCTTCTTGTAAACAATCTTACCCTCAACAGGTTTGAACTGACTATTGAGCATAGCCTCGATAGTAGAAGTGTCATCAGTAGACTCGATAGTGACACTGATACGACCACCAGAGATACTTGATGCAGGCTGACCCTTCTTGTCAGTCGTACGACTGAACTCGTAGTTAGAATAGAGTACGTCGTACTCCTTGCCACCTAATTCCAATGTTGCTCTAAATGAACTCATGATAGATAATTTTAAAGTAGTTAGAAATAAGAAAACGAGGTCATCTTAATTTCCCTCACGTATGAGAAACAAAAAAGAGAAAACCCCTAACAACGTTTTGAAGTCTCCTCTGCGTGTGGCTGTAAAACAGTCTTGCTCTTTGGAAGAAGAGGAAGATTTGCAATCTGTTGTCATTTTCGTTGTCAAAAGTAATCATATAATTTTATAAAAGCAATTGATACAACACTAAATAACAAAGGTTTAATATCTTATACACATTCAAAGCCATATTTATTCTGCCCCTCATCCACTCTTTGTCATTATGTCCTTTTGTCTATGTAAGAGCTTGCGGTCACTCTATGTCATTATGTCATTCTGTCTGAGAAGATTAAAAGCATAGTCCATTCTGTCCCCGCTGTCTTCGTGCAATTTGCGTAATTCGTAGTTCTATGTTGAACTTGCGGTATTTCCTTTACGCCTTCTTTCCCATCAAAGCGTCAATCGTATTTCTCACTCTTCTTTCTGTTGTCAGCATGATAGTGTCTTCATCAGCACCCTCAGCACCCATATAGACGGAAGGGTTGGAATAGGTCATGCGGCTTGCTTGTGGCTCACGAGCAGAGAAATGGAAGGCAGGTACGGCTGTTTCTTGGCGTATGCGAGCGATGTTCTTTTCGTTCACACCACAACCAGCCATGATTTTTATACGACCATTTGACAACTGGTTTAATCGTTGGAGTAAGGGAATACCCTTCTCGGCAGTAGGTTGCTGTCCAGATGTAAGTACTCTTTCAAAGCCGAGTGCAATGAGCTGTTCCAAGGCTTTCTCTGGTTCTCGGCAACGGTCAAAGGCACGATGGAAAGTCACGCTCATGCCTTTTGCATGTGACAACAGATACTCGTTGGCAGCCAAGTCGATATCTCCTTCAGCTGTAAGGCAGCCAAAGACAACACCATCCACACCTAACTCACGGCAAAGGTCAATATCCATAGCCATGCGCTGAAGCTCTTGTTCGGTATAAAGGAAGTCTCCACCACGGTTGCGGATGATGACATGTAGGCGAGTATCAGTCAACACCTCCCTTGCCATCTTTATCTCACCATAAGAAGGAGTGGTACCTCCTTCAGGAATACCCATACAGAGTTCTACACGATTGGCCCCACCTTTCTGTGCTTCTATACAACTTTCAACGCTGTTAGCACATATCTCTATCTCAAAATCACTTCGTTTCATGTTGGATTGTTTGAGGAGTTAAAGGAGTTAAGGAGTTAAGGGGAGTTAAGACAATACTTTTATATAATGTAATATATCAGACAATAAACAATCATATATCACACTAACAAATAGTGTTGTCTTAACTCCCCTTTACTCCTTAACTCCTCTCTCTCCTTAATTAAAGTTTACTACTTGTTTTCACGAGTTGCTCACCCAGTCCGATTGTATATCCTTGAGAAAGGAAGACAATACGGTTAAAGGTATCAGCGATGATAAATATTGGTAGCTGTTCAGTATTACGTAGTTTCATCTCTTTCACTATCTCCTGCTGAATAATTCCATCCTTATCAATACCGAAGATAGTCTTTGCAGGGAGGTTAGGGAACTCACCCTTCTGTGCTTGGAACTTCTTTGCTTCAGCCTCATTCTTGAAGAGTAAGACGAATGGACGACCCCACTTATCGAGTTTATCCTTCATCTTCTCAATATCATGCAGCGCATGGTTCGTAGGCTCCTGACCGATACCTAAAACACCGAGAACGTAATATCCGCGTCCTGTCTGACTTAGGATAGAAACGTTCTGACCGTCTTTATCAAACAAGTCTTCGCTATTGAAGCTACCAATCACCTTCACACCTTCGCTTTCTTGGCGTACATCGAGTGGGAGAGTAGTAGTCTCACCCGGCTTAATCTGGAAGAAACGGCTATGAGCAAGTACACTACCATCTGCCATACGTTGCCCAGTCACGAGGATATAGGTGCCCTCATCCAATGTAGCCCCGTTCTTAAAGGTGTTCGACCAAGTAGCACCACCACCCATGTCAACCTGTCCTTCGTCGAAATTCATCAGCCATGTCTGTCCGTAAACAATCTTACTGATAGAGAAATGGCTATAATACTTAGGATCATCGAGGAAACCATCAGGAGTGAAAGTCAGTATCAGTTTACCAGTTTTAGCAGTCAGCTGATCTGCTGCATCAAAGTCAACATCCACCCATTTACCATCTTGCTTATACTGAATCTTCCATGCTACAGGGTCCATACGAGCCTCAATACCGAGACTGCGAGCTACATCCACGAAGAAGATATCACGGCTACGACTATCGGTGATACGGCTCTCCCACACACTTCTTGGGGTCTGTGGGATTCTCATCGCACGACTATCAGGGTTCATGCGGATATTCTTTCTAATCCAGTCTACCAATAGAGCAGGGTTCTTACGGAAACTTGCTGCCTCCTTTACAAAGGCTTTCTCAAAGAATTGTTTGAATGGTGTGAGTATCATTTCACTCTCAACGCGTGGAGAGAGCTGGCTACTCTTTGCCTTCATGTTATCCTCTAAGATATACATTGGCATGTCGCGAAGGTCCTTGTCGCTCAATGTGCTGAGCAATTGGAGGGCTCTTTCTTGCTGATTAGCATACTTCTCTACAAACGCCTTGATGGTCTTCCAGTTACCACGAGCCTTTATTATATAAGGTGTAGCAGCTGAATAACGATAATCCTTCATTGATTCTGCTGTAGGGAAGGTAGCAATGTAGGCATGACGGATAGAGTCTTCGTAGGTCAGTCTACGTGTGTTTTCATCACGCTGTGCCTTGGTTACAGCCGGTAGAGTGGTATTTGATGCAGGCGGAACGATGTCGAGGTCGGCCTCTTTTGGCATGTTCTGTTCGTTATAATCCAGTTTGATGGTGATTGACTTATCCTTTCCAAAGGTGGCTTTAGCAAACCCGAACTGTCCATCCTTTGATGCCCAGACAATCATATCACCCTTACCAGCAGAGAGGAAGGTTGTTCCATCAGTACCAGTGTACTTAGACACAGCGGTGTAGAACTCGGCATAATTATAAATCTTGAAGTCTACCTTTGCGTTGTCAACAGGCTTACCATCTTTGTCGACAATCTTAAAATCAATCTTTGACGTACTGCCATAGTTATCGATGAGATTAATTTCGGTGAAATTATTGGTACGTAGCATCACCTCCTCGGGACCCTCATAATCGCCGAAGGCACGTGTGTGCATGAGTATAGCACGTGATGCTGGCTCGTTAAACCAGGCAAGGTTGAGTACTGGCTCTGGCTCGCAAGCGCCTAAGAAATACCATTTGCCGTCTGCCCAAGCTTCCACCCAAGCATGATTGTCGTCCGTATGTGCCCAGCGAGGAGTATATACCTGACGAGCAGGAATACCGATAGAACGGAGGGCAGCTACCGTAAAGGTACTCTCTTCGCCACAGCGTCCACGTCCCGTGCGGATAGACTGTAGTGGTGAAGAAGTGCGTGCGTCAGAAGGCTCGTAGGTAACTCTTTCATGACACCAGTGGTTCACCTCAAGGATAGCATCCTTCATCGGGAGTCCTTTCACACGCTCGCTTAGTTCACGATAGAAGATAGCACGTGAGCTGTCGAGTGGTTCGTTGTTTACACGCATAGGCAGAACAAAATGTCTGAAAAGCAATTCAGGCACCTTCTTTCCCCATGGCATCGACGTCCTTGTACGCAAGGCTGTGCGTATGTTCTTGAGATGATAGGCCGTAGGATAGTCTGTTGCGTCAGCGATAGGCATGTAAGCATACAGGAAGTGGAGGGCTTCCTCCTCCTCTGGAGACACCCGAAGTCCCTTGGTGTTATAGAACTTCTTTCCAATAACCTTCATCTTGGATTGGAATGCGCTTTCTACTTTTTGTCTGAAATTAGGGTCTGTTATAAAGTGCTGTGCATAACTTGATAAGCAGACAACAGTAAGAAACAGACTCAATAAGATTTTCTTCATAGATTTGTTTTTAGTTTGTGCGACTTTCATCAGTCGCTTATTTGCATTTGCAATATTCGTAAAAAAAAACAATATACGCAAATGTTTTACATAGAAAATGGCATAAAAGGCTTGTCAAAAGAGTTATGTTTGGCTATCTCCTCACCACGTGTTCCCTCCTATCCAAGGGAAAACAACGTACAAGAAAGTGCTAAGTGTGCGAGATAAGATGGGACTGTAAGCATCCTTTTGAGTGCTTTTATTCTCATGGTTTATCCTTGTTCTTGAATTTTTTTTCATGAAAATAAATATTTATCATCATGAAAAAAAATATTTCTTGTCGTGAAAAAAAATCTTTATCTTCATGAAAATAAATAGTGATCCCCTCTTTTTGGGGTAGAAATTATCAGTGTTGTTGATGTTTTTCGAGCTTTCTTACAACCACAATGGGAAATAAATAGTATCTTTGTGGAGTATATTTTATTAGTAACTCTTTACCTTAATATTATTAAGAAAACAATGAAAAAGAATATTATTATTGCCTGTGGCTTGTTGAGTTGTGCGCTTTCACTTCAAGCACAGACGAAAGATGGCGGTATTGATGCGCAGATGTTACAGCAGATACAGAAGACAGGTTTGGGCACATCCGACCGTGCTCTGGCGAATGCTATCGCAACAAATTCGATTGACGACCTTGCTTATAACTTCCGTAATTCAGGACCAGTAGATACCTATTTCAGTGTGGAGACACCAAAGCAGAATATTCAGGACCAGAAGAGTTCTGGGCGTTGCTGGCTCTTCACGGGTCTGAATGTGCTACGTGCCAACTTTGCTCGTCAGCATAAGGACACACTGAAGGTGGAGTTCTCCCATGTCTACCTCTCTTTCTATGACCAGTTAGAGAAGGCAAACCTGATGTTACAGGGGGTGATAGACAATGCGAATAAGCCCTTAGACGACCCACGTGTGCAGTTCTTCTTTAAGAATCCTATCAGCGATGGTGGTACGTTCTGCGGTGTGTCAGACTTGGTTGAGAAGTATGGTGTTGTACCAATGGAAGCAATGAAAGAGACCTATTCTGCGGAAAACACCTCTCGTATGGCAAAGATTGTGTCGTCAAAACTACGTGAGTATGGCCTGGAATTGCGTAAGATGGTAGCTGAAAAGAAATCGAAGGCAGCTATCAAAGCACGTAAGACAGAGATGTTGGGAAGTATCTATCATATACTCTCACTTTCTTTGGGCGAGCCTGTGAAGACTTTCACCTTTGCTTTAAGGATAAGAACGGCAAGCAGATTGGTAAGGCAAAGACTTATACTCCACAGCAATTCTATAAGGAAACGGTGGGCGGACCACTTAATGGTACGTTCATTATGGCCATGAACGACCCTCGTCGTCCTTACTATAAGACCTACGAGATAGAGTATGATCGCCACACCTACGATGGTCATAACTGGAAATATGTGAACCTCCCTATGGAGGAGATAGCAAAGATGGCGATTGCTTCTTTGAAGGATTCGACGAAGATGTACACCAGTTATGACGTTGGTAAGCAGCTCGATCGCAAGCGTGGTTACCTTGACTTGGATAACTATGACTATGGGACACTTTTTGGAACGACCTTCCCAATGAACAAGGCAGAGCGCATAGCGACCTTTGACAGTGGTTCTACGCATGCGATGACACTTACGGCAGTAGACTTAGATGAGAACGGTCAGCCTAAGAAATGGAAGGTTGAGAACTCTTGGAGTGCCTCTTATGGCCAGAATGGTTACTTGATTATGAGTAATCCTTGGTTCAATGAATACACCTTCCGTCTGGTTGTTGACAATAAGTATGTGCCAGAAAATATTTTGAAGGTTGCCCAGCAGAAGCCTATCATGGTTGTGCCTGAAGACCCATTGTTCCAAGAGGATATGTAAAGACCTACCCCTATTCGTCCAAAGGAGGCGAGGGATGGATATGCTGGTGACGGTAGACTTGCTAAGTCAAGAGGGTTGACAGGCCTTCTATGTGAGGCATACAAGCTATCTTTTCTTACAAGTTAGTCATAAAGAAAACGCAGAGAAAGACGAAATGGTCTATCTCTGCGTTCTTTAGTTTATACTACTCTTGTTTGCAATATAGGGGTAATTGCCCTCTTCCCGATATTCCCTTGTAGTGGAATAGGGGGGTATCACTTCTTGTGTCGATGATGAAACAGCATGCTCTACATTGTAAAGGTAGAGGCAGCCAGCTGTCAGACAGGCGAAAGGTAATCATTAACTCTGATACCCCTTATTCTGTTTTAGCTTTTCATTGAGGTCTAATGCTCGTGAAGGAATAGGGAAGACAATAGTATGTCGGTCGGCTTCTGTTGCAGGTGCAGTACGTTGGTCGTAGGACTGATGGAAGCGATCAAAGCGGATGAGGTCGTTGCGGCGCCAGCCTTCCCACATCAGTTCCATAAGGCGTTCGGCCAAGATATTATCCAAGGTAGCTGTTCTGTAGCCCATTCCACTACGACTTCTGACGAGGTTAAGTTCCCTATCACCATTCTCTCCATTGCGTACTTCGGCCTCTGCCTTCATCAGTAACACATCAGCATAACGGAAGAGAACAATGTCGTTATCAGGGCTTTTACCATCGTTAAAGGCGGTACGGTCCACCTCATACTTAGCCATTCTTGCCCCTGCCGTCTTGATATATGGGCTGTTTGTGAGGGTTGGCTCTACTGCAAGTGGTACATAGACAAGCGGCTGACCATTCTCTAAACGGATGATATTCCCGTCTACACGAACCGTGTCAGAGTAGAGGTTGTAGGCGTAACGATTGTCTACATGGTTAGTTCCATAGCCGAAAGTCCTCACAGTTGAGACGGTTGCTGAGGCTCCATTCTCAGAGCTTGTACCAAAGGCACCGCCATGTGCGTAGTGACGAGAGCGGAACAGATACTGGAACTGACTCTTATAAAGGTGTTTGTCGAGCGGGATGATAAAGATATTCTCTGGTGAATCCTCATTGTGAACATAGAAGTTACTGAGATAGTCTGGTGCTAAGGTGAAGCCATCGGCAGTCACCTTATCACAGTAATACTTGCAGGCTTGCCATATATTCATCTGTTGACCGTCAACAGTAAAGTAAGTTTGCCTACCATCAGGACGCTGATTGTCGGTCCAATCGGCATCAGAGTAGACCTCACCATTAAGCATTAACTTAGCAAGGAGGAAGTTGGCAACAGAGCGTGTCACACGTCCATAATACACGCCAGCATGGTTGCTATGTCCTGTAGGGAGTAGGGGAGCGACCTCTTGCAGTTCCTTAACAATGAACTTATATACCTCAGGACGACTTGCCTGTTCAGCGTTTTCAGTATCTTCATTTACCGTTGTTACCAAAGGAATATTGCCGAACATGTCCATAAGATAATAGTAGTATAAGGCTCGAATAGCCCTAACCTCTGCCTTATAAGTCTTATACTGTTCGTCAGTCAGCAGTTGTTTATGTCGTTCGATAGTAGAAAGTCCATCATTACTGAACACAATCACCTTATATAAATATTTCCATGTGTCGTAGAGCGGTTTGCTATCTTCGGCCCAGTTGTGTGTGTATAAATCGGCCCAAAAACCTCCGTCATACCAGTCACCACCACGAATAGGGATGATGGCCTCGTCGGTTGTGAACGTATTATAGTCGTACACACCCCGATAGGTACCTTGTAGTCCTTCACTGTCTTTGTCGCCGCCAATGTAATTATATAAGGTTGCAACAGCATTGACATACACATCTTTGTCTGTAGTGTAGACTTGTTGCTCGTCAAGTCGGTCTTTGCTGTTTTCGTCCAAACAGCCCGTAAGGGAGATGAGGGCCATGAAAAGGAGTGGTCGAAGTAGGTATTTCATACTTGATAGTTGTTTATGTTGCGTTAAAGTACTTAGAACTTAATGCTCACACCGATAGAGTAGGTACGATAAGGAGGGTAGGTTCGCTTGTCGTCAATACCTAAGGTGTTGTCTACTACATAGCTGTTGATGATTGGTGTTAAGCCACTGTAGCCTGTGATAGTAGCAAGGTTGTTGATGCTAAAAGACACACGTAGAGAATTGATATACTTGTTTAACGGGTGTGTTCCAGCCTATCGTGAGATAATCAAAGTTCAGGTAATCACCGCGTTCCAGCCAGTAGTCAGTCACATTCTGGTCTACAATGTTCCGTGAAGGGGCTTCTGCAAGCACGTTATAGTCAGGGAAATTCGACATGTTCATAAACGACAGTGCCGTACCATTAAATATCTTATGTCCGAAAGCACCGTTCATTTGTAGAGAGATGTCGAAGTCTTTGTATCTGAAACTTATATTAGAACCCAGCGTCATCTTAGGTGTTGCCTGTCCTGCAATATACCGATCACCATGGTCGCTGAGGTCGATTACGTTGTCATTGTTTAAGTCGGCAATGTCATACTTGTAGTGTCCATATCCGTTGTCAACAATTCCTTTGCAGTGAGGAAGATAGAAAACGCCTAAGGGTTGACCTACTATCTGATAAAGAATGTCGCTATATCCACCATGGAAACCAGCACCGTTCATACCACCGATAGGGGTTATTTCTGATGCAGTCATCTGTCTTCCATTATGTTTACCATTGAGTGACAGGAGTCTATTTCGTTGCCATGCCATATTGATATTGACGTTGAGTTCCATATCTTTCTTTGATATAGGAACAAGGCCAATACCCACTTCAAAACCGCTGTTAGACATAGATCCGATATTTGCTAATAGCTTGTCAAAGGCGAAGGTAGGTACTGGTACGTCGTATTCATAGAGCATATCTGTTGTCTTGGAATAGTAGTACTCTGCCGTAAGAAGGAGTCGGTTGTTGAACAAACCAAGGTCGGTACCGATATTGAAAGTGCTGCGTGTCTCCCAACGTAGGTCTGGATTACTGTTGCGCAAGGTACCCATTGTCACAGTAGGTGTACCGTTGTATGGCACTAAACCTACTGGAATATACTGTCTTAAAGTAAGATAAGAACTGATACCACCAAGGTTTCCTGACCTACCATAGCCCGTTCGGAGGTTCAATAGACTAATGGTATTGCAGTTGCGAAGGAACCTTTCCTTCTTTAAATCCCAGCTTGCTGAGATAGAAGGGAAGATACCCCAGGTATGATCTTTGCCTACCATTGACGAACCATCAGCACGTGTTGTCAGGTTAAGGGTGTATCTGTCGAGTAGAGTATAGGATAGAGTACTCATAAAAGAGGTAAGACTTGGGTCGGCATAGCTGCTTCCTGTTCCTCCGTACGGGCGGTCAGAGCCTGCTGCAAGATTGTCATAACCAAAGTTGTTGTTGGTCAATCCCTTTACTTGAGTCCAAAAGGCAGCTACCTTTCTCTTCTGATATTCAGCGAGGAGGGTGGCTGACAAGGCATTTGCACCCCAATGGTTCTTCCAGTCAAGAGAGATGTTTCCTAACATATCTTCGGTCTTTCGCTCTCCTCTATACGCCAATCCCTGTGCCCAAACCCATGTAGGAGCAAACTTACCATTCTCTGTTGAGGTGTAAGAATAGGAACCTAAGGCCGCTAACTGTAGGTTATGTGCTAACTGCAAGGATAACTGCAGGTGAGAATTGAACGTGAGATTCTTCTCATCATTACGCTCAAACAGCAGTGGTTCTGTTGGTCCTATCTGTGAAGCATTACCGTTCCTCTGCCATCCTGTTCCTACCTTATGGAAGGGGAGGGTAGGGTTCATAGCAGCGGTAGAGTAGGACAATGCTTGTATATCAAATATCTTATCGTCTTGTTGAGAAGAGCCGAACACACCGAAGTCTATCTTTAGCTTCTCATCAAAGGCAAGCTGTGAGATATCCAACTTAGCCACGAAGTTATTGTAGTTCTTGTCCTTAATGACCGTTTGTCCACGTACATAGCCTAATGAGGCACGATAGTTAGACTTGTCACTACCCCCACTAAAAGCAACGTGATGCGAGTTTACGAAGCCTGTTCGTACTATCTCTTTTTGAAAATCAGTATCATAACCCTTGTCAACATAGTCTAATCCCAATGCTTTAGCCGCACTTATGTACTCTGCAGCATTAAGCATTCGAAGGCGTTTGTACACTACGTCGAAGCCTGCAGTCCCATCATAATAGATTTGAAACTTACCGCCATTACCACGTTTCGTCTTTACTTCGATAACACCCGCAGCTCCTCTTGAACCATACTTAGATGTTTCAGAGGCATTCTTGAGGATAGTAAAGCTTTCTATATCAGCCGGGTAGATAGTGGAAAGAGTTGCTAAATCAGACGAGACACCATCTATGAGGACCAGAGGGTCGTTGCCTCCTGTAAGCGAAGTGGTACCACGAACGCGCACACTGGTCAACATTGCCATTCGATCCTGTCCACTTGTTACGACATTCACACCAACAGCTTGTCCAGAGAGGGCACTGATGGCAGAGTTTACCAAACCTTTATTCATCTGTTTCTCACCTACCTTTGCCATAGAACCGACAATAGGAAGGGTGTCATTGATGAGGAATAATGGCTGCTTATGTTTGTTAGTAATTGCCTTATGTCTGCTCTGTGCATTTGCTACAGTGGTAGAACTAATCATCAAAAGGCAACAAACAATTGAGCGGTTTAGGGAGTGTTGTCTGGCCATATTAGGATACAATAAATGTTATTTATACTGTTTATCTAAGCAAATATACATATTTTTCGTGAGATAAGACGATGATTACAGTTTTTTTTGTTAATTTTGTGTGTTATCCTTATATATGCTCTTTGTGTGAGTTAAGGAACTTTAAGATAGAAACCTAAATTGTTATCAATATGGAAAAGTTATTTCTAACAGCATTACTGATGGGTATGTCTGTTACTGGTGTTCATGCACAGAGTTCCATTCAAGCGCCAACTTTCACCGAGTGGCATGACCTTCAGGTAAATGCTGTCAATCGTTTTGCAACGCATACGGACTTTTTTGCTTTCGCACTAGCGGAGCATGTGCATGGAACAAAGTTCGATAGGAAGAACTCTACGAACTTTCTTTCCCTCGATGGGGACTGGAAGTTCAATTGGGTTGAGAATGCTGATCAACGTCCAACAGACTTTTTTCGTACGGATTTCGACGATTCTCAGTGGAAGACCTTCCCTGTTCCTGGCATCTGGGAGATGAATGGCTATGGTGATCCTGTCTATGTTAACATCGGTTTTGCATGGCGAGGTAATTTCAAGAATAACCCTCCCGAGGTTCCTATCAAGGAGAATCACGTAGGGTCTTATCGTCGTACTCTTCGTCTACCAGACAACTGGGATGGCAAACAAGTTATTGCTCATTTTGGTTCAGTGACGTCTTGTATATATCTGTGGGTGAATGGTAAGTTCGTTGGTTATAGTGAAGACTCTAAGATAGGGCCAGAGTTTGACGTGACGAAGTATCTTAAGAAGGGTGAAAACCAGTTTGCTTTCCAAGTGTTCCGATGGTCGGATGGCAGTTATTGTGAGGACCAAGACTTCTGGAGACTCAGTGGCGTTGCACGTGAGAGTTATCTCTATGCACGTGATGCTAAGCAGCATTTGAAAGACATTCGTGTTACTCCAGACCTCGTAAATGATTACAAGGACGGTACGCTTAGCGTCAATCTCCAGTTGGCAGGTAGCACAAAAGCTTTCTTAGTATTGGAGGATGCAGACAATAACCTTGCTGCAAAGACAGTCGTTAAGGCAGATAAAGCAGGGCAGGCTAAGGCTTTTATGGAACTCAGAAACCCAGAGAAGTGGACGGCAGAGACTCCTTATCTCTACAATCTCTATGTGGATGTAGAGGATACCAAGACTGGTAAGTCTATTGAGATAATCCCTCTAAAGGTTGGTTTCCGTAAGGTTGAGATTAAGAACTCGCAGGTGTTGGTGAATGGTCAGCCTGTTCTCTTCAAGGGAGTCAACCGTCATGAGATGGACCCAGACGGAGGCTATGTTGTTACACGTGAGCGAATGCTTCAGGATATCAAGCTGATGAAGCGGTTGAACGTCAATGCCGTGCGCACATGTCACTATCCTGACGACCCTATATGGTACGACCTTTGCGACGAGTATGGCCTCTACGTCGTTGCTGAAGCTAATCAGGAGAGTCATGGCTTTGGTTATAATAAGGATGCAGTGTCTGGTAGTCCACTCTTTGCAAAGCAGATTATGGAACGTAACCAGCATAATGTTGGGACAAAGTTTAATCATACAAGCATCACATTTTGGAGCTTAGGCAACGAAACTTGCTACAGTAAGAACTTCGATGCGGCGTACGATTGGATAAAGTCGCAGGACAAGAGCCGCCCTGTACAGTATGAACGTGCAGAGCTGAATGGCTATGCTACGGATATCTTCTGTCCGATGTACTATCCTCCAAAGGCTTGTGAGGAGTATTCAAAGGATGATAAATACACCCGACCACTTATCCAATGCGAGTATAATCATACCATGGGTAACTCTGGAGGAAACTTGAAAGAATACTGGGACCTCGTCCGTAAGTATCCAAAGTTCCAAGGTGGCTTTGATTGGGACTTTGTTGATCAGGGCTTACACCGCAACCCTAAGTTCAATGCTGCTCGTAGGTTGGAGGACTATGAACGGGCGGCTGATGCAGTAGATGCGAAGACTGAGTACACATACGGGGGTGATTATAATAAGACAGACCCATCGGACAATAACTTCAACTGCAATGGTATGATTGGTCCTGACCGTCAGCTTAATCCACATGCGTACGAGGTTGCCTACGAGTATCAGAATATATGGGCGCATCCTGTCGACCTTAAACATGGAAAGATAGCTGTTCATAATGAATATTTCTTCCGTGATCTTAGCAACTATCGCATGGAATGGAGTCTTGTCAATGATGGTAAGACAGTAGAGAAGGGTACGATTGAACAGCTGAAGGTCGCACCGCAGCAGACTGTTGAATACACTTTGCCTATCACAGGTAAGGAGTTTGATGGCGAAGTACTATTGAATGTCGACTTTAAGTTAAAGTCAGCTGAACCATTAATGGCTGCTGGTCAGACTGTTGCTGAGATGCAAATGGAGGTGCAGCCTTGGCAACCTATGCCAAAGATGGAGCCTGTTGCAAAGAGTAAGGTGAAGGTTATAGATAACGTGAAAGCGGGTTTTGTAGGCTTTGCGGGTAATAACTTTAACATTGTCTTCGACCGTAAGACTGGCTTCCTCAGCAGTTATCAAGTCGATGGGCGTAACTTCTTGGGCGAAGGCGGTAGTTTGAAGCCTAATTTCTGGCGTGCTATGACAGACAATGACATGGGAACGAACTTCCAAAACCGCCTGTCTGTGTGGAAGAATCCTACCATGACTCTTAGGTCATTAGAGGTCGATAAGAAGATGAATCGCCTTACTGCTGTCTATGATATGCCACAGGTTGAGGGCCAGTTATGCCTAGTCTATCATGTAGCAACGGATGGTGCACTCCATGTAAGTATGGATATGGACATGAAGGAAGGCAGCAAAGCACCTCAACTTCCTCGTTTCGGAGTGTTGATGCAGTTGCCTTATAATATGGATAAATCGGTGTTCTATGGTCGTGGACCTATCGAGAACTATGCTGATCGTAAGCTTTCTCAGCGCATCGGGATATATGAGCAGACTGCTGACACGCAATTCTATCCTTACATCCGACCACAGGAAACGGGTACGAAAAGCGATATTCGCTGGTGGCAACAGACTGATAACGGTGGTCATGGGTTCCGTGTACTGTTTGATGAGGCTGCTTTCTCTGCCAGCGCATTACACTATAATATCTCTGACCTTGATGAAGGACGTGAGAAACATCAGCGACATAGCTATCAGGTACCACTGTCTAAGTACACTAATCTTACTTTAGATGCTGCAATGATGGGTGTGGGTGGTATTGATAGTTGGGGTGCTGAACCATTAAAGAAGTATCAGTTGCCAGCTGAAAACCGTGCTATGCACTTCTGGATTGTACCAGTTTACTAAGCTGATAGGCATATTTTATAATACAGAAAACGCCTTTGCGGGACTCCTGCAAAGGCGTTTTTTGTATTATTTCAGTAGGGTGTACATCCCCCATGGGGTAGTTATTTCTAATTTTTTTTCATGAAGAAAAATATTTTTCTTCATGAAAAAAAATATTTCTTGTCGTGAAAATAATTCTTTCTTGTCGTGAAAATAATTCTTTCTTGTCGTGAAAATAATTCGGATAAGGGACTCTATGAGACTTTTATTTGAGTCGTTTCATCTTCTCAATCATCGTTGTATAGACCTCTTTCGACACTTGTTTGCCCCGTAAAGAACGCACGCATGGCATGTTGTGGAAGTACTCGTCTTGTGATTGATACCATGCGTAATGAGCTATCTCATGCATGCGAGCAAGAAAGAGCGACAATTTCCTTGCGAAAGAGGGGTTGACGGAGGAAAGGAAATACTTGCCATCTTTCATCTCTATCGCCAGTATAAGAAATTTCTTGGTTTGTTGTGCTATACGAGGTTGGAGGTTGCGTGTGCGCATGGAGATGGTGATGTGTCTGTCGAAAGTACGGTTTATCTTGTCCATCATACCCCGGAAGACAATGCCATGTGGCGATGTGTCTTTTAGTCCAGTATAAGCGATAGTGTAGTGAATCATCTCATGAATGAGCACATCGTCTATCTCTTCCAGTGTTAACTGGTAATAGCTAGAGACAGAAATACAATAGTCATAATACGTCGTGCGCCCTAAGCTCATCTTTCTTTTACATGTCATCTGTCCCAATCGAGTCTTAGAGTACGACCACTTTAGCTTTGGTACGGGTAGTCTACTACCAAAGATGAGGGCATTGTAATAGTCGAAAGCTTGTCGAAGACAATCTACTATGGGTGTTGTGTTCATTGTCAGAATGTGATGAGGTTATAAACACGATAGGGACAGACGGCTTTGTCTGTCCCTATGCGTCTGTTATATCGTTTTTATCAGTGTTGAATCCAGAAGGTCAGCGTATATAGATACACGACAGCTGCTGGTATTGCTAAGAGAGAAGAGTCGAAACGGTCGAGCATTCCACCATGTCCTGGTAAGATGTTACCGCTATCCTTAACACCGAGTGTACGTTTAAGAAGACTCTCTACAAGGTCGCCCCACGTTCCGAAGAATACGACGACGAGTCCGAGACCTACCCACGCAGGAATACTTAGCACGTGAGGTGTACCACTGTTGTTGGCAAAGTAGCCAATGACACCAGCCACAATCAGAACGAGAATACCGCCACCGATACTTCCTTCCCAGCTCTTTTTAGGACTGATACGTGGGAAGAGTTTATGCTTGCCAAAGAGCGATCCACATACGTAAGCGCCTGTGTCGTTGGTCCAAAGGAAGATGAAGATACTCAACGGAAGGAGAAAGTCGAAGGTTATCTGGCCCGGTCCTACCTGTTGAAAAGCCAATACATTAATCAAAGAGAAAGGCAGTACGATGTACATCTGGCCTAACATCGTGTATGCCCAACTGTTGACAGGGTTCTCATTCTTCAAGTAGAGTTCTGAAATAAACATGTAGATGATGGTCAGAACGTAGGGTACAAAGACGATGAAACCTTCAATGGGTGTCACACATAAACCTGCAACCGACAGAAAGAAATAGACACCTGCGATGGTTGAGATGAACCGGTTTACCTTTACTCCTTTGATGTTGTTCACCAGTCCAGTGTATTCCCAGACAGAAAGGCCCGTGATGAGTGCGAAAAGAGCAATCAGTCCGTGAGGGTGAAGGATACCTAACACCATCGCAACAACGAAGAACACACCCGTTATAGCCCTTATAATCAAGTTCTTTAGTTTATCACTCATAACTGTATAGATGTTTATAAGTCACTGGCTTTGCCGTTTTCTTCCTTTGCCTTCATTGCTTCGTGCTCTGCTTGAGCTTGCTTAACCTCTTCTGGCATATCCTCTAATTTAGGCTGAGAGTTCTCCTCCTGGTGGAGTAACTCATCTGTGCGACTTACCCATGGACGCTTTCCGAAGATTTCTTCAACGTCTTCTGCCATGATAACCTCACGTTCAACAAGAAGTTGTGCCAGGCGGTTATGACCCTCTTTATGCTCTGAGAGGATCTGCTTTGCACGTGCATACTGTCCGTTAACCATCTTCAGTACTTCTTCGTCGATGGTCTTAGCCGTCGTGTCAGAGTATGGCTTCTGGAAGTTGTATTCGTCATTATTATAATAACAGATGTTTGGCAACTTGTCACTCATACCTGCATAAGCTATCATACCGTATGCACTTTTAGTGGCACGCTCGAGGTCGTTTATCGCTCCTGTGGATATATGACCAGTGAAGAGTTCCTCTGCTGCACGTCCACCCAGCAATGAACACATCTCGTCGAGCATCTGTTCCTTGGTGGTGATAGGGCGTTCCTCTGGTAAATACCATGCTGCACCGAGTGCCTGTCCACGTGGTACGATGCTCACCTTAACCAATGGGTTGGCATGTTCACAGAACCAACTGATTGTTGCATGACCAGCCTCATGGAGTGCGATGGTGCGCTTCTCGGCAGCTGTCAGTATCTTTGTCTTCTTCTCAAGACCACCGATGATACGATCGACAGCGTCAAGGAAGTCCTGCTTTGTTACCTCTTTACTATCATGACGGGCTGCGATAAGTGCAGCTTCGTTACATACGTTAGCGATATCAGCACCTGAGAAACCTGGTGTCTGACGTGCGAGAAGGTCTATGTCGAGGTTCTTCTCTAACTTTAGGTTACGCATGTGAACAAGGAAAATCTCCTTGCGTTCAGGCAAGTCGGGTAGGTCAACGTGTATCTGACGGTCGAAACGTCCGGCACGAAGGAGGGCTTTGTCGAGCATGTCTACACGGTTGGTTGCTGCAAGAACGATAACACCTGAGTTCGTTCCGAAGCCGTCCATCTCTGTCAGAAGGGCGTTGAGTGTGTTCTCACGCTCATCGTTTCCTCCCATAGCAGGGTTCTTTGAACGCGCACGACCCACGGCATCAATCTCGTCAATAAAGATGATACAAGGTGACTTCTCCTTAGCTTGATGGAATACATCACGTACTCGACTGGCACCGACACCGACAAACATTTCAACGAAGTCAGAACCACTCATAGAGAAGAAAGGTACTCCTGCTTCGCCTGCAACGGCTTTGCCAAGAGCGTCTTACCCGTTCCCGGAGGTCCAACAAGCAGTGCTCCCTTAGGTATCTTACCGCCTAAGTCGGTGTATTTCTTAGGGTTCTTCAAGAACTCAACAATCTCTTCTACCTCCTGTTTAGCACCTGTCTGGCCCGCAACATCCTTGAAGGTGATGCCCATCTCATTGGCCTTTTCATAAAGCTTAGCCTTAGACTTGCCAACACTGAAGACACTACCGCCTCCGCTGCCACCTCCGCCCATGCGGCGCATGAGGAAGTACCAGATACCAAAGAAGAATATCCATGGTGCTATAGAACCAAGAATATCGAGGATGGTATTGCTTGATTTGTTCTCATAACTATAGCTGGCAATCTTCTTTTGGGCTACAGCTTGATCGAGGAAAGTCTCAACTTTGTCAACAGACCCAATCTCTACGTTTACGTATGGGGCTGTTCCTACTTCTTTAGTGCCCTTCTTGAAGATGTCACGGATGTGGTTTGGGCTAACATACATGCGTAGGGTGTTGTCGTTCCTATTGATAACGACTTTCGTACCATAGCCTTTTGCAACATATTGCTTAAAGGTGGTATAATCCTTATCTACACCTGCACTTGACGGAAATATTCCATTTCCTCCCGCAAAGAACACTACTCCGAGGGCAATGATAACGAATATGTAAAGCCAATTCATATTGAATTTAGGCATATTCGGTTTGTTGTTCGGTTTTGAATTGTCCATTTTGAAGTTTTAATTTTGATATAACAAGGTTGATTACTGGGTTACTTTATCAGTCTAAATCAGGCAGAGTAATCAACTTGGCATCCTCCCAGAGGTGTTCTATATCATAGAAAGCACGTGTCTCTGGGGTAAAGATATGGACGATGACGTCCGCATAATCTATTGCAACCCACTGTGCATTACCGAGTCCAACACAGTTGATTGGCTTCTCGCCGACGGCTTCACGAACATAGTCGCTCACCGATCCTGCAATAGATTCTACCTGTTGAGTGGAGTTACCCTGGCATATTACGAAATAGCGACAGATAGTACCATCAATCTCTGATAGGTCTGCAATAACTATGCCATGTCCTTTCTTATCTTGAATTCCTTTTGTTATAAGTTCTACTAATTTCTTTGTTTCTTCCATTAAGTTACATTATTATATGAGATGCAAAGGTAGCGTAAAAGGAATGAAGCACAAAATAAATTTTGTTTTATTTAGCAATTTGTTACCATTTGACGAAGTTGTCCACTTTAGCCAACGTAGAACTCCATTAAAGAACATTTTTATCTCTTTTATTAAAAAAAGTCGTTAGAAGTTTTGGTAGTTAAAGAAAAAGTGCTAACTTTGCACTCGCAATTCGGAAATGAGTTGCTTAGTTATTGGGATATGGTGTAATGGTAACACTACAGATTCTGGTCCTGTCATTCCTGGTTCGAGTCCGGGTATCCCAACAAAGATGAGAGAGTTGAGTATTCAACTCTCTTTTTTTGTTTCATAAAGTATTTATCTTCTTACACAGTAGAGTATGAAAAAGTTTATTGCAGCCATTTTGGCAGTATTTGGAATAGGGTTGGGTGCATCAGCACAAAGTGCGTACAAGAATGTTGATGTAAATGGTTTTGAACAGCTGATTAAGTCTGATTCTGTTCAGTTGGTTGATGTTCGCAGACTTAATGAGTATAAGGAAGGACATATTCCAGGCTCACTACATATCGACGTATTGGACTCTACATTCCTTACGAAGGCTCTTGCTACGCTTGACAAGCATCGTGCTTGTGCGGTTTATTGTCGTTCGGGGAAGCGTTCGGCTATGGCTGCTTCTCTTCTTACCAAGGAGGGCTTTAAAGTAACTAACCTTTTAGGGGGTATCATAGCATGGAATGAGGCAAAGAAGAAGACGGTTAAGGAGTGACGAAACCATCTTTCAGAGTAGATACTATGTGTGACAGATACTCCTGTCATCTGTCTTCTTTGAGTAAAGAAAAGTCTGTTTTCGATTTTTTTTCATGAAGAAAAATATTTCTTTTCATGAAGATAAATATTTCTTTTCACGATAAAAAATATTTCTTCTCATGAAAGTAAATTCGGCAATGAAGCTTTTTGTGGAGTGGAGCTGTGGATAAAGTAGAACAAAGAAAGGGGCAATCCTATGCGGAATTGCCCCTTTCTTTATTTCTATTTTACCCTTCCCTCCGTCCTTTATTACCATGGACGAGCATGGTAGGGATGTTATGTTTTATTTGTTTTCAGCATCGATTGCCTTAATCTTCTGCTTCACCTCTTCCATATCATCCTTGAGTTTCTGAATACGACGGTTCATATCATCAATAAGGCTATTGCCCTTCTTTGAACTAATATTGAGGAAACCAAGGTTGTTCTCGTAGGTATTTATCTCCTGTTTCAGTTGTTCGAAGCGTCTGAGGAGACGGCCGCGCTCGTTGTCAAGAGCATCTGCACCACGGTCTGCAACCTTCTTCAGATTGTTACGGAAATTGTCAACACGCTTGCGAGCAGCAGAGATATGGAGGTCCTTATATATCTTGTCCAATACCTCATGATACTCTTTATAAAGCTTGTCTTTCTCCTTGTAAGGTACGTGCCCCACCTTATTATATTGCTCAGTCAGCTCTTGAACCTTCTCGTGCAAACCTTCCTCGGCCTTTTCTGCGTGTTCTTTCAATTGCTTGATAATGTCACGTTTCTTGTTCAGGTTCTCATGCTCCTCATTACGAGAGTCTGCATGGACAGCGTTACGAGCCTCAAAGAAATGGTTACAAGCAGCCAAGAAATCATTCCATAGCTGGTCACCAATCTTCTTAGGAACCATACCAATGGTCTTCCACTCTTTCTGTAATGCAATGAGTTTATCTGATGTTGCTTTCCAGTCAGTAGAGTCACTTAATGCCTTTGCCTTCTCAACAAGTGCCTTCTTCTTCTCTGCGTTCTCAGCAAACTGCTCTTTGAGCTGTTTGAAGAATTCGCCTTTACGGCCGAAGAAATCGTCACATGCAGCACGAAAACGCTCAAAGATCTTAACGTTCATCTTCTGTGGAGCAAAGCCGATAGTCTTCCATTCTTGCTGAATAGCTATTATCTCCTTTGTACGTTTCTCCCAATCAGCAGAGGTCTTATTCTCCTGTTTAGCGATATCCTCAACCTTTTCGCAGAGTGCAGTCTTCTTTGTTAGATTCTCTTCCTCATGGTTGCGAAGTGTCTCGAAATGCTGCTGATGGCGTTTGTTGATAACAGTACTTGCAGCCTTAAAGCGTGTCCAAATCTGTTCACGAAGCTCCTTTGCCACAGGGCCAGTCTCTCGGTATTCCTGATGAAGCTCCTGTAACTGATGGAAAGCACTGATGATATCTGTTTCGTCAGCTAACTTTTCTGCAGCCTCACACAGTTTTGTCTTCTTCTCAAGATTCTTTTTGAAATCGTATTCTCGTGCCTCACGGTTGAGGTTTAACAAGTCGTAGAACTGTTCAACATAGAGTTGATAGTTACGCCAAAGCTCGTTAGCCTTTTCAGCAGGGACAAGTTTGATTTCTTTCCACTCCTGTTGTAGCTTCTTGAGCTTGTCGAAGTTCTTGTTAGCCTCATCTGGAGTAGTAGCCATCGCCTTAATCTGCTCGATGATAGACTCTTTCTTCTTCAGATTTTGCTGTTTCTCTTCTTCAAGTGCAAGGAATGCTTTCTGGCGTTTTTCTTTGATAATGGTCATCTCCGCCTTAAAGACTTCTTCGTCCTCATCAGGTAGTACCTGATATTTCTCAGGGTCTCCGCCATTGTTGAGATATTCCTTTTGTTGTGCTTCGCGCTCGGCAAAGTGCAACTTATAGAATACCGTTTTAAGGTGTTCCACTTCTGCTTTTTCAGGTGTATCGTCACTGTCGACGATAGCCTTTAGACGCTCTATGATTTCCTTTTTTGAACTATACGCCTTTGCAGCAGGGTTTGTCTCCTCGCTTTCAGGCTGTGTTTCAACTGGCTGTTTGAGGTCTTCTGCTGCTTTAGTATTAGTTTCCTGTGCTTCTTCAGAATTATCTTTTGAGGCGTTAGTTACAACTTCTTCAGACAGCTTAACTTCTTCTGCACCCTGCTTCAGGGTATTTTCTTGAGAGTCCATCATTTCACTTTTTGTTTGTGATTTGGGTTTTTCCACATTCAAGGTTTCAGACCATTGCAAAGATGCCGGTAGTCTTCTACCATATAACATATCATTTGCAAACTTAGACAAAAAGTTTGAAAATACCTAATTTTAAGTTGTTTTTTTTTATTTCTCTGCTCTAAAGCAATCGTTTATGGCGTAGGAACCACCATGAAGCAACGGAAACAACGACTGATAAGAGCATTGCTACAGGGAATCCCCAAGGGTTTGTTTCCATTCCGTTGACGAGGTTCATACCGAAGAGAGAGGATATTAGCGTTGGCAACATCATGACAATAGACACCGAGGTGAGCGTACGCATCACGGTGTTCATGTTGTTGTTGATAATACTTGAGTAGGTATCCATTGTTGACTCAAGGATGTCTGAATAGATACTTGTCGTTTCTCGTGCCTGTGACATCTCAATGTTTACGTCTTCAATGAGGTCGGCATCCAACTCGTCTATCTGCAGTTTGAACTTCAACTTAGCCAGGAGGTTCTCGTTACCACGGATAGATGTGATGAAGTAAGTGAGCGAGTCCTGTAGTCTACTTAGTCCGATAAGGCTCTCATTATCCACTCCTCTATCCAAGTTGTGTTTTGCCTTCTCAATCAAAGTACTGATTTGCTTCAGTCGTTTAAGGTACCATACGGCAGAAGAGAGGAAGAGACGGAAGATAAGGTCTACATAGTCGGTGAAGCCTTCATTCCTTTTTTGCTGATAGCTGACGAAATCGAGCATCATATTCGTCTCAAAGTTGCAAACCGTGATAGTCACATCTCTTTTATGAATGATACCCAATGGCACAGTAGTATAAGGTGTTCGTGAGCGTATCTCCTTCACGTATGGTATACGAAGGATAATCAGCATCCATCCATCATCATATTCATAGCGAGCTCGCTCATCGGTATCGCTGATATCCGATAAGAAATAGTCTGGAATATGAAAGGTGTCTTCGAGTTCTTGTTGGTCTTGTTCTGTTGGGCAAGTAACCTGAATCCAGCAGTTTGGCTGCCATTCTTTAATGGTATTCAGGGTTCCGTTAATGTTCCAATATGTCTTCATTAGCTAATCTCCATAGTTAAATAATAGGGTGGGGATTAGCAACTTCTTGTTGTAATCCTCACGTCTACGAATTGTAATTCTCCGCGTGATAATCGTCCATTTATAATCTACGTATTGGTTTTGTGAGTGCAAAATTAGATAAAAAAATCGGTTGTGGCAAACAAAAGATTAAGTTTTTCATTGTATAGCAAGCGCTGAATAGGTTCCATGAGAGAAAAGATGCCGAATGGTTGTGGGGGTATATCGCTTGTGTGACTATTATCGTGTATTATATATAAAAAGGTGTATTCTCAGCATCAATAGTATGATAAGAGACGCTATCTCTTTGTTTTATATTCCTGCTTTACGTTGGTCAATAGATTGTTAAGGGATGGTTTAGTTCTGAATAGGTCTATCTGGGCAATATTGATAATCTTCTTGACTAATTTCTCGGACCCTTGTCAAGAGGAGTGGGGATACCCCGCACGGGTTGTGCGGAGCTTGAATACCAATGTTATATATTGTCAGAAGGGGGATAATCTTATATGTTTAACTTACTCATTTGGTGTGCTAAGGCTTTTATCTCAGCCCTTGCAGGTTTCCCTGTACCTGTTTTGGGGAGGGAGGGAACGTGGAAGACGAAGCGAGGCTGCCAGAATTTGGGTAGATGTCGTTGGCAGAGTGCTTTAATGTCATTGGTATTGTCTTGTGTTGAGAGCAAGACAACAGCTTCTCCAAAACGCTCATCAGGACAACAGGTTATGGCAAAGTCGGCTGTTAGATAGGGTTTTAGACGCTGTTCCACTTCCTCAATTTGAATCTTGATGCCGCCCGAGTCAATTACATTATCTTTCCTTCCGAGGATACGAAAACAAGGAGTTTTAGTGTTATCTTCTGTTGTGAAGGGGCTAATCTCAGCTCTGTCGTTGGTTACCAATGGATGTGAACATACAGCAGGGGCATCAATGACAAGACAACCTTCCTCGTTGAGCCACACAGTCACACCCTCGAAAGGCTTATACCATTCGCTCGCATTGGGTCCGTTTAGGCGTCGTAGGGCTATGTGAGAGAGTGTTTCTGTCATACCGTATGTGCTCCATACCGCATTAGGGAAATCGAGTAGGGCCGCTGATAGTTTGTCGTCAATAGCACCACCACCTATTATTAGGTGGCGTATATGGCGTAATCTCTCACATTCTTTAGGTACTTGTAGGGAGTTATAAACCTGTAATGGTACCATAGCAGCAAAGGTTATCTCTTCGTCGGGGAGCTCTGCTTCTGCCAAGGAAGCATCAGATAGGGGATGTCCGGATGGTGTGACACTCAACAAACGCAGGTTGCGTTCGATACTCCTTACCACTACCATCTTTCCCGCAATGTAGTCGAGTGGCATACAGAGTAAGGCTGTGTCGCCTGCTTTCAAGCCAAGGAAATCGCAGGTGATGTGGGCTGAGTTGAGCATACGTTGCTTCTCCACCCACAGCGGTTTAGGCTTACCTGTAGAGCCACTGGTGTGTACAAGGAGTTGTGGACAGTCATTCTGCCATTCTGAAAGAAAGTCTTGTAGTGTCATTTTTGCTGTTTTTTGTGCTATTGGGCCAATAGGGCTAATAAGCCTAATAGGGCTAATAATAACTATCTTGTTCGTTATTTGTGCTATTGGCCTAATAAGCCTAATAGGGCTAATAAGCCTAATAATAACTATCTTAATCGCTGATCCATAGCTGATCGCCCCTTATCTCTAATGGCATTGGGATATTGTCAGTGAAGAGTTGTCCCGTACCTAATCCCTGTGGGGTGGTGATATTCGACCCATAGATATCTGCGGTTAGTTGTGCGATAGCATTCAGTCCGATGTTACTCTCAAGTGCTGAGGTTATCCATGAATCGATGTTACGTTCCTTTGCCATTATGATCCACTCCCTTGTACCCGTCATTCCCCCATGTAGACTCGGCTTGAGGATGATGTATTGTGGGTGGATTGTATCGAGTAATAATGCTTTCTCGGCAGGGTCATTGACCCCTATTAGTTCCTCGTCGAGGGCTATCGGTAGCGGAGAATCAGCACACAAGCGTGCCATCTCCTGCCATTGATGCTGTCGGATAGGCTGTTCGATGGAATGAATGTCATATTGTGCCAGTGCTTCCAACTGTTGCATAGCCTCCTCTGGGGCAAAGGCTCCATTTGCATCAACACGTAGTTCGACCCGATCACGTGTGAAGGTCTGACGGATATGACGTATGAGTTCGATTTCTTTCTTGAAGTCTATTGCTCCTATCTTGAGCTTCACACACCGGAAGCCAGCTGTGAGTTTTGCTTCTAACCGCTGAAACATCTCGTCAAAGGACCCAATCCAAACGAGTCCGTTGATGGTGATTCCCTCTTCTCCTCGGCCAAACGACGTATTGAAGAGGTTGATACTTCCCTTGGCATCCAGCTGTGCCTTAGCCGTTTCCAACCCAAAGAGCATAGAAGGAAAAGGGCGCATAGCATCAATGTCTATCCTCCCTGTACGACAAAAGTCCTCACAGAAGGTATGTAGTCTCTGCTCATATTGTTCGTCAGACATGGCGTCGCACGACAGGTCGGGGAGTGTTGCACATTCCCCTACACCCACAACTCCCGGTTGATTGGTGTCAGATAGTGTGACATAATAGCTTTTCCTCGTTGTGTAAACACCCCGTGAGGTACCTGCAGGGACGTGGAAATGGAGGGTGCGTGAGGTGATATTTATCTTGTACATAGTATAATCATTATTGCTTGTTTCGATATTCAATTCTTGCTCTTGTCATTTGCTCACGTATACCACCATGTTTAAGGAAATCCTCTTTGATGTAGTCTAAATATCTTCTAAGTATTACGTCTTCTTGATGAATCAGTGTGATGGCAATGTTCGCAATGGTTTCGTCGGTGCGTACCTGAATGGCATTGCGATAAAAAGAAGAGTCATTATGCTTGGCACATACGCGTCGAGCGATGATAGCATTCTTATCGTTTACATTCCATTTAGCAAGATCTCGGACACGAAGATAGTCTTCATAATCAATTAATAGTTCCTGTAGACTGGCGCGTGCAACGTTTACCAACTTTATTTCAGTTTCTGCAGAAGTCGTTGAGGCAGCACATCCTTCAGCAATGTTCTGCTTTCCCGAGCGAGCAGCTTGTACCATCTGGTCTATTGTCCTATCGTTTCTTTCCAGAAAGTGGTGGGCAAAGTAGTAGGTGATATCGTATATACACTCAGCCTTCTGATAAGCTATTAAGTTTCGATAGTTGCCTTTTTGTGGCAAAAAAGGTGTTTCCATGATTGTTTCAATAGGATGTTGATAATAATAATTCTGTAAGGGTTATTGGCCTTATAGGGCTTATAGGCCTAATAGAGCAACAATTCTACAGTTCTTATTTATTAAAGGCAATATTGGCCTCATTGGTCTAATAAGGCCAATGAGGCTATAACCAATTATGGGAACTGCGGATACTTGTCAAAATCGGGCTTGCGCTTTTCAAGGAAGGCCTTGCCACCTTCCTGTGCCTCATCAAGTGTGTAGTAGAGCATGGTGGCGTCACCTGCAAGCTCCTGAATACCTGCCTGACCATCGAGTTCGGCGTTGAAGCCTGCCTTCATCATACGGAGGGCCAGTGGAGAACGCTCTATCATTGTCTCTGCCCATTCTATACACTCATCTTCAAGATGGTCGAAAGGCACAACTTTGTTGACCAGTCCCATGCGTTCTGCTTCTACTGCAGAGTATTGACGACACAAGAACCATATCTCACGAGCCTTCTTCTGACCGACAATACGGGCCAGATACGATGCACCGAAACCAGCATCGAAAGAGCCTACCTTTGGTCCTGTCTGACCGAAGATGGCATTGTCTGATGCTATGGTGAGGTCGCATACCACGTGGAGGACGTGTCCACCACCAATGGCATAACCATTAACCATTGCGATGACAGGCTTTGGAAGACGCCTAATCTGCATCTGTAAGTCGAGTACATTAAGGCGTGGAACACCATCGCTACCTATGTATCCACCATGTCCCTTCACGTGCATATCGCCTCCAGAGCAGAACGCCTTGTCGCCAGCACCAGTCAGTATAACGACGCGTATGTCGAGGGCTTCACGACAGTAGTTAAAGGCCTGCGTCATTTCCCATACTGTCTTCGGTGTGAAAGCGTTACGATAGCGTGGGCGATTGATGGTTACTTTCGCTATGTGGTTATACTCTTCAAAGAGGATTTCCTCAAAGTTAAGCCTTCAATAGGCTTCCATTCTCTTTTTTCCATAAGGTCTTTTTGTTTTTTATTGATTATAGGGAACTTGCCAAGTTGTTCCTAAAAAGAGGGTAGACCATGGCAAGTTGTTTTTATTTAAAAGCTTGATAATAATCCTTCAAGGCTTGTGCATCATCTTCTACATTGGTGAATACTTCCAAAAGGACTGGTCCTTCTTCTGAGTTAAAGAATTTGTCAAGATTCTCATATAGTTCTTCTTTGTTATGTGCAGATAGATAGACGATGTCATGTGCTTGGCAGATACCCTCCGCAGAGGTCGTATGCTCAGCACCAATAGCACTATCTCGGTAGGGAGAACGCTCCAATCCCGATAGCTGATGGAAGATTCCTCCACCGCCATTATTAAGTAATAAGATAGAAAGATTGGGTGAGAGCGACTCGTTCCATAGTGCGTTCTGATCATAGAAGAAGCTCAGATCACCAATAACACAGTAGACATCCTCTTCGTCTTGATGGGCAATAGCATAACCGACAGCCGTTGACAAGGAGCCTTCAATACCATTCACACCTCGATTGGCATAGATGTATTGGTCAGAGAAGATATTGCCGAGGCGCACTGCCGAGCTGTTGGCGTAGAAGAGTTGCCCATCAATAGCCTCTTCTCTCATCTTGTTATGAAAGGTCTTGACAGCCAACATTTGTGAGAAACGTGGTTTTATCGTATTACGAATAGCCTTGGCTTTATCAAAGAGCTTGTTCCATTGTGTCACAAAAGCCTTTTGTTCCACTCCTACCGTCTCATTAGCAAGGATGCTGATAACCTCTTCTGCCGACCCTTGGATAATGTCGGTTGTGTGCATAAAGGTGTCACAACAATCCCCGCCTTCGTTCACAACGATTGACATCTTGCACTCACTCTTACGAAGGAATTGGCGTAGTCGTTTACTAACGATGGTCCCTCCTATATATATAAGGTGGTCTGGGTGGTAGCTGTCATCCCCTTCAATCATCATTAAAGCCTCATCCAGAGGTTGTGAAGGCCCAATATCGTCATCAGCCAATTTCTCTTGAATGACGACCGCAACCTTCTTTATCTCCTCGATAGGCTCAAGTAAGTTGCCTACAACTTCGGGGATTAGTTGTCCGAGGACGACCATTGGCTTTTTTGAACAGAAGAAATCTGCTGCTATTTCATAGACACTTGTGTCATTGGTTACAGCAGGGTAGACTGTGATACGACGTTCGTCGGGTAGTTGCATGACGTCGTAATCAAATAAAGGTTCGGTGATGGGCACATTGATATGTACAGGACCGCCACCATTCAGGTGTAGGACATTCAACGCTTCATTGACCAATCGGTTGCAATACCAGCGTTCCTCGTCGTTGTGAGGTTCGGGGAGTGTGACACTCTTGCGTACGTTTGGTTCTAATGCACGGTGTTGTTGTAGTGTTTGTCCGTCCTGTTGGTCAATCCACTGAGGCGGTCTGTCGGCTGAAATGATTACCAATGGGCGCTTCTGATAGAAGGCTTCAGCGGCAGCAGGTGCCACGTTGAGCAAGGCCGACCCAGACGTAACGCAAACGACAACAGGTTCGTTGTCAGCCAAGGACATACCCAATGCCACAAATCCTGCCGACCGCTCGTCAGTCACGGGATAACATTCTATATCGGGACAAGCGCAGAGGTTGTGTACAATCGGTGAGTTACGAGAACCTGGACAGACAACTGCTTTGTGATGCCTTCCTTTACGAGCAAGGCTGTAAGTATGTTAACGTTTTCTTTCGTGCTGTACATAATGGGTGATGGGTGATGGGTGTTGGGTGATGATGGTTAGGTTTTTTGGGCTTATAGGGCCTATTTGGCCTATTTGGCTAATAAGGCCTATAGGGCTAATAAGGCTAATAAGGCCTATAGGGCCAATAAGCCTAATAAGGCTAATCCCTTATTAATAGCTTTCGCATTGTGTCGAGTTTGGATTCTGTCTCCAGCCATTCATTCTCCTCGATGCTGTCCTTTAAGAGACCACCACCAGCATAGAGGCGGCAAGCAGAGCGGGAGAGTTGCATACAACGCAGCGTGACATAGAGCTTTGCCGTACCGTTTTCACCGAGCAGTCCACTGAACCCACTGTAATAACCTCTATTGAGTTGTTCGTTAGATAAGATGAATTGCTGTGCCTTATCCTTTGGTATTCCACATACCGCAGGGGTAGGGTGGAAGGCTGTAAGGAAGGTTCCAAGGCGTTGCCTATCCTTGAGAAGGAAACGGAAGTCTGTGCGGAGATGGGCCAGGTGGGCTGCACGTGTCGTGTAAGGTTCGCTTTCTGTAATCTCCATAGCAAACGGCTGTAAGCAAGTACGGATATAATCTGTCACAAGTTGTTGCTCCTCTCTATTCTTATCAGACCATCTCATGTCTTCACCCGCATATCTCATCGTACCTGCTAAGGCCATGGTTTGATAACCTTTAGCGTCTCCACGGAGAAGAACCTCCGGACTTGCAATGAGCCACATACCCGTCGCTGGTGTGTAGAAAAGAGCGATGTATGAGCGTGGATACATACAACAAGCATTTAGGAAGATGTCCCGAGGACTCATGTGCTCGTCTTTCTGTTCGATGACCGAGCGAGCCAAGACCAATTTTCGGAATGTATTGCGTTCTAACTCACTATGGAAACGACAGAAATCATTGTGATAGTCCTCACGATAAGCGATACTTGATGCGGTAAGCACAGCATCGTCTTGCCAATCAGGAATAGCCTCAAAGCCTTCACTCCCATCTAATGGAAGGACGACCGAAGTGCCCTTTGGGCCATCCAGCAAGTAGACTTTATCATTAGTATGGCAACTGAAGGGAGCAATAACAAGTCCTTCTCGTCCGTTAAGGGCTGTGAGGGAAGAGAAAGCTGACGGCTGTTCTGGTTGAGTATAGCAATGACAAACCTCCTCAAAAGGTTCGCGATAGATAAAAAAAGAATCCATTTACTTCTTCTGTGGGGCTATGACGTAGTTGGTAACTTGTACGCTTGAAATAAGTTCGTTATCGTCATTCTTGATGTCAATGTTCCATACGTGTAGTGTACGCCCTTTGTGAATCAGTTTCCCATAAGCCGTAACCGTTCCACCGTATGGCATTGCCTTGACATGATTACCGTGTACATTAATACCCATAGCCATCATCCCAGGGCATAAAGCCATCGATCCAACGCCCGCAAGGTTCTCTGCAAGTGCCAAAGAAGCACCGCCTGCGAGGAAGCCAAAAGGCTGTTTATTGCGGTCGTCGACCGCCATCCTTGCTTTTAAGGTGTCGTCTTCTGGTGTCGAAATAAACTCCATACCGAGTGTATGACTTAGTCCGTCTTCCCCTTTGATATGTTCCCAAACTTTATCTATGTTCATCACTTTGTCTGTTTAATGCTATGCAAAGGTAGTAAAAAGTTAGATAGATTGCAACATTACAGCAATAGTTATGAGGTGCTAAGCGGCTATTAAATGTATGTTGTCATGTGTTCTGATGGATTATGTTATCCTAAGACTCATGTGCACAAAGGTATATGAAAGTTGGAGGGGGTAGCCTCCTCACTCGCTGTTGCATAGGTGGTCTATCCCCAATTCCAGCTGGTCCTTTCTCCTTCCCCAGCTGGCTTTTCCCCTTCTACTCCCTCGATGGGAGAGATGAAAAATGTGAGGTTACCCCTCATGAACTGCTGATAAAAGGAGATGAAACGTTACGCTTGCTGATTGAAATTGTGAGAGTAGTTCAGTAATCACCCTCCTCTAAATTTGTATAGAGGTCGGCTGTGAGTCCGTTCTTGTCTGTCTTTTTCAGTAATCGTTCCCTCTCTCAATTGCGAAAGAGGCTGGGGACGTACCAAGAAGAGGCCCTTCTACGTTCGAGAACATGCCCTTCTTGCATCAAGAACATGCCCTTCTTGGAGCAAGAAGGGCATGTTCTTTAAACACTATTCGTAACATTCTGATTCCTTGTTGGTTATGAATGCTATAACAGAAGATTCTATACCCTTGTCTTGAGGGCCATTAGTTCAAGTCCGTGTAATGACTTTTCATAATCTCACAGACCTATCATAGGCATGGAGTGATTGCCGAGGCATCGCCTATGTGCACGTGGGGAAAAGTAAAAGGGAGTCATCCTTTCTTTCACAGATGACTACCGATTTATATACATTGGTAGAGCCTCATAGATCCCCATAGCCAATTTAGTTCACATAGAGTGCCACTACTGGCTATCGTAAATAATTAAATTCTCCCTCCTTTTTGCATACAATTCCAATCGATCTAAGAGTGAAATATGAATATGTTAAGGATTGGCTGAATGAGAGCGAAAATAATTTTGCTGTCATATCTGTCATTCTTTTGACGTATATAAGCTATTGAATGATAATGAGTTAGCGTTAAATGTTAAAATGACAGCAACTTAGTTTAAAACTAAAACTGTAATTATAGCTAATCTCTTAGACATTTTCAGGTGTCATTATTATTCTTACTAATCGCATGGTTATCTACTATCTCTTATCACCGGGTAGGTATCTTAGAAGACTTTGTTGCACGATGTAGGTCGGAAGCAGCAGAGTTATGTAGTCCGAACAGGCAGTTCGATAATAAAAACAAAATCTGTTTAGGCACTGAAAAGCAATATGGGATAAATATTGAAAAGTAAGTGTTATAAATGCGAAGTAGCCATAAAAAAGTCAAAACCAGCCATAATTTGCGAATTATTTATTAAATTTGCAAACTATAAGAATATATTCGATTTAATTATAAATATGAACGTTTTAGAATTATCTGAGCAGGAGATTGGTCGCCGCCAAAGCCTGCAAGAATTGCGAGAGATGGGGATTAATCCTTATCCAGCGGCAGAGTTCCCAACAAATGCTTACTCTACTGATATCAAAGAGCAGTTCAAAGAAGACGAGCACCGTGAGGTTGTAATTGCTGGTCGTATGATGGGACGTCGTGTTATGGGCAAGGCTTCCTTCGCAGAATTACAGGATAGTAAGGGTAGAATTCAGGTTTATATCACTCGAGATGACATCTGTCCGGGTGAAGATAAAGATTTATATAATAAGGTATTCAAGAAGTTGCTTGATATAGGTGACTTTATCGGCGTTAAGGGTGAAGTGTTTAAGACACAGATGGGAGAAATCTCTGTTCATGCTAAAGAGATTACCCTCTTGGCTAAAAGTTTGAAGCCACTACCTATCGTAAAGTATAAGGACGGTGAAGCCTACGACAAGTTCGAGGATCCAGAACAGCGTTATCGTCAGCGTTATGTCGACCTCGTTGTGAATGATGGTGTGAAAGATACTTTCTTGAAGCGTGCCACCGTACTACGTACTATGCGTAAGTTCTTCGATGAGGCAGGATATACAGAGGTGGAGACGCCAACCTTGCAGAGTATTGCAGGTGGAGCAAGTGCACGTCCATTCATCACCCACTTTAATGCTCTCAACATCGAGATGTATATGAGAATTGCAACAGAACTTTATCTGAAGCGTCTGATTGTCGGTGGTTTTGAGGGTGTTTATGAGATTGGTAAGAACTTCCGTAACGAAGGTATGGACCGTTTCCATAATCCAGAGTTCACTTGTATGGAGCTTTATGTACAGTACAAGGACTATAATTGGATGATGTCTTTCACCGAGAGATTGCTTGAGAAGATATGTATAGAGGTAAATGGAAAACCAGAAGTACAAGTCGGTGATAAGGTTATCAGCTTCAAGGCGCCATTCCGTAGACTGCCAATTCTTGACGCAATCAAGGAGAAGACGGGCTTTGACCTTAGTGATAAGACAGAGGAAGAAATCCGTAATATCGCTGTAAACGAGCTAAAGTTAGAAGAGATAGACGAGAGCTTCGGTAAAGGAAAGCTTATTGACGAAATCTTCGGAGAGTTCTGTGAGGGTACATACGTACAACCAACCTTCATTACAGACTATCCTGTTGAGATGTCACCACTGACGAAGATGCACCGTTCAAAGCCAGGCTTGACAGAACGCTTTGAGTTGATGGTTAATGGAAAGGAGTTGGCTAATGCCTATTCAGAGCTTAACGACCCAATTGACCAGGAGGAGCGTTTCGTAGAACAGATGCGCTTAGCAGATAAGGGTGATGACGAAGCGATGATTATTGACCAAGATTTCCTCCGTGCTTTGCAGTATGGTATGCCTCCAACATCAGGTATCGGTATCGGTATCGACCGTTTGGTAATGCTGATGACAGGTAAGGAATACATCCAGGAAGTATTGCTCTTCCCACAGATGAAGCCAGAACCAAAGATACCACAGTCTTCTGTTAAGGAATGGGCTGAGCTCGGAGTAGCTGAAGAGTGGGTCTATGTTCTGCGTAAGGCAGGCTTTAATCTCATCTCTGATATCAAAGAGGAGAAGGCACAAGGGCTGCAGCAGAAGCTTGGAGAAATCAATAAGAAGTATAAGCTCGGCTACGAGAAGCCTTCTGTTGAGGATATTCAAAAGTGGATTGAAGAAGCAAATAAAAGATAAGAAAGTAGAAGCAAATAGGTAAGAAAGTAGGGAGTAAGCTATTGTTCTGATATAGGATAGAAGAAACTGGGAGATGGTGTTGCGTTAAGAGAGGGATTTATAACATCCTGCTGACACGCTAATCTTATCCCACTCTTAGCCTTATTACCCTATAACCTTTTTACTTTAGTGACTATGTTCGACATCGGTAAAATAGCAATCATAGGAAGCGGTAGCTGGGCAACGGCTATCGCTAAGATTGTTGTGGAGCATACGCATCATATTGGTTGGTACTTCCGACGTGACGATAAGATAGAAGAGTTTAAGCGGAGAGGACATAACCCAACCTATCTCACCAGTGTGAAGTTTAATATGAAGGAGGTGATGCTCTCATCAGATATCAATGCGATAGTACAAGAGTATGACACGTTGGTGTTTGTAACTCCTTCTCCTTATCTGAAAGCATTACTAAAGAAGCTGAAGACAAAGGTAAGTTCTAAGCTGATAGTGACAGCTATTAAGGGTATTGTTCCCGACGAGAACCTTGTGTGTTCGGAGTATTTCCATGAGGCATATAATGTACCTTACGATAATCTTGCAGTCATTGGCGGTCCTTCTCATGCGGAGGAAGTGGCAATGGAACGCTTGACTATCTCACAGTGGGTTGTTCTGATCTCAGTAAGGCACGTGCTTTCACGGAGGTGTTGGCGTCAAACTATGTAAAGACAAAGACCTCTCCAGACGTCCTCGGTATAGAGTATGCATCTGTATTGAAGAATGTCTATGCCATTTCGGCTGGTATTTGTTCTGGTTTGAAGTATGGTGATAATTTTCAGGCAGTACTGATGTCAAATGCAATGCAGGAGATGGAACGTTTCCTCAACACGATAAATCCTATCAAGCGGTCTATCATTGATAGTGTGTATCTTGGTGATCAGTTAGTGACAGGATACAGTAAGTTCTCTCGAAACCACACCTTTGGTACAATGATAGGAAAAGGATACAGCGTTAAATCAGCACAGATAGAGATGGAAATGGTTGCTGAGGGCTATTTCGGAACAAAGTGTATGAAAGAGATTAATCGTCGTCTACATGTTAATATGCCTATCCTTGATGCTGTATATAACATCCTTTATGAGCGTATTAGTCCACAAATAGAAATAAAATTATTAACAGATTCATTTAGATAAACACAAATGGAAAGTATTAAGTTAGACATCACAAAAGCGGTTCAGTTTCTGAATCCAGGCACAGTAGAGGCTTATGCCCCTCATGTTGCTGCAGCTCAAGACGCTTTAGAGAAGGCTACTTGCCCAGGTAATGATTTCCTTGGATGGTTGCATTTACCATCAAGTATTACTCCAGCGTTCCTTGATGAGATTCAAGCAGTTGCCAATACACTCCGTGAGAAGTGTGAGGTGGTTGTCGTTGCAGGTATCGGTGGTTCTTACCTCGGTGCTCGCGCTGTCATTGAAGCATTGGGTAACAGCTTCGCTTGGCTTGTAAATGATAAGAAGAACCCAACTATCCTCTTTGCTGGTAACAATATTGGTGAGGATTACCTCGCTGAGTTAACAGACTATCTGAAGGATAAGAAGTTTGGTGTTATCAATATTTCTAAGTCTGGTACAACGACCGAGACTGCCCTTGCATTCCGTCTTTTGAAGAAGCAATGTGAGGATCAACTGGGCAAGGAGAATGCTAAGGATGTCATTGTTGCTATCACTGATGAGCACAAGGGTGCTGCACGTGCTGCTGCAACAAAGGAAGGCTATAAGACATTTATTATTCCTGATAATGTCGGTGGACGTTTCTCTGTACTCACTCCAGTTGGTTTGTTGCCTATCGCTGTTGCTGGTTTCGATGTAAAGAAGCTTGTTGAGGGTGCGCAGGTGATGGAGAAAGAGACTTCTGTTGACGTTCCTTTCGCAAACAACATCGCAGCACGTTACGCAGCAGTTCGTCAAGGCCTTTACTCACAAGCAGGCAAGAAGATTGAGATTGTAGCTAACTTCCAGCCAAAGCTCCACTTCTTTGCTGAGTGGTGGAAGCAGCTCTATGGAGAGAGTGAAGGTAAGGATCGCAAGGGTATCTTCCCAGCGGCTTGTGACTTCACAACCGACCTCCACTCTATGGGTCAGTGGATTCAGGAGGGTGAACGTTCTATCTTTGAGACAGTCATCTCTATCGAGGAGCCTAATGCTAAGGTTCTCTTCCCACATGATGAGGAAAATCTTGATGGCTTGAACTTCCTCGCTGGTAAGCGTGTTGACGAGGTTAATAAGATGGCTGAGCTTGGTACACGCTTGGCACACGTTGATGGTGGTGTCCCTAACATCCGTGTTAGTGTTCCTAAACTGAATGAGTATTACCTCGGTCAGCTTATTTATTTCTTCGAGAAGGCCTGCGGTATTAGTGGTCTTGTGCAAGAAGTTAATCCTTTCAATCAGCCAGGTGTTGAGGCATACAAGAAGAACATGTTTGCTCTTCTTAATAAGCCAGGGTACGAAGCAGAGAGTAAAGCTATCCAGGAAAGACTGACTAAGGAATAAGAACCTCTCCCCAATCTCTCCTCGAAAGGGAGGGAAGCACCCTATCCAAGCTCCTCGAATGGGGAGGAATACCTACTGAAAGGTAGTTAGGACGGTGTGGATACATGTCACGGAGAGTACTATTTATAATATTCTTACTATATCCTCAAGTTCTTCACATAGCTGAGGGACTTGAGGATAATAATATATAATAATAAGGTGAAGCAAGTTACGATGATGTCACAACGTCTGCAAGACAGCCCTTCCGTTGGAGAGTCTTGGAGAGAACCCAAGGTAGTTCTCTTTGATATGGACGGTGTTCTTTATGATTCAATGCCCAATCACGGTATTGCTTGGCAACGTGCTATGAAAGAGTTTGGTATCCACTTCACCCTTGAGGACTCTTACGCAACGGAGGGAGCACGTGGAGTTGACACCATTCGTAAGTACGCAAAAGCCCAATTAGATAAGGAACTTAGTGAGGATGAGGCCCAGCGAATATATGATGTTAAGGCACATTATTTCCATGAAATGCCTGAGGCTAAGGTGTTTGATGGTGTGATAGACCTCATGCGAAAGATTAAGGAAAGTGGATTAAAGATAGGTATTGTAACAGGAAGTGCTCAACTTCCCCTGATAGAGCGTGTCACTCGTGACTTTGGTGAGTTTCTTTCTAAGGACCAGATAACGACGGCCTACGATGTGAAGCGTGGTAAACCTAATCCCGAACCCTACTTGATGGGATTACAAAAAGCAGGTAACTATTCACCATCAGAGGGTATTGTTGTTGAAAATGCACCACTTGGGGTGCATGCAGGAGTAGCAGCAGGATGCTATACGGTGGCCATTAATAGTGGTCCTTTGGCTGATTCGGTGCTTTTAAAAGAAGGAGCTAACATTCTTTTCCCTACCATTCGCAAGTTTGCTGACAGTTGGGAGCGTGTCTTAGAACGTCTCACAAAGCGTTAATTAGAGCCGATTTAGCTTTTAGTCTACTTGTTTTCTATTATCATTCGTATATTGAAAGAACAATTATAAAAGCTTCCTTCTTCAATTTATTTACGTGAAAAGAAATATTTCTCATCATGAAAATAAATATTTCTTGTCGTGAAGAAAAATCTTTCTTATCATGAAATAAAATTCAAGCAAACAAAAGAAACGTGAAGCTAAAAAGCCTCACGATATTTATTTTCATCCTTGTCTTCGAGCATAGAGAGGTAGCTATTGTAACGACTCTCAGCTATGTAGTGGTCTTCAACAGCCTCTCTTACAGCGCAGCCTGGCTCATGTGTGTGCGTACAGTTTGAGAACCTGCAGTCTTTTGAGAACTTAAAAATCTCACGGAAGTAGCTTGTCAGCTCCTCACGTTCTATATCGAATGTTCCAAATCCCTTTATTCCTGGTGTGTCAATAAGATATCCACCTATAGGCAACTCCAGCATCTCGCTGAATGTTGTAGTATGCATACCCGTGTTGTGAACATCAGATATCTCAGCCGTACGAAGGTTGACATGGGGTAGGAGAGCATTGATGATGGTTGATTTTCCTACGCCACTATTCCCACTCAAAAGGGTCACTTTCCCAGCCAGTAAAGGCTTAAGTTTCTCCACGCTAAACTCGTTATCTGCTTCAGCGCTTGCCTGTATCTCTACACATTGATATCCGATAGTGTCATAGAGATTCATTACGGCATGCTGATAACGTAATTCGTCCTCATCAAGTAAGTCGTGCTTATTGAAGACGAGTGTTACTGGGATGCGATAAGCTTCAGCACTGGCAAGGAAGCGGTCGATAAAGGTTGTGGATGTTTCAGGATAGTTTGTTGTGACAACCAGGAACGCTTGATCGATGTTGGCAGCAATGATATGGCTCTGTTTTGATAGGTTAGGCGACTTTCGGATGATATAGTTTCGTCGGTCTTCTATCTCTGTGATGAAGGCCGTTCCCTCTTGGTTGGGTGTGATGACAACATGATCACCCACAGCTACAGGGTTAGTTGAGCGTATTCCTTTCAGTCGGAAATTGCCCTTAATCTTGCTATCTATCGTCTTGCCGTCATCGGTCTTCACCGTGTACCAGCTACCTGTGTTCTTAATTACTAAGCCGCGCATAAAAATAAAAGAGAGTGGCCCCTCTCACTTACCCCTCCCCCAAAGGGAGGGGAGTAGTTACCGCTATTAATTTGAATAGAATTGTGATAGGCGGTACATATTACTCCCCTCCCTTTGGGGGAGGGGTAAGGGGGGCCGTTGTGTGCTTTCTTAAACGGTCATAATCTCTTTCTGCTTATCCTCTAACAGCGTGTCAACCTGCTTGATAAACTTGTCATGAATCTTTTGCAAGCTGTCTTCTGCGTCCTTCTCATTGTCTTCAGAGAGGCCATCTTTGATAGCTTTCTTCAGTTTTTCCTTGATATCAGATCGAACATTACGTATCTCTACCTTGGTACGCTCGCCTATTTTGTTGCATTGCTTCACCAAGTCGCGACGTCGTTCCTCAGTAGGTTGAGGCAAATTAAGGCGAATCAGCTCACCATTGTTCTCTGGTGTGATACCAACATCTGAGTCCATAATAGCCTTTTCAATGTCCTTGATGGCTTTCTTATCCCATGGCTTGATAGCGATGGTACGTGCGTCAGGCACCATGACAGAGGCAACCTGATTCAAAGGAACCTTTGAACCGTATGAATCTACTCGTACACCATCGAGGATGGCTACGTTTGCACGGCCAGCACGGATGCGCTGCAACTCATCACCGAGATACATCGTTGCCATTTCCATGCGCTCGCTGGCATCATTTAATGTCTGCTTAACGTCTATCATATTCCGTTGTGTTATTATTCAATGTTACAAAAATAGGTATTAATTCGGATATGTACAAGATTTTACTTTACTTTTTTGTCAAAACAAGGTCTTACTCCTTATACACTATCCGTATCGTTGGGAGGTTAGCTACTATTCTTACTTAAAATAAACTTCTCAATCCTTCTTTATAAGAAGAGGTCTTGTGTTTCTTCCATGAGTAAGTCGATGATACGTCCTAAGCCTTCTTTGTCGTCTTCGTCGAAGTCGTTGAGGCGGGTGCTATCGATATCGAGTACACCACGGAAGGTATGTGTATCATCATACATAGGGACAACAATCTCACTGCGAGAAAGACTACTACAAGCAATGTGTCCAGGGAATGTCTCTACGTCGGGAACAATGAGTGTGTGTCCTTCTTCCCATGCTTTCCCGCAGACACCTTTACCGTATGGGATGGTGTAACAAGCTACTGACCCTTGAAAAGGACCTAATCTCAACATATTGCCATGTGCTTGGAGATAAAAGCCCACCCAAAAGAAACGCTCTGGGAAGGCCTCATGTAGTGCTGCTGATACATTCGCTAAGATACCAATGAGGTTTGTTTCATCTTTTATCAAACCTACAATCTGCGTTGTAAGTTGTTCATATTGCTCCTTTCTTGTCATGTACTCTATTGTTGATAATTAACTAATTGCGCCTCAACCATGTTTGTTAGTTCAACAAACTGAGCGATAGACAGTTGCTCAGGACGTTTGGTCATGATGTCTTGCTCATAGAAACCATTCGTAGGTTTACCTGTGTTGAAGATCTGACGTAGGCTCACACGCAACATCTTACGACGCTGATTGAAGACAGTCTTTACCACACGCTTGAAGAGTTTCTCGTCACATCCAATGTCTGTCACATCATTGCGTGTCATACGGATAACGGCACTCTTCACCTTTGGTGGTGGGTTGAAGACATTCTCATCTACAGTAAAGAGATATTCTACATCATACCATGCTTGTATCAAGACAGACAATATTCCGTAAGCCTTTGAACCTGGTGCAGCAGCCATACGCTGTGCCACTTCACGCTGAATCATACCCGTACAGCAAGGAATAAGGTCTTTATACTCAAGCATCTTGAAGAAGATTTGAGATGAGATGTCGTATGGGTAGTTACCAGTCAGTACGAATTGTTTACCGTCAAAGACCTTTGTCAAGTCCATAAGGAGAAAGTCCTCCCCAAGAATATTCTCCCTTAACTTAGGGAACTTATCGTAGAGAAAAGCCACACTCTCCGTATCTATTTCTACAGCTTTCACTTCACGAGGCTTCTCAACAAGGTATTGAGTGAGGACACCCATACCTGGTCCTATCTCTAATACCGGTATGTCAGGACAGGCATCAACGGTGTCAGCAATCTGACGAGCTATGTTTAAGTCGGTAAGAAAGTGCTGACCCAAATTCTTCTTTGGCTTGACTAATTTCATAATTTTTCTTTATTTGCCTACAAAGATACTCATTTTATTTTGCATTAAAAAACATTTTAATTATCTTTGCTCCATTATATGAGGACGAAGAAACTGTTCAACAATACTGTGAAGATTGCATTGCCGTTACTACTTGGAAGTGCAATCCTCTATTGGATGTACCGGGGATTCGACTTCTCCAGCATCAAGCATGTACTACTACATGATATGAACTGGACCTGGATGATTCTCTCTCTCCCCTTCGGCATACTGGCGCAAGCATTCCGTGGGTGGAGGTGGAAGCAGAGTCTTGAGCCTATTGGCGAGCATCCACGTTCGTCGGTATGTGTCAACTCAATCTTCCTTTCTTACGCTGTTAGTCTGCTTATCCCTCGCATAGGAGAGTTTGCTCGCTGTGGTGTATTGAATAGGTATGATAAAGTAGCCTTCCCGAAAGCTATCGGAACGGTAGTTACTGAACGCGCAGTAGACACGATTATCGTATTACTTATCAGTGCTACAGCCTTCTTAATGCAGATAGGAGTCTTTACAAACTTCTTCTCTAAGACGGGAACACGTATTGATGATGTCTTCGGAATGTTCTCATCAACAGGCTGGTTGGTAACAGCTATCTGTGGTGTAGCATCTGTTATCCTCATCTATTATGTGTTACGTCACTTGTCTTTCTATAAGAAAGTGAAGGAAATGTTTAGTGGTATATGGCAGGGAATTAGCTCATTACGTAAAGTAAAGAATATTCCCTTGTTTATCTTTTACAGTCTGGCGATATGGGGAAGTTATTTCCTACATTATTACTTGACGTTCTTTTGTTTTGATGCAACAGCAAACCTCGGTCTTTCATGTGCACTTGTGAGTTTCGTTGTTGGCTCGGTAGCCGTTATCGTACCGACACCTAACGGGGCAGGACCATGGCACTTCGCCGTCAAGACAATGCTGATACTCTATGGAGTGGCAGACAATCAGGCACTCTATTTCGTACTGATTGTACATACCATTCAGACCTTATTGGTCATTCTCTTGGGCATCTATGCATGGATAGCACTAAGTTTCACCAAGACACCAGTGTCTTTAGGTCGTCCAACCGAGCTTACTCGTCCTGCAAACTAAGGGTAGAAGAAGAATCTATTGAGCGAATGAATAAACAATGATAATAACCTTTTAAAATCAACATTATGAGTGAAATCAGAAATCTTAAGCCTGAAGGCCTTTGGAGAAACTTTGATGATCTGACACAGGTTCCACGTCCTTCAGGATTACCAGAGAAAGTACAGCAATTCTTGTTAGACTTTGCTAAGAGAGTAGGTGTTGAGTCTTATATCGATGCTGGCGGCAATGTCGTTATGCGTAAGCCTGCTACACCAGGATATGAAAACCGCAAGACGGTTCTGTTGCAGGCTCACATGGATATGGTTCCACAGAAGGCTCCAGATAGTAAACATAACTTTGAGACCGATCCTATCGTCACACATATCGTGGATGGATGGGTATATGCGAACAATACCACCCTTGGTGCTGATGATGGTATCGGTGTTGCTGCTATCATGGCTGTCATGGAAGATAAGACCTTGAAGCATGGTGTTGTAGAGGCATTGATTACTCGTGATGAAGAGACGGGTATGTATGGTGTCAATGAAATGCCAAGTGGTGAGTTGCATAGTGATATCCTTATGAACCTTGACTCAGAGACTTGGGGTAAGTTTGTGATTGGTTCTGCAGGTGGTGTCGACATTACTTCAACATTAGAATATAAGGAGGTTGAGAACGATCAAGAAGCTGCTGTAAAGGTGACCTTAAAGGGTCTTCGTGGTGGTCACTCTGGTCTTGAGATCAATGAGGGGCGTGCTAACGCTAATAAAGAGATGGTTCGCTTTGTTCGCAATGCAGTTACTGAACTTGGTGCACGCTTAGCTTCTTGGGAAGGTGGTAATATGCGCAATGCTATTCCATTTAAAGCAGAGGTTGTTTTGGCGTTGCCACAGAGCAAGGTTGCAGCTTTGAAGGATATGGTTGCACGCCAGAAAGCACTCTTAGAAGACGAGTTCAAGGGTATCGAACCAAATGTAGAGTTCTTCGTAGAGGATGTTGAGAAGCCTGCAAATCTTGTCCCTGTAGACATTCAGGACAATCTTATTGATGCAATCTATGCTTGCCACAATGGTGTGTTACGCATGATTCCTTCGTATCCAAACGTTGTTGAGACTTCGTCAAACCTTGCAATTATACATATTGAGCCAACTAAGGCCTCTATTATGATTCTCGCTCGTTCAAGCCGTGAGGACATGAGAGATTATATCTCTACTCAGTTAGAGAGTTGCTTCAATATGGCTGGTATGAAGACAGTTTTCAGTGGCCAATATGGTGGTTGGGATCCAAACCCAGAGAGTGAAATCCTTAACCTTTTGAAGAAGGTCTATAAGGAGCAGAACGGTGTAGAGGGTATTGTGCAGGTAGACCACGCTGGTCTTGAATGTTCAGTTATCCTTGGCAAGTATCCAGGTATGGATGTTGTAAGTCTTGGTCCAACTCTCCGCAGTCCACATACAGCGAAGGAGCGTCTTGAGATAGCAACGGTTGAGCCTTTCTGGAAACTTCTCGTTCAGACTTTGGAGGAGATACCTGTAAAGTAAGGCTAATTATAATAGAATGAAAAAGCAATGGTCTTCCGTTTATAAGAAAGCGGGAGACCGTTTATGGTTTTTATCAAAGAACTCTTTATTCTCGAGATTTTAATTCATCAGTTTCTGATAAATCTTAATACGTTGATTCCATTCTATTTTTGGCAATATTCTGCAGAGAGTTTAGTGTTAGCAAATCGGTATATAATGGTAAAGGATTTTATCGTTATATAAAGTAAGTTATCCTATATATAGAGTTGAGTTCTATCTTTCGTAATCGTTTTGTTTTCGAATCTCTTTCATTTTATGTCATCATCTTGTCTGACTCTCTAACTTGGAGTAGTTCGTAATACTTTCGTTACATATGACAAACGATTCGTTCGATAATATATTAAAAAGTGGTCAGGGGTTATAACTAATTGGGATTAAGGTTTAAGGACTAATCTTAAGTAAAAAGAAAATTATGAAAAAGCATCGATTGATAAAGTTTATTGCCACATCTCTTTTAGCATTCCTTGGTGTGGTAATAATAGTTGCATGTACCGATGGGAGTCGAAAAGTAGTTAAAGCTTTTCCTAAAAAGGATTCCGTTGTTCTTCAAAAGCAAACAGATTTACCTCAACGTGTCTTTAGAGGTTTGGAAACAGTCGTCGATACCGTTTACGATGATTGGCATGTTCTTATACAAACTGCGGATACCAAGAGGAAGATAAAATACTACAAGATGTTTGAAAAGAAACTACTTGTTACCGTATCAAAGAAAGGTAAGCTACTCTTTGATAAAAAGGAATTTACGGTAGACGACTTTATTAGTACAGATAGTACCTATCAACTCTATGTTCGTCCTTCCATTGAGATTACTAACACTACGGCATACGTTTCTGTTGGTATATATCAAGCTGAGACAGATGAAGGCTTTCCTTTTGTATTAGCCTTCTCTAAAGGTGGAAAAGTTAAGTCTTATTCAATACCAAAGGCATGGGATCAGTCGGATTTAGCAACAGATTTTTATATTCGATACATCCACGAAGCACAGCAGAAACCAGTAGATAAAGCATCGCTTATAAAGCTCGCCCACATCTATGGCAGTAGTAACTTTGTACAGCAGGTTACTAATAATGGATTTCAATCAATCTGTCCAACGAAAGTCTTCTCACGTCATCTTCGGAATATAGAGGTTGCATCTGAAGTCATGGATTCTGGTGATAGTACTAAGATAAGAAGTAAAGTCTATTTTTATCTTCATGACACTTACACTCCATTTGACTCAGTGTATGTGGAAATGAAGCGTGATGACGAAGTTAATTATGGTTGTGTAATAGATAAGGTAATCCCTTAGCTGTTCCTTATATGACAAAAGCAGGGGCGCACGATAAGTACGTCCCTGCTTTTGTTATTATCTGTTTCTCAATTAAAATGCCCAACCGAAGCCGAGGTATGGATAGAAGAATGCTTTCTTAACTGCATTCTTCTCGCCAAGAGTAAAAGAAGGACTGAAACCTGCACGGAACAGGAAACCCTTGTTAGATACGTGACGATAGCCTATGTTCCCAAAGAAATAGTAGCCGAATTGGTTACGACTCTCATTGTAAGCCAGCCAGGTCTTTATTCCTTCTAGAGTGTTATACTCTCCCACAGCATGCTTCTGCTGGTCAGCTGACAGCGAAGACGTAGGGCCATCTACAGACTCCACAAATATACCGTGTATATTGTATATACCCACACTGGCACCCACACCAACCTCAAGGTTGTTCTTTTGGCTACCCAAGAGATAGTTAACTTCCAATGGTACAGCATAGCCACGTACGTCTGAACCTTCCCAGAATATATTGGAATTATGACCATAACCGAAGCTCAATCCGGCTCTCCACCCAAAGCGTGTATGGTCGTTGAAACGTGCATCATAGTTGATACCTACAAGGTTAGAGGCACCTAATAGTTCCGAGTAAACGGCTTTATCCTTATCCAATCCAGTCGTCTCTTGTGCCATAGCCGCCGTTTGTAAGCCAAAGAACAATGTAAAAATGAGTAGTCTCTTCATTTGTTTAGTTTTATTAAATCCATTTGCAAAGATATGAAATAAAATGAATAAAGATGAATGAAAGGCTAATTTTGTAGGAAAACGATAGTTTGGACTATTGTTGGTTGAACCTTTTGTAGGTGTAGGTTTGGTAAGATTTAGAAGTTAGGGGTAGTTCGCTTTGTAATTTATTCGTCATATTCTCAATTTCTCTGGATGTCTTATTGGACTTTAAAAACATCCGTTAGTTCTGCAGAAGATACGCTTTTAGTATGTCATTATTATATAAGAAAGCACGACTTACCTATCCGTTTATGATTATTGTTAGCGGATCGTAAGTCGTGCTTTCCTATTTCTTATGAAGTCACATGGTACAATGTTACTTGGATAGGGGCCTTGTAAGACAGTCTATAAATTATGTATAACCAAGCTGATAGAACCTTTAGAAACCGTCTTCCTCGTCGTCCTCCTCATCAAACCGAATAGGGCTGGGTCGACGAAGGCATCCATCTGACGGCGGTCCTTCTTAGTTGGACGTCCTGTTCCACGTGCTCTGTCGACGAAACCACTGATACGGCTCATCTCTAAAAGCTCGTATTGCTTAGCATCGGTCACATTCTCGTAGACTTCAGGGATGAGTTTTGCACCAACACGTTGCTCAATTGGTTTGAGAACCTTGAACGAGTAGGTGATAGGCGACTTCTTAACACTCACCACTTCACCCGCCTTAATGGTATGAGAAGGCTTCACGTTGACACCATTTATTGTGACACGACCGTTTTTGCAGGCGTCTGCAGCAATCGAGCGGGTCTTATAGATGCGGGCTGCCCATAGCCATTTGTCAATTCTTGCAGTATCGTTCATAACTTCATTTGATGTTAGAGAGCGTGTACTATTACTTCTTTCCGAGTTTATTAAACTGGTTCATCGTGATGTCGATACCAGCAAGAACAAAGCTCTTGATGATTTCTACACCTAAATCGATAGCTGGTTGAAGTTCTTTCATTTGTTCGTCAGAGTAGTGTCCCAGCACCCAGTCGACCTGTCCTCCACGTGGATAGTCATTGCCAACACCCATACGTAAGCGGGCATAGTTCTGTCCGATGAGTTGCTGGATATGTCCTAAACCATTATGTCCACCATTTGAGCCACTTCCTTTCAAGCGGAAAGCACCTAATGGAAGGGCAACATCGTCGGAGATAACCAAGAGTCGACTCTGGTCGATATTCTCTTTGTTGAGCCAGTAGCGCACGGCATTACCAGAGAGATTCATGAATGTCGTAGGCTTCAGAAGAATAATCTTACGACCCTTGATGGTTGTCTCAGCAACGAAACCATAACGCTTATCCTCAAAAACAATATTGGACGCTTTAGCGAAAGCGTCCAATACCATAAATCCTGTATTGTGTCGGGTCCCATCGTATTCATACCCTGGGTTACCCAATCCACAAATTAAATACTTGTCCAATTTCCTATATTAAGTTAATTGTTGGCGTAGAATTACTATGCCTCAGCAGCTGCTGCAGCCTGCGCAGCTTGGATAGAATTACGTGTAGCCTTGATAGAGCAAACTACAACCTCCTTTGGTGTTACCAACTCAAGACCCTCGAAGCTCAACTCGCCAACCTTGATACTCTTACCAAGACGAAGTTCTGTAACGTTGATATCGAGGTGCTCTGGGATCTGCTGATAAGGAGCCTTAACGTTAATCTTACGGATAGAGAGGTTCATACGACCACCATCACGAACACCCTGTGCCAAACCAACGAGCTTAACAGGAACGCCGATAGTGATAGGCTTCTGGTCATTTACCTCATAGAAATCTACGTGAAGCAGTGCATCTGTTACTGGGTGGAACTGAAGCTCTTTGAGAACTGCAGTGTGTCTCTCGCCATCAATAACCAACTCAACAACGTAGATATGTGGTGTGTAAACCAATTTACGCAACTCTGACATAGGAGCAGTGAAAGAGAATGCTACTGGTTTGCCATCCTGCTGAGCCTCACCATAGAGGTTACATGGGATTAAACCTTCCTTACGGAGCTGCTTAGAAGCTTTCTTTCCAAGGTCTGTACGCTTCTGACCTGATACTTTAATTTCTTTCATAATTGTGTTACTCTAAATTAATATGAACTTTAATTCGCCATCACACACTGAGTGATTAAGGAATTGGAAATCTTTATCTATATCCATAACTTTCAATCCTCAATTTGCAAAAAGCGCTGCAAAGATACCGCTTTTAGCTGGATTAAGCAAGTAATCAATAAAAAAACATAGAAAAAGATAGTAATGTTTGCACGTACGAAGGATTTTTCCTACATTTGCAAAATAAAGTATTCAATACGAAACACAATCTTTAGAAAAGGCAATGATCAATAGGGAATTAATTAGAATTAAGATTGTCCAGTTAACCTATGCATACTATCAGAACGGTAACAGGAATATGGACAATGCTGAAAAGGAGCTACTTTTCAGCTTGGCGAAAGCGTATGATCTCTACAATTACCTCTTGGCTTTAATCGTATCCATAACTCAAGAGGAGCGTCATCGTGTGGAGATTGCTGCTAATCGTGCTACCCGTGAGGGGACAGAGGCTCCCTCAAGTCGTTTTGTAGATAATAAATTCGCTCTTCAGTTGGAGGAGAATAAGCAGCTAAACCTGTTCATGGAATCACAGAAACGCCGTTGGGAAGATGATATGGAGGCTGTTCGTAAACTCTGCGACCAGATAGAACAGAGTACAATCTACCAAGAGTACATGAATGGTGATGATGATTCATACGAAGCCGACCGTGAGGTATGGCGTAAGATATATCGTACGCTAATACAGGAAAACCCTGATTTGGATGTAGTCTTGGAGGAGAAGAGCCTTTATTGGAATGATGATAAGGAGGTTGTTGATACCTTTGTTATCAAGACTATCAAGCGTTTTGACCCAGCTAATGGTGCTGATCAGGAGCTTCTACCGGAGTATCGCGACGAAGAAGACCGTGATTTCGCTCTTAAGCTATTCCGTTCGACAATCCTCAATGCCGACGACTATCAGCGTTACATGAGTGAGTCAAGTCGTAATTGGGATTTCTCTCGTTTGGCGTATATGGACGTTGTCATCATGCAGATAGCCATTGCAGAGATGTTGACATTCCCAAATATACCAGTGACGGTAACGATCAACGAGTATGTTGACTTAGCTAAGTTATATAGTACACCACGTAGTGGCGGATATATCAACGGTATGCTTGATACGATTGCACGTCATCTCATACAGACTGGTATGATGATGAAGACGATGCCAGAGCCTCGCCCTCGTCATCCTCATAATGAACGTCAAGACAATAGGGCTACTCGTCGTGAAGGCCGTCGCCCTACGATTGCGCAAACTTCTGCTCAGCGTGTTGCTAATCGTCAGCAACAAGATCCAGAACAGGCTGTAGAGGAATAAGGAATTAGCGTATAGAGAGAATAACAATAAGCATTGATAAGGATGCGAAACTCATGTGAATGGTTCTCATAGACTTTATGATAGCTATTAAAGGGGTAGGTCCAGCTGTTTACTCTCTCTTACTTATTACATTATAGAATATAATAACTGATAAATAATGAATACAACATTAATCCTCGCAGCTCAGGCTGCAAATCAAGGTAGTCCAATGCCTATGATTATCATGATGGTCGCTATCTTTGCCATCATGTGGTTCTTCATGATTCGTCCACAACAGAAGAAGCAGAAGGAAATTCGTGCTTTTCAGAATGCGCTCTCAGTAGGTGACTCTGTTGTAACTGGTGGTGGAATCTATGGAACAGTAAAGCATATTGATATGACAACCAATAAGGTTGAAGTCGAAATAGCACGTGGTGTTGTTATCACTGTTGATAAGAACTACGTATTTGCAAACGTACAGTCTTCTCAGCAGGGACAGACTAAATAAACCCTTATTGATAGAGAAAAGAAGGAAAGGATTTGATGAAAACAAGCAAATCGCTTCGTACATTCAGTACCTTCAGGAGCTTCTTATTGAGGATATTCAATAAGGAGTTTCTGATTTTTTTGTTCTTCTTGGTATTGAGTGGAGGTTTGGTTGATTATGACACTGAACGAGACTTATGAACGAGAGTTCAGTATCTCACTTCGCATGACGGGAGTTCCTCGTAATGTGGTCATCACCAGCGACCTTGATTCCGTTGTTCGCTTTACCGTGCGAGACAAGGGTTATATGATAGCTTTTTATGGACTTGATGATACTTTCCATCCTCTTTACATCGATTATAAGGCATACAGTGATGGTAGAAGCCGAGGAGAAGTACCCGTTGCCGACCTCCAACGTCAGATTAATCTTCAACTTTCCAAGAGTTCAAAGATAACTTCTGTTAAAAACGGTAAGTTCACTTTCTCTTTTAACTTTGGTCGTCATAAGAAGGTTCCAGTACGTCTTTTAGGTACAGTAACGCCAGGTAATAACTATTATCTTGCACGTGTCGATTTCTATCCAGACAGTGTACAGGTCTACGCAACACGTAGTGTGTTGGATAGCATCCAAACTGTCTATACGGAGCGACAGCATATTAGTAACTTTACTGACGTTAAGGAATTGACAGTCGACCTCCGAAAGTTCACAGATGCTAAGTGTATTCCTTCTAATGTGAGGATGAAGCTTTATCCAGACGTACTTACTGAAGAGAGTGTAGAGGTACCTATTGAGGCGATTAACATGCCAGAAAATAAGGTGATGCGTACCTTCCCAAGCAAGGTAAAAGTGAACTTTGTGGTAGGAGCTTACCGTATGCAGTCTATGCCAAAGAATGCTGAGACGAAAGAGCTACTCCCTGTCGGGTTCCGAGTTGTTGTCAACTACGAAGAGATAGAGAAGAGTAATAGCGATAAATGTCCTATCTATGTGATTAGTTCACCTAATGGTGTACGCAACGTTCGGCCGGCCATAAATAGGGTTGATTATCTTATCGAGCAACGATGATTATAGCATTAACAGGTGGAATTGGTAGTGGAAAGTCTTACGTCTGTAAGCTTCTTGCAGAGCGAGGTATCTCTGTTTACGATTGTGATGCGCATGCAAAGGAATTGATGCGCACCTCCCAGTCCTTACAGCTACAGCTGTCCACACTTATTGGTGATGATGTGTTCCGTGATGGAGTATTGCAGAAAAGCATTCTTGCGGCCTATCTCCTTCGTAGCGAAGACCATGTGCAAGCTGTAAACGCTATCATTCATCCTGCTGTAGCTCACGACTTTGAGCAGTCTGGGCAAACATGGTTAGAGAGTGCTATCCTCTTCGATAGCGGTTTTGACAAGCGCACTCATATAGATAAGGTAGTATGCGTCACAGCTCCAGAAGACGTTCGTATTCATCGAGTGATGGTACGTGATGGTATTAGTAGGGGCAAAACCCTTGAGTGGATAGCACGTCAGCTACCGCAGGAAGAAGTGTTACGACGTAGTGATTATGAAATCATCAATGATGGCATACGTCCTCTTGCTCCGCAGGTAGACCATCTGCTTTCCGTTATTTCAGAATGATTAAATTATAAACAAGAATAAATTAAAATGTTACAGACAATTCTTTCAATCGCAGGTAAGCCAGGTCTTTATAAGTTGGTGAGCCGTGGTAAAATGAATCTTATCGTTGAGTCACTCGATGAAACACACAAGCGTCAGCCTGCATTCGGCTCAGACCGTGTGACAAGTCTTGCTGATATCGCTATGTTCACAGAGTCTGATGATGTCCCATTGGGTGAGGTGTTGGCAAAGGTACGCGACAAGGAGGAGGGCAAAGTGGCTTCTCTTAACTGGCGTAAGGCTTCTGCTAAGGAGTTGCAGGACTACTTCGCAGAGGTTCTCCCTGACTTCGATCGCGACCGTGTACACTCAAGTGACATCAAGAAGCTCCTCCAGTGGTATGAAATCCTCGTTAAAGCAGGTATTACAAACTTTGAGGAAGACATGAAACCAACTGAGGGCGATAACATTGATGACAGAAAGTAAGATTGCTTTCAAGTCAGAATACGGAACAAACAAAAGCACTGTGAATTCGCTCGCAGTGCTTTTAATTTTTCTATTCTAAGCTGTATCGAATGCTAATTAGAAGTGTTTAGCATAATTACCACGGAAGTACCAGTTTGGAGTCTCAAGGTATTTTACCTGTGGATCGATACAGAACCACTGATTGAAAATCTCTATTTCTTGTGCAGGCGTATATCCTTGTGCAAGTAGGTAGACGGCTTCTCCCTTCTTGTTGACAGCTTTGTCTACGACAATAACGGTGTGTCCAGGATGACCACCATTGATAATAACATCTCCGACCTGCAGTTCTTTACCCGTGACGTTGGCTAATTCCTTCTCAAGTGAGGCCGTTCCAGCATACGTGAAGACGAGATTTAGATATTTGCGGAATGTCTTGTAGGAATAGTCTGGTCCTGTGTCTTTGCTATACGAGCATCGCCAAGTCCTTTTGTCAATATGGATTCGTTCGCCTTTAGCCCACCGGATGTAATCAGCTCGAAACCCATTGGTGAAGTTAAAATGGATTTTATCATACTGCTTTGTCCTCCAAAGCCATAAAGCTCTGAGGAAGATAACAGCATCAGCACACTGTTCTACCTCCCCATGACCAAAGTCGATGTCAACAACCGCACCTGCGTAGTTCTTTCGTTTGATGCTACCATTATAATAATGTAAGTCACTTCCCACAGGTTTCAATGGCAGATGCCGTAGGAAATAACCGAATGTTCCCTCTGTTAGTTTTACTTTTTCGTAGCCAGGTGGTGGGGCCAAGCGTTGTTGATTACCCATGGTTGTCTGTTCGACAGTAGATGGTTTTTCTGTAGGCTGCTGTATCTGTCCATTGGTTTTCCCCGTGCAAGAGAGTAGAAACGTAGCCAGTAAGAAAGTGATTGTATAGGTAGTCTTCATCATTATCTTTGTACGAGTTTATTTTATTCTGGTACAAATATAAGGATAAATAACCAACTTGTCAAGTGTTTATCTTAAAAAACTATACTCTTTCCTATTGTTTTTAAGGAAGATAATAGTGGCTTTCTTTCGTCCTTCTCACCTACTTCTATATATGTTAAGTTTACTTTTTCAAGGCTGAAAGGAAGTTATCATCGAATTATTTTCATGAGTGGAAATATTTATTTACGTGACAAGAAATATTTTTTTTCATGAAAGAAAATATTTTTTTTCATGAAAATAATTTGTAAGAGGAGTTCTTTCAATGTGGGGAGAGGTTGTTTGCTGGGGTGGTTTCATTCGTATTTTGAGTGCATGATAGATAGCCAGTTGAGTCGTAAAAGCTAATGTATAGACACGAAAAAGCCCCCAAACACATTCCGTCCGGGGGCATATTCACCAATAACTAACCTATTTCATCAAGGTTCCTCAGCTTAACGCATCAGAACGACAACCTTTCATCAGGGGTACAGTGAGTATTTAGCCCACTGTGATCTGGCGTGCAACCTTCTGCTCCTCTACCTGAATCTTAGGCAAAGTAATGGTGAGCACTCCGTTTGCAACACGTGCTGCGATACTGTCCTTCTGAACATCATCAGGCAAGATCAGTGTCTGCTCATACTTACTATATGCGAACTCGCGACGGAGGTAATGAGCCTTCTGCTCGTTCTCCTCAGCTTTCTTTTCCATCTTAATGGTCAAGTCACCATCGCTGTTAATGTTCACATCAAAGTCTTCTTTGCTCAGACCCGGTGCTGCAAGTTCAACAACATAATCCTTCTCAGACTCCAGTACGTTGATAGCTGGTGCTGTTGGATTAGCCTTAGGCATATTTGTAGTGTTCAAAAAGTCATTGAAAACCTCTGGTAACCATGAATTTCTATACATATCTTAATCTCCTTTACTTTTATTTGTTTGTTAATGTTTTGTACCAACTAATATGCAATGAGCGTACCATTAACGCCTTTGTGACAATTTGTCGGCTGTGGCTGACAAATTGACTCATGGGCCTTATTGGTCCTATTGGGCTAATAAGCCTAATAGTACCACAGCTACTTATATCGCAATCAGACGACTAATGGTGAGGAACAGTTCGGCTTCTATATCATCACAGAGAAGGATGGTAAGGCTACACCTTATTATATAGACCTATCAGCATACGTCCCAGCAGGAGTCAAACTTGAGCCTGATATGTGGTTTGACTATCGTATAGACTTGTCTAAGGTAGAGGGACTAACCATTGATGATAAGTTTCATGTGGCCTTTTCATATTATAGTCCAGTAGGTGGGAATGAGACCTCCTTGAACTTTATGATAGATGATGTGACTTTCGGACGTACTGACCTTCCAGAGCTAAGTGTTGATAATGACTTCATTAAGTTTGTGTTTCGTTCAGGACAGGAGATGACACCTCAACCACTTAATATATATAGTGATCGTACGACAGCACCTGTGACTATCACCTTGACTCCTTCTACTCAGAAGAAATACTTTAAACTTTCACATGAGAAGTTACCCCTTGAAGGTGGTGCGATGGCCGTAGGTTTAAGAGTAATGACTCAAAGACACACGCTGCTGCACTACTTATCCAAACGCGTGGAGCAGAGCCTATCATCGTGAAGTTGCTTGCACAGCCTGTCACGGACGGTATCAGCAGTGTTACGAGTAGTAGTGATGGTAGTCTGATGCCCGTTGTTAATGGTACAGAACTGACAGTTAACGGTACGTATCAGACGTATCAGCTTTTCTCAACAGACGGGAGTCTCTTGCAGCAAGGCAGTTATCAGCAGCGTATAGACCTGTCTGGTGTTCAGTCAAAAGTTCTCATCTTGAAGCTTAACACAGGCAAAAACGTAAGGACATTCACCTTAAAGCGTTAAGGACTAACCTCTGACATAGAGAATGTGGATGTCAGATGGTGAAAAAGAGAAAGGGGATAGACGATGATGTCTGTCCCCTTTAGTTTTGTTACTTCTCTTTTGTTCATTTGCGTTATAGGGCAAATGCTTACTTTGTTTCAAGCAGATGCTGCAGAACAACAGCGTTGTTATGTTCTTCATCATGGGCCGCAAAGAGCAAAGTAGCGTTAGGATGATCCTTAATAGCACTACGTAGTTCGTCTAAGGCACCGCTCTCTTCTAACTCAGCCTGATAACGTTTAGAGAACTCAGGGAAGCGTTCTGGGTCATGCCCGAACCACTTACGCAAGTCATTACTTGGTGCAACCGACTTCAACCAGAGGTCGATTTTCGCCTTATCCTTACTGATACCTCTTGGCCATAGGCGGTCGACGAGGATTCGATAACCGTCGGTATCTTCTACCGGAGCGTAAGCACGTTTGATTTTCATTGTTTTATTCTAACATTAATGCCCTTGGGAATATGATTTCATTTTCTACATAGACATGCTCAAGGAGGTTGTCACGGAACTGACGGAGGTCGGCAAGGGCCTGTACATATTCTGGTTCAGCACCTTCTGGAGCGGTGTAGTCGTTTGTCAGTTCTGCTATTCTTTCATGCCGTTCAAGCTCTTCACTATGGTCAGCCATCATCGCATTGATAGGAAACTGAATAGAACCGCAGTGGAAAGGATCGTGTTCTTGGCCATACTCTGCAGCGTTGAAGATGTCGATAATGTATGGAAAGAGAATATTCTCCTCTTTCTGACAGTGCATATCAAGGTCGGCAACACTATTGCGAAAGTGGTCTGCTACACGATTCAGTTCTGGGTGACTGCCTGCAAGAGCGTTTAGTCTTACAGCGAGGTCCTCTCCCTTTCTGCGTATGTTACGATGATGGAATTTGAGAACATAGTCAACGAGTAGGTCAAGGTCCCATGACTGGAATGGAATTGTGGTCTGAAATGATGTTTGTGCCATTATTATTCTTTATCTTGTTCGTTTAATGTGATTGCAAATGTAATCATTATCAAGCAGAAACGAGGGTAACAAATGTGTCCAACACGAATTAAATAAAGTTAAATCTATAGGAATAACAAGAAACTTCGTAACTTTGTAACATGGAAGACAAAGTAATGAAAGCACTCCGTTCCTGTCCGCTTTTTGCAGGAATGAGTGAGATAGAGATAGACCTGACGTTAGGTAACGTTAGTCACCAGCTTGTTTCGCTACCTTCGCATGAGGTATATGCCTTGGCGGGTATGCCTTGCAAGTATGTAGACATCGTTGTGACAGGTAGGCTTGTATGCCGTATGGCTGCACTTTCAGGCAAGCAGGTTGAGGTAAGTCGACTACATAGTGGAAATATGGTAGCCCCTGCTTTCATTTTTTCAAAGGATAGGAGTCTACCAGTGAGTGTCGAGACAGATGGGAAGGTACAGCTGTTTCGTATGCGTCCAGAGGAGTTGAAGCGGCTCATTGAAGTCGATGATGTTATTCGAATGAACTTTATTCGTATTCTTTCAAACATCGACGTGTTCTTAACACAGAAGATGAAGATACTTAGCCTGTTCACTGTTCGTGAGAAGGTGGCTTATCTTCTGATGGAGCGTGCCGGAGAGCAGGGTAGCAACGAGGTACATCTTGAGCGGTCACGGCAGGAGATAGCCGACTCGTTTGGCATTCAGAAGTTCTCTTTGCTACGTGTTCTGTCCGACTTTGAGAAGGAAGGAGCGATAGAGATCGACGGTAGGAACATTAAAATACTTGACCGTCGTAAGATGTTAAAATAACGAAGGCTATTCCTTAGGTTTGTTTTTAGTTATTCAATATAGTACGATTTAATGATACTAAATATTCTTTTTATTGTCATCGGGATAGTCCTTGTGTTGTGGGGAGCTGACCGACTGACAGATGGGGCAGTGGCTGTTGCGGAGAAGATGAAGATGCCACAGATTGTTATTGGGCTGACCATTGTTGCAATGGGGACAAGTATGCCAGAGTTCTGTGTGAGTCTTATCTCTGCTTTGAAAGGTACATCCGACCTTGCAGTGGGTAATATTGTTGGTTCAAATATCTTCAATACGCTGCTTATAGTTGGTGTGTCAGCCTTGGTGGCACCAATGTCTATTATGAAGACAACGGTAAGGAAGGATATTCCCTTTGCACTTGTTGCCTCTGCTTTACTATTGATAATGTGTCTTGACGGGGATATTAGTAGGATTGATGCAGCTATTCTCTTTGTGATGTTCCTTATCTTTATGTATATAACCCTTCGAGGAGCAAAGGCGCAAGGGACTGACTTAGAGGAAAAAGAAAAGAAGCCGATGGCCACTTGGCTGTCTGTTGTATGGATTCTTGTTGGGCTGGCTTGTTTGATAGGAGGTAGTAATCTGTTTGTTGATGGTGCAACGGCAGTGGCAACAAAGCTTGGTGTGTCGGAGGCAGTTATCGGTCTGACGATTGTTGCAGGAGGTACGTCTCTCCCTGAATTGGCTACAAGTGTTGTGTCAGCTCGCAAGGGGAATAGTGGTATAGCGATAGGTAACGTACTCGGTTCGAATGTGTTTAATATCCTTGCTATCCTTGGTCTTACGGGTGTGATAAGTCCAATGACATTAAAGGGGATTACGATGACCGACCTTTCCATGATGGTTATCTCCATCATCCTTATATGGCTCTTTTCGTTTACGAAGTATAAGATTGAGCGATGGGAAGGAGCAATACTGACGGCAGTGTTCGTGGGGTATATCTATTCCTTGCTCTAATAGCATCTTTAACTCTGCCTCGGAAGGCTTTTTCTGGGCTAAAGCAACGACGGAGCTGTTGAAGGGAGCGTTGCTTGTCCTTAGTTAGTATGGTCTGATGGACTTATTGTTTAGAGGTAAATTGTTGATGTTTCGCTATATTGATGGTGATTATGCTGGAAGGTCTTTACCCTTTCTTACATACGTACGCAGACTTAGCACGTGTGGTGCTGACTACTAAATGTTTTGTAATGTGTTGTTAGGAAGAGATGAATATATAGTGACGAACGAGTGATACAATCCTCTACTTAACAATACTTATCGGTTAGGTAAAAACGCAATAACACCAAAAGAACCCTATCTAAACTCATGAGTAGAGTTAGATAGGGATCTTTTTTATATTGATAAAGTCGTAATTTCTCGGAGTGTGCAATAGGAACTCATATCTCCTCAAAAGGGAGCTTGAATATTCTCAGGCAATGCCTCTTATTCAGTAATTCCTTTTTACAGTCTCTTTATTTCAACTTCTCAGCCAGTACCTCCTGTAGTTTATTCTCTCTAAGGTCCATTGCCACAATCTTACCCTGTGGGTCAATGAGGATGTTAGAAGGAATACTACGGATGCCATAGACGGCAGCTGCAGCTGACTCCCAGCCTTTAAGGTCGGACATCTGAGGCCAAGTCATACCTAACTTCTCTACTGCTGCAGACCATTGTAACTTCTTACTGTCGAAGCTAACACCAATAATCTCTAAGCCTTTATCCTTGAAACGCTTGTAAGCCTCAACGACATTTGGCATTTCCTTACGGCAAGGACCACACCAGCTTGCCCAGAAGTCAACCAATACATACTTACCTTTGCCTACCCACTGGCTCAGTTTTACCTGCTTGCCATTGAGGTCTTCCATGGTAAGATCTTTATACATTGAACCAGGTTGACGTAATTTGTAAGATTCAAAGAGTTGCTTTGGTTTGGTCATCTCAGGCTCATTATAATAGCCTGTCTTTGGGTCGCAAAGGTCTTTTAGTTCGTCATATTCAACGTCATACATCACCTGTGCAATATATTTTGCAGGGAACTTTGTGTCTTTGAATTTCTTTGCTATCTCTAAGACAGCATTCTTCTGTGCGCTACCAAGCGAATCTGCTTTGGCGATAATCTCGCTAATCTTTGCCTTCTCAGCCTCGGTGAGGGTTGAAGGATCTTTCTTTCCGAATGCCTGATAATCAGTTTCAAGTTTCTTAAACTGCGCCTCTATTTGAGACATCTTCTCCTCGTATGGCTTGGTGTCTTGTGCATTAGCGGTGAAGACAGCCGTAGCTAACATTGATATTAAAATAATCTTCTTCATAATTAATTATTCTTTGATAAGACTACAAAAGTACTGATTTTCTGCTTATCACCATGAATAATTATGTTTTTTTATGCGTTTACCCTCGCTTTATGCGTAAAGTGATATATTAGGCGAGCATGAAAAATAGTTGATTATACGGTTTATTCGGTTATAGTAAATTAAATTTCAGAAATATAAAAACGGCTGGTTAATATATGTCTTAAATACTTTAATCTATAAAAGTTATGTAAATGTACTCGAAAAAGAATGACATAAAGTTGCATTATGTTGAATTTTTATTAATAATACATGCTGTTTTGTATTGCTATTTACATAAAGTATTATTTTTGCACAGCTAAATTAAAGAGACAAAACATGTAAGCTAAATAAACTCTTATATAATATAAAACTTATGGTTAGACATTTACATTCAGTCCTGACACTTGTGTTAGGATTCTTTTCTGTGGCTGTGTCAGCACAAGCACCAGCTACTGTAACAAAACCAGATGATGGTTATTATCGTATTGTAAATGCTCGTCAGCGTACCGATGACAAGCAGTATGTTTATGTAACTGGAAAGATTGCGGCACAGCCTAATGCCACTAAGGCTGAGGCAACTACGTTGCCTGGTACGATAATTCACCTTAAAACAGAGATAGATAGTAAGAATTCTGGTAGGCTCAATGTGACAACTCTCCGTTCGCAAGGTGTTGATGTTATCAATGGATACTTAAATCCAGCTATTGAGCAGGTGAACGAGACCTTGAAGAATAGACTGAAGGCTCAGCTCGGACAGTTTGAAGGAACTGCAGCTTATTACGCTATCGATGCAGAGGTTATTGGTAAGTGGGATCTGGATATGCACATGCAGCCAGTTACTACTCCTGATGGTCGTACTGCTTACTATGCTTTTGCGACAGTTCCATCAATGAAGCCGGTTGTTCTTTCTATAAACATTATACAACAGGAGCCTTGGGGGTACTTTTTGGTCCTTCTGTTAAGGCAGCGGTGAAAGGTGTATCAATGGGCTTGTTCAATGCTTTAGAAGCAAATAACCCAGATAAAGTATGGGATGAGGTCTTGAAACTTGCATTGGCAAAGATTGAAAGTAGCCCATACGCAGGTACTGATATTGCAAACGTTGTTAAACGATATATTAATGCTGACCGTATCAATCAGGGACAAACTTATTATCTGATTTCTGGTGGACTGAAAAAGGTTACAGTCGGTAATAAGGCTTTTGATCCAGCAAATCCAACTGGTACATCTCATAATGAGTATGATGGTACACTTCCAAAGTTTGACTTTGTAAATAATAATACCACTGATCAGTGGTATGGTCCAGAGCTTCCTGTAACTGGAGATGCTGCTATGTGGATCCTTGAAAAGGTTGATGATATAAACTACTTTGGTGTTAAGCCTTCTGCTAACATGAAGGGTAGAGATGGCAAGTATTACACTACATTGTATGTGGACTTCCCCTTCAAGATAGTTGGTGACGTAAAAGCTTACACCATTGAGGGCGTTGATGCTAAGAATGCTCAAGGTTATTACTTCGCTAAAGTGAAGGAGCTTGCTCAGCAAGGCGATACTGTTCCAGCTCAGACCGCCGTTGTTTTGGAGTGTAACTCAACGAATCCTGCTGACAATCAGTTGTTGCCTACGGGTGATGAAAAACCTAAGACAAGTAATAACCGTCTCTGTGGAACATTCTTTGGAGGGGCTATCAATGGCTTGACAGTGAAGGATGGTGCAGGAAATGACTACAATGTAACGCATGATAACATCCGTGCTTTCAATATCAACACTGCTGATAGCAGAAACCCAATAGGTTTCTATAAGGTGAAGAATAATGTTACTAATATCCCAGGCAACAAGGCATTCCTTGTCCTTACCAGCACTGAAGCACAGGCAAAGAGCTTTGTCTTAGAGTTTGAGGACGGTGGTACAACTGGTATAGAGACTATCGAAAACTCAAAGAATAGCACTGATGATGGTGTTTACTATGACTTACAGGGTCGTCGTGTAGAGAATCCAACACGCGGAATCTATATCGTTAATGGTAAGAAGGTCGTAATTAAATAATCAAAGGAGGATAAAGTCATGAAGAAGATATATTTAACCCCTCAATGTGAGGTGGTGGTTTTGAATGTAAATGGTGATATCCTTGATGGCCATTTCGGTAACCAGAGTGGTGTTCCAGTAGAGTCCTCGAACTCACAACCAGGTGATAGTGGAGCCACTGATGGCGTAGGTGGTTTCGAAGCTAAGGAAAGTGAATGGGGCGAAATTGAGTTCACTCCTTGGGAGGATTAAGCTCCGATGGCATAAAAGGACAATATAGTAATTTGCTACATTTAGACTTATATTGCCTATATTGCCACGATTAGGGCTATAATACATGATAGAGAGTGTGTTAAGATATTGGTCTTACAGATGCTTAGAGCGTCTGTTCTGATAGAACAATAACTTAGCACACTCTCTCTTTTCTTGTATTATTTAGAGTTATTTCAATATTAATGTGTACCTTTGCAGCCGCTTAATTGAATAGGGGTACTTGCTCAACCCCCTTTAACAAAACAAGACAATGACAAAAAGTAAACAACAAGTGAGTGTGCTGTTTATGCTTTTCAGCATCCTCTTCTGCGTTTGCCTTATTGCAGCAAACACGCTCGAGACAAAGCAAATCTCTGTATTAGGTATCTCATTGACGGGTGGACTCATCGTTTTCCCTATCTCTTACATCATCAACGACTGTGTTTGTGAGGTGTGGGGATTCCAAAAAGCACGTCTGTTGATATGGACGGGCTTTGCAATGAACTTCTTTTTCGTGGCGATGGGAGCATTATGCGACTGGATACCGGGTGCACCTTATTGGACAAACGAAGCTGGCTTCCATGCTATCTTTGGCCTTGCTCCACGTGTGGCAGCAGCCTCTTTCGTAGCTTTCATCGTAGGTTCATTCGCTAATGCCTACGTGATGAGTAAGATGAAGCTACGTGATGGAGGTCGTCATTTCTCATGGCGTGCCATCTTGAGTACTATTGCAGGTGAGAGCCTTGACTCTCTTATCTTCTTCCCATTAGCGTTGGGTGGTGTTGTTCCTACCCCTGAATTGCCAAAACTAATGCTTTGGCAGGTAGTGTTAAAGACGCTTTATGAGGTAATAGCCTTGCCTATCACTATCCGTGTAGTAAAGAAGTTAAAGCAACATGAAGGCGAAGATGTTTATGACAACGGTGTGAACTATAGTATATGGAAGATTTTCTCTTTGCAATAAACATAAGGGGATAGGCGAAAGAAAGGGGATGTGTCAATCAGAAGACACATCCCCTTTTTTCGTAGTTCATTAGCTTAAAAGTCATTTTGAAGCTTGGAAAATAGTGTTGTTAGTAGTTCAAATACAGATAGTATGTATCATAGTACACTCTTTAACCTACTAAAAAGTGAATTTCTGTTGCGTGTTTGCGGTGAGACTCATTATGAGCGAGTGAAATAATAGTATGTCTTTTCTCATTGTTTACTTACTTTCTTAAAGTTGATAAGACGATTACTTTTAGTTCTACATTACCGACTTTCATATAAGATGTCAATGTGTGAGAGTAGTCCTGTACGTCAGAAACTGCTCTAACAGGCGTTAGTTCTAATGGTCGTAAGCTTGTTGAATTTCAAGTGCAAGGTTCTTTGTAGGCTTTTTAGTCGACCTGCTATCAGCAACTACCTACGCACAACGGATATGAGTGTGAAGGAGATTAGTAACTTATTAGGCTTCCCTAACACAAGCTTCTTTGGGAAGTACGTGCGCAATCGGCTGGGTTGCAGTCCTCTTGAATATCGGAGACAACAAAAGGAGAGGTAGGTCTGCTTCTTTGGTAATATCTTGTGAAGGTGTTTGTAGTTTACTAACAATGTATTACCTTTGCAAGTAAAACAATATAAACGATTATGGAAAGAAACGAAGAGGGCTTGCAGTCGTTAGGTTCTGCAACCCAATACAGAATGGATTATGCGCCAGAGGTGTTGGAGACGTTTATGAACAAGCATCCAGAGAATGACTATTGGGTGCGTTTCAACTGTCCTGAGTTCACGAGTCTGTGCCCTATTACGGGACAACCCGACTTTGCTGAGATACGTATCTCATACGTCCCTGACGAGCGAATGGTTGAGAGTAAGAGTCTTAAACTCTATCTTTTTAGCTTCCGTAATCATGGTGATTTCCATGAAGACTGTGTGAATACTATTATGAAGGACCTCATCAAGTTGATGGATCCTAAGTACATCGAGGTGACAGGAATCTTCACTCCTCGTGGGGGTATCAGCATCTATCCATACGCTAACTATGGTCGTAAGGGTACGAAGTATGAGCAGTTAGCCGAACAACGGTTCATCACGCACGAATAAGGGAGTATATTCCTTGTTCGTAACAAATGCTGATTGTTATGACAACTAAGCGGATTGTATATTCCATCTTCTTACTTCACATTCTACTGTGCTTCAGTTGGTGGATATTGCACATGTGCCTGTCTGATGACTTGCAGCTCAATGTTGTCTTAGACAGCATATTGTATTATGGCATGCTCTGCACCCTTCCTATATGGCTTTATCCTATAGTGAGAGTCATCAAGAAGACCTTTAACTATAATGAGATATTAGGTGTCTTAGCGATAATCTCATTAGTGGGATTGTGTTTGTGGTTGGATTTATCGGTCTGCTTTTGTTCACTATTGAAGCTCCAAAAACTGTGTGGTATGAGGATAAGAACCATATTATCACAGATGGTTATGCCTCCGTTGGCTCCTTCTTCGTATGTGATAGGGGAGGAATAGTAAATAAAGTAAGGTCTAAAGGACGCCTCAGAGATTCACCACTAATCCCTGATTCTGCACAATGGAAGTTCTATGATCAGTGGGGAGTACTGATTGCATGGTCGGATAATAAGCTTGATGAAGATCGAGGAATGAAGGCTTATAGCCTTTTTGTTACCGACTCCTTATTATATAAGCGGCATCAGAAGGAAATTCTAAACCTACGTAAGTCTTATCTGATGAAGGAACGAAACTATATTCTTGATTGTCATTTACTCTGTTACGGAAGCTCTCTTCCAAACTATGAGTTCGAATATAACACACGGACACGGATAATGAGTATAGACGACGATGGGATTGATTTTAAGAATAAAATAAGTTTTAAGTTGTCTCCGGAGACGAATGATAGTATTGTTGCTTTCATCCATCAGCATCCAGAGGCATCTATAAATTATGATGGAGACGTTGAACATTATGGACAAGGAGATGTATGTGTATGGCTTGAGGTAAATAGGCGTTCTGTCTTTGACTGTGATAATAGTGACTTTGCACAGATGCCAGTTCCTTTCCAGAATATCATTCGTCTATTTGCAAATAAGCATGTACGGGGGCGCGACCTATTGAAAGTTGTGGACAAAGCAAAGTGATTTACCTAAAATAAAAACTCTCTATAAGACATGATAAATCCCTGATTTAGTTTTGTTTTTATTTGCTGTCATTTTTAACATTTGCGTTAACTCGTTGGTGCACAATACTTTTTTAATGCAAAAGCAATGATAGGAATGACAGCAAATAATGATTTCCTCTTTTCTTATAGTGTGTCCAGATTGTGTCAGCAGCTATTTTGAAAGCTTTGTGAATATTTCTACTTTATGTACAAAGGAGCAGTTATTCCCATGCTAATACATCTAATCGACTATCGATAAGAGCTTTATAGTTCTTTTTCTGATCGTCACTTATGAATGAAGAATCTATACAAGTAAACCACTTATCTCTAAACTTTGAGAAGACAGACTAGTGTGGTTGATAATTGATTATTCTCCATCATGATTATACCTTATCGGGTACAAACATACGAAAAAAGCATGAAAAAAAATACAAAACATCCCTAACGGGTATAATCTTATACTTATTTAACGTAATTATACCCCATTGGGTATAAACTTAATGGTCATGTACTTGTATTTTTCTAAGGTTTTTCTTTAGTCTATCCAACGTATCGAGTGGTTGTTTCAAGTATTTTTTTAGGGTTAACTAAATTTCTAAACACTTTCATGGGTAGCAGTTTCTTCTCTTTTCAGTAGGCTTAGTAAGATTATGAAAAATCGTTACGTTTTATCTAACTGAATACTCTCAAGATAGGGGTATGATATCTTCTATAATCGAGTCTATAACATTCAATAAATCAAGAGGTTATGTTTAGTGTTAAAGAAGAGGCCTTTCTTGCATCAAGAAGGGCCTCTTCAATGTGCAAGAAGGGCATGTTCTTGACTGTAGAAGGGCGTCTTCTTAACCCATGAGGGGCATGTGTTGGATTTAAGAAGGGCGAAAATTATTGACAAACGGTCAGGGCGTTGAAGAGTAAAAAGGAATGGAGTAGGGGAAGAAAACAGCTGGTGACGGGAAGTACCCACCACCAGCTGTTAGGTAGAAGAGCGTGTAGCCCTTTATTCATGATAGCTGTTTAGCTTTGCAAGATAGTATTTCTTAAAGTCACTCCATCGATAGTAATAAGGTGTAGAGGTCTTTGGAAGGGGCAGCGTAGCCTCTTCCTCATTGAGTAAAACCTTCACGAGGACATCGGCATTAGGCTTCTTTGGGTTCTTATAGAACACGAACTGGATGTTAGCAGCCATAGGGACAATGCGAGTAGAGCTCCAACCTTTTAGGTTGAGACTATCTATATCCGATACGCTAATGTCGTTGTTATTAAGATTAAGTAGACAAGTCAATGGCATAACCATCGTGTCATGACCGAAACGAAGGGTTGCACCTGGGTGAGGTAGGGCCAGACATGAGTCGGCATCGGTAATAATCTTACGCAAGAGATTGCGCTGTGAGAAAGGTTGCTTACCTCCACTTTGTGGTGCACTGGCATAGCGTAGATACCACCAAGCATTGCTTCGCTCCCATAGACGATATAACTCATCTGACGTAAAGAGATTGTACAATGAGAGCGAATGGCGTATCTCTGAGTTCTGAACAATACTTGCCAGACTGAAGAGGTCGAAGGCGAGTTGTCCTGCATCTACCTTCTTGGCCACGTATTCCTTATCGTTAAAGAGGCGAGCCATCAAAGGCTTGGTGTCGATATTGCGTTTGCCCCACTCGTCAATCGTGTTCTTTACAGCACTACTATCCCTTTGATGAGACAGTTTCTTGTCTGATTGATTCATGAAATACATGTCATGTGCACTCGCATCATGCCTAATACGTAAGCGAGGATTATGTCGAATCAGCTCTTGCAGTTCGTTTTCCATGGACAGAATACAGCGGATAACATCCGTAGACTTGGTATCTACCCACACAGAATCACGGAAAACGGATGGGAAACGACGATACATTCTTCTCGCAATCTGCTGATGCTGCTGTGCTCCCAACGGTGTTAGCTCGCCCCATCGCTTGTAGGATTCAGCATACATGAGGTGTAACTTCTTCAATACATCTTTCCCTTCATTGGTCAGAACGCCTGCTGAATCAGCCCGCTCGAGCGTCTCTATTGGTCGGAGATATTGCTGCGCATGGATGAGATAACGTGAGCCATGGCGGCCGTAGTGGGAGAGATAGACCGGAAGATAGCCTGACGGAGCAGGTGTCAGCTTACCAGAAGGAGTCGGATAAGCAAGGTAATTGTTGGCAGAAAGCTCTGGATGAGCACTAACCTGCTTCTTAAACGATTGTGCTGTGACGTGTAGCGATGCGGAGAAGGCCAACGCACAAAGCAAAATAAGCTGTTTTTTCATATCGTTGTGATTTGTTCTAAACTACTTTGCAAAGGTAATCATTTTCTATAAAGATACGTAAGTGAGCGTGAATTAAAGATAGATAGCAGGGGTTATCAGGCATGTGTTCTCATCGGAAACGGACGTTTTGAAGGCTGAATGGTGTGAGGACGATTTATTACAGTCGTGTCTTTCAGTTCAAACGAATGTTGTTTTAATAATAATCTCAGTCTATGCGCTGACATAAATATCTCCAAAAGTCAGTTGACATACAATGTTTTCGATAATAATTGACTATCTTTGCAAGTCATGACAATATACTTGAAGGGTCTCTTTCCTCCCATTTAAGCTCCGCTTTATGACTGGTTATGGTTGTTATCGTCAGACTGCAATAGGGGATAGGAGACCTTCGGGGAGTGAGTTAGTGCTGTGTAAGGCCTCAGTTCCACTCGAAAGGGAAGAGAGCATAGTGCAACATCTTCCCATGCTTTAAGTATGTTGGCACAGAATAAAACCTACAATAACAATGAAAGTGAAGTCTATTGCTTGTCCGTTAGAAACCTTTATCCCAGATCGGGCTGTGGGTCAGCGTGATGTTCTGTCGTTGACACTCCCACCGATGCCCCTCTTGCAGGTGGCTTTTGTGGGTGTTGGCGCTCGTGGACGGATGGCAGTTACACGCTGGTGTCATATCCCTGGGGTTCGGATAGCTGCTGTCTGTGATGTTTCAAGAGAGGTGGCTGAGGAGGTGGCACAGCATGTTGAGCTGTTTGGGAAGTCTCGTCCGATGGTCTTTTGGGGTGAGACAGCTTACGTCGATATGTGCCGACAGCAAGCAGTCAACCTCGTTTATGTGTGTACGGATTGGATGTCGCACGTCCCTATAGCCGTTCATGCAATGGAACAGGGGAAGTGTGTCGCTGTGGAAGTACCAGCAGCGCTCACCTTAAAAGACATTTGGAAACTGGTAGATACGGCCGAGCGGACACGACAACACTGTATGATGTTAGAGAATGTGGTGTATGACTACTTTGAGATGGCGGTCTGTCAAATGGTAAGAGAGGGCCTACTCGGTGAGCTTGTACATGTTGAAGGAGGTTATGCACACCCTATCGGCGACCGTTGGATGCCTTGGCGCATGGAGTACACACGTCGGCATGCAGGCGATATCTACCCTACGCACAGTATAGGACCAGCTTGCAGACTCCTTGATATACACCGTTCTGACAACATGCAGTACCTTACGGCGATGCAATCTAATGCTTTTAAGGGGCGGGAGATGTATCAAACAGTGATGGGAAAAGACTGCGATAGCTTTGCTAATGGCGACCAAACGTCTACGATGATACGGACGGCGAAGGGGAAGACTATCCTTTTACAGCATAATGTGATGACTCCACGTCCTTATAGTAGGATGTTCCAAGCGGTTGGCACACAGGGGTATGTCGCTAAATATCCTGCCCCGGAAGTGCAATTGAGTCCTATGGCTGCGGCCAAGGTGGGGATTGAGATAGAGGAAGATGACACGCCCTTGAATACTGTTCAGATAGAGAGACTACTCAATCATTATGCGCCTTCCTTCTCATCCGAGACTATCGCTTTAGCCAAACAGCTTGATTCACGAGGTGGGATGTCCTTCTTTATGGACTTACGGCTCGCTCAGTGCCTGCAAGATGGGCTCCCTTTGGATATGGATGTATATGACTTAGCGGAGTGGTGCAGCATTGCGGAGCTATCTAAACTATCCGTTGAGAATGGCTCAATACCCGTGATGATACCCGACTTCGTGCACCGTGTACATTTATATGATAAGGAATAGCAATAATGACAATAATGGGTATGATACAATGAGGTGGTTGGTTTGATGCTACACTTTGCTTCCATAGAGTCAGGTAGTGTGTTTTTATTATCAGTTTCGCAAGGCATCTCCTTTCATGGAAGACGCTATGATTGAGGCTTTCACCCTAATGACCTTGGCTGTGTGGCATAATCACGAGCCTATAAGAAGATGTTGGGTAAGGTGTTTCGTAAGTGATAAAGAGCGTAATAGGCGTTGACAAGGAAATCAATCGCCCGCTCTGCTTTGTTTAGTGATAATGTCGTGTAAGGGAGTTGGTTGTCTGCTTATTGGTAGGAAAGGGTAGGGTAGATGTGTGGAGACTATATAATAAGGTGGGACAAGGCGGTAAGTGATAGTCTAAAAATACTTAAAACACGTATGTAAGCATGTAAGTATCAAAGATAAATACTATCTTTGTCTCGTTCATAGTAGGTTGATGATGAACAAGCAAGACTATAAAAGAATTACAAACTAACATAAACAATTATGCTACGAAAAACGATTTTTATCATTGCCATGTGCTTGGTAGGACTGAGTGTATGGAGTAGGGGAGTAGGAAACAAGGTACGTGTGGGTGTTTTCCAAGGTAATGGCGGTGCACAAACGTGTATTTGGGAGACGATTGCATCCATACAATTAGATCCTGATATGACTGTGAGAACCATCACGACGGGCGATATTGCGAACGGAGCTTTGAGTGATTTGGATGCTATCATCATCCCTGGAGGTGAGGGAGCGACGCAGTATATGAATCTTGGAGAGGAGAACATGGAACGAATAAGAAACTTTATTCGTTCAGGAAAAGGTGCTGTGGGTATCTGTGCTGGTGCCTATCTCTTTACAGACACACCAGGATATGCTTGTATGCACATCAATGGTGGAAAGGCAATTGACATCGAGCATGATAATCGTGGACATGGTATATCAGCTTTCTCCCTTACCGCTGAAGGTAGAAAACTATTCCCTGAGCTTGCTAATCGAGACCGTTCATACGTGATGTATTACGAAGGTCCGGTCCTTGTGAAGAGTGATAGTGTTCCTCTTCCCTACACGGCTATGGCGATGATGGAGACCGATGTGCACGAAGAAGGTAATGCACCTGCTAACATGACGAACAATCGTCCATTCTTTATCGCCAATGAGTATGGGAAAGGACGTGTCTTTAGTAGTATCTCACACCCAGAGGCAACACCTGGAATGATGTGGATGATACCACGCATGGTGCGTTGGACATTACGAATGCCAGTCGTAGCTTATTCGAAGCGGGTCGTTAATCCCGATTTATACAATCGTGAGATTCTCATGACGAAGGATGATTTGAGAAAGGAACGTGGGTATTATAACACATTCTTATACGGTTCGCCTAAGGAGAAGATAGCGGCACTCGATTGGCTACAGAACTGTCGGTCGTGGGATGCTAAACGCTGGGTACAGGGTCTGCTCTTTGATAACAGCCCTGCTGTAAGAGAACGGGCGGCTCGCTTTATAGCTGAGACTGACTATCTCCCCTTCTTATCTGACTTAGAAGCGGCATGTCGTGTAGAACGTAATGCGCAAACGAAACAAAGGATGATGAGGCACCTTGAGCATCTGAAAGCGCTATTGCCGCATAAATAATCCTTGTCTTGTAGGGTCTATTACAGGATAGAAACGTATATGATTTGGGCATTGCTTCGAAGGAGACATTACTTGAAAACAAATTTTCCTGTCATTCCTGTCATGCAAAGCGACGACTTAATACGCTGAACAACAGGGAGATTACTTGAAATGTTAAAAGTGACAGCAAAACGAAATTAAACTTATTGTGGTAATAGGGGGTAATAAGTTCTTCTCGTTTTAGTAGTTTTTCACTCCGCTTTTGGGAAGAGTCAGATATTAGTTCAATGATGATAGAATTTAAAAAGGCAGTATCGAATCAAGCTTCGATACTGCCTTTTCTGTTTGACAAAATCTCCTTTGAGATTAAGAAGTGGACCTGGTGGGAGTCGAACCCACGTCCGCACAAGGAAACCATACGCTTTCTACACGTTTATTCCAGCCTTCGATTTTCGTATGTCGGCAAGACCTGGACCACCAACCGACATCTTATCCTCTTAGTCTTCATCAGTGTATTGAGGCATACACTAACTATCTCCGATTGAACCTGCATCGCTTACTCTCCGGATTCGGAACCACATCCTCGGAGCGATGTCTCGTCCAACTATCTAATAGTCGGATAAAGCCAGTAACCTACTGTACTTCGGTTAGGCAGCGAGAGCGTAATTGTTTTCGCCAATTAATTGTTTGATAACTGAGATTTAGGAGCCAGTCAACGATGCTCCGCGTGCTTACGTACCATCTCGTCTTGCCGTCAAATCCAAACAAGCCCATAGTACATTTGAGGAATGATATTGGGTGAAAACAGTGGCTCTCACCCTCTTATTTCTGTATTCCTTTATCTGTTTCCGCTGAATCAGACTGCAAATATAAGGAGAGTTCACGAAACTACCAAATCTTTAAGTACTTTTCTGCTTAATTTCATAGATAATTGCCCTCTGTCTGAAATTTATTGTAACTTTGCAAGCACAACGCATTGGCGATGAGAATACAGGATATACAGAAACTATACGCTATGCTGCCTCAGGCAGGAGCGATACTGAAGATACAGGAAGACAAGTCAGTTAAGACTGTTTTCCTGCAGGGACTCGTGGCCTCAGCTGCCCCGATGTTCTTTGCATCAATAGCTGAACGATGGAAGACAACGACTGTTTTCGTGTTGAATGACAATGACGAGGCGGGGTATTTCTATAATGATCTTAAAACCATAGCTATGCCTGCTGACGGTGAAGGGAAGGTGGCGGAGGTATTATTCTTTCCATCGTCTTATCGTCGTGCAGTGAAGTATGGACAGCGTGATGCAGGTAATGAAATACTAAGAACAGAGGTGCTAACACGTCTTTCTGCCCTTACCTCGGGTGCTGACAACGCTCTACCGCTTTATATTGTCACTGAACCATCAGCGCTATCAGAACTCGTTGTATCAAAAAAGCAGTTGGATGAACGTCGTTTGACATTGACTGTGGACCAGCATATTGATATTGTGGAGGTAGAGAAAACCTTACGTTCTTTTGGCTTTACAGAGACAGATTACGTCTATGAACCAGGTCAGTTTGCTGTGCGTGGTAGTATTATAGACGTCTATTCCTTCTCAAATGAACTTCCTTTCCGTATCGATTTCTTCGGTGATGACATTGAAACCATTCGTAGCTTTGAGGTAGAGACGCAGCTGTCTACAGAGAAGCTGACACGTGTTGAGATTGTTCCAGAGCTGACAACGATGTCAGAAGAGAAGGTACCATTCCTTCAGTTCTTACCAAAAGATGCCGTGTTGGCATTTAAGGATTTCCTCTATGTGCGTGATGCGATTGATAATATCTATCAAGAAGGCTTTACTAATCAAGCTCTGACAGAGAAGTTAGAGGGTAAGACGGAGTTAGAACAGCGTGAATTGGAAGTGGCTTTCCGTAAGGAAGGACAACTTGTGCCAGCCTCTCGTTGGATGAACGATGCACTTGACTTCCGTCGAATAGAGTTCGGTATTAATCATTCCTGTTCCGATTTAGCAAAGAAGAAGGATGGTTCACGGGCTACTATTAACTTCAGTACCTCGCCACAACCACTCTTTCACAAGAACTTTGACTTGCTGTCTAAGACCCTTCGTGACTATCTTCTGCAAGGTTATAAACTCTATATCTTTGCTGACAGTGAGAAGCAGACCGTACGTCTGAGGGATATCTTTGACTCTTTGTCAGATACGAATGTGTCGGCTAAATCAGAGAACTTATCTGTAGCCGAACTGTCAGGTGAGGGTGGGGAAGCAACGGTGGGCGCCTTACCTTTTACACCTGTCAACCGAACGTTGCATGAAGGTTTTGTTGATAGTACGCTGAAGGTATGTTTCTTTACCGATCATCAGATTTTCGACCGTTTCCATAAGTACAATCTCAAGTCAGACAAGGCACGTCAAGGTAAGATGGCTTTGACGATGAAAGAACTGCAAGAGATGGAACCCGGTGACTTCTTAGTGCATGTAGACTTTGGTATAGGTAAGTTTGCCGGTCTGGTTCGTGTACCTGCTGGTGACTCTTATCAGGAGATGATACGTCTTGTCTACCAACATAACGACATTGTTGATGTATCTATTCACTCGCTCTATAAGATTAGTAAGTATCGTCGTGGTGATAGTGGCGAACCACCACGACTGTCTGTTCTTGGCTCAGGTGCTTGGGATCGACTGAAAGAAAGGCGAAGAAGCGTATCAAGGATATTGCTCGTGACCTCATCAAACTCTATGCTAAGCGACGTCGTGAAAAGGGATTTGCTTTTTCTCCCGACTCGTTTATGCAGCATGAATTGGAGGCTTCATTCCTTTATGAGGATACGCCCGACCAGTTGAAGGCTACACAAGAACTCAAACAGGATATGGAAAGCGCGCGACCAATGGACCGTCTGGTTTGTGGTGATGTGGGATTTGGTAAGACAGAGGTGGCTATCCGTGCTGCTTTCAAGGCTGCTGTGGATAATAAGCAGGTGGCTGTATTGGTGCCTACAACTGTGTTAGCCTTCCAACATTACCAAACTTTTAAGAAACGATTGAAGGATATGCCTGTACGTGTTGACTACCTCTCACGTGCTCGTAGTGCTAAACAAACAAAACAGGTGTTGGAGGATTTGGCAGAGGGAAAGATAGATATTCTTGTTGGTACGCATAAGTTGATAGGAAAAACGGTGAAGTGGAATGACCTTGGACTCCTTATCATTGACGAAGAACAGAAGTTCGGTGTGTCTACAAAGGAGAAACTTCGCCAACTAAAGACGAATGTTGATACGCTCACGATGTCGGCAACGCCTATTCCACGTACGCTACAGTTCTCACTGATGGGTGCACGTGATATGAGTATTATGCGTACTCCGCCACCCAACCGTTACCCTATTCAGACCGAAATAGCTTCTTTTTCGCATGAAGTGATAGCAGATGCAATCAACTTTGAGATGAGCCGCAACGGACAGGTTTATTTCGTTAACGATCGCATTAGTAACCTTCCTGAGATAGCAAAGCTTATCAAGAAGTACGTGCCTGACTGCCGTATTGCTATCGGACACGGGCAGATGAAGCCTGAAGAATTGGAGGAGATAGTTATGGGTTTTATGAACTATGACTATGATGTACTGCTTTCAACGACGATTGTTGAGAATGGTATTGATATTTCTAACGCCAATACTATCATCATCAACGATGCTCATCGCTTCGGACTCTCCGACCTGCACCAGATGCGTGGTCGTGTGGGACGTTCTAATAAGAAGGCTTTCTGTTATCTTCTCGCTCCTCCTTTGGCTGCATTGAACCCAGAGGCACGTCGTCGTCTGGAGGCTTTGGAGACCTTCTCCGACCTTGGTAGTGGATTTAATCTTGCGATGCAGGACCTTGATATCCGTGGTGCTGGTAACCTCTTAGGCTCTGAGCAGAGTGGTTTTATGGAGGATTTGGGATATGAAACCTATCAGAAAATCCTCAATCAGGCGGTGATGGAGCTGAAGAATGATGAGTTCCAAGACCTTTATGAGGAGGAGATGGACGAAGGAAAGCAGATTACGGGTGATGACTTCATTGATGATTGTGCTGTAGAGAGCGACCTTGAAATGTACTTCCCTGATAACTATGTGCCGGGTAGTTCTGAGCGTATGCTACTTTATCGTGAGCTTGATAATATTGAAAAAGACGAAGACCTCGATGCCTATCGTAAGCGTCTGCAAGACCGTTTTGGTCCTGTTCCACGTCAAGGTGAAGAATTGATGCAGGTCGTTGCACTCCGTCGTGTAGGTAAGCGATTAGGCTGTGAGAAGATTATCCTTAAGCAAGGACGTATGCAGATGCAGTTTGTTTCTAACCCTAACAGTGTCTACTATCAGAGTGCTGCCTTTGATAAGGTTCTCAATTACATCGGTCATCATCCTCGCCGTTGTAATCTGAAAGAACGAAATGGCAAACGTTCTATGGTAGTCAGTGATGTTAAAACGGTGGGAGAAGGTGTGAAAGTTTTAAGAGCAATAGAACAAGGGAACAAAATGTCTTGATGAAATGGATACCCTAAGTTCACTTTGAATATTCATCCAATGGTGGAAGACCAACCTCCTTCCGCCATTGGTTGACCATCTTTTCATTAAGTAAAGGACATAGTCTATTGCCATTTCTTTGTGTTCCGTATTTCTGAGGTCGCCCCTCTCTTACATCTATCCTGTCATGTAGAGCAGCAACTAAAGCAGCTTGAATGTTCCCTTCTGTCGCAGCTCTCTCCAACATAGGTAGATATTCTTTCTGTACGTCCAAGGGTGCATGCTGAATGATTATCCATGCTGCCTCACAAGCAGAAGTGCCTACTTCTGTCTTTTTAGGGAAGCCGTGTTCTTTCAATATTTGCCTTATCTCGACTTGGTTGAGAGAGTCAATACTATCAGCACGAAGCCTTAACGCTATATCACGTTGTGTCTCCTCATGGTGCAACTGTCGGCTCAATATCCATTGTGTCCTATAAGCTTGGTCACGTTCAAGCATCTCTTCTAAATGGTTCTTCAGTGATAAATCATAGTTATAGATATCTGCTCGCTTATCAAACTCATCTTCATAAGAAGGCACAGTAGCAGAGGCTGGCATCTGATAGTAATCCTTTTCCATTCTTATACGGTGCTTATCAAACTTATAAGCAGCCTCATCTTTATCAACCATACGCAATTTATAAGCAACACTTGATAACTTGGAAGGAAAGATATAACGATCATCTGCGAATGCTTCAGTATATACACGGATGGCATCATCATAACGCCCTTGCTCATAAAGAGAGTCGGCATGGAAGATAAGACGCCAATAATCATCCTGTGAGGAAGGTGTCTTGATATCTGAAGACATTAATTTAGGAGTGCTGTTAGAAAGGTTGAATCGTTTTAGAGTTGAGTTCTTCATATCTTCTAAAATAGAGCCAACTAGCTCTAAATGTTCCAGTCGGGTGACATCCCATTGATAAAGTCCATAAGAAGAATAGGACTTGTTCTTGCTCTGAAGAATATAAACTATACCTTTCGTCTTACCATCTATCAATATCCTATCCACGCATATTACTCGGTGCTTCTTTTTTATTATGAAGAGGTTACGCCATACAATATTGGGCTGCTGTGCTTGTTTCGGTTCATTAAAGAAAGTACGATAAACAAATAATGCACCGTCATCCCTTATTTCATAGTCAGGCTCTGCTGTAATAATACCATTGTTGGCGAAGCTCCAGCTGTTACTATTGGTGGGTTTAAGAGAGTCTAATTGAAAAGGGACATCTCGCCTTATTCCATTCAGCATACGTTGTTCTTCTGTAAGTTTAGCAGAACCACATGCAAATAGTAAAGATGACAGGACGATTGTCAGGATAACTTTGTTCATAAAAGAGTGTATTAGTTTTCCTCAATTCCGCAGCATTATTCTTTGCGATCTACTTTTATATATTGACGTGACATTTTGGTATTTATCCATTGATTTGGGAATTTTCCAGGGTTCTTGGTTCTTGCATAGGCATGAAATCCCCCCACCCAAACCAATGGGGAAGTATGAAAACACCACAAAGAAATACTGTTTATTCAAGGAATACTTCAGCGTAGTAGGTTTTATTTGTATACAGGTTTAGAACGTTCTGCCTTCCCGTTCGCACCCATTTTGCTGGAACGCTGACAAAATGCAGGATAAAGGCTTTCAGTCTGCTTGTCTTTTTCAATGGCTTGACCTTTTCGCTGATATGACGGACGAGATAGAGATAGAAGTTCTTCAGCATAGCGGTAACCATCATGAAAACCATGTTCTCAGCCATAAAGGAAAATGGCAGATGTGACCATCCAAAGTCATTGTTCTGTATGTCGAAGTTCTTTTCACTTGCCCCACGCTCATTATAAAATGTAATGATGTCTTTCTCGGTAGACATCCAGTTATTGGTGAGGATACAGCGGTATGTGTATATTACTCCGAACATATCCGTCCGTTGCTTGCCCTCCTTGTCTTTCAAAGGACTACGCTGTACGACAAGCCTGTATGACTTTCCTTCTATTAAGCTGTCCATGCTGATGGATGTGACATCGCATTTCTCATAGCCAATCTCAACGTTTTTCCATTCCTTCAACTGTTGGAAATTCTCGTAGCGACTGCCGCAGTTGGCAGCACGAATGTAGAACGTGTTGCAGCGCTGCTCTACGGTTTGTATGATTTCCTTTGAGAACGACCCGCAGTCAGCACGGAAACGCTCTATTACCACACCAAGTTCTGAGGTTACACGGTCCATAATGCGACAGAGCGTGTCTTCTTGATGGAATCTCACATTGGTGTTTCCGTCACGATTCTCACCTCCGACTATGATTCCCCCAATGGAAGCCCAACCAGGGAAATAGCCAAAATCCTGCTTGTAGGAATACTTTGCATCGAACTTGTGGGTTGGAATAAACTGATGGTCAAAGTCTAAGTCAACATGACTGCCCACCTTTATAAGCCCCATCCTCCGTATCATCCGTAAAAGTAAGGTATTCAACTTTCTGCCGTGTTGAAACTATACGACTTGCCGGAGGTCTCGCTCTTATAGACAGTATTTTCCTCGGCAAGCTCCTTTAGTCCGCGCCCCACAGTGTCGGCACCGGGTAATAGCGCATCAGGTCTCTGTCTGAACTGCCCTATAAGCACATTGATGTCCTCAAGGCATTCCCCACCACAAAGGTAACTGAAGAAGAGAGAGCCGAAAATACTTCCATGGCTGAATGCTTTGCCGCTACTTCCACGTTTACCCAATACAGATTCGGTAAGTTTTTCAAAGCCCAACTTTGAGAAAACGTCCATAATGTGATAAATTCCTCCGAAAGAAGTGATATTCTCGTTTTTAATTGCTACCTTTGTCATGTCAGATTTTTGCTTACTTGTTATGTTTGCAGCACCAAGATAGGTGAAATTTCTGACATATCCAAGTGTTTTGAGAACTTTGTTTCTCAGACACTTGGAGTTCTTACAAGAATTTATGCTGCGGAATTAAGGGTTTTTACAAATATATCAATTAATTCTATCTCATGCAAGTAAACTAGTATAAAACCAAAGGAAATACTTGCAAAAGTCATAAATCATGCTTAAATTTGCGAACAAATGACTACGAGAATGAAACATACAGATGTTTTTAGCTCTATTCGCAACGTTGCAATGAAGTTAAAACCAGAGAATGGAAAGATAATACTCTTCGGTTCTCAGGCACGTGGTGACGCTCATGAAAATTCCGATTGGGATATTCTTGTCCTATTAGACAAGGATAAGATAGAGGTGATAGACCATGATAAGTTCACTTATCCATTCTGGGAACTTGGCTGGGAAATCAATGCAATGATTCATCCTATTGTATATACCTCAAAAGAATGGAGCACTCTCTCTCACACTCCTTTCCGAGATAATGTAGAACTATATGGGATTGTTTTATGCTAAAAACGGAGAGAGAAGAAAGAAAAGATATAACACCATAAAATATCAAATAATTATGATTAAGAAATATGTAGAAGAGAACAAAGACAGAATGCTCGAGGAGTTGTTCAGTCTGATACGCATACCAAGCGTAAGTGCACAACCAGCTCATAAGGAGGATATGGTACGCTGTGCTGAGCGTTGGAAGGAACTACTGCTTGAGGCAGGTGTTGACAAAGCTGAGGTGATGCCATCAAAGGGTAATCCTATGGTTTATGCTGAGAGAATGGTTGACCCTAATGCAAAGACTGTCTTGGTTTATGGTCACTATGACGTGATGCCAGCAGAGCCATTTGAACTTTGGAAGACCGAACCATTTGAGCCAGTTATCAAGGATGGTCATATCTGGGCTCGTGGTGCTGATGATGATAAGGGTCAGTCATTCATGCAGGCAAAGGCATTCGAGTATCTTAACAAGAATGACTTGTTGAAGCATAATATGAAGTTCATCTTTGAAGGTGAGGAAGAGATTGGTTCTGGTAGTCTTGGTCCATTTATTGAGGAGCACAAGGAACTCTTGGCTTGCGATGTTATCCTCGTTTCTGATACAGGTCTTATCGGTCCTGATACTCCTTCTATCACAACCGGTTTGCGTGGTTTGTCTTACTGGCAGATAGAGGTTACTGGTCCTAATCGTGACCTTCATTCAGGAACCTTCGGTGGTGCAGTGGCTAACCCAATCAATGTTCTTTGTAAGTTGATAGCTGATGTGACTGGTCCTGATGGTAAGATTCGTATCCCTGGCTTCTATGATGATGTTGAGGAGGCTTCTGATGAGGAGCGTAAACTCGTTGCATCTATTCCTTTCGATGAGGAGGAATATAAGAAGTCTCTTGGTGTTAAGGCACTCTTCGGAGAAGAAGGTTACAGTACAATCGAGCGCACTGGTTACCGTCCAACATTTGATGTTTGTGGTATCTGGGGTGGTTACACAGGTGATGGTGCTAAGACTGTTATTCCATCAAAGGCATACGCAAAACTTTCTTCACGTCTTGTTCCACATCAGGATCATACAAAGATTAGCCAGTTGGTAGTAGACTATTTCAATAGTGTTGCTCCTGATTATGTTACAGTGAATGTAGAGAAGCATCATGGTGGTCATGGTTATGTTTGTCCTATTGACTTCCCTGCTTATAAGGCTGCTGAGCGTGGCTTTGAGGCTGTATTCGGTAAGCGTCCATTGCCAGTACGTATTGGTGGTAGTATTCCAATTATCTCTACTTTCGAGAAGTTGCTCGGTGTAAAGACTGTTCTCATGGGCTTCGGCTTGGAGTCAAATGCTATTCACTCTCCAAACGAGAATATGCCAGTAGATCTTTGGTTGAAGGGTATTGAGACAATCATTAACTTCCACCTCGAGTACGATAAGGAGGCGTAAGTTCGGTAATAAGAGACGCCAGTAAGGTGTGTTAAGACATAGTAACAAAGGAACATTGTTCTCTGTAGTAATATATCTTTCTCATATAAACAGAAAGGCTTACAACAGAGAATAGTGTTCCTTTTGACATCATTGATGTCTTATAAATAGGTGTTGTCAGATTTTATGAACATGTTTGCCGAAAGCATTATACCATTATATAATAAGGAGGGAGTATAATATAGTAAGCCAGCTCGGCTAATGAAGATAAAGAGACCTATATATAAAAGGTAACAGCCAAAATCTATGTAGATTGTGGCTGTTACCTTTTATTTACTCCGCTTGTTTATTCTTTCTTGTAAAAGTGAATGTTAGTCTTTAATCTTAGGATACTTTCTGAACCAACCATCGATACGGAGTCGGATGACACCGAAGAAGGCTTCAGAGAAGATACCACCGCTCATCTTACTTGTTCCCTCACGTCGATTAACGAAGATAACAGGTACTTCTTTAATCTTAAAACCAATCTTGAAAGCAGTGTACTTCATCTCGATTTGGAAGGCATAGCCCTTGAAACGAATCATATCCAATGGGATTGTCTCAAGAACGCGACGACGATAACATACGAAGCCAGCAGTCGTATCATGAACATGGAAACCTGTTACAATACGAACATACTTGCTGGCAAAGTAACTCATCAATACACGTCCTATAGGCCAATTTACAACGTTTACTCCACTGACATAACGTGAACCAACTGCAACATCATAACCTTCGTCATGGGTTGCAGCATAAAGGCGAGGAAGGTCGTTAGGGTCGTGGCTAAAGTCTGCATCCATCTCAATGATGTATTCGTAGCCATGTTCTAAAGCCCATTTGAAGCCAGTGATATAGGCCGTACCTAATCCTAGCTTTCCTGAACGCTCAATGATAAAGAGACGATCAGAGAACTCCGTCTTAATCAGGTTATGTACGATTTGTGCCGTTCCATCAGGACTTCCGTCATCAATAACCAAGATATTAAACTTCTTCTCCAATTTGAATACCGCTCGGATAATCTTCTCAATATTCTCCTTCTCGTTGTATGTCGGTATAATTACAATGCTATCGCTTGTCATAGATTTTTGTTTTTATAGGACAAATGTAGTATAAAAATATGATACTAACAAGTTTTTGTCTGTTTTTATTGGTCTGGGTTCTCTATGAAGCCTTGGTATTCAGGAGTAAGAGCAGACATAACAGAATTGTAAGCTTCGTTCATAGTTTCCTTTCATATTCGCTACCTTTCCCTTTAGGTGAAATAGGTTTATGAATGGTGAGACTCAGTCGGTGCCAAACAGGGAAATGCCAATCATTCGTACGGGGCATAACATCGAAGGAACCATTGATGGTGATAGGACAAACAGGTAATTGGAGTTCGTCTGCTAACATGAAGGCACCACGGCGGAACTTACCCATGTGTCCCGTAAAACTACGTGCCCCTTCTGGGAATACAACCACTGACATTCCTTCATGAAGTGTTTCACGTGCCGTATCGTAAGTCTTTTTAATTTTACTTGCACCACTCTTATCCACAAAAATATGATGTGCTTTCTCACATGCCAGGCCTACCAATGGTATCTTACGAAGAGACTTCTTCATCATCCATTTGAAATTACGACCAAGAAAACCATAGATAAGAAAGATATCGAACGCACCTTGATGATTGCTGACGAATACATAGCTCTGTTTAGGATTAAGGTGTTCACGTCCTTCAACCTTTACGGGGAGGAAGAGTATTCTGATAGTAAACCATGACCACCACTTCCCTGGGTAGTATCCCCAGAAATGTCCATTACCGAGTTGACAACCAATGGTTGTGGTTAATGCAGTAAAGATGGACGCAATGAAAAAGAGTGGAAAAGCAATGAATAGCATGTAAACCCTATATAGAAAGGTTATAACCAACATCACTATTGACGTTTGCTTTTTTTGTTGCGATACAGTATTGCTCATATATGTTTCCGTTTATTCTATTTCTTTATATGTAATGTTATAACAGTAATCTCGTTAGGCATATTGATTCGGAAGGGGACAAGGCCACCTAATCCAGCCGTAACATTGAGAAAACGACCATCTTGTTCGTAGACTCCATAATCTTCATGCTGGCGTACACTCGTTGGTCGCCATCCAAAAAGTTGCATTTGTCCTCCGTGTGTATGTCCACAAAGTGTCAGTTGTGCTGTTGTCTTTGGAAGGATAGAACGTCTCCAAGCTGATGGATCATGCTGTAGCATAATTACAAATGACTTTGGTGCTACACCTTGTGTAGCTCTCTTGTAATCAGAATGGTTTGGGAAGGGTGGTTTACCGTCGTTTTCTGTACCACAGATATAAATAGACTCTTTCTTAGGTGATGTGATACAAATGTTTTGATTGCGTAAGAGTGTCCAGCCTAAGATCTTTCTTTCTGCATTGACTAATCGAGCTTCTTGTATAGCCTTCTCTCTTTTATTACCTTTTATATACTCCGAATAATCATGGTTCCCTAAGACGGAGACAGTCCCCTTCATGGGTTGACGAATAAAGGACGACATCCTTTCAACCTCTTCTGGGCGTATATTCTGTAAATCACCAGTGAAACAAATGAGGTCAGGCTTTTGCTTTTCAATACTATCCATCTCCGCTTTTAGTATCTTACTGCGCCAACCATCGAAAGTTCCAAGGTGCAAGTCAGATACATGTACGACTCTATAGCCTTCAAACGACTTTGGTAAATCTTTGAAATAAAGGTCTACATGCCTGATGCGTATATCTGATATTCCGTATGTGAGTCCATAAACAAATACTCCAAAGGCAAAGCAACCTAAAAGTACTCCTATATAATGTCCCCAATTTCGATTTGTACGAATAATATATTTACGAACTATCGAACCTAAGAAAGATGTGAGTGCAAAGATAGTCTTAGGTCCGACAAACATACCGAGCAGGAACAGATAAGTGTTCAACCAAGTGAGGTTGTCTGGCGCAAAGTTCTGAATGGATGCCATTGCACAAGTATAGATTACCATCCCGATGCAGGGTAACCACCACAATAGACGTAGCCACCAAGATACGTGGTAACGCTTACGGAAATAGTGAATGTCAATATACAAGTCTGACAGCACTATTATCAATATAAGATATATAACGATTCGAGCTATCATTTCTTCAATAAAGAGGAGACAAGAAACTTTCTTAACAGCTCAATAGGCTGATTACGGCGACGAGCATAGTCTTCTAATTGGTCTTCATCAATCTTCCCTACTTCAAAGTATCTACTTTGTGGATGAGCAAACATAAAGCCAGATACGCTGGCATGAGGTATCATCATACCACTTTCTGTTAGGCTAATCCCAATTCCTTTCATATCTAATAATTCATATAAAAGGAAGTTAACACTGGTATCAGGTATAGAAGGGTAGCCTACAGCTGGTCGTATTCCTTGATATCTCTCAGCAAGGAGATCTTTTATTGTAAGCTGCTCATCTGCTGCATACCCCCAATATTTCTTGCGGACATCCTCATGAAACTTCTCTGTTGTAGCTTCAGCTAATCGGTCAGCAATGGTTTGGGACAGCATACGTTGATAGGGGTCATCCTCATTACTCTCTGTAAAAGCCGCATCAACAGAAGCTGCAAAGAGTCCTACTGTGTCTTTAATGCCCGATGCAGCAGGGCGTAGGAAATCTGAAAGACAGAGGTTGGGTTTTCCTGCAACTGCCTTCTGCTGACGTAACATAGGGATACGTGTTCCATTGACGATGATATCATCACCATCGCTATTAGCATCACACAATGCAAAGACGGCATGGGTGTGATACTTTTCTTCCATATCGTTTAGCAGGGCCTCAGCTTCCTTACGTAGTTCTTGTTGAGCCTCTTTAGCCTTACCATTCATCGACCAAGCATAGAAGAAGAAAGCCCAATTAATATATGGAACAATGTCACTGATGTTATAAGTTACAATCTTACTTTTATTATCAACTATTACATCGTTCATTTTACTTTAATCTTTATTTCGGAAAGTAATCTTCTCACCACGAAGCGTGTCATCAAACTTTCCGTTATTTAATAGGTGTTGTCCGTTGCAGAAGGTGTGTAACACTCGCCATTGATAGGTGTGTCCCATCATCGGACTCCACTTACATTTACTCTGAATACAATCCTCGTCTACAGTCCAAGGTTGGTTAGGTGAAACGATGGTGATGTCGGCCTTATATCCTTTACGTAAGAAACCACGTTGGTCAACATGGAAGAGCCGAGCTGGTGCGTGTGACATCAAGTCAACCATCCGTTCTATTGTCAGAACACCTTTGTCAACCAGTTCGAGCATTGTGACGAGTGAGAATTGTATCATTGGCATACCTGATGCAGCCTTAGTACAACCACCTTGTTTCTGTGTCAATAGATGTGGCGCATGGTCAGTACCAATAACTGTAATCCGCCCGTCTGTGAGTGCCTGACGAATTGCATCTCTATCAGCTACCGTCTTGACTGAAGGATTACATTTAATAAGTGCTTTCTTTGTAAGATAATCTTCATTCGAGAAAGCTATATGAGCAATAACAGCTTCCAAGGTTATCCTCCCCTCGTCTTCTGTTTGATTAGCTAATGAGAGTTCCTTTGCAGTAGTGATATGAGCTATATGGAGTTGGGCCTTATATTTTCGAGCTAATTCTACGGCTAATTGTGAGGAAGCCCAGCAAGCTTCAGCGCTTCTTATCTCCCAATGATGTGTAATATCTGGATCATCACCAAAGTGTTCCTTGGCAACTCTCATGTTCTCATTGATAATACCAGAATCCTCACAATGTGTCATCACTGGTAGACTCAGTGCTGCTGCAGTACGGAATGTATCTTCTAACGCTTCACGCCTATCGACAAGCATGTTTCCTGTTGAGGCTCCCATAAAGAGCTTTATTCCAGGAATAGTGTGTATATCTAATTGAGAAAATAGCTTACTATTAGCATTCGTAGCACCAATAAAGAAGCTATAGTTTACATGACTTGTTCGACTTGCACGCTCCCATTTATCTTGTAAAGCTTCCAGCGTTGTTGTTTGTGGATTGGTGTTTGGCATCTCAAAGTATGATGTGACACCACCATACGCAGCTGCACGACTCTCACTTTCAATATCTGCCTTCTCTGTTAGGCCGGGTTCACGAAAGTGGACATGGTCGTCAATAACGCCTGGTAGAACAAAGCACCCCGTGGCATTGACAATCTCGTCAAACATACCACGGGGTACCTCGTTACCTTCTATAATCTCTATGACACAATCGTCCTCTATGACGAGCGAACCTATAAAGCTTCGCCCTTCATTGACGATAGTTCCACCTTGAATGAGTTTCCTCATATATTATATTCTTTTTTGTTTGAGATTATTTGTTAATTCATCTGAAAGTTGAAAGCATAAAACCTACTAAAGTAAGACGGAAAACATTACCTATTTTACTAATAATAGTTTTATTTTCATTTGCTGTCATTTTAACATTTCGTATCAATATCCTATAAGTCAACCAGTTAAATGCCCATGTGGGCTGACAGATATGACAGCAACTTTCGTTTTGGATAAATCCGTTGTCGCTCGTAGACTCTTTATCCGAGCTTCGGAAACACTTCTATAGAATCTTGTCCTGCTCTTGTTCTGTCAGAGTCGTTACAGAAAAGATGGTGGGGTGTGGTTGTTCCTTACTTTGAAATAGAGTCGCCTGCCATTTGTGCTGGTGTTGGAGGAGCAACTGCAGCATTAGGTGTTGTCCCTGCTGCGTCTGGTAGTCCTGCAGGATCAGCCAGTCCGTTCATTTCCTTTTGAGCTTGTAAGAAATTAGCATAGAATGCTTTTATCTGCGGATTCTGCTTAAAAGTGTCTGTAGCCTTAGACATGATATATTCAATCCATGAAGGTAATTGATTAATAGCATTGCTATACATATAATCATTCATCCATTGTGGATATGCGTCAGGTGTTGTCTCATAGCTGATGCGCGTAAGGAAACACCATGGTCCAAGGATATTATTAAAATTCTCTGTAATAAACTTTGTGAAAAGTTTGTCACCTTTGTCATATACGCTCAAAGCCTTCTTTGTAAGACGAACATTCACCGTCTCCTCATCTTGTCCATTCATAATGGCTGCACTTTCTTCATGGTCAATCTCGGCGTATTGGTTGCGTAGCTGTATAAACTTCGTCCAGAAATCATTAAGTTTATCATTCAGGGGCGTACCACTGACACGTTGCTGTGTATTATCCAGTTTAACCGTAATATCGCCTTTCTCTATTACAACAGGGAACTGAAGGTTGATGTCATCCATGAATATTTGCCCTATCTTGGTAGAGTCAACCGTTCCATGGAAAGCAAACTGACCATGAACCACGTCACATGAGTCCAAGTCAATGAGTGAATCGGCCTGATCAGTTTTCAGATACAACTTACGTCCATCCAGACTTGAAATGTTAGATGTACCTTGGATGTTGAATGAGTTGGCACATGACGTAAACGCTATCAGCGTTAGTAATGCATAGAGAATCTTATTCATAGATGATTAAACTGGTTCTGTTTCTTCTCAGACAAAATTACATTCTATAATCGAAGCCGAGAAACTTTTTTATTCAAATTAAAACAATCTGTGAGCTTTTAGCTTTTTTTAGGTATTTGTGCTGTTGCTTTCCCGCTTCAATTCGTAGCTGATACGATGAGTAGTATACATCTCAATAACAGCAGAAATGAGTAGGAGTATGACCCAATTATGATGGAAGATACTTACATAACTGCTGTATCCATCTAATGAGCCTGTGAAAATAGGGCGAAGGAAGTGATAAGTGTCTTCTACCATAAAGATGCCAGCGAGGATAAATCCCCATCCTGCCAATGACATAATCTTACGTAGACGACGAATAGCTAATACTGTACCTAAGTAACGTTGTCGTGACTGCATAAGTGCAAATAAGATTGCACCTACAAGCATTAGCCAGCAAGCAATAGGCTGGATTAAAAGGAAGGCATACAAGCCTGCCCCTGCAACCATTGTTATTCCTCCTAAGAGGTAAACGATAGATTCTACTTTAGTCAGTTGTTTCATTCTTACCAGTGTTTTCGGTTGGATGCTCATCATCGCTTAGAACGAAGATGTCTTCATTGTCAGCTTTCATAAAATAACGTTCACGAGCGACACGTGCAATAGCTTTTGGATCAGTCTTTAGTTCCTTAAGTTGTTGCATGTCATGCTTATATTGAGAATCGTACTTTTGGATTTCTCTTTTCAAATCATCAATCTGATAGGCATACTCTATTCGTTTCATAAAACTGTTTTCATCCACGATACCAACAATGAGTACACCGAGAATGATAACAATATGAAACTTAAACCGATTGAAGAAACTAATGATATGTCCAGTAATCTTACTCACTTCTTTACATTCTTTTTTGCAAAAGTAAGGAAAAGATTGCATATCGGAGCATTAAAGATATATATTTTTAGCAAATTAACAATTTAATTCTTCTTACCTCCCTACTGTTTTCTTAACTTTTATTACCTTTGCATTGATAATCAGACTTTACTATTTTATGGATGAATATATTGTTTCGGCGCGAAAGTATCGCCCGTTGTCCTTTGATGCTGTCGTAGGGCAACAGGCGCTGACTACTACGCTGAAGAATGCTGTGAAGAGTGGTAAGTTGGCTCATGCTTATCTTTTTTGTGGTCCACGAGGTGTGGGTAAGACTACTTGTGCCCGTATCTTTGCGAAAGCTATTAATTGCGAACACCCTACGGCTGACGGTGAGGCTTGCAATGAGTGTGAAAGTTGCAAGGCTTTCAGCGAAGGACGCAGTTATAATATCTTCGAGTTAGATGCTGCCAGCAATAACTCTGTTGAGAATATCAAGGCATTGATGGACCAGACTCGTATCCCACCACAGGTAGGACGTTATAAGGTCTTTATCATTGACGAGGTTCACATGCTTTCTACTGCAGCCTTCAATGCGTTCCTCAAGACGCTGGAGGAACCGCCAGCACATGTCATCTTTATTCTTGCTACGACTGAGAAGCATAAGATTCTCCCAACGATCCTATCGCGTTGTCAGATTTATGACTTCGAACGAATGACGGTTCCAAATATTATCGACCATCTTAAGCGTGTTGCTGAGAAGGAGGATATACAGTATGAGGAAGAGGCTCTGAACGTGATTGCGGAGAAAGCGGATGGCGGAATGCGTGATGCGCTCTCTATATTCGACCAAGCTGCAAGTTTCTCTCAGGGGAATATCACTTATCAAAAGGTGATAGAAGACTTGAATGTACTTGATACTGAAAATTATTTTAACATTGTCGACCTTGCCTTAGAGAATAAGGTAAGTGAGATAATGGTACTTTTAAATACTGTCATCAATAAGGGATTTGATGGTGGGCACCTTGTGAACGGTCTGGCTTCTCATGTTCGTAACGTGTTGATGGCAAAGGATGCGCAGACTCTCCCGTTGCTTGAGGTGAGCGAACAGTTGAGAAGTCGTTACCAGCAGCAGGCACAGAAGTGTCCTGTTAATTTCCTTTACACTGCATTGCAGATTATGAATCGATGTGATGTGGAGTATCGACAGAGTTCTAATAAGCGTTTGTTGGTTGAACTAACGCTTATCCAAGTGGCGCAGATTACGCAGAAGGAAGATGATATTCCTGCCTCGGGGCGTAGCCCTAAACGATTAAATCCCTGTTCAAGAATCTTATTCTGAAGGCTCAACAGAAACCGACTCCGCAGGTGGTTGGGAGCCTGAAACATGATAATGACACTGTTCACAATGCTAATGCGGGTGGGACAGTGCCTGTTGAGGTTGTGTCTTCGTCTGAAAAGTCTGTTGCTGAGACTTCTGGCGAACGTCCTAATGTGAATGTAAATTCAGGTGTCCCGAATGCTGTTAATCTCAGTTCGTTGACGATGTCATTCGATAATCTGCTCAAAGCCGATAAGAAGAAAAAGCAAGAAGAGGAGCTTGAAATAACCAATAAGGATGAGAATGAGCGGTTTACACAGCAAGAGTTGGTTGTGAGTTGGCGGGCTATGTGTTCACGAATGCCTGAGCGTATGCAGGCTTTGGCACAGCGTATGAAGAATATAACACCTACTGTCACAGAGTATCCAACAATCTTGGTACTTGCAGAAAACAATATTCAGCTCAACGAAATGCTAACTATTAAATCGCGCATCCGTGCTACATTGGCAAAAGAACTGCACAACGGACAGATTGAAGTAGATATTCGTCTTGCTAAGTTTGAAGAAATCAAGCCAATGCTTACGCCTCGTGAGTCTCTGAATAAACTGTTGGAGACAAATCATCCTGTAAAGGAACTTATTGATGCGTTAGACTTGTATTTGGATTAAGAAAATCCACCTTTGGTGTTGTCACGGCTAATATCGTCCCATAAGTAGTGTACAGGTAGCTGATATTTAGTGCTCTAATAGTTGGGTTTTAGGTGTTTTAGTGAACCTTGCTACTTGTTTAACTATTGTCCGAAGGCTTCGGACAAGTTGTCCGGACGCCCCGTACAAGTTGTCCGGAGGCTCCGGACAGTTAGTGAGAAGGCTTAGTATCAGTCTTATTTGGGGTTGAGAAACTTGCTTCTTTAGGTGTTTTACAGTGTTATTATTATCAATAACAGACCGTAATGAGGGTGTACTATTCAAGTCTTAACGGAACGCAATATATGAACAAAATCTTTTCAGTTAGTGTGTACGTACATTATTGTAAAAGTTAAAATAGCGTAATGGTAGTTCTATTCGGCATTATTTCAGTATTTTTGTACGTTATTTAGGCAATGAGAAATAAGAGCATTATATTCCTATTATCCTTTGTTGTTGTTTTTGCAATGGCAAGTGTCAACATGCCTGTGCCTCAAGGTAAGAAAACCAAGAAGGCTAAGGCAAACGCTGTTGTGGTTGATACATTACTGAAAGGACAAGGTTCAAAGGATAGTAAGGCGGTTGATAAGAATATTCCAGATACCTCGAAGATGGATTCTCTTCAGTTGGCTATCTATCATCATAATAAGGCTATAGACGATTCTATTCGCGCTGATAGCGTGATGCGCGCACGCTCGAATGGAATTGACGCACCAGTTAAGTATTCAGCAGAAGACTCTATTGTGTATGATGCTGCGTCGGGTACTGCATATCTCTATGGTAATTCGAAGGTTGATTATGAGAATATGAAGCTTGCGAGTGACAAAGTTCACATGAATCTTGATAATAGTACAGTACGTGCGACAGGTACTGCTGACTCTACTGCAGAGGGTGGTATCAAAGGAAAACCGGTATTTACGATGGGTAAAGACGAGTATCAGAGTGATACTATGGCTTTTAATTTCAAGTCGAAAAAAGGCTTGATAAAAGGAATCTATACCGAGCAACAAGATGGATTCTTGAGTGGAGAAGTGGGGAAACGTGACTCTACTGGGGCTGTCTTCTTGCAGCATGGCCGTTATACTACCTGTGATAAACCCCATCCTGACTTCTATATCGCCCTTTCTCGTGCAAAGGTTCGTCCGGGCAAGGATGTTGTCTTCGGACCGGCTTATCTTGTAGTGGCCGATGTCCCTCTGCCTTTGGCTATCCCATACGGCTTCTTCCCGTTCTCAAAAAAGTATTCAAGCGGTTTTATCATGCCAAGTTATGGTGATGAAAGCGACCGTGGTTTCTATCTTCGTGATGGTGGTTACTACTTTGCTATTAGTGATAAATGGGACTTAAAGCTCATTGGAGAGATTTATACTAAGGGTTCATGGGGTGTGTCTGCAGCCAGCAACTACCGCAAGCGGTATAGATATTCGGGCTCATTCCTCTTTAGTTATCAGGATTCAAAGACTGGTGATAAGGGATTACCAGACTTTGCTGAGCAGGAGAGCTTTAAGATTCAGTGGAATCATCGCCAAGACCCAAAGGCTAATCCTTATAGTTCTTTGGCGGCAAGTGTAAACTTTGCGACATCAAGCTATGAACGTAACAACCTCAATAGTTTGTATAATCCGCAGACACTCACGCAGTCTACGAGAACTTCTTCCGTGAGTTGGAATACGAACTTCTCAAGTATTGGACTCTCTCTGAGTGCTACTACGAACCTTGCACAGAACATGCGTACTTCTTCTATACAGATAACATTGCCAGACTTGAACATTAGTTTGAGCCGATTCTATCCTTTCAAGCGCAAGCATCTTGTGGGGAAAGAGCGTTGGTATGAGAAGATTTCTATGAGCTATACGGGTCAGTTGGCGAATTCTATCTCAACAACAGAAGATAAAATCCTACACTCTAATCTGATAAAAGACTGGAAGAATGCTTTCCAACATACAATCCCTGTACAGGCAAACTTCACCTTGTTTAACTATATCAATGTGACACCATCTTTCAATTTCACAGACCGTATGTATTCTAAGAAGGTGACACGTGGATGGGATAACACCCTTCAGAAAGAGGTGGTAAGAGATACTACCTATGGTTTTCATAATGTTTATAACTGGAGCATGAGCGTGGGTGCCAGTACAAAGGTGTATGGCTTCTGGACACCTAACAGGAAGCTATTTGGCGATAAGATTCAGGCTATCCGTCATGTCATCACGCCTCAGGTGACATTCTCATACGCTCCTAACTTTGCTGCACGCCGGTATGGATACTATGACAGCTATCAATACACAGATGCAAGTGGTAACGTGAAACTTGTTGAATACTCACCTTATCAAGATGAGCTTTATAGTGTACCTGGAAAGTACAAGACTGAGATGATCAGTTGGGATGTTAGCAATAACATCGAAATGAAGGTTAAGAGCGATAAGGATACAACTGGTTATAAGAAGATAAGTATCATTGATGAGTTAGGAGCAAGTATGTCTTACAATGCGGCAGCTGACTATCATCGTTGGAGCGACCTTAGCATGCGTCTACGTTTGAAGTGGTGGAAGAACTATACATTCTCTATGAATGCACAGTTTGCCACCTACGCTTATGAACTTGACGCCAATGGTAAACCTTATGTAGGTAATCATACGGAGTGGGGGTATGGTCGTTTGCCTCGTTTTCAGGGTATGTCGCAGAACTTCTCATTCACTTTGAACCCAGAGAAGTTGAAGAAGTGGTTTGGACATAAGGATGAAAAAGATGATGACAAGGTATCAGCAGATAGCGACGGACCGGATACCGATATCGAGTCAAACATGGATGATGACCTTGAAAAGGGAAAGTATGCTGCTAAGAAGAAACGTGGTAATATTGCTGAGACGGACGATAACGGTTATATGAGATTTAATATGCCGTGGTCATTGACTATTGGTTATGGTATTACGATGCGTGAGAACACTGCGGGTAAGTTCAATACTAAGACGATGCGTTACCCTTATAAGTTCACACAGACGCTGAACCTCTCTGGTAATATTCGTATCAGTGATGGTTGGAATATTAATTTCTCAAGTGGTTATGACTTTGAGAACCATGCGATGAGTATGACAACAGCGAGTCTGTCACGCGACCTTCACTGTTTTAATATGAGTGCTTCTATCGTGTTAGCACCCTATACCTCTTACAACTTTACCTTCCGTTGTAATGCAGCAACACTGACGGATGCACTTAAGTATGATAAGCGAAGCGGTATTGTCAATGCTGTACAGTGGTATTAAGTTGTGTGATGATAACTTCTATGGTGGATGTCTTTGCTATCTACTTTTGATACAGAACCCTTTATAAACAACACAAATAATTGATTGAATATGAAGAAACAGACACAAGCTATACATCTCCCTTATAAGCGTAGGGATGCTTACGACGCTTTAAGTATGCCTATCTATAACGCTGTTGCTTATGAGTTTGATAATGCGGAAGTGATGGCTGATGCCTTTTGCGGACGTATTGATGCGCCTGATTATTCACGTGTAGAGAACCCAACAGTAACTAACTTTGAACTACGGGTTAAGGCTTTGACAGGCGCAGAGAATGTGATTGCACTTAATTCGGGTATGGCTGCTATTAGTAACACTTTGTTTGCTATTGTCGAACAGGGGAAGAATGTGATTAATTCGCGTCATCTCTTCGGGAATACCTTCTCCTTACTTACATCAACACTAAGCCGCTTTGGCGTAGAAACAAAGCTATGCGACCTTACGAATGTAGACGCTGTTGAGAAGTTAGTGGATGATAATACGTGCTGTCTCTTCCTTGAAGTGATGACGAATCCACAGCTTGAAGTCGTCGATGTACGGGCTTTGACGGAGATGGCTCACCGACATGGTATTCCTGTCATTGCCGATACTACTATCATTCCTTTTACCCAGTTCTCTGCAAAGGACTTAGGTGTTGACGTTGAGGTTATCTCAAGTACAAAGTATATTAGTGGTGGGGCTACCTCTTTAGGTGGTCTGATTATTGATTATGGAAGTTTTCCTTTCATTGGAAAACGACTCTTGAATGAGATGCTCTTCAACCTTGGTTCTTACATGACACCACAGGTTGCATATATGCAGACTTTGGGTTTGGAGACCTTAGATGCTCGCTATCGTGTACAAGCTGCTAATGCTTTAGCGTTAGCAAAACGGTTGTGTACACTCAAGCCTATCCGTAATGTCAATTATGTTGGCTTGGAGGATAACCGTTATCATCAGCTCTCTCTAAGTCAGTATGGTGAAACGGCTGGGGCGATGATAACGATAGACTTGGAGAGTCAGGAGGCTTGTTTCAAACTGCTGAATAACCTCAAACTCATTCATCGTGCAACTAATCTCTTTGATAATCGCACTTTAGCAATTCATCCAGCAAGTACTATCTTCGGACTCTTCTCGGCTGAGGAGCGTGCAGCAATGGATATCCTTGATACGACGATACGACTGAGTGTTGGCTTAGAGGATGTTGACGACCTATTCAATGATATAAAACAAGCTTTGGAAACATAATGAAGACATATAACTTCGATGAGATAATTGATCGTTCGGGAAGTGGTGACTTGAAGCATGAGGCACTCCTTCCACGTTGGGGACGCAATGACTTATTACCCCTTTGGGTGGCTGATATGGATTTTGCCACACCTGATTTCGTTGTTGATGCACTTAAGGCTCGTCTCTCACATCCTATCTTTGGTTATACTATTGAGCCTGCTGACTATCGCCCAACAATTATTGATTGGAACAAATCACATCATGGTTGGAAGATAAAACCAGAGTGGATAAGTTTTATTCCAGGTATTGTTAAAGGCATTGGCTTCGTTGTGAATGTGTTTACAAAGCCAAGAGAGAAAGTTATCATACAGCCTCCTGTCTATCATCCGTTCCGTATGACGCCTGAAGATAACGGTCGTGAGGTTGTTTTCAACCCGCTTCGTCTGCGTGAGGATGGTTATTATGATATGGACTTTGATAACCTTTCGGAGGTATGTGATGATAAATGTCGTGTGTTGATACTCTCTAATCCACATAATCCTGCGGGAGTATGTTGGTCAAAAGAGACTTTGCAACGTTTAGCCGACTTCTGTTATGAACACAATATCATTGTCATTAGCGATGAGATACATAGTGATATGGCACTCTTCGGTAATCGTCATGTCCCGTTTGCGAGTGTGTCTGAACGTGCTGCTGACATAAGTATCACCTTTGCAGCACCGACTAAGACCTTCAATATGGCGGGTATTGTTAGTTCGTATGCCGTTATTTCTAATGATGACTTGCGTCAACGCTTCTATGGATGGCTAAAGGCTAATGAATTAGACGAGCCTACGATATTTGCTCCGATAGCTACTATAGCTGCTTATCAGAAAGGAGAAGAATGGCGTAAGCAGATGTTGGCTTATGTAGAAAATAATGTTCGCTTTGTGGAAGATTACTGTCGAGAGCATATCCCTGGTGTTCGTCCACTTCGTCCGCAAGCCAGTTTCCTCGTTTGGTTGAACTGTCGTGGACTTGGATTAAACCATGACAAGTTACTTGAGCTCTTCATTGACAAGGCTCATCTGGCTCTCAATGATGGTGAGATGTTTGGCCCTGGTGGGGAAGGCTTTATGCGATTGAATGTGGGTACACCACGTTCTGTACTTCGTCAGGCGTTGGAGCAGTTGGCGAAAGCGGTGAATGAATTATAAAACAGAATTGTTATGGAAGCATTAGAAGCATTGTTAACACGTCGCAGTGTACGTTCTTATGAGGCACGTATGCCTGAGCAGGAGTTGATTGATAAGGTGATGGAGGCTGGTCTTTATGCTGCAAGTGGAAAGAATATGCAGACCGCTATCATCGTAGAAGTGACCAATAAGGAGGTACGCGACCGCTTGTCAGTGATTAATGGTGAGATTTTGGGCGTAACGAGTGACCCATTCTATGGTGCACCTGTAGTTCTTGTGGTGTTAGCTGATAAGAGTAGTCCTAATCATGTCTATGATGGTGCGTTGATGATGGGCAACCTTATGAACGCTGCCCATGCGGTAGGCTTAGGCAGTTGTTGGATTAATCGTGCCAAGGAAATGTTTGAACGTGAAGAAGGCAAGCAGCTGCTGAGAGAGTGGGGAGTAGAAGGCGATTATGAAGGTATTGGCTTCTGTATTCTTGGCTATACTGCGAAGGAGGGTAAGACGGCACCACGTAAGGCAAACCGTATCTTCTACGTGAGGTAAGAATTTGGAAGACTACTAATAAATTAATATTTCTGTAGAAGTTAATCGGCTGTGCATTGCTATATATAATAAGGTGAAGCAGGATATTTTCTTACGTTATCAACCTACGTGTTGAAGCCTCGCACAAGTAGTGTTTATGGTCAGCGACAATGGTGTTGAGGATTGTATAGATTATGCCAGACTACTCGAAGCCTTACAGTATGTCGTCTTATTGGGTACGATTGTTTGTAAGTGTCCTCCAAGATGACAAGTTAGCCTGTTGTTTATTGAGCGGTTTAAGCAGAGTGATGATACAAAGTAGCCTCAATATATTTGAATAATTTGTGTTCATTCAAATATATTGAGGCTATTCTTTTCTATCTTTCAGAAGTAGAAAACGTTTGGTTCTCTATGGAAAGAAGGACTTAATTATTCTCCTTCCTCTTCCTTCTTCTTGCGAGTAGCTCTACGCTTCTTAGGCTTCTCCTCAGTCTTGTCAACCTTTACACCAGCCAACTCAGGATCGATGAGGATACGGCCACAGTACTCACAAACGATAATCTTCTTGTGCATCTTCACATCCAGCTGGCGCTGAGGTGGTATCTTATTGAAACAACCACCGCAAGCATCGCGCTGTACATAGACGATACCCAAACCATTACGAGCACCACGACGGATGCGCTTGAAGCTACGGAGCAATCCAGGCTCAATCTTTGTCTCTAATTCTGCAGCCTTCTCTTTCAAGAGTCCTTCCTCTTCACGAGTCTCCTGCATAATCTCATCGAGCTCATTACGCTTCTCTTCTAAGGCATGCTGACGGTCTTCGAGCAGAGCATGGTTAGCCTCTAAGTCTCTTTGCTTCTCTTCAATCTTGTATTGAGCTTCCTTAATCTTCTTATTGCAAAGCTCAATCTCCAAGGTCTGGAACTCTATCTCCTTTGTCAGTGTATCGTATTCACGATTGTTTGCAACAGAGTCTAACTGCTTGTTATAGCGTTCCAAGCTTGCTTGAGCCTCAAGGATATTAGCCTTCTTCTGCGTTACTGCGCTCTGATAGTCCTTGATGTCTTGTTCTATCTTCTCAATGCGAATGTGCAAGCCTTCCAACTCGTCTTCCAAGTCACGTACCTCAAGTGGCAACTCACCACGCAAAGCTCGTTTCTCGTCGATTCCTGATAGGGTTGTCTGCAACTGGAAAAGGGCCTTCAATTTATCCTCTACTGATAACTCTTTTGGATCTTTCTTTGCCATAGTTCTTATGTATTATTTAATTCAAAATGCTATATTAATCATTCAAAATAGGATTGTCACTGTTCGCTGTTGGCTCGTCAACATCTTAACAATTAATTCGTCAACGTGTCAACTCATTAACTTGTTAACTAAATACCCGATAGGATTTGTGTTAATCTCAGACAGGTAACACTTCAGCCCTGGGCATTCTCGTACGATGATGTCACGTAACACCTCTGTTGTGAATTGTTCACTCTGATAATGACCAATGACACATATCTGTATTTCTTGCTCATGACCAAAGTACTCATGATAGCCCATCTCACCTGTCAGAAAGGCATCTGCGCCTGCTGCTATCGCATCTTTCAAGAGGAACGAGCCGGAACCTCCACAGAGAGCAATGCTGCGTATCTCACGACGGAGTAGTTCGTTGGTCTGAACACATTCTACATCAAACTTCTTCTTAAGTAACAGTATTAAGTCGTCTGCTGCTAATGACTCCTCAAACTCACCAATGACACCATCGCCACCTGTTACTGATTCGCCTGTCTGTGGGTCTACCACCTGTTTACTTCGACCAAAGAAACGTGGATTCTTAAGGCCTAACTTCTCTGCTATCTTGTAGTTGACACCACCCACAGCTGAGTCTAAGTTTGTGTGCATAGCAGCGATGACAATGTCGTTCTTAATTGCCTTTATCACTGTACGCTGCACATAGTCTGCATCTGTCACCTGTGCTAATTTACGAAAGATGAGCGGGTGGTGTGCAACAATCAAGTTACACCCCCGACGGATAGCTTCGTCTACCACCTTCTCTGTTACGTCAAGACACAATAAAGCCCCTGATACTTCCGCCTCTGTCAATCCAACTTGTAGGCCAGCATTATCATAGCTCTCCTGCAAGGGCAAAGGCGCAAATCGTTCAAGGGCATCAATTACTTCCTTAATTTTCACGCTACGCATAAGTTTTAGAGTGCAAAGATAAGAAAATTATTCGATTTTCACAACCTTGTAGTCTAATTTCTTTTCATTCTCTTTCAAAGTAGAATTACTCTTGAATAATCAGATAACGTGATACGTTCCAGAACTTATCCGCATCGGTAATGGTGAGGGTTGTTGTTCCATCCTCATTCTCTGTGAGTGTGTAACTACCTTCTGGGTTCTGTGAAAGGAGCTTAGGATTAGATGAGCTTATAGTCAGTGTCTTCAGTTCCTTACTGTTAGCTTCTGTAAACAGTTCTTTTGTAACCTTGTTATTATTCACCTTCTTTGAAAAAAGTGATGTTTTCAAAAGACCTTTCTCCTTTAGTGTTTCTTTGGTAGCAATGATATAGTAGACGCTGCCTGACTCTTTTTCTTCTTTGTTTCTTTGTTTTTCCTTAGCCTTCAACTGGGCATATTCACGTTCTAAAGCAGCCATATTGAACCTGTAACGCATTGCATCAACACTGTTAGCTTGGTTCATAACGATGTATTTAAGCTGGTCTACAGTGACATCCTTACGACTTGCAACCTGTTCTAATTGGGTTACACGGTCTCCTTTTTCCTTCAGCTGTGATGAAAGGAACTCTATCACTTTGTAGAGGTTGTCTATGGTGGGATTAGATGCTGATGGTGTATCCACCTTCTTAGCCTTCTCGCTTAGTAGTTTGTCAATCTGGCTCTGCTTTTCTTTGAGCAGTGCACCGAGTCCTCTTATCTGCTGAATAATCTTCGATTTCTTATCCGTATGCTCAGTAGTCTTGCAGAGCATAGCTTCCTGAGAAGAGATGGCATCAAGGTTAGCTGATATTTCATCTATAGATGCTGTCAACTGACTTATCGCCTCTGCCTCTCTGGATGGAGGAGTAACATTGATACGTTCTCTGACAGGAGTTGGACGTTTCACATCCTCACAAGACGTGAAAGCTATCATACCTACGAACACTATCAGAGTTGTTAATTTATTACGTTTCATCTGTATAATCATCGAATAACAATGCAAAGATACTCTAATTATATGAAGAAACGTTAGATTATGTATTAAAAATACTAATAAAAGGAGAAACAATAGTGTGCTTCTCCTTTAATTTCGTTATTTCTTTGATAAACAGACGAATATTATCTCACAATAACTTTATATGTCTTACCATTTGTTTCCTTGATAATATTCACACCATGTTGTATATTTTCAAGACGTTTACCAGATAGGTCATAAATCGTTCTTGTGCCTTCTTTCTGCTGCTTATAAACGCTAATACCTGTTGGATTGTCTTCTTCCCAAATAAACGTTGTTGTCACTCCTTCCTCTCCTGACTGTATGCCCTTTTCTACGACACCACTTGCATTCAGGTTATACGTAATTGTGAAATCATCATCACTTGTCCAGCCAAAATAGTGTTTATCTATCACCGTATAGTGCACAGCAGCTACTGGATGTTGGAAAACTTTCCCAAAGTATCCTGCAAAGAGTTGTCCGTATGGTGAGATACCTTTATAATCGGCAATTGAAGTAATTGGATTGACAAATAGAGATAGATATTTGTTGGTGATGCTTTTGTTGTATTCATAAGCTACCTGTCCTACTTTTTTGTTATCCCAAAAATGCTCTACGAGTGTAATATCTCCGTCTGTCCATGTCAATTTATACTCTGTTCCTGTACGTTCATTATTTGTTATTACAATCGTTGTCAGTTCCCCAGCTGTATTATATGTATAGTTATAGTCTGCCCAATATTCAGGTTCTCCTTCATACGGAATTAAGTTTATTTTTTCTGAAACAACTCTATTATTCTGGAGAACAGTTGTTCGGATATCTTTATTTTTGATATTTTCATTCGCATAGAATGTTTGAACGACCTTATCATTACTATAAGCATACTTGCTACTACGTTTTAAGTCGTCGTCAGCAATATATTCAACAGACTCTATAAGTCTTCCTTTTTCATCATACTTTAATTCAAAGTAAGATTTGCCGTCGGTCATCTTCAACAACTTCCTGTCGTTCTGTGCACTGATGGTCTGACCAAACACAATGAGGGTAATAAGTAATAAGTAATAAGTAGATTCTCTTCATATACAATATAATTAAAATTTATAAATAGTCATTCTTTTATCAACTGCAAAGTTAATAAAAAAAACATTAATTCAGTTTTTGTCTCTATAAAATTCAGGCTTATTAGTCCAATTACTTAATTGAGTAATGAGGACTAATAAGCCTGAAGGGCTTTATCCTAATGCAAGGATACGTTCTAAGTCTTTTTCTTCACCTACTACCCATAGAACGTCGCCTACCTGCAGACAGCGGGAAGGAGTGATGAGTGTGAGGTTCTGCTGACCTTCATCAACACCCACAACCATACAGTTGTATTCATCACGAATACCGCTGTCTTTAAGGGTCTTTCCAATGAAAGGACTTGTTTTAGAGATGGTGAAACTGCGGAGTTTCATCTCATGTTTCTCTATGTCTGTAATCGTTGGCTGTAGTTCAGCCTTCATTGCTTTCGAAAGTTTTGTAAGCTGTTCGTCATCACCAATGGCTTGCAGTTTGTCGCCAGGGAAGAGAATCGTACCACCATTCGGAATATTGATACGTTGAGAACCACGAAGAATACTACTGATATGTACACCGAACCGGTTACGTAACTTTAGGCTATACAATGTCTTACCAGCCCATAGAGAATCGTCGGGCAGTTCAAGGTTGGCGATATGAATATCTCGGTCTATCAGATGGTCGGCAAAGAGTGGTTTCTTCTTTCCTTGTATCTGTGCCTCGATATCACGACTTCGGAGGTTCTGGATAAAGAGACGTTCCAAAGTAATACTTCGTTTCTTGAGCCAACGAGATAGTAGCATCAATATCAATAAGCCCACCGCAACAGCAATCATCAGTGCATTCTTAAAGCGTGTGAGATAGTTACATACGTAGAAGATGAAACTGAGTGCAATAAGTACACGTGCAAGAATGGTTGCTGTGAGGGGTAGACGATTGATACGACGGTCTGTCCAAAGTGCCTTAAACGCTTCTGAATGATTTTGTTTCATTACAATAGAACGTAGGAATGGTGCGATGAAGAGGATTGTAAGGAATCCACACACAGCATTTCCAATCCAGTGACTGCCGGTCCATTTTATGGATAAGTTTCTACAGATAGGTAGGGCAGCAGAGAACATGATTGCTATGACAGCTGCAGATAGAATACCATAAATAAGGGTGTTGAATATCATCTTCTTCATTAGAACCTTCCATAGATTATTAGTCGATGCACTCTCTCCCGCACTATTTGTTTGGATATGGGTAAGACGACGCACCCATCTTTTTGGAAGATGCTTAACGAGGACGTTGTAACATGGTTCTGCCGCACGAATCATATACGGAGTGAGGAAGGTTGTGATAACTGATACGGCTACGACAACTGGATAAAGGAATTCGCTGATAACACCTAAGGACTTTCCTAATGTTGCAATAATAAAGGCAAACTCGCCAACTTGTGCCATTGAGAATCCACAGCGCATAGCGTTCTTAAGGGTCTGTCCACCGAGAAGATAGCCTAAGGTACCAAACAAAGCCTGGCCGACGAGGATTGTTATGACAAGTAAAAGAATAGGTATAGCATATTCTACAATAACTTGAGGCTTTACCAACATACCAACAGAGACGAAGAAGATAGCTCCAAAGAGATTCTTTACAGGATCTACAAGGCGGATGATTTTATCAGCCTCAACCGTCTCTGCTAAGATACTTCCCATTACGAAAGCACCAAAGGCTGCACTGAAACCTACCTGTGTTGATATAACAGCCATAAGACAACAGAAGCCTAATGACACAATAAGCAAGGTCTCGCTGTTAAGGATTTTGCGGACAGAACGAAGGAAGAGTGGAATGGCAAAAAGTCCAACAACAAACCATAAAACAAGGAAGAATCCAATCTTCATGATGCTTCCAAGAAGTTGTACACCGTCAGGGCTGTTACCACTGGCAACGGTACTGAGCATAACCATCATCACAATGGCAAGGATATCTTCTAAGATAAGCACACTCATCACGGTAGAAGCGAAGCCTTGCTGTGTGAGTCCCATATCTGAGAAGGCTTTGTATATAATGGTAGTGGAACTCATTGCGACCATACCTCCGAGGAAGATACAGTCCATCTCTTTCCATCCGAAGCTGTGTCCTACAATGACACCTAAGACCATCATACTGAAGATGATAGTACAGGCTGCGATGATGGGGGAGGCTCCCATCTTGAGAATCTTCTTAATAGAGAAGTCTAATCCCAATGAGAACAATAAGAAGATGACACCAATGTCTGCCCATGTTTGTATATCGTCTTTGTCGACAACGCTCATGGTATAAGGCATGTGGGGTGACACAAGGAAACCTGCCACGATATATCCTAATACCAATGGTTGTTTGAGTTTCTTGAAAATAAGTGTTACAAATCCTGCTACAACGAGAATAAGAGCAAGGTCTTTTACCAATTCGGGTAGTTCTGACATAAATATTTTATGGAGTTAGAGGAGTTAGTGGGGTAGTTGGATGTTAAACCAATACCTTATTATGAGTAATCTTGTATGTGTTGTTTGTGGGAGAGGTGGGTTATAGTTGAAAATCTCATAGTTAAAAGAAAAGGAGTTAAACCAACATAAATATATAGTTCATGAAAGTGTTGGTTTAACTCCGGTACGATATCTTTAACTAATTGATTTTCTGTAGTTAATCATTAAACTCTGCTGTTAGACGGCAGATGTTAATGATAACCTGCATCGCTTTCTCCATTACCTGAACTGAAACAAATTCGTAAGGACCATGGAAGTTTACGCCACCTGCAAAGATGTTTGGACAAGGAAGTCCCTTGAATGAAAGCTGTGCACCGTCCGTACCACCACGGATAGGCTGTACCTTTGGAGCTACATTTGCCTGCTGCATAGCCTGAAGAACTAACTCAATAACATGCATGTTAGGATCAATCTTCTCCTTCATGTTATAGTATTGGTCGTTCATCTTCAGTTCAACAGTTCCTTCACCATACTTCTCATTCATCTTCTTCACGCAGTTCTCCATGAAACGCTTGCGGTCTTCGAAATGCTCACGGTCGTGGTCACGGATGATATAGCTGAGTTTAGCTTCTTCACAGCGACTCTCAATACCGATGAGGTGATAGAAACCTTGATAACCTTCAGTCTCTTCTGGAATCTCTGTTTCTGGAATCATGTTATTGAACTCACATGCTAAACGACTGGCGTTTACCATCTTCCCCTTAGCATAACCTGTATGAACGCTTACGCCATGGATAAACACCTTAGCACCAGCAGCATTGAAGTTCTCATATTCAAGTTCACCGAGGTCGCCACCATCAATGGTATAGCCCCATTCACATCCGAATTTCTCTACATCAAAATGATGCGCACCCATACCAATCTCTTCGTCTGGATTGAAAGCAATACGGATGTCGCCATGTTTTATCTCGTCGTGGTCACGAAGGAAACACATAGCCTGTACTATCTCAGATATACCTGCCTTGTCGTCAGCACCCAACAGTGTCGTACCGTCTGTTACGATGAGGTCTTCTCCCTTATGCTCTAAAAGTTCAGGGAACATGCGTGGAGAGCTGACCATGTTAGGGTTAAGTTGTATGTCACCACCGTCATAGTTTTCTACAACACGTGCTTTGATATTGGCGCCACTGGCGTCAAGTGCTGTATCATAGTGGGAGATGAAGCCGATTGTTGGTATTTTCTTCTTTGTGTTGGCAGGGAGGGTGGCATAGATGTACCCCATCTCGTCCATCTCAACATCTTTCATGCCTTCACGCTCAAGTTCCTCCTTGAGGTATTTCGCAAAGATCAGTTGCTTCGGTGTACTTGGCACTGTCTCTGAGTCCTCGGCTGACTGTGTGTCAAACTTGGTGTAGTTGATAAATCTTTCTACTATTTCCATGATGTTACTGATATTTAATTGTATGTCTTTTGCTGAGCCAGTACTGCTTAATTGCAGTCTGTCATTTGCAAAGATACTATTTAATTTTGATAATGCCTAATGATAGGACTTCTGTCGTTTCTTTTTAGTATTTCTTATGCTGATAAGGATATTACTACTTATTCTACATGTTTAGTTTTATTTTCGTTTGCTGTCATTTTAACATTTGGAGGGAACCTTCTGTAAACTAATTAGTTAAATGCTTGTTGTGAATGACAGATATGACAGCAACTTTTGTTTTGGTTGATATGCCTCGTTATCATACATGGGCCATTCTGATAAGAATAGGAGAAGCAACAGTACTTGTCGTCTCTCCTTATTCTTCAAACATTATGGTTAGATTTGTAACATCTCCTACAGCATTACGTATTATGATATTTCACTTGAAAGGGTAGACTTATCTTTCTTCTTTCCAAAGAACTTGTTGACGGCAAGAGCAATCGCTCCATCACCAGTCACGTTACAAGCAGTACCGAAACTATCCATTGCAATGTACAAAGCTATCATCAATGCTTGGGCCTCTTCATCAAAGCCTAAGATACTTGATAAAGGTGCTAAAGCCGCCATAATGGCTCCTCCTGGTACTCCTGGTGCTGCTACCATGATGATAGAAAGCATGAGGATAAAGTAGATGAAGAGTCCTGGGTCGTGGGGTAGGTCTGTCAGTAGACAGATGGCTAAGGCACAAGCTGTAATCTTCATCGCACTACCACTGAGGTGGATAGTGGCACAAAGCGGTACGACAAAGCCTGCTACTTCGTTGCTTACACCGTTCTTTTCTGTTTGCTTCAGTGTCACAGGGATGGTTGCTGCTGATGAGCTCGTTCCCAATGCAGTCAGATAAGCTGGTAGCATGTTCCATAGTAATCTGAAAGGGTTGCGCTTGACGATAGCACCCGCAATGCAGAACTCATAGACAAGGATGAGTACATGTAGTACGAGGATAACAATGATAATCTGTGAGAATACTATGAGTACTTGTCGCGCTTGCCCATTATGGGTCATACTAAGGAATACACCGAAGATATAAAGGGGTAGGAGAGGGATGATAGCCTTCTCTATCACTTTCTCTATAATGTTCTTAAACTCACTAAATAGGTTCTCCATTGTGCGCAAACCACCGTAGGCAATACCCAGTCCGACGATGAATGAGAACACCAAACTACTCATCACATCAATCATTGCAGGGATATTGATAGTAAAGTAAGGTGTTAGCTCTGTCGCTTTTTCTATCTGTGGTATGGCGCCTCCGGTAGAGGCTATCATAGAGGGGAATAGCCATGTTCCTGTTCCGTATGACAGTCCACCTGCAACAATCGTGTCTACGTATGCGATAACTACTGTTGCCAGTAGAAGCTTACCAGCCCCTTTACCGATACCAGCAATAGCAGGTGTCACCAATCCGATGATAATCAGTGGTATCATAAAGCCAAGGAACTGACTGAAGATACTATTGAAAGTCAGAAACACTTTTACTGCTGGGGCTGGGAGATAATAGCCAAGGAATAATCCAAGCAGTATGGCGATGATAACACGTGGGAGTAGTCCAATTCTGATCTTCTTTTGCATACTATTTTCTTTTAGGATGAATAATCTATTTCTTAGTTAACTCGGTTGAACAAAAAAAGGATGAACAGTAAACAACCATACATCCTTCGTTACAATCTGTGTCCCCCATTAAGCGTCTTGTTCCTCTCTTAGTGACTCCGATGGGAGTTTTGTCTTCTCTTCTTAGTGCCTCCGTTGGGATTCAAACCCAAGACCTTCTGAACATTTTTCTGGCCTCATTCAGCTAAATGTCATAAAGGTGTCACTACGATTTAGTGACTCCGTTGGGATTCAAACCCAAGACCTTCAGAACATTTTTCTGACCTCATTCAGCTAAATGTCATCAGAAAGTCGTCACTTTTTGTGACTCCGTTGGGATTCAAACCCAAGACCTTTAGAACATTTTTCTGGCCTCATTCGGCTAAATGTCATTAGAGAGTCTTCATTCTTAGTGACTCCGTTGGGATTCAAACCCAAGACCTTCAGAACATTTTTCTGGCCTCATTCGGCTAAATGTCATAAAGGTGTCACTACGATTTAGTGACTCCGTTGGGATTCAAACCCAAGACCTTCAGAACATTTTTTTCTGACCTCATTCAGCTAAATGTCATCAGAAAGTCGTCACTTTTTTTGTGACTCCGTTGGGATTCAAACCCAAGACCTTCAGAACATTTTTCTGGCCTCATTCGGCTAAATGTCATTAGAGAGTCTTCATTCTTAGTGACTCCGTTGGGATTCAAACCCAAGACCTTCAGAACATTTTTTTCTGGCCTCATTCGGCTAAATGTCATAAAGGTGTCACTACGATTTAGTGACTCCGTTGGGATTCAAACCCAAGACCTTCAGAACATTTTTCTGGCCTCATTCGGCTAAATGTCATTAGAGAGTCTTCATTCTTAGTGACTCCGTTGGGATTCAAACCCAAGACCTTCAGAACATTTTTCAGGCCTCATTCGGCTAAATGTCATAAAGGTGTCACTATGATTTAGTGACTCCGTTGGGATTCAAACCCAAGACCTTCAGAACATTTTTCTGGCCTCATTCGGCTAAATGTCATTAGAGAGTCTTCATTCTTAGTGACTCCGTTGGGATTCAAACCCAAGACCTTCAGAACATTTTTCTGACCTCATTCAGCTAAATGTCATCAGAAAGTCGTCACTTTTTGTGACTCCGTTGGGATTCAAACCCAAGACCTTCAGAACCGGAATCTGACGCTCTATTCAGCTAAGCTACGGAGCCTAATGACTGTGCAAAGATACAGTAAAGTTTGCATAACTCCAAACGAACAGTAAACATTCTTACTAAAGTATCTGATATAAATGCGTTGTTTTGAAGGTTTAGTAATATCCTTACTGATAGAGAGAACCCAGTGTTCCTCTCTTTGTGGCTGTTTGGTAATCAACTCTTTATCGCCAGAGCAGTTGTTTTGGTTGGTAGGTTGTTCTTGTTAACAGTGGCGATAAGAAATAACATGAGAGGAGATAATTGACTAATAAACTGTCATAACGTTGTGAAATATGGTTGGAATATATTATTATGTAACATTGGGTAGGTGTTTATTTCGCAGTTTGATAATTAATATATACCTTTGTGAGCAATTAAAATAATAGTCAAGTCATTAATATAAAGGAACGATGATGAGTCAACTGATAAAACCAAAAGGATATAAAGCAGCACTTGGAAAACGCCAGACCGAGTTAGGAATAAAACTGATAAAGGAGTTCTTCCAACAGAACTTAGCTACTGAACTACGACTAAGTCGTGTTACAGCACCGCTATTCGTACTGAAAGGATTAGGTATCAATGACGATTTGAACGGTGTCGAACGCCCTGTATCCTTTCCTATTAAGGACTTGGGAGAGGCACAGGCTGAGGTGGTGCACTCATTGGCAAAGTGGAAACGGCTGACATTAGCCGACTATGACGTTCAACCGGGCTATGGTATTTATACAGATATGAATGCTATTCGTGCCGATGAGGAGCTGGACAACCTTCATTCTCTTTATGTTGACCAGTGGGACTGGGAGGCTGTTATCACCGAAGACGATAGGACACGTCATTATCTGGAGACTGTTGTTCGTCGTATCTATGCAGCTATTTTACGCACGGAGTTCCTTGCTTGTGAGACTTATCCTCAGTTGGAACCATTCCTCCCACAGTCGATTCATTTTATTCATGGGCAGGATTTGTTAGATAGGTATCCTACGATGACGGCAAAAGAGCGTGAGGATGAGGTGTGTAAGAAGTATGGTGCGGTGTTTATTGAGGGTATCGGTTGCAGATTAAGCAATGGCGAGAAGCATGACGGTCGTGCTGCTGATTACGATGATTGGTCAACGATTGCAGAAGATGGTAAGGTGGGTTTGAATGGTGATATCCTCATTTGGTATCCAATCTTAGGACGTAGTATTGAACTCTCGTCTATGGGTATCCGTGTGGACAAGACTGCTTTACTCCGTCAATTGGCAATAGAGAAACAGGAAGAACGTGAGCATCTCTTCTTCCATCAGCAGCTGCTTTCTGACAAACTGCCACTGTCTATCGGTGGTGGTATCGGTCAGAGCCGTCTTTGTATGATAATGTTGCACAAAGCACATATCGGTGAGATACAAGCAAGTATATGGCCTGAGGATATGAGAAGAGCGTGTGATGAGGCTGGTATGACATTGATATAAGAGTCCCTTCCCTCCTATCTCTCCAAAAGAGATGACAAACTAATAGGATAAAGCGTCCTATAAATCTCTGAAGAAGAGAGTATGATTTTCAAATATTGTTAGACCTCCATACTATTGTTGTTCACCAAGAACACTGCGTGTGGTGAGTATAAAGATGAGAAGCAGAAGATGGCCTGATAGGTGCATTATGAATCTTGTAAGCTATCATCGAAAACCCAATAATCAAGTTCAGGACATAACTAATAAACAAAAGGGCCATATCTAAACTCATTGTCAGAGTTTGGATGTGGCTCTTTCTCTATCTATGGATATAATCAGTAAGCTGCACTGATGTTTGTTATAGGTTTAGTGTTCTTTTCCTTACAGAAGTAACTATTCTCTCCTTATTAATTCTCTGCCATCAGTGAAATGTTAGGGAGGAGGGACTGAGGGGAACTTTATTTCATTAGATAATCCCCTCCTTTGGAGGGGTTAGGGGAGGTTTTTAATCAATAAACCTCTTCGTTATCTCTTCATATTCATCTATTCGTCTGTCACGCAGGAAAGGCCACCAACGACGCACATTCTCGCTGTGGTCGAGGTCGATATTGAGGATAACGCTTTCCTCATCATCGTCGCAAGCACGATATAGTAGTTCGCCCTGTGGGCCAGCAACAAAACTACTTCCCCAGAACTGAATACCTTGTGTTTGCTCACTTGGGTCTGGTTCATGGCCGACACGGTTGACAGCAATCACTGGTAAACCGTTAGCAACAGCATGACCACGCATCACTGTTGTCCAAGCCTCACGTTGACGCTGTTTCTCCTCGTCTGTATCACTGCTTTCATAGCCGATGGCTGTAGGATAGATAAGCATGTCCGCACCTTGTAAGGCCATCAAGCGAGCTGCTTCAGGATACCACTGATCCCAGCAAACAAGTACACCAAGACGTCCTACGCTTGTGTCAATTGGGTGGAAACCGAGGTCGCCTGGTGTGAAAGTAGAACTTCTCATAGTAAGCTGGATCATCTGGAATGTGCATCTTACGATACTTACCAGCAATACTGCCATCCTTCTCTATCACTACAGCTGTGTTATGATAAAGTCCCGGTGCACGTTTCTCAAAAAGTGATGTCACAATGACAATACCCAGTTCGCGTGCCAATTCACCATAAAAGCCAGTTGAGGGACCCGGTATAGTCTCGGCTAAGTCGAACTTATTTACGTCTTCTGTCTGACAGAAATAGAGTGAGTTATGTAGCTCTTGAAGGATTACAAGCTCCGCACCACGTTGTGCTAAGTCTGTAATACCCTCTGCCAGTCGTTCTATATTGTTCTTGATGTCTGCAACATTATGTTGTTGCAAGAAACCTATTTTTAGTTCTCTCATAATAAAGGTGTTTGCCTTGTTGATGTTTATTGTTCTGTGTTTTAAGATTACAACACTGTCTTCTGTCACGATAATGAGGCGGGTAGGGCTATCCGTTTAATGGCAGCTGCATCGTCAAACAGTGTATTGAGCCATGCTGTCTTATGATAGTTCGGCTGTCTATGCCGATGATTTCACGGTCGGGGAAAGCCTCTTGGATTGTATCCAAAGCTGCTTTGTCCTTTTCGGGTTGGTTGTAGGTTGGAACAAGCACTGCCCCGTTGATGATAAGGAAGTTAGCATGTGTCGCTGGTAGGCGTTCGCCATCATCATAGATAGCATCAGGCATAGGAAGGCGGAGTAGACGATAAGGGTCACCATCGATTGTACGAAGCTGCTTTAATTGTTCCTCCAAAAGTCGGAAGTCCTCATAGTGTTCGTCTTCTTTGTCGTCACACCCTATATATAATAAGGTGTGATTGGGTGCAACTCGTACGATGGTATCAATATGTCCGTCGGTGTCATCACCTGCCAACTGACCATAATCCAACCAGACAACCCGCTCAACATTGGGGAAGAAAAGGCGCAATCGTTTGTCTATATCCTCTTGTGTGAGCGGTTGGTTGCGGTGTGGTGCCATTAGGCAACCCGTTGTTGTGAAGAGTGTGCGGTCTCCATCGCTCTCTATCGAACCGCCCTCCAGCACGAAGTCTTGTGGCTCTCCAATACACCTTGTAAGAGTCCTGCTTCATAAAGTTGGCGGTTAATTCTATTGTCCTTTTCTGCTGCGAACTTCTCGCCCCATCCGTTGAAACAAAAGTCGAGTAGGCGAAGCGCTTGTAAGCTACCTTTCGGCTCCTTGTCTGATACGAGTGAGATGGGTGCAACGTCACGTGCCCATGTGTCATTGTTATCACAAGCAAAGAGCGTCACACGCTTCATCTGTCCTTCAGTCAGCCTTTCTGCTAATAGGGAATGTACTTTTTCCGTATCACGTGCCGTAATCAACAATGGTTCAAAACGTGTGATAGCGTCTGCCATCTGTAGATAAACCTCGGTAATCTCGTTCAAGTACGGGCGCCAGTCGGTGTCCTCATGCGGCCATATCAGTATAATCCCGCTTTGTGGTTCCCACTCAGCAGGCAATCGGAAGCTATGATTTTCGTTCGTGTTCATACTGCAAAGATAAGAAAAGAAAATGTGATAATCTGCTTTCCAGTCCCTTTTTTATGGTTCATCCGTCTTTTTCGAGTGACGTTTTAGGCATCTCATTTAACCTATGTGTCTGTTTTCTGACTCTTTTGTGTCTGATGGCAGCTGTGGAGGAACACCTCTTCTATAAAGAATCTCAGTAATCATTCCATATCTAAGCAAAGTCAGTAAAATCGTAAAATATCATCACATTGACTCGAACTATATTCTTTCAAAGTAGGAGTGTGAAATTCTCTATAGTTGCGTTTGTAACCTTCAATAAATCAATATGTTACCAATACGCATAAAGAAGACGCCCTTCTTGCCTCAAGAAGGGCGTCTTCAACGTGCAAGAAGGGCATGTTCTCGAATACAGTTAGGCCTCCTCTTGTTTTCTTACCAGCCTATGGATGAACGGAGAAAGGAATGATTACCGAAATTCTCCTACAATCTCAGTCTGTACATTTAGCGTTTCATCCCCCCTTTATCTTGCTTTGTTATGGGAGATAAGCTCATCTTCTCTTTTCCTCTCTACCATTTCCCTTTAAGCAGTAGTATTATTTTTCATTTATTGTTTACTTAGTTTCTGACGGGTTAAACTTGTTACTCGTCCACCTGTCACTACTCTTGAAAAATACTGTAACTGTCTACTTTATAAACTCTTCACGTGGAGTTTCAATAATAGACATCACAAAGGTATCATTCGCTTTACGATTCTCTTCGTCTGAAGCAAGGCGGTCTCTCTCAGCCTCATACAGAGCCTTAATCCTCTTAGGTCCCTCTATCAACTTGATAGCTAAATAGCGGTTTATCTCGTGTGCACTGTTATGATCTTCCTCGTAGAGTCTCTTGAAGTTCTCTTCAGCACGCTTGTAGTAGTCCATTGCTTCCTTCTTGTTTCCCATCTTCTCATAGAACATACCTGCACCAAGAATTGTGTAAGGCTCTGTTGGGTTACGCTTGAGGTAAGCATTTAGCGTCTCTAATGCCTGCGTAACATTGCCTTGATCATTGAGGTAAGTCGCCTTGTTTGCATAAGCCAGTTGGTAGTCAGAATCCTTTGCTATAGCATTGTCGAGTAGGGTCAACGCCTTTCACGGAGTCAGGCGAGTTCGACCGATATGTATATGCGTTTACTGCCTGATTGTTTAGTACTATTGCAGCTGAGTCAGGTTTATGTCCACAACACAGTCCCTTATTGCGCTGCGCATTACAGGACATCAATGATAGAAATAAGAATAGCGATGATGCTAAAAGAAAGTTACGATTCATAGTCTTTAATATATTAAGTTTAATAATTAGATAATTCTATTATTTAGGTTGGCCTCTATTCTGATGAGGCATATCTACCTCAACGTTTATACAAACGCTAAAGTTCTTCTCGTTGCAAAGATAACATTTATTTGTAAAATAAGAAATTAATTGTTACATAAAACAGCCGTTCCTTAAGGAAATAGTAGGCTACGCTTCAAAGTGATACTCCACGTTGTCGGAATATAACTTACCTCATACAGCCTAATTACGATACTAATGTAAGCAAATACGGAGAGGTTCTGTTTTACTTTTGCAAGTTCTATCACTTTGTTTATGGGTAGAAACTCCTTTTCATAATCATGGTGGCTTGGCAAATTGATATACATCAATTCAAAGCATTGACGTAAATCAATCAGGTCGTTTGATACGTGTCAATAGCATTGACGTCAGTCAATTATTGATGAAAAGACAGCTTGAAAAAGCAAGTTTTCTTTGTCAGATATTGGAAAGTGTACTAACTTTGCAAGCACAAAACAACACAAACGGCACCTCATAAAGATAACAAGAGGTTGCCACTGAAAGGGCTTCAGTCTCAGTAGGGAACACAAAAAAAGATTGTATAACTCAACGTGAAGAAAGGAAACATTATGATGAAGAAAGTAAAGAATATGAGTTTTATGCGTAAGTTAGTTCATTATTTGACACATGGCATTAGTGAATATAATATAGGTCGTGCGAACTGTCTGGCATAAAGAATGGTTCAGACCTATAACTACGCAAGTAGTTTGAAAGAAAGATTATTTGGGAGAATATAAAAAAGAAGTCGGGTTAGAGTCTATATAGATTCTGGCCCGATTATTTTTTGTAGGTGTCTTCTGTGTCATAAATTTATGTCCTCTATCTGAGAAGGGGCTTGTTAGCCTTGATGAGAAACGCTTAAGCGGTGCAAGATTCAAATATCCTTGTATATATAGGCTTTCACATAAATGAGTAAGACGGTAGAATATTAATAATTAGATGTTATTTTTACTTAAAATGTAATATATTTGTTTTCTATAAGAGGATTATTCTTTTTTGTGCTTGTGTATTTACTCGAAAATACTTAAATTTGTCCACAATAAAGAAATAAAGCAAAAACTGTGGCCCATCTGCGAAGCGATGATTATCAAGACTTCCCCATCGTATTAGCAATGTGGTTCAATAATAAACAATAAAATAAAGTCCATGGGGAGTCGACTCAAAAAAAGTTATGGAAGAAATGAATACTCCTAGGCCAAATAACTATTTGGCTCTTGCGATTTTCACAACAGTGTGCTGCTGTTTGCCAGCAGGTATTTATGCGATTATTCGCGCTATGAAAGTGAATGATTACTATGCGATGAAGCAATACGATGAAGCTAATTTAGCAGCTAATGATGCTAAGAAGTGGAGTATTATCGGTATTGTTGGAGGTGCGATAGTTTCTATTCTTTACCTTGTTTTCTGCGGTGGTTTGGCAGCTCTTGGGTCACTCTCTGGCGCTCATTAAATCTTGAAAGGTAGTGTAAAGTCTATAGGTTGGCTCTGTTTGGTAGCCTTCCTATTAACTCTATATTATTTCTATAACCCTGTTACGACGTTATGGACGCCTAAATGTCCGTTCAAGCTCGCAACAGGGTTGCAGTGTCCTGGGTGTGGTATACAGCGTGCATTGCATGCTCTATTGCAAGGGCATTTCTTAGAAGCAATCCATTATAATTATTTCCTTCTGTTTTCTGGACCATACATCTTGTCGTTTGGTGTCCGTGCCTTACTCCCACAAGGGCAGGCTAAGGATAGTCTGACTAAGGTAATAGAAGACAGACGGCTTATATGGTTGTATATAATTCTCTTCTTTATTTGGTTTATTGTAAGGAACATATTAAAGATATAGTGGATATATAAGACTTCCCTCCTCAAATGGATTAATGTATTAACTATTCAACCTCGTGTAAATATTATGGAATCAGAACAACTTAATAGCATATTGGTATTGCTTTCTTCTAAGATACCTGCGGGATGTATTCCGAGTGTACGTGCAAGATTGGAGAGCTCGGATGTAAGTGCAGAAGAAATAATGGCATTTACGAGCCAAATGAGTGACCCTACTGTAGCGATGATTCTGTCAATACTTGTAGGAATATTGGGTGTCGATCGTTTTTATATAGGTGACACTGGTTTAGGTGTTGGTAAACTGCTGACATGTGGAGGGTGTTATATTTGGTGGCTGATAGATATCTTCTTGATAATGGATGCTACTAAGCAAAAGAACTTTGAGCTGTTGTCGCGCTATCTCGCTATTGCGAAATAGTCCTTCTTCCATATAAAAGAGTAATCCCTTTTTTGGTTATTTCGTTGTGAAATAGTCAGATAAGGGATTGTGCTTAGGTGTAATGCGTTTATTTGTAAGACTATAGTAATTCTACATTCTCAATTTTGATATCTTTTGTTGGGCGGTCATTTTGGTCAGTATCACAGTTTTGGATGCGTTCAACAATATCAAGTCCGTCCTCTATCTCACCGAAGACAGTATATTGATTGTCGAGGAAAGGAGTACCACCAACGTTCGTATAAGCCTCTATTTGTTCTGGCGTAAAGGCAGGCTTCCCTTGTTGCTTACAAGTTGTTTTCGTTTGTTCTATCAGTTTCTCTTGTAGCTCCTGCAGTCTTGTACGGTCACGATTACGTCTTAATTTCATGATTTCTTCATGATGCTCCTTGGTAAGCTGATTGAAAACCAACTGTTCTTGTTGCATTGCCATCTGATGTTCCATCTGCTTTAGTTCAGTAGGCTTATAAGTCTTTCCCCATACAATGTAGAACTGACTACCACTACTTTCCCTATTAGGATTAACTTCATCACCCGTACGGGCTGCACTCAAGGCACCACGTTTGTGGAAGTATTGTGGATAAACAAACTCCGCAGGGATGGTGTAGTCTGGTCCACCTGTTCCTAACATCTTACCCTTAGGTGCGTTTTTACTATCAGGATCGCCGCCTTGTATCATGAAATCCTTTATTACTCGGTGAAAGATTGTTCCGTTGAAATACTCTTCTTTCACTAATTTGAGGAAGTTGTCACGATGTTTCGGGGTCTCATCATAGAGGCGAATAGTGATATCACCTTCTGTTGTCTTTATTTTTAGTCTTGTTGCCATAGTGCAATTATATGATTGTTTCTTATTAAAAATGATAATTGTAAGCAATAGTAATAGTCTGATTAGTAGTAACTTGTCAACCCGTTTATCATCAACTTGTCAACTCGTCTACCATCAACTTGTCAACTTGTTTACTATCAACCTGTCAACTTGTTTACCATCAACTCGTCTACTTTACTCACAATCCTCTTGCCTTAAAGATTCTCTCTTTAGCATCGTTAATCTCTTGGAATTTCTTTTCTGCAGCCTTCCGTATGTCGTCTCCCAAGGTTGCCACACGGTCGGGGTGATGCTTTAGTGCCATCTTACGATAGGCTGCTTTAACCTCATCATCAGTTGCTGATGGAGAAACTCCTAACACCTTATAGGCATCTTCAATGCTGCTACTTGCTTCTGCACCGCTTTCTAAGTTGAGCATAGACTCAACATCTTGCATAGAAAGTCCTATGTATAGGGCTACCTCCTTCAGTGCAGCAACCTCTTCTGGGCTTATTACACCATCAGCTTTTGCGATGATGACAAGGTAGTTAAGTAATTGAAGACGTTGACTTACACTTGTGTGGAAGCGAATCTCAACACAGCTCTTACGAATGGTCTCCTGGAATTGGGCCGGTCCTTGCTGCTTTTGTACGTCAAATAACTTTAGTAGAATGGCTTCTCCTTGGCTGACAGCCTGTTCACCAAAGTTTACACGCAGGAACTGGCGTACATACTCCATCTCAGAGTGCATTATCTTACCATCGGCTTTTATAATGTAGGAGGAAAGGACAAGCATAGAAAGTAAAAAGGAATTTCGCTCTCCTTCGAAAGAATTTGTATCTTCAAAATGGTCTTGTTCATCATATACTCTATATTTATTTGCACTAAAAGGGAGGTCTTCTCCATTTGAAAGCGCTATATCGAGTAAACTACCTATGTAAAAGCCAACTAAGGCACCCAGCGTATTTCCGCTAATTATCCAACCTAATGCGCCACCAATCCACTTTGCAATTGCCATATTCTTTTCTTTTTTTCAATGTTACTTTAACTCAAAGTCTTATTATTATTTTGATACAAAGATAATGCCAAAGTTTATATCTTTTATCGGTAATGCTATGTGAATTTTGCTATCTGGGAGATTACTGCAAAGGATATATGGCATGATAATAGTAACGAAGGCGACAAACTCAGTACTATATTTACTCTTTTATTTATGTTTGCAGGCAGATTAAAATATCCTGTCAATAAACTGAAGAATAATTGTTTATATGCTCGGAGGGAGTGATAGGGGTAAAAGGGTATGTCAAACGATAGTTTGGGGGACTGACCTCAGTTGTTCATAAGAGGATTATGATGTCTTGTAGTAATAGGAATTGTCTTTCTTTCTTTTTTGTTCCCTCTATGCGTTTAGGGTTTGGATGTTGAATGTTGGGTGGTGATGATTTGTGGTGATGAGTGTTGAAATGGTCGTAGAATCTTGTTAGAAATGTGTTATATCACGTTATGAGGATAAAGATTCTGCTGTTAGTTGTGTAGAAAGAAAGTTGTATTAAGGCTTATTCTTTTGCATTTTTCGGTAATTGAATACCTAATATCTGGTAGTTGTGATAGAAGGATGATAGACAAAATCAAGGTGAAGAAAAAGTGGGTTATCACTATTTTTTCTGCCTGTTATCGGAGGGATATTCGCTAAAGAAGAGATGTTTATGAAATGATTTGAGCCTATAAAAAAACAAGGCATGGTCTCTTGGAATAGAGTCCGTGAGAAGTAATGATACTCAGATGCTCGTATGTAGACTTTCTTACTTAGGGAGGAGTTGTTGTTTTAAGCTCAGTTGGCTTCTTAAGATACAGTCAGCTTGTTGGTTGTTTTAATCCTATTATGGAGGGGCTAATGTGGAAAATTGGACTAAATGTCCTGATAGTCTGGTATTGCCTCAAGAAACGTGTATGTCTGGTTGTCATAATCCATCTTGCAGATATAGGTGTCTATGCCATTTGATATAATGAGGTAATCAACATGGAGTAGGAGGTTGTAAACAGATATCTGTTCAAATACTTTTTGTGTTAATGGTATGGTAGGTGCTTTGTATTCAATAATCATCCTCGGACGAAGCTGATTATCGTAAAGCACACTATCAGCACGAACTTTCTTCTCGCCAACTTGTAGTGGAACTTCGTTAGCAAGTAGGGGAGCAGGATAGCCTTTGTGGTCAATAAGATAATGAATAAAGTGTTGTCGCACCCATTCCTCTGGAGTGAGTGCTACATATTTTCTGCGGAGTATATCAAGAATCTGCTTTCGTCCGTTTGTCTCCCTTACTCTAAGCTGGTAAGGAGGGAGGTTGAGCTGTGTCATAACTAAATATCCTATATATAATAAGGTGGAAAGGTATAGCGAAAGTCAAATGAAAATTTTGTTTTCTATCTCTTTTCTATTAACTTTGCATGAAAGACCGTGTGGTAAGAGGCTCGGGAGGTGTAACCCTTTAGAGCACCTTCTGTCAGTATGGACTTATTGCCGTTGTTCTCTTAGGTCGTATTACGGTTTATTGTTTATGCAAAGTTAATAAAAAAGTAAATGCCAACAAAGCAAGGACCAACATTTCAGAGTATAATGCAGGATCTGAAGAATAAGAAGTATGCACCCATCTATATGTTAATGGGCGAAGAGTCTTATTATATCGATCAGATTTCTGGTTATATAGCAGAGCATGTTCTTTCTCCTGAAGAACGAGACTTTAACCAAACTATCTGCTTCGGTTCAGATGTTACAGCAGTTCAGGTAGCCGATATGGCAAGGCGTTATCCTATGATGGCCGAGTTTCAAGTAATAATAGTTAAAGAAGCACAGAATATCCGTTCTTTAGAGGCTTTGGAGAAGTATCTCAAGAATCCTGTAAAATCAACTATCCTTGTATGGTGTCATAAGAATGGGAAAATTGATGCACGTAAGAAGGTTGTTGGATTGGCACAGACAGTAGGGGTTGTTTTTGAAAGTAAGAAGTTGCGCGACTATCAGCTCCCTGATTTTATCCAAGCTTACTTGAAGGAAAGGAATGTTAGTATTGATCCTAAGTCATGCCAGATGGTAGCCGATCATATTGGAGCTGATTTGAGTCGACTCACTTCAGAGTTGAATAAAGTACTTATATCTCTTCCGGCAGATAATCTTCGCGTAACACCAGAGGTGGTGGAAAAGGAGATAGGGGTAAGTAAGGACTTTAATGCTTTTGAACTTAGAAATGCTATTATTCAGAAGGACTGTTTCAAGGCTAATCAGATTGTGAAATATTTTGACAATAATCCCAAAGCTGGTTCTCTTTATTCTTTCCTTCCATTACTCTTTTCTTATTTTCAGAATCTTATGATAGTTCATTATACTCCTCAGAGAGGTACAGAACAAGGGATAGCTTCTGCCTTGGATTTACGTAATACATGGGGAGCGAAGGATTATATTATAGGATTAAAAAACTATTCTGCACGTAAAACGATGGACATTATTTCTAAGATTCGGGACATAGATGGAAAGAGTAAGGGATTAGATAATCCTAATACTGGTGCGGGAGATTTGATGAAAGAGCTTATTTTCTTCATTCTTCATTAAGAAATAGAGGGGATTTTGATACATTTTTAGCCGTAAAATCACTCTTTCCCCGCCTAAAATCATATTATTTTAAGCTAAAAGGAGCACTCTAAAAAGGGTGCTTTTTTTATGTTTTCTCTTGATTAATAGCGTAATAGGCGAAATTACTCTATTCATTTTTCGCGTATTTTCCTGCATCTTTCCCCCAGTTCGCAAATACTTTAATAACGCTCAAAATGATAATTTTCGACAATGCTCAATTTAATTTTCACACTTGTTTTACTTTAATTATGTAGAGTTTGGAAACTACAAGTGAGCATTATTATTTATATTTGTAAATACAAATGTAAATAAAATAAAGATGTTTATTGCTCGTACAAGTGTGTTATCTTGTTATGTAAATGTGTATATTTACTTTTATTAATCGAGACGTATTTTTATGCACGTACTAATTATGGCATATAAATACTAATATATCAGTACATTATAGGAATATAATATTGTTTTAGTTTCCTAACCCTTCTTTTATTCCCTTATAATTCGCATATTTGTACTATTTAGGTTTAGATATGCTTAATAATGTGATTTATAACCAGTAATTTAGTAGTTCTGGTTTATTTATTTGTTCTGTACTCTATAGGTTTGTATATATTACTTTGTAAATGTATAAGGCACATGCACACTTTTGCTATTTTGTATTTGTAAAATGTAAATATTAAAAGTTAGATATACAAACATAATCTATTCAATTTATTATTTGGGTATATAAAATTTTATGTTTACCTTTGTAAAGTTGTTAGAGTGGCTAATCAGCCTAAAACTTCCTCTATTTACTAACGAACAATAGAATTTGAAATGAAAGATCGAATAAGACAGCTTATGGAGAGTCAGCACATGACTCAGCAAACTTTCTCAGATTTCATAGGAATCTCGTCTGCATCTCTCAGTAGTATTTTTACTGGAAGGACCAAACCGACTCTTAATACTGTTGAAGCTATCAAGAGTAAGTTTACAAAGATTAATCTTGATTGGCTTTTGTATGGACAGGGTCCAATGTTTAAGGATCAGACCGCTGAGCCTAATTCTTCTACAGGAGAGGTCGCAACCATGCCTCCTGGAAGTTCTCAAGGCACGCTTGACTTTTCTAATCCTTCCACTCCATCACAGGTAGAGACAGAACAGAGAAGTTTACCATATAATGATAATATGTATAAAATCCCTTCTCGTACAGAGGTAAAATATATTGACAAGCCGCAACGACGCATCACAGAGATTCGTATCTTCTTTGATGATCAGACATGGGAGACTTTCGTTCCGAAGAAGTAAGTCTCTGATATGTCGATTAGACGTCCTCTAATCTATTGTCGGAGCATGAATTCTTATTTTCTTGGTAGTACTCAGTTAAGTGTTTTTGCTTCGTCATGTTGTACCTTTATTGATTTCGATAGGCTACCTTGGGTCATATTCTTTAGAATAATGAGACACCTTTAAGTAGTGGTCTGGTTATCTCGCTTGGTATGTTATGTCTAACGATAACAGACGAACATAAATGATTCATGCTATATTTTAAGTGCTACGGCGATAAGTCTTGATGAGACTATTCCTTGCTTTTCAGTAAACCTTTATATTGCTTCTTAACCAACTAATCTCCATATACCTAATAAGCTCGCACGAAATTTGGATTGTCCTACGACAAACCAAATCCGCCAGAATAATATTTCCTGTCATTTCTGTCATTAGAGATGACGTTACAACTAATTGATTTATAATGAGTTTATTTGAAATGTTAAAAGTGACAGCAACTTGAAATCAAAATTATTTGGTATTATTGTGACATTTCATGAGAGCGGAAAACTATTCCATCTCTTAAAGGACAACGCATAAGATGTGTTGTAGGGTGCGTTCTTATTCCCACATAGTTATATAGGTCAACAGGTTCTTTTTTACCGCATTACAACTTATAAAGCCTTTAGGTTCACTTGAAACAACAGGACACTTTTGTTTTGATATGGTAGTAATAATGGTGAAAGCAATTAGAGTAATGTTCTTTGGGTAGCCTTGCGATAACTATACAGCCGTATAGTTTTGTGTTAGAGAATGCTTTCAAGCTCTCACGTAGGTACTTTTCTTACTGTTTATGAAGTTCTAACCATCCATCTATTGCTTAATCTCAAACAAGCTTTCAGACCTGTATATAACTGGAGATGATGGTAGATTTATGTTATTCATAGAATTATCTGGCACCAATAGTATATTTATAAGCATAATACGAGGAGATATAAAAACAAATAACTATATTTGCAGTTGAGTACTTTATTTTGATAAGATAAACACCTTTGACAGCGTTAGTATTATAGAGGAGGTATAACTAAGTGACCGTTGTAATATCTTTCTCAATGGTTATGTAATAAGCATATAATATTTGGCAGTTAATGTCTAAATCCAATAAGTCCGTAAACCCAAGTAATTAATATTGGTATAAGTAACAAAATCTACAAATTATCAAATCGTTATGGCAACTATTAAAATAGAATATCTACCATCTATCAATTATTCCTTAATTAATAACGGGGTAGCAATATGCCAGTCTGTTGAGCTTTGTAATGACAAGGCTGATGATTTAAGGGATATAATAATAGAATGTTCTGGTGATTTTTTCCAAGACTTTCGTTCAAGCATCATCGCATCACTTAAGACTGGTAAGTCAATTCGTTTACAGGGTATGGGCTTATCTCTGAAGCCAACAGAGGTAGCTTTGGTAACAGAAAAGATTACGTCCACATTTACCATCAATGTATATGCTGGTGCGCTGTCAGATGCAAAGAAGATAGTGTTTACTCATAGTTATGACATAGATATAATGCCATACGACCAATGGTTGGGAACCAGTATTCTACCGCAATGTCTTGCTTCGTTTGTTACGCCCAATCATCCTGCTGTAAACAATATTATAGCCAAGGCAGCCAGTAAGTTGAAGGAAGTGTCGGGGGCTTCTGCATTTACAGCATATCAGACAGGTAATTCAAATGAAGTACGAAAGCAGGTGGCTGCTGTGTATGGTGCACTTCATGCTGAGGGTATTGTATACCGTTCTGCTCCAGCATCGTATGAAGTTGTTGGGCAACGTATTACACTGCCTGACCAAGTCCTGACTTCTAAGGTTGGGAACTGCATAGAACTTACGCTACTCTTTGCAAGTGTACTTGAAAGTATAGGGCTCAATAGTGGTATTGTACTACAAGAAGGGCATGCTTACCTTGCTGTTTGGTTAGTCGACGACTGTTGTCAATATAGTGTTTGTGATGATGCTTCGTATATAGAGAAGAAATGTTCTGACGGCATCGATGAGATGCTTGTACTTGAATGTACACAAATTACAGCAGAGTCTACTACCTTTGAAGATGCTCAGAGTTTAGCCATAAAGAATCTTGCCAATACGGCAATCTTTGAGATGTTCATTGATATCAAGCGATGTCGACTTGAACAAGTGCGTCCTCTTCCACAGCGTGTCATGAATAATGGTGTATGGGAGGTTGCTGTAGAGGGAACAAGTCATGATGAGTGTATGCTAAATGTAAAGGAACACTCGCGTTTTGATCTGAGTATGCTAATGGACAACAAACGTGAGATAACCAAGCTGGATATCTGGGAGCGCAAACTTTTAGACTTCTCCTTGCGTAACTCAATGTTGAATCTTTATCTAAGGCAGAAGGCTATTCAATTTATTTCATTTGATATTGACCTGGTAGAAGACTATTTGCAAGATGGGATGGAATACCTAATTTCTTGCAAACCTGATGTAAGTTTTAAGATTAATGACGAGGAACGCCTTGTACGCTCTAAGTCTTTGCCAGAACTCCATGAGTTGATAACAAATGATATTAAACATCGTATGTTACATACTTATCAAACGGAGACAGACACACGCAATACGTTGAAGAATATCTATCGAGCTTCAAAAAATGCTATTGAAGAGACAGGTGCAAATGCGTTATACCTTGCTATAGGTACACTGCGATGGTATGAAACAGAGATAAGTGAGAAGTCTCGTTATGCTCCAATATTAATGCTGCCTGTGGAAATGGTGTATAAAAAAGGCGATTACTATATTCGTACTCGAGATGAGGAGATTACTTTGAATATAACCTTGATAGAATTTCTACGTCAGAATTTCGAAATCAACATACCAGGCCTTAATCCCCTGCCTACAGATGAGTACGGGGTAGATGTGAAGAAAATCTTTGCTATCATACGTGAGGTGCTTAAGAACAAAAAACGTTGGGATGTAGAAGAAGAATGTATCTTGGGCGTTTTCTCGTTCAGTAAGTTCCTTATGTGGAATGATATCCATAACCACAGACAAGAACTGCTTGAGAACAATATAGTATGTAGTCTTGTAGAACAAAAACTGACCTTTACTCCAAGCCAAGTAATATCAGAGTTGAAAGATAAGGATAAAGAGGTGAAGCCATCTGACCTTGCATTACCTGTCCCTGTAGACTCGTCACAGATGGCAGCCGTAATGGAAGCTGGTCAGGGACACTCTTTTATTCTATATGGTCCTCCTGGAACAGGTAAGTCGCAGACCATTACAAACCTTATTGCTAATGCTTTGTTCCAAGGTAAACGAGTACTGTTTGTTGCAGAGAAAATGGCAGCCTTGAATGTGGTACAGAAGCGTTTGGAGAAGATAAACCTTGGTCCATTCTGTCTTGAAATGCATTCAAACAAAATTACAAAGCGTCATGTACTTGAACAGTTGAAGAAGGCTATGGAGGCAACTCATATTCAACATCCAAAAGAATATGCACGTATTGCTGACGAACTCTATGTTCAACGGTGTAAATTGATTGAGTATATGGAGGCACTCCATGATGTTAAAGGACCGGAGGGGATGTCTTTATTTGACTGTATCATCAGATATGAATCCATAGATGGGCCAGAGCTTGATTTAGATGTGAACGATGCTGCATTTAAGCAACTGTTCCGAATAGAGAAAATGGATAAATACGCACATCTATTGAGTCAGAAGTACCAGGCTGTACTTAGCATTACGGGGACTCCTTCAAAACACCCTTTACTTGGGCTTACTATTGAAGACGACGACCTTGCCAATGTTGGATATCTATCATCACGACTCAAAACAGCATCTGAAACACTCCGTAAGGGTGATGTGGAAAGGCATAAGCTTTTGGAAGCTGAAGCTATAAAAGCTGAATTATTAAGAGATTGCAATGATGAAGTGTTATCTCAAGATGGAGAGACGTTATATAACGAGTGGAGGAGTATCAAGGCTAAGTGGTTTCTACCTCGCTTCTTTGCTAAAAGGAGTTTCTTAACTAAGTTGAAGCAATTTAATAATCTTATTATTGAGCAAGATATTGATACTTTCCTCTCTAAATTACTAAATTATCAGCAATTACATAATGAGATAGTAACAATACAGGATGTTATACATACGTATTTTGCCGTAAGTTTTGATGATGATAAGCTTCCAACCAATGAAGACTTGAAGTGTTATGTACTGAAACTCGATAACTGGCTTCAGCATACAGATGAAGCACGAGATTGGTATCAGTGGTGTGCTTATAAGAAGGAACTTGAGATTGAGGGTCTTGGCATCATCGCTCAATATATTGAAAATAAGGAAATTTCAGCCGAGAGACTGAAGGATGCCTTCTTTAAGCGAGTTTTCCGAAGTTTTGCCTGTGAGAAGATAGCGTCGTCACAGGTCTTACGAACCTTTGAAGGAACAATCTTTGACGAGACAATCTCACGCTACAAAAACTGACAGAAGAGTTTCAATTACTCAGTCAGAAGGAACTTTACGCTCGATTGGCTGCGAATGTACCCCATGTGACAGACAGTATAGACAATAGTAGTCCTATTGGCTTCCTTAATAGAAACATTGCAAATGGTGGTAGAGGAGTCTCGCTCCGTGATTTGTTTGATAATATTGACACACTATTACCAAGACTTTGCCCATGTATGTTGATGAGTCCTATGTCTGTGGCACAGTTTTTAGATTTATCACGAAGCAAGTTCGACCTTGTTATCTTTGATGAGGCTTCACAGATGCCTACAAGTGAGGCGATAGGTGCAATTGCTCGTGGCAAGTCTTTAATAGTTGTAGGTGATCCGAAGCAGATGCCTCCAACGAGTTTCTTCTCATCAACAAGTGTTAGTGAAGATGAAGCTGATATTGATGATCTTGATAGTATTCTTGATGATTGCCATAGTCTTGGTATTCCATCACTTCAGTTGAACTGGCATTATCGTTCAAAGCACGAATCGCTAATTGCCTTCTCTAATAATGAGTATTATGATGGTGAACTTATCACATTCCCATCTGTTGATGACCAAACGACGAAGGTAAAGTATTATTATGTAGATGGTGTGTATGATAAGGGTGGACGCCGTTCTAATAAGAAGGAAGCTGAGACTATAGTAGAAGATATCGTCAAAAGATTGCAGAGTAAAGACCAAACAAAGTATAGTATTGGTGTGATAGCATTCAGTCAGGTACAGCAAAACTTAATTGATGACTTGTTAACTGAAAAGCTCGATAAGGATAAGAAACTGCGAGAAGCAGCTGAAGCATTATACGAGCCTATCTTTGTAAAGAACCTTGAAAACGTACAGGGTGACGAGCGTGACATCATCTTATTCTCTATTGGTTATGGTCCAGATAAGGATGGCAGAGTATCAATGAACTTTGGACCGCTAAATAATAATGGGGGAGAAAAGCGTTTGAATGTAGCAGTAAGCCGTGCCAGAAGAGAAATGAATGTCTATTCGTCCTTGAAAGCATCGCAGATTGATTTGAAACGTACTAAGGCTCGGGGTGTAGAAGGGTTGAAACATTTCTTAGAGTATGCGGAGCAACAAGTACTGATTAATACTTCTAATAATCATAAGGAGAACTCTGACTACATCATCTCTGAGCAGATTGCTGATGCACTCAGGGCCCATGGCCATATAGTAAATACCAATGTAGGGCGTTCAAATTTCAAGGTTGATGTGGCTATTGCAGATGCTGTTAATAATGACAATTATGTTATGGGTATTCTACTCGATGGTGAGGTCTATCATAATACGCAGACTACAAGAGACCGTGAGATTGTCCAACCAACTGTTTTGAACTTACTTGGTTGGAAGATAATGCGTGTATGGAGTGTCGATTGGATTAATAATCCTGAACGTGTTATAGCACGTATTGAAAAGGTACTACAGCAGAACGGGAAGTTAGAAAAGACATTTGTAAAGAATACTACCTTTGATGTTACAAAAGAAAAGGTTGAGAAAATTGAAAGCAATGAGAAAGACTATCATACGTATCAAGGTTTGGAAGATACTGATGCTATGAGTGATGAGGTTCTTGCAAAAAAGATACTTGCATGTGAACAGCCTATGACACTGATGTATTTATGTCGATGTATCTGTGCACATAGAGGTACTGCAAGAGTTACTTCCTCTTTGGTGGCCTCGGTTAAGGATATTGCTGATAGGCTATTATTTGTTCAAGAGATAGGTAACTCTACGATATTGTGGACAGATAAAGCGTGCGCTGATTCTTTCAGTGGATATAGACAGGCTCACGGAAGAGATATAACAGAAATACCTCTAATAGAAATAATGAATGCAATCATACTAACAGTACGAGAGCAGCTTTCTATCAAGACCGATGCACTGACTCTTCTTGTTGCAAAGAGGTTGGGCTTTTCGCGTCGTGGCTCTAAGGTAGATCAAGCATTAAAAGAGGGCTTAGAAGCACTTTTACGTTCTAAGAGTATTTTAGAAACTGATGGCTTTGTAAGACTACCAGAGTAAGGATGTAGCTCTTTTTGTCAGATTCGTCCAGCATTTGGGAGACTCCATACCTTACTGAAATAGCAATCTATACTAACGAGATTAGGGGGCATACTATTCACCTGAGATTAGTCAAGCCTTGGCGTCATTATGTTTCTGTGCCATCATACAGCGTATCTTGTAGATCAGTTAGTTATGTTTTATCTATGGGTGACTTTGATTGACACCTTGATGAAGTTGGAACATCTGCTAATATGACTGTAATGTTTATTCTCTTTAGACTTTTAAGTCTTCTTTACTATTAAGCTTCGATGTAGGTCTTCTTTGTTCAAATTTGACAGAAAAATATGGCCTGATGGTGCTTCTGAAAATAATCGGTTGTAAGCCCATCGGTACTATGACAATAGTGTCTAATATATCTCAACTTTTAGTAAATTTATTTATGTAGTATCATTCAACTTAGTTGTCAAGGTTTGTAATAGAAACTAAGCATCAGCTCTCTACCTCTAATGTCTTGATTGCTAAAGCTACTTGAAAGCGTATTGTTAAGTCCATAGCTATAGCTTTTATTATTAAAGACATTGTTCCAAGCAAGACTTAAGTCAAAGTGTTTGGCTTTAAATATCAAAGTGAAGTCTTGAAAGAACATATCTTTAAACATCTTCTTCGTAACTTCGTTATGATAATATTCCGTCAAAGTTTCTAAACTTAAAACCTTACAAAGAGGTAGTCTAAGGCTTCCCTCATGCTTCCAACTATTTAGATTAGACGTCTTCCCAAAAGCAGGCATCTTCATCTGATGAAAGCCATAAGTAAGTTTATAAGCTAAATCGACACCCTTTATTAAACCAATATCAAGGTTAGAGGTTATTTTTAAGTTCTTTGTGTCGTAAGGCATTTGTTGGCTATTCTGTACCATATAACTATTCATGGCATTATATAAAAGCCTTTACATTTAGCTTTCCTTTTAAAAAGCCTATGCCCTGCGAACCCATTAGGAACATACTCCAGCTATTGTATTTTGTTTCTTCAGGAGTCAATGATTCTACGATATAGTTGCCCACATAATCTTGGGTTGATGTATAAGGAGAGATTCCAAACGACCTTGTTATGCGTAATCGTATAGAAGTACCTTTCAGAGCATCGCTATAAACAACTCCTATTCCTACGCTTTTCTCTTTGTTTAGATTATAGCCTGCCAGCCCTTTATTCATATATTGATAATCTTGCAGTACCAAAGTTGGATAAAATTGGGCAGCATTTATCTGCATTGTATTAATGGATGCATCAGCCGAGAATGTCCATGTTGCTGTAGCTTTCCATCTGATATGGAGGTTAGGGGAGAATAAGACTTTAGACTGACCATTATCTAAGCTGTACTTATAATGGTTGTACGACATATCGCCAGATAATGTGAAGTCAAAGTCCTTCACCATATATTCAATGCTCGGATTGGCATATAACCTTGCAAATGTAAAGCTGCTTTTGCCCATCAGCAGTCCGATACTATCTGGAACTCCCACTAAATCAGAAGTGAAGCGGTGTTCTCCAGCATTTACTCCTATTTGTCCTGATAGAATTAATCTCCCTATTCTAAAACTTCCTCTTACATCCGTATTCGTTTCATAGTAATGTTGATTAATAGACTGCACCAGCGAATCGACAGATAGTTGTTGCGGACGTATATCGATTATATTCTTTGATTGCAGGGTAACGAGGCGTTTGCCATATTTCTTCATTATACTGAAATTATCTTTTAATGTATAAATCGGAAGATTACCCATCATCTTATGAGGATGAGTCCCCTGTTCATTCAACCATTGTTTGTTCCAAGAAAAGTCACCAGAAAGCTCATTTTTAAGATAATGATTTTTAGTGTTATTCTCGTATTTTATCTTTGCAAAGAGGTCATTACTTTTCTCCAAATACTGTTTCCTGTTTTCTATTGTCTTTATACCGCTATTCGTATAAAAGTCTGAATGGCGCAAAGAGGTAGCCTCATTACGATCATTGGTAAACGTAATCTGCACGCTTATTTGAGAATTTTCGTCTATACGCTGTAGTGCATTCAAACTAACAGCATGTGAGCGGTTGAAAAGCGAACGCCCCTTGAGTAATAAAGTCGATGGAGAAGGAAGGGCGAGCATAGCTGACAAAGGACTTTGTAGCTCATCAAAACTTAAAAGTTTGTCCGTCTCTCTCCTTATATTCTTGCCTATATTATTTGTCTTATAAGTAAGAATTGTCTGAAAAGAAGGCTTCAGGCGCATGGCAAAGGTTTCATAATTCCACAATCCTCCATGACCCTTTAGTCCTATGCCACCGCTATAGGTCGTCATCCAGCGTGCCTTGGCTCCTTGTTTCATCTTAATATTGATAGCATTATCGTCAGAATAAGTAAAATCATCTAACACACGGATAGGTTGATGATGCTTCATTACTTCTACAGTTGCTACATCCTCTTGGGGCAATGACTTTGTAGCCAAGCCATATTTCCCTCCCATCATATTCATACCTTCTATATAGAAGTTACTGATAGACTTACCTTCGTATTGTATCTCGCCATTCTCTTTGTTCACCTCAAAACCAGGGACACGTGCAAGAACGTCAGCTAATGTTCGGTCTCCTTCTTTTTTATAGGTTGTGAGTAGATACTGGATGGTATCACCTTTTATCTTAATTGGTTTTGCCTTCACCGTTATCTCCGATAACGTTTTCGTATCTTCCTCTAATGTGATATGCTGTGCAGGCATATCCATTGTAACCTTTAGTTCCTGCTTTTTATAGCTTATTGCTGAAATAGATAGGATATTACCTTCTTGTGCTGTAATGGTAAACTTCCCCTTTGTATCTGTCTGACAGAAATGTAATGTCTTTTTTGTGGTTGCATCTACAGTCTTGATAATAGCTGCAGACACAGGGTGTCCTCCTACGTCAGTAACGACACCTTCCACTTTCCTCTGTGCACTTATTGACTGTACAAGTAGGATAAGCAAACATAAGGTAATATATTTCTTCATCAGTAATATCTTTATTCTAATTCCATTTTGGGAATCATGGTTGTATTCTTTGGATAGATCGTAGGGTCTGAAGCCTTTTTTAAATAAGAGAGTCGGTCTATATCCTTATACTTTTTTTCTCCCAGAAATTATAAAAACGTTACAGGTGACAACTGTTCTCTTTTTAATGTTACTTGCAGTTATGTCTAAATAGCCATCGCAATATGCAGCTAAGATTAATACCTGGTAGTCCACCCTAATTTCCACGGACCGAGCGGTAAAGGAATCTCCTCACTAAACCACACCTTCCAGTCTCGTCCACGGAAATGTGTGGTCGCCATCGTGCAATTAAAGCCTATGACACTTCGTGTACTGTCTTCGTGAATAACCCATTCCGGTGTGGGTATGTCTTCTGTTATCTTATAATGAGAGTCCCAGACCTGTGTGTAAGTTGTCATTTTTTTCCGTCTTCAAGATTTCTGTAAAGATAATCACGACTATTAGGACTTTTTACTGTCGGAATAGTCTTATTATTATTACGAGCAGCTTTTTATCTTTTCATTAATTATCGCCAAAGCTGTCTCAGGGTTGCTCCCTAAGGAATCGAAGCGCAAAAGTATGATAGCTAAAGTATTCACTTACATTTTTTTCCCTATCCTAAGCGCATAGTCATCATAACTGTTAAGATACTTTTGTGTGATAACTGATTTCGAGAATGCTCGGTTCAATGATATGTGTCTCTTGTCCAAAAGCAACTAAGCAGTGACAACATAAATGTGATACAGACGGAGTATAATTTCATAATCATTAATTTTTGATTAACGTGTTTAGAGATAATCCACTGTGCATTAGTTTCTTTTTCTTTATAGGTCTCATTGATTAAGATATTGCAAATATATAATAATATTCAATACGGCGCAACTATTTGGCTCAATAATTTGCAGCGTATTATGTAAGAGGAATAGTAGTTGTGTTTATAGCTTTTTGTGGATAATGTAAAAATAAATTCACAACGTGCTTTTTTTATTGATGCTCTTTTTGGATAGAATATTACCTTCTTGTGCTGTGATAGTAAATTTTTCCTTTAGAATCTGTCTGACAGAAATGTAATGTTTTTTTGTGGCTGCATCTACAGTCTTGATAATAGCTGCAGACACAGGGTGTCCTCCTACATCAGTAACGACACCTTCCACAATCCTCTGTGCACTTATTGACTGTACAAGTAGGATAAGTAAACATAAGGTAATATATTTCTTCATTAGTAATATCTTATTCTAACTCCATTTTTGGAAAAAAGGTTGTATTCTTTGGATAGATCGTAGGGTCTGAAGCCTTTTTTAAATAAGAGAGCCGGTCTATATCCTTATATTTTTTCTCCCAGAAATTATAAAACTTGACAGGTGACAACTGTTCTCTTTTAATGTTACTTGCAATTATGTCTAAATAGCCATCGCAATGTGCAGCTAAGATTAAACCGGGTAGTCCACCTAATTTCCACGGACCGAGCGGTAAAGGAATCTCCTCACTAAACCACACCTTCCAGTCTCGTCCACGGAAATGTGTGGTTGCCATCGTGCAATTAAAGCCTATGACACTTCGTGTACTGTCTTCGTGAATAACCCATTCCGGTGTGGGTATGTCTTCTGTTATCTTATAATGAGAGTCCCATACCTGTGTGTAGGTTGTCATTTTTCCTTCTTCAAGATTTCTGTAAAGATAATCACCACTATTAGGACTTTCTACCTTAGTAGTTTGATTCTTACTTTCGAGTCTTTCTATCCATTCGTTAATTACTGCTTCAGCTGTTTCAGGGTTACTTCCTAAGGAATCGAAACGCAAAGTATGATAGCTAAAGTATTCACTTACATTTTTCCCTATCCTAAGCGCATAGTCATCATAACTGTTAAGATACTTTGTGTGATAACTGATTTCGAGAATGCTCGGTTCAATGATATGTGTCTCTTGTCCAAAGCAACTAAGCAGAGACAACATGAATGTGATACAGAAAGCGTATAATTTCATAATCATTATTTTTGATTAACGTGTTTAGAGATAATCCTTTGTGCATTAGTCTCTTTCCTTTATAGGTCTCATTGATTAAGATATCGCAAATATATAATAATATTCAATACGGCGCAACTATTTGAATAAAAATATTGCAAAGGAATTAATAGGACTTAGTAATAGCATTTAGAGGCTTTGTGATTAATGTAAAATATATTCACAGCTTCTTTCTAATGGATGCATTCCCTATAGGCATATTTGAGATGTTAATATCCCTTTGATTTATATCATTTAGTCCTTATTTCATCATGTTTTGTGCCATCATACAGTGTCTTTTGAAAATAAGAAAGTTGAGTTTAATTTATGCGTGACTCTGGGTGAGGCATTGAGAAAGTAAAGATTTTATATACTTACAACCTTAGAGGCAGTCAATTCAATTGGGAGTTAGTCAACCTAACTGTGGCAGTGGTCCTCTGAGCTTGAGGGACAAAAGTAAAACAGCTAAGCACTATTGAGATGTTTAATCCTTCTCAGGTGGATTGTAATATCTGAACCTATTGTGGTAAGAGGCATGTCTCTTCATCCTCGCACTGCCCTAACTGGCGGAAAATAATGAGGTCCCTACGGGCGTTAAGGTTACGGAGATTACTGTATATATCATAGTCTGTTTATCAACCAACATGGCTGTAAACGCTATGTATCTCCATAGGATGACTCATATAATCACTGATGACAGTATAGCGTTCACCATTTTATGTTTTGTAACGGACGTGTATAGAGCATCTTCATGCAACCATTCGACAAGGTTCTCTACCGGTTCACTCGTTTAATGCCTGTAATAGTCTTTCTTTCCATACACCCTCCCACATGTTTTCTTCTTCTATAGAGTAATTCTTTATGGTATAATAATCATGCTCATCCTTGTGATAGATATAACATCTGTCTACACAGTTAATTATCCATCTGAGAGCCTCTTTGTCTATATTCTTGTTGGTCGAAGCATATTCGATGATACGCTTTAACTTGTTAACATCATAAACTCCTTCTTCTATTAATTTATAGCAAAAGGTATCTTCTTCTTCATCATTCATATTCTTTGTAAGGAGGTCTTTAGTTTCTGCCTCCAATCCTGTACTTTGTTTCACTTGGCTTTTTCTCATTTTTACTACCATTCCATACGAAAGTGACAGAACTCATCGATACTGTGTGGTAGACAGTTTTATTGTTAAGACGTTACCACCTTTTGTCTACCGCCACCATAGTTTTCACCGAGTCAAGTCATTTTATATTGTTCAAGTTGCTTTCTATAACCATTTATATCATTATCATTAATATGATAATTCATATTCTTTATCATATTCAATATACGTAATTGAATTGCTGTTTCTTGCGAGATAAGATTATCGGAACTATCTTGCTGTAACACACTTAACGCATAGATATCTACAGTCTCAATCATCTTTTTGCTACAGTACTCAATAGCAGTTACATCCTCTTCGTTTATAAAGTTCAAGCAATATGACAATGCTATCATTGCATTTTGAGCAAGAACTGCAACACAACTTCCATCATCATCTGTATCAGGAATATATTCTTCTATATGCTTTTCTTTATCTAAGGAGATAGTATCTGCTATGTTCTTAAATCTCTCAGACGTACATTGAAAGAATATATCATCTATTAATCTAATGAGAAAAGATGTCAATTCTTTGTTTACAAAATATTTATGAAGATAAGTCTCCATTCTATACACGCAACTAATACCAAACAGTAATTGTTTGTTAGATGGCAATTTGTCTATTACATCATACAAGTTATCTCTCATCTTTGCAACCTAAATATATTAAAGACTTTATCGTACCTATATTTTCCATTAGGCCCGTTCTAAGGTCTATCTTACATAAAATAAATCCCGACATCCATAACTTTCTAACATATTTAGGTATATATAAATCGTTATTCTTTAGTAAAAACGGGCCACCAAATAACTCCTCTTTACCTATCTTCTCATTATTAATATATAAAGAACCTATTAAAGGTGAACCTTGAGAAAACTCTATTAGTTCTCTATACTCGATAATATAATCTTCTATTCTCTGACGTACAGAGAACTCCCATGGAGTTTCAGAAGTACTATGAATATCTTTTATTTGCATCTTATTCTGTCTTTTGTTTTGACACCTTTTACATCACTATTGCTTGTATTATGTTGTTATAAAGCACTAAGATTTTTTTATTCTTGTTGTTTAATAATATCAACTGTAACAGTTGTAAATATTGTCTTAGGGCATGATATAGCACCGATGAGGCCCTTATATTAAGGACATTTATGTGGAAAATCTATATGATTATGTTTAATAAAAATTACAAGCTAACATCAAGTGTTCAGTTTCATAAAAACATTCTTGTACTTCTCTTTATAAAAGTCATCTGACATAAAATAATCATTGGCAACTGTTCTTGCACGTTCTAAGTCACTTTGTAGACAATACATGGCTATAGCAAGCAGCGCAACGACCTCATTGCTGTTTAAGAAAAAGTATGTATTATGATTTTCAAAATCATTAAGAACATGCTTCATCAAACTTCTTTCATCCAAGAAAGGGATTATCTGTTCAATGATAAAAGGCTTAATCTTTTGTTCAATGAGAAGATTCATATCTTCAATTGAGGTGGGACGCCAATCTATCGCTTGTGTGTCAGAAACAAAGCCCGCATTGATGTTTACGACAGTATCTATAGCTTCAAAAGTGTTATTAGCGCCTTTCAGCGTTGTTGCTACTTTAGTTATTTCCTTTGAATCAAGACGTATCATGATACTTATATGTCCTATACTTTTATCGTCTGGATATTTGGAAGGAGTTAAGAAGAATAGTATTGATTGGACGAAATCGCCCTTACTTCGTTGGAACTTTAGAGAGCCATGTCTCCATTTGAAGCCATACTTGAAAAGTAGATCAGCTAAGTCTTTCTCTATACTGACTCTAAAGAGAGACCGTAATTCCTTTGCTTTCATTATTATCTATACGTTATGTTACTCATTATCAACATTTCCTTCTGTTTACTATTACCGTAGAACGGCTCTTATCCTGTCTTAGGGTAATACTCTTTGTCTCATATTCTAAACGCAAAAATCTACGATATATTATTGGATACTACCTCGTCTTACGGGGTTGTAGCCTACTCTTTTCTGCATTAGGAAATATCTTAAACAGGCGAGGTAATAGATTGTGTAAGATAATCCAAGCCTGTGATATTATGGAGCCTCATAACTTCTATCAATGAGTTAGAGAAGAATAAGCCAGTGTTTTGTAGTTTAATAATATCATATTTATAATCAACTTTGAGCTGTATGTTGTGCATCTTTGTAAACTTATATGTCCTGTTCGCATATTCTTCGTAGGAGTTAAATCTTAATTGGACGCCTGAGAAGGAGTCAAGAATAACCGAATGGTCATAATCAACATTCTCTAAAGATAACTCAGGGAAGCCCAACAAGAAGTATTCCCTTTGAGTAGAGAACTCCGGAATAGAAGCTTGTATTTTATTATAGATAGGTAAGTTTGCTTCCAAAAGTAGCTTGTATGTTTCTTCAGACACTATAAAGTCAAACAAGTTGAAGGAGTTATCCGTTAGAGTCGAGATGAAATCAGTCTCCTTAACGCTCTTCTTTGTCTTATAGTATGTAATCTTACTGATTCTTGAAGGGTCTATTAAAGGAAAGTTGTCATTCTTCCTGTTTTCCCATAAATACTTACAGTAATCTTGGAAATAAGCCTTTTCTGTTTTATCTATAAATGAAGGTTGCGATTTAGTAAATCGAGTCTCTACCTGACAGGTAACGCCATCTCTTATCCCAGTAACACGACTTTCAATAGAGGGTCTGACCCTAAAATATTTCTTATGCCTATCCATCTTCTTTCTGTTATTGTATTTTCTGTTGCTATCTTCCAAATAGTTTGAAGTATTATAGGGTGACGTTGAGTTGAAAGTCCAGTGACATCACTCCAAATATTATAGCTTCTCACATAGCCCAACAGCATCGGGTTGTTCCCCTGCTAATCTTATCTTGTCTTGGTTAATGCAATCAACTATCTTCAGATAATAAGGTATATGAGTCCATAGTTGTAAGTCTATATGCTACTATTAGATGAGTCATCAATGAGCTAAAGTCCAATCATTTAGTTTCATTCTGACCACACTCTAAATCAGGCTGACAATACCCTTCTATTAAATCCATTATCTCATGTACGAATGCGGAGCCGTCTTGATAGTCTTCTGCTATCTTACTAAAAAAACACAAAACCTCTTCCTTGCTCTTTCCTGCGTCTTTATATGAAGACAACAGTTTCTTATATTTCAGATAAAACGCTAATGGCAGGTTCTCAACATTCTCATATCTTGCTTGCCAATCTTTAATATCTGCAATAACAGAAAGGGCTTCTTTTTTATCTATCTGGCACATAAGGTTTTTAATTTTACGTTGTCTACCATTCCATACTCCTTGTTGTTCTACCAGTGTCAACGACCTTACAGGGGTATATAACATCATGTGTACCATCATTATCAGACTTAAACATCAGATATATCGTAAGTTGTTTAGAACATTACATCAGTGTTTACCAACGACACAATAGGTGATGGGCTATTGAAAGGTATATTCTCTTCAATCATGTGGCTATATTCCTTGTATTATAACCTAAACGTAGAAAACTACATTTTATTATTGAATACGGTCTTGGCTTGCATTAGTAATGTCATATTTTGCGGTTGCAGATCCATTTGTCCTGACTTAGTTCTGCTTTCAAATATCATGACCTTCTAACGAGTTAAATACCCTCAGAACAGGGAAATAATATCTCTTGCAGTCGTCTTTATAACCTACAATAAATCAACAAGTTACGAATAGCGTTTGAGAACATGCCCTTCTTGCTCCAAGAAGGGCGTCTTCAAGCATCAAGAAGGGCATGTTCTCGAACGTAGAAGAGCGTCTTCTTGAAGCATGAAGATGATGGGTTGTGTTCGAAAGGAGCGAGATATTTTGACGTTAAGATGTGGAGTAGGGACATGCACCTATTTTTTTGTATGCAAGATTAGAGTATATTACGTACAACATCCAAAGAGGTCTAAAGAGTCTTAGACCTATCTTTATTTGTAGATAAGCGAGATAAGTCAAACACCCTATCTGTTAAGACTATTGCGTATCAACCTTTTCTTGTTCTAATGCCAACATATTCTTGTTTAATACAACCACTGGCTTTACATGGTATAAGCTGTACAAGCATGTCTAAAGAGGTCATGTTAAGCTCTATTAGCACACTTATAAAGCGATTTACTAAGCCAAACACTTCATCCCAGATATTCGGATTAACGGCAAAGACATACCGTGTAGGATTATTTCCGACCACCTTGAGACTTGAAATCCATGGAGACGTCATGTTTAGAATAATAGTCTAATGCGGATATATACTCGTCAGTCGTTGGCTCTTCTATTTGACTTTGTACATTCATCAATACGTCTTCAAATTGCTCACCATAATATAACAACTCTAAAGACTCCATAACAACAAAGTTAGGATACACATCTTTGTCATCACTTGATATTGTTGGATATGTTTCCAGATAACAAACGACTTCAGGAGTTAACATATCCTCGTGGGAATATAAACAGTAATCCTCGTCTGTAAACCCATTCTCACTTATTTCCTTAGAGATGATAGCAATTATCTCTTGTAATTGATAAGCTTTTCTTAAATCTAATCTCATCTTCCTTAATACAATATGAATATAATAATCTGTTACGAACACTTTTCCATCTTTCAATTACTTATTTCGTTATGAAAGATGGTTACTTGGGCAACTCTATTAGCTTGAAAACGCTATGCAAAAAAGATAAGACATCATCGTTGGCGTCTAATTTATAGTTAAAACAATTACTTTGGCTTTCTATTTTAAGAGTATCGTTGCGTAATGACATATTTCTTATCACTTCTCTTATAAACTGTGGTCTGTTTTTTACAACATAGTATTGGTTGTCTTCTTCAAATATTCTTATGGAATCAATAGTATTGTAGTTATTCACTTTGCTTATATAGAGATGCTCTAACTTGTTGCCAGTAAAGAATAGATCTATCTTATCAAGTTCCTTAGTACCGTGGGTATTCTTCCATGCACTCGTTACTACTTTAAAACCTAACATGTTTATTTGAAAGCATGTGTTTATAGTGACGTGTACAGGTTCTTTCCCTATATTACATTCCAGACATCTTTTGTTAATATCTAAATTAATAAAGTCTACTGTCGTAAGTTCAGGTTGACCATGTGGGTTTAAGTCAACTTTAAATTCATCATTGTCTCTTTTCATAAACTTTAATCCTGATGAAACGATAAGCTCTTCAAGATTAGGATTATAATAAAAGAGAAAGTCTTTTGCTTCAATTTGCTCCATATTGTATTATTCTATACTGAAGGTCTTGCCATGATGGATAAGTTCTCGTGTTTCCGCATCGAGCACAACATCCTCAGTTCCATACGTCTCTGATTTCTTAATGAACCATTTAGCATGCGTGTTCTCTTTATTCTTATGCTTATTTCTGGGTATAAAATAGATATCAAAAGGAGTATTAGAGAACGTTGTCTGTTGCCCTTCTCCTGTGCTAAGGTTTATCCATCCCTGCCTTTGCATCCACATAAGTACATCCTTAGGTCGCATGGCAAGATGCTTAAACTTAGCATCCTCATCGATTACCTTTATTAAATTCCCCTTATCATCGTACTCACGCCATGTCCCAACACGTACACTGGAATACAGAAAGAAGCATCCTTCTCTCTTCAATCTGTTATTATGTTTATAATAATTCCTTATATACATTACGAAACTCATTGGTTTTATCATGTAGACACTATTTTCGTCATGGGAGATAAGAATCTGCACCAAGGTGCTATCAGACTCTTTATATACTTGATTATCTATCTTCTCTTTCCCAATCTTCTTCTTATAATATTCATAATCAAATCGGTCGTTTGTTTTCATCATCTTTATTTTCTGTGCAGCACATGAAAGTGAGATTATGAATACTACAAGGTAGGTAACAATTCTTCTCATATCTATCTGATATTTAGGTTAGTCTTTATACATTAGCATAGAACAATTAGTTGCACTTTATCATTTAGTGAAAATGGTAGAGTTACGGGTTCGAGAAGCAAGCAAATGCACGTATAGTGAATGTAAAGGTGAAAGCATTTATCCTATATTTTAGAATAAGCACTATAAATATTACGCCTCGTTTTATGAGTTCATCATACTCTTCTATTTCATTACATTTAGGTTACACCACTGACAGAAGTCAACATACATGGCTCCAAACAGAGGACCAGTGATATCATCTTCATAACGGACACTTCTGTTGTTTATTGTATCAAGTGGTCGTAGACAGCGACGATTATCACAGCTGAGGGTGTGTCGAAATACAAATATCATTTTGATAATCTTACAGTTTGAAACAATCTAATAAAAAATGACCATTTCTATACTCGATTTTGAGTAAAGAAATGGTCTTTTCTTTGCCTTTAGAAGAATCCTACTTATAGATTGAAAGTTGTCAAGTTATTAATTTGCATTTTGACACACCCTCTTGACAGAACCCTTTCGTTTCAGCTCCCTTTTTAAGTGCTGTTCTAATCATTTTTTATGCACTTAAATGTAGTTTTTCTGTAAGCCTTTAGATGCCTTTATGATAACAGAAAGCTCCCATGCGCCTTCTCGCCATGTACTACAAGTTACAGTGAACTTACTTACCCTCTTAGTAAGATACGCATGCAACTCGTAGGATGTTTTACTTTCTCTATCGGATTTGGACACATCCCAAGACTCTTATCTGTCCCTACATAGGACTGTGAGGACAATAATTTGACCTATCTGGGGAACCCGTTTGCTCTTGAAAAATCTTTACTTTACATCGAGCTATATACCTTCAACATAGGAATATAAGGTCTCTTGGAATTAAGTTTATAACACGCAATGAATCAGAAAGTTACGAACAGCGTTTGAGAACATGCCCTTCTTGCCCCAAGAAGGGCGTCTTCAAGCCTCAAGAAGGGCATGTTCTCGAACGTAGAAGGGCGTCTTCTTGAAGCATGAAGATGATGGGTTGTGTTCGAAAGGAGCGAGATATTTTGACGTTAAGATGTGGAGTAGGGGCATGCGTCTATTCTTTTTGTGTGCAAGATTAGAGTATATTACGTACAACATCCAAAGAAACCTAAAGAGACTTAGACATATCTTTATTTGTAGAAAAGTGAGATAAGTCAAACACCCTACCTGTTAAGACCATTGAGTATCAACGTTTTCTTGTTTTGTGCAACCACTGTCTTTACATGGTATAAGCTGTACAAGCATGTCTAAAGAGGTCATATTAAGCTCTATTAGCACACTTACCAATCGATGAATATAACTACTGTTGCGAGTAATAGTACTATTTCCACGTGAAGGACTACAAAGCTTTTCTTTTGGACTTTGAGTTCTTTAAGCTAAGTTCTTACCTCCGTAGCGTAGATTATGGTATTCTTGTTGGAATACGCCTAAGGTGTATCGTATCATGCTGGTATTCATATTCTTGAAATTAGGACGCTACAAAGATCCATGATACCAGTTCTTTTTTAGAAACTTAATGATAAATGTCTACGTGTTTAACGGAAGGACTTTTCTCTTGCGTTAGTTAAGTTTGAGTATGTAAGGCTTACGTTAATCTAATGCAAAGAACCATTCTAAGAACTCATTAAAATCTTTCCATTGAGGGAGTAACTTCCCTTTTTGGAATTCAATAGTTTTTTGTCCAAGCTCAAGTTCCAAGACTTCACCAGTCAAGCGGTTATAAAAGAAGCCTCCTTCCCCTTCAAAGCTATCAAGTGGTATATACTCTTCTGGTAACTTTAATGCTGACTGCATATATCCTATTTGGTCAAAGTATGTTGAGTTTATAGCAAACCAACACACGTTATATATATCACTATACCTACCAGAGAATGTTATACAATTTGTATAAAGATTGAACTGGGCGAATGGTGTTTGTAGATCTATTCCAAGCTTGATCATAACCTCTTGGTAGCTTTTGTCTTCTGTTAAATCATACAGACCAGCTTCTATCAAATATTTCTTAAGTTTTTCTGACAACATAATTCTTTATTTATAAATTAATAATTCTTACACTTAGTCGTGCTATATCCACCTTTTTTTATAGCGTTACTCGTTGATAATTCCATATCAGTGAGCTACTTTCTCCCACACCATTAGTGGTTTTAGACAAAGATGATTAAGCTACATTATGCTGAGGAATTACACTTTTTTCTTGAATTTACAACGCCTCGTTTTATGAGTTCATCATACTCTTCAATTTCATTACATTTAGGTTACGCCACTGACAGAAGTCAACATACACGGGGCCAGACAGATAACCAGTGGCATTATAATCATAACGGACACTTCTGTCGCTTATTGTATCAAGTGGCCGTAGAAAGCGAAGGTTATCATTCTTGATAGATGACTTGTCATATAGTGTTAGACTATTATAATAGAAACACAGAGGTCCTGTATAGTAAATAGCTTCATGCTGTATTGTAAGCTTCTCATACTCAATTATAGTATTGGATATCTCACATGTGAATAGAGACTATCATAGCACAAGGTAGTCCTAAGACTAATCTCTGTTCTAATTAAGCCTTACATGAAATCCAAAAGATTCTTACATAGCACGCTGCATACTCCTTACCATCACTTTAATGAGGCTTCTTTCCTTACATAACCCACATGTTTTCCCATCTTGAGTCTATATGTGTTACATGGCAGGTGTCTATGCTATTAATGCAAGAGGACTAATAAGAACCAACTAAACTATGCCAGAACGGCATGCCAACACCTTGTGTTATATGCTCCATAAGTTGTATAAATTTGGTCTCTCTCTTACTCCAACAGGCGTATTGGCCAGTCCCCATGCTTCTAACTAATTGCTCAAAATTATTAGCTATCAGCATCTTCTCTCCAATATCCGTCTCACTATCAATGGTATATATCCTACCTGAAGAACATTCTAAAAGGATGGTGTAAGGATCTCCGTTAGCAATAATAATGAGACCAGCTGCTTGTAACATAGGGTAATCCTCATATCCTTTATTTCTTTGTATAAGCCAGTTTATTCCATTGTCATCGTTGTATCCAAACTGATAGCTGAGTATACTAAGGTTGCCCCAGCTATATTTAAGGATGCTGTTTATGAAGTTCTGGTCCAATACATCTATTTTCAACTCTTCTTTCAAACGTACAATTTCTGTACAGGGAATATCTACCTCCTTCAGAATCATGTCTTCAATCAGTTCTGGGTCGAGTCCCTTAGTTTCTTCAACTATAGTTTGAATAATCTCGTTTAATGTTAATAGTTCCATGTATTTACCTTTTTTATTTATAATGCCGCACCTCTTCTTAACCAGCAGGAGAGCTTTCCACCTTTATATCCCTCTATGTTCTGAAAGTTTATTTATCCACAGGCAGAACGAGAATACACACCTAAGCTCACTCAAAGACATAGATATAATTTGCATTGACTTGGGAAGGTTAAGTTTAAGAAGCTAATCCGATAAAATCCTCACTTCGCTTTTTTCTCATTCTATAGACCGTGAAATATTGCAATTAATGATAATCCGAATCAAATTCCAAACGCCATTATTCTTCTAACCATTTATGTTTGCATAGCCACTCTCTTGTATCATTAAGGAAAGACTCTCCGTAAGTTTGGATTCCATCTAATTTCTTTTTATATCTCTTAAAAGTCTCAACCAAGAAACTATAAAAGGCTTTCCCCATGATTAAACGCTGACAATTCTTGGAGAGTGGATAATACTTTCCATCTATAAAAGGTCTGATGATTTCCTCATCGATAGCTATGTCTATCCCCAATGCGTTGTCATTCTTATAAAATCTTCGCATTGATCTCCGCTCATATTCTTTAGGAAGACAACGAAAACATAGCCATAACTTAAATGGAAAACAGTTCTTGTATTTAGGGAAAACGGCTGCTTCATATTCGTATAGCTCTTCTTCTATTTCCCATATCTTACACCAACTTGCACCTGGTGCATCCTTCGTAAGTCCTAATTCTAACATATCTATTTATTGACAAAGTGATAGATGACTTATATGAGTATTGAACATTAATAGCCTCATGAGGTTATTCTATTATTTCATTAGCACCTTGTTCTATAACTTGTCCTGTATTTGCATTTATCTTAACAAAATGGATTTTGCCATCACATGGGTTCCATGTAATAAACCAAACGGGGATATTATGGTCCTTAGCAATGTAGCGATTTACCGAAACTCTCTTATCGAACAAGTCCAGTTTTAACTGTTCTTTTATGAAATTCATTACTTTCTCCCATGGATAGTTCGTGTAAGGAGCATCTTTATCGATAGTTTCTATTAAATAGCCATTCTCATCATAGCGTTTCCAAAGGCCTATATTAAACTCATTATAATAGTAGCGTCCTACTTTCTTGAGCGTCTTTGTCTTGTTGTAATATTCCTTATAGGTACCGAATAGTTCATGATCTTTCCTTGCATACTCAACGAACTCAGATCCATTCTCACCTCCGAACTGACGCACCCTACCTTTTATACTATCTTCAAAAACGTACTCTGTTCTTTGCTTATGCGTGTAGTATCTCATAGAATCAAATCTCTCGGTAGTCCTTTCTTTGTTTTTAATGTTATTACAACTTGTATTTTGTGCCTTACAACACCCTGTAATCAGAAGTAATGTAAGTGCGGCAAACATTTGTCTTACCATGATTTATTATATAAAGATGTGTATATTACTTTATTCCTACTCTCCCTTTTCCTATCGTTCCTTGACCGCCTCTTTACTTATTAAGTAGGTGAGGTATTGTTCTACAGCCCTTTTGTAATAGGCACGTCTGCTGAACGCATATCAAAACCAGTCTAAACAGCCCTTTCTCATAGCGTGTTATCATTAAGTGAAACGCTCGTATATGCCTCGTTCTCCTATTTTCCTACAGGTATGCCTCTCGTTCTCAGTCATTCTCTCGATATTCATCCTCATAGCTGAAAGCGCATAACATGTTTAGGTTGATAGGTAGTCAGTTGGAATAACCAACTTATCCATTTGTTATCAAAGGTATTCATTCTTACGTAAACAACGGCCGTTAGCCTGTACTCTTTAAGACTTTTAGCGTAAGAAAGGGTCTGGGGATAAGGCTTCTATCCCTCGGTGGTAGGAGCATTGTCTATCGAATTACCCCTATTGGACTGTCTGTAATGTTTGTTAGTAGGTTCTTCTCTCACGGTGGATGAGTCGTTCTCTCACAGAGTGCACAGATGAAACAGAGCCAATTAGCGTACATGTAGAGCGTACGAATAGCCTTCGGCCGATAGAAGGCACAGAGTATTTCTGCTATTGGGGGACATGCTGCTTGTGAGAGAGGTGTTTTAATAAGGAGGTGAAAAATCATTACATTGTAACAAGCAAAACACCCTCTAAATAGGGGAATGATATCTTATGTAATCGGAGTTATAACCTACAATAGATCAGTAAGTTATAAACCGCGTTTAAGAACATGCCCTTCTTGCTCGAAGAAAGGCGTCTTCAAGCCTCAAGAAGGGCATGTTCTCGAACGTAGAAGGGCGTCTTCTTGAAGCATGAAGAGGGTGTATTGTGTTCGAAGGGAGCGAAATTCCTTGACATTAAGACGATGGGCATGCGTAGATTATACATGTGTGTAAACTTAAAGATATCAATGCTTGGCTAATGCGTAAGGGGCCAAAGTGTGATATGATTCCTTGGTAGTCACGCCTTGTAGGCAGCTAAGGCAGCATGAACGCTATATATATTAGGCCCCAAATGACTGTTTATAACATAATCCTACAGCGTGAGTTAGCCTCTTGCTAAGTTCAGCGTGGCTTGGCTAATATTATTGTCTACCCTTGAAACAAAGCAGCGGAAGCGAATGTAAAACAGCCGATGTTTCTTCGTTCTTATACCAGCTTAAATAGCAAAAAGGGATGATGTCTCTTCATGAGTGAAGGTTGACAAGCTTATCCATAGAGGTTATAGTCAGTCTGTTGATACGCCTGTTATCTTGTAGTTAGACTATAGGTCAGTAATAGAAATGCCCCGTTAGGGAGGTGCTATTCGATTTCTACTCTTAAAAACAAATCCTTTATTAAAGAGTCATTATCGCACATCTCTCTAAACTTCAGTATAAAAGTCCTTAAGGCATCAGCATCTGTAGAATAGGCACAATACATGCCAGCTTCTGGATCATGGTGTATGGTAGCTTTTAATTCAGGCATATATTCTTTCAAGAAAGCCTTTGCCAAAGCACACCAGTCATATCCGCTCCCTTCAAAGCCCTCTTCTTCTCTTGTCTCAAAAAGTTCTTGTTTGTATTCTCCTGTACTCAAACATACAGAGAATTGATCTTTATGATTGACCCAGAAAAAGGGTGCTATCTTACTTTTGAAATGTTTAGTGTCCATATTGTTCTAACTGAATAAAGAGTTCATCACTGTTAGTTTTTATTCCTTCTCGGTATTTTGCAGGTATTTTATTACCACATCGTTCGAACCAATCGTTAAACACCTTTTTCCACTCTTGTACCTTCTCTTTTTTGATTAGAAGGTTTGCATTAACAGGAAACCTCTTTGCTAAGGACACTAATATATCGATATGAGTCATTAATGCTTGAACTGGTTTGTTAGCTGTTTTAAGCCATTCTACGTTCTCTTCTATCTGCCTTAATGCTAAGTTGATATACCGTGCATTCTCTAATTCGGCCATTTCATTTCCTTCTGGTGCAGTACTAAATATCCTCATACTTTATGTATTATAATTTACAACCTTTACTTTAAGGTTCTTGATGTAGTCTTTTAGTTTATTCAACCCTCTTATTCTATGGCCTGTCCTATCTCTTTGCATAGTAGTCGACCAGTCTTGGCATTCCATGTGTAGGTAATGTCCCCACTTATATCCGTTATGGAATCGTTCAAACAACACATGACAGTGAGACTATAAATAATAAAGGTAAGTGATGAGTCTTCTCATATTTTTATCTGATATTTAGGCCCATCTTTGTTCATTACCATAGAACATGCAGATGCACTTTATTATTTAGTGATGACTGCAGAACAATGGTTTCAAGTGCAAATCTACATATTCTTTTTCTTAAAAGCAAATCTTCATATATTCTTTTGAGTGTTATGCTTATTCTACCTTTGGTCTATTTGTCATTTTTTATGTCTATCCCTCAAGCGATTTTATCCCTGTCCTCTCTCCGAATCGAGTGGGGAACGATAATCGAGATAGGGCCATGTATGATTGTATGCAGCTTAATAAACGCTTTACATTCATGTCATTTGCGTAATTCTTAGTACTGTTTATTCAATCTTCTGCGCTTAGATTAGTAGTCTCCCTTTGTGCCACACGTAGCTATATGCTGCTTCTGTTTATAGGATTGTATCCCATTCTTATTTTCATGTGTCAGTGTTTCATATTTTATTATGCCATTCTGTCTATGTTTATTTCGTCTTTGTATCATTCGAACACCCCATTGTCTTTGTGTATTTATGGTACTTTGTACGATTAGGAAAGGTTTTAACAGAAATCATTTAAGTGGTTGAGGCTAACGATAACGAAGATGGGTAAGAATAGAGCTCATAACATTCAATAAATCAGTTGGTTATGATTACCTATTGAGAAGGGCGTTATTAAGGGATAAGAAGGGCGTCTTCAAGCCTCAAGAAGGGCATGTTCTCGAACGTAGAAGGGCGTCTTCTTGAAGCATGAAGGGCAAGTATTGGTTGTGAGATAAGCGAAAAAGATTTACAGAGTGAACTTACTGTCACTTATTGTAAGTCTATGCTTCCTCCTTCTTTCCTATCTTCTATCAATGTTTCACGCTTTTCGGATGATGTATGGATGTTCCACATGTGAGGAAAAAAAGATGATGAAACCTGTTACTCCGCCAAGCATCGTTCACTCTGTTACCTTGTCTATCATCTTCTGGCTAAAAGTGTTTACTCAGTCTTAACTATATCCCGTCTCGGAAGACTTGCGTAACTATAGTCATAGTAAGGTTATTCAGTCAAAATCAAATTTGCTGTCATTACTGTCATTCGGTGTTGATATCTAACTTGTTAGTAATCAGTAGGGTTACACGAAGTGTTAAATATGACAGCAACTTAAAATAAAAATAATTCTTGTATAATGTGTTGTGTTTTCCTTCTGTCAGTAAGGTGAGTTATTACCTCATAATGTCAGAGCATCAGTTAACAATCAAGAGTTCAAAACAGCGTGATTTATTATTGAATTGTAGGCATGGCGAGAGAGCCCACAGCTTAATGTTAGTCTGTTTTAGGGATAGTATTCATGGAGGAAGTATATCACAGTCTTTTTATGAGTGAATAACATGCTAACCCCATTTTGGTAAGATTTATTTCTGTTTTTTACGTCAATCAGCTAATAATCGAGATATTTTATCTATATTTGCATTGTGTTATAAAGCAAAGCAAAGATGAAGAAGTATGTCCTCGACTTGAAGGTATCTTCTGTGGAGAGAGTCAATGCAAGGAATGTCCTTATTAAGTTGACAGATGATAAACCACTCCCAGAGATGCTGCCTGGTCAGTTTGTAGAGGTGAGAGTGGACGGCTCACCTTCTACCTTTCTTCGCCGTCTATATCCATAAATTTCGTTGATATTGAGCGTAATGAGCTGTGGCTGCTTGTAGCAACAGTAGGAGAAGGAACGCATGCGCTCGCACGTTTGTGCAAAGGCGACATGTTAAACTGTGTGCTCCCATTAGGTAATACGTTCACTCCCTTGGCAAGTTCGTCAGAACGAGTACTACTCGTTGGAGGCGGAGTAGGGGTGGCTCCACTGTTATATTTCGGTAAGCAGATAAAGGAAGCAGGCGGAACACCAGTCTTCTTGTTGGGCGCTCGTACAGCAGCCGACTTAGCTGAAATATCGCTTTTTGAGCAGTATGGAAGGGTTTGTATAACCACTGAGGATGGCTCAGCAGGTGAGAAGGGGTTTGTCACAAATCATTCCGTTCTGTCTACAGAACGTTTTGACCGTATATCTACGTGTGGTCCTAAGCCCATGATGAAGGCCGTAGCACATTATGCCTATCAAGCCTCAATCCCTTGCGAAGCATCGTTAGAGAACATGATGGCCTGTGGAGTCGGTGCTTGTCTGTGTTGTGTAGAGAAGACAACAGAAGGTAATCTTTGCGTATGTAAGGAAGGTCCTGTCTTTGATACACGTAGATTGATGTGGGGAGAATAAATCAGAAAAAAGTGGTAGGAGACTTTGCTTGCTTTTATTCGGTCGATAAAAAGAATCGTCTTAATAAGGTTGATAGAAGGAGAATACCACAAAGTTTCGTAAAAATAGATGATTAGAATATGGCTGATTTAAGTGTAAAGATAAGTGACTTACATCTCAAGAACCCCGTGATGACGGCCAGTGGTACCTTTGGCTATGGCTTGGAGTTTGCCGATTTTGTACCATTGGAAGAGATTGGAGGAATCATCGTTAAGGGAACGACGCTGAAGCCACGAGAAGGAAACGACTATCCGCGCATGGTGGAAACACCTCAAGGGATGCTAAATTGCGTAGGCTTGCAGAATAAAGGCGTAGATTACTTCATCGAACATATCTATCCTCAGATAAAGGACATCGATACGAATATGATAGTTAATGTGAGTGGAAATTCTCCAGAGACGTATGCAGAGACGGCAGAGAAACTCGATGCGTTGGAGAAAATACCAGCTATCGAAGTGAATATCTCCTGTCCAAACGTGAAAGAAGGCGGTATGTCGTTCGGTGTCACCTGTTCTGGGGCTGCTTCAATCGTCAAGGCTGTACGCGAACACTACCATAAGACGATGATAGTCAAGCTATCACCTAATGTCACAGACATCGCCAGCATTGCACGTGCCTGCGAAGATGAAGGTGCCGACTCAGTGTCGCTGATAAACACGCTGATGGGAATGGCAATCGATATTGAGCGTCGTCGGCCTAAGTTGAGTATTCGTACAGGAGGGTTGAGCGGTCCAGCTGTAAAACCAGTAGCAGTCCGAATGGTCAATGATGTGGCAAAGGCTGTAAAGATACCAGTCATTGGGTTGGGTGGTATCTCAACTGCGGAAGATGCGATAGAGTTCTTTATGGCGGGTGCCACTGCTATCCAAATAGGTACAGCAAACTTCCTTGACCCTCAAGTAACGATAAAGGTGCGTGATGGTGTTAATGATTGGCTCGATCGTCACGGGTGTAAGTCTGTAACAGAAATCATTAATTGTCTGGCATAGACATGTAGGTAAGGAAGGATGTAGGAATAGTTCGTTACATGGAAGACGAATGGTGATAAATACTGTCGTTGTTTGTAGATATGGATGAACGAGCAAAGTCTTATAATCGTAGTTCCTTAAAGAAAAGCTAAGTGCTGACAACGTCTCTACCTCTTTTATAAGGCGTTGTCAGCACTTATTTTGGTTTATTAGTTTAAGAGATATTTGTCTTTGTGGTTAGTCTTTAGGCCGAGTGTAAATGCAAAACAGGCAGTATCTGCTCTTAGAAGACCATTAGTCTTACTTTTAATCAGCAAGATTAGAGACGTAATCAATATCAGTTGAAGAAAGATACTTAGATAGGATTAATTCCTACCCCTCATTGTTGAAGTTGGAAAGTGGGGTAGAGAAGGTTATGTTTTACATTTTTTTGCACAAAGTCTATTTATGTGCGCATTATTATAAGGAGCGTGTTTTAAAATACATTAAAATAGGGGTTGTTCGCTTGCTGTATTATTTCTCTTTTTATTATCTTTGTAAGATAGAATCAGAAATATATAAGTTTACTTTTAAAGCAATGTTTGAAAATTTAAGTGATCGTCTTGAACGCTCCTTTAAGATACTCAAGGGAGAAGGAAAGATAACAGAGATAAATGTAGCAGAAACCCTAAAGGACGTGCGTAGAGCGCTTCTTGATGCCGACGTTAACTATAAAGTTGCGAAGTCGTTTACAGATACTGTAAAGCAGAAGGCATTAGGTATGAATGTGCTTACAGCCGTTAAGCCTGGACAACTCATGGTAAAGATAGTACATGATGAGTTGGCAGAGTTGATGGGTGGCGAGGCTGTCGGTCTGAATTTGTCAGGTCGTCCTTCAATCATTCTTATGAGTGGTTTGCAAGGTTCTGGTAAGACTACATTCTCTGGAAAGTTGGCAAACATGCTAAAAACAAAGGAACATAAGAATCCTTTGTTAGTTGCTTGTGACGTCTATCGTCCTGCAGCTATCGACCAGTTGAAGGTCGTTGGAGAGCAAGTGGGAGTAGCTGTCTATAGCGAACCAGAGAACAAGAATGTAAACGAGATTGCTGATCATGCACTTGCAGAAGCAAAGGCAAAGGGAAATGACGTAGTAATCATCGATACTGCTGGTCGTTTGGCTGTTGATGAAGAGATGATGAATGAGATCGAGAGTCTCAAGAATCATGTTCATCCCGACGAGACTCTGTTCGTTGTTGACTCAATGACAGGTCAGGACGCAGTGAATACTGCCAAGGAATTCAATGACCGTTTGGATTTTAATGGCGTTGTTCTCACAAAGCTTGATGGTGATACGCGTGGTGGTGCAGCGTTATCAATCCGTACTGTCGTCACAAAGCCAATCAAGTTCATTGGTACAGGCGAGAAGATGGAAGCTATTGATGTGTTCCACCCAGGTCGTATGGCCGACCGTATCTTAGGTATGGGTGACGTTGTTTCACTTGTAGAACGTGCACAGGAGCAGTTCGATGAGGAAGAAGCAAAGCGTCTGCAGAAGAAGATACAGAAGAACCAATTTGACTTCAACGACTTCTATAACCAGATACAACAAATCAAGAAGATGGGTAACTTGAAAGACCTTGCTTCTATGATTCCTGGTGTAGGCAAGGCTATCCGTGATGTTGATATCGACGATAATGCCTTCAAGGGTATTGAAGCTATTATCCAAAGTATGACACCGAAGGAGCGCACGAACCCAGAATTGCTCAATAACTCCCGTCGTCAGCGTATTGCTAAGGGCTCTGGTACCAATATACAAGAGGTAAACCGACTCATTAAGCAGTTCGACCAGACTCGTAAGATGATGAAGATGGTTACTGGATCGAAGATGGCTGGTATGATGGGCAAGATGAAAGGTATGCCGGGTATGCCAAAGATGCCGAAGATGTAAGAAACACATATTCATTAAATAATATCATTACTATGGAATATCAGTTAATAGACGGAAAGGCAACAGCAACTGCAATAAAGCAGGAGATTGCCGAAGAAGTGAAGGCCATTGTTGCCGCGGGTGGTAAACAACCTCATCTGGCTGCTGTTTTGGTGGGACACGATGGCGGAAGTGAAACCTATGTTAAGAATAAGGTCATTGCCTGCGAGCAGTGTGGATTTAAGTCTACGCTCATTCGTTTTGAGGCTGATGTTACAGAAGAAGAGCTTTTGGCTTGTGTGGATAAGCTGAATAAAGACGAAGATGTTGATGGCTTCATCGTTCAGCTTCCTTTGCCAAAGCATATCGACGAGCAGAAGATTATTATGGCTGTCGACTATCGCAAGGATGTGGATGGCTTCCATCCTATCAATGTGGGTCGTATGGCGATTGGTCTGCCTTGTTTTATCTCAGCTACTCCATTGGGTATCCTCACCTTGTTGCAGCATTATCATATTGAGACTTCTGGTAAGAAATGTGTTATCTTAGGTCGCAGCAATATTGTTGGTAAGCCTATGGCACAGCTGATGATGCAGAAACAATATGGTGATTCAACGGTAACAGTATGTCACTCTCGTTCAAAGGATTTGAAGAAAGAGTGCCAAGAGGCAGACATCATTATTGCAGCTATTGGCAGACCTGAATTTGTAACAGCTGATATGGTGAAGCCTGGTGCAGTGGTTATCGACGTCGGTACGACACGTGTAGAAGACAAAACACGCAAGAGTGGTTTCAGACTGTGTGGTGACGTGAAATTTGATGAGGTTGCTCCTCTTTGCTCTTTCATAACTCCTGTCCCTGGTGGTGTTGGTCTATGACCATCTGCTCACTGATGAAAAATACACTTGCGGCAGGCAAGAAAGAATATTATAAGTAGATGACAGCAGAAGAATACTTCCAACGAGGTAATGAATGCCGACAGAGAGGCGACTGGCAGGAAGCCTTAGCTAATTATATGGAGGCTATCGAGTTGGACCCTGATTCTCCAGCAGTAATCGCAAAAGAGATGCTGGAGAATATTCTCAACTTCTATAACAAGGATGCGTATAATCCTTAAAATACAAAAACTATGAGCAAGATGAAAGGTGCCATTGTAGTAAACACAGATCGATGCAAAGGATGCCAGTTGTGTATCGTTGCGTGTCCCAAGGATGTTATTGCACTGGCTCAGAAAAAGGTAAATGTCCACGGCTATCCGTATACAGAGTCTGCACGACCAGATGATTGTATCGGTTGTGCTGCTTGTGCTACGGTTTGTCCTGATGGCTGTATCACGGTCTATCGTAAAAAAGTGGAGGAATAATTTATGGCAGAACAAGATGTAAAACTAATGAAGGGTAATGAGGCTATCGCTCATGCAGCTATCCGCTGTGGCGCTGATGGCTATTTCGGTTACCCTATCACTCCTCAGAGTGAGATAATAGAGACACTTGCAGCATTGAAACCATGGGAGACAACGGGTATGGTTGTCCTTCAGGCTGAGAGCGAGGTGGCTTCTATTAATATGATATATGGTGGTGCTGGTGCTGGTAAGCGTGTGCTGACAAGTTCTTCATCACCTGGTGTAGCTTTAATGCAAGAGGGTATCAGCTATATGGCAGGTGCCGAACTTCCAGGCGTCTTTGTAAACGTTCAGCGTGGTGGACCAGGTCTTGGAACTATCCAACCAAGTCAGAGTGATTATTTCCAAGCGACACGTGGAGGCGGTAATGGCGATTATAATGTGATTGTATTGGCACCAAGCTCAGTACAGGAGATGGCTGATTTTGTTGACTTGGCTTTCGAGTTAGCATTCAAGTATCGCAACCCAGCAATGATACTTTCAGATGGTGTGATTGGTCAGATGATGGAGAAGGTTGTCCTTCCACCGCAGAAGCCACGTCGTACAGAGGAAGAAGTCCGTAAGGAATGCCCATGGGCTTCAATGGGACGTACCGCTGGTCGTGAACCAAACATCATTACCTCTTTGGAATTGAAGCCTGAAATAATGGAAGAGAGAAACCTCCACTTACAGGAGAAGTATCGTCAGATTCGTGAGAATGAGGTACGCTTTGAGACGCAGCAATGCGAGGATGCCGACTATATTATCGTTAGTTTCGGTAGTGCAGCACGTATCGGCGAGAAGGCTGTTGAGCTGGCTCGTGAGTCGGGCTTGAAGGTCGGCTTGTTCCGTCCTATTACTTTGTGGCCTTTCCCAAGCAAGCAACTTGCAGAGTTATGTAAGGGTAAGAAGGGTGTATTGGTTAGTGAAATCAATGCAGGTCAGATGGTACAAGATGTTCGTTTGGCTATCAATGGCGCCTTACCTGTAGAGCATTTTGGTCGCTTAGGTGGTATCGTTCCTGACCCAGAAGAGATAGTCAAGGCACTCAAGGAAAAGTTAGTAAAGTAAGAAGGGAGGACGTATATTATGGCAAATGATATCATTTCACCTGAGAATCTGGTGTATAAGAAGCCTACTTTGATGAACGATACGACAATGCACTATTGTCCGGGTTGTTCACATGGTGTGGTTCATAAGTTAGTTGCAGAGGTTATCGAAGAGATGGGAATGAGTGATAAGGCGATTGGCGTATGCCCTGTAGGCTGTGCTGTGTTCGCTTATCGTTATCTTGATATCGATTGGCAGGAGGCCCCTCATGGTCGTGCTCCGGCTGTAGCAACTGGTATTAAGCGCCTTTGGGAGGACCGTTTGGTCTTCACTTATCAAGGTGATGGTGACCTTGCTTGTATTGGTACAGCAGAGACTATCCATGCCTTGAACCGTGGCGAGAATATCCCAATCATCTTTATTAATAATGCTATTTATGGTATGACAGGTGGACAGATGGCGCCTACAACGCTTATGGGTCAGAAGACAGCAACTTGTCCATACGGTCGTGAACCAGAACTGCATGGCTATAATCTGAACATTACGGAGTTAGCAAGTCACTTGAAAGGAACCTGCTATGTAACTCGTCAGAGTGTTGACACCGTTGCTTCAATCAATAAAGCAAAGCGTGCAATCCGCAAAGCGTTTGAAGCAAGTATGCAAGGAAAGGGAAGCTCGTTAGTAGAGATTGTTGCAACCTGTAACAGTGGTTGGAAGCTTTCTCCTGTTAAGGCTAACGAGTGGATGCGTGAGAATATGTTCCCTGAATATGAAAAGGGTGATTTGAAAGACACTACAGGTCTTTAATCCTTCCCTATATAAATAAGGTGTAAAATGAAAAAAGAGATAATTATTAGTGGCTTCGGTGGTCAGGGCGTACTCTCTATGGGTAAGATCTTGGCTTATTCGGGACTAATGGAAGATAAGGAGATAACATGGATGCCTGCTTATGGACCAGAGCAGCGTGGTGGTACAGCCAACGTTACTGTTATTGTAAGCGACGAACGCATCTCTTCTCCTATCCTTAGTAAGTATGATGTTGCGATAGTTCTGAACCAACCTTCGCTTGATAAGTTTGAACCAAAGGTTAAGCCAGGTGGTATTCTTATCTATGATGGTTATGGAGTATTCAATCCTCCTACGCGTAAGGACATCACCATCTATCGCATTAATGCTATGGATAAGGCTGCTGAGATGAAGAATGCAAAAGTGTTTAATATGATTGTTCTGGGTGGTCTGCTTAAGGTTTGCCCTGTTGTCAGCACTGATGGACTAAAGAAGGCACTCTTCAAGAGTCTTCCTGAACGCCATCATAACCTCATCCCACTAAATATGGAAGCAGTGGAAGAGGGAATGAAAATCATTACTCAGCAATAATTAAGTGGTAAACAACAATAGTAACTATTGTTATAATAAAGGAATTTAACTTGATTTTTTATAACTCTCTAATTTGTTTAAGGGACCTAAGCAGTGATGCTACGGGTCCCTTTTTCTTTAGTAAACATCTTATCCTTCAAGATTGTGTCTTCTTATATTTGTCGTTGAGGGCTGAATAGATATTGTTTCTGTTATCTTGCTAATAGCTTCTCATTAGCATGCAAGCAATCTTCTAACAACAGGTAGAAGGCTATTATAGCTATTTGTTGCTTGGCGTTACGAGTTAGCAGGATTCATTTCAACTTATAGAATCATATTTGTAGTGTGTTCGCATGATTGTAGAAAGTCGGAGGTAGAACTTTCGATAGCTGTAAGTGATACAAACGATAAGGGCCTGTTCGAACCACTTTGTGGACTTCCAATAATTTTGAAATATCGCTTTCGGTATTGAAGAGGGTTCTCCCTACAATATATGTGATATAGCCCCATTGTTTCACATGTTATTATGTTACAATAAGATAAAAGATATATAACATTGTTCAATATTTCCATCTTTATGGTTTCTTATGCTCATAATATAGGGGCCTGTGCATTTTTTATCTAAAAAAATTTGGCTGTCTCATTATTTTTTTATTACTTTGCAGCGAGTTTAAGACACTGACATTATAGATTTTACAAATATTAATTAATTCAGAGAAAACAATGAAAAAGTTAGTTTTAATGTTGGCAGCTGCTTCTATGGCAGCTTCAGTTTCTGCTCAGACAGTGGCAGAAAGCAAGGCATTTGACAACGTCTACGTTGGTATTAACGGTGGTGTTGCAACAAAGACAACTGGTCACAAGTGGTTGAGCGACCTCGATCCAAACGCTGGTATCCGTATCGGTCGTTATTTCACTCCAGTATTCGGTTTGGCAATTGAGGGTAATGCATACTTCTCTAACAAGCCTTGGACTTCTACAGGTACTGTAGTTCGCGCTACAAACGCAAGCTTGCTCGGTACTGTAAACTTGAGCAACCTCTTCGGTGGTTACAAGGGTGAGCCACGTACCTTCGAGGTTAGTGCACTTTATGGTCTTGGTTGGATGCACGTATTCACAAGCAACAAGGCATTCAAGGATGCTACTGCTGACAACCGTAACCGTATGACTTCTAAGGCAGCTCTTGATTTCGCTTTCAATTTCGGTTCAGAGAAGCAGTTCCAGTTCTACGTAGAGCCTTCTATCAATTTCGCATTCTTGGGTCAGTCAAAGAACAAGGAATTGGTTGCAACTGGTAATGCTTTGAATCCAGTAGCTTTAGCTGATCATCAGGAGTATGGTTACAAGGCAGCTTCACAGGCAGGTCAGCCAGCTTACAACATCAACAACTCATTCGTTCAGTTGAATGCTGGTCTTGTTTACAAGTTCAAGAACTCTAACGGTACACACAACTTCACAATCGTTACTCCACGTGACCAGGCTGAGATCGATGCATTGAACGCTCAGATCAACGAGCTCCGCAACCGTAAGCCAGAGGTTATTACTAAGGAGATTGTTAAGGAGGTTCCTTCTGTTAAGGTTAAGGAGTTCACTGTATCTGACCTTGTATTCGTAACATTCGCTCAGGGTAAGTCTGCTCTTACTAAAGAGGCTAAGGCTGCTCTCAACAACGTTAAGGAAGGTGTTCACGTTCAGGTTGTTGGTACTGCATCTCCAGAGGGTTCTAAGGAACTTAACGATCGTCTCTCACAGGCTCGTGCTGACGTAGTTGCTAACTACCTCAAGGGTCGTGGCGTTATCGTTGACGAGGCAACTGGTAAGGGTGTACAGGGTGTAACTTCTAACCGTCTTGCAGTTGTTTACGTAAAGTAATCTAAACGAGTAGGTTAAGAAGGACAATCCTTCAAACAATAACAATAAGGGATGCATCTTTAAGGTGCATCCCTTTTTATTTTGCTTTTTCGTTATCAACTTACTGCTTGTCATATAGTGTGTTCTCTGTGAGAAACATAACACTTAACATCTACCATACATGTCATCTTATCAAGTGGGAAAGTCCTTTTTCCACAGAGGAACATTGAATTTTGCACGCAAATAGAATCTATATATAGGGCCTATCCCTTGTCTTAACGTAAACTTTTTTGACAGTCAAGAGAGTAATACATGGTCTTTAAGATAGAAGAAGAGGCCTAACAGTATTCAAGAACATGCTCTTCTTGGGTGATGAAGACGCCCTTCTTGCCTCAAGAAGAGCGTCTTCTTTAATGCAATCTGTAATATATTGATATAATGTGTGTTATGAATTTTATCTGAAAGGATATTATACCCTAACATAAGGGGTGTTCTGCTCGACTATGTGTAATGATTTTTCTTAATCCTATTAATCCTCATGAAGAGTGAGGTTAAATGTTTGACCTGTTCCCTAAGAAGTGGAGTATGCCTTCTTTAGATATAACGATTCATTTCTACTAAGGGCAACTACGAGTCTTCAGATTTCTTGCTTACATAGAATATAATGACAATTTTTCCGTTATAATAATAAGTTAGGCATTGGTAAATGCATAATGTAAATGTTCGTGTAAGATAAGTGTAATATGGAAAAGTTATCAAAGATAGGAAGATATGAGTTTTTGGCTGAGCCGTTTCATTGCGACTTTTCCAATCATTTGTTTATGGGTCACTTAGGCAATCACTTGTTGAATGCTGCTGATTTCCATAGTAATGATCGTGGTTATGGTATGAATTATCTCAATACTGTCAATAAGACGTGGGTATTGAGTCGCCTGGCTATTGAGGTGATGGACATGCCGAAGGCCTACGATAGATTTTTCGTAGAGACTTGGGTGGACAGTGCTCTGAGGTCTTTTACAAGCCGTAACTTTAAGATAGTCGGGGAGTCTGGGCATGTTTATGGTTACGGAAAGAGTGTGTGGGCCATGATAGACCTTGATACACGTCATCCTGCCGACATACTTGCCGTTCGTGGCGGCTTGATAACTGAGTATATAGAAACCGAATATCCTTGTCCGATAGAAAAGTCTTCACGTGTGAAGCTATCAGTTGGTGCAACTCCAATCCGTTCAATCGACACTTATTATAATGATGTAGATATCAATGGGCATATAAACTCAGTCAAGTACATAGAGCATGTATTAGATCTGTGGGACGTAGCTTGGTATAAGCAGCATTGTATCAGGCGTTTTGAGATAGCATACGTAGCAGAATCTCATCAAGGAGATAGACTCCACTTCTATCAAGAGGGTCGGGATTCAGATACTGATTTTAATGTTAGAATAACCAAGAGTAATAGAGACAGCGCAGAAGTAGAGGTTTGTCGTTGTAGAGTTCAGTTTGTTTGATGCCAATCAAATATTAGTAGAACCAACGAGAAGCTGATTGTTTTGACTGATGCGAGCCTACAATAAGTAGGCTGTATCTACAAAATAATTTTTCCTGTCACATCTGTCATGCTTTATGAGTATCTAACTAATTAGATTGCAATGAGTTAGTTCTAAATGTTAAAATGACAGCAAATGAATTTTAAAATAAATTTGTTATAAACGTTGTATTTCAGCTTTAATTTTAGTCCAATTAGTGAGGACTCCAATAAACCGAGATGTGTTGAGACCTACCACATTAATCCATGTATCAGAAGACCAAATCTTTTAGGGTAGAAGTAAGAAACTTCCATCCAAAAGGATTTCCTCTTCCAGAATCATCTCTCGCATAACCTGCTGAACAAGGTCCCAATCATCATTCAGTTGACGAATCTCTGTAATAGCATGCTTATGCCCATCTTCTAAGAGTGTCAGCAGTTGTTTTCTGATTTGTTCTTTCTCGTTCGTATCATCTTCTTTGGTATGCGATAAGCAAACATCACATTGTCCGCAGTCGGTTGATTTACTTTCTCCGAAATAGGATAGTAGCTGTCTGCTGCGACACACTCGTTCATTTTGTGCGTAATTGATAACAGAGTTGATGCGTTTGATAAATTCTTCTTTTCGATTTTCATATACCTCTTTACTAAGAACAACATCAACACCGTCAATACGATCTTGTGTGTAGCTAATAAGTGGTATATTCTTACGAGGGATGAAATTGATGATACGCTTTTTACTAAGATTGGTGAGTATCATGTAGGTTTGGTTTCTATCCAACCCAGCTTCCTGTCCAAGATAACTTTCATCTATGTAGCCATTGTCAGAGAAGAGTCCACCATAATTGCGAAGTAGTGCTGTTACGATATTGTCTTCCTTATCGCTCAGCGAGTCTAATCGGTAAAGTTCATCCCTATTGAGAAGGAAGCGAACACGTGCCTTAGTGTCTGGATTAAGTTCGTAATCAATATATCCTGCTCGTTGAAGGATGGTCAATGCTGCATTAACACGTATGGGAAAATGCCTGAAAGTATTGCAGAATTTGTCAATCGGAAACTCAAATATACATCCGTAGCCACTCCCAACGCCTATCTGATAGAAGTAGGCTAAGTGTTCATAGACTGTTTGGATATAGTCTTTAGGTGGGAAGGTATCTTCGATGCGCTTCTGCAGTGTGCGTCTGTCATTGCCATTATAAAGTAGAACAGCGTATGCCTTATTACCATCACGACCTGCGCGACCCGCCTCTTGGAAGTAAGCCTCCAATGAACTCGGGCAATCAATATGGATAACTACACGTACGTTAGGCTTGTCAATACCCATACCAAATGCGTTCGTAGCAACCATGACACGTATCTTATCAGTCTGCCAGTCGTTCTGGCGTTGGTCTTTAACACCAGGTTCTAAGCCTGCGTGATACCATGTAGCCGAGATACCATGTTCTGTGAGCATCTTTGCAATCTCCTTTGTGCGTTTCTGCTACGGCAGTAGACAATAGCTGTCTTGGGTAAGGATTGCAGAATATGTACCATCTCGGCATCTTTGTCTTCAGTCTGGCGTACGACGTAAGCTAAATTCTTACGCTCAAAGCTCATTCGGAAGACATTCTTCTCTTTGAATCCTAAGCGGTCTTGAATATCATCAACAACATCTGGTGTAGCTGTTGCAGTTAAGGCAAGGATAGGTGCATCAGGTAATAACTTTCGGATGTTCTCAATCTGTAAGTACGAAGGGCGAAAGTCATAGCCCCATTGACTGATACAGTGGGCTTCATCAACAGTGATGAAACTCACTTTTATGTGTCGTAGTTTTGTTTGAAAAAGGTCAGACCCTATACGCTCAGGAGAGATATAAAGTAACTTTATTCCACCAAAAGAGCAGTTATCCAAGGTTGATACAATGTCATCATGGCGCATGCCAGAATAAATAGCAGCAGCAGTGATGCCTTGTTGACGGAGATGGTCAACCTGGTCTTTCATCAACGCAATAAGAGGAGTAATGACTAAGCACACTCCTTCTTGGGCTAATGCTGGTACTTGGAAAGTTATGGACTTTCCTCCTCCTGTTGGCATTAGTCCTAAGGTATCCTTTCCTGAACCGATACTCTCGATGATGTCCTTCTGAATACCACGGAAGTCAGGATAGCCCCAATATTGATGAAGAATGTCGAGATAAGACATTAAACTACATGCTTTGAACGATGAACATTGAGGTTTGAGCTTTTGGACTTTAGGGTAGATAGTCCTTGTTGTTGATACAAATAATACAGATCAATACAATTGTTAGCAATCCTCAGTAGGTCTGATATCTTCTATTTGCAGTTGAACAGAGCCACGCTTAAAGACGTTATCTTCAATCGTGTAGGCAATGTCAAACGAGCGTTTTGATTTGATGTAACGAGCTGATGCACTCTGTCCGAAAGCGATACCATTCATTACGTTGTTGGATTTAGAGTCAACCAGTTCTAACTTGATATGCTCTTGCTCGCGTCCTACAACTTTACTTGTTCCAAAGTCGTAAACATCTAACGTACAGAAGAGTGGTTTGGGATTGCCAGGACCAAATGGGGCAAAGCGTTTCAAGTCAGTGTGTAGTTTTTTGGTTATATCCTTAAAGTCGATAACAGCATCGATGTCGAGGATTGCCTCACGCTGTTCAGGCTCAATGTGCTGTTCTACGTAGGTTTGGAAGCGTTCACGGAACTCCTTTACATCTGCCCACTTCATAGTTAGTCCGGCTGCGTATGTATGTCCACCAAAGTTCAACAATAAATCACGACAACTCTTAATCGCTGCATATACATCGAATCCAGCTACACTACGCGCAGACCCTGTAGCAAGGTTCTCGTCACGTGTTAAGACTACTGTCGGACGGAAATAGATTTCAGTCAGACGAGAGGCAACGATGCCTATGACGCCTTTCTTCCAATGCTCATCATAGAGGACGATACTTGATTGGTGTTTCTGACTCTCCAAACGAGCAACAATCTGGTTGGCCTCTTCTGTCATCTGACGGTCTACATCCTTTCGCTGTTCGTTGTATTCGTCAATATGCTTTGCTTGATCGAGCGCCATACTATATTCTCTTTCAACAAGTAGGTCAACACTCTTCTTACCATTCTCCATACGGCCGCTGGCGTTAATACGTGGTCCAATCTTGAAGATGATATCGCTCATAGATAATTCACGACCATTCAATCCGCAGATATCTATAATGGCTTTTAATCCGAGACTTGGGTTTTGATTTAACTGTTTCAGTCCGTGGAAGGCAAGAATACGATTTTCGTCTACTACAGGAACCAAATCGGCTGCAATGCTGACAGCACAGAAATCGAGTAGGGGGACGAGTCGAGAAAAGGGGATATTATTGTTCTTTGCAAATGCTTGCATGAACTTAAAACCTACACCACAACCACAAAGGTTCTTGAAAGGATAAGTGTCATCTGGTCGTTTGGGGTTAAGGATAGCTACTGCAGGAGGCATCTCTTCATCAGGAACATGGTGGTCACAGATGATAAAGTCTATTCCCTGTTCCTTGGCATAGGTTATCTCTTCGATTGCTTTGATACCACAATCGAGGATGATAATAAGTTTAACTCCAGTTTCTTTGGCAAAGTCTATTCCCTTCTTGCTTACTCCATAGCCTCATCATAGCGGTCAGGAATGTAGTAATCAATGTTTGAATAGAATTGTCGTAAGAATTTATATACCAACGCTACAGCTGTACAGCCGTCTACGTCATAGTCTCCGTAGACAAGAATACGCTCCTTATGCCCCATGGCATCATTGAGACGGTCGACAGCAGCATCCATATCCTTCATTAAGAAAGGATTGATGAGGTCTGCCAACTGAGGACGGAAGAACCGTTTTGCTGCACTCTCCGTCGTTATACCACGACGTATCAGCAGTGAAGCAAGAATAGGGCTAATACCTAATTTCTCTCCTAAGTCTTTAGCTGCATTGTCCTGAGTCTCTGTAGGTGGAATGTAGTTCCATTTAAATTGCATTTTAAGTTGTTTTTATTTCTGTCCGTAAAGGTACAAAAAAAAAGCCAAATGAGAATGTTATGTGGCGTATTATTTGGTTCTGTGTTTTTATGATATTAGCTCTATTAGGCTAATTAGCCCAATTGATAATAAAACAACAATCCCGCTCCAATTGCTTAGAGCGGGATTGTTTATGATTTATAGATTGTTGAAATGATAATATCAGTAAGGCTTGTTCTTTATTATCAATTCAACTTGTCTTATTCTTTTAGAGCCCCATCTTCTTGCGGATATCCTTAGGAATAGCATTCTTGTTTACCATATAGTCCATGGTGTTAGCTGCGATGAAATTCTTGCTCATATACCAGATACCCTTGTAATCGCCAGTCTCACCCCATGAGTTTTTTACCATGTAATATTCCTTACCATTCTGATCTTTAGCGATACCGAAGATAAGCATACCGTGGTCGTCAGTAAGTTCCCAGTTATCGAAACGATCCTGACGCTGCTGCTGTGTAGGAACAACCTCTGGTACGTTTACACCGAGTGAGTCGATGATATCCTTCTTCTTTGCTGCAGAAAGACCAAGCCAATGAGCCATATCACTACCCTTCATGCTCTCAACCTTCTTACCGTCAACCATATAAGCCAAACCCTTACGAGTGAAACCAGGCTCACTAACGTCGCCACCCCATGCTACAGTGTAGCCGTTCATGACAGCGTTATCAATGATACGCATCATCTCGTCCATTGGGAGGTTATAAGACAATGGGTTGCGCCAGTTATCCTGTACCTCAACAGCAAACTGTGAGTAGAATGGGTGATGTGTGTAAGAAGTAATGGTTACATAGTCACTCCAGTTCAAACCAAGACTTGCTGCAAAGCTCTTTGGAGTGTACTGCTTGCCTTCGTAAGTGAATGTCTCTGGACACTTGCCAAGATAAGCATCAAGGATACCCTGCAAGCCTTGCTTCCACTGACCTGAAATCTTGTTTGCTTTGTTGCGTGCAATACTATTTACGTATGGCTCTAACAATGAGAAGAACTCATTGAAATTGTTCAATGAATCACCATAGAGTGAGCCTGGGAATGGCATAGCACTCTCTGGACAAATACCATGAGTCTCAAGGGTGTGCAATACATCGTATGCAGAGCCACCTTGAGCAAACTGGCAATCACCATGCAAACGTACTACTTGGATAGCACGTTCCATATATGTCTTATTAGCTACAAAGCTCTCACAAAGATCGTAAGTCTTACCAGTCTTCTTCAAAATCTCAGCCTCAAAATAACTGAGAGTTGAATAGTCCCAACACGTACCAGAACGGTTCTGGTCTTTGATACTTGTAATTGGATTCTGCTTTACTACTGTGAAAACAGGCTTGTTTGAGGTTGCACCCTCTTTCTTGTCTGCGGCATTAGCACCTAACGCAAGCAAGGCGAACAATGCTACTACTAAAGTTTTTTTCATAAGTTGTTTCTTATAAATCGGGTTGCCGTTGTGAGTGATACTCTTGCGGCAACCTTGATGTAAATATTAATTAAAATGTTTTATTACTTTCGGTTTGCTGCAATGAAATCTTCAACATCCTGTGGATGATAAGGAATAATATCCTTGCCAATGAAGCGGCAACCATCCTTGGTAATGAGAAGGTCATCTTCAAGACGAATACCTCCGAAGTCCTTGTACTCATCCAACTTATCAAAGTTGAGGAAATCAGCACAATGTTTCTTCGCACGCCATTCATCAATCAATGCTGGGATAAAGTAGATACCTGGTTCATCGGTAACAACAAAGCCTTCTTCCAAGCGTCGACCCATACGTAGACAGTTTGTTCCAAACTGCTCAAGGTTAGGACGTGTCTCTTCATCAAAGCCAACATTAATCTGGTCGAATGACTCCATGTCATGAACATCCATACCCATCATGTGACCGAGTCCATGAGGCAAGAACATAGCATGAGCACCAGCAGCAACGGCAGCATCGGTGTCGCCCTTAGCCAATCCAAGCTCTTTCATTCGGTCAAAGAGAATGCGGCAGATTGCAAAGTGAACATCCATATATTTAACGCCAGGCTTAGAAAGCTTCAATGCTGCATCGTGGCATTCTTCTACCACCTTATAAATCTCCAATTGTCTCTGAGTGAATTTACCACTTACAGGGAATGTACGGGTATTATCAGAGCAGTAGTGGTTGATGGTTTCAGCACCACAATCACAGAGAGCAAGGCGACCAGCCTCCAATACAGCCATTGAAGGATTACCATGCATAATCTCACCATGCTGGGTGAAGATAGTAGGGAATGATACCATTGAGCCGTATGAGTTGGCAATACCACTAACCTGACCACCGACGAACAGCTCTGTCACACCTGGCTTACCCAGTATCATTGCAGTAGTGTGCATCTTATGTCCAATAACAGCAGCACGCTCCAGTTCTTCGATTTCTTCCTGTGTCTTTACAGAACGCATCTTAACAATCGCATGAATAAGGTCCATGCTTGCTGACTCTTTCTGCTGGTTTGGGTGGATACCAAAGAGGTCAAAGATTTGAATCATGATGTCTGCACGATAAGGTGGTAAGAAATGAACCTTACGATGCTCTCTTAGTGCATTGTTGCAGATAGTCTTCAATCCCTTCATGTTGACGGTGTTAGCTACGCCAACAGCGTCTGCCATATCTTTTACAGAGTCAACACTACCATACCAAACAATGTCGTCAATATCAATATCATCGCCAACGAGAGTCTCGGTGTCATTGTCAATATCAATAACACCAACTAATCCGTCACGTTTTTGACCGAAATAATAGAGGAATGATGAATCCTGACGGAAAGGATAATATCCATTCGCAGGGAAGTTTGCAGGCGACTCGTTGTTGCCAAAAAGGATAATAATACCTTTCCCAACAAGCTTCTTTAGCTCTGCACGGCGCTTTACATAGGTTTCTTTGTTAAACATATTTCAATTATTAGTTGGTTTGATTGCAAAGATAGTTATTTTTGTTTGAAAGTTATTAACTTTGCAGTTGTTTTTTAACGAGATTTTATGCAAATAGATAGGAATACAGGCTTAGTGTTAGAAGGGGGAGGCATGCGTGGCGTCTTTACCTCTGGTGTGTTGGATGCTTTTATGAAGTATAAGCTTTATTTTCATTACACTGTTGCTGTCTCTGCAGGAGCGTGTAACGGCTTGTCGTATGCCAGTCGTCAGCCACGTCGTGCACGCATCTCTAACATTGATATGCTTGCCAAATATGATTACATAGGATTGCGTTATCTCGTTACGCAGGGATGTATCTTTGATCCTGAATTACTCTACCACCGTTTCCCTTATGAGATTATTCCATTTGATTATGAGGAATATTTCCGTAATTGTAAGAATGGTGATGTATTTGAAATGGTGGTCACAAACTGTCAGACTGGTTTTGCTGAGTATCTTACGGAGGCATCAGGAGACAAACAGATACTCAATGAGTTAGCACGAGCATCTTCAAGTCTTCCTTATGTAAGTAAGATGGTTACGATAGATGGTAAGGATTTATTAGATGGTGGGATTGTTGACTCTATTCCTGTTCTGCGTTCTATAGAAACAGGACACACTACCAATGTCGTTATTAGTACGCGTAATAAGGGTTGGAGAGATACCGGACGTGATTATAAACAGCCTAAGTTTATCTATCGTAATTACCCACGTCTTCGGGTTGCTCTTAGCCATCGAATAGAAGCATATAACCGTCAGCTCGATTTGGTAGATGAGTTAGAAGAACAAGGGAAGATACTTGTTATTCGTCCAGTGGCACCAGTAGTTGTCGGACGGATGGAGAAAGATGTAGAGAAACTTGAAGCGCTATATGAAGAAGGGTTCCGTTTGGGAGAAGAGTTTGTGAAAGAGAATCTTCCTCAACTACTCTGACATCAGTCCTTTCCGTACAATGACATAATGATGCTAACCTTACATGATTAAGGTGACCACTTATAAATGATTAAAAAAAGGTAAATACTGTTGTATTCTTTTCGTCATTCTAAAAGGATTAGACAGATATATTGAATAGATTAATATATTTTCTTGTTACATATTTCCCCTTTCTAAATACTTTTCTTATCTTTGCACAATATATTAAAAAGAAAGCATAAATGAAGAAGATAAATTTTCTCCTTGTAGTGTTGGCAGTGGTGCTGGCATTTAGTTCATGTAATAAGTCTGAGACCTATGCAGACCAATTAGAGCGAGAGAACGATGCTATTCACGCATTTATTGTTAAGAAAGGAATAAATGTAATTACTGAAGCGCAATTCACAAAACAAGGGAACACGACAGACACAACAAAGAATCAGTATGTTCTCTTCCCTAATACAGGTGTTTATATGCAGATTGTTGAGAAGGGAACTGGCGAAGTGATTAAAAAAGGAGAGACTGCGACTGTCCTCTGCCGTTTTACCGAACGTAATCTTCTTAGGGACACTGTTCAGTTGTCAAATCAGTATCTTGTCTTTGGACCGAAGGTTGATAAGATGTCTGTAACAAACACAAGTGGTACTTATACAGCTTCCTTCGACCCTTTGTCAAGTGTGATGTATGAGGTTTATCAGAGTACTTCTGTTCCTAATGGTTGGTTGGTTCCAATGCCTTACATCGGTTTGGGAAGATTAGTTAGAGCAGACTCAAAGCTGTCACACGTAAGACTTATTGTTCCTTCACAGCAAGGACAGATTAATGCTTCACAATCTGTTTACCCTTGTTTCTATGACCTTACTTTCCAACGAGGACTTTAATACAATGTGGCGAGGGGGATTAGAAAGACGAGAAAGAACAACAATATAAGAAAACAATAAGGGCGATACCCTTCAAACATATTTCTAAGTATGACGCTTATAAAATCTATTTCCGGCATCCGTGGTACTATCGGAGGTCGTGCGGGTGATACGCTTAATCCGCTGGATATTGTTAAATTCGTTTCTGCTTACGCAACTTTCATTGCTCGCAAGCACCCAGGAAAGAAATTAAAGATTGTTGTTGGTCGCGATGCACGTATCTCTGGACCAATGGTAAAAAATGTGGTATGCGGTACGCTGATGGGTATTGGCGCAGATGTAGTGAATATCGGACTGGCTACAACACCTACCACAGAGTTGGCTGTACGCATGAGTGGGGCAGATGGTGGTATTATTATCACTGCTTCTCATAATCCACGCCACTGGAACGCTTTAAAACTTCTGAATGAGGAGGGCGAATTCCTTACAGCAGCTGATGGTGCTGAGGTCTTGGATATTGCAGAGCGTGAGGACTTCGTTTATGCAGATGTAGATGGTCTGGGTAGTTATACTGATGACGATTCATTTGATGAGCGCCACATAGAAGAGGTGATGAACCTTGAATTGCTCGACCTTGAGGCTGTTAAGAATCGTAAGTTTCGTGTCGTAGTTGATTCTATCAATTCTGTTGGTGGTATCATTCTACCTAAGCTTCTTGATCGTTTAGGGGTTGAATATAAGTTCTTGAATGGTGAAGCAACAGGTGACTTTGCTCATAATCCAGAACCTATCGCAGCGAACCTCACAGGTATCATGGACGAGGTTGCCAAGGGTGGTTATGATTTGGGTATCGTTGTTGACCCAGATGTCGACCGTTTGGCATTCATTCAAGAGGATGGTAAGATGTATGGTGAGGAGTACACACTCGTCACAGTGGCAGACTATATCCTCGAGCATGTGAAGGGTAATACTGTTAGCAACCTCTCTTCAACACGTGCTTTGCGTGATGTAACAGAGAAGCATGGCGGTAAGTATTATGCTTCTGCTGTTGGTGAGGTGAATGTTACCACAAAGATGAAGGAAGTCGGTGCCGTTATTGGTGGTGAAGGTAATGGTGGTGTTATCTATCCAGAAAGCCATTATGGTCGTGATGCCCTTGTTGGTATTGCGCTCTTCCTTAGTTCTTTGGCACAGAAGGGACTGAAGGCAAGCGAACTTCGCAAGACTTTCCCAGAGTATTTCATAGCAAAGAATCGTATTGACCTTACTCCTGATACAGACGTTGATGCAATCCTTGTGCGTGTGAAAGAACTTTATGGACAGGAGAAGGATGTACAAGTAACTGATATTGATGGCGTTAAGCTCGATTTCCCTGATGCGTGGGTTCATCTTCGTAAATCAAATACAGAGCCTATTATCCGTGTGTATAGTGAGGCTAACACTATGGAGGCTGCTGACGCATTAGGCAAAAAGCTGATGCAGGTGGTTTACGATATGCAATAGATAAAACTATTTACAATGAAATAAAAGAAGATGTCTGATTTTTTTCAGGCATCTTCTTTCAATAGACTTATTGTCTGATATTTAAGAATAAAACGATGTAACGAGCTTCTAATTACACAATCTTTTTTAGTTTAGAATCTCATAGATAATGTTATTTACTTAAAAAAATATTAGTGTTTTCGTTTTGTTAGATTAGAAGAGGTTGAAATGATGAGTATGCTAATCCCTATTTAAGGCTCTCATCTTTAATTCTTTGATAGTATAAAAAATAGAAAACATGATCTTGTTCCTTAAAGTGCAAAATAACAATGAAAGAAATCTTTTTATGCTCATATTTTGCTGAGGTAGCCGCTCTTTTGCCTCATAGTATCCCTAATTCTTTGCATGGAAAGATAGTAGCATTTATACCAACAGCAAGTATTCATGAAGAATTTAATCAATATGTTGAAGATGGAAGGGAAGCTCTTGTATCTCTCGGATTGACTATAAAAGAATTAGAAATTACACAATGTGAACAGAAAGAGATAAGGGAGGTGCTGAGGAACTGTGACTGTATCTATATCACAGGTGGCAATACTTTCTTTCTTATGCAAGAGTTACGGAGGACAGGGACTGACAGGTTAATTGTTGAACAAGTAGAGGAGGGGAAACTGTATATTGGAGAATCAGCAGGTGCTATGGTCTTTGCTCCTAATATAGAGTATGCGAAGAAAATGGATAATCATCTTTCTATGACACCTGGATTTAATGATTTTACAGCACTTGGTATTGTTAACTTCTATCCTGTTGTGCATTTCAAAAGTTATCCTTTTGAAGAATCAACACAGACAGTCATACGAGAGAACAGACATCTACTCTTAAAACCAATAACGAACAAACAAGCTATAGTTGTCATTGGCGATACTATCTCCATTCAAAGTAAGCGATAATAGTCGCCATTTATGGATGCTTTGTGGCAAGTACTCTTCCCAGATCTCTTCATTTTCAACTCTTGTTTTCTTGCGTCGTATCTCTTTTATTTTTCTTTATTGCTATTCCTGTATAATATATATTCACTACTGTTTGTTTGTACATTGCAATGCGAAATTAATTAATCTTTGGGAGACAGAGGTTTCTCTTTCTTATTTTTATACATTGCTTGTTGATTTTCCTCTCATGGGGGCTTCTCGTCCCCAAATACCTCTGTGTTTTCAGGTATAGATTATTAAGCTACACCAGCACTTGGGATTGCAGTTCTATGTTGAACTTGCGGCATAGAATCAGCTTGCTTAATCCATAAAAATGTTTCATTCCCAGTTATCTTTTGTCTGATGATATTCTTGTATCCCATCTACAGAATTTACTTTTACTTTTTTACCTTTAGAAAAATTCCAAGTAATAGACAGTCCAACATACTGAGTTGAAGAGGTATTTTGATAGGTAATTTTGCTTGTTCCTATTTGTCTATCAAGTTTACGTCTATTGGCAAGAGGAGTAAAGTCAATAGCAAACTGAAGATTATCATTTAAGAATGATTTATAAATTCTCCCATTAACACTATATACTGTATGATAAGTCCTTTCAAGTGTTTGGTATTTTGGTTCAATGCTTGCGTTTAGCATAGCTCCCCATCCATTTATAAATTCAAAGTTATTGTTAAAAGAGAAGTATTCTTTGAAACGGGTCTTGTTATAAAAGGCCGTACCTATTTGTAAATTTTCAGGGGTTATCTCTACACGTCCTGAGAATTTAAAGTTCCACCATTTAGTCGGAGCTTCCATATATTCAGCTCCTATTCCCCAATAAGATTGTCCTGAAATATTAATGGGTTTTGTATAAAGGATGTTAGAATTTTTTTCATCATTAAAGGTTTGCCAATAGATACGGTTATGCGAGTAAGCATAAATAGCAGTAAGCGTTACCTTGTTTCTAAACATAGAAAGACCAACCATTAGCATATCAGACGACGGTGCCTTCAGATTTGCATTACCTACACTATAGTTATATGCATCTTTCCACGTGATAGCTGAAGATATTGCAGAGTAGGGAATGTCACTCATCGTTCGCTTGTAGTTAAGCATCAAACTGTGTTCTTTCCTTTTTCCAAATGGCATCATTATCTGAATAATAGGATTGAAACTCCATTGATTGTTATGTTCATGAATATTGCTGGTCAAATCGCTAAAACCGATATGATTGAGTTGCCAGTTCAAACCTGCACTATATCGGAATTTACTAATTTTTCCTTGTGCTACAGTATAAACAATTGGAGTTACACCGGAGGTTTTCGTAGTCTTTGTACTCGTATTAAAACGATTACTTATATTATTCCCAGAAGGACTATACTGTGAAGATAATAATTGGGCAGATGTTCCAAATTTAAATACAAGTGAACGATTACATGGATACAAAATATCAGCCTTAAATTTCCATAAGTTGAGCTTATTCTGTTCCGTAATATTGTTAGTGTTTTCCTCTTCAATATAATATAGCGAATTATTGTTACTATGTCTATTCAAATAGTCGGTGGTTACTTCTATAGAACTTCCTCTTTTATTTAATGGCATGGAGAACTTGATGGTTCCTTCATGCAGATGAATATTCGCTACCTCGCTAATTGAAGTCCATTCGTTGTTTGCAAACGTTTAGTTGTTGGCGACGGGTTTGAAGAGGCATAAAGATAGCTTCCGCCTATCTGAACTCCAGATTTGAATTCTTGCGTAAGGCTGATTCGATTCCTGAAATTAACAGAGCTGGAAACTAAACTATTAGACATTAATGATTGTATATCTTGTTCTGCCTGCCATTGCTCTGCAGTTTCCTTTATCTTCTTATGTCCGAAATCCATATTATCATATAGGCTAAGATTCTTATAGCGGGCATTAAAAAGTAATCCTACATCCTCATTTCCAAAGCCACAAGATCGAAACCACTCGGAGTTCCCTATAAAACTACCATAGAAGCCTCCATTTTCAGGACGGCGTAAAGTTATTATAATGCTTCCTCCACTCAACGCTGCATTATTTTCTGCACCAGCAAGGTATTTTACTTCAACCTTATCAATCCTTTCCCCTGGTATCTTGTTAAGTTCAGAAGTGTCAGACAGTTTTACACCATCTACATATATTTCACTAACAGATAGTCCATTTATCTTGAATTTGCCTTCTTCAAATGAAATGTTTGGAAGGAAAGAGAGTATAGAGGCTGCAGGTTTACCTTTAACAATGTTCATTCCTTTGAGATTGGTTATGTATCCGTCTGGTTTATTAACTGTACGAGATGCCATAACAACAACTTCATCAAGGTGCTTTGTTTCTTGGGCTAACCCTGTTGAGCAAAACATCAATAGACAGGGTATAAAACATTTATTTAGATAGTGTTTCATAATTCTGTTGATAAAATTTCTGTAAATGAAGATAAGTGATGGGAGTAATTTTCCCTAACCACAAACTGTGCTATTTCCATCAGACTCGTTTTGTCTGCCATGAAGATAGCGTAGTCCTTAAATGTTGCAATCTGTTTTTCCATAATGCTTTTTGTTTCTTGATTTATACGATAAAAATACTTCTTATCCAAATATCATCTATTACACTTTTGTGTAATTTGGCATCTCTCTCTTTGTTTTTTACACTTTTGTGTATTCTTTTTGCGGTATTCCGCATTAAAAATGTACTTTTGTAGTGAAATATATCAGAGAACCTTAGCACGTTTAGCATATATGACAGACATAAAAGATTTCTTTATAGCATCGAACACCGTGCATAATGCACCAGATTATGATTCAAATGTATTGTCAACATTGATTCATACCGTAGAGGCTTTTGCTCGTGTTACCTATCAGAGTGTTTACTTGATAGACTATTACAGGCAGGAATTTCTTTATGTGTCGGACAACTCTTTGTTTCTTTGTGGACATACGGCAAAAGAAGTCAAGGAATTAGGCTACAACTTTTACTTGGAGCATGTACCAGAGGAAGAACAAAAAATTGCTTGTTGAACTGAACAGCAGTGGGTTTAAGTTCTTTGATACTTTCGACAATGTAGATAAATATCAGTGTTCTATGTCCTATCACTTTCATCTGAAGAGTGGAACAAAAAGTAAGTTGATTAATCACCAGCTTACTCCCATTCTATTGACAGATGAGGGCAAGATATGGATAGGAATGTGTGTAGTTTCTCTATCTTCACATAAAACAGTGGGACATGTAGAGTTCCACAAGAATGGGCACATAAACTATTGGAAATACTCTTTCGAGGGGCATCGGTGGAAAGAATGTGATGGAATATCACTCAAAGAAGAAGAACTTGAAGTGCTACGGTTGTCAGCAGCGGGGCTTACCATGACGGAAATTGCGGACAGAATGTGCCGCTCATTGGACTCCATTAAATTCTACAAACGCCACGCCTTTGACAAATTAGGCGTGACGAATATCACCGAAGCTATTTCAAGAGCTACCTTAAACAAACTCTTCTGAAAAATAACTTACGGCAAAAGCGAAGAGAGATAGAATTTAGGAAAATAGTTCACAGATTTTCCTGTAGCAAGATTGTACATTGCCGTTGTACACAAGCCTGCTGCAATCCATGATGCTATGGATAGTTGTGGAGGTGGTAGCATTTCGCTTTCTTTTTTATATTGGGTTACAATTTTTTCTAACCACTCTTTAGGTTGATTCCAAAAAGCCCCGTGTCCGGTAACATACTCAGCAACCTTTAATTCAAATCCCTTTGGCTCTTCAGTCAGTTCAGATAAACAATGCCCCAATGGGTCTACAACCGTAACAAAGCCAGCCCAACCAAAGTTGTATGGGTGCAGTACTGGGATTTTTCTTTCTTTGCATATTTCATCAAAGACGAATGGAGTTTTATCCTTAAAGTCCAATGCATTGATGGCTACATCATGCTCATTCAGCATCTCTTCGATGTTATTAGGAGTCAAAAACTCTGTATGGAAATCTATCTGTGCATCAGGATTGATGCTTTGCAAACGCTCAGCCAAACATTCCGCCTTGTATCTGCCAATGTCATTCTCTGTATAGTTCTGCCTGTTCAGGTTGCTTCGCTCTATCTTGTCTCCATCAACGATGGTGATATGCTCGAAACCCAACCTCAAGGCACATTCTGCCACAATGCTGCCAATACCTGCACCACCAAGGAATATTTTATAATCCTTGATGACGCTTTGTTCTCTTTCGCTCACATAGAGCCTGTTTCTGCTGTATCTTTCTTCCATAACGAAATAGTTATTTTAGGCAAAAGTAGATGTAATAATACATATATGCATTACACAAAAGTGTAATAATCAATCACATTGTTGATTATTTTAGATTTTATAACATATTCAGAAGATAACGTAACTATTCAGCGATAACCGATATATACAGTGCATATCAATTTATCAAACCTTAAATAAAGCTTGAATCGTATTATATGGTGTTTTGTCGTGTTTCTTAGCTGTTTCTACAACCGAATGAAGTTCAAGAAAAGCGTCTGCTCCGAAGTCAGAACGAAATGTACAGGAGTTCTTCAGTTTGATTTTTAGCTTGCGTATTCCCCGTTCGCTTCCATTATTATCAGATGGTATCATCGGATTTTCAAGGAATTTGAAAATGTAGTCTCTGCATTTGACCAAACCATTTCTGAACGTAATAAACTTTTCACCAAGCCGTTCTATATTCTGTTTGAGTAGATTATCCAAACGTTCAATCCATGATACCTTGTCTATAACACCGTTTGGATTGGTGTTTCGCTCGTGAATGGGCTTACGGAAAAGATTGGTTACTTCTCAGACCACTCTTGTTCAGTGTTCAACTTTGAGAGATATCGCAGTTCACGGAACAAGTGTGCAAGACAAACCTAATGATTGAGAAAATGGAGTGCAAAGTATGCGCTATGGCGGTTGGTAACGGCAGTCATCCGTTCTAAGCTATCGCTAAACTTGTCTGCCAACACCTTCGACCCTCTTCCATCAGTAGGGAAATGGGCTTCTTTATAGCCTTTATACGAAGAATTTAGAGGAGAGAATACTGACTGATCAATACAGCAGAATAGTTCCGATTGATTGTGTGAGTAAAGGCAGAATAAGCTGCAGCAGGCAGCCAGCGAGTAAGCCTAAAATAATTTGACCAAAATACTTACGATATTGCTTAATGTAACCAAAGAGGAACTTAAACGAGCGTTCCTCTTTAGGTTCTTCGTCCATCTTCTTTTCATAAAACGCAGGAGTAGGTTCTAAGAACATAGCGATACCCTTTTTCTCACCGCCCGATTGTGTGCTTACCCAGTGCTTCTTAAATTCTTCGAGATAGTATTTAACAAGTCCCTTAGCAGGATCAGCAATGTAGAAGGTATTTCCCTTCTTGTCCTTGTACAGTACTACAAAATGATTTTGATTCCAGTGGTGGATACAGGGGAAATGAGCCTCCCAAAGTTTATTAAAACTGATTCTTCCGTTGATAGTTCGTAATCCAAGTTGTAAAGCTGTTTCATTAATACCAAGTCATGAGACTCCTTCTGTGGTTGCAAAGCAAATTTTAGAAAGATATTCTATTCTAAAAAATTACATACCATCGCAAGGCATGCAACTCCACACTCCATCGCATCATTTTGCTTAATAAAAGGGAAGTTATTCATTACATTCTTTCTTTTTCTTCTTCATTAGAGTGTATCTTGTCATGCTGGATTGCATGTTTTGACCCGGTAGAAAAACTAAATGTTACGCTGACAAAGAATTTTCGGGAAGTGAAATCAAAGTCTGTACGGTGCTCAAAGTCACCGTTCTTGAATATTTGTTGGTTCTTTCCTCTGCTATTTAGCAAGTCTTTTACACCAAAATTGATATTCAGCTTGTCTTTCAAACAACTATAATCCCCCTCTATATCTACTCCAAAGTAATCTGATTTCTGAATAAGATAAAGTTGTTTATAATGCCTGATATAGCGTAAATTAGCCATTGCAGTAAGTTGCTTGGACAACCTGAAATGATTAAAACTTGACAGGACAAGCCCAAAGTCATTAACACGTTTGGTACTGTTCCGATAGAAGTTCTCACTTAGTTCGACATTACTTCTGCTATTCCATAGACCACACGTAAAGGAAATTCTATGTATAAAGCTAATTTCTTTAAATTACCATCATTTCTTAATGTGTAGCGTGTTTGTCGTTCGTTCATCTGTTCGTATACCTCATTGATTTTCCTATCAATAAAAAGTGCAGATAACGAGAAAACTGATCTTGACTTCAAAACGAATTGTAGTGCTGCATTGTACAGCAATTCGCCTTTCAGATTAGGATTACCTTCCTTATAAGATGTTTCGGACAGATGAAAAACAAATGGATTTACCATCTGATACGACGGACGGTTTATCGATTGCGTATAACTAAGCGACAGGGCATTCCCTTGCCCCATACCTTTTCTCACAAAGAAAGACGGGAAGATATTATTGCCTTTTTGATTGTTATGTAATTGGGTTCTAACTCTTTGTTGGGTATTCCATTCTGTATATTCGTCACGTAGTCCCACTTGAAAATCCCAAGGTCGTGAGGAGTACCTGTACATTCCATATATCGCGTATCGTCGCTCAACATAACAGAAATCATCCCATTGGTCAACATCTTCCGATAACATTCCTCCTAAAGTCGTGTTTCCGAGATATAGCTTATTATCATAATGGATATTGGCATTGATATACTTGGTACCAAGAGTAAACTGATGACGGTTGAAGAACTTTGTAAAATCTACCTGTGTACTACATATGTTGACGCATTCGAATGAGGGTTGCGATTTAGATATAATACTATCCCCACCTATACCTTGGGTGTATTTATTCTCATATTCGTACAAATCATGTTCTCTTTCTCCTACATAATCTGCAATAAGGTTCAGTTTACTGCCTAGTGTATCTGTTTTCCATTCATAATTTAATGTAACATTATTGGTATTAGGCTTTAATGTATATGGTGCATAACTCCTAATACTTGTTTGATAAGGACTATTGTCGGTAATAGTAGAATGAACCCAACAGGCATTGGCATAATCCTTTGAATAGTTGCCCGACCATTCTACGCCTAAATAATGCTTTGGAGATATATAAAAGTCAAAGCCTAACTTAGGCATATAATAAAGACTTTTATCTGTAGTTTCAGATATACTATTGATGGTAATGTTTTGTCCATAGTCGCTTTCGGATATCTTACTATGACTTGCCGACTGCCCTAACGCCATATTAGCATAAAGAGCAACGTTACCCCACGAATAGGTTACCCCTGCAAATTCCGAAAATAGATTCTTGCTTTTCCGTTCGTATTCACTGCCCACATAACCTGATAGTCCGTACTCATGTTTCTTCTGACGGTTAATAACAAGAACAGCCGTGCCTCCTTCTGCATCATACCCGGCTGTTGCTTGGGGCAGCAACTCCAAATTCTTTATATCATTACCGCGCAAGGATGATAAATAGCTTTTGAGCTGCGCCCCGCTTAACCTTACCAATTTTCCATTTTCATATATTTTGATGCCATTGCCCATAATGGTAATACCACCTTCTCCATCATAATTTACACCCGGAATCAAATTCAAAATATTAGAAAGAGAACGTGCCTTTAACAATTTACTATGTTCTACACTAACTATCATTCTGTCAGCTTTATGTTGAACAAATGGTCTTTCTGCTAATACAGCTACTTCAGAAAGATTTATTGTATCTGATATTGAGGTATGTTTGTTCTGTGCAAAGCCCGTTAGTGCACATTGCAAAAAACAAAAAGAAAGAATGTATAAATACTTTTTCATAGGGACTTTGGACAATTTACGTCAGGATAATTCCAATTTTTGTACCATCTTCTTACAATATCTATATAACATATATAAGAATATCTAATGGTTGTTTATGCGAATATAGTCTTTTATTCTTTAGAGTGCAAGAATCTTATCTGAAATATCAATGGGAATCTAAAATTTAACAATTAAACCGCCATAAAATGCGGACTAATTGAGCTTTGGGCATATTCATAGTTGTTCGTTTTGACATGTATGTGTCCGTATGTTCCATCTATAGAATTTTCCTCATGATTTCTTGAGAGGTTGGTGTTTATCTGCAAATTTTCGTATAGTTTTCTACGTTTCATGCATGGCAAACGGCAAAAACATGAAAAAACATCCGTCACGTATTTCTCATAAAACACATGATGGATGCAATTCCTATATGATAAAAGAGTTTTCTCTTGTCTATGCGCTATAATTTTCTTCCAGCAGCCTCTCCAAATCTAAAGCCTTATAGAGTATCTTTCCTGCGAACTGTGCATAGGGAATAATCCTCTTGTCCCGATAGCTCTGCAGGGGGCTGGGCTGATATACAGCCTTTCGCATACTTCTTTACTTGTGAGGAAGTGCTCACCGCCAAAGAGCGGCTTGTGTGTCTGTGTACTTCCTTAATTCTCTTGCTTATTCCGCTGATAGCGGACAACACCACCTACATATTGTCAGCCTCCATGTTTAAGTCTCTTACCTGTTCCATAATCTTCCTACTTTGGTTCATCTTTGTAAGTCAAACACAGAACCTATTATTCGTGTTTACAGCGAGGCTAACACCATGGAAGCTGCTGATGCGTTAGGTAAAAACTGATGCAGGTAGTTTACGATATGCAGTAAAATGACCTTATCATATAAAAGAAAAGGATGCTTTTGAGGTTTCTTTAAAGCATCCTTTTTTCATTGATAGCCGTTTTATGTAATATTTCATCACCACCTTATATCTGTCTTTCTGTTGACTCATAAGATGTAGGAGAATTTTGTTTTAGCCTCTGTATATGCCCTTTTAATTCTGTGTTAAGGTGCAACATGAAATCGTTTACTATCAGTAGGCACCGTGTGAAGCTATAACATGAAAAGAAAAAATGTAGAATTGCAATTGGAAGAGGGGTTTATAGTCATTTATTCGGAATATTATATGTATCTTTGCGGTATCATCCATTAAAAGAGAAGGAGGCGATTATGAAATATCCTATCGGTATACAGAGTTTTGAAAGTTTAAGAAAAGAAAACTATGTGTATGTTGACAAGACGGAGATGGTATATGAGTTGGCAGAAAGAGGAAAGTATTACTTTCTTAGCCGCCCGCGTCGTTTTGGCAAGAGTCTGCTCGTTTCCACGATCGAAGCCTATTTCTCAGGACGGAAGGATTTGTTTAAAGGCTTGGCAATAGATGAACTGGAAAAAGATTGGGAATGTCATCCTATCTTACATCTTGACCTAAATACAGAACGTTATAATACAGTTGACTCCTTGACTGACAAGTTGGAAGCCAACCTTAATGACTGGGAGCAGTTGTATGGTAAGAACCCAGTTGCAAAGTCTTTTGCTACTCGTTTTGAGTATGTCATTCGATATGCTTATGAAAAGACAGGCCACCCTGTGGTAATTCTTGTTGATGAGTATGATAAGCCAATGTTGCAAGCTATTGGTAATGAAGAGCTGCAAAATGAATATCGTGGGATTTTAAAAGGATTTTATGGTGCCCTGAAGTCGCAGGATCGCTATATACGTTTTGCTCTACTCACGGGTGTTACGAAGTTCGGAAAAGTGAGTGTATTCAGTGATTTGAATAATCTGCAGGACCTCTCAATGGATGCGAGATACCAAGCACTATGTGGTATGACAGAGGATGAGGTTGTACGTTATTTTGGCGAACCAATCCGTGCATTGGCTATCAAGAATAAACTGAGTGAAGAAGAAACGCTTGCCAGATTGAAGAAACGTTATGATGGTTATCATTTTGTTGAGAATGGTATCGGTATCTATAATCCATTCAGTCTTTTAAATACTTTTGAACGATTACAGTTTGGTAGTTACTGGTTTGAGACAGGAACACCATCTTATCTTGTTGAACTGTTGAAGCGTGATGACTATGTTCTGCCACACCTGACAGAAGAAGTTTCCACGGCTGATGTTTTGAATAGTATTGATGTCGTTTCTAATAATCCAATTTCTGTGCTCTATCAGAGTGGCTATCTTACAATCAAGGATTACAATGATGAATTCGGGGAATATAGATTGGGCTTTCCTAATGAGGAGGTGGAAGAAGGGTTCCTACGCTATCTTCTTCCTTATTATACTGGTTTGCACGATGTGACAACTCCCTTCTCCATGAGCCAGTTCATTGGTGATCTCCGATCTGGTCGTCCAGAACAGTTTATGCAACGAATAGCATCCCTCTTCTCAGATACAGACTATAAGATTGTTGGTAATTCTGAACTCTATTTTCAGAATGCTTTTTATCTTGTCGCTAAGATGATGGGCTTCTACACAAAGGTGGAACGGACGACGAGTAATGGTCGGATGGATCTAACGATAGAAACTAAGGATTATGTTTATATCGTGGAGTTTAAGTTAGATGGTTCGGCTGATGTAGCCTTGCAACAGATTAATGAAAAGGGCTATGATAAACCATTCTTGATGGATGAACGCCACCTCTATAAGATTGGTGTGAATTTCTCTTTGGAGAAACGTTGTATTGATGCGTGGAGGATAGAACCTGCTCCGTAAGTGGGAACTTACAATAAACAGTAGACAATTATTCTGCACCTCACGTCTATATGTCATCATTCTCAGTCTATTGTAGAATATAATTAGAGCAAAAAATATTACTTCTCAATATCATTTGTCACCTTTTCACTTGTTTTTTTCCTATTTATTTTCTTACTTTGTAGCGATAGTTATAAAGCCTAAAGTATAATGTCATATATGCTTGTATATGACTGAAAGATAGCAGTAAGATGGATAGAAGGAAAATAATTTGTGTTATTTTTGGTGTGATGACACTTCCTGCTGTTGCACAGACTGATTCTGTATCAAAGAGTGTTCAGCTGAAGGAGGTGGTTGTTGCTGGTGATATGACGAAACGAGAGGTGGACCATATCGACTGTATTCCTACTCCGAAACAGCGGAAGCATGCACATTCTGGATTTGAGCTTATAAAGAATATGATGTTGGCTGGTGTCAATGTGGATACTGAGAATGGTGTTATAACAACGCCAGCAGGTACGGCAACGCTGTATATTAACGGCAGGAAGGCTTCTGTGAGAGAGATAACTTCGTTACGTCCAAAGGATGTCCTGCGTGTAGAATACTATGATATGCCTACGGGAAAGTATGCTAACGACAAGGCTGTGATGAACTATATTGTTAAGACTTATACTTCGGGTGGTTATACGCAAGTGGATGCTTTGCAAGGAGTAGGTTATCTGAGGGGTGATTACAACCTTACCTCAAAGTATAGTCTTGGGCATTATAATGTTAATCTATGGGCAGGTAGCAGTGTACAGAACCCTAAGGTTTACGGTGAAACTACGACAGATTATCTGCTGGATAACCCTATTCACAAACAAGAGGCAGCGTATGATACTGATATGAAGAGTATCGGTCGTTACGTTAATGCGAGTCTTAGTCGGAGGACGGAGCGTACAACGTGGATGATTAGAAGTGGTGTTGAAGTCAGTACAAGGCGTGATGATGTCTTGAATGGTAGTTTGGCATATACGGGTTATACCGTTCCTTTGTCGTTTACAAATAATGTTCTTGAGCATGATAAGACTGTAAAACCCACTCTTTCCCTATACTTTAATCGTTTTTTCAAGGGTGGAAAGAGTCTTGAATGTTCGTTGGATGGTTATTATGCACGTAATACTTATAAGCGTAAAAGCCTTGAAGACAGAGCTTTCTTGAGTGATGTGAAAGAAGATTATACGTATCTAAACCTAAATTCAAGCTATGTGATGCCTCTTCCCAAGGGACATAATCTAACGTTTAGTCTGATTGAATTCTTGAAGATAAGTCAAGATGAGTATAGAGGTAGTTCTCCGAGTCTGCAGCATCTGCGGTCTTCTGAATCCTTGTTCTTTGTTGATTATGCGAAGCGGTGGGGGAGAAAAGTAATGTTGGTGGCTCGTCCTGGTGTGTCTTACCTTGCTTACAAGTTGCGTGGAGAGCAGGAGGTGACACATCTGGCACCACGTTTACTCGATGTTTTCGTGGAGTCCAAATCAGCATCAGGCTTTACAACTATTCTTTGCCTTAGGGAATACGTTCCCAACACTGAACACCGTGAATGCAGCAGAGCAGCAGGTAGATCGTGTCTTGGTACGTCGTGGTAACCCAACGATGGACAACTCCACGCTGCTTGGTCCTGCTTTGACTTATTCACTCACCTTTAAGAAATGGTCGGCTCTGTTGTCTGCCAACTATGAATATATGAGTAATGCTATTGCCAATGTTTTTCTAAAAGATAATAACAGACTGATAAATACCTATTCGAGCGATACACGCTATCATCAATACCAGCTGTTACTTTCTGCTACATGGAAACCTATGAGTGATTTCAATGTGAAATGGGAGGGTGGATATGATTATTATCGTGTAAGCGGAGCTGCCGACGAACGTTTAGGATGCTGTTATGCACGTATGGAAGCCAGTTATTACTTGGGCGATTTCTCGCTCTCAGCTTCTGCACAGACGGCTCGCAAGGATTTGATGGGTTGTCAGGAACGTGTACACCTTCCATTCCTCTATGATTTGTCAGCAGAGTGGAGTCACGAGAACCTGTCAGTAGTCGTTACTGCACGAAATCTCTTTATACAAGAAAATGAGCGTACACGAAGTTTATTAGCCTCTAACTACCAGTGTTATAGACGTGATGTTAGCGAGCGGGATAATTCTTTTGCTTCTGTAAAGGTAGCCTATTCTCTTGATTATGGTAAGAAGGTTAACCATTCCCCTAAGTATGAGTCGAAGGCTGCGGAGAGTTCTATCTTGAGGTGAAAAGTGGGTTTTACGTAGCTTGAATGTCTGTCGCTCCACTGTTCAGAGAAACTAATAAGGCTATGAAAAATCATTACATAGCGTCGAGCAAAACATCTTTAATGACGGAGTATAATATCCCTTAAAAATAAGCTTGTAACATGCAACAAATCAGTAGATTACAAACAGTATTGAACAAGACGCCCTTCTTGCTCCAAGAAGAGCGTCTTCTTAACCCTTGAAGGGCATATTCTTGAACGTAGAAGGGCCTCTTTTAGGCTCATCCTCGGCCCCTTCTCAAATTGAGAGAAGAGGGATGATTAAAATATCCTTACAATCTTCAGCGTCATTCGGAAGAGTTGTTGGTGTTATTCCCGTTTAATCCACTTCAGAATTGTTGGGTCTTTCAACTTGTTGTCTTCTGCAAGTAGTACCATCTTGGAAACAATCTCCACGGTCTTTGGATCTTCGTCCATAAAGGGGAGATAGAGCTTTCCACGGTGCTGACCATGTACGGGGATGATAGGAATCTCTACGCCACCAACCTGTCGCACATTGCCCGAACCGAGGTGGATAGTATAGTCAGCAAGTGTGCCTTTGACGTGGATGAAGTTGTCAGAAACCGTTACATTGTTGAATTTCATCAGCTCGGCAGTACACTTGATAATGGCTGCGCGGAGTTCTTTCGTTGAGTTTCCTGTCTCTGGGTCGACGCCACCAACAAAGGCTATACTGATTGTCATATCCACATCACGCATCACCTCGCTATAGAGAATAGGGTCGATATCAGCAATCTTCAGTTGCTTGTATGAACGTGAAGATGAGAAGCTTACATACTCAATGGCTGGGGCCTCCACATCGGCAGGAGTGAACCAGTTGGCTTTTGCATAGAGTTCAACCGAGATACCTTGGCGATAGAACACCTTGCGAAGGCCTCCTTCGTAGTCAGCACTCCATCCACGGCTACGCAATGCGGCTGCGGCTTGCTTCACTTGAATCTGGTATCCGCTGTAACGGAGCGACTCACTCTGTTCTGCTTCGGCAGGTGTAGGGATGTAGATCTCACGGAATATCTGTTTGAAAGGTTGTACTATCTTCTTGTTGAAGACGGCGTGTTGCCAGGCTGACCATGTACCGTCGGCATAGAGCTGTTGTGCGTGGGCAATGGTGATAGGCTCGTTAGCTTTCACTTGACGTACACCATCGAGCGTCTCCAAACCTTTGTCAGTAAGGAAGCCTGTGGTTGTCCCTTGTCGAAGGAGCAGTAATCGGAACATCGGACTGACAATAGGATTTTGCGCAATCACTTCCACATCCTGTGGACGTAATGGTGTCTGCCGTATCATCATGTCCTCCAGCATTGTGCGAGCACGCTTTCTTTGCTTCGTCCATTCCCTGCCCATATCGGCAATACTGAGGTAGTCGGGATGCTTCTTTATCTTTGTCGGTACTGTTTTCAATACCTTCTCGCCTTGTTGGATGATGAGTTTATTGGTGCCATCTTCGGCCAACTGCAGTCTCAGTGTGTATCCTTCCACATTGATTCCTTGCAGGAAAGCAGCGTTGTCAGTCACCTGCTGACTTTCCATACGCCACGTCAGCTGCATTGGGTCAGCATAGCCTGCACCACGTGAGAGATTCAGTAGGGCAATCTCACATACCCGTTTCTCTGACGCCTGACGCTGTGCACCATACTGCTTCGACTCTTTCAGAAAGGCTTGTATAAGCTGGTAGCGGCGTTGCAATGCTTTGTCGCTCTTGTCTGGGAGTAGTCCCAATGAACAAACTGCATCCTTGTTGCGCTTGGAATGTATCTGTTCTGTGATGGTTTCTTCGTCTATCTTGCCGAGAGCCGTGTCTGCAAAGCGACGTGCGCGACTGTGATAGTTACTGCTTCCGATGTATCGTGCTGCCTTGTAGAACAGTTCGAAACGCTTTTCTCCAACCACGGTGTAAGCCTCGTGGAAGAGTTTCGTCAAAGGCACCATCGGCAAGATCGGCTGGGTCGAGGTCGGTGAAGAGTGCCGTAGCTGCCCGCTTCTCGTCTGCACCCATCTCCTTTGTATGCGCAATGAAATAGTAGTAGGCAAGGTCGAAGCCCTCCCAGTTGAGATGTGCTTTGATAAGTGGGACCCATTGCGGTGCAAAATAGGCTAATTCTAAGAGTCTGTCGTCCTTGATAGGCTTGAGTATCTCGGGCTTATCAGTGGTGAGCGGGAAGGTAAGTTCGATGATATCTGTCAGTACCACACGCTTCTCTGTGCCATAGCTGCTTGCCATCAGGTGATCTTTGCCCAATGCTTTCATTGCTGTAACCATGTATTCAGCACCCTGCATCACCATTGCGTTCCCTGCACGGGTGATGATGTAGGAGGCTGTCGTTGGTGCATTAAGGCGCGTCATCTCAATCTTAAAGAGGTGTTGAGCTATCTTGTTGATGACTCTCTGCAAATTCTCGTAAGTCTCTTTGCCGTATCGAGCATCAAATATCTTCTCGTCCTCATATTGTAAAGAGAGTCGGTGACCTCGTGTGTTATAGATGTAATTCCCTGCTTCCTGTAGCTGTTTGCCTTCGTCCTGCAGCAGTAGTTCCATAAAGGCATCGTCGGATAGATGTCCTTGAAGGTTGTAACGGGATAGTAAGAGTGCATCTATGCTATAGTCAGAGTAATATGTTGATTTGTCAGTTCGGGCCAATGGTGCATACTTCTCATACATCGCCATTGTCATCTCAGCAAAGAGCTTGAACTCTTCTTCGGTTCTCCAACTACTTTCGGCATACCTCATCGCGATTGAGAAGAAATGGCTGTTGAATATATATCCCTCTTTCTCTGAATCGTAAGAAGAAATTCTTATATACTTGTTAGTCGGACAATAGAAGTATATCAGCGCAAGTGTCGCGTAGGCTTGACGGAATAGTAGGGACGGATTTCTCCTGTTTAAGTCGGCAAGTAAGGTCGCTATGATAAGTTTGAAATGGTAGTCATACTTCCAGCTTTCAACGTTCTTTAGACCCTTGAAGGGATAGTTGTCTGCGTTAAGGTCTACGATTTCTGTATGATAGTTGTCTTCAAACACAATAAGCATCAGATAGATACCTAATAAATCTTCGTCTTTGAGAGGATGGGCGGCCAGAAAACCTTTCCATAGTTCGGGGTAGGGAAGGGTGTCAAGGGTTTGCTCATCAGACGTAAAAGAGAGATAGCTATCTCCAAGTATTTGTGTACCTCCCCAGCGACTCTTATACTCCTTGTCGGCATTCTCTACTATAATCTTTTCCAGTTCGGTGTAGAGCTTGCGTAGTTCGTCAATGGTATAGGTAAAGACAGAGCTTGCATCTGCATGGCTCTTACCGGTAATCTTATTGAATACCTTACCAAGGAACGACTGCGAATCGTTCTTTGTCTGGAAAGGATCGGATAGCTTAATGGTTGGTATCTCCCCCGTCTTGTACAGACCGTAACCACCTTCAGGGCCAGGATAGGACGTTGGTGTGACAGTGCTTGTCTCTACACTTGTAGGAGCAAAGTCCTTTGCAAGCTGTTTGTTGCCCTCCCTAAGTTCGGTCAAAGCGGCTGGGATATAGTCTCCATTAGTAGTCTGCAAGCGTTCGTAAGATGCTTTCAGCAGCGAGTAAGGTAAGGTGAGAAGGATGCGGACAGCCTTATTACGTGTGTCAGAGACCTTGGATTTCAGTTTCTTCTCTATCTCCTTGATATCCGTGGTGATAAAGTCTTCCTTGGGGAAGAAGGTCAAGAGAAATTCAAAACCCTCCTTCTCGTAGCTAAAGATATTCCTTGTAAGGTACTGACGACGTGCTTCAGGACTGCCTAAGGGGTAATAGTCCTGCATAAAAGCACGTAGTGGTTCTTTGCGTTCATCGTCTTGACCATATCTATAATATCTGGTAAAGGATACACTCCAGTTAGGAATCTTCTCAAGAAGGATGTGGTCAATGGTCTCTTGCGTCTTCAGTTGGCAGGCAAACCCCCACAAAGCATTGATGAAGGTCTCGCGCGAAAGACGGATTCTGAACCATTCAAAGCCTTTGAAGGTGAAGTCTGTGTTATTCTTAACCTCCTTCTCCCATTTCGCAATCTCATCAAAAAGCTGTTGAAAAAGTTCACGTTGTTTTCCCGAGACACGGCCAACCTTCCCATATTCATACTTTTCCTCCCTGGCTGTACAACTTAATTGTTGTATGAAGAAAGCCTTTGTGAAAGGATCATCCAGATGCTTCGCAAAGAACTCGAGGTGGTCAGTAACTTTGAAATGACTTGAACGGTCAAGATAGTAGATGGCTGCAATACGATTTTGGAGTGGGGCTTCATTGTTGATTAACTGTATAGCATCATGTTGTGCAACATTGAAGTCTTCAGCGCCAGCGGTATATAAAGCAACGTAAACGAGTAGTGCATTCGGACCTGTATAGGCTTTTGCTCGTTCCTCAGGGTGGCCCAGGAACAGGCAAATACCTTCAAAGATGGTTTTGATATCCTTGTCGGTAACAGCCTCGTAGCCTATTCCTACCCACGTCTGCACAGACCGTCTAACGGAGCTATAACGTAGGAGTCCTTCTTCAGCAATGACACCAATCAATCGTTTATAGAATGTCAGGCTGTATTCATTACCACATTCTACGATACTTTGGCGCAGACCTTCCTGTAGTTTTGCAGCCCTCAGCACGTTGAGCAGGAGCATGTGCAACTCCTCATTGTTATTAGACTCTATGGCTGTGATGAGGCTTTTTGTGAGGATTCCAACGTTGTTCTCACTGGTCAACACCTCTTTTGTAGCTTCGATAGTTTCTGGCTTACCTTGTTGGATGGCAGCAGTAAGAACCGGAGTGAACGAGAAGAAATAGTTTGTAACATCTGGATACTGTCCACGGATGAGCTCGTCAATAGTGAGGCCATAGGCAGCTGTGGCAAAGAAAGTTCGCATTATGTCTGATATGTCAGATGCTATCTCCATTAAGTCGAGGTCGCCTCTTACGTCTATGCGGTAGATTCCTTTCGTATGGGAGAGGTCTTTGAGCTGTCTCAGATGAGCTTCTAAGAGTTCGGAAAAGTCTTTGGGAAGAATGTGAGGGAGGTTTGCTCCTGAGGAAAGGAGTTCTTCTATCGTTTGAAAAGAGAAATTTTCCTCAGTGACAGGATTATAAAAAATATTCAGATAGTTGCCGAATTGATAGTTATCCTCCCTGCAGCGTTTTACAAGTTTCTCCTCCCATATATTGCATTTAGATAGGTTGATGTTTTCAATATATTGTTTACAGTGTTCCTGTAGTTCTTGCTTTGTTTTCATATCTTATTCTTTTTAGTAGGTTCTTAGATGATAAATCCTTTATTGTCAATGCGATATTGCTGACTGAAAGGGTTTATGAAACGATGGTAAATGGTAGAAACTAAGCGTTTGCCCTTGTAGGCAGAACTTCTAAGGGGATGTCTTAGAAATAAAGTCCTGTGAGCATGGTGAGTCTGATAATGACGATTTCTGCTCCTTGACAGAGCTTGATGGGAGCGTCCCATGTTGTTATTTCTTCACCGTTGATGAACACTCTAAAGAGATTATCGTCGTATGCCTGCCGCGTTCGTTGTATTGCTTTTTCCAGCGTGTCATGGTTTTCACCATAGTTCTCAGCAAAGCGGATGCGTCCCTCTTCTGCCTGTTCGGCTATCTCACTGTCGGATAAAGCATGGTTCTCTTTCGGAGTCTGGGCTTCTGTCAGACCTTGTCGGGTCAAGGTGTAGAGTAGGGCTTCGAGCGTATTGACGGTATCATCAATCTCTATAGGGTGCCTGTCTAATTCCTTTCTACTCCCCAATTTCTTTTTTACAATGTGTACTTCCATTTTGTTTAGGTGTTTCTTTCCCTTTGCAAATATAGGAAATAATTAGTAAACAAATGAATATTATCCCATTTCTTTGTATTCAGTGGGAGTAAGAAGGTGATGATAGATTATGGGATCGAGCGTTGGAAAGTGGGTTTAAGGTTCTCGGTAGTTGTAAGAAAGAGGATTGGTTATATTTAGAAATGATATGTAGACATCTATTAATAAGAAATGCTATGAGAGTATTTCGTGGATAAGTAGTCTTTTTGAGATTTAGTGTATGATATTTGATAGGGGACTTAGTCTGCCTTACCTGTCGTCTTCAATCAAGGTGTTCTTCTCACTTTTAACTCTTGGGGTAGTGCGCATTGTTTTAGAGTGAGACTGGGGATGCGTCTACTTCTTTGTTTCGAGATGGTTTTAAATTTGCTGTCATTCCTGTCATGCGGAGTCGTCATCTAACTAATTAGTTATCAGCATGGTTACATAAAATGTTAAAAATGACAGCAAACTAAAATAAAAAATATTCTTGTAATATGTGTAATAGTTCCTCTTGTTAGCAAGTCTTTATGACGTCAAATACCGAACAAGCTATATTTCCTCAGCGTTTTATAGTCTTATCTATGAGGAGGTAGTTATGAGATAGAGATTTCTTGTTTTATCTAAGTCGGTTATTAAACTACAAAATCACTAATTTTTGTATTAGTACTGTTGTTGATCATGTGTATAAAAGAAAAAGCGGAAATCTATTAAAGACTTCCGCTTAATTTAAGAAGGGTGGGTGGTGGGATTCGAACCCACGACATTCAGAACCACAATCTGACGCTCTAACCAACTGAACTACATCCACCATGTTGGCTATTTCTTCTTAGCGAGTGCAAAGGTACGGGTTTTATTTGGAACGACCAAATATTTCCCGTACTTTTTTGTTATTTCTTTTTATTTAGCTGGAGATGCTGGTGCCTGAGCTGGTGCGGCAGGAGCTTGAGCAGCTGGTGCGGCCTGCTTCTGTTGGCTTGCGCCGAAATTAGGCAGGTTATTAGGATTAGTTGTATTGTCCTGTGTTGCAGCTTTCTCTATTACGCTCTCATCAGTGCTTGCTCTTGGAGCCACGTATGCACTGGCAACACTGATAACTACCATAGCAATAGCTAAACCCCATGTAGTCTTCTCAACGAAATCAGTAGTCTTGCGAACGCCCATGATGGCATTAGAAGATGAGAAATTTGAGGAAAGACCACCGCCCTTTGACTCTTGAATCAGTACGACACCAATCATCAAAAGTGCTGCAATCACGATAAGGATTACTAATAACGTGTACATTTTTCTTGTCTTATTTTTTATTGTTATTTATTATCAATTTCTCTAAAAACCGTATTTGGTCTGCAAAGTAACGATTTTTTTTCGGATATACCAAATTTAATCGCTTAATTATTTCCAATGCTTTGGAATATCTACCTTGTTTTATATATATTCTTGCTAAGGTCTCAGTGAAGTAGCCAGTATCTTCGTTTTCGGCTGCTTCGTTATGATTGTTTTCTTCTGGTTCGTATTCTGTTTCCTCTTGTAAGGTTATCTTACCCCCTTCGTTGAAGATGAAATCGTCGATAAGTTCTTGGCCTCTTAGCTGAGGGGTGACCTCTTCTTTCTGTTTACTCTCACTTTCCAGTAAATAGGCAACGTAGTCTACAGTTGCATCGGCAGGTGTTGGTTTACGTACACCAGCTGTCTCTTGTTCTCTTTCGGCCTCCTCTGGGATTTGTTCCAAGAAATTGTCTATCAGTGAGGTCGTACGATCCTGTTCCTCTTTGGCTGTCTGTATAGTTGTAGAGGTCGCTGATTGATTCTTTACTTGCTTCTGTTGAGGTATCAAACGATAGTGAGCTTCTTCTACAAGCTTAAATAGTATGTGACGATCAGAGATATAAACAGCAGCACGTCTCAACTCGTCATCGAAGGTAGGGTCGTGGAGTAGGAAGAGATTCTGTAATAGTAGGATACGTGCTGGTTGGTAATAAGGATAAAGCGCAAGCAGACTTCGGAGATCATATAAGGTCTCCTTGTTCAGATTTTCTGGGTGATTAATCAGATTGGCTATATCCATGTGTTGAAGCGTTTATGAGGGGGAATGGTAAAAATGATAGTGCAAATGAATTGTATTTACCAATTGGCTACGGTTGCATTAAATATTTGGTCAGTAAGATCTTTCACCATCTGTGTGACGAGTTCCTCCTGTACAGAGTTCAGACTACGTACTGTTTCATAGCTTGCTGTGGCTGTGAACTGTCGCTCAAAGTCTTCGCTATGGTTAGTATTGTTTGTGAAACGCACGTTGACGGTGATGGAAAGTTCTGTTTGTGCAGAATATCCTTCGCTTGAAACACTCTTATTACGTTGCTGATATTGTGTGATTTCACCCTCAATCTTCATATCTCCATTTCGCTTCACTTGTTGTAAGCGTGTGTGATTGGCAAAGACATCTTTCAACTGATTGTTGAACATTGGTCCCATAGGGCCCCATACGTAGGATGAACGGATAGGGAAATCTGAAATCTGGATAGTATGTACCTTACTATAATCAATGCTTGCACCATTGAATTTATAAGATACACTGCACGCTACAAGCAAGAGCAAGCAGATAGCTGTTACACCCCATGTGAGTGGACGAATAGATGTTATGTTCTTTCCTATCTTCATTGTCTTTTATGAGAGGATAATTCTTTTACGTAGTTATTGTTTAATCTTTGTCTAACCCGTATTGTCTGATGCGACGATAGAGGGTGCGGTCGCTGATACCTAACTCTAAGGCAGCTTTCTTGCGATTGCCATTGTTGCGTTCTAATGCTTTCTCCACGAGTTGCTTCCCAATATCATTTAGGTTGAGTGTCTCTGGTTCAGAGATCTCTTCAGCCTCAGCATCCTCAACCGGTTCTATCGTACGAGTAGGGGTGATGGATTGCTTGTTAGCAGTGGCTGGGAGATTTGAGACAGTCTGTGGAGCAGGTTGGAATCCACTTGCCCCATTGAGTTGTCTACTCTCTTCCAACTGTTTACGAACGTTGGTGAGGTCGCGACGTAAGTCACTTACATTTCCTCTTAACTCATAGAGTATCTTATAGAGAATCTCACGTTCGCTCTCATAACTATGCGTACCACCACTTTGTATTGGTGCAAGTTGTGTACTATCCTGATCACGAGGGATAAAGTGCAGCAATGTGTCAGCATCAATCTCACGCTTCTCGCTTAGAACAGACATCTGTTCGGTAATGTTCTTTAGTTGACGAACATTGCCTGGCCACTTATATTGTAACAGTATCTGTCGGGCTTCTTCGGTAAGTGTAATCTTTGGAAGATGATACTTCTCGGCCATTTGCATTGCGAAAAGACGGAATAGAAGTAGGATATCTTCGCCACGATCACGGAGTGGTGGCATTTGGATAGGAATTGTATTCAGACGATAGAACAAGTCTTCACGGAACTTTCCTTCGCTGATGGCTTTACGCATGTTTACATTGGTAGCAGCTACAATGCGTACGTCAGTCTTGCAAATTTCCTGTCCTCCGACACGAATATACTCTCCTGTCTCAAGTACACGAAGCAGTCGAGCTTGCGTTGCTATTGGTAGTTCACCAACCTCATCAAGGAAGATTGTGCCTTTATTGGCTATACCGAAATAACCTTCACTCTCACCTATAGCACCAGTGAAAGAACCTTTCTCATGACCGAATAACTCGCTATCAATGGTTCCTTCTGGGATAGAACCACAGTTGATAGCAAAGTATTTCTCACGTCGACGAGGTGAATTGTCGTGTATCACACGTGGGATAATTTCCTTACCAACACCGCTCTCACCGATAATTAGTACTGACAAATCGGTGGGTGCTACCTGTAGAGCAACATCCAATGCACGATTTAGTCCGTCACTATTACCGACAATATTATATCGTTGTTTGGTTTTCTGTAATTCTGTTGTATTCATTTAACTGACAAATTTACCTATTTAATTTGAAAAAGCTGCAACTTTGGCAGACTTTAACAACTTTCTTTTTGTCTTTCTTTGCCGCCTCTGATAAAGGATAAATCAAATAGTTCAGAATTATGAACGTCAGTCGTATAACAATTAGAAAAAAGTTCGCGAATAATTCATAAAGAGTTCGCGAACATCTTGATGATTGTTCGCGAACTTTTTTATAACTGTTTTTATATGGCAGATTACTTGTCTTGTCTTCTATTCAGTTTGATAAGTAGCAAGCCAATAGCTGTCCAAATGAGCTCACGAATACGTACCAGTAGGGCAACGAAAATACCAGCTTCGAGCGTAAGTCCTAAGCCTTTGACAGACATTAGGAAGCCTCCTTCACGACCACCTAATTGTAGAGGCATGAAAAAGAGCATGTTGGCAAAGAGAGAGGTGAAGGCAAGAATGAGAATACAGTCAAAGTAATTGACTGACGGGAGTAATACTAAAAGGATGAAGAATATCTCTAATGCACTACAAATTCGGCATGAAAACTCAAGTAGAACGACGGTGAAGAAGGTACGTGGGTTCTGGTTGTGTAATGATGCTATCTGTGTGTCAATTCTGTCGAGCTCTTCCTTATGACTGGCAATAAAGGGTTCTGCCCATCTCTTTATAAAAGGTATATGCCGTACAAGGTTCATTCCCCGAACTGCTAAACCTTTCTTATAGCCTGTGAGGAAGAACCAAATAGCAGACACGCAAAAGACAAAGACTACAGCTAACATCACACCCATTGGAAGGTTGACAGGCTGCGTGAAGATATAAAGAAAGATGGAGACAAGCCAAAACCAAAAATGACTAAAGATGTGGGTCATGGCATAAAGGACGACAGAAGAGGTTGCACGTTCAGCTCCAATCTTTGGTGTAAGTTCCATGATACGATAAGGTTCACCACCCATTAGTCCTCCTGGAGTAGCGTAGTTAAGGGCAAAGCCTGACACAGTAACCTTATAAAGCCATAGGAAAGAAACCTTCTTTCGTTCCTCTGCGCCCTGTATCTGACTACGTATAATCGTGTACCAAGCTGCCGTATTAAAGATGTAGAGGAATGCCCAAAGTATAACTACAGCAAGGAACCAATAACCTGCATGCTGTATTTTTTGCCATGCATCAGTAAAGTCAAGGTTGTACACCATGATACAGAGTACAACCAAGCCAAAGATGAAGAAGATGTTCTGAAACTTTTTGTTCATAAGTCTTCTTTATTAATATCAGTAATAGAAAGAGGACACGCTTAGTGTGTCTCTTTCGTGTTACGGCTTTCGCCATTATTTGGTGTGCGGTCCTCACGCTTACGTGGAATGGCAAAGCGCACCTTGTCGCTTTCATCTCTTCTTTCCTTGTAAAGCTTTGGAAGAGGATTGCCCATAGGTGCATCGTATTCTGCACGATTGCGGAAGATGTCTATAGCGAGATAGATTGCATGGCGGAAGGGTAGTTCGTCTGCAATCCCCTTACCAGCTAATGCCAGACTATTTGGTATTTCTGCAGCTGTACGAATAAGTGATAATCCCGCTGTATATATGATACCATGGCATGACGAAAGAGTACGGAAAGGAGCAAGTCCTTGTTCGTAATACATTGCTAATATACCATCAAACTGTTCTGCATCGTTGCAGCCAAAGAATGTGTCAGCAGGGTAAGGGCCGAAAGCTTGTATTCCATTTTCTACCAGTTCGTCTATAGCTGGCAAGATAATCTCTTGTTCTTCAGAGCCCAACAAACCATTGTCGCCAGCTTTGGGGTTCAAACCGAGTACGGCAATGCGTGGACAAGAAAGGCGGAAATCACGACGAAGAGTCTTAAAGAGTGCACTTACATTATTAACAATACTTGCTTTTGAGATAGACTCTGCTACTTGGCGTAATGGGAGGTTACGTGTAGCGAGAGCAATACGTAGTCCGTCATTAATCAATACAGATAGTCCTTGCTCCTCTGTGTCCAAATGGTCTTCAATATATCGGCTCTGACCACTAAAGTGGAAATGTTCATTGTTATCGATAGGAGCGGTTACGAGAACATCAAATAGTCCTTGACGATAGTCTTCTAAAGCCTTGTCTACAGCACGCAACCAGCTACACCAGCTTCCTCAGAAGGTACACCTAATTCAACCTTAATCTCGTCATCGAAGACAGGGAGCAGGTTAAGCCGTCCATTCTGTGCTTCTGATGCATCTTTAATGATAGTGAAGTTAGCTTCAATATTGAGTGCATTGCGATGATAGGTGGCTACTTTAGGCGAACCATAGATGATGGGTGTGCAGAGTTCCAACATCTCTGGTTCAGCAAAGGTCTTAAAGATAAGCTCATAACCAATGCCGTTCGTGTCTCCGTGTGTGATTGCTATACGGATTCTTTTATTCTCGTTCATATAATTATATCTTGTATTGTTTTGTTTTATTCGGTTTCCTTTTTATCTTTTACTTTTCCTCTCTTCCTCTTTCTTCATCAATCTTCTTTGCCGTTGAGAGCAGACCACAAGCAGCAAAGATATCCTGTCCACGACTGGCACGGATTGTTGTGAAGATACCATGTTGTGTCAGATAGTTTCTGAATCTCTCCATCCTATGGTCATCAACACCCTGCAATGGAATATTAGGGATAGGATGGAAACGAATAAGATTGATACGGCAGTCCAATCCTTTGAGTAGATGTACAATCGCCTTAGCATGTTCCTCACTATCATTGAAATCCTTGAAGACAATGTATTCAAATGACAGACGACGTTGATGTGAGAAATCGTAATTGCTGAGTAACTCGATGATACTCTCTATAGACATTCCTTTTTCTGCTGGCATCAACTCCGAACGCTGGTCGTGCAGAGGGGTGTGCATACTGATAGCAACGTGACAGTCACTTTCATCAAGGAACCGTTTGAGTTTTCCTTTGACGCCTACACTGCTCACTGTAATGCGCTTTGGTGACCATCCATAGCCGAAGTCAGCTGTCATAACCTCTGTGGTACGAAGTACGTTATCAAGATTATCCATTGGTTCGCCCTGCCCCATGAAGACGATATTCGTCAGCTTGTCACGTTCAGGGAGGGAGTAAATCTGATTGAGAATGTCTGTAGCCGAAAGACTACCTTCAAAACCCTGCTTTCCTGTCTGGCAGAAGAGACAGTTCATCTTACACCCCACTTGTGAAGAAACGCAGAGTGTGGCACGGTCTTCATCTGGTATATACACCGTTTCAACAAACTTACCATTATCAGTAGGGAAGAGATATTTGATGGTTCCGTCCTTAGAATGTTGTGCATCAATAGGTTCCTTACAGCCAATAGCATATTCTGCAGCGAGTTTCTCTCTGTTTGCTTTTGAGATGTTCGTCATCTCATCAATACTTTTCACATGCTGTGTATAGAGCCACTTGGCTATCTGTCCGCCTGTAAAAGCTGGCATTCCGAGCGACTTGGCAACCTCTTTCAGTTCGCCAAGTGTCATTCCCAACAAATACTTCTTTGCACTTTCCATTCTCGTTCTCAATGTTTTGTTGCTGCAAAGATAACGAAAAAATAGCTAATATTCGTGCTTTCCTTTCTTTTTTGAGATACTTCGATGATATGGAGTGATAAAGTCCGCTAAAGTAAGAAGGAATTTATCACGTATTATACAAGAGTTTTTTTATGGTTCTTCCGTTAAATGTGTAGATTGTTAATAGAGTGAGATTAATCCACATACATGGTAAGCTTACCTCCAATAAGATTGTTTTATAAGGGGGGGGTAAACTATATGATAAATGTAATTAGGTGTGATGTCTATCTGTCATCTATAACCTACTTATTCCCTTATTAAATCATGTTTGTAAACTATTTTTGTACAGCTCAGATCCAATACATGCTCTTTTGGCTTCTAAAAGACGCCCTTCTGGGTTGCAAAAGATGCTCTTTAAGACCCTTGCTAACGCCCTTTTGATGTCCAATCAAGCACCTTTTACTTTATACTTGGTAACTAATTGATACCCTGTTGATTGCAAACTTGCTTCATGTGTGTATTTTTGCCGTTAGTTCTAGGTGTTTTCCTTAAAATTATGTAATGATTTTTCAAACCCTTGTCTGCAGATTTTCGAAGTCTTAAAACGGAAAGATTTTCAATGAAAGAGGATGAAAATAGGATAGATAGTTGACTGTCTCAGCTATATTTGTTTAATGAGTAACTTTGGCTCTTACGTTAAAGCACTACGAAAAGCGTCCACACATTTAACGGAAGAACCTTTTTTATTTTATTTTCCTGTCATTTTTAACATTTATCGTAAACTCTTTATAAATCAAATACTTGTGTGTCTACGTTGGATGACAGAAATGACAGGAAAATTTGTTTTGGTAGAATCGCTTATTAATTACGATCTTTTTGGGCATAAGGTGGCACACTTATTAGGCGTGCCTCCGTCCAGCATTAAATATGACCTTCTAGATAAGACTTTTGATGAGCGAAGATTTTGTAAACATCAGTGCTGAAGAATTCTTCATGTGACTGCTTCTTTTTCTTGGAAATCTTTTTCTTTACATCATCAAAACTCCCACACCACATTTCGTTTACATAGCCTGTATCATACATTGCTTCTATTTTGGGGAGAAGTTCTGAAGCTTGTATATCTATGACGTCAGAGGTGATAATTCCTGCCAACGCACCATCGAAATATTCTTCTTCTGGTAGTTTTTCAGTTGCAAATGTGATAACCTTGTCAAACCACTCAATACATGTCTGCCTCAATTCAGGCTGGTTGAATACTATTTGCAGTATTGTCTCAGCCACATGAGATTTGCCGAAAGAATATGGCAAAGGCTCTTTCATGAAGCTGAGTAGCTTATCAAAGTCATCAGCTGTCATTATCTTGTAGAGAGTCGGAACAATAGTATGATGAGCAGTATCGCCATAATGATAATCATAGAAATCCTCTGACTGTCTTAGACTCTCCAATACGAGGTCCAGACTACTGCTGTTGTTTCCCACTTCTCCTAATAAGATAAGGGAAGAAGCAAGGATTCCATTGATGTCTCCATTTTCAAAATAGGAAGGAATATCGCCATCTTTTGTGATGGTTATGACATAGCGGATAATCTCTTCTAAGTCCGAACGCAGCTCTTCCTTAGGCAGAGCAAGAATCTTGCTTATTAATGGTTTCTCTAACCAATAAGCGTTTTCGGGTTTGCTTAGTTCCTCTACAAGCCATTTATTATGCAGGTTTAAGTTCTCTGCAAGTTGCTGTGATTTGTTGTCGTTTTCTGTTTCCATGTCGTATGTGGGATTTGTTTCATTGTCCGATTTAATGATAGACTCGTCGTCTTCATCGCTCTCTGCAGGTGGAAGATTGTGTCTGAAGCTATTCCCAAACTCGTACTCTATGAGAGGTATATCGTCTGTATCTTCTTCCAGCATATACTTTGTGATCATGAAGCTATTATGTGGTTTTCTTCCTTGTTCTGCGGCATATTCAATAGCACCATATATAATGTTGTGTGCTTCTTCGTAGCTACATTCTTCAAGTTCAGTTGTCTCGCTGAGCATCTCTACAGTATCGATAAAATCGTCTGCATCTACTCTTATTGCATACATAGAATCTTTTAACCCTAAGTAAAAGGTCTCAATGAGATAGCATGCATAACTAATCTTACCGCCTGTATGTTCTCTGGAAACTAAGACATAACCAACTCCAATTTCAAATAGGTTAACGGCGCAGTAGCATTTCCCTATTTTTAGGGATCTGGCTCTCGTTTTCAGGAATTTCTCTGGTGAAAGAAACTGTTGTTGTCCACCTTTCTTTTGCTTTTTCTTCTTTGCCATATTTTTTATATTTGTTTTCTGTCTTTTATAATATCTGGGGTAGCTTACAATCAGTTCTTTGTTGTTTTAAGTTCTTAATAACAAACGAAAGCTAGTGCTACTTTACTTAATTAGGTGAGCAAAGGTAATAAAGAAATAGAACGACAGGATAAACGGCTCATAAAATGTGTTTTTGATGATTGATTTGTGCGAATGACGTGTTGTGAACATGGTATTAAAAGAGGTTCTTCCGTTAAATGGATAGATATATCTCATAAGTTATATAAAAAAGCTGGTATTATGTATCTTTGTAGTGATCAAACTTCAAGAACATGGATACCAAGCATAATGCAAAACGCCTTAGGCGTCTTCCAACAAGATTGTCAGAAACTGCGCTACGAAGATAATAACTTAGTTTTAGAAATCCAAACTCCAAAGGAAAAACTTTGTTGTCCTGTATGTGGAAGTCATAATATCAATCGTAACGGCAGCCATATTCGTCGCTTTGTAAGTGTTCCAATTGATCCGAGCAAGACCTATCTGGACATGCGTGTACATCGTATTCAATGTCACGACTGCGGCTGTATTAAACAAGAAGACATCGACTTTGCGAAAGGAAAACGTCGGCATACAATAGCTTTTGCAAATATGGTGCTTGACCTGTCTCGCTTTGCAACAATTCAAGATATATCATGTTTTCTACAGGTATCCTGGGATGTCGTACGTAATATACAGATGATGTTTCTACAGTCAAAATACTCTAACCCCGACCTTTCCATGTTAAGACGTATTTCCATTGATGAGTTCGCCACTCATAAAGGGCATGTATACAAGACCATAGTTGTAGATTTGGATAATGGGCATATTGTTTATGTCGGTGATGGTAAGTATGCTCTTGATGGATTCTGGGAACGTTTCGGTAAAGACAAAGAGCATATACAAGCAGTGTGTACAGACCTTTCTGCAGCATATACAAGAGCTGTGAGTGAGCACCTTCCCAATGCAGCACTTGTAGTAGACCACTTTCATGTAACCAAGCTTATGAACGAAAAGGTGGACTTGCTAAGGAGACAGTTATGGCATGAGGAAAAGGACATTAACAAGCGTAAAGTAATAAAAGGAACACGTTGGTTGTTACTCAAAAATGGAAATGATATTTTTGATTATGCACACAAAAATAGACTGGAGAATGCCTTGAGCCTAAACCGTCCGCTGATGATTGCCTATTATCTCAAAGAAGATCTTAAGGAAATATGGAATCAGTGTAGTAAACAAAAAGCTAAAGATTTGTTGGATGAATGGGTAAAGCAAGTTATAGAATCTAAAATACAGCTATTGGTGAAAATGGCTTCAACTATTAGAGCATACAAGACATACATATTAGCATGGTACGACCATTGTATAACAAATGGAAAAATTGAAGGCATTAACAATAAAATAAAGGTTCTGGAAAGACAGATATACGGATTCAGAAATGAGGAATACTTCACATTAAGACTATATGCATTGCATGATAGGCATCTACGCATTTAACGGAAGAACCAAAAATCTACATTATATTTATTATTATTGGTTCCGTCGAAAAATACACCTGCAATAATGGTGATATCTGTGATATCTGAACTCGAATCCGAATCATTCGATTCGTTCCCACATATACTGTTTGAATACTCTCTCATACGCTATTCTCCTATATAATGAATGTCTCCAGAATAAATATCTGGATGATTATTATAAAATGGCCATTTTTCCTCCTTTAAATGCTGTGGGGTTATTCGAAAAACATGAATCTTTGTTTTGGTTAACGGATACTTTTTACCACTCACCAACAAATAAATAGTAAACCAATTGTTATATTTGCTAACCTCAATCACCAACTTTCCCGAAGCTCCCTTAGCTTTGAAAGCCTCTGCATACCCCTTTATGATTTCCTCTTCATCAAAATAAAAATTTCCATCATAAATCGTAGTACCTACCTCCCATCCTGCCTGAATTTCCCTTACGCGAGGCAATACTGAAGGCATCGGCTTATTATCTCTATGCCAAAATTCTCCCGTAAGGAATCGGTAAAGATAATCAACATCCAAAACAGCTTTTTCATCTTCAAACTTAAATTCTATTTCATAGTTGAATTTTGTCTTGTAGGTATCCCACAAACCATCTGACAAACCATTTCGTTTGAAATTCTCTTCCGCCCATGTGTAATCCCTAAGCCGCCCTTCACAAAACGCATCAAGCGTTTTGCGGTATCGATACCCATCTTCGTCAAAATCCTGCAATGGCACATTTACTTCCCTGCCAACAAGAGTATCACAGACCAATTCGCGTCGACCTATACCATCTACATAGAGCCATACATGCCCTTTGGGAAGCATATTGATCACAAAACCTGTAAATGCCCAATACCTCTTAGCTGGCCAATCATAATATTTTGTACGGAACTTTTGGCGTATCTTATCTTGTAGCTCTGATGAGAATTTAACATTAAGCCGATAAAACTTCTTTTCTAAATACGAAAGCCACACAATATCAACACTACTGGGGGCGCCCATTCCTCCGTTAGAGTCACTGCCCATATCTACCGTACCATCCGCTTCGCCCAAACCTGAACCAGTAAATCTCTCCATCACACCAACATATCTACCAGAGTTTCCTACTCCTACTCTTGCATAATGCACCTCCATGGGATAATTTCTTGAAGATGCAACGAGCGCTTCCCAAAGAAAAGCTGTATCCATACCTTTATTATCTTTTTTTTTTGTTTTGTTTCCTAATCCGCTACATGCCGTGCTTATACACATAGCAAAGCTAACCATTATAACTATTAGTATATATTTCATAAAACTTTATTTATTCCTTTGTTATATCAACCTTAGTATTACTCTTTATATACAAACGATCTTGGGCACCAATAGTCGTAATTCCTTTCGTTTCGAATGTAGCGTTCTCCATAATATTCCCCTTAATAGAACCTCCTACATTCAGGATTGTATCTTTGTCTATATGACTGATATGATCGCCCGCAATGTACGTATGGTTGTCTTTCCCTACATTCTGCATAGCATTTCCATTTACCGAAACTGATGAATCTTTTTCAATGCTAACAGACGATTGCTCACCAACCTGCATCGTAAAATTCTTACCCACATTTACATTCATATTCTCTGATGCATTGATGTTGACATTCTTTGTATTGACATTTACTTCTTCGGCAGAAGATATGGTGATGGTGCCATTTAGTTCGTCAACAAAGATTTGTTGGCACGAGTTGTCTGTAGGAGGATGGTGTGGGCAGTATCGTCAAAGGTGACGGTTGAACCGCTTCGGGTAGTAAGGCTTTTCTTGTGATTGGCAGCAAAGCCTCCGCTACCTGTCGTACCATTAAACAGGCTACCCATAACATATGGTCTTGCGGGGTCGCCATGGCGGAAGCCGAGGAGGACTTGGTCGCCTACCTCTGGAATGAAAACAAAGCCACGGTTGCTTTTTACGTCTTTGCTGCCACCACCATCTGGTGTCATCACACGCACCCAACTTGTTCGCATGTTGTCGGTTTGCCAATTCATACGCACCTGCACACGACCCGCTCCGTGTGGGTCGGCATTGCTTAGCACCGTCGCCATTTGTGTTTCAGCCAGAGGCATTTCAACCTTTGGATTTGGCAGACTCATTACAGTACCAGGAATGGCTTTGAAACGGTTTTTGTAGTAACAGCTCTCGCTCACTTCATGGGTCATCTCGATGATGATGAAATCGCCTAAGCTCTCTTGGGAGAGATTGCCAACTCCCTTTAAGAAAGAACTATACAAACTTATCACCGAACCCACATGTAACCTTGGGTCCTGGCTTTCGGCTGTGACATAATGTGTTTCAGCCGTCTCGGCTGCTTGTTTTAGGAGTACATAATTCTCAAGATCATCGATAGAGCTGACACGCTGTATGGAGTACTGGCGAGCCGCCTTAGGGTAGGAGGGGAAGCGCAGCACGGAACGCATCACCCGCCATTCTGTCGTGTCCGTAAGCCTTATCGGGCGTCTTGCGGTCCATCTCACGGTTTGCACCAGAATGGAACGTAAACACCTGTTCTGGACGAGCTAATGTTTGTAGACCGATATTAAGGGAACTTAGTGACGTACCAAATTCCATCTTGATAGGGTCTGGCAATCGTCTTGGTTTACCGAAGACAAGTTTCAGACCATCATAATACATCCATTCCTGATACTGCAAGGCGAGACGACGAACGAAATCGAAGTCAGATTCCTCGTATTGGCAGATGTAATCCAACTGTTTCTTGTGTGCCGCATTCAATGCCAATTGCACCTTACCATCACTGCACAGACTCTTTACGACATCACCAATCGACCTATCGTTCCATGAGTAACAGCTCGGTGCCGTCTCCATACGATAAGTAGAGGAGTAGCCAGACACCTGTATACACCCGAAGTCGCTGCCATCGCGATGCAACTCAATGTTCGTCACTATGCCGCAGAAGAAGGGTTTGTTCGCAGCCTTCACTATGATATCCTTGCCGAGCCACTCTTTACTGCTACTGATGTTATGCACCTGTCTGTTACCTCCCGACTCAAGGTCAACCGTGAGGTCAAAGTGATGATGTGCACCAGTACTTTGGTCGATACGAAGTGATTTGAAAGAAGAAAGTCCATCCTTTCCTATGGTGATGGAGATGGGATTAAAAGGTATTGCCATTGAATATATTTTTTGAGATAATTAAGGCTGAAAAGCGAATTAATAAGATTTGTTCCCTATATATAAATAAGGTGGCGACCTCAGCAGCTTATAGGTATGTCCTACTGCGATGAGACCTAAATAGAAAGCTAAAAGGACCATGTCAAGCACGTAGCCCGACACAGTCCTTAAGTTTCTTAGACCTATGAACGAGGCCAGCGGTTGTCGAGCTCGGCATTACCCACGGTGATATTCTCAGCAGAGAAGGTCATCGCGATGGTCATCGGCGCCTCGTTGTTTACGTCGAGTGTCTCCTTGTAATGAACGATGTAAGCATTCTTGAAAGAAATCTCCTTCATCTTAGCATCCTCCTCACTCTTCTTGTAAACAATCTTACCCTCAACAGGTTTGAACTGACTGTTGAGCATAGCCTCGATAGTAGAAGTGTCATCAGTAGACTCGATAGTGACGCTGATACGACCACCAGAGATGCTTGATGCAGGCTGCCCCTTCTTGTCAGTCGTACGACTGAACTCGTAGTTAGAATAGAGTACGTCGTACTCCTTGCCACCTAATTCCAATGTTGCTCTAAATGAACTCATGATAGATAATTTTAAAGTAGTTAGAAAAATAAGAAAACGAGGTCATCTTAATTTCCCTCACGTATGAGAAACAAAAAAGAGAAAACCCCTAACAACGTTTTGAAGTCTCCTCTGCGTGTGGCTGTAAAACAGTCTTGCTCTTTGGAAGAAGAGGAAGATTTGCAATCTGTTGTCATTTTTGTTGTTAAAAGTAATCATATAATTTGACAAAAGCAATTGATACAACACTAAATAACAAAGGTTTAATATCTTTACACATTCAAAGCCATCTTCATTCTGCCCCTCATCCACTCTTTGTCATTATGTCCTTCTGTCTACGTAAGGGCTTTCAGTCACTCTATGTCATTATGTTTGAGAACATTAAAAGTGTTTTTCCTTCTGTACCCTCCGTCTTCGTGCAATTTGTGTAATTCGTAGTTCTGTGTTGATGGTTGTTTAGTATAGTCCATACTGTTTTGGGGTTTCTTCAGAAATTTGGAGTAATAATGACTCGCCTAAGCTTAAGTCTCTGATGAAATGTCACATAGAGAAAAGGACAGTACGGAGAGTCGCAAATTCGACAAACTGTTATTTTCTATCTATTTGTTAGGGTGGGAAACTTTAGTAAGTAACTTTAAAAGGTTCTTTCTGCCCTACGAGTGTCATTCAAAACCTTTCGTTCTACGGGACAGAAGAGTTTGTAAAAGAGTAAGAAAGTATTACACCGTGACGAGCTAAGTATGCTCTATGTGGTTGTATGATATCCCTTAAAAATAAGTTCGTAATATGCAATAAATCAATATGTTATAAATCGCGTTAGAGAAGACGCCCTTCTTGCCCCAAGAAGGGCGTCTTCTATGTGCAAGAGGGGCATATTCTTTATCGTTGTTAGGCCTCTTCTTGACTTAAGTTCGGCCTCTTCTCGGATGAAAGAGAGAATAGTTAGTGAAATATCTTTACGTTTTCTACCTATATATTTAGTATTTCATACCCTTTTATCAGCAGTCTTATAGAGATAAACTCACATTCTATTCTTTGCATCATGCGCAGAGTGACTGGAGGTGAGGTTGCCTTTATAGGGCTAATAAGACTCATGGGGTAAATAAGGCCGATAGGGGAGAAGCGGGATAATACTACCCGTAGAAGAAGATTGATAAGGGTTAGTAAGTGGGTAGAAGGTGCAAAATGATGTTAAAAATAACGTGCAGTCGCTTGCGATATAAGTTTCTTTTTATATCTTTGCAAATAAGAATAATGGTTTAGCAAGATTTAGATAAGAAAGATTGTAAAGACGATTAATCTGTAAAAGCATTGCAAGTGGATGTGATGCCGACAGTTTATACGGTATAAAAATATAATTGTAGAATTTAATAAAAAGTAAAGAATTATGGCAACAGTTTATGATTTCAATTTGAAGGACAAGAAGGGTAATGAGGTAAGTCTTGAGACATATAAGGGTAAGGTACTCCTTATTGTAAACACGGCAACGGGTTGTGGCTTCACTCCACAGTATGAGGAGTTGGAGGCAATGTATCGCAGTCTGAAGGAGAAGGGTCTTGAGATTCTCGATATTCCATGTGATCAGTTCGGCCATCAGGCTCCAGGTACAGACGAGGAGATTCACGAGTTCTGTACAGCAAAGTTTGGTACTGATTTCCCACAGTTCAAGAAGAGCGATGTGAACGGTGCTAACGAGCTCCCTCTCTACACATGGTTGAAGAGCGAGAAGGGCTATGCAGGTGGTGCATACGAGGAGAAGTTGGCTGCTATTATGGAAGACCTTTATAACAAGGCAAATACAGAGCCTCGTAAGCAGAACGACATTCAGTGGAACTTCACCAAGTTCCTCATTAACCGCAATGGCGAGGTTGTTGCACGTTTCGAGCCTACAGTAGACCTCAAGGAGGTTCAGAAGGCTGTGGAGGCTGAGCTCTAATCAATAGCTGATAAGTAAGTTTTAATAGTTCCTTGTGGGACAATCTTTTAGGAGTTGAAGGTTTTAGTGGGGTTAAGCCATTACTGTTTCTTTTCGGAGGGCAGCAATGTAAGGATATGGAAGGTATCGGCTTAACCCCTACTATTTCCTTTTGCTCCTATTTCATTAGGACAATATGGAGTAAGAATGGCTATAGATATAGAGGCGTTTCGCAAAGAAGTCTATGAGGTTGTGGCATCTATTCCGAGCGGTTACGTACTGAGTTATGGGCAGATAGCGTGGCTTGTTGGCTGTCCCCGGCATGCTCGTTTGGTGGGGAGGATGCTTCATGGCGTATCTGAAACCGAACATTTGCCATGTCATCGAGTCGTAAATAGTAGTGGACGTACGGCTCCTTGTTGGGAAGAACAGCGCAGTCTGTTGGAAGCTGAAGGGGATAACCTTCCGTGCAAATGGCTGTGTAGATATGAAAAAATGGCAATGGAAACTCGAGGAATAAGACTGTTGTGGTCTTTTTCTATTCGTAGCATACAGCCTTATAGAAGATGATAGTTATGAGCGTAAAGCTCTTTCTTTTTGATTTATGTCCGTCATTCCTTTGTAGACTGAAATAAAAGCATTAATTTTGTAGGCATAAAAAGAAAAGCAAATGCAGGCAATGATTTTTGCAGCCGGACTCGGTACCCGTTTGAAACCGCTTACTGACACAATGCCAAAAGCGTTGGTAAGGGTGGGAGGTACGCCACTGCTTGAGCATGTAATCAGGAGATTAATAGATGCTGGATGCAGTCGTATGGGTGTTAATGTACATCATTTTGCAAACCAGATAACAGACTATTTGGATGCACACAACTATGGTGTGGATATCTATGTGTCTGATGAAACAGAGCAGCTCCTTGATACTGGTGGTGGTATCAAGCGAGCTGCTTCGCTTTTTTAATCGGCATCTACCAGTGTTGATACATAATGTTGATATATTAAGTAATGTGGATTTAGATGCTTTCTATCGCCATGCTTTGGAGATGAAGGCCGATGCCTTACTATTGGTAAGCCGTCGTGTGACGCAACGTTACTTGATATTCGATAACGATATGCGCTTGCTTGGTTGGACGAATGTGGCTACAGGTGAGGTAAAATCACCTCATGACGAGATACGTCAGCTACATTTTGTATCACCGACAGAGGCTGAAAGCTCTTATTTTCAGCATAGTTGCTACCTCTGTGCCTTCTCTGGTATTCACGTGTTAGCACCTTCTGCGGTACAAGCTGTTGAGGCTGTTGATAAGGATAAGTTCCCAATTATGGAGTTCTACCTTAACAACTGTGACAGACTGGATATCCGTGGAGAGTTGAAGACCGACCTCCATCTGCTTGATGTAGGCAAACTCAACAGTTTACAAGCTGCTGAAGACTTTATAGCAAATTCAGAGTATCGAAGCTCCAAGACGGAGAACTGATATTCTTTAAATATATTCATTTACATGCAACAGAAGATTATCATTTTGGATTTCGGCTCACAAACGACCCAGCTTATAGGCCGTCGTGTGCGTGAGTTGGATACCTTCTGCGAGATCCTTCCTTACAACAAGTTCCCGAAGGACGACCCCTCTGTGATTGGTGTTATTCTTTCTGGTTCACCTTACTCCGTACATGATCCAGAGGCGTTTAAGGTAGATCTCAGTCAATTTATCGGTAAGATACCTGTCCTTGGCATCTGTTATGGGGCACAGTACATCTCTCATTCAAATGGAGGTAAGGTTGAACAGACTGGTACACGTGAGTATGGTCGTGCCAACTTAGAGCATATCGACCTTAACAACCGCCTTTTTGCAGGCTTTGAGAAAGGCTCGCAGGTATGGATGAGTCACGGTGATACGATTACTGCAATCCCAGAGGATTACGACATTATAGCTTCTACAGGCGACGTTAAGTATGCTGCCTTTGCATCAAAGACACAGCCAGTATGGGCAGTACAGTTCCATCCAGAGGTTTACCACTCATTGCAGGGTAAGCAGCTGTTGAAGAACTTCGTTGTGAATATCTGTGGCAGCAAGCAGGAGTGGAGTGCAGCTTCATTCGTAGAGAGTACCGTTCAGGAGATTCGAGAGCAGGTGGGTAACGATCGTGTTATCCTTGGTCTTTCTGGTGGTGTTGACTCTTCTGTTTGTGCAGTATTGCTCAATAAGGCTATCGGTAAGAACCTTACTTGTATCTTCGTAGACCATGGTATGCTCCGTAAGAACGAGTTTACAAAGGTGATGGAAGCCTATAAGGGACTCGGACTGAACGTTATCGGGGTTGATGCATCAGAGCAGTTCTTTAAGGATTTAGCTGGTGTTACTGACCCAGAGCAGAAGCGTAAGATTATTGGTCGTGACTTTGTCGAGGTGTTTAATGCTGAGGCTAAGAAGATTACAGATGCTAAGTGGCTCGCACAGGGTACTATCTACCCAGACCGTATTGAGAGTCTTAGTATTACAGGTATGGTTATCAAGAGTCATCATAACGTAGGTGGACTTCCTGAGGAGATGCATCTTCAGCTTTGTGAGCCGCTCCGCTGGCTCTTTAAGGACGAGGTTCGCCGTGTAGGTTATGAGCTTGGAATGCCAGAGCGACTTATTAAGCGCCATCCATTCCCTGGTCCTGGCCTTGCCGTTCGTATCTTAGGTGACATCACACGGGATAAGGTGCGTATCCTTCAAGATGCTGATGACATCTATATTGAGAAGATGCATAACTACACAATGCCAGATGGTACAAGTCTTTACGACCATGTTTGGCAGGCTGGTACAGTGTTGCTTTCTACCATTCGTTCCGTGGGAGTGATGGGTGATGAGCGTACTTACGAACATCCTGTTGCTCTCCGTGCCGTTACGTCAATGGACGCAATGACAGCAGACTGGGCCCACCTCCCTTATGATTTCATGGCAGATGTGTCTAACGAAATCATTCGCAAGGTGAAAGGAGTTAACCGTGTATGTTACGATATTTCCTCAAAACCACCTTCAACAATCGAGTGGGAGTAAGATAGAAAATAGTCAAAATAAAAGGATAGGGGCGCAGTTGCGTCCCTATTTCTTTTTATACTACATTATATAAGGGTATGAACGACCAAAGAGAATGATGTTTAGAAAGGTTGATTTCATCGTTTATTACGTTGGTAATCAGTCTGTAAACTGATGTTGAGATTACTGGAAAATGATATAGCATACCCTTGACAGCGAATTTCTTTTCATGAAGAAAAATATTTTCAGACGTGAAGAAAAATATTGTTTGTCGTGAAAAGAAACATTTCTTATCATGAAAATAATTCGGAGAGAACGTTTGGTTAGTTGAATGGCGAGTGAAAGTTATACTCTTTTGCAAGCTGTTTAGGCTATTATAGAAGGCCAATATAAGGAAGAAAACGAGGTAGGAATGAGGCCTTTCGACGATATCAATGAGTAGAGGTAAGCATTAGAGCCAATAAAAAAGTCCGAAGACTCATATTGAATCTTCGGACCGATTATGTCTGTTTATCTGATAGTTGCTTACTTGTTCTTCAGCAAGTCACGAATCTCAGAGAGCAGTTTCTCCTCGTTAGTTGGCTCTGGGTCTGGTGCAGGAGCAGCTGGTTCCTCCTCTTTCTTCTTAGAAAGCTTGTTGATAGCCTTAACCATTAAGAACACACAGAAAGCAATGATGAAGAAATTAAGTAATGTCTGTAAGAAGTTACCATAGTTGATGGTAGCTGGTGCAGGAGCAGTCACACCAGGAATCTCTACTGCAGGCAGCGTCCATTTTAAGTCTGAGAAATTAACGCCACCGATAAGCCATCCGATAGGAGGCATGATGATGTCGTCTACAATAGATGAAACAATCTTGCCGAATGCACCACCGATAATTACACCGACAGCCATATCAACTGCGTTACCCTTTACTGCGAATTCCTTGAATTCTTGAATAAGTTTGCTCATAATAAATGTTGTTGTTAATTTAATTGTTCGTCTTGCGTGCTAATACTAATACCCTTTCTTTTGTTATATAGACTTTGCAATCTTGGTTTAATGTATTGCATAGAATTGCCTATGTGTGCGAAATGAGTTATTTTTTATAATATTTAATACGCTAAGCGACTGCAAAAATAAAAAAAAAATTGTATCTTTGCAATCGTAACAGATAAAATGTTTCAATCGAAAGGTAAAAGAATTTAGTTTTTATACACTTTTATAAATAAATTAAAGTAAAATGGTAAATGTAGCTATTAACGGCTTTGGCCGTATTGGTCGTCTCGCATTCCGTCAGATGTTCGAGGCTGAAGGTTATGAGGTTGTTGCAATTAACGACTTGACAAGTCCTAAGATGCTTGCTCATTTGTTGAAGTATGATACCGCTCAGGGTGGTTTCGCTGGTAAGTTCGGTGAGGGTAAGCACACTGTAGAGGCTACTGAGGATTCTATCATCGTAGATGGTAAAGAGATCAAGATCTCTGCTGAGAAGGACGCTGCTAACTGCCCATGGGCTGCTAACAACGTAGACGTAGTTCTCGAGTGTACAGGTTTCTATACATCTAAGGAGAAGGCTTCTGCTCACCTCCAGGCTGGTGCTAAGAAGGTAGTTATCTCTGCTCCTGCAGGTAACGACCTCCCAACAGTTGTTTTCAACACAAACCACAAGACTTTGAAGGCTGAGGATACAGTTATTTCTGCAGCTTCTTGTACAACAAACTGCTTGGCTCCTATGGCTGCTGCATTGAACGCATACGCTCCAATCCAGTCTGGTATCATGTCAACAATCCACGCTTACACTGGCGACCAGATGATTCTTGACGGTCCACAGCGCAAGGGTGACCTCCGTCGTTCACGTGCAGGTGCTTGCAACATCGTTCCTAACTCAACTGGTGCTGCTAAGGCTATCGGTCTTGTAATACCTGAGTTGAACGGTAAGTTGATCGGTTCTGCACAGCGCGTTCCAACTCCAACAGGTTCTACAACTATCCTCGTTGCTGTTGTTAAGGGCAAGGATGTTACTGTTGAGGGTATCAACGCTGCTATGAAGGCTGCTTCAAACGAGAGCTTTGGTTATACTGAGGATCAGATCGTTTCATCTGATATCGTAGGTATGCGTTTCGGTTCTTTGTTCGATGCAACTCAGACTATGGTAAGCAAGATCAGCGATGACTGCTATCAGGTTCAGGTTGTTTCTTGGTACGACAATGAGAACTCTTACACTTCTCAGATGGTTCGTACAATCAAGTACTTCGCTGAGTTGAAGTAATACCAACCGAAAGGTCATCTGCAATCCTCTCTTGCGTAGAGAGTGGTTGACGGATAAAATAATAGTCCTGTCAGCTTGCTGGCAGGGATTTTTTTGTTATCTTTGTGACATGAAGAACGAGTTTACAGGTGAGAGTACTGTTGTTGGCACTGCTTCCGACAAGCGTATGATAACCATTCTTGGCCCTACAGCATCGGGAAAAACCGACCTTGCTGCGCATTTAGCTGCTCGGCTCAATGCTGAAATTATCAGTGCTGACAGTCGTCAGGTCTATCGTGGCATGGATATCGGTACGGGCAAAGACTTGGCTGATTACACGGTTGCAGGACAGGCAATACCTTATCACCTTATAGATATATGTGAACCAGGAACGAAGTATAATCTCTTTCGCTATCAGCAGGATTTCCTTGATAGTTATGAGGATATACGGAGTAGGGGAGTGCTGCCCATTCTCTGTGGTGGTACTGGCCTTTATATTGAAGCAGTACTGAAGGGGTATAGTCTGTCACCAGTGCCGCAGAATCCTGAACTCCGAAAAGCGTTAGAAGACAAGACACTTGAGGAACTGACCACGATGTTAGTTGAGTTGAAGGAAAAGAATCATTCTGTCATGCACAACAAGACGGATGTAGACTCTTGTCAGCGGGCTATTCGTGCGATTGAGATAGAGACCTATAATCTAACTAAGCCAACGGAGGAACGACAATGTCCGCCAATAGACTCATTAATAATAGGTGTAGACATCGACCGTGAGGCACGAAGAAAGAAGATAACCACCCGTCTGAAAGCTCGTCTTAAAGAGGGAATGGTTGAAGAGGTAGAAGGATTACTAAAGCAGGGCATACCTGCTGACGACCTTATCTATTATGGTTTGGAATATAAGTATGTGACAGAATATCTCATAGGGAGGCTGTCTTACGACGAAATGTTCCGACAGTTAGAGATAGCCATACATCAGTTTGCTAAACGACAGATGACGTGGTTTCGTGGTATGGAGCGTCGTGGATTTACAATCCATTGGGTCAATGCTGCGCAAAAGATGGAAGATAAAGTAGAAGAAATTATAAAGTTATGGTAGAGGAAGGAAGATGGGGGATTATTTATTGCCCTAAAAACGGATTGCTTAGTAGCCCAGAAACGCTGGGAACATACTGAACGCTGTCTACTATCGCATGGAATAGAGTTTGATATGGTGCAGAGTGAGAACCCACGAAGCGTAGACCGGTTGGTGCGTATGCTGGTTAGTAATGGCTACAAAACTATTATCATCTATGGTGGAGACTCAGCATTGAATGATGCGGTCAACTATCTCATGCTTTTAGAGCCAGAAGAGAGGGATAAGATCACGTTGGGTGTTATCCCGAATGGCGTGTTGAACGACTTTGCCCACTTCTGGGGTTTTGACGAGTCACACGTGGAGCAGACGATTAAGTGGCTCAAGCAGAAGCGTGTAAGACGAGTGGATATTGGCTGTATTCGCTATGAGAATAAGAAGAATGAGCGTTGTCGTCGATATTTCCTCAACTGTGTGAACATAGGTATGGTGGCTAATATCATGAGTATGCGCCGTCGTATGCGCCATCTCTTTGTGTCGCGTACAATCTCCTTCATCCTTTCTTGCATCCTACTTCTCTTCCAACGGATTGATTATCTGATGTCGTTAAAGATTAATACGGATGCTATCAAGCAACGACTGATGACGGTCTGTATAGGAAACGCTCAAGGATATGGACAGACACCGAATGCTGTTCCTTATAATGGGTTGCTCGATGTCTCCATTGTATCGCAACCAAAGATGTGGCAAGCAATAGAGGGTATGTATCTCTTGTTGAGGGATAAGATACTAAATCATCGTAATGTCTTACCTTATCGTACGCAGGAGTTGAGCGTACAGTTATCGGAACACACACCAGTAAGTGTTGACGGACGACTCTTAAATGGTACTCCTGTCGGCACATTCACGATTGGGGTAGAAAAAGAAGTTATCAATTTCCTCATTCCAGATTAGTCTTTTGAGGGGCTACTGGGTTGTTGAGGGCTTTCGTACTACAGATTGTTTCTCCCGTAGGGCGGCTCTATCTGTGACGAATTATCTGCGATATTCCGTGAGAGATAGTCGCTGAGAGGGCTCTATAAGAATGCTGATAGAGGGAGAAAGAATATTAAGCATATTGGAAGAAATTGTAAGAATATTTCAGTAATTGTGCTTCCCTCTATTTGGAAAGGGGCCAAGTAAGAGAACAGAAGGTGCCCTTCTACGTTCAAGAATATGCCCTTCTTGCATGTAGAAGAGCCTTTTCTTGATGAAAGAAAGGCATACTCTATAATTCAGCTTGTAATGTGCTGGTTTATTGCAGGTTATAAACTTTACTTTAAGAAATTTTCGGCTACTTTGTAGAGGGAGCTTAGTTGACTGTGTTGTAAATATATTTCACTATTCTAATGGCTCTTCTGATGTGTGGATTGGAATGTTTGTCACATCACTTGAAAAGAGGAATGAGTGAGTGGGAGGTTTCTGTACAACAGGTGTGGATGGTTTGCATACATGACACAGGGGTGTGGCGTTGATGCAGTTAAGTAGTGATTATTCTACAATCTACTATTGTGACTCATGCAGTCTTTTGTTATTTAAAATCTTATACAATACCCCAAGCGAATAAGGTTTACTTGTTTGGGCGTGATGATATTTGTTAATGCGATAGGAGATGGTCTAATTAGTCTAAATCCATTCAAGCCCAGAAGAACTGGTTAATAGCAAAAATAATTTTGCTGTCATTTCTGTCATACTTAGTAAGAGGATAACAGGTTAGTTCTCAATGAGTTCTATGTAAATGTTAAAATGACAGCAAAATGAAAATAAAAAAACTTGTTATTAGCGTAGTTTTATTCTTCAAATACCGTAAAGTTTAATCACTCCAAAACATAGGAAACAACTAATATTTTCTGAGACAATAATGGGCAGCAAACAAGAGGAAGATTTTATTGAACATTAATAATTGAAAATATTATCTTACTTTATGGTGTCATTATGAAAAATATTTGTATCTTTGGAGTGCCGAACGGCAAGGTCTGTAAAGACTTCTACCAAAGGACAATTAAAAACCAAACAATAAACCTTAAAAGACATGAGCTACTTAAAATTTGAAAAAGCTCTGATGACCAATCTTCAAGATTCGCTTCCCAGAGAGTTATTGCGAACAAATCGCTCTGGTGCCTACTCTTGTTCGACGATTGTTGATTGTAACACACGCAAGTACCATGGCCTGCTTGTAGTACCAGTTCCTGAATTGGACGATGAAAACCATGTACTTCTTAGTTCTCTCGACCCTACCGTCATTCAGCATGGTGCCGCTTTCAATTTGGGTTTGCATAAGTATCAGGGCAATAACTTTAGTCCGCAAGGGCATAAGTACATCCGTGAGTTCGACTGTGATACTGTGCCTACTACGCTTTATAGAGTAGGTGGTGTCTTGTTAAAGAAAGAGGTGGTCTTTCAGCACTATGAAGACCGTATCTTAATTCGTTACACCTTATTAGAGGCACATTCAAAGACTACCTTGCAGTTCCGTCCATTCCTTGCGTTCCGCAGTGTGCGCCAGTTTACCCATGAGAATGGTGCTGCCAACCGTTCGTATGAGGTAGTCGACAATGGAATCAGCACTTGTATGTATGCTGGTTATCCATCGCTTTATATGCAGTTCTCTAAGAAGAATGAGTTTCACTTTGAACCTTACTGGTATCGTGGATTGGAATATCCTAAGGAGCAGGAGCGTGGTTACGCTTCTAATGAGGACCTTTATGTTCCTGGCTACTTTGAGATGAATATCAGCAAGGGCGAGAGTATTGTCTTTGCAGCATCTACAGCAGCGTGTCGCCCATCAACGCTGAAGAGTTTGTTTGATAAGGAGGTGGAGTCTCGTAGTCCACGTGATAATTTCTTCCATTGCCTTGTCAATGCTGCCCATCAGTTCCATAACCGCTCAAAGAAAGATGAACGTTACATCCTTGCGGGCTATCCTTGGTTTAAGTGTCGTGCCCGCGACCAGTTCATTGCTTTGCCAGGACTGACCTTGAGTATTGAAGAACAAGATTACTTCGAACTTGTGATGCAGACGGCAGCAAAGGGATTACGTGAGTTTATGGAAGATAAACCGCTCAGCGTGGAGATCTACGAGATGGATAAACCAGATGTTCCTCTCTGGTGTGTATGGGCTATACAACAGTATGCTAAGGAAGCTGGCAAGGAACGTTGTAGAGAACTCTACATGGATTTGATACGTGATATTGTTGATTATCTTCTTACAAGTAAGCATCCTAATCTCACTTTAGACGAGAATGGATTACTTTATGCAGATGCGAAAGGAGAAGCGATAACATGGATGAACTCCATGAACAATGGTCAGCCGGTTGTTCCTCGCTCTGGATATATCGTTGAGTTTAATGCTCTTTGGTATAACACGCTGCGTTTTACGGCCTCTATGGAGAGGGAATGTGGCAATGAAGAGCGTGCAATAGAGTTAGAGGCACTTGCTGAGAAATGTAAGGCTTCATTCGTTGATACATTCCTCAATGAATATGGCTACCTTTATGATTATGTTGATGGTAAGATGATAGACTGGAGTGTACGCCCTAATATGGTGTTCGCTGTGGCACTTGACTTTTCTCCACTTGACCAGAAGCAGAAGAGGGGAGTGTTAGATGTATGTACACGAGAGTTGCTTACGCCAAAGGGATTGCGTTCGCTTTCTCCAAAGAGTGGTGGATACAATCCGATGTACACGGGTCCACAGAGTCAGCGTGACCTTGCCTATCATCAAGGGACAGCTTGGCCATGGTTGGGTGGCTTCTATCTTGAAGCCTGCTTGAAGCTTTACAAGCAGACACGTCTGAGCTTCGTAGAACGCCAGTTGGTAGGTTATGAAGACGAGATGATTAACCATTGTCTCAGTACACTACCTGAACTCTTCGATGGCAACCCACCATTTAATGGGCGTGGAGCAATCTCCTTTGCCATGAACGTAGCCGAAGTGCTTCGTACGTTAGAATTACTTGAGAAGTTTAAGTTTTAAGAGGAGGGACTAATATGAAAGTTTTAATGTTTGGATGGGAGTATCCTCCTCATGTATATGGCGGTTTAGCAACTGCTAACTTTGGTATTTCAGAAGGTCTGCATGCGCAGGGCGATGTTGAGACTATCCTCTGCTTGCCACATCCTTTTGGTGATGAAGACCATACATACGCTGAGATTGTGGCAATGAATCATGTGCCAATCGCTTATCGTGAACTTGGCTATGATTATGTGAAGGATCGTCTTGGTAACATTATGTCGCCAGAACTTTACTTCAAGTTGCGTGAGCACATCTATGCCGATTTCAATTATATGAACGTCAACGACCTTGGTGCAATGGATTTTGCGGGAGGTTATCCTGCTAATCTGCACGAAGAGATTAATAATTATTCGATTATTGCTGGTGTCGTTGCACGTACATACGATTTTGATATTATCCATGCACATGACTGGTTGACATATCCTGCTGGTATTCATGCTAAGCGTGTGTCAGGTAAGCCTTTGTGTATCCATGTGCATGCAACCGATTTCGACCGCTCACGTGGTAAGGTTAATCCTACTGTTTATGGTATCGAGAAGGATGGTATGGACAATGCTGATTGCATTATGTGTGTGTCTGAACTTACACGGCAGACCGTTATCAATCAGTACTATCAGGACCCACGCAAAGTGTTTACGGTTCATAATGCCGTTTACCCTTTGCCACAGGAGATAGTAGACATTCCACGTCCTGACCACAAGGGAAAGGAGAAGATTGTTACTTTCCTTGGTCGTTTGACAATGCAGAAAGGACCAGAGTACTTTGTTGAGGCTGCCAATATGGTGTTACATCGTACACGTAACGTTCGTTTCTGTATGGCTGGTTCAGGCGATATGATGGACCAGATGATTTATCTTGCTGCTGAAAGAGGTATTGCGGACCGTTTCCATTTCCCTGGTTTTATGCGTGGGAAGCAGGTTTACGAGTGTCTGAAAGCATCTGATGTCTATGTTATGCCGTCAGTCAGTGAGCCTTTCGGTATCTCTCCTTTGGAGGCCATGCAATGTGGTACACCAAGTATTATCTCTAAGCAGAGTGGCTGTGCCGAGATTCTCAACAATTGTATTAAGGTTGATTATTGGGATATTCATGCGCTCGCTGATGCTATCTACTCCATTTGTCATAATGAGAGTCTCTTCGATTACCTTGCTGAAGAGGGTAAGAAAGAGGTTGACCGGATAACATGGGAGAAGGTAGGTGCATGGATTCGTGAACTTTATCTTCGTACTTTGGGCTGGCAATAGCGGTCATGAGAGAACTAATAACCTTTTAAAACTAAAACAAAAAAGATAATGAAAACAATCTGTTTATATTTCGAGATACATCAGGTGATTCACCTGAAACGCTACCGCTTCTTTGATATTGGTACCGACCATTATTATTATGACGATTTCGAGAACGAACGCTCAGTATCGGAAATCGCTGAGAGAAGCTATATGCCTGCATTGGAAACGCTGCTGCAGATGATTAAAGACAATGGGAAAGCTTTTAAGGTAGCCTTCTCACTTTCGGGTGTGGGTATTGAACAACTTGAGATGCATGCCCCACAGGTGCTTGAAAAACTGCAAGAACTGAATAATACGGGCTGTGTGGAATTTCTTGCAGAACCTTACTCTCATGGTTTGGCATCATTAGCTAATGAGGAAAGCTTTAAGTCTGAAGTGAAACGGCAGGCCCAGAAGATTAAGGAATACTTTGGTCAGACTCCAAAGGTGTTGCGTAATTCTTCACTCATCTATAGTGACGACATTGGTTTGATAGCTTCTCAGATGGGCTTCAAGGGAATGTTGACAGAGGGTGCAAAGCATGTCTTGGGTTGGAAGAGTCCACATTATGTATATAACTGTGCTCTCGCCCCTAACCTAAAACTCCTGTTGCGTGATGTGAGATTGAGCGATGATATATCATTGCGCTTTAACAATTCAGACTGGGAGGGGTATCCTTTGTTTGCTGATACATATATGGCAGAGATTGCCGCGCTCCCAAATGAAGAGCAAGTGATTGGTATCTTCATGAACCTTTCAGCCCTCGGTATCGAACAGCCATTGTCAAGTAATATCCTTGAGTTCTTTAAGGCGTTACCTGCTTGTGCTAAGCAACAGGGTATTACCTTCTCTACTCCAACAGAGATTTGCATGAAGTTGAAGAGTGTTGACAGCCTTTATGTTCCTGACACATTGAGCTGGATGGATGAAGAACGTGATGTCAGCACATGGTTGGGTAACCCAATGCAGCGTGAAGCGTTCAATAAGTTGTATAGTATTGCCGACCGTGTACGTATTGCTAACGACCCACGTATCAATCAGGATTGGGACTATCTGCAAGCAAGTGATAACTTCCGCTTCATGTCGACCAAACCTTCACGTGTTGGTATGGACCGTGGTATCTATGACAGTCCATTTGATGCTTTCACTAACTATATGAATATTCTCGGTGACTTCCTCAATCGTGTCAATACTCTTTACCCTGCTGAGATAGACAATGAAGAGTTGAATGGATTGCTAACTACTATTCGCAACCAGGGTGATGAGATTGAAATGAGAACGAATGATATTAGTAATCTTCAAGCGAAGGTTGAGAAGTTGGAGGAAGAAGGTGACAAACTTCGTGCACAGTTAGAGAAGAAATCACCTGCCAAGAAGGCTGCTACATCAAAAGCTACAGCTAAGAAGTCTGCCAAGAAAGCTCCTGCTAAGAAGGCCGCTTCGCCTGTTAAGGAAGAAACTAAGGCTAAGTAAGACTTTTATATAACATACATATAACGCTCATATAGCATGTGCCCTCATTTATCCGCCATGTTATATGAGCGTTTCTTTTATACCCTTTAAGGCTATGTCTACATTTCATGATAGAATAAAATGCTAAAGTCGTTCAAGTCTATTGCCTTCTTCTGCAGATTATTACCACGAAAGAAAATGTTTCTTGGTATGAAGAAAAATATTTTTATAATGAGACTAATTTGATAATAGGTGTTTGTGAGGCAAGGACAACGCTTATTCTTATAAATTGTTTGATGTTATTTTTGTTATTAATGATAGCTGTTAGAAATTTATATTTAGGGAGTTACGGTTACTTAATGGTATGCTTAATATTTGAGGTAATGTTATTATAGGCTTTCTTGTAAAGCAGTTGTCGACTACTATTTCCCTTCCATTGGTACACAGCACCAGCGGGAGACTTTGAGCATCACACCTATACCTGGTATTTCTTTTAGGAGATAATACTTCTTACTTGAGCGCACCAGTCGGCCTGTCATACCTTTTAATGGTCCGAACTTAACAAGAACTTCGTCTCCAGCTTTCATTTGTGCCTCGTCTGAAGATAGGAACTTACGCATCGTTATCTCTGGATTACACATCAAACGAAACTCATACATCTGGTCATGGGGGATAAGCGCATACTCTTGTGAATCTTTAGCTTTCTTTACAACGCTAATCTTATAGTTGGCTTCTTGTACAATCTTCTGAAATGAAATGTCTTCTCCAGGTTTCTTGACAAAGATAAGATTGCGAACAACAGGACGAAGAACAGTGTGTGGTTTACCATCCCGTCCCTCAATGTCAACATATTGTTCAGGAACGAAACATTCCAAGTTATGACTTTTAAAATAGGTTCTGACTTCTTCAAGTTTCAGTGTGAATAGTTTCACAGCATACCACGGTGCTCCGTCGTCAATGACTTCGTCTGTATAGCTTGTCGCTTTTGTCATAGTAAAGTACAAGATTTATTATTTGTTAGATGCGTAACCAATTCGCCATAATCTTCTTCCCGTCAGGTGTTAAAACACTTTCTGGGTGGAACTGTATACCATATATATTATGCGTCTTATGGCGTAATGCCATGATTAATCCTTCCTTGCTTTCAGCGATAACCTCCAAGCAATCAGGAAAGTTAGTCCTTTCTACGACCCAGCTATGATATCTTCCCACAAGGAAATGTTTAGGAAGACCGTCAAACAAAGGGGTATCAACGACTTGTGTTGTTTTTGTTGTCACACCATGAAAGACGTCAGAAAGATTCTTCAACTTTGCTCCGAACACCTCGCCAATAGCTTGATGGCCCAAGCAAACGCCCAAGATAGGTTTTACGCCAGCATAACGATGAATAACATCCAATAGTAAGCCAGCTTCTGAAGGAACCCCAGGACCCGGACTCAAAACGATACGGTCGTAAGCATTCAAGTCTTCAAGAGCAAACTGGTTGTTGCGAACTACCGTCACATCAGCTCCCAACTCCTTAATGAGATGAACAAGATTATAGGTGAAAGAATCGTAGTTGTCAATGATAACACAATTTGTTTTCATTAGTGTTTCAACCTTTTAATCGATAAACCTTACTTTATCTTTTCAAGAAAGTCCTTCAGTAATGCAATGTCCTTTACTGCTGGTGCGCTCTCAAACTTCTCGTTCACACTGATACCATAGAACATGGGGTGGGAGAGTGCTTTGATATTCTCAATATCTTCAGCACCAATATTCCCACTTACAAGGAAAGGAACTTTCCCGTCATACGCTTTCAAAATGCCCCAATCCTTTAGATTATCTTGGACGTCAAAGAGGAAATAATCCACTCCCTCAGCATATTCCTTGTAATTCTCTATGTCCTCACGCTTTGTGATAACAAGACGCTTCATAATCTTAATTCCCGCATGAATGTCTGGATCAAGAGTACGACGAAGATTGTCAATCATCACGCTACTCTCGTTTCCATTGAGCTGAACAACATCAAGATCGAAGTTAACAACACGTGTAACAATATTCTGTGGCATGTCATCAGCAAAGACTCCACAAAGAACAGGACCTTCTTTCTGTTGGGATAGTTTGTCTGAAGACAGGTCAGAAAGGCTACTATAGTCAGGAATTATCCCCGCACATGATGCTATTTGACTCACATAACGTTCGCTGTTAGGAATGAAATCCAATCCTATCCAGTCTATGCCAAGTTGAGAAACCTCGTGAATATTGCGGGCATCACGCATGCCACATACCTTTATAATCATATAGATATAAAATTCTCAAATACTTTTACGCTACAAACTTACATAAAATTATCGAATTATGAGCCTGTGAGATAGAGAAAAGCTTGTATCTTCAAGGGAAAGATGGGTAAAAAGGAGCGATGCAAGAGTATTCTGATAGAATTAATACATATAAAGAAGAAATATTCTTGTAAAGAGATATAATAATATCTAATTTATATCGTTTAGAAGATATAATAACTCTCAATAAAACATTTCCAGCCTATGGTTAGAATATTTACTTCAGAAGAACTTAAGCCGTCTGAGAAGACGCTTAACCTCATCCGACAGATAGCTTATACCTATCGGGTAATTAAAGTTAATGGAAAAATGCAAACCTTTTGCTTGAACTAAGTCTTATATGGAAACAATAGTATCACCTTCTCTACTCTCCGCTAATTTCCTTCATTTGGATAAGGAGATTGAAATGATTAACGAAAGTGAGGCCGATTGGCTCCACATGGATGTTATGGATGGTGTCTTCGTCCCTAATATCTCTTTTGGATTCCCTATACTCGATGCTGTCGGAAAGGTTTGTAAGAAGCCTATGGACGTTCATTTGATGATTGTTCATCCAGAGAATTATATCCAACAGACCGCTAAGTCGGGTGCTGCAATCATGAATGTCCACTATGAGGCATGTGTTCATTTACATCGAACGATACAGGCTATTCACGATGTAGGGATGAAGGCGGGTGTAACCCTCAATCCTTCAACACCTGTCAATGTACTTGAGGACATCATTGGCGATGTAGATATTGTTCAGCTCATGAGTGTTAATCCTGGTTTCGGAGGACAGAAGTTCATTGAAAGCAGTATTAAGAAGGTTCAACGTCTTCGTCAACTGATAGAGCGTGAAGGTAGTAAAGCCTTGATAGAGGTAGATGGTGGAGTACAAGCAGAAACAGCCCCTCGTTTAGTGGAGGCAGGTGTCGACATACTTGTTAGTGGTAGTTATGTCTTTAAGGCAGCTGACCCAAAAGCAACAATCCACTCTCTCAAGCAGTTGCATAGATAATTATAAGGTATAAAGCGACCCTCGCTTGTTTCAACTACATTGTAGAGAAACAAGCGAGGACCATTTTATAATTAATTCAAAGAGGTGTAAATCTTTATGCTAACTGTAGGTTCACCTTGTGTTCGCGAACCATTCTTCTTAGGTTGAAGATGGCATAACGCATCCGACCAAGGCTGGTATTAATGCTAACACCTGTAGTCTCAGCAATCTCCTTAAACGACATCTCTTGATAGAAACGCATAAATACTACTTCACGCTGTGTCGCTGGAAGAAGATTCATCATGCGCTTTACGTCAGAGAGCGTCTGGCTGTTAATGAACTGACACTCAATGTTGTCAATGACTGTATCGTCACCACCAACATTGGATAGGTCGTTGTCTTTGGGTGCATCAATCACCTTGTCAGCACGTTGTGCACGATACCAATCCATGATAACGTTATGAGCGATACGCATAACCCATGCAGAGAACTTACCAGTTGGTGAGTATCTGCCCTGTTGCAACTTCGTGATAATCTTTACGAAAGTCTCTTGAAACAAGTCATCAGCAGCATCCCTATCATGCACAACGAATAGAATATACGAGAAGAGTTTCGACTGATTGCGTGACAGTAACAGGTCGAATGCATCGTTGCTTCCTTCAATGTATGACAATGCCAACTGCTCGTCGGTCATCTCATTCAGTTTCTTCATTTTTAATTCTCTTTCTTATGAAGTAGAAGTGTGTCGATAGGCTTTTCTAACTTTTACAATTATTTGGTGTTGCAAATATAATCATTTTTCTCTTTTAGAGCAAATGTTTCATATAAAAAAGTCATTCGTCAAGCCATTCAATGGCCAATATGTGTTTTTTTATACCAGGTATTCCTAAGTATTTCTGTTTAATGCCTAAGAAAGCTATCTGCCGTCCATAGTTTTGTGGATTACTATCTAAGGCAATGTTTTCTTTCATTTGTTTGTTAACCATCTGAATGGATATAACCTTGTCGGGGTCTGTTTCTTCTGGGCTATCAGCCAACAAGATAGCCGTATTATACGAGAATGGAGGTTCCCATTCGGCTTGTTTGATACTTCGTTTACATGCGCCAACGATATAACCCTGTACCCAGACAGCTTTGTCTCCAAAGTTTCCTTCGATGAACTCCTCCACACTATAGACCGTCTCGTCGTCGACGGGCGTTGAAGAAGGTGTTTCTTTCTCTGTTTCTTCTTCTTGTTCATTCTCAGAGGGTAGAATTGTTTTGCCACAACCAGATAGGTAGATTACGGCTAATAGTAAGATAAAAAGCTTATTCAGTTTCATAGACTTAGGTTTAAAAACTGGTACAAAGATAAGTAATCATTCTTTACTTGTCAAGTAAATCAGTATTTTTCTGATGGAAGAGTAGTCTGTGCTACAGGTGACTCTAATCCTTCGAAGACTGTAGAAGTAGACTACGAATTAATCTAATTATTCGAGTAAGAGTGGTGGCAGATATGAGTTAGAAGCAATGAAAGGATGAGAAACTAAAATAGAGAAGGAAAAGTATCAATTTATACGAATTTAGTTTTAATGTTAGTTGCTGTCATTTTAACATTTACTCGTATAGCATTGTAAATAAGTTATTTAGCTCTTTGAAAGTGATGACAGATATGACAGGAAACTTCATTTCTACTTTTTTCGTCTATACAGAATATGGGGAACATTCGCTAAGGAATTTGTTTAAGATGATAAAAAAAGAGGTTGGTGCAGGAAGCTACCAACCTCGAACATGATTTAGCAGAATATCTAAATCAATGAAAAACACATCGCAAATATAGGGCAAATAATGTAATAAAGCAAATTTTACCAATAAAAAAAGATGTTTTTAACATTGTAAGCGCCCACATGTGTTTATGTGAACTTTGCTTATACATGTCATAGAGGATAAATAAATGGTTATACTTTGATTAATAATTGCATATATCATAATTATTACCTATATTTGCATTGTATTTAAACCTTTATATTAATTAAACTAATTTATTATGAATCGAATTTTACGCTTTGCTCTTGTTGCAGCATTCGCTGCTGTTAGTTCTTTATCATTTGCCCAGAGTACTGTGACTTTTGAGCTTTCGTCGGCTGAAAGCTATAAGCAGTTCGGATTAGCAGGTCAGTCATCTCAAACATCCAAAGATGGTGATTTTACAGAGGATAAGTCTGTAACTTCGGGTGATGTAAAACTCACCGTCTCTACAAGTGGGGGGAAGACTGCAAACCGAATGTGGAAAGGTAGTTTGAGAATGTATGGTGGAACACTTACTGTTGAAAGTGCTAATGACAATATTGTTAAGGTTGTTTATGCTGTATTTTTCGATAATTGGGATGAAAGTAACAATGTTGATAATAAGAATCTTGAGATGACTTCGGAGAAAGAAGGGACGAAGGTTTTTAAGTTCTACAATTGGACTGGAGTCTCAAAGAAAGTAGTTCTCAATGTAAAAAAGGCTTATCTCAGAAGTGTTACAATAACGACAGTCTCCGCCGCTGGTATTAAGAACGTTCAGACGATAGAGGTAAATGATAAAGCACCTATCTATAATCTTGCTGGTCAGCGTGTAAGCAAGGACTACAAAGGTGTAGTTATACAGAACGGTAAGAAGTTTGTTAGGAGATAGATAGACTATCGTACTGTTGGCTAATTATCTTCTGTATAAAGTCGACCTTGATATCTGACGATATGGAGGATACCATCTATGAATACCTCTCTTAATCTCTAATTGATAGATAAAGGGATTGTACAGGTGGTGTTGCTGCTTGATACATGTAGTGTACATGTTGAATACCAACAATTTTGCAGTTCCGATATATTGATTGATAGAGGTTACAAAAGTAATAGGAGTACTTTTTTCTCTCCTTTCCCTTCACCGAAAGGAGAGACATGATTAGTGAGGTTACCCCAGTGAAGGTAGCCTCACCTCTAACTCCTCGCCGATTGTAATGGGGAGGAGAAGGTGAGCTTGCTTCTATAAGGTGGCTGATAAAAGGAGATAGGACGCTAAACGTGTAGGAAGAAAAGATTGCTTTATTTTGGTAATCACGACCATCATTGTTTGGAGAGAGAATAGAGGGGAGCGAAGAAGAGGCTCTTCTTTATTCAAGAACATGCCCTTCTTGCCTATAGAAGACGCTCTTCTCGGGGCAAGAAGGGCGTCTTCTTGAAGGCTGTGTGTAATAGTCTGATGTGTTGGATGTTATAAGCTTGTTTTAGTGAGATATGTCATTCCTATTTTGAAGGAGACAAACTCGATGATGTGTAATGGTTTTTTATGGTGATAATGCTACCATCGAGATGTGAGAGGAGCGTCTGAAGCATCACTCGAAAAGTTAGTTGAGTAGGTGTATTCTACCTAAAATGTCATGTAATATAATGGTAGGGTAGGAGCTGTAAATGGTTAGGAAAGGTTCTTACCTTTTCTATGCTAAGATGATATTGATTACTCATAAAGAGAAACCTCAGGTGCGTGTGCTAAGGAAAATAAGCCCAGCAGCGTTATCTCTTTAGTTTAAGCGAATAACAAAGACCCTCTTTAACTCGCTCTATCATATAAAAAACGCCAAAGAATAGACATACTCTTTGGCGCTTTAATCTTATCTTGTCCTAAGTTTAGAACTCACTTGTAAAGTGGAAACGGATATGTTCAAAGTCTTGTTGTGCCATACTTAGCACGTAACCAGAGTCAGCGAGGAAGACATCACGTCCCTCAATATCCTTAGCCATATACTGGTATTTACGCTTCTTAAAGTTCTCTAACTCTGCCTCATCATCAGCCTCAATCCAGCAAGCTTTGTAGAGGTGTACTGGTTCCCAACGACACTTCGCATTGTATTCATGCTCCAATCGATACTGAATAACCTCAAACTGAAGCTGTCCAACGGTTCCCACGATACGACGGTTATTGAATTGATTGACAAATGACTGTGCAACGCCTTCATTCATCAACTGCTCTATACCTTTTTGGAACTGCTTAGACTTCATTGGGTCATCGTTCTCAATGTATTTGAATAGTTCTGGTGAGAAACTTGGCAGACCACGGAAGTGGATGTTTTCTCCCTCAGTTAGTGTGTCACCAATCTTAAAGACACCACCACTATCAGGCAGACCAACGATGTCACCTGGGTAAGCCTCCTCTACAGTACTCTTACGTTGTGCCATAAACTGAGTAGGGGAGGAGAAGCGCATTGTCTTCCCATTACGCACATGGAGGTAAGGTTGGTTGCGTTGGAACTTACCCGAACACACCTTACAGAAGGCAATACAACTGCGATGATTAGGGTCGATATTGGCTGTAATCTTAAAGATGAAGCCAGTAAACTTTGGTTCAGTAGGTTCAACAACACGTTCTTCAGCCTTAGTAGGACGAGGACTTGGGGCTATTTCAACGAAGCAATCGAGTAATTCTTGTACACCAAAGTTATTCAATGCAGAGCCGAAGAACACTGGTGCAACCTCCGCACGACGATAAGCCTCGACGTCGAAATCTGGGTAAACACCATTTACTAATTCAAGGTCGTTGCGTAGCTGTTCGGCAAACTCAGCACCTACTTGCTCGTTCAAGTCATTCGAGTTGATGTCTACCTCAACCTTCTCGGTCACACGCTGTTTGTTTGGTGTGAAGAGGTTCAGCTGCTGCTCGTAGATGTTATACACACCCTTGAAGCGCTGACCTTGTCCGATAGGCCATGAAAGCGGGCGTACACTAATCTTGAGTTCTTCCTCCAATTCGTCTAACACCTCGAATGGGTCGCGACCTTCACGGTCCATCTTATTGATAAAGATGATAACAGGTGTGTTGCGCATACGGCACACCTCCATCAACTTACGTGTCTGTGCCTCCACACCTTTGGCCGAGTCAACAACGATGATAGCCGAGTCAACAGCTGTCAGAGTACGATAAGTATCTTCGGCAAAGTCCTGGTGACCAGGCGTATCGAGGATATTCACCTTATAATCTTTGTAGTCGAACTCCATCACAGAGGTCGATACAGAGATACCACGTTGCTTCTCGATATCCATCCAGTCAGACGTAGCCGTCTTACGTATCTTGTTGCTCTTCACCGCACCAGCAACCTGAATCTGACCACCGAAGAGAAGGAATTTCTCAGTCAAAGTAGTCTTACCGGCATCTGGGTGAGAGATAATGGCGAACGTTCGCCTGCGTTCTATTTCATTCATCTGTATTATGTTCTTTGGGAGTAAAAGTCTTGTCTGCAGTCGGTTAAGCCAAAGCCGACTATTTCCCCTTTATGTTTCCAAGGAAGATGACGGCTTAACTTTATCTTATCCAACTTATTTCTTCACTCCTATTGTTTATCTTGTTCCTGTAAGCCTTTCATGCACTTCTTCAGAGAGTCAACCCAATATGGAATCTTTATGCCGAAGGTCTCTTTAATCTTAGTCTTGTCGAGGACCGAGTAAGCAGGACGTTTAACAGGAGAAGGGAACTCATCGCTGTGGCAAGGAAGGATGTCACATGCTGTGTTACCTGCAAGTTCTGCAATCTTAATGGTGAAGTCATACCAGCTACATACACCCTCATTAGAGAAATGATAGATACCATTATTCCCCTCATACTTGCGGTTCTCAACGATATTGAAGATAGCATCTGCTAAGTCGCCAGCGTAGGTAGGAGTACCACACTGGTCGAAGACAACCTTCAACTGTGGTTTAGTAGCAGTGAGATTCATCATTGTTTTCACGAAGTTATGGCCGAACTCACTGTAAAGCCATGCCGTACGAAGAATAATATGGTTGACACCAGTAGCCTGAATCTTCTCTTCCCCATGTAGTTTTGTAAGGCCATAAACACCTGTAGGGGTACCCTTCATGTCCTCTTTGCAAGGAGTGTTGTAAGGGTCGCCACCGAAGACATAGTCAGTGCTGACATGGACGAGCAAGCCACCCACCTCTTTCATTGCCTTTGCGAGGTTCTCTGGGGCAACGGCGTTGAGTAGTTCAACAATCTCGCCAGCAGTCTCAGCTTTGTCTACATTGGTCCATGCAGCGCAGTTGATGATACATTCAACATTATTGTCATGTACCATCTTCCGGATATCCTCCAAATTAGTAATATCCAACTTAGTATATCCTTCACATACATCAGTGAAGATATAGTGGTCTTTACTCTGCTTAGAAACAAGCTGTATCTCATTGCCAAGCTGTCCGTTAGCTCCTGTAACTAAAATATTCATACGCTATCTCCTTTATTCTTCGCCGAAGTCTAATCCTTCAGTCTTATCTTTTATGTAATAGTCTGATAACATACCAATGAAGGTTGTTATCTCGTTAAGTGCACGAGTTGTCTCTGGTGTAATTTCTTTCTTCTGCAGACGAAGCATCATCACACCATAGAGGAGGTCGAAACAAGTCTCTATCTCGCTCTTTCCTAACTGCGCAGCAACATTCTTTAAGCGTTCATCATTTGTACGTGCCATCTTGTCTGCTGTGCGCTTAGTCTTACCTCTTAGTTCAACAATGAAAGGCAAAACACGATAGTACTCAGCGGAATAAAAAGGAAACTTAGACGATTGCAGTAACTGTGCGTGTAGTTCTGTCAAATCTTGCATGAGCACCTTATTAATCTGCAGATGTCCACCTTCACGGCAACCCTCTTGGTTCATCATACGAACAAGGTCGCCAAACCAGTCTTCCTCTTCCTCCTTTTGCTCGTCAGTATATTGGAATTGGTCGATATATTCTTTACGGATTCGTGTCAATGAACAGCCGTATGCACGGATAGTATCTTCTATCTGCCACATGTAAAGCAGGTATTCTGCTATGCTCTTTTTTCTTAATTCCTTCGCTACAAACATAATTATCCTTTCTCCATTAATCCGTCAATAGTTGGTAAATGATAGAGATTAAACACTGTTCCCAAAAGCATAATGATAGAGAACAGGATGACGACAGCACCTATCACCTTATTTATAATAAGGATACCATTGACATCGAACTTCCCTCTAATCTTGTCTATCAGCCACGACAAACCATACCACCATAGCAACGCACCAGCTGGGACACAGGCAAAACCAATAATCATCTCTAATGGACGATTAGGTTGTACGAATGCAAACTGTGCGTATGATGCAATGAAAAGAAAGATAATCAAGGGGTTAGAAAGCGTTACTAAAAAGGCTGTAACACCATTGTGGAAGAGTGAACCCTTCTCCTTTCCGCTCTGGTGAGCTTTCTTCATCGGGTCTGATTTGAAGCAATATACACCGAAAAGCAGCAGTAACACGCTTCCTGAAATCTGTAAGATCAACTTGTAGGTTGGATTCTCTAAGGAGCCATGATAAAGCTCATGCCTAATCCAACAATCAAAGCATAGATTGTATCACTGATGGCAGCACCGATACCTGTTATAAAACCATACCAACGCCCCTTGTTCAAAGTGCGTTGTATACATAATATTCCAACTGGACCCATGGGAGCTGACGCTATAATACCAATGAGTAATCCCTTAAAGATGAAATCCAGTATATCTAATTGAATAGGAAATTGCATGCTTGTTATTTTGGGTGCAAAATTGCAAAAATAATACGAGATAAGCAAATTTACCTAACAAAACTTTGTGGTATTCTACTTTTTTCATAACTTTGCCCATAGTATATTCAAACTAAAAACTTATTATGTCATGGACGTAACAGAGCAGAAGCCAGTTGTAGCTGGATTGGAAAAGCCATTTGTAATTGGCTTGGACTTAGGAGGAACAAATGCTGTATTCGGTGTTGTTGATCAGCGTGGTCAGGTACTTGCCACCAATTCTATCAAGACACAAGCTTATAAAACAGTCGACGATTTTGTAGAGGCAGGTGTAGAGGCAATACGCCCTCTCGTTGCTAAATATGGTGGCATTGGCCAGTTCCGTGCTATGGGTATTGGTGCACCTAATGGTAACTTCTATCGTGGAACGATTGAGTTTGCGCCAAACCTCTTATGGGGACATGATGGTGTTGTGCCATTGGGCGATATGTTCTCACAAAAGTTAGGTATTCCTGTTGGTCTTACCAATGATGCGAACGCTGCTGCTATCGGAGAGATGCAGTATGGTGTAGCACGTGGCTTGAAGGATTTTATCATGATTACCCTCGGTACAGGTGTGGGTTCAGGTATTGTTGTTAACGGTCAGATGGTTTACGGCTCTGATGGCTTTGCTGGCGAGTTGGGTCACGTGATTATGGTTCGTGGAGAGAAGGGTCGCACTTGTGGTTGTGGTCGTACAGGTTGTTTAGAGACTTACTGCTCTGCAACAGGTGTTGCTCGTACCGCTCGTGAGTTCTTGCAGAATAGCAAGGAAGACTCTTTGTTGCGTGAGTTGAAGCCAGAAGATATTACTTCTTTGGATGTTTCTATTGCTGCTGGTCGTGGCGATGCACTTGCTAAGCGTGTTTACGAGTTCACTGGTAATATGTTAGGTGAGGCTTGTGCTGACTTCGCAACCTTCTCTTCTCCAGAGGCTTTCATCTTCTTTGGTGGTCTAACTAAGGCTGGTGATTTGTTGATGGAACCTATCATGCGTTCTTATAAGGAGCATGCTTTGGAAATCTTCAAGGACAAACCAAAGTTCTTGGTAAGTTCGCTTGATGATGCTGCAGCAGCCGTTCTCGGTGCTTCAGCTATTGGTTGGGAATTATAATATAAGGTATATAGTTTCGGCTTCTATTAGGTGGTGCGTATGGCTATCCGCTTAATAGAGTGTGAAACGAAATGTACATAATGTAGGGACAAACACCCTTGTCAGTCTTTCTATATTAATAGGTAGAACTGACTTACGAGGATGTTTGTCCTTTTCGTGTTTGTTATTCATATCTTTGTTTTCGTGTGATATATCTTTAGTGAGGGTATAGCTATGTTATAAAGAAGAGCAAGATAAAGGACAACTTATTGTTTGTATGGAATTGTTCTACCACAAGTAAGTTTATAGAAGAGTCTGCTTTTAGGGGTTCCTCCGAACATTAATCACTCTTTGTAGACTTTCTTTTTATAGTTTTTGTTTTGTGTTCTCGTTTTTTTAATCTAACTTTGCGAATACTTATAATACTTAGAAAGAAATAAAAAGGACAGAAGATGAAACAGGAAGACGACATCAAGAAAGCGATTGAAGTGATGAGAAAGGGTGGTATCATTCTTTACCCAACTGATACAGTGTGGGGTATAGGTTGCGATGCTACCAATGCTGAGGCCGTAGCAAAAGTTTATGCCTTGAAACGCAGAGATGATTCGAAGGCTCTTATCTGCTTAGTTGATTCTGATAATAGACTTCAGCGTTATGTTCGCAATGTTCCTGATGTTGCTTGGCAGTTGATAGAAGCTGTTGAGAAACCAACAACATTGATTCTTGATGGTGCTGTAAACCTTGCTCCGAATTTGATTGCTGAGGATGGTTCTATCGGTATTCGTATTACAAAAGAGCCTTTCTCACATGAATTATGCTATCGTTTCCAGAAGGCTATTGTAAGTACGTCGGCTAATGTTAGCGGTGAACCTGCTGCACAAAACTATTGCGATATATCACAGGAGATACTTGATGGTGTTGACTATGTTTGTGAGTCAAGACGTCAAGAACATAAACCGCATGCTCCTTCCAGCATTGTCAAATTGGCTGCTGATGGTGAAGTGAAAATCATAAGGAGATAATTGAATAGATAGGATGAAAGTGTCTGGTAGTCTGGGGGATATGTCTCGACTTGCTAATTGGCGGAAGAACCATGTATCCGATCGTCAACTGGTATTAGTGTTGGCGTTTGCTATTGGTCTTCTTGCTTCATTAGCAGCATATATTCTTCACTTTATTATCAAGTTGATAGAGGAATTAGTAACCTCTGGTTTCGATGTTGCAACAATCAACTGGCTCTATCTCATCTATCCAATCGTAGGTATTTGGCTGACAAGTCTATTTGTTAAGTATGTTGTACGTGATAATATCTCGCATGGTATTACGCGGGTTCTCTATGCTATTTCTACGAAACAATCTCGTTTGAAAGCCCATAATACTTGGTCGTCTATCGTTGCTTCTGCCATTACGATTGGTTTTGGTGGTTCGGTAGGAGCGGAGGCACCTATTGTGTTGACGGGCTCAGCTATTGGTAGTAATCTCGGACGTATCTTTAATTTAGATAATCGCACACTCATGCTTCTTGTGGGTTGTGGTGCAACGGCAGCTGTATCAGGTATTTTCAAGGCGCCAATAGCAGGATTGGTATTTACATTGGAAGTGTTGATGGTCGATTTGACCATGGCTTCTCTTTTGCCGATATTGATTGCATCAGTGACGGCAACGTGTTTCTCCTATTTCTTCACAGGTGGTTCATCAATGTTTCATTTCCAAATGGATAATATTTGGGGACTCGACCGTGTACCACCGACTATCTTGTTAGGTATCGCTTGCGGTTTTGTATCACTCTACTTCATGCGATTGATGTCATGGTGTGAGAATGGTTATGGGAAACTCTCTTCTAAGCCTTATCTGAAACTACTTGTGGGTGGCTTGGTGCTTTCTCCACTTATTTTCCTCTTCCCATCACTCTATGGTGAAGGCTATGATAGTTTGAGATTGTTTATAGAAGGAAAGACAGAAGCCGACTGGATGCAAATTATGAGTGGCTCTATGTTTGCAGAGAAGTCAAATTTCCTACTGCTTTATGTGGGCTTAGTTGTCATGACGAAGGTCTTTGCAACCAGTGCAACAAATGGTGCAGGCGGTTGTGGTGGAACCTTTGCGCCTTCTTTGTTCATCGGTGGCTTTGGTGGTTTCTTCTTTGCTCGTTTTTGGAATATGCAGCAACTTGGTGTTTATATTCCAGAGAAGAACTTTACGCTCTATGGTATGGCAGCTGTGATGTCGGCTGTGATGCATGCACCTTTGACGGGTATCTTCCTGATTGCTGAACTAACAGGTGGTTATCAACTCTTTATCCCATTGATTATCGTGACTATCAGTTCTTATCTTACGATAAATATCTTCGAACATCATAGTATTTATGCTGTACGTCTGGCAAAGCAAGGTAAGCTTCTCACACACCATACAGACAAGTCTATCCTCACTTTGATGAGTATGGATAAGATTATCGATCATGACTTTACATCGGTCGGACCAGATATGGAGATGGGAAAACTTATTCATGCTATCAGTTCCAGTCGCAATGATTATATTCCTGTACTCGATGAGTCTCGTAAGTTATTAGGTGAGATTGATATTAACAATCTACGACATATTATCTTCCGCACTGAACTTTACCACCGTTTTCATGTCAATCAGTTGATGTCACCACCAGCAGCAATGCTCGGTGTCAACGACCCAATGGAGGATGTGATGAAGACTTTTGAACGTACGGGTGCACAGTATTTACCTGTTGTGAATATTGATAGCCAGTTGGTTGGCTATATCTCTCGAGCTCGCCTTTATAGTATGTATCGTCAGTTTGTAGCGGACTTTAGTGCAGAGTAAAATAGATGCCTGCCGTCTCTTACTTATTATCTCACCTCTTGTTAAATTCCCAAAGATAATGAAAAAAGAAAATATACGTATTGTTTTCATGGGCACTCCAGAGTTTGCTGTGGAGTCGTTGAAAGCTTTAGTTGAGAATGGATATAATGTTGTAGCTGTAGTCACACAGCCTGATAAACCTGTTGGACGTCATCAAGAACAGCTGCAGCCATCACCTGTGAAACTCTATGCGCTTGAACATAACTTGCCTGTTTTGCAGCCTGTAAAGATGAAGGATGCTGAATTTATAGACGAATTGCGTTCTTATAAAGCTGATATGCAGGTGGTTGTAGCCTTTCGTATGTTGCCGGAGATAGTGTGGAGTATGCCTCGCTTGGGTACGTTTAATGTACATGCAGCCCTACTTCCACAGTACCGTGGTGCTGCTCCTATCAACTGGGCGGTTATCAATGGTGAGACCGAGACAGGTGTGACGACCTTCTTCCTTGATAAAGACATAGATACTGGTCGTATTATCCTTCAAAAGCCGTTTGCTATTCCTGATACAGCTGATGTTGAGTATGTCTATGATGGCTTGATGGTTTTGGGTGCAAAGATAGCTATGGAAACAATTGATCTCATTGCATCTAAATTGCCTGAAGATAGTCTGGATAATGTTGATTTCTCTGCAGTTCTTGATGGCATAAGTGCTCCTCAAGTGTGTGAAGATACTGAATTGCATCATGCACCGAAGATATTTAAGGAAACATGCGAAATCAATTGGAACCAGTCTGCTAAGAAAGTTTATGATTTTGTGCGTGGACTCAGTCCTTATCCTGGCACTTGGAGTACACTCTGTTCTATTGAAGACAATGGTGTAAAGCCTTTGATTATGAAGGTTTATAAGACGGCTAAGTCTGACCGTGCATCTGTAGGTACCCCTGGTACGCTCGTCGTAGAAAAGACCCGTCTCTATGTCAATACGTCTGATAACCTCTTGGAACTTCTCGATATTCAGTTGACTGGTAAGAAGCGAATGGATGTTCGCTCATTCTTAAATGGGTTTAAGGATATAGAGAAGTACCTCTTCCAGACAGAATGACGATAGTTTAGACAGAATGACATAAAGACATATTTTTCCAATGACATAATTTAAGGGAAGATAGAATGGCAATCTTAATTCACAGTTTATGCATCGCATAGCAAATATGTCATTAAAGCAATATGTTTTTATGTCATTTTGTCTTCCCTTTGAGTATGTCATAAAAGTGATATGTTTTTCTGTCATTCTGGCTTCATAAAAATATGTCATTAAAAAAATATGTCTTTATGTCATTCTGTCTAAACTATTGCATTCTGTCTTGTTTTATAGTTTTACAGGCATTGTTATTTGTAGTTCTGTGAAGTCTGCCTTCGTTGCATGTGCATTAACGCTAAAGCCTAAAGTAAGATTCTTTAGCTTAGGGAAACTATAAAACACACCAACTTGTTCATGATAAGGTCTTTCCAAGCCATTACGTGATTTATAACCCATGTGTCGGTAGAGGTAATAGCCTAAGCTGACACGAACAGACATGTTACCATAAAAGATTTCGTGACGACCTTCGATGCTAAGTGACCACGGACTATGCTTCTCTCCAGTGTATCCATGTTCTTTATCATGTTGTGCACCCTACTGGCATAATCTCCATAGAAAAGACCAAAGCCTACGCCAGATGCCCAGCGACGTGCGTATCGATAGAGTAGGTGAGTATGGAAAGAATAGGCTCCGTAGAAAGTAAACTGCTCCTTACGATAGTCAGGATGTCCTTGTGGAGTTTCAAATTGTGTCTGTTGCCAATCCTCAAGTAAAGTTTTACCACCTATTCCAAGGGTGAATTCAGTAAACCAATACTTCTGGAAAGGCTCATTGGGATGAGTATCTCCCTTTGCTACCTTCGTTATATGTTTTTCTGGTTCATATACGACAGCAAGGAATGGACCTAAATAGTTTGCCCCTTTGTTGGGTCGTGCCATAGCTCCATTGCTATGGTGTGCAAAGTCTAATCCAGCCTTTATGCTCCATTCCTTCGCTACCTTATATTGTCCGTACAGTCCTGCTGTGAAGAAGATATTAAGGTGCGAGCCAATATATTCGTTGTCAATATTGTTCTTCTGGTTATATTTTAGTGAAGTATAGCCTACGCCAGTGCCTAAGTAATAGCCCCATTGCCAGTGCTTACTACGATAAAGCGGACGATTAAAAGTGCCATAGAGTGTCAGAAAGTTGCCTAATTTACTGGTGTAGTCTACTGGCTGTGCTTCTCCCCATGGATAGTCTTTATGCATCGTTGTCCCATGGTTGAAGTTATAACGCAAGCCAACAGAGAATGTTGGATAATTATAATCGCGTGCAAAATCATTCTCTGTTGGTGTGATATTTAGTTGTGCAGCTATGGCATGCGTTTCTTTCGTCTTAGTCCAAATACGTGGCTCCTTATCTAAACATAAGGTTTGGGCAGGGATATAACGCATCTCTACCCCTGTTTTGGGTATAGCTATAGAATCATACTCTTCTGCAGAAGCAACTGCAGAGAGTAGTAAAGAAGGGATGAAAAGGAGTTTTCTCACTTGTCTTCAAACGGCATCAGAGCACCTGTATTCTGTAGCCAAGTGTTACTTCCAACATACTGTTGCGAGCACTCTTTAATAAATCCTTTGCTTCAGTGTCTCTTGCTAACTTTCTGAAGTATAGGTTGTAACGTGCTTCTATCTGCCATTGCTTCCATTCGTAGCTGACACCAAGAGGAAGTGCGACATCACCACTATGGATATGTTTCTTGAGGTTGATATCTTCACCATTTTTCTCTTTAGCATGTGCGCTGATAACATATCCTGCGTGTACTCCAGTAGTGAAACTCCATGGTAAATCTGCCCAAGGATACCAACGTACTATATAGTTAGTGTTGATATAATGTAAATTGACATTGTATGGACCATATTTTTGTATAATAGGGTTTCCATAGTCGTCTGTGGTGTTGATATTACGATAGATACCTGAACCTCCTTGGTGACTATATTGCATTTCAACGTCTATTGCAAGGTTTTTAGCCACGAAGACTTCAACGTATGCACCAGCAACAGCCCCCAACTTAAAATTGTTATCAACACCTAAGAGGTTTGATAAGTTTAATCCAACTTTTGGGGCAGCATATAAATCCCATACCGTATGTTCACCAGTTGGTTTAGTATCTTGAACAATGGCTTCTTTAACGTCTTGGTAGCCTTCTTTAACAACTTCGCCAATACGTTTTGTGGCATTTTTGTTTATTACCTGAGCCTGTCCGTTTGTCAATGCCCCTAAAAGGATGGCAGCAATCAATATAATCTTTTTCATTTTTTAGGATAACTGATTCTGTTGCAAAGATAGTGATTTTTCTTCAAACCATTGATATCTTGTGGCTTTTTCATACATATAAAGATACAGAATGCATGTTTAGACAGAATGACATAAAGACATATTTCTTGATGACATACTAAATATGGGTTGTGTCCGTGGTTCGTCATCAAGTCCGTCGGGTATGCCATCTGAAATGTTTATGTCATTCTGTCTCTGAATAAAATATGTCATTAAAGAATACGTCTTTATGCCATTCTTTCTTCAACTAAAATATGTCATTAAAGAATATGTCTTTATGTCATTCTGTCTATATGATGTGTACTCTGTATGTCTTTATGTTATTCTGTCTCCAATTAAAATATGTCATTGAAGAATATGTCTCTATGTCATTCTGTCTATGTGAAGTATACTCATTCTGTCTCTCCATTGCTTGTTAGTTCGAGAGGGGTTGGGAGATGAGGATGTTTTATATCGCATACTAACAAATATTCTATTAATATTCTTTCTTTTCTCATTTTTTTTATTTAATTTTGTACCCATAATAAAGGAGATTAGAACTATTAACAGAAAGATTCTGCGAACGAAACCCATCTACTGAATTGACCAGCACAGTTTTTATTGTTTGATCTAACGATTGTTACTGTATCATGTCTTTATGTTTTGCGTTTTCGTTCTTATGCGGAGGAACCGAGATAGTTGTCAGCCTGCAGACGAATTATTGTTTGTAGGGAGGAGACGATTTTACCACTTTTATCTTAAATTACGTATTAGATGCTGAGTAATCAGTGGGTCGATAGACGATAGTGGCTTGTCTCAATCGGTTACTTTCCGTATCCTTGTTTCTCTTTTCCTATCAAACCAAGATTATCTTAATATTATGTTTAACCAATGGATATAAAAGATTTTTTTGATTTTAGATACTTTCCCAAAGCGTTATGAAGCTTGCTTTCTGGAGAATTGTGCAGTGAAAGAAGATTGTCTTCACCATTTATATTTCAAGTTACAACCAGTTTCCAATACATGGGGAGATGCAATCTTTCCCTCGGCACTTATGCCCGAAAACCTTATCAATGGTCGTTGCAGAATGTTTCATGCGAAGAGACTTGTCATTTGTTATGCAGGTTTCACGCATTTCTTTGATGAGGTAAGGCGCAAGGACTTACCCTCTCTCCGCAATGAAATCTATTCATATTTCCGAGGGCGTAGTAATTTCTATCGTTATGGTAATGCCGAAAGGGGGTACCTTTATACGCAGTCGATGGCGAACGATGTGAAAGCGTTATTTATGGAGTATGGCTATAATGAACCTAAATACGAGCGTACATTCAAGTCAATAGTCTTTTATGAGTAGGTATTGATACTATCTTAATTTAATGTTCTATTCATTTAAGCATGATAAAAATACTCTTATAGTTTTGTCCGGCAGCTTCGGACAATTTTTCCGACATCCCCGGACAATTGTTCCGGCTACTTCGGACATGTTGTCCGGGGGCTTCGGACAACATGTTTAGAAGTTTAGAAAGGATTTTTGAGAATTTTAAGAGAAAGATAACTACCTTTTTAATTAGGTTTAGTGTTGATTCTTGTACGTAATATTCTATCAAGTTCTCTAATAGTATAATTTTTGTAGTTTATTTTTTTGCTTTATAACGAATCGTGTAGATAATTATAGAAAACTCAGATAAAAATATTACCTTTGTCTTATGAATAGTGCAGAGATATTTACACAGGCTTTAGGCCTATTAGAAGCAACTTGTTAAAAGGAGGGCAAGGGGATTCGTAAATGCAGAAAACTTTAAGTATATGGTCTATTTCGTAACAGGAGGGCTTAAACTTGATTACCCACATGATTCGTTATAGAGCCGAAGAAGTTTTCGTTACTCACATAAATCAATATAAGGTGCCTTTAGTATTGAAAGAAACGACAACTATATAAAATATAACACATGTTGATAAAACTTAAAAGGGATGGGTACGATGAATATCTTGATTACCTTAAAGGTATGTCTATTATAATGGTTTTAATTAATCATGGTGCACAAAACATAGTAGATATGGCTTTATTTCCTATATGGATATATGAAGCTGTACCTATGTTTCTTTTGATACAAGTTTTTCATGCCTATAAAAGAAGAACAGTACAGAATCCTTCGATAAAAAAGATATGGGAGCGAATTCTAAGGCCCTTTGTCTATACTCAAATAGTTTTTATTGCCTATTGCTTTTATGCTTTTATTAAGAGAGGGATAAGTATTGATGAGTATTTTCTAGATATGATAAAATCTGGAGGAAATGGTCAAGGCGCATACTTTATATGGATTTATATACAGTTCGCATTCTTGTTACCTATATGCTTTAAGATAGTTAAAAAAAAATATGCACTTCCAATTCTTATAGCTGTAAGTGCTATATTTGAAATATTCTGCTCTTTAATTAATATTCCCGACAACCTTTACAGATTGTTATGTTTTAGATATATTTTCCTTATATATTTAGGATATTTATGGAGTAAAAGAGGAATTGTTTTGAATAAAAAGACATTTGTCTTATCATGTATTAGTATAATTTCAATAATCTTTTTGCATTATGGGTTTAAGTACAGATTATATTCAAACTTAGAGCCTCTAGTGTTTGATTCAGGATGGAGAACATATCATTGGTTTACATATTTCTTGCCTTGGGCATTATTACCATGTCTAATTTATTTGGCATACCGTAGAATGAACAATAAAATAAATCAAATTATCATTTTGACAGGTAAGCATTCATATGAAATATTTCTTTTCCAGATGATTGTTTTTGGTCTTTCTCCCATTAATAACTATATCAACATCATAATATGTTTTCTTCCATTATTCTATTTTGAGTATAATAACATAAAAAAAATACTTCAGAGTAAGTCTTAATTCTGCAGTTGCTCTAATCCATTTATTTTATTCTTTTCTATGTTCATTAGATATGTTATTTCTCTTTATTAGTGGTTGTGTGCTACATACAATTTGCCATAATCCTATAATTCTCTTTTCTTTATAGGTTCTGCGAGATTTAGTGTGAATTAACATGCCGTATCCCGCATTAAGCGGCACGAAATTCGTATCTTTGTAGTCAGTATGAAGAAATCAAGACCATCGGCAGAGGATATGGTACTGCCGAACGCTATCGGATAGCGATTCTATTCTTCTATGGTGGTCTAGACATATGTTAACTCACACTAATTACAGTAGAACCTCTTTATAGAAAGTTTAATTTCTTCTAAATATATAGAGTGGCTAATTATACTTGTTTATTGGTAGTATTTTCCTTTCATGTTATGCATGGATAAATAATCTCCTAAATATATATGAAAAAATTAATCATTGTTGGTGCTGGTGGATACGCTAAATCTGTATTAGATTCAGTTGATTACATGAATTTTAAAATGATTGGGTATATTGATGATATAAAATCTAAAGGAGAAATTCATCAAGGTTATCCTATTTTGGGAAATAGTATTGATTGTTTAGATACTCCCGAAACTTATGTGTATTTTGTTGCAATTGGCAATAATGCTAAAAGAAGAGAATGGTTTGATAAACTAAAAGCAAAAAAATTATCTCTTATAAATGTAATAGATAAATCCGCTCTTATTTCTCCAGCTTCTACTATTGGTGAGGGGTGTTTTATTGGAAAATTAGCAATACTCAATCATGGAAGCTCTGTGGGAGATAACTGTGTAATTAATACTAGAGCTCTTGTAGAACATGGTTGTTGTATAAAAAATCATGTAAATCTATCAACAAATTCAACATTAAATGGAGATGTTATTTGTGATAATGGTAGCTTTATAGGGTCTGGTTCTGTAATCAATGGGCAAATTACAATAGGAGAATGGGCTTTAGTTGGGTCTGGTGCGGTAGTTATTAGAGATGTTAAAGAACATACAGTTGTAGTGGGGATTCCAGCAAAGGAAATTAAATCTACTAGTCATAAATATAATTAAAAAATGAAGCATATTTATATTATAGCAGAAATAGGCTGTAATCATTGCGGTGACCCAATGTTGGCGAAGCGTATGGTTGATGAAGCAAAGAAATGTGGTGTCGATGCAGTTAAATTTCAAACTTTTAAGGCGTCAGAATTGATTTCAAAGTATGCACCTAAGGCTAATTATCAGAAAGAAACGACTGGAGTTGGCGAAAGTCAATTGGAGATGACTCGTAAACTAGAGCTGTCTTATGATGATTTTTTAGAGTTACGTGATTATGCTACAAGTTTGGAGTTAGATACTTTCTCTACTCCCTTTGATATGGACTCTATTAAGTTTCTGGAAAAGAGTGGGCAGAATATTTGGAAGATACCGTCAGGAGAAGTTACAAATTTACCTTTTCTAGAAAGAATTGCAAAGTTTAAGGTGAACAAGAAAAAGGTAATTCTATCAACTGGGATGTGTACTATAGGTGAAGTTCATAGAGCTGTTGATGTTTTATGTAAATATGAAGATCCTAAAAACCTAATAATTCTTCATTGTAATACAGAATATCCTACTCCAGATAAAGATGTAAATCTTAGTGCTATTGATACTTTGCATAGTGAGTTTCCTGATATAGAAATAGGTTTTTCGGATCATTCTGTTGGATATGTTGCTGCTGTAGGTGCTTGTATGAAAAATATTGTACTTATAGAAAAACATTTTACATTAGATAAGTCTTTTCCGGGTCCAGATCACAAAGCTTCTGCTACTCCAGAGGAACTTAAAGAATTATGTCATAATGTTCGTCGAATAGAGGTTATGGCTGGTAGTGGAGGAAAAAGAGTTACTGAGTCTGAAAGACATAATATTAATATTGCGAGAAAGTCTATAGTAGCTCGCAAGAAAATTAAAAAAGGAGATTATTTTACAGAAGAGAATATAACTTGTAAACGTCCTGGCAATGGGATAAGTCCTATGGAATGGTATAATGTGCTTGGTTGTGTTGCAAATCGTGATTTTGAGGAAGATGAATTAATTGAAATTTAGTACTAATAAATAATGAAAAAATATAAAGTAGCATTTGCGACAGGGTCTAGGGCTGATTATGGTATTGTTCGTAATTATATCGCTAAATTAAACAGTGATCCAGATGTAGATTTTTATATTCTTGCAACTGGAGCCCTTTTGTCAGCAGATTTTGGAAGTGCTATAGATATTATAGTGGAAGATGGTTTTCGTATTGATTATAAGGATTTTGTCGAATTGAAGATGGAGACGCTTAATGATACGTGTCATATTATGGCAAAAACTCTTCAAGATTTTAGTGTTTATTTCTCTAATAATAAACCTGACTTGTTGATAATATTAGGAGATCGTTATGAAATTTATAGTATTTCTATTGCTGCAGCGATGCACCGTATACCAATATTACATTTACATGGTGGAGAATTAACAATGGCCAATTATGATGAATTTATACGTCACTCTATAACAAAAATGGCAACATGGCATTTTACAAGTACACTTGAGTACAAAATGCGTGTTATTCAACTTGGTGAAATTCCCCAAAATGTATATTATCTTGGCGCACTTGGGGCTGAAAATTGTCTTCATATAGACATGAAAAATGTTCCATATGAACTTATTAGTAAAAATGTTTCTTTTGTTGTATTATTTCATCCAGAAACTTTAAATGAAGTTTCTCCTTTAGAACAAATAAACGAAGTTTTTAAAGCTGTTGAACCATTTCTTAATAGCTATAAGTTTGTTTTTATAGGTTCAAATGCTGATACGCATGCAGATCAGATAACTCAGAAGGTAAAAGAGTTTTGTGATAAGAACGGTACCTGTTCTTTTTATAGTAATTTACATCCAGATGCTTATCATTATCTTGTTAAAAAAGCAATAGCTTTAATTGGAAACTCAAGTAGTGGTATAATAGAAGTTCCTTCACTTGGGAGTTATACTATTAATATAGGTGAACGTCAGGCTGGACGTGTAAAAAGTAAAAGTATTTTAGATGTTCCTTGTAGGGCAAATAGAATTAAAGAGGCTATTGATTTTACATTAGAACATAAAGACGAGTTAATAGTAGATACTCCTTATTATAAGGAGAACTCAGCTGAGTTGTATTATAAAACTACAATGAAAATACTTCAAGAAAGAGTTTCAAAGTATAAAGTTTTTTATGATATTAAACCTTTGAAATTATAAAGGCTATAGGTATGAAAAGGTTAGCGATTATTCCTGCACGCTCTGGATCAAAAGGGCTGAAAGATAAAAATATTATAGAACTTTGTGGCAAGCCTCTTATAGCTTATTCTATTGAGGCTGCGGTTAACACAAATCTTTTTGATAAAATTATAGTTTCGACAGACTCAGAATTATATGCAAAAATATCTCGTCAATATGGGGCAGAGGTTCTTATGAGAGGTGAGGAACTCTCTAATGACAATTCTACTACATATATGGTTTTAGAAGATATTTTAAAAAATAAGATTCTAGATACCTATGACTATTTTGTTCTTCTCCAGCCTACATCTCCTATGCGCAATGCGCAACATATTATAGAAGCTGTAGAGAAATTTGAACGGAAGTTTAAACGTTTTGACTTTCTAGTCTCTATGAAGGAATCAGAACATGCAAAGGTGCTTGTTAATCCAATAGATGAAGATGAAAGTTTAAAATTTTTCGATACAAATTTTTCTAATTATAGAAGGCAGGGCTATAAGGATTATTCTCCCAATGGAGCAATTTTTATGGCGAAGCCTGATAGTTATTTAAAACAGAAACATTTTTTTGGCGCAAGGAGTTTATCATATATTATGCAAGCTAAGGATTCTGTAGATATTGATGGACCAATAGATTTATTGCTTGCTAAAATTTTAATGTCGCAAATTTAATTATTTTTTTTGTCATAATAAAGATGTTGCAAAAAATCCGTAGTATAGTTCATGCTTTCATAGCATATTTCTCGGACTATTTAAGTCTTTTGGGTAGACCGTTGTTTTATCAAATTCAGTATCAAAAATTCAGAAATGAAATTAAACTACATGATAAAAAAAATAAATTATGTTTGTTAGGGAATGGTCCCAGTTTTTCTCTTATAGAGAAGCATATCAATGAGTTCAATGAGTTTGATTTTTGTGCTGTTAATTTGAGTGTTAATACTGATTTATTTTTTACGTTAAAACCTAAAATGCTAGTTATGGTTGATATGATTTTTTGGAAACAACCAGAACTTGATAAGATTAAATGCTTTTGGGAAAATATTCAACGTATTAATTGGGATATCCAAATATTTTTCCCTTATGATTTTCCTAGTGAAACGAAGAAAATGTTAGAAAAGAATCAATATATAACAGTTTGTAGATATGCAAATAATAGCTGGGAGCCTGAAACAAAAACTGCTAAAACACTTAAAATGTGGTTATACAAAAAAGGGTTAGTTTCTCCCAATTGTTCGAATGTCAGTATAGCAGCAATTTATAGTGCAATATTAAATGGATATAAGGAAATAAACCTATTAGGGGTTGAGCATTCTTGGATGCGCGATATTAGAGTTAATAAAAATAATGAGGTCATTTTGATAGATAGACATTATTATGGTAATTCAGAACAAGTTTGGCGGGACTATGAAGGAAACCCTATTAAGCTAATTGATTTTGTAGGTTCACAACTTGTAACTTTTACGAGCCATATGTATCTAAGGGCTTTTGCAGAGTATATGCATGTGAATATTATCAACAGGACAGAAGAGTCCTATATTGATTCTTATGATAAGAAAAGTTTTGAAGAATTGTTATCTTCAATAAATTAAATTATAATGACTAATATTATTCAACAATTATTACATAATAAGAGTGTGCAAAGTGGTGGTATTTTTGCATTTTTTTCTTTTCTTAATCAAGGATTAAATTTTTTCCTACTGATAATATTATCACACTATATTTTGCCAGCTTCTTATGGTAATCTAAATCTTTTTTATACTGCAGTTGGTGTAGTTGGATATGTTATATGTCTTTGTACTTCTGGCATTGTAAGTATTAAGTACTTTAAAGTATCCCGAGATATTTTAGTAAAGTACATTAATGTAGTTTTAAGTTCTACATTAATAGTATCTGCTATTTTATCATTTGTTATACTTTTGTTTCCTGATTTTGTTCTACGAATTTCTAGTATAGAGCCAATATTACAAGGTGCATGTGTCTATTTATGCGCAGCAGCTGTCGTTTATAACTTGTTATTAGATATATATAGATTAGAAGAGAAGACTTTACGATATGGCATGTTAACTACAGTGTCAACTCTCATTAATATAGTGCTTTCTCTGTTACTTGTGATTGGGTTTAAGCAAGATTGGCTCGGGCGTATAGAAGCAAATTTAATAGCTTCTACAGTATTTTTACTTTGGGGATGTTTTAATTTATTTCAGAAGGGGTATTTAAATTGTGTTATGCCCACAAAGGTTATTTATAAGGAAACTTTATTATTTGGCCTTCCGTTGGTCCCTCATAGTATTAATGGTTTTTTACGTCAGGGAATGGATCGTTATATTATTAATGCATTCTTTTCATCAAAGGCTGTAGGCTTATTTAGTTTTGCTATTAATTTCTCTTTTATTATTTATTCTGTCGGAGCAGCATTTAATAAATCTAATTCTGTCTATGTATATAAATGTTTGTCACAAGGAGATATTTCTGTTAAGGAAAAACTGAGAAAACAGACGGTTCTCCTGTTAACATTTTATGCTTTTTTTTCTTTTATTCTTTATATTGTTTGTCGCTTACTTATTCCAATATTATTTCCGACTTATCAAGATTCTATTGTTTATTTGTTCCCTCTTTGTATGAGTACTTTCTTTCAATGTGTATATTTGCAGTTTTGTAATTTCTTGTTTTATTATAAGAAAACAAAACAATTGATGTTTATAACTGTAGGAGTCTCAATGATTCATCTATCTTTATCCTTGTTATTGACAAGATATTCTGTTTTTATATACAGCTTATATAAGTATGTTTTCGTCAGGTATAGAAGCATTACTTGTTTTTCTGTATTCCCGTAGACTATTTAAGATTTTCTAATTCTTTGGTAAATCTAATTTTTTTATTTGCATATAAATCAAGATATTGTATAAATATTGTTTATGGATGTTTCTATTATTATTGTAAATTATAATACTTATAATTTAACCTCTGCTTGTGTTCAAAGTATTATAGATTATACAAATGGATTATCTTATGAGATAATAGTGGTAGATAATGCTTCTACAGATGGCTCAAAAGAAAAATTTGAAAATGATACTAGAATAAGGTATATTTATTCGAAAAAAAATGGAGGTTTTGGGTATGGTAATAATCTTGGGATTGCAGTTGCAAAAGGAGATTATTTTTTCTTATTAAACTCTGACACTCTATTACTAAATAATGCAATAGAAGAGTTTTTTAAGTATGCAAAATCACATAATCCAAAGACTATTTATGGTTGTTATTTACAAGGTCTCGATGGTAGCTACAGGGACTCATTTTTTTACTTTCCAGCTTTTACAATAAAAGCTTTTTTAACACGAATGATTAAACCACATAACTATCAGCCAGACTATACTAATCGAGAAGTAGAATGTATATGTGGTGCAGATATGTTTATACCTCGACAAGCTATAGAAGAGGCTGGAGTGTTTGATGATAATATTTTTCTATATGGTGAAGAAGGAGAACTTCAGTATCGTATGATGAAGAAAGGCTATAGAAGAATGCTTATAAACTCACCCCAAATAATTCATCTTGAAGGAGAAAGCTCAGGTAATACTGCAAGGCATAAATATGGCATGAAAAGTCATTTGTATATTTTAAAAAAATATATGAATCCTATTACTTATTTATGTGCATGGATATATTATAAGATACGAATATAGTTGTTTTCGTTTTATTAAATACTGAGAAATCATCGTATTATATTGTAAGCCTATATAATATCTTTATAGTAATACACTTATTTTATGTTGAAGGTAAAGCTTAAAAAGTATCAAAGAGTATGAAGGTAATTGGAATTTCTGTGATGATGCCTGCTGCGGAAAATATTCGTGGTACGAGTGCATTACCTTATCATTTACTTGCTGGTAGAGATAAAAGTATAGAGGTAATTCTTTATTCGTATAATTTAAATCGACTTTCTAAAGAGCAGATTGATTCTGTAGCAAAGGAACTTAATATTGAGATTCATTTATTGCCAGTGCCATGGTGGTATAATTTCTTTCTACGATATCTATTACCTTTCAGGATTTTCTTGAATTATCCGATTGGTGATTATATTTGTTTGTCTAAAGAACAAGTTAATTCTATTTTAGATAAGAATCCGGATGGTATATGGATCTATGGTGAAGAATTATCTCGTTTGAGTAAGCAGTTAGGACAATTTAAGAGGGTTCACACCTTACCTGATTGTGAGTCTCTATATTATTATAGGATGCTTGGTAAACGTTTTGCTATGAGACATAAAGAAAGATTCTGGAGGTCTGTATTTATGTATCCTAAGTATTTGAATATGGAGAAGAATTTTGATACATCTTCAAATGTTCACTATCATTTAGTAGGTGAGGAGGATGTTAATTTCCTGAAGGAAATAAGTCCGGGGATTCAGGCTCATTTTCTTCGTCATCCTCATTATCAGCTTGCAAGTCCTGCTAAGGTTATTTCTTTTTCTTCTAAAATTAAGTTACTTATAGCTGGGCAATATAATTTATATATGCAGCAAGATGTAGATGAGTTAATTAATTGTTTGTGTACTACTACAAGCAAGTTAGAGTTATTAAAACATTATAGTATAACTTTTTTAGGAAGGGGATGGGAGGAACATGTTGATAGGCTTGTAAAGGCCGGATATGAAGTTTATCATACGACTTTTGCTCCAAATTACATTGATGAAATCATTAAATATGATATACAGCTAACACCGATTAGTATAGGCACTGGTACTAAGGGAAAAGTCTTAGACGCAATCGCTAATGGCTTGTTGGTTATTGGATCTTGGTATGCATTAGAAAATATAGCAGTAGAGCATAATATTTCCTGTTTGCAATATAATGATGTCTCTGATATAATTGGGATGCTAAAAGATATATATACAAGCTCATCTCATTATGAGGAGATTGCTGAAAATGGGCGTCAAGCACTACTAAATCTTCATAATAATTTTAGTATAGCAAAACAATTATTTTCTTTATTTTAAAACAATGTCTGTAAATTAATTTTATGTATAAGAAGCTAAAAAAAATTATTGAGTTTACCTCTTTTCTGTATTATTCTTTACTAATATTGAGGCATAATATTGTTTGTAGAAGACGATTACTAATACCTTTATACAAGAATAAAGTTATTAATAATAGGTATGAACATGATGAAAATGTTATTATTTATATGGTTCAGCCTGAGACAACATTTTCTGGCGGATTATCTGATCGTCTTAGAGGAATTACCTCTATATATGGTGAGTGTAAGCGTAAGAATCTTCCGTTTAAAATTGTTTTTGAGCCATTGCATCTGCAGGACTATTTAGTACCTAATCAATATGATTGGCAAATTGAAGCAAAAAATATATGCTGGGACTTGAAAAAAGTTTACCCTTGTACCCTTCTGACTTATAATAATAATTTGGAAAATAGTGCACAGATAAATGCGCAAAAAAAGATTTTGCAATATTATTTAAATAAGTCATATAAGCAGATTCATATATATTCTAATATGGCTATTGCTGATAATGATTTTAGTGTTTTATTTAACGAACTTTTTCGGCCATCTGAACGATTACAAAATCAAATAGATTATCATCTTAATAAGTTAGGTGGTGAAAAAAAATATATCTCATTAACTTTTCGTTTTAGGCAATTGTTGGGAGATTTCAAAGAAGGTGGATATATTTTGCCAGAGTCAGAACGAGAGGCTTATATTCTTAAGTGTATAAAAGGAGTTGTAGAATTACATTTAAGATACCCAACTGAACGAATATTAGTGACAAGTGATAGTAAGATGTTTTTAGATAGATTATGTCACCTTGAATATGTATACGTTATTCCTGGTAAGGTCGTTCACATGGGCTTTACTTTCGATGCAAGTCAAGATACTTACATAAAATCATTCATTGACTATTTTATGTTGAGTAATGCGAAAAAAGTTTTCCAGATGACGGATAAACTTTTGTTTCTGAGTGGTTTTCCTAAAAGAGCAGCAATGTTGACTAATGCTCCTTATGAAGAAATAAATTTAATATGAAAAAAAATAGATCAAATAGAATTATTTACTTAGATGTTGTTAAATTTTTAGCTATTTGGATGGTTTGCATAGGGCATTCATATTTTTTGGTAGATATGAGTAGGGCGTCAATTTTATATAATTGGATATATTCGTTTCATATGCCTTTATTTATGATGCTATGTGGATATTTCTCTTTAAAGTCTTATGATAAACCGGTTGTTCTTTTTTTAAAACAAAAAACAATCCAGTTATTATTGCCTACAGTTACAATTTCTATATTGACAATAATTGTTTGTTTTCTTATAGATTTACCAGATATTGCTATAGTTGCAAGAAGTGAAGCTATAGGAGGAATGTGGTTTCTAAGAACCTTATTTTTCTGTTTTGTATACACTTATCTTTTTAAACGATTGGGATGGCAAGATTATTTTACTGCAATAGGTTCTATTGTGCTTGCACTTATTCTTCCTCATGGTTATTTTTTACAATTTAACTGGATGTTAATTTTCTTTTGGCTAGGTTACTTCCTGAAATGTTATAGACAAATTTATATGAAATACCTAGCTCTTATTACGATGTTTTCTTTACTCGTTTTTATCTTACTGTGTGTACATGAGGTTCCTAAAGTCCTCACATATCATATTTTATTTTTTACCCCATGGCAATTATTTTCTCAATTTGTCTCTGGACTTTTCGGTTCATTGTCACTGATAGGTATTTCATATTATTTTTGTCTATGGTTTAAAGATGATAATTTCTTAGTTAAGAAGATGGCTGAGGTTGGTACGTATACTTTGGGGATATATGGATTACAATCTATAATACTACAACGTATTTTTGTAAAATACGTTCATTTCGATACTCTATTTCTTTCAAATTGGATTACTGATTTCATTATTGTGCCCAGTATCGCTTTGTTTTCTGTTATTTTCTGCTATTATTGTATATTATTTTTTAAAAAAAGCAGGATAATAAATTTATTTTTCTTTGGTAATCAATACGAGCGTTAAATAGTTGATAATATTTAATAAACAGTTATGGTATTATATATTATATTTTTTTCTCATAGTCATATCGATTAATTATATAGCCGAAAAGAATGGTTATAGGAGACAACCTATATTAGCCTTTTCTTTCTTACTTATGGCTTTTTTTGTAGGTCTTTCAGATATGTTAGGTGGATATGATCGATATATTTATGGTGAACTATTTGATAATATTGCAGATATTACAAATGAAAAAGGGAAGTATGAAGATGCATATCTGTTTGCACTTTACCCAACAGAAATCGGCTACGGATTTTATAATATTTTACTATCTCATCTGACTTCTAATAGATATATTTTTATTATATTTATAACCTTCACCATATATATATTATTTTTCTTTGTTTTCAAGAAGTATTGTGTAAACTATTCATTTGCTCTTATGCTTTTTATGGGGCTTATGTTCTTTTTTACTTTTACCTATCTTAGGCAGATGGTTGGAGTTGGTCTTGGTTGGCTTTCCCTCCAATATATATATAAAAGAAAGTTATTAAAGTTTTTAGCTTGTGTTTTGATAGCTGCTACTTTTCATAATTCTGCTATCATATTATTGCCATTATATTTTATTCCTATAAAACGTTTTGATAAGAAGAAAGTGATTCTTTTTATGATTCTGTGTTTATTGATAGGTGTATCTGGTGGTCCCTCTGCGATATTTAGGATATATGGGGACGTTGCTGATATGCACAATCGCTCTGATTCATATATGGAAGAGGAGATTGGCTTTAAATATGAGTATATAATAGAGGCTTTTGTTTTTCTTTACATTGTATTAAAAAATTATAGATATATACCCATTACAAAAAAAGATACCGTTATGCTTAATGCATTATTAGGTTCCTGTGCAATTCTCTTACTTTTTGTACAATCTCTTAATGGAGGTCGTTTGGGATGGTTTTATATGATAGGGGTTATTGTAACTCTATCTACAATTTGTAATGGATTGAAAGAAAAAAGCCAAACTAGGGGTTTGGTCTTGTTAATGAGTTTTATCTTATTTACTCGTATTGTTTTCCAATGGGGATATATGTTGAGTCCATACAAAACTTTCTTTTCAAATGGTATTCGTGATTACGATCCTATATATGAGAAATATGAGTATGATGAAAATTATAAAGTTGATAAATTTTATCGCAAATGATAACTATACTTACTCCAGCTTATAATCGAGGTCATTTATTAGGAAAGTTATATCAGAGCCTGGTAAAACAGGACTTTGAAGACTTTGAATGGGTTATAGTAGATGATGGCTCATCTGATTCAACTACTAATATAGTGGACAAGTTTATTCAGGATAAGAAAATAATTATATCATATATAAAACAGTCTAATGGGGGTAAACACAGGGCTTTAAATAGAGGAGTAATAGAGTCAAATGGTGAGCTTATTCTTATTGTAGATAGTGATGATAGTCTCCCCAAAAACTCTTTATCAGTTATAAATCGTTACTATTTGGAGATAAAGGATAACCCTTTAATAGGCGGTGTATGTGGTTTGATGGCTCATCATGATGGAACTATTATAGGAAAACGGAATGCTTTGTCTCCAATGGATATAAGTTCTATAGAAATGCGCTATAAATATGCGTTTACAGGAGATGTCTGCGAGGTTTTTAAAGCAGAAGTGTTACGTGATTTTCCTTTTCCAGAAATAGAGAACGAAAAATTTTGTCCAGAAGATTTAGTCTTAAATAGAATAGCAAAAAAATTCAAGTTACTATTTATTAATGATGTTATTTATTTGCGTGATTATTTAGAGGGAGGACTAACATCGAAAATAGTAAAGATACGTATGCAAAGCCCTATTGCTTCTATGATGTGTTATGCAGAGATTTTACAAAACAATATCCCATATATTTATAAATTAAAAGCCGCAATAAATTATTGGCGATTTAGATTCTGTTATCGTGGTAAAGGTTCTTTTCCGAAAATAAGAGGGATATGGAATGTTGCGTCACTAATAGGTTGGGGAATGCATATAAAGGATGTCTATCTTTTAGATAAATAATACTGATAAGAATAGATGAATATTATGGGAAATATTTTTTTATTTAATTAAAATATGAATGAATATTACTTGGTTTTTTTATTGCTTTGCAATGATAGTATAAAAGATAATCGTAACGTTATGTAAGTTATGTAAAATGAAGAAATAAACAGTAACTAACTATCTTCATTTATTGTAAGATGAATATTAACGTTTTTGTTCAATCATTAGATATGTATATTATGTTTCTAAAAAAAGAAAAATTAAGAAACTAACAGAAGAACGTTGGAATGTTGGTTTTTATTCAGAATTCTATAGAAGACATATTGAATAATTCCCCTTTAAAAGTGAATTGGATTAAACATAATTATAAAAATTCATGGTTTGCGGATCCATTTATTTTGGATGTAACTGAAAAGAAAATAGAACTTTTAGTAGAAGAATTTTTTAAGCCAGCAAATAAAGGGAGAATTTCTAAGCTAACAATAGATAGAGCTTCAAACGACTTGCAGAGTTGTGATGTTATCCTTGATTTAACAACACACCTTTCTTTTCCTTTTATCATAAGGCAAGAAGACCCTTTGTCTTTTTTTATTAGAGATATAGATACTCATGTAAATTCCTTTAATGAGCCTTATGTATATATCTTACCTGAAAATGGGGAAAGTGGACATTTAAGCATATATAGATATTTCCCACTATCAAATAAAATCGCATTCTTATACAATGTATTGGATGAAGGTGTTGAGGATGCTGTTCCTTTCTTTATTGATAATCAAACTTTTTTATTCTGTACTCCGAGAGAGAATCCTAATGGAAATATTCTACATATATATAAATGGCTTTCTGAAGAAAAAAAGTTTGTTTTCTTGAAATCATTATCCTTTAAGGAAAATGTTGCTCGTATGTCTGGAGCTTTTTTTTATTATAATAATAAGCTTATACGCCCGACACAAGAATGTAATTTGCAGTATGGGCACGCAGTCACATTACAAGAAACAAATATAAAAAATTTCAGTTTCAAAGAGCTTAGAAGGATTTATTCTACACATCCTACTTTGAATGTCGGGAGTCATACGTTTAACTCTTATAAGAATATTATAGTTACAGATACTTTAGGATTTGATAGGATGTGGATACGTAAGATATTAAAGCGATTTAATTTAATATAAAAATAATGAGAATACTTCAAGTCATTACATCTTTGGATATGGGTGGAGCTGAAACGTTGGTTGTTAATTTGATACCAAGGTTGCAGGCTTTGGGGAATATGGTGGATTTATGTATCTTTAATGGAAAAGAAACAGCATTGACTCAGAGATTAAGGAAAGAGAGTCCACAGACAAAGATATATGCGTTAGGACATGGGGTTTATAATCCGCTCTATATATTAAAGCTGGTAAAGATAATGAAGAATTATGATATTATTCATACGCATAATTCGTCACCACAGCTATTCGTAGCTATTGCTAACTTATTCTGTTCGCAAAAATTGGTCTCTACAGAGCATACAACTTCTAATCGCAAACGTGAATGGAGATGGTATGCACCTATTGAAAGTTGGATGTATGGGCAATATAATCATGTGATTTGTATAAGTCAGATTGCCGAAGATAAATTGCGAGAGTATATGGGAGGAGTCTGGTTAGATAAAACAAATCCTAAATATAAACAGATTTCAACGATTAATAATGGCGTAGATGTTAAGGCTATAAGTGATGCAACTCCCGATAATGCTTTGTTGTCATTAAAGGAACAAAGAAAAGCTATCTTGATGGTAGCTGGATTTCGGGATGCGAAAGATCAAGATACGGTTGTTAAAGCCTTAGGGCTACTCAATAACAATAACTTTGAAGTTTGGTTTGCTGGGGTTGGTATACGTCAAGAAATAGTTAAGCAGTTATCAGAGTCACTTGGTGTCAGTGACCGAGTTAGATTTTTAGGCTTACGTACTGATATTTCAAATGTTCTGAGAGCTGCAGATGTTATTGTGATGTCATCTCATTGGGAAGGATTAAGTCTTAGCAATGTAGAGGGTATGAGTGCGCATAAACCTTTTATAGCCTCTGATGTTAATGGCTTGAAAGAAGTTACTAAGGGATATGGTATTCTTTTCCCACATGAGGACGCAAAGGCATTGGCTGATGAAATTAAACGTTTAGTAAGTGATGAGACTTATTATAACGAGATTGCAGAACGCTGTTATAATAGAGCTTTAGAGTTCGATATCAGTAAGATGGTTGTTGGTTATAACAAGGTATATAATGAAATATAATAATAAAAACATACTCCATGTTGTAAATATTTACTTTGTACTTCCTTATTTTATAGGAGGGCAATTTAAGTACTTTAAAGAGAAGGGATATCGTTTCCACGTTGTGTGTTCGGCGTCAGAATACTTGGATGCTTATGCCAAGGAGAATGGTTTTGATTATCGTGTGATGCCTGTTCTGAGATCTATTAATATTCTTCAAGATTTTAAGACTATTGTTGGTATTTGTCGATATATCAAAGAAAAGGAAATAGGGATTGTTGTTGGACACACGCCTAAGGGTGGTTTGTTGTCGATGATAGCCGGATGGTTAATGAGGGTGCCAAATCGTATTTATTTTCGTCATGGTCTTGTCTATCAAACTTCACATGGGTTGAAACGTTTTATCCTTATGAGTGTAGATCGGTTAGCATCCCTTTGTGCGACCAAGATAGTATGTGTGTCTCCTTCTGTATTACAACACTCTGTAGAGGACCATTTAGCACCAGCTACTAAACAATTAATTCTTCATAAAGGGACGTGCTGTGGAATTGATACCGAAGGAAAGTTTAATCCAGATAATATTGATACAGCTAAGCTATCTTCTATGAGAAGAAAGTGGGGTATTGATACTAACGATTGGGTGATAGGGTATTCCGGTCGTTTAGTGAAAGACAAAGGAATAATAGAGTTGGTAAGAGCTTTTCGCAAGGTTAAGAAAGATAATCCTCATTACAAACTTCTTCTTGTTGGAATGTTTGAAATTCGAGATGCGCTTCCTGATGATGTTCAAGAAGATATAAAGAAAGATACTCAGATTATATGGACTGACTTTCAGAATTGTGATATGGAATATTTTTACGCAATGATGAATGTCTATGTCCTTGCATCTTATCGTGAGGGATTTCCTACAGGTGTTTTGGAGGCTCAGTCAATGAAGGTCCCTGTTATTACAACTCATGCAACAGGATGCTGTGATTCTATACTTGAAAATGAGACAGGATTGTTTGTAGGACATGATGTAGACCAGTTGGCTGCAGCTATTCGTCGTATTCACAATGGAGAAACAAGTATAGATGGGGTAAAGGCACGCAAGTGGGTTCGTGATAACTTTGAGAATCATATTGTTTGGAAAGAAATAGAAAAATTATATTGAAATGAAAATACTTATTACTGGCTATCATGGCTTTGTTGGACAAAATCTTATACCTTATTTGAAAGAGAAAGGACATGTTGTCTATGGGCTTGGTCGGTCAGGAGATTATTTATGGAAAGATCTTGAAGAAAATAAATTACCGGATGTAGATGCTATAATTCATCTTGCTGGTAAAGCACATGATACAAAGAATCAGACAGAGGCTGGTGTTTATTTCAAAGTTAATGTTGATTTGACAATGAAGGTCTTTAATTACTTCGTCAATCATCCAAATATAAAAAAGTTCATATTCTTCTCTTCTGTCAAGGCTGCAGCAGACCAAGTTAATGGTGAGGCTTTGACAGAGGATATGCCGATGACGCCTAAAGGTCCTTATGGAGAAAGTAAGGCTGAAGCAGAAAGAAAATAAATGAGGTATGGAGTAATTTGGATATGAATCAGAAGGACTCTCGTTATGTGTATATTTTGCGTCCTTGTATGATGCATGGACCTGGTAATAAAGGTAATCTGAACCTACTTTATAAAGTCGTAAATGTAGGATTACCTTGGCCATTAGGAGCCTTTGAGAATAAGCGTTCTTTCTGTTCTATAAGCAATGTTTGTTTTGTAGTGGGACAGCTTTTGGCCTTTGATGTAAATAGTGGGACTTATAATTTGGCTGATGATGAAGTTTTGTCTACAAATGAGTTGATTAGTATTATTTGTGAAAACTTAGGTCGTCCGACTCGAATATGGAAATTTGGACGCTCTGCGATGTCATCTTTAGCTAAGATTGGTGACAAATTGCATTTACCTCTAACCACGGAACGTTTGGCTAAGCTTACAGAGAACTATATTGTTGATAATAGCAAGATTAAGAATGCGTTAAAGATAGATAGAATGCCTGTTCCTGCTCGTGAAGGTCTTTCTTATACGATACATAGTTTTAAGGAAAAATAGCAAATGGAAATCATAGATAAGAATTTGTTAGATACTGTAAGTGCAGCAGCAAAGGCGTCAGAACGCTTGCGGATGAATCATAATTTTCATGAAACTTTAGAGGCTCCATGTCAACGTATGTTGAATGCTTTGGAACCAGGGACCTTTGTCCCTATCCATCGTCATAGACATACAGCAGAGACTTATGTACTACTGCGTGGAAAGCTTAAGATATTTTTCTATAATGAAGAGAAAGTAATTGTTGAAGAGGAAGTTCTCGACCAATCTCATGGATGTTATGGTGTTCATATTCCTGCTGGGATATGGCATTCTATGGAAGTATTAGAGTCTGGTACTATAATTTTCGAAACAAAGGATGGACCGTATACTCCTATAACAGAACAAGATATATTAAAATAAGTAAACCATGTTGCAGATAGCAATTATATTTCTTTCGCTTTTCATTCTTGAAGTTTTATATTTTAAGGTTGCTGATTACTTTAATATTATAGATAAGCCATCAGAACGAGGGTCTTCAAAGTTTATTACTCTTAGAGGGGGCGGTATAATCTTTTATATTGGTGCCTTAATTTGGTTCATATTTTATGGAAGAGAGTATTGGCTTTTCTTTACAGGACTTAGTATGGTCTCTATACTTAGTTTTGTCGATGATATACATTCTTTAAGTGCACGATTACGTTTACCATTGCAGTTTATAGGAATGTTACTGCTATTATTCCAGTTAATTCTTGGGAATAATAGTATAATAGATATAAACAGTAGTGGATTCTTTACTATAGTACTTATTCTTGTGTTAGGCTTGGTGATTTGTACTGGAGCAATGAATGTTTTTAATTTCATAGATGGTATTAATGGAATAACAGGAGGATATTCATTAATAGTTCTTTCAGCTATACTTTTCATTTTAGATAAAGAAACTTTGTTGGGTCAGTCATCAGAAGTTGAGACCATTGTATCTTTGTTAAAGATAGTTTTATCAGCTGCCCTTGTATTTTGTTTCTTTAATTTCCGTAGTAGGGCCAAGTGCTTTGCCGGAGATGTTGGATCTGTTTCTATAGCCTTTATTATCTTGTTTACACTTGGTTTTATAGTTATAAATACAGGAGACCTCTCTTGGCTGTCTTTTCTCGTTGTTTATGGTGTTGACGGCTGTCTGACTATTTTACATCGTATAATGTTGCATGAGAATATTTCTCAACCTCATCGAAAGCATTTGTTTCAGATTATGGCAAATGAGTTGAAGATACCCCATGTAATAGTTTCTCTTGTGTATATGTCGGTACAACTATTGTGCTGTATTTGGTATATTATGTGTCCAGGTTATCTTACACTTTTGTGCCAGATTATAATTTTATCTATTATATATATACTATTCATGCGGAAGTTCTTTAAATTGCATCAGGGTTAGAGATAGTATAAGCTTTATAGGAATTATTAAGGGCTGACGTCGTAGATCTTAATGTCTTCGGTGCCAGCCCTTGTTGTGTTTCTCCATAGATTAGATTATGGTAATATCTTGTGACTCTACTTTCTTATCTGATACATGTAAGCCGTCGAATTATTGAGCGGATGAATAAAAATCCTAAATTCTATTAGGTTTGTACCTCAAGTGGGTGATAAGCAAGAGTTTTTATGCTATTTAATAATGTTAGTGTCGCAAAAGTACGAAAAAAAAATGAACGAACGAAGAAAAGAAAAGAAAAATAGTACTTATTTTTCAAGATTTCTTTTCTCTTCTTTTTGGGTAATATCTTTTACAGAGTCAGGCGTGTTTAGCGGTAGTAACATTGTAGATATCAATGAGTTGAGAATTGTCGATATGTTTTTTAATTGCGTCGTCTTATTGTGTTTGTTGGTCGTGTTGTCGTCTATTTTCGACAGTGAATCTTTCGGCAATGTAGCCTCATAATTTGCCAAGCAAGCAGCTGACATTCTTTTTATCTGAGCAAGTCTTCCTTGCACATCTTCATCCTTTTTATACTGACTATAAATCTTTTCAGCATTCATATATTGGTCGTATGCCGGTTTCCATGATTGAAGAAACATATTACATAGGCCTAAGCGATAATAGATATCAGCCTTTTCTCGTTCATAACATACGGTTAGTGTCTTCTCATAATAGGGGATAGCCTCTTTGTAACGTTTAAGGTTGAACTTACTTTCAGCCGTGGTGTAATAGTAGACTGACCGTTCATGTGGGGCGAACACCCCCAGTTTTGGCATAGCATCCTCCAAGTATTTAGCGGCAGTCTCGTAATCCCAATCGTGGTAATAGCACAATCCTATATAAGCCTTAAAGCGTTCGTTAAGCTTATACTCTTTATCTAATCGCTGAAAGATAAGCAGGGCTTCATGATACTTTGCCGACGTAAAGTATTCCAATGCCTTTCCCAACTCCTCGGCATCCTTGCTTTTCTGTGCAGATACAGAGACAGAGCACGTTAGGAACAGTAGGAGTGTAATGATTAATTTCCCTATTATTCTTACAGCCATATAATCTCTTTTACAATCTTCTCGCCGTATTGTGCAAGGTCGATATCAATCAGAACCTTTCCCTTTTGATGGTTTTCATGCGAGTCGCCCATCGTCTGTTCAGTCTCCTTTAGACATTGTATTACTTGAGTGAGCGACATCTCTGTTTCAAGCGTTCCTATACAGTTTAAGAACTTATCCGACGTGATTCCAATCGGTTCAGTCCATTGTGTATCCGAGAATTTGACATTCTTGAAAAGCTGTTTCAACAATGTCTGTGCCTTTGAAATATTCTCCTCTTGATTATAGTTTGACCCCAATGCGATAATAGTCTTCATAGAGTACAAAGTTACGTATAAGTTTTGAAATGTTTGAGAGATTTAAGATAAATCACTTTGTAGTATATAATAAAACGTGTATTTTTGCAGTTATATTATATAAAAAGAACTTTTATGAAGCGATATATTTTCCTTTTTATCTCATTCCTCTATATGTTTTCTACCGTAGCGTCGGGACAGGCAAGGTGGAATCAAGTTTATCAATCTTATATTGATCAGTACAAAGACATGGCCATTGAAGGTATGTTGAAGTATGGTGTACCTGCAAGTATCACCTTAGCACAAGGTTTGCTTGAGAGTGGGGCAGGCCGTGGTCGACTCGTACTTTTAGGTAATAATCATTTTGGAATCAAATGTCATGGTTGGGTTGGACGTACTATCACACACGATGATGACGCAAAAGGAGAATGTTTTCGTGCCTACGATAGTGCATTAGAGAGCTTTGAAGACCATTGCAAGTTCCTTCGCGACCGTCCACGTTATAAGAGTCTGTTCAGTTTAGATAGAACTGATTATCGTGGTTGGGCATACGGGTTGAAGCGAGCTGGATATGCTACTAACCCTGTTTATGCACAGAGTTTGATTAACCTGATAGAGTTGTATAAGCTCTACGAGTATGACAAGGCCACTCGTTACGACCGCTTTATGGCGCATCACAGCGGTGAGAACACTGTTGTTCGTGATATTGATAAGGGTAGGATTAGCCCTGTCCAGATAGTAGGAGCCCATCCTATCAATAGATACAATGATAACTATTATATTGTTGTAAGACAGGGAGATTCGTTTAAGTCGTTAAGTAAGGAGTTAGAGATAAGTGCAAGGAAGCTTGCTAAGTATAATGAGCGCGATAAGCATGACCGACTTATTCCTGGTGAGTATATCTGGTTGAAGAAGAAAAAGAAGAAAGCGCCGAAAGAATATAAGAATCGCCCATATTATGTACGCAAGTCTGAGAGCTTATATGATATTGCACAGCGATATGGTATTCGTCTGAAGAGTCTCGTGAAGAAGAACGAGAAACTTGCTGAGCGTGGTCTGCGGATTGGCGATGAGGTGATATTATATTAGTACAGAACCCATCGGGTTACCCCTGTGGATATGTTTGCAAATGTTGTTGGGTATTGAATATTGGCTGTTATTGGCCGGAGTAAGAAAGTCATATTTCGCTCATTACCTATATAGTTATAGCGAACTTAATCCCGTTAGGTACTCCTCTCGTTCGGAGGAGGTAGGAGAAGATGTCTCTTTAGACACTCTCCTTTTTCAGAGATGTTGATAGGAGGTCAGCCCGTTTGGCATCTTCCTCCTTTTCGAGGAGAGGATGGGGGAGAGGTTTTAGGGGGCTGGGAGGAAGGGTTCCTTTTCTCATCATGTCAAATCTTTTTGCTCCTCTCGAACTTGACACATGCTCTTTAAGATGATAGAAGGGGCCTTTCAACGTTCAAGAACATGCCCTTCTTACATACAAAAGACGCCCTTCTTGAGGTAAGAAAGGCGTCTTTAATAATGCTATATATAACTCGTTGACTTATTGCGGGTTATAAACTTGTTTATAAGAGATACTATACCTTTGTAGTGAGAGACCTTGGCTTGATATTATGTAATGATTTCGCAATCTTACTTGTTCTCCCGAATGATGGAGTAATTATTGAGATACTCCCCGTGAGGGTTTGAGAGAATGTGGTAAACCACGTTCTTCTCTCATTTAGTAACCCTCTCTACGACTATAAAGAATAGTCAGTATGATGCTCTGTAGGTTGGGTGAACCATAGATAAGATACTGTTAATCTCCCATGAATGGTGAGAGTATCAACTGATTAGAAATCAGTCAGACAAGTATCCAAGGCTTTGGTGATAGCCTCTTTATCGAGGTTTTGGCCAATAAATACGAGTTTCTGCATTCTGTCTCCGTATGGTTCCTCCCAATCTTTCTTAAGTTTAGGATTTTTCTCAAGGAACTCACGCAATTGGAACTGTGGCATTGTAGCATACCACTGACCAGCATTGCGCAGGCTAACTTGCTTTCCTGCTTGCTCGAAAACATAACAAATATCTTTCTCGTTAGCGAAGTAGCATAAGCCTTTACAACGTATAATCTGCTTAGGCCATTGGCGTGCAACGAAGTCATCAAAGAAGTTTATATCAAATGGTTTACGTGCATTATATACGAAGGTCTGGATATTATATTCCAAAGCCTCGCCACTCTCTTCGTTCTCTAAGCCATGGTGGTGGTGATGATGATGGTGATGATGGTGGTGGTCATGATGTTCTTCATGCTCATCGTGGTCGTCTTCATGCTCATCATGGTCATGGTGATGCTCATGTTCTTCCTCCTCCTCATCGTGTCCTTCAATCTCTGCAATCCAAGCCGCAGACGTTGCAACCTTATCAAAGTCGAAGTCTCCCGTATTGATAATCTTATCTAAGTCAACATCTCCATAGTTACATTCGATAATCTCAGCCTTTGGTTGGAGTGAGCGGATAATCTTCTTTACCAATCCTAACTCATCCTTGCTGACATCATCCACTTTGTTGAGGAGAATGATATTACAGAATTCGATCTGTTGGATAAGTAGATTCTCAAGGTCATCTTCCTGTAAGTCTTTCTTCAGAAGGTCACTACCAGCAGAGAACTCATCACACATACGACGTGCATCAACGACGGTAACGATAGAGTCGAGTACTGCTTTTCCTTTCTTGGCCAGGTCTGGATACATCTGTGGATAAGCACAGATAGTCTGTGCAATAGGGGCTGGTTCGCAGATACCACTTGCCTCAATGACGATATAATCGAACTTTTGCTGTGATACAATCTCGTTCAACTGCTGCACTAAGTCCATCTTCAACGTACAGCAAATACAACCGTTTTGGAGTGCAACAAGTGAATCATCCTTCTGATCGACAACACCACCAGCCTCTATAAGGTCGGCATCAATATTCACTTCACCAATGTCATTAACGATAACAGCAAACTTAATACCTTTCTTGTTGGCAAGTATCTTGTTTACTAATGTTGTCTTACCACTGCCTAAATAACCTGTAAGCAGAAGGACAGGGGTCTCTTTTATGTTCATATTATGTGCCTTTTTGTTTTATAATTCTTAGACTACAAAGTTACAAAAAATATGCCAAGTGACGTATTCTGTATGGTGAAATATTGCGTAATTTAGTCTTTCCTATTCCATAATAGAAAGAGAACGGCTATGCCCTGATTGGTATAACCGTTCTTTCGGGGATATGTATTGTCAACTAATAGTCCTTGTAGACAAAAGGAAGAGTGAGACACTTATCCTATTGAAAACAGTTCTATCTCAAAGATTAAAGTAGAGAAAGCAGGAATGTCACCGTCGCGTTTTGTGCCATAGCCTTCTTGATAAGGAATGTAGACACGCCAGTGGTCGCCTTTGTGCATTGCGCAGAGTGCTGTTTGAAAACCTGTAATCAGTTCGTTGACACGGAATGCCTCAGGGATACCTCTTTGCCAACTATCGTCGAACACCTTACCAGAGATGAGGCTACCGCGGTAGTGACAGGTGACGATAGAACGCTCAGAGACGTGTCCCTCACCGCTTCCATCTTTTATTACTTCATAGAGAACACCATGCGAAAGGCTCTGGATACCCTCTCTCTGACTAAGTTCTTTGAGATACTCTTCGTTCTTCAGTTTGTATTCTTGCTTTTTACTCATATCATTTAATTATCCAATAATGCACACAAAAGTAGCTAATATCTTTTGAATTCACAATTAATTCAATTACTTTTGTTTCGGCATAGTATTTGTACAATAGCTTATAAACGAACGATATGGATTTTGATAGAATCGAGAATGACGCACGTCGAGTAGAGCTGATTAGAGTGTTGGAACATTCAATAGAACGCTTGTCATTGGCAGAGTTGGAGGCTTTGTATTACGACCTGGTGGCTAAGGATTACATTAGAGAGTAGAGAAATGCAATTGATGGATAACTGGAACAGGGAGATACTGCGCCTTGCCATCCCCTCTATTATAAGTAATGTGACAGTACCACTATTAGGTCTTGTCGACTTGGCGGTGGTAGGGCATATTGGCAATGAGACCTATATCAGTGCGATAGCAGTCGGTTCAATGATATTCAATGTGATGTATTGGCTGTTAGGCTTCCTTCGTATGGGTACAAGTGGTATGACTTCTCAGGCATACGGGAGGAAAGATAGGCAAGAATGTTTAGATATTCTTATACGCACCTTGATGATAGGAGTAGGCATGGGCTTGCTCTTCATTGTGGCACAATGTGGCATAGAGTGGGGGATGCTTCGGTTGATGAATACGCCAGCAGCCTCGTGGCACTTCGTAGCCACCTATTTAGAATAGTGATATGGGGCGCTCCTGCAATGTTGGGACTCTATGGCTTGACCGGATGGTTTATCGGTATGCAGAATACACGTACGCCTATGCTTGTCGCAGTATTGCAGAATATAGTTAATATCCTTGCCTCTCTCTTCTTCGTCTTCGTGCTTGGTTGGGGGGTAAGTGGCGTTGCAACAGGAACATTACTTGCTCAATGGGTAGGTTTTCTTGTCTCTCTGTATGCTGCTTATAGGCAGATGACTACTATCGGAGTTGATGAGCGTGTGTGTTTACAAGGGTCTGTCTGTCGAGTGTTGGCTATGAAAGGTAAGTGGGGTGAGTTCTTTCGTGTAAACAAGGACATCTTTTTACGCACCCTTTGTTTGGTAGCTGTCAACTTTTTCTTTACCTCGTCGGGTGGAAAGCAAGGACCAATGATTTTGGCCGTAAACACCTTGTTAATGACATTGTTTACGCTGTTCTCTTATATAATGGATGGTTTTGCATACGCAGGAGAGGCACTAAGTGGGAAGTACTATGGTGCGGGAGATAGAGTAGGGTTGCGTATAACTGTTCGTCGATTGTTTGGTTTTGGCATCATTATGGCCTTGTTTTTTACATTGATGTATGTCTTCGGGGGTGTAGGTTTTCTCCATCTTCTCACAAGCGATAGGACTGTTGTCGTCGCAGCACACCCCTATCTCTTCTGGGCCTACCTTATTCCCGTAGTGGGGATGGCAGCTTTTGTGTTGGATGGGGTCTTTATTGGGTTGACAGCAACTAAAGGGATGTTGTTCTCAACAGCTATGGCAATGATAACATTCTTCGTTGTCTATTATCTACTGTGGAGTAGTTATGGGAATGATGCCTTATGGATAGCATTCTTATCGTTTCTTGGAATGAGAGGTGTAGCCTCTATACTGTGGGCACGTAGATATTTAGTAATATTTTAAGTAAAAAGATTGTAAGATGAATCTTAGTAGAGTAATAGTCCTTCTTCTAATCCTTCTAATAGGTGTTGGGTATGTAAGTTGGCATGTGTGGCAACTCCTGCCGATGACAGCTACAGGTAAATGGGTCGTTACAGGTGCGTTGCTTTTGTGCTTGGTATGCTTTTTTACCAATTTTATTTTTGGTCTTGATGATAAGCCAATGTCTGTGGCTGTAGCACTGTATGAACTGGGAAATTCTTCTCTTTTCATCGGATTCTATTTATTGTTGTTCTTTCTTGTACTCGATTTAGGTAGACTGTTTCATCTTGTTCCTCGTTCCTTCCTTTACAATAGTTGGATTGGTACGGTGTCGGTTATCGTCATTATGACAGGATTATTTGTCTATGGCTATTTCAATTATCTACATAAAGAACGTGTACCTATGGTTTTGAACTCTGATAAACCTTTTCACCAACCACATAGATTGGTAATGATGTCGGATTTACATTTGGGTTATCATAATCGTGCGGATGAGTTTAGAAAGTGGGTTGACATGATTAATGAAGAGAAGCCAGAGGTAATTCTGATAGCTGGCGACATCATTGATAGAAGTATTCGAGCCTTGATCGAACAAGATATGGCATCAGAGTTCCATCGCTTAAAAGCTCCTGTGTATGCTTGTTTGGGCAATCATGAGTATTATAGTGGCGAACCCCGTGCTAAAAAGTTCTATCAAGATGCGGGGATACACTTGCTGATCGACGAGCATAGTGTGGTACCTTTGGCAGGTGGTGACTCAATCCTTATTATAGGACGTGACGATAGGACGAATAAAAGACGTGCCAGTCTACGACATTTGATAGGGTCAGCATCAAAAGGTTATTATACGATTCTTATGGATCATCAGCCTTATCACTTAGAAGAGGCACAGCAGGCAGGGGTAGATTTCCAACTCTCTGGGCATACACACTATGGACAGGTATGGCCTATAAGTTGGATAGAGGACTTTATCTACGAGGATGCCTTTGGGACTTTACAGAAGGGAGATACGCATTATTATGTATCTTCTGGAATTGGCATTTGGGGTGGTAAGTTTCGTATAGGAACAAGGTCTGAGTATGTGGTGGCTGATATCAAGTAGGAGTAAGCCGTGTTGTTCATTCTGATTGACACTCTTTATAAAGCAACTCTACGTATAAGACGCTTGTAATTAGCTATTTACTACGTACGGTTAAATTATAAACGTAAGTCTTTCTCGTCGTTGTCTACTTTGGTGCTGGTACTTTGCACACGTTGTGTTGATGTCAAATACCAATGGTGTGAGGTGTCTGCACCATCGCTGTTAAGGGCTAAAAGTCTTGTAGAATGTCTTTGGTCTGAATCCTGTTTATCGTTAGGACGGCTGTAAACGACCAAGGACTAACAAGATGTCTGATAGCAATACGATTAATAACCAGATTTGACCATTATAGTTTTTGGCAAGTCCTAAGTTTTAGACAGAATTTCTCTCAATGCACTTCAACACAGTTCTGATGTGGAAAGGTGTGCGTTATTATGTGTTGAAGAATCTAAAAAGAAAAACAGTTATTAGCTTGTAGTTATCAGAAAATAGTTGTATTTTTGCAAAGAATATGATTCGATCGATAAAATAAGGGGCGAAGTTCCATAATTTTCGTTCGTTTTTATTTTGCTAAAATTAATGTTGATAGTTGACTACACGTTATTTGTTCAAATGAAAAAAATTATTTTCTCCCTCATAGTTACGGCTATGATTGTGACAATGTCAGGATGTGGTTCAAGTAAGGGCTTTACCTACTTACAAAATGCTGACTCTATTAGCCTTGCTGCTTCACGTGGTTTGTATGACGCACGCATTATGCCAAAGGATGAGTTGACCATCACGGTGAACACTACCGACCCTGATGCGGCAGCTCCTTTTAACCTGCAAGTACGCAACCAGTTGGGAGGTGGTAAGCAAGTTAGTTCTGGTGGTGGTTCTTTACAGGGCTACTTGGTAGACAACTCTGGCTTTATCAATTTCCCAGTGATTGGTAAGATTCATGTAAGTGGCTTGACAAAGCCTGAGTGTGAGGACCTTATCAAGAGTAAGATTCAACCTTATTTGGCACGCACAGAGAATCCTATTGTGACGGTTCGCATGAGCAGTTATCATATAACGGTGCTTGGTGAAGTTGGTCACCCAGGCGTTATTCCTGTGTCAACGGAGAAGATGAGCGTTATGGAAGCTATTGCACAAGCAGGTGACCTTGGCGTTTATGGTAAGCGTAATAACATCATGTTGATACGTGAAGATGCGACAGGTCAGAAGCACGTCGTACGTTTGAATCTTAATGATGCAAACTTGCTGAACTCACCTTATTATTATCTTCAGCAGAATGATGTCCTCTATATTGAGCCAAACAGCGTAAAGGCTAAGAACTCTGGTATTGGTAGTTCAACCACTCTCTGGTTCTCTTTTATCGGTATCGTGACGTCAGTAGCTTCGCTGCTTGTGAACGTGTTGAGAAAGTAATATACTGTCCTTGGAGGCTATTCTTATAGTCTTCTATGGAAGAAATATAATTGGAATGAGAATATCTTTGACATCCATGTCTTGGGTAGACCTTTCGGGTCTACCAAAAAGAGGGGGTGTGAGAGGTGTTCTCTTTTTTTAATAGAATAATAGATTGTATTAGGAGTATGTGTGGAATTGTAGGATACATTGGAACAAAGCGTGAAGCTTATCCCATTTTAATTAAAGGCTTACAGCGTCTTGAGTATAGAGGGTATGATAGTGCTGGTGTTGCGTTGATAAACGAGAGTAAGAATCTGAATGTATATAAGACTAAGGGGAAGGTTGCCGACCTGGAAGAGTATTGCTCTGATAAGGATACAACAGGTAATATCGGCATTGCTCATACACGTTGGGCTACTCATGGAGAGCCTTCATCAGTAAATGCTCACCCGCATTATTCGCAGTCTAAGAATCTTGCTATTATTCATAATGGCATCATTGAGAACTATGCTGAGATAAAGCATAACCTCATAGAGAAGGGAATGAAGTTCCAATCAGAGACTGATACAGAAGTGTTGGTGCAACTGATAGATTATATACAGACGAAGAAAAACCTCAGTCTGTTGGAAGCTGTACAGTTAGCACTTCATCAAGTCATTGGTGCATACGCCATAGCTATACTTGATAAGCGTAATCCTGATACGATAATTGCGGCACGTAAACAGAGTCCGTTGGTGGTTGGTATTGGTGATGGAGAGTTCTTTCTTGGCTCTGATGCCAGTCCTATCATTGAGTATACGGATAAGGTAGTGTACTTAGATGATGGTAATATTGCCGTTATGAAGTTAGGAGAGGAGCTGAAGGTGGTTAATATTCTGAATGAAGAGTTATCACCTGAAGTGCGTACTGTAGATATTAATCTTGGTCAGATAGAGAAGGGTGGGTTCCCTCATTTCATGCTTAAAGAGATTTGCGCAGCCAGAATGTTTAAAGAATTGTATGCGAGGACGTGTTCATCCTGAGCATAATCAGGTTACGTTGAGTGCTTTGATAGACCATCGTAATGAATTACTCAACGCAAAGCGCATAATTATCGTAGCTTGTGGAACAAGTTGGCATGCAGGATTAATAGGTAAGCAGTTGATAGAAGAATATTGTCGCATCCCTGTTCAAGTTGAATATGCAAGTGAGTTTCGTTATGGAAATCCCGTAGTTGGTAGTGGTGATGTTGTCATTGCTATCTCACAGAGTGGTGAGACAGCAGACACACTTGCGGCAGTTGAGCTTGCAAAGTCTAAGGGTGCTTTCATTTATGGCATCTGTAATGCGATAGGCTCAAGCATTCCTCGTGCTACTGATACAGGTACTTATATTCATGTAGGACCTGAGATTGGCGTAGCATCAACGAAGGCCTTCACAGGACAGGTTACTGTGTTGACAATGTTTGCACTTGCACTTGCACATGCAAAAGGAACTATCAGCGAAGAAGATTACAAGATAGTAATAAAGGAATTGGCTGAAATGCCATCTATTATAGAAGAGGTGTTAAAGTCAAATGAGCAGATAGCAGACTTAGCTCGTACGTTTACTTACGCCCGTAATTTCCTCTATCTTGGTCGAGGATATAGTTATCCTGTGGCTTTGGAAGGTGCATTGAAGTTGAAAGAGATATCCTATATACATGCAGAAGGTTATCCAGCAGCAGAGATGAAACATGGTCCAATTGCTTTGATAGACTCAGATATGCCTGTTGTAGCTATTGCAACCCATAACGGAATGTATGAGAAAGTAAGGAGTAATATCCAAGAGATAAAAGCACGTCAAGGTCGTGTGATAGCTTTAGTATCAAAGGGTGACACAACAATCTCTAAGATTGCGGATGCTGTCATTGAACTTCCAGATATGATGGAATGTCTCGAACCATTAGTAGTAACGGTTCCATTGCAGCTGTTGGCTTATCACATAGCTGTATGTAAAGGCAAGGATGTTGATCAGCCGAGAAATCTGGCGAAGTCAGTTACTGTTGAATAAGGAGAGGATGAACGGTAGTAATCCGAACATTAAAAGACATAGTCTGTGTGAGTTAATACTCAATGGGCAGGCTATGTACACTCCTAAAAACATGAAACCAATAATATCTTCCTCTTTATAAAGGGAGATATATAGAGAAAAAGAGTAAATTAAAAGAACAAGATAGACAGAAAGCTTATCAATGGAAAAGAACATTCATGAAGACTGCGGTGTTGCAATGATACGTTTGCTGAAGCCGTTAGAGTATTATCAGGAGAAGTATGGCACCTGGATGTATGCACTGAATAAACTCTATCTGATGATGGAGAAACAGCATAACCGTGGTCAAGAGGGAGCTGGTATGGCTTCTGTGAAACTGGATTCTGAGCCAGGTAATGAATATATGTTCCGTGAGCGTGCAGAGGGTAAGAATGCTGTCTCTGAGATCTTTGCCAATGTTTATAAGCATTATAAGGACCTCTCGCAGGAGCAGTTGTCTGACGTTTCTTTTGCTAAAACAAATCTTCCCTTTGCGGGAGACCTTTATATGGGCCACCTTCGGTATTCTACTACTGGCAAGAGTGGCCTCTCTTATGTTCATCCTTTCTTGCGTCGTAATAACTGGAAAGCGAAGAACCTCTGTATGTGTGGTAACTTCAATATGACCAATATTGGAGATGTCTTGAGATTCTAACCGAGCAGGGGCAGTGTCCACGTCTCTATAGTGATACGAATATTCTTTTGGAATTGATGGGACACAGACTTGATCGTGAGGTTGAACGTAACTTTGTGGACGCACAGAAGTTAGGTTTGGAGAAACGTGCTATCACACACTATATTGAAGAGAATGTGCAGATGAGCAATGTTCTCAAGACAACGATGCAGCACTTTGATGGTGGTTACGTTATTTGTGGATTGACTGGTTCAGGTGAGATGTTCTCTATTCGCGACCCATGGGCAATACGTCCTGCTTTCTATTATAAGAATGATGAGATTGTTGTCTTAGCCAGTGAGCGTCCTGTTCTACAAACAACATTCGACCTCGAATGTGATGATATTCAAGAATTGAAGCCTGGTCAAGCACTGATAGTCAACAAGAGTGGGGAGTGTTCACTACAGCAGATACTTGAACCTAAGCAGAATGCGGCTTGCTCTTTTGAGCGAATTTACTTCTCACGTGGTTCAGATCGTGATATCTATAAGGAGCGTGAGACATTGGGGCGTCAGTTGACTGAGCCTGTATTGAAAGCAGTTGACTATGATACAGAACATACAGTTCTCTCGTATATCCCTAATACAGCAGAGGTTGCATTCTATGGTCTTGTTCATGGCTTTAAGGAGCAAATTGACAAGAAGAAGGTTGAGCAAATTGCTGCTTTAGGTTCTAAGGCTTCTTCAGAGGAGGTTTATCGCATTATTCATCAGGACGTACGCTCTGAGAAAGTGGCATGGAAGGATATTAAGTTGCGTACTTTTATTACTGAAGGTAATTCGCGTAACGACCTTGCTTCTCATGTTTATGACGTTACATACGAGTGTATTAAACCCTATGAGGATAACCTCGTTATTATTGATGACTCTATCGTTCGTGGTACAACATTGAAGGAGAGTATCCTTCGTATTCTCGATCGCTTACATCCTAAGAAGATTGTTGTCGTATCCAGTGCGCCACAGATTCGATTCCCAGACTACTATGGTATTGATATGCCACATCCAGAAGAGTTCTGTGTCTTCCGTGCAGTAATCGAACTGATACGTGAACGCGGTATGGAAGACTTGCTTCGTGAGGTATACGAGAATTGTAAGAAAGAATTGGCAAAGCCTAAGGGAGAGACTATTTCAAATGCTGTTCGTGCAGTTTATAAGCCATTTACGGTAGATGAGATAAATAAGAAGATAGTTGAAATGCTTCGCCCTGAGGGGATGACAACGCCTGTTGAACTTGTCTTTCAGAGTGTAGAAGGATTGCATAAAGCTATTCCTAATCACCCAGGTGACTGGTATTTCACAGGAAACTACCCAACTCCTGGTGGTATGCGATTGGTCAATGCGGCCTTCGTTAACTATTATGAGCGTGAACACTTAAATGCAGGAAAGGCGTAATAAACGCCTACCTGTAAATTATTATCATGATAAAAAAGAATTATTTTCATGAAAAGAAAGATTTCTTTTCACGACAAGAAATAATTCTTTTCATGAATAGAAATTTCAATCCAACAATACTATAAGCAATGAGGAACGTAACTTTAGTCTTAAGTGACGGAACAAAATTCCATGGAAAGTCGTTTGGATATGACGCCCCAGTGGCTGGTGAAGTAGTCTTCAACACAGCTATGATGGGCTATCCAGAGAGCTTAACCGACCCTTCATACGCGGGTCAGCTATTAACAATGACCTTCCCATTGGTAGGTAATTACGGTGTACCACCTTTTACTATAGGGGAGAGTGGTATCCCAACCTTCATGGAGAGTGATAAAATCTATGTATCGGCTTTAATCGTATCAGACTACACAGAGGAGTATTCTCACTGGAATGCAGTGGAAAGTTTGGCTGAGTGGTTGAAGCGTGAGCATGTGCCAGGCATTACTGGTATTGATACACGTGAACTTACAAAGGTGCTACGTGAGCATGGAGTGATGATGGGTAAGATTCTCTTTGATGATGAACCAGATAATATCCCAGAGGCTGATTACGAGGGAGTAAACTTTGTTGACCGTGTTTCAACCAAGGAGATTATCCGTTATAACGAGGGTGCTGGTAAGAAAGTAGTACTTGTAGACTGTGGTGTAAAGGCCAATATTATCCGCTCACTTATTAATAGAGGAGTAGAAGTTATTCGTGTTCCTTGGAACTATGACTATACAGGAATGGACTACGATGGTCTTTTCTTGGCTAATGGACCTGGTGATCCAGACATGTGTAATGATGCTGTTGAGGTTATTCGTAAACAGATGAGTATGAGTAAGAAGCCTATCTGTGGTATTTGTATGGGTAATCAGTTGCTTTCAAAGGCTGCAGGAGCAAAGATTTATAAGTTGAAATATGGTCATCGTGGACATAATCAGCCTGTTCGTATGGTGGGTACAAATAAGTGTTATATCACCTCACAGAATCATGGGTATGCCGTTGATGCATCAACCTTAGACAAGGATTGGCAAGAACTCTTCGTTAACATGAACGATGGAAGTAATGAAGGTATCTGTCATAAGGAGAACCCTTGGTTCACTTCTCAGTTCCACCCAGAGGCTTGCTCTGGTCCGGTTGATACTTACTTTATGTTTGATAAATTTGTAGAAACACTGAAATAATGAAAGACGAGTCAATAAAGAAAGTCCTGATACTTGGTTCAGGCGCATTGAAAATTGGTGAGGCAGGCGAGTTTGATTACTCTGGTTCACAGGCATTAAAGGCCTTACGTGAGGAGGGTGTTTCTACTGTTTTGATTAATCCAAACATCGCAACAGTACAGACATCAGAGGGTGTTGCCGACCAAATCTACTTCCTTCCAGTTCAACCTTACTTCGTTGAGCGTGTTATAGAGAAGGAACGTCCTGATGGAATCCTCCTGTCTTTTGGTGGGCAGACAGCACTGAACTGTGGTGTTGAGTTGGATAAGACAGGAGTTCTGAAGAAGTATAATGTAAAGGTTTTAGGTACTCCTGTTAAGGCTATCATGGACACTGAAGACCGTGAACTCTTCGTTGAACGACTCGATGAGATTGATGTAAAGACAATCAAGAGTGAGGCTTGTGAGGATATTCAGCAGGCACGTGTGGCTGCAAAGAACCTCGGTTATCCTGTTATTGTTCGTGCTGCATACGCATTAGGTGGCCTTGGTAGTGGATTTGCCGATAATGAGGAAGAACTGAATACACTCTGTGAAAAGGCCTTCTCATTCTCTCCTCAGGTATTGGTGGAGAAGAGTTTGAAGGGTTGGAAAGAGATAGAGTACGAGGTTGTTCGTGACCGTTATGACAATTGTATCACAGTTTGTAACATGGAGAACTTCGACCCGCTTGGCATTCACACAGGTGAGTCAATCGTTATTGCACCATCTCAGACCCTTTCTAACAGCGAGTATCATAAGCTTCGTGCACTGTCTATAAAGATAGTACGTCATATTGGTATTGTTGGTGAATGTAATGTTCAGTATGCTTTCGACCCAGAGAGTGAAGACTATCGTGTTATTGAGGTAAATGCTCGTTTGTCTCGTTCTTCAGCTCTTGCCAGCAAGGCAACTGGTTATCCTCTTGCTTTTGTTGCGGCTAAGTTGGGTATGGGCTACGGACTCTTTGAGTTGAAGAACTCTGTTACAAAGACCACTTCAGCTTTCTTCGAGCCAGCACTCGACTATGTAGTCTGCAAGATTCCACGTTGGGACCTCAGTAAGTTCCGTGGTGTGGATAGGGAGTTAGGCTCAAGTATGAAGTCTGTTGGTGAGGTAATGGCTATTGGTCGTAACTTCGAGGAAGCCATTCAGAAGGGTCTTCGTATGATAGGACAGGGTATGCACGGCTTTGTTGAGAACAAAGAATTGCAGATAGACGACCTCGATGCAGCGTTGCGTGAACCTACCGACAAGCGTGTGTTCCTTATTTCTAAGGCGATGCACAAGGGCTATACGGTTGACCAGATTCACGAACTTACCAAGATTGACCGATGGTTCCTTAATAAACTCAAGCATATCATAGATATTGATGAGGAACTGAAAACTAAGAATATCAACACACTTGATAAGGAACTTCTGCGTACTGCAAAGGTTTATGGCTTTACTGACTTCCAAATCGCACGTGCTGTTGGTTTGGAGGAAGAGTGCAAGAAGATGCACGAAGCTATGAGAATCGTTCGTCGTTTACGTAAGAGCTTTGGTATTCTTCCTGTTGTTAAGCAGATAGATACGTTGGCTGCGGAATATCCAGCACAGACCAATTACCTGTACGTTACATACGCAGGAGTGGCTTCTGACATTACATTCTCTAATGATCGTAACTCAGTTATCGTACTTGGTTCAGGTGCTTACCGCATTGGTAGTTCTGTAGAGTTTGACTGGTGTGGTGTTCAGGCATTGAATACTATCCGTCGTCAGGGCTATCGTTCTATCATGATTAACTATAATCCAGAGACTGTGTCAACGGATTATGACATGTGCGATCGCCTCTATTTCGATGAGTTAACATTCGAGCGTGTCATGGATATCATTGATGCAGAGAATCCACATGGTGTGATTGTATCCACAGGTGGTCAGATTCCAAATAACCTCGCCATGTATCTTGATGAGGAGAACGTGTCCATTCTTGGAACATCAGCAAAGGATATTGATAACGCTGAGGACCGTGCTAAGTTCTCGTCAATGCTCACAGAGAATGGTATCAATCAGCCAGAATGGAGTGCATTGACAAGTATGGACGATATTGATAAGTTCGTTGACCGTGTTGGTTTCCCAGTACTTGTACGTCCATCTTACGTACTTTCTGGTGCTGCTATGAATGTTTGTTCTAATAAGGATGAGCTTACTCGCTTCCTTCAGTTGGCTGCAAATGTCAGTGAAGACCACCCTGTTGTGGTAAGTAAGTTCATTGAACATGCAAAGGAGATTGAGATGGATGCGGTTGCACAGGATGGTGAGATTTTGGCATATGCTATCTCTGAGCATATTGAGTTTGCTGGTGTTCACTCTGGTGATGCTACTATCCAGTTCCCACCACAGAAACTTTATGTAGAGACTATGCGCCGTATTAAGCGCATCAGTCGTCAGATTGCGAAGAAGTTGCACATCAACGGACCATTCAACATTCAGTTTATGGCACGTGATAACGATATCCTCGTTATTGAGTGTAACCTCCGTGCGAGCCGTTCATTCCCATTCGTTAGTAAGGTGTTGAAGCTCAACTTCATCGACTTGGCTACTAAGATTATGCTTGGTGCACCTGTTGAGAAGCCTAATAAGAACCTCTTCGACCTTGATTACGTAGGTATTAAGGCGTCTCAGTTCTCTTTCAACCGCTTACAGAAGGCTGACCCAGTATTGGGTGTTGATATGAGTTCTACTGGTGAGGTAGGTTGTTTGGGTGATGATACCTCAACAGCTTTGATGAAGTCAATGCTGTCTGTTGGTCTTCGAATACCAAAGAAGACAATCTTGTTGTCAACAGGTGGGGCAAAGCAGAAGGCTGAGATGCTTGATGCGGCAAAGATGTTGAAGCAGCATGGATATGAACTCTATGCAACAGTTGGTACATCAAAGTATCTCACAGAGAACGGTATTGAGAACACACTCGTCTATATGCCATCAGACGAAGGACAGCATCCACAGGCGCTTGAACTTCTCCATGAGAAGAAGATAGACATGGTTGTGAACATGCCAAAGGACCTTACTCCGCGTGAGTTGACGAATGGTTATAAGATTCGTCGTGCTGCTATCGACCTCAATGTACCATTGATAACGAATAGCCGACTGGCAAGTGCGTTTATTTCAGCCTTCTGCAATGTCGGAATGGATGATATTGATATCAAGGCATGGGGCGAGTATTAATGCTCTTCAGATATTAATAAGCGTATAGGGAGTTTAGAGATAAGTTATCTTTAAGGGTATTCATACATATTTCTAAACTCCCTTAACTTTTTATTTGAGAACGAGGTGGTAATGTGTTTACTGCCTTTTACTCTCTTGACCCTTTTACTTTTAGAATATGAAACTACTATCTATGCGGGCTCTTCCTACATCCTTTGTGGTTGTTATGGTCTTAGCTATTATGTCATGTTCAGGTTATTCTTCACGAGGAGTAGGACATTATGATACGACACAAGTTGACACAATGATGGCTGTCGACCTTGATAGTAATTCGTCTGGTGATGGGACGTATGTATCGTCATGGTCTTATCAGAATGACTCACTTGTTGCCAAGACACAAAGTGCACCAAATAAGAAATCACAGATAACTCCTTCTAATCGTATGACGATACGAGTTAGATATCTTGGACGTGTTGGAATAGAGGCTTGTATGATACTTGGTGATGGTGAGCAGTTTGCTGGTAATAGTTATGATACAACTAATTTTGTACGTGTCTACGCATACGGAGAAGAGGTGGGGAGGTTCAGTTATAAGCCTGGAATCAGTAAACAAACTGACTCAGCATTTGTTCAAGACCCCATAGGTTTCGTTGACTGTCTCCGTAAGTACCGTTCTTTCAAGATAGAAACAACCACTTTTACCAGCGGAACACTTGTTTATAACTTTGATGCCATTGCGACCTTGGCTAAAGAAGATAAGAGGGTAGTGTGTTACCATGGGAATTTTTGTTTTCTCTAATTCCCATATCGTGATATTATTAGTTGGTCGTATAGATAATATAAAGGATAATGAAGAAAGGACTTGTATTAGAAGGAGGCGCCATGCGCGGATTGTTTTCAGCTGGTGTGATGGATGTTTTGATGGAGAATGAGATAAGGCCTGATGGTGTGATTGGTGTTTCTGCTGGTGCTGCCTTTGGTTGTAATATGAAGTCAAAACAGCCAGGACGGGCAATAAGATACAACAAAAGGTTGGTAAACGACTGGCGATATGCTTCTTTACGTTCACTCCTTACGACCGGTGATTACTTTGGTGGGGAGTATGCTTACCATTATATGCCTCGTCACATCGACTACTTTGATGTTAATACCTTCCGTGATAACCCTATGGAGTTCTGGGCTGTATGTACGAATGTCGGTACGGGTAAGGCTGAATACAAGCGTTTGATGGAGGTTGATGATAATTGTTTAGAATTTATTCGTGCCTCTGCATCTATGCCTATTGCAGCTCGTATTGTGACGGTGGAAGGTAAGAAACTATTGGATGGTGGCATTGCCGACTCTATTCCTCTTCGCTTTTTTCAAGAGCAAGGGTACGACCATAATCTCGTTGTACTTACTCAACCAGAAGACTATGTGAAGACTCCTAATTCATTAATGCCCCTTATGCGGATGTGGTTACATCGTCATCCACGTATTGTGCGGGCTTTGGAACATCGCCATATCATGTATAATGAGCAGTTGGCATATATCAAAGAGGAAGAAAAGAAACCTAATACACTGGTCCTACGACCTAAAGGAAAACTTACTATTGGGCACCTTTCTCACGATCCAGCCATGATGCAAGCAACGTATGAACAGGGTAGGGAGGTAGCCTTAGAGAGGTTGGATGAGATAAAGAAACTATTTGCATTATAAGAAACAGAATACGAATGATGAAGACAAAAGCAGAAGAGAAAGTAAGTATCTTGTTTATTTGTTTAGGCAATATATGCCGTTCTCCAGCGGCTCATGCTGTGATGCAACACCTTGTTGACGAACGAGGGTGGGGCAACCTATACTTGATAGACTCAGCAGGAATTGGGGGTTGGCACGTTGGACAGCTTCCAGACAAGCGGATGAGAGAGTGTGGAAGGCAGCGTGGGTATAATGTCAATCATCATGCTCGACAGTTTGATGCAAGCAGAGATTTTGATTGTTTCGATAAGATTGTCGTTATGGACGAAGATAACTATCGTAACATTACGTCGCAAGCACCGAATGAGGCGGCACGAAAGAAGGTTATTCGAATGGCAGACTTCTTCACTCAGCACCCTTCAGCTACTTGTGTTCCCGACCCTTATTATGGTGGTACAGAGGATTTCAACTTCGCTCTTGATTTGATAGAAGACGGCTGTGAGGGTATCTTAAAAGCGCTTTCTAATCATTGATAAAGTCTATTAACGAAGGCCGAATATAACACTTACAATTACAGAAATATTTTTCATTTCATTTTGCTGTCATATTTAACATTTCATGTAACCCCGTTGTAAACTAATGTGTTAAGTGGCAATATTGAATGACAGTAATGCCAGCAAATTTAGTTTTAGGTGAAATGCAGCGTTATCGATTCTCTGAAACAAAGTAGTAGGAAATGTTCAACTTGCAAGGAGCAACCAAAAGACGCAAAAGGATTGAAATGCGAACACTAAGAAGGATGATGACTATGTCGCTCGCATAGACCTTTTAAGCATCAAAAACTTGTAGTTATATAACTGACACCGAGCCGAAGGAGTAGGGTGATGAGCCCCTTCTTTATTGGATTACAGCATTTTTACAACCAGTCCAAGGTATCTTTGCAACCTATCCGAAGCCTTCGGACAACTTGTCCGGAGCCTCCGTACAACCTGTCCGAAGCCTTCGGACAATCTGTCCGGGACATCCGGACAAGATGAGATAAGCCTTAAAACGTGGGGAGAAGATGGGATAAAGGGAGGAATAAGGGTGTTGTTACATGCAGAAGCGAGGTTTTTTTGAAATTCTTTCTTGCCCTTCTCAAAACCATTACTTATCCCTTATCAATTATGATGATGGTCAATAGACTTCAAGGACGTTTCTTTTTTGAGTCTTATTAAGTGGTTGCTATCTCTCGTTAGTTCCATCACTTCCTACATCAGAACTACACTAAAAGAGTCCCACAACAAACTATTATAAGTTATGTTATGGGACTCTTTGTTTTATTCTTTCGTAGCTTATAACTATTCCATAGTCTTCAATATCTCTTGACAGAGCATATATCCCTTTATCATCATACGTGGAATATGGAATGGACCCTTGAAGATATTACCCTTTGCAGGCTGTGCAACGGTTCCGTCACGATGTAGGTAACCATACCACTCTGGATAGTCTTGGTCAGGGAAGTGGGCGTATGTCCACTCGCTAATGCGCTGATGACGATAGAGATATTCCTCGTCGCCTGTTCCGAGGTAAGCATAGAGGGAGGCAATGATTGTCTCGCACTGTGGCCACCAGAACTTCATATCCTGTGAGTAGTCCTGTGGTGGGAGGTTACGGCAGTCTCGGAAGTTGATGATACCACCATATTGCTTGTCCCATCCCCAGTCCCATGACCAATCGAAGATGGTGAGGGCGGTGTCGAGTAGGTCTTTGTCCCAGTTGCGCAACTTTGCTTCCTCCATGATAAACCATGCCGTTTCAATACAATGACCAGGGTTGATGGTACGTGTTGCATTGGTATCAATGAACTCTCCCTTTGGACCGACAGTTTCAAGCAATGCCTTAAACTCTGGGTGCATGAAGTAGCGACGGAGCAATGAGATAGATTCATCAATCTGCTGGGTTAGTGTTGGATCGTCAATCACTGCACGCAGACGTGAACCAACGTTGATGAGAATCATAATGATAGAATGGCTCTGCATCTCTACTGTAGGCTCATACTTAGCAGGGAGGAAACCTGGTGTAGAGAGGAAGCGCTGTGCATCATGGAACACCTGCAACGCTCTTTCTGCATAGTGTTTGTCACCTGTAGCCAAAGAGTATTCGGCAAAGGCTATTGCTGCGAATGTCTCTGAGAAAACATAACGACGCTTGCGCAGTGGTTTGCCTTCTGCTGTCACCTCAAAGTACATGTGTCTGTCTTTGTCAAAGCAATATTTCTCAATGAAGTCGATAGCCGACTTAGAGGCTTCAAGCCACTCTTGGTTCTTCTCTACATTGTTGTATGCAAAAGCGCAGATGAAGGCCCATCGTCCTTGAAACCACACCGACTTGGTCGTGTCCATCAATGAACCATCACGGTCTAAGCAGGTGTATATACCGCCATTCTCCTTGTCCCAACCATGGTTCAGCCAGAAGGGCATAATGTTGTTAGTAAGGTCGTTCTTGTAGGTTTCAGCCCATGAACGTAAGTATTCTTTCTTATTCATAATCTTAGGTGATATTATCTATATGTTTATTCTCCGATGGATAGCTGTGTAGGGTGGGTAAGGAACAATCTTACTCAGTCCTTCCTTCATCAAAGAAACCCGACAAATTTAGAACTAATTTACCGATTATCCAAATAAAAGAGATGATAACTTGTAACTTTATTCTTGATAGCTATGACTTATTTCAGAACTTTCGCAAGGAAACGAGAAGTGTAGCTCTCCTTGTTCTTTGCCACCTCTTCTGGTCTACCACAGCTCAACATGCGACCACCTCCACGTCCTCCTTCTGGTCCCATGTCTATGATGTAGTCTGCAAGTTTGATGACATCGAGGTTGTGTTCGATGATGATAACGGTGTTGCCACGGTCAACAAGTTTCTGTAAGACGTCCATCAAGATACGTATATCTTCAAAGTGCAGACCTGTTGTAGGCTCATCAAGGATGTAAAGGGTCTTACCTGTGTCACGTTTTGCCAGTTCTGTAGCCAACTTAACACGCTGACTCTCACCGCCAGAGAGGGTTGTAGAGCTTTGTCCAAGCTTGATATAACCCAAGCCAACATCCTGTAGTGCCTTAATCTTCGGTAGTATCTGTGGTACGTTCTCAAAGAACTCTACAGCCATGTTAACCGTCATGTCGAGCACGTCGGCTATTGACTTTCCCTTGAAACGCACTTCCAACGTCTCACGGTTATAGCGTTTACCATGGCAGACCTCGCACGGTACCATTACATCAGGTAGGAAGTTCATCTCAATAGTCTTGTAGCCATTACCGCCACAGGCCTCACAACGTCCTCCTTTCACATTGAAAGAGAATCGTCCAGGCTTGTAGCCTCGTATCTTAGCTTCAGGGAGGTTGACGAAGAGTTGGCGTATGTCGGAGAATACACCAGTGTAAGTAGCAGGGTTACTGCGTGGTGTACGGCCGATAGGACTTTGGTCAACATTGACTACTTTATCGATGTTGTCAATCCCTTCAATACTTTTGTAAGGCATTGGACGCTTCAGTGAGCGGTAGAAGTGTTGTGAGAGAATGGGCTGTAGAGTCTCGTTGATTAACGTACTCTTTCCTGAACCAGACACACCAGTGACGACAATTAGTTCGCCAAGTGGGAAGGTTACATCTACGTCCTTCAGGTTATTACCCTTACAGCCAGTGAGCTGTAGCGTCTTTCCATTACCTTCTCTGCGTTCCTTAGGTATCTCTATCTTACGCTCACCGTTCAAGTATTGTGCGGTAAGTGTGTGTGTCTTGAGCATGTCTGCAGGTGTTCCTTGGAAGACAACCTCGCCACCTTTGCGTCCAGCTTTTGGTCCGATGTCTACAATCCAGTCGGCTGCACGCATCATGTCTTCGTCGTGTTCTACCACGATGACCGTATTTCCCATGTCGCGCAGCTCTTTTAGAGAGTTGATAAGACGCTCATTATCACGCTGATGAAGTCCGATAGAGGGTTCATCAAGGATATAAAGAACATTGACAAGTTGTGAGCCTATCTGTGTGGCAAGGCGGATACGCTGGCTTTCACCACCTGAAAGCGTAGCACTTTGACGGTTCAATGCAAGATAATCGAGGCCCACGTCGAGTAAGAAGTTTATACGTTTACGTATCTCCTTCACTATCTCTACAGCGATTGTACGCTGTTTCTCATTCATGTGTTCCTCAACATGGTCTATCCAATCTCGCAGTTCGGTTATATCCATCTCTGCAAGTTCAGCAATGTTCTTATCCCATATCTTGTAAGATAAAGCCTCACGATTAAGACGATGACCATGACATTCAGGACATTGTGCTTCGGCTATGAACTGGTCGGCCCATTTCTTCCCAGCTGAGGAATCATCGTTCTCCATCACGGTGCGGAGGTACTTAATGATACCATCAAAGGACACAAAGTAGTCGGAGGTGGTGTGTACAAGCTCTTTAGCAATCTTCAATTTCTCCAAAGAACCATACAAAACCTCATCCATTGCCTCCTTAGGAATATCCTTGACAGGGGTCTTGAGGCTACAATCATATCGTTTTAAGAGTGCATCTATCTGCCAGAAAATCATCTGGTTCTTATACTTTCCTAACGGTACGATAGCTCCACTATGGATGTCAAGCTTATCATCAGGAATCACCTTCTTTAGGTCTATCTCATCAATCACACCCAATCCTTTACACTGCGGACAGGCTCCTTCGGGCGAGTTAAAGGAGAAGATGTTTGGAGCAGGGTCTTTGTATGCTATCCCAGTGACTGGGTCCATCAGTCGTTTAGAGAAATATTTAGCTTCGTCTCGTTCGTTATCAAGAATCATTATCAAGCCTTCTCCTTGCTTCATGGCCGTTGAGACCGTCTTTGCCAGACGCTCACGTAGTGTCTCATTCTCCGTACCACTTAGTTTCATCTTGTCGATGACAACCTCGATATTATGGTTCTTGTAACGGTCAACTTTCATACCACGTGTAAGCTCTTGTACCTCTCCATCGACACGGATATACAAGTATCCCTTGCGTCGCATCTGCTCAAAGAGTTCACGATAGTGACCTTTACGATTGCGAACAAGTGGTGAGAGGATATATATCTTGCGGTCTTGATAATCAGACATAATCATGTCTACCACTTTCTCCTCGGTGTATTTCACCATCTTCTCACCGCTCATATAAGAATAGGCTTCACCTGCACGTGCATAAAGAAGGCGCAGGAAATCGTATATCTCAGTTGTTGTACCAACGGTCGAGCGGGGATTTATTGGTTGTCTTCTGTTCAATGGAGATGACGGGGGATAGTCCTGTAATCTTGTCAACGTCTGGACGCTCCATATTACCAAGGAAGTTGCGTGCGTAAGCAGAGAAGGTTTCAATGTATCGACGTTGTCCTTCGGCGAAGATAGTGTCGAATGCAAGCGAACTCTTACCTGATCCAGACAGTCCAGTGAAGATAGTAAGTGAGTTACGAGGGATGGTTATGTCTACATTCTTTAGATTATGTACTCTTGCTCCGAAGACTTCTATTTTCTCATTCATGGGAGTTGTTGGGTGTTAAATGTTGGGTGTTTGGTGTTGAATGTTGGGTATTGATGGATAGTTGGGTGTTTGGTGTTGGGTGATGGGTGTTGATGATTAGTACTGTGTTGATGGTTTCCTTGAAGATAACCACAGATGATAATCGCTATTCATCACCGCCCATCACTCATCACCTATCACCCACCCATCATCATCTCGTCGACTGCGTGTAACCTCTGAGAAGGTTAACATCTCGTCGGATGTGGAACTCTTTGCCGTCAGCTCCTTTGGCAGTTACATTGACGAAGTAAGTTCCTTGAGCAACGTCTTTGCCTTTATACTTACCATCCCAGCCACCAGCAGGGTCATTCCATTCGTATATCTTTTGTCCCCAACGGTTAAAGATGATAGCTTTGAACTCTACAATACTCTTATAGCCAGGCTTTGCACGATAGATATCATTGATGCCATCGCCATTAGGTGAGAATGCATTAGGCATTTGTAGACTACTCTCACTAATCGACAGGCTTATTGGGTTATAGCGTGTGGTGTCACCATTTAGAATCTCATAGAGTATTACCCTCGTCGTACCAGCCTCTGTGAACGTGTATTCCGTGTCCTTATCATAACGGATAAGAAAGGCCGAACGAGGATTCTTCTGGCTGAAGAAATGCCATTCGTAGTTTGTTGCTGCATCCGTTGTGGTAGCTGGGTTGGCTGTGAAAGTTATTGTTAATGGAGCTGAACCACTATAAGTATCACCAGCTGCAATCGTGTTTGTCTCACCATTCGCATCTGTATATTTGCCCGATGGCTGGCAGTTTTGTGCCCAAGCTACTGTAGATAGCACCATTGAAAGCAGTATGGCGAATATCCGTGGTTTATGTTGTTTCATTCTTATAGTTCGTTTATGTTACCTTGAAAATTGTATAATCGTGCAAATTTACATAATTTTTCCCATACAGACAAGTAAATGTTCCTGTCTGGATAAGATAATAATGCGTATTTCTTCATCGGTGGTTTCACTCCTTACAAAAATGTGTAAACGGTGTTGTCTTAACTCCTTCTCACTCCCCATCACTCCTTCTCAGAAGTGTAGATGGAATTGTCTTAACTCCTTTTCACTCCCTTTTACTCCTTAACACCTTATGAAATTACTCCCCTTCACTCCTTAACTCCTCATAGAATCATTTCCTTTCAGCCCTCATAATAGAGTATAAACGGTGTTGTTTTAACTCCTTCTCACTCCCCCTCACTCCTTCTCAAAAGTGTAGATGGAATTGTCTTAACTCCTTTTCACTCCCTTTTACTCCTTTACTCCTTATGAAATTACTCCCCCTCACTCCTTAACTCCTCATAGAATTATTCCCTTTCAGCCCTCATAATAGAGTATAAACGGTGTTGTTTTAACTCCTTTTCACTCCCTTTCACTCCTTAACTCCTCATAGAATCATTTCCTTTCAGCCCTCATAATAGAGTATAAACGGTGTTGTCTTAACTCCTCCTCACTCCCCTTCACTCCTTAACTCCTAAATTAATCATTCCCAGTCTGCTCAAAATTCCTTGTTAGTTTGTCAATATCTTTCGCTCCCCTTAAAGCTACTACATGCTTTTCATGCTCATAGAAGAGGCCTAACTGTGTTCAAGAACATGCTCTTCTTGCCTATTGAAGACGCCCTTCTTGAAGCAAGAAAGGCCCCTTCTTTGACGCTGTTTGTAATATGCTGATTTGTTGAATGTTATGAAATTCTATTTTAAGGAAAGGTTAGTCTTATGTTGAGGATATTTAGTTTACCTTTGTGTAAGGATTTTTTTCTGTCCTTGTTGACCTTTTCTAACTATTGAAGGCTAATTGAAATCCCCCTGTAGAAGATGCTGATAGAAGGAGAAGGGGAGTTTGTTCTCACAGAATATCATAGTCTTTGCGTACAAATGGGATGCAGTCTAAGATTATAAGGAATGGTCAAGGCGTCACGGCAGAAGTAGGATGAGCCCTCCTCTTTGAACTTTTTGCTTTTTGCCTTCTTATTAAGCATGAATGAAGAAAAGTTGCTATAACAGCTCAATTCACTCAAATTAGTTTTCCTGTCATATCTGTCATAGATTCTAAGATGTTAACTTGTTGGTTTACAGCAAAGTTTCATGAAATGTTAAATATGACAGCAACTTAAAATAGAACTATTCTTGTAAGATATGTAATCGTTTCTCTCTGGTGAGTGAGTCATTATCTTTCTATAACTCGGAAGAACCTAAGATAACATCGAACAATAGATTACTAAAAAATTATACAAGAACGTTATTATGTGCACAAATAAATTATCTGCTATTAACGTTTTTGTGTTTTTTATCATTCTACATCTTTTGATTACAGATTTCTTTTGTATATTTGCAGTTGTAATTAAATCTTTTTGAAACCAACAGTATGTTTATGAGAAAGTATTTGAAATATCTTTTGTTATTTTTTGCTATGACTTTTAGTTATAGCTTATTGGCACAAAGTGTTCAATGGCACGACCAACATAAAGTTAAACGCAAGGAGACTATATTCGGAATAGCCAAGGAGTATGGTGTTACCATCCCACAACTTATAGAAGCAAACCCTTTGATGAAGCAAGCAGGATACGAACTGAAGAAGGGCGACCTAATCTTTGTTCCTTATTCAAAGGAGGGAGATTTCCAAGCTGACGGGTCTATAAAAGGTAAGGTAGACAAGAAGGCTGCGGCAAAGGCTGCCACTAATCAGGTTGCTGCGAAGGCTGTGAATGCTATTCGTGTTGGTGTTATGCTACCCTTGCATAACCAAGATGGAGATGGTAAACGTATGGTTGAATACTATCGTGGTATCTTGTTGGCTCTTAACCAGTTGAAGAGTGAGGGCATTACGACTGATGTTCATGCATGGAACGTACCAAAGGGTGCTGACATCCGAGCTACATTGTTGGAGCCAAACGCTTCTAAGTTGGATGTTATCTTTGGTCCTCTTTATTCAGAGCAGGTAAAGCCTTTGGCTGATTTCTGTCGTACGTATGATATAAAACTCGTCATTCCATTCTCAATAACAGCGACTGATGTAGAGACGAATCCAAATGTTTTCCAGGTTTATCAAACTGACGCTTCGTTAACGAATAAGGCCATAGCCGCTTTCTTAGAGCGTTTTCAGAAAACACACCATCCTATCTTTGTTAATTGCAAGGACGCAACAAGTCAGGTGGGCGACTTCACAACAACTTTGAGAAGACAGCTCGATTTACAGAAGATTAAGTATAATCTTACGAGTTCAAAGTCATCAGATGCAGACTTCTCAAAGCACTTTGAGTCAACTCGTCCAAATGTTGTAGTTATCAATTCAGAGAAGAGTCCGCAGTTGAATGAGGTCTTTGCGAAATTAAATCAGTTGAAGAAGGCACGTCCTGGTGTGGCTATCAGCCTGTTTGGATACAATCAGTGGTTTGTCTATCAAGATTATGATCTTGACCAGTTCTTCAAGTATAACACTTATATCCCATCTACCTATTACTATAATAAGGCAGCAGATAAAACAAAGGAGTTGGAGGCAAAATATACAGAACAGTATGGTGAGCCGATGTCAAAGCAGTTTATTCCACGTATGGCAATAACAGGCTACGACCAAGCACAGTTCTTTGTTCGTGGTTTGAAAGCACATGGAAAGGATTTCAAGGGTTCTGCTGCCGAGGTTAAGTATCGTCCGTTACAGACTCGTTACGACTTTGTTCGTGTAGGACAGGGTGGGTATATCAATGATAACTTCCAGCTGGTTCACTTTAAGACAGACCAGACAATGGAGAATCTTGTCTATTAATCTGAAGAAGAGTATCTTATCCCGAGATGAAGAAAATAAGCTCAAGAATATTAGCTGTTATCCTACTTGCGCTGCCGCTGACTGCAGCAGCGCAGATAGGAGACCATCGTGACGACCTCGCCATTGGTGTTAATGGTGGTTATGTCCTCTCTAATGTGGGCTTCACTCCGAGTGTAAGACAATCCATGCACGGTGGGTTAACGGGCGGACTGAGTGTGCGTTATGTGTGCGAGAAGTATTTTAATACTATCTGTTCTATCTATGGTGAAGTCAATTACGCTTCAGTAGGATGGAAGGAGAAGATACTGACGGGTACTGATCAGCCTGTTATCAACTCTAACGGGGCCGCTGAAGAGTATTCACGCACTGTAAACTATATTCAGATTCCAGTTTTTGCTCATCTTGCATGGGGACGTGAACAAAACGGTTTTAACTTCTTCTTCCAAGCAGGACCACAGTTAGGAATCTATTTGGGAGAGTCGACATCAAAGAACTATGACACCCCAAATCTTGCTACTGATGGTACTGGGCGGAGTAATACGGTAATTGCACAGGAGGCAATGCCTGTAGAAAAGAAGTTAGACTACGGTATTGTAGCTGGTTTAGGAATGGAGTATAGCAATCGGCAAGTAGGACATTTCTTGCTGGAAGCCCGCTATTACTATGGTTTGGGCAATATTTATGGAAGCTCAAAGAAAGACTTTTTCGGCAAATCTAATTACGGCAATATTGTTGTTAAGGCTACTTACCTTTTTGACATTGTAAGAACAAAGTAATAATTAACCTATAATTTTATCATTATGTTTGAGAACCAACCTAAAGCACTGTACGCATTGGCATTAGCCAATACCGGTGAGCGTTTCGGCTATTACACCATGATAGCCGTATTCACTTTATTCTTAAGAGCCAATTTCGGGTTATCTAGTGGTACCGCTGGCTTGATTTATGGTGTTTTCCTTGCCTTAGTTTATTTCTTACCATTGATAGGTGGTATTATGGCCGACAAGTTTGGCTATGGAAAGATGGTGACTATTGGTATTATCGTCATGTTTGCGGGCTATTTATTCTTGTCTATCCCATTGGGTGGAGGAGTAATGGGCTATGCAGCAATGTTTAGTGCTTTACTACTTGTTAGTCTTGGAACAGGTTTGTTCAAGGGTAACCTACAGGTGATGGTGGGTAATCTTTATGATGCACCAGAGCTGTCAACAAGCGCGATTCAGGTTTCTCTATCTTCTACATGGCTATCAACATTGGTGCTCTCTTTGCTCCTACAGCAGCTGTGAAAATTAGGGATTGGGCTGAAGTGTCACTTGGCTATTCTGGTAATGACGCCTATCATTTCTCTTTTGCAGTTGCTTGTGTGTCATTGATTATCTCAATGATTATCTATTATGCCTTCCGTAGCACCTTTAAGCATGTAGAGGCTGGAGCAGGTCAGACCAAGAAAACTGATACAGCTGTTGCTGGAGAAGAACTCACACCACAGCAGACAAAGGAACGTATCGTTGCTCTTTGTCTTGTTTTTGCTGTTGTTATCTTCTTCTGGATGTCGTTCCATCAGAATGGTCTTACCTTGAATTACTTTGCTGATGAGTTTGTTAGTCCAAAGGCAGAGGGTGTTCAGACAATGGCATTTGATGTAATCAACCTTGTGATGATTATCTTCATGGTTTACAGTGTTATGTCATTCTTCCAGAGCAAGACCTCTAAGGCTAAGCTGATTTCTACTGTTGTATTCCTTGCAGCCGTAGGAGTATTGGTTTATAAGTATCATAACATCGGTGGTCCTGTTGATGTTAGTGCTCCTATCTTCCAGCAGTTTAACCCATTCTATGTAGTAGCTTTGACTCCTGTCAGTATGGCAATCTTTGGTGCTTTAGCAGCTAAAGGTAAGGAACCAAAGGCTCCTCGTAAGATAGCTTACGGTATGATTATCGCTGGTTGTGCTTATCTGCTTATGGTTTTGGCATCACGTGGTTTGCTAACTCCTAACGCGCAGGCTGCAGCAAAGGCTGCAGGCGAGACTGTTCCATTTGCTTCTGGTAACTGGTTGATTGGCACCTATCTCATTCTTACATTCGGTGAGCTGTTGCTGAGTCCTATGGGTATCAGCTTCGTTAGTAAGGTTGCACCTCCAAAGTACAAGGGTGCGATGATGGGTGGATGGTTTGTTGCTACAGCCATCGGTAACCTGCTTGTTAGTGTCGGCGGATACTTGTGGAATGACATACCTCTGACAATTGTATGGTCTGTCTTTATTGTACTTTGTCTCCTCTCCGCTGGTTTCATGTTCTTGATGATGAAGCGTTTGGAGAAGGTTGCATAGTAGAATACAAGAATGAACGTATGACTACCATAAACAGGTCTTTTGATATTGTTTTCTGGTAGTTCTATATAATGATATAAGAAAGGCTGAGCTCAATGGATGAGTTCAGCCTTTTTATTTGTCTACTTACAATACCGACGTTTGGTGGTATAGTCATAATGAGTCTCTATTATCTATGTTATTGTTATCAGATAGCGTATAGAATCCGGCTATCTGCTTATAGCAGATTAGAGGACGTACGTATGTGGCAGATAACAGCGTTATGGTAATAGCTTTCAAAGCGGTCGACGCTTCTCCTAAAGAGGGTTGACCCTTTGCTCAAAAAGGTCAACCTTTTCTCTCAAAAAGGTCAACCTTTTTCTTCAAAAGGGTTGACCTTTTTAAAAATCAGTCGACTGTCTTAAAAGATTCAGTCGACTGATTTATGTTGCAGTGTGTCTTAATACCACCAAGAAACGCCTGTGAAGGGAGGTGTTATCAATCTGTTGTGATAGGATTAATGCTTATCAAGGCGTGAATTTATAATTTTTCTTTCAAATACTTACCTGTCAGACTCTCCTTGCAGCGAGCCACCTCTTCTGGTGTTGCTGCTATTACGAGGTTTCCGCCCTTATCACCTCCATCAGGACCAAGGTCGATGACATGGTCGGCACACTTGATGACATCAAGGTTATGTTCGATGACTAATATCGTATGTCCACGTTCGATAAGCGCATTGAAAGCATGGAGTAGCCGATCGATATCATGGAAGTGCAGACCCGTTGTTGGCTCATCAAAGATAAAGAGAGTTGGGTCTTGCTGTTCCTGTCCGATGAAGTAGGCGAGTTTCACACGTTGGTTCTCACCGCCAGAGAGGGTAGAAGAACTTTGTCCGAGTTTGATGTAGCCTAATCCCACATCTTCCAATGGTTTTAGTTTGTTGACAATCGCTTTGCGTTTGTGCTCACTGAAGAATTGAATAGCCTCAGACACAGTCATGTTCAAGACGTCGTTGATATTCTTGCCTTGGAACTGTACGTCGAGAATCTCACGCTTAAAACGCTGACCATGACACTCCTCACACTCCAAGACGAGATCTGCCATAAACTGCATCTCTACCGTAATGACACCCGCACCCTTACATTCTTCGCAGCGACCACCCTCAGTATTAAATGAGAAATACTGTGGTGTGTAGCCCATCTGCTTTGATAACTGCTGGTCAGCAAATAGCTTTCTGATTTCGTCGTATGCCTTCACGTAAGTCGCGGGATTGGAGCGTGTACTCTTACCGATAGGGTTCTGGTCTACAAACTCCACATGTTTAATCTGTTTCCAGTCACCTCCAAGAGAAGAATATTCGCCAGGTATGTCAGCAACCTCGTCTAAATGACGTTTGAGGGCAGGGTAGAGAATACCTTTTACAAGGGAAGACTTTCCGCTACCACTGACTCCTGTCACCACAGTAAAGACGTTCAGCGGAAACTTAACATCTACTCCTTTGAGATTATTCATGCGAGCGCCCTTCAGTTCTATGGCCATATTCCATGGTCGACGACTCTTTGGAACTTCGATAACCTCCGCTCCCGTCAGATATTTAATGGTGTATGAACGAGGATACTTCTCAAGGAGTTGCTTTGACTCGGCATTGTTTTTATCATTGATGTCTCCCTTTATTCGTTTGATGTCAGATACTTTACCTTCAAATACAATCTCTCCACCCAGTCGTCCAGCATCTGGTCCAACGTCAATCAGGTAATCAGCAGCACGCATAATCTCCTCGTCATGCTCTACGACAACCACTGTGTTGCCTAATGCTTGAAGTTCCTTGAGTACGTGGATAAGTCGATCAGTGTCACGACTATGCAAACCAATGGAAGGTTCGTCAAGTATATAGAGTGAGCCAACGAGTGAAGAACCAAGGGAGGTTGTGAGGTTGATGCGCTGACTTTCACCACCACTCAGTGTGTTTGATTGGCGGTTGAGGGTGAGATAGCCCAATCCTACATCCAAAAGGAACTGCAAACGACTTGTAATCTCGGTCATTAGTCGCTTACTGACCTCTTGCTCATGCTCAGTTAGTTTCAGTTTGTCGAACCATTGTTTGAGGTTGATAATAGACATATCAACGAGGTCGGTGATAGCCATACCCCCAATCTTCACCCATGTAGCTTCCTTCTTTAGCTTTGTGCCATGGCAGTCAGGACAAACAGTCTTACCACGATATCGGCTGAGCATGACACGGTATTGAATCTTGTATTGGTTCTCCTTTACCATTTGGAAGAAGGTGTCAATACAGATACGGTCGTGGATGTCTTTCTTTCTTTCGCTTGGCAGACCCTTCCAAAGACTTTCCTTCTCATCCTTTGTTAGTTCAAAATAAGGCTTGAAGATAGGAAAGTTGTCTTTTGCTGCACGTCTACAGAACTCATCTTTCCATGTTGCCATCTTCTCACCATGCCAACACTGAACGCAACCATCATAGACAGATAGAGAAGAGTCTGGGATAACTAATTTCTCGTCTATACCGATGACGCGACCAAAACCCTCACAAGTAGGACAGGCTCCGAGGGGAGAATTAAACGAAAACATGTTGTCGTTCGGTTCTTCAAAGCGTATGCCGTCAGCTTCAAAGCGTGTAGAGAAATCGTAAGTAATCTTGGAAGGAAGAATCATCAACTGCATATTGCCATCGCCCTCATAGAAGGCTGTCTCACAAGAATCGGTGAGTCGGGTCAGTGTGTCTTTAGAGCTGTCAACAGATAGACGGTCGATGACAAGATAGATACTCTTTGTCTTATCCTTAGATGTCGCTTTGTTGTTGTCGTCAGCAGGGTTCTGTTCCAGCCAATCTTCTATACGGATAAAGTCGTTATCTACATAGATACGTGCATAACCTTCCTGCATCTCCATTTCAAGTTGGTTCTGTACGCTTCGTCCTTCGACGATGTGGAGTGGAGCAAGAATACAGAACTTGGTCCCCTCTGAGTAGGACATCACTTTTTCTATGACATCTTCTACAGAGTGATGTTTCACTTCTTCGCCAGAGATAGGGCTGAATGTTCTACCTATTCGAGCATAAAGAAGACGGAGATATTCGTATATCTCGGTAGAAGTACCCACTGTTGAACGTGGATTACGGGATATAACCTTTTGTTCAATGGCTATGGCAGGGGGGAGTCCTTTGATGAAATCGACCTCAGGTTTAGACATTCTACCTAAAAACTGACGGGCATAAGCAGAAAGACTCTCTACATATCGGCGTTGTCCTTCAGCATAAAGCGTATCAAAAGCAAGTGATGACTTACCTGAACCAGATACACCTGTGATGGCGACAAATTGTCCCTGAGGGATATTTACGTCTATATTCTTTAGGTTGTTAACCTTGGCTCCTTTTACCTCAATATACTTATTCATATTGCTCAACTTTATTCTATATTTACTCTTATAGACCCTTAAAAGAGATTTAAAGGGCTAATCGGAATATGCAAAATTACAAAAAAACTTTGGTTCTTTCTGATATTTACTTTATATTTGCAGCGATATTATATATTAAAAGAACACAATTATGAGAGTTAAAAAGTTATTGGTTATTGCTTTGATGGCTTTCCCAATGATGGGTATAGCACAAAGCTCATACGAGCAGAAGAGTGATTCTGCTAACACGACACAGTTTGAGAACAAGCAGAATAGCGCTGCTTACCAGCAATGGTTGAGCCAGTATGAAGAGTGTGGTCGTCAGATTAATACTATATCTGAGCAGTATCAGCGCGAGGTAGAGAAGCGTGGCTATCCTAAGAAGAAGACTGTTAAGGCTAAGATAGCACTTGTTAATCAGTATATCGGTCTGTTGCAGCAGCAGCGTGATTCTCCTGAACTAAATCAGGGAGTCGACCTTGACAAGGTGAATAGTAAGATTGCTATGTGGCAGGAGCAACTTGCTGGTTTGACTGCTTTGTTGAAGAAGATTTAAAGAAGATTCTATCGTAATAAATAAGAGCTGTAACCGTATTAGCAGTTACAGCTCTTATTTTTTCTATTGCTCTTCACCATTCGTGTTAAGCAGAACTCTCTTGTTTCCTTTCTTTGCTTCGAAATAAGGTGGCTCGTCTCTCAACGATATACTATCATAGATGAAAGGGGCTATAATCGTATCCTTACCATCAGGGAGTATCAAACCGAGTTTACCGTCTAACTGGGCTATGAGTGGCATAGTACGTAAGTCGTCAACATAGACATAACAAGTACGAAGGAACTCATACTTTGGTTCAACGAGTATACGTCCTCTATGGTCAAGGATACCAAACTTTCCTTTCCGTTCGATAACCTCATGATACTGAATGTATATCTCACGTATGAGGTTCAGATATTTCACCATCTTTCGCTTATCGTTAACCAATGTAACGAGGTATTCGAAGGTGTCAGAGTAGTTGGCCATCGCACGGGCTAAGACGATCTTCATGTCTAACCCTTTGATAGCTTTGCGGTTTAAGTCGATGTATCGAGCGATAGCAGCCTCCTTTTCCTTCATAGGAAGGTCTTTCAGATGCTCTTCAAAACGTAACATCTGTTGCTTGCTGCCGTGCATAGCTTTGATATATCTGTGTATCTGTCGCCCCATTTCAATGCACACGAAATGGCGAATCTGCTGTTCCTCTATAGGGTCAGCGTATTCTTGGTTGAAATTGTCTTGCGTAATCATGGGCTTTTTCTCCTTTGTTTTTGCCAAAGATACTGACTTTTAATAGTTCTGCCAAGGATTTAAAAGAATTTAATTCAAATGATTATTAAATGTCTTTATTTCTTGTCTTTGGATTAAAGATGAAGCTCAACATCCTTGCCGAATGGCGCAAGTGACAGTCCTGCCATTTTGAAGTGTTGCTTTGCAAAAGGAATACCTATAATTGTGATGGCAAGAAGTAGTCCAAAGAAGATGTGGGTGAGACATGCCCATAAGCCACCAAAGATTATCCAGATGATATTAAGTGGGATGGTGATACAGCCCGAAAGACTTTCTCCGTTTCTCACTTCTGCCCCAAAAGGCCAAAGACACAACAGTCCGAGCTTGAATGTCTGTACGGCTGCTGGTATACCGATAATGGTGATGGCAAGTGCTAAACTACCTGTAAAATATCCGATGGCAGCTTCTAAGCCACCGAATATCCACCATATAATGTTTCCAAGAATACGCATAATTGATTGTTGAATAATGATGTTGATAAGCAGATGACTCCTCTGCTTGAATATTATAAGGTAAGTTTTGAATCTAATTCTTACAATATCTTACTGTTCACACTGGCTTCATCTTGTGTGTTGAGGACCTTCTGCGTATTGTATGAAGATAAGAGAAAAGATTCTCGATGATTGTTACATTATATTTATAAGACGACTAATGACCAATCTCTACGGGTAATGTTCACCAAACGACAAAGGTTGTTATGAGGATTAAATGATGTCTGTAATTTCCTCTAATGTCTTTCGCTTCTTCTCATTCGTTGGACAGTCGTCAGCTATGTGACCGATAGGAATGATGGCAACAGGTTCAAACCCAACGTATGGGAATGTCTCCTTTAATTTAGCCACATTGAAATTACATACCCAACAACTACCTAAGCCTCGCTCTGTTGCAGCCAAGCAAAGATGTTCAGTAGCAATAGCAACATCAATATCGCCATGCTGCTTGTTGTCTTCTTTGCGTATCCAGTTGCTGTCAACCTCACGCATACAAATAATGTAGAGCGGTGCGGACTTGAACCAATCACGGTAGTAGCATTCTTGTAGTTGCTTGCGTGCCGCTTCAGACTTCACAATGACAAATTTCCATGGTTGTCTGTTGACAGCTGAGGGGGCCATACGCACTGACTCTAAAATATATTGTAAGTCCTCTTCTGATACAGGCTTGTCGCTATATTTACGAACGGAAAAGCGCTTTTGGGATAGTTCTAATATGCTCATAATGTGAAGAATAAAAGCCTTTCAACGGGGAGAAGGCTATGAGATACGATGTTGTTGATGCTTTTTCTATGGAGGCTTTTACCTATTGTAATTCCTCCTTATAATATAATATCGCTTTAATGGCAATCTGTTCAGCTTCCTCGATAGTGCAATTTAGTCTTCCACCTGATGCGTCAGCGTGACCGCCACCATTGAAGAACTTTGCTGCCATCGGTTGACAGTGGAACCCATTGCAAGAACGAAGACTCACGAGTACGGTCTTAGGCTTCTCTGTATCTTCTCGTAATGAGATACTTAGTTTAAGTCCTTTAATCTGCTGTGGAATATTAACAAGTCCCTCCATGTCTCCCTTAATAAAATGGAACTGTGCCATCTCTTCTTTTGTTACGGTGTAGTAAGACGCATGCAATTCCTCAATCACCTTCATCTTATTGAGGATAATGTGTGCACGGAGGCGGAGGGCATTGGTAGAGTAGTTATGGAATACACGGTTATAAATCTCGTCCTTATCAATATTCTTTGCAAGAAGCTGACCGATAATATAGAATATCTCTGGGCGTGACGAATTATAGGTGAAACCGCCTGTGTCGGTCATCATACCGCAATAAATGCAAGACGCACATTGAGTTGTCATCTTCTCGTAGCCGTCTAACTGACTAATCAGACGGAAGACAATCTCACAAGTGCTTGACATCTCTGGATATGAAACCGTCAAGGCGTTGTTTGTCTCAGGTTCTAAGTGGTGGTCGATGAGTAGGCGAGGGGCCTTGGAAGCGTCCAATACCTCTTGCATCGTATCTACACGAGAACGCTGGTTGAAGTCAAGACAGCAAACGAGGTCTGCTTCCTTAAATGCTTTCTCTACCTCTTTGGGTCGTCTATCATAACGGATAATGGAATTATGTCCTGGTAGCCAATGCAGGAAATCGGGTGTGGCATCAGGCAGACACACCTTTATATTAGTCTTGCCAATCTGGTTCAGATAGTGCATCCATGCCAGTGACGAACCTGTTGCGTCACCGTCAGGCGACTTATGTGCACAGATTACGATGTTTGTTGCATTGGAGAGAAGGTTGCGAAGCGTCACAATTTCTTCTTTATTTAATAGGTTTAATTCCATTACGGCTGTAAGCTTTGGTGTGTTTGAAGTTGGTTGGGCTATTATGCCCGATGTGTATAGAGATGTAAGAAATAAAAAAGCCCTGCCTGGATACTCGTCTTACATCTTGAATAACATCAAAGGATGTATGTGGAAATAGTACCCAGGCAGGGGTTATCAATTAGAACAATTTAGCTGGGTAGGTGCCATCGTCAACCAGTGATTGAATTTTGTCAACTACACTCTGACGGTCGGCAGCGTAGGTAACGCCAAACCACTTGCTGGTTGTGTCAAGCACCTTCACGGTAGAGGTACCATCGTTGATGAGCTTGTTTACCATCAATGGGATGAAGTATTCAGACTTCTTATTCTCCATGTTCTTTGGATTAGAGAGGAATTCCTTGAAGTAAGCCTCGCTATAATCAAAATAGTCTGGTGTGAAACCCCATACGTTCATAGATACTGGAGTATTCTCACCTACGGCAACCCACTCGCCATTGTCATCTTTGTACTTGATTTCACCCTCACGACGCTCAATCTCTGTACGCTCAACAACAGTTGTCAAGTTTCCTTCAGCATCTGTAGAGCAGATACCACGAGCAACAGTACCATTCTCGCTCAGCGTGTTACCTACGCGGAAACCAACCATTGCGTACTTGTCTCTTGCATCCTCTGGGAGGTCAGCAAGGAACTTACCAATTACCTTGAAGCAATCACGGTTATAGAAATCGTCACAGTTGATAACGCAGAAAGGCTCTTTGATAACATCCTTTGCCATCAAGACCGCATGGTTTGTACCCCATGGCTTCTCACGACCTTCTGGTACAGAGAATCCTTCTGGTAGTGCATCAATGCTCTGGAATACAAGTTCTGCAGGGATATGACCCTCATACTTTGAAAGAACCTGGCTGCGGAACTGCTCCTCGAAATCCTTACGGATAACAAAGACAATCTTACCAAATCCTGCCTGAATAGCATCATAGATAGAATAATCCATAATGGTCTCACCATTAGGGCCCAGTTCGTCGAGCTGCTTCAGCCCACCGTAGCGGCTTCCCATACCTGCCGCAAGGAGTAATAATGTAGGTTTCATTTCTTTATTATTTCGTTAAACTATATTTTATGTTCTGATTGCAAAGGTAAGAAAAATATAGGATAAACTATTATTTTGTATTGTGAATTATGGGGACTCTTCTGAGATTTGGTGTGATAAACTAAAGCTCTTATATAATGGCATACGGAACATCTATCAAGCCACTTGTATTCTTTTTCTCACAGAACTACACAGAAGAACAGATTTCACGAAGGCGCACAGAGACATTAAGTCAACCGAAATCACAGAGCGTTTCAGCTAATGTTGAAGGAAGCGGCCCCTCCCCCAACCCCTCCCCCGCAGGGAAGGGGCGTAGTATGTGAGGTTACCCCTATAGGGCTGCTGATAAGAGGATAAAACGAAGCGTACAGCCTCATTATAGGGGTATCTCGGTGATCACGCCCCTTCCCTTCGGGGGAGGGGTTGGGGGAGGGGCCGCTCTCTCTCTCTCTCATGTTCTCCTTTTTCTCTAACAGAACTACACAGACGAACAGATTTCACAAAGGCGCACAGAGACATTAAGTCAACCGATAACACAGAACGATATAACCGAAATTAGCAGAAAGGGCCTGTGATATCTGTCGTCGCTCGCCGGCGTTTGTGGGTTCTCCCTGTTCGCAGAAAGGCTTCTGTTCATCTGTGAAAATCTGTGAGAATTAAAATTCCCAACGAACTTCCACAAAAAAACTTGCCCCATGACACCAACCATGGTGACAGGGGCAAGAAACGAAAATTAAATTACCGATGTATCGTCATTGATATCACATCAATGGCTTCCCGCTGGAAACATAATTAAAACTAAATTAATCAATTCAGTATTATTAAAACCGAACTATTTTCTTTTCTTGGATATTGGCCTTATTAGGCCCATTAGCCTTATTGGCCTTATTAGCCTTATTAGCCCTATTAGGCCTATTAGCCCAATAATCTCTTTTATCCTTGGCCCGCTACTGGGCCACTTCCTCCTCCGTTCTTTTTCTTATCCTCCTTTTTCTTATCCTTGTCTGTCTCCTCCTTCTTCCTCACCGACTCGTAGGAGTTTGCGGCAAGTTCTCGCTTCAATTCTCCACCAGGCGTGAAGACGACACGAGGCTTAATGGTTGCTGTCTTAAAATCCTCTTCCTTTTCAGCTCCTTTGCTCGACAGTGTGACACGCATCGAGCCAAACTCGCCCAACTGAATGCTGAAACCATCACGGAGATAATGAGGCAGACAATCAATAAAGTTATACAACACGTTAGACACATCACCACGTGTCAAGGACGAACGCCCCGCAATGTCACGTGCAATGTCGTCGAGCGACTTATGCCCAAGGTTAACAGGGTTAGCATAAAACTTTACTTCCTCCCGCTTCTGCGGATTTTTCTTTGGTACTAAACGAATTTTCATGATTCTTTTGACTTTAAATTATTAATACTATTGTTGTTTATCATAGCGTAGGGCAGCACGCCTCTGCAGCTTTCTTTGTGCATCTTCATGCTGCCCCATTCTATTTTCTTGGTTTATTTCCTGCCTTTCATCGTCTCTTCTTTCCTCCTTTCAGCATCCTCTTCCCGCCGGATACGCATTCCCTTGCTGCGCAATGCGTATCTACGTGCCGTTAGATACGGTGAGCGCTGCTGCTAAATGCGGTGAGCGCTGCCGTTAGATACGCATCTAACGGCTGCGCAATACGTATCTACGAGTAGCTAAATACGCATCCGCCAATACGTAGATACGGTGAGCGCAGCAACGGAATACGCATTCAGCAGAACCCCTGCCCGTTAGGCACTCCTTCCCCTTCGGGGAGGGCCGGGGTCTTACGGCAGTTCTTTTGGTGTCGCCTTTTAGAGGGCGACACCTATAAAAGTCAATCGCGAGAACTACTGAAGCGCCTCCGCCCTGAACCCGTTGCTGCGGCCACTGTCGTTCACGAGGACGTAACCACTGCCAAAGTACAGGCGGTACGCGTTGCTACTGCTCCATGGGCCAGCAGTTGACGACCAATAGTAGCCAACGCCGCCAACATCGTTCAGCTGACCAGAGCTGTAGTAACCCAAGGCGGGCAGGTAGAAATATTTGTTTGCATCGGCTGCTGATGGGACACCTGAGTTGATGCTACTGCTGTTGTTGTTGTAGTTCTTCCATGTTGTACGCAAGTCGGTTGTATTATCGGCGGATTTCTCGGTGTCGTAATGATGCTCGGCTTGTAATACAGACTTCTTCTTAAACCACATGCCACCTTTATATAAATGACCCATGGTTGTCCATAGTTCGTCTGCGTCCCAACGTGGTTCGCCGTACATACAGTACCAAGACATCTCGTTTGCGTTTGGAAGGTCTTTACATGAAGTGTGCGTTGCTGGGTTACTTACGCCATAAGCTGGGTAATACTCGTTGTACCAACGAGAGTCTGCGTTACTCTTAGCGTAGTCATTTGAGGTTGTTGCACCTGTAAGACTTTGGCTGAGTGTTGGCTGGCTGCCACCATTGTGCCATTCATGCCCTTTCCAGTATTGATCCTGTGCATCCCACATGTAATAATGGTCGCCGTCGTAATCATGTACATTGAGGTTAGCAGTGATGTTGTAATACTTGTTCTGGTCGTAGGTTGCTGATGATAATGTCTTGGTTATAGTTCCCTCTGTACCTGTTGCAACGTCCTTAACCCAATAACGTATCTTTAGTATGTGCGTACCTGGCTTTATTACGACGTATGCACCGTTGGTAGCTGCGCTGGTAGCGTTATTCTTTAAAGGAAAACCGTTAGCGTATGTTCCGCTACCACCTGTTGAAACGATAATCTGCTTGCCTGTACCTGTTCCTGTTAGTTCGCCTGTTGTTGGGTCGAGTGTGTAAGTACTGGTAATGTCGTTGTCAGAATTGACCTCTACCTTTGTCAAGTAGCAATTATGCAAAATTGTGTTGCTGGTACGTGGCAAGAAGAGAAGGTAAGCTGCCTTATGGTCGAGTGTAAAGTTAAAGTTACGCTCGCTTGCTATGCGTGTTGCTGTTGCCATACCACAATCGCCTGATGTGCCAAAATGAGCGGTGCTGTTTGGCTCTGCTTGACTTTGGTTTGCAGCGATTGTTACTTGGTTCTGATTGCCATTCTTACCAGGGTAATAAACTTCGTAAGACATGTGAGCTGTGTATGTGCCAGGAACTTTGAACTTAAAGTAAGCAGTTTTACCTGTTGGTGAATTGCTACTTGCGTTCCAAGTGCCGTTATCGTCCTTTACGTATATCTTATCACCTGCTTCCCAAAAGAATTTACCGTCACTTTCCATAGATGTACGGGTTGTTGGGTCACCTGTTGAGAAAGTTGTTAGGTTTGCATCGTTATCTTTGCCATTTGGGGTCTGCGCTATTTCTTCATTGGCACAAGAAGCAAATGCCAAGGTGATACCAAATGCGAGTGCCAAAGACTTTAAACGTGATGCGAATGAATGCTGTCTCATTGTTTTCTTCATTTTTCGTTGTTCTTTTAGTTTATTACTTTCTGTTAGTCTTTCCATGATGGAGTTTCGTCCTCCTCTTGGTCCTCGTCTTCGTCCATCCAATCAAATGCCTTCTTGGCATCTCCTGATGTGCCACCTGGTTGTGCAGGGTTGTGCTGACCAGGGTAAGACGTATCCATCAAACAAGTGGTTTCGTTTACGTGGACTATTTCACACTCTGGTGCAGAATAGTTCTTTTTTTGTTTCTTTTTCTCCATTGTTTTATCAATTAAAATAGTTATTATTTCGTGCTTAATTTCTTCTTATTTCGTTTACGTAGGGACACAAAAAAGCGAACAAAGGAAACTCCGAAAAGTCCTTTGTTTACAGGGGTTGCACGGCACGCCTCGCGCGCGTATGCGAGAAGAAAAAAGTGGGGAGGTTAGGCCTGGCCTATATGAGAGAGAGAGAGAGAGAGAGTACAAAATTATTTGGAACTACCAAATAATTTGCGATATTTTTTTCGTCTTTCTTCGTTAAAGAATCTAATGCAGCACAAAGCCTGTCTGCGCCTTTATTTCCTAATAAAGTGCAAACATTTGCTGAATTAATATTCTTTATGACTCTCATCGTTATTACGAGTTAATTTTATTTTAACTGGCCGCAAAGGTAGTGAGAATATATGAAACAAACAAGAAATTAGCTAAAAAATATAAAAACATTTATCTTTCCTTGCGCTACGTATTACTTTGATATAATCGAAAATATCTTTGCAGAAGGCTTGAATTATGAGGGTTAAGTCCTTTTGCCTCTTCGCCTTTTCACCTTTAACTTAAAACGATAATTCGTCTTTTTATGTCCCTCAGTCTTTGACACGCATTGGAATAAAGTTTTGAAGGTGGGCGAAAGAGAAGAGAGGGTCAGCCACGTTTCATAAGTATAGAACGCTCTGCGGGTGAGAACTTCTCAATCGCATAACGCAACATGGTACGGGGCATGTCTGCTCGATGGCTCATGACATAATTATAAAGACGATTAGCATCACGCTTCCCAGCCTCACGAAGCATCCAGCCAATAGCTTTGTGCATTAGGTCGTGAGGGTGGTGCATCATTAGGTCGCTCAATGCGTATGTGTCCTCTAACTGTCCTTTACGAATGAATGCGTATGTTGAAACGATGGCGATGCGATTATCCCATAGTAGTGGACTTTGAGCTAACTGATAAAGAATATCACGTGATTTGTCAAGCAGATATTCGCCAACGATGAAGCGGCAAGATAGATCAACAAGGTCCCAGTTGTTAATTCTATCGGTTTGAGAAAGGTAGAGATCAAATAGCTGTTGACGTAAAGCCTCGTCTTTTTTCTTGCTTTTCTCTACCATAATAAGCAAAGCACAGAGGCGTACCTCATGCCATTCTGATTGCATTAGTTCTCGTATTTCGTTCAAGGAAATGTTCTTGTACTGCTTGGCAATAGCTCTGATATTGGGAACAGTAACACCTAAGAAACGGTCGCCTTCACCATATTCTCCTTTGCCAGCCTTAAAGAACTTAGGAAAAATCTCTCGTTTTTCATCGTCGGACAGCGCTTGAAGTTCGCTTGTAATAATCTTAGTAATCTGTTTCATAATAAATTCTTTAATGTTTTACCATATTCTTTTTCTAATGCAAAGATAATTCTTTATTTTGTTTTTTAGTCTAAATGGCAAGAATAACTGACAGGTTGTCAGATAATATTCGTGAAGATGTCAGTACGTCCTTTTGGCATACTTTTCGTATAAAGTAAGGCGAAACGATTTTTAGGAGTCGTAGAGTAATGATAAACAAAATCTTAAAATATACGATTATGACAATTAAACCTTTAGCAGACAGAGTGCTTGTACTCCCAGCACAGGCAGAAGAGAAAGTTGGTGGTATTATAATTCCAGACACAGCCAAGGAGAAACCACAGCGTGGTAAGGTTGTAGCTGTTGGTAATGGTACCAAGGATGAAGAGATGGTTCTCAAAGTTGGCGACGAGGTACTCTATGGTAAGTATGCTGGTACAGAGCTTGAGAATGAAGGAGAAAAATATCTGATGATGCGTCAGAGTGATGTATTAGCAGTTGTTGAATAAAATAGCCTTTGCTTATTAAAGAATGTAATACTATTACCTTATATATATAAGGTGACGATAAGCAAAGCATAACTAAACAATAATAATAAGGAATAAACAAAATGGCAAAAGAGATAAAATTCAATTCAGACGCACGTGAACTCTTGAAGAGTGGTGTTGATCAGTTGGCAAATGCAGTGAAGGTAACACTTGGTCCTAAGGGTCGTAATGTTGTTATCGGTAAGAAATTCGGTGCTCCACAGATTACTAAGGACGGTGTGACCGTTGCAAAGGAAGTAGAGCTTGAAGACAACTTTGAGAATGCAGGTGCACAGCTCGTTAAGAGTGTAGCAAGTAAGACTGGTGACGACGCAGGTGACGGTACAACAACAGCAACTATCCTTACTCAGGCAATCGTTACTGAAGGATTGAAGAATGTTACAGCAGGTGCAAACCCAATGGACCTTAAGCGTGGTATTGATAAGGCCGTTGCTAAGGTGGTTGACCATATCAAGGCAACAGCAGAGGTCGTTGGTGACAACTATGACAAGATTGAGCAGGTAGCTACTGTAAGTGCTAACAACGACCCAGAAATTGGTAAGTTGCTTGCAGATGCAATGCGTAAGGTGTCTAAGGATGGTGTTATCACTATCGAAGAGAGCAAGACCCGTGAGACAAGCATTGGCGTTGTTGAGGGTATGCAGTTCGATCGTGGTTACCTCTCTGGTTACTTCGTAACAGATACAGACAAGATGGAGTGTGATATGGAGAACCCATATATCCTCATCTACGACAAGAAGATTTCAAACGTTAAGGACTTCCTCCCAATTCTCCAGCCAGCTGCAGAGAGTGGTCGTCCATTGTTGGTAATTGCAGAGGATGTTGACTCAGAGGCATTGACAACATTGGTAGTAAACCGTCTTCGTGCAGGTTTGAAGATTTGTGCTGTTAAGGCTCCAGGCTTTGGCGACCGTCGCAAAGCAATGCTTGAGGATATCGCAGTATTGACAGGTGGTGTAGTAATCAGCGAGGAGAAGGGGCTTTCACTTGATAAGGCAACTCTTGAGATGTTGGGTACAGCTAAGAAGGTTACCATTTCTAAGGACAATACAACAATCGTTGATGGTGCTGGTGAGAAGGAAGCAATCAAGGACCGTGTGGCTCAAATTAAGAATGAGATTGCAGCTTCAACAAGTTCATACGATAAGGAGAAGTTGCAGGAGCGCTTGGCTAAGCTCTCTGGTGGTGTAGCTGTTCTCTATGTTGGTGCTAACTCTGAGGTAGAGATGAAGGAGAAGAAGGATCGTGTTGACGATGCTCTTTGCGCTACTCGTGCTGCAATGGAGGAGGGTGTAGTTGTAGGTGGTGGTACCACATACATCCGTGCTCAAGAGGCATTGAAGGACCTTAAGGGTGAGAATGCTGACGAGCAGACAGGTATCAACATCGTTTGCCGTGCTATTGAGGAGCCTCTCCGTCAGATTATCGCGAATGCAGGTGGTGAAGGTGCAGTTGTAGTAAACAATGTTCGTGAGGGTAAGGGTGACTATGGTTACAATGCTCGCAAGGATGTTTACGAGGATCTTCGTGCTGCAGGTGTTATTGACCCAGCTAAGGTATCTCGTGTTGCACTTGAGAATGCTGCTTCAATCGCAGGTATGTTCTTGACAACAGAATGTCTTATTGTAGACAAGGTTGAGGACACTCCAGCAATGCCAGCAGCTCCTGGAATGGGCGGTATGATGTAATGTAAGTTTTAGACATTAAATAAAAAAGAGGGTGGTGACACCCTCTTTTTTTATGCTCTATCTGAAAGCGAACGGTCTTATTACGTTCTTAATCCTATATTTCTCAATCTTTTTTATCCAAAAAGACGCTTGAAGAAACCTTTCTTCTTAGGTTTATCCTCTTGCTTAAGTACATCTTCTTTAATAGCGTCTTTCGTTTCAGCAGTAAGTTCTTTTTCGTTGGTTGACTGGTCTTCAGGAATGTCATCACCCTCAATGATACCAGCAGTGCCCCATTGTGCAGCAAGTGCTATCGCATCCTTATGGGCCGTAGCCTCGTCGATTTCATATTGATTACAGATGAGTTCAACGAGATTATCCACTGTAAAAGTGCCCATCTTTTGCACCTCTTCCCACAGGTATGCAGAACTTTCGTTCATTGAAATGATATTACTAAAGTCGATGTTCTCATCTCCTTCAGCAACGATGATATGCTCTCCGCATACTTCACGGAGGTTGAAACCATTTTTTACTTTCATTCTTGTTGATAATTTATTTTGTTATCTTTCGTTTTATATTGGTCAAATTGTACCGAAGATAGGAATCCATATCCGTCGATAAGCACCTAAGAGATATCTCCGTAGCGGTAGGAGTCGGGTCCATATATAGCTATATGTTCTCCATTTCCATGCATCGGTAGCGTCCATTTCTTTTCTTCCTTTGCGATAGAAACCGATGACGGCACCTACGATATTTTCTTTTTTGCAATGTTCGACACCAAGGTTTCCATCGCCTCGTAAGGTCACGTTGTCTCCTTCTATACTATCAATGCGATGTAAGACAAAGTGAAGAGGATTTACTTCAGCCAAGACAGGGTCGCCAACTTTGATACTTGAAGGTTTCACCAATAACGCTTTGTCACGATCGTTCTCAAGGAAAGGACGCATAGAATAGCCTCGAAGGCGTAATGTAACCGTATGGCCTTCATTTAATATCTTTACAACTTCTGGCAGAAACTCTGCATTAGCAAACTGAATCTCAGAAGTAGTTAGTACAGTCTTTGACATAAGTCTTATCTATTGTTACTGTTTGATAGTAAGCTGGAACATAAAGTAGTGGTAGTCATTCTTTGACGTAAGCCTTACCTTTTTGTTACCGTTTGATAGCAGACCTCTGCTGCTTCCTGGTTGGGTAAACAGTGCAATGTGAAAACCCTTCCTGTTTCAACTATCTTTGTAATTGTATCGCAAACTCCATTATAGATATCTGAGTCCCATTTCATACTTGAACAAGAGGGTAGGAGTGAAGCAAAGGCCGCAATAGGATTAGGTTTCTCTACAGAGTTTATTTTTGCACGATCAATTCGTGTGATAGCTCCTAAGCGTGCCTTAACATTCCGATAGCATGGAGTCTTTCCACTCCAAGGACTACCATATATCCACGTCTCGCCATTAATAATTCTAACAATGGGATTATCGTCATTCATAAGGTCGCTGCCAGGAATATAGCGTAGCCACATACTGACTTGTGTAGACTTACCTGTTCCGCTCTTAGCTATAAAAGCATAGCCATATTTGTTGTTACGAACGAGGGAAGCATGAATCAACAATGTCTTCTTATGTGCACCAGCAAAAGCAAAGATAAGCATTAAGGCATTGTTCAGTCCAAATGTACGCATGTTCTTATTACCATTGAGTGCACAACGGCAATCAGAGAAATCCTTATTGCTCTGTAGAAGACAGCAGTCAGCACCATTAATGTCTTTGATAATATACTGATAACTACCATCATCAACACGGTCGACAACAGTGTCACCGTTTCCTGTATCAAAGGCACGAATACGTTGTCTTCTATCTTTTGGAATAGGACGAAGCGTATCGTCAACAGTCAGTCGGAAAAAGACATCCTCCGATACTTCCTTAATCCTAAAAGGTTCAAAAGAACTTAGTAAGTGCATTCCATTGACACCCGTCTCACGGAAGATAATCTGTATATCAAAGTCAGCTATTCTAAAGTTATTTATTTCCATTCTCTTGTGTTTGGGCTTCCTTTGACTGAACTGCAGGTGTCGTATTCACTTGAGGAGTTACGTTTGGAGTATAGTTGTCTGGTGTTACAGCCTTATATCTGAACTCAGAGTCAGAAATCAACTTAACATCATACTTCTTCTTACCCTTTTCGTATTTATTCTTCAAGGCTGTGAACTTCTTCATAGCCTTACTTTCATTTTCTGCATACATCGTTACGCAGGTTGGAAAGTTTAGCAAGCCAGTACTCTGAAGGTAATAACGAAGCTGATAGGAGTAGTCTTCACGGTTAGCAAGGAAATTCGTGCGGTCGTTTGCAAGGTAAGCGTCTATCTTCTGTACGTTGGTCATGTAGACCGTTGAATCATTAAAAGAAGCTGCGAAGCCAAACATATAGACTTTTGCAGGTTTATATCCTTTTGCATTACTACTATTTACCCATCCCAGTAGGAGTACTACCGCTATGATTAATACCTGACGTACTTTCATCTTAATTTATAAATATATTACAATGTTATGTTATTGCCCCAAATACGCCTTCAATATCTTACTATTAGTTTGCTGGCGTAGGCGTCGTATTGCTTTCTCCTTTATTTGTCTAACACGTTCACGTGTGAGATTATACTTACTACCAATCTCTTCCAAGGTCATTTCTCGTTGGTTTATACCGAAATAAGCTTCAATAACCACCTTCTCTCTATCTTCGAGAATCTGTAAAGCTCTTCCGATTTCGTCACGTAAGCTCTCCTCAACTAATTCCTTATCAGTAGAAGGGGTGTTGTCGTTGGGAATAACGTCTAACAGACTACTCTGTTCGTCATCATAGAAAGGCGCATCAACCGATACATGACGGGAATTAACCTTCATCGCATCAACAATCTTGTCTTCTGGTAAGTCTGTGTTCTGTGCTATCTCATCAATACTGGGTCGTCGCTCGTTCTCTTGCTCAAACTGATTCAATATCTTATTGATTTTGTTGACAGAACTAACTTGATTTAGTGGTAGCCTAATGATACGACTTTGTTCGGCTATTGCCTGTAAGATACTTTGTCTTATCCACCATACAGCGTATGAGATAAACTTGAACCCACGTGTCTCGTCAAATTTCTCAGCTGCCTTAATGAGTCCTACATTCCCTTCATTGATGAGGTCGGGCAGTGAGAGACCTTGGTTTTGATACTGCTTAGCAACAGAGACAACGAAGCGCAGGTTGGCCTTTGTAAGACGTTCTAAAGCCTTTCGATCACCATTTCTGATTTTTTGAGCAAGCTCAACTTCTTCTTCAATAGTGATCATTTCTTCATGACCGATCTCCTGTAGATACTTGTCAAGAGAAGCGCTCTCTCGATTCGTAATCGATTTTGTGATTTTCAGCTGTCTCATGTGCTTAGTATTATATAAAGTGATGGCAAATTTACACAAATTCAATGAGTTAAACAAATAAAAAAGTAAAAAACTGACCTAAGAAAGTTTAATGTTGTATGGTAAGTTTTATCCTCATGGTTTGTACCTCTTTGTTGTATCATTGTTTAGGTTGGATATCTTTATGCTTTTTTCTGCCTTTATCGTGAGCAGCTAAAGCATAAAAAGTCCCCCATTCTTGATTATCTTACAAGGATGGGGGACCTACCATTTATCGACATCTTCGTCGAAAGTTATCTGTTGTTAGTCAGCAAGCGGAATTGCGAAGTATGCCTTCTTACCAGTTGGGTAGATACCTTGTACATAGAGTACAGGGTCCTTGCTGGTTGATGCTTTCTTAACGATGTTCTGCAAGTCGTCGATACTCTTCACCATGTTCTCATTTACATTCTGAATGATGAACCCACGATTGATGCCAGCATTCTTCAGTGCACCACTATTAACCTTCAATACCTCAAGACCATAGCTGATATTAAGCTGTTTCTTAAGATTGTCTTGTACAGGACGGAACTGTCCACCGAGAACGTCAATGTCGGCTTGTTCAATAACCTTTGTCGTTCCTTGTGCATTCTTCAGTGTGATAGTCTTTGAAATCTCCTTCTTGTGACGGATATAGGTTACAGTAGCCTTGTCGCCAGGACGCTTGCTGTTGAGTGCCTGCTGAAGCTCAGACATACGTGTTACCTTCTGTCCATCAAACTTAGTGATAACATCGCCCTTAGCCAAACCTAAGGCAGCGCCGTTGCCATCATCTGATACCTCGCTGACATATACACCTTCGTTTGTACCGAGGTCAACACTCTTGCCCTCTTCTTTCTGTGCATTGATATAATTTAAGACGTCGCCACCTTGGATACCGAGCATTACACGCTGTACGCTACCATACTTCTTAATATCATCAATAACCTTATTCATGATAGATGTTGGGATGGCAAAACCGTAACCACTGTATGCACCAGTCTGTGAGTAGAGCATAGCATTGATACCGACCAACTCGCCCTGAGTGTTAACCAATGCACCACCAGAGTTACCTTGGTTGATGGCTGCGTCAGTCTGGATAAAGCTCTCAATACCATTGCGAGTAGCACCCAAGCCACGTGACTTAGCACTTACGATACCTGCAGTAACTGTAGAATTGAGGTTGTAAGGGTTACCTACAGCAATCACCCATTCACCTACCTTCAATTTGTCAGAGTCACCGATAGGGAGGGTAGGGAGATTCTTTGCGTTAACCTTTAGTAGTGCAAGGTCTGTCTGTTTGTCAGTTCCTACGATGCGAGCAGAGAACTCGCGGTTGTCATTCAGTGTGACTGTCAGTTCGTCAGCGCCCTCAACAACGTGATTATTCGTTACTATATAACCATCAGGAGAGATGATAACACCACTACCAGTAGCCTCCTTCTTAGGGGTCTGTACCTGCTGACGGCGTGAGCCATTACCTTGGTTAGGATTTCCAAAGAAACCGAATGGGTCGAAGAAACCACCGAATGGGTCGTCTTGAACGTCAACGGTTTGTGTCTTAGAGTTCTGTACATACTTAATGTGAACAACGGCTGGAAGAGCCTTCTCGGCAGCGTATGTCAAGTCGACTGGCTGTCCAGGAGCTACAACGGGTGTCTCAGCAGCATAAACTTTGATGAATGCGCCTGTAGAAAAAGCAAGGGCAGTAACACATGCTGCACCTACCAAATACTTTGATAAATTCTTCATATACTTAATTATTTGTACGTTAATTACTTTTTTGTGTGTCAAGTAGTCATTATTTCTAAATGTCTTGTTGACATCTTTCGAGATGCAAATATAGATGCAAAAAGTGAGAAACCGACATTTTGTCAGTTATCTTTATCCGATTTTAACATTTCCCAAATGTGTCTTAACGGTTCTTAGTTAACGGTATGAAATAATTTACATTCATTCAGTTTGAGCGTTGTTTTTGTTGTTATTTCAAACATTTTACTCTCTATAATGGTACTTTGTAAAAGGAAAAGTATATGGAAGTGTCGTCTCTATGGTCATTGATGTTTAATTTGCTTGTAGAGTTGTTGTTTGTGTCAGATTGAACTTTTTCATTTGTTTTATGCATCTGTTTTAGCAATGTGTATTATGTTCTTCGAACAGTAAAAGCATTAAAGTCTACTGAAATAAGCAAGGTAATAACGCACATTATAGCAAGATTATTTTTAAAATTAGTTTGCTGTCATATTTAACAAATCAAGTAAGTTACTGTGTGTTAGAAACTTATTTGTTATTGATAGCTGACAGATATGACAGGAAAATTTGTTTTGAGGAAATCATCTATCGTTGGTTAACGCTTCACACTTGTGAAAAGTGGCATGCAAAAAAAGGTTTTGTCAGATGTAAATTTAGTTTCTTTTATCCCATGTATATCATTGTTTGCGCATGCAAAACGAGACAAGGAAGAGCGATGATAAGCTGATACGAATAATAAATCTGCTTATGCCATTCTTTGTAATAAGTATAGATAATCATTGAAATATTTTGCCTTTTCCATGATTTCTACTATCTTTGCACTCTGATAAGGCAGTGTTCCGGCTCTGTCGCTGGCATCTGTAATGGGTGCGAGAGGAAAGTCCGGGCAGCATAGGGCATCCTGCTTCCGAAAATAGAAGCTATTGGTGACAGTAGATGTAGGCAGAAGAAAATAACCGCCATACACTCGTATGGTAAGGATGAGAAGGTGGTGTAAGAGACTACCAGCAGGCGGGTGATCGTCTGGCTGTGCCGTTCAGGAGCTGCAAGTTCATGTAAACCGTTGTTTGAGGGTAGCCCGCCCAAGCTATAAGCACAACGGAGGGTAGAATGCTTTAGTTGCAGGGCGACCTGTAATATAGATAAATGACAGGCATCTTCCTATTATCTAAAGATGAGGAAGAGACAGAACCCGGCTTATAGGAACACTGTTTTATTTTTCTTTCATATAAGTCCTTTTTCTCTCATGTGGGTATAACGGAGAGATTAGGGGAAATGTAACTATACTAAAATTAATACTTTAAGATGTTATGAAAGATTTAGAAGAGAAATATGTAACTGTGTTGGACGATTTTCAACGCACTGTAGAAAATAAAATCCGGAACCATAAAGACGAAGAAGGGTTCCCTCAGTTGCCGGCAGAGCTTAGCGAAGAGGACCTTTCTAATTATCTCTTCGATTATCAAGCGGCTTTGGATAGCGAGGGAACGGAGCGTACACGCTATACGGTAGCGGGGTTTCTGTTGTGTCTGCCAATATTGATTATGTCGGCATTTCCTGATGATTCTTTGCCTTTCAAAGGGGTGTTGAATGTGTTGGCAGCGGTTGGTGTCGGACTCATTCTCTTCCTTCTTTACAGACTCCTCATGAAGTTGATGGTACGTAGTAAGATTCGACGTGCAAACTTGGACTACCCAGAAGCAAAGGCTTATGTGGACCGTGTGATGGCATTCGAGTAGGTTTAATTAATGTTTTAACGATAAGTATGGAGTTACCTGATTTACAGAAATATAAAGATAAGTTCACCCAGCAGGGGTTCTTTGATAAGATTCAGCGTATTGCAAAACGTGCAGGTGCTAAGTTGGTATATGTTGCTTTGCTACTATATTACTTATTGCAGAGTGATAAGGTGTCGTTGAAGGATAAGGCGATTATCATTGGTGCGTTGGGATATCTTATCTCTCCGCTTGATATTGTGCCAGATGCTATTCCTATAGCAGGGCTCACCGACGACCTTACTGTCCTACTTTATGCACTGAACAAAGTGTGGACTTCTATCGATGATGACATTAAGAAGCAGGCACAGGATAAACTGTCAAAGTGGTTTGATGATGACGAAATGAACGTTGCGGAGGACCTCTTTGCAGAAGATACTACTGATAACCCAGTATAAAAAAGTAGAAAGGGGGATTTATGTGGCAGTATGTTGTCTTAGCCATAGTGATTTTGTCAGCTATTGGCTATGTGGCTTATCGTACGTGGCAAACGTTTAGAGTGGCGAGTGACCCTTGTCATGGATGTGCTGGCTGTGCTATACATGACCAGTTGAAAGCAAAGCAGAAAAGGAAAGGGCGCAAGAAGCCTGTGTGCTTCAAGTAGTTTCTGAGGAGATATTTGTCATTAGTTTTGTTTATACCATCTCTTACAAGATAGGCTATAGAGACTTGTTGAGTTTGTTCATAACATTGAGTTGATATCATGTTTATTGAAAAAAGTCTCTAAATTGTTTGGTTGAACCGAATTAATTGATTATCTTTGCACTCGCAAATCGCAATGATGATTTGTGATAAGAATGGTGCTTGGGCCGGGAGGTTAGGCAATGGTCTGCAAAACCATGTAGAGCGGTTCGATTCCGCTAGGCACCTCAAGAGACTCTCAGTAATGAGAGTCTTTTTTTATGTCGATATTTGACTGTAGTGTAGTCAATGCTTGTATCATTTAGCTTTTATATTCTTTCACTTCTTAGAACCTTGATTATTTGTCAGTATTTTTGCTCCCCATTAAGGCTAATACAGGCTCTTTGGATTGATAGAAAAGGCCTAACTATATTCGAGAACATGCTCTTCTTGCATGTTGAAGACGCTCTTCTTGAAGCAAGAAGGGCATGTTCTTTAATGCTCTTTGTAATGTATTGATTTCTTGTGAGTTATAAGCTCGTTAGTAGAAGATTTCATACTTTGGACTTGAGAATGTTGAACTCTAATTATGTAATTATTCTTTACGATGCAATTGGTGTTTCCTAAATGTGGTGCAATTGGTGGGTTTCATTCATGTAAGATATAGATAGCGGGAAATGAAAGTTTTTCTTTTCACAACGTATCGCTTAATAATACATGTATGTTGTTCTTGCAGATAGAGTATTTCATCCCTTTGTCTTCTCCGAATAGGGTGGGGAGTAATCATAAAACTCTTTTAAGGGGGTAAAGATATTGTTTGGTTAGGGTTGTTTTATTAATGTGTTAGCAGCCTGTCTGATAAGGGTGAGAGGTGTAGATTCACGAAGAAAGACGATATTATCAGACTTGAAAGCCTTGTTCGTTGGGCTGTACATTGTTTTAATCTATTCAGCTGTATTCTCGGTATAACGACTGCTTCGAAGTATTGGCTTAGCTGTAATTATGTCGTACAGATAAGAATATGGGTTGAATAATCGTGCTTTAAGGTAAGAGACTATTCTGAAGTAATTTTATCAAAACGAACTTTGCTGTCATATCTGTCATCCTTTTAGGGTATATAAATAATTAATTTACATGTAGTTACAGGAAATGTTAAATGTGACAGCAAACTAAAATAAAAAATAATTGGTATAATTGTGTGGTTGTGTTACGTATTTGTATTGGGCAAATCCATAGATTTTACTGCACATAGAAATGATATTGTCCTGCGACATTCGGTAGGTTGTTCTTCAATCATCATAGAGAAAGCTAAAGGAGACAAAGGCGAGTTGGAGGGTAATGCTATAACGAATGATTTCAATGGTTACAAGGGTGCCAGTTAAAGCTTATAAGTCCATGATTACCTCTATATACTTGTCTCTTAATCATAGTGGAGTAGGGTATAGGTCGGTAGTATCTCAATAGATATATAAAACAAAAGAGTTGTAATCAGATGACTACAACTCTTTTGTGGGTAGTGATGGATTCGAACCACCGAAGCTAGAAGCAGCAGATTTACAGTCTGCCCCATTTGGCCACTCTGGAAACTACCCAAGGTGGTGGGCGTTGACGGATTCGAACCGCCGACCCTCTGCTTGTAAGGCAGATGCTCTAAACCAGCTGAGCTAAACGCCCTTACTTTTCGTAAGCGGTTGCAAAAGTAGTCATTTTATTTGAACTGTGCAAACTTTATCAAGTTTTTTTGTTCTTTTTCTTTGTATAGCATAGGATTATAGTTTAAGAAGTTGATTTATTATGATGGTGGAGACAAAAAATCCCTATGAGTAAGGTCATTGCTCATAGGGAGAGAGATGTCTATATAATAAGGTGTTTAGCCTTTTATAAAGTTCAAGACAAAGAGAATAGCCAAGATGATGAGTGTCCAGTTCAGATCTTTCCACCGACGTGTACAAGTCTTCATGAATACGTATGCGAGGATTCCTAAGCAAATACCATCAGCGATGGAATAGCAAAGTACCATTGTTATCATCGTGATAAAGGCTGGGAAGGACTCTGTTATATCTTGGAGATCAATCTTCTTCACAGAGTCTATCATCAGTACACCTACCATGACCAAAGCGCCACTTGTTGCCGCACTTGGGATGAGTAAGAAGATAGGGGATAGGAAGAGAGCAATGATGAAGAAGATACCTACTGTGAATGCTGTTACTCCAGAACGGCCACCTTCCGCAATACCACTGGCACTCTCAACGTATGTTGTCAGCGTTGAACTACCCAACATAGCACCGCAGGTTGTACCGATGGCGTCACTCATCATGGCTTCCTTTACATGAGGGATGTTGCCATTTGCTTCAACAATACCTGTCTTATCAGCTAAGCCCATCAACGTACCGATAGTATCAAAGATGTTAATCAATAGAAGAGAGAATACTACCAATACTGTCTTGAGGTTCAGAAGACTTGAGAAGTCAAACTTACAGAAGATAGGAGTTATGTCTTGTGGTGCAGAAACAGGTAACCATCCGTTAGGAAAAACCGTTACGCCCATGGGTATACCGATAATTGTCGTGATGATGATACCCCAGAACAAAGAGCCTTTGACGTTTCTTGCCATAAGTGCACCACTGAGTAAGATAGCGATGATACCAAGAATACAGGTAGGTGTGAAGGCTCCTAAGCCAACGAGGGTTGCATCGTTATCAACGATAATGTTTGCATTCTTCAGACCGATAAAGGCAATGAACATACCAATACCAGCTGATATGGCATAGCGTAAATTTGTCGGGATGGCATTGAGAATCATCTCTCGCACATTGAAAAAGGTAATTACGATGAAGAGAATACCCTCAATGAGCATGATGGCAAGCGACTGCTGCCATGTAAACTTTAATGATACGCAGAGTGTATAGGCAAAGAAAGCATTAAGACCCATAGAGGGTGCCTGTGCAAACGGTAGTTTTGCCATAAATGCTAACAGCAATGTAGCAATGGCAGCAGCAAGAGCTGTACCCGTGAAGAGTGCTCCCTTGTCCATACCAGTAGTCGCAAGGATACTTGGATTAACTGCTAAGATATAGCTCATAGTTAAGAATGTCGTTGCTCCAGCAATAATCTCAGTGCGGAGCTTCATCGACTTGGGGTTAAAGCCGAGGGCTTTTTCTAAGAAAGTCATCATTGTTTTAAGGTTTAAATACTCTTTAGTTTATATTGATGTTTTGTTTATCCAATCATCAAGAATCATTCTCGCTATTGATAAAGGCTCAGGAATGGTTGGTAGGTTGTCCTTTGTAAACCAGGCTCCTTTGGATAGTTCGCTTTGTTGTAGATGAATGTCTCCACCGTCATAATCGGCATTAAAGCCTACCATCAGACCACAAGGATAGGGCCAAGGTTGTGAACCAAAGTAATGAAGATTCTTTATTTCAATCCCTGTCTCCTCTTTCACCTCACGATGTACAGCTTCTTCGAGTGTTTCACCAGTCTCAACAAAGCCTGCTACCAGCCCATAGAAATCTGTTTTGAAGTTACGAGCATGTACCAAAAGGACCTCGTCGCCTCGGTGTACAAGAACGATGACTGCTGTGGCCAACTGTGGCCATACTTCTTTTCCACAGTTCGTACAACGCTTTGATATATCGGTGTGCATCTTCATTGGTGCACCACAAACGCCACAAAACTTAGTGTTATTATCCCAGTAAAGTAGTTCATGACACTTACCAGCCTTGAGATAAAGTTCTTTGGACAGGTGGTAGAAGGAAGGACGTAAGCCACACATCTCATACAGAAGATTGTCCGTAATTGGTTGGTCTATCATGACTGCCTTTACTTCTGTACCGTCTTCCATTGGTGTGACGTTCAGTACGTGTGTCCAAGGATGTAGTGTTACTGGAGCTTCTTCAGAAAGTGGAATGGTATAGCCTTTACCCACTTTCTCAAGCATGATATCTGTCTTACAGAAAACAAACCAGTATTTCTTCATTGGTCTCAGTATTAATTTTTTACCTAATTCTATTAACCCTAAACTCTAAACTGTCATTATGTTTATTGATCTTTGGTTATTTTCCCTTCTTATTTGTTTATTCGCCAAAAAGAAGTTTACGGTCACGTGCTGCAGCAGGAATGGTCCATGTCTCTGGAATAAACTTCCAATTATGGTTTGGCTGTGGATTCATCACACCAGCTTTCTTTATCTCTTCCATTAAATAATGGCGTTGGTCTTTTGGACTTTCCCAAATGATTCGACTCTTCAAAGAGTCACGTGGAATACCAGCACCCTTGGTTAATAACTCGCCACCACCATTAGCACGATAGCTATTAACTGCTACTGTGTACCATTTATTCTCATCAAATGGTTCTCCATTACTCATGTGAAGGATACGTACCTTTTGTCCATCAGGTTTTGTAACATCGACTTCATAATCAATACCAGCTGCTGAATCAAAGTTGAATGAAAAGTTCTTGAAGCCAAGACGTTGTGCATCATTCTGTGTATTAGATAGTAAAAGAAGATGGTCTTCAGGGGTCTTCATGGTGTTACACCATAGGTCATAACTCATTTCAAGATGCTTACGAATCTCTTTACCAGTCAGGCGCATGGTGCAAAGATTGTTCTCATACTTATAAAGATTGAACATATCAGCAACAGTGATAGGACCTGCTTTGATAGATGCGTTGAATAATAAAGGTGCATTGAAAGCAATATCTGCCTTAGTAATCTCCAACTCCAAGTTGAGGATAAAGTCGTTGAAAGCAGAGTTGCCGAAGTAACTATCTTTTGTATAGATAGTATTTTCAAATCTTCCAATTACTTGGTCGCTCCATGCCTTTACAGCATCAATCTCTGGTTGGAAGTGTTGAATGAAAGCATCATCAGCTTTGAGTTCCTTTACATCAACTAATTCACCCGTAGCTTTTGTTACGGTGTATTGGCGCTTACCTTTGACAGTCTTAGGTCTAAGGGTTAATGTTGCTATCGCTACACGTTGTGCATTGTTAGCAGGGTCAAGACAGATTACGTCTTTACCAACAATATTCTTTTCAATAGAACTATGTGGAGTATGGTCATGACCGAAGAAAACAATATCAAAACCAGGTACTTCCTTTGCTACTTTCTTCGAAGCATCTTCATCGTATTCAGGTGTCTTGATACCTCCATCCCAGCCAGAATGGAACAAACCAACAATAACATCTGGCTTCTCTTTCGCCTTTACCTCAGCCATTGTTCGCTTGGCACAAGAGACCATTTCTTCAAAGCGTAGACCACTCCAAATGCTTTCTTTTAACCAGTTAGGTATGGCAGGGGTGAGCATACCAATGACACAAACCTTAATACCATTCTTTTTCTTGATAGTATAATAAGGTAATATATAAGGCTTATTAGTCTTTGTGTCGATAATATTGGCACCAAGGATAGGGAACTTCAGCTCCTTAAACCATTTGTCATAAACCATGTGTCCTGTCTCTATATCGTGGTTTCCAACCGTTGCTACGTCATATCCCATATAGTTAAGTACGCTTGCAGCGATGTTAGTCTTCTCTGGTGCAACGTAATTATAATAGTAGGAGATAGGCTGACCTTGTAGGATATCGCCATTATCCAATAAATAGACATTGTCTTGTCCAGCCTTCTTACGCAGCTCTTCTACTAATGTATAGACTCTTGCCATAGAACCGCTCTTAGGCTTTCGAGTGATGAAATCGTATGGAAAGAAGAACCATGCACGTCAGTTGTTTCGATAAGTTTGATGGTAACATCCTTCTGTTGTGCCATAGTTGAAGAACTGAGTCCTAACATAATGGAAAGTACTATTGTTGAAAGTTTCATAATCTTAATTTTAATTCAGCTACAAAAGTACTAAATTCTATGGAGAAAAACGAACTTGTCTTGTTATGTTTCAAAGTATGTTTGTAGCTTGGGGGAGTTGAGTAGGGGTGTTTTCAAGGTCAATAGGGAATTGTTTAATAATCTTTTGTGTCGTATAAGAATTATGCTGGTGATAGTACGAAATATGTCAGAAGCACACAGGCTAAACCCTTTGAACGTCCTTTTAAGTATTCTATCTTATATCGTTTTGAATAAATACTATGAACCTTCTCTATGGTTAAAGCTGTGTGCTCCTGTTTTTTAGTTGCGTTTGATAAGCGTAGAAAACCTAAATAACGCCTTGCGCCATCATTGCCTTAGCAACCTTAATGAAGCCTGCAACGTTAGCACCCTTTACATAGTTGATATATCCATCGGCTTCTGTACCATACTTGACACAGTTTGCATGGATATCATCCATAATCTGATGGAGTTTCTGGTCAACCTCTTCACGACTCCATTTCAGTCGTCCAGAGTTCTGACTCATCTCAAGTCCTGATACAGCTACACCGCCAGCATTACTTGCTTTACCTGGGCAATAAAGCACTTTTGCTTCTTGGAAGACCCTTACAGCCTCTGGTGTTGAAGGCATGTTTGCACCTTCTGTCACAGCGATAACACCATTCTTTACGAGTTCTGCAGCTGCTTCTCCGTTGATTTCATTCTGTGTTGCACATGGAGTTGCGATGTCAGCCTTCTCAGACCAAGGTCTTCCTCCTGGAACATACTTCACATTATACTTCTCTGCATACTCACGAATACGTCCACGCTCAATGTTCTTAAGTTCCATTATATAAGCCAACTTCTCCTCATCTATACCATCTGGGTCGTAGATGTAACCATCAGAATCAGAACAGGTAAGGGGCTTAGCACCTAATTCAAGCAACTTTTCTATTGTGTACTGTGCTACATTACCCGAACCAGAGACGAGGACAGTCTTACCTTTAAGGTCAATATTACGAGTCTTAAGCATGTTCTGCAAGAAGTATACATTACCATATCCTGTTGCTTCAGGACGGATAAGTGAACCACCGAACTCCTGACCTTTACCCGTAAGGATACCAACGAACTGATTAGTCAGTTTCTTATATTGTCCAAACATATAACCAACTTCACGTCCACCAACACCGATGTCACCAGCTGGAACGTCACAGTCTGGACCAATGTAATTCCACAATTCTCTCATGAAAGCCTGACAGAAACGCATTACCTCTGCATTTGACTTACCTCGAGGAGAAAAGTCTGAACCACCCTTTGCGCCACCCATAGGGAGTGTTGTTAGTGAGTTCTTGAATGTCTGTTCAAAGGCAAGGAATTTCAAGATGGACTCATTAACCGATGCATGGAAACGTAATCCACCTTTGTAAGGTCCAATAGTGTTGTTATGCTGTACACGAAAACCCATATTAGTTTGTACATTTCCTCTGTCATCAACCCAGTTTACACGGAACTTTATGATTCTGTCTGGCACACAGAGTCGCTCGATAAGATTGGCTTGCTCAAAACCTGGGTGTTTATTGTATTCATCTTCGATTGTATCTAATACCTGTGAAACGGCCTGAATATACTCTGGCTCATTTGGAAAACGCTGTTTTAATCTCTCTACGACTTCTGTTGCTTTCATAAATAGTTGTTTTTATTATTATACCCTGAAATGTTTTATTTCATATATTTACGCTTGTTTACCTTGCAAAGGTAATACTTTTTGCCAAAATACTTGTCATTTTGTCGTTAAATATTTGATTACAGTATTAATTAGTTATCCTTAGTTTCTATTATAAAGTATCTTTTTGTAACGCCATTAAATCTCTTTTTTCTCTGTTTTTCAGTGTCGTTACGTGTCAACAATTCCCTTGTTGTTTGTATTCTTTCATTGATTTAATAGACAAACAGAAATCCTTTTCGCAACAGATTGGATGTGTGGATACCCCCTTTTCTTACTTTTCATTCCGAAGGTCAGATTGCTCTTCAATTTTACAACATATATATGTAAATCAAATACCATATTATACTGAACTTTTTTTTATTTAAGTTTGCTGTCATATTTAACATTTCGTATAAAATATTGTAAGCTAATTAGTTACATACAACAAGGTGATGACAGTAATGACAGGAAATTTATTTTATACGAAAAAGCTATGTTTTATTTTCGATATAATTCTTTGCTCTTTAATCACATAAAATTTCTTGCACCTAAAATATATTTCTATTTTGTTAGTGTATGGGTATATACTCTGTTCATGTCAGCCGAGGAACGCAGCCTCCTCCAAGTGCTCACTCCCATCAATAACTATAAACTCACTTTCCATATACTGATTTTGGCATGTCTTTAAGTCTATATCTTTGTTATGAAAATCATTTAATGACCCATATAATCATAGTGAACTTTATATCGTTAGGCCCACCCTTTTCTTTTTTGAGTGGGGCTGGGGAAGGAGGTTTCTCAACCTTTCTGTCAACTATTTTCGCTCCTCTCATGTCTAATACATGCTCGTCATAATTTAAGAAGACGCTCTTCAATATTTAAGAACATGCCCTTCTTGCATGTTGAAGACGCCCTTCTATGGTCAAGAGAGGCGTCTTCTTTGAGGATATATGTAACATCTTGATTTGTTGTATGTTACAAAGTCGTATTTAAGAGATAATATACTTCTACTTAGAGAGAGTTCAGTTTGATGTAATGTAGTGATTTTTAACGAATACATAGGGCTCTTAGAAGCGTCGAGTGATAGTTTTCTTGTATGTAGGAGAAGGTGGTTTTTCTTCCTTTCCCTTCCTTGCAATGAGGAGTTTGATTACAGAGTTACCCCCATAGAAGATGTTGATGAGGCCAAAAAAGGTGCTGTTATGCGTATCATTCATTAATGGGCAGGTGGGAATAAAATAATGCCCATAACCCTTGTTCTTGGGTTATGGGCATTATATAATAATGTGTAAGCACACTTGTTTTACTTCTTACTAAGTCCACGAAGCCACTTCAGAGGTTTTTTAATAAGAGCCTTCAAGCCTGATTCGTTGTTGGATGTTGATGGCAACTCCTCACGAATATCATATTTCGTACTCCTTCTTACAGACTTATCTTCTGGTGTACGCTGGCGGTTGTTACGTTTCTTGCGCTTATTGTTAGGCTTCTTGTTCTGCTGATTGGTAGTGTTTTCAGCATTACCTTTATTATTAGCAGGTTTCCTGTCATTGCGCTTCTCGTTCTCAGCTTTTGGCTGATGCTCCTGCTGCTTACCCTTATTCTGACGATTATTCTTCTTGTTTACTGGTTTACCCTCAGTTGCTGCAGGAGTGTTGTCTTGCTGCTTTTGAGGTCTATGGTTCTGTTTATTTCCAGCCTTACGCTCCTGTTGGTTCGCGTTGTTCTCGTCAGTGTTGTTCTGAGTCTGTGGTGCAGGACGTCTGTTGCGCTGCTTGTTATTTCCCTGTTTCTTATCCTTGTGACTCTGATGGTCGCGGTCCTTACGGCGGCGGTTCTTGGCACTATTGCCACCCTTCTTAGGTTTTCCGTTGCTCTTATATTCTGGTCCTTCACCAAGGTCAGCTGGTAGTTGTGCCTTCTCAATCTCCTTCTCTAAGAATGATTCAATCTGTTGGAAGAAATAGATATCATCTTCATTTACGAAGGTAATCGCCTTTCCGTCACGGTCAGCACGTGCTGTACGACCGATGCGGTGTACGTAATCTTCAGCATCATGAGGTACATCATAGTTGATGACCATTGCTATGTCGTCGATATCAATACCACGTGCAACGATGTCTGTAGCAACCAGTACATCTATTTGTCCGCTCTTGAACTTAAACATAACGTCATTGCGCTGTTCTTGATCGAGGTCGGAATGCATCTCACCACAGTTGATATGCATACGATTGAGCGATCCTGCAATCTGCTTTACCTTCTGTTTTGACCCAGAGAAGATAATGACACGTTTGAGGTCGCCAGCCTTGAAGATATCCTTAATGATACCCATCTTCTGCGTCTCATAGCATACGTATGCTGTCTGCTGAATCTTCTCTGCAGGCTTACTTACAGCGAGTTTAATCTCAACAGGATTCTTTAGCAATGTCTTAGCAAGTTCTTCAATCTTTGCAGGCATTGTAGCAGAGAACATAATTGTCTGACAAGTAGAAGGCAATTTCTTTGCAATAGTCATAATGTCATCAGCAAAACCCATGTCGAGCATGCGGTCAGCTTCGTCAAGGATGAAGAAGCTCACCTTAGATAAGTCTACGTTTCCAAGAGAGATATGAGAGATGAAACGGCCTGGTGTAGCAATCACTACATCTGCTCCCAATGCGAGACTCTTCAACTCTTGGTCATATCTATTACCATCATTACCGCCATAGACAGCAACACAAGATACACCATTAAGATAGTATGCAAAGCCCTGCATACCTTGATCAATTTGCTGTGCTAACTCGCGAGTAGGCGACATGATGACACAATTAATTGCTGACTCAGGGTAGCCACCATCAGCCAGTTTAGAGAGAACTGGGAGTAGGTAAGCCGCTGTTTTACCTGTTCCAGTCTGGGCAACACCCAATACGTCGTGTCCTTTTAATATTTCGGGAATGCACTTCTCCTGAACTGGAGTACATTCATCAAAACGCATGTCATATAGTGCGTCAAGTACGTTATCGTTTAAATCTAAATCTTCAAAATACATATTCTACTGTTTTGCCCTTCTTCAATGAGGGTAGTTTTTACTTTTGTTTTGTCCGTCTTTTTAGCTTGGTGCATGCCTATAGCAGAAGTAGGCGATGATAGCAAAAATGATGTTTGGTATCCACGCAGCCAATATAGGCGGTGTGTTATCCTTAATAGCAAAGGTTGCTGAAACGGTCTGGAGCATGATATAGCCGAAACTTAATGCCAAACCGATTCCAAGATAGAGTCCCATTCCACCTTTTCTCTTACGTGAGGAGAGGGAGAGACCGATGATGGTTAGGATGAAGGAGGAGAACGACATCGCTATTCGTTTGTGGAACTCAACCTCATATTGTACTACATTACCAGAGCCACGGCTGGTCTGCTTGGAGATATAGTTTAGTAGTTCTGGAGAGGTAAAGGTTTCTTGTTGACCTTTAGAATAGACAAGGTCGGTTGGTTCCATGAGTAGAACAGTGTCCTTTGAGGCTCCACTTTGGATATGCTCCTTTAATCCTTTCAGTGTACGTATCTTCCAATTGCTAACCTTCCAATGATACTTTGTGTCAGCAACGGTATCATACTGAATCTCCATTGCAGTCATGTGGCTAACAATCTTCTTGTTTTTAGTCTTTACAAGTGAGAACCCATAGCCCCGTTTATACTGGTCGTCGTAATGCTGAATATAAGCGGTAGTATTCTTTGCAACAAACAGTTGTACGTTCTCTGCCGATGTGTTCTTTTTAGAATTACGATAGAGAGACTCGAAGTTTTGGCGAATAACAGTGCCATGAGGTATCACAAAGCTGTTAAGATAGAATGTTAAGCCTGCAATAAGAATACATGAAATCATGTAAGGGCGCATCAGTCGTCTGATAGACACGCCTGCTGCCATCATTGAAATAATCTCTGAGTTACCTGCCAGTTTAGAAGTAAAGAAGATAACTGCAATGAATACGAATAGTGGTGAGAAGAGATTGGAATAGTAAGGGATGAAATTGGCATAGTAATCAAAGATGATTGCTCGCCATGGAGCATGATATTGTGTGAACTTAGAGAGGTTCTCATTAAAGTCGAACACAATAGCAATGGAGATAATCAACAAGATAGCATAGATGTATGTACCTATGAACTTCTTAATGATATACCAGTCCAGAATACCAATATAACGAGAAGGAGAGAGCATCTGAAGTAGATGTCCTACCTTCTTCAAGACAGGAAAGCGTGCAAAAACACGTTGCCCGAAATGGTTAATCAGTTTCTTAACTTTATCAACAATCTCTTTAACCTTACTCATTTGGTTTCTTCTTAAATTCTTCTTCCTAACTGTTCAATGACAGAAGCTTTCCACTGTACGAAGTCACCCTGCTCAATATGTGTACGTGCATCCGTTACGAGACGGAGATAGAACGCAAGGTTATGGATGCTGGCAATCTGCATTGCGAGCAATTCTCCTGCCTTGAAGAGATGATGGAGATAGGCTTTACTTGTGATAATATCAATATCACAGCCATCAGGATCAATCGGTGAGAAATCGTTTTCCCATTTTTTATTCTTCATGTTCATCGTACCATTGTAGGTGAAGAGCATTGCATTACGGCCGTTACGAGTAGGCATAACACAATCGAACATATCCACACCGCGCTCAATAGCTTCAAGAATATTCTGTGGTGTACCAACTCCCATCAGGTAACGAGGCTTGTCCTTTGGAAGAATCTCATTGACTACTTCAATCATCTCATACATTACCTCTGTTGGTTCACCAACTGCTAAGCCACCAATAGCATTACCATCTGCACCCTTGTCAGCCACAAACTTCGCCGCTTCACGGCGTAAGTCTTTGTAAGTACAGCCTTGAACGATAGGGAAGAGGCTTTGGTTATGACCATAGAGTGGCTCCGTCTCGTTGAAACGTTTAATACATCTGTCAAGCCAACGTTGCGTTAGTTGCAAACTCTTCTTGGCATATTGGTAGTCACTCTGTCCTGGAGGGCACTCGTCAAAAGCCATCATAATATCGGCACCAATGATTCGTTCGGTATCCATCACGCTCTCTGGGGTGAAGATATGCTTAGAACCATCGATGTGACTTCTGAACTCACAGCCCTCTTCTGACAGTTTACGAATACCTGTCAATGAGAAAACTTGGAAGCCACCAGAGTCTGTCAGGATTGGACGATCCCAACCATTGAAACCATGCAGACCGCCTGCAGCCTTGATGATATCAAGTCCCGGACGCAGGTAAAGGTGATAGGTATTACCCAAGATTATCTGTGCCTTGACCTGTTTACGCAACTCCTCAAAGTGTACACCCTTAACAGAACCGACGGTACCAACAGGCATAAAGATAGGAGTCTTTATCTGTCCGTGGTCGGTTGTGATGATACCTGTGCGGGCATCACTGGCGTTGTCTGTATGCTGAAGCTCAAATGTCATTATTTTGTGTCCTCCTTCTTTTCTTCAACAATGGTAAAGTCTACTGGATGTTCTACCTTTTCATCGGTCAACGCAAAGTCCCATACCTGCTGAATGTTCTCAACGAAGTGGAATTGAAGACCCTTACGATAAACCTCAGGAATCTCCTCAACATCCTTCTTATTCTCTGAACACATCACGATATCAGTAATTCCTGCACGTTTTGCAGCAAGTATCTTCTCCTTGATACCACCCACAGGAAGAACCTTACCACGTAGGGTTATCTCGCCTGTCATAGCTGTATTCTTACGCACCTTGCGCTGTGTAAGTGCTGAAGCAATACTTGTCGCAATTGTTATACCAGCTGAAGGACCATCCTTTGGAGTTGCTCCTTCTGGTACGTGGATATGGATGTTCCACTGTTCAAAGATGCGATAATCAACGTTCAATGCGTTGATATGTGCCTTGACATACTCCAATGCAATGACAGCAGACTCCTTCATTACATCACCAAGGTTACCGGTCAGTGTTAACTTACCCGCTTTACCCTTTGAAAGAGAGGTCTCAATAAAGAGAATCTCACCGCCCACACTGGTCCATGCAAGACCTGTTACCACACCAGCATATTTGTTGCCCTGATAGATATCACGTGTGAAAGGTGGCTTACCTAACAAGTCCTCTAATTTATCTGGTGTAATCTTCGTATAAGGAAGTTGCTTATCCATTGCCTGCTTAAAGGCTAACTTGCGCATAGCTTTGTTGATTTGCTTCTCAAGCTGACGCACACCACTTTCACGGGTATAGCTTTCGATAATCTTCTCCAGCGTTGCCTTGGCAAACTTAGGCTTCTCTTCTAACTGGTCTAAACCTGTATTTTCGAGTTCTTTTGGTACGAGGTGGCGCTTTGCTATCTCAACCTTCTCTTCCGTGATATAGCCTGAAACCTCTATAAGTTCCATACGGTCGAGTAGTGGACGTGGAATAGTATTGAGGTCGTTTGCCGTAGCTATGAACAATACCTTTGACAAGTCATAGTCCATATCCAGATAATTATCATGGAAGGCATTGTTCTGCTCAGGGTCGAGTACCTCCAACAAGGCTGATGAAGGGTCGCCATTAACAGTGTTCTGAGTAACCTTATCAATCTCGTCAAGGATAAATACAGGATTTGAAGAGCCTGCCTTCTGAATGTTCTTGATGATACGTCCAGGCATAGCACCAATGTATGTCTTACGATGTCCTCGGATTTCTGACTCATCATGGAGGCCACCTAATGACACACGAACATACTTACGCTTCATAGCTTCGGCTATACTCTTGCCCAAACTGGTCTTACCAACACCCGGAGGACCGTAAAGACAGAGGATTGGTGACTTTAGATTGCCACGCAACTGAAGGACAGCAATGTATTCAAGGATACGTTCCTTCACCTTGTCCATACCATAGTGATCTTTGTCAAGAATACGCTTCGCACGCTTCAAGTCAAGGTCGTCTTTGGTATATTCATCCCAAGGCAGACTAACCATTGTGCGCAAGTAGTTTACTTGTACACTATAGTCAGGACTTTGTGGATTTAATGTTTCGAGTTTGTCTAATTCCTTTTGGAAAACTTTAGCAACCTCTTCTGGCCACTTCTTGTTCTTTGCCTTCTCAAGCAACTCTTTCTTGTCAGGTGCAGAATCGCCATCCCCTAACTCCTCCTTAATATTCTTAATCTGCTGATGCAGGAAGTATTCGCGCTGCTGCTCATCGAGATCTTCACGTGTTTTTGAGCGTATATCTTGACGGAGATGCTGGAATTGTATTTCACGATTTAGCACCTTCATCAATGAGAATAAGCGATCCTTGATAGAGTTCTCTTCCAACATTTGAATCTTGTCAGTCACAGGGAATGGCATTGTTGAGCAAATATAATTCACTGCAATGACAGGATTATTAATATTGTCAAGTGCGAATTGTGAATCGTCTGGAATGTCGTCACTACCATGGATATATTCCTTTACGACCACCTTCATGTCTTCTACCGCTGTAGAAAACTCTTTGTCCTTTCAGGCTCAGCCTCTTCTGGTATAGCCACAGTGTATCCCTTCATGTAAGGTGTTGTTGTTGTAATCTTCTTTATCTTACACTTGCCAAGACCTTGCAATATCACTGTGCGGTTATTACCTTCGTAATTACCAGGCATATCAAAGGCACGAACGAAGCGTGCATAGATACCTGTCGTATAGATGTCGTCCTCCTGAGGCTCGTTAATGTTGCTATCTTTCTGACTGACAATCGCTATGATTGTGTTTGGATTCTCTTCCAAGTGTCTAACAAGTTCTAATGTTGGCTTCCTTCCAACGAGGATAGGGGAGAGAATCCCTGGGAACATAACGAGGTTACGGGTTACGAAAACGGGTATCTCGCCGTCGACCTGTATGTCTAACTTTGGCATATCACCCTCGTAATCAGTAATCATTTGAATAGAGCTATTTTGTTTCATAAAGTTCTTTTATACCTACTTTTAGCTTGCAAAGGTACAAAATAAAACCGAAAGACTGAAAGAATAATTGTGCTTTAATTGGCTCTCTCGTAAAAAGACTGGTTTATATGCGTGAAGAGATGGTGGTTAGGATGAGTTGCAATGTAAATAAGAAAAACTGTTTTTCGGGGTTTTAAGCTTGCTGTTTGATATGGTTAAACAGCATACGTAACAACGCATAAACTCTTTGAGATAGATGATAACGTTTTTACCTTATTGTCTATCTACTTCATGCCTACTTAATGTAGAACTCTTGTGTAATATTTTGATACCATTCTGTGCGTGTCCCCTTATCGGTGGTCAGCACTTGTTCTTCCGTCTCACATTGTTTAGTAGCGTCCTTCCCAAATTCTATTAAGCAGCGTTTAGCTGGTTTTGAAGATTTAGTCTTAATGTTTACAAGCTTCAATACTGATAATCCGTTAAATATAGCTTCTGCTTCAAGTATATCTTTGTTGTCGTAGGGAATGATAATGGAGAGCGTCCCCTTTGATTTAAGGAGTCTTTTGGCGTGATAAATAAGTTCTTGTGGAGAGAGGGAGTCGGCATGTCTTGCAGTCGTTCTTGACAGTAAAGGATTTTTTAATGAGTTGATGAAATATGGCGGATTACAGACGATTGCATCATAAACGCCCTCAGTACAGGTTTCATGACATAGCTGATAGTCTTGTAGACAACAATTGATGATGTTTATTCTATCGTTGAACGGAGATTGTGAAACGTTAAGCTGAGCATCCTCGAAAGCTCCTTTGTCTATCTCTATAGCGTCAATGTCGGCTAAAGGAAAACGTTGAGCCATCATGAGAGTGATGAGTCCAGTCCCTGTTCCGATGTCAAGAATCTTCTTACCTCCTTGTGCCCAAGCTCCAAGCAATACCCCATCTGTCCCGACCTTCATGGCCGTGTGGTTGTCAACGATATGGAATTGCTTAAAAGTAAAGCCCATGCGCCTTGTTATGGAGTTTCTATATATTTAGTTTGCGAAGCAGATTCTTATTGATTGCCTGTACTTTTCTACTTTGTTTGGTAAGGTCTTGTCTCATCAAGTCAAAGTTGTAGAATATCTCAGAAAAGGCTGTTTGTAACATATTTGGTTGTCTACAGTCCTTCCCACCCTTAGGGTTAACAATGATGTTTATGCCTTTAGGAACAATAGAAATATCCACATCTGCACTTGATGTAATAGGGTCGCCATCATAGTGAATGATGCCTTCGCTCTTACGATGTATGTGTATATGCTTGGATCTGAAGGTCTTTATCTTCAGATTCTTATCTAATGTCTTATTGAAAAGTTCTATGGCAACTTGTGGCGCATCGATGAGGTCGAATGGTTCCATTATGATAACATCTAACAGTCCATCGCTCATTGATGCCTGAGGAGCGATGTATGCATTGTTACCATACTGTGAGGCATTGGCTACAGAGACGAGGAAGGCCTTATAGCTATGTGTTCCGTCTTCATCTTCAATGACGTAAGTTTCAGGCTCATAACGCAATCCCTCCTCAAGAACCTTCTGCATATAAGTGATAGGACCACGTTTCCCAGCTTCTGCAAACTTCATAGAAATAAATGCATCGAAGCCCATTCCGCAGGTGCAAAAGAATGGATGTTCGTTAATGATACCGTAGTCAAGTTTCTTAATATCGCAGTAGTTTAGAATGTCAATACACTTCTTAAGGTTCATGGGTAGGTTTAGGTGTCTGGCAAGTCCATTGCCAGAGCCACACGGAAGGATGCCCATTGCCGTGTCTGTTTGGGTCAGTGCTCTTCCAACTTCGTTGACTGTACCATCTCCGCCTACAGCAACAACAATATCAATACCATCCTTTGCCGCTTCCTTTGCGAGCTCAGTTGCATGGCCAGCATAACTTGTTTCTGCTATGCAATAGTCAAACCTATCTTTATCGAGCCGTTCTTCAATAAGGTCAGGTATGCCTGCTTTACTGACTGTACCCGATATTGGGTTTAGGATAAAAGTTATTTTTTTCTTATTCATTGTGCCAAATAATCAGCGCATAGTTTATTTGTACAAAGATACATATTTGTTGTTTATATCGTGGAGATTAAGAGAGTAAAAATGTTTAAAAACCACTTTTCTAATCAAAAAGACTTTTTTGTCATTCTAAATTAGTATCTTTGCAGCCTGAAAATAATATTTAAGTAGTCATTGACTACACCATATTAAAAAATAATGGGACAATTACAAGACAAGTACAAAAGCTACCGCGAGCCGCAAAAGTTTATGGAGGCAGGTGTCTATCCATACTTTCGTGAGATTACAAGTAAGCAAGGAACAGAAGTAACAGATATTGATGGCAACAAGATTCTTATGTTTGGTTCTAACGCCTATACGGGTTTACCAAACGATCAGCGTGTGATTGATGCTGCTCATCGTGCTCTTGATAAGTATGGTTCGGGGTGTGCTGGAAGTCGATTCTTAAATGGTACGCTCGATCTTCATGTACAGTTAGAGAAAGAACTTGCTGCTTTTGAAGGTAAAGATGAGGCGCTTGTTTTCTCAACAGGCTTTTCTGTGAATGCTGGTGTTCTCGCTGTGGTTGTGGGACGAGGTGATTATATCATCTGTGACGACCGCGATCATGCGAGTATTGTTGATGGACGTCGTTTGAGTTTTGCAACTCAACTGCGTTACAAGCATAACGATATGGAGGATTTGGAGCGTATTCTCCAGCGTCTTCCTAAAGAGGCTGTTAAGTTGATCGTCGTTGATGGCGTCTTCTCTATGGAGGGAGACCTTGCTAATCTCCCTGCAATTATAGAGTTAAAGCATAAGTACAATTGCTCTGTTATGGTCGACGAGGCACACGGATTAGGTGTCTTTGGCCGTCAGGGTAGAGGTGTTTGTGATCATTTTGGGCTGACAGATGAGGTTGATCTTATTATGGGTACCTTCTCAAAGAGTTTGGCTTCTATCGGTGGTTTTATAGCAGGTGATAAGGATACCATTAACTATCTTCGTCATACTTGCCGTACTTATATCTTCTCTGCAAGTAATACTCCATCTGCAACAGCGGCTGCGTTGGAAGCTCTTCATATCTTGGAGCAGGAGCCAGAACGTCTGGAGCAGTTATGGAAGGTTACAAATTATGCATTGAAACGCTTCAGAGAAGAAGGCTTTGAGATTGGTGATACAGAGAGTCCGATTATTCCGCTCTATGTACGTGATATCGAAAAGACTTTCATTGTTACGCGATTGGCTTACGAGGCTGGCGTATTTATCAACCCTGTTATTCCTCCTGCTTGTGCTCCACAAGATACGTTGGTACGCTTTGCGTTGATGGCTACTCATACTGAAGAGCAGGTTGAACGTGGCGTTCAGGCGTTGACAAAGATTTTTAAGGAACAAGGTATTATAAAATAAGATACTAATAGATTCTGATAAAGGAACTATAATTTAAGAACGAAGAGATTATTCTTATTGAGTAAACTCTTCGTTCTTTTTTTTTATACTATATATATAAGGTGTAAATGCTTCGATAGGATTACGTCTTATGGTTATCTCTCAGTGGCATGTACGATAGGATTTACGTCTATATTATGTGTAGGACGATAAAATGCAAGTTGTGTTCTTTATGTTTTGTTAGTTCTCATATCTGTTTGCTATATGTACTATACTGTCTGTTGTTATGGTAGAAACGATTCTATTTACTCATTATTTACCTATTTTGTGAGGCTTTCCTACTTTTTGTGTTGAGTCTTGATATAGCTGGAGTTGAAGGCGAAATATAACGTGTGAGTACTATTCGTAGTTATTATCTCCTTGCAGGAATGATAGTCAGTTGTTGCCTATAGTGGACTGAGAAAGCAAACTACGAATTGCAGGAATTAAGCTAATACGAGGGTAATAAACTTGAATAACACTGGCTGCATAAGATGGAATGCTGTTGTGACAAGCTGAGAACAATGTAAAGAAGATAAAAACTGATATATTGAAAAACCATTACATAGAACAACGTTGAATACTCTCAAAAGACGAGTGTAATATCTATTAATTACGTGTTTATAACTTACAATAAATCAATTTGTTACGAATAACGTTTGAGAACATGCTCTTCTTGCCTCAAGAAGGGCGTCTTCAACATGCAAGAAGAGCATGTTCTCGAACGAAGAAGAGCCTTTTCTTATATCACCTCAGAACCTTGCTTGAAAGAATAGGGGAGTGGTTTATAAAACATCTCTACAATTTTCGCTATCATGTATAGTGTTTCTTCTTACGCTATCAATCATTCTGTGGGGGCTTCTCGGAGAGTTTTCTTCAAAGAGCAATAAGGGGTTTTACATATAAGTAGCGGTTGCAAATCGTTGGATTTACTTCCTCTTCGAGACAACATGTGCTGATTAAAGGGAACAGGAGAAGAGGAAAGTAGCCACAATGAAGCTCTTGTTGGAGGATAATAAAAGGTCATTGTTAATCGTATAGTTCCACTTGTATGGGTAATATCAATCATTATTTCCCTCTCAGCAAGGATGGTTGACGAGAGAAAAATTAGTAGTTGAGGTGGGGGAGGGGTAACTTCTTCTGACCTTATAAGCTCTATTACGCCACATATCTGAAGCATAAACCTAATCATTATGCTCTAATTTTATTTGGAAAGAAGGGCGGTCTGTTTGTTAGATCTTAGTAGATAGGTTAGGAAAGGACATTTTTTTTTAGTTTACATGGATATAGAGTGATGCCTTTATTATAGTTTGATAATCAATAGTTTATTTAATATTAGAGCAGAGAAAAGTTAACAGAATAATGCAAAAGCATTAATTTTTCTTGAAAAAAAACGTAGAAAAGTTTGGCAATACAGAAAATATATAGTACCTTTGCACTCGCAATTCGGAAATGAGTTAATCATTAAAGAAAAGCAACGGGGCGTAGCGCAGCTCGGTAGCGCATCTGGTTTGGGACCAGGCGGTCGCAGGTTCGAATCCTGTCGCCCCGACTTTTTGTCTAACTCTTTAGAGAAAGAGAGACGTTAAATGCGGCAATAGCTCAGTTGGTAGAGCACGACCTTGCCAAGGTCGGGGTCGCGAGTTCGAGTCTCGTTTGCCGCTCTTTGATATTCTGAAAGATATATAAGCTTTTGCTTTTAGTTTATGCCCAGGTGGCGGAATTGGTAGACGCGCACGTTTCAGGTGCGTGTGTTTCACGACGTGCAGGTTCGAGTCCTGTTCTGGGCACTTTTTTATTCAGAATGTCACGGACATGTTGGAGAGGTGGCGGAATTGGTAGACGCGCTACTTTGAGGGGGTAGTGAAAATTGTTTCGTGGGAGTTCGAGTCTCCTCCTCTTCACATAGAATAGTTTAGTAAGTTGTTATTACTTACCTTTTAATGCGGCAATAGCTCAGTTGGTAGAGCACGACCTTGCCAAGGTCGGGGTTGCGAGTTCGAGTCTCGTTTGCCGCTCTTTTAAAGAGAAACATACATAGCATTATCTTTATGAATTTATATTTACGATATTTCGATAATGAAGTATTAGTGCATAGCGTCGATGAAGCGTTAGATTTTCTAAGCTCTATACCAGATATTCAGCTTACTCCAGAGTTGGAAGATGATATTAGAAATTATGCTTCTAATGATGTTTTCTATCCTAAGCGTTATAAGGTGCGCCCACGTGTTTATTTTATTGTGATTAAGACAGAAGCGGCTACGATGATGGACTTCAAGCAAAAGAAGGCGCTTCGTCCAGCTGTTGATGGTATGGCCCGTAAGGATAGTCCTGCTATCATGCACCTCAATGAGGAACGTGAGGGTTGGTATGAAGGTGAACTTGATTTCAAGCGTGTTGTTCTAATCCCTACTTCTGGTAAGCACGAATATCGTGATACACATTTTGTTGCACAGTGTAAGGCTGTTTCTGGATGGGATTGCTATAATCGCATTGTAGAGTACTTAAAAGACAGAGTTGATAATAGAAGTCAATTCCCATCAGCTAAAGGTAAGAATTTCAAGTTTAGATACTTAGGTATGTGGAAGTAATTCCACATTCCTTTTTGCTATTATGCTTTTATGAATAAAGTAATGTTGATTGGCAATGTCGGTCGTGAACCAGAAGTGAAGTACTATGATACCGACCAGTGTGTAGCTTCTTTTACGTTGGCTACAACGGAACGTGGATATACACTTCCTAATGGTACTGTTGTGCCTGATCATACGGATTGGCATAATATTGTTCTATTCAAGGCATTGGCTAAGTATGCAGAGAAATATATTCATAAAGGTGATAAACTCTATATCGAGGGGCGAGTACGTTATCGTTCTTATGATGATAAGAAGGGTATACGACGACATGTAACTGAGATCTATGGTGACAATCTTGAATGGCTTGCTGCGTCTCGTAAAGCGGAAAATGTGTCTGGTGATAAGACTGACGATAGGTCCGCTGATACCATAGATGAAACTAATTTACCGTTTTAATGGATAGCTTTTTAGTAGATTTTTCTTCTTATATAAGTGTTAATCCAATAGATATCAATGTTGTTGTTGCTATTCTGTTGGTTATTTTACTTCTTCTTTTGTCAGGTTTTGCAAGTGCATCGGAGATAGCTTTTTTTAGTCTTTCGCCTACTGATGTTGAATCACTTGATCCGGATAAAAGTTCTTCGGATAAGCTTATTGAACTGTTAAGGGATGATAGTGAACGTACATTGGCAACAGTGCTTATCACAAACAACCTTGTTAATGTGGCGGTCATCATGTTGTGTAATTACATCTTTGGCAGCTTATTTACATTTGGTGCTGAATGGTTGCAATTCCTTTGTGTAACCATTTTGTTGACTTTCCTTCTTCTTCTTTTTGGTGAAATTATCCCAAAGGTTTATAGTAGACGTAGACCATTGGCTTTCTGTAGAAAAGCTGTTAAAGGTATTATGTTCTTCCGTCGATTGTTTTGGCCTATAGAAACGATACTTTTGAAGAGTGGTGCTTTTGCTGAGAAGGTTATCCAAAAAGAAAATAGACAATTGTCGGTTGATGAACTTGAACAAGCCTTAGAACTAACAGATAAAGAGGAGATTAAGGACGAGCAGAGTATGCTTCAAGGTATTATTCGTTTTGGTGATGAGACGGCTAAAGAGATTATGACTTCTCGTCAGGATATTGTTGATTTGGATATTCGCTGCTCGTATGATACTGTATTGAAGTGTATTGTAGAGAATAACTATTCTCGTATTCCTGTTTATCAAGATAACCAGGATAATATACGTGGTGTACTTTATATTAAGGATCTCTTACCTCATCTTTCTAAAGGGGCAAACTTTAGATGGCAAAGCTTAATACGACCACCTTATTTTGTGCCAGAAACAAAGAAGATTGATGATCTCTTACGTGATTTCCAAGAGAATAAGGTTCATATAGCTATTGTGGTAGATGAATTTGGTGGTACAAGTGGTATTGTGACACTGGAAGATATCCTCGAAGAGATAGTTGGTGAGATTAATGATGAATTTGATGAAGACGAACGTAATTATACGAAGTTAGCTTCAAATACATATCTCTTTGAGGGGAAGACGCTCTTGAAGGATTTCCTTAAGATTCTTAATCTCCCTGATGATGAATTTGATGATATTGAAGGTGATGCTGATTCGTTAGCAGGATTACTTTTAGAGATAAAAGGTGACTTCCCTGCAGTACATGAAGTCTTAATTTATAAAGATTATAAGTTTGAGGTCTTAGAAATAGAAGAGCGACGTATTAGTAAAGTAAAGGTTATAGTCTGTGGTACGAATAACGAATGATGCAGAGGGTAAAGTAATCATCGGTTTACTGGAGATTGATAAAGGGAAGCAGGCTGAAAAAGAAGGAGTACGTCGTATCCTAAAAGAAATCTTAGGCTTTGAGACACCTGTCTTACATAATGATGATGGGAAGCCAATGGTCGAGGGATATCATATTAGTATCACTCATACTATTGGTTATGTCGCTGTAATTCTCTCTCGAAATTATGAGGTTGGCATTGATATAGAATACTTTTCTAACCGAGTTAATCGTATCGCATCTCGCTTTCTTAGGTGTGATGAAATATTTACAAACACTTTGGATACACTTACTGCTTGGTGTGCTAAAGAAACAATCTACAAACTCTTCTCTTCTGAACATTTGGCTTTGCAAGAGATTAAAGTGAATCCACAATTAAGAACTGTCACTAATCTTAGGCAGAGTCTTACTTTTGAGTTCAAATGTGAATGTACACCCAAGTATATCTTAACCTATACTTGGTATTAGTTTTATTTGTATTCTTTATTCCTTCGAAGCGTGAATGTAATGCTACAAAGAGCATTGTTTTATTACGAAATAACGCCTTTGTTGGTAAAAAATGTTTAAATAATTAGTATAATTAGACTAAATACTTGACTTTCGTTTCCTTTTTACTTACATTTGTACCAGCCATTTAGTGGATAACATAATATATTTACCAATTAGTCTAATTAATAGGAGGTATTTAACATGAAAGAAAACAAAACACATGAATTCTTCGAAGACTATGACTTCGAGAATCAGAATAGTCGGGAATACACCAACACAGACCAAACGCTTGGTGGAGAGATTTGGTACAACTAAGTTGTATACATATTAGATTATATATAATATAATAAATTAGAACGCACTTATCCTTTTGGTTTAAGTGTGTTCTTTTTAATATGTTCATTATTCGTTTACTATAAAAAGAGGTAGTGCCTTAAAATGACATCTCCTCTCTTCTGAAGAAACTGTCAAAGTTCTCTTTGTTCGAATTATCTATTTTTTTTGCAATAACAGTCGAGCTTTTTTGAAGAAGGCGGTAAGCCTTTTATGATGGACTTTTAATCCTCTTAAAAAAACGATTAACCTTTTCCATGCATACAGTCAAATCTATGTTTAATAAGTGGTGTAGCCTTTTATGGTGGTTTAAATCTCTCTTTGAAATAAGATTAACCCCTTTCTTTGCAAACGGTCAAATCTATGTTTAAGAAATGGTCAAGCCTTTTATGGTGGGTCATCACCATGCTTAGAATAATGATTAATCCTTTGCAAGCATACAGGCAAATCAATGATTAAGGAATGGTCATGCTTTTATAGTGAATCATCACCACTTTTAGAATAAGGGTTAACCCTTTCTTTGTAAACGGTCAAATCTATGTTTAAGAAATGGCCAAGCCTTTTATGGTGGGTCATCACCACGCTTAGAATAATGATTAATGCTTTGCAAGCATACAGGCAAATCAATGATTAAGGAATGGTCATGCTTTTTATAGTGAATCATCACCACGTTTAGAGTAATGATTAACTCTTTCTTTGCAAACGGTCAAATCTATGTTTAAGAAATGATCAAGCCTTTTATGGTGAGTCATCACCACGCTTAGAATAATGATTAATCCTTTGCAAGCATACAGGCAAATTAATGATTAAGGAATGGTCATGCTTTTTACAGTGAATCATCACCACGTTTAGAATAATGATTAACCCTTTCTTTGCAAACGGTCAAATCTATGTTTAAGAAATGGCCAAGCCTTTTATGGTGAGTCATCACCACGCTTTGAACTATGATTTACCCTCTCAACGAAAATACTCAACGATTTTGAAGAAAGAAGTCAATCCTTTTTTAAGAAAGAGCAGACCTTTTGGTAAAATCTATCACCCTTTTTTGTGAAAAGAGTTTACTTTCTTTTGCATAAATAGTTGTTGCTTTATGACAAAACTATCGTACTTATTTTTTACAAAGATAATCGAGTTTTTATGAAAGAGCTGGCAATGCTTTTGTAAAGACATTCATCAGTTTTAAAAAGTTAGTGGTTTTTTTACGGAAAGTGTATTGGGGGTTAGGAATAAAAAGAGGGAATGTGTTTATTTTGACACATTCCCTTTTTTTATTTTAGAAATCAACACGCCAAACTCCTCTATCGAATACGAATGATTTGTTAGAATCATCGTTACTTGTCATTCGTAAAGACGTTGGATGCTTTGAATCATTGATAGTTAATGTATAAGTCGTAGGATTACCATTGGTGAGGAAGGTGTTAGCTATATCCTTCAGTCTAAAATTATTATAGAAGTTAGTGCCATTCTTCTCATCAGCTGTTTTAGTTCTCGTAATAAAACCAGAGATGGTTAGCTGATCATTTCCACTTACACTATAATTTACTTTGACATCTCCCCAGCCATTCCCAACGTAAGATGAGAAGCTAAGATAACCTGGCTTGTTACTAAAGAAGAGAGTTACAATAGCATTATTCTGACTTGTTGCGTATGTGGCTACATCACGCCAAATATTCACTTCTGTCGTACTACTATGAACAGTATTAAATGACCAATCGTCGAGGAAAAGAGCTTCCAATGGAGTTGCTGCACGTGGACAAAGTTGTATTGTTTTGTCATTAACATCAAGCCATTTATCATCAGCAGAATAAGTAAAGCGAGTCATCTTCTTTCCATACAAAGGACTCTCTCGAAGAATCTCCATACCTTCTTTTGTATAAATGAAAGGAATCTCTATAGTCTTGCCTTCTTTGCCGACGAAAGTTAACGTGTGATATTTCATTTCAACAGGATATGTCTCATTATCGATGATTAGATTATAACGCTCTGAGTACATTGCTGAAGTTGTATTCTTAACATCTGCGAAGAAGTTAGCCCACGTTAGGTTTTCAGGCATTGGAGTTAGAACAACACGATCTCCATGTTTACGACCTTCGAGGACGACACTATCTTTTGAACAAGACATCACACGGAACTCAAAATCGCCTTCAAAACCTTTACCATTTTGTCCGATAGCCTTACCATTCAGTACTCCAACAGGATCAGAATACTTATGTAAAGCGCTATTAAAAGAGTCGAACGAAAGCAAGACACCTTGTCCCTGTTGAATCTTATAATGCGATGTTGCCTTCACATTCTCTGTTTCTTCTTCACAGAAAACATTATTATCTGTTCCAAACTTGCAGAGAATATTGTATCCACCGAAGCCACCAGAACCTTGATAAGCCATTCGCCAGCCGTTAGGTGCCGCAGTCAAGATATCTTTTGTATTTTTGATAGACTCAGCAATACGTGCAGCTGAAGGCTTATTAAATGCATCTTCCACTTCTGGTGTGCAAGAAGCTACAAGTATAAATGCTGTTGTAGCTATTAATAACCTATATACATTTTTCATACTTAAATCTTAATTTAAAGTTTCCAGATCCAGACTATTAACTTCGCTTGCACGTCGCAGAACAATGGTACGTAGTTTATCGATATCTACACCCCAAGAGTCCTTTAGATAACTACGAATGATACTCAACTTAGCGAGAATTGCCTTCTTACCAGTTTCGTCACCATTAGCAGCCACTGCCTGAGCAAGTCTTTTCTGCCACATAACATCAGTATCCGTTACATAGCATGAGAACACTTCAGCGAAGTCCTCGTTGTACTCGCTACTTGCATAACCTGTTACATAACCTTCTTTACCTGCATCTTCGTCTTTTACGTTTACCCAATCAGCAGAGTGATACTCCTTAGTGATTGTACGAAAATCAGTAGAATAATCCTTCAACTGCGTAAGGATATGTGCAAATTCATGATGCATTGTATGGAAATAAGCACGATTTAAATCGAAATCACTACCCGAAGCAAATGGATTCGTTTGTTCAATATATAGATGTGCAGGGTCTAAGTAATTTACTTGAAAGAGATTCACACGAATACCACCTTCAGCAAAACCAAGGACAATAGAGCCGTCATTCTTATGTTGAGCAGAACCAATCAGCTGAAACTCTCTAAAGCAATGTTGTTTAAGAAAGTCAGGTCCCATCAACTCGGTATATGCATCAAGCCACACGTGTTTGATAATCTTTGCCAAGGCAATAGATTTCTTAATGTCTGCAGGGCTAACATTATAGCCCATGTCACTATTCTGGTCAATATAAAGATAATTGAACCGAATGTTGTAAGGTTCAGTATAATTTTTATTTAACCACTTATCAAATGCTGTTGAGTCTGTATTCTCCTCTCGTGTAGGGAATATAGAGTTGTTCGCATCAACATCATCATTCGAACAAGCAACAGTCAATGCAGCTATTGCTGCGAAAAGAAATATTTTTATAGTATTCATACATTGTCCTCCCTTTTTTAATTCTCACGTGGATTAGGTTCCAGTCCAGCTTCGATTACATCAGAAGGTAATTGTAAAGCACCTCTGAGGTCACCCGATTTGAAGTAGACAGGATCTTCACCATCAATGAGGTGAGTTATTCTAATACCATAACGTTTGATATCCATAAATCGCATTCCCAGCTGGCAAGTCTCTATACGTCGCATCTGTAGCAAGATATAAAGTAGGTTAGTCTGGGTTTCGTCAATTGAGAAGCCTTGTGGGTGCAATGCTTTCTTAAAGCCAAAGTCTGATTTATTCGTGATCTCTTCTGGCACCAAAGGTACTGTTGCTAAGAAATCATTCACAGATTGTAGAGTCAGTGTAGGACGAGTTGCTGTTACCACGCCATTTTTCTCTACATTAGGAGCACAGTGTGCATTAATCCATAGATTCATATCATTCAGTGCCTCCGTGTACTTCTTCAAGTGGATTTCCGCTTCAGCGCGAACAAGTAGTGTTTCGTCAGCTGTGAGTACAGCATCAACAGTACGAATATATCCTCTACTCCTTGCAGCATCAGTATACTCAAACTCATTAGACAAGCGAGGGTAAGCAATCTGCTGGCTATTACCATAGAGTAAGTGCGACTCATAAAGCGTGTTATCACTAGAGCCTGCTCCCCATGGCATCTTTGTCCAGTAGAGTTCATTAAGAATAACATCGTAACCTGAATTAAAACGCTTATATCCTCCATAGAAAGTGGCAGCACCAGCAGAAGACACCGCCGTCTGTAGCATAAAGTTAGCATTCTCACTTGAGTTAATGTAAGCATCGTGAATAGCCGATCTTCCTCCGAGAGTCTTATAGCGATAGACTGTGCGTAAGAGAGAAGCAGGCTGAGAGCCTAATGTTTTAGAAGCATATTCAGCAGCTTTATCCCATTTCTGGTAATAGAGATTAAAACGTGCTGCGAACGCGTATGCTGCTTTCAGGTTAAAGTGATATTTAGGTACTGTCATATAAGATTCGCTTACATGAGGTAAAGCAGCTTCAATATCAGCATTAATATTCTCATAGAGTTCACGAAGTGTACCACGTGTATCTATTGAACGGTTAGGCTCTTTTGGATAAGGCAATCCGAGATACTTATCAGCCTTTGAGTCGTCATACGCCATACAGAAAGCAGTTGCAAGTCGGAACATTGACCATGCTCGACAGAGTAAAGCCTCAGCTTTCACAGCCTCAACATCTCCATCTTTCACCTTGCTAAGGTCAGCAATAGCCTGATTAGCATTTCCGATAGCATAATACATCTTTCCCCAGACATATCGTGGGTCATCGTTTCCTGTAGTATTCACGTCTTTCCAACGAAATAGTTGGTCTTGATTTGTTTGATAATTGAAAGTTTTTCCATTATCCATTACGTTATCACTACAATACTCCATCATATAATCAGTTGACCCATCAGGATAAGCTGACGACACCAACTGTGTAGCCTTTTCAAAGTTGTCTACCTCAGCTCGATCATCAGGCAACTTATCCAAGAAATCATTACAGGACGAGAATGTAAACAGTAATCCGACTCCTGCCAATAGAATATTTATCTTTTTCATTTTGTAGTTCTCCTAATTATATATATTTGTATCAGATTCCGAGACGCAATGTCAGTGTGAGCTGACGAGGAACAGGTAGAGCCACACCACCTGCATTATAGAATTCAGGGTCCTGACCATTGAGTTTCTTATCAGAATAAATCAAGAAGAGGTTAGTAGCCTGGAGCTTTAAGCTCAATGAACTTAATGAAAGATGTCTTATCATCTGTACAGGGAAATCATAACTCAGTGATATTTCCTTCATACGAATAAAGTCTCCTTTGGCAATACGCTCCGTTGAGTAGTTGTATGCGTTATAAGCACGATACAAATAGCCATCTTGCTGTAATGATCTAAGGTCAGCTATAGCAGGGATATTCGTATGCTTCTCATCACCAGCCTCAGTCCATCGATTACGGAACTCCTTAGGCATTGCAGACATATCAGAATAGCCTGTGCTAAAGAATGGGTCAAGGCGCACCTTATTACCAAAAGCGTAAGTGGCAAAGATACTCAAGTGCCAGCCTTTATAAGAGAATGTGTTACCAAATGAGCCTGTAATCGTTGGATCTGTTGGACCCTCATAGACTAAATGGTCGAGGTTATAGCTCTGGAAATCCACACCACTTGTTGTAAGGTTGCCATTCTGGTTGATAACCTGTGGTATTCCATGCTCGTTAAGTCCCTTGAAATCCCAAGAGAAGAGTGCACGATAAGGATAACCTACCATTGTGAAACCGCCTCCACTCACCATTGACATAATACGTGAACGGCTATCGAGGTCGGTTACACGTGTATTAACATGAGAGAAGATAAAGTCAGTTGTCCATTGGAAATTCTTCGTCATGATATTCTTACTTGAGATAGACAGTTCCTCACCATGCGACTTCATACTTGCAACGTTAGCATATTCAGTAATTGTACCCTTCGTACCATTTGTTGTACGTGGACCAATAAGGTCGTAGTTATTACGTGTGTACCAGTCGAATACAACATTCAAGCGGTTATTTAAGAATCCTAAGTCTACACCAATGTTAAACTCATGTTTCTTCATAAGTAAGATCTGGGTTAGCAAAGTGCCAAATCTCTAATCCAGACTCTTTATCAATAGCAAAAGGACGCCAGAAGTTCGTACTTGTAATCATCACCTGTGAATTGGTAACAGCAGGTTTATCACCCGTCAGAGAGTATGACATACGTAAGGTCGCGTGTGTCATTGCACTCTTAAATGTCTTTTGGAACCATGGCTCCTCATGTGCATTCCACACACCTGACACGTTCCATGTAGGTAGCCATCGAGCCGTGCGAGCTTTACCGAGTCGGTTACTTCCTTCATAACGAGTTGTAAAGTTGGCAGCATAACGTCCCTTCCATGAATAGTTTGCTGTACCGAAGAAAGACACGTCACGGTTGTAGCTATTAGAGAGACTATAATACAACATATTCTCTTCTACAGCATGCTTGAAGTAATGATAGTCGTAATTAGCTAAGAAACCTAATCCGTACTGCATACCCACACCTTCAAAGAAACTACGGTTACGTTTTGTATTGTTAATCTCCATACCTCCATAGAGGTTCAAGATATGTTTCTCGTTGAATACATCATTATAGCTTGCCGTTGCACGGAAGTCCCAGCTATTCATGCGATACTTTGTTTCGTCATAGAAACCTCCCTTAGGTAATACAGAGTATTTCAAAGAGTTAGGCTGGTCTGGATCAAGATACAACCAAGGGTTCGCATTGCGAATAGTAGCGTCGTCCATAGCGCGATAAGCCATAGCCATGTTAGAGCCTTCACGAATCTGGTAAGCTTGAGAAGTGATAGAATACTTATATGCACCAAGGAGAGCGATTTGTACCTTACTGATAGGTTTATACTTCAATTCTGCTTGCATCTTCAAATCGAGAACATCAAAGTCAATGAAATTATTTGCTAACTCATGATGTATATTAAAAGGTGCATAGTTGCGAACATAGAAAGTATTTGGATCTAAGGCACGTGAGGTGTTAATAGCATAAGAATAAGGATTGATGTCAAAGCCACGATTTACCTCACCCGTTACCACGTTTACATCTTGATTAACTGAACCAGGGGCACGTTGCTTACGATATGAAGTGTTACCAATAAGATTTAAGGAAACTTTCTTACTTAGGTTATAGTTTGCATTAACAGAGTAAGTCATACGACGAACCTTGCTCTGCTCAGTCCATCCTGGGTCATCCATGAATGAGAATGATGTATAATATTGAGCTTTCTCCGTACCAGATGACATAGAGATAGAATGGTTCATAGAGACAGAATTGCTGAAAAGCTCTTTGAACCAGTTGGTATTACGCATTTCTGCTTCGCGAAGATAATCATTAATTGCAGTTGGGTTATTTGCAATACCAAATCGTCCGTTAGTTTCATCGTAAGTATTTAGCAGCGTGTACATCTTACCGTAGATACCACTTGTGGCTGCACGCATCGTGCGTGAAAAGGAGAATAAGCCATCAGCAGCCATCTCTTTATAAATACCCATTTGTTCCTGTGAGTTCATGATATTAAATTGTGAGTAGCTTGGACGCATACGCATCGTAAACTCACCGGTATAGCTAATACGGTTATTACCAGCCTTACCTTTCTTTGTTGTCACAACAATCACACCACCCATGGCACGTGCACCATAGATAGATGTTGCAGAGCCGTCCTTCAGAATCTGGAAGCTTTCGATGTCGTCAGCATTTAGTCCTGCAATAGCAGAAGAGATAAGTGTTGCAGCATCTCCTGATGACAAGTTGTCTGCATTGACCTCTGTTACATCTTCCATGATGACACCATCAACTACCCAGAGTGGTTTTGAGGAACCATAGATAGAGGTAGCACCACGCACACGAATCTTCGGTGCCGTACCGAATGTTCCTGACACGTTTTGAACACTCACACCTGCCGCACGACCTTCGAGCGAACGACTCACGTCTGCCATACCATCGAGTTTTGCTTTTGAAGCATCAATCTTGGTGGCTGCACCAGAGAAGAGTCGTTTGTCTTGTTGGGTCATACCCGTTACGACAACCTCCGTAAGCTGATGGTCGTCATTGCTTAGGGCAACCTTCATGCCGTCTTTAGGCGTAAGGGTCTGTGTGACCATACCAATGTAACTGACTACGAGTTTCTTTCCTGCAGGGACATCGATTGAGAAACGGCCGTCTATATCAGTGACAGTACCCGTCGTAGTACCTTGTACCATGACAGACGCACCGATGATGGCTTCTCCATCTCCCTGAGAAACTACGGTTCCATTAATCTTTGTCTGTCCGAATGCTGTGCCTAACGACAGAAACAGACCAAACAAGAATAGAGCAATTCTTTTTTCCATAGATCTCTTGTGATTATTAAAACATTTTTGAATAACTGTCTTGTTAAACTATACGTATTTTATTCTTCGCTGAAATCTTATATTAGAATAGGTATATAAACTTTAAAAGATTGTTTAGGTTCTACAATAGATAAAGAGTATTACGTCTATTGGCCACAAAGATAAATATTATTTATTGAGATTGCAAACTTTTTTTGTCCTATATTACATTTTATATTAAAATTTCCTTTAATTCCATAACTGCATACTTCGTTTCTCCTTAATAAAAGACATGTTTTTTTGAGTGAAAGCCCTTTTGTTCCATTCAAGAATTAAAAATGTAGTTGACTCCTACCTTTGTTATTCTACGTTTAACACCTATCATTATAATTTCTTGCCGTCAGTGCACTCTTTGCTATGTTTCAGCTGTGGATTTTGTGTCCTACAAATCTTAGTCCTTCTAAATGGTTTTTACTTTTAAAAAGTTCTTCATTTATAATGAATGGTAGAGCATACAAAAGTAAGAAGGGTTATGTTTCAAGCTCTTACCCTTCTCCATTATTTCCCTTCGGTCATTGATTGTAGGCGTGGAGAAGAGTAGGATCAGAGTCCTGTAGATTGTAGGAGTGAGTCTAATAGGAAACGAGGTGAGACTAATTCTTTTGCTCTATACATACAAGGTCATGTCGTGCTTAACCCTGTCCGACATCTCCTTTCTTTCAGAAAAGGGTAGGGGAGAGAGTGACTATCTTGTCTTGTTGTCAATATTCTTGTTCCTTCAAATCATACACATGCCCATTGAGCAAATAGAAGAGGCTTAATTAGATTGCAGAACATGCCTTTCTTGTGTGTTGAATACGCCCTTCTTGGAGCAAGAAGGGCATTTTCTTTAATGCCTTTCTTAACCTGTTGATTCTATGTATTTTATAAGCGTTGATTTAATAATCATTATACCCAATCTTAAGGATTTATCATCCGTCCTTTTATAATATCTTTTTATTCTTCTTAGCGATATCTTTGGCATATAGAACAATTATTTTGATACGCTTATAGAGATGTAAGTAAATGTAGTAAGAGAAATTCCTCCCATAGAATAAAACAAAGCCTTGCGTGTAAAATCATTTCTACTACTGAACTCTATGAATGCCCGAACGAATACGGCATACTCAGGCTCTTTGGACGCAAGCGCATAGAATAAACATTCTACCTGTCAATTGTACGGACGATTTATCTATTTAACCATAGAGAAATAGATAAATCTTACCTTCGTCCAAACGGTCTATCGTTCGAACTATCTATTTATCGAACTATCGGACGATCGATATGTTGAATTGTCGAACTCTCGAGAGTTACCTGCTTTCATTTTCGTTGATATGAAACGAATCGGCACCTTTTCTCATTGCCGCAATCATACCATTCTTATACAGAACATAATATTTTTTTCTGCGACAGCTCCAAATCTGATAGGGAAAGCTAACAGCCTTTGCGCTTAAAGTTTATGAGCTTTCTATGAAAAGCTTATAAGTAATCTGACAAAAGCTTATAAGTTATTTACAAAAAGCTTAAGAGCTTTTTGATGAAAGCTTAGGAGCTTTTCAGACTGACAAACTAATTTCTCTTCTCATCCTTCTATTTCCTTGCTTTTCTGCGTTGCTTAGTTCAATGCAGTTCTACGCTTACCTTTGCACACAACTATAGTGGCAACAGACTGTATATGAGTTTGTTTGCCGAGTAACAATAACGTAATCAAAACAAAAGAAATGCAATGAAACTTATCATTATCGACCGCAAGGCATGGGAGCAGCACTGCTCCGACTTTGCAGACTTTGTCCATCGTATTGAACAACTTATCGGCAATCCGCCCGAAAAGGACGAATGGCTCGACAACTAAGCCGTATGTCGCAGACTCGGCATCAGCAAGCGTACCCTGCAATCTTATCGGGATACAGGCAGAATATCCTTTTCCATCATTGGGCATAAGTGTTATTATAAGGAGAGTGACATCACAGATTTACTGAACGCAAAAAGTGAATGAACTATGACAGAGAACGAAATCGTTACACAGAAAGACTCTCAGATACCGATGTTTGCACAGCTGATGCAGGGCACATTGAAGAAGTTGGAGCGTTATTGCTTGGCGGCTCGCCCTATGCTTGGCGGAGAGGTTTACCTCACGGGCGAGGAAGTTTGCAGTCTGTTACGTCTGAGTACCCGTACACTTCAAGACTATCGGGACAGCGGAACGATTGCCTATTGCAAAATCGGAGGCAAGATACTCTACAGGCAAAGCGACATACAAGCCATGCTCGAAAGGCACTATTACCCAATACGCAAGAAGGAAGGCTAACAAAACGTGTCGCAAGAAGTCATAACTTAAGTCAAGGGTATGGTCAAGAATAAAGTAAATCAATAAGTCAGCTGGTCAGTAAGTTAGTTTTAACTCAGGTCAAAATTGACTCACTGACCAAACTACAGACTTAACTCAGTTGACAAGTCGATAAATCGATAAGTCAAGAAATCGACAAGTCGATAAGTCTGAACTTTGGTCAAGAAATATCGGGAGGTAATATCAACAGCAAAAGTATCATTTCTTTATACTGGCAAGGTGTGTCTTTGTACCACAAACTGCCGTTTGTACCACAAAGATCCTTGCCCCAAATGGGGGATTAAATCACTCCAAAGTCGTGATTAGAAAACAATGAAAGCAGAAACAAAAGAAGCCAGACGGCAGATGTGCCACCTGCCCACGATGGGATAGATGGCACATCAGGATACCTAATTCCGAAGACCAGCAGAAGCTTATCAGACTCTACCGCAAGTAGGGAGAAGTGCCGAAGCGTTCTCATAAATTCATTTTTCTTTGTTTTGGGTTACAAATATAGCAAAGGCAGAGATTCTTATCCCTACCTTTATACCTAATTATTTAGAACCAAATTGATTATCGAGTAGTTATTCTGACAACTCCCAATTTGGAGCATTACTGGGTTATAATACTAGGGTCCCTTTTTCCCACTCATCTATAGTCATTTTAGCTGTTAGCGAGTGAATATTATTACTACTTGCAATACTTTGCAATATTTGCATAGCATTGCGTTCAAAAATAGGCAAAAGATATGTTGCAGCCCACATGCGAGCACCAACAGATTCGCTATATAGAAGTTTAGACAATTGCTTTAGGCTATTTGTCTCTTTTAAATAACGAGCACTTTTAGCTATTACCTGATAGCTTTTGTTTGCTTGTGCGTAATTACCTGTTTCTGTTGCTTCAGCATGCTTTATCGCAGCTTCTTCAAACTTCCTATAAGCCGTTTCTATTTTTTTTTTTTTTAAGGTTTCCATCCAAATTTCTTTAATGTTTCAATTCCAAATTTATATTGAGCATCATAACTTTGAGTACTTAGCCATTGGTGTACCGTTTTACCACCAGTAAATGGCTGGATAGAAGAATAATACCCTGAAACTTTTGCATGAATGCTGCCTGCACCATATGGAAGTTTTATTAAGTTATTGGTATTATGTATCTTATACGCACCAAATTTTGAGACATTACCTGATGTTTGTTCAACTATATGATGCCAGGCTTTTCCTGGCCCAGCAGATCCCTTAGCCTGTTTAAAGGAATTAAAAGTAGCATATCCCATTCCGGCAGATATTTTTGAAGTGCTAACTGAAGCCTTATACGCCGAGCCTGCACCTGCTGACAGGATAATACCAATACCACCGTCAACCAACTCTGCGTTATCTTTTGACATGCCAGCAGCTTGAAGTCCTTGACTTGTAAAAGAACTAGTCTCATTTCCTGTTATCATTTGCGTAAAACCAGAAGCAGCGACGTCACTACCATGAACAACCGCAAGACCTCCAACAACTCCACCTGCACCAGTCCATGACGTAGCAACTCCTCCAACAGCTCCTATACCAGCTTCCACGACTCCTCCGACACCTTTGATAAATCCCAAAGTTCTCGTAGTCATCTGATTTCTCATCCACCATTCTTTTATAGCTTTGACCTGCTTTCCATTGGGATCAACAAGAATTACTGGAGATTGGTAACAATAAACATACGGATTTAAATTAAATGAATAATAAACACCCTCATTATGCTCCCCGTCAAGATAGTTTTCACTATTTCGAGGGACATAATTAGAAATAGGGTCCACACTCATCCAAAGACTAATCCTCTGTTCATAGTATCTCGCACCATAGTAGTACATACCTGTCTCCTCATCAAACTCCTTGGCATTGAAAAGATAAGGTGTGTTCCACGTATTGTTGCGCTCTTCTATGAACACTTCGCCAAACGGCACATACTCAATGTGCTGTGACACTTCTCCGTCTAAGTTGGTGATGTAACTACTGCTACCCAAGTGGTCGGGATGGTAGTAGAACTGCATCTTTTCGTAGTCGTCATTTGGCTTGAAGTTGCCGTTTGCAGCCCTTGTGCGTGCCATAGCCCTTGCCTGTGTTGCCTCCGGCGTGCCATCGTTACAGCAGAATTGTCGTGCAAACGAGAGGAAAGTGAGCTTGCTCAAGCTTTCCCGAGTGCAGCCGACAATGTCTTTTAGACAAACCTAACCATTCACATAGTCGTCATTGTCCTTACCGTTATAAGGTTGGTCAAATGCCTTGTAATTGTCTTTAATGGATTGTAACTGCTGGTTGTACTTATCCTTGTAGTTAATGGTAATACCATCAGCTTCTTTGCCTGCATACGGTATTCGTCTTGGGTCTGTCTCTTATGTTCACCGATATATGCTGCTTTTTTGATTTTACTTCAAATTCAATCATAACTTCTTATTGTTTTTGGTTATCAATTATTTAACGTCGTTCTTTCCTGTTTATGCTTACGGCTTTTAATACCCATATAAGGGTAATGATGAACACCCTTATAAGGGTATTACCCATTACCCTTATATGGGTGCTGGAGCATACCCTTATATGGGTGCTGGAGCATACCCTTATATGGGTGCTGGAGCATACCCTTGTATGGGTAAGTTCAAATAATCTATATATGGTTTACCATAGACTTGTTGTTTTAATGTTATACATTCTGTTATTTATCGCTGCTGTGACTCGCCATATGTGTGTCACATTTGTTACTCTTTTTATTTTGACAACTTCTAATTTTGATCATTACCTTTAATGTCTATTTCTTTAGTATCTAATCTCTTATTTATATCTATTTTATGCTTGCACAATATCTTTTTAAATCTTTCTTTGTTAATATTAGTAATTCCTTCAAATATAGTATCGCCTTTATAATTATATATTCCTATAAATTCCAGACAATCGGGTCCATTGCAATAATCAGATCCCCAAATAGCATAGTAAATGCTTTTTTTTGATTTTACAATTCCTATCTCATAAATAGGCGTTTGTAATACATTTAAAAATATGCCATTAACAGTTCTTTTTTTTGTATTTGCTATTGGGAGTTTATACTCTTTTAAAATTGTATCATTAGCTGTAAATACAAGTACCTGTTTTAGAATGATAGGAGTTGAATATGGATCTTCATGATAATCTAAGATATCTAAAGTATCCTTGCTATATTCACTCTTTACAATTAAAGCATACTTTCCTGTTTTGTTTATAAAAATACTATCAGACTCCGAATAGTACGGTTGTTTTTTATTTGTACCTCTAGTATTATCTGTAAGGGTAATTATACCCTTATTACAGGTAATACATGTAAATACTAATAACAAGCAAATAATAATTTTCATCATTTTTTTCTTAATAAATTTCCAATAGGAGTAGCTATTTTAGAATGTCCCGATAATTCCATTGCTCTATATTTTAGAAAAACATTATTTAATTGACCGACTGTCCAATGTTCTAAAGAAACCCATCTTGCTTTTGTCGTTTCTTTAAAATCTTTCATATTGCCAGATAATGCTGCTGAATAACTCGAAGATGTTTCAAAACTTTCTGTATCTTCAATTATCATACTTACATAATATAATAGTCGTAATAGCTTATTATACGTTTCTTTTGTAATAAGAGACGTAGTCTTGGATATAAATTGTGTGTTTTTACATACTTTAATAATCTTTTTTCTTCTATTATATTACCGTTGTTATGATTAATTATTACTAGCATTACTATTATCTCTTGTTGTCGTTTTTCACAACACCATTTTACAAATTGGCGATATGCAGGCAATTTTGATACTCTACAATTATTCCAAATCCCAAGTAGACCTAATACATTTTTTTTTAATAATAAATCATTTGCTATTGAATATAAAATTGTTGTATCTGTACAATTATATAATAGGTTTATTTTATAATCATCCCATGTTTCATGCGATTCTGGATAAAAAATATTTAAGTCTTCACGATCTTTTATGAGCATGAATTTCACTAGTTCTTTAAAAGAAGGTCGTGAAAACAGTATAGAGAGTGAATCTTTATTTAGAGTATCAGTAGATTCATTAGTCATAGAAAGGTGTAAATACCTACCTAATAAAGTATTAAAACTCTTGTTGGATTCCATATCATTAGATATGACAAAAGGATTCTGAGTCCAAATGTCCATTTTATGATAATCTCTTTTTATGGAAACCTGAGCATAACAACAAATTATGCTACAGATTTCCATTAGAAGCACAGTTAAGTTTCTTTTCATTTTGTATATATTTGCTTAAAAGATACTTTTATATCTGTTCCTTTTCTATTTCCCTTATCTTCTTTTTGGAAACGCATAATATCATTCATAAAAGAAACTTGAGCCGATATATAATATGTTGTAATCTCGTATTCGCATTTCCTCGCTCAAGGAATAGGATTTTGCCAGCAGAATTCTCGCCTACACCTACTATCTGATTATCGGAATGCTTAATTCCATGTAAGGCAAGTTGTTTAACCAGCCTATTCTTTACCGTCCAAGTTGGTGATGTAACTACTGCTACCCAAGTGGTCACCGTGCGCTCGCTATCGGTATCGTACCAATGCGAGAATAAATGCTTTTGTCGTCCACTGTAAGCTGATGATTCCCACATTGGCAAATGTATATAACATTCTTGAGAAATCCAAAGAAATCGGAATTTATTTTTGAGTTTTTTGTTTTATTGTATCAAATTGCATCCCATGGGTATTTGATAAGGCGTTGTTTTTCCTAATTGCGACACTCAATTAGAACATATTCCCAAGAAAGCATGTTCTGGTTATCAACCTCTTGGCGATATTAATATCTCATTGAAAAGTGGCTTTGAAGTGATTTACTAACGAGAATGTAAGAAACTCAATGTTTATAATCCGAGCAAGGCTCTTGGGCGAAGACTTTAAGCTCATCACGGAAGACCCTTCAAAAGAAACTTACTTATAGAACTAACAGCAGAGGCTGATTACCCTCTCTTTTGCTGAACCTAAATAATCATATTCAATAACATTGACATAATTATCACGATCCACAATTCAATCATAAATCCCAAGAGAAGAGTATAGAATCCGCTTCAAACTTTGATAGTACGATATCAACGCTATTATATAATTTTTTAATTTGAGAAGGGCTGTTACTACTATTGTAATTTCTTTTAGCTGTATGATAGACGTATTCCCATTTCTTTTTTTCGAAATAGTATGTAACAGTCAAAGATTCTCGTATACTTCCATCTATCGTCATATAAGTTTTGCCTCCCAAATAGATATCACTTTCCCAAATTATCCTATTGTTCTTTATTAAATTGCGCTTTTGAAAATAACAAGGTACTCCGTCCTTTTTTTGCGGATTAACCCAAGTACCTCCCTCAGATGTATAGGAGGGGTAGTATTTCCAAGAAGAATCCAATAGAGGTAACTTTATAATACTCCTTTGGTCGTTAAAATTTATGCCATATCTATTCTGTTTATCAGCACAGCCAAATATTATTAATATGACGCATAAAGAGCAAATCATACATTTTAGTCTTCTATCCTTACTATTTCTGTCCATTTTCATATTTCTTTAATGTTACCACCGAGTCTTATACCTTCTCCTCTCATTTTGTAGGGTATAATGGTATCGTGTTATCCATCGTGATTATTATCTTTTCGCAATCGGGAGCAAGACTCCCATCCTGTTGTATTTGTGACAGTATCATTTTAATTATAATTTCCATCTTTATTTTTCCTAATATCCACATTTGTATTATAACTTCTTATGAAAGAAATTACAAAATTACCATCCAATAATCCCTTCATAAAATTCTTTTTTTACCATAGACCCAAGTATCGTTCATAATAGTACCTGCCTTAGCATTCACTACAAGGTTTTGCAAACGTCTGCGTGTAGAGTAGTAGCTGTAGAAGGTTTCCGCTCCGTTGCAATACTTCAGGTAGGTGCGCTGCTTGGTGATGCCTATTCTTCCACACATATCAATCATTTAATGTCGTTCTTTCTTGTTTATTGCTTGCGGTTTTAATACCCTTATATGGGTGTTAAGAGGTATTTAAATACTAAAGAATATGGGACTCTCATTTCACTAACACTCTACGATGAACATTTCCAATATAGAATTATCTACCACTAAGGAGAATGACCAAACCTTAGGCATTAGGGAATTTATAAGTTCTTCAAAATTATTCTTAAGTACTTCCTTTATTGTTTGCCGTTCTATGCTATTATAAAAGTGCCAAGATAGGTATTTTCCCCAAAGACGAATCGCTTCACGGTAACCATCTGCTTGTATTTGTCTTACATATGTTCCTCCCTTAAATAAAACAATAATATTAAAAGTTTGCAATTCTGAAAGAAGATGACAATGCTGAACAATATATGCTTCTATTATTTTTCCATTGACTTTTTCATATAAGCAACTAATATGATGTAACTTCTTCAAGGGTATTTCCTCTATATCTCCACTATATATATGTTGCTTCGCTTTAGACTTGCTAATATTACCAATATGTGGAAAATCCAACGCGTCAACCCATTGGTTCATTGCAACTTTCATAGAAACTGCATCTATTTGTAAAACGTCTGTTTTTTCCCCATATTGATAATTGGTTATAAAAGTATATTTGTCCATCACCTATTACCTTTATGGTTTCTACTATGGTTTTCACCACTGAAATTTCTACGTTCATTGGCCCGATTCATTTGTCTCTTTAATTTTTCTATTTGCTTTTTACGTAAAATAATTTTATTGTTTGGGGATTAAATGATTTACATTGGCTCGTAGTAATTCCTACATAATATTGCTTTGTGTTGAACTTTATTAGAAGGTTTGAGCCACCCCGATAACCACTGCTGCAATTAATTTCCAGTACTGAGAAATCAGTTATCTCTTTCTCGCAATTCACAATTGTCTTTCTATGATTATACGAGAAACAAACATATATAAGGATGGCTAATAAGCCAACATTTAATAGTACAACTTTTTCCATTCAATATTTGTTATTCTTTTTTTGACAACTCCGATTTAGATTATTACTATCCAACAAGCCTTTACATATATAGCCTACAACATACTCTATAGGTGTCTGTAGTTCAATATCATTGTTATCTAACAAATCGTTTATTAAATTATTTACTATACCCCAGGTTTTATCCTGCTCGTATTTTTTATATGGGTGTTGCATAATTTTTTGTTTTATTTTTAGATCAATTTGGTGATATTTGGTTACCATTATAATCAACGCTGTTAACCTTTTTCCTGTTTTAGGATTTGTAACATCATAATGGTCTTTATGTTTTCTGTCTTTTTCCCAAATATTTCCTTTCTTATTTTTCCATTCCTGTCCATCACGTAATTTGGTTAGTTTAGCTGGAGGTTCTTTAAAATATCTTGGAGCGCTTGAATATCTACTACCATTTTCTTGCAGATGCCTTTTCCTATTTTCCTAAATCCTTTGTGCCATTAATAGTCATCATTGAAGCAAGCTTAGTATTGTACTCGACTTGCACGATAATTCACATAGATGGCTTCATGCTCGCCACTTTTTTCACCGTGCGCTTGCTATCAGCATCGTAGCAATGCGAGAATACATGCTGTTGTCGTCCACTATAAGCGGATGATTTCCACATTGGCAAATGTATATAACATTCTTGAGAAATCCAAAGAAATCGGAAATTATTTTTGAGGTTTTTGTTTTATTGGGTATCTTGCATCCCATGGCTATTTGAGAAGGCTACGTTTTTACTAATTGCGACACTCCATTAGAACATATTACTAAAAAGGCATGTTCTGATTATCAACCTCTTGTCGATATTAATATCTCATTGAAAAGTGGCTTTGAAGTGATTTACTAACGAGAATGTAAGAAACTCAATGTTAATTATTGGTGTCCGATAAAACTTTTGGAAGTTATCTGTGTTAGATAAAATAGGCTTAAACTTATGATTTCATTAATTTATTTGGTTATTATAGGGCTTCCCTTGTCAAAAAAGCACATTTTATAATGCTTACAGTTTGAAACTGAAAACCAAGTCCCTGGATAAGTAAAACGGCTGCAACATCGATGGGAAAGAGATACAGAGCTTTCAGTTTGTTTTTTACCGGACAGCAATAATTCCAAAAACTTTTTGTTGGCTCATCATTTTTTTGCGTAAAAATAGCAAAAGGCAGAGAATCGATCTCTACCTTTATACCTAATTGTTTATAACTACATTGATTATCAGATATTTATTCTGATAATTCCCAAATTAAAGCATTACCGTGTTGTATGTGTTTTATAAGATACAACCACTACTATAATACTATTTTTTGCATTCTAGCACCACCACTGTATATATAAACAATATTATTAATTAGACAGTTGGGGCGTACATAGTTTGGCTCTTCTAACTTTTTGATTTGCCAAGTTTTGCCTTTATCTAAACTATAAAGCAAATCGTATTCTGTAAAAGCACCTTTTATATTACCAATAAAACCTATTATTGCTTTGTCATTAGATTGTATGTTTTTAATAATAGAATAATTTTTGATTATTTTTATAACCCTCGATTGCCGTGCATTGGGTTTATAGCTTATTATAGAAATTTCATTTTTATCTGTTAGCGTATTCCCAGCAATTATTATAGTATTATTATCTTGTCTTACTATACTTTGGGGCGTTATAGAAAGTCTTATTTCTTTATTTTTCTTTTTCTGTACTTCCAAAATACGAGGTTTCACCACTACTAAAAAAATTGCATATGACTTTTCGTTTATACCTAAACCTTGCAAGGCATAATTTTTCAATATCAATACTATCTATATTTTTGATTTTTTTATCTAATGAGTATAGCTTTTATTGGACCTCTGTTATTCGTATAAAATATTTTTACTATTATTAGTCCAAATTGCAGATATCGGTTTTTATATTTGTAAAATTTTTTTAATATTTTCTTTTTTTATATCAAAAGCTACAATACTAAAATTATAATTTTTCTCTCACATCATTTCGTAAAATATAAATATAATCATTTAGTTGAGTACCTATGTTAAAATAACTATAATTTAAACTTGAATTTATTTTTAACCCAATTTTTTTCCTTCATCGATAGTTTTATAAATATTTGCCTCGTCTGTTGATTTGGGAATATTATTTGGATTTTTCTAATTCTTTTTTTCTGATAATTCTTCATATTCTGTATAGGTTCCAAACAAATATCCTTCATATTCTGTTTTTGAGAATACATATAAGCAAACGCTTGATTTATATCGGGAATTCCTTTACATTTAATCATATTCGTATCGTCTTTACAACCAAACAAGAGTAACAACAAAAAATTAAATAATACAAACTTTTTCATAAGTCAATTTCTATGGTTGGAATATTTTTTTTATTCTGTCAAGTATTGGCATTGCCTTATCTGGATCTACATCTTTATCGATTTCAAACCTAAATTCCTTTCCTTTGTTTTTAAGGTTTTTAATCCAATTATTATATGCCTTCATAGAGTCTTTTAGAATACCATATATATTTCCCTGCTCTACTTTTCCTGTGCGCGATTTACCCTTTTTTAAAATGTCTCTTAATGCTATACATTCTTTCATTTATTGCTGCGATGGCTTGGCGTTTGTGTGCCACGTTTATTGTTCTTTTTATTTTGACAAGTCCCAATTTGGAACATTACCAAAAATCGTGTGTTATTTGTTTTCATATATGATTTCTTTTGTTTCATAGTGTCGTCTATATATTTTTTCTAATTTTACTATTCGATTATTTTTATCATAAGTAAATACACATGTATATGAAATAATGATGTCAGACATATTGGGCTTGTAAGTATAACTATATTGGGTAATAAGACTATCCTTGACTATAATGTTAATACTAAATACATAGTCAACACTGGCATCAAGATACGTGTAATACTTATTGATATCTTGTATAGAAATCTTTTTTCGCTCCCCTATAGGCTTTGTAAACGATAAGATTTCGCTTGGGTCATAACTTGACAAAATATCAGCAATAATACACGCATCTTTATATATGACCTCGGGATATTTTAGAATTATTCCATAATCAATCAGGCTATAAGATTGATCTAAAAATATCTTTTGATATTTGATATCATCTGCGGACAATTTAACCAATCTACCTCGTTTATTATACACCCCGATTTTTTTTTCGTTTAGAAATAAACTTCTTTCTACCTTACAACCATTGCTTAAAATTTTTACAACAGTTTGTGATTTCAATTCTAAACTATTTAGAATTGAAATCACAGAAAGTATCAATATAGCACAAAATCTCATTACTAATCTTTTATTTAGTTTCTTTGCAAAAAATAGTTCTTTTGTATACAGCGATTCTAATCTTGTTTTCCAGCATTCATATTACGTTTTTTCTCACCACCAAGATTCATTGGAGCAATGCGAGTTTGAGGTGCTTTAAAAGATTTTCCAACATTTTTCTTCCATTTCGCATAATGTTCATCGGAGATTTTCCATCCCATAGTATTCATGTGAATTTCGAGACGTCCAGTACTTCTACGCATGTTCTTAATTGTTTATGGTTATCAACTATATAAAACACTATTCTTTCCTGTTTATTGCTTACGGCTTTTAATACCCATACAAGGGTATTGCCCGTTACCCTTATATGGGTGTTGGGGCATACCCTTGTATGGGTAAGTTCAAACAATCTATATATGGTTTATCATAGTCTTGCTGTTTTAATGTTATACATTCTGTTCTCTATTGCTATTGTGGCTTGTAAAAAGATATTTCCTTTATTACTTTTTTCTTAGGTAAATCACGAATGTCATAGATTGTAACCACAATGGTATCGGGTGGAACTTGCCTTTCAAAATAATAATTAAGCGTGTACGGTGCTTCAAATGCAGGAATGTTATCTATTTCCCAAGTTTCTCCATAACCTTTGCTTTGCAAGTTATCACTATCTGATAAGATAATTATAAATTGGTAGCTATCTCTATCAACTATTAATGCTTCACTATTGTAATCTCTGTAATTATACGGATGTTCTACAAATGATCCTTTTATGTGAATACATATACTATCAAATACTATTGCAGTTCTATCTGTTTTATATATAGACACAAGCGCACCTCGCTCTTGAGATTCTGCTGCAGATATACTATTTGCAATTCTTAAAGTCTTTCGTTTATAAAAACAGTTACATGAAGACAAAGCATTTATAATTAATATTATCAAAGTAGTCGATAAAAAAAGTCTTCCTCATAGTTTACAAATTGAATAACACTGCCATAACTGATTTTTGTACATAAATAGAATAATTCAAGTATTAAAATAAGCCTAGTAACCACGAACGTGGTCTACCTGCCCACCGAGGTTGCAGCCATAGGTTACTTTCTCCTCATCGGGGTAAATCATTTCCAATAGGCGGTTATGACTGTCATATTTCTACTGCGTGATGTAGGTTGCCACTGCCTGATTAGGCATAATCAGCGTACGTACTGTCTTAAAGACCTCACCCATTTTACCATAGTAATACTCGATAGCACCACTTCCGTCCTCACGAAGCATCAATCTGCCGATACGATTGTAAGAAGAGTTGATACCACCGTAATGGTACTTCACGTTGTTTTCTGGATGGTCGGGCAATGAGTTTAAATATCGTCTCATGGGCCTGTAAAATTAATAAGCATTAAAAAGTGGATAACTCAAAATGTATATAAAATTTTATGGCTGAAATTATGTTGTCCTAATTTCAGCCAGCTCTCAAACGTCACGAAAAAGAAGGATATATTCCGTAGACGGAGAGTGAAATCCATTCAAAGAATGAGTTACGACCATAAGCCTGTTATTAGTTATACCCTCGTTGGCAAATGTATATAACATTCTTGAAAAATCCAAAGAAATCGGGATTAATTTTTGAAGATTATTTGTTTTATTGCACATCTTGCATCTTATAACTATTTGAGAAGCTTTATTTTCATAGTTACAACACTCCATTAAAATTGATTTATCTTATATAAGGACTTTGGTTACCAGAATGTTGTCGGTATTAATACCTCAATGAAAAACGGCTTTGAAGAAATTCCCTAACGAAGATGTAAGAAACTCAAAGTTTATAGTCTGGATTTCTTCTCGTCTACTTCGTTTTCTACGAGAAAATTGTTATCGTAGAAGGTTTTTTGAGGCATTGCAGAATAAAGAAAGGGAAAGAAACTTACTCGTTTCTTATTCATTCACTCTTTGACATATAACCAACTCTGACTTCTAATAATCATTTTTTTGATCTTCCGAGATATGAAATGATAAACTAAAACTCTTATATACTAAGGTGCACAGAGTTACGGAGAGGTTGGAGGCAAAGGTTATATTACGGAGGTGCCGATAGCATAAAGAGAGACGGAAGTGTAGTGTACAGATTCCTAATTAGTCTTTTGGGAGAAACGCTTTGTGTATAAATTGCTAATGGAATAGGCAAAATATCTCCGTTGTTCCACGCATCGATGGTGTCTCCGTGACTATCAGTGCTTTGATTTGATAACCCTTCATACTCTCCTTTTCTCTGTGTGACATTTCGTCGGAGACCTAAGCTTAGGCGAATTATTATCACTTTAAAATTCAAAAGACCCACTTTTATCATATAAGTTATTTTTTAAATAGCATTGACAGTAATTCATTCTTTAAAAATATTTTTCCTGTCATTCCTGTCATCCGAATTGTCTATCTAACTTGTTGGTTTATAGTGTCATTGCATGAAATGTTAAATATGACAGGAAAATGAAATTTAAAATGTTATAGGAATTGTGCATAATAAATCCTTTATTTTTTGTAATCTTAATCGTACTATAATTTTGAAGATTCTTAGTTCAGAGAATCAACATTCTATATAGGGAATAAGGCACTAATTTCTTTATTTATTAGATTGTAGATGTGCTATACAAAAGTAAAAGGTGTGCTAATTTTGTTCATTTCATATAAAATGAGTACTTTTGTATTTACAAACTATTATTTATGAAAGAAACAAAGGCAGAACAAGAAGAACTAATCCTTATCCGTATTACAGGACAAGATAGGCCAGGACTGACAACAGCAGTAATGGCTATCCTCGCACATTATAATGCACATGTCTTAGATATTGGTCAAGCAGATATCCATTCCACATTGTCACTCGGTATTCTTATTCGTATTGATGAAAAAGGAGCTGGGCAAGTAATGAAAGAGCTATTATTTAAAGCTACGGAGCTTGGTGTAAATATTGGCTTCTCCCCAGTTGCAGACAATGAATACGAAGATTGGGTTAATGAGCAAGGTAAAAATAGATATATTCTAACCATTATCGGTAGATCTCTCTCTGCACGCAATATCGAAGGGGCAACACGTGTGATTACAGGGCAGGGAGTGAATATTGATTCTATTCTACGTTTGACGGGTCGTCAAAGTATACGTAAAAGTAATCAAAGTGTGAGAGCTTGCATTGAATTCTCGTTGCGTGGTACTCCAAAAGATTACAGACAGATGCAAGCAGACCTCATGCAGATGAGTCATGAACAAGGTATTGATTTCTCTTTACAGAAGGATACCATGTATAGGCGAATGCGTCGACTTATATGTTTTGATATGGATTCTACGCTCATACAAACAGAATGTATAGATGAATTAGCAAAGCGTGCTGGAGTAGGGAAAGAGGTTTCTGAAATTACAGAACAAGCTATGCGTGGTGAGATAGATTTCAAAGGAAGTTTCACACGACGTGTTGCTTTATTGAAAGGTCTTGATGCCAGTGTCATGGAGGATATAGCAAGGTCAATGCCTATCACGGAAGGTGTAGATCGCTTGATGACCGTGTTAAAGCAGTGTGGATATAAGATAGCAATATTAAGTGGAGGGTTTACTTATTTTGGTGAATATCTTCAGCGGAAATATGGGATTGACTATGTTTACGCAAATGAGCTTGAGATAGATGAGAATAATAAGTTAACTGGACGTTACGTTGGTGAGATTGTTGATGGCAAACGGAAAGCAGAGCTACTAAAATTAATTGCTCAAGTAGAAAAGGTTAATCTTGCACAAACTATCGCTGTTGGTGATGGAGCTAATGACCTTCCTATGTTATCTGACGCAGGATTAGGTATAGCATTTCATGCAAAGCCTCGTGTGCAGGCAACAGCAGAACAGAATATTACCACTATAGGGTTGGATGGTGTCTTGTATTTCCTTGGTTTTAAGGATAGTTATTTGGGTGAGGCTGGAAGACTCTAAGCCAGAAATCAAGTTTAGATAAAATAGATTCAAGTGAACAACTATAGACTGTTACTAATATATCAGAATTTGGTAAATAAGTCATTAAAGTTTGATAGATGCAGTTAGATTTTTATTTGTTAACAACCATTGTTGTTGACCATTATTATAGAAACTTACTTGGAAAAAAAAGGTGTTGTTGTTTAATATAAAATAGGAGATAATCAACTGTGATTATCTCCTATTTTATATTAAGCAATCTCAATCTTTGAGACTCTTAAACCGATCTGTGCGTCTTGGAGAAGTAAGTCCTATTATCAAAAATTCCACCAGTGTTTCTTTTTTGGAGGTTGATGATCTTCAAAAGAGCGATGAGCATAGTTGCGGCTCTCCCATGTCTCATGGTTGGTTATCATTTGATAGATAGTCCCCCAATCAGGTAATCCTCCAAGATTACGGTCGTCAATAAACATCTCAACCTTTAGTTTTCTGGAGAAATGATTGTTCTTTTCCTTCTCCTCTTCAGGGTAGTCCTTGTTAACAGCCCAGAAATCGACCCCACGTTCATGACACCAGTCAACAGCTTCTTGGAGTAAATCACCTTCCCTAACACTCCATAAGATAAGTTGATGGCCATCTTTAATCAGCATTTTAAGAGTATCGGTAGCGAAGGGAAGTTCGCTACCGATTTTAGGATATTTATGTTCTACGATGGTGCCATCGAAGTCAACTGCAATTATCATTGTCTTTTTAGAATTATTCTCTTGTTTTAGAGTTTATCTCTTTACAGAATTATCATTCTTATTTCCATAGTGACTATTTGTGTAGTTACCATAGTTGCCATAGTTACCATACTGTCCGTAACTTGTACCATAACTTGCTCTACCATATCTACCATATTTTCCATAGCCACCATAACCATAGTAATAGCTATACTTTCTCTTAGACATATCGATGCCATTAAGGACGATAGCCATATTTGGGAACTTGTTTTCGTTTGCAAGTGCGTTAATCAAGTTGAAACTTGATTTTGGTGTGTAGTCTGCACGACACATATAGATTGAAGCGTCTACAACACGTGCAATCTGGAGCGTATCAGTAACCAAGCCAACAGGAGCAGTATCAATCATGATATAATCATACTTTTCTTTCAAGAGATTTATGATGATATCTAATGAGTTGCGCGCAATAAGCTCCGCTGGGTTAGGAGGAATAGGACCGGCCATAAGTAAATCCAAATTCTTATTAACACCAGAAGGTAAGATTTGTTCTTGTAGTTCCTCTGCTGTTGGATTATCCTTTACAAGGAGGTTTGTAATACCATGCTTATGATCATTGATACCAAACAATTCAGCCAAACGTGGTCGACGAATATCAAGACCAACCAAAATAACCTTTTTGCCTAAGAGACCAAAACTAACAGAAAGGTTAGCAGCGTTGAAGGTTTTACCCTCACCTGAAGTAGATGAGGTGAAGAGTACAACCTTTTGACCTTCTTTCAGCATAAACTGAAGATTGGTTCGCATAGATCGGAAAATCTCCTCCATCTGGTTGTTCTGATTTTCGTGTACAACGATATCAGCTTTACCCTTAGCTTTGTTACTTGCAACTGCAACATCAGCGATGATAGGTAGCTTAGTAAGGCGTGCAACATCATCGTGACCTTCAATCTTATAACGGAAGAATTGTAGTACAAGTATTACTAAAACAGGAATTACTAATCCAATTAAAAGTGCAACCATCATAATAGAAGTTGACTTAGGACTAATCTTTCCTACTAACTGTGGGTCATCGATAAGTTTACCCTTGTCAGCAGTAGCAGCCAAAGAAATGCTATTTTCCTCACGTTTTTGCAATAACATAAGGTAAAGTCCAGATTTAACCTCCTGCTGACGATCAATCTGTGTCAGCATACGCTCCTGTTGTGGAGTCTCTGCTACCTGACCGTTATACTTATTTACTTGTGCAGAAACAGCATCACGCTGAATAAGTAGGTTTTGACGGGCCGCTGCTATTGCACGGCGAATGTTACCATTTAGTTCGCGAATCTGAGCTGTAAGTGGTTCTACTACAGGTGAGCTCTCAGATGCGCTACGTAACAAACGGTTACGTTCAAGTACTAACTCATTGTACTTATTAATTAAGGATGTTGAACTCTGGTCATCCAATCCAACATTAGATGGGATTACCTGAGTGAGGTTACGAGATGAGCTTTCAACTTCTCTTGCAATGGTGTTGAACAACTCTATCTGTGTTTCAACGTCAGCAAGTTTAAGTTCAGAATTATTCTGATTAGCAACAGAGTTGCCTGCATTCATTTGTAGTTCAACAATGCCATTCTTCTGTTTGTAGTTCTGTAGCTCGCCTTCAGTCTTGCCAAGTTCTGTATTAATCTTAGACAGACGATCATTAATGAACTTATCTGTACGAAGTGCAATCGTATTCTTATCTTCATTTGCTTGACGATTATATACAATGGCTAATTGTTTCAAATAGTCAAGAGAACGTTGTGGTACCTCATCAGTCAGTTGTAACTGTGCAATAGAGGTTGATTTTGCTGTTTGAGAGACTTGCAACTCACTTGTATACTTGTTAGCTGCCATTCGTGGTGAAAGGATACTAACGTTCAGAACATCTGAATTCTTTAATGTATGTCCGTAATTAGAGCTAATTGTAATAATACCAGCACGAGTTGCTATAGTAGCAGGAAGATTTGTTATCTTTCTGTTGATAGAATAAGGTCCCTCGTTTGAGTTGTCATTTGTGGGTACATAGTATGTTCCACTGACGATGTAGAAGATACTGTCCTTAGTAATTGTTAAGTCGATAGGCGCATTTAGTTTCTCGAGATGCTCCGGGTCAACATCAACATTAAGTGGTTGGTTACGATATAAGATAACGTCTTTAACTCTTCCTTTTGTTGAGTAGTTAACATATAACTTTAAGTCTCTAATAGCGTCTTCTGCAAGAGAGTGTGATGTAAGAATCTCCATCTCATTGTCAATTCCAGTTGAGTTTGAGATGATACCAAGGTTTGACATGTTTTGTAAAGACTGTCCACGTCTGTTACTACCGCTTTCATCTTTAATCAATAATTTAGCAGTAGACTGATACATTGGTGTTGTGTATCGAAGATAAATCGCTCCTAAGCTGCCAAAGATTATTAATGACAGTACAAACCAATACCAATTGAGAACGATCGTTCGATAAAGGGTGGCAAAATCAAAGGAAGAAAGCCCTTCACGGACTTCTTGTTCCTTCCCTTGTTCTAATTTAGTTGTTTCTTCCATATTTATTATTTTTCTTATTATTCTGTAAAGGATTTATTTTGTATTCTTATTTTCTTCTGCAAGTTGAAGAAGATATTTACCATAATTATTCTTTATCATTGGCTGTGCCTCTTCTTTTAATTTTTCTGTCGTTATCCAGCCTTTTTTGTATGCAATCTCTTCTAAACAAGCAACCTTAAGTCCTTGTCGTTTCTCTATACATTCTATGAATGTACTTGCCTCAGATAAACTATCATGTGTTCCTGTGTCAAGCCATGCAAAGCCACGTTGGAGTGTCTGTACCATTAAATTTTCTTGTTTAAGATAGCATTGATTGACAGTCGTAATCTCTAACTCGCCTCTTGGTGATGGCTTTATGTTCTTAGCAATTTCAACAACACTATTTGGATAGAAATATAGTCCCACAACAGCATAGTTACTCTTAGGATGTTCAGGTTTTTCTTCTATACTAAGACATTTCCCATTATGGTCAAATTCTGCAACTCCATATCTTTCAGGATCATTTACATAATAACCAAAGACAGTTGCTTTGTTGTCTTCTTCCGCCCTCTTCACACTATTCCGTAATAGTGTGCTAAATCCAGCTCCATAAAAGATATTGTCTCCTAAAACTAAACACACAGAATCATTACCTATGAACTCTTCTCCAATAATAAAAGCTTGTGCAAGACCATCAGGAGAAGGCTGTTCGGCATATTCGAAGCGTACTCCAAAACTACTTCCATCTCCTAAAAGACGTTTGAAACCTGGTAAGTCAAATGGAGTTGAAATAATAAGAATCTCTTTAATTCCAGCCAGCATCAAAACGGATACTGGATAGTAAATCATGGGCTTATCATAAATTGGTATAAGCTGCTTACTTATTCCTTTTGTGATAGGGTAGAGGCGTGTGCCAGAGCCACCTGCAAGAACAATTCCTTTCATAATAGTATGGTTTGATATCTGTTTTTTAATTAGTAGTTGTTGACTCTCTATATGTTTAATGTTTAAGCATTAATTCCATAAAAACTTTCAGCGCTTTTCGCTGTCAGTACGTGTATAGATAGCACTGAGGTTATACTCAAAGGGACTATGTCGTAGAGAATAACCAATATGCTCGTTAAGTATTTGCTGTTACACGCTTTCATTTATAATATAGTATATCTTGATTGCAAAGGTAATAAATTTAATTTGATTAAAAGCTGTGAAAATGAGAAATCATTTGCTTAATAGGCGTTTTTCATGTTTTTTTATTAACTTTGCAATCGAGTAAAATCAAAAGATTTATCTTAATAACTTTAAAACTTTAAACAAAAGATATGGGATTATTATCAAAACTCTTTGGAAAAAAAGATGCTGAACAGGCTAAGACTGGTGGTATGGAAGATTACATGACACTTGTTCGAGTTTACTTTCAAGCAGTGTTAGCAGCTCGTTTGGGTATCAATAACTTAGCTATGTTACCAGACCTTCGTACATACAAGCAAACATTCCGTGTACCAACACTTAATAACAAGTTGGGAGTTGGAGAAAAAGCCAGTGTGCGTAAGACTATGAAAAGTATTTATAATGTAGATGATAATTTCTTTGATGAGATAGATGCAAGCATCAAGAAGAATTGTAAGAAGATGCAAGATATTCAGCCTTATCTTTATCAGTTCCAAGGCTACACACAAGATTTGATGATGCTGATTGGTAATTTGATGAAATTCAAATTGCGTGTTCCTGGTTTCTTTAAGAAAGCAATCTATACGATGACAGAAAAGACGGTAAACGATATTTTTGATAAAAACAGCTTTTCTGATCCGGGAGTTATCAAGTCTGTTATGGCTGTTCGTCAGTATAATCAGCGTCTTGGGTTTAGCCGTAAGTGGACATCAGATTTTGTTTATCAGATAGTGATGCTTGCAAAGAAAGAACCAAAGCCTGCGGATGATTCATCGTCAAAATAATTAGGTATATATTTGCTTAAATAGAAACTTTAATGTAATTTTGTAGCCAAAACGAATATATTAGCTATGAATGCAAATGAGAAGATTCTGAATACGTTTGCGACGCGTGTACGCCAGATGATTCTTCAGTACGAAACACTGAAGAAAGAGAATGACGAGTTGTACACACTTGTTGATCAGCGTGAGCAGGAGATAAAGCAGCTACAAGAGGAGTTGTCTCAAGCACAAGCTGATTATAATTCGTTGAAAATGGCCAAGATGCTTGAAATTACGGATGGAGACATGGAAACCGCACAGAAGCGTGTTGCCAAACTTATCCGGGATGTAAATAAGTGTATCACACTTCTAAGTGAGAAATAAATTAGAATACAATGGCAGACGATAAGCTACATATAAGATTGCATGTATATGATGCAGAACTTTCCGTAAATGTTCCACGAGAAGATGAGGAGTATTATCGTTCGGCAGCCAAACTTATTACCGACACAATTAATACTTATTCTACTCTTTTTAAGGGGAAAAAGGGAGATAAGGATATTATATATATGGCTATGCTTGATATTGCATTGCGATATAAGAAAGAAGGTGTACGTAATGATACAGCTCCATTCAATGATATTCTTAGTAAACTCACTTCAGAAATAGAAGATGCACTGAAGTGATAATAAGAATATTTAATTTAATTCATATAAATAATCAATGAGTCCAATTGTAACAGTTATAATAGCTGTGGTATGTCTTTCAGCAGGATGTGCTGGAGGGTTTGCTTTTTTTCGTTATATCTTAACTGGAAAGTATAAGGATACAATGGATAAAGCGGAAAAGGCTGCAGAAGTTATTAAAGAAAAGAAGCTGCTTGAAGTTAAAGAGAAATTCCTTAATAAGAAAAGTGAACTTGAAAAAGAAGTTCAGCAGCGTACGCTGAAAATTCAGCAAGGTGAAAACCGCTTAAAGCAGCGTGAGGTAACGTTGAATCAGCGTCAAGAGGAAATAAATCGCCGTAAGCAAGATGTTGAGCAACAACAGCAGCGCGTTGATAATGAAAAGAAGTTGCTACAAATTAAGCAACAGGATCTTGAGAAGATGCAGGAGCAAGAGAGAATGAAGCTTGAGGAACTCTCAGGACTTAGTTCAGAAGAAGCAAAAAAGCGTTTGATAGAGAGTCTGAAAGATCAAGCTAAGCTTGATGCTGCTTCTTATATTAATGAAATTGTTGACGAAGCAAAACTTAATGCTAATCAACAAGCAAAGAAGATTGTCATTCAAACTATTCAGCGCGTTGCAACTGAAACAGCTATAGAAAATTCTGTTAGTGTTTTCCACATTGATAGTGATGAAGTTAAAGGACGTATCATTGGGCGTGAAGGTCGAAATATTCGTGCCTTGGAGGCAGCAACAGGTGTTGAGATAGTTGTTGATGATACGCCTGAAGCAATTGTCATTTCTGCATTTGATCCTGTTCGTCGTGAGATTTGTCGTTTGGCACTTCATCAGCTTGTTGCAGATGGTCGTATTCATCCTGCACGTATTGAGGAAGTTGTAGCAAAGGTGAAGAAGCAGCTTGATAATGAGATTATAGAGACAGGCAAGCGTACAGCTATCGATTTAGGCATTCATGGCCTTCATCCAGAGTTGATTCGAATTATTGGTAAGATGAAATATCGTTCTTCATACGGGCAGAACCTTCTACAGCATGCTCGTGAAACTGCCAATCTCTGTGCGGTTATGGCAAGTGAGTTAGGCTTGAATCCGAAGAAAGCTAAACGTGCCGGATTGTTACATGATATTGGCAAGGTACCTGATGAAGAGACGGATTTACCACATGCTCTTTATGGTGGTAAAATAGCTGAAAAGTATAAAGAGAAGCCAGATATCTGTAATGCTATTGCTGCGCACCATGATGAAGTTGAGATGACAACTCTTCTCGCTCCAATCGTACAGGTATGTGATGCTATCTCCGGAGCACGTCCAGGTGCACGTCGTGAAATTGTAGAAGCATATATTAAGCGACTAAATGATCTTGAAGCAATAGCAATGAGTTACCCTGGTGTAACGAAGACCTATGCTATTCAAGCAGGTCGCGAACTTCGAGTAATCGTAGGAGCAGATAAGATGGATGATGCAGAAAGTGAGAAGCTAAGTTCTGAGATTGCGGAAAAGATTCAGAATGAGATGACTTATCCTGGCCAAGTTAAGATTACGGTCATCCGTGAAATTCGTTCTGTTGCGTATGCAAAATAGTTTTTTTGATAATAAATAGAAAGCACTCCTTTTATGGGGTGCTTTTTTTGATTTGCCTCTTTTAATTGTAGATAGTATTCTATGTGCCTTTAAAGGACTAATCACGAAATAGTGTATTAAGAATGTTATAATACAGAAACAATTAGTATAGAATGTGCTGGTGCATCACTTGTTTAGAAAACAATATAAGTCTTTAGTTTATTTTCTCTGTATTATTTATAGGCTCTTCCGTTAAATGCGTGGATGCTTTTTGTACAGCTTTAACAGAAGACTCAAAGTGATTCATCAAACAAAATACATGGGCAAGGCAGTCAACTGTCCATTCTATCATCACCCTCCGATGCAAAACAACCTTTTTATTTTAATACGTTCAAAATACAGACAAGAGTTTGAAAAGTCATTACATAATTTCAGACATATCATCTGCAAATATAAAAAACAAATGCAAAAAAGTAAGTTTATAACCAGCGGCCAATCAACTGGTTATCAAGTCATTCTTAAAAGGTGCTTAGTTGGACTTCAAAAGGGCGTTAGTAACACGCTAAAAGAGCATCTATTGCAAGCCAATCAGGCATCTTTAAGAAGCCAGAAGAGTATGTGTCAGTTTTGAACTGCGTAAAAATATTTACAGACACCGATGTTATGGTAATAATTTATATGTATAGGCAGAAAGACATGCTAATGAACAGACACAGCATCAATTTGCCTTTTCTGCATCTTATCTTGTAGTTTATCTTCCGATATAAGACCATATGATTTTGGACAGGCATACCTTGCAAGTGCATAAGCCTTTATTCTATTTCTAACCTACGCATTTATCGGAAGAACTTTTTTATATTGTCTGTAAAGTGCAAATAATAAAGTATTTCAATGTTATAAACGATGACAGAAGAAATGAATCCTTGTCATCTTAGTTTAAGCAGCTTTTCAAGACGACAAGGATTTCATTATTTATTAGCAACCTGAACCATCAAGGCGACAAGATGCTGCAGGTGTTTCATTTAGGTTGATACCAGCTTCTTCTGGTGATAATGTTACAGTACCATCCTCAAGTACGAAGCAAGGGACACCAGCATATCCATACTTCTTGGCATCATCAAAGACTGAATTATTATCACGAAGGTGGAGAAACTCTTTCAAATACTTTATATGTGAACCAATATCAATTATTTCGTATCGATTATCACCTTCTACATGCTTGTCTACAGCAATACAGTCTGGACAAGTTTTCATTCCATAAATTTTAATCATAATCTATTGGCTTTATTAAGCTCTAATGTATAGAGCAATGAATTTAATTTTTCTAATAATCTTTAATCTTAATGGTTGCAAATCTTACTTGTATCAACTGTGAAACCTCCTTGAACCAAGGTAAACTTGCTACGCTCTGCCAAGAAATCAACAATCTCATTAGCATCCATACCCTCTGCTGAGCAAGTATGGAATCGTTCTTCTGTCCCAAAACGAGCGATGATAGCCTTTACCAAGTCTTCTTTTGTTGTGTAAGTGTTGCCCTCCATCATGTGGAGTACATCATGTCCATGTGCCATATATTCTTATTTTAGTTGATAATTTATTATATTGAATCTCAATAAATATATTCTATAAGCTGCAAAAGTTGTGCCACACACGCAGTTAACTATCTTTAACTCATCAAAAGTCTTAGAATGATATAATTTAATTAATTTTGTGCACGATGACATATTTTATTGATGGTCAGACTATCAAAATGGTGTTGTTTATGCTTACAAGTCTTTAGCATATCAAATTAGAAAGTTGTACATATAAATTTATTTGATAAGAGAGTATATTATGAAACGAATTATATTAGCTCTTGCTGCTGTTATTATGTTGTTATCATCCTGTGGCAGTAATAAGGCAGTAGTCAATAGTTCAAGGGAAATTAATTTTATGGAAGCTCGCAATTATTTCCATGTTGGTACTGAAAAGAGACCGACTATAAAGAAGATATTGTCACGAGCATCTCTTGAAAAGGAATTTGGTGAAGCTACATTCATGGGTAAGGGAGGTGAACCGACAAAGATTGATTTTAATAAGAAATTTGCAATAGCTTTTATCCTTCCACAAACTAATCGAAAGACGGTCTTAGAACCTCTTTCTTTAACTCTTAAAGGCAAACAGCTTGATTTGCTTTACAAATTAGAACAAGGAAAAGTACAAACTTATTTTACTCAACCTTTCTTTCTAATTGTAGTTGATAAAAAATATGCCGATTACAATATTGTAGAAAGCAGGAGTTTTGATTAGTTCTTTTCTATTCTTTTATAATACCTTAATTCCGCAGCATAAATTCTTGTAAGAACTCCAAGTGCCTGAGAAACAAAGTTCTCAAAACACTTGGATATGTCAGAAATTTCACCTATCTTGGTGCTGTAAACATAACAAGTAAGCAAATATCTGACATGACAAAGGTAGCAATTAAAAACGAGAATATCACTTCTTTCGGTGGAATTTATCACATTATGGACGTTTTCTCAAAGTTGGGCTTTGAAAAACTTACCGAATCCGTATTGGGCAAACGTGGAAGTAGCGGCAAGGCATTCAGCCATGGAAGTATTTTCGGCTCTCTCTTCTTCAGCTACCTTTGTGGTGGAGAATGCCTTGAGGACATCAATGCACTTATAGGGCAGTTCAAGCAGAGACCTGATACGCTGTTACCCGGTGCCGACACAGTTGGGCGCGGACTGAAGGAGCTTGCTGAAGAGAACATTATTTACAAGAGCGAAATCTCCGGCAAGTCTTACAGTTTCAACACGGCAGAGAAGCTGAACACCTTACTATTACGGATGATACGGAGAATGGGGCTTATAAAGGTGGGCAGCCATGTTGACCTGGACTTTGACCACCAGTTCGTTCCAGCCCACAAGTTCGATGCTAAGTATTCTTATAAGCAGGACCTTGGCTATTTTCCTGGTTGGGCTTCCATTGGGGGAATCATAGTCGGAGGTGAGAACCGTGACGGAAACACCAATGTGAAATTCCATCAGGAGGACACGCTCCGTCGCATTATGGACCGTGTAACCTCAGAACTTGGTGTGGTAATAGAGCGTTTCCGTGCTGACTGCGGGTCGTTCTCAAAGGAAATCATCCAAACCGTAGAGCAGCGCTGCAACACGTTCTACATTCGTGCTGCCAACTGCGGCAGTCGCTACGAGAATTTCCAACAGTTGAAGGAATGGAAAGACGTTGAGGTTGGCTATGAGAAATGCGATGTCACATCCATCAGCATAGACAGCTTGATAGAAGGAAAGTCATACAGGCTCGTCGTACAGCGTAGTCCTTTGAAAGGCAAGGATGGCAGTGAGCAGACGGATATGTTCGGAGTAATATACACATACCGCTGTATCCTCACCAACGACTGGGTGTCTACCGAGAAGGACATCATTACGTTTTATAATGAACGTGGAGCGGGTGAAAAGAACTTCGACATACAGAACAATGACTTCGGCTGGTCACATCTTCCATTTTCCTTTATGGCTGAGAACATGGTTTTCATGATGGTTACCGCCATGCTGAAGAACTTCTATCTCTATCTCGTCCGTCATATCAGCGAAAAGGTCAAGCCATTGAAAAAGACAAGCAGGCTGAAAGCCTTTATCCTCCATTTTGTCAGCGTGCCAGCAAAATGGGTGAGAACGGGAAGGCAGAACGTTCTGAACCTGTATACAAATAAAACCTACTACTCAGAAGTCTTCCTTGAATAAACAGTATTTCTTTGTGGTTTTAATATTCCCCATTGGTTTGGGTGGGGGATTTTATGCTTAGAAAAAACCCAAGAAACACCGAAGCACCTCATATCAACATATAGAGTCCCAAAAAGACACCTCAACATATAAAATTTTCTCACAAGAAAAAATACTGCGGAATTAAGGTAATAGATGAATACTTTCTGTAGATAAAATTAAAGGCATCCGAAAGGATGCCTTTAATTTAATAATCTGTGAGCGGAATACGGGAGTCGAACCCGCCTCACAGGCTTGGGAAGCCCGTGCACTACCGATGTGCTAATTCCGCTAATGGAGCCGATACCCGGACTCGAACCGGGGACCTACGCATTACGAATGCGTTGCTCTACCAACTGAGCCATATCGGCGGTAATGCGATGCAAAGATACATCAAAAAAAACAAACGACCAAATTTTTGTTTTACGTTTTTGTTTTTACTATTAATGAAAGTACATATTCTGTTTCTTCATAGCGTCATAACTAATTTAATAGCCTCACGTTGTAATCTATAATTATCCAAGGTCTATTCCACAATGATTATTTTTCTTGAGATTTAACAATCTCTTGCAGTGAATTATAGCATTTATTTTTTGTCTTTCTTCATTATTATTGATAACTTTGCAATAGATATAAATAAGTACGGATAGTAATCTTCTTTTCAGTATTCTTCCTGCTTATATAATTTAAGTTGAAAATTCCTGATTTAATTAAAGACCTATGAAGAAAATTATTACACTTTTATTCTTGGCGCTCGCTATGACTGTTTCTGCCCAAGATTTCAGTTCTTATTTCGATGATGCAACTCTTCGTCTGGATTACATTTTTGCTGGTAATGCACAGCATCAGACGATTGCTGTTGACGAGTTGTCACGTATTCCGCACTGGTATGGTAAACATGAACGTTTAGCAGAGGTCCCTGTTGAAGGGAACGGACAGGTAATTGTTCGTGATCATCGTACGCAGAAAGTTATTTATCGCAATTCTTTCTCAACTCTTTTCCAAGAATGGTTAACGTATGATGAAGCAAAGAAGCCGTCAGAAAAATCCTTTGAAAATGTTTTCCTGGTTCCTTTCCCCAAAGATACTGTGGATATCACAGTTGAATTAAGAAACAATCGTCGTCAACCAACTGTGTCTATGAGTCATACAGTTAATCCAAAGGATATTCTTATTCGTCATATTGGCGAGCATTCTGTTACGCCTTACGAAACATTACAGAAAGCTGCCGATACGACACGTTGTATTCATATTGCATACATCGCAGAGGGATATACTGAAGCAGAGATGCCTAATTTCATTGAGGCATGCCAAACTGCTAATGAAGCTCTTTTCGCACACGAGCCGTTTAAATCATTGCGTCAACGCTTTAATGTTATTGCAGTTAAAGCACCTTCTGTAGAGAGTGGCACTTCAGAACCATCAAAAGGTATATGGAAAAACACAGCTCTTCACTCTCATTTTGACACGTTTTATAGTGATCGATATCTTACAACATTGCATTTGAAAGACCTACACGACTGGTTGGCTGGTACACCTTATGAGCATATTATAGTGCTTGTCAACACAGAAAAGTATGGTGGAGGAGGTATTCTTAACTCATATAACCTCTCAATGGTTCGCAACTCTTATTTCAAACCTGTTGTTGTTCATGAGTTTGGGCATTCTTTTGCAGGTTTGGGAGACGAATATGCGTACGAGAAAGAACAGATTAATATGTACCCTACTGATGTGGAACCTTGGGAGCCAAACTTGACTACCTTAGTAGATTTCCATGGTAAATGGGAAAAGCTTATTGACAAGAAAACCCCTATACCAACACCACAACCAGCCGATCTTGACAAAGCTAATGTTCGTCGAGATAAGTGGAAGGTTGGAGTTTATGAGCCTGCAGGCTATTCTCAGCATGGTGTTTATCGTGCATACCCAGACTGCCGTATGCGTACGAATATGCATCCTGAGTTTTGTCCAGCTTGTAATTTGGGTCTGACAAAGCTTATTAAGTTCTATACGGGAGAGTAGGGGATATTTGTTTAGCTTACATCTCTTTTTAAAGTAATTTATTGATAGTTTTATAACTTGGCTTATGTGTTCCATCAGATATGTTCTGGGAATACATAAGCCATATTGTTTGGATGAAGTGATTAAGATTCATCTTTTGTGTTATACACAAATACAATGTCTTTGGGTTCTCCTGTTAAATAGATAGATTTGTGCATTGATTAAGATTTAGAGTATAGCTCCTTAAAATGCAGCTTGGTTGTTTTCAGCTAACAGAATATTGTACATTGTATAGAAATAGTACGCATTGCTATTTTCTTTAATAGCTTAAGAACATTCAAAAGCCTTATCTACGCATTTAATGGAAGAACTAATTATTTTCTATACTATATAAAAAGGTGTGCCATTTATTTGGCACACCTCTGTTGTTGTTTAGTATCTTATAAAGTTGATACCTCTTAATTCTTATGTTTAGTAAGCGAAAAGAGGATAATCCTTCATCGTCTCATTCACTTTCTCACGAACTCGCTTGATAACCTGTTCGTTCTCAGGATCTGATAAGACTTCGTCGATAAGCTCGGCACAGAGTAACATCATATCTTCTTTACAACCACGAGTAGTCATAGCTGCTGTACCAAGACGTAATCCACTGGTCTGGAAAGCAGAACGCTCATCGTATGGAACCTTATTCTTGTTTGCTGTGATATCTGCTGCAACAAGAGCATTCTCAGCAACTTTACCAGTAAGGTCTGGATACTTTTGACGTAGATCGAGCAACATAGAGTGGTTATCCGTGCCACCGCTAACGATACTGAAGCCCTTGTCAACAAGTGCCTGTGCGAGTACAGATGCATTCTTCTTCACTTGCATTGCATATTCTTTCCAGCTTGGAAGGAGGTTTTCACCGAAACCTACAGCCTTAGCTGCGATAACATGCTCCAATGGTCCGCCCTGATTGCCAGGGAATACAGCAGAGTTGAAGAGCATTGACATAGGTTTTAAGTCGCCCTTCTTTGTTGTTAAACCCCAAGGGTTAGCGAAATCTTTACCCATAAGAATAACACCACCACGAGGACCACGCAATGTCTTGTGAGTTGTGGTTGTAACAATATGTGCGTACTTTACAGGATTATCAAGCAAACCTGCTGCGATAAGACCAGCTGGATGAGCCATATCAATCATCAATAAAGCACCAACCTCATCAGCTATCTGACGCATACGCTTGTAATCCCACTCACGACTGTAGGCAGAACCACCACCAATGATGAGCTTAGGTTTATGTTCACGTGCAAGACGCTCCATCTCATCATAGTCTACACGTCCTGTTTCAGGATTGAGCGTATAACCGACGTGATTATAGAGTATACCAGATGTGTTCACCTCACTACCATGAGAGAGATGGCCACCTTGGTCAAGATCAAGTCCCATGAATGTGTCGCCTGGTTTCAGTACGGCAAGCAAGACTGCTTGGTTAGCTTGTGCGCCAGAATGTGGCTGCACGTTGGCATACTCAGCACCAAAGAGTTCTTTTACGCGCTCAATAGCGAGTGTTTCAACTTTGTCAACCACTTGGCAACCACCATAATAGCGTTTACCTGGATAACCTTCAGCATACTTGTTGGTTAAGTAGGATCCCATAGCTTGCATCACTTCGTCACTGACAAAATTCTCAGATGCAATCAGCTCCATTCCTTTGAGCTGGCGCTTGTGTTCCATCTCAATAAGGTCAAAAATTTCTTGATCTCTTCTCATGTGTATTGAATGTTTAGTAGGGAGTCATTTTCTTCAAACTAATCCCTAGTTAGTGATAATGTTGCAAATATACGAATTAATGTTCTAACTTGCAAGTGTATCAAAAAAATAATGTAACTTTGCAATAGAATAGTGTGATTATTATTTGCTTATCTCAGTATTGTAATGTGAGAAAAGTGCTGGTTTACAATATATTATAAGTTTATATATGAAGTTAAAAGAATTATTCCAAGCTTACAGTTTTGATGAGATTTATCCTCTAATCGGACTGATGTTTCCTAAAGGTAGGCATTTGCGTACTCAGTTTGGTAATGCATACGACTTGTTGTTAACACTTAATCCTGTCGCATCTAAGAAGCAGATTCGTTATCAGTTGATGGAGGATCCTGATACAAATGAGATGTTTTTCGGAGCTGATGACCATGATTTTAATGGTCCATGGGAAGTATTACTTGGTAAGGAAGTAAAGAAAGAACCTAAGGTAGACCTTACTAATGAGGAGATGGTGGCTAATTGTTTGTTGAATACAGTATTAATAGGTAGGCATCCACGCTCTTTCGAGAGCGACTTCCAAGTTATAGTCAAGTAAATAATCACGCTACTAAAGTATTTAGTAGATTAACAAAACGAGTTGACAAGTCGCTGTAGTTTAAGGCTCTAATTCCCTTTTTCAAGCAACTTGTCAACTTGTTTATTCTTGTTCTTGAGGTTTTATAAACCTTGATAAACTGTTATCTGATTTATTAAAGAAATTGTTATCTTGTCGAGCAGTTTTATTAATCAACTCGTCACCCCACAGTCTTATCCTCTAATCATTGTAATAATCATCTTAAATTTTTCGGGTGCATTTACAGAGTGGGGAGCTCCACTTGGAATGATGAAACTTTCGCCCGTTTTGATGATATGCTTAACCTTATCAACTGTCAGTTCCATCTTTCCGTCGACAACTTGAATAAAAGCATCGAATGGTGCCGTATGTTCTGAAAGTCCTTGACCAGCATCGAAACTGAATAAGGTTATACTACCCGCATTGCTGTGTACCAATTCTTTGCTTACTACGCCACCTTCAGAATAGTCTATAACTTCATTAGACTTGAATACAACTGCTTTTTCTACTTTAGCCATGTTTTTATCTATTTTGTTTGTAATATGTTATTATCTCTTTATAAACCTACGCAACAAAGTTAATGCCAATGCTACAGGTAGGAACAAATGTTACTTCTAACCATAAACGCTGAGTCACAATTGTGTGTTCTCGTTTATTTAAAACTTTTTTACGGTGATATTTCGTTTAAGACCTTCGAACTTAACACGCTTTACAGCTGAACCTTTGAACAAACGCTGATACTCCTCAACGGTAAGATTATGCCACTTTTCTTTACTCATACTAAGTAGTTCGGGCTTTGGTTGCAGCGTTGGTTCCGTGTTTGGTGTTGCATATCTATTCCATGGGCATGCTGTTTGACAGCGGTCACAGCCATAGATTGTATCACCCATAGCTGCTTTTGCCTCGTCAGATAATTCTCCTCTGTTTTCTATTAGTTGATAAGATAAGCAGCGTTCGGCATGGAAATCCTCATCAGGAATGATGGCTCTGGTAGGACACGCATCAATGCATCGATGGCATCTGCCACACCGATTGGGCATTGGCTCATCATAATTATCGGTGTCAAATGGGAGGAATATTTCACCTAAAAAGAACATAGATCCAGCATGAGGAATAATGAGTTGATGATTACGCCCAACCCATCCAAGTCCTGCTTTCTGTGCCCAATAGCGTTCAAGGACAGGAGCTGTGTCACAGAAACAACGTATGGTAGGCTCTTCATCTTCTTTATTTTGAGGAATTTGATACTGTTCTGCTATCTTTGTTGCTAATTCTCTCATCTTTCGTTTCATCAAGTCATGATAATCTTGACCGAGTGCGTAGGCTGCTATTTGATATTCCCCTTTTGGTATCTGTTGAGCAGGTGCATAGTTGAGGGCAAGCGATATGATACTACGTACACCTGGAACAAGGAGACAAGGATTAAGTCGTTTCTCCAAGTAGTTGGCCATATAGGCCATTGAAGCTTCTTCTCCTTTTTCCAACCATTGTCGATATTTCAGTGCAATTACCTCATCAACAGGTGCTGCCTTTGCTATGCCACAAGCAAAGAATCCCATCGAGTGGGCTAAGGACTTAATAACTGATGATTGAACAACAGAGGAGTCCATTCCATGTGTGTTAGTGTTAAAAGTATCTATTGATGACATACAATGAATTTAATAATTTCTTTCTGCACCTTTTCTTAGCAGATACAGGTGAATTAGTGAGGAGATACTCCATGTAGAATGGTATGTTATACCATGGAATGTTATCCTTTTATTTAAATACTAATGTTGTAAGACAATATATTATTAAAAGGTTTCAGCGGGATCATCGGGGAATACCTTAAACGCATATCCTTGCTCTTTCAACCATTGCAACGATTCTGGAAGTGCTGTACGAAGTTTATCTATACTTTTAAGAGAATCATGGAAAGTAATGATAGAACCATTTCGTGAGTATTTTTTTACATTCTTTACAACATCATCAGCCGTCAACCATTTGGAATAATCTCGTGTTACAAGATCCCACATAACGACGCGATAATTCTGTTTCACCCACCAATAAACTGTATGACGGAGCCATCCATGTGGTGGTCGGAAGTAAGGGGTATTGAGTAAAGCGTCTGCCTTCGTTACATCTACTGCGTATGTCAATGTCCAATGCCTAAAGGAACCAAGGTGATGATAGGTATGGTTACCGACTTTGTGACCTCGTCGAATAACCTCTTCATATAGTTCAGGATGTTTTCTAACGTTGTCAGCAACCATGAAAAACATTGCTTTCGCATTGAATTGGTCGAGTATGTCGAGGATAAAAGGTGTTGCCTCAGGTATAGGTCCGTCATCAAATGTCAGATAGACCGAGTGATCCTCCTTGTCCATACGCCAAAGTGCATGTGGATATAGGATACGTAGCCATCGTGCAGGTTGTTCTATTATCATATAATGTAATCCTCTTTGTTCTCCTCTAAATCCATTAATTAGGGAGAGGTTTGTTATTTATACATGGTTTTTCTTTATTTATCTTCCATAGACTTAAAGGAGGATATAAAGCAAAAAGCCAGAGTTTGGTTATCTGTTATGATAACCAGATTCTGGCTTTTAGATAATTATTTTAAATGGAGAGCTTCTGCTCTCTAAGTTTATAATGACCCACCTTTTGCTTTGAAGCTCTGGAATAGGTTGTTAAGCTGATTTGCATGCTTCTCAGCCCATGCACGATTGGTCTGGTCATTGTCATTGACAAGATTCATCATTATCTGGAAATGCATCTTACATGACCCTTCTGACATGTTGAAAAGACGAGGAGGAAGATTCATATAGTAGTTTGCATACTGAAGAGAAATCTTCCACAATGCATCATAGAGTTGACTTGCTTTTGCCTTTTGTCCCAACAATGCGTATGCACGTGCCATATCACCAGAACCACTCATATAGCTGACAGGTACATTATAGGTAGGTATCTCCTTCTCAACCTTCTGTAAGACCTTCAATGCTTTAGCCTTCTCACCCTTTGCAATGAGGTGAAGTGCAAGGTCGGCCATCTCACGACGATGTGTATAGCACATACGAGCAACAGTCTCATCAATGTACAATCCTGGCTTACTCAAGCCTCCCCACTTAAAGCGGTTCATCATTACATCGTATGTCTTCTCTGTATCGAAGTTACGCATGTTGATACCTTCTGAATCCTGACTTTGTACTGTTGAGAATGGTGTGATACGATTGACCAAACCTTCTTGAACAAAGTTATCACCTAAGTTCATAAAATTCTCTGAACCAACAGTGATTGCTACGTAGAGAGGACGTGTCCAGTTGCAGTTAGCTATCATCTCAAGCATCATCAAGTCGTTCTTATACAACGCTTGTTTTCCTGCCAGAGAGATGACCATACGGTCTGGAATTGAATCGCCAGGGAGCATCATACCACTTCGACGTACAGCTTCCTTATCGATAGTCATATAAATGGTATCGGTAGGAATACAGTGGGTCTCATCATTCTTTGAGCGTACCCAATATTTGAGGATATTCTTTAACTCAAATGGGTCGTCACCAAATTGTGCCTTTGCAGAAACTGGATCCTGCTTGTAGAATTCCTTAATCTGTTCCTTATACTGTGGTTCAACTCGTACAACTTCATTAGTGCCACTTACATAATCAAGGCGTGGCCATGAGATTGGAACGCTTGGGGATTTATATGCAGGACGTCGCATTTGGTCAATATACCAGTCTGTCTGTAGGTAAGAAAGGTTACATACGCGTGTATCTGTACGTACTCCCTCAACCTCTTGGTTGTACCATAGTGGGAAGGTATCATTATCACCATTTGTGAAGATGATTGGATTACCCTTCTGCTGTAGTGAGTTAAGGTAGTTCTGACCAAAGTCGCGACATGTGTATCGGCCTGAACGGTCATGGTCGTCCCATGTCTGAGATGCCATCTGAATAGGAACAAGCAGACAGACGAGTGAGATGACTAATGCTGACAATACCGGTGCAACTTTCAATTTACGTACCCAATCGTAGAGTGCCAATACACCTAAACCACACCAAATTGCGTAGGCATAGAATGAACCTGCATAGGCATAGTCGCGCTCACGTGGCTGACTTGGTGTCTGGTTCAAATAGATTACGATAGCAAGACCTGTCATAAAGAACAGGAAGAATACCACCCAGAACTGCTGTATACCTCGTTTGCCACGCCACGCCTGCCAGAAAAGTCCAATAAGACCAAGTAGCAGTGGTAAGCAATAGAATACGTTATGACCCTTATTAGCTTTCAGCTCATCGGGCATTAAGTTCTGATTACCATAGAGTGCATTGTCAATGAATGAGATACCAGTAATCCAGTTGCCATGTTCGGGCTCGCCATTACCTTGTATATCGTTCTGACGTCCTGCGAAATTCCACATGAAATAACGCCAGTACATGAAATTACACTGATAAGAGAGGAAGAACCTTAGGTTTTCCAATTGTGTTGGCATCTTCACACCGTCAACGTCATGTCCGACAATACCTCCCATCCACTGCTCATATTGAGCCGCATGGCTAGGGTCATACATACGAGGGAAGAACATATTCTGGTCAAACACCTGTGTTGCTTTATGACGTACAACGAAATAAGAATCTTTCTCATCTTTAGATGCTTTCTCCTTACGCTCATAGACAGGTGCACCCTCATCGAACTTATAATGTGTACCATCATCTGTAACAGAAGGCTGACTTGAGTAAGCCTGTCCGTAGAGTAATGGATGATCACCGTACTGATCACGGCTCAGATAGCTACCCAAGGTAAAGATGTCCTCTGGTGAGTTCTGGTCCATAGGTGGGTTGGCTGTTGAGCGAATAACAATCACTGCGTATGAAGAATAGCCGATAATCAACATCAGCATACACAGTAGGGCTGTATTCTTTACACGTGGTGATATAAGAGCAACACGTTGTCTTTTTCCTTCTTTGTTGAATGGACGCTGCCACTGTAGTAGCACATAAACGACAGCCAGTACAACAAGACCTGTGAAGAAAGCAGTCCAACCATAGCCATAGAATGGTATACCAATTAAAGCTAATGCTGCTAAGAATGCAATGTTCTGCCGTCTTGTGTCTTTGTTCTGATATGTCTCATATATACCCCATACAAAGGAAGCAATAAGAAGAGCTATATATACAATGGTACCTGTATTAAATGGCATGCCAAGGGTGTTTGTGAAGAATAGTTCAAACCACCCTCCAACGGTGATAATACCAGGTACAACACCATAGAGTACAGCTGCGACAAGAACCACAGAGAGTACTAAGGCTAATAATGAGCCCCTTAGATTAGCCTCAGGAACCTTCTTATAATAGTAAACCAGTACGATAGCTGGGATACAAAGGAGATTGAGCAGGTGTACACCAATAGATAAGCCTGTCATATAGGTAATGAGAATCAGCCAACGATCAGAATGCGGCTTGTCTGCATTATCTTCCCATTTTAAGATGAGCCAGAATACTACTGCGGTAAATGCTGATGAATAAGCATATACCTCTCCTTCAACGGCAGAGAACCAGAAGGTATCACTGAACGTATAAATCAGTGCACCAACAAGACCTGCACCCTCTATAGCGATGGTTTTTGCAAGTGATGGAGCTTCTCCGTCACGCACGATTAGTCGACGTGAGAGGTGGGTGATGGTCCAGAAAAGGAACATGATACACGTTGCAGAAAGCAATGCGCTCATGGTGTTAACCATGCGTGCTACCTCTGTAGGATCGCTTGCAAAATGTGAGAAAAGATTAGCTGTAAGCATGAAGAACGGTGCCCCAGGAGGGTGTCCAATCTCCAGTTTATAGCCTGTTGTAATGAATTCTGGACAGTCCCAAAAGCTGGCTGTCGGTTCAATTGTGGAGCAATAGACGAAGGCTGCAATAAGAAATGCAACCCATCCGAAGATGTTGTCCACCAGTCTAAATTGTTTCATTTATGCGATTAGAATTTACTGTCTACTCATCTTTCTTGGATAAGCAGAGATATTTATTTCGAAGTAATCGGTGCAAAGATAATAATATTAATCAAAACAACATAAAGAGAGTGGAGAAATTATAATAAAATGTGATGAAAAGGACATGACTAACGTTTGGAATTGACTTTATTTGCTTGGGTTAAAGCATAAAGGTAAGATTAAGTAAATGTGTTTTTGAAGTTTTATACTCGAATAGGAGGATTATATTACACATCTTATAAGAATATTTTTTATTTTAAGTTGCTGTCACTTTTAACATTTCATGTAATACCACTGTAAACTAACAAGTTATATGATTATTTTGGATGACAGTAGTGACAGCAAAATTATTTTTAGAGAAATACTTTGTTCTCTTTATACTGAATTCGGGCGCGTTAAAGAGCATTCGTTTATTATGAATATGCCAATAAGGTTTCGGGAAACGCAAATGATTGTGTTTAAGAATGATGATTAAATTATGGGTCTTCAGGATTTTGGAGTGATAAGTTTTGCCGCTTGTGTTTAGAGTTTTAGGCAATGTCACACGGAGGCACGGAGAGGACGGAGGATTATTAAAACAAAGCAATGGAAGTAACGGAGGCACCGACGGTGCATAGAGCCACGGAGCTTGTTTGCCAATTCTATTAGCAATTTATATACAAAGCGTTTACCTCAAAATAGTTATCAAGAATATGTACGATATACCTCGGTCGCTCTTTGTGCCGTCGGCACCTCCGTGACATAGCATTACCTCCGTTTCTCCATTACTCCGTGTGCCTATTATATAAGACTTTTAGTTTATCACTTCATATTTCGGAAGAACCCTTTTTAAAGCTCTACCAACCATACGCCATCTTTCTTAAGATAAACGATTGGCTCTACATCAAATTTGAAACCCTCAATGGGGGTACGTTCTGCCCAAACGTCAGTTACTTCATTCACAAAAGAATCATAAGGTAAATGAATTCTTCTATCATCATAAAGATGTAACCCTAATTTTTTCTTTGTCTCTAATTCAGGAGATAATATAATCTCATTTTTTTCTAAAATGATATTTTCTAAATAATACTTTCCAGCCTGATAGTTACAATAATTCTCCCTCCGAAAAGCACTCTGTATCTGTTCTGCGGATAGAGTTATGAAAACTTTATCTGATAAAAACTCATTTGTTTTGCTATTTTCATATCTTTTAAATCCAATACCCAATAGCACTTCTTTAAAAGAGGTTTGAAGACGATATAAGTTTTCTTCTACTTTCCAAAATCGACATTCTATACCTTTAAAAAAGGCATAGTCATCATTTTTTATTTTCAACATAACACATCATTTTATGATAATAAATTTTTCATCTTCTTTACTGTAGATTGCCCCTAAAATTTCTTTGCCATCATTAGACACCTCCCATATTTCATCACCTTCATTAAATTTTACTCTTCGTAGCAAATTCCATTCAGGTATTCCTAATCTACCATTGTTACCAGAGGTAAATCCATATCTTCTGAAGTAGGGATGACAAGTATCTGTGAGGTATCTTCTTATTTAAATCGGATTACTGTTATTCATTCGCGCTTTATTTGATGTTTCTCTTATACCATGCACCATGCAGATTCTCTTCAATATATGAATTATCTTTGAACAGATAAACTAATGGTTCTACATCAAAAACAAAATCAGAGATAGGCTCTCGCTCTTCCCAAATAATTGGAGAAGAAGCTATGAATTCCTCATAAGGAACTTCTATTCGGCTATCATCATGGTCATTTAACTTTAAGTATCTTCTCGTCTTACGTTCGTTTGGATATAGTATGAATAATCCATGCCAAATATTCTCAACATCATACTTGTATCCCAAGTAAATGCAATACATGCGACCCTCATAGGCGGGATAAGGATATTTCCTTTTTTGAGGAAACGATAGGGTGTATAAAGTCCCTTGCTCTTTAAAGCCCCTTTCTATTAAAAAAGGATTCTCTCCTATTATTTTCCAAAACCAGATATCGTTATCATCACAATATTCTGTTAAGAACATATCTTCTCCTTCAAAAAGAATGCGCCTTCTACTTGGTGCCTTTATTTCCATCACTCAACTATTTTAAAAGTTTTATTATTAAATACTGCATATAAAGTTTGTCTACCATCACGTGTTATCTTCCAAATTCCAGTTCCATCTTCAATAGAAACTCCAAGACCTCTTGGTATTGTAAATTCTGGGACTCCGATTCTCCCTTTTATTCCAGCTGTAAAACTATGTGAAGTGAAAGGATAATCCTAATCATCAAAAGTACCACCTTTGGGGATAACAATATTTTCAGGAATATCTTTTGATTTGAACCTTATGACCACACAACTATTTTTTGAAAGATGCAACTTAATGTCCTTGTTTTACTCCTCCACCAACCACACGCCATCTTTTTTAAGATAAACAATTGGCTCTACATCAAATTTGAAACCCTCAATGGGGGTACGTTCTTCCCAAATGTCAGTTACTTCGCTTATGAATTTATCATAAGGAATTTCAATATAATGCTCTCCTTTATCTCGAAAACCTAAAATGTGTATTTGGGTATCTATATCAGGGAATAAAATAATCTTACCGTCTTTCACAACTTGATTTGGAGTATACTTTCCTCCACAAAATATGCAATAAATATATTTACGAATAGCTGTGAATTCGTAAACAGATTTACTTGAGAGATATAATTTATAATAATCACCAGATTTCTTAAAGCCAAGACTTAAAAAAAATGGATCATTAGTATAAACTATCCTATACTCATCATTATAGCTAAGTTTCAGCCATCTGTCATATAGATATATATAACTACCGCTCTTCAAATATTCAATCTCCTTTATAGTCATTTTATTAACTTATCTTACTCTATTGAACTTAACTCCATCAAACATGAATTTAACAAGCAAGTGCGAATTTACTTAATCTTTTTGTTAAAAACAAATTCTGGGGCTCTACATTTCAATTTTTATCTTTATCATGTGATTTCGATACTTCAATTGGTAACATGGTAAGTGGACAAGTCAATGAGTAGATAAGTGAACAAGTTGCTTGTATCAAAGATAAAGTAACATGGTAAGTGGACAAGTGAACGAGTGGACAAGTTAACAAGTTGCTTGCGAAGCCGAGACCCCGTCCTGTTTCTCCAATGAAAGACGAGATAACAGGTGACCGATGCCAAAAAGATAAAATAAATCATCACTCATTCGAGTTTTAACACTCAAAAGTTTGGATAACTCGCTTATTTTCTTTATTTTTGCTTCCATAATAGTTGTGTTGTCTTGTCTTTAAAATCAGTTCTTTAGCGATTACTAATTTACAAAGAAAATTCGACAAACTGTTATTTCTATCTTATTTATTAGGGTGGGAAACTTTAGTAACTAATCCTAATGCTATCAATACTGTAAGGCATCATGTTAGATTTGGAGATGTATTGGATATAGAATTCCAGGAGGGCAATGTGCAAGATTTAGTGGTGGTGGCAAAATATTTATAGGATTTTTAGAATAAAAATATGAGTAAATTTAATATAGAACTGTCAAGTGTTCCTGATAGAGAAAATCTTGTGGCGGAAATCTGGTATGAAAACAAAATGGTTGCCGAAGTCAACAAAGAAACAGAAAAATTTGTGATTGAATTTTGTCTTGATGAAAAAATTTCATTTATGTTGGATGAATTTCTCGAGGTACTTGAAAATGCAAAAAGAAGAATACTTGAAAGATAATGCTTCGTTAATGCTCCAAATCGGGAGTTATTGCAATAATCATCTGATTATCAAATTTTAAAGATTAGGCATAAAGGCAGAGATAGATTCCTTACCTTTTGCTATACCAAAAACAAAGGAAAATGAATTATAAAATGAATGGGGAGGAATACATGAGTAACTAAAGTTTCCCACCCCTTCAAACACAGGTTTTTCTCATTCCCCTTTGCCTGTCGTTCCCCTATTTCCATTGACTTTTAACACATGACTAACTGAGGTTATGCAGTGTGTCTATATACCTCATCCCATTTTTCCAACGCTTCAGCCATTACAAAGATTTTGCTCATCGCTTTGTTATTACCGCTGATTGTATCCATAAGGTGTTGGGGCGTCACCCCAAGTGTTTCTCCAATGGCAGGCAAGATAACAAGTGACCAATGCCAAACTTATCAAAAAGATAAAATAAATCATCATTCATTCAAGTTTTAACACTCAAAAGTTTGGATAACTCGCTTATTTTCTTTATTTTTGTTTCCATAATAGTTGCGTTGTCTTGTCTTTAAAATCAGTTGTTTAGCAATTACTAATTTACAAAGAAAATTCGACAAACTGTTATTTTTCTATTTATTAGGGTGGGAAACTTTTGTTAAGTACATATAAGTAAAATATTTGATTATGAAAAGATATATAACGATAACCCTCTTATCATGTATGTGTTTCTTTTCTATGTATGCGCAGCACTCAGCTAAGGATTGTTTATATGATCTTTATAAAGTTCTTAGTACGTGTCATAATAAAGATTACATTGGGATAGGAGACTGTAATTATTCTATTAGCTCCCTTTACCAAGGAAAGAATGAGCGAATATTTTTTGATGCGATAAAAAATGCGTGTATATTTAGCTATGGCAACCCCCTTGACTCTGTTGTCGAAGTTAATTTAGGGAATAAAGTACTATATTTTATGGTGAATACAGAATCACCTCGTAGCTTTAAATATTCTGATATTAATTCTATATATGATGGAAACGGGCTCAGTCTTGTAGATAGAGATGATTATATGAAATTTCCAGCGATTATTAATGACTCTGACGGCTTTACTTACGTTAGAGAGGGGCCTTCTAAAAAGTATAGGGTTAAAGGTAAAATATTGAAAAATGATATTTTTTTGTATACGCCTGTTTTAGACGGAGATTGGTATAGGGCCTATTCTAAAAATGGTAGTGCATACCTTGGATATGTATATCGCAAACGGATTCTACCTTATGATAAATGTCCTATTAATATAAAAAAGAAAATGGAGAAAATTATGTTTGACTAAGTATCCTATATCTTTGATGTTTGTAATTAAGTCAAAGAATATGGCTTGGTAATAAATAACTAAAGTTTCCCACCCCTTCAAACACAGACTTTTCTCATTCCCCTTTGCCTGTCGTTCCCCTAATATCCATTGATTTTTAACACATGACTAACTGAGGTTATTCAGTGTGTCCATATACTTCATTCCATTTTTCTAATGCTTCAGCCATTACGAGGATTTTATACATTGCTTTGTTATTACCGCTGATTGTAGCCATAAGGTGCTGGGGTGTCACTCCAAGCGTTTCTCCAATGACAGGCGAGATAACAAGTGACCAATGCCAAACTTATCAAAAAGTGAAATAAATCATCACTCATCCGAGTTTTAACACTCAAAAGTTTGGATAACTCACTTATTTTCTTTATTTTTGCTTCCATAATAGTTTTGTTGTCTTGTCTTTAATATCAGTTGTTTAGCAATTACTAATTTACAAAGAAAATTCGACAAACTGTTATTTCTCTATCTATTTATTAGGGTGGGAAACTTTTGTGTTATTAGTAAACCTTTAATCTGAAATAAAAATGAGGAAGTTAAAAAATTTCACCTTGCCTTCATCTTGTAAGCCACTCAACAATGAGATGATGATTGAAATTGTAGGTGGTGCTAACGACAAGACCTGCTCATTCAACTCTTCACAAAGTTCATGCTCTGGATCATGTGATTACGAAGGGTATCAAGGCTCCTGTGCCTATGGATCTATTGGATCATTCACAGGGGGATATTGCTACATCGCCTAATTTTAGTTTGTTGAGGGTGTGTCAAAATGGACACATCCTCTTTTTACCCCCCCTTTACCTTGTCTACCACATAATTCATTATTTACTTTAGCTATGCTGCTAATTTCATATAAAATGATTTGTTGGGACTTAAATAGCCTATATAAACTTTTATAAAGCACCTGACGGTGACAAAAAGTACCTCCATAACGGCTTTTAGTTCCTTGAGATTGGTTTTTCTACACATTTTTCCTATGTTAAAGGCTATAGCAAAGAAGGCAAAGTCCATATTGACCTTGTCTTTTCCAAAATGCCTAAACCTCTTATAGGCTTTATTATATTTTGTTTGTCCAAAAACAGCTTCAGGTTCTATGCACCTTCGTCCTCGATGCTTGATGCCTTCTTCCGAGGTCAGTAGTTCCCGTGCCTTTTGTTTATAGTGCTGTAGTTGGTGGTTTACTTCTATAATTCTGTTCCCTCTTGCCTTAAAACATGAGCCTCTCAACGGACAACCATCACAGCGTTCTGCCTGATAACGTACGCTGTAAGTAACGAATCCATTAGAGGTTAGGGAACGCTTCAAGCCTATACGCTTCATATGCTGTCCCATAGGGCAGACGTAGAAATCCTGTTCCTTATTATAATAAAGGCTTGCGGGACTGAATGGGTTAGGTGTGTAGCGTGGACGCTGCTCTTTATGGAAGTAGTTATACTTCACATAGGCTTCCATATTATGTATGTCCATGAACAGATAGTTCTCCTCGGAGCCATACCCTGAATCGGCTACGACAGTCTTGGCATAACGATGATAGCGTGATTTGAAAGACTCCAAGAAAGAAGAAAGTGTGAGCGTGTCTGTACGGTTAGCATAGAGTGCAAAGTTGGTGATAAACTGGTTCTCAGTTGCTATCTGCAGATTATATCCAGGCTTAGTCTGTCCGTTCTGCATAGCATCCTCCTTCATGTGCATAAACGTGGCATCAGGGTCGGTCTTGCTGTAGGAGTTTCTCTCTCCCATAACCTCAAGTTGTTGGTCATACTCCTGGAGTTTATTACGTTTCTTCTCAAGCTCTTTAAGCTGTTTTTTCTTGGTTCTAACAGCCTGCTTCTCTTCTTTTGTCTTAGGCTCAGGGGCTGATTCCAAAGACTTGTTCAATTCCTCGGATATTTCATCGAGCAGAGCTGCAGTAAACTCGACACCTTCTGTCTTAGTGGCATTGTCCTGCGCTATGACATCATCAACCTGAAGCAAGAGTGTGCGTATTTGTTCCTGCAACTTGGCGCGGTTCTTTTCCACGGTTCTCTTCCAAACGAAGGTATACTTGTTGGCTTTCGATTCTATCTTTGTGCCGTCAATATATTCAACGTCAAGACTTATCAAACCTTTGGCTGCAAGTATTAATACAACCTGTGTGAAGATATTGTTGATTTCCTTTTTTTCACACGATTACGAAAACGATTGATGGTAATAAAAATCAGGTGCTCATATCCTGCCAGATAGATGAAATGAATGTCACGCTTGAGGAGCGACTCTATACGACGGCAGGAATAGATATTATTCATGTAGGCGTAAAGAATCACCTTGAGCATCATTTGTGGATGATAAGGCTTGCGACCACTGGGCTTATAAAGCTTGTAGACATTATCCAACATAAGATTATCCACCAAGGCATCTAAAAGACGAACAGGGTCATCTTCTGCGATATCCTTATCGATTCTTTGAGGAAAAAGAATCATTTTCTTGTGTATGTAAGAACGAAAGTGTACCTTTGTCATAATGAGAATTTTTGAATGCCTAAAGGTACAAAAACTTTAGGAAATAGCAAAGCCCTGGCTTGAGAAAGTCAGGGCTTTGTGCATAAAAAAGAGGATGTGTACATTTTGACACACCCTCAACAATAAGTTTAACTTTAACAACAATCCTAACAATGTTACGTAAAATTACATTCTGTTTGATGTCTTGGAGTTTTTCTGTGATGCTCTATGGACAAGTCAAAGATAGCATCGCTTCTACTTTTTTAGTTGCCCATTATGATTATACTTGCCGGACTTCTGACAATAAGGGAGAAAATCATATAGTGAACTATGGGCTTACCCTGCAAGTAGCTCAAGATATGGCGTGCACTATGGGACAGAAGCGCCACGATGGAGAAAATGACAGGAGTGAGCAACTACTCTATGTGCCCACGACTTGGCAGAACTATCCTGAAGGAAATATAACATCTGTCGAGACCATTCCACCTTATCACTATTTGACCACGGAAAAGATGGTCGAGATAAAATGGACGTTACTAACCGAACGCGATACCATTTGCGGACTACCTTGTCAGAAAGCAACTGGAACGTATGGAGGAAGGGAGTGGATGGCATGGTTTACCGAAAAACTGCCCACTCGTTTTGGTCCATGGCGATTAGGAGGTCTGCCTGGTCTGATTGTCCGTGCGATGTCAGCCGACAGTATTCATCGTTTTGAATGTAGTAAGGTAGAAAACGTGAAAGAAGCCATTACTTACACTGTACCAGAAAGTAGTATAAAGTCTGCACGTGCCAAATTTGTTAAGTTACGCAATCGCATCTTTGGGAATCCGAACTACGTTTCTAATCCATCGTATTACATTAAGCCTACAGAAATAGAAAGTATGGCAGTGATAGAGGGATTGGTTGTATTAGGAGGGACACCGATTGAGATGAAACCTGCTAAATTTCAACCTTTAGATTTCTGATCATTATATGACTCGTTTGGTACTTCTTACTTCTCTTAGTTGCCCCCCTCAGTGCTGTGAATGCTCAGACACAGACAATAAGTGTGAATGGACAGGCTCGTTGCGGTACTGAAAAGGTCGTAGGAGCTCTTGTGACTCTGCTTCAGCCAACGGACTCCAGTATTGTTGCCTATACGACAACTGACAAACAAGGTTTCTACACCCTAAAGGCTACGACTCAACTCAGCGAAGTGCTCCTTAGTATCTCAGGCTTTAATATCAAACGGAAAACGACTCGTATAAAAGCGCATTCGCAAACATTTGACTTCCATGTCAAGGAAGAAAACAGAATACTGCGTGAAATCGTGGTTAAGTCGCAAAAACTGTGGGGGAATCGCGATACGCTCAACTATCTCGTTTCTGCCTACACGCGTGGAAAAGACCGTTCCATAGGTGATGTGCTGCAGAAACTGCCTGGCATCACCATTGAGGACAATGGAGTGATTAAATATCAAGGCAACCCTATCAACCATTTCTACATTGAAAACCTTGACATGTTGCAGGGACGTTATAATCTTGCCACACAGGGTATCAAAGCCGAAGATGTCGCCACAGTACAGGTATTAGAAAATCACGAACATATTCGTTCGCGAAAGGATCAAACTCCCTCCGAGCGTGCAGCGATCAATCTAAAACTTAAAGATAAAGCCAAGGGGATATGGAGCAAATCTGCCAATTTAGGTGCTGGACACAATCACGATCAAACATTGTGGGAGGCTATGCTCCAGACTATGTACTTCGGTAAAGGCAAGCAGCATATGTTGCGTTATAGTGGTGACAATCTGGGACGTTCCATAGAGATTGGCACTGACCATTATGGTTTCTCCTCAGAGGGAAACTCACGTATGGTTTCACTTGTGGAACACTCCTCATCGCCAATAGGCAATAGTTTGTTTGGCTATCGCCATAGCATCAATCTCAACAATTTGGCAAAGCTCTCCGACAGCATTACGATAAACTACAACTTCAATTACAGTCATAACTTCTCGAGAGGGCACTCTTTCTCACAAACTACTTACTTCTTGCCGAATGGTGTGAAGCAGTTGCTGATGGAAGATATAGCCGATCGCACGCACACTCATTCGGCGAATGTACAATTCATCTACGAGATGAACTTTCAGCAGCGCTATCTCAAGAATACGTTCTCGCTCTGGGGACGGTGGAATGAGGGGCGAGGAGATATTCTTTCCACCCATCAGTACCAACCCTCGATGTTGAACGAAACTATCGGAGATTCCTCCATTTCACAAACCTTGCACTATCGTTCGTTGGGAGTGACCAATTGCACCCATTGGGTGTACCGCACGGCAAAGGGAGGAGGTTTTGAGTGGACCTCTACCAATCGAGTTTCAAAGACTCCACAAACCCTTATCATTGCTGGCGAGAGGGCTGCTCATCAAGACATAGAAATCACTGCTATCTCCACAATCAATAGTTTTAGATTGTTGCGCGACCTTCGTTCTTGCAAATGGACACTTTCTTCCTCGGGAAATTTGAATACCAGCTATACTATACTCACTTCTGCACTCACTCATCCCAATATACCTGTGGCTCCTAATGGAGATATGAATCACATGCATGCCAGTGTAGATTTGGGACCTGTGGCACAATACACGAGTGGTGCTTTCCAATCCAAGCTCAGTGTACCCGTAGCTTGACCTACACCGCCCTCCACAACGCTACTATTGAGGGTGAGGAAACGGATGCTCACCGCTTGCATTTATATTTGCAACCTTCATTTTCTTTACATTGGAAAGCCACTGATAACTTTACGCTCAACGCCAATGCTCACTATTCAGCCAGCGAGACTCCTTGGAGAAAACTTCTCACAGCCAACGTGATGCAAAACTATCGCAGCCTTTCGCGCTATCGTGCTACACTCGACAACAGTTACGATGCAGGCGCTTATTTCAAAGTGGCATTCAAAGACATCTTTACAAGTGTGTTTGCCCATTTGGAGGGCAATTGGCAGCGTTCGTGGAGTGACATCGCCTACGGAACTACCATTGATGCGCAGGCGCATACGATTGTCGAGGCAGTATATATGCCCAATCATAGTAATCGTTACATGCTGACGGCTTATGGACGCAAGGACATTGATTGGCATACACTACAAATAGAACTCTCGGCTACGCGCTCATGGGGGAAGAGTGAAATGTTGCGCCAATCGGTACTCACCACTTATCGCACCACAGGCTATGCCCTTCAAGGTACACTGGCTTTCGATATTGCGAGTGGATATCGCTTGGATTATAGAGCCACATGGCAGCGACAATGTTCGACGAGTCCTCAACATACATTCACCTTCGACGAACTAAGTCAGCGTGCTGAATTGAGCCTCCGCTTGTGCTCTTCGCGTCTATTCTTGAGTCTCCACGCCAGTCATACACATAATAGCAGCTTGACCTCAGAACGTAAAGACTATCTTTTCATGGGTAGTAGTCTGCAATTTAAGCTGTCAAAGAAGGTGGAATTCAACCTCAACGGTGATAATCTCACGAATATCCGCAGTTATAGATCTCGCTCCATTGGAGATATGGAGAACTACTATTCAGAGTATTATCTTCGCCCATTATCCATTACCCTAACAGCACATATATATTTATAATGCCTCCTCGTTTTTCTTATTTTAAACAGCCTTCAAACTGCGGTCCAGCTTCATTGCGTATGATTGCTCGATTTTATAGTATTGCTTATGCTACAGAGATGTTGAGAAAGCATTGTCATATATCTCGATATGGGGTAATTATGCGAGGTATAGATGAGTGTGCCCAATATATCGGTTTTGAAACTATGGGGTTTCTCTCTCCTTTGAAAAATTAGCAGAGGAAGGCGTGTGTGTATTTTACATTGGAACTAGAATCACTTCGTTGTGTGTTACGGAATTACAAACGATAATGGAAAATATAATATATCATTAATGTCCCGATTTTAACGGGACACTAATGACTCGAGAACAAAGATGTCAAACGTGCCATAAAAAAGGACAAAAATATCTTTGAGAATGATAGTATTTAATAAAAAAATGATGTTCCTTCTGAAAAGACAGCCTATTTCAAATAAGCTGTCCAAAGGACTTGCGAATCTTTTAAAAGAAGGAGTCACTGTCAATGGACGATGTATTTTCTTTAAACGTTTTTATGTCAATAATCCACATATAACATTAGATATGTTTGATGATATGACGGCATATGAATGTTTTCTCAATAATGTCCACATTGAAGATTTTTGTCGTAAGGATATCTTATCAAATGCTTTTATTTTCGCAGATAGATTGGGGAATATACTAAAAGAAATGAAATGTGAATATGAGATTATATTAACCATAGACAGAGAGTCATGTGTACTTACATTCCATTCGTTGCATGAATCTGAAGCAGATTGGATGGATCTCTGTAAAATCGATGATTATAAATGTGGAATAGCTCTTTTTAGGTCTCAAGGGTAATGCTCCGAATCCGAGGACACCAAAATAAAAGATTAGTTACTTTATTGGTAGTAGGGCGAGTTCTTTAATAGTGTCGTGTGTCAAACATGTTGCTTTTGTGGATAGCTGGATTTATTTTTGAATGTTGCAGCGTGAATTCAACAAGCAAGTGCAAATTTACTTAATTAGTTCGTAAAAGCAGTCCTGTGGTGTTTTAAAATCTAATTTCTTTCTTGGCCTCATGTTAATTTTCTTTGAATACTTCGTGATTTGTTGCTGGCTGATATGCTCAAAGGTTTCTTTTTTTGGCACGTATTGCCTAATTAGTCCGTTAGCATTTTCTATAGCGCCTTTCTGCCATGAAGCGTATGGGTCAGCAAAATATATGGTAACACCAAGGCTTTTGGCTATCATTTCATGACAAGCGAATTCTGTACCATTGTCAGTTGTAATAGACTTGATATGGTCTTTGAAAGGAGACAGTAAGTGTATTACAGTTCGTGCCAGTTCTTTGGCATTTTTCCCATTCTTAAGTTTTCTCATAAACAACATGTTTGTACTACGCTCTATCAGTGTTACGATGGCACCATGGTTTCCTCTTCCAACAATCGTGTCCATCTCGAAATCCCCAAAGCGTTTGCCGTCAGCTTCAGTAGGTCTCTCACTGATGCTTGTTCTGTTGGGTATGGATATGCGTTTGCCACCAACAGGCCTGGTGCGATGCTTAAGCTTGTGACGACAGTGTTTATATAATGTTCCCCCTTCTGCCTTATCCTTACGTATCATACGATATATGGTCTCATGGCTAATATACTTGCCGTCCTTGGCCAATACACCAGATATTTGTTCTGGAGACCATTGCTCAGTAATAAGAAGGCGCTCCGCCTCTTCCATGACATCCTTGTCGACTGAACGATTGCCTGGCTTTCTGCGCCTTGTTTGTACTGCATTTGCTTGGGCAGTTTCCCAATTATAGTGTCTTCTGACTCCACTATTACGTCTTATTTCACGAGACACTGTACTTGCACTTACATTTATCGCCTTGGCAATATCTTTTTGTTTCGTTCTATTTGGAGTAGCACAGAAATTGTGTACCTTTGCTCCGAGGTTAATTGTTTGTACATTGCAATGCAAAATTAATTAATCTTGGAGGGTGTGTCAAAATGTACACATCCTCTTTTTTATGCACAAAGCCCTGACTTTCTCAAGCCAGGGCTTTGCTATTTCCTAAAGTTTTTGTACCTTTAGGCATTCAAAAATTCTCATTATGACAAAGGTACACTTTCGTTCTTACATACACAAGAAAATGATTCTTTTTCCTCAAAGAATCGATAAGGATATCGCAGAAGATGACCCTGTTCGTCTTTTAGATGCCTTGGTGGATAATCTTATGTTGGATAATGTCTACAAGCTTTATAAGCCCAGTGGTCGCAAGCCTTATCATCCACAAATGATGCTCAAGGTGATTCTTTACGCCTACATGAATAATATCTATTCCTGCCGTCGTATAGAGTCGCTCCTCAAGCGTGACATTCATTTCATCTATCTGGCAGGATATGAGCAGCCTGATTTTATTACCATCAATCGTTTTCGTAATCGTGTGAAAAAGGAAATCAACAATATCTTCACACAGGTTGTATTAATACTTGCAGCCAAAGGTTTGATAAGTCTTGACGTTGAATATATTGACGGCACAAAGATAGAATCGAAAGCCAACAAGTATACCTTCGTTTGGAAGAGAACCGTGGAAAAGAACCGCGCCAAGTTGCAGGAACAAATACGCACACTCTTGCTTCAGGTTGATGATGTCATAGCGCAGGACAATGCCACTAAGACAGAAGGTGTCGAGTTTACTGCAGCTCTGCTCGATGAAATATCCGAGGAATTGAACAAGTCTTTGGAATCAGCCCCTGAGCCTAAGACAAAAGAAGAGAAGCAGGCTGTTAGAACCAAGAAAAACAGCTTAAAGAGCTTGAGAAGAAACGTAATAAACTCCAGGAGTATGACCAACAACTTGAGGTTATGGGAGAGAGAAACTCCTACAGCAAGACCGACCCTGATGCCACGTTTATGCACATGAAGGAGGATGCTATGCAGAACGGACAGACTAAGCCTGGATATAATCTGCAGATAGCAACTGAGAACCAGTTTATCACCAACTTTGCACTCTATGCTAACCGTACAGACACGCTCACACTTTCTTCTTTCTTGGAGTCTTTCAAATCACGCTATCATCGTTATGCCAAGACTGTCGTAGCCGATTCAGGGTATGGCTCCGAGGAGAACTATCTGTTCATGGACATACATAATATGGAAGCCTATGTGAAGTATAACTACTTCCATAAAGAGCAGCGTCCACGCTACACACCTAACCCATTCAGTCCCGCAAGCCTTTATTATAATAAGGAACAGGATTTCTACGTCTGCCCTATGGGACAGCATATGAAGCGTATAGGCTTGAAGCGTTCCCTAACCTCTAATGGATTCGTTACTTACAGCGTACGTTATCAGGCAGAACGCTGTGATGGTTGTCCGTTGAGAGGCTCATGTTTTAAGGCAAGAGGGAACAGAATTATAGAAGTAAACCACCAACTACAGCACTATAAACAAAAGGCACGGGAACTACTGACCTCGGAAGAAGGCATCAAGCATCGAGGACGAAGGTGCATAGAACCTGAAGCTGTTTTTGGACAAACAAAATATAATAAAGCCTATAAGAGGTTTAGGCATTTTGGAAAAGACAAGGTCAATATGGACTTTGCCTTCTTTGCTATAGCCTTTAACATAGGAAAAATGTGTAGAAAAACCAATCTCAAGGAACTAAAAGCCGTTATGGAGGTACTTTTTGTCACCGTCAGGTGCTTTATAAAAGTTTATATAGGCTATTTAAGTCCCAACAAATCATTTTATATGAAATTAGCAGCATAGCTAAAGTAAATAATGAATTATGTGGTAGACAAGGTAAAGGGGGGGTAAAAAGAGGATGTGTCCATTTTGACACACCCTCTTTCTTATTTTTATGCATTGCTTGTTGATTTACTTCTCATGGGGGCTTCTCGCCCCCAAACCCCTCGGTGTTTTCAGGTATAGATTATTAAGCTACACCAGCACTTGGGATTGCAGTTCTATGTTGAACTTGCGCAGCATGAAATCTATGAAGAGGAATATAAACAAATGAGGGTGTGTCAAAATGTACACATCCTCTTTTTTATGCACAAAGCCCCGACTTTCTCAAGCCAGGGCTTTGCTATTTCCTAAAGTTTTTGTACCTTTAGGCATTCAAAAATTCTCATTATGACAAAGGTACACTTTCGTTCTTACATACACAAGAAAATGATTCTTTTTCCTCAAAGAATCGATAAGGATATCGCAGAAGATGACCCTGTTCGTCTTTTAGATGCCTTGGTGGATAATCTTATGTTGGATAATGTCTACAAGCTTTATAAGCCCAGTGGTCGCAAGCCTTATCATCCACAAATGATGCTCAAGGTGATTCTTTACGCCTACATGAATAATATCTATTCCTGCCGTCGTATAGAGTCGCTCCTCAAGCGTGACATTCATTTCATCTATCTGGCAGGATATGAACAGCCTGATTTTATTACCATCAATCGTTTTCGTAATCGTGTGAAAAAGGAAATCAACAATATCTTCACACAGGTTGTATTAATACTTGCAGCCAAAGGTTTGATAAGTCTTGACGTTGAATATATTGACGGCACAAAGATAGAATCGAAAGCCAACAAGTATACCTTCGTTTGGAAGAGAACCGTGGAAAAGAATCGCGCCAAGTTGCAGGAACAAATACGCACACTCTTGCTTCAGGTTGATGATGTCATAGCGCAGGACAATGCCGCTAAGACAGAAGGTGTCGAGTTTACTGCAGCTCTGCTCGATGAAATATCCGAGGAATTGAACAAGTCTTTGGAATCAGCCCCTGAGCCTAAGACAAAAGAAGAGAAGCAGGCTGTTAGAACCAAGAAAAAACAGCTTAAAGAGCTTGAGAAGAAACGTGATAAACTCCAGGAATATGACCAACAACTTGAGGTTATGGGAGAGAGAAACTCCTACAGCAAGACCGACCCTGATGCCACGTTTATGCACATGAAGGAGGATGCTATGCGGAACGGACAGACTAAGCCTGGATATAATCTGCAGATAGCAACTGAGAACCAGTTCATCACCGACTTTGCACTCTATGCTAACCGTACAGACACGCTCACACTTTCTTCTTTCTTGGAGTCTTTCAAATCACGCTATCATCGTTATGCCAAGACTGTCGTAGCCGATTCAGGGTATGGCTCCGAGGAGAACTATCTGTTCATGGACATACATAATATGGAAGCCTATGTGAAATATAACTACTTCCATAAAGAGCAGCGTCCACGCTACACACCTAACCCATTCAGTCCCGCAAGCCTTTATTATAATAAGGAACAGGATTTCTACGTCTGCCCTATGGGACAGCATATGAAGCGTATAGGCATGAAGCGTTCCCTAACCTCTAATGGATTCGTTACTTACAGCGTACGTTATCAGGCAGAACGCTGTGATGGTTGTCCGTTGAGAGGCTCATGTTTTAAGGCAAGAGGGAACAGAATTATAGAGGTAAACCACCAACTACAGCACTATAAACAAAAGGCACGGGAACTACTGACCTCGGAAGAAGGCATCAAGCATCGAGGACGAAGGTGCATAGAACCTGAAGCTGTTTTTGGACAAACAAAATATAATAAAGCCTATAAGAGGTTTAGGCATTTTGGAAAAGACAAGGTCAATATGGACTTTGCCTTCTTTGCTATAGCCTTTAACATAGGGAAAATGTGTAGAAAAACCAATCTCAAGGAACTAAAAGCCGTTATGGAGGTACTTTTTGTAACCTTCAGATACTCTATACAAGTTTATATAGGCTATTTAAAGCCCAATAAATCATTTTATATGAAATTAGCAGCATAGCTGCAGTAAATAATGAATTATGTGGTAGACAAGGTTAAGGGAGAGTAAAAAAAGAGGATGTATCAATTTTGACACACCCTCAAATGATTTTAGGGGTATTAAACGTGAAGTCTGTCAGCCCTATTAGTAAGTTAAAACGTTTGTACAATAATGTCTGTTATGCGTTCTTGGTTTCAGTAACCGTTTCTTTACATAACTTCTCATTTGTTGTATTAACAGTATATTTATCTTCTCCTGCATAGAAACGGCGGTGTGCTTCCTCTTGGCGAGGTACAGAGAAGTTGCTAACACGTTTCATGTAACCAATGATGCGAGTGAGATAATCAACATTCTTAGAATGACAATGTGGACATTCGTGCATATAACGTTTGTCTATGTGACCGCAGTCGTTGCAGACAGTATTTGGAATGTTGAATGTGAAGTAATTGCAACCTTCCTGTGCAGCGACACGCAACAACTGGCGATACTGTGGTTCGGAGAGGTGCTCTTCGAGGTTCATGTGAAGTGCAGAACCACCAGTTAAATGTTCAATATATGGTGCTCCATGTAGCTTAAACTTGTCAAGAATCGTCAGTGAGTTGTCTTCTACACGATAGAAATAGCTGTTATAGCAGTTACGTGGAACGAAATAGCCATCTTCGGCATCCCACTTTGCATGCTTTACACCAACATTCTCTGCAGGAATCATCTCACAGTTGAACATTGCTTCCTTTGTACGGAAAGCCTTGTTCTGTGTTTCTATCAATCCAAGTACAGTCTGTACAAACTTCTTATAGTCCTCATTTGGTGTGATGTCAAGTCCCATGAATTCTGCTGCTTCTACGAGTCCATTGATACCAATAGTGAGATACTGGCGGTCAATGTTGATGTATCCCGCATCAAAGAGTGGCAGCATGTGATTGCGCAATAACTCTTTCAGATTCTCATTATATGCTAATTGAACCTTATGACATAATACGATGATATGATTAAGATACTCCTTGTAATCAAGGTTGTTGTTGACAGCATATTGTATACAGCGGTTGAGGTTAATGGTTAAGACACTCTTAGAGCCTGTTGATACGCCACCAGCACCAAGTGTATAGGAGAATCCATTGTCTTGAATTTCATTACGTAGACGACAACATGAACTGAGTGAGTCGGCATTATCGCTCATGTATGTAAAGAAACTATGTCCATCAGAATACATCTTAGCGGCAAAGTCACCCCATTCCTTATCCTTACAATCACCATTCTCTGCTAACAAAGCCATTGTTTCAACAGGGAAGGTGAGAACAGTCTTTAGTCGTTCTTGATTGAACCAAGTCATGAATCGCTTTTGTAACCATGATAAACTCTCCCAGTCAGGTTGTGAACCATCAGGAAAATAGAAGTTCCCAAAGAGTGATTCAAAGTAAGGACGATCATAATAAGAGATATTCCAGAAAACTGCTTGATAGTTACGTGCTCCCGTAGGTTGGTTCAAGGAATAGACTATCTGTTCAAAGTAGTCTGTAATAACCTTGTCTATCGTACGTTTTCTGACGCTCAAGTCAACTACCTCATCGGCATGTTCCCAATAGTCTTTACCATATTCTTTCTGAATAAAGTAGTTCATATACATCAAGAACTCTGGTGTTGCACAGGCACCTGCAAGCATTGATGAGACCATGAAAACCATGTTTATAAATCCACCGCAGAAGCTTTTTAGATTTGTAGGTGCTGTAGAATTTCCTCCGATAGAGGTTGTACCACCAATAAGCCATGGATACATTGTGATAGAAGCACAATAGTTGGCAAGGTTTGTCTCATCGTTCTTATATATAAAGTGGTGGGTTAGGAGATTGATATATTCATCAGCTAAGTCCTTACCATACATCTTCTTGATACGATCAACAAGCAGTCTTCGGTTGAGACGAATGAATCCTTGCTTAGGAAGTTCGCCAATAAGTGTTGCAATGTTTTTGTGTTCGACATTAGCATTGGCGTCAAACTTTGAACCAGTGGCTGCGTTGGTGGCAATGCAATAGTCTGAGAGGAACTTCATCTTCTCAAGTGTTTCGCGGTCTTCTGTATGTTGCTGACGATAGACAATGAAGCTCTTTGCTACATTGTAATATCCTTCTTTCATCAATGCCAACTCAACTTGGTTTTGGATATCTTCTACCTTGATGTCGTTTTGAATATCAAGATTAGAGATAATCTTAGATAATACACCTAAATCAGTTGGTTCGTTAACACTCTCAAAAGCCTTGAGTATGGCGTTCATGATTTTGTCGAGGGAGAATCTTTCCTTTGAACCATCACGTTTAGTGATTGTGAAGTTCTTTATTTCCATTGCTATTTTAGTTTTTAGACGTTTATTATTTTATATGTATTTATCCTCAAAAAAGTATAAGTTAGATACCAATTTTCTCTTTAGAAGTTGTCAGTTTTGGAAAACTTTTTTCGTATTCAACTTTCAAAAGTTTCCCGTTTTGATAAACTTTCTGCTGCAAATTTAAGTAAAAGTATTCAATCGACAAAAGATTATTCGACTAAAAAATATTGGATAAATTACTAATTTTTGATGCTTTTTCGTCTGTATTGTAGACGTACAAAAGAGTTGGCGATGATTTTATCTGACGAAATATTTTTTTTATGAGTGAGCTCTTTTAATTTTATTAGGATGGTTATTCGTTTTTCATAAGTCGACCTCTATTGTCGTATCATTATATAGGAAATCAGCATGATTTACGCTTATTTTTGTTCAGTCTCTTGTCTTTATAGTGTATTTTATATGGTTTTTATGGTTGTAGTATATATAAATAATGTAATTTTGCAGTTCGAAACAAGAAAGTTATGAAAGATATATCATTGATAGCCTTTGATGCTGATGACACACTATGGGAGTGTCAAACTTACTTTGAGACAGTGGAGAGAGAATATTGCGAGATACTAAACTCCTATTCTTCTGCAGATGAGATCTCAAAAGCTCTCTTTGCTGTTGAGACGGCTAACATGCCTCTTTTGGGGTATGGTAGTAAGGCTTTTATACTGTCATTGCTGGAAAATGCAATAGAAATAAGTGATGGGAAACTAAAAGCGGAGGAAGTTAAACGAATCTTAGCATTGGGAAAAGAACTCCTTCAACTGCCTGGTAAGCCTATGAAGGGAGTCGTTGAAACTTTGAAGGTGTTGCGTGAATTAGATAAATATCATTTAGTAGTATTTACTAAAGGCGAATTACTTGATCAAGAGAATAAATTTCATCGTTCGGGTTTGGCCCCATATTTTGAGGATATTGTAGTTGTTTCAGATAAGACGGAGAAGTCTTATCATCAGTTGTGCGAACGTTTTTCGATTGGAGTAGGGCAGCTACTGATGGTTGGAAATTCTTTCCGTTCGGATATAGAGCCTGTACTAAAACTTGGGGGGTGGGCTGCTCATATACCTTTTCATACGACTTGGCAACATGAGGTGATAGAGGAGTACGAACATCCTCATTTGTTGAAATTAGAGTTCTTTACGCAGTTGAAGGACGTGTTATTGTAATGTTTGCTTATTTAATCATAGTATTTAACAAACAAGGTTATTATCGATAAGGTTCTTTGTTTAGCTTTTTCCGTTTGTTAATAAATATGGATTAACTCTCATCAATTAATAAGAATAACAATGTTAGCACCACAAATAGATTTTTCTGATCGCGAAGAAAGGATTGAATTCATTCAAGAACGTTTCCACTGTAAGGCACCCTCATGTGGCGGTTGTGGGTCGTGTAATCTGCCTGACGGTGTTCCTGCCCTTGAATATTTTGCTGATTACATAGATGGTAAGGTTGAGTTTGTAAAGCTTGCAGCAAAAATATGGGAGTAGGGGAAGTGTTTCCGCTCTTGACGTATTAGCTTATAACAATGAGTAAGCTGGATTGATTTTACTTTTCAAGTAGCTTAGAAGCAGCCTTATCATGCTAAGATACAAATAAATGGTTTTATTTATTTCACTTTGCTTTACTATTTATTATTATTTTGAGTACTACCATGACAATGGTATGGTAATGTCTACTAAGGTCATGACGATATAACACTCTATTTTACAAGAAAAGTTTAAATTCATTTTGCTGTCACATTTAACATTTCATGTAAACCTACTGTGTATTAGTAAGTTAGACGTTGATTGCGTATGACGGATATGACAGCAAATCTAATTTTGGCTGAATTTTGTTGTTAACGACGTACAGAGGATGGTTTTGTTGGTTACATTCGATTGCGATGGAGTTATCAAAAGGTTTATAGAGAGATTTGTGCGAGTGCAATAAAGAATAATGGCTATGTTATTAGAGAAATAAGTAAAGGCATAACAAGGTGATGATTCTAAAGTTAGGCTGGTTTTAATGGGCATGGCAATGAACGTCACGTTCATAAATAAAGACTATCCGTATAATATGGGCTAAGTTGTAAAAACAATAGGGTTGGGTAGGGGAGAGGGTAGGATTAGTATCATCGTTATAAAACTACACCTGGTATTATTGTAAAGTCTTTTTCGTACTCTTCCAACTAAGTAGTTATCCTTTGTGGTTTAAGAACATGCCCTTTAAGGTTCAAGAACATGCTCTTCTTGGGTATTGTTAACGCCCTTCTTGAGCCTAATTAGGCACCTTCTCCTTTGTAGCTTTTAACTAATTGATTTCAAGTCAGTTGTCAGTTTGATTATAACGAGTAATTTTACTCTTGTTCGTAACTATGTTCATGAAAATATGTAGTGACTTTTTATTAGCAATGGAGGAGATTAAATGATAGAAAGACAAGATGTGTAGAAACCTTATAGTTGTAGCTGTTTGGAAATAAAGATTAATTTCCTATAAAGTGTGAGTTGGTTTTATCATCTCGCAAAATAACATTACATGTAATAAATCCTGCGTAGGCGGGAAAGGATAATTATTATTTTTTTTCTATTCAAAGATAGTTTGAGCATGAGCCTTGTCCTTTGATAGAAGGTTATAAGGAGAGGATTGTTAGTGTGCTTTTACTCTTTTACAGAGAAAATCAATATTAGTTTATATAGTGAAAGTCAACTTTATCGCTCATTACTTCGAAAGATTGTTTTTCTGATACTGTTTTTATAATTCTCTTGTAGAGTAAATCTTTTATGTTTGAAGGCTGAAGAAGAGGCTAACGACTATTTGAGAATTTGTGTGTTTATTATTACTACATGCGTTATTGATTGTCAATACTCCGTTATTCTATTGTTTCGATGATAATGATTTAGGGGTAATTGTTCGTTAATGGCGGATGGTAAGTGTTTGAAAAAAAGCAATTTAGGACAATAAAAAAAGAGCGGCCTCTTACGAGAACCGCCCTGATGAAAGGAGGAGTGGTACCACCAGGAATCGAACCGGGGACACAAGGATTTTCAGTCCTTTGCTCTACCAACTGAGCTATGGCACCATCTATATCTTGCTTTGTTTTAAGAAGCAGTGTTGCTATTTCTTAATTGCGATGCAAAGGTAGTACTTTTATTTTATTCCTCCAAACTTTTATAAAGAAAATTGCCGATATTTACATCCTTTAACAAGTGGGTTATTCCTTTGTAATAGGCCATCCTTGCGCCTTTAACTCGAATTCATTTCCGTCTCGAGCGATAAGGAATGAACCCAGGCTCTCCTTTGTTATATAACCTATCTGTCTGATATTCTCCATCTTATCAATCTTCTCATGGTCGCCAATTGGTACTGTAAAAAGAAGTTCGAAGTCTTCTCCACCATTTAATGCAGCAGTTGTAAGGTTCATATTAAATTCTTCGCAGGTTGCTGCAGTTTGATAATCAATAGGAATATTCTTCTCATAAACTCTACAACCACAGTGACTCTTTTCGCAAATATGTTTCAGTTCGCTTGCCAATCCGTCAGAGATATCAATCATGGCTGTTGGATGTATTCCTGCTTCTCGTAGTTGGTTGAGAATATCGCCACGTGCTTCTGGCTTCAACTGGCGGTCGATAAGATATTCTTTCCCAGCAAAGTCAGGTTGGAAATCTTCAATGGCTGCACGTTCTTGGCGTAGTACTTCGAGTCGCCTCTCGTCTTTATTGTTTTGAGCTTCCTTCACCTTATTATTATACTCTTGCACTTGCTGATAGTAAACAGATTTCTCTCGTTCGAGAATTTGTAGTCCCATATAAGCAGAACCAAGGTCGCCTGTCACACAGATAAGGTCGGTCTCATTTGCACCACTGCGATAAGTGATATCTTCTTTAACTGCTTCACCAATACAAGTTATGTTGATAGCAAGTCCTGTGTATGAAGAAGTGGTATCACCTCCTACGATGTCTACATTCCATTTGGTACAAGCTTTGTTCAGTCCTGCATAGAACTGCTCGATGTCTTCCACCTTAAATCGCTTTCCCAAGCCTAAAGACACGATGATTTGACGTGGTTGCCCATTCATAGCAAAGATATTACTCATCGCAATCATAGCCACCTTATAAGCAAGATGCTCCATGTCGATGTAAGTCAAGTCAAACTGTACTCCTTCCATGAACATTTGTGAGGAGACGAGTGTTTCTTTGTTTGAATAATTCAAAACAGCTGCATCGTCACCCACTCCCACAATGGTAGAGCTATTAATTGGTTGAATATTTTTTGTAAGACGGTCGATAAGTCCAAACTCACCAAGTTCTTTTATTTCCATTGATTATGTTAATTGCTTTGTGATAAAAAGTCTAAGACGTTCTTTATCTATTTGCTTATAGATTAAAGAACGTCTTGATATAGTCTTATTAGATATGTGCTATGAGCGCTTAATCATTTCACGCATGATTTCTGTCATACGTGGTTGTGCTGCATTAGCAGCCTCCTGAACTTCTTCGTGGCTAACCTTTACTGGTACATCAAAGCCACCAAGGTCGGTAATCACACTGATACCAAATACCTTTATGCCACTGTGTCGAGCAACGATAACCTCTGGCACAGTGCTCATTCCTACTGCATCACCCCCCATCTTATGGTACATACGATATTCTGCAGGTGTCTCAAAGGTAGGACCCTGTACTCCCATATACACTCCATGCATAACTCTGATATTCTTTTCTTTGGCAATAGTGTCTGCAAGTTCTATAAGTTTATGGTCGTAAGCCTCGTGCATATCAGGAAAACGAGGACCTGTTGGGAAATTTCGTCCACGTAGTGGGTGCTCTGGAAACATATTAATATGATCGGTAATAATCATTAAATCGCCAATCTTAAACGAAGGGTTCATACCGCCAGAAGCGTTAGAAACAAATAACGTCTCAATACCTAATTCGTGCATAACACGGATGGGGAAGGTTACATCCTTCATATTATATCCTTCATAGAAATGGAAACGCCCCTCCATGGCCATGATATCTTTATCTCCAAGCTTACCGAATATAAGTTTTCCAGCGTGACCTTCTACAGTAGATACAGGGAAATTAGGTATATCTTGATATGAGAAGGCATAACTATCAGTTATCTCTGAAGCTAATTGTCCGAGGCCTGTGCCCAGAATGATGGCTGTCTTTGGACTTGTGGTCATCCTCTCTTTTAGCCAAGATGCTGTTTCTTGAATTTTTTCGTACATAAGATATGATTTTTTGATTAAATGTCTCTCCCTTATCAAGCATAAAGCTTACTTTAATCGGGAGCGCATATATGTTCGCTTTTACTTCTTCTGATAATTTATCAACATCGATTAGTCGTGCCTTATCTTTCTCTGTTGTGACAATCAACTTAGGCTCAGGCATTTTTGCAAAGGTCTCATTTATTCGGTTAATATCCTTTGTTGTAAATGCGTGATGGTCGGGGAAAGAGAGGGTTGTTAGTGCATTGTTACCCGTAAAAGAGTTCAAATCTAACTCTAACTGTTTAGGCGACATGATACCTGCAAGCAGCAAGATATTCTTTCCTCTTATCTCTGTAAGTGGTATGTTTCGTGTCTTACTGAAGATAGGCTCTAAATCACAATAATCCAAAGTAGTGAAATAAAGCTGTTGAAAAGGGTAAAGCTCCATTGCTTTACTCAACACACGATAGTCTATAGGATTAAGACTTTTAGGACATTTGGTGATAATTACTATATCTGCGCGATTTTTTCCTGACAATGGCTCACGAAGTCGACCAGCAGGAAGAAGCTTGTCATAGATGATTAATCGATGATAATCAACTAATAGAATATTAATTCCAGGTTGTACATAACGATGTTGAAAAGCATCATCTAATAGAATAACATCAACATCTTTTGTCTCTTCATCTGATGTTAACCTGTCTATTCCTTCACAACGATTCTTGTCTACTGCAACGCGAATGTCAGGAAACTTTGTCTTCATCTGATAAGGTTCGTCTCCAATCTCACGCATGGGTGTGTTCTCGTCAGCCAAAACATAGCCACGACTTTTACGTTTATATCCACGGGAAAGTACAGCAACCTTCATCTTATCTTTCAATAATCGGATAAGATACTCTACATGAGGGGTCTTTCCAGAACCCCCAACAGTGATATTTCCGACGGATATAACAGGGATGCCAAACCGTCGTGTCTTAAGAATATTCAATTCAAATAGCTCGTTGCGCAGACCGACTCCCAATCCATAGAGCCAGCTAAGCGGTATGAGCCATTTGTTTATTTTAATGTGATCTCCTTCCATATCTAATTAATGGATGTTAGGATAAAAAGGCAGACGAGCTTGAATAGCACTTTGTTGATTAATTGTCTTCAAAAGTGTAAATGGCTCATAATAGTCGCCTAAGTTTGCACGTAGATCATCGCTCAGATAGGTGTCAGGTTTTACCTGCTTTAGTATCTGGTCCAAGACGTCATCAGCCTCTGGATATGCTGATGTCCTGTAGTTTGGTAGTTTAGCAAGTTGAGCAGCTTTTGCAACTGCAACATCTAATCCACCAAGTTGATCAACAAGTCCAATCTTCTGCGCATCTTGTCCTGTGAATACGTGCCCCTGTGCAATTTTCTCCACTTGATTATCTGTCATCTTGCGTCCTTCTGCAACACGATGACGGAAGAGTTTATAACCTCTGTTCACATACTGGCTGAGATATGACATCTCTTCTTCAGTGAAAGGACGTGCACGTGTGCCAAAATCAGCATACTTGTTGGTCTTTACCTCATCAAATTTCAGTCCCAATTTCTCCCTAAAGAGATTGCTTACATCGGGGAACATACCAAAGATACCTATTGAGCCAGTGATTGTTGTAGGCTCAGCGACAATCCAGTTTGCTGGTGCCGACATATAATAACCACCTGACGCAGCCATTCCTCCCATGCTTACAACAACTGGTTTTAACTTCTTCATTTCCATAATCTGGTGCCATATCTGTTCTGATGCGTAAGCCGAACCACCACCAGAATTGATACGTATGACAACTGCTTTTACGTCTTTATCTTTCGCTAAATCCGCTAAGTCTTTACAAACTACTTGTGCATCAATCTGATGACCTTGTGAGAAAAGACCTCCTACGGCACCATCTACTATGTCGCCATAAGCGTAATAAACAGCCACTTTGTTGTTTTCATCACCTTGGTTCTTCGCTTCCGTATTCACCATGTCAGCGATTGTAACCTGTTCGATATCGTCGTCAGAATCAATCCCTAACTGTTTCTTGACAACAGTCTTTATTTGGTCAGTATATAATAAGCCATCAACAAGTTTAAGTTTAACATATTCTTGTGGATCTGCAAAGGTAATCATACTATCAGCATAGGCGTTCAACTGTGCTACAGATAATCCTCTGCTTGCACCAACCTCTTTTGTGATATTGCCCCAAATACTATTTAGATAAGCTGATGTTTGCTCACGGTTGGCATCGCTCATCTTGTCGCCTGTAAACATTTCAGTAGCACTCTTGTAGGCACCCACCTTAACAACCTGCATCTTAACACCAAACTTTGCCAAGAGATCTTTGATAAACACGGGCTCAGAAGCAAGTCCATGCCAATCAATCTGACCTTGTGGATTAAGATAAACCTTATCTGCAACAGACGAAAGATAGTATGTTCCTTGTGTGTAAGTGTCTGCGTATGCGATAATCCACTTCCTGCTTTTCTTGAAATCTAACAGTGCATTGCGAAGAGCTTGCATTGATGCGTATGAATCAGCAGCAAAGGCACCAGCCTCGATGTATATTCCTTTGATATTATCATTATCTTTTGCTTTTTTGATACCTTCAATCATATTGTCAAGTCCCAGACTATTTACTTGAGTACCTTGTAGCTGACTAAGAAAATTATTATCACTTCTTTCTGATAATTGTCCAGAAAGGTTCAATACCAGTACAGAGTTTTCTTCTGGTTCTTTTGTGGCATCTTGTGACGTAATCATGCCAACAATGCCACAAAGAGCAAAGAAACCTGTAACGATGCTAAACAACATCATTCCGAAAAAAGAAGCAAAGACGAGCTTGAAAAATTGTTTCATATATAAGGTATCTAATCAGTATTTACTTGCAAAGATATATATAATAGATGTAAACTCCAAATTATTAATGAATTCTTAATAACTTTGTAGGCATTATGAAGCGTATTATTTTAGCAATTGATAGTTTTAAGGGCTGCTTATCCTCATTGGAAGCGGAGGAGGCTGCCGAACATGGCCTCAATGAGCGATGGCAGGGGATAGAGGTTGTCAAGGTTCCTGTTACCGATGGTGGAGATGGTATGTTAGAAGTATTTTTACAGTTGTCTGACTGTGAAAGGGTCTTTGTCGAATGTCATGATGCACTCATGCGCCCTATTCGTGCCAGCTATGGTGTTCGTTCTGATAATACTATAATTATTGAAACAGCATTGTCTTGTGGTATCAACCTAATTAATAATCAAGAACTTAACCCATTACGTGCAACAACTTATGGAGTTGGTGAGCTTTTAGCTGACGCACTACAGAAAGGGTATAAGAAGTTTATTATTGGTCTTGGAGGGTCTGCTACAAGTGATTGTGGACTTGGGATGTTAACTGCCTTAAAGAATATTTTAGGAAATAGCTGGCGTGATAAGATCTTACATAATTTAGATGTTACTTTAGCTTCAGACGTCAGTAATCCGCTCTATGGAGAGCATGGAGCGGCAGCTGTATTTGGTCCACAAAAGGGCGCAACAACCGAGATGATAGGCTACTTGGATCGTCGAGCTCGTACTTTTTCACGTATGGCCTCTGTGCAATTAGGTGTAGATCATGCTTTTGACAAAGGTGCTGGAGCTGCTGGTGGATTAGGTTATGCCTTCCTTCAATTTATGAATGCAAAAATACAATCGGGGGTTGATATACTTTTTGAAACTATCAATTTCGATGCTATCATAGATAAAGCTGATTTAATCATAACAGGGGAAGGGAGTGCTGATGCTCAAACACTAATGGGGAAACTACCTCTAAAAGTCTTAAAATATGGGCTTCGCAAAAATATTCCTGTTGTACTCATAGCGGGTAGGGTAGTAGATGTTTCTTCTTTACTCAGTGCAGGCTTCTCTCAAGTAGAATGTGTTACGCCTTCAGATATTCCTTTTTCAGAGGCTATAAAACCTGTTATAGCAAAGGAAAATATCCATAAAACGATGTTTAAGCTTTGATATGTCAGAAGAGTATCTCATAGTTTGAATTACTGTTTCTTTACTTTTTCCTGATAAAACTAACATTTTAAGATATAGATTTCTTTGATGTATTACTAATATGCAAATAATATATTGTACCTTTGCAAACGATTTTAAGTTAAGTAAATAGATTGTTTTATATGGACGGAAAACAGACTGATAGTTCCAAGAGAATCCTTCGTAAGAAACTTGATTTGCTCCTTCGTACAGGACAGATATTAATGGAAAGTTCTGCAGATACGAGTCGTGTGAAACGCAACATGGAACGTACTGCTGCATATTTGGGTCTTCCTAAGGAGAACCTGCACATTAATGTTGATTATTATATGTTGCAGGTGAACATAAGTGACGAAGCTCACAGTTTTTCTAAAATGCAACGTTGTGACAAGCATGTAATTAATCTGCTTGCTATTCAGGAGATTTCTAAACTCTCATGGCGTGCTATTCAGGAAGATTACTCAATAGAGAAATATGAGGAAGAACTTGAGAAGATTGCTCATGGTAGACATTATTACACCGAATGGGTTATTGCTATTGGTGCTGGTCTTGCCTGTGGTGGATTCTGTATACAGTTTGGTTGTGACTGGACAGCATTCTTCTATGCTTCTATAGCTGCTATTTTAGGTAATCGCTTACGTATGTTTTTGAATCATTCTGGTTCTAATTTGTATGCTAATTTTGCTATTGCTGCTTTTGTAAGTACGATTTTAGCCTGGTTATCGTCTTTTCTTTCTTCTCCTTCAGTTCAGATGGCACTCCCTGAGTTTATCCGCCCTTATCTTCATTCTGAGACTCCTTGGCACCCTCTCTTAGCTTGTGCACTATATATTGTACCTGGAGTTCCTTTGATAAATGCTGTTAATGACCTGTTAGACAATCATATAAATACTGGTTTAGTGCGAGCCACAAACACATTGCTCATTGTTGTTTCAATGGCATTTGGTATTATGTTGGCAATAAAATGTGGCTGTTTTGATGGTTTTGTAAAGACCCTTCCAACAGTACCTCACCATTCTTTCTCAGTTTATGCAATAGCTGCAGCAATCTCTGCAGTGGGGTTTGCGACGATTTATAACATTCCATATCGTTTGATGCCTTGGATAGCAGTTGGTGGTGTAATATGTGTCTGTACTCGTAACTTTGTATATCTCACCCCTGAATCAGGAAATGTTGGCTTAGGCTTGGGACTTGTTGTTGGTTCTTTATGTGGGTCTGCATTGATATCACTCATTAATATTAAGGCTGTTCATTTTTTCCACACTCCACACCAGTGTATTACTATTCCAGCTGTTATTCCTATCGTTCCAGGAGTATTAATGTATCGTGCACTTTATGGCTTCATGGAGTTACAGGGTGTTGTTGGGGAAGTTACAAGCGCTATGTCCTTTGCTATTAATGGCTCATTGGTGTTATTTTGTATAGCTTTGGGTGTCGCAATTCCTAATATCTTTGCAAGAAAATGGATTGCTCCACATCGTAGAGCAAAGTTGGAGCGCATGATAGATGAGCGTCGCCAGCGTGGTAAGTTTGTTGATTTACATAACTATAATATTGATTAGAATTATTGACTTTGCAGAAATATAGTTTAGTCTTTTATTATATGTATATGATGGATATATCATCTTAGCTTCATAAAAGAGACGATTCTACTCATATAGAACAATGAAATCGGGACTGTTACAGTTCCGATTTTCTTTTTTTTGCTCTATCAAGGTATGTGATATTTAATGGTAGGGTAAGTTATTTCAAGTATAGTATGAAGATTGATATAAGACCAAATATACTTACTTAGCAAGCCTTTATTCGTTCTCTTCAGATGTAATGTCTTTGTAATCCGTCAAAAAAATATGCAGTAAGTATATAAAATAAGAAAGGTAGTAATATGAAAAGAGTCCATCGCATTCTAAACTCTTGATAAGGCGAGATTATTCTCCTTGATTCTTTTGTCTTAACACTCATTGCTATTGAGGCTGTAAGACAACAACCCAATTGAAGAACAGGAAAAATAAAATGCACAACACTTTTAGCTGATGCGTGTTCAGATAATGCTCCCATGGCATTTATGGCTAAAAAAACATTAGCTACCAGTAACATTAGTATGAAAACAATAATTGAAATGGTACAAAGTTTCTTTCTCACAGAACTCCATAAAAACTTTCCGTATTCTTTTTGTAACTGATTTCCTTTTTTCATTTATCGTCTTTTCGTTTGTAAGTATTTTGTTATTATAGCTAGAGGTTATATTGTGTTTTAGCTATATAGTTACTTTTTTAAGATTGTTATATACTAATGATGAAGCTTTATAAGGCATAATGATAACCAGATAGCAAAATTATATGTTATAATTTACATCACCAAGAATATGCTATTATAAATTTATCTTTTATTTAATTTAGTAGATAATTAAGTTCTAAAAGCATGATTAATAACGATTTAAGAGACACTATATAATCTTAGTTGAATGTTCATTTCTTCTTAAAAAGGCCTCTCTTAAAATAATGGTCATTATGATAAATAAAGAGTACAGATAGTTTTTTTAATCGTTTATAATGAGATGTAACATCAATGAAAGTAACTGAAAGAGAAGATTTGAAGGCTGATAAAGTTAATGACTGACATAAGTTAAATGCCCTATGGAACCTTATTATAATAAAGAAAGAGGTAACTGCCTTTAAAAGACAATTACCTCTTTGTATATTTCTTTTACTCAGTCAAGTATTATTGACCAAATAAATTACTTCAACTTAGTATAGCCATACTTAGCGCAACGACCGAGTTCTTCCTCAATGCGGATGAGCTGGTTGTACTTAGCCATACGGTCTGTACGTGACATTGAACCAGTCTTAATCTGGCCAGAGTTTGTTGCAACAGCGATGTCAGCGATAGTTGTATCCTCTGTCTCACCAGAACGGTGTGATGTTACAGTTGTGTAACCATGACGATGAGCCATTTCGATAGCCTCAAGAGTCTCTGTCAATGAACCAATCTGGTTAACCTTAATAAGGATAGAGTTAGCAGCGCCCATCTTGATACCCTTCTCGAGGAACTTAACGTTAGTTACGAACAAGTCATCACCAACGAGCTGGCAACGGTCACCGATAGTAGATGTCAACTTAACCCAGTTCTCCCAGTCGTTCTCATCGAGACCATCCTCGATAGAGTCGATAGGATACTTTGTGATAAGGTGCTCGAGATAAGCAATCTGCTCATCAGCGCTAAGCTTCTTACCATTAGGATCCTTTGGCATACCATTCTTCAACTGACGATAGTCATAGAACCACTTACCATCCTCGCATACAGCGAACTCAGAAGCAGCACAGTCCATTGCAATCTTAACATCCTTACCTGGCTCGTAACCAGCATCCTTGATAGCCTGAATGATTGAGTCAAGTGCATCCTCAATACCATCGAACTTAGGAGCAAAACCACCCTCATCACCTACTGCAGTAGAGAGACCGCGTTTCTTCAAAAGCTTAGCAAGAGCGTGGAATACCTCAGCACCCATACGGATACCTTCCTTCTCAGAAGGAGCACCAACAGGACGAATCATGAACTCCTGGAAAGCGATAGGTGCATCAGAGTGAGCACCACCGTTGATGATGTTCATCATTGGTACTGGCAATACGTAAGTATTAGCACCACCGATGTAACGATACAAAGGAATATTCAATGCCTTAGCAGCTGTCTGAGCTACTGCCAAAGAAACGCCAAGGATAGCGTTAGCACCGAGCTTACTCTTTGTAGGAGTACCGTCAAGTTCAATCATCTTATAGTCGATTGCACGCTGGTTCAGCACGCAGTCACCCTTCAATGCAGGAGCGATAACGTTGTTTACGTTCTCAACTGCCTTGAGGACACCCTTACCCAAGAAACGGTTCTTGTCACCATCACGAAGCTCAAGAGCCTCATTCTCACCGGTAGATGCACCAGATGGAACGCTTGCACGACCCATTACACCATTTTCAAGAGTTACCTCTACTTCAACTGTAGGATTGCCACGTGAGTCCATAATCTCGCGAGCATGTACTTTTTCAATCTTCATAACTTATGTGTTTATTAAAAATCAGTTATATTTTTAACTTTCTTTTCTCCTTGCAAAGTTAATAAAAAAAGTCGTAATCATCCCCTAACGACTCGTTATATTTCTCTTTTTGACAAAATTAACGTTTATCACATTATGATGACAGTAACACCTCTGGCTGCTTGTGCACCCATAACAAGCGCTTGTTCGATATCTGCAGTCTTGCTCGGACCTGATATAAAGCAGCCATAACCATAATCAGTCATGTGGATCTTGTTGTAGGCTTCGTGCATGTTATTGAAGATTTTATCACGTTGTACGAGAATAACAAGATTCTCTGAGATAAAACAAACGACCCTTTCTTTCATCGTTTGTGGTACCCATACACATCCATTCTCGGCTACAGCAATATCACCTTGAATAATCCCGACATCTGTTCCGTTTAGGTCTTGTGCCTTAGCAACAGTATCAGGATTAAGGTCTGCCTTTATCCCTTCTACGTTAGAAGCTAATACTTTGCATCTGGATAAGCCTTTTGTATCAACTCATTGATATCATCATCAGCCTTTGCTTCAATAACTTCACAACCAACAGTGTGGCTCATCTCAATGAACTGCTGTACTACATCTTGATATTTAATACCTTCCATCATTTTCTCAGGCATATCAAAATGTTGTTTAGTATTGCGACGCAATTTATTAAATAGTTCTTCTTTATTCATGTTTCAGTTCCTCCATTGCGTGCTTAAATATGACATGGAATGGCTTTTTCGCAAACTTTGGCATTGTATGACCAATGCTCCATGGATTAAGCTTTATATCCATTAGCGATTCTGGTATGTGATTGGCAACTGATGAATTACGAAGTAACGCATCATAAATATGGTAGTTTTCGTAAACAACTTTCATACCTTCTGCCATCACCTTCTTCTCTTTGTTCTCTGTTCCATACGTTTCAAGGCTCTGACGCCAGCGATAAATCTGACTTCCAGGGGTTACCTTTGCAGGACAAACGCAGTCACAACTCAAACATAATGAGCATGCCGACACATTACCACTATGCTGTTTTGGATTCTTTAGCATACCAAGGTCAACTCCAATAGGACCAGGAATAAAGTAACTATATGAATAACCTCCTGAACGACGATAGACAGGACAAGTATTCATACAAGCACCGCAACGAATACACTTCAGTGTCATCCAATGTTCTTTATTAGCAATAATATCACTACGACCATTGTCTACTAAGATTACATGCATCTCACCTCCTGGTCGAGCCTTACGGAATTGAGAGGTAAAGGCAGTTGATGGCTGTCCCGTACCGCTACGTGCCAATAAGCGTTGGAACACTGCTAAAGAGTCATAATCAGGAATCACTTTCTCAATACCCATGGCAACAATATGTAGTTTTGGTATTGAAGTTGACATATCAGCATTACCTTCATTGGTGCAAACAACACAATCTCCTGTTGCAGCAACACCAAAGTTACAACCCGTCAATCCTGCTTCTGCATCCATAAAATCACCACGCAGATCTTCACGTGCACAACGTGTAAGATAAGCTGGGTCGTGATTGCCTTTCTCCTTTGATATTCCCTTTTCTTCAAACATCTCCCCTATCTCATCACGAGTCAGGTGAATAGCTGGCATAACGATATGTGCTGGTTTCAGATGCATGAGTTGGAGAATACGCTCACCAAGGTCGGACTCAACCACATTGATACCTCTCTTAATAAGATAAGGATTCATCTCACACTCCTCGGTAAGCATAGATTTAGACTTAACGAGCTTCTTTATTTTATGAGACTCAAGTATCCCATAAACCATTTCGTTGAACTCCTGTGCATCTTTAGCAAAATGAACGATAACGCCATTACGCTCCAGACTATTGGTGAATTGCTCTAAATAGTCTGCTAAATGGGTTGCGGTATGTTCTTTAATACGACTTGCATGCTCGCGTAAGTCCTCCCATTCTGGTAGCTGAGCCGCAGCAGCATCTCGTTTCTGACGTAATGACCAGAATGTGCGGTCGTGTCGTTCAACCTTCTTAGGGTTCTTCAGAAACTCTTTTGCTCTTTTTGAATGATATGTTGACATAACTTTGTTGTCCTTCTATAAACCTTTTATATATATCATAAACCTGCAGCTAATATCTCAGCTACATGCATGAACTTAACTGGATAATGTTTCTTGGCAGCTATGCCCTGCATGTGCATTAAGCATGAACTATCTGAACCTGTAATAAACTCAGCACCTGTATCCATGTGACGTTTCACCTTATCGGTACCCATAGCTGTGCTAACATAAGCCTCTTCGACAGCAAACATACCACCAAAACCACAGCACTCGTCCTTACGATCAGGTTCTTTTACGGTAATACCTTCCTTTAGTTTTAATAACTCAATAATCTTATTAGCAGGCTTCTCTTGCAACTCTGAAGGCGTACTAAGTGTTAACTCACGTACACCATGGCAAGAGTTATGAACTGATACGACATGAGAAAAACTTCCGGGGAGTTCCTTTACCTTCAAAACATCATGTAAGAACTCTACTAACTCCACTGTCTTCTTAGGGGTCTGACACTCATGGTCGAGTATCTGTGGATAGTTAACTCGTACAAAAGCAGCACAAGATACACTTGGTATAACTACATAATCAAAATCCTTAAACTTATCCTCAAAACGTTCTGCGAGATGATCAGACATACGCTGGAAACCACCGTTTGCCATAGGCTGACCACAACATGTCTGGCGTTCGGGATAGACTACATCTACTTTAAGCTTTCTCAAAAGCTTATAGGTTGCTACGCCTACATGTGGGTAGAGTGCATCGACGTAGCATGGGATAAAGAGTCCAACTCTCATAATTTTATCTTTTCTTGTTCGTTTCTTTGCTACAAATTTAGATAAAATAACTTAGATAGAAAAAGAAAAACGCAAAAAAAGATAGGTATGAAAAACAGTTTAAGTCTCCTATCGAATATTTTTCTTACCTTTGCAAAGGTGAAAAGAAGGAGTGTAAGGTATAGGAAGAGATTTGATATAGTATAAAGCATGAAAGTTTGCATAGCCGAGAAACCAAGTGTAGCTAAAGATATTGCCCGTATCCTTGGTGCGAATAGCACACGTAACGGGTATATGGAGGGCAATGGATACCAAGTAACATGGACCTTTGGCCACCTTTGTGAGCTAAAGGAACCACATGACTATACGCGTAACTGGAAGTATTGGAGCCTTGGGTCTCTGCCCATGATTCCTTCACGCTTTGGTATTAAGCTGATTGAAGATGAAGGAATAAAAAAACAATTTGATGTTATAAAAGGTCTTTTTCAGGCTGCTGACGAGATTATCAATTGTGGTGATGCTGGTCAGGAAGGTGAGTTAATCCAACGATGGGTTATGCAGAAAGCGGGAGTAAAGTGTCCTGTAAGACGACTTTGGATTTCGTCTATGACGGACGATGCTATTCGTGAGGGATTTGCTAACCTCAGAGACGAAGCGCAATATCAACCCCTCTACTTAGCTGGCCTGTCTCGTGCCATCGGTGATTGGCTTTTGGGAATGAACGCAACACGCCTTTATACGTTAAAGTATGGCAATAATAGCTATGGTAGAGGGCAAGTGTTGTCTATTGGTCGAGTTCAGACACCAACCTTAGCACTCATCGTTCAACGACAGAAGGAGATAGATAACTTTAAGCCAGAACCTTATTGGGTATTGGCTACAGTCTATCGTGACACACAGTTTACGGCTACAAAGGGTAAGTTCACCTCTAAGGAAGAGGGCCAAAAAGCTTTCTCTATGATTGAGGGAAAGCCGTTTACGATTACAAGTGTCACTAAGAAGAAAGGTTCTGAACTGCCCAAACAGCTTTATGACCTCACTTCTCTACAGGTAGATTGTAACCGTAAGTTTGGTTTCTCGGCTGAGATGACACTTAATACAATCCAAACTCTATACGAACGCAAGCTTACTACTTATCCACGTGTTGACACACAATTCCTTTCTGATGATATTTATCCAAAGTGTCCACAGATTATGAATGGACTCTTTCAGACTGCCTTTGCTGGTAAAAAGCCTTATGCTGACATCGTAAAGGCGTTGGGTGGCAAGCCTTTACCTAAGACAAAGCGTGTCTTTGACTCCTCAAAAGTGACGGATCACCATGCTATCATCCCGACAGGTGTACTACCACAAGGGCTGACAGATGCTGAACAGAAGGTATATGACCTCATTGCTCGCCGCTTTATTGCTGCTTTCTATCCCGACTGTAAGTTCTCTACGACAACTGTATTAGGTGAGGTGGATAAAATAGAGTTTAAGGTCTCTGGCAAAGAAATCTTGGATTTAGGTTGGAGAGTCTGCATAGATACGTCAGCAGGTACTTCCTCTACCCCATTGGATGAGGGACAGGAAGGAGCAGCTACTGGCCCAACATTACTACCAAACTTTAAGAAAGGCGAATCAGGACCGCACACCCCTACTCTAACAGAAAAGCTTACTACTCCACCAAAGCACTACACTGAGGCCTCTTTACTCCGTGCAATGGAAACGGCTGGTAAGCTTGTTGAGGACGAAACCCTGCGTGCTGCTATGAAAGAGAACGGTATCGGTCGACCTTCTTCACGTGCAGGAATTATTGAGACGCTCTTCAAACGCCACTATATCCGCCGTAAAAGAAAGAATATAGAAGCCACAGAGACAGGTATTGCACTTATTGATACGATTCACGAGAAACTTCTTACATCAGCCGAATTGACGGGTATCTGGGAGAAGAAACTCCGTGATATTGAAGCTAAAAAGTATGATGCCTCTCAATTTATCAATGAACTGAAAGAGCAGTTGACTAATATTGTTAATGACGTATTAGCTGACAATTCTACTCGAAAGATTGGTGAGATTGAGGATAATAAAGGGAAGTAAAGCATTGTTTGTTATGCTTCCATCGAGATAAATGTCTTCTGATAGGCGACGTGATTTAGGTCTCCAAACAAGTGAAATATTATAGCTAAATATACAAGAAAAGTTTTGTTTTAAGTTGCTGTCACATTTAACATTTCACGTAACAGTACTGTAAACTAACGTGTTAAGTGTTGACTTTGACTGACAGCAATGACAGCAAAATTGGTTTTAAGTTAGATCTCTTTTTGTCAGTACGCAGAGGAAGAGTGGTTATGGATTTCAACTACCATAGAGAACTCAAACAATTTCGAATGAGATGGGAGTAGACGCAATAAAGGGCCAGTTGCTATATCATTTGATATGTTCGATGAACATCTAATAACATCGATATTATTGTCTATTGTTTTGTGTATTGACAAAAGAATTCATGAGCAGACATACTGTAATATTATTCACTAAATTAGCTCATTTTTAATAGTTTACATCTCCTTTACATACCAATCATTGCCTACATACTTATACTCTTGTTTATGTTCTTCAAAAAGATATAAGCCATCGTGATAGCCTTTCTTTATTTTTATATAGTCAATGCCATTAGAAATTACTCTTATTATCTTCTCATTATCTACACGACAATATGATAAATTTAATCTCTTGTAAGCCTTGATAAATTTCATAATCTCTTTGTCTTGTAAGGGATAGTTCTTTGGCTTTTTTACTATTCTTAGAGCCTTGTCAACAAACACAAGTCCACTACCTTTCGTCTTGAATGACTCGAAAAGTATCATGTCAGCATCTCTATTATAGATTAGGCACCCATCTAATATGCGATAATCATAGTTTGTTATTTGACTATTATAGCTTACTTTGGATGTACAACTACCGAAGAGAAATTGAGATAGAAATAAAAGCAATGTCAATATCTTAGAATTCATGTTGTAGTTTTCTGCAAAGATATAAAACTTCTTTTCTAAATCAAAATATCAACTTCGTTCTTTTAGAAACTTTCGAGAAATGGATCGATTAAGCTAATGAAAGTAAGATATTGAGGAGAAACAGTCGTTTCTATGAGCTCTATACAGATGCAAAAAATTGATACTCTGATGAGAATGAGATTATTGTTGCATCTCTTCAAGACTATTAATAAAAGGAGTAAAAATACTATATGTGTAAGTGCGAATTGTAAAGATGTTTCAGTGATAGTTTCTTTCTTTATTCGAGAAAAGCTCGGTGAGGAGACAAGAAGAGGTCTTTTTACGTTCAAGAACATGCCCTTCTTGCGTGTTAAAGACGCCCTTCATGGGGCATGAAGAGCGTCTTCTTCATAGCTATTCATAACATTCTGTTTTATTGACTGTTATGAGCTTTGTTGTTAGGAAAGATATGCTCCTGCATTAAGGTTGTTTCGTTTTATGCTTTGTAATATTATTTTACTGTCTTAAAGACTTTTTCGAGGTGTGGAATGATTACTGAGGTTCATCTATGGAGATATAGATAAATGTAGTAGTGTATGTTTATTTTTACAGAGCAATGCAGAGAGTATTCTTATTCAGATATGGTTGTTTATCAGTATTAAAGAACGACTATTCGTATGCACTTTATCTACTTAAACCTTGGGTGGCTAATGCTCTGAAAAAAGAAAGGGCAATAGAAGTCCGTTATCGGATACCTCTATCACCCTTTTAGAATTTATCTGGAAAAATAGGAGTACTATATCTTAGTAAGCATGGTCGTCCTCAGCAATTTCCTTACGGTCAATAGCCTTCTTGTCGATTGCTCGCCAAGCATAAACAATGTATGCCAAAACGAATGGAACAAGGAAGCTAACATAGAACATAGCCTTCAATGTGAACTCACTTGAAGAGCTGTTCTTAAGTGTCAATGAGCTTTGGAGTTCGGCTGTTGATGGATAGTAAGCTGTGTTGTTCCATCCTGCAATGAGGAAGAGGACCAAAACAACCAATACAACACCAATACCTGCAGGCCAAATACCACGGACATACTCTGGCTTAAGAACAGTTTTAACGATTCCAAAAAGCAAGAGAACAACACCTACAAGCAGAATGATAGCCAATGGCCACATTGCTAATAAGTTGTTCAGATACTTCATTGGCTCCATAACGATAACGCCAGCTTCGTTTACTGCGTAGCCCTCGCCAACCAATGTAACAATCAGGAAAGGCAAGAAGAACAGTAAGAAGAGAACGGTGTTAACGAGCAGTTGCTTACGAACACGTCCACGGATGATATCATCGTTCACATTATTATTAATATAAAGTGTGCCGAGGATACGTGCAAGGAATACTACTGAAATACCAAAGATAACTACCCAAGGATTGAGTAGTACGTCAAGTCCACGTGAACCATTTGCCCAATGAGAGATAACAGGTTGCATGAAGTCAGTAATGTTACCTTTCTCTACGATGAAATTAGAACCTGTAAAGAAGGTAGCAACAGCTCCACCTAAGAGCAAAGGACCAAGAATACCATTGATAATCAATCCAATCTGGAAGGTACGAACGCCAAAGAGATTACCAGCCTTGTTCTGGAACTCATAGCTGACAGCCTGAATGATGAATGTAAAAAGTATCAACAGCCATACCCAATAAGCACTACCAAAACTCGTACTATAGAACAATGGGAATGAAGCAAAGAATGCTCCGCCGAATGTTACAAGTGTTGTAAAGGTGAACTCCCACTTACGACCTGTTGAGTTAACGAGCATGCGACGCTCTTCTTCAGTCTTACCTAACTGGAAAATCATGGAGTTTGCACCCTGTACGAAAAGTAGGAAGACAAGCAGTCCACCTAAAAGTGAGATAATGAACCACCAGTAGTGTTGCAAAAAATCGTATGTCATAGTTCTGGTCCTTTCTTAATTTGCTTACACATAATACTTACTTCGACTGCTAACATTGCAGTAAAGAGAACAAGGAAGAGGAAGAAGGTGAATGCGATACCGCCACTTGAGAGGTCGCTCACTGCTGCCCATGTTGGAAGCATGTCCTGGATGGTCCAAGGCTGACGGCCAAATTCGGCAACAAGCCAGCCACACTCACTGGCAATATAAGCCAATGGGATGAGTGCAATACCCACCTTCTGCAACCAGCCAAAACGGGTAATGTCTTTTCTATAAACGATGAACAACATCAGTGCAAACACAGCGATGAAAAGACATCCAAGCCCAACCATGATGCGGAATGACCAGAAATTAATAGGAATGAATGGTACAATCTGCGTAGCATCTTTGATGTATCCATAGCCAAAGTACTTCATGTCCTTTTCAAGAACCTTGAGGTTAGCCTCTTTGTTCTTACCGGCACGATAGTCTTTGAGGGCCTGAATGGCATTACGACCACGTTCTTGCTTCTCCTTCAGAGATGGTTCCTGTGTGCCGTCAGCCTTCTTATAACCCTTAATAATATCCTTTACGCCAGGGACATAACCATGCATATCCTTTGTTGCAAGGACAGAGAGCATGTTAGGAACCGCTATTCGCATAGGTGGCTCGGTCTGCTTCATATAGTCGGGTTGGACGAATGGGTTCACCCAAGCTACTGCTGTTAAACTCTGATTGTTACCTCCTTCATAGAGAGCTTCCATCGCTGCAAGCTTCATAGGCTGTGACTGTGCTACCATATAAGCAGAGTTGTGACCTGTAGAACCTGCTAAGAGAGAGGCTACAAGACCAACAGCTGCACCCACTTTGATACTTGCTTTTGCAAGTTCAATATGACGTTTGCGAAGCAGATACCAGCAACTTACTGCAACAGTGAATGCTGCTCCTAATACCCAAGAAGAGGTAACAGTATGTGTGAACTTGTCGATTGCGAATGGACTCAATGCAACGTCGAGGAATGAGGTCATCTCGTTGCGCATCGTATCGGGATTGAATGTACAACCAATAGGATACTGCATCCATGCGTTTGCCACGAGAATCCACCATGCTGAGATAGTTGCTCCTAAGCCAGTGAGCCATGTTGAAGCGAGGTGGAAGCCTGCTGAGACCTTGTTCCAACCGAAGAACATCACTGCAACGAAGGTCGACTCCATAAAGAAAGCCAGGATTCCCTCGATGGCAAGTGGTGCTCCAAAGATGTCACCAACGAACCAAGAATAGTTGCTCCAGTTAGTTCCGAACTCGAACTCAAGGATGATACCAGTGGCAACACCCATGGCAAAGTTAATACCAAACAATCGCTGCCAGAAACGAGCTGCAGTACGCCAAAACTCCTTTCGGGTGCGATAATAACAAGTCTCCATGATTCCCATTACGACAGCTAAGCCCAGTGTCAAGGGAACGAAAAGCCAGTGATAGATGGCTGTCAGCGCAAACTGTGCACGTGACCAGTCAACAGTGCCTGGATCAATGGCTAAAAGTAGGTTTTCCATTGCTTTTTGTTATTTGTAATAATGTTATAAATTAAATATATATACTTGATTCTTTAAGGTGGTAACGTAAGGCAACTCATCGCTTCATGAGCTGTTGCTCGATGAATTCACCTTCTTTTCCTGCCTTTGCATTCTCCTTAAGAAAGTTCGGGAAGAAGAATATCTTTAAAACAAGAAACATGATAGCCAGTTTGATAATGATAACTGTCCACAACGTTTTGCCCAATGTCATGTGTCGAAAACCATCGTAATAGAGGTCAAAGACACGGTAAAAGAAACTGCTTTTGTTCACTGCGTGAAATGTTTTCGTACTTGTATTTTATACAAAAGGATTGTGCAAAGATAATCAATTATTTCTAAAGTTGTTCTAAAACTCCCTAAAAATAGACATATTTTTGTATTTTAATGAATAACAACTGCAATTCTCTTGCATATCAATCTAAAAGCACTAATTTTGCAGATAGTACTTTCAGTGATATTTAATAATGATGAAGTTATTTACTATAGCAGTGCTATTGGGGTCATCTTTGTGTGTTCAAGCACAGGAGGTGTACTCGTTACAAAAGTGTAGAGAGTTGGCCTTGCAGAACAATCGGCAACTGAAAATCTCGAACATGACTGTAGATGTAGCAGAAAACACGCGTAAGGCGGCTAAGACTAAATATCTACCACGTGTAGATGCACTTGCTGGTTATCAGCATTTTTCACGTGAGATTTCACTCCTTAGTGATGATCAGAAGAATACTCTGAGCAATCTTGGAACAAATACCTTTGGGCAGTTAGGTAGTCAGATAGGCCAAAACCTTTCCTCTTTGGCACAGCAAGGTGTTCTTAGTCCACAGGTGGCTCAGCAGCTTGGTCAGCTCTTAAGCAATGTTTCTACACCACTCACTCAAGCCGGAAATAACATCGGGCAAAGTATTAATGATGCATTCCGTTCAAACACAAAGAATGTCTATGCCGGTGGTATAGTTGTCAATCAACCTATTTATATGGGTGGGGCTATCAAGGCAGCGAACGATATGGCGGCTATTGGTGAGCAGGTTGCACAGAACAATATCAGCCTTAAACGACAGTTAGTACTCTATGGAGTCGACAATGCATATTGGCTTGCTATCTCTTTGAAAAAGAAGGAAGCGTTAGCTATTCGCTATCGTGACTTAGCACAAAAGCTGAATGAAGATGTCAAGAAGATGATACGTGAGGGTGTTGCTACTCGAGCTGATGGATTGAAGGTTGAGGTAGCTGTTAACACAGCTGATATGCAAATCGCTCGCATACAAAGTGGTGTTTCATTGGCAAAGATGGCCTTATGCGAACTTTGTGGACTTGATTTGAATGGTGATATACAATTGTCTGATGAAAGAGATGCCGACCTCCCTCCTACTCCTTCAGCCCAGTTTGATAATTACATCATCCCTGCCTCAGACAGTACAAGACTTAATGAGACTCGTCCAGAGCTACGCCTCTTGCAGAATGCGGTTGATATGAGCAAACAGAATACCAAACTTCTTCGTTCGCTTTACCTCCCTCATGTACTTCTCACAGCCGGTTATTCTGTATCAAATCCTAATCTTTTTAATGGCTTTCAGAAGCGTTTCACGGATCTATGGAACATTGGTGTAACTGTTCAAGTACCAATATGGACTTGGGGAGAAAACAAATATAAGATACGTGCAAGTAGGACTGCTACAAGTATAGCACAGTTAGAAATGGATGATGTACGTAAGAAGATTGACTTAGAGATAGAGCAGAACAGGCTCCGTCTTAAGGATGCTAATAAGCAACTTGCGACGTCTCATAAGAACATGGCTGCCGCTGAAGAGAACCTTAGATGTGCAAATGTAGGCTTCAAGGAAGGCGTTATGACGGTAACAGAAGTCATGGCAGCGCAGACTGCATGGCAGACTTCACGTATGGCAATCATTGATGCTGAGATCAGTGTTAAACTGGCTCAAGCTGGTTTACAAAAGGCTCTTGGTGGCTTATAAAGTGTGTTTAAACCATGAGACAGGTCTTTAAGAGATAGTTGAAAGGTCATAAACACATATACAAGAAGTTCAATTAAGTAGAATAAATACATAATATATAAAATCAAACCACAATAATATGTCAGCAAAATCACAACATAAGAACATACTTTTAGCCGTTCTGGGCTTTGTATCTGTGGTAGTTATCGTAGCTGTCATTGGTTATTTCACCATTGATCGTACAGAGGATACCATCCAAGGAGAGGTAGAAGTAAGCGAATACCGTGTTGCTTGTAAGTTCCCAGGACGTATCACAGACATCAAAGTAAAGGAAGGTGACGTCGTTCATAAAGGCGATGTCCTTGCGACATTGGCTATTCCAGAGGCAAGTACACAAGAGAAAGTGGCTGAAGCAGCGGCTGGTGCAACAGATGCATTGAGTGCTTTGGCAGAAGGTCCTACACGTCGTGAGACCGTTGAAAGTGCCTATCAGGTTTATCAGCAAGCTATAGCAGCAAACGGTATAGCCGAAAAGACTTATGGGCGTATGCAACGTCTATATGATGAAGGAGTAATGAGTGCGCAGAAACGTGACGAAGCTATGGCAGCATACGAAGCGACGAAGGCTGGTGTACAAGTTGCTAAATCACAGTGGGAACTTGCTAAGAACGGTGCCCAGCGTGAGACGAAAGAGGCTGCAAGAAAGCAGGCACAAGCTGCCCGCTCTGCTGTTGATGTTGTTCGATCAGTGTTGAAGGAGACTGTACAGCGTGCTACTGCTGATGGAGAAGTTGAGACAATCTATCCGAAGGTAGGCGAACTTGTCGGCTTAGGTAGTCCTATCATGAGTATATCTATGGTCGATGATATATGGGGAACATTCAATGTACGTGAGGATCAACTTAAGGATATGAAGGTTGGAACTGTACTGAAAGCCTACGTTCCTGCGCTTGATAAGAATATAGAACTGCGTGTAACCTCCTTAAAAGATAAGGGGTCTTACGCCGTATGGAAGGCTACGAAGACTAATGGCCAATATGATTTAAAGACATTCCAAGTAAAGGCTAAACCAACAAAGAAGGTTGAAGGGTTAAAACCTGGTATGTCTTTGATATTAAAGAAGTAGGCTCGCTCTCTACGCTCTCGGGGGAGGATAGCTACCTAAGGAGATAAGATGAATGAAGGTTTCGTGCTTTCCTTAGATTTTCTTCTTTAGAGGTTAGTCATCAGATAATGGCAATGACACCCCTCTCCCACCCTTTTCTATGCTATTTTTGACAATCATCACGCATTGAGTTGTTGACAAATAGCAATGGCGTTGAGGCTTGACACACATAATCAAGACACTTACTTCGCCAAGTGACTATAACAGTTTATTATTGTAAAGACCATCTATCAAAGGCTATTAAAGCCATTCATCGCTTCTAACATACCTTTATAAAAGGAGTTACAAGAGTTTACTAATTATAATGAAGAAACTACGTATATATATAAGAAGACTTATCAATCTCTGGGCCCGTGAAGTTGATTTGATGATACACAACCCCATCTACATCTGCTGTATGGTGGTCTTCCCCCTTGTCGTCATCTTCTTCTTTACTTCTTTGATGAGTACAGGACAGCCAGAGAAGCTTCCGTGTGGTGTAGTCGACCAAGACAACACTTCTATAACACGTGCAATGATTCGTCAGTTGGATGGTCTTCAAGGAACTCAGGTAGCAGGACATTATAACAATGCAACTGAAGCGCATAAGGCTATACAGCGTAATGAGATATATGGTTTCCTCTATATTCCAGAAGGAACAACGGCAAAGCTTGTTTCTCAACGCCAACCTGAAGTGTCTTTCTATTATAGTAATGTGACACTCGTAGCGGGTGGTATGTTGTTTAAAGACCTAAAAACAGTTACTACTCTGACCTCAGCAGCTGTCGGCGCAGCGAAGTTACAGATGCTTGGAAAGACTCCTAACGAGATAAAAACAATCATACAACCGATAGGACTCGACGTACACATGATTGGTAATCCATGGATGAATTATAATGTTTACTTGAGTTGTATCATGATACCAGGTATATTAGTCCTGTTTATGTTGCTCATCACGGTCTATTCTATTGGTACTGAACTAAAGTTTGGACGGGCGAAAGAATGGATGTCTATGTCTGGTAATAATATTCTTATTGCACTTGCTGGTAAGCTGTTACCACAGACACTTATCTTCTTAACCATTTTCTTAGGTTATGAATGGTATGTCTATGGCTATCAGAATTTCCCTCATCCAGGCGGACTGAACATGATTGTTTTCCTTGCCATCCTTACTGTCTTATCCTCTCAAGGGTTTGGTGTGTTTGTCTTCGGCTTAATGCCTTCCCTTCGAATGTCAATGAGTATCTGCTCTCTTTGGGCTGTTGTTGGCTTCTCTGCCTGTGGTGCTACCTTCCCACTGTTCGCTATGGACGGTATGATTGAGGCCTTAGCACAGATTATCCCACTGCGACATTACTACATGATATATCAGATTTGTATCTTCAATGGTTATCCTTTAATTAATGCGTGGGTGAATGTTGTGGCCTTGGTAGCCTTTGCATCCCTTCCTATTCTGGTCGTTAGGAATATTAAACGAGCGATGATAGAGTATGTGTATATACCATAAGACGATATTAGTCTTACTAATCAATAGTCAACAGAGGCAGATATATATGCCAAATATGGCAACAGACAAAGTGTGATTATGGTTCATTTCACTATTAATTATTCATCACTACGTAAATAACCTTTTGTAGACGCAGACTCAATAAATTGTCAATTATGTCAGAAACAAAGAATACTACAAAGCCAAATAATAAACGGAAAGCAAGCTCAGGGCCGCTGGGCTTCCTCTCTTCTCTTTGTTATATATGGTGGTTGGAGATGAAGAGTACGATTAAAGACGAAGGAGTTTTAATCTTCTTCCTACTTGTTCCTTTGGCCTACCCTCTGCTTTACTCATGGATATATAACAATGAGGTGGTGCGTGAAGTACCTGTTGCTATTGTTGACTTGTCTCATTCTGCCTCTTCTCGTGAGTTTATTCAAGACTTTGACGCGTCTCCTGATGTGCGTGCCGCCTACTATTGTAATAACCTACAAGAGGCCGAAGCATTAGTAGGAAAGCAGGTCGTACATGGCATACTTTATTTCCCAAGTGATTTTGATCTCACTTTACATCGTGGCGAAAAGGCTCACGTAGGAGTCTACTGTGATATGAGTTTAATGCTTACCTATAAGGCTATCTATCAGACAGCACTGGCAGTATCAATGGAGATGGGTACTGACATGAAGAAGGAGCAGTCCATGTCTTTTACAGAAAGAGATGAAGAGGTAAGTACAGAACCTATGGTTGTAGACGCAGAACCCATTTTCAATACAACAGGGGGATATGGTAATGCAATTCTTCCGGGTGTGTTAATCCTCATTCTGCAGCAGACCTTGCTTCTTGGTATTGGCCTTTCAGCTGGTACTGCACGTGAAAACAATCGTTTTCAAGACCTTGTCCCTATTGGTAAACACTATAACGGGATTATGAAGATAGTACTTGGTAAGTCCTCTTGCTATTTCATGATCTATTGTGTTATGGCTGCATACGTAACAATGGCGGTACCCCATTTCTTCAACTTTACAATGCTTGCGCGTCCTGCTGACTTGTTTTGGCTTCTTTTGCCATACCTATTAGCAGTAATCTTCTTCGGTATGACCATCTCTTGCCTTGTTCGTTATCGTGAGAATGTAATGCTTTTGGTGGTCTTCACATCAATCCCCTTCCTCTTTCTTACGGGTGCATCATGGCCACAAAGTAGTATTCCTGGCGCCTGGCAAGGTGTTAGTTGGCTGATTCCCTCTACCTTTGGTGTGCGAGGATATCTGCGTATTGCATCAATGGGGGCAACGATTGATGACGTATTACCAGAAGTTCGTGCGTTATGGATACAGGCAACTGTCTACTTTGTAACCACTTGCTTTGTCTACAGGTTCCAGATAATCAATGCTCGTAAGCATGCTATCTCACACTATCAGATGATTCAAGACAGAATAAAGACTGCACGTGAGAAGAAACCTACGGGTAAATAATCATGTTGAAGTAAAGACTTTCGGATGTAATACACTTTGTAGACGAGTCGTTAAGGTCCTTCCGATAAAGGACGTGATTAGTGAGGTTACTCCTATAAAGTCACTCATATAAGCAGATGGAATACTAAACATGATGATACAAAACGTTAAGATTTCAATAATCATTCTCCTCTCTATTTGAAGAGAGGCCATTATAGAAGCAAGAAGAGGCTTAATTGTATTTGAGAACATGCCCTTCTTGCCTATAGAAGACGCCCTTCTTGAAGCAAGAAAGGCGTCTTCTTTGTTACCATTTGTAACCTTTTGATTTAATGAAAGTTATGAACTAAGACTTAAGGGATAGTATATCTCTGAGATAAGGACATTTATCTTGACATGATGTAAAGATATTTTACAGTATTGCTAATGGCTCTCATAAGTGGAGACATTCTTAGTATGCCTCTATTGAGATGGTGTGAGATTTAGTAGAAGATTACATCTCTCACTTTAAGAAACAAACTTTTATACACTTGTTGATGCTATAGAGAGTTATTAGGAATGTTTGTGTCAACTGGTTAAATTTCTTCTGTCCTTAATAAAAACAATGAGAATACAGGTTTATACGTCTACTTTTATACATTTGCAATAGGTGTATAAACTTGCATCCTCATAATGATTGTATCTTTTTATCTCATCTTCGAGCAGATACAACATCTCTGTGTAGATACTATAAGTAAGCTAACAAGGAGCTAAAGAAGAATGTGGTTACATCTTAGTCTCTCTATGTAGCACACTTCCACTTGCCTGATGAGTTGCAAGAACAAGCACTTCAGCTATCTGAACATGGGCAGGAGCGGAAGCAGCATAGAATACTACGTCAGCAATGTCGGTCCCAGTAAGAGGTTTAACTCCTTCGTACACCTTGTCTGCTCGGGCATCATCACCATGGAAACGCACGTTAGAGAAGTTGGTCTCAACCAATCCTGGTTTCACATTCGTTACTCGTACAGAGGTGTGTGCAAGGTCGATACGAAGACCGTCGGTAATAGCCTTTACCGCAGCTTTCGTACCACAATAGACATTACCACCAGCATAAGCAGCATCACCAGCAACAGAACCGATGTTAATAATGTGTCCACAGTCACGAGCTACCATCCTTGGTACGACAAGACGGGTCATGGTTAGGAGTCCTTTAATATTCGTATCAATCATCATGTCCCAGTCTTCAAAGCTCCCTTCATACTCTGGTTCTAAGCCAAGTGCTAAGCCCGCATTATTAATCAAAACATCAATCTGCTGCCATTCTAATGGTAAACTTTTGATAGCTGCAGTAGCAGCTTTACGATTACATACGTCGAAGGCAAGTGCGAGCACCCTTACTCCGATTGCTTCAAGCTCTTTCTTTAGGTCTGCAAGGAGCTGGGCTCTACGCCCAGTAATGATGACATCGTATCCACCTTGTGCAAACTTACGTGCACAAGCTTTGCCAATTCCACTGGTTGCACCAGTGATTAATGCTATTTTCTTCATATTATGATTAAGTTATTATTCAAAGACTTTGTTCTTATGTCAGTGCATGATATTTCTAATCTGTGGTCGGGTTGATGAGATATAGTGTCTTCTTAATGAGCTGAAATCCCCTATCCTATTTATTCGAGACAGCTACACCTATCAGAATCAATGCGCTTCCCACATACGCTATGGCCGTCATTGGCTCATTAAGGAAGATAGCGCTGGCCGCTACTGTGGTGATAGGGTTAAGATAAAGATAGTTTGATGAGGTCATAGCACCAATCTTCGCAATGACTAATGTCCACAGTACAAAGCAGAGGAAAGAGGCTACAAGACCGAGGAACAATAGGTTTAGGATTACTTTCGGCGTAAGAAGCATAGAGGTAGTAGCCGTCCATGGATCAAAGAGAAAGGCTGGCAGTACTGTCACAAGCCCATAGAAATATCTTACGGGTGATGAATACTGCAGAATAACTATGTGAAATCTTCTTCATCAACAAGGAGTAAACTGCCCAACATAGCGATGCTAATAAGGTGAGGAGGTCGCCCCATGGATTTAGGTGAAGTACGAAACTACCATTGAAGATGACAGTTGCTACTCCTAATAACGCTATCAACGAACCAAGAATCAGTGACCAACTTGCTTTGATGCTCTTTACAAAGGTTATACCGAGTAGTACGGTAAGCAATGGAGCAGTACATACAATGAAACTAACGTTATTGACATAAGTTAGTCCTACGGCATAGTTTTCTGCGAGAAAGAATACTGATCCGCCCGTAATACCTAATAGAACCATGATTAACTCATCACGCCATGTACGAGAGAAGAGCTGGCGCGGCGAGATAAACCATATACAGATATAGGCAATGACGAAGCGTAGGAAGAAGATTTCCAACGGTGTTAACCCACTGTTATAAAGTACTTTTGTGTTAACAAAGGTCGTGCCCCATACGGCAACGATGGCAATGGCAAGGAGATGCCAAAGGATGTTTTTATTCTTCATGATTGGCAAATTTTCGAAGAGGATTAGGTAAGGTTTTGCCCTTTGTGATAAGGAGTATTACGGAGGTTATGATGAGTACACTACCAATAACGACTGATGTAGTAAGTGGTTCGCCCATGAGTGCAATACCGATTGTCATTGCTGTCAATGGTTCAAAAGCACCTAAGATGGCTACACTGGCCGAGTCAATCAAGGTTAGAGAGCGTACTAAGGTAACATTACTGATGGTGGTCGGGATTAAACCCAATAGTATCAATGACAGGAAAGAGTCGGCAGTAGTGATTCGCTGTACACCTCCTGTCGTAAATGTTGCATAAAGAATTAGTAGCAACATTGCCATAAAGAAGATATAGAAATTAACCTTCAAGGCGGGTAGTTTACTGATACGCATGTTGGGGAAAAGTACCATATAGATGGCATATAACAGTCCTGACGACATTGCAAGAGTGACGCCCCACATCGATTTAATACCATCTGTATGCCCTATCCCACCAAGGAAAGCCACGCCAGCAATGGCAAGTAAAATGGCTAAAGATATGCGGATTGTGAGCTTCTCATTAAAGAAAAGGATGAGGAGTATCTCTGTCCACACAGGATAAGAGAATAACAACGTTGTTGCTACACCACCTGGCATATATTCGTAACTGCTGAAAAGGCATACTGCCGACACTGCATAGAGGATAGAAAGGAACGTAATACGGAGCCCATCTCCCCATCGTATGTGTAGATTCTGCCTACGCCATAGGAGGACAGCCATCATAAAGAGACACCCAAAAGCAAATCGATAGATCAATACTGAAGGCAGTAACATCCCTGACCCCATCACAGGAATGGAGAAAAGCGGTATTGTACCGAACGTTATTGCAGATAGGCTGGCATAGCCATAACCCTTTATGGTGGATGAATAATTCACGGTTTCTATGTGTGTTGAATATCTTTAATATGAATGCAAATTTACATAATTTTCTGTAATAATGCTGTTGAAAATCAATAAAAAAACAAGTCTTGAGGTTAGTCTGATGATTGTAGAATGGCTTATATATGTTTTTTCTATTTTTATACTTCTAATATAAGATTTTAGTATAGCTTTACTTGTTTGGAAACACATGGGAGTGTATTGCTGACTCGTAAGTAGATGACTATCTTAAATTTTTGCGTAAGCTGCTTTAAGGACACTGAACTAATAGCCAAACGCATTGCTTAAAAGTTGGTATTCCCTGTTTTCTTTCTTTCACTCATCTAAGAACCGAAAAATAGAAAAGATAGGTATGTACCTTAAACCCATTGATTCTGTAATTTTCAAAGGAATATACTTCAACATTGTTGCTTCTTTGATAACTATAAAAGTCTTCTGTTGAAGCATTCTGTTAACCCAATAGTGCGACTCTACATCCCGTTTTTTAACATCCACATGATATAGAATCACATCCCCAGAAAAGTAATAACAAGCAATGAGCTGTTTATATTTTTTCTTCGAATAATACCAACAACCTGATGATGAAACGATGTTCCCATCGTAAGTATATTCAAATGGTGACAGACCTAAATCATACTTATAAATGCCTTTCTGGGCATCTAAAGCAAAGTCTTCATTAATGTATTGTTTGTAGTCTGCCGTGTCCTTGGGATTTATAAACCTCCGAATGCTGGCATTATCCTCTACTTTTACATAGAAAGGGTATGTCTTGCCGTTCACTGTTATCGTACGCCCTAAATGACAATAAGTGTTCTTTTGTTGTGAGTGATGGTCAGATAACGCATAAAAACTTTGTACAATCCCGTCTTGAATATGCATAATTTCAGCTGTTAATTGCGCATTCAATATAGTTGCTTGTAGTGAAAAGACTATGCAGAGTATTCCTTTTAGATAATATTTAAGGGTCTTCATTTCTTTTATTCAGTTTATGTTTGGCTTCATTTCGATGCAGTTTAATCCTATCGTATTACTTCTTAACCATATAGAAAGATGATTAGTTTGATGATAAGCAGTTCACAAGGCAAAGATAAAGATTTCAAATTATAAACAACAATCTTATCAGCTGATTTTTTACTCTTTAGGCGTAATAAGGCTTAGAATGATAGGAATGGAGCTACTAAACAAGCAACAATTATTCCTTCCGTCCTGTGCTTGTTTCCTTACCTGGCTGTTCCTATAAGCATTTCACACTTAATTAGTTAAGAATGAATGATAGATTAATGGATTAATATGAAAGTATTGTTTTATAGAAGATGCCTACTGCCACCATAGCTATTAAGCCATAATAGAAAAGCCAACCGTTAGAATCTCATCAACTCCTCGTCTATAATAATGTTGACCTTTCTCCTTAATCTATAAAAGGTAAATATTTGCAAGTATTACAAATTATGTGTACCTTTGCACTGGACTAAGTATTTAAGTTGAATAACTTAGATATAAGAGATTACCTGAGGTAGTAAACGAATATAGAAATCCCTTGACAATCAAAAAGAAAGGGATTATTTATAGTACATATAATAATTAATTCAAATTAGGTAAATAGCAATGAGGATAGCATTTTTCGACGCAAAGTCGTATGACGTTGAGTCTTTCAACGAGGTAAACAAGGATTATAATTTCGATATTCGCTATTATCAAGAGCGTCTTAGTATAAGTACAGTACCTTTGGCAAAGGGTGCTGACGTTGTATGTATCTTTGTTAATGCAGAGTGTGACGCACAGGTTATTGACGAGTTGGTGGACAATGGAGTCAAACTTGTTGCTCTTCGCTGTGCTGGTTTCAATAATGTTGACCTCAAGGCTGCCGAGGGTCGTATTAAAGTAACACACGTTCCTGCTTACTCTCCACATGCTGTTGCGGAGTATGCCGTAGCCTTGATGTTGAGTCTTAACCGTAAGATTTATCGTGCTGTGAACCGTACACGTGAAGGAAACTTCACCTTACACGGCCTGTTGGGCTTCGATATGTATGGTAAGACAGCTGGTGTTGTTGGTATGGGCCGTATTGCAAAGGAACTTATCAAGATTTTGCACGGCTTTGGAATGAATGTTATGGCATACGACCTTTACCCTGATCAGGAGTTTGCTAAGCAATATGATGTTAAGATTGTACAGCTTGATGAACTTTATGCAAACAGTGATATTATCTCTCTTCACTGTCCTTTGACACCTGACACTAAGTTCCTTATTAATAAGGAGAGCATCTCTAAGATGAAGAAGGGCGTGATGATTATCAATACTGGTCGTGGTCAGCTTATTCATACAGAGGATCTTATCGAGGGATTGCGTACTAAGCAGGTGGGTTCAGCTGGTCTTGACGTATACGAAGAAGAGAAGGAATACTTCTATGAGGACAAGAGCGACAAGATGATTGATGATGATGTCTTGGCTCGTTTGCTCATGGTTCCAAATGTAGTACTAACTTCTCATCAGGCTTTCTTTACCAAGGAAGCACTCTACAATATTGCTGTCTCAACCCTTAGCAGTGTGAAAGAACTCTCTGAGGGTAAGGCATTAAGCTGCGAGGTGAAGAAGTATTAAGTCTTTGATAATCCTGAGAGATTATAAAGGACAGTATAAGCTTTATAATAAGGTGGATTGCAGAGAGATTTCTTCTCAATCCACCTTGTTTCAATGTAATTTATTACTCGTTGAAAGATATAAGTACTATTTAACACGAAAACCTTTGTGGTTACATCAGTTTCTTTTAACTTTGCGCCCGTAATAAACAAGAGTATTCAATATAGAACGTCTCTTTTAAGTAATTAAAAAGCCTACGGAGAGAGGTGAAATAAAGGATAACTATAGAAAAGAATATACTTAACAAAAAAACAAAGAGTTATGAAAAAGATTTTAGTTGTAGCTGCACTGATGCTTTCATCAGTATCTACATTCGCACAGCACGCAGTTGGTTCTTTCAACCTCCAGCCAAAAGTTGGTGTTAGTATTGCTAATCTCACAGAATTAAAGGATACAGATCCTCGCGTAGGAGTTGTAGCTGGTGTTGAAGGTGAGTATCAGGCAAGTGATATCATCTCTGTAAGTGCAGGCGTACTCTACTCTATGCAGGGTTCTAAGTATGAGTATGAATTACTGAATCAGAAGTATAAATCAACAAACAAGCTTGATTACATTAACGTTCCAATTATGGCAAACGTTTACGTAACAAAAGGTTTGGCAGTGAAATTAGGTGTTCAGCCAGGTTTTAATGTTAGCAGTTCTAATAAGCAAGAAGTAAATACATTTGCTGGATCAGGAAGTAGTACTTTTGATGTTAAGGCTAAATCAGTTGATTTCTCTATCCCTGTAGGCCTCTCTTATGAGTACAACAATTTCCAGCTTGATGCTCGTTACAACTGGGGTTTAACTAAGGCATTTGAGAACGGCAAGGCTAAGAACAGCGTATTCCAGATTACTTTAGGCTACAAGTTCGACTTGTAAATCATTGATACACATACTTTATTGTTAGGAGGGAGCCGTTTGGTTCCCTCTTTTTGTTTGTATTTTTTCTTCCTCTCTAAAGTTTACATAATCCTTAAAAACAGTTTATTACGAATTATTTTCATGAAGATAAATATTTCTTCTCACGTAAGTAATCATTTCTCTTCATGATAATAAATTAGAATGATCTACGTGTTAGTTAACATTCGCGGTGGTTCACACATTAACATAGAGGTTATCATTGGTCGGACAGACACGTTTTACTTAGACAGGAAATAACGTTCTATTCTATTAACAATATCGTGTTATTATTATTAGAAGAGTAAGTAATTTAAGAAAAACGCATGAAAATACAGTTATTTTTCGTACCTTTGCAGCGCACTTAGGATAATATAATAGCAATAAATAGTATGTCATATCAATTTTCAAAGTACGAAACACACTATCGAAACCTTACTTATTTAGGTGTTCCAATTATTATCGGACAATTAGGAAACCTTATTCTTAATTTTGCTGATACGCTAATGATTGGACATCATAGCACAAAGGAATTGGCTGCAGCGGCATTCGTCAATAATATGTTTACGCTGGTCATTATCTTTGCTGTGGGTTTTACATACGCTATTACTGCCCTCGTAGGTACGTTATATGGTCAAGAGAAGACGCATCGTATTGGGGAACTCATGAAAAGTGCAGTAGCCGCAAACACTTGTATGGCTGTGTTTTTATCGGCTATTATGTGGGTATTGTATATTAATCTTGGTAATTTAGGACAGCCAGAGGAGCTGTTGCCCCTTATGCGCTCTTACTTTGTCATTCAGCTTGTGTCCCTTCCTTTTGTCTGTTGGTTTAATACCTTCCGACAATTCACTGATGGTATTACCGATACGCGAGTAGCTATGTGGATTTTAATCGGGGGAAATATCATGAATGTGTTTGGTAATTGGGTTCTTATCTATGGTCATCTTGGGATGGAAGAGATGGGCTTGGTTGGAGCAGGACTTTCTACTATGATTTCTCGTATCGTAATGGCTATCGTCATGGTTAGCATCTTCTTTTTTAGCAAGCGGTATAAGGAATACAGAAAGGGATGGCGTCAAGGGAGTATCAATCGTACAGACTTCAAGCAAGTTACCGTACTTGGTTTACCACTTGCACTACAAATGGGTATGGAGACAGCCGCTTTCAGCCTGTCAAGTCTGATGGTTGGTTGGTTTGGTACAACTGCCTTAGCAGCGCATCAGGTTATGCTTACAATCTCGCAATTGGGTTATATGATTTATTATGGTCTTGCCGCAGCTGTAGCAGTACGTATCAGTAACTTCATGGGACAGCGAGATTATACGGCTGTGAAACGTACGGCAACAGCTGGAATACACCTTGTCTTCTTCTTGGCCATGCTGACTTCAATTCCTGTCTTTATCTTCCGTCATAGTATCGGAGGACTATTTACTGACAGTTCTGAGGTAGTATCGATGGTTTCTATGACTATTATACCATTTATGATCTATCAGTTTGGAGACGGAATGCAGTGTAACTATGCGAATGCCATGCGTGGTATAGCCGTTGTGAAACCACTGATATGGATAGCCTTTGTTGCCTTCTTTATCGTCTCATTACCATTGGGTTATCTCTTTGGAGTAGTTATGAACTATCAGCTCATTGGTATCTGGTATGCTTTCCCATTTGGTTTAACAACAGCTGGATTACTCTATTATGTCTATTATCAAAAGGGATTGAAACGTATTGAGGAGTCTGCTAAATAAGTTGTAGGTGCATAATACTTCTTTGAGAGTTAAACGTCTTTGTGGCTCTCTCCCTCCTATAAGTATTTAAAATATAGCTCCCCTATTGCTTGTATGGGCAGTAGGAGGAGTTTGTATTTGTACGCTAATTCAACTAAACCTAATGAATTATGTTGGATTAAAGGGATAAGAAGCGTGTTTTACATTTAAGACAATGAATCTTTTCATCATATTAATACTGATAGATTAGCATTACCTCGTTCTCTTCTAACGTTCAATTGATATGTTTACATTGAGATTTTGTAAGGTGTTATGCAATCAATATGCTTGTTGCATAACGTTAGCGCCATAGTCATCTACCTATAAAATGATGCGTGATGAAACACAATACCAAAGGGGAATGTTAGTAGAAAGGTTTATTACAGTCAGTGGGTATCGTGCAGTGAGAAGCTGATAACTAACTTACTTGGGTATGTTCTATAGTACAATTCTATACTAAAATAGTTGACAAAGTTATTGTCAACTATTTTAGTATAGCTTAAACCACCTTATTCTTTATAATGAATGGCCTCCATAAAGCGCTGTATAACCTCTGGTTTGCCTGTATGTTTTCCTTTATCTTCCGATATTTTACAAGTGTCATTATAGAATGGCCACCGCTCAGTTATCTTAACTGCAACAAGTTTGATAACGATGTTCATTGGTTTTACATGTGGGAAATCGTTAGTGAAATGAGTACCAATACCAAACGATGGTTTCACACGATTCTCTGCATAATGCTGTATCTCAATTGCTTTGTCAGTATCCAATGCGTTTGAGAATAACACTTGTTTGTCACGTGCATCGATGCCAAAAGACTTATATTTCGCAATGATTTTCTCTAATTGTTCGAAGTTGTCACCAGAGTCTATGCGTAGTCCCTTGAATTGATTAGCAAAGTCTTCTGAGAAATTGTAAGAGAAGATGTCCCAACCAAAGGAGTCATACAAATAGGTTCCTAACGCTCCACGATAAGTCCGACGCCAGGCCTCCATTGCCATGTAATTGGCCATTTGTGGACCAAACATACCACCGATAGCACAGATAAACTCGTGTGCCATTGTTCCGACTGGTGTCAGATCGTATTTCATTGCAAGGTGAATATTACTTGTACCGACAAATCGTCCCTTCCACTCTTTACTATCATAACAATCCTTCATGGCTCTCACAGCAGTTTCTTCGGCTACCAAACTGGCACGGCGGCGAGTACCGAAATCTGAAAAGACACAGCCTGCTTCAAGTAAACGCTCGGTCTTATGGTAAGTGTTGTCATAAAGTTCTTGATAATCAAACTCCTGTGCCTGCTTGTTAAACATGTAGAATAACTCAGAGATGATAGCAAGTATCTTCACCTCTAACAGAATAGTATCTGCCCATAAACCTTCTATTTCAATATGAAGATGACCTTCTTCATTTTGCCAAACCTTGACCCAATCGCGTGAAAAGCGGAAGCCACGGAGATAGGTTAGAAACCATTCGGGAAGATAATTACACTTCTTTCTTAGGAAGTTTATCTCTTCATCGGTTATAATGACAGTTTCCAGTAATTCTATCTGGTGCTCCACTTCCTGTGCGAAGCCTTTGGGATATACCGTATCATCACGATCTACGAACTGATAACATACGTGTGCACGTGGGTAATTGTCAATGACTGCACAACACATTGTTAACTTGTACAGGTCATCATCAGTGAAGTGATTAATGATTTGTCTCATCTTTATTTAGCTTTTTCAGCTGCCAAAAGTATAAAAAAGATATGGAAGAACAAAGCTTTTTGATAAAAATATAGTTTCATATAGGTGTTGATAGGTTATAAAGAGAATAAATACTTGCTATAACATGAGAAAGTTTCATAACTCATTACTCTCTTTACATGATATAAAGAGGTTAAATATATGGTATAACATGATCTTCTTCTTTTCATTTACGCACATCTTTCATTTTTTGCAACCCTACTTTCTTTTTTATTTCAATAATGTGATAGAGCAAGGAGTTGACAATGTAGATAGAAAGAATGTTCTGATTGTAAGAATGCTATTCGGAGAGAGAGGTGTGGTGCTTGATGGTTGATAGTATGTTTGTTTACCACGGCTGTATCATAAACTCCTTTATTGGCAGAAGGAAAGACAAAATAATTTTACTGTCATATCTGTCATACTTTACGAATGAGTAAATTGTTTATATTCAGATAGTTAATTGTAAATGTTAAAATGACAGCAACTCAATTTAAAACTTTATCTGTGTTTTTTGTTAATGTTATTCTTATTATTTTCAAACAAATCTTATCTCTTCAACAATCGTAAAAACCGAAAAAAGCTGTATCAGAAGTTATGTTGCAACTCTTGATACAGCGTTATTGTTTTAAGTCTAAATGAAAGGTATTAAAACTAACTCTAACTTAGATTATATGTATGGACACTGACCCCCTGCGCAGAAGGAAGATAATTAATTCCCCACCAGCACATCTGTAATAGACAGAAAGCTATGATAAGTATCCATAAAGCTGGACGAACAGTGCGAGAATGGTATTGGCGGTAGTGGACATAGACCAAATAAGCAAGCCAAGTGATGGCGGCCCATGTCTCTTTGGGGTCCCATGACCAGTAATGTCCCCATGCTTCCTTGGCCCACAAAGCTCCCATCAGCATGCCAAGTGTCATAAATGATAGTCCAACGTAGGCGAGGTTATCGGTTATCTCCATCTCTTTGTCTATGTCTGTACCTTTCTTAAAGAATAATAGATAGACCGACATGACAACTGCTGCACCCAAGAGAGCGTATGCCATCATGTAGACTATGACATGAGGGGCAAACCATGGACTCTGTAAAGCAGGCATGAGCGTCTTGGAATGAATCTCTGGTTTGAAGAGATTGACGCATACAAAAACTGTGGCAAGCAGTGTTGAGAAACTCAATATCCACTTATACTGCCATCGACTAAAGACTATTACACCTGCTAATGGTAGGAAGAAACTATACCATAAGCGTGTTTCTCCCATCGTACGGAGCGGTGGACGCTCCAGTGTTATCCACATAATAAGAATATAGGAGAAGAAAACTGCAAGGCCGAGTCCTGTTGTAACAAATGCTAAGGTTCTTCGGTTACGCCATGCACCCCATGCGCCTATAGTCCACAGAATGACTGATACGACTGCAAATATGATAAAATAATTCCAAATCATAGCTTAACCTCCTTCTTACGACTTGCTGTTAAAAACATTCCTACAGCACCAAATAATAACATGAATATACCGACATAAACAACTGGCATCCAAGGGTCTGTTACTAATTCAAAGATACTTAGATTACTCCATTTGCCCATCTGCTCATTATAACTAAGTTGATAGATTTTCCATCCATTAATGGTAAATGGCTTGTTTACTTCTATCTCGGTATGAATATTCTTCCCATCTTGTGTATAGATATCTACAAGAGAGGCGAAACGACGTGGCTCACGATTGGGCATAACTAAACTTCTACCATCGTTAAGCTTCAAAGACTGATAAGGGAAAAGATAACTACCACAAGTAAGCCAACCTGTTATAGTATGTTGGTAACGTTTATGAAAACCAAAACCTAAGATACTGCTTTCATTAGTGTTTACACCTGTTGTTACCTTTACTAATACCGCACAAGCATTACCTGTTGCATCTGAAGCTATATAGCCATCCTTATTATGTGCCTGTCCTAAAGAGTCCATACGAATATAGCTCATCATACCACCAGGTATCTTACCTACCATCTTACTAAGCATAACTGGCATGGCATTATCAATGCGCTTAAGAATCTCAATCTTACAATCTAATAGTTGACCAGACTTTACATTCTTATCTAAAAGAATATTCTCAGGCTTTCCCTTAGGGAGTGGAAGTCCCATTTTGTCAATAAGCATGAGCTTAGGTGGATACTCATCAATGGTAAATTTCTCAAGTTGAATTGCCACAGGGAGGTGATGAACGGCACTAAAAGTATCAAGCCCACGCCACTCTACCTGACCTTTCTCACAAAACATCTTTACTCGAAGCATATCTGCACTACCGAGTGTACCACATGTTAGAACAAGGAAAAGTCCGATATGGCTCGTTAATGTTGGCAGTCGGCGCCAAGAGAAATGTGCGATTTGATTCAAAGTAACCTCGCCTACAATAGCTGTCATCCAAACATAAACAAGAACAAAGGGCCAGAAATTAAGCATCTTTGTTAGTCCAAGTGGGTCAATAGGGGCTTTTCCCTCTGCCACTTGTTTAGTAAGTCCCATAATAAGAGTGAGTATTGCTGCTGCAGCAATAGCAGGAATCGCAGCCTGCATGGTTGACATGAAACGACAGAAATAAGACCGCTTACGAAGTGCATAGACTATGATAAGTGCCAGTACGAGTAAGATTAATGTAATAATGTTGGCTGGCCAAGCAAAGATACCCCACTCTAAGGGACCAATTGTTACCTGTAATAACCCGCCTGTAACCAATAAACCAACGACTATTGCTGTACCTTCTTTAAGTGTATAAGGTTTATTCCACATAGTAAAAGAGGCTCTCCCCCACTATTAATAAGGTCTTAAAAGAACTTTATTTTATGTTTGTGAAGTGCGAGCACATAAATGATTTCGTTATGATATATAAAATATTAGAATATAAGAATACTCATTCTAATGGAGTATTTCTATTTTACTGAACAAGATTCCTCCCCCAATAGGAAGGAATCTTGTCTGTAGTTTGTTTACATCGGTTTGGTTATAAACCGCTTGTTCTTGCGTGCCTGCTCTATCCACTTCGGAACGATAGTGTCAAGGAACTGCTTCTTTTGTGCATTGAGTTTAGGCATGTCCAAACCAATGTAAGACTGTGCCTTAGCCTTAGTAGAGACATCTGGAAGAGGAATCTGTCCTGTAAAGCCATGACGTGCAACTACACGTGCAATCTGTAAACGTGCATCCTTTGCATATTCCATTGCACTACCAAGGAGTCGCATTACTTCTTGTGGAGCATGGAAGGCAGCACCGTGGCTGGCAACAGCATAGTCCCAACGCCACTGACCCTTACGAAGATCTTTCAAGACAGGCTCCATTTCTGCCTCTGTCGCACCCTTATCCCATGCAAACTTAGCTTCAATATGTGCCGCAGCAAGTTCTCTCTCGACATGAGTACGGAAGTCATAAATCTTCTGTTGACGCTCATATACATTCTGACGAAGTGTTTCAGCATCTTGACGGTGACAAGTCTGGCAAGTACGACTGATGTTTGCTAATGGACTTGTAATATGGTGATCTGTATATTTCACACCACCCTCAGAGATGTAAGGCATGTGACAATCAGCACATGAAACACCACGTTGTCCATGAATTCCCTGTAAATACAACTCATAACCAGGGTGTTGTGCTTTTAGAATCTTCGCCTTTGAAAGTGGATTAATGTAGTCATAGAAGCCGATACTATCGTAGTATTCTTCTGCTGCCTCACACGTCATACCCTTTCTTGAGGGAAGTGTAGATAGTTGCCATTCTCCTTTTCGAAGTAGTACTCCGTGTGGCACTGTGCGCAGACCAGGCTACGCATCTCTTGATGGCTGGCTTTTCTCACGTCTTTACCGACACGAGCCCATGCCTCATAGAGAGCAGGACGAGCGGGACGAAGTTCCATCGTCCTTGCATCATGGCAGTCTGAGCAACCGACGGTGTTCATGACCTCTGGTCCCCAGTCGCTCCACTTGGCAGCATAGAATTGATCAGTTCCTTTTTCACGCATTAGACGTGGAACATCAGGACCCTTGCAGGTCCAACAGGTTCCTGGCTGTATGTCATCTTGTCCATCAACACCTGGACTTCCTGTACGCATAATCTTACGTAAGTCATCAATACAATGACGGTGTCCACGTGGTGTATTATACCCTCTTGAGAAAGAATAGCCAGCCCATAGGATAACCATTTCGGGTCTCTCAGCCAGTACATCTACTTCCTGGGAAGAATTGTACTTACTCACGAAACTTGTGTCTTCTGTCATTGCCCACGTCTCATATTCGCGTGGGAAATCAGCTGCAAATTTCTCATTCTGAGATACAATGGAGTCAGTCATCGGTGTACGTCTGTTGTTGAATATACTTACCACCTCAGCTCTTCTTTCAAGCATTGATGAACAGAGCAATCCAAGAACAAACACGAGAACCATTGCTCCTCCGAAGAGCAACCAGCCTTGCCATTTCTTTAATGTCTTTGCCATAATTATTGGTTTTTAGTTTTTATTTTTTCTTACCTAATATATTTTGTAACCATTCTGGTACTGGAGATGGAGGCATCGGTTCTACGAACTCAGCCCCTGGAGTACTGGAGAGAGAGTTCATCTTCATGTGGGCTACGTCACGATGACAATCCCAGCAGGCCTTACCCTCGCCTCGTTGTGCTTCCATATAATCAATTCGGCCAGTATTAACAAACTCTTGGTTCAATTGTTTATGACAACGAATACAATTATCCATTATCACTTCTGCCGATGCTGATTCAGCCTGGATAGTCTGTGACTCACTGAATGTGACGAAATAAGCAACGTGCTTCATACCATCCATTCCTTTGAAGGCATAGTGTGCAGCAACATTGTCATTCGGTACGTGACAATCGTTACATGTGGCATTACGAGCATGTGCAGAGTGCGACCATGTAGCATAATAAGGTGACATAATGTGGCAGTTAATACATGCTGCTGGGTCATCACCTATTATATAAGTATGCATACGTAGCAGATAGAAGAATAACCCCGTAAAGCCTACTATCACACCGCACAAAATGGATAAAGTAATCTTTTGCCGATATGATATGCGTGATAAAAAGTTATTTATCACACGTTTCAATTTGGTAGATATGGTTTTTAGTATCATAAGAGTTATATCTTGTTTCGTCCACAAATATAGGTATATTTTTTTATCAACATGTAAAGAAATAAGAAAAAATCATTATTAATTATGATTTAGACTAAATCTAATCTATTTTAGTCGTTTCGTTACACGTTTTCTTCATGAAGATGATAATACAAAGTCATTGTTTAAAGGTAAATAAAATGACCTGATAAGCTTCAGAGAAAACCTACAAGAAGGTATTTCACTCATTCTTAGAACGCCCTCATTTTAACTTTTTTTCATTGTAATATAGTAGTTATATCATTTTAAAATGGTAACTTTGTGCGAATTTAATCAGTAAGTTGTGACTCGAGATATAGTCAAAAAAAGAGTTCGCGATATTCTGGATGAATATCTCGAAGCTAACAATCATCGCAAGACATCGGAACGTTATGCCATTCTCGATGCGGTGTATGATATGAAGGGGCATTTCTCCTTAGATGAGTTAGGTGTAGCACTTGAAGAGAAGAACTTTCGAGTTTCGCGTGCCACACTTTATAATGCAATGCGTCTTTTCATAGAGTTGCGCCTTGTTGTCAGACATCGTTTCATAGGCCAAACCAAGTATGAAGGTTGCTACAACAATGAAGATCATATTCATCAAATCTGTACTCTATGTGGCACAGTGACCGAAGTTGATTCTCCAGAGATAGTAGATGCAATAAAGAATACGAAGTTTCATCGTTTCCGCAGAGATGGCTTCTCATTATATATATATGGTATATGTTCACGCTGTCAAGCAACCTTATCGCGTCAGAGAAGCAAGTTTCTAACACAGAAACAAGTTAAAAACTCACATAAAAGTAAATGAACACAGGTAAAGTAGACGTCCTGTTGGGTCTCCAATGGGGTGATGAAGGAAAAGGTAAGGTCGTAGACGTGCTCACACCACGTTACGATGTAGTGGCTCGTTTCCAAGGAGGTCCAAATGCAGGGCACACTCTTGAGTTCGAAGGGCAGAAATATGTTCTGCGTTCTATTCCATCAGGAATATTCCAAGGTGGGAAAGTTAATATCATTGGTAATGGGGTTGTCTTGGCTCCAGACCTCTTTATGGGAGAAGCTAAAGACCTTGAGAAGAGTGGACATCCTTTGAAGGAGCGTCTTTATATCTCAAAGAAGGCTCATCTTATTATGCCTACGCATCGTATTCTTGACCGTGCTTACGAGGCAGCGAAAGGTAAGGATAAAGTAGGAACAACAGGTAAAGGTATTGGTCCTACCTATACTGATAAGGTTAGTCGTAATGGTTTACGTGTTGGTGACATCCTCTGCGACTTTGAAAACAAGTATGCTGCACATAAGGAACGTCACATGAAGATGCTTGCAGCATTGGGCTGGACCGACTTTGAAGGCTTAGAAGATACCGAGAAGTTATGGATGGAAGGAATAGACTACATGAAGGAGTTCAAGTTTGTTGACTCTGAGATAGAGGTCAACCATCTCCTTCGTGAGAATAAGCACATCCTTTGCGAAGGCGCACAAGGAACAATGCTTGATGTTGACTTTGGCTCTTATCCTTTCGTAACCTCTTCAAATACCATCTGCGCTGGTGCTTGTACGGGTCTTGGAATAGGTCCGAACAAGGTAGGCAACGTCTATGGTATTATGAAAGCCTACTGTACCCGTGTGGGCTCTGGACCATTCCCAACAGAACTCTTTGACGAGACAGGAAAGACAATTCGCGACCTTGGACATGAATACGGAGCTGTGACAGGGCGTGAGCGTCGTTGTGGCTGGATTGATCTTGTACAACTGCGTTATTCCGTAATGGTCAATGGCGTAACCGAACTCATTATGATGAAGAGCGATGTTCTTGATAGTTTTGATACTATTAAGGCATGTGTTGCTTACGAGTTACCTGATGGTTCTGAGACAAAGGATTTCCCATACGAGATAGATAATGTCAAACCTATCTATAAGGAATTCCCTGGATGGAGGAAGGACATGACGAAGTGTAAGTCACAAGACGAATTCCCACAAGCTTTCCGAGATTATGTGGCATTCCTTGAGGACTATCTTGAGACACGTATCGGCATTATCTCTGTTGGTCCTGATCGTGAGCAAACAATAGTATTATAATCCTTTCTTAGGCTGTAACTTACGTTTATAGGTAATCAAAGATGCTTATATTCGTAACTTACAGCCTAATATTTTATTTCAATATATAATCATTAAAGCAAATGGCAAACAAACCTTCCATCCCAAAGGGTACTCGTGACTTTGGACCTGATGAGATGGCTAAAAGAAATTACATATTCGATACTATCAAACGTGTCTATGCGCTCTATGGCTTTCAGCAGATAGAGACACCTTCCATGGAGACTTTACACACCCTGATGGGTAAGTATGGTGAAGAAGGCGACAAGCTTCTCTTTAAGATTCTCAACTCTGGTGATTATTTGAAAGCTGTAAGTGACGACGAACTCAAGGAGCGTAATACACTTAAGATGCAGACGAAACTCTGTGAGAAGGGGTTACGTTATGATCTAACCGTTCCTTTCGCTCGTTATGTTGTAATGCATCGTGATGAACTGCAGTTACCTTTTAAGCGTTATCAGATTCAGCCTGTTTGGCGAGCAGACCGCCCACAAAAGGGACGTTATCGCGAGTTCTATCAGTGCGATGCAGATGTTGTTGGTTCTGATTCATTGCTGAATGAGGTGGAGCTAATGCAGATTATTGACACAGTCTTTACTGAGTTTGGCATCCGTGTACAGATAAAGATTAACAATAGAAAGATTCTTACAGGTATTGCAGAAGTGATTGGTGAGAAGGATAAGATTGTTGACATCACTGTTGCTATTGATAAGCTTGACAAGATTGGACTTGACAATGTAAACGAAGAGTTGCGCAGTAATGGTATATCAGAGGAAGCAATAGAGAAGTTACAGCCTATCATTAAGTTAGAAGGGACTAATGAAGAGAAACTTAATGTTATCGCAGAAGTTCTGAAAGAGAGTGAGACTGGAATGAAAGGTGTTGAGGAGTCTCGTTTTATACTTGACACATTAAAGAGTTCAGGACTTAATAATGAGATACAACTCGACCTCACCTTGGCTCGTGGCCTGAACTATTACACAGGTGCTATCTTTGAGGTAAAGGCGCTTGACGTACAGATTGGCTCTATTACTGGTGGTGGTCGTTATGATAACCTGACAGGTATTTTTGGTATGCCAGGACTCTCTGGAGTTGGTATAAGTTTCGGTGCCGACCGCATCTATGATGTCCTTAACACCCTCGACCTCTATCCGAAGGAAAGTGTACAGGGTACGCAGCTTCTCTTTATCAACTTTGGTGAGAAAGAGACAGCCTACTGTCTGCCTATTGTTGCAGCTGCACGCAAGGCGGGCATACGTACCGAGATGTTCCCTGACAAGGCCAAGATGAAAAAGCAGATGAGCTATGCAAATGCCAAGAACATTGCTTTTGTTGCTCTTGCAGGTGAGTCTGAGATTCAAGAAGGTAAGATAACACTAAAGAACATGACCTCTGGTGAACAAGAACTTGTAACGCCGGAAGAATTGATTAATAGATTTTAAGCATATCCCTCTCCCCTTATCATTCAAGGTGAGGGGGATTTGTCTTTGCTTTATAATGCACCATGTTTTGTTCGCTGAATAATATATAGGTTGAGACAAACACTTTTTGTATCTCTCAAAACAAAACGTTATCAAAACCACTAAACGCGAAGTAGATTAATGCACATAACTACGATAAAAGTTTAAAATCAGTTTGCTGTCATTTTTAACATTTCGTATAATCCTGCTGTAAACTAAATAGTTAGGCTACGATGACGGCTGACAGGAATGACAGCAAAATTATTTTTGGATAAATCTCGTCATATTTGACATAAGAAAAACAGGGAGTAAACAACGTAGAAAATTATATTGTAAAAAAACTCATAGCATTGATAGGTTGCGCAACATTCCCCAACAAGTGACCAGCCTTTCTTCCTCTCCTTTTTTATATGCTCTGAGACTTACTGGCTAAGTGGTTATACACTTTTATAAATCAGTAATTACTATCTACTTCCACAAGTGAGATTTTTCCCCTCCCCATCCTCGCAGAGAGAAGCGTGATTAGTGAGTTTAACCTTGCAAAAGAGTTATAAAACGAAGACAGAACGGTAAACATGAAAACTGAATTTGTTGGGATATTTCATTAGTTCTTCCCCTCCTCATTTGGAGAAGGGCTGAGAGATAAGGCAAGAGGGCGCCCTTCAACGTTCAAGAACATGCCCTTCTTGCATCTTGAAGACGCCCTTCTTGGGGCAAGACAGGCGTTTTCTTCGTTACTGTCTGTAACATATTGATTTATTGCTGGTTGCAAGTTCGGTGTGAGTGACAACTATACTCCTGTCATGAAGGTATTTGACTTGATAAGATGTAATGATAATTCATAATATTACAAATACCCTTGAAATGTGGAGAAGTCACTACCCTTCTTAAATAGAGATACTGGTAAATGCAAATGGGATACGTTCTTCCCTCACAAAGAAACAGATATAAAGGCTACAAAGAAAGTTAGAAAGAACAATTGAAAAGTTGTAGAACTAAATTAAATCAATGGTTTTGATAGATACTATCGAGGCTTATTTAAGAAAAAACTAAACATTACTTATAAAAATGAAAAAGATTATCACACTATGTTTTTTACTGTTAGGTTGGTTAAACTCAGCCTTCGGACAGGCCACATTTAATATTGATGGGTTTTCAAAACAGTACTATGGTAAGGTTTACTACGCCGACACATCCGCACTTACAACTGCTGGTTGGGTTGAAGTTTATGACCGTATTACAAAAAAGAAACTAATCCATGTTGATGCAGACGACCTTTCTTTTGATCTCCATGATGGTAAGATTAAAGCAAATATAGCGGAGTTTCCTTATGGAGAGTATAGTGTCTTGCTTTATGAAGACTATAATTTTGATGGGAGAAAAGATTTTGCTATTATGGATGGGAACAATGGTTGCTATAATGGTCCATCCTTTCAAATATTCTTAGCAACGAATAAAGGCTTTGTATATAATGCTGATTTCACAGAATTAGCACAGGGTAATTGCGGACTATTTACCATCAATAAGAAAGAAAAGACGCTTACAACAATGATAAAAGATGGTTGTTGTTGGCATCAATACTCAGACTATAGTGTAGTTAACAACCGTCCAAAGCTTATCCGTACACAGACTGATGATAGTTCGAAGTCTCCTATTTACACGTTAACAATAGAAGAATGGACCAGTAAAAAGCCGATTAAAAAAGTTTTTAGGGGTATCAATCTTGAGAATGAACTTGTCAAGGACTACTTCATGTTCCATGTCGATAAGGTAAATAAAGACGTTATTCTTTATAATCTCGATGACTGTTTGCTCTATTATGCTGTCCTTGATGCAGAAAAGAGTGTAGAGTTCTATTACCCAGCAGATAGACTTCAAGAAGATTCAAAGTTTAAGTATGATAAGAAGAATGGTAAGTTGACCTTTAGTAATAAAGATGCAAAGTATTCTATATATGATAAGTCTGGCACCGTAGGGATTGATATCACTTATAAAGGTAAGACCTATCAGTGGAAAGGAAACCCTAAAAGTCAACATGGCAGTATGGTTAAGCTCTTGAAAACTAAGTTGGGTAACGTTGCGTATCAATAGACAACAACGCTCTATCCATACGCTCATAATGGAGTAGCCGACTGAATTTACTTCTCAAAATGATAAATGCCCAGTAATCGTTTTTTACCTTTGTTCGGTAACACGTTTACTGGGCATTAAAGCTGTCTCTACGCCTTTATCTACTAAAAATGGGCTGATATAGTTTTGTAAGAAACAATGACTTTCTAATGTAAAAAGATTTACATCTGATAATCCTTAGCCAGTCCTCCAGCACTTGTCTCCTTATAAAGTGATGGTATGTCATGTCCTGTCTGCTTCATAACCTCAACAACACGATCGAACGAAACACGATGGCTACCGTCACTGAACGATGCATAAAGTTGCGCATCCAGTGCACGACAGGCCGCAAAAGCATTTCGCTCAATACAAGGAATTTGTACTAAACCACACACAGGGTCGCATGTCATACCTAAGTGATGCTCCAAGCCCATTTCTGCGGCATACTCTATCTGTGAAGGACTGCCACCGAATAACTGGCAAGAAGCCGCTGAAGCCATTGCACAAGCTACTCCTACCTCACCTTGGCAACCTACTTCAGCACCAGAGATAGAAGCATTATATTTGACAATATTACCAAAGAGACCAGCCGTGGCAAGGGCATGTAATATCTTTGTCTCAGAAAATTCATGGCCCTTTGAGAGGTGATAAAGCACTGCAGGGACTACACCGCAGGCACCACAAGTGGGTGCTGTGACAATTGTACCACCAGAGGCATTCTCCTCACTAACCGCCAATGCGTATGAATAAACCATACCACGGCTCTGCAAAGAAGGCTTATAGCCACGTGCCTTGATATAATAGTTGGGGGCTTTCCGAGCAAGATTTAACGGACCAGGTAGGGCACCTTCGCTGTCAAGTCCACGCTCAACAGCAGCCTGCATGGTCTTCCAAACCTCTCGAAGATAGTCCCACAGGTCGTCTCCCTCACATTGTTTGACATACTCCCAATAGCCACGTCCATGATGCTCGCACCATACCTGAATGTCTTTAGGGTGTGTAAGTCATAGACAGACTCCTTCTGAAAGAAATCGCCTGTCGCTTTGCCCTCTGATAAAGCACCTCCACCGACACTATAGACGGTCCATTCATCTAACAAGTCTTGGCTGTTGTTAAAGGCACGAAAAAGCATTCCATTAGGATGATAAGGCAAGAAAATGTCTGGTTCCCATATTATTTCGACTGGTGCCACTTGCTTTAGAACATCAATTATGGCCTTATCAGTCATGTGTCCCTTACCCGTTGCAGCCAGACTACCATACAATGTCACTTCAAATCTTGCTGTTTCTGGATGTCGTTCAGCAAAGATTGTTGCCGCACGTTGTGGCCCCATCGTATGACTACTCGATGGTCCTTTACCAATTCTAAATATCTCCTTTAATGATTCCATATATGGTTTGTTCCCAAATACCTCGTATAAATTAAGCTACAAAATTACGAATAAAAACGTCAAAGATGAAGAAAAGGGCATATAAAATGGTAAGAATCATCTTTTATCATCGTCAAACTACACTGTTGGGTAGGGTCAATACAATAGCTGAGGAGTTTAGAAGAGGGTAAACAAGAGGGTTTGAGTGATGGAGAAGAGTTATTGAAATCAAGGCTATTCGATACTTAGCTTTTTTGCTGCCATCTGTTTGCGCTATACGAGCTTAGTATCAGTATGTAGGTAGAAAAGCATTAATATCATTAATTTATATGGTCGGTTAGGTGTTTTATCGGTGCTTTTTCGTACCTTTGCCTACATACTTATATTGATTTAGAATGAAATACTCCGTCCTAATATTGTCAGTTCTCGCATTGTTAGTAGCTGGTTGTAAAGATAAAAACAACAATGTTGAGCCAGCCGCTAAAGCAATTGACACAATCCCAATGTTGGTGACACAGGTACAACAGTGTTCACGACTTTACACGATAGAATATCAGATTCATAAGATTATCACGCATGATGATAAGATGAAAGTGTCTGGTACGTTCTTAAAACAAGACTTCAGTGTGAACCTTCCCTTAGGTGAGCGTAGTATTGCTATCCCTATGGATGCGACGTTGAAGGCATATATTGACATGTCTAACTTTAGCGAAAAGAATATACAGCGTCGTGGAAAGGAACTTCTTGTCACCTTACCTGACCCCAAGATAATTCTCGTATCGACAAAGATAGACCATAAAGAGATAAAAGAAAACGTACCCTTGACACGTCGTAACTTCACTGATGCCGAACTGACAAACTACGAACAACAAGGTAGGAAACAGATTATTGCATCCATCCCTCAAATGGGTATCATCGAACAAGCACAAGAGAGTGCTGCCCGACAACTTGTCCCTATATTCACAACCATGGGATATAAGGAGTCAGATGTGATTATATCCTTCCGTAAGGAGTTTACGATAAAGGATTTAGGTAGTTTGTTTGAAGTAAAAGCAAAGGATTAAAGATGGAAAAGAATACACCAAATAATAACCTCGCTAACCAGAAGGATAAGGAGGAGAAGAAGGATATAAGAGGAATACTAAGCCATGTCATGTCGACTGGCAAAGGTTGTCTCCTCTCTTGTATAACCATAGTAGTGTTAGGAGTCGGTCTCTTTTGGTGGCTTAACTCGTCTAATAAAGTTAGTGTCGACGCTGATCAGAAGATAGAGATAACGCCAACACAGATACAACAGATACAAAACATCGGACAATGGGAGTTTCTTGCTATCAATGACGAAGAACTTGTAGACACCATTAGTCGTGGCTTCTTCACGGATAGCGAATTGGTGCGTATCTATTACGGAGTGGCCCGCTTGGGTATAGACCTGCATCAAGCAGAGCCTCAATGGCTGCGAGTTGAAGGCGATAGCATCATTGCTACGCTCCCACCTATCGTTCTCTTGGATCGAAACTTTATTGATGAAGCACGGACAAGGTCGTTCTTTGAAAAAGGAAAGTGGACTGACGATGATCGTGAACAACTCTATAAGCGAGCTTACAGAAAGATGTTAAAGCGTTGCATGACAACGAACAATATCAAAATAGCCGAGGATAACGCACGTCAACAGTTTACGCAATTCCTTCGTTCGATGGGTTATAAGAAGATTAGAGTAGATATGTCTACTAAAAGAAAATAAACATTTAGTCCTGAGTCATAACTTTCTAAGGACGATACATAAGGCAAGATTTAAGGATAATAAGAGTAATTATGGCATCAGAAGGACAAACACAACACATTGAGAGTATGACAGAAGGTGCGCCATCACGCGCCATATTGAAGTTTGCCATCCCTCTTATTCTTGGTTACTTATTACAACAAACCTACTTAATCATCGATACTATCATCGTAGGAAGGTGGATTGGCGTGGGTGCATTAGCTGCTGTTGGAGTGTCAAGTAGTATTATGTTCCTTATTATGGGCTTTTGTAACGGTTCTTGTGCAGGCTTTGCTATTCCAGTAGCACAGGCCTTCGGCGCAGGTGACTATCGAAAGATGAGGTGTTATGTGAGTAATGCGATGCGCATAGCATTAGTACTTGCAATTGTCATCACGTTACTTTCCTGCTTCCTTTGTGATAAGATTCTACAGATGGTAAACACGCCAAAGGATGTTTTCAACGATGCTTATATCTTCCTATTCTTACAGTTTTGTGCCATCCCTTTCACCATTGCTTATAACCTATTGTCTGGTCAGATCCGAGCATTGGGTAACTCTAAACAGCCTTTCTACTTCCTCATTGCTTCTTCAGTCTTAAACATTCTACTTGACATAGTGTTCATCTTATTATGTGGAATGGGCGTTGAAGGAGCCGGTATTGCAACGCTACTCAGTCAGGTGTTCGCCTCTTTATTATGCTGGTGGTTTATCAAACGGCACATGACAATCCTTGTTCCGAAAGGTGACGAACGTCAGTTTGATAATAAGAAGATTAGTATCTTATTAAATAATGGTGTCCCAATGGGATTGCAGTTCTCAATCACTTCTATCGGTATTATCATGCTACAAAGTGCTAATAACGCCCTTGGAACAGTGTATGTAGCCTCCTTCACGGCTGCTATTCGTATTAAATACCTCTTTACATGTGTACTTGAGAATATCGGAGTAGCCATGGCAACCTATTGTGGACAGAACCTTGGAGCAAAGAAAATAAGTCGAATAAAGACAGGTATCAATGATGCCATGTGGCTTATGTTAGCCTATTTCGCCATTACCGTTGCCATCATCTATCCTTTTGCAGACAACATGATGATGCTGTTTGTCAATGGGAATGAACAAGATGTAATACTGAATGCGGCCCGACTGATGCGTATCTCTAACTGGTTCTATCCAGCATTAGGAATACTCGTCATCCTTCGCTACAGTATTCAAGGGCTTGGATATAGTAATCTTAGTATGATGAGTGGGGTCATGGAGATGATTGCCCGTTGTGGTGTGAGTATCTGGCTGGTACCAATCTTAGCATGGACAGGAATCTGTTACGCAGACCCTGTTGCTTGGATAATGGCCGATATCTTCCTTATTCCAGCTTATTTCTGGCTTATAAAACGGTTAAGGAAGCAGTTGGGATAGCGTTTTAATCGCTTCCTGCATGTCTTCTGCGAAACGAGTATGCGTTAAAAGAAATTCGTCACGACCGTTTCCTAATCGTTTATAAAGTTCTGAATTCATTTGTTCAACATACAGACTGATGGCATATTCAATGTCATCTTTCTGTTTATCACTATTTGAGAAGGCATAAACCTGGTATTTCTGATGAAAGAAGCAGTAGGCGGCTTCAATACTATCTTTTGTTATCATCTTTCTGTAAGGTAAAATATTTCCACAATGGAGCTACCATTAATGCTTGAATAAAATCGCCACGAAGGAGCATTTCTTTTACTTTCTCCTTAGAACAAAGGAACACTTCTATATCTTCCGTGGCATCAAGATGCTGATTATTAGTCTTTTTCACGCCACGAGCATAGAAGCAATGGCAGAGATTATCCATAATCCCAGGATTAGGAGCTATCGTCATTATCTCCTCCCATTCACCACCAGTATAACCAGTCTCTTCCTCCAATTCGCGTTGTGCAGCATGTAGTGGTAATTCACCATCCTCCACTACTCCAGCACATATCTCCGTTGAAACAACACCAAGACCGTGTCTATACTGACGTTCCAAGATAAGTTCTCCGTCCTCTGTTTCGGCAATTACGTTTATCCAAGTTGGGTATGAAAGCACATAATACTCGTCATAAACCTTTCCATTGGGCAACTTAACCGTATCACGACGCGCCTTCAACCAAGGTCGGTTGATAAGTTGTTCGGAGGAGAGTGTAGACCACTTCATCTCTTTGTCACTGCGTTGTTTTGTCTTATCCATAACATCATAAACTATTGTTCATTAGCTACAAAGTTATTATATTCCCTCTTAATGACCAAATAATCAGCTTGTTGTTTTCGTGTGAAAGGTGGATTACTTTTTCAACAATAAGTGTAGAATATCAATATCCACGCAACTCTTTCCTCTTTATAATAGAAAAAATCAATCAAAAGATTTCTTGTTTATTGACAATAGTACCATTTTATTATCGTATATTTGTAAACAAGATAACAAGGATTTGCCGCATCCTAAATCACTTACTACCAGAGGCATGCTTTGCGGCAAGGCTACTCTATGGAGGACATAACTATGAAACGTAAACCAAAGATGCACAATGAGCAAGAGTTTAACCTTGATAACATCTATCAAGAGGACGATCGTCAGCTTGATAATTTAGACGATACATCCTTTGACATGAGATATAAATAACGATTACTTAGGCCATAACATTTGTGGAATCTCCTTGTAAAACGCTTGGTATGAGTAGCAATGTTATAGGCTTGCAGACATTAGTTACATTCTACAAAACCTTCATCTTAATATGAAGGTAGCTTGTCATGTACGCATATATTTGGGGATAAAGACAGGAAACAAGGGAGTAGAAATCTTGTGTATAGCATCCGCAGTTTCATAGATTTATCCTCTTTCAAAGCAGAGATATGTGCTGCAAATGCTCTAATTATTGTTAATTAAGTAAGAATAATCCCCCATTATTATGTTACATAACATTAATTTTTAGTAACTTTGCACCCGATTATGCCGTTCTGGGCTCAGAACAAGTGCTGAATAGATGCTCAGCCGCCCAACGGTACAAACCCGTTTACAATATAAATAATGTACGCAATTGTAGAAATTAACGGTCAGCAGTTCAAGGCTGAGGAGGGCAAGAAGCTCTTCGTAAACCACATCAAAGATGCGGAAGAAGGCAAGGCTGTTGAGTTTGACAAGGTTCTGTTGGTTGATAACAACGGAGCAGTCACAGTAGGCGCACCAACTGTTGAGGGCGCAAAGGTAGTAGCTGAGGTAGTAGCTCCTCTCGTAAAAGGCGACAAGGTAGTTGTCTTCAAGATGAAACGTCGTAAGGACTACAGAAAGAAGAACGGTCATCGTTCACACTTCACTCAGGTAGAAATTAAATCAATTAACGCTTAAAAAGGAGGACTTAAGAATGGCACATAAAAAAGGTGTAGGTAGTTCTAAGAACGGTCGTGAATCAGCTTCAAAGCGTTTAGGTGTTAAGATCTGGGGTGGACAGAAGATTGTCGCAGGCAATATCATTGTTCGTCAGCGCGGTAACAAGCACTTCCCAGGCGAAAACGTTGCACAGGGTAAGGATGACACATTGTATGCTCTTGCAGACGGTGTTGTTTACTTCCACAAGGGCAAGTACAATAAGAGTACTGTTTCTGTCCTTTCAGAGGAGGTTTACGCTGCTAAGACAGTAAAGCCAGAAGCTTAAAGCGAAACAAACAAACAACTATTCCAAACAAACAACATAATCCCGGTCTCCTTATAGGAGCCGGGATTCATGCGTTTATAGGGGCTTTTTCACTTCTTAATCCTTGATAGTTTGTCAATAATTTTCGTCCTTCTCACACGTAAGATATACTTCTCATACTCATAGAAGAGGCCTAACTCTATTCAAGAACATGCCCTTCTTATGCGATGAAAATGCCCTTCTTGGACCAAGAGAGGCGTCTTCTTTATAACGATGTATAATGTATTGAATTAGTGGATGTTATCAACAGTATCTTAAGTGCTACATTACCTATATTTGATGATATTTAGCTTGATTACATGTAAAGGTTTTTCATATCTTTATTAGTTCTTCATAATTGTACAGTGATTATTACAGCATGGATTGATGACTAAGACATTATTATTTGATAAGCAATGGTGTGATGGTAAAGAAATAAGAAGAACATTTTGTATAGGTTTATTTATAGTCAAAAACAATACAACATAGTGATAAAGAGAACCAGTTGCATGTAGGTTTCTCCTTATCATTCTCTATAAAAAATGATTCTTTTGTGTACTATATCAACTCCAATTTTGTATCATCATGTTACTTTGTTATAACTAAACATTCCATTGGAAATTACTTTTCCTGTCATATCTGTCATCTAAAAAAGCTTTTCAACTAACTGAAAACCAGAATATTTAGTTGAAATGTTAAAAGTGACAGCAAATCAAAATAAAACTTATTTCGGTAATAATGGGTATTAAATATCCTCTCACATTAGTAATCTTTAGTCTTCCATTCTTCATAGGTTTGTGGATTGATGGTATTATAATAACAACAAAAGTCACCTATGGTTATTTACTCCTAAGAGGATAGCATAAAGTTGCCTGCTAATGTTGAAATTACTTACTCCTTTCGTTCTTCAATATATCTTGCATACGAGAGACTTCGTCTGGGTGCTCTGCAGCAACATTATTTGTTTCGTATGGGCTGACTGTCATATCATAAAGCTGTGGCACAGGGAGGTTACCTGTCTCAATCTTTGGTCCCCACTGAATCATCTTTGGTCCATTGCTTGGTTCGATATAACGGTATTGCGGTGTCAAGACAGAAAGGACATGCGTGTTAGATTGGCCTATCACATAATCACGTCCCTTCTGATCACTACCGAGAATAGTAGGGAGATAGTTGCGACTATCAGGTGCACTACCCTTAGGGAGTCGTGCATGCACAAGTGAGCCCAATGACGATAATAGGTCTATCTGACTCACAAGGGCTTTTGACACCACTCCCCCTTTAATCTTACGAGGCCAAGATACAATGAATGGTACAGCAGTTCCACCTTCAAAGGCACTATACTTATTGCCACGGAAAGGCCCTGCAGGACTGTGTCCATTAAGTAATTCTTCGGCACGATCTTGATACCCATCATCTACAACAGGTCCGTTATCGCTTGTAAGAATAACGAGTGTATTGTCATCTATCTTTAGTTCATGCAGCTTCTTCAGTAACTGTCCCACTGTCCAATCAAACTGAACAATAGCGTCTCCACGCACTCCCATTGGGTTCTTCCCACGGAAACGCTCATGAGGAAAGCGTGGAACATGAACATCATTCGTTGCGAAATACATAAAGAAAGGCTCTTTCTTATGTTTGTCAATGAATTTCATAGCATGAGAAAGGATGGAGTCTGCAATGTTCTCATCCTTCCATAGAGCTTTGCCCCCACCCTTCATATATCCAATTCGACCAATGCCATTGACAATTGACATATCGTGACCATGGCTCGAACGCATATTATAAAGGAGTTCTGGGTTCTTACGTCCTGTTGGTTCACCATCAAAGTTTTTCACGTATGACACTTCTATTGGATGAGTTGGGTCATAGTTAGCTACTACCCCATTCTCGATAAAAACACATGGCACACGGTCTGCTGTGGCAGCCATGATATAATGATAATCAAAACCGAGGTCACCTAAAGACTCTGGTAAAGGTGCATTCCAGTCTTGTTCACCACCCTTATCGCCCAAGCCGAGGTGCCATTTGCCTATAGCACAGGTCGCATAGCCACGACTCTTAAACATGTCAGCCATCGTAAACTGGCTGGGTTTGATAATCATTCCAGCATTGCCAGCAGCAACATCAGTACCTTCTCGACGCCAAGCATACTCACCCGTGAGAAGAGAATACCTTGAAGGAGTACTTGTAGCAGCAACAGCATGGCCGTTCATAAACTGAATACCAGACTTTGCAAGTCTATTGATATTAGGTGTATGAACGTTTTTAGCACCATAACACTCTAAATCACCATAACCAAGATCATCAGCTAATATGATAATCACATTAGGCTTTTCTGTTGTCGTTCCACGTGTTTGTGCTATCATTTTCTGTCCCGTTCCGAAAGCTGAAGATAACAAGGCTATTGTCAAGAGTTTTTGTTCCATTTTGTTTTTAGTCTCCAATTAGGTGTGTTGTCTGGGTTTATATGATATTAACAATTACACAATAGTATTTAAGTGTAGGTCATTATCACAGACAAAAGTGACCACAAAGAAAGCAAAAATAATTGAGATAATCAAACTTTTCGTCGTTTTAAATACTCCAATCATGTACTCTGTATAGACTTCTCATGTGTTAACAAGAATCATAACAAAAACATGTTAGTTAATAGAAATATTTGTTCTGTCGATAAATATAAAGTATTTGGATATAATTAATAAAAGCAAAATTAACATTTATGATGGTAAAAATATTGTTGAAAAACTTGTAATAACGAAAAAAAGAATTATCTTTGCTGCGAGAAGAAAGAAAAGGAGGTTTTTATTATAGTTGAAAGGAAGATTATTATTTACCGTCTACGACCAGCCTTCATTGGACAAGGTTCAATGAAGAAGAGAATGTCCACGATAACAATAATATTTAATTTTTTAGGCTTATGACGGAGATTTCACTTATAGCATTTGATGCTGACGACACACTGTGGGGTAGCCAAACTTACTTTGATACAGTGAAGAAAGTGTACTGTGAGATACTTGCCCCATACGCTTCGGCTGATGAGGTGTCCCATGCTCTCCGCGCCACTGAAAAGGCTAACATACCACTCCTTGGTTATGGAAGTAAAGCTTTCATGTTATCACTAATAGAGAATGCGGTCAAAATCAGTCACGGAAAGGTAAAGGGATATGACATAGGGCAGATTGTTGAGGTTAGTAAGGAATTACTACGACTACCGGGTCACCCTTTCGATGGTGTTAAAGCAACATTGGCAAAGCTTCGTGACACTGGAAGATACCGAATGGTTGTGTTTACTAAAGGAGAATTGCTTGATCAGGAAAATAAGTTTCAACGTTCGGGACTACGTCCCTACTTTGATGATATTGTTATTGTATCGGAGAAGACGCCTGATGCTTATAACCGATTATGCAAACAGTTTGGCGTAAAGGTAGGGCAACTACTGATGGTTGGAGATTCGTATTCAGAAGATATTGCTCCTGTTTTGGAGATAGGAGGATGGGCTGTCCATATCCCTAATGATATGGAAAGTGAAGATATAGAATATCTTAATAAAATTCATCCACACCTATTAAGATTGTCAAGGTTTGCTGAACTTATAGAATTCTTAAGTCCTTATCCAAGATTAATAGACGAGAGTATACTCTCCTGATGTTGTATCAATGACAGATTGTGCATTATGTTCTTTAAGATAGATTACTTTAACATGTACATGTATTGAGTATTCCTTATTAAGGAAATAATATGCTAACATAATGATGAGTAGGAAGAAAACGAAGTGGTTTCTTCCTACTTTTGCTTTTTACCATCCTTACTAATCTTATACATGAGGTTTGTAAACATTTGTGTCAAATACTTGCTCCACCAGAGAAGGATAGTTTTTTTGTTGAAAGTTAGTATCTACTGGTAGTAAAACAACACTTTATTATTATTTAATATATAATAATTTTATAAGCAATTCATCAATATTTAATAATAAATAATAGGATTTATTGTGATAACTAATGCTGTTGGTTTCATTATAAATCATTATTTTTGCAATATTATAAGAGGTTAAGACACATAATCTTATACGACAAAGAGGAATATAATTACTAATAAGTTACAGTAGAATCTATGGGAATAAAGAATTTCTTCAAACGCCAGATGAGGACAGTCATAGAGTGGAAAGAGCAAGATAACAGACTTCTCTTCCATCAGCTGGAAACCACAACTGACGAGATAAAAGATGCCAGTAAGCTGATAGTTGCACCTGGACAGGGCTGCATTGTCGTTTATGATGGACAGGTGAAAGCCACACTTACAGAGGCTGGAGTGTATGAGATGGAGGCTGATAACCATCCTTTTATCACAACTTTACTTAATATCTCACAGCAAGCAGAGAGTGAACACAAAATGAGGTTCTACTTCTTTCGTACGGCCGAGATGGTGAATATCCTGTGGGGAACAGCTTCACCAGTGAAATACATAGAGCCTGACTATCAATTACCAGTGGCTCTTGGTGTTTGTGGAAACTTCTCTGTAAAGATACAAGACGCTGCACAAATGTTTGTAACACTGCTGGGAACGATGTCTAACTACTATGCGGAAGACGTGCAAGAACTTGTTTCTTCCCGCATCGTAACACCTCTCACTGCCTTTCTTGCGGTCAAAGCTTACCCTTATCGAGAGATTGATACCCATTTAGGTGAACTTTCCACGGAGTTGCGAGATAAGACTTCTGAAGAGTTATCACGTCTTGGTTTACAGTTGACCGACTTCCGCATTGCCTCAGTCACATTCGATGAAGATACGATGGAACGCATTGGTAGGATTGCAAACATGACTACTGAGAAGCATGCGGCAGCCGAAGTTGACCTTGACTACACTGGATTGCAGAAGTTAGGAGCCTTACGTGATGCTGCAAAGAATGAAGGTGGACTTGCTGGAGCAGGCCTGCAAATGGGAGCAGGACTACAGTTAGCACAAGACATATTCAAGTCGGGCGATACCAATAGTGACCCTACTCTACGCCTACGAAAGCTCAAAAAACTCTTGGATGAGCAGCTCATCACAAATGAAGAATATGAACAAAAGAAGAACGAAATACTTTCTAAATTATGAATAAAGTCCTAATCCCCGCCATATCAGTCCTCTTTGTCAATATCATTGCAGGTCTCGTCCTCTCTGTCTATCCTTTGGCAAACATGCTTTACACGAGTGTTACCATTATAGTCAACACTCTATTGGTTGTAATGTTGTTTGCTCTTGGCGCTGAGCGTACGCATCGTTTGAGTCTTGGTATGCTCTTCCTTATTGCAGGAGTAGTAGAGTTTGTCAGTGGATTAATAGCACCAAGTAGTGTAAAAGATAACTGGTGGATAATTCTCTTTGCCATCTTTACAGCTGTAGAAGTTATTTTATGTTATCTAACCATACACTATAAAAAACGATAAACATACAGGAACGTAATTCGATGTCAATAAAGATAAGACCAATAAAGTGCCCGAACTGTGGTAGCGAGAAGCATGATCAATTGAATGAAAAACTCTATCGCTGCAAAAACTGTGGGACAGAATACTTTTTAGATGACGATGACATAACAGTTCATGTCAAGCATGATTTTAACTACGATGGCTTTACACAACCTAAAAGAGAGCCTAAAAACTCCTTTAGTAATACGAAGAGGAATTTCGTAGTTATTGGTATCGTCTTTTTGTTTCTGATTGGTGCTATGTTTTTGTGGGATGGAAATAACAAAGGGAATAATCGTCTTTTCTCAAGTGACTTATTCTCAAATGATTCCATTAGTGTAGTGGATCAATATAATATCATCCTTCCAATGATGCATAAAGGACGAGTTTGTTTCTTCTATATAACGGAACGTAATATTGATTATAAGATTGATGATGATAAGACTTTAGCCGATGGTTACTATTATGGATTTGTCGATGCACAGACTGGGAAAGTGTTAGCTGATAAGCTCCTCATCAGTGACGATGAGAGCAAAAGAGTTGATATGACATCGATTAATGGACTTAAGATATGGCATCTTTACCAAGCAGATAAGTGGTTATGCCTCATTCCTAAGCAGTTTATCTATGAGATTAATCCGCAAACACTCACTATGAACAATATCTCAAAGACTATATTTGCTAATAAGAAAGCAATGTCTAGTGGGATTTCATCAGTGGATTTTATCTATCGAACAAGCGATTTCTTTGATTTTTTATTAGAGGGAGATGAGGGCTTAAAAATATCTAACAACTTGGCAGAAGTTTACTATTACTTCCCTGCCACAGACCATCTATATACAGAAGAAGCCTATAATTACGCAAAGGAACTACCATCATCTGAATTAAAAGGAGAGATGCGTGATAGCGTATTATACATATTAGAAAGCAAGAAGTCTAATGCCTCTTCAAGCAAAGAAAGTCAAAACAAGCTAACAAGAATACAATTCACGTATCACCTTGGGAATCCTAAATACCTTAGCAATCCCTCAAACAAGAAATACGATTTTGTGGCTAAAGACATACAAGTAGTTGGTCGTCAGGAAATATCAGACTGGTTCACAGGATTCGATGCAAACATTATTTTACAAGATTCAACATACATACTTATTTGGTATAAAACCAATATCTCGGAGAATACACCAGCTGTTCTTCAGCTAAGAAACACTAATGGAAAGATTCTATGGACACGTTCTCTTGAGCATCCTATACGGCTTTATGCTACTATAAGAGACAATCGTAAGATATGGTTCAGTGCAAGTAAAAAGACCCCAGAACATTATGACGAAAATTACATTATAAGCTTCACATTGAAAGAAGGCAAGCTAAAATACGAATATAAGTTTGATAGAAATCATAAAGTAAAGAAGCACTAAGTATTAATAAAAATACAGATAAAGTAATACAATGTCAACAAAGATAAGACCCATAAAGTGCCCGAATTGTGGTAGTGAGAAACATGTCCAATTAGGGGATAAACTCTATCGCTGTAAAAGCTGTGGGACAGAATATTTCTTGGATGACGATGATATAACCGTTCATGTCAAACATCACTTTGATAATGGAGGCTTTTCCAGCTTCAATGGAAACTCCAACGTCTCTATAACTAGTATAGCCAAAGTATTCGCCATCATAGGTGTTATCACTTTCTTTCTACTCTTTATGATAATATACGGATTGAGATCTTCCAGTCCAAGTGTTAGTTCGCGCGATTCTATTAGCGTTGAGGATACATATAGAGCTATTGTTCCTGTAAGATATAACGGGCGTGTTTGTTTCTTCTATCTAACCAATCGCAGTTTCAGCAACTGGTATTCTGACGACGAAACTCCACCAACGGGTTACTATTATGGCTTTATCGATCCAGATAGCGGAAAGGTGTTAGCTGACAAACTTTTCATCAGTGATGACGACGCAAGGAAGATTGGTATGACAGCTTTCCACATGCTTGAGATACAATACCTGAATCAAGTCAAGAAGTGGTATATCACGATACCTTCTCAGTTTATACTTGAGATTGATCCACAGACACTCACGTTGAAGAACGTCACAAAGACTATCTTCGCCAAGAAGAAAGCTATGTCGAGTGGTATCTCATCAGTAAACTTTATCTCTGATACCTATGAAGACCATGCAAGTACGTCGGGTGTTGGTGAGGGACTCAAGGTAGTTAACAACTTGGCTGAGACTTATTATTATTTCCCTGCCACAGACCGCCTTTATACAGAAGACGCATATAATTACGCAAAGGAACTACCAATTTCAGAACTCAATGGAGAGGTGCGCGATAGTGTATTTTATATATTAGAACGAAAGGATGCAAGTGAAAACTCAAGCCAAACAAGCCAAAATAAACTTTGGAGAATACGCTTCATGTATCACTTAGGTGACCCTCAGGACGCTGGTTATTTCCTATATGGTATGGAAAACAAACGTGGTGATGATCGAATGATTAGCCATAATCCAATAACAGGATGGTTCACTGGTTTTGAAACATTGATAGATTATCAAGACGCGAAATACATCCTTATAGAGTATAAAACCAGTATCTCAAAGGATGCACCAACGGTTCTTCAGCTGAGAAATACTAATGGTGTAATCCTTTGGACACACTCTCTTGAACTGCCAATGAAGATTCGGGGCATCATGCGAGATAATCAAAAGATATGGTTTAGAGCGACCAAAGAAAACAATAGTGGTGATGACGAAGACTACATAGCGAGCCTAACATTAAAGGAAGGTTATCTGAAATACGAGTATAAGTTTGCTACTAATCACAAGGTTCCAAAGTAATAAGTATTAAACATGAATATATATGAGAATGATTAAAATCCTTCTGATTTTTCTAATAGCACTACCTTTAGCATGTAACGCACAGGTAAAGAAGACTGTAGAAACCTACGACAATGGACAAATAAAGTCGATTACTTATAAAAATAAAAAGACAGGCTTGCTTGAAGGGCATTGTGTTAGTTATATGGAAGATGGCCGCTTATTACTGGAAGAAGACTATAAGGAAGGCCTACGAGACGGACAGGTAAAGTATTACGATAGATATGGTAATATCGCAAGTATCGTGAGCTACGTCAAGGGAGAGATGCAGGGTAAGCTCTATATGTATAAAAAGACAAGTTATCCTGGTGAGACTCCTCGCCTCGACTACATCGAGAATTACGAGAAAGGAGAGCTACAAGGAATGACTTATGTGTACGATCAGTATGGGCAGAAGATTATCGAGCGTGCACGTTATGTAGATGGTTTATGTATCGAAGATACCACTACAATTCCACGAGGTACGCTCTATGAATGGGTGACGATAGGGCCTGACGGAACTTATTTCACAGGTATACACAAGAGTAAATTTGTACCAGTAAAGAAGAATGTGACTGTTCGGCAAATTATAAGGAGGGCTCCTGTTGTACAACGCTCAACAACAGCGAAGAATGTTAAGGCTAAGCCTGTTCTACGACACAACCCTACTCCTATCACTAAGCCGAAGCCCCAATCACAGCCTAAAATAGAGTCTAAACCACGCATGAAGACGAACGATGATGGTACAATAAGAATGGAGTAGAATTACGTTGACAAAGTAGTATCAAAAACAAATTATTCTTTTGGTGTTATTTTGTCTCTTGTATATTCCCTTAAAAGGATTAAAAAATAAAAGACTGGGACCTACTATGAGTTCCAGTCTTTTATTTTCAGTTGACTTTAATGGCTATCATTTATTAAGCCAAAAGCACTAACCCTCACGATAACTGTTATCTTTTCTACGAAAGATGCGTTCAAATAGGTGACTGTTCATCTGCAAACATGCTTAAAAGAAGGCTGCTTAAAGTTTCGTCTTTTCATTTATGTCATTAGAACATAGCTTGTTTTCTAATTAAAACAACATAGACTTATTTATACAAGTAGAAACTACTCATAAAACCTTCTTTAGCTTTTAACGTAAACATTTTTCGCTCCTCTCAACCCTAACACATAGTCTTTAAGCTGATAGAAGAGGCCTAATTAGCTTGCAGAACATGCCCTTCTTGCGTGTTGAAGACGCCCCTCTTGGAGCAAGAAGGGCGTCTTCAACAATGCTATATGTAACATCTTGATTTATTGATGGTTATATAATGTATCCTAAGGTAAGTTAAACTCTTTTGTTGAATGTATTTAACTTGTTTATATGTAATAGATTTTCATTATAATACGGGTTTATTATAGAATGTAGTACTTACTGAAATTACGCAATGATGATACAAGTAAATTTATACCTAAAGTTCGATTTAGTTTTAGCTAACGTAATACTACTTGCTTTAAGCTTAAAGGGTGACAAAAGAGAGGTAATATGATGAAATATAGAAAACATTATGTACTTTTGCAATTAAGATAGCATATTGTAAATAAGAACTAACATTAGTTTACATTATAATCAACTGAATATCAAATAACTTAAATCATGTATAAACAACTGACAACACTAATCCTTGCATTGCTACTTAGTAGCAGTTTTTATGCTCAACAACTCTATGTGGGCACATATAATATCCGTTACAATAATCCTAATGACGAACATGAGGGGAACGCATGGGCACAACGCTGTCCACCTTTATGCGATTTCATTAATTTTGAACAGCCAGAAATATTCGGTACTCAGGAGGTTCTTGTAGATCAACTACATGACTTAATCAAAGGTCTGAATGGTTATGACTATATCGGTATAGGACGAGAAGATGGAAAGGAGAAGGGAGAGTATGCAGCAATCTTTTATAAGAAAGATCAACTCAGACTATTAGACAGTGGTAATTTCTGGCTTTCTTCAACTCCTGAACACGCCTCATTAGGATGGGATGCAGCTTGTATTCGTATTTGTACATGGGGAGAATTTCAAGATAAAACATCTGGCAAGAAGTTCTTTTTCTTCAATACTCACATGGACCACATGGGTGTTGTAGCACGGAGAGAGAGTGCACAACTGATTCTGAAACGCATTAGTCAACTGACAATGGGTCTCCCTACCATTCTAACGGGTGATTTTAACGTTGATCAAACAGATGAGATCTATCAGATATTCTCTAACTCTGGTATACTATGCGACTGTTATACCAACGCACAACAGCGTATGGCACCCACAGGAACATGGAATGATTTTATGCAGGATAGCCGTAGTAAATCTCGTATTGACCACATTTTTGTTACAAGAGATTTTGATATTCCGCATTACGCCATCTTTACCAACAGCTATTGGCTTGGTAAGTCACGACGTAATATATCTGATCATTATCCAGTAATGGTAAAGCTCTCTTATGCAAAAAATAAGACTTTACAAAAGTAATATCGACATCCTTTTATTCTGAAGTAAATGAGATAGAAAGAAATACAATATTAGTCGGATATACTATCACCTCTTATACAACAAAAGAACAATTGACCCTTTATTTTTTTAAGTACCGAACACCATTGGAGATAAACACTATTCTCCTTTGGTGTTCGCATATTGCATAGCAGTTTCGCTTTACTTTTCAAACAAAAATAAAAGGACTCCAGTATATGACATACACATGACGTATGACACTTAACAAGTTACTCATTTTGAGCTATGACCCAATTGTCTACGCAGATAAGCCTTATATATCATGTGCCACCAGCGTGAAATGGGACGTCCCCACACTGTTTCTGATGGGAAGTCTATAGCAAAATGAAGGTTTCTATATATCTCTATGAAATATTGGGAATAAACAGATTTACCTGCAAACGAGTAACGATGGTCATGGAAACCAAAGTTTCCTGCAATCAAAATCTCTGACATAAGAATCTTACCTATTCTGTTATTTGGCTTCATCAAAAGAAACTTATCGGGCAAAGAAAAAATCTCTTTCATGACATACATAACAGCAGCAGTAAACTTATACATTCCTACACTCTTTAGAATATGAACTGTCTTCAAACGCTCTTCTTCACTAAAACCACGTAACAGCAAGTAATAATAATCTATCATCTGCCTTAATCCTATTCCCTCAAAGAAGAAGTGATGCATAAGATGGGACAACTGGAATACACGATTAAAGTCATCTGTAACCGTATAAATCTTTCCTAATCCATCTGGTAAATCTGTTTGATGTTTAAATTGCTCTTTCTTACATTGATCAAAGAACTTGCGTAATTTATACTCATGCCAAACGTTTCCCATAAATGAAGGAAAGAAGTGCACCTCCACAGGAGTCTTAAAATAACTTAGTTCAATATGGTGATATCCTATCTCACCCTTTGGATCTAACTGGCGAGAAATACGTATAATGTCTAATGTTTTAGCATCTGTCCAAAGGTCAATATCCCCAGAAGTACGCATATATGGGTCCGGATACATCAATGCATTCGTCTGTCCTTTTAAGACACAACCATGCACTCCATATTTCTCTTGCAATAATGTTGTAAGAGCTGACGCATCTTTATAGGCTTGTCTATTAGCTTGTTCTATAAATGAGCAGGCAGCATACCATTTAAGAATTTGTTGTTTATTTGGTCGATGTGGAGAATCTGAAAGTTTCTTTATACCATGAAACAAGACACCCAGAATAGCTTGTTTATTACCAAAAGCGTAGAGTTCATCCCAGTCCATATCTTCTAAGCTCGTAGGTTCCTGTGCTTCCTCCTTTAAACAAAAGCGAAGAAAGTCGAAGATACGGATAAAGGGATCATTATTCTTATATTTCATGATTCTATTTAAGTCCTCCTCCCTCATATAATAAACTACTTATTATCGAGGACAGAATATTTACTATTGTTACTTACATACTCTGGTACAATCTCTTTCATCTTCTCAACAATCGCCATATCATTGTAAGTATGACTTAAAGCAATTAATGCTTCAATTTGTTTATTTACCTCATTGTAATCATACTCACGAACTTCTGCTATACGAATCTTCTCATGGAAGCTTGGAAGAGTATTTTCCGTTGTACTTAATACTTCTTCATATAGTTTCTCACCAGCACGTAGGCCCGTGTATTCGATATCAATATTTTTAGCACCAGAAAGCTTTATCATTCGCTTGGCAAGGTCAGCAATCTTGACAGGCTTACCCATATCGAAGACAAAAATCTCTCCTCCACCTCCATGTGTACCTGCTTCGAGCACTAATTTACATGCTTCTGGAATAAGCATAAAGAAACGAATAATATTTAGATCAGTAACAGTAACAGGTCCGCCAGCTTTAATCTGCTTTTCAAATAAAGGTATTACAGATCCATTTGAACCTAATACATTACCAAAACGAGTAGTTACAAATTGTGTTGCAGGTTTACCGTTAGCCTGGTCATTAATCATTTTATTAAGACTTTGACAATAGATTTCACAGATACGTTTAGAACAACCCATTACGTTTGTTGGGTTAACTGCCTTATCTGTTGAGACCATGACAAATTTCTTAACACCATACTTTACACTGAGGTCAGCAATAACTTTCGTTCCCCATATATTGTTCTGCACACTTTCTGATGGATTATTTTCCATCATAGGTACATGCTTATATGCTGCAGCATGAAATACATAGTCAGGCTTATATGTCTTGAATATCTCCTCCATACGGTCATAGTTAGAAATACTCGCAACAATAGTATGAGCCTTAATATCAGGCCATTCAAACTGCATCATTAAGCGAATATTATGCTGGGGAGTCTCTGCTTGGTCAATAAGAATAAGCTCAGCAGGCTTATATATAGCAATCTGACGTACCATCTCCGAGCCAATACTACCAGCAGAACCAGTAATCATAATCTTCTTATTACGTAAGAGATTACCAATGGAATCCATGTCAACATTGATTTGATCACGTGGTAGTAAGTCTTCAATACTTATCTCCTTAAGCTGTACCTTCGTGTAATCATCGTCTTTAGACCACTCTTTTTCAGCATGACTCATAAAGATTTGAACCCCAAGATTCAATAGGATATCTTGTAATTTCGTATCATTACGGAAACGTGCGTTCTGTAATGGAGAAACTAAAACAGCCTTTATTTTCAACGCTTTAATGCGCTCAGCAAGATTATCATCAACCAGATATATCTTCTGACCCATAAGTATTCGACCACTAATGGATGGGTCATGAGCAATAAACCCTTTCAGAAGGAATTTGCATGGCTTGTCTGTTCTTATGCTTTTTGCTAATCCAACACCACCATCCTTCACTCCATAGATAAGCGTACGAACACCTTTATCAGTGTTAAACAGCACATCATAAAGTAATTTCGTTATGATACGGAAAGCCATCATACCTATTGTTGCAACAAGATACATTGCTGCAATTTGTCTACCTTGTAAACGAACAAACTCAAGATTCCAATGATAGACAACATAATGCATTACCTCTGCAACCGCAAGAGATAATAACATTGCTAATACTACTCGCTGTAAATCAATAAAAGAGGAGTAGCGAATGATACCTGAATATGTACGGAAAATTCTAAAACCAATGAGGTTAAAGATCATGTACATGAAGATTGTTTTGGATAATAATACAATATGCTGAGGAGAAACCGCACCATGAAAAAACATCCAAAACACAAAGATACCTGACAGATAACAGATAACAATGTCAATAGCCAATATGACCCAATATGGCAAGGCATTTCGCGAAAGATACCAATTCAGTAGCTTATCAAATATTTTCATAATCACATTTAATTGTTTATAGGTAATTACTCACCTTATTTTATGAGTCTTCTCGTTCTCTTTTAGTAGAAAATATAATTTATCCTGCAAATATACTAAAAAAAAGTAAATAGTAAGCTGAAGTCTATAAATATTTATTTTAATAAACTAAAAAACTTCTATTCTATCTTATATCCATCTGAATGTGATATAATCCAGCATAGAGATTTGGCTGATGAGTAAAGGTAACGACGACTTCATGTTCACCGTAGTTTGTTGAGTTAGCCTTAGGCTCAAGTACAAAATTACCATTCGTTGATTGATAATCTAATCCACCAAGTGGCTTATATCCGGCATTGATAGCTTCTTGGGCAATATGATACATTTCTTCTTCCGACCATGTAAAAATATTAATGCGCTCTATCGTTAGCGTTTTCCCTAAGGCTGTACCAAAATAACCAATCTGTCTTGGATTGTTACCCGTAATCTTATCATTGCTATTTTGTACATCATAAGACATGTTATGATGGAAGATAAATTCCTTTTGTGCACCAAACCCATCAATAATTTGTGAAGTATTAAGTTGGAATTTACGACTAATATCAGTCAAGACATCTAAACTTTTAACTCTCTCATTATCATTATTTAACATGCTAAGGAGGTATGAAAAGTTAAACATTCTTACCTGTGTAGAATTTCTTTTTGAACTCTTCTCTACTTTAACAGGTTCTGTTTTCTCAGCTGAACTATCAGGATACTTTATATTAGCAACGTAACGATCTTCTTTTGTTGAATTTGTAGAAGCTTCTTTCTTTGTGCCCTTTGAAGATTTAACATCATCTGTAGTTGCTGTACCTTGTACTATCTGAGAACCTTTATAATCTTTTGTAAGATCCTCTTTTGTCGTTTTTGTATCCTTAACCTCTACAATCTTTTGCTTGTCATTATTTCCTCTTGCTTTACTAATACTTTTAGACTGCGCCATTAACAACGCCTCGTCATGACGATAATGTTCACAGAATTCATCTTCGTTTGTGTTTTTATTAATATAATGGTCCTTACCCCCTTTGATCTCATTTACCTTAGTACCATTACGCCAAATGGTTGTATATTCTAATCGGCCACCTTCTGTATAAGTATAACATGGGCCGTCAAGTAGACCATTACGATAAGACAGTTTCATTCCAATATTCCCATTAGGAAAGAAGGAGAGCGCTCGACCATTAGCTTTTCCATTCTTATATTGCAAGACAGATTCTACCCTACCCGACTTATGGAAAGTCCGACAAACACCGTTCAATACTGTGTATTTATCATTTTGTCGGTTAATACTTATATAATGCTTCTCGGCTTGTAATTGTCCAGTAATGTAATAGTCATAAAACATCTTCTGTCCTTTATCATCGAGCGCTAAGACTCTATAATATGAAGCATTATTAGCATTGGGTACTCCCTGCCATTGGCTATTATAGAAGAAAGCACCATGAGGGATATAAGAACGTGCTACACGTTGTGCTGTAGCAACTGTAAATAAGGTACTTAAAAGTATTATAAAGTACAAACGTTTCATATACAAATCTCTAATTCACTTGCAAATATACACCAACCAATACAAAAAAAAGAATTTTCTCATGTTTTTTTCTTTAAATATCGACTGTATATCAAAACAAAGTATTATCTTTGTCACAATATAAATCTATAACTGAAAATCGATTAACTATGCCTGGAGAAAGAAAAATTATCCATGACTTTAAACAGCTAATTCATCTTCTTAATGAAAGAAAGATTTGTAAACGAACAGTAGTTGTGTGGCCAGAAGAGAACCATACACAAGAAGCTGTTTGTAAAGCTGTACAAGATGGTTTCATAGAGCCTATTTTAGTATGCTCTAAACAAACTATGGAAAACTATGCTAAGAAGAACTCCTTTCAATCAATTCTTGCTGAATCACCAGAGGATGCAGCACGCAAAGCAGTTGAAGTAGTGAGGAAAGGTGACGCTGACATCATTATGAAAGGTTTCCTTAATACCGATGTCCTCTTACGTGCTATACTTGATAAAGAAGTAGGAATCCTACCAAAAGATACGGTCTTAACGCATATTACTGCTGCAAAGTTACCAGAGTATCATAAACTACTTTCTTTACAGATGCTGCTGTTATCCCTTCTCCAAATGATAAGCAACGCAGAGCACAGGTAAAATATATTGTAGATTTCTGTCATGCCTTTGAGATAGAATGTCCAAAAGTAGCCCTTATCCATTGCTCAGAGAAGGTAGACGAGCGCCATTTCCCATATACTCTTTCATATAGAGCACTAAAAGAAGAAGCTGAAGCAGGAGTTTTTGGTAAGTGTACAATAGATGGCCCATTAGACTTAATAACATCTTGTTCAGTTGAAGCTATGAAGATTAAGCAGATAAACTCCCCCATAAATGGCGAAGCCGATGCTTTAATTTTCCCTGATATAGAGGCAGGCAATCTGTTTTATAAGACGATAACACTATTCTGTCATGCCGAGACTGCTGCTATTCTTCAAGGAACTATGGCACCAGTAGTGCTCCCAAGTCGTGGTGATACTATTGAATCTAAATACTATAGTCTCGCCCTTGCGAGTCTTATCTCCAGATAGTCTATATACATTATATATAAGGTATACATATAAAACATTATGGCTTACAAGATTTTAGCTATCAACCCAGGATCGACATCAACCAAGATATCGCTTGCAAATGACGATCAGCCCGTCTTTGTTGCAGACATTGCGCACTCAAGAGAAGAGCTAAGCAAATTCAAGCGCATATCCGACCAATATCATTTTCGCAAGCAGGTCGTTATTGAAGAATTAAAGAAAAGAAATATACCTTTAGACTTTGATGCCGTTATAGGACGAGGTGGACTTGCAAAACCAGTGTCAAGTGGTGTGTTCACTATCACAAAGCAAATGATAATAGACCAACAACGAGCTATTCATCAACATGCTTGTGATCTTGGTTGTATGATTGCAGACGAAATAGCACGAGATATTCCTAACTGTAAGAGTTTTATTGCTGACCCTGGTGTAGTGGATGAAATGGAACCAGAAGCACGTCTGTCTGGTTCTCCTCTCATGCCACGTATGTGTATTTGGCATGCTTTAAACCAGAAAGCAATAGGCCGACGCTTTGCAAAAGATATGGGAACATCATACGATAAGTTGAACCTTATTATCTGTCACTTAGGTGGAGGAATCTCTATCGCAGCCCATTCACATGGCAGGGCAATTGACGCAAATAATGCGTTAGACGGTGAAGGACCATTCTCACCAGAGCGTGCTGGAACTCTTCCTGCAGCCGACTTAATTCATCTCTGCTTCAGTGGGAAATACACAGAAGAACAGTTATTGAAGAAAGTCAGCGGCCATGCAGGTCTTATTTCTCACCTTGGAACAAATGACCTACGTGAGATTATTAATTGGATCAATGCTGGTGACAAGCATGCTGAACTTGTTGTATCAGCTATGATATGGCATATTGCTAAGAATATAGCTGCAGAAGGAGCGGTGCTATGCGGCAACATAGATGCCATTCTGCTTACTGGTGGTATGGCAAAGTCTGATTATATCATCGAACGACTCAAGCAACGCCTTTCGTTCCTTGCACCTATTTATGTTTATCCAGGCCAAGATGAGATGCAGGCATTGACGGAGAATGCCTTAGCAGTCCTTCGAGGCGAGCGTGAAGCGAAGGAATATTAAACAAAAAGAACCCTAAACAATTAACATATAGTTTATAATTCAAAACTAAATCTTATGAAGGTACATGAATACCAAGCAAAGAAATTCTTTGCAAGTTATGGGCTTCCAGTAGATCGCAACATTATTTGCCGTACTCCTGATGAAGCTGTTGAAGCCTACAAGCAATTAGGTGTTGAGAAAGCCGTGGTGAAAGCTCAGGTTCACACGGGTGGACGTGGCAAAGCTGGTGGTGTTAAACTTGGTAGCAACGAGGCCGAGATTCGCCAACATGCAGAAGCTATCTTGGGTATGGATATCAAGGGATTCATTGTGGATAGAGTGCTTGTCAGCGAAGCTGTTGACATTGCTTCAGAGTACTACATGAGTATCCTTGTTGATCGCAAGTCAAAGTGTCCTATGTTAATGCTTAGTCGTGCTGGTGGTATGGATATTGAGCAAGTAGCAAAGGAGACACCAGAAAAGATTGAGAAAATTGTCATTGACCCAGTTGTTGGTATGAGCGACTATCTTGCACGTGAGGCTGCTTTCAAGCTTTTCGATGACATGGCACAGGTTAAACAGGCTGTACCTATCTTCAAGAATATTTATAAACTCTTTACAGAGAAGGACGCCTCACTGGCTGAAATCAATCCATTAGTAATGTTGAAAGATGGTTCTTTGAAGGCTATCGATGCCAAAATGACCTTTGACGACAATGCTCTCTTCCGTCATCCAGATGTTGCCGAACTATTCGAACCTACAGAGGAAGAACGCAAGGAACGTGAAGCAAAAGACAAGGGATTTAGCTATGTGAACCTTGGTGGAAGCATTGGTTGTATGGTTAACGGAGCAGGTCTTGCTATGGCAACCATGGACATGATTAAGTTATATGGTGGTGAACCAGCCAACTTCCTTGATATTGGTGGCAGTTCTAACCCAGAGAAGATTGTTGAAGCCATGAAACTTCTTTTGAGTGATAAGCACGTAAAGGTTGTGTTAATCAACATCTTCGGTGGTATTACCCGTTGTGATGATGTTGCTAACGGACTCTTGGAGGCCTTCAAGGTTATTGAGACAGACATCCCTATTGTCATCCGCTTGACTGGAACTAACGAAGCAGAAGGTAGAGCCATCCTTGAGGGAACTCACTTCACTGTCGGTACAAGCATGGCTGATGCAGGACATAAGGCTGTAGAACTAAGCAAAAAACTTTAAAACACAAGAGTTATGAGTATTCTAATTAATAAAGATACAAAGTTAATCGTACAGGGCATTACAGGTCGTGATGGTAGTTTCCACGCTTCAAAGATGAAGGAGTATGGCACCAACGTGGTTGGTGGAACATCTCCTGGCAAGGCTGGTCAGGAAGTATGTGGCATTCCTGTATTCAACACAGTTAAGGATGCTGTTGCTGCAACAGGAGCCAACGCATCTATTATCTTCGTCCCAGCCCCATTCGCAAAAGACGCTATGCTTGAAGCCATTGATGGTGGTGTAAGCCTCGTCATTTGTATCACTGAGGGCGTGCCAACGCTTGACGCTGTTGCAGCACAGCGTTACGCTAAGATTAAGGGGGTTAAGGTAATTGGTCCTAACTGTCCTGGTCTTATTTCTCCAGAGGAGAGTATGGCTGGTATTATGCCAACTAATATCTTCAAGAAGGGACATACTGGTGTTATCAGTCGTAGTGGTACACTTACCTACGAGGTTGTTTATAACCTCACACAAGCTGGTTTGGGACAATCCACAGCAGTCGGTGTTGGTGGTGACCCAGTCGTTGGACTTTATTTTGAGGAGCTTCTTCGTATGTTCCAAGACGACCCAGAGACAGACAGTATTGCTCTCATTGGAGAGATTGGTGGTGATGCTGAAGAGCGTGCTGCTAAGTTTATTAAGGAGAACGTTACCAAACCTGTTGCTGTATTCATCTCTGGTCAGCAAGCTCCTCCGGGTAAGCAGATGGGACACGCTGGTGCTATCATCTCAAGTGGCTCAGGTTCTGCAAGCGAGAAGATAGCAGCTTTTGAGGCCGTAGGTGTACCTGTTGCACGTGAGACAAGTGAAATACCAGAACTCCTTAAGAAGCAATTAAAGAAGTAAAAAGCTTGGTATTTAAGCCAATTTCTATAAGATTTAGAGGAATATCCACTAAGGGTATTCCTCTATTTGATTTCTAACAATCCTATTGTAAATCATCATTTTGAGCTGGTTATCAACACCTTGTCTATGTAATACACATGAGGCAATGTTTCTTTAACTACTAATCGAACTTTTAAGTGATTAACAACAGAGTCACCATATATTCTATAAAGCTCTTCTGATGTCGGTGTTGCCGAGAGTTGTATAAACTCCCCTTTATACTTACATCGAATACCGCTACTACTTGACCTGCTTTCTCTTCCTATAGGAGTATAGTGTTCAACGCCAATATATTCAGTTAAATGTCCCCCAACACTTTTGCTTCTCGCCACATTTAATGCGTAGAAACAAAACCATACTACAAAGAATATACATCCTGTTGCATGAAGATAATAACGCAAAGCATCAATTCTTTTAAGTAGCATATAGGACAATATGAATATAGGAGTACTCAAAGAGAGCGCATAGATGTATGTATCTATTATAAAATTTCTTCTCAAATATAACAATAGAAATAGTCCTGCTACAGCTAAGAAGTACCATAAAGTATCTTTCTCAAGAAGACCTTTTAGTTTCATAATCCTATTTGTTTGTATAAACGCATCGTCGCATATAACCTTTATTACAAGGATAAGGGGCGTACTGAAGAAAAGGCTTCATTGCTTCCCACCATGATAACCTTTTATATAATGATACATGCAGATGATTGAAAGTAAACCTATAGAGAGGAATCCGGCTCTAACAAATATATCATCTCTTATATCATAAAACAGTATATCAGTCCATTTATTATAATACAAAGGCTTATATAGCTTGTTTTCATTAATATCTTTTCTACTTACAGTGACGGTGTAATCCTTTCCCATATATCGTACTATAATATATGAGGTAATATTTACAGCTCCACTATGCTTAGATACGATTTCGTATGACTTAATAGGTCCGATCTCAAGTGACTTATTATCGTAATAAACAGCAACTATACTGTAAACCAAATATATAAGCCAAACCAGCACAACTAACAAGAGGCATTTCCATATTTGACGATATTCTACCCTATTGACCGACATAGTCTTTATACTATATTGCACAATCTTTTAAATCTCAACTATCTTTCCCTTGCAGCTTACGAACGTTTCTCTTCGAAGAAATAACCAATTGAAAGTAACGCTACAAAGAGTCAACACAACGTATAACAGGCAGCAAAACGTATGTAGGAAATGAACTGAAAGCTTTATCGAGACTTCTTACTTGAAATCTTTTGTGCAAAATTAGCCAAATACTCTCTCCAGTTTCGCCAACTATGTCCGCCTTTCGTCTTAAGATAAGAGTATTTATAAGCTTCTTTATCCAATGCCGCACGGAGACTATCATCATCCTTTGAGAGAAAATCGTCCTTACCAATACCAATCCATATAAGCTTAGGAGATTTCTTACACAGTGTCTTAAATTTCTCGTCAACATTCTTATATATATAAGAAAGTGTATCACTATCCTTTGCCATTCGATTGACTGCAGAAGAGAACAAACCAATATAATTAAAGGAGTTAGGATTATTTAAAGCAATATAAAGCGAATGAAAGCCACCCATAGACAGTCCTGCAATCGCTCTGTTTGCCTTATCTTTCTTCACACGATAAGTCTTTTCTACAAACTGTATAATATCAGGAAAAGCCTTTTCAAAGTTTCCGTCCATTGTTTTTGGATACTGCGTTGTAGCTACTACAAGTCCTTTAGATCCCTCACCCGGAGCTGCTTCCTGCGAAATATTACCATTTGGCATTACTACTACCATTGGTTCTGCTTTTCCTTCAGCGATAAGGTTGTCCAAAATCTGTGTGGCACGTCCTAACTCTTCCCATGCCTCTTCATCGCCTCCCATGCCATGAAGCAGATAAAGAACAGGATAACTCCGCTTGCTCGTTTCGTAACCAGCTGGCGTATAGACAGTCATACGACGTTGAAGACCAGCCGTTGGACTATCATACCATACCTTTCTAACAGTTCCATGGGGCACATTCTTTACAGCATATAACCCATCTACACCACCGCCAACAAGTACGACACTGTATCTATTACCAATGTCACGCACAGTATATATATTCTTTGGATCCGTAATCTTTATACCATCAACTATCAGATTATAACTGTAGAACTCTGGTTTCAAGGGTGGAGTTGTCAGCGTCCATCGTCCGTTCGCATCTTTATTCATCAACTGCGGACGCCAATCTCCATCCGCATACTTATCTGGAGTATCTTTCCCTGCATATAAGAAATTACCAGTCAATTCCACCTTCTCAGCGTTTGGCGCAAAAAGACTGATAGTTATAGAATTGTCTTCATTCACTACTGGTGAGACAATCTCGTTATCTTTCCAATTAAGCACTTCCTGTGCTGCTACTAAGGAGAAACTTGCAAGGCAAGCAAAGAACAGGACAAACCTTTTCATGATTTCGTGTTTTAATTTATTGCATTAACTTTTTTCTCAATGTATAAGTACTCAACTCTTAAAGTGTAGATACACATTTAATTATATTATGTACGTAATTACAGCTCAAAGAAATTCTTACCAATAGAACTAAAAGCTATGAGACAAGTATATGAAGTATCTCCCAACTACCTCAAACGCTCTTTCACAATACCCTTGCTTATGCTCAATACATATAAAATTGATTTATAGCTCTGTTGGAATCTGTCATTTGAAAGTCTATTACTCTTTGGCAAAGGTAATCAAAAAACATATAAAATCAAATTCATAAACAGAAAAACTAAAATTCAAGGATACTATCAGTAATTACTAACAGACGCTATTATACAAATAATTTTAATTTTGTTTTGCTGTCATTTTTAACATTTCATGTAAACATACTATAAGTCAATTAGTTAACAGCTAATATCAGATGACAGCAGTGACAGCAAATTTCATTTTGAAAATTCAGCTTTGTTTTAAACACATAAAAGATAGAACAAAAAGATTCTATCAACCAAGTAGACTTCGTCCTACCCACGTAGGAGAAGGAAGGTAGTTGGTGGCATTACACCAACGGAAGCGACATCACCTCACACCATAAAGATTTTACCCCCCTAAAAAGAAATGATGGAGAGCGAAGTAGATTGTTAGCTAACCCCAATATGACTATTGAAAAAAGAGAAAGACCTTCATACGTGCAGACGGGGAATGTAATGATATTTTAGGACACACTGTCCACTTCCTATTGAAAAGGGCTGAGAGAGGTGTGTAGAAGAGGCTTATCTTCTTTCAAGAACATGCCCTTCTTGAAGGCAGAAGACGCCCTTCTTGAAGCGAGAAAGACATCTTCTTCGCCCCTACTTATAACATATTGATTTATTGTATGTTATAAGCTTAATTATTACAGACACTACACTTTTACCGTGAAGATGTACACCTTTGCATTATGTCATGATTTTTCATCGTTCTAATGATTGTTTCGTAATAAGGAGTAAGTACCGAACTATTTTAAGAGAGATACTGGTAAATGTAAGAGAAAACAATCTTCTCGCCCAGAGAACTTACTCAAAAGCAATAAAAAACGTATGAAAATGCAACTAAAAGGTCGGATGAGATAAAATTGAAACATCATGAATAATTTTCCATTGGAAATTTGGTAAATAACAAAATAATACTTATCTTTGCAACGTTTTCCTAAGGAAAGCAAAATAAACAATAACAAACCGAGTAACAAAAGGAATTCGGTAAAATAAAGATTACACATATAATGAAACGTACAGCAACACTTGTAGTGGCTATCATGGCATTAACACTGACTGCTTGCAAGGCAGATAACAATCCTAAAAAACAGGATAACAGTGCAATGACTACAGAGCAAACAGGAGTAACTAATCAAAATGAAGGAAAGGAAACAAAGATGACTGTAACAGAAATGAACTCAGAGATGTTCCAACAGAAGGTTATGGATTTTAAGAGTAATCCTAAGACATGGAACTTTAAAGGTGATAAGCCTGCTATTATAGACTTTTATGCAACATGGTGTGGTCCTTGCAAAGCAACGGCTCCTATCCTTGAAGAGATTGCTGGTGACTATGCAGGCCAGATTGATGTATATAAAGTTGATGTAGACAAACAGCGCGAATTGGCAAGCCTTTTCGGCATTCGTTCAATCCCATCAATACTCTTCATCCCTAAGACTGGCGAACCCTCAATGCAGACAGGAGCTATGAATAAGGCTCAGTTCGAGGAGGTTATTAAGTCTGTCTTATTGAAGTAAAGACCAATAATGGATAATCATTGCATCAGTAAGATTCGTGAAATATTTCGTGTCATCACCTCTTTTGAAAGTAGACTACAACAGCAAATAGGCTTGAACATCAATGAAGCGATGTTGTTATGTCTACTCTCAGAGAGCGAAAAACCTATGTTGGCAGGCGAGATAGCCGAAGAGATGGGTTTGACACGTTCTAATACTTCAAAGGTGATAGCCTCATTAGAGCAGGCTTCACTTATTCGCCGACGTGCTTGTTCGGAGGATGGTCGCTGCCAAAGATTCCATATCACAAAGCATGGTTTAGACAAGTTAGACCATTTGCATTGTGACTCTATAGCGGTGCCTGAAGAGTTAAAGGAGATAATATAGAATATATTGCAATCTTTCTGAGCAAGAATAAGCGTTAATAATTATAGGGACGTATAGACTGTGAGTTGCCAAATGGCCTGTTAAATACTCACGAACTATACGTCCCTATTCTTATTCTATTATCTAAAACCACCTACCCTATAAAGCTCCTAAGTATTATTTAGCTTTTAGAGTCTGCTCGATACCTTGTTCTCTGTGCGTTATGTGTACTTCTATCCCATATTTCTCATTAAGATGTTCGGCAAGATGCTGTGCACTATAAACAGAGCGGTGCTGTCCACCTGTACATCCAAAAGAAAACATCAAGTCGGTGAATCCACGTTGCATATAGCGCTCTACATGATGGTCAGCAAGCTTATAAACAGGCTTCAAGAAGTCGAGTATTTCCCCATCATCCTCAAGGAAGCGAATGACAGGTTCGTCTAATCCCGTAATCTTCTTATATGGCTCGTATCGACCAGGATTATGAGTACTTCTACAGTCGAACACATAACCGCCTCCATTACCAGATGTATCTTCAGGAATACCCTTCTTAAATGAGAAACTAAACACGCGCACTACCAGCGGACCCTTACCATCATATTTAGAGAATGTGGCAGGACCATCTAATGGATTAGCCTTATAAACATCTTTCTCTGCTGTTTTCAAGCCATCAGTCCTGTTGGCCGCAGGCTTCTCTATATGCGCAAACTGTGGCAATAATGTCAGTCGCTTCAACATATCCATCATGTAAGGATAAGGAAAAACATCATCTCCTAAGGCCAAGAGATCACGTAAATTTTGTATTGCAGGAGGGATAGAATCGATGAAATGTTTCTTCCTTTCAAAATATCCACGGAACCCGTATGCACCTAAGACCTGTAACGTACGGAAGAGAACAAACAAAGACAATCGATTGACGAAATGGCGTTTAGAAGGAACCTCTGTATAATTCTTAAGACTTTGATAGTATTCAAATACCAACTCACGACGCAACTTAAAAGAGTACTTTGCACTTGCCTGCCACAGAAATGATGCAAGATCATAATAGAAAGGTCCTTTTCTTCCACCTTGAAAGTCTATGAAATAGGGGCTTCCCTCCTTGTCTAACATGATATTACGAGCTTGGAAATCACGATAGAGAAAAGAGTCCATTTTCTCCGAGGTCAGGTCTTTTGCAAACATACGAAAGTTTGCTTCAAGCTTTAATTCATGGAAGTCGAGCTCAGTTGCTTTAAGGAAGCAATACTTAAAATAGTTCAAATCAAAGAGTACACTCTCCTGATTAAACTCTGGTTGTGGGTAACAATTAGAGAAATCTAACCCTCTTGCACCACGCAATTGGATATTTGGCAATTCTCTTATAGCATTGCGTAAAAGTTTTTGTTCAGCAAGATTATAGCGTCCTCCAGCCTCTCGCCCACCCCGTATCGCATCGAAGAGCGAAGTGTTACCAAGGTCTGTTTGTAGATAACAAAGCTCATCTGAAGAAACAGCCAATAGGTGTGGTACAGGTAAGCGCCGCTTCTCAAAATGCTTAGCAAGATAGATGAAAGCATGATTTTCATCTCGGCTTGTTCCTATAACACCAATAACAGCATTACCTTCTTCATCAAACAATCGGTAATACTCACGGTTGCTACCTGCCCCAGCCAACTTTTCTACATTTGAGGGTCTACTACCCTTCCAATTCGTATATAGTTCTAATAGTTGCTCCATAATCTTTTTTGTTATGTAGGCTAATTGCAGAACGACTCGTAACGCCTCGTTCTCCTTCTACATAATGACCTCTATGATTTTATAGTTTTAGAATGATAAAGCTACAAAACCACATGTCTAAAGTTAATCGTCTTGCTCTTCAAGCATATTCTTAATATCTTCAGCATGTTTCTCACCTCGCTTTTTATGGTCGTACTGACGCAACAAGCCATCTATCAGCAGCAAGATAGCAAGGATTCCACCAGTAATAAGCCATGACCTTGTGAGGTAGTATATGCACCCAATAACAATGAAGAGCACAACAAATTCTTTCCAGTTAATCAATCGTTTCATGCCTACAAAGTTAACTAAAAGATTATAGATAAGGAATGAAACTGACAAGTTTTTATGTTATTTATTCTAATCTATCGTTTTCCCTGATTTGATATTCTTGCTGCCTGATAACCATGTAAGTTTTGTTTGTCATAGGCGAAACAGGGGCTTACTAATTGCAACTTACGTTTTTCGCAATCCCAATCTTACCATTGATTAAGCTTTCAAAAAATCAGTACTAAGTCTTCGTGATATCATTAATAAGCCCTTGTACACAGATTGAGAATAAGAAGTAATAAGCAGGATAATCCCTTAAAAATTTAGTAGAAACTGATAAATTTGACATTGGAATTGGAATATAATACAACAAATATGGCTTTGAAAGGAAGCAGAATGGTCTTTTCTACATGATACCAGTAAATTATTAATAGGACAGGCTGTTGTCTAAAGGAAATATATTACCTTTGTAATCTAATGATAAAAGAGCAAGATAACATAGAAAAGATGACAGATGCAAAGATAATAAACGACCCTGTTTTTGGATTTATAAAAGTGCCACGTGGATTGTTACTTGACATCGTTCGTCATCCACTTATGCAACGACTTACACGCATAAAACAATTGGGTCTGACACAGGAGGTGTATCCAGGTGCACAGCATACACGTTTCCAACATTCTTTAGGTGCTTTTTATCTTATGAGTGAGGCTCTTGTGTCACTACAACAGAAAGGAGTCTTTGTCTTTGATAGTGAGGCTGAGGCTGTACAAGCAGCTATTCTCATGCACGACATTGGTCATGCTCCCTTCTCTCATGTCTTGGAGAACACACTCATCAGCGGTATAACGCATGAAGAAATATCATTGATGATGATGGACCGAATCAATCAAGACATGCATGGAGCACTAAATCTTGCTATTAGTATCTTCAAAAACGAATACCCAAAGTCCTATCTCCATCAGCTTATCTCCAGTCAACTTGACATGGATAGGCTTGATTATCTCCGTAGAGATAGCTTTTTTACAGGAGTAACAGAGGGTAATATTGGTTCAGCACGTATCATCAAGATGCTTAACGTGGTTGACGATGCGTTGGTGGTTGAGTCAAATGGAATCTATTCTATTGAGAATTATCTTACTTCCCGACGACTTATGTATTGGCAGGTATACCTGCATAAAACAACAGTCGGATGTGAGAATGTTCTTATAAATGCTTTGCACAGAGCCAAACACTTAGCAAAGAAAGGGGTTGAACTATTTGCCTCACCTGCCCTTCGCTACTTCCTTTACAATGACATAACTGCCGATACTTTCCATAAAGATGGAAAAGCATTGGATAACTATATAGCATTGGATGACAACGATATATGGAGTGCCATTAAAGTATGGCAACAACATGATGACAAGATACTTTCGCTCTTGTCATCAAATCTAATAAATCGGAAAATATTTAAGGTGGAAGTGAGAGAGAAGGAACCTACAGAAGAAGAACTTAAACAGCTTAAACTACAGATTTCAGAACGATATGGAGTAAGTATCACTGACTGTGATTACCTTGTAGGAGTAAATCGAGTACAGAAAGATATGTACAATCCTTTCGACGACCACATCAGTATTCTCTATAAAGATGGTACGATGAAGGATATAACCGAGGCGTCAGAGATTTTGAACATAGAATTACTCTCAAAAAAAATATGCAAATATTACCTCTCTTATCAACGTTTCTAAATAAAAATCCCTATCTTTGCACAAATAATAATCAATAAACGGCAATATAAATGGAATTCTCTGCGAAACAAATATCGCAATTCATACAAGGTTGTATTGAAGGTGATGAAAACGTTACCATTAATACTTTCGCCAAGATTGAAGAAGGTAAGAAAGGAGCTATCTCCTTTCTTGCAAACCCTAAATATATACATTATCTTTACGAAACAGAGTCCAGCATTGTCCTCGTAGATGAAGACATTCAAGTAGATAAACCCGTTAAGCCTACGCTTATCCGTGTGAAGAACGCACGCGATTGTGTTGCAAAGTTACTGCAATTATACGAGGGTATGAAGCCTAAGAAGCAGGGTATTGATTCTCTTGCCTTTGTTTCATCTAAGGCAACCATTGGTAAGGATGTATATATTGGTGCTTTCGCCTATATTGGTGATGGCGTTACTTTGGGTGATGGCTGTCAGATTTATCCTCATGCAACGATAATGGATGGTGTGCAGTTAGGTAACAATTGTATTGTTTATCCAAATGCAAGCATCTATCATGATTGTAAGATAGGCAACAATGTCATCCTCCACTCTGGCTGTGTGATTGGTGCTGACGGTTTCGGCTTTGCTCCTAATCCAGAGACAAACAGCTATGACAAGATTCCACAAATTGGTATTGTCACAATAGAAGATAATGTAGAGATTGGTGCCAACACCTGTATTGACCGCTCAACTATGGGTAGCACATACGTACGTAAGGGTGTTAAACTCGATAATCTCGTTCAAATAGCACACAACAACGATATTGGAGAAAATACTGTTATGTCTGCGCAAGTGGGTATTGCTGGGTCTACCAAGGTTGGACAATGGTGTATGTTTGGCGGGCAAGTGGGTATTGCTGGACATATCACTATTGGTGACAAGGTGTTTCTCGGTGCACAGTCAGGAGTTCCTGGTAGCTTAAAGAGTAATCAACAACTCATTGGAACCCTTCCAATGGAACAGCGTGCTTACTTTAAGTCACAAGCAATCTTCCAGCGTTTACCAGAGATGTACAAGCAGTTGAATGCGCTACAAAAAGAAATAGAAGAACTGAAAAAGAATAAATAACATACATGGAAACAGTTAAGCAGAAAACATTAAAGGGAAGTTTCTCCCTCTTCGGAAAGGGACTTCATACAGGATTGAGTCTTACTGTAACATTCAACCCTGCCCCAGAAAATACAGGCTACAAGATACAAAGAATTGACCTTGAAGGACAGCCTGTCATTGACGCTGTTGCAGAGAATGTTGTCGACACTCAACGTGGTACTGTATTGGCCAAGGGTGAGGCACGTGTTAGTACGATAGAACATGGAATGTCTGCCCTTTATGCAATGGGTATTGATAACTGTCTGATACAAATTAATGGTCCAGAATTTCCTATCCTTGATGGTTCTGCGACGATGTATGTTGATAAAATCAACGAGGTAGGTATCGTTGACCAGAATGCTCCAAAGGATTACTACATCATTCGTAAGAAGATAGAGATTAAGGACAAGAATGGTTCTGTCATTACCATTCTTCCTGACGAACAATTCTCTATCACTGCTATGTGTAACTTTGACTCTAAGTTTATTAGTAGTCAGTTTGCTACGCTGGATGATATTAACACCTACGCAACCGAGATTGCTCCAGCACGTACCTTCGTTTGTACGTGACATTATGCCGCTCTTGCAGGCTAACCTTATTAAAGGTGGTGACTTGGATAATGCCATTGTTATCTATGAGCAGCAGGTTTCACAAGAGAAACTTGACCAGTTGGCCGACCTCTTAAAGGTTCCACGTATGGATGCGAATAACATTGGTTATATTCAGCATAAGCCATTACAGTGGGATAATGAGTGTACACGTCATAAGCTTTTGGATATCATTGGTGACATGGCTTTGATTGGTAAGCCTATTAAGGGTCGTATCATCGCTACTCGCCCAGGTCATACTGTGAACAATAAGTTTGCTCGCTTAATGCGTAAAGAAATACGCAAGCATGAGGTGCAGGCTCCTATCTATGACCCAAACGAAGAGCCGTTAATGGATAATATCCGTATCCGTGAACTCTTACCACACCGCTATCCAATGCAGTTGGTTGATAAGGTCATTGCAATGGGCTCAACAAGTATTATTGGTATAAAGAATGTAACCAGCAACGAACCATTCTTCCAAGGACATTTCCCACAGGAACCTGTGATGCCAGGTGTGCTACAGGTAGAAGCGATGGCTCAGTGTGGTGGTCTCTTAGTACTCTCTCAAGTAGAAGAGCCTGAGCGTTGGTCAACCTATTTCCTGAAGATTGATGACGTAAAGTTCCGCCAGAAAGTCGTTCCAGGTGATACCCTCATGTTCCGTGTTGAGCTGCTCGGTCCTGTACGTCATGGGATTAGTTCAATGAAGGGTTATATGTTTGTTGGTGAACGTGTAGTAGCAGAAGCCACCTTCACAGCACAGATTGTTAAAAACAAGTAATTATAAGATTATATTATCATGAATCAGATAAGCCCATTAGCCTTTGTTCATCCAGAGGCGAAACTTGGTGATAACAATATAATTGGACCGTTCTGTTATATCGATAAGAATACGGTTATCGGCGATAATAACGTATTCCAAAATAGCGTGACCATCCATATAGGTGCACGCTTAGGCAATAACAACGAGATTTTCCCTGGTGCCAGTATATCTACTAAGCCACAGGACTTAAAGTTTAAGAACGAGGAGTCAATTTGTGAGATTGGTGATAATAACTCTATCCGTGAGAATGTTACTATCTCACGTGGTACAGCTTCAAAGGGTGTCACTAAAGTTGGTAATAACAATCTATTGATGGAATGTGTACATGTTGCTCATGATTGCGTCATTGGCTCTGGTGATATTATTGGTAATGCGACGAAATTTGCAGGCGAGGTAACTGTTGATGATAATGCTATCATCTCTGCAAATATTCTCTGTCATCAGTTCTGTCATATCGGTGGATACGTTATGGTACAGGGTGGAAGTCGTTTCTCTATGGATATACCACCATATATTATTGTAGGTAAAGAGCCTGCACGCTATATGGGTATCAATCTTATAGGACTTCGTCGCCGTGGTTTCTCAAATGAACTCATCGAACTTATCCACAATGCTTATCGTATCCTTTATGGTACGGGCACGCGTGCTGAGAACATTCAGAGAATTAAAAGCGAATTACAACTCACTCCAGAGATACAATATATCATCGACTTTGTTGAAGCATCAGAACGTGGAATTATAAGATAATAGTTCTCCCCCTTTCTCTTTTAAGAGAGAGGATATGTCGTTTGGTAACAAGTGTATAAAACATATCCATACGATGTAAAAGTGTAGTGGAAGTCTGTTATAATTATTTATCAGCTTGAAAAATAAGACATTAATAATAATTACTGGACCGACAGGAGTTGGTAAAACAGAAGCTACACTGCGTATCGCAGAACATTTTAATGTGCCTGTTATCAATGCTGATTCTCGACAGATATTTTCAGAAATACCTATAGGGACAGCTGCACCAACAGCTCAACAACAACGACGTGTACCGCACTATTTTGTTGGTAATCATCACTTAGAAGATTATTATTCAGCAAGTTTATACGAGCAAGATGTATTAAATCTCATTAATAGCCAAGACACCTCTATCTCTCTACTATCAGGTGGCTCGATGATGTATATTGATGCTGTATGTAAAGGGATTGATGATATACCAACAATCCGACCCGAGATACGTGAAGAGATGATGCGACGCTTAGAGCTTGAAGGGTTGGAAGAGATGTGTAACTTATTGAGGAAACTTGATCCAGAGCATTGGGAAATTGTAGATAGGAAAAATCCACGACGTGTCCTCCATGCACTTGAGATATGTATCCAAACGGGGAAGACATACACTTCCTTTCGGTCAAACACTACAAAGGAACGTCCATTTAATATTATTAAGATTGGACTAAACCGGGATAGGAATGAGCTCTACGACAGAATTAATCAACGAGTTCTGAACATGATTGACGAGGGGATGATAAAAGAAGCATTACGTGTCTATCCTAAAAGGACGCTTAACTCACTTAATACGGTCGGATATAAGGAGATGTTTGAATATCTTGATGGATTAACAACACTTGATGAAGCCATATTTAAGATTCAAAGTAATACACGTAAATATGCTCGGAAACAACTTACATGGTATAAGAAAGATGATGACCTTCAATGGTTCAACCCAGATAACGTTGAAGAAATCTTAAAATATATCAGCACAATAGTTTCATATACAAGTAAATAGCTATCTTTGTATGAGGTAGCATGGCTCCCTAAGAAGTTCGTTTACGAACGATATCAACGGGTAAGCCTTTTCATGATGAAGAATAACAATAAATGGTAAAGAAGATTTTCAAATTTATTAAAAGTATCATCCGAGGGATTATAAATTTCTTTCCTTGGTATGCTAAACTTTATAAAGGGCGTGCTTGGTATACCAAGACAGCGATAGGAGTAGTATCGTTTATTGTCGCTATTTTCCTCTATTTGGGAATGGTAGACATTAATTTCCTGTGGTTGTTTGGTAAGTCACCAGGTTTTATTGATATCAAGACTCCACCTACATACGCTGCATCTGAAATTTATAGTGCTGATTCTGTTTTAATAGGTCGGTTCTATAAGGAGAATAGAACCCCTGTGAAATATGAAGAAGTTAATCCAGCTTTTTGGAATGCACTCATTAGTACAGAGGATGAACGCTTCTATAGCCATCATGGAATTGACTTTATGGGTATCGGAGGTGCCATCAAAGACGCTTTAACACGTGGTGGTGGTCGAGGTGCTTCAACGATAACACAACAGTTAGCTAAGAACATGTTTCGTGTCCGCACGCAATATTCTTCTGGCTTATTAGGGCATGTTCCAGGTCTTCGTATGCTCATCATGAAGAGTAAGGAATGGATCATTGCTGTTAAATTAGAGCTTATATATTCTAAGAAAGAGATTCTTACAATGTATGCTAATACTGTTGACTTTGGTAACAACTCATTCGGTGTTAAGACAGCAGCAAAGACTTATTTTAATACAAGCCCTTCTAAATTGTCTATTGATCAAGCTGCAACCTTAGTAGGTATGTTGAAAGCTACAACTTACTATAGCCCTATATTACATCCAAAGAATTCTATACGACGTCGTAATACAGTGTTATATAATATGGTTACACATAATGTGTTGCCACGTAATGAGTATGCCTCATACTCTAAGCTACCAATGAAATTAGATATACACGTCGAAGAGAATTATGATGGACAAGCACAATACTTCCGTGAATATATATCTGAGTATTTCAAAGATTGGATGAAGGATAATGGTTATGACCTCTATAGTAGTGGCTTAAGAATATATACTACTATCGACACTCGTATGCAAAAGTATGCAGAACAGGCTGCAACAAAGCAAATGGAGAAGGTACAGCAGAATTTAATAACCATTGGCGAGGTATGCAACCTTGGCGCGATGCACAAGGAAATGAGATTCCAGGGTTCATTGAAGGGATTGCAGAACGTCAACCATTCTATAAGAAACTATTACAGAAGTATCCTAATCAGCCTGATAGCGTTCTGTATTATCTGAACAAACCACACAAGGTAAAACTTTTCGACTATGAGAAAGGGCAGATAGAGAAAGAAATGTCTTCAATGGACTCTATCCGTTACATGGTTAAGTTTATGCACTGTGCTATGGTTGCAATGGAACCTGAGACAGGCGCAGTAAGAGCTTGGGTGGGTGACATCGACTTCAAGACTTGGAAATATGATAAGGTGGTTGCACAACGTCAACCTGGTTCTACTTTCAAACTCTTTGTCTATTCAGAAGCATTTAACCAAGGATTAACACCTTGTGACAAACGTCGTGATGAGTATATCAGTATGCAGGTTCTCGATAAGAAGACGGGCCAGATGAAGACATGGACACCACACAATGCAAATGGTAGATTCTCTAACGACTCAATCACATTGAAGAGTGCTTTTGCTCGTAGTATCAACTCTATTGCTGTACGAGTAGGCCAAGAGATGGGTATTAAGAATGTGATACGAACAGCACAAGAGATGGGTATAAAGAGTCCGTTAGATGACGAACCTTCTTTGGCACTTGGATCCAGCGATGTTAATCTATTGGAGTTAGTAAATGCCTATAGCACTGTTGCTAATGATGGTGAACATCATGTCCCAGTAGTTGTAACACGTATCTTAGACAAGGACGGGAATGAGGTATATGTTGCTCCCAAAGATCATGAGAAAGCGTTACCTTATAAGACAGCATTCCTCATGCAGGAGATGTTAAAAGCTGGTGTGAACGAAGGTGGCGGTACAAGTCTGGCTTTGCGTCATTATATCTTTGGTGATACCGATTGGGGAGGCAAGACAGGAACAAGTAATAACCATTCTGACGCATGGTTTATAGCTGTTAGTCCAAAACTCGTTGTTGGTGCATGGGTAGGAGGTGAATATCGTTCTATCCATTTCCGAACCGGTGCCTTGGGACAAGGGTCTAAGACGGCACTACCAATCTGTGGTGAATTTATCTATAGTCTGATGCGGGATAAGACTTTCCAAAAGTATCATGCTAAATGGCAGTTAGACCCAGATGAAGATATAGACCCTACTATGTATAATTGCCAGCCTTCAGTCATTCGTCGTGCAGCACCAGACTCATTACGAGATATATCTTCTGGTCATAGACGTCACAGAGATCAGGAAGAAGAGCCGAGCAACGAAAATGAGAATAGCGATGAAGGTGGCTTTATATTAGAGCCTGTACCTCAGCCGGCACCTGAACGACAAGGTAATAACAATAATAATGAGTCACAACAAATAATCAAGAAAGCGAAGAAGCCACGCAGTGAGGATATGGAAATATAGAGAAACAGGAACAATATATTCTATTAAAATGTTTCTGATTATCTAAAAGTCATAAACAAACTGCCGGAAGTAGCTTTTATATATCCACAGAGAATTTCTTTTCTGTGGATATATATGATTGATTAGACATCGATAGCAATGTCAAAGGAGAAAGCAATTACCGATATACATGCAATTGATTTGAATAATACTGAACTTCAGAAAGCACTTCAGATTATTCAATTTACCAATAATAGCTTATTTCTAACGGGGAAAGCAGGAACAGGAAAATCTACATTTCTTCGTTATATTGCTGCTACAACAAAGAAGAAACATATTATTCTGGCCCCAACGGGCATAGCTGCAATCAATGCAGGAGGAAGTACGTTGCATAGCTTCTTCAAATTTCCTTTCTATCCACTTGTTCCTAATGATAAACGTTACTCCACTCGTAACTTACGTAGTACGATGAAGTACAATAGTGACAAGTGCAAACTATTACGAGAAGTAGAATTGATTATTATTGATGAAATCAGTATGGTTAGAGCTGATATCATCGACTTTATAGATAAGATTCTTCGCATATATAATCGTAATATGCGGGAACCATTTGGTGGAAAACAACTTCTCTTAGTAGGAGATATCTATCAATTAGAACCCGTACTAAAGGAAGAGGACCGTCAGCTTCTACAACCTTTTTATCCAAGTTCTTATTTCTTTGATGCTAAGGTTTTTCAGAATTATCCACTCGTAAGCATTGAGCTCAATAAAGTATATCGTCAGAATGATCCTCTTTTTATATCTATTCTTGACCATATACGTACCAATCAAGCGACTGACATAGATTTTAAGCTGATTAATGAACGTGTTGATGCAGAATTGAAACATACTGGACAAACTGAAGAGGATTTTATGATTACACTATCCACCAAGCGAGATACAGTAGACTGGATTAACAACGAAGGACTTGAAAGCCTTGATGGGGACGCTGTAATGTTCTTGGGAGAAATTAAAGGAGAGTTCCCAGAAAGTAGCCTACCTACTCCTATTGAGTTAAATCTTAAAGTCGGTGCTCATATTATGTTCATTAAGAACGACGTAGAAAAGCAATGGGTAAACGGGACCTTAGGCATCATCATCGGTATTGACGAAGAATCTGGAATGCTATATATACATACCGAAGAAGGCAACGACTTACAGGTACAACGAGAGATGTGGGAGAATATAAGATATCGATTTAACGAAGATGAACAGAGAATTGAGGAAGAACAGATTGGGACTTATATACAGTTCCCTATTAAGTTGGCTTGGGCTATTACAGTACACAAAAGTCAAGGACTTACATTCAAGAACGTTAATATTGATTTCACAGGTGGTGTCTTTGCTGGTGGACAAGCATACGTTGCACTTTCACGGTGTACAAGTTTGGAGGGCATTACACTAAAAGAACCACTTCGAAGGAATGAGGTTTTTGTAAGAAGTGAGGTAACACAGTTTGCCAAACACTATAATGATAATAATATTATCTCTACAGCACTTAAACAGAGTAAGGCAGATAAAGAGTACTACGACGCTATATCTGCTTTCAACGAAGGCGACTTTGATTCTTTCCTCCGTAACTTCTTCCTTGCTATTCATAGCCGATATGATATTGAACGTCCAGCAGCAAAGCGATTCATCAGACGAAAACTGAATATCATTAATCAGCTACGAGATGAAATTGAGACGCTGAAAAAAGAACAGGAAGAAAAGGATAAATACCTAAAAGAATTATCGGTGGAATATGTTATGATGGGAAAAGAATGTGAACAGGAAGCTATGACGGATGCAGCCATAGCAAACTATGAAAAGGCGCTTAGACTCTGTCCTAACAATCCTACTGCAAGAAAGAGATTAGAAAAATTAAAACCTCTCTGCAAAAAACTATAACAAACATGGAAAAGAAGAATAGTATTTCAAAACATATAGCTAAAATATTACTTGTAATAGTACTTATTATTATTGTCATTGCATCCTGTCATAAGAGTAAGACAATTGAAGGTAGTAATGATGAGGATACTGTCGCCGCAAAGGAGTTCAATCCACAAGTTGAGAATGGGAAACTGAATATAGACTTATTCAACATCACTTCTATTCATTTCCCTAAATACAAAGTCTCTAAGACTACTCCTTTCATACCCGACTCTGTCAGTTTAGTAGCTGATGAGGAGACTGTTGCAAGTGGTAACTATACTGCGACTCTACTACTTGACACCATTCCTAACAAGACGTTTTACCAAAGAGTAGAACTTGCAGCACAGCATGATACTTGTTGGAATATTAATAAATTTGCCTACACCTACGAACGGAAAGATAAAACGGGAGGTTTCTATAAAATTGTTTTTAGTAAGGATGGACAGCAAATCAGTGTCACTCATTTGAATAAAGATATGGTAAAGTTCATTCCAAAGAGTATCCAACAACATCAGAAATAGTTGGAAATTAATAATCTATATGATAAGAATAAACTTATCCGTAAGTTTTAACTAATACAAACAAACAAAAAATGTCAGAGCTAAATGCCCTGACATTTTTATTTTCTCCATTCTTATCGAGCTTGCTCAAGTTTGCTATCGATATGTGCAATAGCGTGACTTTCCAAGTGAGAGAAAGAATCCAAGATATCTTGAACATTCTTCTCTTCCTCAACCTGCTCGTCGATATACTTCGCAATGAAATTCTGTGAAGCACGATCTTTCTCCTCATCAGCTACGTCAGCCAATTTATTGATAAGATCAGTAACTTTGCGCTCATGAGCTAATGTCTCGATAAATACCTCTTTAGCATCAGTCCAACTGGTCTTAACAGCATCTATACTGGTAAGGAGTACCTCACCACCACGATGGAGAACGAACTGAGCCATATCCATTGCATGCTGTCTTTCTTCTTCCGCCTGCTTATACATCCAACTTGAGAAACCCTTCCAGCCTTCCTTGCGGAACCAGCATGACATTTGAAGATAAAGATTTGATGACCACATTTCTGCTGCAATCTGTGCGTTAAACGCATCCTGCATTTTCTTTGATATATTCATTTCAATTATTATTTAAAATGTAACTTAATTCTTAATAAAAAAGTCATCAAGCATAATTCCGACTGCAAAGTTACTACTTTATTGTTATTTTTCCAAATAATTCACTTATAAATATTTATCTACAGTATCAATTCCTTTTACCCAAAGACTTTATAACGTGTTTTACCTGCATAAAAATATACATCAAAGCACTAAGCAATAAGCTTATCGATGCTTTGATGTAATTTTTGATAATTATGTCTCTTAACTTGACAAGATTTCTTTTCGTATTAAAGTAAACTTACTCAATGACAACCATAGTCCAACCATGCTTATCTTCAATCGTACCATATTGAATGCCACGAAGTGTTTCGTAGAGCTTTGTTGACCATGGTCCTGGCTGGTCTCCAAAATTATAAACTTTACCAGTTGTCATATCATCCAGATGAGATATCGGAGATATAACAGCAGCCGTACCACAAGCACCAGCCTCTTCAAAGCTATCTAACTCATCTTCAGAGATAGGCCGACGTTCTACCTTCATACCAAGATCTTCAGCAATCGTCATCAAACTTTTATTTGTAATCGAAGGTAAGATTGAGGATGATTCGGGTGTAATATACGTATTGTTTTTTATACCAAAGAAGTTTGCTGCGCCACATTCATCCACATATTTCTTTTCCTTAGCATCAAGATAGAACTCTGACGCATAACCTTGCTCATGTGCACGACGGTTGGCTCTCAATGACGCAGCATAATTACCACCGACTTTATACATTCCTGTTCCTAACGGAGCTGCACGGTCCACATCACGAACAATAACGTAAGGATTAGCACAGAATCCACCTTTAAAATATGGACCAACTGGAGTAACAAAGATTAAGAAACAATATTCTTCGGCAGGACGTACACCTACTTGAGCAGAAGTTCCTATTAAAAGAGGTCGAATATAAAGAGAGGCACCACTTTCGTAAGGAGGGATAAATTCTTGGTTGAGACGGACTACTTTCTTTACCATCTCAACAAATAAGTCTGTTGGGACTTCTGGCATTACAATACCACGGCTTGTATTCTGCAATCGTGCTGCATTCTCCTCTACACGAAAAACACGTACCTTACCATCTGGACAACGATAAGCCTTTAACCCCTCGAATGCCTCTTGGCCATAGTGAAGACAGGTTGCAGCCATGTGAAGTTTTAGATACTCATCTGAAGAGACTTCAATTTCACCCCACTTACCATTACGATAGTAACAGCGTACATTATAATCTGTTGCCATGTAGCCAAAAGTTAAACTAGACCATTCGATATTCTTCATCTTCTTGTGTGTTAAGTTATTATTCATGATTATTAAATACAAAAGTAAACAAAATTATTTTATCATACAACCAATTGACAAGTTAATTCTACTTATATGTCAATTTATAATGAATAACTCAACCCTATTCCTTTTCCAAGAGCTTTTGTATATCCGCATCTGTGCGCTTTAGTTTGTCCTTACAAAGTTTTACCAATTCCTGTGCCTTTTTTAATTGTGCAGCCATTGAATCAATATCAAGTTCACCACTCTCCATCTTATCAACAATCTTTTCTAACTGTCGAACAGCTTCTTCGTATTTAATATCTTTCATTATTCCTTATTTATAAATTATATCTATTTGCTTATAAACTTTTAAGATGGTTTCTCAACTTTACTTTCTATCTGCCCTATTTCAAGTAGAGTAGTTATCGTATCACCAATCTTTAAATCGTTAGCATTATGAATAGCTTTACCGTTATGTAACGTTATACTATACCCACGTTTTAAAAGTAAAGTAGGATCAAGCAACCGAGCACGATGTTCAAGTATATCAAGTCGATGATGCTCAGAAGACAACCGACCTCTTACTGCAGGTTGTACTCGTTGTTGTAAAGAGAGCAGTAGAAAGTCAGATTGCTTCATAAGTTCTTTGGACGCTGTAAATAAACGCTGAAACAAACTTTCAAGTCGGGCTTCTTGCTTTGTTCGGACGATAGAGAATAACACAGGAATCTGTGCTCCAATATGCTTAATACGCATATTCTCTATTTCTAATGCTTTTTTTACATAATCTATGATTGTTGATTGAGCATTCTCAACTCGTATAAGTGTTGAAGTAAGATGATTGATAAGATAAGCCGCAGCTGCTGTTGGTGTCTTTACACGCTGATATGAAACCATGTCCAAGATGCTTTCATCACGCTCATGCCCAATCCCAGTAATGATGGGTAATGGAAAATTAGCTACATTTTCGGCAAGACCTAACGTATCAAAACCACTAAGATCAGCAGTTGCTCCACCACCTCGAATAATGACAACACAATCAAAATCTTCTTCACGATTATTTATATGATCCAAGGATGCAATAATACTACTTTCAACATTATCACCTTGCATGATTGCTGGGAACAATTCTACATGGAAATATAGTCCCAACTCATTATTCTCTAACTGATTACAAAAATCCCCATATCCAGCAGCTGTTGCTGAAGAGATAACAGCTATTCGTTGCGCAAACAATGGAAGACTAAGTTCCTTCTGTAAATCATATACTCCTTCTTCCTTCAACTGACGAATTATCTCTTGACGCTTACGCATCATATCGCCCATTGTATATTCAGGGTTAATATCATCTACAATCCAGGAGAAACCATACTGAGGGTGGAATTGAGCATGGACTTGTAACATTACTTTCATCCCGGCTCTTATCTGTTGTCCTGTGATACGAATGAAATAAGGTTTAATAGCAGACCAGATATTACTCCAGCATTTAGCAGAGGCCCGTGCAATAGGAACATTACTATTCTCATTCTTTTCAATCAACTCCATATAACAATGGCCACGATTCTCACGGACTTCAGATAGTTCTGCTTCTACCCAATAAGAACGTGACATCGTAGTGTTAATAACATCTGCCACAAGACTGTTCAATTCGAAAAGTGAGAGTGTCTTAGTCATTTTTCTGTGATTCTTTTCTACTATTTTACTTCTCACTATAACGAGTAGCAGCCTGGTATGCTAACCAAAAGTCAGGAATTCCATATCCCATAATATTATCTGGAGATTGACAATTACTTCCTGCTTGACGTACTATACTTATTATTTCTGAGGCTGATTTGTTAGGCGCAGCCTGCCACAGACAGGCTACCATTCCGGCAATAAGTGGACAAGCGAAAGATGTACCATTATCTGGAATAATATATCCCCTACCCGATACGACATTTGTCGGACAACCATAAGCCATCACGTCTGGCTTTATTCGTCCATCAGCTGTAGGACCTATTGAAGAAAAAGGAGCATTTATCTTATCTGGTGAAACCGCACCTACTGTGAGAATATTATAAGCATCAGCAGGAACATTAACTTTCTTCCAAGTTCCCATCCCATCGTTTCCTGCACTATTAACAAGAATCATGCCCTTGTCTGCTAAACGTGATGCAACTTGTGATATAGCCGCAGTTTTTCCATTTAAATCAGAATAACAATAGTTCAGCGTCTTATCATCAAACCCATGATATCCCAGAGATGAACTAATAATATCCACCCCCACAGAATCTGAAAACTCAACAGCAGCAATCCAATAATCTTCCTCTGCGGGACTTTCCGTTAGATAGTCCTCCGTGCGAAGCAGCCAAAAATCAGCCTTGGGAGCTGTGCCAACAAATAAAGTGGGTTGGTTCATAGCGATAGTAGACAATGTCTTTGTTCCATGATCCATTTCCTTAAAAACATCATCTTTAGACCCTGCAACAAAATTACGCGTTCCTTTAAGACTTAAATTCTTAAAGGCAGGCATCTTATCAACATTCATAAACCCTGCATCGAGCACTGCTATCGTTATACCTTGCCCCATGAAACCAAGATTATGTAATTTCCTTCCATTCAAGTTCTCTATCTGTTCTTTCCCCATACCATAATAATCGTGGGCAGAAGAGTCAAGGGTCTGAAGCTCTGAATTATAGTGTACACGCTGAGATAAAGGACGAATCGAATCTGGAGATGTAAACACTAACTTGCTATCTTTGACAAAGGATAATACCTTTAAGTCTTCTAACGTCTGTCGATTGTCACCACGAACAAGCACAGAATTGTTCCATTTGCTTATAGCAACAACTTTACATCCTCTTTTCTTTATCTGCTGGAGATAGACAGGAGATACAGGTAAATCCGTTGAATCAAGTTTCAATCCCTGACGTTCACGTCTAAGGATAGAAGCTTTTGAAAGGAACCTATCAGGTTTATCCAATGAAAAAGGTGTTCCATTCTTGTCCTTTAATGTTACACGAAACATATAACACTTACCTCCAGGATAACTTATCAGTCCTACCCCACTACTATAAGCCAACATTGTGGTACTTATCAAAAGAAGGGCAACAATTATGTATAATTTGTAATGAGTTCGTTTCATAATGTGCAAACTTACACAAAATAATCGAATTATACGGTAGAAAAGATAAGAAAAAAACAAAAGAAAAAGGACTTCCTCATATGAGGAAATCCTTCTTGTACACCCTTAGGGATTCGAACCCTAGACCCACTGATTAAGAGTCAGTTGCTCTACCAACTGAGCTAAGGGTGCATGCTAAACGAAAAGACCTGGGTTAGAAATCAATTCTTGTACACCCTTAGGGATTCGAACCCTAGACCCACTGATTAAGAGTCAGTTGCTCTACCAACTGAGCTAAGGGTGCTCATTTCGTTTTTGCGAGTGCAAAGGTATTACTTTTTTATGAACTAACCAAACTTTTTCTATCTTTTTTAGCTATAAAGTTCTTATAAATCCTATGCTGTTATAGTATAAATACTTTATAACTATATGAGAATATGATGATTACAAAATGTTATAAATCCTATAAACAACCCTATTTTTCTTTATTAGGATTATGTATCTAATCTTATTATTCGAACAAATCATCAATTGTAGTTTAACATGTGTTTGATTACTTATAATAGTTCGATTACATCATTTACACCCTAACTTATTTTTATTTTCATTTGCTGTCAGTTTTAACATTTAGCGTAAATCACTTATTATTAAATTGTTACACCAATGATAATAATGACAGATATGACAGCAAAATTAGAAGCGATTTTCCAAAACTAAAATTTCCACAGAAGCAACAAAAGGAATGTTGCCCTTTACTGTTTACTGAATAAATGGTGTCCTATTATGTGGCTATCAATTATCTGCAAGTGCACCTTATCTTGTTACTGGCCTTGAATGAAAAACCAAAATAGCGAACAGCGACTTTGTGTACCGCAATATCGTACGTATCCTTTCACATTCTGATAACGAAAGAGAAGGGAGTTATTTGCACACACGAAGAGTCAACAAAAAGCATGTAGTCTACTAAAAATACAGAACAATCAAAGAGATGTTGTACTAAGTTTCGCAGATGTAAAATCCTCCAAGTACTTACATAAGTTCTCCTGTTGTTTTATAAACTTCATCACTCTACATTTTGGGGAAAGCTAAAAATACGAAGTAAGTATCATCTTTGTTTCCTTTCAAGTTAGTATTTAGCCCAATAGAGATTTGTCCGGACGCCCCGGACAATGTGTCCGGAGGCCTCGGACAAATCGTCCGGAGGCTTTGGACAAACTTTCCGAGCACCTCGTACATTTCGTCCAGACGTCATGTACACTCCGTAAAGAGCCCTTTAGATTGTCTAATATAGAGGACGGCTAACTCGATATGTACATCTACTATTTTTGCGAATTGTATCTTTTCAAGAATCTAATCTATGAGGGAATGAGGCATTTAACGACTTGCATAGTCCGCTAAGTGTAGTGAGTTAATTTTTAGTAAGAAAGATCTTATGACACACAAAAGCATGATAAGAGACAATATAAAAGGATATTGGCTATCTCAACCGATATGTAGGAAGAAACTAATTACATCTAATTCTACTCTTGTGGATATATCCAACCTTACCGTTATCAGTCTTTACTTGCCACCATTCCCCATTCTTCTTTATAACATCAACAAAACTACCCGATTTAATTCGAGTTATTATCTTAGCTTTAGGGCTTCCAGACTCACGTATATTAGTATAACCATCCGAATCTTCGATATAATAATCAGTTCGATCATCTGTCGTGGAGTTTAACAGAATAGTTGCTTCAAAAATATCTCGCAAAGCAGTTCTTCCATAATAATTATTTCTTCTCATCCTCTGTGCAAGTCCCTTGTCAACCAACATAAAGTTATAAAGATGTTGGTATGCTTTTTTATCCATTACCTTGAGAATATTACTTTGATGCGCTTCGTCATATTTATTCAAACAGTCCAACAAACATACCAAACATTCATCTTTCACTTTCTGCTCCACGTTGATTTGCTTATAATGCTTGTAGTAGGCATAAACAAGGTTTTCAAAAGCCTCCATACAACTTTTATTTGATGCCGCTTGCTGATAAAACATGGTAATTAATTTCTTCCTGTATCCTCTTGATGGATTGTTATAGAACAAAACATTCTTGACATCATTGGCTATATAACCATTTTGACAAGCGTAATCTATAGCACGACGGATAAGCTGGTCATTCTTTTCATAATTTAGGTCAAAGACAACATCTATCGCATTGTCCTTGTTTTTATAGAAATAAGACAAAGAAGAGGGATTGTCATTGAAAAGTAATTTATTATATGCCAGGAACATATCCGCTATACCATTTTCTTTCGTATAAAGAACTTTTCGAGCCTCACTCATAGTCGGCTCATGGTCTAATGCTGGCTGATAAAATAGACTTTCATTGCCTGTAAAAATAAACCTGCCGAATTCATTAACAGAATATATAATGTTCTCGTTTATATCTAAGCTGTACACTTGTGCAGACGGATGAAGTCGTATTCCAAATAACTGTAGACACTTTTCTTTGAACACGTCATAGTCTGGTGTCTTATAACCATGTGATTTCGCATACTCTTCCAATAGGAGAGATTGCATACTGTCTTCACGCTCCATTAATCCTGTATTAACAAACTCATTCTCAACCATTATATGGTGGGAACCAGAAGACTGTGCTTGACAAAAGTTAGCAACCAATGCAAACAAACAAAATATTATAAATCTGCGTTCTTTCATCCAATTTTCTCCTATAGGTTGTTATATCAATTCATAATTCATCCTTACCTTACATATAGCAATCTTTACTATCATTGATGAGAAAAATGCCTTATGGGGATCTTCTTTCCATCCACCGATAGACATAAAAAGTAACATTACAGATAAGCTATCCATATAAAGTTAAATAATAGCATAATATTATACTACTCACCAGACATACGATGTCTTTCTATCTCAACTCCTTCCTGATACCGGTCATAGTGCCTTTGTATTATCTTATCAAAGTCCTTCAAGTGGAAGTAATTATTCTTCTTGATGAATGGGACAAAGTCTTTCTGATAGTACAGGGCATATCCAAAACCTTGATTATCACAAGATGTCCCTATACATTTCTCATACATCAGACCATAATAATACCCGATGTATGCACCGGCTTTGTATCTTTCTTCCTTCGTCAGGTTGTCGAACTCTGGTTCTTTCCAAGTCCAACAAGGAAAATAAATATTCATCCAACATACAGTAATACAAATTCTTCCTATCAGCATGTTTCAACATATACTGCAGCAGTCCTTGATGAATGAGAAGTCTTCCATCCACAGCTTTTGAAACAAAGAGTTCCTTGTACTCTTTTCCTATAGGGAGTTCTTCCTCCCCTTTCACTTCATCTATCATCATCTTATTAATCACATCTGACTTGTCATAGCCGTATTCCAGGAACAGATCACGCAGGAAGTTCCTGTTATTATTCATAAGCCAAGTGAGTGCAGCCTTACTGTCGTGGAAGATAAATTGATTTTTATAGAAAAGCTCTTCATCTGTCCTGTAAGATAATTTACCCTTTTTGACTACATTATTATCAGCATCTTCGTCATCAAAGCCTTCAAGATCGATAGCACCTTCAATTATAGGATGGAATATAATATAGTTGTATTTAGGAACAAAAATATTCCGATACCAAAAGCAAAATAGGGTTTCCGTAGCTCCATCGTCCATAGACCTACGCTGTTCCAAACGCTCTTGAGGTAGCCCGTCTTTAAATACATATCTGCGAAGTCCTTTTTTAAACAGAGAGTTATTTCTTTCAGATATATCTATATTATAATACTTCTTGAGAGCCTTTTGTGCCACAACATCGCTAACAGGCTGGAATCCCATCCTTTTAAGGATTTCGAAATTCAATTCTACTGCAAGATCTGTATACTCCACTTTCTTGTCTATAGGCATTACCGTGACCCCATCAAGTCCTACTTCTGCAAGCTCTCGATAATATTCTCTGATTTTGTGGTCATTTTTCTTTATCAAGTCTACCTCCCTCTTCACAAGTCTTTCTTGATGGCCCTGTTGTTTTCGAGATTGCTTCGGAGGCTGTTCCATACAACTCACCATCCCTACGACATTTAGAATAAGTAATAAAAGACATACTTTACTCATAACACTATAATTATTATTTCATTATATATTTGTTCTTACAAAATTGATATGATTAGGCACTAAAGTCAGCCTACAGAGAGAAATGCACCGAACAATAGCATTGATATACACACTCTCCATCATACTGTAACTCATCACGATGCGCTAACCTGTAGCATTGTAAGTATAACGGATTGTCTTATCCTCACGACTTAGCTGTCGATGCTGAGTCCACCTTCTACACCTTAACAAATTGGCTTATCCATCAGTCCAAAAGTCATCTCATTAGAGTAAAAGGCATTTTTAACTATACCTGTAGCAAAATTTAAGCGGTTTAGTTCGTCATATTAGTATGTTTTGAGAGGAACTAACTTATTTGTAAGTTATTCCTACGCTATCTACATAATATACATCAGGAAAAGGTTCCTTTAGTAAAAATCGTACTACGATATGATTTATAACCGAGTCTCCGTAAATCTTATATAGGCTATCTGATTCATGAGTTGTTGAGATTTTACGCTTATTTCCTTTACATTCTATTCTAATTCCACTACTGGACCACCTCCCTCCAGAACCTGTTGGAATATAAAACAATACTGGGAGTTGTTTGGTGAGATAACCTTTCAAACTTCTACTTCTCAAATCGCATATACTATAAAAGATTAACCAAACTACAAAAAACGCACAGCCTACAACATAAGAGTAGTAATGCAGTTTATTCTTTATTTTAAGTATTATATAAGAAAATAAAAAAATCAAAATGTTTAATGATATCATATAGAAATATGTATCTATAATGACACTTGCTTTCATATAAAGTAGTATCCACAGCCCTGCTAAGGCCAAGAAATACCAAGTAGCTTCTTCCTTTAATATTTTCTTTAGATTCATCATTTCTTAATTATTTTATAAATTACACTTCCTTCCATGCTTCAGCAGTGATACCAGACACCCTACTAACAGCTGTATTTACCAAGATCCTGGCAGGATTAGAGAACTAACCTACTTATAAGTTATTCGTACGCTATCTACATAATATACATCAGGAAAAGGTTCCTTTAGCAAAAATCGTACTACGATATGATTGATAACCGAATCTCCGTAAATCTTATATAGGCTATCTGATTCATGAGTTGTTGAGATTTTACGCTTATTTCCTTTACATTCTATTCTAATTCCACTACTGGACCACCTCCCTCCAGAACCTGTTGGAATATAAAACAATACTGGGAGTTGTTTGGTGAGATAACCTTTCAAACTTCTGCTTTTCAAATCGCATATACTATAAAAGATTAACCAAACTACAAAAAACGCACAGCCTACAACATAAGAGTAGTAATGCATTTTTTTTTATCCTAAGTACTATATAAGAAAATAAAAAAATCAAAATGTTTAATGATATCACATAGAAATATGTATCTATAATGACATTCGCTCCCATATAAAGTAGTATCAACAGCCCTGCTAAGGCCAAGAAATACCAAGTTGCTTCTTCCTTTAATATTTTTTTTAGATTCATTGTCTCGTAAGTTTTTGATAAATTTCACTTCCAGCATTATTCCCTGTACGACTGAGTGATATAGCCATTGTGGCATATTACTCAGCCAACGAATCTACCACACACTAAAGACTTATTACAGGTTTCATATATTTTACACCATAGTTACAAGTCACCCTCCTCATCGTATTGCTTGCCGTAGATTTTATATAGCAGGTCCTCACTGCTATTATGCTCATCAACTTATTTCATTTTAATAGACATAGTAGTGGAATTTTCATTATGAAGTGTCCATTTATTTTTATTTTCGTCAAATGTATATTGGACTTCTGAAATAATTTTATTTCTTATACCAGATTTGTATGAACAATGCAACCTGACGATTATATTTCCTTTTTTTATAAATAAAATAGGCCAACCGATAATGTAATAATTCTTTTTGATGTATTTTTTATATTCAGAACCTTCAATGACATTCTCTTGTTGGGTTTTGAAAAACCAACTTGGAAAATATTCCTTATTTATATATATTAATTGCCGAGGAACTCCCGATCTTTCCAAATAGCCAATCGCTCTATTAACGGCCTTATCATAAATACTGTCAAAGTCTATAAGTTCTCCTTGTTTCTTAGCATTTTCAGGCTTGTAATATAAGTCTTTCTGAGAGATTTTTATTGCCTTAAAAGCTTTATTATCTACATTAAAGAGTGATGTATATCCGTCTGTAAAAGACCACATTTTATCTTGTCTACAAAAAATCTGCCCTATCTTTATTAGCAGTGTATCCCTGCCTATCATTTGTAAAAGCGGATATCCGACAAGATTCTTTCCTATTATAAGTTTACCGTTCTTAAGGTGTAAATTATTCCAGCCCTTTATTCTTTGAACATTAAAACCATATAGATTATAATTATTGACGAGATAGAAATCTTTTCTGTCAAATTTATCTTTCCACCTGTCAGGTACTGTTCTTAAGAAATTATAGTATGAGATTTCCAATGCTTTGTTTAGAGAAGCATTCTGCCCTTTTACATTTATACAAAATAAAATCAATACAATACAGAGCTGAATAAAAATGAGTTTCTTTTTCATTTCTTGAATGGTTATTATTGTTCTATAACGAGAATCGCCTTCATGCCTCTTCTTGTTACTCTTAGAAGGCAATACCCTATGACGCTCCATTGATAAAGACACCCTCCATCGTACCATAACACTTCATGATGCACTGACCACCTGTGTTATAGGTGTAGCAGCTTGTCTTGCTGTTGCCAAATATAGACATGTGCCTTTTTCTCTATCTGTGTATTTATTTTTATATTAGCTTTAGATACCATTGATTGGATTTTACAACTATTATATCCTTTTTATGCGAAAACGCCAATATGGCTATCCGAAAACGATAAAAATTGACACTCCACAAACTGCTTTTTCCAAAGTAAATGATTAAAGGATCTCTTTGATTGGTAAATGTTATTTTTAGATATAGCCCCAAAAATGGTGTTGAACAAAAAAATATGTGCGATATATCCTCCCATGAAATCTTCATATTTCCTTCCTTTTCTGTAATTAGTAAGCCCAACTCATTTATGACTATTTTTCTTTTGCGAGTTTTTACTAATCCATAAACAAGAATGATGATTATAAATACTGAAATCAAAAGTATTATTTTCATATTGCTTTGATCATTATTCATAATATCACCTACTGATAATGCGAATGGTATTAGCATTATCAATAACAATAAAAAGAAAGTAGGATATGTATGTATATTAAAATCTTTTGCCATTAGAAGTAAACCTTTTATAAATTGTATAACCATAAGAAACCTTGAAGGTGTCATCTTACCATTATCAGAGGGGTACCATGAGTCGGTTTTATTTTTAAATTCATAAGGTCACATTTTGTATTATACAAGTCCTACTTAAGAAATATCTTCTATTTTAACATTGCAATTATAAAACAGTAAATCTACATATTGACCATCTAATGTATTCACCGTTAAAAAAACAATTTTTTATCTGCAATATGCATATCTAAAATCATGCTTATAATTCCAATATGATCTTCTAAATCTTTATATCGGTTATCCACTGATAATTTACTTTTTGCATACTCCCATTTCTCAATAATAAGTTGGCATTTCTTCTCAACGAACCTCCCATTATCATAAAAAAAGCCGCAAAAATAAACTACAATTTTATGACCATCAATATCATAATAAAAACCCAGTCGTAATCTCATCATCAAATGAGAATAATAAGTTCTTTTTCCATATAAAATTTATTTTTATTAATGGTTTTGTTTATAGACGGTCTACTTTTTTAAGAATACAATATTAATAGTATCAGACACATGTAAACGTGATGTTTCTGACACAAAACCGATATAAGCTTGATTTTCATATAAGAATCTATAGCGCAGCACTGGATCGGAAGTCTTTCCTGTTAATCTCTCTTCAATAATAGCCTTTGTGTGAATTGTTTCACCATACTTTAATAAAACATCTGTAACTAATGAAAAGTAAAGAGCATAAGATATGCCGCCTACTATTATAAAAACAGCTAAAATATTCTTTATTTTCATTTTAAACGTTAGTTAATGCTTTTTTGAACTTTCTGTAAGAGACGGTATCGGAATTCAGTGGGGAGAATAGGAATAATGTATGGGTAGGAAATGTATGTTAGGCTGGGACATCATTCCCCTTCTTTGCCGTTCATCACAGCATTGAGGAGAAGTTTTCCTACACCACAACCCGACATCCACTGTGAGGTCTTGTGCCTGCAGACGACCTTTGTTATGTGTTATGTTGTGGCTATACTGGCAAGGTTATTCTCTTTTTGAAAGAATAGATAAACCGACATAGCAATTTCAAAGGCAAATATACAACTTTATTTTGTAAAAGGGTCTTAAAAACATGAGAAAAGGAGAAAGGATGGAAGGCATTGTACGTGTAAACGTAACCAAGAGGGAATCATTCAACCCAAATCGGTCATTAGACCACAATAGGTACATTCTTACGATAGTATGGTATTGTTTCCTAACATCTTTTTTTATCGACATTTTGTCTGTCTTTGTAACTTGACGTAGCCTGCTACGCCTGCGTTCCAAAGCCAAACAATCTGCTCGATACTAAAACAAAATATGTTTAGGTTCTAATGACCGAATTGGGTTAAAACCACTAATTTAGTTTTATTTTTAGTTGCTGTCACTTTTAACACTTCGCGTAATGGGTTTATAGATAGTAGGTTAATGTCAAAAGTGAAGTGATAGAAATGACAGTAAAATCGAAAACTGTATGCAATCGGCATTTGTCCTTGAATGGAAAAGGGGGAACTGATATTTATGAGATATAGCTATTAATGGTAAAACTATCCAGCGCTGAACCTTGTAAACTTATTTGCCTCCCAATTACCGAGCTTCGTATAGACCGTATGACCCTCCTTGTCGTAACCTATCCTATCAACAATAACGCTCTGACGTCCCTGTTTATTGCTCGTCATGCTCTCCACCTGTCCTGCAGCATTGTAGTGATAAGTCACCACTTCACCGTCAGGATAAGTCATCGTCTGCACCCGGTTCCAGCTATCATACGTAGCACCATAGACATAAGTCCTGATATCTGCCACACTCGCCATAACTGTACGGACAGTCTTCGTCACCTCACCCTGTCGACCATAGATGCGTAGTTGAGGTTGTTCCGTGTACTCGTATTGTTCATTGTTATATCATCGAAGAATTTTAATTTACTTAGTTTGCACGATTACTGCATACGTCTTGCAGTTCTTCTGCAAAGGCCTTGCAGTGTTACTGCATGCGTGCTGCAGTGTTTCTGCAAGGCTTCTGCAGTGAGACTGCAACGCGGGTGCAGAATCTCTGCAGTACTATTGCGAAATGATTTAGTGCGTTGTATCGATTCATTCGTTCGGTGTTGTCCGCCTTGAACATGTTGTATATGTCATTGTTCCCAGTCGGGGCGCTGTTCGTAGCTGTCGAATTGCGGGGCGGGGAGTTCGTATTCATTGAATATTGTTGTTATTTCTGCCTGCTGCTCGGGCGAAATGAGCTGGTCTCCCTTTTGGGCGTAATAGAAAGCGCGCTCGCTGCTGAACACGTTCATTACATCGTAGCGCACGCTGTGGTACTGCGCTTTGGAGATATGGTCGAACAGTCGGCGCATGCCTCGGGCGTATCGCATGGGGGCGTCACTGCGAAACTCGCGGCACGCTTCGCCTTTCGCTACTTGTGCTACGTAGGCGGGCGTTACGCAATAGTTCGTTGTCGGCGGTTCGGGTTGCAACTGATATAGTCGGGCAACTTGGCGGCGAAGGCAGTGTACTGCTTTCGCGCATTCTTTGTCTGTGGCGTAGCATGAGGCATAGCCGAAGGGGATTTCTTCAATCTGCATAAATATGATTAATCAAATATAGCTGTTAATTTATTCTTTTTTACAACTACAAAGATAATAATTTACTTGATAATCTCTAAATCTTTTACGTATCGACCATTCTTTTCTGCCGAGAAAGAATAATACTCAGCCCCGTTACCCACAATACCGATATTCCTCCCTTTCATGGGGAAAGAATCCAACACATTAAAAGCCCCATCTCTTCGTATCGTTTTATAAGAGAAGGAATGTGGGTGTATCCTGTAAATGTTCTTATATAAGTTATCTACATAAATTGTATCTGTTCCGGTAATAAAATAGAGCAGGATCTCTCCATAATAACCATTGGTTTTGCGAATAATGATAGAATCTGTATCCCCAATGATGAGACTATCATACTTATCACCCTCGGAAACGGATATATAAATATTATTCATATCACAATAATATCGCTTTTTTTATCTTTTTTTGTTTGTACAGGAAATAACAAGAAGTAAAAACGAATGCATATATAATTATGTACTTCATTTTTTTATTTAGAAAAGAATCTTTTTAATACTATTCCAAAGATTTGATGCTTTAGATTTAGTATTTGAGTATTTGTAAATCTGCGACCATCCGTAATATTCTGCATTTCGCGTAGACTTTCCCTCTACATTTATATTGTCAAGAGAATACCCGTGCTTATCCATATTATTTTTTGTTTGGTAAGCATCAAACGCAGCTCTAGCGATACTCCATGGAATACCATTTTTTGCAGCAACAATACCAGCGACCATATTGCCAATATCACGTCCGGATGAATATAAGATATACCCGAAACCATCTTTTCCTATTGGCACTCCTCTATATATGTAGGTTTGAGTGTTACTTATAACTTTATCCCCTCCATTAGTCACCTTAAAGTCATATGGATGATTTGTTCGCGCATTATTCATGTAATCGCCTAATGTTACATTAGAACTTACAATCTTATTAAGGAAATTTATACCGCTTTTATCATTGGGATTAATTTGAGCACCTATAGCCCACCCCCCTTTACCTTTATTGGCATCGGTATTATAAAAAGTTGTGGTAGAAGTAGAAATCCCTATCATTTCTCCTTTAATCGTATATTTTCCAGATTTATCTTTTGAGGCAATATAGATTCCTCCATTATTGTTGAGAATACCGCCAACAACAGTATAAGTACCTGTTTTGTTTTTAATCACATATGTTTCCTTACCATTAGGATCTATAAACTTTATAGGATTATCCATCGTATAACAATACCCTGTAACATTCGGGTATTTCTCCATTAGCGGATCTACCCCTAACCACATGGAAATTTTGGGATCCATGTATCTTGCACCATAATAGTACAAGCCAGTTTCTTCATCGAACTGTTTGCCGTTGAACTTGTACGGTAGGTCTTCACTGCTGCTGTGCTCATCAACTAACAGTTCACCGTATGGAAGATATGCATCATACTGGGTGATATTGGCGTGGTCGTCCGTGATGTAAGACGTTGAGCCGAGGTGGTCACTGTGATAGAAGAAGGTTTCCTCTTTCGTAGTGTCGTTTGGAATGTAACCATAACCAGCCTGTGGGTCATCAGGGTTGCTTGGGTCGTTCCAGCTTACAGGTGGACCGGGGTTGGTATTCGGTGTGGTGTTGGGGCGTGGAGTCTGAATCCAACCCTGTGGCACATCGTGGTTACCGAGTGTGTCAATGATAGAGTTATACCCTCGTTTGTATTCTCGGGGTCACCATACGCACCCTTCATTGTAGGTACACCAGGGGCAATGCCCTGCTGTTTATAGTATGCCTCTTTCTGCTTCTGTATCTGATTCATACGTTCTGCATAGTCCTGCTGACCAGCGGTTACATATGAGCCGTTACGCCCATAGACATTATTGAACAGACCCGTACCTATCCTTGAAGCAATTCGTTTTTCACCAATGAAGTAATGCTTTGTAAAGCGATTCTTGTTGACAGAGAGGATACTTGCAGGATAAAGCGTGAAGTTATCCGTCTCGTGGAACGTGATGCCCTGTGGTGCACCGTTGATATACACACCCTCCATCGTACCGTAACTCTTCATAATACGTTCGCCGGCAGCGTTGTAAGTGTAACGACTTGTCTTACCGTTATCGCTTAAGACCATGAGTCGGTTGTCCTCATCCCAGTACATCTCACGGGTAGTGTTCGTAGAGTCGTTCGTTACCAGCGTTGGATTACCGTTGGCATCGTATGTGTAATGGTCGTGACCAATCTGCGTTGGAGCCGTAGGATGGTTACTATCCTCATACTTATAAGCAAAGTTATAAGACTTCGCAGTTGTCGTTGAGTCCACTTTCTGTACCTTAGTGAGCGGCTCACTCATCCGTCCGAACGACATCACCATATCATACGATGCACGCTTTGCCTTACCGTTTGCATGAATAAGGCGGTTCAGCTCGTCATACTCATACGTATGCGAACTCCTTCCTCCCAGCTTCGCCTTGTTGAGTTTCGTAAGCGACGTTGGGTTGGCGGCATTCGTAATACCGAGGATATTATCCACAGCATCATAACGATACCTGTTTTCCATCACAGTCTGACCGTCCGCTGTAAGGTTCATCACCTGCAGACGTTCACGCTGCTTGTCGTAGGTATAGGTAGTCTCCGTGCCGTTACCGAGTTTCGTATAGACCGTATGACCCTCTTTGTCGTAACCTATCCTATCAACAATAACGCTCTGACGTCCCTGTTTATTGCATGTCAGAATATCCATTACAAATTAGGTTCTATTCTAATATGCGTAAATTTTCGAGAATACGAATTATACCTGCAAGAATAGCAAAAACAGCAGCTATCCAGCCTTTAAAATTCATTGATGACGAAACACCAGTATGATTAGAATGATCCTTTTTCATAATATAAAACATTGTAAGTCCAAACAATAATATATTTATACCATCAAGGTCTTTCTTATAGAACCCTGTACATCCTAATGCCACCATACATACTCCTAAGGGAATTGTGAAAAATATATACCTTCTTTTTTTCTTATATAAGATTATTGATTGATAGAATATTATAATGCTTGCAATTAAATCTAAAAAAACTGATAGATAATTCTGAACCATACTATAGTGCAATTTTTATCTTTTTACATTTTTTTATTATCACGTTTATCTATAGCAGTGTCTATCGTATGCTCAGCAACTTTAGCTTTTAACGAAGCACCTTGAATAACAATTGATTTACCTATGTCAAATTCTTTATTAAGTGCAGCATTGTAGTGATAAGTCACCACTTCACCGTCAGGATAAGTCATCGTCTACACACGGTTCCAGCTGTCATACGTAGCACCATAGACATAAGTCCTGATATCCGCCACGCTCGCCATGACTGTACGGACAGTCTTTGTCACCTCACCCTGTCTGCCATAGTAATAGGCTTCACCGCCACTCGCATCCTCAACGAGGGCAAGACGACCGGCACGGTTGTACTTATCGCCAGCCTTACCATAGGTATAAGTAACACGGTTGAAGAGGTTTTCAGGATAAAGCACCTCATGCAGCCGTTCGAAGTCGTAGGTGTAAGAGATGTAACCCTTGTCAGATATCGACTTCCTAAGCTCTGCCGTGAGCTTCGTCAGAAGGTTACCTGCCGCATCATAGGTCATATCCGTTTCTCCAGCATCAGGATGATTTTATCTTTCATATCCAGATATATTCTTAATATAAGCCCACTTTGAATCAAAAGTAATTTTCTTATTATTTAAAAGATTCTTTAATACAATAACATTCTTATCATTTTTTCTCTGCATTATAAAATTATACTTCATACCTTTAGTAAGACAAAATTTTTTTATATCAACATCTATAAAGTCAAATTCGAACTGAACAGTATTATTTTTTTTTGGGACCACTTTAAAGGTAAAACTTTAGGTAATTCTGTTGTATCTAAAGTTAAAATCAGTTCAGTATCTTCTCCTGTCAAAATAGTAATCTTGATAACTTCTATTTTCGTAAAAGTAGGCAGAGAGTCCTTATATATAGCAGATACGCTTGTTGTGTTTTCAAATAGTGTAAAATCCATTGCTTATTTATGGTTAAAAATATAATGTTTTTTGTCCCAGGATACGTTCCCTTTCTAGTATATTCTTTTCGACGTATATTAAAATGTGGTTTTCCAGCATCATCTCTAAATTGCTGATGACCAACAGAGTGTTCTTGTATAACAGCATCCCCATGAGATCCCTTATTATGATATTCTCTTGTCATGATAGGCTTCCCATCTTTTCCAAGAATACTCTTACCATTCGATTTACTCATGGGTACTTTAGTAACACGAATAGGATGCTGAGACATGGGGAATCCTGCATCTCTTTTTGCTGCTCTAAAAGCCGCTCTTCTCGTTATTTTTTCAGAAATTTGCGTTACGTGTTCAACTGTTTTACCTGCTCTTAGAGCCTTTAATCCCGATGCAACTCCCCCTGGAATATACGGAAGGACAGTAGCTGCTGCATCAAGTATAATTCCGACACCGTCTAAGGCAGCCGCACCGTATCTCCCTCTATTTATATTATTAGTTAAATTTGCTACTCCTAACAGAACATTAGCAGCATCCCAGATTGTTTCTAAAGGGATATTCCCATCTGGATCCTTTAAACGGATAGGATTATTATTACAATATACATATGCAGCGATATTAGTAAAATCTTCCGCTAAATTATCCACCCCATACCAAATACTTGCCACAGGATTCATATACCGAGACCTCTGCAAAACTCTTAGTTTAGAAATTTGCTTATATCATTATTTTTTCGTACCTTTATAGTATGAAACAGCAACTCTCCTCTCTCAGTTTTGCCGACCTATTAGTCGGTCAGCGTAAGGTCAAGCAGACCTTCTTTTCTCAGATAGACAATATTATCGATTGGAATCCAATCCGTGGTATTATTGAAATTGCCTACACCAAAGGTAACAAGGCAACTGGTCGTCCGAGCTATGATAGTCTTGTGCTTTTTAAAATCGAACTTCTCCGTACTTGGTATGGTCTTAGTGATGGTGAGGTTGAGGAGCAGGTAAACGATCGTTTGTCTTTCAGCTGCTTTGTAGGACTGGGTTTGGAAGATGTTGCTCCTGATAGTACGACTGTATGTCGTTTCCGTAACATTCTTGTAGAGGCAGACCTTTATGATATGGTACTGAATGAGATTAACCGTCAGTTGGAGCAACAAGGTGTTATTGTCAAACGTGGGGCTATCGTCGATGCCAGCATTACCGATAGTCCTCGTCGTCCACGTGGTCGTAAGGAGTATGAGATAGTTGAGGACAGAGATGAAGAAACGGGTAAATTAAAATCCGAGAAAGCTATGCTCAAGGAGAAACTCAAGCCCAATGTGGACGGAGAGGCACGCTGGATCAAGAAAATGGGAAGGCTCCACTTTGGATACAAACGGCATTCAGTTACAGATGAAAATGGATTGGTTCTTGCAGAGGAGACTACCGCAGCTAATGAGAGCGACATCAAGCATTTGGAAACGCCCCTGAAAAAAGCAAATCTTCCGAAAAAGACTCTCGTATATGCTGATAAGGGTTATGACTCGGCAGAAAACAAGGAGACACTTGCGCGAATGAAACTAAAAAGTCGCATTATGCACAAAGGAACAAGGGCGCATAAGATTACAGAAAGAGAGAAACGCATCAATGTGGCTATCAGTAAAATTAGGTACAGGGTGGAACGCACTTTTGGTTCCATACACAGATGGTTTAGGGGAGGTACGGCAAGATATGTAGGACTTGCCAAAACACATGCACAGCATATTATGGAGGCTGTTGCCTACAACTTATATCGAACGCCAGGGATAATTGTGTCCAATGCTCTCAAATAAAAGAAAATTGGACACAAATATAGATGATAATAATCGTTTTACGGCATCAATTATAACAATAAACACGTTGGAATATGCTTCTAAACACAACTAAATGGGAATTTCTCTATAAATGAAGGTTTTGCAGAGGTCTCATACCTTGCACCATAATAGTACAAGCCTGTTTCCTCATCGAACTGTTTGCCGTTAAACTTGTAGGGCAGGTCTTCACTCGATGAGTGTTCGTCTACAAGGAGTTCGCCGTATGGCAAGTAAGCGTCATACTGTGTGATGTTGGCTTTATCATCTGTGATGTAAGACGTTGAGCCGAGGTGGTCACTATGATAGAAGAAGGTCTCCTCTTTCGTTGTGTCGTTAGCAATGTAACCATAACCAGCCTGCGGGTCATCAGGGTTACTCGGGTCGTTCCAGCTTACAGGTGGACCGGGGTTGGTATTCGGTGTGGTGTTAGGATGTGGAGTCTGAATCCACCCCTGTGGCACATCATGGTTACCGAGTTCTGTTAGGACGGCATTATAACCTACACCCGTGTTCTCTGGATCACCATACGCACCCTTCTCTGTAGGTACACCAGGAGCTACACCCACCTTCTTATAATACGCCTCTTTCTGTGTCTGAATCTGATTCATGCGTTCAGCATAGTCCTGCTGACCAGCCGTTACGTATGAACCGTTGCGTCCATAGACGTTGTTAAACAGACCTGTTCCTATCCTTGAAGCAACTCGTTTGTCACCAAGGAAGTAATGCTTTGTAAAGCGATTCTTATTTACAGAGAGGATACTTGCAGGATAGAGCGTGAAGTTATCCGTCTCATGGAAGGTAATACCTTGCGGTGCACCATTAATATACACACCTTCCATCGTACCGTAACTCTTCATGATGCGTTCACCAGCAGCATTGTAAGTGTATCGGCTTGTCTTACCGTTATCGCTTAAGACCATCAGGCGGTTATCCTCATCCCAATACATCTCACGGGTAGTGTTCGTTGAGTCATTTGTCACCAACACAGGATTACCGTTGGCATCGTATGTGTAATGGTCGTGACCAATCTGCGTTGGAGCTGTCGGGTGGTTACTGTCCTCATACTTATAAGCAAAGTTATAAGACTTGGCAGTCGTCGTTGAGTCCACCTTCTGTACCTTTGTCAGCGGTTCACTCATCCGTCCGAACGACATCACCATATCATACGATGCACGCTTAGCCTTACCGCTTGCATGAATAAGACGGTTCAGCTCATCATACTCATACGTATGCGAACTCCTTCCTCCCAGCTTCGCCTTATTGAGTTTCGTCAGCGACGTTGGGTTGGCAGCATTCGTAATACCGAGGATATTATCCACAGCATCATACTGATACCTGTTCTCCATCACAGTCTGACCATCCGCCGTAAGGTTCATCACCTGCAGACGGTCACGCTGCTTGTCGTAGGTATAGGTAGTCTCCGTACCATTACCGAGTTTCGTATAGACCGTATGACCCTCCTTGTCGTAACCTATCCTGTCAACAATAACGCTCTGACGTCCCTGTTTATTGCTCGTAAGACGCTCCACCTGTCCGGCAGCATTGTAGTGATAAGTCACCACTTCACCGTCAGGATAAGTCATCGTCTGCACCCGGTTCCAGCTGTCATACGTAGCACCATAGACATAAGTCCTGATATCTGCCACACTCGCCATGACCGTACGGACAGTTTTCGTCACCTCACCCTGTCTGCCATAGTAATACGCTTCACCACCCGAAGCATCCTCAACGAGGGCAAGACGACCGGCACGGTTGTACTTATCGCCAGCCTTACCGTATGTATAAGTAACACGATTAAAGAGGTTTTCTGGATAAAGCACCTCATGGAGTCGCTCGAAGTCGTAGGTGTAAGAGATGTAACCCTTGTCAGATATCGACTTCCTAAGCTCTGCCGTGAGCTTCGTCAGGAGGTTACCCGCCGCATCATAGGTCATATCCATCTCACCTGCATCAGGATTATTCACCATCAGTTTCCGACCAAGCAAGTCGTAGGCATACTTCGTCTCCTTACCGTTAGGATGCTGAACCGTCATCACCTGTCCAACAGGGTCATAGCTGTACTTCACCGTGATATCCTCCCCATGGGCATGCTGCACCGTTTCACGGTTACGCCCCTTGGCATCCGTATAGCTCTCCGCACGTCGTCCCAGTGCATCCGTGACCGTTGTCTGGAGCATTGGTTCACCGTCATGGCTACCGATACTGTAGGATGTGCGTGTCACACTGCCGTCAGCAAGCGTAACACTCATGGTACGGTCGTGTGCATCATACTCTGTCTTTGCCTGCGGATCACCTGTAGCATGGTTGTAAGTGCCAATATTACCATGGCTCTCCGTCATTGGGTAGTAAGCCGCAACATTACGTCCGAAGGCATCGATGACAGCCCTTCCACTGACGATGGAGACCTTTTGATTGCCGCTACCAGACCACACCACACCCGTCTGTTTCGTCTGAACGGCACGCATCAGCGAGTCGGCAAAGGTATAGGTATCTATGTTGCCTTCCTTAGAATAATGAATGGTATGTGCCTTGCGTTCTGCAGGGAAGTACTCAAAGCGGATAGTAAATGGCTGACCGCTCTCTATCTCATACGGAGCACGGATAGTCATCTGTCTGCCCAGTGCATCGTAGGTGTATTCCATCTTCTGCCCGTTAAGGTCAGTCGTTACAGACGGAGCATTCCAAAGACCATCATAAGCCGTGCTGGAGCTATAGCCGTAGGCATCCTTGACACTTGTCACAAGACTATGATAGCGGTCATCATAGGTATAAGCATAGAACATACGCTGATGATTGTAGTTCTCTGGCTTCGTCATGCGTGTGATGTTACCATAGCCATCGTAAGTCATGTTATAGACTGATGGCTTTGGGTGCGTTGCTGAGCGTTATCTCGGTAATCTCGCCGTTCTGGTTCACCTCGGTGGAACGCTCACGGTAGGTCTTGCCCGCACTGCTTACCACGATGCAGCTTGGTACACTGACGATGTACTTATCAGAGAGGTTGTGATAGTCGATCTTGGCATCGAGCGTTTCACCTGCTGCCGTCTCCTTATAGGTCACGAGGTTACCGAAGTTATCATAGGCGTTCTCAACCTTGGTGATCAGACTGTCGCCGCTTTGCTCGTCGAAGTTGGACTGGCTGAGGGCGGAAAGTGCCGGGAAGAGAATCTCGATGTTATCGTGATGGGCACCGACTGTACCTACGGCTTTACGAGTATCCTTTACATCAATGAGCTTATAGGAATAGATGCCTCTCTGTAGCTTCTTGCCGGAATTAATTCCTATTTCGTTGAGGGAAATACTCATTCATACATTAATCTATCTTGATAAACTCTACAATTATTTTTCCATCTAAACCAATAACAACTTGGATTATTAAGAGCTTTTAGCTTTATCCAATCACCTTGAACATCAATAATATTAAAGGTCATATCCGATTTCTTAACTTTCTTAATTGATTTTCTGTCCAACGAATAAAGGCTATCCCCTAACTGTGGAGTATACCATAAACTCTGTAAAAAATTTCTTAGATCACAAGACCTGTGAATACTTTTTTTGTTTAATAATTTCCAAGTCCCACCAACCTCTACCTCCATATACTCTTTATTGAAGTCTCTACTAAATAAAGTTATAATAGACCAACTAGGGTAATATGAGACTATCTTTCCTTTTAGTTTCTCACAAACAGGGTCTCCTTCTTCATTTTTCTCAATTTTACAAAAAGGTGTCATATCTTGATTATACAAAATATATACACTATCTGTTGAAATAGCATTTCCCAGAGAGTCTTGATATAAACAGACAATGCTCAAGGTGTCTCTATATTGAGAAACTACTTTTGTTATTTCTTTCTTAGTATTAAGTGTCAGAGTACCACATCGCCCCAAAACTTGAGAGAGAGAGAGTACTATAAATGCAAGCAAAAAATATTTATTCATGATGATTTACTTTTGTCGTGACAACTACTTCATTTAGATTTCCACCATAATACATGGTTGAAACATTTGGCCTAAATCCTTGAAGATGTAAATGATTATTATGAGCAGACGGAATCTTATGCTCTTTTGCTGACCAAGTATAAGGTAGTAATTTATGATTACCATATCGTTCAGAAACCATCATAGATTTCGTCTGAGCCCACCCATATTTATGCAAAGCCTTTACAAAGCGAATCTCTCTCTCTTCATCAAACTGAGCATCGGACACAAGTCTCCTAGAGCCAGAATGATCTTTACTAAAATAACGAAGATCACCGTTAATTCCATTTTTATGTGAATGGCTAGGTGCTGGAGAAGAACCATCGGCGTTGCTAAAATGATTAACATAAACATCATTAGCACCAACATCTGATGTTGCTCCTATCAATGCTGCTAAGCCAAAGGACTAATATAATTTTCCTTTTCATTACCAGACTTAAATGTTATACGAGACTCTGCTCCCTCAAAATTAGAGAAAGAAACTTTGCCACTCATACCTATAAGATTATGACTGTTATATTTATATGTTCCTACTTCTATAGTTTTTTGCCCATTCGTTATATAGAACGAATGTGTATTATCCTTAGTTCGAATAATAGCTATAGCTCCTGTCTTTACATTTGTAACATAATCATCTTCTCCGTTTGGGTCTATTCTAACTATTGGATTTGAGGAACAATAAACATAACTACCTAAATGAATATTTTTATAACATTTTGGATCCACTCCATACCACAAGCTGGTGACAGGATTCATATACCTTGCACCGTAATAGTACAAGCCAGTCTCTTCATCGAACTGTTTGCCATTGAACTTATATGGCAGTTCTTCACTGCTACTATGCTCGTCAACCAACAGTTCACCGTATGGCAGGTAAGCACCATACTGTGTGATGTTGGCTTTATCATCTGTGATGTAAGACGTTGAACCGAGGTGGTCACTGTGATAGAAGAAGGTTTCCTCTTTCGTAGTGTCGTTTGGAATATAACCATAACCAGCCTGTGGGTCGTCAGGGTTGCTCGGGTCATTCCAGCTTACAGGTGGACCAGGATTGGTATTCGGTGTGGTGTTAGGACGTGGCGTCTGAATCCAACCTTGTGGCACATCATGGTTACCGAGTTCTGTGAGGACAGCATTATAACCAACACCAGTGTTCTCCGGATCACCATACGCACCCTTCTCTGTCGGTACACCAGGGGCTACACCCACCTTCTTATAATACGTCTCTTTCTGTGTCTGAATCTGATTCATACGTTCTGCATAGTCCTGCTGACCAGCCGTTACGTATGAGCCGTTACGCCCATAGACATTATTGAACAGACCCGTTCCTATCCTTGAAGCAACTCGTTTGTCACCAATGAAGTAATGTTTCGTAAAGCGATTCTTGTTTACAGAGAGGATACTTGCAGGATAAAGTGTGAAGTTGTCCGTCTCGTGGAAAGTGATTCCCTGCGGTGCACCATTGATATACACACCTTCCATCGTTCCGTAGCTCTTCATGATACGCTCACCAGCAGCATTGTAAGTGTAACGACTCGTCTTGCCGTTATCAGAGAGTACCATCAGACGGTTGTCTTCATCCCAGTACATCTCACGGGTAGTATTCGTAGAGTCGTTCGTTACCAGCGTTGGATTACCATTAGCATCGTATGTGTAATGGTCGTGACCAATCTGTGTTGGAGCCGTCGGATGGTTACTGTCCTCATACTTATAAGCAAAGTTATAAGACTTGGCAGTCGTCGTTGAGTCCACTTTCTGCACCTTAGTGAGTGGCTCACTCATACGTCCGAACGACATCACCATATCATATGATGCACGCTTTGCTTTACCGCTTGCATGAATAAGGCGGTTCAGCTCGTCATACTGATAGTTGTGGCTGAACGCACCGCCGAGCTTAGCCGGGTTGTGTTTGTTTATATCTTGAGGATTCACTACATTACTAATGCCGAGGATATTATCCACAGCATCATACTTGCAGTTGTTGTACAACCTAACAATGCAAAAGGACCTTATATTTTTTTACTATTTTCAATTGGGGATAAATTCTTTAACAAAAGAGCTGTCCAAATCTTTAGTATCCATTTTAACCCTAATATATTCCATTTTATGCTTTTTTCTCGGAAATTATCAAATAGCAGTTCACATGAATCCAAGGAATTGATAACTCCGATTGTTATACGATTATCTATATCTCTTAGATATAATGTATCATTTATTATTTTATATCTAAAATACATAAGCGTATCTATTTTATTATCAACTATTGCTGTTGAGTCCTTATAGAATGTTAGTTGATTATAACATAAGGCACCACTCTCATCTTCTAAATGCCAACATCCCACTATTTGGTTAGAATCAATATAAGATTTAACACGATTACTGCAAGAATAAGCCAAGAAAAATATCCATAATAACAATGCCATCAAAAATTTAAGTGGCGTGACCGAGATATGCTTTCCCATCCTTAAAATGTAATTTATTAATTTTTAAATTGTCAATATCTTCTTGTGTAACTTTTCTCTTTGCTGGATTCAGAGTTCCTCCGTTACGTGAATCAGGTTTTGCTTTCGGATTATACTGGTATTTAGGATCTACAAGAGTATTTCTTGGAGCCATTATTCCAGGTTGCCCTTTCTTTCGAAGATCCCTATCAGGATGTTTCAACCCTAATCCATGACCAAATTCATGCGCTTCCGTTGTTGTACCAGAGCCTTGAATATTATTATACTGAAATTCACCTCGGTTTCCTCCTATGTCGAAATTAGAAATACCTGGAATACTACCTTTGGTAGCATACTTAACAACTTCTATGTAATTTATTTCAGGATCAGTATTCTTCGCCATTTCCAACTTAAGTTCAGCTCGCTTTAATCCTAACCAGCCACTTACATCACGATATTCTCCCTTAATTTTAAATATTACATTATAAGTGGTATTACCTAATTTACTGTACCATGAGCCTCATTCCAACCATTCTGAATATCTGCAGCTGTCTGTGCTGCAATTGCAGCAGAAGCACATTCTCCATAAAAAACAAGAGTGGCACTTACTACTATTGTTTTAGAATGAGCATTTACAGTAACTTTTGCGGATTGCCCGTTAGGATCTATTAGAGTAATAGGATTAGAAAATGTATAGGTAAAAGGTGAACATCCTGGAACTTTTTCGATTTCAGGATCCACTCCATACCATAGACTTGTCATAGGATTCATGTACCTTGCACCGTAATAGTACAAGCCGGTCTCTTCATCGAACTGTTTGCCATTGAACTTATATGGCAGTTCTTCACTGCTACTATGTTCGTCAACTAACAGTTCACCGTATGGAAGGTAAGCATCATACTGGGTGATGTTGGCATGATCGTCTGTGATGTAAGACGTTGAACCGAGGTGGTCACTATGATAGAAGAAGGTTTCCCTCTTTCGTTGTGTCATTAGGGATGTAGCCATAACCAGCCTGCGGGTCATCAGGGTTGCTTGGGTCGTTCCAGCTTACAGGTGGACCAGGGTTGGTATTTGGTGTGGTGTTGGGGCGTGGAGTCTGAATCCAGCCCTGTGGCACATCATGGTTACCAAGTTCTGTGAGAACGGCATTATAACCAACACCCGTGTTCTCCGGATCACCATACGCACCCTTCTCTGTTGGTACACCAGGGGCTACACCCACCTTCTTATAATACGCCTCTTTCTGTGTCTGAATCTGATTCATACGTTCTGCATAGTCCTGCTGACCAGCCGTTACGTATGAACCGTTGCGTCCATAAACGTTGTTAAACATACCCGTTCCTATCCTTGAAGCTATGCGCTTATCACCGATAAAGTAATGTTTCGTAAAGCGATTCTTGTTAACAGAGAGGATACTTGCAGGATAAAGCGTGAAGTTGTCCGTCTCGTGGAAGGTAATACCCTGTGGTGCACCATTGATATACACACCTTCCATTGTTCCATAGCTCTTCATAATACGTTCACCAGCAGCGTTGTAAGTATAACGACTCGTCTTGCCGTTATCGCTTAAGACCATCAGGCGGTTATCCTCATCCCAATACATCTCACGGGTAGTATTCGCCGAATCGTTCGTTACTAATGTTGGATTACCGTTGGCATCATACGTGTAATGGTCATGACCAATCTGTGTTGGAGCCGTCGGATGATTACTGTCCTCGTACTTATAAGCAAAGTCATAAGACTTAGCAGTTGTCGTTGAGTCCACCTTCTGAACCTTTGTCAGCGGCTCACTCATCCGTCCGAACGACATCACCATATCATACGATGCACGCTTAGCCTTACCGTTTGCATGAATAAGGCGGTTCAGCTCATCATACTCATACGTATGCGAACTCCTTCCTCCCAGCTTCGCCTTGTTGAGTTTCGTCAGCGACGTTGGGTTGGCAGCATTCGTAATACCGAGGATATTGTCCACAGCATCATAACGATACCTGTTTTCCATCACAGTCTGACCGTCCGCTGTAAGGTTCATCACCTGCAGACGTTCACGCTGCTTGTCGTAGGTATAGGTAGTCTCCGTGCCGTTACCGAGCTTCGTATAGACCGTATGACCCTCCTTGTCGTAACCTATCCTGTCAACAATAACGCTCTGACGTCCCTGTTTATTGCTCGTCATGCTCTCCACCTGTCCTGCAGCATTGTAATGGTAGGTCACCACTTCACCGTCAGGATAAGTCATTGTCTGCACACGGTTCCAGCTATCATACGTAGCACCATAGACATAAGTCCTGATATCTGCCACACTCGCCATCACCGTACGGACAGTCTTTGTCACCTCACCCTGTCTGCCGTAATAATACGCTTCACCGCCACTCGCATCCTCAACGAGGGCAAGACGACCGGCACGGTTATACTTATCGCCAGCCTTACCATAGGTATAAGTAACACGGTTGAAGAGATTTTCAGGGTAAAGCACCTCATGCAACCGTTCGAAGTCGTAGGTGTAAGAGATGTAACCCTTGTCAGATATCGACTTCCTAAGCTCTGCCGTGAGCTTCGTCAGGAGGTTACCTGCCGCATCGTAGGTCATATCCGTCTCACCTGCATCAGGATGATTCACCATCAGTTTCCGACCAAGCAAGTCATAGGCATACTTCGTCTCCTTGCCGTTAGGATGCTGAACCGTCATCACCTGTCCGACAGGGTCATAGCTGTACTTCACCGTGATATCCTCACCACGGGCATGCTGCACCGTCTCACGGTTGCGTCCCTTGGCATCGGTATAGCTCTCTGCATGTCGTCCCAGTGCATCCGTGACTGTTGTCTGGAGCATCGGTTCACCGTCATGACTGCCGATAGAGTAAACCGTACGTGTCACACTACCGTCAGCAAGCGTCACACTCGTGGTACGGTCGTGCGTATCATACTCCGTCTTTGCCTGCAGATCACCTGTAGCATGGTTGTAAGTGCCGATGTTACCATAGCTCTCCGTCATGGGGTAATAAGCCGCAATGTTACGTCCGAAGGCATCGATGACAGCCCTTCCACTGATGATAGAGACTTTCTGATTGCTTCCACCAGACCACACCACACCCGTCTGCTTTGTCTGGACAGCACGCATCAGTGAGTCGGCGAATGTATAGGTGTCAATGTTTCCGTCCTTAGAATAATGGATGGTATGCGCCTTACGTTCTGCAGGGAAGTATTCAAAACGGATAGTAAACGGCTGACCGCTTTCTATCTCATACGGAGCACGAATCGTCTGCTGACGTCCTAAGGCATCGTAGGTGTATTCCATCTTCTGCCCGTTGAGGTCGGTCGTTACAGACGGAGCATTCCAAAGTCCATCATAAGCCGTGCTGGAGCTATAGCCGTATGCATCCTTGACACTTGTCACAAGACTATGATAGCGGTCGTCATACGTATAAGCATAGAACATACGCTGATGATTGTAGTTCTCTGGCTTCGTCATACGTGTGATGTTACCATAGCCATCGTAAGTCATGTTATAGACAGAAGGCTTGTCACCGTTATGGAGCATGATTTCCGTTATCTCACCGTTGCCGTCCACCTTCGTGCTGCGTTCACGGTAAGTCTTACCACCACTGCTGACAGTGATATGGCTCGGGATACTGACAATATACTTGTCGGCTATCTTATGATAGTTGATATCTGCCTCTAAGCTATAGCCCGTTGTAGTCTCCTTATATCCCTGTAGGTTACCATAGTCATCGTAAGTATTGCTGACAGCAACCGCCAGACTGTCCCCACTGGCTTCATCAAAGTTACTTTGAACGAGTGTCTTTAGGGCAGGGAAGACAACAGCATCTGTCGTATTATTACCAACGGCGAGTGTCTTCAGGTCGTAGTCATAGACAGCTCCCTGCAGTTTCTTTCCATCAGCGGTATAGAGATATTCACTCGTAACAAGTCCATGCGCATAGTAATCCCTGTTCTTACCATAAGTCTGTACGGAGTAACGATAGAGTCTATCACCATTCTCAGTGTCTATCTGATTGGTACGTACCTGCTTGAAACCATAGAAGTCACGCTCACGACGGTCACGATAGCCACCACTATATTCAAAGGTATTCCTGCTTCGTACCGCTCCGTTCTCCTTGTATCCACCTGTCGTCTCAACCGATGACATCACCCAGCGGCGTCCCGGCAAGTCGTAACTTGGAGTTGTCTGCTCATAGTTGATATTGATATGTCCGCCGAAAGGAAGCGTCACAGAGCACAGCATGTTCGTTCTTCCCGTAAGGTTACGGTAGACTATAAGCTGCTTTGCCCCATCAGCAACAATAATGTCTGGATGTCCGTCACCGTCGATATCCGTCTAGCCCCTGCCGTACAGGCGTTGCCAGACAATAAAGACAATCCTGTATTATTTCTAACGTACTAACTCCTGGTCACAATACATTGGAAGAACAATAGTAGTATCTGCACGTATCAAACATATATCAGTTTCTCCTTTCTTCTTAAAAATATAATCGCCCGGTTGATAATTCTCTTCAATCTCCCAAAAATAAGGAATCTTGATACATTTATGTTCCCCACAATTATCTATTCCAAATATTAAAAAAAATCTGTTTTCATGTCTTCCCACACCCTGTCCTTTTAGGCTGTATTCAATAGGCCTCAAGTCTTGTACAATTTTATTGCAGGTTATACAGCTTGAGAAATTAAGAAAGAAAAGAAAAGATAAGATAATATGCCTCATATTAGAATTTTAAAATATACTTTGTTTTCAACATCTCTCTAGATACGCCATTACTTCCTCCTATAGCTTTTATACTTATTCCTGCTCCTATTCCATAGGATGAATAGCTATGATTATCAGTAGGTGTTCCATAAACGGCATTCAATGGGCCAATCGTAGCGGCATTGTTATAACCATTACCTTCATACAGATCAATGTTATTCTTTAAATTAGTATAGTTTTTGTATCCAATAAAGTTGATATATGCATTAAAACTTAAAGCAGGTTTAGCCAAATCACCCCCCCCAGACATAATGCCATAAAGTCCTCCCTCAGAACCACTAATTGTGAAACCGAGACCATAAGAGTAATGTAAATTGGCAATTTGAAAACTAACTCCAGCTTCCAATCCTATTGCGTCAAAGTTAAAAGGAGCATAGATACCTGAAGAAGTTTTTGGCAATTCTTTATATCTACAAAGTTCCAGTCCCATATTACTTAGAATGTCTAAGAAATTAACAGATTTTTTACGGGATACTGACACTTCATCCATTGGGTGGGCTGAAAGGATATTCCCTTGATTATCACCGAATTTATATTGTCCTTGATTATCGAACATATTTACAGTATTTCCTAAATATCTTCCACCTTCTGGGATAAACTTTCCGTCTTTAGCAGAGTTGACTCTTTCATCCCAATAAACGCCCTGGTCCTTTGTTTCAACCCATCCCTTTCCGTTAGGGTCAATTATTCTAATTGAATTTCCTCCACCATATATATAAGGACTGGTCCGTACATATTTCTCCGCTAATGGATCTACCCCATACCAAATACTTGCCATAGGGTTCATGTACCTTGCACCATAATAGTACAAGCCAGTTTCCTCATCGAACTGTTTGCCATTGAACTTATACGGTAAGTCTTCACTTGATGAGTGTTCGTCTACAAGGAGTTCGCCGTATGGCAAGTAAGCATCATACTGTGTGATGTTGGCTTTATCATCTGTGATGTAAGACGTGCTGCCGAGGTGATCGCTGTGATAGAAGAAAGTTTCTTCTTTTGTAGTGTCATTTGGAATATAACCATATCCAGCCTGTGGGTCATCTGGGTTGCTCGAGTCGTTCCATGAGACTGGAGCACCGGGGTTAGTGCCTGATGTGGTGTTTGGGAGTGGAGTCTGTATCCAACCCTGTGGTACATCATGATTACCGAGTTCTGTGAGGACGGCATTATAACCAACACCCGTGTTCTCCGGATCACCATACGCACCCTTCTCTGTCGGTACACCAGGTGCTACACCCACCTTCTTATAATACGCCTCCTTCTGTGTCTGGATCTGATTCATACGCTCAGCATAGTCCTGCTGACCAGCCGTTACGTATGAACCGTTGCGTCCGTAAACATTGTTGAACATACCCGTTCCTATCCTTGAAGCAACTCGTTTGTCACCAAGGAAGTAATGCTTTGTAAAGCGATTCTTATTTACAGAGAGGATACTTGCAGGATAGAGCGTGAAGTTATCCGTCTCATGGAAGGTAATACCTTGCGGTGCACCATTAATATACACACCTTCCATCGTACCGTAACTCTTCATGATGCGTTCACCAGCAGCATTGTAAGTGTATCGGCTTGTCTTACCGTTATCGCTTAAGACCATCAGGCGGTTATCCTCATCCCAATACATCTCACGGGTAGTGTTCGTTGAGTCATTTGTCACCAACACAGGATTACCGTTGGCATCGTATGTGTAATGGTCGTGACCAATCTGCGTTGGAGCTGTCGGGTGGTTACTGTCCTCATACTTATAAGCAAAGTTATAAGACTTGGCAGTCGTCGTTGAGTCCACCTTCTGTACCTTTGTCAGCGGTTCACTCATCCGTCCGAACGACATCACCATATCATACGATGCACGCTTAGCCTTACCGCTTGCATGAATAAGACGGTTCAGCTCATCATACTCATACGTATGCGAACTCCTTCCTCCCAGCTTCGCCTTATTGAGTTTCGTCAGCGACGTTGGGTTGGCAGCATTCGTAATACCGAGGATATTATCCACAGCATCATACTGATACCTGTTCTCCATCACAGTCTGACCATCCGCCGTAAGGTTCATCACCTGCAGACGGTCACGCTGCTTGTCGTAGGTATAGGTAGTCTCCGTACCATTACCGAGTTTCGTATAGACCGTATGACCCTCCTTGTCGTAACCTATCCTGTCAACAATAACGCTCTGACGTCCCTGTTTATTGCTCGTAAGACGCTCCACCTGTCCGGCAGCATTGTAGTGATAAGTCACCACTTCACCGTCAGGATAAGTCATCGTCTGCACCCGGTTCCAGCTGTCATACGTAGCACCATAGACATAAGTCCTGATATCTGCCACACTCGCCATCACCGTACGGACAGTCTTTGTCACCTCACCCTGTCGACCGTAGTAGTAGGCTTCACCGCCACTCGCATCCTCTACGAGGGCAAGACGAACAGCGCGATTATACTTATCGCCAGCCTTACCATAGGTATAAGTAACACGATTAAAGAGGTTTTCTGGATAAAGTACCTCATGGAGTCGCTCGAAGTCGTAGGTGTAAGAGATGTAACCCTTGTCAGATATCGACTTCCTAAGTTCTGCCGTAAGATTCGTCAGGAGGTTACCTGCCGCATCATAGGTCATATCCGTTTCACCAGCATCAGGATGGTTCACCTTTAGCTTTCTGCCCAGCTCGTCATACTCGTAAGTAGTAGTATGGCCATTGGGATGGGTAACTGTCGTTACCTAATTAACGGGGTCGTAGGCATAGCTGACGGTGATGTTCTCACCCCCTGCATGCTGAACGGTCTCTCTGTTCCTGCCTTTAGCATCGGTATAGCTCTCTGCCGTGTGGCCTAGGGCATCGGTTACCTTGGTCTCCAGCATTGTTTCACCCCCATGGCTTTGGATGGTGTAGGCACTCATTAATTTTCTTCATAACTTGCCTTTTAGTAAAATCACTATATATTCCTCTTCTTCTATTCCTTAAATGTAGAGTAAAACATTTTTGGGCTTTAGCCAATAAACCTTTTTTTAGATAATATACTCCTTCAAGATATTTCGTGTCATTCTTTATAGATTTAGCCCACTTTAAACCTTCTCCAGATTTACTATAGGCTATATGTATTGTACTAACACGTTTAATTTGTTTAATAATGACAAAAGCTTCATCTAGCCTATCCAAGTTCAGCAATGCAAATATATAATTATACTTAACCAAGTAGTCTGCGGAATTCAACTCAAACGCTTTTCGTGAATATTCATATGCTTCTTCCAATTGTTCCAACTTAGTACAAACATTGGATAGTTCCGTTAAGAAGAATGATTCATTATAATATTTTTTTGACATTTTTACTAAGAATAGTTTAAGATTATCCCATTGTGATTCGGCTTTAAGAAGTGACAATCTTTCATCTATTCGCTTCGTCTCCTCTTGCAGTAAGAAACCATTACTTCCCATTTTTACGTTTATTTGGATTTGCTTTCTTTTGATATTTTTTATTTTTGTCTCCCCGGTTACTATTTCGATTCTGTCCATATGAAGATCCGGCTCGATGAGCAGTGTGCTTATCACTAGTTGATTTTCTAGCACCTTTTGTATGCTCTGCAGCTAAGAAGATAGACTCTTTGGGACTGCTATTTGCACTTACAAACTCATTATAGACGTATGCTCCGAAGCCGACTAAGCCTACTATTGGTATTGCTATATCATCCACAGTTCCAATACCTGTAGCATCATCAGCACCTAAAACAATAATACTAGATGTCGCAAAGGCCATAATTGCTTGAGCTGTGGATGAACCATGTGGAGATGAGACAACATCTTTTTTATAATATACTTTTGTCCTTTTTGTACGTTGATTCTTCGGATAATTTACGATACGTCCATCAGTATCCACTAACTTCACCGGATTATCCAGCGTATACACATATCCACCCATACTTGCATACTTCTCCACCAACGGATCCACCCCATACCACAGGCTCGTAACTGGATTCAAGTACCTTGCACCATAATAGTACAAACCTGTTTCTTCATCGAACTGTTTGCCATTGAACTTATATGGCAGTTCTTCACTGCTACTATGTTCATCAACCAAGAGTTCGCCATACGGCAGGTAGGCATCATACTGCGTGATGTTGGCATGATCGTCCGTGATGTAAGACGTGCTACCGAGGTGATCACTGTGATAGAAGAAGGTTTCCTCTTTTGTGGTGTCGTTAGGAATATATCCATAACCAGCCTGTGGGTCATCAGGGTTGCTCGGGTCGTTCCAGCTTACAGGCGGACCGGGGTTGGTATTTGGTGTGGTGTTCGGCTTCGGAGTCTGTACCCAACCCTGTGGCACATCGTGGTTGCCGAGTTCGGTGAGGACGGCATTATAACCTACACCAGTGTTCTCCGGATCACCATACGCACCCTTCTCTGTCGGTACACCAGGGGCTACACCCACCTTCTTATAGTATGCTTCCTTCTGTGTCTGAATCTGATTCATACGCTCAGCATAGTCCTGCTGACCAGCTGTTACGTATGAACCGTTGCGTCCATAGACATTATTGAACAGACCCGTTCCTATCCTTGAAGCGATTCGTTTGTCACCAATGAAGTAATGCTTCGTGAATCTATTCTTGTTAACAGAGAGAATACTTGCAGGATAAAGCGTGAAGTTGTCCGTCTCATGGAATGTAATACCCTGCGGTGCACCATTGATATACACACCTTCCATCGTACCGTAACTCTTCATGATGCGTTCACCAGCAGCATTGTAAGTATATCGACTCGTTTTGCCATTGTCAGAGAGTACCATCAGACGGTTGTCTTCATCCCAGTACATCTCGCGGGTAGTGTTGGTTGAATCGTTCGTTACCAGTGTTGGATTACCGTTGGAATCGTATGTGTAATGGTCATGACCTATCTGTGTTGGAGCCGTCGGATGGTTACTGTCCTCGTACTTATAAGCAAAGTTATAAGACTTCGCAGTTGTTGTTGAATCCACCTTCTGCACCTTTGTCAGCGGTTCACTCATCCGTCCGAACGACATCACCATATCATACGATGCACGCTTAGCCTTACCGCTTGCGTGGATAAGGCGGTTTAGTTCGTCATACTCATACGTATGCGAACTCCTTCCTCCTAACTTCGCCCTATTGAGTTTTGTAAGCGACGTTGGGTCGGTAGCATTCGTAATACCGAGGATATTATCCACAGCATCATAACGATATCTGTTTTCCATCACAGCCTGACCGTCCGCTGTAAGGTTCATCACCTGCAGGCGTTCACGCTGCTTGTCGTAGCTATAGGTAGTCTCCGTGCCATTACCGAGTTTCGTATAGACCGTATGACCCTCCTTGTCGTAACCTATCCTGTCAACAATAACGCTCTGACGTCCCTGTTTATTGCCCGAAAGGCGAACTATTTGCCCTGCCGCATGTAGGTACTACTTAATCGTTACTTTACGACACATGCTTATTTACCTCTTTGTACAAATCACTACTTTGGATTTCGAATTCTTCTTAATTTTCCCTTTGAATCTGCCCAGAAATATTCCTTGATATACACCTGAGCTCCCATTCCTGAATGGATTACAACATATCTTGTATTGGGACGGAATTTAATTCTCCGAAGATTTTTAGTAATACCATAACTGTTCATTTCCTCCACAGATAATGCAGACGATACGTTTCTAAAGTTTATTGTGTCACAACTCCTAGTGTCAAATTCATTTTTCTTTGTAATGAAGAACAGATGACTTTCGCTAGGATCTAGACAGTCAGACTCTATTTCCATATGTAAAAAAAGTTATGTACTATCAAAAGTTGCCGGCTCTCATCAAGTGAGAAACTATGATTCTCGTTACAAGCTATTAAGAAAGGCAACACCATAAAAATACAAACAGAATATATTTTCTTCATTTCTTTTGTTCTTTATATGCGTTCCACCATTTGTCGATTTGTCTAATCTTCTCTTCTTCTGAACCTTTGCCGATAAATAATCTGTTCAGATTTGCATGAAATTTAGATTTTACAAAATCCCTAAAAGACTCAAATACTTCAGAGCCTTTTTCTGCCTCTTGTTCACGAGGGGCTTTATCGTGGCTTTGGGTCGAGACATATCCCCAAAGGGTCTTCAACAGGTATAGGCCTTCACTCCCATCCCTTTTTATCTGTTTTATGTGACCAACTTCATGTGAAAACTCTTTAAACCACCAGTTGTAATATTGCTCTTTACTAATATTTTCTTCATTGAAATATTCAGGTGACACAAGCATGCGAGTGTTTTCAGGGCTATCACCCAGTGTTATACTATTACTTTCTCTTTGAAGGTTAAATTCTTCTAACCTAACATTCTTTATATAATTTTCAGGGACTCCAGAAACCAAAGAAAGTAGATGAGTTGCCGATTTTGTAAATTTATAGTACACATATTGTGTAGGGACGTTCATTGTTGCACCTGTGATGCTTGGAGCTGTTGTTACAATGCTCCTTTCATAGTGAATTGTGACAATGCCTTTTGGGTAAAGTCCTTTTTCATCTATATAATTCATTGGAGAAGATTTACAATAAGAATAAGGGCTGATTGAAACGTATTTCTCCGCCAAAGGATCCACCCCATACCACAAACTCGTCTTCGGGTTCATACACCTCGCCCCGTAATAATACAGTCCAGTTTCCTCATCGAACTGTTTGCCGTTGAACTTATAAGGTAAGTCTTCACTCGATGAGTGCTCGTCAACTAACAGTTCGCCGTATGGCAAGTAAGCATCATATTGAGTGATGTTGGCTTTATCATCAGTGATGTAAGACGTTGAGCCGAGGTGATCACTGTGATAGAAGAAGGTTTCCTCACGTGTTGTGTCATTTGGAATATAACCATATCCAGCCTGCGGGTCATCAGGGTTGCTTGGGTCGTTCCAGCTTACAGGTGGACCGGGGTTGGTATTCGGTGTGGTGTTGGGGCGTGGAGTCTGAATCCAACCCTGTGGAACATCATGGTTGCCGAGTGTGTCAATGATAGAGTTATATCCTCGTTTTGTATTCTCCGGATCACCGTAAGCTCCCTTCATTGTTGGTACGCCAGGGGCAACACCCAGCTGTTTACCATAACCCTCATGCAGAATCTCGTTCTCGTAAGAAACATTTATAATAGATAATTTCAAATTTTATTTGTATGGTGTTTACACATGTTTGATGCTTTTCCTCTTGATCATTCTTCCTTTGTAATCTACATAAATATGAATTGTATCAGGCGGAGTCCTACTAGAAGTAATACTTATTATGTCATAATTTTTATTTGGTTTCAAAATAATCTTATGTGTACGAACTGTATCACCTTCTAACAGACATCCACTTAACACGAAATAGTCATCTGAAATATCTTTAATGTTTATATAATAAGCACCTTGTTTTGTTTCTTTTCTTTCTATTGAATAACACTCATCACCATCCTGACTATAAATTAGAATGTTTTCTATTTGATCATGGGTAACTGAGTAAACATACTGCCTCTGCTCACTAAGGTCTATTTTATTAACTTGATCTTTACAAGCATATATAATACAAAGCGCAAGAAGACTTATTATTTTTAATAAATCTACATTTCCTTATTTTTATGTACCATATAAATATTTTTTTCATCAATAAATATTTATTCTCTTCTTCCTTTTTTGAATAGTTGTAAGATATTTTTAGGATTGAATTGATTCCACCACACATCTATCATTTTAATCTTTTGTGAATCTGTCATTTCGGTATTATTTATCAATGCAGATAAACCTCCTTTGTATTTAAGAGTTTTTGTAACAAAGTTATTAAATCTCATGAATACTTGTGATTTACTTATAGCCTCCTTTTCTTCAGGCACTTTGTCATGACCTGCATTAAAACTTCCTTCTTTAATAAAATATTTCAGGTACATTTTGGCGAATTTACCTGTATATTTAAAATAGGATCCTGCCTTCTCTATATGTTTCAAGTGTCTCACTTCATGACTTAATAAATATAGCCATTCAAAAGTATTGTTAGAAAAATCGTTTTTCCCTAAGCTTTTATCTTCTTCAAAATAATTTCTAGTCATTATTGTGGATGCATACTTCGGATTGTCACCCAAAGTAATCGCACCTCCTGCCTCATCTGCTTTTGAAGAAAGAGGATACCATGGAAGTTCTTTTCCTAATCCTTTTTCCATTACATGAAGGTTTTTAACATATTCTTCTTGTACACCGCTAACCAAAGATAAAAGGTGTGCTACCGGCGCTGTTAACGTATAATAATCAGGGAGATAAAAAGGTGTTTTATGAAAGATAACCACATTTTTTGGATAAAGCCCTTCTATATCACTTAACTTTACCGGATTATCCAGTGTATACACATATCCACCCGTACTTACATACTTCTCTGCCAGCGGATCCACTCCATACCACAGACTGGTAACAGGGTTCATATACCTTGCACCGTAATAGTATAGACCTGTTTCGTCATCAAATTGTTTGCCGTTGAACTTATAAGGTAAGTCTTCACTCGATGAGTGCTCGTCTACAAGGAGTTCGCCGTACGGTAGGTAAGCATCATACTGCGTGATGTTGGCTTTGTCGTCTGTGATATAAGATGTTGAACCCAAGTGGTCACTATGATAGAAGAAGGTCTCTTCCTTTGTGGTGTCGTTTGGAATATATCCATAACCAGCCTGTGGGTCATCAGGATTACTCGGGTCATTCCAGCTTACAGGTGGACCGGGGTTAGTATTCGGTGTGGTGTTGGGGCGTGGAGTCTGAATCCAACCCTGTGGCACATCATGGTTGCCGAGTTCTGTGAGAACAGCATTATAACCAACACCCGTGTTCTCCGGATCACCATACGCACCCTTCTCTGTTGGTACACCAGGGGCTACACCCACCTTCTTATAATACGCCTCTTTCTGTGTCTGAATCTGATTCATACGTTCAGCATAGTCCTGCTGACCAGCCGTTACGTATGAGCCGTTACGCCCATAGACGTTATTGAACAGACCTGTTCCTATTCTTGAAGCAACTCGTTTGTCACCAAGGAAGTAATGTTTCGTAAAGCGATTCTTGTTTACAGAGAGGATACTTGCAGGATAAAGCGTAAAGTTGTCCGTCTCGTGGAATGTGATACCCTGTGGCGCACCATTGATATACACACCTTCCATCGTACCGTAACTCTTCATGATGCGTTCACCGGCAGCGTTGTAAGTATAACGACTCGTCTTGCCATCATCAGAGAGAACCATCAGACGGTTGTCCTCATCCCAGTACATCTCGCGGGTAGTGTTGGTTGAGTCGTTCGTTACCAGCGTTGGATTACCGTTGGCATCATACGTGTAATGATCGTGACCAATCTGTGTTGGAGCCGTCGGGTGGTTACTGTCCTCATATTTATAAGCGAAGTTATAAGACTTCGCAGTTGTCGTTGAGTCCACTTTCTGTACCTTAGTGAGCGGCTCACTCATCCGTCCGAACGACATCACCATATCATACGATGCATGCTTAGCCTTACCACTTGCATGAACAAGGCGGTTCAGCTCATCATACTCATACGTATGCGAACTCCTTCCTCCTAACTTCGCCTTGTTGAGTTTCGTCAGCGACGTTGGGTTGGCGGCATTCGTGATACCGAGGATATTGTCCACAGCATCATAACGATACCTGTTTTCCATCACAGTCTGACCATCCGCTGTAAGGTTCATCGCCTGCAGACGTTCACGCTGCTTGTCGTAGGTATAGGTAGTCTCCGTGCCGTTACCGAGTTTCGTATAGACCGTATGACCCTCTTTGTCGTAACCTATCCTATCAACAATAACGCTCTGACGTCCCTGTTTATTGCTCGTCATGCTCTCCACCTGTCCTGCAGCATTGTAGTGATAAGTCACCACTTCACCATCAGGATAAGTCATTGTCTGCACCCGGTTCCAGCTGTCATAGGTGCATTATAGGTATAGGACATAAAAAAATAATTATCAGCTGTACATGTGGTTCGAAGACTAAAACTCTTCTATTATCTTTACAATTTCTTTATCAATCTTTTCCATTTTAGGACAAAAAAAAGTTTTCTTATACATTCTTCTAAAGATAAGCACATCTGTTATATTATTTTTTATCCAAAGTTCAAAGATTATCAGAAGGTCTAATGATAGTTTTCTCCCTGTATAATCTGTGATTAGAACATCATAATCGCCTATTCGCTTATACACTTGACTCCCGTTTGGATATAGAGTATATCCATTATTATTAAAAAACTTGATATTTCTCTTTATAAAATATGAATATTCCATAATAACGCTTATTTTGTAGAAGGAACATATCCTAGTCCTGGTATAATAATAATAATAACAGGCTCAGTCCCATGTTTTATAGCATCGTCTATATTCTTAGCACCATTTTCCCAAGTTGGACGAACAGCCTGATTAAAGCCTAATCCCCATAGAGTACCAACATAGGGGATATATGAAGGCGTTTTTAGAACTCTTTCTGTTAGATAGTATGATTGATCTTGGATAGTACTAGAAGTGATACCCTTATAGTAACGTATGAACCGTTGCGTCCATAAACGTTATTGAACGTACCTGTTCCTATCATTGAAGCGTTCCGTTTGTCACCAATGAAATAATATTTCGTAAAGCAGGTTCAACTATCTGATATTATAATCGTCGGTTTTGCTGTACTTATTACCTGTCTAATTATTGGTAACAAGTATTTGCAACATGATATTTCCAGCATAGATTAATAGCCACGATATTTGTTGAGGAAAGCTTCAATTGATGAAGACAACTGCTTTACTTCAAAAGGAGAGTGAGTTATAATGAAGACTTCACCTATATTATTAATGGCAATATAGTCGCCATCATTTAAGTTCCTAATAGTATAATATGTGTTTCCCCCAATCTCAAGTTCATTAATATCACCTACATCTATTAGCTTTAGTTCTTCTGGTGAAAGTTTATGCAAAAGCTTTTCTATAAAAGCTTTCTTCCCGTTTGAATGATTTGCATGTGTATTTTCTTTCAGTGTGGTAAGGCGAACTTTACACCAATCTAAATGTTTATATTTAGAATTAAAATAATAGCCAATTATTGTACCAAACGAAATAAATAGCTGTACTTCTACATATTCTTGTTTCTTTTTATCCCAAATATAGATATCTGACAATGTTATCAACTCAGAATATTTGTAATTACTATAGTCATGGTATTCTCTATTGAGAACCAAACTATAAAACCCCTTTCCATAATGTTTATTCTTACATTTTCCGATAATATATTTGTTGTTTATTTGCTTTAGTAGAAAGTTCCATTTAGTTGGCAAGATGCAAATCACATTTTTAAGAAAGTTGAAATCTTGCTCCTCCATTTTGTTTTTATCAAAAAAGCTAAACATCTTATTTCGTTTTTAATTTTACTCTTCCTTTGTTTATTATTGTACTTTTCCTGCTCAGTAAGAGTATATCTTTATGCGTCTTCTAAACTTGATACTTCTTCTAAAAATAATTCTGTTATAGATAGGAACAAAACAGGAGGAAATCATTCCTCTACTGTGACGTTCATCACAGCATTGAGAAGACGCTTTTCCTACATCACAACCCGACATCCACTGTAAGGTCCAGTACCTGCAGACGCTCAGCGTTATGTGTTATGTCGTAGCTATGCTGGCAATGTTATTCTCTTACTGAAAAGAATACATAAACTAAACATACCACTTTCAAAGGCAAATATACAACATTATTTTGTAAATGGGTCTTAAGATCATGGGAAAATGGGGAAAGACGAAGTGCTGTGTGCGTATGAATGTAACCATACCAGAATAATAAAAGGATCTTCTGATATATGGAATGATAAACTAAAGCTTTTATATCATAAGGCACACGGAGGGAGCAGAGGTAAAGACAATGGCACAGAGTTGTAATGGCGCAAAGAGTGACGGAGGTATAGCGTACAGATTCCTGATAACTTTTAGGATAAACGCTTTGGACATAAAGTCGCTAATAAAATATGCAAACAACCTCCGTAGGTCTACGCACCGACAGTGCCTCCGTGACTACCATTGCTTTGTATGAATAATCCTCCGTACTCTCCTTTTCTCTGTGTGACACTTCATCAAAGTTATAAACTTAGCCGGCACACTTTTCACTCCAAATATCTGTACCCCTAAAAACTACAATTTAGTTTCATTTTTAGTTGCTGTCATTTTTAACATTTCGCATAATAGCTTCATATTCAGAATATTAATGATTATAAAAGGGTGACAGAAGTGACAGCAAAATAGAAAACGGTATGTAATTGTCTTTTGTTCTTGAATGGAAAAGGATCACTGATAATTATAAGAAATAGTTGTTAATAATAAAACTATACAATATTGTTTCTTGTGAACGTATCCGCCTTTCTTTATAACACCGAACCATCACAAAATCACCTGAAGTATATTTACAAAAAGTTGAAGTAGTAAGTCTACAAATTCAGGAGATATGCAAAGGATTCAATCTTGTATTCCATTGTTTACCAACGTCTTACAAACTCCATTCAAGAAGGTGCCCTTTTATACCGCAAAAGGGCGTTTTTAACGCCTTAAAAGAGCATATTTTGGTTTGTAAAACGGCATCTTTTACTTTGATAAAGACCACCTACTAATCTTTATTTATGAATCTTTATTACAACACCACAAATCTCCTTCTTCTTTTAGACAACAGAGTACTGCCTTCTCTAAATTGTCATAAAATATCATGAGAACGTTTATTTTTCAATTTTCTTGTCACTTACATCGCACCCCTACAGGCCACAACACATTAATAATAAGACATTTACACGAAATATTAAATGACAGCAACAAAAATAATAAAACTAAATTAGGTTATTAGTGTAACTATAGAAGTTCCATTCAAATACTAAAATGCAATCATGTACCATTTGCTTACTACAAGCTACATAAGACACCCAAGAAGACAAATTATCGTTGTCGAGACTTAATTCCTTATTACCTAACATTGAAGAATTCACTTACTAAAATTCTGTAATATCAATCGCTATCACTTCCTGTTTGATATATAATCTCATAGATTCTTTCAGAGATTATATCTTTTCCTCCCTCAGCAAGATCTGGACATGTAAATATTTTACCATTATTTGTATAAATGATAAGAATAGAATAGGGATATATAGAAAGATTATAATCATTAATTCCACCTATATCAGCTATTTTTACTTCAACATACTTAGTTTTTAAACAATCATAAAAATAGATCCTATCCTTTTGAGTATATAAGTAGACTTTATTCCATAAACGCTGAAATATAAAATAAAAACTTATGCAACACACTAATAATACTAAAAGAAAAAGATAACTAAATACAATATAAAGTATTGATGAGTTTTTACTAATATTCAATAAGCAGAACACAAATACTCTTAATGGCAAGAAACTTGCTATAACTTGCAAAACAAGTAACTCTTTAGATATCTTATATTTTATATTCATAATCAATAATAGAGATGAACTCACGAAACAAATTTACCTCTTATAATTAATAGGATTAAACTTAAAGGTAACAGCCATTCCCCTGTCCATATTAGCAAATAAGACGGAGAAGGCTACAGGTAATTTTAGGTACTACACATGTTCAAGAATCAATTATCCGGACAGGATTTCCACCACCAAATAGATAAAGGATAGTTCGTACGTATTTCTCAGCCAATGGCTCTACCCCATGCTATATACTTATGATTGAATTCATGTACCTTAATATTAGTACAAGCCAGTTTCTCATCTAACTGCCTACAGTTGAACTCATACGCCAGATCCTTGGATATAGAGTCTTCCTCTACGAGGAGTTCTCCGTACGGAGGATTATCATCATGTAGCTGGATGATGTTGGTTAATTCGTCTGTAATGCAAAATGATGAACTCAAATTGTCACTAAGTCTGACCACCTTGTCGTAACCTACCCTGTCAACTATAACACTCTACTAACCTGTCTATTGCTCGTCAAGCACACCACCTATCCTACGGTATTGTAGTGATAATTTACTATATCACCATTAGGATAAGTCATCAACAACACACGGTATTCAAGAGTCGTAGCTTAAATCATCGAACTAAAAGTATATTTCAGAATAAATAAAGCTCTATAAGAGTTATTGTCCCTTTATCAACACATCCATATATCTCGCATCTACAGAAATGTAGGGATACTGTTTTCTATACTTCTCAAAAGAATCTACCCATAATTTACTCTGTACTATTGCATTCGGAGTGTCTGCCGAATAGGTAATCATTTTAGAGTTATTCATTTGATTACTCAATTCACTGTAACCATCACTATATGGTTCTGCAAAAATATATAAGCTGTCGTTAGGTACGATAAAGATATGAACTGTACCAATATTAGATAGTTTAAGATAATTCTTTTGAGGTGGAAGAATCCCATAATACGAATATGGTATGACAAAACATCCATTGTTCGTTTTCCAAACAGTTAAAGTTCTATCCCCTATTTTATAGAAATGTCTACTTTCGTAAAACAACATCAGGGATACTATGAGTATAATTAAAAATACTACATATTTTCTCATCTTATATAAAACATATTTAAAGAAAGACTTTGAAAGTCATAGATTCTTTTCCAAGTAAGTTCATACCCTTTTTGTAGAATCCTTTGCTTATAGTATTGTTCTTACCTGTAAACTTTATTGCCTCTGTTATCACCAGCCTATTCTACAAAATAGTAAACCATGGTATTTTTACTATGTATATCTTACTAATAGCTCTCTAATACCTCCAAGGCTTTACATGAAATAGTCCAACCTCGTCCTGCTCTACCAGCCTACACTCCCTGCATTATAATTATCAACGTCACACATATTTGTATAATAGGGTTTACCATCTCGGTCCCTTATAAGCGACACTCTATACATATATTAATAAGAACAATGATTGCCTTTATAAGATACGTTTCTTTCCATTTGCATTATGCATACATCATGACATCTATGTGGCTTAAAGGTATCCTTGAATCAAAGAACTTTTGTCTTGTAAGATTAGGGACATCTTGCGGGACCATTCGTTGCACTATTCAATTCCAGCATAGGACAACCTTTGGAATCGTAGGTGTAATAATCATGTCCTATCTGCGTTGGAGCCGTTGGGCGGTTACTGTCCTCATACTTATATGCAAGGTTATAAGACTTAGCAGTTGTCGTTGAGTCCACCTTCTGCACCTTCGTCAGCGGCTCACTCATCCGTCCGAACGACATCACCATATCATACGATGCACGCTTTGCCTTACCACTTGCATGAATAAGGCGGTTCAGCTCATCATACTCATACGTATGCGAACTCCTTCCTCCCAGCTTCGCCTTGTTGAGTTTCGTCAGCGACGTTGAGTTGGCAGCATTCGTGATACCGAGGATATTATCCACAGCATCATACTGATACCTGTTCTCCATCACAGTCTGACCATCCGCTGTAAGGTTCATCACCTGCAGACGTTCACACTGCTATCCTAAGTATAGACTTATCTATTCCTTTATTATACTTTGATAGACTGTATCTTTCCCGACTGTAAATGAGGACATTATATACCGACTCATTAGAGCCAATATTTGCTGAATTTCCTTGCAAAAAAGCCCCAAAGCCTATACCTTCATTAGGCCAACTCAACTATACAGAGTGGCGTGAAAGAAATGATAGAGTTGAATTCTTATACATTCAGTGGTTCACTTCTCCTACAGATTGAATCTACCTTTGACAACAAAGGTAATGAATCAACCTTGTTTCACAAAAGGATTTTATATATTGTTTAAGTCTCTTGCTGTAAACGTAGATTACCTTCTATTATTTGAGGTGGTGTCTGAGGCTTAAAAGCCATTAAGATTGAAGGCTTTTCCTTAATAACATCATCTAATATATAGATATCATCGTCGATTAAACGAGATAAGCCTGTGAGAAATTCACAAATCTTATTGTGAACATTCAAACTATTTACAAACCGAACATCAATATCCATTTCTAATTGTTCTGTACTATTTAAGTACCATCTAATAACAGGTTTATTATATAAGAAAACAGTTATTATTTGATTATGAACACCATATTCTATACAGTCTGCAAAATCTTTAATACTCTCTTCCATAGAGAGGAAAGGGGTTTTACAGATATAGTTGTAGATAGCTGTCATAGCACCTCTCTTAAGATGAAAAGCAATTATATCTCTTACATAATCATCATTAGTATAATATATATGTTTCTTTATTTGATACCAGTCCATCATAACCATCTTATTTGTTCTTAAATATCTGAATCTATCAGATTATCCTTCATGACTTATATTAAAGCCATCTCCAATAGCTTTATGATAATTAGCTCTTATTCCATTAGGATCTATATCAAACATCTAATACATAGACGTCGTATGTTCCTGAGAATTCTCATAAAGAGAAGTTAGCTATATATTAATCACAAGACCGCAATATTTGTATAACAAGTAATATCATCCAATGAACAAAGATAAACAAATATTGGTAAATAAAAGTAGCTATCAGTAAGAATTAATAAGTCTAATCAAAAATCTTCTTTATTATCAATGCCACCAATACTTTAGCTTGTAACACTATAAACACTCTGATAATAAAAATAAAAAAAGGAACATCCTTGCGGATATTCCTCTTATAACACTCAGTGATTCCGTTGGGGTTCGAACCCAAGACCCACAGCTTAGAAGGCTGTTGCTCTAATCCAACTGAGCTACGGAACCATCATGCGGGTGCAAAGGTACGGAATAAATTCGGTTCTGCCAAATTCCATTCCTTCAAATTTCATACCTATTAAACTATCTTGTCAAATTATTTATATTTCTGTAAAAACGTATCGGCTTGTGTATTACCAAGTTCCTTTGCTTTTTGAATATTCTTTATTCCAGACTCTTTCTGTTTACTTTCACATTGTGCTATACCCAAGATAAGGTATGCATCAGGCTGAGCAGCATCAAGTTGGATTGCTTGTTGAGCAGCACTCATAGCAGCATCAAGCTTATTTAAACGTAACAAAAGGCTTCCTGCCTCCGTTGGGTATAATGCTTCTTTAGGGTCAAGTCGTGATGCAACAAGAATGTCTTGTAGTGCCTGCTGCCACATACGTCCCTTCACCTCACACTGTTCACGCATATAATAGAATGCTGCGCCAAGACGTCCTTGATTAAAATATTCATACGTATAATAATCTTGTACAGCCTTTCGATACTCCCCCATCTTCTCCAGCTGTTGTCCACGTGTATAGAAATATGGTGCAGAAGTAGATACGTATGGTGTATCACAAAGTTCGATACTCTTATTGAGTAAGTCAAGAATCTCCTGATCAGTACCTCCCAGATGTTGGCGACTCTGTGCCATTTCCAAATACAACTCTGGATTATTAAATTTCGTCTTAGTTAGTGCCTCAAAGTCTGTATAAGCCTTTGCATAATCACCCTTTGCATAAGTAATTTGTGCTTGCAAATGGCGATAAGCATCATTGGCTTTTGCAGATTGAGCCTTTTGGACTTCATCCAAAGCCTTATCAAGTGTCCACCCAATAGCTTTAGCTTTTTCCTCAAACTCAGGGATAAACGCATTACGGTAAATAAGACGAGCAAAATTATAGTGAGCTTCATCCTTTGCAGTAACCTTTCCGATAGCAGTCTGCATTGTTTTATCAGCATTTGCGACCTCACCTTTAGCAATCTGTATGTTCGCTAACGCATAATATCCATCATTTGACTGTGGGAACTTAGTAATAAATTCGTTGACAATAGCCTCATGTATATTAGCAGGCTTCTCTGAAGAAAGCATCAAAGCAACAACAGCCTCTTCCAACGTGTTAGGTAAACCGATTCGTATATCACTCTGTCGAAGCGTTACATCATTCTGTGAAAGACCCTTAAGAACAAAGTCCTTCGCATAGTTAGCATCCGTGGAACTCTGGGAGTCACCAGATTTATTGTACAAACCTATAACCTGTCCCTTTTTATCAAAGACCGGAACACCGTTCATCTTATCTGTTGCAGATGAGCTTAAAATAGCATAGTTATACTTATCCATGAATTTTTCAACGCTTGTCACATTGGCTTTCTCAGCATTTCCACTTTTAAGTATAGGAGTAAGCCAAACCTCGTCACCCGCAGAAACAGTTGTTGCCAAAGGTGCAGCAGCAGTCTTACCACTCACTTGAAACTTTGCTATATCATAGATTTCATTCGCACCAAGCAGACATTCCACGTCATGCTTCTGTCCCTTCGAATCTACAATAACAGCTTTATCAGCACCTATAAAAGGCTTCCATGGACTGACAGCAATACCATCAGTACTTATGCAAACACCATTAGAAGTTGCCAAAATACTGCCATCTGCCTTAAAAGTTGTCAATGTAAAGGCTGCATCTGCAGCTTTCTTCACAGCGGCAGGCTGTGCGAAAAGGCTTGTAGACACACCAAACACAAGTGAAATGGCCAAAATTAAAGTTCTTAGTTTCATGTTCATTCTTTCTTTCATTGTATGTTTTTAGTAAGGTGTTATTTTTTTTTCTTGCTTAATTCTAACAGTTCACGAGCATTCTGTAAAGCTGCATCAGAGATATCAGCTCCCGAAAGCATCTGTGCTATCTCTGTCACACGCTGCTCTTGTGTCAACTCACGCATGTGACTACGAGTACCTTCTGCTGTTTCTTCTTTCTCAACCTTATAATGTGAGCTACCCAAAGCAGCAATCTGTGGAAGATGAGTGATAGAAATAACCTGACGATTATTATCGCCCATTTCTTGCATGATGAGCGCCATCTTCTGTGCAATCTTACCACTAACACCAGTATCAATCTCATCAAAAATAATTGTTGGTAACTTCACTGCTCCACTTACCATTGCCTTTAACGACAACATCACACGAGCAATCTCACCACCGGAAGCCACCTGTGCTACTGGTTCCATAGCTGTACTTGTATTGGCAGAGAAAAGGAATTGAACCTTGTCTGCGCCATCTAATGATAGAGCCTTAGGCGACAAATCAACCTTAAACCTAACATTAGGAATACCGAGCGGTATAAGACGGCTCTTCATCTGTTCTTCAACAATCTTTATAGCTTTATGTCTTAGCCCTGTTAACTTCTCTGCTTGCTTTTCACAAGCTATAAGTTTTGCTTTAACATCTTGTTCAAGTAAATCCAGTTCTTCGTCGCTATTATCGATATTCTTAAGCTGTTCTGCAATATTATCACGAATCTCGATGAGCTCTTTCTCTGTAGAAACATGGAATTTCTGTTCAAGTGTATTCAGTAAGTCAAGCTGCTGATTGATACTATCCAAACGTGAAGGGTCAAAGTCGATATTCTCAACTTCACTACTAACCTCACCTGCAATATCCTTCAACTCTATATGTACTGATGACAGTCGTTGTACCAGTTCTTGTGCTTTAGGATACACCTTCTCTATATCGCCAAGACTATCCAGACTCTTTCCAAGCTTACTAATAACTCCACTATCATCATCATTCAGCAGATTATCAGCTTCATAGAAAGCTGTTTTGATATCTTCAGAATGTGAGAGAGTCTCACTCTCCTGCTCCAACTCTTCTTGCCTGCCTTCTACCAACCCTGCGTTATCCAATTCACTAAACTGAAAACGCATAAACTCTTCGTTTTCCTGTGCCTTTGAGATCTGTTCTTTCACACTTGACAGACGTTGTTCAGCCTCTTTGTATTGCTGAAACGCTGAACGATAAACAGCCAGTTCCTTACTGTCTTGAGCAATGATATCTATAACATTCAGTTGAAAATCATCCTTCTGTAACAATAAGTTTTGATGCTGTGAATGAACATCTATTAGCTGCTCACCCAATGCACGCATCATCTGCAACGACACTGGCGTATCATTAATAAAAGCACGAGACTTACCCGTAGCCGTTAGTTCACGACGAACAATTGTATCTTCTGGTTCGAAATCAATATCATGTTCTGCAAAGAAAGAATCAAAACCATAGTTAGAAAGGTCAAAATGTGCCTCAATAGTACATTTCTTCTCTCCTTGTTTAATTTGTTTGCTATCAGCTCGATTACCTAACAATAATCCGATAGCACCAAGGATAATACTCTTTCCTGCACCTGTTTCACCAGTAATAACCGAGAAACCAGAATGAAAGGCTATATCCAACTGGTCTATCAACGTATAGTTTTTTATATATAGATGTTTCAGCATATATTTATCAATAATACTAAGTGAAGTTAGAATATAGGACTATTTCATACTACAATAGAATTACTACTGTTTTATTTTGTCCCATGTAATGTTCTGACTGGCATTGATACCAAAGAGGATATCATAAACCGACTCCTTTTCTTTCTGTGTACCTTTCCCTTTGTATATATTAGCCAATTCGTCCTTTTTATAGTCTGTCCATATCTGTGGTAACATACTTATCGGGCGATTTTCATGTGCTTTCTTTAAGTCATTTTCCAATGCCATAGTTATGTTTGTACGTCCACGTTCAGCATTGTTAGCCATCTCGTCCAATCCTGTTCTGTAATAGTCATATTGTAACTGGCGAAATGGTTTCATTGCACCATCAAGATAGTCATTGATGATAGCAAACCGATTACGTGAATTATCAAAAGCTTTCCAACCCGTAAAGTTAAGATTCTGTGCATTATTCGTCAGAACCATACAACGCTGAAGAATATCTTCACCACCCATAGGAGCGAAAGAATCTAAATCTAATCCTATGATAAGATAAGCATAATAGGCTATCAGTGCTGTCAATTGATTATCTATATTCTCCTCATTAAACTCAATCTGATCGAATTGAGCAAAGGTGAAATTGAAATCACCATCCTGATTGTTATAGAGCGTAGAAGTGTAGGCTGCATTATAAACAGGGCGGTTCGCCTGAATTAAAGCCGTACAGGTGAAAAGGTTATTACCTGGGTCATACTTACTAACAGTAATATTAAAGTTACAGTTTATACGTTCCTTTCTTTGAAACTGATAATGAGTCCATTGACGAGTATTAATAAACTGTTCTAAAGTCTGTTGTAAATTCTCAAAGACAGAAGCATCCGTACCCTGAATCTGATTATGATTCACGGTCACTTTTGCATTCAACTCTTGTGCTGATAATTCTCTATTAGAGAATAGCAACAAGCTCATCAATAATATCACGAGCCACTTCTGTCTTTGGTTTCTTTGCATAACGCTTCTTACCTTCTTTGTTGATAATCGTTATTTGGTTATCATCTGCCTGAAAAGTCGTCCCTGGTATCCTCGTTGAATTTAATACGATGAAATCAGCATTCTTCTTTTCCAACTTTCTTTGAGCATTATTTTCTTCTTCATTCGTCTCCAGTGCGAATGCAACAATGCGTTGACTCTTTTCCTTCATACGCCCTATTGTCGCAGCAATATCCTGTGTTGGCTTCAGCTTTAAGACTAAGTCGTCACCTACACGCTTAATCTTTTCTTCTGCAATCGCCTCAGATCGGAAATCAGCAACAGCTGCACAAAGTATCGCAGCATCGCAATCAGGGAATACTCCGACAGCAGCCTCAAACATTTCCTTGCAACTTTCAACATTTACTCGTTGGATACCATCAGAACACGTAAGGCTTACTGGTCCTGCTACAAGCACAACTTTTGCACCACGTCGGGCACATTCCTCAGCTAAAGCGAAGCCCATCTTACCAGACGAATAATTACCTATAAAACGTACTGGGTCAATCTTTTCATATGTAGGACCAGCTGTTATAAGAATTTTTTTATCTATTAGGTCATATAAAGTAGACTGTGACTCAGATGAAACAGAGAAGAATTTGTCTAATGCCTTAACGATATTCTCTGGCTCTTCCATCCTCCCTTTCCCTTCCAGACCACTGGCAAGAAAACCGCTACCTGGCTCTATTATATAATTACCAAAGCTACGCAGTGTCTCTATATTCTTCTGTGTAGAAGGATGCTTATACATATCTAAGTCCATTGCTGGCGCAATAAAGACAGGTGCTTTCATAGAGAGATAGGTAGTAATAAGCATATTGTCAGCTATTCCATTTGCCATTTTGCCTAACGTAGCAGCTGTGCAAGGTGCAATGACCATAGCATCTGCCCATAGCCCAAGGTCTACATGAGAATTCCACGTACCATCCTTCTGCGAGAAAAACTCACTTACGACAGGTTTATGTGTCAAGGCTGACAATGTGATAGGGGTAATAAATTCTTTACCAGCAGGGGTGATAACCACCTGTACCTCTGCCCCACTCTTTGTCAGCTCACGAATAATAAGACAACTCTTATAAGCCGCTATAGAACCTGTTATGCCTAAAACTATTTTCTTCCCCGTCAACATCACCTTATCTATTATTAAACTCTCTTAGTCGTATACGCGTCAAAACCTGCTTTGTGTTATAGGTGAAATCGCTTGCAAGCATCCAACTATAATAACCAGGATCTTTGTGTAACACCTCAGCTACATCCCAACCTTTGTATTTACCAAAGTTAAACACTTCATGTCGGCATGGTTTTCCTGCAGCATCCAATAGCTGATTACCATCTTTATCTGTCATATCACGCCATACCATACGACCAGCAAAGTCTACAAAATCATTCATTTTTGAGAACTCTGCAAGCTCATCCATGTCATTATTCAATGAACGCTCTGCTTCTTCTTGCTTACCAGGAGCATACATATCAAGCTCACCCTGTAGAACACGCCATGTGGCTTCAGTATCCTGATCAGCTCTATGCGCTTCGAAATCATCCTCCATTTTCCTGCCACAATAGAACTTATATGCTGCAGCAAGATTGCGGCGCTCCATCTTATGATAGATATTCTGTGCATCAATCAGGCGACACTTTGAGAAATCAAAATCAACACCCGCACGTAAGAATTCTTCTGCCAACATCGGAACATCAAATCGATTGGAATTAAAGCCAGCAAAATCACATCCTGCAAACTTCTCTGATAATTCCTTTGCCTTCTGCTTAAAGGTAGGCGCATTAGCCACATCCTCGTCCGAAATACCAGTTAACAACGTTACTTCTGTAGGTATAGGCTTACCTGGATTGATAAAGATATTCTCTCTTTCCTCCCTTCCATCAGGATAAACCTTGATGTAAGAGATTTGAATAATACGGTCGTTTACGAGGTCAAGCCCTGTTGTCTCCAAATCAAAGACTATCAATGGCTTTGTCAAATTCAGCTTCATACGTTTGTGTATAACCCTATATATAATTATAAAGGAGAATGGCTATATAGAGATACACAGCCATCCCCCCAAAATAAGATTTATTTTATTACTCTTTTAATCGCTTAATAGCATCGGCATAATCAGCATGAGAATGTCCTCATTCTCTGGCTGTTTGTCTGGTACAATAACACCAGCACGAGAGGGATCTGCCAACTGTATAATGACATCATCGCTCTCAATATTATTCAAAATATCGAGCATACTTGAACCCTTAAAGCCTATGCTCATAGGATTACCACCATATCCACAGGTGACACTCTCCTTTGCACTTGTTGCGAAATCAATATCTTCAGCATTCAACTCCATCAGACCAGCTGACACATGGAAGCGAATTTGCTGAGAAGAATCGCTCGCAAACGGCAACACACGACGCAAAGCACCAATCAAAGTCTTACGATCAATCGTGACTTGGTTAGGGTTGTCCTGAGGAATTACGCTATTATAATTAGGATACTTACCTTCTATCAAACGGCAAGAAAGATTACCTTCGGCAAAAGAAATCTCTGCTGAACGCTCATCAAAACGAATAATAACATCTCCACCATCCTTTGCCAACACATTCTTCAATAATGAAGCAGGCTTTTTAGGTAGGACGAATGAGGCTGGAGTATCACTCTTAATAGAGAAAATCTTATTCCTTACAAGTCTGTGTCCATCACTGGCTACAACAGCCAAAGCATCTTCCTTCAAATCAAAGTAAACACCATTCATAACTGGGCGAAGCTCATCTTGCGCTGTTGCAAAGAGTGAACGTGTCAGACTATCAGACAACATCTCAGCTTGAAGTGTGATCGTTGTTGCATTCTCAGACACTGATTGAGCCTTCGGATACTCATCTGCTCCAAGAATAGGGAAATTATATGAACCATTCTGATAGGTAACATATATCTTCATCTCATCCAAATTAACATCCAATGTTAGTGGTTGTTCTGGAAGTTCTTTCACAGCATCAAGAATCGTATGATTGTTCACTGCGAAATCACCTTCGCCCTCACAATTCTCAAGATTCAATGTCCCACGCATGACATTCTCACTGTCAGACGCTGTTATTGTAAGCTGTCCATCATGAACTTCAAACAAGAAACAATCCAAAATAGGCAGAGAGTTCTTACTATTTATTACTCGAGAGAGAGTCAACAACCGGCTACTCAATGCAGTACTTGAAAGGTTAAATCTCATTAGTATGTATTTTAGTTAATATTCATATTATGTATATCCGAATTAAGACACCAGACTTCTCATCATAGTCGTCTTTCTTCTTCATCGTACAAAAATACAAAAAAGCGCCGTGAAAAACAAAAATTAAGTATAAAAGTTTCGGTTTTTAGAACTATTTTAGTAATTTCGCAAACAGAATAAAGTATTAAAATAACCAAAACAAGTAGATAAATGGATTTACAAGGAAAAGTAATCGCTGTCCTCCCTGCACGTGAAGGAACTTCTGCTCGAGGACCATGGAAGTCACAACAGTATGTCATCGAAACCCATGACCAGTATCCAAAAAAGATGGTCTTCGATGTTTTTGGCGCTGACAGAATTGAACAGTTTGCTATTAAAGCAGGTGAAGAACTCAATGTTAGCTTCGATATTGATGCACATGAATACAACGGTCGTTGGTTTAACAATATTCGTGCATGGAACATTCAACGTGTTGATGCTACGGCTGTAATGGCTGGTGCGCCTGTTGCTGCAGCTCCTGTCACTCCTCAGCCAGCTCCTGCTGCCCCACAGGCTACCCCATTCCCTCCTACACAGTCAGAGGAGAATTCTACAGACGACTTACCATTCTAATAGAATTACACGATTTTCCGATATAGATAAAGACAGGCTCTCTGATTTAGTAGAGTCTGTCTTTTTGTTTTAACAGATATTCTTATTACTAAAAATCTTAGCTTTATACCTTATTATATGGTGATACTATGAGTTGTAAACACAATGTCTATAAAAGCAAAACCTATTATCAAATTTATAGTACCTCAAATCCGCAACTAAGCCTTTCACCATCCTTATTGCATTTACACATCCTCTCATTACTGAATTTGCAGATAATTTGAATTTGAAACACCCACTTCTGCCTACAATATCCCCTTACCCCACAATGTGACTTGAGGCAATACGCAGTATTATTCCCAAAAATCCTGCATACCATCCATCCGTTTCTGTCTTTGAATCACAAGTCGGTATGCTTTACCCTTCCACTTCTCAACAAGGATAGAGTTCAATTCAAACTCAATGCCATTGATTTCCTCTGTTTTCCAGCCTTTGAGAGCAAAGGTGTCATTGTAGATCGAACTGCAGCGGTTAGCACGGATACAGAAGGACTTGCTGTGTTTTTCTATTTCCTCCACGATTTCCTTGGAGCATGCTCCACAATCAGTTCTGAAGCGATTGATAATGAGCCCATTCTGTTCAAATCTCTCAAAGAACCTCTTCTGCGTGTTCTTCTGATGGAAACGAACATTTGTGTTACCATTGCTATTCTCTATACCGACTATCAAATCGCCAATAACCGACACGCCAGGGCGATAAACAAAGAAATTCTTGTATGTAGGCTTTGCATCATACTTCTCTATCTCTATGATCTGATGGTCGAAATCAACATCATACATCTCACTCCCTTTCAGTTGGCCAGATGCAAATATACAATTGAGCAATAAAGTATTGAGAGTGTCAGCCGTATTGAAATCGTAGGTCTTGCCCATATCTGATGTGTATGAAATGTTTTCTTGCGTCAACTCCTTTATCGCTCTGAGGATAGTATCAGAGCTACAAGTGCGAAGTGTCAGATGAAGCGAGAGGTGGTTCATCAAATGAGTAGTGACATCCTGGGGTACATGATCTGCCACAGAAGTAGATACTCATGAGAGAACGAATGATTTCGCTGTACTGATAACCGAACGATCTACACCTTAGGCCGAGGGTTGAGTCGATTACAGATGATAATGTGTGGAGTCAAATTGCTCCATGATTGAAAATAACACCCCAAAAGGAGTGAGTCTCTCAGATTTAATTTGTATCTTTGCCATGTCCATCGTCGGATTCTCTTGTTTTTTTGCAACACTAAGATAAGTGAAAACTCTGACATGGCAAAATCCTGAGCAACTTTTTGTTGCTCTGGTACTTAAAAAGTTTAATTTATAATAGTGTTGCGGAATTAAGAATGTTCATGTAAAACAAAGTACTTATGATATCTGTCTATTCCATCAAACCGCAGTTTCAACGGGTGTTAACGCCTATTTTAGAGTTGTTGCATCGTGCAAAAGTTACTGCCAACCAAATCACCTTGTGGGCTTGTGTCCTCTCACTTGTCATCGGCATTTTGTTTTGGTTTGCGGGCGATGTGGGTACATGGCTCTACCTTTGCCTGCCTGTGGGACTGCTGATACGTATGGCCCTGAATGCCTTAGACGGCATGATGGCTCGTCGTTACAATCAAATAACCCGAAAGGGAGAGCTGTTAAACGAAGTGGGTGATATCGTTTCGGACACCATTATTTATTTTCCGCTGTTGAAGTATCATCCCGAAAGTCTTTATTTTATTGTGGCTTTCATTGCCCTCAGCATTATTAATGAATACGCAGGAGTGATGGGAAAGGTGCTGTCGGCAGAACGACGGTATGATGGTCCGATGGGCAAGAGCGACCGTGCTTTCGTTCTCGGCCTCTACGGGGTGGTCTGTTTGTTTGGTATAAACCTTTCAGGATATTCCGTTTACATCTTTGGGGTTATCGATTTGTTGCTTGTACTCAGCACGTGGATTAGGATAAAGAAGACGTTAAAAGTAACCAGGAATTCGCAAACGCCTGAGTAAACCGATGGTATTGATAAGCAGTGGAGTATGAAAAAGAAACCTTATCCAACGGTTGCGGTTTTTTCTGGCGGTGGTACACGTTATGCTTTGTATCTCGGCATGTATGCGGCGATGCAACATTATGGTGTAAAGCCCGACCTGCTGATTGCCGCTTGCGGTGGCAGTATCGCTGCCAACATCATCAACTCGTTTGCTACCGACGAGCAGCGAAAGGCCTTTATACAGTCGGAAGAGCTGTATCGCTTTGTGCAAAACACCCGAATGACACGTTTCAAAATGCTGTATAAGATAGGTGTCTATTGCCAGCGCAAGGTGCGAAACACATTCTATGCTCCTTATATAGAAAATATTTTCGATAAATTTATCGTAGACATGCCCACCGACATACGCCCGCTTTTGCCCTCGTTGGCTGTTCGACCAACCCTTCCCACCATCGTAGTAGGTGCCCGATTGTTGTTTGACAGGGCTGACATCGGTAAAGAAAGAAACGGAAGAAAACTTTATCGGAAGGTGCTTTTTACCGATGCCGAGACAGCTAGAAACATCGATTTGCCAGCTGTTAACTGCAATTTTAAAAGCTATGAGGATAGTGCCATCGACTCACAAGTTGAGCTGTTTCAAGATGTTCCCTTACCCATTGCCACCCGAATATCTGTTTCGGATATGTTCTACGTTCAGCCCGTGCATTACAAAGGTGCCTATTTTGCGGGCGGAATTATTGATTTGATGCCCATAGAACTGGCCGAACAACTTGGCGAAACAATTATCTTTGAGAAGAAAAAGGGGGTTTGGCACCATCGACGAGGCACTTATTAGAGCCGTATTTGGATATAGTGGAAACCGCCGATTGCAAGAAGTGATGACGCATTCGGTGAACTATTGGGTAGACACGGCCGACATGAACCAGGCACTTTCGGGCCATTACATCGAAAAAAAAATCAATCTTCTGAAGCTCCAGGTAGAACTGAAACTGCCCAAAACCTATGCCCAGTTTGTAAAAGATATGAACTTTCAATGGCAATACGGATACGATAGGGTTGCCCAACATTTTAAAAACAAACAGGTATGAACATCTTTATTACGGGCGGAACATCGGGTATCGGCTTGGCCTTGGCGCGGTTTTATGCTGCCAAAGGCCATCGGGTAGGGGTGTGCGGACGAAATACGGCACGAATAGACAGGAGTGATGAGGTTAACAAACTGTTGCTTGCATACCAGCTGGATGTGTGTGATAAGGACGCATTAACCGTTGCCGTAGAAGTGTTTTGTGCCGATAAGGGGTTGGACATGATGATTGTTGCTGCTGGATATTACCGTAACGGCGTTACTGAAGAAGTGGATTTTGAGCAGACTTCACAAATGTTGAAGGTTAATATCGCGGGTGCATTGAATGCGATGGAAGTGGCACGAGAAGCAATGAATGCATCCGGCGGACATTTGGTAGTGATTGCTTCGGTGGCAGGATTGTTGCATTATCCGTGCGCAAGCGTATATGCCAAGTGCAAAAGAGCATTGATACAGATAGCCGATGCTTATCGCCGAAGTCTTGCCGACTATCAAATAACGGTTACAACACTTGTTCCGGGCTACATAGACACGCCACGATTGAGAGAGATATACCGTAATGACCTTTCCAAATGTCCATTCTGCATGCCCTTAAATCGGGCTGTTGAAACAATGACAAAGGCCATAGCGCAGCGCAAAGAACAGGTGGTGTTTCCGCCAAAAATGCGCCTTTCCATCGCTTTTCTTTCGCTTTTACCCACTTGTTTGTTATCGGCTTTTATGCACCGAAAGACATTATGGAGCATTCCCAAATAAACAACAAAACTGTATGGACGTGTAAGCGGCCCTTGCCAAACGGTTTGATGCGGCGTTGCGGTATAGATAACAAATGCTTGCAAGTAAGCAAATACATCGCCCTTGTTATTTGTTGGGGTGTATTCTATGCTGTTTATACTTTTGCTGCAAGCTATGCGGCATCGCTTAAAGAGGTGTCTTCGCTTTGCTTTTCGTTTGAAAAAGCCATACCGTTTGTACCTTTTGCCATCTATTTTTATAGCAGTAGTGTGGTGTTTTTTATATGGGTTTTCTTCCTCTGCAATACTTTTCGGCAGCTGTCGACATTAAGTAAACGCATCGTTTTTATAACCGTTTTATCGGGAATTTGTTTTATTATCTTTCCGTTAAAACAAAGTTTTGTACGTCCAGAAACAGCCCATATCTTGTTTTCTTTCATCAATACGTACGATACACCTTTTAATCAGGTCCCGTCTTTACATATAGGTTATGCCTGCATCTTTTGGAGTGGGGTGCGAAATAGCAGGTTCAGAAACTTACTGAGAATGTGGTTGGTGTTGTTAATGCTGTCTACCCTTTTGGTGTATCAGCACCATTTCATCGATATTACTACCGGTTTGATGGCAGGTTTTCTGACGTTATGGATGTTTCCTTACCGTAAAAAGCGCAACCAACAAATAGCAACGGTTTACTTTTTTGTTGCCGCTGTGGGGTTGACGGCGTTATTGTTTGCCATCGAACATTCGGTTTTAGGAAGTATTTTTTTATTGTGGGGCATACTCGTCTTGCTTTTATTGGGCCGTGCTTATTATCGCTCTAATCGACATTTTCTTAAAGACGACCACGGTTGCATCGGTTTTTTGCGTTATATTTTCTATTTTCCCTATATCGCAGTGTATCGCATATTGTGGTTGTTTTCTCGTCAGGCACCTGTAGAAATTGCACCCAACATCTTCGTTGGAGGCTTGCTTTCATGCCGTTCTGCTCGGAAATTCGCCATGTTGGGAGAGGTTTCGGTGTTCGACCTTTCAGCCGAATTACCCGAAAACGCCTACTTTCGCACATCGGCAGATTACCATTGCTTTCCGCTTTTGGATATTGCCACTATCCCTAAAGCCTGTGAGGAGCGTATTGTAAATACAGTTTTAGAGAAGATGAAAGCCGAAGATGTGCCTCGAAAGCTATATATTCATTGTGCAATGGGCCGTTTTCGGAGTCACCGAATAGGTGAAATGGTGCAGTTAATGATAAGTAAAAATTTAACCAAAGATAAAAATGGAAACAGGAACATTTAAGAGTTTTGACAACGCAGATATTTTTTATAGGGTGTGGAATTACAACCCTTCGCAGAAAACCATTGTGATATTGCATCGCGGGCACGAACATTCGGGACGTTTGCAAGCCTTTGCCGAGAACGAGCAATTTGTGCATTTCAACATCTTTGGCTTTGATATGCGTGGACTGGGGCATACTTCGCAATCCGTTTCGCCCCATTTTATGGACTATGTACGCGACTTGGATGCTTTCGTAAAATACCTCTATGAGCAGTATGGAATTGTTGAGAGAGACATCTTTGTGGTGGCTAACAGCATTGCAGGTGTAATTGTTTCGGCGTGGTGTCACGACTTTGCGCCCCGTATTGCTGGTATGGCACTTCTTGCTCCTGCGTTTACCATTAAGTTATATGTGCCTTTTGCAAAGACGGGAATTGCGTTGGCAGCGCGGCTCTTCAAACACCTAACAGTGCCCAGTTATGTAAAATCGAAGGTGTTGACACATGATGTGGAACAGCAAAAGGCGTACGACACCGACCCGCTAATTACTAGAGAAATTGATGCGCACTATCTCTTGGATTTGCTGAAAGCAGGAAAGCGTATAGTAGAAGATGCTGCTGCCATAACCATACCGACGCTATTGCTCTCTGCCGGTAAAGATTACGTGGTGAAAGACGATATGCAAAAGCGGTTTTTTGTTGACATCAGCTCCACCCAAAAGCGGTTTGTCAAGCTTAAAGGGTTTTATCACGGGCTATTGTTTGAAACGCAACGTGAGCAGGTTTACAATCCTATTGCTGAGTTTATTAACCGCTGTTTCTCACTCGAACAACCGCCGGCGACCTGTATGCCTGATAAATTTACAGTTGACGAGTATAACAAAATGACTTTGAATATGCTTCCCCGAATTGAACGTTGGGGCTTTCGGATGCAGAAATGGATGCTCCATCACTTGGGATTTCTTAGTAAAGGAATGCGTGTGGGACTAAAATATGGTTTTGATTCGGGTATGTCTCTGGATTATGTTTATCGCAACCAAGCACAGGGATGCGGACCAATTGGGCGATGGATAGACAAAGGCTATCTTAACGCCATTGGTTGGCGAGGAGTAAGAATACGACGAGAGCATCTCATCGCAACCGTAGAAGAGCGTATTGAAACGCTTAAACAGCGCAATGAACCCGTGAAAATACTCGATATTGCCGGTGGGACGGGTAATTATTTGTTCGACATCAAACGCAAGTTTCCGGAAATAGAAGTGGTTATAAACGACTTTCGGAAGCAAATATTGCTTTCGGCGAGGCACAGATACAACAGCAAGGACTTCAAAATATACGGTTTACTCGTCTTGATTGTTTTAATAAAGACTCATATCGACAGCTGAATTTTGAACCTAATATTGTTATTATTTCTGGTATATTTGAGCTGTTTGGTGATAACGAGCTTGTTTGTAAGGCCATCTCTGGTGCTTTATCCGCACTACAACCGGGCGGCTTTTTGGTCTATACTGGTCAGCCTTGGCACCCTCAGTTAAAAATGATTGCTTTCGTATTAAACAACCATCAAGAGCGTGATTGGATTATGCGGCGGCGTTCGCAACGCGAACTAGACAGTCTTTTCGCCTTTTATGGCTTAACCAAATATGGCATGAAACTCGATAACTTCGGTATCTTTACCGTTAGTTATGGAACGAAATAAGTTGCAAACGGGCTTTTTCTTCAGCCGCAGACAAATTTGTTGGGGGCGTTGTTATCAAAGTAAGACGTGTTGATGGCGATGTTTCGGCGTGTCAAAGTCATTTTCCAATTACCCGTCGCCCTACCATTTTGTAGGATAAGGGGAAAGAAAACACCGTTAGTAAATGCTTTGCTGTTGTGAGAAGCTTGCAAAACATCGCCGCGATACTTGTAGGCAATGATGTATTCGTCGTAAGCAGACAGAAAGATAAATCTTTCTTTCTCTTTGATGTCGATTGAAGAAGATTCGTGCAGCAGATAAGTTTTATCGTTGAAAACGACCTTTTAAAACTCTTTTTCAATAATTTTAACGCCCAATCGCGCCTCTTTCACTGACAATCCCGATCACCAACAGAAGTCGTCTAACGTTGCTGGGGCATGACTTCTAAAGTAATTGCGTGCCAAAATGCTCAACGCCTCGTCTTTTGTGGGTAAGGGTATAGGGGCTACTCGCTCGTCTAAGAGCATGTAGGTATGTGCGTTTCCCACTTCAGGGCCGCTGCAAATGAGTGCCTCGCATTCGGCATTCTCCAAAAAAGGTTCATAAAAACAGTGTCCGAAGGTAAACCTTTTTCAGCCATTCGTTCTGTAATTTGCTGTTTGGCAAGGCTCTTTCCGCCGCTCAACATGTCATAGATATGCTGGTTCGCGGTGTCGTACATCTACTCGGAGAGGGACACTCTTTTATTGCACTTCGTTTTGGAACTTGCATCTCTGAGCCAAGCTCAGGGAGGTGAACACTATATAAAGAAGTTTGACGCATGGCATCATCTTGTCGTCATGCTTTATGCAGTAATGATGCGTTTAGACTCTCCGCGTGAGATAAAGGCCTCTCTCTTTGCTAATGTTAATCGCTTTAATCATCTTGGTTTAAAGCATTTTCCTTATCGAAGTACCTTGTTAGATGCAAACAAACGTCGAGATTCCGAGATATTCGGTTCAATCTATATGAACTTATATGAGAAATACCGCCATGAGCTTTACTCGGACAGCCGAAATTGTGGACAGCCTAAATGGCTGAAGAATCTAAAGATAATAGATTCTACGACAATAAGTCTATTTTCTAACTTGGTCTTTAAAGGTGTAGGACGTAACCCCAAAACTGGTAAGAAAAAGGGTGGAATAAAAGTACATACAGAGATATTTGCCAATGAGAATGTTCCAAGCGATATCAAGTTCACATCCGCAGCCAGTCATGACCAATTTGCACTTATTCCAGAACGATACGCCAATGAGGAACTGATTGCTTTTGACAGGGCCTATATCAACTATGAAAAGTTCTCAGAACTCACGCAAAGAGGCGTTATATATGTAACTAAGATGAAAAGTAATCTTAGCTTTGAAAGAATTGCTGATACAGATTATGAGATGACAACAGATTATGGAGCTGTACGTGTAGAAACCATTATCTTTCATAAGCATACAAAGGAAAAAGATATCTACCATAAAGCAAGAAAAATTACATATCAGGATAAGACTAAGAAAGGGAAAATCAGATTAATATCTCTGCTGACCAATGATTCTCAGATGTCGGCAGAAGATATTATAGCTATCTATAAGAAACGATGGCAAATAGAAACCTTATTTAAGCAAATAAAACAGAATTTCCCTCTAAGATACTTCTATGGAGAGAGTGCGAACGCTATAAAAATACAAATATGGATTACGCTTATAGCCAATCTGCTTATAACACTAGTGAAGGACAAAATAAAGAGACCTTGGAGTTTCTCAGGCTTGGCAACAATGATAAGAATTCTACTTATGAGTTATGTCTCAATACAAAGATTCTTTGAGCAGCCACATAGAGACTGGGATAGATTGATTACCCAGGTAAAAGCCCCACCAGAAGAGTTGTCATTATTCTAGGGGGGCTTGGAATTTGAAATTAGAACTAATCATGTGCATTTCAGCAGGATTGAGAGAGAGTATTGCAGCATGTAGAGGTTTTATCGGACAGCAATATTACTTTTTTGAAGCTTATAAGACTATATTAATGTAAACATTATTGCGAGCAATTGATAACCTATTGCAAGCTAATTTGCACTTAGCACCATTTGTGTTTACTATCAGCACAACACGTGCTGGGCACAAACACGATATGTGCTAAATAATAATCCCAAATCGGTTATCAGACCACAATATGTATAATTCTTATTACTATGGTATTGTTTCCTAAGATCTTTTATTTTCTTATCGGCATCTTGTCTGTCTTTATAACTTGACGTAGCCCGCTACGCCTGCATTACAAAGTCAAACAATCTACTCGATAATAAAACAAAATATGTTTAGGATCTAATGAGCGATTTGGGATAATACATCAGAAAAAGATGAGAGGGAAAGGGCATTATAATCATCATATAATAAGAGATTAATGACTAACTGATACAAAAAGCGGTATCATCTCTCACCCATCATAAACCATAATCAACAAAAAATCGCCCAAGGATTTACCGAAACCCTTGGGCAATTTATATACTTATTTAATAAGTTTGTTGCCTATTAAACTGCTGCTGCAATCCACTCATATATAAAGCTGCAAACACCAAAGAGGAGAATTCCTGCCATGCAAACAGCCAATGCAAACTTAGTGTTACAGTCACTCTTGAAGGTTGGCAATGGATTGTCTGTGCGAACAATATACATAGCCTTTACAATCTTAAGATAGTAGTAGAGTGAGATAACAGTGTTGAGCAATGCGATGAATACAACTCCGTAAGCCCATGCTCCCATTGTGGTGTTGATGTCAGCACCATTAACACCTGACATGAAGATGAAAAACTTAGAGAACATACCTGCAAACGGAGGGATACCACCGAGTGAGAACATTGCTAAGGTCATCAAGAAACTCAGACGTGGATTGGTTTGATAAAATCCATTGTAGTCACTAATGTCGGTTTTGCCGCCATTGTTCTGCTCTACGACTGATATGATGGTGAAGACTGCCATGTTGGCAACAACATAAATCAAAACGTAGTAGCTAAGAGCAGCAACAGAGTTTGCCCAGTTATTACCAATAGCTGCCAACATGATATAACCAGCCTGTGAGATAGAACTAAATGCCATGAAACGCTTTAACTCATTCTGACGTACAGCAAAGAGGTTGGCAATAGTAATTGAAAGAACAACTACAATCATCAGCAACACGTGCCAGTACTCCATCATACCACCGAAGACATGGAAGAGAATACTCAGCAACGTGAAGGCTGCAGCACCCTTTGAGATAACACTCAAATAACCAGTAACAGTTGTTGGCGCACCTTGATAGGTATCTGCCGTCCAAAAGTGGAATGGAACAAGGGAAATCTTGAAGCCAAGACCACTGAAGAAGAATACGAGACCTATGATTGTCAATGGAGTCGCCTGCATCTTTACAGCAATATCGTCGAAGTAAAGTGTACCAAACTGACCATAAAGGAAACTGATACCATAGAGCATTACACCGCTTGAGAAGGTTGCTGTCAAAATAAACTTGGCTGCTGCTTCTGCAGAGTTCTTACGATACATATCGAAAGCAACGGCACATGCCAATGGTACAGACGCCATTTCGAGCCCAAGGAAGAACATTACGAAATTGCCTGCACTCATCATCGCAAACATACCAAGCAATGTTGAAACGATGAGCATATAGAACTCAGCTTCCTTACCAGTCTTTGCAGCCCAGGTACGACTCTGTACTACAACGATAAAGGTACCCATAGAAAGGATGGCCTTCATAACGTTGACAGCAGAACTTGTTACATACATACCACCGAACAGATGTTGTGTATCCATGGGATAGAGACACACAAATGTGTTCAGAAGCAGGAGTATAGAAGCCAGCGGATTGAACCACTTGCGTTCTTCAGCCTTTGCCGTTGCAAAGTCAGCAACGAACAAAACTATCAGGATGGCAACAAGACTTGCCTCCGGAATCATCTTAAAGAAATCACTATAATTCATTTCGCCAGTTTATTAAAGATTACCCAAATTTGGTATATACGTGATAATGTGCTCAAAGATAGGATGAACCGCATCCATAATCATATTCTCAAAGAAGAGTGGGCATAGTCCTAAGCCTGCAACACAGAAGATCAGGCAGCCAATGGCAAAACGCTCGTCCCACGTAGCATCATGCAATTCATAGAACTTCTTATTAGGAATTTTCTGGAAGAGTATCTTTCCTACCACACGCAAGATGTACACTGCGGTGATAACAATCGCTGTACAAGCAATGATTGTGGCTACTCTATGGAACATACCTGCATTCTCGAACGAACCTACGAAGATTGTCATCTCTGCTACGAAACCAGAGAAACCTGGCAAACCAAGGTTAGCAAGACCTGCGACTACATAAGATACAGCCAAGAATGGGATAACCTTCATAAGACCACCAAGGTAACGTACGTCACGTGTTCCTGCACGGTGATAAATCATACCGATACATGCAAAGAACAAAGCTGTCATCAAACCGTGTGAAAGCATCTGAAGAATTGCACCTGTGATAGCTGTCTGTGTGGTCATAACCAAAGCGAAGAGTACCATACCACAGTGTGATACTGAAGAATAAGCATTGATATACTTCAAGTCAGTCTGTACACAAGCTGAAAGTGCACCATATACAACAGAGATAGTTGTCAACACGAGGAATACTGGTGCCCACATCTCCAAAGCATCTGGCATAAGGAACATTGCAATACGCAAACAACCATAACCACCGAGCTTCATTAATACACCAGCGTGGAGCATTGATACCGCTGTAGGTGCTGAAGCATGACCATCAGGAGACCATGTATGGAATGGGAATAACGCACCAAGTACACCGAAGCCTATGAATACCAATGGGAAGAAGATGTTCTGTATGTTCTTAGGCATAGCATGCATACGTGCTAATTCTGTGACATCCATTGTGGTAGCACCACTGAAATAGTAGATACCAAGAATACCAAGTACTAAGAGAGCAGAACCACCCATCAACATCAAGGTAAGCTTCATTGCTGAGTACTCCTTTGGACCAGTACCCCACACACCGATGAGGAGGTACATTGGAATCAGCGCAACCTCATAGAACATGAACATCGTGAACATATCCGTAGAGATAAAGAAGCCAAATACACCTGAAGATAAGAGTACGAACCAAAGGAAATACTCCTTCTTCATAGGCTCAAGCTGCCAACTGGCAAAAGTACCAGTGAAGACGATGATTGCAGAAAGCAGAATCATCACGACAGAGATACCATCTACACCTACCGAGAAAGCAATATTCAAAGGCTTGAACCACATCACAGAATTTGTTAACAGCATCGCATCATGATTACCTGCGTTGCGTTGCTGAACGAAATAAACGGTCAGCCAGATTGCACCTATCAAAAGTGCTGTAGCGCCAGCTACCATCACACCGCGTACCTGATTGTCATTCTTGGCTACCCATAAGCCTAAGAGCATCAGGACGGGGATAATTACAAATACAGTTAATATCCAACTCATTTCTTTAAATCAAGCAAAGTAATACTAATGTTAATGCTACTGTACCAGTGATGAACCATACGGCATACTGACGAACGTCGCCACTCTGCCATGAACGGATAGACTCACCAGCCTCCTGTGTACCCCAAGCCATGAAATTGAAGGTGCCATCAATAACGTGACGATCAAACCATGCGATTGGAATAGAGAAGCAACGGAACACAATCTTATGTGTAAAGAATTGCCAAGCATTATCAATATAGAATCTATTGAGAGCTGCTTTATGTAAACGTGGGAAGGTGCGCTGTAACGCATCAGCAACAGGTTGCTTCTTACCAGCATACATCCAAGTTGCAAGAGCGAAACCGATAATTGCGGCAATGATACTGGTTGCAGCGATACTCCTGTCAATATGGATATCATAGCTGAGACCATTAGCACTCACAAAGTGGCCAAATGGAATCCAACCTGCAGTGATAGAAATAATTGCGAGGAATACCAATGGACCCCACATTACGAAAGGTACTTCTTGTGGACGACGACGGTTCTCTGGGTCCTGCTCGTAGTAAGATTCACCCCAGAAGATTACGTAGTAGAGACGGAACATATAGAATGCTGTCATACCAGCTACAAGTGTCATAATCCACTTTAAAGCCTGTCCTTCTACACCAGGAAGTGCATTACATGCTGAGATAATCTCATCCTTAGAGAAGAAACCAGCAAATGGTGGAAAACCAGCAATTGCCAAGCAACCAATAAGGAAGCAGATGTTAGTTATTGGCATGTATTTATGCAAACCACCCATATACTCTTTAAAGTTGCTACCAATGATAACAATAATAGCACCAGAGCAAAGGAAGAGCAGAGCCTTAAACATTGCATGAGTGAAGAGGTGGAACATTGCTGCCATATAGCCGAGACCACCATGGTGGAGATATTCTGCACTATTAAAAGGACCATGCTTACTGTCATAGAAGCAAACACCAAGTGCAACAAGCATGTAGGCAATCTGTGATATGGTTGAGAATGCCAAACCACGCTTAATGTCGCGCTGAGCACAAGCTACTGCTGCTGCATAGAAGGCTGTAAATGCTGCTATCCAAGCAATCCAATGAAGTTGCTCCTGTGCACCAAATTGTACATAGATTGGTAACAATGATGCAACCTGAAATACACCAGCAACAACCATCGTAGCTGCGTGAATCAAAGCAGATACAGGTGTTGGACCTTCCATAGCATCTGGCAACCAGATATGTAATGGAAACATTGCAGACTTACCTGCACCACCAATGAACATCAAGAAGAGCGCAGTAGGAAGTACCCAAGTTAAATGTGGATTCTTGGCTAAGCTATTCAAAGTCTCAGTAAGTCCAGGATTAACGCTAAGATCGTAATTAAATGTTCCTACATAGAAGCTGAAGAACAATATACCAATTAGGAAGAATAAGTCTGCAAATCGTGTAACAATGAATGCCTTCTTACTGGCATGTACTGCAGTATGCTTTGGATAATAGAATCCAATCAACAGATATGAACATACACCTACCAACTCCCAGAAGAGATACATCTGAAAGATATTGGTTGCTACGACAAGGCCAAGCATTGACATCGTAAAGAGTGACAAGTAGGCATAGAAACGCTGGAAGCCGTGCTCATACTCTTCGAACTTATAGTTCTCATCACGCTCAGCCATATAACCGAATGAATAGATGTGAACCATCAAGCTGACAGTAGTAATGACGATTAACATCATTACACTAATTGGAGAAAGACGGAAACCAATGTTAAATGTAAGAAGGTCAGTACTTCAACCATGTTAAGTTGAAGACTGTTACAGTTGGGTATGCCCCATTAGCCAAGCGACCATCAGTTACATTGAATGTCTCGCCCATTGCTGTATATTCACCAGTATAAAAGAAATAATGGTAAGCAGTGTAGAGGCTAAGCACAAATAATGTTCCTAACATACAGGTTCCGATGATACCAGCAACCTTGCGAGGCATCTTCATTCCGAACAATCCGAGTACAATAGCACTCAAGAACGGGAGAAGAAGTATCAAAAATGCGTAATCAAACATATTTGTTTTCTTTTTATAATTTCATATTTTCAATACTGTTCACCTGATCGCTGTGGAATAGACGGTAAACATTAATGATAATAGCGAGCGCAACAGCTGACTCAGCCGCACTTACACCGATAGAGAAGAGCGTAAAGAACATACCCTCATAACCATCAGGGAAAAGTAAACGATTAAATGCAGCAAAGTTGATATCGACACTATTAAGAACTAACTCTACGGAGATAAGCATTGCAACAAGGTTGCGACGGGTTACGAAACCAAATACTCCGATAAAGAACAAGAGTCCACTAAGGACAAAGAAATATCCTACAGGTATCATTTGCTTTCCTCCTTCTTTTTGATATTCAAAATAACTAATCCACCGATGATGCAAGCTAAAGGAATAAAGAAATGAACTCGAATGGGAGAACATATCCATATTTCTTAGCTGTCATTAAGTTATCACCAATAGTTTTCATTGTAATCTCGTTTGCAAAAGCACTTCCGTCTACAGCTGTGTAACGCAAGACTTCATTCTTTAACAAAACTAAGATTACTGTGCCGAAACCTACTAAAGCAATAATAGCAGCAAGGAAAGTGCGCTTTCCTAACCAACGCTCAGATAATCCTTGTAATGTACGCTTACTTACTAACTGAATAGCAAAAATGTACATCATTGTGATACCACCAGCATAGATGCTGATCTGAGTAGCTCCAAGAAACGTATAATCAAGCAGGAAATAGAGACCTGCAACGCCAAAGAGAACAAACAACAATGCTGTTGCTGCTCGCATGATGCGCTTCGTCGATACACAGAATACGGCTGAAGCCAGTATAATAACGGCGAGTACCGCAAACATAATTAATCTTGCCATATCTCTAAACCTTTATTTCTTTTTAGTATTGAACGTTCCAACCTTCCAGTCAGCACCTCCATCGATAAGGTCAGGTAATGAACCACCTTTATATACTTCCTTATCAAGGTGTAATACCAACTTAGAACGATCGAAAACAGAATTCTCGAAATCATTCGTAAACTCGATTGCATCAAAGTTGCAGGCATTAACACACAACTCACAGAACATACAATCGCCTAAGTCATACTCATAATCAAGAAGTTGTTTCTTCTTCTTACCTGTCTCAGGGTTGGTAACCATCTCAGATAGTATCTTAATAGTACCATTAGGACAGGCCTTCTCACACATAGTACAAGCAGTGCATTTATACACTCCTTCTTCATCACGCTTGAATACTAAACGTCCGCGATGACGCTTAGCTACGTGAAGAGTCGTCTTGCGGTTCTCAGGATATTGCTCGGTAGACTTTGGTGTGAAGTATTCCTTCATGGTCACCTTCATACCTGTAGCAAGAGTCTTGAGTGCACTCCCGACTTCACCAAAATATGATTGTTTTTTATCTTCCATTCTCTTTAACCATTACTTAGTGAATGTCCAACCAAATGCTACACACACTGTCATTAATACGAGGATAATCAGTGATAGCGGCAAAAGATACTTCCACTCTAATTTAAGAATCTGATCGACACGAAGACGTGGGAACGTCCACTTTATCCACATCAATAAGAATACTACTACGAATGTCTTACCTAAGAACCAAACAATACCAGGAATGCAATTCATAACAGCATCAAAGCCATCCAAGCCAATGTTCAAAGGAGCCCAACCACCTAAGAATACTGTAGCTGCAATACCTGATACAACAAAAAGATTAAGGTACTCAGCCAAGTAGTAGAAACCAAATCCCATACCACTATACTCTGTATGGTAACCTGCAGTCAACTCACTCTCAGCCTCTGCCAAGTCAAATGGACCACGATTAGCCTCCGCATTACCCGCAATACAGAATACAAGGAAAGCCAAGATAGCTGGGATATGTCCTTGTACTATCAACCACTGCCAAGGACCAGTCTGAGCTTCAACTATACCTGAAATCTGCATTGTTTGTGTTAGGATAACAGCAGAGATTAAACATACACCTAATGACAATTCGTATGAAATCATCTGTACTGCTCCACGCATAGCAGATAGGACTGAATATTTATTATTACTACCCCATCCAGCAATGAATACTCCAACAACACCAATAGAACTAATGGCGGTCACCAGGAAAATACCAACATTGAAATCAAGGATATGGGCACCCTTATTCCAAGGAAGGAAAGAGAATGTACCGACAGATGCGATAATAACCAAGAAAGGTGCCATATAATAAAGTAGCTTATCCGCTTTATCTACAGCAAAGATTTCCTTAATCAACATCTTCAACACATCGGCTAAGACCTGTAAAGTTCCCCACCATCCTACTCTGACAGGGCCAATACGGCACTGGAAGTAGGCGCAGACCTTACGCTCCATAAAGATAAGCACTATTGCAAGTAAAGCATAAGCAAGAAGTATTGCCAATCCCACCACAACGCACTCAATCAGAACGGCCCAAAAATTACTTAGTCCACAAGTGACACGAAGCAATTCATCGAACCATTTTGTAACTATACTAAAATCGAACATAGTATGAATTTAATTCTTAATTGATTACTTTATTGATAACCATGTTAGCGGTCAATATCAGGGATAACGAAGTCAAGCGCAGCACCAGTAGTCACCAAGTCGGCAATCTTCTGACCACGTAACATCTTATCCATGGCGCCAACAAGTGTCAGACCCATTGGGCGGAATTTCAAACGATATGCTGTCTTGTCACCACGTGAATCCAGATAAGCACCAAACTCACCACTTGCACCCTCAACAGAGAAGTACCACTGTCCCTCAGGAACCTTGATGATTGGTTTCTGCTTAATATAGAACTCACCCTCAGGGATATTATCAATTAACTGCTCAATAATATTAAGGCTCTGATAAATCTCCTGTATATGACAATAGTAACGATCCATAGAATCGCCATGTGTCAAGGTTATCTGTTCGAAATCAACCTTGTCATACATGGCGTATGGATGGTTCTTACGAACATCATTCTTCCAACCGCTTGCACGACCAGCAGGACCAGTCACACCATAACTAATGCAATCCTTCTCATCCATTACACCAACATTGCAGAAACGCTGGTGAGTAATGACATTATCACCAAAGACATCCAAATACTCTTGTACCATTGGACGTAAGTATTTGCAAAGTTCTTTCACGTTTGAAACAAAGTTTGGATCAATATCAGCCTGCAAACCACCTATTCTATAATAGTTCTGAATAAGACGACCACCTGTTGTCTCCTCCATAACGTTCAAGACATGCTCACGATCACGCATACCATATAGGAAAGCAGTGAGCGCACCCAAGTCCTGAGCACAACAAGATGTATAAAGGAGGTGATTATCAATACGCTGCAACTCATCCATAATTGTACGGATGTAGAGGATGCGCTCTGACAATTCAATACCCATACCTTCTTCGATAACACCAACAAGTGCGTGACGATGCATCATTGCTGACAGATAGTTCATACGGTCAGTCAATGCCAAAGTCTGTGGATAAGTAAACTGCTCACAAAGCTTCTCAATACCACGATGGATATATCCCAAGTGTGGATAGATCTTGGTTACCGTCTCTCCATCCAACACAGTCTGCAAACGAAGCACACCGTGAGTAGATGGGTGCTGAGGACCGATATTCACAACGAAATTATCATCAGTGAACAGCGCATGTTGTGTCTGAACAAGTTCACCTTCATTATTGAGATTCCATTCTGTTGTTGTATCAACTTCTACATCATCCTCCGTTGTGTACATGTTCTTCTTTGGATCCATGTCATAATCCTTACGGAGTGGATATCCCTTAAAGTCGTTTCTTAGGTAGAGACGACGCATATCAGGGTGACCAAGGAACTTTATACCATAGAAATCATAAACCTCACGCTCTAATAAGTCAGCATCATTCCAAAGCTGATAAACAGAAGGAATAACAGACTCCTCCCCTACCTTCTTTGCAAGTTGCTTTACAGAGCAACGTTCATGAGTATTTGTATTCTCAAGGATATAGATACATCCAAGACCTTCCTCTGCACCAAAGTCTTCACCGACAACAGTTACAAGGTAATCGAAATGCTTCTCATTCTTTAGCTTTGCCATCTCAGAAGCAAAGCTATCAAAACCGAACTCTTTATTTTCTAATTTCATTCTCGCGTACCTTATATATTAATTATTAGTAGAAGTCTCGTCTGAAACCTTACCTGTTGCACCTATCTGATCGATTTCTTTACCCAACTTTTCAACATCTTCCTTTGTTACAGGCTGGTCAACAACAATCGTATCTTTCTTTGGAACAACAGTTTCTGAAGAAGATGCAACCGCAGCTTCCTTTGGTTTCTCAGCTGCTTCAGCAGGCTTAACAGCAGCAGGAGCAGGCTTAGTGACAGGACGTGCTGGCTTTGGAGCAGGTTTCTTTGCCTCGTTCCAAGCAGCCTCACGCTTCTCCTTTATCTCCTCTGGATTAATACCTAATTTCTCTTCAAAGATGAGCTCAGAATTACTCTTACCTAATTCACGCTCTTCGACTGTCTGCTTATGGTTAACACCACCGAAGAATTTCTCGACCTTCACCTTGCGTTGAAGTTGCATCATACCATAGATAATGGCCTCTGGACGTGGAGGACAACCAGGGATATAAACATCCACAGGGATAATCTCATCAATACCACGCATAACGTGATAGCTATCCTTAAATGGACCACCAGAGATAGCACAACCACCGACAGCAATTACATACTTAGGCTCAGCCATCTGATCATACAGACGCTTCAATGCTGGAGCCATCTTATTTGTAATTGTACCAGCACACATAATCAAGTCAGCCTGACGTGGTGAGTTACGTGTAACCTCAAATCCAAAGCGAGAGAAGTCATAACGTGCACATCCAACAGACATAAACTCAATACCACAACATGATGTTGCGAAGGTTAGCGACCAAAGAGAATTACTACGACCCCAGTTGATGAGCTGATCCAAGTTACCGAGAACAAGGTTTGTACCACCATCGTTCAATTCGCTTGCCATTTTGCTAAGCGTGTCATTGTCTTTCCATTCTACGTATGGAAGAGACTTGATTTTTGGCTTTCTTATTTCCATTCAAGTGCTCCTTTCCGCCAAGCATACGCAAGACCAAATACTAATACCAGCATAAAGAAACCAATCGTAGCAAGTGCAAGTGGACCAGTTCCTTTTACAACGACTGCCCATGGATAGAGGAATACTGTCTCCACGTCAAACATCAAGAAGAGGATAGCAAAGAGGTAGTAACCGATATGTACTGGTAACCAAGAGGTTCCATAAGTCGGTATACCACACTCGTAAGGCTCACCCTTCGCTGGATTGTATGAACGCGGACCAATCAACTTAGCGATAGCATAAGCTGCCACTACCAAGAATGCGGCCGTTATCAAAACGGTAACAAAAAGTGTGAAATACATAAACTTTATATATAGCTATAATTTAATTGTGCAATCTTGCTCTTAATGTAATATGTTTTAAAACATCTGCAAAGTTACAAAATTATTTGAGAACAACTGCATTTTAAACAGAAAAACATACCACTTTTTGCAAACTCTACTTTACAAACGACGTATTGCCATATTTACAAGACGATAATCGGCTGTTTGTTAAATACATTGTATTAAATTCCTATTGTACCCAAAGGGCAGAGAGAACAGGCTACATAAATATCAGATTCACTGGTCATAATTGACAATTCATCCTAAGAATAATATTCAATCAAACCCTCTATAGGTGAGGCTATCACCTTACCAACTTGATAATCGAAGCGATTAGCACTGGCTCTTAATTGCAGTTCAAAAGCTGCTGCTATCCCTCCAACCGCTGAAATAGTACGGATTGGAGAAGACTTATACTTCAAGATATTTTTCTTAAAGAAATTATCGAAATTATATTCTACTAAAGCCTCTAATTCAGTATGTTGCAAGTTGTCTTTGATAAATCTTGAGATCCCTGCTAAAAAGCGGTTTGCAAGTGGTTGACGATATACTTTATCAATAATTTCAGGATAGCTCAATCCGCTCCATTCTAAATACAGATCACGTATCTCTGTTGGCAAATCACCTTTGAAGATGCCATTGAGTAATAACTTTCCAAGAACAGCCCCACTGCCTTCGTCTCCCAAGATATAACCCAAAGGGGGGATATTTGCTACAATCTGCTCGCCATCATACTGACAGCTATTAGCACCAGTACCTAATATACAAGCAATTCCGGCCTCATGTCCGCATACTGCATGAGCTGCACCTAACAGATCACTCTCTACTTTCACCGAAGCAGAAGGGAATGCCATGACAAGTGCATCACCGACAATGGGTGAAAGACTCTTTGTACATCCTGCCCCATAAAAGTATATCTGTGTAACCAACTTGACTACATCAGTCTCCTTTAAGGAAACGTTGTTTTGTTCTGCAGTCTTGATTAACGCTGGTATTAGCTCCTGTTCTAATGTATGTAAAATGATATCCTTCGATTGATGAAAAGGATTCAACCCCTGTGTACGGACTTTCAGAACGCACTTACTGGTATCTGTTGGCAGACTTACCAATGCCCAGTCTGTTTTAGAACCTCCACTATCGGCAATTAATATCATAGTGCTCTTTTTTCGTGCAAACTTACGATTTTTTATTCGTTTACACGCCATGTGACATAAGAAAAGCACAAACAAAGCTATCTTTAGTATCATTTTACATTCCTATACAGCCCTAAATGGCAAAGTTTCCGTATCTTTGTACACCTATATAATACATAACAACCCTTTTTAGAGTCAAACAGATATGCGCAAAAAGCTATTTTTTATCACTATATTACTTTTCATCCTCACACTGCCGACACATGCTGTTCTACAAGAGGACTCACTGAAGAATTCTCTACAAGTACTACGCTCTGAACTGATTGCGCAGCATTTAGAACAAACAAAACAGCTGAATAAATCAAGATTTATTACCGAACAAGTTACAAGCCAACTGAAGGAGATTGGTGATAAGTCTGCTCAAATATCCTTGATGCTTTATTCTCAAAAGACGGATAACATCTTCGACCTTACTTATGCCTGCCAACAAGCAACCGAATTATGGAAAGACTTTCAAACCAAGACCCGTCCCTTCCACGACCTTATCACAGAAAGTAATGAAGAGATAGCACGCTACGACTCATTGATCAACGTACTTAGTACGATGTATATCTTTGGTCTCACGCCTAAGATGAAGACCGACCGTAACGTCTGTCTTACCCTTGCAGCAAGTATTCGAAGGATGCTAAAGAGCGCAACGACTCCTATCAAGAATACATCCAATACTATAAGTTTAGCCAACAACAATTAGAAGCACTCGATGCCTACGCACAGAAAAGGTACGAGGAGATACAGTCTGGTATCTTTACGAACTCTGGAGACAACTATTTCAAGTTCTTAAAGACTGCCCGACTACGCTTCAACCAAATGAACACAACACTCTCCGAAAAATACACTTCCGACCCTGTTGTTGCCTCACAATGGGATGTAAAGTGGATTATCACACTTTTTAGTATGATACTCATTTATGGTTTAATAGCCATCCTTATCAACTATCTGAGTATTCGCTTCTTAGTGACTAAGGTCATGAAGACCAATAGGTTTGAGCAGAAAAGTCATGCTTTCCTTGCAAAGCGTACGTGTATTATCATGTTGGCTTCCGTGATTACGTTTAGTATCATACTTGTTATCATCAGATTGTTCTCGCCTTCTAATTTCGTACACATGGCTTGCAGCCTACTCTTAGAGTACACATGGATGCTGACAGTTATCTTTGCTTCCCTGCTCCTGCGTGTAGAAGGCTCACAGACACACAACGCTTATCGCATCTACTATCCATTGATAATGATTGGGTTCTTCGTCATTACCTTCCGTATTGTAATGCTCCCAAGCTCTATCGTGACGCTCCTCTTCCCGCCTCTATTACTTATCGACACCTTGTGGCAGGCAAGAATGATTTACAGATATCACAAGCTTGTACCTCGTTACGACCTGAACTTCGCTTATATGTCTCAACTTGTCTTTGTCTTCTCACTTGTGAGTGCATGGATAGGATATACGATGTTTGCCGTACAAGTAATTATCTGGTGGTCAATGCAGTTAGCTTGTATCCTTACAATCGCCTTCTTCAAAGACTATCTGAATCAATATAGAGCTAAACACCCTATCAAGAACTTATCGCCTATAAAGGTATGGGCACTACGGTTCATAGACATTGTTCTCATCCCTATAGCTTTGGTCATATCTTTCTTTATGGCTGTTTATTGGGCAACAGACGTGTTCAATCTTAGTGGGTTGACTTGGGATTTGATTCGTGACAACTTCATTGACTCTACGAACATAAAGATTAGTGTCTACGCCATAGCCGTTGTAACCATTCTTTGGTTCGTATTTAATTATCTAAACCTAACGATTCGTGATGCAATTAAACTGTATCTCAAACGAAACGACCCATCAACCGCTGAAGCACGCGCAACAATGTATATCAATGTCTTACAGGTTGTTATCTGGGGTGCATGGCTATTAACTACACTTAGCATCATCAAGGTCAGCAGCACATGGTTGGTCGTTGTGACGGGTGGACTGTCAACGGGTATAGGTTTTGCGATGAAGGATATCCTCGAAAACATCTATTATGGCATCTCTCTGATGGCTGGTCGTATCAAGATTGGCGACTACATCATTTGTGATGACATTCGTGGTAGGGTAAGCTCTATCAGCTATACATCGACTATGATAGAAGCCCTCGATGGTTCGGTTATTGCTTTCCAAAACTCACAACTATTCACCAAAAACTACAAGAACATGACAAAGAATCATGGTTATGAGTTGGATATCCTTGAGGTTGGAGTAGCTTATGGGACTAATATTAAGGAGGTAAAAGCTCTTCTTACAGACGCTATAACTTCATTGGGAGTCACTTACGAAGCACAACCAGTCGTTGTCAGACTTAAAAGCTTTGATGATAGCTGCATTACATTGAGCATTATTGTTTGGCTGAATGTATTTACACGAGGTAGTGACATTGGTGATATCATGGAATGTATCTACGAGACGCTTAATAAGAATGGCATTGAAATCCCATTCCCACAGCGTGAAATCACTATCAAACAACAAAATAATAATTAAGTGACGGGACTATTCATGTATTCAAACACATCAAAGCTTGAATAATACCATTACTATATAATTAGTTATCAGTGACTCATTCTATTCTTTCATGGCAGCTAACACAAGCCTTAAGTTCCTTTCTTACGAACGGGAAAAATATGAACACGAGTAGTACAAAGTATAAACACGAAAAAAATCGAGGGTGAAACATCTGTTTATATTGTATTGCTGTGCGCAAAAATTAGTATTGATCTGCGAGTAAAAGAATACATTTTACTCCCCTTACCAATACCCACTATTAGACATTTAATCCTATTTTCTTTCGAAGAAAAGTTGGAGAACAAGACAAGCAAAAGCTGGAGTGATGTTCACTCTCTTTGCTCATTGAATACAATATAACAGCGAGTTCTATCTCGGTAGATACTCCCTTTCTTTCGGAAAGACTGGAGAGAAAGCTACTTTTTTTTTACTTCCTTAGAATCCACTATATGCTCTATAAGGTAATAGAAGACGCCTACTTGCAATTGAGAACATGCCCTTCTTGCTCATAGAAGACGCCCTTCTTGGAGCAAGAAGGGCGTCTTCTTTAATACGACTTGTAACATATTGATTTCGTGAGGGTTACAGGCTAACATTTAAGAGAGATTATACTCTTTTCTTGAGAATTATTTACTCAATATTTTGTAATGACTTTTCACAAACCTACTAATTCCTTTGAAGTATGGAGAGAATACTAAATTAATCTACTGAAAACGATGATAGCTAAAAAAGAGGTCTTTCTTCCTTCACAGAGAAATACAGGTTTTGGCATGCAGGTAGGCACCACAAGGGAAAGAAACAGAAACGAAAAGAGGAACGCTAAACAGCGTTCCTCCATATAATTATTAAGTTTCTTCAACTCAATTGATTAGAAATTGTAATATACACCGAAGGTGATATTGTTGCCATTAAGGGAAGCACCCCAAACATTTTTTGCCTTAGCGTTACTTTCATCAGCCTTAGAAGACTTCCAACCTACGAAACCAATGTGACTTACGAAGCTTACCTTTGGACTGAGGTTAACTGCGAGACCTGGTCTCAAACCTGCTTCCCACTCATTAATAGAAGCATGACCAGAGTGAACGTGGTTGTAATGAGTATAACCGAAGCCGCCATCTACGAAAGCATTTACATACTTAGAGCGTACGAAAGTGTAACGAGCGTATGGTGCAACCTTAACGTAGTTATTTGATTCACCCTCATATTCTACAGGGTTACCCTTACCCCAACCGAGTGTAGTACCAATTGCCCAGTCACCGTTGATGTTGTAACCAACCTCTGGGAGGAACTGATAAGTAGTAACAGCATCAGACCCGTCTGTCTTAGAAGAAGCGATACCAACGCTACCACCAACGTAAACCTGTGCGCTTGCAGCAAGTGAAACGAATGCTACTGCAAATGACAATAAAATCTTTTTCATAATAGAAAACTTTTTAATTAATACTGAATTATATCTGTTTTACCTTATGCTAAATCTCTCAACAACCATTTAAGCCGTAAGAGACAATAAGCTTTGTTTTCTGTGTGCAAAGTAAAGGGTTTTCTATTAAACTGCCAAATTTTACGCATAAGTTTTACTTTAAACATCTAAATGAACGTTAATTACTTGTCTCTTCACCTTATTATATATAACTTTGTACTCGCTTCTGGTAGAAAATATCAGCCCTTCATGGTAAAAGAAGCTATTTATATAATCGAATAATGATGAATAAACCTACCTTCATTGCAGGTCCCTGCGTTATAGAAAGTCAAGAGCTTCTCGGCATTGTAGCCGAAGAGTTAGTGCGACTCAACAACAAATACGACATCGATATCATCTTCAAAGCGAGTTTTGATAAAGCTAATCGAACGAGCATACACTCCTTTCGCGGCCCAGGACTTGAGAAGGGTCTTGAGATGTTACAGGCTATCAAGGATAAATATGGACTACGCCTGTTGACTGATATTCATGAGAGTTATCAGGCTAAAGCCGTAGGAGAAGTCGTTGATGTCATTCAGATACCAGCCTTCCTATGCCGACAGACTGACTTATTAGTGGCTGCCGCAAAGACAGGCAAGATTGTAAACATAAAGAAAGCACAATTCCTTAGTGGCAGAGACATGCGTTATCCTGTTCAGAAATGCCAAGAGAGCGGAGCTAAAGAGGTGTGGCTGACGGAGCGTGGGAACTGTTTTGGATACAACAACCTTGTTGTTGATTTTCGAAACATACCTGACATGAAAGAGATAGTCCCCGATGTCATCATGGATTGCACGCATAGTGTACAGAGACCAAGCGCTGGAGACGGGAAAACTGTGGGCGATCGCAAGTTTGTACCATCAATGGCTTTGGCAGCTAAAGCGTTCGGTGCAACAGGTTACTTCTTTGAGGTCCACCCTACTCCAGATGCCGGACTGTCTGATGCAGCTAATATGTTAGAGCTTGAAAAGTTAGACGAATTAATAGGAAAACTAATATGATGGAAGCAGAAGAGAGATTGACACAAGTCAGAGCGTATGCCACACAATGTATAAAAGAGGAAGCAGACGCAACACTCAACCTAATAAATCAATTGGATGAGAACTTTGATAAGGCCGTTAGCTTGATGTATCATTGTACGGGTAAAATCATTGTTACTGGTGTTGGCAAGAGTGGAAATATAGGTGCAAAGATAGCGGCAACACTCTCTTCAACAGGTACACCTGCTTTCTTCGTCAATCCCTTAGACGCTTATCACGGTGACTTGGGAGTAATGACCAAGGAGGATGTCGTCTTAGCCTTGTCTAATTCTGGTCAAACAGACGAATTGCTCCGTTTCATTCCGATAGTTCTTCACATGGATATCCCTATTATTGGAATGAGTGCCAACCCTAATTCTCTATTGGCAAAGTATTCTACAGCCCACCTAAAAGTATGGGTCGAGAAGGAAGCCTGTCCTCTCAACCTTGCTCCAACCAGCTCGACAACAGCAGCACTGGTCATGGGTGACGCATTAGCAGTTGCTCTCATGCGTGTTCGTGACTTCAAGCCTCAGGACTTCGCACAGTTCCATCCGGGTGGAGAGTTAGGTAAACGTCTACTGACAACAGCACAAGATGTTATGCGTTCAGACGAACTTCCTATCATACCAAAGGATATGCACTTAGGCGAAGCAATCATACATGTCAGCAAAGGTAAGCTTGGCTTGGGTGTATCGGTTGATAATGGGAAAGTGATAGGACTGATAACAGATGGCGATATCCGTAGAGCTATGGAGCATTGGCAGGCTGAATTCTTTGATCATACGGTCAGTGACATTATGACAAAGAGCCCTAAACGGTCTTGCCAACAACAAAAATAACAGAGATTCAGCATATTATGCAGCAAAACAAAATCCATACTGTATTGGTATGCGATAAGGAGAAACACCTTTTAGGTGTTGTAGACCATTATAGTTGTATGCTGTAAAGATAAGATGCGATTATCTTATCTATGTATTTATATTGAGTGGGACAATCTATTACAACAATAGATTGCTACTGCTATCGACGAAAAATGAGAGAGATAAAAGTAAGTTTTAGCATAAGAAAAACCATCACAACGGTGATGGTACTATATAGTATAACATGTCCAACACGTCTTTCAGCACAAACTGGGGCACAAGACTCTTTAGCTGAAAGACATGAGATGACGGCAGATAGGGCTGATTCTTTGATTGTTAACCAGCTTAGAAAGAAAGGTGTACACTTCTCTCACAACAACTCCGTAACCTTACTTACAACTGGGAGAGAAAAGTTTAATGATCTTTTTAAGGCGATTGACCAAGCACGTTCGAGTATTCATCTGGAATACTTCAACTTTCGTAATGACTCTATCAATGAAGAATTGATAAAGCATTTAGCAGCAAAAGCAAAAGAGGGAGTTGAGGTGAGGGCAGTCTTCGACGGTTTTGGCAATGCAAGTAATAATCGCCCTATGAAGAAAAAGAACTTGAAGTCTATCCGTGAAAAGGGCATTCAGATTTACGAGTTCAAGCCTATGGAGTTCCCGTGGTTGCATGATATCTTCAATCGTGACCATCGCAAGATTGTTATCATTGATGGGAAGGTGGCTTACACAGGTGGGATGAATGTGGCAGACTACTACATCAATGGTACAAAAGTCGTTGGTTCATGGCATGACATGCACTGTCGTATAGAGGGAGATGAGGTTAACACGCTTCAAAACATCTTTCTAAGAATGTGGTATTTGGCATCTGGACAGAAGATACATGGTGCAAAATACTATCGTGGTGTATCTAATGCGGATTATATAAAAGGCTTAAAACAAGACACTTGTAGCAGTGTTGGGAATAAAATGGTTGGTATCATCAACCGTGAACCACATACATCAAAAGATATTATCCGCTACTTCTATGTTAATGCAATCAATGATGCAAAAGATAGTATCAAGCTTATCAACCCTTATTTCACACTAAGTAGGACCTTGAAGAAGGCTTTACACAATGCTGCTAAACGAGGTGTAAAGGTGGAGATACTACTCAGTGTGAAGAGTGATATCCCTCTAACCCCTGACTGTGGGTTCTATAATGCACACAAATTAATGAAAGAAGGATGTATTGTTTGGCTGTATGAGAAGGGCTTTCACCACACAAAAATTATTACTGTAGATGGTCAATTCTGTACCGTTGGGTCGGCCAATCTTAATTCAAGAAGTCTTCGTTGGGACCGTGAAGAGAATGCTGTCATTATAGACTCATGTACGACTCACGAGTTAGATACCCTTTTTGAGGCACAAAAGAAAGATAGTTTTAAACTGACAGAAACTAAGTGGAAACAATGGCGCACACCTTGGCAACGTTTCCGAGGATGGTTTGCTCATCTATTATCTCCTTTCTTATAATAACAGAAAGGAGATATAGAAAGGTTGAGATTAAGCTCTTATATCTTGTTTATGTCTATATAACCGTGCATAACAGCATAGATTGTCAAAGCAGATACACTCTTCATTCCAAGTTTATCCATAATATTCTTACGATGCGTTATTACTGTTGTCAGACTTATATTTAGCTTTTCTGCTATCTCTTTGTTTATCAATCCTTGTACAATTAACGACATAACTTCTATCTCACGATTACTAAGTATCTTATTCTTTAGTACCTGAGGAAGTTCAGGAAGGTTCTTTCCACCAGAATGACCATACTGTGCTATCTTTAAGATTGCCTTGACAAGCTCATCCTCAGGCACATTGATACAGAAGCTATGAAAGCCTGAGAGCTGTGAATTAGGGTCTTTCGTAATTGTCAAAACAATAGTTTTATGGATACATTGAGAGAAGAACTGCCTGTTCTCTAAGACAATTACTTGCGATACAAAGTAATGATAGAACGAGTCTACTTGCGCCTTTCAAAATCTTGAAAAGTAGAGAACGACTCTACAGTCATAATAGGCATTACATTCTGTAGAAGCTGTTTCAAGCCCAAGATGACAAGTGTATTGGAATCGACTATGGCTATCTTAGGACGACCCATATCCAAGTTAGAAGGATGTTTCATTCGTATTTGTTTTTAAGTAACTGAGAATTTCTCCTTTCCTACTTGTTCTTACTCATCATAGCTTCACACTACTGATATCCACAAGATTATTAACAATTGCATAAATCGTCAATCCTGCTGGTGAATGTATTTGTAGCTTACGTGCAATATTACGACGATGTGTAATCACTGTGTTCGTTGAGATACAAAGATGATCGGCTATCTCCTTATTCGTCATACCCTGCGCTACATCAACGATAACATCTTTCTCACGATCGCTAAGTACCTCATCAGACAGAGGACTCTGCGTAATCATGTTTGATATCTTCACACTTACGTCATTCTGCTTACTCTTTTGTTCTAAGCGTCTAATCACTGGTATGAAGATTTCTTCTTCTACTAAAGCATGTTGTTCAAGCCATGCTTCACAGTTATAGATATCATATAAAGTAGCTGTCAGACGATTATTATGATGCGTATCAGAAGGTAGATACTTGATAATAATACTCTTCAACTCACGTAACTTCACATCTGTTTGACTATGATGCTTAGAATAAGTCTCGACATCGTATGCGTCATTTGACTCACCATTCAGCAGCGAATCCACGTATGGGAACACATTCTTCTCTTCATACTGCATGTGATTATGGATAGAATGGGCATATTCATCATATAGACGAAGGATTAGACGAGCAAGATTATCAGTCTCATCCAAAGACGCACACAGCTCCTTCCGTATGAAAGGTAACTTGTATTCAAGATAGTAAGTATGGCTTGCTCGCAGGTATTGCATAAGGGTTGGGATTGACAATCGGTCTACATCATCAAAAGCTTTATATCCATTTATCGTAAAATTAACGACTGCCAAGAATGTGTAAGTGTCTACATTCTGATCATCACAAACCTCTCTCACGGTCTTATCACCAAAGCCCAAACTTATTCCAAAGCACCCTAAGCTTTGTAATAAGTCATAATTATCTCTGATAAGATAAATCATCTTATCATCAGGCTCATACATCTTCTGATTCTTCATCTTGTTACTTCGTAATGATATCGTATGCAAAATAACAAAAAAAAAAAGTCAATAATGCAATAGTAGTCGTAAAGTATTTGGTTTTTTATCATTAATTATTATCCTCGAGGAAAGCACAAAAAGAGTACTACTTTGCTATCCACTGTTTCCTTACCCCTACCTACTTGATATATATCATGTTACCTTATATAACTCTTTCAACGCTCTTTTTAAAACGTAGTAATACACCACACGAAATTTGTTAATAATAAACACCAATCGTAATAAGGCTCAACACCATACAACGAGTTACCCAAAGAGGCTTTACTTATTAATAGAACAGCATCTGCAAGATAGCCATCAAAAAACTAAGAAGAAACTATTTTTGTTGTTTTAGTGGCTTGTTCCAAATAAAAGCGGTATCTTTGTAGCTTGTAAAGTGTTATAAGATACATGATAAGCTAAGACAGTTAATATGACAACAGATAAAACAGCCGTAAGAAAGGTAACGCGTAAACGCGGTGCAAAAGCACAGAAAGCTCCCTTAAAAAGCCGTACTATCTCGAATGATCTTATCCCAATAGAAGAAGAGACATGGCTTCTTCAGCCTATTGCTGTGACCATGATGCGCCATGACTATTCGCTCATTCAGGTTAGAATTTTGGTGTCTATTGTTGAGAGTCTACAGTCTATCTTGCATGGAATATTGAACAATAAGCGAGGCTTTCAGCTTGACTTATTCCACACGGATGAGCTGGATGAGGATGGACGTATGCCTATCAAGCTACCTTTCAAGGAATTAGGTGTTGACCCGAACCACTATCCACAGTTACGTAACTCACTGAAGATGTTGGCTTCAATACCTGTCGAAATCCCATATAAAACGGCTGAAGGAAGAAAGTACACCAAAGCAACTAACCTTTGTGATGTATATATACCAGAGGATCGTTCCTATAACAAATACGCCATTCTAAAGCTCGATCATACTGTTGCCGAGCGTCTTGTATCATTAGACTTTGGTTATCATCGTTTAGGAAAACAGATTGTCTTCGCTTGTAAGAACCGTTATACGCAGCGTATTTATATGTTCATCGAATCATGGGTGGACAAAGGTCGTACTGTTATCAAGACCTTCGAGTTCCGCAAGATGCTTCGTTTGGAAAACAACTACAAGAAATTCTCCGATTTCTGCCGTCGTGTTCTCGACCCAGCAATGCAGGAATTAAAGGAACTTGCAGAGCGTGGGTTCTGTGATTGTCATTTTGAGTATGAGAAGAAATATGACCGTGGACAGCGTGGTGGTGAGCCTGATGAACTAATCTTCATCATACATCGTGCAAAGGATAAGATGAATGTACAGTTGCAGGAAATGACGCAAACTCAACGTCGACAGTTCCAACAGTATCTTGTACAATACTTCGATTTCACCCCTGTGAATGCACAAGCAATGGCAGACCGCATTACCGCTGAGACTTATCAAGAAGCTGTACAAAAACTTATGAGCCTACGGGACCGTTTCTCTAAGACGTTTGTAAAAGACAAGGCAGCCTACACTTTTAAAAGTCTTGACGAAATGTTGAAGTCAAAGGAAGTCCCTAACACCATCGTAGAGGAAGTGGAATAACTTATAGGAACTTTCCCCAACCGAATAGGAATTTGCCTATAAGATATTTGAAACCAAAAGACTACTTTTGCAATAGAGAATGAACAAAAGTAGTTTACATTAAAGGTTACAGATATGAAAAAGAACATTTTATATACATTCGCCTTAGGTCTCCTAAGTCTCTCACTCTCTTCATGTGGTGCATACCTATCTGCCAGTGGTGGTTATGGTGGTCCTATGGCTGTTTACGATGATGGTTATAACGTTGGATACAGCAGCACATACGGTCGAATTGGGTATGAAGAGGCACGAAGACAAGCTCTTTTCTTGTCAGACAAGATGGCTTACGAACTTGGACTTACCGATGCACAATATCAAGCAGTGTACGAGATTAATCTTGACTACCTCCTTAATATGCAGGGTGAGCGCTCTCTTTACGGTGACTATTGGACACGTCGCAATAGTGACTTGTTCTATGTCTTAAATGCACGCCAATATAACTATTATATAGGTGAAGACTATTTCTATCGTCCTGTTTATTGGTATAACAACAACTATGCTTATAGGGTTTATAATCGTTATGCAGACCGCAACTATTATTATCGCTCCCTTCCTGCAGAATACTACACCTATCGTGGCGGGCGAAACAGATATAATGATAGCTATTACGCAGGCCGTTTCGGTGCACGTCGCAACCCTCCTATCGTAACAAATCGTACCAGAACGAACCAGGACGTATATCAAAATAGCGGTGCTTGGAGTACTCCGCAGCAAAATAACGGGTATAGTAGCTTTGGCAATGCAAGAAGAGATAACACCTATTCTACGCCAAATAGCTCGTATAATCAGCGGTTTGACGGACCAAGACAGCAGTCTAACAGACCTGTTTATCAACCTCAGCAGCAGCAATACCCTGCTCCAAGTCGTCAATCATCAGGTAATTACGGTGGCTCATCATTTGGGAATGCATCACGTTCATCATTCCCAAGCACACCAGCAAATAGCAATCAGGCTCCATCAACACCAAGTCGTTCAAACGTACCAAGTAACAACAGCAGTTTTGGTGGACATAGGTAGTAGTAAAAGATAATATGAGAATAACAGATATTAGTCGTTCAAGAGTAGCCTCTGCAATGGTTAGAGGCTACTTTCATTCTTTCTTTTCAGGACAGGTAGATGCCTTATATCCAGGGAAAAAGCGGATTGAACCGAAGGAGTACAAACAGCTTTTAGTAAACAACTTCGACAACCTCTCTACTCAATTTGTGTCTGTTCTCTTTCCTATTCTCATACGTCTAAACTATTCAGACCTTGAGTTTGTGACTGAAGATATGAAGCGACGTCACTTCTCAGAGACTACTTCTGCAAAGATACTCTTACGTTATGCTTGTGGAGGTAAAGAACTTTATACCCTCGTAACTGCTGAATATCAGAAGCAAATATTCTCTTTACTTAATGGGCATTTACAGTCTGTAGAAGACTACTATGTAGACTGTCCAGCTTTGATAGACAAAGACTGTGTACCCGTATCGTTGGCCATTCGTTCTATTGTTCGGGTTCAGATGCAAGCTTACGCCTTAGGGATAACACAAGCTAAGACAGGAGTCAATAGTTTACATCAGGCTACTGTCTATCGATTAATGATAGCGGGAATGATGGCTTTACTCCATGAGTCGCCCGTTAACTTTGAGGAAGAAAACTTAGAAATGATGTTCAGAAAGGTATCATTAAACGCTGATAACTTTGAGAACTTAATGAATGAAATGAATCAAGCCTACGAAGACTTGGTTTAGACTTAGCATTATCTCTTTGCTCGCTTATACTAATTACGCTATGTAACATCCTCCTTTGATTATGTCACATAGCGTCTTATATCATATTGTCATCCGATAGACATCATCCGACTAACCAAGTACACTTTGTTTACCTTAGATAGTACACACTTTTTCTAACAATACCCAGCACTCATACTAACAACACATTGCAAGGCATCTTACCGTCAGAAAGACTGATGTTATCGCCTATTATCGTTAGTATTAACGCTCCATACCATTGCTATTGACGTCCCTCACCATTGCAGAAGATAAGAGGAAAGATTGGTTAACATCATTAAGACTATAAGAGAACTAAGGGTTTAAGCCACATAACCACTTCGTTCTCTCATAAAACCTAATAGATACACTCATCAACCCTTTGGTCAGTTGGCTCTGTTGGAATAGTTGGCAAGAACTGGAAAGGAAAACAGATACCCACTTTATAAGCATTTATTAGTAGTGGAAGGAACCTATCATAATACCCTTTCCCACGTCCTAAACGGTTCTTTTGACCATCAAAAGCCATACCAGGAATGAGTGCAAATTCAATAGAAGAGAAATCTGTAAAAGGTTCTCCAATAGGTTCAAGTATGCCATAACTGCTTGACTTGAAGAAATCTTGTCCTTTGTAAAGACGAAGTTCCATCTCTGTATCACTTATAACTACCGGTAGAAGAACCCTTTTCCCCTCTTGATAAAGCTGCTGGATGAGGTCGTGTGTATAGACCTCATCTGCCAATGAATTATATAAAAGGACAGTCTTTGCCTCTTGTAGGCGTGGATGACTTAACACCCGCTTAATGAGTGGCTCCGACTGAGCAATCAGTTCTTTTTCAGTAAACTGTTTCTTTCGTGCTCTTACTTCCTTGCGAAGAAGGGATTTCTCGTTTTGTTCCATAGCTATTACACTTTTCTTTTTCGCATTAGCATAGACTTATCCGCACTCTTCGGCCTCGGTTTAAGAAGCAGAAGAGATTTGGGATGAAAGGCATTAACGGCCGCCTTAATCATGGCATCGTTTCGATTGACATATTCTATCCATGCTTGTTCATCAAGAATATTATAGATAATACGGCTATTGAGATACTCCTGTAACAAAGAATGTGACCGCATTATCATCAAGTTACGACGACGCAATCCGTTCTTCTCGGCAAATCCGACGAAATCACCTACGAGGTTCTGATGGTCTAAGTAGTTGGCTAAAGGCAAGACCTCACCGAAACCGCTTAGTTTCTTACGATTCTTATCTGTATAATTGAACGCATATTGCAGCATCAAACCGCTTACCACAGCCTCTTTATAGTAAGATGTCACCTTAGAAGTATCCTCTGGAACAAAGATGTCAGGAGTTATGCCACCTCCACCATAGACTATGCGTCCATTGTTAGTATGGTAGGCAGGACCTTGATGTTTAATACTATCTTGTGAGAAGAACTCTCCATGCTGATAACGAGTGAGTATATCATTATCGTAGTCGGCATTATCACCCGGTTTAAATGGCTTTTGTATGCAGCGACCAGATGGAGTATAGTAACGTGCTATGGTCAGTCTTATCAAACTACCATCATTAAACTGTATTTGCTGCTGTACCAAACCCTTACCAAAAGAACGACGTCCAACAATGATAGCACGGTCGTTATCTTGCATAGCACCAGCAAAGATCTCAGCTGCAGAGGCCGTTCCTTCATTGATGAGTACAACCATTGGTATATGTTGATAGCTTCCTTTCCCATCGCTACGATAGTTTTCACGTGGACTCTTACGGCCCTGTGTATATACTATCAATCGATTCTTTGGAAGGAACTCATTAGCCATCTGTACCGCAGCCTCCAATATACCGCCTCCATTATCACGAAGGTCAATAACCAAGTGGTCGGCACCTCGGATATTAAGCGACTGTAAGGCAGCCAACATCTCAGCATAAGTGCGTTCGCCAAAACTCTTGACACGAATATAACCTGTCGTATCATTGAGCATATAAGCTGCTGAAACACTCTTCACAGCAATGTCGCCACGTGTCACAGTGAACATCTTAACACCTTGCTCACCATATCGTTTAACACCAATCTTGACCTTAGAGTCTTTCGGACCCTTTAGTCGATGCATTGCCTCTTCATTAGTGACAATCTTACCAACAAACGACTTTCCGTTGATGCTAACAACCTTATCGCCAGCTAATAACCCAGCTTTATCAGCAGGACCATCCTTAATAACATTCTGAATGCGTAATGTGTCTTGTCGAATATTGAACTCAATACCAACGCCAGAGAACGAGCCTTTCAAGTCATCGGTCGCCAGTTGGACGTCTTTCGCACTAATATAAACTGAGTGTGGGTCGAGTTCTGATAATATCTCAGGGATTGCCTTGTCTACAAGTTCGTCTATATTAACAGAATCAACATACTGATCATCAATGATGTGCAGCAGGTTACTGAGTCGACTACTACCATTATTGATGATGTTTAGTCGGTTACCAGAGAAATGATTGGCATAGAAAGTACCAATAAAAATACCAATGACAACACAAAGCGCCATTAGTAACGGCATGAAACGATTATTCTTATTCTGATTCATAAAAGCCTTAACTCCCTCTTTCTGAAGAGGAGATAATTAAAAGAGTATTCGATAATTCAACTATAAAATATGGTTCTGATAATAGTGGGAACAATCTTTTTCGAGTCTGTAAGACCGATTGTTCCACGCTATCACACGGCTACAAGCATTTGGCATACATATTAAATAGAATCTGAAGTGGGATCATTGTCCTCCTCAAGACTCTTGTATTCAACCTCAACACCAGCTCTTGTCAGTAAATCTATACCATCCGTAAGACGATACTTCTCAGCATACACAACTCGGCGAATACCTGCTTGAATGATGAGCTTTGCACACTCAATACAAGGAGAGGCCGTAACATAGAGCGTTGAACCTTCGCTATTATTACCACTTCGAGCAAGTTTTGTGATTGCATTGGCTTCAGCATGGAGTACGTAAGGCTTTGTTATGCCCTCCTCATCTTCGCATACATTCTCAAAGCCACTCGGTGTTCCGTTATAGCCATCACTGATAATCATTTTGTCTTTAACGACCAACGCACCTACTTGACGACGTTTGCAATAAGAGTTCTCAGCCCATATTCGAGCCATACGAAGGTAACGATAGTCGACAGCAGACTTGCTTCTCCCTTCTAATAAGGGAGAAGAAGCTGATGAAGATTCTGTTATATGCTTGTTATTCATTTACTTATTATGATTTTATACTTTGCTGTTTGTCTATGAGAGCCCGATGTGATACTTAAGAAATATAGATGGCAATAGCTTTTCCCTCAACCATAGTCGTTCCTTAAAGGGTATCGAGGAAAGCCTTACCTTCATGCTTTTGTAAGTCCATCACGTTCTTTCAGGGCATCAATAGTAGGCTCTTGACCACGGAAACGCTTATAGAGAACCATTGGATGTTCCGTCCCACCACGTGAGAGAACGTTATCTCTAAAACGCTGGGCAACCTCTTGATTGAAGATACCCTCCTTCTTGAAGACACTGAAAGCATCAGCATCGAGTACCTCAGCCCACTTATAACTGTAATAGCCAGCAGCGTATCCTCCCGCCATAATATGAGAGAACTGAACTGTCATACATGTATCCATACGCTGTTCATCAATGATAGCTGGTGCCCAAGCCTGCTTCTCAAAAGGAATAATATCATCGGTGAACTCGTCCTTACATGTGTAATAAGCCATATCCAAGAGGCCAAAGCTTACTTGTCGTAGACAAGCCATTGCAGCACCATAATTACGACTGGCTATTACCTTCTCTATCAACTCGTCGGGCATTGGCTCACCTGTTTGATAATGGAAAGCGAACGTACGAAGGAAGTCTTTCTCTACTGCAAAGTTCTCCATAAACTGTGATGGAAGCTCTACAAAGTCCCACCATACATTAGTACCAGACAGACTCTCAAAGCGTGTATTCGCAAAGATGCCATGAAGGGAATGGCCAAACTCATGTAAGAAGGTCTCGACCTCGCCTAATCTCAATAAGGCAGGCTTATCCTTTGTAGGCTTAGAGAAGTTCATCACAAGTGATGCGTGAGGACGAACATTCGTGCCATCGCGCTCTATCCATTGTCCTTGAAACTCTGTCATCCACGCTCCATCACGCTTTCCCTTACGTGGATAGAAGTCTACATACAGTACAGCTAAATAACTACCATCCTTATCATACACCTCGTATGGCTTAACATCAGGATGATAGACAGGTATCTCCTTGTTTTCTTTGAAGGTGATACCATAGAGACGTGTAGCTAATCCAAAGACACCCTTAATCACATTGTTCAATTCCAAATAGGGTCGAAGCATCTCTGGATCGAGGTCGTATTTCTTCTTCTTAAGCAACTGACTGTAATAAGCCACGTCCCAAGGCTCCATCTTAAAGTCGTCCCCTTCAAGCTCTTTAGCCAATGTCTCTATCTCTTTACGTTCTTCGATAGCCTTTGGTTTGTATGCTTCAATGAGGTCATTGAGGAGTTTATACACATTCTCGACCGTTGTTGCCATTCTATGTTTCATCACATAATCAGCAAAGGTGTCGTATCCAAGAAGCTGTGCAATCTCCCTACGCAGATTAATCAGACGTTTGCAGAGTTCCAGGTTATTGGTGTCATTATCCTTTATGCAAAGTGTATTGCGTGCCATAAAGAGTTCTTGACGTAGTTCACGCTGCGTACTATACATCATGAAAGAACTATAACTTGGTGCATCCAAGGTGATAACCCATCCTTCTAAGTCATGCTCTTTTGCTGCTTCATGCGCTGCTTCACGTGCTGTATCAGGTAGTCCGTCAAGCTGTTTCTCGTCTGTGAGATGTAGCGTATAGGCTTTATTCTCCTTTAGAACATTCTGTGAGAATTGCAATGAAAGCATGGATGCTTCTTCTGTTAGCTTACGCAACTTGTCTTTCCCAGCTTCATCTAACAACGCACCACTACGTACAAAGCCCTCATAGCTTTTCTCTAACAGACAATTCTCTTCTGGTGTCAACTCACGATGATGCTCATAGACATACTTAACACGCTCGAATATCTTTGGATTTAAGCTGACATCATTATTATGCTTAGTAAGAATTGGACTCATCTTCTGTGCCAATGCGTCCATTTCATCGCATGTCTCAGCACTAAGCATATTAAAGAACACACTCTCAACACGGCTCAGCAAGTCATAATAATGCTTACGTCCCTTCACATCATCTTCGGGAATAATCGTGTTGTCGAAGGTAGGTTCGTCTGGATTATTAATTATCTTCTCAATCTCTTCATCATCGCGACGGATGCCTTCCATCATTGCCTCTTCATAATCAGCAAGTGTTATGCGATCGAAAGGCACTGTGTCATGCGGCGTATTGTAAGGTAGAAAGAATGGATTTACACGTTCTTTCTTATCTAATTCGTTATCTATCATCTCTATTAACTTTCTCTTATTTTAATCTACAAAGATAACTCAAAAAAAGGAGAAAACCCATATAAAAAGGTGGAATTTAACGCAATTTTGTTTCTCAATGGTGTGTTATGGATAAGAACTAAGCGGATAATGTAATTTTAGAGATGAATTACACCTTCCTTTCTTGTCTTTTTCTGGATTCTTATTGATGATTAACAAAGATGGTGTTAATCGTAATCAACAATGCTCATAGGGACAGGCTCTCTTTCTTTCCACTTTCCCTGCAAGAGAAATGATTAGTGAACTTACTCCTATACAGCCTGTCTATCCATCCGCCACCACTCCCGCTGAGAGGAGAGCAATTAGTGATGTGAGCCCAACAAAGCTGTCGATAAAAGAAGAAAGAATGCTATTTGTATAAGCTAAATTTGTTGAGTTATTTCAATAAGCAATCCCCGCTCCATTTGAAAAGAGGCCGAAGAAGAAACAAGAAGAGGCCTAACTGCGATCAAGAACATGCCCTTCTTGCACGTTGAAGACGCCCTTCTTGAAGCATGAAAGGCGTCTTCTTCAAAGCTGTTTATAACATACTGATTTATTGCAGGTTACAAACTCTGTTTTAAGATACGACATACTCCTTTCATGAGGGTGTTTAGTTTCAGGCGATGTAATGATTTTTTACAGATTTACCAACTCTCCAGAAGTATGGATAGATTGATGGGCTGTAAACAGGGAGATATTTATCAATGTAATAGAGTGTGTTCATTTGCTCACAGATAGACACAAGGTTTCACACACAAATAGCGTCCACTAAGACTATAAGAACCGTTTGAAACATCCATCAAAAAGCTGAATGGAACAAACAAAAGATGATAGAGAAAATAGTAATCTATGCCTATTTCGAGGAAAGATTACGTTCGTAGAGTCTCCAACTGTGGGATTGTAATAATCCCTCTACTCATCGTTAAGAATCCTTCTCGCTGCAAAGTGTTAAGCATTCGAGAAACATTTAGGCGACTCTGGTGTAACTCTATGGCAAGATCCTCCATCCTTATCCTCAACACCTTCTTACCAGCTTGAGTAAGACAACGTAGGCGCAGGAAACTTACAAACTGTTGACGAATATCGATAGGCTGCTGACGCCATGGAATACGACTCATTCGCTGTGCTTGCATAGATATACTATTGAGGAGATTAAGACGGAAGATAAGGTAGTTATCAAGCAGACGTAATACCTCAGTCTTATCCAATGACAAGAGACTACAATCGGTCTGTGCCGTGAAGTCCTTTGTGTATCTTTGCATAAGACCGAAGAGATGTTCGGGCTGGATAACGGCAGGAGCCGACAATTCTTCTTCTATTCTATAACAATAATTATCCGCATGACTAACCACACGGAGTGTTCCACTCATCAGAAAAAGAGATGTGTACATTTATCATCCGTACTGACAAGCGCCTTATCGGCCACTAACTTGTAAAATCCAAACTTTGTTTGTCCCACGATATCAGCCAATTCATCCGTACTAATACCGATGAAAAGTGGTAGTTCGAGAAGTTTATCGTAGAGCTGAAGCATTGACCTTAAAAGATAATACATATTCGCTTTCAAAAGAGAAAGCGAATATGACTTATTCTACATATTTCCCTTTCATAGAAGGACTGTACCATGTTTTCAGATTACCTTTCGCATCAGAATAAATAAAATAGGCCATCAATTCTGGATGACGATCAAGTAATTTGCGCGCTTTCTCAACTCCCATCACCATAAACGAGGTAGCATAGGCATCAGCAGTAGCACAGTTCTTGGCTAAGACCGTGGCAGAGAGAAGAGAATGTTGTACTGGATAACCTGTTTTAGGGTCGATGGTATGAGCATACTTCTTACCTCCTTTATAATAAAAATTACGGTAATTACCACTCGTTGCCATGGCTTTATCTGTAACATTCAGTACCGTCTGAATCTCTTGATTGGTATTCAAACTATCATCCGTCGGCTTTGTAACACCTATCTTCCATGGTAAACGCTGCTCGCTATTACCCTTCGTAACTATCTCGCCACCAATCTCTACCATAAAGTTCTCTACCCCATTGCGACGCAGGAAACGGGCAACAACATCTGAGCCGTAGCCTTTTGCGATAGCAGAACAATCTAACATAATACGTTTGTTATCCTTCTGAATGGTATTACCGACCAACTTCACCTTATTATATCCAACAATTTGATGAAGACTGTCGATAGCCTGTTTAGATGGATGTTGACCCGTCTTAAATCCAAAGCCCCACATATTAACCATCGGTGCAACAGTAATATCAAATGCGCCATCAGTCTCTTTTGAAACCGTTTCAGCAAGTGTAAAGACCTCTCTGAACATCTCATTTACCTTTACAGGCTTATTTTGATTAATCAAGGAAATCATTGAGTTGGGTTCAAACGTTGAGAAAGTCTGATTAACCTTCTTAAGTTCTGCCTCTATCTGTGGCTGGAGATCTTCATCACTTTGATAGGTAATATTATAGGTAGTACCAAAGATAAACCCCTTGTTGTGCTGGTAAGGCATTGAATGTTGATAGCTAACAATGACGATAGACCCAATGATTAGCATCAAAAGGAATGGTATCTGCCAATATAATCTCTTCTTATTCATCTCCTGTTTTATATTAATTTAGTATCAATACTCATGTTAGAAATAAAGAACAATACCCTTAACACATGAACAACAAACCCTCTTGATGATCACATGAAGATGCTATTGAGACATCTAAAGACATATCTCTTATTTCTAACAACTTATCTTATTATAATTCAAAAAGAACATTAAAGGTAGCACCAAGCTGTGACGAACCACTACGACCATAACCTGGAAAATACCAAGGTTCGCCTATTTCGCTCATCTTACGAGCAAGGCGAAGCTTATAACGAACGCTCCACCCCATACGAATAGGCCCCCATATCTTAGCATCTACACCACCGATAAGCTCGGCCCAAAGCTGACGTCCTTTATTACCAAGATTACCATAAGTGGACTGAGTGCCCCAAATAGGGTCAAGAATACCAGGACTAAGTACATCATACTTAAATGATGTGTACCCCACTCTACCGCCTACTAAGAATCGGTAAGCGTCATGTTTATCCTTTAACATATTAAAATCACAACCCACACGACCGTAGGGTGCAATTGTTTTGAAGGTTGTCCCTGTGGTTTCGTCCGTCTTATCAGCCTGACCAACACCCATTTCTATCACGGGATAATACCTATCCTTCAGATTAACTCGTACCATTCCCTCATACTGACCGTATGAGGCAAGCCAACGCATAGCGGGCCCGACAAGGTCGACACCCACAGCTACTCCTCTGAAAGGGGATACTATCTTCTTTGACCTTTGGTAGTGATGGACGACGCTGCGCACTGGCTACCGTCGAAGTCAATAGGAACAGTACATTAAGGATTAGTAAAACTGATAAATATATGCTCTTTCGTACCATCATAGTCAACGTTTGGATTATTAATATCAACCTTCTTCACACGTGTTCCCTTTGCTGAAATAGCTGTGAGCGTATGGAAGAAAGTTGGCGAACAATCTACACTTTCAAAATGACTTATATTGGTTTTTGATATCGTAACCGTATCTATAGTTGTCACTCCAGCCTTACTTGTAAATACAAAACGAAGCTTATCTTTTTCTCCATTATAACTCATAGGAAGACTAAACTTTGTTGTGTTTACCTGTTTGTTCAGTAGTACCGTATCAGGTTTATTCTCTCGAATGGCTGATATAGTAAGTGTATCGTGCAAAGTATCGCCCTTTACAACATAATTTGACCATACACCATTGGTTACAGGACAGTCAATATCAGAACAAGAACTCATCCATACCATTCCTCCTAAGAAGGTAATACACATGAAGACTTTGCTCAATACATGCTTAATCTTTCTGTAGTTCATCATTGTAATTTGTTAACTGCTTAAAAGCAAGGCTTATCATCCTAACATTTCTTTCTCTATCTGATAGTCATTCCTCCTTGGATTACTACGACTTATAAGGTCGCCTATGAATCCTGCAAGGAATAGTTGTGTACCTAATATCATCGCTACCAAGGCTATAAAGAAGGATGCATGATTTGAGAGCAAGTCGCCATACTCTCCTCCAAGAAGCATTATAATCTTCTCAACAATTAGCCAAAGAAAAGCGATAAAACCGATGAAGAACATAAAAGAACCCATCAAACCAAAAACGTGCATTGGCTTTTTACCAAAGTTGGTAAGGAACCAAAGGGTCAATAAGTCAAGATAACCATTGAAGAAACGATTAATACCAAACTTTGACTTACCATACTTTCGTGCCTGATGATGCACCACCTTCTCTCCAATACGTGCGAAGCCTGCCTCCTTGGCAAGGTAAGGAATATAACGATGCATCTCCCCATAGACCTCAATATTCTTCACCACATCACTACGATAAGCCTTTAATCCACAATTGAAGTCGTGCAGGTTGTGTACTCCACTTATCTTACGCGCTGTCGCATTGAATAGTTTTGTAGGGATAGTCTTGGTTAATGGGTCATAACGTTTCTGCTTATAGCCACTTACAAGGTCGTATTTCTCATCCATGATCATCCTGTAAAGCTCTGGTATCTCATCAGGAGAGTCTTGTAAATCGGCATCCATTGTAATAACAACATCACCCTTCGCTGCCTTAAAGCCACAATAGAGTGCAGGGCTCTTACCGTAGTTACGACGGAACTTGATTGCATGCACATGTTCAGCATCCTTACGATGCAAATCTTCAATGACGTCCCAACTCTTGTCTTTAGAGCCATCATTGACAAAAATAACCTCATAAGTGAAGCCATTAGCTTTCATGACACGCTGAATCCAAGCGTATAATTCGGGGAGACTTTCCTCCTCATTGTAAAGAGGAACAATTACTGATATATCCATATTATGTATTAGGAATTTTCTATTATCAATTTAGTATTCAGGAGTCGAGGCTGAAAGATAAGGATTACGACCTATAATATCTATCATCCATTTACCTAATAATCTTATAACTATTGCCGTTTAACATTCTTAGACATGACACCAGCTATCAATAACGAACAAATTGCTCCAAACAAAACTGCCGTGATAAAAGTACTGGAAGCTATAGAATAAGGTTGTAAAACATCTGGTAATATCGCCATGAACTGGTTATACGAGAAACCCATAGCAGTAAGTGTCTTTTTCCCTTCCGCACTCGAATAGATATTACTAAACATCATGAGTAGCTTTCCATTGTCTAAGAAACGCATATACAACCACTGCAAAAAACTAAAGATAATTGCTGCATTAAAAAAAACACGTAGACAATAGAACAGACTTCGACGGAAAGATATAACACCTTTACGCCCTTCCTCACGAAATATCTTCAATCGATAAGCTACGAAGAAAGGGGTCGAAAGAATAAGTAAAAAACTAAATTGCGCCAAAACTGGTAATGCCTCTATACCTAAAAGACAAGCAAAACTTGCCGCCCAAATGATAGCAAGATAAATACCATCATATCGAGCGTATGCTGTCAACTGTTTGTAATCTTCATGAATCATGTTACAAAAGTACGTATTATTTATTATAAATAATGTAGGACACTATTAAATTTAATTTTTTTTGTTAAAAAACAGAAATTGTATTAACGTCTCCTTGCTGGGATAAAAATAAATCACTACCTTTGCACCCGCTTATTTGTGATAAGCACAACACGGACAAGTCTCCTACGACCAGCTCCCTTTGAATCCCCCAGGACGGGAACGGAGCAAGGGCAGAAGGTTGTAGCGGTGCGATAGGAATCGCTTGTCCACCCCCGCCTCTTTAGCTCAGTTGGCCAGAGCACGTGATTTGTAATCTCGGGGTCGTTGGTTCGAATCCGACAAGAGGCTCAAATAATAAAATGACTAAGAACATAGAAGAGGATATGTCGTGAGGCATATCCTCTTTCGCTTTTTATTAATATCAATGAACCTTAGTACATCAGATACTTAATTACCAAACACCTCAAATCAGTATATTTCATCTATTTACTGCTTAAAGAGACAAGAAAAGTTATAAATAATTTGGTGTTATCAAAAATTCTCACTACCTTTGCACTCGCTTTTAATAAGGGCACAGCGGAGATCCGCTAGCTCAGCTGGTAGAGCACAACACTTTTAATGTTGGGGTCATGGGTTCGAGCCCCATGCGGATCACTAAAGTAAGATAAGAGAGTAACTATATAGTTATTCTCTTTTTTTATATCCCATTATTCAAATACAGTTGAAAGACTTCTCATTCATTCAAGGGCATTACAATCCTTACTGACTATTCTTTTCTGCCACATCCCCTATCCTATCCATGGAACTTACACTAAGGCGAATATAATCATAATTCAATCGGACATAAATGACAAAAAGAGATTTAAGATGGGATTCTTTCTATCACTTATTTTCCAATTTCATTATATTTTATGCGCAACAAGAACCTAACGATTACCTTTCTATTGTCCTTTATAGCATTAACGAAACGAATTGCGCTTACACTATGGATAAGCTCTTCATCAACAGACAGAATATTGGTAGACATTAACACTCGTACATCTTTTATCTTATTGTCTGATGCATCATAATCAAACTGAACAACACTCTCTCCCTGTACACCATTTTTATATACATATCCAGCTCTCCTCCATGAGAAATTATGACATATATACTTCTCTACCCTACCTTTGAGGAATACACTTGGGAAATATACTCCAGCGGTATAATCATAATGAATATCCCTATTGGAGATTATCAAAGGGGTTTCTTGTTGTAGATGACTTGTTCTACAACTGATTAAAGAGAAAATAATCAATATTGGGACTATATGTCTTAAGAACAACATTATCTTATTCTTTACTTATCATTTTTCACAAACATGTGGGCAATTTATAAGCATCGTTTAGTGCTATACCTCATAAACTATTTACCAAATACCATGTGTAGAACCTATAATGTCGCATTATACAAGAGCTTCTTGTCAGATGATAGATTTCTGTATTCAACCCGTATAAAGATATTTATACCACTAACAGTTCACTTATAACATGCCCAGTACCTTTAATATACCATATATCAGTGACACACTTGCACCTATCCAGCCTCTTATATACATATACTCACCACCTCCCCCAGAATGATGAGACTTGGCGCAAACCCATATCATGATAATGCCTATTACAATATAATTTACTCCTTCTAAAGGACTGTAAAATAATCCAGTAATACCCAAAAGAAGAAGACATAAGAGGATACAAGCAGCAGAAATGGTCGAAGTCTTTTTGCTTTGTAATCGTCTTAAACAGTAGAAGAGATAGCAAACCAGACATATCGTCAAAAATCCTGATATACTATAAATGCCCATTACGTCAATCTATTTAGACTTTAATTTATCCACCTTACTGTCCTAATCTTAATTTTCAAACACCTTTAAGACCTACGCTAATGGCGCAGTACTATTCTTCCCCTGCTTACATGTGCTAATATCTTACTTCAAAGGAGACTGAAGAAAACCTTTTCCCTATACCTTTCAAAAGACAATTCAGATTGTAGCTACATCAACAATGCTGTACTTTCTCTTCATCAAAATCTTATTGTCAGCTGTAAATCTCAATAGCTACAGACGCAGTGCTTTGTATTATCTTGCAAATACATTATTACTATCAAATCTCAAGATAAATTGAAGAATAATTAGTAATAAAGCAGCCCCCCCCAATGACAAATATACACTTCTTTATAAACATCGATGAGAGATATAGAAACAAAGCCATACAATGATTATTCATCAATGTAAAGTAACACTATCAGTACCTACAAACCCCTAATTTATTTTTATTTTCTGTTGCTGTCATTTTTAACATTTAGCGTAAAAGCTTCATATCCAAACATATAAACAGGAGTATATGATGACAGAAATGACAGCAACTTCAAAAAGTCTGTTTGCCTCTCTCTCGCATCTTATGAGCGTTCAACAGACTGATGCAGCTTAGAAGAAACCCCGATAGAGGTCAATAAGCGTTGACAGTTGTCGTAGTTGTGTATCAACAAGTTCTACCTGGCAATCAAGTTGGTCGCGCTCACTATCAAGAACCTCTAAGTAGGTAGCACGATTATAATTGTAGAGTTGTTGAGAGACAGAGACGGCTCTGGTCAAAGCATCATTCTGTTTCTTCTTCAACACTTGGTATTGAGCCAAGTTACGTGCACGGGCTTGCAAAGTAGACATTTCACTGTAAGCTGTGAGCAAGGTCTTGTCATAATTATATAAAGCCTCCAATTGTAATGCATTAGCTTGGTCAAAGTTTGCTTGAATAGCTTTCTTATTAATCAGCGGAGCCGTCAATCCCCCCACCACACTGAAGGCTAAAGACTTAGGCAGCTGAAGCAAGTATTTAGGATTAAAAGCGTCAAGTCCCAAAGATGCAGAGATATTAAGAGAAGGCAAGAAAGCCTTTCGTGCAGCTTCGACATCCCATTTGGCAGCCCTAAGTTGGTGCTCAGCAGCAACAATGTCAGGCCGATGTAGTAGTAGACTTGCAGGGATTGCTTGCAACGTATTAGGCAATGACTGTTCCATCAAGACATTCTTATTACGCATAATAGGAGTAGGATATCTACCTAAAAGCAAATTCAGATTGTTCTCCGTCTCAGTGATAGCCTGTCTCAGTTGATACTCTTCAGCAGAAGCCTTAGCCAGTTCAGACTCAAACTTCTCAACAGCTAACTGGGTATCAGCATCCGCCTCTTTCTGAACACGTGCTATTTGTACAGCTTTCTTCTGTAAAGCAATATACTGCTGCATAATATCCAACTTATTATCAAGTGCCAACAAAGCATAATAGTTCTCAGCCACATCAGCAACGAGTTGGCTCTTTATTGTCCTTTGTCCTTCTTCTGACGCAAGATAACGTTCAACAGCTGCACGCTTCGTACTATTAAGTTGGTTCCATAAATCGACACTCCAATCTAAGTGTAGATTAGGTGCAAAATCAGGAACAACGTTTGGCACATTATGTCCTGGCGTAATCTCCGTACCCACATTACCAGCTCCTTCTGCTGTATATCGGCCTGCCTTAGATGCACCGGCAGCAACATTAGCCGTAACTGAAGGCAACATCTGCCCACGCTTCGCCAAGATATTGCTTTTAGCAATGGCCATCTCTTGAAGCGTTATTTTAAGATCTTGGTTATTTGCGAGCGCTGTATCTATCAGTGCACATAGCGTTGGATCTTTAAAGAAGTCGCGCCATAGGGGTATAGCCGTCACTGTATCAGCTGTAGCAACAGGCATAGAAGCCTTTACTGTATCGTTTGGCAATGTTGCTTGTGGAGTCTTACAAGCAACCACGCCCAACAATGATATAAGTGTCATAAGACCATAGGCGAGACACTTGTTATTTCTCTTCTTCATCATCATTCGTTACTTCTTTATGATATCGTTTATCTTTCTCTTCGCTTAAAGGTTTATCCTTTTGATAATGCACAATCTTATCGGCCATTGAAGCAAAGATATAATAAAGACCAGGAATAATAACCAATCCGAACATGGTTCCTATCATCATACCACCCACAGCTGCCGTTCCAATGGTCTTATTACCAATAGCACCGGCACCAGTAGCAAAGACGAGCGGGATAAGTCCGGCTATAAACGCAATACTGGTCATAAGAATTGGACGGAAACGTGCCACAGCTCCTTCTATAGCAGCTTGTGCAATGGACTGTCCCATATTCTTTCTTTGTACGGAGTATTCTACCATCAACACCGCATTCTTACCCAAGAGTCCGATAAGCATGACCAATGCTATCTGTGCATAGATATTGTTTTCTAACCCACACAGCTTCAACAATAAGAATGCTCCAAACACACCCACTGGTAAGAAGATGATAATTGGCAATGGGAGTAAGAAGTTCTCATACTGTGCTGCTAAGATTAAGTAGACGAAAACCAAGCACACAATAAAGATGATGATTGCCGTGTTACCTTGATCTACCTCGTCCTTTGATATTCCTGCCCAGTCATAGTCATATCCTTTAGGGAGCGACTGTTGGGCAACCTCACTGATAGCTTTTAGTGCCTGACCACTTGAGTAACCAGGTGCCGGGGCACCTGTCACCTCTGAAGAGTTATAGAGATTATGACGTGTAATCTCACTCATACCATAGGTCTTGTTGAGTGACATAAAGTCAGAATAGGGTACCATCTCTCCCGCATCATTCTTTGTATAAAGATGAAGCAGGTCTTCTGGGAAGGCTCTATACTGAGGTGCTGCCTGAACAATAACCTTGTAAGGCTTACCAAACTTGATAAATCCCGTCTGATAATCAGAACCTACTAATATAGAAAGACTGTTGAGAGCCTTACCAGGTTCAACTCCCTTCTGTAATGCCATGGCATCATTAACATTGAGCATATACTGCGGGAAGCTTGCAGAATAGAACGTGAAGGCATTTCCTATCTCCGGACGCTTGTTCAACTGACGGACAAAGTCTTTGCTCACACGCTCCATCTCGTGATAATCATTATTACCTGTCTTATCAAGCAATCGTAGCTCAAAACCACTGGCAGCGCCATAACCAGGAATTGAAGGCGGTTCGAAGAAATCAATATTGGCTGTCGTTATCACCTTACATTTATCTTCGAGGTCTTCGATAATCTCCTTTGCTGTACGCTTACGATGCTTCCAGTCCTTTAAGTTAATAAGACAACTACCAGAGTTAGCACTTGTTCCTTCAGAGAGAATCTCAAATCCTGCAAGTGAAGAAACACTCTCTACTCCTTCCTCTTTCTCCGCTATTGCTAACAACTGACGAGCAACCTCATTTGTTCGTTCAATAGTTGAGCCTGGTGGTGTCTCAATGACTGCGTAAATCATTCCTTGGTCTTCTTGGGGGATGAAGCCTGATGGAAGCCCGAGATTAACCCAATAAGCAAGACCGCAGAAAACAAGAACAGCAATCATCGTGAAAGCCTTATGCTTCACAGTATGTTGTAAGACGTGTGCATACTTCTTACTACCAACATTAAACTGAGCATTAAAGCGTTGCAATAATCTACCTATAAATCCTAACTTGACATGATTCTCTTGCTCCTTTGTGAGGATGAGCGCACAGAGAGCAGGCGTCAAGGTCAGTGCCACAAAACCTGAGAAGAGAATGCTGGATGCCATCGTTATAGAGAACTGACGATAGAACATACCTTCTGGACCACCCATGAATGCCACTGGAATAAACACGGAAGCCATAACAAGAGAGATAGCAATAATGGCACCACTAATCTCTTTCATTGCTTTCTCCGTTGCTTCAACAGGTGTCAGTTTATTGCGCGATATCTCTACATTCACGGCTTCTATAACCACAATAGCATCATCAACGACAATACCAATCGCCATTACAAGGGCAAACAACGATATCATGTTGAGTGTGATATTGAACACAAGCATCGCAATGAAACTACCCAACAAAGACACTGGGACCGCCATAATCGGTATGACAGCCGAACGCCAATCGCCTAAGAAGACGAACACAACAAGGGCTACAAGTATGAAGGCTTCAAACAATGTATGGACCACCTTATCTATACTTGCGTCAAGGAAACGACTTATGTCATAACTATACTCATAATGCATACCCTTTGGCATGTCTTTCTGAAGGCGAGTCATGACCTGCTTGACTTGCTTTATGACGTTGCTTGCATTACTTCCGTATGCTTGTTTCAACGTCACAGCTGCTGACGGACGACCATTGAGCGTTGAATAGATATCATAGACTTCACTGCCAAGATGTATGTCGGCAATATCTTTCAATCGAACGGCCTGACCGTTCGCATTACTTTTGATGATGATATTCCCATACTCTTCTGCAGTGGTGTAACGACCTGGATATTTCAAGACAAACTCTTTCACCTGTGGACGTGTACCGCCACTCTCACCTAACTTACCTGGTGAGACCTCTATGTTCTGGTCTTCCAACGCATCACTAACATCATCCGTAGACAAGCCGTATGCTACCATCTTATCTGGATGCAACCATACACGCATAGCATAACTACGCGTACCAAGAATATCAAGGTCGCCCACTCCATCTACACGCAACAGCTCTGGAGAGATGTTGATATCAAAGTAGTTGAATAAGAAGTCTTGGTTTACACTTGGGTCATCGCTATAGAGATTAATATACATAAGGATGTTAGGTTCCTCACGTGAGATTTTAACACCCTCTCGTATGACCTCAGGTGGCAACTTATTCGTAGCTGCTGAAACACGGTTCTGTACGTTTACAGCATCTACATTAGGGTCAGTACCTAATTTGAAAACAACGTTAATCTCTGCTTCACCATCGTTTCCAGCATCGCTCTCTATATATTTCATACCAGGAACACCATTCAAGGCTTGCTCCAATGGTATAATCACTGACTTAATCAACAACTCATTGTTTGCTCCTGGATAATCAGCAACTACGTTTACCTTAGGTGGTGAGATAGAAGGGAACTGCGTAATCGGAAGATTAAACAAAGACAGAACTCCAATAAAAGCAATGACCAGTGCTATCACAATAGATAGAACCGGTCGACGAATAAATATCTTGAACATTTATTGATTAGCGATTTCGTTTGACTTTATTGATTGTCGTGGTGTCACGAAGCGAGTATGCACGTGGTCGCCATCATTCACTTTCTGTATACCATCAATTAGATAATGGTCTAACGCTGTAAGGCCTGATGAGATGACATAGATACCTGTCAACTCTGCTGAAATCTGTATCTGGCGTTGATGAGCAACATTGTTCTTATCAACGACGAACACATACTTGCGGTCTTGCAACTCGTAGACAGCTTCTTGTGGGATAACGATAGCATTCTTCTTCTGTACAAGTAGCTGTACAGTTCCCGACTGTCCGTTACGTAGTAAGCCTTTGGGATTAGCAAAAAGCGAACGAACAGATATCGTTCCTGTCGCATTATCGAATTGTCCTGATATGTCTTTTATGCTTCCTCTGGCTGGGAAGGTACTGCCATTGGCCAACAGCAACTTCAAAGGTAACTGCATATAAAGTTGTGGATGTTGCTGTAAGTCTAAGTAATCGCTTTCTGAGATGTTAAAATAAACCTGCATCTTAGAGTTATCTGACAGTGTTGTCAACAAATCATCTTGCTGAATGAAACTACCAACCTTCTGTGGTATTCTTCCTAAAACACCACTAAAAGGTGCTCGAATAATAGATAAACGTTTGTGTAAAACGGCGAGTTTGTAATCGGCTGTTGCTGACTGGTACTTTGCTTTGGCCATTCGACGCGCGTTGGGAGATACGATATTGTTCTCTGTAAGCCGACTTGTGTTTTGCAAATCTATCTCAGCTTGTTCCTGCGCAGACTTTGCTTTCGCAATCTCTTCGTCTTCTCCTACTATAGCAATACGAAACAAAGGCTGTCCGGCACGTACCATCTGGCCCTCATCTACGTATATCTGCTGTAGTATTCCTTCTTGCTGTGAGCGCACCTCAATGTTTCTTAATGATTGAATGTTAGCCACATAGCTTTGAGGAAGACTAATATTAGTTACCATTGGAGTTGTTGCTGTAAAGACAGCCTTCGTATTCTCTTCTGTTTTTTTAGAATGACAACTCCATAAAAGGATAGAAAGTAAAGAAAGAAAACAAATTCTCCGTACCATAATCTATTATCTATTGTCCCGTTTTAACTAATCTGCAAAAGTACTATAAAATATTTATTCACGCAATAATAATTTGTGATAAAAGTATTCTCCATAGATAAAAATATTCTTTCCAACGACCTTCTCACAACTTCGGAAATATCTTTCTTACGGGAGGTCAATACCTTTATTAATCTCACTCACGAATTAGAAGAACAAAAAGTCTTACTTTGAAAAAACAGTATATGCCATACCTTCTGCTCTTCTCGGTATCTTCATCAGAATTTATCGCTTGCTTCTCCACTTTTCGAAAGAGCCTATATAATCATAAAATATATTTACATAGCGTTGAGGTGAATACGCTTAATGTAGGGGTGTATATCCTCTTAAACACAAGACTATAATATTCAATAAATCAACCTCTTACGAATATCATTATAGAAGACACCCTTCTTGCTTCAAGAAGGGCGTCTTCTGCACCCAAGAAGGGCATGTTCTCGAACAAAGAAGGGCCTTTTCTTTTACCATCCTTGGCCTCTTCTCAAATGGAGAGGGAATTGACTATCAATAATTATTTACAATATCTTCTTACACGTTTAGCCTTTCTTCGTCTTTCATCAGTAATCTTATAGGGATGTCTCGGTCATTTTTCTCACAGAACGACACAGACTTGTGCCTCACAGATTGATCCACACAGAAGTCTGTTCAAGTATGAGATAGCACAGAGATTACAGTCAACATTAGCGAAAGTGCCCTGCACTCTCTGTATGTCTATCGCCCTTCTTGAGTTTCCCCCATGTACAAAAAGAGACTAAAATCGCTGTGTACTCTATGAGAAATGAAACAACCAAGTGCTTTTGCGAGTAGCCCTATAAGGGTTACCTCACTCATCACATTCCTCTCTGTGGGTGAGGAGAAAAACATGATTGAGGCATTTATCGTCTAATCTTCCATTGGAATGTACTACATGGTAAACCAACTTCATTCACAAGGTTGGCACGGGTAAAAGGTTGCCAACCATACCGAACTGAAATGGGATGAGATACAGAAGAAGACTTTACAAGAACTGTGTTAGCCGACGATATCTGGGCTTCTGCAGGATAGTAGACGCCATCTGCTCCTGCTACTTCAAACCCAATAAGATGGTTACCATGAGCTGACAACGACCGTGCATGCGTAAATTGCAGTTCAAGACCATCGTCTTTTACGGATACAGAATGGCAGACAGGACCCTCAGACTCTATCTTGTAAGCATAACTATGGTTCAAAGCCTGTAGGGCAAGACGCTCACCAACAGGCTGCTTATTTGTGTAATGAACATCTAAAGAGTCGCCTAAGTCAGTTGTCACCACCATCCACGTGTTACGTAACTTTGATGCCATACGTCGTTGAGAGTCACGGAAACGAGGCCAAGAAGGACGATTCAGACTTGAAAGCTGAACGAAATAGAATGGTAGTTCTGGGTTATGGAAGAAACTACGCCAACTCTTCTCCAACAATGGGAAGAGACGTTCGTGTAACTCCATATTATGTGCATTCGACTCACCTTGGTACCATATAACACCATTGACACCATAACCTCTCAAAGGGAGTAGTCCTGTCTCGAACATATAGGCAGGTGAATAGGGGTGACGCTGCAGCGGGTTCTTACTCAACTTGACATTCTGCAAGGCTCGTTCACGTGCCCATTTCATACCGAAATCGCTGTGATACCAATCATGAAGGATGGAAGGCACATGCTGTTCTAATGTATGGCGATCAATCCATGACTCCGTAGTCGTACCACCAACAGCATTACAAATGATGCCAACAGGCACTTGTAGACTATCAGCCAAATTCTTACCGAAATGATAAGCCACAGCAGAGAAGCTACTCAAAGACGCTCGTGTACAATTACTCCAAGGGCCAACACGTAGATACTGATGCCGATTAACGGAGTCACAAGCTCCTACCGACCATGAGACAGAGGTTGTTGGATAGATAGCAGACATATTAAACAGATGTAAACGTGTCTGTTTCTCTGCTTCGTTGAGGTCTTGTTCTCTACTCTGTACAGCACTCACTGGCAACTCCATATTCGACTGTCCTGAACAAAGCCATACCTCTCCTACGTATATGTCTTTAATCGTCAGTTTCTTTTTCTTTGTACTTATCACAGCCTTATAAGGGCCACCAGCCTCTTGTTTAGGAAATGAAACCTTCCACTTCCCTGCCCCATCAGCCAAAGCCGAAAGCGTATGACCATTGAAAGCGACCTTAACAGCTTCACCTGTGTTAGCTATTCCACGGAAAACAATAGGTTTGTTGCGCTGAACAACCATGCCATCCGTGTACAATGGTGAGACAGCAAGACCACCATAGTTGCCTGTCAGTGCCCCATAGACAGCCTCAGCAATAATCTTCGCACCCTCTGCATTAGGATGAATAGCATCTGCAAGAAGGTCAGGACGACTATATAAAGGTGTGTTTAAGTCGATGAGTGGGAGTCCTGTGGCCTTAGCCACCTGACGAATATGACGTTGTATCTGGTTGTACCAATCACGTGTACTACTTTCAAAACGTGGATGTCGGTCAAAGATAGGTGTCATCTGACAAAGCCAAATCTTTGCTTTCGGATTAGCCTGACGGAAGCTATCAATCAAACGGATATAGTCTGCATTGAACTCCTCGCTATATTCTGGCCAATTTCGTGGGTCTGTATCATTGAGCCCAAGATGGATAACAACCAAGTCAGCCTTAAAGTCCAAAGCCTCTTGATACTCTTTTTGGTCAATATATGGACGATGTCCGTGACTCAACAACGTTGCGCCAGAGTGCCCAAAGTTCTTGACTTCATACTGGTTTCCCAACATCTGCTGTAGCTGAGAGGGGTAACAATTCTTCTCTCTATCGGTAATCGTTAAGCCCCAAGTAACACTGTTGCCTACACATGCCACCTTAATTCTTCCTCCTGCAACGGCGGTTAAGACAGTTAAGAACAAACCTAATACTAAGAGAATCCTTTGTTTCATCATCAAGTATATTTGTAGTAATGATAGATTTTGATTTTATTTTAATGTAAAGACGAAAGTATGTCTTTGCAAAGTTAACGATAAATTATGAATAAAAGGGATACTATAATTAATAAAAAGAGCCATCACGAGTATTTTATCACACAAAGAAGAAAGCTATACGAAAGAATTATTAAGTCAGTTTCTTACCCAAATAACGCAAAAAACCTTTATCATTCTAACTTCAAATGTCGTATTTCCACATCGTCACTAAACACTAAAGAAAGCCCTTAAAAACAAGAAAACAGACGCTTTGAAGCCTTAGGAAAGAAATTAAAAGAACATGTGTTCGCACACATCTAATTGATGAAAAAATAATCTACTAAAAGTTTGCAGAAGCCGTAAAATTACTATATCTTTGTGACTGTTATCCTGAAAACAATCTTTTACCTTTAAAGACTAATACCTATTGAGTAATAAAGCGATTTCCTGTGAAGGCCATCGCTTTTCTTTTTTTATATACCTTATTATATAGTAGTAGATATCTTTACTATTCCCATCTACCGTAATATGCTTACGAACATCCCTTCCTTTTGCGATTAATAAACACAAGCATACAGTTGCAATAGACTTAATGAACCCATACAAGTAGCGTCATTATAGCAAGAAACCCCAAGAGTCTGTTACAACTCCCAGGGTTTCTATCAACCAAAATCAAGAACATTCGTCTATAGAAAGTATCTATTACAAATTATTGATGAACCACTCAGCGACCTGTCTTAATAGATGGTTACGTGTGTTTCCACCATAGATACCATGATTGCGATTTGTATATAGATTCTCCTTAAAATCCTTGTCGGCTTGTACTAAGGCTTCAGAATACTCAAATGTGTTCTGTGGATGAACATTATCGTCTGCTAAGCCATGACAAATCAAAAGCTTTCCATGAAGCTTCTCAGCACGATTAATAGGATTTATGGCGTATCCTTCAGCATTTTCTTGTGGTGTACGCATATAACGCTCAGTATAAACTGAATCATAATAGCGCCAGTTTGTTGGTGGAGCGATGGCCACACCAGCCTTGAAGACATTACGTCCTTCGCTCATACTCATCAATGTATTGAAGCCGCCGAAGCTCCAACCCCATATTCCTATACGTGAAGCATCAACGTAACTCTGCTTGCCCAACCACAAAGCTGCCTCTGCTTGATCCTTTGACTCTAAGTCGCCAAGTTTCAGATAAGTACACTTCTCGAACGCTGCACCACGTGCACCTGTGCCACGTCCATCTACTGTTACAACAATATAACCCTTTTGTGTCAAGTAGTAGTCGAACATTGCACCGCTACCCATAGACCCTACGCTCCAGTTGTCGACAACTTGTTGACTGCCAGGACCGCTATACTGATGCATAATAACAGGATACTTCTTTGTTGCATCGAAGTTAGCAGGCTTCACCATCCAGCCATTGAGTTTCACACCCTCAGAGGTCGTAAACGTAAAGAACTCAACTCCTGTGTTGCCATACTTAGCCAACTTAGCCTGCAACTCATCATTATTGAGGACCTCACGCACTTGCTTTCCCTTGTTATCATAGATGGCAAATACGTATGGATGATTGCTATCGCTCCATGTGTTGAGGAAATACTTATAATCACCAGAGAATGATGCTACATTCCAACCAGCACGAGCAGAAAGACAAGTCAACTTTCCTGACTTATCAGCAACATATATCTCACGTTGCATTGGCTTACGTGCTGCTGCTTGGAAATAGGTATTACCTGTCTTTGCATCATACCCGTAAATCTCTGTTACATCATAGTTTCCTTTATCAATTTGGCGTAAAAGCTTGCCATTCTTATCATATAAATAAAGGTGCATATAGCCATCACGGTCAGAAGGAACAAGGATATAATCCTTCATAATACTTATTCCTTCCATCGCTTCTTCCTTCACATACTTAGGTACACTCTCCTTTATCAGTAACTTACAAGTGCCTGTAAGCGGATTAGCAGCATAGAGATTTAGCTCGTCCTGATGACGATTCATTGTATAGACAATGATTCTATTGGCATCGAAAGTTGTCTTAATACGTGGAATATAACCATCGGCAGCCAATGGTAAATCGTATTTACTCACAGCGCCATCGGTCAAATTGTAAGACCAAGCGCTCACCTTTGAGTTTGCCTCACCTGCCTTTGGATATTTATAGCTGTAGTCACCAGGATAGATATCAAACATCTCAAAAGTAGGATGAGAACCTTTATAGAACTGGAGGGTAAAACTCTTTACCTCGCTCTCATCATATTTGATCCAACTTAACGTCTTACTATCCGCACTCCAAGCCAAGGCATTATTAAAGCCAAACTCCTCTTCGTTCACCCAATCAGGTAAACCGTTGATTATCTTATTAAATTCACCATCGGTAGTAACTTGCTTCACATTCTCACCATCCGTTATATAGATATTGTTCTGATGGACATAAGCAATCTGACGACCATCAGGTGAGAAGGTAGGAATCTGCTCAGAGCCATCCTTTGACAGTTTCTTCAACTGTTTCGTCTTAACATCATAGAGATAGAAATCGGCTGTAAACGAACGACGATAGATACGATTAGTATTCGTCTGTAATAATAGTCGACTGCCATCTGTCGAGATCTGATAGTCATCAAATGAACTTAACTGAACCCCCTTGGCATCAGCAAGATCAAAGATAACCCCTGTAGCATTACCAGTCTTAAAAGAATACTTTACCACTTGACGCCCATCAGACGAGATTTGAGCATATTCTGAGGTCCCCTCTAAAGGATTAACACCAGAGATGCGCTTAGTTGCAAAAGCACCATTAGTAATGTCTTTCAAAGAGATAGGTTCCCCAGCTATCAACTGAAGTGCACTTAGCACCGATAAACACATAAGTAATATTCGTTTCATAAATTCAAGTTTTAACAGCACAAAAATATAAAATAATCTGTATATTTGCAAACGAATGGAACAATATTATTGCGACTTTGGGAGTTGGCTGCGTACCCAGTTCCCTTATAAGGTACAAAAGATTTCGGTTAACGCTGGCTTTACCTGCCCTAATCGGGATGGGAGAATTGGACGTGGTGGTTGTATCTATTGCAACAACCAAACGTTTAATCCGGCCTATTGCGACAATGGTAAAAGTGTTACTCAACAACTTGAAGATGGTAAAAGATTCTTCTCTAACAAGTATCCTGATATGAAGTATCTTGCTTATTTCCAAGCTTATACAAACACATACGGAACTAATGAACATATCAAAACACTTTATGAAGAAGCTCTTGCAGTAGAGGATGTTGTCGGACTTGTCATCGGTACACGGCCTGACTGCATCAATAACGATCTGTTAGACTACTTTGAAGAACTTAACCATCGAACGTTTCTTATCGTTGAATATGGTGTGGAAACCTGCAATGATGCGACTTTACGACTTGTGAATCGTGGTCACGACTTTGCTTGTGCACGTAAAGCTATTGAGGAGACTGCCCAACGTGGTATTCGTGTTGGAGCACATATCATCCTTGGTCTGCCTGGCGAGGATGCCGAAGAAAGCCTCAGACAAGCACCAATCATCTCTTCTCTCCCGTTAACAACACTGAAAATTCATCAGTTACAAATTATCCGCGGCACTCGTCTTGCAAAGATGTACGCTGAAAAACCATTCCATCTCTATACGATTGAAGAGTATATCAAACTCATTGCAGATTACATTAGCCTTCTCAGATCCGACCTTGTTCTTGAACGTTTCGTCAGTCAGAGTCCTCCAGAACTGCTCATTGCACCTAAATGGGGACTGAAGAATTATGAGTTTACACATCGTCTTCATAACTATATGAAAGAATGTCTGAATAATAAAGATCTATTATATAAATGAAAAGAAGTCATAAACTTTCAATTGTCTATATTGTTATCTTACTCACAGGATTGTCTTTGTGGCAATTATGGAAGAGCAGTAGAATAATTGAAGACCCAGCTTATACCAAAGGTGTTGTTAATGAACTATATAAAGTTCGCGCTACTCCTTACTTTTCTTATTTATATACTATCGATGAGAAAACCTACAAAGGGAATGGTAAACGATATGGAGAATATGAAAGCCTACAAATTGGTGACACTATTACCGTCTATTATCAAAAAAGTAACCCTAACAATTGTGAAGCCTATATAAGGAAGAACAAATAACAAGCTCCAGCCTATAGGGCATCAAATATCTACCCTGTACCGATAAATACAATAAATGGAAACGCCAAATGAAAGGTTTTTGCTATATTCTTTGAGGCATACTTGTGTATAACTGTGCACTTGTTTACAGCAAAAAGAAAGAGGACTTAAAGAACTAAGAACAATCAAACTAATGAATAAACTTAGCAAAGGTATAATAATTTCAACTTTAACCGTTATCTATATTCTTGGGGTTAGCTTTGTACAAGCAAACTTTAGGAATGGGCACGATGTAGGGACTGGTATTCTATACCTTTATAGCTCCTTGCTCTTTGTCATTAGTTTTATCCTTTCATTCTCAGTATATGGAATAAGCAGAAAAAGGAAATATACATTTCTTATAATTGGCCTATCATCCCTACTCTACTACATTTATCTTTGGATGGAACAAACAAATATGCCTTACGAAAGGATTTTCTATATTCTCTGGGGCATACTTATTTATAGCTGTGCATTTATATGCTGTAAACGCCAAAAGAACTGAACATTGAGAAGCACACTCTCTCCTCCTCTCTTACCTTCCCTTTTCAAGAAACAACCAACTGACAATTTGACTGCAAGCAGTGTCATTTTGTCAGATACAAGACATGGGCACATGATTTGATATATAGTCATCAGAAATTAAGAAAAGAACTTAATACCTGATCCCATACAAGGGAAAGGGAATAAAGAAAGGATATTAGATATGACATTTGATAAATTTACAATAAAAGCACAAGAGGCTGTTCAGAGTGCGATAAACATTGCACAGAGAAATGGACAGCAGACCATTGAACCAGTACACATATTAGCTGGTGTGATGGAAAAGGGAAAAGACGTGATTAATTACGTCTTCCAGAAATTAGGTGTGAACGCACAAGCTGTGGAGAGTGCCATTCAGAATGAGATGAGCCACTTACCGAAAGTATCTGGTGGTGAACCTTATCTCTCTTCTGAAACCAATCAGGTAATGCAACGCACGATGGATATTTCGCAGAAAATGGGCGATGAGTTTGTGAGCATTGAACCGATGTTGCTCGCTCTGTTGGCTGTAAATTCCACCGCAAGTCGGATATTGAAAGATGCAGGTTGCACAGAGAAGGAGATGACGGCAGCTATCAACGACCTTCGTCAAGGTCAGAAGGTGCAGTCGCAAAGTGGTGATGAGAATTATCAGTCATTACAGAAATATGCCCGCAACCTTATCGAGGATGCACGTGCAGGCAAGCTCGACCCAGTGATTGGTCGTGATGAGGAGATTCGAAGAGTATTGCAGATTCTGTCTCGTCGTACAAAGAATAACCCTATTCTCATTGGTGAGCCAGGTACTGGTAAGACCGCTATTGTTGAGGGTTTGGCAGAGCGAATCGTTCGTGGAGATGTGCCAGAAAACTTGAAAGATAAACAACTCTACTCATTGGATATGGGTGCGATGTTGGCTGGTGCTAAGTATAAAGGTGAGTTCGAGGAGCGATTGAAGAGTGTGGTTAAGGAAGTGATGCAGGCTGATGGTAACATCATTCTCTTCATTGACGAGATTCATACATTGGTTGGCGCAGGTGGTGGCGAAGGTGCCATGGATGCTGCTAACATACTTAAACCAGCCTTAGCACGTGGCGAGTTGAGAGCTATCGGTGCAACAACCCTGAATGAATATCAGAAATATTTTGAGAAAGATAAGGCTCTTGAGCGTCGTTTCCAAACAGTTATGGTGGATGAACCTGACGAATTGGACGCCATCTCTATCCTTCGCGGATTGAAGGAGCGTTATGAGAACCATCACAAGGTTCGTATTCAAGACGACGCTTGTATAGCAGCTGTAAAACTTTCTGAGCGTTATATATCAGATCGTTTCTTACCTGATAAGGCTATCGACTTGATGGATGAGGCAGCAGCAAAACTACGCATGGAGCGTGATTCTGTTCCAGAGGAGTTGGATGAGATTACTCGTCGTTTGAAACAACTTGAGATTGAGCGTGAGGCGATTAAACGGGAAGACGATAAGGAAAAGATTGCACAACTCGACAAGGAGATTGCCGAACTCAAAGAGCAGGAACATAGTTTCCGTGCTAAGTGGGAAGGTGAGCGTGGATTGGTGAATAAGATTCAACAAGACAAGCAAGAGATTGAGCAGCTCAAGTATGAGGCTGACCGTGCCGAGCGTGAGGGTAATTACGAGCGTGTTGCAGAGATTCGTTACTCTCGTTTGAAACAACTGGAGGATGATATCAAGAATATTCAACAGCAGTTGCAGGCAACGCAAGGCGGTGAGGCAATGGTGCGCGAGGAAGTTACTGCGGATGATATTGCTGAGGTGGTAAGTCGCTGGACGGGCATTCCTGTCACCCGAATGTTACAGAGTGAGAAGGATAAACTGCTCCACTTGGAGGATGAGTTGCACAAGCGTGTCATCGGTCAAGACGAGGCAATTACCGCCGTAGCAGACGCTGTTCGTCGTTCACGTGCAGGTTTGCAAGACCCAAAGAAACCTATTGCTTCCTTCATCTTCTTAGGTACAACGGGTACAGGTAAGACGGAGTTGGCAAAGGCATTGGCTGATTATCTTTTCAATGACGAGTCTATGATGACGCGAATTGATATGAGTGAGTATCAAGAGAAGTTCAGTGTAACACGCCTCATCGGTGCACCTCCAGGATATGTAGGCTATGATGAGGGTGGCCAGTTGACTGAGGCTGTACGCCGTAAACCTTACTCAGTGGTTCTCTTTGATGAGATTGAGAAGGCACATCCTGACGTATTCAACATTCTTCTGCAGGTATTGGACGATGGTCGATTGACAGATAATAAGGGGCGAACAGTGAACTTCAAGAATACGATTATCATCATGACGTCTAATCTTGGTTCACAATACATCCAGCAACAGTTTGAACATCTTAACGATACTAACCGTGAGGAGGTAATTGATAAGGCAAAAGTTGCAGTAATGGATATGTTGAAGAAGACTATTCGTCCAGAGTTCCTCAATCGTATTGACGAGACAATTATGTTCTTGCCATTGACAAAGAATCAGATTGGTGGTGTTGTTCGTTTGCAACTCGAAAGAGTTAAGGAGATGTTGGAACCACAAGGTATCAATCTCGAATGGACCGACCCAGCCATCAACTATCTTTCAGATGTTGGCTACGACCCAGAGTTCGGTGCGCGTCCTGTCAAGAGAGCTATCCAGCGTTACGTATTGAACGACCTCAGCAAATCATTGCTTGCAGGTACTGTCAACCGTGACAAACCTGTCATCATCGACAGCTTCGGTGAAGGCTTAGTATTTAGAAACTAATATAAAAAGGGAGTGTGTCATTTGGCACACTCCTTTTTTTGTTTCATCGGACATTTCGAGTGATACTACTATAGATCTTTATGATGTAAACCTCTGTTCTCCTTTAGGCTTCTTCGCGACCAATATATTTTCTTATCTTTAGTGATTCTACGTGTCATAACCGTCCGCACCATTGGTGCTGAGTATCTGCACGATGATATGACATGATAAAAAGGGCCATTGTGGTTTATCCACTATGGAGAGAAAATATTACCTTTGTCATATGAATAGTACCGAGATATTTACACAGGCTTTGAGCCTATCAGAAGCAACTTCTTAAAAGGAGAGCAAGGGGATTCATAAATACAGAAAACTTTAAGTATATGGTCTATTTCATAACAGGGGAGCTTAAACTTAATTACCCACACGATTCGTTATAGAGCCATTTTTATAATAATCCACGTAAAATGTTATTGGTGTCTTGGCTTCAACAAAATTACATTAAAAAGACTGTAAACATACCTTGTTTTTTTTAATTATTTTGTAACTTCTATCACTTTTATATATCTTTGCAGTCACATTAAAAATGTACAAAACATTTTAATCATTAATGAATAAATATACTCTTTTATATTATAAAACCTAAAACTTTGTTTTTATTAAAAAAACATTTATTATGAATAGATATGATATTGCAATGGACTTTAAAAAAAGTTCATAGAACAAAATGAGAAAGTTTTAAGACAAACAGTAAAAGCTTCTTTTATTTCAATTAATGGAAATAATGTTAAAGTTTCTAGAAATCCATTTTCTATGGAAAAAGCAGAACATGGACTTGTTATTTTTCACTTATAGTTACATCGTTATAGAAAGAGAAGATGACTGCATGGTTCCACTATTCTTTAATTCTAATGATGAAATTGAAGACTATATAAATTTAGATGGATGGAAGTTATACTTTAGTAAACCTTTGACAGCGCTTTATAGATGTAATAATTTTAATTGTTTTATGACAAATGGATTATTAGAAATATCCATAAGCATAAATCCGTTGAATCTTGATAATGAGTTTGAAAGAATATGGCATCTTTTTTCTATAGTAAGAACATGTAAAACACAAAAGGAGATAGACTTTGCAAAGAAAATATATCAAAATGAGAAAGATATTCAAGCATTAAAGGAAACAAATATGCGTGCAGAAGCAAAAAAGGAGGAACTAAGAATGCTTTTAGATACACATAAAGACTTTATTGAGAATATTAAAGAACTGATATCTGGTAAAAAAAATAATTTAGAGGGGTCGGGAGAGTAATTAGGGATATTTAGAAAATTTATAACTAACTGTTCGCCAGTGTGATATATTATTTGTACCTTTACACAGTCCCTCCCTCCCCCGAACAACCCATCACAGGCAGAATCCAGGGAAAACAAAAAAATGGCTCTTCAGATATTTGGAGTGATAAGGTTGTAGCCTAAGTTTAGAACTTTGACGAAGTGTCACACTGAGAAAAGGAGAGTACGGAGGGTTATCAAAACGAGGCACTGGTAGTCACGGAGGCACCGCTGGTGTGTGGAGCGATGGAGATAGTTTGCCAATTCCATTAGCAATTAATATAAAAACCCTTCATCCCAAAAGAGTTATCAGGAATCTTTACGCTATACCTCTGTTGCTCTTTGTGTCATTGCACCCTCCGTGCCATTGCCTTTATCTCCGCTCCCTCCGTCTCTCTGCGTGCCTTATTATATAAGAGTTTTAGTTTATCACTCCATATTTCGGAAGAACATAAAAGAAATCCTCAAAATGAAAGTTCCTGTCACTCGTGTCACAAGAGAATAGCTTATAACCTACTGATTTGTAGTATATTTGCATAAAGTGTTAAAAGTGACAGCAAAATGAAATTAAAAATACTATAGTTATATCGTTACCTTTTTAAATGAGAAAACAACTTTTCATTTCTCAAAGAACAACATATAAACAGAATTATTAGTCGTACCCAACTCTTACGTTAGCAAGATTAATATTTCTTCTCGGGTAAAAAAATCTATTCATAAATTAAACACAGTGTATAGCACTAAGAGCCTTATACTCATAGTAAAAAGAAGCTGTAAATAGTAGAGAACAAATATAAAAAGCGTTGCTTTACACTTAACTATAAAGGTGTTCAAGACTGCATATTACATACTTCTTGCTATGTTTTAAAACATAGTTTATAAACAAACTATCTATAACAAATCCTGCATGGACTAAAGCCTTTTGACTTTGCCGCACTCACAGAAAGGCTTTTTATACTGCCAGAGCATCTATTAAGACCACGACAATTTGGGCTTGAATGATACTTTCTTGCCTTTGGTCCCGTACAAATGTAAACCGTTCCAGACTGAATATTCGTATTTCTCTTTGTAGAAGCAGATGTTCCTCCTATCGTAGAGAACAACGCAAGTGCTATAAACGCTGATTTAATAAATTGCATATTGGTATAAAGTAAGATTGTTGTAATGAACCTAGTAAATTAGAAGTGGGAGCGAATGGTAAAGGCTCTACCTCTTTTGGATATACATTTATAAAATATAAAAAATAGGCGGTATACCTACGTAAAAACATGGTATACCGCCTAAAAAACATATCTCTAAGAAATTACTTCATTTCTTCCACTGCTGCTTGTGCCGCTGCAAGTCTTGCGATAGGCACGCGGAATGGAGAACAGCTAACGTAGTTAAGACCTACACGATGGCAGAACTTAACAGAGCTTGGCTCACCACCATGCTCACCACAGATACCACACTTGAGGTTCTTGCGAGTCTTGCGACCCTTCTCAACACCCATTTGGATTAACTGACCAACACCCTTCTGGTCAAGAACCTGGAATGGGTCAACATCGAGAATCTTCTTCTCCAAGTAGCTTGGCAAGAAGCTTGCGATGTCGTCACGGCTATAACCGAAGGTCATCTGAGTTAAGTCATTTGTACCAAAGCTAAAGTACTCAGCCTTCTGTGCAATAACATCAGCTGTCAAAGCAGCACGAGGGATTTCAATCATCGTACCCACCTTGAATTCAACCTCAACACCTTCTTTTTTGAAGAGTTTGCTTGCAGTTTTACGAATGATACTCTCTTGAATGTCAAGCTCATTAACAATACCAACCAACGGTACCATAATTTCTGGCTTAGGATCAAATCCTTCCTTCTTCAACTGAACAGCCGCACCGAGGATAGCCTTGGTCTGCATTGCAGTAATCTCTGGGAATGTGTTACCCAAACGACAACCACGAAGACCCAACATTGGGTTGCTCTCAGAGAGTGCACTTACACGGCTCTGAATAAACTGAACACTTACGCCCATCTCTTCAGCCATTACTTCCTGTCCCTTCAGGTCGTGTGGAACGAACTCATGCAAAGGAGGATCGAGCAAGCGGATGTTTACAGGCTTACCATCCATACACTTCAAGATGCCATAGAAATCTTGCTTCTGATAAGGCAGAAGCTTTTCAAGTGCCTTTTCACGCTCTTCCGTACTGTTAGCGAGAATCATCTCACGCATAGCCTTAATCTTCTCGTTCTCGAAGAACATGTGCTCTGTACGGCAGAGGCCAATACCAACAGCACCGAAATTACTTGCTACTTCTGCATCATGTGGGGTATCTGCGTTGGTACGAACAACCAGCTTACTATACTTCTTACAAAGGTCCATCAACTCTGCGAAGTCACCTGTAACCTCAGCAGGGCGAGTCTTCACCTCACCAAGATAAACTTCACCTGTTGAACCATTCAAAGAGATATAATCTCCCTCACGTATTATAGTTCCATCAATTTCCAAGGTACGTGCCTTGTAATCAACCATGATAGCACCAGCACCACTGACACAGCACTTACCCATACCACGTGCAACAACGGCTGCGTGTGATGTCATACCACCACGAGCAGTCAAAATACCCTCAGCAGCAGACATACCAGCGAGGTCTTCAGGAGATGTCTCGATACGAACCATGATAACTTGATGGCCATCCTCATGCCATTTTGTAGCATCATCAGCAAAGAACACTACCTGTCCACTTGCAGCACCAGGAGAAGCAGGCAAACCACGTGTCAACACATGAGACTGTGCTAATGCCTCCTTATCGAATACTGGGTGAAGAAGCTCGTCGAGTTTATTTGGTTCACAACGCAAGAGTGCTGTCTTCTCGTCAATCTCTCCCTCGTGAAGAAGGTCCATAGCAATCTTAACCATAGCAGTACCTGTACGCTTACCGTTACGAGTCTGGAGGAACCAGAGCTTACCTTCTTGTACAGTGAACTCCATATCCTGCATATCATGGTAGTGCTTCTCCAACTTATCCTGGAGGGCAAACAGCTGTGCATAAAGTTCAGGCATAGCCTCTTCCATAGAAGGATACTTAGCAGCACGAGTCTCTTCATCGATATTCTGCTGAGCTGCCCAACGGAGTGAACCTTCCTTAGTAATCTGTTGTGGAGTACGGATACCTGCAACAACATCCTCACCCTGTGCGTTGATAAGATACTCACCATTGAAGAGATTCTCACCAGTACCAGCATCACGAGAGAAACAAACACCTGTAGCAGAACTATCACCCATATTACCAAATACCATAGCCTGTACGGTTACGGCTGTACCCCACTCCTGTGGAATACCTTCCATCTTACGATAAAGGATAGCACGCTCGTTCATCCATGAGTCGAACACAGCGCATATAGCACCCCACAACTGCTCCATAGGATCATTTGGGAATTCCTTACCGGTCTGTTCCTTGATAGCATTCTTGAAGAGTACAACAAGTTGCTTCAAGTCTTCAACGGTCATCTCGTTATCAAGCTTAATGCCACGCTCAGCCTTAACCTTCTGAATAATAGCCTCGAATGGGTCGATATCTTCCTTATTTACAGGCTTCATGCCCAATACAACGTCGCCGTACATCTGTACAAAACGGCGATAACTGTCATAAGCAAAACGTGCATTACCTGTCTTCTTAACCAATCCATCAACCACAGCATCATTAAGACCAAGGTTAAGAATGGTATCCATCATACCAGGCATAGAAGCACGTGCACCTGAACGTACACTCACCAACAGAGGGTTAGATGGGTCTCCAAAGGTAGAGTTCATTAAACTTTCAACATGTTTAACGCTGTTCTCAACTTCTGCCTTTAGTAAACCTACTACAGTCTCTTTACCTTTCTCATAATACTCTGTACATACATCTGTGGTAATTGTAAAGCCTGGAGGAACCGGAACACCAATAAGATTCATCTCTGCCAAGTTAGCACCCTTGCCTCCAAGGAGATTTCTCATGTCAGCTTTACCTTCAGCCTTACCATTACCAAAGGTATAAACTCTCTTTTCGCTCATAAGTTAAAAATGATAATGAATTTTAGTTATTTGTATAGTGCAAATATACCAATAAATAGGTAAAGTAGCAAACTTTTCTGTAAAATTTGCTATGTTGACCTTACATTTTTACTTTGTTGGCGTACACAGAACCGATAAATATCATCATGTAAACCACAAACAAGAAAAAATTAGTAACTTTGCAACGAAATACAAAACAGATTATGAGTAGAAAAAGAAAGCCATTACCCATTCTGGAGAATGTCACAATAGAGGCTGTAGCAGCCGAAGGAAAGTGTGTTACGCACGTAGACGACAAGGTTATCTTTGTTCCTTTTGTAGTACCTGGAGACATTGTAGACCTTCAGATACGCAAGAAGAAGCGCAACTACTGTGAAGCTACCGTCATCCGCTTCATTAGCAAGAGCAATATTCGTCAAGAACCTATGTGTGAACATTTCGATATCTGCGGTGGTTGTAAGTGGCAGAACCTCCCTTACGAAGAGCAACTAAAGGCAAAGCAACAACAAGTTTACGACCAACTTAGTCGTATCGGTAAGGTTGAACTCCCTGAGTTCCGCCCTATCATGGGTTCGGTACATACAAAGGAATATCGTAACAAGCTCGAATTCGGCTGCGCTAATAAGAGATGGTACACAGCAGAGGAGCTTCAAACTCTGCCAGAAGACGCTGGCTTAGAAGAGGGAGCAATCGGATTCCACATCACAGGAGCTTTTGACAAGCTCTACCCTATCAAGAAATGTTGGTTGATGGACAACCTTTGTAATGAGCTACGTAATGATATTCGCGACTATGCACACCAGACAGGGATGAAGTTCTACGACATTCGTGCACAGCATGGCCTACTCCGTGATATTATGGTGCGTAACTCTAATACCGGCGAATGGATGGTACTCATACAGTTCCACTATGATGAAGAGGGAGATGACGAACGTGCAAAGGCATTGATGCAGCATATTGCCGACCATTTCCCACAGATAACCTCTCTTTTCTATGTTGATAATCAGAAAGGTAACGATACCTTTAACGACCTCGACCTCATTCTCTTCAAGGGAAATGACCATATCTTTGAGACGATGGAGGACTTGAAGTTTAAGGTGGGACCAAAGAGCTTCTATCAAACCAATACCGAACAAGCATACCATCTTTATTCTGTAGCGCGCGAGTTTGCTAACCTTACAGGTGACGAACTTGTTTACGACCTGTATACAGGAACGGGAACCATAGCCAATTTCGTCGCAAAGAAGGCTAAACAAGTTATTGGTATTGAGTATGTTCCAGAAGCTATAGAAGACGCAAAGGTCAATTCTGAGATTAATAAAATAGGCAATACGTTCTTCTATGCAGGTGATATGAAAGACATCCTTACGGAAGACTTCATCCATGAACACGGTCGTCCAGACGTCATCATCACCGACCCTCCACGTGCTGGCATGCACCAAGACGTAGTAAACGTAATCCTTGGAGCAAGTCCAAAACGAATTGTTTATGTGAGTTGCAACCCTGCCACACAGGCACGCGACCTCGCTCTACTCGATGTTGACTACAAGGTAGCAGCTGTTCAACCCGTAGACATGTTCCCTCACACCCCACACGTTGAGAACGTAGTACTATTAGAAAAGAGATAGTAAAGCTATAATATCTAAAGAAAAATTGTCTGTCTTGTCAGTTCACAGGTTTTTCCTCCTTTGTTACTGACATCACAGACAATTTCACCTTATTATATATAAGGATAACATTATCAATCGCCATCACAAAGAAAAACACACAATAAAAACATCATAATATTTTGTTTATGTTTGATAAAACACTATCTTTGCATCGTTAACAGCCAAGTTATCAACCTAAGATATTATCATTACCTAAATTCATATAGTTATGAGAAAAACAATTATCTTATCTGTTATGATGCTATGCTCGCTTCTCAGCAAAGCACAAGAAGCACCGAAATGGATTAATAACGTTAAGCTGTCAGGCTTTGGTATCGTTCAATACCAATACAATGGTATGCATAACAACAAGTCAAACACATTCAACCTCCGTCTTGGTCGTGTCTCTCTTGATGGCCGTATCTTAAATGATTGGTATTGGAAAGCACAGTTACAGTTTAATGGTAACACCTCTACTTTGGGCGCATCACCCCGTGTAGTCGACTTATTCATCGAGTGGCAGAAATATGATTTCTTCCGTGTTAAGGCGGGACAGTTCAAGAATCCATTTACATTCGACAACCCTATCCACCCTATCGACCAAGGTTTCATGAGCGTAGCACAAAGTGTTCAGAAGTTGGCAAGCTTCTCTGACCGTGCTGGTGCGCATCCTTCAAACGGTCGAGATATTGGTGTACAGATACAAGGTGATTTCTTAAAGAATAATGCTGGTAGGAACCTTGTACACTATCAAGTTGGAGTTTTCGACGGACAGGGTATCAACGTAAGAGATGTCGACCAGCAGAAGAACATCATTGGTGGCGTATGGGTAATGCCTGTTGAAGGTATGCGCTTAGGTTGTTTCGGCTGGACAGGTTCGTATGCTCGCAAGGGTACGTGGACAGACGCAGCCGGAACCACACACTCTGGTGTACGTAGCCTGCAACAACGACGCTATGCCTTCTCTGCAGAATACAAGATTAAAGACTGGACAGTACGCTCAGAATACGTACATTCTACTGGCAATGCTTTCGCTAAAGCACTGAGCAACACAGATGCTTCAGCAGCTACAGACTGCAATCTTAGTGCAGATGGAGACAAAGCTCAGGGTGTTTATGCTTTAGTCATTGCACCTATCATTCCTAAGAAGCTACATGCCAAGGCACGTTACGATATGTATCAGCCATCTGATGGAGCAGATAAGCAGCGCACTCAATACGACTTAGGACTTGATTATGAGTTTACTAAGAGCCTTGCGTTAAGTGGTATTTATTCTTACGTTCACGACCGTTCCTTGAATGGTCCTGCAGGTCATCCGAACTACTCAATGTTCGACTTGGAATTAAGTTTCCGTTTCTAAAATAAATTAAAATTAAGAAAATCACGGATACATTAGGTTGTATCCGTGATTTTTTGTACCTTTGTCACAATTAGTGTAAAGTTATATTAACAAGCGAAGGGTTACTTCTCTACAGGAGACCCTTCTCACACAAACTCTAAAACATGACAAGGCATCATCATACGCACCATCACACGGGAGGAATTAAGCCCCCTTCTTCATCAGCTGCACGCCGTCGCAAGATTATAAATAAGGTAATGAAGATTGTTATGACATTCGTTGCTATAGCAATTGTTGGATTGGTCTACTGGCTATATAACAACTAATCCAACTGGATTCATTAACAAACTAAAGTCTAATACTTCACTCCTTATTCGGTTATGATAGCTGAATAAGCAACGGTTTGTACATTGTATACAAACTCACAATATCACGAAAAGAATTCCATTAATTATCGGCATACGACAACCATGTTTCAAGCATGATCGTTGCCAGTTGTCTCTTATCATCAATTTTACTACAATCCAAGAGTTCATTCCTCCTCTCCCTATTTATGAATAACCGTCTAAATGATGGGTGTTGGGTGGTAAGTTTTAGGTGATAATGGCTTGTTTAATGGGTGTTGGGTGGTAAGTTTTAGGTGATAATGGCTTGTTTAATGGGTGTTGGGTGGTAAGTGTTAGCTGGTAATGGATAGAATTAAACTCCTTCACCTTGCTTGTCACATATTAAATCATAGCAAACAATATCCTGTTAGGCGCTCCCCTCCTTCGGAGGGGCCGGGGGAGGTCCTTCCCACTAAACATTCCTTTCCCCTTCGTTGAGAGTCTATGAGGAGAGGTATCAAGTCTCTTTATGTCAACATTTTTCGCAACTCTCAACCCCAACACATGCTCTTTAAGCTCAAAGAAGAGGCCTAATTATATTCAAGAACATGCCCTTCTTGCATGCAGAAGACGCCCTTCTTGGCCCAAGAAGGGCGTCTTCTGCTTTGCTGCTTATAACATACTGATTTATTGAATATTACAAATTCAAACCTTAGGGATATTATACCCCCAACATGAGGGTATTTAGATAGAACAAATGTAATACTTTTTTACTCACTTGCAGTTATCCCCGAGATATAAAGTAGTTATCAAGATGTTATCATGAAGACAAGGAGTGAAGCAGTAGGACACTTCAGTCACTCACAGAACAACGGTGAATTTTGCATACAGAAAAAAATTATATAGGCACTGTATGTAGTATCTGAAACATCACTCAGAAACTCAGTAAGCCACATAAACGACATCAAGATATGATAATATTTAGGATTACCTTATCTTTTTACTATCCCTCAATATCAACTCGCAGACCCTTTTACACCCTTTCTCTGACAGTAGTCATTATCTATCCTTATGAACAAGGTGGAGATGATAGTGCGCCCCGTCATAATCAATACGCATTATTCTATCAGAGAGTTCATGCCGCTTTGATAGTGACAAAGCGACATGTCCCATCGTACGTCGTAGATTTATTTCGACAACAGGATGAAGCATAAACCCCTTTTCTGCCGCAACAATCATCATATCAACGCCCAACGGACCTCTATAAACACCACGCAACTGACTGGTAAGCAACTGCTCCAAGGATATTATTACATCATTCAACAGACCTTCTGAGATATAAGTTGACAAGATAGATTTCTTCTCTACTTCATCAGCAAGGCTATTACCAAGATACGCCCCATTAACGGTATGAAAGACAGATAGTCCCGCATAGTGAACACCTTCAGCATCAGAATAGAACTCAACACCAAAGTCTTTCACCTTATTGTAATAGGGTTCAATCATTATTCCCCCTTGCATCTTTATCACATTCTTAGCCCAATTAGCCAAGGCAGGCTCCAAGATTGAATCAACATAGCGTACGCCGCGTCCGCTACTACTCCATGGCGCTTTAATCACAGCCTTTCCTATCGTCTGAAGCATGCTTTCTAAATCCGCAAAACAGTCTGCATAAAAAGCCTTACCAAGCAAGACAGGATTAGCAAGTTGCGTCTGCAACCCCTCCAACACGGTAGAAGAGAATTGTCGATTACTCAGTTTTCGTATATCGGCAAGTTCTTTGTCAGTAGGAAGAACTGCTGTTTTAACGCCCACCTGTTCTAATTGAAATTTCAAGGCAGCGTCCCATCCCCATGGTGACACATTATCTATATGTTCAGAAAGACGCTCAACATCGTTTCTGCTTACAAAGTTAACCTGTTCACCGTAACGTTGAAGGCGAAGTGCATGTTGCTGAGCAGAACCAATGTTCTCTACAAGAACGTAGTCACCTTCCGCTGCCCAAAGAACAGGAAGATAATCTAAATCGTGACGAAGTAGCCTTCCAGCGTGTGGAGCCGTAAAATACTTATTATCATAAGCTAATGCTATATCATGCTCGGGATTGAATATATGTAACGTCATAGATGTCCTTTATTTATGTTGTGCAAAGGTACATCAAAGCAAATATACCACAAAATAAAAATAAAAAAATCATTTTTTGCTATCTATAGTTTGCAAATAAGAGAAATAAGTAGTAACTTTGCATGTGCATAACATTATATAAAGAGAACAAGATGGACGCATTCTTTCGCACGCATACTTACTTGGTGGAGCACGTAAATGCTCCTGTGCGCCGTCGGCTCATGGATGAAATCGATTGGAACGACAGGCTCATTGGCATCAAAGGCACACGAGGCGTGGGTAAGACTACCTTCCTATTGCAATATGCGAAAGAGTATTATGGCTCTACTGATCGCCAATGTCTTTATGTAAACATGAACAACTTTTACTTCCAAAGTAGAGGAATAGCAGACTTTGCTGGCGAGTTCTATCGCCATGGAGGAAAAGTATTGTTAATTGATCAAGTATTCAAGCAGCCAAATTGGAGCAGTGAACTCCGTTTGTGTTATGACTCTTATCCTGAGTTGAAGATTGTCTTCACGGGGTCAAGCGTCATGAGGTTGAAAGAAGAAAACCCCGAACTGAATGGCATAGTAAAGAGCTACAACCTTAGAGGATTCTCCTTCCGTGAGTACTTAAACCTACAGACAGGACAACACTTTGAGCCTTACACCTTACAAGACATAGTAAACAACCACGAGGAAATAACAAGACAAATACTCTCAAAGGTTAGTCCCATGAGTTTCTTTGCAGACTATATTCACCATGGTTTCTACCCTTTCTTCTTAGAGCATCGTAACTTTTCTGAGAACTTGTTAAAGACTATGAACATGATGACAGAGGTCGATATCCTCCTCATCAAACAAATAGATCTGAAGTATCTCACGAAGATTAAGAAGCTATTTTATCTTCTTGCTCTGGAAGGTCCAAAGGCTCCCAACATCAGTAACCTTGCTAAAGAAATCAATACAAGTCGAGCTACTGTGATGAATTATATCAAGAATCTCGCTGATGCACGACTCATAAGTCTTGTTTACCCAGTAGGTCAGGAGTTTCCAAAGAAACCTGCAAAGGTAATGCTACAGAACTCCAACTTGATATATGCCATCTATCCTATCCATCTTGATGATCAGCAACTTATGGAGACGTTCTTTGTCAATGCGCTACAAGAAGTCTGCTTAGTAAACGAAAGTAATAAGCCTGGTACATATATTATCAGTCAGAAAGACAAATTTAAGGTTTGTGATACAGGAAAGAACAAGAAACGATTCAGTAACGACACAACCTATATTATATACAATACCGAAGTTGGGAAAGACAATCAAGTACCTCTTTGGCTAATGGGTTTCCTATATTAGGCAAGACCAAAAACATTATAACAATATTCATTTAATAAATTTCAAAATGGCTAAAGAAAAGAAGTTTATCACTTGTGATGGTAACGAAGCCGCTGCTCATGTGAGCTACATGTTCTCAGAGGTAGCTGCTATCTATCCTATCACTCCATCATCTCCTATGGCTGAGCACGTAGACGAGTGGTCAGCACGTGGACGTAAGAACCTTTGGGGTCAGACTGTTAGCGTACAGGAGATGCAGTCAGAGGGTGGCGCAGCTGGTGCCGTACACGGTTCTTTACAGTCTGGTGCTCTCACGACAACCTTCACCGCATCACAGGGTCTTCTATTGATGATTCCTAACATGTATAAGATTGCCGGTGAGCTTTTGCCATGTGTATTCAATGTTTCAGCACGTACACTTGCAAGCCACGCCCTTTGTATCTTTGGTGATCATCAGGACGTTATGGCTTGTCGTCAGACAGGTTTCGCATTGTTCTGCTCTGGTTCTGTACAGGAGGTAATGGACCTCTCTGCAGTTCCACACCTTGCTTCATTGAAGACATCAGTTCCTTTCATCAATTTCTTCGACGGTTTCCGTACATCACACGAGTATCATAAGATTGAGTGTCTTGACCAGGAAGATATCCGTCCATTGGTTGACGAGGAAGATGTTAAGCGTTTCCGCGACCGTGCAATGACTCCAGAGCGCCCAGTTGTACGTGGTACTGCTGAGAACCCTGAGACTTTCTTCACACATCGTGAGGCATCTAACAGTGCATACGAGAACGTACCAGAGGTTGTTGAGCACTATCTCAACGAATTGACCAAGATTACTGGTCGTGAACATCACCTCTTTGATTACTATGGTGCAGAGGATGCTGAGAATATCATCATCTTGATGGGTTCTGCAACTGAGGCTGCTCGTGAGGCTATCGACTACTTGATGTCTCAGGGTAAGAAGGTTGGTATGATTGCCGTTCACCTCTATCGTCCATTCTCTGTTAAGCACTTGCTCGCTGCAGTTCCTAAGTCTGTTAAGCGTATTGCAGTACTTGACCGTACAAAGGAACCAGGTGCAGAGGGTGAGCCATTGTACCTCGATGTTAAGAGTGCCTTCTATGATGTTGAGAACAAGCCATTGATTGTTGGTGGTCGTTATGGTCTTGGTTCTGCTGATACAACACCAGCTAAGATCATCGCTGTTTATGATAATCTTGAATTGCCAGAACCAAAGGATCATTTCACTGTAGGTATCGTTGATGACGTAACTTTCACTTCTCTCCCAGAGGTTGAAGAGATTCCATTGGGTGGTGAAGGCATGTTCGAGGCTAAGTTCTATGGTTTGGGTGCTGACGGTACAGTTGGTGCTAACAAGAACTCTGTAAAGATTATCGGTGATAACACTGATAAGCACTGCCAGGCTTATTTCTCTTACGACTCTAAGAAGTCAGGTGGTTTCACTTGTTCTCACCTCCGTTTCGGTGATAGCCCAATCCGTTCTACTTATCAGGTAAATACTCCTAATTTTGTTGCATGCCACGTTCAGGCTTATCTGAACATGTATGACGTAACACGTGGATTGCGTAAGAACGGTACATTCTTGCTGAATACAATCTTTGAGGGTGATGAACTCGTACACTTTATACCTAACAAGGTAAAGCGTTACTTCGCTAAGAACAATATTACCGTTTACTATATCAACGCAACAAAGATTGCTCAGGAGATTGGACTTGGTAACCGTACCAACACCATCCTACAGTCTGCTTTCTTCCGTATCACAGAGGTTATCCCTCTCGACCTTGCCGTAGACCAGATGAAGAAGTTCATCGTTAAGAGTTATAGCAAGAAGGGTCAGGATGTTGTAGACAAGAATTTCGCTGCTGTTGACCGTGGTAACGAGTACAAACAACTGACTGTTGACCCAGCATGGGCTAACCTTCCAGACGATGAAGCTAAGGTTGACGACGCTCCAGCATTCGTTAAGGAACTCGTTCGTCCTATGAATGCACAGGCAGGCGACCTCTTGAAGGTTTCTGACTTCGTTAATCATGGCACCGTTGACGGTACATGGTCAGTTGGTACTGCTGCTTACGACAAGCGCGGTGTAGCTGCTTTTGTTCCTGCATGGGATGCTGAGAATTGTATTCAGTGTAACAAGTGTGCATTCGTTTGTCCTCATGCTTGTATCCGTCCATTCGTTTTAGATGAGGCAGAGAAGGCTGGCTTCAACGAGCCAACACTTGACATCCTTGCTCCAAAGCAGCTCAAGGGTATGCAATTCCGCATCGAAGTATCAGTTCTTGACTGTACAGGTTGTGGCAACTGTGCTGATGTCTGCCCAGGTAAGAAGGGTAACAAGGCATTGTCAATGACACAGTTTGTTGCAGGTGAAGAGGAAGCTACACGTCGTGCAGCCGACTGGAACTACCTTGTTAAGAACGTTAAGAGCAAGCAGAACTTGGTAGACATCAAGTCAAACGCTAAGAACTCTCAGTTTGCTCAGCCTTTGTTCGAGTTCTCTGGTGCATGTGCTGGTTGTGGTGAGACACCATACGTTAAGCTCGTTTCACAGCTCTTCGGTGATCGTGAGATGATTGCTAACGCTACTGGTTGTTCTTCTATCTACTCAGCTTCAGTGCCTTCTACTCCTTACACAACTAACGAGGAAGGTCATGGTCCTGCATTCAACAACTCATTGTTCGAGGATTTCTGCGAGTTCGGTATGGGTATGGCAATGGGTAACAAGAAGATGCGTGAGCGCATCGTAGTGCTCCTTAGTGGTGCTATGGATGACGAGCATGTATCTGCAGAGTTCAAGGAAGCAGCTCAAGAATGGCTTAACAACATGAACGACGCTGATGCTTCTAAGGTTGCAGCAGCTAAGTTGAAGCCATTAATCGAGGCTGGTGCAGCAAAGGGTTGCCCTGTATGTGCAGAGTTGAAGACGCTCGACCACTATCTCGTTAAGCGTAGCCAGTGGATCATCGGTGGTGATGGTGCTTCATACGATATCGGTTACGGCGGTCTCGACCATGTTATCGCTTCTGGTGAAGACGTTAATATCTTAGTACTTGATACTGAGGTTTACTCAAACACTGGTGGTCAGAGTTCTAAGTCTACCCCACTCGGTGCTATTGCTCAGTTCGCTGCTAAGGGTAAGCGTATCCGTAAGAAGGACCTCGGCTTGATGGCAACTACATACGGTTATGTTTACGTAGCTCAGGTAGCTATGGGTGCTGACAACGCACAGACCTTAAAGGCTATTCGTGAAGCTGAGGCTTACCCAGGTCCATCACTCATTATCGCTTACTCTCCATGTATCAACCATGGTTTGAAGATTAAGGGTGGTATGGGTCGCAGCCAGGCTCAGGAGGCTAACGCTGTTGCTTGTGGTTACTGGCACCTCTGGCGTTACAACCCACAGTTGGCAGAAGAAGGCAAGAACCCATTCTCTCTCGACTCTAAGGAGCCAGATTGGGACAAGTTCCAAGAGTTCCTTCACAGTGAGGTTCGCTTCCTCTCTGTCCTCAAAGCTTATCCAAACGAGGGGCAAGAGCTCTTCAAGGCTTGTGAGGATATGGCTAAGCTCCGTTACAAGAGCTACGTTCGCAAGACCAAGGAAGACTGGAGTGAGGAGGCATAATCGCCTACTGCACAGACTAAATTGATATAGTTTAATCACTATATAACATACGCTAAGAGGCTTCTCCACTATGGAGAGGCCTCTTTTTTATTGTCTCTAATCATTCATCACGTTTCATATTATCAGTCCTATTACCATGGAAAGGCCTCTTACTGATTGTTTATACATATTCTCACAGCCATCGAAACAGATTACAGACCTACTCTTTATAATTGATAATAACCATTCAGCACACCCTCAAAAGCATAACAATATCACTATTCCTACTCAAGATTTCTGAGACAAAAAAGATATCACTACGAATTATTTTCATGAAGAAAAATATTTTTTTACGTGAACATAATTCTTTTTTTTCATGAAAAAAAATATTTTCACTCATGAAAAGAATTTGAATAACGTGAATAAACAACATAAAAGGCCATCATGAATACGCTCTTAATCTATTTTGTTTAAGAGAAGAAAAAACAACATATTCGTTTTGATTATACTATGATTATGCGTATATTTGTACATGAAGACAGTTACGCCTAACGTAGACAACAATCCGAATATGAAAAGTAGAATCTTATCATTAGCCATCATCATTGCAATTACCGTCATTTCATTACTCCGTATTACGAACGGTCCTGAGAGTATTATCCTGCATTGGAGCTTTGCAGGAGAGGCAGACAGCTACGGTCCTAAGTATCTTATATTGGCACATCCTGCTATTTCAATAATCGTCTTCTTGCTGATTATCAACCAAGAGAAGCACCCATACGACACAAGTCTATTGAGCGAACAAAGTCGAAGAAAGAGCAATCCAAAGGCTATCCGTACCATTATGCCCATACTAATGGTAGTTATATTGTATCTTACAGCATGTTCTGCCCAAATGCTTCCCATGTCATCAATAGTGCTGTTCTCCCTTATCTTCCTTGCTATAATTATCTTTATCTATAAATCACACAAACAGATAAAGCAATAAAAACGAAGTTATTTATTTTGCATTTTGCTTGATTTAATGTATCTTTGTAGCTATGAATGCACAAGAAGCACAGAACATTAAATGGAGTGAGAATATCATCATCGTAGATGGTGATTATATAGACCATGTTGCGTTCGACCTCATTGTCAACTTTGAGCGAATGCTTAACCGTCGTATTCCAGCTGCTGATTTCAGTCAGTGGGCTGTCAACATCGCCCTTGACGGACGATTGAAGCCAGGAAATCATGAGACACAAGTAGTCCTTCTACATGACAGAAAAAATCGAAAACTTGAGAACTTTGTCCCGTCTGACTATGAGAAAGAGTTGAACGGACAAGCTTTCAAAGATGTTCAACTTGGAGAGTTCATTATCAATACGATTGCTACTGGTGATGAAGCAGCTGAGAAAGACTATGTTCTTCTCGACCTTCTGAAGACCATTCTTAATCATGAAGAGGTTAAGCGTATTATGATAATACCAAATGCTGAGGATGGGCATGTGATGAGTGCACTACGATCTACGCTTCGCGATGTAGATGATGAGCTAAAACATATCACGCTGTTTGCAATGCAACCACTCGAAGGAGGCAACTTCAAACAACAAATCTTAGGCTATTCACTACTAAACGCAATGGGCATAACCTCATCAGAGATTGACCGTAAGATTAAGTAAGAAATAAGCATAAAAACAATAATTATAAAATAAGAATTCCTAACATAACATTCCCCTTTCCCCCTCATAGGAATGGAGAGAAAGGATAATATGACAAGGAATAGGATTGAACTATGGGAAAAGTTTTAATGATTGGCGCAGGTGGTGTAGCCACTGTAGCCGCTTTTAAGATTGTCCAAAACCAGGACGTGTTTACGGAGTTCATGATTGCCAGCCGTCGTAAAGAGAAATGTGACGCACTGGTTAAGGCTATTCATGACAAAGGCTACAAGGCAGACATCAAGACTGCACAGGTTGATGCAGATGATGTTGAACAGTTGAAGGCACTCTTCAATTCCTTCAAACCTGAGCTGGTAATCAATCTGGCACTACCCTATCAGGACCTCACCATCATGGACGCTTGTTTAGCTTGTGGTTGTAACTATCTTGACACAGCTAACTATGAGCCAAAAGATGAGGCGCACTTTGAGTATAGCTGGCAATGGGCTTACAAAGATAAGTTCGAGAAAGCAGGCTTAACAGCTATCCTCGGTTGTGGTTTCGACCCTGGAGTATCACAAGCTTATACTGCATACGCAGCAAAGCATCACTTTGATGAGATTCACTATCTCGATATTGTTGACTGTAACGCAGGTAACCATCACAAGGCGTTTGCAACCAACTTCAACCCAGAAATCAATATCCGTGAGATTACCCAAAAGGGTCTTTACTATGAGAATGGTAAATGGATTGAGACAGAACCATTGGTAGTACATCAGGATATTACCTATCCAAACATCGGTCCTCGCGACTCTTACTTGATGCACCACGAGGAGTTGGAGTCATTAGTCAAGAACTATCCGACAATTAAACGTGCTCGCTTCTGGATGACCTTTGGTCAGCAATACCTTACTTACCTTGATTGTATTCAGAACCTTGGTATGAGTCGTATCGATGAGATTGAATATGAAGCACCATTAGCTGACGATTCTGGTAAGACTGCAAAGGTTAAGATAGTACCTTTACAGTTCTTGAAAGCAGTATTACCAAACCCACAAGACCTCGGTGAGAATTATGATGGCGAGACCTCTATCGGCTGCCGTATCCGTGGTATCAAGGATGGTAAGGAACAAACTTATTACATCTATAACAACTGTAAGCACCAAGATGCCTATAACGAAACAGGTATGCAAGGCGTAAGCTATACGACTGGTGTACCAGCAATGGCTGGTGCAATGATGTTCTTCAAGGGACTGTGGCGCAAGCCAGGTGTATGGAATGTGGAAGACTTCGACCCAGATCCATTCTTGGAGGTACTCAATAAACAGGGACTACCTTGGCATGAAGTGTTTGGTGGTGATTTAGAACTATAAGAAGATGGCTTGCTCTTTAGACTTTATTGAATTTGTCAGTAGTCAGATAGCTACTGCAGGGACAGTGAGATGTAGGAAAATGTTTGGTGGCTACATAGTTTATGTTGACGAAAAGCCGGTTATCATAGTTTGTGACAATATACCTTATGTCAAAGAACACGAGGCAATTAAGTCAATGATGCTATCTGCCGAACGTGGATTCCCTTATGAAGGAGCTAAGGAACACTACGTTTTAGATGTTTCAAGGTCTGATTTGCAGTCAGGGTTGTTAAGACCTTAGTAGAGGTTTTACCCTATCCAAAAAGAAGAAAGAAGAATAAATAATGTTTTATCAATCAAAAACAAGATAATAGTATATGGCAAAAGAAGAGACAACATCAGCAGCTGAAGGCAAGTTGAAAGCTTTGCAGGCTGCAATGTCTAAGATAGAGAAAGACTTTGGTAAAGGGTCTATCATGCGCATGGGCGATGAGCAGATAGAGCAGGTAGAGGTAATCCCAACAGGCAGTGTGGCACTTGACACGGCACTTGGTGTAGGTGGTTATCCACGTGGTAGGATTATAGAGATCTATGGTCCGGAGAGTTCTGGTAAGACAACATTGGCTATCCATGCTATTGCAGAGGCACAGAAGCAGGGTGGAATAGCAGCCTTCATTGATGCCGAACATGCGTTCGATCGATTCTACGCAGAGAAGTTAGGTGTGGATGTTGATAATCTTTGGATATCACAACCAGACAATGGTGAGCAGGCATTAGAGATTGCTGATCAGCTGATTCGTTCATCTGCAATTGACATTCTCGTAGTCGACTCAGTAGCAGCCTTGACCCCAAAGAAGGAGATTGAGGGTGATATGGGTGATTCTGCAGTAGGTTTACAGGCACGATTGATGAGTCAGGCGTTGCGTAAGCTTACCTCAACAATTGCAAAAACCAATACTTGTTGCATCTTCATCAACCAATTGCGTGAGAAAATCGGTATCATGTTTGGTAACCCAGAGACAACTACAGGTGGTAACGCTTTGAAGTTCTACAGTTCTGTTCGCCTTGATATCCGTCGTGTAACATCTATCAAAGATGGCGACCAAGTTATTGGTAACCAGGTTCGTGTGAAGATTGTTAAGAACAAGGTAGCACCTCCTTTCCGTAAAGCAGAGTTTGAGATCACCTTCGGTGAGGGTATATCAAAGATTGGTGAGATTGTTGACTTAGGTGTTCAATACGGCATCATCCAGAAGAGTGGTAGCTGGTTTAGCTATAACGGTACCAAACTCGCACAAGGCCGTGATGCTACCAAGGCAATGATCAAAGATAATCCAGAACTTGCTGAGGAGCTGGAAGGATTGATTAAGAACGCTATTACTGAACAAACAAAGTAATCGAAACGAATATAGTATCTTAAATGTTTTCATGCAATATGAGTCCATTTAGGATACTATAAACTTTTTATGTTCATATAGATCTTACTATAGATTGATTATAATCATAAAGGTCTAACTGCATATAGTCCATTTACTCTCATCTAAATATAAAATACTCCACACCTGTTAGCAGGCATTATCTATCATACATATTAGGAGATTCGTCTGTATTTCCCCCACCTCTCTACTCCTCTTATGGACTAAATACGTTTATCCCCCCATCATACATCTATCTTAAAAGTATATTCATTCATTAATTAAGATTCTATTCAAAGTGACACCTTTCTCATCTCTTTCCTCTAATGAGCAATCACTTCTTATGCTGATGTCCTACTTTCATCATAATGAAGTAGGAAAAACAGAGCTTAGTGTATTGGCTTCTAAAATAATGTCTCCCGCTATCTTTAAGTTAACTCTACAACAGTTACTTACTAATAATATGCTGTATGAGTCACAAGTTTCGTATAATACAAAAACTATATACGCAGATAGAAACATAATAATACCAGCCATTGTCGAACTCTTTAAGACTAAGAATAAACCTCTTTTGAAGAGTATAAGAAGTCTATTTCAGCAAAAGAAACGACTTAGCCAACTCGACCCTTTAATCAGACTCATTGTATATCTTATTGCTGAGAAGGAGCCTGAGGCAGTAAGGTATTCAGATCATAAGACAACAATAGAACTATGTTACTGTTCTTACGACATTCTTGATGATAGATTGTATAAACCATTCTTTAGCTCGCTACCAGATGATCTCTTATTGTCTATTATAGATGACAACCTGCTTAGAGCACTCTTACAAGACAAACAATTAGATTGGGATTACCTTAAAGAACTTATTATACAGGATAAGACAACTAAAAAAGGGAATATAAAGAGCTCTGAATCAATTAGAATCTTTGCCTTCTATTACTACTTAGGAACAGGTAAGCTCTGCATTGATTTACATACTTCTATAGCCAACTCCTTTACCCTCCAGATAGCTGCGATTGGTGCTTTATACAAGGACGATTACTCTTTAGCCTACAAATTATACACTAAGGCATTAGCAGCCCATAACAAGCAAACCATAATAAAAGGTACCTTCACGAACCCCATCTCAAACTATTACTTTGCCTTAGCTGCTATTTTCGTCAATACAGAATCATCCTTACAGAAACTGAGGACTATGGCGAACAAGAAGGGGGCTTCCTTTATAAACCTGTCATCAATGATACTTTCACCATTGAGAGATTATTTCTGTGACAAAAAAGACCCACACATCAATGATATTTATTTCATGACAATACGCAACGATGCCAATACGCAGGCAGTGAGCTGGCTAACATGGATATTATATCAACGATTAGGAAAGACCCCAAAAAGTGCTGAGATACCACCAATAGCACCTAACTGGGCGTACCTACAACTTGAGACATGTTCAAAGGAGGAGGACGCTAAATCTCATCAACTGCAAGAGCTCTTCGGAGGGACATCCTTATTTAACCGACTGGAGATAAAGTCTGCTTGGCAACTTCGTCTTGAATCACTCCTTGCAGAAAACCAAACAGAGGATGTACAAGAAGGTGAAACGGAGTATAATACTAAACTTATATATATCTTACGATATGGTATCATAGTCCCAATCCTCAAACGAAAGCTAAAGAATGGAAGCTGGTCTGTGGGTAGGGAGTTATCTATTCAGGAGCTTAAGAGTCTCGATGAGCCATGCTTTGACAGTATTGATCAGAATGTCAAGACGGAAATCTCTACTTGGGAATATAGTATTTATATAGAGAAGTATTTATATCTATTTATCGATTGTGACCATATCTATATAGGCAACACCAATAATCTCATCCCTGTAGCGGTTCATTTAGACAAGCCTCATCTGATTATTAATAAACAAAGATGGTTCTTTTAGCGTCTCTACCAATGTAATTGAGTTAGAGAGAGGGATAAGGTCATCCTTCTTCTTTACTAAGAATACGGAGACAGACTACTCTGTTTTTACGCCTACTCAGTTTGAATACAAGACATATAAGGAGATACTTACTCAGGCAAGTTACCCCGCAGAGGCCGAGCCCTATCTTGTCAAGTTAATAACAGCTATTGGAGGTAAGACTGAGATACACTCTAATATGGTTGCAGAGCTTGACTCTATGAAGAAAGTTGACGTTTCTCCATGCATCATTCTTCGCATCGTTCCTGACAAGAACCATAACTTCTTAATGACAGCTTCTGTACGAGCTTCTGAAAGCATGTTGTTTGTTCCAGGTAAGGGTAATATCACTACAATCGCAGAAAAAGATGGACAGAAAGTACAACTGGTACGAAATTTAAAGAAAGAGCGGGAATACTTAAAGGCCATCAACGAAGGTTTGATAGTGTCTGAGGTCCTCGAAGAAGAGGACACATGGACTCCCCAGAGTATCAACGAGCCTTTAGGTCTTTCACTTCTGTCGTTACTTCCTTTTATAGAATGGTGCAAGGAGCATCAAGATATTTGTACTTTGGAATGGGCAGAAGGCTGTAAAATAAATTACCATCCCAACATTAATAGCAGTACAACACACATCTCTTTCAAAACGAAAAACGGTTGGTTTGAGGTAGAGGGTAATGTACAAATAAGCGAAGGACAAGTTATCTCTCTCCAGAAACTGCTCGAACTTATGCGGCAAAACTATAAACAGAAGTTTATTCGCATTGGTGACAATGAATTTATCACCCTTAGTAGCCAACTTTCACGTATTCTTAAACGACTCGACACAGTGACAACAGAGAGCCGTTCGCACCTACAAATGGCTCCTGCAGCCGTCTCTTTAATAGGCGATCTGTTAGATGATTCATCCTTAGATATCAAGCATAATGAAGCGATAGATACCTTGCGTAAGCGTATCGAAACCTGCAGTAAGAAGGTGCCAGTCGTTCCCAAGACGCTACAAGCACAACTACGTGATTATCAAGAAGAAGGATTTGAATGGATGTCAAGATTGACTGCATGGGGAGCTGGTGTATGTCTTGCTGATGACATGGGATTAGGAAAGACTGTCCAGACCATTACCCTACTCCTTGAACAGTGTGCACATGGTGCCTCACTGATAGTTGCACCAGCATCTGTTGTACCCAACTGGCGCAACGAACTTAAACGATTTGCACCGACACTGAACCTTACTGTACTCAATCAGAGCGAGGATCGCTCAAAAGATATTAAGGAAGCCAAGGCTGGTGATGTCATTATCATTACTTATGCACTATTGAATATTCAGCAGAAAGACCTCACTGCACGTGAATGGAATATAGTTTGTCTTGACGAGGCACACACCATTAAGAATGCTAACACAAAGATGTCGAAGGCAGCTATGCAGCTACAAGCACAGCGAAAGGTTATCCTTACGGGTACTCCTATTCAAAACCATTTAGCTGAGTTGTGGAACCTCTTCCAGTTTATTAACCCTGGTCTTTTGGGAAGTGCAGAGCAATTTAAGCAGAAATTTATCCTGCCAATTGAAGGTGAGAACGACAAAAACAGACAAAATCAGCTGCGTCGACTGATATCTCCATTCCTGTTGCGGAGAACAAAAGCAGAAGTCATCGACGAATTACCAGCTAAGAATGAAATTAAACTACCTGTGGAGTTGTCGTCTGAAGAGATGGCTATGTATGAGATAAGACGTCGTCATGTAGAAGAGAAGTTGCTTGACAAAAAAGCTGACAAGATGATTGTATTGGCTGAAATCACCCGTTTACGCCAGATGGCATGTAGCTGTTCGTTAGTTGATAAGAAATGGAAACTCCCAAGCAGTAAGGTTCTTGCATTCATCGACTTGGCTGAGAGCCTCAACGACAGTGGCAACCGAGCCCTCGTGTTCAGCCAATTTACCAGTTTCTTCGAGGAGATAAAGAAGGCTATGGACAATGCTAAACTTCCTTATCTCTACCTTGACGGAAGCACGCCGATGGCTATGCGCGAGAAGTTAGTTAAGGAGTTTCAGTCAGGGAAGTGTCCTTTCTTCCTCATTAGTCTGAAGGCTGGAGGATTGGGACTCAACCTTACGGGTGCAAACTATGTCATTCATCTTGATCCATGGTGGAATCCTGCCATCGAGCAGCAGGCTACCGACCGTGCTTATCGTATTGGACAACAACAGGACGTAACGGTCTATCATTTGATTAGTCAGCACACCATTGAGGAGAAGATACTACGTCTACATAAGACAAAGCGTAACCTTTCTGACTCTCTTCTTGAGGGTTCTGACATCTCTCATGCACTGACACAGGAAGAATTGCTCGAGTTGTTGCAAGATAACAGATAAGAAAAGAGAAATATGAGGAACTTGCATATTTATATCTATTATATGTTTAAGAATAGTTTACTGTCATTTTAACATTTGCTTATAACAGACTTATAATCAATTTCTTAACGTTTAATTATGGATGACAGGAATGACAGCAAACACAAAATCTTAAACCTATATATCCGTAAGTGTTGATAAAGTGAGGGATGCACTTCAGCCTGTGCATCCCTCACTTTTATTATCAGATCCTGATAGAGAGAGAACCCCCTTACTTATTATCCATTTAGAAAGAGGCTGTCATTGTTGCACTTTCTCCCACTCTTTCTCTATATCTTCTATTGTTATTCCTAATAGTTTCATCTCACGAAAGACTGAGGGAAGAGACTGCATAAGGAAACTATTGCGCCTTACAGTTATAATTTGTTCACGTGCACCAGCTGAAACAAAGTAACCCAATCCACGCCGATTGTATATAATCTCCTCACGAGAGAGTAGCTCATAGGCCTTCACTGCAGTGTTGGTATTCACCTGCAGCATAACGGCATACTCTCGGACAGACGGTATTCGGTCGTCAGCTTTATATGTTCCAGCTATAATCTCATCACAAAGGCGGTCAGCCATTTGCTCATAGATAGCCTTGTTATTATCGAAGTTCATAAGCCATAATATTTAATTAGTACCTTATTAAATATTTCTCCATCGGTTGTTAATAACCTGCAGGTGTGTGAAAATCTTGTAGGAAGACCAGAACATCAATAGGCTTACTCCAATCGAGATAAGAGAAGCATAAGGATTCTCTATAAAAACAACCTCATAGTCTGTACTTTCGTAAAGGAATATCTTTAAAAGGAAGAAACCTATTATAGAAAGAATAATCACAGTTAAATAACTAACTGTCGTCTTCAGCCAAGCTAACTTGCGGAAAAGTAAACCTCCAAAGATAGCAATTGAATAACTCATAAGTGTTGACAGAACCTTATCCCATAGGAGCGAATCTCCTATAGACGAATTGCTGTCAAAGTAGGCTACAACCATAGAAAAACTTTCTTCGGGTGCAATAAGCATTGAAATCAACAGCTGTAATCCATCTGCAACAATAAAAGAAGCACAAATAGTTAAAGGGTAAATCACTGCAACCAATAGCACACGTGCAACAAACTTCTCAAGATTAGTAGCTGGCAGCATCAATTCATTGATACGTTGCTGACGCCCTTCAAGGTCTTGAATGAAAAATGTACCTAATACGAAGAAGACAATTGGAGAAAAAATCCCAATAAAATCTACAACTTCTGAAACGAATGACTTGTAACCTATATCATCCATAGACTTTCCAGAAAACATAGGTGTAGTGAACTTTGCAAGAACTAAGAATATGATAAGAAAAGTAATAAAGATTACACTTCTCTTGCGCTGGCTTATCACCAAGAGTCTACTCATTACCTTACCGAAACGGTCTAAATCAAACTTTGTCATAATTTATATCCTCCTCAATTCTATTTTATTCTTGTTGTTTTATCTTTAATAACGGCTCCCTTCTCTGTAACCATGGTCAAGGGTAAGCACGTTGTTCCCGTAGTATTGATCTTTGGTTCACCCTTCGCAGAGATAATTGCCGTATCAGTTCGATAGAAATTTACACCTAAGCCTACTTCTCCATAGGTATCAAAGATTACCTTTTTAGCAGTTAGGCTTTTAACATCAATAGCCCCCAAACCCACCATAGAGACTTCCAACTGATTGATATTCATCTTATTTATCTTCAGATTACCACCTAAAGGAGCATCAATGCTGAGCTTATCAAGTTTAAAAGAATCTGAAAGAATAACAGTAGCAGAATTGTTCCAACTTAGCTTTGAGAGTGTTGGCGTAGTGATATAAATAACAATACTTTGCGTTACCCTATCTGAAGGTTTCAAATCAAAAAAGCCTATATGCTGAATCAGGTTTTTCATGTCAATTACCAGTCTATTCTGTTTATTGACAAAACTTAATACATCAAGTCGCTTCTCCTCCCCTTTAAACTTTAAGCTGTACTTCTTACCTTGTGATATATAAACAGTACCAGCTCCACGGATGTCTATCGTGTCAAACGAATCAACAGAGGGCTCCTCTGTCACCATCTTTCCGTAGTCAATTTTTCGGATGTAGCAAGAATTTAAAGCAAGTAAGCAAGCTACAGAGATTAGGCTGATATTAATGATTTTTGCAAATGTTTTCTTCATAATTCTCTTCCTCCTCGTTCTATTTAAGTTTACCTGTTGTTGCAGCATTGAACAACAATTCAAGATTAATAGTTGTTTCGTTATCTCCCTCCTGACGTCGAGCAATCACATTATTGCCCTGAAGTGATGGTTCAGCATAGAGTACTTCCTCACCCATCTCATTGCTTTGACGGATGCCGAAGGTGTATTTTGCAGTGATATCCTCGGTTGAGGCGTTGATAAGCAACTGTGAATTATCAAGGATGATAATGTGATCAAGCAGCTGCTCAACATCATGCACCTGATGGGTAGAGATAATCAACGACGAATCTTCTGCCATATTCCCAGCAATAACCTTACGGAAAAGAGCCTTTGAAGGAATGTCGAGCCCATTAGTAGGTTCGTCCATCAATAGCAGATGACAACCAGTAGCAAGTGCAAAACTCATATAAACCTTCTTTTTCTGTCCCATAGAGAGTTGCTTAAAGTCGACATCTAAGGACATTTCAAAGTCTGACAAGCACTTTTCAAGGACCTCCTCGCTAAATCGAGGGTAGAAGTCTTCATGAATCTTAGCATACTTACTGAGTGGCATATTAGGCAAATCATACTCCTCAGGCACAATATACAGTTCCTCTAACATTTCTGGGTAACGACTTGAAGCGGTATAACCATCTACCAAAACACTACCCTTTTGCGGTCGTAGAAGGCCAGCAATGAGATAGAGCAGAGTACTCTTTCCCATACCGTTCCTGCCTAAAAGACCATAAATTCGGTTCTCTTTGAGTTGTAGACTCAGTCCCTCAAACACATTGTGCTTGCTTTTAGGATAACTGAAAGTCAGTTCATTAACTTGAATCATAAGGCTTTCTTTCTTTTATTAGATTGTTTTATATAACGTCATTTATTACTTGCTTATTTATCAGCAACAGTGTACTACTATAATAGTACACTGCAAATGTAATATTAAAAATCATTACTTGCAAGCATTTCAGCAATAATTTTACAATTTAATGATTAATTTCTTTTATCTTTAGTCTCATGGGCTATCACCTCTTTCAGCGTTTTCCATTCTGAAGAAGGCCATTTATATATAAGGTATATACGCAATAAAGAAAAGGATAAGAGAAAGAATCTCGTACTGCACTTTCCCTCCTCCGCCTTCCTTTCACACTTAACAGGACGAAAGAACTTGTCCTTTATCAGTACTGGGAAAGCTAAAAGCATACAGAAAAACAAATGTTTACGCTACAAAAAGTCGCTGTTATATCACCCTAAACAACGAATAAGACCAATAAAAGATAGCTCTCTAATGAACTTCTTTGATGAAAAACACCTATTAAGTAATAAGAAAATAGTAACTTTGTAAACACATGTAATTTATTATAAACAATAAGACTTAACAGGCACATATAGCCCTTCTTTTCTATTCTTAACCAACCATTTGAGGCAGAAAGCTATTCTCTTCTCATTAGGAAAAGGATTGAATAAGGAGCTGCCCCACCTTATTATAAGTAGCATTAAAACCAACATACCAATCAATGAACCATATATTCTCAAAAGCTATTATACTTTCTCTGTCCTTAGTAGTCGTTGCATGTCAAGGAGAGAAACGAAGAGGAGACTTCTCTACATTAGACAAACCCCTTGTAGAGTCCTATAACAACGAAAGAGCAGACGCTCCCAACACATCAGATGAGGACCCAAATACCAACCAGAGAAAGACGGTTAAGGTAAAACAAGGCTTAGAGATTCCTATCGGCAAAGCCAATGTCCCGTCCCTGTTACTTTATCGCGAAGGTTATACAACTTCATATAATGCTGATACACGTACACCTAACTGGGTGGCATGGCACCTAACGGCGGCTCACACTAACGGTCCTGCTAAGCGCAAGGGTATCACCTTCCAAGCAGATGAAGACGTACCAGAACCACGTGTCGACACCTACGACTATATGCGTTCTGGCTACGACCGAGGTCACATGTGTCCTGCTGCTGACAACCATTGGAGCCAGAGAGCAATGGAGCAAAGCTTCCTCATGACCAATGTGTGTCCACAGAACCCAGCCTTGAACAGTGGTCTGTGGAACTCAATAGAGAATCAATGCCGCACATGGGCAGAAGAGTATGGCGACGTATATATTGTCTGTGGACCTATTTATCTCAATCAAAAGCATAAGACAATAGGTAAGAATAAGGTGCAAGTGCCCGAAGCCTTCTTCAAAGTTATCCTCCGTCTGAAAGACGAACCGAAGGCTATTGGCTTTATCTGTAGGAATGTCTCCGCCAAAGGACATAAGAAGACAGACTACGTCAATACTGTCGACGAAGTAGAACGTATCACAGGTATGGACTTCTTCTCACAACTTCCTGATAACATCGAACGGCAGATAGAAAGCAAAGCAGACATTAAAGATTGGAATTAATGAGGGTAAAAGACATTAAGCAATGATAATTGATGAACTGAAATATAGGATATTACAGAACTTTGGCTTTGAGCCAACAGCCGACCAAACACATGCTATTGAGGTCTTTACACACTTTATGACCGAGCGTGACGAGCGTGTTGTAATGATTCTCAGAGGTAGTGCCGGTACGGGTAAAACGTCCTTAGCGGGTGCGATTGTACGTACACTGCAGCAATTACAACAGAAGGTAACACTCTTAGCACCGACTGGCCGTGCTGCTAAGGTATTCTCTTTAAATGCCAACCAGCCTGCTGCAACCATCCATCGCACCATCTATCGTGAGAAAGCCTTTACCGGATTAGATGGAAAGTTCAATCTAAATGTCAACCTCTTCCGCGACCGATTGTTTATGGTCGACGAAGCTTCAATGATTAGTTTATCGTCTAACAACACCACCTTCGGCAGTGGTTGCCTACTTGACGACCTTATTCAATATGTTTATAACGACCGAAACTGTCGAATGCTGCTTGTTGGTGACAAGGCACAGCTCCCCCCTGTTGGCGAAGAAGAGAGCCCTGCTCTGCGTGCCGATGTTCTTCGCGCCTACGGTCTGACAGTCTATGAATGCGACTTAAACGAGGTTCTTCGTCAGAGCCAAGACTCTGGCATCCTCTATAATGCTACTATCATTCGTCAAATGATAACCCATGACGAGGTAACGCAACTACCAAAGATTCGCTTCAATGGCTTCGCAGACATCTCCATCGTACCGGGTGATGAACTTATCGAGCGACTTGCTTCCAGCTATTCTGAGGTGGGAATAGATGAAACAATGGTTATCACGCGTTCCAACAAACGTGCTAATGTCTTCAATCAAGGTATTCGTAACATGGTTCTTGGACGTGAGGAAGAACTGACAACAGGCGACATGTTGATGGTGGTGAAGAATAAATATAAGAACACCCCTACCCCTTCTCCATCCCTCAAAGGCAGCCTCAACAATGCACTAAATAATGTAAACACATCCACTACACAAGCAACAAGACAGGTTACGCAACTCCCTTCAGGAGGTGAAAGGGAGATAGAAAAAACCGCACTAACCTTCATTGCCAACGGCGACCGTGCTGTTGTGCGACGTGTACGCAATGTTCGTGCATTCTATGGGTTCCGTTTTGCTGATGTGTCATTGGAGTTTCCCGATTATGATAATGCCGAAGAGGAGATGACAGTCATCCTTGATGCACTGATGACAGAAGCCCCAGCCTTGACTCAAGAGCAGAACGAACAACTCTTCCAACGTGTGTTGGAGGATTATGAAGACATCCCCTTAAAGGCAGACCGCATGAAAAAGGTGCGCGAAGATGAGTATTATAACGCCCTACAGGTAAAGTTCGGTTATGCTATCACCTGTCACAAAGCACAAGGCGGACAGTGGGCACACATCTATCTCGACCAAGGATACATGACAGACGAGATGCTCACACCCGATTACATCCATTGGCTTTACACCGCTTTCACTCGTGCCACCGAACATCTCTACCTTGTCAACTGGCCCAAAACACAAGTGGAATAAACGGTTGAACCCAATACGACGACTCCGTTACAGGGATAACAAACATCTCAACAAGACTTAAATAGTCTGAAAAAAGACATGAAACAAAGAGACAAACAATTCACAAAAAGATAAAAAAGATTGTTTTATATGTAGTTGAAATAATGAGTATTCAACAGAAAATGACTATATTTGTCCTTAGATAAGATATGTATTCACATTAAACAGAGAAGATGTATATAGAGAAGATTAAATCTCCAGCCGACTTAAAGCAACTAAACATTGACGCATTAAAGGTTGTAGCTGATGAGACCCGACAAGCAGTATTAAATCGTGTAAGCAAGCATGGCGGACACGTTGGACCTAACCTCGGCTTTGTAGAGGCAACTGTTGCCCTCCACTATGTCTTTGACACGCCTAAAGACAAGTTGGTTTTTGACGTGAGCCACCAAAGTTATCCACACAAAGTATTAACAGGCCGTGCTTCAGGATTCCTTGGTAATGTCGACGAAATGAATGCTATTAGTGGCTATTCCTCACCAACGGAGTGTCCTGAATATGATAATTTCGAAGTAGGGCACACCTCAACTTCCGTGAGTCTTGCCACCGGTTTGCAGAAAGCCCGTGATATTAAAGGGACGAAAGAGAATATTATTGCAGTCATCGGTGACGGTTCTCTCTCTGGTGGTGAAGCCTTTGAAGGCTTTGACGAGGCTTCCGAACTCGGCACAGGTATTATTATCATCGTGAATGACAACGAGATGTCTATCGCTGAGCCACACGGAGGTATCTACAAAAACCTACGTGACCTACGTGAAAGCAATGGCCAATGTAATCACAACTGGTTTAAGGCTTGGGGCTTTGAGTATAAATACTTAGAGGAAGGCAACGACGTAGAAAGACTTATCGAGGTGTTCCGTAGCGTGAAAGATACGAACAAACCAACCGTAGTTCATATCTATACTGAGAAAGGACATGGCTTTACACCAGCCGTTGAGAATAAAGAAGCATGGCATTATGGTATGCCTTTCAATAGGGAAGATGGTAGCAGACCAGAGCGTCCAGCTACTGAATCCTACGAGCAACTACTTAGTGATTGGCTGTTGAAAGAGATGAAGCAGGACAAAACACTCGTCGCTGTGACAGCTGGTACACCTTCTGCAGCAGGTTTCACACCAGAGAAACGTAAAGAAGCTGGCACACAACATGTTGACGTGGGTATTGCAGAAGAACAGGCGGTAGCGATGATTTCTGGTATGGCAAAGGGAGGATTACGCCCTGTATGGACGGTTTTCAGCACCTTCATCCAGCGCACCTACGACCAAATAGCACAGGATCTATGTATCAATGCTAACCCAGCTGTTATCAATGTGACGTGGGGCGGCACTGCTTCTATGAATGACATCACCCACATCTGTCTCTTTGATATACCAATGTTATGCAGTATTCCGGGACTTATCTACCTTGCTCCAACAACCTGTGAAGAGTATTTCTCAATGCTACGTTGGGCTATCCTGCAAGATAAGAAGCCTATTGCTATCCGCATACCAAGTAATGGTGTGCATCACACTACGGAGAATGTTGATACAGAATATGCATACGAAGCAAAATACAAGGTGACACAGAAAGGTGAAAAGGTTGCTATTATCGCTGCTGGCTCTTTCTATCAGAAGGGTGAAAATGTTGTTCGTTTACTTGCTGAGAAGGGAATAAAGGCAACACTCATCAACCCTCGTTACTTAAATGAAGTTGACCGAGAGACGCTCGACTCACTGAAGGGAGGCCACGAATTGGTAGTCACATTAGAAGATGGTAGTAAAGATGGAGGCTTCGGAGAACGTATCGCTGCCTACTACGGGACATCAGAGATGAAAGTACTCGTGGGAGGTATAAAGAAAGATCTCTATGACCGCTTCGACCTTCAACAGCTTCTTTCAGACAACCGTTTACTTGACGAACAGATTGTTGAAGACGTGGTAAGCATCTTGTCTTGACCTTTTGCGGATGAATAAGGATGTCGATGGGTATATCGTGGGATTAATCATCTCTCACGAATACCACAGACGAAACAGAGCATTTTTGCACACGTGAAGAGACCACAAAAGGCTTTCTATCGACAGATATCACAGAGTACTTTTGCTGACACCGGCTATAAGCTCTGTGATATCTTGCGTTTAAACAATTCCTCAGCGGGCTCTCTCTCTGTGGAGAAATTGATATTTCTTTGTGAAATACAAAACCCACAACACCCCTATAATGATATTGATAGAGACCAAAGGAATGCTAAATATACAGACAGAAACTGTAAGGATATTTCATCAAACACCTATCTCTCCATTCGAAGAAAGGCCAAGGAAGAAGCAAGAAGACGCCTTTCAACGTTCAAGAACATGCCCTTCTTGCATGTTGAAGACGCCCTTCTTGAAGCAAGAAGGGCGTTTTCTTTAATACTATACGTAACATTTTGATTTATTGTAAGTTATAAACTTACTTTTAGCAGAGCTACATTCCTTTCGTGAGGATATTCATCTCGGCTTTATGTAACGATTTTTTACCATGTTGCAAATTCCTCCGAAGTATTGGAAAAGAGTAAGACGAAGATTGTTATTGCCCGTTAAGGAGAGCGTCTAACATCATCGACAAGCAACGTATCACAGGTTAAACCCACGTTGAAAGACCATTATCTCTGAGTCAATCAACTTTACATTTTTATAGTTAAAACATTCTAAAAAGGCAACAACTAACAAGAATAATACTTATCTTTGAGGACATTTATAGATTAAGTCTTTAATTCATTTAAACTAAGAAAATTATGAAGAAAGTATTTCTTATGGCTCTTGCTGTAGCAGCAATGACTATTTCAAGTTGTAACAACGGTAAAACTAATGCTCCAAAGGCTAATGCAGACTCAGACACAACAGAGTCAGTTGCTGCAGACTCAGCAACAACTGCAGCTGCTCCTACCGATGCTGATCAGCTCATCAACCAACTCAACGAGAAGATAAAGGCTAAGGATGAGAAGGGTGTTGCCGCTTTATTGACCACAGCTCAGACCAAGATGGCTGAGTTAGCACAGAAGGATCCAAAGCAGGCACAGGAGTATATCGGAAAAATTCAGCAGTGGATGCAGAGTAATTCAAAGAACATTCAAGAGGCTTTGAAGGCTTCTGGCAATGAAGCAGCTGCTGAGGCTGTTGGCAAGGCAGTTGACGCAGCATCAAAGCAGGACCCAAAGGACGTTACAGAAAGTCTACAGAAGGCAAAGGATGCAGTAAAGAATGCAACACCTGAACAGATTGAAGCTGCTAAGAAGGCTGCTAAGGAAGCTGCCGAAAAGATGCAGGGTAAGTCTGGTGAGGCTGCTAAGAAGGCTATGAAAGATTTAGGTCTTTAATCCTATTTCGCCCCACCCCTTCCTCGCTTAGGAAGTGGTGGGGAGTTTATTCAAACCTTATATCATACGGATTTCACCCACGAGAAACACGCCATCTCAAATAGTTTTCGTATCTTCGCAATATGATTAGAATTGAAGATGCACAAAAAGAACAGGCTGAAATAATAGCCCGACTGATAATGGAAGCGATGAACCACGACTGTTGTCAGTGGTTTGCAGGACCAGACCATAGCTTAAAGAGTTCCACCAGCTTATAACATCGTTAGTAGAACGGGATGATTCACAATACTCCTATCTCAATACATTGGTTGCACTAACAGCACATAACGAGATTGCGGGTATCTGTGTCAGTTATGATGGTGCGAGACTTCCGAAGCTGAGACAAGCCTTCATCGAAGGAGCCCTCAAGGCTTTCAATCGCAATTACGCTGATATGGATGACGAGACATCGGCTGGCGAACTGTATATCGATTCGCTCTGTGTAGACAAAAAGTTCCGTGGGAAAGGAATAGCAAAGCTACTTCTTGAGGCAACAATAGAGAAAGGAAAGAAGATGAACCTTCCTACTGGTCTGCTTGTCGACACTGGTAATCCTTCTGCCGAACGACTTTATCATCGCGTAGGCTTCGTTTATGTAGACGATAACCAATGGGGTGGACATCGGATGAAACACCTTCAAAAACACCTTGATTGAGGTTGGCTTTTGAGATAGGACAGCTTTTATCGGTTCAAAAGAGCATTTTCTATGAAAGGATAGGCCTACCTATTGCATTACGGTCTATTCTCTGATTGTGACAATATTCTCGTGAGACAATAGACAGAAAAGCATACCTTTATTTGTTAATCTCCTCTCTTTATCGTATCTTTGTAGGCGCAATAGGTTCATTATAAGCATGATTAAAAAGGGAAAGCGGTGAGATTCCGCTACTGTCCCGCAGCTGTAAGTTGTCTGTCACAGGTAAACATAAGCCACTGATAACGAATGATTGGGAAGGCGTTTACCTTCTTTTGGATAACAAGTCAGAAGACCTGCCATTGCAAGTCATTGCATCCCTCGAGGAAGGGCACTGCATAGAACCATTATGATACATTATAAGAAGATGAGGCAACTGGCTTCTTTCTTTCTGTTGTTATGCCCTTTGAGTATGACAGCACAAACCGTAACCAATGATTCCACACAGACGATAGACGAGGTGGTGGTTAAAGGCTTCCGTATTCCTGGGAATGTATTGGCAAGTACACCGATACAGACATTGTCACACACGGATATGGAGCGTCTCGGCATACACGATATGGGCGATGCGCTGAAACGGTTTGCTGGTGTACAGGTGAAGGACTATGGCGGTGTAGGTGGTATGAAGACGGTCAATATTCGAGGCTTAGGGGCTGGACACACGGGCGTAACGTATGATGGAGTACAGGTGGGCGACTGCCAGAGTGGACAGGTAGACCTCTCCCGCTTCACGCTTGACAATGTCTCACTCGTTAGTTTGCAGATTGGACAAGAGGACAATATCTATCAGAGTGCAAAGGCTTATACCTCAGCAGGACTTATCAATATCAGTACGTTACAAGGCGTATCCGACCGCAAACCACACCTCACAACAACACTGCGCACGGGTAGCTATGGTCTCTTTTCACCCTCCCTACTCTATCATCAACAGTTCTCACGTTTGGGGATTGGCGCATACACAAGCTACGAAAGGGCTGACGGAGTTTATTGGTTCACGCTAAAAAATGGTATCAAGACCATCCATGAGCGTAGAAACAATAGTGACATACAGACGTGGCGAGGTGAACTGAATATGAGCTATCAGCTCACGGATAAGCAGACATTACAGTGGAAGGCTTACGGTTTCACGTCAAATAGAGGATTGCCAGGGGCTGTCATCTATGACAACACGTATTCGGCAGAACGGCTGAAAGATAAGAATGTCTTTACACAAATGCTCTATGAGAACCTATTTAGCAATCGCATCAAGATGAAAGCGGCTGCTAAATGGAATTATGCTTGGTCGCGCTACTCTGATATACCTGCCAGTGGATATAAAGAAGATACCTACCGACAGAACGAAACCTACCTTACAGCGACGCTGTGGACAAATCCTTTGCAGGGATTAAATCTTTCCTTCGCACAGGATTATGCGCATAATCATCTATCCATGACGCTGCCAAAAGCTGCCAACCCTACTCGTAACTCACTGTGGACAGCCTTAGCAGCTAACTATCAGATAGGCCCTTTCAGTGTCAATGCATCTCTTCTTGCAACGAATATCTACGAACGTGTAAAGCAAGGGAACGCTTCAGACGGATTTCACAGACTATCGCCTGCCTTCAGTATGCAGTGGCGTTGTCTGCAAGACTTCCGCCTCCGCTTTGGATATAAAGACATCTTCCGTACTCCAACACTCAATGAACTTTATTATACAGGTATTGGTAACCGCCATCTGAACCCAGAGAAGTCACGCATGTGGAACCTTGGTACGACTTACTCGCACACCTTTAATCGTACACTCCAGCTTTCCTTGACTGCTGATGGGTATTTTGGCAATGTCACCGATAAGATTATTGCGGTACCAAAGATGTTCTATTGGCAGATGATGAACGCTGGGAAGGTTCGCCAATTAGGGCTGGATGTATCAGCAAACATTGAGAAGAGATGGGGTAATGATTGGACCGTGAGTGCGACAGGCAGCTATAGTCTGATGAAGGCAACGGACATCAGCGACCCTACAGCAGTCTATTATCGTAATCAAATAGCTTATACCCCACGCCATTCTGGTTCAGCAAGCGTCTTATTACATACTCCTTGGTTCGATTTCAGTTATAACGTTTTATTCATGGGAGAGCGTTACACGCTGAGTTATAATATCCCAGACAATCGTATGAAACCATTTGCCGACCATAGTATAACGCTTTCGCGGGAGTTCAACATCAATAAGCAGCAATTACGAGTACAGTTTGATGTGCGCAACCTCGGCAATAAAAACTATGAGGTCGTTCGCTTCTATCCAATGCCAGGCACCAACTGGCGACTGTCTGTAAGCTGGGTACTTTGAGCAAGAATATAATCACAATAAAAGGATTCAATTAAAATTCAATTATAAACAAAACAATGAAGACAATGAAAAAGAATCTACTTGCGTTAGGCATTATCCTCATGTCTGCGCTCACTTTCACCGCTTGTAGCGATGATGACGACTTTTATGATGGTAAGCAACCAGAGGTATCAACCACAGACGTCTATGTTTCTTGCGCCGGTAACTTTGGTGCAAATCAAGGAACTGTTGGTATCCTTGATTACAATATACAAACTCGTCCAACAGCACCTTTCCTTTATCGCAATGCTTACCAGGAACAAAATGGCATCAAGATTGGTGATGCACAAGACTTGATCGTATTTGGTGATAAGGTTGTCGTTGCTTGTACTACTTCTTCTAAGATTGAGGTTCTGAACCGTGTAGGTAAGGTAGAACAGACAATTAAGCTCCACAACGTTGAGCCTCGTTACTTGGCTACAGATGGTAAGTATGTTTACTTCTCTGCATACAGCGGTAAAGTATATAAGATGAATCCTAACGACAAAGTGAAACCAATGGTTGACTCTATTGATGTAGGTGACCATCCAGAGGCTATCTCAATTACGAATGGTAAGCTCTATGCAAACCTTTCAAACTATAGTATGACTGGTAATGGTAAGTATGTAGCAGTAGTTGACCTCAACACATTCCGTAATCCAAAGAATATTGAGGTCGGTCTCAACCCTTACAATCAGAACATTGCTGCTGGTAATGACGTATTTATCGTGTCTATGTTTGATTATACAGAGAAGCCATTAGTACAGAAGATTGACACAAAGACCAACAAAGTGACACAACTCTTCAATGCTACTTCCATTGCATACAGTGCCCAGAAGAATGCGCTTGTCTGCCTCTATGCTCCTTACGGAAGCAATGATAAGAGTTTCTTCCTCTATGACTTAGCTACAGGTCAGAAGACGAATCTCGACATGACAGGGCTTCGCAGTCCTCAACAAGTTAATGTTGACAAGTGGGGTAACATCTATGTTATAGACAATCCAAGCTATAATGCACCAAGCGAAGTGTTCTACTACTCACCAGAGGGCAAGCTTATCCAGGGTAATATCACCGTTGGAATGAGTGCTCAAAATGTACGCTTTGCCAATTAAGCCATAGCTTAAACACAACAAAAAAGATTGGAGATAAACATCACTTATCGGTGTTTATCTCCTTTTTGTGTGGTATATAATATCCTAATATACTACATGCTCCACAGCCATTCACGCGACATTCCGAATAAAATAACGATGAGTCTCCATGGTGTTAGCGCCCACTTTTCCATGAACGTTTTGGGGTCTTGTTAGCAAACAATTATCCTCATATCCATTAAAGCTATTTTGCTACATTTCTGTTGGGGAATTCATCTCTCATAGAGAACAATACTAAACATACGGATTAACTTATAGCTTATTCCATAGGACAGATAAGTTTAATCCTATCAGAAGGTGAGAATGAAAGGGGAAACATAAACTTTTTGGATAATATTCTTGTACATTTGAGGAGTTCGCAATCGTTAGCTGATTTATTGAAAACCAAATTTGCTGTCATTCCTGTCAGCTATCATCCCCTCCTAATACCTTACTCTACAACAGTTTACATGAAATGTTAAATATGACAGCAAACTAAAATAAAACTATATTGGGTATTTGAGTAGTTGTTTTCCTTCATATTCCACAATCCTACTCATGCTGATGACGGTAATATTTGATAGGTTCTAAGACATGAAAAATCACCAATACAAGGTAAATTATTAGGACTCATAAATAATGAGCAAACCACAAGAAGTTGGAACAAAGAACAAGTAAAGCGGGTGTTTCCCACCTATAGAGGAACCACCCGCTTTATGTATAATGTAATTTCTAATACTCCTTGAATGATAATACGGTCGTTTACAATGGTGTCTTAAAAATAAACGTACGGATAACCCAATAAGAGAGAATACCGCTGAGATAGCCTAAGAAAGCTATCCACGAAATCTTCTTCATGTACCAACCAAAGGTTATCTTCTCCAATCCCATTACGACAACACCTGCAGCAGAACCAATGATAAGGATGGAACCGCCTACGCCAGCACAATAAGCCAATAGCTGCCAGAAGATGCCATCAACGGCCATGTCGCCTGTTGCCTGAACTGGATACATACCCATACTACCTGCAACAAGAGGTACATTATCGACTATAGACGAGAGAACACCAATGACTCCTGTCACTGCATAATGATTACCTTGGAAGAAACTGTTTAATCCTCCACCGAGTTCATGTAATACTCCCACCTCCTCAAGACAGGCAACAGCCATCAAAATACCAAGGAAGAAGAGGATTGTTGACATATCTATACGACTCAATAAGTTGGATACTCGCTTTGAGAAATCCTCACTGGCGCCTTTTGAACGATGCAAACTACGATAGAATATCTCTGTAATCGTCCAAAGAATACCTAATACAAGGAGGATGCCAACGAATGGAGGAAGGTCTGTGAAGTAATGGAATACTGGTACGAAGCAGAGACCACCCACACCAATGGCAAAGATTATCTTGCGTTGTGAGCCATTGAACTCTAATAGTTCAGTATCACCAGAGTGATCTGTCTCTAACATATCACCACCTAACTTGCCCTTTAATAAGAACTGAAGAACAAAGGCAGGGATAATCATTGATATAAGCGATGGTATGAAGATCTCGCTTATCACGCCACCAGCTGTTATCATTCCTGCGTTCCACAACATAATAGTTGTTACATCACCGATTGGTGAGAAGGCACCACCAGAGTTGGCGGCAATGATAACCAATGACGCATAAATCATACGATCCTTATGGTCTTGAACGAGCTTGCGAAGAATCATAATCATCACAATACTTGTCGTCAAGTTGTCCAAGATAGCTGAAAGGAAGAATGTCATGAAGGCTATCTTCCATAATAAACTACGCTTTGACTTAGAGCGCATCACGTCTTTAACCCAATTAAAGCCGCCATTCTGATCAACAATCTCAACGATTGTCATAGCTCCCATGAGGAAGAAAAGCGTGGTTGCAGTGTCACCAAGATGTTCTGTTATCAACTTGTTGGCAAATGTGACGAGCTGATCTCCAATACCCTTAAACTCTGGGTGCATCAGTTGCACAAATGGTGAAGGGTCAACCATATAGAGAACCCAACAGAAAACAAACATCAACAAAGCAACTGCAGCTTTGTTGATTTTCGTCAGACTTTCCATCGCTATGAGTGCATAACCCAAGACGAAAACGACGATAATAGCAAGTGTTAGTGTAGACATAAATAATATTAATTCGATTGTACTTTGGCGCAAAGGTAAGCAAAAGAAATGAGTTGCACATAAAGAAATCAAATTAATTATAAGAAAGATAGACTCATTCGACAAATTGTAGTATATTTGCAAGTAAAGTATGAAGTAAAAGATAAAATTATCTTGATAATAGAAGAAATCGATGGAAAAGAAATATCTCAACGTTGTATGTGCTGTTATCCATGACGGTGATAGGTTTTTATGCACCCAACGGCTACGTAAAGGGCCTGAATATATTGCTGAGCATTGGGAGTTCCCAGGCGGTAAAGTGAAGGAGGGAGAAAATGATTACGAAGCTTTGCGACGTGAACTACACGAAGAGATGGATTGGAATATCTATGTAGGGGCAAAGCTCGGGAGTATTGAACATGAATATCCTGATTTCATTGTCCGGCTTACTGCCTATGACTGTATGGTACATGATAAAGATTTCAAACTTCTTGAACACATTGACGCATGCTGGTTAAGACCAGAGGAATTTACAAAGCTCAATTGGACGGAGGCTGATGCAGCACTCATTAAACAGCTTGGAAATAGCCTCTAACGGTTCAATCAGTTCTTATTCCTACTTAATAAATACACAGAACAATTTATCATCATCAGCTATCAAACCAAATTATGAACAAAGAGATACAATCACTTGTTAATCAACTTAATGCTGCATCCGACGCTTATTACAATGGTCGTGACGAACTTATGACAGACTATGAATGGGATGCAACCTTTGATAAGCTAAAAAAGTTAGAAGAAGAAACAGGTCTTATACTCCCCGATTCTCCAACACAAAATGTATCTGCCGATAATGTTGCCGGTAAAAAAGAAGTACATGAGTTCCCTGCACTATCCTTGGCAAAAACTAAGAAGGTAGAAGACCTTGCTACATGGGCAGAGAATAGACCTATATGGCTCTCATGGAAGTTGGATGGATTGACACTTGTTGTTACATACGATAATGGTAAACTGACAAAGGTTGTCACACGTGGTAATGGACATATTGGTACCAATATTACTCATCTTTCTACGGCTATTGATGGTATCTTGCAAACCATTCCCTATAAGGGACATCTTGTTATCCGTGGTGAAGCTGTCATCAGTTATCCTGACTTTGAGCAGTTTAACATGGAAGCAGAGGAAGAATATGCCAACCCTCGCAACCTCGCATCAGGCTCACTCACACTGAAAGACATCAATGAAGTAAAAGCCCGCCACTTGCGTTGGATTCCTTTTACACTCGTTTATACAGAGGAAGAAATAAACTCTTGGGGCGGACGCATGGAATGGCTTGAACAACAAGGGTTCAGAGTTATCGATAGAGAACTCATCGAACAACCTACCGTTAATAACATAGAAGCAGTTATCCATCATTGGACAGAAAGAGTTACTGGTGTGAGTTCATCACCATTCCCCTACCCTGTTGACGGCTTGGTAATCTCATACGACGATACAGCCTACGCTGCAACAGGTTCTGTCACTGGTCATCACGCCACACGTGCAGGCTATGCTTTTAAATGGCAAGACGAGAGTGCTGAAACAGAATTAGACTATATAGAATGGTCATGTGCTGCTTCAACCATCTCACCAGTAGCTGTTTTCCGCCCTGTAGACTTAGAAGGGACAACTGTTAAACGTGCTTCCCTTTGTAATATCTCCGAATGTGAACGCTTAGGGATTGGTGATAAGGGAACAAAGATAGCTGTTATAAAGGCAAATAAGATTATTCCGAAGGTTATTAACGTTATTGAAAGCGTTGGTACTTTCCATATTCCTGAGACTTGCCCAGTATGCCATTCTGCTACAGAAGTTAGCGAAAGCGAGATTAGTGGAACACGCACACTACACTGTACCAATACACATTGTCCAGCTAAACAGCTGAAGAAGTTTGGTAGATTTGTATCAAAAGAAGGTGTAAACATTGACGGACTCTCTGAACAAACCGTACAGAAATTTATTAACCTTGGCTGGGTTCGTGAATATGCCGACCTTTTCCATCTTACAGAACATGCTACAGAGCTGCGTACAATGGAAGGTTTCGGAAACAAGAGTGTCACTAAATTATTGGCTGCTATTGAAAAAGCGCGTAATGTAGAAGCTCGTCGTCTGCTCTTTGCTTTAAACATTCCACTTGTTGGACAGGATGTTTGTAATCGTCTTTTATCAGCATATCCATTGGAGGAACTTATTAAAACAGCTACAGAAAGTGCTGCAGAAGATGTATTCTCAACCATTGCTGGTATTGGACCAGAGAAGAGTGCAAGCTTTGTACGCTGGATGAAAGATACTGATAATCAATCAATGCTACAGCATCTGTTGGTTGAGCTAAACGTTAGTCAACCTTCATCAGCACCAACTGGTGATAGTTGTCAGGGATTAACCTTCGTCGTTACTGGTGATGTTCACCATTATAAGAATCGTAACGAACTGAAAGCGTACATAGAAAGTCAAGGTGGTAAGGTAACTGGCTCTGTTTCTAAATCAACGAATTATCTTATTAATAATGACGTAGAAAGTACTTCCGGAAAGAATCAGAAAGCAAAGGAACTTTCCATTCCTATTATCTCTGAAGATGAATTCATTACTCGATTTGTGCAGACAGACGAGAATCAACTCGCCCCAAAATCCTCTCCAATCAAAGAAGGAACACTATTCTAAAACATCTTCAATAAAGCCTATTATATAACAACTTAATAAATTATGAAACAGTTAATAGGAATATTTGCCATTATCGTAGCTGTATTATGTCTTGTCTTACTACCAAAAACAAGTAGAGCTCAAAGCTGTAAGACGAATAACAATGAGAAGAAAAATTCTAAGAAAAGAAAAGGTAAGATTCTTATTGTTTTCTTCTCTCACATAGGAGAGAATTATGCTGTTGGCAACATTGAGGTTGGTAACACAAAGATGGTGGCTGACTACATTCGAGACGTGACCGGCGGTGATGAGTTTGAAGTGGTAAGAGAAACCCCTTATCCTAAGACTTACAAGGAGGTAGTAGAAGTTGCAAAGAAGGAGAGATACGGCAAAGAATATCCTCCGTTCAAAGAAAAGGTCAACAACATTGACGACTACGATGTTGTATTCCTTGGTGGTCCTGTCTGGATTCATAGCTATCCACAGATAATGTTCACCTTTATGAAACAGTATGACTTGAGTAATAAAACCCTCATTCCTTTCCTCACACACGAAGGAAGTGGAATCGGTTATGCAGTTCGAGACATCAAAGAAATTTATCCTAACGCCAATATCCTTAGTCCAGAAGCTTTTTATGGTCATGAGGTTCGCACGGACATGAGTAAGGTTAAAGCGTGGTTAGAATCTTTAGGCTATAAGAAATAGAAAGATTGACAAAATCTACTTTCATCCATTACAAGACAGTAACTCTGTAAAGCTGATTTTATTTAAAGCATAATAAAGAGGGTTTGTCAAAATACAAATACCATTTTGATAATCTTACAGTTTGAAACAATTCGTTGAAAATGACCTTTTCTGTACCCGATTTGGACTAAAGAAATGGTCTTTGCTTTTAGATAAAAACTGCTTATAGTTTGAAAGTTGCAAGTTATCAATTCGCATTTTGACACACCTTCCTTAAGACTTCTTTCGTTAAATGTATAGATAGAAAATAGAATAAAAGTTTCTGACATATCCAAGTGTTTTGAGAACTTTGTTTCTCAGGCACTTGGAGTTCTCATAAGAATTTATGCTGCGGAATAAGGGTTAAAAGAAAAAGGCTGCTCCAGCAATTAACTTTGCCCGAGCAACCATTTTTTTTACACACACAAGGTTTGTGATTCTTTCACAACAACCGTTAAGCACCCTTTACGTTTCTGGGACAGGTTCAGGCTCTGGTCCCGGTTTCTTTTTCCCGTTGCCATTCTCTTCTTTCTTCTTAGTCTCCTTCTTTGTTACCTGCTCATAGGCAACATCGGTCAGCGTAAAATACTTACTTGATGCCACCAGTCGCACCACAGGCTTTTCGATATGCACCTGCGCACGGAAAGGTGTGCCAACTTCAACGGCTTTACTCTTGAAAGATGGCTTCAACGTACCAAGGTCACCAAAGTCCACGATGTCGCCATTAGCCACAATGTCGCGTGCCGTTTCAGTAGCAAGATTAAGAACTGCCGACACTTCCTGTGGATTGAAAGTAGTAGACTTAGCCACCCGTTCGCAGAAGTTGCGGAAATCCACGCGGTGTCGTCCCGTAGGTTGGGCAATCTGTACGGTTTCTCACCCGCCTTGCCCACATTGAGCTTGCGCTCAGTCAGAATAAATTGTAAAGGCTTGTTTGCCATAGTATATACAAAGTTGGTCTGCATTGTTAGCCTTACGTGAGTTCGAGACCATAAGACCCACAAAGGCGGCTGTCATGGACAACCAACAACAAAGGTAGTAATAAAATTTCACAAGTACAAGGACTGATAGGAAAAAGCTCCTAAGCTTTTTAGAAAAAGGTTAGGAGCTTTTTGAAGAAAGCTTAAGAGCTTTTGAGGGAATACTTGGGAGCTTTGAAAAGTATGCTTAGAAGCACCTCAAATATAGCCTAACTGCTTTTATGTGGATACTTCTTAGGAGATTTCCGACTTACCAAGAGAAAGAGTAAGTTTTGTGGTTACCCTTGAACGAGATTGGATAACCTGCGGAGTTTAGTGTCCAAGAGAAGTTTTGAGTATATTGAGTATCGTGTTTGTTATCAACAAGTTTTACAGGTAAATCCTTGGTAGCCTTTCCGAGCAAGCCAGCATAATAGGCATATAGAACATCGTCACTATCCAACCCAAAATTCTCACCAAAGAGCATCACGCTACCTTTATTCTCTATAGGTGTGGTTATATCCGTTGAAGTGTAATAAATCTTGTGGGAGTGATTAAATTCCGCTTCCTTAGAATACGCTATTTTCGTTTCTACGATGTTTCCATTTTGATATGTGATAGTAGTCTTTTCGGTTCCACTCTCCGAGCGTTTCATCGTCAGTAGTTGCCCATTATTGTTGTATGTAAAATTCCAGGGTACAGTATGTTCTCCATCTAAATCGTGTACTACTTCTTCGCAATGTTTGGCAAAACCATCCTTGTTGAGGTACAGGTTATAGGTGGAATACTCTTTGCCATTTCCATTGGTCATTACTACATCTGGAGTCGATGCCGTAGAGCGTGTAGCTGCATCTTTATACTTGAAAGTTATAGGCTTGCCATTTTGGCGCATAATGGCTATAACCTGTCCTTTTTCATTTGTCAGAATGGTCATACCAGCTATACTCTTGGGAAGTCCACCTGTGAACACTTTCAAAGGATTAACCTTTGTACCAGTCTCAACTACTTCACCTTTTGGCTCATCATTGTTACTTCCACATGATGTAAATGTCATCGTTGCGCCCAATACCACTGCGGAAAGGTACGCCATTGTTATAATTTTCTTCATTATATCTGATTTTTATGTGTTTATGATTAGTATTCGTATCAGCCCATAAAAAATAAGGGATAGACAAATAAAAAGCGTGGACTGATAACTTCGCTTATGTTCTTGAGGTATCGCCAAACACCATTGCCACTTAAACGAGTAAAAGCCCACGCCGTTCGGCATGAGCATCAACTTTTACTCTCGTGACTGTCTAAATTTTGGCGAATTTCAAGAACAAGAATGCAAGCTAACGCTTTTTATTATATATCTTTTTCAGTTTTATCTATTCATAGGCAATTCTTTTGTTTATCGGCTACAAATATACGACTTTTTTATTAACCCTTAATTCCGCAGTATTTTTTTTTGTGAGAAAATTTTATATGTTGAGATTTTTCCGTTAAAGCTATACGAAAAGTTTCTACGCATTTAACGGAAAAACCATGAATAAATCCTATGATTAAGAATATCTTTAGAACGTCCACTTAGCAGCTACAGTAGGGATAGCATAAAAGTGGTTATTCTGTCCTTTGTCGTTCCATACGAAATTGTTACTAATCTCAACCTCTGAACCCAAGGATAGATTCACATTCTTCATACCCTTGAGTGTATTGAGATTAACCCAGAACTGAGGTTCAGAAAGGAGTATCAACTTACCATTAACATTTGGATCATACCAAAGGTCACAGAACCCAGAGAACGTACAGAGACCCTTAGCGAAGGTTGTACCCCACACCTCTGTCAGCTGAAAACCACTGAAAGGATGTGCACCAGTGTGACCATTCTTAAACTGATACTTATACATCAACTGAAGACTAAACGTTTTTGAAAAGTCTTTTGAAGCCCAGTTCCATGCTCCACCAAGAAGAACAGCATGCTGATAACGGTTACCATAATAGCTATCCATGGTTTTTTCAGAACCTAAACCACCATTATACTCAACATGTGCAGCCCACTGCTTATTCTTCGTGAGATTAAACTCACGTGAAATCTCCCAATAAGCACCCATTACTCCATCGCTCTTGTAGTCAATATCAGTAAACATATAGGTAGAACCCCATGTATCAGGCTTGAACATTTCTACTGTTGTTGTTACTGACGTACGAGAACTTAGGTTCTTGTAAAGACTATGACCTAAGTCATAATGCAACTGGACATCTTGTGCGTTTGCACAACAAAAAGCTGCTACCATACAGATAGCGAGGGAAAAGAATCTTTTCATAACTGTTCTTAGTTTATATATTAGAAACTGCAGCAAAGTTACAAAAAAATCCTAAACTATCAACGTAATAGCAAAAGATTAGTTAACTTTGTGCCTATATGAGAATAGATATCATCACCGTATTACCAGAGATGCTGGAAGGATTCGTACACGAGAGCATCCTTGCCAGAGCTGAAAAGAAAGGGTTAGCAGAGATTCGTCTGCATAATCTTCGTGACTACACTAAGGATAAATGGCGCCGTGTTGACGACTATCCTTTTGGTGGACAAGCTGGTATGGTCATGCAGATTGAACCTATCGACCGTTGTATCGCTGCTTTGAAGGAAGAGCGGGAGTACGATGAAGTCATCTTTACATCTCCTGATGGCGAACAATTCAATCAGAAGATAGCTAACGACCTCTCATTGGGAGGCAACTTCATTATTCTTGCAGGACATTATAAAGGTGTTGACCAACGTGTACGCGACCATCTTATTACACGTGAAATATCTGTTGGCGACTTTGTTTTAACAGGTGGCGAACTACCAGCAGCCATTATTGCTGATGCTGTTGTACGTCTGGTTCCAGGTGTTATCAGTGACGAACAGAGTGCACTTTCCGATTGCTTTATGGATGATATGCTCTCAGCACCTATCTACACCCGCCCTCGTAGCTATAATGGTTGGGATGTTCCTGAGATTCTACTCAGTGGAAACGAGGCGAAGATTAGACAATGGGAGTTTGACCAAGCAATGGAGCGAACCAAAAGATTGCGCCCTGACCTCCTGAAAGAATAAGACAAATGAGCATTTAAGATTAACAAATAAAAATATACTAAATTATGTCACAGTACAAAGAATTACCACAAGTTGAGTTTGCTGTAGCAGCACAGAACGCATTCAAGAAATTCTTTCAGTTCAATGGTCGCATCCGTCGATCTGAGTATTGGTGGGGCTTTCTTACCCTCTTCATCGCAGCTTTTGTTATATCATTAGTTCCCTTTGTCGGACCTCTTGTAGCACTTGTTCTTAGTATTGCAGGCATTTCTATGCAGTTCCGTCGTTTGCATGACACTGGAAGAAGCGGATGGTGGTGGGCTGCCCAAGCTTGCGTAGGAACAATTTCTTGTACACTTTTCTTTATGTCTTTCAATTTTAGCGCATATTTAGAAGCCATACGATCACAAGATATTCAGGCCGCAATGAACGTTTTGATTAGTGCTATAACAAGCATAACAGGTATCTTAGCTATCGTTTTCTATCTAATAAACATCGCCTTGGGTATTACAATTCTGGTTTTCCTTCTACAAGATAGTCAGCCAGAAGCAAACAAGTATGGTGAGTCTCCGAAGTATGTTCTTCAGAATACAGAGGTGTAAAAAACATTATTGCTGGGTAACGTAGTTAATTGAAAAGAGAAGACTTACCGTCCGACTAATAACTTTCCAACCGACGTTACACTAAGAAACAGAACGTAAGCTACTACTTTGCTCAACATCTTCATAGAAACGTAATAGGTAATCTTCCATGTTTCAAAAGAACCAGTAAAGTAATAAAAAATCATTACATAACATCGTACAAAACATCTTCACCGAAAGGATATAACATCTCCAACAACCAAGCTCATAACATACAACAAATCAGCTTATTACAGATTGCGTCACAGAAGACGTCCCTCTTGCAGCAAGAAGGGCGTCTTCTTCATATAAGAAGATCATGTTCTTGAACGTAGTTAGGCCTCTTCTTCCCTCATATACAGCCTTTTCTCTGAATGAAGAGGGAGTAATCACAGAAATATCCTTACAATTTCTACTTACTCGTTTAGCGTCCCCCTCTTCAGCTAACAGCTTTATCATAAGGGTAAACTAACATTCTATTCCTCGCTACATTTGGAGAGATACGGAAGTTAGACCATTCTTTCTAACTTTTACAAGTGCTCTCACACCACACATAAGTAGGGACTTATTATTACATATTGTCACTCAATAACCTAACAGAAACTAATTTATACCAACTCTTAGGTATTGTAGTATTCATATTTTATATATACTTTTGCACCGCTTATAAATTATTTCAGGATTATTATATTTATCAATATGATTAAAAGATTACACTCTTGTTTATTATTAACGGGCACATTATTATACTCTGCAGCCCTACCGCTAAATGCACAAACAAACTCACCGGGAAAAGTCACAACAGACAGCCTTACACAAGACACATTGTTCTCAACACCTTACCTGCACGACCAGGTGTTGCAGACGGTAGAAGTAATTGGACGTAACGAACGTTCCTATAAGAATACCAACTCTTTCATCGGTACAAAGACAGAGACACCTTTGAAAGACATTCCACAATCTATCGGTTACGTAACAAAGGAGTTGGTGCGCGACCAAGGTGCAACCACTGTTAATGAGGTGGTAAAGAATATCAGTGGTGTAAACCAATATACCTTCTATAATGACTTCTCTATCCGTGGTTTCCGTACTACTGGTAACCGTAATTCTGGTAACCTTGTCAATGGTATGCGAGCACAGACAAGTCTTTGGAAACAGCAGTCATTGGCAAACATCGAGCGTGTTGAAGTTATCAAAGGTCCTGCTTCTGCTCTCTTTGGCAATGCTGCACCGGGTGGTGTTATTAATCGTGTAACTAAGAAGCCACTACCTTATCAGCGCAATACAGTATCAACAACCGTTGGTAGCTTCAACACACTGAACACCTATGGAGATTTTACTGGACCATTAGACAAGAAGCATACCCTACTTTATCGTCTTAATATCGGTTACGAGCATACTGATTCTTATCGTGACCTACAGGAAAACACAAACTATATCGTTGCACCATCTTTCTCGTTTCTCCCAACACAAAGGACACGCTTTAACGTCGACATCGTTTATCAGCGCACCGATGGTAAGGTTGACCGTGGTCAGCCTATCTTTGGAGATGGCGACCTCAATTCAGTACCAATTAGTCGTTCGCTCTCTGCAACAAATGACTATCTTAAGGAGAACCTCGTGAATATCACGCTTGGTGTAACCCATAAGTTCACGGATAACCTCTCTTTCAATGCTACCTATCTGAACTCTTCCTATGATGAAGACCTTCGTGAGCACAATCAAGCCAATGCTTACGTGAAGTTAGCAGATGGCACACAGAGTCCATCACGCATTCTTATGCAGTGTCTTGTACGTCAGCGTCACTTCCGCAACAATAGTTTCAACACCTATTTTAACTATAATGTAAGCACGGGGCCAGTCAATCATCGAATCCTCTTGGGCTATGACTATTTCCAAATGGCACAACAAGCAGGCTCATCAGCAATGACTGCTGGAGGCTATCTGCTAAAAGACGGTACGACAACAACAGCTTTCAAACCTGCCAACATTGCTAAATACGTACTCGACAAGGATGGTAATCCACAAACGAATGTGCCTTACTATGACTTGACAAGTAATAATAACAACATTGAGCGTGATTATTCAAAGTATATCTTTGTATCAACAGCCCTCTCTCCTTACCTACAGTATTCTCATGGCATCTATCTTCAAGAGCAGATGGAAGTAGGACCAGTAAAGCTTCTCTTGGGTATTCGCCAGGAAATATTCACTGATGTACTAAATTATAAGACCAATAAGGAGACCCGTACCACGCAGCATGCGTTCATTCCACGCCTTGGTGCTGTCGTTTCAATCAATAAGAATCTGAATGTGTATGGTACATGGGTAAAAGGCTTTGAGCCACAGAGTGCATCCGTACAGGGTAACCCTAACACCGGTGGACCATTCGACCCAGAGTATAGCCAGTTGTTGGAAGCGGGCTTGAAAGGCGAATGGTTTGACAAACGACTTAGTACAACGCTTTCATTCTTCCATCTTCAGAAACGCAACACACTCTATAATGCCAACGACGCAAACAACCCTGAGTTGTTAGAACAGGTGGGAGAAGAGACGTCAAAGGGTATAGAATTTGATGTGGCAGGCTTCATCCTTCCTAACTGGAGTGTTGTTGCAAACTATGCCTACACCCATGCTGCTATCACAAAGACTGCAACTGATTCTGAGAAAGACTTTGGAATGCAGCGTCCTAACACTCCTCGCAATGCTTTTAATATCTGGTCAAAGTATATCATACAGACTGGTACGCTACGTAACTTCGGTTTTGGACTTGGTTGGAATGCTGTTACAAAACGTTATGGACAAGTTGGAAGACGTGAGAATACTACGGTCTACCCTGGCTATGGTCTCATTAACGCTGCTCTTTACTATCGTCTCCGTAACCTGCAGGTACAGTTAAATCTCGACAACGCAATGAACAAAGTTTATTGGGTGGGCGGATACGACAAGCTCCGCTCCTTCCCTGGTGCTCCACGGAACATAAAAGCTACAGTCACTTACAAGTTCTAAAGAGTAAACAAAACACAATCATAAAAAGCCTTCATCCGTCTGCAGCATTATTGTCCTTGCAGAAGATGAAGGCTTTTTACTATCAGTAGTGATGTACTAAAACCCTTATACATATACTCTCTTACAAACTATTGCACACGCTTAGCCCTTGCATGTTTCTGCAAATAGTCATATTTACCAGGGAAAGGACAATCATAATCAATTGATTCCACACAACTAAACACTACATATCGATTGTAGACAACAAGGCTATAATGCCGATTTAACTCATACGCAAGTGAGTCTGTGAGCGGTTTATCATAGATTCTATAATCAAACTCTTTATTTCCAGTCACCCCATAAACGATTTCTGTATAGTCACTTACAGTACCACCTCTACTGACAGACAAGCCTCGATAGCCCATCTTCTGTAAGGCTAAACGAACAGAATCGAGTCTTTCTATACTTAATCCTATCTTTTGTAGTTCTCTTTCCTGCTCTTTCTTCGACTCTATCTCATCACCTTTGAAATTAACGTCTTGCTTTGAAGATACACCCCAGTCCGTCAGTTTTCCATGCTTCGAATACGCTACAGAGAATCCAGTACTATCTGGTAGCCAACTTCTTGTAACCTTAATAAGTCTCTCTATATTCTGCTGATTAGCATTGTAGGATACCTCCATCGTCTCAGGGGTACATTCTTCTTGTGGAACAACAGCAAAACCCACAATACACAACACCTGTAAGATATTAAAGCAATGGAGTCCAAGAAAGATATTGTTCACATAATTACGATACCAAACCGACTGTACAAGAGAACAGATATAAACAAGAACAATAGGTATTGAAATGAACCAACCAAGTATTGCAAAAATCATTAACCAGGAGAGCGAATCCTCTGGATAATCATCTTCGTAGAAGCTCAACATGATTGTAAACAACAGGACTGTTACAAGAACATATATCAAAAAACGTAGAAACAGCCAGAAGAAGAAACGATAATAGCTTTTACAAGAACCCTCTGCATCGCCAACTACATCCTTTTGTTTATTTTTCTTCCTGTTATCCATCCATAGCCAAACACCAAGGACAAGTAGGAATAGTAGAATATTAATCGTAAATACCATCATAATAGACTATTGATATATTTATCAGTACCATGAGTCTTTTATACGTATCTGACAACCTTACTTATTTAATTCTTTACCTATAAGGTTGCCAATTACAAAAATGTTCACTAATAAAGGCATTAAAAACTACTAAAAACAGAAGTCTTTTATCACACACTATTATAAGAATAATGTTATTATCAAATTGCTGTCATTTTAACATTTGGCAGCAACTATCTGTATGACAAAGTATTGCATCTTCAAAAAGCATGACAGTAATGACAGCAAAATTAGTTTTACTGAATTGTTCACTTTAGACAAGAACGTACACAAAAACTGTTTCTTAGTTTAATTTATAGAACAGCCACATTAATTTCCTCTTCACAGCTGGATTTGACTTTGCGTTCTGATCTGTAACAATTCGCTCATTAATACTCATACCTAAAGTATCATCTTTTCCCACATTGACGGGTAATACAGATAAAGGAATTGATCTTATACAAGCTATAATACTATCATTATCAACTTTTGAGAAATGTTTATATCGTGTATCTGGTTCTTCTATACCCACGCTATCACTAAAAAAGAGTTGACGCAACAAGCGTAACTTTGTATCATAGATAGAACGAGTATCAAATCCATTCTTTAGGTAATACCCATCAGCAATGACTATATACTTATCGTTCTCACAGAAGAGTTGCTGTGATAACTGGCTTATCTCCTTCTTGTGGGTCATGGCCTTGGCTTCATCAATATAATAGAACTTGTTGTCAGACAGTAGTCCTAAACCTTCATTTAAGTCTTTGTCTGCCGTAAGCACAGCCACTCCAAGGTCATCATAGAACTTCCATCGCTTATTTTGGTCGCCTGGAAGGTTATAGCCAATGTCCTCTCCCATATAATGATTAATAATCATTCCTTTCTTATAGAACACAAACTGCGGATTATAACTTAAGAAAAAGATGGGATCATGGACCTTTATAAGTATCTCATGACGACTATCACGATACTCACAACCCAGAGCTATATTAGAGAGGATAAAGTTCATGGAGGGTATTAGGAAGATAAAGAAAACAATAACGGATATTGACCATAGAAGAAACCTACCAACTTTTGAGTCATTAGCGCAAAAGGAGATAAGTTTAGCAAGGTAATAAACCCATACCCAACAAGTGAGAACAGCCCCAACAATCTCCACCTGTTGTATAAAATAGCAGAAGGTGTCTTTTCCTAAACAGATGACAACTATCAAGAAAAGTAGTACACAAATCACCTGCACTATCAGGCATACCTTTATTATATTCTTCTTCATAATCTTAATACGTTTCTTCTGGCCAGTGTTTAACGATATCCCCATCCTTGAAAACAGCCCATGCACGTAGCTTCCCATGACTATTATACCAATAAGCCGTATCAATAGCGTCGTCATTCCTATACTTCACTTTAAAACGAAGAACACCATGCGGACGGAGCTTTATTGAATCTTGATAATAGCAATCATAACGCCTTGTACTATCATCAAGTATTGTTACTTTATCTTGTATCTGTCCATTTGGATAATAAACATTGGCAGGAGCCCATGAGTTACCACCGTCATAGATAACAGTCTGATAGGCAATAGGATGCCCATGAGTAGCATAACGAATAACGACCTTATCTTGCTTTAATCCATTCTTTACCCTACAAGTATATAAGTCGGGGAATATCTCTTCCTCGTCGTCTTCATTTTCTCTTGGGAAAAAGGCTTCTGGAAATTCGTTGAAATAGTTTTTTAAGTAGACAACAGGCGTATTACTGAGTGTACCTGTAAATAGTTTTCCAGAACCGACTCTGTATATCTTTTCCCCATCTGTATATAGTTGATACTTCTCAGAAGAGTTTAATCTTACTGCATTCTCGTCATAATTGCGAATATCATCAAGTGTTCCATCTGGCTTATAGAACTTCCATTCACCTTCTCGATGTGCTAAGTTATCAAAAGTTGTATACCCTTCCGACTTTAAAGTACCATCCTCATAATAATACTTAGCATAGATTAAGTGATTATCTGACTTGATAGAAGGGAATTTCTCCTCCTTCCAAATGGTGCCATCTCGCCTATAGGACTTCACCCAACCAACCCATGTATCATAACTATGTTCCTTTTTTCCAACTTGTTTCACCTTACCATCTTCATAATACTCAGTGTACTCACTTGGAAGAGTATCAATGTAATCAGGTATAAGAGATACCCCCCATCCCAATAATAAAAGTAATAAAGCAATGAAGGGAGGAAGTAGAGTTCGTAGGAAAATACGTGAGAAGATTATACTGATTATAAAGTATACTACGGAAACCATGAAGCCTTCTATGTATATACCCAAAGCTACAAACCCCCGACCAGCCGCATCAGTGCTGTCTCCAGAAGCTGCCTCCATTGCAAACAAGAACATAAAAATAAGTGGGTAAATCAAAGCCATAATAACAGAAGCTATGGCTATCCGAAGCTTTTTATTCTTTATCATGTAAGTTTCTACTCATTATAAATCATTTCTCCACATGGAAGTCAAAGATTATAGGTTATTAATATAGGTCTTAAAAAAATGGTTGTCTTTCTGAAAGACTATAGATTGACTACAAAGATAAGAGTTTCTAATGATACTTGCAAAGGAAAAGAAGATGAAATAACAATTATTCATACAAACCACTTATAGCTGACTACTCAATATCACAACGCAAAGTAACAGAAGAGCATTGAAACAATAAAGGCCAAGAAAGACGTTATTCATATAATCACGGTGCCGAATGGCTTGCACTGCTGAGCAGATATAAATAACAAGAATAGGTATTGAAATAAACCAGCTGCCGACAATAAACATGATAATCCAAAAGAAACACTCGCCTGCATCATCCTCACCAAAAGTGGCAATTACCATTAAGAATAAAAAAACTGTAACCAAAGCATAAGACAACATACGGAGGAATATCCAGAATAAAGACCGCCAATCCTTATTATAAAAAGCAACAACACTGACCTCTGCCCCACTTTTCTTGCTCTTATTCCAATGGCCAACAAACAGTGAAACACCAAAACCAAGAACACAAAGTAGTATAATGATGATAAAAGCGAACATACTTAATTTATTATTACAGTCATCAACTGCCTTCTAAACAGTAAGAATTATATCTTGCAAAGATAAACTTTTGTACTCTAATATACAAGGGATAAAACTAAAAACAACGGATTTCTTCAGCAGACAAAACATGGTTACATGTCTATAAAATAAAGCTTCCTCTAATTATATTCATGAAAAAAAATATTTTTCTTCATGCCAATAAATATTTCTTTTCATGCCAATAAATATTTCTTTTCACGTAAATAATTCTACCAGCATTATGTACTAAGGCCATCGAAACACATCTCTACCTAATGACATAGTATAAAACTTACGTCCCTTAAAGCAACTTCTATTACACAGACAACAAGTAAGCGTACAAAGAAAGAGAGCATATCAATCGCTTGACACGCTCTCTCTCCTTATTTAATTCTGTCTTATTCAGTTAAAACCTACTTTATAGCTTCACCATTTGCCTCAACTGGCCAGTAGATATTCTGGTACAAGTTTGAGTTCTCTGCATTACGATCAGGTGAACAGAGCTGCATCTCCTGATAAGAGAATGGAGACAAGTAGTGTGCCTGATAGAAGGTGTAACCGTTATAGAGGATATTGTTGGTCGTCTGAATCTGGTAAGGACGAACATACTTTGAAAGTGTCTTAGCAGACATTGTAGCATTAGCACCACCATCAGCAATAATCAGACTCACACCATTCTTATCAACGAAAGAAGGACTCTGATATATCTGATCCCAGAAGTTAACACCCTCAATCTGATAGTTCTTCACCTGATCCAAAGCTGCCCAACGAATCAAGTCATCTTCACGAAGACCCTCACCAGCAAACTCGCTGCGACGCTCACGACGGATAGAATAGAGTGTTGCATCTACTGGATGACCAGCTGAGAATGCTGCCCAGTCGTATGATGGACGATTCACATCAGCCTCCTTACTCATATCAGTTGCAGCAATAGTTGTTGAGATTGGAGCTGTGATACCAGCGCGTGCACGCAATGCTGTCCAATAACCAGTAGCTGTTGCATCCAATGAGCCAGTACGGAGATAAGAAGCTTCAATGTAGTTGAGCATAGCTTCTTCAACACGGATGATAATCTGACCATCAACATCAGAGAAGGTCTGACCTAACTGCATTGCAGGATCATAGTTGTAGAACTTACGCTGACGATAGCCAGTTACGTCTCTACTTGCCTGGTCTGTTGCGAAGAGAGTTGCCGCATCGAATAAGAGTTTAGTAATGGTAGGTTTACCTTCTTTAACTCTTTGCTTATTAATTAAATCAATACTCTTCTGATCAATATCAAGGTCATTAGACTCACCGAACACGAAAAGCTGCAGACGCTCATCACGATCAGTTTTAGCTAAGTCTACAGTAGTATCACCATGATAGCCTGAACCAGAAGCATAGATAGGCAAACCATTCTTCATAAGGAATGACTCTACGAGTCCACGAGTCCAACCTGAAGACAAGCCACCACGCAGTTTGTTTGACGTGAGGTGAGCTACGTTGATATCAGTATTGAATTCTCTCCACAATAGAACTTCTGGATACTTTGCCAAGTTTGGACTTGCAAACATATCATAGTATGGATTCCAACCATTGAAGTTACCAACAGTACCAGGATTCATTACGTGGTTATTCTGAGTTGACAATGGTACAGCATCACATACCTTCTTAGCTGCATCGATCGCTTGATCAAGGAAGAAATTAACCTCATCATCCTGATTAATAGTGAAGTTCTTGTTCCACTCCTTGTTCTTACCTGGCCAGTTAGCATCACCTGGTACACGACCTGTTCCTCTGTGATACTTCTCGAAGGTTGCTTCATAGAGTGCCATTCTTGATTTCATAGCTAAAGCAGCATACTTATTGATACGTACCTTATTGGCAAAGTTCACCTGCAACTTATCAATAGCCTTATCCATATCAGAAAGAATCTGACGTGCAACAAGGTTACGAGGCTGACGCTTACTTGCTTCTACGAGGTCTTTATCAATGTTTAATTCATTAAGCATGATAGGGAAATCACCGTAAGTCTTCAGCTTATCAAAGTAGAGCATGGCTCTGATGAAGTAAGCTTCACCCATGTATTGATTGATAAGTTCTGGCGTGCCAGTTACTTCTTCTTTGGCAATCTTTGCTTCGTTCTCATTAATGAATTTATCTACATCTCTGATAGCATACACATCAAGACCTTTAGATGTTGGGACTTTCCACTGGTCCTGTAGGTACATTCCAGAGTTTCCATCTCTTGCTGCTTGGTTATCTGTACCATTATCAAATGTAGCAACACCCCCAAACCAGCCACTGTTATTAGGGAAGATATTTGTATAGTATTTGATGGTGAATGTACCAAGTTGATCCGCAGTTTTGAAATATTCGCTTGGTGAAACCTCGTCAAGAGGTTTTCTATCAAGGAAATCATCACATGAAGTAACAGTCATGCCAAGGCACAGCAATGGTAGACCACCTTTTAGTATATCTGAAATAATCTTTTTCATAATTCCGTATATTTAGAAGTTAAGATTCAAACCGAATGAAACAGTTCTCTGAAGAGGATAAATCTTTCCAGGTCCCCAGTCTCCTCCTGTTGCTTCAGGGTCGAAAATCTTATTCATCTTAGTGAATGTTGCGAGGTTCTCAGCAGAGAAATAGAAACGTATTCTATTAGCTCCTATCTTGCTTGCGATAGACATTGGCAGCGTATAACCAATCTGAATATTCTTGATTCTCATGTATGCTGCGTTCTGTAAATATCTGTCGCTTGTCTGGAAGTTCTTTGAACCTGCACCGAAGAGAGGTCTTGGATAGAAAGCATTTGGATTAGGTCCGAAGTTGGTATCGGTAGCTGGTCTCCAATAGTCAAGGTGATCCTTGAATGCTGCACTCTGCCATAAACCAGTATTAGCACCTACACTATAAGGAGAAGCATCCCAGAAGTCACGCTTACCAACACCCTGCATGAAGATGAGGAAGTCAAATCCTTTCCAGTTAGCATCCAATGTGATACCGAAACGATAACGTGGTAATGAGTTACCGATCTTGGTCAAGTCACCCATATCATCGTATGTGCTCTTACCAGAGTTCACCTTCTTATCACCATTGAGGTCTTTGTACATTACATCACCTGCAGCCCAGTCAGAACCCCATGAAGGCTTGTTATTAGCCAACCATTCGTTCATCTGCTGATCAGTCTGTGCTATACCTTCTACTTTATAACCATAGATATCGCCCATACGCTTACCTGCACACCACTGAGAAAGCAGTCTGTTTGGATTATAGAAGTTCGTAATAGTCTGGTAATCATCAGAGAGAACGAGCTTGATACCATAGTTTACTTGTCCTACTCTGTCTCTCCATCTTACTTCCAAATCCCAACCATTTGATCTCATATCACTATTATTCTCTTTTGGCTGTGTTGCTCCGAGAATAGATGGCTTAACTGGTGCAGGACCAACCATGTTCTTTGTTGTACGAACGAAGTAATCGAATGTTCCTTGAAGTTTGTTATTAAACAATCCGAAGTCAAGACCAATGTTCCATGACTGAACTCTCTCCCAAGTTAGGAAAGGTGATACAAGACCAGGAACGCCTGATGTATTAACGCGTTCACCATTAACAAGCCATGCTGAAGAGTTTGAGTTGATAGGCTGTCTGAGGAACCAAGGATAGAGCTGGTCTGTATTAGTATTACCAAGTGAACCGTATGTTAATCTCAACTTAAGAGTATTAACTGTCTTATTAAGAGGCTTGAAGAACTGCTCGTTAGCAATATTCCAACCGAGTGCAATAGATGGGAATGTACCCCATGTCTTATCTCCGATGAAACGTGAAGAGCCGTCTCTACGAATAGAGAACTCAGCCAAATAACGTGAGTCATAAGCATAGTTGATACGACCAAACATACCCATTGTTGACCAGTGTGTGTTAGAGAAACCACGTCCAACAACTTTATTAGTTGCATTGTTGAGGGTTGGCACTAATGGTGTTACAAGGTCAGCTTGAGAAGCACTGAGGTTAGTATAAATATTAGACTCCATGTCCAAACCAGCAAGGAACTTAAACTCATGCTTGTCATTGAGGGTCATGTTATACTCAGTGAAGAAACGTCCATTGTAGTAATTATTCTTAGACATAGCCTCACCGACATAAGACTTTCCTGCTAAATAGTCTCCGCTCCACGCTGCAGCTACTGGATGCTGATCTGGATCATAGTAGTAAATAGGCAACACGTCCCAATGGTTGTGGTAGTTAGTTGTATTGTAGTTACCTTCTAATCTTATCTTCCAACCCTTAATTGGTCGGAACTCAAGAGCAAGCTGCTGGAAGAGCTTATCTTCCTGGGTTGCATCAATACCACCATTCTCCATCTGTAAGATCTCATTTCCATGTACATAGTGGCCGTTTGGGTCGTAAACAGGGTTGGTAGGCCAGCGACGTGCGATGTTATGGAAGAAGAGTCCGGTCATATAAGATGGTCTGCTATAGTCTTCGCGAATCCACTTTGTGTTATAGGTAACTGTCGCCCAATCAGTAAGGTTTGCTGTAACCTTAGAAGAGAAGTTATATCTCTTCAGCTTATCCTTACCATGACGAATCAATCCACGCTGACTTAAGATAGCTCCACTGATATAGTAGTTCACCTTATTACCGCCTCCACTTACAGAGATATTATGCTCTGTTGAAGGAACAGCAGACTTATACATCTCCTTAAACCAGTTAGTATTATCCCAAGAACCATTATACATACTCCATGGCTCATTAGCAGCAGTACCCTGCCAAGTCGTAGTTACCTCTTCACCTGGCGCTGGTGTACCATTGATATGGTTCTTAATCTTATTAAGCATATCCTGACTAAATGGCGCATTACCGCCACTGTTTGCTGCAGCATCATTCCAATAGCGTGCGAAATCGTATGAGTTAGGCATCTCAGGAATCTGAGTTGCTGTAGAGAAACGTACGTTACCATTATAAGAAACGTTCGTACGACCTTCCTTACCACTCTTGGTTGTAACGAGGATAACACCAAACGCAGCACGTGAACCATAGATAGCACTTGAAGAAGCATCCTTCAATACAGAGATACTCTCGATGTCATTTGGAGAAATAGAGTAAAGATCGCCTTCTGAACCATCGATAAGTACGAGTGGAGCAGCATTAGAACCTTCACCAATAGTTCCTATACCACGAATGTTAAGTCCCATACGGCTCTTCAATGAACCACCCCCATTACCTACGCTGAAATTCAATCCTGGAACCTCACCCTGCAATGCCTGTGCTACACTTGTTACTGGTCGAGAGTCAAGAGTCTTTGAAGATACAACAGAGACAGCACCTGTAAGGTTAACTTTCTTCTGTGTACCATAACCAACAACGACAACGTTATCAAGCATCTCACTGCTCTCCTGAAGTGTTACCTTTAGGTCTTTACCACTCCAAGTCACCTGCTGAGTCTTATAACCAACATAAGAGATGGTAAGTGAAGAGCCTGAAGCGATACCGTCAATCTCGAAATTACCATCAAGATCGGTTACACTTCCCTTCTTGTGTCCATTACTTACGGCAAAAACAGAGGCACCAACAACTGGCTCTCCATTACTGTCGACAACTGTTCCCTTACATACAGCTTGTTGCTGAACAACAGCTGCATTAGCTTTATACGTAATGTTGGCATGCAGTAAACTTGAACTGAACAAAGCCATCATCATTAAGCTTGTAGTCCTTTTCTTCCTTAGGTACATAGGCTTTTAAGTATATTTAGATTAAAACTTATTTTAGGTTTTATAGTCGCAAAGTTAAATCAAATTAAACGTCCGGTCTACAATAACACCTATAAAAATTGTTAAAAGAGTGCTTTGGTTGGTTTGTTGTATCAGAAACAACCGTGTTTTTTCATCTCTTTTGCACTTTTCTGCATTAAGAAACATCTGATAACGGTATTTTCGCAAGCCTAAATGAAAACCGAACTCCGCATGGCGTGGAGAACTGACAGAACCGATATACCATCGAGACCACTAATGTGATACTTTATTAAACACAATTATCACCTCTCCTGAAACGCCCAAATCAACTATTATAAGAATGCATATCACCTATTATAAAAGACCATATCACTTATTACGAAAATCCAAACCTCCTATTATTAAAGGTTCTTCCGTTAAATGTGTGGACGCTTTTCGTTGTGCTTTAACGTAAGAGCCAAAGTTACTCATTAAACAAAAATATAGATGAGACAGTCAACTATCTATCCTATTTTCATCCTCTTTCATTGAAAATCTTTTCGTTTTAAGACATCGAAAACCTGCAGACAAGGGTTTGAAAAATCATTACATAATTTCAAGAAAATACCTATAACTAACGACAAAAATACACACATGAAGCAGGTTTACAATCAACAGAGTATCAATTAGTTATAAGCAGTAAAGTAAAAGGTGCTTAATTGGACTTCAAAAGGGCGTTAGCAAGGGTCTTAAAGAGCATCTTCTGCAACCCAAAAGGGCGTCTTTTAGAAGCCAAAAGAGCATGTATTCAAAATTATGATGTGAAAAATTATAACAGAATAATAAGTTATTAGCCTAATTAGCCCAATTGGACTAAATAGCCTAATTAGGCTAATAGGAATAAATTGTTTGTAGACGACAGATAGACATCACACCTAATTACATTTATCATATAGTTTACTCCCCCCTATAAAACAATCTTATTGGAGGTAAGCTTACCATGTATGTGAATTAATCTCACTCTATTAACAATCTACACATTTAACGGAAGAACCTTATTAAATAGGTGAAAGTCGTTTCAAAAAAGCATGGGACTATCTCAACAAATATGTTTTGAATAAAGCAATCAGTTTGCTTTCCGTCAGTTCATCCTCTGTTACATTTATATAATAATGGCCGTAGCTATATGAAAATCGTTTGTTTTCATCAACCTTCTCACGGCTTACATTGATATATACACTCCTTGTGAAATCTAATATATTTGAATTTAAGAACAGCCATCTGGCAACTCTTTGCGTCAACTGTCCATACTTATTACTGAGCTCATCGGGCGTCAACACTGGTCGAAGAAAACACACATGAAATCCACTATAGTGTGTAGACAATTGCGTACAAGGGAAACTATACGCATAACTCTCAGACGTAGAGACATTCCAACTCTCCGCCAACTCAAATGTCTTAAAGTGTCGTGTCAAAGAATCTATTTGAGGGATAAGCTGTCGAATAAGCTCTGGCTTGTTATTCTTCACCGCTTCACACGATGTTTCCAAAACGTCTATCAGTCCTCCCCGACCATGTTCTTCTTCCTTACGAAAAGTGTATTCTGCTCCATCTTGCAGGTCAAAGAAGAAACAAGTCTTGTGTCGTATCCCAAGCTTCCTACGTACAAAGGGTGTAGAAGACAGCACAGCATAACGCAGCAATGACGCTATTTTCATTTGGCAAAGACTATCTGTCAACTCTTTCTTATTGCCTTTTAAGTCCTTATAGGCAAGTATATACGTTCGTTCTGAGAGCCGAGAACCATCGATAACTTGTAAAGCGTACTTCTCCGACTCGCCTTCTGCAACAATGTATTGTTCTGCTGCAAGAGGATTGTATAACTCGTTGAGAATAGGTGCATAGAGTTCATAATCCAACTTACTACAAGGCGAAAGGCGGCTTTGTGCCTGTATCTCTCTCCCAACAAGGAACAATAGTAATAAAAGAAGAACACTCTTGACAAACGTGATATTGCTTTCTTTCATTAAAAAAATGTAATTACCTGTGACTAACTTACAACACTTCAGCTCCCTCAATAGTACTCCATTCCACATATTCTCACATCCATATCTCCAATAGGATTGTGCATTAAATAACAACAAAGCCACCCTACTCTTCCAGTTTTCTTATCACTCTACAAGGGTTACCAGCTGCCACAACACCACTTGGGATATCATGTGTAACGACAGAACCAGCCCCTATCGTGGTATTATCGCCTATCATCACACCCGGTACAACGACGACATTGCCTCCTATCCACACATTATTCCCTACATGAATAGGCAGAGCATACTCAATCTTCTTATTCCGAAGCTCTACATCAAGTGGATGACCAGCAGTGTAGAAAGAGCAATTAGGGGCAATAAATACATTATCTCCGAATGTCACCTTAGCCTCATCGAGAATGACACAATTAGTATTAGCAAAGAAATTCGCACCCACTTCGATGTTATAACCATAGTCACAGAAGAACGGAGCAACAATAAACATACCATCGCCAGCCTTTCCAAACAACTTTCTCAGACGTTCCATACGTTCCTCCCTACGTGAGGGTGGAATCTGATTGATTTCATAGCACTCGTTTTCGCAGTAGTATAAGTCTTTCAAAACTTCTGGGTCATTTGCCTGATAAAGCATCCCTTTCTGCTGTTTCTCCCTCTCTGTCATAATTTCAAGTATATTGATAATATTCACAAAGATACAATTCTTTTTTTAAGAAACAGGAGATTTCATTCACGAAAAAGAGATTTTTAAGGTTGAAAAGAGTGAGATAACTGAACTTTTTCGTATATTTGCGATTATAATCTTATTCATCTTTTAATAGAGAGAAAACATGAACATAATAACATACGAATTTGTATTAAGACTGTTCGTAGCTGCCATGTTGGGTGGTGTGATTGGTCTGGAGCGTGAGTATCGTGCAAAGGAAGCTGGTTTCCGAACACACTTCCTTGTAGCATTAGGTAGTGGCCTGTTTATGATTCTGTCACAGTTTGGCTTCGACAATGTCCTCTCCAATTACGAGCAAGTATCACTCGACCCCAGTCGTATTGCTTCGCAGGTGGTGACGGGTATAGGTTTCATCGGTGCAGGAACGATTATCTTTCAGAAACATGTGGTACGTGGACTGACCACTGCGGCTGGTCTATGGGTCACATCGGCTATCGGCATGACAGCTGGGGCAGGTATGTATGTGTTATCAATAGCCACAACTGTCCTCGTACTGCTCTGCTTGGAAGCTCTTTATTTTATACTTCAGCATTTTGGAACACGTAATATTACAGTCACATTCAGTACGCCGAAGGAGGAAAGTATCCAACTTGTCTTGCAGCGTTTGCGTGCTAAAGAAGTAATCATCGACTCCTACGAGATGAGACGTAAAGACACTTCTTCTGGTTACTACTACGTTGTAACGATGGAGATGAAGTTCAAACGGAAACGTTATAAGAATCATCTCCTTAATTTCATGGCAGAGTTTGAAAGCGTAACAGTAGAGACTATGGAGTAAACAAAAGGGTTTATCGTTAGAGGGCACACCTTTCATTTGTCTGTAAGAAGTTTCATACAGATAGTTGAAAAGTGTGCCCTTATTGTTTACCTACCTCTATGAAGAAACCTAACCTTAGTTCCATATCCTTCTAAGTACAACTTTTATACTACTTACCCATACCTTATAAACAGCAGAAAAGTTCTTGTGTTGGAGTCATCTTATCAGCCAGTCATCAGCAATTCGACCACTGCTTGCGAATTATTTACATGAAAATAAATATTTCCGTTCGTGAACATAAATCTTTTCGTTCATGAAAATAAATCTTTTCGTTCGTGAAAAGAATTCTGATAGATGCTGTTTTACCTTAGAGAAGGGTGTTGTTAGGAGTCATATTTACGCTAAATTGTCAGTGTTAAAAGGCTTACTACAGTTGCATAACTTACTTAGAAAGACACGCTAAGACCAGCCTCTACGGTGGTGTAAGTCTTTCTGATAGGAACAATCGGTGCTGTATCATAGATGACACGGTAGGCACCATTAATACCAATGTTTGGTGTAATGTTATACTTTAAGTCTACTGCGCCACCGAATCGAGCTGCCTTAGTGTAGCTATCTGGTTTCGCTTGATGGATAGCAGTGGTCGTCAATTCCCAATGATCATTAATATGATGCTTAAAACTTACCGAGATGTGGCTCTTAATACTACGACTGTAAGCATATAGTGGGTCGGCATTAGGAGTAGGGTCTTTCCACTTCTCAAATTCATAGAACAATCCTGCTGCAACAAAAAGTTGCACTTTCTCCTTGTTGATGAGTTGATAACGTGATAGTAAACCAGACGAAATCTTAAATTCCATACCACGGCTACCAGCCCATTGTGACTCAGCATAAGGATAAACCTCAACCGAAGGACTTAACAGATAGCGATATTCAAGGTGTACAAATCCCCCACTTACCGTTACTTTCTTACCGTATGTAGAGAACTCTAATTTGTTGATTAGATTGATGACACGCTTATGTTTTATCAAAACATTAAGGTTGGCCGTATTCTTAAGAGTAAGTATATTCTCCTGTTCAGTCTTGAAATCCAATACAGGTAATAATGTTCCTTGTATAGTCTTTGTACTATCAATGTTCATTGTTAGGTTCTCTGAAAAGAGCATTTGGGAATATATTGGTAGATGAGCCAATAATATCAATAGTGATAGGAATATCTTCTTTATCATTATATGATGTTTTTTTAGAGAGTAAAATAATGGATTTCCAACATTGGTATTAGCTTTTGAGGTCGCAGTAGGTAGTTATCTCTGCTACTGCCAGATATAAGAGAGGACGCACAAAATGTGCGTCCTTTATTCTCGATAATATTTTTGACGATATTAATTGTTAACAAACTTGATGCGTTTGTTACAGTCATCAATCTTTGCCTGAAGCTTAGCAATCTTCTTCTCCATCTTAGTTAAGGTCTTTTGACTCTTAGCCAACTTCTTGTTGATAGACTTAGCTTCCTTCAGACGCTTGATAGTGGTCTTTGCATCCTTAACAGTGCTTGATGCGTTGGTTGTGTTGAATTCTGTTGTAGCTATATTTGCTTCAACATTGATATCTGCTGCTTTCTTGCTGAGTTCGATATTGTTTGCCTTCTCTTTCTCGTAATCTAACTGCAGTTTGTTTAACTTTGTAGTTATCTTGAGCACCTTCTGCCGCTCCTTCAATGTATCGATTCTTTCGCCACTCTGAGCAAAACCTGCTACGGCTGTAAGAACCATTACCCCAATCAAAAATAATCTTTTCATACTTATAAAATATTTAATTCAATGCTGCAAATGTATATAAAATATTGTTCTTGTGCAAATTATAATATGTAAAATCACCTTTTTAATCGTAATCTTCTGTATTTTTAAGAAGAAATATAGACATCTAAGTCTTTTTGGAATGCGTCCAGTTATTGAATAGAGTCGCTTTCCACTCTCTTATGCCTACTTGGTTTTGAAGCATGAGTATCCCCACCCACTTCGTCTAAGAGCCCATCGAGTGCACTCCCCAATAATCCTTGTATGGCGGACGTAGCCGGTGCAATGATATTATCTTGCAGTATTTTCTGTGCTTTCTTCTTGATTTGTTCCTTCATGTCGATTTCCTTCTTCTTGTAATAGTCCTCTGCTGCTTCACGGAGGTCGTCCTCGTCAACAGTGAAGATATGGCCAAAGACACCCACAGAAACAACGTGAGCCTTACCTTCGTAACTTACTTTTCCTAAGGAGCAAACGACGTAATTATCAACAGTCACAAGTTCGTTGACGGCAGCTTGTATCACTTTGCCAGCGAAAGCATTGCTAACAGTTTTGAAGGCATTGTCGAGGTAAGCATTACCAGTTATATTGTCACTCTCGTTGACAGCGTCGTTGACGGTGGCAGTTATAACCGTTGAGAGAACTTCCTTGTGCTGTTCGGCCTTTGGACAGGTAATTATCATCGTTGCAATCAAGACAACGAATGAAAGCAGCAAAACCAAGAGACAACCAGTGTGATGCTTCTTCTTTGGTGCATGTTGCGGTTGTCGATTTTCCTCTTGCGGTGTAGCTTGAAGGATGGGTCTTGCTTCAACGAAAGGTATCTCTTCCTTATTAGCAGCCTCGTTGGTAGACTCTTTATTTTCGAAGAGTGTGCGCAACTCTTCAATCTGGTTTGCTTGCACCCATTCAGTACCATCTGTTGGCATTACCAATGTCGTAGCTTCTAAGTTTCGCTCTACTAATTCGTTGAGGCTATAAGGCCCTCGCTTCTCGTCACCTACTTTAATGTAGTATTCCATTCTTATCTTTATTAAATGTCAAAGGTGGATTTATCCTTTGTTTAGGAGTCTATCCATAACTCTATCTGTTTGTTTGCTGCGAAGTTATATATTATTTCTGAACTGACAAAGGAGATATTTCTTTTTTTGAATTAATAGTTAGCTCTGGTGCTGTTTATGGCTAACTTGTAGGGTGTCCGTAAGTTGAAAAGACTGATTGGTAGTATTTTTTAGGCGTCTTACTTGTGAGTTCAGTATAAAAGATGTATTTTTGCAGCTATAAAAAGAGCGAAAACAGAAATTATAATAACGTCTTAAAAACAACGAAAAAATGTTTGATTTTGTTCAACCCTACCTTGCCATTGCCGTAAAGTTAATTACGGGTATGATTGGTATTCTTGCTTTCTTGCGCATAACCGGCAAGGCTCAGATGGGACAGTTGACCCCACTTGACACCGTGAGTGCCTTTGTGATTGGTGCCTTAGTCGGTGGTGTCTTATACAACCCAGACATGTCTATTGGGCACCTTCTCTTCGCTTTAGCTGTGTGGACAGGCTTTAATATGCTCGTGCGCTTTGCTATGCGTTCAGCTCGCCTACGTCATTTAATTAAGGGAGAGAGTGTCTTTCTTGTGAAGAACGGTGTTATCAACTTCGGAAACTTCAAGCGTAACAGTATCGAAATGGAGCAGTTTCGTTTGCTATTAAGGCAGAAAGGCATCTTTTCTATGTTTGAAGTAGAGGACGTATTGTTTGAGGCTAATGGTTCAGTAACAGTCCTTCCTTCTGGTAAAGCATCTGAGTCTTTCCTCTTGATAAACAATGGTGAGTTTGTAGAGAGCGGTCTTATGCATAGTGGACGTTCGCAGGAATGGGCGTTACGTCTCATCAAGAAGAATGGCTTTGAGGGTCCTGGAGACCTCTTCTGTATGGAGTGGACACCAGGTAGAGGTATTTACTTTGTTACTTACGGTGGCCATGTTAAGCGTGGAATGGTAGAAGTAGATGCGCATGAGATTGATCCTGATAATGCACAAGTATAAAGGTTGAAATATAAAGTAGTGATACATGACAAGTGTGTCACTATTTTTGTGTAATCATCTAAGTGGCGGAACGGTATTTGGTAAGATATTAAGATAAATAATGTCGGATAACCTTTCTGATTTAATCTACTTTATAACAGAAACGAAGAAGATATTAATTCTTATTATAAAAAGGATTTATAATATATGAACAAACTATTGTTAATAGTCGACCCACAAGTCGACTTTATTACAGGCTCACTTCCCGTAGAGGGAGCTGCCAAGGCTATGGACGCATTGGCAACGTATGTAAAGGAACAGAGTGAGGAGTATTCAGTAAAGATAGTAACAGCAGATTGGCATCCTTACCATCATAGTTCTTTTGCTGATGAAGGTGGATTATGGCCACGCCATTGTGTGCAGCATTCTGTTGGAGCAGCTATCTGGGATTCGTTGTTGGTTGCACTTAATGAATCGAAAGGTGGTTTCACCTTATTATATAAGGGTAACAGCATAGATAAAGATGAGTATTCTATTATGCAGAACACCGAATCAGCAAATATCCTTAGTAGGTTGATTAAGGCGTTAAAGATAGCGCAGATAGATGTATGTGGATTGGCTGGAGACATCTGTGTACTGAACACTGCAAAGGACTTAAAGGAAGTCATCGGCGATGTAAGGCTTAATGTCCTTGAAACTTATTCCCCTTCTCTGGATGGTGGAGTCGCTTTAAGTGCTTTTGTGGAAACGCTAAAATAAAAGAGAAGATGATTGGTTAGCTCTGGTCCATTACATGTGTGAAGAGCTATAAACGTTTAGAAGGAGTTAAATCCATATCCTCCGCAGCTACTATCTATTGATGATTAGCGTGAGAGGATATGGATTTATCTCCTTCTATTCTTTGTCTTATTCGTTGTAGTAGATGGCAACTGTTGAACGAAGAGAATTATCTAAAGTCTGTTAGTCTTGCTTATCAACAGGGCGTCAAGTATTGTCATCGCAGCCATTGCCTCAACGATAGGGACAGCACGAGGTAGGACACAAGGGTCGTGTCGACCATGTACATCCATCGTAATCGCTTCCCCCTCCATCGTTACTGTTTGCTGTTCTTTGAGTAAGGTAGCGACAGGCTTGAACGCAACACGGAAGTAGATGTCCTCTCCGTTACTGATGCCACCTTGTATGCCACCGCTATGGTTGGTCTCAACATTGCATATTGGGTGATGCATACTATCGTTGGTAGGGAGGAAAGTGTCATTTTGCTGGCTACCTCGCCATGCCGATCCTGCAAAGCCTTCACCATATTCAAAACCCTTCACAGCATTGATGCTAAGCATTGCAGCACCTAATTGTGCATGGAGCTTACCAAACTCAGGCTCGCCTAAGCCCACTGGGCATCCTTTGATAACACATGAGATAACCCCACCAATCGTATCGCCTTCATGCTTCACTTGGCTGATGAGCACTTCCATCTCTCTTGCTTTGAGAGGGTCAGGACAGCGAACTGGATTCGACTCGATAATACTTAAATCATATTTATGATAGTCTCTTTCAAGTTTGATGTCGCCCACCTGTGATGTATAAGCATAGATACTGATACCCTGCTGGCGCAATACAAGTTTGGCCAACGCCCCTGCTACGACACGTGAAAGGGTGATACGTGCTGAAGAACGCCCCCCTCCTCGGTAGTCACGAATACCATACTTCGTGTAATAAGTATAGTCCGCATGAGAAGGACGGAAGATGTCACGGATGTTATCATAGTCCTTTGAATGGTGATTAGTATTACGGACAAGAAAGCCGATAGGCGCACCTGTTGACTTTCCCTCAAACACACCGCTTAGCAGTTCTACCTGGTCTGCTTCTTTCCTATCTGTTGTGATGTGGCTTTGTCCCGGTCGACGACGTGCCAGTTCACGTTGGATAAAGTCTGTATCAATGGTAATACCTGCTGGCATACCATCTACTATACCCCCCACGGCAGCCCCATGGCTTTCCCCAAAGGTGGTTAGTGTGAAGAGTTTTCCGAATGTATTCATATCAAAGAGTCTATGAATGATTATCGTGGAGTGGGATGTCTAATAAGAAAAGCATGTTGTTTATTTTCTCTTATCAGACCTTGCTCTTTTCCTATAGCATTGTTAATGACGAATAGGAAAGGGTGTGTAATTCTTAATGACAGCCACAGCAGCTTTCTTCGCCTTCCTCATGACCTCCGCAGCCACAGCCACTTCCGCAGTCGCTACCGCAGCCTCCGCCACATCCACCACCGCAGTGATGCTGCTTCAACTTCTCGAAGAAGGTTTTTACTTCCTCTTCGCTTGCCTCACGATTCTCGTAGACATGGCCACGGAAAATAAGGTCCTTGCCTGCAAGAGGGTGGTTGAGGTCGATAGTAACCTTATCGTCATCTATATCCAAGACCGTACCTAAGAAGCGTTGACCTTCTTCGTTCTGCAAAGGAACGACGGCTCCTTTATAGATGTTCTCGGCATCGAAGATTCCATTAGGTGAGAAGGTCTCTTTGTTAAAGTCTATGACACTGCTGGCATCATGCTCTCCGTAGGCTTGTTCCTTTGCAAGTGTGAACTCAAAATCAGCATCTTCCTCAAACTTAACAATCTCCTGCTCAAAAGCGGGTAAGGACAAGTCGCAACCCGTATAAAGCTCCATAGGCTTCATGTCATCTGTTTCTTCGAAGAGTTTCTCCTCACCATTTACATTGCAATATAGTTTGTAGCTGACTACTACAAAACGATGTTTGTTATTCTCCATTACTGTTATTTTATTCCTTATTAAATATGTATATCTGCAAAGGTAATGATTTCAAACGGAATAAAACCTGCTTAGTTACTGTTTTTTCTATTTGGTTGTACTATTCAGTATGGTTTGTTAGGAAGAGGAGGGTAGAATTATCTTTTTTGTTACTGATATAAATCAAACGTATTGACGTGCGTCAAAAATATAAATAAAAACGAACTTTAAGTAACGAATAGTTATATTATATGCGAGTAATCTTGTAACTTTGCATTCGTAATAAGGACATTAATTACAGAATATAAGATAATAACAAGTCTTTCTGAAAGGCTTTAATTAAGAAAGAAAGGATAATTAATATGAAGAAGATTGTATTGACAGTAGCAGCGGTAATGAGTATGACTTTGGCTTTCGCAGCAGGTGAGAACGATAACAACAACACAACTACAAACACAAATGCATATAAGTTCAATGTTAGTACATACGCTTTGAGTCGTGCTTTGAACCTTGATTTCGACCAGGTAGACGTTGTTGAGGACATCAATCGCACATTTGCTACAGAGATGATGAATGCGTCTGTCGCTGAGGGTTCTGAGCGTGAGTCTAAGGTTCAGAATGCTATCAAGAAGGATCTTTCTTATATGCGTTATATTTTGAACGACCGTCAGTATCGTGAGTACGTTAAGCTCCTCAATGTGACACTGAACAATCGTGGTCTTAACAAGTAAATTGTTTCCTCTCTCCTAAAAGGGAAGGATTCAGATAAGACAATAATGAAGGCTATGAATCAGCATGCTGGTTCATAGCCTTTTTTCGTTAGTTTTCTTTATTACTTATGAGTATGTAATACTCACGCCTATTGGCTTATATCGAGTATAATTGTTTAGTATAAGCCTCTCTAAAAGTAACTGTAATCGCTATTCTCAATCGCTAACACCACACGTCCTGAGCTTTTGTACTATGCTATTAAATGGTTAAAGAAGGCTTTTCTTACCATTGAATAACACTTCATTAGCCGTTAATGACAAACAAATATGGGGAGAGCTTTATAAGATACCGAGAACGTTATGATAACTCAAACAGCTGTTCTAATGATTCTTCTTATAGCTTTGTACAGCCCAACAACCCATGACAAGACCGATGCCAAGGAGTGCAAGGACCTGAGGTAAGATACTCCTTAAGTTCCCACCACGAATGAATACAGTGCGCATCGCATTTATGAAGTAGCTTACTGGGTTGGCGTATGTAGTGAGATAAGCTGCAGCTGGCATTGACCGAGTAGGAGTAAAGAGCCCAGAGAGCAAGAGGAGTATCACAACAAAGAACCACATGACAAGTATGGCTTGCTGCATTGTGTCCGAGTAGTTGGATATTATCAAGCCGAAGGACGAGAAGAAGAGGGCTAACAACATCGCTAAGAGATAGATAAGGGCCACATTACCCACAGGAGTAATGTCGTATAAAGCCCATGACAACAGTAGACAAACAGTGATAACGAAGAAGGCTATCAACCAATAAGGAATTAACTTTGCAAGTATAAACGTCCATTTATTTACTGGTGTCACATTGATCTGTTCGATTGTACCAGCCTCCTTCTCCCCGACAATATTCAGTGTTGGCAGAAAGCCTGTTATCATCATCATTATTATCGCAAATAGTGCGGGAATCATATAACGCTTATAGTTCAGCTGTCTATTAAAGAGATAGAACGTAGAAACGTTCGTTTGCAATGCCTGCAAAGTTGAGACAGCATTAGCCGTCACCATCTGTGAGAGGTAGACAGACCCTATCGAACCCTTTGTTCCATTAACGGCATTGGCAGCAATGAGCACTTGTGGCTTGTTGCCCAAGGTCAGGTCACGACTATAATGTTGTGGTATCACCACAACGATGTCAGCCTCAGAATGTTCGATGTCATTGAGTGCTGCAGTATAGGAAGGCTGTTGTCCGTGGAAAGAGAAATAGTTATTGGCTGCAATCTCATGTACCAACTGTTGTGAAAGAGTAGACCTATCATTGTCTACTACATCCACAACAACATTCTTCACCTCCATATTCATGACCCAAGGCATAATACACATAATCATGATGGGGAACATAACAATGAGTCGGGGGAGGAACGGGTTGCGTCGAATCTGTATGAACTCCTTTCGTAGAAGATATTTCAGTATCATAATGAAGTTACTCTAATCGTTTGTTAAACATGGCGAGTGATAGTCCGAGCAGCCCGATGAGCATACAAATTAAGACTATCATCTCGTGCATCACTTGTCTTACTCCCACCCCCATAATCATTAGTTTGCGCATAGCACTGGTATAGTAACGTGTCGGAATGATAGCCGAAACGTATTGCAACACCTTTGGCATTGACTCAATAGGGAAGAACATACCAGAGAGCATCACGATAGGCATGAGCAATACCATTGCTGATAACAACAAAGCAACTAACTGTGTTTTGGCAATGTTAGAGACGAGTAAGCCCAATGAGAGGGCCAAGAGGATATAGATAGTAGAGATAAGGAATATCCAGAACACCGACCCCTGCAAGGGAACACCGAGTAGGCTGTTTGCCATAAGTAGGATGACAATTAGGATGATGAAGGCAAGTACCAAGTAAGGAATGACCTTTGCGATGATGATAAGTATTGGTCGAACGGGCGATACCAGCAGCACCTCCATTGTTCCCCGCTCTTTTTCACGAACAATAGAGATAGAAGTCATCATGGCACACACTAACATCAACAGTGTTCCCATGATAGCAGGAACGAAGTTGTAAGCCGACTTCATCTGTGGGTTATACAGTAGTTTCGTGTTTACTAAGCCGTTATTCGGATTCGTAATGACGGCATTGGCGTATTGAGTCCATTGTTGCGCCATATTCGGGTCGGCACCGTCTACAATGAATTGAAGGCCTGAATGTCCGCTGGCATAGTCCTTTCCAAAGACGATAGCCAAGTCGGCCTTTTGGTCTCGGATAGCTTGTTCGGCCTCTACAGGAGTAGCAACAACCTGCGTTATCGTGAAATACTCCGATGCAGATAAGCGGTCGACAGCCTGCTGAGTGACGTAATCAGTATTACTCATCACTATCACCGTCCGTACATTCCGCACGTCATTCCTAACGGCATAACCAAAGAGAAGCATCATGATGATAGGCATTCCAAAGAGAATCAGCATTGTTCGTTTGTCTCGAACAATGTGTTTAGCTTCCTTGATAATGAATGATATAAATTGTTTCATTGCTTGTTGGTTTCCTTTTTGCATGTTGTCATGCTCTTCTAAGCGATTTTCTCAAAAGCTCTTAAGCTTTCCACGAAAAGCTCTTAAGCTTTTTCTCAAAAGCTCTTAAGCTTTCTCAAAATTATTCGCGAACTTTTTGTGGATTGTTCGCGAACATTTTCTAAATTCTTCGCGAGTCTTTTGTAGCATCTTATGTGACTTAGTCTGAACTTCTCTTCGCCTGTCGAGCTAAGTAAGTAAAGACCTGGTCAATATCGGCTTTATTGAACTTCTGTTTCAATTCCGTGGGTGTTCCGAGGGCTTTAATCTTCCCATCAACCATGATGGAGATGCGATCGCAATATTCAGCCTCGTCCATATAGTGGGTCGTAACAAAGACGGTTATACCTCTTTGAGCGGCATCGTAGATTAATTCCCAGAACTGTCTTCGTGTAGCAGGGTCAACTCCTCCTGTCGGTTCGTCGAGGAAGACGATACCAGGAGAGTGAAAGATACTAACCGAGAAGGCTAACTTCTGTTTCCAACCTAAGGGCAGGCTTGACACCAAGCTGTCACGATGTTCTGAGAAATTCAGGCGTTGAAGAAGAGCGTCGGTCTTGTGTTTAATCTCTTTATCGTCCATTCCGTAGATACCAGCAAACAGACTGATATTCTCTGCCACAGTAAGGTCTTCATAGAGAGAGAACTTCTGACTCATATAGCCAATGTGCTTCTTTATCTGCTCATAGTCTGTTCGGATGTCGTATCCCACAACCCTTCCCGTCCCACTTGTGGGCTGGTTGAGTCTGTGAGCATGTGCATCGCTGTAGTCTTACCAGCTCCATTGGCCCCAAGAAAACCGAAGATTTCACCCTTTCTCACCGTGAAGGAGATGTCGTCAACAGCATGGAAAGTGCCGAAAGCCTTTACCAGATGTTCCACTTCAATTACGTTTTCTGTTGTGCTTCCCACCTTGTTTTTATCATGCTTGTCAGCATGTTCAAGGTTTGGAGGACTAAATATGTCGCTAAATTCATGGAGTATCTTCTCTGGCGAACCAATACCTCTTATCTTGCCTTCCGATAGGAAAGCCACCCGTTCACAGCGTCTCACCTCATCAAGATAAGGGGTGGAGGCAACGATGGTTATCTCTCGCTCTTTTAGTAGGGAGAGTATGTCCCATAACTCCTTACGGCTAACAGGGTCGACACCTGTTGTCGGCTCGTCCAAGAAGAGAACACTCGGCTTATGAACGAGAGCACAGCAGAGAGCTAACTTCTGCTTCATACCACCCGATAGTGCCCCAGCCTTGCGGTCTTTGAAGGGCTCTATCTGCGAATAGATAGCCTTGATAGCATCGTAGTTATCCTCAACTGTGGTACCAAAGAGCGTCGCAAAGAAGTGGAGGTTCTCCTCTACTGTTAAGTCTTGATAGAGTGAGAACTTTCCAGGCATATATCCAACCCGCTTTCTTACCTCCTTCATTTGCTGTATGACATCGTACCCCTCAACCCTTACGGAGCCTTCGTTAGGAAGGAGCAGAGAACAGAGAATGCGATAGAGTGATGTCTTACCTGCACCATCTGGGCCGATAACACCGAAGAGCTCACCTTTCCTTACAGAAAAGCTGACGTCTTGTAATGCCTGTACTTTGCCGTATCGCTTAGCTACTTGGTTTACTTCTATTGCGTTCATCAGCATTGTTAAAACTTCACTTCACCATACATACCTATCTTCACATAGCCATCGTTCGTGAATTGTATCTTAATGGCATACACCAAGTCGGCCCTTTCGTCGTCTGTAACAATGGTCTTTGGCGTAAACTCTGAACGGCTTGATATCCAGGTGACCACCCCATTATAGGTTTTCTTCTGACCTTTCCCATAGTCGGCCATGACCTTTACCTTCTGTCCTATCTTCACACGTTTCAATTGCTCGGAGGTAACGTATGCACGGAGAAACATCCTCTTGGTGTCGGCAATCTTAAAGAGAGGCTTACCAACAGGGACATACTCTCCCGCCTCAACATACTTCTCCAAGACCGTTCCTGTTATCGGACTCCGCACGAAGGTATGTGCTATTTGGTCGTCAAGTTGGGCTTGTTGCGTACGTACTCCAGCCTGTTGAGCATTGATACCAGCCTGTTGTGCGTCTATACCCTCCATCTGTGCCGTAATCCCTTTGTTCTGTTCGGCTAAAGAAGTGTTCTGACTGCTTATCTGTTCTTCTGTGGCAGCAAGTTGTTTCAGCAATACCTGTATCTGATAGTCTATGTCATCAACTTGCTTCCGAGCGACGGCTCCGTCCTGTAAAAGCTCTGCAAAGCGTTGACGCTCCCGTTGCTGGTTCGCAATCTGCTGTCGGATGGCTGCTACCTGCTTCTTCAAATCGAGTTGTTTGCTGCTTGTTGCCTGCTGATTAGCAGCCAACTGGCGTTTGTTAGCGGCTAATTGTCCGTGCGTAGCAGCAAGTTGTTCGTTGCTACTCGTTAGTTGTTCACGTTTCAAGGTGAGCTGTCGAGCATCAATCTGACCCACTGTTAATCCTCCATTCAACACCTGTCCTTCGGTCACATTGAAGTTCTCAAGCTGTCCAGTCGACTCTGCCGACACTGTTACCTCAGTAGCCTCAAATGTCCCCGTAGCGTCATAGTCTTTCTTGTCTTTCGCACATGATGCCATCATCAGGGCACCGAGGCTTATTAAAAGAAGCTTTTTCATATCTTTAGTTGTTTTATTCGTTGTTGGTGAACTTTAGGTTATACATCTCTTTGAGCATGTCAATCTCGTGTATAGCTTGCTGTGCCTTAGCTGCATTCTCATTGTTAATCTCTCTCAACAAACTATTTACATCAATAATGCCATGAGCCAGTTTCGACTCAGCAGCCTTACGGATATGGGTGCGCAGGTCAATGATTTCGTCGTCGTTCTGCATCATTTTGCGGTACCTATTGACATTCTCTTTCTGTTGTATCTCGTCTATACTGTTGTTAAACAAGAATACTTCTCGTGCATTCTCTATTTGTTCTCGTTGTAGTCTCAGTCTTGCTTATCATTCTTATGAGTATAGAGTGCACCGATGTTCCACGATAGTTTTACGCCCACTAAGCCGTTCAGACTCCATTTATGTTGCATCATATCCTCAAACATATTGAGTCCTGGATAACCATAAAAGCCTTGTGCAAAAAGCCCTAAGTGTGGCTTTAATCGTGCATCCAAGGCTTTTTCCTGTACTTCAGAAAGGCGTAATTGATTGTCAAAGAGCCTCATCTCTGGTCGAGTATTCGCTGATACAACTGCGTCAAGGGCTTGGGGTTTCTGCAGGTGAGTGATTTCAATACCACAGAAGACGCTTAACATCCTACTTAACATCAGTTTCTGTGCTTTCAGACTCTCGTTTGCTTGCTCTGCGCTAAGCCGTTCGGCCCTCACGTTCTCATAGTCGCTTGTTGCTGCCGTACCACCTTTCACCATGGCAGAGAGTTTCTGCTCGCTCGATTGTAGCAGTGCCTTGACATCATCATTGAGTTTGATTTGTTCGTCAAGGAGCAAAAGTGAGAAATATAACTCATTGACCCTTCTTCGCACCTGGTACAGGTTTACCTCGTTCTCAGCCTCCTGCACCTTTCCTTCCTGGCTGGCTATCTTACGTTGACCACTGATAGCACCACCATCATAAATAGGTTGCTGTACATCAATAGATAGCTTATATTGGTCTTTCCTAAGGCCTTTCATCTTCAGTCCTACCTGCTGGAACATACTTTGCAGGTGGTCAGGCCATGCAGCAACAGCACTCTGATAAGTCGCTTGGGCAGCTGCTGTCACCTGTGGCAACCACCCTTTCTGAATGTTCTTAACCGTTAAGTCGGTTGTCTTTGCTATCAAGTCATAACGCTTGATAATGGGATAGTGCTTCTCTGCCGCACGCTGACACTCGTCCAAAGTCTGTGCTTGTACAACTGATGCCGAAGCTATCAGGGAGAGGATTAATACCTTTATTCTCATATACTTTCCTGTCATTTATGGTCTAATTACTTTCATTTGACAAAGATAAGGTTATTCTGATACAGAGTGGTAATGCTTTACACCGAATAAATTGTCATATTGTACGATTTCTATATAATATCACCTCGTATTCACAAAGATAATGTTAAATTTGCAATCTAATCATACAATAAGGCAATTATGGCGGAAGTAAAGAACATCAATGCGCTCTCTATGGAGAGTATTGACCTTGATGAAGTCTATCAGCAACCCGAACAAGGAAAGATATTGATGAACGATGACATCGTATTTGTTATGGGTGGACATCTTCAAAACACTCGTTTTCTCTTGGAGGGAAAGATTTATCAGATGGTTGAACCTCGATTGATACTGGCGTTGAAAGGTCATGCTGATATTTGTGTTAACCTTCAAGACTGCCATGTTGAGAAAGGTTCTGTCATGCTCTTGCCGACAGATACGATTGTAGAAGTTAAAGAAATATCAGAAGATGCACGTGTTGTTGCAATAGTGTTCGGGGACGGCATGGACATTATGGACGAGATTGTTGTCAGTACCTCACCAAGTGAATTTGCCCGTTTGATGCGTATCGTGTATCTTGCATGGGACTTTCTACAGATTAAACCCTATAGAACTAAGACCATACAGAGTCTTTTGCAATCAGTGGTTACGGATATTCAATACATAAACGACCTTGAAGAGGGGAATACAAAACGTGGTTCGACATCACGTTCGCACGACCTTTTCTTGCAGTTTAAGCGCCTCGTGCATCGTCACTGTACGCATGAACGCTCTATTCCCTTTTATGCTGAACAATTGCATGTGACACCCCATCATCTGTCGGCTATCATCAAGAAGGCAAGTGGTAAGAGTGTTATGCACTGGGTGAATCGTGCTACTATCCAAGAGGCAAAGTACTTTTAAAGACAAATAACGCTATGGGATATGAGATAGCAGACCGTTTGAACTTCCCTAACGCGTCTGCCTTTTCCAAATACTTCAAGCGAGAGACTGGAATGACACCACGAGAGTATCAAGAGAAAATGACTTTATGATGGTTACTCTCTGTTTTTATTAGTAGTGGCCCTTATATTTTTTATGTTAGCATCGCATGGTATCTCATTCTATTGACCATGTTAGGAGCCCTTTCTTCCTATCTTCTCTGGTAGTGATGAGGATCAGCTTATGTTGTGTTAAAGCTCCGAATGGGTTGTACCAATGCTTCGTTCGCCTTAGACAATAATTCACCTAACAAGTAGGGAAGCATAGACGAAGATAGAGCAGACGGTGTTGTCTTAGCTCCATTCACGCCCATTATGTTTTTTACTCCTTTCCCACTTGTCAATATTTTTCGCTCCCCTCGATTCCAATACATGCTTTTCAAGGGGCAAGAAGAGGCCTAACTACATTCAAGAACATGCCCTTCTTGCGTGTTGAACATGCCCTTCTTGGGGCAAGAAGGGCGTCTTCTTCAACGCTATTTATAATCGGTTGATTTATTGAAGGTTATAGACTCGTTTGTAGAAGACTTTTTACTCCTTTTTTGAGGGTAATTAGTTTGACATAATGTAATATATTTTTACGATTATGATTGTCTTTTTTCAGTGTGGAGTGATGTGTTAGAGGTCTCATTTATGACACCAGACGAAGAGATAGTTACGGGGTTGGTTATGTCTTTCTTAATAACTTTGCATACTCCATTTATTTTTTGTTCCTTTGCAGAAACATATTGATTTAAGTAAATAAAACGCTATATCAGTCAATGAGATATTATCTATTTTCTATTCTGTTCTTCCTCGCTATCGGTCTAAACGCACAGCGACCACGTTACGACAAGATGTCGCCTTTCGTACGTGAGGCTATGGTGTCTTCGCTTACAGCAAAGCAACTCACTCGTTCTTATTCAGAAGATAGAGTGCTAACAGCCTTTGTGCGCATTGATGGAAATGCTGCCGAACTACTACATAAATATGGAAGTAAAGAACTTGCACGGGTAGGGAATGTTAGTATTGCAGCCATTCCACTCAGTCAGTTAGGGGCTTTGTCTTGTCATCGTCGAGTGAGTAAGATTGAAACAGGTAGGCGTTGTAGCATACAGATGGATACGACGCGACTGGTTGTCAATGCTGAGCCAGTTTATAGAGGGACGGGGTTAACACAGTCATATACTGGGCGTGGGGTCGTTGTAGGCGTCCAAGACATAGGCTTCGACCTAACACATCCTAATTTCTATACGGCTGATATGAGTCGATATCGCATTAAAGCATTATGGGATCAACTGTCACGAGACACCATAGGGTCTAACCTCTTTGTTGGACGTGACTATGTTGGTGAGGAAAGTTTACTGCGATTAGGATGCCCTTTGGATGGAACTTCGCAAACACATGGTACGCATACTGCTGGTATTGCAGCGGGTAGTGGGGCTGAAGGGGATGGTGTGCTATCACCTTATAGAGGGATAGCTTGTGAGGCCGACCTCGTCTTTGTTGACAATGCAGCAGACAATTACGGATTGATAGAACCAAGGGATTACTATAAGTACACCTATGCTACGGATGCACTTGGTTTTAAGTATATCTTTGATTATGCAACCCAACATCATCAACCATGTGTCATCAATTTTAGTGAGGGAAGTCCGCAAGACTTTCGAGGAGATGATCAATTATACTACGAGTTGCTTGCTGGATTAACAGGACCTGGACGTATCATTGTTTCTTCAGCTGGGAATGATGGTGCGAAGACCACCTATATTCATAAAGGTATTGGTAAGGAACGTGCTGGAACATTTTTGCGTGGTAATCAAAAGAGCTTTGGCTGTACGGCAAAGTCTCGTCAACCTTTCATGTTCCGTGTGTCTATATATAATAAGGTGGTATCTCCTAAAACGGTTGATGTGAGTACGGTGCGAGTGTGTTCTTCTAAGGACTCACTTCTCACAGACTCTATTCTCGTGGATGGAAAGATGTATAAATGGAGCGTTCTCGCCTTCCCTAATAGTTATAATCGCCAAGAAACAGCTTACGATCTACGGCTTAGTTGTAAGCAGGGGTTGGGAGATAATCCAAGAGTCTCGCTTCAAATCGTGGGTAGAGATGCTGATGTTGAGCTTTATCGTACGTCTGGTGAGATGTTTACCGATGTCCTTGACCCTACTCTAAACGCTGGGGATTGTAGTAGAACAGTCTTCTCTCCATCCTCTTCGCCCGATGTCATCTCTGTTGGAGCCACTGGATATCGTACTCGGTTCATAAACTATCTAAATGAAGAGAAGGTCTATAACAATGGTACGAACGGTGTTCGCACACCATTCTCGGCCATGGGTCCTACATTCGATGGGAGAATTAAGCCAGATGTAATGGCTCCTGGACAAAACATCATATCGTCGTATAGCTCCTTCTATATCAGTAATACGCATAAAAAGGATGGGTCTGTAAAGAATGACTTAAAGAGTGATATTCGTCGTTTCGAGTATAATGGACGTACCTATTCGTGGAATGCTAATGCTGGAACATCAATGTCTGCGCCCGTTGTGACAGGTGCTATCGCTCTTTGGTTACAAGCTGATCCTACATTGACAACCGCCGATTGCATGGATATCTTTGCCAAGACGTGTACGCATTATGACTCATCACTTAGCTATCCAAATAATCTTTATGGATATGGACAGATTGATGTTATGGCTGGACTACAGGAGGTATTACGTAGAAAGGCTTTGGGTATCAATGCTATTGAGCGTAAGGAAGAACCATCTGATAATCGTATATTCCTCTTAGATGGTCGCTATGTGGGTACAGATGATAGTAATCTACCTAAAGGAATATACATAAGAAATGGAAAGAAGTTAATGAAATGTAATTAAAGACTCCCTAAAAGTAGGTATTTTGCACAAACCATCATTTTTAGGTATTGCACGTAATATAATTTCATTGTATCTTTGCAAGCGTAAAGAAAATAATGAATTAAATTAGTAAAAAGAAATATGAAGAAGACAATTGTTGTTTACGGTTCATCAACCGGTACATGTGAAAGCATTGCAAATACCATTGCTGAGAAACTTGGAGTTGAAGCTATTAACGTATCAGACTTCAATGCTGATGTAGTAGCAGAGAATGATAACCTTATCCTGGGGTCGTCTACTTGGGGCGCAGGTGAGCTGCAGGATGATTGGTATGATGGTATTAACGTACTGAAGAATGCTGATCTTTCTGGTAAGACTGTTGCTATCTTTGGTTGTGGTGATAGCGAAAGCTACTCAGATACATTCTGTAGTGCAATGAAGGAGATATATGATGCAGCTGAAGGTGCTAACATTCTTCCAGGTGTTTCAACAGACGGTTATACCTTTGATGATAGTGAGGCTGTTGTTGACGGTAAGTTCGTTGGCCTTGCATTGGATGACGTAAACGAAGATGATAAGACTGAAGGTCGTATTGATGCTTGGTTAGAAGCTATTAAGCCAGCATTGTAAAGGCCTTATAACTTACAATATAATTATTCATACAAAGGGATAACTATGATGACAGATATGATGTCCGCCGATATGAAGGTGCTGATGAATCACATCTACGAGTACAAGAAAGGTGTTCGACAGATGGTCTTATATACTTGTAATAAGAAGTATGAGTCATTCGCCACGCTCCGTCTTGAGCATCAGAATATCCCATATATCATACAGCCGGTGGGTCGTGACCGTATGAATCTATTCTTCGGTCGACAGGAGTGTCTTGATGCCATCCGGCTGATGATAACCAAACCTCTTAACCAACTAACGCCCGAAGAGGATTTATCCTTGGTGCAATGTTGGGTTATGACATTCGCGTACAGTGCGAGCGGTACTGTGAACGCAAGTGTCGCACCTGTAAATGTGCGACATAAGCCAGAATTATTAAATGATAATCTTGTTCGCGAAATAAATTATTTCATAATGTTTTTGTATTATAAATGGGCTTGTCGTGAGACAGGCCTTTTTATCTTTTATGTAGTTTTTACCTACGAGAATATAAATCATAAAGCACCAATTGATTACTCAAATGGTGCAGTTTTTTTCTTTTGGAACAATAATAAGTATTGTTTTATTTTATTCTATCAAATGAGAATTTATCCTCTTTTAATGATTTCCCATTATTAAATATTTTCAAGGAACGGTTTCCCAAAATAGAAGAAGTAAACTTTACAATACCGTTACTATATGTATAGGTAACAGTTTCATCTCTCATTTTACATTCTTCCATCATTCTTCTGTAACCACTCTCAAAAGTTGAAGAGTATGCATCACCTCCAATAGTTGCAGTAGTCTTATTTTTTTTTCATAACAGGTCTAGTATAAACCTTTACTTTTGTAGCAGAAATAAATTGGAGATTAAATGTAAATTTCAAAGAAAAAGCCTCATTATCAAAACATGCTAATTTAGGGTCTGTTTCTGATCCAAAGATAAACTGAAAAGTGTGACCAACTAATGGTGTAGTAGTTTTAGGACGCTGATAATTTGAGTTGCATAATGTCATAAAGTTATAAGATACAGGTGTGAACATTGCTTTTGTAGTTGATGTTCTGGAGTATACCATTGCCCTTGTCTTACCGATAGCATTGTAATTGCATAATAACAAAATGCCTAAAAATACTATAGTACGTTTCATAAATGATTTGTTCATAATGATAAGTTTAATATTTAAGAAATAGTTATCTTTATTACTTTCCTTTGTTTTATATTCTTTTTTTGTCTTTCTCAACTGTTTCTTGCGTGTTCTTGAACACCTTACTATGAAATCTTAAATCCTTAGCAAGTTTCTTCGCCATTGGACCAAATGTTGCGTAGGATAGACCACCTGATACCAATCCACCTATAACTGGAAATACTTTTGAAACCGATTTGGCCAATAATTGCTTTGACATACGTATACCAATCCATTTTGATATTTGTTTGATAAGCAGATACCATGCAGCATGACCAAAGGTTATAATAGGAATTCTTTTAGCTACTTGTATAGCTATCTTTTTTGTCATGTCGGCTAAAATCCTTGAAGCGGCATTTACTCCAAACATTACTCCGAGCATAGGAGTTATTATATTAAGGCTGTTGGGGCTCAACTCTCCATCTTTTTGGAAATCTGGGTAACCGTATAGATAAGCTAATTTTTGGCAAAGATTAATACAAAATCCATAATATTGTGCTAAATCAGCAATGCCTAGCCCTGTAGCTGCAATAGGATTTCCTGGGATACCTGTCAAAGTTGAGATAATTGAAACCTTGTATCTTGATGTGGATATCACATTATCTGCGACAGCATCTATTAGATCTATGTCTAATATTGCACGTGGATTTTCTTTTATGATTTGTTCTAATTCTTCATCTGTACAAAATTCGGAGAAGACATTGTTTAGAAACTCTTCCCTATTAACTTTCATGCTAGGGATTTGCATAGATAGACTCAGTACTTTATTGTATAAGTCTACTCCTGTTGTTTTTTCCATAAGAAATTCTTTTTAATATATAATTAATAATTGAATATATTATTATAGGTTTTAATATACTAGATACTTTTGTTATTTCAAATGTAATTAATTGTTTAATAGTACACAAACTGTTTCCCAGAAGTAGGTGTTTCTAAACTAAATTTTAAAATGAAAAAGCGTGGGAACTATTGAATGTTATTCTACACGAAGCTCTGGACTGCTTTTCACCGAATAACAAACAATAGCCCACGCATTGAGGTATATTATTCCCTTTGAAAAAGGGCACAATAATCCCATGCATGAGCGTATTGCCGCCATCCTCGGTGAATGTAATTGTCCAGATTACGTGCAGAAGATGATTTCAAACGCTCTGTTAAAAAATAGAACTCTTTATAGTGCACTTTTTTTATATAGGTGCACTAGGATTCGGATACAAAGATAAATAAATTTTCTTATTAATTGTTTTATTTCTTCAAAAAAAACACATTCTTGGCGAATTTATTTGTGACTTTCTCTTATCATAATATCAAAACCATGTTATTTTAAGGTATTTATCTGCAAATAATACCACATTTAGTTTAAATGTACGTTGCTGTCATCTTTAACATTTCCTGTATCTTATTGATGAGTAGTTGGTTAAGAGTGTATAAGATGTGACAGATATGACAGGAAAAATAGTTTTACCTAAAAGTTGATAGAGTGATGTTTAGATTATAAAGGGTGGTAGAAGGCTCTAAATGAAAGGGTGAGGGATGATATTAGCAGTATTTTGTTAGTATATAAAACAGCGAGGGTTCCCTGTTATACAGGTAATTTTATATTGACTTTGGAGAGTTAATAATCAATATAACCAAGTAAGAAATACTCACTTTTAGAGGTGTAAGTCTCATTTACTAACAAATGGGTATAACGTTCTTTGCCAACATCTTTTAGAGTGTATGTCACCAACATTCATTATGATTATTGGTCTTACTGCAAATAATGAATATTGGGTATAACCTTCCCTATACCCCTTCTCGGAGGGTATATATCATTAACACTCATGGTGAAAGCTGTTAGCACCATGAGTGACGAGTATTAACACATTGGTTGAGGATGAAGAATAGGATGCTATTAGTCCCTTCTAAATATATCTCTGGTGTACACTTTCTCCTTCACATCATCAAGGCATTTATCATAGCGGTTGGCAATGATAGCATGACAACGGCGTTTGAAATCAGAAAGATTATTCACAACAAGACTACCAAAGAAGGTTGCACCGTCTTCAAGTGTAGGCTCATAGATAATAACTTGTGCCCCTTTAGCCTTAATGCGCTTCATAACTCCTTGGATAGAACTTTGGCGGAAATTGTCACTATTCGACTTCATTGTCAGTCGATAAACACCAATGATACATTCTTTCTCTTCGTTGGGATTATAGTCTCCACGGTCGTAGTAATCATAATAACCAGCCGTGTGTAACACTTGATCGGCTATAAAGTCCTTACGAGTACGGTTACTCTCGACAATAGCTTGGATAAGATTCTCTGGGACATCAGCATAGTTGGCAAGCAACTGTTTGGTGTCCTTTGGCAAGCAATAGCCTCCGTAACCAAAAGAAGGATTATTATAGAATGATCCAATACGTGGGTCAAGACAAACTCCCTGTATGATATTAGATGTATCGAGCCCTTTCACCTCAGCGTAAGTATCCAATTCATTGAAATAGCTAACACGCAGGGCGAGGTAAGTATTAGCAAATAGCTTTACAGCCTCAGCCTCGGTCAATCCCATGAAAAGGGTTGGGATATTCTCTTCTATTGCCCCTTCTTGTAATAACTGGGCAAATACATGGGCCGCACAGTCCAATCGTTCGTCACCTTCGGGGCGACCAATGATGATACGACTTGGATAAAGATTATCGTAGAGCGCCTTACTCTCACGCAGGAACTCGGGTGCAAAGAGAATATTATCGCACTTATATTTAGCTCTGATATTCTCTGTATATCCAACAGGGATAGTCGACTTAATCACCATAATAGCCTTAGGATTCACCTTCATTACGATTTCGATGACCTCTTCAACATGTCGCGTATCAAAGTAGTTCTTTACTGGGTCGTAATTAGTTGGTGTGGCAATGACTACAAAGTCAGCATCTTTATAAGCCGTCTCTGCATCCATCGTAGCGGTGAGGTTTAAGTCCTTCTCGCTCAAATACTGTTCTATATAATCGTCTTGAATAGGCGAACGCTTATTATTAATCAGTTCCACCTTTTCTTTAACTACATCAACAGCCATTACAGGGTGGTGTTGACTCAGCAATGTAGCTATACTGAGACCCACATAACCAGTTCCAGCCACAGCTATCTTTACGTCTTTAATATCCTTATCCATTGTTTGTTCAGCTTGTATGCAAAGATACGTATTTCTATTCGAATACTACAAAGGATAAGGACAAAATCCTTACTAAATCCCTCCTTGCCTTTGTTTTACTTACCTCTCAGCTTCTTAGTGTTCTTTTGTTATTGTTTGTATGAAAGATAGAGAGGTGTAAGTGATAGATAGAAATGACTTACGTTCAGTGTAAATCATACTGCAACAGGTAAAAGACGATGATTATAAAAATCCCAGACAACGATTTTGTTGCCTGGGATTTTATGTTAGTACTAATCTTATTTACAGTTTGGATAGATGTTTTGTTTTATCCGCAGTGGAAGTACTGGCGAACAAGTTTCTCCATCATCATCTCCTTGCCCTCTATCTCTTGACGTAGTGTACGGTCATTGTATGAGCGGAGCTGTTTGATGATACCATCAATCATGGCAGGAGAGAATACATCATACTCTTCATAAACCTTGCGTTGACGTTCCAAGCAATCGGCTGATGCAGCACAGCTATCAGGCAGTTGAGCCAGTGTAGCATAGCGTTCAGCATTCTTTGGATCGTGGATGTCACCGTCAGCAAAGGTTCTCTCTGCCTCTGCCTCAGCGTTAGCCATCTCAAAGCCATGGCGACAAGCAACGCAAAGACCAGCTAAGAGCTGATAAATATCAGCTGAAGCATCAGGCGAACGCATCTCAACAGTCTGTTTGATAGAGTAGTCGCGTGCAGTGAGTGGTTCTACGTTGTTAGCCTTATGACACATATCTTCGCCAGAAGTCCAGCCTAATGGTACACGAACAAGCACAGAACGGTTGCTCATACCCCAGCATACATTTGTTGGAGCCTCCTGATGTGGAACAAGACGGAAGTAAGATGTTGGGTTCTTATTACCAAAGGCTGTGATACTTTCTGCCAAATCCATCATACCAGCAATAGCCTTACGAGCGTCCAGTGACAACTTACCATTGTCTAACATCATATTCTTTCCGTCCTTCATTATGCGCATGTGGATGTGCATACCAGACCCGGCTTTGCCCACAGTAATCTTAGGAGCGAAAGTAATATCAAGTCCTTCCTCATAACCTAAGCTGCGAATAACCCATTTAGCAATGAGTAATTGCTCCGCACACTCGTTTGCAGGGACTGGTAAGAACTCAATTTCGTTCTGTTCATAGCAGCGTCCATTCTCCACGAAGTTACCCACCTCAGAGTGTCCATACTTAATTTTTCCACCACACTCAGCAATTAGTTGCATAGAGCGCATGCGGAAATCGTTACCCTTAGAGAAAGGTGTACTCTCGTGATAACCATGTTGGTCGTCAGCAGGGAACACTCCCTCATCCTCTCGGATAACATAATACTCTAACTCACCCATAGCCTGAAACTCCATGCCTGTCACTTTCTTAAAGGCATCCATAGCCTTTCGGAGCGTGTACTCAGGTGATGAAGCTAACGGATTGCCGTCACGATCGAAGAATGAACAGAGCATGCAAAGCGTTGGAATCTCTGAAAAAGGATCGATGAAAGCCGTAGAGAAACGAGGCATTACATAGAGGTCACTACTTCCTGCAGCAATGAAGCTGAAGAGTGAAGAGCCGTCAACGCGCTCGCCACTTGTAAGGATTGTCTCCAAGTAGTCGGGGGTGTGGAGCATGAAATTCAATGTTTTCAATCGTCCATCACCAGCAGGATACATAAAGTTTACCATCTTGATGTTCAAGTCTTCGACAACTTGTTTGATGTCATCTTTCGTAAACTCATGTGCATTCTTCCCAAGGTGTGCTTCCAGCCTATTAGCTGAACGCGTAAAAAGGTTATTCTCCATTGTCATAGGTTTTATAAAGTTAGTATTCGATTCTGCTGACAAAAATACATATTAATTTCTTTATTCGCAATTATTTTACGTACTATTTTTCTTCACATCATTATTGGTAACCATCTTGTCCTTTTTCTTTTTGTGTCTTTTTCCTATCTATGAGAACCTTGATGTTAGGTTTTCTTTGTACTTTTGTATCGTTGGAGTAATAAAAGGAGATATCTTATGACAAAAAAGAAAACAATAAATCTGTCGAATGATCGTACTGTTAAGAAGGCTTCTATAGCTGATTTGTCGGTTGTAATGGACTTTATTGAACAAGGGAAAGCAAAGATGATTAAGGCTGGTAACCCTAATCAATGGTCAGCAAACTATCCTGCTATAGAGACCATAGAGCGTGACATTGTGCAAGGCGATTGTTATCTGCTTTATGAAGGAGGCAAGGCCATTGCAACATTTGTATTCAAAGAGGGGCCAGAGCCTAATTATCAGCGTATTGATGATGGTAGTTGGCTCGACGACCAACCTTATTATGTTATCCATCGTGTGGCATCTGCAGAAGGTGTACATGGTGTGATGGCAGACGTCATCAGCTATTGTTCGTCGTTTACCTCCTCCATTCGTATTGACACACATGCAGACAATCGTCCTATGCAAGCCTCCTTGACTCGGTTAGGTTTTGTTTATTGTGGTGTTATCTACGTGGAGAATGGGGATAGTAGACGAGCTTTTCAACGTATATTTTAGCTATCTATCACCGTATTACTTTGTTTCCTCTTTCAGAGTAAGTGGTTGTTTACCTTTTAGAAGTCTAAGTTCTCCTTCCTAATAATAAGTATCGTAATTGGTAGTTAAGTTCTCCTTCTGAATTATTTTCATGAAAAGAAGAATTTATTTACACGAACGGAAATATTTTTTTTCATGAAGAAAAATATTTTTTTTCATGAAAATAAATCAAAGAGAGAGTTGTTTGCTTCAATGGTGAAGACGTAGAACAAGTGGCAAATGGTCGCTAAATCCATTGTTAAAACGCATTCCATTATAGTTACGACGGGGCTTTACTCCGCCGTATTTCGTATCTTCTTCTAACAAGAAGGGTGCATCATTGATACGACAACCAGCCACCCACGACCGTAGGTTATCACTAATGAGCATCTGGTCGAGGCTACCCCACTCTCCATGATAACGATAGGTTCCTTTCGCACCATTACGTCCCTGCACCCCTGCCGACACATTAAACAACCCATGTTCGTATGCGAGTAAAAGCGAAGGACTGTCAGCATAATCATTGAAGTCACCCATCACCAATAGTTTCGGTTCAATATAAGTACGACGAAGAGAGTCTATCGCATTACATAACCGCTCCATCACGTGTTTTCTAAAAGGTCGGGAATAAAGTTCGCCACCCATTCTACTCGGTGCATGAAGTAGGAAGATGTGTAGCGTATCACCATTTTCTATTTCGCCTTCTACATGCAGGATATCACGAGTCGGACGCATACTCTTCATTGGTTTGACGCGTAACGTATCCGCTTTAATCAAGCGGAAGGAGAAAGGCGAGTACAATAAAGCCACGTCAATACCACGAGCATCATTAGAGGAAGTCATCACATACTCATAACGAGCCTTACGTAATAATGAACGACGAGTAAGATCAAAGAGCACACTATCGTTCTCCACCTCACATAAACCCACTATATCAGGTAGCGACCAACCGCTGCTATCTTCCCCACAAGCAATGATTGCTTGTCCTATCCTATTCAGTTTCTGCCAGTATTTAGTACGTGTCCAATGCCGGGGAGAGTCTGGTAAGAACTCATGGTCATCTTTTAAGGAATCATGCCGAGTATCAAACAGGTTCTCGGTATTGAACTCAACAATCGTTAAACGTGTTTGAGCTACTGACAGAAGCGTACTCAACAGAAGAAAGAAGGTTAACAATATGCGCATAGTAGTTAGGTTTTAAGGATATAGCAATTATTTCTTTATTTCAATATCTCGTGCCACATGATTGCGAATCTTGGTTAGATAAGCTTTCATACCAACTGCATCTTTATCGTTGATAATCTGTAACAGTTCCTTTAACTCTGTACGAATCTGTGCCACTTGATCATAGGTATATGGATTGAAGAGAATCTCTTGCAGCAGATAATCGTCTTCGTTCAATACTCCCTTAGCTATCCGCATGTGCCGTTTGAAGGTCGTACCTGGTGCATCTTGGTGTTTCATCACAGCCGCAAAGACGAAGGTAGAGACAAAAGGAATACTCAAAGAATAAGCTACAGTCTTATCATGTTCCTCGAAACTATACTCATATATATTCAAGCCGAGCCTTTGGTAGAGGTCCTTAAAGAAGATTCGGCCCATATAATCGCCTTCACTGATGATGATTGCATTCTCTTCACTTAGCTGATTAAGGTTGGCGAAGGTTGGACCAAACATTGGGTGCGTAGAGACGTATGGGTGGCCACATTGATCATACCACGCTTTCAGGTCCGTCTTCACCGAACTGATATCAGACAAGATACAGTCCTTCCGTAATACGGGTAGCACCTCTTCAAACGCTGATAACGTATATTTCACTGTTACAGCATTGATGACAAGCTCTGGTTGAAAGCCTTTCACTTCCTCCAAAGACGTAAACCTCTGACAGTTATAAGTAAAGCGAAGACGGCGTGCATCCTTCTCGTAAGCAGCCACTTCATGGTCGAAACTGAGCAAGTCAATGAAGAAACTCCCCATTTTTCCTGCTCCCATAATTAGTATTCTCATGTTTGCTTGGGTGTTAGGTGTTAAGTGTTGGGTGGTGATGAATTGTAGTGTTGGGTGATAAATGATAGGTGGTGAGTGATTAATGGTGGGTGTTTACGATCACTATTCATCAACACCTAACACCCATCACCCAACACCCACTACCCTACTTATTCACTATCTCCAGTTGTTGACGTACACTTTCCTCATGTATGAGTTCAAAGACTTGAGCAGCAAAGTTAGCATCCATACCACAAAGACTTGCTTGTGCACCACGCTTCTCAAGGATTTCATTGTATCGACCAGCCTGAAGAATGGTCATGTTGTGCTCCTTCTTAAAGGTTCCTATCTCTCGACAAATACGGAAACGCTTGGCAAGTAGACCCATCAAAGAGTTATCTATCTCGTCTATCTGTGTACGAAGGAAACGCAGCTCTTCGGTGGTTGAGGTATGATCACGCACCACTAAGAGAGAAAGGATATAATCGAGTATATCAGGGGTGACCTGCTGTGCGGCATCACTCCATGCCTTCTCCGGACTACAATGACTCTCAACAATCAGACCATCAAACCCTAAGTCCATCGCCTGTTGGCAAAGGGGCGCAATCAAGTCACGCCGTCCTCCAATATGACTTGGGTCACAGATAATTGGCAGACCAGGTATTCTTCGACGCAACTCAATAGGAATCTGCCACATAGGGGCATTCCTATAGATCTTCTTTTCATAACTTGAGAAACCTCGATGGATAACACCCAGTCGCTTCAAGCCCGCTTGATTAAGACGAAGAAGTGCCCCTATCCACAGCTCAAGGTCTGGGTTTACTGGGTTCTTAACCAATACTGGGATGTCTACTCCTTGTAAGGCATCAGCCAAAGCCTGCACTGCAAAAGGATTAGCAGACGTTCTTGCACCTATCCACAAGATGTCCATATCATACTTCAAGGCAGCCTCAACATGCTCAGGTGTAGCTACTTCGGTAGCAATCAGCATTCCTGTCTCTTCTTTCACTTGCTTCATCCATGGTAAGGCCATCTCACCATTACCCTCAAAACCACCCGGTTTCGTCCGTGGTTTCCATATACCTGCACGGAAGATATGGCACCCCTTGGCTGCAAGATTGCGTCCTGTAGACATCACTTGTTCTTCTGTTTCAGCCGAACAAGGACCAGCAATAACTATAGGGCGTTCCTTATCGCTCGGTAGTCGTAAAGGTTCTAACTCTAACTCCATAATTATCTATCTTTTAGTCTTTACTTTCTTAATTGTTCTCCAAAGGTAATATAAATGATGCATATAACCTTATTTTACCAGTCTAAAGATGCAATACGGGCGTACGCTTCCTTCATCTGCTCGTCTTTTGCACATAGAGAGAGGCGCACATAACGTCGACCATTACTCCCAAAGATGAAGCCAGGCGCTATAAACACATGTGCTTCATGTAACACACGCTCTGTCAGTTGTTCTGCATCAACATACTTCTCGGGTATCTTACCCCATAGAAACATACCGACTTGAGCCTTATCATAGGTGCAACCTAATAGTGACATTATCTCTTCTGCGATAACTCGACGGGAGCGATAAACGGCTATGTTATAGTGCTGATGCCACTCATCTGTATTCGTGTTCATAGCTTCGGCTGCTGCTAACTGAATACCTCTGAAGGTTCCAGAGTCGATATTACTCTTCACTTTCAGTATCCATGAGATGAATGTTGGGTTGGTAACGCACATTCCAACACGCCAGCCTGGCATATTATATGACTTCGAAAGGGAGTTAAATTCAATACAGCAATCCTTTGCGCCAGGTACTTGTAACAGGCTCAACTTATCCCCTTCATTGAGAATAAACGAATAGGGGTTATCGTTAACGACAACTATACCATGTCGACGAGCAAAATCTACTAAGCGTTGATAGGTCTCTCGACAAGCATTTCCACCTGTTGGCATATTCGGATAGTTGGTCCACATCAGCCGAACTCGGCTCAGGTCCATTTGCTCTAATGCGTCGAAATCAGGTTGCCAACCATTGTCTTCCCTCAAGTCATAGGTGACCACCTCTGCTCCCAATAGTCGGGAGAGTGCTGTGTAGGTAGGATAACCTGGATTAGGAACCAACACCTGCTCGCCAGGATTTACGAAGGCCAAGGTGACATGTAGGATTCCTTCCTTAGAGCCAATGAGAGGTTGTACCTCTGTAGCGGCATCTATCTCTACATCATACCACCGTTTATAAAAGCCAGCCATAGCCGTACGGAGTTCTGACGTACCTATTGTAGGCTGATAACCATGTTCTGACGATAGGCGGGCTACCTCACAGAGTTTATCAACAGTTTGTTTTGACGGTGGCATATCTGGGCTACCAATGGCCAAGGAGATGATATCCTTTCTTTCAGCGTTCATCTTCTCCACCTCCTTCAGTTTGCGTGAGAAGTAGTATTCCTGCACTTCTTGCACTCTATTTGCTGGCTGTATCATAAGCTACTAAGTTTATATTGTGTCCTTGAATTCCGTCTACTGAGGCATTGCCTCAGTACTCCTTCCCTCTAATTCTCCTTATACTCCCCCAATATCTTGATTCTTTTCACCAAAGGAGTGATGGCATCTATTGCCTGACGATAGCGTGTAAAGTTATCGAAGGTCAAGTCAACATAGAAGAGATACTCCCACTCGTGACCAATAACAGGCAATGACTGAATCTTCGTAAGATTGATGTCATAGAAGGAGAGGATGGTTAACACCTTACTTAAAGAGCCTTCTTCATGTGGGAGAGAGAAGACTATACTCGACTTATCCACCTCTGTCAAGGAGCGAAGGAGGTCGGCTTTCTGTGGATGACAAGCCACAAGGAAACGTGTGAAGTTATGTTTATTGTCTTCAATTGAGTCTTCCAAAATCCTCAGCCCATAAAGTCTTGCGGCGTCAGCAGAACATATTGCAGCACAACCATGGCATTGGTTCTCTACAATATAAGCTGCTGAACCAGCGGTATCGTCAGCTTCTACTGCCTTTATAGTAGGATGATTACTAAGGAAAGAACGGCATTGCATAAGGGCTACAGGGTGAGAATGTACCTCAACAATGGTTGACCAGTCATCATCTGGCAGACAACAGATACAATGTTGGATATGTAGACGCTGTTCACCAACGACCATTGTACCTGATTGACGCAGTAGATCGTAATTATGCAACAGGCTCCCTGCTATCGTGTTCTCTATTGCAAGCATAGCAATAGCAGCTGAATCACTCTTCACCTCAGCAAATACATCCTCAAAGGTAGCGCAGCAAGTGAGTTGTATCTGCTCATTTGCAAAATATAGATGGGCTGCAATATCGTGAAAACTCCCGTACTCTCCTTGTATAGCTATTCGTTTCATTCGCTTCTTCTGTCTGTTGGTTATCAACTAATTTGTACTTAAACGAAAACGATCCCACTCTGTATTGAGCGGGACCGTTTCGTTTTGTATTTCTAAAAAAACTTTATTCTCTTAAGTTGAAATCTATACGCAACTTCCCGCTTTGCACTTTTCTGCAAAGTAAAAATAGAAGTAACGGAAAGATACATAAAGTTTCTTCATATCTTCGATTTCGTTTATATCCGACTACAAATATATTACTTTTACTCTTTACAAGCAAGTATTTTGAGAAAAAATTACTTTTTCTCTATCATTATCTTAAGTTTTTTGCTATTTCTTTCTTATCGTTCTCTGATAAAGAACACGCTCAGGCTCAAAAACACCTATACTTATCTTAACCCACTTAAACAAGCATTTCCTATCGACTTAGAATATAACATCACTTAAATATATCATGCCCTTCTATTAAAATAAGGAAATTCTAAGCAACATATAAACTTTTTTACTATCTTTGCATAAGATAGGCTGCACTCGACAATACGAATGCAAGCATTCATTGTACTCGTTTGCACTATCTTTGCATAAGATAGGCTGCACTCGACAAAATGAGAACAAGCTCTCTTTGTACTCGTTTGCACTATCTTTGCATACATAATAGAATGACCTATGAAACAGTTATATGCAATACTGACAGTGGCGATGCTTAGCGTTGCTCTCTGTTCATACGCACAAGAACAGGTTCAAATTCGACTTGTGAACAGCAATGGTATGGAGGCTGTCATCAGTAACTATGGTGCACGTCTTGTCTCTCTTACTGCCCACAACTGGAATGGTAGGTTGGAGCCTGTCGTTAAGACCTATACTAATAAGGAGGAGTATATGAAAGACAGAACCTTGGGAGCAACACTCCTCTTCTTTGGTAAGAATCATGAAGAGACCTTGTCAGGGAAGATATGGGAGCTTGTTAGTTCTGACAACCAATCGGTTACACTACGATATGTGACTTTTGAAGGTGAGAACGGATTAGATGGAAAGTTAAACGTTACCGTTACCTATACCCTATCCGACCAAAACGCACTTGACATAGACTACCGAGTTGCGACGACTGCTAAGACTAACTTGGAAGTAACAAACGGTATTTGCTTTAACCTTTCAGGTGAGATGCACCGCTCCATCATCAAACAGCATCTTTGGGTTGATGCTGTTCAGATGAACACATACAATGCACAAAGACAACTGACAGGCGTTCTTCAACGTATTAAAAATACTCCTTTCGATTTCACTAAACCAAGAGAAATCGGCGAAAGAATTAGAAGTACAAGGAATGGATACGACAATGCTTATCAGTTGCGACACCCTGATAATATGCAGAAGCCGGCTGCCATCCTCTTTGATGCACAGAGCGGGCGTGCGATGACTGTCTATTCAAGTGAACCAACCCTCAACATCAACACCTACGGAAAGGATAGTCAGGGGATTACATTACAACCGATTCACACGGGATACAATAGCGGTATGGAGAAAGTAAGTAATGAACTACAGCCTGGACAGGTACTCCACAGTGCCACAGTCTTCTTCTTCACAACCGACCCACCACTGATTATGCGTACGAAATAACACACATGTGCTAACGTCATGAGCATAGTTCAGCGTCATATCAACATCTTGAAAAAGCGCTAATTATCATTAAAAGACTTGGTGATTGGCCTTCAAATATTTATATTTGCAACCAAATGAGGAAATATAGTTTCATAATAGCGGCTATTCTCTGCATGCCTTTACATGCACAGAATACTAAAGAGAATCACAATGGGAACATTTCTACAGTGGAGCCCATCGAGTCTGCACGTCTACAAGGGCCACGTGAAGCCACTGAAGCAGAGAAGGAATATGCCAGACAAATGGCTGAAGACCGTGCACAACAGGCACAAATCGACAATAATCTACCACTTATTACAGAGAATGGACAGACCGTTACGCCAAACAACTACTATTATCCAGCTTGGGGATATGGTGTTGGACCATGGAGATTACATAAGGGTCTGAACATAAACCTTGGCGCTTCGGCCTTTGCGAGCTTTGGACATGGTAACAATCATGGTGCAGGTTTCTCACAGGACGTATCGTTGATGTATGTGACAAACCTCTCTAAGAAAGCTACCTTGGCTGTTGGAGGATATGTAAACCACCTTACCTATCGTGGCGATAACTATTTCGTTGGTGGTGTCAATGCTGTCTTTGGCTATCAGTTCAATGAACATTGGAGTGCATACGCATTTGTTCAAAAGGCCTTCACATCCAACAATTTCGGCCAAGCCTTTGGTTATGGAGCCTACGGTTCACCCTATTGGGCAGGCTACGGTGGCTTCGGCTATTCTCCTTTCGGTTATGGTTATGCATCAATGGGATACGGATACGGACCGATGGGATGGGCTTACGGCACTGGAGTAAGTCGTTACATGGACAGAATTGGTGGTGGTGTGACTTATCAATGGGGCTCTAATAATCAGAATTCAGTTTCTGTTAGCGTAGAGTTCGACCGTCTTCCAACACAAAATAACGGCTTCTATAATACCAGTCGATATGATTATCCTGTGAGATAAAGAGGTATTACAAATACATAGAAAACAAATAGAGTTTACTATTTACTATCGTTCATTGCAGAACAAGTAATTAGTAAACTCTATTTTTTTAAGCCTAAATCAGTCTTACTTCATCCATCTTAAGCGTAGACTATTAAGTACAACACTAACACTGGAGAAGGCCATCAAGGCACTTGCCCACGATGGAGTAATCTGCCAATCAATGCCGAAAGCATACAGCAAACCGGCTGCTAACGGGATGCAGACAATGTTATAGATGAAAGCCCAGAAGAGATTCTCCCAAATCATACGTACTGTATTGCGACTCAACTGTATCGCTTCTGGTATAGCCGACAAGTCATCTCCCATGAGTGTCACCTGTGCTACATCCATAGCTACGTCCGTTCCCTTACCAATAGCAATACTTACGTCTGCCAAAGCCAAGGCCTGTGTATCGTTAATACCGTCACCTACCATCGCTACACGCTTTCCTTCGGCTTGCAACTGCCTAACAAGATTCTCCTTATCTTGTGGCAACACCTTACTATGATAGTGTTTTATACCAGCCTTTTCAGCCCAATAACGAGCGGCATCGTCCTTATCTCCACTCATCATATAGACCTCAATCCCCTTCTTCTGTAGCTCGTCCATTGCCTCACGAGCATTAGGCTTCAGTGTTTCACGCTCTTCAAAAGGAAGATTGTCAGCCTTTGTAAAGTCGATGTTCTTATTTGGAATGGTCAAAGTACCCGTCTTATCGGTCACCAACACATCAACCTTACGCAGACTCTCTAAGGCTGCAGCATCCTTAATAAGGATTTGCTTCTGAGCAGCTTTACCAATACCAACCATAAGCGCAGTAGGTGTTGCCAATCCCATTGCACATGGACAAGCAATGACTAAGACGGCTACAGCTGACATAATTGCCTGTGGTAAAGCACTATTCCCTCCTATCAACCACCATAAAAGGAAGGTCGCAAGAGCAATACAAGCTACCACTGGGACAAATACTAAGGCTGCCTTATCAACGATTCGTTGGACAGGAGCCTTTGAGCCTTGTGCTTCTTGCACCATTTTAATTATGTGAGCTAAGGCGGTGTCCTCACCAACTTGACGAGCACGCATGCGGAACTTACCTTGACTTGGTATTGTTCCTGCCAACACCTTTGAGCCTTTTTTCTTCTCCGCAGGCGTTGGTTCACCCGTTATCATACTCTCATCAACGTAGGCTGCATCAGCTGTCATGAAGCTTTCTGCCCAGATCACCTCACCATCTACAGGTACCTTTTCACCAGGGCGGACTTCCAAGATATCGCCAACCTCAATGGTTGAGAGTGGAACCTCCTCTATCTTGTCACCATCAACGATATGTGCTGTCTTCGGAGCCATACCCATCATCTGGCGAATAGAAGATGCCGTACCGTCTTTAGCCTTCTCTTCTAACAGTCTACCAGTCAAAACGAAGGTTATAATCATTACTGAAGCATCAAAGTAGGTGTGCCATACAACTCCCCTACTTGCCCATACAGCGTCTCCCCAAAACGTATTAAAAGTACTGAAGAGGAAGGCTATTCCCGTAGACAAAGCTACCAATGTATCCATATTTGCACTGCCATGACGCAACTGTCTAAACGAAGATACATAGAACTGCCGACCGCAATAAAGCATGTTTGCCAAGGCTATCAATAATGCAACCTGATTGGTAATGTCACGTGAACCCAAGTCTATCCATCGCATAGACACACACATCACAGCGATTGAGAACAACCATGATAACACGGTCTTACGCTTTAAGAGTACATACTCACGCTTCTCTATCTCGTCTACCGACGTCTCCTTATCTATCACTAAGTCATATCCAAGCGCATTAATTTCAGCCTTCATTTTCTCAAGCGAGATTACCTGAGGATTGAAATCAATCAAGGCTGAACGACCAGGTAGCGAAACAGAAGCAGAATTAACACCCTTGAGTGTATTCAACTTCTTCTCTATATTGGCTGAACAGGAGGAACAAGCCATACCTATAACTGGAACTGTCTGTTTCATAATGATACTATTTTTATCTTCCCCTTACCAACGAAGGGGAAGGATTCTACAAATGAAAAGAGCATAAAAATATGCTCTTTAGAGTATAAATAAGCTGTTATAAGCTCAGCTCATAGCGTCCGCTGTTGTCTACAGCTTCCTTGATTTCAGAAGGATTAACCTTACTTTCGTCATACTCAACTGTGACATTAGCCTCTTCAAGATTAGCTTCAGCAGACACTACACCGTTGAGTGCTTTTAAGGCGTTCTCAACGTTGGCCTTACAATGTACACACTTCATACCGCTTACTGCATAAACATTCTTTTTCATAAGTCTTTCCTTTCTATTAATATTATGTTGTTACTATTCTGTTTTATTCTTAACGCTTGCAAAGATACACATATATTATCTATCATCTCTTACAGAATTATGGATAAAGATTATAACTTCTTGTATTCAGTCCATACGACTACTCATCCCATGCGGATAGATTTCTTTCAACATCTCAATACGTAAAACACTGACTCTAATATACTGTTTATTTTGAAATTTAGTTTGCTGTCATATTTAACACTTCGTGTAAACTATTATAAACAAGGTAGTTAAGAACTAATATAAGATGACAGCAATGACAGCAAAGTTAGTTTCTACGAGAAATCATTACGACTGGGTTAACTGCTTAAAGTTATCATATATAAGGTTGTAGATATCATTGAATTTGCTAAAAAATCAAGGAAAGGAGCTTTGCGCACGACTTTTTAAGCTCATGAGTTACACCTTACAAACATGCGATTATTCTGCTTTATATTCGTGTCAATCATAGTCTTCTTGTTATCGATTACGTTTGCAAAACATTGAAAGATATTTACAAAAACAAAAGAAACAATCAGATGTAAAAGAACAAAGTACGCTCTCAAGTTAAGTTTATAACCCACATGAAATCAAATAGTTATAAACAACCAAGAAGAAAGGCCTTAGTAAGCATCAAGAAGAGGCCTGTCAACACTCAAGAAGAGCATGTTCTCAAAGGTAGTTAGGCGTTTTCTTCAACCTTAAAGGGCATATACTGGCATCAAGAGGAGGGAAAAATATTTACAACGAACACCTTTCCATATCCTATAATAACATCTGTCAACGAATTTCACCCCAAGCTACTCCCGAAAAACAGATGTTTATTTCGACTACTTAAAGCTTATCCAAAGATGTTCGAGGAATATCTTTCATCGCCTTAAACTGACTGGGTGTCATACCCGTCACCGACTTAAACTGGCTGGAAAGATAGGCCACAGAAGAGTAGTTCATACGAAGGGCTATCTGCGTCAAGGTCAACTCATCATAACGAATAAGTTCCTTCACCCGCTCTATGCGCAACTCAATATAATAGCGTTCAAGGGTTTTCCCCTCTACTACTTCTGAGAAGAGTTTTGAGAGGGCACTATAATCCTGATGAAGCTCTGAGGATAGGTAATCGCTAAGATTGGTTGAACTCTGATTATCACGATAACGGACAAGTCGGATTAAAGCAGACTTGATTTGATCGATTGTCTGCTGGCGCTGGTCATCAAGAAGTTCAAAGCCGAGCTGCTCGAGGACTATCCGAAGTGTCGAAAGCTGGTCGGATGAAGGTTCTTTCTCAAGGTTTACCTCACCTAACTCTACCTTTGTAGGACTTAGTCCAACACGCTGCAAGGCTTGGCTAACAGCCATTTTGCAGCGGTCGCATACCATATTCTTAATATAAAGTGTACTCATACTTTTGTTTTCCTTTCTGCTGCTTCACGTGTAAACTCACGGAAAGTGTAAACGACAATAGGTACTGTAAGCGTGAAGGAGAATATGTCGCTGACTGCTTGACACATCTCAACACCCAACAGACCGAAGTGTACTGGGAGAATAAAGATAAGCGGAATGAAGAATAACCCTTGTCGGGCAGCAGCCAAGATATTAGCGCGCCACGGCTTACGGCAGGTCTGTGCAAGCATATTACTTGCCAAAATGAGGGAGTTAAGAGGGAAGGCACAGAGCTGCCAACGCAAGGCCACAACGCCAATAGCAATCACTTTCGGGTCATCACGGAAAACTCCTATAAGACTGCCACTAATGATCCAGCCAATAATACATATCACTATAAGGAAGCTCGTACCAATTATTACCGTAAACCTGTAGGCTTCCTTTAATCTATCATATAGTCCTGCACCATAGCAGAAACCGCAAACTGGCTGAAAGCCCTGCCCCAATCCGATGACAACAGCAAAGCAAAGCATTGCGATACGACCCACAATACTCATCGCAGCAATAGCCGAATCGCCATAAACACCTGCTGCTAAGTTCAATGACATAGTAGCAATACAGGCTAAACCTTGCCTCATCATGGAAGGACTACCGCCATAGAATATCTCCTTATAACGCTGTAATGAGGGTGAGAAATTGCGAAAGTGAATGGCTATATTCTCTCCTCTGTGTGTCATTAAGAAGAGGATAACGAAGGACACAGCCTGTCCTATCACTGTTGCCCACGCTGCTCCGCTGACACCAAGACCGCAAGTGAAGATGAGAAGTGGGTCGAGTATCACGTTCAATACAGCTCCCGTAACAATTCCAAACATAGCAAACTTGGCATTTCCTTGCAGTCGCATCTGGTTGTTCAGAGTGAGTGATGACGTCAAGAAGGGTGCACCAAGGAGGATGACTTGCATATAGTCTTCTGTGTAAGGGAGAATGGTAGGTGTACTACCAAGCATCAAGGAAAGAGGAGTTAGGAATATCTCACCAAGGATAAGAACGATTACTCCAACAAGAAACGAACTAAAGAAGCCTGTTGATGCCATCTTTATCGCATTCTCATGACGGCGTGCTCCTAACTCACGAGAGATGTAATTGCCCGAACCATGTCCAAAGAAAAAGCCCATTGCTTGCACAAAGAACATCAGAGAAAACACGACTCCTACTGCCGCTGTAGCCTGAGTATCAATCTTACCGACAAAGAATGTATCGGCAATATTGTATAATCCCGTCACAAGCATGGAGATGATTGTCGGTATGGCCATTGTGATAATGACATGATGGACGGGTGCTTGCGTCAGATAAGTATAGTTATCTATATGTTTGTGCATAAACTTATGCTATTTAAAAGACTCATGCAAAGGTACTAAATAATTCAGAATTGAGTCTTTAATAACCATAATTATAACATCTATCAAGTGGTAATTCTAAAATAGTAAATCATAATTACAGTTCTTGACTAAGGTATGTTCTTTGAAAGAAGACAATGAAAGGGATTATACTCAAACTGTGCTTTGCGGGAATGTAGTTTTTGTCTTGCTATCAGATGAGTTTAAGTACGAAAACAATCGTTATCCTTTTATACTGTTATCGCATAGAAACGAAAAGGACAGATAGCTTCGCCAGTCTGCCAAAGAAACAACCTTAGCAGACAACGAAACTATCTGTCGTTGTTTTAGAGGGCTAACGCTTGCCCTCTATAGATAAGATTCTTACTGACGTTCGAGCAAGATTTGGATGACACGCTCAGCCGAACGACCATCCCAACGCTCTGGTACACCACACTTCTTCCACGTTCCTGCCACCATATCAGTTAATGCTGAACGAAGCAATTCAGGGTCTTCACCAACCAAAACGTTGGAGCCCACCTTTACTGTCTCTATATGTTCTGTATAGCTGTTGAGCGTGATACAGGGTACACCATTGAATGTTGCTTCCTCTGCAACATTGCCTGAATCAGTAATGATACCCTTAGCTTGGGCAGTAAGATAGGCAAACTCAAGATAACCCAATGGTTTCACAACATGGAGATTATGCAGTTTAATATTCTTCTTCAAGCTGAGTGCCATGATAACCTGTACTGCTGAGTCACGAAGCGGAGCAATGATAGGCATCTCGCCTGCTGTCTCACTCAACACACGTAACATCTGTTCAAGATTATCTTGGTCGGCCAACAAAGCCTTACGATTCAATGTGAAGACGAGGTAGTTACCTTCCTTTAATGGTAAGCCAGCCAACTCGTCAATATCAGATAACGTCATTCCGCTGATACGCTCACGGTCGAAACGGATATTGTCAATGAGGATGTTACCCACCATATAAACCTTTGACAGCTCGGCACCCTCCTTGTTAGCTATACTGTTATTACTAAATCCTGCTGTAAAGAGTATATCTGAAAGACCATCAATCACCAAACGATTGATTTCCTTCGGCATCGTTATATCAAAGGAACGAGTACCTGCTGCAATGTGGGCAAGTGCTATCGCCTGTTTCTTAGTTACTATAGCAGCTGCCATAGTAGAGGCAAGATCGTCCACAACGATGACTACATCCGATGGATTCTCTTGTAGATACTTCTCAAACTTAGACATTACTTGACCCGTAAGCTCGTTCAAGTTCTCACATTCTACACCAAGATAAACATCTGGCTTACGAATAGAAAGATTCTCAAAGAGCTGGTCCTCAAGTGTAGGGTCATTCTCACTACCTGCATAAACCAATGAATATGAAACCTGATGAGGGTTGTTACCCTCAGAAAGTCTATCGATTACCCTGATAATCGGTGCTACCTTTATGAAATTAGGACGTGCACCACAAAAGATACAAAGCTTTTTCATTTCTTGAAAGAACTACTCTATAAGTTTCTATCATTCATGAGAACCTTACAGAGTAGATGTCTATATTAGTGTTCATATTTATTATTTGTAATTGAAATAGCCCCTTGCTTACTTAAACATGTCTTTAATTCCACCAATAGAACCCATCAAATTGCTTGCCTCGAATGGAAGGTAAACAGTCTTCTGGTTGTTGTTCTGAGCCAGTTCAGAAAGCATCTGAATATACTTCTGAGCAATGAGATAGTTCGCTGGGTTGGTACTCTGCCCAACAGCTTCCGTTATCTTCTGAATCGCAACAGCCTCAGCCTCAGCCTTACGGATACGAGCCTCGGCCTCACCTTCAGCTATTAGAATCTGTTGTTGCTTCTTGGCTTCAGCACGGTTGATGGCAGCCTCCTTCTCACCCTCAGACTGTAAGATAGCTGACTGCTTATCACCTTCACTCGTAAGGATGGCAGCACGCTTATTACGTTCAGCCTGCATCTGCTTCTCCATAGCCTCAGAAACACTTGCAGGAGGCGTAATGTCTTGTAGTTCTACACGGTTAACCTTAATTCCCCACTTGTTTGTTGCGTCGTCAAGTACGGCCCGCAACTTCGTATTAATCGTATCACGTGAGGTTAAAGTCTGGTCGAGTTCCATCTCACCGATAATGTTACGGAGTGTTGTCTGCGTCAACTTCTCTATAGCATTAGGCAGATTATTGATCTCATAAACGGCCTTAAAGGGGTCAATTATCTGAAAATAAAGCAGCGCATTAATCTGCATTTGAATGTTATCTTTCGTGATCACGTTCTGACGATCAAAGTCATAAACTTGCTCACGAAGGTCTATAGCGTTCGTGTAGGTGTAACGTCCGCCTCGTATAGCAACTATTACCTTTGCACGATCGATAAAAGGAATAATGATATTAACACCTGGCTGGAGCGTCGCATGATATTTACCAAGGCGCTCTATAACTCTTGTCTCACTCTGTGAGATAATAACAACAGCCATCTTGGCAAATACTAATGCCAACACAACACTGGCTATTATAACATAAACTACAATATCGTTCATAAACATTAAAATTATTAATTCCTCACTTTAATCTACTTTTGTATATATGGAGAGAGGAACATTAGGTTAATACTTAATTTAATTCTCGTGTACAACTCGGCGTTTGTTTAACAACGCTCAACCATTGCGATAATAGAGTCAAGGCGTAAGATACGTACTCTATCACCCTGCGTAATCTCCGAGCCATCAACTGACTGTGCCTTCCAAGAGTCACCGTCAATCTTCACTCTACCATATCCACCAGCCTCAATGGTATCTGTCACCTCTCCTTCACGACCTATCAAAGCCTCAACATTACTTACTCTTTTGTCTTTTGACTGATGCAGATATTTTATCGCAATAGGCCGCAACAAGAATATACTTAACACTGAGAAGAAAAGGAAAACAATAACTTGAGCTACAATACTGTCAGTGAATAAAGAAACAAGTGAGCCAAACATCGCCCCAACAGCGAAGCACATAATGTATAAGTCTCCATTTAATATCTCCAAGATCATACAAATAAGACTCACTAACAACCATGTTAACCACAAGTTCTGTATCAGATAATCAATCATAGATATAAAGGTTTGATTTCGTTTGTAAAGATAGTAATAAAAGCTGACTTGGTCAAATAATTCAAGAGAAAAATATCACTTAAACTGTTAGTAACCTTTTCTTTGATACGATTTCACTTACAATACTATCTCTCAAATATATCTTCTTGCGGCTGTTCCCTTGTGTCTCTCAGTCTTTTATAAGGACTATTAAGCATTTCGCAGCCCTATTCTACTGATATATTCGTGCTCACCCCCAATGTTGATGAGGGCTGACACCATGCAACAAGTGGTTGATGAAAGTTCAACTTGTTTATCATTAGGAAGGGAAGGGGGCAACTATCTGTAAACAACATATAGCTAATTAGGTACTAAACTAATCAAAGTTAGCACAATAGACTACATCTATAAGAAGAGATACATGGGTTGGCAAACTATCTAAGGACCATCAATTTAGAACATTAACACGCTCAAACAGATACATATTAATCAAAAGATTACGGCTATCCATTTACATTCTTGAACGAAAACAGATAGCCGTAAGGATATTAAAGTTGGTTGTCAATCAACTTACCGACGCTTGTTTGAGCGATTGGAAGACGAAGTGCCGCCAATATGCAATGTATTTGTTGACTGTGAATAACCAGTTGAAGAGACTCGATTAGCACCTGCTCCATGGTAGTACTTCTCTGCTTCTGGTAACCATCTCTTGATGTTCTCGATACGACGAGCATCTGATGGGTGGTCGCTTAATATCTCTGAACGACTGCTGTTAGTCGCTGAGGCCATACGCTGCCAGAAGCTTACAGCATTCGCAGGGTCGTATCCAGCCATCGCAGCAAAGATGAGTCCCATGTAATCAGCTTCACTTTCATTATCACGACTGTACTTCAAGTTACGGAAAGAAAAGTATCCTCCTGCCACCTGTGAGGCTATGTCACCGACTCCACTACCAACGGCAGAATTCAAGACAGTGCCTAAGATACTCGTTCCCATCTGTTGGTTCATTTGCTTTGTTATCTGTTCTGCACTGTGTTTAGCCACGGCATGCGCAATCTCATGGCCTAACACGATAGCCAAACTTGCTTCGTTCTGCGTGTAAGGGAGCAGACCTTCATAGACAACAATCTTACCTCCAGGCATACAAAAGGCATTTGCCTGTTTATCCTGAACCAGATTAAACTCCCATTTGAAGTTATTTATCTCATTCGCATAGCCATTATTGCGTAAATAAGTCTCCACTGCATTAGCAAGATTGCGCCCTACACGCTGAACCATAGCCGTATTCTTTGCATCAGTAGACCTCTTTGCTGATGCCATAAACTTCGCATATTCCTGATTACTAAGACTAAGAAGCTGTGCATCGGAAATACTAAGACGATGTGTACGGTTCGTCAAAGGAACCTTTGAGGCCGTTCCACAAGCTGTCATCAAAGCAACAATAGCTGCCATTAAAAAATACTTAACCTTCATACAATTTACTCTTTTTTATAACAATCTGTACTGCGAAAGTACAACAAATTTCGTGAGGAACAAATAAAATCATTACTTTTTTGTAAAGGTTAACGGCTAAATACAAACCATAATAACCCTCTCATATCAAGTAAGACCTATCCTTTACGCTTCCCTACCTCCTCCGTTACGGGTATAAAACAGGTCACGATAAGACTGATAACACCCAGCAGTGCTACCTGAAGGAAGAACAAGCGATAGCCAACATACTCTTGTAAGAACCCTGTAAACCACCCTGTCATCACCCAGGAGAAGGCAGTTATGGCCGTACCTATCGAGTAAGTAAAGATAGAATGTTCACCTTTTGTACAATGCGTAAGCCAAACGACGTAAACAATCAAGCCAAGTCCTGTTCCGAACTGTTCGATAATCATACAGATATTGATGATTGACAGCGTAGAAACAAAGTAATAGCTAAGATAGACAAAGACAAACTTTGGTAAGGTTAAAGCGACAACAAATAACCATAACCAGCGTTTCAGACCATCCCGACGAACCAGTCCTATTCCGAAGATACAGCCTGCTATCAACGAGAACGTCCCTATCGTCCCCGAGACTAAGCCTAACTCCTGTGGCGAGAGGGCTAATCCACCGTTGCTACCTGGGTCTATCAAGAAGAGAGGAGCAATCCTAAAGAACATCCCTTCTGGGATAAGGAAGCAGAAAAGGAAGCACAGGCTTGCCACATAATGAGGACGACGAACAAAGGCAGACTTAACGTCATGCCACCACTGACGCGTCACACCAGTCCATATAGGGAGGTTTGCATGCAGACTATCCTTGGGAAGGATGAAGATATGGAACCCCATCAAAGAAGCGACAACAGCAGACAGCACCCAATAAATCCTTGCCCATGAAGGTGCTATAGTCCTATTAATCACTTCTAAATTACCCGCTATTGTTATCGGGATAGCCATTCCTATAATAAGAGACAACAGCATATAAGAGATAGCTCGTACTCCAAAGAACCCTGGACGATGGTATAAAGCAGCTTCACGCTTATAGAGTCGTTCGACAGCAACGTCATGTAAGGCAGCCACAGTGGCTATTATCATCAAGAAGAAGACGGTCCATTCAAACCAATTAGCAGAGGTTGCGACAAGTGCTAAACCTCCAAGACTTATTGTCATAACAAACTCTGCGAGGATTATCCACGTATATCTACTCCAATAGCCCACGACGAGTCGTGCCAGTAACGGACGCAGAATAAATGGAAGAAGGAACCATGACGAAGTAAGTGTTATCGCTCCATTCGACAAACCCATACGATTGAAATAAACCAAGGAAGTCATCAATAAGATAACGTATGGTAGTCCTCGTGTCAGATAAAGCGTAGGCAGCCAAAGCCAATGGCTACGCCACCGACTCATAATAGGTATCCCATTGATAATCTTCTGGTCGTCACGCATGATGCTATTCGCTATTTGTATTGTGCTTCAATCGCTGCATTTTGATAATAATGGTGGAGGATTTCGGTATATAGATAGCCCTTCTCGCCCATCACAGCAGCACCAATCTGACACAAGCCGACCCCATGTCCCCATCCTGCACCCACAAGACGGAAGTGTTGTGGGGCGTTATTCACCACCTCACTACGTTCTACCACGAAAGCAGAACTGTAGAGATGGCTCTCACTTAACGTGCGTCTTATCTCTAATTCCTTACCGATAATACGTGTGAACTTCGTTCCTACGATCTTCAAACGCGTAATACGACCACTCTTACCACGCTCTAAAGGTTGGAGGTCAATAATCTCTCCGAAATCAAGACCACTCTTACGACGGATTAGTTCAGCAAGTTCTGACTGCTCGAAGTCTACTGTCCAGCGATAAAAGTCTTGTGTTTCTTGGTCATAATTATTAAGCACCTGACCCAAGACTGCCGCATCCTTTGTATTGCAAAACGCCTTTGGAGACGACAGAATCCACTTCTGTGCCGTCTTCTCATCAGTGAGGTCAATCGCAGGGGCTGTTCCCAAAGGTGCATTATCTACTACAGAGAGCAGGTAGGGCTTATGAGTATTATCCCAACAGTACTCATATTCCTCCGAAACACCTCCACAACACTTACTAAAACGAGCATCGCAGATTTCCTTTCCATTCATCAACAACTGTCCACGTGTTGCCTTTATTGCCTCTTCAACATGTGGGCTCGTTGCCTTCGTAATACCCTGATAACGTTGACAATGGTCGTCAGCACAGACATCAAACAAGGTATGTGCATCGCTATCATACCATACCACGCCTTCTTCATCCGACACTTTTACAGGTGCAGATGCTGTCTGAATACCCAGTTCAATGGCTTTTCGTCTTCTCATCTGTACCAAAAGCCAACTGCGAGAGATAACAGCATGTGCCTTCAAAAGCTCTAATGAAGAGGTAGCACTCATCTCACTTGAGATAACACTTGCTAAATAACGTTCTACAGGTAGTTCATTAATAGCCCAGAGCTTATCTCCATCGACAACAAAACGTAGCTTTCCGAGGAAGGTTTGTGCCTCTTTGCGCTCCCAATGGAAGTCTACTCCGATAGTAACATCCTCCAAAGTAAAGGATATTTCATCATTTTTCGGGGTGAAGCAAAGTTCTTGATAGACCGTAGAATTCCACAGAATCTGTCCGTCTTTGAACTTTACAATCTGCTTACCAGTCACCTCTTTGTTTCCTATTGTGTAAGTACCATTCAGATGGAAACGTATTTCGTCGCCGCTAACGATACCTACCGAAACTATAGGTTCGTGCTTCCAATCATCGAAAACGAGGTCAACCGCCTTATTGCGAAGACGTTTCACAACATCTTTCATTGCCTCATCTGATAGTGAAACCTCACGTAAAATTGCTTTGGCAAGCCTTGCTGTCATCCCTTCGAAGTCGCTCTGACGAGGCAATATCATCAATCCTGCCATATCCAAGCTACCCGGACTGACCAGACACTGTGCCTCTCCGTCAGCAGAATAGCAATCAGGACGATGCTTCTCACGCGGGAATACAACTGAAATAAACGCCTCCCCACTGCGCCAAGCCACAATATTCATCATCGGCTCAGTTTCATCTTCCTTCATTGGAAGTGCCTCATATAAACGGCTGAACAGCTCAACATCGTGCTTCTCTGTATGACTCACGATAGCTAAAACAGGACAGATATAGTCTTTTATCTCGTAGATTCCCTCCGCATCGTTCATCTTCAAGAGTGGAACAGAGGTCTCGTAAAGCCGCTGCCAGTCACGTTGTAAAGGGAGAATACCACTTGTTCCTGCCTGAAAGTGGAGGTGATCAGGTGCACTCGCCCCACACTTCGGTCCATTATAGAACACCATTAGCTGCGGATAAGCCCTCAATAAGCGATGTATCTGTACATAATTCTCTGCTATTGCCTGCAGTTGATGATAGCGAGAAGGTATCGTGAAATGAACAGGGAGAATTGGGAAAGGGTTGACAAGGATATCAAAACCTTCTCCAAAAGGCAAAACAATCTGCTCTACTGGACGATTCTTTTCACAAAGGAAGCAAGGGCGCTTAGCCAGCGTAGCCTTATCAATCTTTGCCCCTGTACTCACCAAGCGTGCAGGATTGAATTGCGCAAGGGCTGAACCCACCTCACGCGTCTGCACACCCACCAACTCTTCAAAACGTTTTGCAACGTCTTTCCATTGGTTCAGCTGGTTATGAAAAAAATCAGTTAGCCCTTTCTCTCTGTCTCTATTCTGCTTTTGACGTGCAAGAATCTCAACTGTACGAAGCTGATCTTTATAATGATTGTTGGCATTAACCTTATCAATGCTCAGTACAGCATCACTATTTCCACCCCAACGACGGCAGAGATAAAGCTCATCATAGATTCGTCCGATACGGAAACGACGGCTGAAAGCCAATCCCATAGCATAGTCTTCGCCATAACTTGTGTTAGGGAACTGATGCTGACGAACCAAAGGAGTGAAGAAAGCACGTGGTGCACCGAGCCCATTAATACGTAGGGCGTTGTTACAACCATTATCCTCTGTCCACTCATTATGGCTAATCAAACCCGGAGGAAGGGTATTAAGATCGAAGTCGCACATACGATAAGAACCGACAATCATTGCAGCCTTCTGCTCATGGAAAGCATTGACAATGACCTGCAAAGTATTCTCAGAGGAATAAAGGTCGTCACTATCCAACTGAACAGCAAAGCGACCGCAATGCGCATCATTGATAGCATAGTTCCAACAGCCACCTATACCGAGGTCTGTACGTGTAGGAATAAGATGCACAAGACGCTCATCAGCAGCCAAAGTAGAGAGAATCTCCGTCGTTCCGTCTGTCGAATGGTTGTCGACAACGATGACATTAAAAGGGAAGTCTGTCTTCTGTGAGAGTGCTGATACAACCGCATCGCGTACTGTCTTCTCACGATTAAAGACAGGAATCACCACTGACGCCTCCACTGGGAAAGTCTCAGCAGAGAAGTCTGGCTGTGCATATTGCGTTGTATCTACCAAGGCATTGATAGCAGAGAGGTGTGCTGTTGCAGCCTGCTCCATCTCAATCTGTACCTCACGGTTGCGTGGATTCACATAATCAAACTGCTTCTCGCCACTTGCACGTAGGTCGTCTTCCTCCTCCGTATAGAGATATTCATTCAGATGGAAAAGTTCTCCCTTACGGCTTAAGAACAGACGAAGAGCATACCAACCAGCATACTGATAATCTCTTGCAATCTCTTTCTTTGCTTCAAACTCTTTCAGGTAGTCAGTCTTAAGAAGTACTACAGAGCCAAAATCGAAGTCATCACGGATACTACCCAACTGATATTCTGTAACGGGATGTTTGACCGTCTTGCCAGCTTCCACTGAGTAATGGTCAGCATAAACCATTGCTGCTTCAGTCTCTTCGGCCACCTGCAGCATACGTTCCAGGGCATGATAACCTAACGTGACAGGCCCCTGTTTCAAATAAAACAGGGCATAATCGGCTGTTGTAGTTGCTGCTATAAGGCGCATAGTGGCCAGAGAAAGCAAGCTACCTGCCTGCAGGTGATGGGTGTACTGAGACAGTGCCTCAGTAGGTGGGACATCGGCAGCTAACGTGTATATACTCCTCACTACACCTGACTCGTGCAACTGTGCAGCGAGCGACTGCGTTATTGCAGCTGTACTATACGGTAGAAAGCAATCTATCTGTTTCTTCTTTTCCATCTAAAATGTGTTCTTTTATCTACTTGCAAAGATACTATAAAATCCCGTCTTACGCATGAAGTTTATGAAGAAAACGCCTCACTACGAATTCTTTTCATGAAAAAAAATATTTTTCTTCACGTAAATAAATATTTCTTTTCATGAAAATAATTTGAAAGCGGTGGTCATACTGAACTTTTTCCGTAACTTTGTACACAGATAAAAGACATTAGAAGATAGTAAAAAGATGGAGAAAGAAAATCATATAGACCGTGCACTGGCATTCATGGAAAGCCTTGAAAGACTTGGTACACAGCTCAAGAAGGCTGATGAACAGCAGAAACTAATGCTGCAACAGATGCTGATTAAAAGCCAGAACAACGAAACAAACACGGATGAATACCGTGAACTGGAGCAAAGAAGCAAGGACCTTCAAGCAATGATTAACAAGTGGCGTCCTATCTATGAGGAACGTCTGAAAATGGTGAAGGAGGCACAGAAGGCTGCAAAGAAGTAAGGCAGACTGTAGAAGAACAAGACTTGAACAAGCTTATTTCTCGCTATAAAAGAGAAGTATGTGTCCCTTACTACTACTCACTATCTCCTATTCAAGATTGCAGAACTCCGCATATACAAACAAACTCCCTAACTATCAAGAACAAATGAAGAAAGACTTATACAAAGACATCAGACTGTTCTTACTGGCTATCATGGCTGTTAGTTTGTTTTTCTCATGTTCGTCTGTCCCTTCTGGAATAGCTGAAGAGATAACTTATCACGGAGAACAACTACATCGTTATCTGACGATTATCAAAGACGTAACAACGAATCCGGAGAGGAGTAAGGATACACTCACCTATTATTGTAATCAAAAAGGACAGCTCATCATAGAGCGTGTGGGTACAGATAGCTTGGATGATTACACCTACTCCTATGCTGGTGATACCATTCACATTCATAAGACGCATATTAAAGACCAGTTAGACGAACTCCTCGATGGCTATTACATAGTTAAGAACGGACTTATCGTAGAAGCGAATAACACTCCTGGCTACTACACATACACCTACGATAATAAGAGAAGACTCATTTGTCGTGATACACCGAACGTTATCTGTGGGAGAACAACCTATAACTTCCAATGGAAGGGAGAGAAGATGTTCCCTTATAAACCATTTAATATCAGCTACAGAGAGACTGGGCAGAAGGCAGCCTGCCACAACTTCTATTTCTTGTGGATGCATGGCAGTGGCATAAGGATACCCATCCCCTTCATCACCTTAGGCTATATGGGTGTTATTCCGAAAGGAGATATTAGCAGCTATAGCTCCAATTCAGGAAATAAAGACTTCGATTTCAAGGCACAACTGACAACGGAGTATGATAAGGAAGGACGTCCCACCCGCATTGAAGAAACGGTGACAACACTAAATAAGAATAACAAACAGGAAAGTGGTAAGTACGTTACAGAATACATTTGGTAGATAAATACCAGTATAGAAAAGCTTAAAACAAAATATGGAAAAGGAAAAGAAAAGTGAAGGAATGATGAGTGTTATTGCAGCGTTAGGTGCAAACATCTTAGTGGCTGTGTCTAAGTTTATTGGTTTTGCAGTGTCTGGTTCAGCCGCTATGTTGAATGAGTCAATCCATAGTATCGTAGATTGTGGCAATGAAATACTACTGTTAGTAGGCAACCGACAGTCAACAGCGAAGATATCAGATAAACATCCGTTCGGACAAGCACGTGCTAAGTATTTCTATAGTTTGGTTGTTGCAATGATGTTGTTCTTTGCCGGTGGTGCCTTAGGTATAATGGAAGCAACAGAGAAACTGTTTCATCCAGAACATAGCATGGAGAACACATGGCTCGTCATTGGTATTCTGGCCTTCGGACTCTTAGTAGAAACTGCCAGTCTGAGGGTTGCCTTCAAGGAGATTAAGGAACTGAACAAGGACAATCTATCGCTTTATCGTTTCTTGCGAGAGAGCCGTCACAGTGAAATACTTATCATCTTTGCAGAAGACAGTTGTGCTGTTGTTGGTTTGCTGATAGCCTTAGGCGGTACACTTCTTACCCACTTCACAGGTAATCCATTCTATGATGCCCTCTCGGGTGTACTGATTGGTGTACTCCTCTGTGCCGCTGCGCTCTTCCTCGCACGTGAGTTCTACAGTCTTCTTATCGGTGAGAGTGTTACAGAAAAGGACCTAACACGTATCAAGGAGGCCTTCAACAGAAATGAAATAGACCGCCTCATCAATGTCAAGACTATCCATCTCGGGCCTACGGACATCCTCGTCACGGCAAAGATTGACGTCAAGACTGAATACGACGCACAATCCTCTGAATTGATTAATGACATTGAGAAGAATATGCGTGCAGCCTTCCCAGAATACAAGATTTATATCTATATTGAAACAGATAAATATAAAGAGGATTATTAAAGACCTCTCCTCCGGAGCCTCTCCGAGATAGAGAGGAGCACTGGATAAGGTTATCAACCTACTCTACGACGACCTACTAATGATGAAGATATCTGCGATAGGGTAAGTATAAGAATTGGGATAGATAAGACGCTATACCACTTCAGAATTAAAGAAAACACAAAAGAAAGGGATGCACGACTGCATCCCTTATTCTTTATACTCAATTGCCATTAAGACTTACTTAAACGTGCGTTTGCCCTCTTGTGCTGCAGGCTTAACGATAATCTCACGCTGCTTAGCATTTGTCATCACTTTCATAGCTACAGCAGTGATATCTTGTGGTGTAAGTGTCTTGAATACTGGTGCGGAAGCGGCATTGTCATTTGGAGAAAGTTCGTTGCCCGTCTCAGCATAGATGTTCAATAAAGCCATCCAAACTGATGGGTCACTGTTTGACTGTGATGCTGCACCAGACTGTTCCTCATCAACAGCCAAAGGTACCATTGCAGCCTTAAACTCATCTGCAGAGAAACGGCCAGCCTTTACATCATCAAGAATACTATAAACAAGGCTAACAGCTTTATCTGTATTCTCTTTCGCAGTAGAAAGATGGATGTTAAGGCTCTCGCCAGCTACTGGCTGTGAAGTATAGTTGCTCTGTACACCTACGGTATAAGTAAGGTGTTCTTTCTCACGCAACACATCAAAATAACGACGCTCCAAGAGTCCACGCATCACCTCCAGAGCAGCTTGCTCACGCTCAGAAAGTTTCTGCTTATTGGCAAATGAAATCTCAATCTCTGCCATACCACCTTCTGTCTCAGTCTCAAAAGTGCGCTTGATAACAGGCGTAGATGACGAGAAATCCATTGGCTGAATAGCCATCTTCACAGGCTTACCTTCACCCTTGAGAGAACCTATATAGCGAAGCACCAACTCTTTTGCCTTTGCTTCTGGAATATCACCAATAAGACAATAGGTGAAACGTGATGCATCACCAAGGTGTGCTTGGAACTGTTCCTGTAACTTATCAAACTGAACTGACTTAAAGAAAGCCTCATCCTGACGTGGATTCATTGCACTAACTGGATAGAGCAACTGCTGAATAGAATCCTGTACGGCAGCCATACCTGTTGTTGCACGGTTCTCGTAGACATAGAGGTTACGCTGGATATACTTGTCAAAGGCAGACTTTGAGAAGTTCTGACGTGACAGAATCAAATACAGATAGCTGAAGAAATCATCAGCCTTGTCAACAGGTGCATTACCACCGATACCATCACTGTAGTCTTCCAATGAGAGGGAAAGATTGATGTCCTTGCCCTGTAGCCACTGCGCCAACTGATTTCGGTTGTAATTATATACGCCCGACAGCATCAAGAGCGAACGCATTGCATTATAGTTAGCAAGTTCTTGTGCAGGAACAATAGACTTTCCACCTTCTGCAGAACCTGCAAAGAGGAACTTACCACTCAGTTCTGGAACATTACGGTAAAGAACTTTCGCACCATTAGAGAGTGTCCACTCCTTTGCCTGCAAAGTCTTTAACTGCTTCTCAGAAACAATCTTTCCTCCTGTCAGAGGAAAGTCAATCAACTGACTGATAGGCTTCATACCATCAGCATGAGCCATATCGCTAAATGAACTCTTTGCCTTCAATGCAGCCATAAGATCATTCTCAGTGATATTCATCTCACTCTGCGACTTAGAATAAGTAACAAAAGCGAGGTTATTATCATTGAGCAATGACTTCATCCAAGCATTCATGTCCTCAACCTCTAACTCGACCAAAGTTTCAAGATTACGATTAATCTGCCCGCGGAAGTCTTGTACAGGAATATCATAGAGGAAGTTCTGACGGAAAAGCATCAAAGCATTGTCTGGTGTTCCGAGTCCCTTAGCTTCGAGGACATCCTTCATTCCATTGTACATCTTCTCCTTCTCAGCATTGAACTCAGCTGCAGTAAAGCCCTGGTCGCGCAAGTTATCACGTACAGCTAACATCTGCTGAAGCGCTTTCTGTTCATTACCCTGATAGGGAACCATGTCCCATGCCATCTGATAATAGTTTCTTACCAAAGGAGATAGACTCACCTCAGCAGCAATATAACTCTCCTTATCAGCATTCTTCAACATCACAAAGCGTTTTGGAGCCAATGTGTTGAAGAACTTAGTAAAGATAAACTGACGTACTCGGTCCTCTTCAGGTGCATTACCCTTCACCTCATAACGTTGATAAAGACCAAAAGAAGCACTCTTGTTCTCTGGGTCAATGAAACGCATATAGAGCGGTGTGGTATTGTCAGGAATCTGTCTTGTCTGTGGATTTACAGCAGGTGCTTGCTTAGCTGGTAATGTCTTGAAGACTGTCTGAATATTCTTTTCTATCTGGTCGACATCAACATCACCGATAACAGCAATAAACTGCATATTAGGACGGTACCACTTATCATAGAACTGCTTTACCTGCTTCTGCTGAAAGGTCTCCAGAATCTTCTGTGAACCAATCACATTATGAGTAGCATAACCTGCATGATTATATACAACAGGAGCAATCGCATCTGTCAGACGACGGTCTACTCCCGAACGATGACGCCATTCCTCAAGGATAATACCACGTTCCTTTTCAATGTCTTTAGGGGTCATCTTGACGCCATGGCACCAGTCACGGAGCACCCAAAGCATATTCTCATTAAGCTTCGCATCATTGGTTGGTACGTTATGAACCGCATAACGCGTATCATCAACACCAGTGAAAGCCTCAAAGTCATTGAGATTATTACTGCGAAGGAAGTTCATCACACCATTAGGGAAGTGGTCTGTCGTATTGAAAGCCAAATGCTCCAACACGTGCGCCAATCCCATTTCCTCATCATTCTCTAAGATAGCACCAACATTCTGATAGAGATAATATTGTGCTTCACCAGTAGCAGAACCATCATTATAGATATAATAAGTAAGTCCATTTGCCAGTTTTCCCTTTCGCAATCCATTCATCTGCGCATTGGCAGGACTGAAGGGAAAAAACAAAAAGCCTATGAGCAGTGCCACTGGCACGCTCGATAGGCATTTAATGATATTCTTGAACATAGTCATTGTTTACTTTTCAAGGAGTTCGAGCGTAGAGAGCTTCTGCTTGATTGCACCCTGCAACATAGCCTGTGGCATCTCCATATTCTCCAAACGGAGTGTCTCAGCAAATGCCTGGTTATAGTATTCACGTGCCTTGGTATAGTTCTTCAACTCACGATAAGAGTCACCTATCATTACCATATAGTTGACACGATCCATCACAGCATCTTCCTGTGACAAAGCTTTCTCTGCCCACTTGATAGCTACCTCATGATCCTTAGCCTTCAGACTCTTGCCTGCGGCCATGTAGAGGTTCTGTGCAGCCTTACCATAGTCGGCTGAACGGAGGTTGTTCTCCATCTTGCCAAAATAGGTTTCCATAGCTTTCACATAGCCATTTATATCCTTATTCTTATACAAGTTGTAGAGAGCATCAAAGTAGAGCTTTGCTTTCTCGTATGGAGTAATACCTGTCAAGCCAACAACTTCGTATGCCTTTGCATACTGGTTCTTAACTTTCTCTACATAGTCCTTGTACTTTACGTTGCCATCCTTTGCCATATCCTCAGCGAAGATGTCGTTAGCCTCAACAATATAGTAGGCAGGTGCCTTACCAAGTTTCTTCATCCAGTCATCAAGGTGGTCGTTCATAAGGTCAATCATATACTGCTTGTGCTCCTTATCTTCATCACCCTCCAATGTTAGAATGATACGATAGTCATTCTCATTGATAAGCTTCAATGGTGCCTTAGCAGCTACATAGTTCTTATAAAGTTTCTGTAGACGAGTCACCCACTTATCTGCATCCATACCTTCCTGCGCCTGCAAAAATGATGGTGCCTTGAGAAGAAGTTGCTGCTGAACGTCAAGGTCGTTGTTATCAGCCTTGTACTTGTTGTAAAGTTCCTCAAAACTTACACTCTCTCCAGCAGCAATCTTAGCAGCTTCCATGAGTTCATCCTTATCCATCGCACCTGTATTCACAGACAAAGCTTTGCCATCTGGTGCAATGAAAGCTACTGTTGGATATGCTGCGACCTTGTAGTTCTTGGCGATATCAACATTCTCACCCTTCTCTGCATCTAACTGCAGACTGATAAAGTGTTCATTGAAATACTTTCCTACTTCCTCTTGTGTGAAAACAGTCTTTGCCATCTTCTTACAAGGAACACACCACACTGCGTAGAAGTCAACAAACAGTATCTTATTCTCTTGCTTAGCTTTTACCAAAGCTTCACTGAAAGTTCCCTTAAAGAACTTAATGCCATTTGCTGCTTCTGTACCCTGCTGTGCACGGAGCTGTACTGCCATCATCAATAAAGATACCAACAGTAAGATATATCTACATCTTTTCATATTAATCTGTTTTTAATGGATTGTTTTATTCAATTTATCTATTTAACCATCATCTACTTACAGCATTGAGATTTACTCATGTCTGTCTTTCTCATACAATGACGAGAATACATATTCAATCAACACTGAACGTAGTATGTGCACTTGTCATTTACCATTATTAATATTAGTCGACAAGTAGCTTATCATCAGTTACTACCACCTTGAAGATATTCTCCAAGACAGCCTCATGGTCTTCATTATATACCTTGATAGAGAGTTGATATCTACCATTAGGCAACTGTTGTGCGCATCTTGTGTAACTACTATCAAGCCGCCAGTCACAGAAATCTTACCTTCCTTGTAGAGTTTCATAAACAACTGTGCCTGTTCTTGGTTGTCAGCCTTAACCCCAGACAACTCATAATTGATAGGGTTAGTACCAGCAACACCTTGAATACGTGTTGAAACGAATGGTAGCTTGTATTTACCACGGTCACTCGTTGAGTCTACATTGTGGAAGGCATTAAGTGAGTCAGGAGTAAACGATGCACCCGTTGTCCTTAGATAGCCAACAGCCATCTTACTGCATGATACCATAAAACCTATTGTAAGGGCCATAAGGCACAGCAATGCGATTCCTTTCTTCATCTTTTTCATTTTTAAAAGTCGGTTAAGTTGAAGTCATAAACAAGTGAGTGAACCACTCCCGTGTTTGTTTCAATATTACATGAAGCAACGTCAGAAGTCTTAGTGGTCGTTGGAGAAACCAAATGGATACGCAAAGGTCCAGCACCAGGAACACTGTTGTAAGACTCACGGAATGTATAAATCCACAACTGGTTACCAGAAGCCATCTCTACCGTCTCACCACCCTTACCGATAGGTGTTGATGCATCAGAAGACTTAACACCTTCCTTAAAATCATCAAGCATCACTCGCTTGTTAGGTAAAACACTGTTCAAGATAAACTTTCTACAGTCTGCAACAGGAATATCAGATACCCTTTCCATATTATTATCATAAAGATAACGACGGATACTATTGTTGGTAGGACCAAAGAACGTGATGTTCTTGCCGTACTGACTTGTACCTTGGAAAAGAGAAACTAAACCAGCACGCTCAGTCATCACGCAGAGAGAATCCCAGTTATAGCTATCACCTTTGAAGTATTCCCACATCGTCATATCGTGCTTACCATTGGCAAGACCAGTGTCATCGAAGTTATACTGGGTACAACCAGAGAGTATCCCCATCGTCAGACACACGACTATTATATATATAATCTTTTTCATCTATCAAACAATATATTTATTGTAACGTTCCTAACCCATTATTAGTTATAAGCTTGCCAATATGGTTTCTGTCGTAACTGGGTGTTAATAATGTGTCCATCCTTATCCTGCCATGAATCCTTTGGGAGTGGAAGGAACAGCGCACCACCCTGAATATCCTGATTGGTCAGCAAGAGGAATTTACCCTGTAACTCTTCTTTCACATAACCATTACGGATAACATCAGCATAACGAGCATCATTCTCACCGATAAACTCCTTCTCTCTCTCAAGGAAAATAGCCTTCTTCAGTCCCTCTGTATCGTAGGTTGATGGATAAGAAAGTGCACCAGCACGTGAACGAATCACATTAAGGTCAGCAATAGCCTTTGCCTCGTTACCTAACTTCTGATAGCATTCAGCTCTCAACAGATAGAAATCAGCAAGACGCCAATAGACATAATCGGCATCTACCGTACGGTAGGTTTTACCACTTGGTGAATACTGGTCGGGATCCAATATTGCCTTTCTAAACTTATACATGATAGCATAATCCGTCCCATCAACCTCATGTGGTGTACCCCACTGATAGAAGAACGCTTGTAGGCGTTGGTCAGTAGTATCTGGGAACAAGCTTTCTACTGTTGAAGTATAAAGCTGATAGGTACTACTTGATGGTAGATCAGCTAACGTCTGGTCCTCTCTAACAGGCCAGCTCACAAAGTTCTGCGCCACCTCATTAGGTGAGACAACATTCTCAGAGCGTGTCTTATCAAAGTAAAGACTGAAGATTGCCTCAGGATTAGGTGTCTTCTCATTAGACAGATACGTACAGAGTTCTTCTGGAGAAGAACAAAGTTGATAGTTACCTACCTGACCATCGATAAGTTGTGTTGAGTAATCAATAGATTTCTGATAATCTTCCTGTGCATTACCCTTCAACTTATAAAGTTCAGTCACACTACCTTTCCATGCGTAAATCTGTGCAAGTAAAGCAGCAGCAGTACCCTTTGAGGCTGTCTGACGATTGGTAATAGCAACGCCATCCAAGTCTGTCAACTTATCCCATGTAGGTAGAATATCCAATGCCTTCTTAGCATGTTCTATCGCAGCGTTGAGTACATCAGCTTGCGAAGACAAAGAGTAAGGCTTTATCTCAGAGGAGTTTTCAGTGATGATAACCTCCCCATAACGCTGAGCCAAGAGGAAATAAGACAATCCGAGAGCGAACTCAGCCTGTCCAACATGGTACTTTCGACGCTCTTCCGGCAAGTCTTTTGTCTTATTTATATTATCAAGCAACAGATTAGACTCAAAGATAATGTCATAAAGACCCTTCCATGAATACTCGCTTGCTATGACTGTTCGTGGGTTCCACTCGCGCATCTGCTTGCCATCCAGTATCTCGTCAGCCTTAATGCCAGCTGTTGAAAGGACGTAGTTATTACCTACTACAGTATTGATATAATATAGAATAGAAGTGGTTGTTGCGTTCAGCTCTTTCTCTGTATTAAACGAGTTGCTGTAAGTCATTCCGTTCTCTGGCTGCAAATCAAGGCTGCAAGAGGACAGAAGACAACCACATAATGAGAGCATTATAATCTTCTTCATTGTCTATTAGAATTTTAAGTTAAGACCCAAAGTAACCTTTCTATTCAATGGATACTGTGTTCCATCATCCTTACCAGAATAAGGATTGATAACTTCAGGGTCTACTCCTGAATAATTAGTAATCAAGAACAGATTCTCTCCACTAAGGTATACATTAGCATCTTTGATGAAAGAGCCCTTCAACCAGTTCTTTGGTAACTGATAACCAATCACCAACTGCTTGAGACGTAAGAAACTAATGTTCTCAATGTTAGAGTCTACATTACCGTCAAACTGCCCTACATAATCCTTGTCAGCGAATTCAAGTGATGGATACTTCGCATCTCTATTGCTTGTTGTCCAGAAATCATTAGCGTGGAAGTAGTTCATGATAACGCCAAAGTCCTTTGTAAAGGTGAAGGCACTGTTCTTATACATATTCATCACCTTACGGCTGATGGTATAGCTGAAGAGTACATCAAAGCTCAATCCCTTCCATTCTAAGTGGCTATTCAAACCACCGTAGACTGCAGGAAGAGTACTACCAGCATAATAGAGGTCCTTATCATCAATCACACCATCATAGTTCTGGTCCTTAATCTTCCTACCACCCACACGCAATGGATTATTGATAGACTGAAAATAAAGTGGAATCTGCTTACCAGAAGCATTAGGATACATTGGGATATCTTCCTCCTTCTGAACGATTCCCTCATCCTTAAAGGTATAGATACCATAGACAGGGCGACCTAAGACTTTATCATTAAGGTCTTCACCATTGTATGTCTTACGTAACATATTCTTATTATGAGAAAGGTTGAAGCCTACACTCCAGTTCCAATTCTTCTTGCGGATAACATCATACTGAGCCTCGAACTCGATACCTTCGTTAGAGATAGCAGATGCATTGTCCCACATACTTGTAGCAAGGAAGACATTACCTGGAAGATAAGACTGCATCAACAGCTTGCTTGAATACTTATAGTAATAATCGAGCTTGAGTTTCAAGCGATAATCCAACATCTGTAAGTCAAGACCGAGGTCATACTGGTCACTCTCCTCCCAAGTAAGTTTCTTATTAGCCATAGATTGCGGGATAAGACCTAACGAACCATTAAATACATTACTTTCCTCCATCACGCCCAATGCCAAATAAGGTTCTTGGAACTTCTGACCAGACTTACCCCAAGAAGCACGAAGCTTACCAAAGCTCAACCACCAGAACTTCTTCATGAAATGTTCCTCACTGAATGCCCAGCCAAGACCCACAGAAGGGAAGGTTCCCCAGCGTACATCCTTACCGAAGACACTTGATCCATCCGCACGAATAGACAACTCCGCCATGTAACGTTTCTTATAGCTATATGCCGCACGACCCAAGAAACTAAGCAATGACTGCTCCTGCTGATTGGTTAGGAAGCTTTGTGCAGCCCTCACAGTTCCACCATCGTTGAAGAGAGAAGGCCATCCCTCACCCGCAAACTTAATAGAGTTAGTAGGGCCACCCTTTGCTGTACCGCTTAGGTTCTGCAGCAAGTCATAGTTATAAGTCATACCAGCCATCAGCTCCAACTTATGTTCGCTTGGCAATGCAAGGTTATAAGTAAGGATATTCTCAGTCTGAATATTCGTCATAGCAATATTAGAAGCCTGTACCTCCGACTTCTTATCATACTCAGATAATCAGGTGTAAACGTGTAGACACGTGTGAAGTAATGGTCAAGCGAGTAGGTAGAAGAGAATTTCAGACCTTTTATAATATTATAGTTCAAGCCTACACTCAGACGAACATTATAATTTGAATTCGTCTTATCAATATCCTTCAACTGCCTTAACGCCACTTGTTCTGCGACACTACCCTTACCCGGCAAGAGCGTAGACGTACGCTTCGGATCGAATGTCAATCCCTGCACACGTCCCCCATCCGAACCAGCTTTCTGCGTAGCGTATGTCAGGTTGATACGTGTGAAAGCACTCAACTTCGTCGATAGGTTAAAGTCAAGATTACTCAACAAACTGAAACGACGGAAGTTAGAGCTAATCATAATACCCGTTTCATCGTAGATACCAGCATTAACCATATACCTTATATTATCTGTACCACCAGCCAACAACAAGTCACCTTTGGTCACCCTACCTACACGGAAGGCATATTTCCACCAGTTTGTTCTGTTGTTATAGAAAGTATTCAGTGAGTCTTGTGCTATTCCTGGCAGTCGACGATCTGGGTCTAACACCCTACCATTACGCCACAAGTAGTCGTATGCACCATCATTATCAGCATCCCAGCCGTATGAATCCTTATAAGAATCTGGATAAATCAGCTTATCTGTTATATAATCATAGTGTGCACCTCTCTGGTTCTTTGCCAAGAGAAGAGCTATATCACGTTCACCCTTACCAAGTGTCTGCATTGGCGTACTTGGCAACCAAGAAAGAGATTGTGAGAAATTGAAGCTTACTTCTGATCGTCCCGACTTACCTTTCTTTGTAGTAATGAGGATAACACCATTACCAGCTCGCGAACCATAGAGTGACGCAGAAGCTGCGTCTTTAAGCACCTGCACAGACTCTATACTTGAAGGATCAAGTCCTGACAATGGGTTAATACCGCCCGTTGCATCCCCAGCACTACTTGACACTGGTATACCATCAATCACGTAAAGCGGTGAACCATCGTTGATACCCTTTTGATTAAGAGAGCTAAAGCCACGAATCGTGATGCGAGAGCCACCACCACCAGGTGAACCAGACAGGTTAGTAACGTCTACACCAGCCATACGACCCTGCAAGAGGTTCTCAATACTTGCTGTTGGCGCCTTCTGCAAATCTTCAACTTTAACAGAGGCAATGGCTCCCACCTGTTCACGTGTATTCCTCTTACCATAAGCAACGACCGTAACTTCACCCATAGCAACGGCAGATGACGTCAGGATAACATTCATCGCCTTACCAGTATGGTATTTCAGTGTCTTTGCGTCATAGCCTACACTGGAGATAGTGATTGTTCCTTCCTCTTTTTCTACAGGCATAGAGAAATTACCATCTACATCGGCAGTAACACCTTTCGACGTTCCCTTAATCTGTACAATAGCAAAAGGTACGCCCAATCCGTCCTTGTCTTTACTGTTCCATGAATGGTGTATTGTCCCTGTGTAGCATTTTTCATCTTGAAGACATCAATCACCTTACCGTCAATATTATAGACAAAAGATGAGTGAGCCAACAGGTTTTCTACAGCACTCAGTTCGTCTACATCCTCAAACGAGATGGTAAGAAGCAACGTATCGTTCTTAACATCATCCGTGTAATTAATCTTGTAGTCTCCCTTTGTAGAAATGAAATCCAAGATCTGAGCAACACTCTTATCCTTAAACGAAATCGAGAATTTCTTTCCTGCGACTTGTGCAGAAGCAGGCGAACTCCACGAAAGCATCAAAATAAAAGCTGTCAGAAACACCAAAGAAGGCAGGCTTCTTAAAGTTCTAAACATGTGTTGATGATACTTCATTGATTAGTCTTTATTGTTATTACTTTTGATATTAACTTATTAAACAAATTAGATTACTTCACAAATGCGCTCTCAACGATTCTACATAAAAAGGGTATTAATATTGATTGCGATGCAAATGTACATAAAAATATTGGATCTCAAAGCCAATTGGACATAAAAAAAGTAAAAGAAAAATAGCTATAACAAGACATCTCACCCCTTCTCGGAAAGGAGAAGAGACTTCTAAGATAGAACAGATGCCTACCTATTAAACACGAACAGCCCCTTTACTTTCTACTTTCTCTATACGTAGAGGAGTATTCTCTCGACGCATAGAGGAGTATTGTCAACAAAGCTTATTACAGGTTTCTACCCCTTCTTTGTCCCTATCGCTATATCAAAAACTATACTGAAATCCTATTGACGCAAATTCCTTCAACTGCCAGAAGGCATAATGGTCATCACGACGTACTCCATCATCAAAACGAGGATAGATGAATACTCGACTTGAGATGTATCGGTTGAAGCGGAAGGTAAAGGTATTCTCCCACTCTAACTCTGTGCGTTTATACGTAGAATAGCCATACAGACGAGTCTTCCAAGTCAACGACTCCATCATCTTCCATTCTAAATCTACAGTAAACTCAGAACCGAAATCGTGCAAGAAATGACGACCATCTTTCATTCCTAAACGGCGAGTCAACTCCAACATGCGAGTGTACTTCATGTTATAAGCCAAGGGAGCTAAATGGAAGTTACCCTTCAAACGATGGTTCATCCAGTCGACCGAGTAATCCATACCGATAGAGAGGTTTATGTTCAATGGAGCAACGAAAGCTGAATATACCTTTGGGTCGTTAGACCGATAAGAACGACTAAATTGTGTATTACCAATAAATTGCACCGTATAGTACCACCGCTTCGTTGCCTGCAAGCCAAGTTTTGAGGTAAGACGTATCAAGTCTTCTGTACTCTTGAAACTATGCAAAGAGTCTGAACGACTACTCTGTAAACCGTATTTCAGTTCCAAGCGGTTTTCCCATTTCAATTTCTGTTTATTGTTATAATTGGCCTGCATCACCAAAGAAGCCAATGCTGAATAGTTACTTTCGCCACCTCTATACCAGTTTCCAGAAACATAGTTCTGCAGGAATTGCAAAGCATAATCACCATTAAACGTCCAGAAATTAGGTCGTTTTATCATAACCTCCACTGGCACTGTCGTTGGCTCAATAGGTGTTTCTGGCACCTTCTCAACTAATGTTGGGTCATGATGGATTGGTGCGTTAATATCGTCCAACTTTGTCTGCTGCTGTTGTACCATCCTATCAGTCCCTCTGACAAGGTCAGGGCGTGTCAGATAAAGGTGCATCAACTCTGACAGAATAGGGTTGTCGTTTCTATCTCGTGTAAACAATTTCTCTGCTACATTACCATAATAGGTCAGTGGTAGGAACAATCTCATATCATTCCTACGTAGTCTCTGTTCACGACGTATCTTAGGCTTTTTTGACGTAAAGACACTGTCTTTTAATGCGTTCAACGAGTCAACATACGCTTGTATCTTATCCATTGATGGCCGTTCATCGCTACGAACAGAGACAGGATGACTCACTTGAGCAACAGCGCCCAAGCATATCATTAAAAATAATGTGATTAAAAAGTTTCGTTTCATCATACTTAATATAATGTGCAAACTTACAGTATTTTTTTCAATTTACAGCCCTATTTACTAAAAATCTTAATCACTATAAGCAATTTACCCATATAATTAGTTGTCTTCCATTTCATCCTGAAATGGAAGACAACTAACTCTTTCATCCAAAGGTTATCGTATTTCTTGAATCACCAAGAATACTCCTTAGCGTTGTCTTAAAGATTTAATTTATAGCCTACAGACACCTCAAATACGCTGTTACGAGAAGAGTCGCCTTTCTTGTAAATATTAAAGACTCCCACATGATATAATGCTCCTAACACAACATTTTCGTACTCATAGCTTACACCAACTGGTATTGAAAGACCAAACTTACGCATACCATTCTTCATATCGATAGTAAACTCATCCTCATGGAAATTAGACTTTTTACCCTCCTTGTCTACTTCATACGACTGTTGTACTTCATGATTATTAGCATTAAACAGGCAGGTTGGTTCTATACCAACCTTAACAGAAAGACCTGGCAACAACTTATTATGAACTAAAATCGGCATACTCACATAATTTATTCGCAAGTAACGATCATAAACTGTAGTGTGTTCATCAGTATAATCCTCCAATTTACAGCCTGCTTGAACAAATGATAAGCCAGCAGAAAGACCTACGGCATCAGAAGCCTGATACATCACATCAGCACCTCCAACAAACCCTAACAATGCATGAGGTTTAACCTCTACTATCATGTTATCGACCACTTCGTAAATACCAGACCCACCTAACAAAGAAGAAATTGATACTCCTACATGTGGTATCACTGACCATGTACCCGGCTTGTTCTGTGCCATTGATACCAAAGTTGATGTAACTAACACGATTAGAACTGCTATTCGTTTCATAGGTTTCGTATTTTATTTTGTTAAAAATTATATCTGTTAAACGTATTTCACATGATTTTATTGCAATACCTTATACTATTTGTTAGTCTTTCATCCCCCGAAAGTTATATATCGAGTTCTATTTACATGCCTAATATTGAGAAATATTGCAATTAAAGTCTTTGATTTACACCAAACCTTACCAACGGATAACAGCCATAACACAGACAAAAGATAGCCTCTTCACAGCTTTCTATGATACGAAAAATTCTTTACTTCTACCTTCTATATATTTGTCTTAAAAACCATGAAGGCTCCCCTACAAGCATCTTTGTAATCAACAACATATCAAATGGTTATGAACTCTCTTCAAGAAGAGGCCTAATTAGGGGCAAGAAGGGCGTCTTTTAGGGGCAAGAAGAGCATGTTCTTGAACGTAATTAGGCGTCTTCTTAAACCTTAAAGGGCAAGTGTTGTATTGGAGAGACAGGAAAAAGGTTTACAAACTCAACCTTATTGACGCTCAAAACGAAACCTTTAAACTCCTTCCCACTCCATCTTCTCCCAACGTTTCAATACTTAAAACATAGCATGCGAACAGCCCACACAGCATGTATCGAGGCTCGTCCCGTATGATGCGAATGGCAGGTGAAATCGAATCAAAGAGCTACTACAGTCCTTCATAATTTAAGTATCTTTTATCATTCTGCTTATTCTTAAGAGAAGCTGAAAAACATGTCTTACCCACTTGTCCAACCCCACTCGAAAAAGTAGCAAGCGGAAACATCCTTTTCAAGGGAGTTTTGAATTTGCTGTCATATCTGTCATCGTATATCATCACCTAAGTCACTAACTAACAGTAGAATTACATGAAATGTTAATTATGACAGCAAATAAAAATAAAACTATTTTCGTAGTTTACGGAATAGTCTCTCTTCTGTTAGAGTCGCCCAACCACTGCATTGTTCGGAAGAATTTCTTTTAATCAAACCGCTCTCTCCCTCCCTTCCACAGTAGCGTGTGCAAAAGTTTCATCTATTATCTCTAAATAAAATATAATTTCTTTTGTCATTACCTTATTTTGCTGTATCTTTGCAACAACTTTGGTGTATTATACCTTATTAAAGAAATGGCAAAAAAAAGAAACAAAGCCCGCAGTCGTCATAGTCTGCAGGTTGTCACACTATGTATCAGTACAGCTATGGTGCTGATGCTGATTGGTATGGTCGTACTTACAGGCTTTACCAGTCGCAATCTTAGTTCTTACGTGAAGGAGAATCTTACTATCACCATGATTCTCCAGCCTGATATGAATACAGAGGAGAGCTCTGCTCTTTGTCAACGTATTCGCAACTTGCATTATATCAATAGCCTGAACTTTATCAGCAAGGAGCAGGCTTTGAAGGAAGGAACTCGAGAATTGGGTGCTAACCCTGCCGAGTTTGCAGGCGAGAATCCATTTACAGGAGAGATAGAAGTACAACTAAAGGCCAACTATGCCAACAACGACTCTATTCGTAACATCGTTCAGCAACTACGAACCTATCGTGGTGTGAGCGACATTACCTATCCACAGAGCTTAGTAGAGAGTGTAAACCAAACGTTGGGTAAGATTAGTCTGGTGCTATTAGTCATTGCCGTCTTGCTCACCATCGTCTCCTTCTCTCTGATTAACAACACTATCCGTCTGAGTATATACGCACGACGCTTCTCAATCCACACGATGAAACTCGTTGGAGCATCATGGAATTTCATCCGTGCACCATTCTTACGACGCGCTGTATTAGAAGGACTCGTCTCTGCCCTATTAGCTATTGCAGTCTTGGGGGTTGGGATATGCTTCCTCTATGATTACGAGCCAGAGATTACAAAAGTATTGTCGTGGGACGCATTGGTTATCACAGCATTCGTTATGTTAGCCTTTGGTGTGATAATTGCAACCTTCTGCTCATGGTTGTCAGTAAACAAGTTCCTGCGTATGAAGGCAGGTGACCTATATAAAATATAAACGAAAAGTAAATAAGGTAAAAGATTTCTTAGGTGGTGAAGGCTGTCTTGTCTTAACTCCCCCTAACGCTCTTGAACTCCTCAAACAAACAATATGGACAAAAGAAATTTAGCTTTTGGTAAGACCAACTTTATCTTGTTGGCTATAGGTATAGCCGTTGTTATTATCGGCTTTATCCTTATGAGTGGTGGATCCTCCACAGAGACGGTATTCGACCCAAATATCTTAGTGCTCGTCACATCACAGTAGCACCTATCGTCACCTTTATTGGTTTTATCTCTATCATTGGTGCTATTCTTTATCAGCCGAAAGAAACGAAAGGAATGGAGGACTAATGACACTTTTACAAACGATTATTATCTCTATTGTCGAAGGACTGACGGAGTTCCTTCCAGTGTCATCTACGGGTCACATGATTATTACACAAAATCTTTTAGGTGTACCATCAGGTGACGAGTTTGTACATGCCTTTACCTTCATCATACAGTTTGGTGCTATTCTCTCTGTCGTATGCTTATATTGGAAGCGCTTTTTCCAGATTGACCATACACCTGTACCTGCTGATAAAACTTGTACTTTCAAGAAGAATATTCATCCAATCCGCTTTTACTGGTTATTGTTCATTGGTGTCCTAACTTATACTTTCAAGAAGATTATTCATCCAATCCGCTTCTACTGGTTATTGTTCATTGGTGTCCTACCAGCTGTTATCATTGGCTTAGCAGCTAAGAAAAGTGGTTTACTTGACTGGCTACTCGACTCTGTTTGGGTGGTAGCAATAATGCTCGTTGTGGGTGGTATCTTCATGCTTTATTGTGATAAACTGTTCAATAAGGGAAAAGAAGAGAATCAGGTAACAGAAAAGCGTGCCTTTAGCATTGGTCTTTTCCAGTGCTTATCGGTTATCCCTGGCACAAGCCGCTCTATGGCTACTATCGTTGGCGGTATGGCAAACGGATTGACACGTAAGCGTGCAGCAGAGTTCTCATTCTTCCTTGCAGTACCTACTATGGCTGGTGCAACACTGCTCGACCTACTTGATTTATTAAAAGGTGACAGCACATGGGCGTCTACTCATAACCTTATAATGCTCGCTGTAGGCTGTGTTGTATCATTCATCGTTGCGCTATTGGCAATGAAATGGTTTGTAAGTTTCCTTGCAAAGTATGGTTTCAAGTGGTTCGGTTGGTATCGTATCATCGTTGGCCTTATTATCATTATAATGCTGCTTTGTGATATTCCACTGAATATGGTTGACTAATCTCATATACTTATCATACTAATGAACTTCAAAGAAGGAGTAATCATCCCTATTGACAAGCCCTACGGAATCACCAGTTTCAAAGCATTGGCGCACGTACGATACCTTTGTACACAGGCGAATGATGGGAAGGTAAAGATTGGTCATGCCGGTACATTAGACCCTTTAGCGACAGGAGTTCTCATCCTTGCAACGGGTAAGATGACAAAGCAGATTGAGACTTTGCAGACACACACAAAGGAATATACAGCGACCCTACAGCTGGGTGCAACCACACCGAGCTACGATATGGAACATGAGGTAAATGAAAATTTCCCAACAGAACATATTACAAGGGAGCTGATAGACGCTACACTACCTCAGTTTGTGGGTGATATCGAACAAATTCCACCCACTTATAGTGCTGTAAAGGTGGATGGTAAGCGTGCTTTCGACTATCGTAGAAAAGGTAAGGATGTCACGTTAAAACCTAAGAACATTCGCATTGATGAGATAGAAGTATTAGCCTTCGATGCAGAGAAGATGCAACTATCAATCCGTGTCGTCTGCGGTAAAGGTACTTATATTCGTGCATTGGCACGCGATCTTGGTCGTGCGCTGAATAGCGGAGCCTATCTTACAGCATTGCGCCGCACACGTGTTGGAGACGTAAGAGTGGAAGACTGCGTCAATTATGACCAGTTTGACGTATGGCTCCAACAACAAACTATAGAAAAATAATAAACTCCCCAATATAAAAATATGAAGCTTTCACAGTTTAAATTCAACTTGCCAAAAGAGCAGGTAGCCTTATATCCACATTCTTCTGAACGTGTTCTGACACGTACTGATGGTAGCACACAGACCTTCACCGTCACTCGTCGTGACGAAGGTAGGCTGATGGTGTTACACCGTAAGTCAGGAAAGATTGATATGTTTAAGGGTGAGATCAACGGTGAACCTACTGAAGAAGACTACATCCGATTCAAAGATGTATTCAATTACTTCGATGAGGGAGATGCCTTTATCTTCAATGATACGAAGGTATTCCCTGCTCGTCTATATGGTACAAAGGAGAAGACTGATGCGAAGATTGAGGTTTTCCTCCTTCGTGAACTCAATCAGGAGATGCGTCTTTGGGATGTATTGGTAGAGCCTGCCCGTAAGATTCGTATCGGTAACAAGCTTTTCTTTGATGAGTCTGGCACGATGGTAGCTGAGGTTATAGACAATACTACCTCTCGTGGTCGTACTCTCCGCTTCCTTTACGACTGTCCGCACGATGAGTTCAAGCGTGAGTTATTTGCTTTGGGAGAGGCTCCATTACCACGCTACGTCATTGATAACCGTCCTAAGGAGGATGGGGAAGAGTTTGCACACGCAACAGCTGACGACATGGAGAATTTCCAGTCTGTCTTTGCCAAGCATGAAGGTGCCGTCTCAGCACCTGGTACAAATATCCATTTCTCTGAACACATGATGAAGATGATGGATATCAAAGGTATCAAGAAGGCCTTTATCACACTACATTGTGGCTTAGGCACCTTCCATGATATTGAGGTAGAGGACCTTACAAAGCATAAGATGGATTCAGAGGAGATGCACATCAATGCTGACGCATGTCGTATCGCTAACGGTGCTAAGCAGGCAGGACATCATATCTGTGCTGTTGGTGCAAGTGTTGTCAAAGCTACAGAGACAGCTGTTGGCACTGATGGTATGATAAAGGAGTATGATGGTTGGACCAATGAATTTATCTTCCCTCCATACAACTTTGGCTTTGCCGACTCAATGCTGGTGAATTTCTATCATCCATACTCAACTTTATTGATGGAAACAGCAGCCTTTGGAGGTTATGACCTTGTGATGGAGGCATATGACAAAGCGGTAAGGAATGGTTATATGTTTGGTTGCTTTGGCGACTCTCTACTGATTCTTAACGATTAACATGCACATAGTTTATTTATCCCTCGGCACCAATCTTGGTAATAGAAAGGCCATTATGCACGAGGCGATAACACGAATAGAAGGAAAGATTGGCACAGTATTGCGCCAATCTTCTTTCCATGAGACAGAGCCTTGGGGCTTTGAAAGCCCTAATCTCTTCCTCAATTCCTGCGTATGTGTCTCTACCTCTCTTGCTCCCAGACAGCTATTAGAGGCGACACAAGCCATAGAAATAGAGATGGGACGAGTAAAGAAGTCTATCAATGCACAATATACAGACCGCATCATAGATATTGATATCCTGCTTTATGACAAGCTAAGTATCAATGAGCCTGACCTTATCATCCCCCATCCTCTTATGGAAGAACGTGATTTTGTAATGCTTCCCTTGAAGGAGATATGGGAGGAGTAAGCGCTCTTCACATCGTAAAATAAACTAAATCTATTTGTCGGAAATATTCTTAAACTTATACAACCCTGACGTAAAATATAACAAACCCAAACTTTGACTAATAAGATAAACAAATGAAAAGAACTTTATTATTTGTGGTAACTGCGTTTACAAACATCTTCCTTGCCAATGCAGATCCTATCACTAAAGCACAAGCTTTGAGTATAGCAACAAAATACATCAACAACCCAAAACTATCGAACGATACTCCCCAAACCCGCTCATCACAAGCTAATGAGCAACCTGCTTATTATATTTTTACTAATCCAAACGACAAGAAATTCGTTATTATCTCTGGAGAAAGTAAACTCAACGAGCTCGTGGGTTATGGAGATAAGATGACAGAAAACCCCAACGACCAGCCTCCCTACTTCAAACTGTTCTTAAAGGAATATGAACGTGTTGTAAAAGAAGTGCGTTCTAAAGCTACAGCTACTACCCCACAGCGTCCTATCAAACGAAAAGTAGAACCCTTGCTTACTTGTAAGTGGAGCCAGTATGACCCTTTCAATAAGTACACCCCACTAAGTAATGGACAGCATACACCTACTGGTTGTGTTGCAACAGCCACAGCACAGGTGATGTTCTACAATAAATGGCCTAAGAATAGACCACAAGATTATATAGCATCAATAGGTGATGATGCTAAGAAGAGTGCTACTTATTGGTGGGATGAAATGAAGAACACGACTAATGAGATGAGAACGGAACATTCTCGACAAGCCGTTGGCGTGTTGATGTATGATATTGGTAAGGCTGTCCACATGAGATACTACATTAAAGGAAGTGACTCAAATTTACAGCGTGCCTGCAATGCACTTCGCGACAAGTTCGACTATACCGTACGTTATCTTGACAAAAACTTCCTTCCTGCCAATGACTTCCTCAATGAGGTGATGCAAGAAATCTCAGATGGATATCCGGTCTTAGTAGTAGGTGGTCCTCATGCCTTTGTTTATGATGGCTATGATGAGCAGGGGCTTATTCACACCAACTGGGGCTGGGGAGGTGAAAACGACGGATACTTTGACATCAACATAGTTACCCTTAATGTTTCAGGCTTTGCTCTCAATAGTGGAACATTCTGGGACGATATCTCAGTTGTCTTTGCCCATCCTAACGATGGTAAGGCAGTACCTTTTAAGGATATAGAGCGTGGATTGGACGCAAGAACCACCACATCGTTCACTATTGACAAGACTGAAGCAAACCGCTCTGAAAGTTTCAGTGCAAAGATTGAGAAGTTAGGTTCGTATAGTTCCGTGAAAGGTGAACTTGGTGTATTCACTGGAAAGGTTGCACTTGCCCTCTATAATGATAAGAATGAACGAGTAAAAATCTTTAATTCAACTGCAAGCGACCAGACTTGGGCATCTATCTTTACTTCCATGTCCTTTGATGTTACTGATATTAACTTTAAGGATATTGCTGACGGAAACTACCGTTTAGTTCCAGTATTCTCTGAGATGCTCGATACCAAGACAAAGGAACATGGCGACTGGAAGCCAATCAATCACGCCAATGAGATAGAAGTAAAACTCACTCCAAATGCAGTACAGCTCAACACAAACAACCCAAAGGATGTAGTTGTTATTGAAAAGGCACCAAGCCTACTTGCACCTTACTATGAAGGTTCTGGATTTAAGGGTGCATACAGTTTCACGATGTATAATCCTGGACGTGAAGAAGTGCGTGGCGAACTTGTGATGACACTTACAAATCAAGAGACAAAGAAAGAATATCATGGTTATCTACTTACTCCAAACGTTGTTGCGCAACGTCTTGGACGAACAACCTTTGTCATTAATATGCTCCCACTATATTACAACAAACCAAGTTTAGGGAATCTTCCAAGAGGTAAATATGACGTCAAACTATCAATAAAAGCCAATAGAAAAGGAACAGAAGTAGAGATTCCTATTGACATGAAAGAGCCATTCGAGATCGAAGTATTACCATATATCAATAATGGAAATATTGAATTAACTTTCCTCGACTACTATGTTGATGGTGAATATGCTAATTACAGCACCTTCCAACTTAATAAGATAAAGAATATCAGTCTGCAAGTACATTCTAAAGTATCTGGTTATCAGATTAAGAATGGCTACCGTGGACCTATCCATTATCGCCTACTCGATTTGACAAGTAACAAGTGGATAGACTTGGGTACCATCAATAATGTCTATCTTCCATGTGATGCAGACAACAATGCAACACTGACACGTATTACCTTTGCTGCTTCTCAATTAGAGCCTAATCATTCATACGAGATACATATTGAGGTTGAAAGGGATGGAAAACGAGAAGACATTTGGAATCCAAATGTGTTACGCAACACATTCTCTACGGTTGATGAGTTGAAACCTACTGGTATTAACTTGCTTAAAACCAAGCAGAGCAGAGCACTGGACATCTTTACCTTGCAAGGGCTTCGCCTATCACAGCCTTGGGAAGAACTCCCTGCAGGTATCTATATCGTAGATGGTAAAAAGATAATTAAGAAATAATATAAGCTAATCCTATCTTATAACAGATACAGCACGTATAGAGAATGTGAACTTCTTAGGAAGAAATAAGAAAGAAATCGGTCATTGAGTATTATTATTAAATACCCATTGACCGATTTCCTATAAATAGAAAGATATAGTAATTAAGAAAACCTTTATATAGGTTCTTCCTTTCCTTGCGTTCTTTTTAAAACTTAATCAAGCATATAGCAAAAGTAAGATAGCATGAATAGTAAATGTAAAAAGGTAAGAAAGTAAGGTATGGACAAGCCAACCTTAACTTTCTTACCTTTATTTCGTTGCTTCTTAAAAGCTTACTTACGGAGACCCAAAGCCTTGATAATAGCACGGTAGCGCTCAATGTCACGATCGTAGAGGTAATCGAGCAATGCACGACGCTTACCTACGAGCTGTGTCAATGAACGAGTTGTAACGTAGTCCTTGCGGTTCTTCTTAACGTGCTCGGTCAAGTGCTTGATACGATAAGAGAAAAGAGCAATCTGGCTCTCAGCTGAACCTGTGTCAGTTGTACTCTGTGCCTTACCATACTGAGCGAAGATCTCTGCCTTCTTAGTCTTGTCTAAATACATAATTTGTTTGTGTGATTAATGTGATTTGCAATTACATCTTTCCGTCGTTAGCCGCCTTAATCACAACGGGTTACGACATCAAATGCATCGGACGTTCCGAAAATGCTGTGCAAAGTTACAACTTTTTATTGGAACCACAAACGTTTTCCATTTTTTATTCGTACTTTTGCACCATAAATTTAGCGTAAGCTTTTTTAAGGTAATTAAATGCAAGATATTCGTAACATCGCAGTTATTGCGCACGTAGACCACGGTAAGACAACCTTGGTCGACAAGATGATGCTCGCAGGAAAACTTTTCCGTGACGGACAAGACAAGAGTGGAGAGGTTCTCGACTCTAACGACTTGGAGCGCGAACGAGGGATAACAATTCTCAGTAAGAATGTAAGTATTAATTGGAAAGGGGTAAAAATCAATATTCTCGACACCCCAGGTCACTCTGATTTCGGTGGTGAGGTTGAGCGTGTATTGAACATGGCAGACGGTTGTCTGTTGCTCGTAGACGCTTTCGAAGGTCCGATGCCACAGACTCGTTTCGTACTACAGAAAGCCCTACAACTTGGTTTGAAACCAGTTGTTGTTATCAACAAGGTAGACAAACCAAACTGTCGTCCTGAGGAAGTATATGAGATGGTATTCGATCTCATGTGTGACCTCAACGCTACAGAAGACCAGTTGAATTTCCCAGTTGTCTATGGCTCAGCTAAGAATGGTTGGATGAGTGAGGATTGGAAGAAGCCTACAGATAACATTGAATATCTACTTGACCTTATTATTGAGGCCATTCCAGCCCCTAAACAACTTGAAGGAACACCACAGATGTTGATTACATCTTTGGACTATTCAAGCTACACCGGACGTATTGCCGTTGGTCGTGTACATCGTGGCACACTGAAGGATGGACAGAACATCACTATCTGTCATCGTGACGGAACACAGGAACGCACTAAGATTAAGGAGCTTCATACCTTCGAGGGTATGGGACATAAGAAGACAGACCATGTAGACTCTGGCGATATTTGTGCTGTGATTGGTTTGGAGAAGTTTGAGATTGGTGATACAATTGCTGATTTTGAGAATCCTGAACCACTGCCACCAATCGCTGTTGATGAGCCAACAATGAGTATGCTCTTCACCATCAACGACTCTCCATTCTTCGGAAAGGAAGGTAAGTTCTGTACCTCTCGCCATATCAGCGAACGCCTCAACAAAGAACTTGAGAAGAATCTTGCACTACGTGTACGTCCTATGGAGGACGCAACAGATAAGTGGATTGTTAGTGGTCGTGGTGTACTTCACCTCTCTGTCCTCATTGAGACAATGCGTCGTGAGGGTTATGAGCTACAAGTTGGTCAACCACAGGTTATCTACAAGGAGATTAATGGACAGAAGTGTGAGCCTATCGAGGAGTTGACAATCAACGTACCAACAGATTTCTCAAGTAAGATGATTGATATGGTGACTCGTCGTAAGGGTGACTTGCTCGGTATGGACGCTGAGGGCGAGCGTGTGAACATTACCTTTGAAATACCATCACGTGGTATCATTGGACTACGTACCAACGTCTTAACAGCCAGTCAGGGTGAAGCTATCATGGCACACCGCTTCAAAGATTATCAGCCATTCAAGGGCGAGATCGTACGTCGTACAAATGGTTCAATGATTGCGTTGGAGGCTGGTACTGCCTACGCTTACGCTATCGACAAGCTACAAGATCGTGGTAAGTTCTTCATTGATTCTGGTGAGGAAGTTTATGGCGGACAGGTTGTTGGTGAGCATGTTCACGATAACGACCTCGTTATCAACGTTACGAAGGCAAAGCAGTTGACCAACGTTCGTGCATCTGGTTCTGACGAGAAGGCACGTGTTATCCCTAAGACAGAGATGAGTCTTGAGGAATGTCTTGAGTACATTAAGGGCAACGAGTATGTTGAGGTAACTCCAAAGAACATTCGTATGCGTAAGATAACGCTCGATCATAATGATCGTAAGCGTGAGAGTAAAGAATAAATCTTATTTCAATCATAAGACGAGGGGCGGCTATCCATCAAGGTAGTCGTCCCTTTATATTTCCACAATATCAAATCATCTATGTGTAGAAAGGAATAAGACAGCGGCCTAATCCTATAAGATTAAAGACCATAAACAATAGCCCAAATAATAGAAATATAACTCTTTGTCATCTTACGTCACGTTTTACCTTATTTTTTATTATATTTGTAACCTAATAAAGCTATGAAGCTTAAAAGGTAGCCCAAGTCTGAATAAATCACGATGTCATACGACAGCTAATAAAAGAAAACCATAGTTATATCGCATGACAGTATATAAAAAGAGTTTTAGCTATGTTAGGAGCAATTATTGGAGACATCATAGGGTCAGCCTATGAGTTTAATAATACGAAGCGGAAAGAGTTTCATTTGTTTACTCCGAAGAGTAAATTCACAGATGATACGGTGATGACGTTGGCTGTGGCTCGATGGCTGTGTGGCGATAAGGAACATCGCAAAGAAACACTGGTTCGACACATGCAAGAGCTTGGTAGACGTTATCCAACGGCTGGTTATGGCGGTAGTTTTATGCGTTGGTTGTATAATCCAAAGCCTCAACCTTATAATAGCTATGGGAATGGTTCTGCTATGAGGGTGAGTCCCGTTGCGTTCTATGCGCATAGTTTACAGGAAGCATTAGGTCTTGCGAAGATATCAGCAGAGGTGACACACAATCATCCCGAAGGCATAAAAGGAGCACAAGCAATTGCTTCCTCCATTTATCTTGCACGTCATGGGGCAACGAAGAGGGAGATTAAGAGCTATGCAGAGGAGCAATTTCATTATGATTTAAGTCCGCAATTGGATGATATCCGACCTACTTATTCCTATGATATGTCTTGTCAGAATACTGTCCCACAGGCTCTTTTAGCATTCCTTGAGGGTGCCAACTTTGAAGATGTGATACGTATTGCAGTATCCTTGGGTGGTGATTCAGACACAATAGCAGCGATGGCTGGGAGTATTGCACAAGCATTTTATGGTCTTCCTCAAAACCTTGCATCCTATTGTTATGCACTGCTTACACCTTACTTACGCACAATTCTCAATAAGTTCGAAGAAAGTATAGGAGTGCTGACTCCCGACCCTTTCGACATTGAAAGATTTATCAAGGCTCAGAACGATGACAATACCTACCAACAAGCATTAAAAGAAATCTTGCAAGGGCATAAAACCTCCCATTGGATATGGTATATCTTCCCACAACTAAAAGGACTTGGACACAGTACCTATTCGCAATATTACGGCTTAGCAGATACGGACGAGACTCGTACTTTCCTTGCAAACCCTTGCTTGAATGAACGATTACGTGAGATAACTAATGCCCTACTGATACATAAAGACAGAAAAATAGAACGCCTCATGGGTAGCTCTATTGATGCCTTAAAACTAAAATCCTCTATGACTCTATTTGATGTCATTAGCCCTAATGACATCTTTAGCAAGGTTCTTGACGTCTTTTACGATGGCAAGAAAGATAGAAATACACTTCAAATAATAAGCAAGACTTTCAAAGGTCATACTTCCAACAACTAATCCTAACTAAAATAAATTGACATAATGAATATTAAAGAAGCCATTTGCCTATATCGGTCTACATTTAGACTGAACAGAAGATTCATTGCCTTAATTGCTATGATAGTGTTATCTTTTCAGTATATGCAAGCCCTTGACACTGGTAGTAGACAATATGAGCCAGAAGGCCAAAAAGGAAATACCGATCCACTCTCAGTATTCTATTCTCATGGCTTACCCCACGATGCTTATCCTGCAGCATACAACGGTAGCGACATTCCTTATGCACAGTTAAGCCCTAAAAAGAAGCAAGACTATCTTGCCATGAGTTGTCTGCAATCAGGGAGCGGAGTTTTCGGAACCTATTATTTCTTTACCCAACCTATAACAAACTCAGACGGAGATAGCGACGAAACATATTACAATATCTACATGTTTGATAACTCATCAAAGGTATTAACCAAGATTTTCTCTCATCATGTAGACACATATACAGAAATGCAGGTAGACGATATTTCATGGGATTATGATATCAAAACTTTTAACAAGCCATACATTTCCAAGTCGGGTGCGAAAGGTATGTTACGTATTAAAAAAGCAACTCCTGTTGTCGTATTATCTTGTACAGATAGAGGCATTACGCCACATGCTTCTCCTCTAACCGTTATCATTAACCCTACCGCACATAAACACAAAGTGCTTACAGAAAAGTTCCTTGGATTCGTTAGCATAGACGACAATACCCTAATGGTAGCAGAGCAAGGATTAACAAAACGAATAATACTAACAACATCTACCGTCGCTGTGAACAAAGATCTACCAACACCAAAAGGGGCAGATATCTTTTACAGGACCTATCTTACACCGTCCATCAATATTTATTCTACAACAGGAGTAAAGATTGGGAGTAACAGTCTTCCTACTGATGAGGTTGATTGTCTAAGATAAAAAGTAGGTATCAAAATAATTGGAAACGACATCATTTCCAAGAAAAATACGTACTTTTGTTGTAACAAGATTATGAAAGGAAAGACAACCGATAGATGAGCTCTCATCTACTCAGTCACATCCTACCCCATAGACCATTTATAAAGACAATTTCAATGAGCACGATTATCTATCCATCCCCTATATTTGGACCAGTCCACAGCCGTCGATTAGGTATTTCCTTAGGTATTAACTTGATGCCAGCAGACGGTAAGATATGCACTTTCGACTGTATATATTGCGAATGCGGATTCAATGAAGACCACCGCACAAAGACGCCCCACCCTACTCGTGAGCGTGTTGCAGAGGCTTTGGAGGCAAAGTTGAAGGAAATGCAACAGGACAATATCCACCCTGACGTTCTGACTTTGCAGGCAACGGAGAGCCCACATCCCATCCACACTTCGCTGAAATCATCGACGATACAATTCGTCTACGCAACAAGTATTGCCCACAAGCAAAGATTTCTGTCCTCAGTAACTCTACGTTCATCCATCGTCCGAAGATTCACGAAGCACTGTCAAAGATAGACAACAACATTCTGAAACTCGATACTATCAATACAGAGTATATCAATAAGGTAGACCGTCCAACACAGCCATCCTACGATGTTCATCGTATCATAGCAGATATTAAGGCCTTCAACGGCCAGGCTATCATTCAAACAATGTTTTTGAAGGGGACAACCAAGGATGGTTATGACGTCAACAACACTACGGAAGAGTTCGTTGCTCCATGGCTTGAAGTTGTCAAGGAGATTGGACCTCGTGAGGTAATGATTTACACTATTGATCGCGAAACACCCGACCAACACCTACAAAAGGCTACACACGAAGAATTAGATGCTATCCGTGACCGTGTGATTGCATTGGGAATCCCTTGCACAGCATCGTATTAACATTTCTCTATTCTTAATATCTGTATCACGAAAAGATTCCTAATATAGATTAGCTACCCAACACGAAAGTATAAACCAACCATAATGGACGCACTTTTGATGCGTCCATTTTATTTTAACGAATGTATAAATCCTACGTCTATTATACTTATAAACCAAATTACTTTAAGCTCAGTTGAGGATTGCTTGCATTACCAGAAGCCTGTAGAGCCTCTTGGTATGTCATAACTTTCCCTACCTCTACAATCTCACCATCCGTATTGCAGACAACACGCTGATACTTTGTATCAACCAACATATCACCATCAAAAACCTGCTCCGCATTTCTGTAATAAGAGAAAGTATTGTTACTCTCTATTGTGACTTTTCTCAATGGGTTAACATCAAAAGTCGCATTACATATATGAAGAGCCTCATTACATATATGAAGAATACTCGTCTGACCATCTTTATCTACTAAGTTTGTAGTTTCAACCAGTGTGTAAGGACTCTTAGCCAGCTCAATTTCCATCATCTTAGCCTTGCTCGTTCCTAAAGGGATAACCTTTAGATAATCGCTAACAGTCCCTTCTTCATTGGTAAGCTGGCTGATGAGCATCTTATCATCAGGCATAATGATATCTTCTTTGGATGATGCATCGACTAATACTCCATCTTCATCATACCATGCATACTCTTCTGTGATACGTACATCACCAGACTTTGACTTTGGTGATTTAACAACAAAGATACAATTATTATCTGAGAGCACCGTTGTTTTACCACTTTTGACATCATACAATCCAAGTGTATAAAGCGAACGACCTTCTGATGTCTTCTTTTGCGATTGTTTTTTAAAGATAATCCATTGCTGCCCTTCAGAGCAATCCATAACCTCCCCACCCTGCTTCACAATTTGATTACAGGGCTTAATCAGCTGATTTTTACTCTGCGCAGAACTTACCATTGGAACACTCAAGATTAAGCCTAAAGCAACCAGGACGTATCTGGTTATCAACTTCTTTAAGTTCATACTATTAATTTAAGTAAGTTATTATATTAAGATTTTATTTCTTACAAATAGATTGTTTATATTCTGGGACAAATATAATGCTATTCTTTTATATTACAAACATTTTTGAATATTTTTTCATTACCTCCTTTATTTTATCTTCAATAGATAGAATATTTACATCATCATACACAATTTATACCTTGAACATAATTAAAACGACAAAAGAGAAAGGTTAGCGCACAGAGAAAAAAGGCTAAAAAACGCCGTAAGGAACAATAGAAAGTGTTTAAAAAGTAAGCTCAATAGTCTATTTAACAATAAGTAAACAAATAGTCTACCATCATTCCCGAATTATTTTCATGAAAAGAAAAATCACAAGTAAGGCTACGCACGCCTTCAATTGCACATGAGAACGCTTGAAACTAACAGCCATAAGGACGAAAAAAGCGGTTCTTCCGTTAAATGTGTGGACGCTTTTCGTAGTGCTTTAACGTAAGAGCCAAAGTTACTCATTAAACAAAAATATAGCTGAGACAGTCAACTATCTATCCTATTTTCATCCTCTTTCATTGAAAATCTTTTCGTTTTAAGACTTCGAAAATCTGCAGACAAGGGTTTGAAAAATCATTACATAATTTTAAAGAAAATACCTATAACTAACGACAAAAATACACACATGAAGCAGGTTTACAATCAACAGCGTATCAATTAGTTATCAAGTATAAAGTAAAAGGTGCTTAGTTGGACTTCAGAAGGGCGTTAGCAAGGGTCTTAAAGAGCATCTTTTGCAACCCAAAAGGGCGTCTTTTAGAAGCCAAAAGAGCATGTATTGGGTCTGAGCTGTACAAAAATAGTTTACAAACATGATTTAATAAGGGAATAAGCAGATTATAGACGACAGATAGACATCACACCTAATTACATTTATCATGTAGTTTATCTCCCTTTATAAAACCATCTTATTGGAGGCAAGCTTACCATGTATGTGGATTAATCTCATTCTATGAACAATCTACACATTTAACGGAAGAACCAAAAAAGCACCTATATAATAAAAATAAAAACCTATATAATAAAAACAAAAAAGGAGGGCTAACCTTGCGGTTAACCCTCCCCAACATTAAAAATTATAGGTATGAAAATTATAATTTACTAATGATTCCAACCTCTGTACCTCTAACAAAGTCGATAATATTACTTATCTCAGTTGAGGAAGGAACCTGTTGTTCTATTTGTATACATGCATCAAACACCGATGTTTGACCATAGAACAAAAGACGATAAGCATTAGCGATATGCTTGAGGGTCTTCTCTTCTACACCAGCAGACTTTTGAATCGTGGTATTAACACCATGGAATCCAACTGGAGAGCCTCCCGCAATAATATAAGGAGGGACATCACGAGAGAATGTTGTACCCGCTTGTACCACAGCATACGACCCAACACGGGTGTTAGCCTTCTCTACAACGTTAGAAGAGATGACTGCACCTGTGTCAATAACACAATCGCCAGCAATCTTCGCACCATACCCAAAGACACAGCGGTCGCCAACGACGGTATCATGACTGATGTGTGCACCCTCCATCAAGAAGTTATCTGAACCAATGACCGTCTTACATCCACGGTGTGTAGCACGGTTTATCACTACATTCTCACGGATAACATTGTTGTTGCCAATTATCAATTCGCTCTTTTCTCCTACGAAGTTGAAGTCCTGTGGCAATGCAGCAAGAACAGAACCTTGGTGCACTTTGTTCCCATTCCCCATTCTCGTACCATTCAAGATACTAACAAAAGGAAAGATAACACAGTTATCACCAATGACAACATCGTCTTCTATGTAAACAAATGGGAATATCTTACAGCCATCTCCAATCTTTGCTCGTGGAGAAATCTCGGCTTTTGGACTAATTACACTACTCATACTTTTGAATACTAAGAATTAAACAAACTTATTACTTAGAGCCACCACCGAGTGCATTATACAAGTTCACGATAGATTGTAGCTTCGTAAACTGCTCACGAATCTGTGAGATTTGAGCATTAAGTAAACTCTGCTGAGCAGTGATAACCTCAAGATAGGTGCTTGAACTTTGTGCATAGAGCATCTGCGTATGTTCTACATTTTGCTTTAAGACATCTATTTGCTGTTGTTGTAACTTCTCTTTCTCGTTAGCAGAGTTGTAGGCTACAAGTGCATTACTAACCTCTGAGCCTGCCTTAAGAATACTGTTTTGCCACGTGTTATACGCTTGCTTATACTTGTCTTCAGCCACTCGTAGACCAGCTTTCAGCTGTCCACGCATGAAAACAGGCTGTGTAAGACTACCCACTACGCTCAATAACAACTTAGCAGGGTTTACCATGCCGTTGCCATTACTCCAACCTCCGGTAGGAGAAATGTTCAATGCTGGATAAAAACGGCTACGTGCCTGCTGTACATTATAGAAGCATTGAGCCAGCGCCATCTCGTTTGCATGCACATCAGCACGATTGCTTAACAGCTGAACACCAATGCCTCCTGCAAAATTCGTTGGTAGACTCTGATTATCAAGGCTTCCACGTACAATCCCTTGAGCAGGTTCGCCAAGAAGAAGACTCAGTGAGTTCTCTGTCTCACGAATCTGACGACGAATGTCTGCAGCCTGTGTCTGTACGCTATAGTAAGCCGCCTCAGCACTCTGAACACTCGTTGAACGAGCACGTCCAAAATCCATCTGCAACTTCATCATGTCCCAAGTGTTCTTTGTCAGACCAGACATATCATCGACAATCTGCTTCTGACGATCAAGCATCAACAGTGTGTAATAGAGATTAGCTACGTTACAAATAAGACTGGTTTGTACTGCCACCTTATAATCCTTTGACTGAAGAAGAAGCATTTGTGCGGCTTTCTTCTGCGAACGAAGCTTCCCAAAGAGGTCAACATCCCAACTTGCAGCAATAGGAAGCGTGTAAGACTGTGTTGAAGAGGTATGCGTTCCAAAATGAGAAATCGTACCTGTTGGTGCGAAGACTACCGATGGTAAAAATGCCAACTTCGCCATCTTAACCTGCTGCTCAGCAATATCCACATTCAAAGCAGCATTGAGCAAATCAGGATTATTATTAAGAGCTTTCTCAATAAGTGCCTGTAATTGAGGGTCGGTAAAGACACTACGCCATGACAGGTTACCGAAATCGTTAGCCCCTTCAAGTGCGGTCTTGTCATCAACAGGGTCACGCACAATCCCATTCGTCTTAACGTCTGGACGTTCGTAATTGCCATAGAGGCTCTTACAGCCTGTCAATGACAGGGCTGCAAGGGCTATGATGATTATATTCTTATTCTTCATTATTGTTCTTTTAATATAGTACTACTCTTCTACCTTATAGTCATGTGCAGGACCTTTAGCAAATTGTTCAAGTTCCTTAATGACGTCATGATTAGCCTCATCTTCAAACTCGAGAGGCTTAATACGCTCCTGTAAGTACTGGAAGCCAGCGAAGAGAGCTGGTACAACAAATACCTGACAGAGTGTACCAATCAACATACCTCCAACGGCAGCAGCACCTAATGTTTGGTTACCATTACGGCCTACACCACTTGCGAACATCAATGGCAACAATCCAATAACCATTGCCAAAGAAGTCATCAAGATAGGACGAAGACGTGCACCAGCACCTAAGATAGCCGCATACTTTATCGCCATACCCGTACGACGGCGTTCAAGAGCAAACTCAACGATAAGAATAGCATTCTTCGCCAACAATCCAATCAACATAATCAAGGATATTTGCATATAGATATCATTGTTATGTCCAAACAGCAAGGTGAAGATGAACGCACCTGCAAGACCGAATGGTATTGACAAGATAACGGCCAACGGAAGGATATAACTCTCATATTGTGCACTAAGAATCAAATAGACAAACACAATACAAAGCACGAAGATCATCGCCGTTGAGTTAGAAGACTCTTGTTCAGAACGTGTCAAACCAGAGAACTCGTAGCCATATCCCTGTGGTAATATCTGCTTAGCAACTTCCTCGGCAGCCTTAATGGCCTGACCAGAAGACACTCCATTGGCAGGTGTTGCACTAACGGCAATAGAAGTAAACAGGTTGAAACGAGTGATGTTTGATGGTCCATAAACACGCTTCAACGTACAGAACTCACTCACAGGAGCCATACCAGCCGTTGTACGAACATAGATATTATTCATGCTCGACTCGTCCATTCGACTCTCTGCTGTTCCTTGTATCATCACACGGAAAAGCTTACCGTATGCATTGAAGTTGGATGCGTACATACCACCATAGTATCCCTGCAATACAGAAAGGATAGCTGCTGGAGATGTACCAGCCTGCTTTGCCTTCGCAACATCAACGTCTACCATGTACTGAGGATAGTTAGGATTATATGTAGTGAGTGCACGGCTAAACTCTGGACGCTTGTTCAGCGCAGCAATGTAATCCTGTGCTATCTTAAAGAACTTATTCAAGTCGCCACCAGTCTTATCCTGCAAAGAGAAGGAAAGACCATTGGTCATACCATAACCAGGAATCATTGGCGGTGCAAAAGCAATAATCTGTGCGCCCTTGATACTTGAAGTCTGCTTATAAATCATACCCAAAACCATATTTGAAGAAGTTGGGTCAATAAACAGTCCTGCAATACCAGCCCCTTCGAAGACAGACTTAATGCGTTCTATCATGCCATATTCACGCTCAGCGAAAGGCTTCAACTTGATAATAAAGGTTGACTGGTTAGAACCCTGCCCAGCCATGAAGTTATAACCAACAATCTGTTCACGACGCTCGATATAAGGGTTACTTGCCAACATCTTATCCACCTGATCGGTCACCTTCTGCGTCTCTACTTGAGAGGTTCCAGGAGGAGTACTAATCATGACAAATATACTTCCTGTATCTTCGTTAGGTACAAGACCTGTCTGTGTAAAGGTCATTGTCAGAACAAGAGCTATAACACCAAGGACGACAGATACACCTGATATCCAACGATGATTGATAACCTTCTCAACGGTTTTCTGATACTTACTATTAATCTTCTCATACTGAGCATTGAAAGCCATGTGGAACCTGTCTACGCGTGACAGCTTCTTGTGTTCTTCATCATCACCATGAGGCTTCAAGAAAATAGCGCAAAGTGCAGGTGATAACGTTAAAGCGTTCAAAGCAGAGATAACGATTGACACGGCCATTGTCACACCGAACTCACGATAGAAAGTACCTGAGGTTCCGCCAATGAAAGATACAGGAACGAACACTGCTGCCATCACCAAAGTAATAGAGATGATAGCGCCTGAAATCTCGTTCATAGCATCTATGGCAGCTGTCATAGCACTCTTATAACCTAAATCGAGCTTAGCATGAACAGCCTCAACGACCACAATGGCATCATCGACCACAATGGCAATCGCTAATAACAATGCTGACAGGGTTAAAAGGTTGATGGAGAATCCGAACACCCATAGGAAGAAGAAGGTTCCAATCAATGCCACTGGTACGGCAATCATAGGGATTACTGTTGAACGGAAGTCCTGCAAGAAGATATAAACAACGAAGAATACCAGCACAAGGGTGATAACCAATGTGCGAATAACCTCCGCAATAGATGCAAAGAGGAACTCTGTTACATCCTGCTCTATCGTAACCTTCATTCCTGGTGGCATCTGCTTTGAGCATCAGCCAAGGCTGTCTTCACATCTTCAGCTATCTGAGTAGCATTCGAACCAGCAACCTGGTTGACCATACCTAACACAGCTGGTTGGCCATTGTTACGCATGGCAACAGAATACATCAAGCCACCTAACTCTACCTTAGCGACATCTCGCAAATGTAAAGTCTGGCCATTTGTATTACTTGAGATAATAATATTACCATACTCTTCAGGCGTTTTTAAACGTCCCTTATATCGCATGGTGTACTCGAATTTAAGCTTGCTTTGCTCACCGAAAGAACCTGGTGCTGCTTCTATATTCTGTTCTGCTAATGCACCAGAAATATCAGAAGGCACAAGACCATACTGCTTCATCTTATCTGGCAGGAGCCAAATACGCATAGAGTAGGTCTTCATACCCGGTGTGTGTACGTCACCGACACCATTGATACGCTTCAACATTGGCACGATATTGATATTGTTATAGTTCGTCAAGAACTCATCATCATATCGTCCGTCATCTGTTGTCAATGAATACATAACAACAGTTGAGCTCTGACGCTTTGACACCGTCACACCCGCACGTGTTACCTCAGCAGGCAACAACGCCTGTGCTTGTGACACACGGTTCTGTACATTGACTGCTGCCATATTAGGGTCTGCACCCTGCTTGAAGTAAACAGTAATCATTGCCATACCAGCATTGGTTGCTGTTGACTCCATATAAGTCATGTTCTCAACACCATTGATACTCTCCTCCAATGGTGTAATAACTGAATTCAATACGGTCTGTGCATCAGCTCCTTGATAAAATGTCTGAATAGAAATCGTAGGAGGTGCAATATTCGGATATTGTTCAATAGGCAGTGATATCAATCCAATGATACCCAAGAGTACAAAGAAGATTGATATAACCGTTGATAATACCGGTCGTTTAATGAAATTCGTAAATGTCATAATACCTAATTATTTATTTAGGGTTTAGAAGTATTGAATGAGTTAAGCAATACATCATCGCCGATCATTCAACACTCATCACCTACTTATCGTCGCCCTTCATTGCTTTAAGGAAGCCTGAGGCAGAACTCTGCTTCTCGCCCAATTTCTCTGCTTTCTGAATAGCTTTATCATACTCCGCAGGGGTTAGAGCCTTAATCCATGTACCATCTTCAAGACTGGAAACGCCCTTACTTACAATACGATCACCCATCTTAAGACCACCTGTCACGATATAGTTGATACCATCATTCTGTGGATCAATGCTTATCTCGCTATAACGTACTGTGTCTTTAGCATCAACCTTGTAGACAAAGACCTTATTCTGAACTTGTACGGTAGCCTCCTGTGGTATCAACAATACACGATTGTTAGTCTTTGCTATAACTATCTGACCACTTCCACCACTCTTCAGTAAGTGTTCTGGATTAGGGAAACGAGCAATAACACTTACTGTACCTGTTGTTGGATCAATAATACCACTGGTCTTAACAACGACTCCTTCATGATTATAGGTTGTTCCATCAGCCAATATCAAGCTCACACCTGGGAAAGACTTGATGGCATTACTCAATCCATTATTAGTACGACTGAGCTTTAAAACATCCGCTTCTGTCATAGAGAAATAAACTTCTATTGAAGAGTTATTGCTGACTGTGGTAACTGGCTGTGCTGAAGAAGCACTTACCAAAGCTCCCTCCTTATATGGGAGGCTACCAATATAGCCTGATGCGGGGCTCTTCACATAGCAGAAACCAAGGTTATCTTTAGCTGTAGCAAGCATAGCTTGAGCCTGACGAACAGCTGCTACTGCTTGAGTCACAGCTGTCTTAGCTGCGACAACACTACTCTGTGCTTGACTAACAGCCGACTGCGCTGTCTCGTATGCATTCTTTGCTGACTCCAACTCATACTCGCCAATCACCTTATTATTATATAGGTTCTTGCTGTTACTATATGTTAAACGTGAAGTGGCAGCCTGTGCGTTGGCAGAATTGAGGCTTGCATTTGCCTGAATGACACGAGCTTGTGCACCTGCAACACCACTTTGCGCTGATGCCACCTGCGCCTCTGCTTGACGAACTGCAGCCTGATAAGTAGAGTTATCTACTACAAAAAGCACCTGACCTGCACGAACATACTCACCTTCATGTACATACAGCTTTGTAATAAAGCCGCTAACCTTCGGACGAACCTCAACATCCTGTACACCCTTGATGGTTGCTGGGAATGTTGTCTTCAACTGTGCATTAGCTGCACCAATCGTTACTACTGGATACTCATTACTTGTAGGAAGACCCTGTTGGCCTCCCTTACAGCTGGTAAGTAACACTGCCGCTGCTGCAACAGCAGCCAGTAAGACACCTTTTTTCTTCATACCTATTAATATTAAATATTCTTTTTCTATATTCTTTCTCACAAATAGTAAGACTCTAACTATGTACCTCTAAGGGGTTTTATCAGTAAGTCTAAGCCCTTATAAAACCAAAACTAAGTGTTTTAGTTTTCGGTATGCAAAGATACACATTTTTATCCATTGACATCGAACAAGCACTTACTTTTTTAACATTTATTATTTATATCAATCCTAACTCTTTTGCTTTTACTTGTAACAAAGCTAATAGTGGCTCACGCTCATTGGGTACCTTATTATCAAGAACAGCATCCTTCAATGTCTTTTTCAGTTCTCCCACCTCTCTACTCGGCTTCAGATTAAACATCTCCATAATCTCATTACCGTCAATACAAGGCTGTAACAAACGCTTATAATCACGGTCTTTCAGGTCTTTTAGTTTCTCACGAACAATACGGAAGTTATCTAAGAAGCGCTGTTTTCGTACCGCATTCTTACTTGTTATATCTGCTTCACAGAGCGTCATCAGGTCGTCTATATCATCACCAGCATCATTCATCAATCGCCGAACGGCTGAGTCAGTCACCTCTTCATCGGCTATGACTATCGGACGCATGTGTAGGTCTACTTGCTTCTGCACATATTTCATCTTGCTATCCATCGGGAGCTTTAGACGTCGGAAGATTGTTGGGACCATCTTTGCACCGACAAAGTTGTGGTTATGAAAGGTCCACCCAGCCACTGTATCCCATCGCTTACACTTTGCTTTCCCCACATCATGTAACAAGGCTGCCCACCGCAACCATAGATTATCCGTATGTTTACAAATATTATCTAACACCTCTAAGGTGTGATAGAAGTTATTCTTATGTGCACGTCCATTTCTTGTGTCTACAACGTCAAGTGCTACAAGCTCTGGAAGAATAAGCTGCAGGAGTCCACAACGATATAATTCTATAAAGCCCTTACTTGGAGTTGCTGTCATCATAATCTTATTCAACTCTTCTTCTATGCGTTCCCCGCTGATAATCTTAATTCGTTCTGCATTTCGCTCCAAGGCTTCAAAGGTCTCGTCCTCTATGAAGAAGTTGAGCTGTGTAGCAAAACGAACACAGCGCATCATGCGCAATGGATCATCTGAGAAGGTTACATCTGGATCGAGAGGAGTACGGATAATTCCATCCCAAAGGTCATCAATGCCTCCAAATGGGTCTACTAACTCACCGAAGCGTTCCTTATTCAAGCAAACAGCCATCGCATTAATCGTAAAATCACGGCGGTTCTGATCATCTTCTAATGTACCGTCTTCAACTATTGGTTTCCTACTGTCGTGGCTATAACTTTCCTTTCGCGCCCCGACAAACTCCACCTCTATGTTCTTATACTTTACTTGTGCTGTACCAAAGTTACGAAAGACTGACAAATGAGCCTTCCTCCCTAAGATGGCTTTTAACTCACTTGCAACCTGAATACCACTCCCTACAACCACAACATCAATGTCGTTTGACGGACGTTCCAAAAACAAATCACGAACGTAACCACCTACGACATAGCATTCTAAACCAAGTTTATCTGCTGCAGATGAGATGTGATGGAATATGTCTTTATCTATAAGCTGTGCCAATTCGGCATCTGAAAGATCTCGCATAAAATAATATTATCTTTAATAATAAGAGTCATGCAAAGATACATAATTTCCTTAACTCTCACAAGACTAAAAGTAGGTGAATACGCTTTTTACAACTAACTATTTATACAATAACGCAAGTTACAAGTATAGACAAGCATGATATAAATCAAGTAAATTGGTAAAAAGAATACACAACATTCATCTTCACGCTTACAAAAGTGGCTAAACTTAAATGGAAAGTACCATTAGGCAAATGTTAATATATCACAATAAAAGTTGTTTAGTCACGACCGATACGTTAATTAAAGTTTCGTTTTAGAAAGTTTCCAATAAGCTTTTTTACTGTTTACAGAAGAATGATTAACTTTGCAACCCACTAAAAAAAGCGACGGTAAAGAACTTGGTAATAAGTCTTTAAGACCGTGTAAAGATAAAATAACCACCGAATACGGATTTGTGATATCAGTAATTAAGGACTTCTTCTAACGGAGATGTTCAAGAGAAAAGGACTGACACCAAAGTAAAAGACATAAAGAAGTCGGTCACGGATAACAAAAGAAACAAAAGAAAACTATGATATCCAAAGAGAGTAAATAGGATAACAAAAAAGAGAAAAAATGAAGAAAGTATATCAAAAACCATCTACCCTTCTGGTCAAAATAGAGACAGAAGGTGATTTTTTAATGGATAGTGCGCATGGTACTCAGCACGAGGGATTTACAGAAACTCACGACCCTAACCTCAGAGTTGAAGATGGTACTGACGATGACTCACCATTTTAACCACAAAGGATTAAGCTTATCACAAAACGAACAAAAAATCAAAAAGAATTATATGAAACATTTTAAGGCATACTTACTGTGCTTAGGACTTGCACTTATCACAGTATCATGTTCTCAAGACGACTTCGGAAACGGCGACAGTGACAGTGAGAATCTCGTTGAAATGAGCTTTATTGCAGGCTCTTCACAGCCTGTCACACGTACAGTACTTGGCTCAGACGGTGCAACTGTTACTTGGCAAGCAAACGACAAGATTGGTATTGGCTTTAAATCACCCTCTGCCAAGAATTACCCCTTCACAACTCCTACCGCAGGAAGTGACGTACATTTCTGGGGAAAAGCACCAAATGTCAATAATGTATCATACTTTATGATGTATCCTTATCAGCAGGATGCGAAGATTTCAGCAAACAGTAACACCCAAGCAATATACCAATACAACTTTCCAAAGGAACAAAATGCTATTGCAGGCACATTTGATCCAAAGGCGAATGTATCTGTTGGTATCATTCCACAGCGTGGAAAACCATTCATTGCATATAATGTTGGTGGTTTGCTCCGCTTTACCATCAAAGGAACTTCAAACGTAAAGCAGGTGAAGTTACTTGCTATTGGGCAGGAGAACCTTGCTGGTAATTTAAAGTCAACCATCACTTTTGCTACTGATGGGAAGATTAGTGCGGTTAAAAACGAGTTCACTGCGGCTTCTCCGGTGGTAAACCTCAAAGCCGAGTCTGGCACCCTTGAGGAGAACAAGGCATATTACATTGCACTCCCAGAACAAAAGCTTTCACAGGGCTTGACGCTTGTCTTTATCATGCAGGATGGCAAAGCTATCTTGAAGAAGGTTAAGCAAGTAATCAACATTCAGCGTGCCAAGGTTTACGACCTCGGTGAGATGACGCTTGATGCGTCTAAGGCTAAGGCTTTCATCCTCAAAAACCAGGGTCTGATAGAGGCTGTTGCTATAAAGGTGAAAGGCTTAACAAGAACCGCAGATGGTCACTTGGATATTTATGCTGCAGACAACTTGGAGAAGATCCTTTCTTACAAGGGAATGTTAGAAGTAAATAACAAAGACAACTTCACGTCAATTGATGAGCTACAATACTATCGCAATATTAATGGTCTGAACCTTCAAGGTAACAAGAATCTTGCAGGAGAGCTTAATCTCAACAAGTATCCACAGCTCACTGGACAAATAGTAATTAGTGGTAGCCCACTGGTCACAAAGATTAATGTGACAGGATTGGATAAGATAACACAGTTACAAGCGCATCACCTGGATGGAATGACAGAAGTTGTAACTGGTGGTAACACTAAGCTCAACTTATTCGCAGTGTATAATAACAACAGCCTTCAGTCGGTTGATGCAAGCAATATGCCTGCATTAACAACCTTACAGACATATTATAGTCCAAATATACAGACTATCAACACCACTAATTCACCAAACTTGAACGACTTTAATGGTCTTTCTAATGGTAGTCTTCAAAACTTCATAGGGTTGTCAGATAACTCAAAACTACAGAAATTTTGGGCATCAGGTTCAAAGATTGAAAGCTACGATTTCAGCAAGATGACAAACCTAAGGAATGTCAACCTTGCAAGTGCAGCAGTGAAAGAAATCAAAGGATTATCTGCTGCTGGTGCTAACTTACAAGAACTCCAACTGTCAAATACCCATGTAGGTTCATTGGATGTATCAAACAATCCAAACCTCACCAAGCTTGACTTATATAATGTAAAGGAGATGACGGCATTGGATGTAACGCATAATCCAAACTTAACATATTTGCGAACAACCTTCCTTCCATTGACAACGCTTGACTTATCAAACAATACAAAGTTGGTAGAATTAGGTATTGCACATAATAAACTTTCATCATTTGACATACGTCACATGCCAAACTTGGCGAAATTTTACGCTGGTAGTCAAAAGCCAAATGGCTTCTTAGCAAACATTACTGTCACAATGACTGCTGCACAAAAGGCAAAATTAGAACAAGTAAAGCCGTTCTTAGAAAGTGCTAATGATAACAGAGCCAATTACGATGACACGAATAGCTGGGTAAAAGTAGTAGTAGCACAATAAGACATTTACACATACACCCACAGAGCGGGAATGTCCCTAACAGGCGTTCCCGCTCTTCCGTTTTATAGTCTTTCAAATGGTTTTAGACAAAGTATTACAAAGATAACAAGACTTTTTTAAAAACATCAAATCCGTAGATAAGATTCTGAAAAATCATTACATAATTCCGTATAAAACATCTATAAATAAAGGCAAAAACACTGATAAAAAGTGAGTATACAACCAACAGAAAATCAATTAGTTATAAAGTAGCCCAAAGAAGGTGCCTAATTAGACTCCAAAAGGGCGTTAGTTAGACCTCAAAAGGGCTCCTTCTACAAGCCAATTAGCCGTCTTTAAGAAGCCAAAAGAGCATATATTGGTTTCGAACTGCACAAAAACATTTTACAAACATCACACAACAAGGAAATAAGTTGTTTGCAGAAGACGAATAGATAGGGCATCTATTTGTATTTTACCCTGCAGTTTATCCACCTTTGTGAGACCAACAGATATAAGAAAATAATACTATGCAAGTGTATAACTCTTTATTCAATTCACAACCAATAAACTAATGGAAGAACCTTAAGGCATACGAGTTCTCTCAAAAAGACTTAGGATTAAGACCCTCAGAAAGCCTTGTAATCCGACCGAAAGACACCTATCTATCTTCAACACAAAGATTGACAAAGGATATTCAAGTCCCTGTCGCAATCGCCCACAATGATTTACGAACCAACCTTAAAGACAGGAATAGTTGTTAATTCATTCGTTTATTACAGCGAAATTACGTATTTTTGCAGTCAAATCAATATAAGACTATGGCAAGTCAACTGACAAAGACACAGCAAGAATTTCAAGATGTACTCGCTGAGTGCAGAAGTCTCTTTGAAAAGAAGCTCCATGACTATGGTGCTTCCTGGCGCATTCTGCGTCCTTCTTCCCTTACTGATCAGCTTTTTATTAAGGCGAAACGCATCCGTTCCTTGGAGATTACAGGTAAGAGTTTGGTGGGTGAAGGTATTCGTCCAGAGTTCATCGCACTAATAAACTACAGTATCGTAGGACTTATCCAGTTGGAGAAAGGCTTTGTTGATAGCGTCGATATGACCCCTGACGAAGCTTTAGATCTGTACGACAGATACGCAAAAGAGGCTTACGAATTAATGATTAAGAAAAATCACGACTATGGCGAGGCTTGGCGCGATATGCGTGTCAGCAGCTATACCGACCTTATCTTGACAAAGATCGAGCGTATTAAAGAGATAGAAGACCTTGGTGGAGCAACGCTTGTCAGCGAGGGTATCGATGCCAACTACATGGATATAATGAACTACGCAGTCTTTGGAGCAATCAAACTACATGAATAAATTAAAGTCCATACTGGTAAACTTAAGCCGTACACTACTTGCTTTGACATTCATCTTCTCAGGCTTTGTCAAGGCAATTGACCCTTTAGGTTCGCAATATAAGATTGCAGAATACTTAGAGGCAGCACAGTTGTCGGCATATATTCCAGACTGGGCACAATTGATTTATCTGTCGGACTATCAGCAATAGAGTTCACCTTGGGTGTGATGCTCTTGCTTGCTATACGTCGCCGACTCGCCAGCAAGCTATCACTCATCATGATGGTAGTGATGACGCTCGTGACCCTATGGCTTACTGTAAGCAATCCGATACAGGATTGTGGATGCTTCGGTGATGCCATTCACCTTACGAACACACAGACTTTCATTAAGAACCTTATCCTCTTGACAGCAGCTATCATCCTTGCATGTTGGCCGCTTTATCAAGTTCGCTTTGTATCAAAAACAAACCAGTGGATAGCTTTCTACTTCACAATTGTCTTCATTGTCACAGCCTCCACACTGAGTCTTTATCATTTGCCGATCTTTGATTTCCGTCCTTATTATATCGGACAGAATATCAAAAAGGGAATGGAAATACCCAAAGGGGCTAAGCTAACAACTTATAAGACGACCTTCATTTGTGAGAAGAATGGCGTAACAAAAGAGTTCACTGAGAATGATTACCCTTACAATGACTCTACGTGGGTGTTCAAAGATACACACCAAGAGATACTTGAAAAGGGTTACGAACCACCTATTCACGACTTTTCAATTACAGACGAAAAGACGGGAGAGGACCTTACCGATAGCATACTAACTAAGGATGGATATACCTTCCTACTCATTGCCCCAGTATTGGAGCGTGCAGACGACAGCAACTTTGGAGAGATAGATGCTATTTATGAATATGCTAAAGAGAATGGCTATGGTTTCTATGGATTGACAGCAAGTACGGATAAAGCCGTAAAACACTGGCGAGACATCACTGGAGCGGAGTACCCTTTCTACACAACTGATGGTACAACCTTAAAGACTATCATCCGTAGTAACCCTGGTTTAGTACTGCTTTACAAAGGTACTATCATCAACAAGTGGAGTCATAACGACCTACCCAAACAAGCGGAACTGAACGCACCATTGTCACTTATTGAGGTAGGACGCGAACCAGAGAACGAGACATGGACAAAGATAGTACTGATACTTATTTGCTATATCTTCCCACTGACCCTTCTCATTGTTGCAGATCGCATCTGGTCATGGACAAGATGGGTGAGAAAACGGGAGGAATGGCTTAAGCAGAAAGAGCAATGGATAATACAGAAAGAACAATCAAATAGATTATATCAACTTTTAAAACGTAAAAGACAAATGAGAAAGAAAATTGTAGCAGGTAACTGGAAGATGAACGAGACCCTGCAAGAAGGTGTTGCTTTGGCAAAGGAAATTAACGAGTCATTGAAGGCAGAGAAGCCTAACTGTGATGTTGTTATCTGTACTCCATTCATTCACCTTGCAAGTGTTGCAGAAGTGTTAGACGCTGAGGGCGTTGCTCTCGGTGCTGAGAACTGTGCTGATAAGGCTAAGGGAGCTTACACTGGTGAGGTTTCTGCCGCTATGGTAAAGAGCACTGGCGCACAGTATGTAATCCTTGGTCACTCAGAGCGTCGCCAGTACTACGGTGAAACAGCAGAGATTCTCAAGGAGAAAGTACAGTTGGCATTGGCTAACGGTTTGAAGGTTATCTTCTGCTGCGGTGAGACGCTTGAGGAGCGCGAGGCTGAGAAGCAGAACGAAGTAGTAAAGGCTGAACTCGAGGGGTCAATCTTCCACCTCACAGCAGAGGAGTGGAAGAACATCATCTTGGCTTATGAACCAATCTGGGCTATCGGTACTGGTAAGACAGCTACATCTGATCAGGCTCAGGAAATGTTAGCTTATATCCGCTCAATCGTTGCTGAGAAGTATGGTAAAGAGGCTGCTGAAGACACATCTATCCTCTATGGTGGTAGCTGTAACGCAAGCAACGCAGCAGAGTTGTTCAGTAAGTCAGACATTGACGGTGGTTTGATTGGTGGTGCTTCACTGAAGGCTGCTGACTTCAAGGCTATCATCGACGCTTGGAAGAAGTAATTAAAGAATATCTAAGAGGCTGTATCAATCTGCCACTCGGTCAACAACCATTGGCATCTTTGATACAACCTCTATTTCACTTATCAAAGACTAAAGAATGAAAAGACTCCTTACAATCATAGTTCTTATGCTGACTTCATTGTGGCTGCTAATGCCCAAGGGTCGGTAACGGTATCACAGAGTGCCGAGATTGACGCATTGGTGAATGGCAAGAAAGCTTCAAAGAAAAATAATAAAGACCGACAGAAAGTAGAGAGTCAAAACGAGACGGCACGTCAAAACATCAAGACACCAGACACCAGACAGCTGACTGTCCCGAAACTAAACGAGCATAAACCAGAGATAGCACGCCCTGACAACAGCACCTTACAACCAGTTAGGACCAAGATGGTCAAACGTTTAGTCAGAAGACCGCACGTCCCTTCATGGGATGAAGTAGACGAGACGCGGATTGTGACCAAACGTATTAAGAAAGGAACACAGAAGGTTAGGGGCTTCCGTGTACAGGTTTATAGCGGTGGTAACACTCGTGTTGCTCATCAACAGGCTGACAAGGCAGGTCAGAAAGCCAAGGAGCTATTCCCAGACCAGCCCGTTTACGTACATTTCTATTCGCCCCGTTGGATGTGTCTTGTGGGTAATTTCACAAACTATAATGCGGCTAAGAAGATTATGCGGACACTCCGTACAGAGGGTTATCCACATGCCAATGTCATCCGTATGATGGTAACCATTAAGACATCTCAGGTCGTAAGTAACTAAAGGTCCTACCTTTTATTAATAGGGCGAAGGACCAGAACATATACAATTAACAAGAAACTATAATAATATGATTCCTGAATCACCATTCCGAGAAGGGTTAGACGAACTCGCATCACACTACAACCAGGTGCTTACTCTCTTAGGAGAAGACCCAGAAAGAGAAGGTTTGGAAAAGACTCCAATGCGTGTTGCAAAGGCAATGCAGGTACTTACGCGTGGTTATACACAAGACCCACATAAAGTATTGACCGATGCCTTGTTTGAAGAGAAGTATAATCAGATGGTTATAGTCAAAGACATTGACTTCTTCTCTATGTGCGAACACCACATGCTACCGTTCTATGGGAAGGCTCATGTGGCGTATATTCCGAAAGGATATATTACTGGTTTGAGCAAGATAGCACGTGTTGTAGATATCTTTTCACACCGTTTACAAGTGCAGGAACGCCTAACGGAACAAGTGATGCAGTGTATTAATGATACACTGAAGCCACAAGGTGTGATGGTTGTCATCGAAGCAAAGCACATGTGTATGCAGATGCGTGGCGTGGAGAAGCAGAACTCTATCACCACAACAAGTGCTTATAGCGGTGTATTTGAATCAAGTAAAACACGTAATGAGTTCATGGACTTGCTGCGTGGTGAGACCAAGAGAATATAATTAAAACACTATTATAAACTTTTAAAACTCAAAAAAATGAAAAGAACAATGAAAACAGCCTTTATGGCTTTATGTGCAGTTACAATGTTGGCAGTTACGGCCAGCTGCTCAAGTGACAAAAATGAAGTTGACTATCCCAAGACTACTGAACAAGTTCTTAACCACATGGTAGGAGAATATAAAGGAACATTAGGTTTCTCTACCACGACAGAAACTGCTACAGAAGGAGCTTTTGGACAAAAAATTAGTTGGAAGATAGATAAGAACCACGATATTATTATCGAGAAATTCCCATACGCGACATTAGCAAGTGGTGTCTCAAAACAAGAAGTTGCTGGGAAAATGTCAGAATTATTTCAGACACTTTTAGACGTTAAAGATGCACCTCTTTATATTGTCATGGCAGGTTCAGACATATCCGACAACCGCATGTCATTGAATATAGACCTTCTTTTCTACGCACCACTTTCTGCACCAAATGCAGATTATGAAATAGTAGGATCAATCAAAAAAGCTCAACCTATATCCAAGAGTTACTATAATATAAATGAATCAGAATTATACCTCGAATTTACAGTAGAGGGACTAATTAAGAAACATAAGTATGGTGGATTAAAATGGCAGAAAGATTTCGACAAGCCAATAACATACTATCTAAGAGCCAAAAAGCAATAAATGTAACTTGTACGAAGCCTATTCAACAGGGCTTCGTACAAGTACGTCAAAAGAAGGAAGAGCATGAAAAGAAATATGAAACTTATAACAATAGCCATTTGTGCACTTGTAATAACATTGTTTGCGGCAAGCTGTTCAAAAGACAACAATATTCCTGACGCAGAAAAGACTGCGGAACAAGCACTCAACAACATGGTCGGCACCTATAATGGTACTTTGAGAACTGATAATAACACACCCAACTCAGTCTTGACAATAGTCACTTGGACAGCAAACAAGAACTCTACTATTATAGTTAACGACTTTCCTTATAATTTGTTAGCGAATGGTGTATCAAAGAATACGGCATCTCCATTGTACACAACCCTGCTGAATGCGAAGAAAGCACCCCTAAAATTCTATATTACAACACTCCTACCACAAGAGGACTACGTGCTTTTCAACTTATCACATAACTTCAAGTTTGATGTAACAACAGGCAGTGAAACCTACGAGTTAACAGGCGTTGTCACCTTTAAGAATAATCTGTTTAATAGTAGCTACACGATGAGTAGATCAGAGATGGCAATACAATTCACTATAAACAGCTTAGCGAGAATAGACAAGGCACACGCAACTGCAACTAAACAGGACGACTTTGACACACCTGTCAGCTTTTCTCTTATAGGAAGAAAGATATAAGACAACAACAAGTTCATTAAGGTTTTATTAAGAATAACAGCTAAGAAAGAAATACAATGAAGTTTATTTCATGGAATGTAAACGGGCTTCGCGCCTGCGTAGGGAAAGACTTTGAGCAACAATTCAAGGACTTAGACGCTGATTTCTTCTGTCTTCAAGAGACGAAGATGCAAGCGGGACAACTCGACCTCAGCTTTCCTGGTTATGAATCTTACTGGAATTACGCTGACAAGAAAGGCTATTCTGGTACCGCTATCTACACTAAGCATAAGCCGTTGAACGTCACCTACGGTATTGATATTGATGAGCACGACCATGAGGGACGTGTGATTACACTCGAGATGGAAGACTTCTACCTCGTAACTGTTTATACACCGAACTCGCAGGATGGGCTTCGTCGATTAGACTATCGCATGAAGTGGGAAGAAGACTTCCAAGCTTATCTTCACAGACTCGATGCTATTAAGCCCGTTATCGTATGTGGTGACATGAATGTTGCCCATCAGGAGATAGACCTTAAGAACCCAAAAACCAACCACAAGAATGCTGGCTTCACGGATGAAGAGCGTGAGAAGATGACCCAGTTGCTAAGTAATGGCTTCATCGATACTTTTCGCTCTCTTTATCCAGAGCAGGTTACTTACTCTTGGTGGTCGTATCGTTTCCGTGCAAGAGAGAAGAACACGGGGTGGCGTATTGACTATTTCCTTATATCAGAACGTCTCAAAGACCGCCTTGAAGACGCCAAGATTCATACAGAGATTATGGGAAGCGACCATTGTCCTATAGAGATCACCTTGAAATAAGACGCTCGTATGCAGGCCCAGATAAAGACATTACTCTTGATGGCTGCTGTCATGGCAGCCATTATTGTCTATGCTGTTATCCCAACAGAGATAACTATGGGCAGCTATACCATCCGCAAAATTACCCTTGCCAACCTCAGTCAACCACTTATTGAGAGGTCAAAACCCATAAAGCATACCGCTAAGAAGGTGCGTCGCAACCAGACTATCCTTTTTATAGGAGACTCTATGGTCGAAGGACTATCACGTAGGTTGGGTGATTATGCAGGTGAGAACGGTCATAAACTATATACCGTCATCTGGTATAGTTCTACTACTGAACGCTGGGGAACAACCCAAACATTAGAGCACTTCATTGCTGAATACAAGCCAACCTACGTCCTTATCTGTCTTGGAAGTAATGAGTTATTCATCAACGACCTTGCCAATCGCACGCAATACGTACGGCAGTTGGTTAAAAAGTTAGGTAAACTCCCCTTCGTATGGATAAGTCCTTCTAACTGGAACGGCGACACTGGTATCAATGATGTTATAGAAGAGAATGTTGGGAAGGGCCATTTCTTCGACAGTCGTAACCTTAAACTCAAAAGAGGTAGCGACCATTATCACCCTACTTGGGCTGCAGCAGCCTACTGGATGGATACCGCTGCGAAGTTTATTAGGAGTAAGGAGTGTGCCAACCCACTGCTACTTAATAAACCCAAAGCTCATCACAAGGCTACGAATACAAAGCTTTTACAACCTTCCTTCGAGGGTTATTAAATAGGAAAGAAGCAACACATAAACGATTGATAGATGACAGAGATAACACAGCTAACAACCGCCTTATTCGATTTCTTGTCTTCACAAGACAAGAACTGGTCGCTGTGTACATTTCCTTTCATGGTTTCCTTCCTTGTTTTCTTCGCTATTTACATTGGATTAAACCGCTATCGACCGATGTGGACTAAGGTCTACATCATTGCTTTCAGCCTTTTCTTTGCTTTCAAAGCGAATGGAATATTGATGTGGCTATTGCCTATCATCACCATTAGCTCATGGTATCTCACTCGCTTTATGATGCGATTAAAACGGGGAAAGGTGCGTAAAATCGGACTTGCCCTCGTCATTCTATCAGAGTTAATCCCCCTACTCTACTACAAATACACAAACTTTACTCTTGAGATATTCCATGAACTCCTACGTAGTAACTTCTCTCCTGAGAAGATGCTGCTGCCTGTCGGTATCTCTTTCTTCACCTTTCAAGCTATCAGCTACACCGTTGATGTCTATAAGGGGCGCTATCCCAAGACAGCAGAACTCATTGACTACGCTTTCTACCTTACCTTTTTCCCACTCCTTATCGCTGGTCCTATCACCCGTGCTGAGGTATTACTTCCACAGGTTCAAACGCCGAGAAACAAGGTCGACGACCGCCTTGTCTATAAAGGACTATGGCTCATCATCTGCGGATTAATAAAGAAAGCCCTCATAGCCGACTATATCGCACAATACAATAACATTGTTTTTGATGCCCCAGCAAGCCAAAGTGGCTTCGGTGACCTGATGGGTGTATTAGGTTTCTCAGTACAGATTTACTTCGATTTCGCAGGCTATAGCGACCTTGCCATTGGTGTTGCTGCACTGATGGGATACGAATTAAAAGACAATTTCAGATTCCCTTATCAGAGTCTGAACCTCACTGAGTTCTGGCATCGTTGGCATATAGCCCTCTCCCACATGGTTCCGTGACTATCTTTACATCCCATTGGGAGGAAACAGGAAAGGCGAACTACGCACCTACCTCAATAGCTTCTTAGCAATGATTGTGGCTGGTCTTTGGCATGGCGCATCGTGGATGTTCGTCGTATGGGGTGTACTTCATGGTGTAGGACTGGTCATTCATAAGTTCTGTCGAAACAATGGATTGGATAAGATACCAGACAATAAATACACAAAAGGTATCAGTTGGTTTATTACGTTTAGCTATGTTTCCCTTGCATGGATATTCTTTCGTGCGGCGGACATAACGACTGCTACGACATTAATCAGCAATATCCTGCATACTATCAGCCTCTCAGATGCCTACACCTTCCTAATGGAATACCCACTATGGTTGGCCGTTGTACTCATAAGCTTAGAACTTCATAGCATCCGAGAGGCTGACTATAACTGGCTACAAAGTAAGTTTATCAATTCTTCATGGCTCGTAAAGCTGTGTATCTTTGCTGTTGTTCTGCAGTTGGTAATCAACCTCAGTCACCATAGTATCCAACCTTTTATTTACACACAATTCTAAGATGGTTATCAAATACAAATATAGTGGCTTATTACTCTTAGACGCGTTATTCGCACCCATCCCCATCTTCTTATTTATATGGTTTCTTTGGGCACAAAGGTGTAGACGCTGCCCATCCTTTCATGCTCATTTTCGCACTCTTAATCATACTTCATACTGTTTCGTTTTGGCTTTTCAAACTTTTTGTTGCCTGCCAAAAACTATGGGAAAAAGACTATCTATCCATCAAAGGTGACCATATTTGTTTCTACGATTGTCTACGTTGCAAATATACAGAAGTAACTGCTGATGAAATAGAAGGGATAAACGACTACAATTATTACTTCGTTCCTTTCATCGTTCAGATAATTTATACAACAAAGGGAAGAATCTTCACCCTTCCAGCACTTACTAACGAAGGGCAAGAAAGGGTTACAGAAATCATTTACGACTTCCTATATCAGGCTGAAAAAGAGAAGGACGAAAGGCATACAAGCATACCCTAAAAGAAGATAAGTACAACCTATCAACTTTCCGTCTCCTCTCTTTGGTGAAACAAAACAAATGCTTTCGTGTTTCATTCACCTTCGAAACAAGCAATGAACAAGCATTAATCGACTCTGAACCAACTCTTTATCGACAATCACATTTACATCTGTTTGCTTGGTGCGAAGCCTCCGCACCATTGGTGCTTACCATCCGCACCACACGTGCTAAGGCTCCGCACGACGCTTATTGGAAATGAAGAATAAGCGGGAGGTTATATCTGCAAGCCACAGGTTTACCATTGTGCATAGCAGGTTTCCAGCCTGTCAACAGTTGAAGAGCTGCTGCAATAGCACGATTTAACTCGATGTTATTAACCGTTAGAAAGGTGATATCTTTCAATGAACCATCCGAATCGACAATAAAAGAGACGAAAGTTTTAGTCACAGGAGTCGTTTCGGGAGTAATACTCGTATAGGAAAGACTCTGCCCAATAGCGGCCGCTACATTCCCTTGAAACTGTGGCAATACTTCAGGGAACACCGAGTCAGTAGGTAAAGTAGTATATACAGCCTCCATAGGAAGATTTGTATTGCCTTCGGTTGATACCTTTTGCTTCATCCATCGCTTAAAGTCTTTAGAGAAAAGTACGTCAACCATGTCATCAGTCACGTCTGAATAAACCCCTCCACTCTTGTCTACACCGAGGTCGAAGCGTATGTTTTGTCCTTCCAAAGCAAACTGATTAGGAAGGTGATCCCAGTCTATCGAGTCTGCTGTATGCGTGTTCGCCATATAATCTAATAGTTCACAGAACTGACTACGAATGTTAGCATCCTGCCACATACGTGTCTGATTGAACACATCCTTCTGTGTTAACACCTTCTTATTAATAAGGTCAAAGGTGAAATAAGAATACTTTTGCGTAATAACACTTGTCTCGTTACGCTCCTCCAGACGGGCAAGGAAAGACACATACCGTCCCTGTTCTAACCATAGACAGCGCAAACCCATATCATAATAACGCCTTTCTGTCCCCGTATCGTCCTTTATCACATGCACTTCTTTACCTTGTAAGGACTCGAACTGCTTCCACCCAGCATCATAACTATCTGATGCCTGTCCAAAAAAAGAAGGCCGTAAGATATTGCTGTAACTCGGTCAGCACAGAACCACTCAAGCCCTTTGGCCACTCCAAATCCTTAGAGACAATCGTCAGCTTATTACCCTTCTCATACAGATGACGCGACGTCTCATAGAGCATAGCATCCTTAGACGCAATTGTTCCTGCCGTCTGTCCGTAGGCCACAAGGCTTACGAACAGTGACAGGAACAAAGTATAAAGTCGATTAATCATAATTTCATAAATGTTGTCTGCCGTCTCTTACTTGCTTTTTGACCCTTTGGTGTAAAAACATCATTAAGCTCCATCACACCAGAAAAGCTGATAGACTCCTTTCCACTGGGGTTGACGATAAGTGAGACAGTAGCATTGTCGAATACTTCAAGAACTATCTGATAACTCTCAAAATCATTACGTGTTGTCATGAAGATGCGCCGTCCGTCCTTCATCGGTTCTTCCTTATAACTCGTTAGAGGTTCAACAAGACTCAAGCCTCCGCCGCGTCCGTAAGGAATTTGGTAGACTCTTCCAAAGTAAGGGAGGAAGAGACCAACGGAGTCTCCGCTCACCTCCATCCCCCAGTCATTCTGTAAATAGACTGCAGGACCTCGCATTGGATACATACGGTCGACGAAGATGCGATAACGATGCTCTCCTAAGTGAGCCTTCACAGCAGCGGTTCGCAGCTGATTCATCTTCTCCTTTGGTACAGGATTACCTTCGGAATCATAATAGGTAGTAGCACAACCTGCAATAAGGACCGCTACAAAAAGAAATAAAAATAACCTTTTCATTGTCTACCTCTCTTTCTTTTAAGTCGTTATAAATCCACTCTCCTTTGTCCAAGAAGCTCCAGAACATGTTTACAAGACGATATATCGAACATAAAAAAGTGAATGTATGAACCTTAAAGACTTTTTGTTCAAATCTAAAAGTCGTCAGACTATTCTATCTTCTCTATCCTTGGCGCATCCATCTTCTCAATAGATGGAGCCGTCTGCTTGGCAGGAAGGTCAGAAGAAGGAGCTATGTCTGGTGCTGGAGCAGCAATAGGAGCATCATGATGGGTTGCTTGTTCCTTCTCAGATGAGGCCTTGCCTTTTTCGTCTTTAGCGTTCTTATCTTTCTCAGCATCAACAGTCTTATCCTCATCGGTCGTTTCCTTTTCCTTTGAAGGCTTCATGTCTGGCCAAAGATAATTACCGACAATATCAATCGTGTCCCTATCTGCGTTACGTTGTTGCACCTCTTCCTGCTCTTCTTCGGTCATGGGAGCATCGTCGGCAGCCACGATGAAATTATAAACTAACCCTAAAACCAAGAGGACAACCAGCCCACAAAGGACTTTAAAGGTCAACGACTTTCTAAATTTATGCTGTTTATTCTGATTTGACATAGCCTTATTACTTTTCTTTTCTAAGGAGTTCTCTATTTAAGTTCACGGAGAAATGCAATCGGTACATTCTCCTTCTATCTTTTGCAAAGATAAACATTAAAAAGGAGAATGTACCGAAAGATTACTAAAAAATATGCTTTTTGCAGCAGTATTTAGGGGATATAAGTGTTCTAAAACAGGATTTCTTTATCAGAAAAGGAGGCTGTTCTTCATTACAAAACAGCCACAACACTGTTCCCTACAGCTGCCTTTCATCTACTGAGAACACGTGAATAGCGATAGATTCACTGTCGTAAAGCATCGCCGTCGTCTACTCCTTGATACGGATAAGAGCATTGGCAATGATAGCGGTAAGACCACCTGTCGTGATACCACTTGAGAAGATTGTCTTAATCATAGCGGGCATCTTATCAAGTATATTAGGTACTAACTCTACGCTCAGACCCATAGCAAAACTAATAGCCATGACCAACACTGCTTTACGAGTAATCTCTGTTGAAGCAATGATACGAATACCTGCAGCGGCAACAGTACCGAACATCAACAAGGTAGCACCTCCTAAAACAGGAGCAGGGATAAGTGAGAACACCCTACCAACCACAGGGAAGAGTCCTAAGAGTACTAATGCACCAGCAATGAAATAGCCCACATAACGGCTGGCAACGCCCGTAAGCTGTATCATACCATTGTTTTGAGCAAAGATAGAGTTAGGGAAACTATTGAAGACAGCGGCCAATAAGGAGTTGAAACCATCTGCTAACACACCACCCTGTGCTCTCTTCAAGAAGACAGGACCCTCAACAGGCTCGCCAGAGATAAGCGAGTTGGCTGTAATATCGCCATAAGCTTCAACTGCCGTTACAAGGTAAATGAGCCCAAGACCAATGACTGCACCCAAATCAAGCCTAAACCCATATTTAAAAATGGTTGGGATAATAATCCCACCACTACCTTTAAGCGTTGAGAAATCTATCATCTTGAGTGCATAAGCAGCCACACAACCTATCAATAAGCCCAATACTATAGATGCCATACGTAGGAATCTGTTGCTTGAACGATTGAAGAATATAATGCTCACCAGTACCAACAAGGCCAGACCAAGGTAGCGCATAGAACCGAATGTATGGTTATCTATGGCCGTCTGACCACCTCCACAGGAGCTGATACCAGCCTTAATAAGACACATACCGATAAGGGTAACGACAATACCTGACACCAATGGCGTGATTATCTTACGTGTATAAGGTAGGAGACGACTCACAACCATCTCTACAACTGAAGCTACGAGACAGGCACTGAAGATGTAACTGAGTCCCAACTCGACGTTCATCTTATGATTAACCATACCCAGCATACCTGCTCCAATGATTGGACTGATAAAAGAGAAAGACGTTCCTTGAATACAAAGGAGGCCTGCACCAATCGGACCAAACCTACGACACTGAATTAAAGTGGCCAAGCCTGACACGAAGAGAGACATTGACACGAGATAACCAGTGGTCGCCAAATCGAATTTCAACGCCGAACTGATGATGAGAGGAGGTGTGATAATGGCTACGAAGATGGCTAACAGGTGCTGCAAAGCAGCAAAGACGGTTTCACGAAGCGGTGGACGATCATTCAGACCATAGATAAGCTCTTTAGACTTTTCCATTCTTTTCTATTATTAAATACTATAACTGAAGGTAAGATACCATACTTTTATAAAACGAAGATAGCAACTTTGGCTCTACCAAAGTTTATCTATACACTAATTGAGTATATATGCAGGAGTCACTTAAAAGACGTTTCTAAAATTCAAAAAGACACTCCCTCAACACAAAGACCACTATATAAATAGAAGAAAACTACTATATAAAAAGGAGAAGACTACATTATATAATAAGAAAGGTGGGCACACAAGCCCACCTTATTTATACTTCTTTCATTTTAATCTCACAGTTATCAAGCGACTCGATGATAGCTAAGCTCTCACAACGAACGCCTTCCGCCTCAATCACCTCACGCCCATGTTGGAATGCTTTCTCTATAATGAAGCCCATACCAACCAGTTCTGCGCCAGCCTGCTTACAAAGGTCTATAATCCCTTTTGCCGCATTACCGTATGCTAAGAAGTCGTCTACGAACAACACCTTATCACCTTTACCAAGGTACTCCTTGGAGATCACGACATGATACTCCCTTTGTTTCGTAAACGAAAAGACCGTTGTTGAAAGCATATCACCCATCGTTGAGGGTTTCTTCTTCTTCGCAAAGACCACTGGAAGGTCAAGGAGAAAGCCCATCATAATGGCTGGTGCGATTCCACTCGCCTCTATTGTGATAATCTTATTGATTTCTGTTGATGCATAGCGGCGGATGAACTCCACGCAAATCTGCTTCATCAGGTTAGGGTCCATCTGGTGATTAATAAACTTATCTACCTTCAAGATACCATTTGGGAAACACTTTCCATCCTTTAGGATACGGTCACGTAATGCTTTCATTGTGCAATTAATCGTTTTTCTACTTCGATAATTAATTGCCTACAAAAGTAGTAAAAATCTCAAATATAACATACATAAACGATGCTTTTTTCTATGTCTTACCTGCACAAAAGCTGATAATTATCGATTTACCCACGCTCTTCAAAAAAGTTTTATTACTTTTGCACACGTTTTGCCGGTAAGGGTCTTTTACCCTTCCGACCTTTTATTTAATTATAAAATATGTACAAACCAAAAAATCAAAAACGCAGTGTTCTGAAGTTCAAACGCTTCTCTAATCACGGCTACTCGCTCTTTGCCGTTCTTGGCAAGGAGGTTTTGATTGGTGTACTGAGTGTCGCTACCTTACAGAACGCTACAGCCAAGGGCATTAGCGTTAAGACTGAGAAGGCAGAGACAGACTCAACATTCGCCAACCGAGGTGTCTTGATGCAGGAAGTGAACGTGACAGGAACACGAGCACCACTGACAGTAAGTCAGCAGGCGAGAATGGTAACTGTACTAAGTCGTGAGGATATCCAAGCGGCACCAGTACAAAGTGTAAACGATTTGTTGAAGTATGCCGTCGGTGTTGACGTCCGACAGAAGGGTCCAATAGGTGCTTTAACCGACGTAAGTATCCGTGGTGGCAACTCAGAACAAATCACTATCCTCCTTAATGGTATTAATATCTGTGACGCACAGACGGGACATAACTCCTTTGACTTCCCTGTTGACATCAGTGAAATCGAACGAATAGAAATCCTTGAGGGCCCAGCAGCCCGCGTTTATGGTACATCTTCTTTATTAGGTGCTATAAACATCGTAACCAGAACACCACAAAAAACCAGTCTCTCTGCCCATGTTGAAGGTGGTTCCTACGGCTACCTCAGCGCTGGCGTACGTGGTAATATTGCATCGAAAGACCACTGGAACAATCAGCTATCAGCCTCTTACACCCGCAGCGATGGCTATCTTCGTAACAAGGCGGGCAGCCTCAACGCCGACTACCGCACTGCAAAAGCCTTTTATCAAGGGAATTATACAGATGAGAACATGGCCGTACGCTGGCATGCCGGTATGAGTCTGAAAGACTTTGGGTCAAATACTTTCTATTCAGCAAAGTACGATGACCAGTTTGAACACACTTTCAAGACCTTCACAGCCATTCAAGCTGAGAACCTACGAGGCCGCTTCCATATCCGTCCTTCTATCTATTGGAACCGCAATATGGACCGTTTCGAACTCTTCCGAGGTGCTGCCAACAAGTATCCATTCAACTATCATCGCACTGATATATATGGTGTTAACCTCAATGCTTACTTTGATTGGAACCTTGGACGTACTGCCTTCGCAGCAGAGCTACGCAATGAAGACCTCGTAAGTGGTAACCTTGGCGAACCTCTCTCTCGTCCAAAGCATATCCACGGGACTGACAGAGACTACACCGTAGGGCTAAATCGCACGAATATTCAGTTTGTTCTTGAGCATAATATCATCCTTGACCGCTTCACGCTGTCGGCTGGTTTGACAGCTGTCAAGAACAGTCAAGCAGACATGCCTATGCATGTTTACCCAGGCGTTGACGCAAGTTATCGCATTGGAGACGCTTGGAAGTTATACGCTTCCTACAATTCATCACTCCGCATGCCGTCTTTCACCGAGCTATTCTACTCTGTTGGCGGACATAAAGCCGACAAGCATCTCCGTCCGGAAGAACTTTCAGCATTCGAAACGGGTGTGAAATACGACAACAAAGGTGTCACTGCTAAGGCAAGCCTTTACTGGAACAATCACAAGAACCTTATCGACTGGATTAGTGATGGGACATTAGATGCCAACGGAGCAGTACTATGGAAGAGTGTAAATTTCGGTAAGATAAAGCACTTCGGAACCGAGGCTTCACTCGACTTCGACCTCTATCAGCTTCTTCCTTCCCAAAAGTTCTTTAAGAAGTTTGGCGTGGCTTATAGCTACATCCACCAGAAGAAGGTTGATAATCAAGGTTATGTAAGTAAGTATGCGTTGGAATATCTGAAGAATAAGTTTGTCAGCAATCTTCAGTTGAACCTCTGGCGCAACCTTGATCTTGGTTTCTACTATCGCTTCCAACACCGTATGGGAAACTATATCGACACTAACAACCAGCTACAAAGGTATAAGAGCTATGGAGTTGTGGACAGTCGAATGAGTTGGAAAGCCTCAACATGGACAGCATACGTCGAAGCCAACAACCTATTTGGGGCTCATTACGTTGATTATGGGAACGTTCCACAACCAGGCGCATGGGTCGTTGCGGGTGTAAGTCTGAACCTTTAGCGAATTATTTTCATGAAAAAAAATATTTTTCTTCACGACAATAAATATTTTTTTTCATGAAGAAAAATATTTATCATCACGAAGAATAATTCATTACCTTCGTGATGATACTTTTATTTATAACGGTATGTCGTCATCGTAAAGACTTTCTTTTTACAGACTGACAACACTCATCAACACTCTATCTTACGTTTACTGCGATACCACGACGCAGCATATCATCCGCCAGCGGACGAACTCGTGTGAGGAACTCCTTATAACTTCTTCGTTCAGGAACACTCCATCCTGCTTCAGCCAAAGCGGCTGCACGTGGGAAAGCTTGATAGTAAATACGCTCCGTGGAGTTGATACATTCACTCCAAAGCGTACCACTCACACCGAGTAGATTATCACGTACAAACACAATATCCTGCCCCCATGCTGGGTCAAGACGATAGGTCTGTTCGAGCGTAGTGACCGGCATTCCCCAGTTCTTCTCGGGCATATCGCCTCGCTGCTGTGGATAGTCAAGGTAACAGTGCTCGCCCGGGCAGAGCATAATCTTAGCCTTATTGCGTACTGCAGCATCAATGGCAGTCTTCGTCAAACCATGTCGCCAAGCATAGACCACACAACCCGGCTGAATCGTCTTAAACTCCTGCTCATACCAATACATCGGTGTCTTACCCAACGACTGCAGCTTATTAATCACACGATCAAATAGATATTGTTGCAACTGCCAGTTCTCTGTGTATCCTTCTTTCTGCTTCAATGCCTTACAAGCAGCACAATCTGACCATGCACCCAAAGGCGGCTGACCTGCCTCATCACCCCCCAAATGGACGTATGGGGCAGGGAAGACATCGGCTAACTCAGTCAGTACGTTATCAAGAAACTCATAAACAAATGGCTCTGCAGGGCAAAGCAACTCATTGCTCACACCACAAGTCAAGCGGATAGGGACTGGTTTCTTTGTACAAGACAGTTGCGGGAAACAGTGGACAGCAGCCACTTCGTGACCGGGAAGTTCAATCTCTGGTATCACCATGACATGATAGGTCGATGCGAAACGAACAAGATCTCGCATCTGGTCTTGGGTGTAGTAGCCACGAATACGCTCTGGCATATCATCCATACCGACACGGTCAGAGGCCTTCTCAATAAGCTCTGGGTATTTCTTTATCTCTATTCTCCATCCTTGATCGTCAACCAGATGAAGGTGGAGAGCATTGAACTTATAGCGTGCCATCTCTACGATAAATCCTTTCAGGTCATTGAATGGAATGAAATGACGTACTGGGTCGACCATTAACTCACGGATTGCCGTACGGGGTTGATCGACTATATAAAGTGAAGGAAGCTGTACCGAACGGGCTGAAACACCATTGCCTATACAGAGTTGTTCGAGTGTCATCAGTCCATAGAACACCGCTGCAGGTGTGCGTCCTTTAATCGTTATACCCTTATCGTTCACCTGTAAGGTGTAAGCCTCATCATTGGTAAGCGACTTGTCAAGTGCAAGGCGCACCATCGGACCAGCTTTACGACTCTTCTTATAGACTGTTCGTTCACCGAGGATACGTTCTGCTTGCATCTTTTCATTACTCAGTTCCTGTGGAGCCTCTACCCCAGCAACATCTTTCCAATTAAGTGCAAGCTTGGATTTATAGATCTCCAACTTCAGTGGACGGGGTACGAGGAGATGCTCTGGGTCGCATACATTCTTCGTTTCGTGATGGCTGAAGAAGTTACGCCAGCCCGATGCGTTACGATAAGCCTTCTTTGCTTGCGTCGGGACAATCAACTTCACACGACTAAGATCAATACCATCGAAAGCATTATCAGCACAAACAGGAGGAATGACAGCTGAAAGTCGTACCTCACGCAATCCTCTACAATTAGCGAAGGCAAAGGCCCCTATACGCGTAGAGCCACCGAAGTTCAATCCAGTCAATTGACGACAACCATTAAAGGCCGAGGCCTCTACGACACGTGTAGTTGCGGGGAAAGAGAGTTCACCACCTATTCCGTCGCAAGCAAAAAACGCTTGACTACCGATAGAATCAAGTTTTGTAGGGAGGACGAGAGAAATAAGTCGATGACAAGAGTGCATTGCGTTGCGTGGTATCACCGTACAATTCGTTTTCGAAAGGTCAAGTACTGTCTCGTTTACCTTCACATCTCGTAAGGTTCTAAAGTTCTGTGCATTAGCCATCTGACCTAACAACAGGCAAGCGAAGAGTATTGACACACCCTTACTTGCAACTCTTCTCCAAGAGAGGAGACTATTAAGTCGGTTCCTTTTATTAATAAACTGCAGAGGAATCTGCCATAGATTTGCCCATGAGATTACGCTCATTGTAGCCATTTTCTTGTTTGATTTAATTACGTAATACAATAGATTTTGGTTTTATCATCCCAGTAGAGTTGGCAAAGATACAAATAAGATTTGAGATAAAAACATTTTCCTTTAACATAACATATAATTCAACAAACTATTGTAAACATTGCGAGATATTGAAGAAATTTATTATCTTTGCCCTACTCTTTCCTTAGAGAGTATGGAAACGGTCTGTAATAGCCGACAAATATAACCACAACTATTACTTGAAACAGTGCGAAAACAAATATAACTAAAAACATAAAAGACATGGAAAAGACGTCTGAAAATCCTCAGCAGATAGAAACACTGGACAATAAGAATGACAAGAACAAAGCAACACCTGCCTATACACAACAACAGTTAGAGACTAACACGCAGATTAAAGGGTTACTTGCCATCTATCTCCTAACGGCTATCATAGGTGTTGTCTATAGCTTATTTCTTGGCTTGAAAGCCTATAATATATTAGGAGAAGACCTATCGAGCAATATTGCAATTGCAAATATATTTACCATCTTTACGCTTTGCTACACAGGAGTCTATACCATCTATGCTTTTATAAGACGCAAGGCTAATGCCGTATTCTATGCTAAGGCCTATGCAGGACTGATGCTCTTTGCTAATATACTGATACTCATCACCTCCCTTACAGAAGGACACTTGACGGCTGACTGTCTGCTTTACCTCGTTGGTCTCTGCCTTGGAATCATCTGGATGGGCTATTTGTTTGTCTCAACCAAGGTGAAAGAGGTTACTCCCTCAGCCTGTCGTAATGTGCCACAAATGAACAGAGCAGTCATAATAGGCCTGTTCACCACATCAGTCGTGCTATTCCTCTTAGGAACACCAGATTTAGTAATGAACTTTACAACCAAAGCTAAGCAGAAAAAGAGATGCTTAGTAGGAAGCTACAGCCTAACCAACGTACCAACGGAGTGTTTATCTTTACAATCCCCAAAGGTTTCACCTGTGAAAGGCAACAGTTTAAAGAAAAGTTACCTATCGACCCTTTGTTCGAAATACACAATAAATACGTTGGTAGTGCGGGCCTAACTGCATTCTATTTATCTGATGAATATACTGAAAAAGTTTATTGGAATTGGGAAAAGGGAATACTCAAAAGTTTCGATGACGTTTCTCCCCAACTGATTGCAGAGGGTCAGGAGAAGATTAATGGTAATACTTGTACATACCGTATCAGGAAGATTGAGAAAAAAGGAGAAACTGTTTTCTGGCGTTACTGTATCCTTATTGATAAGAAGAAAGAGAAGGGTTGTATCATATCTGCCTTCGACAATGGTGTATCTGTCGGTTATATCACCGAACTTACCAAATCTATAAAATTCGAATAAACACCCTTCTGTCTAAGGTAAGAGGTGAGGACAGTGGGAAGGTAACCCCTACTTTCCCTCCTTTACATTATAGCGTAACACGCTGACAACCTGTCCCTATACGAACGCAACAGAACCTTTTGAAGGGTTATAAATCCTCCTTATGATTTGTGCTAAGCCCCCGCACCGTACATGTTCAGCCTCCGCAACATGCGTGCTGGGGTTTTGTGCGATGAAAAAGAACTGTAAGGAATGATTATAGTGATGCTCTCAACGTATAGAGAAATGTGCCCTCTCTTTTATAATCGTTATCCTACTGTATTTTAGGAGAAGCATGATAAGGTAAGAGGCTACCCAAGCCACAGATACATTCTATGGTTAGTCAACATCCAGTTCTCGACTTAGTCCTCAATAGAGAACGACACCTACAATAGATAAACAGGATAAGAAAGAAATAAGTACACCTCTTTTAACAAAAAAAAGGGACTGATAAACAGCCCCTTTATAACAATGTTCTATGGTCGGGATGACCAGGCTCGAACTGGCGACCACTGGTCCCCCAGACCAGCATTCTAAACCTACTGAACTACATCCCGTATCTTTTAAGCAGTGCAAAATTAGTTACTTTCCACCATATTAGCAAACTTTTGGACTTCTTTTTCTCTATTCCCAAGTTTATTTTGTACTTTTGTCGTAGTATAAATCTGCACTAAATACACATGCAATACATCGTAAGTTGCCCCGAACATATTGATACTTCTATCATGCTCCCAGCATCAAAAAGTATCAGTAATCGTGCCCTTATTATCCAAGCACTCACAAAGGGAGGAATGATGCCTGAGAACTTATCTGATTGTGATGACACTGAGGTTATCATCCGTGGACTTGGTAAACAATCGGAAATCATAGACATCAAGGCGGCAGGAACGGCTATGCGCTTTATGACAGCCTACCTTAGTGCAACGGAAGGAGAACACACGATTACAGGAACGGAGCGTATGAAACACCGTCCAATTGGTATTCTTGTGGATGCACTGCGCTATTTAGGGGCAGAGATTGAGTATGTTGGTGAAGAAGGCTACCCTCCCCTCCGTATTAGAGGTAGGCAACTTGAGGGGGGAACATTGCTGATAGCGGGTGATGTTAGCTCACAGTATATCTCTGCTCTACTGATGATTGCACCTATTCTGACGAAAGGATTGGAACTAAAACTAACGGGTAACATTATCTCTCGACCCTATATAGACCTCACATTGCACCTTATGCATGAGTTTGGCGTAGCTGCCGAATGGTCTGACTTTGATACGATTAGAGTGAAGCCACAGCCCTATCAGCAACGAGCCTATACGATTGAAAGTGACTGGAGTGCTGCAAGTTATTGGTATGAGATACTTGCGCTGACAGATGACACCCAGTCAAAGGTAGCTTTACAAGGGTTGAAAGATGGGTCAAGACAAGGCGACTCGACGGTAAGATACATCTTCTCACTACTCGGAATAAAGACGAGTTTTAAGGAGAAAGACGTTAACGGAATGCCTGAAGCACTCTTAACCCGCCATTCACGTATGTTGAATAGAATGGACTATGACTTTACCAATCAACCAGACTTGGCTCAAACGCTCATTGCCGTATGTCCTGTATTAGGAATACCATTCCATTTTACAGGCTTAGGAACCCTGAAGATAAAGGAGACCGACCGTATTGAAGCCATGAAAAGAGAAATGGAAAAGTTGGGATATATCCTCCATGAGGAAGAGGGGACGGCATTATCATGGACTGGCGAGCGTTGTGAACCCATGACGCAGCCAACCATTGACACCTACGAAGACCATCGCATGGCTATGTCGTTTGCCCCATTGGCTATCAAGTTAGGCGAGATACGCATCAACAACCCAGAGGTTGTGTCTAAATCTTACCCTCATTACTGGGCCGATTTACGCAAAGCAGGATTCAAGATACAGCAAGTAGATTAAGCAACTCCTATCAGAGTGTATCAAAGAAGCTAAAGAAAGCAAAGAAAGTAAAGAATGAGTATATTTCTTATTGGCATAGGAGCTCTATTTATATTAGCGATTATTGCAGCAATAGCGACAAAGTTCACTAAAAGAAAAGCAGGTGAACCTGATGTTATTATGCCCACCTCTGGTGACTGTTCATCCTGTGATGGGACAGATGACAAATGTGAACAAGTATGTATGATGGAGGCCGCAACAAAAGACATAGAGTATTATGACGATGAAGAACTTGACCGTTTTCGTGGTAGACCATCTAACCAATACACTGATGCGGAGGTGGAAGAGTTTGCTACCGTACTCTATACTATGCAGCCCCATGAGGTGAAAGGCTGGAATAGAAGCCTTATCCTTCGAGAAATCAATCTACCAGATCAAATCAAGGATGAGGTGATAACAATGATAGAAGGTTAAGTTCGTTATCTGTACCTATCGTAGTTTAAAGGCGCTTACAATAGTACTGAACATCAAAGGAAACGTGAAGAAAAGAGTAATAAGACATATCATCCCCTCTTTGTTGGCATTCTGTGTACTAACAATTATTAGTTGCTCAACAAAGAATAACACTGCGCAAACGCGTTGGTGGCATGCCTTCAATACCCGTTATAACGTTTATTATAACGGTGCACAAGCCTATATTGACGGTTCATTGGAGAAGGAGAAGGGGAATAAAGATAACTTCACAGAGCTCATCCCACTCTATACTGTCGGTAACAAGAATAGTCGTGACTTAGGAAAGAGCAACTTTGACAGAGCTATAGAAAAGGCTGAAAAGGCTATTGCAAAGCATAGTATTAAGAAAAGACCAGAATGGACAAAGAGCAGACGGAAGACTGAGAAAGACATAGAATGGCTATCCCGTCGTGAGTATAATCCCTTCTTATGGAAAGCATGGATGCTCATGGGGCGTTCACAGTTCCATAAAGGTGCCTTTGAGGAAGCGGCTGCCACCTTTGCTTATATGAGTCGTATCTACAAAGGACAACCTGCAATCTATGGCAAAGCAAGGGCTTGGTTGGCTAAGTGTTATATAGAACAAGACTGGCTCTATGACGCTGAGGATATCATTCGGAATATGCAACGCGACTCTTTAGATTGGCGAGCTGTGAAGGAGTGGGACTATACCTATTGTGATTACTACCTCCATTCGGGTGAGTTGGAAAAGGCTGTTCCCTATCTCCAAAAGGTTATCAAGCATGAAATGCGTAAGAAGCAGAAGGCTCGTGAGCTGTATCTACTCGGACAGGTGTTGGCTTCGCTCGGTAGAAATGAGGATGCTTATAAAGCCTTCCAACGTGTTATTCGCACCAATCCTCCCTACGAATTAGAGTTCAATGCACGCATTGCTCAAACCGAAGTGACCGCAAAGGGACAGACAAGAAAGATGATTAGTAAACTCAAGCAGATGGCTGCTTCAGATAATAACAAGGAGTATCTTGACCAGGTGTATTACGCTATGGGCAACATACATCTTGCTAATCAAGACACCCTTGCAGCCATTAATGCCTACGAGCAAGGTAACAAGAAGGCTACAAGAAACGGTATTGAGAAAGGCGTACTACTACTCCACCTCGGTGATCTATACTGGGCTAAAGAGCGCTTTGGAGATGCTAAACGTTGCTATGACGAGGCTATCGGACTGCTTGACAAGGACCGCAAAGACTATGAACAACTCTCTGAACGCTCAAAGATATTGGATGAGTTAGCACCTTATACGGATGCCGTACAACTTCAAGACTCCCTTCAACATCTTGCTAAATGCTCTGAACAAGAACGGAATACAGCCATTGATCGTGTCATCACAGCCCTCAAAAAGAAAGAAAAAGAGGAACGAGCACTACAAACAACACAGGACAATGGACAGCAACAAGACGTGTATGGCAACTTTGGGAACAATAACCTTGGAACACCTAAGCGTGTAAACAATAGACAACAACAAGGAAGTACGTGGTATTTCTATAACCCTACGGCTGTTCAACAAGGTAAGATAACCTTCCAACAACTATGGGGTAAACGCGAGAACATAGATAACTGGCAACGTAGTAACCAAAGCGTTGTGGGGAGAATAGGTAGTACTAACATGCCTACTGACTTCACAGATCAACAAAGAGACTCTATCATGCGGGCTGAAGCACGCCAGGACTCTATCAATCAAACGACCGACTCGCTCAAAAACGACCCTCACACGCGTGAATACTATCTATCTCAGATACCTTTCACTACAGAACAGTTGGAAGCAAGTAACAAGATATTAGAAGACGGACTACATCATTCTGGTGTTATCTTTAAGGACAGACTCGACAACCTTCGATTAGCTGAAAAGGCCTTAAGGCGGGTGAGTGACAACTATCCCGACTATGATCAGATGGATGATGTGTACTATCATCTATACTTACTCTACATGCGCAAGAATGAACCACAGCTTGCTGAGAACTATGTTACACGTCTAAGTCAGAAGTTCCCAAAGAGCAAGTGGACCACACTCCTTACTGATCCTTACTATAAACAGAACCTTCGTTTCGGTGTGCAGATAGAAGACTCCCTCTATGCGGCTACCTACGAAGCCTTCAAACAAGGCCGATATAGTGAGGTAGCAGGTAATGCTCGCATCTCAGAATCACGCTTCCCTATGGGTGCTAACAGGGATAAGTTCCTCTTCATTGGAGGCTTGGGAAAACTGAACAATGGCGACCCTACGGGCTGTGTCAACGACATGAAGGAGGTTGTAAAGAAGTATCCAAGCAGTCGTATCAGCGAGATGGCGGGTATGATTGTCAATGGTGTACAAGCTGGGAAGAAGCTACGTGGAGGCAAGTTCGACCTTGACGACATCTGGAACTATCGTGCAAACGTAATGAACGATAGCGATAGCATACAGCAAGCTAAGTTCTCTTCTGAACGTGACATAGACTTTAAGTTCCTGTTAGTGTACCATCCTGACTCACTGAAAGAGAACAAGTTGCTATTTGAATTGGCACGTTTCAACTTCACAAATTTCCTTGTTCGTAACTTTGAGATAGAGGTAGAAGACCTCAATGGACTACATCAGATGCAGGTATCGGGCTTCCGCAGCTTTGATGAGGCTTATCAGTATGCACGTCAATTGTTTGCTTCCAAGCTTGTTGTACAACAGATGGGTAAGACGACTAAGGGGATTATCATCAGTGATAAAAACCTTAAACTTATAGGTACTACTTATAGTTATAAGGACTATGAGACGTTCTATGCAAAGCATTTTGCACCATTAGTCGTGACGCAAAGATACTTACTTAGTGAGCCGGCTGAGGTTACAACACCACGTGAACGCGACCTACAACAGGAGATTGAACAGAAGCATGCAAATGACCCTGACCTCTATCCTGACACACAGGACGTACCTGTCGACAACACTATGACGATTCCTTTGGAGGATGCTAAGTCTACAAAGACAGAACAGAAGGTGAATGAACAAAATAACAACACCTTTGAGGTTCCCGTAGAGAAGAAGAAGTCTGCCGTAGAAGAGAAGAGGGAAACAACGAAACAGAAGCCTGTTGTTGAGGAGAAGAAGCCTCTACCAGAGGAGAAGAAGCCCGTCTTAGACGACAACAGTACTTACTTTATCCCAGACGAGGAACCTATAAAGGTCGTTACTCCTAAGACTCCAGCCAAGACTACGAGGTCAACGACTCCTGTGAAGTCTGTCATCCCGACAAAAGAGACAGCTCCCGTCACTCCGAGCAAGCAGTATACTACTGTCGTACCTACCAAGCCAACGTCTCCAGTAGCACCTGTAAAGACAACAAAACCAGTGGCTAAAGACAAGCAGGCTAAGCCTACCGTAACGAAGACGCAACAGCCTTCTACGCAGAAGCCACAGACCACTCCTGTGCAGAAGAAGAAGGTTTCAGATGACGGTCCGATTATCTATTTCGGCGATGACGTACCTCAACAAAACAAGACAAATAATAAGAATAATAAAAAGAATCAGCCCATCCAGAACGATATCGAAGATGAATACTACGATTTGGAGGGCTTCTAAGGAAAGGAGATAACAGCTATGAGCAATGGATTGTTACTTTGGGTAGATGATGAAATAGAGTTGTTAAAGGCGCACATCATCTTCCTTGAGAAGAAAGGATACGAAGTGGTGACGGTTAGCAATGGTGCTGACGCCATCGACCAATGTCAAACACAGACCTTCGACCTCGTTCTGTTGGACGAGCAGATGCCGGGTTTGTCTGGTTTGGAGACTTTACAACGAATTAAGGAAATTCAACCTGCCACCCCTATCGTCATGGTTACGAAGAGTGAGGAGGAGGATATTATGAACCAAGCGATAGGTGCTAAGATAGCAGATTACCTTATCAAGCCTGTAAACCCTAATCAGATACTCCTTACACTGAAAAAGAATGTCCATCAGAAGGAGATTGTCACAGAGGTGACTCAAAGTGGTTACCAACAGAACTATCAGCAGATTGCTATGCAGATAGCCGACTGCCGCACATTCGACGACTGGAAGGACGTGTATAGAAAACTTGTTCATTGGGAACTGGAGTTGAGCAGTGCGGATAGTAACATGACTGAGATGCTGAAGATGCAGAAGGAGGAAGCCAACAACGGCTTGCTAAGTACATCGCTAAAAACTATCTTGACTGGGTTGCCCCACAGGACAATAAACTAAGTAACAGCTTCTCTAAGCTGACAGGACATAAGAAGAAACCATCCAACAACAACGATAGTCGTCCGCTGCTCAGTACTGACATCTTCAAAAGTAAGGTTTTCCCACTCATAGACAAAGGTGAGAAAGTATTCCTCATCGTCATCGACAACTTCCGACTCGACCAGTGGCGTATTCTCTCAAAGGAGATTGGTGACATGTTTGATATCGATGAAGACCTCTACATGAGTATTCTCCCAACGGCCACACAGTATGCCCGCAACGCCATCTTTAGCGGTCTTATGCCGAAGCAGATAGCCACGATGTTCCCTGAGCTGTGGGTAGATGAGGACGAGGAAGAGGGTAAGAACCTTAATGAGGAACCGCTTATACAAACACAGATAGACCGCTATCGCCGTCACGACAAGTTCTCTTATCATAAGATTAACGACTCTACCGGTGCTGACAAGTTCATGCAGCAGTATAATAACCTTGCACAGAACGATCTCAATGTACTTGTAGTAAACTTCGTCGACATGCTTTCTCACGCTCGTACAGAGATGAGAATGATACGTGAATTGGCAAGTAATGAGAGCGCATATCGCTCTATTACGCTTAGCTGGTTCCAACATAGCGTGTTAGCAGACGTATTCAAAGAGTTGGCACAGTCGGACTATAAGGTCATTATCACGACCGATCACGGGTCTATCCGCACCACCAATCCAGTAAAGATTATCGGTGATCGTAATACGAATACCAATCTGCGTTATAAGTTGGGGAAGAGCCTCAACTATGATGCACGGCAAGTATTCGCTATCAAGAATCCTCATCTTGCACAGCTCCCTGCGCCAAATCTCAGCACAAGCTACGTCTTTGCTACTGGCGACTCGTTCTTTGCTTATCCGAACAACTATAACTACTACGTCTCTTACTATAAGGATACATTCCAGCATGGAGGCATCTCTATGGAAGAGATGATTGTCCCATTGGTAACATTAAGTCCGAGGAAGCGGTAAGAGGGACCTCCCCCAACCCTCCGAAGGAGGAGTGAGTCCCCTAAAATACACTTAAGACTGGGACAGAGGATATATCTTATTAACGACAAGCATACTGAATAGCATAAACATCGGTTGTATCGTAATTGTTCGCACATAGTGGTCTATAAGATTCACTGAAACCTATAGCTCAATCCAAAGAACGAACGACTCACAACCAACTATCACATAAACAAAGTAAAAACAAAGCAATATGGAAATTACAATCAAAAGTCTCGACACCATCCATGAGGCTGCAAAAGAATTTGTCAAGGAGATGGGCGAAGGTAAAGTATTTGCTTTCTACGGAAAGATGGGAGCTGGTAAAACCACTTTCATCAAGGCTCTTTGTGAGGTCTTGGGCGTAGAAGATGTCATTACCTCTCCTACTTTCGCTATCATCAATGAATATACTGACGGTAAGGGCGACCCAATCTACCACTTTGACTTCTATCGCATCAAGAAGTTAGAAGAGGTGTATGACATGGGATATGAGGACTACTTCTTATAGTGGTAACCTCTGTCTGCTTGAATGGCCAGAGCTTATTGAGGACATCCTACCAGAGAATGTCATCAAGGTCACGATTGAAGAGCAGTCTGATGGGACTCGTAAGCTGTCTTGCTAACGAGAGATAGCAGGTGAGAAAGAACCTTACAAGGGTATGAGATGTCTTTCCTTTCTTCGTGATTGATAGCTTCAAATGCGGAGAAAAGGAAGATATCTTGACGTATTGACGTCGAACGGTGATGCTATGCTCCACAAGACAGCTCATAGAAATCACAGAGATAATCCCCTTGGAAATGCTCGCTGAAATCGAAAGGAGCTTTCTTGCCCACCAACAACACAGATAGAAAGAGGTTTATTTACACACATGTAGAGCCTGAGAAGGCGTTTCATCCGACAGATACCACACCGTTCGTCCACTATAGCTGGGCGCTATGCCCTGTGAAGTCGTGTACCAGAACAAGCCTCTCGGAGCTCTCCTTGTAGACAAGAGATTGTCTGGTTCCATGAGAAAATATCACTGAAACACTACTACAAGGAGACTGACAAAGAGTGAGAAAATGCTAAACTTGCAGGCATATATTGTCAAGATATTTCAGAGATCACACTCCCCTCTATTCGGAAAGAGGCCAGGCTTGATAGAAGAAGACGCCCTTCAACGTTCGAGAACATGCCCTTCTTGATGCAAGAAGACGCCTCTCTTGGAGCAAGAAAGGCGTCTTCTTCGGTACAGCTTGTAACCTACTGACCTGCTGTATGTTACAAACTAAGTTTTAGGAAACATTCTTCTCCCATCTTGAGAATGTTTGGATTGATGCTGTATAAGGATTTTTTACTACATTACAGGCAATCCCGACATGAAGAGATATGCCTCATTTCATGTCCTATCAAGCTGCAATTAAGAGAGAGAAGATAACAAAAAAGGACAAATCAAAGCGATTTGTCCTTTATTGTTTTGTATATAATAGGGTGTTATCTCTTATTCTGATTTAGTATCATCGTCCTCCGTAAAGTCAACATACTCGCCCTCGCTGTCTGGTATCACTTGTTTATGGCGTTCCTCCATAGGCCGATTATCGATGATAGTATTCTCTGTTGAGTTTGCTTCCTGCTGTTGGTAGTCGTAAGGATTGAACTGACGACGCACACGAGTCACCTGCTTATAGAACCTGTAAGCCAACCATAAGATGAAGACCAAGAAGGCTATAAAGAGGAAAAAAGCAAACTTGAAAAGGAAAGCAAAAAATGTCATATCTTTGAAGTTATGCCCCTACTTTTGTGTAGAAGACTGTTGTACGATAGCTGATAATATCACATACCATGCGACGATGATAGCGAATGCCGAGATACCGAAGATGGCCACCAATGGACAACAGGTTATCAAAAAGATATACTTCACCTCATTACCCTTAAAGCCCCAGTGCTTGAACTTCAAAGCAAACATTGGTATCTCTGATACAAGCAGCCATGAACTGATAAGAATACCCGCTATAATAAAGTATAATACCCATGAATGGTTTTCTAACTTATCCCCTACTCCAACAATGAGTGACCCCCAGAAGAGTGCGTTGGCAGGTGTTGGCAATCCGATAAAACCTAAGGCTTGACGCTCGTCAAGATTAAACTTTGCAAGACGCAATGCCGAGAAAGCAGCCATGATAAAGGCTACGCAAGGCAGATAGTCACGCAGTGGCTCAAGGAAAACAGGATAGGACATCACATGCAACATCGAGAAGATGATAGTAGATGGTGCCAAACCAAAGGTGATAACATCTGCTAAAGAGTCTAACTCCTTGCCGATTGGCGAACTAACATTAAGTAAACGAGCCACCATACCATCAAAGAAATCAAACACTGCACCTATGATAATAAACAGCAAAGCCATCTCTATGCTGTTACCAAAGGCAAGGCCAGTAGCAATACAACCTGAAATAAGATTGCAACAGGTGATGCTGTTAGGAATATGTTTCTTCATCTTTACTTATTATTAGGCTTCAACTTAGCAATAACCGTTTGGTCGCCTGTTGTCGCCTGACCCATCTTTACACATACCTCAGAGCCTACAGGCAGGAAGATATCAACACGACTACCCAACTTAATAAAGCCGAGATGCTCATCAATATAACAATCCTCACCAGGCTTAGCGTAGGTCACGATACGACGTGCCATCGCTCCTGCAATCTGACGACAGAGTACATCTGTGCCATCAGGAGTTGTGATAATAGTGTCAGCGTGCTCGTTCTCCTCACTTGCCTTAGGTAGCCAAGCTTTGTGATAATTACCATCAAAGTGCTGTACGGACTTTACCACTCCGTCAACAGGGAACCAATTGGCATGCACATTCCACAGACTCATGAAGATGGATATCATCAATCGGCGATCATGGAAGTATTCATTCTCGTCTACTTCTTCAATGACAACGATATGTCCATCGGCTGGAGCCACGACAATACCATCTGTCTCCTCACTACCAAAGTATCGGATAGGACACCGATAGAAGTTTAGTACTATACCATAGACGGTACCGAAGACTACTGCAAATATCCAAAATGGTATCTTAGTTGGAACTGCAAACCAGAGAATCAAGGCGATCAGGACAAGAGCGATGCCTCCGTAGAGTAGCGTATTAGTCCCTTCGTGATGGATTCTAATCTTTTTGAGTTTCTTTTTTATTTTTCCCATGGTCGATAAACGACGTATTTGTTTTGTTGCAAAGGTACTTCTTTTTTGTCATTTCCACAAATTTTCACTCTCAATCTTTTGTTATGTCGCCTTTTCATAGTAACTTTACAGCTCAAAAACGCATAAGTTCAATGGAAGATTTCGTACATTTACACGTCCACACCAACTATTCTATTCTTGATGGTCAGTCGAAGGTCACACGTCTTGTTGATAAGGCTATTGCTGACGGAATGAGGGGTATGGCGATTACTGATCACGGTGTGATGTTTGGCATAAAAGAGTTTGCTGACTATTGTGCTAAGGTCAATAAAAGTAGGAAAGAGAAGGGTGAAGAGCCTTTCAAACCTATCTTTGGATGTGAGATGTACGTAGCCCGTCGTACTATGCACGATAAGGATAAGAGCATGCATGATAATTCTGGCTACCACCTTATCGTATTAGCGAAGAATTATACAGGTTATAAGAACCTTATCAAACTGGTATCCAATGCGTGGGTAGATGGTTATTACTATCGTCCTCGTACGGACCGTGAGCAGCTTGAGAAGTATCATGAAGGGTTGATTGTATGTACAGCTTGTATTGCAGGTGAGGTACCTAACAAGATTATCCATGATGATATCGAGGGTGCAAGAGAGGCTTGTGAGTGGTATCATCGTGTGTTTGGAGATGATTACTACCTTGAGCTACAGCGTCATGAAGTAAAGGATCCAACCTTGATGGCTAACCGTGAGGCTTATCCTCTACAGCAGAAAGCCAACAAGGTGCTCATGAAGTTTGCACAAGAATACGGTATAAAGTTAATATGTACCAACGACTGTCACTTTGAAGACAAGGAGACTGCCGAGGCTCATGACCATCTACTCTGTCTTTCAACGAACGAGGATTTGGACGATCCAAAGCGTATGCGCTACTCTAAACAAGAGTGGTTTAAGACGAAGGCGGAGATGAATGAGGTCTTCTCTGATGTCCCTGAAGCAATGGCGAATACGTTGGAGATTCTTGACAAGGTAGAGACGTATAGTATTAATCACGGTCCTATCATGCCGTTCTTCCCTATCCCAGAGGACTTTGGAACCGAAGAAGAGTGGAGAGAGAAGTTCACTGAAGAAGACTTATACAAGGAGTTTACCACCGACGAGAACGGTGAGAACCCACTAACAAAGGAAGAAGGACAGAAGGTTATCGACCGCTTAGGCGGCTATGAGAAGATATATCGCATTAAGTTCGAGGCCGACTATTTAGCTAAGTTAGCCTACGATGGTGCAAAGAAGCTATATGGCGACCCTCTATCAGATGAGGTTAAGAACCATATCCGATTTGAGTTACATGTGATGAAGACCATGGGTTTCCCTGGTTACTTCCTTATTGTGCAAGACTTCATCAATGCTGCACGACAGGAGTTAGACGTGATGGTGGGTCCTGGTCGTGGCTCTGCTGCAGGCTCCGTAGTGGCTTATTGCTTGGGAATAACGCAGATTGACCCGCTGAAATACGACCTTCTGTTTGAGCGTTTCCTCAATCCTGACCGTGTCAACCTACCTGATATTGATACTGACTTTGATGATGATGGGCGCGGACGTGTGCTGCAGTGGGTAATGGACAAGTATGGACACGAGAACTGTGCACATATCATTACCTACTCTACCATGGCTACAAAAAACTCTATCAAGGATGTGGCACGTGTAGAGAAACTACCGTTAGATGTGTCTAACGCTCTTTGTAAGGCTATTCCAGAGCGCTTACCTGATGGCATGAAGATGAACTTAACGAATGCTATCAAGTGTACCCCAGAGTTGCAGAACGCTGAGGTTAGCGAAGACGTAAGGGAGCGCAACACCATTAAATATGCCAAGATGTTGGAAGGAACAGTGCGTGGAACAGGTATCCATGCCTGTGGCTTCATTATATGTCGTAATCCTATTGATGAGTGGGTACCAATCTCTACGGCAACAGACCCAGACTTTCCAGAGAAGAAAGTACCTGTAACACAATATGACGGTCACGTGATTGAGTCTACAGGACTTATCAAGATGGACTTCCTCGGACTGAAGACTCTCTCCGAGTTAAAGGAGGCTTGCAAGGTTGTTAAGCAGACGACTGGCGACGTGATAGACCTTGAGAAGATTCCTATTGACGATGAATTAACCTACCAACTCTACCAGCGTGGACAGACCGTTGGTACTTTCCAGTTTGAGTCGGCAGGTATGCAGAAGTACCTTCGTGAGCTTCATCCAACCGTATTCGAGGACCTCATCGCCATGAATGCGCTCTATCGTCCGGGGCCAATGGACTATATCCCTGACTTTATCAAGCGTAAGCATGACCCATCACTGGTGAAGTATGATATCCCATGTATGGAGAAGTACCTCAAAGACACCTACGGTATCACTGTCTATCAAGAGCAAGTAATGCTCTTGAGTCGCCAGTTAGCCAACTTTACACGTGGTGAGAGTGATGCTCTTCGTAAGGCGATGGGTAAGAAGATGAAGGCTATCGTCGACAAGATGAAGCCTAAGTTCATCAAGCAAGGACAGGAGAATGGCCACGACCCACAGATACTTGAGAAGATATGGAGCGACTGGGAGAAGTTTGCCAGCTATGCTTTCAATAAGTCACATGCCACTTGTTACTCATGGGTAGCCTATCAGACAGCCTATATGAAGGCGCATTATCCAGCCGAATATATGGCTGCGTTGATGACACGTCGCTTCAGTCAGATTACCGAAATCACCAAGTTAATGGAGGAGTGTAAGGCATTGAAGATTGCAACCCTTGGACCTGATGTCAACGAGAGTCAGATAGGTTTCGGTGTAAACAAGCATGGCGAGATTCGCTTCGGACTATCTGCCATCAAGGGAATGGGTGCGAGTGCTGCAGAGAGTATAGTACGTGAACGTGAGAAGAACGGCCCTTACAAGGATATATACGACTTTGCAGAACGTGTCGACTTCAGTAATGTCAACCGCAAAGCATTTGAGAGTTTAGCCTATAGTGGGGGCTTTGATAGCTTCGGATTACAGCGAGAACAATACTTTGCTATTACTGGGAAAGGTGATTCCTTCTTAGACACCATTGTCCGTTATGGGCAGCTTTTCCAAGCAGAAAAGGCCCAACAACAGAACTCTCTCTTCGCTGGTATGGATGCTATTGATGTAGTACATCCTGTCGCTCCAAAGGCTGAGAAGTGGCCAGTCATTGAGAAATTGAATAAGGAACGAGAGTTGGTTGGTATCTATCTATCGGCCCATCCCCTCGATGAATACAGTGTTGTACTGAATAATATGTGTAACACTCACTGTTCTAAGATAGGTCGCAATGCTGACATGACACAATTGGCAAAGCTGACGAAGTGACATTCGGCGGTATTGTCACATCCGTTAACGAACGCTTCTCACAAAAGACAGGAAAGCCATTTGGCTTTGTCACGATAGAAGACTTTGGTGGAACGGGTGAATTAGCACTGTTTGGGGACGACTGGGCACGATGGAACAACCTCTTGAAGATGAACTATACCGTTTATATCACAGCCAAGTGCCAACCTCGTTATCGCAACAATCCAGAACTGTTAGAGCTGAAGGTGCAGAAGATAGAGCAACTCTATGACGTGAAAAAGAACCGTTTGGAACGCCTCACCATCTCTATGGATGCAACAGCATTAGACGAAGCCTTTGTCAAGGAACTATCAACTGTCATCGAGCAACATACAGGTAACACACAACTCTACATACAGTTGCGAACGCCTGACAGCACAGTACTTATGTTAAAGAGCAAGAAAGGCGGTGTTAACGTCGACCGTAAGCTGATAGACTTTATCTCATCTAATGAGAAGATGGAGTTCCATATCAACTAAACCGAAAGTGGCACAATCTTTGATAAGAGGTTATAAACAGAAAAGACAATATTAATAAACTTATAAAAAGAATAACAATGGAAGTAGTAATTACTAACGAGAATTTAGAGACTTATAAGAATGGTGAGTTACCATTGGTAGTTGATTTGTGGGCAACATGGTGTGGTCCTTGTAAGATGATTGGTCCAATTATCTCAGAACTCGCCGAGGAGTACGACGGTAAAATCGTCGTTGGCAAGTGCGATGTAGAGGAGAATGACGACGTAGCCATCGACTTTGGCGTACGTAACATCCCTACCATCCTCTTCTTTAAGGGTGGTAAGTTGGTAGACAAGTTTGTTGGTGCTGCCTCAAAAGATGTTTTGAACGAGAAGTTCAAGGCATTGCTCTAAGCTAAGCCCGATAAGTATAAAGCCATATCAGACTATCCTCCTACAGGATGTCTGATATGGCTTTTTTTCATACAACAGCATTTCCCAAGTTCTCTTCTATTGCTATACATTATATAGTAAAAGGTTCTGAACAACCATATAATACCAAGGCTCTCACAAAGCAAAGGATAATCCTATAGCATAGCATCACACGTCATTGACACGCATCATTATACTCATATTTCGTATAAAGTTTCATCTATAAACCGCCTTACGCCTAAGAAAAACGTACAAAACTGAAAGTTTTTCCTTTTTTTTTATTAGTTTCCATATCTTTTCATACCTTTGTAGCTGAAACCTATCGCTTTTTAAAAGCGCAACTGAGTTTGAACCTTTCGTTTCACTTAACTTCATTAGTTATGGAAAAACTATTACTTATCCTCCTTCTGTTCTGCACTGGACTTCGAGCTAATGCACAATCCGTATCTGGAAAGGTGCTTGATGAAAACAAGAAGCCTATCCCCTACGCAAATGTCATTATCCTTTCAGCCAAGGATTCTACCTTCATTGCTGGTACAACAACCGCTGATGATGGTAGTTTCAATTTCAAGGAGGTTACAGTAGGTAATATCCTTAAAGCCTCCTTTGTAGGTTATGAACCCTTCACTACGGTTCTTTCCAACCAAGGCAACCTTACTATCGTACTGAAAGAAGATGCAAAAATGATGAAAGAGGTGGTCGTCAAAGGCAATGCTCCCCTACACAAGATGACAACAGAGGGTATACAAACGAACATCGAGAACACCATACTGAGCAAACTCGGTACTTGTGAGGATGTTCTTGCACATGTCCCGGGACTGACAAAGAAGAAAGATGGCTACGAAGTCTTTGGTAAAGGGACTCCAATCATCTATATCAACGGTCGCCAGATGCGTGATGCAACAGAGATTGAACGCCTGAAATCAAGCGATATCAAAAGCGTTGAGGTAATAACCAACCCTGGAAGCAAATATAATGCGGCAGTAAGAGCAGTCGTAAAGATACGCACGAAGAAGGCTATAGGTGACGGCTTCGGCTTCGATGTTCGCTCTGCCTACTACCAGTCGGAGAATGTAGACCTCTCAGAACAGCTGAACTGGAAATACCGCCATAAGCGTCTGGAACTCTTTGGTACGCATGGCTATTCACTTGACAACAGCCTCGGACACAGCAAAACAACCACAATTGTTCACGCTGACACCCTTTGGCAGCAGGATTTCACGCAAAAAGTCCCCGAAAAGAATTCTATTTTCAAGAATATTATAGGAGCAGACTATCAGCTGAATGACAGCAATTCTGTCGGTATCAAATACATGATTAACTTCCCTCATGACTTCCCCCTATCTGTTTTTCTTAGTAGTGATGTAACGGCAAACGGGAGTTTCTACGACCATATTAACACCTTTGCAACATGCAAGCAGTCCCATCGTCCTTCCCAATTCATTAATCTCTACTATGTTGGAAAGATAGGAAAGATGGACATAGACTTCAATACGGATTATCTTTATAACAAGCAAAATAATCATATCACCTATCGAGAAGAAAGTCGCAACAAGACCAGTCGCACCGTGACTTCCGACAATCAAGAGCGCAACAGGCTCTTTGCTTCTAAGCTAACCTTGGGCTATCCTGTTTTAGGAGGTAATCTGTCAGTGGGTGCAGAATATACCTATACAAACCGCAATGATGCATATAGCAATCCTGAAAACTATGTCCCAAGCTCATCCGCACAGCTAAAAGAGTCGAATATCGCTCCTTTTATGGAATACAAACACCAGCTATCTATCTGCCAGTTGACAGCTGGTCTGCGCTGGGAGGCGGTACGCTTCAACTATTATGAGAACGGACAGCACATTGCTAATCAGAGTCGTTCGTTCAGCAACTTATTCCCAAGTATCTCTGTAGCTACTCAATTAGGAGACTACAGATGCAATTAAGCTATGCAGCGAGGACACGTCGTCCTTCTTACAGTCAGTTAAGCAATAACGTTATATACGGCAATCGTTTCTTGATGCAGTCGGGTAACCCACTGCTTCAGCACGAATATATCCACGACATAAGCTTAGGAGCTATGTGGAAGTTCATCCAGTTTAATATCTCATACAATGACCGTCGTCACGCCATTGTCTTCTGGAGCGAACAAAACAGCCATAATTCAGCTATCTCACGTCTTACCTACACGAATCTTCCAAGCATCAAGACAATATCTACTCAGTTAGCTTTTTCGCCAACAATCGGTATCTGGACGCCTGAGTTCACAGCATTAATGAAGAAGCAATGGCTCACATTACATACAAGTACAAAGACCTATAAGTTGGACAAACCAATCTGGCAATTCAGTTTTAATAACACATTCGATTTTGGCAAAGGCTGGTTACTATCAATGGAGTCCTACCTCGTTACAAAAGGCAATAGCGAAATTAGCTCATTAGCAAGCAATAGAGGTTCGCTTGACATCAACCTTACCAAGTCTTTCCTAAAGGACAGACTCGCACTTCGTATTGGTGGAACAGACTTGTTCCATACCCAAAAAGAAGGAGGAATTAGCTACACAGAGTCTATGGAGACTCAATATATTGGTACATACGACAGCCGTCAGTTTGTTCTAACTGTTACTTATAAGTTCAATACTTCACGAAGCAAATACAAGGGTACAGGTGCTGGACAGGCTGAAAAGAACAGATTATAGCCTTCATTAAAGGCGTAACCTATCAAGCCATCAAGCTACCAATCAACTATAAACGACAAGCCCCTTGCAAGGAGAAAACTACCTACGAGGGGCTTATTTTGTGTCGAAACCAAATTATTCTCATGAGTAGAAAGAATTATTTTCATGACAAAAAATATTTTTCTTCACGACAAGAAATATTTATTTTCATGAAGATAATTCGGTAAGAAGGATTAGGAAGGAGAGAAACAACCTGAGGCACTATATCCTCTGTCGTAGTTCACTATCTGTCGAAAGTGCTCGCTCGTAAAGAGAAAGCATTGGGTTAGATCGTAGAAAACGACGTTTTCGTTCTTATAAAACTATTGGATGGTAATAAATTAGAATTATTCATTTATTCTATCAAAAAACAAAATAGATAGTCGGAATAACTCACTTAAAGTTGTACCTTTGTATCAAGGAGTCCTTCGCCATAGTAGATACTCATGGACGAAGGGCCACAGAAACGATAACAAAACAATATTTAAGATGCCCAATATGGAGAAAAATCGTGCAACACGAAACCGTACTATTGTCTTGTCTGATAGCGAACGAACAGACTTAAAGAAGGATTTATGTCAACTTAACACGTCGTCATCGGTAGATGAAGTACTCAATAAAATTTATAATCAAGATTTATTTGAGGCTATAGATTACCTACCCAAACATTTTGTAGACCTGCTTATCATAGATCCTCCTTATAATCTATCGAAAGACTTTGCAGGATTTAAGTTCAAGGCTACGGACGACAAGACCTATATTGAATATGTAAGATGTTGGCTTCCCAAGGTGTTAGAACTATTAAAACCTAACGGGAGTATATATGTCTGTTGTGATTGGAAAAGTACAAGTGCTATCTATCAAGTCATGAGCGAGTATGTTACCATCAAGAACCGTATTACATGGCAACGTGAAAAGGGTCGTGGAGCTAAAACAAACTGGAAGAATGCTATGGAAGACATCTGGTTTGGTGTCCTCAATGATAAAGACTATTACTTTGACGTAGCATCCGTAATGCAGAAAAGAAGAGTTTTAGCCCCTTATAAAGTGGACGGGAAACCCAAAGACTGGATAGAGACTGAAGACGGAAACTTTCGCCTTACCTACCCATCTAACTTCTGGGACGACATCAGTATCCCTTATTGGTCAATGCCAGAGAATACAGACCACCCTACTCAAAAGCCAGAGAAGCTGATAGCTAAACTCATTTTAGCATCATGCCCAAAGCAGGGTGTCGTGTTTGATCCTTTCCTCGGAAGTGGAACAACATGCGTTGTTGCTAAGAAATTAGGTAGACACTATTGTGGTATAGAAATCAATGAGGAGTATGCCTTATTGTCATCTAAACGCCTACGTATGGCTGAAGAGAACAAAGACATTCAAGGTTACTCTGACGGTGTCTTTTGGGAACGTAACACATTAAGCCTACAAAAGAAATCGCAAAAGGCATCTGCAAAAAAGAAAGAAGAAACATCATTATTCAACAAATCAATGTTTGAGACTACTTAATTATAATCATGTAATTAAAAGAAATTGCTACTATGAAACAATAATCATGTTTTGAAGATACAAAAACCATAAAAATCTTCTAAGACAACAGTAGTAATGTGATTATTATAAAACACCTTAATTCCGCACTTAGTTGTGGAGTTAAGGTGATAAATGAAAGACATCGCCTAAACAGACATAGAAGAACATTATACAATTAATTTAGCATGTTCATTCACTTTTCAACATACCAAACCTTGCAAAACAATTTTATTTACTTATAAAACAATATTAATATGAACACACAACTAACTGATTTCATTGAGTATTTTAAGAGTAAAATGCCAAAGCATGATAAGGAAAAAGCTCAAAAGGAAACAATTAATCATTTTAGAATGACAAAAGACAGAAAGATCTATTATACAGATTGCTTTGCTGTACGATTTTGTTACTCAAAGAAAGGTACATTTTCCAACACGGTACTTGCCTTGTCACAACTACAGAAATTTGATGGTATCCCCTTTCTCGTAGTTTTGATAAGAAAAGGAGAAGGCAGTTCCTTATATCTTGCGAACTCTTCAATGCTAAAGAAAATTAGTCATAGTTCCAAAGAATTAAAGCGTGATGATATAAAAGGAAGTTTTAATGGGTCTGATATCATAAAGCAATACAATGACATACCCAATGACGCTGACCATGTGGAGGAATTATTTACAATACACCAAGGTTTTACCTGGGAAGAGAATGTTGAGAGATTGGTAGAAGCAACCTCAGGGATAAAGCCGAATAAGCAAAAGTTCAACCCTGATGAAAGACAACTTCAATATATAAGTTCTTCAGTAGAAAGAGCAAAACAATTCGTAAACTCTGACGATTATCGAAACTTAAAAGAAGATTTAGATAAACGTGTAGAGAGGAATTTACAGTCTATACTTGATGCTTCACATATCGGAAATGTAAACATTCGAGGACGCTTAATAGAATACCTCATCACTACCGAAAATAATGCAATCATGGAAGACCAACAAAATATAGAGTCCGAATTGTCTGACTTTGATACTAAAAATGGTTTAGGAGATTATACCCTAATGTCCCCTAAAAACAAAATATATACAGACATAAAATCAAAACTTATGTACCTTAATTCAAACCCTAAGGCTTACAATGTGGATAAGTTCTTAGAATGTATGAGTGAGGAAAATTCTGTCTTTTTATTCTATTTTATAGGTATCAACGAAGAAGGACATTACAAAAGTGAACTTTGTTCTGTGTATGATAAGAAACTTATAGAGGCTACCGTTCTACAACATCATTGGGCTGGACGAGCTACAAGGGGCGTCGCACAGTTCAAAGGAGATGCTCTATCCAAGATACTTAATGACGAATCCACAGACGGATTCAGACATGAAATCAATTCAGATATTTGTAAGACTTTCTTGGACAACCTTCTCAAAAGATAAAATCATCCATAAAAGAGATGAAGAGATTGCTTCTTTCATGTAGTTATTTAAAAATCAAACATGGTAAAACACCTAAGTCTTGGTTCTGTCAAAATGCAGAATAATAGAGCTTTTCAAAGTAAGATAGAATCTCATGTAAACACTTAAAGGTCTTCTCCTCTCATAGAGATAGTTAAGAAGAACACCTCACAAACAAGTACAGAGGCTTTGCTCCCCATTCGTTTTCACAGTCATTATTGCCATGCATCAGCAAAAGTAAACTGTAAATTTGAGTGACAACAAAGCCTTTGTAAAACCTACAAGTTCCAAAAGTTGACCTATTCCTCCCCTTGCTCTATGCGAGAAAGATGACCCTAACAACCGGTGGGACACATAGGGAGCGGGTGAAAGAAGAACTTTCATTACCACAAAGAAAACTAAAAAGAACGGAGAACAATATCATAAAGGCTCATTGAAAAATCACTTGAAAAAACTAACAAACCGTAGTGATGGCATAAAGATGAAGTTTTCTAAGTTAAAAATCATGCGTTAAAACAAGAGACCATAGTAACCTAATTCTACCAAAACCAATTTTCCTGTCACTCCTGTCACCATCTATAGGCTTATAACTAATTAATTCCTATGCACTTACACGAAATGTTAAAAATGACAGCAAAGTAAAATTAAAAAAATATAGTATATAGGGAGATTGGCTTACGTAAGCAATTTATGGCTAACAAAGGACATTATCATCACACCTTAACAAGACTTTCCATATCATGCCATAAAGCTACATCAAACCTCACAGAGAGATATAAAAAATTACGGAGGGACACTCAATACCACCATAAAGAATAACAACAAAACGATACTCTATCCTAACACTGAACAAAAAGAAAGAGGGTATATCCAAGACACAGACGCCTGAGATATACCCTCTGAGATGTATGTTAACACGGTAGATTAACCATTCATATAACGCTGGACACGTGCATACATCAACTCATATTGAGACCTTACGGTCGTGTCCTTTGTTGTCTTGATGCGTTCCTGAAGAAGTTTCTGAAGCTTCTGTGCATAGTGGAACACATATTCAGCTGTACGGTCGATGGTCTCCGTCCACATTGTGTCTGGTTCGCCATAGCCAACACCGAAGCCGAGGAATGCTACATCCTGCTTATCATCACGCAAGCTGCGCACCTTACCAACCTGTTTAACCTCAACAATGTTTTCCTTCAGACGCTCAACATAGAGTTGCTGCATAGCGATATCATCGTCGTCGAGGTTTTCATCTCCTGCGATTGTCTTAGCCCAGACATTGTTGTAAGTATCTTCGCAATACTCCAAAGGAGAATAAGAAGTAGAGTCAGCATAATAGCTCAGTGCTAAACGTGCTGTTGCAGAGAGTGCCATCTCTTGGATACCACTTGCCAACGTCTTGTAAGGATGAGAGTTGATTTGAGGTAAACGGTTCTCGATACTCTCAACACCACGCTTACCAAACTTGCGTGCTTCCTGTAACAACCACATTGCGGCAGCACGTTGTTTCTCCTTAGGCATGACCTCATAACGAGGAATACCAGATGACTCTGTGCTCTGATTCAACTTGATACCACCAATGACAGCATAGACATTACGTGCATAACCGTAAGCTTGAGAAACCATCTGACGATAGAGCTTTGCCTTACGAGTACCGTCTGTACCATCAGGAATCCACTCATCAAAATGTTTGAGAATATACTCAAGGTTCTTGAGACCGTAAGTACTTGACTTCACAGCATCGTCACCGAGATCCTCCTCAATGGCTGTCGGGTCATAACGATAGCGCGACTGCTGGAGAACATAACGATACATTGGGTCGTCAGCATGGGATGCGACGAGTGCCATCAACGGTTTCACATCATCCCTAAAACTCTTTGAGTTAGGGAAGACACGGTAGCCCCACTCTATTGCATACTTGTCATAAACGCCAAGTTCAGGAGGGGTAAGCGACACGCCCTTGTCCGTTGGCTGTGCAACATAGTTGAAACGAGCATAGTCCATGATAGATGCTGTCGTCCCATACTTCTGTGTGAAGCTTGCAGAACGGAGCGAATCAGTTGGGATTGCAGCCGATGAAGCCATGTTGTGCATCAGTCCGAGTGTGTGACCCACCTCGTGCGTAACAATATACTCCAATGTTGGAAGCATAATACTGTCAGGCATATCCAATGTACGAGCAGCCGGATCAATCTGCGACGTCTGGATAAAACGCCAACTGTTGATGACATTTACGACATCATTATACACCAGTACGGTAGCTGTGATAATCTCACCTGTACGTGGATCGACCCATGATGGTCCCATAGCATTCTCTGTTGCCGTAGGCAGATAACGAATACAAGAATATTGGAAGTTATCTGGGTCGAAGTTAGGGTCATTGGTTGGGAAGTCCACAGCCCGCATCACATTCTTAAAACCAATACGTTCGAAAGCCTTATTCCATCTTAGGACGGCATTTCTAATCGCTGGCTTCCACTTTTCAGGGAAGGCATTATCGATATAGAACACGATTGGTTTTACAGGTTCACTGAGCTGACCAGCAAAATAAGCAGCAGGATCCTTAGGTTCTACACGCCAACGATTGATAAAGCTTGCATGGTCGATAAGACTGTCATTAACGATTGACTTCGGTGTGAGGAAGTAACCAAGACGTGTATCACTCAGACGAGGTGTCATCTTATCCTCTGGCAGGAGTGCTAAAGTAAACTGTACGCCGATAGAAACAGGATGATTGCTAATAGCAACACTACCACTATTACCAGTCATATTGGTAACGTAGTTGCGTATCATTGATATGCAAGCATTGTTAGCAAACGACTTCAAAGACGTTACCTTAATCCACTCTGGCCTCAAGTCAGCATCCACACGATATGGACCTGCAATCTTTGCAATCACTGGGAAATACTTACTTTCTCTCAAGAAGAAAGAAGACGCATCAAAAAGAATGCCACCTGTCTTCTTGTTTCTTGCCTTGATAGGAAAGCTATAGAAGTCGAGGTTACGATAGTTCGTAGCCTGTGCTTGCTTCGCATCACCAGTAGGCAGTGCGTCAAGCAACTCTGAATTGATAGCCTGCATAACGATAGAACTATCTTTCTCTATAAAGCGTACGTGAGAGACAGAACCTGCACGTGTACCAACCTCAGCAAACTGTGGACTTGAAACAGAGGATATAGTAGCACCGATAAGCATGTCACGACCAATAGACGATGGTGGTAACTCAACAAGAAGTTTCTCACCTGTCCTGTAGAAGGAAACGAATGGTCCCTTAGCAGAGTCTGTCTTCTCTTCGGTTAGAATGCGCTCATAGGCATCCTTCTTAGCCACCGTAGTAGTGGTGGTAGCCTTCTTTTTCTTCTTCTTAAAGAAAGGGAAAGCCTGTGCTGACAGTGAGAGACCTAAGAAACCCACTGCCAGTAGGGTTACATGAACCGATTTCATTGATATAAATGAAGTCTTTCTCATTTCTTCACCTCCATTGTCTTATTGATTTTGAAGAGCATCATCTCGTAGTGTGTACGCGCTTCAAGTGGCAAATTAGCCTTTAGACACTTCTCCAAAGCCGTTCTTAACTTCAACATACAGTTGTAGAAATAAAGCTCAGAGTTGTCAGCAAGCGAGATGTCAACTGTTGGTGCAAGATTCTGAGAAGGGTCGCCAAATCCTGGAGTAGCACCGAGATCATCACCCTTCAAAGCTGTACCAGCACCAGAACCACCGCCAGAACCACCGTTTCCAGTAGCCTTAGAGACAACACTCTGTGCCTGACTCATGAATGCACGCTGCAAAACACGCTCGCCCTGAGAAGGTGCGCGCATCTCAGCAACACTCTTGAAGAGGGTGTTATAGATATCATCAAAGTACTCTTTCTGTGTGTAACTGTTTGGATTCAAGTAAGAAGTGATAGCCACACGCATACGTGCTGCCATCAAATCGTAACCCATAAACTCTAAACTCTGGTCATAATAGCTTACTGATAAGTAGCCCTTACGCTCGTAGTTACGGTTAGCATACTTCTTGAAGCTCATAGCTTCCTGCAAACACCACAGGAGTGAACGACGCTGAAGATCCTTTGGAACAACCTGATACTGCGGTACTCCTGCTGAAATCTTCATATTGTTGAGGTACATTCCACCAACATTACTCAACACCTGCTTGAACAAGGCGTAACGATTCTGTGATATCTGAAGATAGAGCTGGTCCTTGATACGAGTATCCTCATCGTTCTTTATCCACTTAGAGAGATTGTTCTCAACGATTGTATAGTTCTTATTTGCAAGGTTTGCACTTGCTATCATATCGTTACCAAGTGCTCCTGCAGCAAGACGTGGGTCCCATTTAGCATTGCGCTCAGCATAATAACGAAGACGAGGGTTGGTCACTTTCTTATCAATGAAAGCCTCAAGCGTATTCTTCTCATCATTGATAGAAACCTTATCGGTATCAAAGTAACGATAGTTCCAATCAATTGTGAAGTAGTCATACATACCAAGTCCCTTCGGAGCAAGACGTACACCATTGTCTGTTGGCTGTGCAACATAGTTGTAATGAACGTCATCCATAACAGAAGGAGCAAGTCCCATGGTTGTGGTGAAACGTGCATTACGCAAAGAATCAGTAGAATAAGTAGCTGAAGCACCGAGGTTATCCAAGAGACCTAACATACTACCTGTTTCCTTTGTAACCAACATCTTCAAACCTTCAGCAAACTTAGCTGCAGACAAACGGTTGCTACGTACTGATGGGTCAACGGCACCAGTCTCAATTAAACGCCACTTATGTAACAACTTCTCGACATCAGAATAGATGAACATAGAGGCTGCCATAATCTCACCTGTATTAGGATTGACATGGACATCACTCTTAGGAGCAGATGAAGAACCACTTGGTATGTAGCGAATACAAGAATACTGAATGTTGTCTGGGTCGAAATCTCCTTGCTTCTGAGGAAAGTCAACAACCTCAATAGCATTCTTAAAGCCTATCTTTTCAAAAGCCTTATTCCACTCAAGAACACCCTCACGAATTGGCTGTTTCCATGCCTCTGGGAAGGTATCATCCAAATAGAAACGGATTGGATTAACAGGCAGACTCAGCTTACCCTTTGCATAAGCCTTCTTATCCTTTGGTACAAGATTCCAACGGTGAGAGTAGAAGATACGCTTTGTACCTTCACCTTCCTTTGGAATTCCCAAACGAACTGAGTAGTTAACACCGATACGTGAGTCCATAATACGCGGACGCATTGCAGACTCAGGCACAAGTGCTACGCTATAACTAACACCAACAGTTGTAGGACGTTCACCTCCGATAGGCATAGACATCAGAGAAGTAGACACACCATAAGTGAAGTCATTATTAACGATAACATTCGTATCAAAGCTCTTTATACCACGAATGAACGAGAGTTCAGGCTTTGGAGTAGCCTTGATACTATAGTTACCATTCTTTGTTGGCATAACCGATATGAGGTTAGTTGGTTTACCTAACAAAGAAGTTACGTCAAAGACAACCGCAGAGCTGTCGTTGTTATAAGCCATAATGTTAAAGCCCTGCCAAATACCATCACGATAGTTCAGAGACAATGCATTATCAAGGTCTGCTGAGTTAGCATTCTCCTTGAAAAGAACATTGTTAGGAGTCTTCATCACAACAGAACTATCCTGTATGTCAAAATAGAACAAAACAGGATTAGAACTTGTTGAACCAACAGTAACTGTAGATGCATCAGTTGTTGAGTTTACTACTCCACCAAGCATCATCTGCTTCTTCAACAAAGTACGTGGCAACTCAAAGTAAATCTTGTTATCAAGCTTATGAACAGTAATAAACTTACTACGTGCCGTCTCAGTCTTTTTATCTTTGAAGAGACGGTCATACTTTGTCTCCTTCTTTGGTTTAGACTTAGACTTGTCATCATCAGCTTTTGCAACAGTACTTTGCAATACAAGGAGGAGCAATAATGCCCCTCCAAGTAAAGAGTTCTTAAATGAGAAATTCATTCTTATCATTAGTGTATTATTTGTTTCTGAATAATGCCTTAACTATGCGTCCTGTTATATTCTGCTTAGACCAGCGTAGTGTATTGGTCTGTGTATCGTAGCAGTAGAGGCTACCTTGCATAGCAGCTGACGCATCATTGGTTGCGACATAGATGAGATTATCATCATCTGAGAATGTCATATCAACTATCTTCTCCGTACTGTTCCCTACTGTAAACAGTGCAGAAGTTGGGAAATTACTATTGGCAAGAACGTTGTGAGCATAGACAGCATTACCATTGGTATAATAAACAATATTCTTACTGCGTGCAGAACGTACGACAGAACCGTTAGCAATACCAGAAGTAGAAGGCATCGCAACACGATAAAGCACATTTGCGGCAATTCGCTTATCCGCAGAAGAAGAGTAATAACCTGGGAAAATATATGTAAAGTAGAATGTACCAGTGCTTGTCTGATTGGTTATCAAAGCAAGGTTACGCTGCTTATTCACACTACCCATACCTACCAACGTATCACCTGTGAAGGTTCCCTTTAATACTTCTGCAGGAACTGATGTATTCTCGATAGCCATTGCCAACAGAGAACCATGTGCGTTGTCGAAGTAAGCATCGCCATGAGCATAAAAGAGATCGTCTCTCCACCATGGTGTCATGCGGTCTGCAAACTTAACAGAACCTCCTACTGCGCTTGTGAAGCGTGATGTCTGTGAAATCAAATTGGTTGAGTTCAAGCCCAAAGAATACAAGTTGTTCTTTGTGATTGCCATTACCTTCGGTGAACCTGGGTCAGAGTTTGCCTCTACCTGTATTACCTTCTCACCAACAGGAGTTTGGAAAAGTGATAGCATCTCATAGCCATCAAGCTGATAAAGTGTTGATGGATTGCCTGCAGCAATGATGAGAACATTATTTGTCTGACTACCAATCGTCTTGTTCCATGCCATTGAGCAAGGTGTACCGAAGTTCGTATTCGGATTGTTAGCACCCAACACATCAAGTTGGAAACTCTTATTTACGTCCTCTGTCGGCACGTAGGAAAGAATTGCTTTGTTGTCCTTTTCAGCCAAGAGGAAGACACCCTTCGTATAAGCATACTCTACGTTCACATTGAACTCATAGATCTGAATATTCTGACCATTGCTCAAACGCAGACGTCCAGTATAGGTTCCAGAGGTCTGAATAGGATAGACAAGTGCAGAATCACTCGATACCAACTTATGATTTATCTCCCATTCGTAGGTGAGTTTCTGCTTACCATTACTTTGTAATACCGTAGGATTAATCTTCAATGTATCTCCTTGATTAAGCGTATAGCTACTGTTCAGAGGTGTCTGCAGGCTGATTACAGACACATTATCGCCTCCTTCTGTTGAATCATCTTTAATACATGATGAGAAGGTAAGGGCTGCTATAGCCAAGAGATATAAATATTTCTTTACCATATTTCGTGTAATTATATTAATGGTTATACCAATGAATGTGATTACTCAGGGTTAGCTGCAAAGTAAGCTTTCAACTTCTGAATATTCCTGTAAAGCTGTGTCCAACTTCGTGGGTTACTTACAGCCTTCTCTATCGCTCTTGCATCTGAATTATACAAGGACAGTAGATAGCGATACTTAGCTGGCGTATAGGCAGGAAGTCCCATTGCTTGGAGTGTAGGATTTGACCACCAATAAGGCTTTTCAAGTACATTATCGAAGGTGATTATCCTCTTTATCTTGTCAGGAAAACGAACACCAAGGTCGTCAGATGCTTCCAAACGCAGAACAAGACGAATACTGTCATTCTTCGTATCACTAAGGTTCTGACGCAAAAGAACTACTGGGAAACTCGCTGAAAGACTGTCAGCTGGTATTGTCTGGTCACTATTGATTGCTACAAAGTGAACCCCAGCCTTTGCCGAACTACTTGGGTCAACAACCACCTTATAGTGCTGCACCTGTGACTTTCTTACTCCTGCGAGTTTCACCTTCACATTGATTGTGTCAGAGGTCACGCTGGTAGGCAGTGTTCCGAATGAATAATTATATAATGTGTCAGAAGCATTATTGAGGTCGAAATAAACCTGATTTGCCCCTTCGAAAGTACCATCTTTTGAGTATTCTCCCTCGTAGTTATCGTTTGAACACGCTGTCAACGATAGTGCTATAGCACCAATAGCGAAGATGTTTGTGATTGATTTATACATAATCATTTGTTTTTTAGTGTTGTCCGATAAGTAATTCTCATGGTGAATCAGTCTTTTTTGCCCTACTGCATAAGACTATCATAAACTCACCATACCATATTCTACTCTGGTGTTAAGACTTCTCATATACTATTTAAAGAGTAAATATCAATGAAATTGCATATTAGTCAGCCCTTCTAAAAGTATATCCTATTTAAGTCTTTACGAACTACAATATCTGTCTATACGTTTATATCTTTTCTTTTATACACTTAAGTCTGTGATTTAGCATAGCTAAACGCTTATTACAAATCGCCTTGCTCTTGTCGTTTAGCAGTGCTAAACCATACAGACTGCTTGATATGTATTATTCGTTATGAACTGCCTGATCACCATACTCATTCTCTCTATCTGGCCAAGGGAGATTAAAGATGGCATCTGAAGGCTGATATGTGTCAATATTTCTAAAGTCAGTAAAACTACGGTTGTAGTGCTTCAACGCATAGAAGGTCTGACCCATACCAGGGAACTCACGCATACGTTCACGCATCATCTCCTGCTCGAAGAGTGTACGTGTAGCTACCTTGGCTGCATCAACATCACCTAATCCCCTACTCTTTCTAACCTGATTGAGTAGACTGATAGCCTCTGTCTTGTTTGAATCATAAAGACTTTCACTCAAGATGTAATACATCTCTGGCAAACTAATTAACACAAGCCTTTCAATGCACCTCTTGTAGCCTCAGCATCATTCTGGATTAGACGAATAAAGCTGAAAGAAGAAGCTGAACCTGACGTATTTTCTCTAAAGAAAGAGGTGTATCGGAGGTCAGAGCTAAGAGCCGTGAATTGGTCAACCTCATAGAGACTACGCAAATCACGACGGCCTTCAACGAAGGAGCCATAACCTGTTGAACGCAGGAATGTTGAACGAATAGTTGTTGAACGGTCGGCTGCATAAACTCCAAAAATCATCTCTTTGTTAGCAGGGAAGCGCATCACAGAATCAAGTGATGTACTTGTATTCAACTTAAAGTTCTGTGTTGCATTAATAACCTCACGGGCATATTTAGCAGCTTCTGTGTAGTTACCCATAGCGTAATACACACGAGCTTTCGTAGCTTTAACGGCAAACTTATTGAAAAGTATCACACGTCCCTTGCTATAATCACGTACGAAAGTATTATCGTAAGTAACATCATTGTCGTCTGTCAACAATGAGTCAGCCTGATTCAAGTCCTTAAGAATAAGGTTGAACGTAGCCTGCAAGGTATAACGTGTACGATTCTTCAAATTGAACTCTGTTGCATAAGGCAGACCAAGTGTGTTTGCATCACTGCGCGTATAGTCTGTACAGTAGAGGCGAGCGAGATCGAAGTGCATAAAGCCACGCAGACCCAACGCCTCACCATGAATCATCTTGCGCTCTTGTGCACCTGCACTAATATCATTAATATGTCTCAACACATTGTTGACATTAGAGATGTTGTTATACATATTGCTCCAGACAGCATCTACAACGTTGCGTGCTTGCTGGTTAGTATATTGATAGCGGTTCAAGTAGTAACTTACGTCTTGTGTATTGTCATAACCGAACTGCTGGCCTAACTCATCCACCATACCCCATGAGAGATTACTCCCATAGAGGTTAGATGAAGCTAACTTACCATAAATACCAAACATAGCATCCTCATAACCAGTAATATCAGTGAACATCTCGTCATCTGTAAGCTGCCCTTTAGGCTGTACATCCAAGAAGTCGTTACACGATGTAAGCAGCGCAACCACCATGGATATTCCTATATATTTCGTTATCTTCTTCATTGTTATCCTAATTTAGTTTTAGAGTGAGAAACGTACTGAGAACTCAAAACTCCTATCGTATGGATAGTTCAGACCACGTTCTCTCTTCGCTGTTGACAGATAGAAGAGGTCGTTAGTGAGGAGTTCTAAGAACATACGCTTCAAGCCGTACTTCTGAATAAAGGTCGTTGGAACCTCATAAGAGAGCGAGAGACTGCTCATACGCAAGAAGTTGTTCTTCTCTACGAAGCGTGATGTCTGATACGGAGTAGTTGTATCGTCAATACGCTTGTACTTTGCTATTGTTCCAGGAGTCTTCCATCTGTCATTCAATACACGCTCATCAGCATTGTATTTAGGATTAGCTCCCTCAACCTTTGTTGCTAAGGTTTCGTTGTAAAGAGAACCTCCGAAGGAGTACAAGAACGAACAGCTCAAAGCAAAACGCTTATAGGTGAGATAAGAGTTGATAGATCCTGTACCTATAGGATTGGTATCTCCGAAGATTACCTTATCATTTGAATCATAAACAAAGGTGTATGTTCCATCACGCTTAATGAAGATTTCCTGACCTGTTACAGGGTCGATACCTGCAGAAGGAACAACCTTCAAAGCAGTTAAAGACTGACCTTCTTCATAGATAGGAAGTGGTGCAACACCATTATCAGCCTTGTTCTTCTCATTTTGTTCACGCAGAGAATTACTGATCTTCTTAATCTTATTCTTGTTATAAGCGTATGTTAAACCGAGAGACCACTGCCAGTCTTTATTCTGAATTGGGAAGGTGCGCAGACGGAGCTCAAATCCCGAGTTCTGCACCTCACCAATATTTTCACGTGAAGTAGTCACACCCACTGATGGTGCCTTGGTGATATCCAAGAGCAGGTTATCAGTATTCTTGATATAGTAATCGGCTGAAAGGTCGACACGACCACGAAAGGCAGTGAAGTCAACACCGATATTAGTACTCAGCGTACGCTCCCACTTCAAATCTGGGTTACCGATAGTAATTGGCGTAGCACCAGTTCCCTTGCCATAGAAATATGAACTATTATAGCTATAAGTAGTCAGTGCTTGATATGGGTTAAAGTTGATGTTACCCAAATAACCTACACTGGCACGGAGCTTCAAGAGCGATACTTGCGAGCCCTTCATGAACTTCTCGTTGTGAATATTCCATCCACCACCGACACTCCAGAATGGGGCAAAGCGCTGATTCTTACCGAAACGAGATGAACCCTCATAACGATAGATAAGATCGAGGAAGTATTTATTATCCCAGATCGTATTGGCATTAACAAAGAATCCAACTCCTCTCGTCTGTGTATCAGAGCCACTTGGACGCGTTGCAGCATACGCTGTAGCAAAAGCTGGGTGTCCTAACTTATCAGAATAGAATCCTATTGAAGTATAGGAAGCCGCATCTGTTGACGTAGACTCCATACTACTACCTCCCATTGCAGTAAGGAAGAGCTTCTTAAAGAAGTAGTTGTTGTATGACAACATAAGTTTTCCCTGCAACGTAGTGGTGTTTACCCAACTATCAGTCAATGAACCACGCTGATCAGCCGTCTTGTTACGGATCTCATTATAAGCAAAAGGAGATGTAAAAGTACGTCTATCTTGCTTGCTACGGTCGATTGTGAAATCACCATCCAAACGTATCTTTTCACCGAACCACAACTGAATATTAGTTGTATTGAGGAAGTCGAAGTTGTTTGAATTACTATAACTACCCAACGAAGCATCGTATAATGGGTTTGCTAAGTCATGATATAGCGAAGAACGCAACTGTCCATCAGAGTTATATGGGTTCTCATAAGGATTCATCTTAACCCAGTCTGAGAAATCACCATAAGGTGACACGTTACTCGTTACAGACGAGAGTGTCGAACTATTAGACACGAAGAACTTACCTGCAATATTGTAAGAGAGGCGGAAATTAGTTGAAAAACGAGTACGATCAGAGCCCTTCATAACACCAGAATCCTTTCCATAACGTACACCAAGATTATATTTCGCACGGTCGTCACCACCATCTACACTCAAGCTATGTGACTGAGAGATGGCATTACGCAATGGCTTAGACAACCAATCAGTCTCTACACCTCTTTGAATGTCATTATATATACGTGCATAATCCTTATCAAGTGTATATTGAGTTGCAGGACTTGTATCTGTAAACAAACCTGCAAGGCGCTCATACTCAAGCTTCTGACTTGCATTCAACAAGTTGTAATCATGCAAATCAGGTGTTGACAAACGTACTGTACCGCTATAATTCACTTTCAGCTTACCACCTTTCAGTGTCTTTGTGGTAATAACGATGACTCCTGCAGAAGCCTTCGCACCATAAAGAGCAGATGCTGAAGCATCCTTCAATACGGTTACGGTCTCAATATCGTTCATATCCATATCGGCAACATACTCTGCTGTTACCTGTGCACCATCTACCACATAGACCGGTGTATTAGCCTGTCCTTCGAAAGTGGCACGTCCACGAATATTGAGTTCTGCCACCTTATTAGGGTCAGAACCTTTGAGGTTATCATCTGCGATGACCATACCAGGGACGAAGCTTGCAATACTCTGCAATACATTCTTCGTACCTACATTCATCAACTGGTCACGACTTACAGCTACCTGAGAACCTGTAAACGAGTTCTTATTCTTAGTCTGATAACCGGTCACAACCACTTCTTGCATTTCCTTTGAGTCTTCACGCAACGTGATGTTGGCTATAGCACCATTCTTCACAGTCTTAGTAACTGTCTTATAACCAATATATGACACGGTCATGTGCACCTCTTTTAGATCGGTCACAATGTCGTATTCACCATTGATATCGGTCACATAACCACCATTCACACCATCCACACGGATAACGGCACCAATGATAGGATCACCGTTATTATCAGTAACCTGACCACGAACACCACCTTTACGTTGCACCGCTTCCTTCTTTGCAAACGTCAAGGTGTTGCCCTCAACGGTATATGAGAGTGGGAACTGGTTTGCCAAGTTCAGTAACAAACTTGAAACTGACTGATCGCGTACATCAAGGGACACACCCTTAAACGCCTTCACATCATCATCTGCAAACTTTACATTCAATCCTGTCTGCTTAGCAACTTCATTAGCAAAATCCTCTACTGTCGCATCATGCATAGAGAGAGTTACTTTTGCACCATTCAGTTCTTGCGCTGACATAGGGAGACTTAATGGCCCAATGCATAAAAGGTTCAGTAGAAGAACACATATTACACGCTGGAGGAATTTAATCTTCTGCATCGTTCTCTAAAATTATGAAATTCTGTTACTTGAAAATACAATCCTTTTTTAACTCGAAAACTCTTACGTTAATAATTGTTCGGAGAGAAGAAATGTCTTCTTTATAACTATTAATACTATTAATTAGCCACCTTCACAGGTAGACTATACCTATTTACCTATTATTCTGCAAAAGTACGAAAAAAAACAAAAATACAAGCGACTTTATTATTAAAAATAAAGAATTCTATTCATTATTATTGTTTTTTGATAGCCAAATGTACGTTTTAATGGTATTTTTTCACTTAACATTAACATCTACCAAACCAAATGACATATACTCACAGACTACCCTCTTACGATCTTCATCCTTACACCTTTTTATTCTTAAAAGCATTAAATAACATGGAAGAAACTAATGCTTTATCTGTACAAGGTACGTTTACCAAATAGTACGTATCCCCTCGTGCGATAGTAAAGGCTTCAGGTATAAATAGAACAAAGAGTTGTATCAATCAAGACCTTCCAATGGTCTTTTTGAAACAACCCTTTTTAGAACACATGACTATGCGGCTCTATACCATCTAAGAGATAGTTAAGCGCAATGTTGTCAGCCTATTTCATTATTGCTGTTTGGCGTGATAATTTTCCAAGCCCTTATCAAGGAATTCAAGATAAGCAGGTACATCCTCCTTAAAACTGAAGCTACCATTCAACGGCTTACCCGTATTATCCAAAGGAACATAGAATGGCTGAGCCAGGTAACCGAACTTAGTCTGTTCCAGATAACTCCACTTGTCACCAATAGTTCGCAGTGTACGTGACGTTCCATCAGGTAGTTTCACCTCAACAGGCTGCTTCAATGGAGTCTTGTCGTCTACATAAAGCGAAATAAGGACATAGTCTTTATTCAGCTTCTCAGCGACACGTGAGTCGGTCCAGACAGATGCCTCCATCTTACGACAGTTAACACATCCGAAACCAGTAAAGTCTATCAAGACGGGTTTACCAGCTGCAGCCGCTGCACGCATACCCTCATCATAATCCGTATAAGCAGCATGCACGGTCTGTGGAGCAAGGTTGAAATCCTGTGTATTAATAGGTGGTGCGAACGCACTAACCGCTTTACAAGGTGCACCCCAGAGGCCTGGAAGCATGTAAACAGAGAAAGCTAACGAGCAAAGGCCCAACATGATAGCTGGTACTGGCATTGCCTTCTGTTCGAGATCATCATGAGGAAATTTGAGTTTACCAATGAGGTATAATCCCAAAAGGCCAAAGAGAACAATCCAAATGGAAAGGAATGTCTCACGATCAAGGATATGCCAACCGTAAGCGAGGTCGGCTACTGACAAGAACTTCAGTGAGAAAGCCAACTCGATAAATCCCAACACTACCTTAATCATGTTCATCCATGAACCTGACTTAGGAGCTTGTTTCAGCAAAGATGGGAAGAGTGCGAAGAATGTAAATGGTAGGGCAAGAGCCAAAGCAAAGCCAAACATACCCACAGCAGGTGCAACCCAGTCGCCACTTGTCGCTGCCTGAACGAGGAGAAGACCAACGACAGGAGCTGTACAAGAGAAACTAACCAATGACAAGGTAAATGCCATGAGGAAGATAGAGAGTATACCTGTAGTGGCAGAAGCCTTATTATCTACCGCATTACCCCATGAAGAAGGCAATCGAAGTTCAAACCATCCAAAGAAGCTAAAGGCGAAGACGACTAACAAAAGGAAGAAGAACACATTGAACGGAGCGTTTGTTGCCAGTTCATTCAACTTCTGTGGACCGAAAGCCCACGTAACAATCGTTGCCAAAGCCATATAGATAACAATGATAGACAAGCCGTAGGTGACTGCATCACGTATTCCCTTCTTACGGTCGTCCTTTGCTCTTTTGAGGAAGAAGCTTACCGTCATTGGGATGATAGGCCATACACAAGGGGTGAGCAAAGCGATGAAACCACCGAGGATACCCATAAAGAAGATACTCCAAAGAGAGCTGTTAGTGCTATCCTTAGTGCTATTGAAGGCTGCTAACTCTTTGATTACAGGCTTCCATAGATTAACATCAGCGTTTACTTGTGTGTTTGCCTGCTGTACAGTCCCTGCGGTGTCCGCAGACAACACATCAGTTTTCTTAGCTGTATCTGCGCCCATTGTGGTAAGGGCAGATAAACCATCAGCTGCTACATCAGTAGCAGCTGTCGTTGTTTTCTCGTTTTCTGCACTTGCAGCGATGGGGGCTGCTGCGGGGGCAGAGGCGGGTCCATTACCTTTGAAATTAAACTCCACCTGTGTTGGTGGTAAGCACATCTCATCATTACAAGCCCCATATTCCAAATAGCCCTTTATGCTATAGGTCTTAGCAGTTATCTTGTAACGCTGAACAAACCCAACGCTATTCTCGAAATAACGTAGCTTCATCTCGAAAGTCTTATCATAGACATTCAACTCTTTACCACGTGCTGTGAGTTTACCAACTGGTGTCACACCTTCCAACTTGTCCACATGTAGAGTCGCCGAAGTAGGACCATCGGCTGGAAGATTAGTTGAATATACATGCCATCCTTGGTCGATTTTCGCAGAGAAGACAACCTCTACCTCTGTTGGAGAGACCTGCTTCTGTTGTACAGAAAAGTGAACAGGGTTTTGCTGTGCCATCGCTGTGAGGCTAAACAGCAGCGTAAAGAGGATAAGTAGTGTATTTCTTCTTTTCATAATCATATACTATTAGAATTTGAACTGCAAAGATAAGAAAATTATTCCAATATCTTTATATAATGTATATATTTAATATTTATATTCAATATATTCTTATCAATCTGCGTTCAAAAGGTTTTTAGGATTAAGAATAGTTCTCTCGTCGATTTTTACTTTATAGGTTGTTGCAGCCAGATAGCCAACTACCAGCTGCAACAACACTTCGTTGAAATATATTCCGAATTAGTTATGTACCAGCGTACCAATGTCTTCTCCGTCCATCACCTTCTTTAGGTTGCCTACAACATCCATATTAAAGACATAGATAGGGAGGTCGTTTTCCTTACACATAGTCGTTGCAGTGAGGTCCATCACCTTGAGGCCCTTATTGTAAATCTCGTCGTATGTAATCTCAGAGAACTTTGTTGCCGTTGGATCCTTCTCTGGATCGGCTGTATAAACACCGTCTACACGTGTACCCTTGAGCATCACATCTGCCTCAATCTCAATACCTCTCAGACTTGAACCGGTATCCGTAGTAAAATAAGGACAGCCCGTTCCTGCTGAGAAAACACATACATAACCAGCCTCCATAGCCTCGATAGCTTTCCACTTGCTATAGAACTCACCGATTGGTTCCATACGGATAGCTGTCAAGACCTTTGCTTTCACACCGATTGCCTCAAGTGCTGAACTAAGTGCAAGGGAGTTGATAACGGTGGCACACATACCCATCTGGTCGCCTTTCACACGGTCGAAGCCTTTCTGGCTACCGCTTAAACCACGGAAGATATTACCTCCTCCGATTACGATACCAATCTGTACGCCCATTTCATGTACTTCCTTAATCTGCTTAGCATAGTCACTAAGACGCTCAGGGTCGATACCGAAGCCCTGCTTTCCCATCAAGCTCTCACCCGAAAGCTTTAAGAGTATTCTTTTAAATCTTGCCATTTTTATTGCTGTTGGAGGTGTTGAGGGAACTTCCTTACTTCCATTTACACCTTATTATATAATAAACTCTACTTCTTTGAATTGATATTCTCGTATCATACCCTTACTATCACGAAGAATAAGATGCCCATCGTCTTCTACTTCAACGATAGCGCCTTCAAACTCGCCATCAGCATCACGGAACTTATAAAAGCCTCCACGGCGATACAAGGCTTCGTGATACATAGCACTGATATCATTGTATCCGCCCATTTCTAAGAGTTGATAGAGTTCGGAGAACTTCTTGATTATCTTATTCAACAATTCTTCTTTATCAACTTCATGCCCTAATATCTGACAGAGAGAAACGGGATTAGGTGCATCACTATGGAACACGTCTTGGTTTACATTTAGTCCGACACCAAAGACGCAATCCTTTATACGCCCCGCAGCGAGCTTTGTTTCAATCAGTGTTCCGCTCAGTTTCTTATCTTTCCAATAGATGTCATTTGGCCATTTCAGACTGATATCGTCTTTCACATAGTCTGCCAAAGCTTCTTTCAGTGCCAAAGCACCAGCTTCCGAGAGTAGGAACTGACTACGAACAGGCAGCATCGTTGGATGAACAAGTACTGAAAACAGCAGGTTCTTACCAGCTTCACTCTCCCAAGTGTTCGTCCCCTGCCCTTTTCCTGCTGTCTGATAATCGGCAACAACGACTGTCATTGGCTCATCTTCAGCAGGTGTGTAAGTGCGCAGATAGGCGTTTGTACTATCGACAGAATCCAGCCTTACGACCTTTACCTCTCTTTCTTTTTCTACAGCTGTAGGCTTGAAAAAGCCTAACACAGCATCTATTATCTTCATTTACAATCTATTCTTTATACGAATGGAAGAAAGGCATCCTTCACATGGCGCACCTCATTGGTTCCTGTTGGCTGCCCTACGACAGTAATTATATCGAAACGGATGTCCAAACTGATACTATATCGTTTGACGTATGCATTGGCAGCTATGGAGAGTGAGCGCACTTTCTGTACGGTGACAGCCTCATCGGCATCAGCAAACTGCTCGTTCTTACGTGTCTTCACCTCAACGATGACCAACACCCCATTATCTATTGCAACAATGTCTAAGTCACGATGATGATAATCCCAATCACGATGAAGAATAACATATCCCAACTGCTGGAGATAGCTTACAGCTACATCCTCTCCCCATTTACCCAGTTCGTTATGATAAGCCATGCGTCTTTCGTTGCTTACTTGCGGAAGTTGGAAGCGTTAAGACGATTAGAAGAAGAATAGTTAATTCTTTAGACGTATCGCATCAATTCTCAGATGAAACAAAGGTATAATCTACTTCTTCTAAATCCTTAAACATTATTACCCCCATCAAGCTTTGTATAAATTAATATTGACAGCACAAAGTTAGAATAATCTTTCGTAAAATCAAAATAAAACCCGTATTTTTGCAGCATGAGTACAGAAGAACAAACCAAGAAAGACCTATACTATATGCAGCGTGCATTGGCTGAAGCTGAAGCTGCCTATAAAGCAGGTGAAATCCCTGTTGGAGCTATTGTGGTATGCCGTGACCGTATCATCGCTCGTGCCCATAACCTGACAGAGACACTCAACGACGTTACTGCACATGCAGAAATGCAAGCAATAACCATGGCTGCCAATGAGTTGGGAGGTAAATACCTGCAGGATTGCACACTATATGTAACTGTAGAACCTTGCATCATGTGTGCTGGTGCTATAGGCTGGGCACAGCTCCGACGCATTGTCTATGGTTGTTCTGATGAAAAACGAGGTTATCATGAGTATGCACCCAAAGCCTTTCACCCAAAAGCTAACGTCACCTATGGCGTTATGGAAGAAGAATGTCGCACCTTGATGCAACGATTCTTCCAAGAGAGAAGATAGGGATTAAGGAGTGAAAGAAGTTAAAACATCACCTCTGTTGCTGATGTTAATAAAGAGATAGAAAGAAAGGAGGAAGGATTTTACCGATGCTCTCTACGAATATTAGAGGTAAGAGATAAACTCCTGATAAATGCCCTTTTAACCTCTTATAGCTACACGCTAACGAATTATTTACATGAAAATAAATATTTCTTTTCATGAAGAAAAATAATTATTTACACGACAATAAATATTTATTTTCATGAAAATAATTCGCTCAAAGGCTATTGTAAGCATAAAAAGAACCATTATCAAGAACACAATTAATACCATAAAACAAATAAATTTACGCCTTTGATGTCACCTTTTACAAACCAATAACGTTATACAAGTGAATCGGTTCAGAAAGAAAACCAAATGTATAACATATTAAAAACAAATGATTATGAATTATGTAATATTAGAATCAATCATTAAAAGTCTCGTTCCAATAGCAATTGCAGTAGTTCTTCCTATCATAATGGCTTGGCTCTCTTACCGTAACAAACAACACGAAACAGACAAAAGAAGCGAGATTGTTACGGCTATTATCGAGAAGAATCCTGAAGTTAATGTGCAAGAGTTCCTCAGCAAACTGAATCCTCCAAAGAAATCATACAAAGAGCAACTGATGACAAAAATGCATTATGAAGTTCTTTGGGGAACAATTTGCTTTATAGGTGGTATCATAACCATTTCAGTTATGATAACTCTGAGCATCTTGCAAGTTTTTATTGAAAAATTTTTCCCTATAGTCTCTATATTTGGCATTGTCCCATTGGCAGTAGGCTGCGGGCTGTTAGCCGCCTACAACAGTGCCAAAAAGACTTTGAATAATTTGAAAGACAACGATTAGGTTATTATGACAAGAGAACAATTCGTCGAACAGGTCGGTCGGGAACAGGCAGCATTACGCCGGTTCCTGACGGCCCTATGCTGCGGCAATAGTGCTGAAGCTGACGATATTGCTCAAGAGGCTCTCATCAAAGCTTACCTTCGCAGTAGTCAATATGACGAACGGGGACAGTTTTCGGCTTGGCTGATGAAAATAGCTTATCGTGTCTTCATCGACTCACGTCGCAAACAGAAACACCAACAGGAACTACCCCTTGAGAAGGCTATCACACTCCAAGGGAACAGTAAGAGTGATGATGCCTTCCGCTATCAGGAACTACACACTGCGTTGGCAACGCTCTCGGAGACAATGCGCACAAGTATCCTGCTCTATTATATGCAGGGTTATCAGATAAAAGAGATTGCAGAGATAACCGAAAACAGTGAGGATGCAATTAAGAAACAACTCTCACGTGGACGGCAAGAACTTAAACACATATTGGAAAGATGAACGAAGATAAATTCTTGAAAGACTTACTCTCGGACTATCATCCACAACTGTCGGATGACAATGCCTTCATGCAAAGACTGCAACGACAGATGGAACTCATCGAAGAAGTCAAGGCATATCAACGTGCAGAAAGCCGAAAAAACAAACTGATGTCGCTAAAACTGCTTGCTGTCGGTGTTGTTTTGGGCTGTATTGTGACACTTGCGAGCTTCACACTACCTACTATCTTTGATAGATATATCAATGGGACTGAATCAGAATTCATCCTTACCTTGCTTCACAACGTTCAGTATATTGGACTGGCAATAGGTGCGGCCTTCGTCACACTCAGCCTCTTGTTTACCACGAAATTAGTAAATCTAAAAGACGAAGCACCACTTCAATAGTGGTTTCTTTAGGTTTTGTTGAAGCTGACATAACAGATAACACGATTACAAAAAAGGTAGACCTTTTTGGGCAAAAAGGTCTACCTTTTTTGAAGAAACCGTCAACCTTTTTGAAGAAATAGTTACCCTCCTTCTGAATATATCCAGTTGTGAGACTGGAGTAAGTTTGGAGAAATTAAAAAGGAGATGTGCTGTTATAACACATCTCCTCTTTCTTATTTTGTATTTTATGATTATCTAACCTGAATAACCAAGTATTTGCTTGTGCTCCAGAAGGTCTGTGGGTCAGTGATACGAAGAACATACTGTCCGTTTGTATCAGTTGTCAGCGTGTAGCTGCTGCTTGGATGAGCAGTCAACAGATGAGCACTCTTGCTGTAAAGTTTGATTTCCTTATTAACACGGATATCAATCTTTGTGAAGTAACCCTTGTTGAAAGAACCCTGAAGAACCTTACCACCATCGAGGATGCGCTGTGCCTTCAACTCGCTCTTAGTACCGAATACATACCAACCAGTGTTCAACTGCTTGTCTTGTGTATTAATGGTTTCGGTCTTCTGGTTGCTTTCTGTTTGCAAACTCTCCTTCTCTTTCGTAAGGTTCTCTTTATCGGCTGTAAGGTTCTCCTTATCTGTCTTGAGATTAGCAACGTCTGTATTCAAGCCAGTGATAGTCTCATCAAGTTCCTTGATATGGATGTTCTTTGACTCTAACTCAGCCCGCAACTGCTTCAACTCACGCTCCTTAGAACTCAGTTGATTGGTCAAACGATTCAAAGTCTCCTTCATTGCGTCACCCTTAAAGCCTGTCTCGCGTAATTGCTGCTGTAGTTTCTTGATGAGTTCACGGTTTCTTGCATACGCTGAGCGATGAACTGGATGTTTTCCTTCATCTGTTCTGCCTTATCAACACGCTCACCATCCTTCGCTATCGTCACTCTATTCTCAGCTTCATTGATAGCCGCAAAGCCCTGTTGGATGTCGTTCAACGTTCCCATCATATCGTTTATCTCGTGGTCACGAGCGTCAATGATGTTACGCAAAGAGTCACTCTTTATCTCAGATGGGTTTAATGCCGACTTCTTGTCTTGGTTGCAGGATGCCAGCGCAAGGGCTCCACATACTGCAAAAACTAATAGTTTATTCATACTTTCACGTTTTTATCCATTTGTTTCTTCCGTTCAGAAGACTTTACTTTGTCCTTTCCTGCCACAACAATAACGAACTCTCCTCGTGGTTCCGTCTCTTTGAAGTGGGCGATAACATCTGCCAATGTCCCTCTAACACTCTCCTCATGCACCTTTGAAATCTCACGACAGCAACTTACTTGTCGCTCTGCTCCAAACACCTCAGCGAACTGCTCCAACGTCTTCACTACTCTATAAGGTGACTCATAGAACACCATTGTGCGCGTCTCATCGGTTAAGCCCTCTAAATGAGACTTGCGTCCTTTCTTCTGAGGGAGGAATCCTTCAAAGCAGAAGCGGTCGCATGGTAAGCCACTTGACACTAATGCAGGTACAAAAGCGGTTGCTCCAGGAAGCGTCTGAACGGTTATCCCGTTAGCAGCAGCCTCACGAGCAAGGAAGAAACCAGGGTCGCTAATGCCCGGAGTCCCCGCATCCGAGATAAGAGCAATCGTCTCTCCAGCCTTCAGTCTATTGACAATATTGGCAGTACTTGCATGTTCATTAAACTTATGATGAGACATAAGACGGTTCTTAATCTCAAAGTGCTTCAATAGAATACCCGATGTTCGAGTATCCTCACACAATACTAAATCAGCTTCCTTTAGGACTCTGATGGCACGGAGCGTCATGTCCTCCATGTTTCCAACCGGTGTCGGTACGAGATATAATGTTCCCATTGTTGAATGCAAATGTAAAGCAATTGTGTAGAAGAACAAAATAAATTAGCTTTTTTTACATAACAAACATCTCCATTTGCAAGGGACAAAACTTAGTAACAATGATGTTATAATTTTAACCCAAAAGCGTTATTAAACATCATACTTATCATCTCATCCTGTCAAGCGTAAAGTCTTCTAAAACACAGTCTGTCAGTATGTTTTATAACAACAAGGCTAAAACAAAATCTTAATAAATCCTTTACTTTCCAAGAAAACTTAACAGACAAAAACCTTTCCAACAACATTTAATAACGCATTGAAAGCTAAATAAAGTTGATATTCAGTATGCCCACCACGCCTATTAAGCCTCATCACGACCATAGAGAACGGTTGAAGAAAAGACTATTCTTATCGAATAACACCGAGAAAATCCGTCGAGTTGCCCAGTTCTCACCCTCAAAAGGATAAAGAATAGGCCTACACAATAACTTTTAACGCTTATAGTATGACTATTCCTCGTAATTTATCTATCTTTGCAATAACTATGGCAAAGATAGATAATCATAATGGAGAAAGACGTCGACAAGGGCGTATTGAAGTGATATGTGGCAGTATGTTCTCTGGTAAAACAGAAGAACTCATCCGTCGTATGAAGCGTGCTAAGTTCGCAAAGCAGAAGGTTGAGATCTTTAAACCTTCTATTGACACACGTTATTCGGACGAGGATGTAGTCAGTCATGACCAGAACTCCATCCATTCCACCCCTATTGATTCATCTGGAAACATTCTCCTTCTTGCCTCAGACATTGACGTCGTGGGTATTGACGAGGCCCAATTCTTAGACGAAGGACTAACAGAAGTGTGCAACAAGTTAGCATACAACGGTGTACGTGTTATCATTGCAGGACTCGACATGGACTATAAGGGTGTTCCCTTCGGCCCTATCCCAGCTCTTTGTGCTATTGCAGACGAGGTAACAAAGGTGCATGCAATCTGCGTGAAGTGTGGTGCCTTGGCATACGTTAGCCATCGTCTCATTGCCGACAATCGACGAGTGATGCTCGGAGAGCAGCAGGAATACGAGCCTCTATGCCGTGAATGCTACAAGAAGGCGACACAGGAAGAAGCAAACAAACGTTTAAAAAGACTTATGAGACAAACAATTACTTTCGATAAGTTCATCCGTTGGGCACTTATAGCACTTGCTGTTCTAACAGTTGGATTTATCATCAACGAACTATCTGAGGTACTCCTACCCTTCTTCATAGCATGGTTATTAGCTTATCTCCTCTATCCGATTGTTAAGTTTGTACAGTATAAACTACACGTACCAGGCAGAGCTTTAAGTATTATAGTCACCCTACTATTTGTTATAGCCATCTTTGCTGCTATCTTCTATTTCATTGTTCCGCCAATGATAGACCAAGTAGATCGATTCATGCACATAGCCAATCGCTATCTAAACGAGACGACTCACACAAACAATGTATCGACAATGGTGCAGCAGTGGATTAAGGAGAACCAATATGAAATCGAACGATACCTAAAGAGTCCAGACTTTAGAAACACCATCAGGACCGCTATGCCGAAGCTTTTCTCAGTAATAGGACAGACGGCGAGTGTCGTTCTCTCCATCATTGCCTCATGTATCACCCTGCTGTATATGTTCTTTATTCTGCTCGATTATGAGGTTCTGACCGATAATTGGATTAAGATATTCCCTAAGAATGTACGCCCTTTTTGGGCCGGACTGGCACAAGACGTAGAGCGAGAACTCAATAACTACATCCGTGGACAAGGATTGGTATCACTCTGTATGGGAGTACTCTTCTGTATTGGCTTCACCGTTATAGACTTCCCAATGGCTATCGGATTGGGCATACTCATCGGTATTCTCAACCTTGTACCTTATCTTCACACCTTTGCCCTCGTTCCAACAGCATTCTTGGCACTACTCAAAGCGGCTGATACAGGGCAGAATTTCTGGATTATCTTTGGCTCGGCATTGGCTGTGTTTGCCATTGCGCAGGCCCTTATGGACATGGTGATAACACCGAAGATAATGGGTAAAGCCATGGGACTTAACCCTGCTATCCTACTCCTCTCACTCTCTGTATGGGGTGCTCTCTTGGGTTTTATCGGACTTATCATAGCCCTTCCACTCACCACACTCATCATTGCCTACTGGCAACGATACGTAACAAAGGATATCGACAAAGACGGGATAGAGGTACTATCGACCCTCACAGAGGACGCAAAAGAGACGAAAGAGTAAACTTATCATCCATTAGTTATAAAGAAAACGGCTCTCCTTTTCATTCGAGAAGGAGAGCCGTTTTCTTTATAATCACCTCACAGATGATGCTTCAGAAACGTTACTTGCGTTATTGATTACACGTATGACTCCAAGAATTTGATAGTTCCTGAAACCTTGACAACCGTTGTTGTAGCAGGAAGGAGCACACTCTCACCTGCACGGAAAGAGATAGTATTACCCTCGGCATCTGTTATCTCACCTTCACCCTTCAGTCCAACGAAGATAACAAAAGAGTCTAAGTCACTGTAATCGAGTGTCATTGGCTCGGTAAGGTCATAGACAGAAGTAGTGAAATAAGGACAGCTAACGAGCTCTACTGGCTCATTCTGGCGTGCCTCATACTGTGTACGATAGTCTGGATAGACAGTATAATCAATACACTCAGCCGCCTCCTTGGTATGCAACTGGCGATAATTGCCCTCTTTATCCTTACGTTTGAAATCGTAGATACGGTAGGTTACGTCGCTTGTCTCCTGTATCTCTGCCAAGAAACAGCCTGCACCGATAGAGTGAATACGACCTGCTGGCAAGAAGAATACGTCGCCTTCCTTCACAGGATATTCTGACAAAGCCTCAGTAATAGTATCATTTTCAACCATTTCCTTGTACTGTTCTGGTGTAATCTGCTGCTTCAAACCACTGCGAAGAGATGCATCTGCATCGCTTTCCATTACATACCACATCTCTGTCTTACCACGACCGAAACCCTGTGCTTGTGCCTGCTCGTCCGTTGGATGAACCTGAATAGAAAGCTGCTCGCGTGCATCAATGAACTTAACAAGCAGAGGGAACTCATTACCAAAGCGTTCATAGTTCTCCTTACCCACCAGTTTATCCTTCAATGTGTCGACAAGCTTATTCAGTGTCCAGCCTTTGTACTTACCATCAGAGACAACACTCTCATTGTCCTTAACGCCAGACACTTCCCAACTCTCGCCCACCTGTTTCTGATCAGAAGTCAGATGCTTGAAAGGTACTATCTTTTCTCCACCCCAAAGGATAGACTTCAAAAGAGGATTAAACTTAAACATTTCCATTTTTTATTGCTTTTTTATGTTTCAAACGTCCTTATGACGAGGCCTGCACATGGCCTTCATTCATACTGCAAAGTTACACTTTATTCCGTAGATAACCAAAGATTATACTGAAAGAAGACAAGTGTACGTCTTTAAGTAGGCAATTGCTTAATATCAGTAACTAAATGTCAAGACCCTTCCACACGTCTATCAAGTAGTGTAAAGCTCGTTTTTACACACATTAAAGACCAGAGATACTCTACTTGCTATCGGTATGATAGATAGCGAAAAACCGTCGGATATAAATTATTTTCACGAAGAAAAATATTTTTCTTCATGATAAAAAATATTTTCTTTCACGATAAAAAATATTTTTCTTCATGATAATAATTCGCAGACCAGAGACGAGAGGGCATGAAAAAAGGTGCCTAACTGAATCTCAATTAAGCACCTCTTTTTCTTTTATCGAGCATTGACGACAACGCTATCAAAGCCTGATGATAATATAACTAAGCATTCTTTAACGACAAGAACACCATCGTTTATTGACTAAAAATAGTTCTCAAACAATCCAAACTACTTGATTTCAGACATACGTTTCGTATGCTTTGAATAATCTTCAAGGTTGACTTGTCTGATGCAAACACACTATAAAATCCTTGTGGTTCATGTGCTGGGTCGCAAGTGAAGTCATCTCCTGCCTGCCAACGCTCATGTCGAGGCTTTGCATAACCTCCCCAACCCCAGAAGTTGCAGGCAACAAGGAGTCCACCATGCGCTGCATTCTCTGCAACAGCGTCCATAACATACTTGTAATAAGCATCGCGAGCCTTCGTCGAACTCTTCAATGAGAACGAAAAACCGTCCCGAGGATAACCGAACTCCTCAAGTACAAGGGGCTTATTAAGGCGCTTGCAGATGGCAAGATGGCTGTCGATATATTCCTGTGTCTGCTTAAAACTTGCCTTGAGGTCCTCCTTCAGATGTGTCTTTCTTGCCCATTGCCAGTTATACGGCCAGATGTGAATATTACAGTAGTCGACGTTCTTGTCAGCACAGATGCGCTCAAAGCAACCATAATCACGCTCACAACCGAAGGCACCTTCGCTTCCAAGACTGATAAGATGGTTCTTATCCAGACTGCGAACGAGTGCTGTAGCCTCTGAGAGCCACTTCTCAAACTCTGGTAAAGCTTCCTTCGAGAAGGCACGAGGCTCGTTACATATCTGCCAAGACATGATGGTTGGGTCGTCTACATACTTCATTCCAGAGTATCTATTAGTACGGCTAAGGATGAAGCGGATATGGTCATAGAACATCAAATGAGCCTTCTGATTAGCAGCAAACTTACTGGCAAACTTCGTGTAAGCACCATATCCGTCTCTACGAGGTATCAAAGCTGGTCCCTCATCAGCCCACTCCAAATAAGCACCATAGCCTCCACTCCACTCCCAAGAGTTAGTGAGATAAAGCACAGCAACCATCTTTCGCTTGCTCATCTCCGTCAAGAGATAATCAAGACCAGCGAGGATAGAGTCATTATACACCCCCGGATGAGGCTGTAAGACAGGTTCAACCTTATCTTCAACACCAGGCAGACCATCCGCACCCACCAAGATGCGGAGGTTATCTATGCCTAAACGCTGTAGCTCATCAAGCTCCCGACAAAGGCGCACACGGTCGCCCCCCGGTCCTTCAGAGCCAAGTATGGCCCCATACCAGAAGTTAGCTCCCACGTAATAGTAGGGTTTTCCACCACGGATAAAGCGTCCGTTCTTTACTTTCACAAAGTCTCCGGCCATCATATTTACGGCCATTGCTAAGGCAAGAATTGCCATAAAAACTCTTTTCATATATTAGTAGTAATTCTAAATAATACTCATTCGTCCTGCTTTATACCCCTCTTTGGGAAGAAGCATCTACTTATTAATACACTTGAAGCATGTTTTTCCCTTACACAAAGAGCTACTTTTAGAAGAACAAATAGGCTTTTACTTTTTTACTCTTTAAGTGTTTTACTTATCCAAACCTGCCCCTTTTCTCACAATTATTTACTAACTTTGTAGCCAAATGGACAACAACATAACATATATAAAGCAAATACTAAATGACGAGACGGGCGAGAAACATTTCTCATTTGAGGTTCTTCCCCCTTTGAAAGGTAGTGGAACAGCGTCTCTCTTTCGCAATATTGACCAGCTCAAGGAGTTTAATCCGAGCTTCATAAACATCACTACTCACCACAGTGAGTTTGTATATCACGAGCGTGAAGACGGTCTGCTGGAACGCCAGAGTGTACGTCGTCGCCCGGGGACAGTGGCTATCGCAGCTGCTATTCAGCAGAGGTATGGCATTCCTGTCATCCCTCATGTGATATGCTCAGGCGCTACAAAGGAGGATATTGAGTACGAACTACTCGACTTGCAGTTCTTGGGTATTGAAAACCTTATGCTCCTGCGTGGTGATAAAGCACGTGAAGACCGCTTCTTCACACCGACCGAGGGTGGGCATAGTCATACAACAGAACTGATAGAACAAGTGAACAACTTCAACAAAGGAATATTCACTGATGGCTCTACAATGAAACATCCTGGTAAGCCTTTCGTATATGGTGTAGCATGCTATCCAGAGAAACATGAGGAGGCTCCAAACCTCGAACAGGACCTACGATACCTCAAACAGAAACAGGACCTTGGTGCTACTTTTGCCGTAACACAGCTTTTCTACGATAATGAGAAATTCTATAATTTCGTAGATCAGGCTCGTAAGATGGGTGTTACCATCCCTATCATACCGGGAATTAAGCCGTTTGCAAAGCTGTCTCAGCTGCATGTCGTACCAAAGACATTCCACTGTGACATACCAGAAGAGCTTGCTGGGTTGGCTTTACTTTGTAAGACGGATGAGGAGGCACGCCTGTTAGGTATTGAATGGGCCGTGAGACAGGTAAAAGACCTTTATGCGCATGGTTTCAACAACGTACATTTCTATACCGTATCGGCTGTAAGTAGTGTGCACGAGGTGATGAAGCGAATAGTAGAGAGTGGTCTTCTGCAACAGAACAGCAAATAAATAAGAATATTAGAGAAGATGGACTTTTCAGAAGTTATAGGACAAGAAGCAGTTAAGGAACGGCTTATTCAGATGGTTAAAGAAGACCGTCTGCCTCACGCCTTGCTCTTCTGCGGTCCTCATGGAGCGGGTAAGATGGCACTTGCAATGGCTTTTGCCTGTTATTTGCTCGCTGGTGATGATACGAAGGGAGAATCATCTCCATCCGTATCTAATGCTCGTGCCATGCTTCGCAACTGGGAACATCCTGACCTTCATTTCTCTTATCCAACCATCAAACTGCCAAGCATGAGTAGTGAACACCAACCCGTAAGTACTGACTTTGCGAAGGAATGGCACGGACTCATCATGCAAGGGACTTATTTCACCATGAATCAATGGATGAGTCAGATGGGGGCTACCACACAGCAGGCTATCATCACGGGTGCTGAGAGTGACGAACTTTCACGCGTATTGGCGTTGAAATCAAGTCAGGGAGGCTATAAGGTGTCTATCATCTGGCTGCCAGAGCGAATGAACCTCACCTCAGCTAACAAACTATTGAAGCTGTTGGAGGAACCACCACAGGGCACTGTCTTCCTCATGGTATGCGAGGAACCAGAGAAGCTACTCGAGACTATCGTTAGTCGTACACAGCGTATTGATGTGAAACGGATAGAAGACAAAGCAATAGAAAACGCCCTCATTGACAAGAGGGGTATTGATACTGATGCAGCTCACCGCATTGCTCGCATTGCAAATGGTAGTTGGCTGAAAGCATTGGAATCACTGGACGCTGGTAATGAAAACCGTGAGTTCCATAACATGTTTCAGATGCTTATGCGCTTATGTTACCTCCGTAACGTAAAAGACCTCAAGCGTTGGAGTGAGGTTGTGGCTGGTTATGGACGAGAGAAAGAGCGTCGTATGCTCACTTACTTCCAACATCAAGTGCGCGAGAACTTCATGTTTAACTTCCGAACTCCCGAACTTAACTACATGACACTGGAGGAGGAGAACTTTGCAAAGAACTTTGCTCGATTCATCAACGAGGCTAACGTCATTGAAATCAACGAACTCTTCCAACGTGCCAATCGTGATATTGGACAGAATGCAAACGCTAAGATTGTCTTTTATAACATGGCTCTGAAACTCATTGTGTTGTTGTTGAAGAAGTAGACGAGTTGACAAGTAGACGAGTTGACAGGTGGACAAGTTGACAAGTTATATGCTTGAAAGCTGTACAATATAATTTATCATTGCTTATCACAGCCTACCATCCCTCTCTATCAGAGGTCAGCATGGAGGCTTCCAACATATATATAAACAAAAAGAAACAATCAATGGATTACAAAGATATGAAATTCAAGGTCTGGCATGGGTGTGACCGAGGTTTATGCCACAAAGGGTGTGGCAGACAAAACCACCAGCTGAACACCTTCGACTGGCTGGCTGACGTGCCTGGAAACAACCAGACAACCGACCTTGTTGAGGTTCAATTTAAGAATACTCGTAAGGGTTACTATCACAATGTCAACAACCTTGACTTGAAGAAGGGTGACATCGTGGCTGTAGAAGCTAACCCCGGACATGACATAGGAGTCGTTACGCTGACAGGAAGACTCGTCAAACTGCAAATTAAGAAATCGTCGACAGTGAAGTCACCAGACGACATCAAGCGTGTCTATCGCCTTGCCAAAGAAGTTGATATGCAGAAGTATCATGAGGCAAAAGCACGTGAGCACGCCACAATGATTGAGAGTCGACAGATTGCAAAAGGCTTAGGTCTGAAGATGAAGATTGGTGACGTAGAGTATCAAGGCGATGGAAACAAAGCTATCTTCTACTACATTGCCGACGAACGTGTCGACTTCCGCCAGCTTATCAAGGACCTTGCTGCTGCCTTCCACGTACGAATTGAAATGAAACAGATTGGAGCACGACAGGAGGCAGGCCGCATCGGAGGTACAGGACCTTGTGGTCGTGAACTTTGTTGTGCTACTTGGATGAAGAATTTCTCCAGTGTCTCTACCACTGCTGCACGTATTCAAGATATCTCACTCAACCCTACTAAACTGGCGGGAATGTGTGCTAAATTGAAATGTTGCCTTAACTATGAGGTTGACGACTACATGGAGGCTGGCAGGAAACTACCAAGTAAGGAGGTGATATTGGAGACTATGGATGGTGAATACCATCTCTTTAAGACTGACATACTCAATGGTCTATGCACCTACTCTACTGATAAGAACCTTGCAGCCAACCTTGAGACTATCAGTGCTGAGCGTGCTAAGGAGATTATCGAACTGAACCGACGTGGTGAAAAGCCTCTATCGCTACTTGAAGATGGTAAGGTCAAACCGACGAAGAAGCCTGTCGACCTCCTTGCAGGTGCTGATCTCAGTCGATTCGACAAGGCTAAGAAGCGCAAGAAGAACAACCAATCGCGCAATAACAACGGTCAACAAGGGGGTAGACCACAACGTGAAAACCGTCGTAACCAGCGGGATGGACAGGATAACGGCCGTCAGCAGAATGACAACAGACGTCCACAGAACGACAACCGTCGCCCACAGAATGGTAATCGACGCCCTTATAACGGTCCTCGCCCTGCTCAGCAACAGAACGAAGGTGGACCTCAGAACAATAGAAATGAAGGCAGACAGCCTTAGCAAACGGAAAGAACACAAGAATGAAACATAAGGTTTCCACCTTATTATATATAATAGTACTCATGATTACCATCATGAGTACTACTTCATGTAACGACCCACGCACCTACGACCAATACAGAGGTGTGTCGCTACAGGGATGGTTGCGCAATGACACACTTACTTTTGATATTCCTCGACAATGGGAGGGTAACTACCAGTTAGACCTTTGTCTACGTGCTGCACGAACTTATCCTTACCGCAATATAAGTATGATTATTGAACGGAAGGTTATCAACTACAAGCAACGTAAGAAACAAGAGAGAACGTATAACGACACTGTTAACTGCGAGATTGTCAACGACAAGGGTACTTTGGTTGGTCAGAAAGGTATCACAAGCACTGAGATACGTCAGCCTATCACTTCCTTCCAGCTTAATCGCAACGATTCGTTGCATGTCACAATACATCATATCATGAGCCGTGAGTCCGTCCCAGGAATTAGTGACGTTGGTATCAGACTTCTTAAGAAATAAGTAGTAAAGACAAATAATAAAGGCTGCTTTAAGCTCCACATATAGGAGTCTTGAAGCAGCCTTTATCTATACTATAATCTGTCCTTAGCTGAACAAAATAAGAAAGGACGATAAACCGCAACAAACAAGTAATGCTAATCAAAGCGACATTACTATGCTTGACAGTGTTGCTATTATTGGTGTATGGTAAATCTAATATCCTATTAGATAAGCACTTACATTATACTTTCTTTCATTCAACGGCGATTAATCCTCTTACTCACCATATTCTGTAATGATATAGACCATTATACACCTTACAAAGAACCGTGCCGCGTGAAATATTATGACCAATGACAAAGACACACAGTCACATACTTTCAAAAGCAACAGACACCCAAAAAGGGTTCTTCCGTTAAATGTGTAGATTGTTAATAGAATGAGATTAATCCACATACATGGTAAGCTTACCTCCAATAAAATTGTTTTATAAGGGGGAGGTAAACTATATGATAAATGTAATTAGGTGTGATGTCTATCTGTCATCTATAACCTACTTATTCCCTTATTAAATCATGTTTGTAAACTATTTTTGTACAGCTCAGACCCAATACATGCTCTTTTGGCTTCTAAAAGACGCCCTTCTGGCTTGCAAAAGATGCTCTTTAAGACCCTTAGTAACGCCCTTTTGAAGTCCAACTAAGCACCTTTTACTCTATACTTAGTAACTAATTGATATCCTGTTGATTGTAAACCTGCTTCATGTGTGTATTTTTGTCGTTAGTTATAGGTATTTTCCTTGAAATTATGTAATGATTTTTCAGCCCCTTATCTGCAGGTTTTCGATGTCTTAAAACGAAAAGATTTTCAATGAAAGAGGATGAAAATAGGATAAATAGTTGACGACTTTCTCAGCTATATTTTTGTTTTATGAGTAACTTTGGCTCTTACGTTAAAGCACTACGAAAAGCGTCCACACATTTAACGGAAGAACTCCAAAAAGGGCTATTCCACATACAACAAGAGTAATGGAATATCCTTTTATCAACATAAATCATAAAAGGAAAACAATCTAAGCGTAATCTTATCTTTTACTGACGGATAAGATTACGCCCAGCATCAATGCGGAGGAAGATAAATAAGAGTAATGTGAAACCCCAAAGAGAAGAACCTCCGTAACTAAAGAATGGTAACGGAATACCGATTACAGGCGTCAGGCCGAGTACCATTCCAACGTTTATAAACACGTGGAACAGAAAGATTCCTGCCACACAATAGCCATAGACCCGTCCGAACTTAAAGGGTTGTCGGTCGGCAAGGTACATCAGTCGAAGAATAAGACAGAGGAACAACACAAGTACTGAGGCCGAACCAAGGAAGCCTTCCTCCTCTCCTACGGTACAGAAGATAAAGTCGGTGTCTTGCTCTGGCACGAACTTCAACTTTGTCTGCGTCCCATTCAAGAACCCTTTGCCCTGCAGACCACCAGAGCCAATGGCTATCTCACTCTGATGCACATTATATCCCGCTCCTGCAAGGTCCTCATCCAAGCCTAAAAGTACGTTGATACGTACTCGTTGGTGGGGCTGCATGACATCGTTCAGTACATAGTCTGCTGAATAGAAAAAGGCTATTGAACCTAAAGCAAACAATGCTATATAGAAATAGTTGGCAAAGCGAGTGTTCATCGCATTATAGACTAAATAGCCTATGACACATGCTGATATAACCAACTGAACCCAAACAACATCAAAAGGTATGACAAATTCAGAGAATAATAAGGCAAGGGCTGTAATACCAAAGACGTAGGTTAATAACAAGCGCATACGTCCCTTGTCGCCCACATAAACCCATACCATAACGGATGAGAATACCTGAACAAGCAAGAGGACCACAAACTTTCCTAAAGACGTTGGTGTGTCCCACAACAATATATCCTCATACTTGATTCCAACAACAAAATAAATAATCATTGCCAGTCCCGTAAAGAGAAATGCACCAGACATTCCTTCACGATAAAGCATGAGGAAGAAGGAAAGATAAACCAATGCTGAACCTGTCTCGCGCTGCCCTACAATACATAACATCGGTAGGAAGATGATTCCACAAGCACCTGCGAAATGCTTCCAATTCTTAATTGTAAAGCCGTAAGCAGACATGAACTTGGCAATTGCCAATGCCGTTGCGAACTTAGCAAACTCAGCAGGTTGAAGTCGGAGTGGACCAAGCACTATCCATGAACGTGAACCTTTAATACTATGAGGATTAAAGATTGTGGCAAATAGGAGGAGCACTAATAAACCATAGATTACATAAGCAAAGGTGTCATAGAAGCGGTCGTCCATCATTAGAAGCACAAAGCCTAAACAGATAGAAGTAGCAATCCACACGATTTGCATACCCGAACGAGTTGAAAGTGAGAAGATCTCTGTATCTCCATAAGTATAACTCGCACCGCAGACGCTTACCCACCCGAAAGTGAGTAACGCTATATAGATACCAATCGTCCACCAGTCTAATGAACGAAGAACACCCGGCTGTCTGTCTGCTGTATAATTACTTGGCACGATTTACTTTCTCCTTACTATTTTGTTTCGCCTTGGATTGACCCTTAGACTTATCTTTGGTTTGCTCCTTAGGCTTATCTTTTACTTGCTCTTTAGTTTTATCCTTCGACCGTTCCTTAGGCTTATCTTTTGCCTGTTCTTTGGACTTCACCTTGGTTTGTTCCTTGGGTCTGTCCTTTGGTTGGTCCTTAGGCTTTTCCTTGTCCTTAGACTTCTCTTTACTCTCCTTTCGTGTTTCCTTATTCTTTTCTTTATCTTTTTCCTTCTTATCGTCGCCCTTATCCTTGTCTTTCTTCTCTGTCTTGACCTTCGTATCAGGCTCTACACGGATAGCAGGGTCGTTCTGAGGTTCCTTCTTCTTCTCCTTATCTTCTGCATCCTTCTTTGCCTTTGCCTCTTTAAGTTTCTCGGCTACAGCCATGTCCTGCTTTTCTCTGACCTTCTTCAGTGAGTCGCGAATAACATTCACACGTTTTATAGAATCGAGACGAACTGAGTCTGCACGTGAGAGAGGACGCTTAAAGGAATAAGAGATGTGACGGCTCTGAAGAGCTGCAGCACGAGCTTCATCCCCTGGGGTCAGTTTACCGTTGATATACTGCTCTATCATGAGTGAGCCGATAGGCACACCGTAATCAGCACCAAACCCACCATTCTCAACATAAACGGCAATGGCTATCTTCGGAGTATCGACCGGTGCAAAGCCCATAAACACTGAGTGGTCCTTACCACGGTTCTGTGCTGTACCCGTCTTACCAGCTAACGAGTAACCAGGATGGACTGCATGCGCACATGTTCCACCACGAACGGAGGACATCATACCCGCTATTACCTCTTGATAAGCTTTGATACTTCCCTTTGTACGATGCTTCTCAAGATACTTCTTATCCAGTTTCTTGCCTTGAATATTACGTACAACGTGTGGCGTAATGAAATATCCACGATTGGCAATCGTAGCACACAAGTTGGCAATCTGTAATGGGGTAAGGTTGACCTCACCTTGTCCAATAGAGATAGAGATTACTGATAATGGGTTCCATTTCTTAAAGGCATTATCATAGAACTTCGCATTAGGAATCATTCCTCGCTTCTCTCCTGGAAGGTCAATACCAAGTTTATAACCAAAGCCCATTGATACCATATAATCGCGCCATACGTTCATCGCATCCTCCAACGTCTTATACTTCCTACGATTGGAGAGCATGTGATAGAGTCCCCAACAGTAATAACTGTTACAAGAAGTACTAATAGAAGGTACCAAAGAGATTGGAGAGGCATGAGCGTGACAACCTACATGGAGTCCCTTAAAGTTAAATCCATGATGACAAGGATAACGAGTTGAGTCAGTAACAATCCCTTCTGTGAAATAAGTAACAGCCTGTCCAGTCTTAAACGTTGAACCTGGAGGATACTGACCCATTATCGCACGATTGAGCAGAGGCTTAGCTGGGTCTAAGGTCATCTCACGCTGATACTTACCACGCAGTTTACCTATCATGGCACGAGGGTCGAAAGTAGGTGCTGAGACCATTGCTAAGATCTGTCCCGTCTTAGGTTCAATAGCCACGATAGCACCGAGTTTTCCTTCCATCAAACGTTCGCCAAGGGCTTGAAGATTGGCATCAAGACCAAGCTGAATGTCTCGTCCAGGATGTGGACGCTGGTCATACTTACCATTCTGATAGCGACCTTGTATCTGACCATGCGCATCTCGCAGAAGTATCTGTACTCCCTTTACACCACGTAAGTCTTTTTCATACTCACGCTCGATACCCATCTTACCGATATAATCGCCTGCCTGATAGTAGTCATCATCCTCTATATCACTCTGACTTACCTCAGCAACGTCGCCAAGGACATGGGCTGCAATAGGTTGTTGATACTGTCGAACACTACGTTTCCTTATATAGAAGCCTGGGAAACGATAGAGTTTCTCTTGGAAAGCACTAAAGTCTTTATCACTTAACTGGCTCAAGAAGAGTTGTTGCGTGAAACGTGAGTATCCTGGATTCTTGTTTCTATCCTTGATATTAACCATCCGGTTAATAAAGTCGGCCTTAGTTATGTTCAAAGCCTTGCAAAACTCGAGCGTGTCAAGATGGCCCCTCATCTCGTTGGTAACAACCATGATGTCGTAAGCTGGCTGATTATAAACCAGCAGCTTACCGTTCCTATCAGTGATAGTACCACGCGATGGGAACTCAATCTTCTTTAGGAAAGCATTAGAATCAGCACTCTTCCGATAGTCGTCACTGGCTATCTGAAGAGCAAAAAGGCGTATGATGTATATCGTCACGATACCTATTGCAACAGCACTAAGCACGAGGCGACGTTTTTCTAAGTCATAATTCTTCATTTCTTATCGCCTCCTAACGTTCTCAACAACAAGAATAAGAATCACAGTGAGCAATGAACTACCTCCAATACACTGTAGCCATTCAAACACATTAAAGAAGCTGAACATCTCTAAAGAGAAGAAGACAACACAGTATATCAAGGTGAGAATGGCCACATACCACGTATATTGCGGTATACTTAACGTATCCATACCAGCTTGGAAGTTCTCACTACTATCACGAGGAATGAACAGCTGCAACACAAAAGGTTGTAAAGCAGCTATTAAAGTCAACGAACTTGCAGCTACACCTGGCGTATTCGAGAAGGTGTCAATCGTTAGTCCCATCACAAAAGCCCATAACAGAATAGCCCACTGAGGATAATTACGAGGGAAAAGAAGAATGAAATAGATATAAAGCAATGGCGTGGCAACAGCAAACAGATGGATGTGATTAAGTACAAACACCTGTGCCACCGTCAAAACAGTAAACCAAAGCAAACGTTTTAGAAAATCTATATTCATTCTTTCTATACGTGTATATAAAGGGGATAATAGTCACACAAAACGAAGAAATTGCTTATAAAGTGGACTTATCCGGCCTTTCTCCAAACTAATACTATTGATAGTCACAGCTTACTGTGCTTTATTTCCTATCTGCTCCTCAATAGGCTTGATAGAATCTTGTGCTGCTTTTATAACTTCTCGTTGGTCTCTTATAGAAGCATCGTCTATTACACAAACATCACGAAGATTACCGAAATCAGTTGAGAGCTGTATCTGCAAGCGATAAGAGAGACCATCCTCCGAATTATAGACATGCTTTACCTTGCCTACTAACACCCCAGCTGGGAAAACGGAAGAATATCCACTCGTCACGACACGATCGCCTAACTTAAACTTAGCATGTCGAGGTATATCATCCAAATAGGCTACATCAGATGCGCCACCATTCCAATGAAGATAACCAAAGTAGTCACGTCCTTGAATGGAACAACTGATATTTGACTTTGAATTCAGCACTGGGATAACAACAGCATAATGGATACCTGCCATATAGACAATACCTACAACGCCATTACCACAGGCTACACCCATATCCTTCTGTACTCCATCCCATGTTCCCTTATTGATGGTGATAAAGTTATTTGGCTTATCCAGCGAGTTAGCAACAACCTTTGCTTGTATCAAACGGAACTTAGACAGGAAACGATACTGACCTTTATGAAGAAAGGTAGAATCCTTTGTTTTATCATACAGTTGGGCGGACAACGCCTTAACTTGCTGTTCCAATTCGAGGTTACGCTTGGTTAAAGCCTCATTCACCTCACCCATTGTCAGATAAGATGTAACCTTCGAACTCCCTTCATAAGCCAAACCAGCAACGTAGTTTGCCGACGTGAACCACACACTGCCCTGATAGTCATTGAATCGGAACAGAAGAACCATACTCAAGACTTCCAGGGCAACGAACAAGAACCAATGCTTGTACTTAGCAAGGAACTCTGTCAGATTGTGCATGAACAGTTATTGTTATCTCATTAAGAACGAGAATCGGTCTACGTTCTTCAATGCAATACCGGCACCCTTAGCCACACTGTGCAATGGGTCTTCGGCTATATGGAATGGAATATTAATCTTATCTGTCAAGCGCTTGTCGATACCACGAAGCAAAGCACCACCACCACTGAGATAGATACCATTCTTTACGATATCAGCATAAAGCTCAGGTGGAGTGTTCTCCAATGCTGAAAGTACAGCATTCTCAATCTTTGCTACTGTCTTATCAAGGCAATGAGCAATCTCTTGATAGCATACAGGTACCTCCATAGGAAGAGCTGTTATACGGTTAGGACCATGTACGATGTAATCCTCTGGAGCCTCTTCACCAAGGTCTGTCAGCGCTGAACCTACATGAAGCTTGATACGTTCTGCCATACGCTCACTGACCTTTACATTGTGCTGGCGGCTCATATACTCTTGAATATCAGCTGTAAGATCATCACCAGCAACACGAATAGAGTTGTTACATACGATACCTCCTAAAGAAATCACAGCTATCTCCGTACTTCCACCACCGATATCAACAATCATGTTACCCTCTGGTGCCTCTACATCAAGACCCATACCAAGGGCTGCTGCCATTGGTTCGAAGATAAGGTAAACATCACGACCATCAGCGTGTTCTGCTGAATCACGCACTGCACGAAGTTCTACTTCTGTAGAGCCAGATGGCACTCCTATCACCATACGCAGTGAAGGAGAGAAGAAACGATTACCTGTGTGAACCATTTTAATGAGTCCACGCATCATCTGTTCACAAGCTGTAAAGTCTGCAATAACACCGTCGCGTAAAGGGCGAATAGTACGAATATTGGGATGTTCCTTCTCGTACATCATCTTCGCATCACCTCCCACAGCAATCATCTTGTCTGTGCGACGGTCCAGAGCTACTACTGACGGCTCATCAACAACAATCTTATCATCACTGATAATGATTGTATTTGCCGTTCCCAGGTCCATAGCTATTTCCTGGATAAATGAAAATAATCCCATTAATATATGTGTATTTTGTAAATTTCTAATTCTTTATCTTATATGCTTATTCCGCTGCGAACCAACGATGAATAGCGGTATCATAATGACTACTAACACCAAAAGCACGCTCTGCAAACATCTTTCGGTCTTCAATATCTGTCTGTGCTCCGTTCGTGTTAAGTATCTGAAGCAACACTGGATATTCTGCTTTACTTGGCACAATGACAACATCCTTGAAATTCTTTGCGCCTGCACGTATCAACGAGATACCACCAATATCTATCTTCTCAATGATATCCTCTGCACTGGCACCACTGGCTACTGTCTGCTCGAAAGGATAGAGGTCTACGATAACAAGGTCGATAAATGGAATATCATACTCCTTCATCTGTGCTTGATCGTCTGCATTATCACGACGAGAGAGGATTCCTCCAAATATCTTCGGGTGGAGTGTCTTTACGCGACCACCAAGAATAGAAGGGTAAGATGTAACCTCTTCAACCTTTTGGCACTCATAGCCTAAGGACTCAATAAACTCCTGTGTACCGCCAGTACTTAGGAACTTAACGCCTTCTTCGTGTAATTTCTTGAGCAAATCCTCAAGTCCATCTTTGTGAAAGACCGAAATAAGAGCAGTCTTAATTTGTTTTTTACCAGCCATTGTAAAACATTTTATGGATTTGATGTGCAAAGTTACTAATTAAAGGTGACTAAACAATATTTTAAATCAAAAAAAAACAAAAGGTGAGCAACTAATTGATTAAAGTCTAATAAGCTGCCATCTTTTGTTTTATTATGCTTGTTCTCTGAGCGCTGCAGTTTTGTTCTTAACTCCCTACAAAGCTCTCTTTAAGTTTATTCATTACGCTTGATACCGAGAGCATCTAATATACCTTGTATCTCACTACCGAGACCAAAGACACTATTCACCACTCCGTCCTTAGCTCCTCGCACCATATAGCGTGCACAATCGCCTTCGAGTCTACCGATACGCTGGCGTTCTGCAACGGTATAGTCATGCCGTGCAATCTCACGACGTATCCTACCGAACTTGTTCACAGCCTTACGCCACTTCTTTGCAGTATAATACTGACTGTTATCTCGCAATTCGTACGAAAATTTCTCTAAGTCGTTAACAGCTGACTCACGTGTGGCACATGAGCTTACCGAGAGTGTTGCCACAATGAGGGCAAAGCCCATTAGCATTTTCTTCATCTTGTTTCTCATCTTTTATAACCTCTAATTCTACATTAATTTTCCCTATTCTCGGCTTGTATTTACAATACTTCCACTACATGGTAAGTAATGTCTATTCTTGCCATCATAGGGTAATAGTCGTGGCAAAAATAGGAAATAATAATGATTTTAGCAACAAATCGCCACGTTACTTTTCATTCTTTTTCTACTTTTTAACTACCTTTGCCCCATGAATTTCGCTGCAACACTCCTTCAATGGTTCAAAAACAACGGACGATACCTGCCTTGGCGGGATACGAATGACGCATACGCTATTTGGCTTAGCGAGGTCATTCTACAACAAACTCGTATCGCTCAAGGTTTGAGTTACTGGCAACATTTTATGGAACAATGGCCTACGGTAAACGAACTGGCTGCTGCTACGGAGGACGAGGTACTAAAGGCTTGGCAGGGATTAGGCTATTACTCCCGTGCACGAAACCTACATACTGCTGCCCAACAGGTGGTTGAATTAGGTGGATTTCCACAGACTTTCAAGGGATTGAAAGCACTGAAGGGGGTGGGTGATTACACTGCTGCTGCCATTGCTTCTATTGCTTTTGGCGAACCGGTAGCCGTGGTGGATGGCAATGTGTATCGTGTCCTCTCTCGTTATTATGGCATAGAAACTCCTATTGACAGCACCGACGGCAAGAAAGAGTTTCAAACACTGGCTCAATCTCTTTTACCTACAGGCGAACCAGCTGACTACAATGAGGCGATAATGGACTTTGGTGCTATTCAGTGTACACCATCTTCTCCTCATTGTAACACTTGCCCTTTATGTGAAACATGCGTCGCTTTCCGTGAGCAACGTGTTAATGAACTGCCCATAAAAAGCAAGAAGATGAAACAACGGGAACGCCATCTCGCCTATTTATATATTGAATATGGAGACGAGATTGCCATCCATCAACGTGGTGCTGGCGATATTTGGCAGGGATTATGGGAATTTCCACAACCCGAACTGCTTGCTCCTTCCATAGGAGATAGATGGGAAACAGAAGCACAACTACTACGGAAAGGGATGAAGCATGTTCTTACTCACCAAATTCTACTTGCTGATTTCTATCTTTGGCAGCCTAAGGTACGACCACAGCTGCCCTCCGATTTCATCTGGATAGACAAGCAAGACCTTGAGAAATATGCCTTACCTCGCCTTATCGAAATTCTCCTGAAGGAAATTCCAACCTAAACTTCTCTCCCCTTTCATCCTCCCTTCTCGCCTTCTGGCTATCATCTCCTTTTCCACGGTCCACTTCTACAAGACACAGCCTCTTAGCCAGTCTTCTCATGCAATGGCTACCTTCTCGCTCCTTTCCTTTCTCTTCAAAACCCAGCCCCAACCATTACTTCTTTCCAAAGTCCTCATCAATACGTAGCTGATGAGCCACCAAGAAGGGGAAGATGCAGACTATCATCACGATTACAAAGAACCAACGATAACCCACAGCCTGTGCTAATGTTCCCGCAAATAGTCCCGGAACCATCATTGACAATGCCATAAAACCCGTACAGAGGGCGTAATGACTGGTTTTGTGTTCACCCTGACTGAAATAAATCATAAAGAGCATATAAGCACTGAACCCAAAGCCATAACCGAAATTCTCGATAAATACGGCTACACTAACGGCTATTACGTTGTCTGGAAGCATATAGGCAAGGTAAACGTAGGCCAAATTAGGCAACGTGATAGCTGCAGTCATCGGCCATATCCAACGCTTCAAACCATCACGACTAATCATCATTCCTCCAATAACACCACCTATCAAGAGGCCTACTGTACCAACTATACCATTTACCGTACCATATTCAATCTCCGACAGCGCTATTCCTCCCTTTGCCTTCGATGCTTGTAGGAAAAGTTGAGAGATAGGTATAATTAATGCCTCTGGCAAACGAAGAGTAATAGAAAGCAAATAGTGGTTAGTGCTTGTTCCTTTTTGAAGAAGGAGAGAAAGGTCTGCCCAAAGCTGCGTAACAAATGGCATGCTGAAACTTGTTCTCTCTCTGCGTCTTCAGATGGACAAGGGAGTATCAAACGATGATAGAGAGCAAGACCCATAAAGAGTGCCATCAGGCCATAGAACACAAGCGACCACGTCCATTGTATATCAAAGCTCATGTGCAGAAAACCTGCAAGAGCAATCAGTCCACCCTTTCCGACGACCATAGAAATACGATAGAAGGTAGAACGAATACCAACGAAAAAGGCTTGGTCGTGCTGGTTGAGTCCAATCATATAGAACCCATCGGCAACTACATCATGCGTAGCACTACTGAAAGCAAGTAACCAGAAAAAACAGATGGTTCCTTGAAGCCATAAAGACGTATTAACCGTAAAAGCTACTCCGGCAAAGGCTGCTCCCACAAGCGTTTGCATAATTATAATCCACCATCGTTTTGTCTTTATCAAATCAAGGAAGGGACTCCACAAGGGTTTGATGACCCAAGGGAGATAAAGCCATGATGTGTAAAACGTAACTTCGGCATCTGACAGCCCCATCTGCATATAGACTTGAAGTGACAACACCGTTACGGCAATATAAGGCAGGCCCTCTGCGAAATAAAGAGAGGGAATCCATGCCCACGGACTTATCTTTCTTTCTGTTTTCAATGCTTATCGTGTTATATGTTCTATTATTTTCACTATTGCTTGAGGTATGTTCATCTTCTACCGTCTACTGTCTGCAAACCAATTAGAGGCTATCCTATCATGTCTGCCAAGAGAGACAGATAGGGCTAAGTAGACAAGCCGAACACTATTGAACACTTTGTTTTGTGACTTTTCAAACGTTCACAAAGATACACAAAATTAACGAGAAAAGATAAAATGACACTCACGAAAAAGGATAAGAAAGATAATTTATACATTAGAGTGGAATGATTTTCGCTTTTCTTGAAAGCATCTTTGAGAAATTTAACCTATCTTTGTGAACAGGAAAATGACATCCGTCATATTGTCACTTATGTTCTCTACATGTGTTTAGATTAGTTCATAAAATACGAACAAAGAAACGACTCTAATACACTCTACCCTCTCTATTGGATATAGAGAACCATAGAGTAACACGATAAGGAAGCATGACACTAACAAAGGTCTGTCTAAAACTCAAAGTGATATGCTTCCTTCTTCGTTTGCAAAAGAATGAACAAGAATATAGCTAAACTTTACCTCCATTAATAACATCCCAATCTAAGGGTAGAATCTATCATCTCTAAAGCTATAGAAACACCAATATTATCTGCTTAATTATTTCTTTCTTCTATCGCAAGAATCTATCTTCGACAATTTATTCTCGTGTGAAGAAATATTTATTTTCACGAGAAGAAATATTTATTTTCATGAAGAAAAATATTTTTTTTCATGAAAATAATTCGCAACACACTATTCTCTGTTATTGAAAAGAGTAACTAATACTCATCTATAATGGGGATTTAAGATGTTAGAACGACATAGCTAATAACGGATCTTACCAACGACAAGCCTCCTACCCCAGCGTTGTAACATTAAAAAAAGGGCGATAGTCATGACGACCATCGCCCTTATATCTAATAAATATTACGGATAATTACATTCCTAAAGCCTTCTTTGCACCCTCATTGTTAGGGTTAACCTTCAGCACCTTATTGAAATACTCGTCTGCAAGAGGCTTATTACCCTTCTTTGAGTAATAGTAACCAAGACCATAGTAAACGTTCTCCAAGTAGCTCTTGCTATCTTCGTCGAGCGTTGGCTTTGCCTCTTCGTATGCAGCAACTTTCTGATATATCTCAGCAACCTTGTCTGGGTCGTTCATTAACTGAGCTACATTAGCTTGGTTCAACCATACCCAGTCAGAGATTGTTGGGAACTTTGCAACCATCTGCTCATAAACGTCAAGAGCCTTAGCGAGAACCGCATTCTTTGCAGCACGGTCTGTCAAGCCATCTGCCTTTGCAATGTATGTGTTGGCAAGTGTTGCCCAGTCGTTGTTAGTAGCCTTCTTGCTCTTTGAAAGATACTCCTGCTGAACCTCAAGTGCCTTATCATCATTACCCTGTGCAGCATAGATAGCGGCCAAAGTCTTCAATGGTTCAATATTGTTCTTATCAGCTTCAAGTGCCTTGTTGACTGTGCTAATAGCCTCGTCATACTGCTGAGCACCACAGAGAGCCTTTGCATATACGTCATAGTCGTTAGCTACCTTCTTACCAGAACCAGCGAATACAGCCTTTCCATAGTTGATAGCTGAAGCATAATCCTTCAACTCAACAGATGCCATCATTGCTATACGGCTCAAGTATTCACTGTTAGGGAACTTCTGCAAACCCTGCTTTACAACATCCAAAGCTCTCTGGTAGTCTTTTGTAATGTATGCTGCGAAACCATAGTTATAGAAATTGTCCTCTGACATATTAGCTGGATTAGCCTTAGCATACCACTCCAAAGCTTCCTTATACTTACCGTCATTCAACATGATTTCAGCTGCAGTTGCTTCAACAGGATAGTCAGGCTTAACTTTACGGAGTTCTTCAAGTTTCTGAACAGCAACCTTTGAATTTACATGACGAAAAACCTTTGCATAACGCTCGTAAGCTGTTACGTTCTGTGGATCAACAGTAATTGCGTTCTGATACTGTGTAGCAGCTGCACCCGCATTACCGATAGAGTCCTTAAGAGCAGCAATGTCGCCCAAAAGAACGTATGCTAAGCTGCCCTTAAATTTCTTATTATTGATAACATTGTTGGCAATCTCTGTTGCTGCATCGTAGTTATGCTGCAAAAGATAAACATTACCCAACGCAACAATAGCCTCCTCACTCTTCTTAAAGGTCTTTTGATACTCCTTGATGAGGTCCTTGGCTGCCTTTGGATCATTTGGTGCAGCTTCGATAGCTGCTACTATAGGCTTAAGTGCAACAGCATAGTCAACTTCCTGTGCCAGTGCTGGAGTTGACATTGCCAACATCAAAGCTCCAGCTATCAAATATTTCTTTGTCTTCATAATTCTCTCTTTTTAATTTTCAATTTAAGTGAACACATTATTTATTAAGACGCCTACCATGATATAATAGTTTAAAGAAACTATCTATATTTGACTATTATCGAGGATAAGCAAGCTTATTTATCTTTATCTCATAACTACTTATTCTACGTCTATAACTACCTCTAATTTAATGTTTCTTGCCAAGACTTACCTGTTAGATAACACGTAATTAATACTTAAGCTACATACTTTGGTGATTTGTACAATACCTCCATCCAACTAAAGGGCTCGTAGTTAATTGCTTAAACCACATGTGATGAAAGTTTGTACGGCTTTTCCAACACAACATGATTATCAGTAGCTAAGAATTAGACCATTTGTGAGAGCTGCCTTTACCATACTTCCAACTTAGCAAGATGACCTATACTTAATACTTAAACCACCTGCAATGGCTGCTTGTACGATATACCCAACTTAGCAAGAGAATACGTAATCATTGCTCATCCACTAAGGATGGTAGCCAGCACCAACATCTTCGTCCGTGTCTGGTGACATGATGCTTAACTCTTAAACCACCTGCGATAGCCGCTTGTACGATACGTTCAACTTAGCAAGATGATATGTAATCAAAGCTCAACCACATACGATGGTAACCAGCACCAACATCTTCGTCACTGTCTTGTAACAAGTAGCCAGATGTATAAACCACCTACAATAGTAGTTTGTTCCACATCTCCATCCTATCGGATGGTCCGTTATTAATCATTAAGCCACTACTGTGTCTTTACCTCAACCTCACGGATGTTAATCTCTCCACGATAAGGTAATAGACCTGCCTTGAAGATAATCTTCTGCCCAATAGGGTTCGTTACGAAGTTAGCAAATGCCCATGGAAGTGCCTTATGAGGGTCAGCAACTATCGCATAGATCGTTCTAACAAACGGATACCTTCCATCCAAGAGATAAGCTTGGTATGGCTGCCAACTGTTACCAGGTTGTGCTACAGTAGCCTGTGAGATACCTACTACAGTAATATCTTTCTTAAATGTAGTGTTTGTTGAGTCTCTGTGGTCATTCAACCAGTTTGAGCCAATAACACCTATGGCGTTAGGAGTCTTATGAACATAGTCGACAACCGACTTACTATTGCTTGCAGCAACAATGTTCGCACCCTTAATATTCTTTCCACCTAATATCGAATCGACTACATAATGTAATGTTGCTGAAGCCTTATTATCAAAGACAACTTCAATGTTACCCTTGTTATTCTTCGGGTTCAGTTGATTCCACTTAGTAATCTGTCCGCTGAGAATCTTCTTAACATTTGTGACCGTTATACATGAATCTGCATTCGTATTGTTCACAATGAAAGCAATTCCATCATATCCTATCGGGAATACCGCTGGAATAGGACCTTTCTCTCGTAACATGGCATCCTCTCCCTTCGTCAGTGCATGAGAAGTAAAGAAAAGATTAACCTTCTGGTCGAGAATCAGTTGCATACCTTTGTTGTCATCTGTGTAGATTGGCAACAAATGAGTTTGTGGGTAGCGGAACTGATAATTCTGTAACAGTTCCTCTATAATAGGACTAAAACTTTCGTCAGAGGCGAATTGAATCGTCCCTGACGTCGGTGTATCTGTTCTGCCGTCCTTAGCTTTCTTCTGTCCGCAAGCAGACAGAAGGAAGCCGAGGGATAGCATCAATCCTACTGTTATGTAGAATCTGGTTCTTTTCATATAATATTTGCTTTTACTGCAGTTTGAAAGTAATAGGGAGAGTAAACCAAACGTTTGCTGGCTGACCATTGTTCATACCAGGAGACCACTTCGGCATGCTGTTAACAACACGAAGCGCCTCACGGTCGAGTGACTGGTCAACACCACGAACAATCTGTGCCTGACTTACGCTACCATCGCGTCCTACAACGAACTTAACGATAACACGACCCTGCACACCATTCTCAGCTGCTACAGCTGGGTACTGGATGTGAGAAGCCAACCAAGCATTTACGTTCGGGAACGAAGGCATAACCTCTGCCACTGTGAAGACCTTATTCTCAACCTCCTGCTTTGGCTCTGGTTTTGGAGCCTCAACAACAGGCTTTTCAATCTTTGGTACAATCTGCTCAGGAGTAGCAACGGTACTACGAGCTGCAGTTTCAGTACGATCTTCCGTACCTTCCTTGTTCTCAACACCGACTGCCTTAGTCTCCTTGTTCATCTTGACCATTGGCGGCATCTCTTCCTTTACATCCTTATCATCCTTGATGACAGGGGCTGTAAACTTAACTGTTGCACGAGTCTCAGGAACAACCTTTCAGGTTCAATCTTCTTAGGTTCTTCCTTCTTCTGCTGCTTCTTACGCTCAGCCTGATCTTTCTTAGCCTGCTCAAGAGCAGCTAATTCCATCTTAGCAGCATAAGCAGCTTGAGCAGCTAACTCGTCGTTGTGCTTCTTAATCTGATAAGCTAAGTAACCACCACCGAGGAATGCAGCACAAAGCAGAATAGCTAACGCTTTGATGTTACGCTGAGAAACAGTTTTACGAAGCTTGTATGCACCGTACTCCTTGTTCTTGTCGGCGAACACCATGTCGACCCATTTAGGATCGCATAAATCTATTTTTGCCATTGTCTTTCTTTCTTTAATTGTTTACGAATCAGTGATTAAGCCTTTATACCTTTCTTGGCTAAGAGTGCCTTGTCTTGGTCTGTCAGCTTGTCAATGACGTAAGTTCCAATATATGAAATCTGCATTTCATCGAGGATGTCTACCAAGTGACGATATGAAGCATGATCAGTTGGTTTAATAATGACAGTCATGGTTGAAACCTTCTTGCCATCAATCATACCACCTTTAATCGATGCAATCTCAGCCTGATAGATGCTATCAGGATAAGCCTTAGGGTTCTCAGCTTTCTTACGATTCAGCTGCTTTACAGCGATATCCATATCCTTATATGGGATAGAGATAGCTTCACCAGTAGAAGGATCACCCACTTGCTTATGTTGAAGAACGTAGCGAATACCTTTTGAAGTGTTACTCCAATCAGCAGGCTTCAGCCAATTAGCGTTATCATACTCTGGTTTACCATTACCATAGAAGATTTTATCTCCGTCAGCAATGTAAATTGTAATAGAGTGTGACTCCTTAGCCTCATTCTTCTGGTTCTCATTCTGAGTTTTATCATTACTTGGCATCGTCAACTCCATAGTTGAAGGCTTGCTAAGCGAAGTACAAAGCATGAAGAAAGTAATCAGCAACATAAGCATATCCACCATCGGCGTAAAGTCTACGCGGACGGTCATCTTCTTCTGCTTGCCGCCTCCTTTTCCTGTATCCATCATTTCCATACTTTGATCTCCTTACTTATTAGCTGCCTGAGCAGCCTTTTTAGCGTCCAACTGTGTGATCATATAGTAATGGCTCTCATCCATATCTTGGAGTTCGCTCATTACCTTCTTAACGGTACCATAAGGAGAGTCAGCATCAGACTTGATAGCAAGTCTAACCTTCGGGTTCACCTGGCGGGCTGCGTTAACCCACTGTTGGAACTCAGTCATCTCCTGTCCTTGGATACTATCGAGAGGAATACCCATCTTAGGGAGTTCTTTACTACGCTCTGCAGCAGGCTTTGACAAATAAGCAGCCAACTTATCGAGCGGAGTACCAAATGTAGACTCAGCAACAAAAGTTTCTTCTGTGCAGGAGTCAATGTAATGCCCATATTGTCTACGATCTGTCCCAACTCATTGGTATTATCGTAGCTCATGAAAACCTGGCCTTCGCCAGTAGGCTTTCCTGTAGGTCCTTTTTCAGGACTAACGAGAATTGTCAAGACACCATTCTCAGGCACCTTAGTTTCAGACACAGAACCCGGAGTATTTACCTTCACTGGCTCATTCTTAACGAAAGTAGAAGTCAGCATAAAGAAGGTAAGCAACAGGGTCATAACGTCTGACATAGGCGTCATGTCGATAAAAGTGTCATTCTTCTTAACTTTTACTTTACCCATAGCGATAAATTATTAAAGGGTTAGCAAAAATTAAGCCTCGTCTGTGTGGTTTACTTCGTATGTCTGAGCGATAGAATAACCAACCTCGTCGAGGGCGAAAGTCAACTTGTCAACCTTGTTAGAGTAGTAACCGTATGATACCACTGCACACCAAGATGTTGCAATACCGAAAGCGGTATTGATCAACGCCTCAGAAATACCAGCAGAAAGTGCAGCAGAGTCAGCACCACCACCTGCAGAAAGAGCAGAGAACGACTTGATCATACCGGTTACAGTACCGAGAAGACCAGTAAGAGTACCAAGAGTTACGAGAAGTAGCAATGATAGGGAGGTTCATTGTCAGAGTTGGCATCTCAAGCTGAGTAGCCTCCTCGTGAGCCTGCTGAATCTTAGCTACCTTCTGAGCCTTCTTAAGATTAACATTAGCACCAGTCTCCATATCCTTGTAAGCGTTCAAAGAAGCCTTAACAACGTTTGCTACAGAACCCTTCTGCTGGTCGCAGAGCTGGTTAGCCTTAGCAAGGTCATTCTTATTCAAAGCATCCTTAATACTTGCAACGAACTTTGGAAGTGAACCCTTACCGAAAGCAGTCTTCAAAGCCATCCAACGCTCGATAGACATAGCAAGCACTGTCAACAAGAGAGTGTGGATAACTGGAACGACTACGCCACCCTTGAAGATAGTACCCCAAACGTCTGCTGGGTTCTCACGTGCAGCACCATCCTGGAAATGCATCTCATTGCCGAACCAAAAGTAGAACAATACGAACGCAACGACAGCGCATGCGACGATAATCCAAAATGCACCTCTAACTCCTGTGAAGCCCTCAGACTTTTTCTGTGGGACTGGTTTTTGTTGTGTAGTTGCCATAATTTGATAAAATTTTAATTTTTAGGTTATTAATGAATTAATTTGTTAATATCTTTCTGATTTATAAGCATTTGTATGATACGAGCCGTATGTGAGCTCGTTCAACACAGTGTCTTATCTCCGCAAAGATAGTAATTAAAAGAAAAATAGAGATAGGATTAATAACATTTAACAGTTATAAATGTACGGTTTCTCTCTCTACTTTATTACTATCTACTCTTTCGAGCCCTATTTAAGTTTTGAAAGTACTTCTTTGATACGACGTAGTGCTTCCTTAATATTATCATCACTTGTTGCGTAACTCATTCGGAAACATTCTGGGGCACCAAAAGCGTCACCACCCACTGTTGCCACGCCTCCTTCTTCAAGAATATACATTGCGAGGTCTGATGAACTCCGAATGACATGCTTACCATCTGTCTTGCCAAAGTAGCTTGAACATTTAGGGAAGAGATAGAATGCACCCTGTGGTACATTCACTTCAAGGCCAGGTATCTCCTTTGCCAGCCTAACGATCAAGTCACGACGACGTCGGAATGCTTCACGAAACTCAGCCACACAAGCTTGATCAGCCTCGTATGCAGCCACAGCTGCCATTTGACTTACACTACATGTACCTGACGTATATTGTCCTTGTAGCTTATTAATTCCTTTTGCAATCCACTCTGGTGCAGCAATCCAGCCTAATCTCCAACCTGTCATAGCGTAAGCTTTGCTAACACCATTGCAGAGTATCGTACGGTCTTTCATCCCTTGGCAAGAAGCAATACTACAATGACCACCTATATAATTAATGTGTTCATATATCTCATCTAACAGAACGAACAAGTCATCATGTGCCAAGACGACCTTGGCTAAGCTCTCCAACTCTTCTGCAGAGTAGACACTACCAGTAGGATTACTTGGAGAACAAAGAATAATCATCTTTGTCTTGGGTGTAATCGCATGCTCCAACTGTTCAGCCGTAATCTTGAAATCCTGTTCAATACCAGCAGAAACAATAACAGGAACGCCTCCAGCGAGTTTTACCATCTGTGGGTAACTAACCCAATAAGGTGCAGGAATAATGACCTCATCACCGGGATTAACCAAAGCCAAAATAGCATTGCATACACCTTGCTTACCTCCTGTACCAACAACTATCTCCGAAACAGCATAATCAAGGTGATTCTCTTGCTTCAGTTTCTTAACAATTGCCTCACGCAGAACAGGATATCCAGGAACAGGAGAATACTTAGAGAAGTTATCATCAATAGCTTTTTTGCCCGCTTCCTTCACATGGTCGGGTGTCATAAAGTCTGGTTCACCCACACTCATATTGATAACATCAATTCCCTGCGCTTTCATTTCACTACTCTTCTGCGACATTGCTAATGTTTCAGAAGGCGCCAGTCGATTCAAACGATCTGATAGTTGTGCCATTTCGAACTTTATCTTTCTTTATGAATAATATCAAGTACAAATGTACGTAAATTCATTCTGATAACGCAACTTTTCTTTCTTTATTTTATCATTATAACATTTTTACTGCCGATTTGACAGTTAAAACCACGAAAATAGGGTTCTTCCGATACTAAAAGTGATAGAACTTAAATACTAAGAAGAACTTTGTTACAAGAACTGAACACCTTTTCTTCTCACCAGATGACACATGAGTTATACTCAAATAGAGTTGATGGGGGGTGGGTGATGGGTGTTAAGTGATCGGTGTTAATGGCTTGTGTTTGGTGGGTAGTAGGTGATGGAAGATGGGTGTTAGGTGATGGTGGATGGGTGTTAAGGGCTTGTGTTTGGTGAATAATAGGTGATGGATTATGGGTGTTGGGTGATGAGTGATAGGTGTTAATGGTTTGTGTTTGGTGGGTAATAGGTGATGGATTATGGGTGTTAGGTGATGGTGGATGAGTGTTAAGGGCTTGTGTTTGGTGGGTAATAGGTGATGGATTATGGCTGTTAGGTGATGGTGGATGGGTGTTAAGGGCTTGCATTTGGTGGGTAATAGGTGATAGATTATGGGTGGTAGGTGATGAGTGATAGGTGTTAATGGCTTGTGTTTGGTGGGTGATAGGTGATAAGTGGTAGGTGTTAATAACTTGTGTTAGTAGTGGGAGTAGTTAACGGGTGACGGATATTAGAGGCTATGGAAAACGCTCTCTCTCCCTTTCTGTCAACTATTTTCACCCCTCATAAATAGAGTACGCGCTTTTTTTAAGATAAAAGAAGAGGCCTAACTGCATTCAAGAAGATGCTCTTCTTGCATGTTGAAGACGCCCTTCTTGAAGCAAGAAAGGCGTCTTCTTTTAAGGCTACATGTAACCTATTGATTTATTGTATATTATAAGCTCTATCATAAGAGTTCTTATACTCGTATTATAAGGGTAATTAGTTCGATATTATGTAATGATTTTTTACGATTGAGTAAATTCCCATGAAATAGAGACCGGTACTTTTGATATACTTATCGAAAAGCCAAACAGACATGAAATACAATAATATTAACATACCTAATATACTATACTTTGCAAACCAAGACTTACCATCTTCGTCTATATAAAACCTCCTTTTACATCTATCGACCTCTCTAACTTACATTCGCTCAAGCAATTCATAGCTTTATACCTACCCTTCACACAACTTGCGACAAAAGCTCACACTTACCCTATTGAGTAACATCTCACCTGTCATAAACCTATAAGTGCAGCATTTTTCTCATATTTCCACATAGCAACTGGTAGCTAACAAACTTACACGAGTAACGACTGTCAGAGGTCACAAAACATTACCACCACCCTATCCTACTCCATTCGCCACCAGCCAACAGACCATTTTTGATTCGGACAGATTATGAAGATGAACTCCCAAAAGCATAAACAACAATCCCACTATAAAGAGACAGAACGCCTCTCCATAGTGGGATTAACAACAAGGCTTACTACATAGCCTTTCAAAAGTATATTATCTTTATAGATGCAAGTCGTGACCCATGCGATCACGTTTCGTCATCAAATAGCGATAATCAAACTTATTAGGAGTAATCTCAATAGGGACATTCTCCTCAATCTCCAATCCGTAAGCTTCAAGCCCCACACGCTTCGTTGGGTTGTTTGTAATCAGACGCATCTTATGGACGCCAAGATGGCGCAACATCTGTGCTCCGCAACCATAATCACGTTCGTCAGGACGGAAGCCAAGATGGAGGTTTGCCTCAACAGTATCAAGTCCTTCTTCCTGCAGTTTATAGGCAGCAATCTTATTCATCAAGCCGATGCCACGTCCTTCCTGTTGCATATAGATAAGGACACCCTTACCTTCTTTCTCAATCATCTCCATTGCCTTGTGCAGTTGCTCACCACAATCACAACGTTGACTACCAAGAATATCGCCCGTCGCACATGAAGAATGTACACGCACTAGCACCGGTTCGTTTTCTGTCCACGTACCTTTAATAAGTGCCATGTGCTCTAATCCATTAGCTTGACGGAATGGAATCAGATGGAACATACCATATTTAGTAGGGAGCTCTACCTCCTCACCGACAACAATACTTGTCTCGGTCTTCAAGCGATAAGCTATGATATCCTTGATACTAATAATCTTCAGTCCCCATTCCTTTGCACGTTTCTGCAAATCAGGCATACGCGCCATCGTGCCATCTTCGTTCATTATCTCCATCAACACACCCGCTGGGAAACAGCCTGAGAGTTTACAGAGATCGACGGCAGCCTCGGTATGACCCGAACGACGCAGGACTCCATTGTCTTGAGCATACAATGGGTTGATATGACCAGGTCGGCCAAAGGTCTGTGGAGTAGATTTTGGGTCGGCTAACGCCTTGATTGTCTCAGCACGGTCATGTGTAGACACACCTGTCGAACAGCCTTCCAGCTTATCAACGGTGACGGTGAACGGAGTACCAAGCATTGATGTGTTATCAGAAACCTGGTGAGGTAGGTCCAATTCTTCCGCACGTGACATCGTAATAGGTACACAAAGCACACCTCGTGCATTCTTCAACATAAAGTTAACCTTCTCTGGTGTGATCATTTCTGCAGCCATGATAAGGTCACCTTCATTCTCTCGGTCTTCGTCATCAACTACGATAACGAACTTTCCCTCCCGAAAGTCTTTCAGCGCATCTTCGATGCTATCGAGTTTAAAGTCTTCCATATTGTTACTGATTGTTTGTTGTTTCGATACCAATAAACCTTTGTTCCTCTCTTTCCTTCATCCGTATTATCTCTGAGATTATCATCACGTTACATCCAATAATCGTATGGAGATCACGATAAAGACGCAAGCGGAAACGCCACATGCGGAAATAGAAGAAGATACCAGCTGGCAGTATCACTGCTGCAAGAATATTAGACCACTTATGGTCGAACGGTCTTGTATGTGCCTTAACAGCTAATATTGGGTATTTATTCAGTTCTGTCATGATGACCTTATTGCGTGTATTACCCAAGTCTTCAATGACAGTTTCAAGTTCGTCATTAATCTTCTCGATGACATGATCCGTATGATAACGGAAGAACACCTTTACTACATTAGGTGCTGACATAAGTCTTCGAGTCTTAGCATAGTCCTCAATTCTAACGTTCAAATCCTTCAGTTGTTCTGCATCTTTATCATAGTCAGGGTCATGCAAGATAACTTCTTTGCTCGCAACGCTACGTTTCACCCTCATTCCAAACATCTTCATCAACATTCTCCTATACATATCTGCATTGAATACAGTTGAGTCATTGTTGGCTTTGTACGTAAAGAATATCGCCATTGGGATAAGTACGGCCATAGAAAGCCCCTTACCAAACCAGATAGCCCAGTCTCCCTGTCGCGACATTCGATAACCAGTGTTATCGAGAATATAAAAGATAATGAACACAATAACGCTGATAATGATTGGAATACCCAATCCTCCCTTTCGGATAATTGCACCGAGTGGTGCACCGATAAAGAAGAAGATAATACATATCAGCGATAACGTAAACTTATTAATAATCTCTATTTCATGCAATCGGATAAGCTTATCACCATCACTGGTTATCATACTCTTAAAATCAAGGTCGCTTACTTCTTGCTGAACAGTCGATAAAGCTTGATCAACAACATAACGTCGTTGATCGGCAGGTAGCTTATTAAAGGCCGAATCTATGTTGAATGCCTTTTCTTCCGACAGTTTTATGGCCTCCTTCCTTTCGACAGCCTTTAACTTAGGCGTTCGATAATAAAGGGACTGTGCATCCTTATAGAAAGCGTTACCCACACTATCGTAGACGTGAACAAGGGAGTCCTTATCGTGCTGTATCTTCGTTATACTCTTCGTACGAGCATCATTTGAGATACCAGCCATATCCGTTAAGTTGAAGTCACCATCGAAGTCAAGGACGATATGCTTATGTGCAAAGGTCTCACGACGATATGGGACACTGGCACTATTACCCATTTCTTGTGAGCGCATGTTCTCAAACCACTCTCCACTCCATAGGTTCAATACAAGGTGTTTCTTGTCTGCTGTAGACTGTAACATACCTGAATCGGCGAGGATAATAGCCTGGTCTTCGTAGCTGTCCGTCATCCTATACACCATAATATTATATAGGTGGCCAGTCTTCATATCCTTTTTTTCTACATAGAGGTTCGTCTGTGGTATACCATCATAGAAGATTCCTTCTGGTATTTCCAGCTCCGGACTCTTCTGTTTCATGGATATAAGTAATTGAGCAATATGCTTTTGTGCTGTTGGCCCCACGTTGTTTTGGAAATAGAACGAGCCAAAAGCGATAAGAACACTAATAAAGATTAGTCCTCTAAACGACTGAATAAGAGAGATGCCAGCAGCCTTGATAGCCGTCAACTCCGAACTTTCGCCAAGGTTACCATAGGAGATTAGCGATGAAAGAAGAATTGCCAACGGAAGAGCCTGTGGTACCATCATTAAGCTCATGTACCAGAAGAATTGTCCAAGAACGTCCATTGACAATCCTTTACCTATCAAGTCATCAACATATCTCCACAAGAACTGCATCATCAACACGAACAAGCTGATGAAGAAAGTTCCCATGAAAAGCATACCAAATTGCTTGGCAATAAAGATATCTAACTTCTTGATTCGAAACATGATATAATGACAAGGAGTTTATTCTCCCTTATTTACATACGAGCTATGACACATTAAGGATACAGAGGTCCCATCAGTGGAGAATAGCTTACCTTTTGCAAATTTACATAAAAATATCAGAGTAATTGTCTTTTTTAATATTTTTATTCTTTAACCTGCCTCTTTCATCTATCTGTTCACGTCAAATTAGCATCAAGGAACTTACATACCCGTTATGACATGTAGCCGCTCTATGTTTTGATTCCACATCTGTTCTAAGCCCTCGACGTCATCGTCCTCTGCAAAGTCAGTTATATATAGATGGTAATTACCCGCAATCTCACTATGAAACATCTTTATCTCCCAATAAGCTTCATCCTCCAAAGCCTCCCAATGGAAACGTACATGGTCGTTCTTGACCATTTCAACGATTTTTGCTGTATGTATATCATGCTCACGAAGCGGGTCGCCCCATACAAAAGTTGCGACATCCTCATTTATTGTCACGTCATCTGCTAACCACTTCTTCAGCCCTATAGGTGTACTAATCAGTGCCCACACAGCACTGCCTGAACGTGTTTTCAATTCGTATTCTAATTCTACTTTCTTACTCATAACTAAGTAAAGCGTTTTGTTTATGCTTATTTATCAACTCTCTATTGTGTCTCTTCGCCCTCATACTACTTCTTCCAGAAATAAAGTCATCATATAAGTTTGTTCTTAGCAGTTACTTAAATAGCCGTTAGATATACTTGCGATAATATCATCATAGAACCGTTTTCTTCTCTTACTGCGCCAAACAGAAGGACAGCCTTTAAACGTCTAAGTTCTTGCTTTTATTGTATTCCATCATTAATAAGAATAAATTAGGATGGTGTTCTTACTCAAAAGCATATCTTCTATTCTTATTATAATAAGCAGCAAACCATCGCCTCCCCTGCAGTATCCGACACAGAGAAACAATGTTTTTAATGAACAAACCGCAAAAAAGTGAATTATTATTTGCAAGTATGATTTTTTCTTCATACCTTTGCACCCGCTTTCGAGAACGAAAGTAATATGGATGGCGGGATAGCTCAGTTGGTTAGAGCGTCGGATTCATAATCCGGAGGTCCGGGGATCGTAGCCCCGTCCCGCTACGAAAAGGTTGATAATCATTCTTGATTACCAACCTTTTTTGTTTATATACTATCCTTTTAATATAAAGAGACAGATATACCTATCTTATAATGATTGGTATCTTATAAAGCTCACTCATATCTATAAGAAAGAAGTAATCTGGCATATAGTATTGGATTCAACCCTCGTTTCAAGTGATTACACAACCTTTCTTTATTGCATTAGATTACTCGTATTACTTTACAGTTGCCCATGCCAACAGAAAGCTCACCGCAAGCTCTACTACTATGTACGAACGGCAAAGTAGTTTCCAACCAAAACTAAACTTGCTGTCACTGCCGTCACACAAAGTTGTCACTTAACTATCTTGTTTACAGAACAGTTACGTGAAATGTTAAAAATGACAGCAAAACGAATTTAAAACTATTCTTGTAGTAGTACGTATTATATCCCTCTTATTTTAAAAAGTTGCATTCCTCCGTTAACCAGAACCATCATAAACTTTGCTGTTAAGAAAGAAGAAGCTAATAAAAGTTGCTCGGACATAAAACACAAAAAGGCGAGCCTTACGACTCGCCTTGTGAATTTAATCAGTAACAGGTTATAAACCTTATGGAAGGCTAATAGCCTCATTTGGACAAACTGACGCACATGTGCCGCATTCTGTGCATGCGTCTGCGTCAATCTTATAGATATCACCCTCAGAGATTGCCTCTACTGGACATTCGTCGATACATGTACCACAAGCGATACAATCATTACCAATTACGTAAGCCATAATATAAATAATTTATAATGTTAATAATGTTCTTGTATTACAAATAGGTTTATACCTAAATTTGATGGTGCAAAGTTAGGAATAAAATCCTTAATACCTAAACATAATGAGATAAATTACAAATATTTAGACGACATAAAAATAGAATTACAAGGCCTTTCATAAACGTAACTAACTATTAAATAGAAACTTATAAACAAATAATACAACTATCACGAAGGCTACCCTCTATTACATTAAACAACATCGTTTTTCTTGCTTCATACCTAAAAAGGATGAGAGACACCTAAAGAAGAGGAAATATCAACAGGAAGATAGACAATAAAACAAGTAGATAAACGTTTGAAGAATAATATGAAAAGAATACTATTCACACTTATCTCATTGGCTATTGTGCTTTCAAGCCATGCACAGGAACGGAGAGTTCAGAACCGTCCCTACACCGACTTGCGTGAATTTCATTTCGGTGTACTCGTCGGAACACATCTACAAGACCTCGAACTCAATAATGTTGGACCACAGATGGTAGACCTTGGAGATGGTAACGGACTGGTTCAGAAGACTATATCAGTAGACCAAGACCGTTGGGATGCGGGCTTCACTGTTGGCGTCTTAGGTGAGTTACGACTCAACTCAACCCTCCAACTGCGTATGGCTCCAGCCATGTACTTTGGCACACGACATCTTACATTCCGAAACCTCACAGACCTTAATACACAAGGCGAACCTACTGAACAGGTGCAAGAACTAAAGACAGCATATATCTCATGCGCTTTCGACCTCATTGCAGCTGCCCCACGATTCAACAACCACCGCCCATACGTAATGTTAGGATTGAACCCCATGCTCAATCTCTCAGGTAAGGACAATGATTATATCAAGCTCAAACGCAGCGATGTCTTCGTAGAAGTGGGACTTGGATGTGATTTCTACCTCCCTTACTTTAAGTTACGTCCAGAATTAAAGTTCATGTACAGTCTTACTAATAGCCTTGACAAGAGTCATTCAAAGAACCTCCAAGATAAGAATATGCTCATGTACACCAACTCTGTCAACGATACACGGGCAAAGATGATAGCCCTCACTTTCTACTTTGAATAAATCGCTTGTTTGCAAAATTAGCAGATATTACATCGAAGAAAGGCAACGGAAGAAGACTTACCAGAACACTTATAGAATCTATGCAATATTGAAGTACAACTCCAAAATTGCATAGATTTTTTTATTAAAAACACGCTTTTCACTTGTACACATGCCTTTTTTATGTAATTTTGGAGTTGAACTTCAATTTTACATAAGCTTATGAACGATTATATACATCGCAAAATAGAGGAAACGATACTTGAGGCATCAAAATACTTCTCCGTGATAGCAGTCTCTGGGCCACGTCAATCAGGCAAGAGTACATTGCTAACTCAATTATTCCCACTCTACGAGAAATACAGTCTAAAGGACCTCAACATTCTTGATTACGCAAAGAATGATCCCATCGCCTTCCTTAATCAGACAGATGAAGGAATGTTTATTGACGAGATACAAAGGTGTCCTCAACTATTAGACTACATACAAGGCATTGTAGATAACAATCCCAAGAGACATTTCGCATTGTCAGGAAATTCGAATTTCGAGGTAATGAAGAACTTTTCAGAATCTCTTGCTGGTCGTGCAGGGGTGTTCGAACTATTACCAATGTCCATACAGGAGGTTACAGGAAAGGTCGATTTAGATAATCTAAATCAAATCCTTTACAACGGGCTCTACCCTTCTATCTGTGCAAAGAAGAATATTGCTAAGTTCTTTTACCCCTCTTATGTTAGGACATACTTGGAGAAAGACGTTAGAGATCTCCTACAGATGAAAGACCAAATACGCTTCACAAAGTTCTTGAAACTGTGTGCAGCACGAATAGGCTCACTCTTCAACGCTTCTGAATTAGGTGCAGAGGTAGGCGTAAGTTCCAAGACTATCAGCCACTGGATTTCTGTCTTGCAGGCTTCTTACCTCATAACGATCCTCCCACCCTACTATGAGAACATACCCAAAAGACTGGTGAAGAGTCCTAAACTCTATTTCAACGACCCTGGTCTGGCCTGTTATCTACTCGACATCGAGACTCCTCAACAGTTAGACAGGGATAAGATGCGTGGTGCTATCTTTGAGAATATGATTGTTATGGAAGCCATCAAGCATCGCTATAACATGGGATTAGAGGGTGGAGTATTCTTCTATCGCGACTCTAATCAGAATGAAGTTGACCTCTTAATCAAGCAGGAAGGGGAGCTAACAGCCATTGAAGTGAAGTCTTCTATGACTTATAGTTCATCATTTGAGAAGACACTCACACAGATTGAAGGCTGGATAAAGACTCCCATAAGTAAGAAGGCTATTGTCTACTCTGGCGACTTTGAGAACTCGAGTGGTGATATCAACCTTATCAACTATCGCCATATATCTTCCATTCTCTGAGTCTTTATTATTCAAGACAAGGTACTATTTCTCTGTTACAGAGGCTCCCCTCTTCTTTTCCCAATGCCGAATAGGTAGACAACAAAAGATGTTAAAAAAGTGAGGACTTAGTTTCAAAATATAAAAAAAACAGTATCTTTGTTGTATTACAAATCGTAAACAAAAGTAGTTATGAGAAAGTTTATTATCCTTCTTTGTGCACTCGTTGCAAGTATAAACATTAGCGCACAGACCAAAGAAAAGCAAGATAGTCTGAACATCCCAGTGTTTCTTGTAGATGGAGTTGAGGTACAGAACATCGATAACCTTGACCAAAAAGACATCATTAGTGTGAATGTTATCAAAAACGGTGACTTCAACAAGCTGTTTTATCCACGTACTGGCGGCGTGATGCTGATTACAACAAAATCAAAAAAGTATCTGAAGCCTATCATTCAAAAGTATCAGGAAGATATGAAGAAAGCAAAGAGTAACAGGAAGCCTGGGCAGGTTTACATAAGATAAAGGTGCACACAAACACCTTTCATAATACGAGAACGCTATTAGACTATAGCTTTTTACATCATAACCAACGTCCAATAGTAGCTGTAATAACCGTCAACTCCTACTATTGGGTTTGGTTCTTGTAAACAAAAGAGACCGATTTCCACAAATTATTACCATGAATAAAAGAATTTATTGTCGTGAAAAAAAATATTTCTCATCATGAAAATAAATATTTCTTTTCATGAAAATAATTCGTATTAGACCCTCTGCACGCTCTTTCATCTTTCTCTTCAGGCTTATAGAATGGCGGAGAAGGCGACAGTAGAAAGCATCTATTCTCATACTCTCAACAATGCCCATAGCGCATGAACAACAATGGGCTGAATCAATAAGATAGCCATTAACAACCTTATTGATACAGCCCACATTATTATATATAGGTCTTACCGATTGAAAGACCTATTTTTTCTTCTTCATGTCAAGTACTAACTTACCGACATAAATGGCATGCTTACCATTCTGATCATCGCCAACCATCTTACCATCAAGGTCTTTCACGTATTCTAACTTAGTCAAGAAGGTATGCGAATGACCACCTAAAACGAGGTCGAGACCACGAGTTCCTGCAATAACCTCCTCATCACTGACCCCTTCTATATTCCATCCAAGATGGGAGATACAGATAATCAAGTCGCACTTCTTTGCTTTTAACTCGTTAATAACCTTCTGTGCACAAGCCACAGGGTCGTTATAAACAATTGGACCATAGTTAGCCTTCACCACAAGACCATCCAACTTAGGAGCAAGACCGAACACTCCTATCTTTAAGCCATTACGTTTCAAGATAACGTAGGGCTTTACCAAGCCCTGAAGTGGCGTACCCGTAAAGTCGTAATTAGCACATACAATAGGGAACTTAGCCATCTTAAAGAGGCGAACCATATTGTCCATACCAAAGTCGAACTCATGGTTTCCAATCGTAGCAGCGTCATAATGCATCTGATTCATCAGTCCCACTTCAACATCACCCTTGAACATTGTGTAATAAGGAGAGCCTTGTGAGAAATCACCACTATCGAAGAGCAGCAAGTCAGGTTGCTTCTTTCTCTCTTCTTTAATCATAGCCACACGACGCACGAAACCGCCTCGTCCAGCCTTCATCGTGTCTGCAAGAGTCGTATTAAGCGGATAGATCTGGCTATGCGCATCGTTAGTATGCAGAATTGTTAAGTGCTTATTCTGACCGAAAACGAGAACAGCCAGGAAGCAGAAAGTAATCAATAATATATTTCTTTTCATACATGTGTATCGTTAAAAGATTATTCCACTCGGATACGTCCTTCTTTATGTGAATTGACAACCTTACCTTGAGCAGTCTGCTCCTTAAAGTAGTTCATGATAAGGAAGCGTGTGTTATTACTGCTTGCTTGGGGTGATACGACATTAGTAGCCGACTTGAAAGCCTCCATCTTATCATTACCTTGCGCCAAGTAGTCAAGTGTTGCAATACGATAAGTTGCCTTTGGGTCAATCTCCTTACCATTGAGACGAGCCGATTTCAACTTGTGGTCACGTGTAAAAACGAGTTCTACCCCATGGCTGACAGCCTCACCACCAGTATGTGCCATCTGTGAGAACAACTCTAAAACCTTCTCACCTGTGAGTGTCACAAAGCATATCTTATTCTCAAAAGGAGCAATGTCTAACACATCTCCGTAGGTCACTTTACCTTTAGAAAGTGCTGCACGGATACCTCCCATATTGTAAACACCAAAGTCAACCTTCTCATTATAGCTGCGAGCAGACCATACCATAATATCTGCTAACAGGTTAGAAAGGTCGCTCTCAGGCCGATGAGCCACCATCTCGTGGTCGACCTCGCCCACAACAGGTCCCATCACAGAGTCAACCTTATGCTTAAATGGTTCCATAAACTTTGCTGCTTCAGCATCAGGAGTAGCATCATACCTACTGTCAACCAGCACACGTGTACGCTGAATGCCCGCTAACTCATAATGAGAAGCACAGCCTGTCAACGCTAATACCGCCGTTAGTCCAGACAGATAAACTGTTTTCTTATACATATATAATGACATTTTATAGTTCTCATAAAGACCTGTCAGAACAAAGAATACACATCCTTTATTTGATAACCGATAATTTCCACCTATTATATATAGGTGATGTCGCAAACTGACAACATCTAAAAAGACAATGCAAAAGTAAGAAAAAAAATCGAATACACTGCTTGTCTAAGAATGAAAGATAGTCTCTCTTTTCATGAAAGGACAAACGACAGCATCCCCTACGACCCTAACTATACCTTGTTTTAGGTATTGTGAGTTTGAAAGATTATTTATACTTTTGTAACCAATTATTAATATTTAACTGATTGTGTTCACATGAAGAAAGAAGTAATTTACCTATCTCTTACAATGCTCACAATGGCTGCAATGCCTTGTAATGCACAAGCACAAGAGATGGAAGACACCACATTACAACTCAAAGAGGTAACGATTAGCACAACACGTATGCCTGAAGTAAAGCAGAATGCGGCTGCTACTGTTACCATCATTGACCAGAAGCAAATAGCAGAAATGAGTAAGGCTGCACCTGACATCACCCATCTTTTGGGTATGCTCACACCTGGTATGGCACTATCAAGCAATACCACAAGCTCGCGCTCACAATCACTTCGCGGACGAAGTGCACTTATCTTGATTGATGGAATCCCTCAATCAACTCCTTTACGTTCGACCGATCGTGACATAAGAACCATTGACATCGCTGCTATCGACCATATAGAAGTGGTGAAGGGCTCTACTGCTCTCTATGGTAATGGGGCTATTGGAGGATTGATAAACATCATCACAAAGAAGAATACTACCAATAAGTCTTTTGCAGGAGAGACGACTCTCTCAGGGTCAACCTACAATTTCTTCCGTAAAGGAAAAGGCCAGGGTTATCGCATCAACCAGCAAGTCTATGGACGTGTGGGTAACTTCGATTATCTCGTAAATGGTGCTTTCGGGCGTACAGGTAGCGCTATTGACGGTGACGGAGAGTTTATTTCTCCACGTTACGGACTCGGTGATACTTACACTACGAATGCCCTCGTCAATCTCGGTTACAGCCTATCTCCAAAGAACAGAATTGAGTTGATGTATAATTTCTATCGTAGTTTGCAAGACACGAAACTGATTCCTTTCGGTGGAAAATACCTCCAAAGCCCTTCCATTGGTGTCATTGGTAACAAGGACCCACAGGCAGTTGACGAAGGAACAAGGTATAACCACAATGCATACCTCAAGTTTACTTCAAAGGACATATTCAAGCACACCGACTTAGAAGCGTCTGTTTATGGTTCAAGTCTATACACCATCTTCGACTTCCGCAAGGCTAATCCTGCACAACCAAGATGGGAAGAAACAAGTGGACAGTCGGCTGTTAAAGACCGTAAGTTCGGCGTTCGTGCTCAGTTCAATAGTCGTCTTATATTCTCTGACGATGCCTTTGCGCACATAGTCTACGGTTACGACTACCTCTATAACAAGACTTCTCAACCCTTAGTAGACGGCAGGTATTGGATGCCATGGCTCACAAGCAACAACCATGCACCCTTTGTTCAAATCAAGACAACGCTCTGGCAGCACCTTAACGTCAAACTTGGAGGTCGTTACGACTACATTAGTGTGAAGGTGCCAGACTATGACGTGCTGCGTAATAAGCTCTCTGACCCACAGGTTCAGGTCAAGGGTGGAATGTTGAAGTATAACAACATGTCTTTTAACGTAGGTCTATCCTATAACAAATATCCTGCTTTTCAACCTTTCGTAGCCTACTCTCAAGGCTTTTCTATCTTCGATTTAGGTCGCACACTACGTGCTGCTAAGGCGGATGTACTCGCTAAGATCTCCACAGAACCAGTAAAGACTAACAACTACGAGATTGGTGCTTACTCTGATATCAACCATTGGTTGCAACTCAATGGTTCGTTCTTCTACACCTATTCCAAGTTAGGAAGTGACCTCAAGATAGACCACGGTTTCTGGGTAGTCAACCGTACTCCACAGAAGGTATATGGCGTTGAGTTGAGTGCAGACGCACAAATCCTCAGTAACTTAAAGGCTGGTGCTAATTTCTCTTGGTTCGAAGGTAAGCTCAAATCAGCTACTGGTGATTGGGACACATACATGTCGAATATCTCCATCCCAGCTGCTAAGTTGGCAATGTATGTCAACTATGCTCCAGTCAAGAACACCTATCTCCAGCTGCAATACATGCACACGGGTAAGCGCGACCGATTTGCTCCTAACGCATCAGGAAAGTATAATGAAGGAGAAGGAATAGTAAGTCGTATCAACTTACTAAACCTCACTGCAGGTGTTAAACTGAAGGTTTGTGACTTGAGTTTGGCTGTATCAAACTTGCTAAACTATACTTATTACACACCAGCATCTATGATGATGGCACGTAATGCAGAGTATGCTCATGCTGATGGACGCAAGATTACGCTCACAGCAGTGTTTAAGTATTAAGATTGAAATAGTCTCTTAAGATATTCACAGGTGTTGGGAGTTTCTTGAATAACGAAGTGGAGAGTGATTAAACAGTCCTCTTACACTTATACAAGAGGTCCTTTTAAACACTGACACACCTTATTTATATATCGTAACCCACAGGCAGGGAAGACGGAAAGCAACGCATGTTGCTCCTCTTCCCTGCTTTTCATTTACTATCTTAAAGCCTTTATCCTATTAGCACGATTGTTGTTACGCAAACGAAGAAGTATTACGACACTATAATATAAGTTCACACTATCAGCCCTTTATACGTCAAGAAGCCAATAGTTGCAACCCCTCAGAACGACAGTCAATGCAGAATGCAACTATTAAAAACCTATTAAACCTTTGAAAAACACGTACAATTCCCTACTTTTGCAGCATATAACACATATCAACTTAAATTCATTAAAACAATTATTCATTATGAGAAAGAGTTTGTTCGTAAGCTTTGTTATGCTATTAATAGGCATGACGGTGAATGCTCAGGATTACAAGAAGCAGTCGTTCATACCAGAGGCTGACATGCCAGATGCCGGTATCTACCTCCCAGCCCCACCCGACACAGCATCCTATCAGTTCGACTATGACTTCCGTCAGTATTGGTGGGGTCGCAAGATGAGAGAGGACAAAGAGCGTGCTGCACAGGCTAAGTTCGATGCTAACTTTGATGTTGATTCAGTCCTCGTAGGCTTTGCTCCTTCCTTTGGCATGCTCATCACACCAGAGAAGACACCTGAGACTTACAAGCTCATGTGTATGATTGGTATTGATGGTAACCATGCTGTCGACCGCGCCAAGGCTAAGTATATGCGCAAGCGTCCATTTGCTCAGTTCCATGAGCACACCCTCCAACCACAGTTCGAGGCAGAATTAATCAACAACGGTTCCTATCCTTCTGGTCATACTTGCCGTGGATGGATTTTCGGATTGACCTTAACAGCGTTGAACCCATCCCGTGGCAACGAAATCATGAAGCATGCCTACGAGTATGGTCAGAGCCGAGTAATCTGTGGATACCACTATCAGAGCGATGTCGACGCAGGCCGTCTCTGTGCAAGTGTAGGCTTTGCTGCCGTACAATCATCTGATGCTTTCCAGAAGCAAATGGCTAAGGCAAAGAAGGAGATCGCAAAGGTGCTTGCAACAAATAAGCATTAAAAAGCATATAAATACTTTGTCATTTCATTGAAAAGTAGTAACTTTGCATCGCTTTTGGCGTAACCGCTGGTCGTGGAAGAGTCATGGACTATGTTACGTTGGAACGACAAACAATATTTAATTAATAAAAGACAATGGATTTAATTAAAGTTGCTGAAGAAGCATTTGCAACCGGCAAGCAGTTCCCAGAGTTCAAGGCTGGTGACACTATCACTGTCGCTTACAAAATCGTCGAGGGTAATAAGCAGCGTATTCAGCTCTACCGTGGCGTAGTAATCAAGATTTCTGGTCATGGAGAGAAGAAGCGTTTCACTGTTCGTAAGATGTCAGGCACCATCGGTGTTGAGCGTATCTTCCCTATTGAGTCACCTAACATCGATTCTATCGAGGTGAACAAGCGTGGTAAGGTTCGCCGTGCGAAACTCTACTACCTACGTAATCTTACAGGTAAGGCTGCACGCATCAAGGAGAAGAGAACCGTTGCTGTTGAAAAGTAAATCCTTGAGAATCCAAGAAAATAAAAGCTCGAAACCATTGGTTTCGGGCTTTTTTATTTGTCTCTCAAAAGGTTTATTTACCACTACCTCACCTGTGACATGTTAGAAAGAGAGCGAAATCAATCATCCTAAGAACTTACATACAAACTTACATCTCACTTTTCGCTTAACCGTGAGACGTGGTATTCCTCTGTCAAAGGTGGCATTAAAACAATGTAGGGATATGCGCTTTGTTTATCTCATAACAGGTCTTTGCTGCGAATAAACCTACCGTATGTCCCTACAAATCCTCACAGACAGTCTTTCAGCATCCAGTCTTCAAGACCACCTCCTACCCCATCATACAATGGAGTACTTAATCTTCATAATTCAACTTCGCATCGTTTTCGCCATGCAAAGCAGCACTTAAATCCTTCCAGTTTTGGAACCCTGCAAAGAGAGCCAGCCTATCTAATGTTTTTTTAGAAGGTTTTTCTATCCCCTTGAAATAGCCTATCAGCTTCTTCAACGATGCTGAACCCAAGTGGATGTGATAAAGTGCTAACCTGTCAGACAATCTCTCCAAATCGGAAGCCGACTCTTTACGCATATACGTCCTTTGCCCAAGCTCCTCGATAATGGTTCTAAGCTTCTTTCTCATACCTCATTCTCCAGTATAAATACTAACGTGTTACAAAAGTAATAAAAGAATAAGTAATTAAGTAATATTCAACGACTTTTCTCAACGTTAAATATGTTAATTAAACTTGTGAACGAAGGGGTAATAATTTAATGAGTTCCATCACTATGCGATACTGATTTGACTTAGAACGCCTTACGTCGTTTTCTAATAAAGAAAAACCTAATCTAACAAACCTTATTCTGAGTTATCTAACGCCTCATCCGCCCCTTTCTATCCTCCATCCAAACAGTATCTCGGTAGGCAATTAAGCCTTAATACCATTCGTGCGAACACATCATATAACGACAGAAAAAGGGTGATTATCGTCTTTCCTACCCTTTCTATCTATCTTCCTAAGCAACTAAACGTTCCTCTTTAAGCTTTTCTACCAGTACAATCGACTTTTTAATGGATGTTCCATACCTTCTTCTCCCTATCTCAAGGGCATTTGTAGATACATAAAAAATCATTACATATTATAGAGAAAAGTTCTCTCATAGCAGGATTATAATATCCTCAACTACCAAGCTTATAATCCTCACTATATCAGCATATTACAAACAGCATTGCAGAAGATGCCCTTCTTGCATCAAGAAGGGCGTCTTCTATAAGCAAGAAGGGCATGTTCTACAATCTAATTAGGCCTCTTCTCTTAGCTTGAGGGGCATATACTGCTTCCAAGAGAGGCGAAAAATATTTACATCAAGACGATTGGGATAAAACCAGATGAGCGTTACTCGTATGTAAACATCTGTGCCACTCCGTGAGAGAACAGACCATCCTCTCCACAAGCTAAGAGCATGCGATTAAATAAATCACACCACCTTACTTCACAGCAATGCACTCCACCTCAACAAGTGCACCCTTTGGCAAAGCTTTGACAGCGAAGGCTGAGCGGGCAGGATAAGGTTCCTTGAAGAACTCAGCATAAACCTCATTCATCGCTGCGAAGTTCTCCATATCTGAAAGGAATACTGTTGTCTTAACGACATGAGACAGGTCAACACCAGCAGAAGCCAACACGTTACGTGCATTCGTGAGTGATTGGCGTGTCTGTTCCTTCACACCTCCTTCAGCGAAAGCGTTGGTAGCTGGGTCAATAGGGAGCTGACCAGATGCGAAAATGAAACCATTAGCCTCGATGGCCTGGCTGTAAGGACCTACTGCAGCAGGTGCCTTGTCTGTGTGTAATGCTTGCATATCTATTATAATTTGTAAGGGATTAAAGGTAGCCGAGGGTGTATAGTCAACGACAAGACAGCCCTCTATGCTCCAAAGATTAATTTTTATCGAGTGTAAAAGTAATGATTTCTTTCAAAAGAAACAAACCTGAAGGGCTATTTTACTTAAAAACAACGACCGTAACAACGTATTCCATTATTTTTCCTTACCTTTGCATAACCATTTACATATACCACATAAGTTATATGAAAGAATTAGCTCTTAAGTACGGATGCAATCCGAACCAGAAGCCTTCACGTATCTATATGGAGGAAGGCGAACTCCCCATCACAGTTCTCAGTGGTCGTCCAGGCTACATTAACTTTCTTGATGCACTCAACAGTTGGCAGCTTGTTAAGGAGCTGAAGGCTGCTACGGGTCTTCCTGCAGCCGCATCGTTCAAGCATGTCAGCCCAGCTGGCGCTGCAGTGGGTCTTCCTTTGAGTGAGACACTCAAGAAGATTTACTTTGTCGACGACGTTGACTTCGAGCTTACACCGCTTGCCAGTGCCTATGCACGTGCTCGTGGAGCCGACCGTATGTGCTCATACGGCGATTTCTGTGCCCTTAGTGACACCTGCGACAAGGAGACTGCGCTACTTATCAAACGTGAGGTTAGCGACGGTGTGATAGCCCCTGACTATACTCCGGAGGCTTTAGAGATTCTAAAGGCGAAGCGTAAGGGGACATACAATGTTATCAAGATTGACTCTAACTATGTACCTGCTCCTATCGAGAGGAAGCAAGTCTTCGGTATTACCTTTGAACAAGGGCGCAACGAAGTGAAGCTTGATGACCCCAAGCTCTTCGAGAACATTCCTACAAAGAACAAGACTTTCACTGCGAATGCCAAGCGAGATCTTATCATATCGTTGATTACTTTGAAATATACTCAGAGTAATTCGGTTTGTTATGTGGCTGATGGACAAGCTATAGGGATTGGGGCTGGACAGCAGAGTCGCATCCACTGTACCCGTTTAGCTGGTAATAAGGCTGACGAATGGTGGCTACGTCAGTGCCCAAAGGTTATGAACCTCCCATTCAAGAAGGATATTCGCCGTGCCGATAGGGACAATACTATCAACATCTACATCTCTGACGAGTATGAAGACGTGCTGCAAGATGGCGTATGGCAACAGTTCTTTACAGAATGTCCAGAGCCTCTGACACGTGAAGAGCGTAAGGAGTGGATTGCCAAACACTGGTGTTGCACTCGGTTCTGACGCATTCTTCCCGTTTGGCGACAATATTGAGCGTGCGCACAAGAGTGGTGTAGAGTATATAGCACAGGCCGGAGGGAGTATTCGTGACGACCATGTCATCGACACATGTGATAAGTATAACATCGCAATGACCTTTACGGGCGTTCGTTTATTCCATCATTAAAGAGATTAAATATGAGCGATATAGATGAAATCATCGAGAGTGGAATGGTATTTCGAGGTGCCTCGAAACCCAAGACCGATGATGGTAAGGTGAAAACCAAAGCCAAGAAGAAGAAGTATATCACTGGTGCTCATGGCTCTGGCAGCGCTAAGCAGAAGGCGAAATACCGTCAGCAACGTGCCAACCGACACAAGTAAATAAATCAACAAACGCCCTCGTTTGTCCGTCCCTATCGAAGGGAACTGGAGAAATGAGGGCGTTTGCTTTTGGTTTTATAACTGTTTATTCATATCCATCACCGAAGTCTTCACCAGGATATTTCCCTAATAACCTAACAAAGCGAGGGTTGTAATGAGACAACATAGCCGAATGAAAACTTGTTGCCATCGTGATATAAGAGTCATACTCACGACCTTTCTTTTTTGAAGACAAGGCAAGTGTTGCATCAATGAAGTTGTATGCCCACTGATTATCATAAGCCATAACAGCCTCAAATAAGTATTTGCTACGAGGCGGCATACTACTATCATGTTTCTTTATTTCATAGTCTCGGATGCGCATCAGCAAAGGAATGAAATCTTGACAAGTCCAAACCGTAACAGCCAATAAGGCATTATTGGTTTCATCATCTTCCCTATCAACATCTTCATTCTCATTATCATAATGCGATAAAGCATCCAATAAGATAGCTTTATCCTCCTCTCTACGATAGGAAGCTAAAGCTTTCAATGCCTGATAGGTTCGTTCTTTAAGAACGATCTCCTTTATCCTTGAGTAATAGCTTTCCTTCGGTGGAAGTCTCAATAAAAGTTTCTTCGTATATTGATATTTGAACAATCCGGGTGTATAGAGTGCTAAAGAGTCATTACGCAATGAATCTTCCTTACTAATGACCGTCTTATCTCTGCATGACTGAACATTACGTAAGAATACACTACCAGCATACTCCTCTTCTATTACATCATCTGAACGCACATAAATCTTCGTCGTATCAGTATAATTCGAGAGTAATATTTCCTCTAAGTGTGCATACTTTCGACGTATCAAAGCATCTGTAGCTGCAAGTCGAACACCCACAGAATAACTCCTGTTAGTAAGTTCGCAAAGTTCTTTCGTAGTACATAATGAATCTAATAAAGACTGCACCACAGGAAAAGCTCTTGGTCCTTTGCATGTTTTAATATAAGTCGTATCAATACAATCCAACAGACTATCTACATTCAGATAATACTGTCTACCATTAGTATTTTGCATTTCATTGTATGCTCCAGTTCTATTCAACAGAAAGAGAACCTTCGCTATCTGTCCTTGTCGCTTGTCTGTACATGCAACCAACAGCATACATATTGATAGGAAAAACAGGATTTTCTTCATACGATACAACAAATATCTCGGTACGGAGTAAACGTCTCCTTAGACAGCAAAGATACTAAATTATTCACAAAGACATGCCTTTCAATCGCATTTCTTCACCTTATTATATCCCGAGATGAACGCTCAACACCACTTACACAAACACCCTTCTCGAATTCTTTTCATGATAAAAAATATTTTTCTTCACGACAAGAAAGATTTATTTTCACGACAAGAAAGATTTATTTACATGACAATAAATATGTGACAACACGTCATGTGGAAATTTATCGCAGGGCTATACCAGTGTAAATAGTACCAAATCCTTCCTTTAGAATACGTGCTGAGAAGAAGTCGGAAGCATTATCATAGGTGCAGATAGCTGCCTGAAGGATATTAGCAGTTGGTACACCGAGTTCTTCTAATTGAAGTTGATTACAGAGCGGAAGGTCGATATGCCATTTCTCATACATCCGTGCAATACGTTCCATAGGGAAGCCTGCTTCTGAAAAGGCGTCATATACCTCCTGACCAACCTCAAAGTTCTTTAGTGAAATACATGGTCCTACAATCGCCTTAAGCTCCTTTGGATTGGTACCGTACAGTTCTGTCATCTTACGAAGTGTATGTTGAGCGATACGTTGCACCGTGCCACGCCAACCGGCATGAGCTGCCCCAATAGCAGAGTGAACGGGGTCGTAAAAAAGAATAGGAACACAATCGGCCGTATGAACACCAATGCAAACGTTACGACAATCGGTAACGACGGCATCTTTCCCTTCTTCTCTCTCATACTGTTCAGCGGCTGACAGATGAAAGAAATCATCCGTCACGGTAAGACAGTGCGTCTCATGTATCTGATGAAGACGAACAATCTTATCTGCTTGAACACCAATCTCTGCAGCTACGGCCTGCAGGTTTTCAGCCACAGCAGATGGGTCATCCCCCCGATGAGGGTTGATATTGAGTGTAGAAAGTTTTCCCTTGCTAACTCCGCCATGACGGGTAGTACTAAAGCAGATTACCTCATCGGCAAGATTAAAGTAATGTAGAACAGGCTTAATCATCCGTATATTCAAAATCTTCGAGGTCTTCCACCTCATCTAACTCGTCTATTCCAACCTCTTCAACATCATCTATATCAGCATCCTCAGCCGCTAACTCGGCTGCAAAACGTGACATATCCTTATCACGATGGACAAGTGTATCTTCTGAGAGAATACCTTGTAGCTTATTACTCTCAGCATTCAGTTCCCTCCATAGAATATCCTTCAGCTCATCAAGGCCTTGTCCAGTAACAGCTGAAATGAAGACTACAGGAAGGTCGGTTGGCAATGTCTCGCGCAGCATCTCAATGAGTTCATCATCAAGAAGGTCGCTCTTTGTTACCGCTAAAACACGGTGCTTGTCGAGCATCTCAGGATTAAACTGCTGCAACTCATTAAGTAGTATCTCATACTCACGCTTGATGTCGTCTGTGTCCCCTGGTACCATAAAGAGGAGAAGGGAGTTGCGCTCGATATGACGGAGGAAGCGCAAGCCGAGTCCCTTGCCTTCGCTTGCCCCTTCAATGATACCTGGAATATCGGCCATCACGAAGCTCTGGTTGTCACGATAGCTGACAATGCCTAACGAAGGTTCCATTGTTGTGAAGGGATAGTTGGCTATCTTGGGCTTTGCACTTGAGAGAGAAGACAGCAAAGTAGACTTACCTGCGTTCGGGAAACCCACCAAACCGACATCGGCCAGCAACTTCAACTCAAGAATAACAGTCATCTCCTGCATTGGTTCACCTGGTTGTGCATAACGGGGAGCCTGATTTGTGGATGTACGGAACTGAAAGTTACCCAATCCACCACGTCCACCTTTCAACAGCAATACCGTCTGTCCGTCGTGCATAACATCACAGACATACTTGCCCGTCTCGGCATCGTAGACAACAGTACCACATGGAACGTCGATATAAACATCTTTACCATCCGTACCATGACACTTGTCACGACCCCCATTACCACCATGTTCAGCATAAATATGACGCTGAAACTTCAAGTGCAATAGCGTCCAATAATTGTGGTTTCCACGCAGATAAACGCTCCCACCTTTGCCACCGTCGCCACCATCTGGGCCTCCATTAGGGTTATACTTCACATGACGAAGGTGCATGGAACCTCTACCTCCCTTACCAGAGCGGCAGTATATCTTTACATAATCAACAAAATTCGAATCAGCCATAGCAAGTGATGAATGTTAGAGAATAGTATGAATAATCGTTTATATCAACTGACCTTTTGTTATTTAAGGTCTAATTAGCAAAAAGCTGATAGGCTTTAGGAAAAGACAATACATATAGTATCTGCCCATACCTAACACCTATCAGCCAGTATATTAAAGTTCTTCAATAACAGACGCAATACGTGCGAAGATATCATCTACAGTTCCGAGACCTTCCACATGATGGTGGATATTCTCATCCTTGTACCAGTCGATTAATGGAGAGGTCTGATTGTGATACACGTTAAGACGCTTCTTAATAGTCTCCTCGTTATCGTCTGAACGGCCACTCTGCTGTCCACGGAGAAGTAGACGCTTCATCAACTCGTCCTCTGGAACGAATAGTTCAATCATTGCTGCTACGTTGTGACCACGCTCAGCCAGCATCTTCTTCAATGCTTCTGCTTGTGGGATAGTGCGTGGGAAACCATCGAAAATAACTCCCTTATGCTCCTTTCCAAAGCTGTCATAGACGCTTGCAAGGATGTCTATCATCAACTCGTCTGGAATGAGCTGACCATTGTCAATGTAGCCTTTTGCCGTTTTACCGAGTTCTGTACCATTCTTTATCTCATTACGAAGTACGTCACCTGTAGAGATATGACCGAACCCATACTCCTCAATCATCCTGTCGCTCTGAGTGCCTTTACCTGCACCTGGCGCACCAAAAATCACAATATTCTTCATTATTCTTGTACTAATGTGTATATATCCCTTAAGTTACGACCCTCTTGATCGTAGTCGAGTCCATAGCCAACGATAAAGTCGTTTGGTATTTCAATAGCTGCATACTCTATGTTCAAAGGTACTGTAAGCTTACCTGGCTTCAATAGTAAGGTTGTAATATGTAGTCCTGCTGGCTCACGTGTACCAAGTGTCTCGAGCATACGCTTCATCGTTGCACCTGTATCAACAATATCTTCTACAATGATGACCTCCCTGCCACGGATGTCTTCATTCAAGCCGATAATCTCCTTGATAGTGCCTGTTGAAGTAACACCTTGATAAGAGGCTAACTTGACAAAAGATATTTCACATGGGATAGTGATATTCTTCATCAAGTCAGAGGCATACATAAAAGAACCATTCAACACGGCAAGGAACAATGGTTTCTTACCTTCAAAATCCTTATTAATACGCTCTGCTACCTGTTTCACCCTATCCAGAATCTCTGCTTCTGGGATAGAAGTCTCAAACGTTTTATCCTTAATTGTTACGCGACTCATGCTTCTTTATTTATAATTTAGCGCAAAATTACGAAAATAATACCAAACTATCCGCATTTATTTTGTAAATTTGCCATCGTTATGAAGATATTTACAAGTGCCCAGATTCACGAACTGGACAGATACACTATAGAGCATGAACCAATCAAGTCGATTGACTTGATGGAACGTGCGGCCAAGGCTATTACTCGTGCTATCACTGAGGAATGGTCTACAAACACGCCAATTGTTGTCTTTGCAGGCCCTGGGAACAATGGTGGCGACGCCCTTGCTGTGGCCAGATTACTGATAAACGAGGGGTATAAGGTAAGTACATACCTCTTTAATATCACCAATCATCTATCGGAAGACTGCGTAACCAACCGTCAGCGACTGCTTGATGGTAAGCATGCAAAGGACTTTACGGAGATTACAGCAAAGTTTGATCCACCAGAGCTGACCGCTGACACTTTGGTTATTGACGGTCTCTTCGGTTCTGGACTCAACAAGCCTTTGGCTGGAGGATTTGCTTCTTTGGTGAAATATATCAATCAGAGTCCTGCAAAGATTGTAAGTATTGATGTGCCATCAGGCCTGATGTCTGAAGACAACACTTATAATGTACGTGCCAATATCATCCATGCTACACTCACGTTGACCCTCCACGAGCGGAAACTCTCCTTCCTGTTCGCTGATGCACAGCAGTTTATTGGTAGACTGAAAGTACTTGACATTCGTTTAAGTCAGGAGTTTATTCAAAAGACAGAAGCACAGTTTTATGTATTAGAAGAGAGCGACATTCGTTCACGTCTTATCCATCGGGACGATTTCTCACACAAGGGAGACATGGGGAATGCGCTTATCATAGCTGGTAGTTATGGTATGTCTGGGGCAGCAATATTATCTGCTCGTGCTTGTCTACGCTGTGGTGTGGGCAAGACCACCGTACATACACCCAAGAAGAACTACGACATCATGCAGATTGCAGTCCCTGAAGCAGTCTTACAGATGGACCACGAGGAGACAGCCTTTACCGAAGCCGTTGATACAGATGACTTTGATGCATTAGCCATTGGGCCTGGCTTGGGCAGACAAGAGCCTACAGCGATTGCGATGATAGCACAGATAAGACGTGCGCAATGTCCTATTGTTGCAGATGCGGATGCTTTGAACATCCTTGCAAGCCATCGTGCATGGATGCAACAACTACCAAAGGGAATCATAATGACACCTCATGCGAGGGAACTCGACCGCCTGACAGGCTCTCCAGCCAATGCTGATTACGAGCGTCTCCACCGTACACGTGAGTTGGCAAAGTCGTTACAAGCCTACATTATACTTAAAGGACATAACAGCGCACTATGCCTTCCTAATGGCAACGTTATCTTCAACTCCACTGGTAATAGTGGTATGGCAACAGCTGGAAGTGGTGATGTACTCACCGGCATCATCACTGCCCTCCTTGCACGTGGCTACCATCAACAGAACGCTTGTATGGTGGGAATGTACTTACACGGCCTTGCTGGCGACTTAGCCGCTAAAGACTTAGGTAAGGAGAGCCTTGTTGCAAGTGATATCATCAACTATCTTCCTAAGGCCTTTAAGCTCTTGGATGATTAGCTAATCACCCACCCGTAGCCTATTATAATAAGGTATTAGCCTACGAGACATCCTCTCGTAGAAAACGAAACAACCAAAAAGCGGCAGCTCCAAAGGAACTACCGCTTATTTTTATATCTAATCAAACTGATCTCAACTGACAATTAGTCGCAGTTAACGAGCTTGTTATCAGAACCAAGAACATCAGTGATCTTGTGCTTGTAAAGGTCCTCCATGTACTCACGAGCCTTACCACAGTACTGACGTGGGTCGAAGTACTCAGGATGTTCATCAAATGTTTGACGAACGCCAGCAGTAAAGGCAAGACGAGAGTCAGAGTCGATGTTAATCTTACATACAGCACTCTTAGCAGCCTGACGGAGCTGATCCTCTGGGATACCTACAGCGTTTGGCAACTTACCACCGTGCTCGTTGATGATGTCAACATACTCCTGAGGAACAGAAGAAGAACCGTGGAGAACGATTGGGAAGCCTGGGAGCTGCTTCTCAATAGCTGCGAGAACGTCGAAAGCCAATGGAGGAGGAATCAAACGGCCAGTCTTTGGGTCACGTGTACACTGCTCTGGAGTGAACTTGTAAGCACCATGAGAAGTACCGATTGAGATAGCCAAAGAGTCACAACCAGTGCGAGTAGCGAAGTCAACAACCTCTTCTGGCTTTGTATAGTGAGATACCTCAGCAACAACGTCATCCTCAACACCAGCGAGAACACCGAGCTCTGCCTCAACAGTTACATCATACTGATGTGCATATTCAACAACCTTCTTTGTCAAAGCAATATTCTCCTCGTATGGAAGAGCAGAACCATCAATCATCACAGAAGAGAAGCCGAAGTCTACACAAGACTTACATGTCTCGAAGCTATCACCATGGTCAAGGTGAAGTACAATCTCTGGATGATGGCAACCCAACTCCTTTGCATACTCTACAGCACCCTCTGCGAGGTAACGAAGTAGCGTCTGGTTAGCATACTTACGAGCACCCTTAGATACCTGAAGGATAACAGGTGATCTCAACTCAGAAGATGCTTTGATAATAGCCTGAAGCTGCTCAAGGTTATTAAAGTTGAATGCTGGGATAGCATAACCGCCTTTGATTGCTCTCTTGAACATCTCACGTGTGTTCACGAGACCTAATTTCTTGTAATCTACTACCATAATTTCTATTATGCTTAAAAAATTAAAATTAATAAGTCTATACCTATTTTGTATTTGCAAAAGTACGGTTTTATTTTCTCATAACCAAGACATCACACATATTTAATAGCCTTTAAGTGTTAAAATCCCTAACAAATACTCGTTGCCTCAAGATTATAGATTAATAGGCTTATTAGCACCGTCTGTCTAATAAGCCTATTCTATTACTTCTCTGATGAGTCGAGAACTCGCCAAATGACTGACGCTATTGCACCGCCAACAAACGGTCCGACGATGAATATCCATAGGTTACTCCATGCTGTGGAAGGACCTCCTGCGAGCTTAACAAACAAAGCTGGACCAAATGAACGTGCTGGGTTGACTGATGTTCCTGTATAACGAATACATACAAGGTGTACGAGGATGAGCGACAAACCTATTGCTAATCCTGCAAACTTACCTGTTGTTCCATTGGTCTTTGACGTTGTACCCAACACTACAAGTACGAATACGCATGTAAAGATAATCTCTGCAAGTAGACCACTTACGACACTTATCCCTTCTTGCAACCCATTTGCACCTAAGCCTGCACCTGCGGCTGCAAAGCTACTACCGGCATTCGTGACAAGGAGGAACAGTAGTGCTGCACCTATCAGACCGCCAATAAACTGGAACAACATGTACATCACGCAGTCTTTCGCACTCATACGACCACTAAGGAATACACCGAGTGTAATCGCTGGATTGATATGACAACCAGAGATACCCCCTATCGTGTAAGCCATTGCAACCACGGAAAGACCAAACGCAATGGCTGTTCCAACCACAGCTGCTTGATTGTTAACAGGGTCACAACCCAAAGATACAGCTGCGCCACAGCCCATGAGGATCAATACCATTGTACCGATCATCTAAGCTAAATACTTCTTCATAACTCTCTTCGATTTTAATTACTATTAATTTATCCTGACTTTAATGTTTTTAGAATGGTTAATTCGCTGTATAAACGCTTTCGCCTACGATTTATTATATCGTCCGTCTACTTTTTGAATGTTTTTGTTTTATATCAAGAGAAACACGGCCTTTACTTCATAAAAAGCCGTACCTTTGCAGAGAAATTTATGCGTTTCAAAATGAATTAGATGTTTTCCACAACCGAAAATACAAAGAATAAAGTATTAAAACAATATGAAGTATAAGATGATAGTGCTCGACTTGGACGGCACACTGACCAACAATAAAAAACTCATAACCTCTCACACCCAACAAGCCCTCATGCTGGCACAGGCTGCTGGAGTGCATGTCGTACTGGCATCTGGCCGCCCCACATACGGTATCGTCCCTTTGGCGGAGGAGTTAAAACTGAAAGAAAACAACGGTTATATCCTCGCCTTCAATGGAGGAAAGATTATCGACTGCACGAACAACAACGTTCTTTTGAACAGAAGTTGGACGAGCAACTTGTTCCTCTGCTCTATCAAGAAGCGAAGAAAGCTAATATGGAAATCCTAACCTACCAAGGTGAGGGTATTGCGGCTACCAACAAAGACGATAAATACGTACAACACGAGGCTTTCATCAATAAGATGCCCGTCATGCAATACGATGATTTCCTTCATCAGTTGGTCTATCCTATCAATAAATGTCTCATTGTTGGCGACCCTACCCCACTCCATGAATTAGAATTAAGATTGTCTAAAGAGTTGGAGGGAAGAATGGATGTCTATCGTTCGGCCGACTTTTTCCTTGAGTGTGTACCGCTCGGTATCGATAAAGCCCGCTCTCTCGATCGCCTTATCTCGTCGCTCGGTATTAGCCGCGAGGAGGTTATCGCCTGCGGTGACGGGTATAACGACCTTAGTATGATACGCTTTGCAGGACTCGGTGTAGCGATGGCGAACGCTGCAGAAGACATACAGAAAGAGGCCGACTTCGTCACCTTATCGAATGAAGAAGATGGTGTGGCACATGTCATCGAACGCTTTATTCTTCCAACTGAGTAAGCGAATTAAATTAGTTAACATCACTAAGACTGAATTATGTTCATGAAAAGAAATATTTTTCTTCATGAACATAAATATTTTTTTATCGTGAAAAGAAATATTTCCCTTCATGAAAAGAATTCGAGAACAAGCTAAAGTCGACCAGTCTTTATAGTCGATTTAGCTTATTATTTACCCTTATTAAACACGCTGAAAACGATAGGATAGCCGTTCACCAACTATCTTATCCTGCCCTCAACTTACTCGACTATTCAAAAGACATTGGGCTTTAAGATTCCTTTCAGCAAGTATGTAGCATTCTGATTACGAGCTACTCCCTTGGTAATCTTATACGAATAGGTGATGTCCTCACCTAATTCTATCTCAAAACAATAGTTATGAAAATGTCCCACATACTCATTCTCCATCTTTGAAAGCTCAAGGTCGTGCGTAGCAATGACGCCTGTCACATTGCGTTCAGCGATGTATTGTAAGAAAAGACGAGAGCCATTCAACTTGTCGAGGGAGTTTGTTCCCTTCAATATCTCGTCTAAGATAATCAGACTCGGTACGTCATCATGCAACGAGCCTAACAGTTTCTTCAAACGAAGCAACTCCGCATTGAAATAAGAAATACCGTGGGTAAGGTCGTCCGTGGTGCGCATGCTCGTGAAAAGATGGAACACTGAGACCTTCAACTCGGCTGCAAAGACGGGCAAGCCATTCATTGCTAAGAGGTAATTAATACCTAACGAACGAAGGAAAGTACTCTTTCCTGCCATATTCGCACCCGTGACAATGTAATACTCATGGTCGTGGATAGTGAAGTCGTTTGCCACAGCCTTCTCACCAAGGAAGGGATGGTAAAGACCCTTCGCTTCGTAGACAACCTTATTCTCCTCGCTGATTTCGGTCTTTACTGCTCTATCTTCATTCAGTCGATAGTTACCCATTGACACCAAAGCATCAAAGAGATTAAGACCGTCAATCCATTCTTTTGTGCGTTGCTCATACGTGTGTTGCCAACGAAGGAACAGTCTTACAATCGCAAGATCAATCAAGGCAAAACTGTTAAAGATGAATACCCCGACCTCATTACTTCTATTATCTATCTTTTGTAAGATAAGTTCTAACTGCTCAAAGGAGGCCTCTGCACCCGAAAGCTGTGCTTTCAACGCTTGGAGTTCAGCCGACTTAAACTCAGTCGTGTTAATCAACTTCAATACTTGCAAGTAACCATCTACCTGTGCGTGTACCTTTGCTATCAGTTCAGAAATGACACGCATGTACTTATGTCCACAAAGGAAAGAGAACATGAAGTTGAACATTCCCCACCATAGAGGGAGCAAAGAGGGGGCTAATCCCATAACGGAAAGCACGATACTCACGTAGAAACCGAGTAAGTCGGCATAACAGAAATAACGCAAGAGAGGGTTGTGGAAAATCGTTGGAAAAGTCTGCTGATGAATAGCCGTCAGTGCTTTCAACACTTCTGCTGTATTAATTCGCTCTTTAACGCCCAAAGACTTGAAGGTAGATAAGAATGTTTCGTCTTGTCCTAACTCGTCAATAGCGGCCATTCTCATGCGTATCTGTCCGACAAGTTCCTCCCTTTTTGCATGTCCCCACTCAGTAGACAGACAGCCAGCTAACTGGTCGCTACCACCAGTAGAGATGGTACGGTTCATCCTTTGAAACAGTGATCCTGCGCCGAAGACATCCATATCAAAGGTATAAGGATGTTGCGGATTAACATATTGTTCGCCAGCTTCAAAGCCTGAGAAATTGCCATGCTGATAGTCTATCTCGTTCTGATAGACCCCCAGCAGTGCCTCTCCGTGCTTTATCTTTCGGTCGTTCAATACGTCACGACGACGGATATAAAGATAGAAACACAAGGCGGCTACGGCACAGAGGAGTATCCAAGCTGCATCAGCCAATAGCGTGTAGAGAACTACAAAGCCAATGGCAACTAAAAAGGAACCGATTTCTGTCAAGATAAAAAACCGATTACGACTACGGAGAGAGGCGAGCTGAGCATTCATCTCTTCCGCTTTATGCTGATACAAATCAGTTAAGTCTTTATTCATGCTTACACCTATATAATATTAAAGGAGACCTTATTTTGTCACCACCTCTTTGCTCACTCGACCGTCACTGTACCTCACAATGTTAATTCCCCTTTGCGGAGTCGTGATGCGTCGACCGTCAAGCGTGTAGCGTCCTACCACTACTTCGCTACGAGTACCATCTGAAACAGAAGAGATGGCAGTGGCCTTTGGTTCAGAGATAACACACTTGGCAGCATTCTCAACATGCCCCGTTTGTGTGTTAATCAGCAGGACACAGACACGAAGGTTCTCTTTCTTTTGTATGACTTTCTTACTATTAATATTCTTAAAGACATACGTGTGACTCTGTGTTTCATCTGCCTTGATTGGAGATTTAAGGTGACCTGTTCGAGCAGACATTACTCCATCTGCAGCAATAGCTACAAAGTTGTTATCAAGATTATAAATAGTTCCAGGCGCATTGACAAAATAATCGAGTTCATCTGATATGCCATAAAACTCCGTACGACCATTATAATAGTTAGCTTGTTTCCAGTTGTGGCTTGACATTCCATCCTCTGTCAACACGTAAGCGAAGCCATAAGGAGCTTCTTCTCGGTTCAGTCGGAAGGTTACAGTGGGGGTCACTGTGATATTATTCTTCTCCTTGTCCCACATTGCTGACACTTCCAAATCCATATAAGCACCTTTTGATCGTTCCGTTTCAAACTCTGTTTGTGCTATATAAGACCCAAGTGGTACATCTCTATTCATAGTCAATGAAGGCCGATTCCTGTATTCTGCAGCTTTCCAAGCATAGTCCTCACAGTTTAATGGCTCATAACCACGCCCCGTATGAATAGCAATACCAATGAAATCATCACCATACTTATGTGCAAGATTCTCCATTAATGCTATACCACGTGGACAGTATTGGCACCACATTCCAGTATACTCTTCGACAACAACTCTCCTATGAGGCACCTTAGTAACAGTTACTCTCGGAAGCGAAGCATAGTTAATTGTGGCATTATTCCGCTCTCCATTTACTTTCGTAATCGTGAAAATAAGATCATTTTCACCTAACTCCGTATATGGTGGGACATCAACTTCTATCGTAGTATCATCATAACGATTCAACGCTTGGGGCAGAACATAGTGTTTTGACTCTATTTCTTGCCCATTAAAAGAAAGTGTATAGTCAAAGTTTCGGACAAGAGTTCTACCGTAATTGGAAACTGTCATCTTGCCCTTTACAGTCTTTGCCGAGAGAGGAACATATACCTTCTGCCCTGCTGCAGCAATAAGACTATGGTCTTGTGCCTTAACGTTTACCGCATAACAGATGACCGCAAGAAACGTTAGAAACTGTATATAAAACTTACTTAACATGTCAGGTTGTGGTTATTAAAGGTGTATGTTTAGCGAACAACGTACTTCTTTGTAGAGGCAACGCCCTTCTGCTTTACGATGTAAATACCCTTAGGGAGATTTGATAAAGACGTAATTTGCTTATATAACAACATACCCTGAGTATTGAATACATCGTAAATAAGACCCTTCTGTGACGCTACTCCTGCTATTGCTGTTGGGTTGGTATCAAACTTAATAGTAATCGATGGACCCTCTATCTGCTGTTCTGAGTCAGACTCTTTAGTAGTAATCTTCAGTGTAATTGAGCCCTTCTCACTATGTTCGTAAGTGTGTTCTATCGCAATAGACTCCCTCTCAGAGCCTGCCAACAGCGGTTGACTTCCTATCTCTGTACTATTATCTTCATCCAAAGGAGTACATCCGCCGAGTGCACAAACCGTCACATTGCCTTCATCAATGCTGTTAATTCTACTGTAAAGGGTTACTGTCAGGTCCTTATCCGACGTATTCTTAATATACACCTCACCTGCTATTTCCTTCGATCCAGGTGGGAACATGGCATCTTTCACAGCGTTTAATACCACCGTTGTGCCGTTAGGAATAACCTTACCTTGCGCATCCACGAAGGCAACATCATTGTTACTTGTCTGTGCTTGAGCACTAACTAAAAGACTGGTCAGCAGTCCGATTAATACGAGTAAGCGTAATTTCATATTGTTCATTTTATATTTATCTACTTAATTGATGATGACTTATTTACGAAATAGAAATCTTTTGGCGCACAGCCTGCAGTACTCCGCTATCGTTATAGACGAATCCTACTATCCACGCATTGCCTGATACGACATCTTCTGGGAGTGTGTACGTTGTTTGCTCCACGTGCGTTCGCATTGAAGAGAGCGTTAACTCCGTTCCCCACTCCCCATTGATAGCAGCACGGAACACGTGGTTATGCACATACTCCTTATCCATCTTATTGTTTGGAAAGAGCTGTGGAGCCACGACACTATCCTCAACTAACCAAAGCTGAAGCCTTCCCTTCACATCATCAGACAATGTTTTTAGATTGGTTTCAATCTTCACTTGACGTGTAGCTGCGTCATAGTGACATTGAAGGGCTATATTGATTGTAGTCGTTTGAGCGAACTCTTCATAGATACGCCCAGCCCAGGTATCTTTCTGTAGGACGCCTCCACGACGATTGATAATGGCTTTCGGCACATTAGGAACCGCCCAATACTTGTAATAAACATCCCCTGCATCAGTGCGCAAGCCCTTAACTCCACCCATACTCTTTATTGCGAGCGGTCCAGCATGTATGCCCACGGCTATCAATCTGTCTGCTCCATAAAGTTTTTGCAGCTCTTCTATCGTCTGAGAAGCAGCCGGACAAAAGATGCAACGCTGTCCTGTAAAATCCTCTATCAGTACATTGCGCTGAACGGTTGCAGCAGGAATCTCTATCAGTCTTTCATCAGAACCAACCGAATCACAGCCTGTCAAAAGCGCAACAGCAGCTAAAAGAGATATATAAAAACTTTTCATTTCCTATCAGAAGTTATAATTATAAGAGAGAGTAAAACCCTTTGTTGCAGGGATATAACGACATACACCACCCGAACAGTTAAAGCCTGCACGTGTTCGACCATAACCTAATTGCAGTCGATGTACCCCACCGCTATAGGTTACATAGCCTTGGTAGTAATGCACATGGCTGTTGCCTGCATTATAGAGGTCGCTCACGGTGACCATCCAATGCGGTGCGAACGATAGTTCCCCCAGACCAAATAGCCAGTCTTTATCGCCCTCTTTTGATGCAAGATACTGCCCTTCGACACGCAAGATGGCATTCGTTGCGAGTTTCTGTTTGACATCTGCGACGAAGATATGCGTGTTTAGCATTCCTCCATGCCCTTCTAACAAGGTCTGATTGTATCGTTGATACATATACATCAGGTTTAACTTCGTTTCTTTGGAGAGTCGCTTCTCCAACTGCACATCAATATCTTGATAATAGGTAGCGTCACCCCATGCCCAAAACGGGCTACCATACCCCTCTGTTCCCATCTCTCCTGCACCCTTCTTACGCACTGAATGGACATGAGAGAAGTTCACTTTCGTTGTTATTCCATACTTTCCTCCCATCCAAGAGCCCTTTGGAAAGGTATAAGCTGCCGTGGCTTGATAAGCCCACTCACCCTCAGGGCGTGTAGCGTAAGGGTAGAGTGCTGCCAAGGTATAGGTATGCTCCACCGTGAAAGGCGGTAGATGATTGATGAAAGAGGAGATTCCTTCCATCCCTCTACGGCTTCGGAAGCCCATATTCGTACTGCGTTTTGCTTGTAGCAATAGGCTCATTCCACGCTTAGAATAGGACCCTGAGAGCATTGCCACATAGCCATTGCGATAGATGTAACCATTATCATGCGAAGGATCCTGCGTTTTCATTGCCATTTCTGCCAATACATTGAAGCCGTGATGTTGCACTCGCAAGCGTAAATCGAACGCATTGACATAACGAGGAAGGCGCAACCGATGGGTCGGATCGACCATCACTACCTCGTCTCTCTCGTATTTATTAAGGTAGGAAGCACCCAACATTATATAGGTATTATGCTCTTGAAGCGACTTAAACGACTCTTCCATATTCCATTCCACATCCGCTCCTGTCATCCAACTCTTATTGTGATGCCAGTAACGACGCTGTCTACCCGTAAGCAACTTGACCGCAACTCCAGCACAAGGGAGATAGTTCAAGCGTGCACCTTGCAATGAATTGTCAATTCCAAGACTGCGTTCTTCATACGAACGGAGGATGAAACCAGAGCCAAACTGCTCATAGAAGCTACCCAAAGTAAGCTCCGCATTCTTATAACGACCCTTCAAGTAGGCGTAAGGAACGCCCCAACCCTTAAAGTCATGCTCGTATCCTGGGAGCGGATGGGGCATATATTCCAACCTTGCACCAGCCTCAAAGTATCTGTTTGAAAGCCTCAAGTCGAGATAAGTATTCGTTCGGAAACGACTACCTGTAGCCTCTGCACCTGTCGTACTGTCCTTTTGTGCCAACAGCATATCACTCTGAAGACTTCCAGAAAGGTGTAATTTGTCGGACTCTTGTGCATAAATCGATGCACTACTCAGGCTCATGAGCAGTCCTATCATCATCCATCTTTTCATAAAATCACCTTCCTACTACCTCTTTCACCTTCTTATATAGCTCCATCTCTGCGCCATCTGTGTAGCCATTATGCTTATAAACAATCCTGCCCTGACCATCGAGTAAGATCGTATAAGGCACTGACTGGATACCTAACAAGCGTCGGAACTCACCATTAGGGTCGAGTAATACATCATAACGCCAGCCGTTCTGGTCGACCATCGGCTTCACTTTATTGACGTTTGAGCCTGATCAATGGATACAGCAACGATTCGCACACCTGTTTCTCGGCGCCAATCGTCATAAAGCTCATCAATGCTTTTCAACTCACGGTCGCATGGCTTGCACCAAGTAGCAAAGAAGGTAACAACAAGAGGATTGCCATTATTAGAGATAGTGTCGGTTTGTACGGTCCTTCCTTCTATGTCTTTTAGTATCACTTTGGGCAGTCGCTCTTGTGCAGACAACGCAAAGCTCACCAACAACAAACATAGGGATAGAAATAATTTATTCATTGTTTTTAATTATATTGGTGCTACAAAAATACGAAAAAAAAGCGATACAGCAAAGAAGAAACAGCCAAAGAGAAACAACATTATACGTCTTGACCGATTTTAGACTTGTCCGTCATGCATATTATGCTCACTTATCTCATTCGCTCGGGGTAGTTTTCTGCTGTAATAAAGAGGTTGCTTGAGAGCGATAGGGAGTATTCTCTCTCACGAAGGACATTTATTTCTCTCACAGAACTCACAGATCTAACAGAACTTTTTTGCGCACTGTTTCGAACTCACAGAAGGCCTTCGGCATACAGATATCACAGAACGTTATAGCTAATGTTGGCTGTAACGTTCTGTGAATTTCGGTTGACTTAATGTCTCTGTGAAGCTTTGTGTGTTCTGTTCTTCTGTGTTATTCTGTGAGAAAGAGAACGCACCCACTCTATGAGATGACACACAAACAGCTCGGTGGGGAGATTTTTCTCTCACAGAACTCACAGACCTAACAGAACCTTTTTGCGCACTGTTTCGAACCCATAAGAGAGTGGCCCCTCCCCCAACCCCTCCCCCGCAGGGAGGGGCGTAGTATGTGAGGTTACCCCTACAAGACTGCCATTAAGGGACATAACGAAGCCTACATCCTTTTTATAGGGGTATCTCGGTGATTACTCCCCTTCCCTTCGGGGGAGGGGCCGGGGGAAGGGCCGCTATTTTTCTGACCCCTGTGTATTCTGTTCATCTGTGCGTTCTGTGAGAAAAAAAATCACCGAGAGACACCAACAAAGGTAATAGGAAAGAAAGAGGGAAGGCTAAACAAATTAGTAGAAATTGTAAAACTATTTCATTAACAATCCCTTCTTAATTTGGAGAAAAGGCCTGAGTCGATGCAAGAAGATGCCCTTCTTCATACAAGAACATGCCCTTCAAGGGACAAGAAGACGCCCTTCTTGAAGCAAGAAAGGCGTCTTCTTCAACCCAACTTGTAACATTCTGATTCCTTGCAGGTTACAAACACATTCGTAAAACATATCATACGCCTATGTCGAGGACACTTAGCTTGAATGCTTGTAACGATTTTTTACCATATTGTCAATTCCTCCGAAGTGGGAAGAAGATTGTTTGAGACTATACTCATAACGATGAACAGAACTTATACAGATTGTTTGAGACTATCCTCAAAACGATGGATAGGACTTATACAGATTGTTTGAAAGCGACATCAAAACAATGGATAGGACTTATATGAGACGCTTTTCACAGTAGAATACTAACGGGTATCGCCCGCTATCAATGGCTTAGTAGTCTTTTAGTGCGGCTGAAAGAAACAAAAAAATTACTTGTCAGCAACCTCGATATTGCCGACAAGTAATCTATGCTGTATATAATCATACCTCTTGAGGACAGGCAACACGATTACACATCGCCTACAGTAGTCCTCGTTATCACTTATTATCCACGCTTCTTCTTAGCACCTTTCATCCACATATAAACTATCAAGATGATGAAAGCAGCTAAGATGCATAGTAGTTGAACACTGTATTCTTGTGGATGAACCCAGAACTCCTTGAAGAAATTAATACGTCCGAGAATCTCAATAGGAGTCCAAAAAACAATCACCGTAGCCACTGACATACGGATATTAGCACCCCATGAAGCGATGTGGAGCTGCTTCTTGAACATGAACAACGAACCGATAAAGCAACTAAAACCTATGAGATAAGTCACGGGATGATGGTCGCCAAGGAAGTTCTTATCGTAACAGAACATCAATAAAAGATAAGAAGCCCATAGAATCATATTGACTTCCATAAACGTGACAATAGACGTGTGGCGGGTCATCGGTTGGAAGGCTATCTCGTTCTTACGCTTTCCAAACAGTCGTTTCTGTATCCATGTTATAAAGTCACAACCATTACGTGTACTAAAGATGTACATCGTCATCATCATCATCCAGAACCCGAATGACGCAGGAAGTATCAGATATTCTGGCTTAGTAACGACCTGTCCGTGTTCAATCTCTGGTGGTACGCCATAGCGATTGGCGTAGTATTGGAAGAGGAACTCTACCCATCCGGTCCAGAAGAGCAACCCTCCGATAAGTCCCCACAGTGTTTGACGAGTATCACCTTTAACAAATACACCAATGATAACGATGACCAATCCCACAAAACCCATGGCAAAGCCAGCATAATGCACAGCTTCTGGCGCCATGTTCTTATCCATCATGATCATAAGAGCATGACCTAAAGGCATCGTGAACAACACTAAAATAAACGAGGCGATGGCTCGCCAGAAATAGATCTTATCCTTTTCCATAAATTAAATAAAGCTTTCAGTGCTTAAAAGAGTTTGTCCACATCGACCGACATCCCTATCATTAGGTTTGTTCCATCAGTCAATGGGCAGTTCAAATAATAATATTCTGGTTTATAATTAAAAATGTTATCGAGTACAACACTTACCTTTACAGCCTTGCTGATACGCTGTACTAAGGATAGTTTGAAGAGTGCGTATGCTGGGTAATGGATATTCTTTATACCCTTAGAGATGTCATAGTAATCGACAAACTCCTCATTGTCGACTGCAGAGAGGAAGCGTCCATCTAATCCGATGTTCGTTCCATAGTTCTTCAACCACTGATGATCCCAATCGACATGACCTGTCATTGAGTGTTTGCGAGCAGGTATATACTGATTATTAACAGCGTTGCTATTCTTGTCTTTAGGCAGGCGCTCATTGGTATAAGCATAACTTAAACGGGCGGTAAGACCATTCGTCCAACGCGCTTGTGCCGTTGCCTCTCCCCCACTTACCGTATAGTTATTTAGGTTAAGATAAGGAAGATGAGGCATGACGTCCGATGGGTTCTTATAGTAAGGAGCACCCGTTGCTATCTTGTTCTCAATCTTATTACAATAAGCACTTACCGTGAAGTTATAGTGACCCTTTGTGTAATCAACCGAGGCATTGAAGTTCTGGCTCACTTCTGGCCGTAAAGAAGGGTTGCCTTCGACCACCCATATACCCGACATATCAAAGTTATAGTACTTTTCTTTTAGTGTTGGTGCACGGAAGCCCATGCCATAACTGAGTCGAACATTTAGGTTTCTTATTGGTTGATAACGTGCACTAACCTTCGGAGTCAGTCTTGAAATGCGTCCATCAGAGAAGTAGTCGTAACGCAGCGCACCTACTATTTCCCAATACTTATTGATGTTCCAGTCGTATTGAGCAAATGCATCGAAGGAGTCTTGCTTACGTACTCTACCCTCTAAATTCGTATTGAAGAGGTAATCATGCATATAGTCTGCACCCACAGAGAGGACATTCTCGTTTTCAAACGTGTGCGTATAAAGTAGTCGAAGACTGTTCTGTACATTTGAATAGTCACGGATGTCCAGTCGAGTAATGCGCTGATAGTCTGACTTATCATACTGGTCGAAAGCATAAGAGAGGTCTACACTGTTGAAGAGGTCGGGTGTCCATGTTCCACGAAGGCCGCCTGTAAAGTCACGATAACGCTCTGGTACCTCCTCTGTACGTACCAACTGACGATAGAAATAACCAGCACGTCCTGTCAAGCGTAGCTTCTCATTCAGTGTATAAGTTAGCTGTTCCTTAAAGTTCCAGACGGCATCACCATAGATAGTAGATACGACGCGCGTAATAGGATTAGGTCCGTTGAGCACATTAAAGTTGTTGGAACTATTCCTGTTGACAGTCAGCAAGTTATTCCACTTGCCCCTTGCGTACTGCCAAGACAGTCCATAACGTTGCTCATGATGACGACCAAAGCGCATGTTAAGGTTGAGTGCGCAGGGATTGGGCTTTTTCTTTGTGATAATATTGATAACTCCACCGGCGGCATTAGAGCCATAGAGCGCTGATGCAGCACCTTTCACAATCTCGATATGGTCAACATTTTCCATACCAATACGAGTAAAGTCGACATCATCCATCGTCTCTCCAGCCAGGCGTTCACCGTCAACAAGTATCAACATACTCTGTCCACCGAAGCCAGAAAAGTTCCTGTGTACCTGCTGATTCATGGCGTATGAGAACTCAACACCTGGTATTATCTGCTGTAAGACATCACGTAGATTGGTGGCATCTGTCTTCATTATGTCATTAGCAGTGATGAGTTTCGTCAACACAGGGTATTGGCAAGCAAACTTTAGCATGTGTTCGTCACTAATATTTGGCTTAATCCTACCGTCTGGGGATAGAGTTACTGGGAAGATCAGCCGACATACCTTCAAAGGTGAGGCTGAGTAGGACTGAGTAATATAATGGTCTTCGCATCATAATAATAACAATATTAATGAAGCCCCTTCATCCTCGAACAAAGCATAACGAAAAGGGTTATATGTCTAATTTAATATGGATACTTATAGTTAATAGTCAACCAGCACTTGGTTCCATCGGTACCAATATAGTTCTGTAACTGCAAGGCCGCATACTTCCCATTCTTCAACCGAACAATGAATACATGCTTGTTCATCGTGAAAGCAGGTGGCATTGCTGGGGTATATCGATTTTCAACCAAGACGATAGTGTCTTATTAATACGTGGTATTCCTTTAAGATCCAATCAGGCTCATAAGCATCTGCGTTTGGTCTTCCCATACCCTCGTTCTCAGTCCATTTCATCTTTCAAAGTTGCTCCTAAGAAATAGGAACTATTCTTTGGAAGGTCGTTTAAAGAGGTGTATTTCGTTTCAAGTACGGCTCCACCGTTCGTCCTAACATTGTTACGATGAAAGGCAATGCTCCATGACTGTGGTTCAGGCTGCGTATCAGTAGCAGTAAAACCACGCTTCTCATTTACCGAGATACCTTTTCCAAAGACATCAAACCAGTAAGTGTACATACCCGTTTTTCCCATCACCACTACCCGACGACAGACTCGTAGGGATGGCATAATGCGTGAAGTGCGTCTGTGCCTTAAGCAATCCTGCCGTGTCTTTACGCTCGATATACATCTGTAAAGAGTCAAAGTCTACATAATACCAGTCCTTCCAACTGGCGGCATTAACAAGGAGTTGACCCTCTGTAGTTACACTTGATGAAGCAGAAGCCTCATCATATATATCATCAAAAATGCCATTACAGGCTGTTACCAACATCATGATGGCACAGCCTGCAAGGATAGAAATAGGGCGAAATACTCTGTGCATGAGCGTATAACGTTTTACTTAGCCTTCTTACCAGTATATGTTGCTGAGATTGGGAGTGGCATATGTGTAAGCTTATAGCTATTTGTAATTGTCAAAGTCCCATTCTCATCAAGTTTTACAATAATCTTACTTGGTGACTCGAAAGCATAGTCTTTATTAAGACTCATCAGACCTCCTTCAGACTTAAGATAAACCTTGAGATCATCACTGCTATAATCACGACTAAAACTATTGGTTGCCTTATCGTAAGCAAGGTTCTTTACGGTGTATGTTCCTATTGTCAAGTTTCCTACCATAGGAACTCCTGTGTACTTCTCTTCTGATGTTGTCACATTGATAGAGCCATCTTCATTAGCAGTAACCTTATACCCAACCGTTGGAGATGTGTATGAACCAGGCATTTCACCAATCTTCAAAGAGGTTGTACCAGTATAGTTTCCTGCCACCTTAGATGCTGCTGAAGCCTCAGCATAATGCCAAGTAATATCAGTACCACCCATGAGTGATGGGATTGAAATCTTTATTTCTGTCATCGAACCACTCATTGTTGCATCATACTCATTCATTGCACCGCCAGCTTTTGGGTTTGCAATCTTCATCTTTCCAGTACCGTTAATAGCATGATTAGCCATGGTTATCACAAAAGAACCAGTACCCCACTGAGTATCGGAGAACTCTGCAAGGAACTTACCACCGTCCTGCAACACCTTAATCTTAGCACCAGTGTCAAAACGAGCATTGTCGAGTACTCTGTTCTTTACAGTCAAATAGCCTGCAAACTCGTGTATCAACTTTGGCTGTGAAGGTGTCTCACTTGGCAAGAACTCAATCTTTGAAATATCTGACGCGTTATAAGTTACAACGCTACCATCAGTTTTTGTTACCTTTAATGACTGTGCCTGTACTGCGAGTGCACTCAAGAAAGATACGATTACTAAAGTAAAGATCTTTTTCATTTACGTATGAATTTAAATGTCTTAGATAATGATTTAACTACAAAAACGCCTGTTTGTCCGTCGAGAGGAATCTCAACAGTACCGCTTTGGCTTACGGTGGAACGGCCTACCAACTGTCCATTAATGGTGTAAACAGCTACTTGGCTACCTGCTTTCAGGCCTTCTCCCTTCAAGGAGTTACCAAAGGAAAAGACAGCATTGTTGCTTTCTGCATCCAACGTTCCAATTCCTGTTGGATCATCTTCGAAGGCAAAAGCACGGAAGTCTGTCAAAGGATACTCTACTGTTTGGCTTCCAGCAGTCAAAACCATGGCGGTGGAAGTGAAGGTAACAGTAGGCTTCTCAGACAGAGCAAAGTAAGTGTTATTGCCATCTTTGTCACTTACTTTCACGTGCTTAGCCGCAGAGACAGAGATAGAAGTCATCGAAGCTAACAGCGTAACAGCAAGTGTAAGAAATAAATTTTTAATTCTCATGTTACTGATTCAGTTTATATTAATTCTATTCGAATGCAAAGTTATAAGAAACACCAGAATGCCACAATACCTATTTATTATGATTTTAGCCCACAGAACACTTAAAAATTACTTACAAATGCTTATGAACAGCGACCTAAACGACGACAGAAGGCAGCGCAACCTACTGATTTCTCGAATTCTCCCAAGCAAATGCTGCACCCTAACTTGGCTTCTTTATGCCCTCTTCTCATCATTGTCAACATACAAGAAGAGCGTTAGGAACGAGCAAATCCTTGTCGTTTTCAAATTCTTTTCATGAAGAAAAATATTTTTTTTCACGACAAGAAATATTTATTTTCATGATAAAAAATATTTTTCTTCATGATAATAATTCGGCATGACTACATTTGCCTATTTGGGAAACACGCTCTACTGACTGTTTGCCGATAACGTTCTACATTGTATAAAGCCGTTACGTCCTATCAAATAGCATGCGAATATCGGTCGGAATGTCCGTCTTGTTAACCCATGAAAACAATAAAGGCTGAAACCCACCGTCGGATTTCAGCCCTTAAACTCTATGTATGAAAAACGCTACCAGCCATTGACAATCATAATGCCAACGTCGGAATATTACGTTAAGATTTGTCTTTGCTTCATCTCTAAGTACTTATTGATGACATCAATGCTAAGCTTGTCGGGGGTTGTCAACACGCTATATATACCATACTGACGCAGTGTTGAGACTATCAAACGCTTCTCGTAGGCGAATTTCTCAGCTATAACGTGCTGATAATACTCCTCCATAGAGCGCTTAGGAGAACGTATGTAATCGTTCATCTCAGCATCCTCAAAGAAGACAACAAGTACTCGGTGCCACTGACTAAGCAGCTTCAAATAAGCTAACTGCCTATTGAGAGCTGTTATACCAGAGAAGCTCGTGTATATAATAAACAAACTCCGCTTGCTTACCTGCTTATGTACATTAACACACAAATTACTGAAATCGGTCTCACCGAAATTGGTTTCTTGTGCATAAAGCGCCTCCAAAAGGGTCTGCATCTGTCCTGTTCGGTGTGATGGAGCTACGAATGTATCAATCTTATCAGCAAAGGTTATCAATCCCGCTTTGTCATCACGATGCATAGCTACGTAGGACAAGACCAAAGAAGCATTTATACTATAATCGAGAAGCGTCATTCCACGGAAAGACTGCTGCATGACACGCCCCTTATCAATAACCGAGAATATCTGTTGAGAACGCTCATCACGATAGACATTCACCATCAGCTGGTTGCGACGTGCACTTGCTTTCCAGTTTATACTACGGTAGTCATCCCCTTTCACATAGTCTTTTATCTGCTCAAACTCCGTATTGTTACCCACACGACGAATACGTTTTATACCCATCTCTGTGAGGTTATTGCTCATTGCAAGAAGTTCATAGCGATTTAACATCAGATAAGAAGGATAGACCTTAACGTCCTTTGCATCGCCCAAAGTATAGCGTCGCTCTGCAAGTCCTATGCTGGTACGTGTGAAGCAACGTATCTTACCAAAGGAGTAGACGCCCCGCTTGACTGGTGTCAGCGTGTAACGAAGTTCCGTATGACCCATAGCTGCAAGAGAACTCTTATAACTGATATCTCTTCGTTGGAACACTTCTGGAGCCTCATCGATAATCGTCAGCCACACAGGAAAGGAATAATTACTCTCAAGACTTATCTTGACAACATTCTTATCACCATTAGAGAAACGCTCAGAACAGCTTCGTTTTGCACTTATCCCACGACGATGATAAAGCATAACGGCATCTATCACAACCATTACAGCAAAGATAAACAGAAGTATCTTTACACCTGTAAAAAGCTGTGGGAACACATAACCAAACCCTGCTAAGAGGGTTAGACTTGCTAAGATGATATAAAACCGTTTGGTAAGGAACATTTCTTTATCTTTTGTTAGCTGTTAGCGGGTGTCGAGGAAGGGCCATAAAGAAGATAACAAACTATCTGCCAGCATACAACATCAGTATGGCGACGCTGAGTTTATCATCCTCCGTCAGACACCATTACTTAGGTACTTCCACCTTATCAATCAACCTCTGTGCAACTTTCAACGGAGTGTAACCCTCCATTTCGGCCTCAGCTGTAAGGATAAGACGGTGTTGAAGAATACTTGGAGTGACGAACTTAACATCTTCAGGCGTCACAAAGTCGCGTCCACCCAATAGTGCACTTGCCTTAGAAGCATTGAGCATTGCCACAGAGGCACGTGGACTGGCACCAAGAAAGACAGCCTTTGAGGTGCGTGTCTGCTGTACGATGTTTGCTATATAGCGTAGAAGGCTCTCTTCAACATATACAGTGTCTAACTTCTTACGCATCTGCAAAAGTTCGTCAATGGTCAACACGGGTCTAACATCGGCTAACTTGATGAGGTTTCTCTTCTCTTGATGACGTTTGAGGATGTTCATCTCTTCATCAACAGATGGATAACCCATACTTATCTTAAATAGGAAACGGTCGAGTTGGGCCTCTGGTAGACGATAGGTACCCTCCTGCTCGACTGGATTCTGCGTCGCTATAATCGTATAGACATCACTCATACGATGCGTAGTGCCGTCTACTGTAACCTGACGTTCCTCCATTACCTCGAAGAGAGCAGCCTGTGTCTTTGCAGGAGCACGGTTGATTTCATCCACAAGGACGAGGTCTGAGAATACAGGACCTTCATGGAAGTCGAACTCAGAGGTCTTCATATTGAAGACAGTCGTACCGAGTACGTCGCTTGGCATGAGGTCTGGCGTGAATTGAATACGACTAAAACGTGCATCAATCAGGCGAGACATCAGTCGTGCTAATAAGGTCTTGGCAACACCAGGCACACCTTCTATCAGCACATGACCGTCTGCAAGTATCGCTGTCAACAACAAGGCAACAGCTTCTTGTTGCCCAACGATAACCTTACTGATTTCCTCTCTCAACTGTCTAACCTTCTGACTAAACAATTCAAGGTCAGCTCTTTCTTCTTTATACTCTTCCATCTTATCCATTGTTTTCGCTTCATTAATACTTTACTTATTATGCGTCTATCACATTAAAAGATTATTGATTATCTTATCCATACCGTCTATTGCCTTCCGCAAAGCGGCATCGTTGATATATTCATCAGCCTTTAGATAACGGTCGACACGGTCGAGAATCATCCTGACCTCAGCCTCTGGCATTCCTGCTCGGAGTGCTATCTGTGCCACATCATCTTTTCTTGTTTCGGTGTCCTCCACATCAACCATCATCAGACGACGAAGTGTTTCAGTAAAATAAGCATACTTCTTCTGCAGTAAGTCATGGTTGATATGCTTCTGATAATAAAGTGTTCCGATCAGTTTCACAAACTCTATCGAGCGGTTCTTAGGCTCTTCTACAACAGGGATAACACGCTGTCGCCTGCGAGCATAGAACATACAGAAGAGTAATAACCCTCCTAAGGTGAGATAGATAGCCCATCGGAGAGGCTCATTTTGTAGCCAAAAGCGCAGTGGAGTCTCCTCGTTAATCTCTGCTTGAGGCGTATAAGCCTCCGTACGAACGATTGGTAAGCCACGAAACTGTGACATCAAACGAAAGACAAGACCATTAGCTTGCTCATCAAGAATACCATAGTTGGTTAATAACAATGGTTCGCAAGAAAAGAAGAGTTCTCCTTTCCCTCGTTGAATACGAACTACACGGGGCACCCAGTAGCTATCAACCTTATCAGTATACTCATCTGTCTGCCTGTTCTTAACCAAGATATCATACTTAGCAGGCTTATCCACATCGACCTTATAGCCTGACATTGCAGAATAAAGAGTGTATTTTTTTTCCTGATAAGGCGACTGCCTACACCAAACTAACGTATCGAATGAAATCTCTTGATTCTCAATAGAGGCCTTGACCTGCATGGGAGAGAAGCCATATTGGCCACTAATCGTTAATTGTAGGTCGGGATAGAGAGAGTCAGGGTCTATTGATGACGTTGCAATGAATACCTTATTACCAGCTTTCAGAAGTCGGTCTAACGCACGGAGGTCGGTTGGTGAAGGGTTAAAATCGATTGATTGAATTAAGAAGCCGTGTGGTTTCTTTCCATAACCCTCGCGTTCCAACTGCGCTATCGTCTTTCGTGTCACCTCATAACCAGCAGGTGCTGATTTCTTCATCAGCGAGTCGAACACCTCACAACCAAAGGGTTGCTTATCATAATGACTAAAGGTAGGACCCCAAACAAACTTTGAAGGCGCATTCCACTCTAACAGGAATACAAAGACAAGGAAGCCAACTATAAAGATCAAGAACTTTTTGTTCATCGCTTACCTCCTTCCTTTATCTTGCTTTCTAAGTCTAAGAGCAGCTTAACAGTTTCTTCCGAAGCCTGGTAATTACCATATCTTACACGCATAAAAGCAGTTGTCATCCGTCCAAACTCAGCAGATAAGAATTCACGAGTGTACTGTGTTGGCGTCTTATAAAGCTGCCAACTAATCATATTATTATCTGATAACCAACGAAGTGTACGCAAATAGACTATTCGAACAGCCTTATAATAATCCTTCTGTGCCATTGCCTTCTCATATACAGCGTCGAAATTGACTCCATAGATATTGTCTTCTTCGTCGTCTTCAGCCGTCACCTTTCCCGTTCTACCAAAGAGTTTGAATTGATAACGATACAAGATAAAAGCTATCAGACCCACAACTACAAGCCCAAGGAAGATGTAAACGACCATTCGAAAGTCCAAATCGCCATCATAATCAAAGATATCAGAGAAGAAATCACCTATCTTCTGAATCAACCAACTCGTCCAATCGAGTTCTGGAGCCTGTAACTCGCGTGCATAATCGTATGCTTCATCAGCGCGATACTGGTGAAGTAAGGTTGTGTCACACGACAGAGTATCAGTCAATGGTTGTAACATACGAATGGTTATCAGAGTTTATCAAAATTGTCAATATCGTTATCTTCCTCCTTCAACTCCTCAAAACGCTGTATATCCTTCTCTACTGAGAACCCATCTTCTTCCTCTGCTATACTTCCATAGTGGAACGCCAAAGCAAAGTAGAGAGTGTCATCGTAAGATACATACAGAAGTTCATGAATACAGATGCCAAGTACACGCAGAAGCTATAGACTGGACTACCTATAAAAGCAGCCTGACTTGGCTGATCAACCATAAAGACTCCTCTCACAATAGTCAGCATATACCATGGTAGAGTAGTAAAGGAACTGATGGTGTTGCTTATGAATCCCATCACAAAAATCAATCCTAACAATGACCAGAAGGATTTGAATCCTAACCTTATACCACGTAGAAGCGCATTGAACAAAGACTCGTCTTCTTCAAAGACATATACTGGTATTGCCATTGAGACCGGTAGACTGAACACAAGAATACCCAGAAAGAAGAACACCAACAGTATCGCCGTATCAAGAAGTACTGTGAATGTGATGAGAAGAGCCATAAGAACTATCAGGATAGCAACCAAGACCAAGGACATTACCAACGACCGTTTGATTACCTTAATAATCGTCGGTTTTAAGTCACTCATCATCACTCCACGTAGTCTGTTAGGGCTTGCTTGATAATACTTAACCATTCCAAAACAGATACCCGTCAATAGAATAGTTCCAACCATCATACAAAGACAGTAGCCCAAGTACGCTCCTCCCATCCGAAGCAACATGCTATCTGATAAATCCATGTTGTTGCCTATACCCAACGTATTGGTATAAAAAGGCGTCAACACATTCACCATCACCTCCATAACAACCCCCTGTACCAAGCAAAGAGGCAAGAGTAGGTAGGTACATGCACGTAGTAACAACTTGAAATTCTCACGTATAAAGCCGAAAACAGCAGAGAATTTCTCACCGAAGCTACGCATCTCATAAAGTTCAATCTTTGGTCTTTCTATTTGCATTGCGTTGATAATTACGTTTATAAGGTAAGTAAATAAAATAAAACACGACAAAGGCTAATGATAACAGGATGATACTGAGCCGAACAATATCGTTCAGTTCCGTATGACGAGTTATGAAACTCTCGATAAAGCCTGCTAAGATAAAGATTGGGATAGTACCCACAATAATCTTCATTCCCCTCTTTGCGCCACATTGAAAGCTAACGATACGTGAATAAGTACCAGGGAATAGCCATCCATTGCCTATCGCCAATCCTGCAGCACCTGCCACAATGATAGCCGAGAGTTCCAATGTTCCATGCAACATCGTGGCTAAAAGACTTTCTCCTAATAGTCCGTGCTGATAAAAGAAGGTGTCGAAACAACCTATCATGATACCATTTCGGAAGAGTAGTATGCCCGACATAAAACTTGTCAGTACGCCAGAGACAAAGACATTAAACGACACCATGATATTATTTAGCGTAATACTGAGGAACATGTTTGCCTCACTTTCTTGGCCATATACTCCCATTGGCTGACCCTTAGCTATATTTTCAAGTGTCATATCCATGTATCCATCGCCCAAAATAAGCCGTGGAAAAGACTCATCACCTAATGTAGACACAACGCCTACCAGCACACTTATCATGAAGATAACAAAGGACAAAAGTAGCATACGACGTTCTTTCCACATCACGTCAGGCACCTCTTGTGTCCAAAAGGTTATCAGTCGTCCCCATTTCTCACGTTTATTGCGATAGATCTCATTATGTAGTGCTGAAGCAAGGTTATTCAGGTAGATAGTTATACGCGAACGAGGATAATGTGTTTGAGCAAAGGCAAGATCGGCTGTCAGCTCGGTATAAGCATCAGCCAACTGGTCGGGCATCTCAAACTTAACATTCTCTATCATCCCCTCCATAGTCCTCCACTTAGCAATGTTATTGCGTATAAATAGTATCTCCTTCATGAAAAATCACATGTATAAGCGCACATTATTATTCAATTGAGCGCAAATTTAGAGTTTTTTTTCTACATTTGCAACAGAAACAACATATAATTAACAATAGATATGTCGGAAGCCAACATCATTACCGGACAATATGTGCAAATAAGTCAATCTCCTGCCAGCTTAGGTGAACGCATCATGGCGCAGGTTATTGATAGTGTTTTAATTATCTTTTATGTGATTGGCATCTCTATTCTCATTGTCGAAACCAAAGCTGATTTCTTTGCGGATAACATCTTATTCACGCTCGCTATATACCTACCAGCACTTTTCTATTCGTTCTTAATGGAGCTGTTTAATCACGGGCAAAGCGTGGGAAAGATGGTCATGCACACCCGTGTCGTGAAGAAGGATGGTACGACTCCGGGGATTGGTAATTTCTTCATGCGTTGGCTTCTGCAACTTGTCGACATCGGTTTCTCTTGTATTGGAGTCTTGATTATACTCGTTTCGAAGGATTCTCAGCGACTTGGCGACCTTGCTGCAGGCACTATGGTGATACGTATCAACAACTACCACAAAATACAAGTGTCGCTTGATGAGTTCTCATACCTCGATAGGAAGTATAAGCCAGTATATCCACAAGCAGAAGACCTCTCCCTAAATCAGCTTGATGTCATCCAACGTACGCTTAACACAGAATACGGATATGAACGTGAAAGGCGTATCACCTCGCTTGCTGCTAAGGTTAGGGAGCATCTGAAGATTACTGATACTAAGACTGATGACGAGAAGTTTCTCTATACAATCTTACGTGATTACCAACATTTTACATTAGAGATTATCTAACAGATTACGACCGTAGAAATACAACAAAATGATAAAGTAAGGACAAGGGAACATTATCTACTAATAAAACACGCCTCGGATTGGTAGGCTTTCTCTGTCTTTCTACATTTTATATAAAGGTAATCCTAAGTCCTTCTCCCACTCTTCGTCCGATGTATTGATGCTCATCTCATGATGAGTTGATAAATAAACACAATCCTTACCTACTATCGAAATGAAAGCTACCATCTGTTAGAAAAGAGTTATCATGGCAAGCATAAAAGACAAGCTATTGGCTATTGGGGTTGCGTTGGCCTACCCTCAGGTAAGATTAAAGCCTGCAATTACAAAGGAGCATTTCTCTGGCAAGTGGGTTCTTGTCACTGGTGCATCGCACGGAATTGGTAGGGCTCTAACCGAAAAACTCATTGATGCTGATGCAAATGTTTTCCTCATCGCTCGTAGCGAAGCGGAGTTACAATACTTATGCGACCGAGCTAAGCAGAGGGGGAACCGTGCTGACTACTGTGCAATAGACCTTAGAGACAGAGAGAAATTGGAACTGCTTTGTCAAAAACTAAAGGAAACTCTACCGCAGTTGGATTACTTTTTCTGTAATGCTGGTAAGTCTATCCATCGTAAGATCACGGATACACTGGACCGTCTACACGACTATGACCGCACAATAGACCTTAATTACCGTGCCTTAGTGGCCTTGTCATTGGCATTATTACCTGCCTTGAAAGCGAGTAAAGGAAGTATCATCTACTCTTCATCAGTGAGTACACGCTATCCGATGGCACCGGGCTGGTCGGCTTATCACGCTTCGAAATGTGCAGCCAACGCATGGTGCGAGACGGCAAACAGCGAGTTTGCTCCGTTAGGTATCCGTGTACAGATTGCTTACCTACCCTTGGTTCATACAGCGATGTCGGATGTCAACGAGCGGTATCGACAACTACCTGCTTACTACCCAGCTGATGCTGCCAACATTCTCTTGCGACTTGCCATACGAAAGGGGAAGCGTTATCAACCTTGGTGGGCTAAGTTGTCTGCTCCGATAGCCTATCTCTTTGCCCCGATTGTTCACTTGTTCTATAAGCGAATGGTATGAAAAGGAATACTGACACTATCTTTTCTATTCTCTATCGGCTACACATAGTCTCGCCAAAGGGTGTATGGGTGTGGACTAAAAGTCTCACTTCTGAAGGTATCAGTCTGATGGCACTGCTCCGGTTTGCGGCTCATTTCTATCCACAACGCTGTGCCCTGAAAGATGGGAAGGCGGCATTGACCTATCAGGAGGCTTACCAGAAGGCACAAGACCTTGCCCAACTCCTTTATACGCAATACCATCTACGGCCTAACATGCGAGTCGCCATCTTAGGACGAAACAGTCTTATCCTTACTTTACTCCTCCCTGCTCTCTCTCGACTTGGCGTACAAACCGTCTTATTAAATACGGATATGGGAAGAGAACAACTATCCAACCACCTTAGAGGACAACAATATCAACTCTTTATCTATGACGACGACCTGATAGAAAACCTACCTCCTATCTCGTATCAGACTGTCACTACCACCGAACTTCACCACCTTATTATATATAGGGACTATCAGTACGAACGAAAAAGACTCCCTCGAATAGGGCGCGGAAGGGAGATTATCATCCATACTGGCGGTTCGAGCGGGAACTATCAGCGTGTGGAACGGCGCCCATCTGTCACGTCCTTTCTTCCACCACTCGTTGCTCTCCTTCGAGAGATAGGCGTCTATCAATATCAGAGTGTACTCATCGCTCTCCCTTTCTATCATGGTTTTGGACTTGCCACACTCATCGTTTCTCTCTTGATGGGAAAGGAAATCTACTTACAAGGACGCTTCGATGCTCCAAAGACCTTAGAGATTATTCAGCATGAGCACATCGAAGTAATGCCTATCGTCCCTGCCATGCTTTCAAGAATTTGGCAGACGACAGGGGCAAAAGAGATGATGAAGAGTCTGAAATGTATGATTTGCGGTGGAGATAGTCTCCCTAAAAGCCTCATCAACCTAACCCATAATCAACTTAGCGAGATACTCTTCAATCTTTATGGTACGTCTGAAGCAGGCTTCTTCTTGCTGGCTACCCCTCATGACCTCGCTTCTTTCGACGAGCCTACACTTGGTAAGGCTATATGGGGAGTACGCTGTAAGATTAAAAAGACCGACAAGGAGAATACGGGTGCCTTGTGGGTACAATCAAGTTGGGCCATGACAGGACGTAAGAATAAGTGGCAGAACACGAAAGACATTGTCTATCAGAACGCTGAAGGTTACTTTTTCCATCGTGGCCGTACCGACCGAATGGTTGTTTGTGGTGGTGAGAATGTACATCCCGAACACGTAGAGCAGGTGCTTCTCTCCCACCCTCTCATCGCCGCTGCACGTGCGTTCAGTGTCCCCAATCCCGCCTTTGGCAATGTTATCCACGCTGAAGTAGAATGTGCTCACAATTCCTCTCTCTCCCAGTTTACCCTCCTCAACTGGCTTCGTCCCCAACTCTCACGAGCAGAAATGCCACATGCTATCACGTTTAAGACAATCGATATGCTCTCTACTGGTAAGCAGAAAGCGCATTGAAATCCCTTCTCTTCATCATCCTCCATAAGTCGTTTTGATTTATTTTCATGATAACAAAGATTTATTTTCATGATAAAAAATATTTTTCTTCACGACAAGAAATATTTTTTTTCATGAAAAAAATTCTCTAACAACCAAATGGGATGCTACTAACAGCATTGAATGAAACGAACTTAGAACACGTCTTTATCGTATTATTAGGGATAAGGAATCTCATTAGAAGAGCATAGACTTTCTACCAACAAATCCACTTCTGGCATAAAAGAACAATGGTTCTGTTAAGATATTGGGCATTCAAAGGAGGCAGACGGTGTAACTTGTTTATGAGTCTATCCGCTTATATTATCATAAAAATACTGCCCACGGCAATAAGCAAAGCACCTAAGATAACCTTAATTGAAGGCTGTTCGTGTAGAAACAAGAAAGCTAACAGCATCGTGATAACGACACTCAACTTGTCAATAGGTGCAACGCGAGATACATTACCGAGTTGAATCGCCTTGAAATAAAAGAGCCAAGACAAGCCTGTAGACAGCCCAGAAATAATAAGAAAGAGCCACGTGCTCCTACTTACATCCTTCATTTCATTGATATGACTACCGAAAATTACTATGCCCCAAGTAAGCATGAGGATGACAGTGGTACGTATGGCCGTGGCAAGGTCTGAGTTTATATCCTTAACACCAACCTTTGCAAAGATGGCTGTTAACGCAGCAAAAAGAGCTGAAAGCAACGCATATATTTTCCACATAATGACTTCTTTTAGTAGAACAAATTATCTTGACGTCAGGAAATCGCACCATTCCACGGCGACAACTATATAATATTTTAATCTTAAAGCAATTACTTACTCTTCATCCTTACTATTGTCGAATAATTCTATAACACATAAGCTTTACGCTGCCAGGCTATAACCATCCATCCTAATAAAATCCTTCTCGTTGTGTCGTACATTATCTGAAAGTCTGTATCGACACACTTAACGCTATCTGATAAGCCATCTGTCTATCTTCATCATCCCCGCTTTATTCAGATGATTATTGACCTATTCACTTAAAAACCATAGCTAAATCATTCGCTTCTATAGCTCAATCAAGCCAACAAGGTTTATGACTATCCACAGTTCCAATCTTCTTCCCGACTTAACAAAAGCAAAGGTAACATATCTATTACACTCCCCAAAATCTTTATACAATACTTCTGCGCAAGTAATCAAGAGTTCGCATAAATCAAGACAGGGGAAGACAAGAGTTCACAATATTATCTTTTGCACTGGCTGTTTCCACAGTGTTCCTTCTTCAAACAAATTATTTGTTAGCCATAGGGAGTTATCGTTCCCCACAAACTTACCAAGGTTAATAGCACGAAAAGCAAAACGAAGTTTGCTGTCATTACTGTCATGCTATATAGACATTAAACTTATTGAGTACAAAATACTTACGAGAAATGTTAAATGTGACAGCAACTTAAAATAAAAAAAATAGTAGTATATTGTCACCAAGTCCTACTGATTTTAGCAGGTACTACCTTCGTCGAATCTATGGAGGCTTACAACAAAGCCATCATCCACAGACTACTTCCGTGGATGATGGCTTTACTTTTATAGAATCATACCCTCTTTTAGAGAGGAAGCCTATTCCTTTTTCTCTTGAGGAAGCATGATAAGGGCTTCTTGTTTCTTACCATCCATCATAATCTTTAATGGATTTGGGAAACGAACATGGCGTACCCACTGAGTTTCTTCCACTGCAGGAAGGGCATCAAGTACACTGCGCTGATAGAATCCATCTTCCTTATAAGGATTAATTGTGAAGTAACCCACACCGAAAGAAGTAAGGTTTTGGAAGAAATGCGTTCCCTGACTTGGGTCTACACGATAGTGTTCCAGTCCCTCCTCAACGATGACACGCGCTGCCGAGATATGTGGCCACTTCACAGGAATACCCAACCAAGGGTCGCTTGAACCCCAACGACCAGGACCAATGAGCACATAATTCTTGTCAGTGTCAAGGAACGTACGGTTTATCCGTTCTATCTCATCTGCTATAGTAGGGTTGTTAGAGGCAGAGAAAGAGCTGTCGGTCTTTACATACACAATATCTTGTACATCGTCTGAAACGCCATGTCCCAAAGAATTATGGCTCCGCAAGAGACATTGATCGTCAGGAATAGCCGTGAGGTCTTCGTCTAACATCTGTTTAGAATCAACGATTGGACGAATCTGTAAGAGGTATAGTTCACCCGTACGATCACTATTCAGATTGACAGCAAACTCAATTTCAACAGGGCGACGCATAGCCTCAGCCCCGTATGTCATTGCCATTTGCAACAATTCTGGTAGTGGAAAGACATTTTGTTGGAGGACACCACAGAAAGAGATAACCTTCCGTCCACCCTCGTAGAGCCCATCATAGATAGTATTGTCCTCTGGCGAGTAAGTAGAAACGATATATTGTAGACTGCCATCAGCCTCAGCGTCTTTCACACGTAGCTTGAGGATATTAAATCCATCATCCACCTTAAAGTCCTCGCTGATATGCTTCATGTCAAGAGCATAGAACTGAGTTTGGGTTTCACGCAAGGCTATTGCCATCTCACTCATCTGCAACACCTGATGTGGATGGAACGGACAAACACGCAGGGTCTGCCCACCATCGACAATATACTTACCTAAACCCAAAGCCAAAGAGGCAATACCCTCCTCTGCCTTCTCCTCTCCTATCGGGTAATAGTTGAGAGAACGAAGAACACCAGAGATGTTTGGATAGAAATGATTGCCATGTTCCTTACCCACAACCTGCTGTAAGATGACTGCCATCTTCTCCTGGTCAATGACATTACTTGTGGCTGTCATATAAGCTTTGGAGTCACGATAATAAACCGATGCATAGACGGCTTTAATCGCACAAGCCAACATTCGGAGCATTTCATACTTATCCTCAAGATAAGGAATCATATAAGTAGAATAGATACCAGCAAAGGGTTGATAGTGACTATCCTCTAACAACGAACTTGAACGGACTGCTATCGGAGAGCGAGTAGCCTCAAAGAAGGTAAAGAAATCGCCTATGAATTCATCTGGCAACTGAGCACGAAGGAAGGCTTGGAGTATCTCTTCATCGCTCGCATCACTCAAAGCAATCTGGTAAAGATTGTTCTGTTCCATAAAGCTATCGAAGACATCCGTACAAAGGACGACCGTCTTCGGTATCTGTACCTTAGCATTAGGGAAACGATTGAAGTCTGGTCGGAGTTTGATGACGTTATCCAAGAAAGCTAAACCACGTCCCTTGCCACCCAACGAACCGTCTCCAATACGTGCGAAATGGGCATATCGGTCGAACTTATGTCTATCAAATAGGGCAACGACACCCACATTGCGCATCCTACGATAGGCAACAATGGCATCAAAGATAATCTGTCGGTGCATATCTACATCTTGTAGCTTATGCCAAGTGATATCTTTAAGGAAGGAAGAAACAGGGAAGATAGCACGAGCCGAGAGCCAACGACTCATGTGATTACGAGAGATATGATAGAGCATAGAGTCACGAGGAATCTTAAAGATATTGTCCTGCAACTCTTTCAGATTACGAACACGCATCACCTCCTCATGAGTCTTTGGATTACGGAAGATGAAGTCGCCAAAGCCCATGTGCTCCTCAAGTAGTCGACGGAGATCTACACTCATCTTCTTTGAGTTCTTATCAACAAAGCAGAAGCCTTCTGCCTCAGCCTTCTCACGGTTCTCGCTTTCTGAACTCTCTATAATCAAAGGGAGATATTCATCCTCCTTTCGAATGGCACGAAGCAACTTTAAGCCTGCCTCTGGGTCTTTCTCTACGACAGGTACACTACCTTCTGCAGCAGTCTGAGTATTCTCGTCCACATTATTAATAGGAAATCTTACATCAGAGATAACACCCAAACAGTTATCTTTATAGCGTTGATAGATTTCCCATGCTTCCTCGTATGTGCGTGCCAAGACAACCTTTGGACGACCACGTTGGCGCAAAGAGGCTTCATGTCGGGTCAAGGCTTCAGTGGCAAAGTTCTGACTCTGCGTGAGGATATAGCTATATAAATTAGGTAGGATAGATGAGTAGAAACGGATAGAATCCTCTACGAGTAATATCATCTGTACACCTACCTCATGGATATCATTGTCTATATTCATCTTATCCTCCATCAACTTAATGATAGAAAGAATGAGATTGGTATTCCCCAACCAGCAGAACACATAATCAAAGATACTGAGGTCTTCATGCTGTATGCGTTTTGTGATGCCATGAGAGAAGGGAGTCAGTACGACACAATGAATGTCTGGGAACTCTGCCTTTACAGCTCTTGCCACATCAAAGGCATCATTATCGGCATTACCCGGCATACAAATCACTAAATCAATGTCTACTGTGTTTAGCACCTTAGATGCCTCTTCGATAGTAGACACCTGTGTAAAGGTTGGCGGATAACGCAGACCTAATTCCATATACTCATTGTAGATCTTCTCTTCCACACGTCCATCATCTTCCAACATAAAGGCGTCGTATGGATTTGCTACAATCAAAACATTGTAGATTCGTCGCATCATTAGATTGACGAAACTTACGTCTTTTAGGTAAAAATTACTCCATTGCGCTGGTACTTGCTCACTCATAACAGAAAACTTAATTTTGAACAAAAATACAAAATAATTATAAGGTAACCTATCTTTTAGCTACTTAAATAATATTTTTTTTATTACTTTGCACACTGGTTACGTTCTTTTGCGACCATAGACACGTCCAAAAAGAAGCAAAGAAATAAAAAATTATTGTTTTTCATTTGGAGGTTTGATTTTATTTGGATATATTTGCCGTACCATTCTGAACTGAATGATACTATCTAACATAAACAAATAAAAGTCAATTTACTATGGAAGTCGAAAAAATCATGCAAGCACTGGAGCAGAAGCATCCAGGTGAGTCAGAGTATTTACAGGCCGTACATGAAGTACTCATGTCTGTAAAGGACGTTTACAATCAGCACCCAGAGTTTGAGCGCGCAAGTATTATTGAGCGCATTGTGGAGCCTGAGCGTATTATCACATTCCGTGTGCCTTGGGTTGATGACCAGGGAAAAGTACAGGTAAACATTGGTTATCGCGTACAGTTTAATGGCGCTATCGGCCCATACAAGGGTGGTTTGCGTTTCCACGCATCAGTAAACCTCAGTATCTTGAAGTTCCTCGGTTTCGAGCAGACATTCAAGAATGCACTCACCACATTGCCTATGGGTGGTGGTAAGGGTGGTTCAGACTTCTCTCCACGTGGTAAGAGCGATGCTGAAATCATGCGTTTCTGCCAAGCTTTCATGAATGAGTTATATCGCCACATTGGTCCAGATGAGGACGTTCCTGCAGGTGACATCGGCGTTGGTGGTCGTGAGATTGGTTATCTCTTCGGTCAGTATCGCAAGTTGACCCACCAGTTCCAGGGTATGCTCACAGGTAAGGGCAGAGAATGGGGTGGCTCTATCCTCCGTCCAGAGGCTACAGGTTATGGTGCACTCTATTTCGTTCATCAGATGATGGAGACTCATGGTCTTGACATCAAGGGTAAGACTGTTGCTATCTCTGGTTTCGGTAACGTTGCATGGGGTGCTGCTAAGAAGGCTACCGAACTTGGTGCAAAGGTCATCACATTGAGTGGTCCTGACGGTTACATCTACGATCCAGATGGCATCAGTGGTGAGAAGATTGAGTACATGCTCGAACTTCGCAACAGTGGCAACGATGTTTGTGAGCCATACGCAGAGAAATATCCAGGCGCAAAGTTCTTCAAGGGTCATAAACCTTGGGAGCAGAAGGCAGATATCTATTTGCCATGTGCTACACAGAACGAGCTCAACGGTGAGGATGCCGACAAGATTCTTGCATTCAAGCCATTGTGTGTTGCTGAGGTTTCAAACATGGGTTGTACAGCTGAGGCTGCTGAGAAATTCACTGAGGCTAAGCAGCTCTTCGCTCCTGGCAAGGCTGTCAACGCAGGTGGTGTGGCAACATCAGGTCTCGAAATGTCACAGAACTCTCTCCGTCTCTCATGGAGTCCGGAAGAGGTTGACCAGAAGCTCCATTACATCATGAGCTCTATCCATGAGCAGTGCGTGAAATATGGTAAGCAAGCTGATGGTTACATCGATTATATTAAGGGCGCTAATATTGCGGGCTTCATGAAGGTAGCGAAGGCTATGCTCGCACAGGGTGTCGTATAATAAAGACCAGTCTTTCTATTCTCTCCCTGCCTTCAAGGTAGGGAGGGAATATATTCTCTTTGAGAAGGCTGGTAATACTTAACAATAAAATGTATAGAACCAAACTTCTCTTGATAGCGTTATTTACGCTATGCAATATCTTTACGCTGACCATTCAAGCACAGTCAGACGGTAAAGCTTCTTATTATAGTAATGGATTGAACGGTCGCCGAATGAGTAATGGCGAACGCTATGACCGTAATGCTTTTACTTGTGCACATCGCACACTCCCCTTTGGTACACGTCTAAAGATTACAAATCCTCGTAACGGAAAGTCGGTTATTGTCCGTGTAACGGACCGTGGCCCTTTTTGTTCGTGGTCGTGTGGTTGACTTATCATACGCTGCTGCACGCGAGTTAGGTACGCTTGCCAGCGGTGTAGCCTACGTCAAGGTTGAACTGGTACGTAAAGAGACCGAGATTCCGTACCCTTCTGAATCGAATGGTGCGATTGAGATGCCTGAAGTAGAATATGGTACTGCAGGTATCTGTTATGAGTTTATCCCAGAATGGGAGAAGGTTGAGGAGGATAAACCTAAGGAGATTGAACGTAAAGTGGATACTCACTTGAATAACAAGAGGGTGTCTAATCAGGCTAAGCTTGAGAAAGAATACAATACATCATACAAACAAAAACAGGCTGTTAGTTCTAACAATCAACAGACCTCTAAGGTTAAATCTACAACAACACCTGCCCGTTCGTCTCAACAAACAGCTAATCGACAGCAAACAACCCAACAGAATAAGGCAAACACACAGCCCACAACGTCTAAAAATGGGTCAAGTAGTAGTTGGATGAACTTCTTTAAGCGAGTCAAAGATGGTGTAACAGGTCTCTTTGAATAAGTAATCAATTATCTATATATCAGCTCGTTAGGGATTTAACATGCCTCATCTCATTGTCAGACAGATTGTTTCTCGTTATTATAAAGTTATACATTAAGCTACATAAACTTGGGGAAACAAACAAGTTACATGGGTCAAGTGGCAGTTGAGTGAACTTCCTTAAACGAGTCAAAGATGGTGTAACAGGCCTCTTTGAATAAGTAATCAGTTATCAATATATCAGTTCGTTAGGGATTTAGCATACCTCATCTCATTGTCAAACAGATTGTTTCTCGTTATTACGAAGCCATATATAAGTTACATCAACGTAAGAAGACAAACAAGACTTCGACAAGAGATGTTAGCTTCAACACAATCTAAAGAATTAAGGAACATCGTAGTCTAATAGCTTACTGAGCTTAAACTATTGGACTCAACATAGAAATAGGGGATGCATCAATTACCAGATGCATCCCCATTCCGTCATTTAAAGTTATCGTTATCAGTAGTTAGTACTTACACAATAATATCTTTATAATCTCTATCTAATTGTATTCTTTTAAACAGCAGGCACTTAAAAAAGCATCCTTAGCTTTCGTCATCTATGCCTTGTTGACCTTCTTATCGACTCGTATTCACACTTACGTTTGCTACCTTACAGATACTCTTCTGCCCTTGCAGAATAGTCAATGCAAATTGTGACACGCCATTCTTCAATTTCTTATCACCTCTTATATATATGGTGTAACTAATGGTCTTGCCTGGCTCTATACGTTCTATTGGTCCAGAAGGATTAACAATAACATTCGCATTCCCTGTAGTCTCCATGACTGAAGGGCGCAAATTATTAATAACACTTTCGCCATGATTCGTTACATCAAACACTATCTTTCCTGCTTCATTGCGTGACAACAGACCATCGTGGTTCTCATCTTCAAAACGAACGTTTGACAACTCAATCCTTGGAGAACTTTGATAAGTAGCCGACAGCCTGTCTACACTAATCTCCTTAGGAGTTGTCTTGTTCGGTTGAGCGACATTACTATTGTTCGCTACATCGCTATCTTGGAAGTTATAGATACGGTCGTCGCCTGAGTTAGTATTATCAAAACCACTACTATCTACGCCGCTTGGCTGAATATAATCATCCGTCTGATTATTATAATCATATCCCGTACGGTCTCTCCTCTCACGTGCCTTGCGTTGTTGCACCTTCTCATAGTGGTCGTGTACATCCTCTCTCTGACGCTGGTCTGCCTTCTGTCCCATCTTAGCACCAATGATAGCACCACCAGCCATACCGACTATTGTACCAATATCCGAACCTCTTGCTCCACCAGTAATACCACCGATAGCACCTCCAAGAATACTTCCTAATGAACCTCCGGACATTGCACCCGACCCAGCGTAAGTACCACAACTACTTAGCACTACTGCTGTGGAGAGAGAAAGAATGAAACCCTTCGTCATAACTTATAATCTTTTAACGTTAGCAAAATTAGCTACATTTTTTCACACTTACAAAGATATTTCCCTACTCGATGGAGGGAAAACCCTATAACACACTTTTCGTATCTCAGAACTCATAATTATAAGCGATCTAAAACCTTCTCTGTCAACCTTTTTCACCTCCGCTAAGAATCTACTTTTATCACCTCTCCTAACCACAAGTGTACCAACGAGAAACTCCTATAAGGACATTAAGAAAGAGAATGTAAAAGCCATACATGCAGACAGGAATGTAGGGGTATATCGGTAAGCACTCCTTGTTTCTATTCGAAGAGGAGGCGGCGAGAAGACAATAGAGACTATGAGAAGAAAGTCCTCTATTATCTTTTTGTCATCATTTTTCGCGCTCCTACAACCCAACACATGCTCTTCAAGCTTTAAGAAGACGCCTTTCTATATTCAAGAACATACCCCTCTTGCATGTTGAAGACGCCCCTCTTAGAACAAGAAAAGCGTCTTCTTCGACACTAAACGTAACACACTGATTACTTGAAAGTTAAGAATTCGAACAAAGAGGATATTGTAACCTTACATTTAGAGTCTTTCACTCGGCACCATGTAAAGGTTTCATAACGCTACTAATTCCTTAGCAGTGTGCGATAATTACCAAGAACAGCTCCTAAGCATGCAAAAGATATAAAAAAGATGTATTCTTCCTCTAAGCAACTAACAAGGATATTTGCACACAGGGTGAGCACAAACACAGGTAGCCCCACTTCTATTTCTTGTTTGATTGGAGAGCGAAACTATCACAGAAAGACCCCTACAAGAGAGCTTGTAAACTTAGCAGACATCCCTTTCCAGCCTCATGCTTCAACTACAAAAGTGTTATAGTATCATTCGAACTGTCTGAAGTATTTTCTTTTATAGGGATGTACAACAACTGATTATCAAAGGCAACATAACGTTTATCACCCCATGTAATAATACCAACAGCATCATCTAAGGTGCAACTCCTCAATTCCTCATGTTTAGAGATCGATACTCTATACTCTTTCCCAGCCTCATCTCTAATAGAAATGTATGTCGGCGTAATTGCTTCTAAGCCAAGATAGAAGGTATAAGAATAGGCCTCAAAATCATTTATAACCTCTGTCCCTTCTTCCGTCGGAGGTATCCACCCTTCTTTTGCACGCCTCAACAGCATCGGACGAAACCATGACACATCCATCATAAACGAGTCGAACGACATCAACAAAGGTTCATCCTCATCGTTGAATGAGAAATATAGATAGGTAACATCATCCTTTGACAGTAAATCGTTATTAAGCCACTGCGCTACAGAGCGGGGATGTTGCACACAGGCATAGTCCTCACCATTACTGTGAAAAGTGACTGTGAATTGTTGCTGATGTAGCGTTTTATCCTCGTTGTCTTTGTGAAAATAATGAGTGAAAGCATAACCCGTTGCCGTCTCCTCAACTTCCCAATAGTCTGCATGATGTTCATTATGATGTTTGCCCAACCAATATCCGTCAAGATTAGGGTAGACTTGATTCCACTGTTCACGGCGACCAGTCTCCGCAAGTTGCTCTGTACTAACAAGAACAGACAGATTACTAAGTACGTCTATCGTGAGCTTTATCAATCGAATACGGGTCAGCTTCTCCTCTATATCCTTCAAAGCTTTATGGAAGAGGGCCATTCGAGGTGTCTGCACAAAGAGTATATTCCGATGACAAACGCCCGAAAAGAAACGATAGACACACTCATATTGTGTTCGCATCTCCGCCACATTACCCTGTCGTGTATCGACAGACTGAGGCAGAGCACCAAGCATTATCAAGAGGAAGATAGCCAGACAATAAACGTCTTTTGCCTTCAACTGCTGGAAAATTTCTCGTTTACAACCCTGTTGCTGTTCGTCGATCTCATCATCGAAGATACATACATTGACTATCTGTTCACACCATGCAGCCTGATTGTTCACTTTATCTCCGCCTGTCAAGTACGCTTTATACTTCTCTATCAGCGTGGCAGCTTGACTATAAGCATCCAACAGCCATTCAAGTGAAACGCCCATCTCGTCATACCATTCACGTGCCAACTCATGAAAGATGGCCCTACGAAGGAACGCATCTTTCCCACCAACACGACCAAAAGAATTGTTGCCTCCACCCGACTTTCCTATATGTTGCCACAGTTCCTCACCACTATTATAGAGTAAGCGGAGTTTAAACAGAGTGTTCAACTTCTCTTTCATCTCCTCATCATCTCTGTCTATGGTTACCGACTTGACAGATGACTCGACAGTTGTATATTCTAAATTAAGGGCCTCATCACCTTTATTCTTATCTTTCATACTATTCTTTATAAGCCTCTCCCTTCTTCTATCCGCCCCTTTTCTTACCTATCTACTACCCTCCGTATGGCGAATAATAACAGAGTTCACACACTTCAAGAAGAAAACAGACGCCTCCTTTCTTCATTTATTACTAATCGCAGCACTTAAGCCACTCTCCTGCAAAAATACAAATAAAATCCTTTGTACCTCTCACGAAGAAATATTTATTTTGCAGACTAAGTCAAATAATCTAAAGAAATATGAACGTCACGACACTTACCGTAACTGTTTGTATCACGTTACACAACAGCACTACCCTACCCACAACATCCTATATAATAAGAAAAAACAATCCCGAAAGTTTATAATAACCTTCGGGATTGCTAATTCTACTCTTTCCGCTTTCTCATGCGGACAAGTTTGATTTCATTCTATTCAACTGCTACAACTTTTGAATAGTCCTTCGCTTTAATGATATAGACACCTGATGGTAGACTAACCGTCTTACTCTCTCTCACCATACCAGAATACATTAGTTTACCATTTAACGTATAGATATTCAAATGTATAGGCAATGCTGTCATAAAACTTAGATAATTCTTGCCCCCAGACACTTTAAGTGCATCATTAGAAAGAGTGTCTATTTGATTCGAAACTGTAAAGATTCCTCCAATAGTCACAGAAGAAGTAACCTTAAAATTAGGAGAATCTACTTCTTCATCATTAAGAGTCAAAGTTTCAAGTTTATATCCAGATGCGGGTATCGCTTTAATGACAAGATCTGTATTCTTAGCCACCTTTGTACCTGTCAGAACCTCAATACCATCTGCTGTAAATACCTTTAATGTTCCATAGTCAGGCTTCTGTATGGTGATATACGCCATGTTACAACCTGTTCCATCGCCCTCATAATCAATCGTCCAACCCTTCAACTTAGCTATAGACGACTCTGCGTGTTCAGCATCATTATACTCCCCAGCTTTCTCACCACGAACGAAAAGTGTGTTACCACGTGGCGTCTTTCCACTCTGAAGCGTAGGATAACGTGAAAGACTATAATAAAGATCATTTAGAGTACATGCATCCCATCTATTACCACCTACGTTCAGATAGGTCAACCGCTCATGTCCCGTGAGATCAAGACCTTCTAATCTATTGCCATCAACTGTAAGTGTCACAAGTTGAAGATTATTCTTTAAGTCTAAGTTTGAGACTGAATTATTAGAGAGCTGCAATGTCTTCAATGCAGGGTTCTTGCTAACATCAAGAGTCGTAATCTTGTTATTTGAAACATAAAGTTCTACAAGTTCTGGCATATCCTTCACGTCAACAGTCTCTATCTCATTGCTACTTATATTCAAATAAACAAGCTTTTTGTTATGACTTAAATCTAAGCTTTCCAGCCAATTATTCTTTACATCAAGATAAGCTAAATCGACAGTACCTGTAATATCTATATTATCAACTTGATTACCATAAGCACGTAAATTAATAAGTTTGCTGTTCTTGCTTACATCCAAGGAAGTAAGGTCTGAATAAGAACAATCAAGAGACTCAAGATCAGTTAGTTTAGAAACATCTATGGACGTAATTGAATTCATATACGTAGACAGAGAACGCAAATGAATATTATGACTCAGATCGACAGCTGTTATCTTATTATCAACACCCACACCGGGATAACTTGAGAAATCAGCTCCAGTAACAGCACCATATATCGTTACTGTCGTTCCAGACGTTTGTCCCACTACCGTTGTTGGAGTCGATTTAACCTTCACCTTTACAAGTTCTCCATCTCCCCAGTCAATTGAAACATCTTTATCCTCACCATTAACAGAAAGGAAAAACTGTTGGTCTATACCTGTAGGAACTGTTAGTTTGATATAATCATCATCACCAGAAACACTAAAAACAGGCTTTATAACTGCTGCTTCTGACACGACAAAGATACTATCAGCAATCAATTTTCCATTCACCTCAACACCAACAAACTTTGCACCAGTAGGTGCTGTAGCATCTATCTTAATTGGGAAACCAGGCAGGACTTTCCCTGTAACAGGCTCGTAAGTTGCAAAATATCCATCATCAGGAATTTGACTTAGTGTATAACTACCTCCATTTTCAGCTGTTTGCATCGTTATAGCGACAGAATCCATAGATGCAGTAGCATCACCATGAACATCTAATTTATAAGAATTGTCGGCATCATCATCTAAAGTCCCAGTGTTGGCATGCTCGTAGTTAGACCCTGATAGGAAAACATTCGTACGATAAGAATTACCGGTATGAGACGGCATTGCTTTGAAAGTGAAGTTGAGTGACTGAGGAGTAGTATTCTTACAGTCACGCATATCAAGGTGATTCAGTCGGTTAGTACCGATAGCACCATGCATATCAAGGAATTGTATTCCAGTATTCCGTACACTCACACTACGCAAAAAGCGTTGGTGCGATAAATCAATACGTTGTATCTTCGTGTTATCAATATTAATTGTATAAAGATTTGCAAGGTTAGACACATTTAAACGAGACAACTTCGAATCACTGAGTTCAAGCGTTGTTATATTCTTATTACCACTTAAATCAAGCTTTGCAATGTCAGTATTAGACGCATCAAGCATGATAAGCTCAGGGTTATTAATAAGGTTTAGCTCAGTAATCTTTGTTCCCTTTATAAGGAGCTTCTCAAGTTTCGCTTGTTGCGTAACGTCAATAGATGTTACTCCAACATTCCCAGTAATATCGACATCACGTAACTCTGGATAATTATTACCCAATTCTAACTCTAACAAACTACCGTTCGCAAGATTAAGATAACGGAGGTTAGGAAGACTAACAGGATAAAAGTGTGTAATATCTCCATCTGATAAATCAATATTTGTTAGCTCTGTACTGCCATTAGGAAATAAGACAGTAGCCAATGATTCATTATGATTGGCTGTAAAATTAGTCATCTTCTTAAAGGCACGCAGGTCTAAACGTGTAATCTTATTATAACTAAGATCAAGTGTAACAAGGTTTGGAGCACCTGACAAATCAACACCCTCATAGGTCAATTCGTTCTTCTTAGCTTCTATCTGTTTTAAGTTAGGTTGATCCTTAATAGCAAGATATGTTGCCTTTGCTTCAGACACCTCAACGGCCGAAAAGTCACCATAGACAACGATTGTGTCCTTTAGTAGCTTCCCTGTCACCTTCTTATTACTGCTCCAACCTTCTAACGTAGCTTCTTGTTTATTACCATCTCCCCAGTCAACAAACACTTTGCTGGTTTCATCGGTTCGAGTAACACGGAATTCAAAGTCTTGCCCTACGGGCGTAGATGTTGCAATCCTCATTTCACCATTTGTTTGTGCGAACGTCACTAAAGACACAAACAAAGAAAACATCAGTAAAAATTTCTTCATAAGCTGTAATGTCTAAGCACTTTATAAGAAAGGTTTATCAAACGACAGAACATAGAAATTAACCATAGTTCTGTCTACCAAAGCGTAAGGAACATCGTGATAGTGCTATTAAACCACAATGCAAATCACACTTTTGGTTGCAAATATAAGTAAAATAAATATAATATGCAATATATTGTAACATTAACTATTATCATTTATTACATATCACAGAATAAGAGTCAGGTGTAAGTCCACAACGAATACTTAGATTTTGACATTAACGAATAAAGGAACATGAACCGTACAATATCACCTGAAACATCTGAAAAATCGAGATTTTTAGGTAACAAAGTTTATTGTCGCATGGTAGAAGATGAGGGAATTGTAAGGCATTACTGATTGTAAGTAGCTGATTAGCCTATTCTCTCTACTTCGTTACAAATAATCATCTTAGTCATCTTAACCAAAGGACAACTCTTTTCGACCCACTCTCTTGTCTACTTATCTACTTGCGAGCACCTCATTTTATCGCCTTTACATATTTACAAAAATTAATCGCCATTTTTATTGCTTAATATATTTATTTTATTTATATTTGCTCACATAATAAAAACTATATAAATAACCGTTAAGCAACACTTTATGTGTCGTAAAACATACTAACACTAACCTACAATCGAAATTACAATATCTACAATACTTAAAAACCATCTTTAGAGTATCAATCTGTTTACTCAAAGATATCAGAAGTTATTAATAAGAACCTATAACTAAACAAATAAAAGTCTCTCTCAATAAGAGTAACAAGAGCGATAAATTCATTGCGGTAATAGCTGCTACACATAGCTAATATTCAAAACAACAAAACGTAACACAAAGAGCTGATACCGAATGAAAGTAAAATAGAGACATATATAAAACCTAAACAATAAATTTTACATATTAATCTTTAACTATAAGCAAAATGAACAACAAGCAGAACAAAGCGCAAGCCTTATGGCGAATCTGTATGATGGCACTGATATGGATGTTCGCTACTGAGCTTTATGCGCAAAATGTCACGGTTAGTGGCATTGTGAAAGACCCAACGGGCGAGCCTGTAATCGGTGCTTCGGTAACGGTGAAAGGTACAAATATGGGTACTGTGACTAATATCGACGGGCAATACACCCTACAATGCCCCACAAAAGGCACGTTAGTATTCTCATACTTGGGAATGAAGCCTAAAAATGTAGATATTAATGGTCGACAACAGATAAACGTTGCCCTTGAAGAAGAAGCCACTGCACTTAACGATGTGGTGGTTACGGCATTGGGAATTAAACGACAAACAAAAGCATTGGGTTATGCTGTCACCGAACTGAAAAGCGATGAACTGGAACGAGCCAACACGGTTTCTCCTGTTACAGCATTGCAAGGTAAGGTGGCTGGTGTAGAGATCAGCCAGTCAGACGGTGGAATGTTTGGTTCTACTAAAATTCAAATAAGAGGTGCATCTACTCTTAATGCCAACAACCAACCTATCTTTGTAGTAGATGGTGTGATATTAGATAATGCTACAAGCCAATCAGGGGACGCTGACTGGAATAGCAATATCAACGACTATGGTAACCAACTAAAGAACCTTAACCCCGACGACTTTGAGAGTGTGAGCGTACTAAAAGGCGCTGCAGCAACAGCATTGTATGGTTCACGTGGTTTGAATGGTGCTGTAGTAATTACCACTAAAAGTGGGAAAGCAGGCAAAGGTGTTACTGTAAAGGTTTCGCAAACTATAGGATTAGAAACTGTCTATCGTTCACCAGATCTACAAAACACCTATATGATTGGTGCTTTCCCTGGTGCTGTAGATTACGGAGACGAATACACTGCCACGGGCAACCTTTGGAGCGATAACATGACATCGTTCGCTCGTAACTCTAAAGGTGAATACTCGCTCATCGAACAATATGGGAACTATGCTTGGGGACCTGATTTCTCATGGGCTGAGGGTAAACAGTTTGAACAGTACGATGGAACAATGGGAACGGCGAAGATGTTCCCAAACAACTATAAAGATGCTTACGACACAGGCTTTAATACCAATACGAATGTATCATTGCAAGGTGGTAATGATCGTACACAATTCTACGCTTCAGCATCTTATAAATACAATAAGGGTACTACACCACGCAACACCTTTAACCGTCTGTCGTTCTTAGGAAAAGCTTCACAAAAGATTGGGAATATCGTGACAGTAGATTTCAGCATGAACTTTACACAATCACAACCCCGTAATGCACCATTAAACATAGGAGAATACTTTGCTAATAGTACATTCCCACGCGAATACGATGTTAATCGTTATCGTAAACTTTACAAAGGGGAACATGGTGGACTTGCCAGCGAAAGATATGGCGATCTCTATCGTGCTGTACCTGGTAAGGAGCTATGGTGGAGTATCTTTGAAAATGATTACAAACAAACAGAAACCATGTTCAGGCCTGTGCTTAACATCAATATTCAAGCACTGCCTTGGCTACAGCTTTCAACTGGTGGTTCGCTCAACTATTATGCCATCGATGGCGAACTAAAGCCCCTGGTAGTGGTTATGCCAACGAAGGTGGGTCTTATGCACTCTCACACACGCACACAACACAAGAGAACTTGTACCTTGCAGCTAACCTAAACTATCAAATTAATAAGGACTGGGAAGTACATGGGTTCTTACGCGAGGAATATTTTAACCAATATGCACAGTATAATAGCGAGAGTACGAACGGTGGACTTATTGTGCCCAACCAATTCTTTATCAAGAATTCAAAGCAACAAGCCAGCTTTAATGCGTATAAATTCAACACCAAGCGTATCGTCTCTACCATTTTTATGATTGGAACAAGCTGGAAGAATCAACTATTCTTGGACATAACGGGACGTAACGACTGGTCCTCAGCCTTGGTTTACAGCTACGGAACAGGTAATTTCTCTTATTTCTATCCTTCTGTTTCGGGCTCATGGATCATCACAGAAACCTTTAAAGACAAACTTCCTAAATGGGTTAGCTTTGCAAAGGTACGCGGTTCTTGGGCGCAGGTGGGAAACGACACCTCTCCTTATTATATAAATTCGGGCTATTCTGTGGCAACATATCAACGTGGCGACAAGAAGATTTATGGAATGACTATCCCTGAGAATATGAAGAGTACCAACTTAAAACCTGAACGTAAGAATGCTTGGGAAGTGGGACTTGACTGGCGTTTCCTTGACAGTAGGATTGGGGTAGACCTCACCTATTATAAGGAGAACACTCGAAACCAAATTATGACTATCAATGTACCTTGGGAATCGGGCGTAAAAGAAAAGCTAATCAACGCTGGTAATATACAGAACTCAGGTATAGAAATAGCACTCAACACAACTCCTATAAAGAAGAAACAATGGCAATGGGACCTAAATTTCACCTACACTCGCAACCGCAATAAGATTGTAGAGCTAAGTCCTGATGTAACCTCTTACATTAATCTGGATGGTGCAGCAAACTATGGTAACTACCGCATAGCATCTGTTGCCAAAGTAGGTTCCGACTATGGTATGCTAATGTCTGACTCTTGGATAAAGACCGACGAAAAGACTGGCAAACCTGTGGTGGGCTACACAAACAAATTCCGAACAGTGTATTATAAGCGCGGAGGTACTGTGAAAGAAGTTGGATCGATGTTGCCTAACTTCCTTGGATCACTAAACTCTACCCTGAGATGGAAAGACCTTAGTCTCTATGTGCTCTTTGACGCACGCTTTGGAGGATACGTTGCTTCGTATAACTCACGCTACGCAACTGCATACGGTTTCTCTGGAGAGACCGAGAAATACCGTAAGGGGATGACCTGGACCAGCAAATACGCTAATGCGCAAGATAAGGTGTTTACTGATGGCTTCATTCCTGATGTTGTTTTCGATGCTGGAACTATTGTTACCACACCAGGAGGAACTAACCAAGACGTTAGTGGAATGACTTATCAGGAGGCTTATGAAAAAGGTTATGTAGAACCAGCACACCTGCAAAGTGCTGCATACTTTAAGAATAGCTGGGGAACAGGCGTTATTAACGATGACTGGTTTAAGAAAATCAACTACATCGCTCTGCGAGAAATAACTCTCTCGTACAACGTTCCAACCAAAATTTGCAGCTATATCGGTGCAAAGAACTTATCCCTTAGTTTCACCGGACGTAACTTGGCATACCTACTGAACACTGCACCAAATCACGAGAATCCTGAATCGGTACGTGGAACAGGAGCTGCACAGTTCCGTATGCGCTCATTTATGCCTTACACAGCAAGCTATCTCTTCACATTAAACGCTACATTCTAAATGTTTTCCATTATGAAACAGAATATTATAAATTCAAGTCGCTCGCCTTTGGTATATGTGCCGCATGCATGGTACTGACAACAGGATGCAGCGAAAGCGAATACGCAAAAATAAATACTGACCCATCGACTATCGCCGAAGGGAATCCTGTGTTCTTGTTTACTCAGGAACAGGTGCAATACCAACCCTTCGATTACCTGCTGTGGTATTACGATGGGGCTTACACGTCAAAAATAGTTCAGGCATATTCACCGTCAAGTAGTTTTAATGACTTGTATAACAAGTTGGCCGAACTGGGCGGTGTGGGTTCTCAGCTCATTTATGTTAAACGATATGAGAATGATATTAAAGCTACTATCGATAAGATGCCAGCCAACAAAGCTGCTCAATACTCGCACCTTTCGGCTATGGCAAACGCTCTAACAATTTACATGGGACTGTTCGATACCGACCTCTTTGGCTCAAGACCTTACTCTGAAGCTGCACAAGCCAAGTATGGAGGCACATTAACTCCTAACTACGAATCGCAAGAGAGTCTATTCGACCAATGGCTGACCGAGCTGAACACCGACCTGGATAAGCTGAAGTCAACGACAACGCAGATAAGTATTGGAGACAATGACTTAGCCTACGGGGGGAGATACTAAGAAATGGGTGAAATTTGTAAACGGCATAAAACTTAAAATTGCAGTAAGACTTCTTCACCAAAACAAAGCTAAGGCCTTAAAAATAGCCGAGGAAGTGGGTGCTGACGATGCAAACGTGATGCAATCTATTACAGACGACTATGTATATAACAAAGGTACGGGTGGAGATGGCGGTAACAACACTTATGGAAGTGATAATAGTGTGAACTTAGGTGTTAGTAGTAAAAACGTTATCGACTTCATGAAGCGTAACAAAGATCCACGAATGCTGGTGATGTTTACCAAAAACGATTTCAACTCTGAGGTGGTGCAAGCTTTCTTTGATGCACAAGCAAGAGGAGATAACAACTGTGCTATTCCTAAATATATTTTAGACCAGGTGAACTATACCACAGATGCTTCTGGTAAGAAACATTTCGACAGTTGGAAAGGTGATGGGGAACCATGGGTGCGCTATCAGGGATTACCTATCGGTATGGCTATATCTGAAAAGACAGAATACACTGGCGTCAACAATTATTTTGTAACAACCAGATGGAAAGTAACTGACGGAGAAAAAACAAAAACCTACTCACCGCTATCGTACTTTAACGAGGAATTAGTGCGTGGCCGCGTTGACTTCACTTTCCCAACAGCTCCAAAAGGTAAGGTGGTACAAGACACTGAAGATAACCCACTTTACGAGATGACCCTTTCCACAGCTGAAATGAACCTCTATCTGGCTGAGTTTAAGTTACTGGGTGCTAACTTGCCTCATACTGCAGCCGAATATTTCAAACTTGGCGTTGAGGCTTCAGCTAAGGCTTATAACCGTTTAGCGATACTGAACAAAATACCTTATTATGATAAGGCACATTGTAACGACAAGTTAGACGAGCCTGTTACCTACGACGATGCAGCCATTGCTACGATGATGGCTAATTCTGACTACCAACTAACAGGTAATGTTCAAAGCGATTTAGAGAAGGTTTACATCCAATTGTATCTACATTTCTTCTATCAACCACTTGAGCAGTTTGTAACAGTGCGCCGTTCTGGTGTTCCTAAAGTTGGTAGTTCGCTCATTCCTTGGGTTACAATGAAACCCAACACCGAGTTGCCTCGCCGATTCTATATCGCTCAACCCGATCCTGCTGATAAGATGCGTACTATTATCGAGACAGCAATGACACAGCAAGGCTTCACCTTTACCGATGGACAAAGACCTGAACTGCTTAACTCGGAAAGGGTGTGGTACGACAAGGGGGCTCCAAACTTTGGTGAAGGTCCTAACTACTAATAGGGAGACCTGCAGAATAAAGAGGCATCAATAAATACTGTGAAGAAGCAAGTGGGCAAAAACGCCCATAAACTTGCACTAATCTGCCTCAAAGTCGTTTTTCATTAGATTATTAAAAGAGAGGGTGTGTCAATTATGAACACACCCTCCTTCTTCATGAATTAAAAGAATCACAAGAGGTTTTACATCTCTTTTTGTCATATAAGCCATAAATTGTGGTTCTTCCGTTAAATGTGTGGACGCTTTTCGTAGTGCTTTAACGTAAGAGCCAAAGTTACTCATTAAACAAAAGTATAGCTGAGACAGTCAACTATCTATCCTATTTTCATCCTCTTTCATTGAAAATCTTTATATTTTAAGACTTCGAAAATCTGTAGATAAGGGTTTGAAAAATCATTACATAATTTCAAGGAAAACACCTATAACTAACGACAAAAATACACACATGAAGCGAGTTTGCAATCAACAGAGTATCAATTAGTTACCAAGAGTAAAGTAAAAGATGCCTAATTGGAGTTCAAAAGGGCGTTAGTAAGGGTCTTAAAGAGTATCTTTTGCAAGCCAAAAGGGCGTCTTTTAGAAGCCAAAAGAGCATGTGTTGGATTTGAGCTGTACAAAAATAGTTTACAAACATGATTTAATAAGGGAATAAGCAGGTTATAGATGACAGATTGGCATCACACCTAATTACATTTATCATATAGTTTACCCCCCTTATAAAACAATCTTATTGGCGGTAAGCTTACCATGTATGTATATTAATCTCATTCTATTAACGATCTACGCATTTAACGGAAGAACCTAAATTGTTCTGCCCTATATATTCGGCTTTGAATGATGTGACTTTAACATCGATAACATTGTGAGACCTCTGCAAAACTCTTAGTTTAGAAATTTGCTTATATCATTATTTTTTCGTACCTTTATAGTATGAAACAGCAACTCTCCTCTCTCAGTTTTGCCGACCTATTAGTCGGTCAGCGTAAGGTCAAGCAGACCTTCTTTTCTCAGATAGACAATATTATCGATTGGAATCCAATCCGTGGTATTATTGAAATTGCCTACACCAAAGGTAACAAGGCAACTGGTCGTCCGAGCTATGATAGTCTTGTGCTTTTTAAAATCGAACTTCTCCGTACTTGGTATGGTCTTAGTGATGGTGAGGTTGAGGAGCAGGTAAACGATCGTTTGTCTTTCAGCTGCTTTGTAGGACTGGGTTTGGAAGATGTTGCTCCTGATAGTACGACTGTATGTCGTTTCCGTAACATTCTTGTAGAGGCAGACCTTTATGATATGGTACTGAATGAGATTAACCGTCAGTTGGAGCAACAAGGTGTTATTGTCAAACGTGGGGCTATCGTCGATGCCAGCATTACCGATAGTCCTCGTCGTCCACGTGGTCGTAAGGAGTATGAGATAGTTGAGGACAGAGATGAAGAAACGGGTAAATTAAAATCCGAGAAAGCTATGCTCAAGGAGAAACTCAAGCCCAATGTGGACGGAGAGGCACGCTGGATCAAGAAAATGGGAAGGCTCCACTTTGGATACAAACGGCATTCAGTTACAGATGAAAATGGATTGGTTCTTGCAGAGGAGACTACCGCAGCTAATGAGAGCGACATCAAGCATTTGGAAACGCCCCTGAAAAAAGCAAATCTTCCGAAAAAGACTCTCGTATATGCTGATAAGGGTTATGACTCGGCAGAAAACAAGGAGACACTTGCGCGAATGAAACTAAAAAGTCGCATTATGCACAAAGGAACAAGGGCGCATAAGATTACAGAAAGAGAGAAACGCATCAATGTGGCTATCAGTAAAATTAGGTACAGGGTGGAACGCACTTTTGGTTCCATACACAGATGGTTTAGGGGAGGTACGGCAAGATATGTAGGACTTGCCAAAACACATGCACAGCATATTATGGAGGCTGTTGCCTACAACTTATATCGAACGCCAGGGATAATTGTGTCCAATGCTCTCAAATAAAAGAAAATTGGACACAAATATAGATGATAATAATCGTTTTACGGCATCAATTATAACAATAAACACGTTGGAATATGCTTCTAAACACAACTAAATGGGAATTTCTCTATAAATGAAGGTTTTGCAGAGGTCTCATTGTATGGATGTCGTAGGATATCATAAAGGATGAGAGCGGCATAGAAATCAGAAGCACCAACCTCAAAATACTTCTGTTAGGCACCAAAAATAAAAACCACTGTCCTTTCCCAGAAGATATTTAGTGATATGAGAAACTAATTACCGCTCTAAGAGAAGAAAAACATCGATATATCAGCACATCAAGAGGTAAAACGCCTCATCTTTTCTTCATATATTACTAATCACAGTACTAATGTCACTCTCCTAATAAAATACAAATAAAATCCTTTGTACCTCTCACGAAGATACATTTATTTTGCAGACAAAACAAAGACCTAATAAATTATGAACAAAACAACATTTATCTTAATTACTGGCATTACGTTGCTCTGCAGCACTACCTTACTCACAACTACCAGTTGTTCTCCTAAGACTCCTGAAGAGATACGGCAAGATAGTATCGAAGCATTCTATGCTACACCTGAGGGTGAGGCAGCTACTACTGTTGAGAAATATTACGAAACATTAAAAACAGAAGGACTTTCTGAAGCTGCGTCAAAGTTCTGTACTGGGAAACTGGCAAAACAATTAGAGTCCATGGCAGCACTTCTCAATATGGCGAAAGGCGGTAGTGGTTATGATAGGTCAGACATGGGTTTCGAGTCCGTAAAAGCTGCTACACTAACCAACTATCAAGATGTAGCAATGGTTGTACTTAAGAATAAAAAGGGAATCTTCACCGCAATGCTAATCCTACAAGAAGATGGGTGGCGGATTTTCTCCATAGAGCCTAATGATATGACTGGTTTTAAGAATATGATATTTCAAGACAAATTATCTGACAGCTATGACGTCTACCCTACTGACGGAGAAGACCCTGACGGTGGTGCTTCTGCTGCTCGACAGTTAGAAGAGGATATGAACCAAGACTTCAACGATACATACGATAATACCGATTCATACTCAGAATAAAAATTTCAAAATATACAGAGACATGACAACAGAAAAACTCATCAAAGCCATAAAAGATTACGAGTGCCATGCACTTCCCATAAGTAAGAATGTTTTTACTGGTGACAACATCACAGCAGAACTCATCGAGAAACATTGCAACCGCTATGGTATTAACTGTCAAGGAGAGCAACCGATACTCATTGTCAATGACTCTATCGTGGGTTCATTTGGCGGATATGGCTGGACAGGGTTGATGATTACTGACAAAACATTATATTATAAGTGCACTAAAGATTCCTTTCTCAGTGGATTAGTCGCCTTAAGTTCTAAAGGTATCATCCCTTTAGAGCAAGTTCACACTATAGCTATAGGGCACCATGATACATGCTTCGGCACAGCCTACGTTGGCCATCAACTTGTTATTAACAATGAAGTGATGGGGCTACTGCGTATGGGTGGGGGCATAGAATATGATGATAAAGCTATCAGCCAACTGACACATATCTTCAAAGCTACAAGATAAGTGTGTCCCACTCTGCCCTTCGTTGATAAAAGAGTCGATGAGTAAATATCCTTATCAAATATAGCATATTTAGTTTTGGGTTATAATCCCCTTCTTGACAATAGGTTGCTCATATCCATACTATATATAATAATGTGTTTCGTCTTCAATAGCATGTGGTACTAAATCATAACACCACACGCGTTGAACATTAACACAAAGATAGAAGATAAAAGAAAAAGATTCTTTACAATCATTATGTTCTACGGAGTAATAGGTCAGCAACAAACCTATATGAGAAAGGCTTGCCAAACAGTTTTATGTATCAACACAATTCTCAAACTATCAGGAAGAATATTACCAAAGCTTGGTAAGACTATTCTTATCCTTTAGGCTAACGAGTACCAAAGAGAATCAAAACTCAGAATATTCACCCCTTCATTTATCACACTTATGATCAGAGGTTATATGAATTTCAGATGCGATAACTGCAACAACACTTTCCGTGCATTAAATATTGAGTATGGAGCAACTGCTATGTCAGTTCCAATGCCCTGTCCAAATTGCAACAGCCGTCACACTTATCCTCCTAACTGGCGTCTTCTCGGCTTTTATCCTTTCGGCAACAACCGTGATCTTTATAAAAGAATCTGGGAAAGAATGGATAAAGAAGAAAGCAAGTGTGATAGCCAATAGCCTAAGATGTGATTGCTTCCATTAGCTAAAACAGTAAACAAACTTTCTACTGAACATATTTTACCAAGCAAATATATCGTAATTATATTCTTTAGAGTAGTATCAACATATACTTTTCATTGTGTTTTATTTACTTTATTTCATTATTATTTTGCTATTTCCAATAAATTCCCTACATTTGTGCCATGTTTGGTGGGTACTTTACAAACCCCTTGCCATTCATTGCACAAAACTTGCAAACGAGGTTATTCGACCCGGTTAAATCTGGAAAATTCAACTAAGGAGTCGTCACTAATCGAGTTTAGGCAGGTTCTGTGCCCCTATCCTATATGGGGGCATGGACTGTCTTTACTTTATTTTGACTCCAAGGTGTTTTCCAGAACCGAACCGGATAAATAAAGATAAAGCGGGCCGTGTCCCCTTTCTTCTTTTATCCTCGTCTAATACAAACAACTAAAAACAATATTATTATGGCACTATTCAAAATTACCGTGAAAATGTCAAAGCACTGTGATGGCATGGTTATAGAACCAGGCATGAGCATCCAGTATGCTGCATTCTTCTCAAACGTTCTGTCAAACGACAAAGAACGAGACAAAATCAACACTCTCTTCTTCAACCACTTTGGTGTAGACCTAAAGAAGATGAATGCTTTAAACCCTGCGTATTTAAATGTAGAAAAACTGTAAAATTATGAATACACCTATCACTTACACTGAGAATATAGAACAAAGTCAGAATTTGGTATCAAAACTTACTCAACAAATTCTACCTGGACTTGCTTCAAACATGTCTGCCCACATGGGAGACTTTGTTTCAGCATATAAAGAACTTCAAACATTACAGATAGAGAGGCAATCTGAATTAAACAAACTTGTGAAAGAAAAGCAATATAATTTAGCTAAATTCTCACAACTTTTAGACCAAACTCAAGAGCGCTTATCAAGCACTCTGCAAATGATTAGAGAGTTTCAACAAAAAATTATTGCCTTAGAAGTAACAACACCCGAACAGGTACGTTCTCAAGACTTGTTATTACAAGCTATGAGAGCTATGCAAGATCAATATCTAACAGAAATGCAAACTTTAATAAATTTATAAAGGCAATGGAAAATAATCTACACAATGCAAACGAAGAATTAGCAAGTTTGCTGGGACAACAACCGACCAATAAATCTCAATCTAACACTATATTCCCTAAACAAAATAATACAGTGATAGATCAAGAGGTAGTCATAAGCAACAGCACTATTAATACGGAAAATAAGGCATTAAGTCCCAAGAAACAATATGAACTGTTTCAAAAAATAGACAATATATGCTTTAACATCTATCGGGAAATTAGCACGATAGATGAATCATTTGGAAAGATATCAAAAATGTTCTATGACTTAGCAGAAAATTATGGTAATAGGGCTCTCAATACAGAAAATGAGGAACAATTCGCAATAGAGACAGCTACTGCAACCACTTTAGCTATTGCATCATTCGCAACAGAAGGAGCAGGACGTTTAGTTAATGCTATAAAAACCCAAATAACTATACAAAATAAAATTATTCCATTACTAAAAAGAGAAGCTCAAGAAAAAAAAGATTTTGTAAACACTCTGTATTCTCAATTAGATTCTATCTGTAAAGGTAATTTGGAAGTATTTTACAAACATATAAGTGTAAATTATCAGAAGGATTCCAAAGAGTTAAGAAATCAACAACTATTTACGAATCTTGTTGAGAAACCAATAACTACATCATTAAATATTCTAAGAGATTCTCTATATCATTACAAGCTATTAGCTTTCTTAAAAGAACAATTTGAGTTATGGACAGCTGGAAAAATCGGAGAAGGGGTCATGCCTGACTATGGAATAGTAAATCATGATATCATTTACCGATATATTTTTGATGCGCCAGAAGAAAATATAAACAAAGAAATACAACTATCATTATATAAAACACTAGGCATAGAAGAAGCTTTCAACACTAAAGATCAATATATACCAGGAACAATTTATCCAATTATTCTGGATGAACAACTACTAGCTTTATATATGAGTGGTTTGGGCAACTGCGGTGATAATGTATTTGAGAAAGCATCTGAATTAGACTATTCATCATGCTTAAAGTATGCTTTTTTGAGTAACCCTTCATACAAGGATTATGCTTTACTTTCTGATGAATATTCAACAATTGAGGCCAAACAAGGCTTTAGAATGCTTGCTTTAGTCCTTAATACTATTTTAACTACCATTATTTGTGGAATATGTAGTTTTAGATATTTTGAGAACTGGTGGTGGCCTACTATAGTAACAATTTGTGTATTACTAATTGCTGCAAAAAAGAGCTATTCGACTGTAGAGAACTTTAATCTAGCATATGAGATGAAATTGCATGCACTTAAATTATACACACTGAACACTTTACAAAGTAAGGCTGGCTTCAAATTCAACAAACTAACATTATCAAAACTCAACGAGAGTTCCATCAAAACATTTGCATATGCAATTATTGGTGGCATCATTGGATTAATAATTCTATCAGTTCTTGGTCTTATAATAGGAATTCTATTAGGAGCAATGTTAAGCAAAACAGAAATAGAAAAATATCAATCAGATGGTTCTGACTACTCAGAAATAAAAACAGGTTCTGGATGGTTAGCATACACTTTTACAATAATACTAATTGCAGGACTTATTTACATAATATAAAATTATAAGACAAGAGGAAAAATGAAACTTATTCTAAACAATAAATAGAATTAATAAGAAAATTATAGGCAACAGGAAATCTATAAAATCTTGTTGTCTATAATCATTCTTACAATGCTATACTATATAAACATACATTTCTAATTCAAGTATAGAGATTCTAAGAGTTGTTAATCCATTGTAAAAGGACTACTCTATTTTTAAGACCTAACCTAAACCTTTGTTTTTTCAGAAATACAATATGACAATGAAAATAAGGAAAGCCTTAAAAGGAAGAATCGATAAGACAGAGTCCTCACTTTTGACATATTACAAGAACCCACTATTAAAAGTATGTAACGAAAAGATGGAAAATCTCATCTTTAATCGTCGAATATTCCTTAACCAACTATTCAAGCCAACAGATGAAAACTATCAGCTGTTAAAGGAATTCAACGAGATACTTAAAGAAGTAGTTATCAAAAACTATCAACAGAGCAGAGAGTTGTATTACAACACAAAGAAAATGTTGGCAGATAGTGGAAGTAGTTTGCTGTTTGAGGGTGTACAGTGTAAAATCTTCTTAGGAAAAGATAGACAATACTCGAAAAGTAATCCTTTTCAAGGAGAAGATTCAGAAATGATTTGGGAGATTCTCAATGATGAAGGATATAACGACATCTATTGCAAATATGGTTGCTGTATGAGCTTCGACGGATATCATGGAGAGGGAGACGACAAGACTGAAATGGAACTCATGGGAATGCAAGATGCTGATGATTGTTGGAATGAAGGATTAGACAGAGAATGGAGTTACGACTTACACCTTCATCAGCACTTTCACAATCTATACGACCATACAAGCTTCAGCATCTTCGACTTCATTTATGTTAGAGACTTCTACACAAAGTTTGAACTAAAATTTAATCAGAATACTTAAACAAGAATAAATGGAAAGAAAAGAGTTATGCATAATCTCCGACTCCGATATCCCATCGGGTTCTGGTGGTATCAACGGAGAAGGCTATACATACGGACAATTACGCCATCAGCCCATTATTACAGAGGTACTACAACGTATCACCCACCCTATTGCACGTCAAATGGCAGAGGATTGTAATGAACGCAACCGTAAAGATGGATTTACAATGTATAAGGTAGATGAAGAATACTGCTTTGAAGGGCTACGAGTAGGTCCGAAAGTGAAAATCCCTTCTAAAGAAGAATTATTGGCTCTATTAGGAAATCACCCCATCAACGCAGCCTCTATCCGTAACATCACATATACGCTCATACGTGAAGAATTAGCACGATTATACGGAACATCTGTACAGGAAGCTGCAGACATCATTGGCAACCAACTTGACTGCGCCCCGCACGAAGATATATCTGGCTATATCTTTATGGTACCCAACTGGGCGCATAAATGGTTCCGCCACAATGGCTATGTGTCAAGAATGTTAAAACAGTAATCAATCTAACTATCACAAATAAAAAACTCCCGATACATTAAGTACCGGGAGTTCCTTATTATAGAGATAAAATCTATTCGGATTATTCAGCCTTTGCCTCTTCAGCAACGTTCTCAGCAGCCTCAGCAGGTGCATCAGCCTTCTTTGTAGAACGACGGCTACGACGAGTCTTCTTAGCTTCAGCCTTTGGAGACTTAGCCATGTTCTCATCATAGTCAACAAGCTCAATAAATGCAATCTGAGCAGCGTCACCCTGACGAGTTCCGAGCTTGATAACGCGTGTATAACCGCCTGGACGATCTGCAACCTTAACTGAAATCTCCTTGAAGAGCTCAGTAACAGCCTCCTTGTTCTGAAGATAACGGAATACAACACGACGTGAGTTGGTTGTATCGTTCTTAGAACGTGTAATCAGCGGCTCAACATACTTCTTAAGAGCCTTTGCCTTAGCAAGAGTCGTAGTGATTCTTTTGTGCTGAATCAAAGCAACTGCCAAGTTTGAAAGCAACGCAGCGCGGTGGTCAGCAGTACGACCCAAATGGTTGAATTTCTTATTATGTCTCATTTTGTTTTTAACTTGTTGTGGATAAACCCGTCAACTTGTCGTTTAGACAATTCGTCAACTATTCTTTATCCAATTTATACTTTGTAATGTCGGTTCCAAACGACAGATTCAGACTCTCGAGCAAATCATCAAGCTCAGAAAGCGATTTCTTACCAAAGTTACGGAACTTCAAGAGGTCCGTCTTGTTGTACTGAACGAGGTCGCCTAATGTCTCTACATCAGCTGCCTTTAAGCAGTTAAGTGCACGAACACTCAAGTTGAGACTTGCGTCGGTCAACTTGGTCTTCAAGAGCTGGCGCATGTGCAGAACCTCCTCATCAAACTCCTGGTTGCCCTCCTGATCTGGATTCTCGAGAGTAATCTTCTCATCAGAGAACAACATGAAGTGATAAATAAGAATCTTTGCAGCCTCTTTCAGTGCATCCTTTGGGTGGATGGAACCATCGGTCGTAACTTCAACAACCAATTTGTCATAGTCGGTCTTCTGTTCAACACGATATGGCTCAACGGCATATTTTACGTTACGAATTGGGGTGTAGATGGAATCGATTGGGAGTACGTTTACATCAGTGCAGTATTCACGATTTTCCTCAGCAGGAACGTAACCACGTCCCTTGTTGATGGTCAAATCAATCTGCATAGAAGCCTTGGAGTCTAAATGACAAATCACCAAATCAGGGTTTAACACTTCAAATCCAGTCAGATACTTACCGATATCACCTGCTTTGAATTCGGTGGAATTCTCTACGGTGATACTAACTTTCTCATTCTCGAATTCTTCTACTACTTGCTTGAATCGAACTTGCTTGAGATTCAAGATGATGTTGGTAACATCTTCCTTTACACCAGGAACTGAAGAGAACTCGTGCTCAACACCAGCGATACGGATAGTATTGATTGCGAAGCCTTCCAGCGATGAAAGGAGGATGCGACGAAGAGCGTTACCAATGGTAACACCGAAGCCAGGCTCAAGTGGACGGAATTCGAACTTGCCGAAATGGTCATTGGCCTCCAGCATCACTACTTTATCAGGTTTTTGAAATGCTAATATCGCCATTAATTTAATGATTTTATTGTTTAGAGTACAACTCAACGATTAACTGCTCCTTAATGTTCTCGGGGATGTCAGCACGGTCTGGACGATGGAGGAACTTACCGCACTTAGCGTTATCATCCCACTCAAGCCAAGGATACTTGCTGTGGTTGAAGCCTGCCAAAGCAGCCTCGATAACCTCAAGTGACTTAGCCTTCTCACGAACACCAACAACGTCACCAGCCTTTACCTGATATGAAGCAATATTTACGACATTACCGTTAACAACAATATGCTTGTGGCTAACGAGCTGACGTGCAGCTGCACGAGTAGGAGCGATACCGAGACGGAACACTACATTATCCAGACGGCTCTCAAGGCTCTGAAGAAGAACCTCACCAGTAATACCATCTGCCTTAGCAGCCTTATCGAACAGATTACGGAACTGACGCTCCAAAACGCCATAAGTGTATTTAGCCTTCTGCTTCTCTGCAAGCTGAGCACCATACTCAGACACCTTACGACGACGGTTGTTACCGTGCTGTCCTGGAGGGAAATTTCTCTTAGCTAATACCTTATCTGCGCCGAAAATTGGCTCACCGAAACGGCGTGCAATTCGTGATTTTGGACCTATGTATCTTGCCATAATTAATATGAATTCTTTTAATTGTTATAAGATGTGATTATACACGACGACGCTTTGGAGGACGGCAGCCGTTGTGTGGCAATGGAGTAACGTCAACGATTTCAGTTACCTGAATACCTGCTGCGTTCACCGCACGGATTGCGCTCTCACGACCGTTACCTGGACCCTTAACGAATGCCTTAACCTTACGAAGACCGAGATCGAAAGCTACCTTAGAGCAATCCTCTGCTGCCATCTGAGCAGCGTAAGGAGTATTCTTCTTTGATCCACGGAATCCCATCTTACCAGCCGAAGACCAAGAGATAACCTGACCCTCGTTGTTAGCCAAAGATACAATAATGTTATTGAATGAGCTGTGCACGTGGAGCTGTCCAAGTGCGTCAACTCTTACATTTCTTTTCTTAGATGTTGCTGATTTCTTTGCCATAATTAATTTCCTCCTTAGAATTACTTAGTAGCCTTCTTCTTATTAGCAACAGTCTTCTTCTTTCCCTTACGGGTACGAGCATTGTTCTTAGTACTCTGACCGCGAACAGGAAGACCATTACGATGTCTAACACCACGATAGCAACCTATATCCATGAGGCGCTTGATGTTCATCTGGATCTCAGAACGGAGATCACCTTCAACTTTGAATTCAGCACCGATAATTTCACGGATCTTGGCTGCCTGGTCATCAGACCACTCGCTGACCTTCAGGTCACGGCTAATACCAGCCTTATCCAATATCTTTGCTGAACTACTTCGACCAATACCATAGATATAGGTCAATGCGATTTCGCCACGCTTATTCTGGGGCAAATCTACTCCAACAATTCTTATTGCCATTGTTTGATAATTAAATAAATTAATGTCATTTAGCGCTAAAAAGCATGCAAAGGTAAGCATAATTTATGAGAAAGCCCACCTCGTTACACTTTTTTAACTTAACCCTGACGCATTTTGAACTTAGGGTTCTTCTTGTTAATAACGAACAGGCGACCCTTACGACGAACGATCTTGCAGTCAGCTGTACGCTTCTTTAATGATGCTCTTGTCTTCATATCTCTATGTTGTTTATTTGTATCTGAAAACGATTCGACCCTTAGTCAGGTCGTATGGACTCATCTCAACCTTCACTTTATCACCAGGAAGAATCTTGATGTAGTGCATTCTCATCTTACCGGAAATATGAGCGGTGATATCAACACCATTCTCTAATTCCACTCGAAACATCGCATTTGATAGTGCTTCGAGAATTGTTCCGTCCTGCTCTATTGCAGTTTGCTTTGCCATATACTAATTAAAAATTTTGTCCTTCTAAATGTTCTACTTCTTCAAAAGAAGATAAAATATCAGCCTTACCAGCTCTAATAGCAATGGTATGCTCAAAGTGTGCTGCTGGACGACGGTCACGTGTAACAATACTCCATCGGTCTGGTAATATACCAATTTCTCGACTACCCAAAGTAACCATCGGCTCTATTGCTATACACATTCCTGCCTTGAGTAATACTCCACTACCCCGCTTTCCATAATTAGGAATTGCTGGGTCCTCATGCATCTCACGTCCAATACCATGACCTGTTAGTTCACGAACAATACCATAGCCTTGTGCCTGACAATAGTCTTGAATAACTTGACCAATATCACCAACATGATGCCCAGCCTGTGCCACCTCAATACCCTTATAGAGAGACTCTTTTGTTGTACGAAGTAACTTCATTACATCTTCGCTTACTTCTCCAACACAGAAAGTATAACAACTATCTCCGTTGAACCCGTTAAGTAAAGTCCCACAATCTATAGAAATTATATCCCCATCCTTCAGTACAACATCTTCACTTGGTATTCCATGTACGACTACGTCATTAACAGACGAACATATACTACCAGGAAAAGGAGGGCCATAAGAACTGGGGAAGCCTTTAAATGTAGGAATGGCACCATTGTCACGAATAAACTCTTCAGCTATTTTATCTAATTGGAGAGTTGTGACACCTGGCTTAACATGACGACCAACCTCTGCCAGAGTTTTACCCACCAGCAGGTTGGCCTCACGCATGAGTTCTATTTCATCTTCAGTCTTTAGAAATATATTCATTCCCTAAGATAAAGATCTAATAAGCTGCAACACCAGCATTGCTACGTGTATGTCCTGAATTGAGAAGTCCATCATAGTGGCGCATCATTAAATGAGATTCAATCTGTTGAAGTGTGTCGATAACAACACCAACAAGAATCAACAATGAAGTTCCACCAAAGAACTGACCAAAGGCATCAGCAACATTTAAATATCCTGCCAATGCAGGCATAATAGCAATGAAAGCGATAAACAAAGCACCTGGTCCCGTAAGACGAGACATTACTGTATCAATATAATCTGCTGTATCCTTTCCAGGTTTAACGCCAGGAATAAAACCGTTATTGCGCTTCATATCCTCAGCCATCTGAGTTGGATTAAGTGTAATTGCAGTATAGAAATAAGTAAACACTATAATAAGGAGCACATAAATACAGTTATACGCCAAACTCTTTGTATTCATCAAAGACTGGAGAACAGAACTAGTATTATCAGATGAATACTGTACAATTGCCAATGGTATAAACATCAAAGCCTGCGCAAAGATGATAGGCATAACATTAGCAGCAAACAGTTTCAAAGGAATATACTGACGAGCTCCACCATATTGTTTATTTCCAACGACGCGCTTAGCATACTGCACAGGAATCTTTCGAGTACCTTGTACAAGGAGTAAAGCCGCACATACAACAGCATAAAGGACAATAATCTCTATGATAAGCATCACAATACCACCACCGATAGCCGCAGAAACGCGATTACTAAACTCCTGAATAAGAGCCTGAGGCAAACGTGCGATGATACCAATCATAATAATCAAAGAGATACCATTACCAACTCCTTTATCCGTGATACGCTCACCGAGCCAAAGAATGAACATAGAACCTGCAGCAAGAATAATTGTCGCAGGAATCATAAATGTAGTCCAATCGATGCCTGAAGCCAGAGCACCACCAGCCTGCACTTTTAAGTTCAACAAGTAAGACGGTGCCTGAAACAGTAGGATTACTACTGTCAGGACACGCGTATACCAGTTTATCTTCTTATGGCCACTTTCGCCTTCACGCTGCATCTTTGGAAATAAGGTACAGCGACAGCGAGAATCTGTAAAACGATAGAAGCTGAGATGTAAGGCATGATTCCCAATGCGAAGATTGACGCATGAGAAAATGCACCACCGGAGAACATGTCCAAAAGTGACATAAGACCGCCCTTGGTCTGTGCCTGCAACTTTTCCAATAGGGTAGGATTAATGCCAGGTAGCACCACAAACGACCCGAAACGGTAAATAGCTGTGAACAGAATAGTTATGAGAAGTCGCTGACGCAAATCCTCAATTTTCCAACAGTTCTTCAGTGTCTCAATAAACTTTTTCATTAACTTAGATTATAGTTGTGTTACCACCTACTGCCTTAATAGCTTCTTCGGCAGTCTTAGAGAAAGCATTTGCTGAAACTTCCAACTTAGCCTTCAACTCACCATTACCAAGAATCTTAACAAGTTCCTTACCATTGGTGAGACCAGCAAGCCTTAAGCTCCTCTACACCAATCTTAGTAAGATTGTTCTTCTCAGCAAGAGCCTGAAGAGTTGAAAGATTTACAGCGAAATATTCCTTGTGGTTGATGTTCTTGAAACCAGCCTTCGGTACACGACGCTGGAGAGGCATCTGACCACCCTCAAAGCCAATCTTCTTCTTATAACCAGAACGTGACTTTGCACCCTTGTGACCACGAGTAGAAGTACCTCCGAGTCCAGAACCTGGACCACGACCAATACGACGACGTGAATGTGTAGAGCCAACAGCTGGTTTCAAATTATTTAATTTCATAATTACTGTTTTCTTTAAAAGATTACTTAATCAATTACTGATACCAGGTGATGAACCTTACGAATCATACCACGGCAGCTTGGAGTATCCTCAACCTCTATAATCTGAGAAATCTTACGAAGGCCCAATGCACGTAAAGTCTCTTTCTGGTCTTTAGGAGCACCAATCTGGCTCTTAATCTGCTTAATCTTAATTTTTGCCATAATTAAATACCTCCTAAAATTAACCGTTAAATACTTTATCCATACTGATACCACGCTCACCTGCGATTGTATATGCATCACGCATATCAGCGAGGGCAGCAATAGTAGCCTTCACAAGGTTATGAGGGTTAGAAGAACCCTTTGACTTTGCAATCACATCAGTAACACCTGCACTCTCAAGAACAGCACGCATAGCACCACCGGCCTTCAAACCAGTACCGGCTGCAGCTGGCTTAAGGAGAACATGAGCACCACTGAAGCGAGCTTCTGCCTCATGAGGAACAGTACCCTTCAAAACTGGAACCTTAACAAGGTTCTTCTTTGCTGAATCTGTACCTTTCTGGATAGCAGCAGTAACCTCACCAGCCTTACCAAGACCCCAGCCAATAACGCCCTTACCGTCACCTACAACGACGATAGCTGCGAATGTGAAAGTACGACCACCCTTTGTAACCTTAGTTACGCGGTTGATTGCAACCAAGCGATCTTTCAGTTCTACATCACTATTTACTTTTACTCTATTCATTGCCATAATCGTTTAGAATTTAAGTCCTCCCTCACGTGCTGCATCAGCCAAAGCCTGTACACGTCCGTGATAGAGATAACCGTTACGGTCAAAAACAACCTGCTCTACGCCAGCAGCCTTAGCATGCTCAGCAACAAGTGCACCTACCTTCTTAGCCTGATCAATCTTAGCCATCTTCTCAAGGCCAAGTGAAGAAGCAGAAGCGAGGGTTGTTCCTGTCAGATCGTTAATAACCTGTGCATAAATCTGCTTATTACTGCGGAAAACGCTCAAGCGTGGGCGTTCTGCAGTACCGTTCACACTCTTACGAATGCGGAACTTTATCTTAATTCTTCTTTGTTCTTTCTTTGTTGTCATAATCGTAATGATGAATTAAAGTTACTTAGCTGCAGCTGTCTTACCAGACTTTCTGCGAATAACCTCACCCTGGAACAGGACACCCTTACCCTTGTAAGGTTCAGGCTTACGGAAAGAACGAATCTTTGCACAGATGAGACCAAGCAGCTGCTTGTCAGCTGATTCAAGAGTGATGATTGGATTCTGGTTACGCTCGCTCTTTGTCTCAACCTTAACTTCTGAAGGAAGCTGAATAAAGATTGGGTGAGTATAACCAAGAGAGAACTCTACCAAGTTGCCCTGGTTAGAAACACGATAACCTACACCAACAAGTTCCAATGTCTTTTTGTAACCCTCACTTACACCAACAACCATGTTGTTTACAAGTGAACGATAAAGACCGTGGAAAGCCTGCTTCTGCTTGTAGTTTACTGGGCTATTCTCATCAATTTCGAATGTTACCTGACCGTCCTCGATGATAGTCTTAATAGAAGAATCTACCTTCTGAGAAAGCTCACCCTTAGGACCCTTTACTGTAACAACACCATTATTAAGAGCAACTGTAACGCCAGCTGGAACACTAATTGGCAATTTTCCTATTCTTGACATATTCAATCCTCCAATTAATAAACGTAGCAAAGAACCTCACCACCGATCTTCTCTGCAGCAGCTTCCTTGTCTGTCATTACACCTTTAGACGTGGAAAGGATAGCAATTCCAAGTCCGTTAATTACTCTCGGCATGTCTTTGTAACCAGTATACTGGCGAAGACCTGGGGTAGAAACACGCTTCAATTTCTTGATAGCGCTCTGTTTTGTTACAGGGTCGTACTTCAATGCGACCTTGATTGAGCCTTGGGGGCCATCCTCGATGAACTTGTAGTTCAAGATGTAACCCTTCTCGAAGAGAATCTTTGTAATAGACTTCTTCAAGTTAGACGCAGGAACCTCAACAACACGGTGATGAGCCATGATTGCGTTTCTGAGTCTTGTCAGATAATCTGCTATTGGATCTGTCATAAAATATAAATGTTTAATTAATCGGGACTACCCCGACAATATTAAAAATCGCTTGAAAGCGGATAATGAGCTGCAAAGATACAAAATCTTTTTCACAATTCACTATCCGCGTCGATATATTTGTTTACCAGCTTGCCTTCTTTACACCTGGAATGAGTCCCTGAGATGCCATCTCACGGAACTGAATACGAGAGAGACCAAACTGACGAATGTATCCCTTTGGACGTCCAGTAATCTTACAACGATTATGTAGACGAATAGGATTAGCATTCTTTGGAATAGACTGCAACTTACGAGCAGCCTCATAAGCCTCTTCAGGATCATTTGAAGTAGCGATAATCTTTTTCAGAGCTGCGCGTTTCTCAGCATAACGAGCTACAAGCTTTGCACGCTTTACCTCGCGAGCTTTCATTGATTCTTTTGCCATATCAATTAATCGTTTTTAGCATTCTTGAATGGAAGTCCGAAGCCCTTCAGCAAAGCATATCCTTCTTCATCAGTCTTAGCAGATGTTACGAAGGTGATGTTCATACCCTGGATACGGTCAACCTGATCGATATTAATTTCTGGGAAAATAATCTGCTCGGTAATACCGAGAGTATAATTTCCACGACCATCGAACTTGCTCTCGATACCCTTGAAATCACGAATACGTGGCAAAGATACGCGAACGAGCTTCTCGAGGAACTCATACATACGCTCACGACGCAGAGTTACCATTACGCCGATAGGCATCTTCTTACGCAGTTTGAAGTTTGCAATATCCTTCTTTGAATAAGTTGCAACAGCCTTCTGACCTGTAATAGAAGAAATCTCGTTAACAGCAACTTCAATAAGTTTCTTATCCTGAGTTGCATCACCAAGACCCTGATTGATAACAATCTTCTTCAAAACAGGCACCTGCATAGCTGAAGAATAGTTGAACTGCTTCTGCAAAGCAGGAACAATCTGCTCCTTATACTGTTTCTTTAACTGAGCTGTATTCATTACTTAATTTCCTCCCCTGACTTTTTAGCGATACGCTTAACAGTCTTGCCTTCACGTTCAATCTTGATACGTGTAGCCTTACCGCTCTTCGGATCGATGAGACTTAAATTTGAGATATGAATTGCAGCCTCCTGCTTAATGATACCACCCTGTGGGTTAGCAGCAGAAGGTTTTGTGCTTTTAGAGACCATATTCAAGCCCTCTACAATAGCACGTTCCTTATCTGCGATGACCTTAAGCACCTTTCCCAGTCTTGCCCTTATCTGCACCAGCAAGAACAATGACCTGATCGTCTTTCTTTATATGGAATTTTGCCATTTTATTATTCAATTTAATAATTAAAGAACCTCAGGTGCCAAAGAAACGACCTTCATGTTCACTGCACGCAGCTCACGAGCAACAGGACCGAAGATACGGCTACCACGAATTTCGCCTGCGTTGTTCAGTAATACACATGCATTATCATCGAAGCGGATGTATGAACCATCAGCACGACGAATCTCCTTCTTTGTGCGAACGATCAAAGCCTTTGATACTGCACCCTTTTTCAATTCACTTGATGGGATGACGTTTTGTACAGCAACTACGATAACGTCACCAACACTTGCGTAACGACGACCAGTACCACCGAGTACACGAATGCACTTAGCTTCACGAGCACCGCTGTTATCACATACTGTAAGTTTTGATTCTGTCTGTATCATAATTACTTAGCTTTTTCTACGATTTGAACTAATCTCCATCTCTTTGTCTTAGAAAGAGGACGAGTCTCCATAATGAGTACTGTATCACCTACATTTGCCTCATTCTTCTCGTCATGAGCATGGTACTTCTTTGTCTTCTGGACAAACTTACCATAAATAGGGTGCTTCTCCTTGAACTTAGCTGCAATAACGATGGTTTTATCCATTTTGTTGCTGATAACGACACCCTGTCTTACTTTTCTTAAATTTCTTGTTTCCATCTGGACCATTGTTATTTATTAAGTTCTCTCTGAGAAAGTTCTGTTTTCATACGTGCAATATCACGACGAGCGGCCTTAATCTGAGATGGATTCTCAAGTGGAGTAATCTGATGATTCAGCTTCAATTTTGCAAGAGCTGTCTCAGCATTCTCAATCTTCTCAACCAAATCCTTGGTCTCGAGTTCTTTTACTTCTTTAATCTTCATCTTTCTTAAGCGTTTTTATCGAAATCACGTCTAACAATAAACTTTGTCTTAACAGGCAGCTTCTGTGCAGCGAGACGAAGTGCCTCCTTTGCAATATCAAAGCTTACGCCCTCTACTTCAAAGAGAACACGACCTGGAGTAACTGGTGCAACCCATCCTGCTGGATCACCCTTACCTTTACCCATACGAACATCGGCAGGCTTACGAGTGATTGGTTTATCAGGGAAGATGCGGATCCAGACCTGGCCCTGACGGTTCATATAGCGGTTTACTGCTATACGAGCGGCCTCAATCTGACGGCTGTCGATCCACTTAGCCTCAAGTGTCTTGATGCCGAATGAGCCGAAAGCCAGCTGTGTACCTCTGTGGGCGTTGCCTTTGTTGCCACGTCCGTCTTGAGGTCTTCTATATTTTACTCTTTTTGGCTGTAACATGATAGCTTCTTCTTTTAACGGTTATTGTTTCTTCTACGATTACCTCTTCCAGAACGGCCACCATTGTTAGAACGGCCATTGCTCTTCTCTTGAGTAAAGTTAGGTGTAAGATCTACCTTGTTATAAACTTCACCACGGCAAATCCATACCTTGATACCCAACAGACCTACCTTAGTAAGGGCTTCTGTCTGACAATAATCGATGTCTGCACGGAATGTATGTAGAGGAGTACGTCCCTCTTTGAACATTTCCTTACGAGCCATTTCGGCACCGTTCAGACGACCTGTAATTTGAACTTTGATACCTTCAGCACCAGCACGCATAGTGTTAGCAACTGCCATCTTGATAGCACGACGGTAAGCTATCTTACCCTCTACCTGGCGAGCGATATTGTTACCAACGATGTTTGCATCAAGTTCAGGTTTCTTAACCTCGAAGATATTAATCTGAATCTCCTTCTTGAAAAGATTCTTCAACTCTTCCTTAAGCTTATCAACATCCTGACCACCTTTACCGATAACGATACCCGGACGAGCGGTGCAAATAGTAATGGTGACGAGCTTCAATGTGCGCTCAATGACAATACGGGAAACGCTTGCTTTTTCCAAACGCTTGTTCAGGTAAGTACGAATCTTACGATCTTCTACGAGATTATCCCCGAAATTCTTGCCACCGAACCAATTTGACTCCCAACCGCGGATGATACCAAGACGGTTGCTAATTGGATTAACTTTCTGTCCCATTCTACTATTTATTTATCATCATTATTAGCGTCATTCTTTGAATCAACGAAAAGAGTGACGTGGTTAGAACGTTTGCGGATTCTGTAGCCACGGCCCTGTGGTGCAGGACGCATGCGCTTCATTGTAACACCTTCATCTACGAAGATCTTAGAGATAAAAAGTTCACCGTCTTCAGCCTTGCGGTCATTCTTTGTCTCCCAGTTGTTAATAGCAGAACGCAGAAGTTTCTCAACATTCTGGGCAGCTGCCTTCTTGGAGAATCTCAGTACGCCAAGGGCACGATTGACTTCCATACCACGAACCATGTCTACAACATAGCGCATCTTACGTGGAGAAGAAGGACAGTCCTTGAGCTTTGCAAAATACTGGCTTCTCAAAGCTTCTTTACGAGCTTCAGCCTTTATATGTTTTCTTGCTCCCATTATATTTTCTATTTTCTAAATGGATTATGACCTGCTTACCTCTTATTATTACCAGAGTGACCACCGAAACGGCGTGTAGGGCTGAACTCACCGAGCTTATGACCTACCATGTTCTCAGTAATGTAAACAGGGATAAATTTATTTCCGTTATGAACTGCAACAGTGTGACCCACAAAATCAGGGGAAATCATTGATGCTCTGGCCCATGTCTTTACTACATTCTGCTTACCACTCTCATTCATAGCAAGAATCTTCTTCTCGAGTGATACGTTAATGTATGGACCTTTTTTTAATGAACGACTCATAATTTACTCTTAATTACTTTGATTACTTCTTGTTAGCTCTCTCAATAATGTACTTGTTTGAAAGCTTCTTAGGTGCACGAGTCTTAAGACCCTTAGCGTACAAGCCCTTACGTGAACGTGGATGACCACCAGACTGGCGACCTTCACCACCACCCATTGGGTGATCAACAGGGTTCATAACAACACCACGGTTGTGAGGACGACGACCCAACCAACGAGAGCGACCAGCCTTACCAGACTGCTCAAGAGCGTGGTCAGAGTTACCTACACTACCTACAGTTGCCTTACAAGCTGACAAAATCTGGCGAGTTTCACCAGAAGGGAGCTTGATAACACAATAACTGCCTTCACGAGAAGTAAGCTGAGCAAAATTACCAGCCGAACGAACGAGCAATGCACCCTGTCCTGGACGTAACTCAATGTTATGAATTACAGTACCAACAGGAATATTAGCCAAAGGAAGAGCGTTACCAACCTCAGGTGCTGCCTCAGCACCAGACATCAGTGTTGCACCAACCTGCAGTCCGTTAGGAGCAATAATGTAACGTTTCACCATCAGCATAGTATAACAGCGCAATGCGAGCTGATCTGTTAGGATCATACTCGATTGTCTTCACTACAGCTGGAACACCATCTTTCTCTCGCTTGAAGTCGATAAGACGATACTTCTTCTTGTGACCACCGCCCATATAGCGGACAGTCATCTTACCGGTGTTGTTTCGACCACCGGTAGAACGTTTACCGTAAACGAGAGACTTCTCTGGCACGGATGCAGTAATATCCTCGAACGTGCCAATAACCTTGTGTCTTTGTCCCGGAGTAACCGGGTTTAATTTACGTACTGCCATTTTTTATTTAAATATTGCTATAAAAATCGATTGAATCGCCATTCTTCAAAGTGACGATAGCCTTCTTGAATGCGTTCTTCTGTCCTTTCACAAGACCTGCCTTGGTATAACGTGCTTGACGCTTACCTGCGTAACGAACGGTATTCACATCTACTACTGTAACGTTGTATAAAGCCTCAACTTCTTTCTTAATCTCAAGCTTGTTGGCCTCAGGCTTAACAATAAAACCATACTTTGGCTGCGCCAAAATAGTTCTCTTCTCACCCTTGTGCTTTACAACCTTATCCTCAGAAGACTTGTCTGTCAACTTGGTCATCTTTTCAGTGACCACTGGTTTAATGATAAATCCCATAATTCTTCTTGTCTCCTAATTATTACTTGGTTAAGATTTCGTCAATAACCTTCAGAGAGCTTTCTGTGATAACTACTACATCAGCATTCAAAACTTTGTATGAATTTACCTGTGAAGCAGTCATAACCTCAGCCTTCTGCAGATTACGAGCTGACAAATATACGTTTTTCTCTACTTCTGGCAAAACAAGAAGGACTTTCTTGCTATCAACTTTAAGATTTTTTGCAATGTTTACGAAATCTTTAGTCTTTGGAGCGTCAAGATTGAAATCTTCTACTACAACAATAGCATTGTCCTGTGCCTTATAAGCCAATGCAGACTTACGAGCAAGAACCTTTACCTTCTTATTCAGCTTGAAGCTGTAATCGCGTGGCTTAGGACCGAATACACGACCACCACCTACGAGGACTGGAGAATTGATATCACCACGACGAGCACCGCCGCCGCCCTTCTGACGACCCAACTTACGAGTAGAACCAGCGTGCTCACTTCTTTCCTTTGACTTAGCTGTACCCTGACGCTGATCAGCGAGATACTGCTTAACTGCGAGATAGAGGACGTGATCGTTAGGCTCAATTCCGAAGATATTCTCGTTAAGAGTTACCTTACGGCCGGTCTCCTGACCTTTGATATCTAATACGTTAATATCCATTACTTCTTAATTATTACGGTTGAACCATTACATCCAGCAACACTACCCTTAACAAGGATTAGATTGTGCTCTGGAATAACCTTTAACACCTGAAGGTTCTGAGTTGTTACTCTGTCGCCTCCCATCTGGCCGCCCATGCGCATGCCCTTGAAGACCTTAGCTGGGTAAGAACAAGCACCAATAGAACCCGGCTTACGTGCGCGGTCATCCTGACCGTGAGTAGACTGACCTACACCACCGAATCCGTGACGCTTAACAACACCCTGGAAACCTTTACCCTTAGATGTACCTACAACGTCTACGAACTTAGCATTGTTGAACAATTCAACAGTAATAGTGTCACCGAGGTTATATTCCTCGTCAAACTTGAACTCGGCCAAGTGCTTCTTTGGTGTTGTGCCGGCTTTCTTAAAGTGTCCCTGTTGTGGCTTAGAAGTTCTCTTTTCTTTAGCCTCGCCGAAACCTAACTGAACAGCCTTGTAACCATCCTTTTCTACAGTTTTAACCTGGGTTACAACACAAGGACCAGCTTCGATAACAGTGCACGGAACATTCTTACCGTCGGCACTGAAAACGGATGTCATTCCGATTTTCTTTCCTAATAATCCTGGCATTTCAATTAATGATTTAAAAATGAATGTAAATGCTTTTTTTGTATTAATTTGTTTCTTATTGTCAACAAATGACTACACCTTGATTTCAACCTCAACACCTGAAGGCAACTCAAGCTTCATCAAAGCGTCAACAGTCTTTGCTGTAGAGCTATAAATATCAATGAGACGCTTGAAATCTGAGAGCTGGAACTGCTCACGTGACTTCTTGTTAACGAATGTAGAGCGGTTTACAGTGTAAATACGCTTGTGTGTTGGCAATGGAATAGGACCGCTAACAATAGCACCTGTTGCCTTTACAGCCTTCACAATCTTCTCTGCTGACTTGTCAACCAACTGGTGGTCGTAAGACTTCAGCTTAATACGAATCTTCTGACTCATGTGTAATTTATTATTTATTATTAATATACATAAAGGTTGCTCCCTCATAAGAGTCATTCGCTATGAGAGAGCATTTCCTTATATTCTTTACTTAACGAGGTCTGAATTACCCTTCAACTCATCAAGAATCTCCTTTGCAAGAGAACTTGATACTGGTGAGTGGTGATCATACTCCATAGAAGAAGTAGCACGACCAGAGGTAATTGTACGGAGAGCAGTTACGTAACCGAACATCTCTGCCAATGGAACCATAGCCTTAACGATACGAGCACCGCTACGAGCTTCTTCCATACCCTGTACAAGACCACGACGCTTGTTCAAGTCACCGATAACATCACCCATGTTCTCCTCTGGAGTAACAACCTCTACCTTCATGATAGGCTCCATAAGAACAGGACCAGCCTTAGACAAAGAACCTTGAATGCTTGATGAGCAACGAGTTCAAATGACAACTGATCAGAGTCAACTGGGTGGAAAGAACCATCAGTCAAAGTAACCTTAAGACCTGTCAATGGGAAACCACCGAGTACACCACTATTGAGACAGTCTTTGAAACCCTTCTCTACAGATGGAATAAACTCCTTAGGTACGTTACCACCCTTAACGACATTGATAAACTGCAAGTCGCCCTCTTCGTAATCCTCATCTTTTGGCTCGATTGTTACATCGATGCAAGCAAACTTACCACGACCACCAGACTGCTTTTTATAAGTCTCACGGCTCTGTGCAGCCTTTGTGATAGCCTCTTTATAGTTAACCTGTGGCTTACCCTGGTTACACTCTACCTTGAACTCACGCTTCAAACGGTCGATGATAATATCAAGGTGAAGCTCACCCATACCAGAGATAATAGTCTGACCACTCTGTTCGTCAGTACGAACGGTGAATGTTGGATCCTCCTCTGCAAGCTTAGCAAGACCATTATCGAGCTTAGCAACGTCTGCCTGGCTCTTTGGCTCAACTGCAATAGAGATTACAGTATCAGGGAATGTGATAGACTCAAGGATGATTGGTGCATTCTCATCACAGAGGGTATCACCAGTACGAATATCCTTGAAACCTACACCAGCACCGATATCACCTGCGTCGATTGACTCCATAGGGATTTCCTTATTAGAGTTCATCTGGAACAGACGGCTGATACGCTCCTTCTTACCAGAACGTGTATTGAAAACATAAGATCCAGCAGAAACCTTACCTGAGTAGACACGGAAGAACACCAAACGGCCCATGAAAGGATCGGTAGCTATCTTAAATGCCAACGCTGCAGTAGGCTCATTCTCACTTGGCTTACGAGACTCTTCTTCTTCTGTGTCTGGATTAACACCTACAATAGCTGGTGTATCCAATGGTGAAGGCAAGAAAGCACAAACGTAGTCGAGAAGTGGCTGTACACCCTTGTTCTTGTAAGAAGAACCGAGGAGCATTGGGCAGCATTCCATTGAGATACAACCCTTGCGAATAGCTGCAATAAGTTTATCCTCTGGAATATCCTGACCTTCAAGATACATCTCCATCAACTCATCATCGTAGTTAGCTGCACCCTCGAGCAATTTCTCACGCCACTCTGCAGCCTCATCAGCGAGATCAGCTGGAATTTCTTCGATATCGTATTCAGCACCCATAGTCTCATCGTGCCACAAGATAGCCTTCATCTTGATGAGGTCTATAACACCCTTGAAATTCTCCTCTGCACCGATAGGAATCTGAATAGCGATTGGGTTAGCACCAAGAATATCCTTCATCTGCTGTACTGTCTCGTAGAAGTCAGCACCAGAGCGGTCCATCTTGTTTACATAACCAATACGTGGAACATTGTACTTATCAGCCTGGCGCCATACAGTCTCTGACTGTGGCTGAACACCATCAGCTGCAGAATAAGTAGCAACTGCACCATCAAGAACACGAAGAGAACGCTCTACCTCAGCAGTAAAGTCAACGTGTCCCGGAGTATCAATCAAGTTAATCTTATAAGACTTGCCAAGGTAGTTCCAGTTACATGTTGTTGCAGCTGATGTGATAGTGATACCACGCTCCTGCTCCTGTGCCATCCAGTCCATGGTAGCAGCACCATCATGCACCTCACCAATCTTGTGAGTCTTACCTGTATAAAAAAGAATACGTTCAGATGTTGTCGTCTTACCGGCATCGATGTGTGCCATAATACCGATATTACGAGTCAAATGTAAATCGTGATTTGCCATTTCCTTTTACCTTATTATAATAACTTGATTAGAATCTGAAGTGAGCAAATGCACGGTTAGCCTCAGCCATGCGGTGCATATCTTCCTTACGCTTGTAAGCACCACCCTGGTTATTGAAAGCATCCATAATCTCTGATGCGAGCTTGTCAGCCATGCTCTTACCACCACGCTTACGTGCGAAAGCAATCATATTCTTCATAGACACACTTTCCTTACGATCAGGACGAATCTCTGTTGGTACCTGGAAAGTAGCACCACCGATACGACGGCTCTTCACCTCTACCTGTGGAGTGATGTTGTCAAGAGCCTGCTTCCACACCTCAAGTGGAGACTTCTCTTCATCCTTCATCTTACCACCTACGATATCGAGGGCTGCATAGAAGATTTCGTATGAGGTATTCTTCTTACCGTCATACATCAAATGATTTACGAACTTTGATACCTTCTGATCGTTGAACTTTGGATCTGGAAGGATTACACGCTTCTTTGGTTTTGCTTTTCTCATTTTTTATTTTAAACTTTAATTCTGCGGAGGCTGTCGTCTTTCGTTCTTCAACACCCTCTCTTGGGTATTTACTCAACCTTTGTGATTACAAATCTCCAGCAAAACTGTTTGTTTTTAGTTTGTTCTTTTTGAAAGAGCCTTGGAGCATCGACCATCACCGGCCGTTGCACCTCGGCTTTATGGATTGAAGTTTCTTTGTTGCCTTTGCACAACGCAGATATTACTTCTTAGCTGCCTTTGGACGCTTAGCACCGTACTTAGAACGACGCTGTGTACGATTAGCAACACCAGCGGTATCAAGAGTACCACGAACAATATGATAACGTACACCAGGAAGGTCCTTTACACGACCACCACGAACGAGAACAATACTGTGCTCCTGCAAGTTGTGACCCTCTCCCGGGATGTAAGAGTTAACTTCCTTCTGATTGGTCAAACGAACACGGGCAACCTTACGCATTGCCGAATTAGGCTTCTTAGGAGTTGTTGTGTAAACACGAACACAAACGCCACGACGCTGTGGACAGTTGTCCAAAGCCGGAGACTTGCTCTTGTCTACGATGTCCTTTCTGCCTTTTCTTACTAATTGTGAAATAGTAGGCATAATTTTACTTTTTATTGTTATATATTTATTTTGTTTATTTTCAATCCATTACAAACAAGTGCGATATAACCCAAAAGCCTATAATTCACACTGTTGTTTCGGGTTGCAAAGGTACAAATATTCCCTCAAACGACCTAATAATAAGAAAGATAATAAGCTCGCAAACCACTTTTGTTAACAATAAATAACTTTTTACTTATTATTTAACATTACTCATCCCACTCCAACAAGCGAGTTCATGACAATTATGAAGAGAACTATCCCCGTTATGACGACATAAAGCCAGTCACGTTGAATGCTGAAATCTATCAAAGATAATACAACACGCATTACTGGTGTGAGCATGAGAACGACTACGCCTAATTGTACCCAACCTGCAGCTGACATCGCAAATACCGACTTGAAGATGCCTTCAAAGGTTGTATAACTTTCATCTCCTTTATAGAAAACCTTATAATCTGGTAATGCTGATCCCGAAGTACTTACAACATACCAGATACCGCCTATCAAGGCTATAATACATGCCGTAAAGACTCCAATACGCAAGGTGTTACCTATCAGAGTATTCATATCATTCTTAGTGTTTGTATTTTCTTCCATATTAGAACTTTCCTATTATACCATTATATATCATGTTTAATGCTGCCAGCAGTATGGCTACAGCAAATATCTTTCTCAACACTTTAACATCTAAGTGTTTCAGTAACTTTGCTCCACTCATTGCACCTGCTAACACACCTACCATTATTGGGAAGGCAAGACCTGGCTCTATATAACCACGCTGTAGATAAACGACGGCGGAGGTTACAGCTGTCACACCTATCATGAAATTACTCGTCGTTGTACTGACCTTAAATGGGACTTTCATACATCCGTCCATTGCCAACACCTTCAACGCTCCACTACCAATTCCTAATAGTCCTGACAAGGCTCCAGCAAGTACCATCACAGAAAAGCCGCCCGACACGTTGGTTAGCTCATATTTTTGCGACCTCCCTTCTTTCGTAGGATAGGAGCCAAAAAACTTCAGTTTCATCGCTAACCGACTACCTTTTACATTGACGTAATCGGCTTTCTGACGAAATTGTAAGGCTATTGTGAGAAGGAGAACTGCGCCGAAAACGATGGCTATACCATTGGTGGGCATCCACAAAGCAACTGCAGCTCCTATAACGGCACCAATACTTGTTGCTATCTCAAGAAACATTCCTAACCGGATATTGGTCATCCCTTCTTTTACATAAGCACTGGCCGAACCTGAAGAGGTTGCAATGGATGCTACTAAAGCTGCTCCAATAGCATAATGGAAATCGATACCGAAAACTAAAGTGAGCAGAGGAATAACTATTACTCCTCCTCCTAAACCTGTCAAGGAACCTAACAAACCAGCACAATAGGCACCTAATAATAATAGAATAGTAAATACAATAATACTCATTGAGATATTTTTTATGTGCAAAAGTAAGTAATTAGTATGAAAATAAAGAGGCCTCATCAAAAAAACACATATAATTAATGTGTTTATTCTACCGATAGGAACTAACTAACTAACTAACGTTTCCCCCCCTTAAAACACTGTCTTTTCCCATTCACCTTTGCTTGTCATCCCCCATATTCATTGACTTTTAACACACGGCTAATAAAAATTATGTAGTAAGTCCATGTACTTCATCCCACTTTTTCAATGCTTCAGCCATTACAAAGATTGTGCTCAGCTCTTTGTCGTTATCGCTGATTATAGCCATAAGGTATTGGGGCGTCACCCAAAGTGTTTCTCCTAAAATGCGAAGAATGTGCTTGATATAGGATAGAACTCGCTTCCATAACGTGAGTGCCACGAGAGCATTCTCCATATCAGAAAAGAGTTCACCCAAAATTTGATATTCTGTGCCCCCCTTTCCAAAGCCAAGACGATATATGTAAGGTAACACAGCGTTGCATCGGCTATCTAACCATTAAAGTCGCAACCTTGATAAGCTCCTAATCCGAGATACTGCTTAGCCTCCTTGTTTTCCCTTTTCCTGATGCAGTAAAAAATCAAAGGGTATGATTGTATTACCGTCAAAGAATGCACAAAGTAATAGTTTATAACCAATACACACTTGCCTTTTACATGGATGAAAACAAGACTGAGACCCTCCACTCTCACACCACTCTTCTCAAGCACAGTATCATCTATAATGAAACATGTCGTAGTATTGGATTGAGGAGCTTCGCCATACTTACGCAAGAGACACATATAACACAGGGCAAAGTGGTTCATCAAGCGCGTCCAATCCATCTGCAGACGAATCATCATCCGAAAGAAACTGTTTTTATCATGATTTGAAAGCTCATATATCTTATGCTTGCATATACTGTAGATGCTCTCACCCACAATGCGGAATAGGCAAAGAGAAAGGAACAACTCCGAAGCGGAAACCCGTCATGTTTCTCCAATGACAAGCGAGATAACAGGTGTCCGATGCCAAACTTACCAAAAAGATGAAATAAATCATCACTCATTCGTGTTTTAACACTCAAAAGTTTGGATAACTCACTTATTTTCTCTATTTTTGCTTCCATAACAGTTTTGTTGTCTTGTCTTTAAAATCAGTTCTTTAGCGATTACTAATTTACAAAGAAAATTCGACAAACTGTTATTTTTCTATCTATTTATTTGGGTGGGAAACTTTAGTTAAATCATTTAAATACGAATAATTTTAAAAGAAAGTGTTGATTATGAATATACTTGAAACTAACCATCTCACTTTTAACTACAGAAATCATTCTGTATTAGAAGACATTAACTTGAAGATTCCAGAAGGTTCCATTTATGGATACTTAGGCAAGAATGGAGAGGGTAAATCAACAACGATAAAGATACTTTTAGGATTGGAGCAAACTAAAATAAATACGGTATTTTTCAATAAAAAAGAATTTCATTCCAACAGATTGCATATCCTTCAAAATATAGGATGCTTGATTGAACATCCATTCTTCTATGCAGATTTGAGTGCCTATGAGAATCTAAACTATTTGGATATACTATATCATTGTGGACAAAAACGCATTCAAGAGGTTCTAGAGCTTGTGAATTTGACTAAAGATAAAGACAAAAAAGTTAGAAAATATTCTACAGGAATGAAACAACGCTTGGGAATTGCGATGGCAATGTTTCATAATCCTAAATTACTCATTCTTGACGAACCACTCAATGGACTAGATCCTCAAGGTGTTTTTGAAATGAGAGAGCTAATGCTCAAACTTAAAAGTAAAGGAAAAACTATTTTTCATTTCAGGACATATCTTAGCTGAAATGGAGAAAATATGCACACACATCGGAATATTAAATAATAAAAGATTATTGTTTCAAGGAGAAATTAATAGTCTACTCAATCAGAAAAAGCAATCTTATTTAATACATACGGACCAACCGGAACGATGCATGAAGATATGTAAAGAACACTTGATTCCCACAAAAAGGATCTCTGATGGAACGCTTATTATAGAAATAGAGCAAGATGGTTCCTTTGACAGTTTTAAAAAATTAATGCAACAAAACCACATTCAAATTTTATTTGCAGATACATACCAAGAAAATTTGGAGTCTGTATTCCTTCATCTAATAAAAACCGACTTATGAAACCTATATCGTTCTTTACTATTCTTAAAAGTGAACACTATAAATTAAGATTTAATATTGCCATTTGGCTCTTCTTGTTATTTCCTTTGTTCATGACTTTATGCATTGATATATATGTTTTGTTTAAACATGCTGATGCTGTCAATAATCCAACAATAACTTTTGATTATAATCCTTGGGTATGGGTATTGGGTAGATACATCTTCGACTTCTATGCTCTGCTTTATCCAATTCTTGCAGCCATTTTGAGTTATTCTTTATGCGATGTAGAATATAAGAATTATGGATTTAGACTTCTTTTTACAAGACCAATTAGCAAGCTGACAATTTATTCGAGCAAAATGGTCTTCCTTTTAGAGATTAACTTTATTTCTTTCCTCATAGGTTATCTTGCTTTCCTTCTGTCTGGTTTTGCTCTGGATAAGTTATTACCTGGATATGAATTCTCCAGTTATAATGTTAATAACCTAACAGCTTTTTATTTCTCATATTTGTTTATAACACTTTCTGCTGTTTCAATTATGCAATATTATCTTAGTTTGATCTTTAAGAGTTTTGTTTTACCTATCGGGTTTGCTGGTTTCATGACGATCTTTGGGGTTATTGCTCAAAATAAAGATTATATCTATCTTATACCCTATGGTACAGTGTGGAGATTAAACTATGGTTTTTATAGTGGGATAATAGACTTTTCGAAAGGCGAATACTTAAACATATCCTGTGTGCTATTCTTTATCATTATTTCATTTTTTGTATTTATAAGGAAAAAATAAAAGATACCCTTCGGTAAAAAAATCAAATAATTAATTAATAAACAAGATTTTGGAGAAGTTACAGAAATTAGCACTTAAAAAGAGCAGTTCATTACTACACTAGTGAATCTTATTAATATTGACATTCTGAACAAATTCAACTTTAGAGTCATCAGATTTATACTTAAAACAAAACGTGGCCCCTAGCGTAATATTAGGGTGATAATAACATAATAACTTAAATTTATGAAAAAATTGCAGAAATTAGTACTAAAGAAAGACGTTATTACTTCTTTAGGTAAAAGTGAACAAGCAAATTTGAAAGGTGGAATAGCAGGACGTTCCATGCGGGAGTTCCTGCCATAGTTGATAAGGAAGATTCTTACAGGTATATCTCCTAAGTGTCCGTTGAGTTGAATATATCGACATTTATACTTACGACAGTTCTTTCCTCGTTCGCGTTCATAGGTGGCAATGAGTTCTGCCGCATTTCTTCCTGCCTGATACGGTGTATTTTGTCTTTCCCATTTTTGCAAGTCCAACAAAGTGCATTGCCCCTTTACCTATGCTGCTAACACATGTCATAAGTTGCTCGCAGGTGAACCAACTATCGGTAATCACATACTTTGCATGCAAGCCCATCTTCCATCCACGGCGAAGCATATCCATGGCAACTTCCATCTTAGACATCTTACACTCTTGAAAGCGCTTATAATCTGGGTTGCCGGTATTTCTCTTAATATGATATGCCTTTTTATGTTGCTGTTTTGTCAACCCACAGTCGCCTTGTTTCCCTTTTTCCTAATGCAGTGAAAATTCAAAGGGTATGGTTGTATTACCGTCAAAGAATGCACAAAGTAATAGTTTATAACCAATACACACTTGCCTTTTACATGGATGAAAACAAGACTGAGACCCTCCACTCTCACACCACTCTTCTCAAGCACAGTATCATCTATAATGAAACATGTCGTAGTTTTGGTTTGAGGAGCTTCGCCATACTTACGCAAAAGGCACATATAACGCAGGGCAAAGTGGTTCATCAAGCGTATCCAATCCATCTGCGGGCGAATCATCATCTGATAGAAACTGTTCTTACCATGATTTGAAAGCTCATATATCTTATGTTTGCATATACTATGGATGCTCTCACCGACAATGCGGAAGAGGCAAAGAGAAAGGATCAACTCCGAAGCCGAAACCCCGTCCTGTTTCTCCAATGACAGGCGAGATAACAGGTGACCGATGCCAAACTTGCCAAAAAGATGAAACAAATCATCACTCATTCGAGTTTTAACACTCAAAAGTTTGGATAACTCACTTATTTTCTCTATTTTTGCTTCCATAACAGTTTTGTTGTCTTGTCTTTAAAATCAGTTCTTTAGCGATTACTAATTTACAAAGAAAATTCGACAAACTGTTATTTTTCTATCTATTTATTAGGGTGGGAAACTTTAGTTATCTGAGTTCTCTATGATTACCCACACGATTCGTTATAGAGCCAGATACATACATTCGTGACCCAAATACGAAAGTGGTTTCTACGAGTTCCAATAGTACGAAATAATACTCTATATTGAAGGGATTAATCCTAATTGTTATCGAAGAAAACATTGCAATATACCTTAATATTATCTTGCCAGTGTTATGTTGAAAACTTACACTGCGTTCAAGTATGTTTGTTAAATACCCTTCGTTAGAAGAACAAAAGATATTAAAACAGTTAATCGTCACTTCTATTTTCTCTTCGGTCTCCTCAATACTATTCTTAACGAATCAGTGAGTACTCTTTTGTCATTTCTCATAATGAAATCTGATGGTAAAACAAATAGAGCTAAAGAATCGTTGAGCTTATGCACCTCATCTTTACGCTCATAACCTAACTGTACAAGAACTAAACGATTCTTTACGTATGTATTGTTTTTTTTATATGTATCAATTGCAGAATAGGGATATGATTTTCCTACCCTTATATTCTTATCAGAAAAACCCAATTTTAAGGAATCAGGATTGATTACATATTCTCCTTTTAAATCAAAGATAAGGTAATGCCAACCTTTAAAGTACATACCACTAACCTTAACCTTATTATTCTCCGATACAGGAATGTCATAGCTAAACTTGCCGTTATCTAACGGAAGCACAAATCCCATATCACAGGATTGGACAGATAACATAAGAAACATGCAAAGTCCAAACCATTTAATGTGTCGACCACAATCTGTAATAATTGATAAAATCTTCATAATAATTCCTTTCTACTACAATGTTTTCTTTTAATAGTAATGCGCTCAAGACTTGACGAACATAGTTTAACGAGAATAACTGTTATGTTGATGCCCCTCAGTTGTTACGTTGTCCTTCCAATGAACCATATCATAAGGATAAAACGAATTGTCCCTAAGGTCAGAATCATCGATGTGCATTATCTTTGCAACAGCTGCAACCTCCCATGCCCAATAGCCTCGGTAACAGTACTTCATCAAATGATTATCGTGCCAAGGTGCATCTTTATTTAGATTATACCATTTCCCTATATAATCCTCAAGAGCTTTCTTTGCTTCTTGTGTATCTATTATCTTCGTTAACTTAAAAAGTCCTTTATATAACTTAGGGAAAGCAAGTTTATCTGCATACGTTTGTTTCTTATCATCTCCCAATCGAGCGTTCAGCAGAAACCAAAGTAACAGATCAGGTGTCCAGCCTACTGATTTAGCCTGCCCATCCATCTGCAGCACATAGTCAGCCAAACGATTAAAAGCTGTATTATCTATGTCTAATAGTATTCCTAATGATATTCTATCTAAATCATCTGCATACGTTGGATTCCTAAAATTAGCTCCAAGTATATAATTATCCAATGACCTTGTGTATAACTTTCTTAATTGTCCTATATCTTCGCCCATAGAGTAATTTATTTCTATTGCCCGTATATGATCCACAGCAGAGCACCAATATAAAAAAGGTCGTACGATTCCATCATTGTTATTTCTTTCTTTTTTTATATACTTTTCATCATCTGCTATTTCACCTAACTTAATACTCAGCATCTTTTCAAAGTACTTTTTGTCCTTTAATTTATCCCTGATAGGTTTATCTTGTTCCTGCTTAGAACGGCAAAAGAAAGGATTTAATAGTCTCATAAATTATTACTATTTAAATGATTAAAAGGTTATACTATTCACCAGACATACGATGTCTTTCTATCTCAACTCCTTCCTGATACCGGTCATAGTGCCTTTGTATTATCTTATCGAAGTCCTTTAGGTGGAAGTAATTATTCTTCTTGATGTATGAAATAAAGTCTTTCTGATAGTACAAGGCATATCCAAAACCTTGATTATCACAAGGTGTCCCCATACACTTCTCATACATAAGACCATAATAATACCCAATGTATGCACCGGCTTTATATCTCTCTTCCTTCGTCAGATCGTCGAACTCTGGTTCATTCTCCAGGTCCAGCAAGGATGATAAATATTCATCCAACATACAGTAATATAGGTTCCGTCTGTTAGCATGCTTCAACATATACTGTAGCAGTCCTTGATGAATGAGAAGCCTTCCATCCATGCTTTTTGAAACAAAGAGTTTCTTGTATTCTTTTCCTATAGGGAGTTCTTCCTCCCCTTTCACCTCATCTATCATCATCTTGTTGATAATATCAGACTTGTCATAGCCGTATTTCAGGAACAAATCACGAAGGAAGTCCTTATCATTATTCATAAGCCAAGTGAGTGCATCCTTGCTGTCGTAGAAGATAAACTGGTTTCTGTAAAAGATACTCTTATCTAAGGAATAGACGATCTTGCCTTTCTCTGTATCCATGTATTCCTCCCCATCAACACCTTTAACAGTTCCTTTTATGGTAACAACTTGACCGAGCGAGGGTGAAAGAATTATACAATTGTATTGAGGTACGAACGTCTGTAAATCCCAAAAGGCACCAAAGGTCTGACCATCAGGGACCGTTTTCAAAGCCATGATATTCTTTTGCATATTTCGTTCCCTTGTGTTCCTTTTACCTGTATATATCCAGAAACCCTCCTGTATTAGTTCTTCGGGACGTTTATTCAAATCGACTCCAAATATCTGATATACCCTTTTATAGGCTTCCTGGGAAGGAAGAGGCTTGAACCCCCTACTTATAAGTTCCTGACAAATCAGACGAACAGCCAGGTCAGTACATTTCACCTGCATATCATTGGGCTGCACTATTATGCCTTCTGGCTCTTCTATTTCATAATAATCTCTTATCAATTGCTCTTCCATTGGCGAAAGTTTAAGTGTCGATTGGACTTGTCCTTTTCTTGTCTCAACCTTTTGACTCTTCCTTGGATATTTCTGACTTGTATTCTTACAGCTAATTATCAATAATAGTAATATTATTATTAAAAATTTCTTCTCCATACTTTATATGATTAAATAAGCCTTAATTCGGCAACCAAATATTATAAGTTTTTGAAGAGCTATGCGTCCTCCAGTGTTTGCTATCCGTAGAATCCACACTAACTTTATGGTGCTAAACGATAATAGAACAATTCTACAAAGCATGACAAAGATAGTAATAAAATATAAGAACATTACTCCTTATGATGGTCTTTTTTGTATGATGGGCGACTTATGGCCATTGGATTGAGCAGACAATGGGACATAGAACTGATACATTCTCCCCCATTTACCACGAGTAAACATTAAAGATTCGAACTGTGAATATAACATGTAAATGTGAACTTAGACTAAACACAACGCTATGAATCAACATCCATCTATGATATAACAAGTCATTAGAAGATTTTATATCAACAACACAATGCTATTATGAAAAGATTTTCTAAATTTGCACATGCTTGTTGAATCCTACCAATAGACATTCCTGTGATGCTAACAAAACGAGCTTAAGTTTACATGCTCATCATTTAACTTGGGCATGATGAGGAGAATTAAAAAAGAAAACGTCGCATCCTTTATCCCTTTATCACCCACCGCTCAAAAAGATAGAATATGAAACAAATAGTATTGATGGCAATATTAATAGTTTACACTGTCACATTCTCACAGTGTAAATCAGAGCCTGCAAAACCTGTTTCTCTGATGTCTAACAAAAAGGTCAGTGAGAATAGCGAACAAGAGGGAATAACAAAGGATTCTTTAAGATATTGGGGTATTGACAAAAGGGAACTTTTAAAGCACCTAAAGCTTCAAGAACTTGCTTGGTATGGTGGTGACTTTCGAGATGATCAATCCAAGCCGAGATATGAGCCGAAACGAGAAGATATGCTCTTGACAATACCATTGGTAGAGCATTATCTATATACGCATGGATTTAAGAGACCTTCAAAAGCGTTATTCACAAAAAGGATAAAGGAGGTTTTTGGAAAGAGTCTAAAGGCAGGAGAGTTGCTTACAAGCCTTAAAGATGATATTAGTTATGGCTTTGCTAATCCATTCTATGCCGTGAGTGAGAAGGGCTTTATTACTTACAATTGGCCACTCCGTGATTTAATTACTATCAAACAATAATGTTAGCCTAAAGAATGGGGTCCTACGACAAATCCTATTACTAAACAAGTTCTTGATTTATAATGATACAGACGCTTTGAAACAATTAGGGCAGTATCAATATCAAGGGGAGACAGACGACATTGGCGATTACTACGACAGCTCCCGAATGTTAGAGGATTTATTAAAAGAATATTCTTATTTTGGGAGTCCTGAATTAAATCAATGGTTCTTTAATACGGAAAGAAAGAATCCTTTTGCTTTCCTTTGCTATATCTTTGACAAAGGGAAAGGAAACAACCTAATCGTTCACCCAGAACTGATAGAGACTATTGAGAGGAATACAACAGGCAAGAACAGTTCTTTCTACAATGATAAGTTCCTAATATATGTGTATCAAGTGTTACAAGATGAAGATGGAATGAACGCCGCACAATTTAATATAGACCAAAAAGCACGAATATTCTGTTATCTGGCAAATTCAGAATATAAGATGCGCAACAAATATGCTGATTATATTCCATCAACCAATTGGGGCCGAACATCTATGACGTATGTGATAATGACCAACTGTAAGAAAGTCTACCAGTATGCACGTGCACACATGTTCTTTGGTATCAGCAGTCCTAAAATGATGGATGAAATAGAACGGGAAGGATTAGACCTAAATCCTCCTATAGACAACAAGTAGAACAACAATGATGCATAATTCATCTTATCACATAGGAGTCAACACAAGGATATAAGACAGAACAGATGAACATGGTCATTATAGGAGCATTGAGACAAGACAAGATTAACTATATTCGCACACGTTACTTGTGTCTATTGAAAAGGATTCCATTTGATTGAGCACAACCCCATTCGATATTGTTTTTATACTTTTGCAGTAGGTTATTCAAAGAAAAAGAGAGATGAAAAGAGTATTAGATTTAGCTCTTTTATTAGTACTGACAACTATGCTTGTTCAGTGTACTGAAAAGACAAAGCGCATGAACATTGTTACTATGCAGACACATAAGGCTACACATGCTCATTATGACAGCATAATCAGTATGGAAAAGTTAAAAGAAATGGGCATTGACAAAGGTACCTTGCTAAAACATATAGCATTACAAGAGAATGCATGGAATGGAGGTGACTTCCGTGATGACCAGTCCACGCCCCAATATATGCCTACAGAGACAGACTTCCAACTGACCATCCCCTTGGTAGAATACTATCTTACTACTCATAGCTACAAGCAACCTTCTTCAAAGCTGTTCCAAGAAAGGGTCAAATATGTCTTTGGGACTCGATTGAAAATGGATAAGACAAAAGGCTATGAGGGAATTGGAAGCGATGGTGACTTCAGCTTTGCCCTACCCTATTATGCGATTTATAAAGACCGATTCATAACTTACAACTGGTTACTACGCGACCTTTTATCCATAGAGAGAGATAAGATAAAACTGAAAACAAAGGTCTTTCAGCAAATTAAAGCACTAAATGACCTCATCTTCTATAATGATATGAAGGCTTTTAAGCTATTAGAAAACTTACAGACGCAAGGGGATGATGACGGCCTTGGAACGCCTTATAATGGAGAAGACATCTTAGATGACTTATTCTCTACATACCGTTATTATCAAAGTCCCAAACTTAACCAATGGTATTTTCTTAGGCATGAAGATGAGCCATTTGACTTTGTAAATAGAATCTTTGATAAAGCTCCCAACAACAATATAATAGCACATACATTATTGATAGAGACCATTGAGAATAATACTACAGGCAAAAAGCATGACTATTATGATGACCATTTTGCCAATTACATATATGATCTTATACGAGATGAGAATGAAATGAATAGTAAGCACTTTACCCTTCAACAGAAGGCACAAATCTTTTGTTATTTCGCAAACTCAGAACATAAGATGCGTGAGAAGTATCGACAGTATATCACATCAAACCTATGGGACCCCATGCCATGGACTTGTCTGATAATGCTCCGCTGTAAAGAGGTTTATCAATATGCACGTGCACATAAATACTTTGGTATCAGTAGTTCTAAAATAATGGAAGAGATGGAACAAGAAGGGCTTTCAGAAGAATCAGACGGACCTGATCCAGAGTAAATAACGAGAATATTATATGTATTCTGTTTTACTCCTTAACAATAAATCAAATTGTTTTATAGCATATAGACAGCTACTAAGAATCCGCAAATAGCCAAACATAATTAATTATGAACAAGGTCGCCAATATTAATTTAGACTCATCATCTGCAGGAATAGGTAGGATAGGAGGGAATATACCCATTTATTTTCTTGATAAAAAAGAAGACATAGAAGGCTTTAAATATTACATGACAATTCAAAAGCCTGACAATCCTAAAGAATATATATCTATCTTAATACCCGACAGCTATGATGCAATGATAGCTAATAATATTTATCCCAACTGCTCATTAAAGGTGTTTACTCATTCATTTTCAGATGAAAGTGATAATCGTTCTTACACGTTGGAAGGACTCCACAAATCATCTCTAATGGGGTATAAAGAGGTAGAGAATGAGACTTTTGATTTCGTTACACAAACTCCAACACCTAAGTTAATTCAAGACGAGGATTACTATTTTAAGAGATTAGAAGAAGATGGGTTCACCTTCTATTTACAAATAGATGAAGACTACTATCCCGAGGATTTACTTTCTGGAAATTATATCTTGGGGTATGGTGCAATATATTTGTACAAGCATAACAAAACTGGTAAAATAATAGTAGGCTTTTGGCAGTATTCATAATTCACGTTCTTAGTATGCTGAAACCATCATTTCTTCTAATGACAAGAGTAAATGATAGTAATATATCCTAAATGAATAAAGAGGGTTATAGACTATGATTACAGCAATAACTGGGAATGGAATATAGCCTATACCAGCGATGGACTGAAGATAGGAAGAAGTCCGTTCATAGCATAATATTATGGACAAGTACCTGAGAAAAGTCTCTTGAGATAACAGAAATATTCTTAACAGAACGAGAAAAGAACACTAAATTATATTTAGAATGTATTATAAGTTAGGTATAAACCCAAGCAGTAGGAAATGGAAAACGTATGAGAACCTTTCATCTTCACTTTGGATAGACGGTATAGAGATGTCAAGTACGAGGCTATTCGACTATCCGGACTTATTAAAAGGCGGAAAGCACATTGAGTGTATGGCTCTCCGAGAGGGCCAGAAAGCTCCTATAAATTCAATTGGAGCAGATTTCATATTGTTTGACCATTCGATAATAGATATCATGTCGCTTAATGTTGATAATAATATGATAGCTGTTGAGAGTAAGAACTCGGATAGTAAATACCTATTATTGAATAACTTTCAATCAATAGATTGTGTTGATTGGGATTTGTCAGAGATTGATCCTTGGCCTAAGAATATAGACCCTGCAAAGTGGAAATAAGCGAGGTCGTTTCTTCATCAAACCTGTCTTAAAAAAAAAGACCATATCCCACCTCAAACGAAAGTATTCCGATTACAAGAGTGGGATGGAGCCTTTAATATCGTGATTTCAGACGATTACAAAGACCAAATAATACGACTAAACTTCGACCATACGTTCTTAACGTTTGAAGCTTTGACTGTAATATAAGGATGACAGTTCTCAAACTCAAGATTGAAACGCACTCTCTCTGTATGGTATCGCCTAATAAGCTCTATCCCAAAACCGTGGATTTGATGATTATTAGCCTTCTGAACTGGAAATATCATTGAGCAATACTATCAAATATCTACCTAATTACTCGAATGATTTGCCAAATACTCCTTATAGCCTTAAAGTTAGTTACGTTGCAAGCTTTTAGTATTCTCTGTAAAAAAATGAAATAATCTACTTCACTTATCAGTATCTTCATGGCGGTATCACGGCGTTTGCCACAAGTTAGCAGAACTAACAATGTCGTAAAAAATCATTACATCGTATTAACCTAAGCACCCACTAAACACGAATATATCGTCCCCATAGTATAACTTATAACATGCAATAAATCAATACGTTATACACAACATTATAGAAGATGCCTTTCTTTCCCCAAGAAGGGCGTCTTCAATAGGCAAGAAGGGCATGTTCTTGAACGCAGAAGGGCCTCTTCTTCCACCAAGCTCAGCCTTTCTTCGAATGTAAAGGGGAGTAGATTAAGAAATATCCTTACAATCCCTATCTGCACATTTGACGTTCCTCCACCTCCTATCGACAGTCTTACAAAGACAATCTCACATTCTGTTCCTCTCTCTATTCCGATGGGTTGCGAGGGTGAGGACAGCCTTCTGCGCTAAAAAGTCTTAAAGAATATACGATAACGACCGTTATTTCTATAGGAATGAATACCTTTGACAGTGCCTACATACATTTAGTAGCACCTAAGCAGCGGAGCTTTCAAAACCATAAGACAATGAATGACTTTATCAGATCAAGGATTCCTTCGATAGCCTCTAACCTTGGAACGGTGTTTGCACTTACCGTAGCAACACCACTGGTTGTCAGTCTTATTGCAAAGTTTACCCTCGGCGGCAATAAGCTGCTACACCTTATGCAGATACATACATTCAGAATTCGGATACAATAGTGGTCCCTATACCCTTTGTCACAGCGATAACACCAATACACAAAACATTCACTTCACGTGCTTGGTTTGCAGGAACGGCACACACCGAGGTCTCTACTTATTCACAGATATGCTTCTACTCTCCTAAATACAAGAGGTATCTGGCTGTTATTTCATTTGTTGGAGGATATAACGTAATACAAAGTGAGACGGATAAAAATGTCTGGTATGATGTAGAGAAAGAAAGATTAAGTATAATTTACGACTCCAAAATGATTTCTGCTTACGTCAATCGAACACAGTGGCATGACCCTTCTTATGGAACAAAAGACAACCCTTTGCCTATTTTCTTTATAAAGAGCTTAACCGGCTTAGAGTCTTGTGCAAGTGAAACAGACCTACTTACGATTAAACCTTCGGTCAATAAGCGTTTTGTAGAGCTCTACCTTGCCCACGGACTGAAGCCTAAGGAGTTTGAGAGGCTTTATGGCAAGGACATGGAGCGGCTGGGTTTGAATGAGTAAAGGAGTGGACATGGAGCCTGAGAAGATTTCTTAAATTGGATAGACACGATAGAATAAATATCATTTGAACCATTTGAGAAATTGACAGTTGCGTTTAAGTGATAGCTTTACTGCATCACGTCTTTCTTTGAAGAAGGCCATGCTACCCATGGATGAGCTTAGAATACTAACGTTGTAAGGCACAAGTAGCAGAAAGAGGGCTCATAGGCTATATGAATGTAAACAATTTCATGGATAGAGTAGAGCCATTTTAATGAAGGTGAATACTCTCATCAGAATCATTAAGACCGCACTTGACTTTTGAGTCTATAGCCCTTCAAAACTTAAAGAAAGACGGACTCTAAAGACATGTGGACCATTTGGAACATCATTTATAAGGTAAGAAAAAGTCTCTATCGTTCCTATTGTTCATTAGTGTCTAAGATGTTAGGAAACCAAATAAAGTATAAGAAAAAGGGGTATTAAAACTAATAACTGATTGAGACAACAAGCCATAAGCCCATCTAACAGCCCTTAGAAATCACAATTTTTAGGTATTGTGTCATCGAGACAAAAAGGTTATCTTTGCTTTGTATTAGATTATGTTTTAGAAAAGATAGTCTAAATAGTATTTTTAAAGGGTAACCCAAATCCATTTCATGATAAAAAATTTCAAACGAGGCATTGCTTTATTAGCAATCACCTCTACTGTTAGTTTGAATGCGCAGACTATGTACAAGGCGCGTGTTATTAATAAAGACACAGGAGAACCAATTATTGGTGCTGTCGTGAGAGGCCAGAAGGACATAGAAGCCGTCACGGATGAAGATGGTTTCTTCTCTCTGAATACAAACGACGACCAGACCCTCCACATCAGTTATATAGGTTTTAAGGAACAAGACATTAAGGCACAAACCTTAAAAGGTCAGCCAACCATCGGTCTTATTCCTGGTATAGACCTTCAAGAGGTACAGGTCACTGCCAGTATTTCCAGTGCTCGCAGTCAGAAAGCACTGGGAAGTAAGGTAGACCATATTGACATGTCTAACCTTAGCAAGAATGCCCATACCAACTCTCTCAGCGACATGCTTGATGGTAAGGTGGGTGGCGTCCAGATGTATCAGAGCAACGGTAAGGTGGGAATGCCTATCCGTTTCAATATGCGTAGTGGTGCAACAATGAGCATGGAGCGTGACCCTATTATCTATGTAGATGGTGTCAAATACAACAGTTCGCACATTTCAGACATCAATAGCTCGCAAGATGCGCTCAGTGCACTCAACGACTTAACCATTGACGACATAGCCTCTATCGACGTTATCAAAGGTCCTTCTGCTGCTGCCAGCTATGGTGCAGAAGCCGCTAACGGTGTTATTGTCATCACAACGAAACGTGGCAAGACGTCTAATGCGGAGAATAGAAAGGCCGATATACAGGTGAAGATGTCGTTAGGTGCAGCCACCCTTGCAAAGAAATACGACCAGTTTGTTAACAACGACCCCATCAACAATTTCTTTCAGACAGGTTGGCAGAAGACGATTTACACGTCAGTGTCAAAGGCCTTTAAGGGTAATCAAAACCTTTTCTTCTCATACAATATGAACGATGTAGCGGGTATTGTACCAGGCAACAAAGACAAGCGTCATAGTGCAAAGATGGCCTATGACCTTCGTTCTGGTCGTTTCTCTCTTGGTGCTACAGCCTCTTACATACACGGAAACATCAGTTTGCCGCAGACAGCAATGGGCCGATATGATGCCATTTGGAATCTTATGATTAATCAGACTCCATGGCCATACGTGGATGAAAGCACGTGGAGAGCACAGAGCTGGACCTACGGAAACGACCGTTTCATCGGTAACCTACGTCTGAGTTATATGTTACCAGCCGACGTAAAGATAGAGACTATCATCGGAGCAGACATCAATCATACAGAAGGTATCTATCGTCTGCCATTCGGCTATAAGTTAGGTAATAACGCAGAGGGAGCAAAGAATATTAGCAACCGACGCAACTCTAACTTTAACTGGGACATAAAAGCCACTCGTAAATTCCACCTTGCAGACAGATGGGACCTCACGGCAACACTCCTTTCACAGATTGCACGCCAGAACGAAACACTGAACAGTATATCGGCTTCACGCTTTAGAAGTGATATTGATAACCTATCAGCTGCTACCGAACGGACGGTGACAGAATCGACCTTTGAGCAACGAACATGGGGTCTTTACGGCGAAGCCTTCTTGAATTATGACAACCGACTGTTTATTAATGCAGGCCTAAGACGTGACGCATCCAACCTCATTGGTAGGAATGTGGCAAGTATCTTCTATCCTTCTTTAAGTGCGTCATACAACCTCAAGAACCAAAAGTTCCGCATTGCCTACGGCGAGAGTGGTCGGCTCCCCTACCCTACAGATGCCCGCACATCCTACGTGATGAGTGGGACCAGCGCCTACGGTCCTATTGTCAAGCCACAATACAAAGGAAACCCAGACATTAAACCAGAGCGCATGAGGGAGATTGAACTGGGAACAGACTGGACTATTCGTAACAACCATACGCTAAGTCTGACACTCTATGCGCAGTACACATCGGATGCCATTATCTATGATGAGCTCCTTTCGAGTGATGGATGGATTGGAAATATCCCTCGCAACGTTGGACGTGTAAAGGGTCATGGACTTGAGTTAAGCTACAATGGAAATCTGTGGAGGCAGGCCAATCGTCATTCTCTCGATGTATATGCAAACCTTAACTATCAGATGAATAAGGTGACTGACACTGGTGGAAGGGATATCGACAACTATCCTAATGTAGTGAAAGAGGGTCAACCAGTTTATGCATTCTATTATCATACAGTAGAGAAGCCAGCCTTCAATGCTGATGGTACATATAATGCAAATATAGGAGCAATAGAAAGCAAGGATTATCAGTATCTTGGTAAACCCTTCCCATCGGTCAATGGTTCGTTTGGTTTCGATTTGAAGCTATTTAAGAACATCACTTTCGGAACAAAATGGAACTATGCATTAGGGGCATCAGTCTATAACCAAAGTTTCTATAACGTATCTGGATTGGGCGATAACCTCAAGAAACGTAACGATCAACTGCAAGCATTGGCTAACACCACAGTAGGGTCAGCAGAATACAATCAGATAGCTGAGGAGTTAGCTCATAGTGCACGCTATAGAGCAAACTACATAGAGAAAGCCGACTTCCTGCGTCTGTCGACCCTTTACTTAGGTTATGACCTTTCGTCACTCTCACGTAAGCTAACAAAGAATGTCGTTAATGGTATGCGTTTCTCTTTTGCCATACAGAACGTGTTTGTCCTTACCAACTACTCAGGTGCTGACCCTCAAGTAGAAGGCAATGGTGGAACACGTAAACAAAGAGGTATCGGAAGTTTGTCACGTGACATCACCAACACACCTCACCCACGTACTTACACAGCAACGCTAAGTTTCACATTATAATAAAGAACAAATGACAATGAAGAAGTCAATATATACCCTCCTCGCCCTCGCACTACTGCTCACAAGCTGCGACTCGTGGGTAGAGAATGCAGGGACGCCAAGTAATACACTTACAAAAGAACAATTGAATAAGTCTGCGATGATTGCTATCGTCCAAACAAATACTATCAGTGATGGTCCGTTGACTGCTTATGTGAAGACACTACAGGGTGATGCAGCTTCAGCAGCCTTCCTCGCATTAGGTACGACAGTCGACGAACTGACCGAAGGGACAATTCCTAATGCTCTCCTTTACCGCCAGATAGCAACAGACAACCTCACTCCTACATCGGGAACACAAAGTGACTTGTGGAATAAAATACACAACTACTATGCTCGAAGTGTCGAACTGTCAGAGATTGCAGGTCAGATAACAGGAGCTAACGCTGAACAGACTGAGATTATAAAGGCATACGGCAAATACGTGGGACACCTCCATGCTGGCTATGCACTTCAACTGCTTGCGGAGTCGTTCTCAACTACTCCTGCTGCAGAAGGTGGTTCTGTCATCCTTAACAAGACTGTGGTATCACACGAAACGATGCTAAATCAAGCTAAAGAACAGTATGAAGCAGCAATGAAAGAGGTTCAGTCTGACGCACTGAAGAACTATAGGGGGTTTGACAATGAGCTGCCAGTAGACAGATAAAAACCTATGAACTGAAACTCGCTATGCACCTTGGACAGTATGCTGAAGCAAAATCCTTGATAGGAGATGCACTGAAAGATGGTGAGAGCGTAGAGGTTATCTATAACAATGATGGGACTGATAACCCTCTTTACAGTGCGATTGGTCCTAATAGTCGTGACGTACAGGTAAGTCCGTCATTAGAGGCTGCAAGAACAACAGATGCTGAGAAGAAAGCTCTTCCACTGGCCCATGCAAGTGTCGACAAGAAGAACCCTAATCGTTATAACATTTATGCTTCGGCTTTAACAAGAAAGGGTACATTGACAATATCAGACGAGAATGATATCCATCTCGTCAAAGCAGAACTCATTGTAAGGGGTGTTATGACAGGTGATGCACTGACAGAAGTAAACAAAGTCATTGGGAAGTATGATACTGCAAGTCAGCTATCAACGGTCCCTACACTTCCTCAGATAGCCGCTCTGCGTCGTATCTTCCTTGCTTTTCGTGGTGAACGAACTGCAGATATCCGCCGTGGTTTGGAACAAGGAACAGCTGCAACAACTTGGTCAAACCGTAAGATTAAGTGGCTGCCAATGCCTGAGAAAGAATTACAAAGCCAAGGGCTATAAAGCATATCATATAACTATATTATCTGTAACGGACGCACAATCTCTGCGTCCGTTATTATTTTCTTCTCTTTCAAACAGGTGTAAACCTAAATAAGAATAGATGCTTGACGAGTTTTCAAGGGAGTGTTTGTAGGCCCTCAAAAAGATATCTTCTTGAAATCTAACGGTCATTAAGTCATAATCAACTCAGTACCTATATTATCTAAGCCATGCTTTCTACGTCGCTATAAGCTAACTATTAATTCTATGGGAGGAATAACTTTTGAAAGACATCTATTGACTTTATTCCTCTCTTTTTGTATCTTTGCTTTCAAAAGAAAACAATTTGTATGAAAACAAACCTACCTGAGAGTGCTCAAGATAATAATGAGGACAAAAACATACTACGAAAGAACCAACAATGGAAGACATTGCGTTTCTATCAAAAGACTGATACTCTATATCAGTTAACTTTCTCCTTCTGTAAACGATTTCTTCCTCTCTATGGAGACCGCACAGTTGACCAGATGGTACAAGCGGCTCGGTCGGGAAAGCAGAATATCATCGAAGGAACAGAAGATGGTGTGACGTCTACTGAAATGGAGCTGAAGCTTATTAATGTAGCACGTAGCAGTCTACAAGAACTAAGAGCTGATTACGAAGATTACATCAAATCGCGACATCTTCAATTGTGGGGAAAGAATCATCCTCGCTATATCCCTCTCCTCAATTTCTGCAGGTTGAATAATGATTATGCTGCCTATAAACCATTCATCTATCGGTGGACAGCAGAAGAGTTCTGTAATACTGCTATAACCCTCTTACATATTACTGACCGAATGATGTGTCGCTATCTTGAACATCTTCAGAAAGCTTTCATTGAACAAGGAGGGATTAAAGAGCGAATGTATGCTGCCCGAACTGGCTATCGAAGGCAGCAAGACGAATTTATAAAAAGACTACAGGAAGAAAACAATGAACTGAAAGCTGAAAATGAGAGGCTAAGAAATGAGTTATTAATAATGAAGAATAAATGACAAGAGTATTCCTTTAGAGAAACAAGCAGGACTGCCAGAATTGGCAGACTCATCAGTAAAAGCAAATAACCAATAAGCTGATTGCTTAGCATGTCTAAGAATACTAGCATGCCTAGAAATACTAGCATGGCTAGGAATGCTAGTACGGCTAGAAATGCTAGCATGCCTAGAAATACTAGCACGGCTAGGAATGCTAGCATGCCTAGGAATACTAGCATGCCTAGAAATGCTAGTACGGCTAGGAATGCTAGCTTGCCTAGAGACGCTAATATAACCAGAAGGACCCTCACCGCCCTCCTATCCCACACCGTCCTATCATATAAACAACAAAGCCACCCAGTACCTTGGGCGGCTTCATCATTTATTCCTTAAAGAGAGCTGTTTATGCATCAACCTTACCAGGACCGAATGGAGCAATCGTACGTGGTTCCTGCTCTGGCTCATGGCGATCAATCTTACCAAACTCTTTCTCATAGCGAACAACATTGTCCTGCAAAGCTGCAAGAAGACGCAATGCATGTTCTGGAGCTATGATAACACGACTTGTAACAGTTGCCTTTGGTACACCTGGAAGAAGTGTAGCAAAATCAAGTACAAACTCTGAACTTGAATGAGAAATTATCTGGAAGTTTGTATAAACACCTTTAGCGATTTCTGGTGAGAGATCAATCTGTAACTGCTGACCCTCTTGATTCTGATTGTTATTGTCCATTTTAATTAAAAGATTTAGATAATACTTTATTACTAATGCAAAGATAATACATTATTATCATTTGCCCAAATGTAATAACAAAACTTTTTACCTCATATATACATGGCAATAGAGAAAACACAAATAAGGAATAACTACTAATCACATAATGATTAAACTACACATTACGCTTTTGCTTATGCGCATTAGATAACTTAAGCCTATATATAAAAACTAAAAAAGGGATCTGCAGAATAGACTACAAATCCCTTATTATCTATGTATGAAAGGCTAAGGATTACTCCTGCGTAGCCTCTGCTTCTTGCTTAGAGAAATCAAGAACATTCTTCTTGTTTGCCTCCATGCGCTCATGCTCCTCCTGAGAACCAACGATAATCTTCTGCCACTGACGAAGACCAGTACCAGCAGGGATAAGGTGACCACAGATAACGTTCTCCTTCATACCCTCAAGATTATCACTCTTACCACGGAGAGCAGCTTCATTAAGAACCTTTGTTGTCTCCTGGAAGGAAGCAGCACTCATGAAGCTCTTCGTTCCAAGAGCAGCACGTGTGATACCCTGGAGTATCTGGGTAGCAGTAGCCTGAACAGCATCACGCACCTGAACGAGCTTGAGGTCACGACGCTTAAGACTTGAGTTCTCATCACGCAACTTACGTACAGAGAGGATCTGACCCTTATAGCAGTTCTCAGAATCACCTGGATCGGTAACAACCTTCTTACCCCAGATACGGTCATTCTCTTCTGCAAAGTCGAGCTTGTCAATAAGCTCCTGCTCAAGGAATGTAGTATCTCCTGGGTCATCGATACGTACTTTACGCATCATCTGTCGAACGATAATCTCAAAGTGCTTGTCATTGATCTTCACACCCTGAAGACGATAGACATCCTGAACCTCATTAACGATGTACTCCTGAACGGCGGTAGGACCCATGATAGACAAGATATCAGCTGGGGTGATAATACCATCAGACAATGGTGTACCAGCACGAACAGCATCATGTTCCTGTACAAGAATCTGCTTAGACAAGCTTACGAGATACTTACGCTGCTCACCTGTCTTAGAAGTAACGATAATCTCACGGTTACCACGTTTCACCTTGCCCATAGTAATCTCACCATCAATCTCAGATACAACAGCAGGATTAGATGGGTTACGAGCCTCAAAGAGCTCAGTTACACGTGGAAGACCACCAGTGATATCACCAGCACCTCCAACAGAACGTGGAATCTTAACGAGTGTCATACCCGTCTTAATCTCAGCACCATCGAGAAGTATCTGCTCCAAGTGACCACCTACAGGAAGGTTATATGTTCCGAGGATATCAGATGCAGCATACTGCCCATCAGCACCCTTCTTAGCGCCAACCTTAACAATGTTAACTGTAGGAAGTTTTGTCTTATCACGTGAATCAATGATGATACGCTCAGTAAGACCTGTTGCATCATCAGTCTCTGCCTTATAGGTAACACCTTCTATCACGTCGTGTAGACGGAGAATACCAGCATACTCACTTACGATGACGGCATTGAATGGGTCCCACTTACAAATCAAATCACCTTTCTTTACAGTATCACCAGACTTGAAGTACAGAGAACTACCATAAGGAACATTATCTGTAAGCATGACAATACCTGTAGTTGGATCAACGAAGCGAATTTCAGCCAAACGGCTTACAACCATTTGACACTCCTTGTCTTCATCGTCAACGAATGGTACGACACGAAGCTCATCAAACTCAATTTTAGCATCATTCTTAGCTGTGATAGTTGCATTTGCTGCAGCATTACCAGCCACACCACCGGCGTGGAACGTACGAAGCGTAAGCTGTGTACCTGGCTCACCAATAGCCTGTGCAGCGATGACACCGACAGCCTCACCCATCTGTACCATACGGGCTGTAGCAAGGTTACGTCCGTAACACTTCTTACAAACACCCTTCTTACTCTCACAAGTGAGTACAGAACGAATCTCAACCATCTCGATTGGAGACTCCTCAATAGCCTTGGCCTTTGATTCTGTGATTTCTTCACCAGCAGCAACCAAAATCTCACCTGTAGTAGGATTGATGACATCATGAACAGACACACGTCCTAAGATACGCTCATAGAGACTTGCAATCGTTTCATCACCATTCTTTAAGGCACGACACTCAAGACCACGAAGTGAACCACAGTCCTCCTCATTGATGATAACATCATGAGAAACGTCTACAAGACGACGTGTCAAATATCCGGCATCGGCAGTCTTCATAGCCGTATCAGCAAGACCCTTACGAGCACCGTGAGAAGCAATAAAGTACTCCAATACTGACATACCCTCCTTAAAGTTAGAGATAATTGGGTTCTCAATAATCTGAGCACCTTCAGCACCGGCCTTCTGTGGCTTAGCCATAAGACCACGCATACCAGCAAGCTGTGCAATCTGGTCAGCAGAACCACGGGCACCAGAGTCAAGCATCATATATACTGCGTTGAATCCTTGGTCAGCCTCTGTCATGTGTTTCATCACACTCGCCTTAAGGTTATTGTTTACGTGTGTCCACGCATCAATTACCTGATTATAACGCTCCTTATCTGTGATGAAACCCATTTCGTAATTAGCCTTCACTTGGTCGACCTCACTCTGACCCTTCCCTACGATATCTGTCTTCTCAACAGGAACGATGATATCATCGAGGTTGAAGGAAAGACCGGCAACGTAGGCCATACGATAACCGAGGTTCTTAATACCATCAAGGAACTCACAAGCACGAGCCATACCAACTGCCTTAATAACGTCAGCGATAAGACCACGAAGTGATTTCTTAGAGATAATACCATTGAAGAATCCAATCTCAGTTGGGATAATCTGATTAACAATTACACGACCAACTGATGTCTCAACCATACGCTTCTGGAGTTTACCATCAACGAGGTCATCAACGATTACCTTTACCTGTGAGTGGAGGTCACACTTCTTCTCATTGTAAGCGATAATAGCTTCTTCTGAGCCGTAGAATGTAAGACCTTCGCCCTTAGCACCTGGACGAATCTTTGTAATATAATAGAGACCAAGCACCATATCCTGTGAAGGAACGGTGATAGGCGCACCATTAGCTGGATTAAGGATGTTATGACTCTGGAGCATCAACACCTGAGTCTCCAATACAGCCTCATTACTTAATGGGAGGTGGACAGCCATCTGGTCACCATCGAAGTCAGCATTGAACGCTGTACATGCCAATGGATGCAACTGAATAGCCTTACCTTCAATAAGTTTAGGCTGGAATGCCTGAATACCAAGACGGTGAAGTGTCGGAGCACGGTTCAACATAACTGGGTGACCCTTCATTACATTCTCAAGGATATCCCAAATAACTGGCTCGCGGCGATCTACAATCTTCTTAGCACTCTTTACTGTCTTCACTATACCACGCTCGATGAGCTTGCGGATGATGAATGGTTTGTAAAGCTCTGCTGCCATCAACTTAGGCAGACCGCACTCACCCATCTTCAACTCTGGGCCAACGACAATTACTGAACGTGCAGAATAGTCAACACGCTTACCGAGGAGGTTCTGACGGAAACGTCCCTGCTTACCCTTCAGAGAGTCAGAGAGTGACTTCAATGGACGGTTGCTCTCACTCTTTACAGCAGAAGACTTACGACTGTTATCGAAGAGTGAGTCTACAGCTTCCTGTAGCATACGCTTCTCATTACGGAGAATTACCTCAGGAGCCTTAATCTCCATCAATCGCTTCAAACGATTGTTACGGATGATAACGCGACGATAGAGATCGTTAAGGTCAGATGTTGCGAAGCGGCCTCCATCCAATGGAACCAATGGACGAAGCTCAGGTGGAGTAACAGGGATAATCTTCATGATCATCCATTCTGGGTTATTCACACCGATTGACTGACGGAAACCCTCTACAACCTGCAGACGCTTCAAAGCTTCTGTCTTACGCTGCTGACTTGAGTCAGTTGTTGCACGGTCACGCAATTCACCTGCCAAACGATCAAGATCAATGCCTGTGAGGAGGTCGTAAATTGCTTCTGCACCCATCTTAGCAATGAACTTACTTGGGTCAGAATCATCCAAACGTTCATTACCCTCTGGGAGTTTATTATCAAGGATATCGAGATATTCATCTTCAGAAAGAAGGTCGAACTTATGAGAACCATTCAAATCCTCATCTGTATCGGCATTCTTCATACCCTCTACGACACCCGGCTGGATGACAACATATTTCTCATAGTAAATAACAGCATCAAGCTTCTTGGTTGGCATACCGAGAAGATAACCAATCTTGTTAGGAAGACTACGGAAATACCAGATGTGAGCAACAGGAACAACTAACTCGATATGTCCAGCACGTTCACGACGCACTTTCTTCTCTGTTACCTCAACACCACAACGATCGCAGACAATACCCTTATAACGAATACGCTTGTACTTACCGCAGGCACACTCGTAGTCCTTGGTAGGACCAAAGATACGCTCGCAGAACAAACCATCGCGTTCTGGTTTATAGGTACGATAGTTGATAGTCTCTGGCTTGGTTACCTCACCAAAAGAGTTCTCGAGAATCTCCTCAGGTGAAGCCAGTCCGATAGTAATCTTGCTGAAATTACTCTTTACTTTATTATCTTTCTTAAAAGCCATGTTTTACTTCTATTATGGGGTGTACGTATTAATCAAGTTTGATACTCAGACCGAGACCACGAAGCTCGTGTAACAACACGTTGAGTGACTCTGGAATACCTGGAGTAGGCATTGGCTCACCCTTAACGATTGCCTCGTAAGCTTTTGAACGTCCTACAACGTCATCAGACTTGATTGTCAAGATTTCCTGAAGAACATGAGAAGCACCGAAGGCCTCGATAGCCCAAACCTCCATCTCTCCGAAACGCTGACCACCAAACTGTGCTTTACCACCGAGTGGCTGTTGAGTAATCAATGAGTATGGACCGATACTACGAGCGTGCATCTTATCCTCAACCATGTGACCAAGCTTCAAGAAGTAAGTAATACCTACTGTAGCAGGCTGGTCGAACTTCTCACCTGTCTCACCATCATAGATATAGGTAGAGCAGAGATTTGGCAGACCTGCCTTATCTGTCCACTCCTTCAAGTCAGAAAGCTTAGCACCATCGAAGATTGGAGTAGCAAACTTAACACCCAACTTACGACCTGCTGCACCAAGGATAGCCTCGAATATCTGACCAAGGTTCATACGTGAAGGCACACCCATTGGGTTTAATACCAAGTCTACAGGACTACCATCCTCAAGGAATGGCATATCTTCGGTACGTACAACCTTTGATACAATACCCTTGTTACCATGACGACCAGCAAGTTTATCACCTACCTGAATCTTACGTTTCTTAGCGATATAAACCTTAGCCATCTGCAGGACACCAGAAGGAAGTTCATCACCAATAGTGATAGCAAATTTCTTACGCTTCATCTCGGCATCCATCTGCTTGTACTTACGGATGAAATTCATAATCAACTTCTGAATAAGAAGGTTGGTATGCTCATCATCTGTCCAGTCATTTGATTGGATACCCTCATAATCAAGGTTCTTCAATGCAGCAACAGTGAACTTGCTTCCCTTAGTGATAATCTCTGCGTCAGAGTAGTCTTTAACACCTTCTGAGACCTTATCTTCAGTCAACTCAAGCAACTTATCAACCAAGAGATCCTTCAAGTCATTTATCTTAGCCTCCTGCTCTTCGTCAATCTTAGCAAGAATATTCCTATCTTGACGCTTGCTCTCACGAGTCTTAATAGCGCGGCTAAAGAGTTTCTTATCGATAACAACACCACTCAATGATGGGTTAGCCTTCAATGAAGAATCCTTGACGTCACCAGCCTTGTCACCAAAGATAGCACGGAGAAGCTTCTCTTCTGGAGAAGGATCACTCTCACCCTTAGGAGAAATCTTACCTATCATGATATCACCTGGCTCTACACGAGCACCAATACGGATAATACCATTATCATCAAGATCCTTTGTAGCTTCTTCGCTCACGTTAGGAATGTCAGCAGTGAACTCCTCAACGCCACGCTTTGTTTCACGAACTTCAAGTGAATACTCATCAACATGAACAGAAGTCAAAACGTCTTCACGAACCATTCGTTCGGAAATAACGATAGCATCCTCATAGTTATAACCTTTCCATGGCATATAAGCCACAACAAGGTTACGACCCAATGCCAACTCACCATTCTCTGTAGCGTAACCCTCTGTGAGGATATCTCCCTTCTTCACACGCTGCCCCTTATCACAAATAGGACGAAGGTCTACAACCATATTCTGGTTAGTGCGACGGAACTTAGGAATACGATATTCTTTCAGAGCAGGCTCAAAGCTTACAAACTCCTCATCATCTGTACGATCATAAAGAATACGGATTGTTGTAGCATCAACATACTCGATAACACCATCACCTTCTGCTGTAACCATAGTACGTGAATCCTCACATACTTGCTTCTCAAGACCTGTACCAACGATAGGTGCATCATTATGAAGCAAAGGAACTGCCTGGCGCATCATGTTACATCCCATCAAAGCACGGTGACCATCATCATGCTCCAAGAATGGAATCAGACCAGCTGATACAGACGCAATCTGCTGTGGAGAAACATCAATAAGTGAAACAGAATCAGGAGCAACAACTGGATAGTCAGCATCCTGACGACACTTAACGACGTCACGAATAAATGTACCATCTGCATTCAATGGAGCATTACCCTGTCCGATAATCCTATCCTCTTCCTCTTCAGCTGTTAAGAAGACAACATCCTTATTGTCCATGTCAACCTTAGCATCATGTACACGACGATAAGGTGTAACAATGAAGCCAAGATCATTAATCTTAGCATACATACAGAGTGACGAAATCAAACCGATGTTAGGACCTTCAGGAGACTCAATAGGACAAAGGCGACCATAGTGTGTATAGTGAACGTCACGTACCTCGAAACCTGCACGCTCACGAGACAAACCACCAGGGCCAAGAGCAGAAAGACGACGCTTATGAGTTACCTCTGCCAATGGGTTGGTTTGATCCATAAACTGACTCAATGGATTAGTACCAAAGAATGAGTTAATGACACTTGAGATAGTCTTTGCATTAATCAAATCCGTTGGCTGGAACACTTCACTGTCACGAACGTTCATACGCTCACGGATAGTACGATTCATACGTGCAAGACCAATAGAGAATTGGTTAGCTAACTGTTCACCTACAGTACGAACACGTCGATTTGATAAGTGGTCGATATCGTCTACTGTCGCATTTGAATTAATCAAACTAATGAGATACTTAATAATCTCAATGATATCGTCCTTTGTCAGCACACGTACATCCATATCCGTTTCCAAATTCAACTTCTTATTGATACGGTAACGGCCTACCTCACCCAAGTCATAACGCTTGTCTGAGAAGAATAAGTTCTGGAACACCTCACGTGCACTTGCATCATCAGCAGCATCAGCATTACGCAACTGACGATAGATATAATTTACAGCCTCAATCTCTGAGTGGCTTGGATCCTTAGCTAATGTGTTGAAGATAATAGAGTACTTACTTGCAGCCTCTTCATCTTTATGTAGCAAGATTGTTGAAACAGAACTATCAAGAATCTGATCAACATTATCTTCTGTAATGATAGTCTCACGTTCAACAACAACCTCATTACGTTCGATAGATACAACTTCACCGGTATCCTCATCAACGAAGTCCTCAGTCCATGACTTCATCACGTTACCGGCAATCTTACGACCAATAGCTGCCTTAAGGTTTTTCTTATTTACCTTTACCTCCTCACAGAGATCAAAGATTTGAAGAATATCGCGATCCGTCTCATAACCAATAGCGCGAAGCATTGTGGTTACAGGCAACTTCTTCTTACGGTCAATATAAGCATACATAACATTGTTAATGTCAGTAGCAAACTCTATCCATGAACCCTTGAACGGGATGATACGTGCACTGTAAAGAACAGTACCATTTGCATGAACACCTTGACCAAAGAACACACCCGGAGAACGATGTAACTGGGAAACAACAACACGCTCAGCACCATTGATAACGAATGTACCATTGCTGGTCATGTAAGGGATTGTACCCAAATACATCCTGAATAAACGTTCCGAAATCCTCGTGATCAGGGTCAGTACAATACAGTTTCATCTTAGCCTTCAAAGGTACACTGTATGTCAATCCACGCTCTAAACACTCATCAATAGAGTATCTTGGTGGATCAATATAGTAATCCAGGAACTCAAGGACGAAATTATTACGCGTATCGGTGATAGGGAAATTCTCTGCGAACACCTTATACAAACCGTCATTCTTGCGTTCCTCAGGCGGAGTATCCAGCTGTAGGAAGTCACGGAAAGACTTCAACTGCACATCGAGGAAATCCGGATATGGATACGGATTCTTAACGCTGGCGAAATTTACTCTGGGTTTATTTTCTAATGCCATAACTGAAATTAAATATTCAAATGTTTAAAGTCCAGCGGCGGACTAAAAAAGGGGAAAGTACCCTTATATATGTCAAGAGACACAAAAAGGTTAGGACTCACCTACTTGGTAAATCCTAACCATATTATATTATGTAAGGAGAAGTAGAATTACTTCAACTCTACCTTAGCACCCTCAGCCTCAATAGCAGCCTTCAGGTTCTCAGCCTCAGCCTTAGCCATGCCTTCCTTCAAAGTAGAAGGTGCACCGTCTACGAGGTCCTTAGCTTCCTTCAAACCAAGACCACAAGCCTCCTTAACTGCCTTAACAACCTTGAGCTTGTTAGCACCAGCTTCAACGAGAACTACGTCAAACTCTGATTTCTCTTCAGCTGCGCCACCTGCAGCAGCTGCAGCAGGACCAGCTACAGCAACAGCTGCAGCTGCAGGCTCAATACCATACTCGTCCTTGAGGACAGTTGCCAACTCATTTACTTCCTTAACAGTAAGATTTACTAACTCTTCTGCAATAGCTTTTACGTCTGCCATTTTATTCTAAATTTTAATTTTTTGTTCTAAAAATAATATATCTATTTGACTTTATTAGATTTTTTACTCAGGACGCTCGCCTAAAGTCTTAAGCACACCATGGATGGTGCCAGCACCTGACTGGAGAGCAGAAACAACGTTCTTTGCAGGAGACTGCAGCAATGCCACAACATCTGCAATAAGTTCGTTCTTGCTCTTGAGAGCTGAAAGTTCTTCGAGTTTTTCAGCACCAACGAACAGAGACTCCTCTGCGTAAGCAGCCTTAAGAGCAGGAATACCTTCCTTCTTATACTCCTTCAACAACTTTGCTGGTACGTTAGCAGTATGTGTAAACATAACTGCAGTATTACCCTTCAAAGAACTATACAGTGGTTCAAAATCTACATCTGAAGCTTCAAAAGCCTTATGAAGAAGATTATTCTTCACAACAACCATATTGATTTCGCTCTTGAAACACTTGCGGCGAAGAGAACTTGTAGCCTCAGCATTCAATCCAGTTACATCAACCAAATAGAAATGAGGATAGTTCTTTAACTTCTCACCGAGTTCAGCGATAATTGTATCTTTTACTTCTTTTTTCATTGTACAAAACTTTTAGAGTTATTCAACTGATTTAGGATCAATCTTGACACCCTTACTCATTGTGCTAGAAATAAAGATACTCTTGATATATGTACCTTTAGCAGCAGCAGGCTTCAACTTGATAACAGTAGAGATAAACTCCTTAGCGTTACCATAAATCTGCTCAGCAGTCATGCTAACCTTACCGATTGAAGTATGGATAATACCAGCCTTATCAACCTTAAAGTCAATCTTACCCTGCTTAACATCCTTAACTGCCTTAGCAACATCCATAGTTACAGTACCACTCTTTGGGTTTGGCATCAATCCACGAGGACCGAGAACACGACCCAAAGGACCTAACTTACCCATGCATGATGGCATAGTGATGATAACATCAATATCAGTCCATCCGCCCTTGATCTTTTCGATATATTCATCGAGACCAACATGATCAGCACCAGCTTCCTTAGCGGCAGCTTCCTGATCAGGAGTACAGAGACAGAGCACACGTGTGACCTTACCAGTACCATTTGGAAGTGACACGACGCCACGAACCATTTGGTTAGCTTTACGTGGGTCAACACCGAGGCGAACATCAACATCTACAGAAGCATCAAACTTAGTAGTAGTAATATCCTTTACCAACTGTGCTGCTTCATTCAATGAATATGCCTTCCCTGCTTCAACCTTCTCAGCTACTGATTTCTGATTTTTTGTCAGTTTACTCATTTTTACTTTTGAAGTTTAAAATTATTTACCAGGGAAGTCCCCTTTTACAGTGATACCCATACTACGAGCTGTACCAGCAATAAGTTTCATTGCACTCTCTACTGTGAAACAGTTGAGGTCTGGCATCTTATCTTCTGCGATAGCCTTTACCTGCTCCCAAGTTACGGATGCAACCTTTCTGCGGTTTGGCTCTCCAGATCCGCCCTTCACCTTGGCAGCCTCCATCAGTTGCACTGCAGCAGGAGGAGTCTTGATGATAAAGCTGAAAGACTTATCGTTGTAGTAGGTAATAACGACTGGAAGAACTTTACCAGCCTTGTCCTGGGTACGGGCGTTGAACTCCTTACAGAATCCCATAATATTAATACCCTTAGAACCCAATGCAGGGCCTACTGGAGGGGAAGGATTTGCAGCGCCACCTTTAATCTGTAATTTGATTAATCCAGCTACTTCTTTAGCCATTTCTTTGTTAATATTAAAAATTAAACTATAAGTTGAATAGTATCCGTAACAACACTATTCCTCTTTTGCGACTTGCATAAAACTTAGTTCCAATGGATTTTGACGACCAAAAATCATCACCATCACCTTCAGTTTATGTTTCTCAGCATTAACCTCTTCGATTATACCATGGAAACCACTGAAAGGACCATCAGTAACCTGAACAGTTTCACCAACCACGTATGGTACATTCTGAACTTCTTCAAGTTCAGTATCTTCCACATTACCCAACAGACGATTAATATCTGCCTGGCGTACTGGTGAAGGGTCAGACATACCTCCGAGAAAACCTAAGACATTAGGCATGAAACGCAACGTAGAAGCGATATCAGCAGTCATGTTAGCTTGAACAAGTACATAACCAGGGAGACTTAACTTCTCCTTTACAACACGCTTCCCATCTTTACGCACAGTAGCGTGTTTTTCCATAGGTAACAAAACCTCAAAAACACGCTCAGCAAGTTTTTCGTTCAGACGCAATTGAGCATCGATATATTCCTTTACCTTTGTCTCTTTGCCACTGACAGCACGAAGAACATACCATTTCTTTTCTGTCTCTGCCATTTCCTAATGAATTATCTTGGGTATACAAATTCCATAACACGCTGGAAAACTGAATCCATAGCAAACACTACCAATGCAATGATAACGGAAGCAGATATAACTACCATTGCACTATGTGTAAGCTGTGCGCGTGATGGCCATGTAGTTTTATGCGCAAGTTCGTCGTAGCAAGCCTTGCAATAATTAACTATCTTATTAAACATAAAATCTATTCTTTTTGCACGGGTTGAAGGGCTCGAACCCTCGACACCTGGTTTTGGAGACCAGTGCTCTACCAACTGAGCTAAACCCGTAAGTTAGTTCCCGATTCCCAAGAAAATCGGGAACTATATCTTGTAATATAAGATTACTGATTAGTTTACGTCTGGGAGAATCTCTGTAATCTGACCAGAACCTACTGTACGACCACCCTCACGGATAGCGAAACGAAGACCCTCGTTCAAAGCAACCTTATAGATCAATACAACCTCAATCTCTACGTTATCACCTGGCATAACCATTTCAACGCCCTCTGGGAGGTGGATTTCACCTGTACAGTCCATTGTACGGAGGTAGAACTGTGGACGATACTTGTTACCGAATGGAGTATGACGACCACCCTCTTCCTTCTTCAATACATAGATAGATGCCTTGAAGTGATCGTGAGGAGTGATAGCTCCTGGGTGTACGACAACCATACCACGCTTAACCTCAGCCTTATCGATACCACGGAGGAGGAGACCTACGTTGTCACCAGCCTGACCAGTTGGAAGGTTCTTACGGAACATCTCAACACCAGTGATAACAGACTTCTTGTCCTCACCGAGACCGAGCAACTGAACCTCATCACCTACCTTACAGATACCAGTTTCGATACGACCTGTAGCAACAGTACCACGACCTGTGATAGAGAATACATCCTCAACAGGCATCAAGAATGGCTTGTCAATCTCACGCTCTGGCTCTTCAATCCAAGTATCAACAGTGTTCATGAGCTCCATTACAGAGTCAACCCACTTCTCAACACCATTAAGAGCACCGAGTGCAGAACCACGGATGATAGGAGTATCCTCCTCATAACCGTACTGCTCGAGAATCTCACGAACCTCCATCTCAACGAGGTCAAGCATCTCCTCATCGTCAACCATATCACACTTGTTCAAGAATACAACCAAGCGAGGTACGTTTACCTGACGAGCGAGCAATACGTGCTCACGAGTCTGAGGCATAGGACCGTCAGTAGCAGCTACAACCAAGATAGCACCATCCATCTGAGCAGCACCAGTTACCATGTTCTTAACATAGTCGGCGTGACCCGGACAGTCTACGTGTGCGTAGTGACGGTTAGCTGTTTCGTACTCAATATGTGCAGAGTTAATGGTAATACCACGCTCTTTCTCCTCAGGAGCATTATCAATCTGATCGAAAGACTTAACATCTTCTGTACCGAAGCCCTTCTCGTGAAGAACCTTTGAGATTGCTGCAGTAAGAGTGGTCTTACCGTGGTCAACGTGACCGATAGTACCAATGTTTACATGCGGTTTGGTGCGCACGAATTCTTCTTTAGCCATAGCTTTTTCTTATTTAATATTAAATGAATAATCTGTGCTTTTAGTTACACTAAATTAATAACAATTAGCAGAGCTGTAACTGAGAGTTGAACTCAGGACCTCTTCCTTACCAAGGAAGTGCTCTACCACTGAGCTATTACAGCAAAAGCTTAGAGCGGAAAACGGGGCTCAAACCCGCGACCCCCAGCTTGGAAGGCTAGTGCTCTATCAACTGAGCTATTTCCGCAAATTACATTTCCCAATGTGGGTAGTGATGGATTCGAACCACCGAAGCTAGAAGCAGCAGATTTACAGTCTGCCCCATTTGGCCACTCTGGAAACTACCCTCAGAAATGTATCCCCCTTTCAAGGAGAGCCTCTTGTCGGATTCGAACCAACGACCCCGAGATTACAAATCACGTGCTCTGGCCAACTGAGCTAAAGAGGCATTACTTTGCAGCCGAAGGCTACTTGTCGTAAAACGGCTGCAAAGGTAAGACTTTTATTTTAATCTCCAAAATATTTGAGAGATTTTTTAATGCTTTCTTTGTTTTTCCTTAAACTTGGTGAGCTGAACCTTCATCGCATCTAAACAATTATCGATACCTTCTTCAAAAGTATCGCAAGTCTTTTCAACAAACAAGGTGTTACCTGGCACTGTTACTGTTAGACTTGTTGTTTTATTTAAAGCTGTTGCTGGTTTCTCAACCTTCAATTGCACCTCTACTTTCTGAATGTCTTCGTAAGACTTTTCTAACTTCTCAGCCTTCTTGGTGATAAAGGCCTGTAACTTCTCGGTTGTGTCGAAATGAATCGACTGGATCTTAATTTCCATAGTTACCTCCGTTTTTAAAAGGTTAAGCCCTTGGATGGGCATTTTTATAGACTTTCTTCAACTGCTCAAAGGTTGTATGAGTATAAATCTCTGTCGTTGACAGACTCTCATGTCCAAGCAGTTTCTTTACACTTTCCAGTCCTGCATCATGATTGAGCATTGCCGTGGCAAATGTATGGCGAAGAACGTGTGGTGAACGTTTTTTCAACGTTGACACCTTTGATAGGTTTTTCTTAACCAACTCTCTCACCTGTTCACCTGTCATCCTTTTACCCTTCTCTGTTTGAAAGAAGGCTACGGAATCACCATTTACAGTCGTATTGCGTACCTGTTGGTACTGTGCAAACAACTCGGCGAGTTCCTTTCCAAAGGGGATTATTCGTTGCTTATTTCTCTTACCTGTTACTTTGATTTCACAAGTGATATTATCAATATCCTTATCATCAAGACCTATCAATTCTGACAGACGTACACCTGTCTCATAGAATGTCACAATGATTGTACGTGCAAGTACATCCTTATAACTATCTGTCCACATCTTTGGATCCAGCAGTCTATCCATCTCCGACTCCTTAAGGAACTGAGGGAGCGGCTTTTGCTTTTTAGGACCTTGAAGACCATGAACAGGGTCTTTCTCAATAAGTTTACGGCGAAGTGCAAATCGATAGAACGATCTCAACGCACTGAGCCTTCTATTGACCGACGAAGCAGAGTTACCTCTGTCCATCATGTACTCCATCCAATTTCTGACAACATCAGAGTCTACAGATTCCCAAGAGAGCAGCGGATCAAGTTCTTTATAAAACCGTTCAAACTCTATCAAGTCTTTACGATAATTGATTACCGTCAGTGAAGAATAATTTCTCTCGAACTTTATGTAATCTAAGAACTTATCTACCATCAGCACATTGTCAAGTCATTTATATGGCAACGAATTTACGGAAATTAATCCAGACCACCAAATTTTTAAAGAAGATTTTACTCTTCTGCGTCGCGAAGATGCTGTACGTAAACGGCACGTTCCATCTTCAGGCGCTTCTTAACAGATGGCTTGTCAAACTGCTGACGAGCACGAAGCTCCTTAACAACACCTGTCTTCTCAAACTTTCTCTTGAACTTCTTGAGCGCGCGCTCGATGTTCTCACCGTCCTTTACTGGTACAATAATCATGCTTTTTGTTTTAAATTATTTATTAGTTAAACGTATTCAAAAGGGCATGACACCACTTTTGCGCCTGCAAAGTTACACTTTATTCTCCTAACCTCCAAACGTTTGTGGATTTTTCTGCTTTGTTAGCTCGTCTAAACATGTCAAACAGAACATTTCTTTATGTTAATTATCTACTGTCTTAATCAACTATCTAATTTATCGTAACAAGACTAATGTGCGTCTTATTATATGAGCATTTTAGTTTATCACTACATATTTTGGAAGAACCAAAAATATGTTCTATTTTGAGAGAAAGTCCCCGAACCAGCCCTATAAGGACCTTGATAATAGAAGATAAAATACGATACACGTGAGCAAAATTTGTAGGGATAATTCAATCATCCTTTTCCTCTCCATTCGAGAAGGGCTTGGGGATGATTCGAGAGGGGCCCCTTCTACATTCAAGAACATGCCCCTCTTGCCTAAAGAAGACGCCCTTCTTGGGGCAAGAAGGGCGTCTTTTACAACGCTATATATAACCTACTGATTTATTGTAGATTACAAGTTCTAAAATAAAAGACATCTTACCCTTAATTAGAGGGTGTTTAGTTCAATACGCTGTAAGATTTTTTTGCAATTTTACTTTACCCTCCAAAGAATGGAACTATAATCGAGTTACTCGCATGGAGATGACGACAACAGTAATAGCACATATCATGCTTACAGGTTCCCACAGCCGAAACAGATGTATAGTCACCCAAGCAGGGACTATGGAGAATGGTAGCTACTCCTCTTTCTACGAGTTCCCAACGTGTACTACAAGCTGTCGCTCTGTAAGACAAGACCATGAGAGAACGGAAATCTCATCAACTTGTGCTACATAGAAAGGAACCACATGGGACACTTTCATGTATCACAACAGCATCTAAACACTTGCAGAGAAATAGATACACAACCTATAAGTTCTGTTTGAGACATACCTCACAATGTCTGATAAGTCCTACCTTCTTCGTATTGGGACAGAAGTTTTTTTACGTACTATTGTACTTAAATAGCTTGAGTAGCTTCCTTCAGCCATGCTTTCAGCCTCATCAAGATAAGGCGACAAGGTCTCGTAGACACGACAATGATAGTTGTTCAGCCACTCACGTTCCTCAACGCTCAACATTTCAAGTACGATTGGGGTTGTATCAATCGGTGCAAGTGTAAGTGTCTCAAACTTGAGGAACTCACCAAAGGCGGTTGTCTCTGCAGGAACAATGAGTAAAGTATTCTCTATGCGCACACCGAATTTCCCTTCAAGATAGAGTCCTGGTTCGTTGGTTACCGTCATGCCAGCTTGCATAGGTGCTGGTCGCCACTCCATACGAATTTGATGAGGACCTTCATGTACATTGAGGTAACTCCCTACCCCATGTCCTGTACCATGCAGATAATTATAACCTTCGCGCCACATCGGTGCACGAGCTATCGCATCCAACTGTGATCCACAGGCTCCTGCAGGGGAAATGAAGCCTATCAAGTTGGATATGTCCTTTCAATACTAAGGTATAGACTCGTCGTTGTTCCTCCGTTAGTTCGCCCAAGGCAATGGTTCTCGTTATGTCTGTCGTACCATCTAAATATTGTGCACCACTATCAATGAGTACCAATCCATGTGGCTTTACTGGAATATCCGTCTCTGGTGTTGCCTCATAATGTACGATTGCTCCATGTTCTTCATACCCGACAATCGTGTCGAATGAGATACCCTGAAACATAGGTTGCTCTGCACGTAGACCCGTCAAACGCTCGTCAAGCGACATCTCTGTTTGTCCGCCTTTCTCAACAGCAGCCTTAATCCATGCTAAAAACTTAACCATTGCGACTCCATCACGCAACATAGCAGCACGGAAGCAGTCCTGTTCAACCTTGTTCTTTATGGCTTTCATCATCGGGATTGGAGACGTTCCTACATGTAACTTTTCACTCTCCACCGCAGTAGATAAGTTGTAGTTAGTAGAACTAACGTCTATCAAAAGTGCTTTCCCTGCATATCTCTTCAAGTCCTCCACGACCGCATCATAACTCCTCTACATCTACATGCTCTGTAGAAAGATAGGCCTGCACTTCTTCTGATAATTTATCCTTATATATATATAAGGTAACTTTATCAGGAGCTATTAATAGATAAGAGACAAAGACCGGATTACAATGAACATCGTTTCCACGCAAATTCAGCACCCAAGCAATCTCATCTAAAGCCGTAACTAACAGTCCGTCCGCACCTTGTTTAACTAAACACTCACGTATTCGAGACAGTTTACTTTCTGTCGTCTCACCAGCATACTTCAATGGATGAAGACGGATCTTATTATTAGGAATGACAGGTCGGTCAAGCCATAGCACATCCATTGGATCATCAACACAACGCACCTGCATGTTCCCTTTTGTCGCCAAACTCTCTTTCAAATCAGCAACACTAACAAAAGTATTGACACTTCCGTCCACTCCAACAACAGGACTATCGTATTCTGCCAGCTCACTTGCTAACCACTCGCTAATAGAAGGAGTACCTTCTACACGTTCTTTCATCAATAGGAACTCACTCCCCGCAAGTTCCTTTGCAGCTGCAATAAAGTAACGAGAATCCGTCCATAAGGCAGCGTGATGCAACGTTACTACGGCAGTACCAGCCGAGCCCGTGAAACCAGATATCCATTCACGAGTCTTCCAGTGGTCGGCCACATATTCACTATTATGAGGGTCACTACTTGGGAAAATAAAAGCAGTAAGCGCATTCTCCTTCATCCATCTGCGAAGAGCAACAAGGCGTTCATTGATTGTTTGCATAATATTTATGGGGTTAGAGGTTATAAAACAATACAAGAAAAGAAAATCTCTCCTATCCGCCTGCTAAGTTAATCAATAATTTCATAACATCCAAATCAAGAAGAACAAGAAATATCTATAAATGCAAAACCGACTTTACAAAGGCTTACCCTTTTATAAATAATAACACAAATAATTCATTCTTTTTCTTCTCACATACTCTTTTTTTATTAACTTTGCGGTATCGAACAAAAGGGAAAATATACTTTTAAAATAAAATATTTATTATGAATTACTTAACAAACGAGAAACTTGTTATCGTCGGTGCAGGCGGTATGATTGGTTCAAACATGGTTCAGACCGCTCTTACACTTGGTCTTACTCCTAACATCTGTCTATATGATATCTATGAGCCAGGCGTTCATGGTGTATTCGACGAGATGGAGCAGTGCGCTTTCCCAGGTGCTAACCTTTCTTACACCGTTGACCCTGCAGAGGCTTTCACTGGTGCTAAGTACATCATCTCTTCTGGTGGTGCTCCTCGTAAGGAGGGTATGACACGTGAGGACTTGTTGAAGGGTAACTGCAAGATTGCAGCTGACTTCGGTGAGAATATCAAGAAGTATTGCCCAGATGTAAAGCACGTTGTTGTTATCTTCAACCCAGCTGACGTTACAGCATTGACAGCTCTTATCCACTCTGGTTTGAAGCCAAATCAGTTGACATCACTCGCTGCTCTCGACTCAACTCGTCTACAGCAGGCTTTGGCTCATGAGTTCGGTGTACAGCAGGATAAGGTTACTGGTGCACACACCTACGGTGGTCACGGTGAGCAGATGGCTGTATTTGCTTCTCAGGTTAAGGTTGATGGCAAGCCATTGTCAGAGATGGGTCTTTCTGCAGAGCGTTGGGAAGAGATTAAGCACCACACTGTACAGGGTGGTTCAAACATTATCAAGCTTCGTGGCCGTAGCTCATTCCAGAGCCCAGCTTACAACGCCGTTAAGATGATTGAGGCTGCTATGGGTGGTGAGAAGTTCACCTTGCCTGCAGGTTGCTACGTTAACGATGAGAAGCTCGGCTTCAAGAACGTTATGATGGCTATGCCTACAACAATCGACGCTACTGGTGTTCACTACACAGAGCCAACAGGTACTCCAGAGGAGATGGCTTCTCTCCAGGCTTCTTACGAGCACCTCTGCAAGATGCGTGAGGAAATCATCAGCCTCGACATCGTACCAGCTGTTGCTGAATGGAAGAACGACAACGCGAATTTGTAAGCAAGTTGACGAGTTGACAAGTTGACAGCAGATATTATTAAAGAAAGGCAACTGACATTTATAGTCGGTTGCCTTTCTTATTGGACAGATAAAACGTGTAAGGAACTCAAAGGTCTCCCCCAAAAAACTTAGGAGCTTTTCACAAAAAACTTAAGAGCTTTTTAAAGAAAGCTTAGGAGCTTTTCATAAAAAGCTTAAGAGCTTTTCAAAGAGGCTTAGGGACTTTTTAAACGTTTGTAGGTCATCCTCAAAATACTTTCGAACAGTTCTACCTGTCTTCTGCAACTAACGGGCAGAAACAGGAGACGGAACTATTCTATCTCAATCCTGACAATACGCTGATTGAATCGGCGATGGAAATAAGGAATGCGCAGGAACAGATGGAAAGCGAATGGGAATCGCCCTTCATCGTACTCACTCATAAAATATTCCTTCCTCACGTGCAATCGACTGTTCCATTTCTCCATCTCCTTTGTATTGAGTAGTGACCACTTGAACTCAACACCTTTGTCCATCTTCTGCAGCATATCATGTTTCTTCTCTCGTCCAACAAACACAAAAGCGAGCATATCAAACAAAATGGTAGCTGATGGGAGTTTGTCACAGATATTGCGGAATAGTTCTCGCACTCTTTCCTCAGGGAAATACATCAGCACTCCCTCAAGGATAATTAGTACAGGCGACTTACTATACGCTCTCACTTTGTCCAGCCAGTCCTCATCAAACATGGATTCAGCCAAATAAGTGTTGCGTTCCGTTTCCATAAGGAAGCGACGGCGCAAATCAATAGCTTCTTTGAGATCAAGGTCGAACCAGTGCGTCACTTCTGGTCTTCCCAGCCGCTCGTAACGTGCATCCAACCCTGCTCCCAACTGTATTACCACAGCATCGGGGTGCTGGGCAAGGAACTCCCTCGCCTCATTATCAATCAGCTTGGCACGAATGCAGCAGCCTAACTGTGAAAGCTTGGCTTTCTTAAACTTAGAAAAATCATAGTCAATCTGTCCAATGATTTCCTTTGCATTCTCATCAAGCAGTAATGGATCGGGACGATCGGTTTCCACAGCTTTTGCCCACAGCGTGGTAAGCATCGTCTCGGGAATCTCCGTCAGAGTGGATTTAACCTTTTCCATTTGTATTCTATATGAATATCATTTGAGTGATTAGATAACAGGAAGGCTCCTTTTACTTTTACTTATTATTAAGTGAGGAGCCCTCCTTTTTTACTTCTCAAAGCTATGGAAGAAACAAGGGTTACCCTTTACTTGAAGGATAGGACCTGCAACTTCTTTCGTATCTGGATTGTAAGTGTAGAAGCCTGTAGCCTTCTTATTAGCACTACCGAAGACTATCAAATTCTTATGCTTAGCAACTGCAATACATTGAGGATTAGAAATCTCCATTCCGTTGATAAGCGTCATCGTCTTTTGCTTCAAATCAACAATGATTGGAACAGATGTAAAGCTGAGGTATGGATTTGTCAGGCCATCAGGAGCAAGTGCAAAGGAGTTTCCATAAATATATAGTAAACCCTTACCCGCATAACACATAGCTGCGATATAGTCTATATGCTTGGTTGAAAGACCAGCAACCTCTGTCTTATCAAGACGAATTAGGAAGTCTGGATCAATCTCTGTAGAACCATTCTTTATACGAGCGATACCACCATTCAGTCCAGGAACAAAACCGAATGAACCAACACAGTTAAAGTAAATATCCTTATTCTCATCCATAAAGATTGAACCAGCATCAATAGGGCGAGTAGCAAAGCACATACCCAAAGACTCATTAACAATGTGTTTCTCTACCTTATCCGTCTTCACATCAATCATAGCAAACTCAATGTTATTACGTGTTGGCATATATTGAGCATTCATTTGGTTCAGTCCAACAAAGAGTTTACCATCACGAATAATCATTACAGCAGGTGCAACCCTCGTATCTGACTGTTTCAGATTATTAAGGTCAATATCAGCAATCTTTGTCATAGTTGTTGGGTTGAATACCATCACAACACCAATACCTTGTAAACTGACATATGCTTTCTCACTACTTGCCTCTACGATGTTACATGCTGCAGCACCAGCAGGAATAGACAATGCACCTTCTTTCTTCCATGTACCATCGTTCATAATTCTATAGCGATTTATCTCCGCCTTCGTGTTACCCATATAATCAGGGAATGAGTAGACATTGCCCGACTCTGTTACAATTGGCGTAGCACCAAAACCGCAAGGAATACTATTGCTATTATCATAAGTACCAGGCAAGAAACTTGGTAATGCTTGTAAATATACATTACCACTACTACCCTCTGGATTGGTAATTCCCGTTGCGAAGACAACTCCATGGAAGTCCTTATTACCAGGATTAGGTTTAGGACCCGGTGTTGGGTCGTCACCATTGTTTCCGCAAGCGGTAAACATAGCCATCACAACAATGGCTGAAAGAATTGATTTTAGCTTTTTCATTTTTCTCTTTATTTAATATTAATATTATCTCTATAGACACACAATATGCCCTTTCTTTATGAATCATACTTTATTCTTTCATGTAACTTAATGCAAAATAAAGTCTTATTGCTTCTTACTTCAGAAGGTATCTTACCTTTACTCCTATATATCTTCCTGGCAGAGGACGATTAAATTCTGATACAACACGGCGATTAGTGAGATTCTTTACCTTAAACGTCAGAACCCATTGGTCATTCTTGAAACTATGTTCTATGGCTGCATCCATCGTTAAAGCTGAAGGAATCTTCTTATCTTGATACCGACTTACTTCAAAATCATAGAAATACGTATGCACGTATGAAGCATCAAAGAGGAAACGGGTGTTCTGTTCCTTTCCTCCAAAGAGATTCTCTTTATGGAACTCTGCACCAAAGTTTGCTAACAAATAAGGTACATTTGGGATACGCTTCATATAAGTGGGATTCTCGACAGTAGTACCAGGAGTTAACTTTCTCACGTCACGAAGGTCTTGATAAGTACCATTCGCATAAAGATAAAGTACTGGACAAACATCTCCCTTAACATCAAGTTCAACACCTCTCGTACGAACACTACCAAAGTTACGATAGCGAGCCATCGTAGGAATCATATCAGGCGTGAACCTTATCATGTCTTTCAACTGATTATAAAAACCATTCAACTCTATCTCAACAAGTCCACCATCTTGTTTTAAGTGACGATAAAGCATACCAAGATTGACACCAGATGTACGTTCAGGCTTCAAAGCTGGGGATGCAAGGATAGAATATCCATTACCTATCAACTCCTCACTTGTAGGTATTCGCACCTCTGAATTAAAAGAGCCCTTTAGCATCAAGTCGTCTGTAAACTTATAACGAAAGGCATCACTAAAACCGAAATAAGATTTAAACACCTTTACAGGCTCTGGCGAACGTACCGAATAAACATCTATGCTGCGGGAATGAGATGAGAAAATAAAGTTCTTTAAAGTAAAAGCATTTTGGAAACGACCATCAAAGAGGGTCAAATCGTATGACAAACCCGTTGTTAAGGTTTTCATCTTACTTGGGAAATTTGATTGAAATCCCAAGGCTTTATCCATTAAAGAGTCATTCGGATGAAGTGAATTCCTATCAAAGTAAACATTCAGATTAATGCCATGATGCTTATCTATGGTATATCCCAAATTAAGCTTCGATGTCAACTCATTTGACCGGTTTCTTCCGTCTGAAGGGAAGTTATTCTGCTCTCCTCCGTATGGAGAGACTGCAGGCAACTTGTTTCCATCCCAATCATAACGATTTGAAGCTTTATCATTCAAGCCATACCTACCTATGAAATACCCTATATCAAAGTCAAAATCAAGACCATCTAAAAAGAAATTCTTACGTTTTAGTGCCAATGTCGTCAATCCACTAACAGAATGGTTATAAGCCTCACGCACATCAAGGTCTATCCCTTGTATCTCCTGACGTGTCTTTAAGAAAATCAATTCCCACTTCACTTCATCAAACCACCATTTCGTAGCCTTAACTGACATTCCAGCCATGACTTTACTGAACTTATCATGATCTCTTTCTACTATTCTATTATCAAGATTTGCCAAGGTCATCTTATAATTGTTCTTTGAGAACGAGAAGGCTCCGCCAATACCAAATTGTAGACCAGTTTTATGATTGGTACGCTTAAACACCGTTGATACTTGATGTGTGTTAAATGAACCTAACTCGTATGAGAAATCAAAATAAACAGGTGGATATTCCTTTGTTACTACATTGACTGCTCCGCCTAAGGCTGAGCCACCAAACTTATAAGGGACAATACCTTTATAAACCTCAATGCGCTCTATCATATTCGTAGGAATATCGTTTAAGGCAACAAAGTTACTCAACTGCGACATCGGAATTTCATCCACATACATTCCCATACGCTTACCTTCTAAGCCACGAAGTGAGATGCGAGAGGCACTACCTAAACCTCCTGTATTTCGCACGGTAACTCCAACTGTACGCGCAAGAACGTCATTAATATTTGTCGCTGTACCTTGTAACTGACGCTGTCCTATAACGGATATAGGCATAGCCGACTCCTTCAACTTCCTAATTTCGCTACGTGCTGTCACCATAACTTCTTTCATCTCAACAGTTGTATCACGCTTATTCACCTCTTGTGCATTTCCACTAAGCATGAAAAAACATGAAAAAAGTATTAGACAAATCGCCTTTTTATATAACGAATAAGTATTATACACCCCTGTACAGATAAGTCTTTTTCTGTTATTCTTCATCTAACTTGTAGTTTAAAGACTCCATGTTACAACGAATAGAGTCTTAAGTAAAAAATATGTATTCAACTATCGATGCAAAAGTATTAATATTCTATAGAGTGTGCAATACCTAAAAGTTAGTAAACCAACTGACAATAAGCAAGTCTACTATTAGAACAAATAGGCAAGTATATAGATTATTTATTGTTCAGCACCATCAGTGTTCGCTATAAATATTACATGTACTAAATATCAGTTCACCATTAAAAGATAGAACATAAAACTCTTTATAATATATAATAAACATACAGTAAGGTACAGTGAATTAATTGATATAAAATGCTTATCTGATAGTACTTATAGAAAATATACCATCTTGCTAATTACAAGCAAAAGAAAGGGTCTTCAGCATTTTAGGGTGATAATGATTTGCCTAAGCTTAGGTCTCTGACAAAAAGTCACACAGAGAAAAGGCGAGTACGGAGTTTTTCAAAACAAAGCACTGGTAGGCACAGAGGCACCGTCGGTGCGGGGAAGCGACGTAGATAGTTTGTCAGCTTCGTTTGAGACTTTATACCCAAAGCATTTATCTCAAGAGTTATCAAGAATCTGTACGCTACACCTCTTTTGATCTTTGTGCCATCGGCTCCTCCGTGCTATTGCCTTTACCTCCGTTCACTCCGTAACTCTATGTACCTTATTATATATGAGTTTTAGTTTATCGCTCTATATTTCGCAAGAACCAAAAACCATTAAACGGTAGACAGATATTGTTGAGATTTTTTACTAACCACTTTCTTCTCCATTCGACAGAAGGCTGAAGAGGCAAGAAGAAGAGGCTCGTCAGTATTCGAGAACATGCCTTTCTTGCGTATTGAAGACGCCCTTCTTGATGCAAGAAGGACATCTTCTTTAATATTGAATGCAACTTATTGATTTACTATTTGTTATAAATTCTATGGCTAAAGAGGTTATACCCTTGCATTGAAGCGATCTGACTCGATTGAATGTAAGGTATTTTCATAAGATTGTGGTAGCAACATCCTACTGGCAAAGTTCCCTTTCTAAAGTGTTTCTCTATCCCTAAGGATGTTATGAAGAATACCTACAAAACTGTTAGATCCATCTTCAGCCATCTTTGTCTGTGATATAACAGTCAGCTTCGTCTCACATGCCTACTAAAAAGTTATCAGGAATCTGTACGCTACACCTCCGTGACTTTGCCTTTATTTCCGTCTCTCCCGTCCTTCTGTGTACTTTATTATATGAGAGTTTTAGTTTATCATTCCAAATTTTGGAAGACCCAAAAGAAAAAGGGGAAAGACGAGAACACTTTCCCGCACTTTCCCCTATAGAAATAAAATTCAATGGTCTTTTTGATTAATCTCCGTAACCAGGAGTTTGTACCAATTCGGCATTGGTTGACTTTGTTGTCTCATCAATAGGCCACAACAAACGACTTGCGTTTGCCGTTGAGTACTTAGTAGCTTTATCGACTAAACGGATATCGTGCCAACGCTTTCCTTCAAACAGGAACTCGCGCATACGCTCCTTAAGAATTGCTTCTATTGGATCCTCATCACCACCAACAAATGGGTTATCAGTGTAGAAGGTGGTCAGCGCAGTACTACCGCCAGTACTTACATCATTTGGATATTGCACCTCTGTATGAGCATTGAAGTAGGTTGCACCATAAGCACGACGGCGAACTTGATTGATTTCAGTTGATGGGTCCTGTCCCAAGAAAGCCTTAGCCTCAGCAATACCAAGCAGACACTCTGCATAACGATAGATAGGTTGATCATCATACCATGATGTAGCAGAACTACCAGCAATCAATGTTCCGTGGAACTTATTACAGATATTACCAACGTAGGAACCATCTGAAGCCTGATAAACATCAGCCAAAGAAGCTTTCTTACGTTTATCATTATCATTTGTATAGAGCTTTGTCCACAAACGTTTATCAAGTGGGAAACGCATTACACCACTACCTAAACGCAAGTTCAAATTATGTGACTCACTAAATTGAATTGCCTGTCCAGCATCGTTATGCAGACGATAAGCACCTACATTCTGCTTGTTCATTACGAGTGAGGTATAAAGACCACCCCACAAAGAAGTTTCGTTCTCACGATTATGGAGCGCATAGATAATCTCTTTATTCTCCTTGTTATCGTATGCAAAGACATCTTCAAAATTATCAAGCAGACTCACATCCGCATTATTCTGAACATCTTGATAAGCTGTAAGCGCAGTCTGATAGTCGGCAGTACCACCACCCATCTGCTTTCCACTCCACAGGTAAACCTCGCCCTTGAGCATCTTCGTTGCAGCAAGTGACCAATAAGTACGACCATTGGTGAACTTATAGTTATTGTTATAAGCGGTCTCTGAAGCCAAGATGTCTGCCTTAATCTGCTTCATTACGTCAGCAGCAGCATCCTGCTTACGGGCAACCTTACTCAAGACGATAGTTTTTCCTTCCGTATGTTGCAGGTAGACAATAACGTCACCATAGGTGCGAAGCAACTGAAAATACAAGAAGGCACGCATACCATGAGCCCCTCCAAGATAGCTATTCTTCTCCACATCGGTAAGATAGTCGGCTTCCTTCACCTTATCTATCATCAAATTGATTTGGTTGATACCAGTGTAAAGACCTCCATAGTTGCCTACCACCGCACTACTCTTCTCAAGTGTGTTATTCCATAGACGGTCATAACCCTGTGGAGCCTCACCACTAAAGCGGTTCCACTATAGATATTACTTCGCATCTCACCCCAGACGATATACTTATCAGCATAGCTTCGCATCCAAGAACTCAGTCCTTGATTGAAAGCTTGTACTTGATCAGGATTCTTCCAGTAGTTTGCATCGGTAATAGTACTAACTGGCTCAATGTCCATACAGCCTGTCAGCGAAAGGCTGAGAGCTGCAGCTGTTATATAGGATAGTAACTTTTTCATTGTAAGTAACATTGCTTAATTAAAATGTAACGTTTAATCCAAAGATAAGTGTGCGAGGAGTTGGGTAGCGACCGTAGTCATATCCATCCAAGATTGCTTCAGGAGAAGCTCCATCGTATGGGGTAAGATAGAAGAGGTTCTGGCCTGTCACATAAACATTGGCATTCGCCATCTTCATTGCCTTAATCCATGTTCTTGGTAAGGTATAGCTCAATGTTATCTCACGCAAAGCCATATAACCAGCCTTCTCAAAGAACTTAGAGCCTTCACGCCAGATGTTCTGTTTATTCAACTGGTCGGCATAACTGAATGCTGGATAGCTGGCACCAGGATTGGTCTCAGTCCACATGTCCTCTACATTCTCTATAAGATTGAACTGTCCTTGATACTGTCCCATAGAGCGAGCCTTAAGGTCATTGTAGATAGTATGACCCAAAGCATAGTCGAAACGAGCAAATAAAGAGAGGTTCTTATAGCTTAACGTACTTGTCCAACCACCTGTTACCGTTGGTCTTGAGTTACCCAACACCTTACGATCGAGCGAGTTGATGATACCGTCTTCATTGATATCCTCCCAGCAAACATCACCAGGTTCAATAGCCTTCCAGCCTGTTGAGTTCTTATAAAGCACTCCTGTCTGTGGGTTTATCTCATCAGCAAGGCCAGGACCATACAACTTTGCAATGTTATCAATACGCTTGTTAGCATTTGCCTTTACATCATCCCAATCTCTAAAGATGTGATCTTGGCTGTAACCATAGAGTTCTCCGAGTGTTCCACCCTCACGATAACCACCAATCCACTTAGTTGGAGTCTTGCCATCAGCGCCGACCTTGCCCGCAGCAACCTCTACTCCTTGAAGTTGATTGAATGGACGGTCGCTCTTAGGAAGCTGAATAATCGTGTTCTTTACGGTTGAGAGATTGAAAGAGAGGTCCCAACGGAAACTGTTCTTCAGGTGAATAGGAGTAGCACGCACCTCCATTTCAAATCCTTGATTACGCAACTTACCCAAGTTTGTTTGGATAGAAGAGAAACCTAAGTAGGAAGGAAGACTCACGCTCTGAAGCAGATTACTCGTATTACGAACGTAGTAATCGAGAATCAATGACAAACGATTTTTAAAGAAGCCAAGGTCAAGACCAGCCTCAAACGTGTGACTCTGCTCCCACTTTAAGGCTGTATTCACAAGCGAACGATCGTAAAAAGCAGTGTTACCATGATAGTTTGTAAGTTGGTCATAGATTCCATAGATATAGAAATCACCAATACCACTCACGTTACCATTGCTACCATAACTGATACGAGGCTTGATATTGCTAACAAAGTTCGACAACTTAGACTCCTTCCAGAAGTCTTCTTCCATCATGTTCCAGCCCAAAGAGATACCTGGGAAGAAACCCCAACGGTTATCTTTCAGCTTAGAGTTACCATCATAGCGGAAGGTAAAGCTAAGCAAATACTTCTGTTTGTAATCATAATTAAAGCGTCCGAAGAGAGATTCTATACGATTACCAGACTTCTCAGACTTTGGATTGCTATCCTTATCAGCACCAGCATTGAGTGTAGGGATATCATCTGTAGGTGAATTCTTTGTAGAAGCATTCATCCAGAAGTAGTTATAATCATAATACTCTGCACCCAACATGAAGTCGACATTATGATGCTCAGCAAACGTATCGAAGTAATTCAATATCGTATTAAGCTGTATCTGCGTATCCTTCATCATATAAGCATATGCACGACGTGTCGTATTGATGCTATTAGGATTGCTCTGTGTGTAATAAGCTTTATTGAAACTTTCATTCTGGTTCAGCACATGATAAATAGATCCATTGGCTGACATCTTCAGATGCTTAGGTATTAATGTCAAGTCAAAGCCTATGTTGAAAGTCTCTGAACGTGAACCATTCTCCATCGTGAGTTTATCATTCCAATACATATAGTTACCATCTGAGCTACTCCAACCTGGTGCTGGAGAGCCATCAGCAAGGTAAGGATTCCATGTAGGACGCTGTGAACGGGTACGATAGAACAAAGAACTCCATGAGCCAAAATAACTATCTGGCTTCGTAAACCAGGTGTATTGTGCACCAGCACGTACCTTCAACCAAGGTTTGATTTGATAGTCACCCTTCACGCTACCAGTGAAACGACGGAAAGAAGTATTGCGTACAACTCCATTCTCATTATAGTAACCTAAGGAAGCTACAAAAGATCCCATGTTATTACCACCGCTGAAGCTCAGATAATGGTCTTGTGTAAGGGTTTGATTATGGTAGATTGCATCTTCCAAAAGACCTCCATAATCCTTAAAGATAAGCTTTGCACCGTTTGTAGCACCATAGTAAGGGTCGTCCATAACCTCCCATCCTTCTTCGGCAAGCAGTCTCTGGTGTTCAGGGTTGGTTGCATCGTAATACATAACATCCGTTCGTGGAGTGTAATCAGTATATCCACGGCCAGAATAACCATTCTGTGCATCGACATTAGCAGCCCTTCCATGTCCTTCCATAGCATCTGCATAACGCTTGAAGCCCATTCGGTTATAGTAAAGATAGTTACGGGCATTCATGAACTTATAGTCATCACGCTTGAAATTTACACCTACCTTCAAACGATAGTTGATGCTGGAAGTTCCTGCTTGAGCACGCTTTGTTGTGACAAGGATTACACCTCCGTTTGCTCTCGCACCATAAATTGCTGTTGAGGCAGCATCTTTCAACACTTCGATAGACTCGATATCAGCTGGGTTAATCTCTGACAAAGTACGCTCAACACCATCAACGATAATCAAAGCAGGAGCACTTCCTGTGATAGAAGCACCACCACGCAAGGTGATAGAAGGCGCAGTACCTGGCTGACCAGAGCTATTGACAACCTGAAGACCAGTCACACTACCCTGCAATGCACTACCGACATTTGAGAAAGCTGCCGCATCTAACACCTTATTATCCATCTTAGAGATAGCCGTTGTCAGTGTTGCACGCTTCTGTTGACCACCATAACCTGTCACAATCAGCTCGTTTAGCGCATGTTGCTCCTCTTTCAACTTCACTTTAATGTCCTGTCCATCCCATTTCAACTCCTTTGTTTCCATACCGATGTAACTGATAACAAGAACACTACCAGGAGGGATATTCGACAGTGTGAAACGACCGTCTAAATCAGTGGCGGCCCCATTACTTGTACCTTTCACTTGAACAGTGGCACCAACAATAGGTTCGCCTTGTTCATCAAGAATAACACCTGTGCATTTCCCTGATTGCTGTACGCTTTGAACAGGTAGCTTTGACACAGCATACCCTTGCGTTGGCATCAAGAATGACACACTCATGCATAACGTAAAACCAATTGGCTTGATGTGTAAGATCATACGCATCTAACTTTTTAATAGATAAAGATTGTTTAGTATCCTCCGCAAAGCAGTTGGCAAAGAGAGACATGCCTCAACCACACGAAAGAATATAAAATTATTATATGAAATCTTATTTATGTTCACGATATTAATAGGTCAATACGGAAGAAAGACTTTTCTTCTCACCGCTGAAGACGCTATTCATCGATATTATATTGTTTAAGTTGGTTGAGACAAAGTAGGGACTTTTTTTAGTTGCCACAAATTATACTAATAAATATTTTCTAAATAATCATTAATTTTAATCAAGGCAAGTGTAAACTCTACTGACTATCAGACGAAAAAGGGGTCTTCAACTACCTTCCTTCACCCAATATAAATAATAACTGAGGCTTAAAAAATGGTTTACTTTTAGTAGTATGGCTCTTTCCGACCAATCAATCGTTCGAAGAATTAGGACTTCTTGTAGCGTGCTAAGCCTCCGCACCAATGGTGTTAAGCCTCCGCACCATACGTGCGGGGCGTTCGCACGTACGTTAAAAAGGTAAGAAAAACTTAATCAAAATTACTAACTGCAAGACTATTAGACACAAAAAACAGTCTTATTCCTTCTATAAAAAGATGGAATAAGACTGCTATATGACTTTAAAGCAGAGCTAAAGACTTACTTCTGTCTGAATCGCTCAGCCTGACTCTGAATCAAGTCGGTATCTTCGAAATAGTTAATCTGCATAGCTGCACGCACCTCATCCATAGTCCGGACTGCAGTTTCGCGTGCTTCCAATGAACCCTTTTTGAGGATATTATAGATCTCTGGAATATCCTGTTCGTACTCACGACGGCGCGCACGGATTGGATCCAACATCTTGTTCAATACACTATTGAGCAACTTCTTACACTTCATATCACCGATACCACCGGCTGTATAAGCAGCTTTCAACTCATCAAGGTTCTGGAACTCTGGCCAGAACTCAGCGAAGTCCTCATCGGTTGAGAAGGCATCAAGGTAAGTAAACACAGCATTTCCCTCAACGTGACCTGGATCAGACACATTCAAGTGAGTTGGGTCAGTGTACATTGTCTTCACCTTCTTCCATACGGTATCAGCGTCGTCAGAGAGATAGATACAGTTACCAAGACTCTTACTCATCTTCTCCTTACCGTCCGTACCAGGCAAACGACGTGCCGTTGCGTTCTCTGGCAACATAATCGCAGGCTCAACAAGTACTGGTGCATAGATCTGATTGAAGCGACGCACAAGTTCACGAGTCAACTCCAACATCGGCTCTTGGTCCTCACCTGCAGGCACAGTCGTAGCCTTGAAGGCTGCAATGTCAGCTGCCTGAGACACAGGATAAGCAAAGAAACCCATTGGGATATTGGCTTCAAAGTTGCGCATCTTAATCTCTGTCTTCACCGTTGGGTTACGTTGAACACGGCTTACGCTGACAAGGTTCATCAAGAAAGTGGTCAGTTCGGCTATTTCAGGAATCTGACTCTGTATATAAAGCGTACATTTCTCTGGGCTCAAGCCAGCAGAGAGATAATCTAAGCTACCTCAATAATATTCTGTCGGATCTTCTCTGGGTTGTCAGCATTATCTGTCAACGCCTGTACGTCTGCCATAAAGACAAACATCTTATCGTAGTCTCCGAGGTTCTGAAGTTCCACACGACGGCGGAGAGAGCCTACATAGTGACCCAAGTGAAGTTTACCTGTAGGGCGGTCACCAGTCAAAATAATTTTTCCCATTTATCTTTTTCTATTTTATTCGTTATATATACTGTTGAAGCTATTCATCATGTGCATGTGAAGATAAGGTATCCTCTTCCTCTTCCTGATTCTCTTCAACCTGTTCTTCTTCCTTTTCTTTCGGCACTTCAGGTGCTGCAACAACCGTATCAACAGATGGAGTCTCCTCTACTTGGACCGGTGTTTCGTATGGAATCGTATCGTTAGGAATAGAATCAGTCACTGTTGTCTCTGGCGAAGATGAACCCATAGCATAATAAGCCCCTACACCTCCCGCCAGTAAGAGGGAGTCCAATCACAACACCCCAAAGGATTGCATTATTACCCTTCTTAGCTGTTTCTGCCTGTAACTGCTGGGGTTGTGGCGTCATACCAACAGACTGATCATATTGTTGACCAGCGCTTACCAATGGCAGAGTCACCTCCATGATACCATGACAATGAGGACAAGTACACTCGATGGTCTGTCCTTCTTCAGCCTCAACGATAAACTGTGTACCACAGTTATCACATGTTATCTGATATTTCATAACTTTACGTTGCTTAGAACTTTATTTGTTGCACCAGCCAGACTCTCGACATAATCTCCCGCTAAAGACCCACATGTCTTGCGGTATTCTTCATCTTCAGCAAACTGATTCATCAACAGACTGAAACTCTCAAGATCGAAGATCTCAAAGCCTCCACCAACCCGCAAGAGTCCTTGTGCCTCTGCGAAATGCTTATTGTTTGGACCGAAAAGAACTGGCATATCCCATACTGCAGCCTCAAGGACATTGTGGATTCCAACTCCAAAACCTCCTCCCACGTAGGCTACATCACCATAATGATAGATGGATGACAGCAATCCAAAACAATCAATAATCAACACATCTGCATCAGCAACAGTCTCTTCAGTTGCCTGCGTGTAGCGTATTACCTTCTTGTCCTCAATCAGTGAGAGGATGGTCTTGAGATGGTCTTCCCCTATAACATGCGGTGCTATGATGAGTTTCCAGTCTTTATGCTTATTAAAGTACTTAAGGAAGATTTCTTCATCAGGCTGCCATGACGATCCTGCAACGAAGACTTTTCTCCTATCAGCAGCATCCCGATTGACGAAATTCTCCACCAATGGCAGTTTCTTGCTTGCCTCCTTAATTTGCAAAACACGGTCGAAGCGAGTATCCCCTACCACCATAGCATCAGAAATACCAATCTTATTCAAGAGCTCCTTACTCTCCTCATTCTGTACAAAGAAGCGACTGAAACATCTTAAGACACGACCGTAACCACTGCCATACCACTTAAAGAAGATCTGATCTGGGCGGAAGATGCTTGACACACTATAGACAGGAACACCACGATACTGCAGGATATGCAAGTAATTATACCAGAACTCATACTTAATGAAGAAAGCCATAACAGGCCGTACTGTACGTAGAAACTTACGTGCATTGCCCACCGTATCTATTGGAAGATAGGTAATGATGTCTGCTCCTTCGTAATTCTTCCTTACCTCATAACCCGAAGGAGAAAAGAAGGTAAGTAATATCTTGTATTGCGGATAGTCTTTCCGTATTTGCTCTATCAATGGTCGTCCTTGTTCGAACTCGCCCAATGAGGCTGCATGGAACCAAACATATTGAGCGTCTGGTTCCACTTTCTCACGTAAGACCTTCACTGCCTCCTGCTCACCTCGCCACATCTTACGTAGCTTTTCATTGAAAAGACTACCGACAGCGATGCCAAGCTGCATGGCATACATTATTATATTATACATACTCGGCTCAATTAATTTAGCCTTTCAGAAGGCTTATCCCAACACCTCGATGGCCTTGCGCATACGCTTCAAGGTCTCCTCTTTGCCAAGAAAGGCAGATATATCGAACATTCCAGGACCCTTACCAATACCTACGAGGGTGAGACGGAAGGCATTCATAATATCTCCAAGCTTATAGCCATTGTCCTCTACCCATTTCATTACGACAGGTTCCTGACCCTCAATACTGAAATCTTCTATTCCTTCCAACACCTCAGCAAGTTCGCTCATCTGCTGTGCAGAATACTCCTTCCAACGCTTCTTAACGGTCTTCTCGTCATAGCTTGTTGGTGCGATGAAGAAGAAAGAGCAAAGTTCCCAAAGTTCCTTTACGAAACTAACACGGTCTTTCATCATGTGTACAACCTGTGTTACCTGCTCCATAGTAGCTTCAACACCGTTGTTAGCAACGATTGGTGCGAAGAGTTGTGCTATCTCATCATCTGACTTACGGAGAATGTATTCGTGGTTAAACCACATACCCTTCTGATAGTCGAACTTAGCTCCACTCTTTGAACACTTCGTGATATCGAATGCTTTTACGAGTTCCTCAAGCGAGAAGAGTTCCTGTTCTGTACCCGGATTCCAGCCCAACAAGGCCAAGAAATTAACTACTGCCTCTGGGAAATAACCACTCTCACGATAGCCTGAACTAATCTCACCAGTCTTAGGGTCGTGCCACTCCAATGGGAACACAGGGAAACCAAGGCGGTCACCATCACGCTTACTGAGCTTACCCTTACCCTCTGGCTTCAACAACAAAGGCAGATGGGCAAAACGTGGCATGCTATCTTCCCAACCAAAGGCACGATAAAGCAATACATGTAACGGTGCACTTGGTAACCATTCCTCACCACGAATAACGTGAGAGATTTCCATCAAGTGATCATCAACGATATTTGCAAGGTGATAAGTTGGTAATTCGTCTGCGCTCTTGAACAAGACTTTATCATCAAGGATATCGCTCTTGATACAGACATCACCACGAATCATATCATTGATATGAACTTCCTCACCTGGCTCAACCTTAAAACGAACAACATACTGCTGCCCATCCTCTATCAGACTCTCAACTTCTTCCTTAGACATCGTCAAAGAGTTACGCATCTGCAGACGTGTGTGCGCATCATATTGGAAATTCTCAATCTCCTTACGCTTCGCATCCAACTCCTCTGGCGTATCGAAAGCAATGTATGCTTTACCAGCGTCTAAGAGCTGATTGACATATTTCTTATATATATCACGGCGCTCGCTCTGCCGATAAGGACCATGTTCGCCACCAAAGCTAACACCCTCGTCAAACTTAATCCCCAACCATTCGAAAGAATCAAGGATATACTCTTCTGCTCCAGGAACGAAACGATTAGAGTCTGTGTCCTCTATACGGAAGATTAATTTGCCGCCATGTTGACGAGCGAAAAGGTAATTATACAAAGCAGTACGCACACCACCAATATGCAAAGGACCCGTAGGACTTGGGGCAAAGCGTACTCTCACATTTCTTTCTGCCATTGTCTTAAATATTATTTTTCCTGCAAAATTAATGTTTTTTTTTGACTATACGCTATATTTTTAGTATTTTCGCAAGTTGTAAGAGGATAAACGTCAAGTTATTCAAACATTTATGTAACAAGATAATAACAATAGAATAAGATGATAAGATTTAAAAACATCAGCAGTCCCTACTGGCGCAATATGGTCTCAAGAATGGCATTGGTCATCGTTGCCGTCGTTTTGATAGTGCTTTTCTTACCACGTACGCAAGGTAAACTTTTCCATTATGACGAGGGAAAACCATGGATGTATGGGCAGTTGATTGCTAAGTTCGACTTTCCTATCTTTAAGACAGAAGCAGCGTTAAAGGTTGAGAAAGACTCCATTACTAAACATTTTCAACCTTATTATAATGTCAATAAGACTGTCGAGCAAAAGAAGATTGAACAGTTCCGTGAGGCTTATAAGAATGGTATCCCTGGCTTATCAGAAGCCTATGTCGATGCTATTGCACACCGTCTGCATGAGATTTACGAGGCTGGAATCATTGACCCACAACAATACTCTACACTTGCCAAGGACAGTAACAACCTTATCCGTGTCGTTACTGGTAAGCAGGCTGTCAGTGTACCTATCAATAAGACCTACTCAACACTGGGTGCTTACGAACAACTTTTCATGGACCCTTTGTTAGGTCCGAAGCGTTCCGTTCTTCAGCAATGTAACCTGAACGACTACATAGAAGCAAACCTTGTCTATGACAAAGACCGTAGTGAGACGGAGATGAACGACATGCTAAGTCTTATTCCACAGGCTTCGGGCATGGTATTAGAGGGGCAACGCATCATCGACCGAGGTGACATTGTCGATGCAAAGACCTATCGTGTACTGAACTCCTTTGAGCAAGCAATGGAGAAACGTAAGGCTACTGAAGACGAGATAACATCTACCTTCCTTGGACAGACCATCTATGTCTTAATCTTCATTTGCCTTTTCACACTCTACTTGGCACTTTTCAGAAAAGATTACTTTAATAAGCCACGCTCCATATCACTCCTTTATGTGATGATAGTCGTCTATCCTATCCTCACATCTCTGATGATGGAACATAACATACTGAGTGTTTACATCCTGCCGTTCAGCATGGCACCTATCTTTTTCCGTGTCTTCATGGACTCGCGAACGGCTTTCATCGGACATATCACAATGGTCCTTATCTGTGCTGTGGCCGTCAAATACCAGTATGAGTTTATTATCGTACAAATCGTTGCAGGACTCATTGCGATTTATTCCCTACGCGAACTTTCAAAGAGAATTCAGATATTCCTTACCGCACTCCTCGTGACCATTGGGTCGGCAGCTGTCTATCTTGCACTCCAACTCATACAGGCCGACGACTTGTCAAAGCTCGACCACACGATGTACTATCACTTTGCTGTGAATGGTTTCTTCCTTCTCTTCACCTATCCACTGATGTTGGTCATCGAGAAGGCCTTCGGTTTCGTGTCTACAGTAACGATGTTTGAGTTATCAAACACGAATAACGAACTCTTACGCAGACTGAGTGAGGTGGCACCAGGAACTTTCCAACACTCTATCACCGTTGGTAATCTCGCTACCGAAATAGCAAGTAGAATTGGCGCTAAGAGTCAATTAGTGCGTACGGGAGCTCTTTATCATGATATCGGCAAGATGCTTAACCCAGCCTTCTTCACTGAGAATCAAGCTGGTATCAACCCACATGACAAACTAAACGACCTTGAGAGTGCACGTATCATCATCAGCCATGTGACGGAAGGACTTAAACTTGCCGAGAAATATAACCTCCCACGTGAGATTAAGGAGTTTATCACGACCCATCATGGTACAGGTCTCGCAAAATATTTCTATATACATTATAAGAACGAGCACCCAGACGAGGAGGTCAATGAAGACCAATTCCGTTATCCTGGTCCAAACCCTTTCACACGTGAGCAAGCTATCCTCATGATGAGTGACACTGTCGAGGCTGCCTCTCGTTCACTACAAGAATATACCGAAGAGAGCATCAGCAACTTGGTTAATCAGCTTATAGACGGACAAGTTGCCGATGGTAAATTTACGGATTGTCCTATCACCTTCCGCGACATCACAGCTGCAAAGTCTGTACTCATCGAGCGTTTGAAGGCTATGTATCACACACGTATTCAGTATCCACAGCTGAAAGTATAAGGAACTGAGAAGGAAAAAGAGAAAAGGGTAGAACAGTAATGAAGGTAGGGGCTTCTTCCTTACCCTCCTACTGTCTTACCCTTTTATCATTTACAAAACTCCTTACTATTATTCCCTTTCGTTTTCTTCTTCCTACATGTCCGCTTTTTAGCCTCGTACAAATAATATTCAACAATAATGCTCTGCATACGCTCTCGCCTTGTCAATGACTAAACATCCCACCCTACCGTACCAACAAGACCACTATCCTTCATTAGAAAGCAACCATACCACCTAATTCCAACATCCTTATTACGTTCAGTAGCCCTATTACGCCTAAACCAATACTATCTTATCCACCTACCCACCCCTCCATTTGAAACACACAATAATATAAGAAATGTCCATCTACAACAACTTTCTACATCTTCTTATCCTACTGCACATTTTAACTAATAATGAGAAAAAGTAGGCTTTTATTTGGATATTTAGAACAATATTCATAACTTTGCAACTAAATTATATAAGTTTTATATACACTTACAATTCAAAAGATGAAGTATCAGAAGACAGCTCTTGCAGCTCTATTGCTTGCAATGGCAACAACAACACAAGCCGGAGGATTGCTCACAAACACCAATCAGAACATCGCTTTCAACCGTAACTTTGCACGTGTCGGTGCAATTGGTATCGATGGTGTCTATTTTAATCCTGCTGGTGTAGCTTTCCTCGACCAAGGTTTTCACCTCTCTCTCAATTTCCAGAACGTATATCAGACACGTCAGATAACATCGGCTTTCAGCGTACCTGCTTTTGCTAACACCCCTTACGAATATCCTTTCACGCTCAACGGTGGTGACAAAACTGATGGCAGTAAGTTTTATGAGGGCAAGGCTTCTGTACCTATTCTCCCATCTTTTCAGGTAGCATATAACAAAGACAAGTGGAGCTTCCAAGCTGGTTTTGGCTTGACCGGTGGTGGTGGTAAGGCTACTTTCAATGACGGTCTACCAACTTTCGAGCGCTCAGTATCGCTCCTTCCAGCACTTATCAACCAGCAATTGCCTACTTTCTCGGCACTTCTCGGACAGCAGGAGACACCTGCAACATCCTATAGTATGCAGAGCTACATGAGTGGCCATCAGTATAACTTCGGTTTACAGTTAGGTGTTGCATATAAGATTAATGAGAACCTCTCTGTCTTTGGTGGTGCAAGATTTAATTATATCTATAATAAATACGAAGGTAATATCACCAACATCTCGGCTGACGTAAATGGAAACAGTCAAAACCTCTACGAGTATTTTGGTTCAAAAGCAAAACTGCTAACCGAGAAGGCTGCTGCGCTACAGGCTCAAGCTGTGGCTGCAAAGACCCAAGCTGATGCCTATCAAGCACAGGCTAACGCTGCTACCGACCCTACAGCAAAAGCTCAACTGCAAGCAGCTGCCAACCAATATGCAGCTGGTGCACAGCAAGCAAGTGCTGGTGCAAAGATGGTCAGTGCTGGTGCTGATAAGTTAAACAATAGTAAGGAACTCGTGAAAGACCGCTATGTAGAGGTTTCTCAACGTGGATGGGGTATCACTCCTATCCTTGGTATTGACTACCGCACTGGTAAGTGGAACTTTGCTGCACGCTATGAGTTTACAACAAAGTTCAATATTGAGAACAACACAAAGCGTGATGACACTCAAAAGTATGAGAATGGTGTGAACACACCAAACGATATTCCAGGTATTCTTGCACTCGGCGCACAGTATGAAGTGCTGAAGAACCTTCGCGTGATGGCAGGTTATAACCACTACTTCGACAAGGATGCTCGCATGGACAACAACAAACAGCGTTTCCTTAAGCACAACACTCAGGAGTTCCTTGCTGGTGTTGAATGGGACATCAATTCATCTGTAACAGTCAGCGCAGGCGGCCAACGCACACTCTACGGACTTGGTGACGGTAAGTATCTGACCGACCTTAGCTTCGTGACAAGTAGCTACAGTTTCGGATTTGGCGCTAAGATAAAGGTTGCCAAGAATGCTCACCTCAACGTAGCTTACTTCTTTACAAACTATTCTAAGTTTACAAAGAATTACGAAGATGCTATTACGATTGGTAGAGAACAGGTGACACAGCCTGACGGTACAGTAAGCGTACAACCAAACACTCGCAACAAAAAATACTGACATCTTCACCCGTACGAATAAGGTGCTCGGTGTCGGACTCGATATTGATTTCTAAGCCACAACAAAACTACCGTTTTCATTACTAATACCATTATGAGGTGGTCGGAGTGATTCCGACTGCCTCATTTCTTTTCCTCCCCTCACATACTCATCATAAACAGATGCTTTACAAAACGCCATCAAAACAGAAAACAGAGACGATTTGTAAGGACCGAATAAAAGCGTTTCTGATAACTAAGAAACTACGTTTTTATTTCAAACCCTTCTGTAATAGAGGAAAAAATGTTAACTTTGCTGCCTATAATTATTCATCATGCTATATTATATTAAGCGTTCTATCGTCTGGCTAAGACGTGCACACCATTCCAAAGGGTTTGGTGTACAGTCGCCTTGGGCATACCGTTTTATACGATATGTGGTGAATGAGCCTTATCCTTACTATAAGTATGAACAACTTGAAAAGCAGGTATATGGCATTGACAAAAAGACTCGTAAGCTATGCAAACTATACTTCCGCTTGGCGAATTATCAACAAGCTCATACCTTATTGATTGCCACTCCACATCCTCATGTTATAAGATTTACGTAGATGCTGGCTGCCAAAAGACTCAGTATAAGAAGTTAACTGGTGAGATGTCTGAAGCTGATTATTCGCAATTGTTTGCTAACGTTGGGGAAGGTAGTATGCTGCGAGTACCCCTCATAGAGAACTACCGCTCAATTATCGATAAGTCGTTAGAACACCTTCCCTCGTCATCTATCCTCATTATAGAGAACATCAAACGAGATAAGGCGGCGTCAGCCTATTGGCAAGAACTCATTGCAGACCCACGCACAGGTATCAGCTTCGACCTATATTACTGTGGATTGATTTTTCTTAATAGAGATATGGTGAAACAATCATACGTTGTCAATTTCTAAACCTACACTCAGAAACGTTATAAATGTAATACTGTCATGAAAATATACACGAAGACTGGCGATAAGGGCAAGACTTCCTTGTGCGACGGCAGTAGGTTGCCAAAAGACGATATACGCATAGAAGCATACGGAACATTAGACGAACTCAACGCTAACATTGGGTTACTCATCGCCATGCTACAGTCAGACACGCTCAAAGAGATCCTTGTCCATGATAACAAAATCATAGAACGATTAGAACAGATACAGGCTGAATTGTTCGTGATTGGGACGGAACTCGCCTATACCGAATGCAAGGTCAAGACGATTGTTAGTACAAAGGAAATGATTAAGAAGATAGAAGGCGACATTGACCTAATGGCTTCACAACTCCCTACACATCATCACTTTATACTGCCAGGAGGGACCCTCTCGGCAGCACAAAGCCATGTTTGCCGCACAGTCTGTCGCCGTGCAGAGCGTCGGATTGTCACTCTTTCCCAGATGATAACATATCCGGCAGAAATCTTAGAGTTTGTCAACAGATTATCAGACTACCTCTTCATTTTGTCACGATATTTGAACAATAATAGCGAGAAAGGCGAAAAACATGGGAAAATACTTGCAGATAAGAAAATAAATGTTACTTTTGCACGCACTAAGAAATATGTAAAAGAATAAGAATATGTATTGGACACTGGAATTGGCCTCTAAGCTGGAAGATGCTCCATGGCCTGCAACAAAAGATGAACTGATTGACTATGCAATGCGATCAGGTGCACCACTTGAGGTTCTTGAGAATCTTCAAGAGATTGAAGATGAAGGAGATGTCTACGATAGTATCGAAGATATATGGCCTGACTACCCTTCAAAGGACGATTTCTTGTGGAATGAAGACGAATATTAAACAATAGGAAAGAGTTTGTATCACACTGGTACAAGCTCTTTTTTGTTGTAGGTTGTGGCCTGCAAAGGCCGAGATTACTTCTCCAACTAAGATGTATATGCACCCTGTAGTGTATATATAGAAGGTGTTATTGGCCTTTATTCGCCTCAAAAACATGTGCTATTAGAGAGAAAACTTACGCTGTTGTGATAAGAAATATCATTACAAAACAATCACTATTATAATTAGTTATTTATTGACCCATTCCCGCTATTATCATCTTTATAACCTTCTTGTTATCAAATAGTTGTAACCTCTATTTTAGAAGAGGCTTAATAAGGGTGAAGAAGGGCGTCTTCAACATGCAAGAAGGGCATGTTCTTGAACATAGTTAGGCCTCTTCTTGAAGCAAAAAGGGCGTTGACACAAACCGTACCTATGAAATATAATTACAAACAACACTTCTCTATGTACTCCTTCATACAATTAAGAAGATAGAAAGACACATGTATGTTTGTTCTTCCACAGCAAAGAGATACGTTTACGTCTTTGTCAATCAGCCTTAATATTTATAGCTTAGAAGGCAATAAACCAACCTGTGATGCGTTATAAAAGCGTGTTTAAACGTTTCATATTCATATTTTCACTTGTCTGCCTGACAGCTATCTCTGTCAAGGCACAGTATGATCCGTCTTATAGTCACTACTGGGCGATGGAGCCATCGTTCAACCCTGCGACTGTAGGAAAGGATAATAAGCTGAATGTTGTGGGTGCTTACGCCCTCGACTTTGCTGGTTATGAGCACAACCCAAATACTTTCTACGTAGGAGCTGACATGCCCGTCTATTTCATGAAACAATATCATGGAGTGGGACTCTCGATACTTAACGATAAGTTAGGTGCTTTTGTGCATCAGCGAGTGGCTGGACAATACGCTTTTCGCAAGGACCTTTTTGGGGGAATGTTAGCTGCTGGTGTTCAGGTAGGGATGCTTTTTGAGAAATTAGATGGCTCTAAGTTAGACCCAGAAGAGGCAAGCGACCCAGCTTTAACACAGGGAGAAGTAAGCGGGCACAGCCTTGATTTGGGAGCTGGAGTTTATTATATGCGTAAGAATTGGTATGTTGGTGCATCCGTACAGCACCTCAATGCGCCCTTAGTAGAACTCGGTGAGACCAATGAACTACAGATAAATCGAACATATTATTTAACGGGTGGATACAATATTAAACTACGAAATCCGTTTCTAACAATACCGACTTCGGTCTTGGCACGGTATGATGGTGTGAACTATCGGGCTGACATCACGGCTCGACTGGTCTACACACATGAGAAGAAAGTGCTATATGGAGGTGTCTCTTATAGTCCAACAAACTCAGTGACAGCCATGATTGGCGGTACTTTCCATGGTATCAACCTGGGCTATAGCTATGAGATGTACACAGGGACAGCAGCTTTCAAGAATGGTAGTCATGGACTATTCGTCAGCTATCAAACTGATATCAACCTGCAGAAGAAAGGGAGGAACAAACATAAAAGCGTAAGATTTCTATAGAAAGATATAATGAAAATGAAGAAAAGTATAGTTGCCATTTGCCTTGGTGCACTCGTCTTGGGAACATTGACAGGCTGTTTCGCTGGTAAGTCAACCGCTTCGTCTGGTCGTGGCGGTGAGGTTACTGGCGTTGGTGGAGGGCGTCCCTTCCGCGAACCAGCCCCTTACGGCATGACACTTGTCAAGCGTGGCTGGTTGAGAATGGGTTTGGAAAAGCAGGACTCCCTATGGGGTAAGAAGACTCCTGTTAAGGATATCTCTGTTGATGGGTTCTGGATGGACGAGACAGAGGTGACCAACTCCGAGTATAAACAGTTCGTTGAGTGGGTCCGTGACTCAATTATTCGTACACGCTTAGCCGACCCCGCATACGGTGGTGATGAGACTTATATGATTACAGAAGATAAGAATGGCGACCCTGTCACACCTCATCTTGACTGGAACAAACGTCTCCCACGTAAGCCGAACGAAGATGAGCAACGTGCGTTCGAAAGCCTTTATGTGACGAACCCTGTCACTGGCGAGAAGAGTATCGACGCACGTCAACTGAATTATCGTTATGAGATATACGACTACACGGCTGCTGCCTTGCGTCGTAACCGCCTAAATCCACAAGAGCGTAACTTGAATACTGACATCACTGTCGACCCTAATGAGGTGGTGATGATATCAAAGGATACGGCATATATCGACGAGAATGGCACTATTCATAACGAGACTATCAATCGCCCATTGACGGGTCCTTGGGATTTCCTCAACACCTATATTGTCAATATCTACCCTGATACGACTTGCTGGGTGAACGATTTCCGCAACTCAGACAATGAGATCTATCTCCGAAACTATTTCAGTAACCCTACTTATAACAACTATCCTGTGGTCGGCGTAACGTGGGAACAGGCCAATGCCTTCTGTGCTTGGCGAACAGAATACCTGCTTAAAGGACTCGGTAAAGAGGCTCGGTACGTACAGCGTTATCGCCTTCCTTCAGAGGCTGAATGGGAGTATGCGGCTCGAGGAAAGAACCAAGACGAATTCCCTTGGGACAATCAAAACGTGAAGAACGGTAATGGTTGCTTCTATGCTAACTTTAAGCCAGACCGCGGAAACTACACGAAAGACGGCAACCTGATTACGAGTAAGGTGGGTATCTATGGTGCAAACTCTAATGGACTATATGATATGGCAGGCAACGTTGCCGAGTGGACAAGTACTATCTATACAGAGGCTGGTGTCGATGCGATGAATGATCTCAACCCGCAATTGGACTATAAAGCAGCCAAAGAAGACCCTTATCGCCTGAAAAAGAAGAGTGTTCGTGGTGGTAGTTGGAAAGACCCAGAGAGCTATATCCGTAGTGCTTGGCGTACTTGGGAATACCAGAACCAACCTCGAAGCTACATCGGTTTCCGTTGTGTTCGTAGCCTTGCAAGCTCATCAAGTGAGGCCGCTAAAGAGAATAAGAAAAGCAGTAAGAAAAAGAGAAGATAAATGACACAGTACAGCAAATACAACTTTGTTTACCATCTACAGAAGTGGATGGATAGCGTTCCAGGACAAACATTCCTCAACTATGGCTATAGCTGGGGTGCTTCGGTGGTTATTCTCGGAGCTTTATTCAAACTTACTCACCTCCCAGGAGCTAATATTATGCTCTATTTCGGCATGGGTACTGAGGTTATCGTGTTCTTCCTATCTGCTTTCGACCGTCCTTTCGATAAGACGGACGATGGTCGTGACCTCCCAACACACGTCACCGAGGAGTATCTTGAGGATAAGGAGGGTGCTGTGGAACGCCCTACTGCTCCAAAACAGGTACAATATTCTGCTACTGAGAACCTTGCACAGAGTGTTCAACAGGCAATGCCTTCTGCCAGCGACATCGCTGCTGCCGTTGTTGGCCAGCAGAGTAAGGCTATCGCAGACGCACAACAACAGACGCCTGAGATGGTTGAGGCACAGACGAACTACGTCTCTGCACTGCAGAGTCTGACGGAGATGTTAGGCAAGGTGAACGACCAGAGCCAGCGTCTGACACGTGATAGCGAAGAGATGGAGAACCTTAATCGTACGCTTACGGGTATTGCAAAGGTTTATGAGATGCAACTAAAGGGTGCAAGCCAACAGATTGGTACAATCGACCAAATCAATGAACAGACCCGTAAGATGGCTCAACAAATTGAGCAACTCAATAGTATCTATGCCCGAATGATTGAGGCTATGACAGTCAATATGCGGGTGGCAGCACCGGGTGCGACCACTCAACAGGCTAATACTGAGAGCTTATAACGATGTATTATGGTAGGGAAGAGAATGCTTTATAGCCCTCTTCTCACTGCAAATAATAGAATTAATGGCTATTAAAAAGAGAAAGATTTCCCCTCGCCAGAAGATGATTAACCTCATGTATATCGTCCTCATGGCTATGTTGGCATTAAATATCTCCACCGAGGTACTCAATGGCTTCTCCGTTGTTGAGGAGAGCCTTAATCGCACAACGGGAAATTCATCCAAGGAGAACGAGGCTATCTTTGGCGAAATAGACCAAATGATGCGCAAGAACCCACAAAAGGTTAAACAGTGGTTTGTGATGGCATCAACGGTTAGAGAGATGAGTGACTCTCTCTATAATTATGCACAAGCGTTGAAAGTAGCCATCGTTCGTGAAGCTGATGGTGAGAAAGGTGACCCCTTGAAAATAGAAGGGAAAGACAATATTGAGGCTGCCAGCTATATCATGCTGAACCCTGCTAACGGACAGGGGCACAAGCTCTACGAGGCTATCAACAACTATCGAGCACGTATCCTACAGTTCGTAACAGACCCACGACAAAAGAGAATCATCGCAAGTAACCTCTCTACGGATGTTCCAAAGCATTCCATGGGGAAGAATTGGGAAGAGTATATGTTCGAGAACATGCCTGTTGCGGCGGCCGTAACGCTCCTCTCGAAACTACAGAGCGATGTTCGCTATGCTGAGGGAGAGGTTTTACACACCTTAGTGGCCAATGTTGGCTTGAAAGACCTACGTGTCAACAAACTACAGGCTTTCGTTGTTCCAAGTCAGACACGCCTTTATCCAGGCGAGACCATGACGGCACAGATGTTTATGGGGGCTGTTGACTCTACACAACAACCACAGGTCTATGTCAACGGACAACTTATCAAAGGTAATCAGATTACCGTCAAGGCAGGTGCACCAGGTAAGCATACATTAAGCGGATACATCCTTATTAAGGACCTGACCGGTAATGTATTGCGTAGAACCTTCTCACAAGACTACTGGGTAACGGGTGGTCCGCAACCTAAAGAGTATATCAGCCCACAAGGAATGCAGAAGGTTCCTCCATTCGATGGCATGGCCACGATAGCAGCCGACCTCATGAATGTTCTCTATGCGGGCTTTGATAACCCCATCACCATCAGTATTCCGAACACATCTCAGAGTGATGTGCAGGCAACGATGTCGGGAGGAACACTCGTCGCAAGGGGTGGCGGCCATTTTATTGCACGTCCTTCAACCGTAGGTCAACCAGTGACGATAGCCGTTTCTGCCAAGGGTAGGAAGATTGGAGATTATAAGTTCCGAGTAAGAAAATTGCCGGATCCATCGCCATATATAGCTATGGGCGCAGATAGATTTAAGAGTGGAGCCCTCTCTAAGGCTGCCCTTATGTCAGCATCAGGCATCCAAGCCGCTATTGATGATGGTCTACTTGACATTCCTTTCAATGTAACCAGCTTCCGTGTAGTCTTCTTTGACAACATGGGCAACGCTGTTCCATTAGCAAGTAACGGTGCTTCGTTCTCTGCTCAACAGAAGGAACAGTTCCGACAGTTGAGTCGTAACAAGCGTTTCTACATCACTAATGTTGTCGTTCATGGGCCTGATGGTACCACTCGAACGCTTAATGGCAGAAATATGGAGGTTATTGTGAGGTAGTGGTTGACAAGTAGACGAATTGACAAGTAGACGAGTTATTAGATAGCACTGCTGCTATAACGGCTCATCACATGCTATGTCTGCCCCTCGCTTTTAGTAAAGAACAAACAAAACAACAATGAAAAAGATATTTCTCATAGTCTGCACAGCGTGTTTGGCACTCTCTGTAAGTGCTCAGCCTGCTGCACGTCGTAATCAACAACAGCACCAATCGCCTGCTAACACCATTACAACACGTGCGCAGATATCCTTCCCTACAACGGCTCCTATGCAAGAGGATGTTGTTTGGAGACGTGATATCTATCGTGAACTCAAACTTACCGAGGATGCAAATGCTGGTTTGTACTATCCAACAGAACCTGTTGGCTCGCAAATGAATCTCTTTACTTACATCTTCAAGTTGATGATGAGTGGCCCTAACCGTGGTGGTATTGCGGCTTATAACTACCGAATGGATGGTAATGAGATATTCACTGACTCTGCACGCATCAAACCTTTGCAGTTCCTCGATAACTATCATATCTTCTACGAACGCACCGATCACGGTATTCGACTTGATAATAGCGACATTCCATCAGGTGAGGTTAAGGGCTACTACCTCAAAGAGAGTGCTTATTATGACCAAGGTACAGCTACCTTCCATCGTAAGGTTGTTGCCCTCTGTCCGATTATGTATCGTGAAGATGACTTCGGTGATGGGGAGGTTAAATACCCATTATTCTGGGTTCGGTACGATGACTTGGCCCCTTTCCTTGCTAAGCAAACGATTATGACAAGTAATCTGAATAACGCTGCAACAATGAGTGTTGACGATTATTTCACGATGAACCTCTATAAAGGAAAGATTTACAAGACAACCAATATGCTGGGTAGAACACTCGCACAATACTGCCCTAATGACTCTGCGATGGCTGCTGAACAGAAGAAGATAGAGCGTGAATTGGTTGAATTTGAGAAGAACATCTATGGTGACCCTGCTCGACGTGATAGCCTTGATAGTATTGCTGCCGCCAAGGAGGGTGAGAATGCACCACGAAAATTGGGCCGTTCACGTCGCACAAGTCCGACTACAAGCAGCGTTAGACGCTCTCGCCGCCCGTCTTCTAACGGTAGTGCTGCTGCTTCACCAGCACGTGTCACCGTTCGACGCGAGCGTCATTAATAATTTTTCTTAAGGTTGGTTCTATAAATTCCTCGATGGAATCTGCCTTTAATGAGTTATACTTAAAACATCATTAAAGGAATTTTATAGAACCAACCTTAATTAATTCTAATTGGGCAATAATACTCTTTCTGATAGGGTTTATGTATAAAGATGCTCGAATAGTAGTACTATTTCGGGTCCTCTCTCAGATGTGTAAGCATATAAACTTTGCATGATGAGGAGTGAATTTAGTTCTTTATCTTTAACACTTAAGGTTATGAAGAAAATTATCTCATTGGCTTTCTTAGCCCTATCATTTATCTTCTCCACCCCTATTCAGGCTGACGAACCATTGAAATTTGGTGTGAAAGCAGGATTAAATGTAAGTGATTTCTACTTTGATAGTGATGTCTTTGACAAAACTAACCAAGCTGGCTGGTTCATTGGACCAACGGTAAAATTCACACTACCCGTTGTTGGCTTAGGTATGGATGCTTCTGTCCTATACGACTATCGTTCTGCTAAACTCGATTATGCCACGATGACGCAGACTGTTAAGCAACAGCAGATTGCAATACCAGTGAATGCACGATACTCTATCGGCTTAGGCAGCATGGCAAGTGTATTCCTCTTTGGTGGTCCGCAAGTCGCTTTCAACATTGGAGAGAAAGAGTATCAATGGAACATGAGTAGTACCTACGCCTTAAAGAATAGTAATTTCAGTATTAACCTTGGCTTTGGTGTTACTGCATTTAAGCACCTGCAGGTGAGTGCCAACTATAACATCGCCTGTGGAAAGACTGGTCATGCTACCTGGAAGACGGCTACCGATGCTGCTACTTCTGCCTTTAAGAAGAAGGATAGCCGCAATAGCTCGTGGCAGGTGGGGGTGGCTTATTTCTTCTAAAACGAAGGACATCAGCATTTCTCGTCTCAAATACGCACAGAGGGAACTGTCCGACAGATACAAAGCGAGCATCCTCACCAGTGAGAACAGTATTCTCAGATTGGTGAGGATACACTTATAAGAAGGGGAGAAGAAGACGAACGTTCTAACAGACAATGTAAAGATATTTCATTAAACATTCTTCTCTCCATGCAAAGAGAGGCCGAACAAGAGGCAAGAAAACGCCTTTCAGCGATCGAGAACATGCCCTTCTTGGATATAGAAGATGCCCTTCTTGAAGCAAGAAGAGCATCTTCTTTAATGCTATATATAACAAGTTGGTTTACTGAATGTTACGAATTCAACTTTAAGAAACATCATACGCATATATTGAGGGAACACATACTGCCACAATGTAATTATTTTTCATAACCAAACTAACAGCTTTGAAACATAGAGGGATTAATGCACATAGCATAGATGAACTATTGCTTCACACGAGAAGAGAAAGTTCATGAGTCAGAATCTTGCTATTCGCCTGTCATTTCAATAGACGATTAAGTGTGTGTTCTCCTCATATCTCTCCCTAAACGTAAACTTGATGAGACGCAAGGTGACCTTAGCTAACCGAAATCACATGATATTGTTTTTTTATATTATTGTTCTATAAAGTTATCGTTCTTTCTTTTTTTCTTTGTACATTTGTATTCAGACCGACTTAAAATACTTGATAGAATGATGCTGAATAGAATAAAGTTCTTCTTAATCGTCGCAGTGTTGTTACTTACTCAATCATTGGTATTAATGGCGCAGGAAAACTCTTCTGATGTAAATTACATGACAGTGAATGACCTTCCTTACTCAGTAAAGACAGATTCTTACGCTCGCGAACGTCTAAAAGTTGATGTCTATTACCCACAAACGTTGAAGAATTGTCCGGTTATAGTCTGGTTTCATGGCGGTGGACTAACTTCTGGGCATAAGGGAATACCTGTCGAACTGAAGAAGAAGAGCTTGGTTGTTATTGGTGTCAATTATCGACTGCTACCAAATGTGACGATTGACAGCTGCTTGGATGATGCCGCCGAGGCCGTAGCTTGGACTTTTCGTCATGCGAAAGAATACAACGGAGACTGTCGAAAGATATTCGTGACTGGCCATTCTGCAGGTGGATATCTGACGATGATGGTTGGTTTGGACAAGGCACTGTTGGGTAAGTATGGGATTGATGCTGATAGTATTCGTGGCTTGATACCTTTCAGTGGGCAGGCTATCTCCCACTTTTCCTATCGAAATGCATGGAAGGGCTGCACTTCAACCGCTTGTTGATGAGTATGCCCCACTCTATTGGGTCCGTAACTTGGTTCCGCCAATGGTCTTAATCACCGGGGATCGAAATATGGAGCTATTCGGTCGTCATGAGGAAAATGCTTATCTATGGCGGATGTTGAAACTCTGTGGACACAAAGAGAGCTATCTGTATGAACTCGGAGGACATGACCATGGGGCGATGATGCACCCTGCTTTTCACATTCTCTTGGATAACATAAACAGAATATTGAATAGAAAATAAGCTAATGACATACGCAAATATCATATTACCCTTACCTTTAGATGGGTTGTTCACCTATACGATACCAGATGCACTGGCTCCTAAGGTACAGGTCGGTATACGTGTTATTGTCCCATTAGGCAAGAGTAAGCGATATGTGGGTATCGTTGCTGAGTATCCTATTGCTCCCCCTGCAACTGAAAAAGGAATAGGGAATGGCGAAAAGAAGATTGTTTATAAAGACATTCTTGAGGTATTAGACGCTACTCCGGTGCTTCTTCCACAGCAGCTGAGACTTTGGTATTGGATTGCAGACTATTATATGTCACCTATCGGGGATGTCTATAAGGCTGCTTTGCCATCGGGTTTGAAGGAACAAGATGGCTATCGACCACGAACAGAACTTTATATCCGACTGGCAGATAACTTTCACAATGAACGTACACTTACGCTTGTGATTGATTCTATGAAGCGTGCAACAAAGCAAGTGGACGTTCTTATGGCTTATCTACAGCTGGCTGGTGTCGATGAAATGGACCAAATTTCGCCCCAAACAGAGTTTCGTGAGGTGACAAGAGAGGAATTGATGAACGTTACCCACGCTTCTATCGGTATCATTCGTGCATTATTAGATAGGAAAATCCTTGTTACCTACGAGAAAGAGGTTGGCCGATTAAATCATGGTAGTCCTTCCCGTCCTGAGAACATGAAGCCTCTAAACGAAGCACAGACTGAGGCTTACAATCAGATTCTCATACAGATGATGGGGCATAGAGTGACTTTACTGCATGGAGTGACGTCTTCGGGAAAGACTGAAATCTATATTCACCTTATTCAAAGGCTATCAATGAGAAGAAGCAGGTGTTATATCTACTGCCTGAAATTGCTCTTACAATACAGATTACAGAACGTCTGAAGGCTGTATTTGGCGATCAGTTGGGTATTTATCATAGCAAATACAGCGATGCGGAACGTGTTGAAATATGGCAAAAACAGTTATCTGATAATCCATATAGTGTTATCTTGGGTGCGAGAAGTGCCATTTTTCTCCCATTTCATCGACTTGGATTGATTATTATCGACGAAGAACACGACCAAAGTTACAAGCAACAGGACCCTGCTCCACGTTATCATGCTCGCTCGGCCGCTATTGTCTTGGGACAGATGTATCCTGAGGCGAAAACGCTCTTAGGGACGGCTACGCCTTCAATGGAAAGCTATTACAACGCAAAACAAGGGAAATATGGACTTGTGGAACTGACTCGTCGATATAAGGACATACAGTTGCCGAAAATAGAAATCGTAGATATAAAAGATCTATACCGCCGTAAGATAATGAAAGGTGCTTTCTCTCCTCGCCTTCTCTCTGCTGTTCGTGAGGCTTTAGGACGTGGTGAACAGGCTATCTTGTTCCAAAACCGACGAGGATTTGCACCGATGGTGGAGTGTAGACAGTGTGGATGGGTACCGAAATGTCCGAATTGTGATGTGTCTCTGACGCATCATAAGAATATGAACTACCTGTCTTGTCACTATTGTGGATACACGATGAAGGTGCCGGATGTGTGTCCTTGTTGTGAAAGTGAAGACATACGAGGACGTGGGTATGGTACGGAGAAGATTGAAGACGAGATAAGCTTCATTTCCTGAGGCTCGCATTGCACGAATGGACCTTGATACTACACGCACACGCAATGCTTACGAACGTCTAATTAACGATTTTTCTGCTGGTAAAAGTAACCTTCTGATAGGCACACAGATGATTACGAAGGGGCTTGACTTTGATAAGGTTTCGGTCGTAGGTATCCTAAATGCAGACTCGATGTTGAACTTCCCTGACTTTCGAGCATACGAACAATCATTCATGATGATGAGCCAAGTGAGTGGAAGGGCAGGTAGAAAAGGGAAACAGGGATTAGTTATTCTACAAACAAAGAGCCCTGACTTGCCAATTATACGGCAGGTTGTAAATAATGATTATCAGTCCTTCTATAACGATTTGCTTGTTGAGAGGCATGATTTTCATTATCCTCCGTTCTATCGACTCATCTATGTCTATTTAAAGCATAGAGACGAGAATATAGTAAATACTGCTGGTTTGGAACTTGGTAGTAGACTACATGAGGTTTTCGGTGACCGTATCCTCGGTCCTGACAAACCCGCTGTGGCACGTGTCAAAACATTAAGTATAAGAAAAATCATGCTTAAACTGGAGATTGGCATCGATTATGCCCGTGTCCGTCAATCTCTCCATAATACAATACACGAACTTCTAAAGGATAAAAGATATGGTGCTCTCCAAGTTTACTTTGATGTTGACCCATTATAATTTAGCCCTTCCACCAAACAAACACCCTATATACTTGATTCTCAACTATTACAATAAACGATTAATAGCCGTCTTCTCTTTAACTCCCATCAGAACCTTCCAATTTCTTCCAAATTAATTCTCAAAATTATTTCTAAATCTCCTCTATACACTCTAAAGTCCCCTCTTAATCAACTCAAAAGCTCCCTCTAAATACACTCTGGAGTCCTCTCTAAATCCATTCTACTCACTAAAGTTTCACTCTAAATACCTCTCTAACTCCATTCTACCCACTCTTGCTCTACTCTAAAGTCCTCTCTAATTCCATTATACCAACTCTAGTTTCACTCTAAATACCTCTCTAACTCCATTCTACCCACTATTGCTCTACTCTAATTCCCTCACCACGTCCCCTCTAAATCACCTCCTCTACATGCCAGCCGTACCTTAACCACTGTCACCCAAAGCGCAATAAATAACATCCTTTTGTGCCTCTTAATATGTTAGAGAAAATATTTAGGACATCTCCTAATAACTTACTAAATAAAACTAATTACCCATCAAAAAACTTCTGTAAATCTAACCTGTAGCCATTCTAAAGGGACTTTGGTGATATAATCTATTATACATTATATTACATTAATATATACCAATGCGTCTCACAATAATTCAGTGGTTACCCTAATAATCCCATTAATCTTATCAGCCATATAATATTAGACTTATAATCCTCATTACCCAATACTATCAGCCCTATTAGTTATTAGTTTCATTAGCCCTATCTGCCCTACACTATTAGGCTCATTTGTCTTATCAGCCCTACACTATTAGGCCCATTAGCCTTATCAGCCTTACACTATTAGGCCAATTAGCCATATTCTATTAGCCCCATTAGCCTTATCAGCCCCACACTATTAGGCTCATTAACCTTATAGTCCTACGCCATTAGGCTCATTAGCCATATAAGGCTCATTGCTTTTATTAGCCTCATTAGCCCATAAACATCCACTCACAACACAACATCAACACCTATCAATAATCAACCAACAACAAAAAAAGAGCCTTGAAGATTTCTCTTCAAGGCTCTCATAAAAGAAGGCGGCCACCTACTCTCCCGCATTGCATTGCAGTACCATCGGCGCAAACGGGCTTAACTTCTCTGTTCGGAATGGGAAGAGGTGGAACCCCGTCGCAATAACCACCTAATATTTCTCTCGGTTGACTAATTCACAGTTGACAAGTTGACTAATTATTTGCCTTTATCCTTGTCTTCTTTCTGTCTTCTTATCAGTAAATCCGTTGTTAAATATTGTCCATAGAAATAATAACTTGTTTACTCGTTAACTCATTAACTTGTCAACTCGTCTACTGACTTGTCATCCGTATAAGGTGACGTATTTCCACAAGCAAAACATATAGAACTCATATCTTCCTATCAAGAAGATTACACAGCTCAAAGTCTGAGTCACCGGCCCCCGCACTCCAAACTTTGGAGGCGGGAGACCCGAAGAAAGTTTCGGGCAATTAGTAGTGCTCGGCTTTGACGTCACCGTCTTTACACCTACACCCTATCAACGTCATCGTCTATGACGACCCTTATGAGGAGTTCTCATCTTGCGGCTGGCTTCGCACTTAGATGCTTTCAGCGCTTATCCAATCCAGACTCAGATACCCAGCGGTGCACCTGGCGGCACAACTGGTAAACCGGAGGTCTGTCCAACACGGTCCTCTCGTACTAGTGTCAGCACCACGCAAAACTCCAACGCCCACGATAGATAGAGACCGAACTGTCTCACGACGTTCTGAACCCAGCTCGCGTGCCACTTTAATGGGCGAACAGCCCAACCCCTTGGGACCTTCTCCAGCCCCAGGATGTGACGAGCCGACATCGAGGTGCCAAACCACCCCGTCGATATGAGCTCTTGGGGGATCAGCCTGTTATCCCCGGAGTACCTTTTTATCCTTTGAGCGACGGAGTTTCCATACACATCCGCCGGATCACTATGCCCCAGTTTCCTGCCTGCTCGGCATGTCTGCCTCCCAGTCAAGCGCCCTTATGCCATTGCACTCTATAAGACCGGTTACCAATCGGCCCGAGGGCACCTTTGGAAGCCTCCGTTACGCTTTTGGAGGCGACCACCCCAGTCAAACTACCCACCAAGCAGTGTCCGCACCATAGGCGCGTTAGACCTCAGACAGCCAAAGGGCCGTATTTCAAGGATGGCTCCACGAATGCTGGCGCACCCGTTTCAAAGCCTCCGGCCTATCCTACACATCGGATGACCAAGGTCAATGCTAAGCTGTAGTAAAGGTTCACGGGGTCTTTTCGTCCCATCGCGGGTAATCGGCATCTTCACCGATACTACAATTTCACTGAGATCATGGTTGAGACAGCGTCCGGATCATTACACCATTCGTGCAGGTCGGAACTTACCCGACAAGGAATTTCGCTACCTTAGGACCGTTATAGTTACGGCCGCCGTTTACTGGGGCTTCAATTCAATGCTTCCTATTGCTAGTGACATCTCCTCTTAACCTTCCAGCACCGGGCAGGTGTCAGGCTGTATACATCATCTTTCGAGTTTGCACAGCCCTGTGTTTTTGTTAAACAGTTGCCTGGACCTATTCTCTGCGCCTCATATTACTATGAGGACCCCTTATCCCGAAGTTACGGGGTCAATTTGCCTAGTTCCTTAACCATGAATCTCTCAACGCCTTAGTATATTCTACCCGACCACGTGTGTCCGTTTGCGGTACGGGTCGCAGTATCATTAAGTTTAGCGGATTTTCTCGGAAGTATGATTACCTGCACTCAACTCTTCCCGAAGGAAGTGCTGTACTTTCGTGTTTCAGCTCTAGTGGTGGATTTGCCTGCCACTATCATAACCTACGCACTTAAACGCCCTATTCCGTCAGGGCGCGGCAGTGTCACTGCTCCGTCTCCACGTCACTGATAATGCGAGTTGCGGAATATTAACCGCATCTGCCATCGCCTTCGCCATTCGGCTGAGACTTAGGACCCGACTAACCCCGGGCTGATTGGCATCGCCCGGGAAACCTCGGTCTTTCGGCGAAAGGGAATCTCACCCTTTTTATCGTTACTTATACCTACATTTGCTTTTCCATAAACTCCAGGATCAGTTACCTTCACCATTCAACGTCGATGGAATGCTCCCCTACCGATACTTTTAATATACATTACTATCCCGCGCCTTCGGTATCTGACTTATACCCGATTATTATCCATGCCCGGACCCTCGACTAGTGAGCTGTTACGCACTCTTTGAATGAATGGCTGCTTCCAAGCCAACATCCTAGCTGTCACGGGGACCAGACTTCGTTAGACTAACTTAGACAGAATTTCGGGACCTTAGACGGCGGTCTGGATTCTTCTCCTCTCGGGGACGGACCTTAGCACCCGCCCCCTTACTGCACGACTGCAGTCCATAAGCATTCGGAGTTCGTCAGGTCTCGATAGGCGGTGAAGCCCTCTTGACCTATCGGTCGCTCTACCTCTTATGGAGATCGTCGCACGCGGCACCTAAATGCCTTTCGGGGAGTACGAGCTATCTCCAAGTTTGATTGGCCTTTCACTCCTACACTCACCTCATCGGGAAGCTTTTCAACGCTTATCCGTGCGGTCCTCCATTCGGTGTTACCCGAACTTCAACCTGGGCAAGTGTAGATCACTTGGTTTCGCGTCTACCCCATCTGACTTGACGCCCTATTCAGGCTCGCTTTCACTGCGGATGCGCGTCTCATGACGCTTATCCTTGCCAGACATGGTAACTCGTAGGTTCATTATGCAAAAGGCACGCCGTCACCGCTTACGCGGCTCCGACCGCTTGTAGGCGCATGGTTTCAGGAACTATTTCACTCTCCTAATCGGAGTGCTTTTCACCTTTCCTTCACAGTACTCGTTCACTATCGGTCTCACGGGAGTATTTAGCCTTACCGGATGGTCCCGGCAGATTCGCGCAGAATTTCACGTGTTCCGCGTTACTCAGGATACCACTACGTCTCGTCATGCTTCGGATACAGGATTATCACCTTCTATGATTCTACTTTCCAGTAGATTCTCCTCACAATCTAAGTACGACAGCGTGGTCCTACAACCCCTGCTAAGCGTTGCCACAAAGCAGGTTTAGGCTCTTTCCCGTTCGCTCGCCACTACTAGGGAAATCATTAGTTTATTTTCTCTTCCTAGAGGTACTAAGATGTTTCAGTTCCCTCCGTTCGCCTCACTACGTCTGTAGTGATAACAGGTCTTCAACCTGCTGGGTTGTCCCATTCGGAAATCCTTGGATCAAAGGTTATTTGCACCTACCCAAGGCTTATCGCAGCTTATCACGTCCTTCATCGCCTCCGTGAGCCAAGGCATCCGCCATGCGCCCTTTCTTACTTTCTTCGCCTTCTATGTAATTACTTACAAAGAATGTAGCTCATACTTTCAGCTGTTGTGTGATTCTAAACATTATGAAGATAAATTTTCATAATGAGAATACCAATTCTTCCTATATATAAGGAATATTAGTTCTACTTACAGTCTTGCTTGTGTCAATATGTCAAAGATCTTGTGCTGTTATCATACTTAATCTGAAACGATGCCTCAGAAACAGATGACAGCGTGGTGGAGGGTAAGGACTTGAACCTTTCATGTGAGCCTTAAACTCGTCTCTCCTACATTTATATAATACAGAGTCATTGCAGTACAAGAAGAAAAACGAACCAAAGGTTCTTTTATTTTCTTGATTACCGTTAACTTGTTGACATGTATACTTAAATACTTATCAACTAAATCAACTAATAAGCGAACTCTCCAGAAAGGAGGTGTTCCAGCCGCACCTTCCGGTACGGCTACCTTGTTACGACTTAGCCCCAATCACCAGTTTTGCCCTAGGCCGATCCTTGCGGTCACGGACTTCAGGCACCCCCGGCTTTCATGGCTTGACGGGCGGTGTGTACAAGGCCCGGGAACGTATTCACCGCGCCATGGCTGATGCGCGATTACTAGCGAATCCAGCTTCGTGGGGTCGGGTTGCAGACCCCAGTCCGAACTGGGACCGGCTTTCAAGATTTGATGCAATTTGCATTACACCATCCCTCTGTACCGGCCATTGTAACACGTGTGTAGCCCCGGACGTAAGGGCCGTGCTGATTTGACGTCATCCCCACCTTCCTCACACCTTACGGTGGCAGTGTCTCCAGAGTGCCCAGCTTAACCTGATGGCAACTGAAGAGAGGGGTTGCGCTCGTTATGGCACTTAAGCCGACACCTCACGGCACGAGCTGACGACAACCATGCAGCACCTTCACAGAGGCCCCGAAGGGCGTCATTATCTCTAAATCCTTCCTCTGCAATTCAAGCCCGGGTAAGGTTCCTCGCGTATCATCGAATTAAACCACATGTTCCTCCGCTTGTGCGGGCCCCCGTCAATTCCTTTGAGTTTCACCGTTGCCGGCGTACTCCCCAGGTGGGATGCTTAATGCTTTCGCTTAGCCGCTGATACCAGGTACCAACAGCGGGCATCCATCGTTTACTGTGCGGACTACCAGGGTATCTAATCCTGTTCGATACCCGCACCTTCGAGCTTAAGCGTCAGTTGCGCTCCCGTCAGCTGCCTTCGCAATCGGAGTTCTTCGTCATATCTAAGCATTTCACCGCTACACGACGAATTCCGCCAACGTTGTGCGTACTCAAGGAAACCAGTATGCGCTGCAAGTCAGACGTTGAGCGTCTACATTTCACAACACACTTAATCTCCGGCCTACGCTCCCTTTAAACCCAATAAATCCGGATAACGCCCGGACCTTCCGTATTACCGCGGCTGCTGGCACGGAATTAGCCGGTCCTTATTCGTATGGTACCTGCAAACAATCACACGTGATTGACTTTATCCCCATACAAAAGCAGTTTACAACCCATAGGGCCGTCATCCTGCACGCTACTTGGCTGGTTCAGGCTCGCGCCCATTGACCAATATTCCTCACTGCTGCCTCCCGTAGGAGTTTGGACCGTGTCTCAGTTCCAATGTGGGGGGACCTTCCTCTCAGAACCCCTACTGATCGTTGCCTTGGTGGGCCGTTACCCCGCCAACAAGCTAATCAGACGCATCCCCATCCATTACCGATAAATCTTTACTTCAAATCTGATGCCGTCATCGAAGACTATGCGGTATTAGTCTGCCTTTCGGCAGGTTATCCCACAGTAATGGGTAGGTTGGATACGCGTTACTCACCCGTGCGCCGGTCGACGTCCATTCAGTGCAAGCACTAAATGCCGTTTCCCCTCGACTTGCATGTGTTAAGCCTGTAGCTAGCGTTCATCCTGAGCCAGGATCAAACTCTCCATTGTAAAATATGTTTTGGTGATAAGTGATGGGTGATAAATGATAATGAATACCATGTTAACCCAAACGCTTCACCGAGTAATCTCTGTTTCAGAACGCTTATCCTAAAAGTATCAAGTTAAAAAGCACCTATTCTTTTGTTCCACAGTATTTTGAGGCGATGCCTCAAAAGCAGGAACAATGAATTGATCGGTTCGTTTCTTTTACCCATCCATTTGATATAAAACCAAACAGACGCTTCTTGTACTACTTCTCTGTTTATGTAAATCTTTTCAAAGAACTCTTTCTTAACTGCTTTAAGCAACTTGCCAGGTGGCTTGTTTTGTAAAGCGAGTGCAAAGGTATAGAGAATTTCTTTTCCCACCAAATGTTTTGAAGATTATTTTTCAAAAAACTCAAAAATCAACCAAAGCCTTGATACAAATCAACTAAAACAGCACCAAGCACATCCCTTTCACAGTCCAGGAAGCCATAAAAACAAAAATAGCACTGCAAAGCCATAAAACAAGAAATAACCCCTTAAACGCAAAATCGAAAACAAGGGAAGTTTCAAATTTAACCAAAACAACAAATACCTATAATAGAACAAAACTATATATTAATGCCACCAAAGCTGGCGCACCCTGCTTAGAATAATAGCTGGACTACTTGTAAAACCGCCATAAATAGCCACCAATGCTACATATGACAAAAAACAACGTGTCCAAAACAAATCATTCGCAACCCAAACTGCTATTAAAATCAACACTGCCAATAAAAGATTATAGACACCTTGATTCTTAAATAACGTAGATACAGTTGCGCGACTTAATTCCTCCACTTCCATATTGAATGTACGCGCAGTAGTTCCCGATTTAGTAAATATCGTTTCAAGACACATTATATATATGTGTTCGACAGCTACCAATGTAGCTAAAATCATAAAAGTAACATCCATATACAAACCTTATATTATATATAAAGAAAAATCTGCATCTTGTCTATAGCATATTGACAAGATGCAGATTTATATTTATCAACGTTTTCTATTCTATCAATGCAGTAAATACCACATTGTTTCTCCCGAGACACTTTCCACAAAAACAAATCATATATATGAAAAGTGCAACCAACAACCACTTATATAATATGGGTATTGCAGGAGTATTCCGAACAAAACGTTTTTACACATCAACAGATTATTTTGTAGCCTTAGCCTCTGGAGCCTCACCAATGAGATCCATAAACTGATCAAGCTTTGGAGTAATGATAATCTGCGTACGACGGTTGCGCTGCTTTACCCAACTCAGTATCATTAGTTGCGAGTGGGTTATATTCACCACGACCACCAGCAGTCAAACGCTTAGGATTTACACCGAAATGATCCTGCAGATACTGTACGACAGAGGCAGCACGCAAACAAGAGAGGTCCCAGTTGTTGCGGATATTTCTCATCTTATCGTTTGCCGTGTTAATAGGCACATTATCCGTATTACCCTCAATTAGCACATCATAATCTTTATAATCAGTGATAATCTTAGCAATCTTGCTCAATGTCTGCTCAGCACGATCATTCACCTCATAAGATCCACTCTTATACAGCATATTATCAGCCAAAGAGATATAAACAACACCCTTCAACACCTGTACATCCACCTCTTTCAGCTCCTCACGACTCAAAGAACGCGTCAGGTTATTCGTAAGAACCATATTCAGAGAGTCACTCTTAGACTTCACCTCAACCAAGTGGCGTATATACTGGTTACTCTCATTAATCTGATCAACAAGCTTAGAAATGTTGATATTATTTGAATTAGCATTTCTCAAGCTATTATCAAGACTACCCTGTAAAGCAGCAGCACTCTCTCTTGCCTGTGCTAATTGGTCCTCCAAACTCTTAATTCGTGCATTGTTAGCAGCGATAGTCTCCTTAGCATTTTGATAGTCAGCCGTCAACTGATTATTCTGTGTACGGCAATCTTCCAAATCCTTCTTGCTGGCACAGCTACTAAAAGCAAGTGTACCAACTGCTAAAGCCACCATAAAAAGACTCTTTTTCATATTTACTATTTTATTTTGGTTATTATTCTTATTTGTAATAAATCTTTTCACACAACTCGAAAGAAATTTGTTCTTATATCCTCGAAGGTGCCACCTTAATAATAAGAGCGACCTCTCTCTAAAAATCCATTTCCTTCTCTATAATGCAGCAATCTCATGCAAAGATATTATAAAGACGTGTAAAACAAAGGGCTGTATAACGAGTTTAGGCATTTTTAACCTAAAACAATCAAATCGCAAGGCTTTTTTGATGAAATTATACAGAATAAACTGTTGATAGACAAAATACGGACAAGTCCAATAATAAGCCAATTTAATCATCGTTTCAACAATTTCTACTACACAAAAACACCTTCTGCAAGTCCAAAATACACCACCATTCCTAAATTATTTTCATGAAAGAAAGAAATTATTTTCATGAAAAAAATATTTTTCTTCACGACAAGAAATATTTATTTTCATGAAAAGAAATTCAAGTCAACAAATACAACTTCAGCAGGATAAGACATACAAAAACGAGTCTGATTATTTATAATACCTAAGAAGACTAAAAAACACTGGACAAAAGGGCAGTATATCCAAAGAATATCGTATCTTTGCAAACAGAAGTAACACCAAATTTTATATACAGACTATGATTCTTTTCTTCAGAACTCAGTCCAAAAGCGTGATTGCCACAGAAGTCAATCATGCATTGTCCAACGCGGAAATCAACGAACTTTGTTGGCTCTATGGCGATGCCACCTACTTGCAGAACGAACAGACACTGCAGGGCTACTATGTGGGACCACGCCGTGAGATGATTACTCCTTGGAGTACGAATGCCGTCGAGATTACTCAAAACATGAGTCTTGACGGCATTTTGCGTATAGAGGAGTACTTCCATGTAAGCAGCAAAGAGGCTGATTATGACCCGATGTTGCAACGTATGTATGATGGTCTGGACCAGACTATCTTCACTGTCAACCACGAGCCAGAGCCTATCAAGCGTGTGGAGGACTTAGAGAAGTTCAACGAAGAGGAAGGTTTGGCACTCTCACCAGAGGAGATGGAATATCTCCACAAGATTGAGAAGCAGAATGGCCGCCCACTCACCGACTCTGAAATCTTCGGTTTCGCACAGATTAACTCTGAGCATTGCCGCCATAAGATTTTCGGAGGTGAGTTTGTCATTGATGGTAAGGTGATGGAGAGCAGCCTCTTCAGCCTCATTAAGAAGACTACAAAAGAGAATCCTGGTAAGATTCTTTCAGCCTATAAAGACAACGTAGCTTTCGCACAAGGTCCAGAGGTTGAGCAGTTTGCGCCAGCAAACCAGAGCACATCCGACTATTTCCGAGTAAAGCCTATCGAGAGTGTTATCTCTCTGAAAGCCGAAACCCACAACTTCCCAACTACCGTTGAGCCATTCAATGGAGCAGCAACAGGTACGGGTGGTGAGATTCGCGACCGTATGGGTGGTGGCGTTGGTTCATGGCCAATCGCAGGAACAGCAGTCTATATGACCGCTTACCCTCGTCTGACAGAAGATGACGGTACAACTCCAGTCCTACGTGATTGGGAAGATATCCTTCCTGTCCGTCAGTGGCTCTACCAGACTCCAGAGCAGATTCTTATCAAGGCATCTAATGGTGCGAGCGATTTCGGTAATAAGTTTGGTCAGCCATTAATTACCGGTTCACTACTCACATTTGAACATCAAGAGAATGGTGAGAAGTATGCTTATGACAAGGTGATTATGCTTGCAGGTGGCGTGGGTTATGGAACTAAGCGCGATTGTCTGAAGGGTGAACCACAGGCTGGTAACAAGGTGGTTGTCGTTGGTGGCGATAACTACCGTATCGGACTTGGTGGTGGTTCTGTTTCATCAGTTGATACTGGTCGTTATTCAAATGGTATTGAGTTGAATGCCATACAGCGTGCTAATCCAGAGATGCAGAAACGCGCTTATAACCTCGTACGTGCATTGGTAGAAGAAGACAACAACCCAGTTGTTTCTATCCACGACCACGGTTCTGCAGGACATCTAAATTGTCTGAGCGAGTTGGTTGAAGAATGTGGTGGTAAGATTGATATGACACAGTTGCCTATCGGTGACAAGACTTTGAGTGCCAAGGAAATCATCGCCAACGAGTCACAGGAACGCATGGGCTTGCTCATTGACGAGAAGCATCTCGACCACGTGAAGAAGATTGCTGAGCGTGAGCGTGCACCAATGTATGTTGTTGGTGAAACTACAGGTGATGCTCACTTCGCATTCGTACAAGGCGATGGTGTGAAGCCATTCGACTTAGATGTAGCACAGATGTTCGGTCATTCTCCAAAGACAGTCATGAAGGATGAGACCGTTGAGCGCAAATATGAGAATGTTTCTTATAGTATAAATAAGGTGGAGGAATACCTCCAGCGTGTGCTTCAGTTGGAAGCTGTGGCATGTAAGGATTGGTTGACGAATAAGGTTGACCGCTCTGTTACAGGTAAGGTAGCCCGTCAGCAGTGTCAGGGTGAGATTCAGTTGCCACTCTCTGACTGTGGTGTTGTAGCCTTAGACTATCGTGGTCATAAGGGTATTGCTACCGCACTCGGTCACGCTCCACAGGCAGGACTCGCATCACCAGAGGCAGGCTCAGTCCTTTCAGTAGCCGAGTCATTGACCAACATCGTATGGGCACCATTGGCAGACGGCATGGATAGCTTGAGTCTTTCAGCCAACTGGATGTGGCCTTGTCGCTCACAGAAGGGTGAGGATGCTCGTCTTTATAGTGCGGTTAAGGCACTATCAGACTTCTGCTGCGCTATCGGTGTGAACGTTCCAACAGGTAAGGATTCACTTTCTCTGACCCAGCAGTATCCTAATGGAGATAAGATTATCTCTCCAGGAACCGTCATCGTAACCAGTGGCGGTGAGGTAAGCGATGTTCGTCAGGTGGTATCTCCAGTACTTGTTAATGATAAGAACACACGCCTCTATCATATCGACTTCAGTTTTGACGAGCAGCGTTTAGGTGGTTCAGCCTTTGCACAGAGCCTCGGCAAGATTGGTAGTGACGTTCCAACAGTGAAAGAGCCACAGTACTTCTGCGACTGTTTCGATGCTGTACAGGAGATGATTCGCCGTGGATGGATACTTGCTGGACACGACATTTCAGCAGGTGGTTTGATTACAACACTACTTGAGATGACCTTTGCTAATGCTGAAGGTGGTTTGCATATCAACCTTCATGATATCAAGGGTGACGATGTAATCAAGAAGCTTTTTGCTGAGAATCCAGGTGTTGTTATTCAGGTTGCTGATGAACATAAGGAAGAAGTCAAAGAATTCTTGACTGAGAACTGTATCGGCTTTGCTCGTATCGGTACACCAAGTCCTGACAAACGTACGCTCAGCATCGCTGATGGCGATTGGAAGGCAGAGTTCGATATTGATGCAATGCGCGAGACATGGTATAAGACTTCCTACTTACTCGACCGCAAACAGAGTATGAATGGCATGGCTAAGAAGCGTTGCCAGAACTATAAGAAGCAGCCAATCGAGATGAAGTTTAATGCTGACTTTACAGGTACTCTCCAGCAGTATGGCCTCGATGCAGACCGTTGGAAGACTTCAACACCTAACACCCATCACCAAACACCAAAGGCAGCTATCATTCGTGAGAAGGGTACCAATGGTGAGCGTGAGATGGCTTACGCACTCTATTTGGCTGGCTTTGAGGTGAAAGACGTCATGATGACCGACCTTATCACTGGTCGTGAGACTTTGGAAGAAGTAAATATGATTGTCTTCTGCGGTGGCTTCTCTAACTCAGACGTACTTGGTTCTGCAAAGGGATGGGCTGGTGCTTTCCTCTATAACCCAAAGGCTAAGCAGGCACTTGACCGCTTCTATGCACGCAAAGATACACTTTCATTGGGTATCTGTAACGGTTGTCAGTTGATGGTTGAGTTGAACCTTATCAATCCAGAGCACAAGCATCGTGCTCACCTCTGCCACAATACCAGCAAGAAGTTTGAGAGTTCATTCTTGAACTTGACCATTCCACAGAACAATAGTGTAATGTTCAGTTCTTTGAGCGGTAACAAACTCGGCATCTGGGTAGCACACGGTGAGGGTCGTTTCTACCTCCCAGAGGCAGAAGATAAGTACAATATCATCGCTAAATACAACTACGCTGAATATCCAGGTAACCCTAATGGTTCTGACTATAATGTGGCTGGTATCTGCTCGGCGGACGGCCGTCACCTTGCAATGATGCCACACTTGGAGCGTGCTATCTTCCCATGGCAGCAAGCTTACTATCCACGTGAGCGTCGTCAGGACGAGGTTACGCCATGGATTGAGGCGTTTGTAAATGCTCGCAAGTGGGTTGAAAGCAAACTGTAAAGTTTGCCCCTCCCCTATTGAAGGTGTAATAGATTAGCACACCTTTATATATAGACTACACTGAGAAACGCCCTCATCTGAGTAATATTACCTAATAGGTATATGGAACAGATGGGGGCGTCCGTAGCTCTCTAATATTGATTTCACTATAAATAACAAGACACAGTGGACAAAGATAACATTTCATCAACACCAAACACCCAACGTCCATCATCCGAAGGATTCTATTGGGAAGCTTTCAAAACCTTCTTTAAGATTGGAGCCTTCACACTTGGCGGTGGATATGCTATGATCTCAATTATCCAAAATGAAGTCGTAGTGAAGAGAAAGTGGATTCCAGAAGACCAGTTTGTTGATCTGATAGCTGTTGCACAAAGCTGTCCTGGTGTCCTTGCTGCAAACATCAGTGTCTTTGTAGGCTATAAGATGCGAAAGACACCGGGTGCACTCGTCACTTGTTTAGGAGCTATTCTCCCCTCTTTCCTTATCATTCTCTGCATCGCTCTCTTCTTCCATCAGTTTATGGACATCCCATGGGTAGCAGCAATGTTCCGTGGAATACGCCCTGCAGTGGTTGCCTTGATAGCTGTACCAACCTTCACATTGGCTAAGAGTGCTAAAATATCATTGGCAAACTGTTGGATTCCTATTGTCACCGCCATTGCCATTTGGCTGTTAGGTGTCAATCCTGTTTACGCCATTCTTACTGCAGGATTAGGTGGATTCCTTTATGGGAAGTTATTAAACCGACGGAGTGAAATACCTCCCCCAGCCCCTCCGAAGGAGGGGAGAGCCTAATGGGGATATAACTTCGCAAGAGAAATAGCAAACGAAAGTTCCGAAGGAAGAGAGAGACGAATGGGATAATTTCGGAAAAACAGCACACTAAGAACAGACTAATAACAGAAACAACAACATGATATACTTAGAACTTTTCTACACTTTCTTTATCATCGGACTCTTTGGATTCGGTGGAGGATATGGAATGCTATCACTGATACAAACAGAGACGGTTGTGAACCACCATTGGCTTAGCTCTGCTGAGTTCACAAACATCGTTGCTGTATCACAGATGACGCCCGGACCTATTGGTATAAACTCTGCTACCTATTGCGGTTATACAGCTGTACATAATGCAGGCTTTGGCGCAGGTATGGCAGTATTGGGTAGTCTCACCGCCACCATAGCCCTTGTACTTCCATCGTTGATAATAATGATTCTTATCAGTAAGATGTTCCTCAAGTATATGAACACACCTGTTGTACAGTCAGTTTTTTCAGGTCTACGCCCTGTAGTAGTGGGTCTATTAGCAGCTGCCACCTTATTATTATGTAATACTGAGAACTTCTCTGCACCAAGTATTAACCCTTGGCAGTTTTGGATTAGTCTATTCCTCTTTGCTGCAACCTTTGTTGGTACGATGTGGTTAAAGATAAATCCTATCCGCATGATATGTTATGCTGCCTTTGCAGGACTGATACTGCTTTATTGAGAAAACCCTCATCCACTGGTCTTCTCCCATAGAAAGGGGAGTGTTTACCCATCTTTCGCCATTGTGTTGTTGTCCAACACACATTGTGTTGTTACTGAGCACCAATCGTGCGGAGCACTAACGAGGGTGTGTCAAAATGCAAATTAATAACTTGACAACTTTCAAACTATAAGTGTTTTTTCTTAAAGCAAAGAAAAGACCATTTCTTTACTCAAAATCGAGTACGGAAATGGTCTTTTTAATGAATTGTTTCAAACTGTAAGATTATCAAAATGGAATTTACATTTTGACACACCCTCAGTAAAGAGGGAAGTGGACCAGTAGCTGGATAAAACATAGAAGAGGATATGCCAACAACGATAGCATATCCTCTTTTTGCGTTTGACTATCATGTATATTAGCTAATGCATGCAAGTCCCTACCAGTGGGAACTGCCCAGCCAGAGAGATAAGGGTGTTTATTTTATCTTCCATACATGATACCAGCATCATTATCAGAGTTGGAAATACGTTTATTGATGCTTGATTTGCCTTTTCCATAATTCAAATTGAATGTGAAGTTAAGCAGAAGTATTCGTCTAAAACTCTTTGAGAAAGCCAGTTGACGATTAGGAGCGAGGCGTGACAAGTTATCCGTCTCATTTGAGTATTGTTTAGAGAAAGGTAATACCATGATAAGATTTAACGCCCATTTGTCTTTGTTATAACCTACTGATATGGAGTGATTCGCTTCTCCTTTGGTAAGAGTTTCACCCCATAATTCATTGTATCTGGCCTGTACTTTGGCTGTGAATACCCATTGCTTGTACATTACAAGTAGATTTCCATTCAGTCCCCAGTTCGAGAGTGTATGTGCGTAAGTATGCCCGTTACTGATGTACCGATTGAAGAATGGAGTAAGTTGTAACGAGAACCAATCGCCAAAGGGATGCAACTTTATATCCATTTGGGTATGTAGTCTGTGGAAGTTCTTTTGGTTATCTATTGTCCTAACAAACTTTCCGTTGTCAATATAAGTCTCTTCCATGATAGGGTGAGAATCGTAACTATACCTTCCAAATAACGATAGATCGCACCATTTTGTGCCCCAGTTTAAGGACAACTCATTCGATACGAAGGTTACAGACTTTAGGTTAGGATTGCCCTTTCTAAGCTGATATACGTCAATATCCTGTGACACGTTGCTCATATCGGATAGCGAAGGAGCATAAGCTGAAACGTATCCTTGATATTTTAAAGTTACGTTACTACAAGGTTGATAAGCGAGAGAGAGCTTCGGACGAAGGATGAATTTCGATAGCTTCTTATCGTGCTGATGGTTGTAAATACGCATCCCTCCCAACCCGAGGGTATAGGTTAGCTTGCCCAGTTTTGACATCCATTCAGTGTAAGCGAAAGTCTCCGCTGTATTCATATTTACCTGACTTTGGATGTTTCCATCATACGTGTTATTGGTGTACATCTGCGTATGCTTCAACCCAAACGACAGTTTGCTATCCTTGAACATGCGCTCATAAATGCTCTCACCTATTATGGAGTACTTGTTACCATCAGTAATGGAAGCAATCGTCTGAGTAGGTTGTGTGGTTGATGATAAGGTGTATGTACGCTGGCTATGGCTATTGATGTAAGTGCCAATTAGGTCGAAGTACAAGTGCTGGTTATGGGCAAGCTCAGTTTGAAAATACAAATCTAACGAGGGTGTGTTATCGTGTCCATGCCTAAAGTCGGTGATGTGGTAGGCATCAGTACCACGATAAAGCGTACTGATTCTATCCTCCATTGAGTTAGATTCTTTATTGTAGTAATCACGGAAGATAGCACTAATACTGCTCTTCTTAAACGAATAGTTGTACCACAGAGAGAAGCTCATATTATCAAACTTAACCTTTGTTGGCTCACCAATCTCTCTATTCTCTATGGTCTGATGAGGGTAGTGGTACTCCTCGTAGTTCTCTCTTTTCCACTTCAAATCACGCCTATTCCAATAGAAAGAAGACTTTATTTCGGATCTACCTTTGTGATAGTTGGCAGACAAAAGGTTGTCTCCATAGCCTAACATCGATAGTCCATCGGTGAGGTCACCATTGATGTTTCCACCTTTATTCTTATACTTCACAATGAAGTCGAGGACGGCAGCTGCACCGTTAAAACGTAGTCCAGGCATATCGTGGTATTCAACCTTTACAATGTCTTGAGGGCGTAGGGCTTTTACTTCTTCTATCTTTGCTATGACACCATTAATGCGTAATTGGACAGCATCTCCAGTCGTCGTCGTGATGGTATTATCAATGGTGTTGACCCGAATACCAGCTAATTGCATGTTCTGTATGAGCATTACTCCATTAGTAGAAGCCTTTAGCTGGAGTTTTGAAGGGGTAATAATACGCCGATCAATCTTCTGTATTTCACGCTTCCCAACCACTTCTACACCTTTTAACTCTTGTGTGGAAGGAGTCAGTTGAATCTTTCCAAGGTCGGTATTCCTTTGTGTGTTCTCCAGAGATACACGATAATCAGCATATCCCATATAGGTTATGATGAGTTCTTTGTGCCCATCGCTCTCCTCCATTGTAAGGTTAAATAAACCCTCATTGTTGGTTACTGTCTGTGTAATTAACGTTGTTTGAGTGACCAACTTGACTACGGCACCAATGATAGGGGATGTTGTTTCGTCAGTAACTTGCCCTGTTATGACAACTTTTGCATGCAAGTTAACGTAAAAACTCAGTGCTGCTATGCACAGAAGAAATCTATTCATTATGGTTATATATTATAGGTTATTAGATGGATAGAGGCTTTGGTTCTGCCCTGAGTGATTGTTGTTTCCTCTTTAACCACTATCTATTAAAAAATAAAACTCTGCGAAATTAAAAAAAAACAACGGTATTGCAAAGACTCTTCGCATGTTTTTTACATAATTGCAGAGCTTCCTTGTGTGCTTGTTGTTCGATAAGCTCTTCTATATAAAAAGGTGAATTTGATACTCCCTAACCCGTAGCTACATTCGTACATGCCCCCATTAAAGTTGCATACCCTGCTGAACGTAGTTTGTTGTTATCTATCGCCCTTTTTAGAATAGAACTATCAGCAATTCGCCAGTAGCCCTTACGATTATTACCCCACTCGTATGCTTGGTATTCATTGATACCGCATCTAATGAGGTTTGCAACTTTTGTCCTGACTTTCTTCCAAGCCTTCCATATACACATATACAACGCTATCGAGTATTGCATTACTATGGCGCCTGCTGATTTCTCACGGCAAGCATTACTCCGCTTCTTTCGTATAAAAACAACTAATTGAAGCGTCCGTGAGACCTCCTCGGATAAGAACATTATCTTTCCATCTTATACCTACTTCATTTTTTCGCTAAGCTCAAGGGAACTCCACTAACCATTCTGAATAGCTATAAGACTTTGATTTGTTATGCAATCTTATCCATGGTCATATGCCTTGTATAAAATTTCTGTTCGTTAGGTCAGATGTTTGCCGCCAGCTTCCTTCAGATTTCACCTCACGATGAACACCCTTGCTCTTGGCTATATAAATCCCGCTATTAGGGCTCATTCAGGACTTGCACCCGTTAGATAATGCTCATGCCGAGCATACCAAAATCACGCAACACCTGCATTTGCAAGTATTGCGTGATTCCTTATTAAAGCCTTAGTAAAGGCTTATACCATTAAAAAATCCTTATCTTACATAATATGCAACCAACGAAGAATGTCGTTAAGGTTGGCAAATATCATAAGGAGGATTAGGATGGTTATACCAACATACTCCGCACGTACCATGAACTTTTCTGAAGGTTTACGACGAGTAATCATCTCATAGAGAAGGAATACCACATGACCACCATCCAAAGCAGGGATAGGAAGAATGTTCATGAAAGCAAGCATGATACTCAAGAAGGCTGTCATCGACCAGAACATATACCAGTCCCAGAATGGAGGGAAAAGACTGCCGATAGCTCCGAAGCCTCCAATACTCTTAGCACCATCTGCTGAAGCAAGGTAACGGAAGTTACCAACATAGCCACGCAGTACGTTCCAACCATGCTTTATACCTGCTGGGAAACTCTCAAAGAAGGAATATTCCTCCTGTACAGGCTTATAATAACTTGCCAATGTTGACTGCAAAACACCCAACTTCAAATCAGGTGTCAACATAAGTTTCAATGTATCGAGCTTTGCTGCGCCCTTATGCTGAACTGTCAACACAACGGAACGAACTGCAAGAGAATCCTTATGCGTATTCTTCACTGCCAAGACATCACTCAAGACACCTGTCTGATAATTCATATCTGTCCATGTCTCAACTGGCTTTCCATTGATTGACTTAATGAGGTCGCCTGCCTTAATACCCGCTTTTGCAGCAGGAGTATCACCCAACACGCTATCAACCTGTGCAGGAATGAAAGGTTCTGCAAACAAAGGACGTGTCTTAATCATTGAGAGCATATCCAAATCACCAGGCAGAGTAATACTATGTTTCTTGCCATTACGAAGAACATCTACACGCTTAGCCTGTGCTATCTGACGGAAGAAATCGCCATTCACATTCGCATACTCACGGAATGCGCCTTGATCTGTTCCCAACATTACATCGTGATCTTTGAATCCCAAAGCCTTAGCCTCAGCATTGAAACGCATACCCATATTCATGTCAGACACCTTGAAATAGCTGTCTCCCCATACGAACATCACCATTGAATAAATGAAGAGAGCGAGAATAAAGTTGACCAACACACCACCTATCATAATTAAAAGACGCTGCCAAGCTGGCTTTGTACGGAACTCCCATGGCTGTGGTTCCTGCTTCATCTGGTCGGTATCGAAGCTTTCATCAATCATACCAGAAATCTTGCAGTAGCCACCAAGTGGCAACCATCCCATACCATATTCCGTATCGTCTTTCTTAGGTTTCCAACTGAAAAGTTTACCTTTCCACTTACCGATGCCCACATCGAAGAATACGAAGAACTTCTCAACGCGAACACCGAAAAGCTTCGCAAAGAACATGTGTCCGCCTTCATGCAGCAGGACAAGCAGAGAGATTGCCAGAACAAACTGGAGCAATCTGATCAGAAATGTTTCCATTATTTATCTATTCATTATTTATTATTCATAATCTCAAGTGCTACACGGCGTGCCTCAGCATCCGTCTGCACATATACATCATAGTCTGGGTTACTATCAAAAGCAACTGTTTGCATTACCTTCTCAATGATGTCGCCCATTGCCAAGAAACTACAAGCACCCTTACGGAAGCCTTCATTGACTATTTCGTTGGCTGCATTGACGATACAAGGCATATTGCCACCCTTGTTGATTGCTTCGTATGCCATTGCAAGACACTTAAACTTCTCCACATCAGGTTCAAAGAACTCCAACGGTTGACGGAAGAAGTCTAACCTATCGCCCCCTAATGGTAAACGCTGTGGAAAAGAAAAGGCATATTGGATAGGTAATCTCATATCTGGAACACCCAACTGTGCCTTTACACCACCATCACAGAACTGTACCGCACTGTGAACAATAGATTGAGGATGAACCAACACTTGTATCTTATCAGCAGCCACACCAAAGAGCCACTTCGCCTCAATCACCTCGAAACCCTTGTTCATCAAAGATGCAGAGTCAATGGTAATCTTCGCTCCCATATCCCATGTTGGATGTTTGAGCGCATCGGCAGCTGTAACTGTCTTCAACTGTTCATGGGTAAAGGTACGGAATGGTCCACCAGAACAAGTGAGAAGAATCTTCTCTATCTCGTTCGCATCCTCACCAACTAAGCTCTGGAAGATCGCACTATGTTCGCTATCTACAGGCAGGATAGGTACGTGGTACTGCTGAGCCAACTGAAGAATCAACTCGCCAGCTACGACAAGTGTCTCCTTGTTTGCCAGACATATCTTCTTCTTAGCCTTGATAGCGTGAATTGTTGGAGCAAGACCAGAATAGCCAACCATCGCAGTGAGTACCATATCTATTGATGGTGACTCAACGATATCCTCCAAAGCTTTACTGCCTGCATACACCTTTATGTCAGGCATATCAGCTAACTCTTGCTTCAAAGCGTCATAGTAGGCCTCATCAGCAATGACAACAGCTGCTGGATTAAAGCGACGAGCCTGTTCTGCAAGTTCCTTCCAACGATGATTAGCAGTGAGCGCATACGCTTCATAGAGGTCAGGATGCTGACTGATAACATCAAGGGCTTGCGTACCAATGCTACCTGTTGAACCTAATATACAGATTTGTTGTTTCATTAATTCTTTAGTTTATGCTGCGAATCAGAGGTCAAGCAGTCCTGCTGGAATCCGCATCGTAATCGTCTGTGACGCTATGTCTGTCGCAACAATAAGTTCGTCAGTGGCAGGAATGAGTATTTCCTCGCCTTCAGGTGTAGTCACCTCAAAGAGCGTATTGACAGTTGTTTCATCTACAGCAACAATCTTGCCAATCACATTATTCGTTGCTTCATCTATCAAGGAGTAGCCTACAATCTGTGCCCATGACACATCATCTGTCCCTTCTTCTGCCAACTTACGTGGGAAATAGACAATACATCCAGTCAGTTCGCGTGCTTGTGCATCGCTATTGATGTCACAAAACTTCATCAGGGCTATCTCGTCAGAACGGAATCGATATTCCTCCATAAAGAAAGGAACAAGGATTCCGTCAATGTCCAATATTAGGTAATCGGCATCTACCACATCAAAAACGTCATCGGAGAACTGCAACTGCAACTCTCCGTGTACGCCATGCGGCTTCCCGATGCGCCCAATCTTATAGACTTCTTCCTTCTTTATCATCTTTTCATCTTATATCTGTAGTACTGATAAAACTACAACTTATTTCAATACTAAATTGTTTTTTCAGTAAAACGGTTGACCCTTTTGCTCAAAACCGTCTACCTTTTTGAGGAAAAAGGTCTACCTTTTTGCAAGAAAACGTCAACCCTTTTGTGAGAATAGGTCAACCCTATTTATCTAAAATACACAACACACTCTTCCAAAGTGCGGTTTTAGATACAATGGGACTAACAAACCTCTGCTCGCTGAATCTTTGCACCAAGGGCATTGAGGCGTCCTTCGATGTTCTCATATCCTCGGTCAATTTGTACTATATTATCAATACGACTTGTTCCCTGTGCTGTCAGTGCAGCGATAAGCAGTGCAATACCCGCACGAATATCAGGACTTGACATACGACCTGCACGGAGTTTCTTAGCATTATCGTGACCAACAACTACGGCACGGTGAGGATCACAGAGGATTATCTGTGCACCCATGTCAATGAGTTTATCCACGAAGAACAAGCGACTCTCAAACATCTTCTGGTGGAAAAGTACACTACCCTGTGCCTGTGTAGCAACAACGAGTAGCACAGAGATAAGGTCTGGTGTCAATCCTGGCCATGGAGCATCACTGATAGTCATAATCGTTCCATCAATGAAAGAGTCTATCACATAGTGGTCCTGACGTGGAATAAGAAGGTCATCACCATCTTCGATAATCTGTACACCGAGTCGACGGAAGGTATCAAGAATCAATCCCAAGTTAGGAACTGACACATCCTTAATACGAACACCATCACCAATCATCGCAGCAATACCTATGAAAGAGCCTACCTCAATCATATCAGGCAGGATTCTATGGTCAGCAGAATGCAATTCCTTCACACCCTCGATAGTAATCAAGTTGCTGGCAATACCGCTAATCTTCGCTCCCATTGCATTAAGCATCTTACAGAGTTGCTGGATATAAGGCTCACAAGCAGCGTTATAAATAGTTGTTGTTCCTTCTGCTAACACTGCTGCCATGATAATATTGGCAGTACCTGTAATAGACGCTTCGTCTAATAGCATATAGGTTCCAACAAGTTTATCAGCCTGAATCTCATATACATCACGGTCTTCAACACGCCCAAAGTGTGCACCAAGATTTGAATCCAAGGAAGTGAGTATCCAAACGACGACGACCAATCTTGTCTCCACCTGGCTTAGCTATCGTAGCCTTACCAAAACGACCCAACAATGGACCAATCATCAAGACACTTCCACGCAGAGAAGAGCACTTCTTTACAAAGTCGCTACTCTCCAAATAATCAAGGTTTACCTCGTCTGCTTGGAAAGAGAACTCATTAGGAGCAAGCTTCTTAACCTTTACACCAATATCCTGTAAAAGCTTGATAAGATTGTTCACATCGAGGATATCAGGAACATTACGTATGATAACTTCTTCTGATGTCAATAATGTTGCGCAAATCACCTCCAAGGCTTCATTCTTTGCACCTTGTGGAGCAATCGTGCCACTCAGCCGATGTCCACCTTCTATGATAAAGGATTCCATGTGTCGTTATTTTACTTTTTCTTCTTATTACGAGGCTGAGCAAACTCTCTCGCATTAATTTTCTCAAACTTGAATGTATCAAGGTCTAACTGAATCTTACCGTCTGTAAAGCGGGCAAGGTCAGACGCTATCTTCTCATCATCACAAGTACCATGTCCCCACTGCATCAGACTACGTTTCATCTGATTAGCAACAAATCGAACGAAAGCATCACGACGTGCCCCAGGCTCCATTGTTTTCAATTCCTCAAAAGCTTCAAAGAGTAATCGCCCATAATGCCTTACTGGAATATTTGACATGGGATAGCTCATTGGTTCTGGCTTAGTAGCTATCTTCAAAGCCTCTGACACATCACAAGGATAGTCAATATCCAACTCAAAGTTAGCCATCAATGCCAAATGATCCCAGAGCTTTTCCATGTGATCAAAGTTACCACGGTTCTGGGCATTCATCCTATCCATAATGGAAATGATGGTTTCCGCACATCGCTGACGTTCTTCCTTTGTAGGAAGCCCAATGGCATAATCCACCATGTTTTGTATCTCTCGCCCATACTGTGGTAGTATGAGTCGTTCTCGCTGTGTGTTATAATCTAATCCTTCTATATTCATTGAATAGTGAATGTTACATTTTAAGTGATGACGGCAAGCCTTATTCTAAAACTATTCTACAGCAATGGCTTTGCCTGCTTAGCGACAAAGTCCTTGAGATAGAATGGAACGAAGTAAGCAACATCCTCAAACTTCTCTTGTGCAATACGCTTCTCTGCCAATGGGAACATGTTCTTAGCCAAAGCATCAATACCCTTGATTAGGTGTGCATTCGGATGATTGATCGTCTCCATACACTTCTCTGCACCATTACCAAAGAAGTAAACAGGACCACGATCAAGATATTCCTTGTAGGTATTCTCATCGACTACATCTGCCTGGATGCCACGAACCTCTTTCAAGGCACGGTCATATACAGCAGAATAAACTTCCATACGGCGCGCATCAATCATTGGAACGAGAAGCGCATTTTCCTCAATCTCATCATGATGAAGCAATACTGGTACAGCTAACAGTTCCAAGGTAGGCACTGCCAACAACTTTACTCCACGACCATAGCAGATTCCCTTTGCCATGGAAACACCGACACGCAGACCAGTATATGAGCCTGGGCCACCACTAACTGCCACTGCATCCAATGACAAGTTATTATTATCAATGAAGGCAAGTGCCTCATCGACAAATGTTCCTAACTTTTCTCTATGCTTAGGATCGAGCGTATCTTGCTTATCGAAAATACAAGTTCCATCCTGACTTACTGCAACAGAGCACACATTTGTACTCGTATCAATATTTAATATACAAGACATAAAAATCAATTATGTTCTAAATAACTTGCAAATATACTCTTTTTATTCCACATTTTTTGTACATTTGCAAAAAATTAACGCGAAAAGCTCATGATACTATCAATGACTGGCTATGGCAAAGCTGTTGTAGCCTACAAGGAAAAGAAAATCAATGTTGAGGTGAAATCACTTAATAGTAAGTCACTCGACCTCTCAGCACGCATCGCACCCCTCTACAGAGAAAAGGAAATGGAAATCCGTCGTATGCTTGCACAAAAGCTGGAACGCGGTAAGGTAGATTTCTCATTATGGGTAGAGAAGGAAGCAACGATTGATGCTACTCCTATCAATGCGGCACTTGTAGAAAACTATTATAGACAGATTAAAGTCATCGCAGACAATACTGGTATTCCTGAACCAGAGAATTGGTTCGCTACTCTTCTCCGCTTACCTGACGTAACGACAAAGACTGAAGTTGAGGTGTTGGATGAGGAGGAATGGGACGTTGCACAGCAAGCTATCAATGAAGCCGTTGAAAAACTTATAGATTTCCGTAAACAAGAAGGCGCAGCACTTCAAAAGAAGTTTACAGAGAAGATTGATAATATTGCTGAATTGCTAAAAAGCATAGAACCTTTTGAAAAGGGACGTGTGCCTAAGATTAAAGACAAGATTATCGATGGGCTCAAACAAATCCCCGAAGTCGACTATGACAAAAATCGTCTTGAACAAGAATTGATTTACTACATAGAGAAACTTGACATCAACGAAGAGAAGCAAAGACTTGCTAACCACCTCAAATACTTCCGTGAGACGATGAAAGAGAGTGGACATGGTGTAGGAAAGAAGCTCGGTTTCATTGCTCAAGAGATGGGTCGTGAAATCAATACTACTGGTTCTAAGAGCAATCAAGCTGAGATGCAGAACATCGTCGTTAAGATGAAAGACGAGTTGGAACAGATTAAGGAACAAGTGTTGAATGCGCTGTAGAGACCTCCCCCAGCCCCTCCGAAGGAGGGGAGTGCCTAACGGGATAAAGTTGGATAAAGGTAGTCACTACAATTGGATATAATGAGGATATTGAAATAAGTGAGTAAACAACCCTTCTTCTGAAAATAAGGAATAGTATCGCAAATAAGAAACATCTTCTATGTCAAAATATTCATAGATTATCAAACAAACTAAGTCGAAGCCATGGAAAAGAAAGATAAAGGACACTGTTATTTTGGGAACCTTCACTACCATACCAATGATGCTTCTACTCATCAGGTGCTTTGTCAAAATGCAAAATATAATAGGAAACATCCTACTGAGGCAGAGGCACTTTTATGGGAACACCTTAGGGGAAAGCAATTAGGTGTACGTTTTCGCCGACAACATCCTATCTATGACTATATCCCTGATTTCGTCTGCCTTACATTAAACCTTATAATAGAAGTTGACGGAGGATATCACACTATAAAGGAACAACGATTAAACGATGAGAAACGAGATGCCTACCTTGCATCCTTTGGTTTTCATATCATACGATTCACCAATGAAGAAGTGCTTTACGATCTCAATAATGTATTAAACGAAATAAAAACAACTATGAACAAACTTTCATCTGAAAACCAATCTGCTAATACGACACCAACAGCAAAGATACAGGAAGACATTTCTAATTTCACTTCGTCTCCTAACATATCCCAAGACTGTCCGTTAGGCACTCCCCTCCTTCGGAGGGGTGGGGGGAGGTTACTCATTCTTTCAGCTCCTTCTGGTGCTGGCAAAAGCACCATCGTTCAATGGTTAATGAAGGAACATCCCGAATTGAAGTTGGCTTTCTCCATCAGTTGTACTACTCGTGCACCACGTGGTACAGAGCAGAATGGTGTGGAATATATCTTCCTCTCACCAGAAGAGTTCAAAGAGAAGATTCATAATGGAGAGTTTTTAGAGTTTGAGGAGGTCTATGAGAATCGCTTCTATGGTACATTGAAATCACAAGTAGAAAACCAGGTAGAAGCTGGTCAGAACGTAGTTTTTGATGTAGACGTTAAGGGCGGATGTAATATTAAGAAATTCTATGGTGAACGTGCTTTGAGCTTATTTATTCAACCTCCATCTGTAGAAGAGCTCCGTCGTCGCCTTGTTGGCCGTCAGACTGATAGTGCTGAAGCCATCGAGAACCGTCTTGCTAAAGCGTCCTACGAGCTTACCTTTGCTAAGAATTTCGATAGAGTCATTGTCAATGACGACCTTGAAAAGGCAAAACAAGAGACATACGAGATTGTAAAAACATTTTTAGAAGGATAAGAAACTTCCCTCAGGTCTCCAAAGAGATAGACCTTAATGGGAAGACTAAGAGGAAGAATATCTTTATCATAAAGTTTAGAATTTCGGACATAACAGTTGCCTCTATGTTAATTCAAGTGATTAGTTCCACAACAACCTCTCTATGAAACCATCAACTAACTTTATTCCGTCAAGCTCTCCCATCCCTTCGGAGGAGTCGGGAGAGATTTCCATTGGTATTTTTGGAGGCTCCTTCAATCCTATTCATAACGGACATATTGCGTTAGCCGAGGCTTTTCTTAAGAAGAAGAAATTAGACGAGGTATGGTTCATGGTTTCTCCTCTGAACCCTTTCAAAGTTAATCAACAACTCTTAGCCGACCAACAACGATTAGATTTAGTGCGTAAAGCAACAGCTAACAATCCTCATTTCAAGGCATCGGACTACGAGTTTCATCTTCCAAAACCTTCTTATACATGGAACACTCTACAGCATCTTAGTAACGACTACCCCACTCATCGCTTCACTCTTCTCATTGGTGGCGATAATTGGGAGGCCTTCGATCGATGGTATCATGCAGAGGATATCCTCGCCCACTACCCTATCGTGGTATATCCACGACACAATCAAAGACTCTCAGAGACCTCACTACCCCATGGAGTCACTATCCTTCAAACACCTTTTATTGATATCAGTAGTACCGACATACGCCAACGAGTAAGCCAAGGAAAGACTATTGACGGTCTGGTACCTCAAGCTATCATCTATGATGTTCAGCACCTATACTAAGCTGTTTCACAAGAATAATTTATAATAATAGATTATCTATAGTAATACAGATACGTAAACAATAGACTAATAATAGGATGGTTTTACAGAACACAAAACAGTCACCATCGCCTGTTGTCTCATCCTATCAGAAGTAAAACATCAACTCTTTGTCACTCTGAATGCTGTGGCCGTAATTCCTGTTCTTCGCTTGTAGAACTTGCACAACGAACTCAAAGACACAAAGTTGTACTCATCAGCAATCATCTTCAAAGACTTATTAGAATAACGCAATTCAAGTTCTATAAGCGTAATCAGGGTCTTATCAATCCACTCTTTCGCTGTAATCCCAGTTTCCTTCTTAATGATCATTCCTAAATAATGGGCAGTCATGCACAATTCTGATGCATAGAACTCTAATTCATGTTCCATCTTAGCATTCTCATTTACCAATCGAATGAATCGTTCAACCACCTGCTTATTCCTCGACCAGCCACCTCGTGATTCTGTTGTCATCAGTTTGTACTGTGACTGCGCATAATTCAATACAGAAACAAAAAGGAAGTGTAAAGTCTCATCACTTACTGACTGAAGAGATGACAAACTATAGAGCATTTGCGTATATTGCTCCCAGACCATTTGTTCTTTCTCATCCAAACGAATAGAGAAACATAAATCTGGAGACAGAAACAACTCCGGTAATTTTCCGCCAAAGACCATACGCATAAAGTCTTCTGTCATCGTAAAGCCATCAAAAATCGTATCATGCCCAAAGGCGTCATCATTAACCGTTGCTCCCCAGTTAATAAACAATAAGTCACCGGGCTTACAATGATACTTCTTATATCCAACAGTGGGCTCACACCAGCCCTTCTTAACCATCGCTATTCGTGCTACATTTGCTTTCACAGGATAGTTATTATCAAGGAGCGGCTTGAAGAAGCTGTTGCAATTACGTGTAATAAGAAATTTAGAACCAACATAGATGTCGCCCTCTATATTTGCTCTTTCATTCCTTACAAAAGACAGAATGTCTCTGAAGTCCGATACCATCATTTTCGTTTTTCGTTTTTTCTAATTTAGTTGAAATTATTTTGTAAAATTAATGAATATCCTTGATATATTAGACATAATGACCAAATTATTTCTTCAATACGACAATTTTATGCTATAAACAGCAACTATATTTACGATATAGCAACTAAATAGGGATTATATTCCATGTGATAAGGTACATTAATAACAAAAAGGGCAGACCCTCGTCACAAAGAGTCCACCCTCAAAACAAAGAGGTTTAATACTTAAGTCACATTATTATTTTATTATAAAGACTATTTATCCAATAAGTCCATACATATATGCACAAAGGGCAATCATCATCAACGAGCATACACCCAGTAAACCTAATGCAACACGTTTCAGTATTTCTTTCATGCGATTGTGCATCATCTCTTTATAGAAATAGGTTCTTGCATCCATCATTTCAGAATGATGTGATAGTCGTATCATAGGTTATTCCTCCTCTTCCCAAGCTGTGAATTCATAAATAGGCTTTGCTGCTACCTCATCGTCATCATCAAGGTCACCACCTTGACCAGGGGCTGTAGAAGACACGCGAGGACTTGTCTGTAAAACAGCTGTATGATCGTCCATCAATCCTTCTACCCTTAGATCACAACAAAGTATCTCCGGTGTTATATATTCTTTCTTTTCCATTATATTATCTCCTTTTATTTTCTTTTTTAGTGAACTTGCTAATCATGGTGCTTCTTTTAGCTGTAGGGGAGTCATACTGATTATGAACTCTCTGACATCCCCTACAACATAAAAGCATCTTAGATTATTCTTACTTCAATACTACCTTCTTACCATTGTGGATGAACACGCCATGTTGTGGGTTCTCTACACGCTGGCCTTGTAAGTTATAATAAGCATTATTGTCTACAACATTGTTGTTCTCTACTGTTTCGATAGCATTTACAATGTTATGATCTTCACCATCATCAAAGACAAACATTACCTTTGCAGAAGCTGACAACGTTACCTTTGGACGAGCAACAGCCTTATGAACAGGGATCGTACGGTCAGTTCCTATCTTGAGAGGCTTAAAGATACCCGCTGTTGTCATTGCGAAGATTGGATCAGAAGTAGATGACTGCTTCTTAGTATCCTTGACCGTCACACCTTCCATGATATTATTTGAGAGACTATATGTAACATTGTCCTTCTCACCTATAGCATAGTAGAAATCTGCAGGGGTACTTGCTCCACTACGACTCTCCAACAAAACACCTGTTTCAGCAGGTACATAATCATAGTCTGTCACGTGAGTATTACCATAATTAATACTCTTCATAATGAACTTAGTGGTCTGTACACCAGTTGAAGCATCTGTCTCTGTTGACATACCAGCAGTCTGCGTAATGAAAGCACCAATGCGTCCTGCCTCATTGTTTTCACGTGCATAAATACCGAGGTCAGCATCAAACTCACGTGCGAAAGTACCATACCAATGTGCTATATTAATCTCGCCAGGTATCTTATAAGATGTCTGACCTGCATAACGAGACCAACCTGTAGCAGTCTTATAAGCATTCTCAGCAGACTTCTTTACATAGACCTTGAGACTTGGTTCAAACTCCTTCTGGGTATAGTTACCTGAGTTGTCAAAGTATTCCCACTTTGTTGCACTCATATCCTTTGTAGGTTCAGTAGCGGTGAAGTAGATACGCTTAACACTTGAAGTACCATTACTCTTCTTGAAGGCATCGAGTCCTACATAATCAAGTGTATTCTTAAAGACAACCTCCTGTATATTAGTTGTGTTGTCATTCATTGCATAGTCGCCCCAAAGACGCACCTCGTATGTGTTATTATTGTCATCTGTTACGGTTGGTTTTACTACGTATGTATAGACGTCAGCCTGTGTACCAACAATCATTACAGCCTTCTTTGACAATGGGAAATATTCTGTTGCACCATTACCAGTACCATTAGTTTCTTTGAAGAAAGAGACACCTCTGGTACGGAACTGACTCCATAAAGGATCACTATCAAATGCAGCCTTAGAATCTTTACGTACACTAAGGTCTATCTTAGTCTTATCTACATTAGCAGGATTGAATGCTGAAGGAGCAACATCAGTAATAGGAGTCTTACCTAAGAAGGCTATCGTATTCAAGTTACCAACACGGTCGAAAGCGAAATCTTCAATCTTCTTTACCTTCTCTGGGATTGTTACGTTCTCAAGAGCCTGTACGAAATAGAATGCTTGCTTACCGATTGTCTCGATAGTTGGAGGCAACATTGTATAATAGGTATTGGCTTTTGCTGGAGGGAATGAGACTAATGTCTTCTTGTCTTTACTCAATAAGAAACCATCTACACTGGAGTAAACTGGGTTGTTCTTATCTACTGTGAATTTCTCAAGTTTAGCACACTCTTGGAAGCCAGTAGCGTCAATTGTAGTCACACTTGCTGGGATTACAACCTCCGTCAAGCTCGAACAAGTATTGAAAGCATCCTTACTAATCGTTGTTACAGTACTTGGAAGCTCTATTCTCTTTAATGCTTTTGCATATTGGAATGCACCTTCACCGATAATTGTCATCGTAGCAGGTTGCTTAAAGGTGATAGTCTCCAAACCAGAAGCACCATTGAAAGATCCTCTCTCAAGGACTGTAACCTTCTCTGGAATAACAAAGCTCTTCAATTTATCATCACCACTGAAAGCATCTGCCTGAATCTTATTCAAGGTAGAAGAACCCTCAAAGGTAAATTCTTCAAGATCCTTACAACCATTGAAAGCACCCGTATTGATTGATTGTAACTGTGAACCATCAGCAACAGTAACCTTCTTTAGTTTAGTTGAACCAAAGGCACTCCAACTAACAACTTCTAATGATGCTGGTATGTTAAGTTCGGTTAGTCCTGAGCCTTGGAAGGCAAACGTACCGATTGTCTTAATCTTAGCTGGTGCTTCAAAAGTGATGTTCTCTAATTTTGTAGTTGCTTGGAAAGCATCATTATCAATCACTTCAAGATTACTATTGAAGTTCACCTTAGTTACCTTCTGAGCATAGTAAAAAGCTCTATTACGAATCTTCTTTGTGGTTGGTAAAGTAGTATATTCACCAGCCTTACCGGCAGGGAACAACACAAGTTCTTCCTTATTCTTTGTGTAAATTACCCCATTATCAGCTGTATAATTAGGGTTTGCTGGGTCTACATCAAATGCAGCGAGGTCGTTATTACCACCGAAGGCACCATCTTCTATCGTATCAACAGAAGGACCAAGCAATACATTTCTTAATTTAACAGCCTTGTCAAAAGCACCTTTAGCGAGTTTCTTTACACCATTCAGATCGATAGCAGTAAGTCCATTAACCTGTGCGAAGGCTGCTTGCTCTATAGATTCTACACCATCAGGAATCTTATAAACACTTGCGTCAGGCTGCCCTGTCACACCTTGATAAGCTGGATTAGTTGAAGGAGAACCTGCTTTCCCATTTGGATAAGCAATCAACTTTTTACCATCAGCCGACAAGAGGACACCATCCACAGACTTAAATGCTGTATTACCAGCAGCAACAGCAATCTCTCTAAGGTTCTGAGCACTTGTATAACCATTGAACTCTGCTGTTGAAGGTGATTCCTTTAACGAAGCTGGTAAAGTAATTTTTGTTAGGTAAGATGCACGTTGGAAAGCATTTGTGTATACACCATAAACACCTTCTGGAACTGTATATTCCGCATCAGGCCTTGCCAAAGGATATGCAGCTACCCACTCTTTTGAATCCTTCTTCTCAATGAGTACACCATTATCAGAGCGGAAGTTTGGGTTCGCAGCATCAACGTTAATTGCTGTAAGGTAGCTCATCTGACCGAAAGCACCACTTTGGATTTCTTTAACAGATTGTGGTATTGTGATACTTGTGATATTACCATCCTTAAACGCATTAGCCTCAATTCGTACAATTGTGTTAGGCATCGTGACAGATGTAGCATTAGGAACTGTACTGTTATTAGCAATAGCCGTTACATTAAAAGTGTACTGGTTATTAGGGTCCACAACAGTTGCAGGAATGTTTACGGTAGTGTTAGTAGATGATACGAACGCCACATTGTAAGTTTTGGGGATGCCATCATGAGCCTCATCCATCTTAGTAACCCTGTACGTGTTACCATCCCGAGTGAAAGTGTTGTTCACTATCAATGCGTTTGCATTAGACACATACAGCAATGCTAGCAGTACGAACAAAAGGAATTTAATTTTCTTCATTTTTCGTCTTTAGTTTTAATTATTTGATATATCTTTTCCTTCTCTATTCAAAAGGGGTCTTTATCAAAAGCTTTGAGTCTTGCGATGATGTCACATAATTATATATATACCATTCATTACCCAGACACACTGTACAACGGATAACCATCTTCCAGTCGTTAGAAAGACTCTCACGGAGTAGAACTTTGAGTTATTAGGCCGCCTCAGCGTGCTTGAATATTTTTGTCCTGACACCTATGTGGAGATATCTTAATTTTAGTATTGCAAAGTTAAAGCAAACCGCTTATAAGACAATTATCGCATAATTGTTATAAATTTCCTTTTTATTCGTTTATTTTTCCTTTCCTTCTTTATTATTGCCGTTTTAGTTAAACACTCCTAATCAAAGTTAAGTTGACCCGTAAAAATTACGATTATGAATATTATTTACACTTACAAATAATCTTACTAACTCTTGCTCGCCTTATATACAAACGTCATGATATTAAGAACAAAAATAGCTCACCTCGAAAAGCGACTGCTATTACCTATTTAAATAAGGGAAACAAACACTCCTATTACCCTAATTTAATTTTAGTTTTAGTTGCTGTCATTTTAACATTTGAAGGATATCTTTTGATTATCAAGGTATTAGGAGTACACAAGATATGACAGATATGACAGGAAAATCATTTTCATGTCAAATAGAGATAATAAGGAAGAATAACAAACAAGAGGGCTGGGAGCGCTTATCAGTCCCCAGTCCTAAGAGCTTATAAATAAAAGAATATTTATCAAGAACGAGGAGGATTGCGTGAGAACACACCTCGCTAAACAATCCATCACCTTATATTATATCTCATTCTTGAGTTTCTGGAAACGTTTCTGACACCGTTTCTTATAATTGTATTTGAAGATATGCTTTTCTATTTTTCGCATATTATAAGTAAACGAGAAGCAAACCTTATCAAGCCACTTTGGCTGCTCATCCGTATAGATAGAACGAGGAATCCTTACAAAGTAGAGGTCGGCTATTGTGTCAAATGCCGAGAACTGTCGATGACTCCGCTCAAAAAGCCATACTTCAGAATAGAAGCGATTGGTAGAGATAACGGCTTTGTCAAAGGTTGGGAGTGTCCTTATATAAGCCGACTTTGCCCACCAGAAACTACCAGAATACATGGTATAGTTGCGTGGTGGCCATCGATAGCAGCTATAGGTATCGTATCCTTCATTCAGAACATTCACGGCAACCTTCCACTTATCAAAGATGAAATATTCTAACATCTCTCTCCAAGCCTCTATCTTCTGCTTAAAAGAACGAAAGAGACGGTCGTTAGAGGTGAGAGACTGGTAAGAGATGCCCTTTGAATGGAAGTAATAGAAGAGACTATCCTCCTTTTCAGACAGTTGCTTAATAAACTCTAAAGCAGGATACTCATACCGCTTAGGGTCGGTGACATTGGATATTATCACGAGCTTATCACTATTGATAATACGCTTCAGACAGTCCACATCCTCTTGATGGGCTGCTATACAACTCACGTAGAAAGTCGTTGTCGCATCCAGCAGACCACTCTTACGCAGATTATCTATCTGCCTTCTCACCAATGGCTCCCATCCAGTGTCTAACATGACATGATAAACTCCATAAATTGGCAGTTCATTCTTCGGGTCGCCCTCCCATCTTCGCAAGTCTTTTCGGTCGTAGACATGGAAGAGACTCTCTCTTATCCGTTGCAGAAAACTACTCATACCAGTTCTTCCTCCATTGAAAGGATGAGACGACGGAACATCTCCTTTAACCCATAATGAGGTTTCCATCCTAACTCCTGAATACGCTGTGTGGCAAGTCTGAGCTTGGTTGTTGGCGAATAGCCTAAGCCTTCTTGTGGCTGTATCACCACCTTCACTCTCTGAGGATTAAACGTTGAAGCAACCAACTCTGCCATCTCACGGATAGAGATATAAGTGTCTTCGTTTGCTACATTGTATGCCTCGCCATCCTTACCACGCAAGAGAATATACAGCATTGCCGTAACGGCATCTATCGTATAGCAATAGCAACGACTGAGTTCGCCTGTCGTATGTAGGATGATATCCTCATTCTTCATAACACTGCGTGCAAACTGCGCAAAGACACGATTGTCATTACCATTCACACCAGCACCGAAAGTCTGTGCCAAACGTGCCACCTTCACATGGACACCATACTCGTCTGCGTAATTATGACACAATGCCTCGGCAGCTCTCTTTGCTAACGGATAACTGCTACGAGTTGCCATTGGGTCAAGATAGCCCTGCATGTCTTCCGTAAGTGAGCGTCGGTCGTCAGTGACAGTACCATAGACTTCTAACGTTGAGGCTAACACCATCGAACTTACTCCATTCTGATGGGCGTAAGACAATAGGTTTTGCATACCGCCATAGACGGTGTTCATCGTCTCTACAGGGTGTTCAACGAAATCTTTTGAAGCTGTCGGGGCAGCAAAATGGAAGAGGTAGTCTATCTTTTTCGTGGGTGTAAATGGTTCAACACAAGAGAAATCGTATGAATAATAGCTGATTTCATCGCTTGCCTGACCAAACATTCTCTCTGCCTTTTGTACGTTCCTTACAACAGCCACCACGTGTAAGTTGATACCTTTCTGTGCGTAGAGCCAACAGACAACGTACCATACACGCCCCCAACAAGCCAGTTGCCCCCGTTACAACAATCGTCTTCCCTTCCAATGCTGCTGAGAAAGGGAACGTATCAGCAAAATAGCTTATATCTTCTTTTAGTATTCTTTCCTTCATTCTAACCCTATAAAGTTATAAAAATCTCCATTCCATCGACACATAACAACAACTTTACAATCCAAATATCTGCTGATCTTCATGCACCTTCACCATCGCACGCAGCACGAAGAAATCTGTTGGGGTTGTAATCTTAATATTCTCCATCGGTCCGATAATCGTCCCTAACTTATAACCATAGTGGCTCATCATCGTACAAGAATCGATGAAATCGGCTTTTCCTTCCGCCAAGGAGCGTCTATGAGCAGTTATTATATCGATCAAACGGAAGCTCTGTGGTGCACGAGCAATGAACGAATCGGCACGTGAAGGAATCTCTAAAGCATCGTTAGCCTGCTTCACGATAAGTGTTTCTGTTGCTGGGATACAAGTGATACAACTCCCGACCTCTTCAACTTTCTTGATGTTATCTGTTATTGTCTCTTCTGTTATCAGCGGACGAACACCATCGTGAATAAGAACGGTTGTCTCTTCGTTGCTTACACCCTTACTCTGCGCATATTCCTCAGCAGCACACAGTCCCTTGTAGATAGACTCCTGTCCAGACTTTCCACCTGGTATAATCTTCACAACCTTATTAATCTCAAACTTACGGAGCTGCTTCTCAAGGAAAGGAATCCAGCCTTCAATACATGCTACAACGATAGCATCTATATCCGTGTGGTTGTCAAACAACTCTAATGTATAGATGATTATCGGCTTTCCGTTTAGGTCAAGAAACTGCTTAGGGCGCGACTTCGTGTGCATACGTAGTCCAGAACCTCCTGCAAAGATTACTGCTATGTTCATACTTATATTTGGTTAATTGTTATTTTGAAGATGGAGATATCACAGTCTACAAATACCTAAATTACTACACTATCCTACTACTTAAAGACAACATCTATCTTGTGTCTATCACGCTTATTCCTTGGTGGTAAGTCCATGTAGTTCCCATAGGCGATACGACATAACTCATCAGCATCGGCTGGCCCTTCAAAGGTATGACCTTCAAAGACGATGTCTTTATGTGGTATCATGCAACGACGCGGGTTCTGCTCATAAAACCATGCACCGTAAGAGTGCATATAGAGGTCGGGATTACCAAATAGTTTCCCTACAAAACGGAACACTGGAAAGACGATGACATGTAGGAACTTATAACCCATTTGCGCCAACTGAGGGTAACGACCAGCTAACTTTGTGTTCACATTGACGGATAGTTTGGCTGCCAAACGCTGCAACCAAGGAATCATATTACCCTCATAGGGGAAGATGTCTACATGAAGTCCTCTGAACTTCTGCGCCTCGTGCATTCTTCGGTCAGCACTCTGCTGATTATCATGACTCCTGTTCTCGCTCTTTAAGTCACGTAGACAAGCCCATTCCTTATAGAAGCCAGGGTCGGTGTCGTTGTCTTGTAAGACGAATTGAGGGTGTGGATGCGCCTTTAAATAGTCGCAGAGCCGTTTGAAATCCTTGTAGTCTACAACCATGTCAATGTCGTCATCCCAAGGAATAAACCCTCCATGACGCATTGCCCTAACACATTTCCCCCATCAAGACGGCAAGGAACACCTATCTTCTTCGCTGTCTCTTGCAGATAGATAGCCATATCGAGCAGCCTCAACTGTGCCTGTCGTAGCACAGAACCATCTGGGTTATATTCCTGTCGGAGGCTTTCTTGTGTCTCTCCTGTGTTGAAAGTTTCTTTCATCTTCCGTTATTATACTTGTTGCAAAGATAATAAAAGAATATGACTTCACCTTCTCTCTCTATAAAAACTTATCCTTCAATATTGTTATTAGAACCAATATACATATATATGCACGGCCGAGAGGTCACAAAGGGAGAGGTGGCACCACTTGCTTTAAGCCCTGTGTATTCTGTTCTTCTGTGTAACTCTGTGAGAAATAGAACGCACCCTCTCTATGAGATAACACACAAACAACTCGCTGGAGAGTTTTTTCTCTCACAGAACTCACAGATTTAACAGAACATTTCAACCAACGTTTCGAACTCACAGAACGCCTCCGGCATACAGATATCACAGAGGCCTTTCAACTAAGATTGGCTGTAACGTTCTGTGAAATCGGTTGACTTAATGTCTCTGTGGAATGCTGTGTGTTCTGTTCTTCTGTGTAACTCTGTGAGAAAAAGAAATATCTTCTATGAGAGAAAAAATCACAGAGTTTTCCCTACAAAGATACTAATATAGGGCATAAGAACGTTAAACATACAAACAGATAGTATGAGAGACTGGCGGTGATTACGCCACATCCTATGAGGGATAAGTAGCGGGAAGAACCGCCACGAGGATAGGCTTGAAACAAGAAGAGGCCCTTCAACGTTCAAGAACATGCCCTTCAAGAGGCAAGAAGACGCCCTTCTTGAGGCAAGAAGGGCATGTTCTCAAACACTATTTATAACACGCTGATTTATTGTGGGTTATATATCAGCTTTTTCGAGACTGTTTCCTCCTATTGTGAGAGCGTTAAACGCTAACATTTATACAGGTTCTCTACCGTCAGAAAGGTGCTCATCCTGCACTGCTTTTACAGCTAACATCAGCAGAGACACTCATTCTCTCTGCTGACAAAAGACCATCATGAACTCCCAACAGTACGAAATCATTATACGAAATGTGTACACAACAGCACAATATCTATAGGAAGGTTCGAAGCGCATTAAGCTACTTGATGTGGGCAGAACTGTTATGGCTGATATTCAATTGGATATCACCTTGGAAATTATGGAGCGATGCAAACACCTTGATTGTTTATACATTACCTTGGTTGATACTCTTCTTTCTCATACGATACATCAAACGGAAATGGGAAGAAGAGGGTAATGCCAGTATAGGATGTTTGTACACAAGCACGTGGATGACCGTCCCACTTATCATTGCACTACAACTCTTTTATCTTTGGATATCACCGCAATTCGACAAAAGCAACGAGATTGTGTACGAGGACACCCATTATCGGGTTACTATCCTTTATGGTTTCCTCGCTACAAATACTGACTTCATACGGATAGACGAGGTTTTCGGGCCTTTTCATCGTGAAGTTTATCAAAGCGAACGCTACGGAATTGACACGAAGAAATTGAATAGTACTACAGCCATCGAAGCCTTCCTAAAACAACAGAAACAGTAGGCAGCTGTCTAACTCACGATAACAAGCGATTCTATTAAAACTAATTTTCCTGTCATTCCTGTCATGTATTGAAGGTAGATAACTAGCTGTTTCTTAGCTTCTTACCACAAATGTTAAATATGACAGCAAATGAATTTAAAACTAAATTAGGGGTTTGTGTAATCATTTTATGCCCCTCTTAGGGTAGACTTCACCCTCTCATCTTTCAGAAAAAACGCCCTCATCGGGGTCGTTCGACCATCCTCTCAGGAATACATTACAAAGGTTATGATATTTGGCATTTCCAAAGAAAAACGCTACATTTGCAAGTTATATAAGGTAAACATAGAAAGATAGGAGCAAAGGAAGGGGGGACTCGCTATCACAAAGACCAATAAAGTGCTTCAAAAAGGATGTTAGTGCGAGGGGAAAAGACGCAACGGCAGACAAGCAGAGAGGCACTTCACAAAAGAAAAAAGTGACTACGTATCACAGAGATACAAACAGAATGGAAAAAGAAACACTAAAGGAGAAAACAGCCAAAGGGCTCTTTTGGGGTGCATTGAACAATGGTACAATGCAGCTACTGAATATAGTTATCGGCATATTCTTAGCTCGTCTACTCACACCATCAGACTATGGTTTAGTGGGGATGCTGGCTGTCTTTACTGCAATAGCAGGTGCTTTGCAAGAGAGTGGGTTCACCACAGCACTTGCAAACATGGAACATCCCACTGACAATGACTATAACTCTGTATTCTGGTTTAGCGCTATCATGGGGTGGGTATCTTATTGCGCACTATTCTTTTCAGCACCTTTAATAGCCAACTTCTTCCACCACACAGAGCTTATCAACCTATCTCGTTTCCTTTTCGCATCCCTCTTGTTCTCATCATTAGGAACTGTTCCTGCAGCTTATCTATTTAAGAACATGATGGTAAAAGAGACAGCCCTTCTGCGTATCACAAGTCTTATCATCTCAGGAGTGGTGGGTATCGTGTTAGCCTTAAAGGGTTATGCCTATTGGAGTTTGGCCTGGCAGCAACTGCTTTATATCACCCTCACGAGTCTTTGGCGCTTCTTTATCATTCCTTGGCATCCCTCATTTCACATCGATTTCAAACCCGTCAAGAGGATGTTTCCTTTTAGTTATAAGATACTCGTAACGACCATCATCAATACAATTAGCCAAAACATTCTAACCTTTATCTTCGGTCGTTTATACTCTGCAAAGGTGGTGGGTAACTTCTCTCAAGCCTTCAAGTGGGATACAATGGCAAGCACGTTTGTCTCAGGAACAGTGTCACAAGTAGCGCAACCAGTATTGGTAGAGGTGAATAATGACCTCAAAAGGCAAGTAAATGTGTTTAGAAAAATGATGCGTTTTACCGCCTTTTTGGTCTTTCCCGCTATGTTCGGATTAGCGATGATATCGCACGAATTTATCATTCTTCTTATATCAGATAAATGGATAGAGAGTATTCCTTTGTTGCGTATTTTGTGTATTAGTGGGGCTTTCCTACCCTTTTATACAATGTATCAAAACCTCATTCTCAGTCGAGGTAAGTCTGCTGTCTATATGTGGTGTACGGTCTTATTAATCGTAGCACAGGTAGGACTCATTATCCTTTGTTACCAACAAGGAATCGTTTTTATGGTGAGTGTCTATACAGTTATTACTGTTCTTTGGTTGGGTGTGTGGCAGTTCTTCGCACATAAAGAGATTGGCATACGCTTCATAGATATCCTTAAAGATATATGTCCTTATCTGTTAACATCCGTGGCGGTAATGATTTCTACCTATCTCATTACCATGTGGATACAGAGTCTTCTACTGCTTTTACTGACAAGAGTCGTCTTGGCAGCCCTACTCTATTATATCGTTATGAAGATGGGAGGTTCGCAAACACTAAAGGAATGCCTCAATTACTTTCATCGTAAGAAAGGGTAATAGCATTCATCTTAGTGGTACATGTACAACTGCATGATAGGATAAAGCATAGCACGAAGTAGCTTAATAGGTCCGCCACCTCGTGTATGAAAGAGCTTCTTGTAGTTCTTCATTAGTAGATACTGTAAACGTAAGAAGGCAAAGACGCCCTGCTTGGTCTCCATTCGCATTGCTTCGCGAGCTTCGATGAAATCGGCTATATTTGAATGTAGGCCCTCCATTAACATGAGTTTACCTTGAAAGATGGGGACAACCTTCTTGCGTATCTCTTTATAATGGTTCACACTCCACGTTAGTTCAGTAAGAGCGTTCCTCCATGAGGGTAGACTACTACTATAATCATTGTAGGTAGTAGCCGCTGCATGGCGTCGGAAGTTCACTAACACCTTATTGCAATACACGATACTGTCGTAGGATGCGGCAATAATACTCAACACTGCATCGTAAAGGGTGACCTTATAAATAGGACTTTCGAGGGGCGGTAGGAGATTAATCAATGCTCGCTTACATAATAAGGTATGGCCCGGTAGACCTAAGAACATCATTCGAAAGATATTCACATTGCGTGGTCTGTTGTCGAAATAAGCAAAGGAACCATCCGTCGAGAAGGGTCGTGAGTGTCCACTACACAACAGCTTATCTCCTATACAACGCATCTGTGTCTCTATCTTATCTCTCTCCCAGATATCATCTTGGTCGGAGATAGCAATGTAATCACCTGTTGCACGATGCAATGCAGAAAGGAAATTCGCATTAACACCATGTTCGCCTTCATTCTTAAAAGTACGAATAACAGTATATTTTGCCGCATACGCTTGTAGTATCTCCCATGTATGATCCGTAGAACCATCATCTTGAATGATAATTTCATGGATAGGATAAGACTGAGCGAGCAGTGAGTCTATCTGCTCCCTCACGTATTTCTCACCATTGTAGGTACAGAGGACTATTGATACAGAGGCTTTGTTTTCCATAACTTTACTATAGTGTGAAGATGACGAGTGCACTGTTATAAACAATGAGATAGAAAGCTATCAAGGCTGTCAGTAGGGTGATAGCATGCCTAATCCCGCCCCTCATCGACTTTATCAGGCAACCTATACACAACGGTATGACGTAAGCCCAATGCGCTGTCATTATATATACCTCGTTAATACCAAACCCTAAGCCTATATGAAGTATCATGTCAAGGGCAAAGAATGACAAACACATCCACATCAGCTTACTACGTTTACCAGCCCAGATTCCGCCTAAAAAGAGTAAGACGATAAGACCTTCAACAATATAGTTTACGACCCAGTTATAACTAACGAAGACTGGGCGATCGCGAATAACATCACATAACGTGTACTTCTGGTGCAACTGTATTGACTCACCAAAGAGGTTCTCAACGAGTGTCTCACAGCGAGAAGTAGTCACATCTGTCCAGTTCAAGAATGGTTGTTTACTCACTGGCGTACCAGAATGAGCATATTGTGGTGCGCTATACTTTGCCTTCAGCTGTGCCTTTCGGTGTTTTTTCCATAGTAACGCAAACGCTTCTGTCTGTTGTTTACTGTCTTTAAGATGCGTCGTATCGCTGAACTCTTTCCACATCTTGGTCTTCTCGTCCTTTACAGCTTTCTTTTCGTGTGCCTTTCGTGTGTTGACACTATCGGCAACAAACGTTTTATACTCCCAAAGACCAAAGCTCCAGATTGCTGCAGCAGGTAAGATGACAACAAGAATAAGGTTCTTAGGATGAAAGAAACGCTTCCCCTTTGAGAAAAGATCAGCTAATAACACCTTTAACCCATTATTAAGTGATACGCCAGCAGTAAGGATAAAGAAGACTATCGTCTGCCATCTCTTCAATGGTTTACGCTCTGCCATCTGCTTACCTGTCACATAAATCACTAAGAGAATGAGGAATAACGAAAGGATGAAATGGTCGGGAGAGATAGCTGCTAATAGTACGTATGCGAAGGAGAAAAGTAAGAAAGCGAGCACAGAAGACTCTCGTTGCGAGAGGTGAAGGAGCTCTCTTCCTATTCGTATCATTAAAAGGAACGCATAAAGGGAACTGATGAGAAGGACGATAGCAACCAAGAACTGTACACAGTTAATGCCCAATAAGCTCATTAATCCCTGATTAATAAGATAGACGGGATAGTAGAAGAAAGCCAATAAAGGGTGTCTATGCACATCGTAGGCTGTTGTCCAGTCGGTAACAACGCAATAAGTGAGTGGGTCAAAGCCAGACACATGGAACCAATCGAGGAAGTTTTTCCGATAATCCTTTGATATCCTTGAGAACACCGAATAGTAAGGAATAATCACTGTAGCGTGCATGATAAGCTGCCACAGGAGGAATAAACAAACCGAAAGGCGCTCGCCTTTTCTTATCTTAATAAACGTCATCCACATAGCTTACGACATTAAGTAATAGAATGTCTGTCCTGCATTGTAAATCCAAAGGTAGATGGTTAGCATAATTAACGTCACACGCATCACTTTTAACCATTTCATCGATAATTGTCTCAGTAAGTAACCGTAGGAAATGGGGATGATGAATGCCCATCCTGAGGTCATTATATACACCTCAGTGACGGCAAATCCGAGGATGAGGTGCAAGGTGAGATCACAAGCAAACCAAGCTAAAAGCATTTTAAAGAACCGCTGCTTATAGCTGAACACAATACCTACTATAAATAAGAGAACTATAAAGACCTCAATGATATAGTTCACACTCCAGTTGTACTCCACGAAGATGGGACGTTCCCACGACACATCTTTAATAACGAACGCTGATGAAGCTGAATGGACTCACCGAAGAAGTTCTCTACAATGGTTGGAATACGTGGCGTAGAGACATCCATCAACTTTGTTATTACCCCATCTCCAGCAGGCTGACCAAGGTGTGTTCGCTGCCACTCCTCTCTTTGTTTCTTGTGTTCGAGTACCTTCTGTGGGTTCTTCTTCAGTGTTTCACTTTCGATATGACGCACAATTTCCTGCTGTGGGACCTCCAAAAGATAATATTGAGACTGTTGAATACCGAGCAATAAGAGCAATGGAAGGACTACTCCAATAGAGAGAAACTTAACGGTAAAAACCTTCTTTCCATTGGTGAATAAGCCTGCTAACAGAGTCTTCGCCCCGTTTGATGTTGCCATTCCTGCCGTAAAGAAAGTCAGAACCAACGATTGCCAAGCAGTTAGTAATTGTCCTTTCTTCATCTTCTTCCCCGTGATGTAAAGCGTCAGAGAGAGCAGCATCAGAGAGATAACGAAATGGTCAGGCACCATGGTTGGGATGAGTACGTGTCCAAAAGAGAATAACAACAACGTAAGTAGTCTTGCGTCTTTTCGCCTCAACTCCAATACCTCTCGGAAAACTCGGTACATAAAGAGTACTGCATAGAAGGCCGAAAAGACGATAATGACGGCCATGAAATACACTGCAAAGTTATATCCTACATTCTGTATGAGCCAATCATTGAGCAGATAGAGCGGATAAAGAAAAGTAAGATATAACGGATGACGTGATGTAACGAAATGGATACGCCCTCCCGAAACCGTTATCCATGACCAACAATCATAGCCTGACATACGAAAGTTCTTGGTAAAGATACTCCAAAAACCACCATGTGCATCCATGGTGTAGACGTGATAGTGGCTTGCAATCACCATCGCATTGAACGTAACAAAGACTGCTAACATGACGAAAGCCAGCCAGCGTTCTTCTTTCTTCACCTTGAAAATATTGAATATGTGCATTGAGTAGCTTTGATTATTTGGTACAAAGGTACGAATTAAAGCACATTTAACAAAAGAATTTGGTAATGTCAGGCAAAACTTTTATCACTTACAGCAATCAATGGCGTATTTGACTATACAAGTGAGTGGTCTTTTCTAAGAGGTTTTCCACTTCTCACATTCATGGTCTTAGTACTCATTACTCCTTATCGACATGTGTTTACTTGTTTCAAAAAAATATAATTATCTGCGTTAATTAATCGTCCTTTACAGCTGATTCTAATATTCCCATGTGCCTATTCCAGCAATTACTCCACCCTTCAAGATGACAATCAGCGCTATGAAAAATCATTACATACAATCAAGATAAACATCCCTAAAGAAAGCGTATCACATCTTCTTAAACCAAAGATATAACCTTCAACAAATCAGCACGTTACGAACAGCAACAAAGAAGACGCCCTTCTTGCTTCAAGAAGGGCGTCTTTAACCTGCAAGAAGGGCATATTCTTGAACGTTGAAGAACCCCTTCTTGTTGCATACTCGGCCTTTTCTCGGAAAGAGAAGGGAGTAGCTTGTAAAATATCTTGACATTTTCTGCTTAAATGGTTAGTATTCTATCCCTCACGGAGGACATTTCTCTCTCTCACATAGGACCTTTCTTTCTCTCACGGAGGATATTTCTTTCTCTCACAGAAGAACACAGAAGAACAGAACACACAAATGTCCACAGAGACATTAAGTCAACCGATTACACAGAACATTACAGCCACAGAGGCCTCACCCCCAGCCCCTCTCCGAATGGAGAGGGGAGTGATTACCGAGAGACCCCTGTATGTCATCCATGCGTTTAGCGTCTCTTCTCCATTTCTCAGCAGGCCAATAGGGGTAACCTCACATACTACTCCCCTCTCCAATCGGAGAGGGGTTGGGGGTGAGGCCTCTGTGAATTCTGTATGCCGGAGGCGTTCTGTGAGTTCGAAATGTTGGTTGATATGTTCTGTTAAATCTGTGAGTTCTGTGAGAGAAAAAAAATCCCAGCGAGTTTCGCAATTGTTCTATTTCTCACAGATAACACAGAAGAACAGAACACACAAATGCCCACAGAGACATTAAGTCAACCGATAACACAGAACCTTACAACCAAAAGAGGCCTCACCCCCAGCCCCTCTCCGAATGGAGAGGGGAGTGATCACCGAGGTTACCCCTACATGTCCTCCGTATGTTCTGCAGCCCATCTCCTCCTATCACCAGGCCTATAGGGATAACCTCACATACTACTCCCCTCTCCAATCGGAGAGGGGTTGGGGGTGAGGCTTGCCCAGTAGGGGTAACCACACATACTACATCCTTGCCTGCTGGGGAGGTGTTGGGGGAGGTGCCAGCTGTAGAAAGAAGGGTAAACCACCTCCTTTCACTCGCTTCACCAGTTCTATCAAGAAATTTGTCCTTACTTCCTACATAGAAAAAAACGCACCAATAGGAAGTTTATTGGTACACAGATAGCAAACATAGGAATCAATGCTATCTGCTTACTAAGCCCTAACCAAAGGAAAAGTTGCAGGAAAGTGCTTTGTAAGACATAGTTAATAACATGTGAGAAAACAAAACCTAATCCTCGTTTCGTAGTAGACTTCACACGGAAGGTGTATCGTGTTGAGGCAATATAGTTAAATGTGAAGCTTACAAGGTAAGCGATGGTATTAGCAATGAGAGGCTGCAACCAGCATATCATCAACAGATAAGTACCATACTGAATGGCTGCAGCTAATGACCCAACAATAATAAAACGCACGATTTCACCGAGCTTTTTCTTATCTTTCACCTGTCTGCTTCTCATCTTTACTCCGTCTCTCTAAAAGGTTTATAATATACTTTGTCTGCATGGGCAAGTAGTTCCTTATCTCCTCTACTATCCCCAAAGGCAATCAACTCATAAGACTCACGTTGCGGATAGAGCTCCTTCAGTCGACTTACTTTCTCTTGTCCGTAGCAGTTCTTAGTGATAAACCGCCCAGTAAGATATCCTCCTTTCACTTCGATTTGAGTACCTAACACTTGTATCTTTTTAGCGATTTCATCGAAGAAAGGACATACCCAGTTATCAACACTCGCACTGATTATGAGTACAACACTATCTTCTTCCTGTACAGCCTTCTGTAGTCTCTTTATACCAGCAGGCCGAAGTAGCTGCTTGTTCTGCTTGGCAAAGTCAACACATAACCGATTAAAACTATCAAGGCTCATTCCCTTAAAGAACCAAGAAAAAACTCTTTGCTTTGCCTTCCAATTAGGATAAAGATGAAGCTTCATCAGTATAAGGAGAGGAGAAAAGAGTAGGAAACCCAAGAACAGACGCACACTTCCCTTTGAGAAGCGGATAAACTCTATGAGTGTGTCCTTGGTTGTTAGCGTACCATCAAAGTCGAAAGCGTATATCTTGTTCATCTCTTATTGGCTATTCTTAAATACATAAATAATAAAGAGGAAGGCAAGTCCGAAGGCTAAGACTATCAGCTGCATGAAACGGTCGTGTATCATCACCTTCGTTGGGTCACCACTCTTCTTATCAACAACCGATATCTGGATATAACGAAGCAGGCCCAAGAGCACAAAGACACTGGTCAGATAAAGGTGATCTGTGTGGAAATTAGCGATGGTTTCGGGACTTACTGTGTACATGATATAGCACACCAAGGTGACACTTGCCGTTATCGTAATCGCTTGATTAATAAAAGTAAGATTATATCGGATAGTATTCTGGCGAGGTGCATGCCCTGTTTCGTTCATCCTCACAACATCGTCACGTCGTTTAGCAAAGGAAAGGAAGAGCATTAACAAGAAAGTCATCAGAACAATCCACTTACTCAGATGTATGTCTGTTGCATATCCTCCTGCCAGGATACGGAGAACAAATCCGAAGGCAACAACGCACACGTCAATGATTGCATAACGCTTCAAACGGAGGCAATAACCTATATTTAAGAGCCAATAGAAGATTATCACACTGGCTGTCTCAACCTGACGTGCATGCAACAAAAAGGTCGAAATCATCGATAAAGCAAACATCAACCCCATCAGGATATATCCCTGAACGATACTTACAGCACCAGAGGCCATCGGACGATGACACTTCACAGGGTGTTGACGGTCGTCATGAACATCGACAATGTCGTTCAGACAATAGATAGATGAGGCCGTCAGACTAAAAGACAGGACTGTGATAAATCCTGCGTAAACCGCTTCCCATTGCAGTAAAGCACCTCCAAAGAAGACTGGAAGGAAGACAATAAGATTCTTAATCCACTGATGTGGACGTATTAACAATATAAGGTTCTTCATTTTATTCTTTTCTCTATGGGCGTTATCATCCCTTTAATTATAGTTTGTAAGAGCCATGCAAATATCAGACTGAGGACAATCGTCACAACAAACTTAGGCCAATAAGACCAATCAGTCCGCTCAAGATAATCGAGTACAAAGTGGGAATGTATCAAATAAAGCTCCAAACTCAATGCACCAAAGACTTTTAGTATTTTGTTCATATACTTTGGTGTATGATGAAGGACTTGATTGAAGAGGATAATCGATGTAAACGTAAGGGGGATATAAAGCATACGTTCAAGGAATAAGGGGAACTGTCCGTGCTTCTCTTGTTCAAGAAACAGACAAGAGGAAAGAGCGATAACGAATGTTATCACTATCATCCAAATAGCCGAACCATCCACTGTTTCTTTCCGTTTCACCGCCTCTGCGATGTTAATACCTATAAAGAAGATGGGCGCACGGCTCCAGAATATCTCTAAATGACCTACTGCTTCATGCAAAGGGGTAATATATTCGACTACGACACACCACATTATCATGATAACAGGAGTCCAACGATAGATAGGATTCTTGGCGATAAGCATCATATAAAATGGACTCACAAGATAGAAAACCATAATAGCTGGGATATACCAGAACGTTAGCTCATTGTGCATCCAGAAGTCCCAGTTAATCGTTATATCCCCGATGAGATCGATGATATTCATACTGTGCCCACTATGTCCTGTTAGATTGATGTTAAGGAAATCAGGTATATAGTAGAGACAGGCCATGAAGAACCAAGTAGGATAGACACGTAAGAAACGTCGAAGATAAAACTTTCGCAGTGAAGGGTGCTTTGTCCAAGAGAACCACAAGCCCATACCGCTCAAGAAGAGGAAGAAATCTACACCGATGTTGCCCATTCTCTTCAAGCCAAAGAAGGCATCTTCACGTGGCAGTCCCACATGAAAAAGAACAACGAAGATGATGGCCAATCCCATCAACTCTCCTCGGTAACGGCTTATATCAGCTAATTCAATGCTTCTTATCTTCATTTATTGCGATGAAATCGTGTATTTATAAGACTCCTTTACTTTAACTTTGGACTCGGTATCTTCTTCATTAACTCTTTGAACAACCATGCTAAACAAAGCGAAGAAATAACGTAAAGGAGGAGACCCGTCCAATATTCTCCCCCTCGAGAGATTGGAATAAATATCTTTCTTGTGATAGGATGACAGACGAAAAGGGCTGCAGAGATACTGCCAACCCACGAGAGAACACTCATAACAGAGAAATACTTATTGCCAACTACGCCTTCTATCCAACTGAGTAATCGCACGAAAGTAATAGCCGCAACACATATTACAAGGGGTACAAAATACCATGTTATGTAGTTGAAGCTCATCAGTAATATGGCAAATAACGAAAGGACAAAGACGACAAGATTTGTAGCAGTCGTCCAGGCGTGTGCATATCTCGCATAAAGTACACCAAAACCGAATGGCAGCATACCACCAATAAAGTTATATCTCCAGCGGTTCAAAGCCTCACTCTCTGGTTCACAGGATAACTGTATGGCAAAGCAAAGCACTATCAACACAACATTCCACGCCCAATGTCGGCGATAAAGGAAAAGTCGATACACGATATACAACTGTATCATAAGCCCAAAGAACCAGTAAGGACCAGGCCAAATAATATCGTCAGGATTGGGAAGAAGATTATTAAAAAGTCCCATTTGACCGATAATATCAATCACATGATATTCGTGGGGAGCGTCTGTAATAGCGTCAACCATCGTAAAAGCCACAAAACCAACTATCATCATACGGAATAGCTTTACCCAATGATATTTGATAAAACCAAAGATGGGAAGACTTGGTTGCGCTTGCAACGTACTCAATGGCACTGTTGGCTGTTGCTTTTCGTACTTCATCGTCAAGCCGTATGCTGATAAGAAGAGGAAAACAGGTACTCCATAATGCCCAAAGAACGATAGAATATGAAAGAAGAACAATTCGTTCCACGACCCCTGTAACACTTGATAGAGTTTGTCTACATTACGTTGGAAATACTGGTATTCGTTCTCCTTTACCACTGGACGCAACCAATGGCAGTAATTATGTAGGAAGATACCGATAATGGCAAGCCCTCTCAACGCATCACACTCTACCCGTGTAAGCAACGCTTCTCGGCGTTTTACAGTCTGTTCTGGTGCGGGATATTCTGTATTTGTATTCTTTTCCTTATTAAACATCCTAACTTTAATAATTGATTTTGTGGTCTTTTACGAGTTACTTTACACTTCTCTAATTCATTTCTCTACGTCCACTACCCACCTTACAAGCTATCTTCTCTTTTGACATAGACTTCTGCTTCGGTAAGAGATGCTTCTCCGAAGGACGAGTAAGCTTATCGTAATCCGTTGTATTCTTTAATATTCTCGGTCTCATCTCATTGTATTGTGGACTGAGGATATTATATTCGGGATGATAGTCTTTCGTATGGATACCAGCTAAGTAAAGCAACAGATGCGGTAATGCATCCGTCATATAACGCCGATGCTTAGCAGCGATGATTTCTTGGAAAATATCAGGGTGCTTCACAGCATACTTATGTGTACAGAAAATCCAGAAAGGTATTTCAAACTCATAGCGTGCTAAGTCATAATCAATAGCTGCTGAATGTTTGCGACAAATAAAGCCTCTATTACCCTCAAAGCATTCTTCTCCGTGGTCAGGCATATAGATAATGATAGCCTCTTGATTCTCAAAACGACTAATGATAGCATCCACGATGGAATCATTATATAGGATGGCATTATCATAATCTGCCAAGATACTACGCTGTTTACCATCGAGGTCAGCACGCTTTTCCGCATAGTCATCAGCCGTGAAATGATGACGGTCGCTCGGATAACGCTGTTTATAAGTGACATGCTGTCCGAGTAGATGGAAGATAATAAGGTTATGCTTCGTATTATGTTGCTTTTGATTCTTATCGTAATCATCGAGTAATCCTCGATCAAATCGGTATAATTGTTGATTGCGTGAATCGAACATCGCCGATGAAAGTTCTGGGTGATTTAAGAAGAAACCACCGCTGAAATCATATACAGCCTGCTTCGCTTTCGGTAGGAACTGATTGGTTATAAAAGTAACATGATAGCCTGCCTTACGGAACAGTGAAGGGAAGAGCGGATAATCACACCACTCCCCTTTCTCTCCAACAACGTGTAAAGAGAAGACGTTCTTGAACACAAAACTGGTTAAGTTCCATGGTGCTACGACATCACTGAACGGTACGAGTAATCCCGACTTCTCTCGTTTAATCTGACGAGGGGTCGTCGGCATGAAATATCCATATTGCTGTGAATGATGCTTACCATAGCTTTCACCGATGATAAGGACAATATTTGGCGATTTAAACGAACAGCTGTCCACTTTCATCTTGTCTTTTGCTTCGATGAGACGGTCGATTTGTTGCGATGCTAACTCATTTGAGAAGATACTGAACACAAGTCGATAGACAGGCAGATAGAACTGTGCACAATCGCTGGTTGTCAGTTCGTGTTCTACAGAACCAATAGTATCTAAGGAGAACATCTCAGCCATCTCTTTCTTATTATGCGCTGACGAGTATGCCGACCAACAGAACAATACAATGCAAAGAGCCCCTAAGACAGGTTGCAGCCGAGCAAATACTCGATACATAACATCCATTTTATCGCTAACACTAATAGGGAGTTTGATTTTCTGTCCTACTACTACAAGAATCTGCAGAAGCATAATCAGTAGTAATAGTCCGACACTCGAGAAGAGGATATCGGTGGTCATGTAACTACTAAAAAACTCACCCGCCTCACGGCCATCAGTCTCACCTACAAGAAGGAGCATGGAGGGGTTTAATGTAGACTGGAACTTCACCCAACAAAAAAGGTCTGTGATACTTGTTGCGTATGCAATAACATACAATAAAGCACGTATCCATCGACGTACTTTCAAAGGAATAAGTGAAAGGAGAAGACAGATTATATACAAGTCGAAAAACAACTCTAACCAAAGATTACTATAGACAGTAGCATCTGGATTATTGGTAGGCAATTCCTCATACGACACCACAATGCCGATAAGATACATAAAGAAGAAAAAAGAGGCATTGCCCTTTATTGGTTGATACGCCTTGTTTAATAGATTGACAACTTGCTTAATAACTTTCATTCTCTCAACTATATTTACTTGCAAAGTTAACATTATTTTTAGGAGTAGTCAACTTTTACTTGTGTATTTAACATTGTTCTCATAGCATAACAGCTTTTTCACCTTATTACATGTGACAAACTCTTCCTCCGTATCATTAGACTTATATACAAGAATAAACAGTATGTTAAGAGGTAAAAAAACATGGCAATAAGATTTATTAGGAGTAATTATTTTTTTATTTCACACGTAATCATTAACTTTACCGCCTAAATAAACTCATAAAATCATGGATGAAGTATTTTTAGTCTTTCTTGGTCTCGCTTTATTAGCAGCCCCTTTTCTGCTGTTTTTTGTACTTATGTCTAAGATAAATGACATAAATTACACACTTAACAGCATCAGTTTTGAAATCTCCACACTGAAATCCATAATGGAAAGATGCAGCGTGAAAAGGAGAGCAAACCTAATACTCCAATAGAGACAAAGCAAGAAGAAATCGCTACACAGCCAAAGGAGCAGCCTGAAGAAGCTCCGAAGGAAGAGACAAGACCTACTATTGTTCAAGACACGAACTGGTGGGAGGAAGAGATAAAGAATGAAATAGAGACCAAGGAAAAGACGGAAGAACCAGTAATCACACATGATAGTGAGCAATTAGAGGAACAGGAGACACCAGAGACCGTGGAAGTTCCTGTTGTAAACAATGAGAATGTAAGACCTTCTACTGTGGAAATCCCTGTCAAAGACACGAAAGAAGAAGCCTCTGAAAATACTGAAGAAAAACCAGAAACTACTGAAGAGCCTGTAGAAGAGCCGAAGAAAGAACCAGCCATGGCCATGGAAGAAAAGTCTTCGATACGTGAAGAGGAGTCTTCTATGCTTGAAGAAGAACCACAAACTGAAGAATACACTATAAGAGAAAGCAATTTTGAGAAATATATCGGTGAGAATCTCTTCGGTAAGATTGGTATTCTCATCTTTATCATTGGTATTGGCTTCTTCGTTAAATACGCCATCGACCAGAACTGGATCAACGAGACAGCACGTACGTTGATGGGTTATGCCGTTGGAGTAGGAATGTTAGTACTGGCAGAAAGACTGCATAAACGCTATCACGCATTTAGTTCTTTGTTGGCAGGTGGTGCCTTTGGTATATTCTATCTTATCACGGCAATCGCCTTCCACTACTATGCTCTGTTCTCTCATACGACCGCCTTCGTTATCTTATGTGCGACAACATTATTCATGTCAGCCGTCTCAATACTATATGATAGGGTTGAGTTGGCAGTTACGGCACTCGTAGGAGGATTTATAGCACCATTCATTATCAGCACAAACGCAAGTAGTATCATCTCTTTACAGATCTATATTAGTATTCTGAACGTGGGTATGTTCTGTCTTACAATGTATAAACGATGGGCAATACTACCTATCATATCCTTCTGTTTCACCTATTGTATTTTATGGGGAACACAAGCGATAACATACATCTCAAGCAATGAGACAAACACTATCTACCCTACTCTATTTGCTTTGCTACATTATTCTATTTCATCTTCTTGCTGCCCGTGGTTTATATCCTGCGTACACAGTGTGAAGGAAAGACAAGGACAGGATTGTTATCTATCGTTACGATTAACAGCTTCCTCTATTTGCTCTATGGCAATTATATCTTACAACAATATGAATCTACCAACGATGCTACGGCTTACTTGGCTTTCTTCATAGCAGCAGTCAACCTTGCTATCTATCTGTACGTACGCTTCCGCGTCGAAGGACAGGACACGCTGCGCAATTTAATGTTAGGACTTGGCATTACATTTGCGTCTATCGCCATCCCACTCTACTTCAGTACAGCTAACATAGCCATGGTATGGGCAGCTGAGGCAGTACTTCTTCTGTGGCTCTTCACCAAAGAAAAGAACCTATTATACGAATGGGGTGCAACAATACTTTTGTTCTTAACACTCGTTGTATTGGCATGCTATAGAGAGAGTGATGTGTTTATACACGATGCTGGTCGTAGTTTGTTCTTCAATGGAAGTTTCTTTGTGACCGTGTTCGTAAGTGTTGCCTTCTTTGTGACAGCCATCATCCTACAATGCAATAAAGAGTTATTTAAGGAGAACAACCGCATTCTTAGCTATACTCCTTGTAATGTGATAGCATGGGCGTTAGGATTTAGTATCTTATACTTTGCCTTCTGGAATGATTTCCACCTGCACCTTGCATACCCAGCGTCCGACTATGCGTCCTTACTCACAGCGAATGTACTAATCTTAGTAGGTGCACTCATCCTGCGTAAACGATTTGAGATAAGTAAATATCCTGTTGCCTACGAAATAAGTATCTATATCACAGGAATTATCTTTGCGATAGCTGTATGGAACTCTGCAGTGCCAGACCAACTAACTTACAGATGGTTGATAACGCTCGTAACGATTGCTTATATGATTTATAGTATGCGTGGAGTGCTATTGGCAACATCAAAAAGAGGAAACCTATACACTGAGTACGCTATCATCTCAACGCTGGTATGGCTCACAACGACAAGACTCTTGCTCGTCACATTTGGCGAGACAGGCTTTAGCACAGCCTTCTCACTGTCATTAGGTGTTGCAGCCTTCATCTTAATGTGTATCGGTATGCGCTATCATAGTAAGGAGATAAGAATTGTCAGCCTGTGTGAGTTTGCAATTATCATTGGTAAGCTCGTCCTCAATGACGTATGGGCAATGCCTTCTCTCGGTAAGATTATTGTCTTCATCAGCCTTGGAGCTATTCTCCTTATCCTCTCATTCCTCTATCAGAAGCTTAAAGATGCTCTCTTTAATGAGGATGAACAAGAACAGGAGTAAGCCTCAACATTAGACATTAACATAACAACAATCGCCCTCATCTACCCAAGTTTCATTTCTTTCTTGGACTGATGAGGGCGATTGCTTTGATATAGTATTCGTGTTTCCTACCTATTTATATTAGGAGAGATACACTTCTTAATAATTCAAACCAAACATCCAAAGAGGTATGATATTACCTGTACCAACCTCGATATCATCTTTTACTATATACCCCTTCTTAGCTTCAACAATCTGTTTCTGTCCCTTACTCTTTCCTCCGACTTCAAAGGTTACACCATTAATCTCAAAGTCTGAGATACGAGAAACAATAATATCATTATGTACTCTCAACTGATTATAGAAGAAGGTCTCCCTTATATTCCCAATATTAGCTTCACTACCTGCTAAGATATAAGCTAAATTAGGGTTATCAAGATAAACCTTATCGACCTTACCTAATCCTCTTATCCCACCAGTAGCATCTCGTAGCTGACTAATAATTCCAGCCTTCTCCATATATAAGAAGTAATCTGGAAGCACATTCCTGCTCACTCCCACCATTGTTGCCAAAGAATCCATAACAGGCTTAAAAGGTACGCTACGTGAAATTATAGCAAGTAATTTCTTTAGCTTACGACTTGTTGAAAGCGTCATATTTGCAAACTGTGGTATATCAACCTCCATCGTAAGATTGACACTTTGGCTTAATAACATTATAAACTCAACGTCATCTCCAAATGGATAATACCCATGACGCAAATACTCTTTAAACAAAGGTAATGGGCGCTCCAGACCTTTTGGGAGTTCCACGCGATGTTGAAGAATATCTTCTAAGCTATAAGCTGGAACAACAATGCCCTTAAACATTTCCAGATACTCCCTGAAAGAAAGTCCCTGCAAATGATAAACAGGAGCGCGACGGCTAAGGTCTGCCTCTCCTTGTATTATATCAAGAACCGACGAACCAGTAAAGCAACTTTCAAATCAACATGGGTATCATATATTTGCTTTAGTTCTTGTGCCCATCCTGTGTACTTGTGAATCTCATCAATAAAGAGATATTCTCCTCCTTCTCTGCAGAATTCATCTGCCAAATCAACAAGTGTATGAGATGAAAAATAGACATAATCAGCTGAAACATAAAGCATATTCTGCTCTGACTGATGCTCCTTTATATATTGTAGAAACATCGTTGTCTTACCGACACCACGTGGACCAACCAGCCCTAACATCTGTCTTCCCCAGTCTAAACGATTATATAGATAACGATGAAAAGTGGTAGAGGTGTACTCTATCCTTTCCCGCATAAATTGTATTAAACTAATATCCATAGCTCTTCTTTTTGCTACAAAGATACGAAAAATGCACTGACCACAGTGCAAGATTACCAATAAATTGCACTACAAGCAGTGCAATTAGTGTTAAATAATGCACTATCTACAGTGCATATCACAACGATTCCTGCACTATCCGTAGTGCAATTGAAATAATACATAGCATAAAAGGATGCTTATGAGTACTGTACTCTGGTAAGTCTTTCCCACACATTGATTAGTTATTAGCCTCTTATTATCATCATTATAATAACCTTGATACTCCGTTCTTCCCATCTTCAACCTATGTGCGAGTACTCCGCACATGTCGTGCTGATGGTTAGCACCAATGGTGTTCAGCCTCCGCACCAATGGTGCGGAGCACTAAACACATTGCAATAACTTATCAAAATGGGGGCAACTTATTGACAGAAGCAAGCTATACTACCAAAACTAACTAACCGATATGCGGTTAAAAAAAGTTTCACATACAAGAGAATACAATTACAGTAGCAAATAGTCACAACATACAAAGCAGTTCTTTTAGAAGTTTAAAGACATAGAAAATTACTAACGAAGCATGTTAAAAGAATAAAAAAAACACATCGCTAATGTAGTTCTTCAGTAAAAAAAACGACTAATAGAATAACATTGGTCTTTTTTATTTACCTTTGTAATAAGATAATATCTAAGACAAGTAACGTCTTAATGACACCTTTAAGGTGAGAAGAAGTAACATTAAATGGCAGAAAAGTATATATTTAACACATAAAACAATAAGCACATGAAAGCAAAAATCTTACTTTTTGCAGCCTCATTCATAGCTACATCAGCTATGGCACAGGGACTGAAGTCGGGCGTAGACCGCAACAACATGGACTTTAATGTGAAGCCCGGTGAGAACTTCTATGAGTATGCTGCAGGTAACTGGTTGAAGAGCCATCCGCTTGACAAGGAGCATCCAATGAACGGTGCCTTTGTTGATTTGGAAGAATTGAACAAGAAACGCATCCGTGAAATGGTTGAGGATTATGCGAAGAAACCACAAACGAAAGGCACTGTGGCACAGAAGATTGCTTCTATCTACAACCTTTACATGGATAGTGTACGCCGCAATCGTGAGGGCTATGCACCTATTAAGCCTGTGTTGGCTAAGATTCGTGCAGCGAAGAATCGTAAAGATCTCATCAAGCTGATGTACGACCTCGACGTAAAAGACTATGGCACCTTCCCTGTTAGCTTTGGTATGACAATAGATGCAATGAATTCTGACCGCTATATCATAGGTATCTCACAAGGTGGTCTTGGCCTTGATCCTGAATATTACACAAAGCCTAACGACCAACAGAAGGCTGTGCTGGCTGCTTACAAGAGTATGAACAACGATTTGTTCAAGATGACTGGCAACGATGCCGCAACTGCTAAGAGAAAGATGGAGGCTGCCTTTTCTATAGAAAACCAGATAGCAAAGGTTAGCTATGACCAGGTAAAGTCACGTGATTCACAAGCTAACTATCACCCAATGACGTGGGATCAGTTCGTAAAGAGCTATCCTGATGTTGACTGGAACTATCTCCTTAAAGCGTCAGGCTATCCAAACAACGGCGGAAAGGTTGCTGTAGGACAGCCAGAACCTGTCCATGAGGTAGAGAAGATACTTGCCACAGCACCATTAGACGCACTGAAAGCTTATATGGAATTGGCTGTTATCTCAAGCTCTGCAGGTATGCTATCAGACAATTTCACTGATCGCAAATTCGAATATAAGAAGGTGGCATACGGTGTTCAGCAACAGCAACCACGTTGGAAACGTGCTTTGGACTTCGTGCAGGGTATCATGGGTGAGGCTGTAGGGAAGCTCTACGTACAGAAATACTTCCCTGAAAGCAGTAAGCAACGTATGATTACATTGGTAAAGAACCTCCAAGATGCTTTTGCACAGCGTATCGAGGAGAACACATGGATGACTGCTGTAACAAAGAAAAAGGCCTTAGAGAAGTTGCAGGCATTCGACATCAAGATTGGTTATCCTGATAAATGGCAGAATATGGATAGCGTTTTCGTTATTGATGACAATAAGTCATTGATTGAAAACGTGAAGGCTGTACAGGAAGCAGCTATGAAGTACCGTATTGCTAAACGCTGGGGTAAGCCTGTTGACAAGAAGGAATGGCACATGACTCCACAGACGGTTAATGCTTACTATTACCCAATAACAAACAGTATTAACTTCCCTGCAGCTATTCTCCAGCCTCCATTCTTCGACCCATCAGTAGATGATGCAGCCAATTATGGTGCTATCGGTGCTGTCATTGGACATGAGATGAGCCACGGATTTGACGACCAAGGTTGTCAATTTGATAAGGATGGTAACATGAAGAACTGGTGGACAGAAGAGGATAAGAAGAACTATGACGCTCGCACAAAGGTTCTTGTAGACTGGTTCAACAAGCAGGAGGTTATCCCTGGTCTGTATGTAAACGGTGAGAAGACACTCGGTGAAAACATCGGTGATAACGGAGGTTTGAACATTGCCTTCCGTGCACTTCAAAACAGTATGAAGACAAAACCATTGAGCGACATGGATGGTTTCACTCCTGCACAGCGTTTCTTCCTCGCTTGGGGACGTGTTTGGGCAAGCAACGTAGCACCTCAGTTTGTTGCTTATATTGTCAATTCTGATGTTCACTCACCAAGTATCAGCCGTGTGAATGCTGCCCTACCAATGATTGACAACTGGTATGATGCGTTCAATATCAAAGAAGGTGACAAACTCTTCGTACCACAACAGAGTCGTGCACATATTTGGTAAACGATAAACAACGAATAAGAAGATGCGTAAAAGAGAATTTATAAAGATAGTCATATTATCATATATATAAGGTAAGTAGCATCTTCAAAATATCAAATAAGGGAGTATACTCATTTAACTTGGGTATGCTCCCTTTCTTCTGTTACAACAACGTATGCCACAAAGAAACATTTATGAACAAAATAAGAGATTTGTAAAATAAAAAACAAGTACCTTTCGCTCTATAATAATTGCTTAAAATAGATAAAAAGTTTCCTTCAAATCAAACTTCACCTATATACAAGACGTACCCCAAAATAAAAACTTCAATAGGAAAGAACAAAGTGCACATCAATGAAGGAAAGGTAAAAAACCTTGATACTAATAACTATATATGACAAAAAACGAACAAATACAGAAAACTTTGAAAGTCAGTTATCAGTCATAAGCATACACTTCAAACATAGAAGAAAAAAAACTTTTGTAATAAATTAACAAGTAGACTGAAACAAACAACATAATCAATAAAATATATATTCTTGATAAGAAATACGATTATTTATCTATTAATTCAATAAAATATTGTATATTTGCACCCGATAATAAAATTAACGTCCCTCTAAGAGAGTAAAGAAAATTACACAATGGGTCAGAAGATAAAGTTTACCAAGATGCATGGTGCAGGTAATGACTACATTTATGTTGACACATTGAAGTATGATATACCTCACCCAAGCGCTGCTTCTATCGCATGGAGTAATCGTCACATGGGTATTGGAAGCGATGGTTTGGTCTTGATAGGGAAGCCAACTGTAAAAGATGCTGACTACAGAATGCGCATCTTCAATGCTGATGGTTCCGAAGCAATGATGTGTGGCAATGCCAGCAGATGCATCGGGAAATATCTCTTCGAGAAAAAGCTCACTGAGAAAACAGAGCTTAGACTTGAGACGCTATCGGGGATTAAAGTGCTACAACTACATCTCAGCGCTGACACAAAACATGTGGACTCGGTTACAGTAGACATGCTTGAACCTAAGTTTGATGTAAAGGAACAATATCAAGGGGCTTCTCCTAATCTCGTTCCTTACCATCTCCCCTTAGAAACAAGCAATGACGTACACCCCACTTTCGTAAGTATGGGTAATCCACATTTCGTTATCTTCCTTGATCAAAGCAAGATTGACGACACAAAGCAGCTCATCACTGACACCGACTTAACAGTCATAGGCAAAGCGTTAGAACATGACTCGGCTTTCCCTGAGCGTTGCAATATTGAGTTTGCATGCTTAATAGGAGCCAATCATCTACGTACACGAGTATGGGAACGTGGCAGCGGAATCACAATGGCATGCGGGACAGGAGCTTGTGCCACAGCGACTGCGGCTATAAAGAACAACATTGCCGACCGTTCTAAACCCGTTGAGATAGAAATGGATGGCGGTACGCTCTCCATTGAATGGAAGGATGATAACCACATCTACATGACAGGACCTGCGGCTTTTGCCTTCGAAGGTGAGGTCGAACTTCCTGAAGGATAAGAATAAGAAAGGATGTCTCTACAAGAAACGAGCGAGACTACGCTTATAGACATATCCCAAACAGAACAAGCACAAGATGGCACATATTAACGAAGAATTTCTTAAATTACAAAAGAATTACCTCTTTGCTGACATTGCAAAGAAAGTAAATGCTTATAAAACTGCTCACCCTGATAAGAATGTTATCAGTCTGGGCATCGGAGATGTTACCCAACCTTTAGCACCCGCAGTAATCGAAGCAATGCACAAGGCGGTCGACGACATGGCGACCAAGGAACATTTCCATGGCTATGGACCAGAACAGGGCTATCTATGGCTCCGTGAAGCCATTGTCAAAAAAGACTACGAGGCACGTGGCATACACCTTGACCCTTCTGAGGTATTTGTCAATGATGGAGCAAAGAGCGACACCGGAAACATTGGCGACCTATTGAGTCAAGACAATACAATGGCTGTGACCGACCCTATCTATCCTGTCTACATTGATTCTAACGTCATGGGTGGTCGCGCAGGAGTCTTCGAGAATGGCCGTTGGAGCAACGTCACATACATGTCCTGCAGTGAGGAGAATAAGTTTGTACCGCAGATTCCCGACCATCGTGTCGATATGGTTTATCTCTGCTATCCAAACAATCCAACGGGCATGGTGATAACCAAGGAAGAACTTCAGAAGTGGGTTGACTATGCACTGGCACACAATGCTATCATCTTCTACGATGCTGCATACGAAGCTTATATTCAAGACGATGACATTCCTCACTCTATCTACGAGATACCAAATGCTAAGAAGGTTGCGATAGAGTTCCATAGTTACAGTAAGACTGCCGGATTTACGGGTATTCGTTGTGGTTATACGATCATTCCAAAGGAGCTGACAGCTACAACAAAGGATGGTAAATGTGTTGAAGTGGCACAATACTGGGACCGTAGACAATGCACAAAGTTCAACGGAACAAGCTACATCTCACAACGTGCTGCAGAAGCTATCTACAGCTCAGAAGGTAAGAAGCAGATTAAACAGACCATCAATTATTACATGGAGAATGCTCGTATCATACGCGAGAGTTTAACAGAGTTAGGCCTCACTGTCTACGGTGGACAGAATGCACCTTACCTATGGGTGAAGACACCGGCTGACACTCCTTCATGGAAATTCTTTGAAGAGATGCTTAAAGGTGCACAGGTTGTTTGTACGCCTGGTGTTGGCTTCGGCTTAGCTGGCGAAGGTTTCATACGCATCACAAGCTTTGGAGACCGCAACGATTGCATCGAAGCAATGGCAAGAATTAAGAAATGGTTAAATAAATAAGAATACAGAAAGTCTTTTTCAGATAATCATACGTAAGAAATAACTACCAAATCCTATTTTTTATGGGATATTTTTAGTTACCAGTGGGATTTCATCGGGAGATGAGATCCCACACCTTTTTTTTAGTAATGAGCTACTTTTGAAGTCTGTTCCTATATTTAGCGCAATACAACAATAAGACTTGAACAGCTCATTGTCATGCAGAAGGAAATGCCGCACAAACCCTACGAAGCGATAAATTCATAGTTATCAGACCTCCATCCAAGAGATAATAAGTTCGTTATAACCTAAAAGGAAACCCATACCAGCGTACCTATTAACTAATAATTATCTGCTACCATGTCATCTTTATAACCCCGTCCTGTAATCATTTCATTTCTTTTCAGTAACTTTGCGCACGGTTATATCATTAATTAAAAACAGAAAGAATTATGAACGTAGGAGATAAAGCACCAGAGATTCTTGGTACCGACCAGGACGGAAAAGAAATTAAGTTGAGTGATTATAAAGGTAAGAAGATTGCCCTCTACTTCTATCCTAAGGACTTAACATCAGGCTGTACTGCACAGGCTTGCAACCTTCGTGACAACTACAAAGAGCTGACGGATAAGGGTTACGCCATCATCGGAGTAAGCATCCAAGACGAGAAATCACACAAGAAGTTTATCGAGAAGAACGAACTTCCCTTCCCTCTCATTGCCGACACCGAATTGAAACTCGTCAACACCTTCGGCGTCTATGGTGAGAAGAAGATGTACGGGCGCACTTATATGGGTACTTTCCGCACCACGTTTATCATCAACGAAGACGGAATCATCGAACGTATCATTGGTCCAAAGCAGGTTAAGACGAAGGATCATGCTGCTCAGATCCTTGCAGAGAAGTAAGTCCTTCAGTAAAACGCTACCTTCTAATCTGTAACAAAGCCTCTGATTGTAGAGGCGGGACAACAGAACTTTCAATGCAACAATGTCTAAGAAGCAAAACGTAAAGAAGACATATCCTAAAAGTTCAAGGACTACAAAAGCTGCGTCTCACACCCCAACTCCTCCACAGACAAGGGAGAGAAGGGGTGTGAGACGCCTTCCTAATGAAACGGAAATAAGGTCATTGCGCCGCAAACTCCTTCCGCTTGTAAATAAATACGAGGTGCCTGATTTTCTCAACGGCGACCCTTCATGGTTTATACACCAAGTGATTGGAGAACGAAATCAGGAGACTATCGCTTTCATTGCGTCCTGTCTTAGCTATGGTTCAAGAAACGTTTTCATGCCACGCATACAATATCTGCTCGACTGTTCACGCCATGAACCTTACGAATGGATAAAGAGTGGGAAATATAAACTCGATATTCCTAACGACGATACATGTTTTTATCGTCTCTATACCAATGCGATGATGTACGATCTCTTCAAAGCTCTCCAAGCGATGTATGAGGTGTATGGAGACATGAAAAACTTTATTCGTTGTCATACTGGGCATAATGACGACAACCTTCAACTTGAGGCTATTGAGGCAATAGAGGCTATCTGCCATTATTTCCAAGAGCAAAAAGCTGTGGGAATCGTACCCAAGAATGCAAGTTCAAGTTGTAAACGTGTCTGTATGTTCCTTCGTTGGATGGTGCGAACTGACTCTCCTGTCGACCTCGGTATATGGTCAGACCTTATCCGTCTACGTTCGCTCATCATGCCACTTGACACCCATGTCATACAACAGTCCTTGCAATTAGGTCTTATAACAAGTAAGACTACCTCTATGTCGGTGGCTCGTAAACTTACAGACAAGTTATTAGAAATCTTTCCCAACGACCCACTAAAAGCCGACTTTGCCCTCTTTGGTTATGGCGTAAACCAGAAATAAGAAGCTCTCCGAAATATGGTGTGACAAACTTAAACGCTTATAATAAAAGTATAAAACGATGCGTACACCCTCTCCATAGGGGTATCTCGGTGATTACGCCCCTTCCCTTCGGGGGAGGGGCGTAGTATGTGAGGTTACCCCTATAAGGCTGCTGATAAGAGGATAAAACGAAGCGTACACCCTCATTATAGGGGTATCTCGGTGATCACGCCCCTTCCCTTCGGGGGAGGGGTTGGGGGAAGGGCCACTCTCTCTCTCTCATGTTCCCCTTTTTCTCTCACAGAACTACACAGACGAACAGAATACACAGGGTTTCACAGAGACATTAAGTCAACCGAGAACACAGAGCATTTCAGCCATTGCTGGGTGTTGGGTGTTAATTGTTAGGTGTTGATGAATAGCAGAAAGGCTCTGTGCTATCTGTCGTCGCTTGCCGGCGTTTGTGGGTTCTCTCTGTTCGCAGAAAGGTTTCTGTTCATCTGTGAAAATCTGTGAGAGACAAAATCCCCAACGAGTTTCTTACGTTCTAAAATCTGTGAGAAAAATAATCAACGAGCTTCCACAAAAAAACTTGCCCCTTAACACCAACCATGGTGCCAGGGGCAAGAAACGAAAATTAAATTACCGATGTATCGTCATTGATATCACATCAATGGCTTCCCGCTGGAAACATAATTAAAACTAAATTAATCAATTCAGTATTATTAAAACCGAACTTTTTTCTTTCTAATAGGGCCAATTGGCCTTATTAGGCCTATTAGGGCCAATATCCTTTCCTATCCTTGGCCCGCTACTGGGCCACTTCCTCCTCCGTTCTTTTTCTTATCCTCCTTCTTGTCTTTGTCTGTCTCCTCTTTCTTCCTCACCGTTTCGTAAGAGTTTACGGAAAGCTCACTCTTCAATTCTCTTCCGGGCGTAAAGACTACACGCGGCTTAATTGTCTCGGTCTTAAAGGCCTTTTCCGTTGCAGCCCCCTCGCTTGAAAGAGTTAAGCGCATTGTGCCAAACTCTCCTAACTGCACACTAAAACCGTCACGAAGGTAATGAGGCAGGCAATCCATAAAATTCGCCAGCACGTTTTCGATATCACCACGTGTCAGCGAAGAACGCCCCGCAATGTCATGCGCAATATCTCGCAAGGTCTTCTTACCCACATTCACAGGACTTGCATAAAACTTTCCAGGACCTGTCTTGGTGCCTGGTTTTCTTCTTTCAATCAATTTGATCTTCATTGTGTTTAAAATTTTATTAGTTATTACTTACTTCTGCTGCACTTTGCAGCAACACGTCTTTCATTAGTTTCGTTTCTTATACCGAGCATCATTAGCTTAAGTAAAAGCGTTTTTGTTCAGTATTCAAAAGAGAAAAAAACCTCCGCAATGCTTGGAAAATCCGCACGCTGCGGAGGCTTAAAAACATATATCAAGTCAGAGTAAAATTTCTAACGGGTCGGAAGAAAATTTCTAACCCGTTAGAAATTTCTCGCTAACCCGTTCCCCGTAAATTTCTAACACGTTAGAAATTTTCTTGCAACGGGTTAGATTTTTCCTTATCTCTCACCCTCCTTTATCCCGTTAGGCACTCCCTCCCCTTTGGGGAAGGCTGGGGTGGGGTTTCTTAAGCACTCCGCTCGTAAGCCTTCCCAAAAAGACCTTCACGATGAAGATAAATCTTTACCTCTTCTGATGCTTCTAATGCCAAGATTGAAGACAATTTCATTATGTTGTCGACTATTTTATTATTATGTATATTCTTAATTTTATAAAATTTTCGGCGACCGCCGTTCGGCGGTGGTTAAGGTGTCGCCTTTTAGAGGGCGACACCTATAAAGGCAAGTGCACGGACTACTCAACCATTGGATCGATCCTCATCCCGCTGTAGCGGACGTAGTAGTAGTCTACGCTGAGGTAAGTATTGTTGAAGTACAGATAGTACGCGACGTGGTTATACCCCGGGTAAGCACTTGACGACCAATAATAGCCGCTGCTGCCAACGTCGTCCAGCTTACCATTGTAGTAGCGACCCAAGGCGGGCAGGTAGAAATATTTGTTTGCGTCAGCTGCGGAAGGAAGGGTATGAAATGCAGGCCTGCTGTCAGCGTTTCCTATTGTACGAAAATCGCTTCCGGGGGCAGCCATGTTGCTGTTGTAATGACCTTCGTCTTGCAATACTGACTTTTTCTTAAACCACATGCCACCTTTATATAAATGCCCCATAGTTGTCCATAATTCGTCTGCGTCCCAACAGGGATTGCCATAGGCAGCGTACCACGTCATCTCGTTCACGTTAGGTAGACTTGCGCATGAATGGGTGGCATTAAATGGTGTACCGAGACCTTCATTCTTGTAACGAGGGTCAGCGTTGCTCTTGGCGTAATTAGATGAACTGTTACCGTTTAGTGTTGGCTGACCTGTGTTTCCTGGCAAGTGCCTTGTCCATTCGTATCCCTTCCAGTATTGTTCCTGAGCATCCCACTGGTAATAATGGTCGCCATCGTAGTCGCGGATGTTAAGGTTGCCATCTATATCATAATAGTTATTCACGTCATAGTTAAAAGCCTTAAAGGCCTTTGTAACTGTTCCTTCTGTTCCAGTTGAAACATCCTTTAACCAATAACGTACTTTCAAGGTATGAGTGCCTGGCTTAATCACCATGTAGGCTCCATTAACTGCTATATTATCAGAAGCTGTATTCAAAGGGAAGCCGTTAGCATAAGCTCCACTACCTTTGGTGCTAAGGATTATCTCCTTGTCAGCCTCTGCACCTGTACTGACACTTTGCAACGTGCCTGTGCTGGCGTTCAAGGTATAGGTGCTTGCAATGTCATTATCTGAACTTACTTCTATCTTTGTCAAGTAGCAGTTCTGCAACAATGTGTTGCTTACATAAGGGTGGAAGACAAGGTAAGCTGCCTGATGCTCTAACTCGAAGCTGAAAGACCCTCCTCCTAAGGTTCCTGTAGCAGTTGCTGTACCATAGTCACCTGATACGCCAAAATGCTCGGTGTTGTTTGGTGTTGACTGACTTTGAGCAGATGGGATAACCACTTGGTTATTGCTGCTATTCTTACCGAAATAATAAACCTTATAACTTGTATTTGCAGTAAACTTGCCTGGAACTTTATACATAAAAGCAGCCACCTTGCTCGTAGGAGCGTTCGTACTCTTCCGCAATACGCCGTCGTCATCCTTTACGTAGATATAGTCGCCTGCTTCCCAAGAGAAATCGCTACTGTTATAATCCAATGATGTGCGAGTCTTTGCCTCATCGCCTGCTATGAAAGTCGTAAGGTTCTTATCGTTGTCGCCCTCTTTGTTGGTTGGGTTTTGTGCCACATCTTCCTTAGCACAAGATGCGAAAGTCAAGGCGATGCCGAACACGACAGCCAAAGACTTTAGTTGCGATGCGAATGAATATTGTTTCATTGTTGTCTTCATCATTTATTCGTTTTTATTTGTTCTTTTAGTTAATAACTCTCTCTTAGTCTTCCCATGAAGTTGAGTTTTCATCTTCGAACTCTTCCTCATCCCATTGACTTTCTTTAGCACCAGCTGGACCAGTAGCATGGTTCGCCTTTTTGTGCTGACCAGGCATGGATGCGTCCATCAGATTAGTGGTTTCGTTTACGTGGACTATTTCACACTTTGGTGCAGAATAGTTCTTCTTTTGTTTCTTTTTCTCCATTGTTTTATCAATTAAAATAGTTATTATTTCGTGCTTAATTTCTTCTTATTTCGTTTACGTAGGGACACAAAAAAGCGAACAAAGGAAACTCCGAAAAGTCCTTTGTTTACAGGGGTTGCACGGCACGCCTCGCGCGCGTATGCGAGAAGAAAAAAGTGGGGAAGTTAGGCCTGGCCTATATGAGAGAGAGAGAGAGAGAGAGAGAGAGTACAAAATTATTTGGAACTACCAAATAATTTGCGATATTTTTTTCATCTTTCTTCGTTAAAGAATCTAATGCAGCACAAAGCCTGTCTGCGCCTTTATTTCCTAATAAAGTGCAAACATTTGCTGAATTAATATTCTTTATGACTCTCATCGTTATTACGAGTTAATTTTAATTTAACTGGGCGCAAAGGTAGTGAGAATATATGAAACAAACAAGAAATTAGCTAAAAAATATAAAAGCCATTCTCTTTTCTTGTTCCATGTTCAGCATATCCCCCTCTACAGTTACAGCTCTATCAAAGTCTGCCTTTAATTGCAAAAGGGAGGTCAGCTCCACCTTTCTTTATATAAGGAATAGCAACAAGGCAAACTCATAAAAGATTCTTCCTAAATATAGAATAATAAAATAAAACTCTCATATAATAAGGCACACGGAGAGACGGGCGAGGGTTCAGCATTTCTCTGCTTGTCCTCCCAGTTCGCAGAAAAGCAACTGTTCTATCCATGTGTTCTATGAGAGATAAAACTCCCGACAAATATTTTGTCTCCTTTTCTCACAGAACTACACAGAAGAACAGATTTCACAAAGGCGCACAGAGACATCAAGTCAACCGATGACACAGAACGATACAACCAACGTTAGCAGAAATGCTCTGTGATATCTGTCGTCGCTTGTCGGCGTTTGTGGATTCCCCCTGTTCGCAGAAAGGCTTCTGTTCAATCTGTGAGTTCTGTGAGAGATATAACTTTTGAGATATCACTAAAAATCTGAAGAATCCCATAAAAGTAAATAGAAACAGAAATCCCGACCACGTCATAAACGGAGTCGGGACCTTGTAAATACTCTCAAATTTCTAAATTACCTTTTTAATTAGGCAGCGATGTGATTGTTAACACTAACTGCCTTTGCTACTAATGCTGCTACTACAACAGCTGAAATTACTAATGAAACCATAATCTTTCTACCTTTAATGGGGAACGTTTTCCCCCAATTCATAATATGTTATCCTTTTAATTACGAGTGCAAAGTTAGAGAGAAAAACACTATCCAACAAAAGATACGCAGAAGAACCTTGCCTTTTTGGCCTTTTATTATGCTGTATCAAGCCGATTGACATAAATCAAAGTGGCAACACTTGCTTTTCTCAAATATTTAAGCTAACTTTGCCTGCCGCAAACGAAAAAGGCACAAGAGAATGGAGAAAAACCAAGAATTACGCAATGCATGGGACTTTGTAGAACACACCGGAATTAGTATTTTCCTAACGGGAAAGGCTGGTACGGGCAAAACCACATTCCTTCGCGCATTTAAAGAACACAGCAACAAACGAAACGCCATCGTTGCTCCCACTGGTGTGGCTGCAATGAATGCTGGCGGTATGACCATCCATTCCTTCTTCCAACTTCCCCTCTCGCCTTTTGTTCCTAATGCGAACATTAAGAATCGATTTGATTATAGCAAAGAGAAACGTAAGATTATGCGTACGCTCGACCTACTTATCATAGACGAAATAAGTATGGTAAGGGCCGACGTACTCGATGCCATCGACTCTGTGCTGCGCCGTTTTCGTGAACCCAACAAACCTTTTGGGGGTGTGCAGCTCCTCATGATAGGCGACCTACAACAACTCACTCCTGTCGTGACGCCCACAGAAGAAGAATTACTACAACGTTACTACGATACTCCTTATTTCTTCGGTTCAAAAGCTTTGCGTAGTATTAACTACGTTACGATTGAACTTACCCATGTTTATCGACAGCAAGACGAGACCTTTATCACCTTACTTAATAATATAAGGGAGGGTAACGTTTCGGAGAGCGACCTCCAAAAACTCAACCAACGCTACGACCCCACTTTTCAACCGAAGCAAGGAAGTGACTATATCCGACTGACGACACACAACAGGATGGCCGAAAGCTATAACGAAGACCAATTAAGAAATCTTCCAACAAGGGCCTATACCTTCAGTGCAGAGACAGAGGGAAACTTTCCAGAATATAACTATCCAACAGATTTCAACCTAACATTAAAGGTTGGGGCACAGGTGATGTTTATCCGTAATGATAACATTGGAAGATACTATAACGGCCGCATTGGACACGTCACCTACGTAGACAATGAGAAAATCAGCGTTCTTTGCCCTGGTGACGAAGAGCCCTTTGATGTTGAAGCAGAAACCTGGGAGAACACCAAATATACCTTGAATGAAAAGACGAAACAGATAGAAGCTGAGGTGCAAGGAACGTTCAAACAGTATCCACTCCGCTTGGCATGGGCCATAACCATACATAAAAGTCAAGGATTAACCTTTGAACATGCTATCATAGACGCACAAGCATCCTTTGCTTCGGGACAGGTCTATGTTGCACTGAGCCGTTGTAAGTCGTTAGAAGGTTTAGTCTTAGCCTCTCCTATCGGCAATACGGCTATCATTAACGATAGTAGAGTGAGCGACTATATCTCTCATCAAACAGAGGAGGCACAGAAGAGTATCTCCGTATTACCAACGCTCAAAGAGGAATATTATCGTCAGCTACTCATTGAGATGTTTAATTTCAACGACCTTAAAGTATATGAGGCCGCCCTCTTCCGAGTCCTTACAGAGTTCTTCTTCAAGTATACTAAGATAAATGCACTCCACAAGATGGCGTTGTCTGACTTAGAGAACAGAGTCATCGGAGTATCGATGAAATGGGAGAAAACTATCAAGTCTATGACTACCGAGCAACTTCAGAGAGAAGATTTCAAGGAGAGAATAAAGAAGGGAGCTCTCTATTTCCATAGTGAATTGACTGAGATATTCAGCAAGACCATACCGTTAACAAAGGAGGTAGAAACGAATAATAAGGTTGGGGCTAAACGCTTTGATAGTACTTACACGGAACTTAAACAGACATACGACGCCAAGCAGGACCTATTAGAGAGTATGATGGAAGAAGACTTCACCATAACAAACTATCTGACAAGGAAGCAAGAGGCTATTCTCAACAGTATTGGCGATGAAACCGAGAGAAAAAGAAGAAAGAGAAGAGAAACAAAAGACAGTCCAGCAGCTAAGAAGATTAGCACATACGAGCAGTCTTACATCCTCTATAAAGCAGGTAAAAGCATCGAAGAGATTGCTAAGGAACGTGGGCTCACCGAAGGAACCATTCAAGGACACCTCGTTCCTTACATCAACAATGGAGATATAAAACTTGAAGATGTCATAGAGGAAAAGAAAATTAATATCATCAAACGTATCGCAAAAGCTGTAGGAAGAGAGAACGGCATCAAACCGATTAAAGAACAATGCCCTTCGGACATCACCTACAACGATATAAACTTAGTCATCAAAACAACCGTCCCCTGAGAGGGCCTATCGTTATCGAGCATAGTACTCATCTATTAGTATTGACAATATCACCTCCCCCTCAGGGGCTTTATCAACCTTACAAACGAAGTTGTCTGATAACAGAAGATATGTTATCTCCTTAATCTTTCCAAAAAGAAGACTAAGAAACAAAGATTACGAGATAAATTTATTATCTTTGTATTAGACAACAACACAGACATATCATGATTTTAAGTTATGCAACATCATTAGTGGCTATCGCTGCGACAGCTATATGCTTTATCATCATTACATTAATGTATTGGAGGTCGCCAAGCGGTCCACTCACCTTCAAACGTAGAGTAATTATAGCAGACTACTGCCTGTTATTATTATATCTATGCTGCCATTTCTTTAGAAGCAGAAACGATGAAACGGAGATACTATGCGTTCCATCAATCCTTTCCTTGTATCTTCTTTGGGAATCCTTCCTCATTACTTGTACGACATTCAGTAATGGTAAGATCTATGCAAACAAGTATGCCTTATTATTCTATAACCTTCTGCCCTTGTCTCTTCTGATTCCTCAGATGATATATGCGGCGAATGGTCATATCTATCATTTCCAGAACTATGAGCAAGTGATGCTGGCTCTTAACCAAGCAATACCGATGGAGGCATATATGCGAATTGCTTTTGTGGCTGGTATCATATTCTGTATGCTACTAATGATAGTTGAAATCCTACTTCAACAGATAAAATACAAGCAACAGATCATAGAGGATAAAGGCGATATTAGAGGTGTTGCCCGACGCAACACACTGTATTTAGGGACGGGAATCCTCTTAGTTACTATAACCATAGGACAATTTATCCCTACAATAACATTCCATGCTATCTTAAAGATAGGGATTGTCTTCACCGTCATAGCCATCACTCGGTTCTATGTAAACCTACACAAGCACATCAAGAAATTAGAGTCTCATAGCTATAACCGGGGTAAAACAATTAAAGAGAAGATTGACCAATGGTTAGACCAAGACCCGTTCCCATTATCTAACACCGAGCTCACGATGGAGAAAACAGCAGATTCCATAGGTATTCCTACCATGGCCCTCTCCTATTATATATATGAGTTTGCAGGTAAGACCTTCCTCTCATGGCAGAGTGAATGTCGTATGCTTCGGTGCCGCGAATTACTTAAAGACAACAACAAAAATATCTCAGAGATAGCCTACGAATGTGGCTATAGCGACCTCGCTGCGATGAGTAAAGCCTTCAAAAAGCGGTTCGGAGTGGCTCCAACGGTTTATAGAAAGAAACTTTCTGGGAGAAAAGGCCAATAACAAGCCATACTTCTCAAAGGGCAACATTTATCGATGAAAAGGCCGAAAATAGAGGATAATTACAGTAAAAACTATAGTTATAATAAAAAAATAGGCTTATAACAAATATAAATCGTTTGCATGTCCTTTGTTATTCAAAAAAAATAACTACCTTTGCGAAGTCAATTAAAGATATTTCTTGAGTAGCAATCAAATTACGTTTAAATAGTTATTAGTAAGTTAATAGTCAAATTAAAGTAGTTAGGATAGTCCTCGTGAGAAGATAGCCTAATGATTTTTTTGAGTCAAATAATTTTTGAGTTATTTAGTTAAGTGGCTGAGTGTATGTCTGCGTGAGCAGATATGCACTTTTTTTATGCCCGAAAGTTACACCTATCCAATATCTAACTTTCATCTTAATGACCCAACATGACATTAGCACATATATACGATAGTATGCGAGCCGTTAGTTATTAATCCCCTACTCCCTATTAGACATAAATAGAGAATACCGCTTTCTTCATATTGCTCTCACTCCTTTCATCCGCATCGTTATCGTAACGTAGTATTTTCCAACTACCCATTCAGATTATTAAATAGGAACGTAGACAGCCTTAAGCACCCTATTACATTATATCGTAAGCAGATAACAAAAATATTAACAAACAATTTAAGCGTTGAAATATTGGCTTTGACACACAAATAATAATATTCTTAAATACTTTGCAGGATAACTCGAAAATAGTTAATTTTGCACTGACAAGTTTCATTTTAAGACAAAGAATATGGCAAATTTAAGATTTGGAGCTATCGAAGAAGCATTCAAGAAACGCCCCTTAGAGATTAAGACACCGAAAGAACGTCCAGAAGATTTCTATGGTAAATACGTCTTCAATCGTGCAAAAATGTACAAGTATCTACCCGTTGACATTTATTATAAGCTCATAGATGTTATCGATAACGGGACACGATTAGACCGTTCTATCGCTAACGCAGTAGCACAGGGAATGAAGAAATGGGCTGAAGAGCACGGAGCAACACACTACACACACTGGTTCCAGCCCCTAACAGAAGGTACTGCAGAGAAACATGATGCTTTCATTGAACATGACGGAAAAGGCGGTATGATGGAGGAGTTCTCAGGAAAACTACTTGTTCAACAGGAGCCTGATGCCAGTTCTTTCCCTAACGGAGGTATCCGCAACACCTTTGAAGCACGAGGCTATTCAGCCTGGGACCCTACGAGTCCGGTATTTATCATCGAAGACACACTATGTATCCCGACAATATTTATATCTTATACTGGGGAATCACTTGATTACAAAGCACCATTATTAAAATCACTCCATGCTGTAAATGTGACAGCAACCAAAGTTTGCCAATACTTTTATCAAGACGTAAAACAAGTTCACACAAATCTTGGGTGGGAACAAGAATACTTCCTTGTAGACGAGGACCTCTACTTTGCTCGTCCTGACCTTATGCTTACAGGTCGCACACTGATGGGTCATGACTCTGCAAAAAACCAACAGATGGACGACCATTACTTCGGAACAATCCCAGAGCGTGTGCAAGCCTTCATGAAAGACCTTGAGATACAAGCACTCGAATTAGGTATCCCTTGTAAGACTCGCCACAATGAGGTTGCACCTGGTCAGTTTGAGTTAGCACCTATCTTTGAGGAGTGCAACCTTGCCGTAGACCATAACATGCTCTTGATGTCACTCATGAAGAAGGTTGCACATAAGCATAGCTTCCGTGTTCTCCTCCATGAGAAACCATTTGCAGGAGTCAATGGTTCTGGTAAACATAACAACTGGAGCCTAAGTACCGACAATGGTATCCTCCTCCATGCAGCAGGGAAAACCCACAAAGACAACCTCCGCTTTGTTGTATTCATCGTAGAGACGCTCATGGCAGTCTACAAACACAATGGCCTCTTGAAGGCTTCTGTGATGAGTGCAACCAACGATCACCGCCTTGGAGCAAACGAAGCACCACCTGCCATCATCTCCTCTTTCCTCGGACGACAGATTAGCGACCTACTCGACCACATAGAGAAGGCTGACAAGGAGAACATCTTTAACCTAAGTGGAAAGACTGGTATGCAAATGGATATCCCAGAGATTCCAGAGTTGCTCATCGACAACACCGACCGTAACAGGACCTCTCCATTTGCCTTCACTGGTAACCGCTTTGAGTTCCGTGCCGTTGGTTCTGAAGCCAACTGTGCTTCTGCCATGATCGTACTCAACACGGCTATTGCAGAGGCTTTACAGAACTTCTCCGAGCGAGTAGATACTTTGGTAGAAAAGGGAGAAGACTTGACATCAGCTATCATTGACATCGTTCGTGAGGATATCAAGGCCTGCAAGCCTATCCACTTCGATGGAAACGGATATTCTGACGCATGGAAAGAAGAAGCACACAGACGTGGTCTCGATTGTGAGTCAAGCTGTCCTAAGTGTTTCGACCGCTACCTTGACGACGCTTCTATCAAGATGTTCGAGTCTATGAACGTCATGAAGCGTAACGAGTTAGAAGCTCGTAACGAAGTGAAATGGGAGACTTACACGAAGAAAATCCAAATTGAAGCACGTGTAATGGGCGATTTGGCAATGAACCATATCATCCCCGTGGCCACACACTACCAGAGTCAGTTAGCTAAGAATGTGCAGAATATGGTCAACATCTTCGGAGATGTAGAGGGTAAACAGCTCAGCGAACGAAATATAAAGATTATTCGTGAGATTGCTGAACGCACAACTATCATCGAGTCTGGCGTGGAGGAACTTGTCAACGCACGTAAACAAGCTAACAAGATAGAAAGTCAACGTGAGAAAGCTATTGCTTATCATGACACTATCGCACCAAAGATGGAAGCCATCCGATATCAGATTGATAAATTAGAGTTGGTGGTCAGCGACGAGCTTTGGACACTTCCAAAATATCGTGAACTACTCTTTATCAGATAAAAGATAGCGATTTCATCGACAATTAATACTTTCTTCGCATCTTTACTTAGACACAGTAAAGGGCGAAGAAAGTAACAGAAGAAAGGCAGGTAATCCCAAAATCAACGGATTACCTGCCTTTCTTTTATTTCTATATATTCTTACTTTTATGTTATTCCTTCTCTTTATAGATAACATTATTAGCCCCGCTCGTAAACTTCAAAGCCTCAGGATGCTCGTCAACAAAGCTTTCTATATGCCGAATACGCTTCTCTTCGAAAATCTCATCAATGGCAATGAGTATTCCTGTCTCCTCTACATCACCAAAGCCATAGTTGATAGCAGTGCCAAAAAGCTTCATGGTAGGAGAAAGGTTCATATAGGCATTCACCAAAGGAGGGATATTATATCCCAACTCACGCACCTCATGATTTAGAATCTTATAGTCTTCTTTGAAATTCTCACCTTGAAAGAGAGCATCCAACTCCGTCATTGGAGTATCAATTTTCAGCGGTTTTATCGGTATTATAAGGTCATCCTTATCATCAAAATATTTCTTTAAGAAATAGAGAATCATATCCCTTCCACGTCGAATATACGAAGGATACATCGTCATCTTACCGAAGAAGTATTTACATTCAGGGTACAACACCGTTAACGCTCCCAGCCCATCCCAGAGGTTATCCAGTGCAAAGATGCTCTTAGAATTCTTACGAACGTTCTGGTAATCCAACGAGACAAACGAACGTCCAAGCTCAACGGTATAAGGAGCATACTCCTTCATAAACTTATCAGAGAAATGGAACATGTGACTTGTTGCCACCTTTGGTTGTCCGTTCTGGTCTATCTTCCACTCGCTACCAAAGATATAACGATACCCACCGATAATCTCCTCGGCCTCAGGATTCCAAACAATCAACTGCCTACAACAATTCTCCATCGTGTCGAACTCATCGATATCCATCGATTTTCCCGTTCCTCCACCCGCTGAACGGAAAGCTATCTCACGCAAACGTCCAATCTCCTTCATCACGTTAGGAGCTGTTTTAGCAGTCACAACATAAATCTCATTGTGACTCTTGTTTGTCGTACGAAGCATCCGGTCAGGAGTCAACTCGCTCTTGAGTAGTTCCTTGCTGATGGGTTGGATGATTTCTTCTTCCATATATTCTAATAAATCTTTTCTTTCTCTATATCTTATCGAGTGGTAAATCACTTCACCTTGTCTCCACTGAAGCTAATGATTATAGCTCGTAAACTATGTCTTCGACATATTTCGCCCATTCCATCGGTGTACGACTCTTATCGAAGGTCTGCCAAGGGATAGGCTTCCCTATCGCTACTCGGAATGTTTTACCAACATTTCTATACATTTCATCGACAAGGAAGAGCATGGCAATATTCACCTTCTTGACGTATTTATCACTGAAATGAGCGATGCGATAGAACCGATCTGAATTGCGTCCACCAAAGAAGATAGGGACTACATCACGCTGATACTCCACACTCTTCGTGATAAAAGTTTTCTTCCACTCTAAATCATGTATCTTTCCATTAATCTTACGACTATTCAGTCCGGCCGGGAACATCAAGATATGATTGTCACTTTGAAATCCAGCCTCAACCATTCGAGGGAAATCACGACTCTGCTTTCCCGTCTTGTTGATACCAATACTTACTGATTTCAATCCAGGGAGATTGAGTAATAAATCGTTAACCAGGTAACGGAACTTTCCATCATAGTGTTTCCCGATAATAGAACCGAGTGCTACACCATCCTGCCCACCAAGGGGATGATTTGAGACAAAGGTATAGAGCTTACCATCGTCCTTCTTTGGGAGATTTCTAACCCTTCGATTTGTAGCGTCATATCAAGATAACGCACACACTCCGTGAGCCACTCCGTACCTGTCAAGCCACGACTTTCCCAAAGAAACTGGTTCACCTCGTCTTCATGGAGGATACGTTTTAGCCAATTGACAGCAAAAGACGGAACGAATTTAGCCTTCGTTCCCATCTTATCTCTTAGAATCTTGTCAATGTCTATCGTCTTCTCTATTTCTTCACTCATGTGTTCTATTCTCTCCTAACAAAGTGCAAAAATAACGAAACGATTTGGAATAGCCTGCTTTTTTTGCGAAAAATATAGGCTTAAACATAAAAAAATCATGTCATTAACTCGGTTGGGAGCACTCCTTAAAAGTCAAGTTCCCGATTATGCCCCACGCTTTCTCATATCCCCCACTTTACTGACACACAACGAAACAAAGGCATAATATTAGCAAGAAAACGACTTCAACGCTTCCTAAAATAGATAATTTTCTTCGGAGAGAAGCCTTGATAAAGATTGCCACAACCCTCTGTTTTGTAATAAAATTTTACCCTCTTAAAAGTAGACTACGCCCAACAACGTTACAGACAAGGCCCTTCAAGCCTATAGAAGACGCCCTTCTTGAAGCTTACTAACGCTCTTCTTGAAGCTTATTAGGCGTCTTCTTCATTGCCACCTCGCAAATGTTTGAATACATGATACTTACACCAACATCCATAACCAGCTTTTCAGCCCTCAAAGAAAGACTTTTACACGGTTTGACTGTAAATATATTTCAACCAAGTAAACAACCGACATTGTCCACTCAACCAACAGTAAGATTCAAGCGCATGCTCTTGAATGATATTCATGAGGGAAGTAACGCCTCTTGAAGCGTTAATATAATAAAAATTAAGAGCGTTCCTAAAATATTGTGGAGTATAGTGGGGATATGTGGGGAAAAATGTGTAACTTTGAAGCCAAATACAGCTTTATAAAAAGACAGGTATGAGATTTTTAGGAAATATCGAAGCAAAAACAGACGCAAAAGGGCGGGCTTTCCTGCCAGCAGTCTTTCGCAAGGTGCTTAACGCATCTGGCGAAGAGTCGTTGGTATTGCGCAAAGATATCTTCGAACCCTGTCTGGTTCTCTACCCCGAGTCGGTATGGAACAAACGAATGGATGCACTTCGCAACCGTCTAAGCCGTTGGAGTCGTCGCGACCAAATGATTTATCGCCAATACGTCACCGATGTTGAGATGATTACATTGGATGGTAACGGTCGTTTCCTAATACCAAAGCGATATCTGAAGATGGCCAATATTGACCAGCAGATTAGGTTCACAGGGATGGACGATTGTATTGAGATATGGTCAAACAAAGCTGACAACGAGCCATTTATGTCGGCTGAAGAATTTAGCAAAGCCATGGAAGAAACCATGGGGATGGAAGGAACCTTCTGGATTGACACTCCTTCACAGGACAACGAGTAATCAACAACACAAGAATCAACAGCATGATTAAGACTGCAGAATGTTATCATATTCCCGTACTCCTCAACGAAAGCATTGAAGGACTAAACCTTCATGCGAATGGAGTCTATGTGGATGTAACCTTCGGAGGTGGAGGTCATAGCCGAGAGATTCTTTCTCGCTTAGGAGAAGGCTGTCATCTCTATAGCTTCGACCAAGATGCTGATGCCGAGCAGAACATTGACAGCATGGGACTAAGTGAAGAGCAAGTGAGCCGTTTCACGTTTGTTCGCTCTAATTTCAGATATTTGAAGAACTGGATGCGGTATTATGAGATAGACCATTTAGACGGACTCCTTGCCGACCTTGGTGTCAGCAGTCATCATTTCGATGATGAGACTCGTGGCTTCTCCTTCCGCTTCGAGGCCCCGCTTGACATGAGAATGAACAAAAGAGCAGGACTGACAGCAGCCGACATCCTTAACGACTATGACGAAGAACGATTGGCAGACATACTCTATCTCTACGGAGAACTGAAACAGTCACGCCGTATCGCCTCAGCCATCGTTAAAGCAAGAGAAAAGAAAACATACAAGACGACGAATGATCTACTGACGACCATCGAACCTTTCTTCCAACGAGCACGAGAGAAAAAAGACATGGCAAAGATGTTCCAAGCCCTTCGCATTGAAGTAAACCACGAGATGGACGCTCTGAAAGAGATGCTCACAGCAGCAACCGAGTTGCTTCGTCCTGGCGGTAGACTCTCTGTTATCACCTACCACTCATTAGAAGATAGAATGGTGAAGAACATTATGAAGTCGGGTAACATCGAGGGTAAAGTGAAGCAAGACTTCTTCGGACGAATAGAGACACCCTTCCGATTGGTCAATAACAAAGTTATCACAGCAAGTAACGACGAACAAGAAAGAAACCCACGAAGCCGAAGTGCAAAACTAAGAATAGCAGAAAAGAAAGCAAATGAATGACGAGAACGACAAGAAGAAGCCAATGGCAACGGAGCAAGCCCTCACAGAAGAGATAACACTCTTCGCTGAGAATGAGCCAAACACTACGGAGCCACTCATCAAGACAGAAGCTGTAGAGGAGACAACACAGGCCTCTGCCAACAATGAAGCTGTAACACCACTAACAGAAGAAGAAGAGAAGGAGAAAGAAGAAAAGGAGGAAGTCGAAAAGATTAAAGCTGCTATAGAAGAGCAAGCACGTGAAGATGAGCAACCGCAATCTTCTAACTTTACCTTGAGAAAGATATTAGGTGGTGATATTCTCTCGGCACGGCTCCTTCGTAATAACATCTGGTTGATTATCACCATCGTCTTCTTTACCATCGTCTATATATCAAATCGATATAGTGTACAGAAGTATCTTATTGATATTGATAAGTTAAGGAATGAACTGGACGATGCTAAATATCGTGCACTATCAAGTAGTAGTCAACTCACTGAGAAGACACGTGAGAGCCATATACTTGAAATCTTGAAGACAAGAAAGGACAGTATCCTAAAGATGTCAGACCGTCCACCTTATATTATAGATGTACCCGAGAAATAAGATATGAGTAAGTTTGATAATAGTAAAATAATGCCTCGTTACAGCGTCATAGCCATCATCATGTCGCTTATCGCTGTAGCTGTTATCGGTAAGACTATCTACACTATGACAGCAGGAAGGTCTTACTGGATGGAAGTGGCTGCTTCTCAGAAGAAAGACAGCGTTTCGACCAAGCCTACCAGAGGTAATATACTCAGTTGCAATGGGCAACTCATGGCAAGCTCAATACCTGAGTTTAAGGTTTACATGGACTTTAACGCTCTGAAAAAAGCAGGAAATGACACCGCTTTCATCGATAGTATCAACTATATAAGCAAAGGATTGAACAATATCTTCCCAGAGAAATCGGCCTCATACTTCAAGCAGTATCTCATGGAAGGGTACCACAAGGAGAGTAAGCATTGGCCTATATGGAACGAGCGCATCGACTATAACACCTTTAAAGAGATACAGAGTCTCCCTATTTTCCACCTTTCTAAATATAAGAGTGGATTCCACTGGGATGAGTTCAATGCACGTCGTCGTCCGTTTGGCTCCCTTGCTCAACGTACGATAGGTGATATGTTCGGCGCAAAGGATACTGCTCGCTGTGGATTAGAGCTTTCGTACGACTCTATTCTACGCGGTACAAATGGTATCATCCACATTCGTAAGGTTCGTAACAAGTTCCTTGATATCACTGACACACCCCCTGTCGACGGTGCCGACATCATCACGACCATTGATGTCAGTATGCAGGACTTAGCCGAACGTGCGCTGATTGACGAGCTGAAAGAGATTAATGGCAATGTAGGTGTTGCCATTGTGATGGAGGTAGCGACGGGTGATGTGAAAGCAATCGTCAATCTTGATAAATGTAGCGACGGTGAATATAGAGAGGTTAAGAACCATGCTGTAAGCGACTTGTTGGAACCTGGCTCTGTATTCAAGACTGCTTCCATCATGACAGCACTTGATGATGGAGTGGTAGACACGATGTACACCGTTCAGACAGGACCTGGTGTTTGGAACATGTATGGCCGAGATATGAAAGACCATAACTGGACACGTGGTGGTTACGGCACACTGACACTGCCATGGACATTGAAGTACAGTTCTAATATTGGTGTCAGTCGTATCATCGACTTGCACTATCACAAGAACCCAGAGAAGTTTGTTCAAGGCATCTACGACCTCGGACTTGCTACAGACTTCCATATTCCTATTGTCGGATATTCCCCTGCAAGGATTCGTATGCCACGTAAGAACAGTCGTGGCCAATATGTCAACTGGAGTGCTACGGCCCTTCCATGGATGAGTATCGGCTACGAGACACAGATACCTCCAATATCAACTATAGCATTCTATAACGCTATCGCTAACGGAGGAAAGCTGATGCAACCACGCTTTGTAAAGCAGATTGTGAAGAATGGCGAGGTCATCTATGACAATCCGCCAAAGGTATTAAAAGAGCATATAGCAAAGGAAAGTACGATAAAACAGATTACCCGAATATTGACGGAGGTAGTATCAGAAGGTTTGGGTAAGAAAGCTGGTTCAGACAAGTTCCTTGTTGCGGGTAAGACGGGTACTGCCCAGATGTCAAAGGGTGCCTTAGGCTATAAGACGGGAGGTACCAACTACCTGCTGAGCTTTGCAGGTTTCTTCCCTGCAAATAACCCTCGATACAGCTGTATCGTCTGCATTCAGAAGACAGGTCTGCCTGCTTCGGGAGGTGGAATGAGTGGAGTTGTGTTCCATCATATTGCTGAAGGCATTATGGCACAGAGTCTGAAACTAAATGTAACAGACGCACGTGACAAGGAATCTATCCTCATCCCAACCGCAAAGACAGGTAATCTATTAGCGACCGACTACGTGTTAAATGCGCTTGGCTTTAACATTACAAACGGATGGAACGGTTCTCTACCCTTCGGAAATCCTATTTGGGGAAAGACAATAACGAATAGTAAGACGCTATCCTTCCAAAAGGAGAACCTATCAAAAGCCCACCTTGTACCAGACGTACATGGTATGGGAGCTCGTGATGCGGTTTATCTGATGGAGACACATGGGATAAAAGCAATCATCATTGGTAGAGGTCGCGTTATCCAACAGAGTCTTGCACCAGGAGAGAAAGTAAAGAAAGGCATGCGCTGTGAACTAAGAATGGGATAAGGAAACGCTCAAAGGGATAATTCCCCTTACATTATAAAGAACGAATAAGAATAGAACAAAGATATGAAGTTAAGTAAACTACTTACAAATGTAAAGCCCATCGCTTGCAAAGGTGATGTAGACATTGAGATTAAAGGTGTGAATATTGATAGCCGCAAGATTGAGAATGGCCATCTATTCATCGCAATGAAAGGAACTCAAGTAGACGGACATAAGTTCATTAGCAAAGCTATTGAATTGGGAGCCGTTGCCATCTTACTCGAAGACATGCCAGAGGTATTGGATGATAAGGTAACATACATTCAAGTAGCTTCAACTGAAGAGGATGCTGGCAAGGTTGCCACAATGTTCTATGGAGACCCTTCACACAAACTAAAGTTGGTTGGTGTGACTGGAACAAATGGTAAGACGACCATTGCTACCTTATTATATAGGATGTTCCGAGAGTTCGGTTATAAGGTAGGGTTGCTCTCTACGGTATGTAACTATATCAATGACGAGGAATACCCAGCCAGTCATACCACACCAGACCCCATAGAGCTCAACTGTCTTCTTGCCAAGATGGTTGACGAAGGATGTGAGTATGCGTTCATGGAGTGTTCAAGTCATGCCATTCACCAGCATCGTATTGGGGGATTAGACTTTGTTGGAGGTATCTTCACCAACCTCACTCGTGACCATCTCGATTATCATAAGACATTCGAAAACTATCGTAATGCAAAGAAGATGTTCTTCGATGGTCTGTCTAAGAATGCCTTTGCCATCACCAATGCAGATGATAAGAACGGTATGATAATGGTTCAGAACACCAAAGCAACCGTCAAGACCTATTCTATCAAACGCATGGCAGACTTCCGTGCAAAGATATTGGAGTGTCACTTCGAGGGTATGTACCTTGAGATTGATGGTAAAGAAGTGGGCGTACAGTTCATTGGTAAATTCAATGTAAGCAACCTTCTTGCTGTCTATGGAGCAGCCATCATGTTAGGTAAGAAGCCTGAAGAGATACTGATTGCAATGAGTACGCTGAAGAGTGTTAACGGTCGATTGGAACCTATCCAATCACCAGAAGGCTTCACTGCTGTTGTCGACTATGCTCATACTCCAGACGCATTAGAGAATGTACTCAACGCTATTCACGACGTACTTGATGGTAAAGGAGGACATGTCATCACGGTCTGTGGCGCTGGTGGACACCGTGACAAGGGCAAGCGCCCATTGATGGCACAGGAAGCAGTAAAGCAAAGTGACACTGTCATCCTGACAAGTGACAACCCACGTGACGAAGAGCCACAAGCTATCATCGACGATATGCTTGCAGGTCTGGACACGACACAACGCAAGAAAGTTCTTACTATCGTCGACCGCAAGGAAGCCATCCGTACAGCAGCAATGATGGCGAAGAAGGGTGATGTTATCCTTGTTGCAGGTAAGGGACATGAGAACTATCAAGAGATAAATGGCGTGAAACATCATTTCGATGACCATGAGGTCATCCGTGAAATCTTTGGAATCAAATAAGCAACAATGCTGTTTTGATTTAAAGAACACCATCTAATAAGAATAAATAAAAAAAGAAATAACATGCTGTATTATATCTTCCGTTGGCTTGACCAGTTCGGTATCAGTGGTTCCCATCTATGGGGATACATCAGTTTCCGTTCTATCTTGGCAATGATATTAGCCCTTATCATCTCTGCATGGTTTGGAGAACGGTTTATAAAATACCTCAAGAAGAAACAGATAACAGAGGTTCAACGAGATGCACAGATTGACCCATTCGGTGTTAAGAAGATTGGTGTACCGTCAATGGGTGGTATCATCATCATCGTTGCACTGCTGATTCCGGTTATCTTGTTAGGTAGACTACGTAACATCTATCTGTTGTTAATGATTATAACGACCGTATGGCTGGGATTCCTCGGTGGTATGGACGATTTTATCAAGATATTTCGGCATGACAAGGAAGGCTTGAAAGGTAAATACAAGATTGTCGGACAGGTAACTATCGGGCTTATCGTAGGCTTGGTTCTTTGGGCTTCTCCAGACGTTAAAGCTAACTTGAACCTTGAAGTAGCCAACCAGAATGGTAAAGAAATCGTCATCAAGCATGAGGCAAAAGCTGAGAAAACGCTTAAGACAACCATTCCGTTTGTCAAACTACATAATCTCGACTATTCAGAGATTATGGGCTTCTTAGGTCCCTACAAGACTGCAGGTGGCTGGATACTGTTTGTTCTTATGACCATCTTCGTCGTTACAGCCGTTTCTAATGGTGCCAACCTCAATGACGGAATGGACGGGATGTGCGCAGGAAACTCCGCTATCATAGGTGTCGTATTGGGTATCTTAGCCTACGTAAGTAGCCATATACAATACGCCGCCTACCTGAACATCATGTATATACCAGGTTCTGAAGAGTTGGTAGTATTCTTTATGGCCTTCATAGGTGCCCTGATTGGCTTCCTTTGGTATAATGCTTATCCTGCACAGGTATTCATGGGCGACACAGGAAGTCTTACTATTGGCGGTATCATCGCGGTAGGTGCTATTATCATTCACAAGGAGTTGATGCTCCCTATCCTCTGTGGTGTATTCTTTGTTGAGAGCTTAAGCGTTATCGTACAGGTGTGGTACTACAAGTTAGGAAAGCGTAAAGGTGTTAAACAACGTATCTTCAAACGTACCCCTATCCACGATAACTTCCGCACACAAGACAGTCAACTTGACCCAGAATGTAAGTATCTCTTAAAGAAGCCACATAGTGCCATCCATGAGAGTAAGATTACCTTACGTTTCATCATTGTGACTATCATCCTCGCTGCAATGACTATCATCACACTGAAGATAAGATAAGCACGAGGCGTGCGAGGCGTCAGCACGATATGTGCGGGGCGTTCGCACAATTGGTGTTCATACGAAACACCACACAGCTGACCACTACCCAAGAGGCGAGTAACCGTTTACTCGAAGAGAGGTAAGCAGCCATCAAACAATAACATTTCATTTGTATAGAGTAAGGAAAGGAAAGATATATGAAAAGAATCGTAATACTTGGTGCCGGTGAGAGTGGAGCTGGCGCAGCTGTATTGGCTAAGAAAGAAGGTTTCGACGTCTTTGTTTCAGACATGTCTGCCATTAAGGACAAGTATAAGAAGATGCTTGACGAGCGTGGTATAGAATGGGAAGAAGGACAGCATACAGAAGAGAAGATTCTTAATGCAGACGAAGTAATTAAGAGTCCGGGTATTCCTAAAGAGGCGCCGATGGTCCAGAAACTGATGGCACAAGGTACACATATCATCAGCGAGATAGAGTTTGCTGGTCGCTATACCAATTCTAAGATGATTTGTATCACTGGAAGTAATGGTAAAACTACCACAACAAGCCTCATTTATCATATCTTTAAGGATGCAGGATACGATGCAGGATTGGCTGGAAACATAGGTAACAGCCTTGCATTACAGGTTGCGGAAGACCCACATGAGTATTACATCATTGAGTTAAGTAGCTTCCAATTAGACAATATGTACGACTTCCGTGCAAACATTGCTATCCTTCTCAATATCACTCCCGACCATCTGGACCGATATGACTATAAGTTTGAGAACTATGCCGACGCCAAGATGCGCATCATTCAGAACCAGACAAAGGAGGACAGCTTCATCTATTGGAATGATGACCCTGTAATAAAGAAGGAGTTAGAGAAGTTTGATGTGCATGCAGTATGCTATCCTTTTTCTGAATTAAAAGAGAAGGGAAGCATTGGATATATCGAAGAGGGACAATACACCATAGAGCAACCTGAACCCTTCAACATGGAGCAAGAGGACCTATCCTTGACTGGTAAGCACAATATCTATAACTCTCTTGCTGCCGGCATTGCCTCAGACATCAGTGGTATAAAGAAAGAGAACATCCGCAAGAGTCTGAGCGATTTCCCTGGTGTAGAGCATAGATTAGAGAAGGTCTGCAAGGTGGCTGGAGTGCAATACATCAACGACTCAAAGGCAACTAACGTTGATGCATGCTGGTATGCACTTGAGAGTATGAACACACCTACCGTTCTTATCCTTGGTGGTAAGGACAAAGGTAACGACTACAGCGTACTTAAAGACTTAGTAAAGCAGAAGTGTATTGGACTTGTCTACCTTGGTGCTGATAATAAAAAGCTCCATGACAACTTCGACAGCCTCGGTATTCCTGTTCGTGACACACACTCAATGAAGGATTGTGTGACGGCTTGTGCTGAATTAGCAAGCCTGGCAATACCGTCCTTTTAAGCCCATGTTGTGCAAGCTTCGACCTCTTTAAGAATATGGAAGACCGTGGCGAGCAGTTCAAGAGTTATGTCAGAGCATTGTAGGAAAAGACTTATCTGGCTAATTGGGCTAATAAGACTAAATTGGACCAATAAGACTAATTGGACTAATAAATCCCATAAGGAACAACAAAACAATGAAGAATAAATCTCTCAGTAATATTTTTAAAGGAGACAAAGTAATCTGGATGGTCTTCTTCTTCCTATGTATCATCAGTATCGTTGAGGTCTACTCGGCTTCAAGCTCACTGTCGTTCACGAAAGGAAACTACTGGAGTCCTATCATCTATCATTGCAGTATTCTTATCGTTGGTATCGTCTTGATGGTGTTTGTACTTAATATTAAGTGCCGCTATTTCAAGCTCATAACGCCCATCGTACTTATCTTCTCGACGCTAATGCTTATCTGGGTGCTTGTAGCAGGACAAACAACAAATGGCGCAAACAGATGGATTACGCTTGCAGGTCTACAATTTCAACCCTCCGAATTAGCCAAAGGTGCATTGGTCTTAGCGGTTGCGCAGGTGCTTAGTGCTATGCAAACAGATCATGGAGCAGACCGTAAAGCCTTCAAATACATCATGTTACTCTCAAGTGGTATCATTCTTTTGATTCTCTTTGAGAACCTTTCTACGGCAATGCTCATTGCCCTGACGGTTATTCTGATGATGTTTGTAGGGAGAGTTCCACTCAAGCAATTAGGTCGGTTAGTAGGCTTCATTGCCCTACTTGGCGTCTTAGCACTATCCTTAGTGATGTTGGTTGGTGATGACAAGAAGCTGGAAGACGATCTACCTGACAAACAGAACCTTACGGAACAGACGGTGGCAGCACAGCCGAAAGAGTCACCTGGCTTCATTGGGAAAACGCTTCACCGTGCTGACACATGGAAGGCTCGTATAAAGAAGTTCTTCAATAATGAATATGTAGCACCTAAAGACTACGATTTGGATAAGGATGCACAGGTCGCACATGCCAACATTGCCATCGCTTCATCAGATGTTGTAGGAAAAGGACCAGGCAATTCTAACGAGCGAGACTTCCTCTCACAGGCCTTCTCCGACTTCATCTATGCTATCATCATAGAGGAGACGGGAATCGAAGGAGCTATCTTTGTGGCTTTACTCTATATCATCCTTCTCTTCAGAACGGGTATCATCGCCAACAGATGTGAGAACACTTTCCCAGCGTTCTTAGCAATGGGAATAGCCTTCCTCCTGGTTACACAGGCCTTATTCAACATGTTAGTAGCCGTTGGATTAGCCCCTGTAACAGGACAACCTCTACCACTCATTAGTAAGGGTGGTACCTCAACGATAATAAACTGCATCTACATTGGTGTCATACTAAGCGTAAGTCGCTCTGCAAAGAAGAAGAAGGAAGATAAGAGTCCAGCCGAAAATCTCTCTCACGCAACTGTCTAATTGACAGAGAAAAATAAAAAGGAAGAGTAAAGTTGAGCGAAGATAAAAAAAATGATTACCTTTGTAAGTTATAAAGAAGATTACACATGGACGAGGAATTAAGAATAATCATCAGCGGTGGCGGTACGGGAGGACATATCTTTCCGGCTGTGTCTATTGCCAACGCCATCAAAGCTAAACACCCAGAAGCAAAGATTCTCTTTGTGGGCGCAGATGGTCGTATGGAGATGCAACGCGTCCCTGCCGCAGGATATGAGATAAAAGGTCTACCTATCAAAGGCTTCGACCGTGCACACAAGTTAAAGAACTTTGAAGTACTCTACAAGCTTTGGAAGAGTCTTCGTATGGCTCGTCGCATCATTAAAGACTTCAAGCCACGGGTTGCTGTGGGTGTTGGTGGTTATGCCAGTGGTGCAACACTCTACGAATGTGCCAAGATGGGTATCCCTTGTCTTATCCAAGAGCAGAACTCATACGCTGGGGTAACGAACAAGCTATTGGCGAAGCGTGTGAAAAAGATTTGTGTTGCTTACGAAGGAATGGACCGTTTCTTCCCTGCAGACAAGATTATCATGACGGGTAACCCTGTCCGACAGAACGTCCTCTCTACCCCACTATCTATCGAAGAGGCACGCGAGAGCTTCGGTCTCAACCCTAACAAAAAGACTATCCTACTTGTGGGTGGCAGTCTGGGAGCAAGGACCATCAATCGTTCTGTCATCGAACACCTCGACCTCATAGCACAGTCAGACGTACAATTCATCTGGCAGACTGGTAAATTCTACCATCAACAGATATTGGATTCGATGAAAGGTAAGGAATTACCCAACCTGAAGATAATGGATTTCATCAGTGATATGGGAGCTGCTTATAAGGCTGCTGACCTCGTTATCAGCCGTGCTGGCGCAAGTTCTATCAGTGAATTCCAACTCATTGGCAAGCCAGTTATCTTAGTTCCGAGTCCTAATGTGGCAGAAGACCACCAGACCAAGAACGCTATGGCATTAGTCAACAAAGATGCTGCTCTCTGTGTAAAGGATGCTGAAGCACCTGACACATTGATAAAGCTTGCCCTTGAGACAATCACAAATGACGAGAAGTTAGCAAGTCTAAGTGAGCATGTTAAGAAGATGGGGTTGAAAGACTCTGCTGAGATTATTGCTGATGAGGTTATCAAACTCATAAAGGCTTAATACACATTCTCACCCAATAGGAACGCAAAGAACGGTAGCTAAACACAAAGCTACCAACAAACAATAGACAGAAAAAGAATATATAACACATGGAACTCAAAGATATTAAATCAGTTTACTTCATTGGTGCGGGTGGCATCGGTATGAGTGCTATAGCTCGCTATTTCCTTCATAAAGGATTGATAGTGGCGGGATATGACAAAACTCCATCCGATCTCACACACACACTGGAGAAAGAAGGGATGAAGATTCACTATGAAGAGAATGTAGAACTTATCCCAGCAGCCTGTAAAGAACCATCGTCTACGTTGGTTGTCTACACCCCTGCCATCCCTTCTAAGCATGCTGAACTGGTTTATTTCCGTGAGAACGGCTTTGAGATACAGAAGCGTGCACAAGTGTTAGGTACTCTTACCCGCACACACAAGGGTCTTTGCTTTGCTGGAACACATGGGAAAACGACCACGTCAAGTATGTGCGCACACCTAATGCACCAGAGTCATTTAGACTGTAATGCCTTCCTTGGGGGCATCTATAAGAACTATGGCACCAACTACATCCTCTCTGACCACAGCGACTTTGTAGTCATTGAGGCCGATGAGTTCGACCGCTCGTTCCATTGGCTGCGTCCTTGGATGACCGTTATCACCTCTACCGACCCCGACCATTTGGATATCTATGGTACTAAGGAGGCTTATCTTGAGAGTTTCCGTCATTATACAGAACTCATCAAAAAGGGTGGTGCACTCATTATCCATAAGGACTTAGAGATGAAACCGAACGTACAAGAGGGGGTAAGAACCTATGAATACAGTCGTGACGAGGGTGATTTCCATGCTGAGAACATACGAATTGCAAACGGAACTATCACCTTTGATTTCGTTTCCCCTATCGAAAACGTAAAGGATGTAGAGCTTGGACAACCTATTCCTATCAACATAGAGAATGGTATCTCTGCTATGGCTATGGCACAACTCAATGGTTGTACTGCCGAAGAGCTTCGCAATGGCATGAAGACCTACGGTGGTGTTGACCGTCGTTTCGACTTTAAGATTAAGAACGACCGCCATGTTTTCCTCTCTGACTATGCGCATCATCCAAAGGAGATACTACAGAGTGCGAAGAGTCTGAAGGAACTCTATACAGACAAGAAGGTTACTGTCATCTTCCAACCTCACCTTTATACTCGCACACGCGATTTCTACAAAGAATTCGCTGATGCACTTAGTCATTTTGATGAGGTCGTTCTGACCGAGATTTACCCTGCTCGTGAGGAACCTATCCCAGGTGTGACAAGTAAGCTCATCTACGATAATCTGCGTTCAGATGTCAAGAAGCAGATGATACAAAAGGATGATGTACTTAACTTTGTAGAGTCAAGAGACTTCGATGTGTTGGTCGTTTTGGGTGCAGGCAATCTCGATAACTATGTCCCACAGATTGCTGAAATACTCAACAAGAAATAATATAAGAACGTAGAACACTGTAAGTAAGAGATAATAGATATGCGCATTCGGTGGAAAAAGATAATCATCACTACGCTGGATTTCCTACTGGCTATTTATCTCATCGTGGCTGTTACCTCATGGAACAAGCCTGATGAGAGCAAAGAGCTATGTACCCAAGTGAACATCAACATCTCCGACTCGAATAACGCAGGCTTTCTTACCGCAGGAGAAATCAAGCAGATACTAAAGAAGGTAAACCTCTATCCGCTTAATAAGAAGGTAAAGGACATCAATCCTCGCCACATTGAGGAAGCATTAAAGGTGGGACCTTTTATCAAAACAGCGCAGTGTTACATAACAAAAGATGGTCAGGTCAATATCCAAATTACGCAACGTATGCCGATTATACGCATCAAGAGTAATACTGGGGCTGACTACTATCTTGATGATAACGGAGGGATACTTCCTAACTCTAAGTACACAAGCGACTTGATTATCGCTACTGGTAATATAGACAACAATTTTGCACGTCTGTATATAGCCCCTTTGGCAATGGCTATCAATGCCTCTCCATTATGGCTCAACCAGATAGAACAGATTAACGTACTGCCTGACAGAGGGATTGAATTAGTCCCTCGCGTCGGTAATCACATCATTTTCATGGGTTATCTGCCTAAGAACAATGGTCCATGGAAACGTAAACATGATATCAATGTCTTTGTGACAAAGAAGTTATCACGCTTAGAGAAGTTCTATCGATACGGACTCTCACAAGCTGGATGGAACAAGTATTCTTACATAGACATTGAGTTCGACAACCAAATCATCTGTAGGAAACGTGACGAAAAGGCTGAGAAGGCTGAAGAGGACGAGGTTATTAAGAAAGCTAAGTCTGAAAAGGTAGAAGACGTACAACGCACAGAAGAGGAGGAAAGAGAGAAGGCTCGTACGGAAGTGAAGCGACAAGAGAATGCTTCCGACGGTCTGACAGAATAAATAGCTAACAATTTAGAGAATATAAATAAGCAACAAAATACTTAACGAATATGGCAGAGTTTATAGTAGCCATTGAATTAGGCTCATCAAAGATTACGGGTATTGCTGGCAAGAAAAACCTTGACGGCAGCATCTCCGTACTTGCTGTTGTAAAGGAAGACGCTACACAGTGTATTCGTAAGGGTGTCGTTTACAACATCGATAAGACCGGACAGTGCCTCACCAGCATTATCAACAAACTAAGAAAACAACTGAAGTATGAAATCTCTCAAGTCTACGTTGGCGTAGGAGGACAGTCCATACGAAGCGTTCGCAACGTCATAGTAAAGGACTTACCAACTGATACTATCATTACTTCTGACATGATTAATGAGTTGATGGATGCCAATCGTAACATGACGTATCCGGACCAGGAGATCCTTGATGCTGCCACTCAGGAGTATAAAGTTGACAACCAGTACTCTCTCGACCCAGTAGGTATTAAGGCTTCTCGACTCGAGGGTAATTTCCTTAACATCCTTTGGCGCAAGGCTTTCTACGATAATCTCAACAACAGCTTTGAGAAGTCTGGCATCTCTATCGCTGAGATGTACCTTGCTCCTTTGGCCTTGGCTGATGCAGTATTGAGCGAGGCTGAGAAGCGTGGTGGCTGTGTACTGGTCGACTTTGGCGCTGATACAACTACGGTCTCTGTCTACTATAAGAATATCCTTCGCCACTTGGCTGTCATTCCTTTGGGCGGTAACAATATCACAAAGGACATCGCAAGTCTACAGATGGAGGAGAAGGATGCTGAGGCTATGAAGCTTAAGTATGGTTCTGCCTTTACTGAGAACAACGATATCGATAATACATTAAAGTATTCTATCGACGCTGAACGATCTGTTGACAGCCGTAAGTTCATTGAGATAGTAGAAGCTCGTATCAATGAGATCGTTGAGAACGTGTGGTATCAGGTACCTTCTGAATATGCTGACAAACTTCTTGGTGGTATCATCCTTACTGGTGGCGGCATGAATCTCAAGAACATTGAACGTTGCATGCGCAATACTACTCATATCGACAAGATACGTAAAGCGAACTTTGTCACACATACTATCTCTTCAAGCAATGCGGACATCACTGCAAGAAATGGTAACATGAATACTATTCTCGGACTGCTTGCTAAGGGCGATATGAACTGTGCTGGCGCTGAATACAACCCTGCACAGACCAATCTCTTTAATAATGAAGAGATTGCTGTAGCGACTCCTATCGAACAACCTTACACTCCTTCTACTGCTGCAAGACAAGGTCAAGGCATCGTTCCTACTCCTGAAGAGAAAAAGAAGGCGGAAGCTGAACGTCGTAAACGTGAGGAGGAAGAACGCAAACTACGTGAGGAGGAGGAAGCAAGAGAGCGCGAACTTGAAGAGGAAAAGCGTCGCAATAGCTTCTGGAACAAGTTCACACACAAATCTAAGGAGTTCGTTAAGAAGATTATGGCAGAAGAAGACGACGAGTAAACGCTCTTCTCTCCTGTACACAAGAAAATGAATATTGATCATAAACATAGATAACAGACTGTTATGGCAGACAACAATAATAAAATAGATATATTAGACTTTGGTGATGGCGATGTAGCCGATAGCATCATCAAGGTCATTGGTGTCGGTGGTGGTGGCGGCAATGCTGTGAACCACATGTACAGAGAAGGTATCCACGACGTGACCTTCGTTCTCTGCAACACAGATGCACAAGCACTCAACGACTCTCCTGTTCCAGTGCACCTGCAATTGGGTGATGAAGGACTTGGTGCTGGAAACCGCCCTGAACGCGCACGCCAAGCGGCTGAAGATACGAGCGAGGATATCAAAAACATGCTCAATGATGGTACGAAGATGGCGTTTATCACTGCTGGTATGGGTGGTGGTACGGGTACGGGTGCTGCTCCTGTCATCGCACGTATCAGTAAGGAATTAGGTATCCTCACCGTTGGTATCGTTACTATCCCGTTCCGTTTCGAGGGTGCTAAGAAGATTGATCAGGCCTTGGATGGCGTTGAAGAGATGGCAAAACATGTCGATGCGCTACTCGTTATCAACAACGAACGCCTACGAGAAATCTACCCAGAACTGAGCTTGCTCAATGGTTTTCGCAAGGCAGACGACACCCTGAGTGTTGCAGCTAAGAGTATTGCTGAGATTATCACAGTGCATGGTATCATGAACCTCGACTTCAACGATGTCAAGACTGTCCTCAAAGATGGTGGTGTGGCTATCATGTCTACGGGTTACGGAGAGGGTGAAGGACGTGTGAAGCAGGCCATTGAGGATGCCCTCAACTCTCCATTGCTCAACGATAACGATGTTTATAAGTCAAAGAAGATTCTGCTTTCTATCAACTTCAACAGTGACGACAAGGACAACCCTGGCTTGACAATGGAGGAGATGGGCGATGTGACAGAGTTCATGAACCACTTTAGTGCCGACTTCGAGTTGAAGTGGGGACTTGCTATCGACCCTGAACTTGATAAGAAGGTTAAGGTTACTATCCTTGCAACAGGCTTCGGTATCGAGGATGTTGATGGTATGGGTAGCCATATCAAGAAGCAGACTCAAGAGGATGCTGCTCGCCTTGCTGAGGAGGAGGAGAAGGCAGCCGAGCGTCGTGACCGTCGTGACCGTTTCTACAAAGACAATAACAACTCTCAATACAAGCATCGTCCACACATCTATCGTTTTACTGCAGATGAGCTCGACAATGAGGATGTTATCCTTGCTGTAGAGAACACTCCTACCTACAAGCGAACGAAACAGATGATTAAGGACATCAAGCGCATCAGTACTCCTGAGCAGGATGCTGAAGACAACGATAGCCAAGAGGGCACTGTTGAGGGTGTCATCAGCTTCGTATAAACGTGATTACAAGTATAAAGATAAGGCTGAACTTCGAAAGAGGTTCAGCCTTTTTTGTTTCATCTCACCTTTCGAATGATATCTTAATCATTCTGCCGCTCATCCTTATATCCGTCTCTGTAGTCAAGAGATAATCCATCACAACACAAGCAGCGAAGAAAGATATCCTCGGTAATCGCAACCTTCTCCATTCGGAGAAGAGCATGGGGTAAGGTCTCCGATGGCTGTTGGATGATGTATGTTAGCTGTTGATGATTAATCATAGGGGTATCATGGTGATCAAGTCATGTTCTCACTTTATTCTTTTTCTCACAGAACTACACAGAAGAACAGATTTCACAAAGGTGCACGGAGACATTAAGTCAACCGATGACACAGAGCGTTACAGCCAACATTAGCTATAAAGTCTGTGATATCTGTCGCCTGCTTGCAGGCGTTTGTGGGTTCTCACTGTTCGCAGAAAGGCTTCTGTTCATCTGTGAAAATCTGTGAGAGAGAGAATTTCCAACGAGCCCCTTGTGTTCTTTTCTCACAGAACTACACAGAAGAACAGAACTCACAAAGACGCACAGAGACATTAAGTCAACCGATAACACAGAACCTTTTAGCTAATGATGGGTGTAACGTTCTGTGATACATAGCAATAAATTCTGTGATATCTGTCGTCTGCCTGCAGACGTTTGTGGGTTCTCCCTGTTCGCAGAAAGGCTTCTGTTCATCTGTGAAAATCTGTAAGAGAGAAAATTTCCAACGAGCCTCTTGTGTTCTTTTCTCACAGAACTACACAGAAGAACAGAATACCCAAAGGCGCACAGAGACATTAAGTCAACCGATAGCACAGAGCATTACAGCTAATGATAGGTGTAACATTCTGTGATACATAGAAGTAAATTCTGTGCTATCTGTCGTCTGCCTGCAGACGTTTGTGGGTTCTCCCTGTTCGTAGAAAGGCTTCTGTTCATCTGTGAAAATCTGTGAGAGAGAAAATTTCCAACGAGCCTCTTGTGTTCTTTTCTCACAGAACTACACAGAAGAACAGAATACACAAAGACGCACAGAGACATTAAGTCAACCGAAAACACAGAGCGTTACAGCTAAAGATGGGTGTTGGGTGTTCAATATTGGGTGTTGATGATTAGCCATAGGGGTATCTCGGTGATCACGCCCCTCCCTTCGGGGGAGGGGACGGGGGAGGGGCCAGTTCTTCTCTGCCTGCTCTCCCTATTCGTAGAAAGGCTTCTGTTCATCTGTGAAAATCTGTGAGAGAGAAAATTTCCAACGAGCCCCTTGTGTTCTTTTCTCACAGAAGAACACAGAAGAACAGAATACCCAAAGGCGCACAGAGACATTAAGTCAACCGATAACACAGAGCGTTACAGCCAACATTAGCTATAAAGTCTGTGCTATCTGTCGTCTGCCTGCAGACGTTTGTGGGTTCTCCCTGTTCGCAGAAAGGCTTCTGTTCATCTGTGAAAATCTGTGAGAGAGAAAAATTCCAACGAGCCCCTTGCATTCTTTCTCTCACAGAACTACACAGAAGAACAGAACTCACAAAGACGCACAGAGACATTAAGTCAACCGAAAACACAGAGCGTTACAGCTAAAGATGGGTATTGGGTGTTCAATATTGGGTGTTGATGATTAGCCATAGGGGTATCTCGGTGATCACGCCCCTCCCTTCGGGGGAGGGGACGGGGGAGGGGCCAGTTCTTCTCTGCCTGCTCTCCCTGTTCGCAGAAAGGCTTCTGTTCATCTGTGAAAATCTGTGAGAGATAAAACACCCAACGAATCTCTTGCGTTCTAAACACTGTGAGAGAGAAAATCACTCCTAAACACTGAAGACTCAGAAAAATTATGACATAAAATCTAACTAAACATCATCAAAGTAAGACCAAGCTATCGTCTAAAACCAAACTTGTAATCCTCAACAAATCAATACATTACAAACAGTATTGGAGAAGACGCCTTTCTTGCCCCAAGAAGAGCCTCTTCTTGCCCATTGAAGGGCATGTTCTCAAACGAAGAAGAGCCTTTTCTGCATCCGTCACAGGTGTCATGTCGAATAAAGAGGAGAAATCACTACCGAAATAAATCAACTATTTTGGAAATACTATCTCGCTTACAAAGGCTTATTCCGCACACATAATAAACAGTTGGGAGTGGTTCTTTTAGGTATAATTCCACATCATATCGCTCATAAATATTCGTGAGGTCGTAGCCCGAAAGTGAGTAAGTTCGCTTTGTGGCATGCCCTTTAAACCTAAAGTAAATGCTATTTCCCTTATATGAAGAATACCCCGTCAAAGGTACTCTATACGTCTTTTCTGGCAAATAATACGACCTCAGCATTAAGAGAAGCCCCACTATAACATAAGAGGGACAGGCGATATTGATTATATTATCATACCCCCTCGAGCCTGTCCGCCTATCGAAAATAAATGCAACAACGATAACAGCAACAAAGAACACCCCCTCACACCACGAAGTCACTATGAAGTTAATATGAATAAAGATGATGTTTTGAAATCGAGGATGTTAAAGATTTTTACAATGATACAGAAATACAGAAGACAGAAAGCATATCATTACTTTCTGTCTCCCATATTATTTCCACCTCTATCAGTATCAAGAGAGGTAAGTATAAAACATTAATTATCCCGATTAGAACCAGAAACCGGCATCGTCGTGCCCGCTATCTCCCTTGACATTCCACCAGAAATCGAGGACAGCTGTTTTGATATCAGTTAGTCCAAAGGCATCCATCAGTGAACGAATTGATACCAAGTTGCTCTCGGAATAATCCTTTGCATCGTTGCTTATGTTATCTAATTTAGTATCGAAAACCTTTTCGCCAAGGTCGCGCTCATCGCTGTCCATATAGATGTTCATCGGTACAACGATAGTTGGCAGCCATGCTTCCTCCTTCAACTAATGGGCGGTTGGTGCGTAGAAAGGACTTGCCTTGCCATTGGTCAACTTAGAGTTATGAGCGCACATCAGGCGAATTTCGAGGTTAAATTGCTTATGCGAACGCAAGAATTTGAAGTATCCTTTATGTCCGATAGGATTATTATCTTTAAGGAATTTAGCCCCATCATACTGGTAAGTCTTATTCCATGGGGCCGTATCACAGTAGACATACTTAAAGAAGTCAGCAGAGTTGACATCGGTAGCCTCCTTCTTTCCGCCATAAGAAGGGCGAATATCGTCTACCATAAAGAAGTGCTGATAGTGACTGTCTTCGCCATTTTCGGCAATTTGAGAGGTAATTTCGTTGCCTGCCTTGTCGTAATAGTGGATGACAAAAGCTGACACATAATGTCCCTGACTGCTTCCCATAAGATTCACGCTCTTACCATTCTGTGAATCAGCCACCCACTTTCCATTCTCCAAAGTATAGGTAAGTTTGTAGTTACGTCCCATATACTTCAATTCTTTTGGTGTTGGGTTTTGATGAAATTGCTTTGGTCCATGCAGATGACCGTTATAGATTTCAATCACTGCCTTTGCAGGATTGATAAGCGAAGGGTCGAGATCATTCTGCTCATCAGACTGCCCATCGATGATGATAGGCAGTTTAACATTGATATCCCAGAGTCCAGTACTAAGCAACTTTCTGGCTGGGTTGTAGAAAGGAGAAGGTTTTCCATCATCACCAAACTTACTTTCTGCAGCGTGAAGTAAGTCAACAGAGAGGGTAAACTCACATCCGGGCTTCACGAATTTGATAAGACCTTGGAAGCCCATAGGATTCGTGTCGCCAATGAAAGTACCGTTCAACTCGTCTATATAGCGGTAGTCGTAAGGCAGTTCTGCTTTGTTTGTAACACGAACAGAACTCATTTCCCTCATACTTCACCTGCTTGAACATAGAGAAGCCTTGTCTGAACAGTGATAAGTAGTGTTATGATAGTGGAAAGCTTTGAGCAAAAGCATAGAAGTGAACACAAAAAGAAGTGTCCACGCATAGATAAGTTTTATCGTTGTCTTTTGCTTCATCTATTCCCAAATGGGGCATGTAAATGAATTTATTAAACACGCCTTGATTAATTTTGGGCATAAAATTACGAAAAAAAACAGCACGTTTTTCTTCACTGCCTATTTATTTTTGCGTTTTAAAATATCGTTAACAGCATAACATCCAGTGGTTATCCTGCAATCACTTTATAAACAAGAGAGATTCGTCTGTTAAATTCATAGAGTGGAGATAGGGTAAAGAATTACACGCTTGTAGAGAATTAGTATCTCAAATAAGTTGGTCTTGCGAAGGAAGACAAACTACAAGATAAAATGCAAATAGATACTAAGTCTATCCGTCTTCTACAAACAACTGATTCTCATACATCGTTATTTGCAAACTATTTTCACGCAACTCAAAACCAATACATGCTCTTTTGGCTTCTAAAAGACGCTTAATTGACTTGCAAGAAGTGCCATTTTGGGATCTAACTAACGCCCTTTTGAAGTCCAATTAGGCACCTTTTCTAACACTGCTTTATAACTAATTGACTCCTGTTGGTTACAAACACACTTTTTATATGTGTTTTTATCCTTATTTATAGAGGTTTTACTTGAATTTATGCAATGATTTTTCAAAGCGTTATCCACCACTTCGAAGGAGTATGATAAAAGGGTCTTCTATATCGGAGGATAAAAAAAGAATAGATAGTGAGAACCACAAAAAACATAACAAATACTTGCTTATTAATGTAGAAAAACGTAAATTTGTCCCATAACTAACTTTAACAATATGCAAAAACCACAATGGAATAGGATAAAAGACTTTGTTCAACGCAAAGAACTATCGCTTGCAATGGGTTTACACCTTGGTGCAATATTCCTCTGTGGACTGATTTATATCCTGCTACCCGAAGACGTACACCTGCGCTGGGGACTGACTTACGTGCTGATTTGGACTGCTCTTCTGTCACCGATTGCACTGATGATTGCAGCACGAAAAAGCAAAAGAAAGTTGGTTATACGCCTTTACAGTGGGGTGATAGGCATTGTTCTGTGGCTATTTGCTATTTTCCTTCAAGTCATCGGGGGCGACATTTTTCTCCCACCGACCTACTTCTGTAAAGATGGTTATTACCTTGCAAGGAGATACTGGTACGACTTCTTCGACAACAACATGACGGCTGTTTACAAGGTTAGCGGGCTGACAGAAAGGAGAGTTGCATTCTATCGCTACAGCAACCCCGACTCTATCAAGGTCTATGAGTCACTGAATGTCATCGCTTTCTACTGCCCTTCCGAAATACAGGAAGACCCATGGCCCACCGACACCATTGCCCCTGTCCGTGTCATCGAACAGCTTCGCGACTACGAAATAGATTCTGAACGGAGGAAGAAGATAGAACAACTTGCCCACCGACTTAACGTCCGACTCGGCTATACACTGACTGGAAAACAAGAATAGTAATTCATAATGATGATTACCTACTATGAGAAAAGAAAAAGCTATAAACCCAAATCATAAAGTTCAAAGAACAATAAGGATTCGTGCCATTAGTGCCATTCGTAGTTGTTCGAAGTTCAAATCATAAAGTTCAAAGTTCTATGCTCACAGTTCAAAGAATTAAAAAGTTCAACCTTAAACAACCAGTTTGCCTTGTTGCAACACTCCTCTCTATAACCCTTCTTGGCAGTAGCTTCAGAAGTGGTAAGACTGATGTGTACGAGATCCCAGACAGCATTCAGATGGCTATCGACTCCATAAACAAGTATGATATCTTTGCTGTTACCTACGTACTCGGTCCAGAACATCATCGCTCTAAACAATATGACTACGCAGATTGGCTGCGCCGTCATGCCACACCAGACCAATTAGCCGAGATAGCTAAGACAAATCCTAATCCTGCCACACGTCTTTGGGCTTTCAGAATCTTGTTAGAGAAACCTAACAAGCAAGTCTATGATGTCCTGAAAGCGACTATCAATGACACCACAGAGACTGAGCAGATGAGTTATTGTTTATATACCAAGGAACCTTATAACCTCAGAGCTTTCTCCCTCTACTATTTGATCAAGTGAATAGTCAGACAGAAGAAATGCAAGAGGCGATTGACAGTTTAGCTTTCTTCGACTATATGAAGCGTTATGGATATTCCTATGGAATACTCGAACACTTCAAACCTAAACAGAAATACTATGCAGCTATAGTCGAAGCTGCCAACAACGGACAGGTAGAAGTCTTGCCATTGCTCATCAAATATAAGAATCCTAACGACTTACAGCACATCCGTAAGTTGCTGCAAGCTGACTTTGAGGAGAACAAGCGACTGACATACGATACCCGTGAAATCCTCGAAGAATGGGGCAAACCAGACTTTGAAGAATACGCAAAAAGCGTTTGTCAAGCCGTTATTGGCAAACCAGATTACTTTAGCGTAAGAGAGTATTTCCCTCTTCTTTGGCAATATCCTGCGCCTTGGAGCTATCAACTTCTCGAGAATATCCTTTCCGGTAAAGACAGATATAGTAACATTCACGAAATAAAGGAACACTTTATAAAGTATGCTAAGGAAGGACCTATCCCTCCTATCTTCCAACCGCTGTACGACAGATATCTAAAGGAAAGACGTTCAGTCAGAAGTGGAAGACCACAAACGGAAGAGTCGCTTAAAACGCTTAGAATGGCTCTTGACGCCTTAAACAAAGAAACTTTCTTTTCTGAGGAAGAGACTGCAGGCTTCTCAAATCGTTATCGTTTAATGCAATTTGACTATGCTGACTCATTGCGCTACAACGCTACAAGCGACCAGTTGGCTGAGATTGCCCAAACAAGTCCTTCGCGCATCACACGCCTTTGGGCATTCAAAATCCTGTTGGAGAAACCCAATGGGCAAATATTCAACATTCTTAAACAGGCTATAAACGACACAACAAAAGTAAACTATATATCCAGCTCTGAAGAAGAATTCAAAGTTCCCTTCCACCGTTCTATTCTCAGCGTCTACTATCGTAACGTAGACGAGGACCTACCAGCACAACAGCAAGCAGCTATTGACAGCTTAGTATTCTTTGATTATATGAAGAAATATGGATATGAAGAAGCCTTCCTTCAGGACCTCCAACCACTCAAATCCTATTACCCAACCATCATCAAAGAGGCTGACAAAGGCAATGACGAGGTTTTGATGTTCCTTGCTCGATACAAGAACAAGAACGATATCGCTCGAATCAATAAGTTTCTGAAGCGCGATTTGAAGAAGAATGGGGAAATGACCAACGAATCTTATTGGCTTCTTAACGCGTGGGAGAGTCCAGACTTTGAATGGTATGTAAAGACCATCTGCCAAGCTGCAGCCAAAAAGAAGACACATTACGGTCAACCTCGTTACATCAGCTTCCTTTGGAGCTACCCTGCACCGTGGAGCTATGACATTCTTAAAGATATGATTTCCCATGAAGAAAAATACAAGAACTTCTCAGATATAAAGGCTTTTCTTCAACAACAAGCGAAACACGGAACGTTTCCTCAAGTCTTCCGACCGCTGATTGAGAAATAAGTGAGGTCTTATCCTCACAAAAAACATTACTCTTCTTTTAAGCTATCACACGTATGCTTGTAAACCTAATATAACAGCTTATTATCAAAACTATCGAAAGGAGATATCGAAACTTACTTAATTTCAACATACTAAATAGCATCTTCATTCTGCTTGCATTACAATATTACAATTTCAACTTATCCCCCACTCTACCACTGAAATCCTCCTCGCATCGTTTAACATACAGCATCCGAGCAAACTCTCCACCAAACATGTTCCCTCTGATGCGCACTTTTATCAACAACCAACATTCTACATCCATCATCCAACCCCACAACCAAACAAGTTCCCTCAGATGCGCACTTCATCAACACCTAACACTCAACACCTATCACCCAACAAACATGTTCCCCCAGATGCGCACCTCATCAACACCCAACACTCAACAACTATCAGCCAACAAACATGTTCCCTCAGATGCGCACCTCATCAACACCCAACACTCAACACCTATCATCCAACAAACATGTTCCCCCAGATGCGCACCTCATCAACACCCAACACTCGACACCCATCACCCAACAAACATGTTCCCTCAGATGCGCACTTCATCAACACCTAACACTCAACACCCATCGCCCAACAAACATGTTCCCTCAGATGCACACTTCATCAACACCCAACACTCGACACCCATCACCCAATATTCATCACCCAACACCCATCAAAGGCACCACATACTTTGCAAGACAATACCCTCCACCAATCAGCCAACACCACAGGATAGCGGCCAAGAGGAAAGGCTTAAAGCCAGCTTTCTTAAACTTATCAATACTCGTTTCAGCCCCTAATGCCGACATGGCCATGGTAAGAAGGAAAGTGTCAAACGTATTAATGAAATCAACACACGCCTTCGGAACTAAATTCAAGGAATTGAAACCGATGACTACAAGGAAGAGGATGGCAAACCAAGGGATGTTGATCTTACTACCACCGTTACCCTCTTCCCCTCGTTCGGCAACGTTCTTTGCAACAAAGAAGGCAATGACTAATAATACAGGTACCAACATCATCACACGAATCATCTTAACAATAATCGCTGAGTTGCTCACTGCAGCACCCATCGCATTGCCTGCTCCAACGACATGAGCCACCTCATGAATCGTCGAACCAGCAAAGATTCCCATTTGAGCAGGCGGCAAATCGAATATACCCGCACGATAGAGAATAGGATAAAGAAACATCGACAGTGTACCAAAGATTACTACCGTCGCTACTGCCACAGCTGTTTTATAAGGCTTCGGACGGATAGCACCATCCACACCCAACACTGCTGCAGCCCCACAGATACCACTTCCACAAGCTGTCAAAAGCGCAATGCTACGGTCCATCTTCAATAGTCTTCCTACGAAAACACCTAAGAGAATCGTTCCACATACGATAATCGCATCTATAACAATGGCTGGTAACCCTACGGCAACCACGTCCTGAAAGGTCAAACGAAAACCATAAAGGATAATACCAAAGCGCAACACACGCTTCCCACAAAAAGCTATACCTGGCACCCACGTGTCTGGAAGATTGTTACGAAGGCTGTTGGCATAAAACATACCTAAGATGATACCAACAACCATCGGACTCAAAGAGAGTGCTTTCACCCATCCCATATCACCGATATAGAAGGCGGCACACGCAAACAAAGTAATCAGCAGTACACCATGAAGCATACTACTACGCTGTTCTGTTAACTTCATAGACTTATACTATAATTATAGATAAATTTAAAAATATCCATGCTACAAGACTACAAAGTAATAAAAACGAGCCAAATAATTAGTCTGAACCTCCTTTTTATCATACACAAGAGAATTTATTTAGACGCTTCTGACTTTAGATACGATGATGAAAAGACATCAAAAGGACATGATAAACCGACATAAATCAGGTAAAGTGTATTTTTCACTCACACTTACTTTGAGTTCTTTTACGGTTCTTCCGTTAAATGTGTGGACGCTTTTCGTAGTGCTTTAACGTAAGAGCCAAAGTTACTCATTAAACAAAAATATAGCTGAGACAGTCAACTATCTATCCTATTTTCATCCTCTTTCATTGAAAATCTTTTCGTTTTAAGACTTCGAAAATATGCAGACAAGGGCTTGAAAAATCATTACATAATTTCAAGGAAAACACCTATAACTAACGGCAAAAACACACACATGAAGCAAGTTTACAATCAACAGGGTATCAATTAGTTACCAAGTATAAAGTAAAAGGTGCCTAATTGGACTTCAAAAGGGCGTTAGCAAGGGTCTTAAAGAGCATCTTTTGCAAGCCAAAAGGGCGTCTTTTAGAAGCCTAAAGAGCATGTATTGGGTCTGAGCTGTACGAAAACAATTTACAAACATGATTTAATAAGGGAATAAGCAGGTTATAGATGGCAAATAGACATCGCACCTAACTATATTTGTCATGTAGTTTATCCCCCGTTCTTAAGCCATCCAATAGGGGGTAATCATACCATGTATTCAGATTAATCTCACTCTATTAACAATCTACACATTTAACGGAAGAACCTCTTTTACTGCTATCTTATTCGAAAGTCTTGCTGGTAGTGAGTCGTAAAAATCATCTTTAGCCACCCAAGAGGATTAACATTCATTTAACATTCAGCACTTTCTTAAAGTGTACTGATTACATTCTGATATTTTTACAACGCTTTATAAAACACATTTTCGTTATTTTCATACCAAATACTACACATCATCACTATTCTTTATTAATAAATGTAAAATACCAGTCAATTATTTTCTTTTCTGCTTGGAACTTTAAAAATGGTGCACTATCTTTGCAAAGTGTTAAATATAACACCTACCTTTACTTGCATACAGCTCGTGATACCTTACGTAATTAATATTTGGGTCTGAAATAGTTTATTTATTATATTAACTAAAGCGAGAATTTATGGAAAAAAGACTAATGATGTTTTTAGTCGGCCTCTTCCTAAGTTTAGGAACAGCGCTGGCGCAAACAGAGATTAGCGGAACTGTAGTTTCCTCAGAAGATGGACTACCAGTCGTTGGCGCTTCTATCCTTGTAGCTGGCACACAGATGGGTACTGTCACTGACATTGATGGTAAATTCCACCTTATTGTACCAGCTGGGAAAAATCAGTTACGTGTACAATATGTTGGCTTAAAAACTCAGCTCGTACCAGTCTCAGACGGTATAAAGGTGGTAATGAAACCTGACGCAGGCTCACTTGAAGAAGTTATTGTTACAGGTTATGGTAACTTTAAGAAATCAAGCTTTACAGGAGCTGCTGCTAACGTTGACCCTGGTAAATTGTCTGATGTGCCTGTAGCTTCTGTTCAAGACAAGATAGCAGGTTCGGTTCCTGGTGTTACTGTGACAAGTGCATCTGGTGCTCCTGGTTCTGTAAGTAATATCCGTATTCGTGGTATGGGTTCAATCAACGCTGGTAACGAGCCTTTGTATGTTATAGATGGTACACCTATGATATCAGGAGATGTCAATGGCTTCGGTCAAGGCAACTATAATGAATCCGGAACAAACGTGCTTGCAACTCTTAACAGTAATGATATTGAGTCAATTACTGTCATAAAAGACGCTGCAGCAGCATCCCTTTATGGTTCACGTGCAGCAAATGGAGTAATTGTAATCACAACAAAGAGTGGTAAGAAAGGAAGGACACATGTCGATTTCCGTAGTGACTGGGGATTCTCTAATGTAGCAATTAATTATCGTCCAGTATTAGGAGGAGACGAACGACGTGCGCTGCTGTTCCTTGGCTTGAAGAACTATGCTCTTTATAAGGAGGGTAAGTCTGAGACTGATGCAGAGACTTTTGCTAAGGATAATATTGAAGACTATGCCTCAAAGCCTACAGTGGGATATGATCAAAGTGGTAAGCCTATTAAGGAGTGGACCGATTGGAAGAGTCTTCTCTTTAAGACGGGTCATCACCAAAACTATCAGATTAGCTTGAGTGGTGGTGGTGAGAGTACACGTTTCTACACCTCACTTTCTTATATGAAGCAAACAGGTATCTTCTCTAATCAAGGTATGGAGCGATTCACTGGCAATGCTAATATAACACATAAGTTTGGCCATTTCACATTGACATATTCTTCTTTATTCTCAAAGGTTAATCAAAGTCTTACCAACGATGGAGGAGCTTCTTTCTCAAGTCCTATAGCCAATTATGCATTTATTCAGAGTCCGTCTTCTATCGCTTACTTACCTGATGGAAACTTAGCTCGTGGAAGTGAAACAAATAGTTTGGTTAGTGTAAACCCAATCTATGAGGCTTTGCATACGTATGATAAAACAGATATCAAGCGTGCGTTTAACTCATTGAAGTTGGATTGGAATATATGGGATGGTCTCCGTTTGAGCGAGAAGATGACATACGATTATACTTCAAATAACGAAGATGTACTTTGGGACCGTTTGTCAAATGATGGTAGTCCTGGGGGTACACTACAACGCTACACAGGTTCTATCAGCCAGTTAAATGGTCAAACACAGTTGGCATACGTGAAAACGTTTGGTCTACACAATATTGATGCCCTTTTAGGCTATGAAACAGAGAAATATGTCACAAGGTATAATTACATTAATGGTAAAGATTATCCTGGTGACCTCTACGAATTTGGCAATGCTGGTACGACCAGTGCAGAGAGTAAAGTAAGTGGTTACACTCTTGCAAGTTGGTTAGGACGAGTAAACTACAACTATGATAATAAGTATTATGCTGGTGTGAGTTTCCGTCGCGATGGTAGTAGTCGCTTGGCTAAAGACAATCGATGGGGTAACTTCTGGTCAGTTTCTGCAGCATGGCGTTTTGGTTCTGAGAAATTCATGGAGCCTATCAAGCAGGTTGTTAGCGATGGTAAGTTACGTGCAAGTTATGGCGTGAATGGTACGCTACCAAGTAGTTTCTATGGTTACCAAAACTGGTACAAATATGGTCAATATTATAATGGAAAATCTGGTATGGCTATTGTTGGTATTGGCAATCCAGAATTACAGTGGGAGAAAAACCGTTCTGTCAACTTTGGTCTTGACTTAACGTTACTTGATCGTATATCTGTGACATTCGATTATTATGTACGCACAACGTCTGACCTAATCTTTGATTTACCAATATCAGCAGTTCCTGGTTATTATAATAGTGATAGATTTTCCAAGAAAGCTGTTAATGTAGGTTCACTACGTAATAGAGGTTATGAAATAACTATTCAAAGTAACAACCTCCAAACAAAAGACCTTACATGGACAACAATGCTGAACTTCGGACATAACCATAATGAACTTACTAAGATTTATGGTGAAGAAAATCAGATTATCAGTGGTGTTCGTATCCATAAAGTAGGTGAACCTTATTATAGCTACTATGGCTATGAGTATGCTGGTGTTGACCCAAATACTGGTAGAGAATCTTACTACCTCAATAATGGAACAAGCAATGCACGTAACACAACAATCAATCCTAATGAAGCGAAAAAAGTTATTATAGGAAATCACGAAACAAAGATAGAAGGTGGCTTCAGTAATAATATCACATGGAAGTTTATTGATTTCGGTCTGAACTTTACATTCTCTCTTGGAGGTAAGGCTTTTGATGCTGCTACATGGCAACATAATAATGGAAACTATACCTTTGGTGGTCAGTTACCAACTTATTATGACATCAATAAGATGTGGACAGGTCCTGGCGATACGAATGCCTCACAGCCAGTGTTCCAGTATGGTAATTCAAGTGAAGTATCTTCTCGTTGGTTGATGCCAACAGATTATCTGCGTTTGAAGAGTCTGACGCTCGGATTTACGGCCCCATCACAATGGGTAACACGGATTGGTTTGAGTAAGGCACGTGCTTTCTTCTCTGCAAGTAACTTGTTGACATGGAAATCAAAGGATCTTTACGTTGATCCTGAAATGCGTGTCGATGGTGTATGTACATTCCAGACACCTGCACTCCGCACCTTTACTTTCGGTATTGAACTCGGTTTTTAATGTCTATTAATTAAAAATATTGTTTATGAAAAGAACTTATAAGAAAATATATAGCCTTATGCTTGCTGTCGTTGTAATGACTGGTGCGGCATCATGTGGTGATGAATTTCTCGATCAGAGACCGAGTGATGGTGTTTCAGAAGGAACTGCCATCAAGAGTAGTTCTGACATGGTCACAGCTCGTACAGGTATGTATGCAGCTTTGAAAGGTTCGTCCGGAGCCCAGGATTATTATGGCTTACAAATGTTTCTTTATGGAGAAATGCACGGAGAAGATTTGCAGTATAATTCTAAGTATGGTAGTAATCGTGCTTCGTTCTATTATAAGATGGAATATACTACAGCCTCTAATTTTAGTACTACTACTGCGATTTGGCAGTCACCTTATGTCGTAATTCAAACTGCAAATCATATCATAGAAGCGGCTGATGGTGGAAAACTAACAGATAAGGATGATGCAAAAGGAAAGGCATTGATAGGTCAAATCCGTGCCGAGGCTTTAGTTTTAAGAGCTATGGCAACCTTTGATTTAACTCGTGTCTATGGAAAGACTTACACCGAGGATAATGGTGCATCGTTAGTGTACCATTGGTGACAAAGGTAATCTCAACAGAGGAGAAACCTTCCCGTAGTACAGTTGCAGAGTGTTATACTCAAGTAATCAAAGACCTAAATGAGGCTATTAGCTCTGGTAATTTACAAACAAAGCCAGAGACTGGTTATATGAGTCTTTATGCAGCTAAGGCTTTGCTATCACGTGTTTATTTAACAAAAGGTGATTGGGCAAATGCTTTGTCTACTGCCGAAGATGTTATTAATAATTCGGGTAAAAAACTTTGGACTGCCGATGAGTATGTTCAAGCTTGGAAAAAGGATGATAAAAGTCATTCTAATGAGATGATTTTTGAACTCTCTGTTACCAATTCACAAGATTGGAATGACAGAGTGGGAATTGCTTATATCTATGCAGAGAATCGCCCCGACCTTCCTGGCTATGGAGATGTATGTGCAACAAAAAGCTTTGTGGAACTCCTTGCAGAAGATCCACAAGACGTTAGAGCTAACGTGTTCTTAGTCCCATCAGCTGATAAAAAGAAAGTATTTAATGGTGCTAAGGTCTATCTGAATAAGATGCCAGCATATAACGGAGATGTTCGTTATTCGAATATTCCTTTACTTCGACTCTCTGAAGTTTATCTCAATGCAGCAGAAGCAGCGTTTAGATTAGGAGATATGACAAAAGCGGCTCAGTACTTGAATGATATTATCAAAAATCGTACAAGTGATACAACTAAGCAAGTTACAGCTTCAGATGTTACGTTAGCGCGCATATTGTTGGAACGTCGAAAAGAACTTGTAGGTGAAGGACAACGTTTCTTCGATGCACTCCGTAATAATGAGACTATCACTCGTTATACAAGTGATGCAAATCGTGGTTGGCATGACGTCTTAACGACAGAGGCTCGTAGTTACAACCGAGACTATTATAAGGCATATCCTGCAATTCCTGGTTATGAGGTTGACGCAAACGCTAATCTCAAAAATCAGCAGAATAATGGATATAATAACTAACAATTAACTGGCTCTTCCGAAATATGGAGTGATAAACTAAGGTCCTTACATAATAAGGCGGACAGAATCTCTGATTAGAAAGAGCTAAACATAACATCACAGAGGTACCAACGGTACAAAGAGTAACAGCGGTGTAGCATACAGATTCCTGATGACCTTTGGAATAAATGCTTTGGGTATAAAGTCTCTAATAAGACCCACAAAACACCCCGTTGCTCCATGTACCGACGGTACCTCTGTGATTTTTATGGCTTTGTTCTAATAATCATCCGTACTCTCCATCTCTCTGTGTGCCATTTCTTCTAAACCCTAAACTTAGGCGAAACCTTATCACTACAAACTTCTAAAGAGCTTTTATTCGAACTCTTCTGCCTTTACACACAATATTGTAAAGACATCTGAGGGGATTGACAAACCAACATAAATCAATGGAAGTGTATATTTCACCCACACTTACTATTAGTTTTTTACCACTATCTTATTCGAAAGCCTTACTTGTATTTAGTCGTAAACACCTTCTTTTGCCAAGCTAAATAATTAACATTCATTTAATATTTAACATTCTCTTGGAGTGTAATACTTACAGTATGATGTGTTTATAACGTATATTAAACAATAATTCCTTTATTTTCATGCAAAAAGCTTATACTCTCTTACTATGTATTATTAATAAATGTGAAAATTAATCTATTATGTTCTTTTCCATTTGGAACTTTAAAAATGGTGCACTATCTTTGCAAAGTGTTAAATATAATACCTACCATTACTTGTATATAGTTTGTAGAACCTTACGTATTAATATTTGAATCTGAAATAGTTTATTTATTATATTAATTAAAGAGAGAATTTATGGAAAAAAGACTAATGATGTTTTTTGTCGGTCTATTCCTAAGTTTAGGAACAGCGCTGGCGCAGACAGAGATTAGCGGAACTGTAGTATCCTCAAGTGACGGGCAACCTGTTGTGGGTGCATCTATCCTTGTGTCTGGAACTCAGACTGGTACTGTGACTGATATTGATGGAAAATTCCGTCTCTCAGCACCTGCAGGAGCTAAGTTGGTGGTGTCTTATGTTGGTATGGCATCAAAGACTGTTACGGCTTCAAGCAACATGAAAGTTACCTTAAATCCGAATGACAAGAATCTTGATGAGCTCGTTGTTGTGGCATACGGTACCGCTAAGCGTCAATCAATTACTGGTTCTGTTGCCGTTGTTGACTCTAAGAAGATTTCTGATCGTATTAGTACTTCGGTAACGGGTGCACTGGAAGGCTCTGCTCCTGGTGTACAGGTAAATAACTCTTATGGCGAGCCTGGCGCTACACCAAAGATTCATATTCGTGGTGTGGGTACATTGGTTAAAGATGCTGACCAGCCTCTCTATATTGTTGATGGTACTCCATTTGAAGGTAATATTGCTGAGTTAAATCCTGGCGACATCGAGTCTATGTCTGTTTTGAAGGATGCTTCTTCAGCAGCTCTTTATGGTAACCGTGCAGCTAATGGTGTTGTCTTGATTACAACAAAGAAGGCTAAATTCTCTTCTAAACCAAATATCTCTTTGAAGATGGACCAGGGTTTCTACAGACGTGGTATCCCTGAATATGACCGTTTAGGTCCAAACGAGTGGATGGAGGCTTCTTGGATTGCAATGAAGAATTATGCTCTCTCTGGTGGTATCGCTTCAACTGAGGCTGCAGCTGGTACTTTTGCTACTGAGCACTTGATGGGTGATTTTGTGAAGCGTAATATCTATGATGCTGCTGATAATGCTCTCTTTGATGCAAATGGTAAGCTGATTGCATCTATTCGTCCTGGTTATGACGATCTTGATTGGCAGAAAGCAGTTGAGCGTACTGGTCATCGTCAAGAGTATAGCCTTTCTGCTGGTATAGCAGGCGATAAGTACAATATCTACTCTTCTGCTGGTTATCTGAATGAGCAAGGTTATACCTTAAACTCTGGCTATGAGCGTTTTACTGGTCGTATTAATACACAATATACAGCCAACAAGTGGCTCGAATTAGGTTTGAACCTCTCTGGAACTTCTTCTGTAAGAAGCTATAACTCAGATGCCAAGGGTAGTTATTTTGCTAACCCATTCTATGTAGCTCGTTATATGGCTCCTGTTTATCCTGTTTATTTGCATAATAGTGATGGCACATACGCTTTGGATGCAAATGGCAACAAACAGTATGATACAACATCTGAGTATCTTAACAATCGTAACCTCCCTTATGAGATGACGATGGATATGGACCGAGTACGTAGAAACGTATTGGATGGTTTGTTGTATACAAAAATCAGTTTGCCATACGGTTTCTCTTTGACAGGAAAAGTAGACTTGAACCATTCTAATGAAAATCGTCAGACCTATAATAACCCTGTTATCGGTGATGGTGCTTCTAACAATGGTCGTTTGTCAGAATATGCTTATCAGTATATCTCTTATACAGGACAGGAACTCTTGAACTGGGAACATAACTTTGATCTTCACCATGTTGACGTTCTCCTCGGACATGAGAACTATAGCTGGAACAAGAAATATTCTCGTGTAATGAATACGAACGCAGCTATCGAAGGTTTGCGTGCATTGAGTAACTTCGTATTAAACTCTGATACGGAAGGCTATTTTGAGGATTATAGAACTGAGTCTTATCTTGGTCGTCTGCGTTACAACTATGATGAGAAGTACTTCTTTGACTTCTCTCTCCGTCGCGATGGTTCTTCTAAGTTCCACAAAGATAAGCGTTGGGGTAACTTCTTCTCTGCTGGTGTAAACTGGAACGTTAAGAAAGAAAACTTCATGAAGGATGTGAAGTGGGTTGATGCTTTACGCGCTCGTGCTTCATACGGTGAGGTTGGTAACGATGCTGCTGTTAACTTCTATGGTTATCAGGCACTTTATTACATTACAAAGAATGGTGGTAACCCTGCTTTGGTACGTCAGAAGTTGGCTGCTCTCGACTTGAAGTGGGAGACAACACAGACACTTGACTTTGGCGTTGAGGGTACGCTCTTTGATCGATTGAACTTCAGCTTGGGTTATTTTGATAAGCGTTCTAAGGACTTGCTCTTCGAGGTTCGTTTCCCATTATCAGCAGGTTCTTTCTTCGCTAATGATGCTATTCAGAACCTTACACAGTATCAGAATATCGGTACTATCTCTAACCGTGGCTTCGAAATCATGTTAGGTGGTGATGTTGTACGTTCTAAGGATTGGACATGGAACCTCTCTTTGGATGCTACCACATTGAAGAACAAGGTACTTAAGTTGCCTAAGGGTGAAGATATCTTGCATGGTCAGCAAAACTATTCTGAGGGGCACTCTGCTTATGAGTGGTACACCTATCACTTCGTAGGTGTTGATCAGATGACTGGTAAGTCTCTCTATGATCTTGATCCAAAGCAGGAAGCTACTGCATCTGCTGCTGGCAACCTTGTTGAAATCAATGGAACAAAGTACACGACATCTACTGCTCAGGCAATCCGTAAGTGGGCGGGTACGGCACTTCCTTCTGTTTATGGTTCATTCAGTTCTAACCTTCGTTGGAAGGACTTGAGCTTGTCTATGTTGATGACTTATAGCCTTGGTGGTAAGACAATGGACGGTTCTTACAGAGCTTTGATGTCTACAGGTTCAGCTTCTTCTGCAGCTGCACTTCATAAGGATGCACTTAACTCTTGGAATGGTGTTCCTGCAGGTATGACAGCTACATCTGCTAATCGTATCGACCCTAATGGTACGCCTATCCTTGACTTCAACGGAAGCGACGATAACAATGCGCTTAGTGACCGTTGGTTGACAAGTTCTTCTTATTTCATCATGAAGAATATCATGCTCACTTATCGTTTACCAAAGGCATTGGTTACAAAGTGGGGTCTTGGTGGTATTGCTGTAAAGGCTGGTGTTGAGAACCTCTTCACACTCACAAGCCGTAAGGGTTTGAACCCACAGTATAGCTTTAATGGTGACAGTGACGATACTTATGTATCTGCACGTGTGTTCAACTTCGGTTTGACAGTCGATCTCTAATATTGTAGAATTTAAAAAGGGAATAATATGAAATATTCAATAAATAAATTCACCGCAGGGGCTTTACTTGCTGTAGCTGCAATGACAGCATCTTGCTCCAGTGATTATCTCAATGTATCACCAGCAGAGTCGGCTGAGCCTTCTGCAGCATATGCTAATACAAGCAATGCGCGTAACACCTTGAATGGTATTGCAAAGTCGATGACCGTACAGCAGTATTACTATGGCCAGGGATTTGCAGGCGAAAATGCGATAATGCGTCTCTATGAGAATCTTCCAAGTCAGAACTATAACTACAACCGTTACGCTTCTGGTTGGGCAACTATCCATAACCAAGATTATCACTATAGGTCTACATCAAAGTATGATTCTTATGCGTGGGCATACTATTATCAGATTATTAACAATGCAAATGCACTCCTTGCTAACATTGATAATGCCGCTGGTAATGATGCGGATAGGAAGTTTATCAAGGCTTCGGCATTGACTTTCCGTGCATACGCATTTGAAAAGTTAGTACATTACTACTGCTATCGTTGGCAGGATAGTAACAATGGTGCTTCTCAGGGATTACCACTGCGCCTTGACACTTCTACGGGTGAATTGAAGGCTTCTACGCTTGCTGAGACTTATGCTCAAATTTATAAGGACTGCCAAGATGCTATCACACTCTTCACTGAAAGTGGTGTGACACGTTCAACATCAGAGTGTTGGATTCCTGATTTGAATACAGCTCACGCTGTCTACGCACGTGCTGCTTTGACTCGTCAGGACTACGCTACTGCTTTGGCACAGGCTAAATTAGCTGAGAATGGTCGTCCTTTGATGACAGGTGATGCATACGCTGCTGGTTTCTATAAGCCAAATGATGAATGGATTCTTGGTAGTTATGGCGATGCAAGTGAGCAGAACTGGTATTGGGCTTATGGAGTACAGGGTGCTTGTAACGGTTACTACGCAACTACGCAGAGTACGGGTGCTGGTACTATCGGACATGAGTTAATCTCACGTATTCCTAATAATGATGCTCGTAAGCAGCTGTTTATCACTGAAGATAAATTCCGCAGTATTAATATTACTGACAATTCACAGGTAAATCAGACCTATGGTATCTTAGGTCAGGGTAATGAGAGTGTATTGGCACAGGCAGACTCTATTGTCAAGAAGCACCAGATTTCTGGTCTCTCTGCTGCGTACGGATCAGGCTATATCTATTTGGATGGTCAAATGAAGTTCTGGGTGACAGCACAGCCAGGTGTTAGTTATCTTCCTTATATCCGTTCAAGTGAGATGGTTCTCATCGAGGCTGAGGCTAATTACTTCTTGGGTAACACTGCTGATGCACAGGCTGCATTGGTTAAACTGAATGCTACTACAGGTCGTAACGCAAGCTATACTTGTACGAAGACAGGTACTGCCCTCTTCGATGAAATCAAGGATTACCGTGAGGTTGAACTTTGGGGTGAAGGCTTTGCATGGAGTGATTACAAGCGTTGGAACATTCCTGTTGTTCGTCACTCATTTGCTGAAGGTGGTAATGCACACGCTGCTGTTGCAAACAATAGCTGTGGACTACGGAAACAAGTGGACTTGGGTAATTCCACAGAACGAGATCGATTATAATGATCTTGTGACGAACGAATAGGTCTTATGTTATTATAAATGTAAAGGCAGGGAGAACAGGTTTCTTTCTGCCTTTCTTTGTTTTTAACTCAAATCGTTTATTAGCGTCTAAACATATTTTGTTTTATTACCGAGAAGATTGTTTGTCTCTCTAAAACTAATTTTCCTGTCATTCCTGTCATCCAAAGTACTTGTCTAACTCGTTAGTTTACAATGGAGTTATGTGAAATGTTAAAAGTGACAGCAAATCAAAATAAAACTTTTCTTGTACGTTGCATAAATATATCACTCTTGGTATGGAGTCTTTATATCTTGCTATGAGAAGAGTCTTTTGCTATAGAGGATAGTGTCAGTGGTTAGGTATGATTCGGCATAAAAAATTGCTGTAGAGATTAATAAAAGTGTTGTTTCTGCGTTATATACCATATATCTATTCATTATAAGAATGAGATTCGATAAATTAAAGAAGCAGTTAGAACTTTTGATTCTATTGTCTGACGGACGCAATTATACGGTTGAAGAACTGTGTGAGCGGATGAACTTGTCGCGTAGGAATTTCTATTACCTACTCGACTTCATCAAGCATGCAGGTTTTATCGTGTTCAAGAATCAAGGCTATTACCATATTGACCGTCGCTCTCCTTTCTTCACACAGCTGCTGCAGACAATTCAGTTTACAAATCAAGATGTGAAGACTATCCATAGTGTGTTGACGATAGCAGGTAATGACAGCGAAATGGTAAACCAACTAAGAGAGAAGTTAGAAAACACTTATAATTTCTCTGTATCCATAAACTCGCCCATACATAAGCAAATGGATAGTAACATAAAACTTTTGCGAAAGGCAATGGCAGAGAAGAAGACGGTTCGCTTAATTGGCTATTCAAGTCCGCATAGCCATACACTAAAGGACCGAATTGTAGAACCTTTCCTCTTGTTAAATAACAATGAGGATGTACGCTGCCATGAATTAGTATCGAAACAGAACAAGACATTCAAGATATCACGTATGGAAGGAGTAGAAATATTGGATTCGCCATGGCTACACGAAGACAAGCATAGGCAGATGTTCACAGATATCTTTATGTTCAGTGGTGAAGAACGTCACCGTGTAAAACTGCGTTTAGGTCAGTTGTCACATAATCTTTTTAAGGAGGAATATCCACAAGGGGCGCATTATCTTACACCGAATGAGGACGGCTCGTGGCTCTTAGACATAGAAGTTTGTGACTATCGTGGTTTGGGCCGATTTGTTCTCGGACTTTTCAAAGATATAGAAATCATCGAAGGAGATGGTTTTAAGAAATACATGAGGGAGGAAATAAAGAGCCTCATCAATTCGCTAAACCTACAGTAACATGATTTAGGAAATTTATCCTTTATTGTATTATACATCAAAATATATCATTATTTATCATCATCCTTCCACCAACAGAGATACGCTTTCTGATAGTTCTCATTCACAGAAGACATTAAGGAGGACTTGGGAGGAAATAAATTCAGGACAATGTTTATACGTAAGATTTTATTCGTTTTATTATTTTTTATCACATTCAACGCTTATGCACAGCAAGAACGTTGGGTAGGTACATGGGCTTGTGCGCCACAGACAGTTGATAAGGGTTTTATGCCTTATAATAACCAAATGACGAATCGCTCCGTACGACAGGTAGTGAAGGTGAGTATCGGCGGCCCTGTTATTCGTTTGCAGTTGAGTAATGAACTGTCTTCTGAGCCTGTTGAGATTACCAGTGTTTATATTGCAAAGGCTGGAGAAGGCTCAGAGATACAGAAGAATTCAGCTAAGTATCTCCGTTTTAATAATAAACGTCGGGTAACGATACCTGCTGGTAAGGCTGCCTTTTCAGATGCGTTGAAATTCGATTTACAACCATTGGAGCGTTTGTCAATTACGATTAACTATCTTAAAGCACCAAAAGAACCTACTGTTCACATGGGTTCGCGTACTACATCTTATATATTACGTGGTGTGACAAATGCTAATACTGATTTCTCAACAGCTTTCAAAGAGGACCATTGGTTTAATATTTCTGCTATTGATGTCCTTGATGCCTCTGCTTCCAGTGTGGCTATCCTTGGTAATAGTATTACTGATGGAAAGGGCTGCGTGACAAATGCACAAGACCGCTGGCCCGACTTTATGTCAGCTGTACTAAATGGCGAACATGACCCAAAGAGTCCTCAAACAGGTGTATTGAATCTTGGGATTGGGGATAATCGTATCCTCTCTGTGGGTTTAGGACAGCCGGGAAAGGAACGATTCGATCGTGATATCTTGGGACAAAGAGGACTTCGTGCCGTAATCATCTTCGAGGCTATTAATGATATCGGTACGTCAACCAATCCAGAAGAAACTGCTCGCCAGTTGATTGAAGCCTACCAAGTGATGATTAAGAAAGCTCGCCAACGTGGATTGAAGGTTTATATGGGTACGATAACTCCTTTCAATGGCTGCAAAGGTTACTTCACAGAGGCACGTGATGCAGCACGTAAGACAGTAAACGAATGGATAAGAACAAACCATGAAATCGATGGTTTCATCGACTTTGATGCACTCATGCGTGATCCCTCATCACCCGACCGCTTGCGTAAAGACTGCCAAATTGGCGACTGGTTGCACCCCAACCCTAAAGGGTATAAGATGATGGGAGAATATGCTGCCGAGAGACTCGAAGAGATGAATGTACCAACTCCCTCCAGTCAACGACCATTGACAGAAAGGAAGTAATTTCTTCCCCGCCTATCGTCTACGATAATGTCTATCATTCTTATTGAAAGTGAAGTACTACTTTAGAACGATAGACATTCTCTTTCTATAGCAAAGCAAAATCTCTAAATAAAGTTTCCTGTCATATCTGTCATCCATTATAGCCATTTATGTTATTAATTTACAGTGGACTTACACGAAATGTTAAATGTGACAGCAAAAGAAAATAAAACTAATTTCGTAATATTACGTACTATATTCTGACCGTAATAGATACTATCCCTTCCTAATTTAGAAAAATCTATTGCTTCGTATATTCCAAGATGAAAGCAGTATCTGATCATTATTACTCATCGTTAGTTGTATCGTCTTCTTCCCAATGTACCATGTCATAAGGATAATATGGATTATCCTTTAGGTCGGAATCATCTATGTGCAGTATCTTTGCAACAGCTGCAACCTCCCAAGCCCAGTAACCACAATAACTGCTTGTTTTCAAATGATTATTATACCAAGGGGCATCTTTGTTCAAGTTATACCATTTCCCGATGTAATCTATCAAAGCTTTCTTCGCAGCTTGTGCATCAGACAACTGTGTTAACTTGAAAAGCCCTTTATACAACTTAGGGAAGGCAAGCTTATTTGCATGCGTTTGTATCTTATCCTCGTCCATCCGAGCGTTCAGCATAAACCAGAGTAAAAGGTCTGGAGTCCAATCAGCTGGCTCTGCCTGATTATCTACCCGTTTCACATAATCAATAAGCTGCTGAAACTCTGCACAGGAAACATTTAGTAGAATACCTAACGAAACTCGTTTCAGGATTTCAAAATATATTGGGTCTTCAATAGCAAGACCCGTTATAAAATACTCCAAAGAATTTGAATATATTCGTTTTAATTCCATCATATTCGCATCCATAGAATACCTTATTTCTATTTCAGAGATGTACTGTTCCCCTAATGACCAATGTAAGTATACGGTATCTAACCTTTTGTTGGTATTCGCTTCCAATATTAATCTCTCGGTTTCACCTTTATTTTTCGCGATTTCTATCAACCTCTTGCTAAAGAATTTCCTATTCTTTATTTTATCCCTAATAGCTTTATCTTGCTTCTGTTTAGCATGACTAAAGAAATAATCAAATATACCCATAACTTATTCTTTTATTAGGAAATACAAGCCAATAACATTATTGCTGCATTGGTATTGACGAGGAACTCTTAGAGTCATGATATAATTCCTCTATACTCTTCCAATCAGTAGGAGAATCATCCCGAATTATTTCAACAGCCTTTTGGATATATAATGTCTCTCCATTAATCCCGTCAATAAGATAAATGTCATTCCTATTATCTTTCCAATGAGCACAGACTATATAAATCGGCCGCTTAATATACGTTCGTTCTTCATAACGTCTTACACTAAACACTTCCTTCTTATCCATGAGATTAATACCATATTGGTGCAACATTTTTACTTTTAATGAATCTATACTAAACTTATAAGGCAAATCATAATCTACACATTTTACTTCATGTCCATGACCATCGAATTGATATCCTTTACCTACTGGCATTTGGTAAAGATATGCCCAATATGCCGTTATATTTCCCACTGTGTTATACAGATAGATATATTCGTATGGAGAGTCTCTATATGTATGAGACTCCCGAAAGCCAGCAAAGGAGTTTTTTTCGTATTCATCTCTTAATTCTATAAGCTCACCCAACTTTCCTTCTTTGCGTATACGATAAGCTGTAGGACTTTTTCTTGCTAACCTCTTATACTCCTCAATATCAAATCGCTTATATCTTAAAGAATCCTTGTCACTATTATTACCTAAATTATCTTGCCCAACACATGTTGTCGCAAACAATAATAACCATAGAATTACCGATAACTTACTCATCATTAAATATTCTTCTTTTATAATTATGATTCGTGATAAGCCACACACACACTTACATTATTGCGATTATAGGTTCTACTCTGCATGGGAATAATACCTATCTAAAGAATAAGAAAGGCTTACTCTGCAGTCAGCTCGAGGACTCTACTTGAACCCTCGTTGGCAGAGAGGACCATCAAACCTACCTTCATCAAATAGTCACCAGTGTACCTTTTTCCATTACAAGTTAATGATGAAGTTGTGTTAGGTATAAGGTTGATTTATCCTCTGCTGCAAGTTCTATATCTGCTTCAGAAAGTTCTTCTTGTGACTTTTCCATCTTCTTTTTCATTCTACTTTTAATCGATCTGATGGCTTGTGACGTACAACAGAAGGCATCGGCTTTCTGCTCGTCGGTCATCCCATTATGTTCCATTATATAGTAGAATGTCTCCTTAGGAGTGAACGCATAGCGGGGATTATTGAGGATATAGGCAAGGTCGTAATCGAAGTTAGGCATAATAGCGTTGAGAGCCTGCTGTTCGCGTTTACCCATCTGTGAGATATTTCCACCTTTTAGAATGGTATAGAGTGCGTCTATTCCCAACTTAGTTTGTTCGATGGAATCGGCTGTTTTTGTATCTCCGTTGTGTATAGGAGTCTTCTGTTTCAGCTGTTCTAACTCATTGATTTTACTGTCAACTTCAGCCTTCATCTCATCTATCGTTGCATCTTTTCGTCGGAGTAACTGCTGAATATTCTGCTCTGTCATCTCTTGTTGTCTGCGATAGGTATGTAGCTGTTGGCGCATACGACGGCGGAACCATACAACGATACCAGATGTAAGGAGTATCAAGATGATAACAAGATAAGCGATATAGAGTTGAAGTTGCAGTGCTTTACGTTGTGCGATAGCCACTTCATAACGGTCTTGTATCTGTACTATCTCAATATCTTTCTCCGGTGAAACCGATAATATCTGACGTTTTTCAATGCGTGTTCGCAGTTGATTAATACTCTGCTCTTGGTCTTCACGAATACGAGGCTTGAAGGCTTCAGCCTTCTTTACGTACAGCAGGGCAGAGTCGCGTTGTCCGATTTGGTTGAAGACAGAGGCTTTACCGAGGTAAATATCCGTCAACCTGTGGCTTTTCTTACTATCATTCGCATAGCGAGCAGTATGCTCGAAGTAGTCAAGTGCCAATTTATAAGCACCGTTCTGGGCATTCAATAGAGCAATACGATAGTATGTAGCAAACTTCAAAGAGTCTTCTGTTACGTTGAAAAGGTGCTTTTCTGCCGATTTCAGTTGATACATCGCATTCCTTGTATCATGCTTAGCCATGAAGAAAGCAGCACTATCGAGCCTCATCCGAGTGATACCATCGTCTGTTGCAGGATAGTTAGGTAGTTTTCTTTGGCTGCATGAAAGCAAAGTCAAAAGAGTAATCAGTAGTAAAATAGGTCTTTTCTTCATATTTGCAAAGATACACATTCTACTGCGTATTGCCAAATTAGGATGGGAGGAAAGGGGACGAAAAGATATCTTAAAGCTTGGTAAAGTGCGAAAACGAGGGAACTTTTATAAGCTTTATTGTGTCAAAGAAGTGAAGTTGTTAGTTGTAAATTATTGATAGTCAAATGTTAACTTGTTTTACATGTGTCAACTCTAATGGGGCTATTGCATTGCATTATATTCTTCTTTACCTTTGCATCGACAATAAGTTCCAATATATGTCATCTGCAATTCATAAACCTGCGGCGGCGTGATTGCGTTTAAGCGTTGGCGCAGGTTTTAATTTAAGTATGTTCGAAAGCCTCTTCAAAGTGAGGAGCTTGTTTATAATAATCTCTTGAAAGGATGCGTTTAGTAGCTGTAAAGGAGAATAAAATAAAAGGTTTATAAGATGAAACGAATATTGTTTGCAATGTCACTTAGTATCTGTATGGCAGGAACTGTTAATGCTCAACAGGAAAAGATGTCGATGAAACCTTATGAAAATGAGGTTCGGAAAGATACAATCGATACCTTAGAAGTAAAAAAAAGAAGGGCATAAAATATTTGTTTGTTGGTTTCCTCCAATGCCATCTTTCCCAGGTAATATCCAAGAATTCCTCCGTACTCACCTTGTATGGCCAGCCGGTCGTAAGAATAAGAATGTTGAAGGGAGGGTGATTGTCCAGTTCTATATAGACCGCGACGGTAGCTGTTCTCAATTTAAGGTCCTCCGTTCGTTGAATCCATCTTTCGATGCTGAGGCATTAAGAGTATTGAAGTTAATGCCAAAATGGAATATGAGTTCTATGGAAAGAGGTGGTGCTTGGTATGTCTTGCCAGTTTTTTTTAAGAAACAAAATGTTCAACAATAAGAGTATATGGTTATGATAAAGAAACTGTTTTTATTTCTATTTTTAAGTTTTGTAGTCGTTGGTAATATCGATGCACAGAAGCATAAAAGAACGATGAAACCGAAGAAAAAGGAGCAAACCGAGCAGCCTTGTTGTGCTGAACCATCCTTTGATCTTTGTTATGATACATTGAATGTGGACACCTTAGGGGCAAAGATGTTTGAAACTGTTGAGGGATTGAAACCTTCATTCCCAGGTGATCTCTTCAAATTTATAGCGGCACATCTTCAATATCCGCCTGAATTGGCAGAAAGCTCAATCTCGGGAAAAGTCATAATAAAGTTCTTTGTAACCCCTTCTGGTCATTGTTGTCTGTTTAGAATTATGCGTTCTGTATACCCATACCTTGACCGAGAGGCACTCAGAGTACTCAAACTTATGCCTGCATGGAAGTGGGAAAGACGACCGAAGCAAGGAGTTTGGCAGCTTGTACCAGTCATTTTCAGATTGCAATAAGGCAAAGTTACTCATAATATAGCCACTTAACTTAAAGTATTTAGTCATTATTAAGATTAGTGTTTACTCTTAACATGGTTGGTGTTAGCCATGAATACCAACCGTGCGGAGTATTAGCACATCATTAGAAAACTGTAACTACGGTCTACAGTGCAGCTGATTCGTGTTTTCAATCAGTATAACAAAGGGTAGAATTAATCTATACTTCTAATTCTATAAGTTTCTACCTTAAAATTCCAATGGCTTTTTGCACCCATCTTATTCTTTTATCGTACCTTTGCAGTAACAAAAATAATAATAGGTAATAAACGAAGATAAAAACAAAAATAAAGGAATAATTATGGCAAAGAAAGCTTTATTGATGATCCTTGACGGATGGGGTAACGGTAAGCATGGTAAGGGTGATGTTATCTATAACACCCCAACACCCTACTTAGATTATTTGAATGCTGTTAGTGCACACTCTGAGTTGCAAGCATCAGGAGAAGATGTAGGTCTGCCAGACGGCCAGATGGGTAACTCTGAGGTTGGTCACTTGAATATAGGTGCAGGTCGTATTGTTTATCAAGACCTCGTAAAGATTAACAAAGCATGTCAGACAGGTGACATCTTGAAGAACCAAGGTATCATCGATGCATATAGCTATGCACAGAAGACAGGTAAGAAGCTTCACTTGATGGGTTTGACCTCTACAGGTGGTGTTCACTCTTCTCTCGACCACCTCTTCAAGCTGATTGAGATTGGAAAGGAGTACAACCTCAAGGATGTTTACGTTCATTGCTTCATGGACGGACGTGACACTGACCCAAAGAGTGGTGCTGGTTTCGTTGCAGAGATTCAGAAGGTTTGCGATGCAAATGATGCACATATCGCTTCAGTCGTTGGTCGTTTCTATGCAATGGACCGTGACAAGCGTTGGAATCGTGTGAAGGAAGCATACGACTTGCTTGTTGAAGGCAAGGGTGTACAGGCTACTGACATGGTTAAAGCGGTTGAGGCAAGCTATGCAGAGGGTGTGACAGACGAGTTTATCAAGCCTATCAACAACTCTTCTGTAGATGGAACAATTCAGGAGGGTGACGTCGTTATCTTCATCAACTTCCGTAATGACCGTGCTAAGGAGTTGACCGAAGTACTCACACAGCAGGATATGCCAGAGGAAGGGATGCACACAATAAAGGACTTACAGTACTACTGTATGACTCCTTACGATGCTAATTTCAAGAACGTTCATGTTCTCTTCCCTAAGGAGAACGTAATGGATACATTAGGTGAATACCTCAGTAAGCTCGGTAAGAAACAGCTTCATACTGCCGAAACAGAGAAGTATGCACACGTAACCTTCTTCTTCAATGGTGGTCGTGAGCAACCTTACGAGGGTGAGGACCGCATCTTAGTTCCTTCTCCAAAGGTGGCAACATACGACTTAAAGCCTGAGATGAGTGCTTTCGAAGTGAAGGACAAGCTCGTTGGTGCTATAAAGACACAGGAGTACGACTTCATCGTTGTGAACTTTGCTAACGGTGATATGGTGGGTCATACAGGTGTTTATAATGCTATTGCAAAGGCTGTTTGGGCTATCGACCACTGCGTTGAGGAGGTTGTTGAGACTGCAAAGGCTAACGATTATGAGACGATCATCATCGCTGACCATGGTAATGCAGACAACGCAATCAATGAGGATGGCACACCAAACACGGCTCACTCACTCAACCCAGTACCATTCATCTATGTTACAAACAACAATTCTGCAACAGTGAAGAATGGTCGTTTGGCCGACGTAGCTCCTTCTATCCTTCATATCATGGGCTTGGAACAGCCAGCTGATATGACTGGTGAGAATCTTATCACAGACTAAGTCAACGTTAATAAAATCAAACAAAGCAAATCCCAAAGGCATTTTATGGTTTTTGGGATTTGTTTTTTTATTACCTTTGCCACTGTGAGTCTTACTGTTGACTCACCCATAATTAGGTGTTAGTATTTATTTTTAAGATTAAAGACAATGAAGAATCGTAAGTTAGTATTATCATTAGTAGCCCTTGCAGGACTCTCTTCTCTCAGCGCACAAGCTCAGACCAACAATACAGAAAAGCCTCATGAGACCATCATGCAGCGTGTTGACACGTTGGCAAAGAAGGTAGGTGCTGCTGTTAAGAAGGCTGAAACTACTGAGAAAGCAAAGCTCAACGCAGACAAGCAGAGAGTTAAAGCAGACCTTGCTAACGACAAGGAGAAGGTAAATAAGGTTTATCAGGATGATAAGGCAAAGTTCAATGCTGATGTAAAGAAGGCTGAGAACGGTCTTGCTAAAGATGAGCAGAAAGTAAAGAATACTTATCGTAAGGATGAGGCAAAGGTAAAGCAGGGTGTTGCGAAGGATAAGCAGAAAGTAAGAAACGCATATCGTAAGGACAAGGCCAAGGTTAAGGCTGGTGTAAAGAAGGTTAAGCAAGGTCTTGCTAAGGACGGACAGAAAATCAAGAACACTTATAACAAGGACAAGGCAAAGGTTAAAGCGTTCTTTAAGAAGAAGAAGTAATTGACTTAGATAGAGACAATTAATTCATTGAAGATAAAAGAGTCGTGTTCATTCACGGCTCTTTTTGTTTGGTGATTTAGAAGAAAAACAGCATAAATCACGGTTTACATAAATTCACTAAACAAACGGCTAAATTGTAATAAATCTAAAATTTACAAACACAACGAACCTTTTTTGCCGTTGGAAAATCTTTTTTCATTACCTTTGCGACCATAAGGATTTATATCCTTTTCGAGTTTTATAGGTATTAAAGTGTAATTTTTAAACAGTAAAAGATTATGGATTTTAAGAAAATAGCATTATCATTCGTAGTAGCATTCAGCGTATGTTCACTCAGTGCACAGGCTCAGAGCCAGTGCTCAAAGAAGTGTGATAAGGCTCCTAACGAGCAGGTAGAGAAGCAAGCTAAGCAGTGTCCACAGAGCGGTAAGGCTTGTGACGAGAAGGCACAGAAGGCATGCGACAAGCAGAGCAAGGAGTGCTCAAAGGATAAACAGGCTTGCTGCAAGGGTAAGAAAGACGCTAAGAAGCCTCAGCGTAGCTGCTGTAAGAAGCAGGCTCAGCCTAAGAAGAACAAATAATAGATTAACTTGAATAGAAGAAAGTCGTGTCGAAAGGCACGACTTTTTTGTTGTTATCAGAACTTTATCGTACTTTTGTAGTAACAAAACTGCGTGTAATAAGACGAGATAAGTAAATCTTCTCTATCGCTCCTATTACGCTTGTAGATAACAATCATAGCTATGGATGTAAAGATAGAGCCTTCATGGGCAACGCAATTAGGGGGAGAGTTTGAGAAACCCTATTTCCTACAGTTGATAGAACAGGTGAAACAAGAGTACGCTCAGTTCCCCTGCTATCCTCCTGGAAGACTGATTTTCAATGCTTTCAATCTCTGTCCTTTCGATAAGGTAAGGGTTGTGATAATTGGTCAGGACCCTTATCACGAACCTGGACAGGCAATGGGATTGAGCTTCTCTGTACCTGATGGGATACAACTCCCGCCATCACTGCAAAATATCTATAAGGAGATTGCAGCTGATTTGGGTACTCCTATCCCACAATCAGGTGACCTAACGCGATGGGCTAAGCAGGGAGTTCTCTTACTGAATGCAACACTTACTGTTCGTGCCCACGTTGCTAACAGCCATCAACGATTGGGATGGGGACTCTTTACAGACGCTGCCATCAAGGCACTCAGCGATGGTCGAGAGAACTTAGTATTCATGCTTTGGGGCGGATTTGCACGGAGCAAGAAGGCACTTATCGACCAACAGCGCCACTGTGTCATAGAGAGTGTACACCCTTCTCCACTCTCTGCGAACCGTGGAGGGTGGTTTGGACAGCATCAATTCTCACGTTGTAATGCCTACTTAACCGCTTGTGGGCTGCAAGCGATTGAGTGGTAAGTAGAGAGGTCGACGAGTTTTAGGGTTGACAAGTTGCTTATTATTAGGCTTATAAGGCCCATTAGCCTAATAAGCCCAATAAGAAAAGAATAATCAAATAAGCTCTTTATAGTCCCGAAAGAATGTTAGGACGGAATTATTCTCACGAAAAAAAGAATTTATTTTCATGAAGAAAAATATTTTCTTTCATGAGAAAAAATATTTTTTTTCATGAAAATAATTTGAAGAACAAGACTGAGACTGTAAGAAAAAAACTGTTAGGTGAACAGTAAGACACAGTTAGGAATGAAATAATTTAGCGCAAAGAAAGATGGTAAATACGTATGATCATATCTTCATGGTGGGTGATGTGCTTGTCTCACCAGACATAATTAATGTGAAGTTCTGCTGCGACCTTGATAAATGTCATGGTCAATGCTGCATTGAAGGAGATGCTGGTGCACCCATAACCTTGGATGAGACGATGGAAATAGAGAATGTCCTCGACACTGTTTGGGGCGATTTGTCGGCTTCTGCACAGGCTGTTATCGCCAAGCAGGGCGTTGCCTATACCGATGAAGAGGGCGATTTAGTGACGAGCATCGTGGGTGGAAAGGACTGTGTCTTCACCTGCTATGAGAATAACTGTTGTCTTTGTGCTTTAGAGCGTTCCTATCGTAATGGCAAGACAGGCTTTGTGAAACCCATTTCCTGCTCATTGTATCCTATCCGAGTAAAGGAATTTAGCAATGGAACCTGTGGTATTAACTACCATCATTGGCGCATCTGTGCCGATGCAAGAAAGAAAGGCGAAGAGCTAAATCTTCCCTTATATAAGTTTTTGAAGGAGCCTCTTACACGAAGATTTGGCAAGGAATGGTATGACGAGTTATGCGAGGTTGCGGAACAGTTGTTAGGCTAATTACTATTAGGATTATTAGCCTTATGGGCCTTATTGGGCTAATTATCTTATTAGCCCTATGAGGCTTATAGGTCTAATAAGGCCAATTATATTATTTGCCTTATGAGCCTTATGGGCCTTATTAGGCCAATTATATTATTAGCCCTATGGGCCTTATGGGCCCAATAAGGCCCATAATCCCCTATTATCCCTTCCTAAACCTTGAAGGACTAACGCCCACATGCTCCTTAAAATATTTCCCTAAGAAGCTCTGATTAGCAAAGTTGAGTTCCTCAGCAATCTGCTTGATGCTCATTGTCGTATTCCTTAACATCACGAGTAACTCACGTGTTACGTAGGAGTCAATCCACTCACTCGGTGTTCGCCGACTAACACTACGAACAGTCTCAGAGAGGTATTTCGAGGTGATACATAGCTGTTGGGCATACCAACCGACACGACGTTCCGTGCGATAGTTCTTCTCCACCGACTGAATAAACTTATGAAAGATAACCTCTGCACGCGTCTTTGAGTCGTCACCTACTTGCTGGAATCGATAGATAACATTACTCATATCAATGATAAGAGCCTTGAGCATGGTCATAACCAGCTCACGACGGAAACGATGTCCAGTATCTTCAATCTTCCTTTTGATGCGCTGTACATCGTTCTCCAAGGCCTTTGTCTGTGCATTATTAAGGTGGAAAACAGGATGAGTACGGGCGAAGAGGAAGAGAGCTGCCAGTTCGTGAATACCACTTACGATGTTTTGAAAGAAATCATACGACATGATTAACGCTAAACCCTCGCAATCAGGCGAGAGCTGATAGTCGGCAACAACCTGTTCTTCACTAATGATAATGACATCTCCGGCACTCACTTTATGTTCCTTAGTATCAACGGTATATTGTGCACTACCGCCAGTACAGAGTGCAAGAAAGAGTGACTTCATGCGAGAAGCACTTGCAGGAAGTGGTACTTTGGTGATATCCTCGAAGAGAATAATATCATTGTCAATGTAGTCACCATCAGGATATACGAGTTTAGCCTGTGCTACATTAACTTCACGGAGTCGTATGTTTCTGTTCATATCCTCATTATTTGGGCCTACAAATATACTCATTTATTTCTTTTTAAGAGAAATTTATGTAGAGAAAAGAGCTATTAGAAGAGAGAATATAAGTGTTTATAGGAGTAATATAGACAATTAATAATTTTTTGAAAGGGACTTTTAGCATAGTTTTAATACGCCATCTACACAATATGACAAGGTGTTTAAGTAAGCTGAAAGGACTGATATTCAAGGGTATTATAAGTATAATAACAATACATTTAACCATCAATAGCCTACGCATTAACCCACAATGTGAAATTAGAAGACGGATAGTAAGGTCTTTTTATGACTATCGTCAAAAAAGAGAGGATAGCTGAATAACAAAGGTGAACCATGTATTTACTTATGGTATAACGCAAATATTTCTTGCTTTTGTATAGATCTTTCTGATTTCATAACGCCAACCCTATCACTCAAGAAGACGGATTGGTAAAAGAAAAAGACTCCCTTTCTCATTCCGTGAGAAAGGGAGTCTTCATTATATTCTTAGCCTTAAAAGGCTGCTTTTAGTATATTGCAATAGGCTTATGCATCAATGTTAGCGTAGGTCGCATTCTTCTCGATGAACTCACGACGAGGCTCAACATCATCGCCCATTAGCATAGAGAAGATCTCATCTGCATCAGCAGCATTCTCGATAGTAACCTGCTTCAAGAGTCGAGTCTTTGGGTCCATAGTTGTTTCCCAAAGCTGTTCTGGGTTCATCTCACCAAGACCTTTGTAACGTTGTGTGTGGATAGCCTTGTCTTCTTCATCGCCATTTGCATACTTATCAATGAAGGCCTGGCGCTGTTGCTCAGTGTAACAATATTCACTAACCTTCTTGTAAGTACACTTATAGAGCGGAGGCGTAGCAATGTAGAGGTGTCCGTGCTCGATAACCTTCGGCATATAACGATAGAAAAGAGTCATAATCAGTGTGTCGATGTGGGAACCATCGACGTCGGCATCGGTCATTATGATAATCTTATCATAGCGGAGTTTATCAGTGTTAGCCTCAAAGTCGCCTTCACCCTCTACTCCAAATCGGACGCCGATAGACTGAATAATATTCATAACAGACTCAGCCTCGAATACACGATGACGCTGAACCTTCTCTACATTCAGAATTTTACCACGGAGAGGGAGGATAGCCTGTGTATAACGGTCACGTCCCTGCTTAGCGGAACCACCGGCAGAATCACCCTCGACGAGGAAGATCTCACAGTCCTTAGGGTCCTTATTAGAACAGTCAGCGAGCTTACCAGGCAAACCTCCACCACTCATCACGTTCTTACGCTGTACGCTTTCGCGTGCCTTACGGGCTGCAACACGAGCTGTAGCGGCAAGGATAACCTTGTTACAAATCATCTTTGCCTCGTTAGGATGTTCCTCAAGATAATCAGTCAGCGCCTCACCAACAGCCTGCTGTACGGCTCCTGCGACCTCACTGTTACCCAGTTTCGTCTTTGTCTGACCCTCAAACTGTGGTTCAGCAACCTTGATAGAGATGACAGCTGTCAATCCCTCGCGGAAGTCTTCACCTGCTATTTCAATCTTAGCCTTCTCTAACTGCTTTGAAATCTGTGGGTCATTGTCAGCGTATGTCTTCAGTGTACGAGTCAATGCGGCACGGAATCCCTGCAAGTGAGTACCTCCCTCGATAGTATTGATATTGTTAACGTATGAGTGAATGTTCTCTGTATAATCAGTGTTGTACATCACAGCCACCTCAATAGGAATATTCTGCTTCTCGGTCTTGAGATAGATAACATCATCGAAGAGATGCTGACGATGGCGGTCAACATAACGAACAAACTCCTTCAAACCGTCCTTAGCATGGAAGACTTCTGTACGTGTCTTACCTGTCTCTGGGTCTGGACGAAGGTCGGTAAGTGTAATCTTAATACCAGCATTGAGATAAGCCAACTCACGCATACGGCGTGCTACGATTGACCATTGGTAGACTGTCGTAGAGAAGATATCTGGGTCTGGCCAGAACTGCTGCCGTGTACCCGTCTTATCGGTCTCACCAACAACCTTCACTGGGTAGAGAGGCTTTCCTTTCTCGTACTCCTGCTGATAAATCTTACCATTACGAAACCTGAGACATCATGTGTGTAGAGAGAGCATTTACACAACTCACACCCACACCATGCAAACCACCGCTGACTTTGTATGACCCCTTGTCGAACTTACCACCTGCGTGGAGGACGGTCATCACGACCTCAAGGGCACTCTTATGCAGCTTTTCATGCATATCAACAGGGATACCACGACCGTCATCTTCAACGGTAATGGAGTTATCCTCGTTTATCGTAACTTCAATATTATGACAGTAGCCCGCCATGGCCTCGTCGATAGAGTTATCAACGGTCTCGTTTATCAAGTGATGGAGTCCCTTTTCACTGATGTCACCAATGTACATAGCAGGACGCTTGCGCACTGCCTCCAAGCCTTCTAAGACCTGAATGTTACTGGCGGAGTAATTATTCTCGTTTTCTGGATTTGCCGTCATTGTTGTTTCTGATTATACTTACTAGTATGCAAAGATACACTTTTTCCTTTATATTTGAAAATAAAAACCTGCAAAAAACACAAAAGGGAACATATCAAATTGCTGTTTTGTGCTGATAATTAGCTTTTATTCTTTTTAGTGGTAATATTTAATTTCCTTATAAATGAGGATTGTTCGAAAAAGTCATTATCTGTACCTTTGCAACACAAAAACATTAACAAAAACCATCTTTATGTTAAATACCTTATTACTTGCATCCCTTGCTATCAGCGGGGTAGCTGGAGTGACTCCAGACTCAGTAGTGAACAAAGATGTATCACTTAACGAAGTAGTCGTTACTGACTTCAAGCAGAACAAAAGAAACCTAACTTCTATTGCAGTTTCAACCATTAACAGTCAGCAATTATTGAACCAACAAATTGTGAACTTGAAGGAGTTAACGGCAGTTATGCCTAACTTTTACATGCCCGACTATGGTTCATATGCTAACACACCTATCTTTATTCGTGGTATCGGAGCAAAGACGAAGGGTTCTGCTGTGGGTTTCTATGTAGATGGTGTGCCTCATTTTGAGTCGTCAGCATTTAATATTGACCTTAGTGATATTGCTGCTGTAGATGTGTTTCGAGGTCCACAAGGAACCTTATATGGCCGTAATACTATAGCAGGTGTTATCAATGTCTACACACATAACCCTCTTGATTATCAGAAGACACGTATAAAAGTAGGCTATGGAAGGTATAACGATGTTGTAGCACAGGCTTCTAACTATTCTAAGCTGACTGATAAACTTGGTTTGTCGAGTGCTATTTCTTATCATCATAATGATGGTATGTTTACTAATGAGTTCCTGAATGATAAGGCAGATAAGGTGAATGAGATTGAAGGACGACTTGGACTTTACTGGCGACCAACCATGAATTGGCTTATTCATCTCAATAGTACGCTTACCCATAGTAAGCAGAATGGTTATCCATATGCACCATACGACCTGACGAAAGATGCACTATCACCTATTAGTTATAACCGCAATAGCACTTACAAACGTTTGATTTCAACAATAGGTCTTAATGCTCGATATGAGAATAGTCGTATTAGTTTCAATAGTCAGACGTCTTATCAATTCATCAAATCACATCAAGGGATAGATCAAGATTTCACACCAAAGGACCTCTTTTATGCTGATAATAGCTATCATCAGAATATGCTTTCACAAGAGCTAACCTTGAAATCGAATGATAAAGGTCGTTACCAGTGGATTATTGGTATGTTTGGTATGCTACTCCATTCTAATCCATTTATTGAGACAAGCTATTATACAAAGGATTTCGACTCCAACTTCCTATAAAAACCCTACAGCAGGCTATGCAATCTATCACCAGAGTTCTTATAATATATGGAGGGGTTTATCAGCAACTGTTGGTTTACGCTTCGATTATGAGCATGCGAAGATAGACTACAATCAAGATAAGGTAACGTTAACAACAGGTGCTAATGCACATGTAAAGGACTTTATTAGTAGTGCTAACTTCCGTCAGTTCACCCCTAAGTTTACGCTTCAATATCTTACAAACAGAGACAATCTCTACTATGCGAGTGTCACTCGTGGTTATAAGCCAGGCGGATTTAACACTATCTTTAAGACCGATGCAGAGCGTGCATACGACCCAGAATACAGCTGGAATTACGAAGTTGGGACTCGATTGAAGTTCTTGAATGGACGATTGACTGCTGAAGCAGATCTTTTCTACATTGATTGGCGACACATGCAGACTACCTATACTGTTCCTGCTGTGGGTAATCTAATTGCGAATGCAGGACATACGGATAGTAAAGGTTTCGAACTTTCATTTGCTTATCATCCAATAAAGAGCTTACAGTTTAGTATGAACTATGGTTACACCCATGCTCGTTACTTGGAATATAAGAAGAGTACTACAGAAGATTTCTCGGGTAATAGACTTCCAATGGTGCCTAACCACACGCTCTCAATAGATGGTACTTACACCGTTTTGCAGGCAGGTTGGTTTGATAAGATTGTCGTTAATGCAGGCTTAACAGGTCTCGGTCGTATCTATTGGGCTGATGACAACGTTGTACGCCAGAACTTCTATGCGACGCTTAATGCAAAGGTTAGTCTCACAAAAGGTATATTCACATGGGATTTATGGGGTAAGAATCTGACAGGAACTGACTATATAGCATACAGTTTCAAGATGTCAACTGGTAACTATGCACAGAAGGGTAAGCCTCTTACCTTTGGTACTTCCCTCAGCATGACATTCTAAGGAGAGGATAAAGGGTAGGAGAAAAAGGATGCTGTAGTTAATTCAGCTCACTTCTCCTAAAGTCCTTTCTCATGATATGTAACACGCTGCTCTACTTATATAATTCACTACATGTTCAACAGCATTTCATCAAAGAAACTAAGTTTTGGTACGTTCTTCTGTCTATATATTGCACAGATGGTATCGTCATCCTTTCTTATGACAGCCTTACAGGTTATCATGAGGGAAGGACAATATAGTCTTGCAACCATTGGATTGCTAAACCTTGTCCGAATTCCATGGACGATAAAGTTCCTATGGTCGCCTGTTGACCGCCACTGTGTAACAGTGCGTGACTACAAACGTACGATTATCGCTACAGAGTTGATATATGCCGTTGCACTCTTAGCCACAGGGCTGATTAATGTACGTTCAGAAATCATGCTTGTGGTTATTTTGGCGTTTATCTCTATGCTTGCTTCGGCTACACAAGACATTGCTACAGATGCGCTTGCCATCCTTTCTTTTAAGAAGCACGACCATAGTATGCTTAATAGTATGCAGTCTATGGGAGCCTTCGGAGGTGCTGTCATTGGTGGAGGAGTCTTGCTTATCTTACTGAAAAGCTATGGTTGGAATGTTGTAGTACCCTGCTTAGCCTTGTTTGTTTGTATGATGATTATTCCTTTAATGTTTAATCCTCATATCAAGATAGAGAATGAGAAACCAAGAGAGCGTGCCAAGTGGACTGACATCTTTAGCTTCTTTGGACGTAAGGAGATATGGCGACAGATAGGTTTCTTACTACTTTATTACATGGGAATCATCGGTATTCTTTCCATGATGCGTCCTTACCTCGTTGATAAGGGGTACGATATGAAGGAGATAGGATTCCTTACTGGTATCGTTGGAACTGCTGCTTCCTTCGTTATGGCGTGGTTTTCTGGAGTTCTGATTCGGAGAATCGGAATTTATAAGGCTCGTATTATCATTGCAGGACTTATTATACTGGCACCGATCTACTTCCTTGCAATGACCTTTGCCGACTTTAACAAGACTGCATTTGTCATCGGAATCATTTATATCCAAGCTTGTTACGGATTGGCTACTGTGGTTCTTTACACTACCGCCATGCGATGCGTACGTCCTGGTAGAGAAGGGACTGACTTCACCATACAAATTGTTATTAGTCATGTAAGCGGTCTGCTCGTTGCGGTATTGGCGGGAACGGTGGCGCATATCTTCGACTATCGTGGTCTTTATATAGCTGAGACAGTGGTGGCTATCGTCAGCCTTATTTATGTTCTATCAGCCTTTAAAAAGGAACAATAAACCATGTGTTCCTTTACTGAAGGACATCGCTTTAAACCAAACCGGTCACATATTGTAGTCTAATGACCTATTCGGATAAAAGCATAGTAGAGTAAGGTTTGAAAACGTATAGTGCTTTCCTTATAAATGAGGATTGTTTATGTTAGGAGGTATTCGTACCTTTGTCATATAATTTATTTCGACGAATGAAGCAAGAACTGATTGATAAATACAATGTATCTGTACCTCGTTATACGAGTTATCCACCAGCTAACTTCTTCCGATCTTTTACTGGGGAAGAGTTTTTGAAGGAGGTTGATTATAGCAATTTGGTGCGTGAGAAGAATCTTTCCTTTTATTTTCATATGCCTTTCTGTCGGCGTCTGTGTCATTATTGTGGCTGCAACTCTTACCCTATGGCAAAGGAAGAACGTGTTGAAGCTTATGTGCAAGCGTTGCATAAGGAGATAGATCTCGTAGCAAAGCATATAGATAAAAGTAGACGTATATCGCAGATTCATTATGGCGGTGGTAGTCCAACTGCTATGCCTGTAAGTGTTCTTAAAGAACTGAATGAACATCTGCTGTCACTCTTTTCTACGATAGAACAGCCTGAGATAGCCATAGAATGTCATCCAGGTTATCTAACAGCAAAGGACTGGCAAGGACTGTTGGATGCACGATTTAATCGTTTTAGTTTAGGTGTACAGGACTTCAATGAAGAGGTGTTGAGGCTTGTTAATCGTACGCCTTCTGAATTGCCAACAGAGGAAATAGTGGCAATTCTCCGTAACGCGGGTGTTAATATTAATATGGATTTCCTCTTTGGCTTACCGCTTCAGACATCGGATAGCTTTAAGAAGACGATAGAGCGTGCTGTAGCAATGCGCCCCGATCGTGTTACAACATTTAGTTATGGACACTGCCCATGGATATTTAAACGTCAGATGATACTTGAAAAGGCTGGTCTTCCTGATACGGAGGAGAAGGCTTTGATGTTCCAAAAGGCTAAAGATGTGCTGCATGAGGCGGGTTATCTTAGTGTTGGTTTGGATCATTTTGTACTTCCTAATGATGAACTATCTGAGGCTTTGCAATCTCATAGACTACATCGAAACTTCCAAGGTTATTGCACGCGTCGCACAACAGGACAGGTGTATGCCTTCGGTGTGACGGGTATCAGCCAATTAGAGACTGCCTATGCACAGAATACAAAGTCGATAGACGAATATATAGCAGAAGTCTCTGCGGGTACGTTGCCTGTCCGAAAAGGCTACCAATTAACGCCCAAAGAGCGTATAGTGCGTGAGGTAATTGAACGTTTGATGTGTAACTATCATGTTGATTGGACACATATTGTGGAGGACCTTGCTGTGTCGGTAGCTGACGTGAAAGGTGCTATCAATTATGATGTTGAACGTCTGCAAGAGATGGAAAGAGATGGTATTCTTTGTTTGACAGAGAATACCTTGGAGATGACAGGGGAGGGAAATCCCTTTGTTCGTACTGTGGCTGCTGTGCTTGATCCGATGATGGTAGCTACGGATAAGAAGTTTTCAAAGCCAATATAAAAGCTTTACACTCTCTTTTCATTGGGGGAGAGAAACTTTGGAGAGGAATCTATATAGCATTAATATTATGGAAGAAAGAAAGATAGTTATCGTTGGTGCAGGTCTTACTGGTCTTACTTGTGCTGCTTATCTACGTCGTAAAGGTCAAGATGTAGTGGTCTTGGAGGCTACCGACCGTATCGGTGGACTTATGCAGACGGAGGAGGTTGATGGCTTTGTGATGGAACAAGGACCGAGTACGGGTACTATTAAACACCCTGAAGTGGCTGAACTCTTCGATATGTTAGGCGATGATTGTACGCTGGAAGTGGCACAGAGTTCTGCTAAATGTCGTTTGATATGGAAGGATGGACGCTTCCATGCCCTACCTTCTGGACTTTGGTCTGCTATAACGACTCCTCTCTTTACGCTGAAAGATAAGTTCCGCATTCTTGGTGAGCCATGGCGTAAGAAGGGGACAGACCCTAATGAGAGTGTGGGAAGCCTCGCTGAACGACGCTTGGGACGGTCTTTTGTGGATTATGCAGTCGACCCTTTCCTTTCTGGTGTGTATGCTGGTAATCCTTATCAATTACCAACTCGCCTTGCTTTGCCTAAACTCTATGACTTAGAACAGCGTTATGGGAGTTTTATCAAAGGAGCTATAGCACTTGCAAAACAGCCGAAAACGGACAGGGAAAAGCGTGCAACAAAGGCAGTCTTCTCTCTACTCGTGGAGGTTTCCGTAGTCTTGTTTCTGCGTTAGGTAGAGTGATAGGTGATGAGAGAATCCTAACGAATTGCAAAGAACTAAGTATAGAGCCGTTAGGAGATAAGTGGAAACTGTCTTGGGGTAAGAATACTATAATAGCTGAGCAGGTTGTTACAACTTGTCCTGCTTATGCCTTACCAAAGTTGTTGAGCTTCTTACCTAAGGCTCAACTTGACGATTTAAGCAATCTTTATTATGCTCCTGTGATTGAGATAGGAGTAGGAATGAAGAATACAGGGGATGTACATTGGAATGCTTTTGGCGGATTAGTACCGTCTAAAGAAAAACAGAATGTGTTAGGAATTCTTATGCCTTCGGCTTGTTTTCAGGGCCGTTCGCCTAAGGATGGAGCTAATTATGCGTTCTTCATTGGTGGTGCTTGTCATCCAGAATATCTCAATAAGACGGATGAAGAACTGACAGAATTGGTTAATACGTCCCTTCATACGATGTTGGGATATCCCAAAGGTACCCGAGCCGACGTCATTCGTATTTATAGGCACAGTCATGCTATTCCACAATATATGCCCGAAACGGATGTGCGCCTTCGTACTATTGATGCCGTAGAACGTGCTTATCCAAGTTTACATATTATTGGTAATCTGAAAGATGGTATCGGTATGGGCGATAGAATCAAGCAAGCTGTGGATATGGCTGAGAAGATTAATTTAGCTTTATCGTAAATACAGCTGTCTTACACGTGGTTTTCTTTATTTTAATTTGCTGTCACTTTTAACATTTCATTTATACCTCTGTAAGCTAATAAGTTAGGTGCTTACAGTGGATGACAGTAGTGACAGTAAATTGAAATGCCTCCATTTGTCCAAGCACTTTCTATAAGTCTAACAAGTGTATAATATGCAAAAAGCCATAATCCCAATAGGATTACGGCTCTTATTGTTCTTTTCAGCTATGACTGAAAGTATTTTTTTTATCCCAATGCAGCTACGTGCTTGCAGAGAGCAGACTTCAAATTAGCTGCCTTGTTCTGGTGGATAACGTTAGTCTTTGCCAACTTGTCCAACATCTTCTGTACAACAGGATAGAGCTTAACAGCCTCTTCCTTATCCGTCATGCTACGCAACTTGCGAACAGCGTTACGCATAGTCTTTGCATAATATCTGTTGTGCAAGGTCTTAACCTTGTCCTGACGGATTCTCTTCAATGATGATTTGTGATTTGCCATCTTTGTTTTCTTCTTTTATTTTACTTGTAGTCCCTAGCAGAGTCGAACTGCTCTTTAGAGAATGAAAATCTCTCGTCCTAACCGATAGACGAAGGGACCATAGCTGATTTTGCGGGTGCAAAGGTAGCCCATTTATTTTAATCAGCCAAACTTTTCGCTAATTAATTTTCATAAGAGGCTGTATTTTTGTAATTTTGCATTGTTTTTTATATGATTTTGAAGTCGAAAGCTATCGTTTTGCATTCTCTTAAGTTTGGTGATTCATCGTTGATAATCGACATGTTTACCGAATTAGAGGGTCGTATTTCTTTTATAACACGCATACCCAAGACGGCAAAGGGAAAGATTAAGAAGCAGTATTTTCAACCATTGACAATGCTTGATCTTGAATTTGATTACCGCCCACGAACATCCCTACAGCGTATAAAAGAAGTACGTATCCTTCGACCTTATGGCTCTATACCCTTCGACCCTGTGAAGTCGGCTATCCTCCTCTTCCTATCAGAATTCCTTTATTATGTTACACGTGGGGAGCAGCAAAACATCCATCTATATAAGTATGTGTGTGCAAGTATGGAATGGCTGGATGAAGCAGAACATGACTATGCAAATTTCCACCTTGTCTTCATGATGCGCCTCAGCCGTTTTATAGGTTTCTTTCCCAACCTTGATGCCTATCAAGAAGGAGCATGTTTCGATCTTCGCAATGCCACCTTTACAGAGCATGCACCCCTCCATTCTGATTATCTACTTCCTGTAGATGCTGCAGAAATTAACCAACTGATTCGTATGGACTATGAGAATATGCACCTATTCCGTCTTTCTCGTCATAATCGAAACCGAATCTCTGACATTGTATTGCATTACTATCGACTCCATGTACCTGATATGCCTGAACTAAAGAGCTTCCACGTTCTGCGTGAACTATTCAGTTAACGTTTCCTATGATGTCTCTTATAGCTTTATAAACATTTCTATCTGTCAGGTGTTACTGTCTCGCACGAATGGTACTGATAAAATCCACCATTAAGAAATTAGGTTCCGTTTAACGCAAATGTTGGTTCTTCCGTTAAATGCGTAGGTTGGAAATAGGATAAAGGCTTATGCACTTGCAAAGTATGACTGTCCAAAATCAGATGGTCTTACATCGGAAGATAAACTACAAGATAAGATGCAGAAAAGGTAAATTGATGCTGTGTCTGTTCATTAGCATGTCATTCTGCCTTTACTACCATAACATCGTTGTATGTAAATATTTTTACCCAGTTCAAAACTGACACATGCTCTTCTTGCTTCTAAAAGATGCTTGATTAGCTTGCAATAGATGCTCTTTTAGCGTGTTACTAACGCCCTTTTGAAGTCTAATTAAGCACCTTTTAAGAATGACTTGATAACCATTTGATTGGCTGCTGGTTATAAACTTGCTTTTTTGCAATTGCTTTTTATATTTGCAGATGATTTGTTTGAAATTATGTAATGACTTTTCAAACTCTTGTCTGTATTTTGAACGTATTAAAATGAAAAGGTTGTTTTGCATCGGAGGGTGATGATAGAATGGACAGTTGGCTGTCTTGCCCATGTTTTTGTTTGATGAATCACTTTGGGTCTTACGTTAAAGTTGTACGAAAAGCATCCACGCATTTAACGGAAGAGCCAAAATGGTTAACCTTCAAATTCCATCATACAATTCAATCGACTCTTTCTAAAAGTCAAGTGTTAGCTGACCATCGCCCAAAAGGTTGAAACTCTTGCGATGATAGGGTGTAACTCCATGTTCGCTGATAGCCTGCCGATGCTTCTTTGTAGGATAACCCATATTTGACTGCCAATCATATTGCGGATATTCCTTTGCCAGCGCCTGCATGTAATCATCACGATAAGTCTTAGCAAGGATTGATGCCGCTGCTATAGAAAGATACTTTCCATCACCTTTTACTATAGTAGTAAAGGGAAGCTCTTGATAAGGTTTGAAACGATTGCCATCAACAATGACAGCTTCTGGGCGTACTTTCAGCTGGTCTAATGCTCGATGCATTGCAAGGAAAGACGCATTCAGAATGTTTATTTTATCAATCTCTTCTGGAGTCACAACACCTACCGCCCATGCAACAGCGTCCCGTTCTATCTCTGCACGAAGTGTATAACGCTTCTTGGCTGATAGTTTCTTCGAATCATTGAGTAACTCGTTTTCGTAGTCGGGAGGTAAAATAACCGCTGCAGCGTAGACACTCCCAGCAAGACAGCCCCTACCTGCTTCGTCGCAACCAGCTTCTACAAGACCTTCGTAATAATGACTTAACAACATACAATAACCCTTAAGATGTTAAAGAACCTTTCAAATTAAATTTATATAACAAACAAAAAATACGGAGTGAACATTCATTGCACAGCTCATATCTATTTTTGCAACCGTAAACCAAAGATGGGTTTTACACCTATTATATATATAGCAAACAATTAATAAGACATGAATATGAAAAAGGAAATGGCTCTCACAGAGCGTAACACTTCGTTTACTGAGCTTAGCAACTTCATTACAGATGCCACAGCATGGTTTCAGACCCCAATGGAATGGTTGAGAAAATACTACAGTGCTGTACTCGAACGAGAGGTAAGTAGCAAACAGGCTTCTTATATCACACAAGCACAGTTGGCCCTTATCTTAGCAATATTGCCTATCATCCCTTCACTATTAGTACAAGTTCTCAACTTTACCTGGTTTGGATTTGCACTTTATAAATGCAAAAAAACAAATAAGTCAACATGATCTTTACCCACAAAGCAGGGAACTACAGAAAAGAGATAGGTATTCATAAACGTAATTGAACGCATAAGAACACCTATATTAAACTGCTTATAGTCTTAGAACATCATGGATACTCGCTTGATACCAGACACCAAGGTGTCTACTTCCTCACGGGTGTTATAAAGTCCGAAAGAGGCACGAACAGTTCCGAGAACACCCAAGCGATCCATCAAGGGCTGGGCACAATGATGACCAGTCCGGACTGCAATGCCAAGTTGATCGAGGAGTGTACCGAGGTCCATGTGGTGGATATTGCCTACATTAAAGCTGATAACGGCATCGCCACTATCACCGACATGCCCGTAGATGTGCATTCCTTCTATCTCACGCAACTGCTGAAGGGCATAATATGTGAGGTCTTGCTCATGTGCAAAAATGTTATCCATTCCCAAAGCAGAGACATAATCGAGGGCTTTGGCAAGTCCGTGAGTAGCTACATAGTCGGGAGTTCCGGCTTCAAACTTCAATGGTGGACGCTCAAAGGTGGTTTTCTCAAAGCTGACATGCTCTATCATCTCACCGCCACCTTGGTAAGGTGGCATCTTGTCGAGCCACTCTTCTTTACCATAAAGAACACCTACGCCCGTAGGACCATAGACCTTATGCCCACTGAAAGCAAGGAAATCACAATCTAAATCCTGTACGTCAACAGCAAAATGCGGTACACTTTGTGCACCATCAATCATAACAGGTACACCATGTTCGTGGGCTATCCGAATCATTTCCTTTACAGGATTGATGGTGCCAAGAACATTACTTACCTGCATTACACTGACGAGTTTCGTACGTTCGGAGAAGAGTTGCTCATAAGCCTGTAGGTCGAGAACTCCCTCATCGGTCATTGGGATAACCTTCAAAACAATCCCTTTGCGCTGTTCTTGTAACTGCCATGGAACGATATTAGAGTGATGTTCCATCGTAGAGACAATCACCTCATCGCCTGCTTGCATACATCCTTCAGTGAAGCTGGAGGCAACGAGGTTCAGACTCTCCGTCGTTCCACGTGTAAAGACAATCTCCGTAGTGGAGCGAGCATTGATAAACTTCCGCACAGTTTCGCGTGCCGCCTCGTGTAAGTCAGTTGCCTGTTGCGACATCCAGTGTACTCCACGATGCACATTTGCATTCACATTAAGATACTCTTCACGCATGGCGTCCAGCACACAGAGCGGTTTCTGCGTGGTAGCACCATTGTCAAAGTAAACCAACGGCTTACCATAGACGGTGCGAGAGAGTATCGGGAAGTCTTCTCTAACTTTATTAATATCGTACATCTTCTATTGGGTTAATGGGCCATATTAGGCCTATTGAGCTAATAAGGCTATTGGGTCTATTGGGCTAATAAGGCTAATTAGCCCAATAAACCTTAGACCTAATTACTTACACAAGTTGCAACCTTCACACTTATCAAGCTCACCACGGAAGCGCTTTTCTACCAAATGGTGGAGACGGTCACGCAGTGGTTCGAGCTCCATCTTGTCGATGACTTCATTGATAAAGGCAAATTCAAGGAGGAGTTTAGCTTCTTTTCTATCGATACCACGTTGCTCCATATAGAAGAGAGCGGCATCATTGAGCTGTCCAACCGTTGAACCATGATTACACTGAACATCATCAGCATAGATCTCAAGCATTGGCTGCGTGAACATTCGGGCAGTCTTGCTGGCACAAAGGTTACGGTTATTCTCCTGTGAGAGTGTCTTCTGTGCGCCCTTACGAACGAGTACACGACCTGCGAAAGCACCCACGGCATTCTCGTCGAGTACGTACTTATAGAGTTCGTTGCTTGTGCAATGAGGTACTTGATGGTCGATAAGTGTGTTGTTATCAACATGCTGATTCTTGTCAGCAATCACACAACCATTGCAGAAACACTCGCTGCCCTCACCTTTAAAGACAAGATCGAGCATGTTTCGGGTTACTCCATTGTGCAATGTTATGACGTTATGACTTGCTCGTGACTTGCGTTGCTGTTCAATATAAACATTCGAAACACGCACATTCTTAGCATGTGTTTCTTCCATACAGTTCAGTTCCAGGTTCGCATTATCGCCCACAAAGGCTTCGATCACCTGTGTTGCAAGGAAGTTTCGGTCGTCAGCTGCGTGGTCACAGAAGAGGAATTGCGCCTTAGCACCTTCTTCGAGCACAATAAGTACACGCCGATTAACCATCAAGTCAACATCTGAACGGAGGATATTTATCACCTGCACCGTACGGTCAAGTTGCACATTCTTAGGCACATAGATAAAGAGCCCGTCTTGTGCTAACATCGTATTCAGTGCCGTAACGGCATCTTTCTCAGTGTCGGCCAGCTTACCATAATACTTCTTCACCAACTCTGGACGCTCTTTAGCCACACGACTCAAACTGTCAATGACTACTCCATCGTTGAGTTTTACGTTTGGAAGTGCCTTCGTATAGAACTGATCGTTGACTATAAAGTAAAGAGATGTACTAAGATTGGGCACATCACATCTGAATGTCTCGTATGGGTCAACGGGTATTTCAAGTCTGTTGAGGTTCAAACCATAATCTGGCTCAAATAGCTTTTGCATGTCCGTGTACTTATAGCGTTCCACCTTCTTTGATGGAAAGCCCAGTCGACGGAAATCGTCAAAAGCCTTATCGCGCACCTCATTCATCACAGGAGCAGCGTGATCCTTTATGATTTGCTGCGCCTCTGTATAGAGGTCTATATATTGTTTTTCGCTTTGCATGTTTGTTTTAAGAAGTTTTGAAGCAGTGAAAGAGTAGTTGTTTGTAATCCTTTTTTACCATTTATTACAACCTAAATAGTAGTTTTATAACTCACTGAAAACCATCGCTTTACAGACAATCAAAATTCTCTTATAAGACAATTTGAATTCTCTTATAGGACAATTTGAATTCTCTTATAAGACAATTTCAACTTTCTACTAACTCTTTTCCTACTCGCTCCATTATGTAAATACTTTTTCTTACACGACGTTATCAGTCGTTATCCACTTCTTCCTTTATCCAATCGTAACCGCGTTGTTCAATCTCCTTCGCCAATTCTGGACCTGCCGTCTTCACGATACGACCTTTATAAAGTACGTGAACAACGTCTGGTTTAATCATATCAAGCAGTCGCTCATAGTGCGTGATGACTATGTAAGAGGTTTCATTAGTATGCATCTTGTTAACGCCATCAGCTACAATGCGCATAGCATCAACGTCAAGACCGGAGTCAGTCTCGTCCAAAATACTGAGTTTTGGCTCCAACATTGCCATCTGGAAAATCTCATTACGCTTCTTCTCACCACCCGAAAAACCTTCGTTTACACTGCGACGAGAGAGTGTGGAGTCCATCCCCACCAACTGACGTTTCTCACGCATGAGTGCCATAAACTCAGCAGCCTTCATTGGATCTAATCCTTCATAGGCACGCTTTGCATTAATAGCAGCCTTCATAAAGTTAGTCATACTCACGCCTGGTATCTCAACAGGATATTGGAAAGAGAGAAACAAACCCTCGTGAGAGCGGTCTTCCGGCTTCATCTCCAATAGGTTTTTACCATTAAAAATAGCCATACCATCGGTCACCTCATAGAGAGGATTACCCGTCAGTACGGCACTCAGCGTTGATTTACCCGAACCATTAGGTCCCATGATAGCATGCACCTCACCATCTTTTATCGTGAGGTTGATACCTTTTAATATTTCTTTTCCTGCAATGGTTGCATGCAGGTTTCTTACTTCTAACATATTATCTTTGCTTTATTTTTTCTTCACTAAAAATATATTAACGAAATCTAACAACATGTCGAATACGAAATCAGAGGTATGATACTCACCACGAGCCATCTTCTCTGATTTTTCTTGTTCTCTCTGCTCTTCAAAGAGCGAGGACGAATAAGCATCTTTACCAAAGAAAGACTTTGATTTCTTCTTATAAGGTGGTAAGTTACCTATCATCTCCGAGCCCGTAACTGTACGATAGAGACGAGTGTCAAAGGGCTTGGGTGTATACGGCAACCCCATCACCGACCGGCATATAATCGCCGTATCCTGCTTTACTTGCTCATTAATCAAATACTTCTGCCACGGCTTTATCTGCCATGATTGGGCTTGAAGCATTGTTGTAAGCAGCAAACCAAACGTGATAAGAATGACCTTTCGCATGTTGTTTATTCAGTTATATTATCCTACTGTTCCTTCAAGTGTTACAGAGAGAAGTTTCTGAGCTTCAACAGCAAACTCCATTGGAAGTTTGTTGAGAACATCCTTCGCATAACCATTGACAATCAAGCCGACAGCATCCTCGGTAGGAATACCACGCTGATTACAGTAGAAGAGTTGGTCCTCACTAATCTTCGACGTGGTTGCTTCATGCTCAACAATAGCAGTATCGTTGTGGATGTCCATATAAGGGAATGTATGTGCACCGCAATCGGAACCTAAGAGAAGAGAGTCACAACTTGAGTAGTTACGAGCGTTCTCCGCATTGGCTGTAGCACGAACCAAGCCACGATAAGAGTTCTGACTGTGTCCGGCAGAGATACCTTTCGAGATGATTGTACTCTTCGTATTCTTACCCATGTGAATCATCTTCGTACCCGTATCAGCCTCTTGGTAGTTGTTTGTCACAGCAACAGAATAGAACTCTGCCTGTGAGTTATCGCCTTTCAACACACAAGAAGGATACTTCCAAGTAATAGCCGAACCCGTCTCTACCTGTGTCCATGACAGCTTAGAGTTCACTCCACGCAGTTCGCCACGCTTTGTAACGAGGTTCAAGACACCACCCTTACCATTCTCATCACCTGGATACCAGTTCTGAACAGTAGAGTATTTCACCTCTGCATTGTCTAACACAACGATCTCAACTACTGCAGCATGCAACTGATTCTCATCACGCATAGGAGCAGTACAGCCCTCAAGATAGCTAACATACGAATCATCATCAGCTACAATCAATGTACGTTCGAACTGACCAGTGTTGATAGCATTGATGCGGAAGTACGAACTAAGCTCCATCGGACAGCGGACACCTTTAGGAATATATACGAAGGAACCATCACTAAAGACCGCAGAGTTGAGTGCTGCAGAGTAGTTGTCACGGTAAGGAACAACACTTCCAAGGTACTTACGTACCAAGTCAGGGTGCTCTTTGACAGCTTCACCAATAGAACAGAAGATGATTCCCTTCTCTGCTAACTGCTTCTTAAAGGTTGTCTTCACTGATACTGAGTCCATAATGGCATCAACAGCCGTCCCACTCAGTGCTAATCGTTCTTCCAAAGGAATACCTAACTTATCGAAAGTCTTCTCTAACTCTGGGTCAATCTCCTTATTCTTAGGCTTCTTCGCCAATGGATCAGCATAATAAGAGATATCCTGCAAATGTAGTTCTGGCAAATGCAAGTGTCCCCACGTTGGTATAGGGAGCGTCTGCCAGTAACGGAAAGCCTTCAAACGAAAATCGAGGAGCCACTCTGGTTCCCCTTTCTTCTGCGAAATAAGTCGAACGACATCCTCGTTCAGACCTTTCGGAATGACCTCCGTATGTACATCAGTCGTAAAGCCGAACTCATACTTCTGCTCTGCGACTTTCTTTACAAATTCATTATTCTTGTTCTCAGACATTTGTTTTGTGATTAAAGAGAGGAGAGGCTGTTCAGCCGCTAAAGAGGTTAAAGGGTGTCAGAGAAATCAAGATCAATACTTACAATTGCCGTAGACCTCTTTATCTCTAACGTTTAGCCCATCTGAAAAACACTCTTTACCTTTCTTATACCTATTGCTTGACGCATCAAAACCTATCGTTCCTCTTCATCCAACAACAAGTCTTTTTAGCTCTCGCCACCTCTATTCTCTATATTAAATATACACTCTATGACCATACAAGATGTATGCCATGAAGTTCTACGGCAACATTTGTTACCATGAAGAAAAAACCGTCTTTACTCCTTTACCGGAGAGAAGACGGTTTTTTTTATGTTGTTACAATTTCTGTTCAACCTCAATCTCCGTGAAGGTTTCGATGATGTCACCCACCTGTAAATCATTATAGTTGACAAGCGAGATACCACATTCGAGACCCGTCGCAACTTCCTTCACATCATCCTTATAACGCTTCAGAGCATCAATAGGAGCAGTGTGAATAACGATACCATCACGGACTACGCGACCTTTATCCTTGCTATGAACCTTACCTTCAGTAACCATACCACCGGCAACCGTTCCAACCTTGGATATCTTGAAGACTTGTTTCACCTCAAACTGACCAGTGACAATCTCCTTCTTCACCTTGTCAAGCATACCCACCATCGTTGACTTCACATCGTCGATAGCATCATAGATGACAGAGTAAGTATTGATCTCAACACCCTCACGGTCGGCCAAGCGACGTGCATCAGCAGAAGGACGAACCTGGAAGCCGACAATGACAGCATCAGAAGCAGATGCTAACATAACGTCACTCTCAGAGATCTGACCTACCGCCTTACTGATCACGTTCACATTAACCTTCTCTGTTGACAGCTTGATGAATGAGTCAGACAATGCCTCGATAGATCCATCGGTATCACCCTTCACAATGATATTCATCTCATGGAACTCACCACGAGCGATTCGGTGAGAGATATCAGACAGAGTAAGACGTGTTTGTGTACGCAAGCCCTGCTCACGTTGCAACTGCTCACGCTTGTTAGCAATCTCACGTGCCTCCTGTTCAGTCTCCATAACATGGAAGGTATCACCAGCTGTTGGTGCACCATTCAGACCAAGGATAATAGCTGGTTCTGCTGGTCCAGCACTCTCGATGCGTTGGTTACGCTCATTAAACATAGCCTTAATACGTCCCCATGAAGTACCAGCGATAACGTTATCACCAATCTTCAACGTACCATTAGACACAAGAACCGTACTTACATAACCACGACCCTTATCAAGAGAAGACTCAATAATAGTACCTGTAGCCTTACGGTTAGGGTTAGCTTTAAGATCCATCATATCGGCTTCAAGAAGGACTTTGTCAAGAAGCTCATTCACTCCCAATCCCTTCTTAGCACTGATCTCCTGACACTGATACTTACCACCCCACTCTTCAACAAGCAGATTCATCTGTGACAAGTCTTCACGTATCTTATCAGGGTTAGCTCCCGGCTTATCTATCTTATTGATAGCGAATACCATTGGTACACCAGCAGCCTGTGCATGTGCAATAGCCTCCTTGGTAGTAGGCATGACTGAGTCGTCCGCCGCAATGATGATAATCACGATATCGGTAACCTGCGCACCACGAGCACGCATAGCAGTAAAGGCTTCGTGACCCGGAGTATCAAGGAAGGTAACCTTACGGCCATTCTCCAATGTTACACTATATGCGCCAATATGCTGGGTAATACCACCAGCCTCACCAGCAATCACATTCGTGTTACGGATATGGTCGAGCAAAGAAGTCTTACCATGGTCGACATGACCCATGACAGTAACGATAGGAGCACGTGAAACGAGATCGTTCTCATCATCAACCTCCTCGCTAACAGCCTCCTGCACCTCAGCACTGACATACTCTGTCTTGAAGTCGAACTCATCCGCAACGAGATTGATAGTCTCAGCATCCAAACGTTGGTTGATAGAAACCATGATACCGACAGACATCAATGTTGAGATGACATTCGTTACAGGAACATTCATCATTGTAGCCAGTTCAGAAACAGTAACGAACTCTGTCAGCTTCAATATCTTACTTTCCTTACGCTCTGCCTTAGCCTCCGCATTCAGACGCTCTTGAACAGCATCACGCTTCTCCTTACGGTACTTAGCACCCTTCTTGTTCTGGCTCTTACTTGTCAGACGAGCAAGAGTCTCCTTTACCTGGCGTGCTACTGCCTCATCATCAACCTCTAATGGTTTCTGATTACGATTACGGTTCTTCTTACCCGCATTCTTGTTGCCACCGCCATTGTTATTACCTTTCTTACCATTCTGGTTTTGCTGTTGATTAGCGGCAGCATTGATATCTACGCGTTCCTTATTAATACGAACGCGTTTTTTCTTGCCTTGACCATTATTCTGACCAGCCTTCTCCTCACGCTCTTTACGACGTTCTTCCTTACTCTTCTTCTTAGGACGAGTACTCTGATTCAGCGTACTAAGGTCTATCTTACCTAAGACATTCACCTTAGGAGTATTCAAGATCTTCTTCTCATTCTTGGTCTGGAACAAGCCATTATCTTTCTTTTCTTCTACAGCAACAGGCTCAGCCTGAGGCTTAGAAGTAGCTGGTTCGCTCTTAACCTCTGGTTTAGTCTTCACCTCAGCCTCAACAACAGGAGCCTCCTTCTTTACAGGCTCAACCTTCTTCTCTACTGGTTTCTCAACCTTAGGAGCCACCGGTTTAACCTCTTCCTTGTTTGTTACAGACTTTTTACTTGTCTCATGCTTCTCAACCTCCTTCTTCTCTTCTGCTGGTTCCACGGCAGCTGCAGCAGGAGCAGGAGCAGGTTTATCCTCTGTAGGAGCAACAGCTTTCTTAGCAGTAGGTTTATTCAGTTGATCAAGGTCTATCTTTCCAACAGGTTTATACTGCTGACGTTCAGCCTTCAAGATCGTCTCACCTTTATGATCAGCAGCGCCTTTCTTCTCCTTAGTCTTCTTCTGTAAGAGTTTAGCTGCGTCCTTCTTTACCTCCTTATCATTGTTGAAGGCACCTACGAGAGCCTTATACTGGTCCTCGCTTAGCTTAAAGTTAAGTTCGTTCTTCACCTCGCCTAACTCTGGCTTCTTCTCCAAGAACTCCACTGCCGTTTGGAGTCCTATATTCAATTCACGAATTGCTTTGTTTAATCTGATGCTCATTAACTTTATTTTACGGTGTAGGGTGTTGGTTGTTGAAATGCCTTTTGGTAGAGAGGGGTTCCGAACATGGAGTTGCTGAATAGTCACACCCGTTAGCTTTCAGTCAACAACCATCACCCACCAACCAGTCACCTTTTACTGTTCAAACTCTGATCTCAATACGTTCAACACGCTGTCTACGGTCTCTTCCTCCAAGTCTGCCTTTTCTATCAACATCTCTCGTGGAGCATTGAGCACCTGGCGTGCTGTGTCGAGTCCGATACCCTTGATGGCATCGATAACCCACTGGTCTATCTCATCAGAGAATTCATCTAAGTAAATATCCTCCTCTGCGTTCGTTTCGTCAAGTTCACGGAACACGTCAATGGTGTATCCTGTCAGCATACTTGCCAACTTGATGTTCATACCACCACGACCAATAGCAAGACTAACCTCCTCTGGTTGCAAGTAAACCTCGGCCTTCTTATTCTCTTCGTCAACTGTCAAGCTGCTCACCTTAGCTGGTGCAAGTGCACGCTGAATGAAGAGTTTGGTATTTGCTGTCCAATTGATAACATCGAGGTTCTCGTTGCAAAGCTCTCTAACAATGCCATGAACACGGCTACCACGTACACCAACACAAGCGCCTACTGGGTCGATACGCTCATCAAAGCTCTCAACAGCAATCTTTGCACGCTCACCAGGCATACGAGCAATCTTACGAATAGCTATCAAACCATCGTTGATTTCAGGCACCTCAGCCTCAAGCAGACGCTCAAGGAACTCTGGGGCAGTACGTGAGAGGATAATCTTTGGATTATTATTCTCGTTATCAACGCGATGGATCACCGCACGAACGGTCTCACCCTTACGATACTGATCACGTGGAATCTGCTCGCCCTTAGGGAGAATCAACTCGTTATTCTCTTCGTCAACAAGCAGTACTTCACGTTTCCAAGTCTGATAAACCTCACCAGAGATAATCTGACCCACACGGTCTTTATACTTGTTATACAGAGAATCATGCTCAAGCTCAAGAATCTTAGAAGCCAATGTCTGACGAAGATTCAAGATAGCACGGCGGCCAAACTTATTGAAATCGACCTCTTCACTAACATCTTCACCAACCTCATAGTCTGCTTCTATCTTACGTGCATCCGTAAGACTAATCTCCTTATTCTCATCCTGAACCTCGCCATCAGCCACAACCACGCGATTACGATGTATCTCAAAGTCACCCTTATCAGGGTTTACAATCACGTCGAAGTTCTCGTCACTACCGAATATCTTAGCGAGTACGTTACGGAAGCTCTCCTCCAAAACGCTCACTAACGTGGTACGATCGATACTCTTGGTATCCTTAAACTCCTTGAAAGTCTCGATCATATTCGGACGTTCTTCCTCTATTTTCCTTGCTGCCATAGCTTTACTTGAAACTTATTATGTATTTTGTATATTTTACTTCATCCATCTTGTACGCATGGTCAACGTCCATCTTTACAGGACGCTTCTTGCCTTCCACTTGTACCTTCTCGTTGACAGCCACAATAAAGTCGTTGCCATCAACACTCTTCAATACGCCTTTGACTTTCTTTCCATCCTTACCAAGCACCTCTACTTCCTTTCCAATGAAGTTCTGATACTGCTGTGGGACTTTGAAAGGTTGACCTAATCCTGCAGAGCCTACCTCAAGTTCATAGTCTTCCTCATCACGCGAAAGACGGTCTTCGATATACTTGCTCAACTCTACACAGTCTTCAATCCACACACCATCGGCATGGTCAATTTCAACGACAATCTTGTCGTCAGAACTGATCTGTATGTCAACCAGGAAATACTCCTTACCTTCCAGCCACTCGTCAACGAGTCCTTTTACAACGTTTTTATCTATCATAAGCGTTTTAATATGAAAAATGAGGGACTATTAAAAAGCCCCTCATTCCTCTGAACGAGTGCAAAGTTACGAATATTTTCGGCATAGACCAAATGTTTTAAAGCTTTTTTTTATCTGCTTATAAGCGATTTAGACGAAATATATCCAAGGTTTTTCTAACCCGAAGAAGCCATCGATTCCAAATTCTTTTCATGAAAAAAAATATTTCTTTTCATGAAGAAAAATATTTTTTTTCATGAAAAAAAATTCTTCTCGTCATGAAAATAATTCTAAGTCTACCTTTATTTAGATTGATAGGACGTAGGATGAAACAGTATAAGGTTCATTAAATCAGTTATTAATAACGATATACACGCTCTTATAAGTACATTAGGAACAACCAAGTTGAGAGTCTATTGTTTGATAAAACGGACGATATCTTCTAAGATTTCTGGTGAGACGGTTTCTTCTATCATCCTATACTCTGAGACATTTCCCGTCTTACAATGTTGGAAAAGATGGTTAAGCAAGGGATACTCTTTGATGATGTTTTTCGGATTAGGCTTTAGATGGGCCTTTATCCCCGCCAGATTAAGCGACGATATCACCTGAACATCACGACTCCCATTAATAGCCATAACAGGACAAAGCGTCTTTGAGATATCCTCTGATGGGTCATAATCAATAAAGAAGTTCAACCAAGGTGACCTCTTTATAATTGCATTCATGCGATACTGATGCGTGGAGAAACGCATTGATTGCCCCGTAAGTTCGAGTATCTTATTTGTTTGTGCTGTCAACGCCGTGTCTCCTTTCACGCCAATTCCAGCCATGCTAATGACAAAATCAACTTTCCCTTTCGCCCCCAACATGAAGGCTATAGATCCACCTTCACTATGTCCGAGTATGCCGACCTTACTAAATTGCTTCGAAGTGCGCAGGAAATCAACTCCACTTGCAGCATCTCGCATAAAGTCAAGCGTCGTTGCATGTCCCACATCTCCGCCTGTCGACTTACCAAAGCCACGGTCGTCATATCTCAAAGTGGCTACACCATGCCGTGCCAGATAGTCTGCTATAACAAGGAAAGGCTTATGATCGAAGATTTCTTCGTCTCTGTTCTCCTGCCCACTCCCAGTAACCATCAACACAACAGGGGTCTTTCCTTTCTTATACCCAACAGGGTATGACAGTGTTCCTACAAGTGTTGCGCCATCTGCTACGTTCTTAAAAGCCACTTCTTCTGTCGTATATGGATATGGAGCAACAGGGTTCTGCGGGCGGTTTAGTTTCTCTTCTCCTCGTTTCAAGATTAACGGAAAGGATTGACCTTGGGTAAAAGTACCGACTATCTCATCTCCTTTCAATTTTCCTTGAAAGCTGAGAGCCAAACTTGCGAGGCTTACACTGATAGAATCAGACGAGCAATAATCTGTTTCTACCGCTATTCCCTTCGCCCCTTGATCTGGACTATCGAGCGTACATTCAGCCTTTCCTTGTGCATCGCAGGTCACATGCAACACAATAGTCAACGATTGTGGACCAAGGTTCAGCTTGCCCATCCAATCTCCTTCTATGGGTTTCTGTGCAAAAACTCCAGCCCACGAACACAATAAACAAATGCTTAAAATAATCTTTTTCATTACTATAAAAATTAAAGAACAAAGTATTATAAGGGAAATATGCAACTAAGAAAACATCGTTTCTAAGTCGCTCTCTTTTATCATTCCACACCCTCTTTGGTGTTGAATAACAAGTAAATAGCGTTTACACAGGACAAAGATAACAAAAAAACTTATAAGTCAACTCCTTTGAGAAGAAATATATCATATAAACGAAAGATATTTCACATAAGAAATAGTTTACCTTCATTTTATTTAATAACACGTAAACAGAAAAATAAAATGGCTATATAAAAATAAGGCCTATAAGTCCCTACCGAACTTATAAGCCTTATTCTTTCTTTTATAATGTTCCCTCTATTTCGCCTTTGTTTTGTTCTTTTTATCGACGACAACACTGCTTGCGGGTTCAATCTTGACTAATGGCTGACTAACAACTGGCTGTAGAAGTTTCTTATACTCGGCTGGATGCTGCAAAATCTCCACAGCCTTCTTCCACTGCTTATCAAACTGCAGACTATTCTCTATCGAACCTTTCTGATAGTAGTAAGCTGACACAAGATCGCTTGTCAACAGCTTCTTTAGTGCCTGCTTGTTATATTCAAGGTCTTTGGCAAGGTTATGTGTGAGCCTCTTCTCCAAAGCGTCAAACTCTGGTTTAGCATCATCATAATAGCCTTCGAACCTTGCTAATTTCACAAGATTCTCTAAATACTTCTGACTCTCACGGTCGTATTTGAAGCCACTCTTCATCACTGCTTGCTTAAAGTCCTCAAAGTCGGCATCTGAAATGACAAATGTTTTTGCAGGACCGATGGTTGGATGCTTCTTAATATACTGTAATTCCCAGTTCCACATCACCTCCGTAGAATCACGACCGGAGGAGGCAAGATAGAAAGCAATATTGGGTAAAGAGTCTGGACGTACCTCTATATCTGGCTTAATACCACCACCATCACGTACTTCACGTCCGTTTGCCGTATGGAATACATGTGTTAATGAGTCGGGAACATGCTCTGTATACCCACCATTAGCATGTTTGTAATTGATTGCCTGTATGCAACGCCCACTTGGGATATAATACTTACTTGACGTGAGCTTTAAGTTTCCATTATAAGGGAGGTCCATTGACACCTGTACAAGCCCTTTACCGTAGGTGCGAGTACCAAGGACTACAGCACGGTCGAGGTCTTGTAGACTACCACTGGTAATCTCACTGGCACTTGCAGTCTCGTCATTCACCAACACAACAATCGGCATAATGGTGTCAATAGGTTCGACTGTCGTCTTATACTCTTTGTTTGCACGCTCCATCTTACCTACGGTCTTGACAAGGGTTATACCCTTCGGTACAAACATATTTACGATGTTAACCGCTTCTTGTAAACTACCACCACCGTTGTTGCGAAGGTCGAAGACAAAGGAGGTCATGCCCTGCTTCTTCATATCAAGGAAGGCACGACGCACATCCTTAGCACAACCCGTTGTGAAAGAGTTGAGGTTTAAGTAGCCTACTCCACCATCCTGCACACCATAATAAGGTACGGCAGGAAGCTGGATAGCACGACGAGTAATCTTAAATTTCATCTTCTTATTCGTTGATGGACGCTGAATAGTCAGGATGAAGGTTGTACCAGCATCGCCACGCAGGTGATTGCTGACGTATGTAACATCCTTTCCCACCATTGAAGAGTCGCCTATAGCAAGGATGACGTCACCCTTCTTCAATCCAACCTCCGCAGCGGGCATATTCTCGTATGGCTCATCTATCACTGTGTTCTTTATCAAGAAATTATAACGAATCAATGCACCGACACCAGCATACTTACCCGAAATCATCAAGTCGAGGTCTTTAACCTTGTCTTCTGGGTAGTAAATCGTGTAAGGATCAAGTGAACGTAGCATGTAATTGATACCATTACCGATTACTTCGTCGGCATTCAGCGTATCAACATACATCAAATCAAGATACTTGTAAATAGCCGAAAAAGTCTCAAGGTTCTTTGCTACATTGAAATTATGCTCCTTCTCCGTAGTGCTTTGTGCCATTACAGACCCACTGAAAGCAAGTAGCCAGAGTCCGAAAGCCAAAAACAATTTTCTCATTATATATTATTCGTTTGTTATTTAATACTGTTATAATGGGACAAAAGTACATTATTATAATGGAAAACACGCCTTCCAACGTACGAAAATAAAGAAAATTACGATTTTCTTGAAATTTTCTTCAAAAACATTTGGCAGTTTCAAAGAAACATACTACCTTTGCAACCGCTTACAAGAAATAAGCAATACAAACTGCTTCAGTAGCTCAGTTGGTTAGAGCACCTGACTGTTAATCAGGGGGTCGTTGGTTCAAGCCCATCCTGGAGCGCATCAAAAGGAATTATGAAAGTAATTCCTTTTTTTATTTTATACACTTCCAAGAGACTTTACTGTTAGTTCTGTAGCAAGATGTGAGAATTAGTCTAATTAGCCTAATTGGGCATATTAGGCTTAATATGATGATAGAAAGTAATGGAAGGTAGAAAAGAAAAAAGGTGTATGGACCCCTTTTGAAGGAGGTGCATACACCCACTATTATATGTAAGTCTGAAAAGTTGCTCTTACTTTGAGCGCCAGAGACCATGGAGGTTGCAGTACTCACGTGCGTAAACCTCAGTTGCATCAGTCTTAAACTCAGCTACTGGACGGTCTGTTGGCTCGAGATACTTACGGAGAACCTCGTTGTTATTAGTTACCAACTCAATCCAAAGGATAGAGTGTGCCTCTGTCATAGGGTGCTCAACCTCACCAACAGTTACACGGTAACCACCTTCAATCTTCTCAACAACAGGTACGTGCTTCTCTGTAGCAGCATCTGTAGTATTCTCAACTACGTGCTCCATACCAGCAACACCACACTCACCGCCTACTAATACTTCAACGATCTGACCACTCTCTGAACACTTATATAATTCGTTTCGCTTTGACATAATAAATTATTTCTTAATGTTTTATGTCTGCAAAGATATATCTATTTTCCGAAAGAAAAGAACTTTCTCCTTGTAAATATTACAAGTTTTACATTATTTAAGACTTTACTACTTATTGTGATAGCTTCTCATTTACATAATTCCTTACCTTATTATCATTCAAAAACATTGTCTGCTCCACCTTATTCTACCGTCTTTTACTATCATAATGACGCCCAGCATCAATGAACTTAACGCCCAGTACCAATAGTGCGAGCCATGAACACTCGATGTATGGAGGGCTAAACATCTCGCAAGTTATTGAATAAAGGAATGGCATATAACGTTAGAAAGTGCATATAAAACAAGAAGTAAGTCTCCTTTATGTAACAAGAAGACTTACTTTCTCATGGTTTATACACCTCTAAAGATAAGGAATTACTTACAAAAATGTATGCTTTTTTCTTTTTATCTGATAGCTTTACTTACTTTACAACTATCTTCTTGCCAGCATGGATATAAACGCCACGTTGTGAAGGCTTACCTGTGAGTCGCTGACCAGAGAGTGTGTAATAATACTTATCGCCCTTACTCTGTTTAGCATCAACCTCAACTCCCTCTATACCAGTAACTTCATTCGTCACTTTATTGACCACATACTTACCATTCTCCTTTATTGATGAGATAACAAAGTAAGACGTTTTCTTCACTCTTTCGATGTCCACAGTCTGATTGGCACTGGCATTTGATGCGCTACCAATACTAAACACAAAGTTCACATAGTCATCAGCTTTTGTGAGCGTATAGTCCTTATAGAACCAAGTCTTACCATTCAGGGTTGTCTTTGAAGTAACCTTATCACCCGGCCAAGACGTTGCTGTGTGCGTACCACCCCATGAATGATAATTCACGTATGCGTTCCAATTCACCTGATCAGTATTCACATAGACACGAATCGTCTCTGGCGTGAAGGGAACAGGAGCCGTAACCTGATAGCTGCGAGTGATAACCTTACCCACTACACCACCTGCCAACAATGCCACCTTCAAGGTTGTTTCGCCCTCAGGGAGAGTTATTTCCGTTCCAGAAGCCACCTGCGCACTACTTGCCGTTGGCTCTGTACCATCCGTTGTATAAATAAGTTTAGCTCCCGCATGGGCAGACACGGCAGTTAGTTTAACCTTTAAGTTCTCACCTTCATACGCTCCACTCGCCTTATCAACCCAAGGGGTCTCAGCATCATTAGTCAAATAATAAGCGTAGTGATAACCACTCAACAACTTAGTATAACGTGAAGTAGGAACTATTAGTTGGTTAGCATTGTTACCCACAACAACCAAGAGTTTTCCATTCGTACCTGTCACAACATTGGCATAATAATCCTTTGAAGTACGATAGATCAGATAACTGCTCGTATTCGTTACCCCAGCTAATTTACGAGCATCAATCATTGCCTTTATTTCCTTTGGATAAGCAAGGTAGTGGGTATAGAAAACACAAGGTGTTCCGGGCATTGCCAAGAGATAAGCATTGGCTGCTAACGTATCCTTACGGATAGGGTCTGGGCTATAACCGCTCGTCGTCCCTCTGTCTTGAACATCATGATTTTCAACAAAGGTTACGGCATATTGCTTATAAGCACCATTATCTATATTAAGCCCTGTAAGTCTTGTATCGTTAAGAACACGCCAATCATTCTGATTAATAGCATCACGAACAGCATAGCGGAAAGCAAAGTCGAAGGCTGCACTACGTTTTCCTGTGGCATCAATCCACGCCTTTACAGTATTCGCATTGCCATCCCAAAACTCACCTACCGAGTACTTTACGTTTGCTGCAGTATTATAATCACCAACATGCGAAGCGCCAAATCCCTTCACCATATCATATCGGAAGCCTGCATAACCAAGGTCATTGAGCAAGTAATCTTCGTATGCTTTGACAATCGTTTGTACGTTCTGACTATTATGATCAAGGTCGCGCATACCATCCCAATCCTGTCCTTCATCATTGTTCCGACTCAACTGCACGCCCTCTTTCCGAGCCTGTTCAGCCGCCTTCCCGCGATCATCATTAGCGCAGACATCAGTTGACTGGTGCTGATAAGTAACTCCCTTATATGTCTCGGCAGGGAATCCAAACCATCCATTATTCGTTCCGTGATGATTAATCACTACATCGGCAATCGTCCCGATATGCTTCTCTTTGAAGGTACGAATCATACTCTTGAGTTCTGCCTCCGTACCGAACGATGAGTTCTGATTGAAGTAATAGAGCGGATCATAGCCCATCGACTTCGAGCCAGCAGCCTTACCACTCTGCGGAACCCATACAAGGTCGAAGTAACCCGATAGGTCGTCGGCTTTCTTTTCAAGCACTGTCCACTGCGAATCATCGAATGAATCCCAATAAAAACCTTGTAACATCACACCGCCATAACTGCTTGGCCAACCCTGTGCCATGGCACATAAGGATAGAAAAAGTGTGCATAAGCAAGTCAAAATACGTTTCATATAGATTTTGATTTTAGTTATCTCTTGTTGACAAGTACAAAGTTAGTGATTTTCAACACATTGTATTGCCAATCACCACACGTCTTTCATTATTTTTCATGCAATCGTTTGCACTTTGAACATAGGTTTATTAAGTGAAGAACTAACATCAGGTTCTCACCCTCATCATCAACCTTTTCTACATAGAACATGCTTAACTTTGATAAAAAAAATGGTTCTTCCGTTAAATGTGTGGACGCTTTTCGTAGTGCTTTAACGTAAGAGCCAAAGTTACTCATTAAACAAAAGTATAGCTGAGACTGTCAACTATCTATTCTATTTTCATCCTCTTTCATTGAAAATCTTTATATTTTAAGACTTCGAAAATCTGCAGACAAGGGTTTGAAAAATCATTACATAATTTCAAGGAAAACACCTATAACTAACGGTAAAAATACACACATGAAGCGAGTTTGCAATCAACAGAGTATCAATTAGTTACCAAGTGTAAAGTAAAAGATGCCTAATTGGTGTTCAAAAGGGCGTTAGTAAGGGTCTTAAAGAGTATCTTTTGCAAGCCAAAAGGGCGTCTTTTAGAAGCCAAAAGAGCATGTGTTGGATTTGAGCTGTACAAAAATAGTTTACAAACATGATTTAATAAGGGAATAAGCAGGTTATAGATGACAGATTGGCATCACGCCTAATTACATTTATCATATAGTTTACCCCCCCCCCTTATAAAACAATCTTATTGGCGGTAAGCTTACCATGTATGTATATTAATCTCATTCTATTAACGATCTACGCATTTAACGGAAGAATCAAAAAAATAACATTCCAATTCATTACAAAAGGCTTGTAACACCCTTACCGAAGGCTTATAATATAGATAACAACGGCTATGCCTTAAACAAACAATGTATACCAATAACGAAAAAGACTACCATTGAAGAGAGAAGATAAGTCATAATGATATACAAACAGCGCACTTTAACGTTTTTCTTGATAGTAAACAGCTTATTAAAGTATAATCGTTACCTTTGTAATCTAATACAATAAAAATCATTGTTAAGCTTTACATTTCCACCTTTTGAACTGTAAGAATAGTGTATGATACATGAAAATACTGACATAGAAAGGCTTTTCAAGCGTTATTACCAACCGATGTATCGGGTGGCAAAAGGGATTCTCTACGATCAAGATGAATGTAAAGACGTGGTAAGTGATGTGTTTGCCAAGGTCTTTGAAGAGGGTATAATACTACTTCCAGAGACGGAAGAAGGCTATTTGATAAGGGCTGTTCGCAATCGTTGTCTGAATATTATTGCACATAAAGACATACGAGAAAGGACCTCAAAACTACTTTTGAATGATGCAGAGACTATTCTCTCCGAACATGACGAAACCCTACTTGACCGCCTAATGCTACTCATTGAACATTTAGAGCCGCCTATTCGTCGTCAGATTCTACGCCTACGTCATGTGCAAGGACTACCCTTTCAGCGCATTGCCGATGACTTAGGAGTGAGCAGAGTAACTGTGTATCACCATCTTTCAGAGGCTATTAACATCATTAAAAGGCAACTTAACCAAGCAAGACAATGAACAACAAGCAATCAGAAGAGAAACAAAGAATATTCCTCAACATGCTGGACCATCCTGAGAAATACACCACGAAAGAGATAGAAGCACTGCTTGCGGATGAGGAGATAAGCTCGTTTGCATCCTATCTGGCTATGACTAAACGTGCAATGAAACGTCATGAGGATGAGCACATAGACGTTAATGTCGAGTGGGAACGCTTTTCGATAGAACATTCTATACCACAAAGACATAACTGGAAGCGGGTTGCGGCATCTACTATCGGTATCATCTTTATATCAGGATTAGCGTTTGCTGCTACAGTTCAGTTGGGTATTCTGCCTTTCTTTGGTAGTAAAGAGGAGGTTGAAACACACCCAAAAACTCCTCATATAACGGCTACAGACTCTATAAAGAAGGCGCAGGCAGAACGCAAAGCAGTTTCAGACAGCCTTAACCGAGTACTCCTTCACAAGACAGATAGTATTCCTCCGCAACCTATTGTGTTTGAGGATACATCCTTGAAGACTATCGTTGATGCTATGGCAGCATATTATCATGTTGACGTGAAAGTGCTAAATCCAGTATCAACACACATCCGTCTCTACTTCAAATGGGATAGACAGTGTAATCTTCAACAGAATATAGAACTGCTGAATGCCTTTGACCGCGTAAAAGTTAGCTATTCTGATAACACATTAACAATAGAGTAAAGCTATGGAAAAGTTTCTTATTATTCTGCTACTCCTCATCAGCTCGCATGGAGTATCAGCCCAACGTATCAGTCGACAATATAATAATGTATCCATGGCACAGGCGTTGAAGGAGTTAAACCAACTGCAAAACCGATACACCGTGAACTTCATTTACAACGACTTAGAGGATTTCCGCATCACCACTAACATCAAGAACAAGAGTGTTCCAGATGCTATTGAACAACTCATAGGCTTCTATCCCATCCGAATGACACGTCGCGGAGACGTTATCATGGTGGAATGCACACACAAGACAAGGCGACATCTGACAGGAAAGGTCATTGATGAGACCGGACAGCCAGTGCCTTACGCTAATGTTCTACTATTGTCTGTTGTCGACTCCAGTGCTATATCAGGTGGAGTTAGTAATGAGAGTGGTATCTTCGTAGTACCATTTGAGCCATCAAAGGTCATCGCCCGCATTAGTTACGTGGGTTATAAACCTGTTTATCGTACCTTTTCAACAGAGCAAGCAGGTATCATTCAGCTTCAACCCGATGCCCTAAAGCTGAAGGAAGTGACCATTAAAACGTCCCATACACTATACAAACAGACCAGTGGAGGGATGAGTATCAACGTTGAAAATTCCCTTTTATCGAAATTAGGAACAGCTATGGATGTCTTAGGACAGCTCCCTCGTGTCACAACCAATGGTGATAATGTGCAGGTGTTTGCCAAGGGTACACCGCTTATATACGTCAATAATCGTAGAATAAGCGACATGAAAGAACTTACGGAACTAAAGTCTGACAACATAAAGAGCGTAGAAGTCATTACAAGTCCCGGCGCGCAATACGATGCACAAGTACAGTCTGTCATCCGAATCAAAACTATTCGCAGGCAAGCTGACGGTCTTAGCTTTCGCAATGATACTCGGATAGAATACAATGGAAAGTGGACAGGTTCGGAGGCAACCAAGTTTACCTATCGAACTAAGCACTGGGAGCTTTCAATAACCTCACTTGGATGAACTATAAAGACCAAGAGAAGAATTATCTCTGCTCTCAAATACATACCAGTAGAGAGGATATTGAGGCGCAACAACATATCAGATACAAGGCTAACCATAATCTCCTTTCTGAAAATATTGGTGCTTCTTACTTGATAAATGATAGCAATACCATCGGTGGAACTTATCGTTATTACACCGACTATCACATGGATGGGTCTATAGATAACAACCAAAACATCTATAAGAATGGTACTTTAGAAGGAACAATAGCACAGAAAGGAGACGTGGAAGTGCGTGTTCCTGCTCGACATCAAGTAGACTTGTATTATGTGGGACGGCTTGAAAAACTTAGCATAGACTTCAATGCTTCTTACATGAGTATAGGCACAAAAGAAAGACATGCCCAATCGGAACACTCCAACGAGTTCCCTAACCGTGAAGTACACTCCGCGGGTAATCAACACAGCAACCTCTGGGCTGGGAAACTGGTTCTTAGTCACCCGTTATGGGGCGGAAATATATACTGGGGAACGGAACTTTCCAGCACAAACTCACGTGGAGATTTCAATAACAAAGAGCTGATTGTAGCGGCATCAGAGACCAATATCAAGGAGAGGTATCATGCGCTATTCACTGAATATACCCATTCTTTCGGCAATTTCACACTTAACACAGGACTAAGATATGAGCATGTGACATCCGACTATTACTCTTTTGGAGTGAAACAAGCCGATACCAGTAAACATTACAGCAATCTCTTTCCCTCCTTTTCCCTATCATGGAATCATGAGAAATGGAGCTTTCAACTCAATTATAGCAACAAAATCCATCGTCCAAGCTACCGTACTCTGCGCAACTTCATACAGTATAACAATCGTTATGCCTATGAAGGGGGTAATCCGGAACTGCATCCTGAACAGATACACAACGTAGAAATAAACGGAATCTATTGTTGGTTAAGTCTCTCTATAGGCTATAAGTACTACAAAGACGTGATGTTCTGGACCCATAAACTATACAATAATCAGGCTATCTCATTCTCTTCAACCTACAACTACGACCATTCTGAGAACCTTTATGCAAGTATCTCGGCTTCTCCTAAGTTCGGAATCTACCAGCCAACAGCAGAAATCAATTATATACAACAGCGTTTCCATGCACCATTAGATAATGGTACATTAGTAAAAAACAGCCCTTGCTTTGCTATCTCACTACGTAATCAGTTTGCTTTCTCTAATACTTTCATAGCAAGAGTTGACTTCAGAGCACGCACAAAGATATATGATGGTTTCCAAACATCCAATGGTTGGGCAAGGATGAATCTCGCCTTTCGCAAAACATTCTACAATAATCGTCTAATATTCATACTCTCTGCGGACGATATCTTCAAGTCCGTACGTGAACAATGGACACTCCGTGGCTATGGAACAACATTAGACAAAGATTGCTACAACTACACCCGCGCCGTCTCACTGACCGTAACTTACAACTTTAATGCTAAGCGAAGTAAATACAAGGTACGGGTGCTGGCAATGCAGAGAAGTCCAGATTGTAATCAAGCAGAACTCATATAACGACATTACCAGCGCATGGTAATGAGAGTTTCAAGCCTTGATTCTCTGTGTCTCACATACTTGAAACTCTGTGTTTCATAGGCTTGAGACTGTGCGTTTCAAAGCTTGAGACGATGCGTTTCATAGGATGAAACCCTGCGTTCCATATACTGAAACCCTGCGTTCCATGTATTGAAACAATGAGTTTCATAGACTGAGACTGGAATGAAACATATCTGACACGGGGACAGATATGCACAAGGAGCATGAAAAAAGTGCGCTGGCTAACATCGAACCAACGCACCTTAAATATATCAATAGAAATTCAGAGTCTATGGAACAAACTCCATTGTGCAGTGTGACTTGCTGTCACAAGAGAGATACAACTTGATGTTGTACTTGCCAGCTGTTACGTTGATATTACCGCCCTTAAAGGTGATATTATCCAAAGAACCGCCCCAGTCTAACACCCAATCACTATTCGCACGGAACTTCATCTCACCTGTTGTCAGGGTTACGTTATCAAGTTCCCAACACTTTTGAGCCGCATTGTAGGTCATTGCTGCATCTGAACTCCAACCATTAGGAGTGGCAGAACCAATGATACCAACACTATTAATTGCGGTGTAAGTAATGGTCTGTGAGGTCAGATCAAGGTCTACCTTATAGAAACCAGCAGGCTCAGTCATGACGATGTTAGCACCCTTTTCTACAAGATCCTGACCATAGTCAGTACCATTCCAATCCTGTTGGGTAGCAAACTTAAAGCCGTTCTGATTGAGATACATAAAGCCAGTGTACTTGCCATCGGCAGCTGGACTATAGAGCGGATTGCTGAATGACCAACCATTAGCGTCGCCCGACATATAGAGATACTGGGTGAAGGCAGGAGCAACACAAGTGACCTTTGCCTTTACATTCTGCGACAGACTATAACCCTCGCCACGCTGTAATTTAATCTTATTGGTCACCGCCATGGCAACTTCATGCTGGTCGCCATTCTTACCATACAGGTTCTCTATGGCTGAAACCAGTTCTGTACTCTTTACCTTTCCTGCATTGCTGACATTCAAGGTTGCCGTCTTATTGTTATTAGAAAGTACGGCAGTCAAGGTCTGTTCAGCAACGGCATCAGTTGAAACCACTGATGGAGTAAAGAGCAGAACAGAGTCGGCTGTCACGGTATTGAAGTCGATTGCGGGTGCTTCAGCTACAGTGAACTTCACAGAGTTAGCCGTCTCCTCAGCATTAGACTGTGGCTTAGCCCACTCTTCATATTCATTGCTACCACAAGAAGCAAGGAGCAGTGCAGTACTTGCTAAGACTAATATCTTCTTCATATCAATTCTTGTTATTAAGAAGAAGGTGTGCCCTAAGGTAATGCCCAAAGGCACACACCCTCTAAAAGGTATCTTTTATTTGTTATTGTTTTACGAAAGAATACTGTCCAGTGATGTCGTTGAAGTAAACAGTGTACGTTCCCTTCAAGTTACGAACGTTCTTGCCACCCTTAGTTGCAACACCGTATGGGAAGTTTTCAGCACCCCAGTTTACGTCCCATGTGCCATTGGCAGCAAACTTACAGCCTTCGCCATCAGCACCTGTTGACTTCTCTGTGAATGTCACAGTAGCCTTCCAATCGTGGTTCTCAACAACAGATGTCTCTGCTGTCATTGGTGTACCACCTGCAACAGTCCAGCCATCGTGCTTGCCTGGCAATGCCATTGAAGTATAGACAGTAGGTGCAGCACCAGTGTAAGGTACAATCTTTAACTTAGGATTCTTTGTATCGAATGTAATCGTATAGTAGCCTGCTGTTGGCACTTTAATATCTGATGAGCCGCCATCGTTATATTTGAAATCACCAAAGCTTGCGCCCTGACCAACCTGACCATCATCCCAACTTGCAGGGTTCTTCTTCAACTTGAAGCCTGCTGTTGACAGGTAACCAGTCCAAGAGATAACGCCCTTACCAGTTTTCTTGTCATATTCCTGACCTTCCTGTGGAAGCAAAGGTACGACCTGAGTATTGCCCCATGAGCCATCACCGAAGCTACCACCAACGAGATACCAGGTCTCAACAGGAGCATCAGATAGCTCAACATAATAAGGAGCAACGTTCACTTTAACGGCATTTGAATAGATGGTATCGCCATTAACGAGTGAGTAAACACGTGCATAGAGGTCTTGGCTGGCTGGCACATGACCTTCCTCATAACGCTCCATCTTCTCTATTGCGGTCGCAAGTTCGGCTGCACTAACCGACGTACTACATGTTCCTGTTGGTGTTCCTACTGGTGCGTAGTCGCCACGTTCAGCATCCATATCAACCACCTTGTCGACTGATTTAGTCCACTTATTGGTAGTTGAGAATTGCATACCATACTCGGCAGCTATCGGAGCACCATATTCTGGCTGTGACCAAGTGAAGTTCAACTTATCAGCAACCTTTAGGTCAACTGTCTGTGCAGCATAGGTAGGAGTATTCAGCTTGAATGTCTTTGGTGTTTGAAGGGTTGGATTATGGTCCAAGTCCTTGTCACAAGCAGAGAACAACGCTACACCTGCACACAATAACAATGATGACTTTATTATTGATTTCATATTAATTATCATTTAATCATTTATGTTCTATTCGATTGTCCAATCTTCTTTCTATCCAATACTTAGCCTCTGGTGTGCGCCATCAGCTAAGTATTGGCATATACCTTAATTATATCCTTGATTCTGAACAAGATTTTCGTTGGCAGTCAAGTCAGATGAAGGAATAGGGAAGAGATTGAGGTGAGTATCAAAGTTACGGCCGTTCTTGACGCCACCCTTCCAACTCCAGTTATAGTTAACATTACCTCCAAAGTAACCGAAACGTATGAGTGTTGTGCGACGGAGACCCTCGAAGTAGAACTCACGGCTCCATTCGTCACAGATCTGACGCAGAGAATAAGCGGTATGAGTGGTAGCGTGCGCACGACGACGTACGTCGTTGATATACTGTGCACCATCAGTTGTTGTCGTTCCACCATTCATACGAGCATCAGCCTCTGCATATATCAGATAAGCTTCAGCAGCACGCATGAGGAAGAAATCGGTATCTGGGAAACTTGAGTTATGGCCAGCAGAACCGTCCGTCTTAAAGTTAGTGAACTTACAAACGGCAAATCCATTGGTAAACACTTTCACATCAGTTTCATTATTACCATTATCAACGTTTCTACCATCACCATCGAAAAGCGCACGATCATCATCGGCAGCAGCTGGCATAGCGTATGCACCAATATTAGGAGCATCATTGTTAGGGAAGAACTTCTGTACTAAGTCTGGGCGCATACGATTACCAGCCCATCCTGCTGTTGTGTTGTTACCCTTTGTAGTAGCATCCTTTATATGCTCGCTGTTGTCATTTGAGCCAGCCATGAGGTAAAGAGTTGTACCGTATGAGGTAGTTGTCTTACCATCTTGGAGGATTGGGAAGATAGCCTCAACAGATGCTCCACTCTCGCCATTATCGCCCATGAAGAGCTGTTGATAAGCACTCCACTGTCCCTTCTTAGTTGTGTAGAGCTTATAAGGAGAGTCGATGACCTTCTTTGCATATAGCTTAGCATTAGCCCAGTCAGCTGTACCTGTATATACCTCAGCGTTCAGATAAAGACGAGCTAAGAGCATCCATGCAGCAGCCTTATCAACACTACCATAGCCAGCAGTTGCTGATGTCTTTGGTTGTGGTTCGCCTAACTTAGGCTCAACATTGGTCTTTAGTTCATCAACAAGCCACTTGTAAAGATCAGCACGTTCAATACGAGCTGGATTACTAGACGATATTGCTGTCGTAAATGGTACGTTACCGAACTCATCCAAGAGGTAATAATAATTCAAAGCACGGAGGAATCGAGCCTCAGCAGACATCTTTTCGTTATAGTCACCATAGTCAGCAAGATACTGATTACAGTAAGTAATACCTGCGTAAAGACGGCTATAAAAGCCCTTCAACATAGGATGTGAGGCATCGTAAGTATTGAAGTTAAAGTTAAGAATACCTTCATCACCACCCCAAGCACAGATGGCTTCGTCGGTTGTAAGCTCTTGTGTATTGAACAACTGACGGATATAACCACTCGTACCACCATCTATACCATCGACATCACTATCACCATTAGCTCCTCCATTACCTGCCATTGCGATGGTGGCATAGCACTTGTTTAAGGCGCTTTCAGCCTTTGTATTAACCTTTGTCTTTAGGTTTGGATCAATTGGATTAACATCCAAATCACTTGTACAAGAGGTTAGTCCTACAGACAGCATAAAGGCTGCTGCAGAGAATATATATTTAATGTTATTCATTGTAACTACTCTTTAATATGGATTAGAAATTCAAGTTCAGACCCAAGATGAATGATATTGGACGTGGATAGAGGTTATTGTCAATACCATTGAATACCTCTGGATCAAGTCCCTTATACTTAGTAAGACAGAACACATTGTTCACTGTACCATAAACGCGACCAGAGATTCCATTCCAAGTATTCTGCTTGAGAAGGTTAGCGAAACTGTAACCAAGGGTGATATTATCCATCTTTAGGAATGAAGCATTCCGTACCCAGTAATCAGTCTGTATAGACTTTGTCTCTGTTGTCTGCCAGTTGTCTGCCAAGACATCCGTTGGACGGTTAACAAGATACTTACTCTTTGAGAACAACTCTGAGTTTGACATGTTTGCAACACTTGCGAAAGCATCATTGTAAACATAGTTACCAAGACTTGCACGGAGTGCGAAACCGAGGTCCCAATTACGATACTCAAAGCGAGAAGCAAAGCCCATGGTTACTGGAGCAGCAGGTGCCTTGTAATAATACTTATCTGCATCTGTAATCTTACCATCACCGTTGCGGTCAACAACCACACCTTCTATTGGCTTACCGCTCTTATCATATACCTGCTGGAAGACGTGGAATGAGTTGACAGCATTGCCTACATGCTGTGCCTGAATGTTACCACCTGTACCAGCAGAGATACCACCTGTTGGAACAAAGTAGTCTGCATCATTACCACCATTTAGGTTAGTAATCTTATTATAGTTATAGGTGAAGTTGTAATCCATTGTCCAGTTAAAATCCTTTGCGTTCACTGCCAACCAATGGATACTTGCTTCAACACCCGTGTTATACATCGAACCGATGTTACTCATTACTTGATTACGGAAGTTTGAACCAGCTGACACTGTTGCACTATTAAGCAGGTCGCTTGTCTTACGATAGTACCAATCAACGCTACCTGTAAGGCGCTGCTTAAGAATACCCCAATCCAATCCTACATTATAAGAGGTGGTTGTCTCCCACTTCAGACTTGGGTCGTATGCCTTTGGACGTGCTAACGTACCATCGCCATAGACAGGATAGTAAGATTCGATACCTGTATTCATCTCATAAACAGCGAAGTAGTTGTAATCGCCAATACCTTCTTGCTGACCAGTCATACCCCAGCTAAGACGTAACTTGAGGTCAGACAACCAATCAATCTGCTTCAATAGGTTCTCTTCGTTCATACGCCAAGCGAAAGCAAATGATGGGAACAATGCCCAATGCTCCTTGAAACGTGATGAGCCATCCTCACGTACGGTTGCTGTTACCATGTAACGACCATCCATCAAAGACCAGTTGGCACGACCGAAGAAGGATACAAGGTAGTTCTCTGTCGCATAGTCATACTTGGTGCGGTTGCGTTCAGTACCTGCAAGTGTCGCATCATTGTTTGTCTTTGGGTAGTAGCTCCAATAAGAGTTATGCGTGTTATGCCAGAAATGAGCCCATTCATAACCAGCCATAATATCGAAATGGTTCTTCGCTTTATCATTGAAGTCATGATAGTATTGAGCGTATGCAGAAAGTTGCATATTGCGCTTCAACTGTGTTTCCCATCCGTATGAACCATAATAGGTTGCCTGTGGAGAAGCTGGGTCTACATCTGTATCTTGACGACCCTTAGCGATATCTATACCAGCAGTAACATGTAAACGGAGGTCTTCAAAGCCATGTACTTTATAGTCAACATCGGCACTTCCCAAGAAATCACGGCTGATAGCACGATCGTTCTTTAGGTTAAGAATAGACACAGGGTTCTTTGTTGCCAATGAATAATAGGTTTGTGGCCATGTAGGGTCATTGAGTGCTGTACCAATATCTAACCATTGGTAATAACCACCGAAATTATCAAAGCCATTAGCACGAACAGGCTGTGTTGGGTCAAACTGGCGTGCAGCCTTAATTGCCTCACCATCAGCATAGCGGTTCTTAGTCCACATTCCCTTTGCATTCAACGTCACCTTCAAGTGGTCGTTCAAAAGTGAAGGGTTCAAAGTCAAAGCTCCTGTAAAACGTTCAAAGTTAGAAGTTTTGATGATACCCTGCTGGTTTGTGTATCCAGCACTTACACGATAAGGCAACCAATTAGCTGCCTGACCAGAGATAGCTACGTTATGGTCATGTCCAATGGCTGTACGGAAGATTTCATTCTGCCAGTTAGTATTAGCCTTACCAAGACGTGCATAAGCTGTTGGAACTTGATTACCATTAGCATCGAGGGTGTAGAGATCAGTACCAAACTTATTTGCTATGAGGCTACGATACTCGTCAGCAGACAACACATCAAGATTCTTTGAATTTCTACTCACCGTGAAGCTACCATTATAAGACACCTGCAAACCACGACGTCCTTTCTTGGTTGTAATAATGATAACACCATTTGAACCACGAGAACCATAGATTGCTGTTGCTGAAGCATCCTTCAAAACGTTGAAAGACTCAATATCCTGTGGGTTTACGAGTGACAGAGGATTGCTAACACCCTTAATACCTGTCTGGTCCATAGCCACACCATCAATCACAATCAATGGATTGTTAGATGCATTAAGAGATGAACCGCCACGAATGCGGATATTAGAACCACCACCAGGAGTACCACCATCGCTTGTCACACTCACACCGGCAACTTTACCAGCGAGCATATCCTGCGCATTAACGACAAGACCCTTATTCTTGCTGTCTGGCTTTAACGCTGTTACAGAACCCGTAAGGTCACTCTTCTTAACAGCACCATAACCAATAACAACAACCTCGTTCATCTGCTGCGCCTGGTCTTCTTGAAGAGTAATAACCATACCATTGGCAGCAGCCACCTGCTGCTTCTGGAACCCAATGTAGGAGATTGTCAAAGTTGCACCCGGCTGTACATTGACAGAGAAGTTACCATCAAGGTCGGTCACAGTACCATTACTTGTCCCATTGATAAGGACAGAAGCACCAATGATTGGCTCACCAGTAGCATCCTTCACCTGTCCCTTTATCGTAGACTGCGCAAAGGCACTAACTGAAAGGAATAGACTCAATAATAGTGTCACCATCCTAACAGGAAATTTGCATTTTACCTGCTTCATCTTTGTTATTGTTAAAGTAATTTATAAATTGATTAAAGTAATATATTCGTTTAGCTTTATCAAAGTTAGGTTAATAGCCGTTTTATGGGCTTACTCTGCTGCAAAGTTAGTTGAGATTAAGCTACTTTATACTATTTTTGCGTTGAATTTGCAAAATAGTAAGCGCAAACGATTGCACAAACAAATATAAAATAAATAAATTGATATAGGTCAACAGATTTATGAAAAATGTGTATATTTGCGCTATAAAATAATGTGATAGACTAAAAACAAGGCTAAATCGTATGAGTGACTCAACCAACATAACAATGAAAGATATTGCACGCGACCTCGGAGTCTCCGTTGCTACAGTCTCTCGTGCGCTCAAAGATAGCCCTCGAATATCTGCTGAAAAGAGAGAGGAAATAAAGAAGTATGCACAAGAACATAACTTCTATCCTAACATTCTTGCAGAGAGTCTACGCAAGAGTAAGGTGCAGCCGATGAAAATTATCGGTGTTATCGTCCCTCAACTCGCTCATTTCTATTTCTCATCTATCCTCTCTGGCATAGAAGAAGAGGCTTCCTCACGTGGCTACCGACTTATGGTTGCACAGAGCAAAGAGAACTATGAGAACGAAGTTAAGATTTGTCGGGCTTTTTCAGAGAGTAAGGTATGCGGGATCATCGTTTCTCAAGCGAAGAATACTACTAAGTATGACCATTTCCAAACACTCTTAGAAAAAGGCGTACCACTGGTCTTCTACGACCGTATCAGTACGGGGGTCAATGCCAGCCGAGTGGTTGTTGATGATTATATGGGTGCCTTCACGGCTGTCACACACCTTATTAATACAGGCTGTAAGCGTATTGCTTATTACGGCACTTCGTTAACAATGGAAATCGCAAAGAACCGCTATAACGGATACCGCGATGCCCTACTGAAGAATGGGATGCATCCTGATGAGCAACTGATAAGGAACTGCGACAATAGAGCAGATGCCGAGCTTATTACTCCAGACGTTATGCAACTTCCTCAACCACCAGATGCGTTCTTTGCAGTCAACGACGACACAGCTATCGGTATTCTCTATTCCTGTAAACGATTAGGGTTTCGTGTGCCTGAAGACGTCTCTATCTGTGGTTTACTAATGGTCAACGTGCCATTGCCTGCGATCCTATGCTCACAACTGTCGAACAACGGGGAGTACGCGTGGGTGAAGAGGCTGCAAGTATTCTCATCGATCAAGTGGAGGGAAGACTTCCTAAGAATCGTGTGGAGAGACGAGTGGTGAGGACAAGACTCATCCTTAGAGGGACAACAAGGTGAGGGAATCTCCCCCAACCCCTCCGAAAGAGGGGAGTACTGAGGACTTTATTGGGCATATTAACCCTATAGGCCTTATAAGCCAAATAGTCCTCTCTTCAAAAGAAAACAAACAACACAAGCTTCGTACACCCTCTTCAGAGGGAGTCAAAGAGGCACAAAAACTAACATAACAATGAAACAAAAACCTAACTTAAGCTTCTGGCAACTTTGGAATCTCAGCTTTGGATTCTTTGGAGTGCAAATTGCCTACGCACTACAGAGCGCCAACATCTCTCGTATCTTTGCAACTTTAGGTGCTGACCCTCATAATCTTAGCTACTTCTGGATACTCCCGCCTCTAATGGGTATCGTCGTGCAACCGATTGTTGGAACACTTCTCTGACATGACGTGGACACGCTTCGGACGCCGCATCCCTTACCTCTTCGTAGGTGCAGCCATTGCTGTTCTTGTGATGTGCCTTTTGCCGAATGCGGGTTCTTTAGGTATGGCTGTCTCTACGGCTATGATATTTGGTCTCATCTCATTGATGTTCCTTGACACAAGTATCAACATGGCTATGCAGCCATTTAAGATGTTAGTAGGCGACATGGTCAACGAGAAACAAAAAACGCTCGCCTACTCTATTCAGAGCTTCCTCTGCAATGCTGGCTCTATTGCAGGCTATGTTTTCCCATTCTTCTTCACTTTCTTAGGTATCTCCAACCAGGCTCCATCGGGTGTAGTACCTGACTCTGTGGTCTTTTCTTTCTATATCGGTGCAGCCATCCTCATCCTTTGTGTTATCTATACCACAGCCAAGGTAAAGGAAATGCCACCAAAGGTTTATGCCGAATACCATACCGTTGAGAAGAAAGAAGAGACTTCAAAGTCTAATGTCTTCACCTTATTAAAGTTTGCACCATCGACCTTCTGGAAGGTAGGTTTGGTACAGTTCTTCAGCTGGTTTGCCTTTATGTATATGTGGACATACACGAATGGAACCGTAGCAGCCAACTGTTGGGGTGTTGATATGCTTGCACATGATGCGACAATGACAAAGGGTTATCAGGAAGCAGGCAACTGGGTAGGTATTCTCTTTGCCATTCAGGCTATAGGATCAGTAGTCTGGGCAATGGTTCTTCCACAGTTCAAGAACACCAAACTGGCATACTCCTTCTCGCTTATCTTAGGTGCTGCAGGTTTCGTTCTCGCATCCTTCGTACACGACCAATACGTTCTCTTCATTCCATTCCTCCTCATCGGATGTGCATGGGCAGCTATCTTGGCAATGCCATTCACCTTCGTCACCAATGCACTTGAGGGTTATGGCCACATGGGAGCTTATCTCGGACTGTTCAACGGAACTATCTGTATACCACAGATTATTGCTGCTGCTATTGGCGGAGTGATACTTCAGATGGTTGGTTCCGTACAAAGTAATATGATGATTGTAGCAGGTGTTTCCCTCTTCCTCGGTGCACTCTCCGTTGGAATTATCAAGGTGAAGCGGCCTGCATAACAAGGGTAACAATAACTTTTTTATAATCTCTCTGAATTTTAAGGTGTGCTGAAATGCGTTTCAGCACACCTTTCCTTTTGTTTGCCATCGGTTTTCTATCACCTTATCGGCCCTAAACTGAAATCTAAAGTAGCGTCTAAGCGTTGCCTACATTTAGTTTTCTATCATCTTACCGACGCTAAACAGAAACTTAGGATAGCGTGTAAGACACGCTTACAGTTAGTTTTCTATCGCCTTATCAATCAACGAGAAAAACATTCCCATTGGTCTTCTTCATCCCAATCCACCTCTCTTCTTCGAATTATTTTCATGAAAAAAAATATTTTTCTTCATGAAAAAAAATATTTCTTTTCACGTAAATAAATATTTCTCTTCATGAAAAGAAATCATAAAAGACAATGGGTTCGGTAGGAAATAGACGTTATGAATGTCGTAAATCACCATGTATAACCATCGAATAAACATCTTCCTATACGTTCGCCAACCATCGTTTACGAGTATTATAGTCCTTATCACAAAGTTTATTCCTCGTTATTCAACCAAGGTGCCACAATCCAACTCGAGTTGTATTTGGGCTAAACAACAACGATAAAGACTACCGACACGCAAGGGAAAGTTTGTTAGAAAACCGTGAAAACCAAGTTTTATCCATCCTCATAGAGCGACAGTTCATTAGCCATGAATTATCACCAATCTATCACTATGCAAACGATTGCATATAAATTGATATAAATCATGTGTGTAGGTATTGCTTTTTCTAATTAATATTATTATCTTTGAAGCAAAATAACTACCCAACTCTATGAACATACAGTTTCACATAGACTACCAGACCTATTACGGTCAAGACCTTGTCTTAAACATCATTACAGGTCATCATAACGGGGCTGTTGAGGCCTCACAGTACAGAATGCGCACGTCAGACGGCTACCACTGGGAGGTAGAAGTGAAGAAGGACGCTAAGCCTGGAACGCATATCGAGTATTACTACAGCATTCTCTGTGGTGATAACGAGCTGCGGAAAGAATGGGGCGTACTCCATCATAAATTAGATTTCGACACAGAACGCAGCCTGACCTATCGTGTTTACGACCACTGGAGTGACATTCCTGACAACGCTTACCTCTACACCTCTGCCATCACCGATTGTGTTGTTGGTAAGAAGGTGGCTAAGTGTAAGCTTAATAACTATAACAAGGCTGTCACACTGAAGGTGCGTGCACCACAGTTAGGAGCTACCGACGAGCTCTATCTCGTTGGTGCTGAACCTGCATTGGGTGCTTGGAATGTGAAGAAAGCACTCAAGATGGTACAGCATAACATCAACGAGTGGAGTTATACCTTAGATGCTTCGAAACTCGTTGGAGACCAGATTGAGATAAAGTTCCTCATTAAGAACAATGATAATAATGAGAATATTGTATGGGAATACAGCGACAATCGCACCTTGACATTGCCTACAATGGAGGAAGGCGACGTTGTTGTATATGAGTTGGCAGAAGCTGCTTTCCCACTCCCAGCCGTTCGCGTTGCAGGAACATTAGTCCCTCTCTTCTCTCTCCGTTCGCAGACAAGCTTCGGTATTGGCGACTTTGGCGACTTGAAGAAGATGATTGACTGGGTGAGTATGACCCATCAGCGGGCTTTGCAAATTCTTCCTATCAACGATACAACTATCACACACACTTGGACTGACTCCTATCCTTATAGCTGTATCTCTATCTTTGCCCTCCATCCTCAGTATGCTGACCTTACCGCACTACCTGAGTTGAAGGATAAGGAACAGCGTGAGAAGTTTGAGAAACTGCGTAAGGAGCTTAACGCTCTACCACAGATTGACTACGAGCGAGTGAACGATGCGAAGACAGAATACCTCCGTCTGCTCTTTGAACAGGAAGGAGAAAAGGTGCTCGAAAGCAGTGCTTTCAAGACATTCTTTGCTGAGACAGAGAGCTGGCTCGTACCTTACGCACAGTATTCATACATGAGAGACAAGTTTGGCACAGCCGATTTCTCTCACTGGCCAGACCATAAACAATGGGACGAGGCCGACCGTAAGGCTCTGTCTAACCCTAAGGACAAAGCATATAAAGAGGTGGCTTTCTTCTATTACGTACAGTTCGTGCTGAGTAGTCAGCTTAAAGCAGTACACGAATACGCACAGGCTCACAAGATTATCCTTAAGGGTGACATCCCTATTGGCGTCAATCGCTATGGCTGTGACGTATGGACAGAACCACGCTACTTCAACCTTAACGGCCAAGCTGGTGCTCCACCTGATGATTTCTCAGTAAATGGTCAGAACTGGGGGTTCCCTACTTACAACTGGGATGAGATGATTAAAGACGGTTGTCAATGGTGGGTAAGACGCTTCCAGAATATGGCGAAATACTTTGATGCCTACCGCATCGACCACGTTCTCGGCTTCTTCCGCATTTGGGAAATACCTATCCATTCGGTACATGGCCTACTTGGTCAGTTCTCTCCAGCACTCGGTATGAGCCGTGAGGAGGTGGAAGGCTACGGTCTACATTGGCAGGAGGAACTATTCACAGAACCATTTATAACAGACTGGGTGCTCGACCGTATTTTCCGTGAGCATGCTGAGGAGGTGAAACAAAAGTATGTTGAACACGTATGGGGCGACAGATATAAGATGCGTCCAGCCTTTGATACACAGCGAAAGGTGGAGAAAGCATTTGCTGGTAAGACCTCTGATGTAGATATCTGGTTGCGTGATGGACTCTACGCTTTGATTAGTGACGTTCTCTTCGTTCGTGATCACAAGGATCCAAACCGCTTCCATCCACGCATCAGCGTACAGTTCGACTTCATTTACGAAACACTCTACGATAGTGATAAGGCTATCTTTAATAAGCTCTACAACGACTACTACTATCGTCGTAACAACCAGTTCTGGTATCAAGAGGCAATGAAGAAACTACCTAAGTTGGTCAATGCTACTCGTATGCTTGTCTGTGCAGAAGACTTAGGAATGGTTCCTGATTGCGTGGCATGGGTGATGAACGAGCTTCGTATCCTCAGTCTTGAGATTCAAAGTATGCCTAAGAACCCGAAGGTGCGCTTTGGGTATCTCAGTGAGAACCCTTACCGCAGCGTTAGCACCATCTCTACTCACGACATGGCTACCCTACGTCAGTGGTGGGATGAAGACTGGGAACGTACGCAAGACTACTTCAACAGCATGCTACATCGTGGTGGTCCTGCTCCTCACCCATTACCAGGTTGGTTGGCAAGAGATATCGTTAGCCGTCACCTGACATCCCCAAGTCTACTCTGCATCCTCGGTATTCAAGACTGGATGAGCATTGATGAGGAATTGCGTCTGGCTGACCCTAATGCCGAGCGTATCAATGTTCCGTCTAATCCAAAGCATTACTGGCGTTACCGTATGCACGTTAGTATTGAAGACTTGATGAAGAATAAGACATTCAATGAGCAGATAACAGACCTGATCTATCAGGCTGCTCGCTAATAAGAATAGGTGATGATGGCCGTTATAAGTCATTATAACGATCCATCATCACTTATCACTAAACACCCAACACCCAATGAAACTCAAATATAACATAGCGGCTTCTGTGGCCGCTTTTATACTCTCACAGAGCGTTGCTGCACAACAACGCTTTAACGAGATGACGTATTCTCCTAACGAAACGACCTTCCGACTTAACGCTCCCAACAAACCAACGCTTCGCCTTATGAGTCAGGAAGAGGCGGGAAAGCCTACAAGAAGGTTAAACTTACACAGAGTGGCGATAACACATGGACTACTACTGTGAAGGGAGACCTCAAAGGTAAGTTCTATACCTTTGATATCGGACATGGCGAAACACCTGGTGTCTTTGCCAAGGCCGTAGGCTGTAATGGTGGACGTGGTGCCGTTGTCGATATGAAGGAGACTAACCCTACAGGCTGGGAGACCGACCGTCGTGTGCCAACTAAGAGTCCGGCAGACCTTATCATCTATGAGTTGCATCATCGTGATTTCTCTATTGACCCCTCATCGGGCTTGATGCACAAGGGTAAATACCTTGCTCTGACTGAGAAAAAGGCTATTGACTATTTGAAGAAGTTGGGTATCAACGCTGTACATATCCTCCCTTCGTTCGACTTTGCTTCGATAGATGAGTCCAAGCCTGACGTCCCACAGTATAATTGGGGGTATGACCCATTGAACTATAACGTACCAGAAGGTAGCTATTCATACGATGCCAATCTGCCAACACGCCGTATATTGGAGTTTAAACAGATGGTACAAGCATTGCACAAGGCGGGTATCAGAGTTATCCTCGACGTTGTTTATAATCATACCTTCGACCTTGCGAACAGCAACTTCGAGCGTACCTATCCTAAAGCCTACTATCGATACAAAGCTGATGGTACTCCTTCTGATGGCACGGGATGCGGCAATGAGACGGCAAGTGAGCGTCCTTTGATGCGCGAGTATATGTTGGAATCAATGAAGTATTGGGTGAATGAGTATCATATCGATGGCTTCCGTGTTGACCTTATGGGTGTGCATGACATTGAGACGATGAATGATATACGTCGTGAACTTAATGCTATCGACCCAGAGATATTTGTCTATGGAGAGGGATGGAGCGCTGGTACGTGTGCTTACCCTCACGATAAGTTGGCTGTAAAAGCTGCTATCCCACAGATGCCTGGTATTGCGGCCTTCTCTGATGACATCCGTGATGCCTTGCGTGGACCGTTCTCTGACGACCACAAGCCCGGTTTCCTTGGTGGTATTACAGGCTTGGAAGAAAGCTTGAAGGCGGGTATTGCTGGTATGATTGAGCACCCACAGGTAGACTACTCGAAGGTGAACTATTCTAAGAAACCATACGCCCTTGAGCCAACTCAGATGATTTCTTACGTTAGCTGCCACGACGACATGTGTCTTGTCGACCGTCTGAAGGCGTCTATTCCAGAGGCTGAATATGACGAGAATGAGCTGATTCGTCTGAATGAACTTGCCCAAACGGCTATCTTCACATCGCAGGGTGTACCTTTCATGCTCTCTGGTGAGGAGATGCTACGCGACAAGAAAGGGGTACATAACTCATTTAATTCACCTGACAGTATCAACCATCTCGATTGGAATAACCTCAAGACTTATCCGCAGGTATTCAACTATTACAGTGGACTCATCAACCTTCGCAAGGCACATCCAGCCTTCCGATTGGGCAAAGCCGACCTCGTTCGCAAACATCTTGAGTTTCTTCCAGTACAGGACTGCTTGGTTGCCTTCCGTCTAAAAGACCATGCTGGTGGGGATAAATGGAAGGATATATACGTCATCCTCAATGCCAATAAGGAGCTTCGCACCGTCAATATACCTAAGGGACAGTACACTATCGTGTGCGCTAATGGCGAGGTGAATGAAGCTGGCTTAGGTCAGATGGAAGGTGGTGAGGTAATGGTTGATGGCCAGTCTGCCCTTATCCTCCACAACTAAGAAGCTAAACTCTCTCCCACTCCTCCCACGAAAGGAGGAGTGCTGACCATTCAGCAGATTATTAATAGCTGTTAGGAATATTGGCCTTATTGGCCCTATTAGACTAATAAGGCCAATAAGCTCAATCCAACAACAGAATAAATTACCTATTATAAACCTCTAACAAATGACAAACTATCCTACTCTTTCACACTTTCAAAAGATTTGGAAAACGCTTTTATTCTTACTTCTTTTATCAACATCTATGACCGCTCAGAATAGTACGGCAGCTCCTAAGAAAGCCAACAACCGCACAGCAGCACCCAACGTAACCCGTATTGACCCTACTAACTGGTTTGCTGATATGCAGGACCCGACGCTGCAGCTGATGGTGTATGGCAAGGACATTAAGTTTGCAGACGTCACAACAGACTATCCTAACGTAAAAATTGACTCGCTTGTATGCCTCGACTCACCTAATTACATCCTTGTTTATCTCAACTTAAAAGGGGCGAAACCGGGTGAGATAAACCTCACCTTCTCTAATAAGAATGGTAAGAAGACAATTAGGAAGTACCAATTAAAGGCACGAGAGATGGCTGGGACGGATCGTAAAGGCTTCGATATATCGGATGTTCTGTACATGTTGATGCCCGATCGTTTCGCTAATGGTAATCCAAAGAATGACGTAATCAAAGGGATGGAAGACCAGCTCTGCAACCGCAATGAGCCAAGTCTTCGACACGGAGGCGACCTTGAAGGACTACGTCAACACCTCGACTATTTCACTGACCTTGGTGTTACCGCCCTCTGGCTCACTCCTGTGTTGGAGAATGACCGTCCTGCCGATAATGGTAAAAACAGTACTTACCACGGCTACGCCACAACCGACTACTATCGTGTTGACCCTCGCTTCGGTACGAATGAGGAGTATAAAGCCCTCGTTGACGAATGTCATAAGAAGGGACTAAAGGTGGTAATGGATATGATTTTCAACCATTGTGGAGACTATCACCCATGGGCTAAGGGTACACGCATTGATGAAAACGGCAAGACAATCAAAGACTATCCATCAAAAGATTGGTTTAACAGTCCTAACTATGGGCTACAAACAAGCTACAAGCTCACTCCTGTTCTCGACCCATACGCCAGCAAAGTGGATATGAAAGAGACTGTTGACGGATGGTTTGTACCCTCTATGCCTGACCTCAACCAGCGCAATCCGCACGTTATTAAGTATCTTATTCAAAATTCTATATGGTGGATTGAGACCGTAGGCATTGATGGAATCCGTATGGATACTTATCCTTACGCAGACCGACAAGCCATGGCTGATTGGATGAAGGTGCTCAACAAGGAATATCCTAACTTTAACACCGTTGGCGAAACATGGGTAACAGAACCTGCTTATACGGCAGCTTGGCAGAAAGACAGCAAACTCTCTGACATTAACAGCAATCTGAAAACGGTGATGGACTTCGCCTTCTTCGATCGTCTCTCACAAGCTAAGAATGAGGAAACAGATGATTGGTGGAAGGGATGGAACCGCATCTACAACTCTCTCTGCTATGATTACCTCTATACTGACCCATCTTCTGTGATGGCATTCATTGAGAATCACGATACTGACCGCTACCTTGGCAATGGCAAAGACTCAACGGCTTTAAAGCAGGCATACGCTCTCTTGCTGACAATGAAGCGTATTCCACAGCTCTATTATGGTACGGAGATTCTGATGAACGGTACGAAAACGGAAACAGATGGCAATGTACGACAAGACTTCCCAGGTGGTTTCCCAGGCGATAAAGTCAACAAGTTCACACGTGAAGGCCGTACCAAAGCCGAGAATGCTATGTTTGATTGGACCAGCCGCCTACTCCATTGGCGACAGAACAACGATGTTATCAACAAAGGAACACAAACACAATTCATCCCTTGGCATGGTGTTTACGTACTCGCCCGACAATATAATGGCAAAACAGTCCTCACCATCCTAAATGGTAAGAAAGCTGACAACCAAGTCGATGTAGCCCGCTATGCCGAAATAATTGGTTCACATACCACTGCAACCAATGTCCTTACAGGTGCTACTGTAGACCTCACAAAGAACATTCCTTTGACACAACGACAAGCAATGGTGCTCAGTTTCTAAATCCTCCTGCAAGTTAGAAGGATTACTTAATTGTTGCTTACGCATTAGAAAATAGCACAAAAACTTTTCATACACACAATATATAGGCAATAGCTACTGACTCTATTTGGTTGCTATTGCCTTTATTTTTCTTTCTTATCGAGTAAATATAGCCTTCAAACATACCAAGAACTTATTACAAATACTATCGATTTTAGGCACAAATAAGAAAAGAACAAAAAAGAAATGACCTATTAATAAAAAGACAACTGACTTGTTTTATTCATAAGAAAAGATTATCTTTGCGTCAATAGTATCTATTTTACTTGTTTATGAATAAGGTTGATATATGGTCAATATATGATAATAGCATACAGCCTAAAGAGCGTATTGCTTTTGGAGGAAATAGTATAAGAACCAGAATTAGTAATGAAGTAAAATTTAGAAAGATAAGAAGTTATGTCAAATAAAGAAATAGAAGCCTATTTAAAAACTATTGAAGAAGGGTTTATTGAGTCAGAACGAATCTTGTTAAAAGAGAAAGCTGCCAAAAATGAACCTGTCATCAATTGTGATGAAAACGGTAATATTGTTAGCATTCCAGCGAAAGACATTATTGCCAGACACCGTCAGTATCAATAAAAAGACTATTATCATCCAATAAAGGCTATCGGAGTTTCCGATAGCCTTTATTGTTTATTTACACACGAACTTCACTACTCTGACATTTAAATCATCACAAAACAATAGTGGATAAAATACTTTAAAACGTAACAGTCAGACCCACAGAGAGTGCTGTTTTGCCTTGATAGACGCGCCCATGTTCCACATCATCGCCAAAAGTCTTGAAGAGATTCTGCCGCACCTGCCCATAGAGTCCGAATGTCTCACTGAAGTTATAGCGCACACCTGCCTGCAAACCAGCTGTTCGCAAACCGACGGAAGCACCACTATAAATATCCAGTACGGATGGGAGTTTCAGTACTTCAGCCCAATGATAGTTACCCGTCAGACTGAAGTCATACCCCATAAAGGCTCTATCACGTCCTTCGTCATAGTCCTTCACGTTGACATAAGTTAGCTGTCCACCTACTGAAACGAAGTCGCTAAGCGCATAATCACTACCCAATTCTATACCAGACCGTCCTCCAACATTGGCATAACCTGCATAAACCTTAATATCTCCTTCTCCGTCCCACGCCTGTGCCTGTACACTATGCGGAACACAAAGCAGACAGCCAAGCAGTAAAAGCCATTGATAGAGACGGAATTTATCAATATTTCTCATCATCTTCATAACTTGGTTACTTTATCGTATACTTTGTAACAGCAAACACTTTACGGCGTTCACCAGTCTTAGAATTCTTCACCACCTGCGTTCCATAGACGAGGAAGTTATCTCCATACCAGTGCTGAGAGTTAGAGTAACGCATCTTCTTAACGTCTTCGTCTTCGTTATCCGTTTCTATAATCTCCGACGTACGGTCTTGAATCACATTTCCATCCGCATTTCTAAAGAGTTTAGAAACCAGTCTATTCTTATCTGTAAAGAGAAGATTCACATTGTTACCCTTCATACTTGCAGAAACAAAATGCTTCACATACATCGGCATGAGGCGTGGTTCCATAGGGAAGCATTCGTCCCAAAGCAGATTACCTGCAACATCAAACTTTGCAAGAACAGCGTGCGTATAGTTATAACCAGCGAAGGTTGTAATCATTGTATTACCAATCCAGGTTGTACGATAAACTGGATAGTAAGCCTCACCAAGATAGAAGTAATCCTTACCATCCGTCATAATACGATGAGAAGCCATCAGGTACTTCAGCGAATATTCCTTACCAGCCTTCTCTGCCTTTTCCTTTCTGCGTTCAATCTTTGCTTGCTTACGGTCGCTCATATACTCCGTAAAGTTCTTCAACTTTAAGAAGTTATAGAACTTGATATTATTAAACTTATCGTCTTTCAGCTCTGAGAAGAAGATACCTTCAGCCCCACCTTTCTTCGACTTAGAGTAAGTTCCTGTGACAAAGAACCTATTTCCAGCCTTTGAGACTGATGCCGAGATGATTCGTTCAGCAATATCAGCAGTGAGATTGTTTGCTCCTAATTGATTGCCCTGCATATCTAAACGAAGCAGATAGACATCGGTCTCTACTCCTACCAACGCATAGATAGTATTGTCTATCACGGTATTTTCAAGCACAAAGATATTCTTATCCTTCACTTTTGGGAAGTGAATATCAGTAAATCGACAGTTACCCGTCTTCAAATCAATGATACCAATTCGGTCTAATTTCTTCTGTGTTGAACTGAAAACGACTGATCCATTTGCAATAACGAGATTTCTCATCGATCCTTTACGGGTATATTCACCATCCGTTGTGGTTATTTTATGTGTTGCAGGATTGAAAGCAACGATCATAAACGAACCATCCTTCTGGCGCAAAACAGTATAAAGCACACCACTCTCAACCACATCTGAATAGAAATACATACCCTTATCAATCAATATTGAATCGGTACTTATCAACTTCATTGCGGTTGAATAAAATTCTGTCTTGAAGTAACGCTTACCCTCCTTACTGTCCTTAGCAAACGACTGAATGACTAGTCCTTTGTCATCCACAGGCAACACGACCTGATCTTCATAGTCGGCACGGTGAGGATACTCTATTCTTCCTGTCACTTGAGCAGTCATACTCATCACCTGAGAGCACAACGCAATAACACATAATAGCAGAGTTCTCATAATTACTTTATCGTTAATAGTTAATGATTAAGATTGTCTTTATATTTTAAAAAGCGATCTAAAAGTTCGTTACACTATATAATTTTAGGCTCTCTTCTTCCTCCTTTTAGAGTTTTAACTTACTGAACACAAAAGTACATTTTTTATTGGATAGTTACAAATAAATCAAAGAAACTTTCACTGCCTCCTATTATTTTCATCCAAATTAACCTAATCTATTGACCATAAAGAGGTTTTGAAAGATTATTGCATACAACTTATTCACTCCTTAAAAAAGTTTTTTAATAGATATACAAGGTTCTCCAGAGCCATGTAATGATAAAGGCTCTCTAATAATAGATACTTATTCAAAGTATACAAGAATAAGTTTTATTTTTGTTTGCTGTCACATTTAACACTTCGTGTAACCCTACTGTAAACTAAACAGTTAGATGATGACTTTGAATGACAGCAGTGACAGCAACTTTTGTTTTAGGTAAAAAGGGGTCTTATCGAATACGGACTCAGTGCATGGGCAGAGTTCTCTATTTTCATGGACACATCAAACTATTTAGGGATACACGAAAGACAGAAGTAATAAAGTAGAATGACCATGCCAAATCAGAAATCGGATAACTCATCTATTGACACAACAGCGAGACAGTACGAACGCTCTTCTCGCTGCTTTTATACATCTTTCTCCCTATTCAGCACCATACACCTTTAACAGTTTCATGAGTTTCTTGAACTCGGAGGAGTATTTTACTCCGGTCTGTCCCCAGTCATATTGATATTGAACAGTCTTTCCCGGATAATAGAAATAAATGTAGAGTCCACCCAAATCACTGCAATAGTTGTTATCTTCTACAGCCACAATGTCCTTTGCAGTACCCTTGACGTATATATCGTCAATAAGATATTGCACTCTCCGACCATTGGCGTCACTAAAACGAACAGTTCTGACAGTGTCTTTACCATCGTCAGATGCAAATACAGATCGCGTACATTTCGTTACAGTTCCATCCTTATATAACATCCAATAATCCTCCGTAAGACGGCAACTAAAGCCGGGATCACGTTCAATAAGAACGGAGTCATACATCCCGAGTGCATCCTTTTCCTTGATACTACCTCGATTACCTTCTGTACAACTGACGACTGCGAAGGCAATTATTCCACATAACCATAATAACTTATTCATCCTTCTAAAAATTTAAAAAGTCAGACATTATCAATCTATCCTACTAACTATATCGAAATGTAAGACACCGTAAAACAGTGCGACTATCGGCCGTAACCTACCCTTCATATATCTTTCACAAAAGTAAGCATTAATATTCTTGTTTCCAAACATTGCTCAACAAAAACCTTTCTGACCCGTCTTTTCTCTATCTACCAACACGACTTCAGCCTTTCAATAAGCGTCGACTTAGATAGGACGTCGCCCTCATTATGAGCCTTTCTCCTCGTCTTCTACTGTGGTAAAAAACCATCTTTTCTTACTCTCCTACAAACGACTATCCCACTACCTCACTGCGCTTTCGAAATTATTTTCATGAAGAAAAATATTTATTTACGTGAGAAGAAATATTTTTCTTCATGAAAAAAATTATTTCTTCTCATGAAAAAAAATCGAGAGATCCAATGTTCAAGGTATAAAAAGGTAGAAGGCTGCCCTCGTTAGGACAGCCTTCTGTATCATATTTAAGATTTGCTTGCAGTCTAATTAGCCTATGACTGGAAGACAATATTAACTGTTGTCTTGCTCTTAACAGGCCTACCATTCTGCATAGCAGGGTTCCACTTAGGCATATTGTTAGTAAGACGAACGGCCTGTTCTTTGTAGTATTCAACGCAGTTGTCCAATACTCGCTTCTGTTTCTCAGCCTCCATCTTCATGAAATGCTTGCTTGTTCCCTTCACGTTCTTCACCTCTACGACGCGAGCACCAGTGACTGTGCCATCCATCTCGACGTTGAAGACGACAGTCATCTCGGCATGTACCTTTGAACGGAGCGACTGAATGCTACGCCGCTGACTCTGTGCAAAATAGTTATTAATAGCTTCCTGACCACCTTCAAAGGTTGGGAGCACTTCTGTCTTACTCACCTGTGGAGTCAGAGAAAGGGACTCTAACTTCGCTTTCAGCTTACTTATCTCCACCGTACCCATAACTATTTTACCCTCTGGGTCGATGAGATACATTGAAGGAATCCAATCTATCTTATACAACTTGTCGATAACTGTGTTCTTCCTAAACTTCTTCAGCTCGCTCACCTGTGTCCAGTGCATCTGATACTTACCCCAGTAAGTCTGCGCCCAGACCTCACGGTCGGTGTCAAAAGAGATACCAATAAACTGCACTCCATAGTCACGGAACTGCTCGTAAAGGGCCTTCATTGCCGGAATATCACGTCGACAGTCTGGACACCAGCTTGCCCAGAAATCCAATACCACGTAGCTACCACGATACTGACTCAACTTTATGTCCTTAGCATCGTATGTCTTCAAGTTAAACTCAGGCGCACGTGTGCCCGGCTTGAGCATATTCGTGGCATACTTAGCATCTAAATCCGTAGTCTGTTCGACGTTTGTTGTCTGCGCAAAAGCCATTGGTGCTGACATAAGAAACGCACTAACAATGGCTAAAAGAATTCTTTTCATATCTAATCTGATTCTGTTTTCTTTTTCTATCTACCAATTAATAACAATGGACTTTACAGTTTTTAGTACTCCTCTCAGCTTTCAGTAGTGTTGCAAATATACGACCTTATTTTGAATAACGCAAGTACATTATTGTATTTTTTCTATGGTTAATGTCTGGTCACAATAGTCTACAACAGCCGGACGGTGGGTGATGAATATCACTGTCTTATCATGATTAGAGAGGATATTACCCAAGAGTTCACGCTCAGTATGCGGGTCTAAGGCCGATGTTGCCTCATCGAATATCATGATACTACGGTCGCGTAACAACGAGCGGGCTATGGCTATGCGTTGTGCCTGACCTTCGCTGAGTCCGCCGCCCTGCTCCGAACAGAGGGTGTCGAGGCCCAAGGGGAGGTGAAAGACAAAGTCAGCACAACTCTTCTTTAGTACTTCTATCATCTCTTCCTCCGTTGCATCGACCTTACCAAGGAGTAGGTTCTCACGGATAGTACCGCTAAGAAGCGTATTACCCTGTGGGACATAGACGAAATTAGTACGCATTAATGGTGTCAACTCCTTACTTTCTTTGTCATTGTAAATCTCTACAGAGCCTGTATTAGGCTTCAACAAAGCAAGGAGCATACGTACAAGGGTCGTCTTACCAGCGCCCGTCTCGCCAAGAATAGCCGTACAAGACCCTGGATAGAAGTCGAAGTCAAGATTCTTTAATATCTCCCGCTCGCCATCATCATACCGATAACTGACCTCACGAAGACGGATGCCACAAGGGCCAACAACCTCTATCGGGTCTCCTTGTTGCTCTAATGGGTTCTCTTCAAGTTCCATGAGTCGCTCTGAGGCGGTGAACACTGAGACGAAAGCAGGAACCAGTTTCGTGAGCTGACGAGCAGGACTTTGGATTTTATTTACTAATTGTAAGAAGGCCGTCATACCGCCAAATGTCAACGAATGAGCCGACATTCGGAGGGCTGCCCACGTAAAAGCAACAAGATAACCAAAGGCAAAACCAAAGTTCAAGACGAGGTTTGAGAAGACTGAAAACTTTGTTCTTCGCACTACCTTACGGCGCAACTCGTGTTGAGTTCCCTCTAACTTACCAACGATAATATCGTCACTTTCAAGTGTCTTGATGAGCATTCGGTGTTGAATAGTTTCTTGTAAGACACTCTGAACCTTGGAGTCTGAGTCGCGAACCTCGCGTGTCAACCGTCGCATCTGGCGTACATAGACCTTACTAATAAGAACAAACAGCGGTATCATAACGACGATGATGATGGCAAGACGCCAATCCATCGACATCAGATAGAAGAATGCTCCGAGGAACATCGCCAATGTTGAGATTGAATTAGGGATAGTCTCTGTGAGGAAGCTCACCACGTTAGCAACGTCAATCTCCAGTCGGTTGAGCACGTCACCACTGTGATGACGCTCCTTTCCATGCCACTCAGAGCGTAGAATGCGGTCGAGCATGCGTTGTTGCATACGGTTCTGCGCTTTGATTCCTAATAGGTTCCTCACCCAAACAGAGGCTATATTCAATGCGAAATCACATAGTATTAAAGCCCCCATAATGCCCACAGCCACATAGATGCTGCCTTCTCTGGCATGGGAAGCCACGTCAATGGCATGCTGAACAGCCCATACAGTAGCCAAGGAGACACCTACGCTGAGAATACCTATCACTGCATTCAACACAGCCTGCTTACGATTACCACGCCAAGCGTTCCACAACCAGCGGAATATCTGCTTACTTGTGTAATGCGTTTCAGGGATTTGAAAGAGTTTCTTTATCTTGTTTAGCATTATTGTTTCTTATCTTTATTTATTGAAAGCCATGAGTAACTAGCCTTACTAGCCTCTCTAGGATAACTAGGGAAACTAGGACAGCTATGAAAACCAGCCTAACTAAAAAGCCTATCACCGCCTTTTCTCACTAACAACCAGCCTTCCTAAAGCTGACGAGTATCCGCTCCCCACATCAACTTCTCGCGTAGTGTCGAGAAGAAACGCTGCCCATAGACCTTCACAATACGCACCTTATGGGGCGCTTTCCTTATCTTCAGCGTCACACCCTCGCTGAGTTTCTCTGACCGACCGTCCACAGCTGCGAGGAAGTTGTGGCTTCGACTCTTTACTTCCAACTTTATCTCAGCCTCATCACTGATAACTATCGGACGAATATTCAGACTATGTGGGGCAACAGGAGTCATACTTAAAATGCCTGATTGAGGTACGATAATCGGACCACCAACCGACAATGAGTAAGCTGTTGAGCCTGTCGGCGTACTGATAACGAGTCCGTCAGCTAAATAAGTTACTAAGTATTCGCCATTAACACTTGCCTTAATCGATATCATCGCAGCATTATCACGTTTCAAAATCGCAATATCATTCAAGGCAAAAGGGCAGTTCTCAAGGGCCTTTCCGTCTGCTTCAAGTTGGATAACAGCACGCTCCTCGATCTCATATCTTCCTTCAAAGACATTATCAAGTACGTCTTTAATTTCTTCTGGAGCAACATTTGCGAGGAAACCTAACCGTCCCATATTCACGCCTATGATAGGTATTTGCTTGGGACCAACCTTACTTGCTGCCTTCAGAAAAGTACCATCGCCACCTAAGGAGATGACAAAATCGACATCAAAGTTTACCCCCTCGAATACACCCGCTATAGAAATTGACTTCTTAAGCTCCTTTTGTAGGCTATTATAAAAGTTCTGTTCAATATATACATCAGCCTCATGCGCCCACAGATAACCTAAGATTTCAGTTATCTGATGCGAGTCAAAAGCCTTGGAAGCATTGCCGAAGACAGCAAAACTAAGTTTCCTTTCTGCCATAAAACGGTATCTTTTTTAATTCTTTTAGTCTTACAAGCCACACAATACCATGATTATTTAGTATATTTGCAGACACTATTCATTTGCAAAAGTAAAGATTTTAATTGGATTTATTACTTAAAAACAAAATAATTATGGCTAAGGTATATGAGTTTCTGGCTAATGGTTTCGAAGAAGTAGAGGCTTTAGCGCCTGTTGACATCCTACGTCGTGGGGGCATAGAGGTTAAGATGGTTAGCGTGACTGGCAGCAATCTCGTTGAATCTTCACATGGTGTAGTGGTTAAAGCCGACCTCCTTTTTGAGAACATAACCGACTTCTCGGATGCAGACTTACTGATGTTGCCTGGCGGTATGCCTGGTTCAAAGAACTTGAATGAGCACAATGGCGTGCGCAATGCCCTCAAAGAGCAGTTTGAGAAGGGTAAACGCGTTGCTGCTATCTGTGCTGCTCCATTGGTATTGGCATCTGTTGGCTTGCTAAAAGGTAAGAAGGCAACCATCTATCCAGGTATGGAAAGCTACTTAGGTGAGGACGCTGAGTACACAGGAGCACTTGTTCAGGAGGACGGAAATGTAACGACTGGCGCAGGTCCTGCCGCTTCCTTCCCTTACGGATATAAACTTCTAAGCTATTTCCTACCTGCTGAGAAGGTGGAAGAGATAAAGAAAGGGATGATTTACGACCGTCTTCTTAATTCATAAACCATATTTTATAGCGTAGAACAGTGGCTCATATTACGTCAAAATATGCCATCATTGTCGCTGGCGGAAAAGGCTTGCGCATGGGGGCAGACATCCCTAAACAGTTTCTTCCTGTGGGTGGGAAGCCTGTCCTCATGCACACCATTAGCCGCTTCCATGCCTACGACAAGGACCTAAAGGTTATTCTCGTCCTACCGAAAACACAACAAGCTTACTGGCAGGAGTTGTGCGAACAGTATCATTTCGACGAGGACTATCAGTTGGCCGATGGTGGTGCAAGTCGCTTCCAGTCGTGTAAGAACGGCATATCAATGATTCCTACCGATACTGTCGGACTTGTTGCTATCCATGATGGGGTACGTCCATTCGTCTCCTGTGATACTATCTCACGCTGTTTCGATACTGCTGAGACAGCCAAAGCGGTTATCCCAGTGCTGCCCATTACGGACACCTTGCGTTTTATCGGTGACTCTCAAAGTGGAAGAAACGTACTGCGTAGCGACTACAAAACCGTACAGACGCCACAGGTCTTCGACATTCAGCTTATCAAACAGGCATACGAACAAGAAGAAAGTGCCGATTTCACCGATGATGCCAGTGTTGTCGAGCGACTTGGACAAGTAGTGACAATGGTGGAAGGCAATCGTGAGAACATTAAAATAACCACTCCGTTCGACTTGAAAGTGGCTGAGGTTCTTTTAGAGCTGTAGGCGTTATACTTCGTTCATAACCTCGGATAGAAATTGAAGAGTGGCTACTAACGGACGAAAAAGATAAGTGGATGGAGGCGAAAGGAGGATGTTTTATCCTGATAGACAGCATTATAAAAGGACAAAGAACATAGGAGTAAGAAGTGTGAAAGGTCCTATCACCGAATTATCTTCATGAAAAAAAGAAATTATTTTCATGAAAAAAAATATTTCTTGTCGTGAAAAAAAATATTTCTTGTCATGAAAAAAAATCGCAGCAAGCAAAGGACTATATAAAAACCAGGACTGAACAACGGTTTTATTCACTCATCTCGCTACCCAAAGAGAAGACTTTATCCCCCCGCAGAGAGGCCGATTAATAAGTTTACCCATTGTTGGTTGCTATAGAAAAAACAAACATCAAGAATCCTAAACACGGATTCTAATACCCCAATTCAGAGTAAAACGAATGGATATACTATCGCAAGACATAATGTATTTACCCGGTGTAGGACCGCACCGAAAGGAGATTCTGGGCAAAGAACTTGGTATTCATACCTATAGAGATTTGTTGGAATACTTCCCATACAAATATGTTGACCGTACAAAACTTTATCTTATATCAGAGCTTTCACAGGATATGCCATTCGTCCAAATCAAAGGGAAGATCCTTAGTTACGAAGAGGTTGAGATGGGGAAACGCAAGAAACGAATCGTTGCACACGTCACCGATGGCCATGGAGTAGTTGATATTGTGTGGTTTAACGGTACGAAATATATCTATCAAAACTATCAAATAAACAAAGAGTACATCATCTTTGGGAAGCCTAACTACTTCAATGGTAGGTTCCAATTCACGCACCCTGACATCGATGATGCGGGGCAGCTGCAACTCAACGACATGGGTTTACAGCCTTTCTACATCACAACAGAGAGGATGAAGAAGGCCGGTATCACCTCACGTGCAGTAGAGAGAATGACGAAGATGCTTATCAGTAAGCTCACAGAACCATTAGAAGAGACACTCCCACCCTTCATCACTTCGCATCTACATCTTATCTCTCGAGATGCTGCCATGCGCAAGATTCATTACCCAAAGTCGGTTGATGACACCCAGCGTGCCCGTGTTCGCTTGAAGTTCGAAGAGCTTTTCTACGTACAACTGAATATCCTCCGTTATGCCAGCGACCATCGACGCAAGTACCGAGGCTATATCTTCAATCGCATTGGAGCACAGTTTAATTGGTTCTACACCCATAACCTGCCCTTTGAACTTACTGGTGCACAGAAGAGAGTGATGCATGAGATACGCGCAGACATGGCAAGTGGGCGACAGATGAACCGTCTGTTGCAAGGTGATGTAGGCTCTGGAAAGACGCTCGTTGCCCTGATGTCTATGCTGATAGCCATTGACAACGGTTATCAGGCATGTATGATGGCCCCTACGGAGATACTGGCAGAGCAACACCTACAGACTATCAAGGAGTTTCTTAAAGGTATGAACCTCCGCATAGAACTGCTGACAGGTATCGTGAAGGGCAAGAAGCGGAAGGAAGTATTGGATGGTCTCTTGGACGGATCAATAAATATTATCGTAGGAACACACGCTATCATTGAGGATAAAGTGCAATTCCACCACCTTGGAATGGCTGTCGTTGACGAACAGCACCGCTTTGGAGTGGAGCAACGAGCTAAGCTATGGAGCAAGAGCGAGAACCCTCCTCACGTGTTGGTCATGACTGCCACGCCTATACCCCGTACCCTTGCAATGACCATCTATGGTGACCTTGACGTCTCTATCATCGACGAGTTGCCACCTGGACGTAAACCTATACAAACGATCCACAAGTATGATGACCAGATGGCAAGCCTTTATAGCGGTATAAGACAGCAGATACAGCTGGGTCGACAAGTCTATATTGTCTATCCACTCATCAAAGAAAGCGAGCGAATGGACCTCAAGAACCTTGAAGATGGGTTTGAGTTTATGCGCAACGTCTTCCCTGAGTTCGAGCTAAGTAAGATTCATGGAAAGATGAAAGACAAGGAGAAAGAGGTGGAGATGCAGAAGTTTGTCAGTGGACAAACGCAGATTCTCGTTGCTACAACAGTGATAGAAGTAGGTGTAAACGTGCCCAATGCAAGTGTTATGATTATCCTTGATGCCCAGCGTTTCGGCCTGTCTCAGCTCCATCAGTTGCGTGGCCGCGTTGGTCGTGGGGCCGACCAAAGCTATTGCATACTTGTCACAAACCACAAGCTCACCAAGGAGACACGAAAACGCATTGATATTATGTGTGATACAAATGATGGGTTTGAGATAGCAGAGGCCGACCTCAAGCTACGTGGACCAGGTGATTTGGAGGGTACACAACAAAGTGGTATCGCCTTCGACCTCAAGATTGCCGACATAGCTCGTGATGGTCAGATTGTACAAATGGCAAGAGAAGAAGCACAGAAGATTATTGATGACGACCCAACCTGCCAAAAGATAGAGTATAACCTACTATGGGAGAGGCTCAAAGCGTTAAGAAAGTCTAATATTAACTGGGCCGCTATTTCATAAAAAATAACACCCCCGAATAGGCCTCAAATGCCCTGTTTTAGCGACTTGACATAAATCATGTACAGGCAAAAATACGTAGTATTCCTTTGTTAAACAGGCTAAAAAAATGGGCAAACTGCAATTTATTCTATATTTTTTCGTTATCTTTGCGAAGTCTTTCGGTAAAAAGCTACCTTCTTATTAAGGTCCTTCAATGACTTTACCGATAGAAAGGGATATGAAAATCTGTCCCGTGCCGCAAGGCATCCGAGTATAGAAATAAAATAACTTGATTATGACTTTTAAGAAAATAGTTAGGACTTTCGCACTAACAACACTCTTAACTTTGACAGCAAACTCAGCAAACGCCCAAGACCTACTTGCCCGTCAGGCACCTATCGACCGTCGTGCAAAAGCATTAGACACAATGGTCATCAACCGTCTTCGCGAAGCTGAAGAGATTGAAGAACCATCATCAGAACTCTACAACGATTGGAATAACAACTATGCACATCGTGGAGGTAACCTCCCTGATGTCTATAAGATAGACTTACGTGGCTTCCACATGCCTACTCCAAGTCGTGTTATCACAAGTAACTTCGGCCGCCGCTGGGGTCGTCGCCACCAAGGATTAGATATCAAGGTATATATCGGTGATACTATTCGCGCAGCCTTTTCTGGTAAGGTTCGTGTAGTGAAATACGATGCTAACGGATATGGTAAGTATGTTGTTATACGCCATAATAATGGTCTTGAAACTATCTATGGTCACCTCTCTAAGCAAATCGTATCTCCTAACCAGACTGTTCGTGCAGGCCAACCTATCGGCTTAGGTGGTAATACGGGTCGTTCAACAGGTTCTCACCTACACTTTGAGACACGCTTGGCAGGTATTGCCTTAAATCCAGCACTCTTCTTTGACTTTGCTAATCAGGACGTAACAGGCGACTACTACGTATTCCATCGCAATACAGTGGCACAAGAGTCAGAACGTGCAACGGCTGCTCGTGGTACATCATCAAGCCTCGGCTATTCTCGTGAGAACATTCAAGGCAAAGGCTACCAAAGCCATAGTACACGCCAAGAGAGGACTTACAACACGGATTTCTCTAATTATACACCACGTACAGAGCCTACATCTGATAACGGAAAGATATTCTATCACAAGGTTCTCAACGGTGAAACGTTAGAGACAATAGCCAACAACATGGCATCAGTATCGAACAGTTGTGTCGTCAGAACCGTTTAGGCAGGTTTACAAGAGTCTCGGAAGGACAACTACTATCGATTACGAAGTAAACATTTCACACCTTATACAAACAGCTCCGATGGACATTGTCTATCGGAGCTGTTGCTGTTTATATATCTTACTTACCGTTAACGCAAAAACAGAGGTAAGCAAACATTCATCTCTTATAAGCTCAGTAAGAAGCTACCTACCGAACACTTGGTTCATTACATTAGCTGGTGGACGTTGGTTCTCAAGCTCGTTTTTCATAAAGTCCATGTAAGGTGCTACATGCTCGAAGAACTGATAATACCCTTTACAGAGGTAGTTAAGGCCCGTGTTGCCGTACTTATCACGTATAAAACGGTTCTTAGGGCACTCTCCATGACATGCAAACTGATACTTACACTCCCTACACTGCTGCGGAAGTAACCTATACTTCATCTTTGAGAACTCCTTTTGACGGTCGCTGTTCATCATCTCATAGATGGTTTTAGACGCCAAGTTTCCAAGTTTATGTTCTGGGTAAACGAAGTGATCACACGAGTAGACGTCACCATTATACTCCATTACACCAGCATGACCACACTCTTTTGCCATCGTACAGATACCTGGTGCGACCCCAACCCAATTAGCCAGAGTGGCATCGAAGAGCTGTATGTAATACTCGCCAACATCATGATGTACCCACTCATCGAAGATGGTACAGAGGAAAGAGCCCCATTGTTCGGCCGTTACAGAGAAGTCTGTTAGCTCGCCTCCTTCCTCCATTCCAGAGGCTAAGGTCAGCCCGTCTGTACGCTTAACAATACGCTCTACGATAGGTGTAAACTGTATATAACGACAACCAATGTCCTTGAAGAAGTGATAGAAGTCCAACGGATAGTCGGCATTAAAGTCATTGACAACAGCAAGCGCATTCCATTCTACACCGTACTTATTTAATAAGTCGACACCTTTCATCACTTGTCTAAAGGACGGTTTGCCCGTTGCTGTACGCCTATACTCGTCATGAAACTCCTGTGGACCATCTATTGACACCCCGACAAGAAAATTGTTTTCCTTGAAGAAGCGGCACCACTCGTCGTTTAAGAGTATGCCATTCGTCTGAATACTATTGTCTATCTGACGCCCACGAGCGTAATATCGCTGCAGTTCTAAGGCTCGCCGATAGAAAGAGATAGGCCGCATAAGAGTCTCACCACCATGCCATGTGAAGAGAACTTGCGGTGTTGTCTGTGCCTCGATGTATTCTTTAATGAATTTCTCAAGCAATGCATCAGTTATCACATGGTTCTTATGATCTTCGTATAGCTTACTCTTCTCCAAGTAATAACAGTACTTACACCGCAGGTTACAAAGCGAACCAGCAGGCTTAAGCATGATATACATGGGATGACTAAAGGGTACTATGGTATTCATAATAATCTTGTTTCGGACAACAAAGGTAGCTAATTATTTACTAATGACAAAACTTTACAGATTACTTATAAGGCTCTTTTCATTCTATTCGAGCCTGATCTCTTTTCTAATAACAACTGATTTCGAGCCAATCCTACCATAGATTACAGTCGACAGAAGGCTCTACTCTACCTGTCCGGAGCCTCCAGACAAAGTGTCCGAGGCCTCCGGACAACTTGTCCGAAGCGTCCGGACAAAGTGTACAAAGCCTCCGGACGACTTGTCCGAAGCCTCCGAACAACTACTAAGAAGGGTAAAGAAGAATTGTAAAGGACGTTTTTATGGATCGAGAACACCATGATTAACATGCGCAAAGGGCTGTTAATCATACCGTATAGACATAAAAAAACGTGTTACAAGACTATCCATAATATATGATTTTAGCCTTGGAACACGTTTACAAAGTATGAAACGACAACTACTTGGTCGTTGTTGAGTCTGGCTTAAAGGAGTCTGAGATGTCTTTACCAAGCTTCTTAAAGAACTTCTTACCGCCATTGCCTATCCTACGAGTTACTTCTCCTACTGACTTAGCTTCCCGTTTAAAGACCTTACTCACGCTACGTGAGAGCGTCTTAAAACCCTCTTTCACCTCTGTTTCACCGCCCTCGTTGTTATTAGACTGCGGTGCATAGTTATCGTTCTTACTATTCACTTTACCCTCATTTGCCGTCTTAGGCTTCGAAGCGGTAGCCGTAGTAGCTGGCTTACTACTATGATTAGCCTGCTTATTAGCAGCCTGCTTCGCTGCTCTCACCAACCTTGGAGAGGCTCCAGCAATACCACTATACTCTGTCTGGGCCGTTGCCGAGAGGCATAAAAACAACAGAGCAACTAACATCTTAATCCTAATTCTTTCCATAATCGTAAGTTTTAGTCGTTGAGAGGGATGCTCAAAGTCCTTCTTCGGCTTATCCTCTCAATAAATACAATCTGTGTATAAAACGAAGGAACAGCATGGAAATTGTAGTCCTTAACAATCAATAGGACGTATTAAGGGCCTTTAAGCCACACTGTTTATCCTACTTTATGATGCTTCGCACTACAAACCAAGCATGTAGGAAAAGCGTCTGTATCAAGCCATAGTGCTTACACATCACATTAAAACGCTCTCGAAGCGACTCCTTATGATGAAGAGTTGTCTGCCCTTCCTGCACATAATCGGCCACTACAGCATGTATATTGCGCAAGAGGAGATGCTGACGTTCGCCCTCCTTCATGACCCGGATGCACCAATCAACGTCTGCCGAATAACGATAACTGGTATCAAAGAGCAACGAGCGAGCTATATCCAAACGAGCATAAAACGCCTGATGGCAAACCAACATACCGTAACGGAACGAACGCCACGTAAGCCTCTCGGACGGACTAAGCCTACGATGACAAAGGAAATTACCCTTCTCATCAATGATGTCAGTATCACCATAAAGGACAGCGGGATGCTCCTCTCCATCGCCCACAACCGCTGCAAGTACCACTTTATCTAATGTGTCAGCCTTTGGAAAACGGTCGCCAGCATTGAGAAAGACGATATAATCGCCTGTTGCCTGCTGTAGTCCCTTGTTCATAGCGTCGTAGAGTCCATCGTCAGGTTCGCTTTGTATGCGTACTATATGCTCATTCTCAGCCTCATCAGAACGCTGCTGATAAGCCTTAGCAATGGCAACAGTGTCGTCTGTTGACGCCCCATCAATGATGATATGTTCCACATGTGGATAGTTCTGCATGAGCACGCTGTCAAGTGTCGGTGCCAGAACAGAGGCCGCATTATAGGTTATTGTGACTATAGAAAATGTGATCATAATCGGAAATTCTTATAGGCAAGCGCCTCATTATATACTTCAAGATATCGCATAGCTACACTTCTCTGCGAATAACAACGCAGTACTTTCCCCACCGAAGCCTCTGAAAGGGCTGCATAATCAGCCTCGTCAAGAATCCAACGGATACCCCTTGCGAGGTCGTCTGCACTGCGTTCTGCAGCAACATAACCATTCACACGATGGTCTATCATCTCTGGTATGCCTCCAACCTTAAACCCTATCGAAGGTACACCGCATGCCATTGCCTCCATAATAGTATTTGGGAGGTTCTCTGACAAAGATGGTAAGACAAACACATCACAGGCATTATAGACATCAACTATCTGTTGGGTGTCATTGACATAACCCAATTCACAGACCTCGAAGTCGAACTCTTCCCTTAAATCCTCTGCATGTCCTCCGAGTATAGCCACGGCTGTGTTGTCCACCATCTCTGGGTATTTCGTAGCCAATTGATGGCATGCTTCGACAAGATAAGATATACCCTTATTCACATTCGTTACTCGTTGTGAAGCGAAAAGGATAATCTTTATTCAAAGGAAGCCCTGTCTTGATACGAGCCTGCTTGCTGTCGGCAGGATGGAAAACGTGTGTATCAATGGGATTAGGGATAGAACGTACCTGTTGACCAGCGAGGATTGCACTCTTGCGGGCCTCTTTCTCAAGCCACTTGCTACATGTAACAAACATGACGTTACGCCCTTCAAGCATCTTCTTCTTACGTTCTAAGACCCGATGAGATAGGTCGTTTGTAGAGCCACCATTGGGTAACAAGCGACAATTACCACATGCTGACTGATAACGAAGACAGTTTAATGTAATATGACAAATGCCTGTTGCGGGCCAAATATCATGCATTGTCCACACGACAGGCTTCCCACTATCAAGAATCTTACGGATACCTTTCAACGAGAGCATGCCCTGATTAATCCAAGACAAGTGTATGATGTCAGCCTCCTTGAACTCGCGAAGCTTCGTAATGTCCGTTCCGGTGTTTGCTAAGTCTATCTCAAAGAGATGGTTCCGAGAGAAGTTAAGGTTCCAATATACGCAGAAACGCTCCCATAACAAGTTCCATTGGTTACGCCATTCATGCCCAAGACTGACCACAGTGATGTCATCTGTCAGTTTATCTCGTACTAACATCTTTGCCTTAACTCCGTTGTTATTCAGAGCATCTTTGAGTCGGTTGGCTGCAACAGCAGCCCCACCCGTTTTCTCACTGGTATTTACAATCAGAATTCTCATTAACTTTTCCTTTGCAGCAAAGTTACAAGAAAACCAAGAAAAAGCCAAGAAAAGTAGCTAAATATTGATTGTTTGCGCACACAAAGAGTTGACATGAATCAAGAAAAGGTCGTTTTTAATATAAAAGACCATCGAACAGTTGCACAAGAGACGAAAACCTTCTACCTTTGCATCGTCAAAAGGTTAATAGATTGTTTAGGTTAGTAGTAATAGATTTAGGTTTTTAGTTATTTTATTAAGGTAAAAGTTTAACGATTAATCTGGATGACAAAGGCAACCGTGAGGTTCCCTTTCATTGAGAAAAGATTTCTTAGTTAAACATACTGATAGCGCCGAAGCTCGTTGAGAGTCTCGGCGTTTTTTTTGTATAGTTACATCTTATTACGCTACGTCGGAAAGATATTCTTCACCCCTGACCATCTTTATATAGCCGTTAGACTCAGAACCTTACCGACTAAGCTTCAGTCTGTCAGCACAGAACACCACGCCTTAGAAACTTCAAAAAATAAGTATTCAAAGGTCTAAGCCCTACCCTTTAGGCAATAAGAACGAAAGAGAGAAGAGCCGACACTCGCAATGAGTATCGGCTCTTCTACGTTAGTATGTTATGAAAAAAATTTGAGAGAATTGAGACTTCTCAGCCTCGAGTTGTTTTACTTAAAATGATTATTTATATAGAGAAAGCATAGAAATTGTCTACTTTGTAATCGTTGACACAGGGGTCTGTATCTTGTGTTGAAGGGTGTCACTCAGCACTGAGTCGGCCTTAGCAACTGATGGTCCTTCCTGCGGTTTATCGATAGACGCACCACTTGTCTTTACCTGATAAGCATCCTCATCAGACACAGCAACCTGCATGGCATTGCCTAACGTGAGGAAGATAGCTACCACAGCAGCAGCCTTGAAGAGTGGCATAAGCCGATGACGCATGGTTATCACGCGTGCTCTTACTGGTTCGTCCTCCTGTATTTGTCCAAGGACTCTTTGGTCAAAGTCATCGCCCAAGACCTCTATCTCCTTCTCGCTCTGCTCATAAACGAACAGGTCACGATAAGGTAGCAGCGTCGCTGGGATGTCCTCCTGTGAGAAGAACATACGCAAGATTTCCTCCTCTTGGAGCGAAGTCTCACATTTCCAGTAGCGTTCTAATAGTTGTTCGATGTACTTATAATCCATAATTATCTAATTTCAAATACCTTTGTTTGACCGTCTGGCGTGCTCTGAAGATGTTAATCTTTACTTGTTCCTCAGTGATCTCGAGTATTTCAGCAATCTCTTTGTACGTCTTTCCTTCAAAATCTCTTAGCTGTATGCAGCTTCGTTGCTTCTCTGGAAGGCCGTCAACAATCTGCTTTACAAGATTAATCTTGTCCTCTGCGATCATACGGTCTTGTGGATTAGATGAGGAAAGAGGCTCCGCTACCTTCACATCTTCTAAGGAATCATTCGTATTCTCCTTCTTCTTGATGCGGTCGAGCGACAGATTCCGACATACAGTGAGGCTGAATGCTTCGATGGACTCGATGTTCTCCCACTCAAATCGGCGGTTCCAAACCTTTATCAGTGTGTCCTGAACGATGTCCTCAGCCTCAGCTCTGTTGAGCGTGACACGGAGTGCAAGTCGAAAAAGCTCGTTCTTCAACGGCAACACATCGTTACGGAAACTGACTTTCTTCATCTTCTCTCTGCTTAAATGACGTTTAACTATGGGGGAAAGTTACATGCTTGGGGGCAAAAATGCCGTTATTTAACTTTCATTAAGATGTTAACTATTATCATTATGCTGCTTTATACAGCTATTGAACTTGATTTTTACTCTGTAAGAAGTTCCTCAACTCTGAATTATCTTCACGAGGAGAAATATTTTTTTTCACGATAAAAAATATTTTTCTTCATGATAATAAATATTTATTTTCATGAAAATAAATTCGCAAGGGGAGGTTTTCTATATCAATAGAAGAAATTTTACTATATAATAGAACTACTTAATGACTAATCAAAACAAGCTCTTTTATAATCTATCTATCCGTGACTTGGGAATGTATTAGGCATATTCTCAACCGCTTCTCATGTGACCTTAGTTTGCAGGACATACCTTACACCCCATCAAAGAAATTCCCCTTCTCTATCAACAGACTACTATTAACACAGAAGGGGAACAAGTTTCTACTCCAAATAGGTGTAGCCGTAGAGTCCACTGCGATAGTTACTCAAGAACTCTTTTCCCTCTTCAAGTGATATCTTACCCTGCTTTACGCTCTTTGTCACCCATATTTCAAGTTGACGAACAAGCTTCTTAGGATTGTACTGAACATACTCCAATACCTCTTCAACCGTCTCTCCATCGAAGATCTGATCGATATGATAGCTGCCATCCTTTACTGAAACATGCACTGCATTGGTATCTCCAAAGAGATTATGCATGTCGCCCAATATCTCTTGATAGGCTCCAACGAGGAAGACACCGAGGTAATAAGGCTCATTCTTCTTTAAGGGGTGGATAGGAAGAACATGACTGCTACGGCCCATAGCGACGAAGTTTGAAATCTTACCATCGCTATCGCAGGTGATATCCTGTAAGGTTGCATTACGCGAAGGACGCTCATTCAGTCGTTGGATAGGCATTACAGGGAAGAGTTGGTCAATCGCCCAGCTATCTGGAAGAGACTGGAAGAGCGAAAAGTTACAGAAGTATTTGTCGGCAAGAAGCTTATCCATATTGCGCAACTCATCAGGCACATGCTTCATGTTCTTTGCCAGATTATTGATTTCATGGCATACGCTCCAATACATCGCTTCTATCTCTGCACGCGTCTTGAGGTCGACCAAGCCGTGAGAGAACAACTCTAACGCCTCCTCACGTATCTGTTCGGCATCGTGCCAATCCTCCAACATATTACGAGAATCGAGGTTATCCCATATATCATAGAGGTCTTTCACCAACTGATGGTCGGTATCCTTGGCCTCAAACTCCTCTGACATCTCTGGCAGAGAAGCCGTCTCAAGGACGTCAATCACAAGGACAGAGTGATGAGCAGAAAGACTTCTACCACTCTCAGTGATAATATTTGGATGTGGAATATTGTTCTTATTGGCTGCATCCACAAAGGTGTAGACACAATCGTTGACGTACTCTTGAATACTATAGTTGACAGAGCTCTCACTACTTGCAGAACGAGTACCATCGTAGTCGACGCCTAAACCACCACCACAATCGACGAAGTCAACGTTATACCCCATCTTTCTAAGATTCACATAATACTGTGCTGCCTCATTGAGGGCCGTCTGAATACGACGAATCTTCGTTATTTGCGAACCGATATGGAAGTGGATAAGATGCAAACAATCGTGCAACCCCTTACTATCAAGCGTCTCTAACGCCTGCAGAAGTTCAGAGGAAGTAAGGCCGAACTTAGATGCGTCGCCACCACTATCAGCCCATTTACCAGAGCCACTGGACGCCAGTTTGATACGAATACCAAGGTTTGGCTTAACATTCAACTTCTTTGCTGCACGTGCGATAAGCTCTATCTCGTTCAGTTTCTCCACTACAATAAAGATACGCTTACCCATCTTTTGGGCCAACAAGGCCAATTCGATATAGCTCTGGTCCTTATATCCATTGCAGACAATGAGCGAGTCACTCTGACACTGTACGGCTATCACCGCATGTAACTCAGGCTTAGAACCAGCTTCCAAACCCAAGTTGAACTTACGTCCGTGAGAGATAATCTCCTCAACCACAGGTTGCATCTGGTTGACCTTGATAGGATAGATGATGAAGTTCTCGCCTTTGAAATCGTATTCCTTCCTTGCCTTCTCAAAACAAGAGGATGTTTCTCGATACGATTATCGAGGATGTCGGGGAAACGAAGCAACACTGGAGGTGTCACATCACGCAGGGCAAGCTCGTCCATAACGTCACGTAAGTCAATTTGTGTATTGTCCTTACAAGGCGTTACGTACACATCACCTGCGTCGTTAATACCAAAGTAAGATGTACCCCACCCTGAGATGTTGTACAACTCTTGAGAATCTTCAATCGTCCACTTTTTCATTTCTATTCTTCTATCCCTATATGTAATCTTGATTTAATCAATTGCTTGTCTTGAAAAACTTACGTTTTATTAATGAGTATCAGCCATCCTACTACTGATTATCAGCCTTTTCCAACTTTAGAAGCTTACAAAGCTGACTAACCGAGACGTGTATCTTATCGTAACTATCCATCAGACTCACGTCAAGGATATGCTTTGCTTTTGTGTAGAAAACCTCCCGCTCGGTCAGATGCTCAGCTATAAACTGGTTGACTTCATCCTCTGTTTTATTGAGCAGAAGCGGTCGGACAGACTTTCCCATCAGTAGGTGCTTATGAAGGACATCTGTCTCCGCCCTCAAATAGACGGTTTCGCCCTGTTCGTTCATATATTCCATATTATCGAAGAAACAAGGAGTTCCACCGCCACAAGAGATGATGACATTCTCAAACTCGGCCACTTCGTGGAGCATAGCCCGCTCAATAAGACGAAAGCCATCCTCGCCCTTCTCATCAAAGAGCTGCTTTACCGTCTTGCGCATACGGTTAGAGATATACCAATCTAAGTCATAGAAAGGTATATTCAATTCCTTTGATAAAGCCCTACCGACGGTCGTCTTCCCAGCTCCCATATATCCTATTAGGATAATGCGGAGTGGCTTATAATCCTTTGTATGTGCTGTCATACTCACGTTTTATCTATTATCCACCTTATAGTTAACGATGATTAAGCCACAAGGTGGACACCCTCCTTCCTCTAATTGGTGAGCATAAAGCCCTTTACTTCTTACGTTTAGGCTCTGGCGCATTCCTTACGATGTCCATACACTGGTCGTATGTAAGTTCTGCAGCCTTATCATGAAGCGCCTTAGGCATACGATAGTTCTTACCATCATACGCAATATAAGGACCGTAGCGACCATTCATCACCTCCATCTTAGCATCTTCCTCGAAAGTCTTTAAGTGACGTTGTGCATCCTGCAGACGTTTCTTTTGGATAAGGTTGATGGCAGCATCGAGACTAATCGTGAGTGGGTCTTCCTCCTTAGGAAGCGAGGTGTATTTCTTATCATGCAGTACGTATGGTCCAAAACGACCAGCACCAATCACGACATCTGTCCCTTCGAACTGACCAAGGTTACGTGGTAACTTAAACAGCTCCAAAGCCTCATCAAGTGTAATCGTCTCCATACTCTTATCAGAAGGGAGTTGAGAGAAACGTGGTTTGTCATCATCATCGGCACTACCTATCTGTACCACAGGACCGAATCGACCAATCTTTACAAACACAGGCTTGTCTGACTTAGGGTCAACACCCAGTTCTCTTTCACCAGCCTTATGCTCAGAACGGGCATTCATAACCTTCTCTACTTCTGGTTCAAAGCCTTGATAGAAGGTCTTCATCTCCTTATTCCACTCTGCTTTCCCCTCTGCTATCTTATCGAATTCCTGCTCTACTTTAGCCGTAAAGTTATAGTCCATAATCTCAGGGAAATTCTCCATAAGGAAGTCATTGACCACAATACCGATGTCGGTTGGGATTAACTTACCCTTATCGGCACCTGCCATCTCCTTCTTAGTCTTGGACGTTATCTTCAAGCCCAACAATGAGTCAACAGCATACTTACGCTCTTCACCCTTGCGATCGCCCTTCTGCACGTATTCACGTTGTTGTATGGTCGAGATGGTTGGAGCGTATGTAGATGGGCGCCCGATACCGAGCTCTTCCAGTTTACGTACAAGGCTTGCTTCAGTATAACGGTTAGGTCCTTGAGAGTAACGCTCTGTTGAGGTTATCTCACGACGCTCTAATGCTTCCCCTTCATGCATCACAGGGAGTGCATGAGAGTAGTCCTCGCTATTCTCTTCATCGTCAGTTGACTCATGATATACCTTTAAGAAACCCTCAAAAGCAACAACCTCTCCATTGGCAACGAACTGTAAGTCAGTGGTACTCTGGCCTTCTTCTGATTCGAGCGAAATGTTGACAGTAGTCTTCTCTATCTGTGCATCAGCCATCTGAGAGGCAATGGTACGCTTCCAGATAAGGTCATACAAGCGCTTTTCCTGACTGGTTCCATCAATCGAAACATTATCGATATAAGTAGGACGAATAGCCTCGTGCGCTTCTTGAGCACCTTTGCTATGTGTCTGATATTTCCTTACTTTACCATAGTCTGCGCCATAGAGACGTTCAATCTCCTCTTTACAGGTGTTAATAGCCAGTGCTGAGAGATTCACACTATCGGTACGCATATAAGTAATACGACCTGCCTCATAGAGTCGTTGGGCTACCATCATCGTCTGACTAACGGTGAAACCGAGCTTTCTTGCGGCTTCCTGTTGTAGTGTAGAGGTAGTAAAAGGAGGAGCAGGAGTACGTTTCAAAGGCTTCTTCGCAATCGATGAGACCTTAAAAGTCGATGTCTTACACAACTCAAGGAACGCTAAAGCCTCATCATGAGACTTGAATCTTTTATTCAATTCGGCCTTCACTTCATGCTTTGAGCCGTCCTCGCCCTCAACAGCAAAGACCGCATTTAGACGGTAGTAAGGCTCCGAATTAAAGTTCTGTATCTCACGCTCGCGTTCTACTATTAGTCTTACAGCAACACTCTGAACACGTCCTGCACTCAAAGCAGGCTTAACCTTGCGCCATAACACAGGCGAAAGGCGGAAGCCAACAAGGCGATCAAGCACACGGCGAGCCTGTTGTGCGTTCACAAGATTCATATCCAAACGACGCGGAGTCTCGATAGCCTTAATATAGCAGGCTTGGTAATCTCATGAAAAACAATACGATTTGTCTTATCCTCATCCAATCCCAATACTTCGCAAAGGTGCCAACTGATAGCCTCTCCCTCGCGGTCTTCATCGGAAGCTAACCAAATCTTCTCAGCAGCTTTAGCACTCTTCTTCAGTTCATTGACCACTTTCTTCTTCTCATCAGGGATTTCGTAGTCAGGAGTTAACGTGTCGAGATCAATGCTAAGTTCCTTTTTCTTTAAGTCACGGATATGTCCATAAGACGACATCACCTTATAGTCCTTACCGAGAAACTTCTCAATTGTCTTAGCTTTGGCCGGACTCTCTACTATTACCAAGTTTTCTTGCATAATCAATCTTGTACATTTTTTCAAGGACGCAAAAGTACTTAAACTTTTTGCTTACACCTTATATAATAGGCAAAATTTCTACTTTTTTAAGTTTTCGAGCTCTCGTTGCAGGAAATCATGTAGTGCTTGTCGGATAGAACGGAGCCCAAACTGCTCAGTATGAACCTCTGACAAAGGCGTCCAGATAGCCTCTTCCACATCATCAGCAGCCTTAAGAGCCGTCTCGTCCACCACCTTACAGATAAAGAAGGCATCGAGTGTTGGGATATCAAAGTCGCTGTATCGATACTTATTCGGTAGTGAACAGAAGTAGTGTTTTTCCTTAATATCAAGGTTGGTCTCCTCCTTCACCTCACGTATCAATGCTTCGCCAATAGTTTCACCAATATCGCAGAAACCACCAGGAAGGTCTAAGGTGCCACGACCCGGCTCATATTTCCTACGTGTTACAAGCAGTTCACCTTCCTTATTGAGGATAAACGCAGCAACAGCAGAGCTTGGATTTAAGAAATACTCAAAGCCACAACTCTCGCAACGTTTGCTTTTTTCATTCTGTACCACAAAGTGTTTACTTCCACAAACAGGGCAATATCGAAACTTATCTAATACGTGCATCTTGAGATTGTATATTATTCTTATGTACTGAGGTTACTCTTTCAACAACGAGCCAAAGGATTTGTTAACAGTAATACGAAATCTTTAAAATTCGTTTACGCCTATCTCCTTTTATCATTTCTGCTTGCAAATATACTAAAAACTCTAAACATCTACTATTGAAATCGTATCTTTTTGTTAACTTTGCATCTATACGTTCAAAATCACACGCTTTATTCCTCTTCCAACTCACTGCAACATGCTGTTTTCTGTTACTCATCTACCGTGCAGAACAGCATAGAAAGGGAGAGAATAAACGAACAAAACAAATAAACAGAGTATAGTAATGAATTTAAGAAAACTTTTTCTCGTAATTGGGTTGACTACTGCTACGATGACAATGTCTGCTCAGAGCGTCTTTGACATTAAACTCTATAATGGTAGGCCACCCTACAATAACGGTGACGAAAGCGACTCTGCAAAGGTACGTGTGTTCCTTCCAGCTGAGAAACAGGCTACTGGCCGTGCTATCGTCATCTGTCCTGGTGGTGCTTACGAGACCCTTTCCATGGAGAAAGAAGGCTACGATTGGGGCGAGTTCTTCCAAAACCAGGGTATTGCAGCCGTCGTATTGAAGTATCGTATGCCCCATGGTCAGCCAGAGGTACCTGTCTCTGATGCCGAACAAGCTATGAAGCTTGTACGCTTGAATGCAACAAGTTGGAAGATTAACCGTAACGACGTCGGTATCATGGGCTTCTCTGCTGGAGGCCACCTTGCCGCAACCATCGCTACAAGAAGTCAAGGTGAGGCTAAGCCAAACTTTCAGATTCTCTTCTATCCAGTCATCACTATGATGGAAGGTTACGGACATGACAGAAGTCGTATGAACTTTCTTGGTAAAAACCCAAGCAAGCGTGACGAGAAGAAATACAGTGCTGACTTGAACGTAAGTCGTGTTACTCCACGCGCTTTCATCGCCCTCAGCGACGACGACGACACTGTTCCACCAGCTAATGGAGTAAACTATTACACCGAGTTATACCGCAACGACGTTCGTGGTTCACTCCATGTTTATCCTGGTGGTGGTCATGGTTGGGGCAGCAAGATAGGCTTCCGCTATCATGAGGAGATGATGATGGACTTGAAGGCATGGTTAAAGAGCTTCTAAGCAAGTTCTAATCTTCCCCTTCAGTGGGTTAAACTTTATTTGATTTGTGGTATCTGAACAGATTACCTACGCTATAACAAAGGGATACACAGCCTGTGTATCCCTTTTTCTTTCCCTATCCTTTCCTACAGAATAGGATAGATACTCGATATACTAATATCTGTCACGCATATTATAAAATCCCAACACGATGGTTATCGTTGGCAGACTCCTTTTGTGAAGTCCCTTACGTCCCAAATAATCTACAATACAGGAGTTTAGTATTCATCGACTTTCAACTCCTTACGATAGTCGTTCAGCCGTTTCATCAACTGCTTTGTGACCATCTCCGTACCTTTCTTACCATAGATATTATGTAATTCATCGGGGTCACTCTGCAGGTCGTAAAGTTCATAATAACTCACGTCAGGGTCGTCATTGAAGTAGTTTGTAGCATTCAAATACTTCAAGCAATTATACTCACTCGTACCCGGTATCTTCTGATACTTATTCTCCTCCACAGCACGCATACCACCCTTTCCATAGAAATAGATAAGTTTATAACGCTCATTACGTACACCATCGTGTTTACGAACAAGATGATAAGTAGGATAATCATAGTAGTGATAATACAAGTCCTTGCGCCAGTCCTTTGGTTTCTGACCTGCAAGCAACGGCTGCAGTGGTCTACCAGTCATCTCCTTAGGCTGTTTCACCCCTGCAAAAGCAAGGAAAGTAGGAGCAAAGTCGATGTTCTGTACCATGTCAGCGTTCTCCACTCCCTCTTTTACATGACCTGGATAACTAATAATAAGTGGTGTGTGTAAAGACTCCTCATACATGAAACGCTTATCAAACCATCCATGTTCGCCCATATAAAAGCCCTGATCAGAGGTATAGATAACCACCGTATTCTTATCCAAATCATGTGCCTTAAGGTAATCTAACAGCTGACCAACGCTCTCATCTACCGAAGCTATGACAGCCATATAGTCACGAATATAATTCTGATACTTCCATACAGCGAGTTCTTTTCCCGACAGTTTTGCCTCGATGAAACGGCGGTTTCTTGGCATATAGTACTTATCCCAGGCCATTCTCTGCGCTGCTGTCATACGTCCAAGTTCGCCCATCAGACCAGCGTATGACGCCATACTCTCCACATCCGACGTATCGAGGAGTTCTGGTATCTTAAAGTCTAAGATTAACTCCATATCCTTCTCTATATTCATCTTCTGTGTTCTTGCTGCCGACCCACGGTCATCATAATTGTCCCAGAAGGTTTTAGGCAGTGGGAAGTCTACCCCATCATACATCCCGATATGCTTTGGTTCAGCAAACCAGCTGCGATGTGGGGCCTTATGATGCACCAACAAGCAGAACGGTTTATCCTTCTCACGATTGTCAAGGAACTCTATCGCATGCTTTGTCGTCAGCGAAGTGGCATACCCCATCTCCTGTTCATACTTACCATAGTTACCCGTCTTGCAAAAAGTTGGGTTATAGTATTTGCCCTGACCATCAAGGATATGATAGTAGTCAAAGCCCTTCGGCCTACACATCATGTGCCATTTGCCTACGATACCCGTCTCGTAACCAGCTTTCTGCAGCAGCTCTGGGAAGAAAGTCTTGGTCGTGTCGATACCCTCAGCCAATTGTCTTTGTCCGTTCTGATGGCTGTAGAGTCCTGTCATCAGGCAAGCTCTACTTGGCGTTGAGAGTGAGTTTTCAACAAAGCAGTTGCGGAAAAGCATACCTCGCTTGGCCAAACGGTCTATGTTCGGGGTAGGTGCTAACTTCGAGATAGGACTACCGTATGCACTGATAGCCTGCATAGCATGGTCGTCACACATGATGTAAAGGATATTAGGACGTGCCGTATCCTGTGCAAGCATCCTACCTTGGGCACACGACAGTGCCGCCAATGGCAAGATTACCTTTGCGATGTTCTGATTCATATAGAATGGTTTAGTTGTATCTGTCTTATTTCTCCCTTTTCATCGGCATTGTTATTGGGAATAGCGGATTGTCAACATGCTCCTGATAGATAATCTTCACCATCTCGTCGACTATCTCTGGATGTGCTTGTGCCACGTCTTTATCTTCGTGAAGGTCGGTCGCAAGGTTATATAGATGCGGTACTCCACGAATAACAATGAGCTTCCAATCTCCCATACGCACGCCTATCTGATTGGTCTCAGCAAACTCCCAATAGAGGTGCGTATGCTGTTTTTGTGCTTTTTCATCGCTCATCAAGGTAGGATAAATAGAGATTCCATCGAAATAATCGACAGTATTCTTCTTATTTGTATAGCGTTTTTGAAAATTGCGTACACCGGCCACATCACAGAAGGTAGGCATGAGGTCGTAGAACGCAAACGGCAAGTCGTTGGTCACTCCTTCCTTAATATGTCCTTTCCAACGGGCGATGAATGGAATACGAATACCTCCTTCGTAACACTGTCGTTTAAGTCCTCGTAGTTTCCCATCACGATTGAAGAAGGCTGGGTCAGCCCCACCCTCCTCATGAGGACCATTATCACTGGTGAAGATGACGAGTGTGTTGTCGGCAAGTCCCTGTTCGTCCAATGTACGAAGAATTTCGCCTACATACGCATCGAGGCGACTTATCATCGCAGCAAACTGCGCATGGGTATGCTCGACGGCGTTATAACGTGAGCCTTCTTGCCCTCCCCACGTCTTATCCTCAAAGAACTTCTTCTTATAAAAGGCCACAAGCGAGTCGTTGGGTTGTGTCAACTCGGCATGGGGAAGCGTATAAGTGAACACACCAAAGAAGGGTTTACCCTTTTGTTGATGCTTCAGCCAGTTCAAGGCATGCTGGTGGATGAGGTCGGCTGAGTAGTCTTTGCGCTGTGCATACTGCTCGCCAAACATCGGATAGGCTATGTTGTTCTGCATCACCACACGTCTTACCGTACTATCACCACGCTCCCTACTATACTCATTGAGGAAGTTAGGATAATAAAGATGGGCTTGGAACTGACAGATATAACCATAGAAATCATCTACCCCACGCTTGTCAGGCGTAGAGGCCGACCCCTCGTAGCCACCAGCCCACTTACCGAACATACCCGTCCGATAGCCATTGTCTTTCATGATTTCAGGTAGGATGACATGTTCTGGGTCGTAAGGATGTTGCCCAACAACGCTGAAATCGCGGTTTTCCCATAGTAGATAGGTTTGCTCGGAGCCCAATACTCTTTATTTCCACGCACCTCCGTATGTCCAGAATGTTGTCCAGTCATAAAGCAGGCACGTGACGGTGCACTCACAGGTGCACCCGCATAAGCCTGTGTGAAGCGCATCCCCTCCTTTGCCATGCGGTCAATATTCGGTGTAAGGATATACTTCTGTCCATAGCAACCAAGGTCGCCATAGCCCATATCATCACACATAATATATATAATGTTAGGCTTTTGTTGTTTTCTCTGTGCCACTGCTTCTGCTTGTCCACAAGCCAATATTGCTATAGGCAGAAATGTTTTTGTTAGATTCAGACTCATAATTAATATTATACTTAGGTATTTTCTTTTCCTTATACTTAGCCTTAGGTTCTGTAAAACTCTAATGAGCATACAAACTTACATAAAAAAAACGAATTGACAAACACTAACTTGGTAAATCAAACAAAGTAACTACAAGCGCCTACAAAAACATCTTTTACTTTCTATTGCGTTATCTTTAGCACCTGTCTCTGCCGTTTTCAAAACAATTGTAGTAACTCTTTTATACTCTATTTAAGTTGATTATCACTACCAACTCATGCCCCTCTCCGAATTATTTTCATGAAGAAAAAGATTTATTTACGTGAGCGGAAATATTTCTTTTCATGAAGAAAAATATTTTTTTTCATGAAAATAATTCGGAGAGAAGAGGAGTACATAGAAAAGAACAGGATAATTTGCTCGTAAATAGTAGGAAGACAAACATACAAAAAAGCCCGAATTAATCGAGAGAAGTCACACTTCACGCAATCAATTCGGACTTACTATTTTATCGAAAAGTCCTTATCACTTTACCTAATGAGATAAGCGCAAGAAAGAGTCATTATCTCACTCGGAAATAGTGTTGGGTTTAGAGACAAGGACAAGCCTACTTTATTCTATCCAACAGCTCCTTTGGTAGCTTTGGCATAGCACCATTCTGTGTGCAGACATACGCACTGAAATCAACACCTAACTTGTGAGCTTCGGTGATAGGCATGCCTGCAAGGAGGGCAGAAGTAAATGCCCCTGTGAAGGAATCACCAGCGCCAACAGTGTCCGCAACCTCTACTTGTGGCGTCTCATAGAACGACTTGTGTCCTGGAGCAAACACATAAGAGCCATTGACACCGCAGGTTAGCACAAGCATGTCGAGGTTGTACTTCCCTAAGATGAGCCAACACTTGTTCTCTATATCAAGACCTGGATAGCCAAAGAGGCGACCGATGGTCACAAGTTCCTCATCATTAATCTTAAGAATATTAGCATGTTGAAGCGAGGACGTGATGACCTCCTTTGAATAGAAGTTCTGTCGAAGATTGATATCGAATATCTTTAGACAGTCTTTGGGTGTTGTCTCAAGGAATTTCTGTATCGTCTGACGACTTACACTACTGCGCTGTGCGAGTGAGCCAAAGCATACTGCACGACAGTTCTTGGCAGCTTCTTCTATCTCAGGCGTAAAGGGAATGTTGTCCCAAGCTACCCCTTCTTTGATATCGTAGGTAGGTATTCCTTCACTATCGAGTTCTACCTGTACCGTTCCAGTCTGATAATCCACCTCTGGCATAAGGTAGTTTACACCCTTTTTATCGAACTCATCGAGTGTTTCCTTACCTAAGGCGTCATTACCAACAGCACTAATAGCCAATGATTCATGGCCAAACTGTCCTGTGTGATAAGCAAAGTTTGCTGGTGCACCACCGAGCTTTCTTCCTTCAGGAAGACAATCCCACAATGCCTCTCCGAGGCCAACGATTAACTGTTTCATATCCGTATTATTTATTGTTCATTCTTGGTATATAAGAAAAGAGGTAGAGTACGCCCACTGCCATGACGATTACAGCACCGAGCTGTTGCGCCATTGCATCGCTTGCAAAGCCCATGAAGAGCGGGAAGATCGTACCTCCAAAGAGTCCCATTATCATCAGTCCGCTTACTTCGTTCTGCTTGTCAGGCACACTCTGAAGGGCTCTGGCGAATACCATAGAGAATATATTGCTATTGCCATAACCGACAAGTGCGATGGCTACATATACTGCTCCAACACGTGTTCCAACGCCTAACCAGACCATAGCCGCAGCCATCATCAATACCGAAATGGCGAAGAACAGCTTATTATTCATTACTCGCAAGAAGAATGAACCAGTAAGACATCCAAGCGTGCGAAAGATGAAGTAGAGTGAAGTAGCAAATGCTGCATCATTCAGAGTCATGTTGAATCGCTCCATAAGTATCTTTGGTGCAGTGGTATTAGTACCTACATCGATTCCTACATGGCACATGATTCCAAGGAAGCTAAGCAATACGATTGGTTTACCCAATAGGCTTAAACATTGTATGAAAGAACTTGCCTTACCTTCAATAGGCTCTTCCTTGATAGGAGTTGAGAAGAGCAAGAGAGTGGTAAGAACGCCTATTACAAGATAAATAGGGAATAGGACACGCCATCCAAGACCAAAGGCTGGGATGCTGGCTTGCGCTCCCCACATTGCAAGATAGGGTGCCATGAAAGAGGCGATAGCCTTTACAAACTGTCCGAAGGTGAGGGTTGAAGCGAGGTTCCCACCCTTCATAACGGTAGAAACAAGCGGATTCAACGAGGTTTGCATCAGTGCATTGCCTATTCCAAGGAGTGAGAATGACACGAGCATGAGCCCGTATGACTCGCCAAAGATGGGGAGTAGCAATGAAAACAAGGTGACGATGAGACTGAGCAGAACAGTCTTCTTGCGCCCAATCTTGTTCATCAACATCCCCGTCGGCACTGAGAAGATGAGGAACCAGAAGAAGACAAGAGACGGAAAGACATTGGCTGTGGAGTCAGACAGTTGTAAGTCGTTCTTCACATAATTGGAGGCAATACCCACCAAGTCGACAAAGCCCATCGCAAAGAAGCATAGCATTACGGGCAGTAGTGCGAGTTTATTGGTTTTCGACATAATCTTTAAATTTTTAGTTTGTGTAGTTCTATTATTTTAATTATACTTGCAAAGTTACTTTTTTACGAAGAAAGAAACCTTGAAATTCCGTTCATTAATATCAACAAATATATCTCTAACAAGATTACATATAATTAATAGACAGAATTAGTATTTTTTCTTTTATTACTTTTGATCCTTCAATTCATAAATCTTTACTTTGCATCCCTTTACTATTATCTTATCATAAGGCTTTGACGGAAAAACGAGGTTAGTCATTGCTACTTTACCTTCAGTATCAAAAGCTTCAATACTACAACGGTCTATAAATATTTGCATTGATTTAATAACACCATTAGTTGGAGCTACCGTCTTAGCCTTAAAGTCACTATGGAAATCAGTAACACCACTCTCTGTACGATCCATACTGAAAGTAGCATTCTTTCCATCATAAACCATAGTAACTCGTTCTCCCTTGTCATTACTTAACACTATAGAAGCATTACTCTTAATATTGGTCACTTCTATATAAGCAGCAGGTTGGAGGCGTCCAGACGGTTTCTTCTCAAAGGCAGCAAAGACTTCAGGTGATGGCTTTACGCTAACATAATCTTCCCCATTGTAACTATAAAGCCCCAAGTCTCTTGGCAAACCATTGGCTGAACGGAACTGCTGTGTAGGTACTTGATTAGCATACTGCCAGTTACTCATCCATGGAAGAACGACAATTCTACCATCAGGAGCATTGCTGAACGATACGGTTGCATAGTGATCTTTTCCATAATCCATCCACTTTGTTACCTCAGGTTTTGATTCGCAAGTGAATTTATGACCATCAAATGAGCCTACAAAGTATTGAGTTGCACTACCACCAAAGGGACCTCCAGGGTTAATATTACAGATAAGCACCCACTTATCACCCATCTTCAAGAGGTCAGGACATTCCCAAACACCTCCATGATTACCATACCCCTCTCCAAAAGAACTCTCAAACTTCCAGTCTTTCAAGTTCTTTGAGCTATATATATTCATCTGCTGTCCTGCTGCAAGAATAAGATTCCATTGCTTCACTTCTTCATTCCAAAAGACATTAGGATCACGGAAGTCAGGTACATCACTTGTAAGAATTGGGTTGTTTACATACTTCTTAAAAGTCTCACCATTATCCGTACTATATGCAATACTTTGTGTTTGCGCAGCTCCTGCAGAAGTGTAAAAAGCAACAACAGCATCCTTTCCAAACCCTGCGGTATTTTCTTTATCAACGACACTACTACCACTGAAAATAGTTCCAAGTGCATCTGGTTGTATCACTTCTCCATGATTTTTCCAGTGTATGAGGTCTGTAGAGGTACTATGCGCCCACGTCATATTCTCCCACTGCGAACCATAAGGGTTATACTGATAGTATAAATGCCATACACCATCTTTGTAGAACATACCATTAGGATCGTTCATCCAGCCATAGACTGGAGTATGGTGATAGATAGAACGGAACTTTTCACGATTCTTGGAATCAAACATATTTGTTGCTTTTATATCTTTCCAGCAAACGAAATTATTGATTAAACCGATACTACGCTTATCTCCTGAGAACTGGATATCAAGCAACACATCACCACCATACTCACTGATATCGAGTGGAACGCTATAATCAGTTTTATTGATGGCGAGCTTACAATTGAATTCTTTTACAACTTGATTATCTTTGATAACGCGAATATGTGCATAACCTTCTTCCTCCTCTACTGGAAGAAGAACATACTTATCTGTTGTCTTCACACGTTTTATTGCGTGATTTGAACTTAAGAATGATTGCGCATGCATAAGCGTAGTAGTTATGAAAAGGCAAAAAGCCAATAAATTAATCTTTCTATTCATCGTAGGTTGTTTATATGTATTTTTAGTTTCAGATAGACAAAGATAGACATTTTATTGATAAGTTAGAAAGAAAAGTCGCTCATTCAATGATATTATTTGCAATGATAGGCAATTTCTCACGGAATGAACGACTAAATTTCAACTATATATTTATTCTATCTTCAGTGAAGAAAGGAACTATAATCTTAATACTGACTTACAGCGAGATTACTAATGGTAATGTTACCTCCATAGTTATTAATACTCCAACAGTTCTTCTGTATTTCGTAAATACGGTTAGTATAGCAACATACGTCATTAATATACATTACCGCTATACTATTGTCTGTATAGATGGTCACATGATAGACGTTGTCTGTTGGACGAGCGAAGTTGTAGCCATCAATACCATTTATGAAACCACGACCCGCAGAACCTTCTTCCTCAAAGTTTATCTTACGTGTCTGTTCATTTTCAGGATTTACCACCAAAGAATAATACTTCTCAGAATCTGTACCACGTACGAATGAGACACCAAACTTATCCCAGTTATTAGAAGTTGTTATCGTGAAGGTAATTTTATTGTGATAGCCAAGACGGTTGAAAAGTAGGTAAGAATCACCAGAAAGCTTATAGCCATCAGTTACATTCTCAACACCATTATCACTCTTTGCCATAACCTTTACTTCTTGTTTTTTGCCGTATTTATCGCTAATCCCTTTTACTTCTCCTAAGGTAAGACTACCATCAGCGTGTTGTATGAGACGGTGGACAACAAGGTTGCCAGCCCACTCAGGTTCATTAGGAGCAGCACCAACAGCAGCATTATCCTTACCTGGACGTGTTGGACACCATCCCCAAATATAGCGATTCTGACCATCACTCGCAGTTTTACCTGCATAGAAGCCACGACTATCTAAGAATCCCTCATGTCCATCAGGCCATAAACCAGCATCATTCTGTGTACAAGCCTTGAGTTCATTAAGAGTCTTACCTTTGAAATACTGCACACGACGGATAGCTGAATGCTTTTCACTATAAACAAGATACCACCAATCACCCATCTTAAACACATCAGGACATTCATAGAATCGGTCCCACATCATGGTCATAAACGTTCCAGCATGGGTCCACGTCTTAAGATCATCTGATGTAAACTCAGCCAAATGACCTTTACTTCCCTTCAGAGTAGAAACAAGCATGTGCCATTTATTATCGTCACCTTTGAAGACAAAGGGATCACGGAAATCATCTTTACTATATCCGTAATCATCACCTTTCAAGCGGAAAACACGATTCTTAGTCCATGTTTTGAAGTCGGATGATGTTGCCATCATCACCATCTCACCATTATTGGTAGAAGATGTTTGATATCTATGACCTGTATAGAAGGTATAACACAACCCATCAGCATCATTATAAACAGTAGAACCTGTACCCAGTGCCGCATCCTGCTCATTGATACCACCACAATGAATCAACTCTCCAAGTGATTGGTAGTTGGCTCCATCTGATGTTTCTACAGCCCAGATAGGATGATAAGTACCCGCCTGATTAGGACGAAAGTCCTGTAAATACATAACTTTAAAATTCTTTGTTTTAGGATCAAAGAAAGGCATTGGGTCTCCAACAAATCCAACAGTTGGCTTATAAAAGGTAGCTTGCCCCATTTCATCTGTAGACTTGAAATAAGTTGTTGTATTCCAATCTTTTTCCTCTATCATGGTCTTATCATCGCTACAGCTCGTTAGTGAGACTGATAAAGATGCGATGAGAGCGAGAGAATATATCATAGTTCTCATATCAATTATACTTTATTTAATGATTCATTAGATAGTTGAATGCGTTCTGTGTCATCTTGGCAATATTATTGTGGTAAAAGGCTGGGACATCATCTACACTATACCAGTCATAACATCCAGAACCAATACAGAGAATCTTGCCCTTTGTTCCAGTTGCAGGGAATTCCCATGCAACGACAGCACCATCACCACCATAAGCCAAATCTTGTGCTCCAGTCTCTGTACGCCATTTATTTAAGTTATCATATCCACCCCAATCAGTACCAATATGCCATTGAGCAGTTGAATTGGTGATACGGTAATTTGCATCACACGTATAAATAGAGTTAGGCTCACCACTCTTCATTATAAGATTTTGGAAAAGAGGATGACTCGTATGCCCTTGAATAAAGAAGTTCCAAGGACCACTTACTTTCTCAGCATCAGCTTCGTTCTGCCCCCAACAATTATTTGGAGCAGCATTGTTTGCTACTGCGCCAATCTCAGCTGGCATGTTTGTTGCATATCGAGTGAAGAGGAAAGAACCACCATTATTATAATAGTCTCTTAAGGCAACTGCTGCATTGACAGCCTCAGGCGCACTTCTTTCGAAAGCTTCTTTTCCATCTACTCCTCCATCCTTATGATAATGCCACCATATCACTTTACACTCGCTAAGATCTACTGTGCCATTTTTAATATCAGTAAATGATGCATATAATGAATTTGGAATATTCTGAAGCATCCACTTACAAGCAGTTAATTCCTCTGAATTGAGTTCATTCATCGAAGCAGGCAAACTAACAAAGACTGCAGTAGGCTTACCAATAGCTGTTACTTTTACTGTATAGATTGCAGAAGCTGTATTATTAGTGACAGTGAATGTAACAGGATTAGAGAAGTCCGTTGCAATACCATTAGATGGACTAACCGTTGCATTTGTGCTCAAACCTATTGTAGGGATTAGAGAATGGAGGTCAAGTGTATTTGGCACATAGACAGAAATAGTCTTATTCGCTTCATCAATAACACCATTATATGTTCCATTAATCTTAAAAGAAGTGATTTTTGCCTCATCTCTCAACACATTGATAGTCCAATCAAGGAAGACGTCACCATTCTTAACACTGAGCACCTGAGCCGTAAGCATATTAAGTTTGTCACCCTCTTTGATATTACTGATGGCACCAGCACCTACCTTAAGTGTGCTAACAGTCATGTTTGTGACATCGTAAGTCTCAGGGACACGCACAGTGATTGTACGTGAAGCCTGATCTACGACACCTTTATAATTATCCAATACGATAGAATCGACTGAACATAATCCGTTTAATTGCAGACCAGAAATATTATTCTCGTCGCTGCAGCTACCTAATGCAAGAAAGCAATAAGTGCAATGAATATTGTTGTTATATTTGTTTTCATACTTTACCACTGACCAATATTTTGTTTATAATGTCCGTTTGAAGCTGCTATTTGTGCATATGGAATAGGCAAGTACTCATTCTTATTTTTAGTGAAGTGAGCACTACTATAGATAGAACAGTCATTAGCCTCTTCTGCATAATACTTGTTGAGTACGCGTTCTGCCTCTCCCCATCTTACAAGATCAAAGAATCTTTCAGATTCCATACCCATCTCTATACGACGCTCCATTTTAACAATATCAAGCGCCTCTACCTGACTGTAGGTTCCAGTATATGGCATAACATTCATTCTCACACCATAATCACTCTGATAATTGCTGATAGCACTTGTACTTTGTTTAGCACGATTACGGATTTGATTGATGATATTGATTGCTTCGTTAATACGACCATCGTTTAATTGAATCAAAGCTTCTGCACGCTCAAGCAGAACATCAGCATAACGGAAGACAATACGATTCTCTGATGTACCCCACCATGCCCCTTTCTTCAGATAAGGACTTTCTGGGTCTACATTCTGCTTTAAAGTTACATAATAGCCATACAATCCATTACTTCTACTCCATGTAGCAGTCCTATCCATCATGAACTTAGAGTTAAATTCATAAGGCAAACCAGGAATACCAATGGTAAGGAATAGACGTGGGTCTGCATAATCTGTTGCTTTATTATAGTCTTGATTGTTAAATGTACCGATATATGGATGTCCATTAGCATCTGTACGATAAGCATTAACAAGGTTTTGACTTGGCTTATAGAAATCACATCCTCCATCTGTTACACCAGGAATATTTGGAACAATTAGTCCATAACTCCAGTTGAGATTACCATTCTTAGTTCCATCATTGATAGAATATTGCATTGCCCAAAGACTTTCCTTTCCATTCTCGAACTGTGGTTCTGGCCTAAAGTTATTATGGAAATCACTCTCTAAGCCATAGCCTCCAGCAGCATAAATAGATGGATCACTAAACTGAACAGCTTTCAAAAGATCGTCTTTTGATATACTTGTAACTTCATTCGTGTTCTCATTATCTTGATGATAAGCCTTATACATATATACCTTCGTAAGGAAAGCTGCAGCTGATGCTTTTGTTGGTCGTCCCTTGTCTGCTTGATGAACAGGAAGGTTATTGTAAGATTCCATCAAGTCATCAATAATAACTTGCCAACCTTGATCATTCGTATATTCACGATTAGAAAGCATGTTATATTGCTCTGACTTAAGATTAGGGTCTACAACAAAAGGTATATTCTTATACAAACGCTTTAACAAAAAGTGTCCATATGCACGCAAGAACTTCATCTCAGCCAAACGTTCTTCCTTTCGAGGGTAGACAGTACTATTGACTTGTTCAAGAAGAGCTATTGCCGTGTTGGCACGTGATATACAATTGTATAATCTTTGCCACATATCGCTAATATTCCAGTTTGTGGTCAAGACTCCTTGTTCTATTTCAAGTTGATGGAACACATCTCCATCACTTGTTCCGTTACCGCCTTTATAGGCATCATCACTGCGGACATCATAATTCCACATTGAAAACGAAGAATTGATATCTTCTGCTGAAATAAATATGGCATAAGCTGATGTTACGAGTTCATCAACATGATTAGCCTCCTTTACTTGCTCATCACTTAGTGTTGCCTGTGGAGTATGTTCATCCAAGAAGTCTGAACAACTTGTCATACTAAGGGTAGCGAGCACAAGTGCTGAATATATTATTTTTTTCATATTATATAGTCAGATGATAATTGTTAGAATGTAACGTTTATACCGAATGTGATATTGAGTGGAATTGGGTAACCATAGTTTGGATTCTCTGGATCAACACCAGTAAAACTCTTACTATGTATAGTTAATAAATTCTGCGCACTGAGGTAGAAACGTAAACGCTGCATTGCAAGCCGGTTCGTCATACTCTTTGGCAGATTATATCCTAACTGAATAGTACGTAGTTTAAGTATGAGCCATTCTCTACCCAATAAGTAGAAACACGCTTCTCATTATTATTATCAGAGAGTGAGAGCGCAGGAATATTACTATTTGGGTTGGTACTACTCCATGCATCTAACAAGCGTTGACCCTTATTTAGGAAACCAATATTCAAACCAGCCCAAATATCTGTCTGCTTCTTTAAATCAGAGATAATATCTACACCTTGTACACCTTGCCAGAACATTGTGAAATCAAAGTTTTTGTATTCAAGATACACATTAAGACCATAAGAAAAGTCTGGTGTTGGATTATAAATCCAGTCTTGGTCTGCTTCTGTAATGACATTATTGCCATCCAAGTCTTTCCAACGCATACGTCCAAGTTTGCACCATCCTGTCTCGCATGATTATCTATTTCATCTTGGCTCTTAAAGATGCCATCAGCAACATAGCCAACTTGTGCACCCATAGGATGACCAATAACACTCTTCACACCATTACCACCAAAGGTTCCATTGGCAGCAACTGTTGCTGGCAAAGCTGTTATCTTATTACGATAAGTACTAAAGTTACCTGCTATGTCATAATGAAAACCACCATTGGTTGACTTGCGATAACCCAAGTTGAGTTCTACGCCACGATTCTCCATAGCACCAGCATTGATCCACTGTGTACTTCCTTCTCCCATAGCTGCGATACCAGCCATCTGTACGAGAATATCCTTAGTCTTTTTATAATACCAGTCAAAACTTCCATAGAGTGAAGATTTGAGCATAGAGAAGTCCAGACCAAGATTAGTCTGATAGGTCGTTTCCCATTTGATGTCATTATTACCGAGTTGGTCACGTTTAAATCCACTTGGCAATTGACGACCACCATTAGTACCTGCTATATCATATGATGTACCATAACTCTGACCACCATTTTCATTTACTCCATAGTTACTAACATATATGGTGTAACGCGCGATGTTAGAAATCTCTTGATTACCAGTTGCTCCCCACGATGCTCTAAGTTTTAAATCATTCAACCATTGTGCACTCTTTAAGAACTTCTCTTGATTAATGCGCCATCCCAAAGAAACAGAAGGGAATGTTGCATAACGATTATTCTTACCAAATCGTGATGAGCCATCATAACGAAGGGTGAATGAAGCTAAATACTTGTCAGCATAATTATAATTCAATTTTCCGAAATAAGAAACCAAAGAGTATCCACTTCCTCCACCATAGGCTTGTGCAGTACCAGTACCAGCATTAGGCCACATGTAGGTAGGATTAAGAATCAGGAAGTCTTCTTTATAACCTGAGAAGTAGTTGTCATCTTCACGGTTCAACTCAATACCTGCCATTGCGTCTACACGATGTAAACCAGCTTGCAAATTATAAGTTGCAACAGCATTCCACATCCACTTTGTCCAATGTTCTTGTTTGCCTCAACTGCATTCTTAGAATTGGCAACCGTTCCTTCTGTTATAGGGTAAGTAAAGAATCTCTGCTGCTTCTGAGCATAATCCAATCCAAAGGTTGAGCGCAAATTAAATCCCTTAAAAAGGTGAAGATTTATGTATGCATCACCAAAAGTACGCCAATAAACATAACGATTATCACTGTTACGATACAGACGTGCAACAGGGTTCTCACGATCAGGATAACCACCGACTGGACCCGCATAAGTTCCGTTCTCTGTGTAAACAGGGAGTGAAGGATTAAACTGAAGAACATTTTCAAGGAAGCCGCCAGGTGCTTGAACCTCTGACGTACGACTTAACGTAAAATGCTCTCCAACGGTTAAAACATCTTTTATCAACTTATATTCAGTATTCATACGAGCTGAATAACGATCAAAGTCAGATGTCTTAATGATACCTAAGTTCTTATAATAACCTAATGAGAAATAAGACGAATGACGATCTGAACCGCTACTTACCGCTACATTATAGTTCTGAACAACACCTGTACGTGTCGTTTTATCAAACCAGTCTGTATCAGCAGCAGGTGTTGTTCCTGCACCATCAAGATACTTACGCATGCTAATGCCATTCAACACAGGATTTCCTTGTACGTCGTAGCTCCAGTCGTAACGATATCCTAAACCATTAGTATTTGGATCCATACCATCGTTAACATAAGCTTGCCACATTACCTGTCCATACTGCTTCGCATTAAGAACTTTCATCTTATGGGCATACATTGACGCCGCAATAGAAGCGTCAATATCTACGTTTACTCTTCCCTCCTTACCTTTCTTTGTAGTAATAATGATAACACCATTAGCAGCGCGGCTACCATAGATAGAAGCAGAAGAAGCATCTTTCAAAACTTGGATACTTTCTATATCACTACCATTTAACTCATGCATACCAGCCTTAGTCGGTACACCATCTATAATATAAAGAGGATCGTTATTATTCAGAGTTCCAATACCACGAATACGTACCGTAGCAGATCCTGAAGGTGAACCATCTGCAGAGATATTCATACCAGGAACCCTACCTTGTAGCGCCTTCATAGGATTGTTCTCATTCTGCTTTGCTAATTCATCTACGCTTACAACCGAAACAGCTCCTGTAAGATCTGCTTTGCGTTGGGTTGTATAACCCGTAACAACGACTTCGTTTAGTTCACTCGCATTTGTTTGTAGCTGTACCTTTATTCCGACACCAGCTTTTACTTCTACACTTTTATAGCCTACATAGGAAACTACAAGTGTAGCACTTTGTGGAGCCTTAAAGGTGAAATTACCATCAATATCGGTGACAGTACCATTTGATGTACCTTTCTGTACCACCGATGCACCAATAACAGGTTCCCCCTGTTCGTCAATCACTTTACCGCTAACATCTGCTGTTTGTGCCATAACCCCAGCACAGTACATCAGAAGTAACAGACTCATGATTACTCGCAATAATTGTTTCATGACTTTCTGATAGTTAGTAATACTAAATAATATTCTTTTGGTTTTATGGCGCAAAGATAAGAAATGGTGATATCCTTTTCCAATAATAATCGTTCTCCGAATGTAATAAATGTTACATAAAAAAGATATTAATAATAAATGAACGATTTGTCTATTCTCACGAATCTGACAAATCGTTCATTTTCTTAAGTGTTCAACACCTCACCTTACAGGAGATTTACACTCCCACAAGTGCCTATATTACTTATTTTAAACAGTTTACATAATCCTATTATCACTTCTTGGGATTCTCCCCAAACTCGTCTTTATAGCACTTTGAGAAATAACTGGGTGTAGAGAAGCCTACAGCATAAGCCACTTCTGACACCGTACGCTCAGTCGTTTGAAGGAGATGACGGGCACGAGTGAGACGGGCTTTACGTACAATTTCTACAGGAGAATATCCCGTAAGAGCCTTAACTTTCCGATAAAGTTGTACACGAGAAAGTCCGATTTCATCGCCAATCTGCTCTACACTTAAGTCACTATCTGCAAGGTTTTCTTGTATTATCTTTCGCAATTGCTTGAGGAAAGATTTATCAATTTCATTCGAAATATTACCGATTTCATCGTCCTCAACACCTTTTGACCATGTTTGATTCAACTTTTTCCTACTTTCTATGAGATTATCAATACGTGAAAGGAGTAGACGAAGTGAGAATGGTTTGGACAAATAAGCATCTGCGCCATGCTCATACCCCTCAGCGCGTTGCTCATCAAGACTACGTGCTGTTAGTAAAATGACAGGTATATGACTGATAGCTTTATCCGTTTTCAGCTGTTGACAAAACGCTAATCCGTCCATCACAGGCATCATAATGTCCGACAACACTATATCTGGAACTATTTCCGTGCAAGTTCCAAACCGACTTTTCCATCAGCGGCTTCACTCACATTATACTTTTCGGATAGTACCGACCTTAAATAAGTGCGAATATCGATATTATCATCAATGATTAACACCTCTGGTTTAGCTGTTTGATAAGGCTGTATAAGTTCGTCTATATGACGAGCTTGATTCGGAACTTCTTGTGCGGATGATGGCTCAACCAATTGTTCTATTTTCTCTATAGGTTGGTTAGTTACCTCTCCTTTCTGTCTAACAGGAATATGAATAGTAAAGGTACTTCCTTTTCCCTCTACACTTGTAGCACTTACCTCTCCGTGATGCAATTCTGTGAAAGCTTTCACAATAGCCAACCCAATACCCGTACCACGTCCAGCATTCTTTGCTTGATAGAAACGATCAAAAATATAAGGAAGCTCATCACTTGAAATACCACAACCATTATCTGCCACACTAATCATGACACGTCCATTCTCTTCTTTAGCTGTCAGAGTGATTTCTCCACCTTCAGACGTATATTTTAGGGCATTACTAAGAAGATTATAACAGATTCGCTCTATCTTATCTTGATCTGCTCTGAGCATGACCGTATCAGGAGCATTCATACTAATGGCAATATGCTTCTTCTGTGCAGAGGCACTGAAAAGCATAATCCATTGTTTCATACTTTCCGAAAGATTAAAGTCGGAGAGGCGTAGTTCCATCTTACCATTCTGCACCTTACGGAAGTCAAGAATCTCACTGACCAATTGTGTCAGGACAAGCACATTACGTTGTACTATCTGAAGCATACTTCGTTGTTGTGAATTAAGGTTATCATCATGCATGATATAGTTCACAGGATCAGCTATCAACGTAAGTGGTGTACGCAATTCATGACTTATATTTGTGAAAAACTGAAGTTTTGCTTTGTTCGCATCTTCTTCTATTCTTCGCTTCATAAGGATAGTTCGATAGATATAAACCATAATACCTATCAGCAAGAAAAGGATGATACTAAAAAGCACAATATACATCTTTTGATGATTATATTGCACTAAATAAGTATCCACTTTCCCATGAAGTGCATTGAGACGAGCTGTTTGCTTATTCATCTCTTCATTCTGCATAAGTAGAACATTAGCGTTTGCCTTTGTTACCAATGCACCTTTTAGATAGTTGTCACGCTTATAAGGCTTCTTCTCAAGGATATTCAACGCGAGTTGCATAACCGAATCGCCTCGGGTAGGATAGATATAAGAAGCTTCTAAATTACCATCACGAACATTCTCCATACCTCCTCCTGGTACAGGAAGAGCATCTATTCCAACTATTCTTATTCCCTTAACCTTATGCTTCTTTATAGATTGCAAAGCACCTAAAGCCATACGGTCATTTTGTGCAAAGACGTATTGGATAGGCTCTTTTGTTTGTGAGAGTACACTGTCCATAGCCATTACGCCACTCTCTTTCACCCAATCTCCATGCTTACGAGCAATCACTTTTATCCCAGAATAATCCTTTAGCGCATCCATAAAACCACGATTACGTTCTATGGCGGGCGACGATGCTTGTAATCCACAAATCTCAGCTATATTCCCTTTACCATCTAACTGCTGCCCGATGAAATTGCCTATTTCGTATCCAGCCTCATAGTTATCAGCCCCTATAAAGGCTGTGTACTTTTTTGAATCGGTCTTACGATCGAAGAGGATAACAGGGATTCCTGCATCGTATGCTTTATCGATGACCGATGAAATCGTATGAATTTGATTGGGAGAAACAATAAGAAGGTTGACTCCTTCCTTTATAAACTGTTCAATCTGTTGTTTCTGTAACCTGTCATTATCATTAGCTGAAGCAAATTTCAGTGTTACATTATCATGCTGATAGGTACTCATCACAAGTTCGTTGTTGAGCTTATCACGCCAAATATCTTCAGAACACTGAGATACTCCGATGACATATTTCTTTGTATTGTTATCTGAACAAGCCGAAAACAACAAAGTGAAAAATAGAATGTATAAGCATTGCTTCATCTGCATAAATATCGAAAAGATTATGTACAATACAGCTTTATTGCAGCAAAGTTACATTCTTTCTTCTGTATTTGCAAGTATCGAAGTGAGTAATTCTGTATCTACTAAGCAAGTACTGACTATCTTTTGGTTCTTCCGTTAAATGTGTAGATTGTTAATAGAATGAGATTAATCCACATACATGGTAAGCTTACCTCCAATAAGAATGCTTTATAAGGGGGGGGTAAACTATATGATAAATGTAATTAGGTGTGATGTCTATCTGTCATCTATAACCTGCTTATTCCCTTATTAAATCATGTTTGTAAATTGTTTTCGTACAGATCAAACCCAATACATGCTTTTTTGGCTTCTAAAAGACGCCCTTTTGGCTTGCAAAAGATGCTCTTTAAGACCCTTGCTAACGCCCTTTTGAAGTCCAATTAAGCACCTTTTACTTTATACTTGATAACTAATTGATACTCTGTTGATTGCAAACCCGCTCCTAATGTGTATTTTTGCCGTTAGTTATAGGTGTTTTCTTTGAAATTATGTAATGATTTTTTAACCCCTTGTCTGCAGGTTTTCGATGTCTTAAAACGAAAAGATTTTCAATGAAAGAGGATGAAAATAGGATAGATAGTTGACTGTCTCAGCTATATTTTTGTTTAATGAGTAACTTTGGCTCTTACGTTAAAGCACTACGAAAAGCGTCCACACATTTAACGGAAGAACCTATCTTTTCAACCTGTCCGTTCCTGTCCGTTCTTAATAAAAAATAGGGTCTTCAGAATTTTGGAGTGATAATAATCCGCCTAAGCTTAGGTCTTTGGCGAGATGTCACACAGAGGAACGGAGAGTACGGAGGAATATCAAAACAAGCACCGGTAGTCACGGAGGCACCGTCGGTGCGTGGAGCGACGGAGATAGTTTGCCAATTCTGTCAGCAATTTATATACAAAGCGTTCATACCAAAAGGGTTATCAGAAATCTGTACGCTGCACCTCCGTCGCTCTTTGTACCATCGGCACCTCCGTGACATTGCCTTTATCTCCGCCCCCTCCGTCCCTCTGTGTGCCTTATTATATGAGAGTTTTAGTTTATCACTCCATATTTCGGAAGAACCCAAAAACATATATCCACAGCCTTTACTTTAACCCCAAATCGATAATTAGAGCAAAATATGCTTTGATTCTAACTACCGATTAGAGTTAAAAGACTATCTATTAACGCTTCAATATTCCTAACTCGCTCACTTTTATGTCTTTGAAAGAGGATCTATTGCCGTCAGAATAGAACTTGATAGAGGTGTAAGGTGCAGTTGGGAAGACAAGGTTGGTCATGGAGATACGACCGCCATCGACGAAGATTTCGATAGAACACTTGTCAACAAAGATGTTCAAGTGGTAGGTGTCGGAGTCGCAAAGGCTCAATGGTGCCCATGTACCGAGGGCAAAGTCGTTCTGATAATTAATGGAGTTCAGCTTACGCAATGGTCCAGAAGCCTTCTGTTCCTGACGGTCGTCATAGTCGGTTTCAATCTTATGAGGTTCTGACTTCTCACCAAACTGAACCTTTCCGCTCTCCGTACGGTCCATGACAAGTCGGCCAGACTTCCTATCTAAGTAGATATCTACCCGCTCTCCTCTATCATTATAAAGGACCATTCCTGCCTTCATCGCCTTGTTTAGCGTTACATCCATCTCTACCTCAAAGGCGTTCTCCTTACTTACTGTGACGTTCTCTGCCTCCCTTTCCTTAGCTACAATAAGGTCGGGCAGACGCTTATAGGTTCTTCTTAGGTAGGCTACCTCTGGTGCAATATTAGAAGACATATAGACTTGTCCATCTTTACCTGTGAAGAGTTTTAACTCACGTGGAAGCGTATTGGCACCACGATATTGGCGGATAGGCGTAACGTTAGCATACTGCCAGTTGCTCATCCACGCAATACCCAACACACGGTCTTTAACGCCTGAGAAGGTAACTGTGGCATAATGATCCTTACCATAGTCGAGAAACTTAGCTACAGAAGGGTCGCTATCGCAGGTGAAGTTCGTCCCATCGAAGTCACCTACAAAGTACTCCGTAGCACTACCACCAAAGAGACAGCCCGGATTAATGTTCACTATCATCACCCATTTGGTCTTATTAGGATTGCCATCAACGGCGAGTTGGAAGAAATCAGGGCATTCAAACTGGTTTGGCTGTGCACCATATCCTTTGCCGAAAGCACTGACGTAGGTCCAATCCTTGAGGTTTGGCGATGAGTAGAAACGCATCTCTTTGTCGGCAGAGACTATCATATACCATCTCTTCAGTGGTTCATACCAGAAGACCTTTGGGTCACGGAAGTCTTTCACACCATCAAAAGGCTTCAAAACTGGATTCTTCTCATACTTATGGAAGGTGTAACCGCCATCGGTGCTATAAGCCATACACTGCGTCTGGGCATTCTCCTTGCTATCAGAAGTGTACAGAGAGATGATAGCATTCCTACCATAACCAGCCGTACCATCCCTATCTATGACCGTACTACCTGAGAAGATGTGTCCCTCATGGTCGCGATTGAGCGTCGGCTCAACCTCCTTCCAGCGAATAAGGTCACGACTGATAGCATGTCCCCAGTGCATGTTTCCCCACATGGAGCCGTAGGGGTTGTATTGATAACATAGATGATAGACCCCATCTTTATAGAACATACCGACCGGATCGTTCATCCATCCGTAAGAAGGAGTGTGATGATAAGAGGGACGATAGAAATCGGTATTGGTCACATCCCACACGTTTGAGAGCCTCAACTGTCCTTGTTTGAGGGTTAGCGCATCCTCTTTTAAATTTAAGATCTTGACTATCGAGGTCTTACCCTTATTGAGTTTGAATGGTACATAGTAGTCGGTTTTACCTTGTGCCAGTCTTACATCCATCCACGTATCGGTCTTCTTGCCATTATCAAATATCACCTGCGCCTCATCTTTCCCCTCTTCAATCGGAAGGAGAAGATACTTTGGCGACTTTGCTATCTTTACAATCGTTGTGTCACCATCACGTGTAATCTTCATTGTCTGTGCCGTAGCCGATACAGAAAGAGCTGTCAAGGCTGCATAAAGGAAAAGATTTCTTTTGTTCATTGCTACTTTTAGTTATGGTGTTCCCATTAGGATGTTGCGTAATGGTTGCGCCTGAGTTACTGCAACAAAGATACATCCTTTCTTTTGTATTTGCAAGTAATTTGTCCCTTTATCGTCTATATATAACAATGTGTTTAACCCTCCGCACCATCCGTGCTAAGCCCCCGCACCACTCGTGCGGAGCATCAACACGATATGTGCGGAGCCTCAACACGCCAATTAAAAACCCACATAAAAAAATATCTGTGATACCCTTTCGGATATCACAGATACTTAATTATATAGATAATTCTAATGTTAGCGAATTAGTCTGCGTATGGAGTTTTCTTTCTCCACAAACGAACGGGAGCAGCACTCTTATAACCCTTTACATATCTTGAATCATTACCATATCTCGGATCATTTTGCTGCTCTGCAGGAGAGTTAACATAAAGATAATAGTTCATGAAACCACTCACATTCTCCTGATCAGATTGACCCTTGAAAGTTACAGATTGCTTAGGAGCGTTTCCAAGATAATCTTCCATATAACCTTTATCTCCCTTGACATTATAGCGTGCTCCAGTCAAAGCATCATTAGGTGTCCAATACTGTGTAGCTTTTCCGATTGAATTATAATCAAAATACCACCAAGTTTGACCTTCATCACTACCAGCAGGTCTACCTGGTTTTGGAGTTGCAGCAGCAGCATTTATACCTGCATAAGGGAAAACACGTGTTACATCAGCAGGATAACTTGTATCATAATTCTTTGGAGCTGCCCAGAAATCTTCATTAGAGATATCATCGATATCAAGAACAAAGCGTGGACCAAGATAACGCTGTGTAAGTACAGCAGCACCATTCTTATCTTCCCAACGAATAGTATAGCGGTAGTCATTGTTGTCAACCCATTTAGAAACATTAAGACCAGATGTTACTTGACCAGCAGCTGAAAAATAAGACTTTGCATAACCTCTATACACTCGTCCTTCTGAACCATCATTTATATAATTTGGTCTCTTAGACATACCAATCATGTAAGAAATGCCATTATCTGCTATAGCTTTAGCATAAGAGTGGTATACAAGTTTTGTTTCTGACCAACCTGGAAGTTTCGCAGGTGAAACAAAGCCCATTGAGTATTTTGTATATCTCAAGTTACCACTGGCATCCTTACGGAAAGCAGGGAAGCCAAAGAACTGTGGAATAATGCTACGCCAATATTCATGGTCGGCAAACATATAGTTAGAAGGGATAGTTGAAAGCTTAGTTGTTATCTCACTATACAGATAACGTGTCGTATGAGCAATATCTTGATTAGCTGTACTTGACAGCTCAGCTTCATTACCAAAGTTATCATGCTTAGCAATATAGCTCAATGGAGCGAACTTATACACAACATCACCTTTGCAGGATAGTTAGCACCTGACTCATAAGTTTTAAGTGTACCGTATGCAGGAAGCATATTAATAGAAGTTGGCACAACACTATTTCCTGTACCATTTCCATTTGGCACAGCCATCAACAAGAACTGGGTCTTAGAAACCTTCTTTAAATCATAACCTCCAGTTCCTTCTTCATCACCATTATAAATTTTTATAGCCTGCTGCTGTGGTGCCATCCATACATAAATATAGCTTGGAGCCTCCTGACCATTTGGAACATTATCGAAGTTATCGCCAGAAGCCTTTTTCAAGAAAATATGATCATAATAAGTAAGAGCTGTATTAAGAGTTCCAGCCTTTTCGTCTGCGTAATCCTTAACATATGTACCATGAAGACGGAAGCCTTTTTTATTTATAAGACCATCATTACCCGTCATTGCAGCATCAGTCAGTGGACGCTGATAGAACTTAAACGCCTTAAAAGCATTCTTGTAAGAAGCAGACTTAGCAGAAGCAATGTCACCATCCTGTGTATCTTTAAGGTCTGAAGTCGCAACATCATCAAAGCTCTTCAAGTCGAACTGACCGCAAAGAATATTACTTGTGATGATACGAACACCATTATACATGAAATCAAAACCAGTTTTGTTCGTAACCTTCAAACGTACAATAGTACCAAACTGCTTGAACTTAACCGCCTTTTCAGCCTTAATAGTCTTGTTTGCAGCATTGGTTGTCAACTGACGCCAGCTAAATACATAAGGAATGTTTGCACCCCACTGCAATTTCTCACCTGCACTGTTACGAGCTGTATGTCCTTCAGAGAAACCATTGAACTTCACCTGATTGTTACCAGGAAGCATCTCACCTCCTAAGATACCACATACATACCATGTACCCTTGCTAAGATCAGTACCCGCTGCCATCTCAAAAGTTTCACTTGGCAACAAAGTCAAGTTACCACCCTTCTTATAGGTCCACTTAGTAACAACCTTTGTTACAGGCTGTGTGTCATCTGAACTTTTAAAGATAAGAAGCACATCTACCTTAGTACCATCAGCAATTTCTTTTCCTTCAGACGTACCTTTGTCGAAAATACCAACAGGAGTTGGAAAACCAGTATTATCATCTGTTTCGTAACCAATTGCGCGAGTAGCAGCAGTCTGCCCCATATCCCCCTCCATTGACATAGACACAGTGACACCCAGCTGATTATCACCATTTGAGATAGCCTCAACAACATCCTTGTCTGCACAGCCAGTGAAAAGCAATGCAAAAACAGCGATGAATGAATAAAATAGTTTTTTCATTTATTTTTGTTTTCGTTATGTAGGTAATTATTCCCTACAGGTTTGTTTTCTAATTTCCTTAAATAACTTTCTTAAACTTAAAATGCTGTTGGATTATCCTCCTCTGGATCTCTCTCATCGTCACCTTTATCAAGGCTACCCTTTATACTACTTTGTGCATGGAATCCACCCTCCATAAACTCGTCTGTGTAAAGGCTCAACACCTGTGCGTTAGGCTTTACATAATCTTTCTTCTTCATAAATCAAAATATAGAACTTTTATTAATATTCAATGGTTAATTGTATTCTTATTATTACTGAATAGTCATAATTTACCTGTTGAGTACTTACTTTTTCGTCAAACAATCTCGAATACGTCTCTTAAATTCTGTGCAAAATTACATATTATCATTTACAAAACAGGTATATGATAGCAAGTTTTTGAGATATTTAACACATTAATTATCCCTGTTAGTTAAGGAGTTAGGGAGTAAAATGGAGTTAAGACAAAATAAGGAACTTAGGAGTTAAGGAGAGAAAGGGAGTTAAGACAATAGCATAACAAGGATTTTAGGAGTTAAGGAGAGAAAGGGAGTTAAGACAATGGCATAACAAGGATTTTAGGAGTTAAGGAGAGAAAGGGAGTTAAGACAATAGCATAACAAGGAATTTAGGAGTGAAGAAGCATAAGGGAAAAGACTAATGACTAAACTTCCTTTCACTCCTTAACCCCTTAACTCCACAAAAAGGAGCGAAAGGGAAAAGACTAATATCTTAACTCCCTTTCACTCCCTAAAACCCCTTTACTCCAAAGGACACTACTCTGGATAGAACTTGATGCAGACAGGGTGACTAAGGATAACATCTTGATTAGTATTCTTAAGCATACCCGTACTCTTATCACGTGAGTAAACCTGTATTGAGTTATCATCACGGCAAGCAACAAGAAGGAACTTACCATTTGGAGTGATAGCAAAGTTACGTGGATGTTTAGCTGTACGCTGTGCACCGACACGAGTCAATGTACCATTGTTATTTACACGGAAGATTGTGATACCATCACCCTTCAGACGTGTACTGGCATAAACAAACGAACCATCAGGACTAACATGGATATCAGCACCACCACGTGCGTTAGCGTAATCGGCAGCAATAGACTGGAGTTCCTTTAACTTACCATCACTATAACTGTAAACAGTCACCTTACCAGACAACTCACTCATAAGGTAAGCATACTTACCATTAGGAGAGAAAACAAGATGACGTGGACCAGAGCCTGGCTTCACATGAGCAGCAATACCATGGTCCTCTAACTTCTTATTACGTTCATTATAAGAGAAGCAAAGAATACGGTCGCCACTGAAGTCGGTTGTAAGGATATAACCATCAGGCGCAAAGATAGCACAATGTGCATGAGGCGTGTTCTGACGTGAACGGTCTGGTCCTCCTTTCTTACTACCTACCTGAAGCAAAGACTTACCAAGTGTTCCATTCTTAAGAATAGGGAAGACAGAGATAGTACCCCCAGAGTAATTAGCTGTAAGCGCAATCTTGCCATCTGTAGCAACATAACAAGGATCGCCACCATGCGTTAGCTGAGAGTTCTTAAAAGCGAAAGTACCGTTTACAGGGTCGTAACCAATACTATTGAGAACAGCCGTTGCATTGTTCTTCTCGCTAACAGCATAGATGTTACGGCCATCCTTACTGAAAGTAAAATAAGAAGGGTTGTCTACCTTCAACGAAGTAATGCCTGATGCCGTACCCGTAGACTGGTCGAAAGAGAAGGAATACAATCCCTGACTACCTGCATCGGTATAAGTACCAACAACCATCTTAATATTACTGTCGGCAAAACCGATTACAGGAACGAAGGCTAAAGCCATGCTTAACAATTTAGATTTTAATTTCATCTTGGTTTATATGTTTATGTTCAATATTTAGATCTCTATCGTATCATCCGCCCTACGCAGCCCTCTTTGAGAAAAGACATAGCAAACAATACGTTGTTGCAAAAATAAAGAAAACAATTATAAGACACATTCTTTTTTATCATTTTTGGCTATACAGACTGAATTTTAAGTTTTTGAAATCATTGATAAGAAACATAAAAGAATACAAGAGATTCGTTGGGAGTTTTACCTCTCACAGATTTTCACAGATGTACAGAAGCCTTTCTGCGAACAGGGAGAACACACAGAGAAATGTGCTAGCCCCTCCCCCCATCCCATCCCGAAGGGAAGGGACGTGATCACCGAGATACCCCTATAAGAAGGATAAGGGCTTTGTATTACCCCCTATCTCTCGTCGTTTAGATGTGCCCTAATGCCTTTTCACATATAGAGGGTACGTTCTATTTCTCACAGATGAACACAGATGAACAGAATACACAAAGTTTCACAGAGACCCTGCGGCCGGCAGATATCACAGAACATTACAGCCATTTTTAACTGAAAGGCTCTGTCTTATCGGTTGACTTAATGACACTGTGCGACGTTGCGAAATCTGTTCTTCAGTGTAGTTCTGCGAGAAAGAGGGTCTCTTTAAGAAATTCGATTGAAAAGGAGCACCTAAGTTTTAGACTTAGACGAAATGTCATACAGAGTAATGGAGAATACAGAGGGTTATCACAACAAAGCACTGATAGGCTCGGAGGCACCGTCAGTACTTGGAGTGACGGTGGTAGTTTGTCAATTCTATTAGCAGTTTTATAAACAAAGCGTTCATCCCAAAAGAGTTATCAAGAATCTGTACGCTACACCTCCATGGTTCTTTGTGCCATCGGTGCCTCAGTGACATTGCCTTTACCTCCGCTCCATCCGTAACTCTGTGTGTCTTATTATATAAGCGTTTGGGTTTGTCACTTCATATATCGGAAAACCCATAAAAGATGATGAGTTACGTCAACTATACCATTTCAGACAAATCAAATTTGCTGTCATTTCTGTCACCTACGACAGCCTTGTAACTAACTCACCCGCAACGAGATGACTCCAAATGTTAAATATGACAGCAAAATGAATTTAAACTTCTCTTGTATAGAATGATATAATTAGGGGTCATACTATTTGGAAAGTGAAGGCAATAGAATAGGGTACAAAAAGACGGAATAACAAAGAGTCAGATGAGTAGTTATTCCTTTTGTTATACACAGAACTAATAAAGCCATTCTCATCACTGTACATAACTCATCAATTCTAAGAAGGAGAGGCTTTACGGATACACCCTTTATACAGGATAAGGATATAAAAGAAAGATATAAGACTAAATACACATACAGTCATGTACAAATATCAAGGTATTCACTCCCTATTTCAAAAAGCCTCATGATAGATAGTAACACTTATATTAATTTAGTTAAATAATCATAAACAACACATATCTATGCTATTCAAACCTTTTATATAAGGTTGAAAATAAGTACCTTTGCAGTCCGATTATTAACGGGGATACACTTAGAACCCCATACGATACGTGTTAATAGTGTTGTCTTTGGCCGGACAGCATGGTTAGGTCAAGCACAGTCGTAGAAATAGAAAACGTTTTTTAGTAGTAAAATTATTAATTTTTTAGAATGAACACTTTAAGTTACAAGACTATTTCCGTAAATAAGGAAACAGCTAAGAAAGAGTGGGTCGTTATTGACGCGAGCGATCAGATTGTAGGTCGTCTTTGCTCTAAAGTAGCTAAGCTCCTTCGCGGAAAGTACAAGCCAACTTTCACCCCACACGTAGATTGTGGTGACAACGTAATCATTATCAATGCAGCTAAGGTTGTATTCTCTGGTAAGAAGGAGACTGATAAGGTTTACACACGTTATACTGGTTACCCTGGTGGTCAGCGTTTCAACACCCCAGCACAGCTTCGTACACGTAAGAACGGTATCGACAAGATGATTCGTCATGCTGTTAAGGGTATGTTACCAAAGGGTCCTTTAGGTCGTCATCTGTTGGATAACCTCTATGTTATCGAAGGTACAGAGCTCAACGGTCTTGAGGCACAGAAGCCAAAGGCAATTGATATTAACCAGTATAAATAATAAGGAGAAAGATGGAAGTAATTAATGCAATTGGTCGCCGTAAGAGCGCTGTAGCGCGTGTTTACCTCTCAGAGGGCACCGGTAAGATCACTATCAACAAGAAAGATTTAACTGAATTCTTCCCATCAGCTATCCTGCAGTACGTGGTTAAGCAGCCACTGCAGTTGCTCGGTGTAGAAGGTCAGTATGACATTAAGGCCAACCTCGATGGTGGTGGCTTTACTGGTCAGAGCCAGGCACTGCGTCTTGCTATCGCTCGTGCATTGGTTAAGGTTAACGCTGAGGACAAGAAAGCACTTAAAGGACCAGGGATTCCTGACACGCGACAGTCGTACTGTTGAGCGTAAGAAGCCAGGTCAGCCAAAGGCTCGTGCTCACTTCCAGTTCAGTAAGCGTTAATATTTCCTTTATGTTCTTTGGGACATTGAACTTAGGACATTGAACCATACAGTCTGCTCTATTCAATAAGTAGAAAGACAAAGGTTCAAAGTGTAAATATCAACGTCCAAAGGAATAGAAGGAGATGGTTTAGTATCTAAACTGACGCGATTCCTTATCGGGGGACTACCCGTCAGTTGATTCTAACAAAGCGTGGTGAAGCTCATTCGCCAAGAAAGAATTAAAAAGAAAGTAAACAAGTAAAAACAAACAACATGTCAAGAACAAATTTTGACCAGTTATTGGAGGCAGGATGTCACTTTGGCCACCTCCGTCGCAAGTGGAATCCAGCTATGGCTCCTTACATCTTCATGGAGCGCAATGGTATCCACATCATCGATCTTCACAAGACTGTAGCTAAGATTGACGAGGCTGCAGAAGCACTCAAGGGTATTGCAAAGAGTGGTAAGAAGATTCTGTTCGTCGCTACTAAAAAACAAGCTAAGGAAGTTGTAGCAGAGAAGGCTGCAGCTGTAAACATGCCATACGTAAACGAGCGTTGGGCTGGCGGTATGCTGACCAATTTCCCAACCATCCGTAAGGCTGTAAAGAAAATGACGAACATCGACAAGTTGATGAACGACGGTACATTCTCTAACCTCTCTAAGCGTGAGCTTTTGCAGATTTCACGTCAGCGTGCTAAGCTCGAGAAGAACCTCGGTTCTATCTCAGACTTGACTCGTCTGCCATCTGCACTCTTCGTTGTAGACGTAATGAAGGAGCACATTGCTGTTAAGGAGGCTAACCGTCTCGGCATCCCAGTATTCGGTATCGTTGATACCAACTCTGATCCAAAGAACATCGACTATATCATTCCAGCTAATGATGATGCTAAGGATTCTGTAGAGGCTATCCTCGCTGCTTGCTGCGGTGCTATCGCAGAGGGTCTTGAGGAGCGTAAGGCTGAGAAGGCTGACGAGAAGGCTGCTGCAGAGCAGGCTGAAGAGGCTGCTGAGGCAAAGCCAAAGCGTGCTGCTCGTAAGGCAGAAGAGGCTCCAAAGACTGAGAACGAAGCACCAGCTGCTGAGTAATTAAACGAAACATAGTGGGCGCTGGTGAGTGCTAATGAGCTTCTATATTATTTATAATAAGTGAAGTTTATTATCCCTCATCAACGCCCACAATATTTAATAATATTAGAAAGGAAAACAAAAAAATGGCTGTATCTATTGAAGATATCAAGAAGCTCCGCGCTATGACTGGCGCAGGTCTGGCTGACGTAAAGAAGGCTCTCACAGAAGCTGAAGGCGACTTCGACAAAGCAAAGGAATTGATTCGTGAGCGTGGTTTGGCTATCGCTGCTAAGCGTTCTGACCGTGAGACATCAAACGGTTGTGTACTCGTTAAGCAGGTAGATGGCTTTGCTGCAATGGTTGCTATTAAGTGTGAGACAGACTTCGTTGCTAATGGTCAGGACTTCATTGCCCTCGTTCAGGAAATTCTGGACGCTGCTGTAGCTAACAAGTGCAAGAGCCTTGATGAGGTTAAGGCATTGAAGCTCGCTAATGGTGAGGATGCTGCAACAGCTGTTCAGCAGCGTTCTGGTGTTACAGGTGAGAAGATGGAGCTCGACGGCTACAACTTCCTTGAGGGTGAGAACTTGTCTGTTTATGACCACATGAACAAGCACACTCTCGCTACTATCGTTCAGCTTAACGAAAACAACGAAGAGGCTGGTCACAAGGTAGCTATGCAGGTTGCAGCTATGAAGCCAGTAGCTCTCGACGAGGCATCTATTCCACAGTCAGTTAAGGACGAGGAGTTCAAGGTTGCTGTTGAGAAGACTAAGGAAGAGCAGATTGAGAAGGCTGTTGTTGCTGCTATCAAGAAGGCAGGTATCAACGCTAACCTCGTTGACAGTGAAGACCACATCGAGTCTAACATCAAGAAGGGTTGGTTGACACGTGAGGAGGCTGACAAGGCTATCGAGATTCGCAAGACTGTATCTGCTGAGAAGGCTGCAAACCTCAACGAGGACATGATTCAGAACATCGCTAAGGGTCGTCTGAATAAGTTCTTCAAGGAGAACTGTCTCGTTGATCAGGAGTTCCAGTTTGGTGATGGTGACAAGCAGAGCGTTAGCGAGTGGCTTAAGGCTCAGAGCAAGGATCTTAAGATTGTTGCTTACAAGCGCTTCACTCTCTCTGCAGAGTAATCACAGAGCTTCATTAGAAGAAAGATATGGGAGTTGCAGGAAAGCCATCAGGCTCCTGCAACTTTTTTTTTTTTTGGCTAATAAGGCTAATAGGCCTAATAAGGCTAATAAGGCTGATAAGGCTGATAGCCCTAATAAGGCCAATAAGGCTAATAAGGCCAATAATCCCCAAAAACATCAATAATGAAAATCTTTGCAGTCGGCATGAATTATGCCGAATATAATAAATCGCAAAACGAAACGTTATCTAAAAAGGAAGGACCAGTTATCTTCACTAAGGCAGACTCTGCCTTACTGAAAGATAAAAAGCCTTTCTTCATTCCCGATGACTTGGGAACGATTGAATATGAAACGGAACTCGTGGTACGCATCTGCCGATTGGGTAAGACCATCTCAGAGCGTTTCGCACATAGATACTACGATGCTGTGACTGTTGGTATTGACTTCACAGCGCGCGAATTACAACAAAAGCTGAGAGCACAAGGACTACCATGGGACCTCTGCAAAGGATTTGATGGTTCGGCAGCTTTAGGCGAATGGGTGTCAAAGGATAAATTCCTTGATATACAACGACTCCGCTTCCACCTTGATATCAACGGACAAACGGTTCAGGAAGGATGTACAACTGATATGCTATACAAAGTAGACGAAATCATCAGTTACATTAGTCGCTACTTCACCCTCAAGACGGGCGACATCATCTATACAGGCTGTCCATCAGGTGTGGCCCCGTACATATCAATGACCATTTAGAAGGATTCATAGAAGAGAGAAAGGTTCTCGACTTTAATTGCAAATAAGCTAAGGAGAGTAAACGAAAGATTTCTAAACGTTTATGATATAGATTTCTATACTCTCCGATTAAGAACTCAAATAATCAACCATACAGAGGGAATAACTGACAAAAAAACTTAAGGAGGAATACATCAATAAAATGACGAAAGGAAACAATAAGCTGATAATGAAACGTTCAGCAATACTCTGCCTCATTCTCCTGTTGAGTTGTATAAAGCTATCAGCCCAGCAGCAAAGGTTTTTCAATCTAACAGTTCAAGATGTGACAATAGACTCAGTATTGCCACATTTCCACTATGCTATTCCCATAGGTGAGCAATATGCTGATTCTATCTACGACTTAGAGATACGTTACCCAGAGTTCATAGATATGAGCCAGACAGACATTGCCCGATATAATGCACTGACAAGTATTATACCACCCACATTACCAGAAATACACCAGCAGATGACCGTCGAACGCAAGCGTGGGGTATTGGAGATTTCTCTAATGCCAATCGTTCAGCGCAACGGAAAAAAGCAGTTCCTCGTCAGTTTCATGATAGCTCTTACATCGCATCCAAAGAAGAGAACGACAAAAGGGCTTACTACTCGTGCTGGTAGTGGAGCCTCATCCACTTCTACAAGTCGCTATGCAGAACATTCCGTTCTCGCCAATGGTAAATGGGCAAAGATACGTGTGCCTGCCAATGGCGTCTATCAGTTGACCAACGACCTCATCCGCCGTGCGGGCTTCTCTAATATAGATAAGGTGAAAATCTATGGTTATGGCGGACACTTACAAAAGGAAGTACTAACAGCAAATGACATCATTTCGCATGATGACTTAAGAGAGGTTCCTACCTATAATAGTAATGGTAGACGCCTTTTCTACGCTCGTGGCCCTATCAGTTGGGAAAGTAACACATCTGTGAAGAGAGTCCGCAATCCCTATTCAGACTATGGCTATTACTTCCTAACTGAGGATAATAACACTGCTCCTACGACTATTTCAGACAGCACCACCTTCCTTAATAGTTTCTATCCTTCGGCTGACGACTACCATAGTCTACATGAAGTAGATAATTTCAGTTGGTATCATGGAGGGCGCAACCTCTTTGAGGAGACACCATTAAAGCTCAACGAAGGTAAGATTTTCACCTTATCTAATAAAGCACATGCGCCAAATGCAAAGCTCACAGTAGCCATAACAACAGGCTCCTATACCTCAACTGTAAAGGTAGAAGCAAACGGTCAACATCTTGGCGATATCAGAGTATCTCCACAAGATTCCTTTGACAAAGGCTACGAAGAAGTCAGGACCTACACCCTCAACACACTCCATGCTGTTGATAGTATCAAATTAACCACTCTGTCAGGCGGTCCAGCCCGTCTTGACTACCTCATCATGACTTACCCAACGCCTGCGCCAGCTCCCTTGTTAAAGGCTTCCTTCCCTACACCCGAATATGTTTATAATATAACCAACCAAGACCATCATGCTGACGAACCCGTCAACATGGTGATTATCATCCCTACAAGTCAGAAGTTATTAGCACAAGCAGAACGCTTAGCAGCCTTCCATCGCACACACGATAACATCACCGTACGCATTGTTCCAGCAGACGAACTCTATAACGAGTTCTCCAGTGGGACTCCTGATGCTATGGCTTACCGCCGTTATATGAAGATGCTTTACGATCGTGCTACTACCACCAACCTCCCACAGTCGCTCCTTCTCTTTGGCGATTGTGTATGGGATAATCGTATGGTGACCAGCGCCTGCCGCAATCTCAACCCCGATGACTATCTCTTGGCATACGAGAGTGAGAACTCATTCAGCGAGACCGACTGCTATGTCAATGATGGTTGGTTTACGTTAATGGATGATGGTGAGGGAGGAGACTTACTGAGACGTGACAAAGAAGACCTCGGAGTAGGTCGCTTCCCAGTTACTGATCCCTCTGAAGCAAAGATATTAGTCGATAAGACTATCAGCTATGCAGAGAATAAGAATGGTGGGAGTTGGGAGAATGTCATCATGTTCATGGGCGATGATGGCAACAACAACCTTCACATGCATGATGTCAATGAGACCGCAGAAACCATTATGTCGACCTATCCCGACTATCAAGTAAAGAAAGTGATGTGGGATGCTTACCCTCGTGTATCGTCTGCCACCGGTAACACCTACCCTGAAGCAAGTGCTATCATCAAGCAACAACAATCACAGGGTGCACTTATCATGGATTATGCGGGACATGGAAAAGAAGACCAGATATCCCATGAAGCAGTGCTACGCCTTAATGACTTTGCTAATTTCACCAATGCTAATCTACCTCTTTGGATTACTGCCAGCTGTGATATTATGCCTTACGATGGTACCATCCCGACCATCGGTGAAGCGGCAATGTTAAATAAGAAAGGTGGTTCAGTAGCCTTCTGGGGTACTACCCGCACGGTATATGCCTACTATAACAAGGCTATCAACACCGCTTTCCTTAAGCATGTACTAAGCTTTACAGATGGAAGACCAACCACGTTGGGTGAGGCGCAGCGTTTAGCTAAGTGTGAGTTGATTAACTCAAACAGCGACCTTACACCGAACAAGTTGCAGTATGCCCTATTAGGCGACCCTGCCCTCTCCCTTAACCTCCCTACCTTAGAGATTAAAGTAGAGACGATTAACGGACAAACCCCCAATGCGTCAGGCTCAGTTACACTCAAGGGTGGCTCGGTTGTGACCGTCAAAGGATACATAGCAAAGGCCGGTAACAAACAGACCGACTACAAGGGACTACTCACAGCAACCGTTCGTGACACGAAAGAACTCATCACTTGTAAGCAACAAGAGGAGACATCCACAAGTGCTTTCCAGTATTATGACCGCCAGAAGGTGCTCTACAATGGTACAGACAGTATCAAGAACGGCGAGTTCACCTTTACCTTTGCCGTACCACGCGACATCAACTACGCTGCAGGTACGGGCCTGATTAATCTCTTTGCCATTAATGACAACCACACCCTCATGGCTCAAGGTCACGAAGAAGGGTTCACGATTGACGGTTCTGAAACGGTTTATAACGATTCTATCGGACCGTCTATCTATGCTTATCTCAATTCACCTTCGTTCGTTAATGGCGGTGAGGTAAACAGCACTCCATACTTCTATGCACAGATAACAGACAAAGATGGCATCAATGCCTCAGGTAATGGTATCGGACATGACATGCAGTTGACTATCGATGGTAAGTTGACACAGACCTACATCTTAAACGACAACTTCCGATATGACTTTGGTAGCTATACCTCAGGAGCAACAGGTTTCAGCCTACCAGAGCTCTCTGAGGGTCCACACACACTACAGTTCCGTGCATGGGACATACAGAACAACCCTTCAACCGTAACCCTTCAGTTCAAAGTTGTCAAGGGATTGGCCCCTGAAATCTATAGTGTCAATGCCTCAAAGAACCCAGCTACGACAGAGACAACCTTCATCGTCACCCATAACTACATTGGTTCAGATGTCGATATAGACATAGAAGTCTTCGATATGAGCGGTCGACTGCTATGGCACCGCAGCGAGACAGCTGTTGCATCGGGCAATGCCATCACCGCCAACTGGGACCTTACCGTTGAGAGCGGGGCAAGACTCAAGACGGGAGTCTACCTCTATCGGGTACGTCTCAGCAGTAATGGAGCCACAAAGGTATCGAAAGCTAAGAAACTAATTATCTTAGACAATAAATAAGACAAATAGAACGTTCCTATCCATATAGCAACATAAAACAAGCAACACAATTAAAACAGAATGATTAATAAGCTTCGTATAGCCATCCTCTCACTGACGGCACTTGCCTCGTCTACCGCTTTTGCGCAAGAGAAGAAGGATATCTTTAACCCTGTCAACACATCAGTTACTTCACAGACCATCGCTCCAGACGCACGTTCGGCTGGTATGGGTGATGTCGGTGCAGCCACTGACCCCGATGTCAACTCACAGTATTGGAACCCTGCTAAATATCCTTTTAACATCTCCCGTGCGGGTGTCTCACTGAACTATACGCCTTGGCTCCGCCAGTTAGTGAGCGATATCGACTTAGCCTACCTTGCTGGCTACTATCGTATCGGTGACTATAGTGCTGTCTCAGCATCATTGCGTTACTTCTCTTTGGGCGAGGTGCAGATGACAGATGGCTCTAATATGACCATCAACCCATACGAGATGTCATTCGACGTTGCCTACTCCTTGATGCTAAGCGAGCATTTCTCATTAGGTGCTGCGGTACGTTGGATATACTCCGACCTTACCTATAACTATACTGACGACACCGCTCCTGGTTCTGCCTTTGCTGCCGACCTGTCATGCTACTACCAGAACTATATCAATATCGGCGAACGTGAGTGCCAGTTAGGCTTAGGTATGAACATCTCAAACATCGGCTCTAAGATTACCTTCGGTGGTGACAACCGTTCTGAGTTCATCCCGACCAACCTCCGTTTAGGTGCTTCCTTGATGGTTCCTATCGATGAGTTCAATCGTTTTACAATTGCTGCTGATGCCAATAAGTTATTGGTTCCGACCTATCCGAAGCGTAAGGCTGACGAGTCACAGATAGACTATGACAACCGACTCCAGAAGGATTACTATGACGTATCCTCTATCTCTGGTATCTTCAAGAGCTTCGGCGATGCACCTAATGGTGCTTCTGAAGAGTTACAAGAGATACAGTGGAGCTTAGGCGCAGAGTACACTTATAATGACAAGTTCTCCCTCCGTGCTGGTTACCACCATGAGAGTGAGAACAAAGGTAATCGAAAGTACTTCACTGTGGGCGCTGGCTTTAAGATGAATGTCTTTGCTTTAGATGCGGGATATGTCATTGCAACAGCCAAGAACAACCCACTCGACCAGACTCTCCGCTTCTCCCTCACCTTTGATATGGATGGTATTAAGGACTTGTTTAAGAGGAGGTAAACAACAACTGGCCCCTCCCCCAACCCCTCCCCAAAAGGGAGGGGAGTGATTACTACAATTAGCAAAATCCTTGATAGTAATCTTCTTTACATAAGTATTATAAGACTTTTAATATAAACCAATAAAAACCTATCCCTTGCATTAAACATCCTCTACCTTAGAAGAGCTTGGGAAGGTCCCCATTATTATGACCAATTCTACTCAACCCATCCCATCTTTCCGTGTCGGAATGGGATATGACGTACACAAACTCGTGGAAGGACGCGACCTTTATTTAGGTGGTATTAAGATCGAGCACAGTCTCGGTCTTCTCGGACACAGTGATGCCGACGTATTGATTCATGCCATCTGTGATGCCTTACTCGGTGCTGCTAACATGCGCGACATTGGTTATCACTTCCCCGACACTTCTGCTGATACGCTCGATATGGACTCTAAGATTATCCTTCGCAAGACCATTGACCTCTTAGCAACAAAGGGTTATCGTGTAGGAAACATCGATGCTACGGTGTGTGCCGAGCGTCCAAAGATAAACCCACACATCCCTGCTATGTGCAAGTGCTTGGCTGACATTATCGGTTGCGACGTCGATGCCGTATCAATCAAGGCTACCACTTCTGAGCGCATGGGCTTCGTTGGGCGCGAAGAGGGCATGGCTGCCTACGCTGTATGCCTTATTGTGAAAGGCTAATAGTCATCGCATAGACAACAGATAAGCTACGAATACATATCCGTACTATCTTATCATCATCATAAAAAACCAAAGGCTGAAATCCCAAAGAGGGTTTCAGCCTTTTTTTACGTTTGGTGGTTTCGCCTCTTTTTACTCCTCCACAAGGAGGGACATAGCCACCAAGATAACCCTACAAAAGGTAGTTCTACCCCCTGCCCCACCCTCGCTGGGAGGAGAATAGAATGTGAGGTTACCCCTATTGGACAATGAATAATAGAAGATAGAACGCCAAATATATACAGAGGACGTGTGAGAGTAGAACAGTCATTGCTCCCTCTTCATTCGAGGAAGGGCCAAGGATAAAACACTTTCTTCGCTCTTAATGTCAACTTTTTTCGTCTCTTACAGATACAATACATGCTCCACAATGGGCAAGAAGAGGCCTTTCTACATCCAAGAACATGCCCTTCAAGGGGCAAGAAGACGCTCTTCTTGAAGCAAGAAAGGCATCTTCTTCAACGCCTTCTATAATCATCTGATTTCATGAAGGTTACAGTCTCTATTCTTGACAAAACTACTTTCCTTTTTTTAGGGTTATTGACACGATAATTCGTAATACTTTTTTACCCTTTCGCTAACACCTCCAAAATGTAGTATGATGCTCCATAATACCTGTAAAGACTATTTGCTTAGCAGCTCGTCTTGTCTTTCTACTCCGCTGAGAACAGCTTTCAAGGAACAAACCTACCTTCTTAACGGCTTTTTTCAATAAAAAACATTAACTTTGCAATAGCAAGATTTGCAGCTAACCCAATAGCGTTTGGCTCGAAGATAACAGCAATTAAAAACCAACACACTATTTATAAAAAGCATGAAACATTTCTTACACATCTTAGCATTAACACTTCTGTGGGTCTCACCACTACGAGTTTGTGCTGAATCAGTTACCTTCGATTTCACTACTGACGAAGGACTCAACGCTTTAGGCATAGCGAAACCTAAACAAGGGAAGGCTACAAACCTATTAGACAAAGGCTATTCACTCCAAGATGTAACCTTAACACAAAAGCAAAACAATGCCTCAACGCCTACACGAATATGGAACTCTAAAGATAATATAGAGTTACGTTTCTATGCAAATAGTGAGCTTACACTTAGCGTACCAGCAGGGAAACAGATTACAAGCATTGTTTTTACTGGTAAATTGAAAAGCACATGTAACAGCGGAGCACTAAATGGTTTGTCATGGACAAACAATAATTTAGTGATTAATTCAGTGACTTTTAAAGCATCTGCAACGAATAATATCAATACGATAACAGTAAATTATTCGGCAACACAACCAACGAAACCTATCGCAAAGGTGAACAGTATAAAAGAACTCAAGACCTTGACAAGTGGAACTAAGGCTACCCTCACCCTTACCGATGGCAATGAGGGTAGTATGGCACGTGTCCTCTATGTATTCGGAACAGGCAACACACAGGAGGCATACATACGTGACAAGACGGGTGCGGTATGCTTCTATGGTATCAATCCAAACGTACCTTTCGTTAGCAATCAGCACTTAGCAGGACAGATTACAGGTGAATATATCGTGGAAAATGGTGTTCCATACTTTAAAGCTATCCCTAATGTGACTAACACCTCACTGCTTGTCATTGCAGCACCTGTTACTGAACAAGCTGTCCAACCAAAGGAGATTGAAGCTAAGAATTATCTTGATAACACTGCTGATTGGGTATGCTTGAAGGACCAGACACTTGTCGATGATGCCCTCACCACGCAAGACGGTATTGTCATCAACAACCGCTTTGGTAGTAACGAGAAATACACTGCACCGTACAAAGGGGCTATCATAGACCTTGCGGGAGTCGTTGTTCCGAATAGTGGAAGGAAGGAAATCAACCCAATCTACCTGAACAACCATCGACCTATCACCTTTGTTATCGATGAAGAGAAGACTTTTGTATTGCCTCAAAGCGATATTACGGACGCAGCTGTCCGCCTTAAGCGTACGTTCTCAGCAGACCATTGGGACACTTTTGCCGTTCCATTCGACATTGAAGCAAAAGACTTAGCCAATGCGAAGATAGCAACATTCACCAAGCAGGTAGAAGACAATACTCTGATATTTGATGATAAGCAAACCCAAATAGAAGCAGGTAAGCCCTACCTCATCAAGTGGAACATCGAAAACCCAACCTTTGAAGGAATAACACTCAAAGCGACAACGCCAGAGACAGTAACGTCAAACGATGGACAATACAGTTTCGTGGCTGTTTATAGTCCAAAAACTCTCGCCGTGGATAAGACCGAACGTTATCTCTCTACAGATAAAAGCCTCAACTATCCAGTAAGTGCTGACAACAAGGCCAACCTTCTGAAAGGTTTACATGCCTACTATCGTGTACCAGCAACAGCGACTGTTAAGATCTCATTTTCGTCTACATCAGATGCTATCACACACCCTTATATGCTTACAAACAAGGTGATGAAGGTATATAACCTCAATGGTCAATACGTGGGTAGTACGCTCAGCAACCTACCAAAGGGAGTATATATCGTGAATGGACATAAACTGATTATCAAATAAGAAGAGACACTACGTTATGAAGAAAACATATAACACACCGATGATTATGAACATTATTGCTAAAAATAAGGAGGATTAAAGATGAAACAAAATATTATCACTTCACTGTTGTTGCTCCTTAGCATAACGGCTACAGCACAAAATAAGAAACAAACCATCACAATTACTACCAAACTGGGCGAGGTGCATACCTACGTCATGGGTGAGACGATAGATAGTACACGTGTGATTGAGGGCGTGGGGATAAAGGTCTACCCTAAGGGAAAGACTGTTTCAGAGGATTTCCTCTTCTCTCAAATCGACTACACCATCACTGAAAACGTCACACCTAACCCCGAGCCAACAGGCAACAATGCCAATCGTAACACTGCCGACGACCTACAAAAGAACCATGAAGGTTGGCGATTGGAGTTCCCTCGCTTCTATCAAGGAACCAACAAGACGTATGAAGTGACGCATTACACTACTGAGGCGAACCTTGGAGAACTGCGTAACTACTCTATCGAATGGGACGCTAAACTCAAAGCAAACCGTTGGACCTGCTATGAACTGTATGATGTTCTCTTGAAGAAGAACGTAAAGAGACAAGATGACTTCCGACAAGACCCAGAGATACCAGCAAATGAACAAACGTCGCCTGACGATTACAGAGGGAGTGGCTTTAGCCGTGGACACCTCTGTCCATCTGGGGATAGGCTCTATTCTGCCGCTCAGAACAAGCAGACCTTCTATTTAACGAATATGCAACCACAGATACAAGGGCACAATGGTGGCGTATGGGGGAAACTTGAAGAGAAGGTACGCGATTGGGCTGGACGATGTGATACACTCTATATCGTGAAGGCTGCTACCATTGACAAGGATGAGTATATCTGTAATCAAACCGATTTGGAAGAGATGGCACAGAAGGAAAAACCCCACAAGTCACTTCATTTCAATGGTATTGTACCTAAGTTCTTCTATATGGCACTTCTTGCTTACGACAAGAAAACGAACACCTATCGTGCTCTCGGTATCTGGTCGCCTCATTACAACAACAGTAAAAGCGAGTATATCACCATACAGGAGCTACAGAACCGTACTGGTATAGACTTCTTCTGTAACCTTAGTGACGATATAGAGCAGGCTGTAGAGACTACCATCGACCAAACGTACTGGGGATACTAACATCTTTAGAGGTTAGTGTGTGACGTATAAAAACATGAAATAAAAGTTGCTGTCACTCCTATCATACCCTTACCTCTCATATATCCTTAGCCAACAACGAGTTATGAGAAGTGTTAAAAATGACAGCAAACGAAACTAAAACTAAAATAGGTTATTGAGATAGAGATTCTATATCAATAACCTATTCTATTTTAAGGAATATTCTTTTCGTCGCTTAACGCTCAGAATGAGTAAAGAACAGACGATTATAAAAGACGTTCTATCTCCTCATCAAGATTCTTAATCTGTGATGGGTTCTTCACAATATTATTACCTCTATCAATGAGATAAATGATTGGAACCGTCTGTGCTGGAGCCGTATAAGCCTGACTAATACCCGTATCATCGTAGACATTAATCCATGGTAGGTTAGCAACCTGCTCTTTCCAGAAGTGCGCATTATCATCCAGAGAGACCATGTAAATCTCCAATCCACGGTCATGATACTTGTTATATAGGTCGCGCAAGTGCATTATATACTCTGTAGAACCCTTCGCTGCAAACACATGGAAGTCGAGTAAGACCACTTTACCCTTCAAGTCAGTTAGATGACGTTCGACACCTTTATTATCACGCAACGGCAGGTCGACAACACCAAGTTCCTTAGCTTCTATCTCCACAGGCTTATTCTGCGCTTTAACAATACGCTCGTCTTTCATGCCTTTAATGGTGATATTGTGGAGATTTTGCGTACGTTTAGACCCAGGATAATAGGTATCCCAGCTTGTTGCCACAGCTCCAAAGACCTTGTTATCAGCTGCATCTTGTGACGGATCGAATATCAGATGAGCCTGATTACCTATTACTATATATTGGAAAAGAGCAAAGTAACTATAAGCACGCATAGGCTCCTTAAAGATATAATTACGTGATACATCTTGCTTATAGTCGTTCATTAACACAGTAATGATGGAGTCTGCAATATCAGGACGCTCTGCAAGAATAGACTGACAACGTGCTTGTAGGTCAATCTGCTTCAATGCTAACTCCTTTATCTTCTCGTTTTCAGACGAGCCTTTCACCGTGTAATCGGTAGCCATCTGCGGATAAGTAGCCTTGACATCGACTGTCTCTGTAGAGTCAATACCTATGTTGATAATCTGTCCACCTATACGAAGACGATAGAACTCAGGGTTGTCCACTTTGTCACCAGAGAAGGAGAAACTCCCCTTTTCATCGAGTTTTACTGAGTCAACAGTACTGAATCCATCGAGTCCGTTGTGTTCGAAATAGAGCAAAGAGTCCTTGGCATTTGCAATAGAGCCCGTCACATGGAACTTTTCTCCCGCACAACTTGCCAGCGCAGCAAGTCCAACAATAGCAAAGCCTGCCGCTAAAATGTTTCCGATATTATGCTTCATCCTTTAATAGATATTACGTTTTTACTTTATGTTTCGTGCAAAGGTAACGCAAAATGATAAGACTGCAAAGCAAATACCACCAAATATTATCAAATAGGGACACATTAAGACTGGGCTAATTAGATAGTGGACTGAAAGGGAGAGAAGGGCTAACAAGACAATAAGAAGCTATAATCAACGCAATAATAGACTATTTTATATATAACAAGACACTTCCCCTATTGGTAGAGAATCAAGTCACCAATAGGGGAAGAGGATTGATACTATTTTCTAAAAGTATGGAACAACCATCTTATTTCGCCTTCAAAATCAGACGAAGACTTTGCTTATAATTAATGTAATTCCAAATCCAATTCAGCAAGATAAACGTCTTGTTCTTTACACCAAGGATAGAACGAAGGTGGACAATGAGCCATAATGACCAAGCAGGGAAACCACCAAATTTCTTTCCAGCTATCTCAGCAACAGCGTGATTACGTCCGATTGTTGCCATCACACCAAGGTTCTTGTATTTGAAAGGCTTTGGTTCTTCTCCTTTAGCGATTGCTTTGAGGTTCTTTGCAACCGTCTTTGCTTGTTGCATCGCTACTTGTGCTAACTGCGGATGACCAAGAGGATACTCCTCATCGCCCTCTATCAAAGAGATATCCCCTATCGCATAAACATCTTTCAGACCTTTCACACGACAGAAGCGATCGGTAAGAAGTCGTCCAGCATGGCCAATACTCTCTGCAGGAAAACCTTCTATCTTATTCGCACAGATACCACTCACCCAAATAACTGTCTGTGTAGGTATCTCCAGACCAGCACTGGTCTTAAGAATACCATCCTTATACTCCGTAGCAAACTGTGGTTGACGAATATGTACATGCAGCTCTTTTAAGTCGGCTTCAGCCCGTTTTGACGACATTGGATCCATAGCAGAAAGAAGTCGATCACTTGCATTCACAAGATAAATATGCATCTGTGACGAGTCAAGGTCGGGATAGTCACGAGCTATGATATTCTTCTTCATCTCGGCTACCGCACCTGCAATCTCTACACCAGAAGCACCACCACCAACGACAACAATATTCATCAAGGCTTGTTTTCGTGTAGGGTCCTCTTCAGTCAAAGCCTTTTCAAGGTTACGGAGTATGGTATTACGGAGTCGCATAGCCTCACTTACCGATTTCATCGGGAGTGTAGTTGCTTGGATATCCTTGTTCCCAAAGAAGTTTGTAGTAGCCCCAGCAGCTATGACAAGATAGTCATATTCTATCTCTCCGACAGTCGTTAGAACGGTCTTTTTAGCCGTATCCACCGATTCAACCTCAGCCATTCGAAAGAAGATGTCCTTGTGTCCTTGGAAAAGACGGCGGAATGGAAAGGAGATACTACTTGGTTCAAGACCACCAGATGCCACTTGATAGATCAATGGTGGGAACTGATGATAATTATTCTTATCAACCAGTACGACCTGATAATCGCCGTCTACTAACTTAAAGCTAAGTCTAAGCCTCCTAATCCACCACCAACAATGACGACTCTCTTCTTGTCTGTACGTTCAATATTTGCTTTCATTACTTTGCTATCCTTATGTTTATTATCCTTTATTATATCTTTTATCTACCTAAATTCTATAGAAATAACTATGCAAAAATTGCTTCATTAATCCTTTATGAAATCTATTCCTTATATATAGACCAACTTTGTTAGTCGTTCTTCAGGGAACAATTCGCATGCAACCTGTTGTACATCCTCAGCCGTAATAGCATCTATATCACGATAAAGTGCTGTGATATCTTTCTTCCACCCATAGTGTAGAAAAACCTTACCAAAGTCTAAAGCAAGGTTTTCTCGGTTGTCACAAGCAATACCAATCTGCCCTTTTAACTGCTGTTTAGCTATGGACAACTCTTCATCTGACAATGGAACCGACATAAAACGGTCGAGTTCTGCACGAACAAGGCGCATACACTCGGCTCTATCATCAGCATCACAACCAAAGTAAACACTCCACAGACCCGTCTGGGAATAGCTTACCATAGTGCTTTCTACCGTATAAACGAGTCCTCGACGCTCACGGAGTGCAAAGGTTCAAACGGGCACTCATGCCCGGTCCTCCTAATATATTATTCAGTAGATAGAGTGCCATCCTGCGTTTGTCATGTATGCTATAGGCTCTATTTCCTATCATTACATGCGCTTGATGGGTATGTTTGTCTATCTCCACCACCTGTGGCTGATATTCGCTTAACGGTGGAAGAGATGATTCTACAGGCTTTTCTACCTCCTCTATCACCTTCACCTTCGCTCCATTCTCCTTCTCTAAAAGTCGAAGTAAATACTCGAAATCAACGTCACCATACGCAAAAAACACCGAATTCATCGGCAAGTAATACTGCTTAGTGAAGCGTAACGCATCGTCAGTAGTAAACCTTCGCACACGCTCAGACGTTCCGAGGATACTATGTCCTAATGGATGACCACGGAAGATAAGGTTTTCAAACTCGTCATAAATCAACTCAGCCGGGCTATCATTATACGACTCTATCTCATCACAGATAACCTCTACCTCTTTATTAATCTCCTTTTGAGGATAAACACTATGGAAGACAATATCTGTCAGAAGGTCTATCGCACGAGGAAGATGGTCCTTCAGAATAGCAGAATAATAAACCGTATCGGTCTTGGTCGTAAAGGCGTTGAGGTCGCCCCCTACTTCTTCGAGACATTGAATAACATCTATTGCCGTACGACGGGTAGTACCCTTGAAGGTTACATGCTCACAGAAATGAGCTATCCCCTCCTCTCCAGGCAGCTCGTTAGCTGTCCCAGCGTTGAGCTGATAACCGCAATAAACCACCGGAGAAGCCGTTGGAAGGGCTATGATACGCAGTCCGTTATCCAAGACTGCAGTCTGATATCTTGTCATAAGGTGCAAAATTAAGAAAAAAGAATGAAAACTAATAGACTTTAATCGACAAAGAAAAAAGAACCTAATTCATTTTGTGTTACGCCTAAATTTCATTATATTTGCACAACTAAAACGAGACACAACATAATTCACAATAAAATGCGGAAAGTTATAGGTATAGGTGAAACCGTCTTAGACATCATCTTTAAGGAAAACAAACCAGTTGAGGCAGTTCCTGGAGGGTCTATCTTTAATGCCATCACATCGTTAGGACGTTGTGGTATCAATACTTCGTTCATATCAGAAGCAGGCAATGACCATGTTGGGAAATACATCGTTGATTTCTTGAAAGACAATGGCGTGAATGCTGATAACGTCACTACCTTTCCCGATTCTAAGTCGCCTGTATCACTGGCATTCCTCAATGACAAGAATGATGCTGACTATATCTTTTATAAGGAACATCCACATCACTTGTTAGACTTCACCTATCCGGAGATAAAACCCGATGATATCGTGATTTTTGGTTCGTTTTATGCTGTCAATCCAATGATTCGCCCGCAGGTTCTCGGCCTACTCGACTATGCTCGCTCACATGGAGCTATCATCTATTATGATGTGAACTTCCGTCCAGCACATAAGGATGAGGTAATCAGGGTTACGCCTAATCTCATCGAGAACCTCGACTATGCCGATATTGTTCGTGGTAGTCATGAGGACTTTGCAACACTTTACAAGAAAGAAGATGCCGATAAGGTGTATAATGCCGAGATATCCTTCTATTGCAAACAATTCATCTACACACAAGGAAGCCAGCCTGTAGAGGTGCGTAGCGGTAGGACATTAAAGAAGTCTTACCCTGTCCTCGACACAAATGTGATCAGTACTATTGGGGCTGGTGACAACTTTAATGCAGGCTTCATCTTTGGTATGTTGAAGCATAACATTACCCGTGCTGACCTCGAACGAGGACTGACGGAGGAGCAGTGGGACAAACTTATCAACTATGCTCTGATGTTTTCAGCAGACTGCTGCAAGGACATTTTCAATTATGTAAGCAAGGAATTTGGTGAGAAGATGAAGGAGGAGGCTTTATAAATAAGCCGTATTAGCCTAATAAGACTTATTGGCCTTATAAGCCCAATTGGCCTAATAAGCCCAATAAGCTAACTAAAAGGAACTACATAAAATCAAATATATAATGATAGAAATTGCCAATAAAGTTTATTACGTAGGAGTTAACGACCGCAACAAGAATCTCTTCGAGGGATTATGGCCACTGCCCTATGGTGTTAGCTACAATTCTTATCTTATCGATGACGAGAAGGTTTGCCTTATTGACACTGTTGAGGTAGATTTCTTTGTACAGTTTATAGAGAGGCTTCGTGAGGTGTTGGGCGACCGACAGATAGACTACTTAGTCATCAACCACATGGAACCTGACCACTCTGGATCACTTGCTTTACTGCGTAAGTATTACCCTAACATTCAAGTTATCGGTAATAAGAAGACCTTCGATATGATGTCTGGATTCTATGGAATCAAGGACAATACGATTGAAGTAAAGAATGGTGAAGAGCTTAACTTAGGTAATCATACCCTTCAGTTCTACATGACTCCAATGGTACACTGGCCTGAAACAATGATGACTCATTGTAAGGGTGAGGTCAGCTACCTATTCACTGGCGATGCTTTCGGCTGTTTTGGTGCATTAAATGGCGGTCTCATCGATAAGGACATAGACACTGACTGGTGCTGGTTGGAGATGGTTCGCTACTATTCTAACATCGTTGGAAAGTACGGAACACCTGTTCAGAACGCATTGAAGAAGCTTGCTGGTATCCATTTCGACTATATTTGTTCTACTCACGGACCAGTATGGCATCAATATGTTGATAAGGTTGTCGCATTGTATGACCGTATGTCTAAATATGAGACAGACCCAGGTTTGGTTATTTGCTACGGTACGATGTATGGTAACACAGAGCGTATGGCAGAACAGATAGCCCGCTCAGCGTCTCTTGCTGGTGTGAAGAATATCCGCTTGTACAATGTCTCTAAGACACATCACAGCTATATCCTCCAGGACATCTTCCGCTTCCGTGGCTTGATAGTTGGTGCTCCTACCTATAATGCAGGGCTCTATCATGAGATGGATGTACTCTTGCAAGAGGTTGCCAATCGCGACATCAAGAACCACCTTATCGGTTGGTTTGGTTCTTACTCATGGGCTTCAAAGGCTGTTGCAGCCATTGGCGAATGGAACGAGAACCATCTCCACTTTGAGAAGGTAGGCGAACCTGTTGAGATGAAGCAAGCACTCACACCAGAGATTAAGGAAGAGTGCAACCGCTTAGGCCGTGAGATGGCAGCTAAATTATTAGCTGAATAAGACGAGTAGAGCAAGTTCAAATGAATATAGCAGTATTTTGTTCCGCAAACAATAACATTGATTCCAACTACTTCCGTGCTGCGGAAGAGTTGGGACGATGGATTGGAGAGAACGGACATACCCTCGTTTACGGAGGTGCCAATAGTGGACTGATGGAGTGTATAGGAAAGGCTGTACACGAAGCTGGCGGTCGCACCATCGGTGTTATCCCTCGTATCTTGGAAGAAGGACGCAGGGTAAGCGATTACGTAGATGTTGAGATTCCTTGTGAAGACCTCACCGATCGCAAAGCACTCATCATGGAACGCTCAGATGAGTTCTATGCACTGCCAGGAGGAATAGGGACTATTGACGAGATTTTTACCGTTGCAGCCTCTGCTTCTATTGGTTATCATCATAAGAAGGTGACCTTAATTAATGTGGAGGGGTTCTGGGACAGTCTTATAGCCCTACTCGATGACCTTCTAAAGAAAGACATGTTACGAGGCTCTCTCAGTGACTACATTGAGGTAAAGACTATTGACGACCTAAAGAAATGATTATTTTCTAAGCAATAGTTCAACACCGCTTCAAAACATAAAGACGATAAATAAATAAGGTTCTTCCTTGTTTTAGCCTGACAAGCAGTGCTCTAATTAGAGGAAGAACTTTATCTTTATTACAAGCCTACTTATCATCGTAGCTGCAGTTAGTACATATCCTCTACATAAACAGCATATTATCAATCCGTTAATCAGTCATCGTGAAGGGCAGGATTAGTAGTAAACCTAATCTATAAAAATCGTCTATCGTATATAAGCATCTTATATCCTTAGGAGGAAAAGCATATCTAACACCTTATTATATATCGTTTTTACCGCTTAAGATAACAAGAGTTACCCTCTCTAATCTTCGTTATTCTCTTTCTAATCTACAAGCTGCTTACGTAAAGACAATAGTGTCTTTCAAGCCATTAGACGAAACATAAATAAACAATAGACGTATTGATTTCATATTATTCAACATAAAATGAGTAGGTTTACAATACCTTATAAATATTTTACACAGCTCAAACACTATATAAGAAGTCCCTATAAAAAAAATGATGTAAATTTGCACACGAGGTTAGTCTACCATAGATACAAATGTCATGACACCTTACTTTTATTCGTAAGTTCCGATGTATCTATCCGACAGGACCACCTCTAAACTATTTTCTCAACATTGAGTAGGATACAACTACTCCTAATTCAGACAACATGAAAACAACAGGATTAATACTTTGCGGACTGTGCTTAAGTCTTTCCAAGCTTTCTGCACAAGTGACACAGCATGCCATTCCACCATTGGCAGGCTGGAATTACTACGGAGGAGACGAGTTTAATGGTAATAAGATAGATGAGACTCGATGGGGAATATACGGAGACTCGAAGTATAACTATAAGTTCGATGATTATGGTAACACTTACGACCAAGCAAGCGTACAGTATTATCGTGACCAAATGGTTAAGGTGAGAGATGGTGTCGTCTATATCACAGCCTCACGAGAACCTATCACTACCGGACGACGTCGCGACTATAAGCACGACCCAGCAGGTACCGATTATAGCGTAAAGACACAACCTCCCTTTAAACCCAAGCATGAGTTTGGGAAATATGGTTGGTGGTCAGGAGCACTCTCCAGCCGTAATGCCAACGGAGCAGACCTAAAGTCAGGGGTCGGATTAGACAAAGGTACCTATTATCCTCTGTACTCTCGCATAGAGATAAAAGCTAAGATTCCATACGTTTTCGGCACATGGATGGCGCTATGGCTTCGTCATTGTAATGGTGCAAGTACCTTTGAAATAGACTTACAAGAGTTCTTTGTCAATGAAGACCGAAAAGATGCAATGAAGGAGAAAGGCTTCTATCTGCATCAGACAACGCATGGCATGGACTATAATGCTGGTTGGAACAACGGGATGCCAAAGTCCACTTATAACCACAACGACTATGGAGACCGTGTAAGAGAGATTGATTTCGACCCAGGTAAGGACTTCCATGTATATGGAGCACAAATAGATCCAGAGCCTGGCGACCCTCTGAACTTAGCTGTAACCTTCCTCTTAGATGGCAGGGTACGCTCGGTATTCCGTACAAAGGACGATAGATACAAGAGAAAAGACCCTCGCTATCCCTACCAGTACAATGCCCTTTTAGCGCAGAACCTATCTAAGTATGGGGAAGACCGTGTCTGGGACGTTGCTATAACAGGCCAAGTCGGAGGAAAGGCCTATAAGGCTGGGATTACGATAACACCTAACATGTATCCTTACAAAGGCTTTTCCGGTACGCTCTACCCCGAACTCAATCCTCAGTACGGAGGTGATATTAACAAGGTACCAAAGGCGTTTGTGACAGAAATCGATTGGCTTCGTGTGTTCAAGCGAGCTAATGAACTGCTTTGGATTGGTACTGTTCCGGTACATAGAGAGAACCAGAAGATCAGTGTAGACATTGCTAAGGACAAGTTCAAAAAACTTAATACAGGCGACCAATTGGTGATGGACCTTGAGATTTGTGACCCTACACAGAAAGCGAGTCTCGACCTCTATAATAGAAAAGGTGAACCTATCACTACGCTAAAACCTGAACTCTCAAAGAACGATGCACAGATGACTTTCGTTGTATCAGAGGCACTTAGCAAGCAACTAAAGGGTGAAGGGTGTATCTTAAAAGGTGAGAATATCCGCTTGTACACCATTTGTCGTTCTTCTAAGGATGCCACTTTATGGAATGGTTTTAAGGAGATTCAATGGGGCGAGACGCTCATTCCTGCCGAACAATTTGCAGGTATAGGAGAAGGGCAAAAGCTTGAAATTGTGGTGAGAGACGTTAAACCGAACGCAAAGGTTTACTTACGACAGAACAGAAAGATTGAAGGTCAATCCAACAGACCTAAGCTCTCGTTCTCAGAACAATATGGACATATTGTAAACCTGACAGAGGGAAAGGACGAGAAGACTTATATCGTTGAACTTGAACCAAGTACTATCAAAGAGTTGAAGCAGTATGGTTTAGCCATAACAGGACAGGGCTTCTACTTACGTAGCGTCAATGTCGTTGGGAAAAGTGCGAGTAATATCAACACATCTGTAGATAAGATAGCGATAAATCAACGACCCAAAGGTGCTGTCTACACTATCAATGGCTTCAAAGTAAGGGATGCTAACGACAATAGCAAACTGAGTCCTGGTATCTATATCATTGATGGTAAGAAGGTTCTAATCAAATAGAATACTCACAAGTAGCCAAGGGCACTACAAAGAAGACGCTTTACTGCCACAAAGATATGCCAAAAATTCAGTAGTCATACTTGGTAACAAAAGTTACAGACATATCCATCTAACAGAAGAGGATTGCCTCAATCGACACGATTGAAACAATCCTCTTTTTTCGTATTCAGGTAGATTACCAACTATTCTTACCTTCGTTTTATATCGTGCAAAGGCCTTGTACACATACTATCAAGCCTAAAGACCAATCGTGTAGGACATCGATACGATAACAGAACGGCATTTTTAGTTAGTAAAGCACCCATTTGAAAGCTCTTCATCAAGACTCTTCTACTTACCCATTATCTTCTTTCCGTTATGGATATAAACCCCTTTCACGGGCTTATCTACCTTGATACCAGACACAGTATAGTAACCAGTACGTACGTTATCAGTTACATTAGTAATCCCATCAGTAACAGGAACTAATGGCAACGATGCTTGTAAAGTCTTTGCTACAGTAGCAGGAAAAGACAAGTAAGCCTCACCCACTGGGACAGCCTCATCCTTTGCCTCAACGAAAGACTCACCTTGAAGAACATAGTTCTTTACCTCTGTCTCACTACTATCAGCCTTATTTCCATGCTCAACAACTACCATTGTCCAATACGCAAGCGATGGTAATGTGAAAGAGACCTTACCCTCACGTTGAGAGAAGACAACCTCTTGTGGTGCACCACCTAAGTAGTCAGGACTTGCTACCCATATACGTGACACCGAAGTAGCATCGTCAAGAACAATCTTCTTGTTCTTTAAGACATTAGGCTCAGGCATCGTCTCCTTCAAATCACGTATATTAAAGTTGTCTCTTGACACGTTATTGTAATTAAGTAACTGTATCATCGTCACGTCACCCTTTGTTGTACTGTACGTATTCACACTATACGGCTTGGTCCTATCGTCTGATTAGCAGCTTCGGCAATACTTGGATTAGGTGCTGACAAGTCCCATGCAGCCACGTTAACGCCGTCCATTGTCATATTAACAGAGGTTTCAACGTTCCCATCTCGTAAGTAGTTCTCGTAAGCAACAAGGAAGTCATAATAGTGGATGATAGACTCCTGCAGTTTCTCCGACATTTTTCGAGCATTATCAGGGAAATACTCTGTGAACAACATGTGGTCACCGCTCAATTCTATACGTGAACCACCGAGGGCAAAGATAGTAGCATTACCAAACAAAGCACTGCTCGTATGGAACTGACCACCATTGCCATTGCGACAGTGCAGATAAGCAGCAAAAACAGTATTAAAGGTATTCTTGCCATTATTATGGCGGTTGTCTTGTATTATCTTACGGTAGTTCCACATATAATCGTCGCCATCCCACATCTCATTATAGCCGAATTCAACGTTACCAGTACCAACGATCTTAGCTCCACCAAAGGTTGAGACCGCATTCATCACAAGATACTTATTATGATTATCAGCCTTCATACGATTGATGAAATTGGCAAAATAGCCTTCAAAGTCATGTGTGTCACGCCGGTCACCGTCAGTATAAACCTTCTTTCCGTTCACTTTCTTACTCTTCAAGTTGACGTAGTAAGCATCACGCTGGTGACCTAACTGATCGATATGAAAACCATCGAAGGCAAGGTTCTGATAGACCTTATTGATAGAACCTGATAGATAGTTAACCCAATCCTGATTACCTGGATTCATCACATAAATGCTTGGCCAATTGCCAAGAGGATACTGTACTTGACGAAGGTCATAGCCGCCTCCTTTCTTTTCATGCAAGTCTATCCAACCCCAATCACTACTAATACCATCATGACCATCAAAGTTATCTACTGTTTCAGGCTTTCCATCGATCATTCTACCAGTCACACCATATACTAAGTCATAGAACATACATTTACTTCCTACACCATGCAACTGATTAATGTAGTTCTCTATTGACGACTTATAGACATTACGCAAACCAATATCTTTCCACTTTGTAGAGTCTTGAGGGAATGGTATATGATGCTTCCACTGCCAGTCATAAAACTGAATACCCGTCATGTGATAACGATTAAGCATATCTACTTCCTTCTTAACCTGCTCAGGTGTCTTGTCAGAACCATAGTGAGAGACGAAACCATAACGTGGGAAACGACCCCATTCGGTAGACACATCTATTCCTATTGTCGCAAGTGTCTGCTCTGATGTACCATTATCTACATAAAGCTCAGCCATATATCCTGTGAAATTCTGTGCTGGCACTTTCCATTCCCAACGCTGTTTTCCACCGATTTCATCGGTCTTTATGACAGTATTACCATGTAAATAACGCACCTTTGCATTGACTGGGAGAAGATACTTCGATGTAAACGTAACTATTGTTTCAGGCTCATAACGCACCTTATCAGTCGTCAGTTCTACAGGAGTATAGTGTGAGGTCATATCTTCTCTCACCTTTGAAGCAATCGCTTCAACGGTAGTCCCGGTTGAAACACGTAGTGCGTTATCAGCATACTGAGGGGCACTATCAGCCAATCGAAGCTGATAGACAGTATTAGGTGTAGCCTCAAGGACAAGTCCCGTACCAGCACTTGCTGTCGTAACAGCCGTCAAAGCTACCGAACTCTGCCCACTATTTCCCTTTGCAATATATGCTTTTAGCCCCGTAGCTGCACTGAAATCGACAGCAAAAGGGCGTGAGAAGGTAGCATACTTACTGTTCTGCTGATAAGGGAAACTATCCTTTACCTTGTCAGAGACATAGGCTATTCCCTGCAAGACGGGCAATGCTGAAGGCTTTACATAGAACCAAAAATCATTAGAAACATCGGCAAAAGTATTCTGACCAAGGCTTGGACAACTACTACCTAAGTAATATACAGCAGACAAATGACAGCATCCATTGAAGGTTCTGTCACCGATATTCGTAAGAGAGGATGGTAGAACAACCGACTCAAGGGCTGAACACGTATAGAAAGCACCCGTCCCTAATGTTGTTACAGACTGAGGAATTTGTATCGTTTTCAGGCTCTTACAACCCTCAAAAGACCATTCGCCAATTTCCTTTATGCCCTCAGGAAGTTCTAAAGAAACCAAGCCACTATTCTTAAAAGCATGGTCCTTTATATACAGAAGACCTTTGTCAAACTGTACACTGGTCAGTTGGTGGCAATCTTGAAAAGCCTCTCCACCAATCTCCTTCACGCTTTCAGGTAATACAAGACGTATCAAGGCAGTACCTGCAAAAGAGCGATAACCAATCTTTTGTAGTGTCCCCGATAAAGTTACAGAAGTCAGACTCGTACAATCAGTGTACTCAAAGCCTTGCATCTCGACGACACGTGAGGCATCCATCACACGTTGTAAACCTTTACAACTATTAAAGGCACTGTAGCCAATAGTGCTTACCGAACTTGGTATTGTCACAGCTGTAATAGCATTGTTACGCTCAAAAGCATTATGCGCAATGGCTGTAACGGAATAAACCTTTTTGTTATTGCGAACTACAGAAGGGATGATGACCTCTCCACTCGTACTCTTTCCATCTACTAAAGTCACTGATTTGTCCGAGTTTGTAGTGTATTTAAGATTGTCATACACGAAGTCGTCTGCAAAAGAGAACACAGATGCCGACAATGCGACACACAGAATAAGCAATCGTTTTAATCTCATGGTTTTAATTCTTATTGGTTTTCTAAATGAGCCTATACAGCTTCTTTCATGCTTGATGGTAAAGTAGAAAGGCATCACCACAGTCTGACTACTTTTAAGCCAAGCCTTAGCAATGCCTTCATTATAAACGATATTAATAATTATTCATCCCAAAGAGAGTGCTTACCAATACTGATATCACCATTAGATGTTACTCTCAAGGCATCATCAGTCTCATCGTCATCAAACTCAAATGTGTGCTTCTTTGATAATGCAGAACCTGGATCAGCAGGTGTATCATCAAAAGATAAGTCCAATAAATGCTGCTCTATCTTTACAGCAACTTGCTCTGTTGCAGGAGCTATATAGTTACGTTTCATCGTATAATAACTTTTTTACCGTTCTTAATATATACACCTTTCTCCGTAGGGTTGATTACCTTTACACCAGAAAGCGTATAATAAACATTCTCCTCATCTGCCTTCTTGTTCTCAACGCTGCCGATACCCGTTGTATCATTAGACGTATTACCATCTTCATCATCAAGACTTAAGCCGAAGACTACTGGCTTTGCGCCTTGAACACCTGTCTCGTTGGTTTCATGAACATAAGCTCTACCACAATAGATGGTCTTTGCATCCTGCGTTAAGTGCAACTTATAATCAGCCTGTAGTGTCCAGTTACTCTTACCGTCTGTCTCTGTCTGATAAAGAAGAGTATCTTCGCGAACAGGCATTACCTTGTTATCAGCGAGCTTAGCAACAGCTGACTCTGCGATACGGTAGGTGTAAGTAGTACCAGGTGTACCAGCAAGAATAACACCTTCGTTGGCTGCGATTGAAGTAGACTTTGTCATCTTCAATATCTTCTGAACCTTTGTAGGCTGCGTAACCTTATATGTACTCTTACCTACATAAGCCTCCATAGCATCACGACCATTAGCTGCAACAAAGTCTACAGGGAAGTCGTGGGTGAAAGTAGCATACTTTGTATTCAATGTCTGCTCGTAAGTATCCTTCAAGTTGAGTGTGTTCCAATCAGCATTTGACTGATAAGCAGACAACTTACTTGCCTTTACATAGACATTCTTTGGTGTGTTATCGAATGCGTTAGTAGCCAATGTTGCAGGCGTTTCAGCCAAGATATTAACGTAATTCAAGTTTGAACAACCATTGAAAGCGTTAGCCTTTATCTCTGTTACAGTTGAAGGAAGAGTGATGAAAGGCAGACTTGTACAACCAGTAAACATACCTTCTGCCACGTATGTCAATGGCTGAGTAGCTGAAGATGTAGCAGGGAACTCTACGTACTTCAAGCTTGTACAGTTCATGAAAGCCCCTTTGCCGATAGTCATATCACCCTTGAGGTGAACACAAGTAAGTCCACTCTCTCGGAAAGCATCAGCACCAAGTGTCTTAACAGAACCCTTGAAGAAGAACTTCTTCAATGCACCAGTATACCAGAAAGCACCGTCACCGATAGTTTCAACCTTAGTACCATAGTCTACTGTAGCTAAATGATCACAGCTTCGGAAAGCCTGCGCATCAATTGTCTTAAGCTCTGCTGGCAACTTAATAGTAGTCAAATCAGTACACATATTGAATGCATTTGCACCAATCTTAGTGATGTTATCCCATGCACCTGGCTGCCCAGGAATACCCTTGATAGTTGTTAGTTTGCCACAAGCCCAGAATGTATTTGCAGGAATTTCAGTTACAGCTGCAGGCCATTCAACAGATGTTAAAGGTGTCGCCCAGAACACACCTGTGTCCATCTTCTTGATTTTTGAGAGGTCAACAGACGTCAAAGCATCACAGAGATAGAAGCAGTTATCGCCTAACTCCTCTACAGATTGAGGAACTTGAGACCATGTGATTTTATCGCAATCCTGGAATGCGCAGCTGTTTAAACGCTTTGGATTATAACCATTCCAATTGATAGTTGCTAAGTTCTTACAGTTCTTGAAGGTAAAACTTGGCAAGTTGTTTGAAGCATAACTACTTGGGAATTTAAAAGAGGTAAATGACTCACAACCTTCAAACACACCACCACCTTCAATAGAGGTAGGATCATTTTCACCTAAGTAAGTAACCGAATTAGGAAGCGTGATAGACGCCAACTTCTTACAGTTTAAGAATGCATGTGAGTCAATCTCCTTCAACTGAGAAGTACCATCAGTAGCACCTTCAATTACAAACTCAGTCATGTTCTCACATTGATCAAAACAACGTGATTCGATGTGCTGAACAGTCTTTGGGATTGTAATCTTGGTTATCTGGCTTGTAACACCAGAGCTTGCTGCACGGAAAAGGTTAGCACGAAGCATGGTAACCTTATAAGTAGCAGTACCTTGAAGTACTCCATTGTAAGTAACACCGGCTGTAACTGTTTCAGGAATAGTGACTGCTCCTACCTTACGAATGGCGTTATACTGCGCATCAGCCAAAGCTGCATCCTTCTTTGCATCAGTGCTCAAATCAGTCAAAGTTGTCCAACCACAGAACTCAACAGCGTTTTCCTGTGAGGAAACACTCACGAATTTCTGGATACTAAACAGCATACCATTGTACACAAACAGGTTGGCTCTTCGCTCAGAATCTGTTGGTTGAGAGTCGGCAAAGCATCCTAACGAGATGAATGCAAACAATAACAGTAGTAATTTTCGTTTCATTTTTTTTATTTAATAATTAATTTGGTCCGTATTGTTGATAGTAAACTACACGACTGAAGACCTTGAAACAAGTGGCTATCCTCTCTGATGTCGTCTCGTCTACATCCTTATATATAATGTCGTCTTCCATTCTCTATACGAAATAAAAGTTATTTTTAGTTTCAAACACCAAACAGAAAGACTGGTACAAAGGTAAGAAAATAAACAATTAATAAAACCTTTGGAACAACAAATACAAGTTATTAAAAAGCGTATTGAGCATTATAACAGTCAGTTATAAAGTTCGTTCACAACCTATAATATAACTATTGTATAACGGAGATAACACTTTATTAAGAAATTGTCGAGCAGACATTAAACTTCTATCTACTAATCATCACACTTTTTAATAAGACTTGTTTTTACCGATGAAATCAGTATTTTTATAACAAAAAGATACCAGTTAAGACTCAAAACAAGAATTTCTTAGTGTAGTATTAACCCTTACAACCGAAAAAGAAAAGACTCTTCTCCGAATTATTTTCATGAAAAAAAATATTTCCACTCACGTAAAAAAATATTTTTCTTCATGAAAAGAAATTATTTTGTTCATGAAAAGAAATAGAGATTAGGGGTGTTCAGAAATCGTTTTGCTTATAAAGTAGAGAGAACTGAATGCCAGACAACATAAATTACAATGCCATTAATCTACCGTTCTTACCATGTTTACTCAATGTATTAGTGCCTTTTGCCCAAACTATTGAAACTTGTCATGTACGGGAATAACGGTAGGATTAAAGGAATAAATTATCCCTTTGCAACTCGACAAAAGGGACAAAAAGAAACGTGCGACAGCCCAATGTACAAGACATTGGACTGTCGCACGAGGTATGACTTTTGTCTTATAAATAAAAGAAGGAAGTGTCTTCTACTATAGTTTTAGCACCATTTCATCGAAGGTATCGGGATTGATTGACTTCAGACGAACACGTGAACGATAAGCATAAACCGTTGCCTTTGAGCAACGAAGGAAAGAACAGATTAGCTCGTTCTCGTTTACTCCAAGTCGGATAAGCGCAAAGATGCGAAGATCAGTAGACAGATGACCAGGCTGTTTAGGGACTATCTGTTCCTCTGGCTTGAGTAACGCGTTGAAGTCGGACACGAAGTTAGGGAAAAGACCAAGGAAGGTCTCATCGAAACTGGCGTAGAAAGAATCCAACTCACGGTCGATTACCTCTTGTGACTTTAACGTGTTGAGTAGTTCGGTACGCTTGTTTCCTGTGACAAGGCGGTAGATCTGTTTGCGATAACTGTCTAATTTGTCGATATAATCAGAACACTGAGTAAGGAAGCGTGTGATATATTCGTCTTTAATATGATTTGATTCCTTCAACATCTCATTAGTGTTTGAGAGTCGAGCACGGATAGCACGAAGCTCTATAATACGGCGACGAATATAGATAATCATCATGAGAAGGAAGATAGACAACAGACTAATCAACACAAGAGAGACAGTAAGACGGAGTGTGCGGCTCTTTGCCTCACGTTCATGCGACTTAACAATAACAGGCCAGATGTCTGACATTGCTATCGTACGTTGGCGTGCGTTACAGAAGACAGCATCGTTCATAGCCTTATCCATATAGGCGTATGCACGTTTGGTATCGCCCTCTTCAAAGAGGATGACAGCCAACTGCTGGAGCGCAAGATACTCCTTTACTGAGTTGCGAATATCAGAGATAGACGCAGCGATAAGGTACTGTTTCTCAGCCTCAAGATTCTTTTCTTTACCGTAGATATCGGCAAGTGATATGGCAATAAAAGCCGTCTGACGATCGCCCAGAGCGTGTTGGCGATAGGCATCGAGGAGGATTTTCTTAGCTTGCTCATACTGTTGGCGATTGACAAGTTGCTCAGCACGTGACCAGATATCGGGCGAAGCGTTGTTGTCAACGACTGAGTCATTGCAAAGCTTCTCCATTCTCTTATATTGTCGCTTCTGCCATGAAGTCAACGAAGCGTCTGCAAGTGTACGATAGAGGGTTTTGCGAGTGGAAAAGTAATAGAATGACAACTCATTACCGATTTCTTTTCGAGGAATAGAGTTAACGATGTCGTTAGCTTCCAAGAGCTGACCACCTCGGATAAAGAGGTAGGCAAGATTAAGTTTGGCGTCGTTGATTTTATGTTTATCCCCCATCTGCTTAGCGATTTTCTGCTTATTAAGCGCATAGACAATGGCAGAGTCGACTGAATAAGAGGTATAAAGATTGAATAGCTTATCAGAGAGTTCGTAACGAGCCTGATTGGTTCGTGCATCATGAAGTTGCTTCTTCACACTACGGATGTAGTCTTCAAATTTCTTATCATAGCGAGGGGACATGGCTATCTCATGGTCGAGATCGTCAAGAGTGAGTATTTGGTTCTGTGCCTTCGTCAGTAAAGACGTACATAACATGATACAGATGCTTACGATTATTCTCATTCGTTTCATTATCATTTGGGATATAATGTCATTGTATATAATAACGTCTTTATAAAGACTTTTAGTATGTAATAGTGCAAGTAAGTTGGTGCTTAGTATAAGAGGCATAATAAGCCACAGAGAGACGTTAGATATCTATCGGAGTAGATAACACTCTGATGACATAGATACTTACGTTTCTCTGTGGCTTTATCATTTATTGTTTCATCTGTATCGGTAGTTACCGATAATTAAATTCATCCTAAAGTGCTTTCAAGCTGATGGCGAAACCACCTCCACGCACCTCTTGAAGCTTGAGAACATCACCCTTCTTAACAGTGCGCTTGGTGATGGTGTAGGCCTTTGGATTCTTCTCGTAATCAGCGTCCTTAGCGTCAGCATAGATGGTAGCCTCGTACTTTTTGCCCTTATCAAGGAAGTCGAGTTTGAGGATACTAAGGTGGGGTGCGATACCAGTCTTACCTCCTACAAACCAGTTGTTAGTACCTTTCGCCTTACGAGCAACGGTAACGTAGCGCGCAGGCTCAGCCTCAAGATAACGGCTGTCATCCCAGTCAACGGCTACATCCTTAATGAACTGGAAGGCATCATTATACTTCTGATAGTTCTCTGGGAGGTCGGCAGCCATCTGAAGTGGACTATACATTGTTAGATAAAGCGCAAGCTGACCTACGAGGGTTGTGTGAACATAGCTCTTATTATTGCACCATGTAGAGAGTTGAGTCTCAAGGATACCAGGGGTATAGTCCATTGGTCCACCTTGAAGACGGGTGAATGGAAGAATGACAGTATGGTTAGGATCACTTCCTCCAAAGGCTTCGTATTCTGTTCCACGTGCTGACTCGTTACCGACAAGGTTTGGCCATGTACGGCAGAGGCCAGTTGGACGTGTTGCTTCATGCCCATTCACCATAATATGATGCTTAGCCGCTTCCTTAATAACATGTAGGTAGTGGTTATTCATTGACTGTGAATAGTGATGGTCGCCACGTGGGATAATATCGCCTACATAGCCAGTCTTCACAGCATCGTAGCCATACTTATTCATCAAATTGAAGGCTTCCTCCATGTGACGCTCATAGTTCTGAGTACTTGAAGAAGTCTCGTGATGCATCATCAACTTTACGCCCTTAGAGTGAGCATACTCATTCAAGGCCTTGATATCAAAGTCTGGATAAGGAGTAACAAAGTCGAACACATAGTCCTTCCAGTGGCCGAACCAGTCTTCCCAACCGATATTCCAACCCTCAACCAATACTTGGTCTAAGCCGTTAGCAGCTGCGAAATCAATGTATTTCTTTACGTTTTCGGTATTAGCAGAGTGATGTCCGTTAGGCTTAGCATGGGCATAATCAGTCTGACCAAGCTTCACTGAGCTAAATTCATCAGTATAAGCCCAAGACTTACCACCTGCAATCATCTCCCACCAAACGCCACAGTACTTAGTAGGATGTATCCATGACGTGTCTTCAATCTTACAAGGTTCGTTGAGATTAAGGATGAGATTATTTGCAAGCATATCACGTGCATCATCGCTGACCATCACCGTACGCCATGGAGTCTCACATGGAGTCTGCATGAAACCCTTTCGTCCTGTAGCGTCAGGAGTAAGCCATGACTCGAAGGTCATGGTTTTGTCGTCTAAATTCAGGTGCATTGTAGCATAGTTAGCACATGCTGCTTCATGAATGTTAATATAGAGTCCGTCAGCAGACTTCATTTGTAAAGAGGTCTGTACGCCTGTCTCTGAGAAGACAGCAACAGATGAGTTGCTCCAGTTAACAGCATCATGGAAACGCTTGCGGATTTCAGATAGCTTTGATTCCTGCGTCTCTTGCTCCTGTGTGTCATAGTCTCCAGGAAGCCACCATGCCGTATGGTCGCCTGCCATAGCAAACTGTGTATGTTCCTCTTTGATAACGAAATAGTTCAGTTCTGGCTGTTGTGGGAACTCGTAACGAAGGCCCATTCCATCGTCATAGACACGGAAACGGATTACTATATTACGTTTGCTACTTGGCTGATTAAGGTCTACTTCCAACTCATTATAATGGTTGCGAATAGTAGCAGTTTCTCCCCAAACAGGTTTCCAAGTCTCATCAAAGGTCGTAGTCTTGGTTCCTGTCTTCTCAAAACCGTCCATTAAGCTGGTTTCATCCATTCCTTTACTGGCATGCTTGTCCTTTGCCAATTCTAAACCTAAGTGTGAAGGCTTAACAACAGCCTTACCCTTATAAGTCATCTCATAGGTTGGCACGCCATTTCCCGTTAGTGAGAACGTCACAGCAACATTACCATTTGGAGACTTAACTGTCTGCGCATTCGCAATGCTTGCCCATCCCATTAAAAGCCCAATAAGGGCAATATTGGTTTTCTTCATTGTTTTGTTTAAGTATGTTGGTTATTATTTCTTTGATTAAGGATTGTAAGTTTTTAGCTTACTGATAGATGCAAAGTTAGCAAAAAAGCCTTAAAGAAAATGCAATAGTAGTATTTAAGTAGATTTAAGAAACGGTAAATACAAGATAACAAACTTATTATCAATTATTTAATAAGTTGCTATAATTTATCTAAGTAGATAGCTTTTAATTCCACTGAAAGTATTATCTTTGCATTGAATAGCGTTTTAGTCATGAGAAAACTATTATTATATGTACTTTTGCTGTTACTCCCTACGACAACATTTGCAGGTAGTAACACTGAACAACTACGCCAGAAATTAGACAAGCTATTGGCCCAAAGGAATGCACTTATCAATGCTAAGAACAAAGACATCAAACGGTTAAAGAAATATCTCACGGCTAATGGTAATGCTATTAACCATCTTCAAACCTACGAACAACTCTATGAAGAGTACTATGTCTTCCAGTTTGACTCTGCAATGACCTATCTTGATAAGGGTATTCAACTGTCTCGACAAATAAAGAACAGCTACTACTATAATACTAATGTTATACGAAAGGCTGAGTTACTGTCTATTGGTGGCCTTTATAGTGAGGCTGTTCACGAGATTGAACAAGTAGATACTACGCTTCTTGATAGGCCTCAACGCTTTGAATACTATTTCTCTCTCTTCCGTATATACACCTATTGGGCAGACTTCTGTAACGATAAGACATATACTCCAACATACCGAGAAAGAGCAAAGAACTACCTTAAGAAGGCTATGCCTTACTGCGATGAAACCAATAAAAGTTATGAGTATTACTGCGGTGAATACGCTGTTTTTGTCTTAAACAATCACATGGAGGCACGTGCTCATTACCTTAAAGCAATAAAGCAACTACCGTCGTCTTCACGTTACTATGCGATGGCTTGCTTTGCACTCTCGGGTAACTACGGTAGTGAAGGGGATACTGAGAAACAGGAGGAATACCTCTTATTGTCGAGTATTGGGGATATGGAGAATTGTACAATGGAGAACTTTGCACTACAAACCTTGCCATGTATATCTTTGAACATAATAAGAACGAACTCGACCGAGCGCAACAATACATACAGACTGCCCTTGAGGATGCCCGTTTCTATAATAACAGACTTCGTATAATAGAGATTTCAAGTAAGTTACCTGCCATTGTTAGCAGTTATCAACAGACGCTTAACCAGCGGAATAAAGTACAGATGACGGCCATCATTGTTATCTCACTGTTACTTCTCTTCCTGCTTTTTGCTGTCGTATATATCGTAAAACAGACCAAACGACTTAGTCTTCAACAGCAAAAGTTACAACTAAATAATAATCAACTCTCCGCTCTCAACACACAGCAAAAACAGCTGAATACACAACTAAACGACCTTAACGCTTTGCTTGTAGACACCAATCGAAAGCGCGAAAGATTGGCGAAGTTGTATATTGACCTTTGTGCTAAATACATTGCAAGACTAAAGAAACAACAGACATTGGTCAAGAGGAAGATAAAAGCCAACCAAACAACTGAATTGCTTAGTCAGCTCTCCTCTGAGCGACTCTCAGAGGAAGACGCAGCTACGTTCCTGTCTCGTTTCGACAAAGCGTTCCTTGACCTCTATCCAGACTTTACTGAAGAACTTAATAACTTACTCTTACCTGAAGGCAAAATTCAGAACAAAAGCAATGATGGCCTTACCACCGAGCAACGCATTATGGCCTTAATCAGATTGGGCGTAAAGGAGAGCTCTGAGATAGCCGACCTCCTTTTCTATTCTCCACAGACCATCTATAACTACCGTTCAGTACTTAAAGGGAAAGCTGTAAACAAAGAGACTTTTGAAGAAGAGGTAATGACCTTGTGTCGTGTCATTGGTAAATCGAATACCAACTAACTCAAAACAGGAGTTAAGAACAGCCTTTGCTATGTCAATAAAATGGTTCTTCCGTTAAATGTGTGGACGCTTTTCGTAGTGCTTTAACGTAAGAGCCAAAGTTACTCATTAAACAAAAATATGGCTGAGACAGTCAACTATCTATTCTATTTTCATCCTCTTTCATTGAAAATCTTTATATTTTAAGACTTCGAAAATCTGCAGACAAGGGTTTGAAAAATCATTACATAATTTCAAGGAAAACACCTATAACTAACGGTAAAAATACACACATGAAGCGAGCTTGCAATCAACAGAGTATCAATTAGTTACCAAGTGTAAAGTAAAAGATGCCTAATTGGAGTTCAAAAGGGCGTTAGTAAGGGTCTTAAAGAGTATCTTTTGCAAGCCAAAAGGGCGTCTTTTAGAAGCCAAAAGAGCATGTGTTGGATTTGAGCTGTACAAAAATAGTTTACAAACATGATTTAATAAGGGAATAAGCAGGTTATAGATGACAGATTGGCATCACGCCTAATTACATTTATCATATAGTTTACCCCCCCTTATAAAACAATCTTATTGGCGGTAAGCTTACCATGTATGTATATTAATCTCATTCTATTAACGATCTACGCATTTAACGGAAGAACCAATAAAATTAACGAATCAAGTTAAAAACCACAAACTTTCAATAGCATAAAATAAATTAATCACTTAATAGAAATAAGTGTGCTACTTTTGTATTCATAATTAAGTCGCTCAGTGATAAGTAGGTATATATTCACCAAAAAGACTATATAGAGAGTATGAAAACAAAAGCTTTTAAGTCAATGGTTGTCCTCTTGATTGGTGCAACACTCATGAGTTCATGCGTAGGGTCGTTTGCTTTGTTCAATAAACTTGCTCATTGGAATAAGCGAGCAACCAAGTCTAAGTTCGTCAATGAGATTATCTTCATCATTCTTACACCTGCCTACGCCTTCTGTGGAGTTGCTGATGCTGTCGTTCTGAACTCTATTGAGTTCTGGACAGGCGACAATCCCGTTGCTAACCAGGTAGGTAAGACCCGTAACATCAAGGGTGATGATGGCTTGATATACGCTGTTAAGTATCTTGAGAACGGTTATCAGATAACAAAACCAGATGGTAGTGTATTCTACTTCACCTACAACAAGCAGGAGAACACATGGTACATGAATGCAGAAGGCAAAGAACAGAAGGTTATCCACTATAACGGTGACGGTTCAGTAAAGGCTTTCCTCAATAATGGTTTGACTGCTGATGTAACGTTGGATGCCGCTGGTTTATATGAAGTACGTCAGCTGCAAGCAGGTACAAGCTACTTTATGGCAAGAAGATAAACTATCGTTTCCCATTCATCTTCTCCTTTGTTACGATAAAGGAGAGGGTGAAAGAGATAGATACGCATAATTAGTTCCCATGAAGAATACATCAATATAGCAACAAGACAGCCTACTGACAAAAGGTAGTAAACACGCTTGCTATAAGCAAATAACCAAATAGGGGCACAGACGTGTTCCTATTTTGCTTTTCTATGAAACAACTCCTAACAACATATTGTACGTTTAGTATTTTCCAAAGAACAAACCTCTACATATTAGATATAAGTCCTCTCAGTAGACAATAACGACACCACCCAACCGACCTCACCATCGCCTACAATCAAGCCATTGCCCCACACAAACGGTCTGAACGCCGAACATATTTCCTGTTAAGCCTTACCGCTCATTGTATTGAGGATTAATTCTATTTCCCCCTCACCTTATTATATATATAGTATGACCTTAGAAAAGAGACATATACCCCCCAGTAAGAATCCACCATATAATATAGACACCTCTACTCTACCCTACTTAAAAAGGGCTTACACAAGGTATAACACCCTTGGCAAGCCCTTTTATATTAATGTTTTGCTTACAGATCCTTACTTCAACTTCAAGTCGTAGTTCATATCCTTGGTATTTGTTGCAGGCTCCTCGAACTCGTCATTAACAAGACGGAGTGTAGAATCGTTCACAACAAGGAAGTTTGTCTTGTTACCCTTACCCAATTCAAACTGGTAGTAAGTATTCTTCTTGCCCTTAACATCCTTCTCAATAACCTGATACTTACCGTTATAGTTATAAACAGTATCAGCCTCAGAAGCAGATTTCATATAAGCCTCAGATACGCTGAAACCGTTTGAAGAATCCTTAGCCAAAGCCACACGATACTTGATACCAGCAACATCAGCAGCAGGTGTCAGGCCTTCGTAAACAGCAGAGTCGCCAGCAGCAGCAGTTGAGTCCTGTGCTGATGAGTCTGCACCCCCATTGTTTGCAGTAGTCTTGCCATTGTTACAAGCTACCATAGCTGCGCATGCAGCTACCATAAACATAATCTTTTTCATAATCATTTTAGTTTTATATGTAAACTCTAATTTAACTCTCGAGCTGCAAAGATATTGTATTTACAATTAAAAACAAGAATGTTTTAACCTTTATTTATTCTTATCGTGCAAGTTTTACTTTATTTTTATCGCCATAGCACGTATCCCTTGTCCACCCTGCGAGTTCGTTGCTCTAATTACAAAATGATAATCTCCTGGTTGCGCATTAGCCGGGATGTAGATGCTTTGACGGGCGTCATAGTCTTTATTACCACGTGGGATAACAAAGTCCTGATTATAATAGAACGCATTCTTCTGAGGATCTTTCTTTGCGTCTAAGGCGCATGTCTGTCCTTGTGTTCCGTGTGTATGGTGGTCGAAGTTATTATGGATTTCAAGGTTATAACTACCTAACTCCTCATGACCAGTAATTCGATAGTGGAAATAAATACTATCTCCACGGTTATACACTTGGCAGTCTACAGGATTAGCCGTTATACCTAAATCAGTAATAACTGGTACCTCTACGCTTTCTGTTGAGCAAGACACCATCCCGAGGAGGGCTGCTACAGCTATTAAACTAAATAGAATCTTTTTCATAATGTGTGCTTTATTACTTAATCCGTTAGGGTTAATTCTGTTTCAATACTTTGTTTTCTTATCTTTAAGATTTAACCTACTTACAAGAAGACAACACCCTCTTGTCACTCACTTTACTTGTTATGAACAAACAAGCTGAAGCACATCCCCTTATAAGTAGGTCCTCATCATTTATCAAGCATTTATCGTTTTCGTTTCTTACTTACTTAACGATAAAGTCCTCAATTTCCTCAGTAGTCTCACGACCCTTACTATCCTTCACCGTGAAATGGATGTGATAAGTACCTGGCTTACACTCAGCAGGGATAGTAACCTCCTGTGTGAAAGTAATGTTACCACTCTTTCCTTTGTAACCATCCACGTCTATCTCATGCTCTTTATCACCATGGAACTCTATCTCGATTTCGTCAATAGGGTCCTTGGTAACGATGTTTGCAGAGAAAGTAAGCTTACCATTCGCTGCTCCAGACATAGCATTCACCTTCAAATCAGAAATCTTTGGTGCATTAGGGTCAACCACCTTCTTCTGCAAATTAACCTTCTCTACGATGGTGTTGACGCCTCCCTGTTCGTTAGTAACCTTAATTGTGCAAGTGTAGACACCCTCAGCAAGTGTTTCAGGAAGGTCGAGATGCTCGTGGAAAGTAGTGTTGAGCACTCCAACATACTTGAGACTGTTGTAAACCTTCTCCACCTTATTATTCTCATCCTTGTAGAATGAGACGCTGACAGACTTTAGCTTAGAACTTGACTGTATTTTACATTCCAAGTGGATGTCGTCGCCAATTGTGCCAACCTTGCTGTTGTCGTGTCCGATCTCTACTTCGCTAAAAGTGATACCACCGTTTGCAGGAGAATCATTATCGTCACTACATGAAGTAAGTGTCATTGCAAACACGCTCAAAAGCGCCATAGCGCCCATTAAAAGTTTCTTTTTCATTGTTTAATCTGTTTTTGATTGAAGCTTTCGCCTCGGTTTTCTATTATGTTGTTTATCTCATTCTTTACGTTGTGAAAGGATGACATGGGAGACAGTGTGTTGTTAGTCCGTCTCTCCATGTCTATCCAATCGAAGTCTCAGATTAGTGTATTTGATCAAGCATTTATATTGTTTTCGTTATTGAAGTTACTGTTCATCAGAACTCAAAGGTAGCCATCAGTGCCACGTTGCGGCCTGGCTCTGGCACATCTATGAGTCGATAGAAACTCGTGTGGTCGTAATACTTACGATTGAGGAGGTTCTCTGCGTTAAGACTCAGTCGTAACGTACGCTCACCAAAGGCAAAGTCTTTCCCCGCAGTGAGGTTCAACGTGTAGTAACCCGGCGTCGGCTTCTCTGGCGGAACTATGTTGTTTTGTCTACCAGTGACGTGCATGTTCATTGCGACAAAGCCTTCATTACCTACGTTCTTACGACAGAAGGCATAACGAAGGGTAGCATCTGCCGACCAAGGAGTGCTGAATGGGAGTGTATAACCCTTCTTTTCGCCTGACAACTGTTCTGCATATAGATATTCACCCTTGAACTCTGCACTCAATGAAGGTAGTATCTTCCAGTCGGCCTGTAGCTCAAATCCACAGCGGATAACCCTACTCTGCGTGTAATAATACCATTGCAAACCTTCATAATAGTTCGGTGTCGGATTCATATAGATGTAGTTTGGAAAATAGTTGAGATAGGGGTCGAACTGAATCGTTAGTCTATCGTTTCCCCAATGAATACCAGCATCCAACTGATAGGACTCCTCCGGGTTCAGATTAGGATTACCTTTCTCATATCGGAAGATGTGATAATTAACACCATCTGTGCCCAACTCCTTAGGAATTGGTACTCGGAAGCTCTTTCCTATATTTGCTTTTAGAATCCAACCTGCCGTTGCGTAGTTGATACCAGCCGACCACGTGAGACTATTGAGCGAACGACAGAGGTCCTGCGAACGTTCTTTATAAATGGTATCGGTGGCACTTACAGGCGTCTTAAACCAGTCGGTATAACTATGAATATTCGTCCTTACGTGGTCGTAACGTACACCAGCGTTTACAATCAGGTCTTTCTTAATTGTGTAACGGTCGAAGGCATACGCACCAAATGAGGTTGTTTCAAAGTCAGGGATGATAAAACCCCAGCCCGCACGACGGTTGTGTTGATACTCACCATTGACTCCTGCCGACAGACTATGGCGTTCGTTCAAGTCATAACGTGTCATCAGATTGGCCGTGTAAGTATCTTTCTTGAACTCACGCTCCAGTGAGTTCGGTGGCGTAGGCATGTATCCATGTGCGATAGGTTCGGTTAGCTCCTTGCGGTGGTTGTTCTGATAGGCTAAATTTAACTCTAAAGCAAGCTGCCCTTCTTGGTAGACTGTATGACTCATCACCTTGAAGTGGTTCACACTCTGGTAGGGTAAGTCGATGTCTCGACGTGACTTATCATAGTCGATGCTCGACAGTCTCACCTCTAACCCATGTGCGTTAGCAAAGAAGCCGCTCTTTGTGTAGGCATCCGACAGCTTGAGCTCGGTATGAAAATTAATACCCTTATAACCCAACGTCACACTCCCATCTCGTTCAAGACCAGCCGTGTTGCGAAGGAGCTTGTCCTTCAATGGGATGTCGTAAGAGAAGTACTGAATGCTATTCGTTGGCACTCTGTAATCGGCATAGTCGATAAGTGTTGTGTTAGCCTTCCAATAGAAGCCCCCTGTGATACCCTGTAAGCGAGCCGACAGACCAACTGATGCATTGTTGCTACGGCCGAAGAGCGACACAGCCCCTTGGAATTTCTTCGTTGGAATATAGTTGCTATAGAGGTTTATCACGCCACCAATGGCATCTGAACCATAGAGTAACGCTGCCGGCCCCTTGACAACATCAATGTGGTCGATGGCAAACTGGTCTATTTCCAACCCATGGTCGTCGCCCCACTGTTGCCCTTCATGCTTGATTCCATCCTCGGTTACAACCATACGATTAAATCCCAAACCACGTATCGTTGGCTTTGATTGCCCCGAACCAATACTCATTGCCTTTACACCAGGGATGCCTCTAAGGCTCTGCATCAAACTTCCTGAGAAGTTATTCTGTAGGAACTCTTTGCCAATACTTATCGTATTGACTGATGATCTCATCTGAATGTCTTTCTGCCTGTTGCCCAATACGGTCAGATCTTGCATAACAATACTACTGTCAACGCCTGCTTCAAGCGGTGCTGAAGGTGCTTTTGACGTGTGATTGTCTGCCAATGCTGTCATGCACACAGGAGAAAGAACAAAAGCTAATAAAGCCTTATTCATTTCCAATTGTTGTTGAATGTTGATAAAATTATGGTATGTCAGCCTTGTTTTATACATGCGAAAAGGCGTGTATAACAAGACTTTTTTAGGCACATTGACGACAGAAAAGGGACTATCCTACGGGGTTCTATTTATCCTCGAAGGCTGCTTTCGCCTATTACGGCCAAAGCTGACAAGGCGTAACTATCTCCTTTTAGTGTCTGTGCCTGAGCTTGTTTCTGCTTTAAAATCGGTAATAACCAATGGTTTGGACTACTCACATCAGTATCCAACACCCTCTTTGGCCTATAGACAATAGGCCATGACAAGCAGATACAATCTCTCTTTAGAATCGTGTAGGAGGTGCCCTAAGGCTAATGACTTCCACTTCTGGGCGTACATACCTCGTTACGCAAGCAAGGAAAAGGAAGCCAAGTAAAATGATAACTACGTCATTCAACTGAATGCTCGTAGCTTTCATGTAATTGAAAAAGGCAAAATGACAAATCTTACAGGTGTCTGTATCATGGCTCTGACTATGTTGACCAGCCGTCTTATGACCTACAGCAAGCTCAGACTCTACCTGACATACATGCACAGCCTTAACTACCATTGGTAACATAAAGAGTACCAATAGCAGCCATGCAACGAGCATCTGTCTTGTATTTCTGTTCTGCTTTGCCATTTAAAAACCTTTATAATCGCTCGACAAAGATATTTATTATTTTGGGAGAAAGCAAATAATATGTTTTTATTTTTGCTATTATTAACAGTAAAAAACGGTTGCTAAACTTTCTTCTCGGGGTTGTTATGATGCTAATCAGTGCTTTTTTCATGGCATTACCTAAGTCTTTTCTGCCCCCATTGATCGACGATTAGGAGTCTCCATGGCCCTACTTTCAAATTCTTTTCATGAAGATAAAGATTTATTTTCACGACAATAAATATTTTTTTTCATGAAGAAAAATATTTTTTTTCATGAAAAAAATTCGCCACCGACTATAAGCAGCCCTCTTCAAGGGCGATAGAAATTGGATTGCATCGGCTTAATTGGTTTATATATGGGTACGTTCTGTACAGATATTCAAGTCTGTTTGTTGATGAATATATCCACTCTTCATAGCCCCCAAAGGGTTCAATCGGCATAAAAAAGGCAGGAATACACGATGTATTCCCGCCTACCTTCATCTAAGAAAAAGCTTGTCGCCAAACTATCTCGTCTCTTCCATGCTTATGGAAGGTGTTTTATTGCAGTGTAATAAGCCATATCATGGTATCGTTCAGCTCTATTCACACTACCCCCATCTTTATATTCCACGAATGGAATAAACCTACTGTCAGCATCGTTAAAAGTTCCAAGAAGATTTAATCCGCTTGTTTCTATCGGCGTATAATACCACCCCTTCGGGTTAAAACCATTATAAGGAGCATTAAAAGGCTTGTCCTTAGAGCGAATAAAATCCCACTCTCCTAAGTAATAATTATAGTAGAATCCATTACTGCCATTCAACAAATAGGCCACTTCAAGGCCGAAATTGTCTACAATATTATTGTTAGGATCTTTCAAGTCGATGTTCCAACCGTCTTTACAAATATACTTTGAATAGCGCACACCACCCGTAACAGCTGATGGAGTAGCCACTCCAGAGCCTGTATTGATTACTTGATAGGCCTTATTCTTAGCAACTACTTCTGCATACTCTGCGCCCGCAGCTAAACAAATAGACCTTCCTGCAGGAATTGAAGTGGTTGAGTTTCCTGGCATACCGACACTGCTACTGCCTCGACTCAATGCTTTGAGGTCAGTCAGATTAGCGACATATAATGCTCCATAAGGAGGTACATTCCATGGGTTTGGACTCACGAGATAATAGCCTTTCAGTGATACCGTCTCTCTTGAAGCGTTCGTTATCTCAATCCAACTACGCTCCCCATTCTCAGCAGAAGAGTGGTAATACTCTGTTATCATCAATACTCCACGTGTCTCTTTCAGACTTGCATTGACACTAAAGTTATACGTATCGCCATCTTTGAAGTCTACAATAGCTTTCGCCTCACGGTAGAATCGATTACGCATAGACAAGAACTCAATCTGTGGAGCTACTGCACCTGTCTTGCTATCAGCCTCACTGCGGAGGATAACTCTTGTTTTTGTCGTACTGGTGACACCTGGTGTAGCCTTTACCCAGATATAGAAAGGCTTGGTATACTTAGTTGTTCCTGCTCCATCAGACGCTCCTCCGATAGCAAAATTATTAACCCTAATCGTGTCACACTCGTCCAAGACTTTTCCTTGTCGTTTATCTACATTAATCCTGTATGAACTTGGGTCCCATACAGGAGAAGCTTGTGAGAGGTCAAATGTACCATCCATGTGGAGCACGTCAGACTTCAAGGCAATAGAATAAACGTTGCTCTTGTAATACATATCCGACTTTGCTCTAACACCAATCCAGCTTCCTAACATTAAAAACTGAACTTTAGCGTGCTTTGTAGCAGGGTCTACTTTCGTCAACTTAGAATAGAGTGGGATGTTATAATCGTATGAACTCGCATCTATAACCTTTGGTCCGAAAACCCTCATGACGCCATTTGCACCAATACCTTGTGTCCATGCACCATTCTCAACACCGTCTTCTTTTCCCGTAGCCGAGGCTACCTGTAGTTTAGATAGGTCGAAATCAGATGGTACGGAGAACGTAAAGAAACCCTTATTGGCTGAGATAATCTGCAAGCCCTTGTCTATCTTTCTACTTATTTGGTGTGTTCCATCGGTGATATAGACGAATAAAGGAATCGAACTACCTACCCTCCAGTTATAAGTCAACGACCCTTGTTTGTCGTAGGTGATAGGCGTTCGGGTCATAGAAGGCTGCTCGGCATCCCATACGGCAGTCATCTGCTTAGCATTCACCATGTCTGCAACACTCTTGTCTAACGTAACATCAACAGCGATAGTTGTTTCTTTCGTTGATTCCACGTGCTCATCAGAATGAATGACATCCTGTGAGCAGGCTATTAATCCATGTGTTATGGCTGCGTAAATAAATACTTTTATAATGTTGTTCATATATTACTTGTTTATAGAAAAGACTGATGTGTGTTTAGCTTGACTGTTAGAAGGAGTCGGAGTGTCGTCTTCGTACTCCTCATCTTCATCATCCATCTTGTGTCCTTCAGAACCTTTGGGAAAATTACCAGAGACTGACTCTAAGAAAGAATGCTCCATTATGATTGGGATAACAACCATAGTAGGAGCGCTGTATTTACTTTTCATTTTAGTGTTAATTGGTTTGCTTAAATAGATTTATGGGCTTTCCCTATCTGACACGACGCCAGACTAATACAGATGACACCTCCAAATAAACATAGTTATACCATTAGGTAGATGTGGTTACACAATCAGGTTGATATGGTTATACCATATAGAAAGACGCAGTTACACTATCAGGTCCATGTGGTTATACCGTTAGATAGATCAGATTACACCATCAAGTTGATATGATTATACTATTAGATAGATGTCATTACACTATCAAGTTGAAATGATTTTACCATTAGATAGATGCGATTACACTATCAGATTTATGCGGTTACATCGTAGGTAAACATTGTATGCACAGTCATTAGAAACAAGGTTTGCGTACTGTGCATCTTAAACAAAGGTGAGTATAATTCCCCCACAAGCCACTGTAGGCCTGCAGGGGACTATAATTTAATTACGAATAAAGTTTATTCGTGGTTCTCAAAATCATTGTTCTCGCGACGTGGGCGACGCTCGCCATCACGACGATCACCCTCACGACGTGGACGACGGTCGCCTCTTGGACGGCGTTGTGGCTCTACATAACCCTCTGGTTTGTCGAGTAACACACGACGAGAAAGCTTATACTTACCAGTCTTAGGATCAATCTCAAGGAGCTTAACCTTTATCTTATCGCCCTCCTTAATACCAGCTTCTTCAACAGTCTCAAGGCGCTTCCAGTCGATTTCTGAGATGTGTAACAAGCCGTCCTTACCTGGGAGTATCTCTACAAAGCAGCCGTATGGCATGATAGAACGTACTACACCCTCATAGACCTCACCGATCTCAGGAACAGCAACGATAGCCTTAATCTTACCGAGAGCAGCGTCGATAGAGTCCTTGTTTGGCGCAGACACCTGTACCTTACCTACTCCCTCTGTCTCTTCGATAGTGATAGTAGCACCCGTCTCCTCCTGCATCTGCTGAATAATCTTGCCTCCAGGGCCAATGACAGCACCGATGAACTCCTTCGGAATCTCCAACTGTACGATACGAGGAACCTGTGGTTTCATCTCTGCACGTGGCTCGGCAATTGTCTCAGTCATGATGTTAAGGATGTGCTCACGAGCTGCCTTAGCCTGCATAAGCGCCTTCTCAAGTATCTCGAATGACAATCCGTCACACTTGATATCCATCTGAGTTGCAGTCAAACCATCCTTTGTACCAGTTGTCTTAAAGTCCATATCACCCAAGTGATCTTCGTCTCCAAGGATGTCACTCAACACTGCATACTTGTCTTCACCAGGGTTTTTAATAAGTCCCATAGCGATACCTGAGACTGGTTTCTTCATTGGAACGCCTGCATCCATCAGTGCAAGTGTACCCGCACATACGGTTGCCATGGATGAAGAACCATTTGATTCGAGGATTTGACTAACCAAACGAACAGTGTAAGGGAAGTCCTCTGGGATCTGACCCTTTAGTCCTCTCCATGCAAGATGACCATGCCCAATCTCTCGACGACCAACTCCTCGCTGCGCCTTAGCCTCACCTGTACAGAAAGGAGGGAAGTTATAGTGAAGAAGGAAACGTTGGTAGCTCTTCTCCAAGACGTTATCAACCATCTTCTCATCCATCTTTGTACCGAGAGTACAGGTAGAAAGAGACATTGTTTCACCACGTTGAAAGAGTGAACTTCCGTGTGGCATTGGTAGAGTATCTACCTCGCACCATATAGGACGTATCTCATCTGTTGCACGACCGTCCATGCGCTTGCCTGTATCAAGTACGCTTCGGCGCATAGAGTCACGCTGAACATCAGCAAAGTAACGGTCGATAAGTGTGTGTTTTTCTTCGAGGTCGTCTTCTGAAAGGTCTGTGTGAGCTGCATCATAAGCCTCAGTAAATTCAGACTTAATCTTATCGTAAGTCTCCTCACGGTGCTTCTTATCATCGTCACCACTCTGAGCCTGTGCGTAGCAAGCGTCGTATGTAGCCTTGCGAAGCTCTTCACGGAGCTCTTCATCATTGACTTCATCTTCGTATGCACGCTTAACATCTGTTCCGCAAGCCCTTGACAGCTCCTCTTGCATCTCACACATCGGTTTGATAGCATCGTGTGCTGCCTTCAAGGCACCGATGAGATCCTGTTCAGAAACCTCCTCCATCTCACCTTCAACCATCATGATATTGTCCTTGGTAGCGCCTACCATGAGGTCCATATCAGCCTCCTTCATCTGCTCGAAGGTTGGGTTAATAACGTACTCGCCGTTAACTCGTGCAACGCGAACCTCTGATGTAGTGTGCTCGATAGGGATGTCTGAAGCAGCAAGAGCTGCTGAAGCTGCCAATCCAGCAAGTGCATCAGGCTGATCAACGCCGTCAGCTGACAGCAACATTACCTGTACATAAACTTCACAGTGGTAATCTGATGGGAAAAGTGGACGAAGAACACGGTCCACAAGGCGTGATGTAAGGATTTCGTCATCATTGGCTTTGCCTTCGCGCTTGGTGAAACCACCAGGGAAACGACCTGCGGCAGCATACTGCTCGCGATAATCAACTTGCAAAGGCATGAAGTCTGTGCCCGGAACTGCCTCTTTAGCTGCACAAACAGTGGCAAGAAGTACGGTGTTACCCATGCGGAGTACCGCTGCGCCATCAGCCTGCTTTGCAACCTTTCCGGTTTCAATTGAGATGGTTCTCCCATCTGGCAACTGAACTGTTTTCGTAATTACGTTCATCTAAAAATTATAACTTATTGTTTTGACCAACATCTTTGGGAACCAAAAGCGGCAACAATGCGCAAGGTTCTAAAGTCTTGATGTTACCTTCTCACGCGTCCCGAAAAAAATTAATCCGTGCAAATTTACCTATTATATATGTAACACACAAATAAATAACCATATTTTTTGCGGTGCTAATTATCAGATGTTAAATCGCTTATCACTATACGCTCTCTGCTCAGACACGACCTTTCTGATTTTAGGCGATAGTTTTCTTCTTTCAAGGCGATTGTCGGACCGATGCTAAAGTAGGGTCTTTCATGGTACAGAAATCGTCGTTTTCATCGTAAGAAATCTATGTTAATGAATTATGACAACCTTACTCTCTCGAATTATTTTCATGAAAAAAAATATTTTTATTCATGAAGAAAAATATTTCTTATCGTGAAAATAAATATTTTTGTTCATGAAAAGAATTTGAAATTATCGGCCGATTGGTATCGAACGAAAGATATTACCCGACCACCTCGAGCGACAATAAACAATGAAAAAACGCCTCTCAGCAGTAGTATTCACTCCCCTCTCCTATCAAGAAGAAACCAAGGTAGGGCCTTTCCTTAGCCTAAAAATAAAAAGGCTTCGCATCCCTGCGAAGCCTTTCGTTTAACATCAATCTTACTCACGTAAGTTTTGTGTCCTTGTACTAACTCAAATAATTAACTTTAATAACGACTATTTTCTATTTGACAACGCAAAGTTACAAAAAAAACACATAAATAAAATGAGATTTAGAAATAATCATTAATACTTTTAGACTTTATAACAGAAAGCGCAGTTTGGCGTATTTTTTTAATAGGTTTTGACACAACTATTTCCTCTCTTAGCCTTATTTTTAATAGTGTTCACGGTCTTTTCCACGCTCTTTCACCAACTATTTGCCCCATAACCTTGATTTATAATCAGTTTTATTTGTCCATATCAACATCTTGCCGTACCTTTGCAACCAATAAAAAGGTAACATACCACCTGAGAGTCTGCGTACTGACTGATTGAAGCCCGTCGCAGGCAAGTGTCTTTTTAGTGGGTTCGTTTGGTGGTGATCTTACCTTTATATAGGATAATAAATAATAAACAAACGAATTTGAAGACATTTGAAGAGTTAGGTGTGAGCGAAGAGATTCGTCGCGCCATTGGTGAGCTTGGATTTGAACATCCAATGCCTGTACAAGAAGAAGTAATCCCTTATTTACTTGGTAATCGTAACGACGTCATCGCACTGGCACAGACTGGTACGGGTAAGACGGCTGCCTTCGGTCTTCCTCTGCTGCAACGCATTGACACAAGCAGCAAGGATACGCAGGCGATAGTGCTTAGTCCTACACGTGAACTATGTTTGCAGATTGCTGATGACCTAAAGGAGTTTAGCAAGTATATCCCCCATCTACACATCGCAGCGGTCTATGGCGGTGCATCTATCGATACACAGATTCGCCAGTTGCGCCATGGTGTACAGATAATCGTGGCTACACCGGGTCGACTGATTGACCTTATGCACCGTGGAAAAGCTCGTCTTGATAATGTGAGAAACGTTGTCTTGGACGAAGCCGACGAAATGCTTAACATGGGTTTCCAAGAGAGTATTACCGAGATATTGACTGGTGTGCCTGAAGACCGTAATACACTGTTGTTCTCTGCCACGATGAGTCGTGAAGTAGAACGGGTTGCAAAGGGTTATCTACACGACTATAAAGAGATTGTAGTGGGTAGCCGTAACGAGGGTGCTGAGAGTGTAAACCATATTTATTATATGGTGAATGCACGCGACAAGTATCTTGCCTTGAAACGACTGGTAGACTTCTACCCAAAGATATATGCGATAGTTTTCTGCCGCACAAAGCTTGAGACACAAGAAATTGCGGATAAGTTGATTAAGGACGGATACAATGCTGAAGCCTTGCATGGCGACCTCTCACAGCAACAACGTGACCTTACGATGCAGAAGTTCGCTCACATCTCACACAGATTCTCGTCGCTACAGACGTTGCAGCACGTGGATTGGATGTGAACGACTTGACACACGTTATCAACTATGGACTACCTGATGATATAGAGAACTATACTCACCGCTCTGGCCGTACGGGTCGTGCAGGGAAAAAGGGTACGTCTATCTCGATTATCCACTCTCGTGAGAAATATAAGGTACGTAATATTGAGCGCGAAATCGGTAAGGACTTTGTCGATGGAACACTCCCTTCTCCAGAGGAGATATGCAAGAAACAGTTGTTCAAAACTATGGATGACATCTTGAAAACAGACGTTGATGAAGACCAGATAGCACCTTATATGAAGGATATCAACCGTCAGTTCGAGTATATCGATAAGGAGATTGTCATCAAGAAGATTGTTACTGCGACCTTTGGTCGGTTCCTTGATTATTATAAGAACGCTCAAGAGATTGAGAAACCATCCTCACGTAGTTCACGAGAGGATAGCCGTAGCGCAAAAGGAGAAGGCAGAGGTGGCCGCAGCCGTGGCCCTCGTAAGGCGGAGAGTGGCTATAAACGACTCTTTATCAACCTAGGTAAGGCAGATGGTTTCTATCCGGGTGAGGTGATGCAGTTCATTAATAAGAATATGCATGGGCATCAGGCGGTAGGCCATATAGACCTCCTTGCTAAGCAGAGTTATATCGAAGTGCCTGAACAGGACGCCAAGAAGGTGATGAGCGCATTGGATGGTGCTACCTACAAAGGCCGCAAGGTGCGTTGTAACGATGCTGAAGAGGGTGGCCATGGACGCTCGGCTGGTAGTCGCTCGGCCAACAGCAATGGTCGTCCTGCAGGCGGTCGTGGTGGTTACGGCAGCCACGGAGAAGGTCGTCAGGACGCTCGTGAGCGTAGAGGACGTGGTCGTCGACAGAATGACGACAATGCTTTTGGCGCACAGTATAAGTTCAAGAAAGATGATTGGAAGGAACTTATGAAAGGTGCACCAGCTAAGTTAAAGGGCGACGAACCCGATTTCTCTGAAGAAGGATGGGCCAGACGCAGACCGAAGAAATAGGGAGCTATACTACAGCTCAGTCTGAAAGGATGGAGGACTTAGCGTATAAAGGTGAGGAGTAAACTGATAGTAAACACCTCATCTACTGCATTTTATCCTTCAGAGTGGCTTAAAGAGCTATCAAAAAAGCCCCATAGCATCGATGCTATGGGGCTTTTTATATATTAAGACAACCCCTTACTGTGGATTAATCTCGTTCAGCAAACGATCAGCGTGACCCCACTTATCCATTAAGTAGAGTACATAACGGATGTCAACACCAATACAACGTGCGAGCTTGCGATCGAAGTTGATATCGCTTGAAAGGCTATCCCAGTTACCGTCGAAAGCAAGACCAATAAGGCGACCCTTGCCGTCGAACATTGGAGAACCAGAGTTACCACCAGTGATATCATTGTTAGTAAGGAAGCAAAGCTGCATCTTTCCTGTTGTCTTATCAGCATAACGACCGAAGTCCTTAGCACTCATAAGCTCCATCATGACAGGCTCTACCTTGTAATCCTCAAGCTTCTTGCCCTTCTTCATCTTCTCTACAATACTCTCAGCAGCCGTGTAATAGTTGCTATCAAAGCCTCCAAGCATATAGCCACCCACCTGTCCATAAGACAAGCGCATGGTGAAGTTGGCATCACTATAGTGTGGCATATCCATCTCCATCTGCACCTTTGCCTCGCAGAGCTTCTTCTCCTCGTTGGCAATAGCATCTTCCTTCGTGGCATAATCAGCTAATACTTTCTGATACACCATTACGAGCTGCACTCCAAGTAAGATACCTGGGTCTTCAAGAGTCTTCTCATCATTATAGAACTTATGCCCTTTAACGAGTAACATACTCTTTGAATAAAGCCAGTCAACATACTTCTTATAATTATTGCCAAACTTGGTCTTGATTTCATTATACGCCTCTGGGAGATACTGAGCAGGCACATGTTCGGCATAATTCTTCAACATTGCGGCTGTCATCTCCTTGTCAAGAGCTAAGTTCCAATCGTTACTATTGTCCTTAAACAGTATGTACTGTCCCTTAGGATCGTTCTCTGGCCCCTGTGGTTCGATAGCTCCACGAGTAATATCAAAGGCCCTCTGTATAAACTCAGACACCTTCCAGAAAGACTCTCTCCAATAAGCTTGAACCAAGGCAGGCTCGTTACTTTCTTTATAAAGCCTACTCAATTTAGCAAAGTCGACATCTACAGAAGGGTCTTTGACCTTCTTCTCGTCTAACCACCTTTGTATCTTAGCCTCGTATTCAGCCTTTTGACGAATCAAACCAATGGAGTCTATGCACTTATTCATACCCATTGAGTTCTTCCAATAGTTCGCTGCTCCAACGTACTTGTCCTCATATTGGATACGAGTCTTCTCACTCTTGTCCATATAACGCTTAGGATAGCAAGCTTAATATCACGTGCTTGCACCTGAACAGCGTTGTTTATATCTCTACGTTGCTGTATACCGTATGAAGAAAGATATCGATTAGTAGAGCCCGGATAGCCTATTGTCATTGCAAAGTCCTTGTCCTTATAGCCTTCAAGACTTACTGGTGCCCAGTTAGCAGGCTTATATGGCACATTATCCTTTGAGTAGGCAGCTGGTCCATTGGTCTTAGGATCAGCATAGATACGGAACACTGAGAAGTCACTTGTCTGTCTTGGCCACATCCAATTGTCCGTTTCTCCACCGAACTTACCCATACTCTTTGGGACTGTAAAGACCAGTCTCACATCAGGAAAATCCTGATATGTAGTTGCATAGTACTTGTTTCCCTCATAGAAAGGGTCTATACTGATATGCAGGGTCTTGTCGATAGCCTTAATAGAGTCGGTCAGATGGTTGGTAAGAGAGTCTATGATAGCCTCGGTCTGTTCGCTGTTCTTCCCAGCAACAAGCTTACTCACGCGAGCTGTAATATCCTCCTGTTTCTTCATGAAGGATACAAACAAGTCTTTATTTGGGAGTTCCTCAGCATAGGTCTTGGCGTAGAAACCATTCTTCATATAGTCATGTTCTACGGTGGAATGGGCATTAATTGCACTAAACCCACAATGGTGATTGGTGAAGACCAGGCCATTTGGAGAAACAACAACGCCTGAGCAATAACCAGAGAAATTAATAACTGAATTGCTGATAGCGTTTGGAGCGCCATAAAGCATAGCCTGTGGCAACTGGAAACCCTCAGCTACCATTTGTTCATAGACGGCCTCTGGCAAGTTATAGAGCGTCCACATACCTTCATCAGCATGCATAGCTGTACTTCCCAATGCGAGAAGTCCGGCAATAAGTAATGTCGATTTCTTCATATTGATACTATTAATTAATTGATACTTACTTGTTTTCTACTTGTGTATAAAGGGTTAACAAAAGTCTGCGGGGAGCATAGAGAGGGTGCGCCTACTTATCTTTAACGCTCTATAAGGCCATCCTTTATAGTCTTATAAACCCTCTTCTCCCATAATATCTCTTATTTCTTACCAAATCGTTTACGCAGTTGTTGCAGCGGGAAGTCATGGTATAAGACATGAGCAATGAATAGGATAATAACCAAAGTATTAATTCCTAAAGCCGCAGCAACAGACAGGTTGGCATTAGTATAGCTAATAATAGCAAAGAAGAGGCCACCTATAAGGACATAGACCCCAATACTCTTTAATGGATAATCTATCGGATACTTACGTTGACCGACGAGATAAGACAGCACCATAGCCGTAGCGTTACCCAAGAAACCTGCCCATGCACAAGCGATATAACCGTATTGGGGGACGAAAATAACGTTGATTCCGATAATTACAGCACATCCGATACCTGAGAAGTAAGCCCCCCAAATCGTCTTATCAATGAGCTTATACCAGAAACTAAGGTTGAAGTAAACACCTGTCATGATACCTCCTGCCATCACGATAGGCACCACCTCTAATCCTACCCAGTAGTCACGCCCAATGATATGACGCAGAATATCCATATAGCCCATCACCACTAAGAAAGCTAAAAGCGTAAAGATAATAAAGAACTTCATAGCTCTTGCATACGTCTCCTTATTGTCCTTGTCGCGAGCCTTACCAAAGACGAATGGTTCGTAAGCATAGCGAAAGGCCTGCGTAATCATCGACATGATCATAGCTATCTTACTTGCAGCCCCAAAGATACCCAACTGTGTATGCGCATCGCTATTCTTATAGACGTATGGGAAGATGATATAACCTGCCGTTTGATTAAGAATACCAGCAATACCAAGGATGAGGATAGGCCAAGAATAGGATAGCATATTCTTCGCCAAAGGCATATCAAGGAGCTTACCACCAGCAAAGAAGCCATCTTTCAACTCTCTCCAAAAGCAGAAAGTGATAGTTCCTGTACAAACAAGGTTGATGTAGAATGCATAACCTACATCATGTCCGCCTAAGAAGAGATAGTAAACAAGGTTCAAGATGATATTCAACGCAATGAATAACAGTTTGAAGGCAGCAAACTTAATAGGGCGCTTCTTATATCTTAGATAGGCGAAAGGAATAGCCTGAAAAGCGTCTATCGCAACCGTGATAGCCATCACCCACACATACGAAGGATGTTCTGAATAGCCCATAAAGTCACAGATAGGCTGTAAGAAAACAAAGACCATCGCTATAAACAGCAGTGATGACAATCCTACTAAAGACAGAGTAGTAGAGTAAACCTTCTGTGGGTCTTGGTCAGTCTTGTTGGCATAACGGAAGAAAGTAGTCTCCATTCCATACGTCAGAACTACCAACAGCAAGGCTGTATAGGCATAGATGTTTGTTATAACACCATATCCACCGCTCGCAGCACTAATCTTTGCTGTATAGAGGGGTACGAGAAGATAGTTTAAGAACCTTCCGATAATACTGCTAAAGCCATAGATAGCAGTGTCTTTTGCCAGTGATTTTAAATTTGCCATTGTCGTATTGTAGTTTAGCTTATTTGCCCTATTAGGCTAATAAGGCTTATAGGGCTAACAGCCCAATAGTTTAATAGACTCTATTATCTCCTAAAAGAATATATAGCAGACGGCGATTGCGGCTATTACACCCACCAAATCAGCTAACAGTCCACAGGCCAATGCGTGGCGTGTGTAGCGTATACCGATACTGCCAAAATAAACTGCAAGAATATAGAAGGTGGTATCTGTTGAACCTTGGAAGATACAACTCAATCTGCCAACGAATGAGTCAACACCAAAGGTTTTCATTGATTCCAACATAAGACCACGTGCTCCACTACCTGAAAGGGGCTTCATAAAGGCTGTCGGGAGTGCATCCACGAATCTTGTGTCAAGTCCACATTGCTGTACAACCCACCTTATACCATCTATCAAGAGGTCTAACGCACCTGAAGCACGTAGCACCCCTACTGCCACAAGGATAGCTACTAAATAAGGAATAATACGTACTGCGGTTTGGAAACCATCTTTCGCTCCTTCGATGAAAGCGTCATAAACATTCACCTTCCGCCACATACCAACAACGATGAAAAGGACGATTATCGACATGATAATCAAGTTTGACGCTACTTTAGTTACCGTATTCATCGTTTGCTTATCCATCTGTCCGAATCCCCACATTACCAGTCCGACAAAGCCAATGATACCAACAAGACCCAAGAACAATGTTGGTTGGAAGATATTGACACGTTGCCACGCTGCTGTTAGGAGTATACCTGCTATCGTTGCAACCGTTGTTGCCAACAAGATAGGGATGAACACGTCCATTGGCTGTGCTGCTCCGTTCATGCTCCGATAGCCAAGAATAGTCGTAGGGATAAGCGTCAAGCCCGAAGTATTCAGTACTAAGAACATTATCATTGGGTTTGTTGCCGTGTCTTTCTTGGTATTCAGTTCTTGCATCTGCGCCATCGCTTTCAGTCCAGTAGGGGTGGCTGCATTATCAAGGCCCAACATGTTTGACGCAATATTCATAAAGATAGAACCCATAACAGGGTGATTCTTAGGAATATCAGGGAAGAGCTTTGAGAAGAAAGGGCTTAGCATACGTGCAAGAACATTTACTACACCAGCCTTTTCGCCAATCTTCATGATTCCCAACCACAGTGCTAAGACACCCGTAAGACCAATAGAAGTCGTGAAAGCTGTCTTAGAAGAGTCGAATGTGGATAGCATCATCCTACTAAATATGTCTGTGTCTCCCATCAAGAGAGAGACGAGTCCGAAGATAAATGAGATGAGAAAGAATCCTATCCAAATATAGTTCAGTGCCATTTATTGCTGCTTATAATTGTTTAAGATGTCTGTTATATAACAGAAGCGGGGACAGACAGCCCCACAAAGGTACCATTCTTTCCCAATGCAAAGATAAACATTTCTGTGTGAACCTACGGCATAATAAACTAAAAAGATGTTGTTTGTCTCCGTGTTTCTAATTGTTTTGTCGATAATATGCCGCGGGTTGTTTTCTTAAACCATGTCTAAACAACCCTTATTATACCTTATTTTTCTATCTTTTATCGATGATTAAACCGTTAGACGCATATTGTTTAATCTTTTTAACACACCTAATTATGTATATATAGTACGAAGTCTTTAACTTTGCAAACGTCTTTTTCGGATAGAATTGTATCTCTTTCCGATTACTATTAATACATAATTAGTCACTTTGCGAATACAGATAGTAACTGTAAGACTATATGGGTATATTCGATTTGTTTAAGAAGAGTAAGCGAGAAACGCAACAGAAGGGCCAATGTTTCTTAGATAAAGAGGAGACCGAGGAGGTCGATTTATGGTCTAAAGCTTGTGTAGCAGAGCCTCAATGTTATGAAAAAGAGGGCAAGGAAAAGCTCCTTAGCTTCGTTATAACAGAGGGTGTCAACACTATCCTACCAATGTTTCCTAACGAGTTATACAAGAACAAGGAAGATAGCTTCGCTGACATACGCCTTAAATTCGTTAGTACAACGAACAAAGGAGAGGTAGTCGACCTACCTTTCTTTCATTGTGTACCTGCCTTATCGAACTATGCTGTGGAGTACAGAGAGCCTAATGTATTGATTAGAGGGCTGAATGCGGCTGAGATGTGCTTACTGATTTCAAGTGTCAAGCAGTCATTAAAGCGCCTATAAACGCCTGAAAAGGAGACTACATTATCAATCGTCAAAAATACCGATTATGGTTGCAAGAGATTTTGCCCATAGTCGGCTTTTTCGTTTTCAACCTTCTTAAATGTCCCATTCCATCGAGAAAAAGGGCCAATTCTACCCTCCCTTCCTCTCAAAACGCTGCTCATAACCGACACTAAACAGCATGGGGAGCCTTTGAGACAAGTTGCGATTTAGTGCTTAGACCATCCTTCTTATTCCCTTCTATCAACTGATTTACACCCACAAAGACACTCCCCAGCGAATTATTTTCATGAAGAAAAAGAATTATTTACATGAAAAGAAATATTTTTTTTTCATGAGAAGAAATATTTTTTTTCATGAAAAAAAATCGGAGAAGGATGGTATGCAGTGCGAAAAGGATGGTATAATAACCTTTTAGCTCAACCCTTTCAGCCCTTTAATGACGGCTTCTTCCACCCAAGAAATAAGTAGATTACACACAAAAACACCTATCCCTTTGTTCATAACCTGCCACTTGTCACTTTCTATGTCATGGTTAGTCCAGCAAGAGACAGACAAGAAAAGGAAAGGCTGAAATCCCTGACAGGATTCCAGCCTTTTATGTTCACGAGTAATAAAAACGTCTATCGTTACTCTTTTATAATGAATACAACACCTGAATAACAGTCTGTCCTACTGCCTGCAGCGTATTTTTATCAATATGCTCCATCGTGTCGTTGACCGTATGCCAGGTCGGACCGAAAGAGCTTTGTTGGCAATCAGGATAGTAAGGGATGATATCTACGGTAGGAATACCAGCATACTGATTAACAGGAACATGGTCGTCTGTAACCATCCCGCCGATGTTGTCTGGGAAATAAGAGCCATAGCCTGCCGACTTAGCAGCTTCCCAAACACGGCCTACGACGTCAGGAGCAAGCTGAACAGACATGCCCTCGCGATAGAACTGCGCTCCTTCGCCTCCTACCATATCAAGAAGAATACCGAACTGAGGCTTAACTGCAGTCGGGAAGTTCTTTGCGTAGTATTGAGCACCTAATGCCCAAGAGTCTTCACTATTCTGATATCCAGTCGCCCAGGTCGGTACTCCCCAGTCTTCTGCATCGAAACAAACGAAGTCAACACCCACTGTTAGCTTCTTATCGGCCTGCAACTGACGTGCTAACTCAAGCATTACAGCCACACCACTGGCCCCATCATTGGCAGCCATAACAGGCTTCTTGTGGTTAGTCGAGTCTGGGTCGTTGTCTGCCCAAGGCCTACTATCCCAGTGCGCACATATTAAGATGCGTCTCTTAGCTTGTGGATTGAATTGTGCAATGATATTGGTTGACTTCAACACCGTACCATCATAGCCTTTTAAGTCAGCCGTTTGTTCCTTGACCTCACAGCCATATTGCTTGAACTTCTCTACTATCCACTTGCCACACTTGTCATGGGCAGCAGAGTTCATCACACGTGGCCCAACGCACACTGCGCTGCTGTGAAAGCGTAGGCAGAGTCTGCATTGAACGAAGGGCCGACAGGTTTGGCCGTAGCAACAGTGTCTGTAGTATTCACATTACCACTTGCTTTACCCTTACAGCCGAACGTTACGGTTGTAAGCAACACTGCCACGAGGCAACCAAAAAGGGGATTTAAGTTTGTTCTCATCGTTGATTACGTTCTTATTCTCCGCCACCTCTATACAAAAAGTAGCTGAAGACGATTCTATTCGTTTACTTTCTTACACTCTGTACCTTTGCCATTACACGAAGCCAGTTGGCTCCCCATATCTTTTCTATGTCTCGTTCGCTGTACTTACGACGGAGGAGATGGAGGGTGAAGTTTATCATTTCGCTGGCATCACATAGACCTCTTACAGTGCCATCACCGTCGAAGTCGGTGCCAACTCCTACATGATCGATACCCATAATGTCGATGGCATGCTCGAGATGGGCTATGGCGTCCATCACTGTCGCCTCTCCGCTCTTCTTCAAGAAACCTTGATAAAGCGTGATGTGGGCCACTCCACCCTTCTTTGCCAAGGCTCTCATCTGGTCGTCAGTAAGGTTACGAGGGACGTCACAGAGTGCTTTACTATTTGAATGACTACATACGATTGGCATCGAACTGATGTCTAATGCATCATAAAAACTCTTCTCTCCGCCATGGCTAAGGTCGACCATAATACCATTGCGGTTCATCTCCTTGATGACTTCCTCACCAAACTTACTTACGCCACCATGGGTGTTGCAGCCTCGTGCAGAGTCGCATATATCATTGTCACCATTGTGACAAAGGGTAATATAGGTCACACCTCGCTGTGCAAAATGCTTGACATTCTCAAGCTTATGTTCTAAGGCAAGACCATTCTCAATGGCAAACATGATACTCTTACGCCCCTTACGCTTGTCTTCATAGAGGTCGGATGGGGTGCGAGCAATACTGATATAACGTTGATTCTGCTTGACTATCTCCTCGATTTTATCGAAGATAAGGTCGGCATAAGCGGCAGGTGAGAGATGGTCTAACACCTCCGTGAGGTTAGGATTAAAGCGTTTTAGCCCCTCAACATCAATCTTTGATGAGAAAGACTCACCTATCTTCGGTTGTGGAAGGTATGCGGCCATCGTCACAGCATCCTGTCTTCCATCCGTCATCTTGTGTAGATCGTATAGAATACGAGGGTCGCGCTGTTCAAAGCGGACGCCTTGTGGGAAGAACATCGGCGTGTCGCAGTGCGTATCAAGCGTCAGGATACGCTGGTGAAGTTGCTTGGAAAGATAGAAGTTATTGGCCTGTCCGACAAGCCACTGAAATAGTTTGCCGCCTTCTTCACCCATCCATTCAGGATGCCACTGTACTCCCATGATAGGCTTAAACTCACTACTCTCTATACATTCGATAACTCCATCGGGAGAGAGAGCCGTCACACGAAAGCGATTTCCAACCTCCTTCACCGCCTGATGATGGAAACTATTGACCATGAGGCGTTCTTCCTTGTAGAGAGCATAGAGTACAGAAGACTTGAGAACGGTCACGCTATGCGTCGCTTCACTGCGTTCCGCGTCCTGTGAATGCTTGAGTGTTGCAGCATGAAAGGTTGTGATAGTCTTGTCTTTGCTCAACTTCTTCTCTACAGTCTCATCCGTTTTGATATAGTCTTCATAGATGTCCTGCTGTATTTTCCCGCCTAAAGCGACAGCAAGATTTTGTATTCCTCGACAGATACCAAGGATAGGCACTTGTCGATTATAGGCCAAACGAATTAGCATAAGTTCTGGTAGATCACGCTCAGCATTGATGTTATGCAGCTTAGCTGAGGGTTCTTCTCCGTACCAAAGCGGGTTAATATCGGCCCCACCAGTGAGGAGAAGGCCATCTAAATGGTCGAGTGTATTGACAAGAACATCCTTATCAGCAATAGGAGGAACCAACATTGGGACGCCACCAGCCGCTACCACCTGCTTATAATAGACATTCCTTAACGCTGCATCACCATTCATATAATTGGTTGTAATACCTATTATAGGCTTACGCTTAGCCTCTGGGAATGTGGCATACACCTTTTCAAGGTGCTCCTGAATATCATATTGCATTCTAATTACTATTTAATAAGTCGTTTAATCATTGTTAATTGGGAGAGAGACTTAGAGGAGTTCCTCTACAATAGGTATCTCTCTCTTAATGCTTTGTTCAAGAGATATAAGCGTCTCAGTCGATACCACGCCTGCAATACCTTGTAGTTGATTGTTAAGAAGGTCCATGAGTTGCTCATTGTCTTTGGCATATAGCTTCACAAGCATCGTATAAGGACCAGTTGTAAAATGGCATTCAACGACCTCGGGGATGGCACTTATGCGCTCAACTACCTTCTTATACATAGAGCCACGTTCAAGGTTAAGACCCACGTAGGTGCAGGTGCTGTAGCCTAAACTCTTCGGATTGACATCGAAACCACTACCCGTAATAACACCATTCTCTATGAGGTGCTGTACTCTCTGGTGTATAGCGGCACGTGACACACCACATTGAGCGGCCACATCCTTAAATGGCATGCGTGCATTCTGCGATAGAATACCTAATATCTTCTTGTCTAAACGGTCTACTTTTTCCATATTCAAGGCTGGATTACATTACTGGTTCGATAATTGAAAGATATAAATTGATAGCGAGCAAAAGTAGGGAATTAATATGGAACAGGCAACAATATGACAGAAAAAATGCGCCTCTTGGGCGCATTTTGTCTTTATTTTAAGGAATAGAACAGTATTTCACGGCTCTTACCTTACTTTTTTACAGTCTTCTTTGACTTCTGTGTAGGGGCTTTCTTAGCAGGTACTAACTTAGCAGCGTCCACTACTTTCTTCTCCTTTTCGGCTGGGGCTTCAATGCCTTTAAGGTCGAGTGTGAAGATAAGTGTTGAATATGGAGCAATGTCACGACCTGCGCCACGCTCGCCGTATGCCAAGTTTTCTGGTATAACAATCTCCCATGTTGAACCTACAGGCATCATCTTTAGAGCCTCGGTCCAGCCCTTTATGAGTCCATTCACATTGAAGGTATCAAACTCAACACCATGACGTGATGTGGCATCAAACACCTTTCCGTCAACAGTCTTACCTTCATAGCTTACCTGAACACGGTCGCCATCCTTTGGAAGAACGCCATCACCCTTCTTAATGATACGGTATTGCAAACCAGAAGGGAGTGTTACAACCCCTGCCTTCTTCTTGTTTTCTTCCAGATAAGCCTCATTCTTAGCCCTTGCCTCAGCCTCTTTCTTTACTTTCAGTTCAACTTGTTTCTTCTCAAAGAGCTGCTCAGCGACTGCTTGCTTTAGTACTGTAGAGTCTTTTGCAAGTGCTGCTACAAATCCTCGATAGAGTAAGTCGGCATTAATAGGAGCTGGTGTACCCTCGAACTGGGCTGTGACATTAGGCAACATCGTCTTCTCTACCTGCGAACTGATGACCAATCCGGCTACATAAGCAGCAAAGGCAGAGTCCTTACGATGGTCTATTCCTTGGCGCAGGCCACGTAGGAAGTCAGGCATCTGGGCTTCTTTCACCCCGAACTGATTAGCGAGATAATCGTTCAGACCGCGAGTCATGGCCATACCTGCCGCATAACTCAACGAATCAGACGGTGTTCTTAACTCTACAGGAGTTGTTTTACAAGCCAGTTGACACTCAGTATTCTGTTTGCCGACCTTGTTTTTCTTCTTACTCTGTGCACTTGCAGAGTTGAAGACTGAACCTGCTGCGATGAGCAGAGCCAGTATAATTACTTTCTTCATTGTTTTGTCGTTTTAAAGAAAAGATGTTTTTATTTTTAAGAGGGTGTAGATTAAATAGTATCTACAGAACTTCTGTTTTCCATCTGTCGAACTTTAATGCCCTCTTGTCTGCTTTTGTAAAGCTTTGTTTAGGGCTTAAACCATTGGTGCTAAGCGTTTTTTCGATGACTAATGATAGTCTTTTAACCATCTATACATCTTCCTTTCCATGCTACAAGAGTATCATTACTGAATTATTCTCATGAAAATAAATAATTACTTTCATGAGAATAAATATTTATTTTCACGACAATAAAGATTTTCTTTCATGAAAATAATTCGCTATCATCGTGAAAATGGATTACAGCTGATGCTCTTCCATAATAAGAAAGGAAGACTCATCGAACCATTATCAAGCCTTAGTTGATTACATACCAGGCTTACCCTGTGGCGTACCAGGCTTACCCTGTGGCATACCTGACATACCCTGAGGCATACCTGGCTGACCCTCTGGAGCCTTCTCGATACCGAGTAACTCAACAGTAAAGATAAGTGTTGAGAATGGCTTGAGGTCTGGACTTGGCTGTTCAGCGCCATAACCTGCTGTATAAGGGATAGTAATCTCCCACTTAGCACCAACAGGCATCTTGGTCAAAGCCTCTGTGAAACCTGGAATAACACCTCCTACAGGCATTGTAGCACCGTCGCGCTGGTCGAAGACCTTACCGTCGATAGTCTTACCAACATAGTTAATCTTAACTACATCAGAAGCTTTTGGAGTAGCACCAGAGCCTGCCTTGAGTTCCTTAACCTGTACACCATGACCGAGAGTCTTCACTCCTGGCTTCTTGGCGTTGGCTGCCATGTAGGCATCACTCTTCTTTTTGTTAGCGCCGTAAGTCTTCTCTGCAGTCTTCATCTGGATAGCCTTTGATGTTTTCTGCTCAATCTCACGAGCCTGCTCAACGGTCATCTTCTGGCCTTTACCCTTTGCACTTGCTGCGAAACCAGCGAGGAAGTTATCCAAAGAGATAGTCTTTGTTGAGTCTTCACCAAAGATTTGACGATTGAGTTGTTGCTTGATAACCATGTTCATCTGCATTCCTGCGCTTACACCAGCATTGTAAGCAGCACGCTTCTTATCGTCGGCATTCTTCGCACCATCGTTCATTCCCTTTACAAACTCGTCTATGTAAGCGGTATCTATCTGCATTTGTTGAAGATACTGCTTAACACCTTGACCCTGATCAACACCGAATGCGTAGCTCAAAGAGTCTACATCAGATTTCAAACTCTCCTTTGGAGCTGAATTGCCACAGGCTGTGAAGCCTGCAGCTGCAATAGCCATAGCAGCTAATAAATAAACTTTCTTCATTATACTTTTATTTGTTTAGTTCCTTAAGCAATATTATTTAAGTAGGCGATAACCAACGATACGATCGCTTTCAACCGCCTACAATACTCATTATTTTACCTCTATCAACTCTACATCGAATACGAGTGTAGCAAAAGGAGGTATCTGTGCACCTGCACCACGCTCACCGTATGCAAGCTTATAAGGGATAAAGAAGCGATACTTAGCACCCTCCTGCATGAGCTGTACACCCTCGGTCCAACCAGGGATAACCTGATTCAAGCCGAATGTAGCAGGCTGATTGCGCTGATAAGAACTATCGAAGACAGTGCCATCAATCAGCGTTCCTTCATAATGACATACTACTTGGTCTGTTGCAGAAGGCTTCTTACCATTGCCTTCCTTTAACACTTGATACTGTAAACCTGATGGTAAGGTAATAATACCCTCCTTCTTACCATTCTCAGCAAGGAAAGCCTCGCCCTCAGCCTTTGCTGCCTTACCAGCCTCAGCGGCTGCTGCTTGCTGCTTAGCCTCCTGCTCTTGGAAGAAATTCTGTACCAGTGTCTGTGCTTCAACATTGTCAACTTTCAGCTGTGAACCCGAAATAACATCCTTGATAGCCTGTGCGAAGTCGTCAATATTCAGTTCTCTGCGCCCATTCCAGCAAGCTGTGAACCGATACCGATTCCCAGTGCATAGCTTAATTTATCCATTCTTGTTCTTAATATATTAATAATTAATGTGCAAAGATACTATTTTTAAGGTATAGTAGGGCATTAATCGGATTAAAATTACTAAATTTGTCATAGAGAACGGAGGATTAGTTAGTAAGTTGTAACTTATTACCTAAATTCTGAAAGATAATCTATTGGCATTCTCTTTGCCATACTCTCCTTTCAAGAACTTTATGGAATAGGTACTTATTAGATATTCTCCTTGTTCAAGCCTCAACTCAATAAAGATCGAAGTATGAAGAGAATCGTATTCTTAACAGGTGCTGGAATGTCCGTGGAGAGCGGCTTCAAGACCTTTCGTGGTAATGATGGATTATGGGAAGACTACCCTGTTGAACAGATAGCTACCCACGAGGGCTGGCTTGCTAACCCTACCCTCGTCAATAACTTCTACAACCGTCTACGCAAGAAACTATATGCGGCCAAGCCTAATGAGGGTCATCTCCTTATTAAAGAACTTGAGAAAGACTACGACGTAACAGTGATTACGCAGAATGTTGACAATCTCCACGAGAAAGCGGGGACTGAAAAGATTATCCATCTACATGGGGAACTGACGAAGGTGTGCTCCAGTAGAAACCCTGACGACCATAGATACATAGTGGAACTACCTGCCGATCACTGCGAGGTAGAGCCGGGTCAGCTTGCAGGCGACGGCAGTCTCTTGCGCCCATTCATAGTCTTCTTTGGTGAAGCAGTCCCTATGATTGAGCCTGCAGCAGAGCTTGTAGCACAGGCAGACATGCTTGTCATCATTGGGACATCGCTTGTTGTCTATCCTGCCGCAGGTCTTGTGCAATACACCCGACCAGGGACTCCTATCTATCTAATCGACCCTGACGATACGCCTACACGTGCTTCTGGTAGATTAACACATATCAAGAAGGGGGCAAGTGAGGGTATGAAAGAATTTATAAAACTATTGTAAGGAGTCGAGGATAGTATTACATGTAACTAACTACAGGACAGTCACTCCCAATACTGTACCCCTATTAATAACCAAGAAAGAATATATACGATACCAACCATTTATCCCCTACCCTCTCATTAGGCTTAAATGAATGTGAATATCAATGATTAAATGTATGAAGAAATTATTATCAATCATCTTCTTAGTCCTTATGGCGTTGCCAACGATGGCTCAGAAGAATGTTTACAAGTTTAGTGTGAAGGACGGTAATGACCATACCGTTAAGTTGAAAGACTACAAGGGTAAAGTGCTGCTCATCGTGAACACGGCGACAAAATGCGGATTTACACCACAGTACGAGGCCTTACAAAAACTCTATGAGACCTATAAGAATCAAGGATTTGTCGTCCTTGACTTCCCTTGTAATCAGTTTGGTGCACAGGCCCCTGGCTCCTTCCGCGACATTCATGCCTTCTGTACAGGCACTTATGGGACCACTTTTCCACAGTTCGCAAAGGTTAATGTCAATGGACGCAACGAGTCACAGCTCTACACTTACCTAAAGGCTCAACAGCCATTCAAGGGCTTTGACATGAATAATAACATCGGTAAGTTCCTCGATGAGAGGTTTCGTAAGGAGAACCCAGACTACTTCAAGGATCCAAAAGTATCAAATGGAACTTCACAAAGTTCCTAATAGATAGACAGGGACATGTCATCGATCGCTTTGAACCAACAGCTGATATGAAAGACGTTGAGGCTGGTATTAAGGCGGCTTTGAGGATGAAGTAAAGGCTTAGAAGGCAATTAGCCCTATTAGGCCAATGGGCCTTATAGGGCTAATAAAGCAATAAGCCTTATTGGGCCAATGGGCCTTATAGGGCTAATAAAGCAATTAGGCCTATTAGGCTAATGAGCCTTATAGGGCTAATAAAGCAATAAGCCCTATTGGGCCAATGGGCCTTATAAGGCCAATAAGCCCAATACTCCCAAAGCAAAGCCGGCTAACACGCAACCACGTGTCAGCCGGCTTTGTTCGTTTTATTGCTTAGGCAGATTAGTAGAGTTCTGCTTATTCTTATTAGGTGACTTCTTCTTCACCTTAAACTTATCAAATCCTTTACCAAACACACCCATTACCTGACTCTGAGTTACGAATGCATCAGGGTCTATCTCATCAATCATTCGATACACATAGGAGGCTTCACGCTGGCGAGTAACTACTATAACCAACTTTATCTCATGCCCAGTATAATAGCCCTTAGCGTCGATTATTGTACTTGTACGGTGTGGTTGCTCTTGCGAAATCATATCACAAATCTCCTTATACCGCTCTGATATGATAAGAAACTGTACTGATCGCCGACTGGAACTGATAACTTGATCGAGCACAAACGACGTGATAATCAAGTTAACATAACCATAGATAACCAGCTCCCAACTGTGAAGAACAAGGTAGCTGCCTGTCACGATGGTCATATCCACTAACAAGATAACTCGTCCAAGGGAGATGTCACGATACTTGTTAACTATCGCTGCGACAATATCCGAGCCTCCTGAGCTACCGTTATAAGACAGTCCAAAGGCTAAGCCAACGCCACAGAACGCTGCACCAATGATTGCTGCCATGAACGGCTGACCGTGTAAGAGCCCCGGATTAGGGAAGAAATGCCCAAAAGCACGCGTCATTAAGGTTAGCATCACTACCCCATAAATGGTGCGAATGCAGAACTTTAAGCCTAAAACCTTTAATGCAACAGCTAAGAGAATAGCGTTCAGAACAAAGTAAGTAATACTTACGTCTATGTTCTGTCCCCATTTCAAGATAGAAGCTAAACCTGCTACTCCACCATTACCAATGTGGTTTGGAAGTAGGAAAACCATCCATCCGATAGCGTAAGACATCATACCTACGGCTATCATCACGTAGTCTAAGACTTCACGATACAGTACTTTCTTGTTGATCTTGTTAATCATATATTTAAGGATATGATTGAATGACGCTACAAATTTAGATATTTTTTCTGAAACAAAGCCCTCGCACAGAAAAAATAGAGTACCTTTGCAGAAAATTATATCTTCCCAATAGAGACAGACCTAACGCCATATTCGACTATTCATAGGCAAGCATAGCAGATGTATCCATAAAAGACTATGTTTTAGGGGGTATGCGAACAATGTGCGAAGACATGGTCTATTCTCTCTAAAACTTACATCTTTTTGCAGAAAGATAGCAATATGCCAGAAGAATTTGACATACATGAAGAAAGGCAGAACTCGCTTGAGAAAGATTTCGAGAACGCTCTGCGCCCTCTGAAATTTGATGATTTCAGCGGACAACAGAAGGTTGTTGAGAACCTTAGCGTGTTTGTTGAAGCCGCTAAATTCCGTGGGGAACCACTCGACCACACCCTCTTGCATGGTCCTCCAGGATTGGGTAAGACGACATTAAGCAATATTATTGCTAACGAGCTCGGGGTCGGCTTCAAGCTTACCTCTGGTCCGGTTCTCGACAAACCGGGTGACCTTGCGGGCATTCTCACCTCTTTGGAGCCTAACGATGTACTATTCATTGACGAGATACACCGCCTTTCTCCCGTCGTTGAGGAGTATCTTTACTCAGCGATGGAGGACTATCGTATCGACATAATGATTGATAAAGGGCCATCGGCACGGTCTATCCAAATAGACCTTAACCCATTCACTCTCATAGGTGCAACGACGCGAAGTGGACTGCTCACAGCCCCTCTCCGCGCTCGATTCGGTATCAATCTACATTTGGAATATTATGATCCAGAGACCTTGAAGCGTATCATCAAGCGTTCAGCAACACTATTGAAAGTGCCCATTGTCGACGAAGCTGCAGTAGAGATTGCACGTCGTTCACGTGGCACACCACGTATCTGTAACGCCCTACTTCGCCGTGTTCGCGACTTTGCACAAGTGAAAGGTAATGGTACTATCACACCTGAAATAGCCACCATATCACTACAGTCATTGAACATAGACACGTATGGTTTGGACGAAATCGATAATAAGATTCTACTCACTATAATCGATAAGTTCCATGGCGGTCCGGTAGGTGTTTCGACCATTGCGACGGCCATCGGTGAAGATTCTGGTACGGTTGAGGAGGTCTACGAGCCTTTCCTTATCATGGAGGGATTTATCAAGAGGACACCACGAGGGCGTGTGGCAACAAAGCTTGCCTACGACCACTTGGGACGAAACTACGGTTCATCAAACCCGCTTCAACCAGGGTTATTCGACTAACAAACGCTCCATTGCAATTGTTCATACCGAACAGACGCAATGGAGTTCTTGTTTTTTATCATCTTAGAACGGCCTTTTTGCAATCATTATAAAGCTCATATTCAACACTTTATCACAGTCTTCCCTACCCTCTCATACCGTCTCATTCAAATTATTTTCATGAAGAAAAAGAATTATTTACATGAAAAAAAATATTTTTCTTCATGAAAAGAAATATTTTTTTTCATGAAAATAATTCGCTGAGGTCTAATTCCTGCATGAAAATTCCTACTGGAAATAGCCTCAACTTATAGGTGGACTCCTACTCTACTAATACTCTTTATTGGCCATAAACTCCTACTTGTAGCATCCAATAAGGGCCAAATACTGAGTTTTAAGAGCGTAATTATTCTTTTACAACCGTATCTTTTTGAAGTGTCGTGCTTATTTCCTAACTTTGTCGACATGATTATTCAAATGCATAAACCTAAGCCAAGGATGGAAGAACTGGACTTTCTTAAGTTCGTCTTCATCACACTGATGATTGCTTTCCACCTTACTTATATAGGCGACACTTACCCTGTTGCCAAGCAGTTGGTCTATACCTTTCACATGCCGGGCTTCTTACTGGTGTCGGGTTATCTGTTTAATGTGAACAAGTCATGGGCTGCTTTTGGGAAAACAATGCTTTGGATATTCATTCCATATACGTTGATGGAAAGCGGATACACCGTGATGGCTTCGCTTCTACCTATCCGTGAGCATATAGACCATCTGACGGTAGGAATACTGATCGACCATATCTTCCTTCATCCGATGGGCCCTTATTGGTATTTGCATACGCTCGTGCTTTGTGGTATCTCGTATTATCTCGCTTTCAAAAGACCAAAAAGAGCCTTTTCATCGAGTATTAAGCAAGAGAAACCACTACTCCCTATCAAAATGATGAGTTCGGAGAATCAGGTGCTGTTGGGCAAGTTTACGCTCTTTGCCCTGTTCCTTTGGCTGCTCTCTTACGGCTGTGGACTACTCTCAATAGCCAATGCGGCCTATTTCCTTATAGGTGCTCTTGTTCGCCAATCAGTAGGTAATTTCCGCCAAGCCTTCCCCGGTCGTTGGTGGACAGTGGGCCTTTTAGTGGTGTGGTGCATCGACCCATCCCACTATGATAAAGCAACCTTTGCAGGGGCATGTGTGGTTTTCTTAGTTATCAGTACACTGTTGTGGGTCTATCAGTTAGGTATTCCTCAGCCCCTACGCAACCTCTTTCTCTTTATCGGACGTAATACTTTACCGCTCTTACTCTTCTCCCCCATCTTCACTATTCTTGCCAAATACTATCAATCTCTACTGCTCCGTATGGAACCAACAGGAATGTTATTCCTTGTCGTTAGTGTAGCCTTTGCCATTGCAGGCTCGTATGGAATAACGTGGCTGATGGATGTCACTGGATTATCAAAGCTCTTCTTTGGCAAGAAAGGACTGATATAAGGAGGGGGATTAGGTGGTTATTGATTATTGACTTTATGGGCCTTATTAGCCCAATTGGGCTAATAAGGCTAATAAAACTAATAACTTCTCCCTATATTCTCTCTTGCTTTAGCGCTGTTCCATCAAGCGTATAAGCAGTGAAGACACCATGCTCATAAGTCATGAAAGTAGGTACGTTTCCTCCTTTTGGGAAAGTGATAGAGCCAAGATTACAAACGAGTGTACCCTCATGCTGGGTTAGCTCCCACAGATGAGTATGTCCATAGACAATCGCATCGACACTGCCTTTCGGCATGGACGATTTATTATAGATATGTCCATGTGTTAGGAAAAGCTTACGACCCTCATCAACTAACATCAAGTAGTCGCCCATCATGGGAAAATCAAGCAGCATCTGGTCTACCTCAGCATCACAGTTTCCACGTACAGCAACAATGTTATTCGCCCGTTTGTTCAGTGCTTCCACAATTCCCTTAGCATCTATTCCCTCCGGAATAGAGTTTCGTGGACCATAGTTAAGTATGTCTCCGAGTACACAAAGCATATCGCAATGCTCGCGATCATAGAACTGTAGCACCTTTTCCAGTGCTGGTAGACATCCGTGGATATCTGATACCAATAGATACTTCATATCACTTTGATTGATTGTTTACGTGGCAAAGGTAATGTTATTTTCCCATATAACCTTTTAATTTAACCCCAACTAACACATTACAGACCATCAAACAGGAGAAAGCCGACTGTTGAAAGCACTTAAAACGAGGTAACCTTTTGATAATAAAAGGCCACAGAGAAATATGTAAAAAGAAGACACTGTTATCTAAGAGCATACTTGTATAAATAACACTAACACAGACTAATAGCATTAAATACTATTTTTTTAAATTATTTCCTTGATTTATTTGATTGTTTGAAACTTTTAGCTATATTTGCGACATAATTATCTATTACAATCAACCTTACTTGGAAATAACATAAAGACCAACCTTATGAATACGAAAAGACTCTTTTTATTTACCCTATTGATGCTGTCGACACTCGCCAGCTTTGCCCAACAGGTATTCACAACCACAGGTGTTGTAGTTGACGAAACAGGCGAAACGATTATTGGTGCAACTGTTCAAGTAGTCGGGGACAGCAAACTAATAACAGCAACAGACATGGACGGTAAGTTTACACTTGCCAATGTCAAGTCTGGTGCTAAGTTGGAAGTATCTTATGTCGGCATGAAGACTTTTACAGGTCTTGCTAAACCGACAATGAAGATTACGATGCTTAATGACAATTCAGCGCTTGACGAGGTGGTTGTTACGGCCTTCGGAGAGCAGAAACGTTCGGCATTTACAGGCTCTGCAGCTATTGTTGACTCTAAAAAGATTGAGCATAAACAAGTCAATAACGTGATGAGTAGTTTGAAAGGTGAGGCTGCTGGTGTTCAGATTATAGACAACAGTGGTGAGCCTGGAGCTACCCCTTCTATCCGTGTACGTGGCTTTAGTAGTATTAGTGCAGGGCAGAGTCCATTGATTATAGTGGATGGTGCGCCTTATGATGGCGGTTGGAATAACCTTAACCCAGCCGATGTGGCTTCTGTAACCGTCCTGAAAGATGCGTCTTCAACCGCACTCTATGGAGCACGTGGAGCCAATGGTGTTATCATGGTGACTACTAAACATGCACAGGTGGGCAATGCCCGTATATCTGTCGACATGAGATGGGGTACGAATAGTCGTATTAATCGTAACTATGAAACCATCGATGACCCTGTTAAGTACTATGAGGTCTACTATGATGCACTTTATAATTACCAGCTACATGGCCTTGGCTTGACTCCTGCTCAGGCTGTAATAGAGGCTAACAAACAGCTTGTCTCATCTGGTGCGTCAGGTGGTCTGGGATATCCAATATTTACTGTTCCAAATGGAGAACAGCTCATTGGAGCTGATGGACACATGAACCCTAACGCTACATTAGGGCGTGTCATAGAACATAATGGGAAGCGTTATACTATCATACCAGACGATTGGAAGAGCTATGCCTTCCGTAATGGAATGCGTAAAGAATATGATATTAACTTGACAGGAGGTAGCGAGAAGATGCAATACTACCTTTCATTAGGTTACTTAAACAATGAGGGTGTTGCTTACCACTCGGACTTCGACCGTCTCACTGTTCGTGCTAAGGCTGACTACGAGGCACGTAAATGGTTGAAGGTGGGTACGAACATGAACTTCTCTCGGGCTAAATACCATGTGATACCATCGGACGGTAATGGTCTTTTCTATCAGTTGAATAATGTCGCTCCAATATACCCTGCCTTTATTCGAGACGAACAAGGTAACATCATAACAGATGAGAATGGACAGATGTTTGACTATGGTAATGGTGCTGTCATTGGTCTTAGACGTCCGATGCTACCTAATATCAACCCACTACAAGAGAATGCTCTAAATACGAATAGTTCAAAGGTTAATATGTATTCGCTCCATGGTTATGCGAATATCATGCCTCTTGAGGGATTGAAACTTACCTTTAATGGTACGGTGACTGTCAACAACTCTCGTGCAACTGAGACTAAACAGCCGTTCTATGGATATAGTCATACAGCCTACCCTACGGGTGTTGTGACAAGAACAAGCGACCAAACGTACTCTTATAACTTCCAACAACTGATCAACTACAACCACGACTTCGGTCATCATCACATGGAGTTACTCCTTGGACATGAGTTCTATCGCTACAGCTACGAAAACTTGTGGGGTAGTAAACTTGGTATGGCATCTTACTTTACCAACCAAACTCTTGCCGGAGCAATAAAGTTGGATAGCACAGGAGAGTCTGGTAATGGAGAGTATGAGTCTGAGGGTTTCTTCTTCCGAGGCCAGTATGACTACGACCAAAAGTACTTTGCAAGTCTTTCCTTCCGTCGTGACGCATCAAGCCGATTTGACCCTGACCACCGCTGGGGCAACTTCTACTCATTTGGTGGTGCTTGGACCATTACGAAAGAGTCTTTTATGAAACCTTATCGTTGGTTGAATATGTTCAAGCTAAAGGCTTCTTTGGCCAGCAAGGTAATGATAATATTGGTGACTTCCACTATCTTGACACCTATAGTATCGTTAATACAAATAATAAGGTTGGATTAGTTCTATCTGAGAAGGGTAATCCTAATATCACTTGGGAGACCAATAATAACTTCAATGCAGGCTTCGATTTCGAAATGCTCAATAGCCGCTTGCGTGGAAGTATCGAATACTTCTATAAGAAAACGACTGATATGCTATGCTTCGTCTTTGCCCCTTACTCTGCAGGCTACAAGGGAACGTACGACAATATAGGTGATATGGTAAACAACGGAGTGGAGATTGACCTCGCTGCTACAGTCTTAAAGACTAAGAATATATCATGGGATGTCAACGTGAATGCCACTACTTACAAGAATGAAATTACCAAACTCGCTGACGTACTCAAAGCTGATCTCGTCGTAGATGGGCACCCTGGCTATAGTAGTGGTGATAGACTCTATGCAGAGGGACTCCCTATTTACGAGTGGTACATGCCACGTTATGCTGGTGTATCTAATGAAGGAAAGGCTATGTGGTACTACACTGACTCTGACGGAACCCTTAAAACGACAGATGTATACGGTAATGCGTCTTATTACTCATGCGGAAGTCCACACCCAGACGTCTATGGTGGCTTCGGAACAACGCTGAATGCGTATGGTTTCGACTTCTCTATCTCCTTTGCTTATTCGTTAGGAGGACTCTCATACGACAATGGTTATGCAGGTTATATGGGTCCACCGAGTGGTACCTTAGGAGGTGCAGCAATCCATAAAGACGTTCTTAACTCTTGGTCAGCAAGTAATCCGACCAGTAATATACCTCGTTGGCAATATGACGACCCAAGTGTCAGCGCTCAGTGCGACCGTTTCCTTATCAGTGGTAGTTATCTATCTCTACAGAACATCAACCTTGGCTACACCCTACCTAAGATATGGGTAAACAAGATAGGATTAGATAACATACGCATTTATGTGGCTGCTGATAACGTGTACTTCTGGAGTAAACGCAAGGGATTCGACCCACGTGGCTCTTTCTCTGGAGGAAGTAGTACATCCACCTATAGCCCTACGAGAACCATCTCTGGCGGTATTAAACTAAGCTTCTAACCATCTTCTCACATTAATACTACGTCATTATGAAACGCTTAATATCAAATCACATCATATCATTGACTATCGTTGCAGCATCAACCTTAGGTCTTGTTTCCTGTATCGATAGTATAGAACCATCAGAGGTACTGACTTCTGACCAAGTAAAGAAGATATCTTCCTCACAAGAAGGACTTATTAATGGTATCCTTTCTTATATGATAACCTTCGACTCTTGGGGTTCAGGCGATCCACTAAACGACTGGGGCTATCCTTGTCAGATGTTTTATAGGGAAGTATTAGGGAGTGATATCCCTGTTTACAGTAGCAACTACAGCTATTGGACAACGGTCGAAAGCGGCGTAAACACCCGTTTCAAGGCCTATTACACCTATCGTTTCTATTACGATTTCATTGCCACCTGTAATAATGTGACAAGTGTCGTAGACCCAGCCACGGCTTCTCCTACTTCAAAGAACTACTTAGGTATAGCTCTAACTTACCGTGCAATGGCTTATCTCGATATAGCTCGTCAATTCGAGTTCAAGAAGACTGGCATTGCAAGTCTTGATGATAAGGCATCAAAAGATGGGATATGGGGACTCACAGTTCCTATCGTCACCGAGAAAACAACTAAAGAGATGCAGCGCCACAATCCACGTGCTCCATTCTATAAGATGTACCGTTTCATCCTTACCGACCTCAACCATGCAGAGGAGTACTTGGCCAACTACGCACGTCCCGACAAGAATTTGCCTGACCTTAGTGTAGTTTATGGACTCAAGGCCCGCCTTTGGATGGAGATGGCAAGCCGTTTCGACCAGAGCAGTGCCGACCTTGCTGCAGCCGTTGCAGCCGAGGACTCAGCAAGTATTGAGTATGACAAGTTAGGTATAACCACCGCCCGTGAGTGCTACGAAAAGGCACGCACCTACGCTCGCAAGGCTGTCAGTGGTTACAGTCCAGTCACCGAAGCCCAGTGGCTTAGCACGCAAGACGGATTTAACAAGGACAATCAAGCATGGATGTGGAAATTAGGTTATACCACACGTGAGCAAATCAGCTATATGTACTACACCTTTACCAGCACCGTGACATCGGAGACTAATTGGGGACTTGCTGGCACATACGGTGCAACACGTATGATTGGTAGTGCGCTATACGACAAGATGCCGGAAGGCGACTGGCGTCATTATGCATGGATTGACCCGACCGCAGCAGGTACACACGAGGGTTACGAGAAATACGACTCTATTACGATTGGCACCAAGAAGGAGAAGTTAACCCTCTTAGACGAGGACGCATGGAAGGAGCTACCAGCCTATGCTAACATCAAGTTCCGCCCAGCAAAGGGTAACATCTCCGACACTTACGAGGGACAATTCATAAGTCTTCCATTGATGCGCATGGAGGAGATGAAGTTTATCGACATCGAAGCGACTGCTCATTTAGATGGTGTTGCAGCAGGTGTTACGGCTCTGAAGGATTTTATAAACACCTATCGTTACACCGACAACTCCTATCAAGCAAACAATGCCACCACGATGGAGGACTTTATCAAAGAACTTATGATACAGAAACGCATAGAGTTCTGGGGCGAGGGAATCACTTACTTCGACTATAAACGTCTTGGCTTACAGGTGCGCAGAAAGGACAATACCAATTATGAACCATCTGCTCGCATCAATTCTAAGGAAGGTTATGTATGCCCATGGATGAACTTCTTCATCCTTGAATACGAGACACACAACAATGTAGCATGTAAACCTAACCCCGACACATCTGGTAGTTTGACAGTTACAAATCAATAATAACGGATGTTAAGACAGATAGTTGTTAAATAAAAAGCAGACGCTAAGAGGCGAACCTATTGTTTCGTCTTTAGCGTCTGCTTTCTTAATAGAGGAAAGATGGAGATAAGAGACATCTTTACACTTCGTAAACAAGGGCGAACAGAAGAGGCTTACGCAGCCATTCTCCCTATGTATGCGGTCCACAAAGGGCATTATACCACCATTGCCATGTTCTGGGTAGGGGTCGACATGATGAAGCTCCGCTATCAACAGCGGCAGTTAGAAGAAGCTTATAAGATATTCCGAAGTCTGTTGAGGCTCTATCCCACGATGGACGACAAGGACCTTAAAGGACAGAGCACATTAATGCGTGCTGCCTTGTTGGTCTTCGAGCACCATCCAGGATTTTCCATGCTCGATTTCATAACACAATGGGGTATCACCCGACTAACAGACGATGAGTGGCGAATGGAGCAAGGGAACGGCCATCCAATACCCTCTATAGGAATGCGTATAGTAGGGAAAGTATTCAAGGAGGTAGAGAGTAAGCCTACTGTTGACATGGCGTTGAAGGCTGCACCGATATTAGCAGAGGCGCTAAAACACAGCCCCTATAACATGCACAACCAACGTTACAAGGCGATGATATATCGGATTATGGGCAAGAAGGACAAGGCTATCAACATCTACACCCATCTTATCAAGAACCACCGACAGTCTTATCTCTTTCACGAACTATCCGAACTCATTGACGATGAGCGCTACAAGATTGCACTTCTCTGTAAAGCCATCGCTGTACAACGTGAGGAAAAGTTCCGACAGCGCATGCGCTTTACCCTTGCGGGGCTACTCTTCAGAAGAGACAAAGCCCGTGCTCGTTACGAACTCGATAAATGTATTGCTATGCGCAAGCAGTTAGGCTATTCCATCACGTGGGAGATGCAGAACCTTGCTGCAAGTCTGGCAGATATAGCACCAGTATCAGAAGCTAACGAAAAGAGCTTCTATAGGGAGCAAGAAATAGTATTGAAAGAGCTTGCAAGATAGTCGTTCACATGCCCAATTACCATATTGTTCAAGATTTGCAAGGCTTGGACAGATTCTTACATAGCATAATCTAAACAACAACTAACAATACACTGTAAGCTCATCGTTACTACCCTACAAAAAGAAATATCCCTTCTTTTGTCATTTTCTAATAATTTCTTATCGTTTCCACTACCTTTTTAATACCTTTGCAAAACATGTTGTAAAACACTTTCATCAGCTTTATGAAACACTTATATCTATCCGCTTTATTCCTTTTGGGCTTAACATCCTGTCAAATAGGAGGCTTAACTTCGGGTTATTCACATCTTTCAGCTACACAAAAGGAGAGAGTCGTAACACTTGAAGACGATATTGATGCTATTCATGACTTCTCAAAAGTATATACAGTCAGCATCAATCAGGTAAAACAATACATCGAATCACACGATAGAGTACTGCTATATGACTATACACCCTTTTGTCGTTCAACCTATTGTGTGTCGCCTTCAGCCTTAGTATCTCAGTGCAAAGACAAGGGAATTAACGTCCTTGTCATATCGAATATATATGACGACATTTTCAAACAAAAGCATACTACCTTCCCTATGCTAATGATTGATACAAAGCAGTTCCCGACTAAATGGAGAGCAAAATACCATGATCTTTTCTATTTACCCTTGACCGAACATACAGACAAGGAACTGAACTACGCCAGTTTTCATTACTTTGAGAAAGGAAAATACATCAAGAGTTTCAAAAGCCCAAACGACATTTAACTCTCTTATTCACGGCAGAATAATACATTCCCAAGCCGCAGAATGACATAGTATATACCAATAACAAGGAAGTAGAGGTTGGACATTTATCGTCCAATCTCTACTTTTCTTTTCGCCAAGTAATGGCCAATTAATACATCACCGAGCCTGAAAACGCACAATATCGAGCAGCGACAAGGAGAAGCCACCACGTCTCATTCAAATTATTTTCATGAAAAGAAATAATTATTTTCACGACAGGAAATATTTTTTTTCATGAAGAAAAATATTTTTCTTCATGAAAAAAATTCGGTAAAACCCATCTGTCAGAGGGGAAAAAGCAATCATACACACTGGTTTTAGGCCATATAAAGCATCTTGTCAGCGCTATGCAAAGCAACACCCACAGCCCCTATAAAACGAAAGATGCCGTATCCAACCCACAGATACGGCATTTTCACTATAGTAATCATGCGAGAAACAGCTATGTGCTGTTAGTCTACACGACCGAAAAAAAGCATTTTATTTCACTCTCTCCTCTGGTGCGAGCATGTGTTCTGGTGATAGGATAGCATCAAGCTTCTCCTTAGAAAGCAGCTTGTGTTCGAGTACGAGGTCGTAAACAGAGCCTCCTGTTGCAAGTGCCTCCTTAGCAATCTTCGTGCTGTTCTTGTATCCTATGTATGGATTAAGTGCTGTCACGATACCAATAGAGTGCTTAACCATCTCAAGACAACGGTCCTTATTCACCGTGATACCGTCGATACACTTCTCACGCAGCGTATCCATTGCGTTTGGCAACCATGTTAGGTCCTCAATAAGACACTCAGTGATGATTGGTTCCATCACATTCAACTGCAACTGACCAGCCTCAGCAGCAATCATCACAGTCGTATCGTTACCAATAACCTTGAAACATGTCTGGTTCGTAACCTCAGGGATAACAGGGTTCACCTTACCTGGCATGATACTTGAACCCGGTGCCATCGGTGGGAGATTAATCTCATTCAGACCGCAACGAGGACCAGATGCCAACAAACGGAGGTCGTTACAAATCTTAGAAAGCTTAACGGCAAGACGCTTCAACGCACTTGAGTAGCTTACGTATGCACCTGTGTCAGGGGTTGCCTCGACAAGGTCAACACCAGCAATGAACTCCATTCCCGTCAGTTCGCTGAGCTTTTCTGCACAAATCTTAGGGAAGCCAGGGGCAGCATTAAGACCAGTTCCGATAGCAGTACCACCCATATTAATTTCATGTAAGAGGGCAGCATTACGATTCAAGTTAGCTATCTCCTCCTCCAAAGTATTCGCAAAAGCGTTAAACTCCTGTCCACTTGTCATAGGGACAGCGTCCTGCAGCTGTGTACGTCCCATCTTAATGACATGCTTAAATTCCTCCCCTTTTCTACGGAAAGCAGCGATGAGTTCGCTAAGAGAGGCCACAAGCTTCTTATTCAGTAGGATAAGTGTCAGACGAATAGTCGTTGGATAGACATCATTCGTTGACTGACCGCAGTTAGCATGGTCGTTAGGAGAGCAGTACTGGAACTCTCCCTTCTTATGACCCATAATCTCGCAAGCACGGTTAGCGATAACTTCATTGGCATTCATATTGACAGATGTGCCCGCACCTCCTTGTACCATATCGGTTACAAAGTTCTCGTGCATCTTGCCATCGATGATTTCGCGGCATGCTTCCGACATCGCATCAGCCACCTCATTACTAATCTCACCGAGTTGACGATTAGTCTCTACAGCAGCTAATTTGACGTAAGCTATTGCCACGACATAGTCTGGGTAGTCGCACATACGCTTGCGTGAGATGTGGTAGTTGTTAATGGCACGCTGTGTTTGTACGCCATAATAAGCCTCTTCTGGAACTTGAAGTTCACCTAAGAGGTCGCTTTCTACACGAAATTTCTTTCTTCCATGATTCTATATTGATAAAGTTAGCGTTATTCTCGTTCGCATGTGGGAAGAGAATGAACAGTTTTTTTCATTTATGAGGATGTTTCTGAGGACCGATAGAGGCAGCGTTTACGACTGCTATTAGGCTATTCTTTTAGGCCGACAAGCCATGTCTCTCCCCCTTAACCATTGAGGGACAGCAGTCTGACAGGCGCCTTTCAGCATCTTTCCAATCCTTTTGTATCCTACATTTAATAAGCCTTTATTCTGTACTTAAAGCCCAATTCAATGCGGTTAGTATTGTATTTATCCAAGCCAACACCGTCCTTATAGGTCACCTTACGCCCCACATAAGCCAAGAACACACGGAAGTCTTGACTCTTAACAGGGTAATACTCCACGCTGCCGACATATCCGTAACTCTTACGGAAGTCTTTGAAACGGTCGACCTTCGTAACACTTGCCGTCTCATACATGCCTTTCAACATCAGATTCCATTGTGGAGCAAACTGCCAATTAAGCTTTGTTATGAACGACGTATAGTGCACATCGCTCATCCAAACCTCCCCCTCCAACAGCTGGGAAGAAATCCCTCACTTCTCTTGATGCCAAGCCAAAGCGGTCGAGTCCATCGTTCTGATACATATAATCAAAGTACCATTGCAGTCTGTCTAAGTTCAGTTTCTGGCCAAGAATAAGCATACGACTATACTTATGTCGGGCTTCTCCTTCTATTCCCCACGACCATCTCGTAAGCAACCTATTGTTCAGAAAGCTACCATTCCAGCCCAAGCTGTATCCGAGTGGGATGCGTGTCTTCTCCAATATACGGTTTTGAGTACCGTCACCTTCGATTGCCAGGGAGTTATCACCATACACATCAGCAAACTTATCATTGTGAGCATTGGTCACGCCAACGACAATTTCCTGTGTAGGGACAGGTTTATAATTAACGACAACACCACCTAAATAGCACTCCAAACCGCCAGTCAAGTCCGAATACTCATAGATATAGATAGGGTTCTCATCCACTTCATAGCCGCCAAAGGGCTGAAATATCTTACCAGCCTCAACTGAAAACTTATCAGAAAACCTATATCCAATCATCACGACATCGGTAGATCGGGCGAAATTATCCTCACTTCTTGCCACGTTCGAATTAGTCATACGATAGCAGAAACGGTAGTATAGCTTATCAGTTAAGTTACCTTTAATCTCAAGGCGCAAGTGTTTATTCTTAAAGCCCGTACTCCATTCGTGCTCGTTGTCCGTCTCCACCTGTGCACTGGCGGCAGTATTGAGATAGACATTGAACATATCATTACTCTTTTTCAGCTTTGTCACCTCTTCAGCAAGCGATTTAAAGTGACCATCATCACCTCCGTAGCCATGATTGTCTTGTGCGTTCATACTTACAGAAAGCGCTAACAGGCAGCAGCACAATAGTGTCTTCCTCGTCATGATATATGTCTTAGTTCATTAATATTTTTAAGGATAACCCCTACAAAAGAAGGCGAACACGCTCCTTATCCAGCATTATCCAAACTATTAATGGTTGTTTTAGCCGTAACAGACTTACATCTAAGAAGATAGTAACCCTTATAGAGAGTGTTGTTTTCAACGTAATGGTTTGTTTCACAAAAGTAGGAAAAATATTGATAGGTCGCTCATTTGATAGAAATAAAAACATTGCATTTAACTTTCTTTAGCGTCATATAGCAAGCAAAAGGGGCAAAAACTCTAAATAAGGAAAGGTGTATTATTAACATTTTGTCAATCCAAATGGCCCCATCATCTCCCTATCCTCTCCTACAACATCAGCCGAACAAGCCCCAAAAGCATTGTTTTTCTCATGCGAAACAACGTCATATAGAACGAATATATAGCATAAACTACAAATTATTAATAAAAACCTAACCCACGTCAGAAATAATCGCTACATTTGCAGAAAGCTAATTACACGTAGCAAAAGGATTGTGTTATCGAGTAGCACAGACGAACGATTAGACCGCAACGGCCTGTGTTCATCTCGGCTCTTGAGGTAGGATAAACGCCAAATCCATCGTAAATTCTCCCCTCATTAACGTCCACAACAGCAGCGTGTAGTACTATTCTTATCAGTTATGAGTAAACGATTGCTTTTCACACTTGGACTTTCAATGTTGCTCTCGACGGCTGCAACAGCACAAGACCATATCAACCCCGAGGATCGCACGGTCGATATGGACTCTCCAACGTTCGTCCCTATGGTCCATATAGGTAAGGCGAAGGTAGGAGCAGACAGTATTCAATATGTCAGAACAAGCAATGTTTACGTCTTCCCTCCCTTAGAGTTTAAGAATAAAGCACAAGAGACAGCCTACTACCGACTGGTTTATAACATCAAAAAGGTCCTTCCGGTAGCCAAAGAGTGTCACCAGATTATCCTTGAGACGGGCGCGTATCTTGAGACAATCCCAACCAAGAAAGAGCGTGACGAACACATGAAGAAGGTAGAGAAGGAAATTTGGAACACCTATAAGCCACGTATGAAGAAACTAACTTTCACGCAAGGTAAGCTACTTATTAAGCTCATTGACCGTGAATGTAATTCAACATCCTACGAGCTTGTACAAGCCTTCCTCGGTCCTGTAAGAGCAGGTTTTTATCAAGCATTTGCCTGGGCCTTTGGTAGTAGTCTTAAGAAACGATACGACCCAAAGGGCGCTGACAGACTCGTAGAGCGCATTGTCTTGCAGGTTGAGGCTGGTCAGTTATAATCCTACTGTCCCTTTTCTCCGACTTAGAAGAGGGCTAAACAAAACCGATAAAAGGCTGAATAGAAAAGGCGTAGAGTTGTTATAAGACAACACCTCTACGCCTTTTCCAAATTCTTTTCATGAAAAAAAATCTTTTTCTTCATGAAAAAAAATATTTCTTGTCGTGAAAAAAAATATTTTTTTTCATGAAAATAATTCGTAAGACTTACTTTTTAGACATTTAGCGAGCAAGATAGAAGGGGATTTTTACAGCTTAGTAAACACCGTGTTGACGGCCTTTATAGATATAACACGCTCTCATTACCCTCATTGAAAAGCAAGTCGAGGATACTAAGATTAGGTAGGAAGCCAAATTTCTGTTGGTAGACTTGATAGTAGCGACGAGGAACAAAGTCGGTGTCAACACCTGGATGTTTCGGACGAATAGCTTCTCTAAAATCGACGGTTCCATCGGGAAGACTCGTCTGATAACTATCTGTGCGTCGCATACACGGCATAATATCGATGAGTTCGCACATTTTAAGCGTTATCTCCCAGTTGAAATCATAGAGAAAGACCCACTTCCGCTCGAAAAAAGGGCGTATATCGTCCTCATAATACTCAAAGAATGGACTCTCACCATAGGACGACTGCAAGGCATTCCAGTGTTGATGGCGCCAGTTATCATGGTCGCTAATACGCACATCCTTCATCGGACACTTCGCTCCCTCATACTTTTCAACAGGGATAGAGAGGGCTTGCGGACCATTCGCAGACGCGATTACGCAACGATTACGATAGGTTTGCTTTACGAAATTATCGTGTTGTTCTATCAAGCAGCTACTATATCGATTCAGTTTTTGGTACCATTGAATAGGTGCAAAGTAAGCAGAGGATAACAAGACCTCACCACCCTCTTCAGAAGAAGGGAATGTTAAGTCGTTGATGTTGCCATTATCAAGATAGGTCATAAAGCTTATTTTTGAAGATAATAATATGATTAAGGGATAAAAAAAGGGAGAGGATGCGCAAGCTACCAAGCTCTGGTAAGCATTGCACCTCCTCTCCTTCAGAAGTATATGGAGACATCCTGCCTCCTATTGCGCCCTATTCGACATTCCTCATGTCCCCTCTTTCGAGACGGATTGGGGAAGTCCTTTAGACTTACTTAATATTATCTACCCAGTTGAACAGTCTGTGCCAACGAATACCACTAAATCCCTTGCGGTCAGGATCACTTGACCACCAGATGAAGATAGGCTTACCGACGATGTGATCCTCAGGTACAAAGCCCCAATAACGACTGTCGGCTGAGTTATGACGATTGTCACCCATCATCCAATAGTAGTCCATCTTGAAGGTGTAACTATTGGCAGGTTTACCGTTGATATATATCTTTCCGTTCTTAACCTGTAGGTCGTTGCTCTCATAAACCTTAATACAACGCTCATAAACAGGAAGGTTCTCTAACGTTAAAGTAACCGATTTACCCTTTGCAGGAATCCATATAGGACCATAGTTATCACGTGTCCAGCCTGTATAAGCATTGAGTGGATAGTAAAGACCAGCGTAGATATCCTTGTCAGTAACAATTCGCATAGACTTAACAATGCCTTGTCGCTTCAGCTCAGCAGCTGCACTTTTAGTCAATGGCATATATCCATCGTAAGCCAATGTAGCTCTATTAAGCACGTAGCCTTGGTTGAGGTCGTAGCCATGTAGACGTCCTAATGTCTGTACATCTTCGTCACTTATGTTATACTCCTTGCGGAGCTCGTCGAAACGCTCACCCATGAAGTCAGCGACAGAGATATTCTTAAACTTGATAAAGTAGGTATATTCTACATTCTCAGGCTCTTTATTAGGTTTCCCATCGAGGTAGACTATCCTATTCTTTATCTGTAAAGTCTGTCCAGGCAGACCCACACAACGCTTCACGTAATTCTCTCTTCTGTCAGTAGGACGCCATCCTAACGTACCGAAAGTGCCCACGTTTTTGATGATATAATTCCTTCCCATAGCGTAAGCCTTATCAAAGAAAGCACGCTGTTGGAGGGTGTTCATGTCTGCCAAACGAATGTTTCTATTCTGTTGAGCAAGGAAGTTTGTGCCGTATGTATAGGCGTCATGATAGTAGTCATTACCCTGGTAAGCAGGCTCAGTCATAATGGTGTCGCCTGCAGGAAAGTTGAAAACAACAATGTCATTCAACTCTACTTTACCCAAGCCCTTCACCCTACGATAGTCCCAATGTGGCCAAGAGATATAGCTCTTAGTATTGATAATAGGCAAGGTGTGCTGGGTCAGCGGCATTGTCAACGGAGTCTCAGGGATACGCGGACCATAGCTAACCTTCGAAACAAAGAGGTAATCGCCCGTAAGGAGCGACTTCTCAGGGAGGAAGAAGGGATCACATAGTTCTGGAAGAAGAACAAGTTGATGAAATACACAGCCACCAACGCAAAAACAAGTGCGTCTACCCATCCCATGATAAAGCGGATCGGGCCCTCAGAGTCCTCCCACCACTTCCATCGAATCTTCTTTGTTATATAATAATCGAAGATAAAAGGAACTACTAATAGTCCCCACCAGCTCTTTACCCAAACCAGGAAAAGAAGGTAGAGAACAAGCGCACAAATAAACTTAGCCCATTGTTTCTTAGGGTTTAGGGCTGCTTTTTCTTTATCTATCATACTGTATATTGAGGTGATAAATGATGATTAATGAGTGATAACGGTATGTTAGTTATTCAATATCAGTTGGAGGAAGAGTGTTATGAGGAATGTCCTACTTTGTTATGGGTTACTTTCTGCGTTGTTATAAACGACTGTCAGTATTATTATATACGGTAGTTCACCTTATTATATATAGCTGCCAGCTTTATTGTAAACGCCTTTCAGTATTATTATAAATAATTGTCAGCCTTATTATAAATGCCAGTCAATGTTTATGCTAAATACTTTTCAGTGACCATCAACACCTAACATTCAACACCCAACACCCATCACTAAAACTTAAACAAGTCGCTTGTCGTAAGCAGACCTGTATGGTCTTTCGTGTACTCGGCCGCTAAGACAGCTCCAAGAGCAAATCCCATGCGGTTATGAGCATCGTGAGTAATGGTTATCTTATCGGCTTCTGAATCGTAAATAACACTATGGATGCCAGGTACTTCACCGCAACGAATAGAAGTGATAGGCAACTCGTTGGGCGCAACATCATTCGTTCCAGACTCCGTTCCATCGGCTGCACGCTGGTAGCCCTTCACCCACTTGTCTTTACGATCGAGGTCGTTAACAACCTCTTCAGCAAGAGTTATGGCTGTACCTGATGGTGCATCGAGTTTGTGCATGTGGTGAACTTCCTCTAACTCAACGTCATACTGTGGGAAACCATTCATTATCTTTGCTAAGTAACGATTGACAGCTGAGAAGATGGCAACGCCTACAGAGAAGTTACTTGACCAAAACAAAGTATGTCCCTCTTCGTTACATAGACGCTCAATCTCGGCCTTTTGTGTTTGCATCCAGCCTGTAGTACCACTTACAACCTTCTTGTTACGACCAAAAGCACGCATGCAATTACCGAAAGCAGACCCTGGTCTTGTAAACTCAATGACGACATCGGCCGATGCAAATCCAGGTGAATCAATCTCTTGAACATTATCAAGATCAACGATACTTACGATTTCGTGGCCACGTGCAAGGGCCACCTTCTCTATCATCTGGCCCATCTTACCATAGCCTATCAATGCTATTTTCATAACTAAATCTGTATTAAAAACATTGCAAAGGTAGCTGATTTACGGCATAAAACAAAATAAGTTGATATATTTTTAGGCCTCCCCTGTATTTCAAGTGATTGTGCTGTCGATGCTTTCCTATGAAATACTTAACAGCATACTCGCATGTACTCTGTCGCTTTCTAATAACTTATAGCATCTTTCCTTAGGTAGTCACAATGCTTCATAACGTATGTCTGTTTTGCTTACAGTAGTGGTCTGCACTTTTCTCTATGATGTGTAAGCATCGAGCAAAGGGAAAGTAATACTATTAAAGACAAACCTATAGAATGGAGACAAAAATCCTTTCTTCTACACTCAGATACTAATAAAAACAGAAAATACATCGTTAAGAAGGCCAATTCTACCATTTTATTTGTATATTTGCGTATTGTTAAACCAAGAATCTGTTATGGAACAACTCATCCACTACGTCTGGAAGCATAAGATGTTTCCGTTGACAGGACTCAAGACTACCGACGGACAGGAGGTAGAAGTTATTGATCCTGGACTGCATAATCGCAATGCTGGACCCGATTTCTTCAATGCCAAGGTGAAAATAAACGGCACTCTGTGGGTGGGAAATGTGGAGATTCACGACCGAGCATCGGACTGGTTCCTCCATAGACACGACCGTGACCCTAATTATAACAACATTATACTACACGTGGCAGCGTCTATCGACGTTGATGTTAAGACTCAACGAGGAGAGTATCCACCACAGGTACGACTGAAGGTGCCGCCTGACGTGCGTGAACACTACGAAGAGTTGCTCACAACAGATGAGTATCCTGCATGCTATCGCATCATCCCTAACCTCTCTAAACTAATGGTTCATTCGTGGATGAGTGCCTTACAAACAGAGCGATTAGAGCAGAAGACAGACGCAATAGTACAACGGCTGCATGACTGTGAAGGCTCGTGGGAAGCGGCTTATTTCGTTACCTTGGCACGTAACTACGGCTTCGGTATTAATGGCGATGCCTTTGAGACATGGGCAAAACACATACCTCTGCAGGACATAGCCCACCATCGTGACGATATTCAGCAGATTGAAGCCTTCTTCTTAGGCCAGGCAGGACTATTGGAAACGAACGCCATACCCGAACGCTACCAAGAGAAGGCATTGAAAGATGTCTACTTTGCACAATTAAAAAGCGAATATCAGTATCTCTCACATAAGTTTGGTCTACAGCAGATGGATGCTACTCAATGGCGCTTTCTACGCTTACGTCCACAGAACTTCCCACATATTCGGATTGCACAACTGGCCCTTCTCTACTATAATCGACAAACTGGATTATCACAGTTGTTGGATTGTGAGACGGTTAAAGAGGCTCGGAAACTATTGACAACACAGGTGACACCCTACTGGGAGAGCCACTATGTCTTTGGAGAAGAGAGTGCGAAATGTGAGAAACGACTGTCTACAGCATCGTTGAACCTACTGATTATCAACACTGTTGTGCCTATCCTCTTCGCATACGGTACTCATAAGAATGCCGAGAAGTACTGTGATCGCGCCTTCAACTTCCTTGACACGTTAAAAGCAGAGCGTAATCACATTGTTAGGATGTGGCAGGAAGTGGGATTGACAGTGGATACTGCGGGTGATTCACAGGCCCTTATACAATTAAAGAAGGCGTATTGCGACCGCAAAGACTGTCTCCGTTGCAGAATAGGATACGAGTATCTGAAAGGGAATTCAGCATTAAAGGAATAAGAGAATAGGGCTAATAAGGCTAATGAGGCCTATAAGGCTAATAGGCCTAATAAGCCTAATAAGAGTCTAAAAAACCAAATAGATTATGGAAAAGAAGAAATATGTCTTTGAGACAAGACTGGATGTTCGCGACTACGAGTGCGACATCCAAGGTATAGTAAACAATGCTAACTACTTGCATTACACCGAACATACACGTCACAGGTTCCTCAAGTCGTTAGGTGTAAGCTTCTCTGAACTACACGCAAAAGGCGTTGATGCTGTCGTAGCACGCATGCAACTCACTTATAAAGTGCCGTTTACTTGTGACGACGAAATCATCTCTCGCATGTCACTAAAGAAGAGTGGACTACGTTGGATATTCTCTCATGACCTCTTCAGGGCCAGTGATGAGCGTCTTTGTTTCCATGCTGATGTAGACCTTGTGACGCTTATCAACGGTCGTTTAGGCAGTAGCAAAGAATATGACGAAGCGTTTGCTGCCGTATTATAAAACCTTGTCTCATCTCCTAACGTCCTCCCCCTCGTAGGAAGAACGTTAGGGGTGAACTCATCAATCACACCACCATGGAATCATTAAACTCAATTCTACTAACCCGACTCAGCCGTTTCAATCTCGTTGAATTAGCTGAACTCTACAGACGGGCAGGCTCTGCAACAACGGTCATTGAGCACAAAAGAGACATTAGAGAGATACTCCCTGATGCCTCAACACATCTTATACAAGCATTGAAAGACATTGACATCTGCAAAGAATGGGCTGAAAAGGAATTAGAATACGACCACCTACATGGCATTGAGCCTATCTGCATGAATGATGAACGCTATCCACAGCGGCTCAAGGAGTGCCCAGACGCACCCATCCTACTCTACTTCTTCGGTAATACCGACCTCAATCAACGTCACGTAATCAATATTATTGGGACACGACACTGCACCCCTTACGGTCGAGACATTATCCATTCGTTTGTCAGAGAGCTGAAGGCTCTATGCCCAGACGTACTTATCTTAAGTGGATTAGCATACGGTGTAGACATCCATGCACACCGAGAAGCCTTGGAGAATGGCTTTAACACTATCGGCGTATTAGCCCATGGACTCGACGACATCTATCCCCGTGGACACAGAGAGACCGCCCAAAAGATGATACATCAAGGTGGGTTACTCACCGAATACGCCACACGAACACAGCCTATAGCCCGCAACTTCGTACAACGCAACCGTATCGTAGCTGGTTGTGCAGATGCTACTATCCTCATAGAGTCGGCTGCGAAGGGTGGAGGACTTATCACTTGCAGTATTGCACGTAGCTATGGACGTGAGGTATTCGCCTTTCCTGGCTCGGTTCATTCGGACTTTAGCGAGGGATGTAACAATCTTATCCGAGACAACGGGGCATCTCTTATCACCTCAGCCACCGACTTCATAAAGGCTATGGGGTGGGATGATGCTATCAAACTGGAGCAAGCTCAACAGCGAGGTATCGAGCGAACGCTTTTCCCTGATTTGTCTTCTGATGAGGAGACTATCGTCCGCGTGCTCACTAAAAACAATGATCTACAGATTAATCTCTTGTCTATTCAATCGAACATCCCTATCTCACGCCTCACAGGACTACTGTTCACTTTGGAAATGAAAGGCGTTATCAGGGCTATGGCTGGCGGTTGTTACCACCTTTTGGCATAGTCTATGGAATAGTAAGGGAGAGCGAAAGCTATAAGCCAACACCCTGTTTCTCTGTACCATCCGACGTATCGTCCTTTCTATAAGAACCTTTAATAGCTTTCAATCTATGGTCATAAACACCCGAACTCACCACCCTCAACCATCCTACGGAGGCTCATCACGCATCATGCCGACCTCCTTCTCCCTTCGCGCAGATAGATAAACATCCATCTCATAAAGGGTCTAACCCCCGTCAGAGAACCCTCAATAGAGGTAGAACTCAACATTAGAAAGACCTCACCCCATCCTAAGCAAACAGACACCCAACAATCTATAATATACGTATATAGCATCTTTTTGAAGAAAAAAAAGGCTTTCCTTGCCACAAATCATTCCTCCCTTCCGTCTCTATAGATGTGGACAAAACAGAATCATTAACCCCATTAAATATCAAGACAATGAAAACAACAATCTTTACTATCGTATTTGTTGCAGTCATCATGTGTACAGGATGCACCGCACAAGCCAACTCTTCAGCCGTTACTAATGAACCGATGAATGATTCAATAGAAACGCTTATTAAGGAGTTTAGGAAGGAGAAGAACGTTACTTACGTCAATCTCCCTAAGTCACTCATACAGATAGGAATGCAAATGGCCGACGACGAGGATGCTGATAAGTTCCTTAAGCAAGTGGACGGAATACAGATTTTAAGCTTCGAGGAGGCTCCACAGAAGACAAAAGACAAACTCTTCGACCATATCAATAACTTGGAAACACTGGGTTATGAGCCTATGGTGAAGGCCAACGAGGACGGAGAGAAGGTAAGAATACTCCTCAAAGGGGATGAGAAAGTAATTCATACCCTCCTTATCCTTGCCATCGACAAAGAAGACTGTTCGCTTATTAAGATTGACGGACATATCAATCCCGCTGATGTTAACGATATCGTAGATACACAAATAAACTAAACAAGACTCGACCATGAAACGATTTATCATCTTATTCGCCCTCATCATCTCTGCTGTTGGGGCCTCAGCACAGAGCATAGGTACGTTATTCAGACAATACAGATACGAGGAGAAGGCCAACTACATACACATTACTCGTTTGCGATGTCCATCGTCAAGGCGTTTGCTAAGACCGATTCAGAAGACAAAGAAGCACTCAAGGCACTCTCTTCATTCCGAATTCTCTCCTTGGAGGACTGTACCTCGACCTTCAAACAGAGCTTTCAAAAGACGCTCCAGACCTTCCGTCCAACAGGATACACGCCTTTCATCATCGCAAAAAAGAATGATGAGGTCGCTTACATCTACCTTAAAGAGAAGGACGGATATATCCGTGAGCTGCTCATCCTTACCACTGACAATCATGATGGAGCCATTGTGCAGATTAAAGGGAAATTAAGACCAGACGACATAGACGCCGCTATAGAAAAAGGCACTAAGAATAACAAACTTAAAAAATGTAAGTTATGGGACAAACATGCGTAGACAATAGTCTATGATAACCCACTCTCTACATCTGCCTATGCAAGCAAGCGATTTCAAACAGCTATTCCTACCCTGCCATCGGAAGCTCTTTTCGGTGGCATATAGGCTGATGGGGAATGTTCAGGCAGCTGAGGACTTAGTGCAAGAGACCTTCTTAAAACTATGGATGCAGCGTGACAAGATGGGAACAGTAGACCATCCAGAGGCTTATAGCATAACTGTTCTGCGTCGATTGTTCTATGACAAGATGCGGACAGGACGCTTGAAAGAGGTAGACAAAGATGTGGGAACCTTACAGGTCAGCTCCTCACAGAACATAAGTAGACAATTAGAGCAGGCCGACGAATACCAACGAGTAAGACAAATGATAGTTAGCTTGCCCGAACCACAGGCGAGTATCATGCTGATGCGGGATGTTGAAGACCGCAGTTATGAGGAGATTAGCATAGAGACAGGGCTTACGGAGGTGAATATAAGAAGTATTCTCAGCCGTGCCCGAAAGAAGATTAGAGAACAGATAAAAGCAATGAGATATGATAAAGACTGAAGACATAAAGCGTTTACTTGACCGCTACTATGATGGGACGACCACCGAAGAGGAGGAGAACACGCTGCGCACCTACTTTAACGGCAGTGACATCGATGCCAGCCTAAGGGAGGAAAGCGTCATCTTCACGGCACTTCAGTCTTCAGAATGCCCTGTACCAACAGGGATGGAGGGACGTCTCAGCCGTCAGATAAGCCAGTGGAACAACATAGAAGTTGCCACTCAACGCACGATTAGGCACATCAACCTGCGCTGGGTAGTAGGGATAGCAGCCAGCCTGTTGCTCCTCTTCGCTACTGGAGCTATCGTTTACCAAAACGAGAACAACTCTCCACAGACAGAACAGGACACCTATACTAATGCTAAAGACGCTTACGCCGAGACATCCAAAGCACTGATGAAATTCTCGAAGTCGCTCAACAAGGGTATTGAAGCTACCGAGAACGTCACTAACAAAACAAGAGATTGATTATGAAGAGATTTATTTTAACGCTTTCTTTGGCACTGTTTGCTTGTATAATGGCCTCCGCTCAGAAAGCATTGTTCGATAAGTACAGCGAAACCGACGGTGTCTCTACCGTCTATATATCGCATAAAATGATGCGAATGATGGGGAATGTGAAGGCAGGCAACAAAGATATCAGTAAGATAGCCAGCCGACTTGACTATCTACAGATACTCTCTTGCGAGCGTCGCTCACTGATTCCTTCCATCAAGAAGACGGCTCAAAGCATCTTCTCTCAGCAGCGTTTTTCGGTTGTTATGCAAGTCAATGAGGGTACAGACCATACCACCATCTACGAACGCCACTACCCTAATGGGAAGAACGAGTTTTCCTTGTTGGCCATAGAACGCAATGAGATTACGATTATCAATCTGTTGGGTAATGTCACACTACAGGATATCCAAGGGATAGCTAATGGTAAATAATACTGCTGCTTATTTGGTTATATAACAGAAATAGAGTACTTTTGCAGAAAATAAGGAGGTATAATTATGAATAGGACCATAAATATTCCAAGTGCAGACAACGCCTTCTTGGAGATGTTAGCACAAAAGATGGGATGGACTATAAGTCAAATCAACTCTCATACAGAGAACTATAAAAAGCCAGACTTAAACACACCAGAGAAAAGGAAAAAAGCAATAGAGTTGCTTCAATCCATTGCTGGTAAACTGCCAAACAGTCATTTAGAAAGCTGGAAACAAGCAAAAGAAGAGTATCTAAGAACAAAATACTTATGAGAATCTTCTTAGATACCAATATCCTCATAGATCTTCTTGAGGCAAGAGGTGAGTTCACACAGAATGCACTGAAAGTGGCAAGTATGGTTGTTAACAACGGAGACGAACTTTTATTAAGTGATTTATCAGTTGTAAATGCTTGTTATATCGAAAGAAAATCCTTAGGGAATAGGGGTTTTATAGCAACATTCTCTGCTATTAGAGATTGTTTTGAAATTATCAGTATGGGAGCACCTGCGATAGATTCTGCGCTCACTGCTAATTGGAATGATTTTGAAGATGCAATGCAATACTTTGCAGCTCTTAATGCAAATGCTGATATCATTGTCACAAGAAACAAGAAAGATTTTGCTACCAGTGAGATAAGTGTTGTAACTCCTTTGGAATATATAGAAGGTAAAATCAAATGAAAACAGGCATATTCGTTGGAAGCTTCGACCCTTTCACGGTGGGTCATGACTCTATTCTACGCCGTGCTTTACCACTCTTCGACAAGGTCGTGATTGGTGTTGGCGTCAATGAGCGAAAGAAGTGCATGCTCAGTGCGGAGGAACGTACCGAGCGCATAGCACGTCTCTATGCCAACGAACCAAAGATAGAGGTAAAAGCATACAGCGACCTTACCATCGACTTTGCTCGAAGAGAGGGGGCCGAATATATCATTAAGGGTGTGCGTAGCGTAAAGGACTTTGAATACGAGCGCGAACAAGCAGCCATCAACCGCCGCTTGAGTTCTATTGAGACCCTCTTACTCTTCGCTGAACCCGAATTAGAAAGTATCAGTTCAAGTGTTGTGAGAGAACTGCATAACTTTGGAAGAGACATCACAGAGTTCCTGCCAAAGGGGTATTGACGATTAAAGAAAGGACGAAAAGCCTCATTGATAAAACATAGACACGATGATAACATATAGTGCTGAAGGCGTTAAGATGCCTAAGATAAAGAAGAGAGAGATTTCTCGTTGGATTAAAGCTGTTGCTGCAACGCACGGTAGAAAGGTAGGAGAAATTGGTTACATGTTCGTTGATGACGAGAAGATTCTCGATGTTAACAATGAGTATTTAGGCCATGACTACTACACAGACATCATTACCTTCGACTATGACGAGGGTGATGTGCTCAATGGCGACCTTGTTATCTCACTTGACACGGTGCGTTCTAATGCCGAGCTCTTCAAGAAGACGTATGAAGACGAGCTACATCGTGTTATCATTCACGGTATCCTCCACCTCTGTGGCATCAATGATAAAGGACCTGGAGAACGTGAGATTATGGAAGAAAATGAGAACAAAGCGCTCGCTCTATTAAAGGAGATGAGTGGCGAATAACGATGGACTTCAACCTAATTCGGTTGATGCTCCCATAGACGAAATTGAAGGGCTGGAATCCTACCTTGGGTTTCAGCCCTTATTGTTTGCCCTTTCGTCTCTGACAAAGGATGATTGTATAGCTACGAAAGGGATTAGGAGTCGAATATAGACAACCGTCCTTTTAAGAGAAATCTAAGCTGTAAGAAGGGCGTATTACCCCTCTGTTCGACCGCAGAATATCTATTGCACCGAATTATTTTCACGACAAGAGATATTTATTTTCATGAACATAAATATTTCTTTTCACGACAAAAAATATTTTTTTTCATGTAAATAATTCGAGAAGAGACAAAGAGACCTTCTTTAATCGGGCAAGAAACGGATAAGACAGCGACCTTAAAGCGCACAAAAAAAGTGCTTAATTGGAGTCCAACTAAGCACCTTTTCATATACTCCTCACTTACCTATTGCGTCGTCATAGACGTCAACAGCAACGGGCCAGAGCATATTCTCTTATCTAACTACTTATCCGTAGCCAACTCTACCGCCTTATTGACGATATCACTCTGCGCATTCCATACACGGAAATACTCGTTCATATCCCAGATGTCACGGGCTGTGAGCGCCTTTATCTGTAGTGCAATATTAGGAAGCGTAGCCTTTAACTCGGCCGCATCCTTAGGTTCTATCTTCTCTTTTTTGCCCTCTGCGACGATTTCATCGAGCAATGACTGTGGTACCACATAACCCTTATTAAACGCGTCAAACGACTTATATTTGGCCTTTAACTCTTGTCGATTAGCATCAGCATACTTCAAGTAAGCGTTGATGATAATACTCTTTGCAGCTAACATACGATGATAACGTGTGAACTTAGCAGTATCGAGTGGGACAAAGTTATCAGGCATTATACCACCGCCACCATAGACAACTCGGTGCTTGCGAATGGTGTAATACTTCAAAGAATCAGAGAATTGAATACTGTCAGGATTGGTCAACTCGCCATGCTTATAGCGTTTCTCAATATCCATCTCGTAATCTTTTAGGTCGCCTTTCTTATATGGCTTTTGAATACAACGGCCACTTGGCGTGTAGTAATGAGCGATAGTCAGACGAATCATACTACCATCTGGCAGGTCGAGTGGACGCTGTACAAGTCCCTTAACAAAGGTTCTACGGCCAACAACCGTTCCACGGTCGTTATCCTGAATAGCACCTGTAACAATCTCTGCAGCCGAAGCCGTGAGCTCATTCACCAATACATAGACCTTCACATCCTGCAGACGTCCATTGCCAATCGCCTTGAAGTTCTGTCGACGAGAGCGTCGTCCTTCGGTGTAAACAATCATATCATTGTTCTTGAGGAACTCATTTGATATCTGAACAGCCGACTGAAGATAACCGCCACCATTGTCTTGTAGGTCGAGAAGGAGGGTCTTCATGCCCTTCTTCTTCAGTGAGTCAACAGCCGCCATGAACTCGTCATGTGTCTTCATACCGAAGCTCTCGATACGGATATAACCCACATTAGGACGTATCATATAAGAAGCATTGATAGTATGGACAGGTATCTTAGCACGTGTAACGACAAAGGTAAGCACCCCTTTCACGCCACGACGCACAATACCCAACTTCACCTTCGTTCCCTTCTTACCACGAAGCATCTTCATGATGTCGATACGTGGCATCTTTACTCCAGCTATTGTAGAGTCATTCACACTGACGATACGGTCGCCAGCAAGGATTCCCACCTTCTGAGAAGGACCATTAACAACAGGCTGAATAACGACAAGTGTGTCTTCAATCATATTGAACTGTACGCCAATACCCTCAAAGTCGCCTTGCAGTGGTTCGTTCATTGCCTTAGTCTCCTTCGCATCCGTGTAGGTAGAATGGGGGTCGAGCTTCTCGAGCATACCCCTAATACCATCTTCGACTAACTTCTGCTCGTTCACAGAGTCTACATAGAAGTTAGTGATAGCCATCTCTGCTATCTGCAACTTCCGTAAAGGAGAGTCGGAGCCCATATTACCTTTAACCTGCGCCTTACCAACAACTGGCAGCAAAGCCATCATCAATAATATTATAATTGCTTTTTTCATCATTTAGAACTTATAAATTATTTTGTTTCTTCTTATCCTTATCTATTCGTATCAATAAGATTTCACACAGAGAAACGGAGAGCACTGAGTGAAAAAGAATATACTCTTTAGGATAGTTTTTTAACATTCACGGAGGTGCTAAAGCACTAAGAGAGTTTTAGGAGTAATTATTAATAACCATTAAGAACTCTATGAATACCATCCTTAAGCATAGTAACATCAAAGTTTATAAGATAACCATATCTTAGATTCTGTAACTTTAAATAAGTCATTAATTGCTTAAAATGCACTGGTAACAACTCTCCCACCGACTTAATTTCTATAATAACTTTTCCATCAACCAGCAAATCTATTCGATAGACCTCTCCAAGTTCTATTCCTTTGTACAGTACTTTTATGGGCACCTGTCTTTCTACCTTAAAGCCTTTCTGTGTCAATTCATACATCAAAGCCTTCTCATAGACACTCTCTAAGAGCCCTGGCCCCAATAATGAGTGAACTGTGTAAGCACAGGCTAAAAGCCTATGTGTGTATTCATCTGATATTTTTTCCATGATTCTTTAAGGTTATAGTTCTACTATCTATAATAGATTACGTTCAAGGATTACAATTCTCCTTATTCTCATTCCTCCTCGTTTTCAAGCTAAAAAAGTCTTCCAGCACCTCTTTGTGCCAAAGGCACCTCTCTACTCCGTGCCCTCCTTGACTCTGTGTGAACCTTATTTGGAAGTAAGAGTTAGCCTCTATAGCACCCTTTCAAATAAAACCCTTTACTCTTTCTCCACGTCAGGAAGGTCCTCTTCTATTACGAGGTTGTCAATAATGAAGTTTTGACGCTCCATAGTGTTCTTTCCCATATAGTACTCAAGCAACTTTGCAACTTGATCATTCTTATGGAGTGTGACCTGTTCAAGGCGCATGTCGGGTCCTATAAAGTGTGCGAACTCATCAGGGGAAATCTCTCCAAGACCTTTGAATCGTGTTATCTCTGGTTCTGGGCCAAGCTCGTTGATAGCTGCTACACGCTCCTCTTCAGAGTAACAGTAGCGTGTGATAAAGTCGTTCTTCTTCTCTCCTTTCACACGACGAGCGTCCGCTTCAGCAATCACCTCCTTGTTCTTTATCTTTGTTCGACGGTTACGAACACGGAAAAGCGGTGTCTGGAGGACATATACGTGTCCTTTCTTTATCAGCTCAGGGAAGAACTGAAGGAAGAAGGTGATTATCAGTAAGCGGATATGCATACCGTCGACATCGGCATCCGTAGCCACTATCACCTTATTATATCGGAGTGAATCGAGTCCGTCCTCAATGTCGAGCGCAGCCTGAAGAAGGTTGAACTCCTCATTCTCATACACTACTTTCTTTGTCAATCCGAAGCAGTTAAGCGGCTTTCCACGCAATGAGAAGACAGCTTGTGTGTTGACATCACGACTCTTAGTAATACTTCCGCTGGCTGAATCACCCTCTGTTATAAAGATAGAACTCTCCTCCTTTCGATCGTTCTTCACGTCACAATAGTGTACACGACAGTCACGCAACTTACGGTTATGGAGGTTGGCTTTCTTCGCTCTCTCACGTGCCAACTTCGTTACACCAGCCATTGCCTTACGCTCTCGCTCGGTCTCCTTGATCTTATTCTCAAGTATATCGGTGAAGTCTTCTTTATGAATATGGAGGTAGTTGTCAACGTTTGTCTTGATAAAGTCGCCCACATACTTATTGATAGACTCCCCATCAGGCGACATCTGTGTGGACCCTAACTTAATCTTAGTTTGTGATTCGAATACTGGTTCTTCAACGTTTACAGCGATGGCAGCCACCAACCCGTTACGAATGTCACCATACTCATACTTGCCGAAGAACTCTTTTATCGTCTTGGCAATATGCTCCTTGAAAGCAGTCTGATGTGTACCGCCCTGTGTGGTGTGCTGTCCATTCACGAAGGAGTAGTACTCCTCGCCATATTGATTGGTGTGTGTGAAAGCAATCTCAATATCCTCTCCCTTCATGTGGACGATAGGATACAATGGATCAACAGTCATATTATCAGTCAGAAGGTCCTTCAAACCATGTCGACTAAGTATGCGACGCCCATTGTACATGATGGTCAATCCTGTATTTAGGTAGGTATAGTTACGGAGCATCTCCTCTACTATATCATCATGGAAGCTATAATGCTTGAAAAGAGTATCGTCTGGTTCGAAATAGATGTAGGTTCCATTCTCATCAGTCGATTTCTTTGTTTTGTCGCTTTGGAGGTTACCTTTCTCAAACGATAGTTCACGCACCTTCCCATCACGGAAACTCTTCACCTCGAAATGAGCACTCAATGCATTAACAGCTTTCACGCCGACTCCATTCAAACCAACACTCTTCTTAAATGCTTTAGAGTCATACTTACCACCCGTATTCAACACTGATACAGCCTCAACAAGCTTTCCCTGTGGAATACCACGACCATAGTCGCGCACACTAACTCGCAGGTTATCGTCCACATCAACCTCGATACGGTCGCCAGCATTCATCTTAAACTCGTCAATAGAGTTATCTATTACCTCCTTCAAGAGTACATATATACCATCTTCAGGCAACTTTCCATCGCCCAAACGACCAATATACATACCCGGACGGGTACGCACGTGCTCCATATCCGATAGGTGTCGGATATTATCGTCGGTGTAAGAAACGGGTGTTGGGGGTTGAGTGTTGGGTGTTGGGGGCTGAAGGTTGGGGGTTAATGATTTATCCATGTGCTGGGTTGTTGGCTGTGAATTATTGGTTATTGAGGGTTAATTATTAGGTGATAAGGGCTTAGCTATTTTATGATATTGAGTGTTCATTAATGAGCAATTAGATGTTGAAATAGAAGAAACACGTGAAAATATAGAAAGAACACATGTCAAAACTATCCATCAACACCCAACACTCAACATTTATCACCCAATAGCTTTCCTATAGCATCTACGCTTCTTGTGCATTGTTGGGTCTAATGGGCCCCACTGACTCTGTACGCTTTCGTTGGTCTCCATCTCCACATGCGTCTCACCCCACTTGAAGCCGTATTTCACATAACGTGGAATGAGATCTGCAAAAACAAGAGAGTTGGCTCCCTTTGAGCGATACTCTGGTAGGACACCAATAAGGAGAAGGTCTACAACCTCCGTCTTATGGAACTTTATTGCACGTAGTAAATGCCACCATCCGAATGGGAAAAGACGTCCACGGTGGCACTTCTGTAACGCACGAGTCAGTGATGGAATTGTAATAGCAAGCCCAACTAACTGGTTGTCCTTATTCCCGTCCTCTACAACAGTTATCAGATCGAGGTCGGCAAGAGGGAAGTACATCTTGACATACTGGTCTATCTGACGTTCACTCAACTCTGAGAAGCCATAGAGATGAGAGTAAGTAACATTGATTAAGTCGAAGAGCTTCTTGCCATAGCCGCCTTCGAAGATATCTTTCTTGGTCAGTTTGCGTGCATGGAGATTGTAACGTTTCTCCACCATCTCCGCTATCTTAGTATATTTCTCTGGTGCTGTCTCTGGGACATCAAGCCTATATTCTACATAATCATTATCCTTCTCCCAGCCACCAAGCTTCTCCATGTGCTTTGGATAATAATCATAGTTGTAGCTGGTTGCCATTGTACCGAGCTGATCGAAGCCCCATGTCAACATGCCCTCTGGGTCCATATCGGTGAAACCGAGCGGTCCAACGATAGAGTCCATGCCCTTTTCTTTACCATAGTCTTCGACCGCCTTTAACAAAGCCTTTGACACTTCTATATCGTCAATGAAGTCTATCCAGCCGAAGCGGACATCCTTCGTACCCCATTTCTCGTTTGCTCTATTATTGATGATACCGGCTACACGCCCTACTACCTTGCCTTCTTTCAAGGCAAGGAAATACTCAGCTTCGCAAAAGTCAAAGGCTGCATTCTTGTCCTTTGACAACGTTTTCAACTCATCGCTATAGAGGTTTGGGGCATCATACTGATTGCCCTCGTAGAGATCATAATGACACTCAATGAAAGCCTTTAGGTCTTTCTTCGTCTCTACTCGCTTTATCTGAACTGATGACATTTAATATCTTATTTCGTTATTTTCCTTATCTTAAACGTGCAAAAGTAATAAAAAAAAGATAGATAGGCAAATTTAGACTCCTTTTTATTGACTATATGGACTTCTATCATCTGTTAATAGCACTGATATTCACCAACTTCACATACCGTATTAGGCCTCAGTATCCTACATATCTGCCATTAAAACTATTCGTCTTCATGCTCGGCACACTTCTAAAACACGCTGTTATAAACGGATTCCGTTCGTCCATTAAGTCCACCACCACGCTATTGTCTTATTGAAGGTTTCGCTTGTCTACGTGTCTATCTTCTCACAAATGAAGAGGAGATGTTTGTTTTCTGCATCTGTGGTAGCAAAGAGGTAGTTGTCACCTCCTTCTTTTATCTTTAGCCGTTTACGGAGTTCAGCAACACTCATAGGGAAGTTGCGCACAGCAAGATTGGCCTTGTCTATCCCTGACAGACTATGCCGTAGCTCCTTCTTATTGAACGATGAGACGGCTGTTATCCTAAACTTACGACCTGGGAAAGCGTCGATGGCCTCATCAGAGACAAAAAGATGAGAATTCAAACTTAATGCTGACAATGGATAACGGGCAGTGAGAAGGGAGAAACAGCCTGCTTTCATCAACGAAGCATTAGGCTCATAGAGATACTGACTGGCCATGGGGGCTGTCGAGAGGATACGCTGTGACACTCCTAAAGTCTCTCGAAGGGAATAAGAAACGACACTATCATCATTCACACAGAACATCTGTAAGCTTTTGTCTACAGCTGTCGTCGCCTCCATCTCATCCTTAGTCTTCTGCAAAACAAGCAACAACTCTTTACATTCATTGCGTACGGAAACGATATGAACCTCACGAACAACGCTATACAAACGGTTGAGTTCGTCTACTGCACGGTGCCAATCGAGCATAGGCGATAGCTTTATTACAACCGTGTCGGCCTTCTCCAAGAGCTCTTCCTCTAATGTTAAGACATCAGGGGTACAATCACTTATCAGCACGGTCTTGCCTCCCTGCTCGTTACGGCGGGCTGGGTCGAGGAATATCACGGCTACATAGTCGAGCTGATGGAGGTAGGCTGTACCGTCGCCATTGACTACCTCGGCTTGTGTTAAGCCTAAGGCACGAAAGTTATGACGTGCCACTTCGCACAACTCCTCCTGTTGTTCGACATAAATAGCACGCTCAAAGCGACGTGACATAAAGGAGAAATCAACACCAAAGCCACCTGTTAGGTCGCAGAAGGTCTCTCCCCTACCTTTCTGCTCAGTTCCTTCTCGTGGCGTCAGTGTCGCACTTTCCACTACAGAAGGACTGCTCTGCTCATTTTGAGGACTATTAGTAACCAAAGAGGACAGCCTTATTAAACGTGATACCAACTGCGCCTTATACTCCGCAGTATGCTCACTCGAACACTGTTCCATAGACAGATGTGGGGGATAGATGATATCCTCCTTCGCTGCCCAAGACGGTAGTTTCGTACGTGCTGTCTGCCATCCTGTAAGCTGATTGAGCAGGTACGGCATATCAATATCGGGGTAACGGTGGGATTGAAGGGCAAGAAGCCTCACCCCCGCCCCCTCTCCGAATGGAGAGGGGAGTGAAATGTTATGTTTGCTTAGAACGTCCCGCACATATCTTGGCAGTGGTAGTTCTGAATGACTTATATCGTTTTTTTGCTTCATCTAATCCTATATTTGCATTGCCTTAATAGTCCTTAGAATTTTATTCTTACCATCTATCACAGTAGCAAAGTCGGTAATCACTCCCCCTCTCCATTCGGAGAGGGGGCGGGGGTGAGGCATCTTTTTTTACCTCACCACCCTCAAATTCTTCTTTGCCCAGGCCCTTGTACAAAGGTTGAAGTGCCACCACTCTGTACGTAAAGGCATGAAGCCTGCAGCACTCATCACCTCACGAAGGAGTCTGCGGTTGGCGAATGCTTCACGAGAGATTAGTCGATGAGAAACGAGTTCGTTCTCTTTGTCGATATGACTGAACAGTCCCATGTGGTCGACTTTTGCACCCATTGGAATCGTATCGATAATACAACGTGTGGCACCATCACGCCATGTAGCATCATTCCATGAGGACTTGCAGATACTGATATCTACAGCCATTCCATAGTTATGCATACCTCCTCCGTGCGCAGGATTAGACACATAGAAATACTTTGGAGTATCTTTCACTGCGTCCCACATCGTCTGCTGTACGCTCATCGGTCGTGTAGCATCGAAGATACAAAGGCTTAAATCTGGACGACGACGTTTCAACTCTGCTTGTGCTTTACGCAATGCTTCAGCACAAGCAGGCAATACGTAAGCATCACGCAAGTCATGATAAAGCACACGATTACAGAAGTTATCCGTACGAGCATACATCAGTGCCACCTTGATAGAAGGTACTACATGCTTTATATTTACCAACCCCTGCTGTTCCATTGACCGTCCTGCTGCCTGTCGACGACTCATCGATGGTGTCTGTGCCTGTATGTTGCTTGCAAACAGTAAAGCAGGAAGCAGTAGCTTATATATAATTCTACACATTGTTATTCATCCTTTGAGTTTATCATTCTTCACATATATTGTCCCAAGCATCATGAAAGATATTACCAGGAAAAGGGTTTATATATCCATCTAAACTCGTACCTTTCTTACCATTTTCACCCTGTAAAAATCGCAAAGAAAGCATCGCAGGCTCACTATTTATTCGTGAAGTATTCCCTTTTATATTCTTACAAAATGCAATATGCAGGCCTGAAAGGAGTTTTATCAGTTATTTTCGTGATAAGATATAATACTCAGGAGCATTCTCGTCATTCTAATAAATAAAGACGTAAGGTCCCTTGACTTCTTTATTTAATTGGTCTATATTGATACTCTCTGATAGATTATAACCTGTAGGAAAATCTCTCCCTCTCCGAGTTTTTACTTGTATCAACACTGATTTATGCGCCCAAGTGGCATCATCATATTTAATACATACAATATCTATTGCTCTATGATTTCTCACCACTGCATTTGCATTCAGTGCTACATAACCTCTCTTAACAAGCTCTGTTACGACAAGTGCCTCACCATAAGCACCCGTCATCTGGGATTGATTATTACTCATTATTTAATTATTACCACGTTATATCTTTAACTTCAAAAACCCTGCTTTTCGCACATCCTCACAAACCGACAATAACCATTCTGCGTTCCAAAGAGAAAGCTTACACGCTCTGTTAAACTTAACTCATCGTCTGATGATGGGTAATCTGTCAATGTTAATGCATCTCCAGTAGCTATAATTGCCTCATAAAAAGCGGTCATAATTATTACGAAACTCTTTCATCACAAGGCTACAACTACCACTTTCTTCAAGAAAATACAATTCTATGTTATCAGAATCATAGATGCATGTATAATACTTTAGGTCCTTCATATTATATTTATTTAATCTCCTTAAAAAGTTAGCTATTATTTCTCTTCTGTCAAATTACTTATAGGTTTTATAGCTATATACTGAAAGCATGAACATAACATGACCCTCAATAATACTATACCTATCCCATAACACATCTACTTTTCAGTGTAGATATAATGGTTAAAAACAGACAGGGACAGACACCGTCTCCCTCTCATACGTATTAAAAGTATTGAAAGAAAGCACAGACTCTGCCCCTGTCATCTATAAGAATAACCGCCGAATGAGTTAGGTAACATCCTTATAAGCTGTCTACCATATATTCATCTGCATTCGTAGCTATTATTTCAACGCAGCCTTTTTCTGCTTTACATAATCGCCAAAGACACGATCCACTTCTGCACGCTGCTCACTGTCGAGTGTGTCGTTGGCCTGAATAAGTCCCTTGTAATAGGCCTTAATAGCCTTTGTAAGCTTCGCCTTGTCTGCAGAATTCTTCTCAAAGAGACGGTCAAGGTCCTTATAAAGGGCTGGCTTCATCTTATTCATAAAAGCAAGCTTACCAGTGGCTGGCTGCTCAGTAGCTGTCGAAAGACTGTCTGACTGTGCTGAAGGCTTCATCTTTACCGTGTCTTCAGGCGCCGTCTCTGCGTCTGACTTAAAGACAGATGACATATCAATCTTACCAACCTGGTCGACTAAAGCACCACCATAGTTATATAACAATATGCCAACTCCTATCACCACAGCAGCAATCAAAGCCAACATAACAGTGCCTTTACCTATCTTTGGCATAGTGAACGATGGTCCTTCATTATTTAAGTCGGCTAAGAACTCATCAATATTACTATAACGGTCGCTCCGCTTAAAGGCACAACAACGCTTGATAACATCGCTATAAGCTAATGTCAAACCCATCACCTTCATGATAGTACCGAGGGAATAGATATCAGCCGTACCGTCAGCTGCCATCGTCTCATCCTTGATCTCTGGTGCCATGAAGCGTGTTGTATCAGCTGTCAACTTCACATCTTCAGGCGAAAGAACACTGAAATCAATGAGTTTAACATAGTCACCTTGATTGGCAACAAGTACATTTGATGGCTTTAGGTTACGATGGATAACCCCTTGCTGATGGGCATAACGCAGTGCATCAGCAATCTGATTGATGATACCAAGCTTCTCATCATCGGTATGACTCTCCTTAAGATAAGCCTGTAAAGTACGTCCTTCTACATACTCTTCCTCAATACAAAGTCCATAACCATCAACCTCTACCAACCCTTGATAGCGTACAATACCAGCATGATTGAGTCGTTGGCACTGTTTAAACTCACGTTTCAATGCATTACGAAGCAACGCACGCTCACGATACGCATCCTTCAGTGTCTTCAGAACGACGGTCTGGTCACCCTTACGACACTTCACTATCATACAGTATCCCTGCGATGATATTACCTTATATTCGGTATAACTGGCCTTTACAGGCGCATCAGCAGTCTGTGCTTGTTCATTAGTGGAAAGTTTGTTCTCACTCATCAATATTCGTAGGTTTTAATTCTCTTAACGTCATTTGCGTACAAAAGTAGTAAAAAAAAACGAGATAAGACAGAAAAGAAGGGGGTAAAATGCTGTATTACAATTATTCTCATCTCATAGAATTAATAAACATCAGGATTCTATTTTACAACTTATACTGATATGTTCTTACCCAACACATGTGCTGTTAGCGGTGAACACCAATGGTATTGAGGGCCAAATACCATGTAATATATTACTGCTATACAAGCATATTGTTGTTTATAAAGAGCTATACAACCGGAAGTAAACATACTTTATTTGGTTAGAAGGCTTATTCTTACAAAAGAAACACAATATTATCTACTTAGAAAAGAATTAGCATAAGGAGTAAACTATTATAGTTTTAGCAGTCAACAAAATTAATAATTAAATATAGACGTGAACCATGTATATAACCTTCGTCATTAACCCCTACCTTTCACTACATTTTTATTGAGACTTTTCATACTCACATCGAGTTCCACAGACAAGCAAACACTACGGCTTACTAAAATGGGAGGAAGACGGACTGTTCATAGATTGAATGACATATAAAAAGATGATATAATGCCACATGGGAATAAGACTGGTATGGACTATATTATACAACTATCTACAAAGAACTACGAATTACGCGAATTGCACGAAGACAGAGGATACAGAATGAACAACACTTTAAATGTTCTCAGATAGAAGGACATAACGACATAGAGTGACCGAAAGCTCATACATAAACAGAAGAACATAATGACAAAGAGTGAATAAGGGGCAGAATGAAGATGGGGTACGTCATCAGAATGGTGTCATCGGCTTCATTTCTTTAGGAGCATGAGGAATGCTGATGGGCATACCGGAGCAGTCTTTCTCTTGGTAAAATCACGCTGGGTTCGATATAAAGTATGGCTTTTAATTCACTGGTGATATAAACCATCGTTTTTCTTGATGTTGCAAAGATACGACAGTATTTCTGAGCTTCCTAATTTTTGGATATGTAACTTCAAGAACATATAATAATTGGAAACGGTCGACAAACTTTTTATTGTGTTAGCTGGTAGGACAGTTGAAATGACATTGTCCTGACCTTAAGAAATTAATTGTACGATTTAAAGGTATAGGCGTAGAGTTCCCATATAAACCAGCCATGAATAAAACTAAGGAAAAGGATGGATGATGTAAAGATTTATCGCATACACCATATCCAATACTTCCTTTTCATGGTTCAAGAAGACGCCCTTCTGCCCTCAAGAACATGCCCTTCTTGATGCTTGTTAAGGCTCTTCTTGTGTCTTAATAAGCACCTTCTCCTCCGCTGCTCACAACATACTGATTTAATGCAGATTATAGACGTGAACCATGTATATAACCTTCGTCATTAACTCCTACCTTTCACTACATTTTTGTTGAGACTTTTCATACTCATACCGAGTTCCACAGACATACAAATACGGCGGTTTAATTGAGTGGTACAAAGACGGACTATCCATAAATAGAATGACATATTAAAAGATGATATAATGCCACATGGGAATAAGACTGGTATGGACTATACTATACAACTATCTACAAAGAACTACGAATTACGCGAATTGCACGAAGACTGAGGGGACAGAATGGACTATGCTTTTAATGTTCTCAGACAGAATGACATAATGACAGGAAGAGACTTAAAAGCTCAGAACAATTGGAGATTTTAATGTTCTCAGACAGAAGGACATAATGACAGTGAGAGACAGAGGGCACAGAAGGAACAACGATTTTAATGTTCTCAGACAGAATGACATAATGACATAGAGTGACCGCAAGCTCTTACGTAGACAGAAGGACATAATGACAAAGAGTGGATGAGGGGCAGAATGAATATGGCTTTGAATGTGTATAAGATATTAAACCTTTGTTATTTAATGTTGTATCAATTGCTTTTATGATATTATATAATTACTTTTGACAACGAAAATGACAACAGATTGCAAATCTTCCTCTTCTTCCAAAGAGCAAGACTGTTTTACAGCCACACGCAGAGGAGACTTCAAAACGTTGTTAGGGGTTTTCTCTTTTTTGTTTCTCATACGTGAGGGATATTAAGATGACCTCGTTTTCTTTTTTTTCTAACTACTTTAAAATTATCTATCATGAGTTCATTTAGAGCAACATTGGAATTAGGTGGCAAGGAGTACGACGTACTCTATTCTAACTACGAGTTCAGTCGTACGACTGACAAGAAGGGGCAGCCTGCATCAAGTATCTCTGGTGGTCGTATCAGCGTCACTATCGAGTCTACTGATGACACTTCTACTATCGAGGCTATGCTCAACAGTCAGTTCAAACCTGTTGAGGGTAAGATTGTTTACAAGAAGAGTGAGGAGGATGCTAAGATGAAGGAGATTTCTTTCAAGAATGCTTACATCGTTCACTACAAGGAGACACTCGACGTAAACAACGAGGCGCCGATGACCATCGCGATGACCTTCTCTGCTGAGAATATCACCGTGGGTAATGCCGAACTCGACAACCGCTGGCCTCGTTCATAGGTCTAAGAAACTTAAGGACTGTGTCGGGCTACGTGCTTGGCATGGTCCTTTTAGCTTTCTATTTAGGTCTCACCGCAGTAGGACATACCTATAAACAGCTGAGGTCGCCACCTTATTATATATAGGGAACAAATCTTATCAAAATGCTTTTCAGCCTTAATTACCTCAAAAAATATATTCAATGGCAATACCTTTTAATCCCATCTCCATCACCATAGGAAAGGATGGACTTTCTTCTTTCAAATCACTTCGTATAGACCAAAGTACTGGTGCACATCATCACTTTAACCTCACTGTTGACCTTGAGTCGGGAGGTAACAGACAGGTACATAACATCAGTAGTAGTAAAGAGTGGCTCGGCAAGGATATCATAGTGAAGGCTGCGAACAAACCATTCTTCTGTGGCATTGTGACGAACATTGAGTTGCATCGTGATGGCAGCGACTTCGGGTGTATACAGGTGTCTGGCTACTCCTCTACTTATCGTATGGAGACGGCACCGAGCTGTTACTCATGGAATGACAGGTCGATTGGTGATGTCGTAAAGAGTCTGTGCAGTGATGGTAAGGTGCAATTGGCATTGAATGCGGCACACAAGAAACAGTTGGATTACATCTGCCAATACGAGGAATCTGACTTCGATTTCGTTCGTCGGCTTGCCTTGCAGTATCAGGAGTGGATGTATTATGATGGTCTGAAACTTGTCTTCGGTAAGCCAAGACGATTGCCAGACCCTATCAAGATGGAATTTGGTACGTCACTAAGTTCCCTCAATATTGGTTTACAAACATTAGCTCGTCCAGAACAGGTGTTTACGTTCCATTCTGGTGCAAACCGTGAGATGGACCGCAAGACACCTGATAAGGCTTACGGACACGACAGAATGGCGGGTGATGCGTTCCGTGCTGCGCTTCCCCTCCTACCCTAAAGCAGCTCGCCAGCACTCCATACAGCGTGTCAGTTCTATCAATGATCTTGAGAATTATGTACTCCTAAAACAAGCAGCCGAAACGGCTGAAACCCATTACGTCACAGCCGAAAGCCAGGACCCAAGGCTACATGTGGGTTCGGTGATAAGTTTGTATAGTTCTTTCTTAAAGGGAGTTGGTAATCTCTCCCAAGAGAGCTTAGGCGATTTCATCATCATCGAGATGACCCATGAAGTGAGCGAGAGCTGTTATTACAAAAACCGTTTCAAAGCCATCCCTGGTACTGTAATGAGTCTGCCTAACCCAAAGGTTGAAATGCCATTGGCTGAAACACAAATGGCAACCGTGCTCAGCAATGCCGACCCACATGGAGCGGGGCGTGTGCAGGTGCGCATGAATTGGCAGACCGACAACATGCGAACAAGTTGGGTGCGTGTGATGACACCAGATGGTGGTGGCAGTAAGGACGTAAAGAGCAACCGCGGTTTTGTATTTATCCCAGAGGTAGGCGACCAAGTCCTCCTCGGCTTCCGTCATGGTGACCCCGCCCGCCCCTACGTCATGGGTAGCCTGTTTAATGGAACAACAGGTAACGGTGGAGGTTCAAATAATAGTATTAAAAGTCTTAAGACACGTAGTGGTATTTCCGTTATCCTGAATGATGATAATAAGTCACTTACAATAAAAGATGCAGGCGGTAGTTCCATTCATTTGGATGGAAATGGAAATATCTTGCTTAACGCTCCTAAGAACATACAGCTCCATGCTGGTAATGATATGTCCTTAATGGTAGGTCACGACCTACAAGTTAATGTTGGAAACTCTCAAACAACGAACATTGGTAATATGATGCTGACCAATGTAATGCAGAAGATATTGGTAAACACACCGTTCATGCAGCAGCTTGTTGCAGACTTCTTCCATACACAAGCAGGAAAGGCATTGCTCAACTCTCAGAATCAAATAAAGATTGAGGCTCCAGAGACGAATGTTGTTGGTGAGCAGGAGCTCTTTATACATTCTGCAAATAAAACAGTGGTGAATTCACAAGGTACGATGGAGATGCGTGGAGAGCAGGGTATGCACGAACTGAATACGGCAAAAGAATATGAAACAGTAAAAAAGGAAATAGGTACAAAGGTATGTGTACAGTTTAGAACATCAAAAAGTTATAATGGCGAATTCGGCTTTGACTGGGTACGTTTTGCAGACTCGGAGAGAACTGGAGATATAGAGGAAAACCGCTACGACAAGATAATCGGTACTTGTGAGGAGGAAGGTAAAAAATTCAAACAAGATACTGGCAGATATAAGCAGTTCCTGTTTGAATATAAGCATCAGTATATCATACCTTGGAAAAAGAAAGAAGCAGAAGACGCTAAAGCTGCTACTCTTAACACAGGAACTAATAACAGTAAAAAAACAACAGACTATCTCTATGTAGTACCAGTGATGACTCTGAGACAAGGCAATTCTGCCGATTTGGTTTTGAACATAGACGTTAATGAGAAAGCCAAATCATTTAAATACGAATATGACACTGAACTCTTTTCTTTAAACAAGACCACTGTAAAAATATGTGACAAGGGCTCTTACAAAGGTGAGAACGGAGACACATTGAGAATAACGTGTAAGAAAGAGTTCTCGGAAGACAAGGAGATATGTCTTTATGCCTATGATGGGCAGGAGAATAAATCGCTGGCAGGTAAATTAATTGTAAAGGCCAATGATGACAATCATCGGTATGCCTTGGAAGTGGCAATGGTGAGGGTGAAAACAGATCTTAGAAATAATAGAAAAAGCAAAGGGAAACAGCCTTCTGAAAATCCTTCTCGTAAAATAATATTGGAGAAATATTTTTCTCAATGTTATATAGATGCCAATATAGAAGAATGTGAGCTTGACTTGACAACTCCAGGTCGGAAAGAGGCTTTCCTTGCCTATACAGATAAAGAATTATTAAAAAGGCAAGATTTAAAAAATTTGAAAATATATGATTATTTAACAAGTATGCTAAGTAGTAATTCAGATACGGCAAAGTATGCTTCTTATTATAAAATATATTTAATAAATGAGGATGCTGATGGAGATTCGGCTTTATATGGGCGTGCCCGCGAAATATGCTCTAAAGAAGTAATAGTGTTGAGTCCAGGTCTTAATGATACCACCTGCGCACATGAGTTACTCCATGCGCTGGGGTTATACCATTCATTTAGTGACTTAAACCAACACACTTTTGAAAAATATAAAACGGACAATATTATGGACTATTCTGATGTTGGACCAGAAAAAATACCAGTGATAGCCACATGGCAGTTCCAATGGAACATTCTTCATGAGAACTTACCGACGGTAGCACAGTGGAAAAAGAAGAAGAGAAAGGAAGAAGAGAAGAAAAGAAAAATCAACAAATAACGAAAAAATCACAAGAGGATGGTAAGGCAAATAATGATTTCGCTGGCAACGCTTATGATAATAAGCAGTTGCAAAGCACAGAACACAAGTAGTAATGATATTAAAAAGAATAAGAATATGGAAAGAACAACAGAGAGATTTGACACATCTACCTATTATATGAAAAGGCAAGGACTTGAATATCAATTTGAGCATTACTTGCGAGGTAAAGTGAGGCAGTTTGGGGGCAACAATGGCTCTAATTATATAGAATATGCTAAAAAAGAGAAAGATTTGTTTGGTACTTATAAGGAGTATTACAATAGAACAGCAACTCTTAAATTAGTAGGAAAATATTATTATAATGATTTTGATTGTGGTATTTGGAAAGAGTATGATGAGAATGGTTATTTAATAGATGAATACGACCAAGATGCCCCTTATAAAAACTACCCATGGGAAAAGGTGGAGAAGTTTGTTAAAGAAGAATTGAAACTGGATTTGTTTGATAATAAAGTCTTTATTCATCGCTATGTGAGCAAACATAGTAAAATCCCTATATGGCGAATTCGGTGGCAAGTTGGCATTAAGGTTTATACAATTAAAATAAATGCTGATACCGGCAAGATAATTAATCAAGTAGAAGGAGAAATAGAGAAATAGAACGGGAAAGTTTACAGTGTCTTATTGTAAAGAAGTTGTTTCAAGAAAATAACAGTGCTGCCTTAGGGCTTGATGATACAACCCGTACGTATGGATTATTCATCACAAGGTAGGACAAAATATAGTTTCTATTAAAATGGATGCTAATACTGGAGAAATTATAAAGAAAGGTACAAATCCTATAATAAAGTAGAATGGTGAAAATTGTAACTGATGGAGCTATTATGTGTTGTACTTTAGGAACTGGGCAAGTTAAGTTGACAGTTCTTAGTCAAAGTTTCCGAAGTATTTCGGGAGCATTGGTAGCGACTGAGGAAGATAAAATTGGTTTAGATAATATCTCCAGTTTTGGAGTTTGCAAATGTAGTTCTCCGAATCCTCCTTGTATTCCACAGCCACAAGGCTGGCAGCAAACAACACAGAAAGACAGTATCAATGGGATGAAAAAACTGACGGAGCAGTCATTCTGTATGTGTGCTAAAGGAGGAAGAATATCATTCGTTGATACAGGAAGTAATTCTTTTGTTGAAAGTGAATAAAAGTACTCATGCTCTACCTTTATGATGCTTTGTAGATGTCTTTATACCGATAAACTGCGTATGTCACTGGGTAAAACGCAGATGGCAACGGTGCTAAGCAATGCCGACCCACATGGAGCAGGTCGTGTGCAGGTGCGTATGAATTGGCAGACCGATAACATGCGAACAAGTTGGGTGCGTGTGATGACACCAGATGGTGGTGGCAGCAAAGACGTAAAGAGCAACCACGGCTTCGTTTTCATCCCAGAGGTAGGCGACCAAGTCCTCCTCGGCTTCCGCCATGGTGACCCTGCCCGCCCCTACGTCATGGGTAGCCTGTTTAATGGAACAACAGGTAACGGTGGAGGGTCAAATAATAGTATTAAAAGTCTTAAGACACGTAGTGGCATTTCCGTCATCCTCAACGATGATAATAGGTCACTTGAAATAAAAGAGGTTCTTCCGTTAAATGCGTAGATATGGCTTTTTAATGTTTATAAGCTCTTGGCGGATTCAACAGGCAAGTCCAAGTGGGTTGTAAGGACAGAGACTGAAATTCGCACCTATCGTGCCTTCTCTGACAAGGAGTATGGTACAATATATCTTGCTGAAAGGATAGACTATGTGGGAGGTGGTTTCCTATTGTTAGATTATAGTGGGCGTAAGCACTTGATTTCTACTATTAAGGATCACCTTGGACGTCTTATAATCTTTGGACAGGATGAGGAACGAGGTCTTATCCGCTCAGCAATGTATAAACATGGTGATGTCATAGACCAATTGGTGGCATACGACTATGATGAAAGGAGTAATCTCATACGTGTACGTGATCGATTTGGTAAGAGTATTGAGTTTGAATATGATGATGCCAATAGAGTCGTTCTACGTCGTAACCGCAACAATATGATGTATACATGGGAGTATGACGCTGAAGGACGTGTTATCCATACTACTGGTGAAGGTGGTATACAGGAAGGATATATATCTTACCATGACGGATATAATGAAGTAAGATACTCTGCTACAGGAGCTACGGAGCAGTATTATTATGACGATAACAACCTTGTATATAAAAAGGTGGATGCCATGGGTGGCGAGACTGGTATGGATATAATTCCTGGCATGAACGCACGTTGGTGGGTACACCGGAGGGTAAAGTCATAGGATACGATTATGATGATCGTGGCAACCTTATAAAATTGACGGCTGCAGACGGAGCTGAGACTGTTTATGAGTATGATGACCATAATCGTGTGATAGCACGTACAGATGCGGCCGGTAATAGAGAAGAATGGGTCTATGATGCAGAGACAGCATTGTTGCTGAAACATAAGGAAGCGGATGGTACTGTTGTTACTTATACATACGAGAAGGATAAGCAGCAGCCTTCTGCTATTGAGTATGGTGAAGAACTACGTGCTGTTCTACAATATGACACTTTAGGATTAATCTCAAATATTACAGATGGGCATGGCGTTTGTGAAACATTCGCTTACGATGACTATGGCCGTCCACTGAAGCACAGGCATGCTGACGGGAATAGTACAGAATGGCAGCGTGACCGACTTGGCCGTGTTACTCGCTACGCAACTCCTGGGCAGAGCGTGATGCGCATCTCCTACGATGCCTATGACCTGCCTGTTGAAGTTACCAGTGGCAACGAGCTGTGGACAATGGAATACACTCCTATGGGTAACCTGCGACGTCAGACACGACGGACGAGCAGTATGCGCATGGTCAATGCGCTGAACTATGAGTATGATTCCTATGACCAACTGAAGTTTGTCGAGAACGAACACGGTGAACGATACTTCTTTGAACGTAACCTTAATGGTGAGATAATCTGTGAGAGGGGATTCGACGGAGCGGAACGCCACTATATCCGTGACCTTGACGGCACGGTGATCACGACACAGCTGCCTGATGGTACGACTGTGCATCATCAGCATGACCAAGCTGGGCAACTTACCTATAACAAGTACTCCGATGGCAGTTGGGAGGCTTGGGAGTACGATAAGGCTGGACGGCTCACCAAAGCGTACAACAGAGACAGCGTGACGGAGTTCGTGCGTAATGCTTTGGGGCAGGTCGTAAAGGAAACCCAGGACGGGCGTACAGTGGAGCATAAGTATGATGAGCGTTCCCGACTCTCACATATAGTAAGTGCATTAGGAGGAAGTATTACCTACGGATATGATATAAAAGGCACTGTCAACCACATATCAGCTGGTATGTCAGGAAAGAGGAAGCCTTGGGAAGCGAATATAGCATACGATAGGTTCGGGCGTGAAACATCACGTATGATGCCTGGCTGTGTAGAGAATACTATGCACTATGACAGCATTGGCCGTCCTGCACATCAGCGTGTCTGGCATAATGGGCGAACACTATATGACAAGTCATATACTTGGGGTGATAATCTTCGTCTTTTACGAACGTTTGACACAATAAACGGTAGAAGTGTCCGTTACGATTATGATACCTTCGGTTCTCTGTCAGGGGCAGTGTTTGGTGACGGAAGTCGTCAGTGGCGTAACCCAGATACAATGGGTAATGTGTATGATAGCCCTGACCGAACGGACAGGAGCTATGGTCGTGGTGGACAGCTGCGTGAGGATAGGAAGTGGCGGTATTATTATGACAGCCATGGCAACCTTGTGCTGAAGACCATGCGCAGGATGGGACCATCACGTAATGCGGAGGCGCGGGAAGATTTCCTTGCATGGCAGGGCGGCGACTATGCCTATACGTGGCAAGGCAATGGTATGCTTAGGAGTGTAACACGACCGGACGGCAAGACCGTTACGTTCAGGTATGATGCTTTAGGCAGACGTATTGAGAAGGTCTTTGACGGACGTGTGTATCGCTACCTCTGGGATGGTGATGTCATCCTGCACGAGTGGGAGTATGCGGAGGCTGACCGCCCGAATACGGTTGTTACCGAGACTGGTGAGGTCACACTTGACAGGCCAGAACCTGTTGAGAATCTCATCACGTGGGTTTACGACAGTGACGGCTATGTCCCTACAGCCAAGATAGTTGGTGAAAGGCATTACAGCATAATCAGCGACTACATCGGCCGTCCTGTCCAAGTGTACGATGATAATGGTAATATCGTCTGGCAGGCAGACTATGACATCTACGGTAACGTCCGCAACCTTCACGGCAGTAGGCAGTTCATTCCTTTCCGCCAGTTAGGACAGTACGAGGACGAGGAGACAGGGCTGTATTACAACCGCTTCCGCTATTATGATCCAAGGATTGGTAATTACATCAGCCAGGACCCGATAAGGTTGATGGGTAATAACCCTACGCTATATGGGTATGTGGAGGATTGTAATAAGTGGACTGACATGTTTGGATTAGATATGCTAGCATTGCCAGCTCCTACTGGGAAAAATCCTTGGGGAAGTGGAGAAATAGTATCTACTACTATACCTAAAGGAGGCTTAGATGTAGAAATGGCTATGTCTCCAGGACAAACGAGACCAGGAGGATGGGCAACAACTGATAAAATTACGGATGTTGATTTTGTAAGAAATAAATTAGCTGTTACTCCTGAATTTAAGCCAGAAATATCACATGTTCAAAAGTTTCATATTCCAGAAGGAGTAAGAGTTCAAATAGGCACAGTTGGTCCTCAAACTTATAATGGAATAATATACGAGGGTGGAGGAAATCAAATTCAAATTTTAAATTTCGAGGATAGGGCTAAGTTAGAGCCAATTGGTAAACCAAGAAAAATTAGTTATATATAAATAATGGGAAAGATAAAAAACTTCATGGTTGATTATGGAGATACTTCAAAAGAGAAAAAGGGAACATTTACAGTACTAGACACCTTGCCTTGTGCTATAACATGGTTTTATAATGGTACAAATCATAGAATAGAGCATCAAGACAAACTGATTCCATTAATATTAAAAAATAATCAATATGTTGCAATTGTCCAAGCACCATACAGTAAAGTATACAACATGGCTTATATTATTAACGGAAATGGTGAAGTAATCTGGGATTTAAAAGATATTTTAAAAGGAAAAAGAAATATAGATAGACCTTTATTTTATGATGTTTATTATATAAATGATTCGCTCTATTTTTTTGTTGTAGTTTCAAATACCGACTATAGGTTTGAATTTAATCCCTATACAGGTGAAGTTGGTGATTTTATAGAATCAAGATAATACTATAATATTCAAAACAAGAGGTTATAATAGTAACTAAAATGCAAATAAAGACGCAATTACGTTCAAAATAAAAAGAATATAGAAAATCTAAATGTGTTAAAGGAACGAACTGTATTACAAAAGGTTCTTCCATTAAATGCGTGGACACTTTTCGTATAGTTTTAAAGGAAGAACCAAAGTTATGCGTTAAACAAACAGATAGCCAAGACAGTTTTGGCTGTCTGTTTTATTTATCCTCCGACACAGAACACCTTACCATTTTAATACATCGAAAATTTGGAGATAAGACTTTGAAAAGTCATGACATAATTTCGAATAAAACGTCTAAAGTAAAGTGGAAAAACACGTATAAAAAGCAAGTTTGCAACCAACAGAAAATCAATTGGTTATGAAGTCGTACAAGAAAAGGTGCTTAGTAAGGGTTCAAAAGGGCGTTAGTAAGACCTCAAAAGGGCACCTATTGCAAGTCAATCAGGCGTCTTTTCAAAGCCAAAAGAGCATATATCGATTTTGAGTCGTATGAAAATAGTTTACAAGTGTCGGTTAGTATAGGGATAAGTTGTTTGTAGAAGACAGAAAGATATGGTAATGGGTAGACATAGTATTTTTTATCTGGTACGACAATCTTCGTCTTCTGCAGACGCTTGACACAATAAACCGCAGAAGTGTCCGTTACGATTATGATACCTTCGGTTCTCTGTCAGGGGCTGTATATGGTGACGGTAGTTGTCAGTGGCGCAACCCGGATGCAATGGGTAACGTGTATGATAGTCCCGATCGAACGGACAGGAGCTATGGTCGTGGTGGACAGCTGCGTGAGGACAGGAAGTGGCGGTATTATTATGACAGCCATGGCAACCTTGTGCTGAAGACCATGCGCAGGTCGGGACCATCCCTTGAAACTGGAATGTGGGATGAGTTCCTTGCTTGGCAGAGCGGTGACTATGCCTATACGTGGCAGGGCAATGGTATGCTTAGAAGGGTAACACGGCCGGACGGCAAAACTGTAACGTTCAGGTATGACGCTTTAGGCAGACGCATTGAGAAGGTCTTTGACGGACGTGTGTATCGCTACCTCTGGGATGGTGATGTCATCCTACACGAGTGGGACTATGCCGAGTATGACCGCCCGAACACGATTGTTACTGAGACTGGTGAGGTCACACTCGATAGGCCTGAACCAGTTGAGAACCCCATCACATGGGTTTACGACAGTGACAGCTACGTCCCTACAGCCAAGATTGTCGGTGACAGGCATTACAGCATAATCAGCGACTACATCGGCCGTCCCGTCCAAGCATACGATGATAATGGCAATGTCGTTTGGCAGGTAGACTATGACATCTATGGTAACTTCCGCAACCTTCACGGCGGCAGGCGGTTCATTCCTTTCCGCCAGTTAGGACAGTATGAGGACGAGGAGACTGGACTGTATTACAACAGGTTCAGATATTATGATCCTAAGATTGGCAATTACATCAGCCAGGACCCGATAAGGTTAGGAGGAAATAATCCTACGCTGTATGGATATGTAGAGGATTTGAATAAGTGGGCTGATATTTTTGGATTAGATTTTAAGACAGTAGATTTCTCTGGCCAGCTAAACTTGTATCAAGGTTCAGGGAAAAACACTGTAAAGATTAAAATGCAAGGCTCACGCGGACGTGATTTCACAGAGGCCTATAAAAAAGCAGAAATATCTGCTGAGAAAAAAAACAAGTCGATAGGGAATATACTTGGCATCATGTTGCTGATTTTAATCCAGAAACAGGGGAGTGCACTATGCAATTGGTGAAGACAGAAGCACATATAGCTTCTTTACCTCATAAGGGAGCTGTTTCCCAGTTCGAAAAGGAATTTGGTGTAGAATACAGTAAGAAGGGCGGTGCTGTAGATATCTCAAAGAGCAAAGGATGGTTAAGTTGTAAGTAAAATAATTCTTTATATGATTAGATATTCTTTATTAAAAAGTTCAAAACCAATATCTCTTTATGAGATTGAGTCTCTAAACAAAGAATTTGGTTTTAATCTTCCAGAAGATTTTTGTCATTTCTACTTATTAAATAATGGTGGCGAAATAGAGGGCAATCGGAATATATTTGTAGACGAAGACGAAGATGAGTATATTATTAAATACTTTGCACCAATAAAATATGTATATTTTGATTCACAATATACATTAGAAAAGTTATGGAAAACTTTTGTTGTTAAAAAGAAGTTGATTCCTCCAACATACATACCGTTTTGTCTTGAGGGAAGTGGCTTTCCTATTTGCTATAATATTAATAATAGACATATTTTCTTTGCAAATATAGAACATTTTGATAAAGGTGAGGATATGTTAGAACCTATAGCTTTTTCTTTGGAAGATTTTATAAATGGAATGAAAACAGAAGATGAAGTATATGGGTAACATTTAATAATATGTATTCTATAATCGTTACCAAATATAGAACAGGGAACACTACACCATCATCAGCGACTACATCAGCCGTCCTGTCCAGACATACGATGATAAAGGTAACATTGTCTAGCAGGCAGACTATGACATCTACGGTAACCTTCGCAACCTTCACGGCAGCAGGAAGCTCATTCCTTTCCGACAGATAGGACAGTATGAGGACAACGAGACTTGCCTCTACTACAACAGGTCCAGATATTACGATCCGAGAATTGGTAATTACATCAGCCAAGACCCGATAAGTTTGGCGGAAAATAATCTTACACTATATGGGTATGTGTCCGACCCAAATGTACATATTGACCCATTTAGATTAAGAAAATATTTTGTTTATCAAGCTTATGAGTTAGATGCAAAAGGGAATCGTACAGGGAAAATTTACACAGGTCGAACAAGCGGAGGTGATAATATGTCAGTAGTCCAAATATTAAATAGACGGCATTCAAATCACCACAGAAACTTAGCACGTCTAAATTCTGTTTATGAAACTGATAATTATAAAGCAATGAGAGGTGGCGAACAATATTTTATAGAAGAAGCCCGAAAATCTGGTAATGCAGCAGACCAGATTAATGGTATTTCTCCTAAAAAAGTCAATAAAAATAGATATGAATCCGCTTATGCGGACCCTGAAAATAATAGAACGGGAAAACTTGATGATAATTTAAAGAAGCGATATTGTTAAAAATATCAATATGAATAAAATGGGCAAAAAAAAATATGGTAATGTATATGAAATTGAATTACCAAATGGCGAATATGCTTATATTTGTTGGATAAGACAATTTAGTTTTGGCATATTTAACTATTATTCTGAAAGAACAGAAGACAAATTGGATACACTTTTATCTCTAGGATTTAAATTATATATTTCTGGTAAAGAAACAGCAATAAGAAAGAAAGTCTGGAAACTTATTGGACATATCGATTTAGAAAAAGAAGGTATAGAGTTCCCTGATTTAGCCATATTTATGGCATATAACAAAGAACATTTTATAGAACAATCAAGAATAATGCGGAATGGTAATTCTTATAAGGTACCCACAGACTATTATATAAGCCTCTTGAAAAAAGGGTATCTTGCTGGTTTCTTTGACAATTATAAGACATTTGAATTATGGTTAATGAATAATATAGAGAATTATCCTGATAATGAGGATATTTTTCCTTTACCTGCTCAATATCGTTAAAGGATATTCTCTAATCAGCTTGTAATCTTCAAAACAAAATAGACTATTAGTTGGTTACATCATTTTGTGTGTTATGCCTTTAGTAAAATAATAATAAGTATTACAGCATTGTCAGCGACTACATCGGCCGTCCCGTCCAGGCATACGATGATAACGGTAATATCGTCTGGCAGGCAGACTATGACATCTACGGTAACCTCCGCAATCTCCACGGCAGCAGACGGTTCATTCCTTTCCGCCAGTTAGGTCAGTACGAGGACGAGGAGACTGGACTGTATTACAACAGATTCAGGTATTATGACCCAAAGATTGGTAATTACATCAGCCAAGACCCGATAAGGTTAGCGGGAAATAACCCTACGCTATATGGGTATGTAGAGGACTGTAATAAGCTTTTTGACTTATTTGGATTAGACTGCAAGGCAAATAAAAAGCAAGGCACATTAGCTGAAGACAAAATATACAATGACTTGCTACATAATTCAGATGTTATTGTTTTGGGACGACAAGTGTATATTAAAACGCCAGGAATAGGGAGAGGAAGATATTCCGATGTTCTTATCCAGAGCAAGAAGACTGGTAAAATTATAAATGTAGAGATTAAATCAGGAGGTGCTGTTAGGAGTACTTCGCAAATAAAGAAAGATATTTTGATAAATTCCGGAGGTGGAGTTTTCGGAAAGAACGCCCCCTTAGATATGAATGGTAAACCATTAGCGGATATGAAGACTTCAAATGTTACGTCAAGTGTCCGAAACGTTCCATTATGGGAAATTAATATGTAAAGAATATGGAAAAGAAAAATGTCATAAGCCAAATAGTAAATACGATTCGAGATGCTTTCGAGCAAGATGGGTTTAAATTGAAAGTTCCAAACAAGTTTGAGAAAAAAAAGGGAGACAGTTTATATATTTATGAGATTTGTGTGACAAAATCAAAGACATATTTTTCATTGCATCTTAGACTTAAGTTACAAAACAGAAGTATTTCCACTGATGTGAATAATGTTCTAAAAAAAGTATTGAAGGATCCTATTATAAAATATCCAACTAATTTCACTGACAAAGTAATAGATGGCATTGTCAAAGGAAGAACTACTAACAAAGATATTTATGGATTGACAGACTGGAGATTCTTTAAGGAAGAAGAACAAACTTTGAACGAATTTAATGCAAAATTCTCTATTTGGTTTTCTAATTTTGAGAAATTGGAGGAAAAGGATAATTGGCAGACAGAATTATTACAAAGTGTGGATTATGCAAAGAGCTGGTTTACACTGGTTGATAATGATGCATATTTAATAAAGCATACTGATTATGTTGCAATGTGTTTATTAAAGAAGTTTAATAATGTAAAGGGAGTTGAAACAAAATATAAAGAAATCTATAATAGAATGAGAGCTTTAGGTCAGGATACACAGGAATTAGAACTCTTCTATAGGTATTTATTCCAAGAGAATTAAATAAATGTAGAGCTTTTTGTCATAGTTTAAAAACTTGTAAATCATATTTGTCATACTGAATGCTTTTTAAAGGCTTTGATTATGAACATTCTAATTTACAATTAGCTTCATTACACAAACTTCAGCATAAATATGATAATTTTGGAAGATTAAATAAAAGAGTAAAAATAAAACTATGAGGTTATGGATGTATCTAAACAAGAAATTGAGGTTCTGCGGGATTTAGTGTGAATTAACATGCCGTATCCCGCATTAAGCGGCACGAAATTCGTATCTTTGTAGTCAGTATGAAGAAATCAAGACCATCGGCAGAGGATATGGTACTGCCGAACGCTATCGGATAGCGATTCTATTCTTCTATGGTGGTCTATACATATGTTAACTCACACTAATTACAGTAGAACCGAAATTGAAGCAGTAATAAAATTGTCTCCAGAAAAACGTTATACATATTTCATTAAACGAATATGTGATTGGGAGCTAATTTGGACATTATATGAAGATGATTCTATTATTCTAAACGAAGGAAAAAATGGAGAATTATATATGATTCTGTTCCCATTTATTGATTTTGCTTCATATTATGTAACCAAGACAAAAGAAATGTCTGGCTCTCTGTGTAAAAGTTTTGAATTAGAAGAATTCCTTAATACAACTTTAGGAAATCTACAATCGCATAATATAAATAAAGCGTTAATATTCCCCGTCCCAAATGAATTTGGGCTGAATGTTTCTGTAAGCAAACTGATAGAAGATATAAATAAGGAATTAGAGAATTATAAATAGAAGAACAAGAACATAACTCTTTCTACATAGACTTAAGTGGGACCTACTTTGAACTGATAGTGTATAAAATATTTACTATGGCATTTCAGTTTGATCTACAGAAAAGTTTTTATCTTTTTGTAAAATCTATTTATAGAAAGTTTGAAATTATGACTTTGCTCTCCTACTCGCCGAAACACTACATAAGAAAACATGATTGATAGTTGATTAGGAGTAAGTGTTACGGACGGGCATGGCGTTTGTGAAACTTTCGCTTACGATGACTATGGACGTCCACTGAAGCACAGGCATGCTGACGGGAATAGTACAGAATGGCAGCGTGACCGACTTGGCCGTGTTACTCGCTACGCAACTCCTGGGCAGAGCGTGATGCGCATCTCCTACGATGCCTATGACCTGCCTGTTGAAGTTACCAGTGGCAACGAGCTGTGGACAATGGAATACACTCCTATGGGTAACCTGCGACGTCAGACACGACGGACGAGCAGTATGCGCATGGTCAGTGCGCTGAGCTACGAATATGATTCCTATGACCAACTGAAGTTTGTTGAGAACGAACATGGTGAACGCTACTTCTTTGAACGTGACCTTAATGGCGAGATAATCTGTGAGAGGGGCTTCGACGGAGTGGAACGCCATTATATCCGTGACCTTGACGGCACGGTGATCACGACACAGCTGCCTGATGGTACGGCTGTGCATCATCAGCATGACCAGGCCGGACGACTTACCTATAACAAGTACACCGATGGTAGTTGGGAGGCTTGGGAGTACGATAAGGCCGGAAGACTCACCAAAGCTTACAACAGAGACAGCGTGACGGAGTTCGTGCGTAATGCTTTGGGGCAGGTCATAAAGGAAACCCAGGACGGGCGTACAGTGGAGCATAAGTATGATGAGCGTTCCCGACTTTCAAATATTGTCAGTGCATTAGGAGGAAGTATTACCTACGGATATGATATAAAAGGCACTGTCAACCACATGTCAGCTGGTATGTCAGGACAGAGGAAGCCTTGGGAAGCGAATATAGCATACGATAGGTTCGGGCGTGAAACATCACGTATGATGCCTGGCTGTGTAGAGAATACGATGCACTATGACAGCATTGGCCGTCCTGCACATCAGCGTGTCCGTCATAATGGCCGGACGCTGCTTGACAAGTCATATACTTGGGGGGATAATCTTTGCCTTTTACAAACGTTTGACACAATAAACGGTAGAAGTGTCCGTTACGACTATGACGCCTTCGGCTCTCTGTCAGGGGCTGTATATGGTGACGGAAGTCGTCAGTGGCGTAACCCGGATGCAATGGGTAATGTGTATGATAGCCCTGACCGTACGGACAGGAGTTATGGTCGTGGTGAACAGCTGCGTGAGGACAAGAAGTGGCGGTATTATTATGACAGCCATGGCAACCTTGTTCTGAAGACCATGCGCAGGTCGGGACCATCCCTTGAAACTGGAATGCGGGATGAGTTCCTTGCTTGGCAGAGTGGTGACTATGCCTATACGTGGCAGGGCAATGGTATGCTCAGGAGCGTAACACGGCCTGACGGCAAAACCGTTACGTTCAGGTATGATGCTTTAGGCAGACGCATTGAGAAGGTCTTTGACGGACGTGTATACCGCTACCTCTGGGATGGTGATGTCATCCTGCACGAGTGGGACTATGCCGAAGCTGACCGTCCAAACACGATTGTTACCGAAACAGGTGAGGTCACGCTTGACAGGCCAGAACCAGTTGAGAATCTCATCTCGTGGGTTTACGATAGTGACAGCTATGTCCCTACAGCCAAGATAGTTGGTGACAGGCATTACAGTATCATCGGCGACTACATCGGTCGTCCCGCCCAGGTATACGATGATAATGGTAATATCGTCTGGCAGGCAGACTATGACATCTACGGTAATCTCCGTAACCTCCACGGCAGTAGGCAGTTCATTCCTTTCCGCCAGTTAGGACAGTACGAGGACGAGGAGACTGTACTCTATTACAACAGGTTCCGCTATTACGACCCGAATACAGGGACCTATATCAGTCAGGATCCAATAGGATTAGCAGGAAATAACCCAACATTATATGCTTTCGTTAAAAAAATAAATACGGAAGTTGATATATTTGGATTAAGTGCTACGCATGGGCATCATTCTGACCCTAAATTTATAGGTGGAGACCCTAAACAGGTCTTGACAAATATGGAATCAACAGACCATATAGATTTACATAGAGATATGAATGTATTTTTGGAATCGAAAACAAAGGTTATCAATGAAGAGACTGTCTCAATGAGACCTAAGCGTGGAAACTCTGGAAAAGTTATAAGACAAAATTTTACTAGACAAGAACGATTAGATGTTCTAGCCAAATTTTATTTACAGAACACTGACAAATACCCAGAGGCTTCAGCTGATTTCTTTTCACAACACCCACAATTACAAAAAAAAGTTGTAAATCATGAAATACTTTGAGTTGCAATTTTATGACAATGACAGTTATCTGTTGGATGTCAGCAAGGTAAACAGGCACAAGTACATCACTTGCCCTTCTTGCAGGATGATTCTGAACAAAAGAAGTCTTGTAGAAGAACATTTGCCTACATATAAGATAAAAAGAAAGAAATACCATTTATCAGTAAGTTATGATGGCTTTAAAGTGGTATCGCAAGAATTTAAGGATTTGTATGAAATATCAAGTTGGCAAGGTCTTGTTTTCTATCCTGTACCCAAAAGTAAAGGCTTTTATCTGATAGAATGTTCCCAACAGGTTGTGCTTAACGAGGCTAAACGCCCAATAGAATTTGAAAGTAAATGCAATGAGTGCGGTTTGTATATGGGGGGTTATGGTAGTGTTCCTCCGTATATTGATGCTGATGTGTTTCAAAAGCTGAAACCAAATACTTTTTATAGAAGTAATTTAGAGTTCGGATATGATTTTGAACAGGATTATAGCTTGTTTGCTTCCCAAAAAATAACAGATATGCTAATCGAACACAAATTAATAATAAAAAAGGATTTAATAGAAGTCCGTTGTATTTAATACATAAGTTCAGCGTTAATCAAGACGGGATTTCTACCTTTATTTCTCCCCTTAGGTGAAACATTAACGGTTTTTCGCATCGTTACCATAAAGAGACCTCTGCAAAACCTTCATTTATAGAGAAATTCCCATTTAGTTGTGTTTAGAAGCATTTTCCAACGTGTTTATTGGTATAATTGATGCCGTAAAACGATTATTATCATCTATATTTGTGTCCAATTTTCTTTTATTTGAGAGCATTGGACACAATTATCCCTGGCGTTCGATATAAGTTGTAGGCAACAGCCTACATAATATGCTGTGCATGTGCTTTGGCAAGTCCTACATATCTTGCCGTACCTCCCCTAAACCATCTATGTATGGAACCAAAAGTGCGTTCCACCCTGTACCTAATTTTACTGATAGCCACATTGATGCGTTTCTCTCTTTCTGTAATCTTATGCGCCCTTGTTCCTTTGTGCATAATGCGACTTTTTAGTTTCATTCGCGCAAGTGTCTCCTTGTTTTCTGCCGAGTCATAACCCTTATCAGCATATACGAGAGTCTTTTTCGGAAGATTTGCTTTTTTCAGGGGCGTTTCCAAATGCTTGATGTCGCTCTCATTAGCTGCGGTAGTCTCCTCTGCAAGAACCAATCCATTTTCATCTGTAACTGAATGCCGTTTGTATCCAAAGTGGAGCCTTCCCATTTTCTTGATCCAGCGTGCCTCTCCGTCCACATTGGGCTTGAGTTTCTCCTTGAGCATAGCTTTCTCGGATTTTTAATTTACCCGTTTCTTCATCTCTGTCCTCAACTATCTCATACTCCTTACGACCACGTGGACGACGAGGACTATCGGTAATGCTGGCATCGACGATAGCCCCACGTTTGACAATAACACCTTGTTGCTCCAACTGACGGTTAATCTCATTCAGTACCATATCATAAAGGTCTGCCTCTACAAGAATGTTACGGAAACGACATACAGTCGTACTATCAGGAGCAACATCTTCCAAACCCAGTCCTACAAAGCGGCTGAAAGACAAACGATCGTTTACCTGCTCCTCAACCTCACCATCACTAAGACCATACCAAGTACGGAGAAGTTCGATTTTAAAAAGCACAAAACTATCATAGCTCGGACGACCAGTTGCCTTGTTACCTTTGGTGTAGGCAATTTCAATAATACCACGGATTGGATTCCAATCGATAATATTGTCTATCTGAGAAAAGAAGGTCTGCTTGACCTTACGCTGACCGACTAATAGGTCGGCAAAACTGAGAGAGGAGAGTTGCTGTTTCATACTATAAAGGTACGAAAAAATAATGATATAAGCAAATTTCTAAACTAAGAGTTTTGCAGAGGTCTCAGTCGGTGAAAGTAAAATCATAAAATTCAAAGGTCAATAAGAGGTTCAAATCATAAAGTATTGCATACTAACTTAACTGAGACATATAAACAAAAATCCCATAACTCATATACAAGAGCTATGGGATTTCATATTCTAAATAAGCTTAGTAACAGTCTATAGGACCACTACCAGTTGCTTATGATTAATCAGCAAACTTTGCCTTGATGAACTCACGGTTCAGACGAGCGATGTTAGCAATCTTCTCGTTCTTAGGACATACTGCCTCGCAAGCACGAGTGTTAGTACAGTTACCGAAGCCAACCTCGTCCATCTTAGCAACCATAGCCTTTGCACGCTTAGCAGCCTCAGGCTTACCCTGTGGCAAGAGAGCCAACTGACTAACCTTAGATGATACGAAGAGCATGGCAGAACCATTCTTACAAGCTGCAACACAAGCACCACAACCGATACATGTTGCACAGTCCATAGCCTCATCAGCATTGTCCTTAGAGATAAGAATAGCGTTTGCATCCTGTGCCTGACCGGTACGGATTGTTGTGTAACCACCAGCCTGAATAATCTTATCGAATGCTGTACGGTCTACCATACAGTCCTTGATAACAGGGAAACCAGCCGAACGCCATGGCTCAACAGTGATTATATCACCATCGTTGAAACGGCGCATGTAGAGCTGACAAGTTGTTGCACCACGCTCTGTCTTACCATGTGGAGTACCATTAATATATAGTGAGCACATACCGCAGATACCCTCGCGGCAGTCGTGATCGAAGACGAATGGTTCATCACCAGACTCTATCAACTCCTCGTTGAGGATGTCAAGCATCTCAAGGAAAGAGGTGTCATCTGGGATATTCTTCATCTCATGTGTATCGAAATGACCCTGATCTTGTGGGCCGTTCTGCTTCCAATACTTAATTGTGAATGATATATTCTTTGCCATTGTGTTATGTTTAGTTGACAAGTAAACAAGTTGTAAAGTAAACTAGTTATTTGTCTTGAAGCTTAATTAGTAACAAATGTATCGGCAGAACAAGCTAACAACTTGTCAACTTGTCCTCCCGTCAACTCGTCAACTAGTTTTTATAATTACGTGTTTGTACCTTGATTGCCTCATACTCGAGAGGTTCCTTGATAAGCTCTGGGGTCTTGGTGTCATCACCCTGATACTCCCAACAGCCAACATAGAAGAAATTCTCGTCGTCACGCTTAGCCTCACCTTCCTCTGTCTGATGCTCCTCACGGAAGTGACCACCACAACTCTCCTCACGATGCAATGCATCATAAGCTACGAGCTCACCCATGAGGATGAAGTCACGGAGGTGGATTGCCTTATCAAGCTCAACATTCAAGCCTTCCTTCTTACCAGGGATAAAGAGGTTAGTGTTGAATTCCCTCGCGGAGAGCCTTCAACTGTTTGAGACCTTCCTCGAGTCCTTCTTTGGTACGACCCATACCTACATACTCCCACATAATATGACCCAACTCCTTGTGGATAGAGTCAACTGAACGCTTACCATGGATACTCATCAAGCGATCAATCTCTGCACTGACAGCCTTCTCAGCCTCATCAAACTCAGGGCGATCAGTTGGAACCTTTGCCCAGAGTGCCTGATCAGCAAGATAGTTCTGAATAGTATATGGCAACACAAAGTAACCATCAGCAAGACCCTGCATCAAAGCAGAAGCACCAAGACGGTTAGCTCCGTGGTCAGAGAAGTTACACTCACCAATAGAGAACAGACCAGGAACGGTTGTCATCAGCTCGTAGTCAACCCAAATACCACCCATTGTGTAGTGGATAGCAGGGAAGATCATCATTGGATTGTAGTACTTCACGCCGTTAATCTCATTAGCGAGCTCGCCTGGGTTGACGTCTGTAATCTCCTCATACATATCGAAGAGGTTACCATAACGCTGAAGAATTGTATCAATACCAAGGCGGTTGATAGACTCAGAGAAGTCCAAGAACACAGCCAAACCAGTGTTGTTAACACCAAAGCCATGGTCGCAACGCTCCTTAGCAGCACGTGATGCAACGTCACGAGGTACGAGGTTACCGAAGGCAGGGTAGCGACGCTCCAAGTAGTAGTCGCGGTCTTCCTCTGGAATATCAGAGCCCTTCTTTGTACCAGCCTGCAATGCCTTAGCATCTTCGAGCTTCTTAGGAACCCAGATACGACCATCATTACGCAGAGACTCTGACATAAGGGTCAGCTTAGACTGCTTGTCGCCATGTACAGGAATACAGGTTGGGTGAATCTGAACGTAAGATGGATTAGCCATGTAAGCACCCTTACGATAGCACTGAACAGCGGCTGTACAGTTACAACCCATAGCGTTGGTTGAAAGGAAATAAGTGTTACCATAGCCACCAGTTGCTATAACAACAGCGTTTGCAGTGAAGCGCTCTAGCTTACCAGTTACGAGGTTCTTAGCAATGATACCACGTGCATGACCATCAACGATAACGACATCCTCCATCTCATAACGTGTATAGAGCTTTACCTTACCAGCCTGAATCTGTGCGCTTAATGATGAGTATGCACCAAGCAACAACTGCTGACCTGTCTGTCCCTTAGCATAGAAGGTACGACTTACCTGAGCACCACCAAAGGAACGGTTAGCCAACATACCACCATACTCACGAGCGAATGGCACGCCCTGAGCAACGCACTGGTCGATGATGTCGTTAGACACTTCTGCCAAACGATAAACGTTAGCTTCACGTGCACGATAGTCACCACCTTTCACCGTATCATAGAACAAACGGTAAACAGAGTCACCATCGTTCTGATAGTTCTTAGCAGCATTGATACCACCCTGTGCAGCGATTGAGTGTGCACGACGTGGTGAGTCTTGGATGCAGAAGTTATATACGTTGAAGCCCATCTCACCGAGAGAAGCGGCAGCACTGGCACCAGCCAGACCGGTACCAACAACGATAACATCCAGTTTCAGTTTATTTTTTGGGTTAACCAAACGCTGATGTGCCTTGTAGTTAGTCCACTTCTCGGCTACAGGACCTGCTGGTATTTTGGAATCTAATATCTTTGTCATGATTGTTTTGAATTTAGTTTTCAATTTAGATACTTAACTATGCAAGGCTAGGAGCACATCCGAAAGCGAATGCGAGAACAACAACGAGGAAGCCGAGCATCAACAGCGTAACATAGATGTTACCAATGGTCTTCCAACGATTGAACCATACTTTACCGTTGATACCAACAGTCTGCATAGCACTCCAAAAACCGTGAGAGAGGTGGAACCACAATGCACAAATCCAAACAATGTAGAGAACTACATACACAGGATTAGAGAAAGTGTGATGAATGTAAGCAAAACCATCAGCTGGTTCATACATAAATTTGACATGAAGAAGCTCTGCAAACATCATATTGTACCAGAAATTGAAGAGGTGAAGTCCAAGACCAAGCAACACGATAAGACCGAGAACAAGCATATTCTGGCTTGCCCACTCTACTGCTGCAGGCTTCTCTGTGACAGCATAACGATTGTCACCACGTGCACGGCGGTTCTGCGCTGTAAGGATAAACGCATAAACGATGTGACAAACTGCCAATGCGCCAAGACCAACCGTAGCTGCTACTGCATACCAGTTGGCACCCAACAACGCACAAATCATGTTGTAAGCATCTTTAGAGAAGAGCGCAACAAGATTCATACAGCAGTGGAACGTCATGAATAGGATCAGGGCCATGCCAGTAACTGACATAATCACCTTTCTACCAATAGATGAATTGATTAACCACATAAATGTTTTGATTTTAAATATTTAATACTGTTAGAATTATTATTCCTATATGTATGAATGCAACGAGAAGGCCGTTCTCAGTCTCCTCATCGTAATTATTGTTCATTAAATCAGATACCAAGATGTTGGTATGAGCGCATACATTATGCGTTGCAAAAATACTATATTTTAATGATTTATCAAAGTATTTTAAACAAAATGTATAGTATTTAGACTTAAAATAAGGAGGCTCAGGCTATCCTAATAAATGAGGATAGTTTTAGAAGGCGCACAAACCTTAAAAATTAAACAAATTCTTTTAGGAAAATACCATAAATCTGTTTTATCAGTGAAAAGCAAGAATATGATTTGTACCATAGGTAAAAGCTGTTTCATCTTCTTGATTTATAGACAAAACAACAACCTTAAAGAAGTAAATATTATACTCTACCCGTTGGCGGAATTAAATATTGAATAAAATATATAAGAAAAAGTTGAACATGTCACTATTATAAGTAACTTAAAATACTCAACCTTTAAGTTAAACAAGCCAGTTATGTGCAACTTATATACAAAGTTCATCTAATTCTTGGAGATATACAAGCTATTTTCCGAAGATTTAGTTATCAAGGAAGGAAATGCACACTGTCCCGGCCCTGTTTCTCGTTTCTCTGATTTGGATGTTATCGCATTGTGCATGGCAGCTGAGGAAATATACAGCGAAAACTGCTTTTTGAGGCGAAGCTGAAGGAGTGCCGTTCTTCCATCCCCAACCTTATCTCCCGCCGTCAGTTCAATGACCGCTGCAAGTCTGTGGGTACCTGTGTGAGCAAATACGCAGCTGCATTGCCAGCCATATTGATATTCGTTTGATAATATAATTGCGAATTTCTATTGGAAATCTAATGATGAATATACATGGTAAGAAAACGAAGAAGAAAAGCTTGCCGATGATATTCAAAGTGTTTCTCATAAGCACACTATCCAGTTGCCAAAGTGGATCCATATCAAGAATTGTTCTTCCAAAAATGACAACTCAAAGAAGTTTCAACAATAAAATACTACCAACAACATAAATATTCTTTGCCCCCGCGATTAAAAATTTCTATTCGTTTGTTGCGTGGTATTCTCTCCAGTATCTTTACCTACTTGGTAATCTGATACATTCTTCATTATCCATAATTTTTTATTCTGATAAATCTATAATTTTACCAACAGCTTGTCCTATTATGTCTATATACGTTTTTACATCTACCACTTGCAGATTTTTATTGGACGCCTTGCCACCCAATGCCAAGGCTGGAACATAACCATAGCACTGTCCGTATTGTAAAGCACATAACTTTCCCTTAATATTTAAATAAGGTCGGGAGTCAAAGTACTCCTTGTCTATGATAGCTGTTTCATCTCCTAAGGTAAAGTTTAAAAGGAAATCCATATCACCTAAGATTTCGCTTGTGCACTTTCTTATATTTATTAACAAAACTCTATTCCCCTCATCAGGTGAAATTGTCCAATTATTATTTCCTTCCCAAATTAACAAATCTCCTAAAGCCGTAACACCAAATACGATAGAAGGTTCTAACAACTTATCAATGTAATCAAATACAAATTCATACTCATCAGGATTAATAAACTGTATAAAACCATCTTCATAAATACCATAGCCCATATTTTGCCAGATGGTTAACAGCTCATCAGGTAGTACTCCTTTATATTTATTGATTGTTTTAATAGGAACATCACTATACTTGGTATAGTTGTTTTTATTTCTTTCTTCAAATGTTAATCGTGCCATAATCTTATCTTTTTGTTACTCAGAACTTAGAAATTGGAGTTAAAACAAAACTACGTCCATCATTGCGTTATCAAGCGTTACTCGTTAACCTATTCAATCTTTCAACCCCAAGCGTTTCATGTCTTCTCCATAAAGACGGTTAAACTCTTTTGAAGACAATTCGTGTGCAAGATAAAGTTCAACAAACTTCTTGTTAACACTGGGCTTGATGGTAATAAAATCATCCATACCACCTAATTTCTCATGACCAGAGAGTGATCTCTTAAAGAAGATGGGAACAGGATTATCCTTTGTGCCATAGGTTGGATCCTGCCATTGCTGACGATTGACATAGGCTGAAAAACTTTTAATCTCGTAAAGATAATCTAATCTTTGAGTTTCTATGTCATCATACCAGATTCTCTCGCCATTACCTCTCTGAATGGTATTATAGCAGCCTTTAAAAGTAACAACTCCTAAATATTTCTTATGTTTAGGAGAATAGAAATAATACATATTATAAATTGCCGAGCGTGTTTGTGCTACTCCCATGAACCATCCGCTGGTGGTAAAGATGTCATCATCCGTTTTAATTTTATGATGGTCTTTGGGAATTTTTACTACTATTGTGTCCGAATTCTTTATATATGTATCAGCGTAAGGAATAGCATCTTTATTTCCACCGAGCGTAAACCTCGTTATAATAAAGATAAGCAGTGGTGCACCTACAAGAGATGCAAAGATTGTTCCTGCTGTCGAGAAGATTTTAATTCCTCCTATTGAAAAATTATTTGCCATTGATATTATGAATTTGCGATGATACCCATATAGTTTACATTACATCTGCATTGTTCTCATCACAAAAGTACAAATAATCTGGGGCGTTCTCAACTTTTTAATCACATTTCTTACTTTGCAAGCAACTTGTCAACTCGTAAACCAGTCCACTCATCAAACAGATTAATCCTTCAGTCCCAAGCGCTTCATGTCTTCTCCATAAAGACGGTTAAACTCTTTTGAAGAAAATTCGTGTGCAAGATAAAGTTCAACAAACTTTTTGTTAACACTGGGCTTGATGGTAATAAGATCATCCATACCACCTAAACTCTCAGGCCAAGATAATGCTCGTTTAAAGAAGATTGGTACGGGGTTTTCTTTCGTTCCGTAGGTTGGATCCTGCCATTGCTGACGATTTACGTAGGCTGAGAAACTTTTAATATCATAAAGGACGTCTAGTCTTTGGGCCTCTAAGTCATCATACCAGATTTTTTCGCCACTACCCCTTTGAATGATATTATAGTTGCCTTTAAAAGTAACAACTCCTAAATATTTCTTATGTTCAGGGGAATAGAAATAATACATATTATAAATTGCTGAGCGTGTTTGTGCTACTCCCATAAACCATCCGCTGGTAGTAAAGATATCATCATCCTTTTTAATTTTGTGACGGTCTTTAGGAATTTTTACTACTATTGTGTCTGAATTCTTTATATACGTATCTGCGTAAGGGATAGCGTCTTTATTTCCACCAAGCGTAAACCTCGTTATAATAAAGATAAGTAGTGGTGCACCTACAAGAGATGCAAAGACTGTTCCTGCTGTCGAGAAGATTTTAAATCCTCCTATTGAAAAATTATTTGCCATTGATATTATGAATTTGCGATGATACCCATATAGTTTGCATTACATCTGCATTGTTCTCATCACAAAAGTACAAATAATTTGGAGCGTCCTCAACTTTTTAATCACATTTCTTACTTTGCAAGCAACTTGTCAACTCGTAAACCAGTCCACTCGTCAACCAACTCAATCCTTTAGTCCCAAGCGTTCCATGTCCGCCCCATAGAGTCTGTCGAACTCCTCAGGTTCCAGTCCATGTGCAAGGTAGAGCTCAACGAACTTCTTATACACGGAAGGTTTAATATAAATAAAATCTTCCATACCTCCAGCACATTCAAATCCAGACAAAGCACGCTTAAAGAATATAGGCATAGGGTTATCTTTAGTACCATACGTCGGGTCCTGCCACTGTGTTTTATTAATGTATGCAGAAATCGTTTTTGACTCGTAAATTATACTTAACCTATCGTTTTCTACATCCACATTATATGCGTCTTTTCCCGTTCCCATTTGTGCCACATTATACCCTCCTATAAATGAAATAACTGCTAAATATCTTTTATATTTAGGGGAGTAAAAACATATCTGTGAATAACATGATGATTCTGAATGCGCCATTCCTGCAAACCAGGCACGCGAAGTAAAAACTTTATCAACTGGCGTAATCTGAGTAAAGTATGGTATCTGAACCACTATGGTATCTGAATTACGAATGTACGTATCTGCATACGGCACAGCAGCCTTGTTGCCACCGAGCGTAAACTTTGCAATAAGGCTAACTACCAGTGGTATTGCCACAGTAAGTGCAAACACCGTTCCTAATGTAGCTCCTATGGCTGGTATTCTTGAATAAAAGTTGCTCATTGTTTTATGAATTTGCGATGATACCCATATAGTTTGCATTACATCTGTATTGTTCTCATCACAAAAGTACAAATAATCTGGGGCGTTCTCAACTTTTTAATCACATTTCTTACTTTGCAAGCAACTTGTCAACTCGTAAATTAGTCTAATCGTCAACCAGCTCAATCCTTTAGTCCCAAGCGCTTCATGTCCGCCCCATAAAGACGGTTAAACTCTTTTGAAGACAATTCATGCGCAAGATAAAGTTCAACAAACTTTTTGTTAACACTGGGCTTTATGGTAATATGTTCATCCATATCTAAAGTTTCATGTCCTGACAACGCACGCTTAAAGAAGATGGGAACAGGATTATCCTTTGTGCCGTAGGTTGGATCCAACCATTGTTGACGATTTACGTAGGCTGAGAAACTTTTAATCCTGTAAAGAAAAGTTAGTCTCTGAACTTCTATGTCATCATACCAGATTTTCTCGCCACTACCCCTTTGAATGGTATTATAGCAGCCTTTAAAAGTAACAACTCCTAAATATTTCTTATGTTTAGGAGAATAGAAATAATACATATTATAAATTGCCGAGCGTGTTTGTGCTACTCCCATGAACCATCCGCTGGTGGTAAAGATATCATCATCCTTTTTAATTTTATGATGGTCTTTGGGAATTTTTACTACTATTGTGTCCGAATTCTTTATATATGTATCAGCGTAAGGAATAGCATCTTTATTTCCACCGAGCGTAAACCTTGTTATAATAAAGATAAGCAGTGGTGCACCTACAAGAGATGCAAAGACTGTACCTGCTGTTGAGAAGATTTTAAATCCTCCTATTGAAAAATTATTTGCCATTGATATTATGAATTCACGATACTACTTTTAGTAAAACTACCTTTAAAATCTGCCATAAAATTGAATTTAGCTCCAGCTATGTGTATTGTGAGCTTGTAATCCATATCTTTCCCAATTTCCTTTGTCACTTCTCATCATGATGAACTTTTTGAAAAATACAGCATATTCTTTTTCTGGGACCTTTTCCAAGGAGAAGTATGCAGTATTTGACAGCCCTTGAAGAGTTCTAAGAGAAAATTAGCTGAAATCCCCTAGATAAATGCTATCCAGCAAGGAATTATTTGCGAATTAAGCTTTACCAGACAGTAAGCATAAGAAAGGTATCCTTACTTGATATGGCTGCCATCTATCAATGGAAAAAGTTGAAGGTATTAATAACAAGATTAAAGTAATAATTTGAAATGCGTATGGATTTCGGGATGAAAAATACTGTACGTTACGATTCTATGCGCTGTATGACTGCCGCATCACTTGAAATATCGGTTGAACCAAATTTTAACCCTTGGAGAAATCCATGTTATCGAATGATTCGACTATTAATTCTATACATCGTTTGCCTGCTTCCCAATAATAATTATTTAATTTGGGTCTCGGTCCAATTGATTCAATATAGCAGATGCAACTATTAGTTTGTATAAGATATGACATAAGAAAGGCTCTGAAATTTTTCTCAGGATATTCTAAATCTCCTTGAATGTACCATGCCTTTTCTAATTTGGGATTCAGAATATTATCAGCTACTTTCTTTTGTATTTTGCATTCAAATTCTGTTATACTTATTAAACGTGCCTCTATGTTAGAGGTGAAACTTTCAAAATTTTCTTTGCTTGTCTTCGTATACAAATATATATTGACTACACCAATATTCCTTCCCTCATCTTCATGCTTAAGAAGAAAACGAATAGGTTGGGCGGACAATTTATCATGATTACTATCTTTGAACATCTTCCATGATGTTGGGAAATAAAATGTGAAATTATGTTGTTTGAGGTTGAAACTAAATGGTTGTAAATTTTCAGCCATGTTCCAATTCGTTTTGTTTATCAAATCCCAATTATTTGTGATTTGGAGTATATCAAACATCCTTTTTTGATAATCTTCTTCAAAGCACGATGCTTTTACCATAAAATAATTGGCTCCTGAAAGGTTAGGATCATAGTCTTTTAGCACGGTAAAGCGAGATATTATACTCTTATCATTATTTATTATCTTTGTCGTGAGGATGTCTGCATAGGTTCCCGTTGAAATACCATTAATTTTTCTGTAATGAAGAATATTTTCTCCCATCAGATGAAGTTTTTTAGCAAGCAATCTGCAGAGTTCATTTCATACCAACAATGCTCATAATATACGGATACCTCTAACATCGGACAAGTTTTGTCAATACTAATATATTGCCCGATATTATTAATATCAAGTCCTTCTATAGGTTGCTTTTCAATCTGTACAGGTTTTACGTCCTTAGGTAGCAGAATCCAATATGCTAATTGTGATTCTACTGTTGTATAGTTACATTTCCAATAACGTTTAATCTGTTCTTCTTTCGAATAAGATTGTTGGATAGGAAACATTTCTTTATTATTTATATCTATCATAAATCGTTTCTATAATAAGAACTTTACAATATACAGTAGGAGAGCCTCCTTTAGCTAAACATACATCCTACAATTAAAATTATACACCCTGTTAGATAAATGAATCTACCCCATTTTATGAATAAAGATTTGAACTTATCTATTACTTGAATACGTTCATCATTCATAACAAGACCATTGTATTTCACATGGAAACTCATCATAACCTGAATGAGGAAATTTACAAGAGTTTCCATTATAATGATATTTAAACCTACCATAATAATGACAAGTATAGAATGGTAGAAATCATGGCACACATCTATCATTTCCGTACCATACCTTACGGCTAAAACTAAACTAAGCGTATACATTATACATGCACCTAAAAGGCATACTAGATAATAGATTAGTAATTTTTTACCATGATATTTCTTGTACATCATTATCAATAAGATATAAAATACAAAGACTAAAATGATGAATAAAATAATTCTCATATTTTTTACCCTCCAATTATTACAGTTGAACGTCCCGTTAAAACGATTCCATCTTTAGGTGCAATAAGCCCTAATACATTACTTATATATTCAGCAGCATTTGTTATGAAATTTGTTATTGGCTTTAATGATAAAGTTACTGACAAATCACATTTTAATCCAAGAATCAATGCTAAATCTCCACCTACATTGATATGTGCCTCTAAATCATCAAAGTCTAAGTACCAGCCACCCTTTACTGACGCATCAGCAACCGCAAACGGGACTTCTACATTAGCTTTAACATTTAGAATTCCTAAAATATCTGCCGTACCGTCTGTTCCTGCTCTTGCGACACCTGCTTTTGCACCAAGCTCCATTTGCATTCCTATTCTTTTTTCTGGTTCTTCCGTTAAATGGATAGATATATCTCATAAGTTATATAAAAAAAGCTGGTATTATGTATCTTTGTAGTGACCAAACTTCAAGAACATGGATACCAGCATAATGCAAAACGCCTTAGGCGTCTTCCAACAAGATTGTCAGAAACTGCGCTACGAAGATAATAACTTAGTTTTAGAAATCCAAACTCCAAAGGAAAAACTTTGTTGTCCTGTATGTGGAAGTCATAATATCAATCGTAACGGCAGCCATATTCGTCGCTTTGTAAGTGTTCCAATTGGTCTGAGCAAGACCTATCTGGACATGCGTGTACATCGTATTCAATGTCACGACTGCGGCTGTATTAAACAAGAAGACATCGACTTTGCGAAAGGAAAACGTCGGCATACAATAGCTTTTGCAAATATGGTGCTTGACCTGTCTCGCTTTGCAACAATTCAAGATATATCATGTTTTCTACAGGTATCCTGGGATGTCGTACGTAATATACAGATGGAGTTTCTACAGTCAAAATACTCTAACCCCGACCTTTCCATGTTAAGACGTATTTCCATTGATGAATTCGCCACTCATAAAGGGCATGTATACAAGGCCATAGTTGTAGATTTTGATAATGGGCATATTGTTTATGTCGGTGATGGTAATGGCAAGAATGCTCTTGATGAATTTTGGGAACGTCTCGGCAAGGACAAAGAGCATATACAAGCAGTGTGTACAGACCTTTCTGCAGCATATACAAGAGCTGTGAGTGAGCACCTTCCCAATGCAGCACTTGTAGTAGACCACTTTCATGTAACCAAGCTTATGAACGAAAAGGTGGACTTGCTAAGGAGACAGTTATGGCATGAGGAAAAGGACATCAACAAGCGTAAAGTAATCAAAGGAACACGTTGGTTTTTACTCAAAAATGGAAATGATATTTTTGATTATGCACACAGAAATAGACTGGAGAATGCCTTGAGCCTAAACCGTCCGCTGATGATTGCCTATTATCTCAAAGAAGATCTTAAGGAAATATGGAATCAGTGTAGTAAGCAAAGCTAAAGATTTGTTGGATGAATGGGTAAAGCAAGCTATAGAATCTAAAATACAGCCATTGGTGAAAATGGCTTCAACTATTAGAGCATACAAGACATACATATTAGCATGGTACGACCATTGTATAACAAATGGAACAATTGAAGGCATTAACAATAAAATAAAGGTTCTGAAAAGACAGATATACGGATTCAGAAATGAGGAATACTTCACATTAAGGCTATATGCATTGCATGATAGGCATCTACGCATTTAACGGAAGAACCTAAAAAATACTGTTGTATCTTTGCAACACCAAGAGAAGATACAATGGTTTATGCCACCAGCGAATTAAAAATCAGACTGGGTATCGAGCCCAGCCTGATTTTACCAAGAGAAAGACTGCTCCGGTTTGCCCATCAGCATTCCTCATGTCCCCAACGAAATGAAGCCAATGATACAGTTCAGATGACGTACCCTTTCTCATGCTCCTAAAGAAATGAAGCCAATGACACAGTTCCGATGACGTACCCCACGATTCGTTATAGAGCCAATATTATACAGGTTATTCCCCGTTCCATCAAAAAAAACTCCGATAGTTGCATTAAGACCTTTGCTTTTTGAGGCTATGCTATTTTCTATATTTATACCACAAATTCTATTAGTATATACTCTGCTCATAATCATTCTCCTATAAACTTAATGTCTTCTGGGTTAATGTCTCGATGGTTATCATATATAATCTTAGCGCTTGAGGGTGGTTGATCTGTTTTCTGACAGAATACCAGGATTCTTGTTCTTGATAATAGTATTCTTTTCTCGCCCACATTAAGAGAGATATCGAATTTATTATTATATTTGCTTGTATACACTGTTAAGTTCCCCTTTTTTCTTCGTTCAATACCATTAAATACTTTTGGGAAGGCATCTAATATCTCTTGTTCATCGAAGTAAAACTCTCCGGAATAAGTTTTATCTCCAACTTCCCAATCCATGTAAAATTGTTTTAAACGAGCTTGTTCTTCTTCCTTAATTCCATCACAAGCATAGTTAAACTCTCCGTTTATAAAATGCCATACTATTGAGAGACTATCCAATTTGCTGTTTTTGTTCTCAAAGATACATTGAATATCATAATTGTATCGTTCATTGTATTTGTCCCAAAGTTCATAAGGAATTCCATTGACCTTCAGATTTTCGCTCTGTTCTTTAGTAAGGCAACCTTCAGAATAATCCTTCACAGAATTAGCAACAAGGGGAGCATCTTTTGCAAAGTCCTCAAGTGACATCTCTACAGGGTGGGCGTGTATAGTGTCACAGATGAGTACATTTCTTGTTGCACCTTCTAAATAAAGCCAGATCTTACCACCAGGTAGCATTGTTATAGAGAAGTCTTTATAAGTAGTATGTTTTTTATCATACGCATCATAATATCCATCACGTAATAACTGTAATATCTTTTGCTGAAGCGTATCGGAAAATTTAGTATGAACTTCATAAATTTTACTCTCAGTATATGACAGCCATAAAGCATTAATACTATTTGGAATATCAAGTCCTTCCGTATCTTCTAATTGCTCAAAACTAACTTTTCCTTTGGTTACAGCAATCCCTGCATCACTATAAGAATTCATAATAGGATATTCTTCACCATCCGAACCGTATCCCAACGATACATATTTTGTTTCAACAGGATAATTCCGTGGTGCGGAAATGCTTGGAGTCCACTGGAATTTTGTCTTATAATTCATATTTAAATCACGTTTACAGGCAAAGCCTACAAGTAAAAAAGCTATATTAATTCCCCACATAAATAAATATCTTTTCATTCTATCCTTTTGCTATATCAACTTTTATTCCACTCTTTATATACATATTTTTCTTGGATGCTATATTAGTTTCATCTTCAGAGTCCATATTTATTTCTGCAAATGAATGTATTACTGTATCTTTTTCAGTTGTAACATTCAATGCGCCTTTAACGTAATGTGTAGTATCACCCTCAACATGAGAAGTAACATCTTTAGAAACAATACTACTGAAATGTCCTTGTACATTCATAGAAGAATCACCCCCAATAGACAATGCAGCATTTTCTCCTACATTCATGTTGAAATTCTTACCCACATTTACATTCATGTTCTCTGATGCGTTGATGTTGACATTCTTCGTATTGACATTCACTTCTTCAGCAGAAGATATGGTGATGGTACCATTTAATTCATCAATGAAGATTTTATTGGCACGAGTTGTCTGTAGGAGGATGGTATGGGCAGTATCATCAAAGGTAACGGTAGAGCCGCTTCGAGTGGTAAGGCTTTTCTTGTGGTTGGAATCAAAGCCTCCCTTACCTGTTGTTCCATTAAACAGGCTACCCATAACGTAGGGACGGGCAGGGTCGCCATGACGGAAGCCGAGGAGGACTTGGTCGCCTACCTCTGGGATAAACACAAAGCCACGATTGCTTTTTACGTCTTTGCTGCCACCGCCATCTGGTGTCATCACGCGCACCCAACCGGTCTGCATACCATTTGTCTGCCAGTTCATTCGTACACGAACACGGCCCTTACCAGCATTACTGAGCACCGTTGCCATCTGTGTTTCAGCTAATGGCATACGCCGTCTATCGGTATAAAGACATCTACAACGCATCATAAGAGTAGAGTATGAGTACTTTTATTCACTTTCAACAAAAGAATTACTTCCTGTATCAACGAATGATATATATCTGTCCCTTGTGAACATTGCATCTGTGATTTATTCACAACCAATTTTGCCATAGATAGTTATTTTGAAAGCTCAATTTTATAGTCGTACATACTTATTTCCTCTCTTTTTTGCGGAGATATTCTTCAAAAGGAAGTTCCTGTCCTTTCATACCCTCATCTCCAAAGTTACGACTTGTTTTAAACAGCAAATCACCCGTAGTACCATCCAAGTAGTAGAAGAGCTTCTGTGCACAGCTGTTGCCGTAAACTATTACTTCATAGTAAGCTGTTCGTAAATCCTTATGGTCAAATCGATTTATACTAAAGACATTTTGTTTATCCATCAAGTCTATATGGTAATCTTTTTGCATTTTGTTTACAAGGTCGGTAACACTAAACTTATAAGGAGCATCAAAGTCTGTTTCCTTTATTTTAAATCCATTCGCATCGTATTCTATCATTTTACCAACCCGCATATTACCATAAAATGTTGCCCATGATTTTATCAAATAACCCTCAGTGTTATATTCATAGCTATAAGTATATGGAGAATGAGGATATGAGCAGTCTTCTCGATAACCTATTATTTCGCTTTTGTCATATTTGGTATTCATTTCTATTACCATACCATTTTTATCAGTACGAAGCATTCGATCTGCAAATGGATTCTTCTTTATTACTTTTCGATATTCTTCAATATCAAATTTTCTATTATTCGTAATCTTTTCTCTTTTTTTAATATTCAACTTATTATTAGTTGTTTGAGCTGAGCAATTGCTTAATGCAATTACAGCAATTAATAAAAATATTAGTTTTTTCATCTTTGTTCCTAATATATTGTGAACGTGTTATTCGCTTTCAACAAAAAAATTACTTCTTGTATCAATGAATGATATTCTTCCTCCTTTAGCATACATACAGAATGACTGCTCCGTCAGCTTTTTCATCCCATTGATACTGTCTTTCTGAGTAGTTTGCTGCCAGCCTTGTGGCTGGGGAATACAAGGAGGATTCGGAGAACTACATTTGCAAACTCCAAAACTTGGAATATTATTTAAACCAATTTTATCCTCCTCCGTAGCTACCAATGCTCCCGAAATACTTCGGAAACTTTGACTAAGAACCATCAACTTAGCTTGCCAAGTTCCTAAAGTGCAACACATAATAGCTCCATCAGTTACAATTTTTACCATTCTACTTTATTATAGGATTTGTACCTTTCTTTATAATTTCTCCTGTATTGGCATTTATTTTAATAGAAACTATATTTGATCCTACCTTGTAATGAATAATCCATACTGGTATATTGGTTTTATCACTTACATATCGCCTTATAGAAACATTCTTATCGAATAAATCCAGCTTTAACTCTTCCTTTACAAACTTCTCCACTTTTTCCCATGGATAGTTTTTATAAGGGGCATCTTGGTCGTATTCATCTATTAAATAACCATTCTCATCATACTCTTTCCAGATGCCCGCATTAAATCTATTATAATAATATTTTCCCACTAACTTTAGAGTTCCCGTTTTATTGTAATACTCCTTACACGTTCCAAATAGGCTGTTGTCTTTTCTGGCATATTCTATATAATTAGAGCCATTATCACCTCCAAACTGCCGCACTTTACCTCGCAAGTAATGCTCAAATTGATATTCATGTCCTTGCCTTTCCATATAATAGGTAGATGTATCAAATCTCTCTGTTGTTCTTTCCAAAGTTTTGTTCTGTTTGATATTATTATTACCTTGTGCCTTACAGCTACTTATTACCACAAGCAATGTAAGTAATGTAATTATTCGTCTTATCATTTTTATAATTTTATTAGCAGTTCATTGATAGTGTCTTTCAGTGTTGTTTGCTGTCAACCTTGTGGGTGGGGAGTACAAGGAGGATTCGGAGAACTACATTTGCAAACTCCAAAACTTGGGATATTATTTAAACCAATTTTATCTTCCTCAGTCGCTACCAATGCTCCCGTGAATTCAACAAGCAAGTGCAAATTTACTTAATTAGTTCGTAAAAGCAGTCCTGTGGTGTTTTAAAATCTAATTTCTTTCTTGGTCTCATGTTGATTTTCTTTGAATACTTAGTTATTTGTTGCTGGCTGATATGCTCAAAGGTTTCTTTTTTTGGCACGTATTGCCTAATTAGTCCGTTAGCATTTTCTATAGCGCCTTTCTGCCATGAAGCGTATGGGTCAGCAAAATATATGGTAACACCAAGGCTTTTGGCTATCATTTCATGACAAGCGAATTCTGTACCATTGTCAGTTGTAATAGACTTGATATGGTCTTTGAAAGGAGATAGTAAGTGTATTACAGTTCGTGCCAGTTCTTTGGCATTTTTCCCCTTCTTAAGTTTTCTCATAAACAACATGTTTGTACTACGCTCTATCAGTGTTACGATGGCCCCATGGTTTCCTCTTCCAACAATCGTGTCCATCTCGAAGTCCCCAAAGCGTTTGCCGTCAGCTTCAGTAGGTCTCTCACTGATGCTTGTTCTGTTGGGTATGGATATGCGTTTGCCACCAACAGGCCTGGTGCGATGCTTAAGCTTGTGACGACAGTGTTTATATAATGTTCCCCCTTCTGCCTTATCCTTACGTATCATACGATATATGGTCTCATGGCTAATATACTTGCCGTCCTTGGCCAATACACCAGATATTTGTTCTGGAGACCATTGCTCAGTAATAAGAAGGCGCTTCGCCTCTTCCATGACATCCTTGTCGACTGAACGATTGCCTGGCTTTCTGCGCCTTGTTTGTACTGCATTTGCTTGGGCAGTTTCCCAATTATAGTGTCTTCTGACACCGCTATTACGTCTTATTTCACGAGACACTGTACTTGCACTTACATTTATCGCCTTGGCAATATCTTTTTGTTTCGTTCTATTTTGGAGTAGCACAGAAATTGTGTACCTTTGCTCCGAGGTTAATTGTTTGTACATTGCAATGCAAAATTAATTAATCTTTGGGAGACAGAGGTCTCCCTTTCTTATTTATGCATTGCTTGTTGATTTTCTTCTCATGGGGGCTTCTCGCCCCCAAACCCCTCGGTGTTTTCAGGTATAGATTATTAAGCTACACCAGCACTTGGGATTGCAGTTCTATGTTGAACTTGCGCATCCCTGATTAGAAACGGACCTATCATTCGACCTAATATATGTGTATGTAAATCTTATATGCGCCACGCTGTTTGTGTTATAAGAAGAAGTGGAGAAAAGAATCCATCAAAACTTATTTTCCTGTCATTGCTATCATCATCTTTAAGCATGTAATCATTTAATATTTACTCTATTACGCGAATTGTTAAAAGTGACAGCAACTTAAAACTAAAACTAACTGTATATAAATAAGGTGAGATTTTAGGGCTTTATATCGTGTCAAACACAAGTTTAGGGAAAAGAGGGTGTGTCAAAATGTCCACATCCTCTTTTTTTATGCACAAAGCCCCGACTTTCTCAAGCCAGGGATTTGCTATTTCCTAAAGTTTTTGTACCTTTAGGCATTCAAAAAATCTCATTATGACAAAGGTACACTTTCGTTCTTACATACACAAGAAAATGATTCTTTTTCCTCAAAGAATTGATAAGGATATCGCAGAAGATGACCCTGTTCGTCTTTTAGATGCCTTGGTGGATAATCTTATGTTGGATAATGTCTACAAGCTTTATAAGCCCAGTGGTCGCAAGCCTTATCATCCACAAATGATGCTCAAGGTGATTCTTTACGCCTACATGAATAATATCTATTCCTGCCGTCGTATAGAGTCGCTCCTCAAGCGTGACATTCATTTCATCTATCTGGCAGGATATGAACAGCCTGATTTTATTACCATCAATCGTTTTCGTAATCGTGTGAAAAAGGAAATCAACAATATCTTCACACAGGTTGTATTAATACTTGCAGCCAAAGGTTTGATAAGTCTTGACGTTGAATATATTGACGGCACAAAGATAGAATCGAAAGCCAACAAGTATACCTTCGTTTGGAAGAGAACCGTGGAAAAGAACCGCGCCAAGTTGCAGGAACAAATACGCACACTCTTGCTTCAGGTTGATGATGTCATAGCGCAGGACAATGCCACTAAGACTGAAGGTGTCGAGTTTACTGCAGCTCTGCTCGATGAAATATCCGAGGAATTGAACAAGTCTTTGGAATCAGCCCCTGAGCCTAAGACAAAAGAAGAGAAGCAGGCTGTTAGAACCAAGAAAAAACAGCTTAAAGAGCTTGAGAAGAAACGTAATAAACTCCAGGAGTATGACCAACAACTTGAGGTTATGGGAGAGAGAAACTCCTACAGCAAGACCGACCCTGATGCCACGTTTATGCACATGAAGGAGGATGCTATGCGGAACGGACAGACTAAGCCTGGATATAATCTGCAGATAGCAACTGAGAACCAGTTTATCACCAACTTTGCACTCTATGCTAACCGTACAGACACGCTCACACTTTCTTCTTTCTTGGAGTCTTTCAAATCACGCTATCATCGTTATGCCAAGACTGTCGTAGCCGATTCAGGGTATGGCTCCGAGGAGAACTATCTGTTCATGGACATACATAATATGGAAGCCTATGTGAAGTATAACTACTTCCATAAAGAGCAACGTCCACGCTACACACCTAACCCATTCAGTCCCGCAAGCCTTTATTATAATAAGGAACAGGATTTCTACGTCTGCCCTATGGGACAGCATATGAAGCGTATAGGTATGAAGCGTTCCCTAACCTCTAATGGATTCGTTACTTACAGCGTACGTTATCAGGCAGAACGCTGTGATGGTTGTCCGTTGAGAGGCTCATGTTTTAAGGCAAGAGGGAACAGAATTATAGAAGTAAACCATCAACTACAGCACTATAAACAAAAGGCACGGGAATTACTGACCTCGGAAGAAGGCATCAAGCATCGAGGACGAAGGTGCATAGAACCTGAAGCTGTTTTTGGACAAACAAAATATAATAAAGCCTATAAGAGGTTTAGGCATTTTGGAAAAGACAAGGTCAATATGGACTTTGCCTTCTTTGCTATAGCCTTTAACATAGGGAAAATGTGTAGAAAAACCAATCTCAAGGAACTAAAAGCCGTTATGGAGGTACTTTTTGTAACCTTCAGATACACTATACAAGTTTATATAGGCTATTTAAAGCCCAATAAATCATTTTATATGAAATTAGCAGCATAGCTGCAGTAAATAACGAATTATGTCGTAGACAAGGTAAAGGAAGAACAAAAAGAGGATGTATCAATTTTGACACACCCTCAATCCTTTTCACATCTCTTTTTTTCTTCGTTCCTTTGCATCATGAAAGTTAGGAGTACTATTAGGCACCTTTTATTTTACTACTTTATAACTAATTGATTTCCTGTTGATTGCAGACCTGCTTTTTGTATGTAGTCTTGCTGTTATTTATTGATGTCTTGCTTGAATTTATGTAATGATTTTTCAAACCGTTATCTGCATATTTTTGAAGTCTAAAAAGAAATGATTTTCAATATCAGAGGATGATAAGAGGACAGAAAGTTGACAGTCTTAGCCATGTTTTTGTTTAATGAGAAGCTTCGGTCCTTCCTTTTAAAGCAATACGAAAAGCGTCCACACATTTAATGGAAGAACCCAAAAAGTTCTAAGGATTTCAGATATTTTTATATCTTTGCAGTATATTATTCAAAGTTATTAGAGGCTTGTTAATATAGCCCACGCATATCAACTTTAAGCCATAAATATATTAGGGAACCGAAAATAGTTGTCTTATGAAAAAAATATATCTTTTACTGCTTATTCTAAATGTAGTATTAATGAATGGATGCAAGGAACAGTCTCCAAAGCAGAGCTCAAAACAGCAGGTTCATCAAGAAAGAACAGTAAAGAGTGAGGTAGACTTAATAAAGAAGTATGACCACGAAATCAGAGAATATTATAGAGAACTTGCGGAAGTAGGACTTGATGGCGTTACGGTAATGGATATAGACAAACAAGTAGAGTATACAGATTTGGCAATAGAACTTATTTATGATGCGCTCAGAAGAATGGGATACCAGTCTGTCAGTGATGCTGAAGCACGAAAGGCTATCAAAAATATTATAACATTGATATCTCTGAAAATAACATCTATTTGGCAGGGAACAAACTTCGTAGATATGTGTTCAAAGATGGAGCTTCTAAAGAACGGTTGGAACAGCGAAAGGCTATGGAAGTAGACTCTTCGGAAACAGTTTCTTACTTTTGGAATAAGAGTATCTATGTTCCAAAGTATAACTACATCGTATCCTATCCTTCCATAGAGAACACTGTTGAGCTTCAAGGATTTGACAATGATGATGCCGACGATGATATAGTCGAGAAAGGGAAACTTTACTATTCGATAGATACAGCCTATTTTTACAGAAACCAGTTCATCTTCCACGACAGCAAGGCAGCACTCACTTGGCTTATGAATAATGACAAGAACTTCCTTCGTGACCTGTTCTTGGAATACGGCTACGACAAGTCTGATGTAATCAACAAGATGATACTCGATGAAATTAAGGTGATTAACAGAATTCCTGAGGCTGATGAAACCAAGACACTCTTTGCTTCAAGAGGCGCCAATGGGAAACTGCTTATTCATCGAGGATTGTTGGAGTATATGTTGAAGCACGTAAATGAGGAGAATGAGTATTTCCTTATGCTGGATCAGTATGCATCTACCTTGCTGGATTTAAGGAATTATCCCGAGTTCGACGGCCTTACGAAAGAGGAGAGGTACAGAATTGGTGCTTACGTGGGCTATTATTATGGTCTTCTGTTCGACAAGGGCATCGGTACTTCCATTGATATAAACGGATTCGGTCACGGCTTATGCTATGACGAGGACCTCCGTGATTATCTCAAACGTAACAAGTACTTTCATCTTCCAGGCTTTGAGGATATTGCCGGGAAGCATTATCGTCGCTATCGCATGGATGTTGATATCGAGATGGAGAAGATGCGTGATGAGTAATATCTTACAGTCTGGCTTCTGAGATTTCTATTCGAGCATTAGAAGCTATCCATTCATCTATTAAGAATGAGAAAGCATTAAACCCAAATCGCTCATTAGAGCCTAGACATATTTTGTTTTATTATCGAGCAGATTGTTTGGCTTTGGAATGCAGGTGTAGTGGGCTACGTCAAGTTACAAAGACAGACAAGGTGCCGATAAGAAAATATAAGATGTTAGGAAACAATACCATAGTAATAAGAATTATACATATCGTGGTATATTGACCGATTCGGGTTAAATGAAAGAGGTGAGATCCTAAACTTTATGCTTACTAAAGCAAATGTTGATGACCGAGACGAAAATGTATTTAACAGATTGACAGACAATGTATTTGGTAAATTATTTGCAGACAAAGGGTACATATCTCAAGGATTATTTGAGAGATTGTTCAATGATGGAATAAATTTAGTTACTGGCATTAGGAGTAACATGAAAAATAAACTAATGCCACTTTATGATAGAATTCTTTTAAGGAAAAGATCTGTAATAGAGACTATCAATGATGAGCTAAAGAATGTAGCTCAATTAGTGCATTCGAGGCATAGAAGCATATTAAATTTCGCAATGAATGTTCTCTCTGCTATTGCAGCCTACAGCTTCTTTGAGAAGAAGCCAGCAGTGAATATAGACTTTGCTATAGAGCAACATTCAGGGCAGCTTACATTATTCTAAAGTAATCTGTTTCATTATTATCTTTAGGCCCAATCAAAAGATTGAGCCTAAAGAGGCGTTGTACTAAACCAAACGGAAGAGTGGTATGATACTTAACCCGAGTTCAGGTTATTAGGCAGAGAGAGAGATTGATTACAAAATGTTAAAGCCATTATATTTTATGTCTCTCTGTTGTGTATCTGAAATTATCTTCCTACATTTACATCCTAAAGCAAAAAATAAACATCATTCATTTCTATCTAAGAGTAAAACAACTTTCCACCTACAAATTACAATATAAAAAGTAATGGTACACTATCAGATAAGTTAAGAATGAAACCAAAAGACTTACTTCAATGGATGGAGAGACAAGGATGCATAGATTTAAGAATGGGAAAGGGAGAGCAGACTGATTTCTCAAATCCACCATTCTAAGGTTGTCATGCGAAGTGGTATGTCTGCCGTGTGACAATTTATGATCCAGAGGATTTTGTTATAGATGCAGAAACGAAAGAACTTATCAATCATGGAAAGACGTTAAATCTACAATAATGTTTTTTTATATACAAGATAAATATTAAATAAGATACAGAATGAAACTATATACTTTGTGTTTATTGCTCTTAATAGCTTCACTGTCATGTGTTGCACAAAAGAACAAGAAAACAACAACAATGAAGACAACAGAAAGATTCGATGTACATTATTATAAAAGTATAATCAAAAAGAAAAACAGCTATGAAGGTGCTACATCTGCTCAATATGTAGAGCGGAATGGTACTGAGACCTATGTGTCGTTTAACGATGATGGATTTGTCTTACAAGAAATCAAGCCATTTACTTATGAGATGATAGTTAAGAACTATTATAAAAATTGTACTCTCAAATCCAAAGGGAAATTGCTTTGTCATTCAAGTGTCAAAATTGGTATTTGGCGCGAGTATGACAATCAGGGTAACCTTATAAAAGAAACCGATGAGGATAAGAAGTTTGAGAAGCTACGCCTGAAACCTATAAACATCCTGCGCTGGCTCGAGAAGGAAGGGTATATAGACAGGAAAACGGGAAAAGGTCAGGAGAAGTTCGTAAAAGAGGGTGATGAGCCTAATATTGACATCTACTTTTGGCTGTCGACTCGTGCTGAAGGGTCAAAGACTATCCCTGCGGGGTGGTCTATCGATATTACAGAACACGGAATGTGCACTACCCATAGTTTCAATGCGGAAACGGGTGAATACTTGGGAAAGACAACACAGGTCGTATATGAATAAGGCATAGCCTCCTTAACCTTAGAACTATAAGTAGAAACAGATAATGACAAGAATAAAAGTATGAAACATCTCATTCTAATATTACTAACTGCGTTGTACTGTACTTGCTGCAATGCGCAAAAAGACAAGGAGGCAACAACAATGAAGACAACTGAAAGATTCGATGTACAATATTATAAAAGCAAAATCAAGGAAGTAAATGGTAAAGATGGAGACAACAGCTTTGCCATTTATGTGGATAGAGATAGTACACAGGTTAAGGTGTATTTTGATAAGGATTATGATGCTTTGGTAACAATCCCTCCTTTTACTTACTGCAAGGAAGTAAGAATATTCCATAAAAACGGAGTTCTCATGGAGTCGGGAAAACGCTTTTTCTGTTCATCTATTGATATTGGCATTTGGCGCGAGTATGACAATCAGGGTAACCTTATAAAAGAAACCGATGAGGACAAGAAGTTTAAGAAGCTACGCCTGAAACCTATAAACATCCTGCGCTGGCTCGAGAAGGAAGGGTATATAGACAGGAAAACAGGAAAGGGTCAGGAGAAGTTCGTGAAACAAGGGAATGAGCCAGGTATTCGCATAAGTTTTGGCAAGATAAGTGCGCCCAATGCTAAATTTGAAAAAGACTCTGTTCTTTGGACGATTACCATAACCGATAAAGGCGGTGATATAACTTATACATGGAATGCCAAGAATGGAGAACTACTCAGCAAAGAGATGTTTCTGGCTATAGAATAGGAGGGCTGAATGAACTAAAAAGGAATTTATGTCTAAAATTATAACTCACGGAGCAACGATGTATTGTTCCCTTGGCACAGAGAAACCCAACCTAACTGTGACGAGTCAAACAGTCCGTAGGATAGCTGATGCTCTTGTTGGTACAGAAGGTGATAATAACGGGATGGTAATATCCCAGGTTTTGGAGTTTGCAAATGTAGCTCCCCGAATCCTCCTTGTTTTCCCCACCCACAAGGTTGACAGCAAACAACACTGAAAGACAATATCAATGAACTGCTAATAAAATTATAAAAATGATAAGACAAATAATTATTTTACTTACATTACTCGTTGTAATAGGTAGTTGTAAGGCACAAGACAATAGTAGTAATAACATCAAAAAAAACAAGAATATGGAAAGGACAACTGAGAAATTTGATTCATGGAAATATTACACACATAGAGAAAATGACGACTATGAGTTTAACAGTTATTTAAAAGGCAAGGTACGTCAGTTCGGAGGAGAGAATGGTTCTAATTATTTTGAATACGCCAAGAAAGATAAGGAGTTATTCGGTACATATAGAGAGTATTACAATAAAAGTAAGACCCTTAAGCTGATAGGGAAGTACTATTATAACGATTTTGAAAGTGGTATATGGAAAGAGTATGACGAGAATGGTTATTTAATAGCTGAATACGACCAAGATGCCCCTTATAAGAACTATCCATGGGAAAAGGTGGAGAAGTTTGTAAAGGAAGAGTTAAAGCTGGATTTATTCGATAAGAATGTTTCTATAAGGCGATATGTAAGTGATAAAACCAATATACCAGTATGGGTTATTCATTACAAGGTAGGACCAAATATAGTTTCTATTAAAATAAATGCCAATACAGGAGAAATCATAAAGAAAGGTACAAATCCTATAATAAAGTAGAATGGTAAAAATTGTAACTGATGGAGCTATTATGTGTTGCACTTTAGGAACTTGGCAAGCTAAGTTGACAGTTCTTAGTCAAAGTTTCCGAAGTATTTCGGGACGCACGTTCAACATAGAACTGCAATCCCAAGTGCTGGTGTAGCTTAATAATCTATACCTGAAAACACCGAGGGGTTTGGGGGCGAGAAGCCCCCATGAGAAGAAAATCAACAAGCAATGCATAAAAATAAGAAAGGGAGACCTCTGTCTCCCCAAGATTAATTAATTTTGCATTGCAATGTACAAACAATTAACCTCGGAGCAAAGGTACACAATTTCTGTGCTACTCCAAAATAGAACGAAACAAAAAGATATTGCCAAGGCGATAAATGTAAGTGCAAGTACAGTGTCTCGTGAAATAAGACGTAATAGCGGAGTCAGAAGACACTATAATTGGGAAACTGCCCAAGCAAATGCAGTACAAACAAGGCGAAGAAAGCCAGGCAATCGTTCAGTCGACAAGGATGTCATGGAAGAGGCGAAGTGCCTTCTTATTACTGAGCAATGGTCTCCAGAACAAATATCTGGTGTATTGGCCAAGGACGGCAAGTATATTAGCCATGAGACCATATATCGTATGATACGTAAGGATAAGGCAGAAGGGGGAACATTATATAAACACTGTCGTCACAAGCTTAAGCATCGCACCAGGCCTGTTGGTGGCAAACGCATATCCATACCCAACAGAACAAGCATCAGTGAGAGACCTACTGAAGCTGACGGCAAACGCTTTGGGGACTTCGAGATGGACACGATTGTTGGAAGAGGAAACCATGGTGCCATCGTAACACTGATAGAGCGTAGTACAAACATGTTGTTTATGAGAAAACTTAAGAAGGGGAAATGCCAAAGAACTGGCACGAACTGTAATACACTTACTATCTCCTTTCAAAGACCATATCAAGTCTATTACAACTGACAATGGTACAGAATTCGCTTGTCATGAAATGATAGCCAAAAGCCTTGGTGTTACCATATATTTTGCTGACCCATACGCTTCATGGCAGAAAGGGGCTATAGAAAATGCTAACGGACTAATTAGGCAATACGTGCCAAAAAAAGAAACCTTTGAGCATATCAGCCAGCAACAAATAACTAAGTATTCAAAGAAAATCAACATGAGACCAAGAAAGAAATTAGATTTTAAAACACCACAGGACTGCTTTTACGAACTAATTAAGTAAATTTGCACTTGCTTGTTGAATTCACGATGTATGAGCCGATTAGTTCAAAACATAAAATAATTGAAAAATGTAAACGATTAGATTTTAGGTAATATCATATAGCTGTTAGAAGGCAAGTTCTTTCTGGCAGCTATATTTTTATCGAATAGTTTTGATGTAAGAGACTTATGGTAAAAATGTGACCTATACGCCAAAAATGTAGCAGAAGACAAGAAGTCTAAGTTAATATTTTATAAACATAACTTTTATTATCTAAATCGGAGGAGGTAAACTTGTTTATCTAAAAAAGTATAAATACTTTTGCCCTATTAATTCGATGACATCTATCAATAAATAATGTGATTTACAGAGATGCCGCATGTAGATTAGAGAGGATATAATCATATAAAAAAACGGATATGCAAAGAAAAAATTATGTAAAAAAAGAATACTGTTGCCCCAAGCTTTCAGTTATTCCTGTATCGGCAGAACCCATCATGGGTACAAACTCACCCTTTGAGTCTGATCACAAAAAGGCAGAAGATGACAACAGTAACACGTTTGATGTTGAACCAGATTAACTCAAAATAATTATCAATAAGAATTATGAAGATTAACAAATTCACAAGTTTGTTTGCTACATGCTTACTTTTGGGGCTGACGGCTTGTTCTAATGACAATGTAAGTGACGCGGATTCTGGCAATGGTGCTGAGAATAAGGATTTAACAGGTAAGACTTCTTTCTCTATTACCTCAGAGGCTAAGACACGTACCTCAGGCGTTTATGATTCAGGGGTAAATTTCTACTGGACTACAAACGACAACATTTGGGTAAAGAGTGGTTCTACACTAACAGCAAGTAGTTCCAACAATATTACATCAACAACAGCAGCTTCTGCAAAGTTCTATTTCGATGGAACTTATACGGCAGCGAGCTATCCTGTTAGATACACAGGGAACGCAAGCTCTTCAGGTAACACTGTTACAATAGCAACAAGTCAGAATCAGGACGAAGCCAACAATGCGACTCAGTTAGGAACTGTTGGAGACTGCGGTGTCGGTACTGCAACACGCCAAACAGATGGATCCTATAAGTTTACTCTCAGTCATAAGGCTTCGTACATAACATTTATGCCATACTACTCAAAAGAGGAGTTGGCTGCTTCTGCTGTAGTAACACAAATCAATGTTACAGTGGCTAACGGTGAAAGCCTTGCTGGAACGTTCAATTTTAGCGACAGCGGTTTAGGAACTGCAATTAGTTCTTCTTCTTCTAACAGCGTAACCTTGACTTTGAACGGAACAAGTTCAACACCTGGTTTCCCTATTCCTACTACCGCTACAGCATCTAAGAATGCAGCCATAATGGTAGTAGCTCCAGGAACTTACTCAACCTTCAAGGTTACTTATACTCTATATGATTCCGTAACGGGTACAAATAGCACTATTTCATATACATATAGTGGTATAAAATGTATTGCTGGAAAGAATAAGAAAATCAGTACTGACCTTGGCATGGCGACATATACTTCTTCTCGTAAGGACAATTATTACATGTGGGATGCAGAGAGCAATTATTGGAATGGGCATGAGAACAGTCAGCCTTACTCAACAAAGCTGCAGATACAAACTATGCAAAATCATCAGCGGACACAAGATGGTACAATACTACATTCACGGAAAATGTCCAGACAAAGGCTATAAACTCATGCAAGGATGCGCCGACCTACGAAGCACTTACATGGTATATTGGTGGAGGATCTCCACGATTGGATGACAAAACTTTATGGGTATTTGCAAACCATCTTTATGTAGGAGGCATCTGGTTAAAGAAAAAGAGCAAAATTTTAGGTTTTAATCCTACGAAAAGCTATACAGGTACACATGAGTGGATTTTAGGTAAAGTTAATCCATTTGATGTAGCAATCTCTGGCAAACCAGAATCATCAGTAAGAAGTGATTATTTCTATCTTCCGGCACTTGGAAAATACACGGATGGGAAATTAACCGATTTAGGAGTTAATGGCTATTACTGGGCAAGTACACCAAATCCAGTTAACAATGGTGACAGAAGTGAACCTTATGGTAAAGTCATATCAGCCAACTGTCTTCGCTTTGGGATAAAAGCGACGGAAACAATTAAGGTCTATGTACATAGTTACTATGAACGTCATGTAGGCATGCAGGTACAGGCATTTGAATAGGTTCCCACAATAATATAAGTAAAAGAGAGGCTGGAAACAATACCAAGCCTCTCTTTTTTCATCTGGAACCTTTACTGAATAAGAATGTAGAGAACACATTTATAAAGAGAGTATAATATAAAAATAGTTTTCATTGTGGCTCTCCCGTTAAATACGTAGATTGGAAAAAGAACAAAGGCTTATACACTTGTAAGGTATGACTGTCCAAAATCGGACGGTCTCACATAAAGGGATAAAGCACAAGATAAGAATGCAGAAAAGGCAAATATTTACCATGTCCTTCCGTCTTCTACAAACAACTTATTCCCATATCACTCAACGTTTGTAAACTATTTTCATACAACTCAAAACCAATACATGGTCTTCTGGCTTTGAAAAGACGCCCAATTGGCTTGCAAAAGATGCCCTTTTGAAGTCTTATTAACGCCCTTTTAGAGTCCAATTAAGCACCTTTCCTTTTACGACTCCATAACGGGTTGATTTCCTGTTGGTTGCAGACTCTCTTTTTTCTGTCTTTTTCCCACTTTATTTTAGGTCTTTTTTCGAAATTATGTCATGATTTTTCAGACTATTGTCTGTGTTGGTAGATTCAAGTACCAAGTGCAAATTTAATCAATCTTTTTGTTAAAAGCCAATATTAGAGATTTGGGTTTAAGTTACTCCGAAGATACATAAGATTGTCTTTATACAATCCTCCGTTTTACTCCAATCTATAGAAGTCACCATCATCATTGATACGATAAACATCTATGGAGGTTTTCTTACCCTCTACAGTTCGCACATAGATTGTACCATCCGTAAAGATAGCGAAGTCTTCCTTTGTGTCATTATATGAGCTGAAGGCAAGGATGTTGATACTGTTCTCTTCGTCTATCATTCCATTCTTGTAGGTATATATAATGAACTCATCGTCCTCGTTGCAGTTATAAGCAACAAAAATGGGGAAAGACTTATAGTTAGGAAGTTTCACGAAATAGAAACCTCCACTGCTGTTTGCCAGGGATACTCTATCCCCCCAATATGATTTCAGCTCTCCTTTATAGGGACGAATATTATATTCACGGGCACGCTTGCTGCTCATCTCCTTTTTTACATCCTGATACATGTCAGCTTGCGTGTATTCCAGCTTTGCATCAAGGGAAGGCAGTCCCTGCCCCGATCTTCTTACGTATTTGAAAATACCAGCAATGTTATTATGATACAACACAAGGTACTCACCAGTATAAATATACTCCAGCATATCGCTGTATATCTCGTGTTCCGACGACTGTATAAGCAAAACAGGAACTGACTTGGATATATTGATGCTACGAAGAGCAAAGTAATCCTTAAGGTAGGGGTAGTAAAGTGCATCCCGTTCGTACATAAACGGATCACGGTCCGTACGGCAAACCTTGATTTTCTTCCCATTCAGATAAAGGATAGAGTCGCCAAGTATCTGTATCTTCATGTTCTGAAGTTCCTCCAAGCTATTCTCATTTCCCGTGACGGAATAATCATAGTAAGACACAAGTTCCCAACTGTCTTTCAGTTGGTATTTCTTTGCGGCATACGTGCGATGGATAGTATTCCAGTCAGCCAGCGTCTTGTCGCTGACAGGCTGAACCAAGGAGCCTGCAGCTCTTTTACGCACCTTTGGCGTAGGACGCCCTGTCTTTCTCTGTGCTTCAGAGCATCCAACAAAGAATAACACACTGATTATTATTAATACTATATTCTTTTTCATATCTTGACTTTTATCTATACTACTCGCCAGACATACTCCGTAGCTCCATAGACCTACGCTGATCTAAAAGCAATTCTTTTCATATTCATTGGGTTACTTAGAATAACATATCACAAAGATATAAAAAACACTTGAAGTTTTTAGAACTTTTTGGTATTCTCTTTAGGAATTGCAAAGGACAGCCTATTATTCTCCAGTATGCGAAGCCTTTACGGAGAAAGCGTAGTCCTCATAAATCTTATCACAGATTTCCTTAAACCCTGGCAGTTGATAATAATGATGCTTTTCCAGATTATCTCTGAACTCATTATTATAATACAACTCATTGGCAAAGCCTGTACTCCCAATCTGCTGATATCGAAGTCGGTCTTTATATAAATAATATCCCAGATAGGCAGCAGCTTTGTATCGTTCTTTCCACGTAAAGTGCGCCATCCAATATGGACACCCCGCCTTGTCTTTTTTCAAGAGATAGTCAATATATGTTTCAAGAATTATTTGCCATTTCAAATTTTTATCATTGGCTGGTAACCGAAGTATAGTCTTCATTAACCCCTCTCGGATTTCTATATGAGGTTCTTTGTCATATACCTTACGAATAAACGTGTTTATTAATCCAGAAACATCTTCCACATTGGCATACTCGGTCGATATATCCTTTAGTACCAGTTCATTGATAGCTTCATTCGTATCATATCCATAAGATAGAAGCAAATCTTTCAAAGCTTCAGGATTATTGTGTAGTAACCAGGCGAAACTCGCTTTGCTATCATTGAACAAAAATCTATTTAGATGTACAATCTCATCGCTTAAATGAAACGCTATTTTACCCTTATTATTCCTCAGAAAGGAATCCAACATAGGTTTCGGTAGGCAGAAATTATACCCCTTGACAAATATATTGCTTATCGGAGCGTGTCGGATATATTCACGTTCTTTCTTGTCAATACCATCTTCTGCTATGTCATCTGTCCATCCCTGCATAATTGTCGGTGAGGAAAAATAGTGTTTATATTCATAGATATAAGGCTGTTTCTGCCTTTGTTCGGGAGCAAGACCTAACTCTTTCAACTTTTTGTTGTACAAAGCAGAAGATATAGGTATAAAACCACGCTTCGCCAAGTCGTTGAAAGCATAAGGTATCAGGATGTTGATATATCGTTCATCAATACGCACTTCATCCTCTTCTTCATCCTCAGAGGATGATTGCAGGTAAGAAGTCTGATAGACTTTCATTAGCGAGCCCATTCCTTGAGAGTTTATGGGTAGAATCATATCCTCTGGAATTCCTATTTTCTTACATAGAGACGAAGATATTGAATCTTTCTCCTGTGTTGTATGCACTATCTTCATTTCTGCACCTTTCTTATTCGTACAACTTATACATCCAATTGACACAAAGGCCAATACGTCTAAAAGAAAAAACTTTATTATTACCATAGAATTACTTATAACCTTTTTTATTTCTGTTACGCTGTATATTCATTTCAGCTTCTGTTAATTGATTTTTCTTTTTATAATCTAAATAGAGTGCTGGATTTACACGTCCTGCTAAGCCATGAGGAAAAGAATTAACTGATTTTATTTCAAAATGAAGGTGAGGGCCATGAGTACCTAAATCAATACCAGTAATACCAGATTTACCAATCACATCACCTGCATTTACATCTTGACCTTCATTCACTAATATTTTACTCATATGATAATAAACAAAATAAATTTTATCGGAATCTTTGTTGAATCCTTCTCCTTCCAGATATTCTTTAGGGTCTATCTTTTTATAATCATTACGCCTCCTCTTTCTGAAGATCTCTATCTGAGATTTTTTAGAAACTTCTATAACAACATATTGATGACCAGCCTTACCTTTGTTCCTTGTAATAACAACTTTTCCTGACAAACAAGCATAAAGATTTGACCCTTCAAGTGCGAATAAATCTATTCCTTGGTGAGCACGTCCTCTTGTAGTCCCAAATACTTGATTTGCAGGATTATCATTTCCATTTTGAGTAAATACAGCAATTTGAGGATTATCAACAGGATCATGCCATTGCCCATCTTTTATTTTTTTATTTTCAGAAAGGTTACATTGATCAATTACAAAAGCTTTAGAAGTTTCTAAGTTAAAGGAGTTTTGTTTTCGTTCCCAACTACTTGGTTTATTTTTTTCTTTTATATTCTTCCCAACGGCTTTTGAGAAACTATTTGTATTTCTCACTTTATTACAAGAAAGCTGTGGATTCCCTTTCAAACAAATATATACATAACACATAGAGGCTAACGTCGCAATCCGATCATCTCCATTAATTGTATCTGCGCCGTTCGTCATTATATCAACATTTAATTTAAACCTTGTATTGATTAGATGTTGTATTTTACTATAGTTTTCCCTACCCGTTATTTGTACAAGACCGCTTCCACGGAATCTCCACCCATCTCCAGAGTAATAATCCCCATTACCGTTCTTATTAGCATACGCAATGTTTGCAAGAACTATTTTACGTTCCTGAGTGTCAGTTATAGAATAAACCTTATCAAGAGTCCTTTTCATCCCATCTTTGTATATTCTTTTTCCATTTTTATCTCTGTCTGACACCCATTTACCATCTTTAGTCCATTTTCCCTTGAATATTTTGCTTGGAAAAATATACTCAAATCTTTCTCTTTTATAGCTCATAATCTCAGAAATGTTAAGAGTATACTCGGTTTCTATAGTGGCTTGTGCAAAGAAATGTGCTTTTACCCAACACGTATCCATACTCAAAGCTTTCATATGATCAGTGTAGGCTTATGCAACCGCCTTTAATCTATTAGGTGATACTTTCCAAAAACCTGTTTTAGTCTTGGAAGCATATCCGTCCATTCTTCTCTACAGCGTGGACATCCATCCTTTTCAGGCTCTGTGCGATTAACATTCGCCTTGCTGGGTTCTGCCTTTGGCGTGGGGATATGCCGCTTGACAGAGAAGAGGACTTCTTTCCCTTTAAGTATGTATTGTTTGGGGTCCTTTGAGGTCTGTCTGCCAGTATTATTATTCCTTAATTCCGCAGCATAAATTCTTGTAAGAACTCCAAGTGTCTGAGAAACAAAGTTCTCAAAACACTTGGATATGTCAGAAATTTCACCTATCTTGGTGCTACAAACATAATAAGTAAGCAAAAATCTGACATGACAAAGGTAGCAATTAAAAACGAGAATATCACTTCTTTCGGTGGAATTTATCATATTATGGACGTTTTCTCAAAGTTGGGCTTTGAAAAACTTACCAAATCCGTATTGGGCAAACGTGGAAGTAGTGGCAAAGCATTCAGCCATGGAAGTATTTTCGGCTCTCTCTTCTTCAGTTACCTTTGTGGTGGAGAGTGCCTTGAGGATATCAATGTGCTTATAGGGCAGTTCAGGCAGAGACCTAATACGCTATTACCCGGTGCCGACACTGTGGGGCGCGGACTAAAGGAGCTTGCTGAAGAGAACATTGTCTACAAGAGCGAAACCTCCGGCAAGTCTTACAGTTTCAACACGGCAGAGAAGCTGAACACCTTTCTATTACGGATGATACGGAGAATGGGGCTTATAAAGGCGGGCAGTCATGTTGACCTGGACTTTGACCACCAGTTTGTTCCTGCCCACAAGTTCGATGCAAAGTATTCCTACAAGCAGGATTTTGGCTATTTCCCTGGTTGGGCTTCCATTGGAGGAATCATAGTCGGAGGTGAGAATCGTGACGGAAACACCAATGTGAGATTCCATCAGGAGGACACGCTCCGTCGCATAATGGACCGTGTAACCTCAGAACTTGGTGTGGTAATAGAGCGTTTCCGTGCTGACTGCGGGTCGTTCTCAAAGGAAATCATACAAACCGTAGAGCAGCGATGCAACACGTTCTACATTCGCGCTGCCAACTGCGGCAGTCGCTACGAGAATTTCCAACAGTTGAAGGAATGGAAAAACGTTGAGATTGGCTATGAGAAATGCGATGTCACCTCCGTCAGCATGGACAACTTAATAGAAGGAAAGTCATACAGGCTTGTCGTACAGCGTAGTCCTTTGAAAGACAAGGAAGGCAAGCAACAGACGGATATGTTCGGAGTAATATACACATACCGCTGTATCCTCACTAATGACTGGGTGTCTACCGAGAAAGACATTATTACATTCTATAATGAGCGTGGGGCAAGTGAAAAGTACTTCGACATACAGAACAATGACTTTGGATGGTCACATCTGCCATTTTCCTTTATGGCTGAGAACATGGTTTTCATGATGGTTACTGCCATGCTAAAGAACTTCTATCTCGTCCGTCATATCAGCGAAAAGGTCAAGCCGTTGAAAAAGACAAGCAGACTGAAAGCCTTTATCCTGCATTTTGTCAGCGTACCAGCAAAATGGGTGAGAACGGGAAGGCAGGACGTTCTGAACCTATATACAAATAAAACATACTACTCTGAAATATTCCTTGAATAAACAGTATTTCTTTGTGGTGTTTTCATACTTCCCCATTGGTTTGGGTGGGGGGATTTCATGCCTATGCAAGAACCAAGAACCCTGGAAAATTCCCAAATCAATGGATTAATCCCAAAATATCACTTCAATATATAAAAGTACCTCACAAGGAATAATGCTGCGGAATTGAGGAATATATATAAAATTAAATGTCAAGCTGAACTTTTTATCAAAACCATAATTCCAAAGCGTTACATATCCATCAACTATCACTAATCTTATAAGGTTCTATATAATTCAGGCTTATCGTGTGCTGTTTCAATAATCATGTTCTTTAATATCCTAAATCTGATAAAGGAACAACTCCTGATATTATATCTAAATATGTTTTATACTCCAAAGGAATTTGCTGTCTGAACATTATATCTTTTTCTGGATCGACATTTTTCTTTAATTTATAGCATAAATATAACCTTTCATTTAAGTTCGGGTATATTTCTATAGTTGTTAGTTCATACGCTTTAACAGAATCATAATCTTTGACAGTTAGTTTACGGATTTCTTTCTTATAAATACCAGAAGGATGAGTATTTTTAGAATCCTCTTGTATATCTTTCTCAACTAACAAACAATTATGTAATCCTGCTGTAATAAATGTTCTTTCATTCTTCGTTCCTTTCCAAAATGTCATTCTTTCGAACTCACCTGAAATTATCCAGAACTTAAATAATTGTCCGTAGCCTTCTAAACCATGAATGCCCTTTACATCTTTTATTTGACTTAACTTGAGGAACTGCCTTGTTACTGCATGACAAAACAATATATCATCTACAGATAATGTGTCTATATTCCACGTACCATCCTTACCATACACTTTAAAGAATATGAGGTAAGGCTTCTTTATCATTTGCCCTAAGACATAGACACCATTTCTTAATTGTATGGATATTATTTTATTTTCTTTCCAAGATATCATTTTTGTTATATATAAATTTATAAGACATCAACTACAAGTAACTTTATTCTTTTCTAAGAAGGAATCAGCAGCATCCAAATAGCTTTGCCTGTTCTTGTTGTTTTTACCTACAGGATTTTGTTTGTTGGCCACCCCTTCTTTTCCAAATTTATTCACATCCATTTCATAAAATCTTTGTTCTAATCCTCTTGCAGTATGTTTTCCGGAGATATCTTCACCCTTATATAGGACTTCAGGAGCACGCCCTCCAAATTGAGAGAAATCACCACCATATCTACGAGAAACTATTTCGCTAGCACTTAATCCGAGTTCAGAGGGAGCACTAGCATAGCCTGTGTAAGGTTTCCCATTTTTAATTCCGTGATATGTTACATGTGTCCTTCCTGCACCAGAACTTACATCTAACCCAAACATATCTTTCCAAAGATTTGGGTCAGTGACAAAAGCATACAATGTCGGATTATTTCCTGCTAATCCTATCGGGTCCTGGCTGATGTAAATGCCAATCCTCGGGTCATAATACCTGAACCTGTTGTAATACAGCCCAATCTCCTCGTCCTCATACTGACCTAACTGGCGGAAAGGAATGAACTGCCTGCTGCCGTGAAGGTTACGGAGATTACCATAGATATCATAGTCTGCCTGCCATACAATATTACCTTTATCATCGTATGCCTGGACAGGACGACCAATGTAGTCGCTGATGATGCTGTAATGCTTGTCACCAAGCATCTTGGCTGTAGGGACATAGCTGTCACTGTCGTAAACCCATGTGATGAGGTTCTCAACTGGTTCTGGCCTGTCAAGTGTGACCTCACCAGCCTCGGTAACAATCGTATTCGGGCGGTCAGCCTCAGCATAGTCCCACTCGTGCAGAATGACATCACCATCCCAGAGGTAGCGATATACTCGTCCGTCAAAGACTTTCTCAATACGTCTGCCCAAAGCGTCATACCTGAAGGTAACGGTCTTGCCGTCAGGCCGTGTTACACTTCTAAGCATACCATTGCCCTGCCACGTATAGGCATAGTCACCGCTCTGCCATTGAAGGAACTCATCCCGTGCCTCCGCATTACGCGATGGTTCCATCCTGCGCATGGTCTTCAGCACAAGGTTACCATGGCTGTCATAATAATACCGCCACTTCTTGTCCTCACGCAGCTGTCCACCACGACCATAACTCCTGTCCGTACGGTCAGGGCTATCATACACATTACCCATTGCATCCGGGTTACGCCACTGACAACTACCGTCACCATATACAGCCCCTGACAGAGAACCAAAGGTATCATAATCATAACGGACACTTCTGCCGTTTATTGTGTCAAACGTTCGTAAAAGACGAAGATTATCACCCCAAGTATATGACTTGTCAAGTAGCGTCCGGCCATTGTGACGGACACGCTGATGTGCAGGGCGGCCAATGCTGTCATAGTGCATAGTATTCTCTACACAGCCAGGCATCATACGTGATGTTTCACGCCCGAACCTATCGTATGCTATATTCGCTTCCCAAGGCTTCCTCTTTCCTGACATACCAGCTGATATGTGGTTGACAGCGCCTTTTATATCATATCCGTAGGTAATATTTCCTCCTAATGCACTGACGATATTTGAAAGTTGGGAACGCTCATCATACTTATGCTCCACTGTACGCCCGTCCTGGGTTTCCTTTACGACCTGCCCCAATGCGTTACGCACGAACTCCGTCATGCTGTCTCTGTTGTACGCTTTGGTGAGCCTTCCGGCCTTATCGTACTCCCAAGCCTCCCAGCTACCATCGGTGTACTTGTTATAGGTAAGTCGTCCAGCTTGGTCATGCTGATGATGCACAGCCGTACCATCAGGCAGCTGTGTAGTAATCACCGTGCCGTCAAGGTCACGGATATAATGACGTTCCGCTCCGTCGAAGCCCCTTTCACAAATCACCTCACCATTAAGGTTACGTTCAAAGAAGTAACGTTCACCATGTTCGTTCTCGACAAACTTCAGCCTGTCATAGGAATCATACTCATAGTTCAGTGCACTGACCATGCGCATACTGCTCGTCCGACGTGTCTGACGGCGCAGGTTACCCATAGGAGTGTACTCCATAGTCCACACTTCATTGCCGCTGGTAACTTCAACAGGCAGGTCGTAGGCATCGTAGGAGATGCGCATCACGCTCTGCCCAGGAGTTGCGTAGCGAGTAACACGGCCAAGTCGGTCACGTTGCCATTCTGTACTATTCCCATCCGCATGCCTGTGTTTCAGAGTCGTGCAGAGCCATTATGCACGCATGAGTTTTATGTTTTATTTGATTCCAAGAAGGACATACATGTCATTTCTTGCCTTTTCTACAGCAGGTGAGGGACGGAAATTATTAGCCTTTATGTAGGGAACGAATACGCTCAGAATCTTGTCGTCAATGAAGTCGATGGACTTCCCCTGCGTGTGACGGTAATGGATGAGAGCAAGGATCTCTGTGGGGAAAACTCGCTGTGAAGCGAAAGTAAACTCGCTCCTTACGAAGTTGTCGTTGTTGGATTGTTTGACATGGTATTCCAGCATGTCCGACAGCAGAGTCTTGACCTTCTCCTCATCGTCAGAAAGGATGTTGTCCATGCAATCCTGATAAAGTGGTGTCAGCGGCTTGGTGATGTATGGGGTCCACAAGTCGTGGTTCTTGCCACCCGTATAGATGTCATATAACAAGAACGCTTCTTGGAGTGTCGTACCCTGATAATCGATAGAATAATCTCTATCAATGTCACCCTTTATCAAGCTAATCATGGAATGGAACATGATATCCCTCTCCCTCTCTTCACCGAACATAAGGATTCCTAAAAAGAGAGAGAAGATGCACCTACCAACATATAGCGGAATTTCTTTTCCGGATCATGGTTGTACATTGTGCAAACCATGTATTCCAGCATAAAGGAATCGATAATGCCAGTAAAGTCCTCTTGGTTGGGATTATGCCAGAAGGGGTAGAAGTGCATGCCAAAGTAATTCCCACGTGCAGTATCATGCCTGATATAGTTTTCGTAATCTATGGACATATCCATGATGAACTTTGTCATGAAGTCACTTATAACATAATTCTTGAACTTTTTAAGTTCACGCTCAACAAGTCTGTCGAATACTTTCTTTTTCATTAATGATGTCCTCCTGTTTTAAGTTTTTCTTTTCTTTTTGTTTCTGCGTCCCAGCTCTCATAACGGATCGAGTCGGCATACAGCGTTCCATTATCTCTTCGTTTTATATCCACATAAGCGACCTTTCTTTCTCCCAAGTTGGACATAATATCTAATCGAGTCTCTTCGGTAATCTTACCATGTACTTCTGCTCTTTCCAATCGTGTCCTTACAAAGTTCTCCGGCTTCAATTGGTATTCTGAAAGATTATATTTGCCTACTGTCGAAGACTTCACCTCAAAAGCATCATATTTTCCTGTACTTGGACTCTTGGCAAGCACATCAATACCGTTGTTAGAGCCGTACTTTACGTCTATAATCTCATAACCGTTCTTTTTAAGATCATTAATTACAGCTTTCTCACCAATATCCCCCACAGCATGCCCGAATGGTCGTAAGCCAAATATATCATACCAGTTATTAGGACTTCCGACATACGCATATAGTGTCGGGTTTCCACCCACCAATCCTATCGGGTCCTGGCTGATATAAGTTCCTATATTTGGCTCGTAGTAACGAAATCTGTTATAATACAGCCCCGTCTCAACATCTTCATACTGACCTTGATACATAAACGGAATGAAGGAGAAATTATTGCAGTTCTTCCTGCTCTTTCTTCCGAAGATGTCAAGTTCCTGCTCCCAAACCTTGTTGCCGTTATTGTCAAATGCCTGCAGAGGAGTGCCGAGGTAGTCAGACACGATGGAGAAGCTCTCGCCGTTGGCAGCGAGCATGGCAGCAGGAATGAACGTGTCCTGCTCGAAGAGCCAGGTAGTGACATCTGCCCTTCCGGCATCAGAAGAAACCTCCTACCACTCGTGCAGCAGCGCATTGACACCTCAAAGAAATGCGTGTTCTTAGTTATTAGCCCTAAGGTAACTTGTTTGAAGTTGACCACTTAGTAGCCTTTCCTCGTTACTGCCTCAGGTACACTGATTCTCTTTCGCCGATAGATGACGACCAAACCAATAATCCAAAGCTTTCTTATTTATGCCATCCTTTCCTGTCCAGAAATCAACAGGGTAACGCCAGTCTGAATTATGTCTCTTTCTTGGTGCTATTGATAAGTTTGTATACTGGTGAAGCAGTCCCTTATGTTTTTTTGTTTCCAATATGCTGCAATATCCTAAGGTCTCTAAAAGTAGTTGTAGTTCAAACAAATTGGTTTCAAATCCTTTTATCTTACTAATTAAAGAGGTTATTCCTCTCTTGATAGTCTCATTATAATCTATTTCCTGTATGTATCTCAATATCTGTAGGAAAATATTAATGTCATCTTCGTTAGGAAGAACATTCTCCATAGTATTCGTTTTCTTTAGATATTGATAAAATGTAGATAGATTGTAATCTATTAGGCCTCCAAAGTCATTACTATTTTGATTGTTAGAATCGACAAATTCTTCTTTATAGTTAGAGCATATTATACAAGGCGTACGTTTTATTACGAAATTCTTGTCTTCCTCACTTAAATATATAAAGTTTGGTGGTAGAGGATGGCTTTGAAAATGATGAAAAGGAAAACTTTGCATAACTGCAAGGACTGAAAGTCCACATCTCCATTCTAAGCAGTGGGTACTAAGGCTTGATAGAAATAAATTTGTATATTTATCCTTGTCTGCCATCTTATATTCTTTAAATATTAATTTAATCAATTCATCATGTTCCATATTATTTATAGTTAATGGTGTCCTTTAAAATCATCGTAGTTTAATTCGTCCAAAGTAGGCAATTCACGTGGTTTTTTCCCTGATAGATAATTATCAGCATTAGACAATCGCTTTTTACCAATTATAGTCTTTTGTCTTGCCTCAGAAATACCGTTAATTTTATTTCCTCTTACATTTTCATTTCTTCTTCCTAATAATTTATTTTCACTAATTCCTCGTTGCTCAATACCTCTTACAATATCATAGTCTGTGTTTATTGGTGTCTTCCTCTTCAATGTATCACCTTCGCCAAATCTTACTCCGTCTTTACCTTGAGTCCCTGCATGCCTTCTTTCAACATCCTGTAACTTTTGCTGTTCAGAGGCTCTTCCATGGTAATATGTTTCCTCTTTAGAATTTACCAAGACATAATTCCAGTTAAGACCAAAAATATCAATAGTATGATTTGTATTAGAAACATATGAATAGAAATTATACATACGGCTATTTAACCTAATCGGATCTTGGCTGATGTAATTACCCGTACACGAGTCATAGTGGCGGAAGCGATTGTAATACAGCCCCGTCTCAATGTCCCCATACTGACCCTGATACTTAAACGGAATGAAGGAGGAATTATTGTTGACCTTCCTTCTCTTTCTGCCGAAGATGTCAAGTTCCTGCTCCCATACCTTGTTGCCGTTATTGTCAAATACCTGTTGATGACTACCGAGGTGGTCCGAAATGGTTGGCATAATAATGATACAGGCATCCGTCACTTTGTTAACACTTAAAGGCTCTTTCTATAACATGAAAACATTTCTTAAACAGCCAGTTTGGAACGGTGAAATATCTTTACAAATTACCGAAAAGTAATCTTTCTGCCATGAAAGACTCCATAAAATCCAGATGTACAACCATCAGATTGTTAGTCGATTACAAACGGTGGAGTTAACAGCGCTTATTTATATTCAAGCCAACGCCCTTTAAGCATACAGTTAGGCCTTGGCTGTATCCTAATTAAGGCTTGTTTGCAGGTCAAATAAGCATCTTTATTTTTCGTGTATGATTTTATTGTTACAAAAGGGGAATCGGGTAGTGAGAAATCTCAGCATCTTAAAGTGGTGAGAATTTACGATGAATAACTTGGAGGATAAAGATATTCAGCCTAAAGAATCAGATGATAATACCTACCTTTTCGGCATCTGTAGCAACTTTTTGCGATTCATGCTTCGAAGCGAATTTATATTTTCTATAAGATTAAACACAAAAAGGCGACTGGTAATGCTTGTCACCAGCCGCCTTGCCATCTCATACACTGGTAAGTTTATTATCCCCTTAATTCCGCAGTATAAATTCTTGTAAGAACTCCAAGTGTCTGAGAAACAAAGTTCTCAAAACACTTGGATATGTCAGAAATTTCACCTATCTTGGTGCTACAAACATAATAAGTAAGCAAAAATCTGACATGACAAAGGTAGCAATTAAAAACGAGAATATCACTTCTTTCGGAGGAATTTATCACATTATGGACGTTTTCTCAAAGCTTGGCTTTGAAAAACTTACCGAATCTGTATTGGGCAAACGTGGAAGTAGCGGCAAGGCATTCAGCCATGGAAGTATTTTCGGCTCTCTCTTCTTCAGCTACCTTTGTGGTGGAGATTGCCTTGAGGACATCAATGCGCTTATAGGGCAGTTCAGGCAGAGACCTAATACGCTATTACCCGGTGCCGACACTGTGGGTCGCGGACTAAAGGAGCTTGCCGAGGAAAATACTGTCTATAAGAGCGAGGCCTCCGGCAAGTCGTATAGTTTCAACACGGCAGAAAAGTTGAATACCTTACTTTTACGGATGATACGGAGAATGGGGCTTATAAAGGTGGGCAGTCATGTTGACCTGGACTTTGACCACCAGTTTGTTCCTGCCCGCAAGTTCGATGCAAAGTATTCTTACAAGCAGGACTTTGGCTATTTCCCTGGTTGGGCTTCCATTGGGGGAATCATAGTCGGAGGTGAGAACCGTGACGGAAACACCAATGTGAGATTCCATCAGGAAGACACGCTCCGTCGCATTATGGACCGTGTAACCTCAGAACTTGGTGTGGTAATAGAGCGTTTCCGTACCGACTGCGGATCGTTCTCAAAGGAAATCATACAAACCGTAGAGCAGCGCTGCAACACGTTCTACATTCGCACTGCCAACTGCGGCAGTCGCTACGAGAATTTCCAACAGTTGAAGGAATGGAAACGTTGAGATTGGCTATGAGAAATGCGATGTCACATCCATCAGCATGGACAGCTTATTAGAAGGAAAGTCATACAGACTTGTCGTACAGCGTAGTCCTTTGAAAGACAAGGATGGCAAGCAACAGACGGATATGTTCGGAGTAATATACACATACCGCTGTATCCTCACCAATGATTGGGTGTCTACCGAGAAAGACATCATTACATTTTATAATGAGCGTGGGGCAAGTGAAAAGAACTTCGACATACAGAACAATGATTTCGGCTGGTCACATCTGCCCTTTTCCTTTATGGCTGAGAACATGGTTTTCATGATGGTTACTGCCATGCTGAAGAACTTCTATCTCTATCTCGTCCGTCATATCAGCGAAAAGGTCAAGCCGCTGAAAAAGACAAGCAGGCTGAAAGCCTTTATCCTGCATTTTGTCAGCGTACCAGCAAAATGGGTGAGAACGGGAAGGCAGAACGTTCTGAACCTATATACAAATAAAACATACTACTCTGAAGTATTCCTTGAATAAACAGTATTTCTTTGTGGATATCATATCCCTCATTGGGTTTGGGTGGGGGATTTTATGCCTATGCAAGAACCAAGAACCCCAGAAAAATCCCAAATCAATGGATAAATACCAAAATGTCACGTCAATATATAAAAGTAGATCGCAAAGAATAATGCTGCGGAATTGAGGTAGTTCATGCCATAATCATCATAACATGAAATTTCTAAAGGAAGACGAGGTTCTATTACATCGGCTGTACTTGTCAGTGAAGAAACGATATTAGGGTCCGCTCCATTTTCTAAAAGAAACTTTGTCATGTCGTAGTTATGTTCCCATATAGCATAAAGCAGATAAGACATGCCATATTTCCCCGTAGAATTGACGTTCCATCCTCTGTGCATCATATCAAGGATTTTGTCCTTGTCGCAATCATGAATGGCTTGGATAATGGGATATTCTTTCTCACTAAAAAAACGCTTGTAAGGTACTTCACTGTTAAACATACTGCATGAAGTTAAAATGAGTGATGATAATAATGCTATAATATATTTCATTGCCTTATCATTCATTCTCTTCCCGTATTATCCATGGCTGGTTTATATGGGAACTCTACACCTATACTTTTTAGTCGCGCAACAAGCTTTTTAAAGTCTGGAGCATCATAATCTCCATTTCCATAGTTTATAAAATCTTGTACCCAATACGCAACATTCTCCTTACCTCCAGTATTTCTTCCAATACCTCCCGTTTTCATCGGGTCAGCACCTTTGTCCCATAGCCATAGTACGAAAGCCCATTGGGCGGTTATCGCCTGATCTATTATTACAGTTTCTTTCGAACTGTTAAATTGGTTAATATCTGCGCCATGTTCTAATAAGTATTCTATTTTTTGTTTATCTTCATACAATGCTGCTGAAAATATAGGAAGTTGCGCTTGCGTATCATTGGGATTAGCTCCATATTTGATTAACAGCTTAACAAAATTAAAGTTATAATCTTTATAGCAAACTGTTTCGAGGGGGAGGATACGTACTGTTTCTTCTGGTTTCACTTCCCAGAATACTGATACAAAATTAGGGTCCGCTCCATTTTCTAAAAGAAACTTTGTCATGTCATAGTTATGTTCCCATACGGCATAAAGCAGATAGGACATTCCGTGTTTGCCCATAGAATTTACGTTCCATCCTCTGTGCATCATATCAAGGATTTTATCCTTATCGCAATCGTGAATGGCTTGAATAATGGGATATTCTTTCTCACTAAAAAAACGCTTGTAAGGTACTTCATTGTTAAACATACTGCATGAAGTTAAAATGAGTGATGATAGTAATGCTATAATATATTTCATTGTCTTATCATTCATTCTCTTCCGTATTATCCATGGCTGGTTTATATGGGAACTCTACACCTATACTTTTTAGTCGCGCAACAAGCTTCTTAAAGTCTGGATTATCGTAATCGCCTATACCGCTATCTATAAAATCTTGCACCCAAAAGGCAACATTTACTTCTCCCTCGAAAACGCCGACTCCTCCTGTCTTCATCGGATCTGCACCTTTGTCCCATAACCATAGTACGAAAGCCCATTGGCTTGCAAGGGCTTGGTCTATTATTACGGTTTCTTTCGAACTGTTAAATTGGTTGATATCTGCGCCATGTTCTAATAAGTATTCTATTTTTTGTTTATCTTTATATAACGCTGCCGAAAATATAGGAAGTTGCGCTTGCGTATCATTGGGATTAGCCCCATATTTGATTAATAGCTTAACAAAATTCATATTATAATCTTTATAACAGACTGTTTCGAGAGGGAGGATACGAACCGTTTCTTCTGGTTTCACTTCCCAGAATACTGACACAAAATTTGGGTCTGCTCCATTCTCTAAAAGAAATTTTGTCATGTCATAGTTATGTTCCCATATCGCATAAAGTAAATAAGACATTCCATGTTTGCCCATAGAATTTACGTTCCATCCTTTGTGCATCATATCAAGGATTTTGTCCTTGTCGCAATCATGAATAGCTTGGATAATGGGATATTCTTTCTCACTAAAAAAACGCTTGTAAGGTGCTTCACTGTTAAACATACTGCATGAGGTTAAAATGAGTGATGATAGTAATGCTATAATATATTTCATTGCCTTATCAGTCATCCTATTCCGCATTATCCATAGCAGGTTTATACGGGAACTCTACACCTATACTTTTTAGTCGCGCAACAAGCTTCTTAAAGTCTGGAGCATCATAATCTCCATTTCCATAGTTTATAAAGACTTGAACCCAGTATGCAACATTTGTTTGTCCTTCAAATACGCCAACTCCTCCTGTCTTCATCGGGTCAGCACCTTTGTCCCATAGCCACAATACTAAATCCCATTGTCTTGCAAGGGCTTGGTCTATTATTACGGTTTCTTTCGAACTGTTAAATTGGTTGATATCTGCGCCATGTTCTAATAAGTATTCTATTTTTTGTTTATCTTTATATAACGCTGCCGAAAATATAGGAAGTTGCGCTTGCGTATCATTGGGATTAGCCCCATATTTGATTAACAGCTTAACAAAATTTATATTATAATCTTTATAACAGACTGTTTCGAGAGGGAGGATACGTACCGTTTCTTCTGGTTTTACTTCCCAGAATACTGATACAAAATTGGGGTCTGCTCCATTTTCTAAAAGAAATTTTGTCATGTCATAGTTATGTTCCCATACGGCATAAAGCAGATAGGACATGCCATGTTTACCCATAGAATTTACGTTCCATCCTTTGTGCATCATATCAAGGATTTTATCCTTGTCGCAATCATGAATGGCTTGGATGATAGGATATTCTTTCTCACTAAAAAAACGCTTATAAGGTGCTTCACTGTTAAACATACTGCATGAGGTTAAAATGAGTGATGATAGTAATACTATTATATATTTCATTACCTTATCATTCATTCTCTTTAGTTTTATTTATAGCGGGTTTATATGGGAACTCTACGCCTATACTTTTTAATCGCGCGACAAGCTTTTTAAAGTCTGGATTATCGTAATCGCCTATACCGCTATCTATATAATCTTGCACCCAAAAAGCGACATTTACTTCTCCCTCGAAAACGCCAACTCCTCCTGTCTTCATCGGGTCAGCACCTTTGTCCCATAACCATAGTACGAAAGCCCATTGGGCAGTGACCGCCTGATTTGTAATTACAGTTTCCTTGACACTGTCAAACTGATTTATGTCTGCTCCATGCTCTAATAAGAATTCTATTTTTTTCTTATCTTCATATAATGCAGCCGCAAATAAAGGAAGCTGTGCCCGTGTATCATTCGGATTAGCCCCATGTTCGAGCAATAATTTCATGTAGTTTATGCCATAATCATTATAGCATGAAATTTCTAAAGGAAGGCGAGGTTCTATCACATCAGGTGTACTTGTCAGTGGAGAAACCATATTGGGGTCTGCTCCATTCTCTAAAAGAAATTTTGTCATGTCATAATTATGTTCCCATACGGCATAAAGCAGATAGGACATACCATATTTCCCCGTAGAATTTACGTTCCATCCTTTGTGCATCATATCAAGGATTTTGTCCTTGTCGCAATCATGAATGGCTTGAATAATGGGATATTCTTTCTCACTAAAAAAACGCTTGTAAGGTGCTTCATTGTTAAACATACTGCATGAGGTTAAAATGAGTGATGATAGTAATACTATTATATATTTCATTGCCTTATCAGTCATCCTATTCCGCATTATCCATAGCAGGTTTATACGGGAACTCTACACCTATACTTTTTAATCGTGCAACAAGCTTCTTAAAGTCTGGATTATCATAATCTCCATTCCCATAGTTTATAAAATCTTGTACCCAATACGCAACATTCTCCTTACCTCCAGTATTTCTTCCAATACCTCCCGTTTTCATCGGGTCAGCACCTTTGTCCCATAGCCATAGTACGAAAGCCCATTGGGCGGTTATCGCCTGATCTATTATTACAGTTTCTTTCGAACTGTTAAATTGGTTGATATCTGCTCCATGTTCTAATAAGTATTCTATTTTTTGCTTATCTTCATATAACGCTGCTGAAAATATAGGAAGTTGTGCTTGCGTATCATTGGGATTAGCCCCATATTTGATTAACAGCTTAACAAAATTAATATTATAATCTTTATAGCAAACTGTTTCAAGGGGGAGGATACGTACCGTTTCTTCTGGTTTTACTTCCCAGAATACTGACACAAAATTAGGGTCTGCCCCATTCTCTAAAAGAAACTTTGTCATGTCATAGTTATGTTCCCATACGGCATAAAGCAGATAGGACATACCATGTTTACCCATAGAATTTACGTTCCATCCTTTGTGCATCATATCAAGGATTTTGTCCTTGTCGCAATCATGAATGGCTTGGATGATAGGATATTCTTTCTCACTAAAAAAACGCTTGTAAGGTGCTTCGCTGTTAAACATACTGCATGAGGTTAAAATGAGTGATGACAATAATGCTATAATATATTTCATTGCCTTATCATTCATTCTCTTCCGTATTATCCATGGCTGGTTTATATGGGAACTCTACACCTATACTTTTTAATCGTGCAACAAGCTTCTTAAAGTCTGGATTATCGTAATCGCCATTTCCATAGTTTATAAAATCTTGTACCCAATATGCAACATTCTCCTTACCTCCAGTATTTCTTCCAATACCTCCCGTTTTCATAGGGTCAGCACCTTTGTCCCATAGCCATAATACGAAAGTCCATTGGGCGGTGATTGCCTGCTTCGTTATTACAGTCTCTTTCGAACTATTAAATTGGTTGATATCTGCGCCATGTTCTAATAAGTATTCTATTTTTTGCTTATCTTTATATAATGCAGCCGCAAATAAAGGAAGCTGTGCTCGCGTGTCATTGGGATTAGCCCCATGTTCGAGCAATAATTTCATGTAGTTCATGCCATAATCATCATAACATGAAATTTCTAAAGGAAGACGAGGCTCTATCACATCGGGTGTACTTGTCAGTGGAGAAACCATGTTAGGATCTGCTCCATTTTCTAAAAGAAACTTTGTCATGTCATAGTTATGCTCCCATACGGCATAAAGCAGATAGGACATACCATATTTTCCCGTAGAATTTACGTTCCATCCTTTGTGCATCATATCAAGGATTTTATCCTTGTCGCAATCATGAATGGCTTGAATAATGGGATATTCTTTCTCACTAAAAAAACGCTTATAAGGTGCTTCACTGTTAAACATACTGCATGAGGTTAAAATGAGTGATGATAATAATGCTATAATTTTTTTCATTGTTATGGATTGTTTCTTTAAAGAATGTTGGCAATAATTGGTCTTCCTAACTCTGCCTCCTCAGCTTGTATTGCTTTGAAGAGTAAAGGGAGGTCGTGTCCTTTAGTAAAATCAAAGTTGTCCAGAGTGTGCAACATAATTCTTTCTCCTGCAGCCTTTGGCATTAGAGATAGATTATTACTTGCCATGTTTAAGAAATCTTGATTTGAATAATAGGTATGAACCTTTGAAGTATTAGGATTCTGTACGCCATACATTTTATAAGTATTCGGATGAACGCCTGCAGGGCAGAAAGCATAAGTCTTGCTACCAGTGGCAGCACCTGCAGCTGTCGCTAAACCGCCACCAAGGGAATGACCAGCAATAGTTAGCTGCTTATCCTTTGGCTTATTTCTATTTACCCTCTTTGCTATGTCTATAGATTTCTCATATTGTTCACTTCCCATACCTAATCCCTGCCTCATGTTATCGTCGGTCCATTCTTTGCTCCAGTCATGTATTAAATCATTTTCAGGATGGTTAGGGTCACTGTAGGTACCACGATAAACAAGTACATAATCTCCATTCTTGTCTTTATAGATATCTGCTTTGAAACCTGTTTTTGTGTCATTTAATTCAGTTGACTTAACTCCTAACTTATCCATTTCCTCAACATTCAGTTTCTCATACCCCTCAAGTTCTTCACTCTTAAGCATAGCTTGTTGTTTAGGGCTTAGCCCATCCATAGCCTCGTCCATTTTATAATCATTAGCTTTCTCTTTTGTCCTTCGATTATAAGCAAAGTAACTTAAGGCTAACATTTTAGCGGCTTCAGAAAGTCAGGTTTTATGATAGTTATAAGTCCTCCTTGTATGCAATTCAACATAGCTCCTTCAAGTAAGGCTTTCTGACCACTGATTTTCACGGATGAATGTACTCTTGTCCAAGTAGACATCTTTGTATATGCGGCGCAGATATTTGACATTATCACATTTTGAACCATCTTTGATACTTTTTCCATGCAGGAAAGCGTACATTCCCACTGCACCAAGCGCAGCACCTGCAATACTCCCTATTCGTGCACCATGAACTGTTGCACTAACCATAGTGCCAACTTTATTAAAGAAACCCATATTCTTGGATGCATCTTTTCCTGCTCGCAAACCTCTCAGTGCACCGACTACTAATCCTGCTAAAGCTCCACCTATTGCGGCTTGCTGACATAGAACAGAGGTAAGGAGAGTCATATTCATCAATACCGTTGCAAGCACACTGATGAAAGCTCATCCATAACATTTGCCCTTTACATGCTTTTTGCCTTCTAAAAGACGCCTAACTGACTACAATAGATGCCCTTTTGGACTTGATACTAATTCCAATTTGAGGTCCTATTAATCACCTTTTTTTGTATGACTTTATAACAAGCTGTTTTCTGACGAATGAAAACTTACTTTATATACGTATTTTTGCCTTTATTTGTAGATGTTTTATTCGAAACTATGTAACAACTTTTCAATAGCATTATCTACGACTTTGCGAATTTAATAATTGTTCTCGTTCGATTCTATCTAGAATAATTAAAATTATATTTTATTTTGTCAAGAAGTTGCTCTACTTGCTTTTCAGAATCGGTATTACAGTAGAATTTGGTAATTAGTATTGTTGATCCTGCCCGTACTACGACAAAACTTGGGTTGTCATAGTTATAGTTTTTATATACATCAGCATTTCCAAAAACCCTATCAACTTTGACTACGCCTATACCATCCTTAATATTTCTTTGCAGCATCTCAACAATATAGGTATAGTATTTAGTAGCGTCAGTTTCATCGTTCAACTCATAGAACTCCAGAGGAATATCGATCATTACATTATGCAGGTCGTCTTTGACACTTTTCATCATAATGGTAATATTGGCTATTCCTGTCTTGTCAGATATTGCACTCTTATCGACCGCTGCCTTTGTAAATCCTAAGGTAAGAGCAGCCTGTTCAAACTGCTTTCCAGTAACAGGAGTCAATCGAAGAAATGCACCACCAACATAGGCAAAGTAAGCAAATAGCCCACCTATAATCAGTAGGGATAATACAACTAATAGTTTTTTCTTTTTCATAAGTTATTACTTTAATTTATATAAGGATAAAAAATATCGTACTTAAAAGCATTACTACAAGTAATATTTTTGATTTTATTTTTTCGGTGAAAAGACACATCAAAAGAATAAAAATTGATAGGAAAATCCATAAAAAACCATACTCATACTTCACATAAGATACTAAGTTCAAGTAATAAACTGAGCTTTTCTCTCGCTGCCCAGAATAAACAAAAGGAGTGTATTTTCCCTGCTTCTCTCTAAAATCAGGCTCCAAATAGCATTGCAAGGTTTTTGGGTGGGATTCTATTATACTATCAAAAGAACGCTGTGGATAAGGAAAGGACATATAATAGTGAGCCTTAAAGTGCTTATCAGGAAACTTGTTTGATTCTAAGTGAATTGTGTGGCTTCCTCTATCTTTCGTGATTGTAATCCCATATTCTTTTCCTGTAATGTCCCCCTTTGTGTATTTTACAGGAATATCAACAAAAATCAACTCTTTATCAGCCTTATAGGTTAGATAAACAAAGCAGCCTATATAACTAAAGAATGCAAATAATTGTAGAAAAACTATTAGTATCTTATATCTTGTTTTCATACACATTGATTTTGGCTTTTTCCTCCTCTTCATTCTTCTCTGCAGCGTTTTTTGCTTCAATTTTACTTGCTAATAAATAGTTTCCAGAAGCACGTAGAACATCTGTCAGAAGGTTCATTACGATTCCTTTACCCGCTTCTTTGGCATTTGCCAACAGAGTTTTCCCTAAATTCCAGTTTCTCATAACCCCATTAACTTCTCCTTCTACAACCACATGATAATTCCCATTCCTATCGCGATAGCTATTAGTAGATGTATGAGTTGTCTGATGTTGGGTTCTACTCACATTTCCATTCCCTACAGTGTTTCGTAAACGGTAGTATTATGTATATCTACTGTTGGAGTAGGAGTTATAGTTCCATCGGGAGAGGCTACATAAACAACCCTATAGTTCGTACAATCAATCGAACCAACATTGCTATAGACACCTGTTTGTGTATTTGCTGTTGTAGAGGCATCCGGTATTTGAGATACCGTCTCACTTCCCGTTCCGCTACCTAATGGATTTTGAGCAATATCTGAATACTTATTAAAATCTGACTGAGAAACATCATCCCCAAAAACTGTTCCATCAATAATAACATTAAAACTTGTATTTTCTTTTACTTTCCGATAACCAAACCCCAATGCACTATTCATAGCAAATCCACTTACCATACCTAAGAGTTGTTTGCCCAAAGCCTGTACTCCAAACTCTGTAAATGTAGCTGCTAAAGAACCTACTGAAGACAATAGTCCTCCAATAGCAGAGCCTACAGCTGCAGAGGCAGCTGCTAATGCTGCTACAGACAACCCTGTACTCCAACGTTTATAATCCTGCAAAGCTTCTGCTTTCTCTTTAGAATAGCAGATTTCCACAGTACCTCCTAGACAGCAAGTCATCTTAGATGTCTCTAAAATGGGCATGTGTACTTTATTTATAATTATCATAGGGTGAAAAGGTGTCCAGTCTGATGTAAGCATGGCACAGATACAAGGTATCATACCAGCAAGAAGACCAGTTCCTGCATATCCAACTGTTGCAGCTGCCGCTGTTGCAGCTGCAACAAGAGCTGTTCCACCAGATAAAACAATAGCAGCAGCAGCAATGGCACCAATTATGGCTCCGATTATGGCACCTGCCAAAACCATCTTTGCACAATTAAAGTTTGCGGTCATCCTATCATGCCTTGTAGCAACAGGATGCCCTCCATACATCAAGACTGATGACTGACTTGTCACTTGAAGTTGATTAGTAGTCATACCATCTGTGCAGACCAAATAAACTCCTTCTGGGACTAATAGTTGCGCCATATCTTTATTTCTTCTTTTATGAATTTAAACTCAAATTCCTGCTTTGAACACATTTTATTGTTGGCAAGATTCTCTACTAACTCTGCCTGACAAGACTCAATTATTCCTTGTTTGCTGTCGTACGAATAGCTTGCTCTCAGTTTATTTTTATACAGATAAGACGTGTCTTGGAAAAGGTGCTTAAATTTATCATTATATAATTTTCTAAAGTCCTCATTTGGTACACCTTCTGCATCAATAGAAAGTTTCAAATGACCATCCTTATTGTCCTGTATTTGTCTTGAAGATTTGAAAGTTACATCTTTCCCTGTAAAAACTTGTGACGGTAGTGTAAATAAAGAAGAATTATTGATTACTTCTTGTCCATATACATCTGAAAAGAACAAAACATATAATGGTGTCTTTTTTATCAAACTTATTGTATTTTTGAAGTCATTTTCAGCAGCGTCAAGTATTGGTCTAACTGTCTCGTCATTCTCTAATTGTGAGAAACGTTCAAGACGTAAAGATTTCCAACGATTATAAATATCTTCCTGATTCTTAACCTTAACAGGCATTCCTGTCTTATTGAGAACTAACACAAGGTCTGAAATGGGAATATTAAACATACACATAAGCTCTATCAGTTGACGATATTGAGGGTTATATTTAATAATATTATGTACCCCCGTTTTTATATGAATAATGGTTTCATCATCAGAGCTACTAATATCTTCGATATTCCATTCTATCTCTGTCTCAGTTTCATTAATCACACTTCCATTAATAGAAAGAAATCTTCTGAAATATCTTATAAGTTAGAGGAAAAAAAAGCCCTTGAGTTTTTAAACTTAACATAAAGATAATATTTTTTATAGATTTAATTTAGATTAATTATTCCTTTGTCAATCGTTGTCGTTCCTTTAAGATGATTTTTACCAGTAATGTTATTGGATGTACCAGATATGTTATTTGTTGTTCCATCAATGTCAATTTGGGTACTTTTCAGTTTAATTTCCCCATCAGATATTGTAATCGTACTACTTCCAACTTTAAGGGTAATAGTACCACTACTTGTTAAGTCTATAACACCGTCCTTATCCATTTTTAGACAACTGGCATCACCTCCGACATTAATTGTAGACTTGCTGCCAGCATTTACTGTATGTGCACTTCCTGCTTCAATGGTAAAGTTTGAGTCTGTTTTTGTTTTTGCATTACCAGCACCATCAAAAGTCATGGTTACACCACCCTTATCGTGTAGGGTGACACTTCCTTTAGAATCATTAAGTTTCAAGGCACAGCCAGTGCGGCTGGTGAGGCTTTTGCAGTTGTTGCCTTGGCCACCGCCACCACCTGTTGTACCATTAAACAGGCTGCCCATAACGTAGGGACGGGCGGGGTCGCCATGGCGGAAGCCGAGGAGGACTTGGTCGCCTACCTCTGGGATGAAAACAAAGCCACGGTTGCTTTTTACGTCTTTGCTGCCACCACCATCTGGTGTCATCACACGCACCCAACTTGTTCGCATGTTGTCGGTCTGCCAATTCATGCGCACCTGTACACGACCCGCTCCATGTGGGTCGGCATTGCTTAGCACCGTTGCCATCTGCGTTTCAGCCAGAGGCATTTCAACCTTTGGGTTAGGCAGACTCATTACAGTACCAGGAATGGCTTTGAAACGGTTTTTGTAATAACAGCTCTCGCTCACTTCATGGGTCATCTCGATGATGATAAAATCGCCTAAGCTCTCTTGGGAGAGATTGCCAACTCCCTTTAAGAAAGAACTATACAAACTTATCACTGACCCCACGTGTAACCTTGGGTCCTGGCTTTCGGCTGTGACATAATGTGTCTCAGCCGTTTCGGCTGCTTGTTTTAGGAGTACATAATTCTCAAGATCATCGATAGAACTGACACGCTGAATGGAGTACTGGCGAGCTGCTTTAGGGTAGGAGGGAAGCGCAGCACGGAACGCATCACCCGCCATTCTGTCATGTCCGTAAGCTTTATCGGGTGTCTTGCGGTCCATCTCACGGTTTGCACCAGAATGGAACGTAAACACCTGTTCTGGACGAGCTAATGTTTGTAAGCCAATATTGAGGGAACTCAGCGACGTACCAAATTCCATCTTGATAGGGTCTGGCAATCGTCTTGGTTTACCGAAGACAAGTTTCAGACCATCATAGTACATCCACTCCTGATACTGCAAGGCAAGCCGACGAACGAAATCGAAGTCAGATTCCTCGTATTGGCAGATGTAATCCAACTGTTTCTTGTGCGCTGCATTCAATGCCAACTGCACCTTACCATCACTGCACAGACTCTTTACGACATCACCAATCGACCTGTCATTCCATGAGTAACAGCTCGGTGCCGTCTCCATACGATAAGTAGAGGAGTATCCAGACACCTGTATACACCCGAAGTCGCTGCCATCGCGACGCAACTCAATGTTCGTCACTATGCCACAGAAGAATGGTTTGTTCGCAGCCTTCACTATGATATCCTTGCCGAGCCACTCTTTACTGCTACTGATGTTATGCACCTGTCTGTTACCTCCCGACTCAAGGTCAACTGTGAGGTCAAAGTGATGATGTGCACCAGTACTTTGGTCGATACGAAGTGATTTGAAAGAAGAAAGTCCATCCTTTCCTATAGTGATGGAGATGGGATTAAAAGGTATTGCCATTGAATATATTTTTTGAGGTAATTAAGGCTGAAAAACGTTTTAATAAGATTTGTTCCCTATATATAAATAAGGTGACGACCTCAGCTGCTTATAGGTATGTCCTACTGCGGTGAGACCTAAACAGAAAGCTAAAAGGACCATGTCAAGCACGTAGCCCGACACAGTCCTTAAGTTTCTTAGACCTATGAACGAGGCCAGCGGTTGTCGAGCTCGGCGTTACCCACGGTGATATTCTCAGCAGAGAAGGTCATAGCGATGGTCATCGGTGCCTCGTTGTTTACATCGAGTGTCTCCTTGTAGTGAACGATGTAAGCATTCTTGAAAGAAATCTCCTTCATCTTAGCATCCTCCTCACTCTTCTTGTAAACAATCTTACCCTCAACAGGTTTGAACTGACTATTGAGCATAGCCTCAATAGTAGAAGTGTCATCAGTAGACTCGATAGTGACGCTGATACGGCCACCAGAGATGCTTGATGCAGGCTGACCCTTCTTGTCAGTCGTACGACTGAACTCGTAGTTAGAATAGAGTACGTCGTACTCCTTGCCACCTAATTCCAATGTTGCTCTAAATGAACTCATGATAGATAATTTTAAAGTAGTTAGAAAAAATAAGAAAACGAGGTCATCTTAATTTCCCTCACGTATGAGAAACAAAAAAAGAGAAAACCCCTAACAACGTTTTGAAGTCTCCTCTGCGTGTGGCTGTAAAACAGTCTTGCTCTTTGGAAGAAGAGGAAGATTTGCAATCTGTTGTCATTTTCGTTGTCAAAAGTAATCATATAATTTCATAAAAGCAATTGGTACAACACAAAATAACAAAGGTTTAATATCTTATACACATTCAAAGCCATCTTCATTCTGCCCCTTATCCACCCTTTGTCATTATGTCATTTCGTCTATGTAAGAGCTTTCGGTCACTCTATGTCATTATGTCCTTCTGTCTGAGAATATTAAAATCGTTGTTCCTTCTGTGCCCTCAGTCTTCGTGCAATTCGCATAATTCGTAGTTCTGTGGTAATAGTTGTTTAGTATAGTCCATACCGTTTTTATCCTTGCTGTATGTTACCGAAATAGAGATAACTTATTGTTAGCAAATACCGAAAACGAAGTCAACCTATATAAAATCTATCCAACGTTTGTTTATTTAAAAACTATTATCTACATTTGCAACAATATCAATGTTACTTGTCAAAAGACTAAAATAAAACAGCTAACATTTCCAAACAAAAACAACGAAAAACATCTATTGAATTCAAACATTCACAGAATTCTAATGAATGAATGTATCAACATTAAAGAATTAAGCAATGAAAAAGACTATTTTAAGCTTATTACTTACATTGGCCTGCATAGCTACCAACGCACAAGATAACAATCTGGATTACAAGAGCAGACCAGCTTTTTTGAGGTCAATATTCAACAACTGTAAAAGCGAGATAGAGCTATCTATGGATGCTTATGCCAACCTCCATATCGTTGTGGGCAAGACAATCGCCATCAAGGGGAAAGCTCCAGAAGCATATTTCATTGTTATACCTGACGAAGATGACGTATGTGACAAGTTCTATAAGGTTTACAACGCTCATTTTAACGGCGTAAGCGTACAATACAGTACCTATGCTTATGCTGACGTATTAAGTCTGACTATCAATAAAGAAGACTATCATATAAACGAATATGATGGTGCCTGTGATTCGCATATCAAAAACTTAAGGCATCAATATAAGAAGACTAAGACCGGAGAAATCCTAACGTTGACTTGCACCAAAGACATTCCTTTGTTTAGTGACTATTCCAATCGAAGGATTATCTTGAAGAAAGGTTCAGTGTTAACCTTTAACGTAAAGAAATAAATTCGGGCTTAATCACCTCATTTCTTAGATTATCATTCACTCGAACATATTACAAACAATAGGGACAGACGCCACCGTCTGTCCCTATTGTTATTTATTTGTTGTCTTTCAACAAGCAACTTGTCTACTTGTAGACTCGTCAACTCGTCAACCAATATCTTACTTCTTTGGAATAATCTCGAACACTTCTGCCTTGCCAATCAACTCCATACGCGTTACTTTCTTTGCCACATCAACAGTGAAGAAAGGCTCATTAGAAGTGAACTCAGCTTTTAGCTTGTTGCGCTTATCATACTGGCAAATACGAACAGAGCCACCCTCTGGCAATGAGAGAAGGAAGGTATAAGAAGTCATACCACTTGGTACCTCAAACGAAACAGCACCTGTATTCTTGAAAGACGTACTTGGCTGATGGTCGAACGCACGAAGGACAGCATCAGAAGCAGCGTTAGTACCACCAAACTCAAGCGTTGCAGCACCATCAGGAACCACTACGAACGAGCGAATAGCAGCCCAGTTCTTACGGTCGGAGTCAAGACGACGCAAACGAATATAACGTGCTTGCACCGGCTCACCCTGCCAAAGAATGTCATACTGGTTCTTCAAATCACCCAACATTGGCTTCCATGTCTTGCCATCAACCGAATATTCAAGTGTTGCATGGTCGTAGAAGTCGCAATCATCCTTAGAGTTACGACCCTGAAGGATATGCACCTCACGTACAGCCATTGGTTCAGGGAGGGCAACACCCATCCAGTCACCAGCCTTCTGAGCTTCCCCAGAGGTGTAATGTGTTGTACTATCGCCATCAAGCATCAATCCTGCTTGTGTCGTCTTTAGGCTCTTATAAGACCCGATACCACGTAGTGTGAATGCTTTCTCGCCTGAGAGCTTCTCATAGAAAGCGTCACCGAGGTCGTTCATAGCGACGTCATAGAACGGCTGCAATTTCATTGTGCCCGACTTATGTGCTCATAAGCATTCTTATCGTCCATGGTCATACGGCTCTTAACGTACTTACTCCAGAACTTCAAGTTGTCACCACTACGATAGAGGTCCATCAGTTCGATAGCTTTCTTACCACGTTCGCCTAACTTAGCGAACTCAGTCAGCCAAGGCTTCAGCTCCTTCATCAACAAACTATCTGTGCAACCAGCCTCAATTTCAGCAGGTGCTTTAGCCACACGATCGAACTCCTCGTATAGTTTATCACGTTTTTCCTTAGTGTAATCAGCCAAACGGAAGGTCTCAGTCTCCCACGACTCGTCACGACGATAGCCTGTTTCCGTATCAGCAGAATGGATAGCAAAAGTGCGGTAAGCGTCTTTCGCACGTGGCATCATCACTTCCAAGCCACGCTCCCAACTGTCGATTGGGTTATAATCAGATGGGTTCCATGTATAATCGGCTACACTGTAGAGAGAGAGCTTTGATGCTTCTCCATGCTCCATAGGGTTGCTGACGAGTCCACACATATCTTTTGCGGTGAGCGAAGTGTCCAAACCATAGACAGGACCCTGCAAGACAAGGTTACGAACATAGTCTGTTACGGCATAGTTCCACCAGAAGAAAGCAGGACGCTTAATGCGACTGTCCACCCAATCGAGCGTACTCTTTGTCACATCACTACAAACGACATCACCTGTCCAGAACACACGTACAGATGGGTCGAGGGTCTTACCATAGATGCTCAATGGTCCGTTCTCGTCTGCCTTTGCCCATAACTTAGAATAGTCTGTAGGACAAATAATCAGCGGAGCAACGTCACCCTTCGCCTTTACAAACTCCTTTGTCAAACGATTCAACAGCTCAACTTGTCGGTTAGGGTTAGTTCCCTCGCCTGAAATATCATCGAAGAAGATAGCAAATGACTTCACACCAGCTTGATACATAAGGTCGAGCTTGTGCTTAAGGTTCTGATAGTCTTCCTCGTTCCACTTGATATCCTTACCTGGATGAATAGCCCAAACGAAGTCTACACGGTTCTTCTTGCAGGCTGCAACAAGTTCCTTAATGTCCTTCATCTCATTCTCTGGATAAGGCAGACGCCAGTTAGGAGAACTGTGATAAGGGTCATCCTTTGGTCCATAGATATAAGTATTCATCTTGTACTTACCGCAGAAGTCAATCAATGCCAGACGTACAGCGTGTGACCATGGTGTACCATAGAAACCCTCAACAACACCACGATAGGCAAATACTGGTGCATCATTGATTTCCAAACAAGGAAGTTTCTTGCCGCCTTCTACGGATGGGTTTTCCATAATCTGACGTAAAGTCTGAATACCATAGAATACTCCTAAGCCATTAGAAGCTTGAAGGGTGATGCCCTTCTTGGTGATACTTAACGCATAGCCACCATCAGCAGTCTCGCTGTTCTGGTCGCCCTTGTACTTAATCACTGGTATCTTTGCCAGCTGTATCTTCATCGGAAATCCCTTATCAGCACGGGAAAGGAAGTCAATATCCCTCCAATCGTACCAAAAGAGATTACGAGCTGGCATTGGCTGTTCAAGTTTAACACCGCCACTGATGTCTACCGTGCCCTCACCTGTCAGTTTCACGTAACGTGGTGTAGGATTAATAACGAGTCCCTGATGGTCAATCTTCTTACCAGGAACAGGATTAACTAACTGCACTTCCGAACGTTGACTGCCTAAGTCGAAGTCATTATCCTGTGCATGGGCTGCCGTTAGGGCACAGAGACCCAAAGCGAAAGTCACTAAAAACTTCTTTTGTTTCATGTAGGTTTATTAATGTTTAGATTCCTGCCTGCCCTTACCTATCGAACAAGCATGTGTGATTATTATTGCGTAATAAAATTGATTGATGCCACAAAGATAATGAATTAATTGGAATTAAACGACCTGTACTATCGTAAATAACGCTTTTCTTGTAAGATTATACACTTATTCTATGAATTATGGCACGCTGGTGTGTCCGTTATATAAGCTACCTCAGCTCCACTACAAGCCAAAACTCACTGACCGAAGGGAAGTAACGAATGGGAGAGGAGAAGGTGAGTTTACAGCTATAAGGCTGCTCGCAAAGGTCCTTGGAAATCTTATCTCTCACAGAGGGCACAGAGCTTACAGAACCTTTCGGTACACGTTTAGAGACCACGAACGGCCTTCGGTCGACAGACGGCACAGAGCATTTACGCTACGATTGGCTATAATCTCCGTGACATCGCATGCCTAAACAGACCTCTGTGAGACTCTTCCTATAAACAAACACCTGTGTTTATCTATGAGAGAAATCACCGAAGCGACTCCTATAAGACTACCAACAAAAGAAGACAGGAGGCTGGATAGATAGCGAGGGAATGTTAGGATTTTTCAGCAACTATTCTCCTCTTCGCTCGAGAAGAGGCCGAGGAAGCATCAAGAACATGCCCTTCTACGTTCGAGAACATGCCCTTCTTGCATGTAGAAGACGCCCTTCTTGGAGCAAGAAAGGCGTCTTCTTGAATGCTATTTGTAACGTATTGATTTATTGACGATTGTAGACTTGTTTATAAGAGGTATTATACTCTTTTATTGAAGGAGCTTAGATTGTCTCAACGTAAAGGTTTTTTACCACCTCGTAGGGACTTTTAGCGTCTAAAACTAAAGCGTTATATCATCATTCTACAGGACAGTTGAGCTATTGATTAGTTCTCATTTCTACTACGCTTAACAACCCTAAATAACTTAGAGAGCAGGTTGCTATCATTCTTACCAGTACACAGAAACGACTGACTGATAGCTTTGCCTAACCGTAGAAAGGACTACGAGTATGGCAGCAGACGTGGAGAAAGGGCAAAAAGTGTTGACGGCTATCACCCTACTCACGCTTCATCTTTGGCAAATAGACGGCTATAATACCTAATAAAGGGAGTAAGGTACTTACCTTAAAGACAAAGAGAATACTCGTCTGGTCGGCTAACCAGCCAAAGAAAGTGCTTCCAAGACCACCAAGACCGAACGAGAGTCCATAGAAGATACCGGCTATCGTACCGATATGATTGGGCATAAGGTCGGTCGCATAGACCAATATTGCGGAGAAAGCTGACGCTATGATGAGGCCAATGACAGCCGACAAGATAATCGTCCCAGCAAGACTACCCACGTAGGGAAGCATGATTGTGAAAGGTGCTGCACCAAAGATAGAGAACCATATCACGTATTTACGACCGTAGCGGTCGCCTATCCAGCCGCCAAGGAGCGTTCCGACAACCTCTGCCGCTAAGAAAACAAACAGGCAGAGTTGGGAGGTTTGAATAGAGACTCCGAACTTCTCTATCAGAAAGAAGGTGAAATAGCTAACCATACTCTCTGTATAGAAATTCTTAGAAAACATCAAAACGAAGAGGATAAAGACAAATCCATAGATCTGATGACGGGTATAACTCTTTGCTGTGGTCCATCGTGCCCTACTCCGTTTACGGACAACTTTCAGTTGTTTGACGTGCCATTTCCCTATAAAAATTAGTATTACGGCTAAAAGAAGGGCTACGAAAGCAAACCAGCGCACACCACTCAGGCCGACTGGAATCACTATCAGAGCTGCAAACAATGGACCTGCTGCGAAGCCACCATTGCCTCCCACTTGGAAAATACTTTGTGCTAAACCATTGCGACCACCAGAGGCTTGCTGCGCTACTTGCGACCCTTGTGGGTGGAAGATAGAAGATCCTAAGCCAAACAACGACACAGAGACTAAGATAACAAGGAAGCTATCGGCATACGAAAGCATAAAGATACCAATGAGCGTGAACACCATACTCACTGGTAACTGCCACCAACCATGATGCTTGTCGGCATAGAGTCCGACGAAGGGTTGGATGATGGAGGAGGTTAACTGTAGTACTAACGTTATGATACCCACCTGAAAGAAGGATAATCCAAACTCACTTTTCAACATCGGATAGATAGCTGGTAGCATGGAGTGCATCGTGTCGTCTAAAAGATGACAAAAACTTATCGTGAGCAGAATACCTAAGGCTGTGCGTTCTTCGTTGCTTTCTTCTGTCTTTTTAATTAGTTCCATATTTTCTGTTATTATGTCCAAACATGCAAAGTTACACATTATCTTTATAAACAAAGAACGTATGGCGTAATAACCATGAGGCCCTGCCGCCTGTTTAGGCGTTTGATTTCTTTCGTCGACAACACCACCGCTTAAGAGGGTTCGGGACATTAGTACAACTTCTGTGGGGCAGTATTGTAACATCTGTGGAACGTTAACACAAAGATAGAAAGGGACAGAAAGGAGGGTTATTAGCCATAAGACAGAGCGCAAAACAGCTGTGATTTTCGAGGATAAGGCATACTTTAACCCTAAAAAGATTGTTTTCAACCGATTAATGCGTATCTTTGTAGCTGGCATGATAGCCCCTATATGAAGATGAGTATCAAAGGATAATAGTACAGACAGAGGACTGTAATTCACATTAAAACAAACTGAAACATTATCAAAGAGAAAGAAGACTATGATAGCCTATCTTATAAGTGGTTTGAGGAGAACTCTATGTCTGTCTCTTTATGCTTGGCTCTGTGCGCTCTATGGCACAAGAAACGATTGACTTCTCACCTGATGCACCCGGCGCAACGACTGGTGTCGACATCATGAAGCAAGGAAAGATTGATTGGGAGACAGGTATCGGACTCGAATGGGACAGGAAGAACGGCGAACACGCACGTACCTTCACTATCAACACATCTATGTTTCGACTCGGACTGACACCTCAGGCGGAAGTGAGACTACAGATTGATGAATGTATTACTCATACGCCTGAAGGGAATTTTGGGGGTATTGCGAATGCCACTATCGGTACGAAAATCAAGGTATATGAGGGTGGGAAGGTGTTTCCAAAGGTTGCCTTTATGGGTACGATGCTCATCCCTGGCGGTAGTAACGCACACTATCTACCTAAGCATTTGGGCTTTCAAGCTCACCTCTTGTTCGAGAATGAACTGAGTAGTAAGTTCACCTTAGGCTATGACTTGGGAGCTGAATGGAACGGAGACACTGAGAGTCCCGACCTTTTCATTGGTGCTAACCTCACTTATCAACCGTCAGAAAGATGGAGCTTCTTCGTTGAGAGCTATAATAGATATAACTCAAAACGACAAGACGATTGGGCTAAACCGGGACAAGACAGCCACTTTAACTTTATGAGTGAGGCGGGATTGGCTTATAAGGTATCACCACGTCTGTACGTAAACACTTTCTATGACATCTCTTTCAACGAGTTCTCACGATACAGTAACATTGGTTTAGGCGTTGCGTGGCTGCTGAATTAAGCGAAAGAGGGGAGTCAGGAAGGAACTTTTCTATCTATAATATAGATATAATTCGAATTTATTTCTTAATTTTGTGACGATATAAATTAGGGGTATTGTGCCCCTATACTTTTGTAAAAAGACGATGAAATTCAAGTATGACGTACTTGTTATCGGCGGTGGACACGCAGGTTGTGAGGCTGCAACAGCAGCTGCCAACATGGGTGCAACGACCTGTTTGATAACAATGGATATGAATAAGATCGGTCAGATGAGCTGTAATCCAGCTGTCGGAGGCATTGCTAAGGGTCAGATAGTCAGAGAGATAGACGCTCTTGGAGGCCACATGGGACTGGTTACCGACGCTACAGCGATTCAGTTTCGTATGCTGAACCGATCTAAAGGACCTGCCGTTTGGAGTCCACGAGCACAGTGTGACCGTGGTAAATTTATCTGGGAATGGCGCACAATACTCGACCATACGGACCACCTCGACATCTTTCAGGATCAAGCCGACGAGTTGTTGGTAGAGAATGGTAAGGTGTTGGGTGTCAAGACAATATGGGGTATTGACATCTACGCACGTACAGTAGTTATCACAGCAGGAACTTTCCTTAACGGACTGATGCACATCGGTAAGAGAAAGGTGGAGGGTGGACGATGTGCAGAACCTGCTGTTCACAACTTTACAGAGAGCATTACGCGTCATGGTATTCGTGCTGATCGCATGAAGACCGGTACGCCTGTGCGCATTGACCGCCGTTCGGTCCACTTTGATGAGATGGAACCACAACCGGGAGAGACCGACTATCATCAGTTCTCCTTCTATGGTCCGCATCGTCATCTACCACAGTTGCCTTGCTGGACATGTAACACGAATGAGGAAGCACACGAGGTGTTGCGACGTGGAGTGGCTGACTCTCCCCTATTCAATGGGCAGATTAAGAGTACAGGGCCACGCTATTGTCCTTCGATAGAGACGAAACTTGTAACCTTCCCAGACAAGAATAGCCACCCGCTCTTCCTCGAACCAGAGGGTGTGGACACGAATGAAATGTATCTGAATGGCTTCTCTTCGAGTATGCCTTGGGATATTCAGTTGGAAGCTATACACAAGATTCCTGCGCTACGTGACGCTAAAATCTATCGTCCTGGCTATGCTATCGAGTATGATTACTTTGATCCTACACAGCTGAAGCAGTCTTTGGAGTCTAAAGTCATCGAGGGTCTGTTCTTTGCTGGGCAGGTGAACGGTACGACAGGATACGAGGAAGCAGGCGGACAAGGCTTAGTGGCGGGTATTAATGCTGCCCTACTCTGTGCGGGTAAGGAGCCTTTCGTAATGAATAGAGACGAGAGTTATATCGGTGTATTGATTGATGACCTCACGACAAAGGGCGTTGATGAACCTTACCGTATGTTTACTTCGCGTGCAGAATACCGTATTCTCTTGCGCCAAGACGATGCTGATGCACGTCTGACGGAGCGTGCTTATAATATAGGTATAGCTAAACAGGACCGTTACGACTGGTGGATGCAGAAGAAGGAGCATATCAATCGTATCCTTGACTTCTGTAATAACACTTCTGTTAAGCCCGAGATTGTCAATGGATTCTTGGCTCAGTTGGGCACTTCTCCTATCAAGGGAGCAACGAAGATAGTTGACCTTGTTGCACGTCCACAGGTCAACTTCGAGAACCTTTCGGCTGTTGTTCCAAGTTTGAAGGAGGCTATCGAGGCTTCTCTAACCGTAAAGAAGAGATTGCCGAAGCTGCAGAAATAAAACTGAAGTACAAGGGATATATTGAACGTGAACGTGTGTTCGCTGAGAAGATGCACCGACTTGAAGATATAAAAATCAAAGGACACTTCAAGTATAGTGAGCTGCATGACCTCTCAACAGAGTGCCGACAGAAGTTAGAACAGATTCAACCAGAGACGCTCGCACAGGCAAGTCGTATCCCTGGGGTAAGCCCAAGCGATATTAATGTGCTCCTTGTCTTGATGGGGAGATAATGTCTTCGGGTCTCAACAGTACAAGAATGTGAACAAAAGAGGCCTCAGATAAGGTAGAGAAAGGCCTCGTTTCACGTGAAACAATTGCATAAAACAAAACTATATAACAATCTGAAAATGAACAAAAAACTATTATTAGACAACCTGAGATGTATCCCAGATTGGCCTATCAAGGGAGTTAATTTCCGTGATGTGACTACCCTATTCAAATCGCCAGAGGCTCTCAAGGAAATTACGGACGAGATGGTCGACTTATACAAGGATAAGGGTGTGACCAAGATTGTGGGTATCGAGAGTCGTGGTTTCGTCATGTCGTCTGCCGTTGCCACCCGTTTGGGTGCTGGTATCGTACTCTGTCGTAAACCGGGAAAGCTTCCCTGTGAGACTATTCAAGAGAGTTACCAGAAGGAGTATGGCGTAGATACGATAGAAATTCATAAGGATGCTATCGACGAGAACGACGTTGTTCTGCTCCATGATGACCTCCTTGCAACAGGTGGAACGATGAAGGCTGCATGTGACTTGGTTAAGAAGTTCAATCCTAAAAAGGTATATTGTAATTTCATCATCGAACTCCATTCGGAGTTTCCTAACAGTCGTGAACAGTTTGATAAGGATATTGAAATTAGTTCTTTGCTCCAATTCTAACAAACAGACTGTGATGAGAAACGTTCTTTCCTACCCCATATATATAAGGTGAAAAAGCTGAATTATATAAAAGGTGAGAATGAGATAAATTCAAATCAAGGAGGAGCAGCCAACACTAAGGGTCTCTCCTCTTTGCTTTAAGAAGTTGTACAAGAAGATAGAACTTATCCTCCTAAAACAAAGATAACGTCCCCTACTATGCTCGCTGACGCTTAGCAATCTTCATAACAACGTGGAACACGATTCATGTTCCACGTGAAACAAATCATCTTAAAAGCCCTTTATACAAAGGAGTTACGCCAAATGAATAAAGAAGAGAACTTGAAGCGAATAGCTTACCTTAAGAACATTGTACTCAATATGCCAGAGAAACCGGGTACATATCAGTTCTATGATAATGAGAAACAATTATCTATGTGGGTAAAGCGAAGAACCTTAAACGTAGAGTATCATCTTACCTCCATAAAGAGGTAGACCGTTTTAAAACGAAGGTGTTGGTTTCTAAAATTCATGACATCTCATATTCTGTTGTTAAGACAGAGGAAGATGCACTTCTAATAGAGAACCAACTTATCAAGCAATACAAGCCGAAATACAACGTGTTACTCAAAGATGGCAAGACTTACCCAAGCATTTGCGTAACAAATGAGTATTTTCCTCGTATCTTCAAAACGCGTACTATCAATAAACGCTATGGTACTTTTTATGGTCCTTATAGCCATATTGGAAGTATGTATGCTATTCTTGATATTATTAAGAAGGTATATAAACCGCGTACTTGTCGCTTCCCTATTACGAAAGAAGGCATCGAACAGGGTAAATACAAACCTTGCTTAGAATATCATCTACATAATTGTGGTGCACCATGTATCAATAAACAGAGTTATGAAGATTATCAAGAAGCTATAAAACAAGCACGAGAAGTATTGAAGGGAAATACGCGTGATGTTCAAAAAATCCTCAAACAAGAAATGGAAAAGTATGCCGAAGAACTGCGGTTTGAGGATGCAGAGATATGTAAACAACGTTATCTGGCTCTCGATAACTTCGCTGCAAAGAGCGAAATCGTAAGCCATACGATTACAGATGTTGATGTTTCACTATTGTAAGCGATGATACAAGAAAGAATGCATTTATTAACTATATCCATGTAACTAATGGTGCAATCAATCAAAGCTTTACTTATGAATACAAAAGAAAGCTCGATGAATCCGATGAAGAGTTGCTAAATGAGGCCATTCCAGAGATACGTGAACGCTTTAATAGTACCGCAAAAGAGATTATCGTACCTTTTGAACTTGATTTTAAAGTAAAGGGTGCTGAATTCTTCATACCACAACGTGGTGATAAACATCATCTATTAGAACTCTCAGAGATGAATGCTAAACAGTATAAGTTCGACCGATTGAAACAGACTGAGAAGCTTAATCCAGAACAAAAACAGACACGCTTAATGCGAGAACTCCAAGATAAGCTGAAGTTATCGAAGCTTCCTTACCACATAGAGTGCTTCGATAATTCAAATATCTCAGGTTCTGACGCTGTTGCTGGCTGCATAGTATATAAAGGAATGAAGCCATCTAAGAAGGATTATCGCAAATACAACATCAGGACTGTTGTAGGTCCTGATGACTATGCGTCCATGCAGGAGGTGGTAAGACGACGTTACAGCCGTATGCAAGAAGAAGGAACTCCCCTACCCGATCTCATCATTACTGACGGTGGAAAGGGACAAATGGAGGTTGTAAGAGAAGTTGTTGAAGACGAACTCCACCTCAGCATTCCAATTGCAGGACTTGCTAAAGACGATCGTCACCGCACAAACGAGCTTCTTTTCGGCTTCCCACAGCAGACAATAGCACTCGACATCAAGGGCGAACTCTTCAAAGTTCTTACCCAAATACAGGACGAAGTGCACCGTTATGCTATCTCTTTCCATCGAGATAAACGTTCTAAAACACAGCTACACAGCGAGTTAGACGACATAAAAGGTATCGGACCAAAGACAAAGGATGCACTTTTAAAGAAGCTGAAGACAGTAAAACACATAAAAGAAGCTGATTTACAAGAACTTACAGAAGTAATAGGAGCAAGCAAAGCAACTATTGTCTATAATTATTTCCACGCTAATCAGTAACTAATTAAAATAAATATTGTACATTTGCGATATGAGAATTGTAATACAACGTGTTAGCCATGCCTCTGTAACTATCAATCAGCAAGAAAAGTCTTCTATTGGTACAGGATACCTTATCCTATTAGGTATTGGTAAAGACGATACTGAAGAGGATATCAATTGGTTGGTAAAGAAGATCATAAGTTTGCGCATTTTTGACGATGGAATGGGTGTAATGAACCGCAGCATCATGGATGTTAATGGTGAAATACTCGTCGTCTCACAGTTCACACTCATGGCAAGCTATAAGAAAGGGAACCGTCCGAGCTGGATTCACGCAGCCCCTCATGAAATCTCAATACCGCTCTATAATCACTTTTGTGACGCCCTAAGCAAAACTATGGGCAAGCCCATTGCCACAGGAGAGTTCGGTGCTGACATGAAGGTAGAACTGCTTAATGACGGTCCTGTAACCATCTGCATGGATACAAAGAATAAGGAATAGAAGGCAGATGCCTCATTCCCACACATTTAATAGATACTGATTAAAGTGCTTTGAAGGCAATATAACAGCCAAAAACAACGATGGATTCGATGATTTTTTATCGTTATTACCAACAAAGACTGCAAACCCTATATTACCTTTCAAGCACAGAGAAGCTACGTAAAACATTCATCCAATAAATAAAGAAATCATAGACAATGACAATAGAAGAAGCACAACAAGCCGTTGACAAATGGATAAAAGAGAACGGCGTACGCTATTTTAGCGAACTGACAAACATGGCCTGCCTCACAGAAGAGGTTGGTGAATTGGCACGTGTGATGTCCCGTACCTACGGAGACCAGAGCTTCAAGGAGGGAGAAAAGGCTAACTTAGGAGAAGAAATGGCTGACGTTCTATGGGTACTTCTATGCCTCGCCAATCAAACTAATGTCAATCTCACAGAGGAACTACGCAAGAGTTTCGACAAGAAAACCATCCGCGACAAGGAAAGACATAAAAACAATCCTAAGTTGAAATAGGTCTATTATAGCCGATAAAATAGACTATAATACAAAAAATAAGGGTGATTTAGGGGAAAGAAAAGGCTGGTCTTGATAGCAACAAAAGCTATATTTAAACTTAAGCGACGGACACAACGCACATTAAAGAATGCAAGTACATCTCTACCCCACCCTCATTCTATACAGAACTAAAAGTAAACAATATAATTAAAAAGAATCATGGGAACAATTAAAGACACTGTTTCAAAAGACATCCAGGCACAAAAAGCCGTTGGAATCGTCGAAAAAAGCGAGTACGATCAAGCCTTATCTCAGTACAACCTTAACATCACTGACGAGGAAGTAAAGGCAGCTGTAACAAAGATAATAGCTGAGAAAGTATCAGAGAACGACAATCTCGAAGTAAAGAAATTCCTATTGGGTAGCGTTGAACTTACAACCCTCAGCACAACAGACACAGAAGAGAAAGTACTCGAAATGGTAGAGAAGGTGAACCGTTTCGACAGTGAGTACCCTGATCTTCCTCATGTTGCAGCCCTCTGCGCTTACCCTTGTTTTACTAAATTAATGGCAGACAGCCTTGAAGTAGACGGTGTTGACATTACAAACGTGACGGGTAATTTCCCGTCTTCTCAAACCTTCTTAGAGGTGAAAACCATTGAGACAGCACTCGCATTAAAGGATGGAGCAACTCATATAGATATCGTTATGCCAGTCGGTAAGTTCCTTTCTGGTGATTACGAGGGCGTTTGCGACACCATCAATGAGCTTAAACAAGTATGTGGAGACGTACCGATGAAGGTTATTCTTGAGACTGGTGACCTTGGCAATGCACGTGCTATCAAGACCGCCTCCCTCCTCTCTATGTATGCTGGAGCAGACTATATAAAGACAAGTACAGGCAAGGAGAAGATTAGTGCGACGCCTGAGTCTGTTTATGTAATGTGCCAGGCTATTAAGGAGTATTACGATAAGACAGGCATACAGATTGGCTTAAAACCAGCCGGAGGTATAAATACAGTAATGGACGCAGTCATCTACTACACCATTGTTAAGGAAGTTCTCGGTGAGAAATGGCTCACCAACTATTGGTTCCGCATGGGTACCAGCCGTCTGACCAACCTATTACTAAGTGAAATTATCGGTACTGAGACCAAATTCTTCTAACCTTTTCTATCATCTTGTCTATGCAAAGCAATAGCATAGACAAGGATAAGATAAAATAAAAAGAACTATCAAGGGGCATCCACAAGGCATGCCCCTTTGTTGTATATAAGCATGAAAGAAAACGACAAATAAGCCAACCTTTAGAGAAGAAGAAATTCGATTATATTTTATAATATAGTCTATAATACTTTTATATATGGTTTATATTATCGAAAAAAGTCGTAAAAAAGACCATAGAAAACCGTCCGTAAAAGAGGAGAAAAGGCCAAGAAAATTACACAAAAATAGTAAGAACAACTATAAAAAAGCATCTCCTTTACCCTTGTGTAGAGTAAAAAAGACAACACAGAAAAGCCTTATAGAACTCACTAAAGAACATTATTGAAATTAGATGATAGTCAAATAATATCATTATAAGCACATATCACTATCAACTAATCAATAGAATATATTGTAAAAGATGATGATCAGCACTGATGTTAAACCATCTGTCTCCTTATGTAAGGCTATTCTCCTTATCTTACAAAGTCCTAACCCGTATATTATCAACAAATACTCCTATAAATATTAGACAACAGCTACATCTATAAAAGGCATAAAAAGAATTTCTCTTTATGTGATGTATAATCCATCGACATAAAGAGAAACTATTTAAATCACCCCAAAAAATAACCTTATTAACGATGAAAAGGGCCTTTTTAGTATTGCTTTAGCCTAATTACTTCTTCCTTTTAATAACGTAATCAAGGTAAGCCTGCAGCGAAGAACGGATACTCTCATTCTTCACATAGTTATCGATGAAGGTCTGAGCTTCAGCATGAAAGTCCCACATACGACGTTCTGCATATTCAATACCCCCATTTCTTTCGCAAAACTCACCATTTTGTCGATTTCATCGCGTGTCACTTCACGTGACTTAACTTTACGAGCTAAATTTAACATATCCTCGTTTTTTGTCGAATTCAACGCATATATAATAGGTAGGGTAAGCTTCCCTTCCGCCATATCATTTCCCGTAGGCTTACCAATCTCAGCCTCAGAGTCATAATAATCAAAGATATCATCACGAATCTGGAACACTATTCCGAGGTGTTTACCAAATAGTCTTGCAGCTTCAACCTCCTCTTCAGAGGCATTGGCCGACTCAGCCCCGATAGCAGCACATGCTTCAAAAAGCGCAGCCGTCTTACGTTCAATAATCTTATAGTAGACCTCCTCCGTGATAGCCTTACTCTGAATATTCGAAAGCTGAAGAATTTCTCCGTCACTCAACGTACGTCCTAACTCCGCCAAACGACGTACGATAATCTCAGCATGCGTGTAACTAACATGTAACAAGGCCGTTGAGAGAACATAATCACCCACCAAGACAGCCACCTTATTGTCATAGTCAGCATTGACACTTGCCTGTCCCCTGCGTGCATCAGCTTCGTCGACAACATCGTCATGAACAAGTGATGCTGTATGCAAAAGCTCCAATCCCACAGCTGCATGCTGTGTTGCTTGAGAGACCTTACCAAAGTTCTTAGCCATCAGGAGGATGAGAATAGGGCGCATACGCTTCCCAGCACGTTGCTTAATATGGTTAAGTACCGTCTGCAACAAGCCATCCTCATGGTCGAGAGCATGATTGAAAGGTCGATGAAATCGGCTAATTCTGTCTCAATTGGCTGTTTTATGAGTGAAAGAGTATCCATTTTTGACTTGAAATTTGATACAAATTTACTCATTTTATCGGAGATTATGGAAGAAAATTAGTAATTTTACAGCATAAACAGAATAATTAGTTATGTCGAAACTCTTTCTTATTGATGCCTATGCGCTCATCTATCGTTCCTATTACGCATTCCTTAGGAACCCTCGTATAAACTCGAAAGGACTGAATACATCCGCTATCATGGGCTTTTGTAACACACTTAACGAAGTGCTTACAAAGGAGAGTCCAACGCATATCGGTGTAGCCTTCGACCATGGAAAGACTTTCCGCCATGATGCCTTCCCTGAATATAAGGCACAACGAGAGGAGACACCAGAAGACATCAAGCTCTCTGTGCCCCTTATCAAGCAGATACTTGAAGCGATGCACATCCCTATTCTACAGGTAGATGGCTTTGAGGCTGATGATATCATCGGTACTGTAGCAACACGTTTTGGCTCCGATGGAATCGAAACTTTTATGCTTACGCCCGATAAGGACTATGGTCAACTCATCGGTCCTAACGTCTTTATGTATCGTCCTCGCCATGGTGGCGGATATGAGATAATAGGAGAAAAGGAGGTAGGAGACAAGTATGGCATCCCTACCCCATCCCAGGTCATCGACCTCTTGGCGTTGATGGGCGACACAGCCGACAACTTTCCAGGTTGTCCGGGGGTCGGTGAGAAAACGGCAGCCAAGTTAATTAATCAGTTCGGAGGCATTGACAACATGCTTCACCATACCGACGAGATAAAAGGTAAACTACGTGAGAAAGTAGAGAATGCCGTTGAAGACATAAAGATGTCTAAGTTCCTCGCCACAATTCGAACTGATGTTCCGATGCAACTCGATTTGGATGAGCTCAAAGTAGAGCAACCCGACGAGGCTAAATTGCGTACAATATTTGAAGAGTTAGAGTTTAGGACACTTATTAACAAGTTTCTTAACAAAGGTGAAGTAAAGTCAAAAACCGACAACAATCAGCTTGATTTATTTGCAGAAAACACGGCCAATGAGTCAAGTGAACCCAAATTTGCGAAATATGAAAGCATAAAAACAAATCAACATGAGTATCAACTCATTGAAAATGAGGGTGAATTACGTCAGTTATGTGACTTTTTTATTACAAAAGAGTTTGTTAGTATAGACACAGAAACGACCTCAACCGATGCTATTAGCGCCGAATTAGTAGGTTTAAGCTTCTCAGCTGAAGAAAGCAAGGCCTTTTATGTCCCCGTACCAGCCAATTACGAAGAAGCGTTAAAAGTCGTTCAAATATTCAAACCGCTGTATGAGTGCGACAAAATCATGAAAATCGGACAGAACATCAAGTATGATTATGAGGTGTTAACCCGATATGGCGTGACCATTCAAGGTAAGATGTTCGACACGATGATTGCCCACTACCTCATCCAACCAGAGTTACATCATAACATGGACTATCTGGCTGAGACCCTTCTTGGTTATCAAACGATACACATAGAAGAGCTGCTCGGTCCGAAAGGAAAGAAGCAGAAGAATATGCGCGACCTCTCTCCTACTGACATCTATCAGTATGCTGCAGAGGATGCAGACATCACCTTGCGACTGAGAAACGTACTTGAGCCTCGATTAAAGGAGCTTGGCGTCGAAGAACTCTTCTGGAATATAGAGATGCCTTTGGTCCGTGTATTAGCAGATATGGAACTAAACGGTGTCTGCTTAGACACTGAAGCACTGCAAGATACGTCAAAGATATTCACTGAACGCATGAAAGAATACGAGCAGGAAATATACAAGGAGGCTGGTGAAGAGTTCAATATCTCAAGTCCAAACAAGTGGGTGACATCCTCTTTGGTAAGTTGCAGATTATGGACAAACCTAAGAAGACAAAAACAGGACAATACGTGACGAGTGAGGAGGTGCTTCAGAGTCTTGAAAACAAAAGTCCTATCGTACGTAATATCCTTAATTACAGAGGGATGAAGAAACTTCTCAGTACGTATATTGACGCACTTCCAAAGTTGATAAATCCACGTACAGGACATATCCACACATCGTTCAATCAGGCTCTGACTGCTACTGGGCGTCTCTCATCAAGCGACCCAAATCTACAGAATATCCCAGTGCGTACAGATGATGGTAAGGAGATACGTAAGTGTTTCATCCCAGAAGAGGGTTGTCTGTTCTTTTCAGCAGATTATAGTCAGATTGAGTTACGCATCATGGCCCACCTTTCTGAGGACGAAAACATGATGGAAGCCTTCCGTGAGGGGCATGACATCCATCGTGCAACGGCTGCAAAGATATGGCATGAGGACATCGATAAGGTCACTGACGCACAGCGAAAGAAGGCAAAACAAGCCAATTTCGGTATTATATATGGTATCACCACCTACGGACTTGCCCAGCGCATGGACATCTCAAATGCCGAGGCAAAAGACCTCATACAAGACTACTTCCGCACATTCCCAAAGGTACAAGCCTATATGGAACATGCGAAAGAGGTGGCAAGAGCCAAAGGCTATGCTGAAACACTCTTCCATCGCCGCCGCTATCTGGCTGATATCAACAGCCGTAACGCCACCGTACGTGGGTTTGCTGAGCGTAATGCCATCAACGCACCGATACAGGGAACGGAGGCAGATATCATCAAAGTAGCAATGGTACGCATCTGGGAACGCTTTAAGAAAGAAGGAATCCGCTCAAAGATGATTCTTCAGGTACATGATGAACTTAACTTCTCCGTCTACCCAGAAGAGCGCGAACAGGTGGAGCGCATTGTCATTGAAGAGATGCAGAACGCATATCCACTGAACGTCCCACTGATAGCTGATGCCGGATGGGGCAAAAACTGGTTAGAAGCACATTAAAAAGAAAAGGCCTCCCCTTGTCCCTCTGAAGGCAGGGGGAGGCTTACAAAAAGAGGTATAAGGAGTATATAGGAAATCAAATAATGCTTCTTTTATAGACTATAATAAGTATAATAATAGACTATAATAGTCAACTAAGCATAAGAAAAGGCTTTATTACGTCCTTATAAAGCATCCCCATGAGTACTGATAAGGCCAATTAGATAGCTAAAAAATAGGCTATACTGTCACAAAAAAAAAGAATTAAGGCCCTACCCTACCCCTTTCATCGAATTTTGTTCATGACAAGAAAGAATTATTTTCACGACAAGAAATATTTATTTTCATGAAGAAAAATATTTTTTTTCATGAAAATAAATTAGAGAGGGGGGCTGAAAGATGAGAATAAAGGAGGATGAAAAGTCACCCTACTAATCATGCACAGAATACAAGGAAGGGCCTATCATGCAGCTTAAAAGCAGTGTTAAAATATAGAAAAAGGCTACTCGTTTAGCTTTTTTGGCGTAATTTTGCAATTTAATCAACCAGAGAAATTGAATGAGTCTTACTAATATAGTAAACAAGTTGTACTTCCATCCACGGCGTAAGGAGCTTGAGCACTACCTCACGGATGGAGAGGCTATCCAGCGGGAAGTCATGCAATACCTCGTTGAACGAGCCAAAGACACCGAATACGGACGCAAACATCTCTTCTCAACGATAAAGTCATACGAAGATTTCACACAGAACATTCCAGTCAACACATACGAGGAATTGAAGGGTGACATCGACCGTATGCGCCATGGAGAACGCAATATTCTATGGCCAGGACAGGTGAGATGGTATGCTAAGTCGTCTGGTACAACAAACGATAAGAGTAAGTTCATTCCTGTTTCCCACGAAGGATTACAGACAATTCATTACCAAGGTGGAAAGGACGTTATCGCTTACTACCTTAGTAATCACCCAGAGAGTAGACTCTTCAACGGTAAGAGTCTTATCTTAGGTGGGAGCCATTCTCCAAACTACAACTTATACAACTCTCTTGTAGGCGACCTAAGTGCTATCCTCATAGAGAACATCAATCCACTCGCAAACCTGTGCCGTGTACCTAAGAAATCAACAGCTTTACTGAGCGATTTCGAGGTGAAACGCGACCGAATTGCACAGGAGACTCTCAAGCAGAACGTGACCAATCTATCCGGTGTTCCGTCTTGGATGCTCTCTGTCATAGTACGTGTTCTCGAATTGAGTGGTAAACAACACTTAGAAGAAGTATGGCCTAATTTAGAAGTCTTCTTCCATGGTGGCATTGCCTTCACACCCTATCGTGAGCAGTATGAACAGCTCATTACCAAACAAGGGATGAACTATATGGAGACATACAACGCTTCTGAGGGCTTCTTTGGAATACAGGATGACCCAACAGACAGCAGCATGTCGCTCATGCTCGACTATGGCGTATTCTACGAGTTCTTGCCTATGGACGAGTTTGAAAGTGAACATCCGAATATCGTCCCACTGTCGGGTGTGGAGATAGGGCGCAACTATGCGATGCTGATTAGTACTGCTTGTGGACTTTGGAGATACGAGATAGGAGACACAGTACAGTTCACTTCGACCAATCCTTATAAGTTTGTTATCACCGGAAGAACCAAGTATTTCATCAATGCCTTTGGTGAAGAGCTTATCATGGACAATGCCGAGAAGGGTCTCGAAGCCGCTTGCAAGGCCACTGGCGCACAGCTGTCTGATTACACAGCAGCCCCAATGTATATGGATGCGAAGGCTAAATGTCGTCATCAGTGGCTCATTGAGTTTGCGAAAGAACCCTCTTCACTTGACGAGTTTGCCAAAGTTCTTGATGACAAACTACAAGAGGTTAACTCAGACTACGAGGCGAAACGTTTCATAACATTACCCTTCAACCACTTGAGATAATAGTTGCACGCAAGGATCTCTTCAATGACTGGCTCAAAATAAAGGGTAAGCTCGGTGGTCAACATAAGATTCCTCGCCTTTCAAACAGCCGTAACAACCTTGAAGAACTACTGAGTATGAACCAGCAAAAGACTACAGAGTAAAAAGGATAAAACAACCTTTATGAGGTAAAAAGCAAAAGGGTAAACAAGTAAAACCAGCGATATGAAGAAACAACAACAGAGATATTGCCAAGAAGTTATGGGTGGAAGGGATGGCCTTTCAGCTAAGGTTAGTCCTTACCTTGCGGTGTTCTACCAGCCAAAGGTTTTACTTCTTTTCCTTTTTACCATACTCCTTTTGACACTGTCGTCCTGCGCGAAGATGCGACAACCAGATGGTGGATGGTACGATGAGACCCCACCAAGAGTGTTGGCTGCATCCCCTTCTGAACGAGCAACTGATGTAAACAGTAAGAAGGTGAACATCTATTTCAACGAGTTCATCAAGTTAGACAACGCATCTGAGAAGGTTGTCGTATCGCCTCCACAAATAGAAGCACCCGAAATAAAGGCTACAGGAAAGCATATCACAGTGAGTCTGCAAGACAAGCTACAGCCAAACACCACCTACACCATCGATTTCTCTGATGCTATCTCAGACAATAACGAGGGCAATCCATTAGGGAATTACACCTACAGCTTCTCTACTGGCGATCATATTGATACCCTTGAGGTGTCTGGCTACGTGTTAGAAGCAGAGAACCTGGAGCCTGTGAAGGGTATTCTCGTGGGTCTTTACAGTAATCAGAACGACTCTGCTTTCGAGAAACTACCTATGCTTCGCGTCTCACGTACCGATAGTCGTGGTCGCTTCAGCATACGAGGTGTTGCCAAGGGAGACTACCGCATTTACGCTTTACAGGACATGGACGGTAACTATAGGTACAATCAAAAGAGCGAGAAATTGGCCTTCACGCCCGAAGTCATTATGCCTTCATGGAAGCCAGACATACGACAAGACACACTCTGGATTGACTCTTTGCATATTAAAGACATCAAACAGGTGCCTTACACCCATTTCCTTCCAGATGATGTGGTGCTGAATTCCTTTACACCTACGCAGACTGACCGTTTCTTCCTCAAGTCTGAACGCAAGGAGCCAAACCATTTCACGCTCTTTTATAGCTATGGTGATGCCGACCTCCCACAGCTTACAGGGCTCAATTTCAACGCTAAAGATGCTTTCATAACAGAGCCAAGTCTGAATCAAGACACCATCATCTATTGGCTTCGTGATACGGCCCTTGTCAATCAAGACACGTTGCGAATGCAGATGACCTATAACATGACGGACAGTATGGGTAAACTTGTGCCTAAGACAGACACGCTGGAGATACTCTCAAAGGTGCCCTACGCAAAGCGTCTGAAGCGTCAACAAGAAGAGTACGACAAGTGGTTTAAGAAGCAGGAGAAGGCCAAAGAACGTGGAAAAGACTTACAAACGGCTATGCCAGTCACACCTTTAGAGGTAAGATACAATGTCTCCTCGCAAATGGACCCAGACCAAAACCCAACGTTCGAGATCCCTACTCCACTTGAAAAGACCGATACCTCCAAGATACATCTCTATGAGAAGATAGACTCTATGTGGTATCGAGCGAAATACAGCTTCGGTGCCGAACCTGGTAGACCACGGTTAATGAAACTCGTCAGCACCTGGGATCCCGGTCATGAATATAGTCTTGAGGTCGACTCAGCAGCCTTCACAGATATCTATGGTAAGGTGTCTGCAAAGTATAAACAGGGCATCCGTATCCCGTCAATAGACGAGTATGGCACATTGATGATGACCTTACAGGGCATGGAAGGTAAGAATTGCCTATTGCAACTACTCAATGAAAGCGACAAGCCTGTGAAGGAGACGTATGCAAAGAACAATCAAGCGACCTTCCACTACGTAAAGCCTGGGGTCTACTACCTACGTGTCATCGTCGATGAAAACGACAATGGTAGATGGGATACGGGTGATTATGCGACCCAGCGACAGCCCGAAGCCGTCTATTACTACCCCAAGTCTATCGAGTGTAAGGCCAAGCGTGACGTACAGGGTACGTGGAATCCGCGTCTACTCCCACTCTACAAGCAGAAGCCGGGAGCCATAACAAAGCAGAAAGCTGATGCCCAGCGCAAGATAAAGAGGCGTAATGCCGAACGCGCTCGCAGCCTTGATATCCCTCTACCTGCCGACCTCATCAACACAGCTCATTAGAGACAATAGAAATAATAACGCACGAAACGCTGGTTTATCACAACCTATCAATACCCATAAACGCCCTCGTCTATCCCCTACTCTATTAAGTTTTAGGGTCGACGAGGGCGTTTTTAGTTCTTATATATGCCCCTGTGTAATGGTCAAACCAATTATCTACATATCGTCCAAAGATAAACAACCAAGACTTAACTTATAGCTCCGAAGCTCTGAACAGTTCTGCAATAGATTATCTACCTTAGCCCGAAGGATAGCCTCGTCATATTTGTTAGCATTGCGTTTCACCTCATACATCCATGCAACCTTATCTATTTCGTTCACTGCAATAAGGTCTATTTCATTCTCGCCCTTGCGGTCCCAGTACTTTCCTATCCGTGTATAATCACCTGTCTCACGCAGTTTACGCTCAAAATACCTTTCTAACATGAATCCTTCAAGCATGTTGATATCACGTTCGATAAGGCGTGCAAGTTGCTTCAAAGCACCATTCTCAACGAAAGCCTGATACTTGAAGAAGAAACGAAACCACAATGTAAGGAAATTATCGCATAGTGTGTAGCGCACCTTCCGAGAATTACTCTTTGCGAAAATAGGCTGATGACGTTCTATCAAACCATAATACTTCTCCAGTCGTTCAAGGTAGCTTCCAATGCCACTGGCCTCCATTCCGATCTTATTCTCTATCTCTTTACGCGTAAGCTGACCCTCAGATATACAAATAAGAATAGAAAAGTAAATGGAGTAATCAGCCCCAAACTCCTCTATCAAAACGTTCTTACCCTCATTGATAAAAGGCGAATTTACCTCCGTAAGCATGCTGTATATCGACTTTCTTACCGTCCGCTTGTAATCCATCAGTAAACTGATATACCATGCTACCCCACCCGATACAGTGAAGAGTGCCAATAAGTCCTCTGCAGTATAGGATGGATTAAAGTCACGAAGAATCTCCTTTAAGGTGTCAGTAGTAAAGGCTGCAGATTTATAATGCGTCCTGCACGTGAGAAAAGTGGCTCCTTACTATCCTCAAATAGCTTATGCATCATCGAATAAATCGAACCACTAACTATCAAATTAAGGTGACTTCCACCCTTATTCAAGTCCCACTCACGTTGTAACTCACTGAAAATAGAGGAATTAACACGCCCGAAGTCCTGAAACTCATCGATGATTAAAGTGAAAGCACGTGTCTTAGACAATTCCATCACATGATGAAAGAGCTTTGAAAAAGATGTATATCGTCCAATAGGAACCTGCAGTGTCTCTTCTATCACAGCACGAAAATCATCACACAACAGTGCTTCCGACTTACGTGCTACGAAGAAATAAAGCAGCGTAAGGCGCTCTCCACTCTTCAAGGCAAGCTCGGTCTTGCCAATACGTCTACGACCAATCAGCACCGTCATTTGGGCCTCTTGGTGGCTCAATAGCTCTACATCAGAGAGCAATTTTAGCTCTTTTATTCTATCATAAAACCTCATAAACATTCCTTTTTAGTAATGTCCATTACCGTAATAGCCATTACTTTATTTTGCAAAGATACTCTCTTTTAGTGATAAAAGCAAGGAAATCAATCACTTTCAACCAACGTCAATATTGAATACAAGTATCAACAAACACCTCGAAATAGGCTTTTAGGTGTGATAAAAGTAAGGTAAACAACCCATGACATTTCTTTTCATGGATTTTTTTTCATGAAAAAAAATATTTTTCTTCATGAAAATAAATATTTCTTGTCATGAAAATAATTCTTTCCCTTCATGAAAATAATTCGAAAAAGCGTATCAGTTCAAGTTTATGTCACACTGTTCGACTATTGAGTAAACATGGGGAAAGAGTCATCAAAAGGCCTATAAGGAGTGCTCAGAAGTCCAAAGAATAAGACAGACAGTACTCAATAGGAACCATTAACATGGCGTTAAAAATAGAGAAACAACAACATAACCGTCCTTGTCAAGTGTTACCAAGAAGATAGCATACATACGAAGATTGCGATTTTCAGCTTTCTTTTGTCTTATTTCAAGCGTTTTATCTGTTCGCCTTCAGCATACCAAACACCATCACAACCGGTTTTCTCAGCCTTTGGAAGCAAAGATTTCAACTGATTTCTGTTTGTTATCTCTTCGTTAAGGATAGTTTTTGGCCATTGATAACCAGTCTGTTGAGGGACAGAATAACCCCATCCAAAAGCCTCGAAGGGAATCACCCAGAAAGAAGAATATTTTGTTTCGCCTGTATTTAAATGTATCACCATCACCTTGTTTACTGGTCGGTCGCATTGACTAACGATACTCTTTGCCATCCGTTCGCCCGTCTTTCCCGATAGCCAAGAGGCATAACCGTGATGGAGTAGGGTAAAGGTAGCTGTCAAAAGGTAGAGCAAAGCTGATAAAAACAGGGCTTGTCTGTTCTTAATGCGTTCGCATAGTAGGGCTATCATCAGCGTTACAAAAGGCAGGACAGCATAACAGTGCATCATTGAGAAGACTGTCATAAGATTTACGAAAGCCCCAATAAAGAAAGATAAAAGCAGTACTACGAGTGTTTTCTGTAGCCTAAAAGAACGCAGTAGGAGCCAAAGAAAGGGTAGGGGGAGGAGCCCTGTGATTACAACAACTACAAGATGGCGATGTTGCGGATGGATAAGACTGGCATAATCGATAGGGTAGAAGGACATTCCTAACAGTAAACAAAGATTGCGTAATAGCTGTTTTGCAGTAAAAACCATGTACGCATTGTTCTCAAAATGAAAACTATCGGTCAGCAAAATACGGCAAACAAGATAAAGGACAAACACAAGACAGCCACAAAGAAGCTGCTTTAGCGTATGCTTAAAACAGTCTTTTCCTGTACTCCACACGACGAAGAGTGGGAAAGCAAACCAAATATAGCCTGACTCTTTAGCGAAGACAGATAGCAGAGAACAGAGTAACCACAAGGCAAGCTTTCGATATCCAGACAGACTGATGTAGCTATATAAGGCAAGAAGTCCCCATAGAAGCGAATAGACTTGGTTTAGGGAGTCAATATTTAGGACCGTCCCCAAAGTACCTGACGACAAATAAAAGAAAATAACAGATAGGTTACGTGACAGCTTACTAACCCTAAACCATCGCAAAATCTTATAGATTAACCATGTGTTTAGGATATGTCCCAATAGGATGAAAAAATGGTTTAAGAAGGGAAAAAGTCGGTAATTAAGTCCGAGAAGATGCCCAAAGAGTACATCAAAAGGGCGCCAATAATTACCATCAGGGAGCAGATTTTGAAGCGTAAGAGGCTCTGTCTGCGGTACGGTATAGTAGGTCCAATCATCAAAGGTAGGCTGAAGCTGACTTAGCAACAGCAATGCCAACGGAGCAGTCAGTAGTATCCAAAAGATTGGGTTACGCCCTATCTGTCCTTTCATTGACATCATCAATTAACGATTGCGACCTTACAAACGGTTCCGTTATCACCATTCTCATCGGCAGTCTGTACCATATAAACACCTGATGCAACACGCTTTCCGTTCCTATCCTTACCATCCCAAACGAAAGAACCACCATTGCTGGTACCTTCAGCAACGAGGACTCCATTCGTTGTTACAATCTTCACATTCGCATTCAACGACAAACCAACTATCGTGATGGGCCCTGTATAACCTGGTTTCACAGGGTTTGGGTAAGCGTATGTAGTCTCATCATTAGGCGAGTCAACAGCCCTTGTAGCATCACTCATATAGGAACAGAGACCATTATCAGTAGCAAAGAAAACCTCACCAGTGGCGTCATTGATAGAAATAGACTGAATTATGTTAGAGAGTAAAGGGCTGTTAGTAGTGGTAAAGTGCTGCAACTGCGTCATATTATCCGCACTGATAAGATAGACACCATTGCCCTTCGTACCAAACCACTTACGTCCTCCGCCATCAACAGCCATAGCAGTAATATCCAAGCCAGCAAGAAGATAGTCTGCAAGATTGGTTCCATCGTTACGCGGAACCTTAACTTGTATGAAGCGATAGTTCTCTTGGTCGTTCATTTGAGACCGCTGAAGGACCATCGGACCAGCCGTTGTTCCCACCCAGATATTGTGTTCTAAGTCCTCTGCCCAGCAATGAACAGCAGTAATATCGACGTTAGAACCGTCCTCATTGACAAATCGAGTATAAGCATTAAGTTTATCTTTTTTAGGATCATAAGAGAACAATCCCGGTTGAATCCAGTAGTCATTACAGAACCAAAGGAGGTTGTGACTGTCCAAACGCATCTGTGACAAACCAGAGAGCCCCACACCATCTTTCATCAGCTCAGGTTTACTAAAGGATGTCATCTGCCCATCTTTTGACACACGAATAAGGTTTTCTTTCTTCGTCTGGTTATTGAGTACCCATAGATTGCCATCTCTATCGTAAGCCAGACCATAGACAAGTACATATTCATTCCCAAGCTGTTTACCTCTGTCTATGGCTCCTTGTAGAATGCTATTATCCTTGTTATAGAAGGCTACCATCTTACCCAATCTGAACTCATAGAGGCCTGTTCGTGTACCTACAAACACATGATTACCATCATGAGGGTCTATCGCCACGGCCTTTGTCCCTATATAGACATAACCCGTTCGAGTCGATAAATTATCCTCGAAAAAGGTCCATTCATCACCCTCTAACACCTGTACTATACCTGGATTCTCCCAGTTATTAGCAGTAGGATTAAAGTTCCCTCCGGTACCATAAAGACGGTTATTAATGAAGGTAGTCCATACAAAGGTGTTACGCTCTGGACCGCCGGGACGAAGCGACTTAGCCTGTGCTAATAGGGTAGCATCAACACTTCGTGACCGCTCTACAAACCCTCCTACGTTCATCCAGTTGCTTCTGTCGAGGAGATTAGCAGCCAAGTCAGCACGATAAAGTCCCTTACTACGACTGGCAGCATAGATATACTTGCCCTCAATATAACTGTAATTAACAGGGAAAAAGAGCTTATAACTATCGCTTATCTCCGCCTTAGAAACATTGAGTTTGACAAGTCCAAAACCCGTAGAAAGGTAACAATAGCCACCATACATATCAATACCATTAACAGTCTTGTCCTCCATTGAGGTCTTTAAGTAGTAGTCTGGCACATTAAGAACATTCCCTCTCTCGTCCAGCAGGTCGATATTATTATCCGAATAGACGATAACCAACCTACGAGCAGACTTGTTCCAGCCTATAAACCGGATATCCGTATCGTTCAAACCATTGACCTTATCGTAGGTCTTTATACTCTGATCGTTCTTGTTATAGGTATAGAGGCTATTGGAAGCAAGCACATAGAGTTTGCTACCTCCATCTTCTACCCATTGTACATCACTGTAAGCAAGAAAGTTCTTCCACGTTCCTACACCTCCAGCAAGGGCATTACAGTAAGCTAACAAGATGAAAGCTGCAACTAAGAGATATCGTTTTATTGTCATAGAGTATTCTTTTCGTGATGGATATAATACATCAGTTTGTATACATTAAACAAGAAAATACTGGGATTATTGCCTTGAAGATGTTTCTTTATGCGTTGTCCTACAAGGAAATAAGCTGCATTAACCAGCTTTTGTAGGTGTAGTTTCTTTATTTTCTCAGCAGTTTCAAGCAGTTTAGAATAACCTTTCAGTTGGTTACGGAAGGTATATAGTGTGCGAAGAGACTGTTCTGTTTTATCCAGGAACTCACTATTTGATTCAAAGAAATCAAGTGTTATGGGGTTATCAATATGTGTGATTGCTATATGATTCATGGCAAGTGACTTACCAAAGAGTACATCTTCATAGCCGTATTGGACGAAATTCTCATCAAAAGAATGTTTCATCATGATGTCTTTATGTGCTAAGAAGTTTGTCGTACGAAAGTGTTTTGTAGCATGACACTGCCTGTCTTGCGGTGTATTCTTCTGTTCATACGCCTTCTCATAGCGGTATCTAAGGTTGTCTTTCCACCTGTTTAGGTCTCCTCCTATCCTTATCCCACCTACAACAACATTACTTTTAGCCTGCAGATAACGACGAATAAAGTGTGAATTGTCTAATGTTAGATCTCCATCTATGAAGAGAAGCCACTCTCCTTGTGCTTGCGAAATGAGGAAATTACGGATAGCTGAACGCCCAACGTTCTGCTTTCTTGTTATATAACGGACACCTTCCAACCTCTCTATACGTAAGTTATGCTCGATATAGCTTGTCACAGAAGAGCCATCATCAGCTACAATAATCTCAAATTCAGTACCACATTCCACGCACTGTCGCTGTAACTCTGTCACCAAAGCTACACAGCTGCAATTGTAAACAGGAAGAAGAATAGACAACATAACGGCTATCAAATGATTAAATACATATTCCTTATAGGCGATACTTACGCTATCTGGCTCCAAAGGAAGACTTATCAAGATGGTTGACATAGTCCTCCTCTGCCTTTATAACAGCCTATTAATGGTATAGAGAACTCCCGCCTTCAATTTTTTTTTCATGAAAATAATTCGATAAAGGGGATTCCTCAAAGTGTAAAAGGCTCTTTTTAGCATTTTACTTTCCTACCTCCTCCATTCTTGAAAAGCCTCTTTTCACCTCTTATTCTTTTAGTTTTTCAGCGTTATCAAGTACTCTGCTAACTTCTTTACAGCCCTTGCACGATGAGAAATCTGGTTCTTTATCTCCTCACCTAACTCTGCAAAGCTCTTGTCATAACCCTCTGGAATGAAGATAGGGTCATATCCGAAGCCCTCCGTTCCATGCTTCTCTGTAGCGATTCTACCCTCTACCTTACCCTCAAACTGATGTTCTTTACCATCAATGATGAGCGAGATAATGGTGCGAAAGCAGGCTTTACGATTGGCTTTCCCTTCTAAGTTTGCCAACAGCTTACGCATATTCGCCTCGCTATCGTGGTCGGTTCCCTCTGCATAACGAGCTGAATGTACACCGGGTTCACCACCGAGCGCCTCCACCTCAAGTCCTGTATCGTCAGCAAAACAGTTCTGACTGTAGTGTTCAACGACGTAAGAAGACTTCTGACGTGCATTCTCCTCCAGTGTAGCTCCAGTCTCAGGGATATCCTCATGACAGCCTATTTCAGCCAAGGAGACGATTTCAAAGTCCTTCCCAAGGATATCCTTAATCTCTTCTAACTTGTGTTTATTATTTGTTGCAAATACTATTTTCATCTTCGTAAATCCTTTCCTTACTATGAAAAACTATGTTATCACATCAAGACCCTTGTCAACACGACAGGGACCCACCACTCATGTGCTCGCAAAAGCTTACAGCCATTGGACACACGAGTCATGTGTCCCTGTGGTATAGCATGTGGAACACAGCCCTTCTGCTTATTTATTTCTTTTCATTCGCAGGCTTTTTCATGGCTTCAGCCAACTTCTTTTCCTGCTTTTTCATTTCCTTTTTAGCCTTAATCTTTATCTGATCGAAGCCTTCACCATAGACACCAATCACCGAACTCTGGCTTACAAAGGCGGTTGGATCAACCATCTTGATGATACGGAAGATAGTCTTACTCTCGTTACGCTTTGCCAACAAGCAGATAACCTTCATATCATTGCCAGTATACCAGCCGTGTCCGTCAAGGATAGTCAGCGCATGCTCGGTCTCCTCAACAATCGCCTTGGCTATTTCCTCATGTTTCCAAGAGAAGATCATGAACTGTACTGACTCGCGCCTCATATTCATCACGTGGTCTAACATAAAACACTCGATGAACATCGTACAGTAACCAAAGACCATCTTATGCAAGCGTTCCATGACATCACCAAACTGAGGGAAGAACAAACAGCTACCCACAATCAGAATATCGACGCCCATTAAGACTTGTCCTAACGAAATATCGTGATACTTATTGACGCAGGCAGCAATGATATCCGTACCTCCCGTACTACCATTATTTAGGAAGACAATAGCCAATCCCGTACCCGTTAGACAGCAACCTATTATCAATGACATAAAAGCCTGGTCCTCACCAAGCATCTTGACCAAGTGCCCTGCGGAATCTTTCGGCATCAAGTCCTGTGCAAAGATAAGCATAAAATAAAGGGCAAAGATGGCATAGATGGTCTTCATCAAGAACTTAAAGCCCAATATCTTCAGTGCAACAATCAGCAAGGAGACATTGATGATGATATAAGTGTTTTGTATCTTAAAGCCTGTAGCATAGTAGATAACAGCCGACATACCCGTCACTCCGCCCGTAACAATCTCATAAGGCATGAGGAAGATGGTAAAGGCTGCTGCATAGATAAGTAAGCCAACGGTCAAGAAAAAATAATCTTTGGCTTCAGATCGGATAAGTTGTTGATCAATAGTCATAGGCTCTTAGAATGGTTATAATGAAGAGGATGTATCGAAACACAACTGTAGCGGTTCTTCACAAACGCACCTCACTTTCGTAGATGGCTCCCGCTTATAGAGAAACAAGCCAACAGCACTGTTTCCATACAGCCTCTTCTATGGTTTATTGAATAGTTATTTGCAAACGATGTTGATAATCTTCTTCGGCACAACGATAATCTTTACGATTGTCTTACCGTCGATATAGTGCTGGCTTCGTTCGTCTTCTAAAGCCTTCTTCTCAATATCTTCCTTCGTTGCATCAGCAGGGAAAGTCATCTGGAAACGTGCTTTACCATTGAAAGATACTGTCAGCTGCACCTCATTCTCTACGAGATAAGACTCGTCCCATGCTGGCCATTCAGCATCGAAGACACTCTTTGTCTCACCACCCAACTGCTCCCACAGCTCTTCTGCCATGTGAGGTGCGAATGGAGCGATGACAATAACCATCTTCTTCAATAGTTCACGATTAGCACACTTCTGCTGTCCGAGTTCGTTAACACAAATCATAAACGCAGAAACAGCTGTGTTGTAAGAGAACTGCTCAATATCGCCTGTCACCTTCTTGATAAGCTTATGAACGCTCTTCAATGAATCCTTTGAAGGCTCATCATCGTTGAGTTCCTGCTGATAAAGCTTCCAGAACTTCTTCAAGAAACGGAAACAACCATCGATACCGTTCGTATCCCAAGGCTTACTTGCCTCTACAGGACCGAGGAACATTTCGTAAAGACGGAGTGTGTCTGCGCCATACTGCTCAACAATAACATCTGGATTGACAACATTGAACATTGACTTAGACATCTTCTCTACCGCCCAACCGCATTTGTAGGTGGCGGATGTTGGGTGTTGGGTGTTGATGAAATCGGATGATGATGTGCCGTCTTCGAAGATAAATTCAGCATTGTTATACTCTGGACGCCATGCCTTGAAAGCCTCAACATCCAATACATCAGCATGAACGATATTGACATCAACATGGATAGGAGTAGTATCATACTTGTCTTTCTGCCCCAAGCTGACAAATACTGGTGCCTTTGAGTGGTCGTCAGAGTTGATACGATAAACGAAGTTAGAGCGTCCTTGGATCATTCCTTGGTTCACCAACTTCTCGTATGGCTCCTCCTTACAGCTGCAACCACAGTCGAAGAGGAACTTATTCCAGAAACGACTGTAAATCAAGTGACCTGTTGCATGTTCGGTACCACCGACATAAAGGTCTACATTCTGCCAATACTCGTCTGCCTTTTTGCCCACAAGTGCTTCGTCATTGTGTGGATCCATATAGCGAAGATAGTATGCTGAGCTACCAGCAAAGCCCGGCATCGTATTCAACTCCAATGGGAATACGGTCTTATCGTCAACTAATGACTTCTCAACAACCTTACGCTCAGCCTCATTCCAAGCCCAAACCTTCGCACGACCCAATGGTGGTTCGCCACTTTCTGTTGGTTCATACTTATCGATTTCAGGCAATTCGAGAGGCAAACACTCCTCTGGTATCATGTAAGGCATTCCCTGTTTGTAATAGACAGGGAATGGTTCACCCCAATAACGCTGGCGTGAGAAGATAGCATCACGCAGACGATAGTTCACCTTCACACGACCGATACCCTTCTCAGTAACAAACTGCTTTGTCTTGGCAATAGCCTCCTTCACCGTAAGACCATTGAGAGAGAAGCCGTCCATACTCTCTTTTCCTGCAGCAGGAGAGTTAGTTACGATTCCTTCCTTTGCATCAAAACTCTCTTCTGAGACGTCAGCACCCTCAATCAATGGGATGATAGGGAGATTGAAATGCTTTGCAAAGGCATAGTCACGACTGTCGTGAGCAGGCACAGCCATAATCGCTCCTGTTCCATATCCAGCTAAAACATACTCTGAAATCCAAATAGGAATCTGCTCACCAGTGAATGGATTGATACCGTATGAGCCTGAGAAGACACCTGTCACCTTGCGGTCAGACATGCGTTCTAACTCTGTGCGCTTCTGTACATACGCCAAATACTCCTCTACCTCAGCCTTCTGAGCCTCTGAAGTAAGCTCTGCAACGAGTTCTGACTCTGGTGCCAATACCATGAAGCTAACACCAAACATCGTGTCAGCACGCGTTGTAAAGATTGTGAACTTACCCTCTTTCTGACCCTCACCAGTTGGTGTAAGGTATTTGAATTCAACCTCTGTACCCTCAGAACGACCAATCCAGTTCTTCTGTGTCTCTTTAATAGAGTCAGACCAGTTGACAGTCTCCAATCCATCAAGCAATCTTTGTGAATAGGCTGACACACGAAGGCACCACTGCTTCATCAACTTCTGTACGACAGGATAGCCTCCACGCTCACTCACACCATTGACAACCTCGTCATTGGCAAGCACTGTACCGAGTCCCGGACACCAGTTTACCATTGTCTCGCCGAGGTAAGCTATACGATAGTTCATCAACTTCTCCTGCTGTTCCTGCTCGTCCATGCTCGACCAATCACGTGCTGAGAAAATCAGTTCCTCACTCTGTGCGACATTAAGGTTCAGTGTTCCTTCTTCCTCAAAGTGGCGAACAAGGTCCTTGATAGGCAATGCCTTCTGTTGTATATAGTCATAATAAGACTCGAACATACGCTCGAAAGCCCACTGTGTCCAGTGGTAATAACGTGGGTCACAGGTGCGTACCTCACGATCCCAATCGAAACTGAAACCTATCTTATCCAACTGCTCACGATAACGAGCAATGTTCGTGTCAGTTGTCAGCTGTGGATGCTGACCCGTCTGAATGGCATACTGCTCAGCAGGAAGTCCGTAAGCATCATATCCCATAGGGTTCAACACGTTGAAACCCTTCAGTCGCTTATAGCGTGCATAGATGTCACTTGCAATATAACCCAATGGGTGTCCAACGTGCAATCCGGCTCCTGATGGATAAGGGAACATATTAAGTACATAGAACTTCTGCTTGTTCTCGTCCTCAACAACTTTGTAGGTCTTATTCTCAACCCACTTCTGTTGCCATTTCTTCTCAATGTCAATGAAGTTGTATTCCATTCTTATTTTCTATTATAACTAATGTGCAAATTTACAAAAAGTTTCCGTAAAACACTTCGTTTCGATGGGAATTATAGAACGAAAAAATATAATATTCTTTGTTTACTTAGGGTTGAATAAGTCCTTTATAACAATAAACTGCTCTTATCTTAACTGCATATTGCATGACTTTCACTCCTCCGCACCACTCGTGCGAAGCGTTCGCACCATTGGTGCGGAGCCTCAACACCACTTGTGCTAAGCCTCAATACGTCAGTCGTTAAGGGGTAGAAAGAGGGCGACTTGTTGTTAAATTAAACCATTGGTAAGGCTTTATTGACATACAGATATAGAAAATATCGTATCAAACCCCTATTAATCAATATATTAAAAGAGGATTCATTCTGTTTGACAATCTGCTTTCTAACCGTACACTATGAGCATTTCTGCATTGTAATTTTCTTGCATATTAATAAAGAAAAAAGCACTAAAAAGGAGTCAATTATGGGACATAAAGACAAGAAAGTAAAAATATTTTTGAAATGAATTGCAACTTATTAAGAAAAAACATATATTTGCATCATATTGATAATTATGAACTTAACGCTTTGACTATGTGGACTAAATCAATACTATTACTCACTGCTTGCATCTCTGCAACAGCCCTATCAGCCCAGAATACAACTAAAACAGACTCCACAAAGACACAGAAGTTGGAGGAAGTCGTCGTAGCACAAAGGCGCCAGCTTATCAAGAATGATATTGACAAGCTAACGTATGACGTGCAACATGACAAGACTGCACAGACGAAGACGACCTTAGAAATACTCAAGAAAATACCCCTTGTCACCGTTGACGGACAAGAAAACATCAGGGTTCAAGGCTCTACAAGTTTTAAGGTGTATAGGAACGGACATCCTGACCCAAGTCTTTCGGGGCAGAACCTTAAGGATATTCTCAAGGCAATACCTGCTTCTACTATCAAAAGGATTGAGGTTATCACTGACCCCGGTGCCAAGTATGATGCTGAAGGGACTACGGCTATCCTCAACATCGTTATGATGAGCAATACTAAACTACAAGGAGTGTCAGGCAATGTAAACTCTGATGTCGACACTCACGGCTCTGTAAGGCTTGGTACTTATCTAACAACAAAGGTGGGAAAGCTCACGACAACCGTCAATTATAACCTAAGGAAACAGGGCAGAAAACAAACAGAAAACTATAGAGAGGAGGTTTACAACTACGTAAAGACGGGTGAACAAAAACGTGAATATGGGACTAACAGCACTGCAGCGATATTACATTTCGGTAATATCAGTGCCAGTTACGAGATTGATTCACTCAATTTGCTGACCGCATCGACCAATTTTTTTGGCTATAAAGCCGATGCCAACGCACAAAACACGAATGAACGATGGGACAATAACAGCCAGTTGATTTACAAATTCGACAATAATATGACTACTCCGGGCTATTCTCATCTTAATCTTGGAGGACGTTTGGACTATCAACATAAGACTCATTTAGATGGAGAAATCCTAACGCTTTCTTATATGTTGGCAGCTACACGCCAACACACCATCTTCCGTCAGATGTATAACAACATGGTTAACTTCCCTGTCAACTATACAAGTTACGACCAGAACACCCGTGAACGCTTCACAGAACATACTTTCCAGATTGACTATGTACGACCCTTTGGAAAACACCACAAGATAGAAAGTGGAACAAAATATATCCTTCGTTACAACAACAGTACGTCATTAATGGACTATCAAGGGACTACTCCTGACATGGAAAGTAAGTTTAAGCATAACGCACAAGTGGCTGCTGCCTACCTCTCATATATCTTCACCGCTGGCAAATGGGCTGCTCGTGCAGGTTTGAGATATGAGTTTACTCGCATGAAAGCATCCTATCCCGATGGTAGTAATGCTGATTACCATGCTAATCTCAATGACTGGGTACCATCAGCAAGCCTACAATACAAGATTAGTGATAGTCAAACACTGAAGTTTAGCTATAATACCAGCATCAACAGACCCGGCATCGGCTATCTCAATCCAGCCATCATTAGCACACCAACAGCAGTCTCTTTCGGTAATGCAAACTTAGGAAGCAGTCGCAACCAAAAGCTACAACTTGTGTATATGTTGGTTAATTCAAAATTTACTTTGCAATTAAGTCCCTATTATTCATTTACCAACAATGGTATAGGTCGTATCTTGTATGAACAGAATCGTAAAGATGTTTCTACTTATCAGAACGTACTGAAGAGTAAAGTGTTCGGTATTTCATCTTACACAGAATGGACTCCTTTCACCGGAACATCGTTTACACTCAACGCCTCCATGCGTTATGCCCGAATCACATTGCCCACACCTTCTACCAAGAACAGCGGCTGCGGTGGTGGAATCTACTTTAATTGGGAGCAGAAAATACCTTGGGACTTAACGTTGACAACCAGTATTGGAGGTGAATATGGTAATAGGATTTACAATCCGTATGCCATTGAGGGACATTGGTTCTACTATGATTTCACCTTGACACGCCGCTTTTTCAAGGACAAGCTGACAGTATCTATATCAGCAGAATCACCTTTCATCAAAGAAAGATCAAGTACTTATCGTATCGTTCGAGGTGATTATACTGGTTATGAACGCTCTGTTATGTACCCTCAACTCTTTAATATCGGATTCTCATGGAGCTTTGGTAAGTTAAAAGCAAGCGTCAAGAAGGCTGAACGAAGCATTCAGAATGATGACTTAGTGGGTGGAGGAAAGAAGTAGAAACAGAGAGTCAGGACTGCATACATGGCAACTTAACGCACCTATTTTAGGTTCTTCCGTTAAATGTGTGGATACTTTTCGTATTGCTTTAACGGAAGAATCGAAGTTACTCATTAAACAAAAAACATGGCTAAGACAGTCAACTTTCTGTCCTCTTATCATCCTCTGACATTGAAAATCATTTCTTTTTAGACTTCGAAAATATGTAGATAAGGGTTTGAAAAATCATTACATAATTTCGAAGAAAACATCTATAACTAACGGTAAAAACACATATAAGAAGCAGGTTTACAATCAACAGAGAGTCAATTAGTTACCAAGTATAAAGTAAAAGGTGCTTAATTGGCCTTCAAAAGGGCGTTAGTAAGGGTCTTAAAGGGCATCTTTTGCAAGCTAAAAGGGCGTCTTTTAGAAGCCAAAAGAGCATGTATTCAAAATTACGATGTGAAAGATTATGACAAAGTAACAGGCTATTAGCCCTATTGGGCTTATTGGGCTTATTAGCCTAATTAGGCTAATAGGGAATAAGTTGATTGTAGAAGACAGATAGACATCACTTGTCAACGCGTCAATCCGTTAACTCGTTAACTTTCTGCCACTATCTTTTGCCATTATAATAAAAAGGAGTATCTTTGCGAAAGACAAATATAGATACCCTTTAGACAAGTATTTCTCCTCCTTCTCTACTCGAAAGAGAGGAGCAAGAGTGGATATTTTACGCTTATGGCAACACATCCTTTATGGTCTGACGACTACTGGCTGCTACTCCTACAGCTTTACCTAAAAAAGCCAGAGGGAATGAAACCGATGTATTCACGTGCGTTGGTAGACCTCAGTTTGGAACTACACATACCACCAAAGAACCTCTATGAACAGCTTTTTAAGTTGCGACATCGTGATATGCCCATCATTAATCTGATTTGGGAGACGTATGGAGAGAACACAAGAAAACTCAACAAAGACGTAAAGAAACTGCGTTCGATGAAGGGGTTTGGGCAACCTAAGAAGTTCTACGATGGTGTGAAGGTGCGCGAAACCTTTGAACATGACTTCCTTCCAGTGGCTGACGACACGGAGCTGAGACCCTTCATGCTTATTATGATTCTCGACCTTTATTTCCGACTCACCCCTATTACGATGGTAGCGGAGACTCCAGAGGTGATAGACCTCGCTAAACTGATGAAGATAAAGCCACAAATGGTTGTAGAGGTGATGGATGTGTTCCAACTCTGCGACCCCTATCTGAACCGTGATGACCTTCTGATATCGCCCTTATTAATGCCCTGTCAGGAGGTATGGAACCGCTATGGAAATGATAACCCAGAGAAACTTTCTGCCTTGGCAGCACAATTAAAGGAATATTTCACTTGATTATACTTGTTTTTTTAGTACTTTTGTAGCACAATTCAGGTAAACAATGGCACAGGAACAAGTACAGATTCAGACCCAGAAACAGCAACAGGTGCAGCGTCTCTCACAACAGCAGATGCTGCAAGTAAAGTTGTTGGAGATGCCACTGACAGAATTAGAGGAAAGTGTTAATGCTGAACTCGACGATAATCCTGCCTTAGAAGCAGGAGGGGAGGAGACTGATAGCATTGACAACAACGATACTGTAGAGCATTCAGAAGACGATGATTTCGACACACTTCAGGAACGAGAAGAACGACAAGATGCGCTCGACTCGGCACTGGAGCGTATGCGTTCGGATGATGATCTCCCTACATACGATTCAAGACAGCAACGAAATAATGCTGAATATGAGGAGATTGTGTATGGAGATACAACGTCCTTCATTGATAAACTCAATGAGCAGGTAGGCGAAAGAGAGCTTACGGAACGACAGAAGAGTATCTTGGAGTATCTTATCGGTAGTCTTGATGATGACGGACTCTTGCGAAAAGACCTTGATAGTATCAGCGATGAGTTGGCTATCTACTATGGGATTGACGCGTCTACTAAGGAATTAGAAGAGGTACTGAAGATTCTGCAGGACTTTGACCCAGCTGGTATCGGTGCAAGAGACTTACAGGAATGTCTCTTGTTGCAAATAGACCGCAAGGTTGAGAACGGTGAGTGGGAGAAAGATAGTCATCTGTATAAATACATCTACAATATCCTTTCACATCATTTCGATGCTTTCAAAAAGAAGCATTGGGATAAGATTCAAAACGCACTGTCGCTGTCTGACCTTCAAGTAGAGGCACTTCAGCGTGAGATTCGTAAGTTAAATCCAAAGCCGGGGTCGTCTATGGGGGAGACACAAGGACGTAACCTGCAACAGATAACACCTGACTTTATCATCGACACAGAGGATGATGGTACGGTTACTTTCAGCTTAAACCACGGCAATCTACCAGAGCTGCACGTTTCGCAGGCCTTCAACGATATGATGGAGACCTACCGAAACAACAAAGCTAATATGAATCGACAGGAGAAGGAGGCGTTGCTTTATGCCAAAGAGAAGGTGGAAAAGGCACAAGGATTTATCGAAGCGGTAAAGCAAAGACGTCATACGCTGCAGGTGACGATGAAGGCTATCATCGATATTCAGCGAAAATTCTTCCAAGATGGAGATGAGGCTGACCTCAAACCAATGATTCTTAAAGACATTGCCGACCGTACAGGATTAGACATCTCTACCATATCACGTGTGAGCAACATCAAGTATGCACAGACACGATGGGGTACATTCCCTCTGCGTTTCTTCTTCACTGATAGCTATACAACGGAAGATGGCGAGGAAATGTCTACTCGTAAAATCAAGTTGGCACTCAAAGAAGTAATCGACAAAGAGGACAAACGTAAGCCGCTCAGTGATGATGCGCTTGCAAAGGTGATGAAAGAAAAGGGCTTCCCAATAGCTCGCCGCACTGTTGCTAAGTACCGCGAACAACTCGGATTACCTGTGGCAAGACTGAGGAAGGAGTGATGTAATTAGGTGTTGGATGTTAGGTGTTAGGTGTTAAAGTATGAACGAAAAGAACATTATATTAACAGCAAGGGTTGTGAGTATGGTTCTCACACCATTCTATTTACCCGTTGTGGGCATATTAGCTATCTTTACTTTTAGCTATCTTAGTATGTTCCCATGGCAGGCAAAGCTGTCGTATGTCTTTTTGGTTTATGCTTTTACGGTCCTTATTCCAACCTTACTCATCCACCTTTACCGCCAATACCACGGCTGGACATTGATTCAGTTAGGGCAACGAGAGCGTAGAATGGTTCCTTACGTGATTTCTATTCTTTGCTACTTCACGTGCTTTTATATCATGAACATCCTACACCTGCCTCACATGCTGACGTCCATACTTATGGTAGCATTGATCATTCAGATTCTATGTGCTATCATCAACGTATGGTGGAAGATATCTACACATACGGCAGCTATCGGTGGTGTGACAGGTTCTTTGATAGCTTTTTCACTGCTATTCAACTTCAATCCGATGTGGTGGCTTTGTCTTACGCTCATCGTTTCAGGCTTTGTAGGTAGCAGCAGAATGATTCTCAGGCAACATTCATTAGAGCAGGTGGCATCGGGTTTCTTCTTAGGTATCATCTGTTCGTTCGTTACTATCATCCTTATATAGAATGTATAGAGGTCGAGAAGACTACCCACTATGAAGAAATAAACGTCTGACTGACAGAGAGGAGGAACTCTCTTAATAAGATATACATACAATACAAATAAAGAATATACACTTAATACATTAAGAATATGAAGCCATTAGTTAGTATTATCATGGGTTCTACAAGCGATCTACCTGTTATGGAAAAAGCTTGTAAGTGGTTGGAAGAACAAGAGATTCCCTTTGAAGTGAATGCTCTCTCAGCCCATCGCACACCTGACGCAGTAGAGTCTTTTGCCAAGGAAGCAAAAGGTCGTGGCGTAAAAGTTATCATTGCTGCGGCTGGTATGGCTGCTGCTTTGCCTGGAGTTATCGCTGCTTCAACACCACTCCCAGTAATTGGTGTACCTATCAAGGGCATGCTCGACGGTCTTGATGCTATGCTTTCTATCATTCAGATGCCTCCTGGAATACCCGTTGCGACCGTTGGCGTTAATGGAGCACAGAATGCTGCTATCCTCGCAGCAGAGATGATTGCACTCGGGGATGACGTTATCGCACAGAAAGTTGACAGCTGGAAAGCTTCATTAGGACAGAAGATTGAGAAGGCAAACAAGGAGTTGGCCGAGCTTAAAGACTATAAGTTTAAGTGCTAAGACTGTCCCTAACTTCTCCTGAAAAGGAGAGTTACTACGGAAGACTATAATTGTCAAGGTCGTTACCACTTATTACCTCTTATTTTACCCCTTCTCTCGAAGGGGCTAAGAGAGGTGTGATATCATCTCAAAAGGGCTTGGGGAACTGCCCCATTATCCATATATAACATGATAGATTTATTCAACTTTGAACGAAGAAAAACCTCTGTCACGCATGTTGGTGCACTCAACATTGGTGGAGAGAACCCTGTACGCGTACAATCAATGACAACGACTTCTACGGATGATACCGAAGGAAGCGTTGCACAAGCTAAGCGTATCATTGATGCAGGAGGAGAGCTTGTACGCCTCACAACGCAGGGAAAGCGTGAGGCAGAGAACTTAAAGAATATCAATGCACAACTACGTGCAGACAATTATATGGCTCCGCTCTGTGCGGATGTTCACTTCAATGCGAATGTAGCAGACGTTGCTGCACTCTATGCAGAGAAGGTTCGTATCAATCCGGGTAACTATGTCGACCCTGCTCGTACGTTCAAAGCTGGAGTATACCGATGAGGAATATGCGCAAGAGCTACAGAAGATTGAGGACAGACTGATTCCTTTCATCAATATATGTAAGGAGAACCACACCGCTGTACGTATCGGAGTCAACCATGGTAGCCTTTCTGACCGTATTCGTAACCGTTATGGCGATACACCAGAAGGTATTGTAGAGAGCTTGCATGGAGTTCCTCCGCATCTTCCGTAAGTATGACTTCCATGACATTGTCATCTCTATCAAATCCTCAAACACGGTTGTTATGGTTCGTTCCGTACGCCTTCTTGTGGCTGAGATGGACAAGGAAGGTATGCACTATCCGCTCCACCTTGGTGTTACCGAGGCTGGTGAAGGTGAAGACGGACGCATTAAGAGTGCCGTAGGTATCGGTGCCTTGCTCGCTGACGGTATCGGTGATACTATTCGTGTATCGTTGAGTGAAGAGCCAGAGTGCGAGATTCCAGTGGCTAAATACCTTACTTGGTATCTTCGTAGACATGAGAAACATCTCCTCATCCCTGCCGAACAGTATGCTGACTTTGATTATCTCCATCCTAACCGACGTGAGACAGTGGCCGTAGAGGGCATCGGTGGCGACAATGTCCCTGTCGTTATTGCCACTCGAAAGGCTGATCAAGCAACTGCCGAGGTATCATCACCCGACCTACCCAAGCCCGACTACATCTATGTACAGGGTGAATTGCCAGAGAAAAGGGCTAAGAATCAGAAGTATATACTTGATTATGATGCCTATTTAGACCTTACCAATAGTGGTAAGCAGTCCTTAGAGAATGTCTATCCAATCTTCCCTGTGACGGGAATGCCTTTTATCAGTGCTATAAACAGTGCTGTTAAGTTCCTCGTATTAAAGTTTGGTACACCTTCTGAAGAGTTCCTTGCTTGTCTGAAAACACATCCAGAAGTGGTAGTGGTATGTATGACAAGCCATCAAAACCGCCTTGGTGACCAGCGTGCATTGGCGCATCAACTGATGATAGCAGGGGTAAAGAACCCTATTATCTTTGCCCAGATGTATCAGCATTCAACTACCGAGGAGAAGGAAGAAAGCAGTAACAGCCAACAGGCTGAGACAACTACAGCTAAAGAGAAGTTCCAATTAGAGGCTGCAGCAGATATGGGTGCACTCATGATGGACGGACTTACCGATGGTATCTGGCTGATGAACAATGGCAACCTCTCACAAGAGGATGTTGAGCAAACGGCTTTCGGTATTCTTCAAGCAGGTAGATTGCGCATGGTAAAGACCGAATACATCTCTTGCCCTGGCTGTGGACGTACGCTCTACGACCTCCGCACGACGATTGCCCGCATCAAGGAAGCTACCAAGGGAATGACAGGACTGAAGGTAGGTATCATGGGTTGTATCGTAAACGGGCCTGGTGAGATGGCTGATGCAGACTATGGATATGTGGGTGCAGGACCTAAAAAGGTGAGTCTCTACCGCAAACAGGTATGTGTTGAACATAATATACCAGAAGAGGAAGCGGTCGAACACTTGCTTGCACTTATCAAGTCAGACCAGAACAAAGCCCAAACCAAGGATTAAGGTTTGATAGACAAAGGTCATCATCAGCGTAGATCGCCATCTAACCAACGGTGGGAGCGTCCCTCCCATCTCGTTTCCTACCATGGTGCTAACGCCTAATACAAGTGATGCTAACGCTCAGTACCACCCATACTAAGCATAGACACTAATAGTGCAGGGGCCTAACAACATTGTAATCAATGGTTCACTCCATGCTACGACAGCCAATAATGACACAATATCAGTCAATAGTTTAACTGTCAAAAAGCATGCACTTTGTAGGAGGCGATAACAGACACGAGACTTAAAGATTGAAAATAAATAGTAAATAAAGATTAGATAATCAGACTGAAAACGACGATTAATCTGATTGAAAGATTGTACCAAATGGGCTAATTTGCCTAACAAGCGCAACAATACACCCACGTAACAACTTGATTTACCGATATTTATCCTCAATGTTAAAACTAAACAAAGTACGAATGTAGCGTAGATTCTGCTTGTTTCTTTCCTTATAAAAGACTATCTTTGCACTATGAAGATATTGGAGGAGATAAAGAAACTATGCCTGAGTCGCTACAACCTGTTCGTTATTGGCGTACAGGTAGCCATTTATGTACTTCTTGTTTCTATCTGGTCGTTGGTGATTATGCTGCTTGAACACGATGTCAAAGCAGCAAAAGAGTCAATGTGTGTCAACTCCTTTGTGCTCTTCTTACTACTGATAGTCTTCATGGTCAATTTCTATCTACTTGTTCCTTACCTCTTTGAAACGAAGAATAAGACCAAACACTGGGCCTTCTGGATTATCAACCTACTGTTCATAACTTTGTGGAACCACCATATCTTCAGCATATATAACGAAGACATGCCCAATGCTCCTATCCGAGTAGGGTTCTATCAGTTTGGTGTTATGTGGATGATCCTCAACTATACGATGGTAGTTGCTGCTATCTTCGTAAGGTATTATATCCGACATAACATACTGAGAAGGCAACTTAGAGAGGAGAAACAGAAGATGACAGAGGCCGAATTGGCATGGCTTAAGAACCAACTGAACCCTCACTTCCTCTTTAACACACTCAATAACATATCGTCGCTCACCCAGACAAGTCCCAACAATGCCCAAAAGGCTATCGAACAACTGTCTGAACTGCTGCGCTATGCACTCTATGAAACGCAGCCGAAGGAGGTGAGTCTAAATGGTGAGATAGCTTTCATCAAGAACTATATCAACCTGATGAGAATACGGTATGGCAGTAACGTAGAGATAAAGAGCCAATTCGTCATCCATAACTCACAGTTGCTCATTGCGCCATTAGTATTCCTTACGCCCGTAGAGAATGCTTTTAAGCATGGTATAAGCGCCAATAAACCATCGTTTGTCAACATCTCTATCACAGAAGACAACGGTAAGATAGTATTCCTTTGTGAGAACAGTAACTATCCAAAAAACGACACTGACAAGAGTGGAAAGGGTATAGGATTAGAGAATATGTACCGCCGTTTGGAGTTAATATACCCCGAACGCTATCACATCGAACAGCGTATTACACCAGAGGTTTACCACCTCAAGATTATTATTAAGCCGTAAGATAATTGCAATCAGCACTCCCTCTCACAATTCATCACCACCCATCATTCAACACCAAACACCCATCAATCCAACACCCAACACCCATATAAACAATTCATCAACACCCAACATTCACCACCCAACACCCATCACCCTATCCCCACCCATGTTACTCCATAATCAAACACAAGCTATTCAGCGCATGAACACGCTGGCCAAGGAAGGTAAAGACTTTCTTTATCATTAATTATAGAGCCGATAGCGCCTACATAGAGGAGTTTACGAACATAGACCCACGTGAACTGCTTTTTTCTTTCCCAACTCTTTCTAATATACCAGAGGTCGAAAGCTATAGCAACGAGGCTGTCGAATGGCATACTGAACCACTCACAAGAGAAGACTATGAGCACCGCATCAATCTTGTCAAGCAAAGAGAGCGTGAAGGCGACAGCTATTTAGCCAACTTGACCTGCAAGATTCCCATACGAACAAACCTCTCTCTGCATGATATCTTTATGCGATCAAAGGCCTTATATCGCTGTTGGATGAAAGAGAAATTCGTTTGTTTCTCCCCTGAAATATTCGTTCGCATCAACAGAGAAGGACTTATCAGCTCCTTCCCAATGAAGGGTACGATTGATGCAACACGCCCTGACGCTGAGAAGGAACTGATGGAGAATAAGAAGGAGGCGGCCGAACACGCTACTATCGTTGACCTTATCCGTAATGATCTGAGCATGATAGCAGAGAAGGTGCAAGTGAAACGCTATCGATATGTCGACCATCTGACGACTAACAAGGGTGAAATCCTTCAGACAAGTTCAGAGATTATAGGACAGCTCCCTACAGACTATCGTGAAAACATCGGTACGCTTCTCTTCCGTTTGCTCCCTGCTGGCTCCATTACGGGTGCTCCTAAGCCACGCACAATGGAGATTATCGATGAGGCTGAGGGCTATGAAAGAGACTTTTATACGGGTGTGATGGGTTGTTATAACCAAGGACAATTAGACAGTGCGGTGATGATTCGCTTTATTGATCAGGATAAAGACGGACAGCTTCACTACAAGGCTGGAGGCGGCATTACGGCTCAGAGCAATAACGATGACGAATATAAAGAGGTGATAGAGAAGGTTTATGTGCCAATATATTGAGACAATAAGGGTGGTAGACGGCTGTGTCTGTAATCTTGTCTACCACGAACAGCGGATGAACCGCACACGAAAAGAGATGTTAGGACAGCCAGAGCCGTTATGCATAGCTGACCTTCTAAAGGCCGTTAGCTTACCGATGGGATGTTCGAAGCTACGCTTTGTCTATGATAAAGAGGGTATTCACAATATCACTTGTACACCTTATACCTGCAGAGAAGTCCGCTCCTTGCACCTTGTCTACGACAACAATATCAGCTATCCCTACAAGAGTACTGACCGCTCGGCACTTAACGAACTAAAAAAACAGCAAGGTGACTGTGACGAAATACTTATTGTTCGCAACAATCACCTTACAGATACATCCTATACTAACATTGCTCTCTATGATGGCGAACAATGGTTTACACCCTCTACACCGCTCCTCTGCGGTACAATGCGGCAACGACTGCTTGATTGTGGACTGCTTCAAGAGCGTGAAATCAGTGTTTCAGACATCCCTAACTATCAGTATATAAGCCTCTTCAATGCCATGATTTCATTGGGAGAAATTATCCTTCCTATTGATAGAATTAGGTAAACAGCGAATTACTTTCACGACAAGAAATATTTTTTTTCATGACAATAAATATTTTTTTCATGAAGAAAAATATTTTTCTTCATGAAAATAATTCGATAACAACAGTTGCCTTTATGAGCAAAGTAAGGGATAACCCTACTCATAAACCTACTTTTTTGTGCTTATCTACGTGACTTAAAATACATGAAAATAAGTATAATCGCAGCGAAAATGATAATCTTCACTATAAGAGAAAGGATACGTCTTGACTTTTCTCGTGGGTCATAAAAATCACCACTTATGGTTCCACGCTGTCGACATGTGCTATTATCATCTGGGAAGATGGTACTTTCTCTACTCCTATCTTTGCTTGGATTAGAAAGATACTTACCCATATAAGCCTTATATGCCACCTCTTTTATCTCTCGTTTATTTGTTTGCTGTAAAGCAGTATAACGACTAACAAAACGCTGATAGAGTGGGTCATCGGCTCCACGCACCATCTTCATGTAGTTCAGTTTACCCCTTAGAACAGCATTAAGAGGTACACAATGCTGATGTCCCTTTGTCTTTCCATGCTGCTGCCTGTAGCTCTTCCACGCAGCCCGACAGGCATCTTCATAGCCATAACGCTCCCAGATATACAACAAAGAACGGATTTCACGCACATAACGGCGGCTTATATTCACCTTTTCAGTTACCATCAAGCCTGTTACCTCCTGCCGTCTTCCACGGCGTTGTAGGTGGGTTTTCTCTTCATTCAGTCGGAAACCATAACGCTCAACAATAGCCTTAACCTGCTGTACAAGCTCTCCCTGCGGACGAAGGATGTCTGTGTCAGCACTGAAAGTGAGGTCATCAGCATAACGGGTAAAGGTGATGCCTTGTGCAGTAGCTATGCTCGCTATCTCCTTATCCATCTCCCGACAAATAAAGTTCGACAGCGTTGGCGATGTTGCAAAGCCCTGTGCCAATACCTCTTCATTGTTCTTTGTGCGCACAGTAGCCAGTCCTGAGACGAGTTTTGCAGCCAATGACGAGAAGCCAAAAGGCTCTGCCATCAAGCAGTCAGCCACCTGCTGGCGTGTAATAGTGGGGAAGAAATCCTTTAAATCAAGATTCAGAATATAACGTTTGCCCACATGTGGACGTGCATTATCAACCACAGAACGACCACAAACGAAACCGAATGCCCAAGGAGTAGGCTCATCATAGGTCTGAAGAACTATATTCAACGCATGCAGAATATCATGAAGTGCCCCTTTCGGTGCGGTAATCTCACGATAGCCACCATGCTTTTTGCGAAGTAGGAAAGTCTTACAACGTCGTTGTACATTATTGGTATCAGCTAAAAAACTTAGTTGTTTCGCACGAAAAACATAATAGGGATAAGGCTCGCTCAGTTCGTTCAGTAGCTTAGCAAGTTCTTGCGAATCACTTAAATAACGCAACCGACGATCAAAATCAGCCTTTGTATAGTTTCTTGCATTTACTGTTTTAGTTGCCATAGTGCACTTATTAAAAACAAAAAAATAGGAACGCTGTAAGGGAATTACTTTTATCGTGAACCTTCGTTAACGATAATAACAATACTTCGTATCAAACTCCAGCGAATACGCCGGAAACTACTTCTAATTCTTTCAGACGTTCCTATCTGTGGCAAAGATAGATATTATAATTAAAACAGCAAAATTTTTCAACTATTAAATTATAGTTTTAAAATATTTGTTGAGCCTTGGTAAAACGGTTATAAATCATTAGGAATCAAGTAATCTAATATTTTGAATGCTGAAAACAAGTCTATCTTCTTTACTAAATAAAGCCTTCGAGGACTTGTATTTATCCTCATAAAACAATACTTTTGCACACGATAAATAAAAAATTTTATCCCAATTATGTAGTTTTTCATTTACTACGTGCGTCTAATGAGCAAAAATCAACCTATCAACAGATGGACAACCTACAAAATGAACAAGACTTCTCACGAATCGTGAGAGAACATAAAAGCACCATCTACACCGTGTGCTATATGTTCTCAAAGGATGAAGATGAGGTGAACGACCTCTTTCAAGAGGTATTGATAAACCTTTGGAAGGGTCTGCAGAACTTCCGAGGAGAAAGCGATGTACGCACGTGGCTCTATCGTATCAGCCTCAACACTTGCATCTCTTGTGACCGAAAGAAACGGAAACGGAAAACGATTCCACTTACGATGAACATCAATCCCTTTACGGATAGCGATGATGACAGCCGACAGATACAGCAATTTAACCGTCGTATCAGCCAGTTAGGTCCTTTCGACCGAGCTATCATCCTCCTTTGGTTGGAGAATATGAGCTATGAAGAGATTGGCGAAATCGTCGGTATCAGTACGAAGAATGTCTCCGTAAGACTATTCAGAATCAAAGAGAAACTGAAGAAAACGAGTGAAACAACAAAGGAGTAGGGGAGTAACCATTAATGAATGGGATTAGTCTTATTGGTCTTATTAGCCCTATTAGGGCAATTGGCCCAATTAGCCCAATACCCTACAAAGCTTAACAATCACATTAAAAAGAAAACTACAATGGAAACAAAGCATACAGAGTTTGAGGAAATGCGTCAGCAATTGGATATCCTCAAAAATAAACTTGACAATCAAACACTCATCAACGATAAGCTTATCAGACAGTCAATGCTCAATAAGATGTCGTTTATGAAGAAATATACTTGGGTTTCACTCTTAATGTTACCATATACTTATTATTTCTATTATAAATTTCGGGATATGTTTTACATCTCTTGGTGGTTCTACGGATTCACCCTTATATTATTGACTTTCAGTGTTTGTCTCGATGCTTATATCAACCATGTCAATAAGAAAGACTTTCTGAATGGTGACCTCATAGCAGCATCCTTACAAATGCAACGAATGAAAAAACTCCGTAAAAAGTCCCTATTATATGGTTTACCCTTAATGACAATATGGGTTTCATGGTTATTTATAGAATTATACAATGGCTCAAGTGCTGCGAATGGAGGAGCAAATACTTCCTTATTTTATGGTGCAATGGTTGGTGGTGGCGTTGGCTTAATCGCCGGAGTAGCCATCGGTATATGGTTATATCTTCGTATGCAACGCATTAACTCGGATATCATCCAACAAATTGATGAACTTACAAAAGGGACAGAATAAAGAGGAATAAAGAGGAATAAAGACAGAGTAACATATAAACAAAGTGAGGGTAACATAAGAACTTATTGCTTGTTCTTATGTTACTCTGTTTTTTTAACCTTTTATTCTTCCCTTAAATCCAATGAACTATAGCAGCAATTAAAGAATTGTTATACCCAACAAATAGATCTTTTACACCCAGCTGCTGGGTCCTATCGTACCCAGCGGTTGGGTACGATAGGACTTGTTCGCTGGGTACGATAGGACTTATTCGCTGGGTTGTCTGGAGCTTTTTAGTAAAAGCTTAAGAACTTTTTAGTAAAAGCTTAAGAGCTTTTTAGCAAAAACTTAAGAGCTTTTCAGTAAAAGCTTAGGAGCTTAAAACAAGCAATTAATAAGGTCTTTTCCAACTTTTAAGACAATTTATTGTATTAAGGGGTTGGGAAAATCCTTCCTCATTCGTTATAAAGATGAGAACAGATAAAAACGAATAGATATCTATGTCAAAAGAAGAAACCATTGAGCACCTGTTCCGAATGCACTACGGTGCAATGTTCAGACTGGCAGTAGCAATGCTGCACGATTCTGATGAGGCAAAAGATGCCGTGAGTGAGGTGTTTGCACGATTATTCCGTGACAATACTCACCTGCCTAAGAAAGGAACAAGTGGCTATCTGCTTGTAAGTGTACGCAATCAGTGTTTAGATATCATCAGACAGAAACAGATGAGAGAGCGTATTAATAAGCTGTTAACAACAGAAACAGAACCTGACTTATCGCACGTACAGCACCAGACTGATCGATACATGGCATTATTGGCATTTGCAGATAGTAAGCTGACATCACAGACGCGCACAGTCTTCCGTCTACGCTTTGATCAGAGACTATCTTATAAAGCCATTGCAGAACAAACTGGCATCAGTGAAGCTGCCGTATACAAGCACTTAGCACAGGCAATTAAGAAGATGAAAGAACAATTTAATCCTAACCAGAAATGAAGAAAGATAATTACGGACAGATGGAAAGGTTGCTTGACATGATGGAGCATCCTGACCAATATACTGATGAACAGCTTAATGAACTGTTGCGTGATGACGAGTTGAGGCAAACGTATCAGCTTATATCAGACACTACCAGTGCATACGAGTATAGACGGACTTCCGATAAACTGACAGATGAAATCATAGAAGAGGAATGGCACAAGGTAATGGAAAAAAAGTCTACTTCCAGACCTATACACCGCTATTACAGACAGATAGCAGCAGTAGTCATTGGTATTCTCACTGTATCGGGAATTGCCATAGCTGCAGTTAGCATTGTCAAAGGTGGTAGAAACAGTTGGCAACGGATTCAGCTGTTACAGTCACAAACAACATAGCTCATACAAAAACATTAAGGGAAAAAGACTCTACACGCACAACTGCCACATATAGCAAGCTGGAAGAAAAGAGAGTAGGAGAGATACTTCCTCCCAAACAGTTTGATAATGTTATGTTACAGGACATTGTTCAAGAAATATCAGATTACTATGGGATAAAAACTGTCTGTCGTAACCCAGAAGTAGGACAGCTACGTTTGCGCTTTCTTTGGAACAGAGACCAAAGTGTAGAACACGCAGTAAAGACACTAAACATGTTTGAAAAAGTACAGCTAACTTTGGCTGACAGTACAATCACCATAGAATAAAACACTATGAGAAAGCATCTCTTTCTTGGTATACTGCTACTGATTGTCTGTGGTGTACAGGCGCAGCATATTACCCGAAACTATAATAAGACATCCCTACCACATGTGCTGACTGATATTGACAATGCCAGCCAAAGGTATACAATCAACTTCATATATAATGAATTAGAGGATTTTACAGTCACTGTAAACCTACGTAACCGCACCGTCCCCGAAGCAATACGGGAGGTATTGGGTTTCTATCCCATGCGCATGACCGTCAGTGATAGCCTTATCTTCGTAGAATGTACACAAAAAGTACCTACAAAGGTCATTGGACACATTGTTGATCAGCACAACCAGCCTGTACCGTTTGCCAATGTTGCTTTGTTGAATCCATCAGATTCCAGTTTCGTCAATGGCGGAGTAACCAATAATGGGGGCGACTTTGTCATTCCATGTAGTCAACGGAAGATTTTACTGCGGGTTTCTTTCGTTGGATTCGGCACCTACTATAAGCTGGTTAATGTCGGCAATATTGGTACTGTCCGTATGAAGCCTGACCCATATACACTGAAGTCCGTGACAGTAAAAGGTATGCGCCGAGTTATTAAAAATGATGTTGACCGACTGCAATATCTCGTCAGTAATGACCCTTTCTCCAAGGGGATGAATGGTATAGAAGTGATGGGGCGTGTACCAATGCTAAATGTCAGTGACGAAAGTGTCAGCATCGTAGGTAAGGGCATTACCCATATCATGCTTGATGGACATATCCTTGAAATGACTGCCGATGCTGTAAAGGCAAAACTCCGCAGCTTGAAGGCAGAAGATATTGAGCGTATAGAGGTGATAACTATTCCACCAGCAAAATATAAGGCAGAAGCCAATGCGGGATACATCAACATCGTCATGAAGCGTGACCAGTCGAAAGGGTGGAGTGGGAGTATCAGCGAGGAGGTGCAGCGGCAGTACCGTGGGCGGTATTTCCAGGATATAAACCTCAACTATGCCGGCAGGAAATTTGAGCTGTCCACAGGTCTGGGAATGTCTTTGGATAAAGTAATCAACGAGTCTTACTGTGTCTATGACTTCAAAGACGGTCATCAGCGCAGTACAAGAAAGCGGACCATAGCCCCCTGGCCGTCGTATAATGCAGATGCCATCGTGAAATATCATGCCACCCGGCGGTTGGAACTGGGTGTTATGGCATCAGTCTATGCCGACCACACCTCTCCCCGGCACACGTTTGTTTCAATCAACAAGGACACGACATTTACGACAGCTCATGCCCCGGCTGTCTGGAACGACAACATAAGTACGACACTGTATGCAGAATACAAGCTCGACTCATTGGAGAAGACACTCAATGTGAACTATAATTTCTTCAACAGCAATGCTCCCACACAAAGCGAAAACGTATCGGTAACAAACGGAATGACTGAATCACTACGCAATAAAAGCAAGGCAAATTACAAGATAAATGCCTTAAAACTTGATATTTCCCTTCCCTTCAAGCATCTCTATATGGAGACTGGGGTATCTTTCTCAGCCATCCGCAATAAAACAAGTCTGATGCTGGAGAACCTTGCCAACGGACAGTGGAGATACAATGCAGATGAAAGTAATGAATTCTTGTATAAGGAACGAACCCTCGCTGCCTATTTATCGGCAAAGAAACTGCTCACAGAAAAAATCCAGATACAAGCTGGACTACGCTACGAACATACATGGACGGAAAGCAACCAGCTTACACAAAGACAAATCAGTCGCAGTCATTACGGACGCTTCTATCCCACGCTGCACCTGAACTGGCAATTGAAAGGGAATCAGAATATGGCATTTGCTGCCAACTGGGGGATAGAACGACCCGATTTCAACGACCTCAATCCTTTCCGTATCTATACATCTACCACTGATTACATGACAGGAAACCCTTATCTCGCAGCTGCCTATACTCGCAACATGGAGATAAACTACAGCAATGGGAAAGGACTTTATGCCGTTCTCTACAGCAGTCATGGCAAAGGGGAGACAGGCTGGAGAACCACATTCCTCGCAAACGGAAGTCAGGTAACCGGTCCCTATGACGGCCTGCGCCATGAAAAGACAGGTATCTATGCTAATTATAACCGCAATGTCCTGACATGGCTGAACCTTAACATAGGAGGAGAAATATATTACTATGATTCTCACTCCGATTACAAAACGGACGTGTTACAGATACATGGATGGGGTAAGCGTGCTGAAGGTTCGCTCTCTTTCATGCTCAACCATCAGAAAACACTCATTGCCGAGTTCAACTATCGTCACAGGTTCCGAGAGTATTTTGCACAAACTCAAAGTGATTCTCATGCTTACCTCAGGATGAGCCTTAAATACAGTTGTTTAGACGACCGTTTAAAAATAAGTTTTACCATTGGTGATCCCTTCCATCAGAATATCAATCGAAATACCATATTCTATCAAGAATATACTAACACGAACCGATTTGATAATCATTCTCGATATATCGGACTTCGTGCTACATGGTCTTTTGGTGGCAAACAGGTTCATCGTACCTATCATGACAACCGTGATACAGAATCACAGCGCGCAAAGTAGGAAAGAGAATAAGTAAAAACTACAGAGTAGCACACAAAGGATGAGACAGCAACAACATTAAGCGGCATGAGAAATAACTCTTAGCTTTAGACTATAATCATTTTTCCTGTCACATCTGTCAGTATTATAAAATACATATATATCTGGAAACTAAGCAAATAGTCTTAAATGTTAAAAGTGACAGCAAAATAAAATTGTTCTTGCATATACATTAGTTCAATAGTGCTTCGCAGTATTGTACAGTTGTGAGTATTATCAGAATAGCTAAGTTGGATTAGAAAAAGCAAATTCTTATTTCTATGACATGATAAAAAGACAGGGTAACAAAGAAACTAATCTGAGTTGTTCACTTTGTTACCTTGTCTTTTTATGTTCTTTTTTCTCTTATCAATCTATTCTTTCAATCATTATTTGAACATTTCAATTCTCGCAAGTTTTTGAAGAACTTGCAAGAATTGGCAGGTGTTTGATAGATTGATTAAGCCTTACCCTTTCAGTATCTTCTTAATATCATTCAGCTTATTAAGGGCTTCAACAGGTGTAAGATTGTTGACATCAAGACCGAGGATTTCGTCACGAATCTGTGTGAGGACGGGATCATCGAGTTGGAAGAAGGAGAGTTGAACACCTTCTCTGCTCTGATCAAGACGCTCAACGGCAGCCTTACCGACACTACCTACTTGTGAATTATCCTTTTCAAGTTCCTTAAGTATAATGTTTGCACGCTTAACAATAGAACGAGGCATACCCGCTATCTCCGCTACATGAATACCAAAGGAATGTTCACTACCGCCTTTCTCCAACTTACGAACGAAGATTATCTTTCCATCCACTTCCTTCACAGAGACGTTAAAGTTCTTGATACGAGGGAAATTCTTCTCCATCTCGTTCAATTCATGGTAGTGTGTAGCAAAGAGGGTACGAGCTTGTGCACGTGAATGTTCGTGTAGATACTCTACAATCGCCCATGCAATGCTAATGCCATCATACGTACTTGTACCACGTCCAAGCTCGTCAAAGAGTACAAGAGAGCGTGGAGTGACGTTATTAAGAATGTTTGAAGCCTCCGTCATCTCAACCATAAAGGTTGATTCTCCTAATGAAATGTTATCCGAAGCACCCACACGTGTGAAGATTTTATCCACCATTCCGATGCGAGCTCGTTCAGCAGGAACAAAGCAACCTATCTGTGCCAACAATACAATAAGGGCTGTCTGTCGCAGTAAGGCAGACTTACCTGCCATATTCGGACCCGTAATCATCATTATCTGTTGGCGTTCCGTATCAAGCAATACATCATTAGGCACATACTGTTCACCTATCGGCAGCTGTGTTTCAATCACTGGATGGCGACCTTGTTTAATGTCTAATACCTCCGAATCGTCCACTACTGGGCGTACATAACGCTGCATCTGTGATACCTTCATAAAGGAAAGAAGACAGTCAAGATGGGCAATAAGATTGGCATTAATCTGTATCTGCGGAATAAACTCCTGCATATCCTGTATCAGCTCCATATAAAGCTGAGTCTCCAAAGCCAATATCTTCTCGTCAGCACCAAGTATCTTCTCCTCGTATTCTTTAAGTTCAGGGGTGATATAACGCTCTGCCTGCGCCAGCGTTTGCTTACGAATCCAATTCTCAGGCACCTTATCTTTAAAGGTATTGCGCACCTCCAAGTAATAGCCGAACACGTTATTAAATCCTATTTTCAGCGAGGTAATACCCGTCTGTTCTACTTCCTTCTCTTGAATCTCCAATAGATACTGTTTTCCATTATCACGAATAGAACGCAAGTCATCAAGCTCCTGGTTATAACCCAAGGCTATCACATTACCTTTCGCAACCAACTGTGGAGGGTCGGCCTGTATCTCCTTTTCTATTCTATCACGTAAAGACTCACAGAGATTCAGCTGTTCTCCAATCCTCTTCAGCGTATCACTCTTTGCATAAAGGCAAGCTGTCTTAACCGGTTGGATAGCCATAAGGGCATTCTTCAGCTGTACTACCTCACGAGGTGACACACGACCGACAGCTACCTTTGATATAATACGCTCTAAGTCACCAATGCGATGGAACTGTTCATTGATACACTCACGGAAATCAGGCTCTCGAAAGAGATAATCAACCACGTCTAAACGCTCATTGATAGGCTTTTCATCCTTCAGTGGGAACACCATCCAACGGCGCAACATACGTCCTCCCATCGGCGTAACCGTATTGTCTATGACATTCAAAAGCGATGAACCATCCTCATTCATTGGGGCTATCAGCTCCAAAGAACGGATAGTGAAGCGGTCCATACGCACGTATTTATCTTCTTCAATACGTGCTAAGGAAGTAATATGATTGATGTGTGTGTGCTGTGTTATCTCTAAATACTGCAGAATAGAACCTGCTGCAACAATTCCATTATTGAGATGGTCGACACCGAAACCCTTTAGATTCTTTGTTCCGAAATGCTTTAGTAGCTTCTGTCGTGCCGTCTGGTCAGTAAACACCCAATCGTCCATCTCGAACGTACAAAGGCGTGTACCGAAGTAGCGTTCGAACTCTTGTTTCTTCGCACGGTCGAAGAGTACTTCCTTTGGTTGGAAATTTCCTAATAGCTTTTCGACGTAGTCAAAGGTGCCTTCACCTGTTAGGAACTCTCCTGTAGATATATCTAAGAAACTAACACCACATGACCCTTTACCGAAATGTACCGCAGCAAGGAAGTTATTTTCCTTATAGTTCAGTACGTTGTCGCTCATGGCAACACCTGGAGTGACAAGTTCTGTGATACCACGCTTCACCATCTTGTCCATTGCCGACAAACCCTTCTTGCCTTTGATAGCCTCACGTTTCTTCTTTGGGTCTTCTAATTGGTCACAGATAGCTACACGCTTTCCAGCACGGATAAGCTTAGGAAGATAAGTATCAAGGGCATGATGGGGGAAACCAGCCATCTCTATCGAGTCGCCACTACCACCATTATTACGACGTGTAAGGGTAATACCGAGTATTCTTGACGAATCCACAGCATCCTCACCATACGTCTCATAGAAGTCACCACACCTAAAGAGCATCAATGCACCAGGGTGTTGTGCCTTCATTGAGAAGAACTGTTTCATCATTGGGGTAAGTCCCTTATCATCTTTTGCCATATCTTTTACTTCCTTATTAAGTCTTTTCTTATTTTATCCTTAGACTTACAAAATTACAAAAATAAGGAGGAAAGCCCAAACAATCCACTGTTTTTCATCGTCTTTTTAATATCTACTTACAGAAATAAATAGGTTCTTCCGTTAAATGTGTGGATGCTTTTCGTATTGCTTTAACGGAAAAATCGAAGTTACTCATTAAACAAAAACATAGCTAAGACAGTCAACTATCTGTCCTATCATCATCCTCTAACATTGAAAATCATTTCTTTTTAGACTTCGAAAATATACAGATAGGAGTTTGAAAAATCATTACATAATTTCGAGTAAAACATCTATAACTAACAGCAAAACCACATACAAAAATCAAGTATGTAATCAACAGCAAATCAATTAGTTATAAACAGTAAAGTAAAAGATGCCTAATTGGACTTCAGAAGGGCGTTAGTAAGGGTCTTAAAGGGCATCTTTTGCAAGCCAAAAGGGCGTCTTTTAGAAGCTAAAAGAGCATGTACTGGTTTTGAACTGTATAATAATAATTTACAAGCCTCAACTAATTACTATTCATAAAACAAATTGCACGAATACTCATTGATAAGGAATATTCGTGCAATTAGCGTAATTCGTAGTCGAAAGCGAGTTATGGTAGTTTTCCTTCTTTCCCTCTTGAGCGTAAGATTGACCATACACCGAGGGCAATAAGAGGAATACTTAATATCTGTCCCATATCGATTGGCAGACCTGCCTCAAATGCTTCCTGTATCTCCTTAGTATATTCTATAAAGAAACGGAAGGTGAAGATAAGTGTAAGACAGAGTCCGAAATAAAGTCCTGTACCCACTTTCTTAGGATATTTCCTATATATGAAATAAATAAAAAGGAAGATAATTAAGTAGGCTATTGCCTCATAGAGCTGTCCTGGATGGCGTGGTTTATCGTCTACATTATAGAAGATAAAAGCCCAAGGAACGTCTGTGACCTTACCGATAATCTCTGAATTCATCAGGTTTCCAAGGCGAATAAAGCAGGCTGTGATACCTGATACGATACCGAAGAAGTCAAGTACTACCCACGTATTCATCTTCGTCCTGCGAATATAAAGGAAGAGGGCAATCAGTAATCCAGCCACTCCACCGTGCGATGCGAGTCCTTGATAACCCACATACTTCCATGAACCGTCAGCCATTTCACGAATAGGAATAAAGATAGTCATGATTCCTTTCCAAGAAGTGAGGAACTCCTCTGGTTCATAAAAGAGACAATGACCCAAGCGGGCACCAAGTAATACACCAAAGAAGACATAGAGGAAGAGTGGATCAAACTGTGATGGAGGGAATTTATGACGCTTAAAGCCACTGCATCATAAAATATCCCAAGGCAAGACCTACTAACCAACACATTCCATACCAACGAATAGGAAGAGAACCAAGCTGGAAAATCACTTCACTTGGCTGCCATGCAATATAAAGTAGATTGTTCATAGTTATGCTGTTAAAAGTGAAGATAGCACCAATAATTATCCCCCTCTCTGAGTAGAGAGGGGTTAAATAGGGGCTATACATTAAATCTAAAGTGCATGATGTCACCGTCTTGTACAACGTACTCCTTACCTTCGATACCGAGTTTACCAGCCTCACGAATAGCTGCCTCAGAACCATATTTGATGTAATCGTCGTACTTGATGACCTCTGCACGAATGAATCCCTTCTCAAAGTCGGTATGGATAACACCCGCACACTGCGGTGCTTTCCAACCTTTATGGAAGGTCCATGCCTTTACTTCCATCTCACCAGCGGTGATAAAGGTCTGGAGGTTGAGCAGATGATATGCTTTTTTAATGAGTCGGCTCACACCACTCTCTTCCAAGCCAAGCTCGTCAAGGAACATTTTCTTATCCTCATAGCTCTCCAAAGAAGCGATATCTTCCTCTGTCTTAGCAGCGATAATCATTGCTTCAGCACCTTCTTCAGCTGCAATCTTCTCAATCATCTGACTGTACTCATTACCTGTCTTCGCACTTGATTCGTCTACATTGCAAACGTAAAGTACAGGTTTTGTTGTCAAGAGGAAGAGGTCGTGCGCTGCTTGCTGTTCTTCCTTGCTTTCAAACTCAACGCTACGAGCATTCTTACCCTGCTCTAACACTTCCTTATAAGCCTCCAAGACAGATACCATTACCTTAGCATCTTTATTGCCTGCAGCAGCAACTTTCTGCTGTTTAGCAAGCTGTGCCTCGATGGTCTCAAGGTCTTTAAGCTGCAACTCTGTATCGATAATCTCCTTATCTTCAATTGGGTTGACTGCCATACCACCCTCACGTACCACGTTATCGTCCTCGAAACAGCGGATTACATGAATGATAGCATCGCACTCACGGATATTGCCAAGGAACTTGTTACCCAATCCTTCACCCTTTGAAGCACCCTTAACGAGCCCTGCAATGTCGACAATCTCACAGGTAGCAGGTACGATTCGTCCTGGATGAACAATCTCAGCGAGCTTATTCAAACGCTCGTCAGGAACGGTGATAACGCCGAGGTTCGGCTCAATCGTACAGAAAGGGAAGTTAGCTGCTTGTGCTTTGGCACTGCTCAAGCAGTTGAAAAGAGTAGACTTACCTACGTTTGGCAGTCCTACTATACCACATTTTAATGCCATATCTTAAATAAACGTTTATTTCTTTTGTACTTACATGAGGCAAACAAGGCCAAAGGAAATTATCTTTCTATTTGCTCTATGTTGCTTATTAGCTGCAAAATTACATAATAAATTCGATATAAGCGAGAAGAAGAGGAAATAAGGTAGATTACTCATAAAGTCCATCTCTTCTCTATCCTACGATTATAGGGATATAACGCATGTATTACGTTATATCCCTATAAGTAGGAGGTAGGATTCTATATCAACCTTAATAAAAACCTATCCTTTATATATATAAGATAAGACTATACCTAAGTCTTGCTTATTTCACCTCTGATGTAATCGGACTGTTAATACCCTTCATTGAAACAAGGAACGCCTTAGCAGAACCGAACTTCAAGCGCATATCAAGTCGAACGGGGATATGGTTGCTGTCGTCCGTTACATAGAAGTTAGCTATTTCACGCCATTTATCATCCTCATATTCATAATAAGTGAGACGCAAACAACGATACTTATGATCATTATCAGCTTTGATGTTCTCCTTACCACCATAGACAATGCGAGCAGTATGACGGCTATTACCATCCACGATAGGGAACTTCACTACCTCACCTTTCTTCCAGTTCTCTGGGTTAAAACTACGTGCACGAAGGAAGATACTCATCATATCGAAAGAACAATCATCATGAGTATTTTCCATCCATTGATGTTTTCCTTCATGATTAATCCTATGCTGACGTATCTTACATCTACCATTTGGATAAGAGTAGAACACCTCATCCACCGTATAGCGCTTTCCTTCCCTTGCTCCCTTACGGAAGTATAGCGGCTCCATCTGCTTTGAGTTGTATGCAAGCAACGTATCTCTCAATATAAAGTAGTCATCAAGCTTACCATTACCACGTGTTGTCAATGAAGCACGATAAGCCGGAGTACCCTTATAAGTAGAGGAGACTGTGTACCAAGAAGCCGTACCTGCCTTCACCCATATAAACTTCCAGTTATAATAAAGGTTGTATGTTAGATACTCCCCACTACTAAAAGCCGTATTACGAAATGTACACTGTGCGGTGCTGCTGACGGCTATCATCGCAAACAAACATACTATATAAATCTTCAACTTTCCCATATTCTCCGTTTTATCCGTTCAACTTTAATATTATTCTTTATTTCTCTCTAAAAGAAAAAAGAATGTTTTAGTATGATGGCTTGTGGATTAGTGCAGAACTTTTCAGCCGTTTTCTTGCCTGGAAACTTATCAAACTTAGAGGTTACTTTATTAACAAGTTATTCTCATGTCTACCGTTTGATATTCAGGTACTATACTGAGTTATCAACATTATCCACAGTTGATGCAAAGATAATAAGTTTATATCTTTTTTGATATGTAAGTTGTGTAAAACTTCTATAAAACTGTATTAATAACCCTGTGGATATCCACAAAGAACCTTCTTCTCCTATTGCTGTGTGGATATCCACAGACTTATAAAGTAGTTATCAACATAGTTTTCCACAGAGTTATCAACAGTTATTGACGAAGAAGTTATATGTTTTTATGCGATACTGATTTCTTCTCTATGTTAGTTATGTGTGTTTTAAAATCCATTCTAAAAACTTTTATTTTCTTCTCCGATATATGGAATGATAAAGACTACCTAACACAAGATTTTATAACAACTTATACAAGATTATTTTTTATATTTAATTGCTGTTATTTTTAATATTTCGTGTAATACTACTGACTATTAATAAGTTAAGTGATAAGTTTTGATGACAGTAATGAAAACAACTTTTGTTTTGCTTGAAAATACTTCTTATCGGAACAGAGTGACAACTTGATGCAATCATACTTAACTAAGCACTAATCTTGTTGAGGCTTAACGATAATATAAAAGATGTAGAAGAAAGATAGAATATGTGTTTAATAAAGTATTAGACAACCAAAGGTTGATAACACTCCCTTGGTATCTTCCATTCTGACAGTTAGATAGATATAAAATAAAAGTTCACAATTAAGAATTATTATAAGCTTCAATTCTTAATATTATGGTAAGGATGATTTCCTTTCATAATACCTGAAATAAACAATTATAATTCTTAATTGTGAACTATCTGATACCTCAATTCCGCAGCATTATTCTTTGCGATCTACTTTTATATATTGACGTGACATTTTGGTATTTATCCATTGATTTGGGAATTTTCCAGGGTTCTTGGTTCTTGCATAGGCATGAAATCCCCCCACCCAAACCAATGGGGAAGTATGAAAACACCACAAAGAAATACTGTTTATTCAAGGAATACTTCAGCGTAGTAGGTTTTATTTGTATACAGGTTTAGAACGTTCTGCCTTCCCGTTCGCACCCATTTTGCTGGAACGCTGACAAAATGCAGGATAAAGGCTTTCAGTCTGCTTGTCTTTTTCAATGGCTTGACCTTTTCGCTGATATGACGGACGAGATAGAGATAGAAGTTCTTCAGCATAGCGGTAACCATCATGAAAACCATGTTCTCAGCCATAAAGGAAAATGGCAGATGTGACCATCCAAAGTCATTGTTCTGTATGTCGAAGTTCTTTTCACTTGCCCCACGCTCATTATAAAATGTAATGATGTCTTTCTCGGTAGACATCCAGTTATTGGTGAGGATACAGCGGTATGTGTATATTACTCCGAACATATCCGTCCGTTGCTTGCCCTCCTTGTCTTTCAAAGGACTACGCTGTACGACAAGCCTGTATGACTTTCCTTCTATTAAGCTGTCCATGCTGATGGATGTGACATCGCATTTCTCATAGCCAATCTCAACGTTTCCATTCCTTCAACTGTTGGAAATTCTCGTAGCGACTGCCGCAGTTGGCAGCACGAATGTAGAACGTGTTGCAGCGCTGCTCTACGGTTTGTATGATTTCCTTTGAGAACGACCCGCAGTCAGCACGGAAACGCTCTATTACCACACCAAGTTCTGAGGTTACACGGTCCATAATGCGACAGAGCGTGTCTTCTTGATGGAATCTCACATTGGTGTTTCCGTCACGATTCTCACCTCCGACTATGATTCCCCCAATGGAAGCCCAACCAGGGAAATAGCCAAAATCCTGCTTGTAGGAATACTTTGCATCGAACTTGTGGGTTGGAATAAACTGATGGTCAAAGTCTAAGTCAACATGACTGCCCACCTTTATAAGCCCCATCCTCCGTATCATCCGTAAAAGTAAGGTATTCAACTTTTCTGCCGTGTTGAAACTATACGACTTGCCGGAGGTCTCGCTCTTATAGACAGTATTTTCCTCGGCAAGCTCCTTTAGTCCGCGCCCCACAGTGTCGGCACCGGGTAATAGCGCATCAGGTCTCTGTCTGAACTGCCCTATAAGCACATTGATGTCCTCAAGGCATTCCCCACCACAAAGGTAACTGAAGAAGAGAGAGCCGAAAATACTTCCATGGCTGAATGCTTTGCCGCTACTTCCACGTTTACCCAATACAGATTCGGTAAGTTTTTCAAAGCCCAACTTTGAGAAAACGTCCATAATGTGATAAATTCCTCCGAAAGAAGTGATATTCTCGTTTTTAATTGCTACCTTTGTCATGTCAGATTTTTGCTTACTTGTTATGTTTGCAGCACCAAGATAGGTGAAATTTCTGACATATCCAAGTGTTTTGAGAACTTTGTTTCTCAGACACTTGGAGTTCTTACAAGAATTTATGCTGCGGAATTAAGGTGATAGTGATAACGCTTTATAAGTCGTCCACTAAAGCAGTGCTCTTAGCGTATGCTGTACTCTTAGCCTCAAAGAAGTCGGTCTTTACCATATTAGCGTTAGAATACTGTCCAACCCACTTCATGTTCTCAGGTTCCTTCTGGTTGTCATCATAAAGGAAGCCAAAACCAAGACCAGACCAGCGGAGATTGCCCAGATAACGGATGTAATCAGACACCATCTGTTCGTTAAGACCCTGCACATCATTGCCGATAACATACTGACCCCATGCTATTTCCTGACGAACACCTTCACGCATCATGTCCTCATACACCTTTACCTTCTCAGGAGTAAACATATCAGGCTCCTCTTTCTTCAGCTCAAGAATAATACTGCGGAACAACCACAAGTGTGTATTCTCATCCCTATTGATATAACGAATTTCCTGAGCTGATCCCGACATCTTGCCGTTTCGACTTAGATTATAGAAGAACATGAACCCACTATAGAAATAGATACCTTCAAGGATAAAGTTAGCAATGAGCGTCTTCATCAAGCTGAACTTATCTCTCTTCTCATGAAACTCATTGTAACAGTCACCAATAAACTTATTACGGTTTAAGAGGTGCTCATCTGTCTTCCATTGATAGAGGATATCGTTACGCTCTTCAGGACTACAGATAGTGTCGAGCATGTAGCTATAACTCTGACTATGAATACACTCTTGGAACGCTTGAATATGCAAACAAAGATTTACCTCGTTAGCAGTGATGTATTCACTGACTGTTGGAAGGTTGTTACTTTGAAGCGAATCAAGGAAGACAAGGAAACTAAGAATCTTGTCGTATGCTGTGCGTTCAGCCTTTTCAAGACGTGGATAATCCTTAAAGTCCTGTGAAAGATTGATTTCTTCTGGAATCCAAAAGTTATTCATTGCCTGTCTATACCAGTCACTTACCCATGAATACTTCATGTTATTGAAGTCATTCAGATTAGTGGTGTTACCCCCAATCATTCGTCTCAAGCGTAAGTCTGTATCGCCTGAAGGGTTGAATAAGGTATTACGTTTAATTGATTGTCCATCATTTATACGTTTTCTTTATTGTTTTTATTTTTTTTATCCTATATCTTCCTTAGCCTCTTTAGCTATTGTCAAGATTCTTATTCCTATTCTTAAGAAGAACAGCTCTCGCACTCTTCCACCTCTAAGGACTTACTACGCACATAATAGATAGTCTTAACACCCTCTTTCCAAGCAAGTAAGTAAAGGTCGAGTATCTGACGCATTGTGAAGTCATTGGTGATATAGAGGTTCATACTCTGTGCCTGGTCGATATGACGCTGACGTACGCCAGAAGCACGAACACTCCATTTTTGGTTGATAAGATAAGCACTCTTATACATCCAGTAGGTCTCATCTGAAAGCTCAGGAGCAACACGTGGAAGCATACTTCCCTTCTTCTCTTCTAAGAAGAAACGCTTCATGATTGGGTCTAAGCCAGCTGTTGTACCTGCAATAATACTTGTACTGCTGGTTGGTGCGACTGCAAGTAGATAAGCATTGCGCATACCCTGCAAGGCAACAGTCTTACGAACGTCCTGCCATTCAGCACTGTCATAACCACGCTTATCAAAGTAAGCACCTGTTTGCCAGTCACTTCCTTCAAAGAACTGATAGCTTCCTTTCTCCTTAGCAAGGTTTGAGCTGGCAAGAATAGCTGCTCGGTTGATAGTCTCGAACACCTTATCCATAAACTCCAAATGCTCTTCGCTCTCCCACTTAATGCGACGCTTAGCTAAAGCATGGTGATAACCACTGATACCCAAACCAATAGAACGATAACGCTGGTTGGTTATCTGTGCGTAAGGGACAGGATAGAAGTTAAGGTTGATAACGTTGTCAAGTGCACGAACAACCGTTGCCACCTTCTCTTGCATCTGTTCCTCGTCCTCCAATGGGAGCCTACCAAGAGACAGACTTGCCAAGTTACATACAACAAACTCACCTGGGCGAGTAGTTGTAACAACGATAGTATCGCCGTCTTTTGTCTCTACTTCCTTTGAAACAGTCTCTATTGGAGCCATGTTCTGAGCTATCTCTGTACAGAGATTAGAGCAGTAAATCATACCCTTATGGGCGTTAGGATTAGCTCTGTTGACCGTGTCACGGTTGAATGTAAATGGTGTTCCGGTCTCAACAGCAGAACGGAGAACCAATCTGATAATATCCTTAATACTAATAACACGACGTGAGAGACGCTGGTCGTTGACACAGTCAAGATACTTACGTTCCCACTCCTCGCCATAACAGTCCTCAAGACAATAGCCTTTAATACGCATGATTTCGTTTGGACAGAAGAGCGACCAGCTCTGATTAATGTCTTCTTCGGCCATCTTCCAAAACAGGTCTGGATAGCAGATAGCTGGGAAGATGTCGTGAGCCTTCATACGATCGTCACCGTTATTGGTACGTAGTTGAAGGAACTCAGGTAAGTCTTTGTGCCATACATCTAAGTAAACGGCTACTGCACCTTGGCGCATTCCTAACTGGTCGACGGCTACGGCTGTGTCATTAACAAGTCTCATCCAACGGATAACACCACCGGCTACGCCCTTAAAACCACGGATATTACCACCTGTAGCACGTACCTTACCGAAGTACATACCCATACCACCACCAAACTTGCTCACCTGTGAGAAGTTATCTAAGCTACGATAAATACCATCCAAACTGTCTGGTACGGTATCAATGAAGCAACTTGAAAGCTGATGACTTGGCTTACGAGAGTTAGAGAGGGTAGGGGTGGCCATCGTTACTTCCAACTTACTAAGCAAGTCATAGATGCGACGTACCCACATAAGACGGTCTTCCTTCTCTGGCATAGCAAGGTGAAGAGCAATACCAAGGAACATCTCTTGTACACGTTCAATCACCTTTCCAGAGTAATTCTTGATGACATAACGCTTTAAGAGAAGGTCGAGTCCAGAATAATTAAGTAGTTTGTTACGTTCAGGGTCAATGAAGGTAGCAGCTTCATTGATTTCTTCTTCACTATAGTTCTGAAGGATATAGTCGCCATAAAGGCCCTCTTCGGTCATGTATTTCAGCTTTCTATAGAAGGTTCTGAGCCCCATCTCCTCCTCTAATCGGCTGATATTCTTTTCTGAACGATATGAGAGAATACGTGCTGAAATCATCTCCCAAGACGGAGCCTCAGGTGTTGTCAATTCTACAGCAGCCTTGATGAGGGCGTCGATAGCGTCCTTCTGTGACATACCAGGCTTACTGAAGCTTGAAAACTTCTCTTGAAGAGTCACCATACTATACGACCGCTCGCGGTATTCGCGTGCCACGCTTTGTAAGACATCAGCCAACTTACGGTCGTCAGCTGCCCACGCAATGTAGTTGATAGCTTGTCGTTGCTCATTACGTTGATAGCGGAAGAGGATGTAGTTCTTCGCCTCGTCATAATGACCATGAGCCATAAGACACTTCTCCACACGGTTTTGAATATCCTCAACAGTGCGTAGTTCGGGATTGTCAGTGATGAACTGTTCTACTTCACTTACCATTCCGGCTATCTCACTATCTGAGACTTCCTTCCCAGTACTGATGAAACTCTTTTTAATGGCTATCGAAATCTTGTTGTTATCATAGACTTCTATCTCTCCATTGCGCTTTGTTATATCCATTACTTATTATGTATAGTTTTCTTTTTTATTCTACTCTTACTACTTTATCACATTTACTTATTTGCTAATAAGTACCACTCTCTCAATTAGTTATCTTATTTAGTAGTTTTAATTAGCGACAAAGTTAAGGAAAAAAAACGAGAAGAAGTTATCCAGAATGGAATATTTTCAGTACTTAATCACTTTTAATTATTCTCTAAAAAAGATGACTTCTGACTACTCATTATTAGTGAGTTTGATACTAAAAATTGCTGTTTATACAAAGAGAAAAGTACTGTTTCTAAGCCTTAAAATTCTGTTTTATCCTCGTTATCAGTTCTTCTCATCTGCTCCTTCATCTTTTCCTACGAATTATTTTCATGAAAATAAATTTTTTTTTTCGTGAAGAGAAATATTTATTTTCATGAAAATAAATTCTTCCATTCGTGAAAATAAATCAGTGAAGACAAGAGGTTACTATGGAAGAAGAGCTGTTAACGTAGTTTATCAGTCCTCCTCAACCTTCTTATCGATGGTTAATAAGCACCAAAATCAATGTCTTCTTATAGAAAGAATATCAGAGATTTATTGTAACTTTGCAATAGTTTCCACAGAAGAAAGGTTTCTGCTGTATATGAAAACACTATCAGTAGACTTAAAACGATAAGTCGTCAGCTGAATAGGACTGTGTAGGATAGCTTTCTTTCGATAGTGGAAAATAGGATAAACAAAGAGACAGAAGAGAAATGATATTACTAAGTTTCGATACGGAAGAGTTTGATGTACCACGCGAACACGGGGTAGACTTCTCGCTTGAAGAGGGGATGAAGGTGTCTGTAGTGGGTACGAATCGTATCCTCGACATACTGAAAGCGAATAAGGTCTGTGCTACCTTCTTTTGCACTGGCAACTTTGCAAGACTTGCACCAGAGGTCATGGAGCGCATAAAAAACGAAGGACACGAGGTGGCTTGTCATGGTGTTGACCACTGGCAACCCAAACCAGAGGATGTCTTTCGGTCGAAGGAAATTATCGAGGAGGTGACGGGTTTGAAGGTTGAGGGTTATCGTCAGCCACGTATGTTCCCTGTGTCAGAGGACGATATAGAGAAGGCTGGCTATCTTTATAACTCCTCTCTTAATCCTGCTTTCATACCGGGTCGATACATGCACCTCACTACTCCACGCACATGGTTTATGCAAGGTAAGGTGATGCAGATACCTGCCAGTGTCAGTCCTCACCTACGCATCCCACTCTTCTGGTTGTCATTACACAATTTCCCAGAGTGGTTCTATCTTCGCTTAGTTCGACAGGTATTACGTCACGATGGCTATTTTGTGACCTATTTTCACCCATGGGAATTTTATGAACTCAAGTCGCATCCAGAGTTCAAGATGCCTTTCATCATCAAAAACCACAGTGGACAGGAGTTAGTAGGACGGCTCGACCGCTTCATCAAAGCGATGAAGGCAGACAAACAAGAGTTTATTACCTATACCAACTTTGTGCATAGACAGAAGCAATAGGCGCTAAAAAGATATGATAAAACTTGCAACGGTCTCTCCTTGTTACAATGAGGAAGAGGTTTTAGAACAGTCGGCAGCACGGCTCATGGAGCTTTTCGACGAACTTATCAGTCAAGGGAAGATTTCCGATGACTCAATGATTGTGTTTGTCAATGACGGTAGTCGTGATCGGACATGGGAGATTATCCAGCAGCTCCACAGCCAGTATCCACGTATAAAGGGTATCAACCTCGCTCATAACGTGGGTCATCAGAATGCTATCATGGCTGGTATGATGACAGCAAAAGACTGGGCTGACGCTGTTATCACACTCGATGCCGACTTGCAAGACGACTATAAGAAATGTATTCCACAGATGGTTGAGGCCTTTGAGGAAGGTAACGAAATAGTCTATGGAGTGAAGGTTTCGCGCAAGGCCGACCCTGTGTTGAAACGTATGTCAGCCCAAGCGTTCTATCATCTACAGGAGAGAATGGGCGTGAACAGTATCTTTAATCATGCTGACTTCCGTCTGATGAGTCGTCAATCCTTAGAGATACTCTCTCATTATAAGGAGCGCAACCTCTATCTGCGGGGTCTCATCCCATCTATCGGACTCAAATCAACGACTGTCGACGACCGCATCAGCGAGCGTACAGCTGGTACTTCGAAGTACACACTACGTAAGATGCTTGGGTTGGCATTAGATGGCATCACGTCATTCTCCGTCAAACCAGTCTACTATGTCATCTATCTTGGTATCGCTTTCTTGCTCATCAGCCTGTGTATAGGTATCTATGTCATCCATGCTTTCATAAATCATACGGAGGTGGCAGGCTGGGCTTCGCTCATTCTGAGCATCTGGCTCGTGGGTGCTATACTGATGATTTCAATCGGTGTAGTAGGTGTTTATATTGCGAAGATATATGAAGAAGTGAAGCAGCGTCCGCTTTATAACATCAGTCAGATACTCGATTAAGGTTCATTCTATATGTCGACACGCATCAAAGAGCTTTGGCAGCGATGGCAAAAAGACTTCTGGCGACTGTTCCGTTTTGGTATAACAGGAACGGTGTGTTCGCTTATTCACTATGGAGTCTATTGTCTTTGTTTGCTCTTTACGAACACTACTATAGCCTATACAGCTGGCTATGGCGTAGGACTTCTTTGTAACTACGGACTGACAACCTACTTTACTTTTAAGGGAAAGCCGTCAAAGCGTAATGTAGCAGGCTTTGTAGGCAGTCATGTTCTCAACTACCTTTTGGAGATAGGACTGCTCCAACTCTTCCTTTGGTTAGGTGTTAGCAAATGGCTGTCGCCTGTCCTTGTGATGGTGATAGTCGTACCTATCAACTTTGTTCTACTACGTCTTGTGTTCGTGAAAAGAAAGAGGTAGATGGGTGATGGGTGTTAAGTGTTGGGTGATGATGGTTAGTAAGGTGGTTGTTGAGTATTCACAGGATAGGTGTTGACTTATACCACGGTATTAGATGAGCGGTAGGACATTAATAGAAAAGAATAAGAAAAGAGTTATCCCCAAGCACTTTCTGGAAAGGAAGGCGCTTGGGGATAATACTTTACACCTTATTATATACCTCAAGAATCTGTGAGGCTACATCTTGATTCTCAAATCGTTTTACGTAGTGTTGGCTCTTAACGACCATTTCCTGGCGATGCTCTATCGCTGAAAGGATTGCAGCTGCATTGCCGTCGACGTCGTCTGGACCCACATAAAGGCAGTCTGGACCACCTGCTTCCTCTAAGCAACTACCCGTGGCAGCCACTACTGGGAGTCCACTCTGTATGGCTTCGATGATAGGAATACCAAAGCCTTCATAGCGAGAAGGATAGATGAAGGCTTCAGCCTGATTGTAGATTGCTGCAAGAAGGTCGTTGGGAACACCCTGTAAGAAATGAATTCGGTTGCCAATCCCTAATCGTCTGATTTCTGCATCGAGCTTCTTCTGATATTTCGTCAGCCTGCCTACGACGACAAGATGGAGGTCGGAAGGTAGTTTTGCCATAGTTTGAATACCCAAGAGGATATTCTTTCGCACTTCTACCGTCCCTACATTTAATATATAACGTTGTGGAAGATGATACTTACGACGGGCCTCTTCAATCAGTGAAGGACTGACCGACTGACTGAAACGGGTGCTACAGCTTTGATAGACAAGGTCTATCTTGTCCTCTGGGAAGTCACCATAATATAAGATGTCACGCTTCGTACATTCGCTAATCGCAATGATACGGCTTGCCTCCCGTAGTGTTTGATAGAACTTACGCTTGTAGAAGAAACGTCAATAGGGGGATAGAACTCCGGATGACGTAGGAAGATAAGGTCGTGAACAGTAACTACACTGGGGATGCCGGCTGCTGCCAAGCCAGAAGGGAGTTCGCCTGAAAGACCGTGATAGAGCTCTACTCCATCTGCTTTTAGGTCCTTTACTACCCCTTTCACACGCCACCAGTCACGCTGCAGACGGAAGCGAAGGTGGTCAGGGTAGCAGAACTGTATGTTATCTCGCAGTTCCACCTGATTGCGAAGGTCGTCACGTCCAGCATCAGGAGCATAGAGTCGTAAGTTTGTGTCAGGCATTAACGGAGCAAGGTCGTTGATGAGTGTACGCCCATAGCTCCCTAATCCAGTGCCATTCCTTACTATTCGTTTGGCATCATAACCTATTATCTTCTTATTCATGAGCGTTAACCTTTTCTATTGGGGTATAGTCCTTTGTGCATAACTCGTAACAAAGCCACAGCCAAACAATACTGATAGGAAGTGCACGGAGCGCGTAGGTCTGTATATAATCATGTCTTATCGTCTTTGGAATGAGGTCGCAATTACCCATGCCAGATAGGATGAAGACAAATACCATTAGTGCTATCGCCCACTTACCACGCTTCCATGGAGCTGCGGTGTACCATATACAAACGCCTAACAAGGCTATCACGTAGCCGCTGGCTTCGCTACCTGTACTAAAGAGGATGACAAACAAGAGTACAGAGGCGAGTATGGTCTCACGGAAGGCAAGATTCTTATACTGTGAGAAACGTAGGTAAGGAAGGGCAAAGAGTGCCATTCCAGGGATGATAAGCCACAGGTCTGAATAGTCCGCATGCCCTGTTGTACGACGAACAAAGCCTAATAATGAGATGTTTTGAGCAAAGGAGTTGAGGTTATGTGTGTTCTTCTCCACAAGACAAGTGAACCACTCGTGGTATTGTCCGATGATATAATCAGGCGAACTAATGGCCATTGGGGCTAAGAAAAGTATTACCGACCACACTGCTAACCATAGTGTTAATCGTAGCTTATGCCGTGAAAAGAGAAAGAAGGCCAATCCCACAATGCCATAAAGCTTCACCAACGTACCTAAGACGATGAAGAAAGCTGCCCACCCTTCGTGCTCCTTCTCAATAAGAAAGAATGATGAGAGGATAATAGCGGCAATAGCTATGTTGAACTGCTGCATGAATAGGGCTGTTAACAATGTGAATCCGCAGAACCAATAGATGTAGACTTGCTGTGATTTACGCAGTCCTGACCAATAGATGGCCGCAAACAACCAACCAGATAAGAATAGTAACCATAATAGCATACCAGCCCATTCGGGTAAAAGGGCAAAGGGGGCTATAATTAAAGAGAATAGTGGACCGTAATGATTGACGTCGCTATACTCTGACGGATAGGCTGCATAAAGTGATGTCCCGTTCACTGTGTGCCAGTAAACACCCTTAAATATAAGGAAGTTATTGTGACTACGATGCAATTTCAGCATACCTACTAATGATAGTAGGGTCCATATACCTAAGAGAACACGGCGGTCGGAGAGAAAGGGGAGGGTAAGGAATTGTTTTATTCTTTCTTTCATATCAAATTCGTTAGCTTGCTTTATATGCGAATAACAGCACAAAAGTAACAATAAAGAATGATATATATGCCATTAATAACCTATTATTTATGAAAAGCCTACCGACTCAATAGTGTTCTCTCATAGTTATTTCGGGCTGTAAAGGCTTTTTTCATAAGAAAAGAGAAAGCTATACTCTTATTTAGAAAATTATTATATATCTTTGTAGGTATCATCATTTATTACCCTTTATACGGCTTTAAGCTGTGAAACAACTAATAAACAGAATTTATGACAACCGAGAGAAAAGATAATATTAAGCAAGGTTTCATTTATTATGTCCTGTCGACTCTTACATTGGCCATCATTTTCTTCTCCTATATCTTTAATGGGCAGAGTACGGAAGTGATGGATTGTGTGGGTTGGATCTACTTTGTTTCGTCATGTATTACGCATGCTGCATTGTTTACGCTTGTTCCTTTTCTTATCTTGCAAGTGCCCTTGGCTGCTGTTGGTTGCCGTCAATGGATTACAAGAACTATTCTTTCAATAGTCTATGCCTTACTGTTTATCATTGCTGTAGTGAATAGTTATGTTTATGGAATCTACCATTTTCATATCAATGGGCTTGTGTTGGAAATGCTAACAGGGCCTGGTGCATCAGAGATCTTTGTGTTTAGTGTGTGGGCATATATGAAGGCCATTGGTCTTGCCTTAAGCTTTGTCTTGCTTAGTATAGGACTGGCTTTCATTGCAAAGTTTATTTCTAAGCGCCTTATAATTAGGCATCTCAATCGAAACATATTGTTAACACTACTTAGTTTCGTACTTCTCTCACAAGGAATACATATCTATGGAGGGGCAACGATGCAGAGTTCTATCATTGAGTCGACTGACGTTTTACCTTATTATTTCCCACTTCGCGCTAACAAACTACTGGAGAAATTAGGACTCATAAGCATTGAGAAGATTAATCAAATACAACTGAAAGGAGGCGTGAACAAATTGCGTTATCCATTGGAACCGCTTAAGACGAGTCGTATTGACCATCTTGGTAAACCTAATGAGAAGTATAATATCGTCATCCTATGTATTGACTCTTGGAATCCACGTACTCTTACACGTGAGTGTACACCAAATATCTGTGCGTTTGCTGACCATGCAGAGACATTCACTAAGCACCTTAGTTCGAGCAACGCAACCAGTGGTGGCATCTTTGGAATGTTCACTGGGATATCTGCATACTACTGGAAAAGCTTCGAATCAAGCTGTATGCAGCCCTTACTCATTAAGCAGTTGCTTAAAGAAGGGTATCATGTGCAAACTTATCCAAGTGCTACATTAGAGTATCCACCCTTTGCTAAGATGCTGTTCCGTGATGTGAAGGGACTAAACGTAAGTACTCCGGGTAAGACAACGATAGAGCGTGACAACCGAATCACGCATAACTTCATTACTGATATTGATAAATACGATGGTAAGAAACCTTTCTTTGCCTTTGTGTTCTACGATATTGCCCACAATATGGACCTCCCTAAGAGTAAGCAATATCGGTTCAAACCATGCTGGGAGTACGTGGACTACATGAAACTTAACAATGATACCGACCCAACACCATTCTTTAATCTCTATAAGAACTCGGTTGCTGAAGCTGACTCGCTCATCGGTTTGACTCTAAACAAGCTCCGAGAGAAAGACTTACTACGCAATACAGTGGTCATCATAACTGGTGATCACGGGCAGGAGTTCAATGAGAACCATAATAACTACTGGGGTCATGCCTCTAATTATTCGTTATTTCAAGTTGGAACGCCGCTCATTTATTATTATCCCGGCTGTAAACCAGGTAAAAGAAACTATCGAACAACTCATTATGACATCTCCCCAACATTAATGCACAGTGTGTTAGGTGTGACTAATCCGCCTTCAGATTATTCAATGGGGACATATCTTGATGACTCTTCCCCACGTGACTGGCATCTTGTAGGGCATGAACTCTATTATGCTTTTATCCGTTCTGACGGCACAATCATTGAGAAGCAAGGAGCAGGAAACCTAAAGATAATGGACCCAAAGATGCACGTCATACCGAATTATCCGCTCAAACCAAAGGACTTACAAGCTGTTATTCAGAAGATGAATAGGTTTTATAAATAGCATACAGATACTGTTTGGCTATTTAACCAACTGATTCTAAGATTTCTTGTTAAGCGTAAGTTATCAATCTTCCCAGATGTTCTTGATACGGACATCACGCAGAACAGTAAGCACTTTCTTTATCTTACTGCGGAAAAGGTCGGCCTTTAAGCGAGCCGACATATCCTTAACTTCATTATAAGGTTCGCCTCTCTGAAGGATATCACGTAGGAAAGAAGATGAGGTTATACCCCATTTACGAAGGAACTGTGTGCTTCCATCGTTCTTTACTATTCGATGAGTAGAACGTGCTTCGAAGTGATAAACGCGGCTACGGTCTATTCCTTTGAACAGACGAACACCTGCTTTCCATAGCTTAGCAGAGAAGTCTGGGTCAGAATACATACCTGGGCTGAACTCAATGCTATAGCCCCCTACAAGGTCCCACACGTCACGATGGACGATATTTGGTGGCCATGTCGAACCTTTCCAATCCCCATGTGGCAACGTAGCATACTCCTTCAGTAATCGAGACTCATCAAAGTCGTCAACACTCTCACCATAGTTCGCAGGTGCAATCACGCTCTTATCATAGAAAGGACGTGGCTGAATGAGTGTTGAAGAGAAGAAGAACATATTATCAGGCAGCTGCTGTATCTCCTCAAATAAGGCTTTATCCCACTCAGGACACACATACATGTCATCGTTCATATATAGGATATAGTCTGTTGATACCAATGGGCGCAACCTATTTAAGGCAAAGCAAACACCTACATTCTCATCAGAAGCTGTGTACTCAGTCCTTGTTGCTCTACCCACTCACGTGTTCCGTCACTTCCATCATTGATATGAACGAGTATTTCATGCTCATAACAAGAGTTCTTTCTTATACTTTCAATGCACAATTTAAGGAATGACAGATTATTCCAAGTAGGTATTAAAATCGAGAAAAGAGGCTTAACTGTATTGTCCATACTTATTATTGTAGTGTTAACCAGACTATTCCTCATCCAAAGACGAGGCTATTAAAAATATCTAACAATACCACCCGATGTACATAACACTTAGCTATTACAAAGGAAATAGTGCTATATCTTCGCTTATGTTATCTGTTTTATAATAAAGAATATGATGTTCTCTCTTTCAGTTAACATGATGCAAAAGTACAGAAAAAAATCGTATCTCTGCCCATGAGAAGCTGAAAAAGAGATATTAGTTGTACGTTTCTATGCTTATATCCACTATTGTTTAGTTACTGTTCAGTCCTCCAATACAAGCCAAAATACACTTGACGCAGTAGGTTGCGGGCTGCTGTAAGCCGCTCAGCTTCCTTTCTATAGGTAGGAACAGACTCTATCTGGTCAACGTTAGCACTGTAATAAGTACTGTCTGGCACGGTGGTATCTAAGAGATTATGGCCCATCTTGAAATACTTAGTATCATGGAAAGCAAAGGGAGCCAGCGTCGCTAAGATATCGTCATGGCTTCCCCAACGATTAGTTAGCTTGTTGTAAACCTCCTTCCGTAGGTAAGTTGGCAGATAGATATAGAGCGGTACGGAGTGTTCATACCGTTTGTCGACAGCATCATAGTCAAGGATAGAACGCACGTTATGGTCGCCTGTGATAATGAGTATCGTATTCTTTGCTGCAGCAGAAGCCTTAAAGTGGTCGAGAAACTCGTTTAACACCTTATTATAATAGCGAAATCCTGTGAGATACTTATCCAACACCTTACGATTATGCTCTGCAAAGCACTTCTTAGCATAGAACGACTCTGGTAGAGGGGGGAGTTTCAAGTCCTTAGGGAACTCAAAGGGTGGATGATTGGTTGTTGTCATCACTGCAATCATCTGCCGTTTCCTTGATGGTTTCTGCAGTCTGTCTAACAACGCTTGGAAGAGGTATTCGTCGTAAACACCAATGCTATTATAAGTCGCATGAGGATAGTCTTTTAAGAGAGAGAACTTATCATAGATAGCATCAAACTGTTGATGAACCAACGCTTCGGCACAGTTTTCCCATGCAGCGTCCATTCCCGACATGAATGTCGTTGTGTAATTGCTGGCTTTGAAAGGTAGGGCTATCGACGTAGGGAGAGTCTTAAATCGATAAGCCGAGGCAAAGAAGCGTGGGAAAGGGGTAGAGACATAGAGGTTCTCAAGCGATGCTACCGTACCATTCTGTACTGATTGGAAGTTACGGAAGAGTAGGTCGTCCTTGAAATGACGCTCTAATCCGAAGTACATCTCCGCATCCTTCTGTTGGAGATTGAACAGATAATTGCTCCAACTCTCGCTATATATGATTACAATATTTGGTTGAGGCTGTTTCAGACTGTCGCTACTTCTTCGAAGAGAGCATGCTGCAGCGCTGTTAGCGTGTCGTTCTTCACCATCTTCACCTTCCCATCTGTATAGACATCCAGGGCTTCCTGCAGACTCTTGAACTTATATTCATGCAGTAAGTCGTCTGTCTTTGCTATCTTGAAAGCGTTGTTTTTCTCCTTATAAGCCTTTTTCAACATGTAAATAGCGTTCGGAACAAGGTCGTTCAGAGGTTTCTGATTTGACACAAACGTGTCTTCTATCTGTAGAGGGAAGCGCCATACCGACCCACGCAGACCGATGACTAAAAAGGCAATATACAATAGGATGGTAGCCGACAGTTTAATGACTTTGAGGCGTGAAGGTCGCTGCCTGCTTGCCGAATGGAGAGCGTTACGAGCGGACGACTTGCCCAACTCAATTCTACGGATAAGTAGAAGGATTGGTAGAAGGATAAGAAGAAAGGCGATAGCCTCGTAGACACAGTGATATTCTTCCCATATTGTTTGAATCAAACTCATTGGTCCTTCGTTGAAGAAATCGAAGAATGTGAGGTTGATATGGCTATTGAAATTGGCGTAAAAGCCCATATCAATACCGCTAATAGCCAACAGGAGCGCGCAGACAATAGAGAAATAAAGTCTACGAAAACGACTTAACACACGTTCTGTCCATGGTTTTCTAAGGGCTGCAAAGACGAAAGTTAGAACCGTAGGAGGTAATAACACGTAGCATACTACCTGCACATCAAAACGCAAGCTATTGAATAGTAAGCGAGGAAGAACAGTTAGGTTACTACTAATAATACTCATTGGGACGAACGCAATGGCAAAGCAAATGCGCACGAAAAATAGGATGACAAGGATTATAGCAGAATGCTTTATGAGATATGATAAGTTCTTATACATTATTTCTTTTGACTTATTTCGGGTTTAAGATAGGGTTCTTTCGATAAGAGTGGAGCATCGACAGGCATCGTTTTCGCCGTCATCTCTACTCGTAAAAAGCCTCACGAGTAAGCTTCCCTACGGTTGATAATCATTTTTCTTCACGATGAGAAACATTTTTCTTCATGATGAGAAATATTTTTCTTCATGAAGAAAAATATTTTTTTTCATGAAAAAAAATCGCACTTGACACGCTGTTAGAACATTCTGACACGTAGAATGGAAGGGAAAAGATGGCCTAAACAGCTGTAAAAGAGCTGTTTTTAGGGTGTTAAACATGATGTCCTTCAAGTCAACACCTAACACCCAACACCCATCACCCACTGTCTTATAGGTATTAAACATGATGTCCTTTAATTCAACACCTAATATCCAACACCCATCACCCACTGTTTTATGTGTATTAACCATTGTGTCTTTCAATACAGCTTGTGTCATGTGGATGGTTTATCTTTTATGTTTATGATGTGAGACGACCTTTAGGACTGCATCTTTTCGTCATGATTTTCTAAGGTTCTGAACCCTCTCTCCATTTTAGTCGATTGTGAAGAGATGTAGTTCTGTTATGTTCTACGAGGTTTCGTAAATCATTTCTTACCTTCTTTCAATCGTACTTTACCATCCACCTCTTCAAAGTTTTCTTCAAAGTAAGCCCGTGTACGCTTCCATCTATTGTGACTCCAAAGATAGATTTCAGGCTGACGACGGATCGACTTCTCCAACTCTTGGAAGTAAAGATCGGTTATCTCGTAGTCGGGCAGTCCCTTTGTTTCTTCTCGGATGATGCGGAACTCACAGTTATAATGCCCACGGCTCGTGCGTGTCATGTCGCCATAAACAAAGACTTGGCGTGTGTGCTTCACAATACGTTCGGCCCCTGTGAGCACAGGAGTCTCCTGATTCATGAACTGAATCCAGTGATGTATGCTCCACCAGAAGGGTGTTTGGTCAGAGATATAACCCACAACAAGGGGCTTACCGTTGCGTCCAAATTGTATAATCTTACGTAGTGACTCCTGCATAGGGATACAAAGCGCACCTTGTCGTTCGCGAACATACTTGAAGAGGCGGTCGAAGTATTCGTTTTCTAATGGGTGGTAAAGCTGACAGCAGAGGGCATTGTCCACCCAATAAGGGAGGGAGGTAATCCATTCCCAGTTGCCTAAATGGCCCAAATAGACGCCTGCCGACTTCCCTTCCGACAGAATTCTGTTTAACTCTTCAGTCCCTGTAAAGGTCATGCGCTTCATCAGCTGTTCCTTACTCATTGTTATCAACTTCAGTGTCTCAACAATGTAATCACAGAACCAATGGTAGAATCCTCGTTCTATCAAGCGTAACTCGTTGTCAGTCTTCTCTGGGAAGCTGTTCTTAAGGTTCTTCCATATCACCTTGTGGCGATACCTCACCACTCGTGATATTAGTAGATAAAGGCCATCGGAGAGTAGATACAGTACTGGAAAAGGCAGCAGTGCTACCAGATACCAGAAGCCGTAAGCGATGATGTAAAGGGTCTTATTGAGGGCTCTTTTCATTGATCTTCAGGGTTATTAATCGTTGGGTACATCTTATCGTGTACCATACGATACATATACTGATAGATGATAGCTTTCAGTTCTCGTTCCATCTTTGCCTGCTCAGGCACGTGTCCGAGAAGATTGTGCTTCATCAGTGCGTCGGTTACTCGATAGATAGCTTTAGTCTGTTTACCGTCCCATTGGAGTACATAACCATACTTCACGTATTGATAGATACCGTTCAGATAGTTGACAGCCCAAGTGTCCTTCGCTGGTGTATGTAGTAGGTCTTTACCGAAAGCAAGGTATGGTCCAGCGTTATAACCTATGTGGCAGAGTAGTGTTGGCATAATATCAATCTGCTGCGCCACGCCATCTACACGTCCTGGCTTTATCTCTCCGGATGGGTCATATATAATAATAGGTGAACAGAAGCCGCCTATGTCGGTCTTATACTGCTCATGGTCACTCTGGTTGGTATGGTCGCTCGTGAGAACGAAGATAGTATTCTTAAACCAAGGCTGCTTGCTGGCAGACTCGAAGAACTTGCCTATTGCCATGTCGGTATAGCGGATACACTTTTGGATAGGGAGATGTTCCTCCTTATAGATGTTCTTATATTTCTCTGGAACAACAAATGGATCGTGACTTGATACGGTAAAGAGAGCTGTCATGAAAGGCTGCTTCATTTCGCCCATCTTCGCACAGTAATACTGCAGGAAAGGTTCGTCCCAGATGCCCCAGTTGCCATCGAAGTCCTTATCCCCACCAAAGCGAGGGTCTTCGTCATAGTCTTGTCGACCATAGTAGTGCTGAAATCCAATCTTATTAGCAAATGCAAGGAAACCCATAGAACCACGATTAGCGCCATGAAAGAAGGCCGTTTGATAGCCCCACTTACTAAGGAGTCCAGGCATACCAGTATAGTTGTTCATTGAAGCTGGGGTGAGGATGAAGGGTTCTCCGAAGCGAGGAATACTGCAGAGGATGGATGGCATGCCATCAATACTCTTACGTCCGTTGCAATAAGAGAAGCGGTAGACGAGGCTCTTATCGATGAGCTTGTCTACATTCGGGGTGTATCCCTTGTATTTACCACCGAAGAAGTCACGATTAAACCCTCCTATATACTCACGTCCGAAACTCTCGACAATGAGAATAACAATGTTCTTCTTATTGGGAAGGCGTACGTTTGAGCCTGGTCTTGGAGCCTTATAAGCCATCCACTTAATAGGGTTGTAGACCTCTGTGGCAGCCGCTAAGGATGGGAAATAATCGGGAACAACAAAGTCGGACTTGCCTATCGTGCGGATTAACGCAAAGGGGGTATTGAGCACCAAGGCGCAGTCAGTAGGACGTTCTACGTACTGGTTGGCGTTACTGATGGTTATCGGACGCACACCCGACTGTAGTCCACCTCGACAACCAGCCACTGTAAGGACGGCAGCAACGGCAAGACATACGAAAAGTTGTGCTCCATAGACTAAGCGTTGACGCAGACTTTTATAGTGGCTGTGGTCGGTATGTGGCATAACATACAGTTTATTGGTAAGCCACAGGACGAGAATAAAGATAAGGATAAGGTACCAGTGTGTGATAGCATTGTGTAACAAGATGCCAGCAATGTTGTTTTCATTATCGAACTCACGGAACACACTGGTTGTTGTGCGGCGCAATGTGAAAGGAAAATACACCGAGTCGGCAAGGTTAATGGCAAGTGAAAGCGCATTAACAACCATGAATATCCACTTACAAAGCCTGTGATAGGCTTGGTTCTCCTTCCTCCATAGTGGCAAGAGCATCATTACGATGTAGAGAATATGCGTATAAAGAATGGCTGTTGTATCAAAGAGAAGACTTCCTCTCACCCATATCCAGAGTGAAGAAGCACTAAGTCCGTCGATGAAATAACTGTAATTGACAAAAAAGTATGTCAATCGTGCTACAAAGAAAATGGCATACGCCAATAGCAAGTTGAGCACTAATGCTATTGGCGAACCAAATGTTGTTGTTAATAATCTCTTCATATCTTTCAAACCTTTTGGACCTTTATATCTCTTGCATGTCATGTAGTTTCTTATAGTAACCTTCGATGTCCATAAGCTCATCGTGCGTTCCACGCTCTACAATCTCACCTTCGTGCAGCACGCAAATCTCATCGCTATTCTTAATGGTAGATAGGCGGTGGGCCACAGCTATGGTCGTTCTTGTCTTCATAAGCTTATAGAGAGCATCCTGTACAAGGCGTTCGCTCTCTGTGTCAAGGGCTGATGTAGCCTCGTCAAGGATAAGGATAGGTGGGTTCTTAAGGATAGCACGCGCAATACTCACACGTTGGCGCTGTCCACCAGAGAGGCGTCCTCCACGGTCGCCAATGTTTGTGTCGTATCCTTTCTCACTCTGCATGATAAACTCATGGGCGTTGGCTATCTTCGCCGCTTCGGCTATCGCCTCGTCAGTTGAGCTGACTCCGAAGGATATGTTGTTCTTGAAACTATCGTTGAAGAGGATTGCCTCTTGGTTTACATTACCTATAAGCTGGCGAAGATCATGTACTCCTAAATCCTTAATATTGATTCCGTCAATGAGAATCTCACCTTCTTGTACATCGTAGTAACGTGGGATAAGGTCGAGTAAGGTGGACTTTCCACTACCGCTCTGGCCTACTAAGGCTACGGTCTTACCCTTTGGAATAACGAGGTTGATATCCTTTAATACCCAATGGAGCTCTGGGTTTTCCTCATCATCTTTACCATCAGTATAGGCAAAGCTGACATGGCGGAATTCAATCTCATGTTCGAAGTTATCGATATGGACTGGATTTTCAGGGTCATTTATCTTTACTTCTGCCTTAAGTATCTTATCAATACGCTCCATAGAGGCAAGTCCTTTTGGGATGTTATAGCCTGCACGGGAGAATTCCTTTAATGGATTGAGAATGCTGTAGAGGATAACAAGATAATAGATGAAGGTTGGTCCGCTGATAATCGGATATTGTCCTAATACGAGAGTACCGCCAAACCATAGTACAACAACAATCATGACTGTTCCAAGGAACTCACTCATCGGGTGGGCTAATTGCTGACGAATGTTCACGCGCATGATGTCGTTGCGGTATTCTGAGTTTATCTTATCGAAGCGTTCATTCATCATTCCCTCAGCACAAAAGGCTTTGATGACTCTTAATCCGCCTAAGGTCTCTTCTACTTGGCTCATTGTGTCACTCCATAGCTTCTGGGCTGTCATACTGTTCTGCTTTAGCTTTCTACCAACAAAGCCCATGAACCAACCGAAGATAGGTACGAAGATGAGCGTGAAGAGCGTCAACTGCCAAGAGATAACAAGTAGTGTGATGAAATAAATGATAATAAGAACAGGGTTCTTAAAGAGCATGTCGATAGATGACATGATGGAGTTGTCAACCTCTTGGACGTCACCACTCATACGGGCGATGATGTCTCCCTTCCTTTCCTCGCTGAAGAAGCCTAAAGAAAGGGATGTTATCTTCTCATAGAGTTGGTTACGTATGTCACGAACTACGCCTGTTCTTATAGGAATGATTGAGGCAGAAGAAAGGAAATAGGCTCCTGTCTTTAGGAAAGTCATAAAGGCAAGAATTAAACCGATGGCCAATAAGACCGTTGTTGGGCCCCAACTGGTGATGTATATCTGCGTATAATAATCCGCATTGTTCGATAGTACCTCCTTGAAAGAGCCTTCACTCCATGACATTGCACGCATTGCACCCGTTCCTGCATCTACCTTAAGAGTATTTGAAGGAGTGGGATAAGGGTTGCAAAGGAGAATATGTTGAGAAAAGCTGACAATATATTAAAAATAATTGACAGCACAAGATACTTCTTATAGGGCGGTACGAATCTTCGTAAAACGTGTATGAATTCCTTCATCAACTAATCTTCTTATCTGTTTATCAGTTCTGCAAATATAGCTATAAATAGTAAAACCGCAAAAAAGATTTGCGGTTTTATATCCATACATATAGTATATTTACACTTCTTCTCCAAAGAGTGTGGCACTTGTTGAGCCTGTTATGCGTACACGGACGGTCTCACCAATATGGTGATTGCCCTTTGGCATGACTACAGCCTTGTTCTGTGGCGTACGTCCCATTAGCTGTTCACGACTTCGTTTACCAAAGCGCTCGATAAGAATATCAAACTCTTTGCCCTCGTCTTTCTTGTTCTGTTCGGCAGAGATCTCGGTCTGAAGGCGAATTAACTCATTCAAACGGCGTATCTTCTCTTCCTCAGGAACATTGTCGGGGAGGTGCTTTGCTGCGTAAGTACCTGGTCGTTCAGAGTACTTGAACATAAAGGCTGAATCGAAGCCTACCTCTCGCATTAATGAAAGCGTTTGCTGGAAGTCTTCTTCTGACTCGTTGTGATATCCAATGAAGATGTCAGTTGTCAGTCCACAGTCTGGTATAAGCCTACGAATAGCAGCCACTTTCTCAAGGTAATCCTCACGAGTATATTTGCGATTCATCACCTTCAACACGCTATTACTACCACTTTGGGCAGGGAAATGGATATGGTTACAGAGATTAGGTTCGGTAGCTACCGCCTCAATGATGTCCTCTGTCATATCTTCTGGGTTAGAAGTCGTGAAGCGCACACGCATATCTGGCACGCTCTGTGCCACCTTATGCAACAATTCTGCAAAGGAAACGCCATTCTCAGGACGCTTACCATTAGGCAACAAGCCGTATGAGTTGACGTTCTGACCTAATAGTGTTACCTCCTTAAAGCCTTTATCATGTAAATCTTTAACCTCCTTCAAGATGCTTTCCACATCTCTTGAACGCTCCCGACCACGGGTAAAAGGCACGATGCAATAGTGACAGAAGTTATTGCAACCACGCATGATACTAACGAAGCCTGACACTCTATTGCCACCAATACGCTGTGGGATAACATCACGATAGGTCTCCGTAGTAGAGAGTTCGATATCCATAGCATTCGTGCCGTTCTCACACTGCGCTATCATATCAGGTAAGTTTAGGTACGAATCAGGCCCACAAACAAGGTTGGCATGGTGGTTTTGGATCAAATCGTTCCTTACTCGCTCTGCCATACAGCCCAACACGCCTAAGATAAGGTCACGACCTTTCTTCTGCTCAGCGTGCAATGCCTCCAAACGGTTGTATATCTTGTTCTCTGCGTTCTCACGTACAGAACAGGTGTTAAGGAAGATTGCGTCTGCTTCCTCCTCTTTTTCGCATACGTCATAGCCTGCCATTTTCATGACAGAAGCCACCACCTCTGAGTCTGCCACGTTCATTTGGCACCCGTATGTCTCAATATATAGTTTCTTCATTATGCTGTTATCTCGAAAAATTTAGCATGCAAAGTTACTAAATTTATCGCATACAACCGAAGAACCATCTGACTATTTGATGCTTAACAACGCCTGACACGTTCTTTTTTGCAAAACTTACAAAGTCCTTTACGGCCTTTATCGGATATTTTCCGTACCTTTGCAAACTGAATAGACACTGTCTTAACAAATAAAGGATAGCTACAGGTCAGCTAAAGCACAGGGCTTAGTCTACGAAAGGTTACGGATAGCCTGACTGCTTGATAACTGCCTGGTAATGACAATAAAACAATGAACAAAAATACAAATGATTATGAGATAATGGCACCTGTGGGCTCTCGTGAGTCGCTTGCAGCTGCCATCAACGCTGGAGCTAACTCTGTTTACTTCGGTATAGGGAAGCTGAATATGCGTTCACATTCGGCTAATCACTTCACTATCGACGACCTCAAGGAAATTGCCGAGACCTGTAATGAAAAGGGGATAAAGACTTATCTTACCGTTAACACCGTCATCTATGGTGAGGATATAGCAACGATGCATGAAATTATCGACGCTGCTAAGGCTGCTGACATCACCGCTGTCATTGCAAGCGACGTAGCGGTAATGATGTATTGCCGCCAAGTGGGCGTTGAAGTTCACCTCTCTACGCAGCTGAACATATCTAATATTGATGCCTTGAAGTTCTACGCTCAGTTTGCTGATGTTGCCGTATTGGCTCGCGAACTGAATATGGATCAAGTGAAGGAGATACACGAGCAGATTATCAAACAGAATATCTGCGGACCAAAGGGACAGCCTGTTCGTATTGAGATGTTCTGCCATGGTGCTTTTTGTATGGCCATTTCGGGTAAGTGTTATATGAGTCTTCACGACTCTAACCGCTCTGCCAATCGTGGTGCCTGCACCCAGATATGCCGCCGAAGTTACACGGTTACAGACAACGAGACGGGCAATCAGTTAGAGATAGATAATAAGTATATAATGAGTCCAAAGGACTTAAAGAGCGTACGCTTCATCGACAAGATGATGGACGCAGGTGTTCGTGTGTTTAAAATAGAAGGACGTGCACGCGGACCAGAGTATGTCCACACCGTTGTTAGCTGTTATAAAGAGGCTATTGAGAGTGTTCTTGATGGTAGCTTTACCGAAGAAAAGAAGGACAAGTGGGACGAACGGCTCTCAACAGTCTTCAATCGTGGCTTCTGGGATGGCTATTATCAAGGACAGAAGATGGGCGAATGGACCAAAGACTATGGTAACAAGGCTACTGAGAAGAAGGTTCTTATTGGCAAGGTGATAAAGTATTTCTCACGTCTCGGCGTGGCTGAGGTGGCCGTTGAGGCTAATACTTTCGTAAAGGGTGAGAAGTTGCTTATCACAGGTAACAGTACTGGCGCTATGTTCCTCAATGCTGAAGAGATTCGATACGAGCTTAATCCTGTTGATAAAGCCGAACAAGGCTGGCGTGTTTCTATCCCTGTTCCCGATAAGGTGCGCCCGAATGACAAGCTATTTAAGCTGGTAGTAAATTAATGTAGAATACGTATTTCAGAGGTGATAACAATGTTCTCTGAATTAGATAAACTGATAGTACAATGACAATAAACGAAGCGCAAGATGCAGTAATTGGTGAGTTCGAGGACTTTACCGACTGGATGGACAAATACCAAATGCTCATTGACTTGGGTAATGAGCTTGAACCATTAGACGAAATACAAGAATGAACAGAACCTCATAGATGGTTGTCAGAGTAGAGTATGGCTACAGTGTGATAATGTAGAGGGTAAACTCGTCTTTACTGCCGACTCAGATGCACTCATCACAAAGGGTATCATCGCTCTTCTCATACGTGTATTGAGCAATCATACACCACAAGAGATTATTGATGCCGACCTCTATTTCATTGATAAGATAGGCCTTCGCCAACATCTATCACCAACCCGCAGCAATGGACTACTCTCTATGGTGACAAAGATTAAGGCGTATGCAGTAGGCTTTAGCTTGCAGTAAAAGAAGTCATCTCCAACCCTTTCGATGGGGAGGGAGGGCTGATAAAAAAACATATACAGGCTAACATTCTAATTTATAAGGCGCTTAAAAGAACGCTCCACTATATCGGACTATCTCGCTATCCACGCTCTTCCGTATGGGAGAAGGGTAGGGGGAGGGCCTATTAGTGGGTTCTGCAGTGTGGGTATCTTTCATATTGATTATGAGAAAACTACGTACAATCGAAATGAATCGGCTCTCTGTTGAGGAGTTTAAGGAGGCTGATAAGTTACCACTCATCGTTGTCTTAGACGATGTGCGGTCGTTATATAATGTGGGAAGTGTCTTCCGTTCGGCCGATGCTTTCCGTGTTGAGGCTGTCTATCTATGCGGTATCACGGCCACACCTCCTAATGCTGAGATTCATAAAACAGCACTTGGTGGAGAGGACTCAGTAGACTGGCGTTACTTTGAACGTACTGAAGATGCTGTCGAAGAACTCCATCGTCAAGGCGTGTTTGTATATAGTGTCGAACAGGTAGAAGGCTCAACAAAGCTACAGGAGTTTAACACTCAACATTCTAATCCTCATCACTCATCATCTAACAATTCGTCACACAACACATCATCAACACCTATCACCCAACACTCAATACCCAACACCCGCTACGCCATCATCATGGGCAACGAGGTAAAAGGTGTAAACAAAGTGTCGTAGACATGAGCGACGGTTGCCTTGAAATACCTCAATTCGGTACTAAACACTCACTGAATGTAAGTGTAACAACCGGTATTGTTATTTGGGAATTTGCCCGTCAATTACTCTTAAAGTAAGCATCTAACAACCTATATCAGCATATTTTGGGGGCTTTTTAGTCCCCTTTTCTTTTACAACTCATGCGCTGCACAGCTATAAAAGTTGTCCTCTATCCATCGTAAAGCTTGTTTTTCTACAATTTCTTTTCATGAAAATAATTCGTAGTTGACTGTATTTATGTAATCTATAAGCGCCTGTAAGGTCTTTTCTATAGAGTGTTTTTATGATGTTAAGAGGGTTTTCAAAACGGTTTGTAGGTATTCTTTAAAAGCGAAGGAATGCCCTACCTCGTGTAAAGAAAGTTGAGACTAAACACGGTCGAAGCGTATGAGAGAGGCATTAGGACACTACAAAGTAGTCTTTCTGACCAACTGTTTCTTGCAAAATGTGGTTTAATTCTGTTGCTGTCGGTCTGAAAGATAAGTATTAAAGATACTTCTCCTGATACGCCCTGCCTTCCTCTTCCGCCTTAAAGAGATAGAAAGAAGAGGTGTAAAGACCGGTGAAAACATAGCTTTCTATCCATGGTTGGCACTCCTTCTAAAGGTCTTTTCCGGCATACGCCAGCCCTGTAGCGGTTGAAAACCCAGCTCCCGCACCAACCAGTAGATAATCAGCCTTATCAATAAGGAGCTGTAGTTCGACAATACACTCAGATAAGCTGTTGGTATAGGGCATAATCAGTATCTTTGAAGACATTGAAGATAACAGTCTTTACATGCCGTCTTGGGTATTCCTTAACAGTCTTAACAGCTATCTTGGCAGCTAACTCTTGTGGAAATCGAAATGCTCCTGTAGAGATACAACAGAAGGCAATACTCTCCAAGGAGTAGTCTTCTGCGAGCTTGAGCGATGAACGATAGCATGAGGCAAGGAGCTCTTCCTGTTCCTTAGTTGGTTTTCCGTTGGGGATGATAGGACCTACAGTATGGATGACATAACGTGCAGGAAGGTTGAAGCCTGGTGTTATCTTTGCTTGTCCCGTGGCCTCTTTGTGTCCTTGTGCTTGCATTATTTCGTTGCAGTAACACCGAAGTTGGATGCCAGCAGCCGAGTGTATGACGTTATCAATACAAGCATGTAAAGGCTTAAAACAGCCAAGTAGCCTACTGTTAGCCGCATTCACGATAGCATCTACCTTTAGTCTGGTTATATCTCCTTGCCATAGATGTATCCCTTCCTGCCTTAGCTCCACGATACCTTTCTCTTCTCTTTGTGCTACCAGCTCCTTGTCTTGTGCGTCGATAAGCTCTTGTGAAGGTTTGTCGGGTTGTCGAACATTTATCAACGAACGCATGAGGCGTTGTTTGAGGGGTAGGGTGTCTGGGTTAGTCCATCCTGTTTCCATTTCTGAAAGCATGATGTTAATAGCATTGTCAATGTTTTTTAGTCTGTCCATCATTTATCCTTTCTTTATGAACCGTTCACCTACAAAGCCTTTACTTTCCGTATGCTCAATGAGATTGAAGTGTCGGTAAATAGGTAGAGTAGGGCGTAGGTGATAGTCATTAAACCCTGTCTTCGATTACAAAGGTATATGAAGTTTTCCATTACTACAAGAAAGTAGCTTTATGTTTCATACTTTCCAAATAATAAGAAACAGATAGTTACAGGGGCTCTTAGAATTGAGTTTAACAAATAGGGAGTATCAGTAATGTCAGAACTGATGTTCTTTTCTTATTTTTATAACCCAAAGTTTTATTGTAATGACTGGTAAGAACATCAATCTTTCCTATTTAACTTGTCCTATATGGTGGGTTATCAGTCGTTTTGGCGACAAATGGTTAATGCTTGTTTTATATGTTATTATTGTAAGTACAAAGGATAGCCTACCTCTCAATTAGGCTTCTTTGGAGTTTAGACGGATGATATTTATAAAATAAGAAGGAGGCGATTACCCTTCTAACAAGGCAACTCTTTGTTTCATCTAATGGCTCTTTTTAGTATAAGGAGTAGGTGTCTTATAAAGCAATCGACCCCTGTTTGTAGCAGATAATAGTTCCCCTCTTCGAATTATTTTCATGAAAAAAAATATTTTTCTTCATGAAAATAAATATTTCTTGTCGTGAAAATAAATCTTTCTCTTCATGAAAAGAATTTAGAGGCATCGCATTGTTCGGTTGCTTAACGTTGTGGGGATAGTTCGTTTAGATGCTTGTTTTCAGTGTGCTTTAGGGTATATAAGAGCCTTAAAAACAATTTTTTAGGGTCGATTTAGTTGTTTATTTCAAAATAATTCATACTTTTGTAAAAGACTAAAATCTATGTAGAAGGAGGGTGTGAACCGAAGGGTTGATATCTGAATATTACTTAACTTAAAACTATTAATGGTATGCTTATGAAGAAACGATTATTGTATCTATTCGCTTTACCTGTAGTTATGTTGCTATTGGCAAGCTGTCATTGTGAAGAGGACGACTTTATTGATAGGCCAGATCCTAAGAGTTTGATTATTAAAGGGGTTGCTAAAACGCCAGATGGACAGCCTATTCCTAACATAGAAGTGAAGTTGGATTATATGATTATGTCTGGTATTTTTTCTACTAAGGTATATCATAAGGCCAAGGCAACGACGGATAAGGATGGTGACTACATAATGTTTTTCAACTTAAACGACAAAGAAATAAAGTCTTTGACCACTGATTCAGCTGAAGTAGGCACCTCGTACTCTCTACAGATGACGTTGGATTTGAGTAAGTTGGATGACAAAGTGTATCTATTACCTACTGATATCACAGCAGTACATCCGTTGAGTGAGAAAAAGATCTTCTATTCGTATTATATAGTGCCAGGTCGTTTACAGAAAGGACAGGTGTATGAGCAGAACATATTCATCCCTCGCAAGCAGCTTGTGAAGGTAAGGATAGAAACGAATGGGACTATTAACGAGAAGGATAGCTTTGCCATTTGTAATAAAGTCTGGTATGGTATGGAGAATCAAATACCGGAGGATTTAATCAAGCAAGAGGCTATTTAAACTTTTACCAACCCGTGAAACTGAAGAATACACATAGTCAGACGGTGGAGATCTCATGTGCAGTTGAGCAGAACAGTAAGCTTAGCTTGTATCGTCTACCATATGGAGAGTATAATTATAAGGAGTATTCTTCGGAGGTTGAGGTCCCTGTGATGCAGGCAGGAGGTGAGTTGATACTTAGGACGCATTAGGCTTATTCTGTGGCTGTTAAGTCTTAGTAGGGCTACTCTCATGGGTATAGTAACAAAAATAGGGGCTGAGTGTTCAGTCCCTATCACCTTGTTTTGTATTCGTCTTAAATAGCTCGAAGCACCACTGCGATGGTCTTCATGCGCACATAGTTCTCACTTAAGAACATAAAACCACCGTAGCGATTGGCTGTTCCCCAGCTATTCTTGCAGAGGAAGAAGCGTCGACCGTGCTGGTCGTGGGCTAATCCAACGATTTCCATGACATAATCATCGGTTGTACGATGTGCTTCAAAAGAAGCCTGTCGACGCTCTGCTGTCACCTTTTTATCTTCATGTTTCAACACAGCAAAGCCATTTCCAAATAAGAAACCAGGCTCTGATATGTCGCCTTCCCAGCACACTGGGTGTCCAGAACGTAGGCTTTGTATGATACGATTCATCATCGTGTCGAGTGGAACATTGAGGAAGCTGTTATGGAAATAGTTGTCTGGTACCTCTAAGGGGAAGCGTTGTCCGTATGGATGGTGCGTGAAGCTCGTCATAGCTAAGTATTCATCATCTGTGCATACACTGTGGGCAAACTCCAAGGGGGTGTACAGTGCGCCTAACATAAAGACCTGCTTCGGTAGCGGTCCGATATATTTATCTAACAAATCCTCCGTGTTCTTGCCATAATCCAACTTACGACAGAGAACGTTATAGTCCATATCAGGCCTATGATGATAGGCGTCATAATGCTGCAAACCGTAGGTCTGAATGAGGTCGAGTGCCATGGTGCTCATACCACGAGTTGTAATGTCTTGCTCCTTCTGAAGCATCTTGTGGGGCAGAAACCGACGTCGATTCGCCTGCTCACTAAGGTACATACGTGCCACAAAGTCGGGACTTAGGTTTATAGAATCACCCCGTATAATATGCTCTGTCTCAAGGGTTGCAAGCATGCCATAGACCCAGCAGAGCGAACTCGACCCTTGGTCTTTCACTGGAGTAGTAGGGAGTCGCAAGTCGACAGTGAACTCTCTTCTGGAAAAGAGATGTTGCTCCGTTGCTGCCCACAGCTTATTAACACTAAACATGCCAAGAATATAAAGATACCTTTCTTCATTCTTCAATCCAATATTACCATTTCTGTCTTGCACTTGGTTCTTGATAATGCTACTTTATCCCATAACCAGCACTAAAAACAATCGCTAAGTTAACTATAGAACCTTTGTCTTAACTCCTCTCACTCCCTTTCACTCCTTAACTCCTTAACATCCTCTCATGCTCAATACTCCACCATCTTGGTCCAAGCCTCAGCCACTTCCTTATCTAATGGTGGGACAACAGCAGGGATAGAGAAGGTCCAAACGCTGTTCTTCTCTTTCTTAATACGTTTGAGTTCGCTTTCTGTAATGGTCATACGGTCCGACACATAGAACTCACTCCATACGTCAATTCGCTCGTCATCATCCTCTCCACGGTAGTGCGCAAAGAATGTTTGATGCTTCTGTGAGGCAAGGAGAAGATTGTTAGAGAGGTAACTTTCGCTCTCATCATACTGCGTCATACGAGCCACAATACCATACATACGCAGCTGACTCATGTCTATTTCGTGCTTTGGTTGACCAACGAGTTCGTCCATCTCAAGGGTTGTCACAACCTCTGTCTTCCCATTGATTTTCCGCTTCTCCTTGCTTATCTTACCACATTTATCAGCCCATCGGTAGACATCCCCATTGTTACGAGTAGAATACTCCTCGCTTTCAATACTCTTAAGGAGCGTCTGTCGTTCCAGATTGGGGAGTGACATCTGCACAAAGGTATCATCGCCATTGGCTTTCGGAGCCTTACGACGACGCTCACCAAGGAACTTCCGTTCAACAAAAGGTGACCCCTTCTTCCCTTCTGAAGCCTCATCAGCAGTGTCAGAAAGCGGTATATAAAACTCCATCATACCATCAATGAAATAGCTAAGCATGGAGTTTGTGCTCTGATAGACACGATAATAACCTTTCAGACGGGTGTATTGTCGTTCCTGCGCCTGCGTATTCACGACAGTAAGAATGAGTATTATGGAGAACAAGAAACTACGTTTAAACATTTCTTTTAGGGTTTATATGAGTACAAATTATATGTATTCCATTAGGATGCCCCATACGGCAATGATGTGACAGAGGCTACCTGCAAGGACGAAGAAGTGGAATACTGTGTGCATATACTTACGCTTGTTGAGCGAATAAAACAGTGCACCGGTGATATACATAACCCCTTCTGCTATAATCCAGACAAGCGACTGTGTTGCTAAAGAGGTTACTAATGGCTTGAAAGCGACCAATACTGATAACCCCATACCGATGAATGTCAACGTTTCCAAGTTGCTATGGTCACGCAGTTTACGGAAAGAAGAAATGGTACCGAGTATTGCACAGAACCATACAAAGGCAAACAAACCCCAGCCCCAAGCACCTTGATTGCGCAAGGCTATCAGTGTTATGGGCGAATAAGAACCTGCTATATGCCAATAGATAGCTGCATGGTCCCACTTCCGCAACCGTTCTTTCCATACAGAATGGGCAGAGAGGGCATGATAGGCGGTCGATGTGATATAACTGAAAAGCATACCGACAAGATATAATATCACACCTGCTGTTGCCCAACCAGACCGTTCCTTAGAGCACCAAACAAGGAAAATCGTACCGAACACTACGCCCAGTACGATTCCTCCACTATGACTCCATGAGTTCCATAGTTCCTCTTTGTGTGAAAAGAATATCTTTCGTTTCACCTTATATATTACTTTCTTCTGCGGCTCTTGCTACCTCGCTTGCTGCTCTTTCGGTCGTTCTTCCTATTTACAGCATACTCAGCAGCAACCTGCTTAGCCTTTAATGGGCGACCATCATCAAGTGCGAAGTCGAGTTGTCTACGCTCTAAATCGGCCTTAGCCACCTGTATGCGGATAGGATCACCAAGCTGGTAGACGTGGTGACGACGACGACCAACGAGACAATAGTTCTTCTCATCGAAGTCGTAGTAGTCATCGTCGAGGTCACGCATTGGTATCATACCCTCGCAATGGTTCTCGTCTATCTCCGCATAGATGCCGAAGCTCTGAATACCAGATATGTGTGCATCATAGCATTCACCGATATGTTCGCTCATAAACTCAACCATCTTATACTTGATAGAGTCGCGTTCTGCATTCTGCGCAACGAGTTCCATGTCTGAACAATGCTCACAAAGCTCCTCGTAATGTTCCTTATTAGCCGAGCGACCACCGTTCTGATAGCGTGTTATCAAGCGATGAACCATCGTGTCAGGATAACGACGAATAGGCGAAGTGAAGTGGGTGTAATAATCAAAAGCAAGTCCGAAGTGACCGATGTTATGCGTAGTATACTTCGCCTTCATCATCGAACGGAGTGCAATCGTCTGTATTACCTTCTCTTCACGTTTACCTTGTACCTCGTCCATCAGCTTGTTCAATGCCCGAGCAGTGGCTCCCTTCGTGCTTGCAGACTTGAGTTTATAACCGAACTTGGCTGTAAATTCACGCAAGTTCTCGAACTTCTGCGGGTCAGGATTGTCATGAACACGATAAGGAAGGGTCTTTGCTTTCTTGCCTTTCTTCACGATTCCAACGCTTTCTGCTACTGTCTTATTAGCCAAGAGCATAAACTCTTCAATCAACTTATTGGCATCCTTTGAGCGCTTAAAGTAACAACGGATTGGCTTACCCTTCTCATCAATGTCGAAGTGGAGTTCTTCTGAATCAAACTTCACGCTTCCTGCTTTCATACGTCGACCACGAATCAACTTTGCAAGACGGTCGAGTATAATAATTTGTTCGGCATTCTCGCCCTTATATCCTGCCTTTCCTGGGTCTGGAGCAGGCTCGCCCGTACCGTCAACAACACCATTGTCTTCCAATATCTGCTGTGCCTCTTCGTAGGCATAACGACGATTTGACTTGATAACCGTATGCACAATGCGGTAAGCCTTTACGTTTGCTTCATCGTCAAGATTGAATATACAACTGAAAGCAAGCTTCTCTTCGTCTGGACGGAGCGAACAGATAAAGTTACAAAGACGCTCTGGAAGCATCGGGATAGTGCGGTCTACGAGATAAACTGACGTTGCACGCTGTTGCGCTTCACGGTCAATAATATCTCCTTCCTTGACATAATGCGACACGTCAGCGATATGTACGCCCACTTCCCACAGTCCACTCTCTAACTTTCGGATAGAAAGTGCATCGTCAAAGTCCTTTGCGTCGCGTGGGTCTATCGTACAAGTCCATACGTCACGGAAGTCTTCACGCTCCGCATAGTCCTGCGCTGTAATCTCAGCACTTATCTTCTCGGCAGCATCCTCAACACGTTTAGGATACTTATAAGGCAATCCATACTGTGCAAGGATGGTGTTCATCTCTACATCATTGTCACCAGCTTCACCCAAGACGTCCACGACTTCGCCCACAAGGTTCTTATGATCGGCATCAGGCCACTTGGTAATCTTCACCAAAGCACGGTCGTCTGTCTTTCCTCCCTTTAGTTTCTTCTTAGGGATAAGGATGTCATGAATAAAGAGATTCTCCTGTGTTACAAGGAAGGCAATGTCCTTCTCGACCCGCAACCTTCCTACGAAGGTGTCTTTCTTCCGTTGCAGTATCGCGATGACCATTGCCTCTTTTATATGATTCTGACGGCGTGCCATGAACTGAACTCTTACTTGGTCGCCATTCAAAGCTGCCATAGAATTACGCTCAGAGACAAAGACTGGTGTACCACCATCCTCTGGCAAGAATGTATTCTTACCATTTGCTTTACGGATAAAGGTACCTTCTTGCACCTGTCCCTTGGTGTTCAATATATAAGCACTGTCTCCTACCTTTGACAGGAAATCGTCCCACGCCAATTCCTCCATCACATCTATGGCCAACATCTTAGCCGGATGAGTAGTAAGCTTGAGTGCATGAAATATCTGTTTGAAGCTGAATGTCTCTTCTGGTTGCGTCTGAAAGAAACTCATGAGTTTCTCCGCAAGCTGCTTCTTAGTCAATCGCTTGCTGCTTTTCTTTTCTTTCCTCATAGTGGAATTAGTAGTTTGAAGCTCAAATAAGGTTATCCTAAGCAGTCGAGAATACCATCAGTTAGTTTTGTCCGGAGGCCCCGGACAAACTGTCCGGAGTAGCCGTAAGGGTTGTCCGAAGCCTTCGGACAAATTGTCCGGAGTAGACGTAACAACTGTCCGGTAGGTCAGGACTATACGAGTTGAGGCTTAGTTGCTATGTAGTTCATTACATACAAAACATCTAAAAACCATTACTTGAGTTTTATTATTTTCTACAAAGTAACGAAAAAGTTTGTATCTTTGCAAACGTTTGGAACGATTTTTTTAATGAAAAAGATACTTATAACAGGCGCATCAGGCTTCATTGGCTCCTTTATTGTGGAAGAAGCACTGCGCAGAGGTATGGAGACTTGGGCCGTGATACGCCGTACCTCCTCACGAGAATACCTACAGGATGAGCGGATTCATTTCATAGAATTAGACTTCTCATCTGTCGATAAACTAAAAGAACAGCTCTCTGGACATCAGTTTGACTATGTTGTTCATGCCGCTGGTGTAACAAAGTGCTTAAACAAGGAGGATTTCTTCCGTGTCAATCGAGATGGTACGCGCAACTTCGTACAGGCGCTGCAGGAAGTTAATCAGCCTTTGGAGCGTTTTGTCTTCCTATCAAGTCTTAGTGTCTTCGGCGCTATCAGAGAGCAACAACCTTATAAGGAGATTGAGCCAACAGACACTCCACAGCCTAACACAGCTTACGGTAAGAGTAAGTTAGAGGCTGAACAGTTGTTGCCTTCATCCTTTCCTTATATCATCTTGCGCCCAACTGGCGTGTATGGACCACGTGAGAAGGATTACTTCCTAATGGCAAAGAGCATCAAGGGGCATAGCGACTTTGCTGTAGGATATAAGCAGCAGGATATCACCTTCGTATATGTTAAGGACGTGGTGCAGGCTACCTTCCTTGCACTTGACCACGGAAAGATAGGCAGTGCCTACTTCCTAAGCGATGGGAAGGTCTATCAAAGTACTACCTTCAGCGACCTTATCCACGAGGAATTAGGTCGTCCTTGGTGGATTCGCATCACAGCTCCGATATGGGTATTGCGTGTTGTCACGTTCTTTGGCGACCTTATTGGACATGCGACAGGTAAGATTTCGGCTTTAAACAACGACAAATACCAGATTCTAAAGCAGCGTAACTGGCGTTGTAACATCCGCCCTGCGATTGAAGAGTTAGGCTATAAGCCTGAATATGACCTCCAACGAGGTGTGAAAGAGACTATTGAATGGTATAAAAAAGAAGGCTGGCTGTAATTTAGCTTATTATTATTAGCCTAATAAGCCCAATTAGGCTAATAAGGCTAATAGGCCTAATAAGCCCAATAACAACAAACAATGAAACAATTCATCATAGACTTATTTAAATTAGAAAAGAAGCCCGTAAAGGGTCTTATGGCATACGAATGGGTGGTAATGGCTTACTTGGTGTTGACACTCATCGTCATCTTCTTTATGTACACCACCATAAACAACCCGCAGGCAATGATCTTCGGGCGTCTACGCATCGTCGCTTTGACGGCTGCTATGTGGGTGGTTTATCGCTTAGCTCCCTGTAGGGCGACTCGTTTCCTGCGTGTTGGCGTACAGTTAGGACTGCTTGCTTGGTGGTATCCAGACACCTTTGAAATCAATAGACACCTGCCCAATCTCGACCATCTCTTTGCGCAATGGGAGCAAGACCTCTTTGGTTGTCAGCCAGCATTGCTCTTCTCAAAGGCATTACCAGGCCCAGTATTCAGCGAGTTGTTCGATATGGGCTATGCAGCCTACTATCCTATGATAGCTGCAACGGCTGTTTATTACTTCGGGTGGTACTATAAGGAGTTTAACAGAGCTACCTTTATCATCCTCTCTTCCTTCTTTATTTATTACGTTATCTTTATCTTCGTGCCTGTAACAGGACCTACCTTCTATTATAAGGCGATTGGTTTACAGAACGTGACAGCGGGTATCTTCCCTAATGTTCACGACTACTTCAATCATCATCAGGAGTGTTTACCAAGCCCAGGATATACTGACGGCATCTTCTATCACCTCGTTGAGGATGCTAAAGCTGCTGGTGAGCGTCCTACTGCAGCCTTTCCAAGCTCACACGTTGGTGTCAGCACCATCTGTATGTTGCTCCTTTGGCACGATCGCAACTATAAACTTTAGCTATCCTTGCACCTTTCTATCTTCTGCTTTGCTGTGCCACTGTTTATATTCAAGCGCATTATCTCATTGATGCCATCGCTGGTTTCATCACTGCAGTTATCCTCTTCGCCATCCTCCTACGCATATCACGTAAGATGATAACGGAGTAATGTGACACTATGGATAAGAAATAAGACTATAATAAAGTCAATTAAAGGCATCAAGTCAATAGTTTCTTCGTATAAGAAAAGTATGTAATACGATAAAAACTATTGACTTGACTCCTTTTATTTTATGCCTCCTCTGATTCTTAAAACATCATTTTCCGTTGAAACCACTTGGCAAATACGGGGTCAGTAATAGCCAACTCCGTCCCACGTTTCTCTATCAAGTCACGCTCAAAAAGTGCTTTCTGTAATCGGTTGATATTCGAGTAACTACCCAATTGATATTTCTCTCGTATCTTTGCAAGTCCAAAGTCCTTCGTAACACCAGAGCATAAGGCACGCAGAAAGTTAAGTTGATACTCCGAGAGGGGTTCAACCATCTGCATAAAGAGTACCTCATTCGTTGCTAAAAGGTCGTCTGTTGCCTGTTTGATATCGGTTTCATCCACAGTCTCTCCTTCTTCCTTCTGTGTATAAACGAGCCAAGATAACTGCTGAACGTAGGCTGAATAGTTGTCTGTAAAGCTGCATATTTCCTCCGCAAGGGCTGGACTGATAGTCCTCTTACCATCTGCAAAATGGCTGACAATATACTCCACCCACTCAGCCGATGGTATCTTGTCGAGCACTATCAAGTCGCCAAACTGATAGAAAGGCATACTGCGGTGTAGGAAAATGCTACTCATCAAGTGGTGCTTACTACCGAAAAGACAGTAAGATACGTGCTTCTGATGTTGCCATACACTCCTTAATCGTGCCTGTACATGCTTACTATCAGTCATCTCACCTATCTGTTGGAACTCATCAATACAGACAACAATCTGCTTTCCTTTCTTTATGGCAATCTTTTCAGCCATCTCAAGCACTTCTTCTGGTGTATGTGTCGTCGGAGTTATACCCAAAGAAATAGCAAAATCACTGTTCGGTTCTGGACTGAATGATATCTTTGGCGTAAGTCTATACAAGAATTCCTTTGCCTCCTCGAGCCACATACTCTGCTTTGATGCTGTCTGCTTCAGTACTTCTGATGCCAAACGGTTGTAAAAGTCATACTCGCTCTTACATCCAAAGATGTCTAAATAAATCGTTATAATATCTTCTGACTTCAGCTTTTCACACACACGCATCACCAAGGAGGTCTTTCCCAGTCGACGAGGAGACATCAGAATGGTATTGATACCACCTCTGAAATTATTCATCAATCGCTTTGTTTCCACTTCTCTTCCTATGAAGTTATAATCGGAAACAGCTACTCCATAAACAAATTTCTTGCACATAACGATTACGTTTTAGCTTGTCTTACGACTGCAAATATAGTAATAAAATAGCAATCACACAAGTTTGTGTCACATAAACTTGTGTGATACAAACTTGTGTGACAATTAACACGCTTAAAAGCAAGCATTTATAAGATACAAGGAAAGGAAAAAGCGATATCAAAAACACCTTGATATCGCTTCTTTTTTATGCTCTTTTTACGTAGGATAAACATGTGGGAAAACAACATTCTACGTATGCTTATCCTACAGAAAGACCACAACTACGAATTCTTTTCATGAACGAAAAGAATTATTTTCACGATAAGAAATATTTTTCTTCATGAAAATAATTCGGCAATAGGACTACATACCGTTGCCAGTACCCATTCCAACACCATTCATTTGTTGGTCATTCTTCTTCTCTTGGAAGTCATTTGTAATCTTACTCTCATGTGTTTGGAACTGCTTCTTAGTGTTTCCAAAGTTCCAAGTGAGGGTTAATGCCACGTGTTGTGCTGGTATCGTGATATTCATGTGGTTCTCGAAATTAGCACCACGGCTGTATTGCTTGATGTGCATCTTTCCTGTCAGCGGTACGAAATACATCAAACTAAGATTGAGTTTGTCCTTGATGAAACTCTTTGAAAGGGTTGACGTGAACATATTAAAGCCTCCGCTATATCCCTGCAATGAATGTTTCTTAGTCAATCCACCCATGAATACACTCCAATTCAGCTTCCATGGGAAGGTTTGTTGCACTCCTAAGAAGGCCGTTGCTTGCCATCCATGGTTGATAGCACCCAACTTCTCCGAACGAATGTCACCATAGTCGACCCCACCATTGAGCATGATACGTGTCTTAGGGGTGACTGCATAGTTCATAAAGGTACTGAAATTGGTCCAACGACTACGAACGATATTGCCATAAGTTGTGTTCAGCACTGTTCCATTCATAAATGAATACTGCTCAATCTGGTTGTTGGCAAAAGCCTCACCAAGCGTCATATTCATCATAAACTTTGGTGTGAAGTAATTGAATACTAAGCTAACGTTGTGGCTCTTCTCAATCGATAGGTCCGGATTACCATAACTCAAGACTGTTGGATTAGAACGATCGATGTATGGGTTGAGGTAACTAATCACCCGGACGACTGATGCGCATGTTATAATTCAAGCCTAAGTTGACTCCGCCAGAGATATTATAACTGAGGCTGGCAGAGGGAACAAGACTTCCATAATTCTTCTTAAAGTCGGCACCAGAACCAACAATAAAGTTCACCTTCTCCCACGTATGCTCATAACGTAAGCCTGCCTTTGCACCCAACTTACCCATCGTTGCACTATACTCAGCATACTCAGCCAAGATACTCTGTGTATTCTTATAGTTCACACTGTTAGCTGCATTATAGACTTCAGTGCCTCCTGTGATGTCATAGAACTTAGAATCAGACGAGTTGCGATGAGAGATAAACTTCAAACCAGTACTCAATGTCTGTCCTTTTCCTAATGGAGTCGTAAAGTCAACCTGCACAGTATGCTCCGTTCCACGTGTCTTTGCTGTTGAATAAAGGTCGGATAAAGGAATCGTAACACCTGCTGGAAGCGCGTCATAAGTGCGTCGGTTATTACTCTCAGCAGGGGAAGTAGTGAAGAGGTAACTCAATGTCAAACTACTTGTACGTGCCTTATTAAAGAAACGTTGATAGTCAACACTTCCGTTAAACGACGTACTCTTATTCTCCATCGTCATCTGATTACCATACGTAAAACCGGTTCCATAGCTTCCACCAGAGAAGGTTGTCGTAGGGTGACCATCGTTTTTCATCGTGTGACCAGTCAACCCGAATGTAGCACCAATATTACTCATAGAATCGAGTTCATAACCTAAGCTGATGTTAGCCATCGTAAAATTGAAGTTTGTATTACCCCTCTGCCAATAGTCCATACGTGACCCATCAGATGAGGTACGGCGTATCTCTGTTTCTGTTCCGTCTGCCTTGCCTTTTGATACCATTAAGTTTGCACTGTAGGTGAGCTTTCCTTGCTGTCCGCTAAAGAAGGTTGAGCCACGGTATCCCTTATTACTCATGGTGGCAGCCACACTACCATTATATCCGTTCATCTTTGTCTTGCTCTTTCCATCACCGCTGTTCATAATGATATTCAGCACACCACCGACTCCTTCTGCATCATATTTTGCACCGGGGTTTGTGATTACTTCGATTGATTTCACAGCCGAAGCAGGCATCGCCTTGAATATCTGTGAGGGATTAGAAGAGAACATTACGTTAGGTTTTCCATCCACATAGACCTTGAAGGAACCTTGTCCATTGACGGTGATGTTGTCCTGTCCGTCTACTGTTACCATCGGAACCTTACGCAACATATCAAGTACGGTGTTTGTCTTGACATCATTGTCACTCTGAACATCGTAGGTCATCTTGTCGGTTTCCATCTTTACAAGCGGCTTCTGAGCCACGACTTCAACCCCTTTCAGCTGCTTTGTATCGTCTTGAACAAGGAGGTTTCCGAGGTCGATAATACCTCCAGCCTCCGTGAGTTGTACCCTACGCACAATCTCTTTACGACCCATTGAAGTGAAGGAAACTACATAGCTGCCCTGTCCTGTTACCTTTTGAGAGAACTTTCCGTCCTCTGCTGTCACCGACATCGCCACCGGTGTTTCGCTTTTCTTACCTTTGTAGACTCTGATAGTGGCGTATGGTTCGCCCTCATGGGTCAAAGAATCGAGTAATACACCCGATATAGTTGAGGTCTGACCATGTGCGGTAATGGCCATAGTCATCATGCCTAACGTAACAATTAACCTATTAACTTTCATATTATTTATGGTTTTATGACTACAAAGATGGTATGAGTTTCAGGTTAGCTTAATCCTTGTAATGAGCAATAACACCAAAGACTTGCCTCTGAAACCATCTTACAAGCTGTGTTTTACACGTCATTTATGTGCGTGATAGGGTGCAAATATAACAATAAGATACTAATATCACAAGTTTTCAAAACAAAAAATAACAATTTTAAATATCATCCTTTCTAATCGTTTGCAGCATCTATAATAAATGTATAGACCATCCGCTCGTTACACATGGGGCATCAACAGACAGACTGAAAAGGGTAGGTGAGAGGGCTTATTGGTAGGATAAGCACTATTGTAAGCCTTGAATGATAAGCGTAATGACGGTAGATGATTATCAAACTGTACAAAAATAAGGTTCTTCCGTTAAATGTGTAGATTGTTAATAGAATGAGATTAATCCACATACATGGTAAGCTTACCTCCAATGAGATTGTTTATAAGGGGGGGTAAACTATATGATAAATGTAATTAGGTGTGATGCCTATCTGGCATCTATAACCTGCTTATTCCTTTATTAAATCATGTTTGTAAACTATTTTTGTACATCTCAAACCCAATACATGCTCTTTTGGCTTCTAAAAGACGCCCTTTTGGCTTGCAAAAGATGCCCTTTAAGACCCTTGCTAACGCCCTTTTGAAGCCCAACTAAGCACCTTTTACTTTATACCTGGTAACTAATTGATATCCTGTTGATTGCAAACCTGCTTCATGTGTGTGTTTTTGCCGTTAGTTATAGGTGTTTTCTTTGAAATTATGTAATGATTTTTTAAACCCTTGTCTGCAGATTTTCAAAGTCTTAAAACGAAAAGATTTTCAATGAAAGAGGATGAAAATAGGATAGATAGTTGACTGTCTCAGCCATATTTTTGTTTAATGAGTAACTTTGGCTCTTACGTTAAAGCACTACGAAAAGCGTCCACACATTTAACGGAAGAACCAAAAATAAGATGATGATCAGGTCTCGATAGTTTTATCATCGAGGCTTGATAATCATCTTGGAAAATACTTTCTTATTTCAAACAAACCAACTGGATAGCAAAACCACCACTCTTTGCTAAGTGCAAGTTGAGTACAGTTTCGCTATTAACCACCTGCTGTTCGATTGTCATAGAGTAAGGATTCTTATCGTATTCAGCGTCAGGACCATCCTTATAGATGATAGCCTTGTAGCTTGTAACCCGGTGAAAGGAAGTCGAGTTTCAACTTGATATCACGTGCATTCTCGTCACTCATACCTCCAACAAACCAGTTCTCACTATCGCGATCCTTACGTGCAGTAACGATATACTTACCTATTTCCGCCATAGGAATCACAGTCTTTTGCCAGTTAGAAGGCATTGCCTCGATGAAAGCAAAGGCTGGTTGATCCTTGTAGTTTTCGATTTCGTCGGCTGCCATCTGCCATGGAGTATAAATAACAACATACTCAGCCAACTGCTTAGCAAGTGTTGTGTGTGGATGCGTATTAGGATAAACCCTACCTTCAAGGTTGAAGATTCCGGGTGTAAAGTCTATCGGTCCAGCTAATTGACGAGTAAAGGGAAGCACACAGAGGTGGTAAGGTGGGTTGCCACCATTGCCATCCCAAGCATTCCACTCTTGTCCTCTTACACCCTCACTGGCGATAAGGTTTGGATAAGTACGCTGTAAACCGGTTGGCATAGCAGGCTCATGATTAACCACCATAATGTGGTGGCGGGCTGCAGCCTCTATCACCTTGCGATAGTGACGCACACCATATTGAGAGTGCTGGTGCTCCTTATCGTCCATTAGATTATTGACATAACCCGTCTTAACAGCCTTGATGCCCATCTTCTCATAGAGAGAGAAGGCTTCTTCCAACTGGTTCTCATAGTTCTTTGCAGCGCCACCTGTCTCGTTGTGAGCGATGAGTGAGACACCCTTTGACAGTGCATACTTCTGCAATCCCTCAAAGTCATAATCAGGATAAGCCTTTGTGAAGTTGAATTTATCACCTTCCTTACCCCAGTCGTTTTCCCATCCATAGTTCCAACCTTCAACCAATACGCCCTTAAAACCATGCTGTGCAGCAAAGTCGATGTAGCGTTTTGTATTCTCGGTTGTGGCACCATGCTTAGGACCCGGAGCCCAAGTGGCTGTCTGCATGTGGTAACACCACCATACACCAACATACTTTCCTGTTGTAATCCATGATGTATCCTTAATCTTACAAGGGTCGTTAAGGTTCAACATGACACGGTTTGTAATCAAACCGCCTACCTTATTCTCCACTGACAACATACGCCAAGGACTGACGAAAGGAGCTTTTGCACGCACCAAGTCGCCATTTGACCATGGTACTAACTCAGCCTTCAATCTTACGCTACCATCTTTTGTCTCTACAGGCTTAACATTCAGCGAAGAATAGTCTGTCAAATTTGCCTCATGAAGCATCATATAAAGGTCTGGCTTCGCCTCGATAGTAACAGGGGTGCATACCTTTCCCTTCTTACTCAAGTGATCCTTTGTCCACAGTCCCTCATAGTAACCAGCATCATAAGGCAATGTCCATGCCTCTGGATCACCCTTAAAGCAGAACTCAGTAGCCTCATCCATGATGACAAAGTCCTTCAACTGCTTTTGTTCAGGGAATACATAACGGAAGCCCATACCATCATCAAAGACACGGAAGACGATATTCAGCTGTCGCTGCAGCCCTTTCTTCTGTGCCAACTTCATAGTCAACTCGTTATAATGGTTGCGCACATCGACTTCTTCTCCCCATGGTTGGCGCCACGTTTCGTCCTTTGTAGCTCTTACAAAAGCCACAACACGAAAGTCACTATCAAGACTTCCATCTTTCAGTTTCATGCCCAAAGCTGAAGGGAGAAGGATTACCTCCCCACCACGACGCAAAGAATAATAAGGTCGTCCAGCATTATCAACACCCGCAGTCAACGTCAGATTGCCCGAAGGTGAACTTACCGTAGCTTCCTGCTTTGCCATCATTGCCATTGGAAGGAGTGCAAAGCACAGCACTAAAAAGAGATTTAAAACGTTCTGTTTTCATTTATTGAGATTTTAATAATATTAATTCTTACCATTAACAGCATCTAACAATGCCTTTGCCTCAGCCGTCTTCAATTGTACAAGGGCGTTATATGCCTCCTTTACCTTCGCATTATTAGGTTGTGCAACACGTGCTTGATACCAGCGATAGATAAGTTCTAAGTCGGCTTGCTGATAGCTTACGCCAGTGAACTTCTGCAGCATAAGGAGGTATTTATACCCATATTCCAATGTTGGTTCGATAGTTGTTCCCTCGCCATAGTCGTTCCATGTGCTTATTTGTAGGTATTTTAATCCTGCTTGTTGGGCTGCATCAAGCTGCCTTTGGAACAACGCTCCGTTCTCAGCACTGTAGGTTTGATAACCTGTACCGCCCTCACCTTCTTTGTAATAGTCCCAGAAGCCAGGCATAGCACCGCCTACAAAGCACTTATAATCCTTAGCTATAGCATAGTTAGGATTAGGATTTACCCACGTATAAACACCTTGTGCATTGTCTGAATAAGTAGCATTATTAACACTGCCCATCTTTCCTTCCAGTACAAGGAACATCGGTTTTGTGGTGAGGATAGAGAAACTACGATACCAATCTTTTGGTGATTCCATCTGAATAGGACCGAAGTCTAATAACAATGGACGCCCCTCAACCTTCACATAACTATCGTCCTTAAAGAAGTTCTCAGCTAAATAGCGGAGGTCCTGACGTACTGTTCCAACCTTATCCGTCACCCCTTCGAGTGTTCTGTCTTCATAAACGACACTCATCTTGAGTCCTGCACGCTTCAAGGCACGGAAGAGTGCTTCAGTGTTCGACTTATGTAAGGCGATTGAATTATCACTATTAATGCCATACCAATCGACCATTACACCGTCTAAGCCGGCATATTTCATCAGTAAACACTGATAGTCAAGCACCGCCTCATCGCCACTTGCGTAAGGACCTGTCTGTGGATAATAGTGTGAAGCTATCTGTCTTTTGCCGTTAGCATCGGTCTTGTTAGGGTCACAGTTCTTCATTGTCCAGTGATAACCCCACTTTCCTTCGTTCTTAGGGTTGGATGTGGTCGTCTCAAACCAAGGCATATAATGTGCATACACCTGCATGGTGTTTGACTTCGTAACGGCAACAGGTACAACTTGCGTAGCCTGTTGACTGCCTTCAGTCTTCTTAGGTGCACCCTCATAGCTGTCTGCACAAGACGCAAGAAGCAGTCCTGAGACAGCTGCAAAAGTAAATACTGATTTCAACGTCATCATGTCTTTAATTCTCTTAGCTGGCTTTCTCGTTCTCGAAGTAGGTACTGACAGAGTCTTATCTGTCCTATTGATGCTGCCACGCTACGTGCTACCGCTGTGCAAAAGATGCCCTTTCGTAAGTACAAAGATAAACTTTAAATGCCGTAAAAAAGCACTTCGACAGTGTAAAACGTCATCTCGCTTGAATTATTTTCATGAAGAAAAATAATTTTTTTCATGAAAGGAAATATTTTTTTTCACGATGAGAAATATTTTTTTTCATGAAAATAATTCGCGTCAGACAGCTACCCTATAGAGGAAAGTCATGTTATTAATGTGATATTACGTGGGTTGTTCCATCATGGAGGAGGCTGTTCTTGTGTCACTTAGCGGTTTGTTTTAATCCGTCAAAGCCCTACTGATTAAAGCCCTCAATACCCAATGGCAACTGTATGGACCATCAGTCCCTACCGTACCATTGGGCATCTTCATAACACAAAACCCATCAAAGATTAATTCTCATAGCCTGGATTCTGCTTTAAGTTAGGGTTCTTGCTCAACTCCTCTTGTGGAATTGGATAGATACCTGTATGCTTGTCGGCAGGATCGGCAGGCTTTTCCCACCACGGTTTGAAGTAAGTTCCGAAGCGGATGTTGGTTGTTCGACGTAGATTCTCAAATACAAACTCATGCTTCCATTCGTTGTCAAGGTCGTCGAGGGTGAGCGTTGTGAGGTCGTCGAGGCCTGCACGCTTACGAATCTGATTGATATAAGTGAGTGCTGTAGGGGTGTAACCTAAACGGAAGTTACACTCTGCTTGCATCATCAAAATCTCCGCATAGCGCATTAGTACCCAGTCGTTGTCACGCTCCCAAGAGTCATTAGCACTCCATTCGTACTTGTTCAGACGTGCACCAGCATTCTTTGCAGCATCGGTAAAGTTGTCTATTTCCTCTGTGTAGTTCAACGGTGAGCCATCATCCATCAGTACTTCAGAACCATCCTTAGCACTGTATTGCTGACCGATGAGCAGACTCTGGCGTCGAACATCCCTTGCGTCGAACGAAGAATAGAGCCCCGGTTGAGCACAGATACCGTTACCACACCACTGATAAACGCCAGCTGGGTCGAAAGCCAACTTCTGGTTATAGTGGTAGGTCATACTTGCAAGGTAGTTACCAACTGTTCCCTGCTTATGATCATACGGTATAGAGAAGATGATTTCAGGCGACTTTTCGTTCTGAATAGCGAAACTTGCCTTATAATTAGGCGTCAGCGAATAGCCTTGAACCTTATTACAAGCATCAAGACAATCCTGCCAACGAGCCGTACCAGTAAACACCTCGGCATTAAGATAGAGTCGTGCCAAGAGCGTATTGGCTACGTTCTGGGTAAAACGACCGTAGGTAATGCCAGTAGGCAAGAGTGGGATAATCTCCTTGAGTTCCTTCTCAATGAAAGCAAAGACATCCTTACGCGAAGTATTTGTTGGGAGTTCCTTCTGCGTGAAGTCGGTCACAACAGGTACGTTTCCAAAGCAGTCGAGCAGGTTATAATAGTAGTAAGCACGCAAGCCACGCAACTCTGCCTCCACTTTCTGCTTATCCTCTGTGGTCAGTCCACTCTGTTCTACCTGATAGATGATGGCATTCACCTTTGAAACACCAGTGAAGTTATATCGCCAAACAGAGAGGATACCAGAGTTCTTAGCATCCCAGTTGTGGCGTTGGAACTGCTGATAGCGACCACCATCATACCAGTCTGTACCACGGGTTGGGATACATGCCTCATCACTTGAGCACTCCTGTGTGAAGAATACATACTCACAAGTAGGATAACAGATGATACCTGCGCCCTCAGGAGTACCAGAACCATAGCCTCGGAGGGTAGCGTAAGCACCTCCAACGATAGTTGCTACCTCTGAAGAAGTCTTGCCATAGTCATCCTGCGACACCTTATCGTAGAGTTGTTCGTTAAGGTCAGTACAGGAAGCCAACGCCAAGAGCAGTCCTACTCCTAACCAAGCTTTGCGTGTGGGAAGGATGTTTGATATGTTAATATTCAATCGTTTCATAATAATTATGTTCTTATTAATGTTGAAGATTACGGTAAGATTAGAAGCCGATGTTCACACCCAATGAGAAAGTGCGTGGTCGTGGGTAACTGTTGAAGAAGTCAATACCAGGTGAGTTCAGTACGTTGTCTGGTACACTTACTTCAGGATCGATACCCTTATAGCCTGTAATACAGAAGAGGTTTTCGCCTGTCACATAGAAACGTAGACGACTAAGCCCCATCTTCTTCACTGCATTCATCGGAACAGAATAGCCTAAAGTGATAGACTGTAGACGGAAGAAATCACCATTCTCTATGAAGTAATCAGAGAAAGTTGGATTATCTGTAATACCGCTCTTCATGAAGTCGTCGAGGGTATTCTGTGATGGGAAGCGTGTTGGATCATACATCACCATACGGCTAACATTCAGTACCTTCTGTCCGAACATACCGTATGCAGCTATGCTTGCATCAAGTCATGCCATGTTGCATTGAGTGAAAGACCAAGGTTCCACTTAGGCATTGCGGAGCCTAAATAGCCTTCCTTCACCTTTCCATTCTCGTCTTTTTCAAGCATATACTTGCCGTCGTCTGATATTCCTGTGCAATGAGGACCCCAGAAGGCACCTGCTGGAAAGCCCTCTTTGATGACCTGTGCGTAGGTGTTTGACATACCACGAACACTGTGCAGAGGACCTGCTTGAAGTCCTACTGCCTGATATTGGTCGTTAGAAAGCTTCGTAATCTCCTGATGGTTGTAGGCAAGAGAGAGGTTAGCATCAAGTGTCCAATCCTTCGTACGGACTGCTTTATAACCCAACGTAAGCTCAAATCCCTTGTTTACTAAGTCACCAACATTCGCCAACATCGTACCCACAAGGTATGGAGGTTGTGGCACTGGATAAGTCCAAAGGAGGTCGGAAGTCTTCTTATAGTAAAGTTCTAACGTACCATTCAATCTATTGTATAGAGAGAAATCAACACCAAGGTTCCACTGTGCTGTTGACTCCCATTTGAGGTCAGGGTTAGGGTTTTGAATCTGTGTGTAGGAGTTCTTCCATGTTCCTGTAGTCCCATCGTAGTAGGCAGAACCTGCTGCAGAGAGGATAGAAAGCGACTTATATTCGCCAATACCATTCTGATTACCAGTCACACCGAAGCCTGCACGAAGCTTAAGTTGTCGAGCCACTCACGTGTTGAAGCCATGAAAGGCTCTTCAGAGATACGCCAAGCCAAAGAAAGAGAAGGGAATACGCCCCACTTATGGTGCTGACCGAAGCGAGAAGAACCATCATTACGCAGCGTAGCAGTAAGCATATAGCGGTCCATCAGGCTGTAGTTCACACGACCAAAGAACGAAATGAGTTTTGATTCACCCTTATAAGAACCCACATCTCCTTGTCTGTGGTCTGTTCCTGCACCTAAGTTGTTATATCCGAAAGCATCAGAATCGAAGCCAGAGCGTGTTGAGCTGAAGCCTTCATAGGTGTTATCGAGGTAAGAATAACCACCCATAAGATTCAAATGGTGGATGTCTGCGAACTTTTTATCGTATGTTAAGTAAAGTTCTAACTGCTTATTTGTATAGTCATCATAGATTCTTTGACCCCATCCATGCTCACTCTGTCCCTCCATTCGAGCGTAAGTAGGCTTGTATAAACCCGACTTAACAGAGTTGAATTCGTATGATGTATTGACCGTAGCAACCAATCCTTCGAGGAGAGAAAGCTCTGCCTTCAAGTAGCCTAAGAAGCGATGACGTTTGCGATCTTCGGTTCTGTTGTTGTTTAACTCAACTGGATTCTCTGTGTTTGTACCATTGAATTGAGCATAGCTGCCGTCTTGATTATAGACAGGGAAGGTTGGTTGAAGGTTAGTCATACGTTCAAAGATACGGTTATCGACTGGATGCCAACTGCCAAAGTTGGTATTGATGCCCTCATCCAAGCGTAAACGACCATTCATTCCAGTCTGATAAGCAGAGAGAGAACCAGCAAGTCGGTTCATAGTATTGTTCTTTATGACTCCTTGATTGTTGTTATAAGTGAAGCTGGCACGGTATCCATGCTTCTTCTTTGACGATGAGAAGTTGATATTATGCCCATGAGAGACAGCCGTACGCATAAGTTCTTTCTGCCAGTCGGTGCTTGCTCCGAAGTCTAAAGCACTCATATTACCTGTAGAACGAACATAACTACGCCACTGATTTGCCGATAGTAAGTCGAGTGTTTTGGCTGCAGAAGCTAAGGCAACATAGCCATTATACTGAATAGTATTCACCTCAGTGTCTGAGCCTTGACGATTGGTAGTAATGATGATAACACCATTTGCACCACGAGAACCATAGATAGCCGCAGCAGAGGCGTCCTTAAGAATATCCATACTGACAATCTCTGAAGGTTGAACAGAGTTGATATCAACACCTGGAATACCATCTACAACAACCAACGGACCATTACTTGCCGACAAAGATGTACCACCACGAAGACGGATAGAAGCACCTGACTCAACAGCTCCAGAGCTTTGTACGATAGAAAGACCAGCCACCTTACCCTGCAACAACTGCTCAGTAGAGGTGATCACACCCTGTTTCATATCCTTAGAATTGACTGAGGCAATGGCACCCGTAAGGTCACTCTTGCGCATCTTACCATATCCGACGCCCACAATAGTCACCTCATCAAGTGTCTTGGCATCCTCTTCCAACACGACTTTTAGGTCTTTTCCTGCTTGCACCTTACGACTTGTATAGCCCACATAAGTAACTTCAAGCATATCACCTGGCCTACACTGGATAGTGAAATTACCATCAATATCAGTGATAGCACCCACCTTACCGCCTACAACACTCACCGAAGCACCAATAAGTGGCTCATGACCGCTATCGGATACCGTACCAGTAGCAGTGAAGTCCTGTGCTGATACCTGACTACAGAACATCATCAACGCAAAGAGGATGAGTCCCGATAGTTTATTTTTTATTGTTAGTTTCATAGATTTTAATGCTTTTATGGATTGAATAAGACGAGGAATCATTCTCTCCTCTTCCGTTATTAATCAGCCACAACGAGCGGTATTGTTGATGTGACAACCGTCTTATCGTGCTGATCCTTTACTGTTACCTTCAGCTCAGAAGCTTCCACACCCTGCAACTCCTTGTTCAAGTCGAGTGTTGCCTCACGCTTATCGCGCACGCCAGGCATAGTACCAGTAATCGTCTTTGTACCTGCCACGATAGTATATTTCAAGTCACCAGCCGTACGCTCATTGTATTCACGCGTCAACGTAAGGATGTCCTTACTGCTTAGACGTGTTGGGAAATAAGAGAAAACAGGGTCTGGATAAGGAGTAGCCGTACCAGCCTTCTGCTTTTGGTCACCACTATTCACGCCCCACTGGTTAGCTCCTGCAGCATCCTTTATGACCTTTATGATAAGATAAGTCATATTTTCAAGCTGAAAAGCTGCCTTTTCATCGGGATCAGCAAGGATGGTTGGCTTGTCTGCCTGCCCTGCATCTTGTGGGTTATAAGCATAGTATTCACTTGGAACACCTACATTCCAAACGTACAAACCATTAGAAAGTTTCTTCAAACCTGTCTTTGCCAACACTGCAGGACGCCATACATCCAAGGTCTGTTGTACGGTCCAATCGTTCAAACCTGAGTGTGCAGCAAACTCTACGAAGTCTGCATCTTTTGCCAATTCTGTCAGTGTCTTCTCACCTAACTTATAGACATCAGGATTGAAAACAACCGTCAACGGCTCGTCTAAGGTGAACTTATCGGTGAAACCCTTATCTTTCTTGCCGCTGAAGAAACGGATTCCATCACCCGATTTCTTAAACTCCTTGAACTCAGAACGGCTGTCAGGAGCTGCAAAAACACCCGACCACATACTACCATCCTTCGTCTTCAGACGCTGCCAAAAGCCTGGCCATGCATCATCTTCAAACTTAGACACATCACTGTTGAAGTATTGTGTTGGTACCATAGTCTTCTTGTAAATGTTATTACCGAGGTATTCCAGCTTCGCAAAGTCAGACGAATTACCACCATGACCAGCGTCTGGTTCAGTCGGTTGCCATGCCCATAGATAGAGGTCAACACCCTCTTGAAATCCTACATCGGTCATATCGTAGTAGAAAGTAACCTCTTCATCAGCCGTGAAGACAGCCGGAACTGTCCAGCACTTTGGTGCCTTCGGTAGTTCTACACCATCAGCAAACAATGCCAAGGGGAACAAGCACATCAATGCAAATAATATTTTCTTCATATTGATTCTGTTATTTTAGGGGAGTTTGGAAGTAATAAAGTAAGATGGTAACTTATAGAAAAGTCCTACAAAAGGAAGACTTTGAAGCTTTGATAAGCCCAAGAGAATAAGTACTGATAACTTCCACACTCCGAAATTACTTAACCGCCTGTGTCAAATTGTAAGTGTAAGAGACAAAAGGCTGCCCATTTGTCTTACGTGTCAAACGGTATTCCAGCGTCTTCGTATTACCCGGTACGGCCGTTACAGTGAGTGCTGTCTCAGCCTTTCCATCGTTGAGAAGGAGTCGACTTGGCGTGTTGTCGCTCTTAGTGAAGTTATAGTCCATCTTCCATGTACCACTTGTTGGCAACAGCATCGGTGCACTTCCTTCCACCGTGAAGGTCGATGGGTTGCCAGCTTCATCTTGGTTTAGATTGATGACAAACGTGTCAAAGTCGAGCAAATCAGTCAATGTCTTTGTGCGAGCATTCGCTTCATCAGTCTGCATAACAGAGTTAACCACCCACTTACCACTAATCTTCTCGCTCAGTGTTATCGGTGTTGTGTAACTTCCGTCATCAACTGTAGAACATCCCGTGAACGCCATTGCCGTAGAAAAGAGTAGTCCAATAGCGAACAAATTACCTGTGATTGTTCTCATAGTGAATCTTGTTTTTAGTTATTGAATAGTTGTTTTATAATTTCATTCTCTATTGGCAAAGTTAGCTATCAAATTCCAATAAGTAAAGAAAACTACCAATTGTATAAACATAAAAGGGTGATGTGAAAATGCAAATGACTGAAAATCAGTTCTTATCTGTTGCCCTTTAATTATAATGATATAACTCTAATATTACAGTTTTCAGCCCTGTTTAGCATGTAATTGAGCCTTTTCAATCAAAATAACAGTCGATTTTACGTCTTTCTGTTGACGTTGATATTCATCCCACAGCGGTCTACTACGGAATTATTTTCATGAAAAAAAATAATTATTTTCATGAAAAAAAATATTTCCACTCGTGAAAAAAAATATTTCTCTTCATGAAAAGAAATCGTTTGTGCACATTTTTGAATAGCTTATCAAGTGTCTATGACTATCGTGTTGAGCAATGAATAAGAATAAAAAGAAGGTCGAATGACGTATCAGATGAGGCTTGTTAGGAGTGAAGAGAAAGCCGAACAGTAGTGGAGAGGATAAAAAATATAGAGCCTATCTCACGACAGACTCCACACTCTTGAATTAACTTATAAAATGAGTTTAATTAATTCTATATTACTTAAATTACCCAAATAACAAATATATATACCAAATATTATAACGAAGTTCACACTCCTAAATAAACTAAACCTAATCCGTATTATTATTATATGAAGCTCTTCATTCCACTGAATAAGAAACCAAACAATCTGTTTCTATAGTCGAAAACGAAGCTGATAGACTTGTTTTCGGTTAGCGAAATTACTAAAAAAAACATGGATGGCAAGTGGTTTAGAGGATTGTCAATGACAAATATAAAGAAAACGAAGGGTAGATAATGTTGCTTACCATTATAAGGTGCTGGTTTACAGAGATGTTTTGAAAAGTGTGTACACCCTATAATATAAGCTTGTTATTTGATGAGAATGAAGGTAAAAACCCTTGTTAAGTGTCTTTCTTACGTAAGATAATCTTTGTATTAAGTTCAATTAATATTCGTTTAATACATTGATTATCAGTAGTATAGCCTCTTCATGATGCGTAAACACTTAGAATTGGCTTTTTTAACTTCATATTATAGTATGAAAACTCTATTTTTGTGATTGTAAAGTCTAACCTTAAGACCTTATTAAACAAGAACTAAATTAAGTGATATGATGAAGAAAAAGTTATTAATCGCACTGACACTTCTATTGTCTTATACAATGGTGTCAAAGGCATCAAAGGCCGACGAGTGGAAGATACCATCGGCTGATGCCAAAGGACGAGTGGGTGCTTTGATGCCTTACACACGTTACGACTCAGAGACTGCAGCACTGGGAGGAGGCGCAACATTGAAGACCTCGCCTACATGGGACCGTAAGAACATTGCTTCGCAGGCTTCCCGTCAGTCGTATGTTGACCTCCCAACGAATGGTGCTTACGCCGAATGGACAATGAGAGGAGACGCTAATGGCGTCACATTACGCTTTACTATGCCTGATTCTCCTGACGGGATGGGACTGAATGGTTCGTTGGATGTCTATGTAAATGATAAGAAGGTGCAGACAGTCAATCTGACGTCTTATTATATGTATCAGTACTTCTCTGGTGGTAATCCAACTGATAAAAGTGACGGTGGAACAGCTTGTTTTGCCTTTGATGAGACCCACTTCCTTCTGAATAAGGCACTCCGAGCAGGCGATAGAATCCGTATTCAGAGTTCTGGGGCTAATGGTTATGACTATGGAGTAGACTTTATTGAGACCGAGGTAGTACCAGATGAGATAGAATGTCCTGCTGGTGCGGTGAACGTAACAGACGCTAAATACCTCAAGTATGTCAAAGGGAATGATTATCTCAAGGCTTTTGAAGAAGCATTGAAAGATGCAGATGCAGGGTCAAAGATACTTTATATCCCTGCAGGAACCTTCGAATTGAGTAGTATCTGGTATATCTTTGCATCCGACGTAACGATTACAGGCGCTGGTATGTGGTACACTAACCTTAAGTTTACGAACCCTAATCCATTCGGAGGAGGTATTTCGGGCGGTAATGGCTCACATGGTAGAGATGGCTATTGTAGTAATGTTGAAATCTGTAACCTATACCTCAACTCTAATCTGAGGAGTCGACACAACCAGCAAGCAGTGTATAAATGCTTCATGGATGTCTTCAAAGACGGTAGTGTTATCCATCATGTATGGGAAGACCACTTTGAGTGTGGCTTCTGGATAGGCGACTATAATGGTGCAATGGATTACAGCAATGGACTGAAGATAGTAGACTGTCGTATCCGTAATAACTTTGCTGACGGAGTGAACTTCTGCCAAGGAACATCTAATGCAACGGTTTATAACTGTAGTGTTCGCAACAATGGCGATGACGGTTTGGCAATGTGGAACGATCATACGATGGGGGCGGTAGACGAAAAGAACAACACCTTCGCTTACAATACCATAGAGCTTATCTGGCGTGCAGGCGGTATTGCCCTCTATGGTGGTGATGGTCATAAAATCTATAACAACTATCTTGCTGACATGTTCATGGCTTCAGGTATTCATCTGAATGATGTATTCTCTGGTCCAAAGTACACGAACACACAGAAGATTAGCTTTGATAACAACATACTCGTGCGTTGTGGTACCAACGATGACAGCTGGCATGAAGACTTAGCTGCCATTGATATCAAAGGTGGTGTACGTAATGTAGTCTTCAACAACACTAAGATCTATGATTCACCTTTTGATGCTATCCGTGTCATGTCAGGCCCATCAGGCATTGAATTTAAGAACACAGAGATTCTTGGTGCATCCCTTGCAGGACAGACAACAAAGTATTCTACATGGGAACACTCTACTGGTGCTATCCGTTTGGACGTCGATGGTGTGAAGTTTAGCAATGGTATTAAGATTGCAAACGTCGGCGAAGACAAGATTAAGAACAACCAGACATGGCCTGTATGGACAGATAATAACAAGGCGCGTGCGGCAGCTATTGGTTATGAATACCTAAGTGACGCTACGTATAAAGTTCCTGATTTCCCAGAGGCAGACACCAGTCAGCAGGGAGGAATCGTCAATCCGTTAGAAGGAATCAAAGGATATGACGTCGATCTACAGGGTTTACGATGGGAGAATACCGATGGTAGTACCTCACTGAAGGAGGGAGATGCTGTTACCTTTAAGTTTGCTCTTACGAACGTAAGTAATGTTGACATTCCTGCAGGGGTCAATCTTGGCGTGAAGGTGACTGTCGATGGACAGGAGAGCTTCGTCACAACAAGTTATAAAAAAGGGTTGAAGGCAAAGCAGACTATTATCCTTACGACACAGACAGCATGGAAGGCAGTAGCCGGTGGACACGTGGTAAAGGCAGAAGCCGACTATCGTAACCGACTGACAGATGAGCTAACAAGAGACAACAACAATTGTGAGAAGAAATTTAATGTAGCTGAGAACGAGGACGATGGCGACTATACTCCTGTCACAGGAGGCTATGACCTCGTTGTAACAAAGGTTGCCTTCGACAAGGAAACCATTAACCTTGGCGATGAAGTACGCTTCACAGCGACGATTGTAAATGCTGGTGACAGAGACGTTCCAGCAGGTACAAAGCTCGGTGTACAGTTCCAGATTGATGGTAACACGAGTGTTATCACATGGAACGATAAGCACTATGGCGGTCTGAAATCACATCAGAAGATAACGCTTTCAGCAACTGGTGGTACGAACGGAAAGAGCACTTGGACAGCTACAAACGGTGTTCATACCCTCACAGCATGGGTAAATGACACGCACGACTATAGAGACGAGGTGAATGGCAGCGATGATGCAAATAAGAAGAGTATTGAGTTGAAGATCCCATTGGGAGCTGTCAGATTCTTCTCAGCAAGTGAGGTCAGTTCGCCAGACGACTTGAATAACCTCAACCAGGCGAACGCTATTGACAGAGTGAAGGGTAGGACAGAGGCGGAAGGTGCCTACTATGACCTCCAAGGAAACAAGGTGGCCACAACAAAAGAGAACCTTAAGCCAGGGCTTTATATCCACAATGGAAAGAAGATCATCGTAAGGTAATAGCAGAACTAATCATGGGAAAGAGTAGGAAACACACTTTCCTATAAAAGATAAAAGTATCGGCCGTAAGAAAGTTACGGTCGATATTTTTTTGTAGTTATTAATAATTGTTTTATTTTTGCAGGTAGATTAGAAGGAAGGAAACCTTCTGATTGTCAATTAACAATACCTCAGATGAATACGCTTATGAAGTTATACCTGTCATTTCTATTCCTGCTTATTCCCTTGCTTGGCGTTGCAAACAATGGAGAATGGGAGAAGCGACTATACCAACTCGACCAAAGTTTAGAGAAAAAGAAGGTATATGAGCATGAAAAACTTGAGAATATCAAACGATTGAAACAACGTTTGAAAACGACTCCAAGGGCTGACAGATTTGATATTAACCGACAACTCTTCAACGAATATTCATCCTATCAATATGACTCGGCCTACGTCTATGCCAATCATCTACTCGCTGAGGCTCATAGACTGCAAAACCCTAACTATGAAGTAGAGGCACGCTGCGACTTAGTCTTCTGTCTGTTGTCTGCAGGACTGTATTCTGAGGCCTTTAACGAACTACATTCTATCCACATCGACGGGACAAGCGCCAACGTAAGAAAGCTTTACTTCACAATGGCATCACGCCTCTATTATGACGTGTCAGACTATACTCGCACCGAACCTTACCAGAGTCAGTATGTGAAGCAGGCTGGTGTTTATACGGACTCTTTGCTTCATTATCTTCCTAAGGGGTCGGCTGAGCGACTCTATGCCATAGGAATGAGACAGATGAAGGAACGGAAGTATGAGGCATCACTCGATACTTTCAAGCAGTTTCTACAAGGAAGAAGAGTAGACCTGCACCATAAGGCGATTGTTACCTCTTGTATTGGATGGATTTATCTCTTCCTAAAAGAGAACGACCAAGCCATGGACTATCTTGCACAGGCAGCTATCTATGATAACGAAGGGGTTGTAAGAGAGACCACAGCGCTATGTACCTTGGCTAAACTACTTTATAGGGAAGGTGACATACAACATGCAACCGAGTATGTCAGAGAGTCGCTTTCGAATGCAAACTTCTATGGCGCACGACAACGAGTGATAGAGGTTAGTAGTGTGTTGCCCATCATCGAACAAGATAGATACAAGATAATGCAGGCGCAACGCAATGCCATAGCCATCGCAGCAGTCGTCTTCATCCTTTCTTATTGGTCTGTTGATGGCAGGATGGTTCATCCGTAAACAGATGATAAAGCTGAAGAAGGCGCAAGCACTTATCGCACGGCGTAACCAACAGTTAGAGGCTAAGAACGAACAGTTGGAGGAGGTGAATAAAATCAAAGATGAATACATTGGTAGATCGTTCTATATTAATTCGGAATACATCAATAAAGTGGAGAAGCTCTACCGTTCTATCGATCGTAAGATATCGATGAAACGATTTGATGACCTGCGTTCCTCGTTGAAAGAAAGTGAATTAGGAGAAGAGAGGAAATCAATGTTTATTGATTTTGATGAGACTTTCTTAAAACTCTTCCCACGATTCATAGAGAACTACAACAAACTCTTTGACGAACCCGACCAAAGACCTGTTGAGAAGAGACAGCTCACGACAGAGATGCGTATCTTTGCCCTTATCCGATTAGGTATTACTGATTCTGAACGTATTGCGTCGTTCTTAAACTATTCTGTACATACCATTAACACTTATAAGACACGCGTAAAGAACCGCTCAAACGTTGATAATGATAAGTTTGAACGTTATATAATGGAGATTAATTAGGGGTACTCTTTATGTGTGATGAGGCCCCGAATGTGCGTTAGTGTTCGTAAACTCCAATCGTGCTAAGGCTTTTTATTAATTGAGCTAAGGCTTTTCAACAATCGTGTTAAGGCTCTTCTTTAAGCAAGTTAAGGCTTCTTATCAATCGTGTTAAGGCTTTGTAGTAAACGTATTGGAAGCAAGGTGTTGTATAGGCTTGTATGCCATCGAATGAAGGCCATCAAAGGAAAGAAAACAAACAAGCGTTTATAGGTGATGATAAGTAAATGACTACGGAATAATAGTAGTCTACTTATAACCAGCTATAAACGCCTGTTCTTATTGTGTTAAAACAGTATTTTAGGCATCAAAGGCCTCTTCTTCAGCCGCAGCAATGATAGCCTCGCGGTCAATATCCTTTGAATGAGAAATGTCTGAGAGGTCGAAAGTATCGGTGTTTTCCCCTTCTTTCGTCTTCTCCGAAGCCTCCGTCTGCTCTACCTTCTTCTCATCAGCAGCCGATGACTTCTCATCAAACACCTCTGTATGGAATGGATTCTCGTGTTTCTCGACATCTATTTCAGAACCAACGATAAAGTTCATGTCTTGAGAGGTCTCTGGAACATTGAGGACAGGTTCCTCTTCCATCTTTGTACGGTTGGCCTTTGCTACAAATATCTCGTCTATGAACTGAGGTTCCCGACGAAGTCGTTGTAGGGTGAGCTTGGAGGCCTCTTGTTGACTTTCCTTCTTAGAATAACCATGACCTTCCCCACATGGGATATCCTCCATAATCACTTGGAAATGGAAAGTAGGACTCCCTTGTTTGTCTTTCTGGTTTTCAATCAGCTTGAACTCCATCTTAACCTTGTTCTTCTGGCTCCATTCGATGAGCTTAGACTTGAAGTTTACCTCCTTGTAAGCTACCTTATCAATATTGATAAGCTTACCAAGAACCTGCTGTTTCATGAACTTCATGCAAGCATTATAGCCATGGTCAAGATAGAGCGCACCAACAAGTGCTTCGAAAGCATTACCACCAAGATAACTGTTATGCGAAGATGTGTGGCCGTTAGAGAGTATCAACTGACCGATTCCCATCTCCTTTGCCAGACGATTCAGCGTATCGCGTTGTACTAATTTAGAACGGGTGTTCGTTAAGAAACCTTCGCGCTTCCCAGGGAAATGCTCGTAAACAATGTCACCAACAATGGCGTCCAATATAGCATCACCAAGGAACTCAAGCCGTTCATTGTTTACTGGCTTACCCTTCTCGTTACGACGCGCTACGCTCTTGTGTAAGAGAGCTGTCTTATAATAACTGATATCGTGGGGAATAATGCCGATGATTTGGTACAAAGACAAATAAAGCTCCTTCTCCTTACGGAAAGGGAGCTTTATTCTATCGATAATCTTATTCAGCATACTTCTTGAATATGACACAAGCATTGTGGCCACCAAAACCGAAGGTGTTGCTGAGCGCAGCACGTACCTCACGCTTCTGAGCCTTGTTGAACGTAAAGTTCAAGTTATAATCCAATTCTGGATCCTTGTCATCATCTTCATGGTTGATGGTAGGAGGAATGATGTCATCCTTAACAGCCATTACGCAAGCTAAAGCCTCTACAGCACCAGCTGCACCAAGAAGGTGACCTGTCATACTCTTTGTAGAAGAGATATTCAACTTGTAAGCAGCCTCACCAAACAAATCCTTGATGGCCTTTGCCTCTGAAATATCACCTACAGGAGTTGACGTACCGTGAACGTTGATATAGTCAATGTCCTCTGGCTTCATACCAGCATCTGCAAGTGCTGCCTTCATAACGAGCTTAGCACCAAGACCCTCTGGGTGAGAAGCTGTGATATGATGGGCGTCAGCTGACTCGCCTTCACCAACCATCTCTGCGTAAATCTTTGCTCCACGAGCCTTTGCATGCTCTAACTCTTCAAGGATAAGACAGCCAGCACCCTCACCCATTACGAAACCGTCGCGGCTTGCTGAGAATGGACGTGATGCGTGCTGTGGATCATCATTGCGTGTTGAAAGGGCGTGCATGGCATTGAAACCACCTACACCGCAAGCGCATATAGCTGCCTCGGCACCACCACTAACGATAATATCAGCCTTACCAAGACGAATCTGGTTGAATGCTGCAGCCAAAGCGTTGGTTGAAGAAGCACAAGCTGAGGTTGTAGTGTAGTTTGGACCGTGGAAGCCAAACTGAATACTAATCTGGCCTGAAGCAATGTCAGCAATCATCTTAGGGATGAAGAATGGATTGAACTTAGGACCATTCTCAGGATGCTGTGCATAATAAGTCACCTCATCTTCGAAGGTCTTGATACCACCAATACCTACACCATAGATAACACCTACACGGTTCTTATCAATCTTCTCCATGTCAAAGTTGGCATCCTTAACACCCTGAATGGCACTAACCATTGCTAACTGAGTGTAACGATCAAGCTTACGAGTCTCCTTACGATCAATATAATCATTGATGTTAAGGTCTTTTACCTCGCAAGCAAACTTTGTCTTGAATAAGCTTGTATCGAAATATGTAATAGGAGCAGCACCACTCTTGCCTGCAAGCATATTCTTCCAAGTCTCCTCAGGAGTGTTACCCAATGGAGTAACAGCACCAAGACCTGTTACAACTACTCTTTTTAATTCCATGTGTGAAATATAAAATAAAAAAGTAAAGTAAAAAAAAGCCAAGCAAAGGAATAGACGCTTTGCTTGGTTCTTTTATCTTGAGTAAACCTTACTTAGCGTTCTCCTCGATGTAAGAGATAGCGTCGCCTACTGTAGAGATCTTCTCTGCCTTATCGTCTGGAATAGAAATACCGAACTCCTTCTCGAACTCCATGATGAGCTCTACTGTATCCAAAGAATCAGCACCGAGGTCGTTTGTGAAGCTTGCCTCTGGTTTTACCTCAGCCTCGTCAACACCAAGTTTCTCTACGATAATAGCCTTTACTTTTGATTCAATTTCTGACATAATTGTAAGTTTTAAATTGTTTAATATTGATTTCCAAATTCAAAATGCGGTTGCAAAGGAACTGTTTTTTTTCCATGTATGCAAGTTTTTTGATTAAAAAAGCACTCACTATTGCACAAATCATATATCTTTGTGCATGTTTTTATACGTTTTATCACATTATAATGCGGTAAATCAAACAATTATATAGTATTATTCTAAACTTTATTTATGCCTCAGATTTTAGCTGAATTAGTTTTATAAACTGGTACACCTTATTATTATAAAGACAAAATCAAGGACTTCAGACTTTTGGAGTGATAATGATCAGCCTAAACTTTAGGTCTCTGACGAAATGTTACACAGAGAAATGGAGAGTACGGAGGGATATCAAAACAAAGCACTGGTAGGCAAGGAGGCACCATCAGTGTGTGGAGCAATGGAGATTGTTTGTCAATTCTATGGTTCTTCCGTTAAATGCGTAGATTGGAAATAGAATAAAGGCTTATGCACTTGCAAGATATGTCTGTCCAAAATCACATGGTCTTATATCGGAAGATAAACTACAAGATAAGATGCGGAAAAGGCAAATTGATGCTGTGTCTGTTCATTAGCATGTCTTTCTGCCTATACATACAAATTATTACCATAACATCGGTGTCTGTAAATATTTTTACGCAGTTCAAAACTGACACATACTCTTCTGGCTTCTTAAAGACGCCTGATTACCGTGCAATAGATGCTCTTTTAGCGTGTTACTAACGCCCTTTTGAAGTCCAATTAAGCACCTTTTAAGAATGACTTGATAACCAGTTGATTGGCTGCTGGTTATAAACTTACATTTTTGCTTTTGTTTTTTATATTTGCAGATGATATGTCTAAAATTATGTAATGACTTTTCAAACTCTTGTCTGTATTTTGAACGTATTAAAATGAAAAGGTTGTTTTGCATAGGAGGGTGATGATAGAATGGACAGTTGACTGCCTTGCCCATGTTTTTTTGATGAATCACTTTGGGTCTTCTGTTAAAGCTGTACGAAAAGCATCTACGCATTTAACGGAAGAGCCAATTTTATTAGCAATTTATATACAAAGCGTTTATCCTAAAAGAGTTATCAGGAATCTGTACACTACACCATACCTCCGTTGCTCTTTGTTCCGTCGGCACCTCCGTGGCATTGCCTTTACTTCATTCCCCTCCGTCCCTCTATACTTTATTATATAAGAGTTTTGTTTTACACTCCATATTTCGGAAGAGCCAAATCTCTTTATAGTAGGTTTCAAAACCATTTAATGGGGTTATGTAATTCGTTTTCCTTTATACAATCATCATACCATTTATCATAGTCAATTGGTGTTTGAACGCTGATTCCTTTCAGCCAACATTGTTCACCATAAGCTCCCAACATAGCCCAATGGTACTCTGTTTCATGGCTTATACATATAACATCATCATAATCTTCTGGTTCTTTATAATATTGCTTTTTAAGAATCTCATCTACCTCTTTGGATGTTTTATGTAGATACTTAGCTAATATGCATTTGATTATAAACAGCTATGTGTTATAATAAATTCCGACCTTATCACCTGTCTTATTGTTCGAAAACACTAATAGTTCATCCATAAATATTTCTATAAGATTATTAGATAAGTTCTGGATTGTCATCTATTTCATCAAGCGTAATCCCCTCTGGAACAAACATTGCTCTATTATTAATCATGAAATTACCACTTTTACCATTATAGTTTGCAACGGCATCCGGTAAAGCAATCAATTTACTTTGTGCCTTCATGGTAATCTCTCTTGTCCCATCAGGTAAAGTATAGTACCAATATACTTTCTGCCCTAACCTTTTAAGAATATTATACACCTTGCTCTTCCATAATTTTTCTTCAAGATCATTTACATCATACGAATCTGCGATTCTTCCATGCTGTAAACAATTTTCCACATTTACATCTGGTATGGAACGTAAAAATTGCATTTGAGCACGGCCTAATTGATAAAAGTAATAGTATCCGTTACGTATCTTATAGCACTTACGTAGTTCGTCTTTACTAATCAGGTCAAAGTTGACTATTGAAATGTATTCGCTTTTCAAATTAGCAACATCCCTTGCTAAACGTTTTTCTATATTCCCTTCGAATGAGGGTTTAACATCCAAAAAAAATATATTGGAATTAAACGCCCTCAAAGTCTCGCAGAATAATGATTCGTCTTTAGAGGTCATAAACAACTGGCATTCTCTAACTTTTTCCATTATCTAAGCATTTAATGATTTGATATTTGGGGTCTTTTATCTATACTTAAATCTCCAGACTCCTTTCCCTTAATTATTGCAATAACCCGTGAATTCAACTTTTTATTTTTCCTTTTAACCCAGTTTGACGCTTCATCTACCGCATAACTAACTGCAGATCCGTAAGACCTAAGCCAAAAGACTTTCCAAAATTCTTAAAGCCTTCTTTCCATGTACCTTTTTTTGCAGCTTTTACTGCAGTAATATACAAGAATACTTCTAATGATCTTCTTGCTTTTTTAAGTTTAATATACAGAATCAACATTCTCCTCTACTCCTTCGGAAACTCCTTATCAACAATCCGCTTGATGATATAGTTGCGAATGATCAAAGGAATACTGAAAATGAAAATCAGCGGAATGAAAACTGGCACAAGAAGATGTAAATAGAGGTTGGCACGCCTTGACCTGAACGTTTCGCCCTCAAGATTATTACCTGTAGGTATGGCAACAATCTCGTTTCCGAAGAAGTAAAGCCATAGAGAGATGAGGATGATGATAGAACCTATCACATATACATTGAGCACTGCCTTCTTGACAATCCTCGGCCGCTCCTTCTCGGGTACGCGCTGCAAAGAACGTACTGACTTGGCTATATTGTTTGCACGGGTATACTTGTCGCCCAAGAATTTATTTAACATCTTATTCATAAGTTTCTTTTAGCCTTAACTGCCTTGAAGTATAAAATAATAAGGGGTTCTTGGATGATTAACATCGTCTCTTTCAAACAGTTGCAGTCCCTCAAAGAAGACATTGTCATCATTGACAAGCTTGTCACAGACTTGATTATGAATTTTGTAAATGAGTTCAGGTACTGTGAAGTAGCTGCCATTGTCTGCTTGCAGGAGCACTTTTTCTTCCCTTGAGCCTTCCAGTTCATCGTCCCAATACTCGTACTGCACCAGAATACGACTGCCAATCAGCTTCAACTCATCCGCCCAGACATCAAGGATGTATTCGCCAGTGATTTCTTCATTATACGCATGCAATTCATCTGCAAACGCAGCCAACGAAGAATATCTCTGCTGCCTGAAGCTCCACGCAATGCCGCATAGCAATTCTTTTGGGAATCCTGTACGCTGGTGTGTTTCCACAGGCTTTACTTGCTGGACTTCTTCTGGCAAGGCATCTGTAAAGAAACGACCCGTATCCTTGCCGTATTTCAATGCCAAGTCATAATATGACATACCGGCATCCTCGCCAATCATATCGTAGATGGACTTGCGAAGCTCTGGCAACAGGCGGAGGTCGTGATAGTTTATCCTGTTGCTATAGGCCTTATATCCTTGCAGCAACAAAGCACTGGAGTAGTCTATGCTACCCGACTTCGAGCCTCTGATTTTATATTCTTCTTCCTGCTGACGGGACAAATTCGTCCGAAACTTGAGCTCTCCACGTACAAGGTATACCCCATCGTCATAGTTCAGAAAGAATTCAGGAAAGCCTAAGGTGTGGAAATCAACTGCCTCATAGGCATAATGCGTCCAGTCAAATCCCTGTCTGTTCCGTCGTTTGAAACTGCTCTTATAGATGAAGCTGCCGGGAATGATAAATTCCCGACTATGTAATTCAGGTGTATCGGATATTTCTTTATAAACAGCGACTAGATAACAGTCTGAGAAGAAGTCAAGAATGCTATCCTTTCCAACCTGTTTCGTTAGCCGGCTGATATCCACAAGAATCTTGCCAAAGAAGTATTTTTTGTAATAATCATTATAGACATAAAAGATATCACCTTCTTTTATCTCTTTGAAAAAACGCTTGTAAGGTGCTTCATTGTTAAACATACTGCATGAGGTTAAAATGAGGGATGATAAAAATGCTATAATTAATAATACATTAGAGTATCACCCTTATTTTTGAAACTTAATCTTTTTGCCATTACATGTAATACCTTTTATAAAGGCCAAATCTATTGCATGTTTAGAATTGTCAAGAATGTATTCGTATAAACTGTTGTAGTCTTCAAAGTTAAATTCTAAGCTATAAAAACTTTTATCACTCAGTGGTGTGTAGAATGCTTCTTTTACTTTGGAAAGACCATACGAAGCCTGATTATCATCTGGGATAGTAACAGAAATCGAAAATTCAAATTCTTTATCTGAAGGGTAACATCTTGCTCGTTTAAAAACGCCGATTCCATTTGTAGACCGGCAAGCTACCCATATCAAAAGACTCCAATCCTTAAATCTTGAATATTGATCCGAGGAATAAGAGATTTTACATATTCATTTAATATTTTCCGTATAGAAGCTATATCAACATCCTCGTTTAGTCGAGGAATCTCAATCTGTAGCAACACTTTAACTTTATCATCCATAATTATTCCATATTATTAATGACCGCCTTTATTTGGTTTATAACGTTTATCTTTTTCCCGATTTAAAGGCGGTTTATGCCCTTCCTCTCGTAATTTACGGACTCTCGCTGCTTCTATTTCTTTCATCTCCCCTTTGGTAATACCTTTATGAGTAGAGACAATTGTTGGCTCAGCATTTTTAAAATCTGGATTTTTCTTGGCCTGTCTTGCACTAGTATGTGCTCGTCTGTTTGTCCCATTTGCCATAATATCCTCAGCTTTGCCAATACTTACTTTTGCGTGTATTCCCGTTTCTGAATCAATTATGTCGTAAAGACCCCAATCGCCGACTGTACTGTTACTATTCTTATGTAATCCAAGGATGTCGAGCCAACTATTTGTTTCATGAACATGTCCATACAATCTATTTCCGCCCACCAATCCTATTGGATCCTAGCTAATATAACTTCCTGTATTCAGTTCGTAATAGTGGAAGCGGTTGTAATACAGCCCCGTCTCAACATCCTCATACTGACCCTGATATTTAACGGAATGAAGGAGGAATTATTGTTGCCCTTCCTTCTCTTTCTTCCGAAGATGTCCAGTTTCTGCCCACATACCTTATTATTGTTATTGTCAAATACCTGTTGATGACTACCGAGGTAGTCAGAAATGATAGGATGGCGCATGCATCCGTCACTATGTGTGAATACTTAAAGACCCTTTCAATAATATGAAACGAGTTTTAAACAGCCGCACATTCAATTAGTAAATGCGAATACCATCGGTAAGAAATATCTTTACATAGATTACCGAAAAATAAACTTTACGCAATGAAAGACTCCATAAAATCCAGATGTACAACCATCAGATTGTTAGTCTATTACAAACGGTGGAGTTAACAACGCTTAGTTATGTTCAAGACAACGCCCTTTAACCCAAGTTTAACCGGCAAAATTATTCTTCATAAATTTTTGGGATATTTTGTGTAGTATCAATTTGATAAATAATTGATAATCAAACATAGGGTATTGTAACGAGGAGTAATATCTGATTTGTAGGACACAGTCATATCAAAATTATTTTGTTACTTTGCACTCATGCACACAAATGTACAGACACGATTTAACCCTGCCACAGGCGACATGGCTCCTTATTATCGCATCAAGGAGTCATATCGTGACGTGCAGGGTCATGTACATTCGCTAATTCTGTTGAACATCGGGTTCGAACCTTCACTTACTGCTGTACAGGTTCGAAAGATTGCATACGCTCTTACCAAACGCTTCAAGACCAGAAGTACACCCTCGCTTTTCAAAGAACATCTTGATGGACTTACTCCTGTTGAACAGGCAAAAGCTGACGAATGGTGGAGCCGTATGGAGAAAGAAGGTGGAATCGACAGGTTTAACAAGGAAGAGCAGAAGTCGCTGAGAAAATACGAGAACTACATTGACCTTGAGACGGCAAACTATACTGACGCAAGGGATGTTGGTGCAGAGTGGCTCTGTAAGCAGACAATAGACAAGCTGCAATTAGAGGGTTTTCTGCGCAAAAACGGCTGGACGGAGAATGCGATACACACGGCTTTGTCAGCATTGATTGTCCGTACGGTATATGCAGTTTCTGAACGTTCATCTTATTATTATTTGCGCGATAACTCAGCTGCTGGCGAACTTTATAGTGGAGCTCTTGGCTGGACACCAGGAATCAATTCTCTGTATAAAATTACTGACAAGTTGTATGAACTAAAGGAACAGTTAGAGCGTCATTTGTGCAGCGTTACTGACAATCTCTTTAATATAGACAACAAGTTGATGCTCTTCGACTTAACCAACTTCTATTTCGAGGGTAGCAAGCGTAATAGCGATAAAGCCAAGTTCGGTCGTTCAAAAGAAAAACGCTCTGACTGTAAGCTACTTGTACTTGCATTATGTATCAATAAAGAAGGTTTTATACGTTATTCTTCTATCTTAGAGGGTAATACAGCAGATCCCAAGTCTCTACCCAATATGATTGATACGCTGGCAAAGAGGAATCCGTCACGAACCAAGGATACGCTCGTTATCATGGATGCAGGTGTTGCCACGGAAGAGAACTTGGAGTTAATAAAGAAAAAGGGTTACAATTATCTCTGCGTATCTCGTACGAAAATGAAAGACTATACGCTCAGTGATGATAATAAGAGTATTACGGTAATGGATGCCCGTCGGCAGAAGATAACGCTGAAAGAGGTTAAGACAGAGGATGATAAGGATTATTATCTCGAAATAACATCTCCTTCGAAAGCTATGACAGAGTCGTCCATGAACAGAGTCTGGAGAGAGCGTTTTGAGATGGAACTGCAGAGGATAAAAGATGGAATCTCCAAGAAAGGTGGAACAAAAACCTATGAAAAGGTTGTTGAACGTACAGGACGTGCCATACAGAAGTACCCTTCTATAGCGAAGTTCTACCAGATAAGCTACATAAAAAATGAGAAGAAACCCAAGCAGATGCTACGTGTAGACTGGGAGATAAAAGACCTCTCAGCAATGGAATCTGGTCACGGAGTCTATTTCCTCCGCAGCAATGTCAGGACACTTTCTGAACGTGTAACATGGGAATACTACAATCTCATTCGCGAGATAGAATGTACGAACAGACAACTAAAGAATGATCTCAACCTCCGTCCTATTTATCATCAGAAAGATGAGCGAAGCGACTCACATCTTTTCTTCGGTTTATTAGCCTACTGGGTGGTAAACACTATCCGTTGTCAATTAAAACGAGAAGGAGAATCCTGTTACTGGACCGAGATAGTACGACGTATGAGCACCCAAAAGCTCGTCACCACAAAAGGGAAGAATCCATTAGGTGAGACCATCGAGATGCGCCAATGTAGTAGTCCTTCGAAGCAAGCAAAACAGATATACGATAAGTTGAACTTAAAACACTCACCATTCAAAAAGAATAAAATTTGTAGGACACAGAGCCCATAAGAAAAACGAGAAAAGTAAGGTGACAGTTAGATTAGGCGAAAGTGGGTGATAAACTTGGGTTATCTCTTCTACTTGGCTGCTTGTCAATGAAAGTTCTTTCTTTGCCATACCATCCTGTTCTATACGAAGTGGTGCAAAATTGGTAAGATATTGCTTTCCATTCAAATTTTTATAATAGAACCGTGCTTCGACGGGAATATCTCCTGTTCCTTCAAATTTTGTATGGGTATAAACAACGTGTCGCCTTCCCATATAATGCGTCGCTTTTTCGTTTGCATCTTTCCACTCTAAAGAAACAAACTTGGATTCAGATACCGTGAGGGTGACATAGCCACCACCTTTCTTGCTGCCGCGATTCTGCACATAGGCAAACACTTTATACTCTCCCCTCCTCGGTAAAAAAGGAACGCAAAGGTGGTTCTAACAACCCTACCGATATCTCTTTTCCGTTGTGGGTTATATCCCATTTCACCGGTGTAGATGGGTCGGCATCTCGTGTTAGTGTATGAACAAAGAGAAGTTTTTCATTGCCATGAACCTTCAATGAAACATTTACAGTGCCGTTCACACGTACACTGTTAACAAATGCATTCTTAGAATATTGTGTTAAAGGGGTGTCACTTTTCTTCTGTTCTTTCTTTTGCACGGTTTTGATATCCTCTTTTTTAAATAGGGGATTGGAATAAACAACCTGTCCTGCTTCTATCATAGAAAGAGGAGAGATTATCGTAACCTGCTGTCCAGAAATCTTGAATGTGGTTTTGCCTCCACATACGCAGGTCCCTTCACTTTTCATGGTGAGTGGACAAAGGGAATATCCGATAAGAATCTTATCATAAGACTGATTCCATTGGATGACACTTTACTTTACTTCTGCCGTCTCACAGACATCTCAAATTTATTCGTTATCATTGGATGGATTTAATTCCAATCCCTCTTGTTCCATTTCTTCCATCATTTCAGGTTTACTTATTCCGAAGAACTTATGTGCCTGAGCTTCCTCATAAATACTTTTACAATTGGTCATCATGATATATGTCCATGAAGTTCTGCCCCAGTCGCCGGTATCCATATACTCCGCATATTTATTCCGCATCTTGTATTCCGAATTAGCAAAATGGCAAAATATCCTCGCTTTTTCTTCAAGAGTATAATTGTTGGAATTCATACCATCCTCATTTTGTAACACCTGATATACGTAAAGTCCAAAATTATTAAAATAAGTCCCGTTCTTACCTGTCGAATTCCTTTCCACTGTTTCTATTAAAGAAGGATGTACAACTAGTTTCTTATTTGAAGTCTGTTCAAAGATTCTGCTTACAAAGCCATAAGGTACATCTTTTTGCTTATTAAAATACCATTGGTTTAACAGCGAACTTCCAAAATAATTATAAGTTGAGAACAAATCATCTAAAATCATCTTTCCACTATAAAAGTCTCCTAAATCATTTTTATCCCCTTCATACTTAGATAATTCCAAAATTTTAAATGCTGAAGGGTCATCATAAATAAGAAATTTATTGAGTGCAAGAATTTGTTGAAATACCTCTGACTTTAACTTAATTTTATCTCCCTCTATGGATAGCATATCACGGAGCATCCAATTATATGTTATAAAATTCTTATCACATATACTATAATAGCTATGGGCAAAGTCAAAAGAACCATCCCCAACGATTTCCTCATAACTTTGGAGCTATGCGTTTTTAGTCCTATGCCAAACACTTTCTTGATTCTATCTTGAAACAGCTTTTCTGTCGGGCGTTTATAACCATGTGAGGATAAGTAGTAATCCACAAAGGGTATTGTTAGTAGAAAATCTAATTCTGTGGGTTCGTATCTAGGCTTAGATTGGTCATCGCGGAAGTCTCCGCCATACCAGGCTAACTCCTGCAATTTCATGTGCTTGGTCAAGATTTTTTTGTCTATTCCCATTTCTTTCAATCTTTCCATATTGATGATATTATCATTTAGGGATTGCAGTGTATCTTGTTGGTTCGTATCCACACTCACTTTCCCGCTTTTTGAACTACACTGATAAAATACGATTGCTAATACAATCATTGAAATTGATGTAATAAGTCTTCTCATGTCTATTTTTTTGTATAATGTACTGCAAAAGAATAAAAATAGCAAAGCTTTGGAGAATGACCAAGCAAATGATAGTCTGTCCTCTTGAACTTCATTTTTGTGACTCCTCGTAAATGGATGTCAGGTTTACGCTCTCGAAATATTCCATTATCATTTACAGGCTTTTCGTTATTTACAGTAGAACTAATAGCTTCTATTGTGGTAACTATATCATTTTGTTCATCGTACTCGATTACTACTCCTGTGTGTCCTCTCCATAAGAAGATGTCTCCTCGCTTGGGTATATAATTGGCATTTTTGTGTTGAATAAGCCACTTCGGATGGTTCTTACCATATTCTATCATACTAGCTGTTGTCCATCCCATAGGTTTCTTTGACCATTCTATTTTTGCAGCATAACGCCCTACCATTTCAGAATAATTCATTGCTTTTGCTCTTTTATCTTTTGATAGAGGATTGATATCGGATCATTTATCGTTTTCTTGTATCTCATCTTCATAATATTGAGAATAAAATTTCAAGTTTTCATATCCATAATAATTCTTTTTTTTGAATCTATTGAACAATTCCGGATTCTTTGAATACGTATTACTTATAATAGCGATAACACCGGGGGTTTGTTCCTTTTCTAATTCTTTCTTTGATATAAGTTCTAAAATATAGGCCACATCTTCGTCAAGATTACCCTCGTATTTTGTTTTATAGGGTTCATTTAGAATCTCTTCAAGAAAAGGTATAAACATCGTCTGACAGTTTTCTACCTCTGTACAGTATTGTCTGAATATATTTCTTCTTAGCTTCCATTTTCCGTTTATCCCAATTCTCCCAAAGAATATAGAAAACCAAGCATCATTATCCTCATCGGCTTTCATCTTTTTAAAGATAAAGGCTTTAAGATTATCATCCCAATATCCAAAATCTTGTACTAATTCATATATGTGGTATGAATCTTTTTGCAGGTATACAAAATCTGTTTTCTTTCCATAGAATAGATAATTATTGAAAGCCAGTAGATATAATTTATCATCATATACCTCTGAATGAATATTCAAATCAACAAATCTATCTTTCCTATATATTATAAGATTATCTGGTTCGTCCTCAATTAAAGGATTGAATTCCACTTCAATGATATCACTTGTCTTTTCTTTAATATCATATCCAAATACTTTTTTTATTTTAGACTGAAAATCTTGCATACTCGGAAATTTAAAGCCACTTTTAGCCAAAAGTAACTTTCTCTCATTTTCTATATTTTCCATATTATCTGCCACTTTCTTTGTCGCTATATTTTTACTAGGTATTTGACTCTTTCGCTGATTTCTCATACATCCATAGCTACAGCTAAGCATTATGCATTCAAACAAAATCATTGCTATTCTATGATTCCAAACCATAATTTTCCTTTTTTAACAACATCCGTGAATTCAACAAGCAAGTGCAAATTTACTTAATTAGTTCGTAAAAGCAGTCCTGTAGTGTTTTAAAATCTAATTTCTTTCTTGGCCTCATGTTAATTTTCTTTGAATACTTCGTGATTTGTTGCTGGCTGATATGCTCAAAGGTTTCTTTTTTGGCACGTATTGCCTAATTAGTCCGTTAGCATTTTCTATAGCCCCTTTCTGCCACGAAGCGTATGGGTCAGCAAAATATATGGTAACACCAAGGCTTTTGGTTATCATTTCATGACAAGCGAATTCTGTACCATTGTCAGTTGTAATAGACTTGATATGGTCTTTGAAAGGAGATAGTAAGTGTATTACAGTTCGTGCCAGTTCTTTGGCATTTTTCCCATTCTTAAGTTTTCTCATAAACAGCATGTTTGTACTACGCTCTATCAGTGTTACAATGGCACCATGGTTTCCTCTCCCAACAATCGTATCCATCTCGAAATCCCCAAAGCGTTTGCCGTCAGCTTCAGTAGGTCTCTCACTGATGCTTGTTCTGTTGGGTATGGATATGCGTTTGCCACCAACAGGCCTGGTACGATGCTTAAGCTTGTGACGACAGTGTTTATATAATGTTCCCCCTTCTGCCTTATCCTTACGTATCATACGATATATGGTCTCATGGCTAATATACTTACCGTCCTTGGCCAATACACCAGATATTTGTTCTGGAGACCATTGCTCAGTAATAAGAAGGCGCTTCGCCTCTTCCATGACATCCTTGTCGACTGAACGATTGCCTGGCTTTCTGCGCCTTGTTTGTACTGCATTTGCTTGGGCAGTTTCCCAATTATAGTGTCTTCTGACTCCACTATTACGTCTTATTTCACGAGACACTGTACTTGCACTTACATTTATCGCCTTGGCAATATCTTTTTGTTTCGTTCTATTTTGGAGTAGCACAGAAATTGTGTACCTTTGCTCCGAGGTTAATTGTTTGTACATTGCAATGCAAAATTAATTAATCTTTGGGAGACAGAGGTCTCCCTTTCTTATTTTTATGCATTGCTTGTTGATTTTCTTCTCATGGGGGCTTCTCGCCCCCAAACCCCGCGGTGTTTTCAGGTATAGATTATTAAGCTACACCAGCACTTGGGATTGCAGTTCTATGTTGAACTTGCGCTAAAATAACGTCTTTTGAAAGATCTTCAAGATTAGGGATATTATTAATTATTTGGGTGACAATTTTGTTTGTCTTTTGACCTTTTTTTCTATTCCCATAGTTTGCTGTATGGGTTGTTTAGCATCCGACAGATCCTACTGGCCACCCACCATGAATAGCAATCCCACTTCTTGATCCATCTGGCCCGTTTATGTAACACTTTCCCATCCCTTTTGTATCGCTAATGTATAAATCGTAGCTCTGTTCTTTTAAACCTTTATTAATATAATATTTCTTCTTCGGAGGACATTCATTGTGAGTTCCATATCTTAACGTTGATCTTTTTTTGCTCGTCATATGTGCATCACGAGCTACATAAGTTGAATAATCTTCTTGAGGGAGATTGTTTGTTTTATAAAGTTTATTAAACCTATTATATGTCATATTTTTATATATACATAGTTTGTAAACAGTCCATTTTTTTTCATTTTTTTGGAATTCCGTACCGTACTTATGACTCATACCATTGATAAATATTATTGTACCTTGACTATCTTTTGAAGATATAGAATTGCCACTAAGACATTTTTTTACATATAAGACTTCTACTGCTTTATTGAAATATCTAATTCTTTCATTGAGGCCTTCTAATTTTGTATTTATCTTTGCGGTAACTTCTCTTACACAATTTTCACTATTTTCTTTTGCAATATGATTGATACCCCATGCTCCCCAGTATGCCAATGCAGAAGTTATGGCATCTTTTGCTGACACTTTCAACTTATAGGAATTGTCTCCACTAACCCAAGAAATATTTTTCTCATCCTTCAACTTCATATATTGATTATAATACTTCTCTATTTTATCATAATTGTCTTTCCAAGTAATTTGCTTGAAACCTTTACCACTATAACGCCATCCATCACCTTTATTTGTATGATTCTTCCCTAGTGGATGTGTTGGTCCATAAATAGCATTTGCAACTTTCGGCCAGTTATTGGAATCTTTTGATAAATCAGAAAGGCATTTTGCCTCCTTTTGCTGTGCAGATAAGGAACCAAAAGTTTCAAAAATAAGATTTGAATATACCTCGCATTCGCTCGGGATTACTATACTTAAATTGCTCTTGTAACTGATAAAACTTCGTCTCTTGAGCTATCTGTGCCAAGAAATGCGCTTTTTGAAACACAAGTGTTGATACCTACTTTTTTTCCTATATTGATTAAGATATGGAAGTGCAGCGGCAATCATTGTAGTGTCCTTAATGAGACAATTACCTTTCTCATCAACGCAGATACGTTTGATTTCATCTAAAGTAATGTCTTTTTCGCATCTCGGACATTTATTTTTTTCTCGGTATTCACTTCCTGCACCATTGTTTTTACTCTGTCCCACCTCTATATCTTGTCTCGGCATTGACAACAGGAGTATTCCTTTGTCTTTACCCATTTGAAAGAATTTGGTTGTATTCCTTTCAGTGTAGCCTCTGCCGTTAGGCATAATAACCGCCGTCTCTTTAGCACTACCTTCTAATACAAAGATATCAAAGGTCTCCGATTGTTTTTCCTTCAACCAACTGGTATCGGTTTTAATTTTCAAGACAGTAATCCCTTTGGCATCCGTTTCTCCTGACACCTTATATACACCGCCTTTGGTACTTGTTTCTTCCTCTGTCACCGTACCATGCTTATATATAAATAGTGCAATATCGCTGTCATCAAGTCCACGGGTGGTTACCCTTGCGTAAATCGTCTGTCCGCTTTCCACAAATCCCTTGATTGCTTCTTTGCAATCCTTGTCACGATAGAAAGCAATACTTGTAATATCCTCCTTATCAGTATATTCTATTGGTGTCTTTTCTGACAATTTAAAATCCTTAACCCATTCTTTTAAAAAGAGTTCCATATAGATTGGCGTCTTTTCTATCGGCACTTTCTTTATCTCTTCTACTTGGCTGCTTGTCAATGAAAGTTCTATCTTTGCCATACCATCCTGTTCTATACGAAGTGGTGCAAAATCGGTAAGATATTTTTCCTATACTTACTTTCTGATATCTACTTTATAAGTTATATAGGCACACCTTATTGACATACATTTTGTAAAGCGCGTCTGATCCTACTCTTATGTATATATCCTACTGTCCCATCTTTAACTTGTACTTTGCACCAGTTTCCATTATTGTCCAAGATAGTTATCATTTCATTGGTGGGAACATGTTTAAGAACTTTTGATGACAACATACCTTTCTCACGTAGATTGGTATACCCATCGGGGTCGTCAACAAAATAAATATCATTGGGATTGATATCATTTTCCATTACTAAAACAATGTCTACTAATTCTTTTAATCGCATGACTCCATAATAATCTTGTTTTTTAAGACGGTCTACTAAATGCTTATCTTTAGACATGAAATTACTTAAATGCTGGTATGATTTTTCGTCTTCAATCCCTATTATTGCATCTTTATGATTCCTATCATACTCAATTAGGCATTTTAATAAATGTACCAAGCATTTATCTTTCACATCCTGCGGATAGTTTAGTTGCTTGAATTGTTTAAAATAGGCATAAACTAAATCATCAAATGGGGCCATGGTTTCTTGTGTTTTATTACAAGACAAGTATATCTCATTTATGAGATTACGGCGAAAGCCTCTTTTCCTGTTATTATAGAACAATACTTTTTCAGTATTATCCCTATAAACAGAATAATCAGTTATCTTCTTTGAGAAATCAATACTTCTTGCGGTGAGTATCTTATTTCTTTCATAATCATGATTAAAGACAACATCTATCGCATATTCAGGATTTTTTATAAAAAAGGAGAGGGTTGTTATGTTATCATTGAATAACAACTTATTATATGCAAGGAATTTATCGGCAATACCATTTTCTTTATCATAGAGCATTTTCATTGCATCTTCTTTGGTTGGTTCTCCCTCTATTTCCGGTTGATAAAAAAGATTCTCAGCTTCTGTATACAAGAATCGCCCCCATTCATTGATTGTATACTCTGTGTATCCTCCTATGCTGAGAACATAATCTTGTGGCTCTTTATGGAGAGAGAGTCCCCAATATTCCATACATCTATTTTGGAAATCCTGATATGAAAGGGGGTTATAACCATTATCCTTTCCATACTTTGACAAAATAGAAGTCTGCATTAATTCTTGTTGAGCCATCATTTTGCTATTTACATAAATACTATCTTTTGACACATTACTACTTTTACTCTGACCTTGACAGGAAAGTAAAAGTATATGGGAAAGACAAAATAATATATATCTGTTCATTTTCATTGCTTTTTACTTCTTGCACTCCTTTTTCTATCTTTTTTGTCTCTTTATTTTCAAAGTCCATTTTGATGTGATAATTATAACGTTTCATATAGTTATCTCAAATCGCTTTAGAACAGCCATATTTCTTTAGGATTTCATCAGAATGGAAGTTGTCCTTCATTGCAAGGAAAGAAGTCTTTTTCATTTTACTGCGTGATTAGAGTCACTTTACAAGGTGATATGAGGCATATTGCAAGGCTATAAGAAGAGATTCGTTATCTGTTTGATACTCAGTGTTTTATTAACAGTGATAGACTGATGCGCATTTGACGAAGTCAAGATGTAGAGAGTGGAGTATCAATGAAGATTATCAAGAATCTATTTTATTTTTCTACATTCTATTTTTACATTTTCCTTGCCTTCAGAATTGCTGATATAAGGACTTTCCAAATAGTATTTTCCTTTCTTGTGATATAAATTCACTGTGGGTGAAACGCTTCTGTCAATATTGGGCATCGGTGTGTCTTCCGAGAGCGATTTGACAAAATCAAGGGAGAGTTTGTCTTCCGTTTCGTTTTTTACACTGCATTGGATTTCAAAGGCAGTCATTTGCCCATTACTGCTGAATACACACCGGTCAGCCGCGATGCTCAATGTGTACTCTATGAAAGGCGAGGGAACAACGGTGGTATCTGAAATGAAATATTCATAATCACCGAACCATTTGGGATTTTGGACGGCTACGATAGGTGTGGGGCTTTCTTCGGTTTCTTGATCATCACACTTTTCCTTTATTTCTTTGAAATATCCTTTCTTGTTGGTAAAGTAATTGTGGTATACTTCGCCATCTTCCATATACTTATATGTCCATAAAGCTTTATTCTGGTCAATTATCTTACATCTGAAGGGTATGAAAATGTTATTGACAAAAGATATGATGAACTCATTATCTTCTAAATGTACTGTGTCTATGGGATAATGTGCGTCTTCCATATCATACTGCACAAAGAGTTCTTTTTTTATTGTATCGACATATATTTTATGTGCTACATCAAAGCAAGCATGGTATATTACGGTATCCCCATGGTCTGTAATTGTCAATTGCTCCCAATTTCCAACAAAGGAATGGTTGTTGCTGTCTTTTATGTCATACCATTTTTGTGCATTGCTGCATGAGTAGAAGAATAAAAGGAAAAATAAGACATTTAATAATTTCATAATTAATTCCTCCTAATTTGTGTTACTACATATTTTTTTGTTGTACTATATTTTGTTGTACCTCGTAAAGAGTAGTCAACTTGATTGAGAGTTAAAATATTTTCATCACTTCCTCCTTTTATTTCACTACCTGTACCTGGATTATAGAACAAATATTGTATAATTCCACTTTTACATAAACGGCCAATGATAAGAATGAAATGGTCTGTTGTTCCTTCATTCAAAACTGTTTTCTTTTTAGGATTATATTTATATTGATAATGATGATCTACTCCTGCTAATACAGGATTTCCGATTTCAAGCTGTTTATCTAAATACTTAATGGCATTTTTAGCTACACCTTAATTCCGCAGCATAAATTCTTGTAAGAACTCCAAGTGTCTGAGAAACAAAGTTCTCAAAACACTTGGATATGTCAGAAATTTCACCTATCTTGGTGCTACAAACATAATAAGTAAGCAAAAATCTGACATGACAAAGGTAGCAATTAAAAACGAGAATATCACTTCTTTCGGTGGAATTTATCATATTATGGACGTTTTCTCAAAGCTTGGCTTTGAAAAACTTACCAAATCCGTATTGGACAAACGTAGAAGTGGTGGCAAAGCATTCAGCTATGGGAGTATTTTCGGCTCTCTCTTCTTCAGCTACCTTTGTGGTGGAGAGTGCCTTGAGGACATCAATGTGCTTATAGGGCAGTTCAAGCAGAGACCTAATACGCTATTACCCGGTGCCGACACTGTGGGGCGCGGACTAAAGGAGCTTGCTGAAGAGAACATTGTCTACAAGAGCGAAACCTCCGGCAAGTCTTACAGTTTCAACACGGCAGAAAAGTTGAATACCTTACTATTACGGATGATACGGAGAATGGGGCTTATAAAGGTGGGCAGTCATGTTGACCTGGACTTTGACCACCAGTTTGTTCCAGTCCACAAGTTCGATGCAAAGTATTCCTACAAGCAGGACCATGGCTATTTCCCTGGTTGGGCTTCCATCGGGGGAATCATAGTCGGAGGTGAGAACCGTGACGGAAATACCAATGTGAGATTCCATCAGGAGGACACGCTCCGTCGCATTATGGACCGTGTGACCTCCGAGCTTGGTGTCGTGATAGAGCGTTTCCGTGCCGACTGCGGGTCGTTCTCAAAGGAAATCATACAAACCGTAGAGCAGCGCTGCAACACGTTCTACATACGTGCTGCCAACTGTGGCAGCCGCTATGAGAACTTCCGACAGTTGAAAGAATGGAAAGGCGTTGAGCTCGGCTATGAGAAATGCGATGTCACGTCCATCAGCATGGACAGCTTGATAGAAGGAAAGTCGTACAGGCTTGTCGTACAGCGTAGTCCTTTGAAAGATAAGCACGGCAAGCAACGGACGGATATGTTCGGAGTAATATACACATACCGCTGTATCCTCACCAATGACTGGGTATCTACCGAGAAGGATATCATTACGTTTTATAATGAGCGTGGGGCAAGTGAAAAGAACTTCGACATACAGAACAATGACTTCGGCTGGTGACATCTTCCATTTTCCTTTATGGCTGAGAATATGGTTTTCATGATGGTTACCGCCATGCCGAAGAACTTCTATCTCTATCTTGTCCGTCATATCAGCGAAAAGGTCAAGCCGCTGAAGAAGACAAGCAGACTGAAAGCCTTTATCCTGCATTTTGTCAGCGTGCCGGCAAAATGGGTGCGAACGGGAAGGCAGGACGTTCTGAACCTATATACAAATAAAACCTACTACTCTGAAGTCTTCCTTGAATAAACAGTATTTCTTTGTGGTGTTTTCACACTTCCCCATTGGTTTGGGTGGGGGATTTCATGCCTATGCAAGAACCAAGAACCCTGGAAAATCCCCATATCAATGGATAAATACCAAAATATCACGTCAATATATAAAAGTAGATCGCAAAGAATAATGCTGCGGAATTGAGGCTTTATAAGTTTTGAGGTAAAAAGAGATGACGAAAGTGGTCCTCTAAAAAGCAGTTGCAACTTTTGCGAATGGAGTTGGATATCTGCCTCTATGAATCCTAAAACTTTAGAAATAAAGAAGCAAAAATACAAGGATTGTATTTCTGTAGATATTAAGCAAATGGATAGGAATAAAGGCGACCAACCAGTTATCGGTCTTAAACAAGTAATATGGAGTAAAGACAAAGGACTCTTGCAATATTCTTTGAAGAACGGAATTTCCTATACGCTTAAAGAATAAATAAATAGATAGTTTGGAGCAATGAGGGGATATAGTATATCTTTTATTGGAAACTTAGATTCTAATACTCCGTAAAGAAGGTTGGCAATACCTCTCAAGACTTATGAAGTATTATTACAGAAAAACTCGCTGAAAGGTGGAGAAATGCCCTAAAAGTAAGCAATCTCAGCACATCTGTAACACACTTTATATCAAAGCGTTAGGAAAGTCCATCTGAAAAGGTGCTTAATTGGACTTCAAAAGGGCGTTAGTAAGACTTCAAAAGGGCGTCTTTTAGAAGCTAATTAGGCGTCTTTTCAAATGCTATTAACGCCCTTTTGAAATCGAAGGTGTGAAAAATTACGACAAAGTTATTTGCTTAAACAACTTTTATCTCATTTCTTTGAAGGCAGACCACACAATAGGGATTGTCACGATTAGTGAGATAATGTCACTTACAGCCTGGCAAATTTCAACCCCAAAGAGTCCGTAGAAGTAAGGCAATACAAATATTAGCGGTATGAAGAACAGCCCTTGGCGAGAAGCAGCAAGGATGTTCGCACGGATAGTCTTTCTACACGTCTGCATCATCATGTTTGCCATCAGCATAAAACTGCAGGATGGGAAAATTATCATCTGATAGCGTAGTGCCGGAATACCGATGGCTATTACCTCCGGATCATCACGGAAGAGTGAGACCACTTCACCGCTGAAGATGATAAGAACCACCGACCAAAACAATAGGAAGAGCGTTCCTATCTTCGTACCGAACCAGAATCCCTCCTTCACTCTGTCATATAGTTTTGCTCCATAACAGAATCCACACATCGGTTGGAAGCCCTGTCCTAATCCGACAATGACGCTAAATATAAACATGCTGATGCGTGTCACGATACTCATTGCCGCAATAGCCGCATCGCCATAATTACCAGCTACACTGTTAAGGGCTATCGTACTGACACTTGCCAAGCCCTGACGAGATATAGAGGGAGTTCCACCAGCTATGATTTCTTTTACAAATCGTCCCTCAAATGAGATACGACGATATGTGTAATGTATCACACCTTCCTTCTGACTCATTATCAGCATGATAACAAATCCGCATATCTGTCCAATGACTGAAGCCACTGCAGCGCCGCTCACGCCCATAGAAAAACCAAAGATGAATACAGGGTCGAGAAGGCAGTTGATAATCGATCCGCTGATAACACCATAAACAGAATACTTCGTAAAGCCCTGAAAACGCATTTGATTATTGATGCAGAAAGTACCCATGATGAAGGGAGTACCCAGCAGACTGATGCCCAGATATTGACGAGTATAAGGTAGGATTGTTGGCGTACTACCTAAAAGAATGCTGATAGGCTCAAGGAAAATCCATCCAAGTAGCATGACAATCAGCGAGAATACTAATGTGTAGAAAAGTCCTGTGCTTGCCATCACCTCTGCATCCTTGGTATTCTGAGCACCCAACTGACGGGAAATATAATTGCCCGAACCATTACCAAAGAAAAAAGAAAAGGCCTGTATGAAAAACATCACACTGAAAACGATACCTACCGCAGCCGTGGATTGCGTATTAATCTTACCAACAAAAAACGTGTCGACCAGATTATACATACTGGTCAGCAGCATAGAGATGATGGTAGGTATAGCCATGGCGCCTATCACACGATGGACAGGCGCCTGGGTCAGAAATGTATATTTATCGCTCATTGTTTTATTTTACAATCTTAGCTATCCAGCTGAAGAGTTCATTCAGGGCATAGTCGCCACTGTGAGGGCGGTTCCAAGGTAGCTTGAAGTTAACATCCTTACCTGCGTTCTGCAGTTTTGTTGCCAGATTGATAGCGATAGGGAAAGCAGTATCACGGTCGCGAGCACCATGTCGGATATACCAGTGAGGAGCAACAGAGGTAGCTGTATCACCGATGAAATACATAGGATTCAGTAGGCGGACATTCTCCTTCACCTCGTCAGACAATGTGCTGCCGGTCTTTGCAGCAGCCCATGCAGTAAAGTTAACATCAGAACCTTGCTCGTTTCCAAACTCACCGTTCTCGCCACTTGCAGCTGCTCCGTCCACGTTGTAGCTGTCAAAAGAGGGTACACCCTTGAGTGCTTGCGTACTTACTACGTAATTAAGATACTTGTTCATATCAAGGTCTGTGATATATTCACCAACCTTTTTTCTGCCACCCATCATCATCGGAGGCATACCGCCACCCATTCCTGAAGGACGTGCCATACCTACACCGCCATTGATAGGAGCCTGAAAAGCTGCCTCACTGCTGAATGTAAAACCGATAGAATCAGGGATGTCTGCACCTGCATCTTTAGCTTCCTGCGCACTACGGATGATAATCTGCTTGATATAGTCAAGATAGTTGTCGGCATTAAGCAATGTACCATCTGTCTTTTTCAAGCCGAGTGAGTTGATATAAGATGGGAACTGTGCTGCCAATTCCTTGATTAATGTTTGCTTACTTGCAGCGAGGCTCTTGCGACTATCGGTATTGCCATACAGCCATTCGTATGCCATATCAGCATGATCGAGGTCGGTAATCGGGCAATAGCACACACTCGCAAAGACATCATCACGTCCGTCAGCTGCACCCATAGCCTTGAGCAGTGGCTCATAGGCAGGGTTGTTGCCTGTTGCACCCATCAAACTCGACATTGCTCCACCTGCACTGGTACCGTCAGTAATAATCTTCTCCGTATTACCCGGTATCAAGTTGTCAAAGTGACGCAGGTAACGGATAGCCGCTTTTAAGGCGAGTAGCGCCTTTGGAGCACGACCAGTATAAACCGTCTTCTTTCCTTTCTTTACGGTAGAAGTACGGCCACGGCTACCGGGAATGACGAGAACATAGCCCTCAGCCAAGGCACGTCCGCTGGCATCCTGTGCTTGTGGGTCACCTGCCTGACTTGCCATATAGCCTCCTATGTAAGTACGAAGGAAGATAGGTGTCTGCTCGTTAGCCCCTTCTGGCACAAAGATATTCATATACTGATAGGTAGAATCCTCTACGTTGGTAACAAAATAAAGTTTGTTATAAGCCGTGTAATTCACCACTTTGCCATTAGGCATTATCAACGATGCCTCCACTCCACTCTCAGGATTAAACTGCAGAGCGTTTGTCTTTGGTTTCTTTGCAGCATTCATATTCATTGCGAGCATCATTCCTAAGGATGCAATCATTAGTTTCTTCATATTTATTGTTTTATTGAAATTACTTTTTTTAAGGAATACAAGTGCAATGGCAAGCACTGTATTGATAATCATTGAATACCTAATTTCTACCATAATTGTCTATATGACGACAACTAATAACGAAGGTTTAATTCCATCTCTTCTTTTTTTATCCTACTATAAGTTGCGAAGGAGGAAAAAAATATACTTTTTTTAGAATGCTGTAGAGAAAAGGCTGAGCTTCTTGAAGCCTACCTTTATACACATTTTTTGACTACTTAGTTTTTTTCGTTTCATATTAGAGAAACAAAAGAAACTATCAATGCTGTCCAATAACCATCTTCTGTGCAAATAAGTTATTAGTGCCTTGCTATCTATCATCGTTACAAAAATTAAACAGCACTATTTGTAAATGTGCGAAGCCTCAGCTTGTAAGATAATAGTGGTAGGGAATGCAATATCCTACTGAAAAAGAGCTGCGCTGACCACAAATCTTAGCTTGAGAGCTTACTTTCAGAGAATCAATGTAGATTTGTTAGTTTTAAATAAGCTCACATATAGAGTAGTATGATACAACTTGAGAGTTAATGGACAGCATTAATAAAGGATAAAACACGGGTTACAATTCAGAGGTTAACGCTGAAACAGTAATAGCATCCGCTATTACTGTATCCCGTAGGTTATCTTCTTTGTATCCCACTTATCCTTAGGTTGCTCAGCCTCATCTGGATAACCAATGATAATACCATTCAATGGAATCAGATTACCCGGTAAGTTCAAGGTTCTTGAGATACCGTTTATCTTCTTCTGAATAGGATAAATGGTAGTCCAACAGGCACCTAATCCCATAGCATGAGCAGCTAAAAGAATATTTTCAGAAACCGCTGACAAATCTTGTATCCAGAGTTCCTTACCCTGTCCCTCTGCCATACGAGTAGTATCTGCACAGACAAAGATAAAGAGAGGAGTTTTTTTGATGTCCTCAGCATGGAACTTGTTAGATTCAGCATATTTCTCGATATCATTCTTTTCCTTTAGAACCACGAAATGCCATGGTTGCTTGTCTCCTGATGTAGGAGCAGCCATACCTGCACGTAGCAAAGCCTCAATCTTGGCATCTTCTACTGGTTGTTGCTTGAACTTCCTTATACTTGTTCGAGTCATGATGTTCTCCAACACTGCTTTTGCACTTGGGTTCTCCTTAACTACTTCTGCGATACTACTTGGAAGTGTAGTCTGTGCTTTTGCTGAGATAAAGCCCATAACCGCCAATGCGGTTATGAGCATTTTATTGATTTTATACATACGATTTAAATAACACATTATTATTTCAGAATTGTTATTGCCTTGAGTAAGTCACCATTTCCGAAGGTCATAAATGGACTTGCAACACCTGAGTTTGCGTCTATCTGGTAAATGGTTGGAATAACAGAAGATGTACTACGTGTTTGGTTTCCATTTCTGCCACCATGATTTCCGTTACCACCATGATTTCCATTACCACCATGATTTCCGTTACCACCATGATTCCAGCCACCGCCATTTCCAGAGCCGCCGCCCATACGCGTTGGAGCTGCCACTGGGAGATAATAAGCACCTGCATAGCCATCACCCCAACCAAATGATACGGTAGAGGCATCAGGGAGTCCAGTTACCCATGTCAGGGTCTTGGTATCCATATCTACGACAGCCATCTTACCAGATGCGTCCATATTACCATACTTATTCTTGTCAAGATAGAACTCAAGCAAGAACTTGCTACCACTGATGTGAAAAGCCTTGCGGAAACGATAACCATCAGATACAGCAAAGATATTGAACTGATAGTTCTTGTCAAATTCGGTCTCACCCTTCTTGATACGAAGAGCACCTACCTTTCCGTCTGTTGCACTTGAGCCAGCGAACACGTAAACGTTACCATTGTCATCAGCACCGCTAAGTGTGTAGCGGACAGAACGCATAGCACCTACCGATGTTCCGATGCGGTTATCGTAAATCACCTTCTTGACATTCAGGTTATAATCACAGATAGCAACTGCTGCAGAATCGCGGTTGCTATAGTTCAAGACCATAGCTACCTGATTGTTACCCATATCAACGATGTTGGAAATGTTAGGGTTAACGTTGTCAATGGCATACTGAGGTAAACTTACACTAATGTTATTGCCTGCACCATTCTTATCCACTACCATAGAGTATGGCTGGCTAATCTGTGCCGCATAAGAGTATGTTCCAAATGTACCCGTGTTACCGAAAGCTGTAACCAATACAGGTGAGCCAACCTCTGTCAGCTTACCATTCTCCACCTTATAGCTACGGAGGCCAGCCTTCATGCTGCCAATACCCTGAGCTGAAGCACCACGAGCATAGATGTAACCTGTAAAAATACCACTGTTCTTATTGTAAGTCACCTGCGTGAAGCTGTCATAAGACTTTACAGCATCTGCAGCACCATACACGGTCTCACCGTTTGTTGGTTGTCAGGTTATTATACACCTTCATATAAACGCCACCAGTGAGGTCGGTAGTAGGGTCGCCAGAAGTTACGATAAAACTAACTTCTTTAGGATTGGTGACAGAAGGGCTACCACCCTGCTCATTGTTATCATCGTCAGAGCATGACGTAAGTGTCATACATGATGCGAGCGCAATAAGCGCAGCTGAGAAAAAATACTTTTTCATAATTCTTTTTTGTTTATTATTGTATTCTTGTTAATTATTGATATAAACTTACCTTGTTTTCAAGTGAAAGGAAAGTGATGTTGCTTAGTTCAACTTTCCAAGTGTTCTAATTTCCGTCACACCCTTGATGCTGATACCCTTTGTTGCTACACCTGTTTCGGGATTAACCTGATAGATGGCTGCATCTTGACCGAACTGGGTAATAGGTAGATAGATTACTCCATCTGCATACATCGGAACACCTCCTGTCTCCGCTCCTGAAGTGATGAGATTCTTTGCAGGAATACCACTGAGCCAAGTGAACTTCTTGCTTGCCATATCAACGATAGCAAACTGATGCCCAGCAGTCATAGTGTTGATATTCTTTTCGTTGTATATTTCAAGGAGGAACTTGCTGTCTGTTATGTACCAAACACGTCGGAACTTATAGCCATCAGCAGAGGTCTGAATGTCAAAGTAATAATCTTTATCGAATTCTTCAGCACCCTTTTTGATGCGCAGAGCACCAGCTTTGCGAGTGGTTGCGGTGTTAAATGCATTGGAGAATACATACACTGTCCCATCATTGGTCTTGAACACTTCGTGGAGTACTTGAGAGCGATATTGACCAGCAGCATAGCTGATACGGTTGTCACGATACACCTTCAGCACGTTCAAGTCTTTATCCATCTTAGCTACCCACACACTATCAGGGTATTTCACTTCGCCGACACTGGAACCATCACCAGTTCCTGTCTGGTGGAATGCAGACTGAACCATAGCGGTGAGGAATGTGCCGTCACCATTATCGATGATGCTGGAGAAGGTCACCTGCTGGCCATTACCTGTGATATCTTCTGTCCAGATGGTCTTTGTATGATCGAGTTTCACACCATTATTTGTGATATTCCAGAAGACAAAGGTGGCACCGTCATTCCGTTTGCCATCAGCAGAAACCTGTCCTCCTACACTTGTCAATAATTGACCATTGAAGAAACCATAGTTGGAGAAACGGGTGTCAATGCGAAACTCTCCCAACTTTGAGAACTGAGCCTCATCAGATGTCCAGCGCAATCCATACCCCAGACCAGCAAACTGTTGCTGATAGACCATACCAATGGCGTTGTGGTTGTTGAACATCCAGGTATATTCTGTTTGAGGCAACTCCATTATATTGTTTCTTATGTCAAGGTTGCCAGCTGTCAGACTATTAGTCTGCATGATATATTCAGTTCCGTTGTCGCTCTTAACGGCTATAAAGTATGAACCTTTTCCATTCCTTACAGCCTTGTCAGAAACCGATGATGAACCGCCGCCATTCGTCGGGCTGACAGTATCGTCGCCACTACTACAACCAGCAAAACCGATAGTTGTTCCAAACAAACAAATGAATAGTCCTGCTTTTGTCATTTTAGACAATGATAAAAAAGTATTTCTCATTCTTTTATACGTGTGTTGTTAATTAATAATTTTGTATTCTGAAACAATCCTTTGATAATGTTTGTTTATGTTCTACTGTTTATAGAAAACATATCGGAACTTAATGCTGAAACTTCGGCCAGGCTTTTGCAGGCTATAGTTGTCATATAGTAAGGCATTTGTAAAGTTGTTTGCCTCTAATGATACGTTGTATCTTCCACCTTGTATTGCATAGACCAAGTTGGCATCACAGCTCAACTGTTCTGGCACATAGAGTTTTGCTCCTTCGCTGCTCCATGAGCGATAGAATTTATGTATGTATCTCAAATCACAGCCTATCGTAAGTCGATTATCCTTACCTAATACACGCTTGAAAGTATAGCTTGCATCAGCACCTCCAAAGGTGTAAGGTAAGTTTGGGACACGATTACCATAAGTTATCGACACTGCTCCAATACTATTGAATCGCTCCTTATCTCGAGTGTTCTGTATGGACAAGTTTCCTCCGATACTTGCTACATCCTTATAATAATAATGTAGACTGAGGTCCATACCCATTCCCTGTACCTTTCCGTGATTGCTGCTCACAGCGACACCCTTCTGTCCAATGGTTCGGATGATGTAATCCTGCATATAACGATAGTAGAAACCTGCATCCACACTTAGCGTATGTGTATCATTGAAAGTGTGCTGATAGCTCAAGTTAAAGTTCAGATTATCACTCTTCTCAGGACGAAGCGTAGCATTACCATCTTCATAATCACCATCACCAAAGAGCTCACGATCTGTTGGAAGATGATAGGTTCGTTCATACGAGAGTTTCGTCTGTAAGTCTTTGTGAAAGAGGAAGTAAGTTCCTGCCACTCCATAACCTAAAGCTTTCGTAGAACGTTCTTGCTCTTGATAATCGGCACGTCCAGACGAAGCGACATTGACAGGTCCTCTTACGTGCGAATCATAGTACTTCAGAAAAGCCACCATGTTCCAATGCTGGTTGGGAATGAACTTATACGATAGTCCTAAGGTATTCTTAGCGTTGACACGACGCATAAAGGTTGCTGCTGAACTCTGTACGTTATTTGAAGCAGCATTAGTGGTGCGACGGCGGTAATGGGTATATGTATCGTTTAGCGTAAAGAAATGCTGGTCGCCAATATGATAGGTCAGATTAGCAACGGTAGCCAAAGTGTAACCCTTGAATTCGGCAAGCGTAGGTACTCCCTCACCTTGATAGGCATTAACCTTATACTCACCCGTCCAGCTATAGGTGCGACTGAGCGTATCCACATTATTGGTCTTCACCATATCGTATCGAGCCGACAATCGGAAGTTCAAACCTGGTATCACAAGATTACGCTTCTCATAAAGCAGTGAGGGAGTCCATCCTTGTGCCGTGCGATACTTCCCACCAAACACTATTTTCATCAAGTTGGCGTTCTGTATCTGTGCATATTCATGACTATAGTTCAAGCCGAAGATGAGTTTGTCTGCCCACTTCTTATCCACCACACCAACCTGTAATACTACAGCCTCGTTATGGTATCTGTCGTGAAACCGACGGAACCATGCCTCATCATTGCTTACAGCATTGGTACTAAGGTCAGTCCATTGTGTCTTTACCTTATAGTCATTATCAGAATAATTCTGATAGGCATTCATACGGAAGGTAAGTCCTGATTTACTCGACAAGCCAAGAGAGAGGTTGCTACGATGAGTATTGAACGAGCCATAGCTATAGCTGGCATCAATATAGGTGTGTGGAGAGTGGTCTGTAACAATATTGATGGCACCTCCTAAGGCATCACCACCGAAATCTACAGGCACGACACCCTTATACACCTCGATGCGGTTAGCAAAGCTCGCAGGTATATTATTAATACTAAAACTCGATGATACGCCATCCATCGGTACACCATCGATGAATAGCTTTACGTGTTTTCCCGCAAATCCATTAAGATTAATGCTTGTGCCAGATCCAAGACCTCCGTCCTCACGCACTTTCACACCTGGCACACGATCAAGGACATGCGCCAAATCGAGGTTGGTATTACGCAAGCGTCGGGTGTCTACCGCCAAGACATTGAATGCCGACGAATTGACACGCTTCACTTGGTTGCCACGAACCACTACTTCATCCAGATGCTGGACTTGCTTAAGTTTGTCACCATGCAGATCTGTTCTGCTGTTATCCTGCAGATGTGACTTACTGTAATCATTTCTTAGGGAGTCTGAATCGTGCTGTGCCCATGCTACAGTTGTAATAAACAATGTACATAGAGCCAATATGCCCCTACACATATAATTGCTTCTTATCATATCAAAGTTATTCCCGTTTAATGGAAAATAATTTGTGGTACCATAAGGAGTAATTATACGTCGGGCTTAGCACATTCTTAGCAATATAAATATAACAAAGCTTCTTTTATACCTTTATTATATAATATGTAAGGAATGATATGGGCAATGACTGTTTCTCGCTTATCCGTTGCTTTATTCCATACTTTTTCAAACTGAGGTGAGATGTTTACCAATCTTCTCTGTCTGATTTGCGGGTGCAAAGGTAGCAACTGTTCTGGAAATGTACAATACTTAAAAATGATGATTCTTCTTGATAAAACACTAAAACAAGCTAAACGATATGATAATTTAAAAGTGTTTTTTCGTTTCTCATTATGGTTTTTAATAAGTTTGTCGTTTGAGAAAAGTAAGGTATCTTTGTAGTGACCAAAATTCAAGAACATGGATACCAGCATAATGCAAAACGCCTTAGGCGTCTTCAAACAAGACTGTCAGAATCTGCGCTACGAAGATAATAACTTAGTTTTAGAAATCCAAACTCCAAAGGAAAAACTTTGTTGTCCTGTATGTGGAAGTCATAATATCAATCGTAACGGCAGCCATATTCGTCGCTTTGTAAGTGTTCCAATTGGTCTGAGCAAGACCTATCTGGACATGCGTGTACATCGTATTCAATGTCACGACATATCTTTGATTATGCACACAGAAATAGACTGGAGAATGCCTTGTGCCTAAACCATCTGATGATGATTGCCTATTATCTCAAAGAAGATCTTAAGGAAATATGGAACCAGTGTAGTAAGCAAAAAGCTAAAGATCTGTTGGATGAATGGGTAAAGCAAGCTATAGAATCTAAAATACAGCCATTGGTGAAAATGGCTTCAACTATTAGAGCATACAAGACATACATATTAGCATGGTACGACCATTGTATAACAAATGGAACAATTGAAGGAATTAACAATAAAATAAAGGTTCTGAAAAGACAGATATATGGATTTAGAAATGAGGAATACTTCACATTAAGGCTCTATGCATTGCATGATAGGCGTCTACGCATTTAACGGAAGAACCCATATTTCATGAAATGGTATACTAAGTAGTGATGCAGAAAGAAGTAAAATACAGAGTAAGGCCAACACTATAATATAAAATGAAAGTGTGGTTGCCTTTTTATAATGAGACCTCTGCAAAACCTTCATTTATAGAGAAATTCCCATTTAGTTGTGTATAGAAGCATATTCCAACGTGTTTATTGTTATAATTGATGCCGTAAAACGATTATTATCATCTATATTTGTGTCCAATTTTCTTTTATTTGAGAGCATTGGACACAATTATCCCTGGCGTTCGATATAAGTTGTAGGCAACAGCCTCCATAATATGCTGTGCATGTGTTTTGGCAAGTCCTACATATCTTGCCGTACCTCCCCTAAACCATCTGTGTATGGAACCAAAAGTGCGTTCCACCCTGTACCTAATTTTACTGATAGCCACATTGATGCGTTTCTCTCTTTCTGTAATCTTATGCGCCCTTGTTCCTTTGTGCATAATGCGACTTTTTAGTTTCATTCGAGCAAGTGTCTCCTTGTTTTCTGCCGAGTCATAACCCTTATCAGCATATACGAGAGTCTTTTTCGGAAGATTTGCTTTTTTCAGGGGCGTTTCCAAATGCTTGATGTCGCTCTCATTAGCCGCAGTAGTCTCCTCTGCAAGAACCAATCCATTTTCATCTGTAACTGAATGCCGTTTGTATCCAAAGTGGAGCCTTCCCATTTTCTTGATCCAGCGTGCCTCTCCGTCCACATTGGGCTTGAGTTTCTCCTTGAGCATAGCTTTCTCGGATTTTTATTTACCCGTTTCTTCATCTCTGTCCTCAACTATCTCATACTCCTTACGACCACGTGGACGACGAGGACTATCGGTAATGCTGGCATCGACGATAGCCCCACGTTTGACAATAACACCTTGTTGCTCTAACTGACGGTTAATCTCATTCAGTACCATATCATAAAGGTCTGCCTCTACAAGAATGTTACGGAAACGACATACCGTCGTACTGTCAGGAGCAACATCTTCCAAACCCAGTCCTACAAAGCGGCTGAAAGACAAACGATCGTTTACCTGCTCCTCAACCTCACCATCACTAAGACCATACCAAGTACGGAGAAGTTCGGTTTTGAATAGCACAAGACTATCATAGCTCGGACGACCAGTTGTATTGTTACCTTTAGTGTAGGCGATTTCAATAATACCACGGATTGGATTCCAATCGATAATATTGTCTATCTGAGAAAGAAGGTCTGCTTGACCTTACGCTGACCGGCTAATAGGTCGGCAAAACTGAGAGAGGAGAGTTGCTGTTTCATACTATAAAGGTACGAAAAAATAATGATATAAGCAAATTTCTAAACTAAGAGTTTTGCAGAGGTCTCAGTCCTTAAATTTCAATCAGTCATAGAAAATAACTGAGAATAAAATGCTGATGAACCTATCAGATTAATGACTGCAAATCTTACAACCGTATCAGAATATAAAGGCGATGGAACAGAATCGCTATTGTACAGTTGTTCTCTATTATACCATAACTTACATTCTATTGCTGTTTCTCACATTTCACCTTTACATTATTCTTACCTTTTTTATTTATAATATAGGGACTTTTAAGATAGTATTTACCATTATACCGGTACAATTCCACTACCGTTGCTTTCTCCGCATTAGACAAGGGCAAAGAATTAGTCTCACCTAATGAAGCTAAGTAACACAATTTCAGATGCTTCTCATTTTTTTTTCTCACGGTGCACAAGATTCGAAAACATGTCATTTGACCATTCCCCGTAAAGATACAGCTGTCTGGAGTAATCTCAAGCTCATAACCGACAAATATCGGGGGATAATCTGATGCCTGTATGTAATATTCATAATGACCATACCAGCTAGTATCCTTTTCAACCAACGACTGCAATTTACGTGTTTCTTGTAATTTATCTTTCAACGACTTTCTTTTCATCGCACTTTCTTTCATACTTTCTATGAACCTTTGGAGGTGCAGCAATATTCCGCCTCTCTTTTCCTTGATGATAGGAACAAGCTGCGAAGACTATTACAAACAGAGATAAAATAAAAACATGCTTCTTCATACCAATATTTTATATGATTTCAAATACTCACTTAATCACTGAGATAGACTATTGCTGCTTATCGCGATCTTTCCAATAGTTTTATCATTTCGACATTCTTATGACGACGAGCAACGAAGAGAGGTGATATTCCGCTCTTATCTTTCACCTTTATCTTTGCCCCATACTTCAATAAGATTTTCACCATGTTTATATTATTTTTATCTACCGCAATTATCAGAGGATAAGTTATATAGTCTCCACCAAGGTTACCCAAACCATTTGCCTTTGCTCCATATTGTAAAAGAAGGCAAGTAACTGGATAACTGTTCATACTACAGCTCATAACCAAAGGGCAAAGTCCATCTTCATTATAAGCCACGTTAGCGTTGGCTCCTAATGACAGAAATAACTTTACTAACTCGGCATTCCCCTTATCTACTGCCATATATAGCGCATCATAGCAATACATATCATCAGAGTACACACATTCCATATCAGCCTTCATTCCTATGAGCCTTTGGACAATGTGCTTGTTCTGATAAAGACAAGCATAACCTAACAGCGTATAAGAATGGTCAGTATCTGTATGGAACAAGGAGTCAATATTCTTTATATGTTTAATGTTCTTTTCAAAGTCAGATATATTCCCTTCTTTTATTGCCTTTATGGTTAGATGATAATGGTCAAAGTTATTTTGGCAGTGACCACTATATAAAAAACGAATAGACACAGAAATAAAAAAGCAATTCTTTTCATATTCATTGAGTTGTTTAGATAACATACCGCAAAGATATAAAAAACACTTGAAGTTCTTAGAACTCTTTGGTACTTTCTTTAGGGGAGTTGTAACGCAAGTCCTATGTTGAACTTGCGCCTCTTTAGGGGGAGTTGTGATTAAAGTCCAATAGAAACAGTTAATTACATCTAATCCTACTCTTGTGAATATATCCAACTTTACCATTGTCTGTCTTTACTTTCCACCAATCTCCACGTTTCTCAATGACATCAACAAAGCTGCCTGATTTAACCTGAGTTATAATCTTAGCTTTAGAATTTCCAGACGTTCGTACATTGGTATAACCATCAGGATCTTCAATATAATAATCTGCGAAATCATCTGTTGTAGAGCTTAACAATAGTACAGCCTTAGCAACATCACGCAAAGCAGTACTCCCATAATAATTATTTTTCTCCATACGCTGTATAAGCTCTTTGTCAACTAACATGAAATTAGAAAGATGCTGATATGATTTTTTATCCATCACCTTGAGGATATTGTCTTGATGTGTCTCATCGTACTTGTTCAAGCAATCCAACAGACATACCAGACATTCATCTTTCACTTTCTGCTTCACATTGATTTGCTTATAATGCTTATAATAGGCATAAACAAGATTCTCAAAAGTTTCCATACGATCTTTGCCTGATTCTGCATACTTGTAAAACATGGTAATCAGTTTCTTCCTATATCCCCTTGATGGATTGTTGTAAAACAGGACGTTCGTAACATCATTGACAATATAACCGTTTTGACAAGCGTATTCTATGGCACGCTGGGTAAGCAAGTCATTATTTTCATAATTTAAGTCGAAGACAATATCTATTGCATTATCCTTATGTTTATAGAAGTAAGACAAGGAAGAAGAATTGTCATTGAAAAGTAATTTGTTGTATGCCAGGAACATATCCGCTATGCCATTTTCCTTTGTATAAAGAACTTTACGAGCTTCATCCATAGTTGGCTCATAGTCTAATGCCGGCTGATAAAACAGACTCTCGTTGCCCGTATAAATAAACCTGCCAATCTCATTGACAGAATATGTAATATCCTCATTTATATCTAAGCCATACACTTGTGCAGACGGATGAAGCCGTATTCCAAAGAACTGCAGACACTTTTCTTTGAACACTTCATAGTCTGGCGCCTTATAACCATGTGATTTTGCATATTCTTCCAATATGAGAGACTGCATGCTATCTTCCTTCTCCATTAATTTTGCATTTACATATTCGCTTTTTACCTCTGTCTGTTTGGAGACAGAAGGCTGGCTCTTACAATTTATTATTGTCAGGCTGAGCAAACAGAATAATATTACTTTTATGTTTCGATTCATTGCTTTTTACTGTTTCCCGTTCGTTGACTATCTTTTGGGTCTTTTTTCATTTCATAATGCTCATAAACATCATTAATGTCTCCATTATAGTCTTCTATATAACTAAAGTTTCCCACCCAAATAAATAGATAGAAAAATAACAGTTTGTCGAATTGTCTTTGTAAATTAGTAATCGCTAAAGAACTGATTTTGAAGATAAAACAACAAGACTATCATAGAAGCAAAAATAGAGAAAATAAGTAAGTTATCCAAATATTTGAGTGTTAAAACCCGAATAAGTGATGATTTGTTTCATCTTTTTGGCAAGTTTGGCATCGGTCATCTATTATCTCGCCTGTCATTGGAGACACAGGACGGAGTTTCCGCTTCGGAGTTAATCCTTCTCTTTGTTTTTTTCCGCATTGTGGTTGAGAGCATCATCTGCGATAACGACAAAGAGATGAGCAAAGCCCTTGTAATGACTGAAGCATTTAACCCAAATCAGTTATTAGAACACAATGTTTTAAAATTCTTTTTTTGTGTTGTTTTCTGACATCTTTTATTTTCTTGTCGTCATCTTGTCTGTCTTTATAACTTGACGTAGCCCGCTATGCCTGCGTTACCAAAACAGTCAATCTGTTCGACAATATAACAAAATCTGTTTAAGCTCTAATGAATTTGGATTTAATAGATGACTGAATAGCTTCTATTGCTCGAATAGAAGTCTCAGATGCCAGACTGTACGATATTACTCATCACGCATCTTCTGCATCTCGATATCAACATCCATGCGATAGCGGCGATAATGCTTCCCGGCAATATCCTCAAAGCCTGGAAGATGAAAGTAGTTGTTACGTTTGAGATAATCTCGGAAATCCTTATCATAACATAAGCCGTGACCGAATCCGTTTATATCAATGGAAGTACCGATACCCTTATCGAACAGAAGACCATAATAATAGCCCACGTAAGCACCAATTCTATACCTCTCCTCTTTCGTAAGGCCGTCGAACTCGGGATAATTCCTTAAATCCACTAGGGTAGATGCATACTGGTCCAGCATGAGAAAATACTCATTCTCCTCATTTACGTGCTTCAACATATACTCCATCAGACCTTGGTGAATAAGCAATTTCCCATTGGCGCCTCTTGAAGCAAAGAGTGCCTTGATTTCATCAGCATCAGGAATACTGTTAACCACCTTGATTTCATCGAGCATCATCTTGTTGATTATATCAGACTTGTCGTAGCCATATTTCAGAAACAGATTACGCAGGAAGTTCCTGTCATTATTCATAAGCCATGTGAGTGCGGCCTTGCTGTCGTGGAAGATGAACTGGTTTCTGTAAAAGATACTCTTATCTAAGGAATAGACGACCCTGCCTTTCTCAGTATCCATGTATTCCTCTCCATCTGCACCTTTGACAGTTCCTTTTATGGTAACAACTTGATTAAGTGTAGGTGAAAGAATAATACAATTATATTGAGGTACGAACGTCTGTAAATCCCAAAAGATTCCAAAAGTTTGACCATCAGGAACCGTTTTTAAAGCCATGATATTCTTTTGCTTACTTCGTTCTTTTGAATTTCCTTTATCTACATATTTCCAGAAACCATCCTGTATTAGTTCTTCGGAACGTTGGTTCAAATCGACTCCGAATATCTGATATACCCTTTTATAGGCTTCCTGGGAGGGAAGGGGCTTGAATCCACTTCTTATAAGTTCCTGACAAATCAGACGTACAGCCAGGTCAGTACATTTCTCCTGCATATCATTGGGCTGTACTATTATGCCTTCTGGGTCGTCTATTTCGTAATAATCTCTTATCAATTGCTCTTCCATTGGCGATAGTTTATGTGTTAATTGAACTTGAGCTTTTACTTTCTCAATCTTTTGGCTTTCTCTTGGGTGTTTCTGGCTTACCCCTTTACAGCTAATTGTAAACAATAATGATAAAATAAATAAATAATTCTGTCTCATATATTATATGCTAAATAAGTCTTTTCTTGTTTTGAAGATTTATATCCTTTGAACCACGTAATAACTCAACAATATAGATGTTAATGACAATAACGTACACAACTTCATAAGGATGCTGCTATTTGTATTTTAATATTTCCCTTTTTCTTTTCTACGTCTTTGTATATCTTTTTCTGCAGGGGGAATTTTTTCTTCTTGCGTATAATGAACATAGAATGCAGGATTACATCTATTATTAAGTCCATCTTTAAAAGAATTGAAAGACTTAATCTCAAAATGTAAATGTGGTCCCATAGTTCCACCTGGAACGCCAGTAGTACCTGTTGTCCCTATAATATCACCCGTTTGAACGCTTGTCCCTATTTTAATCTTAGGGGAAATTGTCTTCAGATGGTAATATGAGAAAAATATTTGAGGAGAGGACGGATTGAAGCCCTCACCTTGAGCTCTCTCAAGATTCTGTGGAATATAATTACTTCTCCTCTCCCTAAAAATTTCTAACTCTTTTGGATCTGTAACTTTAATAATTACAAACTGACCCAATCCCTCCCGTTTTGGGTCATCTCCAACAAGAATCACTTCGCCATTCAAGCATGCATACGCATTTGTCCCTTCTATAGCAAAGAGGTCTACTCCTTGATGATTTCTAAATTTCTTTGGAGAATTAGTTCTTCTGAGTCCGAATGCAGCGTTTGCAGGATTATATTTTCCACTTTGAGTCCATAACGTTATCTGTGGGTTATCTACAGGGTCGTGCCATTTGGACAGATTCTCTTTCGGCTTAGGAGAAGATTTCTTACCCCACAAACAACTCTCTGTTAGAAAAGCCTTTGAAGTTTCTCTATCAAAAGATTTTTGTTTCCTTCTCCAGTTAGTTGTTACAACTTTTCCATCCTTCCTTTCTGCTATTTCTTTTCCAATCATTTTTGAAAATGCTGTGCAATCCTTCTTGTTGTTACTGAACTTTTGTGGATTTTGTTCCGTACGAAGATACACATAACACATAGAGGCTAACGTCGCAATCCGATCATCTCCATTAATTGTATCTGCGCCATTCGTCATTATATCAACATTTAATTTAAACCTTGTATTGATTAGATGTTGTATTTTACTATAGTTTTCCCTACCTGTTATTTGTACAAGGCCGCTTCCACGGAATCTCCACCCATCTCCAGAGTTATAATCTCCGTTACCGTTCTTATTAGCATACGCAATGTTTGCAAGAACGATTTTACGTTCCTGAGTGTCAGTTATAGAATAAACCCTATCAAGAGTCCTTTTCATACCATCTTTGTATATTCTTTTTCCATTTTTATCTCTGTCTGACACCCATTTACCATCTTTAGTCCAGCTTCCCTTGAATATTTTGCTCGGAAAAATATCCTCAAATCTTTTTCTCTTATAGTTCATAATCTCAGAAATGTTAAGAGTATACCCAGTTTCTATAGTAGCTTGTGCAAAGAAATGTGCTTTTACCCAACATGTATCCATACTCAAAGTTTTCATATTTTCAGTGTAGGTTTGTGCAACCGCTTTTAACCTATTAGCTGATACTTTTCCAAAAACCTGCTTTAGTCTTGGAAGCATATCCGTCCATTCTTCTCTACAGCGTGGACATCCATCCTTTTCAGGCTCTGTGCGATTAACATTCGCCTTGCTGGGTTCTGTCTTTGGCGTGGGGATATGCCGCTTGACAGAGAAGAGGACTTCTTTCCCTTTAAGTATGTATTGTTTGGGTTCCTTTGGGGTCTGTCTGCCAGTATTATTATTTACATTTCCGTTGGAAGATTGATTACTACTGAAAGCCATGAGACAACAACCTTGTAGGCTGAACCTTCCTTGTATGGAGGTGCTGCCAACGTTAAAGAGAACTTATAGACACCCGTACTATTGACAGGGCAACTGGTACTATATACAGGTGATGGCTTGGGAGTTTTCTCTTCTTGGTTGCCTGTTTCGTGCTTATATACATCCAAACGTATCTTGCCGGTTTCCATATTGGCAGTAGATACACGCACGTATACCGTACTCCCGCTGTCAACAATACCACCCTGCAGTTTTTCTTTGCAGTCAGAATCTTTATAAATGATTAGGCTGCGGAACTCTATCGTGTCATTGAATAGAATAGGGTGCTGTGAAACCTTTGTTAGGTTTTCTATCCAATGTCGAGAACTCAGTTCCAGATATATCCTTATTTTCTGTCCATTGCTGAAACGCTTACGGTCTTCTATTATCTTCTTTAACTGGTCGCTTGAAAGGGAAAGGGCTATCTTTACTTTTCCTGCAGCAGACAAGGTTATTGGAGTAAGGGCGGAGAGATAGGTTTTTCCCTCATATCCATTATAATAAAAGCGACAATTGACAGATATACCCTTACAGCCCGGCAAAGATACATGTGCAAACACTTTATTACGCAACCCTATGTAAGTAACAGGCTTCCCATTCTCGTCCTTCCATTCTAAACTTTTGAACTTGGGGTAGGATACAGTTATCCTGACCACACCTTTGCCTTTGGGTGAGCCTGGTTTATGAACATAAGCATATACAGCGTACGTACCTTCTTTAGTAAAGTAAGTACGTGCTGGAGCTTCTGTCAACCCTTTTGCAATCACACGATTGCCATGACAGACATCCCACTTGACACCAGTCCCCCGCATACTCCCTGCTGTTAGTGACGTAGTGAAAAGAAGTTCTTCATGATCATAAGGGGTTATGGTTATCTCTCTCTTTCCATTGACAAGAACATTGTTTACCTGTACCGCTGCCGGAACACGTTTGTTCTGACTCTTCTCGTCCTCCTGCGGCAAATGCTTCCAATCTTCTTCTGTAAAGATCGGGCTCTTATGTGCCGTACTGTTAGCCTTACGTGGTGAAGAAGAAGGCTTTACTACAACCTGTTGGCCAGATGTCTGGATATTAATTCTACCACCTCCAGCTTTACAGGTACCAGAACTCTTGACAGTCAAAGGATACATCTTACCCTTTATGGCAATCTTATTATAAGTGTTACTCCAAGCGATATTCGGAGAACAAGGACCATTATTCTTTGCTGCACAGCTTCCAAAATTTAAGGACTTTATATCCTTGTCTTGGTCTGTGGCAACAAGTTTTCTTGCGCCGTTACAGTAAATCTTCTGCTGGCTGGTAACACGGAAAGTTCCTGGTTTGGAACCTTTGTCACATGTGCAAATTGCACTATCTGCAACAATCTCCTCACTGTTCCCAGTCTGTTTACGATTACGGTCTGCTGATGTGTTTTTGCCTGTTTCCATTCTTCTTTATTGAAAGGTTAGACTTATTTCAATATCCTTAAGTATCTGTTCCCGCCCTTTAACCATATAATGAATATATACGGATTGAGGACCTTCTGTAAGGTTGGTTGTCTTCACAATACAATGTTGTTCTATAGATGTTATATCTTCTATCTGGGCCTCACCAAGGAGGGAAATCTTTTCAATCTGTACTTCATTCTTTCTCAAGTCAGCATTTCCAACAATGTATAGCGATAGCCCTTCTTCTGTGTCCTCAATGGAACAATCTTGTGAGAAGAGAAGTGGTACTCCCAAGGCTGTTTCTTCATGCTCTCTGTGTCCTTTCCCTTCTGTGAATTCTATGCTTGACCAGTCGGCTTCCAGCCACTCTGAAAGTACGTAATATCTTCTCATCATGTTAAGTAGAAGGTTCTTGTCATGAACCCTATCAGTCAACAACTGTAGCTCCTTTCAACCCATTCTCCTTCATACTTGGCATGCAAAAGAAAGAGACTGTCATCCCAGCGTCTACAGAGTTCGTCATAGTCTGAAATCCCAATACATTTCCCTCTACTGTCTAATTCCATACATATTGGATTAAGAGTAGATTCTATATCATGCACAAATGCCGCCGTGGCATCGTCTTCATCCGCAATGGCATGTAGATACACTACAGCTTTGACTTTGCTATCTTTAGGAAGCGGAATAAATTCGATAGAAGCCTCACATTTGGTCTCACTCACCCCGTCTGGCATAACTTCTGTCCTGACTCCATGCACCTTGCATGACCCTGTCAGTGCTTTAAAAGGAATATACATCGTTTAGAACAGATTTACTTTTTCAGAACTCTGGATATTAACTTTCTTTGGAGAAGAAAGGTCGAGGTCCTCCATCGTACTGTCAATGTTGATTTTCTCTGCTGTCTCCGATATAGTAGATGCCTGAAGATTATGTTCTTCTGTGACTTGTACATTAGTATCATTAGCAGATAGGACATAACTGTCAGCTGCTATCTCTGTGAGAGATTCGCCAGCCTGTATTGATGTACTTTCTCCAGAGACACTGGTAATATCCTGCTCCGCATTCATATTGATGGATTCCTCCGCAAGGATGCTGGCATTCTTGCAGTTTACGGTGAATGTTTCTCCTGCATTGATGGTAATATTTCGCTTTGCATTGATGATGATGTCATCTCCTACAGAGTCAATATGAATGGAATTCCCCTTTATGTCTTTGATGGTTATTCCAAGTGATGATAGTGAGTCATTCAATTTATGGTATGCCCACTGCGAGTTGTGAGGCTCTTCATGTGATTTCCTTCAAGCCCGCCACCACCTGTTGTTCCATTAAACAGGCTACCCATGACGTAGGGGCGGGCGGGGTCACCATGACGGAAACCGAGGAGGACTTGGTCGCCTACCTCTGGAATGAAAACGAAGCCACGGTTGCTTTTTACGTCTTTGCTGCCACCACCATCTGGTGTCATCACACGCACCCAACTTGTTCGCATGTTGTCGGTTTGCCAATTCATACGCACCTGCACACGACCTGCTCCATGTGGGTCGGCATTGCTTAGTACCGTTGCCATCTGTGTTTCAGCCAGAGGCATTTCAACCTTTGGATTTGGCAGACTCATGACAGTACCAGGAATGGCTTTGAAACGGTTTTTGTAATAACAGCTCTCGCTCACTTCATGGGTCATCTCGATGATGATGAAATCGCCTAAGCTCTCTTGGGAGAGATTGCCGACTCCCTTTAAGAAAGAACTATACAAACTTATCACCGAACCAACGTGTAGCCTTGGGTCCTGGCTTTCGGCTGTGACGTAATGTGTCTCAGCCGTCTCGGCGGCCTGTTTTAGGAGTACATAATTCTCAAGATCATCGATAGAGCTGACACGCTGTATGGAGTACTGGCGAGCCGCTTTAGGGTAGGAGGGAAGCGCAGCACGGAATGCATCACCCGCCATCCTGTCATGTCCGTAAGCCTTATCGGGCGTCTTGCGGTCCATCTCACGGTTCGCACCAGAATGGAAGGTGAACACCTGTTCTGGACGAGCTAATGTTTGTAGACCGATATTGAGAGAACTCAGTGACGTACCAAATTCCATCTTGATAGGGTCTGGCAATCGTCTTGGCTTACCGAAGACAAGTTTCAGACCATCATAGTACATCCACTCCTGATACTGCAAGGCAAGCCGACGAACGAAATCGAAGTCAGATTCCTCGTATTGGCAGATGTAATCCAACTGTTTCTTGTGTGCTGCATTCAATGCCAATTGCACCTTACCATCACTGCACAGACTCTTTACGACATCACCAATCGACCTGTCGTTCCATGAGTAACAGCTCGGTGCCGTCTCCATACGATAAGTAGAGGAGTATCCAGACACCTGTATACACCCGAAGTCGCTGCCATCGCGATGCAACTCAATGTTCGTCACTATGCCGCAGAAGAAAGGTTTGTTCGCAGCCTTCACTATGATATCTTTGCCGAGCCACTCTTTACTGCTACTGATGTTATGCACCTGTCTGTTACCTCCCGACTCAAGGTCAACCGTGAGGTCAAAGTGATGATGTGCACCAGTACTTTGGTCGATACGAAGTGATTTGAAAGAAGAAAGTCCATCCTTTCCTATAGTGATGGAGATGGGATTAAAAGGTATTGCCATTGAATATATTTTTTGAGGTAATTAAGGCTGAAAAGCGTTTTAATAAGATTTGTTCCCTATATATAAATAAGGTGGCGACCTCAGCAGCTTATAGGTATGTCCTACTGCGGTGAGACCTAAATAGAAAGCTAAAAGGACCATGTCAAGCACGTAGCCCGACACAGTCCTTAAGTTTCTTAGACCTATGAACGAGGCCAGCGGTTGTCGAGCTCGGCATTACCCACGGTGATATTCTCAGCAGAGAAGGTCATAGCGATGGTCATCGGCGCCTCGTTGTTTACGTCGAGTGTCTCCTTGTAGTGGACGATGTAAGCATTCTTGAAAGAAATCTCCTTCATCTTAGCATCCTCCTCACTCTTCTTGTAAATAATCTTACCCTCAACAGGTTTGAACTGACTGTTGAGCATAGCCTCAATAGTAGAAGTGTCATCAGTAGACTCGATAGTGACGCTGATACGACCACCAGAGATACTTGATGCAGGCTGACCCTTCTTGTCAGTCGTACGACTGAACTCGTAGTTAGAATAGAGTACGTCGTACTCCTTGCCACCTAATTCCAATGTTGCTCTAAATGAACTCATGATAGATAATTTTAAAGTAGTTAGAAAAATAAGAAAACGAGGTCATCTTAATTTCCCTCACGTATGAGAAACAAAAAAGAGAAAACCCCTAACAACGTTTTGAAGTCTCCTCTGCGTGTGGCTGTAAAACAGTCTTGCTCTTTGGAAGAAGAGGAAGATTTGCAATCTGTTGTCATTTTCGTTGTCAAAAGTAATTATATAATATCATAAAAGCAATTGATACAACATTAAATAACAAAGGTTTAATATCTTATACACATTCAAAGCCATCTTCATTCTACCCCTTATCCACTCTTTGTGTTTGTGTCATTCTGTCTATGTAAGAGCTTTCGGTCACTCTATGTCATTATGTCATTCTGTCTGAGAACATTAAAATCTCCAATAGTTCAGTGCTTTCAGTCACTCTATGTCATTATATCCTTCTGTCTGAGAATATTAAAATCTCCAATAGTTCAGAGCTTTCAGTCACTCTATGTCATTATGTCATTCTGTCTGAGAACATTAAAATCTCCAATAGTTCAGAGCTTTCTGTCTCTACCAGTCATTATGTCATTCTGTCTGAGAACATTAAAAGCATAGTCCATTCTGTGCCCTCAGTCTTCGTGCAATTCGCATAATTCGTAGTTCTTTGTAGATAGTTGTATAGTATAGTCCATACCAGTCTTATTCCCATGTGGCATTATATCATCTTTTAATATGACATTCAATCTATGAACAGTCCATCTTTGTACCACTCAATTAAACCGCCGTATTTGTATGTCTGTGAAGCTCGGTGTGAGTATGAAAAGTCTCAACAAAAATGTAGTGAAAGGTAGGAGTTAATGACGAAGGTTATATACATGGCTCACGTCTATAATCTGCATTAAATCAGTGTGTTGTGAGCAGTGGAGGAGAAGGTGCTTATTAAGACACAAGAAGAGCCTTAACAAGCATCAAGAAGGGCGTCTTCTTGAAGGCTGAAGGGCGTCATCTTGAACCATGAAAAGTAAGTATTAGCGATGGTGTATGCAATAAATCTTTACATCATCTATCTTTTTCCTTAGTTTTATTCATGGCTGGTTTATATGGGAACTCTACGCCTACACCTCTAAATCGTACAATTAATTTCTTAAGGTCAGGACAATGTCATTTCAACTGTCCTACCAGCTGACACAATAAAAAGTTTGTCGACCGCTTCCAATTATTATAAGTTCTTGAAGTTACATATCCAAAGATAAGGAAGCTCAGAAATACTGTCGTATCTTTGCAACATCAAGAAAAACGATGTTTTATACCACCAACAAATTAAAAACCATACTGTGCATCGAATCCAGCTTGATTTTACCAAGAGAAAGACAGCTCCGGTATGCCCATCAGCATTCCTCATGCTCCTAAAGAAATGAAGCCAATGACACCATTCAGATGACGTACCCCATCTTCATTCTGCCCCTTATCCACTCTTTGTCATTATGTTCTTCTGTTTATGTATGAGCTTTCGGTCACTCTATGTCGTTATGTCCTTCTGTCTGAGAATATTAAAATCGTTGTTCCTTCTGTGTCCTCTGTCTCTCTATGTCATTATGTCCATCTGTCTGAGAACATTAAAATCTCCAATCGTTCAGAGCTTTTCAGTCTCTTCCTGTCATTATGTCATTCTGTCTGAGAACATTTAAAGTGTTGTTCCTTCTGTATCCTCTGTCTTCGTGTACTTCGTAGTTCTATGTTGATAGTTGTTTAGTATAGTCCATACTGTTTTGGGGTTTCTTCATAATTTTGGAGTAATAATGACTCGCCTAAGCTTAGGTCTCTGATGAAATGTCACATAGAGAAAAGGAGAGTACGGAGAGTTATCAAAATAAAGTACTGTTAGTCATGGAGGTACCGTCGGTGCGTAGAGTGACGGAGATTGTTAGCCAGTTTTATTAGAGCTTATATACCCAAAGTGGTTAACCCAAAAGATTTATCAGGAATCTGGACGCTACACCTTCGCTGCTCATTGTACCTATTAGGGGTATGATATCGTCTGTTACGTCGGTTTAACATTCTATTTTTGACGCTGCCTGTTATTTCCTACCTTTATATACAAGGTGAGTTTAGGTAATTAACGATGAAAAACAATAGCTTTTATTTTGTCCTTTAAGGAATTTACTTTATATTTGCAGAATAAATAGAAAAATAAAAACCGAATGTCATTTACAACACATTGTAACGAGATTTTCAATCAGGCAATCCGTGATTATCATATTACGGATAATGTTGATACACCGATTAGTAACCCTTACGACAGAGATTCTATCGAAAACCGTCTCTATCTGAAATGCTGGATTGACACTGTACAGTGGCATTTCGAGGACTTAATTCGTGATCCACATATCAATCCTGAAGAAGGGATGAGCCTTAAGCACCGTATAGACCGTTCTAATCAGGACCGTACTGACCTTGTTGAGCAGATTGATTCATATTTCCGTCAGCTCTACTCTGATGTGACGCCTCTCCCAGATGCTACTATTAATACCGAAAGTCCAGCATGGGCAGTAGATCGCTTGTCTATCCTTGCATTGAAGATTTATCACATGAAAGAGCAGACGGAGCGTACAGATGCTTCGCCAGAACACATCAAAAAATGTAAGTCTAAGCTGAACATCCTCCTCGAACAACAGAAAGATCTCAGTCTTGCCATCGACCAATTGCTTGATGACATCGAGCATGGTCGAAAGTACATGAAGGTTTATCGCCAGATGAAGATGTACAACGATCCTGCAACAAATCCGATTCTTTATAATAAGAAATAGAATGATGCCCCTCCCACAAAACATAGGGAGGGGTGTAATTACTCGTCTTGAGTAAATGCAAATATGCTTTATAAGGTTATTGAATAAGTATATCTTATTTGCTTATCCTAACTGATAATAGCCAGTGTTCTCGTTTCTTATTCTGCTTATTTATTCTTGTTAGCCTATGAAAACCCCACATATTCTTATCATTCGATTCTCTGCCATGGGTGATATAGCCATGACTGTTCCTATCGTTTATTCGCTTGCAAAGCAGTATCCAAATGTGAGAATAAGTGTGCTTTCTCGTCCTTTTGCACGACCATTCTTCCAAGGTCTTGCCTCTAATGTATGCTTTATGGAAGCTGATCTGAAAGGGGAATATAAGGGATTGACGGGTCTTAACAAACTATATAGGCGCTTGGTGGCAAAGCAGTTTACTGACATAGCCGACCTTCACAATGTACTCCGCACTCGTTTCCTTCGCTTTCGTTTTCTCCTTGGTGGCTATTCTGTGGCACATATCAATAAACATAAGCAAGGTAAGAAATTGCTTTGTCGGGAAGAAAATAAGGTTTTCATACAACAGCCCACATCCTTTCAGAATTATGCAGATGTGCTTAAGGAATTAGGTTATCCTATTAAACTCGAATTTACGAGTATCTTTCCACCTGAAGGAGGCGACTTACAACGTCTGCCAAACATTATAGGAAATAAGCAGAAAGAGGAGTGTTGGATAGGTATTGCCCCTTTTGCAGCTCATGCGGGTAAAATGTATCCACAGGATAAAATGGAACTTGTGATACGTAAACTAACTGAGCAACACCCGTCTTGGCGTTTGTTTCTCTTTGGTGGAGGCAAGGAAGAGATTGAAGTACTCAATCGTTGGGCTAAGCAATATCCACAATGTTTATGTGTGGCAAGTGTCCTTAAAGGGTTAGAGCAAGAACTTATCCTTATGAGTCACCTCGATACTATGGTCTCAATGGACAGTGCTAATATGCACCTCGCTTCCCTCACAGGTACACGAGTTGTAAGTGTGTGGGGCGCAACCCACCCTTATTGTGGATTTATGGGTTGGCAACAGAAGGAAGAAGATGCCGTTCAAATCAATACACTCTCTTGTCGTCCTTGTTCAGTCTTTGGTAACAAGCCTGCCATCGTGGCGACTTTGCTTGTATGAATAATATTCTTCCAGAAGAGATTGTGCGTCGTCTTGAAGATGGGTTACAGTCTGAATAGAGAGGAATAAGAGAAAGAAAGTGATAAAAGAGATTAATCCTTAAACTTCCAATAATATGAAACAAACGGTCACTCTACTCGTTTTTCTTCTTACTTTGCTGTCCTCCTGCTGTAATAAGACAAGTTCCAAGCTGACGGAGAATAATCCATTAGATAGTCTGGTTCTTGTTGATACAGTACAGATGAAGACCGCCTTTCTAAATTGTATTCACCAGTTTATTAAACAATATCCTAAGGATAGTACGTTTATTCTTAAAGCTGGATATGGCTATGAAGACCATGGTGTTATTAGCAATGGTGTCTATATCAACAATGATATCTTTGTTATCCAACCTGCTTATAATGATGCTTTTATGGGAGGAGAATGGTCTATTGAAGATATGTATCCTTCTCATTATTTCAAGGTTGACAATCGTATTGTCTTCCTCTGTTCACGTTCAGATTCCTTCATGAGGCAGGAGAAATATAAGAAAGCTTATCATCAGATAGTGCCTGATAGCGTCCATGAGCGCTATGATGACTACGCCTTTATACTTGTTGAACATAATGACAATAAGGCAACATTGCTGTCAAGTGACGAAATAAGAAAGAGAACAATTAGTCCTATCAGTAATTTTAGAAAAAGAATTAAGTTTATTCCACCAAAGATTATATAATAGAAGTAGAGAATAAATAGTTTTACTCCTTTCAAGTCCTTAAAAGGTTAATTTCTTGAACGTTTTTCCTTGTAAGATATAAAAATATTTTTTTTCTCCTCAAAAGATTTTGTTTTCTCAATAATATTTTGCACTTTTGTCCTCAGAATATACTAACGTAAACAAAAGATAATCTAAAAAAGGGTAAGTCGAGAAAGTTACATGGGAGAAAGCAGACCAATGTCATGTTATGAACCCTCTGTTATCACCTATTTATAAGGAGGATACTATGCTTTCCAAGTACTACCGTTTCAGATAAGATCTTAATAAATTCATGTCGCAAAAGAAGAACATCAAGAGAATGCTTACAGTGCTTATAATGGCATTGTTATCCACAATATCGTTTGCACAAGATGTTAACTTGGCAAATGGTGTTGAGCCTTTGCCACCTGGTGAGCAAACTCCTGGTTCAGAATACACACTCGTCTTCCATGATGAGTTTAATGAACCAAATGGCACCTTACCTAATACAAAGGTGTGGAGATACTGTACGCGTTATCCTAAAGTGACATGGGCACGTTTTTTGAGCAGCTCTCCTGAAGTCGCATATATGCAGGATGGTAATCTTGTTTTGCGTGCTATCCCTAATCCTGATAAGTCGAAAGACAACGTGGAAATGCTCTCAGGGGGAATAGAGACCAGTCAGAGTTTTACGTTCCGCTTTGGTCGAGTAGAGTGTCGGGCGCTGGTTAATCCGTTTATCGGTAATTTCCCTGCTATTTGGATGATGCCAAAGACAACATTAGGATGGCCGAAAGGCGGTGAAATTGATATCTTTGAGCAGATTGATAATGAGCAGCGTTGTTATGCAACCGTACACTCTGCGTGGACACAAAGTCATGGAAATGAGCCACATTCTGACAATCTTTGGATGCCTATGAATCGTTATCATATTTATGCGGTAGAGTGGGAAGAAGACGTGCTGACCTTTTTTGTAGATGGTAAACGTGTTTACCAATATAAGAAGCAGAATGATAGTCAGGAGCAATGGCCGTTTGATAAGTCTAATTTCTACCTGATTCTCAATCAGTCAGTGGGCAATGGTTCATGGGCGAAAAAGCCAGATGTTAATCATACCTATGAGATGCGCATAGATTGGATACGTGTCTATCAGAAACAAAAGCACATCCCTACTGTTATCAGCGTCCCTATGACGAAGATTCAAGAATGCACGGAGAGCAACGATGTCTATTCGCTACAGGGTGCTAAGATGGGGATGACAGAGAGTGAACTGCCCAAGGGCATCTATGTCTCTAATGGCAAGAAATTTATAAAATAAGCTTTACTACCATGGTAGAAAAGCTAAGTAATACAGAAACGATTTACTAACATAAACAAGAAATAATCTATGGAAGAACAAATCGAAGTGAAAGAGCTCGACAGTGTTGTAGTACACTTTTCTGGTGACTCAGGTGACGGTATGCAACTTGCAGGTAACATTTTCACTACTGTCTCGGCATCTGTCGGCAATGGTGTGTCTACTTTTCCAGACTATCCGGCTGATATTCGTGCCCCGCAAGGTTCCTTGACAGGTGTGAGTGGATTCCAAGTTCATATCGGTGCGGGTAAGGTTTATACTCCTGGTGACCGTTGTGACGTCCTTGTAGCAATGAATGCTGCAGCGTTGAAGATGCAGTATAAGCACTGTAAGCCCAACGGTACGATCATTATTGACACCGATTCTTTTGGTCAACGTGACCTTCAGAAGGCCGAGTTCCGCAGTGATGACTATTTAGGCGAGATGGGTATCGACCCTGATCGCGTAGTGGCTTGTCCAATAACAAAGATGGTGAAGGACTGTTTGGCAGATACTGGCATGGACAACAAATCCATGTTAAAGTGCCGTAATATGTTTGCTTTAGGTCTTGTTTGCTGGTTGTTCAATCGTGACTTAGAGTTGGTAAACAACTATCTTGAGACAAAGTTCAAGAAGAAACCAGCCATTGCAGAGGCAAATATAAAGGTTGTACGTGCGGGATATGACTATGGTCATAACGTACATGCTTCTGTTCCTAATACTTATCGTATTGAGTCTAAGATCAAGGAGCCTGGCCGCTACATGGATATCACTGGTAATAAGGCAACTGCTTATGGTCTGATGGCAGCGGCAGAGCGTGCTGGTTTGCGCCTCTTCTTAGGTTCTTATCCTATTACTCCAGCCACAGATATCTTACACGAGTTGGCAAAGCATAAGTCAATGGGTGTGACAACCGTTCAGTGTGAGGACGAGATTGCGGGCTGCGCATCAGCTATTGGTGCTGCTTTCGCAGGTGCTTTAGCTGCTACTTCAACCTCTGGTCCTGGTATCTGTTTGAAGAGTGAGGCCATGAACCTTGCGCTTATCGACGAGCTTCCATTGGTGATTGTTGACGTACAACGTGGTGGACCATCAACCGGTATGCCTACGAAGAGTGAGCAGACTGACCTCTTGCAGGTACTTTATGGCCGTAACGGTGAGAGTCCAATGCCTGTTATTGCAGCGACAAGTCCTACCGATTGCTTTGATGCAGCATATAACGCTTGTAAGATAGCACTGGAACACATGACGCCAGTCGTGCTCCTTACCGATGCTTTCATTGCTAATGGTTCATCTGCTTGGAAGCTACCTAATATCGAGGAGTTGCCAGAGATTCATCCGCATTTCGTCACAGAAGATCAGAAATATAAGTACACTCCATACAAACGTGACCCTGAGACGTTGGCACGTTACTGGGCTATCCCAGGTACGGAAGGGTATGCACATATCTTGGGTGGACTGGAGAAAGACGGAGAGACAGGTAGTATCTCTACTGACCCAGAGAATCATGACAAGATGGACCACATCCGTTGGAACAAGGTGGCACGTATTCCTGTGCCTGACTTGACTGTTTTAGGCGACAAGGATGATGCCGACTTACTCATTGTAGGCTTCGGTAGTACATACGGTCATCTTTATTCAGCTATGGAGGTGTTGCGTGGTAAGGGACATAAGGTTGCTTTGGCACAATTCAAGTATGTGAACCCATTACCAAAGAACACTGCAGAAGTGCTTGCTCGATACAAGAAGGTTGTTGTTGCAGAACAGAACCTTGGACAGCTTGCTGCCCTCCTTCGTATCCGTATGAATCATTTCGCTCCTTATCAGTATAACCAAGTTAAGGGTCAACCTTTCGTTGTCACCGAGTTGGTTACAAGTTTTGAGAAGCTCCTTAAGGCGCCTCTACCAAAGGAGGAAACGGGTACTTTCTATACGAAGATACTTGAATAAGCATATTGACGAGTAAACAAGTCACAGGATGACGAGTTACTTGTTGATAATGCAGAGTGAATAGCAGTAATCATAATTACGTATGATGAATTAAAACAAAAAAGTCATGAATCAATATACAGCACAAGATTTCAAGAAGGGACAGCCACGTTGGTGTCCTGGCTGTGGCGACCATTTCTTCCTTGCCAGCCTACAGAAAGCTATGGCAGAGTTAGGTGTTCCACCTTACGAAACAGCCGTTATTAGTGGTATCGGATGTTCAAGTCGATTACCATATTATGCAAATACATACGCTATGCAGACTATCCATGGTCGTGCAGCAGCTATTTCTACAGGTGCAAAGGTCACAAATCCGAACCTTACCATTTGGCAGGTTTCTGGTGATGGCGACGCTCTTGCTATCGGTGGTAACCACTTTATCCACGCTATGCGCCGTAATGTAGACTTGAATATGATTCTCCTGAACAACCGCATCTACGGTCTTACGAAGGGACAATATTCCCCAACAAGTCCACGCGGCTTCGTCTCTAAGTCAAGTCCATTCGGTACAACGGAGGACCCGTTCCGCCCAGCTGAGCTCTGTTTCGGTGCTCGTGGCAATTTCTTCGCACGTAGTGTTGCCAGCGACAATACTGAGACAATCGCTATCCTCAAGGCTGCCTATCAGCATAAGGGGGCTGCCGTATGCGAGATTTTACAGAACTGTGTCATCTTCAACGACGGTTGTCATAATTCTGTCTACACCTCTCAAGGTCGTAAAGAGAATGCTATCTACGTCAAGCATGGCGAACCTTTGATCTTTGGAGCCAATCAAGAGTTTGGACTCGTACAAGAAGGCTTCGGCTTAAAGGTGGTGAAAATAGGTGAGAACGGCGTTACTCGTGATGATATCCTCATACATGACGCCCACTGTCAAGATAATACTTTACAGTTGAAGCTTGCCATGATGAGTAATGAAGAGGGTTTCCCAATCGCCCTCGGAGTTATTCGTGACGTTGAGGCTCCTACCTACGACGCTGCTGTCAATCAGCAGATAGAGGAGGTAAAGGCACAGAAACATTACCACACCTTTATGGAGATGCTCGAAACCAATGATATTTGGGAAGTAAAAGAGTAATAATTTAAGACGAAATACACTTGCACGAAAAGAGGAAAAGATGTATCTTTGTGGGCAGAACAACCATTTAAGACATCATGAGTAGGCTAACCTCATTTCTACGTAGCAAGTATATGATACATACAAATGCCAGTTCCTGGCGCACAAGTGTTGCGTTGGGAGTTGGCATTTTTTTGTTTCTTTACCTCCTGCAGCCGTTTGGAATCAGTCGATATAGGGGTAGTATCTTCTTGATGTGTCTTGGTTTTTGCGTTATGACCATAGGAGTTCAGTGGCTATGTACTTTCTTTTTCTTCAGACGACCAGCGCAGAAGAAGATGCCAGTAACCAATGGCTACATGATTATTTACAGTGTTGCTATCGAGTTTGCATTGGCCATCTCTCTGACGCTCTATGCTGCTTTCTTCTTCCACATACCGTTGTCATGGCAGCTGTTTTGGGTGTTCTTTTATTGGACCTTCCTTGTTTGGGTAATCGTTACGGCTATCTTTACGTTGTTAAACTATAACCGTATGTTGAATAGCAGACTGGAAGAGATGATAAAGAAGACTACGGACGAGCAAGAGGATGTCATCATTACGCTGCACGACCAGAACCTTCGAGGGACTGACCTAACCTTACCTATCAACAATCTACTCTATATCGAAGCACGAAAAAACAATGTTTGTGTTTGTTATATAAAGGAAGGTAGGTTACAGAAGACCGAGCTCCGCTCTACATTGACAGCCTTGAAGGATGACCTTCCATACGATAATGTCTTCCAATGTCACCGCTCCTTCCTTGTAAATGTCAATAACATCGTATCTGCAAAAGGTAATTCTAACGGTTATCAGTTGCTCCTCACTGGTTGTGAAGACATCATTCCTGTTTCTCGTACGTTTGTTCCTGGCCTTCGCCACTTCGTTGGTTAAGGTCTTTGCAGGCTATAGTCTGCCTTCTGTTTAGTGCTAATAGCATTGTTAAAATGCGTATTCTTTCCGCTTGATAGCCGCCTGTAAGTTCTCTCTACCTACTTGTTCTACCCCTCGCAAACGAATTAGGAACGACTAAACCACCCATCCTTTCGAATTATTTTCATGTATGAAAGAAATTATTTTCATGAAAAAAAATATTTTTCTTCACGACAATAAATATTTATTTTCATGAAAATAATTCGCAAGAGGGGGAGCTGTCTGATAATAAAAACGATAGGAATACTTGTAATAAACAGCTTTTAATACTGTAAAACACGTCCTAAAGTAAAGGATGAATAGACTTTCTATTTACAAGGAAATAAGTGTTTACGTTCAAGCCAATAGAACTTCTATGAACAAGAAAGTAAGTGATTTTGTTCAAGCTAATAGAGCTTCTATGAACAAGAAAGTCAGTGATTATGTTCAGCCGATAGGATTTCTATCTACAAGAATGTAAGTGATTATGTTCAAACTAATAGACTTGCTATATTCAAGAAAGGATGTGTTTATTTGGTAGGGATACGCCTATTTTACGAGAGAGGGAGAAGAAAAGGACAGCTATACCGCATGTGGTGAGATCATATCACTGGTACAATGCTGGTATAGCTGTCCTTGGTTTGAATAATATTTATCGATGACTAAGGATATTCTCCACTATCATCATGCTGACTTCAGATGACAAACCATCATAGAGATGAGGCTGAGTCAGGCTAATACCTATCGGTCAAGTTTCCACGTAACACCGTCCTTGGTGTCCTTAACTTGGAAGCCTGCGTCAGCAAGTGCATCACGAATTTGGTCGCTGACAGCCCAGTTCTTTTCTGCTTTCGCCTTTGCACGAAGGTCGAGAACCATGTCGACTACCTTGCCGTAAGCCTCCTCACGGGCATCATTATTAGCTCCACGCTCATTCTGAAGACCGAGAATATCGAAGGCAAAGAGCTGCATAGCCTCTGTTAACTCCCTAAGGTCGTCGGCTGAAATCTGCGCTTTATGGTCGATGAGGATGTTCACCAAGTGGCAAGCCTCAAAGAGAGTTGAGATGACAGCAGGGGTCATCAAGTCGTCATTCATTGCGTCGTAACACTTCAGACGGAAGCCATCAACAAACTTCTTCGTATTCTCATCCGTCGTAGCAACAGGTTGGATGCGTGCTAAATCCTCAATGCCGTTCATCAAACGCTCGTAACCCTTCTCAGCAGCTTGTAGTGCTTCGTTAGAGAAATCGACTGTTCCACGATAGTGAGCAGATAGGATGAAGAAGCGAATTGTCATTGGAGAGTAAGCTTGAGTGAGCGTTTCATGATTGCCCGTAAAGAACTGCTCAAGCGTAATAAAGTTACCAAGCGACTTGCCCATCTTCTGTCCATTGATGGTAATCATATTGTTGTGCATCCAATACTTCACCATTTGGTCGCCTTGTGAGGCAACTGCTTGTGCAATCTCGCACTCGTGGTGAGGGAAGATAAGGTCCATTCCACCACCATGAATATCGAAGTGATCGCCCAAATACTTGCGTCCCATCGCTGTACACTCACAGTGCCAACCAGGGAAACCATCGCTCCAAGGAGACGGCCAACGCATGATATGCTCTGGCATAGCACGTTTCCAAAGGGCAAAGTCTACCTGATTACGCTTCTCACCAACGCCCGCTAACTCACGAGAGTTGTTTATCATGTCAGTGATGTTACGCCCAGAGAGAACGCCATAGTGATGGTCTTTATCGTATTTCTCTACATCGAAATAGATACTTCCATTGCTTTCATAGGCATAGCCATTGGTTAGGATTTGTTTTACTAACTCCTCCTGTTCAATGATATGACCCGTTGCGTGCGGTTCAATGCTTGGTGGAAGCACATTGAGCAAACGCATAGCATCGTGATAGCGGTTGGTATAGTGCTGTGCAATCTCCATTGGCTCCAACTGCTCAAGACGTGCTTTTTCTCAATCTTGTCGTCACCCTCGTCAGCATCATGCTCCAAGTGACCCACGTCAGTGATGTTACGAACATAACGCACCTTGTACCCTATGTGTTTAAGATAGCGGAAAAGGATGTCGAAAGTGATAGCTGGACGAGCGTGTCCGAGGTGTGGGTCGCCATAAACGGTTGGTCCACAAACATACATTCCAACGTTAGGAGCTGCAATCGGTTGGAAGAGTTCCTTCTTACGATGCAGTGTATTGTAAATAACTAAGTCTTGCATAATGCCGTTGTTTATATCTTATTGATGCAAAAGTACAAAATTATTGTCAGCCATGATGCGTCTACATAGAATTTTTATTATCTTTGTCATGTATTTGTAAGACATCAAGTAATAAGTCTACATATCAATTATATTATTAATACTGACAAATGATTATGATTATCACAACAACCCCAACCATTGAAGGTCGTCCTATCAAAGAGTATAAAGGAATTGTTACAGGAGAAACAATTATCGGTGCTAACTTTCTAAAAGACTTCCTTGCCGGCATCAGGGACTTCATCGGTGGACGTAGCGCAGCCTATGAAAAGGTGCTGCGTGAAGGCAAAGAAACCTCCATTCAGGAAATGATGCAACGTGCAGAAGCACTTGGTGCTAACGCTATCGTTGGTATTGACCTCGATTATGAGACTGTCGGACAGGGTGGTTCTATGCTCATGGTCACCTGTTCTGGTACTGCCGTAGTAATATAAGAGACGGTTGTCACAAGTCTTAAAGGCTCTGAAATACAGAAAAGAGTACTTTCCCTTCGATGAATAATAGTGGGGAATCGTATTGAACATATAAATAAAGCACGCCATGCAGGATTGTATGGCGTGCTTTATTTATCTACTATTACCTATTTATTCATCAAAACCTATCGGACGGAACTGGTGTTGCTCCTCGCTATAGACATAACCAGCATCATGCAAGTAGGCTTTGAGTCGCTCGGCATCTTCGTTGAAGTTATAACAAAGAGACTCTAAAGAGTCGAACTCTTCATCACGTAGTAGCATGTTGACACTGCTAACTAATATCTCTGGGTCTTTTGGTAAATGGTCCATAATAACTAATTTTTAAGAATGAAAAGGCTACTTCATTGACTCTCCAATAAACTGAAGAGGCAGCAAGTCCTTTATACTATTGATTACATATACGCCTGCCGTACCATAAAGCAGGATACGAATAGGCTGTTTATAACGGTCTTCTATTTCTAAGATAACTTGTCGACAAGCACCACAAGGTACTATCGGGTCACGCATCAAACCATATTCATTGGCTGCGGCAATGGCAAGTGTGGTCACTGCTTGGTCTGGATAGACAGACTGAGCAGCAAAGATTGCTGAGCGCTCAGCACATAAGCCTGATGGAAAAGCAGCATTCTCCTGATTGGCTCCGATAACTTCTTCACCATTAGCAAGCAATAACGCTGCGCCAACACGGAAGCGGCTATAAGGAGAATAACTATTACCTGTTGCCTCCACAGCCCTTTGAATGAGGTGCTGATCAGCCTCCGAGAGTTCATCTTGTTGGCAAAAACCTATCTTGATGCTTATGTCTATTGTTTTCATTGTTGATATTTATTGTTGGTGATGGGGGTTATTGGGCTTATTAGGCTTATAAGGCTAATAGGGCTAATAGGCCTTATAGGGCCAATAAAGCTTATTGGGCTAATGGGGCTAATAGGCCTTATAGGGCCAATAGGGCTTATTGGGCTAATGGGGCTAATAGGCCTTATAAGGCCAATAAAGCTAATTAGCTATCAGCTCATAACAGCCGATATCTGGCTTACTATCACGCTGCTTACCATCATGGTCGGTTGCAAAACGGGGATCGCCAAGGGCGAGTCCCGCATCAATTGCAGGATATTTCTCTCCTTTTTCAGCCTTCTTTAGATGAAAATCATAGTTCTGCTTGTCGCCATCTACCAGTACAAACTGCTTTGAACCACCCTCTGGATAGTCCTTACTATTTTCCCATGTGACGTCTGTGAAACGTGCCATAAGAGACGAGTCCTTAGGTTTTGACGTACGAAGAAGACAATTATAGAAATGATAGTTGGCTGTCACACCCTCCTTATTATTGCCCATAAGCACAACATCCGCATATCCTGTTACAAGTGAATTGACCACGTGGAGGGTCTGGAGCGGGTAGTCCTTGTTGTCAATATGATTGCCAAAGCTCAATGCAGCACCACGGTTACTATCGAAGGGATAGAACTGTGCGAAGGTACAATGTGTCAGGGTCACCTCGCCACCCACAAAGTCAGCACAGTCCATCAGCGTGTTAGAGAACTGAGTGTTATAAGCAACTATCTTACAGTTAATGGCTTGTAAGCCATAACCCTGACAGTTATGAACAGTAGAGTTCACTATTGTCAGCTTCGTACGTGCAGCCGTTGCGGTATCGCAGAGAATACCATTATAGGTAGAATGGATGTCGGTGTGTTCCAATAGATTGTCGTAACTATCTTTATGAAAACGCACACCTTGCCACTGACCACTGACCCGGTCGTATGGTAAATACTTGAACATCTTGTCCAATCGGTCGCCACGTAGTGTCACAGGATTAGCTGCAGTACCCTCACAACGCAGTGTTCCGTAAACGTCGAGGGCAGCCTTCTGAGAGAAGTAGACGGTCATACCGGCAGGAATCGTCAGTGTAGCACCCGGTTCAACCCGCAATGTATCTTGGAAGACTATCGGTTTTGTACTATTCAGTGTGGTGTTTGTTGTAATCTTCCTACCCTTAATCAACTCCGCATCCCAGCTGTAAGCAGACAGGTTAACCTTCTGTTGTACACCACTTTCGAGCGTGAACAATAGGTTATCAGACACTTCTTGCGGTGTCAGTGCATTGTTAAAAGGGGATGTCATCTCAACGAACACCTGAATACTATCCTTGTTCCTAACCTCAAGGTCGCTAACTTGATAGCCATTCTCAGCCGACAGTTCGACGCCATCTACGTTCACTCTGAATCCTGTTTGATTACCTTGTGCGAGGCGAACATTGGTTAATCGCAGTCCATCCCCCGATTTATTATACACCCAGAAAGTCTTAGTCGATGTCGGAACATTGGAGAATGTTGTGTCAAGTCGTAGTGTATCTGTTGAGAAAGAGAGGAGATTACTGCGCGATGTAGTGAACGTATCATCATCCGTACAGGCCATCATCAGCATGACAACAGACAGAAAAAGAATATAGAAAACTTCTTCATCATTAATCTTATTAGTTCTTATCTAACGACTCAACAGGCTGTTTTATTGCCTTTGGGTGTCTATTCCAAGTCTACATGCTCCACATCGACTTGTTCATGTAGGAAGATACGTGCCGTCTCCTTGAACTTCTCGGGGTTTTCTGTGGTGAAATACTTCACGCTACCATGCTTTGTACAACGTGCATCCATATCGGGATGACGTCGAAAGTAGTCTTTCAGACTCTCTGCGACATACTCACCCTGAGCAACAATCTGTACGTTTTTCGGTACATGCTTCTGTATTTTTGGCATGAGGATAGGGTAGTGTGTACAGCCAAGGATGAGCGTGTCAATCTGTGGGTCACGTTCCATGATAAGGTCGATACGCTTCTTCACGAAATAGTCAGCGCCAGGTGTGTCTGCTTCATTGTTCTCAATGATTGGTACCCAAAGCGGACAAGGGATACCCGTCACCGTCACGTCGTCCCATAACTTCTGTATTTCAAGCTTATAACTATGGCTCTTTATTGTCCCTTCGGTAGCCAACACCCCCACATGACGTGACTGTGTAAGTTTGCCTATCACCTCAGCAGTAGGGCGAATTACGCCCAACACGCGCCTATCTGGGGCAAGCTTCGGTAGGTCATTCTGCTGAATAGTGCGCAAGGCCTTGGCCGAAGCGGTGTTACAACCTAATATTACCAAGTGGCAACCGAGGTCGAATAGCTTCATCACAGCCTGCCGTGTGAACTGATAGACCACATCGAAGGAGCGTGAACCGTAGGGTGCACGTGCATTATCACCCAAGTAAAGATAGTCATACTCAGGGAGCAGCTGTCGAATACCATGTAGGATGGTCAGTCCACCATACCCAGAATCGAACACACCGATAGGTCCCGGCTGTTTAGAATATGCTGTCATTTATCCTTACTAATATTATTTCAGCACCGTAATCAGTGCGTCTGTGATATCTTCTCCCATGGTTGTGTTAGCGAAAGGTAGCCCGTTATTATCCGTATTAAGGACGAACGCATAGCCTCTCTCCTTTCCCATTTCTCGAACAACATTGTTCAGTTTAGTGCGAACAGGTGCATAGATATCTTCTTCAGCCTTCTTCAACAGTCGTTCTGACTCCTTACGAAATGCGATGTTGCGGTCCATCAGTTCCTCTAACTCTGCCTGACGCTTACGTAGAATAGACGGTTCCAACTTACGCTGTACGTCAAGGAAATCTTCATATCGGTTATTGAAATCTTCTACTGAACGCTTTGTTTCAGCATCATACTTTGCTTTTAGGTCGTTTAAGTTACGTGTTGCAGCAGCATAATCGGCCATAGCACGAAACACTTTGTCATAGCTAAAGTATGCGAACTTGAATGCTGGTACACTCTGCTGTGCCGTTGCCAAGAGTGGCAAAAGCATGAAAACGAAGGAAAAGATTAGTTTCTTCATTGCGTTATATATTATCTTTTCTATATTTAAACATAAGTGAGGTCATCGCAAGAACAGAATATTCGTGCGGTGACCTCACCCTTTTTTCTCCCTTTATTTAGTGTCGGTTCGTTGAAAGAAATATCCTACTTTCTAACCAGCGGTCTGTCTTTCTCGAATTCTTTTCATGAAGAAAAATATTTTTTGTCGTGAAAAAAAATATTTTTTTTCATGTAAATAAATTCTTCTTGTCATGAAAATAATTCAGTGTCATCAGATTGTTTGATGCTCAAAGACAAACTATCATAGGAATACTTACCAGTCTCAAGGGCTTAAAAGAGCATCAGCATGTTTCGTCAGACACCTTAGTAGTCCTCGAAAAGCTAACCTTCTCTGGCAAAGAAATTCCTACTATAATAGCCCGTTCATTCTAAACAATGGAGAAACAAACACGGGGCAAAGGCACCCGCATTGCTTTACTTCATCTTAGCCAACTGAGCCTTTACCTCTGCAGTGATATCCTTGCTAAGTGCCTCGTTGATATACAATGGCTGACCAGCTGCCTTCTCCATGATGTAAACATAGTTACCAGCCTTAGCGACAGCGGCGATAGCGTTACGAACCTTCTCAAGGACAGGACCGAGCTGTTTCTGCTGCTCCTCGTTGAAAGCCTTCTGGTTGTCCTGAGCAGTCTGCTGAATCTTGTTATACATATCCTGCAGATTCTTCTCGGTCTCAGCCTGCTTTGTAGCGTTCATCGTACTCTTAGACTTGTCGTAAGCCTCAGCTTGACGCTGCAACTCAGCCTGCATGTCCTCAATCTGCTTCTGATACTCCTTGCCCTTAGCCTCGAGTTTACTCTGAACGGCTGTAGCCTCTGGGAGAGACTGAAGCAAAGCCTGTGAATCAAGATGACCAACTTCTGTGCGAATAACGTCATTGGTGCGCAAAGCATCAACATCAAAAATAACTTCTTCATTTCTTTCTATTGTTTAATTGTTTATTAATTTGCTTTTTATTTGGTGGTGATAGTATTCCTATGATAGATAGGAGAACTAGTTTTCCTAGCCTCCCCTTACTGATAAGAATATCCTAACTTCTGCAGCACCTCATTACTGATATCCACCTTTGGCGAACCATAGATAATACCAGAGGCATTGCTTGAACGGTCGATGACCAGACTATAGCCACGTTGGTCAGAGATATCCTTTACAGCATTGTAAATCTCGTCCTGTATCGGAGTAATCAAGCTCGTACGCTTCTTGAAGAGCTCGCCCTCTGGGCCGAAATACTTACGTTTGAGGTCGGAAGCCTGCTTTTCCTTAGCCATGATAGCGTCTTGTCGCTTCTTCTTCTGGTCCTGTGAGAGGAAGACTACCTCGTTCTGATAGTTCTTATACATTGTTGAAGCCTCAGTATTGAGCGCCTCAACCTCAGCTTGCCATTTCTTACTAACCTGATTCAACTGCTCATTTGCACGCTCGTAAGCAGGTACATTCTTGAGGATATACTCCATATCAATCAGCGCAAACTTCTGTGCTGATGCCATTAAAGGCATAAGAGTAAACACACAAAGAGGTAAAACGTATCGCAATACACTCTTAAACATATTCTTCTTCATCCTTTACTAATTCAATATTTATAACTTCTAATTCTCTTTACCGATAGTCACTCAGCCTATTAGAACAAGCAACTTGTCTACTCGTTTACTCATTCAACTCGTCAACTCGTCTACTTGTCAACCAGTCAACTCGCCCTTAAAACTCCTGTCCAAGGATGAAGTGGAATTGACTTCCGCCCTTTGTACCAAAGACTTTGTCGAAGCCATAAGCCCAGTCGATACCCATCATACCCACCATTGGAAGGAAGATGCGAACACCAAGACCAGCAGAACGCTTCATGTCAAATGGGTTGAACTTGCTTGTCTCTGTCCATGCGTTACCTGCCTCAACAAATCCAAGACCGTAGATGGTCGTGTTACCCAAGAGGAAAGGATAGCGAAGCTCTAACGACATACGGCTGTAAGCATATCCCTCGGCACCGTATGGAGTGAGAGAACCATTCTCGTAACCACGAAGACCGACTGTCTCTTCGGCATAACCAGTAGAGTATCCGCTCATACCATCACCACCCATATAGTAGGTTTCAAACGGACTCTTCTTGTATTTATTGTAACTTCCTAACAGTCCAAACTCAACGCGTGTCATCAAAACGAAGCATTTCTGGCCACTTGTAAGGGCTGTGAAGGTGCGTGCCTTGAACTTCCACTTGTGGTATTCAACCCAACGATACTTCTCTTGCTGCTCTTGTGAGTAGGTTGGAGAGTTGCGGTCAGTTGCCAGATGAGCGTAGTCTTTGCCATCCCACTTAGACCATGGCGGTGTAATCGTCAGTGATACAGAGAAGTCAGAACCACGACGTGGGAAGAGCTGGTTGTCTGTTGACGTACGATTAAGTGCTATGTTAAGGTTCAAGTTATTTGCTGAACCATTCGACATGATAAAGTATCGCCAGTTACGCAACATGTAACGTTGGTACTGAAGTTGGAGTGACAAGGTGAAATAGTCGTCAGGCCAGCTAAGACGTTTACCCCAGCCAGCATAGACACTCAAGAGTTTCACATACTTATCTGGGTCGTAATAGTTCTCATAACTATTGTAATTATAGTTACCATAACCGTAACGATAATTGTTATAGTTATTCATGTAACCACTGTTATAGTAGTTGCTTGATACGTCAGTCTGCTTTGAATATGACATACCTACGCTGAACTGGATAGGACGCTTACCTCCCAACCAGTTGGTTGAGTACTGTGCATTGTATGACTGGTAGTAAGTACCGTTGGTCTGTGCGCCCAATGAGAGTGTCTCACCATCTCCAATAGGCATGATACCACGGTGATCGCGGTTCTTACGGAAGAGGTTTGCCATTGAGAAGTTATTCAACTTCAAACCAACACGGCCGATAACACCCGTCTGACCCCAACCGAGTGAAAGCTCAACTTGGTCGTTTGACTTCTGTTTGAGGTTATAGTTGATGTCGACAGTACCGTCCTCATAATTAGGCTCTGGTACAGGGTTGATTGCTTCTGGGTCGAAATGTCCCATAGAAGCCAGCTCGCGTGCAGAACGCTGAAGCGCCTCCTTAGAGAAGAGGTCGCCAGGCTTTGTACGTAACTCACGACGAACAACATTCTCGTAAAGGCGGTCATTACCATTAATCTTCACTCGATTGATATGAGCCTGCTGTCCTTCTGTGATACGCATCTCAAGGTCTATGGAGTCGCCGACAATGTTCACCTCTGTTGGTTGGAGGTTATAGAAGAGGTAACCATTGTTCCAATAAGCATTACCCACAGCATCCTCGTCCTGTGAAAGACGCTTGTTCAGGTAAGTCTGGTTATAGACATCACCCTTCTTCATATCGAGCAAACGAGAAAGATAGTCGGTTGAGTAAACCGTGTTACCTACCCATTTGATGTTGCGGATGTAATACTTCTTACCCTCATCTACCTTTACATAGATGTCAACATGCTTTGGGTCAACATTCCAGACACTATCCTTTGTAATCATAGCATCACGGAAGCCATACTCGTTATACTTTGTAATAAGGTTCTTCTTATCCTCTGCCCACCGTTCTGGTGTGAACTTCTTTGACTTTAAGAGGTTAGCAAGCTTGCCAGCCTCGTGGGTCTTGGTAAAAGCACCCTTGCTTAAGAGGCTACCTTTAATCTTCTTATCACCCAACTGGTTGTCGCCGTCAATCGTAATTGTGCGTACTTTCAGTTTCTCCTTCTTGTCTACATCAATATCAAGGATGACCTGGTTCTTTGCTGCAACATCATCTCTCTGACGGATGAAGACTTCAGCATTCTTATAACCCTTGTCTTCAAAGTACTTCTTGGCAAGTATCTTCGCACGGTCAATCATGTTAGGAGTTATCTGACCACCCTTTACAAGCCCGAGTTTCTTCTCCATATCCTCACGCTCAGTCTTCTTTAGTCCATTATAGTTAATGGTTGAGATACGAGGACGAGGTGCAAGGTGTATCTTCAAGTAGATATTATCTCCTACAATAGAGTCGGCCGAAATGGAAACATCAGAGAAGAGTCCATGCTTCCAGTAACGCTTCACAGCATCTGTGATAGCCGTTCCCGGAACCTCCAACTCCTGTCCAACGCTAAGTCCGGAGATACCTGTTAGACATAATCCTCATAGCCATCAATACCAGTGACGGACAGTCCTGCCAACTTATAAGTCTTAGGCGTACCAGAATAAGTGATGTCTGGATTTATAATCTTATGCTGAGCACTCACCGTAAGCGAAACTCCCGAGAGTGCAAGGAGCATCAACACCTTATTTATTTTAGTCATCTATTGCGTAACTTAATTGTTTTCTTTTTCTTCTACTTGTTTCTCAGTCTTCCCAAAGCGACGCTGTCTACTTTGGAAACTCGCAATGGCTTTCTGTAAGTCCTGCTCATTGAAATCTGGCCAATAGGTGTCACAGAAATACAGCTCAGAGTAAGCTATCTGCCATAAGAGGTAATTGGGAGATGCGAAGCTCGCCTCCCGTTCTTATCAAGAGGTCGGGGTCGGGCATGAAATTGGTCTCTAAATGCTCGCTAATCAGCTCCTCCGTGATTACTTCAGGACGCAGTGGTTCAGCGGACTTAGCCTCATGTTCAGCAACGATATCCCTCATTGCCTTCGTTATCTCCCATCGTGCGCTATAACTAAGAGCAACAACCATTGTCATGGCAGCGTTCTTCGCTGTGTGTTCTTCCGTCTCTCTCAGCTTTTTCTGCACTTCTTCTGGCAGGCGAGCCATGTCACCGATAACACGGAAACGCACATTATTCTTCATGAAGATTTCATCTTCCAAAGATGTGAGGACAAGTCCCATCAATGCAGCTATCTCATCAGAAGGACGATTCCAATTCTCCGTTGAGAAGGTATAGAGCGTGAGAAACTTCACCCCCAATCGTACACACTCTGACGTGATACGACGCACGGTATCCACTCCGGCCTGATGTCCATAGGAACGTGGCTTATTGCGTTCTGTAGCCCAGCGACCGTTACCATCCATTGTGATGGCAATATGCTGGGGTATTCGTGTCATATCTAATTCTTCTGCCATATCTTTTGAAGAGATAAACCTTTGTTTTTATGTACAATATGTATGTTTGTACGATTCGGACTCCACCTTATTATATTAGCACTGGACTTCTTTGTCCTTTATTCGTCCTCGTTATGACAGGTCTTACACTTTGCCATAAAACTATAAGAGAACGTCAGCTGTAGGGTGGAATAACTGTCCGTATTCTTGAAGATTCCACTACTCTTAATGCCATAGGGGTCTTTCTGTCCGTCTAATTCATCACTGAGCGAGAAGTGTACAGCCCATTCTAAGCCTACGTTCATACGCTCGCTGACCTTATATTTCACACCTATTCCGATAGGAAGATTAGCCGTCAAGGCTGACTTACGGTCGCCTCCTTTTATGTTTACGTAGGTGGCACCTAATCCTATCATAGCGTAGGGTGACAAGCGCTGTGCACCTCGATAGTCACGACCTGTGCCGTATGGCAGGAAATTATATTCGTATGCAAGGCCCACATCAACCAATGCGTTGTCGAAGGTATAGGGTGCTGAGGCAAAACGGGGATAGTAAGTTTTGACATCAGCAGACGACCCTTTCATCTTTCCAAACGACATATTCATCTTTACTCCCATGTAAGGACTGAGGTTATATCGTGCTAACAACGTCCCCATCGGCTGTAGGTCTTTCATTAACGACCCATTGAAATCGCCTAAATAACCCATCACTCCGACGCCAGCGCCTATCTCCATCTTATACTCGGGGTCGGACTGCGCCCAAAGTGGTGTAGTAGCAAGGAAGAGGAGAAGACTGATGAAGAGTTGTTTCATTCTTATTACTTATTATCTTATCCTACTCAGCCAATCGACTAAGGTTCAAGGCCCATCCTACACGATTGAGTCTTCCACGCCAAACCTTTGTACCGCTGATAATCCAGAGGTATTGGTCGCTATCGACAGTAGCTGCGAAAGTAGCACCTGCCTGCATGTCTTTTGGATAAGTAAAGTTCTTGTCGGCTTTCCAAGTGATACCACTATCACGAGAGAGGAGCATAGAAACCACTTTGTTACTATTGTCGATACCCAAGGCAAGGGCTGCTCTGTCATAGTCGACAACGGCAAGGTTCTTATAAAGAGGCAACTGGAACTTATCCGCATTACTCTCAACATAATTCCACTGCTCGCTTGGTCGATAAGAAACCTTCGTCCATGATGTATTGTGCGTACCACTTGTTGGTTTGCCAACGAGGAGCACACTGTACAGATTAGACGTAATCGCTGTATATGAGTAATTGATATTGCTTGTTGGTAATAATGATGTGCTACTATCTAATGACTCAGCAGTCCATGTCGCACCATTATCTTTTGATGACAACAGACTACCTGTGTTAGACAAAGCAAACAGCTCAACTGGTGATGCTGCCACCAATTGTTTCAGACTGCTATTAGTAGTAACAGTAGTCCAGGTGTTGCCCTCTGTGGAACTATACACCGCTCCGTTATCGATGACAAAGAGTTTATCTCCTTGTGTCACAACACTCTTATAAGCATCAGCAGTGAAAGTCTTGTTCAGCTTAGTCCAGCTATTTCCATTGTCTTTTGTCGCAGCATAAACGACGGTCTGGCTACCATTGGTACCGAAGACAAACACCTTGCTACCCGTACTAACGGCCTTCATTGCTGTGAAGGAAGCAAAGTTGCTGTTTGCCTGCAGTGTTTCCCAACTAAACACATTCCCTTTTTGCTTATGAACATTGACGGTCACCTTATAATCTCTATACTCACTCCCCTTGTTTGAATAAACACGGAGAACACGAGGGGTGCTAAAGTCGATAGAGTCATTGCTGTTGTAATAAGTAAATTTCTCTTCAGTCGTTGACTTAAGAACCACAACACCACTGTTCTTGGCTACAATCTTAGCCAATACACTTGACGACTTCGTACCGTAAGGCAAAGAGTCAGGGTTATAAATCAGCCCTTGCGCCTGATCAATATAGAACTTAACCTTAGCCGCATTAAACTTAGCTGTATAAACGCTATCGCTTCCGTTCTTAGCAATTGTATCACGCACTTGCGCCATTTGTCCCAAAGAAAAGCTCAAAATAGCCGTGTCTTTGTAACTTACACTTTCTTTCTCGTCGTCGTCTTTAAGACAAGAAGTTATCGTCAAAGTAGCCATCATTAAAGCTACGAGAGTATATATCTTATTACGCATCAGATACTAATAATTGGATTTAACTGCAAATTTAATCAGAATTCTTCATATTCAACGTCTTTAACGAGGTTAATTATGTAAAATATCGAAAATATCTGCGTTTTTTTAAGTTTGTTTAGTAAGTATTGTCTTAGTAACGGTAAACTTGAAGAAAAACGACCAATAAATCACCTCTGATAAGCTTCTGCTATCTTACTTATTTTCACTTGATCTTTTCAGTCGACACTATTGTCTTATTATCCGTCTTTTCTCGACTTAAAATCTTATCCCCCTTCTACGTTTCTGCATCTTTGATCATTTGCTTATTTTACACTACATTACATCGCATCATTATTTGCCCTCATTGCGGAGAAATAATCGTATAAGAAGTAAAAATAGACTCTAACAATACCGAAAAGTAGTTTTTATTTGTTACTTTTGCTGATATAATAACTAAAAATATGAATACATCAAAGAAGATAACGGTACAGAGTACAGAAATATCTGTGCTGATAGGAAAGAATGATAACGACTATATCAGTCTAACGGATATGGTGAAAGCTAACGATGAAGAAGACCTTATTCGCAATTGGATGAGAAATAAAAACACCTTAGAATATCTTGGTGTTTGGGAAAGCCTGAATAATCCAAATTTTAAAGGTGTCGAATTCGACACCTTTATGAAAGAAGCAGGATTGAATAGGTTTAATATGACTCCAAGGAAGTGGATAGAAGCAACTAATGCTATTGGCATCGTATCAAAAGCAGGGAGAAATGGAGGGACTTATGCACACAAAGATATAGCCTTTAACTTTGGCATGTGGATTAGCCCAACATTCCAACTTTATATTGTAAAGGAATACCAGCGGTTAAAAGAACAGGAGAGCGATCCACTTTCGTTAGAGTGGAACGCAAAGCGAATACTATCCAAAACCAATTATACACTTCATACTGATGCTATTAAAAATGTGATTATTCCTAAAATGGACATTGAGGCTATCAAGCATGGGATTATCTATGCAACAGAAGCTGATATGTTAAATATAATTCTCTTTGGGTGTAAAGCAAAAGAATGGGCTCAAGCGAACCCGAATTTGACATCTAAAGGAATAAATATTAGAGAAACTGCAAGCATCAACCAGTTAGTAGTATTATCTAATATGGAATCTGCTAATTCTGAAATGATAAAACAAGGGGTATCAAGAAAGCAACGTTTTGAGATTCTCCATAAAATGGCAAAAGAACAGTTAAAGGTACTTGACATGAACAATACAGAACAAAGATTTAGAAAGATCTTACCTGATAGCACAAAGAAAATAGAGTAATTAGTATCGAAATTGTTTATACATTTAAGGAATTATATTCGCCTTGATAGTCTACTGCTAATCAAATAAATATCTATCGTAGCTCATCCTACTTCTTTTAGTCAACGTAATGATGCTTCGCACATCTTGTGCGGAGCGTCCGCACAGGTCGTGCGGAGGCTGAACACGAGTGGTGCGGACTACTCAACACATTCGCCATAATCCCCATTAGAAATTTGATAATCAGATGAAAACAATAAAGCAAGCCTACAACATGATAAACCATACTAAGAAACTGAGGGAAACGCAGGTTGGATGTTCACAAAAATATGGGTCTTCAGAAATTTGGAGTGATAATAATCCGCCTAATCTTAGGTCTCTGGCGAAATATCACACAGAGAAATGGAGGGTACGGAGGAGTATTAAAGCATACTGATGGTAGTTCACAGAGGCACAGTCAGTGCATAGAGCAAAGGAGATTATTTGCCAGTTCTATTAGCAATTTATATACAAAGCGTTTATCCTAAAAAGTTATTAGGAATCTGTACGCTACCCCTCCGTCGCTCATTGTGCCATCAGCACCTCCACAACATGGCGTTTAGCTCCGTCCCCTCTGTATCTCCGTGTGCGTTATTATATAAGTGCTTTAACATATCACTCAACATTTTGGAAGAACAAAAAATCCTAACAGGGATTCTCTATATGAATAATTAAATCATAAGAGACAGAACAAAATCTTACCAAAACAAACTTTGCTGTCACTCCTGTCATTCAAAACAGCCACTTAACTTGTTAATATTCAGTATCATTACACGAAATGTTAAAAGTGACAGCAAAACAAAATTAAAACTACGCTTGTAATAGTATGTAATATTTCTACTTACTATTAGCGGTCTTACTGTACTCTATTACAGAATAACAAACAAAAACTCCCACCCGTATTGCTACGGATGGGAGTCATTATTATCTATTCAGAAGTATTCCGAAAGGATTAGAGCTGTGGACCAGCTGCTACGAGAGCCTTACCAGCCTCGTTTGTCTCGTACTTCTTGAAGTTCTTGATGAAACGAGCTGCGAGGTCCTTAGCCTTTTCTTCCCACTGAGCTGCATCAGCGTAAGTGTCACGTGGATCGAGGATCTCAGTTGCAACACCTTCGAGCTTTGTAGGAACAGTGAAGTCGAAGAAAGGAATCTGCTTTGTTGGAGCAGCGTCAATTGAGTGGTTCAAGATAGCGTCGATGATACCACGAGTGTCGCGGATAGAGATACGCTTGCCTGTACCATTCCAACCAGTGTTAACCAAGTAAGCCTTAGCACCACTCTGCTGCATCTTCTTAACCAACTCCTCAGCATACTTTGTTGGGTGGAGCTCCAAGAATGCCTGACCGAAGCAAGCAGAGAATGTTGGAGTAGGCTCAGTGATACCACGCTCTGTACCAGCCAACTTAGCTGTGAAACCAGAGAGGAAGTAGTACTTAGTCTGCTCTGGAGTCAAGATAGATACTGGAGGCAATACACCGAATGCATCAGCTGAAAGGAAGATAACCTGCTTAGCAGCTGGACCCTGAGACTCAGGACGCTGAATGTTCTTAATGTGGTAGATTGGGTAAGAAACACGAGTGTTCTCAGTTACGCTCTTATCAGCAAAGTCAATCTTACCATTCTCGTCAACTGTTACGTTCTCAAGGAGAGCGTCACGTGTGATAGCGCCATAGATGTCTGGCTCAGACTCCTTGTCAAGGTTGATAACCTTAGCATAGCAACCACCCTCGTAGTTGAAGATACCCTTGTCATCCCATCCGTGCTCGTCATCACCGATGAGCTTACGCTTTGGATCGGTAGAAAGAGTAGTCTTACCTGTACCAGAAAGACCGAAGAAGATAGCTGTGTTCTCACCGTTCATGTCAGTGTTAGCAGAGCAGTGCATAGAAGCCATACCCTTCAATGGCAAGAAGTAGTTCATCATAGAGAACATACCCTTCTTCATCTCACCACCATACCATGTGTTAACGATTACCTGCTCCTTAGTTGTTACGTTGAACATAACGCAAGTCTCTGAATGAAGACCGAGCTCCTTCCAGTTCTCAACCTTAGCCTTAGAAGCGTTGTAAACGATGAAGTCTGGCTCCTGCTCGAAGTCTGCCTCTGACTTTGGACGGATGAACATGTTTGTTACAAAGTGAGCCTGCCAAGCAACCTCAACGATGAAACGAATCTTCATACGTGTATCCTTGTGAGTACCGCAGAAACCATCAACTACGAAAAGACGCTTGTTAGAAAGCTCCTTCTTAGCGATGTCCTTAACAGCTGTCCAAGCTTCCTTAGAAGCACGGTGGTTATCGTTATGGTATTCCTCAGAATCCCACCATACTGTATCGTGAGAGTTCTCATCATCAACGATGAACTTATCCTTAGGAGAACGACCAGTGTAGATACCAGTCATTACGTTTACTGCACCAAGCTCAGTCTCCTGACCTCTTTCATAGCCTTGAAGACTCTCTTTTGTTTCTTCATTGAACAATACTTCGTAAGAAGGATTGTAAAGTACTTCTGTTGTACCTGTAATACCGTACTTCTCAAGTACGCTCTTATCAAACTTTGCCATTTCTTATAAATGTATTTAGTTGAAAATTGATTTGTTCACTGTTTTTACGTCCTATTTATTAAGACACCGCAAAGGTAATATATTTATTAAATTCACACAAAAAATACCGAAGAAAAAGTTTCAAAGTATTTGCTTAGAAGGTTAAAGAAATAAAAAAAACAAGAAGCATGGCTATATTTGCAAATCAGACTTTGCAAAACCTCAGATTTATTTCTTAATTTTGCCGAAATTTTGCAGAGCAAGTTGCTAACTTGCTTATCTATAACACCTAAGACTTAAAATGGACATCATTAATTTTTCAGAGCAGAACTCTATTATCAATCAGTATTTAGCAGAAATCCGTGACAAGGATTATCAGAAGAATCGTTTGCTCTTCCGCAACAATGTTATGCGTATCGGAGAGTTCGAAGCTTTTGAAATTTCTAAAACACTGAACTACGAACCAAAGGATGTTGTTACTCCATTAGGCACGGCTCAGGTTAATGTACCAACTGACAAGATTGTTTTGGCAACTATTTTCCGTGCTGGATTGCCTTTCCATAACGGTTTCCTCAACATATTCGACCATGCTGGTAATGCCTTCGTTAGTGCTTATCGAGAATATACGGATGCTGAACATCATGAGGTAGGTATTCACGTTGAATATCTTGCTACACCAGACATCAATGGTAAGACACTTATCATCGCTGACCCAATGTTGGCTACTGGGGGTTCTATGGAGTTAGGTTATAAGGCTATCCTTTCAAAGGGAACTCCTCGCCACGTACACGTTGCTTGCTTACTGGCTACACCAGAAGGTATCGCACATATCCGCAAAACCTTCCCTGAAGACTCAACCACCATCTGGTGTGCAGCTATTGATGAAGGATTGAATGAGCATAAGTACATTGTTCCTGGCTTCGGTGATGCTGGTGACTTGTGCTATGGTGAGAAGTTGTAGAAGCGATTTAGTATAATAAGAATTATATTGAAAGCAGCTAAGTGAATTGGAACAAATGGTGAGGTAATTTCTGTATATTACCTTACCACCAATTTGGGTTAAGGTGTTTACTCTCTGTGCAAGAGATAGAAACACTTTTTGTACTTATAGCGATGTCTTTTAGTTCATTATGTTTCCTTTTGATGTCAAGATACCATATAGTATAATTGATTTATGAAGAAGTTTGTAATATTAAGTATCACTCTCTTTGGATTAATAGTATCCATATTTGTAGTATTTTTGCTAAATAGATGGAATCCAATGCATGGACAGGTAGATTGGAATGAGGTTCAACGTTATACAGCAGACAAGATACCTGTCAATCCAAAAGTCTTCCGAAGTGATTTCGAAGAGATATTCGAACAGGTCAAAAAGAAGTACCCATATACTACAAAGAAACACATCAACCTTGATTCGATTCACACCACATGCCTTCAACAAATTGACACCATGCAATCGAAAGTGGCTTATTCATTACTTATAATGGAATTCTTTGCCAATTTGAAATGCACTCATGCAAATAATGTAAGCATACTATATCCTTGGTTCATACAAGGGGATAATATCACAGTCATTGAGAATCGTGTGTTTATTAATCATCCTTCAGTCTTTGCTATAAAGGCTGGATTGCAAGATAAAGACGAGATTATAACTGTTGATGGTGTACCTACAAATAAATGGGTGATGCATAATAGCAAAAGTGTCTCTGCTTCGACAGATGCCACTCGCTATCTACTATCAGCTTTAACCATACTGTGTAGTTATACAAGTCCTATAAAGACACTTGGAATTATTCGCCATGGAAGACCCATAACTATCACCATTCATCTGCAATCGAAATCTGTTCCCACAAAGGAAGAGGAACAAAATGTAACTTGGAGAAAGGTTTCTTCAAAGGTTGGATATATAAATGTGAAAAGTATGCAAGATAATGCTGATACTGACTTCAGCAAAGCTTTGAAGCATCTAAGCAAACTTCCATACTTGATAGTTGATGTGCGTCAGAATGGGGGAGGCAACAGTTGGATAGGAGATAATATTGCGCAGAACTTAATAAAAGGTAAACGACGTAATTGGAATGGGTCTACAATTTCTCCTTCCACTAACAGCTATAAGGGAAAAGTAATCATCTTGATGGGTAATTATTCCTGTTCTTCCGCTGAGACTTTTCTCATTACAATGAAAGAAAGTGGTGATGCCGTGTTGGTTGGTACACCTTCAGCTGGTGATACAGGTGGTGTTATTTGTCTTTTTAAGACTTCACACGGAATATTCTATCGACTTCCTGTAGGACATTCGTCAGGTACCTCTCCCAAGGGTTTCCCATTAGAAGGGAAAGGAATAAGCCCGAATTATTTGGTATCAATGAAAGTTAATGACTTCTTATCAGGGAAAGATACTCAATTGTCTTATGCTCTTCAACTGCTTCAAAAATAGCAGTCAACATTAAAAAGTTTATGTGTATGCTTGTTCTCGAATATATTATCGAATCTAAGGCAAGCGCTTCACTTCTACTCAAAACTACCCTTACATAAACAAAGGACAATAAAAGCGAAATACTTCTATCGTCCTTTGTTTTTTTATTCATTTCCTTCATCGTTATATCTTAGAAGCAATATGCCTTCTATAGACATCCAAGTGCGATTTCTGTAAGACGTCACTAATATGGCTCATACGCTGTTTCTGACTCATGTCGGTATCGTTTTGAGTCTCATCCTCCTGCATCATAATACGACCATTGCCCTCAACAGGTAAGAACTCATACCACTCCACGGGTACATCATGCCATGAACCGTCACCACCATACTTACTAATATATGACATACGACGTTCTGAACGGAAGCCATAAGCTGTCACGTTAATCAGCGTACTGCCATCCCCCTGTGCCGCAGAAGAAGTCTTCATAATACAAGGAGTCACACAATCGGGATGCTGGAAATTCTCCTGTCCCCAAAGTTAGCCAATGCTTCATGCTCCCAGAACGAACTCTTCTGTTCCATATCATGTCCGTAGATATCCTTCTGTGGTCGTATCTGCTGATACATCGGTACACACAACAAGGGTGCAAAACTAAAGTAGATAGCACGGAAGTATCTCTCATTGATTTCATAAAAGTCTTTCTTAGCCTTCTCAAAGTCAAAACTGCGATACTGGGCAGGGTTCATATCGAGGTCTAACACTTGTAGATGTTCTGGCATGATAGTGTTTATCATGTAATGCTTATCGAAATCAAAGTCATCACCATAGCCCTCTTTTTCGTCCATCAACAGTGCCATCATACTCTGTTGTGCCAATGGTGTGAAGAGTAAAGCATATTGCTGATTATTATTACGATTACTTGTATTGAACGCAACCTCAAACTCTTCATTCGTCAACATCGCAAAATCACCACTCTCAAGGTTGCGTGCTTTACGCCTCAACATAAACCGATCCCACTTATAACGCAACGAACTTTCCTTTCCAGCCAGCCCGCTTGGTTTACGATAGAAGGTCAAATCGGGTGCAGCTGTATTACCATAGATAAGCCTTGTACGCTCAAAGTAATTAGGATAAGGCGCTGTCACACTTGCATGTAAGGTTTCTGAGTGAGACACAGTACGTGGTTTTCCATCAGGACCCGTCTCTGTTGTTGTCCAGAAAATGGTTTCTGACCATGATAAGTCTTCTCTCCCATCTCCATTTTTCGTGTTCGACAGATAACGAAAGGATTACCATTAATAAGTCCAGAATGGGAATAAAGCACAGAACGTTCGGTATTAAAAGAATCATTCCATCCGTATGTTTTACGAAGGTCTGCCAGTCGTTGTGTTGTAAAATAAGGGTCGAACTCCAGTCTGGGTACGGTCTTCGACATCATACGCGTAAAGACATCCCAGTCGTAAAGCCTATTCAGAGCAGCCATCTGATTCCATGCCTGCTCTTTCAAAGTTTTCACCTTATTGTCTAAATCGTTGTGCTGAGTACGTAAAGACTTCAATTTAGGATGTACCTTGAGCAATAGAAAGACAAGCAGTAAGGCCTGCCCCTCCACCTATCATCAAGAGATGCTCCATTGGAAACTCATTCCATTTCACATAAACAATAGCACCACCTACCACCACAGCTATCCACAGAATGACACATAGGATAGTCCACATCGTGATACGACCAGACACATCCGTGAGTTGCTTCTCACCTGTATAGATTTGCCGACACGTCTCACGATTAGCCTCAACATCAACCTGAGCCTCGTCAGCAAGTGCATTAAAGGTTTCATCAGCCACCTTCTTAAACTTATCCTTAAAGGTGCTGATGTATTCGTTTAGTGGATCATATATATCCTCTACCATTTACTTCTGTAGTCTTAGAAGAACTTACCTCTTGCAGCCTCTCGTGTCTCTGCTGTTGCAGTGAATGGTATGCGTGTTGTATAACCCTGCTGAGCTGCAACAATCATCTTTGTTGGCCAAGAGAAGATATCAGTATTCCATTGTGTCACACGGCTGTTATAAACAGTACGAGCTGCAGTAATCTCACGCTGCAAGTAGTTATTCTGTTGCATCGCATCAGCAATGGCATTGTGTGCTTTCAACTCTGGATAAGCCTCAACCTGTGGGAAGAGTCGACCGAAGGCTGTATTTACTTGTGCATTCACATCACTTCTGTTACCTTCGTTCACACCACCACTACGAAGGGCTGCAACGGCTTTCATCACGTCTTTATCAAGGTCGATAGCACGTTCTACCAGTCCTACTACGTTCTGTAGTATCTGTACGCGCTGTTCCAAATAGTTGTCAATATTAGACGCCTCAGCCTGAATACGCTGTTCTAACTTCTGGAAATAGTTACGTGCTGATATCTTCATAAAGATAAAGATAACACCTGGAAGGATTCCCACCAGACAGCCTACTACCCCTACAAGCAATGGATTTGTCATTGTACTACCCAATAACAGCACAAATAACAATACCAACACCGGACCAACTACCCACAAAGCAATCTGGAAAAGGGTTGAACCAAAACCTACTTCAACAGGAAGTTGCTTGTCTATTACATGTACATCACGGCCAGCATCATTAACTGGTCCTGTCACTTCGTCTAATGAATTTGCCATAGCTTAAATTGTTCTTTGTTTTCAATAATATCTGTTTTTAGGCTTCAAAGATACATTTTTTTCTTAAAGGGAGCAAATCTATACTCTTTATCTTCCCTTTTATGAAGACTTGATGACGATTTATAGTATCTATTAGCATAATTCCTTTGTGTGATAAAGGACCTCACAAAGAAAGGGGCATACGCTTGGTACGCCCCCAATCTTTATGAGTTTAATGCCTTCAACATATTACCTCTACTTGCAAAAGTCTATCAGATTACGTCCCCATGCAGGTTTCAGTCCATTCTGCTTCTCCTTGGCATACAGTTCTTTGATGGTCTCTAAGTCCTTTGGACCATTCATACTCGGCTGTCCTGTCTGCTTGCTCATAATATCAAAGAACATATAAAGGAGAATACGAGGGCGAGGGTTCGTTGGGTTAATGGCAATAGCTGACTTGTAACAACTGATTGCATCGCGGTAATAAAGTTTACCATTCTCAACTGGATTTTGTGTGATAAGGGCCGTGTAATAGAACCCCTTCAATGTAAACAGCTCTGAACGGTCAACGTCATTCTTTGTTTGTAGTGCCTCGACATCATCCTTTACTGCGTCTAAGAATAAAGAAGAATAATCGCTCTGTGGGTCTCGAGCAGCATACTGAAGGGCATAGAACACACGATAATAGGTAGGAAGCCAAGCATCAGGATACTGATTTTCCATGTGTTTCAAGTCATTCATTACCTTTACAATAGATGTAGATACGTTTACATTGACGACACTTAATGAGTTTTTTAACTGTGCATCGAACTGATTGTTGTTCTGTGCATTCATACTGGTTGCGCACATAAGGGCAACGATAACGACGATTTTAGAAACTAAAGTTTTCATACGCTTTGATTTTAATAAGTGAAACAATGATTTCTGTTGCAAATGTATGAAAGCTTTTTAGAGCCTCCAAATAATGGGGACAGACGACAAGAATGCGGTTTAGATAACTATCCAAACCGCTGAATTACTATGTTTTGGGACGAATAACTAACATGCTTAGTTCGTTGGATAGGTAAGAGAATGATGTTATGTTTCTGACTAAAGTAAGAAGACACGCACTACTCATTTCTACAAGAATAATTTTACTTTTAGTTTGCTGTCACTTTTAACACTTCGCATAACCCTACTGTAATTTAACAAGTTAAGTCATCATAATGAATGACAGGAATGACAGGAAACTCAATTCTAAAAGAATTACCTTACGATAGACAGAGAAGAATAGAGTGGATAACCTCTATATAAAATAAAAAATAAAGTTATTTACAGCTTTATAATATGGTGTAAAAAATTAATATAGAGGCTGTTCCTGTCATATTATGTAGAACACTATAACCTTTTCTACTAACTTGCACGTGAGCCATAAAGAAATTGTGCCCATCTTGTTTTACTGGAATGTGTGAAATATTACCTTCCATAAATCATATCAACAGTTCCTACTCCTAGCCAACTGGCACCAAAAGATCCACAAATACCACCTACAGCACCTCCTATGATTGCTCCAGGAATAGCACCAACACCTCCAAACCATGCTCCTATCGCCGTATCAACCTTTGCTCCCAATGTCGAACCAGATACGCCAGATACGAATACACAGGTTAAGTTAAGTTCATTTCATGTCTGATTATATCTGCGGGATATCCTCCATAGAGTCTACGGAAGGAATATGGCAAATTTCTGAATCATCTACCTTCCAAAAATCTAATTCATAGAGCGTATCATTAGAATCTATTAAAAGATAAACCGCTACTTCAACATTATCAACATCATGAAACTTGCAACATGAAAGAACTCTACTTTGTCTTCGAGTATATTTCTGGTTATTTTTAAAAAGCCCAATACTGCCTATTTTCTCTTTTGTGAGAGGATAAGCGATAAATTTCTTTTCCCAATTACTTTCTAATTGGAATTGAGCTTTGGACGCTAGAAAGGCAATAAGAGCTACTTCCTCAGGAAAAATTTTTCTTTTATATTCCATGAATCCGACCTATATTATAAATATATTCACCATTCTCCAACCTTTTGGACACCACTAGATAAGCCATGTGCACCAGCTCTCAATAGTTCATGTCCAAAAGTTCCAACGCCATTAAAAATTGAGCCTATTCCATAAGTAGCGGCAGCACTAGCTGCACCTAATAAAGCCCCTTTCCATATGGGCTTGTCTGACATAACTGCATTCATGGCACCCATCATTGCTCCCATTGCAGTTATTACGATAAAATCGTCAAGGACAAATATATCACCACTAGGATCGGCATATTTGAGAGGATTATTCAGACAATAACTATAGCTGTTATAGTTCTGGCTATTGTCACCTTCCTGTACGTATTTATCAGGGCTTAGGAATCGGCCGAGTACAGGATCATAGACACGGCCGTTCATATTGATGAGGTTGAACTCATTCAGCATCTCATGCCCCATGCAACCACAGTGCAGGCCCAATGGTGTTGAGCGTTTCCGTCTGCTTACCCCCACGCATCGTACGAAGCATCGAAGACTTTCGTGCCCTTCTCATCCATAACGTAAAGGATGCTGCCCAAAATGTCCGTGAAGGCAAGATTGCATACATTCTTTAGTCTCCATTTTTGATAACAGTCTGCTTGAATTCTTTTGCTTCTCTATCGTAATAGACCGAATTCCATAAGTCGTTAAATTCTTTTTCGGTTATCATATTTATACCCATCTTTTTGAAATCTTCCAATTCGCAATTTGTATCCAGCCAATAACCATAATTTCTATCGTCTGGCATTTTTACAATAATCCTACCATCTTTAGCAAATCCAATTTCTCTGTTTGCAATATGATTTACCACATCGTCATATTCAATAAACCATAGATTAACATCCTCTATTTTATCATCAAAATCAGGATTTGCACTGAGTGGAACGATCATCTTATGCAGCAAACGACACCATAAGCTTCGTTTTGTTTTATTGTTCTGCTTTTTTTCTGATGACCACTTTAAAATAAAATATTTCATAAATTTGTACTACTTAATATTTAACGAAACCAATGCCATGAGTCTTCATCATTTAATTGCCATTTATAATGAATATGTCCTGGATCAGCAGTGCGCCAATTGTCATAAGGAAATTTTGTATTTCTCAAATTTTGATTTATGTTTCTTAAAGTAGGATTACCTATCTTTTTTGTGTAATATGGTGATACCCCCCCAGAGAAGAGATTTTGTTTGAAAGTCTCCACTCTTAGAATAAGAATTTCCTAACCTAACCCATTGCTTCCATCCTCCCGTTTCATACTTTAATACAGTCCAAAATCCTTGAAATGCTCCTTCTATTACAGATCTTCCAAACAAAAATATTCCGAACTCTGGATATACAGACTCTAAAGGTTTTTCATGTGGAACATTTGAAATTATTGCTGTCTGATTATATCTGTGGGATATCCTCCATAGAGTCTACGGAAGGAATATGGCAAATTTCTGAATCATCTACCTTCCAAAAATCTAATTCATAGAGCGTATCATTAGAATCTATTAAAAGATAAACCGCTACTTCAACATTATCAACATCATGAAACTTGCAACATGAAAGAACTCTACTTTGTCTTCGAGTATATTTCTGGTTATTTTTAAAAAGCCCAATACTGCCTATTTTCTCTTTTGTGAGAGGATAAGCGATAAATTTATTTTCCCAATTACTTTCTAATTGGAATTGAGCTTTGGACGCTAGAAAGGCAATAAGAGCTACTTCCTCAGGAAAAATTTTTCTTTTATATTCCATGAATCCGACCTATATTATAAATATATTCACCATTCTCCAACCTTTTGGACACCACTAGATAAGCCATGTGCACCAGCTCTCAATAGTTCATGTCCAAAAGTTCCAACGCCATTAAAAATTGAGCCTATTCCATAAGTAGCGGCAGCACTAGCTGCACCTAATAAAGCCCCTTTCCATATGGGCTTGTCTGACATAGCTGCATTCATGGCACCCATCATTGCTCCCATTGCAGTTATTGCGATAAAATCGTCAAGGACAAATACATTACCACTAGGATCAGCATATTTGAGAGGATTATTCAAACAATAACTATAGCTGTTATAGTTAAATCTGTCTTTTGTTTTCAATAATATCTGTTTTTAGGCTTCAAAGATACATTTTTTTCTTAAAGAGAGCAAATCTATACCCGTTATCTTCTGTTTTATAAACTCAACATGATAAATTATAGCATCAATTAGCATAGTTCCTAAACTCTACAAAGGCATTACAAAGATAGGGAGCGTACCCTTATACGCCCCCTTACACTTACTAATTAAGTCCTTTTAGAACATTACTTCAACTTAAAATAGTCTATCAGGTTACCTCCCCATGCTGGCTGTAGACCATTCTGCTTTTCCTTGCTAAACAGCTCTTTGATAGTCTCTAAATCCTTTGGATTATTCATACTTGGCTGCCCTGTCTGCTTGCTCATAATATCAAAGAACATGTAAAGGAGAATACGAGGGCGAGGGTTCGTTGGGTTAATGGCAATAGCTGACTTGTAACAACTGATTGCATCGCGGTAATAAAGTTTACCATTCTCAACAGGATTCTGTGTGATAAGTGCCGTGTAATAGAACCCCTTCAATGTAAACAGCTCTGAACGGTCAACGTCATTCTTTGTTTGTAGTGCCTCGACATCATCCTTTACTGCGTCTAAGAATAAAGAAGAATAATCGCTCTGTGGGTCTCGAGCAGCATACTGAAGGGCATAGAACACACGATAATAGGTAGGAAGCCAAGCATCAGGATACTGATTCTCCATGTGTTTCAAGTCATTCATTACCTTTACAATAGATGTAGGTACGTTTACATTGACGACACTTAATGAGTTTTTAACTGTGCATCGAACTGATTGTTGTTCTGTGCATTCATACTGGTTGCGCACATAAGGGCAACGATAACGACGATTTTAGAAACTAAAGTTTTCATACGCTTTGATTTTAATAAGTGAAACAATGATTTCTATTGCAAATGTATGAAAGCTTTTTAGAGCCTCCAAATAATGGGGACAGACGACAAGAATGCGGTTTAGATAACTATCCAAGCCGCTGAAATACTATCTTTTGGGACGAATAACTAACATTCTTTTTTCATCGAAAAGCTAAGAATGAAGCGGTGTGATAACCCTTATTAAAGAACGAAGGGAGTAACTACACATTATTATTATATGAGTAATTATGTTTCACTTTGCTGTTATGTTTAATTCTTCATGTAGCCTTACTATAAATTCATGAATTAGGTCTTCACGATGACGGCCTACTATGGCAACAAATGCTGTTTTGGTGAGATTACATCATCATAGATAGGCTTCACCAGCGTAGATAGAGCAGATAATAAGTGTAGTGTCAACCGAATTGTGGGATAAATCCTACTTATTATATTTAAGAAAAGGAGAATTTAGTGTTAAATAAAATTACATCTTCGTCAGGGTTGATGATTTTTAGTATCTTTGAAACCATATTACTTATAAAACCACAACTATGGGACTATTCAACTTCTCACGTAAACTAACTGACGAACAATTACGCCGTATCTCCCTAAGTGCACAATACCAAGAACAACAGGGAGGTAATCATTTTACACTTTCGGCTAAGATTGGTTCACGTGCGAAGGTCTTTCTCCAACAAGGATGGGGCATCACAGACCGTCAAGGACTCTGCGATACCATAGAGACACTACTCGGACGTATTTGCTCGGCTGACATTACTGTTATTAAAGAAGAGATAATAGCAGAGTTACAAGAGGATAGTAATATCAATACAGAGGAACAACGCTTATGCTCAATGGCTGGTATTGCTGGTAAGTATCACATTACAGAGGAAGAAGATTTAGACGACTTGCTCAATATGTTGAACAACTATATTGCTGATCTTGACGCTCTGCACGCCAATCAATTGATAATTTCATGGGATGCCATAACAGGAAAAGACGTTATAGGATGGGATATAGGGCGTGCTGCCTATCTCGTACGTGTTGGCGTGGAAGTGAACTACTTAAAGACTGACGAGGCATGGGACTACCTTGAAAGAGCATATCAAAGAGCCATCAGCACATTCAACACATGGGAAGAATTCGGACGTTCCTATATCATCGGCCGTAGTTTCTGGGCTTATTCCCCGGAGGTTCGCGATGTCTTAGGTTTTTGTAACGTAATGAAATGGCTTATGAAACATCCAGATAGCCCATGGCTAAAAGTTACTCTGAAATAAACAATTAATAACATATAAATCATTAAGATTATGAGTCAAAGTATTATTCCGTTTATCTTCATGTTTGTTGCGATGGCCGTTATTGCCTTTTCGTTGATACTCTATGTATATAGAAAAGGCAAGAACAGCAAGGGAGTCTACACAGCAAAGGCACTGGAATTTATTGCAAAGAAGTATCCTACTATCGATACAAGCAATATCAAGTGTGTTGAGTTTTGGTCTTCTATGGGCATAATGGGGAATGCTGATGTCGCACTCGTTGCCTACAACGATGACGACATGTATATGATGTCTGTTATTCCTCGGTCAATACCAGGCTTTTATAGAATCGTTCCTAATGAAGAGTCTGAATGGGATATGTTTTATTATCCTATGTCAAGTATCGAACAGGCTGGCTTTGATGAGAAGCAAAAGAATTTCATTTTCACTGTCAATGGAAAGTCTATCAAACTGAAGATAAGAAAGAGGAACGGATTCCAAGAAGACCAGCAAGCAGAACTACATGACTTCTTTACAACAATATCACAGGCCTTACAGAAGAATAAAGCATTGAACGTATAGCCTCAAAGGGAGATACATCAATAACACACAAGAGGGTGCATAAAAGCTATATAAAGTCTTTTATGCACCCTTGTTTATGTGTGACTGGCTCTCTCTATACAACCATTACCAAATTATTTTCACGAAAAAAAATATTTTTCTTCATGACAATAAATATTTTTTTTCATGAAAATAATTTCTTTTTTTCATGAAAATAATTCGCAGAGAGGGGTGTTTTATGGGTCCATACGTCAGACTTCACTTTTTAATTCTTTGTCTTTTCCCTTCGAAAGAATGGCTTTTATTTGTTTACGCTTTAGTCTTTTTGTCGTTTGTTTGGTCCCGTTCTTTTCTTGTTGGAAGGTATCATTCGCTGCAATCAGTTTACTTATTCCGTACGAATGGGGCTGATGGGTAATGTCTCTAATGGTTACGAACATACGAAAAGGCCTCGCTTCCAAAGCGGATGCGAGGCCTTTTATATTAGCAAAGTAATGTTTCTACGATGATAAAAGCCAACGGCTTTATGCGTCCTGTTGGCGAACACCCATACGAGCTTCGACGACATTGACTACATAGTCGCCAAGTTTCTCGCACTCCTGAATGATGTCCATGTACATTGTACCTATTGCGTAGGTGTACTTATGGTCGTTTACATCGTTGATATTCTGCGACCTCAACTGGTTACGATAGTTGTTGATTTCGGTCTCAATATTGAATGAACGATTTACATCATTGTCTTGACGGTGACCAACAAGGATACGGTTCATCTGCGTCAGAGCGTCGTCTGTCAGTTCAAACATCTGGTGTATGTGGTCATACTGCTCTGGGATGAATTCTTCCTTACTATTGATAAGTCGGTTGGTGGTACGTGCGATGTTATAACAAGCATCTCCGATACTCTCTAACTCAGATATCTCACGGAGCATAGAGCGCACCTTCTCTTTTGTTTCATCACTCAGATGAGCATTGGAAACTTGGTCGAGATACTTCGCAATCTCTATCTCCATATTGTCAGAAATACCTTCGTACTTCTCCACACGGCTGTAGAGTTTCGTAAATTTATCCATGTCACGCTCGCCAAGTAACTCACGAACCATACCAAACATACGCTGAATACGCTCGGCAAACGACTTTATCTCCTTTGAAGCCTCAAGTACAGAGAGCTCTGGAGTCTTCATGATACCAGCCTGAATGAAGTGCAAACGGAACTCGTCTTCGTCCTTGTTTGCCTTCGGCTTGATGATGATGCAGACCAGTTTCTCTAAGTATTTGATAGGTCCAACGAGGATAGTTGTGTTGGCAACGTTGAAGGTTGTGTGGAAAGCAGCAAGTACAAAGCTTAGTTTAGCAGCATTGGCAGCAAAGCCAGGAGCGCCCTTTGGCATTGAAACGTCGTATCCCACCCAATCGCAAATCATATTAATAAAAGGATGGAAGACACACAACACCCAAATAACACCGAATACGTTGAACACCATGTGGGCCATAGCAGCACGGCGAGCCTGCGTGTTTGCGGTCAAGGCCGCAAGGTTTGATGTGACTGTTGTACCGATGTTCTCACCCATGACGAGTGCGATACCTTGATAAATAGGCAATACGCCCGTAGAACAAAGTATCATCGTGATAGCCATGATGGCTGCAGAACTCTGCACACACATGGTCAGCACACTACCAATAAGTAAGAAAACGATAGTCGTAAAGAAGCTCTGTGGGTCAAAGTTACTAAAGAAATCGAGTACAGCCTGGTTGTGGGCAAGGTCCATATCGATACCCGTCTGACGCAAGGTTCCCAATCCCAAAAACATAAATGAGATACCAAAGAGGAAGTCACCAATGAGTTTACGTTTCTTAGAGTAAATCAGTACGATGCCAATAAAGAATGCTGGCCATACGAAATCGGTGATGTTAAACGAGAAGCCAGCCGACATAATCCATGCCGTCAGCGTCGTTCCGATGTTCGCTCCCATGATAACTGAGATGGCTTGCACCAATGTCAGCAATCCAGCATTCACAAAGCTGACTGTCATAACAGTTGTAGCTGTTGACGACTGTACGGCAGCTGTGATGAACGTACCAGTGAGAATACCCGTAAAACGATTAGTAGTCATTGCACCAAGGATATGGCGCAACTGCGGACCTGCCATCTTCTGCAGAGCCTCACTCATGGCTTTCATACCGAACATCAGCAGAGCTAATGCACCAATGAGCTTAAAGAAAATCCAAATCGACATATAATAACTTAATTTGTGGTGTCCGTTTCTTGTGTAATTGCAAAACTTTCTTTACCTTTACAATCCTATTTACTGAAGGACAAATTTGTTCCCTGACACTTTAACCATATTGAATGATTATGAGACAAGTATTGTATATCCGTTGCAAAAATAATAAAAAAACTCAAGAAGTCCCAATTGGAAGTACACTTTCTGACATTTATAAGCAAATAAATCTGCAATTGCCATACGGACCAGTGAGTGCGAAGGTGAATAATAAGGTGGAAGGGCTTCATTATAGAGTCTATCATAATAAAGATGTGGAGTTCCTCGATTTGCATAGTCCATCAGGTATTCGCACCTATACGCGTTCGCTCTTCCTTGTGCTCTGTAAAGGCTGTTCACGACCTTTATACTGGTAGTAAGGTCGTTATAGATATCCCTGTTTCAAATGGTTACTACTGTAACCTGCAGCTTGGACATGAGATAACTGCAGAGGATGTCGACCGTATTCGTAGACGTATGCAGGAGATTATCGATGCGAAAATGCCTATTCAGCGTTACGAGGCTACAACAGAAGAGGCTATTAAGATGTTCTCTGACTTGGGGGATATACAAAAGGCTAAACTCCTAAAAAGTAGTGGTAGCTTGTATTGTGTTTATTATGTGCTCGACGACTATAAGGACTATTACTACGGTTCGATGCTCACCAATACTTCACAACTTCATCTTTTCGGACTTGAACCTTACTTTGATGGTGTCCTTCTGCGACTTCCTTCCACACAAGACCCTTCTAAATTAGGTGAGATGATACGCCAAGATAAGATGTTTGAGGTGTTTAAGGAGCATCATAGATGGCAGAGTATCTTAGGGATAAAGACTGTGGGCGACTTCAATGAGGCGGTAAAGAATGGACAAGCCACTGATCTTATCAATGTCAGTGAAGCTTTGCAAGAAAAGAAGATATCTCAGATAGCTGATACAATCGCTGGCAGGAAAGGAATAAAGGTAGTACTGATAGCGGGCCCATCATCAAGCGGTAAGACTACCTTCTGCAAGCGCCTCTCAGTGCAACTATTAGCAAGTGGGGTGAAGCCAGTGCAAATCTCCTTAGATGACTACTTCGTAAACAGGACAGAGACACCGAAAGACGAGAATGGAGAACTTGACTATGAGAGTATCTATGCACTGAACATCTCGCTTATCAATGAGCAATTTAATGCACTTTTCCGAGGGGAGGAAGTGGAGTTGCCAAAGTATAACTTTCAAACAGGAATGAGTGAAAAGAGTGGGAATAGATTACATCTTGGTGAGAACAACGTATTGGTTGTGGAGGGTATCCATGCTCTTAATCCTGTGTTAACAGAACAGATTGCCGACGACAAAAAGTTCAAAATCTATGCTTCTGCACTCACAACGATTCTCTTAGACGACCATAACTATATCCCCACAACCGACAACCGACTGCTTCGTCGTATTGTTCGTGACTATAAATATCGTGGTTGTTCGGCACAGGATACTATTCATCGCTGGCCAAGTGTACGTGCTGGAGAAAATAAATGGATATTCCCTTATCAGGAGCAAGCCGACATCATGTTTAATACAGCTCTTCTCTTTGAGCTTGCTGTTATCAAACCTCAGGCGGAGGAGGTGTTGGAACAGGTCCCAGAAAACTGTGAGGAGTATGCTGAGGCCTATCGACTTCGTAAGTTTCTTAAATACTTTGCACCACTTCCTTTCCGTAATCTCCCACCAACTTCATTGCTCAGAGAGTTCTTAGGAGGTAGTTCGTTTAAGTATTAGGATATTAAGGCATGGCGAAGGGATACGTATGTTCTATTCGTTTTTATGGTGCAGAAGACTGTTAGATACATTCTGTAAATGCTATGAAAACGAAAGGAATGGGGTAAGTTTAGGTTCTTCCGTTAAATGTGTGGACGCTTTTCGTAGTGCTTTAACGTAAGAGCCAAAGTTACTCATTAAACAAAAATATGGCTGAGACAGTCAACTATCTTTCCTATTTTCATCCTCTTTCATTGAAAATCTTTTCGTTTTAAGACATCGAAAACCTGCAGACAAGGGTTTGAAAAGTCATTACATAATTTCAAAGAAAACACCTATAACTAACGGCAAAAATACACACATGAAGCAGGTTTACAATCAACAGGGTATCAATTAGTTACCAAGTATAAAGTAAAAGGTGCTTAGTTGGGCTTCAAAAGGGCGTTAGCAAGGGTCTTAAAGAGCATCTTTTGCAACCCAAAAGGGCGTCTTTTAGAAGCCAAAAGAGCATGTATTCAAAATTATGATGTGAAAAATTATAACAGAATAATAAGTTATTAGCCTAATTAGCCCAATTGGACTAAATAGCCTAATTAGGCTAATAGGAATAAATTGGTTATAGACGACAGATAGACATCACACCTAATTACATTTATCATATAGTTTACCCCCCACTTATAAAACAATCTTATTGGAGGTAATTATACCAGTGTTGGGTGATGGTTGTTGGGTGTTGAGCCTTTATAAAACAATCTTATTGGATGAAATCATGCCATGTATGTGGATTAATCTCATTCTATTAACAATCTACACATTTAACGGAAGAACCTAAGTTTATTTCAGAAAGTCAGTAAGAATGTGTACGAATCTTATAAAATTGACTATCTTTGCAAAAAGAGATATTATTAAATAAAAAGCAAACTTAATATGGAAAAAAGTCTTGAAACCATCTGTATTCATGGAGGATGGAAACCTCAGAAAGGAGAACCGCAACAGTTACCAATCTATCAGAGTACAACTTTCAGATATGAGAGTAGTGAACAAATGGCACGTCTGTTCGATTTAGAGGACAGCGGGTACTTCTATACGCGTCTGGCAAACCCTACCAATGATGCTGTGGCTAAGAAGATTTCTGCCCTTGAAGGTGGTGTTGGGGCAGTGTTGACCTCTTCTGGACAGGCTGCTAATTTCTATGCAATTATTAATCTGTGTGGGGCAGGCGACCATTTCGTGACTTCTAACACCATCTATGGGGGTACATTCAACCTCTTTGGGGTTACGATGAAGAAATTGGGTATTGAATGTACGTTCATTGATCCAGACTGGGATGATGAGAAGATAGAGGCTGCTTTCCGTCCTAATACAAAGTGTTTCTTTGGTGAAACAATCTCTAACCCTGGTGGAAAGGTGTTTGATATCGAACGCTTTGCAGGAATTGCTCATAAGCATGGTGTACCACTGATTGTCGATAATACGTTTGCTACGCCTATCAACTGTCGTCCTTTTGAGTGGGGGTGTGACATCATTACACACTCTACGACAAAGTATATGGATGGACATGCAGCACAGGTAGGTGGTGCGGTGGTCGACTCTGGTAACTTTGATTGGGAGGCTTACGGTGAGAAATTCAGTGGGTTAACAACCCCAGATGATAGCTATCATGGCATTGTTTACACCAAGACGTTTGGGAAGATGGCTTACCTTACAAAGCTGGTAACACAGCTGATGAGAGATTTAGGTAGTATTCCTGCACCGCAAAACTCCTTCCTTCTTAACTTAGGGCTTGAGACTTTGTATCTTCGCATGCGTCAACACTGTGCTAATGCACAGAAGGTTGCAGAGTGGTTAGAGCAGAATGAGAAGGTGGCATGGGTGAACTATTGTGGACTCCCTTCTAATAAGTATTACGCTTTGGGGCAGAAGTATTTGCCGAATGGCTCATGTGGCGTGATAGCCTTTGGTTTGAAAGGCTCACGGGAAGATGCAATTAAGTTTATCGATAAGCTTGATTTCATTTCTATCGTGACCCATGTGGCTGATGCTCGTACGTGTGTACTGCATCCTGCGAGCCATACTCATCGTCAATTGACTGATGAGCAGCTCCGTGAGGCTGGCGTTGCACCCGACTTAATCCGTCTTTCTGTAGGTATAGAGAATGTTGATGATATCATTGCCGATATCGAACAAGCATTGAGATAATTTGTAATAAAGATATGGAAAAAGGACACTCAGTTGCTGGATGTCCTTTTTTAGTTTTATAATTTTATAAAATGTCTAGTTCGAAAAAAGTATAGGCTCATACCTTATATTTGTTAATTATCTATCCTTATTTCATCACCTTCACTACTTCTACTGACCTTTCAAGCCATGCTTCCATCTGTTTATAATCCTTCTTTTCCCATACGTCTTTGAAATCGATGAACTCATGGGCAAGGCGACTTTCGTAGGCATTACGACGGTAGCTGGTTAGCTTTCCTTGTTTCATTATCTCTACACTACCAAACTCATTAGCAGGAGTTGGGATGTGTATCCAACCCTTTTCACCCTGAATAAGAATGAATGACGGACTACTTGAATCCTTTGCTGCCGTACAGGTTGCTGTCATTGTGGGATAGGAAAGTACCATTACGCCAGAGGTGTCGATACCATTGTGCCCACGGTTGGCAAAGTATTGTGTTGCGGTAGGTTGTCCGAAGAGACCTGTGACGACATTGATATTGTAGACATTGAGGTCGTTTAGTGCTCCACCACCTAAATCTGGGTTGAATGCTGGGGCAATATCTCCCTGTAGATAGCGTTCGTATTTACTTGAATACTGTGAGAAATTACACTGAACGAAGTGGACGGGACCAATCTTCTTTAGGCTTTCCTTGACCATACAGAAATTAGGTGTATGAAGTGGGGAGATTGCTTCAAAGAGGTATAGCTTTCTTTCTCGTGCCATTGCGGATAGTTCTTCAGCTTCGGCAACAGTGAGAGTGAAAGGCTTCTCAACAATCACGTTCCTACCAGCCTCTAAGGCTTTGCGAGTAAATTCGTAATGGACACTATTGACTAAGGCAATATAAACGAAGTCGGCTTTGTCTTCTTTGAGTAATTGAGCGTAGTCAGTATAAATGCGCTCAATATGATTCATCTTCGCAAGATATTCTGCCTTTTCCTCGTTGCTGTGTGAGTATATGCTGGTAATTTCTATCCCTTTGACTTCTGTCTTGAGTAATGTGATAACTTCTGTAGCTATCATTCCTGTCCCTACAATGCTAATCTTCATCTTTTCTATTGCTTTAAGAGCATGTTCTATAAGCTGCTTTTTAATGTGTGAAGCCTATAGAATGTGCTTTGTTACTTTCCTTATACAACAAAAGTAAGGAATGTTTTGCAAATAAAAAGGGAAATGACTATTTTTGTTGTCTCTTAACAAGCATTAGTTGATATGAATAATAAATATCTTTTAGGCCTTTTAGCATCTCTTTTACCTATTACTATTGTTGTAGGATGTAAAGGTGAAAAGGCTTCGGCGGCAGAATGTGTGAAGGATTCTGTTGTCTCTCTTTCTATTGATGCTGACTCTGTTGTAAAAAAGAAAGATGTACCATTGGTGGTTGATTCTATTGGTAAGTCGTATAGTACAGAGAAGGGTGACGTTGATCTTGCTTATTCCTTCCCTGTGTCGGGGCCTCATGTGTTGGTCGATTCAATTCGTGCTTACCTCTCGTCTGAGATGAAAGGTGCTGCAGATAGTTTTGGGGAAGAGAACTCAAAGACTAAACCTTTTTCCAAGCTTACAGATGGTAAGGCTATGATAAACTATTATGCGAAGATTGCATGTGAAAATGTCAAACGTAGTTTTGATAGTGTTGACTACCCTGATTCTAAATGTCCACCAGAACTTTCTATGTTTGTGTTGAAGGGGAATGAGACCAGTCGTTATATTACTTATGTCTCTTCTTTTTATCTATATTCGGGTGGTGCGCATGGAATGTATTCTGAGTATGCGGTTAACTTTGACAAGAAGACGGGAGTTATATTGCGTGATATATTGAATCCAAAGGATATAAAAGCATTGCAACCTATTCTCAGAAGTGGACTTGAAAGTTTTTTTAGAAAATTTGATGTTGTTGATGGAGAAAAGGATGTAGAAGGTCGTATTAAGGCTGATATGGACAATCTTTTTATTGAAAATGGGATTATTCCATTGCCTGAGAGTGGGGTTTATCTTTCTCCAGAGGGGCTTGTCTTTATTTATGGACAATATGAGATTGGTGCCTATGCTATTGGAACACCTACCTTTACGGTGCCTTATAATAAGATTGAAAAGTTCCTTTCGCCTGAAGCACAACGCCTTGCGGGGATTAAGTAATCTTTCTTAGTTTCGTAAGTAAGGTTAGCCCATATTTGTTAACGGAATTAGAGAAGATACTATAAAGGTCTTTCACAGCCTGTTCTAACCTATGGAGGGAACAGGATGTGTGTTTATTGTTGCATTAACCATAGGAAGCCTTTGGCTATCCTTATACCATTGTCTTGGAAATGATTGCCTTCATTCCATTCCATCTTACAGTTGACACCTTTGTTTTTGAATATTTGTTCTTGGGAAAGGATGTCTTGCTTGATGGTTGACATTATTTTTGTTTTTGTTTTCTCTTCTTTGTCGCCAAGGCTTAGATAGGCGTGTTCTATTTGTGGTTGGTGGGTGTTGGCATAGTCTAACCAGCCTGTATACCATGCGGAGGGGGATGCTGAGACTATCCCGCGAAGGTGGATGTTCTGTTGATAGCCTGCCCAAAGAGAAAAGAGCCCAGCTAATGAATAGCCTCCTAAAATGGTGTTTCCTTTATTAAATTCTATAGAATAACGTTCCTTTAAGGTTGGGAGGAGTTCGTTTACTATATATAATAAGGTGGAATGAGCACCATCACCAAAAGGTGTCTTACCAAATACGGGTGGGGCTGACCAGGGTGTTAACTCTGCATTCCATTTCTCAATACGTACGGCAATATGCATGAATGGTGTTTGCAAGTTATCTTCTATATATGTAATTTGACGCTCTAATTCTTCTGTATCATTGCTGTCAACAGGCTGAATAATGAAAAAAAATGCATTTTCTTCGCCATGTAGGATACAGACATGTGCTCCAACTGTAATAATCTCCTTTTTATGTCTCATAATTGTATATGCTTGTTTGGACTGCAAAAATAATCATTTTTAAGCAAATTAGTTGATTTGAGTCAATTTTAAGCAAAAATAGTCATTTCTTTTAAAAATATTCTTCAAAATGTTTGGAGGGTACGGAAATTCTCTATACCTTTGCACTCGCTTTACAAAACAAGCCTCCTGGCAAGTTGGTTAAAGCATAGAAGAAAGAGTTCTTTGAAAAGATTTACATAAACAGAGAAGTAGTACAAGAAGCGTCTGTCTGACATTATATGTCATTCAGATGGGTAAAAGAAACGAACCGATCAATTCATTATTCCTACTTTTGAGGCACGCCTCAAAACAATTAAGGAACAAAAGAAAAGGTGCTTTTTACTTGATACTTTTAGGATAAGCGTTCTGAAACAGAGATTACTCGGTGACGTGTTTAGGTTAACATGGTATCTATTATCATTTATCACCTATCACTTATCACCAAAACATATTTTACAATGGAGAGTTTGATCCTGGCTCAGGATGAACGCTAGCTACAGGCTTAACACATGCAAGTCGAGGGGAAACGGCATTTAGTGCTTGCACTGAATGGACGTCGACCGGCGCACGGGTGAGTAACGCGTATCCAACCTACCCATTACTGTGGGATAACCTGCCGAAAGGCAGACTAATACCGCATAGTCTTCGATGACGGCATCAGATTTGAAGTAAAGATTTATCGGTAATGGATGGGGATGCGTCTGATTAGCTTGTTGGCGGGGTAACGGCCCACCAAGGCAACGATCAGTAGGGGTTCTGAGAGGAAGGTCCCCCACATTGGAACTGAGACACGGTCCAAACTCCTACGGGAGGCAGCAGTGAGGAATATTGGTCAATGGGCGGGAGCCTGAACCAGCCAAGTAGCGTGCAGGATGACGGCCCTATGGGTTGTAAACTGCTTTTGTATGGGGATAAAGTCAATCACGTGTGATTGTTTGCAGGTACCATACGAATAAGGACCGGCTAATTCCGTGCCAGCAGCCGCGGTAATACGGAAGGTCCGGGCGTTATCCGGATTTATTGGGTTTAAAGGGAGCGTAGGCCGGAGATTAAGTGTGTTGTGAAATGTAGACGCTCAACGTCTGACTTGCAGCGCATACTGGTTTCCTTGAGTACGCACAACGTTGGCGGAATTCGTCGTGTAGCGGTGAAATGCTTAGATATGACGAAGAACTCCGATTGCGAAGGCAGCTGACGGGAGCGCAACTGACGCTTAAGCTCGAAGGTGCGGGTATCGAACAGGATTAGATACCCTGGTAGTCCGCACAGTAAACGATGGATGCCCGCTGTTGGTACCTGGTATCAGCGGCTAAGCGAAAGCATTAAGCATCCCACCTGGGGAGTACGCCGGCAACGGTGAAACTCAAAGGAATTGACGGGGGCCCGCACAAGCGGAGGAACATGTGGTTTAATTCGATGATACGCGAGGAACCTTACCCGGGCTTGAATTGCAGAGGAAGGATTTAGAGATAATGACGCCCTTCGGGGCCTCTGTGAAGGTGCTGCATGGTTGTCGTCAGCTCGTGCCGTGAGGTGTCGGCTTAAGTGCCATAACGAGCGCAACCCCTCTCTTCAGTTGCCATCAGGTAGTGCTGGGCACTCTGGAGACACTGCCACCGTAAGGTGTGAGGAAGGTGGGGATGACGTCAAATCAGCACGGCCCTTACGTCCGGGGCTACACACGTGTTACAATGGCCGGTACAGAGGGATGGTGTAATGCAAATTGCATCAAATCTTGAAAGCCGGTCCCAGTTCGGACTGGGGTCTGCAACCCGACCCCACGAAGCTGGATTCGCTAGTAATCGCGCATCAGCCATGGCGCGGTGAATACGTTCCCGGGCCTTGTACACACCGCCCGTCAAGCCATGAAAGCCGGGGGTGCCTGAAGTCCGTGACCGCAAGGATCGGCCTAGGGCAAAACTGGTGATTGGGGCTAAGTCGTAACAAGGTAGCCGTACCGGAAGGTGCGGCTGGAACACCTCCTTTCTGGAGAGTTCGCTTATTAGTTGATTTAGTTGATAAGTATTTAAGTATACATGTCAACAAGTTAACGGTAATCAAGAAAATATAAGAACCTTTGGTTCGTTTTTCTTCTTGTACTGCAATGACTCTGTATTATATAAATGTAGGAGAGACGAGTTTAAGGCTCACATGAAAGGTTCAAGTCCTTACCCTCCACCACGCTGTCATCTGTTTCTGAGGCACTGCCTCAGAACACAAAGAGTAACAGCACAAGATCTTTGACATATTGACACAAGCAAGACTGTAAGTAGAACTAATATTCCTTATATATAGGAAGAATTAGTATTCTCATTATGAAGATTTATCTTCATAATGTTTAGAATCACACAACAGCTGAAAGTATGAGCTACATTCTTTGTAAGCAATTACAAAGAAGGCGAAGAAAGTAAGAAAGGGCGCATGGCGGATGCCTTGGCTCACGGAGGCGATGAAGGACGTGATAAGCTACGATAAGCCTTGGGTAGGTGCAAATAACCTTTGATCCAAGGATTTCCGAATGGGACAACCCAGCAGGTTGAAGACCTGTTATCACTACAGACGTAGTGAGGCGAACGGAGGGGAACTGAAACATCTTAGTACCTCTAGGAAGAGAAAATAAACTAATGATTTCCCTAGTAGTGGCGAGCGAACGGGAAAGAGCCTAAACCTGCTTTGTGGCAACGCTTAGCAGGGGTTGTAGGACCACGCTGTCGTACTTAGATTGTGAGGAGAATCTACTGGAAAGTAGAATCATAGAAGGTGATAATCCTGTATCCGAAGCATGACGAGACGTAGTGGTATCCTGAGTAACGCGGAACACGTGAAATTCTGCGCGAATCTGCCGGGACCATCCGGTAAGGCTAAATACTCCCGTGAGACCGATAGTGAACGAGTACTGTGAAGGAAAGGTGAAAAGCACTCCGATTAGGAGAGTGAAATAGTTCCTGAAACCATGCGCCTACAAGCGGTCGGAGCCGCGCAAGCGGTGACGGCGTGCCTTTTGCATAATGAACCTACGAGTTACCATGTCTGGCAAGGATAAGCGTCATGAGACGCGCATCCGCAGTGAAAGCGAGCCTGAATAGGGCGTCAAGTCAGATGGGGTAGACGCGAAACCAAGTGATCTACACTTGCCCAGGTTGAAGTTCGGGTAACACCGAATGGAGGACCGCACGGATAAGCGTTGAAAAGCTTCCCGATGAGGTGAGTGTAGGAGTGAAAGGCCAATCAAACTTGGAGATAGCTCGTACTCCCCGAAAGGCATTTAGGTGCCGCGTGCATCGATCTCCATAAGAGGTAGAGCGACCGATAGGTCAAGAGGGCTTCACCGCCTATCGAGACCTGACGAACTCCGAATGCTTATGGATAGCAGATGTGCAGTAAGGGGGCGGGTGCTAAGGTCCGTCCCCGAGAGGAGAAGAATCCAGACCGCCGTCTAAGGTCCCGAAATTCTGTCTAAGTTAGTCTAACGAAGTCTGGTCCCCGTGACAGCTAGGATGTTGGCTTGGAAGCGACCATTCATTCAAAGAGTGCGTAACAGCTCACTAGTCGAGGGTCCGGGCATGGATAATAATCGGGTATAAGTCAGATACCGAAGGCGCGGGATAGTAATGTATATTAAAAGTATCGGTAGGGGAGCATTCCATCGACGTTGAATGGTGAAGGTAACTGATCCTGGAGTTTATGGAAAAGCAAATGTAGGTATAAGTAACGATAAAAAGGGTGAGATTCCCTTTCGCCGAAAGACCGAGGTTTCCCGGGCGATGCCAATCAGCCCGGGGTTAGTCGGGTCCTAAGTCTCAGCCGAATGGCGAAGGCGATGGCAGATGCGGTTAATATTCCGCAACTCGCATTATCAGTGACGTGGAGACGGAGCAGTGACACTGCCGCGCCCTGACGGAATAGGGCGTTTAAGTGCGTAGGTTATGATAGTGGCAGGCAAATCCACCACTAGAGCTGAAACACGAAAGTACAGCACTTCCTTCGGGAAGAGTTGAGTGCAGGTAATCATACTTCCGAGAAAATCCGCTAAACTTAATGATACTGCGACCCGTACCGCAAACGGACACACGTGGTCGGGTAGAATATACTAAGGCGTTGAGAGATTCATGGTTAAGGAACTAGGCAAATTGACCCCGTAACTTCGGGATAAGGGGTCCTCATAGCAATATGAGGCGCAGAGAATCGGTCCAGGCAACTGTTTAACAAAAAAACACAGGGCTGTGCAAACTCGAAAGATGATGTATACAGCCTGACACCCTGCCCGGTGCTGGAAGGTTAAGAGGAGATGTCACTAGCAATAGGAAGCATTGAATTGAAGCCCCAGTAAACGGCGGCCGTAACTATAACGGTCCTAAGGTAGCGAAATTCCTTGTCGGGTAAGTTCCGACCTGCACGAATGGTGTAATGATCCGGACGCTGTCTCAACCATGAGCTCAGTGAAATTGTAGTATCGGTGAAGATGCCGATTACCCGCGATGGGACGAAAAGACCCCGTGAACCTTTACTACAGCTTAGCATTGACCTTGGTCATCCGATGTGTAGGATAGGCCGGAGGCTTCGAAGCGGGTGCGCCAGCATTCGTGGAGCCATCCTTGAAATACGGCCCTTTGGCTGTCTGAGGTCTAACGCGCCTATGGTGCGGACACTGCTTGGTGGGTAGTTTGACTGGGGTGGTCGCCTCCAAAAGCGTAACGGAGGCTTCCAAAAGGTGCCCTCGGGCCGATTGGTAACCGGCCTTATAGAGTGCAATGGCATAAGGGCGCTTGACTGGGAGGCAGACATGCCGAGCAGGCAGGAAACTGGGGCATAGTGATCCGGCGGATGTGTATGGAAACTCCGTCGCTCAAAGGATAAAAGGTACTCCGGGGATAACAGGCTGATCCCCCCCAAGAGCTCATATCGACGGGGTGGTTTGGCACCTCGATGTCGGCTCGTCACATCCTGGGGCTGGAGAAGGTCCCAAGGGTTGGGCTGTTCGCCCATTAAAGTGGCACGCGAGCTGGGTTCAGAACGTCGTGAGACAGTTCGGTCTCTATCTATCGTGGGCGTTGGAGTTTTGAGTGGTGCTGACACTAGTACGAGAGGACCGTGTTGGACAGACCTCCGGTTTACCAGTTGTGCCGCCAGGTGCACCGCTGGGTATCTGAGTCTGGATTGGATAAGCGCTGAAAGCATCTAAGTGCGAAGCCAGCCGCAAGATGAGAACTCCTCATAAGGGTCGTCATAGACGATGACGTTGATAGGGTGTAGGTGTAAAGACGGTGACGTCAAAGCCGAGCACTACTAATTGCCCGAAACTTTCTTTGGGTCTCTCGCCTCCAGAGTTTGGAGAGCGGGGACCGGTGACTCAGACTTTGAGCTGTGTATTCTTCTTGAAGAAGAAAGGTTCTATATGTTTTGCTTGTGGAAATACGTCACCTTATACGGCTGACAAGTAAGTAGACGAGTTGACAAGTTAATGAGTTAACGAGTAAACAAGTTATTAGTTCTATAGACAATGTTTAACAACGGATCTACTGATAAGAAGACAGAAAGAAGACAAGGATAAAGATAAATAATTAGTCAACTTGTCAACTGTGAACTAGTCAACCGAGAGAAATATTAGGTGGTTATTGCGGCGGGGTCCCACCTCTTCCCATTCCGAACAGAGAAGTTAAGCCCGTTTGCGCCGATGGTACTGCAATGCAATGCGGGAGAGTAGGTGGCCGCCTTCTTTTACAAGAGCCTTGAAGAGAAATCTTCAAGGCTCTTTTTTGTTGTTGGTTGATTATTGATAGGTGTTGATGTTGTGTTGTGAGTGGATGTTTATTAGGCTAATGAGGCTTTATATGGCTTATAAGTCTAAGGGGCTAATGTAACCAATGGGTCTTATAGGTCTTATAAGTCAAATTAAGCTAATATTTTAATTGAAAACTAAAGTCCTATGCTATTAATGTTTCTTATGTTATTTTTCTTTAGACTCTCGATTTATCATTTGTTGTCACTACTGTCATTCATATTAGCTTGTTAATTTGTTAGGTTCCAGGTGATTTCACGAAGTGATAAAAGTGAAAGCAACTAAAAGTAAGACTCAAATTGGTTATTTACTGGGCATTAATTACATTACAAAACTAGTATTATTCTTGAGAGGTAATAAGGTGTTAAGTTGATGAAAGAGCTGATGATAATATTTTATGCATTTAAGCGTTATAGTGTTTAGGTTATTATAATTTGTTTCTAATTTATTGCAATATGATGAAAGGAAAGAATGTAATAGAGGATCAGTCTAATTTTGATGGTCGTGATACTTTAGTTGGAGAAGATGCAGGATTTGTTTTGGATGACTCGGACCCTCTTAAAGATGTTAGAGATTCTTTTGATAAGGATAGTAATGCATTTAATCGTAAAGAAGAACTTCGTCGACAAAGAAGGGAGAAAGAAATTAGTGAATTAAAATCGTCGAAGGCTTATAAGTTTATTAGTACAATAACTATTTTAGCAGATAAATATTTTTTAGATGCACTTCTTGGTTTTGTGCCATCCGTCGGTGACCTTGTTTCATCTATCTTTGGATTGCCGTTTATATATGTCACTTTATTTAAGGTCAAGTCTATTCCGCTTACATTAGCTGTCATCTATAACTATTTA